>BNJV01000599.1_pt1 | contig 2109014 bp, 2884 predicted proteins | sample 8540591 | NCBI WGS metagenome assembly BNJV01 (sample SAMD00202457, study PRJDB9452) | human saliva metagenome | host: Homo sapiens
AGCAGGAGTAATAGCAGGTAGTTCGGCAGGAGCTAAGGTTATTATGGTTCCTGATATGCTTAAACCAGATGAAGAGTGTAAAGAAAGAACTTATAGAATTGTTGGGAATCTAGGAGAGGTTATAAGTATTTTTAGAGGAGAAGAATAATGAAAAATTTTTAATAGATAGTGCAGACGTAGAAAAATTAAAGAAATATCGAAATATAGAGAGATAACAGGGATAACGACTAATCCAACAATATTATCAAAAAGTAGAAGGGATATTAAAAATATTTTTAAAAAGAATTAAAGAAATTTACTTATGGTAAATATGAAATTCATATACAAACAACAGAAAGTGAAGTTGAAGGAATATTAAGTGAAGCAAAGAGTACTACGAAAAATTTTTGGAGAAACATTTTTATAAAAAAATTCCTGTAACAAAGGCTGGTTTAGAAGCTATTAAACTTTGTTCAAGAGAAGGGATTAAGGTTACTGCTACAGCAATTCTAAGTCCTATGCAAGCATTGGCAGCAGCTATGAATGGAGCAAGTTATGTAGCGCCGTATGTAAATAGAATGGAAAATATCGGACAAGGCGCAACAGAAACAATTTCTATAATAAGTGATTTATTAATTGATTATCAAACAGAGATTTTGGCTGCGAGTTTTAAAAATATAAAACAGATTCAAGAAGTCTTACTTCAAGGAGCTGAAGCAGTAACTATATCTCCTGAATTAATAGAAACAAGTGCTTGGCATCCTTATACAGATAAGTCTGTTGTAGATTTTGAAATTGATTGGAAAAATAAATTTGGTTATAAAAAAATTATTGATATGATATAATAGTAAACAACAATATAATATGTATCGAAATGGAGAATAGTATGGATAATATAAAGAATGTAGAAGGCATGACAGATGAACAGTTTATGGATTATAAAGAAATACTTCTAAAAGTTAGTTTTTAGAGAAGTTAGAAAAATAGTGAAACGCTAGAAGAAGCAAAAAAATAAAATAGAAAAACTAATGAAATATTTTTTATAATCAACTCAATTAATAATTAAAGCGCCTGACCTCATTGGATTTAGCGGAATAATTATGGTGATATTGAGTTGATTTTTAATATAAGGAGAATAAAATGATTGGTCTTGTTTTTTGATGTAGATGATACGTTATATGAACAGATAGTTCCATTTGAAAATGCATATAAGAGTCTATTCGATATGGATATTGATATGGAACAATTTTTATCTTTTGAGTCGACATTATAGTGATGTGAAATTTGAAGCTTCTCGAAATGGTGAGATGACTATGGATGAATATCATATTTATAGAATTCAAGAAGCGGCGAGAGATTTAGGTGTATTTCTAACTGATGAACAAGCGCTTGATATGCAGAAAGAATATAAAAATGAATCAACAAAAATTACAAAATGTCTAATGTAACTATTAATATTTTGAAGCTTGCTAGAAAGAATAATGTTAAATTAGGAATTATAACTAATGGACCAAGTGCACATCAATGGTCTAAGATAAAAAGCATTAGGTGTTGAAAGATGGATTGATAAAGAGAATATCATTGTCTCAGGTGATTACAGTATAAATAAACCAGATGTTAGAATATTTGAAATTATGCAAGAAAAATTACAACTGCCTATTGATTCTCTATATTACATAGGAGATTTATTGGAAAATGATATAGTTGGAGCTAATAATGCAGGTTGGAAAAGCCATTTGGATAAATCGTTATAAGAAAAAAATTACCGGAGAATGTAGATATATACAAAATAGCGGAAAATAATGGTAAATTGTTTGAAATTATCAAGAAAAATTTTTGAAAAAGTGAAATAAAATAGTTTTTAGTAAATTAATTTTTTTATGGTAAAATTAGTTATATTAATTTTATTAAAAGTTTATTAGAATATAGTTGAACTAGTAATTTATCTAAGGAGGAAAAAGATATGAAATTAGTATTTTTTTAATTTAAGAGAAGATGAAAAAGTGCATTAGAAAGTTGGAGAAATGCTCACCCTGAGGTTGAAATTGATGTTTATACAGAAGAACTTACATCAGCCAACAAACATTTATTAGAAGGTAAAGAAGGTGTAGTTCTAGCTCAAAAACAAACCTTTTGAACGTGATGTATATGAATATGCTAAAGAACAAGGAATTAAAGTTTTTTTGCGACTCGCTCTGCTGGTTTTGATATTTATGATTTAGAATTAATGTCTGAGCTCGGAATTAAAATGACGAATGTACCTTCGTATTCGCCAAATGCTATTGCTGAGCATGTTCTAACTTCTGCATTGCGTATTAGTAGAAATACAAATAAAATTCAACGTAATATAGAAAAACATAATTTCTCTTGGAATCCGTGGATATTATCACGTGAACTTAGAACTTTAACGGTAGGTGTTATAGGGACTGGAAGAATTGGAACACAAGCAGCTAGATTATTCAATGCTTTAGGATCTAAAGTATTAGGTTATGATGTTTATCAAAATGAAGCGGCAAAAAGAAGTATTAGATTATGTTGAAAATCTAGATGATTTAATAGCGAATTCTGATATTATTACTATTCATATGCCAGCTATTAAAGAATATAATCATATGGTAAATGATGAATTTCTTGCTAAGATGAAAGATAATTCAATCTTGCTAAATGCTGCTCGCGGTATGCTAGTTGATACTAAAGCTGTATTACGCGCTTTAGACAGTGGTAAACTTCTTGGTACAGGGCTAGATGTTTATGAAAATGAAGGTAAGTATGTTCCTAAAAACTTTGAAGGGAAAAGAGTTTGATGATAAACTATTACAAACTCTAATAGATCGTGATGATGTAATTTATACACCTCACACAGCATTTTACACAGAAACAGCAATCCAAAACCTTGTAGAAGGTGGATTAGAAGCGGCTGTAGAAGTAGTTACAACAGGAACATCTGCGAATGTTGTAAATAGATAAAATATAATAAAATTAGTTTTGTAAGATATATTTTTTTATTATGTATGAAAGGTTCGCGAATAAAAAAAGTACATAGGATAAAAATAATCTGCAATTTTAGTAGAAAAAAATTTAAATTAGGGTAGCGTGGTAGCTGTAATGGCTACTACGCTATCATTTTATATTTTTAATAGTTTTAGTTGGTAGAGGAGGTAAAGTCTCTGGAGTAGAAGAATTGCTCAATAAGTGGGAGTAAGATAATACCGATATCAAATTAGACATAAATTTCTCAGTAAAAATTCTAGGAGTGGTTGACTCAAAAGACCCAAATTTAAAAAGCGTATATTATAACTTATAGACGCAGAGGTTTATTGATATATGAATAAACTTTAGAGGGTGACTCGACAAAATCCTGTTTTTTCCGAAATCGAGATTTTTGTCGAGTCATTCCCTTTTTATTTTTTTAAATAAGAGATTTAATAGATATGAAGAAAAGATATTTTAATCGAGAGTTTAAATAAAAATATCTTTTTTTCTAATGTAGCACTGTCACTTTTTTTCTGCATTAGGAAAGATAATGTCAGATGATAAGTGCAAGCTAAATTATTAGTGTTCATAAAAATGTTAATCCTTTTTGTTGTGAGTAGTAAAGTTTAAAGAATAGTGGAGATGTTTAGAATGGTAGCTTCCCTCAATATACATAGATAAAATTAAACATAAGTTGCTTATATATTAAGTACATTATTAATTTAAACCACATTAGGTTCCGAAGGATTAAGTTTTATTTTAAATCGTTATATAACGGTTTTTTTGTTTTGTCTTGATAAAAGGTTTAGAATTAGTCATAGTGGAGAGGGTTAATTTTTTTAATTGGTCTATATGCTCTACTAATACTAACTTTAATATTGTGATTAAGACTTAAAAAAATAGTAATTGTATACGAATCAAGTGACTCATCATAGTTTTTACGTAGTTGTGTTTGAGGTTTAGCGTTTTGATATAGACTAACAATAGACTTTTTCGAGATTTTTATTATAGACATCTTTTTCACTTAAAGTTTTTTTGTCTGAGTTTATTTTAGTCTAATTCTAGTGTTTTGTTAACATAAAAATAGATAAATAAGTTTACATAAAAAAATATTTAATAACACATAAAAAAATAATTTTTTTATAGGTATTATTTTTTTAATAATTATTGCGTTTTTAAAACGCTTTCTTTCGAGGGTTAGAATCTTGGAAAAACTTAAAATTTCGTTGAAAGTATTGACAAATATGGTATCTATAAGTAAAATAAATAAGTGTAATTTAAAAATGTGGTATATATAAATTATTAATCCACACTACATTTATTAATAATTTATATATATTTATATTTTTTTGGTTTTTAGCAATTATATTTATTATTGATTTTATAAGGAGAAGATTATGTATAGTAAAAAAACAACAAAAAAATGCTCGTTCAAAAAAAGAACGAGAGCGAATAAATTACTATGGAATCAAAAAAATTTAAAATTGGAGCAGCATCAGTATTGATAGGTGCGGCATTTGCATTCTTAGGTGGTTTTGTTCAAGCAAGCGATACAACAAATGTAGTAAGTCAATCAGGAGTTGTACAGGTTAATAAATCAGAAGAAACAACTTCTAATAAAAACTTGTCAGAAAAAGAGGGTGTAGTTGAAGAGAAAATGGCTGCTTCAACTAAAAATGTAAAAGGCATCTGAAGTAAAAAGTAGATAAGGTGAAACTGGAAAAAGTTATTGCTTTATTAGAAGAAACTTTGAAAAAAAGCTGAAGCGTCAGAAGAAACAACAGTAATTCTTGAAAAAAATCTAAAGAGAAATTAGATAAGGCTAAATTATTAGAAAAAATGCTGAAGCTACACAAGAAGAAGTAGATAAATTAGCAGAAGATTTGAAAGAAACTTTAGAAAAAAATTAGAAAAAAATTACTTGAAGTAAAAAGAGAAAATACAAAAAACTTAAAAACAAAATGATAACGAAGTAAAAATCTAATAATGAAAAAGTTAGATAAAGTAGAATCAGATTTAGCTAAAAAAAGAAGAATCTACAGTAGAAACAGCTGACTTAGATGAAAAATTAGAAACTACAGAAGATAAAACGCCATTAGCTAAAAAAATCAGCACAAGTGGAAGCTAAGCCAGTAATAGATAAAAACTACAAAAGTAGAAATGGAAACTATTGCGGAAAAAAATAGCTAAAGGTATAGAAGCTAAGCACAGTACAGATGAAAAGTCAGAATTTCCGAAACAAGAAGTAGTAATTCCTGTAAGAAGGGGCAAAGAAGAAGGGGAACAGCTAGATATTACACAACCGAAAGTAGAAAAACTTCCAGAGGAAAATAAACAAAGCAGTGCTAGTTTAAATAAAAATGAAAGAGGATACTCTGGATTTAGAATAGCAAACTATGCTAGTAGATCTATTGATCGCTCTGTAGATGGAACTTTATCTCAAGGTGAGATTACAGGGGTGGGTGTAAGACAGTTTAGAAGTTTAACATATAGTATCGATGGAGATAAGACGGTTTGGAGAGCTACTGTAGAACCAATACATCGTCATCACCAAGCTGCAGGTATAGTAGCAGCTTCAAGTGACAGTATCGAGAGTATTTCAGTTGCAAAACGAGGTGCAGATGGTGGAGGTGTAATAGAATCTGGATATGTTAATAAATCTAGACGTGCGGATCTTCCATCAAATATGAAAAACTCTAGAATATTTACTGAATTTTATCAAACCGGTAGTGGAGTGCCGGATACATTAGTATATGAGATTGTAACTAGAGGTAAAAACCATAATCTATTTTTACGATTTGGGACAGCTATCGCTAGACTAACTCTAGAAGACAGAGTTTTAAATGGTGTTAATCATACTTTAATTGATAATAGAACTTCAGATTTTCCGGCAGTGGGGATAAAGGTTAATGCTGCAGAAGCTCCAAAAGTGGATCATCCCTACACTCAAACTAACAGTACGATTCGTATGCAGACGATACCATCCACAGATAATCAATTATCAGGAACTGGGAAACCAGGGGCGATTATTTCTGTTAAGAAAAATGGAAATACATTTAAGACAACAAAAGTTAATGGAAGTGGACGTTGGGTTGTTTCACTAGATGCTGGTTTAAATAGTAATATATCAGATACTGGTGATCAACTTGTACCGAAAGATAGTATAACAGTAACTCAAACTGTTGGAGGAAATGAAAGTGAACCGACTAACGTAGATATTTCATTAGGGCGTTCATGGCTTGCTTATTCGCCGGGACACACCAATGAATTGGTTTCAAATCAACGCGATCTTAAGCTATATGTACCACATGATGCAGGGATGGCGTATTTGAAGTATAGAGATACGAATAATCAAGAGCATCAAGTTGCGATTAGACGTACTGCGATTAATCAGCAATGGCAATCTCTTCAAAGTAATCTAGCAACTGTTACTTCAGTAGATAATACAAGTAATAAGTTCTATTCTATCATTAATTTGCGATTGAATAGTGATATGAGGGTAGGATCTCAAACTTCTGTTATTTCAAATATGAAAGAAGGCGGTTATGGAAGTCTTGAGGGATGGAAACCTGTCAATGTAGTAGAGGCTCCATTAACATCTGGTGCCCATATCGAAAGTGACTTAACAGGCAAAGCAAGTATACCTGCGGATGTAAGAGTAAAAGCCCCAGTAGGCTCTACTGTTAAACTGTATGATAATAACGATGTACTAATAGGAGAAGCAATAGCAGGAAATGATGGCTATGCAACAGTACATCCTCGAAATAGTTTACCTGAAGGGCAAATTAGAGCGACTTCAACACCAGCTGGAGGAAAAGAATCAGCAAAAAGTGCCCCTGTGACAGTGACGAGAACGCAAATAGGTCATGGTGGACCGAAACAAGTTTCTTCCGAAGGTAAAGCAAGAGCTACTATTGGAGTTGATAAAGAATGGGTTACAGCATATCGTGGAGATCATGTTGAAATTACTGCCTCTACTTATGCAAAATATTTAGAAACATTTCTACCAAATTCACGAACTAGAGGTAATGTAAAAGGCTTAACTGAATCAGGTGGATTCTTAGTAACAGCTGTATCTACCCCTGAAACGACTCGTACAGGAAAAACTAGTGGAACAATTGCCTTAGATCAGTCGTTAGGATCAACAATTCTCAATTACTATGCTGTAAGTAAGACAACTACAGCTAGTTATGGACGCCATAATGTTGGTTCAAGTGCAAATGTTAGCACAACTATCACGGTTCTAGAAGTAGCGAAAAAATATGATATTTCTATTGATAAAAAAATTACAGTAGAAAATCCAAATGCTGTAAGTACTCCAGAAAAAGAGAAAATCATTGCGGCGATTAAAGAGAAAAACAATAGAACATATACAGATGCAGCATATAGAGCATTATTAGATCAGGCAACTTATTCAGTAGATGAAAAAGGGAATGTTACTATTACTTATCCTGATAAGTCAGTGGACAAAGTAGCTTCATCATATACTATTCAAAAACGTCCGGTAATAGAAACATCACTAGTTGATAAGGCGGATACTCAAACACCTATAACTGTATCAGCAGATCCAGGTTCTAAAGTAAAACTTTATGATCACTCAGGGCATGAATTGGGAGAAGGTACGGCAGATGGAAATGGTCGAGTTACTATTAATCCTACAAGACCGATTCCGAATGGAAATGTAACAGCAAAAGCAATTGATAATCGTGATAATACAACAGATGCAAGTGTTGCAAAACAAGCTACAGTACCCGCTCCACAAAACTTAGTTATTCAGCAACCTAATCATGGTTCAACAAGCGTAACTATTACTCCTCAAGGTAGAGTAGATATTATCTCTGCGGTTATTCAAGGGAAAAAAGTTAAAATTGAAAAAGAAGGTTCTGGTCGTTATAAGACGTTAGAAAATGCTGCGAATGTACGAATTTCACCAAATTCAAATGGAAGTGTAACATTTGAATTGCTATCAGGTACAAGATTTGAAACACTAGATAGAATTCAAGCTACTGCAGAAAATAAAGATATTACGGTAGCTTCAGGAATAAGATCATCAGGTGAAGCTAATCAATATGTACTACATAATAGAGGAGAAAAAGTACCTGTAAAAGATATTAATCGTTTAACTCCAGCAGACAAAGAAAGGGTTAAAACAGCGTATGAAAAGGCAAATCCAGGTATTAATAAATCAGAAGTTACTGTAGGTAGTAATGGAGATATTGACTATGATCATCAAGGAAGAGGTTCTATTCAAAAAGGTAATGCAAAATTAACTGGTAATGTTGTTCTAGATAATGTAGCTCCAGGTAAGCCAACGATTCCAACTAACTTGACTGATAAAGCTGGAACTAGAACTCAAATCGAAGTAGATACAGAACCAGGTGCTTCAGTTGTTGTTTATGACCACGGAGATCAAGAACTAGGTCACGGTGTTGCTAACGCAAGCGGTAAAGCGTTTATCGAGCCGACTAAGGAAATTCCGAAAGGTAATGTTACAGCTAAAGCAACAGATGAAGCAGGAAATATATCACAACCAAGTGATGCTAAAGTTGCTACTTTCCAAGATTTCATACCAAAAGTTCCTTCTAAGACACCTGTTACCAAAGTAACTTCTTTAACACCGGATGAGGTTAATCAGGTTAAGAAAAAAGTTTCAGATGCTAATCCTGGTAAAGAAGTACAGGTATCAACTAATGGTACTGCCACTGTAACTGATCCTAAATCAAGAATATCACATCAAATATCAGGAGATAAATTAGTTGAATCAAATGATAAGATTAAACCAACAGTTGAAATTCCTTATGATAATCCAGCTAGACAAGAAATTTATGTTTATTCTGGAGAGAATAATGATATTACATTAAAAGCTTGGGATAATTCTGGCAAGATTTCTAAATTGCATCTAGCGTTTGCTGCTGATAATAGACAGGGGCTAGGTACAGAAGATTCATACTTGAACGGGAAAACTCGATCAGCACTTTACTTGAGCGCTACTAAAATTCACACTGATAGACCAGCAAGCCAAAATTCTCCAGCTATTCTTAAGGTAACTGGTGAGATTCCTAAGGGTGAATTTAACGAACAAAGTGGGCAAATTTCACGATATTTATTTGCAGAAGATCCAAGTGGAAATACCAACTATGAGCATGTAGGTCATGCTAATGATGTAGGAGCTCCTGGACGCATTCGATTTGTATGGAAGCCTCAAACATTTAAATATGATGCGCAGGCCCCAAGCACACCGTTATTACTAGACAATGCAGATGCGACTCAAATTGAGAATGCTGTAAAACAAGCTAATCCAACCTTTAGTGATAAAATTAAGTCTGTAACAGTTAATGGCAATAATGTGATTGTGACCTATAAAGACGATAGTACAGATAGATTAGATGCTTCTAAAGTCTTCAAAGTGCGTGATTCTAAACCAACACCACCAACGGCAACTGCACCAAAAGACGGAACTGTAACAGTGACACCAACAGGGGATGCAGATAAAGTTACGGTTAATTACACTGATGAGAAAGAACAAAATAAAACTGTAACCGTAGTTAAGGCTAAAAATGGAACATGGAGTTCATCAGATAAGCCAGCAGGTGTAACTGTTGATTCAAGAACAGGAACGTTGTTAATTCCAGCTGAGGGGGTTAAAGATAGAAGTCAGGTAACAGCTACAGCTACAAAAGGTGATAGTCATCCATCAGAACCAACTACTGTAACGGCACAACCAAAAGACTTCACATCAGTCAACCAAGACTTCACACCGGTGAAACCAGACGAAAAAGTTCCAGTAAAAAGACAAAGCGCACTTAACTCAAGAAGAGAAAAAACAAGTGGAAGACAAAGTCAAAGCGAAGAATCCCGGTAAAGAAGTAACAGTAGGAGAAGACGGAACAGCAACGTTGAAAGATCCAACAACAGGAATTACGCACACAATTCCGGGAACAGACTTAGTGAACCAAGACTTCACACCAGTGAAACCAGACGAAAAAAGTTCCAGTGAAAGACAAAGCGCACTTAACTCAAGAAGAGAAAAACAAGTGGAAGACAAAGTCAAAGCGAAGAATCCGTGTAAGGAAGTAACAGTAGGAGAAGACGGAACAGCAACGTTGAAAGATCCAACAACAGGAATTACGCACACAATTCCGGGAACAGACTTAGTGAACCAAGACTTCACACCAGTGAAACCAGACGAAAAAGTTCCAGTGAAAGACAAAGCGCGCTTAACTCAAGAAGAGAAAAAAACAAGTGGAAGACAAAGTCAAAAGCGAAGAACCCGTAAAGAAGTAACAGTAGGAGAAGACGGAACAGCAACGTTGAAAGATCCAACAACAGGAATTACGCACACAATTCCGGGGAACAGACTTAGTAAACCAAGACTTTGAACCAGAGAACCAAGACTTCACACCGGTGAAACCAGACGAAAAAGTTCCAGTAAAAAGACAAAGCGCACTTAACTCAAGAAGAGAAAAAAACAAGTGGAAGACAAAGTCAAAGCGAAGAACCCAGGTAAAGAAGTAACAGTAGGAGAAGACGGAACAGCAACGTTGAAAGATCCAACAACAGGAATTACGCACACAATTCCGGGAACAGACTTAGTGAACCAAGACTTCACACCAGTGAAACCAGACGAAAAAGTTCCAGTAAAAGACAAAGCGCACTTAACTCAAGAAGAGAAAAACAAGTGGAAGACAAAGTCAAAGCGAAGAATCCAGGTAAGGAAGTAACAGTAGGAGAAGACGGAACAGCAACGTTGAAAGATCCAACAACAGGAATTACGCACACAATTCCGGGAACAGACTTAGTGAACCAAGACTTCACACCAGTGAAAACCAGACGAAAAAGTTCCAGTAAAAGACAAAGCGCACTTAACTCAAGAAGAGAAAAACAAGTGGAAGACAAAGTCAAAGCGAAGAATCCGGTAAGGAAGTAACAGTAGGAGAAGACGGAACAGCAACGTTGAAAGATCCAACAACAGGAATTACGCACACAATTCCGGGGAACAGACTTAGTGAATCAAGACTTCACACCAGTGAAACCAGACGAAAAAAAGTTCCAGTAAAAGACAAAAGCGCACTTAACTCAAGAAGAGAAAAAAACAAGTGGAAGACAAAGTCAAAGCGAAGAATCCGTAAAGAAGTAACAGTAGGAGAAGACGGAACAGCAACGTTGAAAGATCCAACAACAGGAATTACGCACACAATTCCGGGAACAGACTTAGTGAACCAAGACTTCACACCAGTGAAACCAGACGAAAAAGTTCCAGTAAAAGACAAAGCGCACTTAACTCAAGAAGAGAAAAAAACAAGTGGAAGACAAAGTCAAAGCGAAGAATCCGTAAGGAAGTAACAGTAGGAGAAGACGGAACAGCAACGTTGAAAGATCCAACAACAGGAATTACGCACACAATTCCGGGAACAGACTTAGTGAACCAAGACTTCACACCAGTGAAAACCAGACGAAAAAGTTCCAGTGAAAGACAAAGCGCACTTAACTCAAGAAGAGAAAAAACAAGTGGAAGACAAAGTCAAAGCGAAGAATCCAGGTAAGGAAGTAACAGTAGGAGAAGACGGAACAGCAACGTTGAAAGATCCAACAACAGGAATTACGCACACAATTCCGGGAACAGACTTAGTAAACCAAGACTTTGAACCAGAGAACCAAGACTTCACACCGGTGAAACCAGACGAAAAAGTTCCAGTAAAAGACAAAGCGCACTTAACTCAAGAAGAGAAAAAACAAGTGGAAGACAAAGTCAAAGCGAAGAACCCAGGTAAAGAAGTAACAGTAGGAGAAGACGGAACAGCAACGTTGAAAGATCCAACAACAGGAATTACGCACACAATTCCGGGAACAGACTTAGTGAACCAAGACTTCACACCAGTGAAACCAGACGAAAAAAAGTTCCAGTAAAAGACAAAGCGCACTTAACTCAAGAAGAGAAAAACAAGTGGAAGACAAAGTCAAAGCGAAGAATCCGGTAAGGAAGTAACAGTAGGAGAAGACGGAACAGCAACGTTGAAAGATCCAACAACAGGAATTACGCACACAATTCCCGGGGAACAGACTTAGTGAACCAAGACTTCACACCAGTGAAACCAGACGAAAAAGTTCCAGTAAAAGACAAAGCGCACTTAACTCAAGAAGAGAAAAAAACAAGTGGAAGACAAAGTCAAAGCGAAGAACCCGGGTAAAGAAGTAACAGTAGGAGAAGACGGAACAGCAACGTTGAAAGATCCAACAACAGGAATTACGCACACAATTCCGGGAACAGACTTAGTGAACCAAGACTTCACACCAGTGAAACCAGACGAAAAAAAGTTCCAGTAAAAGACAAAGCGCACTTAACTCAAGAAGAGAAAAAAACAAGTGGAAGACAAAGTCAAAGCGAAGAATCCGGTAAGGAAGTAACAGTAGGAGAAGACGGAACAGCAACGTTGAAAGATCCAACAACAGGAATTACGCACACAATTCCGGGAACAGACTTAGTAAACCAAGACTTTGAACCAGAGAACCAAGACTTCACACCGGTGAAACCAGACGAAAAAGTTCCAGTAAAAGACAAAGCGCACTTAACTCAAGAAGAGAAAAAACAAGTGGAAGACAAAGTCAAAGCGAAGAATCCAGGTAAGGAAGTAACAGTAGGAGAAGACGGAACAGCAACGTTGAAAGATCCAACAACAGGAATTACGCACACAATTCCGGGAACAGACTTAGTGAACCAAGACTTCACACCAGTGAAACCAGACGAAAAAGTTCCAGTGAAAGACAAAGCGCACTTAACTCAAGAAGAGAAAAAACAAGTGGAAGACAAAGTCAAAGCGAAGAATCCAGGTAAGGAAGTAACAGTAGGAGAAGACGGAACAGCAACGTTGAAAGATCCAACAACAGGAATTACGCACACAATTCCGGGAACAGACTTAGTGAACCAAGACTTCACACCAGTGAAACCAGACGAAAAAGTTCCAGTAAAAGACAAAGCGCACTTAACTCAAGAAGAGAAAAAACAAGTGGAAGACAAAGTCAAAGCGAAGAATCCAGGTAAGGAAGTAACAGTAGGAGAAGACGGAACAGCAACGTTGAAAGATCCAACAACAGGAATTACGCACACAATTCCGGGAACAGACTTAGTAAACCAAGACTTTGAACCAGAGAACCAAGACTTCACACCGGTGAAACCAGACGAAAAAAAGTTCCAGTAAAAGACAAAGCGCACTTAACTCAAGAAGAGAAAAACAAGTGGAAGACAAAGTCAAAGCGAAGAACCCAGGTAAAGAAGTAACAGTAGGAGAAGACGGAACAGCAACGTTGAAAGATCCAACAACAGGAATTACGCACACAATTCCGGGAACAGACTTAGTGAATCAAGACTTCACACCGGTGAAACCAGACGAAAAAGTTCCAGTAAAAGACAAAGCGCACTTAACTCAAGAAGAGAAAAAACAAGTGGAAGACAAAGTCAAAGCGAAGAACCCGTGTAAAGAAGTAACAGTAGGAGAAGACGGAACAGCAACGTTGAAAGATCCAACAACAGGAATTACGCACACAATTCCAGGGAACAGACTTAGTGAACCAAGACTTCACACCAGTGAAACCAGACGAAAAAAAGTTCCAGTAAAAAGACAAAGCGCACTTAACTCAAGAAGAGAAAAAAACAAGTGGAAGACAAAGTCAAAGCGAAGAATCCGGTAAGGAAGTAACAGTAGGAGAAGACGGAACAGCAACGTTGAAAGATCCAACAACAGGAATTACGCACACAATTCCTGGGGAACAGACTTAGTAAAACCAAGACTTTGAACCAGAGAACCAAGACTTCACACCGGTGAAACCAGACGAAAAAGTTCCAGTAAAAGACAAAGCGCACTTAACTCAAGAAGAGAAAAAAACAAGTGGAAGACAAAGTCAAAGCGAAGAATCCGGTAAGGAAGTAACAGTAGGAGAAGACGGAACAGCAACGTTGAAAGATCCAACAACAGGAATTACGCACACAATTCCGGGAACAGACTTAGTGAACCAAGACTTCACACCAGTGAAACCAGACGAAAAAGTTCCAGTAAAAGACAAAGCGCACTTAACTCAAGAAGAGAAAAACAAGTGGAAGACAAAGTCAAAGCGAAGAATCCAGGTAAGGAAGTAACAGTAGGAGAAGACGGAACAGCAACGTTGAAAGATCCAACAACAGGAATTACGCACACAATTCCGGGAACAGACTTAGTAAACCAAGACTTTGAACCAGAGAACCAAGACTTCACACCGGTGAAACCAGACGAAAAAGTTCCAGTAAAAGACAAAGCGCACTTAACTCAAGAAGAGAAAAACAAGTGGAAGACAAAGTCAAAGCTGAAGAACCTGGGTAAAGAAGTAACAGTAGGAGAAGACGGAACAGCAACGTTGAAAGATCCAACAACAGGAATTACGCACACAATTCCGGGAACAGACTTAGTGAACCAAGACTTCACACCAGTGAAACCAGACGAAAAAGTTCCAGTAAAAGACAAAGCGCACTTAACTCAAGAAGAGAAAAACAAGTGGAAGACAAAGTCAAAGCGAAGAATCCGGTAAGGAAGTAACAGTAGGAGAAGACGGAACAGCAACGTTGAAAGATCCAACAACAGGAATTACGCACACATTCCGAGAACAGACTTAGTGAACCAAGACTTCACACCAGTGAAACCAGACGAAAAAGTTCCAGTAAAAGACAAAGCGCACTTAACTCAAGAAGAGAAAAAACAAGTGGAAGACAAAGTCAAAGCGAAGAACCCAGGTAAAGAAGTAACAGTAGGAGAAGACGGAACAGCAACGTTGAAAGATCCAACAACAGGAATTACGCACACAATTCCGGGAACAGACTTAGTGAACCAAGACTTTGGTGTAAACGGTATTCCAGAAGTAACTCCAATTCAACCAGAATACACAGATCCAGTAGGAACAAGCAGTACGGACGGAGAAGGTAACCTAATTATGCCACCAACAGCAGAGATTCCAGAATACACAGATCCAGTAGGAACAAGCAGTACGGATGGAGAAGGTAACCTGATAACACCACCAATTGTTGAGATTCCAGAATTCAATGGAGGAACAGTGGCAATAGATTCACCAATAAACAAAGAAGACAAATATAGTGAAGTACAATCTCCAAAAGTAACAAAACGCTTAGCTAATACAGGAGAAACTGATACTAACGTAGGATTAACAGGAGTAGGATTAGCAATAGCAGGAAGTTTATTAATATTTGGAAAACGCCGTAAAAAAGATGAAGAATAAATCGTAGCAATATACTTTAACTTCATAATTTAATAAAAATCCAAGAATGAATTTAATAGTTCATTCTTGGATTTTTGGTTCTTTGTCAAATTCGGTTGATTCTGAAAATTAGGAGAAAACTATGCTATATTAAGTAGTATAGATTTTTCATTTCTTTCACTATTATTGAGAATAACTCGACGTTTATAGTATAAGAAGTAGTCTTTAATAATCTTGTTATTTCTCCCTGAAGTATATTTTGTATTTTTATGAGTTAATACATCTGCATACACGAAGCTCATTTTACTTATACTATCAGAAGTAGAAGACACTTCATCGAAGTACATATAATCAGGGTAAGGTTTTAGGGCTGTTTAGAATTTTAGCTAATTCACATTGTATTCTCGATGCAATATTAGTGGATACAGTACAAGATTCAGCTATTTTTTTGAAGTATTCTCTTTAGATAACTTTATTAATGGTGCCAGTTTTTTTGGATTTTTAGAGGTATTAGAATACTTTCCAACTTCAGTAGTTTCAGCTGTAAAAGGATTTTTGACGATCTTTACATATGAATTGTTGTTTATTTAAGTATAAGATAGCTGGTTTATCAGAAATAGTGGACATTTTAACCTTTACTTTTCTATACCCATTTTTTCTATTTCATATTTTTTTACAATAAGGGTAAGAGTTAGGTGAAACCTCCCATATTCTACAATAAACTAGATATTTACAATTATTTATTTCAATTTCTCTGTTTTATCTAGATTTTTTTATATTTTTCGTCAGTTATTTGTAGCGTTGATTTATAGATTTTTATAATTATACATTATGAATGTAAATTTCCTTCCTTATTTTTTTGTTCATACTTAAATTATAAAGGAATTTTTACATTCTTTCTTATTCTTTTTATAAATTTAAATACGGCTGATTTCTATAACCAATCTTATTTATTATAGATAATTATATTTCGTTATTTAATAATATTGATATTTTTTTGTTAATGTGTTAAATGTATTCGTAATCTTATTTAGTTTTTATTTAGATTTTTTTATATTTTTGAAAAAGCATTCATAGTTAAAATATACTTTAAATTAATGTGAAAGTATTGAAATTATAGAAGGATAGAGTATATAATAAATTTATTATATACTCTAAGTGTGAATATAGATAGAAGGAGAAAGAAAATGTTATTTAATAGACAAGGACTCCAGCAAAAAAATTGGCGTATGGTTAAAAAGGGTAAACATATCCTTTTTGGCTGTTCCCTATTTTTTGTTGTTGGGGCAGTAAATGTTAGTGGACCGCAAGTAACATATGCTGGGGATGTTAGTGGTTTAGAAACGGTAGCCAAACAAGAAAAAAACAGTGTAGGTGAAGAAAATTCAAATGCCGCGATATCAACGCTAGAAAAAGAGAAGAAAACGCAAAGCTCTAATAATAAGAGGATAGAGAAAATAACTGCAAGTGAGACAGTTGGAGCATCTACTGCCAAAATAGAAGTTAATAAAAAAGAGTTAGAAGATTTAGTAGCTAAGATTAAGAAAAGCAGATATCAGTAAAAAACTGAAAAAAATCAGCAGAAAAAGCTTTAATTTTTATTTTTTGTCACGTGCAGAGAAAAACATTAGAAGATTTAGAAATTACTCAAGAAGAAATTGATAAAAGAAGTAAAGGAACTTAAAGAAGCTTTTTGATAACTTAGAGGACAAACCTAAGGAAGATAAAAAAATCGGAAGCTAAAGAAAAAGTTGAGTCTAAAAAAAGAAGAGATCAAATGTTGAGAAGAATACTAAAGAAAAGCAACAAGAAAATACTACAGAAGATGTTGCTAGAAAACATAATGAAAAATAATAAAAAGTAACAGAAACTGTAACTGAGATTCATAGCATAGCTAATCAAATAAATTATGAGTTTAGCGATGCTGAAAAAGAATTAGTTAAGACAGTAGAAAATCTATCAACAGCTCGTAATAGTGATAAGAATAGTGAAGAAAGTATTCAGAAATTATTAAAAAGAAGTAATTTATTTACGAAATAAAGTAGCTAACCGAATGACACGTGCTCATTCTGGGAAACGTGATCCTAGAAATGGAAAAGTGATTTATGGTAAGGATGAGAGTAGGTTTAGAGCGATTACAATGACTCCAATTGCTAATATGTATGAAGGTAGCAATGTTCTTGTAAATGAAAAATAAAAAGATGTAACATACTATAACGGAGATACAATATTTTCAGTTATACAAGTATCTGGAAAAAGAGGTGCAGGAGAGCCAATTGTTAGATATTCTTATGGAAAGAAAAAAAGGAGAGGAAGATCCAACTCCATATTATATTAAGAGAGTAGGAATTATTAATGGACTGGAACAACTTACAGGAGCAAAGGTTCGAATAGCATATAAAGATTTTCAAACAGGGGCAAAAAGAGAAGTAGAAATTACTAGTCAATATTGGAATGTAAATAATCCTGATATACAAATGGCATTTGTTGGTACTATAGGTAATGGAGGAAATGTAAGACCCGAACTTATCATATTACACTTGGAGCAAATGGAACAAATAAAGAAGCTACTATTACTTACAAATTCATAATCAAATCCCAAAGTGAACGTAATACTGTAAGAGATTTAACGCCAACATACGTAGATGATGTTCGTCATTTGACGGAAGCTGAAAAAAACAGTCTTAATTGAAAAAAATTTAAGGCAGAACATCCAGATGTAGTTAATCGTCCTCATCATATCGATTTTGATCGTGCAGAAGTTTCTTCCGATGGTGCAACAATGACAATATACTTTAAAGATGGATTTGATACTAAAACGATTCAAACAAATGCTAAAAATGATGTAGAAGCAAAATACCCAAATTTTACAACATTAGTGGGTGAGCCTCATGAGTTTTATAAAAATCCAAGAAACTTAGTGAAATCAAAAACAAATCATGAAGTTCCACAAACTGCGAGAGTAACTTGGAAAACTCCTTTTGATTTTAGTCAACCGGGTACGAAGAATGCTGTTGTTACAGTAAGTTATGATAACGGAGTAACGAAAGATGTTACTACACCGTATACAGTACTAGATTTTATTGGAAAACAAGATAAAAGTATTTTCCAAAATCAAAGCGGTGAACTAGGAGATGCTAGAAGCTATATTAAACTTTCAAATGGAACAGACCCTGCAACTGATTTAACGATTCGCTGGAAAGGTGGTTCTTCAGTTGATACATCTGCACAGGGAACACAACGTAAAGAAATTGAAATTCTGCGCGGAAATACTGTGATGAAGACAGTAACTATTCCAGTAGCAATCGTAGATGATATTAAACCAACTATTACAGCACCCGATTCTGTATTGTTAACAAGAGCTGAAGGATTACCAGGTAATATTTCTATTGATGCTCAGGATAATACTAGGGGTATTGGACTTAAAGATACTAACCCAATTGCAGTTGAGAATTTAGCAAATCCTCTAAGATATAATCCTTCAACAAAAAGGATTGAGTTATCTGGGGTAATACCAAATAATTTCCAAAGAACGCAAGCAACTATTAAGGCTGTAGATAAAAATGGAAATACAGCTACAAAAACAATAACGTTTAATGTTCAAGCACAAACTGATAAATATAATGCCGTGGCTAATCCGCAAAAACAAACTGTTAGTTATGATGCAAGACCTGATGCAGGGTTAAGTGTGAATAAAAATGGATTACCTGCAGGAACAACATACACATGGGCTACAACTCCAAGTACAACAACAGGACCTGGAGATAAAGCAGGAGTAGTAACTGTATCATATCCTGACGGTTCAACAGATACAGTGAATGTAACGATAGCCGTGCGAAAATTAAGTGATGAACATGAACCTACAGGAACTAAAATCGTTAGAAATCAAAATGTTCCGGTTACAAATAATGATTTAAAAGCGGCGGTAAATGTAAATAATAATGGTAATAGTAAGGTGAAATCTGTTACACCTGTAAGTTCTATTAGTACAGCGAATGCAGGAATGCAACGATTAGAGCTACTGTAACATATTTAGACAACACAACAGATTTTGTTGATATACCTTTAGAAGTAAAAGACGTAACAGCTCCAACGATTCAAACACCAAGTGATAGAGAAAATTGGGATTTAATTGCATTAGATAGAACATTGCCTTCTATAAGAGTTGCAGCTACTGATAATCCAGGAGGAAGTGGTATTAAGTCAACAACGGTCACAGGTTTACCAGATTTTTTAGTATATGATGAAGCAACTAAAACAATAAAATTCAAAAATGACGTTCAAGAGGTAACGAAATTACCAGTTGGACAAGATAGTAAAACTTATAATGCGACTATCCAAGTTACAGATAATGCAAACAACCCTAGTCAAAGACAAATAACAATTATAGTTAAATCAATGACGACGAAATACAATGCGACACCTAGTGGGCAAAAACAAACGGTTAGTTATGGAGTAACGCCCGATGCAGGAACAAGTCTTAATAAAAATGGATTACCTGCTGGTACAAGATATACATGGGCTACGACACCTAGTACAACTACAGGACCTGGAGATAAAGCGGGAGTAGTAACTGTAACATATCCTGATGATTCAATAGATACAGTGAACGTGACTGTAAATGTTCGAAGATTAGCGGATGAATATGTACCTACAGGGACAAAAATCACAAGAGAACAAAATACAGCGGTAACAAATGATGATTTGAAAGCTGCAGTAACAATTAGTAATAATGGTAATAACAAAGTTAAATCAGTTACTCCTGTTGGTACGATAAGTACTGCAGAATTTGGAAATAAAACAATCAATGCTACTGTTACCTATCTTGATGATACGATAGATCCGGTAACGATTCCACTTGAAGTAAGAGATGTAACAAAACCAACAATTCAAACACCGACAGATAGACGAAATTGGGATTTAATTGCATTGGATAGAACATTGCCTGAAATTAAAGTTGCAGCTACTGATAATCCAGGAGGAAGTGGCATTAAGTCAACAACGGTTACAGGATTACCTAATTTCTTAACATATGATGAAGCGACTAAAACAATTAAGTTTAAAAATGGAGTTCAAGAGGTAACGAAATTACCAGCAGGAACTGATGTACAAACTCATAATATTACAATTACGGTAACAGATAATGCTAATAATAGTAATAGTGCACAAGTAACGATTACAGTCAAATCAATGACGACGAAATATGATGCAACTGCTAATTCTGAAAAACAGACAGTAAGTTACGGAGCAACTCCAGATGCAGCAACAAGTGTAAATAAAACTAACTTACCTGCGGGAACAACATACATATGGGCTACAACTCCAAGTACAACAACGGGACCTGGAGATAAAGCAGGAGTAGTAACTGTGACATATCCTGATGGTTCAAAAGATACGGTTAATGTAACGGTAAATGTCAAAGGACAAGCAGACACGTACACTCTAGAACCAAAAGAACAAACAGTAGATAATGGAGTAGTACCAAAAGCAGAAGACAGTATTGAAAATGTCAAAGACTTACCAAGTGGAACAACATTCACATGGCAAGGAGGAGCTCCAAGCACAACAGAAAAAGGTGATCATCCAGGAACAGTACTAGTAAGCTATCCAGATGGAACAAGTGAAACAGTACCAGTAGTGGTGAAAGTAAGAGAGCAAAAGACACGTACACACCAGAACCAAAAAGAACAAACAGTAGATAATGGAGTAAAGCAAAAGCAGAAGACAGTATTGAAAATGTCAAAGACTTACCAAGTGGAACAACATTCACATGGCAAGGAGGAGCTCCAAGCACAACAGAAAAAGGTGATCATCCGAGAACAGTACTAGTAAGCTATCCAGATGGAACAAGTGAAACAGTACCAGTAGTGGTGAAAGTAAGAGAGCAAAAAGACACGTACACTCCAGAACCAAAAAGAACAAACAGTAGATAATGGAGTAGTGCCAAAAAGCAGAAGACAGTATCGAAAATGTCAAAGACTTACCAAGTGGAACAACATTCACATGGCAAGGAGGAGCTCCAAGCACAACAGAAAAAGGTGATCATCCGAGAACAGTACTAGTAAGCTATCCAGATGGAACAAGTGAAACAGTACCAGTAGTGGTGAAAGTAAGAGAGCAAAAAGACACGTACACACCAGAACCAAAAAGAACAAACAGTAGATAATGGAGAAAAGTGCCAAAAGCAGAAGACAGTATCGAAAATGTCAAAGACTTACCAAGTGGAACAACATTCACATGGCAAGGAGGAGCTCCAAGCACAACAGAAAAAGGTGATCATCCGAGAACAGTACTAGTAAGCTATCCAGATGGAACAAGTGAAACAGTACCAGTAGTGGTGAAAGTAAGAGAGCAAAAAGACACGTACACTCCAGAACCAAAAAGAACAAACAGTAGATAATGGAGAAAATGCCAAAAGCAGAAGACAGTATCGAAAATGTCAAAGACTTACCAAGTGGAACAACATTCACATGGCAAGGAGGAGCTCCAAGCACAACAGAAAAAGGTGATCATCCGAGAACAGTACTAGTAAGCTATCCAGATGGAACAAGTGAAACAGTACCAGTAGTGGTGAAAGTAAGAGAGCAAAAAGACACGTACACACCAGAACCAAAAGAACAAACAGTAGATAATGGAGTAGTGCCAAAAAGCAGAAGACAGTATCGAAAAATGTCAAAGACTTACCAAGTGGAACAACATTCACATGGCAAGGAGGAGCTCCAAGCACAACAGAAAAAGGTGATCATCCAGAACAGTACTAGTAAGCTATCCAGATGGAACAAGTGAAACAGTACCAGTAGTGGTGAAAGTAAGAGAGCAAAAGACACGTACACACCAGAACCAAAAGAACAAACAGTAGATAATGGAGTAGTGCAAAAAGCAGAAGACAGTATCGAAAAATGTCAAAGACTTACCAAGTGGAACAACATTCACATGGCAAGGAGGAGCTCCAAGCACAACAGAAAAAGGTGATCATCCGGGAACAGTACTAGTAAGCTATCCAGATGGAACAAGTGAAACAGTACCAGTAGTGGTGAAAGTAAGAGAGCAAAAAAGACACGTACACTCCAGAACCAAAAAGAACAAACAGTAGATAATGGAGTGGTACCAAAAAGCAGAAGACAGTATTGAAAATGTCAAAGACTTACCAAGTGGAACAACATTCACATGGCAAGGAGGAGCTCCAAGCACAACAGAAAAAGGTGATCATCCAGGAACAGTACTAGTAAGCTATCCAGATGGAACAAGTGAAACAGTACCAGTAGTGGTGAAAGTAAGAGAGCAAAAAGACACGTACACTCCAGAACCAAAAGAACAAACAGTAGATAATGGAGTAGTACCAAAAGCAGAAGACAGTATCGAAAATGTCAAAGACTTACCAAGTGGAACAACATTCACATGGCAAGGAGGAGCTCCAAGCACAACAGAAAAAGGTGATCATCCAGGAACAGTACTAGTAAGCTATCCAGATGGAACAAGTGAAACAGTACCAGTAGTGGTGAAAGTAAGAGAGCAAAAAGACACGTACACTCCAGAACCAAAAGAACAAACAGTAGATAATGGAGTAGTGCCAAAAGCAGAAGACAGTATCGAAAATGTCAAAGACTTACCAAGTGGAACAACATTCACATGGCAAGGAGGAGCTCCAAGCACAACAGAAAAAGGTGATCATCCAGGAACAGTACTAGTAAGCTATCCAGATGGAACAAGTGAAACAGTACCAGTAGTGGTGAAAGTAAGAGAGCAAAAAGACACGTACACTCCAGAACCAAAAGAACAAACAGTAGATAATGGAGTAGATAGCCAAAAAGCAGAAGACAGTATCGAAAAATGTCAAAAGACTTACCAAGTGGAACAACATTCACATGGCAAGGAGGAGCTCCAAGCACAACAGAAAAAGGTGATCATCCAGGAACAGTACTAGTAAGCTATCCAGATGGAACAAGTGAAACAGTACCAGTAGTGGTGAAAGTAAGAGAGCAAAAAGACACGTACACTCCAGAACCAAAAGAACAAACAGTAGATAATGGAGTAGTGCCAAAAGCAGAAGACAGTATTGAAAATGTCAAAGACTTACCAAGTGGAACAACATTCACATGGCAAGGAGGAGCTCCAAGCACAACAGAAAAAGGTGATCATCCAGGAACAGTACTAGTAAGCTATCCAGATGGAACAAGTGAAACAGTACCAGTAGTGGTGAAAGTAAGAGAGCAAAAAGACACGTACACACCAGAACAAAAAGAACAAACAGTAGATAATGGAGTAGTGCCAAAAGCAGAAGACAGTATCGAAAAATGTCAAAAGACTTACCAAGTGGAACAACATTCACATGGCAAGGAGGAGCTCCAAGCACAACAGAAAAAGGTGATCATCCAGGAACAGTACTAGTAAGCTATCCAGATGGAACAAGTGAAACAGTACCAGTAGTGGTGAAAGTAAGAGAGCAAAAAGACACGTACACTCCAGAACCAAAAGAACAAACAGTAGATAATGGAGTAGTACCAAAAGCAGAAGACAGTATTGAAAATGTCAAAGACTTACCAAGTGGAACAACATTCACATGGCAAGGAGGAGCTCCAAGCACAACAGAAAAAGGTGATCATCCGAGGGAACAGTACTAGTAAGCTATCCAGATGGAACAAGTGAAACAGTACCAGTAGTGGTGAAAGTAAGAGAGCAAAAAGACACGTACACACCAGAACCAAAAAGAACAAACAGTAGATAATGGAGTAGTACCAAAAGCAGAAGACAGTATTGAAAATGTCAAAGACTTACCAAGTGGAACAACATTCACATGGCAAGGAGGAGCTCCAAGCACAACAGAAAAAGGTGATCATCCAGAACAGTACTAGTAAGCTATCCAGATGGAACAAGTGAAACAGTACCAGTAGTGGTGAAAGTAAGAGAGCAAAAAAAGACACGTACACACCAGAACCAAAAAGAACAAACAGTAGATAATGGAGAAAGAGCCAAAAGCAGAAGACAGTATCGAAAATGTCAAAGACTTACCAAGTGGAACAACATTCACATGGCAAGGAGGAGCTCCAAGCACAACAGAAAAAGGTGATCATCCAGAACAGTACTAGTAAGCTATCCAGATGGAACAAGTGAAACAGTACCAGTAGTGGTGAAAGTAAGAGAGCAAAAAGACACGTACACTCCAGAACCAAAAAGAACAAACAGTAGATAATGGAGTAGTACCAAAAGCAGAAGACAGTATTGAAAATGTCAAAGACTTACCAAGTGGAACAACATTCACATGGCAAGGAGGAGCTCAAGCACAACAGAAAAAAAGGTGATCATCCGAGAACAGTACTAGTAAGCTATCCAGATGGAACAAGTGAAACAGTACCAGTAGTGGTGAAAGTAAGAGAGCAAAAAGACACGTACACTCCAGAACCAAAAAGAACAAACAGTAGATAATGGAGTAAAAGCAAAAGCAGAAGACAGTATCGAAAAATGTCAAAGACTTACCAAGTGGAACAACATTCACATGGCAAGGAGGAGCCCAAGCACAACAGAAAAAGGTGATCATCCAGAACAGTACTAGTAAGCTATCCAGATGGAACAAGTGAAACAGTACCAGTAGTGGTGAAAGTAAGAGAGCAAAAAGACACGTACACATCCAGAACCAAAAAGAACAAACAGTAGATAATGGAGTAGTGCCAAAAAGCAGAAGACAGTATCGAAAATGTCAAAGACTTACCAAGTGGAACAACATTCACATGGCAAGGAGGAGCTCCAAGCACAACAGAAAAAAAGGTGATCATCCAGAACAGTACTAGTAAGCTATCCAGATGGAACAAGTGAAACAGTACCAGTAGTGGTGAAAGTAAGAGAGCAAAAAGACACGTACACACCAGAACCAAAAGAACAAACAGTAGATAATGGAGTAGTGCCAAAAGCAGAAGACAGTATCGAAAATGTCAAAGACTTACCAAGTGGAACAACATTCACATGGCAAGGAGGAGCTCCAAGCACAACAGAAAAAGGTGATCATCCAGGAACAGTACTAGTAAGCTATCCAGATGGAACAAGTGAAACAGTACCAGTAGTGGTGAAAGTAAGAGAGCAAAAAGACACGTACACACCAGAACCAAAAGAACAAACAGTAGATAATGGAGTAGTGCCAAAAGCAGAAGACAGTATTGAAAATGTCAAAGACTTACCAAGTGGAACAACATTCACATGGCAAGGAGGAGCTCCAAGCACAACAGAAAAAGGTGATCATCCAGGAACAGTACTAGTAAGCTATCCAGATGGAACAAGTGAAACAGTACCAGTAGTGGTGAAAGTAAGAGAGCAAAAAGACACGTACACACCAGAACCAAAAGAACAAACAGTAGATAATGGAGTAAAAGCCAAAAAGCAGAAGACAGTATTGAAAATGTCAAAGACTTACCAAGTGGAACAACATTCACATGGCAAGGAGGAGCTCCAAGCACAACAGAAAAAGGTGATCATCCGAGAACAGTACTAGTAAGCTATCCAGATGGAACAAGTGAAACAGTACCAGTAGTGGTGAAAGTAAGAGAGCAAAAAGACACGTACACTCCAGAACCAAAAGAACAAAACAGTAGATAATGGAGTAGTACCAAAAGCAGAAGACAGTATTGAAAAATGTCAAAGACTTACCAAGTGGAACAACATTCACATGGCAAGGAGGAGCTCCAAGCACAACAGAAAAAAAGGTGATCATCCGAGAACAGTACTAGTAAGCTATCCAGATGGAACAAGTGAAACAGTACCAGTAGTGGTGAAAGTAAGAGAGCAAAAAAGACACGTACACTCCAGAACCAAAAGAACAAAACAGTAGATAATGGAGTAGTACCAAAAGCAGAAGACAGTATTGAAAAATGTCAAAGACTTACCAAGTGGAACAACATTCACATGGCAAGGAGGAGCTCCAAGCACAACAGAAAAAGGTGATCATCCGAGAACAGTACTAGTAAGCTATCCAGATGGAACAAGTGAAACAGTACCAGTAGTGGTGAAAGTAAGAGAGCAAAAAGACACGTACACTCCAGAACCAAAAAGAACAAACAGTAGATAATGGAGTAGTGCCAAAAGCAGAAGACAGTATTGAAAATGTCAAAGACTTACCAAGTGGAACAACATTCACATGGCAAGGAGGAGCTCCAAGCACAACAGAAAAAGGTGATCATCCGAGAACAGTACTAGTAAGCTATCCAGATGGAACAAGTGAAACAGTACCAGTAGTGGTGAAAGTAAGAGAGCAAAAAGACACGTACACTCCAGAACCAAAAAGAACAAAACAGTAGATAATGGAGTAGTGCCAAAAGCAGAAGACAGTATCGAAAAATGTCAAAGACTTACCAAGTGGAACAACATTCACATGGCAAGGAGGAGCTCCAAGCACAACAGAAAAAGGTGATCATCCAGGAACAGTACTAGTAAGCTATCCAGATGGAACAAGTGAAACAGTACCAGTAGTGGTGAAAGTAAGAGAGCAAAAAGACACGTACACTCCAGAACCAAAAGAACAAACAGTAGATAATGGAGTAGTGCCAAAAGCAGAAGACAGTATCGAAAATGTCAAAGACTTACCAAGTGGAACAACATTCACATGGCAAGGAGGAGCTCCAAGCACAACAGAAAAAGGTGATCATCCAGGAACAGTACTAGTAAGCTATCCAGATGGAACAAGTGAAACAGTACCAGTAGTGGTGAAAGTAAGAGAGCAAAAAGACACGTACGCACCACAACCAAAAGTACAAACAGTGGACAATGGAGCAGTACCAGAAGCAAGAAACAGCATTGGCAATGTAGACGGCTTACCACCGAAAACAACGTTTGAATGGAAAGATGGAGCACCAAATACAGCAGTAGGTCAACCAGGAGAAGTATCAGGAACAGTGATCGTTCGTTACCCAGATGGAACAAGCGAAGAAGTTCCAGTGAAGGTAAATGTACGTCAAAGTAATGAAAAGGGAATACCTGAAGTTCAACTAGCGTTACCAGAATACACAGATCCAGTAGGAACAAGCAGTACGGATGGAGAAGGAAACGAAATTACGCCACCAACTGTAGAGATTCCAGAATACACAGATCCAGTAGGAACAAGCAGTACGGATGGAGAAGGAAACGAAATTACGCCACCAACTGTAGAGATTCCAGAATACACAGATCCAGTAGGAACAAGTAGTACGGATGGAGAAGGTAACCTAATTACGCCACCAACTGTAGAGATTCCAGAATATACAAATCTAGTAGGAACAAGCAGTACGGATGGAGAAGGTAACCTAATTACGCCACCAACTGTAGAGATTCCAGAATACACAGATCCAGTAGGAACAAGCAGTACGGATGGAGAAGGAAATGAAATTACGCCACCAACTGTAGAGATTCCAGAATATACAAATCCAGTAGGAACAAGTAGTACGGATGGAGAAGGAAAACGAAATTACGCCACCAACTGTAGAGATTCCAGAATACACAGATTCAGTAGGAACAAGCAGTACGGATGGAGAAGGAAATGAAATTACGCCACCAACTGTAGAGATTCCAGAATACACAGATCCAGTAGGAACAAGTAGTACAGATGGAGAAGGAAATGAAATTACGCCACCAACTGTAGAGATTCCAGAATACACAGATCCAGTAGGAACAAGCAGTACGGATGGAGAAGGAAATGAAATTACGCCACCAACTGTAGAGATTCCAGAATATACAGATCCAGTAGGAACAAGCAGTACGGATGGAGAAGGAAACGAAATTACGCCACCAACTGTAGAGATTCCAGAATATACAGATCCAGTAGGAACAAGCAGTACGGATGGAGAAGGAAATGAAATTACGCCACCAACTGTAGAGATTCCAGAATACACAGATCCAGTAGGAACAAGCAGTACGGACGGAGAAGGAAACGAAATTACGCCACCAACTGTAGAGATTCCAGAATATACAGATCCAGTAGGAACAAGCAGTACGGATGGAGAAGGAAATGAAATTACGCCACCAACTGTAGAGATTCCAGAATACACAGATCCAGTAGGAACAAGCAGTACGGACGGAGAAGGAAACGAAATTACGCCACCAACTGTAGAGATTCCAGAATACACAGATCCAGTAGGAACAAGCAGTACGGATGGAGAAGGAAATGAAATTACGCCACCAACTGTAGAGATTCCAGAATATACAGATCCAGTAGGAACAAGCAGTACGGATGGAGAAGGAAATGAAATTACGCCACCAACAGCAGAAGTGCCAGAGAGTATACTGGAGGAGTAAACGGAGGTCCAGAAGCTCAACAAACGTTACCAGAATTCGTTGGAGGAGTGAATGGAGAACCAGAGATTCAAGCAGAATTACCGAAATATGTTGGAAAATCAAAAGGCGAGTCAGAAATTAGCTCTAACTTCCGAGATAAAATTTCTAATGTTGCGACTAAACGTTTAGCTAATACAGGACAGTCACAAAATAATAGTGAGTTAGCAGGATTAGGATTAGCGATTGTAGGTCTATTTGCAGCAATAAAACGCCGTAAAAATGAGGAAGAGTAATTTTTAAAATCTTTATTAAAAGATTGAAATTTCTAAATTTATAGAAAAGAATCCCTTGGAGATGATTATTTCCAAGGGATTCTTTATTAGAGTAAAAGAAAAGATCCGACATTGTCAGATCCTAAAATTTTTAATTTATTATTTTTTTAATAAGTCACGGATTTCTTTAAGAAGTTCTTCTTTAGCATCAATTTCTGGTGCTTTTTTTCTTCAGTTTCTTCTTCTTTAGACATTTTATCTTTAGCTGTGTTGATAGCTTTAACGAAAATGAAGATTGCGATAGCAGTAATTAAGAAGTCGATAGTGATTTGGATGAAGTTACCGTATTTGATACCTTCCCAAGCTAAGTTTGTGAAAGTCTGGTTTAGCTGGGAATATAAGAGCGATAAGTGGCATCATAATGTCAGTTACTAATGAACTAACGATTTTACCGAAAGCAGCCCCCATGATAACCCCGATAGCTAGGTCTAATACGTTACCTTTAAATGCAAATTTTTTTAAATTCGTTTAACATAAAAATATTTCTCCTTCTATAAAATTTTATAATACTTGAGTATAATATATCAAAAGTTAAAATAAAAATCAAGTAGAAAGGTTAAAAAATATAAAAAAAAATTTAAGTAAAACGTATTCTAATCTTTATTGTCATATTATTTAAATATATTTTTTTATAAATTATATATTTTTTTAAAAAAATTATATATGTATTTGTTAAGTATTTGTAATTAGTATATAATCTACCGAATAAACAAGAGAACTAACCGAATATACATTATCTATAGATTTTTTTAAATATTTATTATATAAAAATATAACTATGAAAGGAGCTGAAAATATGAAAGTTGAGTTAAATATAGATAAGAAATTTGAAGAAATAATAGTGACTATATCAGCAAATAAAGTGTATGATGAGATTCAAAATTTAGTGAATTATATAGAAAATAAGGAAGATTACTTTATAGGAGTTTTAGATGGGAAAAGTACGTTTATTAAATACGGAGGATATTATAAGGGTATATGTTGAAGATAGAAAAGTATATGTAGTTACAGTTGAAGGTAGATTTATTGTTAGAAAAATTATATGAAGTGCAGAATACATTAACTAAGGATTTTATAAAAAAATATCTCAAAGTGAAATAGCTAATGTTAAATATATTCATAGCTTAGATTTAGGATTGAGAGGAACAATAGTTATAAATTATAAAAAAATTCGGATATAAGTTATGTATCACGTAGGATGTTAAAAAGAATTTAAGATGAAATTAGGATTATAGGAGGTATTAAAAATGAAATTATTTCAAAAAAATTATAATATTTATGTTGTTAGGGATAGGAGCAGGGAATGTTATCAATCTAATATTCGGTATTTTTGTGGTCAGTTTTCATCCTGGTAGGCCATTGTATATCCAGAGTTTTGATAATTTAAATATGGCAGTATTAATTCAAACCTTAGTATACGCTATTTTAGGTATATTACAAGGATTAGCTGGTAAAGTATTTCAAAAGTAAGTCAAATGATAATATAGTAATAGTATTTGTATCTCATTATTTTCTTATTATGTTACCACTTGTGTTAGCGGGTTATTATTTGAAATGGTTTAGTAGCTCTTACTACTTTAACTTTTAATGCTGATTACAGTTACTGTGGTTTATATTTTTAATAGGAATAGTTCGATATTTTAGTGTTAAAAAAATAGTATAAGTGAGATAAATATAAAAATTAAGAGATAATAGGTAAGAGCTGGTTAGTAACTAAAGGAGGAGCAACACAAATTAATGATTTTTGTGTTGCTCCTCAAAATCTTTTTATTAATTGTATAATACTTTTTTTAAAGGATATTTTATTACAATTAAAATATTATTTTTTTCTTCTTCAACTTTATCTTTCTTTAGGAATTTGTTAAGTAGGTTCGAAGCTTTAGCTTTGTTTTCTTCTACTTTTTCAGAAAGATTTTTCGATTTTTTTGATCAGTATTTTTTTAAATCCAGTAACGTTAGATTTCATATTATCAACAGATGATTGTAATCCGTTGATTGATGATGCTAATCCTTCAGCTGAGTTGAATAGTGGATCTAATTTTTTTCAGATTTTAACTTGTAAATCTTCAGCTAGGATATTTGTGTTTTGTAATAAAATATTAGTTTCTGCCATAATTGGCTCTAAGTTGGCTTCAACTTTTTTTAACTGTTTCATTTAAATCTTTAGCAAGAGCAAGAGCATCTTCAGCGATGTTAGTAACATCTTCTACACATTCAGTGGCAACAACTACAGATCTTCTAACAGTTTTAAGTGTAATAGCAGTACTAATACATAGGATTAAAACACCTACCCCTGCTAAAAAGATTCCAGCATATGCTAAAATTAACCAGTTTATATCTAACATAAAATTTTTCCTCCTTGGGTTGTTATAATCAATTATATTTTTAAGTTTATTATAAATACAACCAATTATTTTGATTTTTTTGTTCTATAAATTTTGTAACAAAAGTTTATTGATGTTTCCTGCTCCCATAAATAGGAATACACTATTGTCGAAGTTTAATTTATCGAAATCTTCTTCGCTATTTATAATTTGAGCTCCTTTAGTTACTTTTTGTAAGTCTTCAATACCTACGATTTTTTCTTTTTCACGTACTGAAGCAAAGATTGGACAAAGGAATACTTTATCTGCAGTTTCTAAACTTTCAGCAAATTCATTTAGGAATTTAGCTGTACGTGTGTATGTGTGTGGTTGGAAAATTGCAATAACTTCTTTATCTGCATATTTTCTACGTGCACTATTAATTGTTGCTTTAATTTCACTAGGGTGATGTGCGTAATCATCTACAACTACACTATTTCCAAGTTTGTGTTCGCTGAATCTTCTTTCAGCAGGTTTATACATATTAAGTGATTCTTGGATTTTTTCTACATTGATACCATTTATATCAGCTAGAGCGATGGCAGATGTTGCGTTAGAAATATCGTGTAATCCGAATACTGCCATAGTGAAAGTTCCTAGTAATTCTGAGTTTTTGTATATGTCGAATTTACTGTGCTCAGGTGTAGTTTGAACATTTTTGATTTGATAATCATTTCCATCGCTAAACCCATATTTAATAGTTTTTGCATTTGCAGGCTTAAGTTGTGAAGCTAAACGATCATCACCACATATAATAACCGTATGTTTAACCTGATTTACAAAACTTTGAAATGCATCAAACATATCGTGTTCATCATTAAAGTAATCTGGATGATCAAAATCAATGTTTGTTACAACAGCATAATCAGGGTGATATGCTAGGAAGTGTCTGTAATATTCACATGCTTCAGCTATCATAAATTCTGAATTTTTTTCACCATGACCAGTTCCATCACCAATTAGGTAAGACGTAACATGACTATGTTTAAAAATATTACTTGCCATTGTGGTAGTTGTTGTTTTACCATGTGCTCCAGTTATAGCGATTGAAGGAATTTCAGAAAGAAGTTTCCCAAGGAATTGAGAATAAGTATAAGTAGTTAAACCTAATTCTTTAGCTTTTCTATACTCAACATGAGTTTCATCGAATGCGTTCCCTAAAATTACTTCATATCCTTCTTTAATATTTTTAGCCCCGTAGTTGTACATTGGGATGTTTCTTTGTTCTAATTTTTCTTGTGTAAAAAAGTATGTTTCTTCATCAGAGCCTTGTACTTCATTGCCCATATCATAAGCAATTTGTGCAAGAGAGCTCATTCCAGAACCTTTTAATACCTATAAAATGATATTTACTCATTATAATATCTCCTAAGTTGTCTTTAATAAAATAAAAAAATTTCTTTAATATTTTTTTCATAAGCAATTCAATTTTACAACAAAAACTGATAAAAAAATTCAATAAATAGGAGTTTTTCTATCGTGATATTTTTCAAATATTAATTCCCAAAGTAAATTCCAGTTCAAATAAAAAAACTGGAATTTAAATTAAGATTAAATAATCATGAAAAGATATTTATCTAACTTTATTACGTTATTTTTTTAATAAGTATAATTCCTCTTTTTATTTTGGTGTATATTATAATATGAGACTTTTCGTTGAATGAAAGGAATCTAATATTATGACAAACAAAAAAACAAATAATGATCGCTTAGACATTTAAGAAGGAATTTCTAAAGGAAAAACTTTTTAGAAGTATAGGTATAGAACTTGATAAAGATCCTACTATTATTTCTAAAGAAATTAAACGTAATCTGCAATATAAAAGATACGGAAGTTGTTACCAAAAACTCTTGGCGGAAAATTAATCAAAGCTAATTGTGCTCTTCTAAAACAAAACCTCCTTACGTTTGTAATAATTGTAAGCTTTAAAAAAAGAGATTGTGGTTTGAATAAAAAAACTTAAAAATTATTTTTTGTAATCCCTAATTCTTCATGGGGAAAAAGGGAAAATAGAAAAATCACACCACCTTGCGCGAAATACTACCTAAAGGATCCTCATTTGACGATTTTACATAAAGTGATGTTAATATTATTATATTACCTATTAACTCACTTAGGAGAAAGTATTTGAACGGAAAATCAGCTTATGAAGTTTTTCTCTTTTACTTTTTGGAGAACATATAGTTAACCTACTTGGTATTTTTTTGAAATACCTGCCAATGAGGTAATACTTAAGCCTTTCTTGGCTAAAGAAACTAAGGATACTAACAAATAAAGTTAAACTATTTATAAAATAGTAATATAATCATTCGTTACAACGAAAATGTTTTATTAGAAAAGTCTTAACTTAACTTCAGCATAACTGGAATTTAACCCGGGAATAGTGATTCGCAGGTTTATTTATCGTGCCTTTTTTTATTTTTTTATTCCTTTTTAAAAAAACTCCCAAAGTAAAGCTTCCTTGTTTTTATACCGGAAGTTACCTTGGGAATATTTTTTTATTGTTATTTTTCCTTTTTTTCCCAAGGTAACTTCCATTTTGATTTCTTACCGGAATTTACTTTGGGAATTTACCGAGATCTTGTTTTTTTCTAAAAATCGTAATTTTTGAGTTACTCTCTTTAAAGTTTTTTTATACACTAATTGATTATTTAAAAAGTTTACGTCTGACTACAAGTCCAATAAGACAGATTAAGCTTAATCCTAATGCAGTAGTGCTAGAAGAATTCATACCTGTGCTTGCTAATTTTTTTCAGATTTAGCTTTTTGTAGGTTTATCTTCTTCAAGTTTTTTTCAGATAGTTGAGTAACAGCAGGTGTTTGTCCGACTTGACCACTACCAGAGCAGTTCCTCTAAGTGAGGTTGAGGTTCTGGGGAACAGGACCTGTATATTCTGGTACTTCATTTACTGCAGAAAGATTTTTGAGTTAGTAAGTTGAATGCTTTTTCTAAGTCTTCAAATCTGTCTTTTAATCCATTGATATAATAATCTTCAGCACCGTTTTCTTCACCATCTTTTATTTGATTTTTTATGTTAACAAGTTCATCTAATATTTTCTTGATTTCAGGTTGTTTAGCTCCGAATGTAGGAATTTCATTAACAGCAGCCTCAACAGCGTTAACACCACCTTTGAATTCTGGAATTTCTGGTTGTACAAGTGAATCTCCGTTAGATGTTTCAGGTTTTGTTGGTTTTGGAGTTTCTCCTTCTGGTTTATCAGGAACAGTTGGAGGTGTTGTATCGTTTACTCCACCAGTGAATTCAGGAACTTCATTAACAGGGGCATCTTGACCATTAGAAGCAGCAGGTCCGTTGAATTCAGGAACTTCATTAACAGGGGCATCTTGACCATTAGAAGCAGCAGGTCCGTTGAATTCAGGAACTTCATTAACAGGGGCATCTTGACCATTAGAAGCAGCAGGTCCGTTAAATTCAGGAACTTCATTAACAGGAGCATCTTGGCCATTAGAAGCGACAGGTCCGTTGAATTCAGGAAGTTTATTAACAGGAGCATCTTGACCATTAGAAGCGATAGGTCCGTTGAATTCAGGAAGTTTATTAACAGGAGCATCTTGACCATTAGAAGCGATAGGTCCGTTGAATTCAGGAACTTTATTAACAGGAGCATCTTGGCCATTAGAAGCGACAGGTCCGTTGAATTCAGGAAGTTTATTAACAGGAGCATCTTGACCATTAGAAGCGATAGGTCCGTTGAATTCAGGAACTTTATTAACAGGAGCATCTTGACCATTAGAAGCAGCAGGCCCATTGAATTCAGGAACTTCATTAACAGGGGCATCTTGACCATTAGAAGCGACAGGTCCGCTGAATTCAGGAACTTTATTAACAGGGGCATCTTGGCCATTAGAAGCGACAGGTCCGTTGAATTCAGGAACTTCATTAACAGGAGCATCTTGACCATTAGAAGCGACAGGTCCGTTGAATTCAGGAACATTATTGCTTGAATTATTATTAGGTTTGTTATTTCCCGGGACAGTTTCTTTATCATTTTTATGTTTAGTATACTCTTCTAATGCTTTATCTATGTCAGATTTTTCCTTCTAAAAATTTTTATCTATAGATTTTTTTCTTCATCATATACTTTTTGAGCTTTTTTTAGTAGCTTCTTTTAGTTTAGCGTATGCTTCTTTATTAATTCCTTCTTTATCTTTATCGTCGTTAACTAGGATTTTAGCTGTTTCTAAAGGTAAAAGAAGGTTTGCTCTTTCAGTAGCAAGTTTTTTAGTAACTTCATCATCAGTGCTTTCAACAGGTTTGTTAGCTTCACTGTTAGTTGGAGTGTCAACTTTGTCGTTAGGTTTATTAACTTCGCTGTTAGTTGGAGTGTCGAATTTGTCGTTAGGTTTGTTAACTTCGCTGTTAGTTGGAGTGTCGACTTTGTCGTTAGGTTTATTAGTATCACTGTTAGTTGGAGTGTCAACTTTGTCGTTAGGTTTGTTAACTTCGCTGTTAGTTGGAGTGTCGACTTTGTCGTTAGGTTTATTAGTATCACTGCTAGCTGGAGTATCGACTTTGTCGTTAGGTTTATTAGCTTCGCTGTTAGCTGGAGTGTCGACTTTATCGTTAGGTTTATTAACTTCGCTGTTAGTAGGCGTATCAACTTTATCGTTAGGTTTGTCAGTTTCATTATTAGATGCATTAGTGTTATCACTTGGTTTATTTACTTCAGGAGCAGATGCTTCTTTCAATCCGCTGACTGCATCTTCGATTTCTTTTAATAAATTAGAACGAGTGTCTTCTAGATTTCTTGTTTCTTTAGCTTTGTTTATGAATTCAGTTGCTTTAGTAATAGCTGTAGTTAAATTGCTTTTAGATTCTTCTGAGTATTTATTAGTAGCGATTTTATCTTGTGCAGTTTTTACAGCTTCTTCTAGTTTTGAAGTATCATATCTAAGCATAGTAGAGTATGTTTGAACGTCATTAAATAGTTTCAATATTTCATTAGATTTAGGATTGTTATGAACTAAATCTTCTAATTTATCTATTTTTTTCCTTGAAGATAGTTATCTACAGCGTTGATACTTTCTTTGCTATATTTTTTTGCTGTCTTTATCAGAATTAAAGTTAGCTTCAGCTTCTGCATTTGAAGTTCTAAGTTGGATAAGTAAATCATATTGATTTTTTTAAATCTGATAATTCTGTGAAATGCAGTAGAAATATCTTCTGTGCTGGCAGTGTTATTTTTTAAAACACTTTTGTGCAGCATTTATTTTTGTTACCGAAGTTTTTTTAATTACTGCCATGTCTTGGCTTACATTTGTATTTTTTTAAATACATTATTCCAACTATCATAGTATTTACTTGTAGTAGCTTCGAATAGTGCGTTTAGTTGTTTTTTTATCTGCAGTGATTACAGCGTTTTTCTTTTAGGATATTTTTACAGATAATACAGCTATATTTTCATGTTTGTCAGTACCGAATAATGTACTGCTTGCAAAAAGTGTTAAGTTTTATTGTAGATGGTTTTCCTTCGATAGGTATTCTAATTTTTTTGAAGGATATTTATAAGAATTAGTTACATTATTATAAGTAACATCGGCAGTGTCTTCTTTTTAAAAACTTGGACATCTTTTTTTCAGTATTGCCATCGAAAGTATGTAAGTTTACTCATAACGGCAACATTAGTTGTTCCATTATTCATAGGGATAAGATCTAATTCTAAATAATTTTTTTCCCGTTTTTCAGTTACTAGATACATGTTTTTTTAATTATTCCATTAGCCATAGAAGGGCTAGTTAAATCTTGTTTTAACAATGATCCATCTAATTGAACTTTATTATTAGAATCTGTAGAAGGAGATTCTGATGGATTACTTGGTTTATTTTTGAGTTGAATCAGCAGAATTATTAAATGTATTTACAGCATTGTTAAGTTTATTTAATTCAGCTAGTAATGCTTCTTCGGTAGAAGTATCATTATTTAATAATTCTTTAGCTTTTTGATAGTTCATTAGTTAAAGTAACAAAGGCAGCTGGTTCTTTTTTTACCTTGTTTTATTAACTCAACTTCAGCTATTTTTATCCTTAAGTTGCTCTTTAGCTGAAACTTGTTTTGCTCCAGAGTTTTGAGAATCATTTAAGTCTTCTATAGCGAATTTGAATTGTTCTTTGTAGTAATCTGTTAGATCAGTATTTATTTGATCATCAGTGTCATTTGATTCAGGAGTTAGTTTGGCGTTGGCAACATATGCTTTTGCTTCATCGATTAATTGTCTAAGTTTAAGTTTTGATTGAGTAATTTTGTTGGAATTGTTGTAAGCTTCTTCAGCTTTTTTAATTTCTCCTGAAAGTTCATCAGTATTGATGCGAAGATAGTCTCCAAGATGTTGAACTTCTCCTGTTAGTTCATCTAGTTTTTTTATACTGTTACAGTTCCTTCTTTGTCGAACTCATTTGAGTAAGTTTCTTTTTTACCTTCTATATCGATTGGAGCTAGAGAGTTAATTTTACTTTCAACCGCATCTAATTTTTCTTTAATTAACGCTTTGCTTTCGCTAGTAAAGTGTGAATTGTTCTTCCAATCATTTTCGTACTGATTTTTTTGCATTTTTGAAGTGATTTATAAAGGTTAGCTAATGAATCTAATTTAGTTGTTTCATCTAATAGTTTATTTATAATATTATCTACTTCATCTTTAGTTAGTGAGTCGTTATTTAAAAAGTTGTTGAGCCTTAGTAATTAATTGATTGAATGAAGTTTTGAATTCTGGTTTTTAAATCTTTGTAGTTATCTTGTACTGAATTACTTGTATAGTAATTAATTTTTATCTCTTAACGAAGCTTTCAGAGGTGATTCTTTTTAGTTTCCAGTTTTTGTAGAGTAATCGATATATAAGTCTGTTGGACTTTGTAAAATTATCGATTCCATTTTTTTCCTAATGAGAACGAATCTTTAAAATTGAAATTTCCTAGAAGTGCTATTTCAATATTTTTTTCTTAGTAGCATCAACTGTAAGTTTTTAATTTAGTAGGGTAGTCGCGACCACCAATATTTTTTGTCTCTAAAACAACGGCATCGGAATCTGTATTTCCTAGACTGTTATATTTGAAAGTATCTGCTAGAGCGAAGTCAATAGCTCCTCCCATGATTTTAGGTTCTAATGTTAATATTACTTCATTTTTACCGTTTCCTAATTCGTGAACTTCTACATTTTTTATAAGTTCTGTCAAATCACGACTATATCTTGTTTTTATAGGTTTGTCGCTACCTCTTTCTACGAATTTTGCAGTTACATTATATGGCTCTGCTGGTTTAGTAGTGTTCTCAACAGGTGCGGCAGGAACTGGTTCTCCTTTTTTACCGTCTTTTTGTAGTAAGATTGTTGATAGCCTCAGTTAATTGTTTAACAAGGTCTGATGTCTCATTAATTTGAGGATTATAACTGCTTGTTTGGTTAATCCAGTCTTTAGCGTGATTTAAAGCTTGATCAAATTTTTCAAGAGACACAGGTTCGTATTCACTTCTGATTTTTCTGTCAGCAATATCGATTATTCTTTTTAGTTCTGTAGTATTGTATCTTAAGTATGTGAAGTTCGCATTATCAAAGTCTTTAATTAACTGAACTAGTTCTTTTTATATTTCTTGTATTTTTTTCAATGAAGGAACACTTTTAATATAATTTTTGTAGTTTTCAATACTTTCTTTAGTGTATGTTTTTTTCGTTATAAAGGTCAAAAATATTCTAATAGTTTTGCAACTTTAATATCTAGTACTTCTCTTAATGTTGCAATGTCTTCCATTTCATGAATTGGTGTAGAAATTTCATAAAGTTTATCGTAATTAGCGCTATCTGAACGTTTTCAATTCTTGTAGTTTTGTTACAGCTTCGCTAACTTTAGCTCTTTGTGAGAAGTCTGCAGCTGTGTCTGAAGTATTTTCTTTTGTTAGTAACCATTCATTAACCTTATTACCACGATCAATCCAATTTTGAATTTTTTTCGTTTAATTTTTTTCTCTATATTTAGGGATAGCTTCGTTACTTTTTAGCAGATGAGTAGTTAATATCTAAAGCAAATGGACCTGTTTGTTGTTTAACACCATTTTTTTATCAATATAAGTCATATTTGAAACAACCAATTGTTCAGCTTTTTAATTCACCAGGAACACTAAAGGCTACGATATGTTGATCTTCAGCAGAAGGACCTAGTTTAACATTTGTATCTAAACCAGAAACTTTATTAACAACAAAGCTTGTAATTTTACTAACTTTGTCAGGATTAGTAACAAGATTAATTTCTATATCTTGACCCTTGTTTGTAGATACCTACTAAAGACTCTTTAAACAGATTTTTTTAATTTCTTCTTTATTATCTACTACTTTTTTTATAAAAATCTTGTTGACCATCGCTAGATACAGTTACCATTGTTGGAGTTTTAAAATCGGTAGTAGTATAAAAACCGTCATCTTTTTAAATCATGGTTCACATCAAAGTTATAAAGTTGAATATAATATTTTTAAAGTGTTTATTGCATTTTGTGCGGTTTTTTCTGTATATGAATTAGCATCAAGTTTTGCTTTTGCAGCAGCAGCTTCGCTCCACATGTTATACCAAGGAGTAGTGTCAATAACATCATCGGGAACTTGGTGATTTTCAAATGTTACATGGTAATAAGGAAAGTTAGAAGTTTTGTGGAAAAAAGTAGTTCCTAAGTATCTATTTGTGATAGACTGATCGTTAAAAATTTTATTTATTATTTCATTTAGTTCAGCCTTAGTTTGTTCAGTAGCGGCTTTTATCCCCGAAATCAGCTTTTGCTATATTGCTATTTGTTGGCCAAGCTTGAGCTGTGATAGAAGATATAGTAAGTGCCAATGCAACACTCATACTTGATTTTTAATAATTTATTTGTTTTTCATGGAATGTCTCCTTTTGTATATAATGTAATTATTTATTCTAATATTAAATTTTTCAAGGTTAATCAAAGATATATTGAACTCCTTACCCTGTTTACGTAAAGATTATTAAATCAACCTTTTTAAAAATAATAGACACCTATAATATAACATAAAAAAACGTTTCAATTGAAATAGATTATCAATATCTTTTATAAAAAAACAAAATAATATTTTTCTGAATTAATAAAAATTATACTTACTAGTTTAAAATAATATTTCAAATTTAGTTTTTTTATTATTTGAGAAAAAAAGTTAAGAAAATATTTGTATAGGCTTATTTATGGTTTTTTTCTTGTTTAAAAAAATGTATCTAAAGTAAAAAAATAATTTTTTTCTTAGTTTATTTTAAATTTTTCTTTTTAAAAATTTACTTAATATTTTTCTATGTAGTATAATTTTAGAGTAAATATTTTTTTGTTAGGAGAATATGATGACTAAATTTTATGCGGTAAGAAAAGGTAAAAAAACTGGAATATTTTTCAACATGGGATGAGTGTAAAGAACAGGTTACAGGTTTTTAAGGGTGCGATATACAAAAAGTTTTAAAACTATAGGAGAAGCAGAAGAGTTCATAAAAAGGTAATGAAGAAAAGATAGAGAATGTGGAAGAAGTTGATGGAGTGTATGCTTATATTGATGGTAGTTTTTGACAGAATTAATGGCATATATGGTTCAGGTGTAGTCATAGTAGATGGCGATAAAAAACATGAATATAAACATGCTGGAAATCGTGAAGATTATGCACAATTACATAATGTTGCTGGAGAATTGGAAGCAGCAAAATTCGTTATGTGGTATGCTGTCGATAAAAAAAGATTAAAGAGATCACATTGTTTTATGACTATCAAGGAATAGAAGCGTGGGCAGTTGGAGATTGGAAAGCAAATCTTCCTTATACGCAAGATTATGTAAAATTTTATAATAAGGTGAAAACAGCAGTAAATGTTAATTTTGTGAAGGTAAAAGCACATACTGGAATAGAGTTGAATGAAATAGTGGATAAGCTTGCAAAAGAGGCTATCGAACAATTTTAAAAAGAAAACATTAAGTAAGACAAAAGCAAGGGGCCGACTCGACAAAATCGATTTCTCCGAAATCACGATTTTTTTGAGTCACTCCCTTGTTTTTTATTAAACCTTAAAAGATAAATGTGTTATAATTATTAAAAATATAATTGAATTCTAGAAGGAAGAGGGTGAATAAGTGAACGCAATAATAAATAATAAACAAATATTAAATAAGATAGCTCATCTTATATATAGAGATAAAAAAACGTATAATAATTGCGTTGGTAGTTTCGATAGCATCTTATTATTTTTACGTTATATCCAACTGATAGATTGAGTTATATTGTTGATGGTATAGCGAGTAGTAATATTGATTTTAATGGTGTAGTTAATGAAATTCTTAGAATAATCTTAGCTGGAATCGCATTATATATAGCCTATTTCTTTAAAGAATACTACACATTTATAGGTTATGATAAGATTATTAAAGATATGACGTATGATATCCAATATGATATTTATGGGCATACTCCTGTGTTTTTTTAACAAGTTTAGTATTGGTGAGGTAATTAGTAGATCTACTAACGATATTACAAATTATATTGCACCGCTTTTTTTGGGTACGGTATTCTATTGATTTTTTTGATGGAATAATTTACAATTTATTTATAAGTATACTTATATTTAATAAATCGAATTTTTATATATTTATTGCTAATCCACATACCGTTAGTCATACAAACTATTTATTTAGTTAGCAGGCGGAAAGTTCAAGAAAAATATTATAACAAGATGGCGAAAACTATGGATGAAATTACAGAAGAGACTTTAGAAAATGTCAAAGGTATTCGAGTAATAAGAGCTTATAGTTTGTTGGATAAAGTTAGGAATAGTTTTGTAGGAAAACTTAGAAGTTATGCTAAAAGCAACGAAAAATACATGAAGAGAACTCTTGTTTATCAACCGTTGAATACTGTATCCTTAGCTACAAGTTATATTATAGCTGTGGCTGGAGGATTTTACTTTATTAATTTAGGAATGATGACATTAGGAGAGTTGATTTCTGTTTGCGTAGTTATAGGTATGATTCAGTGGCCGTACATTGCTTTATCTGAATTGGTTATTATGATTATAGAAGTTCGTCAAGCTACGAAAAGAGTTTTAGAAATCTCTGATAAAAAAGCTGATGTTAATAATGACCTAGCTGAAAGTAATTTTGAATTTAATAGTAGTATAGAATTTAAAGATTTTAACTTCGGTTATGGAGAGGGTAATAATGCCTTAGAGAATATTAATTTTTACTATAAATAAAGGTGAAATAATAGGGATTGTAGGGAAAAACAGGAAGTGGTAAAACGACTTTTATTAAACAATTGTTACGACTATACCCAGTAAATGAAAAATACTTTGCTTCTTGATGGAAAAAGGTATTGAACGCTACTATGATTATTCTGTAAGGGCTAAGATAGGATATGCACCACAGGAATATCAATTGTTCTCAAAATCTATCAAAGAAAATGTACTATTCTATAGATATAATTTAGAGGATAGGTTAGAAGAAGTGTTAGAACAAGCGGATATCAAGAAAGATATTAGTAGATTTAAAGATGGTATTGATACTCTTGTAGGAGAAAATGGTTTATCTCTATCAGGTGGACAAAAACAACGATTAGGTATAGCTAGAGCGTTGTTATCTAATCCAGAAATATTAATACTAGATGATAGTTTAAGTGCTGTGGACTCTAACACTGAAAAAAACGATTATAGAAAATATAAAGAAAAAAATCGAGAAGGTAAGACGAATATCATCGTAGCTCATAGAATTTCAGCGGTGAGACATGCGGATAAGATAGTTGTATTAGATAATGGGAAAATATTAAATTCAGGAACGCATGATGAACTACTTGAGAAATGCCCTTGGTATAAGCAACTAGATGAGTATCAAAAATAAGGAGGTAGAAGATGATGAAGAATAAAAATCCGTTATTTCAATTCCTTCCTTATATGAAGCAAGCTAAAAAGATCATATTTATTAGGATTTATCTTTTCGCTATTAAATGTAGGTTTAGGTGTAGCAGGGGTTTATGTATTATCAAAAGTATTTGATGGAATAAGTGGGGATTTAACACAACAGATAATTTTAAAAATCTTTAATTGTGGTTGTAGGATACGGGCTTATCTTACTTTTGTTCAGGTATATCGAACTATATTAGAAATATCTACTTAGTGAAAGGGGCTAATGAAGTCTATGTTAGAATTCAGATGCAAGTATATGATCATATACAAAGTCTACCGATTAAGTATTTCGATAATATGCCAGCTGGCTCTGTAGTATCTAGGATAACGAGTGATGTTAATCAAATTAGAACATTTTTTTGTCTCGACATTTGTGCAGATATTAATAATTGTGCTAAAGATTATTTTTTTCTTATATTGTATTATTTTATGTAGATGTACGTTTTGGATTATTTATGCTAACGTTATTCCCGGTAATGTTTATAGTATTAAAAAAATTTACAACAAGTTATCTATAGACAGTATTAAGGGATATAGACGTAAATTTTTCTCAAAGTAATGGGATTATAAATGAAAATTATCAAAATTTAGAAATCATCAAAAGCTTTTTAATAAAGAGAAAGAGAGTATTGAAGATTGGAATAAGCATAATGAAGAACGCTATAAATATTGGAAAAAGATTGAATTTAGTAGATAGTCTATTACTTCATAATATAACTGGAGTATTTAGAATTGTGATTTTTATAGGTATTATTTATTACTATTCATATTCACACTTTTAATAATGTTTATGGTATTACATTGGGGATGGTATATCTATTTATAAATTATACTACCGATATAATTTATAGAATTGCAGATTTTACGATGGGGATTTCTAATTATATAAGAGCGCAAGGTGCAGCTATAAATATTCAAGAGATACTTAAGTTAGAAGTTGAGGAAGACAATCACAACGATATTACCGACGATAATTTCCGAGGAAATATTAAATTCGAAAATGTATCTTTTGCCTATAAAGATGATTTTTTATGTACTTCGTGATTTGAATCTAGAGATAAAAGAAAATCAAACTGTAGCCTTTGTTGGTCATACAGGAAGCGGTAAGAGTACTATAATGAATTTAATAGTGAAATTTTATAGTGCGACTAAAGGTAATGTTCTAATCAACGGTAGAAACATAAATGATTATAGTAAGGAATATCTAAGAGAAAAAAACGGCAATAGTACTTCAAGATTCATTTTTTTATTTGAAGGTACTTTTACTTGAGAATATTACGACTTCTAACGATGAAAAAAATTGCTAGAGAAGCATTATCTAGAGTTGGAGGAGATTTTATTTTAGAAAAATCGTTCTCTTGATTCAAAAAGTAGAAGTGGGCGGTAGTAATTTTTTTCTACAGGAGAAAAACAACTTATCTGTCTAGCGAGAGCATTAGCTAAGGATCCAAAAATTTTAATTTTAGATGAATCAACGGCTAATATAGATAGTGAAACAGAACAAAATGTAAGTCGAGCTATAGAAGAATTGAAACAAGGAAGAACAACTCTTATAATAGCTCATAGGTTATCTACGATAAAAAAATGCTGATATGATTTATGTCCTTAGAAAAGGGAAAGTTATAGAAAAATGGAACTCATGAACAACTATTATCTTTAAATGGTAGTTATAAAAAGATGTATGAGACACAGGTAAAAGGATAAAAAAATTGGAGTGATTCGAAAGGGAGTGGCTCAAAAATCGTGGTTTCAGAGAAATCGATTTTGTCGAGCTATCCTCGCAAAAGTTTATTATATATCTAAAAAGCTTTTTATAAAGTGCATTTAGATATCAGTAAAACCACTGCGTCTATGAATTTTTATATCAGCTTTTTAAAAAAATTTAGGGATTCAGGAATAGTCTCTTGGTATTATATAGTCATCGTGGTTTATTTGTTTATTACAAGAGAAAAGGAACGGTTTAAAATTGATTAAGAAAATCAAAAATTTTAGACGTTCCTTTTTTTAATAATTATTTTTTTGAATACAAATTCGTATGATAAATCGATATCTTTAAATGAAATCATTACAGTTTCATATCCTAAAGGTTTGAAAAGTTCATTTACAGCATTAGCAACTTTCTCGCAAACTTCTACAGGGCGATGAACCCAACCAATTTCAAGATTAGCTCTGCTAATTTCTTCTCCATCAAGAATAGCAACACTCTCGATTAAATCTAATGTAAATGCTTCTCTTGGTCTTTCAATTATTTCTGCAATTGTATCGAAAAAGTTCCGCACTAACTTTTTTTAAATCTTCTTTTTAAATCCTCTAGCAACTATACGTGGCATAATAAACCTCCATGTTTTTGAATTCGTTTTTCTTTTAATTATATCATATTATATGAAATTTTTTTGGAAGGAAATGTACTTAAATAATTATGTTTAAAAACATATAAAATTAAATTTTTATTTTTATAATAATTGAAAACTACTTTCATTATATCTGTAATTTGAAGAAAATATTGTGTATTTTAGATGGGGAATAAAAACGAAGTAATTTATTGCTTATTTTACTTACAAAATGTTATTATTAAGTTAGGGAATATGATATGATATAAAGTAGGAAAAATATTAAATTAAATACTAAGGAGAAATTTTTTTATTAAACTTTTATATAGGAAATACTTTTTCATTAATAATATTGATTTTTAGTTTGTATAGTTATATTTTTTTATTTTTCTAATCAAGCTGGAGAGGAATCGTCGAAAATTTCAAATGATTTAATCGTAAGAAAAATGGGTCACTTTAGTGAATACATGATTTTTAGGATTTTTTTCATTTTCTTATTTATCAAATATATTTATGAAAGTTAATAGTCATGGGAATTATAAAAAAACTGTCATTCTAAGCCAAATATTTTTCTGTTGTATACGCCTCAACTGACGAATTTCACCAGACTTTTGTAGTAGGTCGTGATGGTAATGTCATTGATGTATTAATAGATAGTAGTGGTGCTTTGGTTGGAATTATTATTTCTAGTATTATCTATTTTTCTTATAGTGAAAAAAATAGTAAAAAAATATAGTACTTTTTAGTTGTATTTTTGAAAAAGTTATAAAATATCTACTTAGAGAAATAAAAGTTAAAAAAATTAGAGGAGGAGTTTTTGATGCTTAAAGCACTTATTGTTGAAGATGATAAATTATTAGCTGCATCATTGAAGGCTGCAGTCGCAGGGAAATTTGATGCCGATGTTTGTTATAATGGATTAGATGGACAAAAATTTGTCGATGAAAATGTATATGATTTTGTAATAGCGGATAGTATTTTACCCGGTATGGGTGGAATAGATTCTATTAGATTATATTCGTGAAGAAAAAGAACTTAAAATTCCAGTAATTGTAATAACTATAGCTGAGTCAACGGAAGAAAAAGCTAGAGTTATGAAGCATAGAGTGACGGAATATCTACCACGTGTAGCGGATGCTTCTCTTTTACTAACAACTATATCTAACTTACTTCAACGTGAAAGTAATTTGAAAGGTGAGAATGAGATTACATATAAAGATTTAGTATTAGATCTTAAAAATGAATTGGTATCATCTAATGGTGGAACGTTAGACACTATTAAAGGAAAATATCTTTGAATTATTATCATTCTTTGTAATAAATAATAATATTGTATTAGAGAAAGAAGAAATTTTTGATCGTGTATGGGGTGTTGATTCAGAAACGACTATTAATGCGATTGAGGTTTATATTTCAGGGTTAAGAAAAGAACTACGAAAAAAATTGGTTATGATAAAAAAATCTAAGAACTGTTCGTGGTGTTGGATATACATTTGAGTAGGTAGTATTATGGAATTTAATTATCCTATAGACTACACTTTATACAATACAGAAGAAATAACTGTAATTATTAAATTTTTTTAGATTTAATAGAAGAATGTTATTTAGCTGGTGTTGAACTTGCAGAGTTTAAGTCAATGTATAAAGAATTTAAAAATGTAGTTAGAGCAAAATCTGAAGAAAATTCACTGTATCGTGAGTTTAAAGAAATTACAGGCTATGATGGCTATCTAGCTGTAAAAGAAATGAAAAATGAAAAACCAAAAATTAAGCTGTAAAGCTTAATTTTTTTGGTTTTTTCATCAGATTGTTGACAAAACGACCAAAATATCAATGAACGTATTGATGTTTTGGTCGTTTTTCATAAAAAAATAAGCTTTATGGCTAAAGAATCAGTAGCACTAAGAGATGATTATACCTCTCTTAGTGCTATTGTTTTCATATTTTGAACGCAACAAGACAACCAAGCGTACGACTGTACTTTTGGCTTTTACCTCTATATTGTGCATATCTATATCCGTGATTTTTGTTTTTGAATCTGCAAAGCTACGTTCTACTGTTTCTTTTCTTCTCTTATACAATAGTTTTTCCTTCTTTTGATATACGTCTTAACCTAGCTTTCATCATAATAATCCGCATTTATATGACGTCTTATTATTTTCTTCTCGTTTTTATCATCACTTTTATATTGTTTATATCCATTTCTATCTATATTTCTGTATCTAAATATTTCTCCTGTTCGTTTATCCACATATATCTTTTTTTCATGTAAGTATTTAAAATATTTGTTATCTTTTGATCTTGAGAATCTTCTATATCCTATTACTGAAAAATATATTTTTTTATCTAACTGTTTTAGTATGTCTAGAGAATAATATCCGCTATCTAACGCAACTTTACCGTGGATTAATCCAAAGTTTTTTTCTATCTGATTTAATCTATCTATATACGGACCACTATCATGAACGTTACCCGGAGTTATATGGCAGTCTATAATAATATTATTCTTCCCGTCTACTGTTCTATGGTCTAAATACATAAAAACCTTCTTCTTTATGATCTCTGTGATAATAACCACTATCTGGATCAGTAGTGTTAATTCGTTGTCTTTTTTAGTTCTTCTTTTTTTCTTCATACTTAAAAAGGCTTTTTCCTATTTTTTTCTCTCTTCATTTATTTCTTTTTCTAAGTCTAATTTTTCTTTCTTTTACTTTTGTGGTAATTTCAATTTTGTATTTCTTTTTTTGTTTGCGTTAGCTTTTAATGTGCGTTGAATCAGTAAAAAAACTCTGTTCCACCTACTAATTTTTTTATCAATAGCTTGATTCACTATATTTATAAATATTTGTTCAAATATATCAGTTCCTTGGAATCGTCGAATATAGTTTTTGTGAAAATGTAGAATAATGTGGAACTGGTTTAGAAAAATGGTATCCCTAAAAACCATCTAAATGCAGCATCTGTTTCTATTCTTTTTTTATTGTTTCTCTCATAGATTTTTATTCCATAGAAATCTTTTTAAAAAAACACTAATTTGAATAATACTACAGGGTCTAAAACAATTTCTTCCTGATGTATGGCTATAGTATTCTTCTGTCAAATCATAAATAAATTTAAAATCAATCGCTTTGGCTACTTTTTCTTAAAAAGTGATTTGTAGGAACTAATTCTGATAACGTCATTAATATTATTTCATCTTTTGATATTTTTCTTTTTTTATTAAAACATACTAAAAACCCCTCTATATACTTATATTATAACATCTTTAGCACTTTTTTCTCATTAAAACAGGCTGCTGACTCATGCAGTTTCTGCATTTGTCAAAAGCTTTGATGAAAACCAAAAAAATTAAGCTGTAAAGCTTAATTTTTTTGGTTTTTTTCATTTTAAATTAATAAAAGCCATAATGAAACTTCGTATTTTTTTCTTGTTATTCTGGTGAAATTATATTTTTTTCGAAAATAATATCTTTAAAATGGGCTTTCACTATTATTTTTTCTTGCGACACGTTTTTGCTTCTTTGATAAATTCTTCGTATGGGAAGGTTGTATCTGCTAATGGTAGAATTCCTTCCGAGTTATTTGATTCTGAAATATTATGAGAAAACATCGGGTCAAAAATATATTATGTCATAGTTATCGTTTGGACATTTTTTTAAGTAATCTAGACAATCGATATTATTAGTTTTTAATTTTACGCATTGCATTATTTATCTCATCGTTTGAAGAAATATAATTTTTCTAGGCCATTAGTTGTAATTAAATATATTATATTATTTTTTCAAGAGATGTAACATTATGTTTGTAATAACTTAATAAAATGCTATCTCCAGCCAATCCCATAGTACAATCAAGAATATTTTTGTTTTTTTCTTCTTTAATTATTTCTACTAAAGGTTCGTTATCCGAGTTTTTTTATTTTTTTAATGCTGTTGTATCTAAATGAAAGAATAGCTCTGAATTTTTCTTCGAAATAACTTAATTTATTTTTTTATACTACTAGCACCCCTTGAGATGTTGATAGTAGTTGTTTGATAGTTTTTTTATTTCTTAAAAATATATCTTAAGTTTAATTTGTTTGCGAGTTTTTTTGAGCTTTATTGTTTAGAGCTGATGTTGTTTTTTTACGCTAGTTGTTACTATTATATTCTTCATTTATTATAAAAGTTTTTCTCCTCTGTAATAATTATATCAACTTGTTTATCGTGTTCTTCTTTAGGGACGTTTTCTTGTAATAATTTGTGATAACATAAACCAACGCTGATTCTATATTCATTTTCAGTGAAATACCTATCGTAATATCCTTTACCGTAACCTAGTCGATATCCATTTTTTTATCAAATACGATAGAAGGAGTAACTACTAGGTCTATTTTTTTCCTTCATAGTAGTCGGATGAAGTTGGTTCTAATACTCCAAAATGTCCCGGAGCAAGCTCATCCCAAGATTTTAAGCGAATTAAATTCATCTTTCCATTTTTCTATTTTTTTGGAACAAAGATTTGTTTTTTTATTTATCCATTTTTTTATGAAATTTTCAGTTTGAATTTCACTGTCAAAACCAACAAAAAAATAAATATTTTTTTCGGATGTTTTGAAAAAACTACATTTTTTTCTAATGTCGAGAAGATTGAATTAGTAGAAGATTCTCTGTAGTCTTTCGATAAATTATTTCGATTAAGTATATATTTTTTTCTAAGTACTTTTTTTCATAGTATATCACCCTCAAGTTATATTATAGCATAAATTGAAATACAATTTTTTAATTTTGATATAGTATAGAATTTGAATAATAAAATTAGAATTATGTAAATGAGAAAAAGTATATTATATCTGTAATAATAATTTTTTTATTGTAAAGGTTCATAAAATGTTATTATAAAAACAAATATAGATTTTTATTAGTAGATTAAGTTATAGTAAAGTGATAAATGTTATCTATAAATTTTTTTAGAATTTTTTTATAATAAAGTATGTACAAGTATAATCAAAATTTTAAGAAAAATATAAATAGATGTAAAAATATATGAATGCTGATGTATATGGGTTTCAGATTTTCATAATGTTATGGGATTTTTTTATAAATAAAAAAATCTTAAATTTTGATTTACAATGATAACAAGATAAAAAGTAGTAAAATAAAAAAAATAATTATTCATTATTTAATGGAAATAATAGTATAAATATGATATAATATAAAAAGAAAATTTATGAGAAAGGAATCTTCTACAAATAATGACAAATTCAGAAAAAAATAAAGATATATTAAGTAATGATGAATTAGCAAAAAAATAGTAAAAAAACAGATGATTATTCAAATCTGCTTGAAAAAAATAAGAAAGCAAGTGGATATAGAAAATTCTTCCACTTACACTAGAAAGACTCATAATGAACAAGAAAATCTTGAAGAAACAGTAATTATGCCAGCTGTTGCAGAAGAAGTAGCTGATGAGTATGCCGAAACAGTTGTACTAGATAGAAGTGAATTGGTACAAGCAATTGAGAAAGAAGAAGCATTAGTAGGGAAAAAAGTAGGAAAAGTTGAAGAAAAACCTGTAGTATTAGAGGTGCTAGGGGTAAAAAAACGTATAGGTTTAAAAACAATTGTTGAAGATATTACCTTCGATATGCGTGAAGGCGAGATAATTGGATTACTAGGACCAAATGGAAGTGGTAAAACTACAATCATGAGAATGATGGTAGGATTAACTAAGAAAACAAAAGGTGATGTTTATTGTTTCGAAAAACCTCTTGGCTTAGGAAGAACTTCTATGCTTAAAGAAGTTGGAGCTATGATTGAAACACCTGAGTTTTATAACTATATGTCAGGTTGGGCTAACTTGAAACAAATTGCACGTGTATGTGGTAAAAAAGTAACAAGAGCACGTATGAAAGAACTAGTTGAATTTGTTGGACTGAAAAAAGTAATTAGAAAAAAAGTTAAAACTTATTCACTAGGTATGCGTCAACGTCTTGGACTAGCACAAGCATTATTAAGTGATCCTAAAGTTCTTATTCTTGACGAACCTGTTAATGGATTAGATCCACAAGGAGTACAAGATTTCCGTAATAAACTTAAAGAAATCGCAGCAACAGGAGTTTTCAATTTTAATTTCATCACATCTTCTTGATGAAATTGAAAAACTTTTGCGATAGAGTTATCGTGATTGAAAAAGGTAAAATTATCGCTGATGATAAATTAGAAAATCTAGTAGCAGATGAAGTCGTTAAAACATTAATTTCAACACATGATGTTGAAAAAAACAGAATTATTAGTAAGAGAACTAGGGGTTAGATATCAACTGACTAAAGATGGATTTGTATTTGAAAATCTAAATCGTGAAGAAAAGGCTCGTATCATTACTTACTTAGTAGCTAATAATGTTGAATTAGATACAATTCGTGAATTAACAACATCATTAGAGGATCGATTCCTACAAATTACAGGAGGGGAGAGAAAATAATGAAATTATTAATAAATGAATTTATAAAAGATTATAAAAAGAAAAACTACATGGTTATATTTCTTACTATCATTTGGAATTATTTTTGTTAAATAGCTATTTTGCAAAAAGACAATTTGAAGATGGTGTAGATGCGGTAAAAAAATATTAAGTGGAATAACAGTGGTTGCTGCGGCAACAGCAACGATATTCTCGCTAATTATGTTAGCAAACAATTTATCTCAAGAATACTCAAAAGGAACTATTAAGTTCTTATATACAAAACCAAAATCACGTTCTGCGATACTTACTGCAAAAAAATAGTATTAGCATTCATTAACTATATTATTTTTCTTAGTAGTAGGAACAGTATTTGATTTCGTGACTAAAAAAACTATGTATTCTTCAAAAAAATAAAAATAGGGCTAAATCATTTGAATGATACTATAACTGAAGGATATTTTTGGAAGAACAGTTGCTAAACAAATAATAATAACAAACTTAGCTGAATTAGCAGTGTATATCTTCTTTGTAGCGATGGTAGTATTAGTTTGTGTAGTATTCAAAACACAAATTCTATCATTAGTATTAGTTATGTTATCACTTTTAGGAACTGGATTAATTCAATCTTTAACAATACTTGCAGTTTCAAAAATTCTCATGGGCAAAATATCACATGTTTGACGTACCATTATTTAGTTCATACTATTCAAGTGAAGCAGGTCGTCAGACTGTAAAAGAAATGTTTAAGTTTGATAATGCAAATGCATTAATTATTATGTTAGTAGCATACAGTTTTTGTATTCTTTACAATTTCTTATATTGTAAATGCAAGACGTGATATTACAATAGATTAGAGTATAAATTGTTAGGAGGTAGGTAAAATGAGAAGTTCATTAAAGAAAAATTGAGCGAATTAAGGATATTCTGGATTTAAATGGAGATGTGTTAACATATAAATACTCAGATGAAGAAATACGTTTTGACTTAGGTGAAGAGCAATTACAGTATTTTTCAGTAGATTTGTTAAGAGAAATCTTCCTAAGATTAAAGAGGGGTTACATGCAGGAAAGCTTGTAAAATGCCAAAGTGGTTTAGGAATTTCATGTTTATTTATTCCGAGTGATAATGAAGATGATTTCTATCTAATTACACCTTTCTTAGAATATTTAATACCAACTAAATTATTTCAAGAATCATTAACAAAAATATGGAGCGAGTATTAGTGAATTAATTTGTGATGTATATTTTTCATTACCAATTACACCAAGAAAAAAATTCAACTATTTAGTAGAATTACTAGTAGAAGACGAAAAATGTAGATTTCTTAGATGCGATTGTTTTAATTGAAGATTCTAGTGTGAAAAATGTAAGAAGAACATCATCTAGAAAAAAATACATACTTAAATAGTATTCTAGAGAGTGAAGTTAAATTTAAACATGAGATTTTACAAGCTGTAGTTGAAGGTAATATTTCTCGTGTTAATATGCTTTTCGATTTACGTCGTAGAAATCATGGTGTAGAAGAAAGCCATATTGAGCAGGGAGTTAATGTTCGTCGTAGAAAATCATATAACATGAATGATTTATTACGCTATGCTCTTGAACAACACAATGACGATTTCTTAGGAATCGAAGAATTATGGGTTAAAATTAAAAAAATAAACTTGATAACTATGACTTATCAGAAGATGTTATTAGAAGTTACTGTCTGTTAGTTGATAGAAATAAATACAAAGATAAACAAGCTGTAGTTCGAAATTGTATCGCTTATATCAACGATCGTATTTCAGAAAAAAATTAGTTTAGATAACGTTAGTGATTACTTAGGTGTTAATAAGAGTTATCTGTCTTCTATTTTCAATAAAGATATGGGAATTAGTATTGTAGATTATATCCACGATAAACGTATATCTAATGCGTGCTATTTATTAGCAAATACTGATTTTTTTCAATTTCAGAAGTTGCAGATTATATTGGGTACTTTGATACAAGTTACTTCATTAGAATATTTAAAACATTAGTGAAAAATGACACCTCTTAAATACAGAGAGTCATTATCTAAAAGATAATATATAAAAGATTGTTGGCTAAATTAGTCAATAATCTTTTTTTATATGTTATGGAAATAATATATATCGTTAATTTTGTATTTTTGCTACTTGCATTTATGCAATTGTGGTATAATATAATCGTTCTTAAAAATAAGTAAATCATAGGAGATAAAAAGATGATTTTTTTGCATTAGATGTAGGAAATACGAATATAGTACTTGGTGTTTTTGGGAGTGATTATAAAATGCTTCATTCGTGGCGTATAGCGACTGATAATACAAAAACAGAAGATGAATTGTATGTTATTATTCGAAATTTCTTTGTTGATAAAGGAATTAAGTTTGAAGATTTCGATGGAGTGGTTATATCGAGTGTAGTTCCAAAAATGATGTTTGCACTAGAATTGTTAAGTAAGAAATACTTTGAAAAAGAACCGATTATTGTTTCGGCTGATATTAATACAGGTATAAAGGTACCAGAGCCATATAGTAGTAAATTAGGTGCCGATCGAGTAGTTGATATTGTTGGAGCAAAAGTTAGTGAATATTTACCAGCAATAGTAGTTGATTTTGGCACAGCTACAACATTTGATTGTGTGGACGAAGATATGAACTATCGTGGAGGTATTATTTGTCCAGGTATGAATATTAGTGCGGAAGCATTATATTCAAGGGCTGCAAAACTACCTAGGGTGGAATTTGAAGCGGTGAGTACATCTTTAGGGATGGATACTACTAGTCAAATGCAAGCAGGGTTATTTTATGGATTTTTAGGTCAATTTGAAAATATTATTAAACATTTACAACAAGATTTAGGAAAAGAATATAAGGTAGTTTTTAACTGGAGGTTTATCAAAGTTTATCGCAAAAGTATAGTGATGTGGTGGATATAGTTGATGAAGAATTAACTTTAAAAAGGCATAATTGAATTGTACAAAATGAATAATACCAAATAACATTAAAGAAACAATAAAAAGGATATAATAACAATGAAAAATTACAGTTTTTTTGTGGAGCAAATAATGGGAAGAGTGAATTGTATAAAGAAAATGCGATAGAACTTGGTAAATGGATAGCTAATAAAAAAATCATACACTAGTTTATGGTGGTGGAAAAAAATAGGATTAATGGGAGTTATTGCTGATACTGTCTTAGAAAAATAATGGGGAAGTAATTGGGATAATGCCTCAATTTTTAGTAGATAGAGAAATTAGTCATGACAGTATAAGTGAAATGATTGTTGTTGATGATATGTCTGAAAGAAAGACACGGTTAGTTGATCTCGGGGATGTTTTTATTGCTTTACCTGGGGGACCGGGAACGCTAGAGGAAATATCGCAGGTAATTTCATGGGTTCGAGTAGGTAAAAAAGATGCGCCATGTATTTTAATGAATGTCAATGGTTATTATGACTTTTTAGAGCAATATTTTGATAAGATGGTAGCAGAAGGTTTCTTAACTATTGAAGATAGAAAAAAACACTTTATTTACAGATAATATAGAGGAAATGGAACGATTCATATTTAATTATAAAAACTTATAAAAAGTAAATAAATAGACAATAATGGAAATAAAATGTATAATAATACATCGTAATAAGAAGTTCTAGAATTGAAAGGAATTTATTTTAATGAAAGATTATTTGATTAGAGGATTAGCCTTTAACGATGAAATTAGATTTTTTGTAACAAAAACTACAGATTTAGTAGAAGAAATTAGACAAAGACATGATGCTTATCCAACAGCAATAGCAGCAGTAGGTCGTACAGCTACAGCTACAACAATGATGGGAGCGATGCTTAAGAGTGGAGACAGAATTGACGTTGCTGTTCGTGGAGATGGTCCAGTAGGAACAATCTATGCATCATCAAATGAGTTAGGGGAAACTACAGCATATGCTAAAAAAATATGCAAGTTCATATTCCAAGTAATGCTCAAGGTAAGCTTGATGTAAAAGGAGTAGTTGGTGGAGGAAACATCACGGTAGTACGTGACTTAGGATTAAATGAAAAGTATACTACTACTTCACCGATAGTATCTGGAGAAATCGCAGAAGATTTCACTTACTATTTCGCTGCTAGTGAGCAAGTTCCTTCTGCAGTATCTTTAGGGGTATTGGTAGAAACTGATAATTCTGTAATTGCAGCTGGAGGATTTATTTTACAAGTACTTCCAAATGCTACCAATGAGACAATAATAAAAAAATAGAAAAAGCAATTAGTAATATTAAAGCAATTTCTACACTTATCCATGAAGGAAAAAAACACCTGAAGAAATTGCGAATATTATCTTTGGGGGAGAAGAAAACTATCGAATTTTACAGAAGAATGATGTAGTATTTAAATGTACATGTTCTAAAAGAGCGCTATGCTGATGCTCTAGTAACATTAGGGAAAGAAGAATTAGAAGATATTGCTAAACAAGAAACTACAGAGTTAGTCTGTGCGTTTTGTAAAGAAAAATATCATTTTTTTCTCAAAAAGAAATTACTGACTTATTAGACAATTTAAAATAATATTATGAATAAAGAGCCTTAATGATTAACATTTCATTAGGCTCTTGAATTTTCAATGAAAGTTTGGTATCATAAATAAAATTACTCAAAGTTTATATAGGAGGAGTTATGGAATTACTAAGAGAAATGGTTATTACCGATGGTAAAGTTTATGACAATAATGTCCTTAAAGTTGATTCATTTTTAAACCATCAAATCGATGCTGGCTTAATGATGAAAATGGCAGAGTCTTTTTCATGAATATTTTAAAAATGAAGAAATAACGAAGATTCTGACAATCGAGGCGAGTGGTATTGCGCCAGCGATTATGGTAGCAAACTTATTTAAAGTGCCGATGGTTTTTCGCTAAAAAGAGTAAACCATCAACATTAAAAAAATAATGATGTATACACTGCAGAGGTTCATAGCTACACGAAAAATATAACTAATACTATAGTAGTTTCAGAAAAATTCATTAATAAAGATGATAAAGTACTTATTGTTGATGATTTTCTTGCTAATGGACAGGCTACTTTAGGTCTTATGGAAATAGTTGAAAAAGCTGGTGCCGAAACGGTAGGTGTAGGTATCCTTGTTGAAAAAAGTTTCCAAGATGGTAGAAAACTATTAGATGAAAAGAATGTCAATGTTTGTTCTTTATGTAGAATTGCTTCTCTAGAGAATAATGAAGTTAAATTTAATAAAGCTGATGATGAGAAATAAGAAAGGATTTAAATAAAATGTGGGAAAAATAAATTTCAAAAAGAAGGTTTAACATTTGATGATGTGCTATTAGTACCAGCTAAAAAGTGACATTTTGCCTAAAAAGTTGATTTAAAAGTTAATTTAACGGAGAAAAATTAAACTATCAGTACCGATTATTTCTGCTGCGATGGATACAGTAACAGAACACAAAATGGCAATAGCAATGGCTCGCGAAGGTGGAATAGGTGTTATTCACAAAAACATGACTATTGAAGAACAAGCTGAACAAGTAAGAAAAGTTAAACGTTCAGAAAGTGGAGTTATAACAGATCCTTTCTTCCTTACACCAGATAGTCTAGTATATGAAGCAGAAAACTTAATGCAACAATACAAAATTTCAGGTGTACCGATTGTAAACAATGAAGATGATATGAAAGTTGTTGGAATCATCACAAACCGTGATATGAGATTCTTAACTGACTTTGATATTAAAATTAGCGATGTAATGACTAAAGAGCACCTTATTACTGCTCCAGAAAAAACTACACTGGAAGAAGCTAGTGTAATTTTACGTAGTCACAAAATTGAAAAACTAATTTTAACTGATGAATCTGGTAAATTAACAGGATTGATCACTATTAAAGATATTGAGAAATTAGCTAAATATCCTAACTCAGCAAAAGATGTTAAAGGGCGTCTTTTAGTAGCCGCTTCTGTAGGTATTACTAATGACACAGTTGATCGTGTTGATGCTTTAGTAGAAGCTGGAGTTGATGCTATCGTAGTTGATACTGCTCACGGACACTCTAAAGGGGTATTAGATGCAGTTAAGACATTAAGAACTAACTATCCTGATTTAGATATTATCGCAGGAAATGTAGCAACAGGAGAAGCGGCCCGTGATTTATTCGAAGCTGGAGCAGATGTTGTTAAAGTTGGTATTGGACCTGGTTCAATCTGTACTACACGTGTAGTTGCAGGGGTAGGAGTTCCACAAATCACAGCTATTTACGATTGTGCAACAGTAGCTCGTGAGTTAGGAAAAACAATCATCGCTGATGGTGGAATTAAATATACTGGAGACGTGGTAAAAGCTATTGCTGCTGGTGGACACGCAGTAATGCTAGGATCTATGCTTGCTGGTTGTGAAGAATCACCAGGTGAATTAGAAATCTTCCAAGGTAGAACATTCAAAGCGTACCGTGGAATGGGATCAATTTCTGCAATGGAAAAAGGATCTAAAGACCGTTACTTCCAAGAAGATGGCAAGAAATTAGTTCCAGAAGGAATCGAAGGACGCACACCTTATAAAGGTGCTGTTTCTGAAACAATTTACCAAATCATTGGTGGATTACGTGCAGGTATGGGTTACACTGGTTCGCGTGACTTACGTGCGCTTCGTGAAAATTCACAATTTGTTCGTATGACTGGTGCTGGATTAATCGAATCTCATCCACACGACGTTCAAATTACAAAAGAAAGTCCAAACTATTCTAAATAATATAGATATTAAGAAGCTAGGAGCTTGAAGTTCAAGTTCCTAGCTTTATTTTGAATAAAAAAGAAAGAAGGAGTTGGGTTTAAACCTATACTCCAGCTTTCTTATATAGCCTATAGTTTTAAATTTGTTTAGTTAAGTCAATCATTTCAAGAAGACCTTGGGCACATTCACTACCTTTATTTCCGACTTTTGAACCAGCTCTTTCGATAGCTTGATCGATATCTTCAGTAGTAATAACACCGAACATTACAGGTATTTCGCTGTTAAGGTTAATTTGTCCTACACCTTTAGCTACTTCATTACAAACTAGGTCATAGTGACTAGTACTTCCACGAATAATACTTCCTAATGTAACAATACCATCGTATTTATTTGTAGCCACTAATTTTTTAGTAATAAATGGAATTTCAAATGCCCCTGGAACCCAGTATATATCGATGTTTTTCTTCTTTTACTTCATTTCTAATTAATGTATCTTTAGCTCCACCCTAATAATTTAGATGTGATGAACTCGTTAAAACGTGCTACTACAATTGCTACTTTAATATCTTTACCTATAAATTTTCCTTTAAATGTTGTCATAATAATATTCTCCTTATATATCTAAAAAGTGGTTAAATTTTTATTTTTTTGTTTGTAAATAGTGTTTGTTTTCTTTATGTGGTTTTTATCTTAATTGGTTCACGGTCAACTATGTTTATTCCTAAAGAGCTTAGTTGTTCTACTTTGTCAGGATTGTTAGTAAGTAGTTTTACCGATTTTTATTCCTAAGAAATCTAATATATCTACTGCAATACTATAGTCCCTCTCATCGGGAGCAAAACCTAATTGTACATTAGCATCGTAAGTATCTACACCTTGTTCTTGTAATTGGTAAGCAAGAAGTTTATTTCTCAGTCCGATTCCTCGTCCTTCTTGTCTTAAATAGAGAACTGCACCGCGACCTAGTTCTGAGATTTTTTGAAGAGCTGCGTGTAGTTGTTCACCACAATCACATCTATGAGAAGCGAATATGTCCCCTGTTAAACATTCTGAGTGAACTCGTATTAGTAAAGGTTCTTCAGAAGTTAAATCTCCTTTGCTAATAATTAAATGTTCTTTATTAAATTCATCTTCGAACAGCTGTAAATCAAAGTCTCCAAATTCTGTTGGAAGCTTTATTTTAACGCTGTCTTCAAATGATAAAAAACGTGTTAGTTCATCTAAGTCAACAACTGTTAAATCCCATTTTTTAGCGAATTCATACAGGTCATCTCTTCTGGCCATAGTTCCATCTTCGTTCATGATTTCGCAGATATATGTAGCTTCGGTACTGTTAGCTAATCTTGCTAAATCTAAACTTGCTTCGGTGTGACCACGACGAACTTTAATTCCACCATCACGTCCTATAAGAGGGAACATGTGTCCAGGTCTATTGAAATCTTCAGGTCTAGAATTAGGATTTGCTAATTCTTTTATAGTAGTTGCTCTTTCAAAAGCAGAGATTCCTGTTGTTGATGTTTTATAGTCAATACTTACTGTAAATGCAGTCTTATGCGGATCAGTATTTTTATCTAGCATTGAGTGTAGATTCAAGCGTTGAGATATTTTAGTTGAGACAGGTGCGCAAATTAAACCACGGGCGTGTTTTGTCATAAAGTTTATATTTTCACCTGTAACTAGTTCAGCTAATCCAACTAAATCTCCTTCCGCTTCTCTGTCATCATCATCGATAAGAACAATTAATTTTCCAGCTTTTAGGTCTTCGATTGCTTGTCTTACATTATTAATCATTTAACTTTCCTCCAAATAATTTTTAATTGAGCTTTTTATGTATTTTTGCTAGAATATCGGTCTCAATATTTACATTGTCACCAATTTTCAATTTTTTTCTAGATTTGTATGTTTTTGCAGTATGTGGAATTAACGAAACGGTAAATTTATTATTGTCACAAGTTACTACGGTTAAACTTATTCCGTTTATAGTAATTGAGCCTTGATTAATGATTTCTCCTTGGAATTTACTTGGATAAGCAAAAGTTAGAAGAATAGCATTTTCATCTTTTTGTCTTGCTGCTAATTGTGCTAAGCCATCACTGTGACCTGAAACGATATGTCCTTCGAATCTATCTGAGTGTCCCATTGCGGGCTCAAGATTTACAGAGTCATTTACTTTTAAGTCTTTAAATGTTGTTCTCTTATAAGTTTCAGGCATAATATCAACGGTGAATTGCGATGAACTTTTTTGGATACATGTTAAGCATACTCCATTTACTGCCATACTATCACCAATTTTATATGTTTCCAATAAGTTCTTAGTTGCTTGTATTGTTAATTTTATACTGTGACTTGATTTTTATAATTTTTTTACTATTTTCCCTTGTTCTTTTATTAATCCTGTAAACATTGACTTTCTTTCCTTCCTGAGATTCTTATATCTTCACCGAGTTTTATAACATTAATATCGTGTAAAGCGATTTTTTTCATTTGTAGGTCTATTACTACAAAATGAAGAAGTATTATTTCCTCCTATGAGTGTAGGAGCAATATACGAAATTACTTCATCCCAATAACCACTAGCAAGGAATTGATCGTGGATACAAGGACCACCTTTCTACGTAAACTGACTGAATACCAAGTTTTGCAATTTCAGTAAGAATTTCTTTTATTGTAAATTCGTTAGGTGTAACGATAGTTACATGTGAAGGTAAGTCTTCATTTTTTTGTGTTTTGAAAAAAACTATAACTTCAGAAGAATTGTCTTTAAAGAGATTTAACTCTTTATGTTGGAAAATTGAACCTTCTTTATCTAATATGATTCTTTTCGGTGGATATAATGATGTGTTGGCTCCAGTTAATTTTTGGATTATCTATTAACACAGTTTTTTTGTCCCAACAAGAATAGCTTGATAATTGTCACGTTCGCCTCTAACAAAATCATATACTTCTTTCCCTGTTATTTGAGTTCTTTCGTTAGTAATGGCTAATTTTCCATCAAGACTGGTAGCTTGTTTTAAGACTACATAAGGTCTATTTTTGTGTATGGAATAAATTATAAGCGTAATTTAGATTATAAGCTTCTTTTTCCAAGATACCAGTTATTACTTCAATTCCATTATTACGTAAGAATTTAATTCCTTTACCACTAACTATTGGATTAGGATCTAATTGAGCCACAACAACTTTAGAGATACCCATTTTCAATATGGTTTCTGTACAAGGGGGTTGTTTTCCTTTGTGGTTACATGGTTCTAATGTGACGTATAGAGTTGAATTAAATATTTTTTCAGGAGTTTTACAAGTAGAAATAGCATTTTTCTCAGCATGTTCACACCCGTATCTAAGGTGTGCACCTCTTGCGACAATTTTATTATCTTTTACTATAATTGCACCGACTAGAGGATTGGTATGTGTATATTTTGCACCACGTTTAGCCTCTAATAGAGCAAGATTCATAAAATATTCATGCATAGCATCAACTCCTTTATAAAAATAAAAACCCGATTAAACTTGAAAATTCAAATTAATCGGGATTGATGGTTTGTTTTTTTATTCGATAAAAAAAGCCCTGAATGTATAATTATAATATATTCTAGGTTGTATATTATCAGTAGTACTAGATATATTCATCTTAATGCTATTAATTTCTTCTCCCATCCAGACTTTACTGTCGGTTCTGGAATCTCACCAGATCAGCTTGCGCTCACGGACTTCTAGAAAACTAGTCACCGCCGGTTGGGAATTACACCCGACCCCGAAGAAATATTTAATTCATGACTTAATAATAGCACTATTGAAAACGCATGTCAATAATTAAAGTTTATTTATAAAAAAATATTTAAAACGCTATAAAAATAAGAGTGATTCAACAGATAAGGTAGTAGCTCGACAAGATCGCTTTTCTAAGATCATGATTTTTGAGGCCTCCATTATTTTGAATCACTCATGTTATTTTTTTAAATTAGATTATAAAAAAATTGTGCTAAGCAAACGATAAGAATAATAACTGGTAGTATATATCTTAATAGGAATAACCATGTTTTTGAATAATACTAAGCTTTTTTTATTATTTTTCATCAATGTGTAATTGTTCTAAAAGCTACTTTTTTTATCAAGTACATATCCTGTGAATACTGATAATGCTAAGCAACCAAGAGGCATAAGTATATTAGATACTAAGAAATCCATTAAATCGAAAACTGTTTTTTTCCGAATATTAATGTATTAGATAATGAACCGTAAGATAGTGCAGAAGGAATTCCAACGATGAAAGTTAAGATTCCGATGATTATACTGAATTTAGTACGGTTAGTATTTTTGGTTAGTAATATTTCCTACATTGATTTCTAACATAACTACAGATGAAGTAATAGTAGCGAATAAGAATAATATTAAGAATAAAATGTAGAAAATTTTACCGAATGCCATATTGTTAAATAATTGTGGTAATACGATGAATAATAAACTTGGCCCACCTTCAGATTCCATTCCGAATGAACTCATGGCTGGGAAGATTGCAAGTCCTGCCATTATAGAAACGGCAATGTTCATTAATACAACCGAAATACCTGATTGAACTAGGTTAGTTCTTCTATCAAGGTATGATGCATAAGTTAACATAGCTGTAACCCCGATAGAAAGTGCGAAGAACGATTGACCAAGTGCGAATAAAATACCAGAACTTGTGATTTTAGAAAAATCAGGTTTTAGGAAGTAAGTAACTCCAGATATTGCATTTGGTAATGTTAATGATCTTGCGATAATTACTAAGAATATAATGAATAATAGTGGCATCATGATTTTTGATGCTTTTTCGATACCTTTTTGAACACCACGAGATACTATAAAAATATTCAATAAAATGAATAAAGCCTGAGCTCCTAATGCAATCCAAGTATTTGAGATAACACTCGTGAATAGGGCAGCGTGATCGCCAGTAGCATGAAGCCCAAGAGCATCGGCAACTGAAATACCTAAGTATACTAAAATCCATCCACCGATAACACTATAGAATGATAGTAAGATGAATAGGGCGAATCCACCGATATAACCAATAATATTATAATTTTTGTTTTTTCCTAGTTTACCAAAAGTTCTAATAGCTGAAACTCCAGCACCACGACCAAGTACGAATTCAGCAAGAAGTAGTGGTAGACCAATTAGAAGTGTGAAGATAAGGAAGACTAGTAAGAATCCACCTCCACCATTTGCTGCTGTCATATACGGAAACTTCCATACTGCACCTAAACCTATTGCAGATCCAGCCGAAGCAAGTATAAAACCTATTTTTAGAACTCCATTTTTGAATTTTTCTGACATAAAATTTTTTTCCTCCTGTTAATTGAAAATAAATAAAAAGCTATTTAGAAAATACTAAATAGCTTTTTAAAAAAATATATAATACTCTATACTCAAGGCCATTTAGTATTTTTTTACCAATGGCCTGAAAACATGTTTAACTAGCCATTGTAGACATCGTTGCACTTATATCTACAATGCTATGAGATATAAGTGCTGCTAAAATGGCACGAAAAAAAGTATTCTCTTTTACTAGTTAAAAATATTAGTTTTCATTATTGAGTAGCTCCTTTATTAATTGTAATTAAAATCTTAACATTTATCTGAAAAATTTGTCAATAATTATTTGAAAATTATTTGAAAACTTTTGATTAGTTGATTTATTTAGCAACAGTAAAAAGGGAAGTAGGGGAAATGTAATAAATTAAAAGGAAAATCACCATGCTCAAGTAAAATTACTTAAATATGGTGATTTAATTTTAGTTTTCAACTATATTTTTATAGATTATTCGTTGTCTAATTGCATGTAAACAACTTGAGTAGTTAAGTATTCTTCTAAACCATGTTTACCGTCAGCTCCACCGATACCAGATTTACGGCGTCCAGCGTGGAATCCTTGCATAGCTTCGAAGTTTTCACGGTTGATGTATGTTTCACCGAATTTTAGACCATTTACAGCTTTGAATGCAGTATTTAGGTTAGTAGTGTAAACTGATGAAGTTAATCCATATTCTGAATCATTTGCATATTCTAATACTTCTTCTAAAGTTTTGAATGTTGCTACTGGGATTACAGGTCCGAATGTTTCTTCCTTCATAATTTTCATTTCGTTAGTTACATCTGTTAGTACAGTTGGTGCGAAGAAGTATCCTACTTGATTTTCATCGTGAGTTCCACCGTATGATAGAGTAGCACCTTGTTTTACTGCATAAGCAACTTTTTCTGCAACAGCGTCTACAGCACGTTTTTCGATAAGTGGACCATAATCTAAACCACCTTCTTTGTTAGGGTCACCGAATTTAACTTTATCAAGTTCAGCGAATAATAACTTTTCGAATTCATCTTTAACATCTTCGTGAACATATACTCTTTCAGCACAGTTACATACTTGTCCAGAGTTAATTACACGAGATGCAACGATAGCTTTAGCAGCAAGAGAAAGGTCTGCATCTTTAAATACGATAGCTGGTGCTTTTCCTCCAAGTTCTAAAGAAACATTAGTGATATTTTCAGCAGCTGCTCTCATAACTTCTTGTCCAGCTGTTAAGCTACCTGTTAAACTTACTAAACCAACTTTAGGGTTAGAAGCTAATCTGTTTCCTACAACAGAACCACGTCCGTGGATAACGTTAAGAATACCTTTTGGAAGACCTACTTCTACGCAGATTTCAGCAAAAATATCAGCGTTTATTGGTGTTAATTGACTTGGTTTTAATACGATTGTATTACCAGTAAGTAGTGCAGGTGCAGCTTTTCTTGCAATTAAGAAAAATGGGAAGTTCCAAGGTAAAATTCCAGTAGTTACTCCGTGAGGGCGTTTGAATAAGAAGATATGTTCATCTTGTCTATCACTTTGAATAATTTCTCCTTCATATCTTCTAGCCCATTCAGCCATATAATCTAAGTAATCAGCTGTAAATAATACTTCAACTTTAGCTAAATCGAAAGTTTTACCACCTTCGTTAACAATAGTTTGTGTAATTTCAGGTTCGCGTTCACGAATACGTTCAGCAAGTTTTCTAAGATAAGCACCTCTTTGAACTGCAGGTAATTTTTCCCAATCACGTTGTGCAACTTCGGCAACATCGATTGCACGGTCTACATCAGCTTCTGAAGAAGAAGGGATTTTTGCAATAACTTCCTCAGTAGAAGGGTTTAATACGTTAATATAGTCGTAATTTGAATTATCTTCAAATTCCCCGTTAATAAAAATTTTTTTCAAAAACTTTAACTTCACTCATAGTTTAATTCTCCTTTATCCTTTTTTCGATAAGTAAACGTTACCATTCCTTTTGCTAACATTATATATTATGAAAAATTAAAATCAAGTACTTTTGTTTATATTTTTTTGATGTATATTTATATATTTAAACATAGATAAAGATGAATTTATTAAAAATAATGTATTTTTTTATTTTTTAAAAAGTAAGTGAAAATTAATTGGAGATATAGAAATCAGAATAAAATAAAAGTTCTGTAATATAGCACTTAAAACGCATACATAATTAAGAAATCTTTCATGATATTTAAAAAAAGTAAAATTTATAATTACTACAGATTAATATTAAATTATATTTTTTTAATGTATTAAGTAAGTAATATAAATAATAGTAAAAAAATTTTTTCGAGCAAAAAAATATTTCCATTGTCAGTATATTTGGTGGTATAATCTTAGGTAAGAAACATTAGGAGGTTCATTAATGAAACAAAATATTGGAGTTATCGGTTTATCAGTAATGGGAAGTAATCTTGCATTAAATATTGCAGATAATGGTTTTAAAGTTGCAGTATTTAATAGAACAACATCTGTTGTAGATAAAATGCTAGAAGAGCACCCACACAAAAATGTAACAGGGAGATATTCATTACAAGAATTAATCGATGGATTAGAAAAACCAAGAAAAATTGTCTTAATGGTTAAAGCAGGGTTTGCTGTAGATAGCCTAATTGAACAATTAACACCACTTCTTGATAAAGGAGATATCATTATTGATGGAGGAAACTCATTCTTTAAAGATACTCAAAGAAGATATGATTTATTATTAGAAAAAGGAATTAACTACTTTGGAGTTGGTGTATCTGGAGGAGAAGAAGGTGCTAGATTTGGTCCTGCTTTAATGCCTGGTGGTGATGAAAAAGCTTACGAAGAAATTCGTCCTATTTTAGAAGCTATTGCGGCTAAAGTTAATGATGTTCCTTGTTGTAGTTATACTTCAACTGGTGGAGCAGGTCATTATGTGAAAATGGTTCATAATGGTATCGAATATGGAGATATGCAACTAATTTCAGAAGCTTACAAAGTGCTTAAACACTTAGGAGGTTTCTCAAATGAAGAATTACAAAAAACATTTGAAGAATGGAATAAAGGTGAATTAGAATCTTATCTAATTGAAATTACAGCAAACATCTTCAAAGTAAAAAGAAGAAGATGGAAGCTACTTAGTAGATAAAATTTTAGATAAATCTCAACAAAAAGGTACTGGGAAATGGACTAACGAACAAGCTATTGATTTAGGAATTGATGTATCAGTTATTACAGCTGCGTTAAATGGAAGATATATGTCAAATCTTAAAGAAGAACGTGTTCGCGCTGAAAAAGAATTTGCTCGTAAACCTTATGTAGTAGTTGAAGATAAAGAAAGACTAAAAAATATTGTAAAAGATGCTTTATTTATTTCAAAAAAATTGTATCTTATGCACAAGGATTCAAATTATTACAAGCTGCTGAAAAAGAATATAACTGGAAATTCGATTATTCACAAATTGCTAAAATTTTCCGTGGTGGATGTATTATTCAAGCGAAAATCTTACAAAACATTATCGAAGCATACCAAAACAATCCAAAATTAGAAAATCTAATCTTTGATCCATTCTTTAAAGAAGTTATAGAAACAAGACAAGATAGTTTACGTGAAGTTGCAGCATTAGCGATTACTAATAGATTACCACTAAGTGCTATGACTTCAGCAGTATCGTATTTAGATATTTATACTACCGCTAATAGTGGTGCTAACCTAATTCAAGCACAACGTGACTATTTCGGAGCGCATACTTTTGAAAGAACTGATAAAGAAGGAAGTTATCACTATGACTGGGTTGGGAACAATGGAAAATAAAACAGCAATAACACTTTTTGGAGGGACAGGAGATCTTACATATAGAAAACTGTTACCTGCATTATATAACTTAAATGTACTAGGGAAATTAGCTGATGATTTTAAGGTAGTTGTGATAGGTCGTAGAGCTTATACGCAATCAGAATACATTGATATTGCTCGTACATGGGTAAAAGAGTATGCACGTACTAAATTTGATGATGAGCAATTTGATGAATATGCTAAAAGAATTATCTATTTCAAAATGGATATGACAAACGAAGATGACTATGAGATGTTACAAGCATTTTATGTTGAACAAGATATACAAAATCATGTTTACTACTTTGCAGTAGCTCCGTCATTCTTTATAACTATAACAAATGGCTTGAAAAAAACATTGTGCAGAAAATAATGCGAAAGTTATTATTGAAAAACCATTTGGAGAAGATTTAGAAAAAGCTGGAATTTTAAATGCTGAGCTTGCTAAATTCTTTAACCAAGATGAAATCTATCATATTGACCATTACTTAGGAAAAAGAGATGATTCAAAAATATTCTATCTTTACGTTTTGAAAAATATCATCTTCAAAGGTATTTGGAATAAAAGATTTTTATTGAAAATGTTCAAATAACTGCTGCAGAAACTGTAGGAGTTGGAACTAGAGCTAGTTACTACGATAAGAGTGGTGCTTTAAAAGATATGGTTCAAAATCACCTATTACAGGTTCTATCATTAGTAGCTATGGAAGAACCAAAAGAAGAAGGAAGTTGTGGAATTCACGAGAGTCAATACAATCTTCTTTCTGCTCTTAAACCGATTGAAGATGTTCATGAAAGTTTAGTGATGGGGCAATATGAAGGCTATCTACAAGAACAAAATATTCCTGCAGATTCTAAAACAGAAACATATGCTGCACTTAAACTGTTCATAGATAATGAACGTTGGGAAGGTGTACCGTTCTTTATAAGAACTGGTAAAAAATTAGAAAAACGAGAAACTCAAGTAGTCGTTCAGTTCAAGTTCTGTAGGAACTTCTCCAGGAAATGTATTAATAATAAAAATCCAACCTGAAGAAGGTGTATATTTCCAATTTAATGCTAAAAAACCAGGTACAGAACAAGAATTACAGCCAATTTCATTAGATTTCTGTCAAAGTTGCATATTAGAAAATATAATAAATACACCTGAGGCTTATGAAAGATTATTAGATGCTTGTTTTAGAGAAGATAGAGCATTGTTCTCACAATGGAATCAAATAGTAGAATCTTGGACATTTATTAATAAGTTAATAGCTAAATATGAAGAACAAGGTTCTCCATTATACACTTATGAAAAAGGTTCAAAAGGTCCAAAAGAGGCTGACAATCTAGTAGACTGGGTTAAATAATTATTAAGATGTATTGTATGATTTTAAGGCATGCGATACATCTTTTTTTATTAATATAAGTACTTTTTAAAGAGTTCATTAGTTTGGAAAGTTTACGTTAAGTTTCAAGTATAGTATAATTATACATATAAAAAAATTATAATTTGAAGAGGAGCCGAGATGAAACTATTAGATTCAATGTTAGAATACAATGAGTATTTCGTGAAGTTTGAGGAATATGAAAAATATAAAACAGAAGATAAATATCCGGCAAAAAAAGTCGTTATGTTTACGTGTATGGATACGAGGTTAGTTGAACTTGCTACAAAATCTTTGAATTTATCTTCAGGTGATGTCAAGGTAGTTAAAAATGCAGGAGCAATATTGACACACCCGTTCGGTTCAATCATGAGAAGTTTGATAATAGCGGTGTACATGTTAAAAGCAGATGAAATAATAGTTATGGGGCATCATGATTGTGGCATGCAAAATATTGATACTAATTTAATAATGGAGAAAATGCAGGCTAGAGGTGTTGGGAAAGAAACTCTCGATATTTTGCAATATTCTGGGCTTGATTTAAATGCTTGGCTACATGGATTTGATGATGTTGAAGAAAGTGTTGGACATGATGTTAATATGATTATGAATCATCCATTAATACCTAAGGATGTGCCTGTTCATGGTTTAGTAATAGATCCAAGTAATGGGAAGGTTGATTTAGTCGTTAATGGTTATGAAAATCTAAGAAAATAGAAAATAGAAAGGAGATAGGAATTTGAAGAAAATATTAATTTTAAATACAGGTGGAACAATTTCTATGAGTGAAGATCAGACAACAGGTAAAGTTTCACCTACAGATAAAAATCCTATATCAGCTGGAGGGAATATATTTTCTTATCTTGGAGATTTGGTAGTTGAGGATCTGTACCATCTTGCTTCTCCGCAGATAACAGAGCATGAGATGTTAGGAATAAAAAATAGGATACTTGAAGCGGTATACGAGGGATATGATGGTGTTGTGGTAACACATGGAACAGATACACTTGAAGAAACTGCCTATTATTTAGAACTGACATTGGATGTTAATATACCGATTGTAGTTACAGGAGCGATGCGTTCTAGTAATGAAATAGGGGCTGATGGACTAGCTAATTTGAGAAGTTCTTTGGTAGTTGCAATTAGTGATGAAAGTAGTGATAAAGGTGTATTGGTTGTTATGAATGATGAGGTTCATACCGCTACCTATGTTACAAAAACACATACTACTAACGTTGCGACATTTCAAACACCGACATTCGGTCCTATCGGACTTGTTTCAAAAAATAGTGTAATTTATTTTCAAAAATTAATTAAACAGGAACACTATGATGTAAATGGTTTTGGTAAGAAAGTATTTTTATTAAAAGCATATGCTGGTATGGGAGCGGAGCTTATTACAGCGGTAACTAACCTTGGAGCTGATGGATTAGTAATTGAAGCACTAGGTGCAGGCAACCTACCGCCGAGAACTGTCCCAGCAATTAGAGAATGTATAAAAAATAATATACCTGTTGTATTTGTTTCGCGAGCATTTAACGGTGTTACTCAAGATGTTTATGATTATGAAGGAGGTGGAAAAAGATTCCAACAAGAGGGAGTTATTTTTTTACAACGGGTCTAAGTGGTCAAAAAGGCAAGGATAAAATTATTAGTTTTATTAGAAGCGGGAATTAGTAATGATAGGTTAAAGGAATATTTTTTTAAACTAACTATCATGAATTATTGAAACGTATAGAAGGTTGAATATTTTTTTATAAATATGGTAGTATATTAAATGATTTAAATTAGGAAAGAGGTGTAGAGTTGAAATTTAAATATCATAAGTCGTATAGAGGATTTTTATCTGTTAGAAGATAATAAGTTTAAGCGACCGTACCAGAAATTAGATCAAGAGAAAAACTTTAGAGAACTTAGATGATGAATTTGAGTTTAATAAACATGAAATATTAGATATAGATGATAAGTTTGTAGTTTTTTTGTTGATAAAGTCCCCTGGAAAGACAGGTGAAAAACAAAAAAACGTCGCAAAACCAAAAGTTCAGAAAAACAGAAACAATTGATTTTTGAAGTATTAGAATTGAAATATAAAATACCAAAAACTTTTATTGGAAAAAGTTATATGAATTAATTTCTGAGAATTCAAAAAGATGGACAACGTGATTTGTTGTCAGTATTGTCAGTGATTGAGAATGTTACACTTGCAGATGGTTTATTTTTCATCTAAGGTAAAGAAAAATATTTTTACTACAGTGATAAAGAATTAAATGATTTATTGTCTAGATATAATTTTTATAATATAAATATTGCTAATTTTAAAAAAAGATATCGAGGTAAATTATCCTAGTCAATATATTTCTAGTCTACCGATTGATTATAAGGAATATGAAATGATCTTTGTCTTTTATTTCATTATTCTAATTGAATTACTAACAATATTGAAATAAGATGAATTTTTTTGATTAAATTTATAGAAAAAGACTTGACATTTGTATAAGTCTTCGATATAATTTTAATCAGAAAGTTTATTTTTTTACGACAAGCTGGTCGATAAACGACCCTAAGAGGACAGAAGGTGTCCACGGATAAACTTTCAAATAAACAGGGGAAACATAAGATGGATATTTTACATTTGTTACATATGCAAAGTAGACTTGTACCTGATATGTTTATGAAGTTTAGCAATAGGTATGAATTGCTGATTGCGATAAAAGTTAATCAACCAGTCGGGCGAAAAACATTATTAAACTTTATAAATATGACGGAAAGACAATTACGTACAGAATGTGAAGTTTTATCTAAGTTAGGGTTAATAACAAAAAAAGCCACTGGAATGAGTGTTACGGAAAAAGGGGAAGAACTTCTGTTTGAAATAAAAAGAATCTGTAATAAATGATTCTTTTGCTAAGGAAAGAAGTTTTATAAAAAAATCATTTTTTTCTATAAAACAAGTCCATATTGTGGCAGGTGACTTTGTAAACAATGAAGCCACTAGAGAAGAAATGACTAACCTGCTCTTGGATAAGGTTAATGCTAAGATAACTAAAGAATGCGTAATTGGAGTTAGTGGTGGTAGTACAATGTACTATATAGCCGGCAGAGCTAATGAAACATTTGGTTATGGAAAAGATGTCACTATAACGCCGATAAGAGGTGGGCTATCTGTGGTAAATACAGAATATCAAGCGAATGATATAGCCTCTAAGATGGCAAAAAATTCTGGTCATAGTTCTCAACTATTACACGCGCCAGATAATATAGGGCAAAAAGCATTAGAGGAACTTAAAAAAGAACCAGTCGTAAAAAATGCTCTTGATGTTATAGGAAAGACTTCTATAATTATCCATAGTATAGGGAATGCTTTTGAAATGGCATATAGAAGAAAAATCTTCTAAAGATATTTTAAAAAGTATTAGAAGAAAAAAAGCTGTTTGTGAGTCATTTGGTAGTTATTTTGATGAGAGCGGCAGCGAGATATTTAAAAACCTCTACTATAGGTATGAGTTTTAAAGATGTTGATGGCATTGATAATGTCTTTACAATAGTTGGTGGAGAAGAAAAAAAGCTGATGCAGTATATAGTTATTTAAATACTAAACCAGCGAACGCGACATTGATTATTGACGAGGCTATTTGCAAAAAAATAATAAAAAAAGTTAATAAAAAAATTTTTAGGAGGAACTAAAAAATGACAGTAAAAGTAGCAATTAACGGATTTGGACGTATCGGACGTCTTGCATTAAGAAGAATCCAAAATGTAGAAGGAATTGAAGTAGTAGCGATTAACGACTTAACACCAGTTAATCAACTAGTACACTTATTAAAATACGATACAACTCAAGGTCGTTTTGACGGAGAAGTATCAGCAACTGAAGAAAGCTTAGTAGTAAATGGAAAAGAAATCAAAGCATTCGCTAACCCTAACCCAACTGAATTACCATGGGGAGAATTAGGAATCGATGTAGTATTAGAATGTACTGGATTCTTCACTTCTAAAGAAAAAGCAGAAGCTCACATTCAAGCAGGAGCTAAAAAAGTTGTTATCTCAGCTCCAGGTGGAAATGACATTAAAACTATCGTTTACAACGTAAACCACGAAACTCTAGATGGAACAGAAACAGTTATCTCAGGTGCTTCTTGTACAACTAACTGTTTAGCTCCAATGGCTAAAGCTTTACACGATAACTTCACAGTAGTTGAAGGATTAATGACTACAATCCACGGATACACTGGAGACCAAAACACACTTGACGCTCCTCACCGTGGTGGAGACTTACGTCGTGCTCGTGCAGCAGCTGAAAACATTGTGCCTAACACAACTGGTGCTGCTAAAGCAATCGGATTAGTAATCCCAGAATTAAACGGAAAATTAGATGGAGCTGCTCAACGTGTACCAGTACCAACAGGTTCATTAACTGAATTAGTAGCTGTAGTAGAAAAAACTGTAACAGCTGAAGAAGTTAACGCTGCTATGGAAGCTGCTGCTAACGAATCATTCGGATACAACGTTGATCCAATCGTATCTTCTGATATCGTAGGTATCTCTTACGGATCATTATTCGATGCAACTCAAACAAAAGTATTAACAGTTGGAGATAAACAATTAGTTAAAGTTGTTTCTTGGTATGACAACGAAATGTCTTACACTTCTCAATTAGTAAGAACATTAAAATATTTTTGCAGGATTAATTAAATAATCTAAATTAGATAATAAATAAGAGTAGTTAAGGGGCTGACCGAAAAGCCCTAAAATTTAACAAAGTTCATATGAGAACACATAGACGCAGTGGTTTATTGATATCTAACTTCGCTTTGTAAAAAGCTCTTTAGATATCTAATAAACTGTGCGGGGGTGACTCGACAAAATCGATTTCTACGAAATCGCGATTTTTGAGTCACTCCCTTGTCTCATATATTCTAAAATATAAATAAAAGGAGCTTTCCATGAAGAAATCTATCAAAGACTTAGGTAACTTACAAGGGAAAACTGTCTTAATGCGTGTTGATTTCAACGTGCCTTTAAAAGATGGTGAAATTACAAACGATAATCGTATTACTGCAGCATTACCAACAATTGAGTATGCTTTAAACCAAGGTGCTAAAGTAGTTGCTTTCTCACACTTAGGACGTGTTAAAGAAGAAGCTGATAAAGCGTCAAAAAGCTTAGCACCAGTAGCTGTTAGATTATCAGAATTATTAGGTAAAGAAGTAAAATTCGTAGCTGAAACTCGTGGAGCTGAATTAGAAGAAGCAGTTAAAGGATTAAAAGATGGAGAAATTTTAATGTTCGAAAACACACGTTTTGAAGACGTTGAAGGTAAAAAAGAATCTAAAAACGATCCAGAACTTGCTAAATATTGGGCTTCTCTAGGGGATGTATTCGTAAACGATGCGTTCGGAACAGCTCACCGTGCACATGCTTCAAACGTAGGTATTGCATCTAACATTGGTGAAGGAAATTCTGCTTCAGGATTCTTAGTTGATAAAGAAATCAAATTTATCGGAGGAGCAGTTGATAACCCAGAAAGACCTCTTGTTGCAATCTTAGGTGGAGCAAAAGTTTCTGATAAAATCGCAGTTATTGAAAACTTATTAGAGAAAGCTGATAAAGTAATTATTGGTGGAGGTATGGCTTATACTTTCATGAAAGCACAAGGTAAAGAAATCGGAATTTCACTTTGTGAAGATGATAAAGTTGAATACGCTCGTGAACTTATGACAAAAGCTGGTGATAAATTAGTATTGCCAATCGATACAGTTGTAGCTAAAGAGTTCTCAAATGATGCACCTAGCCGTGTTGCTAAAGGGGATATTCAACCTGATGAAGAAGGATTAGATATCGGACCGGAATCAGTTGAATTATTCAAGAAAACTCTTGAAGGAGCAAAAACTGTAATTTGGAATGGACCTATGGGTGTATTCGAAATGTCTAACTTCGCTAAAGGTACAATTGGTGTATGTGAAGCTATCGCAAACCTTGAAGGTGCTACTACTATTATTGGTGGTGGAGATAGTGCTACAGCAGCTATTTCTTTAGGATATGCTGAGAAATTCTCACACATTTCAACAGGTGGTGGAGCTTCTCTAGAATATCTAGAAGGAAAAGTATTACTAGGAATTGACTCATTATCTAATAAATAATTTTTTTAACTCAAGGAGAGTAACATCATGTCAAGATTACCATTTATCGCAGGAAACTGGAAAATGAACAAAAATCCACAAGAAACTAAAGCTTTTGTTGAAGCTCTTGCTGGGAAATTACCATCATCAGATAAAGTAGAAGCAGGAATCGCAGCTCCAGCTGTTGATTTAAGTGTATTACTTAATGCAGCGGAAGGAACTGGATTAAAAGTTGCAGCTCAAAACTGTTACTTTGAAAATTCAGGTGCTTTCACAGGTGAAACTTCACCTAAAGTATTATCTGAAATGGGAGTAAACTATGTAGTAATCGGTCACTCTGAACGTCGTGATTATTTCCACGAAACAGATGAAGATATTAATAAAAAAGCAAAAGCAATTTTTGCTAATGGATTATTACCAATCATCTGTTGTGGAGAAAGTCTTGAAACATACGAAGCAGGAAAAGCTGCTGAATTCGTAGGTGCTCAAGTAAAAGGTGCTTTAGCTGATTTAACAGCAGAACAAGTGGCTTCATCTGTAATCGCTTATGAGCCAATTTGGGCTATCGGAACTGGTAAATCTGCTACAAAAGAAGATGCACAAAAAATGTGTAAAGCAGTTCGTGACGTAGTTGAAGGGCTTTATGGAAAAGAAGTATCTGAAAAAGTTCGTATTCAATACGGTGGATCAGTTAAACCTGAAAATGTAAAAGAATACCTATCTTGCCCAGACGTAGATGGTGCATTAGTAGGTGGGGCATCTCTAGAAGCTGAATCATTCTTAGCACTTCTAGAAGGAGCAAAATTAGCTTAATTTTAGCAAAATAAAATAAACTATAGTATAATAGAATTATAAATTTAAACAACAAGGAGAAAGTTAATGTTAGCAAAAACATTTGATATTATCGCAGAAGTATATGCAAGAGAAGTTTTAGATTCACGTGGTAACCCAACTGTAGAAGTTGAAGTAACAACTGAATCAGGAGCATTTGGACGTGCATTAGTACCATCGGGAGCTTCAACTGGACAATACGAAGCAGTTGAATTACGTGATGGAGACAAAGGACGTTACCTAGGTAAAGGTGTAACTAAAGCTGTAACTAACGTTAATGAAGAAATCGCACCTTTATTAGAAGGTAAATTCGACGTATTTGATCAAGTAGGAATTGACTACGCTATGATTGAATTAGATGGAACTGAAAACAAAGGACGTCTAGGAGCTAACGCTATCTTAGGTGTATCTTTAGCAGTAGCTCACGCAGCAGCTGATTCTTTAGGAGTACCTCTATACAGATACTTAGGAGGAACTAACTCTAAAGAATTACCAACTCCTATGATGAACATTGTAAACGGTGGATCTCACTCAGATGCTCCAATCGCATTCCAAGAGTTCATGATTTTACCAGTAGGAGCTCCTACATTCAAAGAAGCTTTACGTTGGGGAGCTGAGGTATTCCACAACTTAGCTAAATTATTACACAACCGTGGATTATCAACTGCAGTAGGTGATGAAGGTGGATTCGCTCCAACATTCGAAGGAACTGAAGATGCTGTTGAAACTATCTTAGCTGCAATTAAAGCTGCTGGATTAGAACCAGGTAAAGATGTATTCTTAGGATTTGACTGTGCGTCTTCTGAATTCTACGAAAACGGAGTATACAACTACGCTAAATTCGAAGGTGAAGGTGGAGCAGTTCGTACTTCAGCACAACAAGTTGACTACCTAGAAGAATTAGTAAACAAATACCCAATCATCACTATCGAAGATGGTATGGATGAAAACGACTGGGAAGGATGGAAATTACTTACAGACCGTATCGGTAACCGTGTGCAATTAGTAGGAGACGATTTATTCGTAACTAACACTAAAAAATTATCACAAGGTATCGAACAAGGTGTTGGTAACTCAATCCTAATCAAAGTTAACCAAATCGGTACTTTAACTGAAACTCTAAACGCTATTGAAATGGCTAAACGTGCTCGTTACACAGCTGTAATTTCTCACCGTTCTGGAGAAACTGAAGATTCTACAATCTCTGATATCGCAGTTGCAACTAACGCAGGACAAATTAAAACAGGTTCTCTTAGCCGTACAGACCGTATTGCTAAATATAACCAATTATTACGTATTGAAGATGAATTAGATGCTACAGCTGTTTACCCAGGTGTTCAAGCATTCTACAACATCAAACGCTAATTAGAATATTTTGTAAAAGGTAAGAGCTATAGGCTCTTGCCTTTTTTTATTTTTAAAAAAATTATAGTTTTATATTATTTTTTTATAAATATATTAAGGGTATTTCATAATAAAAATATAACAAAGGAAGTGAGTATTTGACTAGTCAAATTAAAAAAATACAATTATAAAACGATTACAATATAGTATTTTTAAACTACAAGGTAATTTTTAAATTGAAAATAGGTAAATATAAATACTTTAAATAGATAGAGAAAAATCAGATTAAGGTTAACGTGTTAAATTTAAAATCTAAAGAACTTATAAAATACAATAAATATATAATTCAAAAAAATGTTTGTTTTTATCTTATAAAATGTTCTTTTTCTCCTACGTTTTTCTTTGTTTTTACAAAGTAGTAAGTTTGATTAATGTTTAAATAGAATATAAAAAAATAATAGTTGTTTTATAAAGTTACAACATTAAATTATTAAATATATACCTTTACAAACGGTTTCATATGTGATACTATTTTTAGTGACAAGATAAATATTTAATTTATAGGAGGCTAATATGGCAAGTTTATCATTAAAGAATATTTATAAAAAATATGATAATGGCTTCTGTGCAGTGACAGATTTTAATTTAGAAGTAGCAGATAAAGAATTCGTAGTATTCGTAGGACCATCTGGATGTGGGAAATCTACTACTCTTAGAATGATTGCAGGTTTAGAAGACATAACAGAAGGTGAATTCTACATAGGAGACAGATTAGTTAATGATGTAGAACCTAAGGATAGAGACATTGCGATGGTATTTCAAAGCTATGCATTATACCCTCATATGACTGTTTTCGACAATATGGCTTTCGCACTTAAACTTAGAAAAGTACCAAAAGAGGAAATTAAAGCAAAAGTTGAAGAAGCTGCAAAAATTTTAGGATTAGAAGAGCTTTTAGATAGAAAACCTAAAGCACTTTCTGGTGGTCAAAGACAAAGGGTTGCACTAGGAAGAGCAATCGTAAGAAGTCCTAAAGTATTCCTTATGGATGAACCGTTATCAAACTTAGATGCGAAACTAAGAAGTAATATGAGAGCGGAAATTATTAAAATTCATAACACTTTAGGGGCAACTACAATCTATGTAACGCACGATCAAACTGAAGCGATGACAATGGCCGATAGAATTGTTGTAATGAAAAAAGGTGTAGTTCAACAAGTAGGGAGCCCTAAAGATATCTATGATCATCCAGAAAATCTATTTGTAGCTGGATTTATCGGAGCGCCAACAATGAACTTCATGAGAGGTAAGGTTGCTGAAGGTAACTTCGTTACAAAAGGTGGCGGAGAAATAGAGATCCCAGTTGGATACTATGAAAAAAACTTAAAGAATTAGGTTATGAAGGAAAAGAAGTCATTTTAGGAATTAGACCTGAAAATATTTCAAATGATCCATTGGTTTTAGAAACTTATTCACATGCTAAAATTACTTCAAAAGTAATAGTTGCTGAATTATTAGGTTCTGAATATATTGTTCACACTGATTTAAACGGTGAAAATATTAAAGCAATTGTTCACTCAAGACAAAATATTAAAATGGGTGATGAATTGACGTTTGCTTTAGATATGAACAGAGCCCACTTCTTCGATGTAGATACAGAGCTTAGTATCTTAGAATAATTTAAATAAGACGTCAAATTTTTTTAAAAAAACATAAAAATAATAAGGAGGCTCATATTATGAGAAAAAAATAAATAAGCTGCTTGCTGTAGCAGCAACAACTGCACTTGTTTTAACAGGGTGTGTGGGTGGTAAAAAGAAGAAAAACAAGCTGACCCAAACAAAAAAAGTAGAAATTACTTATTGGGACTTCCCACAATTCACTAAAGATAAAGAATTTAAGAAAACTGAGGATTTCGATGCAGCTTTAATTAAAAGCTTTCGAAGCGAAAAAAACCCAAATATTAAAGTAAATTATCAAAAAAATAGAATTTACAGATGGACCAGCTAAAATAGAAACAGCTATTCAATCAAAAACTGCTCCAGACGTAATTTACGATGCACCAGGTCGTGTAATTGCTTGGGCAGCGAAAGATTTATTAGTTCCTTTGGATGATGTAGATAAATCTAAATTAAATGAAGCAGCAGTTAAAGCTTCTAGCTATAAAGATAAACTTTACATGTATCCACAAGGGGTAGCTCCATTCTTAATGGGTGTAAACAAAGACTTAACTGACAAATTAGGAGTAACAGATCTTCTACCTCTTAACAAACAAGATAGAAGTTGGACAGTTGAAGAATATGAAAAATTCTTAAAAGCAGTTAAACAAAAAGATTCAAATATCACTCCAGCTTTATTCTATACTAAATCACAAGCAGGAGACCAAGGGCCAAGAGCATTTGTAGCAAACTTATACAACTCTTGGATTACAGATGATGCAAACAGTAAATATACTATTAACGACGCTAACGGTGTTAAAGGTTTAGAATGGGTTAAAAAAGCATATGATGAAGGCTTATTAGGTCAAGGTGTTGCCTTAGAAGCTAAAGATGCTCTTGAAGCATTCAAATCAGGACGTGCAGCAACTACAATCTTATTCTCACCAGGTATCGCAGCATCACATGCATCAGGATTTAACTATAAATTCTTACCATTCCCTAACAATGGTGGAAAAGCTAAATATGACTACTTAGTAGCTGGACCAGCTATCTTCGATAATGGTGATGTAGATAAAGCAGCAGCAGCTAAAAAATTCGTTGACTTCATGGTAAATGATAAAGATTGGGGTAAACGTACCCTATTAGCATCTGGTAACTTCTCAGCTAAAAAAGGTGAAACAGGATTATATGATTCAGAAGAACTTAAATTTGCAGAAGGTCTAACAAGTCAATATGGAACATACTATAACACAATTCCTGGATTTGCTAAAATGAGACCACTTTGGTTCAATATGGTTCAAGGTGTATTAAACGGAAAAACTTCACCTAAAGAAGGATTAGATAAATTTGTTGAAGATGCAAATAAAACAATAAAAGAAGCATTGTAATTTGACGTATAAAGGGGATAGAGTTGCTTCTATCCCTTTTTTTAAGATAAAATAATAACTTTTTAGGAGGAGCTATGAAGACTACTAAGAAAAGATAGACTTTAGTGCATATTTATTTATTTTTGCCGGTTAGTGTATTTTTTTATAACATTTGTTTTGGTCCCGATGCTACGTGGACTTCAGTTATCATTATATAGTTTTTGCTAAGAAAAATCCAGTATTTGTTGGATTGAAACACTATTCAGATTTATTATTCAGTGGAAATGGAGCAACAATTCACGAACCATTTATGAAATCTCTTATTAATACAGTTGTCGTAACTGTAGTTGCAGTACCGATAGTTGTATTAGTTTCAATATTTGTTGCGGTAACAATTTACAATAAGAGTGCTGTAGTAAGATCATTCTTCCGTGGAGTATTCTATATCCCAGCTATTTCTTCTGTAGTATCTGTTACAGTGGTTTGGGCTTGGATTTATCACCCAGAATATGGAATTTTAAACTATGTGTTTAAATCTATGCACTTAATTAATGAAAATGTCGATTGGTTAGGGAATCCAAAAACAGCATTATATGCTATTATTACGATTCTTATTACTACTTCATTAGGTCAACCGATAATTCTTTATGTTGCTGCTTTAGGTAACGTACCAAAAGAATTATTAGAAGCATCTGAAATTGACGGAGCAACAAAATGGCAAGTATTTACAAAAATCACTTGGCCGCTGATTAAACCAACAACATTATATATTGTTGTTGTAACAACAATTAACTCGTTCCAAATTTTCGCCTTAATCCAGTTATTAACTGCTGGTGGACCAAACTATGGAACAAGTACAATTATGTATCTAGTTTATGAAGCAGCAATTAAAAACGGAAATCATGGTGTAGCTAGTGCGATGGGAATTATCCTAGCAGTAATTATTGGAATAATTTCAATTTTACAATTTAAGTTTCTATCTACAGACAATGATTAGGAGGATTAAGAATGAAAGGTATAAGTATTTTTTTAAAAATAGTATCAATGATAATATTAATTGGGTTAACTATATTCTTTATTTTCCCATTTTATTGGATTGCATCAGGATCATTTAAATTACAAGATGTAGCAATAACAATTCCACCTGAGTGGTGGCCATCAAATCCAACATTGGAGAACTATGAGAAGTTATTCACATCAAACACTTTAAGATGGTTCTTTAACTCAGTATTTATCTCAGTTATGACAACATTCTTAGTGTGCGCAACATCAGCGTTAGCGGGATATGCACTAGCTAAGAAAAACTTCCCAGGTGTTAAAGTAATTTTCATGGTGTTTGTTGCAGCAATGGCATTACCAAAACAAGTAATTTTAATACCATTATTAAACTTAATTACAGAATTTAACTTAATGAATACTTACTATGCGTTAATTCTACCTGCTGTAGGTTGGCCATTTGGGGTATTCTTAATGAGACAATTCTCTCAAGCAATTCCAACAGAATTACTTGAGTCAGCAAGAATTGATGGTTGTGGAGAAATTAGAACATTCATGAATATCGCGTTACCAATCATTAAACCAGGTATCGGGGCATTAGCGATCTTTACATTCATCGCTAGCTGGAACGACTACTTCTCGCAATTAATTTTTTCTAACACACCAGATATGTCTACATTACCTTTAGGGTTAGCTGCATTAGCACAAGGACAAGAGTTCTCTAATGACTATGGACTACTGATGGCAGGAGCATCATTAGCATCACTACCAATGATTATCGTGTTCATTTGTTTCCAAAATTACTTTACTCAAGGTGTTACTTTAGGAGCCGTGAAAGGATAAACTTATGGATAAACAACAATTATTAGAGTATCTAAAAGGGGAAATGATAGTCTCTTGTCAAGCATTACCAGGAGAAGCCTTATACAAAGAAGAAGGTGGAGTAATGTGTTTGATGGCACAAGCTGTAAAAAATGCTGGAGTAAAAGCTATTAGAGCTCAAGGTGTTTTAGATATTAAGCAAATTAAAGAACAAACTAATTTACCTGTAATTGGCATAATTAAAAAATCATATGAGGGATATGCTTCGTATATAACAGCTACAATGGATGAAGTTGATAAATTAGTTGAAGTTAATTCTGATATTATTGCTCTAGATTGTACGAATAGAGAGCGTGGGGATGGAAAAACTCCAAGTGAATTCGTTAAAGAAATTAAGGAAAAATATCCGAATATCTTATTAATGGCTGATATTTCTACTTTAGATGAAGCGTTAGAAGCTGAAAAAGCAGGAGTTGATTTTGTAGGAACAACAATGAATGGATATACTCCGTACACAGAAGACTCAAAACAATTTAATCCTGGTTTAGTAAAAGAAATAGTAGAAAATGTAAAAGTTCCAGTTATCGCGGAAGGTAAAATTCATATTCCACAACAAGCAAAACAAGCTTTCGAAGCAGGTGCACATTGCATAGTTGTTGGTGGAGCAATAACTAGACCGCAAGAAATTGCGACAAGATTTTTAAGTGAGTTGAGATAATGAGTGTAATAGTTCTATTAGCGTATTGGTATACATATAGTAAATGGTATATATTAGGAGCGTGGTTTATTACCCATATTTTTAAATATAGCATTTAAAAAAATTATGGCTTTCACCTCTATTAATAAATGCGCTTGCGTTGGCAGTATTATTCATAGGAATATACTATAAATTAATAGAAGGACAAGAAGTTGGCGCGTCAGTGCTTAACGTGTATATGCCGATAGTCTTCGCTAGTATTATGATGAATCTTTTAATTTTTTTGCGATTAGAAAAAGTTAGATTAAAGTTAAAAAAATTAAAATAGAGCTGTTGATTGGTTTAAAGTTGTGATATATTATCATGATTTAGAGCTGATCAATAGCTTTATTTTTTTACCATAATATTAATTGTGAAATTGTTTTTTTATGATATTTCTTAATTAAAAATGAAAATCAATGAAAATAAAAAGTGTATTTAATCAAAATATAAATTTTTTTAAATTTATATTTGTATTTTTATAATTTTATAATATTTAAAATTTAGTAAATTTGGTAAAAAAAATAAAGTTTTATAAAACTAATAGAATAAGGTTTTTTTCAAGGTGATTTTTTAAGCTGAAGTGTGTTTATATTTGTAGATTTTTTTATCTAGATAAATATAAATTGAGTTAATTTTTATTGTGTTTTTTTAATGAAAATTTGTATTAAATCAGTCTTTATGAGTGAAATATTTTTGTTGATTTGAAGTTGTTTCTGTTATATAATGTAATTAAAGTATTAATTATCTATTATTACTTTGTCTTTTAATAACAGGTTTCTTGTAGATGTATACAACATATTTAGTTATCTTAAGCAAATAAATTTTTTTATTGTAAGGTGTAAAAAAATGGAATTAAGAAGAAAGACCTTAAAAATTAATGGGTTCTCATATAGATATTCTTATTTTCGATAGCATTGATGCTGAAAGTATCCTTGATGATGCTGTAGAAATGTTAAAGATGTATGAGCATAGATTTAGTGCGAACGATGACAGTTCGGAACTTATGGTGGTCAATCATAATGCCGGAATTAAGGCTGTCGAGGTTCATCCGGATTTATTTGATTTAATAAAGATAGGGAAAGTTCATAGTTGTGCTCCAAATAGTTTTTTAAATATAGCTATTGGGCCGATTGTGCAAACATGGAGAATTGGATTTAATGATGTAAAAGTTCCAACGAAACAAGAGATTGATGATTTATTAGAAATAACTGATCCAAATCAAATAATACTAGATGAAGAAAAGCAATCGGTCTTTCTTGCTAAAAAAGGTATGGCTATTAATTTAGGTGCCTTAGCTAAGGGATATATTGCTGATCTTATGATAGATTATATGAAAAAAAGAGGTGTTGAATCTGGACTTATTAACCTAGGAGGCAACGTATTAGCGTTTGGAGATGCTAAGCACAATCCAGACTTAATGTGGCGCATAGGTATACAAAATCCAGTTGAATCTCGAGGGAATCATCTATTTACTATAGGTGTAAAAAATCAATCTGTTGTTACTTCTGGGATTTATGAACGTAAACACACAGAAAATGGAAAAACTTACCACCATATATTAAATCCTGAAACAGGTTACCCTGTCGAAACCAATGTAGCCGGGTTATCTATAATTTCAACAGCCTCAGTGGATGGAGAAATTTGGACAACAAGACTCTTTGGTAAAAGTGTCGAAGATATTTTGGATGAAGTTAATAGCTTGTCTGATATAGAGGCTGTTGTAGTAACAACCGAAGGTAAAGTTTATTACACAAGCGGAGTGCTAGATAGAATAATATGTTAGATAAAACTATCTTGAAGAATACTGAAAATACTATTAATTTAAGGAGGCTCTACTAAAAGTGGCTGAAGTAAAAAAACAAAAATGTTAAAAAAACAAGACAAGAAAATCTAGATACAAATAAGGTAGATAGTACAAAAAGAGAGAGGAAATAAAAAAACATGGTAAAATTAATTGGTCTAGTTGGTACAAACTCTAAAAAAATCTACAAACCGCCAACTTTTACAATATATTCAAAAAAACATTTTTGCAGGTAAAGCTGACATCGAATTAGTTGAAATTAAAGATCTTCCTTTATTCAACAAACCAGCTAATAAAGAATTACCTGAAGGAGTTAAAGAAATTGCAGCTAAAATTGAAGCAGCTGACGGGGTTATCATCAGTTCGCCTGAGTATGACCACGCTGTTCCTGCATCATTAATGAGTGCAATCGCATGGTTATCTTATGGAATCCACCCATTACTTGACAAACCAGTAATGTTAACAGGAGCTTCATACGGAACTCTAGGATCATCTCGTGCCCAAGCTCACTTACGTCAAATGATGGATTCACCAGAAGTTAAAGCACGTGTAATGCCAAGTTCTGAGTTCTTATTAGGGCATTCATTACAAGCTTTTGACGAAGCTGGAGATATTTCTAACCCAGAAACAGTAGCTAAATTAGATAGTTTATTTGCAGATTTCTTATTATTCATTAAAATTACTGAGAAATTAATTAATGCTCATAAATTAGCTGAAAAAGAAATTGAAAACTTCTCTTGGGAAGATTTAAAAATAGGATAGGAGTGTAGACACATGAAATTAGTAGGAATCGTAGGTTCAAATGCGGAAGTTTCTTATAACCGCAAATTAATGGAATTTATAGCAAAAAGAATATAAAGATTTATTCACTTTAGAATTATTAGACATTACTAACTTACCAATGTTTAACCAAGATGAAGATCATTCAAGAGAAAACAAAGATTTATTAGTAATGAATCGTAAAATTTTACAAGCTGATGGTGTTATTATTGCTACACCAGAGCACAACCACACAATTACAGCATCTCTTAAGAGTGCATTAGAATGGTTATCATTCGAATTACACCCACTTGAAAATAAACCAGTTATGGTACTAGGAGCTTCATACTATGATCAAGGATCATCTCGTGCTCAATTACACTTACGTCAAATCTTAGACGCTCCAGGTGTTAATGCAATCGTATTCCCAGGTCACGAGTTCCTTTTAGGAAAAGCTAAAGAGGCTTTCGATGCTGAAGGTAACTTAGTAGATGATCGTACAGTTGGATACTTACGTATGTGCTTAACTAAATTCGTTAAATTTGCTAATGTAGCTCAATCATTAGCAGAAAGAAAACCAACACCGCAAGAAGACTTAACAGCTAGTGGAAAATGTGATACAACAATTGAAGGTGTTGATATGGATGATGATAACTGGGTTGAATTAGCAGCTGAGAAAGTTAATGCTGTATCTGGAGATACATATGTTAAACTTGACCGTGGTATCTTAACAGTAGACCAACTTAACTATTTCTTAAACTCTATGCCAATGGAATTAACTTATGCAGATAGCAATAACCAATTTATCTACTACAATTACCACAAAGAAGATTATGAAATGCTTGCAAAACGTCGTCCAGGTCAAGTTGGATGTTCATTAGCAAAAGTTCACCCTGAAAGAGTTTATAAGAGTGTTAACTGGTTAGTAGGATTACTACGTTCAGGACAAATTGATGTATTCCGTACACACGTACCAACTCACGGACCAGACAAATATGTAGTACACAACTATCAAGCAATGTACGATAAAAATGGTAAATATGCTGGTATCAACGAGTACATCTTAGACTTCAAACCAATCGTTGACTGGTACCTAAAACAAACTGGTCAATCATTAGTTAAAAATGGAGTGCCAGTAGGTCATGGATATGCAGCAGCGCCTGCACCAGCAGCAGCTGATGCAACAAGTGGAGCATCTGATGCTGGTCACGGAGCACCTGCACCAGCAGCGCCAGCACCAGCAGCGGCTGACGCAACAAGTGGAGCAACTGCTTAATAGAATATTAAATTAAAAAAGTAGATTTCATTTGAAATCTACTTTTTTTTCTCAAACAGATTTAAGGAATATTATTTAAAAATTAGGGTATAATTATAGTTAAGCACTAATTAGTGTAAAAATAATCTTTACTAAATACGGAGAGTTTGATATGAATAAAAAAATAATTTATTATCAAAGTTGTTTCATAGATACTTTATAGTCGCCTTGAATGGTATGGCATTAGGTTTGTTCTGTACGTTAATTATTGGATTAATTATTAAACAAATTGCTATAAATTTAAGTGGAGCACTATCTAGTTTTCTTGTTGTTGTGGCTACAATTTCAATGGCTTTAAACAGGGCCAGTAATTGGTATAGGGGTTGCTCATGCGCTTAAGGCACCTAAGTTGGTTATCTTAGCTTCGGGAGTAGTTGGTTTTCTAGGCGCATTTGGTTCGAATTTAGGAACTAATCATTTGCTGGAGCAAGGTAAATTAGTTATTACAGGATCTGGTGATCCGCTAGGAGCGTTTATTTCAGTTGTTATTGCAGCGGAAATAGGAAGACTTGTCTCAGGAAAAACTAAAATTGATATAATTGTTACTCCATTCATTACAATTATAATAGGTGCGATAGTTTCATATTTTACAGGCCCTTATTTAATAAAGGGAATGAGAATTCTCGGTACATTTATTAGAGAAGCGACGGAACTTCAACCATTTATTATGGGAATAGTTGTTTCGGTAGTAATGGGAATAATTTTGACGTTGCCTATAAGCTCTGCAGCGTTGTCTATTATTTTAGGATTATCCGGAATAGCTGCTGGTGCGTCTACTGTAGGATGTGCAGCACAAATGGTTGGATTTGCAGTTATTAGTTTTAAAGCAAATCGTTGGAATGGATTGTTTGCTCAAGGTTTAGGAACGTCTATGTTACAGGTGCCAAATATTATGAGAAAACCCATTATATGGATTCCGCCTATAGTCGCTAGTGCAATTCTAGGTCCTATTGCTACAATTGTTTGTAGAATGGAAAATAACCCTGCCGGTGGTGGTATGGGGACATCTGGACTTGTAGGGCAACTTATGACATGGCAAACAATGTCTAATCATGTTTCTCATTCGGTATTATTAATTGAAATTTTGTTGTTACACTTTATTTTACCAGCAATAATCTCATATGCAGTATATTACTATATGGAGAAAAAAGGATTCGTAAAAGCAGCTGATTATAAATTAGACTTATAAAATATTAGGGAAGTGACTCAAAATCGTGATTTCGGAGAAATTGATTTTGTCGAGTCACTCCCTTTTTGTAATTATATTTCTCGTTGAAAAAAACTATAGAGCATTGTGATGGTTAGAAAATAAAAAAATAGATAAGGATAAAATTGTAAATTTCTAATAAACATGGTCAAAATATAGTCAAATCGTAAAAAAAGAAGCCCTGTTACTGATGTAATAGGGCTTTTAAGCTTCTTCTTATTAACGTACTTCTTTAATACGAGCAGCTTTACCACGTAAGTTACGTAGGTAGTATAATTTAGCGCGTCTAACTTTACCTTTACGTACAACTTCAATTTTTTCAACTTTTGGAGTGTGAACAGGGAATGTTCTTTCAACACCAACACCGTTTGAAATTTTACGTACAGTATAAGTAGCAGAGATTCCTCCACCACGACGTTTGATAACTACTCCTTCGAATTGTTGGATACGCTCACGTCCACCTTCAACGATACGAACGTGTACTCTTACTGTATCCCCAGCTTTGAATTCAGGAATATCTGATCTTAATTGCGATTTAGTGATCGCTTCAATGATTTTGCTCATTATTCTTTCTCCTTTTTTACAAAAATGTTCTTTATTAATGCTTGATTAACAGAGGAACATCGTAATTTAATGTTTTTCACATCTCGACTATTATAACATTATTTTTTTATAAATATCAATAGATAATTTAATAATTTTTTTATAAAAAGGGATTTTTCCCAAACGTCTTCTTTATATCCTAATAATAGAATGTCATTTTTTTAAAATCAAAGGCAAGTGGTCGTTTAATCAACATTCCATTTTCATGAAGCAGTTGAAGTGCTTCATCAAGAGATAATGTAGCCAACTTGTCTTTTAATCCTAGTTCTTTGTAAACCAGACCGCTAGTATTAAATAATTTTTTTAGCGGTAAGTCAAATGTTTCGATTATTTTTTTAAATTTATCTACTGTAGGTGTTTTTTTCCTTTACATTGTAGTATGTTGCTTCAATATTATTTTTCAGTTAAAAGTTTTTTTGCTTTTTCTACATGTCGAGCATGATGGATATTCATAAATGTTTAGCATATATTCTCCTTTCTATTGTAATCAGAAATTTCAGTAAAAATTTACTAGTCTACGATATTATAATACTAAATTTTTTTACTGTAAAGAAATCTGTTTAGTAGGAAAGTTTAAGAGTAAGCGGTTAAGTTAAAAATATTAAATAATATGTGATATAATTATATTATAGGAATAAAGGAGAAATACTATGCAAAAAAAATAATTGTAAAAAGATGTTTCTAAAGTATATGGTGAAAAATAGCAATAAAGTTATAGCAAATGATGCTATTAGTTTTGATATTAATGAAGGAGAATTTGTTGTAATTTTTAGGTCCTAGTGGTGCTGGGAAAAAGCACATTACTTAATATTATGGGTGGAATGGATAACGCTAGTAAAGGGATCTATTAATGTCTTTGGAAAGGAAATCGTTGGTTTAAGTGAAGATGAGCTTACAAAATATAGAAGAGAAGATATAGGATTTGTATTTCAATTTTATAACTTAATTCCAAATTTGACTGTTTTAGAAAAATGTTGAATTAGCAGAACAAATAGTAAAACAACCAAAAAGATGCAATTGAAATTTTGAAGTTAGTTGGCTTTAGAGAATAGATTGAATAATTTTTCCTTCTCAAATTTCTGGTGGAGAGCAACAACGTGTAGCTATAGCCAGAGCAATAGCAAAGAATCCGAAACTGTTACTTTGTGATGAACCGACAGGAGCCTTAGATTATAAAACAGGTAAAAAAATATACTAAATATATTAAAAAAAATTATAGTGTTGATGAAAAGAAAACAGTTATTATTATTACTCATAATAGCTCTATTGCCGAAGCAGCTGATAAAGTGATAGAAATCTATGATGCCAAAGTTAAAAAAAGTAACCCAAAAATACTAATCCTAAGAGTATAGATGAGATAGAGTGGTAGTATTATGAAAGCAATAAATAGAGATATATTAAGAGAAGTCTCACGGACTAAGTCAAAATTTATTTCGATAATGATAATAATGTTTTTTTAGGAGTTTTTTTATATTTGTTGGTTTAAAAGAAACATCACCAGCAATGGTAAATACCTATAACAAACATATCGAACGGCATAAGATGTATGATTTGAGAATAAGTCATAGTTATGGTATCAACGAATCGGATATGAAACTTATCAATGATATAGATAATATTGATATAAGTGAGAGCTACTATATAAAAAAATTACAAATTACAAATAGTAATGAATTCGTAAATATCGAGTCGGTACCTGAGAAATTAGTTTTACCTAAGGTGATTGAAGGGACTTTACCTAATAATGAAAGTGAAATAGCTTTTAGTTGAATCACTTCAAGGTAGTTATAATATCGGCGATGAAATTTCTTTTTCTTTCAAATAACACTGATAGCGATATTTTTGAAACAATATCAGTTTAAAAGTAGTAGGTTTTTGTACAAGGTGCGGATCATATAGAAGTATCGAAAAAAATAATTTAGCGAATAAAGATTACTTTGGATATGTGAAAAAAAGACGTCTTTAAGTTTGAAAATGTCAGTGGTGTTAATATTAAACTGAAAAAAATATTAATTATAAATATAGTGATAAAAGCTTATATAACTGAGGTTAATAAAAACAAGAGATAATTTGATTGAGAAATTCAAAGTTCAACAGAATATAGATGAGAAAAAAATCATTTAGAGAAAAAAACAACAAAAAAATTAAACGAAAATGAGAAGGTTATAAATCAAGCACAAGACCAACTAAATACTGTTAAATCAAAAAAATAGAATTATTAAAAAAATGTTGATAGTAAAAAAATTATAATGAGCAAATAGAAAAAAACTAAATAAAGCTCAAAAAGAGATTGATGAAAATAAAAAAACAATTGAATATAGCAAAAAAATAAGTCTTAAAGAAGAAAGTTATCCAAGGTTTTCAGTAGAGAATATTAGAGGGTTAAAAAAATTATGCCCAGTTTATAGATTCTGCAAGTAGTTTAACTTTCGTTGCAAATGTCTTTTTCAATATTTTTTTATTTGTAGTATCAATCTTAGTTTCACTAACTACTTTTAACTAGAATGATTGATGAAAATAGAATAAATATAGGAACACTTAAATCATTGGGGTATAGTAATTATCAGATTTCTAAAAAAAGTATTTTTGTGTATGGAGGTTTATCTACTTTAATAGGAACTATTCTTGGGATAATTGGAGCATACTTAGTTATAGTGCCTATAATTTATAATTCATATGCAAGATTTTTTTACATTCAATACACCAGAAATTGCGTATACTCCAAGTATTCTTGTAGCGGCATTTGTAATCTCTTTAGGATGTATAAGTTTAGCGATATATATACCCTTAAGAAAAAAATTTAAGAGAAAAAAAGTGCATACTTATTACGACCTAAGGCACCAAGTGGTGGAAGTAGGATATTTTTTTAGAAAAAAAATAACATTTATTTGGTCAAGACTTAGCTTTTTTTAAGAAAAGTTACATTTAGGAATATTTTTTTCGTTATAAAAATAAGAATGTTGATGACTATTTTTTTGGAGTTTCAGGCTGTTTAACTCTTATGTTTATAGGTTTCGGAATACGATACGGTGTTATCGATATTTCTAAAGAACAGTTTAAAGTGATAAATAAGGTAGACATAGCAGCAACTTATAATCCGTATATAGATAATGAAAGTGTAGAAAAACTTCAAAAAGAGATTAGCGAAGATAAGAATGTTAAAGCTAGCACTAAAGTAAATATTCAACTTGCAACTTTTGAGAATAATAATGAGATTGTAGATTCTGCACAGTTAATAACAGTCGATAAAAAAATGATTATAAAGATTATATTACTTTGAAAGACAATGGGGATAAAATTATAAATATACCTGAAAATGCAGCTGTAGTTAGTGAAAAGCTTGCATATTTGCATAGGTTAACTAAAGGAGATAATTTTACTGTCGTAGTAAGTAATAAGGAATATACACTAACAGTAGGCGAAATCAATAAAAATTACTTTGGACATGCAATATATATTAATAGAGATTATTATGAATCTGTGTTTAATAAACAGTATAAAGATAATACATTTTTTTAGTACAAACTACAGGTGGAAAAGAAACTGTAGAGAATGTAGTAAGTAATTTACATAATAATAAGGATATAGTAAATATAAGTGATAATTCAAAAATCCAAGAGATATTGGATAATTTTATAAAAAGGGATTGATATTATAGTAGCGGTAATGGTAATTTGTTCGTTAACGTTAGCTCTTGTGGTATTATATAATTTAATAAATGTAAATATTTCAGAGAGAATAAGAGAATTATCAACGATAAAAGTTCTTGGATTTTATCCGAGTGAAGTAACTATTTATGTATTTAGAGAAATTTTTTTACTTAAGTGCGGTAGGTATTATCTTAGGTAACTATCTTGGCTATAGGATGTACTTGAAAAATAATATTAGAACTAGCGGGTCGTGATATGATGTTTAGTAGTAAAGTGCCATTAGTTGTGTATTTATTGGCATCAGGAATAACAGTATTAATTACGATAGTAGTAATGATAGTAATGCATAAAAAAATTAAAAAAAGTAAACATGGTAGAAGCTCTAAAAAGCAATAGAGTAGAATAGGAGAAAGAAATGGCAATTATAATAAATGATGAAGCGAAAAAAATTATTAAAAGAAAAGAATAAAAACTATATATTAGTATCGCTATTTCAACAGTCTTGTTGAGGTGGCGGAGTAAATAAAGTTATCGGGGTTTCGATAGCAAGCAAATTCGATAAAGAATTATATTCAAAATATGTAGTTGATGGAATAGATGTTTATATTGACTATAGATTAAATATAGGAGAAAATGTAGAAATAGGTGTAGAAAAAAATTCCTATTTATGAAATATTTTAACCAAGTGGGAATCACTGCTTAATGAATACAAAATTGATTACGATAGTAGTAATGATAGTAATGTATAAAAAAATTAAAAAAAGTAAACATGGTAGGATCTCTAAAAAGTAATAGAGTAGAATAGGAGAAAAAAATGACAATAAAAAAATAAATGAACAAGCGAAAAAAACTATTAAAAAGAAAAAAATAAAAAAATCATGTGATAATCTCTTTATTTCAACAGTTTTTGTTGAGGTGGGAGAGTAGATAGAGCTGTCGTGGTTTCGATGGATGATAAATTTAATGAAGAATTATATTCAAAATATGTGGTTGATGGAATAGACGTTTACATCGATTATAGATTGAATATAAATAAAGAAGTAGAAATAGGTGTAGAAAAAAATTCTTCTTCATGAGACAATTGAGTCAAACAGGAATAAATGTATAGTAAATGAAAATTAACTAGATATGCGGATACAATATCTAGTTAATTTTTTTATTTAGTTAGAAGAAATTCCAAGTTCTTCTTCTTTTTTTATGTTTATCGTTATAAACTTTTTTTCATGATTCCGATAACGATTGATAATGCGAATAGACACATTAATCCGATAAATAAGTTTCTAACACCACCTGATAATGTACCACCTACATATGAATAGACGATAGTTGCTGGTAATTGTCCGACACCAGTTGCTATGAAGAATCGCCAGAAGCTCATATTTGTAAGTCCAGCTGCATAACTAACGAAGTCAAATGATACGAATGGTAATAATCTACAGATAAGAATTGCTTTATCTCCGTAGCGTTCGAAGAATACGTCAATACTTGCCATTGCACCCTTACTTGTAAGTTTTTCTACTACATCACGTCCAAGTCCTCGGGCAATGTAGAAGCACAGTGCTGCTCCAAGCATAGCTGTAGACCAAGATAAAGCAGCTCCAGCAACCCAACCGAAGATTGCTGCGTTAGACAATGTGATTAAGAATGCTGGAATAGGAGCGGCGATTGATTGAAGAACCATAAGTACTCCAGAAACAACTGCAGCCCATGCTCCCCAGCCACGTAAATATTCGATTACAGCATTTGTATCGAATTGAGATAAAGTTGCGAATGCTGTGTTTATTCCATTTTTGAAACTAGGCACTGCGAAGTAAATTGCGAAGAAGATTGCAAAACCAATAAGTGTAATATATCTAACTTTTCTACGTTGTGCTTTTAATTTTTTCTCTTCCTCAGGATCGACTTCTCTTAAATCACTAAGTTTTACTTCTTTTTTTGTTTTAATACTTTAAGTTCATCTTTAGTATAAACTTTTTTTGGTATTTAGAAAGTGTTAAAATAATATAAAAGATTTATTAAGTTAACAACTACCACAGCAATAATAAATGGAATTCTAATTTGGCTAATTGAACCTGCATGAAGTACTTCACGAGCAATGTATAGTAAAGTTTTAGTTTTACCTGAAAAAAATAGCCATTAGAAGTATAATTGCTTCTATAATGAAGAATGTATATTTACGATTTATACGTTTAAAATATAAACCTGTCATTATACCGTAAACAGTCCAAACGAATATTACAAGACTTTGGTCAGCTAACATTTCAAACTGTGTAAAGAAGAACAGTAAGAATGCGAAGAAATAACCAACAGCTATACCAACACTTGTAAAATAAAATAATAATCTTAAGCGTTTCATTAATTTTTCTCCTTGTATCATAAATAGGGGAGCGACACAAAAGGGACTTTTGGATTATCACCTTTATAGAGTCGCTCCTTCATAGTATATAAATATTTGAGGGGTTTTTATATAAGAAAATTAAATATTTATATGCTATTACGAATATGCATAAATAGCTTACTTAGTTATAATAATTAACATAGCTAATTATTATTTTTTGATGCTGTAAATTACTGCTGCATAAGTTCCGTCTTCTGGTAGAACATCTTCATTACCACTGAATTTCACTTCTTTACGAGTTTCAACAGCTCCATAAGTGTAAGTAGTATTTGAAATAATACCAACAGGACAACTATCTAGACAAGATAAACATCCTGTGTTTTTGTCGATTGCACGCTCTAAGTTACCACCGAAGCGGAAATCAATTTGTTTTCCGTTACTATCTTTTACCACTTCATTGATATCATATTTTTTCTCTGCACCATTCCAAGTAATTTCTGCTTTGATTGGAGTTCCTTCTACGTGAGTAGTAGTTGCATTATTTGGATTCATATTATTTCCAGGTTTTGCACCAATTTCAATTAAAGCGTTGTAGAATTCTTCTGGTTTAGCAAATGCTGTAAAAATTGATTTTGCACCATTCGTACCACTTTGTTCTACAGAGTTATGTCTTGTAGCTTCATCGAAGTATTTACCGTTAATTTTTGTAAGAACAGTAATAGTACCTGCTTCTTTATCTACTTTTATTGGTTTATCTAGTGATACACCAGCAACATAGTCAGCTGGTTGATTTGAATTTTGTGAAGTTGAATTAGATGAACTACTGCATCCAACAGCAGTAAATGCTAATCCAGCAGCCATAAGGACTGATAATATTTTTGGTTTCATGAACGAATCCCCTTATTCTATAAATTTATTATACATTTGTATTATAACATTTATATAAATAGGTAACAATAACCTATAAAAAAATTATATTATAAATTTAACTTTAAACATTTAAAAATGTTTAAAGATTATATAAAAAAATATTTTTTTCTATTTACATATAAAATATGCTGAAAAAAATTAGAATAATAAAATATATGTTATGTAAATAAATTATTATAAATTTTATAATTTAGAATATAACTTTATTGTTTCAAATTTCAAGATATAATTGATAAAAAAACTATCAATTGTAAGTTAGAAATAATAATGGAAGATAAAGACTACAATTATTAGCGTAAATGCTGAAAATATGATATAATATTTCAGTTATAAATGAAATCATTAAGGTTTTATCAAATTAAGTAAAAAAATATGTGAGAAAGGAGAAACTATGTTAATTCAGTTAAATAATATAACGAAAAATTTTTGTTGTAAATGAGATATTTTCAAATGTTAAACTAGAGATTAACGATAAAGATCGTGTTGCAATAGTAGGAAGAAATGGAGCTGGAAAGAGTACATTATTAAAAAAATTATAGCAGGTGCTATTAGTTTTTGATAGTGGAGAGAGAACCATTTCAAAAAAATACAACAGTCGGATATTTATCTCAAGAATTTATCGTAAGAGAAGATTTGTCAATTTATGAAGAAATGATTACTTGCTTCGATGAGATAATTACTTTAGAAGCGGAATTAGAGAAGTTATCATTCGAATTAACTCCCGAAAATATCGAAAATAATCCATCGCTTCTTAATAAATATGATAGATTGCAAAATGAAGTATTAACTCATAAGGATTATCATTATAAAAGTAAAATAGAAAGTGTTCTTTATGGATTAGATTTTACAAAAGAAGTATTTGATAAGAAGATTAGTACTTTTTTTCTGGTGGAGAGAAAACAAGGCTATCTATGGCGAAATTGTTACTTAGTGAGCCTGATTTACTAGTTCTAGACGAACCGACCAACCACCTTGATATGGAAAATGTAGCATGGTTAGAAAAATTATTTATCAGCATATAATGGTGCAATAGTAATTGTAAGTCACGATAGATATTTTTTTAGATAAAGTTGTTAATGTTGTATACAACTTAGAATTTGGTAAAGCTTAAGAAATATGTAGGTAACTATTCTAAGTTTTTAGTGCAGTATGAAGAAGATTATGAAAAACAATTAAAAGAATATACTAGTCAGCAAAAAGATATAAAAAAATTAGAAGAATTTGTTCAGAAAAATATAGCTAGAGCTTCAACTAGTAAAATGGCTAAAAGTCGCTTAAAAGTACTAGATAAGATGGAGCTAATAGATAATCCTAAAAAAGATGATAAAGCAGCGGGGATAGAGTTTTTAATTAAAGAGCAAAGTGGTCGTGATGTGTTGACAATTAGTGATTTACAAGTTGGTTATAATGGAACTAAAGTGGGTCAAAGTTATAATCTTGCTGTATATAAAGGAGACAGAATAGCTGTTGTTGGAAGAAATGGTATAGGAAAATCTACTTTAATAAAAACAATTGCTAAGAGACAAAAAGAAATTACTGGATCTGTTCAATATGGTAGCAAAGTGTCACTAGGATACTACGATCAAAAACAAGCAGAATTTGAATCTTCAAAAACGATATTAAATGAACTTTGGGATGAATATCCTTTGATGAAGGAAGCAGAAGTAAGAACTGTTCTTGGTAGATTCTTATTTAGAGGAGACGATGTTCTTAAAATAGTAAGAGATCTTTCTGGTGGAGAAAAAGCTAGATTGCAACTTGCGAAATTAATGTTAGAAAAGAATAATTTATTAATATTAGACGAACCGACCAACCACCTTGATATTACTAGTAAACAGGTATTGGAAGAAGCTCTTAAAAAAATTACGAAGGAACGATTGTTTTTTTGTAAGTCACGATAGGTACTTTATTAATAAGATAGCTAATAAAGTATTAGATATTACTGATAATGGACATAATATGTATTTAGGTAATTATGATTATTATCTAGAAAAAAAGAGAACAAGAAAAAAATAGCTCAACAATTAACGAATAAAACTGAGGAAGTTGTTGTAGTGAAAGAAACTAATAATTACATTTTAGATAAAAGAAACTAAAAAGACGTGTAAGGAAATTAGAAAAGAACTCGGGATGAGTTAATGGAAAAAAAATTGAAAGCACGGAAGAAGAGATATCGGCTATCAATAATGAACTTGCAAAAAGAAGAAGTTTATACTGATATGATAAAAAAACACAAGAATTTAATGAAAAAAATTAAAACAATTAACTGCAGAAGTTGATGAATTAAATAATTCTTGGTTAGAAATTGAAGAGGAATTAGAAAGTATTAATGAGTAATAAAAATTAAAAATAACAACATATGTTGATGCTGAAAAAAATTCATGAAGATTCTCATGTAGGGGCACATATTGAAGAAGCTACAAGTGAGAAAAATAACTTATAGTGATAAAAAAATAACAAAAAAATAGAAATTTTTTTATTGACAAAATAAAAAGAAAGTGTTAGTATAGAAAAAGACGATTCAAAAAAATGTACTTGGCATATACTAAAACAAGTAATGATTATAGTACACAATATGGTCAGATGAAATTGGAGACACAACTTGTAAAAAAATAAGTAAGATGGCAAAAAAATAGTTTTTACTTTATTTGAGATAGTGTACAATATATATTTCGGAAAAATGACAAACAGCAAAATAAATTGAAAAATATTAGTGAAAAAAACATTTAGTAGGTAATTAGGAGGAATTTTTTTGGTGAAAAAAATAAAAATAGTAGAATTAATACAAAAATTCTTTAGCCAAATTAGAAATTGATGGAGTAGATATTCATGTAGAAACTCCAAAAAAACACAGATAATGGAGATTTTTTTCTTCAAATGTAGCGATGCAATTAACAAGAGTTTTACGTAAAAAAACCCTAGAGTTATTGCCGAGGAAATAATCAGTAATATTGAAGAAGATGAAGCGGTAGAAAAAAATTGAAATTGCTGGCCCGAGATTTATTAACTTTTTCGTTAAAAAATCAAGTCTAGGTAGTGTTGTTGGTAAAATATTAGAAGACGACTTTAACTATGGTGAAAACAACATTGGACAAGGTAAAAAAGTACTATTAGAGTATGTATCAGCTAATCCAACAGGAACACTACACGTAGGTCATGCTAGAAATGCTGCTTATTCTGACTCTTTAGCTAGAATAATGAAAAAAATCAGGATATAATTTATCTCGTGAGTATTACATCAATGATGCAGGAAATCAAATTAACAACTTAGTTACTTCTGCAATTGTTCGTTATAAACAAGCGCTAGGTATCGATGCACAGCTGCCAGAAGATGCGTACCACGGTGAAGATATCAAAATTCTAGGTCAAAAACTAAAAGATGAATTTGGTGATTCATTATTAGAAAGAGAAGACTTAAAATGAGTTTATTCGTGAGTATGCAGTTGCATATGAAATGGAAAACATCAAAAAAGATCTTGGGGATTTTGGATTAGAATATGATGTATTCTTTAGTGAAAAATCTTTATATGAAAATGGTCTTGTAGATAAAGCTTTAGAATCTTTAAGAGAACAAGGTTTTGTTTATGAAAAAGATGGAGCTTTATGGTTAGAAACAACAGCTTTAGGTACAGGGGATGATAAAGACCGTGTATTAATTAAAGCAGATGGTTCATTAACATATTTAACTAGTGACATAGCGTATCACAAAAATAAATTAGATCGTGGATTTGATTTGTTATTAGACGTTCTTGGTGCAGATCATCATGGTTATGTAGCTAGACTTAAAGCTAGTGTAGTAGCTATGGGGTATAAAGCAAATCAATTAGAAGCGTTAATTATGCAAATGGTACAACTACTTAATAACGGGGAAGTTGTAAAAATGAGTAAGAGAACAGGTAAAGCAATTACACTTCGTGATTTAATCGATGAAGTAGGAGCAGATGCTGCTCGTTATTTCTTAGTAATGAGAAGTGCAGATAGTCATTTAGATTTTGACTTTGCAGTAGCGAAAGAACAATCAAGCGATAACCCATTATACTATGTTCAATATGCTCATGCTAGAATTTGTTCAATCTTACGTCAAGCGACAGAACAAGCTGAATACGATGTGAAAAATTGTGATTATGAATTGCTAACAGATGAGTACTCAGTAGACTTACTGAAAAACTTAGCATATTATCCAGAAATAGTTGCACAAGCAGCTAAAAATTATGAACCGCACAGAATTTGTAATTATCTACAAAGTCTTGCAAGTTCATTCCACAAATTCTATAATAACAATAAAGTAATAACTGAAAATAAAGAACAAACTCAAAGTTATTTAGCATTAATTACTGCAGTTAAAAATAACTTTAAGAAATGCTTTAGACTTAATCGGAGTATCTGCTCCAGAAAAAAATGTAATAAATAAAAAAAGAAGGGAATCTAATATAAATGGTAAAAGTTAAAAGAGTTAAGCGCAGAAAAAAATTAAGGAAATGTCGTTAATAGATTTATGTTATGCATATATGGTAGAAGAAGGAATTGAAAAATTAAATATTTATGATTTCCTAGACTACATTAAACCATTAAGAAGTGTTGATGATGAAGAATTTACAGCACAAGCAGCATACTTCTATACTGACTTAAATTTAGATGGAAGATTCGTTTGTGTAGAAGATGGAAGTTGGAAATTAAGAGACAGTCTATTTGTAGAAGATATCAAAAACTTTGTTGAACCAAGTGTTCAAAAATTTGAGATCGATGATGAAGAGGATATTGAAGAATTTGGAGATGAAGAACAAGATGATATCCACGATGAAGTAGATGCTCTAATTGAAGAAGAAGATATGGAAGAAAGTGAAGATGTCTATGATTTCGATAACGATGGTATAGTATCTAAATTCAACATTTCAACTGAAGACGAAGAGTTTTAATAAAAAGGCCGAGAGGCTTTTTTATTTTTGTGAGTCTTTTTTTGTTGCATATTATATTAATATGAAGTATAATAAAGAAAGTCAATAAAACATATAGTAAAAAAATTGTAATACAGGTTCTAAGTTTTTTTAAGTGAATAGCACAATATCACATTTATTTTATTTATTATCTTTAACAGCAAGAATACGATTGATTATTGATAATAAAATATAAAATAAAAAGGAGATTGTAACTTATGAAACAAGGTACAGTAAAAATGGTTTAACGAGGAAAAAGGATTCGGATTTATCGAAGTAGCAGGAGAAAAAAAGATATCTTCGTTCACTTCTCAAGTATTAAAAAAAGACGGATTCAAAACTTTAAAAAGAAGGCGATAAAGTTGAATTTGAAGTTGAAGATGGTGCTCGTGGACCACAAGCAGCTAACGTAGTTGTTCTTTAATTAGAAATACAAGAAAGCTATAATTAGATTTTTTTATATCTAGTTATAGCTTTTTTTATTTGTTATTTCTAATAGAGGATTAGCAGAGGTATGGTATTCTTACGGAAAAAAAATGAAAACGGATACGATAGTTATTGAAAAAAATTTTTCATTATATTTTTATAATTAAATTGCAAGGTAAAAAAATAAATGGAAATTAGGAGGAAAAATCTCATGAAAGGGATAAATACTAATTTATTACATGGATACCCTGTAATAGATGATTATACTGGTGCCGCATCGATTCCTAAATATCAAGTTACTACATTTGACCAAAAAAGAAGGATATAAAGATTGTGGTAAATATTCGTATAGTCGCTTTGGGAATCCGACGATATTGGCGTTAGAAGCAGCTGTTGCTAATTTGCACAAAGCAAAATTTGGTTTTGCATTTGCTTCAGGGATGTCAGCAATAACAACTGTTTTAATGTTGTTGAATAGTGGGAGCATATAATACTACCTAAAGATGTTTATGGAGGAACATTCCAGTTTAGTTCGAAAAATTTTTGAAAAAAATATGGAATAGAAGTTAGTTTTATTAATTATCAAAAATTTAGAAGAACTAGAAGCTACTATTAAAGATAATACTGCAATGATTTATATCGAAACTCCATCTAATCCTTTGTTAAAAGGTATCGGATATTAAGGCGATAGTAGAAATTGCTAAGCAACATAATATAAAAACTGTTGCGGACAATACTTTTATGACCGCTTTATATCAAAAACCATTAGATTTAGGATGTGATATTGTGATAGAGAGTTTAACTAAGTTTGTTAACGGTCATAGCGATGTTACAGCTGGTTGTGCAGTTACGAATAATGAGGAAATCGCCAATGAAATTTGTTTATTACAAAAGAATTTCGGTGGTATTTTAGGAGTAGAAGATGCATGGTTAATCTTACGAGGAATGAAAACTATGGGATTACGAATGGAGAAATCTGTAGGAAATGCGAAAATTCTTACTAAATTCTTAGAAACTCAAGATAAAATTAAAAAGGTATATTACCCTAATCTTACAAGTTGTAAATTTTATGATATTCATACAGAACAGGCTAGCTCAGGAGGAGCTGTTTTCTCGTTTGAATTTTTTTGAACAAGATGATTTGAAAACATTTCTTAAAAAAATCAAAATTCCGATTTATGCAATTAGCTTGGGAGGGGTAGAATCTATAATTTCTCATCCAGCAACTATGTCTCACGCATGCATGAGTGAAGAAGAAAAGGTTAGCTCAAGGAGTTACACAAACTTTATTAAGATTTTTCTTGTGGAGTAGAAGACTCAGAAGACTTAATCGACGATTTAAAACAAGCGTTAAATAATTAATATAAAAAAATAATAATATAAATAAAGGAGATTTATTAAATGAAAATAACAGAAGTAAATACACCAAAAGCGCCAAAAGCAGTAGGACCATACGTTCAAGCTAATAAAGTAGGAAATCTAATTTTCTGTTCGGGTCAATTAGGTATTAATCCTGAAACTGGAAAAAAATTGTAGAAGGAGGAGTTATCGAGGAAGCTAAACAAGTTTTTAGAAATATTGAAGCAGTATTAGAAGAAGCTGGAAGTTCTATGAACCATGTTGTGAAATCATTAGTGTTATTAAAAGATATTGCTGACTTTGTAGAAGTTAATAAAGTTTACGCAGAGCAATTTAATGATGTACTTCCTGCTAGATCAGCATTTCAAGTAGCGGCACTACCATTAGGTGGTAATATAGAGATTGAAGTTATAGCTGTAGAAAAAAATAAAGGTGTTTTGAAGGGATTCAGGATAGTTTAATCTTATTTTTTTGAATCTAATAGTATAAAAAAACCAAGGATGGCAATTTGCTATCCTTGGTTTTTTACGTTATAACTTGCTATTGCAGCGTCTATTTCTTCGTTTGTAAAATTAGAAATATCACCTTTCAATTCATTTTTCTATAATACTTCTACTTGTTGCGCCCTCTTGAGTATAACGAATCGTATTGTAAGTTTCTGGAACCTGTTGTCCGATTATTTGAGGGTGGTTTTTGTATTAGGTATTGAAGATGTTTTTTTAGAATCTGTAGCAGTATGTTTTCCGTTACTATTTCCTTTATTTTTCAGAAGTTTTTCTCTTTTTAGAATCTTCTTTATCGCCTAATTCTTTTTGTTTCCTCTTTTTGTAACGTTAGTTTTTATGGTCTTGTTCTAACTCTGAAGTTTCTGAGTTTAAAAGTTTTTTTCTTTTAATGCATTATATTTAAAATCATATTTAGCCAAAAATTGTTTTTTTACTTGATCTGCATAATTAGGTGAAGTAGAATCAAGTTTTAAAAATTTCAACAAGAGCATCATCGTAGTAATCTAATTGATTTTCTAAATATGAAATTCCTTTAGAAAAGATATGGTTTGTATCAACTTTTTTTAGCTTGTTTTTAAATGATTATGAGCCGTTTCTAGGTTAGCATTGTTTAAAAGCTTCATCAACTTTTACTAATTCAGTAGCTATATCAATATCGTTATCTATGTTTCTTAGAGTTTCTTTTTGCTTTTTCAGTAGTCAATGTTTCAAGTCCTTTTTAAACCTGAATTGAAATCATGTGAATCATTTATTAATGATATATATTTAGAATGTTCTTCTTTAAAAATTCTTATTTCCTGAAGTAAGATAGTAGTATGTTCCACCTACTAGGAAAAAAATTGCTAATATAGGCATTAAAATAGAGATTATTTTTTTCATAAAGAGCTACGCTCCTTTCTTTAATGTCTTTAACTATAATTAATTGTATAATGTTAAGAAAAAAAATCAAGTGAATTAAATAATAAGTAATTAAATTAAATACGTAAGATATCTACATATTAGTAATAAATCAATATTATATAGTGAAAAAAATAGTAGCTATTAATGTTGAATTTTTGTAGAAAAAAATAATCTAGTTAATACAGGTAGAAGTACTAAATCAAAACGAAAAATATAATATAAAAATATACAATAATTTCTTGACAAGGGTATAAGTTTGGTATAATATATTTAAAAAGAACCGTGACAAAATATAGTAAAAAGAATTTTTACTTTATGTTTTTAATAGAAAGAGAGTTTAATCCCTGTGCTGAAAGATTAAATATTAATGATTAAAGTAAAGAACACTTTTTGTAAAAATTTAATAAACAGTAAATAAGGTATCGGTATTCCGATATGAATTAGGGTGGCACCACGAAGTATGTTATCGTCCCATGTAGTTACAGCTATATGGGGCGATTTTTTAATTTATATTGGAATGTATGGGAAGATTAAAATTTGAAAGGAGAAAAAAACATGGTAATTAGTATGCCAAGAGGAACTCAAGATATACTACCAGAAGAAAGTATAAAATGGCAGTATATCGAAGGGAAACTAAGAGAAATTAGTAAGAACTTTTGTTATGAAGAAATAAGAACTCCTATGTTTGAATCAACAGAATTATTCAGTCGAGGAGTTGGGGATACTACGGACATAGTTCAAAAAGAAATGTATACTTTTATGGACAAAGGAAATAGATCTTTGACTTTAAGGCCAGAAGGTACAGCAGGGACAGTTCGTTCATATATTGAGAATAAATTATTTGCAAAAACAATTCAACCGCAAAAATTATATTATGTTGGACCAATGTTTAGATATGAAAGAAAACAAAAAGGACGTTATCGTCAATTTGTTCAATATGGTGTAGAGGTAATTGGTGAGGAAAGTCCTAAAATTGATGCAGAGGTTATCAGTTTAGCTTATAACATTTATAGAATGTTTGGTATAGAAAATATTAAGGTGAGTATTAACTCTTTAGGAAATCCTGAAGAAAGACAAGCATACAATGAAGCTTTAGTTAAGCATTTTGAATCGAGAATAAATGAATTTTTGTGAAGATTGTAATAATAGACTTTATAAAAAAATCCTATGAGAATATTGGATTGTAAAGTTGATGCGGGGCATGAACTTATTAAATCAGCTCCGAAGTTATTAGATTATTTAGGAGAGGAATCTAAACAATACTTTGCAGAAGTACTTAAACATTTAGATGCTTTAGGGGTGAAATATGAAATTGATCATAATTTAGTTCGTGGATTAGATTATTATACTCACACTGCATTTGAAATTATGATTGATAATCCTGAAGTAGAATTGAAAACACTTTGTGGCGGAGGGCGTTATAATGGTTTAATTAGACTGTTAGATGGTCCTGAAGATAAAAAAGGTATTGGTTTTGCTTTAAGTATAGAAAGATTACTATTGGCTTTAGAAAGTGAAGGTATAGAATTACCTATAGATGACACAATAGATGTTTTTGTTGTGGCTATGGGTGAAGATGCTTCTAATGCTGGAGTTAAACTTACTAATGATTTAAGACTAGCTGGATACAGCGTACAAAATGATTATTTTGATAAAAAAATGAAGGCACAAATGAAGATTGCAGATAGATATAATGCAAAATATTCTATAATAATTGGACAAAGTGAGCTTGAAAGTGGAACACTTGTTGTTAAAGATATGAAGTCATTTGAACAAGAAACAATTAAGTTAGAAAACATAGTTGATTATTTACAAGAGAAATTGAGAGGAGAAAAAAATAATGAGCGCATACGGAAGAACAGAATACGCTGGGCGTATAGATGAAAAATATGTAGGAAAGAAAGTAACATTAAAAGGTTGGGTTAGTAAACGTCGTGACCTTGGTAATTTAATTTTTATCGATGTTAGAGATAGAATGGGTGTAGTTCAATGTGTATTCTCAGGAGAAAAAAATGCAGAATTACATGAAGTTGCAGGAACTTTAAGAAATGAATTTGTTGTTTCTATAGAAGGTGAAGTAGTATTAAGAAATGAATCTACAGTAAACGAAAAGATTGCATCAGGTAAAGTGGAGATTATTGCTGATAAGTTAGAAATTTTATCTAAAGCAAAAACATTACCATTCGTTTTAGATGATGCAAGTTTATCAAGTGAGGAGTTACGTCTCAAATATCGTTATCTAGACTTAAGAAGAACAGAACTTGCAGAGGTACTACACTTACGTTCAAAAATTACTAAAGCAACTAGAGATTATTTAGACAACAACATGTTTGTTGATGTTGAAACACCAATTTTAACTAAGTCTACTCCAGAAGGAGCACGTGACTACTTAGTACCAAGTAGGGTTCACCCAGGTGAATTCTATGCATTACCACAATCACCACAATTATTTAAACAATTATTAATGGTTGCTGGATTTGACAGATACTATCAAGTAGCTCGTTGTTTCCGTGACGAAGACTTACGTGCAGACAGACAACCAGACTTTACACAAATCGATATGGAAATGAGCTTTATGTCTCAAGAAGAAATTCTTACTATGATAGAAGGTTTAATTGCACATGTTATGAAAGAAGTAAAAGGAATTGATGTAGTATTACCATTCCCAAGACTTGACTATGAAGAAGCAATGGAAAGATTTGGTAGTGATAAACCTGACACTCGTTTTGGTATGGAATTAAAAGATGTTAGTGATCTTGTTAAAAACTTAGACTTTAAAGTGTTCTCTAATGCAGTAGAACAAGGTGGAGCTGTAAAATGTATAGTAGCTAAAGGTTGTGCAGAGCAATATTCTCGTAAAGATATTGATGCTTTAGGTAAATATGTTGCAAACTATGGAGCTAAAGGATTAGCCTGGGTTAAAGTAACTGAAGAAGGATTAAATGGTGCGATTGCTAAATTCTTTACAGATGAAGTGGCTCAAGAATTAGTAGCTCGTGTAGATGCAGAAGTTGGAGATATTATCTTATTTGCAGCAGACACTAAGAAAGTATGTTATGCTTCGTTAGGCGCATTACGTCAAAAATTAGCAACTGATTTAGATTTAATCGACAAAGATAAATATAATTATTTATGGGTAGTAAATTGGCCATTATTAGAGTATGATGAAGAGAAAGGGCGTTACAGCGCAGCACACCACCCATTCACTATGCCAAAAGTAGAAGATGTAGAATTATTAGAAACTGCACCAGAAAAAGCATATGCACAAGCTTATGATATAGTACTTAATGGATATGAGTTAGGTGGAGGAAGTATCCGTATCTATGATAAAGAAGTCCAATCTTCTATGTTTAAAGCATTAGGATTCACACAAGAACAAGCTCAAGAACAATTTGGATTCTTATTAGATGCATTTGAATATGGTGTACCACCTCACGGAGGTTGTGCTCTGGGATTAGATAGATTTGTTATGTTATTAGCTGGTCGCGATAATTTACGTGATACAATTGCGTTTCCTAAAACTGCGAATGCAGCAGATCCAATGACTCAAGCGCCATCACCAGTAGATTTAGAACAATTACTTGAGTTAAACATTTCTTTATTAAGAAAATAAGCTAAATAGTAACAAATAATTAAACTGAGGAAGAGAGATATTCTTCCTCAGTTTTTTTAAAAATGTATTGACATAATAAATAACTGATGATAGAATAGTAAAAGTCTTCTCAAGAAGAAGACGAACAATTGAACATTTCAAAAATATTAAATGTTAAGAAATTATAAAAAAAGTTCTTGACAAAAATATAAAAAGAAATGATAAACTTATAAAAGTCTTGAAGAAAGACAAACTCGATTATTTCAACGAAGTAAATGATTCAAAAAGTTTTTAAAAAAATATAAAAAAACTTCTTGACAAATATTCAAAGAAATGATAGAATAATAAAAAGTCTTCTTATGAAGATTAAAAAAACATTTTTTTAAAAAAAGTTTTTAAAAAAAGACTTGACAAAGAAATTTAAAAAAATGTTAAAATATAAAAAGTTGCTAATCGCAACGATTTGAACATTGAAAACTAAACGAATTAAGTCAACGTTAATTCCAAAAAAAGGACAGTTTTAAAAAGAAACTATAAAACTTTTTAATGAGCTAATCAAGCTAACAAATTTATTTGGAGAGTTTGATCCTGGCTCAGGACGAACGCTGGCGGCGTGCCTAATACATGCAAGTCGAGCGAAGTTTTTTTCTGGTGCTTGCACTGGAAAAAAACTTAGCGGCGAACAGGGTGAGTAACACGTAAAGAACCTGCCTCATAGACTGGGACAACTATTGGAAACGATAGCTAATACCGGATAACAGCATTAACTGCATGGTTGATGTTTGAAAGTTGGTTTTGCTAACACTATGAGATGGCTTTGCGGTGCATTAGCTAGTTGGTGGGGTAAAGGCCTACCAAGGCGACGATGCATAGCCGACCTGAGAGGGTGATCGGCCACACTGGGACTGAGACACGGCCCAGACTCCTACGGGAGGCAGCAGTAGGGAATCTTCCGCAATGGGCGAAAGCCTGACGGAGCAACGCCGCGTGAGTGAAGAAGGATTTCGGTTCGTAAAGCTCTGTTGTTAGGGAAGAATGATTGTGTAGTAACTATACACAGTAGAGACGGTACCTAACCAGAAAGCCACGGCTAACTACGTGCCAGCAGCCGCGGTAATACGTAGGTGGCAAGCGTTGTCCGGAATTATTGGGCGTAAAGCGCGCGCAGGTGGTTTAATAAGTCTGATGTGAAAGCCCACGGCTCAACCGTGGAGGGTCATTGGAAACTGTTAAACTTGAGTGCAGGAGAGAAAAGTGGAATTCCTAGTGTAGCGGTGAAATGCGTAGAGATTAGGGAGGAACACCAGTGGCGAAGGCGGCTTTTTTTGGCCTGTAACTGACACTGAGGCGCGAAAGCGTGGGGAGCAAACAGGATTAGATACCCGGTAGTCCACGCCGTAAACGATGAGTGCTAAGTGTTGGTCTCATAAGAGATCAGTGCTGCAGCTAACGCATTAAGCACTCCGCCCGGGGAGTACGACCGCAAGGTTGAAACTCAAAGGAATTGACGGGGACCCGCACAAGCGGTGGAGCATGTGGTTTAATTCGAAGCAACGCGAAGAACCTTACCAAGTCTTGACATACTGTGAAGACACAAGAGATTGTGTTGTTCTGACCTTTGGTTAGACACAGATACAGGTGGTGCATGGTTGTCGTCAGCTCGTGTCGTGAGATGTTGGGTTAAGTCCCGCAACGAGCGCAACCCTTATATCTAGTTGCCAGCAGTAAGATGGGGACTCTAGATAGACTGCCAGTGATAAACTGGAGGAAGGTGGGGATGACGTCAAATCATCATGCCCCTTATGACTTGGGCTACACACGTGCTACAATGGATAGGAACAAAGAGAAGCGAGCTCGCGAGAGTAAGCAAACCTCACAAAAACTATTCTCAGTTCGGATTGTAGTCTGCAACTCGACTACATGAAGCTGGAATCGCTAGTAATCGCGAATCAGAATGTCGCGGTGAATACGTTCCCTGGGTCTTGTACACACCGCCCGTCACACCACGAGAGTTTGTAACACCCGAAGACGGTGGCCTAACCTTTTAGGGAGGGAGCCGGTCACGGTGGGACAGATGATTGGGGTGAAGTCGTAACAAGGTAGCCGTATCGGAAGGTGCGGCTGGATCACCTCCTTTCTAAGGATAAGGAATACGTTGATAATTCGTTTAGTTTTGAGTGTTCAAGTAATACTCAAGCACAATGAAAAACTGAATATATATATTAGATCAAAAATAATTTTCTATAAGTAAAAAGAAACAGATTTACAAAAAAACCGAGAAAAATAGTAAGTAAGTTGTAAAAAAACTTATTCACAAAGAGTTCAAGGAAAAGAACGAAGCGTAAAAAGCTACACACGATTAAGTAGTAAAGGGCGCACGGAGGATGCCTTGGCACTAGGAGCCGAAGAAGGACGTGACAAACGACGAAATGCTACGGGGAGCTGTAAGTAAGCAAAGATCCGTAGATATCCGAATGGGGGAACCCACCGCTTTTAAAAAGGGCGGTACGCGAAAGCGAGGTAACGCAGGGAACTGAAACATCTAAGTACCTGCAGGAAGAGAAAGAAAATCGATTTTTCTGAGTAGCGGCGAGCGAAAAGGAAAGAGCCCAAACCAATATGCTTGCATATTGGGGTTGTAGGACTCTCAACAAATCGTATGACAAAGTATAGTAGAACTAGCTGGAAAGTTAGACCGTAGAAGGTAAAAGTCCTGTATACGAAATGCTAAGTTGGCGAGAGAGAGCACCTGAGTACGGCGGAACACGAGGAATTCCGTCGGAATCTACCAGGACCATCTGGTAAGGCTAAATACTACCTAGTGACCGATAGTGAACCAGTACCGTGAGGGAAAGGTGAAAAGAACCCCGGGAGGGGAGTGAAAGAGAACCTGAAACCGTGTGCTTACAAGTAGTCAGAGCCCCTTGAGGGTGATGGCGTGCCTTTTGTAGAATGAACCGGCGAGTTACTTTATCATGCGAGGTTAAGTGGAAGACATGGAGCCGAAGCGAAAGCGAGTCTTAATAGGGCGAAATAGTATGATGGAGTAGACCCGAAACCAAGTGATTCACCCATGGCCGAGGTTGAAGTTTAGGTAACACTGAATGGAGGACCGAACCAGGACACGTTGAAAAGTGTTTGGATGAGCTGTGGGTAGCGGAGAAATTCCAATCGAACTTGGAAATAGCTGGTTCTCTCCGAAATAGCTTTAGGGCTAGCCTCGTTGTGAGTTTACTGGAGGTAGAGCACTGTTTGGACTAGGGGCCCATCCCGGGTTACCGAATTCAGACAAACTCCGAATGCCAGATAAATATCAACGGGAGTCAGACTGCGGGTGATAAGGTTCGTAGTCGAAAGGGAAACAGCCCAGACCGCCAGCTAAGGTCCCAAATTGTATGTTAAGTGGAAAAAGGATGTGATGATGCACAGACAACCGTGGATGTTGGCTTAGAAGCAGCCACCATTTAAAGAGTGCGTAATAGCTCACTGGTCGAGTGACATCGCGCCGAAAAATGTACCGGGGCTAAACATACAACCGAAGCTGCGGATATAACTAATGTTATATGGTAGGAGAGCGTTCTAACATCGTAGAAGCCGAGCTGTAAGGCGAGGTGGAGAGGTTAGAAGTGAGAATGCCGGTGTGAGTAGCGAAAGATAGGTGAGAATCCTATCCACCGAATGACTAAGGTTTCCAGAGGAAGGCTCGTCCGCTCTGGGTAAGTCGGGACCCTAAGGTGAAGCCGAATGGTGAAGCCGATGGACAACAGGTAGAAATTCCTGTACCACCAAATATCGATTGAGAGAAGTGGGGACAGAGGAGGCTAATTGATCGTCCTGATGGAATAGGACGTCTAAGCACAAAGGTTGAGTAGTAGGCAAATCCGCTGCTCATAAGACTGAAGTGTGATGGGGAGCGAAATATAGTAGCGAAGTCAATGAAGCCAAACTCTCAAGAAAAGCCGCTATCGAGATAAGAGGTGCCCGTACCGCAAACCGACACAGGTAGTTGGGAAGAGAATTCTAAGGTGAGCGAGAGAACCATCGTTAAGGAACTCGGCAAAAATGACCCCGTAACTTCGGGAGAAGGGGTGCCTACGAGAGTAGGCCGCAGTGAATAGGCCCAAGCGACTGTTTAACAAAAAAACACAGGTCTCTGCAAAACCGAAAGGTGAAGTATAGGGGCTGACGCCTGCCCGGTGCTGGAAGGTTAAGAGGAGTGCTTAGGAGTAATCCGAAGGTATGAATTGAAGCCCCAGTAAACGGCGGCCGTAACTATAACGGTCCTAAGGTAGCGAAATTCCTTGTCGGGTAAGTTCCGACCCGCACGAAAGGCGTAACGATTTGGGCACTGTCTCAACGATGGACTCGGTGAAATCATAGTACCTGTGAAGATGCAGGTTACCCGCGACAGGACGGAAAGACCCCATGGAGCTTTTACTGTAGCTTGATATTGAATTTTTGATGCAGTATGTACAGGATAGGTAGGAGCCAGAGAATCATGCACGCCAGTGTATGAGGAGGCGTTGTTGGGATACTACCCTTGCTGTATTGAAATTCTAACCCTCGGCGTAGAAGACCGGGAGACAGTGTCAGGTGGGCAGTTTGACTGGGGCGGTCGCCTCCTAAAGAGTAACGGAGGCGTTCAAAGGTTCCCTCAGAATGGTTGGAAATCATTTGCAGAGTGTAAAAGGCACAAGGGAGCTTGACTGTGAGACTTACAAGTCGAGCAGGTGCGAAAGCAGGACTTAGTGATCCGGTGGTTCCGCATGGAAGGGCCATCGCTCAACGGATAAAAAGCTACCCCGGGATAACAGGCTTATCTCCCCAAGAGTCCACATCGACGGGGAGGTTTGGCACCTCGATGTCGGCTCATCGCATCCTGGGGCTGTAGTCGGTCCCAAGGGTTGGGCTGTTCGCCCATTAAAGCGGTACGCGAGCTGGGTTCAGAACGTCGTGAGACAGTTCGGTCCCCTATCCGTCGTGGGCGTAGGAAATTTGAGAGGAGCTGTCCTTAGTACGAGAGGACCGGGATGGACGTATCAATGGTGTACCAGTTGTCACGCCAGTGGCATAGCTGGGTAGCTAAATACGGAAGGGATAAGAGCTGAAAGCATCTAAGCATGAAGCCCCCCTCGAGATGAGATTTCCCACGGATATTAAGACCCCTTGAAGACGACAAGGAGAATAGGTTAGGAGTGTAAGCACGGTAACGTGTTCAGCTGACTAATACTAATAGGTCGAGGACTTAATCAAGTGAAAGTTCTTTAGAAAAAACTGTTGACAAAAAGAAAAAAGATGATATAATATGTATATGAAGTTTTCGTCTGGTGGCGATAGCGAAGAGGACACACCTGTACCCATACCGAACACAGAAGTTAAGCTCTTTAGCGTCGAATGTAGTTGGGCTTACGCCCTGTGAGACTAGAACGTTGCCAGGCTTTTGAGGTCTATTGTTAACGCATTAGACTTATTATTCCACAGTAGCTCAGTTGGTAGTAGCATCTGACTGTTAATCAGAGGGTCGCAGGTTCGAGTCCTGCCTGTGGAGCCATTTTTTTTGGCCCGTTGGTCAAGTGGTTAAGACACCGCCCTTTCACGGCGGTAACACGGGTTCGAATCCCGTACGGGTCACCATTTGAACGGAGGTTTAGCTCAGCTGGGAGAGCACTTGCCTTACAAGCAAGGGGTCAGCGGTTCGATCCCGTTAACCTCCACCATTTTAAATAAGCCGGGAAGATAGCGAAGAGGCTAAACGCGGCGGACTGTAAATCCGCTCCTTAGGGTTCAGTGGTTCGAATCCACTTCTTCCCACCATTCTAATATTGGGATATAGCCAAGCGGTAAGGCAACGGACTTTGACTCCGTCATTCCCCTGGTTCGAATCCAGGTATCCCAGCCATGAGCCATTAGCTCAGTTGGTAGAGCATTTGACTTTTAATCAAAGGGTCGAAGGTTCGAGTCCTTCATGGCTCATTAATTAAATAAAAGGCTAATTAGTTAGCCTTTTATATTTTTTTGACCCGTTGGTCAAGTGGTTAAGACACCGCCCTTTCACGGCGGTAACACGGGTTCGAATCCGTACGGGTCATCTTTAACCAAGTCGTAACTTTTTGTTACGACTTTTTTTATAATTAAGTTTTTATAAAGATTAAAGAGCAAGTCTATTTATACTAGAATTGCTCTTTAATTTTATTTTTAATTCTTTTGCCGTGAAACTAAGTGGTAATACTTCTTCAAAAAAAGTTGTATACTACATATTTATTTTTTTGATGTACCTAGAATTAATTCAAATTCTTCATCTGCAAATTCCGAAATAACTTGTCGACATACACCACAAGGAGGACAGTAATTCTCTAAATTACCATTAGGACCACCCACAACTGCTATTTTTTTAAATTTTGTTACTCCTTCACTAACAGCTTTTGAATATTGCAGTTCTTTCTGCACAGTTAGTAGGAGAATAGCTTGCATTTTCTATATTACATCCAGTGTATATTTTTACCATTATCTGCAAGTATTGCTGCACCAACTTTAAAAATTTGAATATGGAACGTATGCAAATTTTTGTTGCTTCTATAGCGGCTTCTACTAGTGTTTGATTTATATCTTCATAGAATTCGTTTTTTTCTTTTTTAATAATTTCATAACTGAATCAGCAACGCCACCTTCAGAATTTGTTTTTCTCAGTGATAAATTTAGCAGTTTTCTTTAATTCTTTATTTCCATTTTTTTCATTGCAATACTATATTCAACTATATCTAGCATAGCTTGATCATTAAGATTATCACCTATAGCAATAGCATTTTTTAAATTGATATCATGTATCTCAGCTACTATTTTTTTAATGCTTCTCCTTTTGTTGCTTTTTTTGTCCATAATTTCGACGTTATTAGCCCCTGATGATGTAACACTAATATTATCATTTCCTGAAAGTAGTTCAGTAGCATGTTTTAATTTTTTTCTAAATCATTTGATATACCTATTACTTTAATAGCAGGATTATTTTTCTTGATTTAAGTATAACTCTATATTATCAACTTCTGTAATATGTCCTAATGCAAGTTTATTTCTAGCTTCTTGTCTTAAGTGCTGTTCATTTGGTTCTTCTCCATTTGCTCGTATTAGATCGATATATGCAGTTATATCAGTTTCTATACTATTTGTATAAATGGTATTTTTTTGTATAAAGTTGATAGCTTATTTCTAAACTTTTTAATATTTCAATTGTATAGTATAAATCTTTTTAATTTCATTGGAGTAATATTAATTATATTCCCATTCTTATCGTATATTATTCCTCCGTTGAAGCTTATAACATCACATTTTTATACTTTCATCGTTTAATGCTGGTAATGCTTCATAATAGGCTCTTCCGGTCGCTACTACAAATTGAATTCCATTTTTTGTACAAATTTTTATAAGTTCTATATTTTCTTTTTGGGATTTTTGTGGTCACTATTTAGTAAAGTCCCATCCATATCGCTAGCAATTAATTTAATCATGTAATTATAAGAAATACGATTATTTATCGAATTTCATGCTCCTTTTCTTCAGTGTAATTTGATTATAACATAAGAGGAAGTATATTGTAAGTGTTTGTAATAATATACTTTACTTTTGAGTTTAATTTCTATTATAAATTGTATATTTATGATAAGATAGAATGTAACTAGATTGTATGTAGAGAGTGATAGAATATGATAATTAGAGATTTAATTAAAAATAATAATTTAGAAGAGATATTTACTAATGTAAAAATTGGTTTAGAAAAAGAGGGACAACGTATCTTAAAAGATGGTACGATTTCAAAAACAGATCATCCAAAAAGTATTTGGAGTACGTCATGAAAAATCCATATATACAGACAGATTTTGCTGAATCACAAGTTGAACTTATTACAACCCCAGAAAACAGCGAAAAATCTGTACTTAGAGTATTAAATGCAGTTCATGAGGTTACACTTAAAAATATTCCTGCTGATGAATTCATATGGCCATTAAGTATTCCAGCAATTTTACCGAATGAAAAAGATATAAGAGTTGCTCAATTTGAGAAAAAATTCGATGTAGAGTATAGGGAGTATTTAGTAAAAAAATATGGGAAATACAAACAAATGGTTTCAGGAATTCACTATAATTTCCAACTTGATGATAAGTTTATGGAGGAAATTTCAGAAATTACTAAGAAAGATTTAGTTAGTGTAAAAAAATGAAATTTATTTAAAAATTAGCTAGGCAATTTATTAGATACCAATGGATATTGATATACCCTGTATGGAGACTTCTCCTCTAGCAGAAGATAAGTATTTTAAATGGAATGAAACCGGATCATTATGGCAGGGAACTTTACATTATGTGCTTTAGCTGTAACTTAATGATGATGATATCCAAGAATTTCATACAGTTCATTAGAAAAATATATTGAAGATATAACTGGATATACTTAAATGAAATCTAATAGCGGAGAGAAGAATTTTATTCTAGTGTTCAATTCAGAGGAGCAGATACTATAAGTGAAATTCCCAAAGAAGGTCAGTAAAATATATAGATTCTTTTTGAGTTTAAATCCATTTACCTTTTAGTATTTGAAAAAAGATATAAGATTTGTTCATTTATTCCTAAAACATTAGTTTAGTTAGATGAAGTGAATAGACTTAGAATCATTAGAGTTATAATTATAGTGAAAATATCATTAACTCATCCATATAAATATTCCTTAAGGAAGAAGGAATATGGTTATTAAATCAAATGAAGAACCTAGTTAAAGGAATTGGTTTTATTTGACAATGATATTAAATTAATCGATGAAAAAATAGATGAACTACAAAATCCAAGAAATTACTCCTGGGAGCTAAGTTATTAACTTTAATTATGAAAAAGATAATAATATATAGAGTTGGTATGGAACTTGCTAAAAAATATAAGAAGAGGCATTAAGAAATTATTATTCATTAAGTGCTTTGCTAACATGGAACTCTCTACACAGGCGGTAATAAAGATATATAAAATGGAATTAAAGTAGATATAATTGATGAAAATGATCAATTTATTCATTTAAATAAAGATCATATTAAATATATATAAAGAAGTAAATATGACAGTAAGATAGTTATATCTCTCCATTAATTATGGAAAATAAAGTAGTAACAAAGAAGTTCTTACTGAAAAAGCTTTTAGAGTACCTAAGGATACCAAATTATCTAGTTTAGATAAACAATTCAAGTTTAATTATATAAAAAAATAAATTAATAGTTATAAAACCAAAAAGCACTAATTTTGGCTTAGGTATAACGATATTTAAAAATGGAACAGTTCGTTAGAAAACTATTCAAAACTATTGATTGCATTAAAGAAATAAAGATATATTAATTGAAGAATTTATAGAAGGTACAGAGTATAGATTTTTCGTAATTGAAGGAAAAACAGAAGCTGTATTATTAAGAGTTCCTGCCAATGTAGTTGGTGATGGAAAACATACAATTAGAGAATTAGTTGAGATAAAAAAATTCTAATCCACTAAGAGGAGACGCAAAAAAACTCCACTGAAAAAATTGAATTAGGGAGAGATTGAAAAACTACAATTAGCTGAACAAGGATTAAACTTCGATTCAATATTATCAGAAAACGAGGTTGCATATCTTAGAGAAAAACTCTAATATAAGTACAGGTGGAGATTCTGTAGATAAGACAGATGCTGTTCATGAAAGTTATAAAAAAATTAGCTGTAGAAATTACTGATGCTATGATGGCTAAAGTATGTGGAGTTGACTTGATTATTCCAGATATAACAGAAGAAATAAATGGAGAAAAATTACGGTGTTATTGAGGGCTAATTTTAATCCTATGATGATGATGCATATTTATCCACATTCTGGAAAAATCTAGAAGATTATCGTTAAACGTATTGAAAATGTTATTCCCGGAAAGAAATATTAAATAATACAAGTATAATTTATAAATAGTTAATGAATAAGATGGTATAAATAAGTACTATCTTATTTTTATATTATAGAAAAAAATAGAAAGAATATTATGAAAATTTGAAAATAATATTTTCATATAATTATTTTTAAAAATTAAAAATTTACATATAGAGTGACTAAAATAAAATTTAATTTAACTTACAAAAGCTATACTAATAGTTTTTTTATGCTTAAATAATATTGTTTGCCATCCCTACCTTATAAAATAGAAATCGATTTCACTATTTGTAAAATAAGAAACTAAAACATTTACAAAAAAATTAATAAATGATATAATTTATTTGTATGCAAAGGTATACACGTCATAATAAAATAAGTAATAAATAAAAAGGAGGTACTAAGATGGTAGGAATTATCATCGCGAGTCACGGTGAATTCGCTGCAGGAATTAAACAATCAGGTTCTATGATTTTTGGTGAACAAGAAAAAGTAGAATCAGTTGTATTTATGCCTAGTGAAGGACCAGAAGACTTGCAAAGAAAACTTCAAGAAGCTATTGCAAAAGTAGATTCTGAAGAAATTCTTTTCCTTGTCGATCTTTGGGGTGGAAGTCCATTTAACCAAGCTAACAAGTTATTTGAAGAAGCACCAGAGAAAAGAGCAATTGTAGCAGGATTAAACTTACCAATGCTTATTGAAGCATACGCTAGTAGATTCACTATGACAACAGCTCACGAGATTGCAAAAGCAATCACACCAACAGCTATTGATGGAGTTAAAGTTCGCCCTGAAGAACTACAACCTAAAGCAGAAGTAGGTGAAAGCTCAACAGCTGCACCACAAGGAGAGATTCCTGAAGGTACAGTATTAGGAAACGGGAAAATTGACTTTGTATTAGCCCGTATCGATACTCGTCTACTACACGGACAAGTTGCTACTAACTGGACAAAAGCAACTCATCCAAACAGAATTATTGTAGTTTCAGATTCAGTATCAAAAGATGAATTACGTAAAAAACTTATTGAGCAAGCAGCTCCTCCAGGAGTACGCGCACACGTAATTCCATTGGATAAACTTGTTCAAGTTTATAATGATCCACGATTTGGTGATACAAAAGCGTTATTATTATTTGAAACACCACAAGATGCTCTTGCAGTAATCGAAAAAGGAGTAGAGATTCCAGAATTAAATATCGGATCTATGGCTCACTCAGTTGGTAAAGTTCAAATTAACAACGTATTATCATTAGATCAAGAAGATGTAGAAGTATACAAAAAACTTCGTGATTTAGGTGTGAAATTTGATGTTCGTAAAGTATCAAACGATTCTCCATCAGATTTATTCAAACTTATTGAAGCTAAATCAAGTGAAGGTTTAAAATTATAATTTAATAGAAATTAGGAGGACACTATGGAATTTAGTATTCTAACAGTTATATTAGTCCCTAATTGTTGCGTTACTAGCTGGTATGGAAAGTATCTTAGACCAATTCCAATTCCATCAACCAATTATTGCTTGTTCATTAATCGGTTTAGCAACAGGACATTTATCAGAAGGTATTATTTTAGGTGGAGCTCTTCAATTATTAGCACTTGGATGGGCTAATATTGGGGCAGCGGTTGCTCCCGATGCAGCTTTAGCATCAGTAGCATCTGCTATTATATTCATTAAAGCTGGAGATTTCTCAGCTGAAGGACGTATTATTGCGATTGCAACAGCTGTTACACTTGCAACTGTTGGTCTTGTACTTACAATGGTAGTTCGTACATTATCAGTAGTTATCGTTCACCAAGCTGACCGTGCAGCAGAACATGGAAATTTCCGTGGAGTTGAATTCTGGCACTACGTAGCACTTGCAGCTCAAGGATTACGTGTTGCTATTCCAGCAGGATTATTAATGTTCATTCCATCATCAGTAGTTCAAAAAGCTCTTGAAGCTTTACCAAAATGGTTCACTGAAGGTATGGCAATCGGAGGAGGAATGGTAGTAGCAGTTGGTTTTGCAATGGTTATTAACCTAATGGCAACTAAAGAAGTATGGCCATTCTTCTTCTTAGGATTTGCATTAGCACCAATTAGCCAATTAACACTTATCGCAACTGGTATCATTGGATTATGTTTAGCAATTATCTACCTAAACCTTTCTAAAAACAAAGGTGGAGGCGGTAGTGGAAATACTTCATCTGGAGATCCACTAGGCGATATCTTAAATGATTATTAATAAGGAGGAACTACAAAATGTCAGAGAAAAAAATTACATTAAGTAAAAAAGATCGTCGTAGCGTAATGTTACGTTCTCAGTTCCTTCAAGGTTCATGGAACTATGAACGTATGCAAAATGGTGGTTGGGCATTTGCTTTAATCCCAGCGCTTAAAAAACTATATCCAAATAAAGAAGATGCTACATTAGCATTAAAACGTCACTTAGAGTTCTTTAACACTCACCCGTATATTGCAGCACCTATTTTAGGGGTTACACTTGCTTTAGAAGAAGATAAAGCAAATGGAGCTGATATCGATGATGCAGCAATTCAAGGGGTTAAAGTTGGTATGATGGGACCATTAGCAGGTATTGGGGATCCAGTATTCTGGTTTACAGTTCGTCCTATCCTTGGAGCTATTGCAGCTTCATTAGCAACTGGTGGTTCAATTATTGCACCATTATTCTTCTTTATCGCATGGAACTTAATCCGTATCGGATTCTTATGGTATACACAAGAATTCGGATATAAAAAAGGTTCTGAAATTACAAGTGACCTTTCAGGTGGTATTTTACAAACAATTACAAAAGGAGCTTCAATCCTTGGGATGTTCGTAATGGGGATTTTAGTTCAACGTTGGACTAACATTAGTTTCCCATTAGTAGTTTCTAAAGTACAATTAGATGAAAAAGCATTTATTCATTTCCCAGAAAAAGGTACACACATTACTGGTGAAGTATTACAAGATATTGTTACAAAAGCAACAAGTGGTAAGTTCTCATTAACACCAGAAAAAGTTACAACATTACAAGATAACTTAAATCAACTTATTCCTGGATTTGCAGCGTTATTATTAACATTCGTTTGTATGTGGTTATTAAAACGTAAAGTAAGCCCAGTAGTAATAATCTTCGGATTATTCGCTTTAGGTGTAATCGCTCACGTAGCAGGTGTAATGTAATAAAGCATAGGAGGTTGAGGTAAGATGTCTCAACTTCCTTTTTAAAATTAGTAAGGAATTATTCTAGAGGAGGTAAAAGCTATGGTAATGTCTATGAATACCAAGGTAGTTTATACTACAAAAGCTAATTGTCTTACTGGATCAATTGGTAATAAGCATGGAGATGTTATGGTAGGAGATAAAGCATTTGAGTTTTATAATCATAGAAACCAGAAGATTATATTCAAATACCTTTGGACAGAAATAGATAAAGTTAGGGCTCAAATGTTTTTTTAGAGATAAATATATTAGAGGATTTTTATAGATACTAAAAAGTGCAGGAAGTTTCAACTTTATAGTAAAAAAATTCTGGGAAGTGTTTAAAAAGAAATGAGAGAATTTCTTGGAAATGATAAGATAGTAAGAAATAAACCTATGTTATCATTAAAAAAAATTATTTAGAAAAAGATTAATACTTTGATATTAGTCTTTTTATTTTTGAAACAATTCTATGAAAAATAGAATGCAAAGAGTATTTTTTTCTTGCATTTTCATGATAATTATATTAAACTATTAATGTATAGAAAATCAGTATTATAACACCTCAGTGTTGTATTACTTTTATAAAAATAAGAAAGAGGTATATTAATGGAATTATCATCGAATTCACCTACTCGAAGGCAAGGTATATTTATGTTTGCTCTCTTAATCACAGCATATGTAGTATTTGCTACTAACTGGGTTGCAGGATCGAACTTATCAAAACAAATTACGGACCATTATTTTTAATGGAGAGAAAGTATCTCCTATAATTTCTGAGGTTGTAAACTATACAATTACTATAGCAAGAATTATAGCAAACTTATTAGCTGCGTTTATATTAATTAAATTACATCCAAAGAAAGCTGCTACATTAGCATTATTTTGTCTATGTTTTTTTCATTCTTTGCAATTTTTACTCACAACTATTGGTTATATACTGCATCTAGAATGATAATGGCATTCGGTGGATCAATGATTATTGTCTTTATAAATTCTTTTGTAGCAAAAATTTATTCCTAATGATAAGAAAATAATGACAAGCGCTATAATAACAGCTGCATACAATGTAGGAGCGGCTTTTAGTTGCTATCTTATTCTTATTATTTAAGGAACATTTTTGTTGATGATTGGCGATATACGATGATAGGATTCAGTATTTTTTTAGTATAATCTTATTTATAGGATGGTTAATGTTTTTCTCATGATTTTGAACCAACAATTACATGGAAACACCCGAATTACTTTGTATATAAATTATTAATAGAATCAAAAGAAATTGTTCATGAAGAAGAAGTGAAAAAATACACTTATGCTGATGGTTTTAAAGATAAATTCATCTATGTATTTTCACTTGGATTTGGTGGGTTTTTATTCTTATATGTTATGCCATTGGTGTCATTACCAAGAGTAGTTGCAGAACATGCGGGGAATATTCAATTTAAGCCAGAGTTTATGATATTGACTGTAACTGTTGGAGGAATAATTGGGACTCTGTTTAGTTTAGTTGTAACTAGAAAATTGAACTTTAGTAGAAAACCATTTTTTTAATTGCTCATGGTGTATTAATGATTGGATTTATGGGTTTAGGATTATATCTTGTATCATCAAATGTTATTTTTAGCATATGTTATGTTTAGTTTATCAGGATTTTTTTCATGTACTCACAGTATCCTGTATATCTAAACTTACCTTATGAGTTGCCGAATATGAATTCACAAAGGTTAACTATAATGTTTGGGATTTTCTGGGCATTTTGGATATGCAATTTATACATTATTTAACTTTACATGGAGTTTAGTACTAAACCACATGGGATATTCTTCATCAATTATATTCTATTTATTAGGAAGTGTTATCTATATTATTTTTTTGTTTTTTACATTCCCAGAAACAAGACCTAAGAATAGAAAAGAAATCTTTAGAGGTAAAAAAATATCTCTAAAGATTTCTTTTTTTATGGAAAATTATGTTAACTAAAATGTAATTGTTATGACTTGATTTTTGTAATTTTTCATATTAGTTACACTTTAATTAGAAACAATATAATGTTTATTAATATAAAGTAGTAGGGAATATATTAATTATATGGTATATTATCCTTAAAAGTATAAAAAAAGGAGAGATAACATGAGTAAAATAAAAAAACAGCATTAATGGGAGTAGTAGGTGCATCTGCTTTAACAGCAGGATATTATACCTTTGTGAAACCAAGTATACAAACTACAACATCAAATCAAAAAACGCAGAACACTAACCAAGCAGAAAATAAAGAATCAAAAAATACAACAAATAGTACAACTTCTTCAACAAAAGAAGGTATAACGTATAAAGACGGTACGTACACAGGTGCAGTAACTAAAACAAATAAAGGTGATTTTCAAGTAAGTGTTGTTATTCAAGGTGGAAAGATTTCTAGTGTAAATGTACTACTTCAACCAGATGAAGAATTTTCACAAAGTATTAATAAGACGGCACTTCCTAAGTATGTTGAAGAAACGATAGAAGCACAGAGTAGTGATATTGCATTAGTATCAGGAGCGTCTGAAACTTTTAAAGGATTCAAAGGTTCATTACAGGATGCATTAAATAAGGCTAAATAAGATGGTTAAGTATAAAACTTATGTTTTAAAAAGAATGAATATGCCTTTTACAATTGCTTTTGTAAAGAATAATTTCGATGAAACTTTAATAGAGGCATTGAATCAAGTTATCGACGAGATTGATAAATATTTGAAAAAAGTAGAAGAAAAATTTTCACCATTTCTGCCTGATAGTTTGGTTAGTAGGCATACCGATTTAGGCGAAGCTTTTACAAGAAAATTTTTTTGATTTAGAATATCAAGAAGTGTATAGCCGTTCAATTTTTGTAAAGGAAGAAACTAAAGGACTATTTAATCCATTTTTTGAAGGAAAATATAATCCGACAGGATTTGTTAAAGGTTGGGCTATAGAAACTGCTTTTATGAAATATATTAAGCCATTAATTGATAATAATATTATAGAAGCTGGTGCAATTAATGGAGCTGGAGATATACAAGTGGGTACTAGTCTTGATAGTGATTTTTCTTGGGAAATAGGGATAGAAAATCCTGAGGATAGAGAAAAGATAATAGCTAGATACAGTATAAAAAATGGAGCGGTGGCAACCTCGGGGATTAATAAAAAAGGCAATCATATTAAAAGTGAGAATGATATTGAGCATATCCAAGTTACAGTTATTGGAAGATACTTATCAGATGTAGATGTAATGGCAACAGTAGGTATAGTATCTAATAAAAAAATGTTTGGAGTGAATTTGTAGAAAAAAATAAATTGACTGGAATTTTTGTTAACAAAAAGAGAATTAAAAGAGTATTTGAAGAAGGAAAAATAACGGATGTTGAGAGAACATAAATTTATATTTAATATGATTTGGTTAATAGTACTATTAACGATACCATTACCATTAATAATAACAGTAGGAAATGGTTTACCTGAGGTGTTTGGAAGTAGAGTATTAGCGATTAATTTAGGAGTATTTGCATATTCATGGATGCTTTTCAGCAATATTTTTTTATCGACTCAACCTAAATGGTTAGATAGAATAATAGGTTTACCAGATATGTATATAATTCATGGAGTAACTGCAATTTTTTTGCTGTAATTTTTTTATGTACTTACATGATCAGTTACTAAAGTCATCAGGGCTTATAGAGTTCACAGGTCAATGGTCAATGTATATATTTATGGCGGTAATTGTCTATTCTATTGTTTTTTTATGGCAGGTTGGTTAACTTCAAGAATTAGTATTTTGATGAAAAATAAAGAAAGTATTAGAAAAAAATATTTAAAACATGAATTATCTATGTGGATACATCGACTTAATTTAGTGGCTGCATTATTAGCTTTTTCTACATATACTGCTAATACCTTATATAAGAAGTATAGTTCCATTTATAGTTTTTAGTAATTTTATATACTGTAATAGCCTTTTGTAGCATACGGATACTATACATATAATAAATACTTAAATGTTCAAGTTGGTATTTTTAAAAAAATGTGAGAAAAGTTGATAATAATATTACTGAATTAACAATAACTACTAGTAAATCAGTTTTTAAGAAAAAAATAGAAGCGGGAGATTTTGCATTTATTTCCTTTCCTAATGTAAAAGGAATGAAAGAACCTCATCCATTTTCTATTTTAAATATTCCAGAACGTGATGGATACGTTCAAATGTCGATAGAAGGAGTAGGAGATTTTACTAAAAATCTATCTAATTTAGAAATAGAAGAAAAAGTTAATTTAACAAGAGGATATGGAGTCTTAAGTTCAATGATAGAAAAAAATCTGGTAAGAATGAAAAGTTTGTTCTTATTGGAGGAGGAATTGGTGTCGTTCCTTTACTTGGATTAGCAGATAAGTTTGATAATAAAGATATTACATTTTTTTATACACAGTAAAAAAAGATAAGAAATTATTATATCAAGAAAAATTCAAATTATGGAATGAGAGAAGTAATTTTAAATCATATTGTCAGAATGGAAGATTCACATCTAATCAATTAAGTGAATATCTACCGATTGGAGATGATTATAATTATATTATTGCAGGTCCAATGACGATGAATATTGCTTATGAAAAAAATGTTAAAGGAAAAAGGTATAAATAAAAAAATAGAATATTCTATGAAGGATTTAATTTCTAAAGTAGAGATTCTAAATGATTAGTGAAGTGACTCGATAAAATCGTGATTTCGGAGAAATAAGATTTTGTCGAGTCACTTTTTCGCAGTGGTCTATTAGATATCTAAAAAGCTTTCATAAAGCAATAAATCACTGTGTCATACACTTTGTTAAAATTTAGTTTTTGTGTCAGTCTCTTTTTGTATAGCGTATGAGTATATAGCTTAAAAATTAATTATGGTGTTATAATAATTAATGATACAACATCATAGGAAAGCAAAAAAATTTGATGAAGTTTGGATATCTTCTGATTCAGAAGAGTATTTAGCTATTTGTAGGAAAGAATATGGTGAAAAATGTATTTATAAGATTCGTGATAAAAAAAGTTTCACTAGATTCTTCAACCACATTTGATACACTAAATTATTTATTTAAGGATATACAAGAAAATTTCATATTTATGAATTTACAAGTAACTTCACCAATAAGGAAAACAGAACATATTATAAATGCATTTGACTCATTTGTAGATTGTGACCATTTAGTTTCATATAGATTAAATAAAAGTTTATAGTTATGAATTAGATTTTTTTCATATGTGAAAGTATATATAGAAAACTTATGAATCAATAGTGAGAAAAGAATCACAGAAGTTTTAATTTTCTGTGATTCTTTTCTATTTATCAATTATTGTCTACGAGTATTCTGATTGGTTCTTGTTGAGCGATTAGCATTATTAGCAGTTGTTCTTGAATTTGTTTGTGCTCCATTAGTAGTATTAGCTGAACTTTGACCAGTAGCACGAGTATTAGTTGAATTAGTTAATGAATTGAAAACTTGAGTTAGTGCTGAACGGCTTTCACGTTGTTTTTGGGCGAGTGCAGCTTGATAAACAGCATCACGATCACTACCAGCATACATGTAATCAGTTTCTTTATTTCTTTCTTTAGCGTATTCAACTCCGTTTTTAGTCTCTATTCCAGTAGGTTTTTCAAATGCTGCTGGAACCTTATTATCTGATGCTTTTTTCAGAACATTAGCCATTATAAGTTGAGTTGTTTTTGCCTGATTATAAGATAATGCTTTCGCAGCAGAGTCTACTACATCAGCACCTTGCCAAACTGCAACAGTATAGTCAGTGGTATAACCTATCATCCAACTATCTTTAGTTGAATTTGCAACATCAATACCGTAGTTATAATAAGCAGAATCATCAAAGGTACTTGATCCAGATTTACCAGCCATGTCAAAGTTAGGGATTTTCCCATCAGGAGAAGTACCATTATCAGTTAAAACACCTTTTAAGACACTTGTCATAAGATAAGCTGTTTCTTCTGACATTGCTTTTACAGGTTCAGATTTAATATTTACTAATTCTTTACCATTAGCGTTGAATACTTTAACGATAGTTGATGGTTTGTTGTAGTAACCTTTATTACCAAATGAAGCGAAGGCTCCAGCCATTTGCAAAGTTGAAACTCCATCAACATTACCACCGATTGCTGTTGTAGGTTCATCTTTAGTTACAGGAATACCTATTTTTTCAGCAAAAAATTTAACTCTTTCATGCCCTACAGATTCAAAAGCGCGTACTGCTGGAATATTGTAAGACCAAGATACTGCACGAGTCATTGGTACCGTTCCATGATAAATTCTGTCCCAGTTTTGAATATAAAACTCAGTTCCAGCTATTTTATATGGTGTATCAGAAAATGTTGTCTGCGGATCCCAACCATAGTATTCTATACCTGGAGCATAGTCGATTAGTGGTTTAATCGAAGAACCAGGTTGAACGCGAGCATCAACAGCAAAGTTATATCCACCAGCTTTATAATTTTTTCCTCCACCAATAGCTTCAACAAGTCCTGTTTTAGTATCAAGAACAGAAATAGCAGCTTGAGATGCATGTGGTGTCATTGGATAAGATTGATTGTCTAACATGTCTTGAACATACATTTGTAATTCAGGATTTAAGTTAGTATAAATTTTTATCCCCATAGATAGTGGGTCTTTTACATTTTCAAAGTTTTTATTTTCTTTTAATTCTTTTGTAATTTGATCTATGTAAGCAGCAAACTTAGGATTATAAGTATGTTGATTAGCTCTTTCCTCTTTTGTTTTGCTCACAATACCTTCAGTAATTGGAGTATTAACTGCACTATTATACTCATCTTCTGAAATTTTCCCGTTACTTAGAAGTGCATATAGCACAGTATCACGTCGTTCTTTAGCTTGTTCAGGATAATCATAAGGATTATATAATATTGGCTGTTGAGGTATCCCTGTTAAAAGGGCAACTTGAGGTAAAGTTAACTGATCTAATTCTTTATTATAGAAATATTTAGCAGCTGTTTTTACCCCGTACTGACCATCAGAGTAGTATATTTTTGTTCATATACATTTCTAATATATCTTTTTTTAGAATATTTATTTTTCTAATTTTAGAGATAAGTATGCCTCTTGAATTTTACGTTGTAATGATTTATCTGATGTAAGTAATGAATTTTTTACTACTTGTTGTGTTATTGTACTGGCACCTTGTTGAGCAGAATTAGAACGTATGTTAACAAGAACTGCTTTAATAAGACGAATAGGATCAATCCCAAGGTGAGAATAGAATCTTGTATCCTCTGTTGAAAGAACTGCATCAGTTATATTTTTTTAGGAATATCTTCTAATGATACATATTCTCTTTTTTCAGCTCCAACAGTAGCAATTAAATTAAGATTTTTATCATAAATTTCTGATGATAAAGGATCTTGTAAGTTAGCCTGAGTAATATCAGGAACATCTCTTAATTCACGTGCAAATAGTATCATAACAACAAAGAATAATACTAAGCAGATAGAAAAAGATTGAACTTATATATTTAAATAAAGTTTTTCATCTGTTATTAAAACTCACTTTCATTATTTTTTATAATATTTAAATAATCTAATCTTATTTTTGTAGTTGAACGATAATTCAAATGCTATCTCTTCAAATTCACTAAGTTTTATTGATTTTTCTTCCCCGCTATTAGCTCGATCATAGAAGAATATAAAATTTTTTAAAAAGGTAAAATAAACGTTCTATCTATTTTTTAAAACGAACTATGATAAAAAGTTATTCCACCGTGATTTAAAAATTTTTTTGCATATGTTCTATCTGGTGGTCATGGATATTATTTAGAGAAAATGAAGTGGCTGAATTAGTCTCTTTTAGCCTCAAAAATCAATATATTTTCCATTCCAGAGACCGTTATAATCCGTAGTAGAAGGTGTTTTATAGAATGCTTTTAGTAATCATAGCGCTAGATCTACTAGGATAATTAACTTCAACAATTTGAATAGGAATTGGCTTCTTATGAATGACAGCTATGTCATTATTTAAATAATATTTATTCATGAAAATTTATGTCTTCTTCAAGTTCCATACCCTCGATTAGAATACTTAGTTTTTGAATAAAATTACCTTTTTTATTAGGATAATTAAACATATATCCCTCCATAAATAATTATCCTATTTATTATACTATATTATCGAAAAAATTAAATTACTAACAACTAAAAAAATATGATATTTTTGAAAAAAATCTCGAAATAGAAATATCAGAAGATAAAGATAAAAAGTGTTGATAAATTAGTAGTAATGAAAAATCGCTATTAGTGTAGTAAAAAAAGACATATAACAGTATTAAATTTATGAGTAAGTATTTAATAAAAAAATTATAATAGAAAGCGAAACTAACAATAATTATAGTTTTTAAATGCAATATTTTAAAATTAATAACAAAAGATTATTGACGAGTAATACAATAATATATTTATAAAAAAAGTGAAATTATTTGAAAAAAATCATAAGTTTTTGTGGTATAATATAAGTAATTTTAAAAATGAGAGGTGGTATTGTTATGAGACAATCAAGAACATTTATTCCAACAACAAGAGAAGTACCATCCTCTGCAGAAGCAACAAGTCACAAGTTGCTTATTAAAGCGGGGATGGTGAAGCAGGTATCTGCAGGAGTTTATACTCATCTTCCCTTAGCTACTAAAGTAATTCAAAAAATTGAAAAAGTTATAAGAGAAGAACATGAAAAAATTGGTGCTGTAGAATTATTAATGCCAATTTTTACAATCTGATGAGTATTGGAAAAAATCTGGACGTTGGAATAAAATGGGAGACGAGTTAATTCGTGTTACAGATAGAAAAAATGCAGGATATGCATTAAGTCCAACGGCTGAAGAAATTATCTGTCAAACAGTTAGTAATATGGTAACTTCATATAAACAACTTCCAGTAAACTTATATCAAATTCAAACTAAATTCCGTGATGAAATTCGCCCACGTTTAGGTTTATTACGTTGTAAAGAGTTCATCATGAAAGATGGGTATTCTTTCCATGATACACCAGAATCTTTAAGAGAAACTTATAAAGATTACTATCAAGCATATAGTAATATTTTTGATAGATTCGAATTGAAGTATCGCGCGGTAAAAGCAGACTCTGGAAATATCGGAGGAAGCTATACTCATGAGTTTCAAGCTTTAGCAGAAGTTGGGGAAGATACTATTGCCTATACTGAAGAGAGTGATTACGCAGCAAATATTGAAACTGCGGCAGTAGTTGAACAAAACTACACTATGCCTACTGGTTTTGAGAAAAAAGAGCGTAGTTTATTAGAAACTCCAAATCAACAAACTATCGATGATATCGCTGCATATTGTGGTGTTGATGTGAATCGTGCTATGAAAGCATTAGCTTTAAAAGCTGATGGAGAATTTTACCTAGTTCTTATGCGTGGTAATGATCAACTTAATGATATTAAATTCATGAAGGCTACAGGAACTTCTGAAATAGAAATGGCAACTGAGCAGGAAATTGAAGAAGTTATGGGAAGTGTAGCAGGTTACATGGGACCATTTGGTATTAAAAACTGTAAAGTAATCGGTGATAATGCTATTAAATACATGTACAATCATAGCTGTGGAGCTAACAAGAAAGGATTCCACTACATTAATGTAAATCCAGGGGATTATGAAATCGATGCTCACTACGACCTTCGTATGATTGAAGAAGGAGATTTAGCTGAAGATTTATCAGGACCAGTTAAATTCGCTAAAGGTATCGAAGTAGGACAAGTGTTTGAACTTGGTAAAGGATACTCAGAATCTATGGACATTACTTACTTAGATGCTAATGGTCGTGCAAATCACTTCTATATGGGATGTTACGGAATTGGGGTAACTCGTGTTATTTCAGCAATCATTGAACAACATAGTGATGATAAAGGAATTATCTGGCCTAAAGAAGTAGCTCCATATCAAGTTCACTTAGTGTGCGTAGATGTTAAGAAAGAAGAACAAGTAAAACTTAGTGAAGAATTATACGCTAAGTTAACGGCTGCTGGGTATGAAGTACTTTATGATGACAGAGCAGAACGTGCTGGAGTTAAATTTAACGATGCGGATTTAATCGGTATTCCATTACAAGTAGTTGTAGGTAAAAAAGCTGGTGAAGGAATCGTAGAAGTTAAAGAAAGAAAATCTTTAGAAAAAGTTGATACAGAAGTTGCGGATGTATTAGCTAAAGTAGAAGCATTCTACAAATAATAAGAAAAAGTTAAAATAATAAATACCAATTAAAAAAATAAATAGTTAATAGAAAATAACCATTTGTTTTTAGTTGGTATTTTTAGTATAATTTAAATAAGTGTAAAATTATATTGTATTGATAATTTATAATAATTTATTATTGAAAAGCTAATTCATTTTTGTTAAAGTAGAAATAGAATGAATGGATTTTTTTCGTTTAGTCGATAATTATTATAATAATTTGTCGATTTAGTAAACTATAGGAGGAAGCATGAATAATAAACATTTTTTTCTTTATTGGTTAAAAACATTAGAATTAGAAGAAAGATTAGCTGACTCAGAACTTATTAATTTTTTCTTTAGATAATATAGAAAAAGATAATAAAAAAATAAGACATGGACATTTAATTTCAGTGGTGAAACTTTGCCATTAGTAGATGAATTAACATTACTTATACAAAAATTACGAGAGAGTTTTTATGGGTGATTATATAGTTAATTATCGATTAAAAAAACAAGTAATGTTGCAACTGAAGAGCAAATAAAAGATTTTTGGAAATATATTATATTAGAAAATTTTTTTCGGAAATATCTCAAGTTCTATTAGAGAGTATTTTTATTTAGTGAAATAGATGTAAACAACAATGTTTTAACTATGAAGATAATGGCACCATCTATATGGAATAATTTTATTAATGAGAGGAAAACAACAGATAATAAGTAGTTATTCTAATCTAGGTATTGTAATTAAAGATATCATTCCTAACTTTTCTAAAACTGATGTAGAAGCGGTGTTAGAAAATCAAGAAGAGAAGATTTCCCAGGAAATTGTAAAACTAGAAGAAATTGATAAGAAAAATGCGGAAAGAAGACCAAAAGAACCTGAGAAAAAAATTTGCTGCCTTCGGTGGAGGTGGAGGAACTCGTTATGGACAAGAAATTCGTGATGAAGATATCGTTGAAATTAAGGATGTTATTGGTTATGCCGGTGATGTAACAATAATGGCTCAAGTTTTTGGAACTGAAGAAATTGTTCATAGAAATGGTTCAAGTCAATACCGCTTAAAAACTTACTGACTACAGTGATTCTATTATATTAAGACTATTTGGTAATAATCCTAATTCTAAGTTTCAAAAATAAAAAGAAGAAATGAACTTATCGATTTAGTAAAAAGGAATAAAAAAAGGGCAATGGCTTAAGATTCATGGAAGTGTTAGTAATGATCCATATTTAAGAGATACAATTATAGAACCGAAGTCCATTGAAGTTGCTCACAAAGATGAAAAGAAAGATAATTATAGTGGTAAAAAGAATAGAGTTAAATACTCATACAAAAAAATGAGTCAGCTAGAAGGTATTTCTTCTGCGAAAGAATATATAGCTAGGGCTATGGATTGGGGACACGAAGCTATTGCTTTCACTGATACTTATGGAGTTCAAGCATATCCAGAAATTTGTCTAAGTTCAAAAGGAAAAGATATTAAACCTATTTATGGTCTTAATGCTTTTATTATGGATGATAGCATTACAGCTACAACTAACCCAAAGAATCTTAAATTAAAAGATGCTACTTATGTTGTATTTGACGTTGAGACTACAGGTCTTTCTGCCGAACGTGATAGACTAATTGAGATAGCTGCGGTTAAGGTGAAAAATGGAGCTGAAATAGACAGTTTTGAAAGTTACATTAATCCACAAAGACCTATTTCAGAATTGATTACGAGATTAACTAGTATTACTAATGATGATGTTAGAGATGCTCCATTAGAAAAAGAAGTCATGACTAACTTTTATAATTGGTTAGATAAAGATGACATATTAGTAGCGCACAACGCTAAATTTGACCTTGGATTCTTAGATACATGTTTTGAGCGACTAGGTTTAGAGAATAAAAATAATGCTAGTATAGATACGTTATTTGTCTCTCGTGCCGAAAATAAAGAAGCTAAAAGGCATGGTCTTAGTAATTTAGCCAAACTATATAAAGTGCGTTTAGTGCAACACCACAGGGCGATTTATGATACTAAAGCTACTGCAGAGATTTTTGTGAAAATGTTAGATCAATTGTATGAACTTGGCATTGAATATCATAATGAGATTGATGAAAAGATTGATTTAGAACTTGCACATAAACGCTCTAGAACTTTTCCATGTTCAATTTTAGTTAAGAATGCAAAAGGATTGAAAGATTTATTTAGATTAGTGTCGTATAGTTGTACTAAATACTTGAATTCGGCTAAGCCTACAATTCCACGTAGTTTATTAGAAGAATATCGTGAAGATTTATTAATTGGTAGTGGTAATGGTGATAATGAAGTATTTGAAGAATTGTTAAACTCAAAAGAAGCTAAGGTGGAAAAATATAATTGATTTTTACGATTATATAGAAATTCAGCCAAAAGCATCATTATGCTAATTTCATAAGAAATGAAAGAATATCAGATAATGCCGAGTTAGAAGAAATTCTGAAAAAAATTAATAAAATTAGCTGGAAAAAGAAAAAAATAGTTGTAGCAACAGGGGACTGTTATTATCTGGATGAATATCAACATGTTTATCGACAAATATTAAGACTAACGGTGAAAAAGTAACCTCGGAGCACGGGACTTAAAAACCTATGGCAACATTTTTAACAACTGAAGAGATGTTAAAAGAATTTTCTTATCTTGATGAACAATTACGAGAAGAAATAGTTATAGAAAATACTCATAGAATTAACGATATGATTGAGTTAGTAGTTCCGTTAAAAGATAAGTTGTATACACCAAATATTGAAGGGGCAGCAGATGAAGTTCGTAATCTAAGTTATGATATGGCTCATAAAATATATGGGAAACAGTTGCCAGAAATAGTAGAAAAAAGATTAGAAAAAGAACTTGCATCTATTATTGGGAATGGATTCAGTGTAGTATATTTAATTTCACATAAGCTAGTTAAGAAATCACTTGATGATGGATATCTTGTAGGATCAAGGGGGTCTGTTGGTTCATCATTAGTTGCGACAATGATGGAGATTACAGAGGTTAACCCATTAGCTCCGCATTATGTTTGTCCAAAATGTAAACAAAGTGAATTTTTCCTAAATGCAGAATATGCTTCAGGATTTGACCTTCCGAATAAAAATTGTTCTCACTGTGATGTGAAGATGATTAAAGACGGTCAGGATATTCCGTTTGAGACTTTCCTAGGATTTAATGGGGATAAAGTACCCGATATAGATTTAAACTTCTCTGGAGAATATCAAGCTACGGCACATAACTTTACGAAAGAAATTTTTGGCGAAGATTACGTATACCGTGCGGGAACGATTTCGACAGTTGCCGAAAAGACGGCTTATTCATTTACTAGAGATTATTATGAGAAAAATGAAGTAGAAAAAAGAAGTATTGATATAGAGAGAATAGCAGCAGGATGTGAAGGCTCTAAGAGAACTACTGGTCAACACCCTGGAGGGATACTAGTTGTTCCAAATGATATGGACATTTTTGACTTTACACCGTACCAATTCCCGGCGGATGACGAAACGAGTCCATGGCGAACTACTCACTTTGATTTCCACTCTATTCACGATAATATCTTAAAATTTGATATACTTGGACACGATGATCCGACTATGATAAGAAAACTTCAAGATTTATCAGGAATAGATCCTAAGACAATTGACGTATCTGATCCTGAAGTAATGGGTATTTTTTCAACAGTTGAGGCACTAGGTGTAACTAGAGACCAAGTGGATTCAGCAAGTGGAACTTTTGGAATACCTGAATTTGGAACAAACTTTGTTATTCAAATGCTAGATGATACGAAGCCGACTACATATTCGGAGTTAGTTCAGATATCTGGATTATCTCATGGTACTGATGTTTGGTTAGGTAATGCACAAGAATTAATTAAAAATGGTACTTGTGAACTTAAAGATGTAATCGGGTGTCGTGACGATATCATGGTATACTTAATTCATGCTGGACTAGAAGAAGGTTTATCTTTCAAAATAATGGAAAGTGTTAGGAAAGGTAAAGGTCTTACTGAAGATTTTGAAAAAGCGATGATTGATAATAATGTACCAGAATGGTATATTGATTCATGTAAAAAAATTAAATATATGTTCCCTAAAGCCCACGCCTGTGCATATGTATTAATGGCTTTAAGAATTGCCTGGTTTAAAGTGCATCAACCACTTACTTATTACTGTGCATATTACTCAGTTAGAGCGAGTGATTTTGATATTATAACGGTTGTTAAGGGAGCGGAAACATTAAAAAGCAAAAAAATTAAAGAAATAAAAACTACAGATAAGAATGCATTATCTAATAAAGATAAAGATGCTTTTAGTAAGTTATGAGATTGCTAATGAAATGATGGAACGTGGTTTTACATTTTCAAAAGTTGATTTAGAGAAATCGGCAAGCCATGATTATATTATTGAAGGAAATACTTTTAATTCCACCATTCTCGATAGTTCCCGGACTTGGAGATAACGTAGCGAATAAAAATAGTTCAAGCGAGAGAAGAAAAAGCCTTTTTTATCAATTGAAGACTTTTTCAAAAACGAGGAAGTGTTTCATCTACAGTAGTAGAATATTTAAGAGAGATGGGCACATTAAAAAGGATTACCTGAAAAAGCTCAATTATCTTTCTTTGATGAACTGTAATTGATAGTTTTATTTATTTGTAGTAAAGTAATGAAATAGTGTTATTCTACAAAATTATAATGTTAAAAAAAGTATTTTTTTATGAAATTATCCTTTTTGTAGAATAACTTTTAAGAGTTGGATTTTTTAAGTGATAGAAGATAATAATTATTCATTTATGTAACATAAATTAGTTTTTTTCATTGTTCGACAATAGAAACTATATTTTTTTATAAATTAAATATTAAAAATAATTATTCGAACTTTATTTATTTTTTTAATTTGTGGTAGTATTATATGTGATATAAAATGTAAATATAGAGATGGAGGAAACAACTTGAAAAAAATAGTTGTTAAAGGTGGGACACCTTTAATAGGAGAAGTACAAGTTTCTGAGCGAAAAATGCTGCTTTACCAATATTAGCAGCTGGATTATTAGCAACAGAGGGTACAAGTAAATTTTATAATGTTCCTAAGTTATCAGATATAAAAACAATAGGATTATTATTCGAAAGTCTAGGCGTAAAGATTGATTATCGACCAGATGAAAATACATTAGAGATGGATGCGAGAAATCCATTATTAACAGAGGCTTCTTTTGAATTTGTTAGTAAGATGCGTGCATCATTTTTAGTTTTAGGTCCAATGTTAGCACGTGAAGGAAGTGCTAAAGTAGCGATGCCAGGGGGATGTTCAATTGGAAGTAGACCGATTGATCAACATTTAAAAGGCTTTGAAGCATTAGGTGCAACAATTATTCAAGATGCAGGGTTTGTAGAAGCTCGTGCAGAAAAAGAATTAGAAGGAACAACTATCTTCTTTGATTTCCCAAGTGTAGGAGGAACACAAAATGTTATTATGGCTAGTTGTTTAGCAAAAGGAAAAACGACAATTGTTAATGCCGCACAAGAGCCTGAGATTGAAGATATGATTAACTTCTTGATAAAAATGGGGGCTAAGATTGAAGGAAAAGGAACTTCTGTTTTAGTTATAGAAGGTGTTGAGAAGCTAGTAGGTACAGAATATACTGTAATGCCTGACCGTGTAGAAGCGGCTACATACATGATTGCAGCTGCAGCAACTAAAGGAGATGTTCTTGTTAAAGGGGCTCCATACAAAGACAATGTTGCTTTAGTGAGCAAAATGAGAGAAATGGGAGTTAACATTGAAGTAGTCAATGAAAACTCTATGCGTGTAAGTAATAAATTAGATAGTTTAAAACCGGTTGATGTTAAAACTCTACCACATCCAGGTTTCTTAACTGACATGCAATCTATTATGTGTGTGCTTACACTTTTAGGTGATGGAACAAGTACAATTACAGAAACAGTTTTTGAAAATAGATTCATGCACGTAGAAGAACTACGTAGAATGAATGCTAAAATTAGAATTGAAGGTAGAAGTTCATTAATTGAAGGATTACCTCATTTAGAAGGAACTACTGTAAGAGCAACAGATTTACGTTCTGGAGCGGCATTAGTTATTGCGGGATTAATGGCAACAGGAACTACTAAAGTTATTGACATTTATCATATTGATAGAGGATATGTTGACATCGAAGAAAAAAATGAGAAAATTAGGTGCAGATATTCAAAGAATTGATGAGTAGGATTTCATTATGAAACTAAAGGATAAGTTAACAAGATATTTGCGAAATATAGCCTTAATTATTATTATATTTTTATATAGGATTATTACTTGGCTACACGATTCTAGGTAAGGGAAGTTTATTTGACGCTTTAAGTTTAAAGCCGATAAGACATATTAAAGATATTATATACAATTAGGAGGAAATGAAGATGGCAAATGATTTATTTGTAGAACTTCAACAAAAAAATTAGAAGGGAAAAAAAGTACGTATCGTACTTCCAGAAGCATATGATGAGCGTGTATTAGAAGCTGCTGTTAAATTAGGCGCTACTAGTTATGTTCAACCTGTGTTAGTTGGAAAAAAAGAAAAAGTAGAAGAGATTGCTAAAGGATTATCTTTAGATGTTTCTAACTTGGAAGTTATTGATCACGAAAACTACGAAAAATTAGAAGAATTAGTTGCTAAGTTTGTAGAGCGCCGTGCAGGAAAAGTAACTGAAGAAAAGGCTCGTGAATTATTAAAAGATGTTAACTACTTCGGAACTATGTTAGTATATACAGGTGAAGTTGAAGGATTAGTATCTGGAGCAATTCACTCTACTGGAGATACTGTTCGTCCAGCGTTACAAATAATAAAAACTAAACCAGGTACAAAACGTACAAGTGGTGCATTCATTATGAGTAAAGAAGACAAACGTTATGTATTTGCTGACTGTGCGATTAACCCAACATTAGATGCAGAAGGTCTAGCTGAAATCGCAATTGAAAGTGCAAGAACAGCTAAAAGCTTTAACGTTGATCCAAAAGTAGCAATGTTAAGTTTCTCTACTTTAGGTTCAGCTGTTACTGAAGATACTACGAAAGTGGCAGAAGCTACTAAATTAGTTAAACAAAATGCACCTGAATTGGCGGTAGAAGGTGAATTACAATTCGATGCTGCAGTTGTACCTTCAGTTGCTAAATTAAAAGCTCCTAATTCAAAAGTACAAGGAGATGCTAATGTATTTGTGTTCCCAAGTTTAGAAGCTGGTAATATTGGATACAAAATTGCACAACGTCTTGGTGGATTTGAAGCTGTAGGACCAATCTTACAAGGATTAAACGCTCCTGTGAATGACCTATCTCGTGGATGTAATGCAGAAGATGTATATAAACTTTCATTAATTACAGCTGTTCAAGCTTTAGAAAAATAAGATTTTTAATAAAGAGGTTGACTTTGGTTAACCTCTTTTTCTTTTCGGATTATTTTTGACATCGTTTACTTAATTTAGTATAATTTAGTAAAGAAAAATTGGCTACATTTATTGAGAAGAATACTGTTCATATTTACAAATACAAAAAGGGGAAATTAATAAAAAAATAGGTTATTAGAATTTAAAGGAGAGATTACACTGGTAATTTATTTTTTTAATGTGTGTGAATAGTATTATGATGAAGTAGTAAAAAAAGGAGATGTGAATTATGAATGATTTAGATTATTTTTTTATAAGGCAATTACTAGTCCAGTTGCGGATGTTATAGGTTTTTGTTGTATTTTTTATATTTAGTATATGTTGCTTTAGACTTTATACGAAAAAGGATTAAAAAAATAGAACAGCTAATTTTAATAGATGATAAAAATAGTAAATTCGATAAAAGATAGAGTTTTCTATTATTCAAATGGGTTTAGTTCATTTTTTGAATATATAAAAGCTATGTGGGAGTAACTTTGTATTAGTGATTTTTTTATAGAATCATAAAAATATAGGGTTACTTCCTTTTTAGTCTTTATAATTGCATTTATACCAACTTATATGGTATTATATAATGATGTATAAATATGGAGGTAAACATGGTTGCGATAGAATCAAAAAGATGACTTATACGTTATAGATTTGTTAGAAGACTTTGATGAATTTTTACTTAGAATTAGAAAAAAATTTGCTGAAGAAAATAGAGTTCCAATAATTGATAAAATAGGAATAAGATTTTTAATTCAAATGTTAAAAATAAAAAAAGGCAAAAGAATCTATTGAAATTGGTACAGCAATTGGATATACATCTATTAAACTTGCTGAAACAATAGGATGTAATGTTACTACTATTGAACGTGATGATAAGATGTATAATATTGCTAAAAGTAATGTAGAAAAACGAAATCTTACTGATAAAATAACACTTCTTCATGCGGATGCCTTAGAACTACAAGATGAAGTAGTAAAAAATGCACCGTATGACATTGTTTTTATTGATGGTGCTAAAAGTCAAAGTAGAAAGTTTTTTGAACTGTATGAACCATATTTTGCTGAAGATGTTGTAGTCTTAACTGATAATGTTCTATTTAAAGGAATGGTAGCAGATCCTAGTATTATTAGACATAGTAGAGATTTAAAACAACTTTCAAGAAAGATAAATAACTATAATGAGTGGTTGTTAAACCATGAAAAATTATGAGAGTGTCATTTTACCATTTGGAGATGGAATAGCAATAACAACTAGAAAAATAAAGGAGTATATGTTAATGAAAAATTTAATATTTTTTTATAATTGGATACTTTATCTTCTTATTTTTTTATTATTTATTATAAATGCTATATTAGAAGCTAGTACGGATTATGCTTTAATAATTGTATATTATCCATACTTAGACTATATAGCCGTATTATTAATTATTATAAAAGGCTGGGAAATGCTCATTAGGAGAATGAACACTTTTGGTAGTAATTCTTTAGCTTCATTATTTGGTAAATTTATTATTATAGGTATAGGTTTATTTGCTACTCTTTGGATTTTTGTATTTGTTTTATTTTTTTCGGAGGTTATGCTTCATCTAAAAAAATATGAGGATTTAAACTTGCTAGCATATGCTTCACCTAATAAGTAAAAATAAGACTGAGTATATAGTAATAGAAAGAGGCGCTTTTTGCAGCAACAATAAATTATTATCATGAAAGACATAATTTATTTTTTAATGAAGAAAAAGAGAGTTATTCTCATAAAATTTAATTAACGAGAGGATTTAAAAATGACTGTAGAGTTAGTAGTAACACCGAAAAGTATTGATCATATTTATGAACTGATAAAATGTAGGAGCTGATAGTTTCGTTATTGGTGAAGAAAAATATGGATTACGTCTTGCTGGTGAATTTAAAAGAGACGAATTAAAAAAAGCTATCGAGATTATTCACCAAGCAGGGAAAAAAAGGCATATGTTAGTGTAAATGCAATATTCCATAATGAGCATATAGATGACCTAGTTGATTATTTACATTATTTATCAACACTAAATGTAGATGCTCTAATATATGGAGAACCAACAATTATAACAATTTTAAGAGAAGAAAATCTTGATTTTAAACTTCAATGGGATCCACATACGCTAGCGACAAATTCATTCTCTTGTAATTACTGGGGGAAACGTGGAGCGTATAGAACTTGTCTATCAAAAGAATTAACTATTGATGAAATTCTTGAAATTACAGGAAAAAGTGAATATGAGATTGAAGTACAAGTTCAGGGGATGCTTTGTATGTTCCAATCTGTAAGAAAATTGGTGGATAACTATTTTATGTATAGTGGTAAAGAGAAGTATATTGAAGAATATAGTAATTCTAAGAAACTATTCCTATACAGTCAAGATAGAAATGAACGCTATCCAATTTTTGAGGATTCGAATGGGACGCACATCATGAGTGCAAATGATATCTGTGCGATAGAAGAATTAGATCGTCTAATCGAAGCAGGGTAACTGCATTTAAGATTGAAGGCGTTTTTAAAAGATGAAGATTACATCACAGAGGTTGTAACTATTTATCGTGATGCTATTGATCTTTATTATGAAGATAAAGAGGCATACGAAGATGAAAAACAAGATTTCTATAACGATATAGAAAGAATTAAACCAAAATATAGAGAAGTAGACTTAGGATTCTTCTATAAGAAAAACTATGTACTAGTATATTCTTGAATTTTTATAAAAGGATAAGGTTTCCTATATAAAACCTAATAAAAAAGACAAGGAGGATGGGTCATACTTGAATGTGACCTTAACTTATGGCGATACCAAATATTTCAGAAATTAGAGACGGTAAGAGAGTAATAACGAAAAAACCAGAATTACTGCTTCCAGCAGGAAATTTAGAAAAATTAAAAATAGCTATTCATTACGGAGCAGATGCTGTGTTCTTAGGAGGGCAGGAGTTTGGACTTCGTAGTAATGCAGACAACTTCACAATTGAAGAGATTAAAGAAGGTTGTGAATTTGCAGCAAAATATGGAGCTGATATTTATGTTACAGCGAACATTATTGCACACGATGAGAACTTTGAAGGATTAGATGAATTCTTAATGGGACTTCAAGATGCAGGAGTAAGAGGAATTATCGTAGCGGATCCATATATCATTGAAAGATGTAAAGCTGTAGCTCCAAAAGTAGAGGTACATATCAGTACACAACAATCAATCTCAAACTATAAAGAAGTTAGATATTGGGAAAGCGAAGGAGTACACCGCGTAGTATTAGCTCGTGAAACAGGATATGAAGAAATTAAAGAAATTCGTGAAAAAACAGATGTTGAGATCGAGATGTTTGTTCACGGTGCAATGTGTATAGCGTATTCTGGACGTTGTACATTAAGTAACTACATGACAGCTCGTGATAGTAACCGTGGAGGGTGCTGTCAATCATGTCGTTGGAATTATGATCTTTATGAAGAAGGAACTGATGAAGATACTAAATTATTCGATGAAGGTGCAAATCCTTATGCGATGAGTCCAAAAGATTTAACATTAATTGAAGCAGTACCAGAGATTATTGAATTAGGTATTGATTCATTAAAAGTTGAAGGACGTATGAAGTCTATTCACTATGTAGCAACAGTTGCAAGTGTGTATAGAAAACTAATCGATGACTATTGTGCAGACCCAGATAATTTTGAGATGACACCAGAATATAAATTAGAACTATATAAATGTGCTAACCGTGACACTGCGATGTCATTCTTCTATGAGATTCCTAAGTATTCTGAACAAATGTTTGGAAACGAAGGTGGTAAGAAAACAAATTATGACTTCGTTGGGCAAGTTCTTCACTATGATGAAGAAACTCAAATCGCAACAATTCAACAACGTAACTTCTTTAAAACAGGTCAAGAAGTCGAATTCTTTGGACCTGAGATTGATACTTTTAGACAAGTTATCGGAGAAATTTATGATGAAGACGGTGAATTGTTAGATGCAGCAAGACATCCACTTCAAATTATTAGAACAAAATTAGACTCTAGAGTATTTAAAAAGCAATATGATGCGAAAGGAAATGGGACGATAATGACTACAAAACGACCAAAAATTATCGGTATTGTTGGGGGAAGCGGTAGTGGTAAAACTACTGTTACTAAAAGAATTATAGACGAGCTAACTCAAGATAAAGTTGCTTTAATTGAGCAAGATTATTATTATAAAGACCAAAGCCATATGACTATGGATGAAAGAGTTAAAACAAATTATGATCACCCAAGTGCTTTTGATAATGAGTTACTTTATAATCACTTATTAGAATTAATTGAGGGGAAAGCTGTCGAACTTCCTGTTTATGATTATGTAAATCACACTCGTAGTAAAGAACAAAAACACCAAGAACCTAAAGATGTGATTATCATCGAAGGTATGTTTGGATTATATTCAGAAAAATTACGAGAATTAATGGATATTAAAATTTTCGTTGACACGCCAAGTGATTTGCGTATTTTAAGACGACTATTACGTGATATTAATGAACGTGGAAGAACTGTAGAATCAGTAATTAATCAATATTTAGTATCTGTTAGACCAATGCATGAGAAATATATTAAACCCTACAAAACAATATGCAGATATTATCGTTCCAGATGGTGGATATAACGATATAGCTATCGACATTTTAATAACAAAAATTAAATCGCTACTAGCAAAAATAATTAAAAAGATATAATAGAGAGTAGACTAAAAAAAGGAGTACCACTATGGCTTTAGAAGAAAAATTAGAATATCAAATGACCCAAGAAGGTTATGACAAACTTGTTGAAGAATTAGAACATTATAAAAAAGTAAAACGTCCAGAAGTAATTGAAAAAATTAAAATTGCACGTAGTTTCGGGGACTTATCTGAGAACTCTGAGTACGATGCAGCAAAAGATGAACAAGGATTTATTGAACAAAGAATTCTAGAAATGGAACAAATGATTCGTTATGCTGTTATTATCGAATTAGATGAAAAATCAAGTGCAATTCGTCTTGGTAACACAGTAACTTATCAAGAATTACCTGATGGTTTAACTGAAACTTATAAAATCGTAGGTAGTGCAGAAGCTAACCCATTTGAATACAAAATTTCAAATGAATCTCCAGTAGCACAAGCTTTATTAGGAAAAGAAGTAGGGGATGTTGCGAAAGTATCATTACCAACTGGACCTGAAGATTCAATGGATATCAAAATTCTAGCGGTAGAATAGTATTATGATAGCATTAGTCGGTGCAATGCCAGAAGAAGTGGCTATAATAAAAGAAAAAATAGAAAATTTACAAGAGAAAAAAATAGCACATGTAACATTTTATGAAGGTAAATATGAAGGACGAGATATTGTTCTTATGTTAAGTTTACCAGGAAAAGTGAATGCTGCTATTGCTACAACTCTATTATTAGATCACCATAAACCAGAGTATGTGATTAATATAGGTACATGTGGCGCACTGCAAGGTGATATGGAGATTGGTGATATGATTGTTGCTACAGAGGTGAGACATTTTGATGTTGATGCAACAGAGTTTGGCTATGAAATAGGTCAAGTTCCACAAATGCCAGCAGCATATAAAAGTGATGAAAAATTACAAAAATTAGCTTCTGAAATCAACTTACCAAATCATAATATTCATTTTTGGTTTAGTGGGTACATCAGATTCATTTATTTCTAATAAAGAGTTGAAAAAAGGAATATTGAAAAACTTTCCTAATATGCAAGTGGTTGAGATGGAAGCAGCAGCAATTGCTCAAACTTGTTATCAATTTGGAACAAAATTTATAGTTTGTCGTAGTGTGAGCGATAAAGCAGAAGAAGGAACACGAGTTACTTTTTGATGAATTCTTGCAGATAGCTGCAGTAAACTCGTCAATTTTAACTACAGAACTAATTAAAAAAACTTTAAAATTAATTATAGATCAGCAAAGGAGAGCAAAAAGCTTTTTCTTTGCTGTAATATTTATGTGAAGTAGGAGAGAAAGTATGATAACTATATTATCGAAATTATTTTTTTAGTATTTACAACTAAAAACTTCCGTGCTATACTTTGAAATCAATTTAAAAGTGGAGGCTATACAAAAAGAATAATTAGATATAATCTGTAAAATTGTGAAAGATGATTATACAAGATATAAAAAAAGGTTTTAAAGCTTCAGTAGTAATGTTGTTTTTTATAGTTTTTACTTATGTTAGTACTTGAATTCTATCAAGGAATCCCTGTAGCGTTTTTAATTGATATGTTAATTTTGTTTACAGTAATATTTACATTGATATTTATTTTGATTTATGTATAAAAAGTCAATAAAATACAAAAAGACATTTTTAAAAAGCGGTGAAAAAAAGGTTATCCAGAATTATATGATGAATATGAAGATAAGTTACATGAATATGCAGATTAAAAAAATATTATAGTCATAATTTTATGTAATTAATTGTATTGAAAAAAGTTATAAAATGTTAATATAAAGTAGATAAATATTATTTAAGGAAAAAGAAAAATGAAAAAAATATTACGGAAAAAGATCTTTTACTTATTTGAAGAATTTAGTTCAAATAAGTTTGGGATTATTGATATTTTTATTTAATTTTTTTCCTATTTTTAAAAAGAGATAGTTAGTTTAGATTTTTAAAAATACATCATCTTACCTTAACTATAGGAGAGGTGAAATTTTTAGTAGTTTTATTATTCGGTTTATTTGGTATAAGTATTTTATGTCTTTATGATTATTTTTGTCCTTAAAGCCATCAATTTAACGAAAAAAATATGTCTTCATTCCGTATTTTTTTAAAAATCAGCTTTATGACTAACACATTGAATATGGTTTTAGGTTTTGGTGGCTTTTATTGGTGCTGGACTTAGATATTATATGTATAAACCTTATACAAAAAGAGTGGGAAAAACATTAGTTACTGCAATAGGAATGATATTAATTTCTATGCTATCAGGTATTAGCTTGTTATCAATTTTTGTGGTTCTTAATGTATTTCCGGGTCAGGCATTATATGCTGATAATAAAAATTTTTTTATTATTCTTTAATTCTGATGTCTTTATTTTTACCTTTGTATCTATTTTTTTAATTTGAAAAACCAAGAATTAGAACGGATAGATACTTGAGTGTTAAATTGACAGTGATTTCTTTTTTTAGAATGGGTGTTTTGCGGCTCTTATCATACTAATGATTTTTATATTTTTATACAGGTGATTTAGTTGCTGATAAGGAATTGCAAATAATGGGAGTTATAATAGTAGCTTCAATAGTGGGGTTATTAACTATGATTCCCGGAGGATTAGGTACTTTTGACACATTAGTTCTAATTGGTCTTAAAAACTTAGGAATTAATCCAGAAATAATAGGAGCAACTATTGTAATATACAGATTAGCATATTATGTTGTTCCATTTTCTATAGGATGTCTAATGTTTTTAAGTGAAGGAATAAGAATTATAAAAAAATAAATTTAAGAGAGGAGAAAAAGTTATGATTTCAATGGTAATTTACGCGATTTTATCCTACCTTATTGGGAATATAATGGGTGGAAAATTATTAGAAAAAATATATAAAGAAGAATTTACTAATAAAAGGATCAGGTAATGTTGGTGCTAGAAATGCAGGACGAATTTTTAGGTCCCTAGATCGTTTTTTTATTTGTATTAGCGGTAGATTTTTCAAAGGATTTTTTTCGTAGTTATACTTTTAAAAATTTTAGCTGTTGATTCTAAAATAATATATATATGCATACTTTTTAGTATTACTAGGGCATATAAAACCTGTTATCTTTAAGTTTAAAGGTGGGAAAGGAGTTGCTACGTTTTTGGTTGCCTAGCAGCTCTGTCGATTAATTTATTCTTAATTATGATACTTTGCACATTAGTTATTGCAATTATCATAAAAAGTTTAACGATTGGATTCTATTCAAGTCTTCCATTCGTAACGTATATCAACTATGTTGAGAACCCATCATTCTTAATTTTTAGGAATATTTATTTTAACTGTTGTATTATTAGGTGTGGTAGCGGTTGGAGACATAGAAAATTCATTTGATAAATATTTTAGTGTAAGAAAAATTAAGAAATCAGTTCGATAGTGAACTGATTTCTTCAGATTGTTGATAAAACGACCAAAATATCAATGAACGTATTGATGTTTTGGTCGTTTTTCAAAAATAAGCTTTATGGCTAAAGAATCAGTAGCACTAAGAGATGATTATACCTCTCTAGTGCTATTGTTTTCATATTTTTGAACGCAACAAGACAAACCAAGCGTACGACTGTACTTTGGCTTTACCTCTATATTGTGCATATCTATATCCGTGATTTTGTTTTTGAATCTGCAAAAGCTACGTTCTACTGTTTCTTTTCTTCTCTTATACAATAGTTTTCCTTCTTTTGATATACGTCTTAACCTAGTTTTCATCATAATAATCCGCATTTATATGGCGTCTTACTATTTTTCTTCTCGTTTTTATCATCACTTTTATATTGTTTATATCCAGTTCTATCTATATTTCTGTATCTAAATATTTCTCCTGTTCGTTTATCCACATATATATCTTTTTCTGGTAAATATTTGAAATATTTTTTTATCTTTTGATTTTGAGAATCTTCTATATCCTATTACTGAAAATATATTTTTTATCTAACTGTTTTAGTATGTCTAGAGAATAATATCCGCTATCTAACGCAACTTTTCCCGGTGTTAATCCGAAATTTTTTTCTATCTGATTTAATCTATATATATACGGACCACTATCATGAACGTTACCCGGAGTTATATGGCAGTCTATAATAATATTATTCTTCCCGTCTACTGTTCTATGGTCTAAATACATAAAACCTTCTTCTTTATGATCTCTGTGATAATAACCACTATCTGGATCAGTAGTGTTAATTCGTTGTCTTTTTAGTTCTTCTTTTTCTTTATATTCAAAAGGCTTTTTTTCCTATTTTTTCTCTCTTCGTTTATTTCTTTTTCTAAATCTAATTTTTCTATTTTTTTGTAGTTACTTCAACTTTGAATTTCTTTTTATTTGCGTTAGCTTTTATATGTGTTGAATCAGTAAAAAAACTCAGTGCCTCCAACTAATTTTTTTATCAATTGCTTGGTTCACTATATTTATAAATATTTGTTCGAATACATCAGTTCCTTGGAATCGTCGAATATAGTTTTGTGAAAATGTAGAGTAGTGTGGAACTGGTTTAGAAAATGGTATCCCTAAAACCATCTAAATGCAGCATCTGTTTCTATTCTTTTTATTGTTTCTCTCATTGATTTTATTCCATAGAAATCTTTTAAAAACACTAATTTGAATAATACTACAGGGTCTAAACAATTTCTACCTGATGTGTGGCTATAGTATTCTTCTGTCAAATCATAAATAAATTTAAAATCAATAGCTTTATCTACTTTTTCTTAAAAAAATGATCTTTAGGTACTATTTCTGATAATGTCATTAGTATTATTTCATCTTTGATATTTTCTACTTTATTAAACATACTAAAACCTCCCTTTGTATACTTATATTATACCATTTTAAGGATTTTTATTTTCAGTTAAAAAAACAGGCTGTTGACCTATTTGTCAATCAGCCTGAAGAAATCAGTTCGATAGTGAACTGATTTCTTTTTGTTATTTAGAATTATTTTTTTCGTAGTTCTTGTCTTATAAGCAGAGTACGTTTAATATTAATTACTGCATATAATAGGAGTAAGATTGCAGAAATTGAATATGCAATATATAAATATTCTACTTTTTGAATTTTCTGGATATAACTAAACATTAATGTCAAATATAATATTAGCATTGCCGTAGTATAAATAATACTTTCTAATTTTTAAAAGATTCAAGATTTTAGTTGTTTTTTTATTAACAATTTACTTTTTCTTGATAATATTTTTATAAAAACTATATAGATACATACAGGAATAATTAAGTAGAGATAGGAAATATTTTTTTGTATAAAAATAATGTTGTTACTAGTATTGTTAGAATCGGAATAGAAATGATTAAGTATTTATTATATTTCATATAATGACCTCCCTTTTTTTATATGAAAAGTACTTTATAAAGAATAATAAAGGTAGAATTTATTAAGTTCTAAGTGCTTAATTTCAATTTAATTATAGCATAATAACCATAAGTAAGCGAGTAATATATAGTAAAATAATGGGTAGATTATAATATTAAAGTATGATTCTGTCTATTATATTTAATAATTTTTAAAAACGTCTTCATTACGATTTATAGATTTGTAAATCGTAATAGTTACTTAAGACGAGAATCTATTGACTTGTTATATAAAAACATAATAAAATTTAAGTATAGAATAAAAAATACGGAGGCGGTAAAGATGACTAAAATGTGAATGCGAACACCACTGTCACTGTCATGACGCAGTAGAAGATTGCAAATGTGGAAATTGTGTTGAAGGAACTTGTGACTGTAAAGAAGGTTGTGCTTGCGGATGCCACAATGCAAAAAGAAGATTGTGAATGTGGAAATTGCAAAACTGGTGATTGTCACTGCGATAAACACGCTGCATAGTTAAAGATGAGATCTGAGAAAGAGTCAGATCTCTTTTTTTCAGGGCTGGTATAAATATATACTATTATGAAGTGGGAATAATTATAATAAATGATATTTTTTTATATGATGAGTAGCTTAATCACAATCAAAATCTTTAATAATTAATACACATTAGTGTATTTAATAGGGTCCTTCATATAAATTTAAAGTTTACATAATTACTGAAGAATAATTAATTAACTTCAATTTTCAAGTGTTAAAAAGTATATAAATACATAAGAAAAACGCTTTACATCAGACTTGTTATTTACGATTAGTTTCTTAATAAACGACATAATTTTTAAAAAAATTATTTTTATTATCTTTAATTAGTTTATTTTTAATTCTGTATCTATAAAAAAATTTAGAGAGAGTTTATATAAAGTGTAGAATAAGAAAAAAATGATAGTGTATGCAAAATGGAAGAAATCTGTTTTTATTCTGTTTGTTGAAAATTTTAGGTTGTAGTACTACAGAGTAAGAAAAATATTACTGAGATAAATATTGTTATTTTTATTGAGTTCATTGATTTGACTTTTTTTCGAAAAACGTTGTATATTATAATAGTAATATATGATTAAAACATAATTTATACACATTTAATAAATATATATACAAACTTTGGAGGTTATTATGGTAAAAAAACATCAAAAGATTTAACTAAACAAGAGCATTTAGAAATGTATGAACTAATGCACCTTATTAGAGATTTTGATATGGAGTTAAGTAAACTATACTCTCGTGGTCTAGTTCACGGTATGACTCACTATTCAGTAGGAGAGGAAGCTGCTAACGTTGGAGCTATTTATCCGTTAAGAAAAGAAGACTTAATGTTTTCTAATCACCGTGGTCACGGTCAAACAATTGCAAAAGGTATTGAAATTGACCGTATGATGGCTGAAATCCTTGGTAAAGAGACAGGTCAATGTAAAGGGCGTGGAGGAAGTATGCACGTTTACGACCTTGAACAAGGAAACATGGGATGTAATGGTATCGTTGGTGGAGGACACGGTCTAAGTACAGGTGCCGCTCTAGCACAAAAAATGAAAAAAACTGGTAATATTGTAATTTGCTGTATGGGTGATGGAGCTACTAACGAAGGAAGCTTCCACGAATGTTTAAATATGGCATCTAACTGGGATTTACCACTTATTTTCTACGTAATTAACAATAAATATGGTATCTCAATGGCTCAAGAAAGATGTATGCGTGTTGAAAAAATTACTGAACGTGCTGCTTCATACAGAATCAAAGGAATCCATGTTGAGGATGGAAACGATGTGTTAGCTGTATATGATGCAATGCAAGAAGCTATCGAGCACACTAGAAGTGGAAAAGGTCCTGTTTTAGTTGAAGCAGTATCTTATAGATGGTTTGGACACTCAGCTTCAGATGCTGGTAAATACCGTAGTCGTGAAGAAGTAGCAGAATGGAAACTTAAAGATCCTAACGTAAAATATAAAAATTACTTATTAGAAAACGGAATTGCTACAGAAGAAGAATTAAAAGAAATCGAAGATAGATCAAAAGCAACTATCGATGATGCTGTAGAATTTGCTAAAGAATCACCATTTGCTGATGGTTCAATTGCATTCCAAGATAACTACGCTGACTAATATTTTAGGTTAAAATAATTTAAATAATATTTTATATAATAGGAGATTAATAGTTATGACTAAAGAAACAAAAATTATGACAGTTCGTGAAGCCATAAAAGAAGCTATGACTCACGAAATGCGTGAAGATGAAAATGTATTTTTAATGGGTGAAGATGTTGGTATCTTCGGTGGTGACTTCGGTACTACAGTAGGAATGTTAGAAGAGTTCGGTTCTGAACGTGTTATCGACACACCAATCAGTGAAGCTGCTATCTGTGGAGCTGCTGCAGGGGCTGCTTCAGTTGGTATGCGTCCAATCGTAGACGTAACATTTATGGATTTCGTAACAATTGGTATGGATGCTATTGTTAACCAAGCAGCGCCAATGCGTTATATGCTAGGAGGAGAAGTACAAGTACCAGTTACTTATCGTTGTGCATCTGGTGCAGGAACAGGAGCTGCGGCTCAACACTGTAAAGCTCTAGAAGCATGGTTCTGTCACATTCCTGGTCTTAAAGTAGTAGCACCAGGTACAGCAGGAGATGTTTACTCAATTTTAAGAGCTGCAATCAGAGATAACAACCCTGTTATCTACATCGAACCAAAAGCGTTATTCGGACGTAAAGGTGAAGTAGAAGTAGGTAAAATTGGTGTAATCGGAAAAGGTGACATCAAAGCAGAAGGTACTGATGTAACATTAGTATCATGGGGAAGAATGTTAGAGCGTAGCTTAAAAGCTGCTGAAGAGTTAAAAGAAGAAGGAATTTCAGTAGAAGTAGTTGACCCAATTACATTAGTACCATTAGATACAGACTTAATCGTTAAATCTGTACAAAAAAACAGGAAAATTAGTTGTATGTCACGACTCATTCAAAACTGGTGGATTCGGTGGAGAAATCGTTGCTCGTATTGCGGAAAGTGATGCTTTTGATTTTCTTAGACAGCCCAATTTACCGTGTAGCTGGGGCTGACACACACATTCCATCAGCTAAAAAAACTTAGAAAAATTAGTTGTACCTGATGTAGAAGACATCAAAGAAACAATTAAAAAAAGCTGTAAATAAAAAAATAAAAAAATTTAGTTAGCGAAGGATGTGAATAAAAACATGGCAGTAGAGGTTATTATGCCAAAAAGCCGGTAGTGAAATGGAAGAGGGCGAAATCGTACAATGGTTCAAAAATGAAGGTGACCATGTCGAAGCAGGTGAAGTCCTATTAGAAATCGTAACAGATAAAGTAAATATGGAAGTTGAAGCTGATGCAAGCGGAACACTATTAAAAATATTAGCACAAGCAGGAGATGTTGTACCAGTAGTTCAAACAATCGCATGGATTGGTGAACCAGGTGAAGCAATTCCTCGGGCAACTTCAACAGGAGAAGTAGCTCCAGCAGAAACTGTTGTTGAGAAAAAAGTTGATCATACACCAGTTAAAGAAGTGGAAGTAATTGATTATTCAGGCCTTCGTGCTACACCAGCAGCTAGAGCATATGCTCGTGAAAAAGGAATTGACCTATCTAAAGTTAAAGGTACAGGTGCAAAAGGTCGTATCCACAAAGATGATGTTTTAGATTACAAACTAAACTCTAAAGTTAAAATTTCTCCACTTGCTGCACGTATTGCGCAAATTGAAGGAATTAACACTGAAAGTATCGCTGGAACAGGACCAAATGGTAAAATTATGAAAGCTGATGTTCTTGCAGTACTTAATGGTACACCTAAAGCAGAACCAGCTAAAAAAGAAGAAATTGCTCAACCAGGTAAAAAATCTGTTAAAGCACCAAATGAAAATCAATGGGGAATCGTTGAAACTGTACCAATGTCACCAATGCGTAAAGTTATTTCTAAACGTATGAGTGAATCTTACTTCAGTGCACCAACATTTGTAGTTAATGTTGAAGTTGATATGACTGAATTATTAGCATTACGTAAAAAAGTTGTTGATGCAATTATAGAAGAAACTGGTAAAAAAGCAACAGTTACAGACTTTATTTCGTTAGCGGTAATTAAATCATTAATGAAACACCCATATGTAAATGCTTCATTATCAAGTGATGAAAAAGAAATGTATTTACACCACTATGTAAACTTATCAATCGCTGTTGGTATGGATAGCGGATTAGTAGTACCAGTAATTAAAGGTGCAGATAAGATGAGTCTTAAAGAGCTTGTAGTAGCTTCTAAAGAAATTACAACTAAAGCTCTTGCTGGTAAATTAAAACCAGATGAAATGGCAGATTCAACATTTACAATCAGTAACTTAGGTATGTATGGAGTTAAAAGCTTTGTGCCAATCATTAACCAACCAAATACAGCTATTTTAGGTGTAAGTGCTACAGTTCAAAAACCTGTAGTATTAAACGGTGAAGTTACTGTAAGACCAATTATGACATTAACATTAACAGCGGACCACCGTGTTGTTGACGGATTAGAAGGAGCTAAATTCATGAAGACTCTGAAAGAAGCTATCGAAAATCCACTATCATTACTAATCTAATAATGATATAATATATAGAAGAAAATAAGAGAAAAGTGTATTAAGGAGTGATTATAACATGGCAGTAGAAGTTATTATGCCAAAAGCCGGAAGTGAAATGGAAGAAGGCGAAATCGTACAATGGTTTAAGCAAGAAGGTGACGAAGTAAAAGAAGGTGAAGTCCTACTTGAAATCGTAACTGATAAAGTTAATATGGAAGTTGAAGCTGAAGCAAGTGGAACATTATTAAAAATTCTTCACCCAGCTGGATCAACTGTACCAGTAGTTCAAACAATCGCTTGGATTGGACAACCTGGTGAAGCAGTACCAGGAGCTGATGGAGCAACTGCAGCAGCTCAAGAAGTTGTTAAAGAAGTTGCAGCTGATGTTAAAGTACCTGAAACTAAAGCAGAAGAAGTATTACCAAAACGTGAACGTCGTGGAGAATATGATGTAGCAGTTATCGGTGGAGGTCCTGCTGGATATGTAGCAGCTATTAAAGCGGCTCAATTAGGAGGAAAAGTAGCATTAGTAGAAAACCGTGAACTTGGTGGAACATGTCTAAACCGTGGATGTATTCCAACAAAAACATTCTTACACAATGCTGAAATCATTAACTACATCCGTTCTGCAAAAGATCGTGGTATTAAACTTGTAAATGATGCATTTACAGTTGATATGGAACAAACTGTAGCAGTTAAAAATAAAGTATCTAAAACTCTATCTGGTGGAGTAGCTGGATTACTTAAATCTTACGGTGTTAAAGTATTTAACGGAGTAGGAAGTCTAACAGCTGATAAGAAAATTGTTGTTGACGAAAAAGAAACTATCGATGCTGATAATGTAATTTTAGCTGGTGGTTCTAAAGTAAGTAGAATTAATATTCCAGGAATGGACAGTGATAAAGTTCTTACAAGTGATGAGTTCTTAGATATCACTGAAGTACCATCTCGTTTAGCAGTAATCGGAGGAGGAGTAATCGGTTCTGAATTAGGACAAGCATTCTCTACATTCGGTTCTAAAGTAACTATCGTTGAGATGGCTGATCGTCTAATTGCTAACATGGATAAAGATGCATCTGTAGCTTTAGAAAAACAATTTAGAAAACAAGGTATCGAGGTTCTTACATCTACTAAACTATTAGAAATCGTTGACAAAGGTCACGAAGTAGTAGTTAAAGTTGAAGGAAAAGAAGATATCGTAGTTGACAAAGTATTACTATCTATCGGACGTGTTCCAGATAACACATGTCTTGGAGAATTAGCTGATAAATTCGAAATGGAACGTGGACGTGTTAAAGTTGACGAATACATGGAAACTTCTATTAAAGGAATTTACGCTCCTGGAGATATTAACGGAGTTAAAATGTTAGCTCACGCAGCATTCAAGATGGGAGAAATCGCAGCTGAAAATGCAATGGGTCACCATAAAAAAGTTGATCTTAAAGCTACTCCAGCAGCAATCTACACTCACCCTGAAATCGCAATGGTTGGTTTAACTGAAGACCAAGCTCGCGAAAAATATGATGTTAAAGTTGGTAGATTCAACTTTGGAGCTAACGGACGTTCATTAGCATCTAACCACGGAGAAGGATTCGTTAAAGTAATTATGGATACTAAATACAGAGAAATCTTAGGTATCCACATTGTAGGACCAGTTGCAGCAGAAATTATCAATGAAGGTTCAACATTAATCCAAACAGAAATGACAATTGATGATGTTATGGATATTATCCATGGTCACCCAACATACTCAGAAGCTTTTATATGAAGCAATGGCTGACTGTATCGATATGTGTATCCATGCACCCTAAGAAAAAAACTAAATAAGTTTAATCGAAGAAAGCAACTAGATTTCTAGTTGCTTTTTTTGTATTATTATTTTTAAATTCTATATATAATTAATTTAATTTTTTTAAGTGATTATATATTTATATAGAAAAATACACTCAAGCAAGATTAAATTTGCTTGAGTGTATTATGCTAACGAGAACTTTCAGCTTCGAGAACTTCTTTTATGTAATGTTTTTTTAAATTAATATTCACACCTTTATATTCTTCACTTTGAGGTAATTCTAGTGTAAAATTTAATGGTTTAGATACTTCAACTGTAGCATCTTTAATATCAAAGTTAAAAATATGTCCACCTTGAGTACGATCATCACTAATATAGTGAAGATGGAATCCGCCCACACCAATTCCTTGAGTATATTCTGGAGAAAAAGAAGCCAACTATTGTACCTTTTACTATCTTCGTAGCTAAATATACTTTGTGTTTCTAATATTTCTAGAAGAGTAGGATAAGGTTTTTTTCGTGTTTTTTTGGTGAACGAGTATTTATTTTATCGAATACTCCAGTTATTTTTTTATAGCATAAAAAAATAATTTGGATTTAGATATTCACTAATATCATTGTTCAAATTTTCAAAACTTGTTGTAGTTACTTTTTTTAAAGTTTGTAGAAAACTTAGTTATGTTTGAAAAAAAGGTGAGGTTGCTTCTTTAGGCTGTAAAGTAGACAATCCATTACTATCAGTTTTATAAACTTCTCCATTTAGTATAATCATTTCTCCATCGACACCTTCGAAAGTACCAATACCAAAAATCACCGTGTTCTAGTAATTTTTTTCTACAGTTGTAGTTCCACTAAATGCTCCACCCATTAGTGCAGCCATAGTACTATATTGATATAACATAATAATTCTCCTTTTATGTCTTATATTTTTTGAAACAAGAGAAACTTGAATCATGTTTAATAGAAATTAGTAGTTCTTTAAAAATTAGTTTAAGTAACTATCTTGAAGAGTTTCACCAAGTTTGATGTTATCGCTGTAGTCAACAGGAACATCAATTACGACTGGACCTTCAATTTTGAATGCTTCTTCTAAGCATTTCGCAAATTCTTCTTTTGTAGTTGCACGCATACCAACAGCTCCATAAGATTCTGCATGTTTTTTAATATCAACTTGACCAAGATGTACTGCTGAATCACGACCGTATTTCATCTCTTGTTGGAAGGCAACCATATTATAAGACGAATCATTCCAAACAACATGAACTATAGGTGATTTTAATCTAACGGCAGTTTCAAGTTCCATTGCTGAGAATAAGAACCCTCCATCACCAGAAATTGATAAAGTTTTCTTGTTAGGATAAAGTAATCCAGAAGCGATTGCCCATGGTAGAGCTACTCCTAAAGTTTGCATACCGTTAGAGAAAAGTAGGTGACGAGGTTCATAAGAGCGGAAGTGTCTAGCTAACCAAATTCCATGAGATCCAATGTCACAAGTTACTATAGTATCATCTGATACAGCATTTTGAGTTTGTTGAATAATTTCTAGTGGGTGAAGACGTCCTTCGATTTTTGATTTAGGTGGTTCATCTCGTTTTACTATTTCTTCTTGAAGTTTTTTTAAGTAAGCTAGATTTTTCTTCAGAAATTCTTACTTTAGGATTTCCATTATAAATACATTTTAATGTTTCAGAAATATCGCCGATAAGTTCAATATCAGGTTGGTAATCACGGTCAATAACAGCAATAGTATCATCGATGTGAACTAGAGTAGCATTTTTATTTGTATTCCAATATACCGGATCATATTCAATAGGATCATATCCGATAGAGATTATTAAATCTGCTTTATGTAATAATCTATCTCCTGGTTGATTTCTAAATAATCCAACACGGCCATAGAAATGTTGAACTAAACCGCGAGAAATTACTCCAGCAGCTTGGAACATTTCGACTACAGGTATACCAGTTTTAGCGACTAATAACCGAATAGCTTCTGTTGCTTCTTTAGTTGATGCATTCATTCCTAGTAAAAGAACTGGAAGCTCAGCATTTTCTATTTTTTCAACTAAATCACTAACGTGTTTTGGATCGGCTATCCCTAAAATAGGTTCTCTAAGTCGTTTGATAGCTTTCACAGAAGTTTTTTTCACTTATAACATCTGCAGGTAGTGATACGAATGTAGCTCCTTTTTTAGGTTCTTTAGCTTTTCTAAATGCATTGGTAATGGCTTCAGAGATGCTATCTTGATGACCAACTTCAACAGCTGATTTAGTTACTGGACGAAGCAGACTAACATTATCCATACTTTGGTGTGTTTGTTTTAATAAGTCAGAACGCTTAACTTGACCTCCGATTGCGACAACAGGGTCACCTTCAGAGTTTGCAGTAATAAGTCCAGTAGCAAGGTTACTGACACCGGGTCCTGAAGTAACTAAAGCAACTCCAGGTTTTCCAGTTAGACGCCCAACAGCTTGAGCCATAAAAGCAGCATTTTGTTCATGACGTACAACTACAAGCTCAGGTCCACGATCGACAAGAGCATCGAATACAGCATCTATTTTCGCACCAGGTATAGCAAAAACATGTTTAACTCCTTCGTTTATTAATGTATCTACAACTAATTCTGCTCCACGGCGAGATTGTTGTTCTAAATGTTCACTCATTATTACTCCTCCCTAAATCATGAGACTAAAATATATATAATAATATTCTAACTCTATATTTTATATTTTTTTCAAGAATAGAATATTAATATGTTTGTTACTAATATTTTTATATTGTATAAATTATTTAAAAAAATTCTTGCAAAAAAACTCTTCTTTAATATTCCATATTTTATAGAATCATAGTAAACTCCGTTAAAGTATCTAACCTTTCTAATTCTCGCTTCACATACGAGTCCAAGTTTTTTTCAGCTAGTCTTATCATTCCCCGGATTTCCACCCATGTAGTAAGACCAATGTGTTGAATATCCGAAAATTTATTAAAACAAATTTTAATCCATTCATTTAAGGCTGCATAACCTATTCCTTTAGACCATGTATTCTTCTCATATATTACTATTCCTATCTCTAGCCAGCGAGTTGAAAAACATTCCCAATAGTATGTGACAATGCCTATAGGTTTGTTGTTTAAAAATATTCCTAATACACGGTCACTTAAATAAAATTCATGATGATTTTTTTAAGTAGGAAGGTATCTAAATCAATTAACTTAAAAATCATTAAAGTAGGGGCGTTGTATTTACTCCATTCTGGAGTTTCTGATGAGTATATTACATTGTATAAATCAGTTAAATGTTTTTTCAATCTTTTTTTAGTGTTATCATAAAAATCTCCTTTTTATATTATAACATAAGAAAAAAATTTTAAAATATATAAACAAGTTAAATTAAGTAGTCTAATTATTATATTGAAGGGATTTATGATATAATAAGTCATGAAAAAAATAATTAGAGAGGTGAACGATGGAAAAAAATTTAGTAAAATAATTTCTGATATCTTTCTTTGGATTATGAATATTGGATTATTGATTATAGGGATACTATTATCATTTGGGTTAATAATGGAGGCTAAGGAAATATTCCACGAAGGAGCAAAATTTCTTGCTGAACAAGGAAATTATCAGCACTTTGTAGAAGGAATATTAGTATTTTTTTCTTATATTTTCGAGTTTGTAGCTTTAATAGTAAAATACTTTTAAAAATAATTATCATTTTCCACTTAGGTATTTTTATTTACATTGGAATCACAGCAATTATAAGATTGATTATTGTTCAACATGATGATCCTAAAAAGTGTTTTTAATCTGGGCAGCTGCGATTTTTACTATTAGTAATTAGTTTAGCTATTGCTGAAAAAAATTTATAAAAAAAGATTAAAAAAAGACTTCGAACAAATTAGTTCGAAGTCTTAGTTATATTTATTTTACAGTGTATTTTCCTGTTTTGTAGTCAATAGTTACACCTTTTTTTGGAAGTTTGGTAAAAAAATACATTATATTTAATACTTCTACCGTTATCTTCAACAGACATTGCTTCCATAATTACTCCTTGTGCAACAAGATCATCACCTTTGAAAACTGGAGTTACACGATAACGGACATGTTTTTTAGTCTTTTTAACGTAGTCAGCAACTTCATTTTCAAAAGGAATCATATTAAGATTCATAAATCTTGTACCAGTCATTAAGTTTTTATCATTATCATTTTCACCGGCAAGTTGGAAAGCAATAAGATGAGATCTCATCGTAAACATGAGTTCCACGATTGCTTTTGCCATCCACTAGGACGAACGTGAGCAATTTCTTCACGTTTATCAGTTGGCATTAAATCAACACCAATAATTCCGTTTGCTTGACCAACACGACCTAGTTTATCGAGTGGACTGTAATTTTCAAAAGATGTTGTAGAAAGATCTTCTTTAGCAAAATATGGGTTATTGTTGTTTAATACCTTATATTTATTATTATCTGTAGCTTCACTTTCTTTTGGTGCAGTAAGTGAATTTATCACATCATCAGGAATTTTTTTGATACACTTGTAAAAGTTGTAGTATTAGCATTTTTTTATTTGAAGATTTATTAGTATAGTATGTTATAGCAAATGCAGCTAGAACGACTATAGCTATAGAAATAATTGAAAATAGTGATAATTGTTGTTTTTTTCTCTTCGCCATATAGTCTCCTTATTTTTTTAATATGTTAAATAACTAAGAGGAAGAGTATGGCTCTTCCCCTAAATATCAATTTTATTTTTTTGAAATAGTTAATTCCCATTGCATCTTTTTACTTCATCTAAAGTAGCAGCAGCAACTCTTTCAGCTTTTTTTCACTTCCAGCTTTAAGCATTCTATAAACTTCTGCTTTATCTTTTGCAAACTCTTCACGACGTTCTCTGATAGGACGTAGGTAGTCTTGCATTACATCATTTAAACGACGTTTCAGTTTCATATCACCAAGTCCTCCACGAGAGTAGTGTTCTTTCAGCTTCGCAACTTCATCTGTACGAGAATCGAAAATATCAAGGTACGTGAATACTACATTTCCTTCTACTTGACCTGGATCTTCGATTTTTAATGTGATTTGGGTCAGTGTACATTTTCATGATTTTAGCTTTAATATTTTCTTCACTATCACCTAAGTAAATACCATTATTTAAACTTTTTACTCATCTTACCTTGTCCATCAATACCAACAAGTCTGGCATGATTTTTTTGGTGGTAAAACAATTTCAGGTAATACAAGAACTTCTTTATTATAAGTTCTATTGAAATCACGTACAATTTCACGTGTTTGCTCAAGCATAGGTTTTTGGTCCTCTCCGACAGGAACGTGAGTTGCTTTAAATGCTGTAATATCGGCAGCTTGGCTTACAGGATATGTAAAGAATCCTGCAGGAATACTTTCACCAAATTTCTTATCATTAATTTCTTGTTTAACAGTAGGGTTACGATGTAATCTAGAAACAGATACTAAATTCATGTAGTACATATATAATTCAGCAAGTTGTGGAATTTGTGATTGAATGAAAATAGTTGTTTTACTAGGATCAATTCCTACAGCAAGGTAATCAAGTGCAACTTCTGTAATATTTTCAATAACTTTTCCAGGATTATCAGCATTATCAGTAAGAGCTTGTTGATCAGCTATCATAATAAATACTTCAGTATCATCTTCATTTTGTAAAGCTATACGATTTTTTAAAGAACCAACATAGTGACCTAAGTGAAGTTTACCAGTCGGTCTATCTCCAGTTAAAATAATTTTTGTCATAAAAGGGTAACTCCTTTATAATAATTTTTATAATTCCTTATAATTATACCATAATACATGAAAAGTTTGTTTGAATTAGTATAAAAAAATATTATTTTTGGATAAAAAAATTTAGTGTTTTTAGTTATGAAAAAGATGTTATAATAAAAGATAAAGAAATAGTTAATTATTAAGGAGATTAATATGATATACATAGAATCAAAAAGTAATGACCCACGCTACAACACAGCATTAGAGCTATATGCTTTTAATGAACTTGCAGAAAAAGACGATGTGTTTATGTTATGGATAAACTCACCATGTATCGTTGTTGGTAAGAACCAAAACACAACAGAAGAAGTAAACCAAAAATTCTGTGATGATAAAGGTATTAAAATCGTTCGTCGTGTAAGTGGTGGAGGAGCAGTTTATCACGATTTAAACAACTTAAACTACACAATCATATCAAATGGTAGAAGTGGTGAAGAATTCGACTTCAAATCATTCTCACAACCTGTGCTTGATGCATTGAATTCTTTAGGAGTTAAAGCGGAATTTACAGGACGTAACGACTTAGAAATCGATGGGCAAAAATTCTGTGGTAATGCTCAATACGTGCGTAACGGTCGTATTATGCACCACGGTTGCTTAATGTTTGATGTTGATACATCAGTTTTAGCTGATGCTTTAAAAGTATCTAAAGATAAGATTGAATCAAAAGGTATTAAATCAGTACGCTCACGTGTAACAAACATTAAAGATCATCTTCCAAATCAAGATATGACAGTTCAAGATTTCGTAGCTGCACTTAAAAAATATATGAGTGAAAAATACGAAATGACTGATTTTGTTGCAACTGAAGAAGATGAAGCTGCAATTTTAGCTATCCAAGAAGAAAAAAATAATTCATGGGATTGGGTATATGGTAAAAACCCTGATTTCAATATTAAACGTAACAGAAGACTTAAAACTGGTAAAATTGAAGCTAATATCATGGTAGAACAAGGTGTTATTACTAATATCAAATTCTACGGTGACTTCTTCGGAGTAATGGACGTTGAAGATATTGCTAAAAAATTAGTAGGTGTAAAATACCAAAAAGAAGATGTTCAAAAAGTGTTAGAACAAATTGATATTAACTCTTACTTCTAGGAGCAACATTAGAAGAAGTAGTTGATATATTAGTAGACTAATAATGGAGTGAAGTATTATGATAATTGCAACAACAAATTATGTTCCAGGAATGGAAGTAGTAGAATATAAAGGTTTAACTACAGGTGAAGTAGTAGCTGGAATTAATGTTATCAAAGATATAGGAGCAGGAATTCGAAACCTTTTTTTGGTGGAAGAGTCAAAGGATATGAAGATGAAATTATTCAAGCGAGAGCTGAAGCTTTAAAAAGAGTTAGAAGCTCGTGCAGCTGAGATGGGTGCTAATGCCATTATCGGAGTTAGAATTGACTTTGATCCTCTAGGAGGCGACGGTAACAATATGCTTTTAGTTACAGCAACTGGAACAGCTGTAGTAGTAAGATAAACTTATATAAATTATAAAAATAAAAAAATAATAGAAATATTTGTTGAGATATTGTATAATGATAAACAATTATTAAAATTTCAGTAGAGAGGAAAAAAATATAATGAAAAAAATATTTAATTTCAAAAAGATTTTTCTCTATTTTACTTTTTAACAATTGCTCTAGTTGCATCAGCTGTATTTGTAGCTGGATGTAGTATTGATAAAAGTTCGAGTTCAAGTTCGAGTTCATCAGATTCGACTTATAAAGTAAGTAAAGAAGATAAAGATTATTTATCAAAACGTTTTTGCAGATTTAACTAAAACGAATAATGAGACTGTAGGATATGTTTATGCACCGTGTACAGATTTAGATGAACCTATAGTACAAACTAATGACAATGAAACATACTTAAATAAAACATTCGAAGGTGGAAATGTTCCTTACCTTGGTACTGTATTTATGGATATGGACAACAAAAAAGATTTCCATGATAGATTAACTTGGTTATTCGGACATGCTCGTGGAAGTAAAGTAGGAGACCACCGTATGTTTAACGATGTTAACTATTATGACAAACAAGAATATATGGATAAACACAAATATGTAGTAATTGAAACTCCAGAGAGAAAATACTACTATGAGGCAGCGTTCTTAACAATCGTACCGGAAACAACTTCGTTCTATCGTTTAGATTTTGAAAGTGATGAAGATTTCTTAAATCAATTAACTAACGTTAAAAAAGATGCAACAACTAAGAATGATAGTGTACAACTTAAAGCAACAGATAAATACTTAGTATTATCTACTTGCCGTGAGGAAGATGAAACAATCAGATCTAATCTATACTTACGTCAAATTCCAGATAATGAGATGAGTGATTTTGAGGCTAAAACATAAAGATGAATTAAAAATATGTAGCTAAAAGATAATAAATAACAAAAAGCAATCTAGCGATTTTTTTAACACTAGATTGCTTTTTTTCTATGTAGTGACATTATGTTTAGGCATTATTTTAAACTCTCTAATTAAGAAGAATAAAGAAACTGAGAATGCACAAAGGTCAGTTACTGGGGTAGCATAGATTATTCCATCAATACCAAAGAAATGAGAAAGAACAAATAACATTGGTATTAATACTATAAGTTGTTTAGTTAAGGCAATAGTAACTCCAATTTTTTGGTTTTCCTATTGCAGAGAAGAAAAGTAGAACTTGAAATTTGAACACCATTTATAAATGTGAATAGTAAGAAAAATCTCATGTACTTAATTGCAAACTCAAAGTAAAGATCATTACCATTACCAAATAGACTAACAATTTGTTTAGGGAAAAATCTCGAAAATTAAGAAAAATGTAATTGAGATAATCATTGCATATTTCATAGTATATCTCATTGTAGTACGAACTCGTTCATATTTTTTGTGCACCATAATTGTACCCAAAAAAATAGGTTGAGCCCCTTGAATTAATCCAATAATAATCGCTATAAATATTATATTGATTTTGGCTACAATACCAGCAACTGCTATAGGAATATCATTACCGTATACAGAATTAGTACCGTGAATGTTTAATAGGTTGTTTGTTACGATTTGTGCAATCATATTAGATCCTTGGAAAACAAACGAAGGCATACCAAATCCGGCTGCAACTTTTTAATAAAGGTAGCTTAGGTATGAAATCTTGTTTATTAAATTTAACACTTTTTAAATCTCGGGAAATAAAAATACAAGAATCATTGCAGATAAAAAAATTGACTTATTACTGTAGCCCAAGCTGAACCAGCAATTCCCCAACCAAATCCAAAAGATAAAGATTGGATTAAGAATAGTATTAAGTACTGCACCAAAAAAATAATGGCAAACATTGAATATTTTTGGACTATTATCCGAACGAACAATAGGATTAGTACTAATAGAAATTAGTAAGAATGGAATCCCTAAAGAAGTAATTCCAGCAAATGTCATCGCATATTCTAAAATTTCATCTGTAGATCCAAATGCGTACATAAGAGGTTTTAAGAATATATGTACTAAAAGCGTAATAATAATCCCTATAATAAATAATGAAGATACTGCAGTACCAACTACGGACTTAGCTTTTTCAGGATTACCACGACCTAGTTCAAGATTAAAAATTAGAAGCAGCACCGATTCCTATCATTAAACCTATAGCTAAGCAAATCGTAGTAAGAGGGAAGGCAACGTTTGTTGCGGCATTACCTAAGTATCCAACACCTTGCCCTATAAAAATCTGGTCAATTACGCTATACATTGCATTAATGATATTAGCTGTAATAGCAGGCCAAGCAAATGATATAAGTAATTTTTTTATAGGTTTTTGTGCCTAGTGGATTTTTCTATATAATTTTTGTGTTTTTTTCCATATTATTTCCTCCTAAGTTATTTTTATTCAATATTGTGAAGAAAAATAGAAATTTCTTCTTCAGTCAAGTTTTTTTAAGAACTTCTTTTTCAGCTGTGTTTAGTAGATTAGAGTAAGTTGATAAAACTTCTGTACCTATTTCAGTCAAATGTAGTGTAAAAAGAACGTCTATCTTTTCACTCCGCGTTTTCTAATAACAAAAATTTTTGCTTTTTCGAGTGCATCGATGTTTCTTCCAACAATATTTCTATCTTTTCTATGAATTTCAGCAAGTTGAGCTTGGGTAACTCCTTCATTTTTCTGAAATGTAGATAAGAGTAATGAAATGTCCATGTGTAATCCCAATCTCAGCCAAAGGTTGTTTAGTATAACTTCTCATATTCTCTAATAGTGTAATAAGCTTATAACCCAATGCATCTTTTTAACATAAATTCACCACCTAAAATAATATAGCTAATATATTATATACTTAGTATACTATTTTTGTCAATAAAAAAAAGAAAAACATTGAAAAACAATATGTTTCAGGATATCTTTTCAGTGTTTTTCTTACAGTTTATGAAAAATCTAACTCTGTTTGTATTGAGTAAAAAAATTTAGTATTAATTAATGTTCTAAAACCTCCTGTTACTTTTTGTGTCTTCTTTATCATAATAATTCACAGCAGTTTTTTTATTATTAATTCTAAAGCAACGATAATATCTTCTTTTTTCATATAAGGCATATTAGGCTTGTCTAAAATCTGTTCTTCAATATATGGGATATGAATAAATCCAGTTTTTAATATTTGGATATTTTTTTGAAGTTATGTATAAAGGCCTCATACATAATATGATTGCAAACAAAAGTACCAGCAGTATTAGAAATAGCAGAAGGGATATTATTTTTATTTAATTTATCAACAATTGCTTTTATTGGCAGTGTAGAAAAATATGCATTATCTCCATCTTTTCGTATGGCTTCATCAATAGGGCTATTTCCAATATTATCTGGGATTCTAGCGTCATCAATATTAATGGCGATACGCTCAGGTGTAATTTTACTTCTTCCACCAGCTTGTCCAACACAAATAACGATGTTAGGAGAAAATGATTTTATGTTTTCTTCTAAAACACGTGAGCTATCTTTGAAGACTGTAGGTAGGGTAACTTTTTTTATTTCTATATTATCTATTACATCTGGTAAGCTATTAACACATAAACTTGAAGGGTTAATACTCTCCCCCAAACTTATCAAAACCAGTTATTAATACTCTCATAAGGCACCTCGTAATATTTATAAAAAAATATTGTAATAATTAACTTAATAATATTCTATGGTAATTATCACATCTCAATTAATTAAATTTTTTTAAATTATAATAATTATAAAAACAGTTTAGATAATTTTTAAAATAGTATTTTTTTATAATTTTTAGGAGATAAATTCTAATTAGTCATAAAATAAGAGATAAAAAAATCATAAATTTACTAGTTTTTAATTTTTCAGATTTTTTTAAGAAATAATTTTACATTATTCTGAAAAAAATATTATAATATATTTACTATCTAAGATGTATTTTTGTGAAAAGATAAGTTTTACTTTATTAATAGTCGATAAAAACAAGGTTATATGAAGTAATTTGGAAGAAATAGGGAGGGGAAGATTATGTATCGTACAAAAAAATATTATGATAATAAGTTGTATATTGTTCAATTTATTACCATAGTTTTTTTATTTTTACTAAGAACTATGGTAAATTTAATATCAATTTTTATTATTCAAGTTATCTTGGATAGTTTGATATCTAAAGATTTTGAGAGAGTTTATCATTTTGTTAAATACTTGATAGTAATATTAGTATTTTATTTTTTTATTGTTATTTCTTTCTCAATATTTTTTTAAGAAAACTTTTTCTTTCTTGGAAATTTTTTTCTGTTTTAGAGTATTTTTTTATGATAAGTTTTTAAAAAGTGAATATAATGATTTTAAAGAAGCAAAAAAAGCGGTGAAATATTATCTAAGTTAACGTCAGATAGTATAAAGATATCAGATTGGTATTCTCAAGGTAAAGTTATTTTTAGTAACGCAGTCTTTTTATTTTGTTTTTCTATATTGATGTTTATGTGTAGGTATAATGTTTTGATAACATTTATATTATTTTTCTGTAATACTTGTATGTTTTTTTATTATAAAACAAATAAGTAAGAAACTTTCGAATTGTATGAAAAGTGAACAGAAATTATTAGGTGAAACTAATCAATATATACTTCAGTCAATATTAGGTTATTTTTGATTTAAAGCAATTAAATAAAGAACAGTACTTTATAGATTATCTTCAAGAAAATATTATAAATAAGAGAATAAAGGTCAATACTGACTTAGCAAAAGTATTTTTTCGTTATATGTAGGTATATCTGCTACTGTTGCATTTATACTACCTATTGTTTCTCTATTACTTTCAGTGTATTTTTATAATATATAAAGATTTTTTTCCATAGGTTCGGCTATTGCAATATTTTTCTACAGTTAGAATGTTAGATGAACCTATAAATTCTATATCAGATAAAATAACTGTTAGGCAGACCGCTTATAAGATAGAAAGTGAGTTGTCTAAGACTTTCAATAATAAAAAGCAATGAAGAGAAAGAAGTATTAAAAATAAGTAAATTTTAACAGTGTAAATGTGAATATAGCTAGTTTTTTTATTTTTAAAGACAATCTGATTTTTATCTGATTTTTAGATTAAACATAAATAAGGGTGATTTTCTAATCCTAAAAGGAAGAAGTGGAGTAGGAAAGACGACGATATCTAATCTTATATTAAGAAACTTGCAAGAGGGCTCATATAAGTTAGATGGGGAAGTCTTAATCAATGAAAAAGATATATATAAGAATAATATTCAAGTTTTAGGAGAATTTTTGAAAAGTAAGTCAAGAACCATACATATATGAAGCTACAATAAGAGATAATATTCTCTTAGGTGATTCATACGAGGATAGACTTGATGAGATAGTTAGATTATTACACCTGCAAGAATTGATTGATAAATTAGGATATAATTATTTATTGAAAGAAAATGGAAAAAAACTTAAGTGGTGGAGAAAAAGCAAAAGACTAGAGTTGGCTAGAATATTAATAAGAAGACCTGAGTTTATTATTTTGGATGAACCGACAAGCGCTATGAATACCAATTTGAGTGAATTAATAGTAGAAAAACATTTTTTAACTACTTAAAAGAACACAATATTACAAGTTTGATAATAACTCATAGTAAGGAATTTGATAAGTTTGCTACAGATATCATAGAAATTAAATAAGAGTAAGAGCAACATTATAAATATTACCGCAGATAAGTAATACTTATACATGGAGTTAGATACTAGTGACTTAGGATTTTGATTTTTATAAAAATTAATTTTTCCTAAGTCTTTCTTTTGTCGTTTTATATAAGATATATTTTTGAAGGTGCTGAATCAAAAAGTTTCAAAATTTTTAGAAAGTTTATATGAGAATCTTAGATATGGTACTTTATTAATATCTAATTTCGCTTTATAAAAAAACTTTTTAGGTATTTAACAAACTGTATTATTGTTACTTGATAAAATCGATTTCTTAAAAAAATAAAGATTTTTGAGGCTCTCTTTATAAGATAAATTGTAATTGATTATTAAAAGTGATATTATTAAAAACATAAGGGGTGAGGATTTTGTCTAGAGAAGAAAAATTAAGAACAATTATTAGCACGATAGATAATTCAGAATATAGTGCTACTAAGAAAACTACTAATAATAAATGTATGATGAGAACATTTAAAGAGGCTAATGACACTTGGTTAGCCGAAGCATATTCTAAGAAAAAAATATGCTGATTATAAACCATTTCAATTCGTTGATGGAGAGGGAGTAAGATGTTCAATCTACTTAAGTGGATGCTTATTCGCTTGCAAAAGAGTGTTTTAATGAAAGTATCCAAAATTTTAACGCGGGTCAATTATATACGAAAGAAATAGAAGATCAAATAATACAAGATTTAAGTAATTCATATGTACAAGGATTAACAATTTTAGGAGGAGAACCGTTCCTTAATACTCAGGTAGCTAGAAAGTTAGCTAAAAAGAGTTAGAGATGAGTTCGGTACAACAAAAAGATATCTGGGTATATAGTGGTTACACATATGAGCAACTCTTAAATGGTAGTGAGGATAAAAAGAATTATTAAATCTATGTGATGTATTGGTAGATGGTCCGTTTATGATTTTTTTCTTAAAGACCTAAGCTTTAAGATTTAGAGGAGTAGTAACCAAAGAATTATAGATTTAAAAAAATTCGAGTAAGGATAATGTAGTGTTATATTTAGAATAGTAATACTAAAAATGAAATTACTTTTTAATAGAAAAATTTTTCGTGATATAATATTTAAGCTAACGATTAAGGATATATAATATCTCTAATTGTTTTTTTGTTAATTAATTTATAGAGAGGAGATTAAAAGTTGAAAAAAATATTATTGAAATTTTTTTCGAAATGATATAAAAAGAGGTATTTAGAAAAACTAATACGTGGATAATTATAGTAGGATTAATTTTTTTACCATCGATGTATGCGTGGCCAAACATTTTATCTTCATGGGATCCATATGGTCATACAAATAATATAAAGGTTGCTGTTACATCTGAAGATGATGGTGCTACTGTCGATGGCAAAAGAGTTAAACTTAGGTAATAGTTTAGTTGAGGGATTAAAAAGTAATAAGAGCCTAGATTGGCAGTTTGTATCTAATAAACAAGAAGCTGAGGACGGAGTAAGAATAGGTGACTATTATGCGAGTATAGTAGTTCCAAAAAAACTTTAGTAAAGATATGACTTCTGTTAGTAGAACAGAACCCTCAAAGGGCGACAATTGAGTATACGGTAAATGAGAAAATTAATGCTATTAGTCCTAAAATAACTAATAGTGGAGCTTCAGCAATTGCTAATAATATTAGTAAGAGTTTCGTTGGAACAGCAAATGGAGTAATTTTTGAAAAAAACTACATGAGGCTGGTATTAAATTTGAAGAAAATTTACCATCAATAGAAAAAGCTAAACAAGAAATTTTTCAAATTAAATGAAAACTTTTCTACATATGAAGCGAGTTTAAATGAATTAATAGGAAAAAGTAGAACATGGTTATAATATATTAAATACAGTTCAAAATACTTTTACCTGAAATAGATAGAGCAGCGACTAATAGTATTATGCTAGCTGATAAAGCAGGTGTAACAATTAACAATATTCAAGGATTTAATGATAGAATGCTACCTATTATTAGTAATCATTTAAGTATAGTTGAAGAAGTCTCAAAAAGAAGCAAATATTATAGCAAAAAGAAATTCAACAAAAACCAGATAGAACAGAAGAAATTAAAGCTAGACAAAAAGCTTTTAGATAGTAGACTTCAAGCAAGTGGAGAAAGACTACAACTTGTAAAGAATATTTTCGAATATTTTTAATAACTCTATCTAATGAAAGATTATTTAATAATCAACTAGCCAAAGTGACAACTCTAGAAAATGATATTAATAAAGTAAAAAGAGATTAATATTAATATTTATAGTAAGATGGATCACTATGATGAAATTATAGATACTTTGAAAGAAGAGTTTGTAAATAAATCAGCTAGAATAAACGAACTTTTCAACAGATATGAATACTAAGTTAAATGATGAAGTTTCTCCATTAATCTCACAGGTTCTTAGTAGGGCAGATGTTAATATTGATAAAGTGAGTGGAATAATAGCTCAAGCTCAAGGAGAGCTTCCAACCGTAGAAAGAAAATTATCAGAAACTGAAGCGAAAAATAATTAATGCACATGGTAAATTATTAACGTTACAAGAGTATATGCCAACAGCAAAAAGCAAAATTCAAAAACTAACAGATGAAATAAAAAAAGGCTGATGGAGAAGTAGATAAAAACCAACTGTTTAATTTATTAAAAGTCGATTATAAGCAACAAGCTGAATTTTTTTCGCAAAATCCAGTAAAACTTCAAGAGAATAAACTTTATCATATAGAAAAACTACGGATCAGCGATGACTCCATTTTATACAGTTTTTATCTATTTGGGTTGGATCATTATTAATGTCTTCGTTATTAACTACTAAGGTAGAAGACGAAGAAAAATAAATATAAACCATATCAAAAAAATACTTTTGGAAGAGGATTATTGTTTGTAATAATTTCTTTATTCCAGACACTAATTATAACTTTAGGTGATATGTATGTTCTAGGTACTCAGGCGACATCACCATTTAGATTTGTTATATTTGCATTATTAATATCTTTTACTATTTTCATCAATTATTTATACAATAGTATGTATTTTAGGAAATGTAGGGAAAGCAGTTTGTATTGTATTATTAGTACTGCAATTAGGGAAGTTCAGGGGAACATTCCCGATTCAGATGACTTCAAAATTCTTCCAAACATTATATCCAAAAAGTACCGTTCACTTATTCAATAGGATTACTACGTGAAGCGGTAGGTGGTGCATATGCTCCAGCTGTGCACCGTGATATAAAAAAATATTATTTATATATCTAATTATCGTTCTTGTAGGTGGAGCGGTTCTAATTAGTCTAAAAAGCACGTTCTGCTAAATTAAGTAGAGAAAGAGAACGCTCTAAGTTATTCTTATAGAATATAATTTTTCAGTAGAGATTAAGTAGTTACAATATAATGTAGTTTTGTAACATTACTTAATCTCTACTTTTTATGGATTTCACTTCATAATTTAGTTTTTTTATAAGATGTAGCAAGGAGAATAAAAAAAGTTAAATAGTGTTGAGCTTTTTCTTTTTAAGTATATGGGTGTCTTGATGGTTGCTTAGAGGTAGATTATGGATACTAGCTAACGCCATTTGCAGTTGGAGTGAATTACAAAACCAAAAATTACCCGGATATTTATAAAAAAATTTAATGAAGAAGCTCTAGTTAAAGTAAGATTTGAATTAATAGAGATAAGCGAATACTAGCTAAAAAAATTAGGAGATAAAGAACTACAAGCTAAATTAAAGTTAAGAGAGAGGATTTTTAAAAATCGAGGAGAAAGAACCTAATAGAAAAAAATCCTATTGTAAAAGTGAAACCACCTAAGAAATCGATTGAAGATAGAAATAAATGGATGTATAATAGAGGTGTGAAAGAGAATGATGCAATTCACGGGGCGTGGAATGATGAAAATTATCCTTATCGAGAAAATCGAGATGAACATGATAAAAAAAATTCTATTTTTTTATAAATGAGAGTATTTTAGAAAATGGATTACGAAGATCTGATTCAAGTTAGATATGTCGGAATCATGGAGAAAGTTGAGAGAGGGGAAAAAAATATTTTTAAACACAATATAGTGATGTTGCATCACGAGTTAATATAATTGATCATGATGAAGTAAGGAATGAGTTATCCTGAAGTACACGATCAGACGGATAAAAATATATAATTATCTTGGGGAATTAGAAAAATGGCAAAAGAAAGAGAGGTAATTTAGATGTATTTGAAGTTGAGAAAAATAGAAAAACACTGTTAATATTAGATATTATTATTATCCTAATGATACAAAAATCCTCGTATAGTTGAATTAAAAGAGAACGGAGATGTCTCTATAATCAAACTTTCTAAATATGATATTGAAAATGATAGTTTATATTTAGCTAATAAAGCAAAAAGCAGCATTAAGAAAGATGTGGGAATCAAATAACTTTCCAGAAGAACATTTTTCTGGCTTTGGGGATAGATATAATAAATAGTAGATTGATTATAAAAATGCCTAGTAGATTTTTTTACTTAGTGTAGTTACAGAATTAAATTATTTTTAATAATTATCTGATAAAAATTAAAATAAAAGCTGAAAAAAAGTCAAAAATTCATGTATGACAGAGAATTATGAAAAAGAGATACAATATTGTTGAAAAAAATAGTAATTTTTATTATAACTAAAGTATCGATAATTGATAAAAATTAGTATTTATATTAAATATTGTAAAGGAGAACTAATATGAAATTTAGTGATATTATAATGGAAGATATAGGAAAAACAAGAGGTATCAAATTTGAAAAAGAAATTGACATAGAAAAGCTATCGGATAAAGAGTTAAGAGCAACACGTTTTTGTAGATGGTTGGTCTAAAGAGGAAGAAGAAAGAATAAAAAAAGAATGGGCTAAAAGAGGATTACAATAAAAAAACACTCGATATTTAGTTAGGTATTTTTTCTTACTAAAGGATACGGAGAAATACAGAGAGAAATTGCTAATTATTTTAGAAAAGTATTAGAAGATAAAAATTAAGGAGTATTTTTAAAAATGTTGATAAAAACCTAAAGGATATAAGTATTGGCTAACTAGTGGAGATGAGTTAAAAAAATACAAGAAGACGCTCCAGAATGGGCGAAAGAAGAATTTGAAAAAAATATTTGAAAATGATAGATCAATCTTCAGGACAAAAAGGAGATGCTGAGGTAATTATATATTAATAGTTAAAGATTTTTTTAAACACTTAGTGGATTTTACTAGGTGTTTTTATTGTGCCATTTTTTGTTCTAGACAAGACGTAAAATATTCTATTTTTATGCCTTGCAAGGTGTTAGGGTATTATAGTGTTAAAAATTCAGGTTAAAGGATGTAAAACGAAATAGGTTTTTAAATTTATGAGCTAAAAAAAGAGATATGTTTGTCAAAGAGAGAGTAACTTATAAAGATGTAATCGATAAAAATCTTGCAAGTGTACGGTAAAAAGGTTAGGAAATGTAAGCCATTAAGTGAAACTAGGGTACACCGTCGAGAATAAAACATTAAAAATCACAACTTGAATCACTTCTAATCTATACTTTTCTCATAGTAAATGAAAAAAATAGTGTTTTTTTGTGATATAATTAAAAGATAAAACCTTAAAAATATAGAGGATAGATTATGGTTAGAACATTAGATAGAACAAAAAGATATCTTTTTAGATACAATGCTTTTGGGAAATGAAATTTTAATAAAAATAAAAACAACGAATAAAAACGAAAATTACTGTTGTCCTAGCAGCATATAGAAGTGTGAAAAGATTACAGGAAATAATTAATAATTTATTTAATCAAAGTTTTCAAGATTTCGAAGTAATAGTAGTCGATGATCTTTCTAGTTCTGAAATAGAAGAAGCGGTTGCTGCAGTAGACAGTAGTAAAATAAATTATATAAAAAAACAACTAGGATCTAATTCATCAGCCAAAAAAACTGTGCGTTAGATTTTTGCTAAAGGAGAATATGTAGTTTTTGTAGAAGAAAATTCAAAAATTAAAACAAAATTACTTAGAGATTTTTATATAATGAGATTTCTAAAAAAATAATCTTGATATTGCAATGTTAACTAGAGATGGATATCCTAGTATATTAGATGAAAAAGATTTCATCTGGTCAAGAATATTTAGTAGAAGAAATTAAAAAGATTAAAAAGTGATTTAAACTATAACATTACTTCTTGCATGTTTAAAAAGAAAAATTTTTAGATATTTACAATTTAAGATTTCAAGAAGACATGCTCGTTTTAGAGAACTTATATTTTTAAATTAAAAACTTTTGATATAGCAGGAAAAAGTTAGTCAAATTGGAAAAAGTTGGATATAAGGACTTATTGGATCAGTGAGAAATAATGCAATGATAGATGCGTCTACTAGAAGAATTATGATTGCAGTAAATAAAATAGAAGAGTTTAAACAAAATAAAAAAATATGAAGAAAGTTTAAATCTTCTATGTGGATACTTACTTTTTGATGTATTGAGAATGCATGAAAATATGTCCGAGGAAATAGAAATTTTAGAATTGATAAAATCAAGAAAAAAATTATTTTGAAAGTGATACATTTGTAAACAAAACAATGATAGCAATGTCTCCGATAATGTTTGCTAATCATCTTAACAGAAAAGGATAGGAGATAAGTATGAGGCGAATACTTCATAATGTATTTTCATATGCGTTTATAGCACTTTTTCACAGTTGCTTTTAACTTGGGCTTATGTAGCACCTTTTGTATATGAACGAATATTGAATCCACTTGCTCTGCTTTTTAGGAGTACCTGTGGTTTTTATACTGTTTATTTACGTAGTAAAAAAATCTTAGCAACTGATGAAGCTGGATTAAAAAATATAATAGAATAATAATATTAGTTTATGTGATTTTTCCAAGCGATTATTTTTATCGATGGATACCTTAAACTTCTCAGATGGTGCAGAGATAGAAAATGAAGCACATTATATGCTAAACTACGGGAAATTTTCAGGTGAGAGATATTTCTTAGTTTATCCTAATAATATTACACCTACTATTATCCTTTATTGGATATATCGTATAGCAGCATTCCTACATATTTCTGAAGTTTGGATGTTGCATATATTCTGTTTCTTAGTAACAACGGCAACAATATTCTTAACGTATAAAAACAGCTGGAAAATTATTAACAAAACAAAAACAGACAATAATTCTTGGGTTAATGATTTTATACATACCATTTCAAATGTATAGTTTATTCTACTATTCTGATACGTTAATGGTAATCATGGTAGCTTTAATAATATATGTACTTATTCCGTCGGATGGAAGTTTTATCTTCAGAACGAAGCATATTGTAGCTGTAGCGATATTAGTAGCTTTTGCTTGGAATCTTAGATCTAATATCATTATTATACTACCGGCATTAATTGTGTACTTATTGTTTTTCAAAATGGTACAAAAATTTAGTATTACTATTGGTAACCTTTGGAATTGCGTTTGTCTTCTTTGGTAAAGGATTTGACATGCTTTGGGCACACTATGGATTCTGGAAAGATGATGGTTATAGATTCCCTATGTTACACTGGGTAATGATGGGAATGAGTATCCAGGGGGGAAGTTATAACTGGCAAGATTTCCAATTTACATACCTTAGCCAAAAATAAAATGACAGATGATTTAGGTTTATTCTTTAATAGGCTAACTCATAGACCATTTTTCCTTAATTTACTTATGATAGTTCTTAAAAATAAGAGGTAATTGGAGTGATGGTACGATAAATTATACGAATGGTACTCGTGCATTACGAGATGGTGATGGATTCTTATGGCAATTATTCTATGGAAGTGACAATAGTTTCTTTATCTATATTTCTCAAATGATGTATGTAGTAATTTTTATTTGGGATGGTTTATTACATTTATAAACGTAGAAAAGAGTATATAACATCTTGTTTCTTATTCCAAATTATTATTTTTTTGGAGTATTCATGTTCCATTTGATTTGGGAAGCAAAAACCAAGATATGTTTATGCATGGATGCCAATAATCTTTTATTTTAGGAGCGAAAGGTTTAATTTTATTTGCTGAAAGATATGAGACTATAATATTTGATAAGTACAAGAAAAAGTTATACATAGCTTTTGGAATAGTTTTTTCTCTTCAAGTAGGTAGTGATAGTTTCTTAAGACCGTCATATTCAATGAATTTAGATTATGATTCACGTGTAATTAATGGTATTAGTATATATGCAACAGATAATTATCTGCGTGATGGAATAGTTAGAGTTAATAAAGATACTGAAGTAGAACAAACGTTTAAAGCGAATCAAACTTTTAATTATGTTCGTGGTTATATTTCATCATACGATGAGAAGAATAATTCGAAATATAAAGTAGAAATTATAGACAAAAAAAGATAATAAAGTCGTAAGAGAACATGAATTTGTATATCGTGAATTGTATTGGGAAATTCCTTTACAGACATATACATTACGTTGGTACTTCGATGATCTTCCTGCAGGAGATTATAGTGAAATTCTCACAAATAGAAAGTGATAATAATGGTAGCATAGTAATTTCAAGTGTTCCGAATGAAATGATAGACATGTACGAAGCGGGAAATTATATATTAATGGAGCAGATCAAAATAAAAAAAGATCTATCATTACAAATAGGGCGTAGATACCAAAAAAACTTTGGTGGTATTAGTAAATGGAGAGAAAAGAAGTTTTGTAATTTTTTTAATCAGAATAATAAAAACTCATCTTAGGATGAGTTTTTATGTTAGTTAAAAATTTTATAAAAATTTCAGTTTAAATATAATAATATTATTATTTTTAGAAAATAATAATATTATTTGATAGAAATTCTTGACAAAGAAATATTTAAAAATTAAAATAGAATTTAAGGGATTGGATTTATTTAAGTAAAAAGGGATATTGTAGATATAAGGAATAATGTTAAATAAAAAAATATAATTAATTATATTTTTTTATTTTTCAAAAATTTTATTTGATAGGGAACTAAGTCAAGAAATAGTTGTATTAAAGATAATATATATTTAGTGAGAGTTTATACTAATATTTATTAAAAATTTTTATGGATAATATATCATGATAGATAATTTTCTATTAAATATAGAAAAAGAGTCTAAATTATTTATATTTTTTTCATATCTTTAGATGATGCTATTAAAGACAGGGTTATAGATTTAATTTTTCAGTTTATCTATTAATTCAGTATAGAAATTTATAAAAAGTAAGGAGTCCTCATGATAAATAAAGATAAAAAGGTGTTAAAATATTCGATAAAAAAATTTAGTGTTGGAACATTTTCAGTACTAGTAGGTGCTTTTATATTTTTAGCAACACCTGCTTTAGCTAATGAAATAAATTCTAGTGAAAATATACACAAAGAAAATAGTACAGTCATAGAAAAGGAAAAACGAAAGAAATTTATAAAAGTGAAGAAAAAAAGGGTAAATGATATAGAAGAATCTGTTTCAGTATTGAGTAAAGAAGGAAGTTTAGCAGAAGAAAAAGTTTCATAGAAAAACTCCGGATGAAAAACCAAAAATCTCGTAGTAAAAAGATCTATAGAGTCAGAAAAAGAAATTAGATAAACGTTTTGCTACAGATGAAGATTTTTGAAAAATATCAAAAAGGATTAATAACGACAGAAGATGGAAAAATTGATAATTTACTTTTTGAAAAAGCTCCATTAAAAAGCGAACGAGGATAAAGATGGAGATAGTGCAAAAAAATGGTAGTGAAATCTATATTTATGAGAAAGATGGAAAAACTTATTATGGATATTATGGACATCCATTTTTTTAAAGGATACAGATGGTGATGGTATACCGGATAACGACCATAGTGATTTGAATAAACCAGCTGATGATGACAATTTTAAGTGGTATGTGACTGATCGAGATATGGTTATGTTTATGAAACTAGCATATCGTGATGACGAGTATATTAAGAAAGTTTTAAATAAAGATTATAAGTGGACTAATGCTGATAACATTGTAAAAGATGATTCAAGAGCTAAAAATGAATATGAACTTATGCACAATGAACTATCTTCATATTGGGAAGTTGACAAAACCTATCATTATGATAGTGGACTTGATGCAGTAATATTTAAGACAAAAAGTACACTTCCGTTCTTACCAGATGGCTTAGCCCATGTTCTTGCAATAAGAGGAACTCAAGGTAATAAGGATGTACGAAATGATGCTGTTATTGGATTAGGACAAGATCCAAGGCAAGGTTGGGAAATAGAAGAAATAATAAAAGATATTGCTAAGAGAGAAGATATAAAAAACTTCTATATAACTGGACACTCATTAGGTGGTTATCTAACTCAACGTGCGGTAGTTAAATTACATAGATTGGCTAATGAGGAAAAATGGCAACTATATAGATTCTGTAGCTGAAAAAAATATAAAAAAATTTTTATAATAATATTTTTTTAAAAAAAGCTACAACTTTTAATGCACCAAAAAAATTAATGCATCTATTCTAAATAGAAACTTATATAATAAAAGTATCTTAAGTAAGGAATTGGCTAAACAAGGTAAAATTAAACATTATGGGATGAGCAACGATAGAGTTATAGGATTATTATATAATGATAAAGATGTATTGACTTATATAGAAGGGGGAAGTCATAGTTCTAATGCTTACTTCTCAGCATTGTTAAATGATGATGATAATTTTAATATAGGTGAAAGAACTGGGGTTAGTGGTAAGGGAAAAACAAAAATCCAGTATTGAAAGATTTAAAGATAGCAGAACCAACGGATGAAGAAGTAAGGAAAATAGTAAATGAGAATATAAAAATTTCATTGAAAGATAAAAAAATCCAGTAGAAATATTAGCGTTAAATAAAAATATCAAGAGAAGAAGTCTTGAAAAAAATTAAATTTAGATAATTTACCTAATACAGCAACATTGAATATAAATGTTCCTGATGAAGTTCAACCGACAGCAGGAAATCATGTTTTACCAGTAACAATAAGTTATTTAGGAAAAACAGTAAATCCAAATATAAATGTAGTAGTAAAAGTATTACCGAATTTCGAAGAGTTGAAAGCTATAAAAACAAAAAGCATCTGATGAGAAAGAGAAGAAAGTAGACACAGAGCATAAAACTGCGGAAACAAAAAAATTATTATGATGCAAAAAAAGTAGAATTAGACACTAAACTACAAAAAAAGTTGAAGAATTGTTAAATAATAGTAGTGCTAAACAATCGGAGATAAAAAGATTTAACTAAAGAATTAGAAACATTGTTAGAAGAATACAAAAACGTCTGTTAGTGGTTTAAAAATTAGATAAAACTTTATTAATAGATGAGATAGCAAAAAGCTACGAATAAATTGGAAATGTTTAAAAAAATACAGATACTTCATTAAAACCGGTAGAAGTAGCAACTGAATTTAATAGTCAAAAAGATAAATTGCTGAATAACTATAATAATCTTTTAAAAAGAAGTTAAGGGAATTTAGACGGAATAGAAACTTACGATAAATTAGTGGAAGAAAAAAATAGATTGGCTAATTTGGAAAAAAAGAAATACAAGAAGCCTCATCTATTTTAAATAAAACTCAAAAAGATTATTATGAACCAATTAAGAAATCTTATGAACTTTATGAAGGGGATAAACCTAACGAGGAATTATCTATTGAGAAAAATAATCTACCTATAAAAAAATATTATATGGGAAACTAAACCGAATACTTCAAGTTCAGGAAATAAAGAGGGAAGAGTAAAAGTAATATATAATGATGATAGTTTTGATTTAGTAGATGTAAACGTGAATGTTAAAGCTTTGTATGGAGAAATAATTACAACAACTAAAGAAGAAAAAGCTTCCATTAAAAAGTAACTTACACTGGTGATGAAACAAAAAGATTATGGTTATATCAGTGAATTTACTGGAAAAAGATGGTAAAGTTGTTACAACTATAAAATCAAGATTAAATAAAAAAAGACGAATATTGTAGAAGAAATGAGTAGAACTTCAGTAAGAACAGAAGCCTCAAATACAGTTATTACAAAAGGGATTAAGTCTAAAATAGAGGAGATTAAAATCCCAAGAAAAAGTTGTTTATGAAGAAGATGCTTCGTTAGATAAAGGTAAAGAGTTTGTAAAAACAGAAGGTGAAGATGGTAAAAAAATATTACGACAACGACGTATATTTTTAAATAGTACGACGGGAGAAGTTATAGAAAAAAAATAACTATAGAGAACAAGGAAAAAAATAAATAAAATTATAGTAAGAGGAATAAAAGAAGTAGTCAGTGATCCTGAAATTATAGAGGTTCCAACAAATCCGAAGGATAACTCTAATGAGGATAGTGTTTTAGTTCAACCAGAAGAAACAGGAAAAGAGGGAACACCGATAGCACCTGTAGAGGAGAAACCGAAAGAAGATAAGCCATCAGTTTCAGAAAAAAACAGAACAACCAGCTCAACCAGAAGAAACAGGAAAAGAAGGAACACCGACAGCACCTGTAGAGGAGAAACCGAAAGAAGATAAGCCGTTAGTTCCAGAAAAACAAGAGAAACCAGTTCAATCAGAGGAAACAGGAAAAGAAGGGACACCGACAGCACCTGTAGAGGAGAAACCGAAAGAAGATAAGCCATCAGTTTCAGAAAAACAAGAGAAACCAGTTCAATCAGAGGAAACAGGAAAAAGAAGGAACACCGACAGCACCTGTAGAGGAGAAACCGAAAGAAGATAAGCCATCAGTTTCAGAAAAAAACAAGAGAAACCAGTTCAATCAGAGGAAACAGGAAAAGAAGGAACACCGACAGCACCTTCAGAGGAGAAACTGAAAGAAGATAAGCCGTTAGTTCCAGAAAAAAACAGAACAACCAGCTCAATCAGAGGAAACAGGAAAAGAAGGAACACCGACAGCACCTGTAGAGGGAAACTGAAAGAAGATAAGCCGTTAGTTCCAGAAAAACAGAACAACCAGCTCAATCAGAGGAAACAGGAAAAGAAGGAACACCGACAGGACCTGTAGAGGAAAAAAACCGAAAGAAGATAAGCCATCAGTTTCAGAAAAACAAGAGAAACCAGTTCAACCAGAAGAAACAGGAAAAAGAAGGAACACCGACAGCACCTGTAGAGGAGAAACCGAAAGAAGATAAACCATCAGTTCCAGAAAAAAACAGAAAAAAACAGAACAACCAGCTCAACCAGAAGAAACAGGAAAAGAAGGGACACTGACAGCACCTGTAGAGGAGAAACCGAAAGAAGATAAGCCATCAGTTTCAGAAAAACAAGAGAAACCAGTTCAATCAGAGGAAACAGGAAAAGAAGGAACACCGACAGCACCTGTAGAGGAGAAACCGAAAGAAGATAAGCCATCAGTTTCAGAAAAACAAGAGAAACCAGTTCAATCAGAGGAAACAGGAAAAGAAGGAACACCGACAGCACCTTCAGAGGAGAAACTGAAAGAAGATAAGCCGTTAGTTCCAGAAAAAAACAGAACAACCAGCTCAATCAGAGGAAACAGGAAAAAGAAGGAACACCGACAGCACCTGTAGAGGGAAACTGAAAGAAGATAAGCCGTTAGTTCCAGAAAAAAACAGAACAACCAGCTCAATCAGAGGAAACAGGAAAAAGAAGGAACACCGACAGGACCTGTAGAGGAAAAACCGAAAGAAGATAAGCCATCAGTTTCAGAAAAACAAGAGAAACCAGTTCAACCAGAGGAAACAGGAAAAGAAGGAACACCGACAGCACCTGTAGAGGAGAAACCGAAAGAAGATAAGCCATCAGTTTCAGAAAAACAAGAGAAACCAGTTCAATCAGAAGAAACAGGAAAAAGAAGGAACACTGACAGCACCTGTAGAGGAGAAACCGAAAGAAGATAAGCCATCAGTTTCAGAAAAAAACAAGAGAAACCAGTTCAATCAGAAGAAACAGGAAAAGAAGGAACACCGACAGCACCTGTAGAGGAGAAACCGAAAGAAGATAAGCCATCAGTTTCAGAAAAACAAGAGAAACCAGTTCAACTCAGAGGAAACAGGAAAAAGAAGGAACACCGACAGGACCTGTAGAGGAGAAACCGAAAGAAGATAAACCATCAGTTCCAGAAAAACAGAACAACCAGCTCAACCAGAAGAAACAGGAAAAGAAGGAACACTGACAGCACCTGTAGAGGAGAAACCGAAAGAAGATAAGCCATCAGTTTCAGAAAAAAACAAGAGAAACCAGTTCAACCAGAAGAAACAGGAAAAGAAGGAACACCGACAGCACCTGTAGAGGAGAAACCGAAAGAAGATAAGCCGTTAGTTTCAGAAAAACAAGAGAAACCAGTTCAACCAGAAGAAACAGGAAAAGAAGGAACACCGACAGCACCTGTAGAGGAGAAACCGAAAGAAGATAAACCATCAGTTCCAGAAAAAAACAGAACAACCAGCTCAACCAGAAGAAACAGGAAAAAGAAGGAACACCGACAGCACCTGTAGAGGAGAAACCGAAAGAAGATAAGCCATCAGTTTCAGAAAAACAAGAGAAACAACAGTTACTTCTGAAAAACAGGAATAAATAGAACTAATGATTTTTTTCATTTATCGCTATAATAAGTTTAATTGTGTTAATTTTGTCAAGGAAACAAGAGAATAGTATGGATTAATTTCCATGGATGAAGTTCAATCTTCGGTTTGGAGAATCTATTGTAATAATTTTTTTGATATAGGTAGTTTCTTATATATACTAACATCATGTTGTAAAGAGAGAAAGACGATAAAAAAACGATTTATTATCAAAGAAAGTAAAACTATGTTATAATTAAACTACAACATAAAAAGGAGCAAATAATAACTATGGTAAATATTTATGATAAAGCAAATGAATTTGAAAGAGCATTAAGAGAATCAGATGAGTATAAAGCATCATTAGCAGCGGCTGAGGGCTTATATGCAGATGAAGAAGCTAATGCTTTATATACAGAATTCGTGTCTAAACAAAAAGACTTAATGGAATCTGCTCAAGCAGGAAATGAACCTACTGAAGAAGAATTATCAGTATTTGAAGAAATCCAACAAAAATTAATGGGAAATGCTAAATTCTTAGAATTTGTACAAACTCAACAAAAACTACAATTTTTAATTGAAGACTTAAATAAAGTAATGTACAAACCTTTAGATGAACTTTTCGAAAAATACGGAAATAAATAAGATGTAGCGTGGAATTGCCCCAAAAATCCTAAATTTTTTTAAAAGTATATATTATAACTTATAGATGCAATGGTTTATTGATATTTAAGTTCGTTTTTTTCAAAAAGCTTTTTAGATATCAATAAACTTTTGTGGGAGTGACTCAAAAATTTTGTTTCTTAGAAATCATGATTTTTGAGTCACTCCTTTCTTAATATCTCCAAAAAAATTTAACATTATTAGTAATAATTCATTTATAATTTATAAGGAGTGTAAATATAGATATTATAATATTATTTTTTTATAAATTAAACATAGTATCAGTTTGAAATTCTTGACATACAAGGACTTAAAAAAATTAGAATATAATTAAGGGAAATTAAGCGGATTTATCAAGAAGAATAGAATAGAGGTTTAGTGTAGTAAATTATAGATAATATATGGGAAATTTTATATATTTTTATTTTTTTAAAATATTTTTTTACTGATTTGAGATTCTTATTAATAGTTCGTTTTATAAAATAGAGAAAAAAATATTAAGATGATAATTTTTTATATAATATAGTATTTTGTTCATAATTTTTTTGAGAATATTATTTATAATTTTTAGTAAACAAGGTTAGTAAGAATCATTGAGTTTATTTTTATCTATAAAGTTAGTGTAATAATTTATAAAGGAAGAGAGGAATTCCCATGGAAAAATAAAAAAATAATGTATTAAAATATACGGTAAAAAAATTCAGTGTTGGAACATTTTCAGTATTAGTAGGTGCTTTTATATTTTTTTAACAGCACCTGCTTTTGGCAAGTGAGACGAATTCTAGCGAGAATATACATAAGGAAAAACAACGTTATACTAGATAAGGGAAATCATAACGAAAGCAGCGCTTTTAAAAATGTATCAAATGAAAAGAATATAGAAAAAAAGTATTTCTGAAGATGTTAAGGTAAATGATTTAGCGAAGAAGAAAAAAAGATTCTGATAAGGAAAGATGTTTTGATAGAAGGGAATGAAGGACAAAAATTCAAAAAGTTCGTAATAATATGTCTGTTGTATCAGAAAGAGAATCTAAAAACAATTTGCTACAGATGAAGATCTTGTAAAAATTTCAAAAAGGTTTAATAACAACAGAAGATTCGAAGATTGATAATTTACTTTTTGGAAAAGAACCGTTAAAAGGCTAATGAGGATAGTGATGGGGATAATGTGAAAAAAATAGTCGTGAGATTTATACTTATGAAAAAGGACGGAAAAACATATTATGGTTACTATGGACATCCATTTTTAAAGGATACAGATGGAGATGGAGTAATAGATCATGATCAGAGCGATTTGAGTAAACCGGGAGATGATGATAATTTCAAGTGGTATGTTACCGATCGAGATATGGCTTTTATTTATGAAATTATCGTATCGTGACGATAGCTATATTAAAAAAAGTTTTTAGATAAGGATTATCAGTGGACAAAGGCTGATAACATTGTCAAAGGTGACTCGAACCCCGAAAAATAAATATGAACTTATGCATAATGAACTGTCTCAATATTGGGAAGTCGACAAAACTTATCATTATGATAGTGGGCTTGATGCAGTATTATTTAAAACTAAAAGTGCACTATCAATTGTTCCGGATGGATTGGTTCATGTTTTAGCTATACGCGGAACTAAAGGTGGAAAAGATATAGGTAATGATGCAGTTGTTGCGTTTGGCCAAAAATCCACAACAAGGTAAAGAAATTGAAGAAATTATAAAAGATATTGGATTAAGAGAAGATATAAAGAACTTTTTATATTACGGGACATTCATTAGAGGATACCTAACTCAACGTGCAGTAGTGAAGTTACATAAATTAGCAAATGAAGAAAATGGGTATTTGATAGAACCTGCTGCTAAGAAGTATAGAAATTTTTATAGTAATGTTTTCAAAAAAGCTACAACGTTTAATGCTCCTAAAATTGTCGCATCTATTTTGAATAGAGATCTATATAACAAGAGTATTTTAAGCAAACAGTTAGCTAAAGAAGGAAAATAAAGCATTATGGAATGAGTGGGGATAAGGTTGCAAGATTATTATACAATGATAAAGATGTTATGACCTATATAGAAAAAGGAGAACATAGTTCTAATGCGTACTTCTCATCAATATTAAATGATGATGATAACTTTAATGTTGGAGAAAGAACTGGAGTTACTGGTAAAGGAAAACAAAAACTCAGTGTTGAAAAACTCTGAAAATAGTAGAACCGACAACTGAACAAGTAAGAAAAAAATAGTAAATGAAAATATGAAAATTTCATTAAAAGATAAAAAAATCCACTAGAAATATTAGCATTAAATAAAAATTTCTAGAGAAAAGTTTTTAGAAAAAAATTAAATTTAGGTAATTTACCTAAAACTGCAACATTAAACATAAATATTCCTGAAGGGATACAACCTACAGCAACGACGTATACTTTAAATGTAGCAGTAAATTATTTAGGGAAAACTATAAATACGAATGTAGATATATTGGTAAAAAGTACTGCCTAATTTCGAAGAGTTGAAATCAATTAAACAAGAAGCTGTTCTAGAAAGCGAAAAGAAAAATAAATACAGATAATAAAAACTTCAAAAATAAAAATCTAATTATAGCGCTAAAAAGAAGAATTAAAAAAATAAAATTACAAAAAAAGCAGAAGAATTATTGAAAAAAATAGCAATGCTAAGCAAACTGATATAAGAACTTTAACTAAGGAACTAGAAACAGCGCTAGAAGAGTATAAAACAGTAGTTCGTGATTTGAGATTAGACAAAAACGTTATTAACAGATGAGATAATGAAAGCAACAAAAACTGGAAGTATTCAAAAATACAAATACTGCATTAAGCTCGTCTGAGGTTATGAATGAGTTTAATATTCGAAAAGATAAATTATTAAATGACTATAATAGTCTATTTAAAAAAAGTAAAAAAAGTGAGCTAGATACAATAGAAACTTATGATAAATTAGTGAAAGAAAAAAATAAGTTAGCTAATTTAGAAAAAGATATCGCATCAGCTTTATCTGTTTTAAATAAACAACAAAAAAAGATTATTATGAACCAATCGGTAAAAATTTATGAAATATATGAAGGGGATACACCTAACGCGGAGTTGGCTATTGAAAAAAATAATTTACCGGTAAAAAGTATAATTTGGGAAAGAACCCCAGAAACTTCTAAATTCGGGAATAAAAAAAGCAACAGTAAGGGTAGTGTATAGAGATGATAGTTTTGATTTAGTGAATGTGAACATAGATATTAAAGCATTATACGGAGAGGTAACAACAAAAAAACAGAAGTAAAAAAACAATTCCATTGAAGGCAATTTATAAAGAAGATAATACAAAGAATATAGGATATGTTAATACGATAGCGGGAACTGAAGGACGAGTTGTAACCACTATAAAATCAAGATTAAATAAGAAAACAAATGTTTTAGAAGAGATAAGTAGAGAAACAGTAACAACTCAAGCTGTTGATACAATAATAATAAGAGGGACTAAACCAAAAGTAGAAATTAAAAAAACCTTCAAGTTTGATACGATTTGAAAAAGATATAAGAATCGCAAGGTAGTTGAAAAACAGAAAAAGCATTATTCAAGAAAAAGAAGAAGATAGAGTGATAATTATATGATTTTGAATTAGCGAGAGATATGAGAAATAATAGATATTCTTGAAAGTGTTTAGAAAAAGAAAGAGTAGCCAAAGTGTTTAATAAGGTTAAAGAATAGTTAAAAATATTAAAAATAGCCATTAGGATGATAAAATAGATTGTTAGATATACAAAACGATTTATTGTCAAAAAAAGGTAAAAACTATGTTTTAATTAGAATACAATATAAAAAGGAGCAAATAATAACTATGGTAAATATTTACGATAAAGCAAATGAATTTGAAAGAGCATTAAGAGAATCAGATGAGTATAAAGCATCATTAGCAACGGCTGAGGGCTTATATGCAGACAAAGAAGCTAATACTTTATATACAGAATTCGTGTCTAAACAAAAAAGATTTAATGGAATCTGCTCAAGCTGGTAACGAACCTACAGAAGAAGAATTATCAGTATTTGAAGAAATTCAACAAAAAGCTATTAGAAAATGCTAAATTCTTAGAGTTTGTACAAACTCAACAAAAACTACAATTTTTTAATTGAAGACTTAAATAAAGTAATGTACAAACCTTTAGATGAACTCTTCGAAAAATACGGAAATAAATAATATAAATACAATAAATTCAGGTGTTAGAATCATTCTAACACCGGATTTTCTATATACATTTAACTTTTTATTTATCTTTGTTTTTCTTCAACATAATCTATTAATTCTAAAGTAAGATCATATCTAAAGAATGGTGTTATTAGGTAAATTCCTTTAAAGTGTTTTAAAGCAACATCAAGTAACTTTTTACTTTCTTCTAAAGCAATTTTTTGGCAAAGTTCTTTGTCATCTTTTACTTCTTCTAATTTAGCTAAGAATTCTTCTGATAACTTTATACAGGCACCTCATTATGTAAGAATACAGCGTTGTTGTAGCTAGTAATTGGCATTATACCTACGAAGAATGGTGTATCTGGATAGTCAGTAGCAAATTCTGCTAATTCCTCTATTTTACTAGCTTCAAACACTGGCTGAGTGATAAAGTAGTCAGTCCCCGCTTTAATTTTTTTCTCAACTAAACGTTTTGTTTTACTTAAGTCGCGAACATTTGGATTATAAGCAGCAGCAACTGTGAAGTTTGTAGTCTTTTTTAGAGAAGCTCCGTTATATCCAAGTCCTTCATTAAGTTGTTTAATGAAAGGAATTAACTTAAGGCTAGTCATGTCATAGACACTAGTAGCTCCAGGGAAGTCACCAAGTTTACTTGGATCTCCAGTAAGAGCAAGGACATTATTAATTCCAAGAAGATCAAATCCCATTAAGCGTGATTGTAATCCGATAAGGTTATGATCACGACATGTTAAATGCAGAAGTGTAGGGGTAGAAATGTGCTCTTTAAGTAACGTAGCAGCAGCTAAATTACAAATTCGAGTGCTAGCTAAAGAATTATCTGCTAAAGTTATAGCTTCGATATTCTTTTTATCTATTGCTTTTGCACCTTCGATAAATTTATCTACATTTAAATGTTTTGGTGGATCTAGTTCAGCTATTATTGTTACTTGTTTTTTCACTTTATCAACAATTGTTGGTTCGTTATGAGCAACCCTTACAAGCTCCTCTTCAGCAGGTAATGGTGTTATAACTTTTCTTTTAACTGGTTTAAGACCTTTAATTCCTTTTTTTATAGCACGAATATGTTCTGGAGTAGTACCGCAGCAACCACCGATTAATCTTACCCCTTCTTCAACAAGTAGTTTAGCACTTTGTTCGAAGTAAGCAGAATTTTTTCTAAAGCGATATTCATTACCATTAATTGTTTGTGTTAACTGTAATAAACTGGCATTAGGATAAGCTGAAAGATAGCTTTGCGCAAATAATGGTACTTGTTTTAAACTTTTTATCATATGATAAGGACCAAGATGACAGTTTAAACCAACGATATCAGCACCTAAATTAACAAGGGTACTTAAAGCATCAGTTACTTTTTTTCTCCGTTTTGAGTAATACCTGCTTCTAATAATGAAATATTAGTAATAATAGGTAAATCAGTTAATTTTTCTTGCTTCAGTTAATACAGCACGAATTTCTTCTTGATCATAATAAGTTTCAAATAACAACGCATCTATTTTATTTGTTGATAGTAGAACTTTTACTTGATTAATTGTTTCGTTAACAATTGTTTCTAATGATAGTTCACATTCACGTAGTCCACGAATAGCTCCAATAGTACCGAAGACAATAGTATTTTCTCCGGCTGCTTTTCGAGCTATTTCAGCAGCGCGAATATTGATTTCTTCAAACTTATTTTTCATAACCATAAGTTTTAAGCTGACACTTTTTTGCAGCATAAGTATTTGTTTGAATTATATCTGCTCCAGCTTCAATATAAGCCTTATGAATTTTCTCTACAGAATCTGGATTAGAGATATTATTATATTCATGACAACTTTCCAATCCATTACTATAGAGAGCTGTACCCATAGCTCCATCAGCTACGAGTACATTTTGTTCTAATCTCTCTAATAAGTTTCTCATATGAACCTCCTATTTAGTAGCAAGTTCATTTCTGATTTCTTTAGTAACTTCAACTAAAACTTCTAATGCTTCGATAGTTTCTTTTTCAGCACGTGTTTTCAATCCACAGTCAGGGTTAATCCAGAATTGCTCTGTAGATAATTTTTGAAGTGGACGTAAGATATTAGTACGAACTTCTTCTTTTGTTGGTACACGAGGAGAGTGGATATCATAAACTCCAAGACCGATACCTAATGGGTAAATTGCAGTCTCGAAAGCAGAGATTAATTCTCCATGACTTCTACTAGTTTCGATAGAAATAACGTCAGCATCTAATGCACGGATAGAATCGATTATTTCATCGAAGTTAGAATAACACATATGTGTGTGGATTTGTGTAGTATCTTCAACAGATGAAGTAGCTAAACGGAATGAGAATACTGCTTCTTCAAGATATTTTTCTTTTTTGTTATCTCTAAGAGGTAATCCTTCACGGATAGCTGGTTCGTCAACTTGGATAATTGTAATTCCAGCTTTTTCTAAAAGTTCGATTTCATTTTTAAGTGCGATAGCAATTTGGTTGAAGATTTCTGCTTTAGAAATATCAGTTCTTTCAAATGACCAGTTTAGAATTGTAACTGGTCCAGTTAACATACCTTTAACAGGACGGTTAGTTAAGCTTTGAGCATAAGCAGTTTCTTTAACTGTTACAGCTTCAACGTGTTTTACATCTCCGTAGATGATTGGTGGTTTAACCCCACGAGAACCGTATGATTGAACCCAACCGAATTTAGTAGATGCAAATCCAGCGAAACGTTGACCGAAGAATTCAACCATGTCTGTTCTTTCAAACTCACCATGAACTAATACGTCGATATCAAGATCTTCTTGAATTTTAATCCAACGAGCGATTTCTTCTTCGATGAATTTTTCGTATGCTTCATTAGATAATTCACCTTTTTTCCATAGCGCACGTTGTAGACGTACTTGTTTAGATTGAGGGAATGATCCGATTGTAGTAGTTGGTAATACTGGTAAGTTGTATTTTTTGTTTTGAACTTCACGACGAACTTTGTAATCAGATGGACGAGTTGAACGAACATTTTCGCTTGATTCTAATTCAAGGTTTCTGAATTCAGCATTTTGCAGTTTGTTGAAATCATCAACGTGTTTTTGGTATGCAGCCTCTTCTTTACCGTCTAATTTGTTAGCTAGTAAGTTAAGCTCTTCTAATTTTTGATCAGCAAATGCTAAACCATTTAATAAAGTTTCTTCTAATTCTGTTTCATTTTTAGTTGTAACTGGTACATGAAGTAATGAACATGAAGGTTGAATTACTAATTCAGCAACATTAGCTTTAAGTTCTTCTAATAATGCAGAACTATCTTCGAAATCATTGCTCCATACATTACGTCCGTCAACAACTCCAGCAAATACTTCTTTATCTTTAAATAGACCAGCTTTTTACATTAGCTAAGTTTTTCTTCTCTTCCGTGAACGAAGTCTAATCCGAATGCTACAGGTAGATCTACAAGTTTTTTTCAGCTTCTACTAAAAGCTTCAAAGTAAGTTTGGAAGATGAATTTAGCATTTACTTCATTGTTGAAGTGATTGTACACTTTGTGAGCTAATTCTACATAGTTTTTTACCTTCATCAGTAACGAAGATTGGCTCGTCTACTTGGATGTAAGAAGCACCAGCTTCAGCTAATTCTTTGAATACTTGAGTATATAATGGTAATAATTTATCTACAGCTTTTTCAAATTCACCTTCAGCAAGACCGCTTGATAAAGCTACGTATGTGATTGGTCCTGTGATAACTGGTTTAGCTTTGTCTCCTACGATTTCTTTAGCTTCTTTGTATAAGTCTAATAGACGAGTGTTGTTTAATTTAGGGTTAACATTTTCCCATTCTGGTACGATATAGTGGTAGTTAGTGTTAAACCATTTTTTTAGTGCAGATGCAACGTTATCTTTGTTACCACGAGCGATATCAAAGAATAAGTCTACATCAACTTCTCTTCCTTCGAAACGTTGTGGAATAACGTTGAATTGAACTGATAAATCTAAAATGTGGTCATATAGTGAGAAATCACCAACAGGGATGAAATCTAAACCAGCATTGAATTGTTTTTCGATATAAAGACGACGAAGTTTTTCTGCTTCTTCAAATAACTCGTTTTGACGAACTGTACGAGCCCAGTATCCTTCAATTAATTTTTTCCATTCTCTTTTTTCCCCTAAACGTGGGTATCCTAAACTTGAAATTTTTGTCATTATTTCTTTCCTCCTAAAATTTTTCTCTTTTTGTATATTGAATTATAAATAAAAAAACGCCCTTAAACAATAAACTATTATTGTCTAAGGACGTGCGTTTCATACGTGGTACCACCTTATTTTTATGGAAAATCTAAAATTGTGAATTGAATTTTTTTAGTTTTTCCACCTCATTAAAAATTTTTAACGCTATTTCTGCGTAATTATCTAACTTCCGCTCGATAATTAAAACTCAAAGACCATCTTCAAAAAAATTCATTAATCTCTTTTCAGCTACCGAGATTCTCTGGTGTAACTCCTTTTTTTCTACTCATCTTATCAATGTTATATTATATTAATTTATAAAAAAATAATTTTTTTACTCAGTCTTAAATACGACAAAAGGGTAGTAACACAAGGGACGAAATGATCGTGTTACCACCCAATTTTTATAATCTTAAAATAAACTTTTAATATTACCTCAATGATTATTAACGGTAATCAACCGGAACTAACTCATTAATAGTCATTAGTTCAGCTCTGTGACCATTTACAATACACCCAAATCCTTTTTTTCACCAACCAAAAAGGTCTCTAATAATTAAGTAATATTGCTCTTCACTTCTTCGCTTTTTTTAAAAACTGTTAAAGAAATATTAACATAAGTTTTTTCTTTGTCAACACTTTCTAGTAAAAAAAATTAAAAAAACTTTTTTTCTAAATTGTCAGAAATCTAAGGTAGACCATATATATTAATATATTCTAAAGATAACATTTTAATAATAACTATTTAAGAAATATTTTTAACTTTTACTAATAGTTAGTTAATATCTATAAGGTATACTGTATTCATCAAACAAAAAAAGTTTTGGTAATAAAGTATTAAATAAGAGGAGAAAAACTACAAATGAAAAATAACTTTATTAAATCAGAAAAATTTTTACAAAATGGGCTATAAGAAAGGTAAGTGTAGGTGTTGTATCAGCAGCAATAGCTAGTGGTATTTTTTATAGTTGTTGGAGGTGGAGAAGCTCACGCAAGTGATAAACAGTTAGATAAAGCTCCAGTAGTTGAAACTGTGAAACCGCAGGTAGATGAGAATGTAGTTATTAAACCAACAGAAAAAGCTGAATCAGTAGAAACAACAGTAAAACCTAAAGAAGCTGATAAAACAGTTGAACAACCTGTAGATAGAGAAGTTAAACCTGAAGTAACAGAAAATAACATTTTAAGTCTTTCTAAAGATACTGTAGATACACCAAAAGTGGAAGCAGCAGATATGACTACACATAAAACAACACCAGCAGAAGTTAAAAAAGCAGTGATGGATAATACAAAAGATACAGTAGATGTACCAGCTAAATACTTAGATAAAGCGAACTTCCCTGGACCATTCACAGCCGGAGTAAACCAAGTAATTCCTTACCACTTATTCGCAGGTGACGGAATGTTAACAAGATTAATCTTGAAAGCATCAGATAAAGCACCATGGTCAGATAATGGATCAGCGAAAAATCCAGCACTTCCTCCAGTAGAAAAATTAGGACATGGATTATACTTCTATGAAGTAGATCTAGCAGGAACACAAGGAAAACAAGATAAAGAATTATTAGACTTATTAAAAGCAAATGGAACACAAAGCTACAAAGCTACAATAAAAGTATACGGTGAAAAAGACGGAAAAGCAGATTTAACTAATCTAGTAGCGACAAAAAGATATTGATATAAATCTAAATGGATTAACAAGTGTACAAGAAGTTAAAAAAGCAGTGATGGATAATACAAAAGATACAGTAGATGTACCAGCTAAATACTTAGATAAAGCAAACTTCCCTGGACCATTCACAGCCGGAGTAAACCAAGTAATTCCTTACCACTTATTCGCAGGTGACGGAATGTTAACAAGATTAATCTTGAAAGCATCAGATAAAGCACCATGGTCAGATAATGGATCAGCGAAAAATCCAGCACTTCCTCCAGTAGAAAAAAATTAGGACATGGATTATACTTCTATGAAGTAGATCTAGCAGGAACACAAGGAAAACAAGATAAAGAATTATTAGACTTATTAAAAGCAAATGGAACACAAAGCTACAAAGCTACAATCAAAGTATACGGTGAAAAAGACGGAAAAGCAGATTTAACTAATCTAGTAGCGACAAAAGAAGTGACTATAAATCTGCATAAAGAAACTAAGCAAATGGATATGAAACCAGGAGAAGATATGATGCAAAATAATACAGCTACTGGTTCAATGAATTCAAATGTAAGTGGAAAAGTAATGAATATGAGTAAATCTGATAATATGTCTATGGAATCTAGTATGAATAAAGCTATGATGCCAGAAAATATGACTATGGATTCTCATATGAATAAAGATATGATGCAAGATAATATGACTATGAATACTCATATGAGTAATGGAATGATGAAAAAAAGGTATGTTACCAAAAAAACAAGTGCAGCACCTGAAGGAACAATGAGTTCAACAAATTCATCAAATACTGGAATACTAGGATTAATCATTGCAAGCTTCTTAGGTCTATTAGGATTCAGAAGAAAAAAATAATTAATAAATAAAATAAACTTGTAGATTTTTATCGAAATAGTGCTATACTTTTTATTGTATAGTACTATTTTTGATAAGAGGAGTTAAATATGGTTAATAAAAATTTTTATTAGTAGATGATGAAATAGAAATAACGGAGATAAATAAACGCTATTTAGAGCAAGGTGGATATGATATTGATATCGCTAATGATGGTAAAGAAGCTTTTAGAAAAATACAAGAAAAAAATAAATATTCTTTAATAATTACAGATATAATGATGCCCAATATGGATGGCTATGATTTAATCAGCGAAGTACAGTATTTAGATGAGGAACAACCATTTTTATTCATAACAGCGAAAAACAACAGAACCAGATAAAATCTATGCTTTAAGTTTGGGGGCAGATGACTATATAGTAAAAACCATTTAGTCCAAGAGAATTAGTTTTAAGAGTTAGAAATATACTACGTAGAATCGAGAAAAAAATAGTAGTGAAAAATATTTTTAACTTTAGGTGATTTGAAAAATTAACTATAATAGTAGAATTGCTATTGTAAATGATAAACAATTAGAGCTTACAGTGAAGTCTTTTTGAATTATTATGGCTACTAGCTAATAATCCAGAGCGCGTTTTTTTCTAAAACAGAATTATATGAAAAAAATTTGGCAAGATGAATATGTAGAAGATGCAAACACGCTAAATGTGCATATACACTCATTAAGGAGAATCTTAACAAAATATTCAACAGAAAAAAACACCAAGTATAAAAAAACTGTGTGGGGTCTAGGATACAAAAATGGAAAAAAACAAGTTTAAAAATGGAAAGGAAATATAGTATGAAATTAAGAGATTATATTATTGTTGGATATATTTTTATCATTTTTAATAACTATCATGGCTGTTTTTTGGGCTTCAAATTTAATGTTAATTGAAAAAAAGATACATATTTTATAGTTGTGATTACAATAATTGCAGGACTAATTGGAGCTACGATTAGTATTATATTATTAAAAAGGTGTATTTAATTCATTACGTGTATTAAAAAAAGACAAACGATTAGTATAAGTGAGAAAAAAATTTTGATATTAGCAATACTGTAGAAGGTCCTACTGAGTTTAGAGAATTATCATTATCATTCAATGAAATGGCAAAAACATTTTAAAAAGAAAGTTTTTGAGTCATTAGAAGAAAGTGAAAAAGAAAAAAATCTCTTATGATAGCCCAGTTATCTCATGATATAAAAACTCCTATAACTTCAATTCAATCAACTGCGGAAGGAATGTTAGACGGAATAATAAAGGAAGAAGAATATAAATATTATCTAGAAACAATTTGTCGACAAACGACTAGATTGAATAAACTTGTTGAAGAATTAAATTATTTAACATTAAGTGTAAAAGATACTAGTAAAGATGATAAAAAAATGAAACAATATTTTTTTAGATAAATTATTGATTGACTGTATGTCAGAGTTTAAGTTGCGAGCAGAAAAAAAGAAAAAAAGAGATATCTATATTAAAGTTATTCCTGAGAATGCTAAAATAGTAAGTAATTACAATAAAAATTCAAAGAATTATAGTGAATTTAATAGGTAATGCATTTAAGTATTCACCAAGCGGGACAAAAGATAGAAATAGTTGCCGAAATAAAAAAATCAAGAATTATCTATTTCTATAATTGATGAAGGTTGCGGTATAAAAAGAAGAAGAGATTGATAATATTTTTAAAAAGATTATATCGTGTTGAAGCATCAAGAAATATGAAAACAGGTGGTTATGGCTTAGGTTTGGCAATAGCGAAACAGTTAGCCTTACAAATAAATGGAGACATATTAGTAGAAAGTGAATATGGTAAAGGAAGTAAATTTACTTTTAAAAAAATTAATTGTTAATATACTGAGTATACAAGGAAATCTTTGAATCAGATTTATTATTTTTGAAAGAATAATTGGAATTAGATTTTTTTAGGAATTTTTCAATATAAAAACATACAAACTTTTTTTAAATTTTGACAAAATAAATTTTTTTCACGGTATAATGAAAAAAATCTACTGAGGAAAATAAATATGGCAAAATCGAAGTATATTACGCGCCTTAAACGTTCTGAAGGACAACTTAGAGGATTCAAAAAAATGATAGAAGAAGAGAGAGATTGTATTGATATAATAACTCAATTAAGTGCGGTTCGTTCAAGTGTCGATCGTGTTATTGAGTTATTAATAACAGAAAATCTTATGGAATGCATTAATAACCCCTTAGAAAATCCTGTAGAGCAGAAAGAAAAAAATAGAAAAAAAGCTATAAAATATATAGTAAAAAAATAAATAGTTTAAAGAATGATAAAAAGACTTGGTTCTAAATAATTTTAGGAACAAGTCTTTTTTTGATGATGTATTAATTTTTATATTAATGAGAACTTAATATAGTGAAAAATTGGTTGTTTTTTTATTGTTTAATATTTTATTTTTGTTTCTCCAGGCCAATTATTCATACCACCTTCGATATTTGTTACATCGAATCCTTGAGTTTCTAAAAAAATCATATGCTTTAGCTGAACGTCCACCCGCTTGGCATATTACATAGTATTTTTGATCTTTATCTAATTTAGAAAAATCTGCTCCTAAAAGTACTTAAAGGGAAAATTTTCAGCAGAAGGTATGTGACCAGCTGCATATTCATGAATTTCTCTTACGTCAAGAATAGTGAGTTTTTCACTACTATTATTAGCATATTTCTCATAAAAAAATCTTTCATTGAAATATTGTTTTTCATAGTTGATTCCTTTCAATATTATTAAATTTAACTACTGTATTAATCTGGGAAATTGTTGTATTTTTTTAACAGAGTTAAATTAACTATAGTCTAATTTTTAAACTATTTTTACCTCTCCATGCATGCATTCCACCTTTAACATTGACAACATCGAAACCTCTTTTTAAGTTTTTTTGCGGCAAGTTTACTTCTTGCTCCAGAGTGACAAATTACATATGTTTTTTTGCCTGCTACTGGAGTGAAGCTGCCGATTTCATTTAGTGGAATATTTTTTTGCATTTTTTTATATGGCCTCTTCTAAATTCACCGGGTGTTCTTACATCTATTAACTGAATATTTTTGTTTAAGTTTTTTTGTTCTAGTTCGATAGTAGAAATACTATCTACTTTTTGTGAATAAAAACATTTTTTCTTACCTCCTACATACCCCTATAGGGTATATTAAAACATGAATTGAAATCTTTGTCAAGGATGATGATTCTACTATAAAGTAATAAGATGATAATAGTCCCAGAAAAATTTCTAGAGAAAGTAATAAGAAAATTAATAATACTTTTTAATAAATTTTTGAGAAAATAATATAAATAAAAAAATTTTTTTATGTTATGGAAATAATTAATTTTTAAAAATAAAACTAACCTCATAGCTTAGATAATAATCTAACTTGAGGTCAGCTTTTTTTATTTTTATTCTTCTTCAGTCTCACGAGGGAAAATCATTGATTCACTAAAGTTTAAGTTACGAAGAACGGTATAAGAATCTTCTAAAGAAATATAGTTTAACTTTTCTCATCGTTAATACTCTATATTTTAAAAAGTCGAACTGACTCCATTTGAAGTTCTTTAAGTTCTTCTTCAAAATCGATGTCTTCTAAAAAAATACTTTAAATAAGGTGAATGAGTAGTATTTATATACATCTTTAACGAATTCTGCAGTGTTTTTCATCTGAACACTTTTTCATCAATAACCTTATAGGCTGTCTCAAGAAGTACTTTTCTTACTGTAGGCGAACAATCAATGATAGCCTGAATTTGACCAGAAGAAGCTTCGGCTCTTTGTTTAATTTCATCTAATTTACTCGCAAAGTTCTCTTTTTCTTCTATTTGGAACTTTTTTTCTTTAAGTTTCTCATAAAATTCAGGAGTTAAATCTTCAGCAACAAAAATGACGTATTAAACGGCGTTTTAGATTGGATTCTTTTTATATATATTCTTAAATTAAGTAATAAGTTTTTTTGGTATCGAATATGTGAACAATAAAGATTTTCTAAGTTGCATAAGTTTAGAAATTTCTAAAATTTGCTCAATGTTTGGATTATCTTTAAGAATTTCAGGAAGGGCTTTTATCTTGGGCTCTCATTATTTTTGTGTAATGCTAGAGCTTCTTTTGTATTCTTAAATTCTCCAGTTTGCATATTTCTGAAATATGTTTTTAATTCGTGTAAACTTTTTTTATTTCGAAAGCATAAGCAACTTTTTTTCTTCAATAGATTTTTTTAGAAATATCACGCTGTTTTTAATTCTTCAAGTGTCCCATCTAGGATTTTTCTCACGAAGAGAGTATTGATTATATTCTTTTTTTCTTCATCCTCATCTTTAACAACAAGAGGAAGTGCGATTGTACCGATAATAATACTTAATAAAACGACATTACTTGCAATAAATAAGATGGTATTTCTAAGCGGGAAGTTATCCCCAGTAGCAGTTATAACCGGAATCATAAGTGCTGTGGCAAGTGTTACTGTACCATGAATACCACATAAACTAGCAATTAATGAGTAGCTGAATCTAGAATAGTTACCTTTGTCAAATTTTTCTATTTAATATTATTTTTGCTGTTTTTTTCTAGCAGTTGTAAAAATGATGAGGTTGGAATGATATGTAGTTAAAATATACAAAGATCAATCTGACTATCATTAGTCCTAAAACAATAACTAATGAGATAATGAATCCATATACTATATTAATCTCTCTATTGTTAAACATTGTATGGTATATCTCAGGAAGTAAATATCCTAAAAAGGTAAATACGAATCCATTAAGAACATAACTTGCTATTTGTTGAGTACTATCTATAGTTACTGCAGCATCACTACTTACAACAGTAAGTAAGTGAAGTTTTTCTTTGATAGTTGTAAACTAGAGCTGTAATCACTACAGCTACGATACCAGAGACACCAATATGTTCTGCAAGATAGAATACTATAACTGGTGTTATTAATTGAAAAAAATAACTAAAAATATTAGATTCATCAGCAAACTTTGTTGAAAATATAAACTTAATATAAGAGAAAGCTATCCCAATAATAAGTCCAAAGATTGCTCCACCTCCTGCAACTACTAAAAATTTATAACTAGCATTTGTGACAGAAAATGTGTTAGTAAGAACGGCTGCTAGAGCTATATTAAATGATACAAGCCCAGAAGCATCATTAAGAAGTGATTCACCTTCTAATATAGCCATAAGTCCTTTAGGTAATTTCATTCCTTTAGTTATTGATTTAACAGCAACAGCATCAGTAGGTGATAAGATAGCAGCTAAAACAAAACACGCTGCCCATGGAATCATTGGAAGTAATAAATGAATTATGCTACCAACAATAATTACCGTCACAAGAACTAAAAGATATTGCCATATATATAATTGGTTTTTTTATACAACCAAATATTTTTTTAATGAAGAGTTAAAACCATCAGTAAACAATAATGGAGCAATAACTAACATCATAAACATTTCTGATTCAAACTCAAAATGAAGTGGAAGATTAGGAATAAATGTTACCGCAGCTCCAAGTATTATTTGAATAAAGCTGCTGGAATACGAGGAATAATATTGTTAAGAAAAAGAACCAAGAATAACAATAACTATTAGTATCCCAAGAGTAGTTAGTATTTCCATAGAAAAACTCCTTTGTAATTATTTTATTATTTATTTGTACCAATATATTATACAATTATTTAATATAAAAAAATAAACGATTATACAATTTGAAGGAAGTTAATAATGAATATTGTAAAACATTAATTTTAATAGTTTTTAGAAGAGGTGTTATTTGTTATTTTTTTAGAGGTTAAGTAAGGGCTTCAGTACACGTCAATAGATGTCAAAATATTGATTTTAAATGATTTTTTTGATTTTTTTGAAACTCATTACATCGCACTATAAATCAATAAAAAAACTCTACCTTTTTTTAGATAAATATATCAGTTGGATATTGAAGTTAATCCCTGCTATCATTCCGATGGCAGGACTTTTTAATATTTGGTACACTAACTTCTTATCTATATTTTTGGTGGAGTTGAAGTTGACATCTACAAAGTTTAATGTTAGAATATATTCAAAAAAATATATTTGAATGAGGTGTTTTATGATTCAAAATGTTGTTACTTCAATAATCCTGTATTCTGGGACAGCCGTAGACTTACTTATTATCCTAATGTTATTTTTTGCCAAAAAGAAAAAAAGCAGAAAAAGACATCATTAACATCTATTTAGGACAATTTCTAGGCTCTGTTAGTCTAATATTGCTAAGTTTACTTTTTGCGTTTGTCCTATATTATATTCCTAGTAAAGAGATTTTTAGGTTTGCTCGGTTTGATTCCAATTTTCTTAGGTCTCAAAGTTTTGATTTTAGGAGATTCTGATGGAGAAGATATTGCCAAAGAAGGGTTGCGCAAAGATAATAAAAACTTGATTTTTCTAGTCGCTATGATTACTTTTGCAAGTTGTGGTGCTGACAATATTGGTATCTTTGTCCCGTATTTTATTACATTAAATTTAGCGGATTTGATAGTGGCTTTACTTACATTTCTAGTCATGATTTATCTCTTGGTTTTTTCTGCTCAAAAATTGGCACAAGTCCCATCTGTTGGAGAAACTTTGGAAAAATATAGCAGATGGTTTATTGCCGTTGTTTATTTAGGATTAGGGATATATATCCTGATTGAAAATAACAGTTTTGACATGCTATGGACTATGTTAGGCTAGGAGAAAATATTATGAAAAAAGATAGTATCTGCCAAGTGAATATTATAAATCAACAAAATGTTACAACCGCAATGAACTACCTTGAAAAAGGAAAAAGTCCAAAAATCACTTCGCATTTTTAACAAAGTTTACCGATAATAAAACAGATAAATATCATCTTTTATCTCCTTGCTGTTGAAGAACTTTGTGTCTGTGATATAGCCTGTTTACTAGATCTCAGTATGGCATCTGCATCCCACCATCTTCGTAAACTAGCCAATGAAAAATATCTTGTACACTAGAAGAGAGGGAAAATTATATATTATTTTTATAAAAGATGAGGAAATCAGAGATTTTTTAATCAACTAGGATAACAACTATTTTTTTACTACTTTTACCGTGATTATATATAGGACTTATCTATGAAATTTTTTTGATGAAAAATTACTCACAAGAAATACCTACTCGTATAATTTTGATACTGTCAATAAGTATGTGTAAGCACTCAAGTAGAGTTACGGAGTATTAATCAAATAAGTTTTTCAAGTGTGTCATAATATTGGTCAAACCCTTTTATGGATTCGTTGGCTTTGCTTGAAATTATAATCTTCAAATAAAGTAACTAAGTAACGTTCCAGAGCCTCCTCGTTAGGAAAAAAACCTTCTTTTTCGTTTGACGTTTGATTTCTTTATTAAGGGACTCAATGAGGTTTGTCGAATAAATGCTGTACCAAATCTGGTATTGAAACTGATAATATGCACTATTATAACCTATTTATACATTTTTTTATTTTTATCAAAACTAGACATTCTTATTTTTATCATTTTCAATTAGTAAGTCTAGGATCACCAGATTATGGTTTCCATTTGTTCCGACATACTCATGATTCAATATTGCTTAATGCAGGCATAAATTGGAAAGAACTCCAAGTCAGAATGGGAATAAGTCAATGTCAACTACTATGGATACTTACGCAGAGTTATCACCTCAAAGAAAGCTAGAAACAGTCAGCATTTATTTAGATAAGATTGCTAAATTAACTTATTAACTACTCTAGTTTTCGCTCTACTTTTTGAAGGCTAAATTCTCATAAACGTTGATATAACAGTATTTAAAGGTTGCTGAAATAACATTAACAACTTTTACAGATATAAAATTATCGCTATATCAAAAATATTAATATTCTGATATAGCGATTGATTTCAAATTTTTAATATTATTAACTTTATTATTTACCAACTAATTACTTTTTCCATCTTCTATTTTAATATCAGCGTCATAAAGTTTATTTAGAAGCTCTTCATCAAAGAAGTTCTCAGCTTTATCATTTTTTTATAACTTTTCCATCAAGAAGAGCAATAATATTATCACTGTATGCCAGTGCTTGATTAATATCATGCAATACCATGATAATAGTAATTTCTAGAGATTTATTAAGCTCTCTTACAAGCTGCATTATAGATTTTTTTGATATTTTATATCAAGGAAGGTCGTAGGTTCGTCTAATATAATAATATCGGTGCTTTTGTGCAAAGTGCCATTGCGATGTAAACACGTTGAAGCTGACCTCCAGATAATTCATCTACACGTTTATCTCTATAGGCTTTTAAATTAGTTTTTTTCAAGAGCAAATTCAATCTTTTCAACATCACTAGAAGTAGGCTTGTAAAAGAAAAATATTTTTGGTAAGGAAGTCTCAGCGAAACTAACCATATCATAGACGGTAATTTCTCGTGGAGTTTCATTCTTTTGATAAAACAACTGCAAGAATACTCGCAAGTTCTTTTTAATGAATATGAATTTAATTCTTTACCTTCGAGTTTGATACTTCCAGAATTATAGTTTAAATTTTTTTGCTAATATTTTTTATAAGAGTACTTTTACCACAGCCATTTTTTTACCAAGTAGGGTAGTGATTTTACCTTTTTCTATATTTACATTTAGACCTTCAAAAGAGCATTTTTATTATCATACTTAAACGTCAGGTTATTAATTTCTATTATATTTTCCATTAACTTACTCCTTTCTTAACTAAAAATAATAAATGTAGGTCCACCCTATAATCATCATTATTAAATCAGCAGGTATTTTCGATTGGTGCGAAAATAACACGACCGATTGTATCGAATAATAGTAGAATAAATGCTCCTAGTAGAGCACTAAATGGGATGGTGTAAATATGATTTCGTCCAATTATAATCTTAGCTATATGAGGTGTAATAAGAGCTAAGAATACCATTACACCGGCCACTGCTGTAGAAACAGAAGCAAGAGCTACTGCAACAAATGAAATTAACAGACGAATCATATTAATATTGATTCCAAGTGAACTAATAATATTATCATCTAAAGCGAAGATATTACATAGTTTAGCTAAGAAGAAACTAATAACTAGTAGTATAGGAATCCAGCTTAGTAATAATGCAACATCGTCCCAGTTTTTAGTTCCTAAACCAACAGTTTTGAATGTAGATGATGTAGTAGAGTTAGCTGCATTCAAGTACTGCATAGAACTCAGTATTCCTGTAAAGAAATAACTTATCGCAATACCGATTAAAATAATTTTAACATTGTTTTTTGTTCTGCCAGCTAAGTAATAGATGATTAAAAAACCAAGGACACCACCGATGATAGAAAATACAGACTTAAATATCATAAATTGTGGGAATATCCCTAATCCCAAGTATAAAAATAGGTTTGCTCCACTAGAAACCCCTATAATACTAGGATCGACAAGCGGGTTCTTTAATACTGTTTGTAATAATAAACCACTAACGCCAAGAGCTGCACCTACAAGTATAGTGATGATAATTCTTGGGAAACGAACGTCGATAATTGCATTAACATTGGCGTATTCTCCAGTAAATATACCAACAGCTAATTGTCCGACGCTAGCTTTTATACTACCACTATTCGCTGCAAAAAATATTGTACTTAATAAAAGTAGAATAAGAACAGAAAAAGTGATTGTTTTTTTGTTTTTAAACATTAAGAACCTCCTTATATAGTTATATGTTTAGTATAACATATGTAGTTTATAATTCAAATTATGAAAAAACCAGAAGCAGCTATATGCTACTTCTGGCTACTAGTTTTAGTTACTATAGAAAATACTGTATAGACTTTCTAATCCTTTTTGGTAATCGTATGTAGCTGTCATACCAAACATTGAGCTATCTAAGTCGACAACTTTATTATTTTTTTACTGCATCGAAGTGAGACCAACTTTTTGTTGTTTTCAAATTCTTTTTTAAACATTTCATTTACGGTATCAGGCATAGCATGAGCAGTGCGTAAAATAAAGTCTGGTTTATCATTTAAAAGCAGTTTCTAAGTTTAGATTTTTAAACTCTTCGGTACCTTTAATGATATTTTCACCACCTGCTAATTTTACAAGGTTACCTACATAAGATTTTTCAGTAGCAGCCATATAACTTCCGGGTAATCCCATAAGAACTAAAACTTTTGGTTTCTTTTTATTTTGCGATTTTTCTCATTGAATTTAGCGAAGAAATCATCATGTTCTTTTCTTTAATTCTTTGAATTTTTCTGTTTTACCAAATTCTTTTGCAAGGTCTTCTGTAATAGAATATAGTCCATTAACGCTACGAATATCTACAAATTTATAAGGGATTTTATTTTTTTCTCGAATCCTTCTTTTATCCAGTCTTGTAAACTATCTGGAGCATATACGATAGAAGGATTAATAGATTTGATAACTTCCATATTTGGATTCATTGGAAGACCGATTTGAACAGTATTGTCATATCTTTTAGGCATACGACCTAATTTTGTAGTAGGAACACCTGCTAATTTAATGTCAAGTACATTTGCGACTTGAGCTAGAGCTACAGAGTCCATTACTACACGTTTTCCATTTTCTTCTTCAGATTTTTTGTCTTTATTTACACCTGTTAAGTCTATCGTTTCATTAAAAGCTTTATCAGCTAGATTAGGATCAGTTCCAGTAGTGTTACCAGCTTTATTTTGTGATGAACAAGCAGTAAGAACTAGAATGCTGGCTAATAGTAGTGTAAATAGTAGGGATAGTTTTCTTTTCATGAATTATCTCCTAGTTATTTTTTCTTTTTTTACGAGGAAAGTAAAGTCCAGCGGCTATTGCAAGAACTCCAATACCACCTAAATAGTAAGGTGTGTAGTTTGTTTCTTTGATAACTTCCATATCTAAGCCGTCATTTCCGTTTTTAATAGTATCAGTATTAACTTCTACGAAGTAACGAACAGGACGATTCATAGGTTCTACGTACATTTGTACCATAGCTAAGAAGTTTTCATTTGGTACTTCGAATCGATAATCAACATAGCTATCTTTATATTGTTCAATGTTAACTTTTGTTTCAGTAGCTTCTACTTGCTTAAATTCTCCATCTTTTTGAAGAACTTTAATGAAAGGACCTTGTTCTTTACTACGTTGAACCCAGTTCATAAGGTGAACACGTACAGTTGCGTATAATTTACCATCTTTTTGTACGTTGAAGCATAGCTTTTAGACCAACGTTTTTTTCACCATTAGATTTTTTTGATTTTTTAGAGCTTCATTTAGATCTCCACCTGCATTAATAGGTGAGATTACTCCTTGAACCATACCTTCACCGATAGCTGTGTTTTTAGTACCACCATCAGCAGTAACACCAGTAATAGGGTTTAGATATGAACCTGTAATGTCAAGGTTATAAAGACCAGGATTTTTTGTCTTTTGATCATCTTTGAAGTAATCTTCTAATTTTTTAGCAACAAAACCTTCAGGTGCTTTATTCTCATCTTTTTTATCTTTGTTCTCTTCTTCTTTTTTCTTATCTTCAGCTTTTTTATCTTTGTCTTTGGAAGAATCTTCAGAACCAGAAATTAGGTTAGCTGCTGACCAGTTAAATTTAATAATAGCATTTTGTGATGCATCTCCACCCATAATTTGGTTCATAGCATCAACAGCAACTCTAACACCGACTTTGTCAGGTTTAGCTTCACCAAAATTAAAGCTTAGAGTTCCTTGGTATGTACTAGTACCACCATCTAAATTAGTATCGTTATAAGTACTTGTTACAGAAGCAGCGGTTAGGCTACCAGAAAAAATTGGAGATGAGTAGATGCTAAGTGATAATAAGTGACCGTGCATATTACTGAAATCCATTGGAGTGAATTGTACAGAGATAGTAGAGGTATTATTATCATGAACATTTACAGTAGCATGTGTAGCTAGTGCATTATTTCCCATAGAAAGACGCCCACTGTTTTCAGAATGCCATAGTTCTACAGGAACACTATATACTCTGTCAGCTGCATGTACATTTTTAACGAAAGGTACATTACTAGATGTAACAATAAACGTTAATGTAGCAATAACTATCGTCAACAGTTTTAAAATTCGTTTCATTATAAAAACTCACTTTCTTTTGTATTATTTATTAGAAAGGCGGGAAGTTTCCCGCCTTACGGAATCGATAATAGTAAGCTAAATTAGCGGGGTATTATCTCAATATTTATTTTTGTTTTCTTCTTCCAACAAGAACTGCACTGATTAAAGTAAGAGCTCCTGCAAGAATTGATGAAGATGTTTCTAAACCAGTGTTAGAAAGTCTACCATTGTTTAGACGTCCACCTCTTGGAGTTAATGCACGATTACCGTTAGCACTTGATCCTGATTGTCCACCATCAATAACTGCAGTACCTTGTCTTTCAGTAGCATTAGACCAGTTTAGACTAAGGATTGCATCTTTTTACCACCACCGGCATAAGACTTTCCATTGTTGGTACAAATACAGAAACAGGAATGTTAGTTAATTTTTTTATTAGATGTGAAGTGCACTTCTACTTGATTATTAGCCCCACCTGTTTCATTAATTGGATATTCAATACCGTTAACCCAGAAGCCTCTAATTCCGTCACTCATTCCTCCAACTTTAATGTCGTGGAAACGAACTTTGTAGTGATAAGTATCTCCGTGTTTGAATACAGTGATTCCATCTAATGCTGCATTCCCCATAGATGCACGACCTGCTTCATATGCGTTTAATAATGTTGCAGTTACATTATCGTAGAAAGTAACTGGCACTTTTACGCCTTTACCTTGAGGTGCGGCAGGTTTAGCTGGTGTTTTAGGTTTAGGTGTTTCAGGTTTTGGAGTAGGTTTAGTCTCAGCAGGTTTAGCTGGTTCTGTAGGTTTAGTAGTTTCTTCAGGTTTAATAGTCTCAGTAGGTTTAACAGGTGTTGAAGTTGCAGATTTAGGACTCTCAACAGGTTTAGAAGTAAGTTTTTCTTGAACTCCAGTTAAATCTAGACTAAGAATTGTATCTTTTTTACCTTGACCGGGATTGTTAGCTAATAATCCAAGATCTTCCATTACTTTTAACAAAGACAGTAGCATTTATTTGTGGTTTTAGTTCTGATAAAGTAAATTCGGCTAATTTAGGATTTATAACTTTTTGGATTCTCTGTGTATTCTATTGGTTGTAATGTTATCTCTTGTCCTTCTATCCAAAGTTTGGATACTCCATCAGTTAAGTTTCCTACTTTGATATCTTTTAATATTAACTTATATTTATAACCATTATTTACTTTTTTGAACAGTTAATTTAACTATAGAAGCATTAGCCATTGATGTTTTTTTCCAGCTTCGTATGCGTTCAAAGCTGTAACTTTTACATCTACCTCTGGATTTTTGAGTATCAGCTGCTAATAAAACTTTGTTGTTTTTGTGTAGTCGCTGAATAATCCACTGCAGCAAGAGTAGATATGATAGTTGCTGCAGATAGAACTTTTAATAATTTATTTGCTTTCATCTTATCTTGAATTCTCCTTATATTTCTTTATACATGACTTTATACAAAGGGATAGTCTATCCCTTTGTATAAGAATTTTGTTTATTTTATTTGTTAGTTTTTTTCTACGTAGTACTAGAGCAGATAATAATAATAGTGCACCTAAACCAACAGTTGCTGTTGAACTTACTCCAGTATTAGCTAAAGCTTTTAGTTCTTTAGCTACAGTTTGTGAAGTTTTTTCAGCCTCAGCTTTTTCATCTTCTTTGTTTTCATTTTTGGCCAAAGATATCTTGTGTCGATGGTTGTGCTTGTTCTTTTGCTTTTTTTGCTCTTTGTTTAAATCATTGATATTTAATTCTGGTAATTCAGGTTGAACAAGAGCTTCACCTTTTTTTCTGCTTTCGATATTTCGTTTAATTCTGGCAGTTCAGGTTGAACAAGAGCTTCACCAGTTTCAAATTTTTGTTTTTTTCTCTTTCAAGTTTTTTTCTTTTTCAGCTTGAGCTTTAGCAGCAGCCTCTTTTTTTCAGCTTTTTTTCTTTTTCAGCTTGAGCTTTAGCAGCAGCCTCTTTTTCAGCTTTTTTTCTTTTTCAGCTTGAGCTTTAGCAGCAGCCTCTTTTTCTAATCTTTCTTTCTCAAGACGATCAGCTTCAGCTTTTTTTGAGCTTTTTTTCTTTTTCAAGTCTTTCTTTTTCGGCTTGAGCTTTAGCAGCAGCTTCTTTTTTTCTAATCTTTCTTTCTCAAGACGATCAGCTTCAGCTTTTTTTGAGCTTTTTTTCTTTCAAGTTTTTTTCTTTTTCAGCTTGAGCTTTAGCAGCAGCTTCTTTTTTTCAAGTCTTTCTTTTTCAGCTTGAGCTTTAGTAGTCTCATCATTGTGTAATGAAGTTACTTGATCAGCTGTTAATGGAGTAGCAGCATTCCAGTTAAATTTAAGTGTTGCTGCAACATTTGAATGTCCTTTTAGCGGTTCTCCGTTAGCTAATACTGAGAAATTGATAGTTTTTTCTGTTAGTTTTTCAGCACTTGTGAAGTGAAATAGTTTTTCATGGACTTCACCACCAAGATTTGTTCGTTCAGCAGCTTTACCATCTATACTTAATGAATCGACAGTTCCAACAAGAGGTCCGAATTGTAAGTTTTTAAATGTTAAGAAGTAGTGATAAGTATCGTTTACTTTTTCTACACGAGTTTTTTCGTGGACTAGCGCACCGTCAGACATTGATAACTTATTAGCAACATGAGCATCATAAATTTTAGCTGGCACTGAATTATTAGCAGCTTCTTCTTTCACTTTTTCTACAGTAGGGAAGTCTAGAGCTATTGTACTTTCAGCAGCTCGTTCTTCAAGTTTAATTTTACCTCCAACCTTAGTTTGAACACTGATTGTAGCATCTACTTGAATTTTTGTCTAGAAGAGTATCAGTTAAGATTTTACCTTGTTTTAGTTTAGTTGTTGCGTCAACTTCAGTAAAGTTAATTTCATTCCCTTTATAAGTAAGTTTAGAAACTGTAAACGGCTTATTACGTAATAAGTAAGTAGAAGATTTACCTTCTTTTACCTGAATAGTGTATTGATATTTATCACCGACTTTTTCAACTTTAACATCTTTAACAAATGCATTTTCATAGATTGAACTTGAATTTGTTGTTCTACTGTTTAATTCAGCTTTCACTGTAGCAGGGAAAGTAGCTGGTACTTTATTAGCTTCTACTTCATGATCTGGTACAGTAGGTTTAGCAGGGGCAACTTCTTTAGGTTTTTCAACTTTAGGGAAGTCTAATGCTATTGTACTTTCAGCAGCTCTTTCTTCATATCTAGGTTTAGCCCCACCTCTTGTTTGTACGCTCATAACAGTATCAACTTGAATTTTATCTAGAAGAGAATCAGTTAAGATTTTACCTTCTTTTAGTTTAGTAGCTGCATCAACTTCAGTAAAGTTAACTTCATTTCCTTTGTATGTAAGTTTAGAAACTGTAAATGGCTTGTTACGTAGCAAGAAGTTAGAAGTAGATTTACCTTCTTTAACACGGATAGTGTATTGATACTTATCGCCAACTTTTTCAACTTTTACATCTTTAATAAATGAGTCTTCATAGATTGAAGCAGTACCAGTTGTTCTACCATATAATTCAGCTTTCACTGTAGCAGGGAAAGTATTTGGAACTCTATCTGCATCAGTTACATGATCGGGAACTGTAGGTGCAACAGGTTTAGGTTCTTCTTTTGGTTTAGTTGGTGCTGGAGTTACTGGTTTTGGTTTAGCTGGTGCAACTACATCTTCCAATTTTACAGGTCGTTCTTTATAGTCAGTAGCTGTCTCATAGTATAATTTTAATGTAACGAAGTGTGACATTAAAGCACCGTTAGGATAAGGAGCAGTACCGTCTAATTGAATTTTTTTCTAGTAGTTTATCAGTAGTGATTGATCCTTCTTTTACTGAAGAGTTACCGTTTGATGCTAAAGTTGTTAATGGAATATCTTTACCTTGATATGCAACTTTGTGTAATTCGAATGGATAGAATTCACCACCTACATTCGCAAGACCTTTTTTGAATCTAAGAGTATATTTGTATTTATCTCCAACTTTTTCAACTTTAACATAACTATCTAGTGCAGAACCGTATAATGATTCTTCATCATTGTTATTAGCATTTCTTAAGTGTCCTTGAACGTGAATAGGGAAATCTTTTTTGATAGTTCCTTTGTATTCAACGTCTTTATTAGGATTTTCGTAAGTTGCAGCTTCATAGTTATCAGCTGTTACTTTTTTTCTAGCTAAAGATGATAGATCAAATTTTAAGATCATTTTTTTGAGTTCCAAAAGCTTGGTTAATTGAAGCCATAACAGGAACAAACACTTCAGTATATGTTTCTAGTTTATTGTTTGAATCAATTTTATTTTTTTATCAACATTGTAATTAACGGTTTTTTTGGATAAACAGTACGATTTGGGAATTTTTCTTTATATGCGTCAATGAATTTATCAGTTTCTTTTGGCACTATAATTTTCAACTATAGTTGAGTCTTTAAATTCATTGTCTTTTATTTCAAAAACGATTTGCATGAGTCTTATCCCCATCATAGTATTTTAAATCTCCTAAGTACCCTGTAAGACCTCCAAAGGTAATAGGTTTAAATGAAACATTTACAGAGTATTGCCCATTTTTTACAACTAATTTTGTTTTTTCATTGTCGATTGCAGGTGCGGCCATAGAAGGGCGACCTTCTTCATAGAATTTTAAGGCTTCGGCAGTAATCTTATATTCTCCATCTTTTAAAGCTTTAACATCTTGAGCTACAGTAGCTGGTTCTTCAGCTTTAGGAGCTGTAGTAGAGTTTGCAGTTGGAGTAGCTGTTGTTGAAGTAGGTTTTGCAGTGTTTGATGAATTCGTAGTAGGAGTTGTTGTAGTATTTGTTACAACAGGTGTCTCATCTGCTGCGAATGCAAAAGTTATCTTGATCATATGCTTTCAATTGCTGCAACAGCAGAAAAAGATAGCAGTTGCTGACAAAACTTTTTAATAATGTTGTATTTTTTTCATAGTTTGTAAAGATCTCCTTTATATATAAGTTGTTGATTATTATTTAAATCCTTAACACTATTATATTACAAAAAGATATGAAAAAAATAAAGATTAAAAATGATAATTAATCTCATGTATAGTCTGAAATAGACAAAAATTTCCTACAAAGTTTCATAGTAAATTCACAATTTTTGACATATTTCATATATTTATCAACCTTATAAAATATAAAAAAAATATTATTATTAAAAAGTTTTTTTGTGTTAATACAATATAGTATTTCTTAAAGGGTTGTAAGCCTTTTAAACTGATTTATTGACATTTGTAATTTTATAGTGCTACGATTTAAAAGGTTAATAAAATATAATCACTGGGGGAGCCTTTTTGGCTGAGATAACAAAGTTAGACCCTTTGACCTGATCTCAGATAATACTAGCGGAGGAAATGTGAAATGATATGAAATAGGTTTATTCTTTAAAAAGAGTAAAATATACTATAAGTACATAAATTTACATAAATCTCCTGCGTTAGTAGGGGATTTTTTTCTTTTTCCTAAAGTGGTGATATTTTTATACTAAAAAAACATAATACTAGGGGATATACCTATGAAACTTATTACTGAAATTATGGAAGAAAAAGGCATTGCCGATTGTTGACAAGATATATAATGATGGCTTTATTCAAGGTTTGATTCGTGCTGATTTATCTAAGGAAGCTGTGGAACACTATTTAAAAAGCTGATGCTCTATACTTAGAAAAATTTCAGCGATATTTATGCAATGCTCTTAGCGAAAAGTAATGATAAAGTTGAAAAAAACTTTTTCTTAGATCAAATAAATTTTGTATTGAATGAAGAAATTGCTGCTCATAAAAAAATTTAGCTGATTATGTAGGGAGAGATTATCAAGATATAATTAAAGGTGGGGAATGGTATCCATCTGCAGATCATTATATAAAACATATGTACTATAATGCGTTTGCATTCGGTATGGCAGAAACTTTAAGTGCAATGGCGCCATGTCCATGGATTTATAAAATGGTAGCTAGAAAAATTCTTGCTAATCATAATTTAGCAGAAAATCATCCATTAAAATTCTGGGTAGAGTTTTATGCTGACGGTTTAGTAGATGAAGTGCTTACTGAATATCATAAAATTATTAATCGTGAAGCTGAATTTATGAGTGAAGAAGGTAAACAAAGACTTATTAAAAACTTCTTAGAAAGTTGTGAACATGAACGTCGTTTCTTTAATATGGCTTATACACAAGAACGTTGGGATTTAGAGGTATAGGATATGAGTAAATTAAATATTGCATTGACTATTGCAGGAACCGATCCAACAGGTGGAGCAGGAATTATGGCTGACCTGAAAAGTTTCCAGGCACGTGAAGTGTATGGAATGGCTGTAGTTACTAGTGTTGTTGCACAAAATACGTTAGGTGTTCAAATGATAAGAAACTTGGATTTAGATATATTAGAAGCGCAATTAAAAAGTGTGTTTGACGATATAACACCTGATAGTATAAAAACTGGAATGATAGCAAATGCTGATATGATGAAATTAATTAAGAGATATTTACCTAAAGATGTTCCTTATGTTGTTGATCCAGTAATGGTTGCGACAAGCGGGGATAAATTGATAGATGATGTTGCAAGAAAACATTTAAAAAGAAGAGATATTACCGTTAGCAACTATTATTACACCAAATGTACCAGAAGCAGAAGAAATTGTTAGTTTTAAAATATTAACAGAGGATGATGTTAATCGTGCAGGAAAGTTCATTATCGACGAAGTTGGATGTAAGTCAGTAGTTATAAAAGGTGGACATCTAACAGGAGAAGCGAAAGATTATTTATTTTTAAATGATGGAACTAAAAAAGTATGGACTAGTGAAAGATTTAAAACTAATCATACACATGGAACAGGATGCACATTCTCAGCTGTTATTACCGCTGAATTAGCAAAAAGGTAAAAGTATAGTTGAAGCTGTGGATATAGGGAAAAAAATTTATTACCGCAGCAATAAAAATACACACCAGAGCTAGGTCATGGAAATGGACCTGTAAATCATATAGCATTTAAAGGAGATTTATAAATATGACAAGTTTAAAATTATTAAAAGAAAAAGCACCATTAGTGATTTGTATAACTAATGATGTAGTTAAGAATTTTACAGCAAACGGATTAGTAGCATTAGGAGCCTCACCAGCGATGAGCGAGTATCCAGAAGATTTAGAAGATTTATTAAAATATGCTGGAGGATTATTAATTAATATAGGTACATTAACTGATGAAACTTGGAAATTATACCAAGAAGCATTGAAAATTGCTGAGAAGTATAATGTTCCTGCAGTATTAGACCCTGTAGCATGTGGAGCCGGAGCATATAGAAAAAAAGTATCAGATGATTTAATAAGCAATTATAAACTAGCAGCGATTAGAGGAAATGCTGGAGAAATTGCATCTTTAGTCGGAATAAATGTAGCTTCTAAGGGAGTAGACAGTGCAGGGGTAGATAATATTGATGAAATTGCCTTAGCAGCAAATGAGAAATTTAATATTCCTATAATAGTAACTGGAGAAGTTGATGCTATTGCTGTTAACGGTGAGGTAGTGACTATCCATAACGGAAGTGCAATGATGCCGAAAGTTATTGGAACAGGGTGCTTATTAGGAGCAGTTCTAGCAAGTTTCATAGGATTAGAAAAAGGACAAGAATTGAAGTCTTTAGAAACAGCCATGTTAGTATATAATATTGCCGGGGAAATGGCTGAAAAACGTCCTAATGGACATTTACCAGGAACATTTAAAGTTGAATTTATTAATGCGTTATATGAAATAACTGATAAAGATATAGAAGAGTTTAAAAAGGTGAAATAAGATGTTTAATAAAGAACTATTAAAATTATATTTTATTTGTGGAACGACTACTTGCTTAGGTAAGGATTTATATACAGTTGTTGAAGATGCTTTAAAAGGCGGTATAACTTTATTTCAATTTCGAGAAAAAGGTAAAGGTGCTTTAGAAGGTAAAGAAAAACTGGAATTAGCAATAAAACTTAAAAATCTTTGTAAAAAATACAATGTACCGTTTATCGTAAATGATGATATAGAGTTGGCATTAGAAATTGATGCTGATGGGGTTCATGTAGGACAAGATGACCTTGGTGTTGATGAAATTAGAAAACTGATGCCAAATAAAATAATTGGTCTTTCTATAGGAAATGAAGAAGAACTTAAACAATCAAAAGTTGAATATGTAGATTATGTTGGTGTAGGACCTGTATATGTCACGCAATCAAAAGATGATGCAGGTGGTGCAATAGGATATGAAGGACTAGAATTAATGAGAAAATTATTACCTCAGATGCCATTAGTGGCAATCGGTGGTATTCAGACACAACATATTAAAGATGTTATGAAAACAAATGTCGATGGTGTATCTATTATTTCAGCAATTTCATATTCAGATAATATTGAAAAAAACAGTTCGTGAAATGAACGAACAATTTTAAAATTAGCCCTCCAAAGGAAAATTATCGCTTGATATTTTTTTCAAGTGATGGTACTAGAGTAGAAGAAAAAAATTTTTACCGATTTTTTTATTCTGCTCTTTTTACATTATCAATTGATAAATATAAATATAAGTTATATAATTAGTGTGAAAAAAAGAATACTAAAAATAAAAAGTAGGAGGAAATTTTTATGACAAATATAGTATTGATACATGGTACATGGTGTGACGGAAGTGTCTGGGGAGAGTTTGTGGATGAATTAGAAAAAAATTAGGTTTGAATGTATATACTCCAACTTTAAGATATCATGATTTACCGTATGAAGAAGTAGAAGAAAAAGTAGCAAAGGTTAGTTTAGATGAATTTGCTGATGATATTGTAGATCTAATAGAAACGCTAGATGAAGCTCCGATTGTATTGGGACACTCGTTAGGAGGGCTTCTTGCACAGAAAGTTGCTATGAAGACAAAAACTAAGGGGCTTATTTTAATGGGAACTGCACCAGCGGCAGGAATTTTTCGCTTTTTACCCAAGTATGGTAATTTGTTTCTATAAACATTTTTCTACGTTGGGGGTTCTGGAAAAAATCTATGCCACCTTATAAACATGCCTTCTATGATTATTGTATGAATAATCAAGATGAAGCGGATAAGGAAAGAGAATTTTCTAAATTAGTTCCAGAATCTGGATTTACGTACTTCAAATGGCATTACCTTTTTTTAGATAAGCAAAAAGGTGCATATATTGATTTTTGAAATAGTAACTGAGCCTGTATTAGTAATAACTGGAAGTGAAGATAAAATGGTACATCCAAATATAGCAAGAGCAACAGCAAAAAAATATAAAGACGCTACATTAACAATATTACAAGGTTCGGATCATATGTACGAAGCTCCAAAAATTTAGAGACAAAACTGTAGAAGCAATAGAGAAATGGTTGAAAAACTAACAACCTTAATTAAAAAAATTGTTTATTATGTAAATGAAAAAGTAAATATTCATGAATTTTTCAAAAAAACTTTTTAAAAAAATTCAAAAAAAGTGTTGACATTTTTTTATTCTGAATGATAACATAGAGTCAAGTTAAAAATTACCAATATTCAAATAAGTACTTTTATAGGAACTTTTACAGAGAGTGTGGATGGGTGAAAGCACACAATGCAGATGATAGAGGAAAAATGGTTTGAATGGTAAAAAAAGTGAGTTTTAAAACACAAGCTTTTTTCGTAGGCGTTACGTTACAAACGCACACTATCTCGGATATATTCTAGATGCATAGACGATGTAGTGGTAAAGTTCGTAGTTTACGAAAAAAAGTAAGGTGGTACCGTGAAATTAGTTTTTCGCCCTTATTCTCTTAGGAGAGTAGGGGTGATTTTTACATAAAAATTCACAAAAACCCTAAATATTAATAATAAAAAAATCAAAAAGGAGAAAATTATATAATGAAGAAATTATTATTTTTAGTAACAAGTTTCATACTTGGAATCGTATTAATTGGATGCTCAAGCGCATCAAAAACTGAGAAAAAAGGTATCGATGTTGATAAACTAGATCCTAGTAAACCTGTAACAGTAAAAGTTGGAGCTACTAACGTACCTCATGCTGTATTATTAGAGCACGTTGCTCCTCAACTTGAAAAAGAAGGAATCAAATTAGACATCGTTACATACCAAGACTACTATGTACCAAACAAAACGTTAAACGATAAAGATATCGATATTAACTACTTCCAACACGTACCATTCTTAAAAAATGCTATTAAAGAAAATGGATACAAAATTGAAGACGCTGGTGCAATTCACTTAGAGCCAATCGGATTATACTCTAAAAAAGTTAAAAACGTTAAAGACCTTAAAGAAGGTGCTAAAGTATTAGTAAGTAACAACAAATCTGAATGGGGACGAGTAATTAAATTACTAGCTTCTGAAGGATTAGTAAAAGTTAAAGATGGTGTAGATCCAGTAACAGCTACTTTTGATGATATCGCTGAAAACCCTAAAAAATTACAATTCAGCTACGAAAATGATCCAGCATTAATGGTTAAATTCTACCAAAATGGTGAAGGTGACCTAGTTTCAATCAACGCTAACTTCGCTGTTGACGCAGGATTAAATGCAGCAACTGAACCAGTTTTAGTAGAAAAAGCTACAGATGATAACCCATATGCTAACATCGTCGTTGTTCGTGAAGGTGACAAAGACAAACTTGTTGTTAAAAAAACTTGTTGCAGCTTTTAAAAATCTGAAGATACTCAAAAAAATTCATTAAAGAAAAATGGAATGGAGCAGTATTACCTGTTAATATTTTCATTAAATAAATAAAAAAAGCAGTTCGTAAGAGCTGTTTTTTTATTTATTTAATGTAAAGAAAGTGTGAATTTAATCTATATACAGGAAAATAAAAAAAGGACTGACAAAAAAATCAGTCCTCTTAGTTTATATGAATGTTGATATTATCAACCAGAAATTTAAGATTATTAATATTACTGTACAGATCCATGCAAGAATCTTCATCCATGGTTTAATAACAAATTCTCCCATAAGTTTTTCTATTTGATGTATAAAGTGTTAGTGGGATAATTGATATTGGAAGAGCAATACTTAAGAATACTTGTGTATAAATTAGTAAGCTCTCTATTGCTTGTTCGCTATCTCCGAAAATTATTAAACAGATAACAACAGGTAATACTGCAATTACACGTGTTAACATTCTTCTAAGCCACATAGGAAGCCTTAAATGGATGAAACCTTCCATAACTATTTGTCCTGATAATGTTCCGGTAATAGTAGAATTTTGACCAGAGGCCAATAGAGCTACGGCGAATAGTGTACTAAGGAGTGGTGAAGCAATAGCTCCAACAATGCTACTATCTTGTAAAGCGTTATAAAGATCTGTAAAGCGTCCAAGACTATCACCATGACCATAAAACAAAGAAGCACCTAAAACTAATAGTAAGCAGTTAATAACAAATGCGATTGAAAGTTGAATATTAGAATCTATAGTAGAAAATCTAATAGCTTCTTTTTTAACTTTGTTGTCCTTTCTATCGTATCTTCTTGCTTGAACAATAGAAGAATGTAGGTACAGATTGTGAGGCATAACTGTAGCTCCCACGATACCTAAGGCAATAAATAATGCACCTTTATTATTAATTACATCCTTGTTCGGAATAAAACCTTTAATTAATTCGCCGGTATTAGGGTTAGCTAATAAAAACTTCATAGAAGAATATTATTAGAATTGTAAATATCAAGGTAGCTACAATAGCTTCGATTTTTTTCTAAATCCAAAATGTGCTAATAATAGGAGTAAGAATACATCAAAGATAGTTATTATAACCCCTATTAGTAAAGGAATACCGAATAATAATTTTAAAGCTACAGCACTACCAATAATTTCTGCAATATCAGTAGCCATAATAGCTAGTTCGGTAATTATCCAGAGAACAAATCCCATTTTTTTACCAGTATGCTTTCTAGTTGCTTGAGCTAGGTCCATACCAGTTACAATACCTAATCTTACAGACATTGATTGAAGCAACATCGCGATAAGATTCGATATAAGTATAACGAATAGTAAGCTATACGCATATTGAGCACCACCAGCGATAGAGGTAATCCAGTTACCGTGATCCATATAACCGACTGCTACTAATGCTCCCGGTCCACTATAAGCCGTGACTTTCTTTAAAAAAAGCTTCCTTCTTTTGGAACATCAACTGTATTGTTAATTTCTTGAAGAGAAAGCTGATTCGCAGCTTCTAACTCTTCTTGACTTTTTTTCTCAAAAAAATTTTTTTAAAAAAATCATTTAATCACCTTCTCTAAAAAAATAATAGTGTAGAATAAGAATATAAAACTACTTTCTTTAAGGCAGAAATCTTGCCTTCGGAAAAACTATAAACAATATTATACTACAAAAAAATGAAAAAAATGTAAATTCTTTTTGAAAATAGATATTACTATGAGTGGACTAGAATGATAATAGAAATTGAAAAATGAGTATGATTTCTTGTGAAAATCTATTCAAGAGGAAAAAGTTGTATACAGAATTCCGAAGAGATTTTTTAAAAAAATATTACGAATAAAAAAATATTATTTAATAGCTAAAACATCAGTAAGGATAAAGTTGGTTAGGTAAATATACTTATGATAAAATATAATTGAAGGGTTATAAAGTGAGGGGAGATAATTATGGAAAGTTATATTTTTTTATTATCATATTAAGTCTAATTTTTTTGCTAGTGCCATTAAGTGTTTAGTAGATAGTGAGAATAAAAAAAGGAGTTCCTATTTAGACGAAGTCGTTGTTCAAGTTGTTATAAAGAATTAAGGGGAACGGACTTAATTCCAATCTTTAGCTATTTGTTTTAAAAAAAGGACGATGTTGTTACTGTAATCAAAAAAATTCCATTAGATGTATTTTTTTATACGAAATTTTTTTACTTTTATTACTATTGTATTATTTATTATTTTTCCAAAATCATTTTATTTTTTTATTAGTTATCTTGAAGTTAGTATATTTATTATTCTTATTTTTTTAGGAATAGAAGATGTAAAAACATTTGAAGTTAATGATGAGTTGTTTTTATCTTCTAATTATATTAAATTTTTTTCTTTTATATATATACACTATTATTTATTCAATTTTTTTAGATTTTATTTATCTTATTATTATTTTTTTCATATACTATATATTTTTCGCAAGGGGCGGTTTAGGTTATGGTGATATAAAAAGTTTTTTTGTGTATTAGCTTTTAAATTTAAACTTATTTGAAGGAGTGTATTTGTTAATTTTCACATTTTTTTATATGCAGGATTCTTTTGCCATTTGGTTAATTATTTTTGAAAAAAAGTTAAAAGAAAAACAAAACTACCACTAGTACCATTCATAGCGCTTAGTTATTTAACAATCATATTAATAAGGGAGGGATTATTATGGTAGCATACACTATTAAAGAGTTTAGTGAAGAAGATCGTCCGAGGGAGAAATTCAAAAAATTAGGTGCTCTTGCTCTCAGTGATAAAGAGATTCTAGCAATATTATTAAGAACAGGTACAAAAAATCAAAAATGTAATTGAGCTTTCCGACATGATTCTAAAAAGATATGGGAGGTATTACAAAGTTAAGAGATGCAACTTTAACAGAACTTATGAAACATAAAGGGGTAGGTCAAGAAAAGGCGATACATATTCTGGCTAACATAGAATTCGCAAGAAGAATATACGCAACAAATGTTCTAGATGTGAAGTGTGATAGCCCGCAGTCAATAGCCAATTATTTAAAATCATCTTTAGAGAATTTAACACAAGAAGTATTCATAGTACTAGATATTGATACGAAAGGTAAAATAATCGAAAAAAGAGAAGTATTTAAAGGTAGCTTATCTATGTCGGTGGTGCATCCAAGGGAAGTATTTAAACTAGCGATAAAAAATAGTGCTTCAAGCATTGTCTGTGTGCATAATCACCCAAGTGGAGATGCAACACCTTCTATAGAAGATATTAAAACGACGATAAATCTAATGGAAGTTGGAGAAATAGTTGGTATTGAAATGCTAGATCATATCGTAGTAGCAAAAAAAGGATATGTCAGCATTAGAAAAGTATTGAACTATCTAGCAGTAGAAAATATAGATTATAAATACGAAGATGTTACAGATGAACAATTAAAAATATATACTGAGAAAAATATAAGGTTGTAGGAGAGTATTAAAAAGGAGGAAGTGTAGAGTTACATAAAAATAATAAGTATAGATTTATGAATTAGATAATTTTTTTAAAAGTAAATATAAATAATTGATTTTCTAGTGATAATATAGTAAAATGAAATCGAATGAGGTGATTCACTACCTATATCCCTAAATGTGAACGTTAAATGAGGTGATTCACTACCTATATCCCTAAATGTGAACGTTATTAAGCTAGGAATTTTTTTCCTAGCTTTTTTTGTATGGAGTTAATTATGGAGTTTCTTAGTGACAAAATTAGATTTTTATGAATTAGATAATGATTATGTTAAATATCTTCACATGAGTGATTCACAGGTATATTTTTCATGATTCATATAGTAAGGATATTAAGCCTTATGTTGGGATTATTGCTACAATAAATGATATACGGTATTTTATTCCGTTAACATCTCCCTAAGATGAAACACAAAAAAAGAAAGTTAAGAACCAAGGATTATATGACTATTTATGAAGAAGTGGATAAAACTGCTAATGAAAAAAATGCTGTATATAAAGATAATCCAAATAGTACTAGCAGAAAATATCATATTTTTGGGAGTATTAGAGATTAGGAAAATGGTACCTGTCCCTAGAAGAAAATACTCACTAATTGATTTTTTTCAAAATTAAATTTAAATTATAAATTCCTATTTTTATAAAGAACATTCTTTTTGTAAATCAAACCAAGATATTATTATTTCTAATGCAGAAAAAAATATAATCAAACTTTAGCAAAAAGGAGCGGCTTTTAAGTACTTTTTCATTGTGATTTTATTAAATTAGAAGAAAAATGAAAGAGTATGTGCTTTATAAAACTAATAAGTAATATATTTATAGTACTTTTGATATTATAAATTTAACGAATTCTAAAAAAATAACCTTAAATTTTCAGAAGAAACATTGACTAGTAATTTTTTTATTTGATATAATTTCTATAATTTAACAAAACGTTAATTGGATTTTTATGTTGAGTAAAAAAAGTTAATCTATAGATTGAATTATTTTTAGAATATCAAATATTAAGAAAGAAATTGATTGGCTTCTATGAGCAATTGATTTCTTTTTTATTATATTTAGATTTTTAAAAAGGCTATTTATAAAATGAAAACTGAACTTTTAAATAGAAGGACTCAACTAAGGAGTGGGAAATATGAGGAAATTTTTTTATTTGCGGTAGTTTTTATTTCTTATTACAGTAGTCTCGGGAATTAATATTTATTTTTTTCTTATCAAATTAAATATGTTGTTGATGCCCTTACTACTAAAAAAATGAGCAATTATTCTACAATCAAATTATATATTTATCTGTAATTATAATACTAATGCTTATATGTGAATATTTACGTCAGATTTTAGATACTATTTATTTAAATAAAGTTGGATTCAATATTCATAGAACCCTTGTGGGTAGTTTACTTAGGAATAAACTAGATACAAAGAGTAAAAAAATTTATTATCTGCGGTAAACAATGATATTGAAATGGTAAAAGATCAATATTATAATACGATTTTTCTCTTTGTATCAGGGGATAGTTTATTTTATTTTTTTGCTACAATAGCGTTGTTCAAATTAGACGTAACAACAGCGTTTTTGGGTTATAGGATTGTCATTATTTCCGATTGTAATTCCTAACCTATTTAAAAGTATATTTGAAAAAAATATTCAAAAATACTATTTCTATACAAAAAGGCTAGTTATAATGACAAACTTGAAGATTTTTTTAGAAGGGTTATTAGTTATTAAAAAAATAGTGATTCGGTTAATATATTTTATGAAAAAAATTACTTAATGAATATAAAAAAATAAATAAACTTGTTAATAGAAAGAATATTTTAGTATCACTTGTAAATGTCTTAACAGGATTAGTATTCTACGCTACTATTATTGCTATTTTTATATAGGAGGTCGGCAAGCTCTGTTAGGAAATACTAGTGTAGGGGATATAGTATCTATTTTTTTACTATTTCTGCAGAGTTAGTAATGCCTGTTAATTTGATAACAGCTTCGATAGCTAATATAACATCGGTAAAAAGATATAAAGAGGGAATTAGATTATAAAGAGAAGTTTGAATATATAGATAGTCATAAAATTATCGATTTTGAAAAACATAGAAATTGAAATGAAAGCTATAAATTTAATAATAGAGAAATTTTTTTAGTGATTTTTTTCAGCTATTTTTTTGAAAAAAAGGTAAAAAAAGTATTTAATTCAAGGAGATAGTGGCAGTGGAAAAATCGACGTTAGCATTACTATTAACGAAAAACCTTGAAGGATGTAACATCTTTTTAAACGGAAAAAAATATTAACAGTTATGAATACAACACAATTCAAAAAAATAATAACTTATGTACCTCAAGATAGCTTTTATATTTGTAGGTAAGGTTATCGATAATCTTACTTTTTTTATAAAAAAACTTAGAAGCGGATAAAAATAATGACCTTAATAAAAGAAACTAGACTAGATGACAAAATTAAAGAAATTAATACTACGTACGATAAGAGAAAATCAAATTTATCTGGTGGACAAAAAAACAAAGGTTAGCATTAATTAGGGCAATATTACAGGAAAAAAACAGGTTATAGTTTTAGATGAAACATTATCAGGATTGGATAAAGATACATATATTTTAGTCGAAAAAAATTACTATTAAGTATGAAAGATAAGACTTTTAATTCATATTTCACACAGATCTTATCCAGAAACTTTGAGAATGTATGATGAGGTGTATGTAATGGGAAAAAGGGACTGAATTAAAAGTCCCAAATTTTAAAAAAAGTTTATACGAGCACTCGTAGACGTAGTGGTTTATTGATATATAAATTCACCTTATGAAAGCTTTTTTTAGATATTTGATAAACTTTTCGGAGATGACTCGATAAAGTCTCTTTCTCCGAAATCACAATTTTTGAGTCACTTTCATAAAATATAGAGATAGGAGAGTCTAGTATGTTAAATAGGAATTTTTAATTTATTATGGTTATCACAGATAGTTAGTTCAATTGGAAATAAACTGACCATATTTGGATTTCCATTAGTAGGAATATTCATTTATGATACTACGGTATTAGAAACTTCTATGATTACAGTAATGTCGTTTTTACCGAGCTTACTTTTTGGAACAATAATAGGTGTTGTTGTAGATAGGGGGATAAAAAGGAAAATAGGGATTTTTTTACAAATATAATTTGTTTTGTTATTTCTATAATATTATTTGTATTTTTCTATTTTTAAAATATTACCACTGTGGGGGGTTTTTACATTTTTAATTTTTCTTATTGAATACATTCTTATTATTTGGGAGTATATCTTTTTATAGTCAAATTCCTATAGTAGTAGAGAAAGAAAATCTAAAGAAAGCAAACTATAAAATGGAATTAAGTAATAGTGTTATTGATACTGCCGCTCCAAGTGTTGGGGGAATTATATTTGGTTTATTTTTCTGCTCCATTTATTTTTTTATAATAGATGGGATAACATTTATACTAGCAAGTTTTTTTGTCAGATACTACTTCCATGTAATATAGAGAAAGATAGAGTAAAAAAACAAAAAAAGAAATCGATAGTTCACATAAGAGAAGCATATAATTATGTTTTTTTAATAATCAAATATTATTTAAATTGGCGATGAGTTACTTTGTATTGGTGTTTGGTATAGGTATTTTTCAGTCGATTCAGTTTTATTACTTAAGTAAGGTTTTAAATGTTGCTCCATATACAATTGGGCTGATTATAAGCGTAGGGAATATAGGTCTTGTAGTAGCATCGATAAGTTCTTTAAAAAAATATCTGATACTATAGGAATGGGAAGAACTATAATATTATCATTTATTTTATATGCAGTGGGCTTCACTCTTTATTATTTAAGCAGTGAAGAGAGTACATTATCTTTATTCGTTGCAACTATGTGTATAGGAGCAGCGATGCCTTTATATAATGTGAATGCTACTACAATTAGACAAAGTAATGTTGATTTATCAATGTTGGGAAGTGTTTCTGCTATTTGGAGAATTTTTTTGAAGAGGGCTTATTCCACTAGGAGCGACAATAGGTGGAGGTATTTCAACATATTTTTTTCGGTAAAAATTGCGATATTAATATCGGTTATTATAGTTTTTATTAGGTTTGTGTATAGTATTATTTTCTGATGAATTAAAAAAATACACGTAACATTACATCACATATATTTTTGAATACGTTTTTAAAAAGATGCTATAATAGAATCGAATAAGTATAAGTAATTATATTGTATTAGTTAATAAAAATAATTTTTAAAAGGGAGGAGGAGAAGAATGAATAAGCTTAAAGATTTAGGTTTGTTGGTATTGCAAGTTGAAGTAGTAGGTTTCTTATTTATAGCGATGAATAAATATTTAACTAACACTACAAGCTTTTTTTACCTGAAGCTTTCACTCAAGATAAAACAGATATTAAGGCATATAGTTTAGCTGCGTTGGCGTTTATGGTATTAGGTATTGCTCAATATTATGTGGTTGACTTATATGACAAAAATCAACTGGAAAAAGCGAGTGTAATAGAATACTTGGTAGAAGTGATGGGGGTGTTACTAGTATTTATCTATTTACAATTTATAGATAATCTAGTTAAGTTTGCATTTCTATTCATAATGAGATATTTATACTTTTATAAGAAATTTGCATAAGTTTATACTTTTGAACAATTATTGGAGGAAAATACTGTTCAAAGTGTAGAAATTTTTAGTTTAAATTTTTAATTTGGAATGTAGGTATTCAATATAATTGTTGTACTGTTGTTGCTGGAATATATAGGGGAAAATAGGGAATGGGGAGTGACTCAAAAATCGCGATTTTTGAGTCACTCCCTGTTTTGTTTAAACCATTTAATAAATCATATTACTGTACTTTTTAATTCTACACATTCTGTTAGTTGTTTTTTTGATTTCTTCTTGAATATGGTGAGAAATCATTATTAAAGTTAACTTATCGTCAGCTAAGATATTGTTTTCTATCTGTACGGCTGTTTTTTTCATCTAATGCTGAGGTTGCTTCATCGAGAATTAAAATTGGATAATTTCTAATTAAAACTCTCGCAAGAACTAATCTTTTGTTTTTTTCTCCTCCTGATAGGATTTCTCCCATATTAGATAGGTTGTGATCTAAGCCGTCAGGTAAAGCTTTAACTCTATCAGCTAAACAAACTTTTTCCAATATGCTCCATATTTCTTCATCTGAATAACTATCATCTAAAGTGATGTTATATCGAATTGAACCGCTGAAAATAGATGTTTGTTGACTCACATATCCAATCTCGTTAGAGAAGTTAATATCATCTTGTATTTCAAGAGGATTTCCATCGATTAGAACTTTATCTTGGTTGGATTGTAATTTTCCTAGTAGCAACTTAATTATAGTAGATTTCCCAGAACCACTTTTTACCAATTACGGCGTATTTTTCCACCTTTTATTTATATTAAAGTTAAAGTTTTTTTAATGACATGGTTATCTCCAAAACTATAATTAAAGTTTTTTTAAATTCAATATTTTTCTTCAACATGTGGATAAATTGTTTCTTTTAGAGGTTGATTTAGTTATAACGCTATTTAATATTTCTTTTGTACCGATTACCTTAATATATAAATCAACCAATTGATTGATAGAAGTAAGGTATATACCTAGTATAGTAGATACCGAAGCTATTGTTCCGATAGTTAATTCATTTTTTTAAAACCAAGTAAATCGCAAATATAAAAAAATTAATAGTTCAAGTAGCTTCTCGATACTTTGTAAAGTTAACTCAGCAAATGCCATTAATTTAGAAATACTATACTGTTGATCTTCTTTTGAATCTGGCTATCCTTAACATTTTTTTGAGAATAAATTTATCTTACCGATATTTTTTTAAATCTTCATAGCCTGTTAAATATTCCTTTAAAAACTCCAGAAAATTTCCCTGATAAAATTGATAAATTTGTATATCCTACACTAATTTTATTACCGAACTTACCGCTTATTAAAAACATAGCGACTGATGATAATAGGGCGAATACAACAAATTTCCAATTAATCAGCCATAAAAAAATACTACTGATGAGATAAATAATACAATAGCACTTAGTAAACCAGTTAATGGTGAGAATAAATATGCAGATAATAATTCAAGTTGATAAGTGTATTTAGTCATATGCTCACCAGAATCAATCTTATTAAATTCCGATTGAGACATAGTTTCTATGTTTTTTTACTAATTCTATCACCTAGATATATTTTTCCATTGTTTAACTAATTGTGCAATTATAATTTTTTTAACCACGCTCTAAGTAATTCTACTATTATTAAAAATACAAATAATAACACCGACTTTTTGTCCAAAGAGATCCTGTTTTGTATATTACAGAATCAACAATATCAACACGAGCGTATACAACGTAAACAGTCCCTATTGATACTATTAGTGTTAAAATAAACATAATGGATAATTTTAATTTGTTCAAAGTTATAACTTCTAAAATATTTTTTTAATCATATTGCTCTCCTTTGTATAGATTATATTTCTATAGAAGTTACTCAAAAAAATAGCGACTTCGAGACATCGATTTGTCAATTTCTCCACGAAGTTTCTTAAATCTCTAAAAAGCTTTTTATAAGATGAGTTTAGACTATGAATACAAGTTTTCAGATAAACTTTTTTAAAAATTTAGTTATTTTTTTGGATCCCTCTATAGTATTTATGTAACTTTAATTATACTGACTTTTTTCATGTCAAGACAATTATAGTAAGTTTTTCTGAAAAATTATAAGTTTATATTGTTATCATCTTTTTTTCTCATACTATAATAAATGTATAAATATAAGTTGGTGTTTTATATATTTCTCAAAAATTTCCCTTAATGGAATGTTATTAGAGTAAGTGGAATTAAAAGTAGGAGGTATTTATGAAAAAAATATTTTAAAAATTTAAATATAGGTTCTTATTAATTTGTTTTCTTATATTGTTAAGACAGTTATTTCTTATGAAGAGTAACTTTTTAAATGCAGATGCTATAACTGTGCTTACTAATAGAAATCTACATAGTTTCTTTGAAATTATCTTATTCTTATCAGTTACGTGGTTTGTTATTATAGTAATTGATAGGGTGGTAAAGGTAAGAGAGGAGATTTTTTTATTCAAGATATTGGAATAGATGTAAAAAGATAATCTGTCTAGTAGCCTTATAGAATTAGATATTGAAAAGTATAAAAAAATAACTCGTCTGGTATTTATCAATCTTGGTTTAACAATGATATTCAAATAATTCAAGAAAAAAAGGTTTAAGGAATATATTTGCTATAATATACAGTCTTTCTGGTGTAGTATTTTTTCTTTATGCTCTATTGAAATATCACTGGATTATTTCTTTAATTACTATTATAGGAACAGGAATATTAATTTATCTTCCAAAAATGTTTAATAAAAAAACTTCATAATATGGGAACAGAAGTTACTAAAGAAAATGAGAACTATGTTACTTCGTTAGAGGAGACGATTTTAGGTTATGATACGTATTTCTCTCTTAATAAATTGCAAATAATTCCTAAAAAGAATAGCTAATATAAGTAGAATTTTTGAAAAATGTATTTGTTAAACAAAGTAAATTGGAAAGTAATTATTATATGCTTAATTTTTGGATTAAATGTCTTTTTTTCCAAGTGTTATTAGTTTTTTTGTTACAGGGTATTTAGTTGTTAAAGATAATTTGGAAATTGGTGCAGTTGCAGCTGTAGGAATGTTTGCTAATCTTGTATTTGATGGTATGAGCCAAGTTGGTTATAGAATAGCATTTATTAAAGGGCAAAACCTATTTTTTCTAAGCATGATGAATTCATGTTAAATAATAAGGATACCCACTCATCTGTTGAATATTCTTTAATAGAAACATTATTTAAAAATTAAAAACTTACATTTCAGTTATGGTGATAAAGAAATTCTAAATAATGTGAATCTTGATATAAAAGAGGGAATAAATATTTAATAAGTGGAGATAGTGGCGTTGGTAAATCAACATTATTTAAAAATTATTACAGGGCAATTAAGAAATTATGAAGGTAGTGTAGAGTATTGTAGTGTTGATTTGAAGAAAGTATCTACTAAAACAAATACTAGAAAAAAACTGACTATAATTCAGCAAGAAAAATTTTTGTATTTTCAGGCACTGTCAAAGACAATATAACTATGGGAGAAGTAGCTGAAGATAGTGAAGTAACAGAGTATTTAGAAAAAGTGGGCTTAACACAGAAAAGACTTCTTATATTCAGCAGTAGAGGTTCATGGAAAGAATCTTTCAGGAGGACAACGCCAAAGATTGGCTATAGCTAGAGCGTTATTTAATGGTAAAAAAATACTTTTAATAGATGAAGGAACATCAGCTTTAGACAAAGAATCAGCGAAAAATTTAGTAGAAATGCTGTTAGGAAATAAAGAATTAACGATAATAATGATTAGCCATGATATAAGTGATGAATTAAGAGGAAATTTGATAATATTATAAAATTGTGATACAAATGAAAGTTAGTAAAAAAATGATATAGATTGAATAGAAAAATGAAAATAGGAGAATGACTCAGAAATCGATTTCTCCAAAAAAATAAGATTTTGAGTCACTCCTATTTAATAAGGAGGATAAGCATGAGTTATAAGTTTATGAGTGATGCTTTTAGATAATGATTTAATGCCAATAGGTAAAAGTGATTTTTTTAAATTTATTTAAAGATTTAGAAATAGGAGAAGGAGATATCTTGATTGCACATGTTTCTCTTAGTAAATTCGGTTATATAATCGGTGGTGCAAGATGTATTTATGAAGCACTTATGGAAAGATTAGGAGAAAGTGGAACGCTCGTTGTTCCAACACAATCTTTAGAAAATATGTCTCCAGAGTATTGGGAATATCCTAAAGTTCCTGAGGAGTGGATAGAAAAAATAAAACAAGAGAGTTTATCTTATGATGTTGATCTATCTAGTACACGAGGTATGGGAAAATTTAGCGAGTTTGTTATGAATCTAAAACATTCTGTTAGAAGTTCTCATCCACTATATTCTTTTACAGCAGTAGGAGAAAAAGCACAGGAAATTATAAAAGATCATCCATTAGATGATGGCTTAGGATACAATTCACCATTAGGGAGATTGTATGATCAAAATGCCAAAATTTTGTTATTAGGAACTGATTTTGAATCTAATACAGCATTGCATCTTGCAGAGTATTCACTAAATCGAAAAACAATAAAAGAAAGTGCTAATGTGGATGGTGAGTGGTTAGAGTTCTCTAATATCGAATTAGATATATATGATGATTTTTTAGCAGTACAGAAAGAATTCTTGGAGAATTGTAAGGGAAGTTATCAAATAAAAGAGATTCAGAAAACATCAGTTCTTTGTATAGATTTAAAAAGTTGCGTAGATTTTGTGAAAGAATATTATAAGAAAAAGGAAGAAGTGAAGTAGAGGGAGCATGATTTTTATATTAAAAATTTTTTTAAATTGTTATCATTTTATTTTTCATATTATAATAAATATAGCAATTGTTTATACGTTATGGAAAAATACGGGAGAAATTTTTTTAGAAGGTGTATTTAAAAAGCTATAAATTCACATATTATTAAAATTTTTAGAGTAAGACATGAGAGACTATGGAATAAAAAAAGGAATTAATTTATGAATAAATATATGAGTGTTTTTAAAAAAATGTTGATTTTTATAAAGTATTTTTTTCTATTAACTTCACAACATTAGCGCAATCATTTGTTAGTATAAGTATTATCTGGCTGATTCATGAAGAAACTAAAAACCCACTATTGATAGCTATTTTTTGGTGTATTGACTCAATTGCCAGCTATAGTTTTTTTGGACCATTAATATCAAAAAGTGTTAGACAGGTTTAATATTGGAAAAAGCAATGTTCTTATTTTTTTACTACTAAGAGCTGGTATTTTTTTCTGATTATATTCTTATTACTGTTTAATGATAAGATATCTTTAAGTATTATAGGATTATTGATAGGCTTGAATAGCATTATAGGAATTCCTTTATCAGCAGGAGGAGATATAATAATAAAAGAGGTGTGTAATGATGAACAATTAGTAACAGCTAATGCATTGATGATAATATTTTTTTGACATCTCTTATATCTTTGGTTCGATTTCTGTAGCAATAATGGGAGTGCTAGGTAATAATAGAATAGCTTTTTATAATAGGTGCTGTATTATTTTTTTATTTCGGCAATAATAATAAGTACAATAAAAAGTGACGAGATATTTAGTAACACTGAAAAACAGACAGGAAAAAAATATACAATATTTAGTTCTATGAAGTATATTGTAAAAAAATAGTGAGATATTCCTTATGACAATTAATACGACATTGTGGAATATGTTTACTTGGGGAAGTTTCATCGTTTTTATTACCAATATATGTAGAACAAAAATTTAAATAATGATAGTGTAGCGTATGGAATATTAAATTCTTTTACAATCTGTTGGTATTATACTGGCTTCGCTTATAATAGGTTTGCAATTTATATCAAAAAAATTAAAATAGAAAAAAATTAATTTGTCTAGGTATTATAGTGCATTGTTTATTATTGATACTGTTTTTATTTTTAGTACGAATATTATTCTTTCAGTAATTATACTTATTATAGCAGGAATTGCTTCAGCACCAGTACTAATTTATAAAGCAACATTCTTCCAAAGAAAGATTTCTAGAAAAAAATAATGGGACAAGTACTATCATTAATCCTAGTTTTAGGAAGTATCTTGTATTCTCTAGGAGGCATAATTATAGCGTTTCTTATAGAAAAAAATAGGAAAAAGAATATTTTTTTCATATATAAATTTATATTCTTTAATTATCATAATAGTAATATCACTAATAAGTCTTAAAAAAATATCGTAAATTTATCTACTGTAAATTAAAAATATTTTTTTCGGAGTGAATTAAAGATATTTATTTTTTTGTTATGAGAGAATGATATAATTATATAATTATATCTGTAAATAAGTACAACAGAAAGGAAAAAAATAATTATGGATCCTATGATTGAAAAAAATGTTTAATGATAATTTACTAAATTTTTAAAAATTATTGTTGAACTAGTAGATTATTTAAGGGTTAAGCATGGTGAAGAACCGTCGTTTACATTTGCTTGCTTTTAAAAATGGATTAGATACAGAGGAAACCGATGATTTGCTTATATTCTATTCAGACATTACTGATGAAATAGCAGTCGAAGATATACATTTATTAGATCGAAATCTATTAATAGAAAAAAACTAAAGAAAAAAATTCCGAGTTTGACAGATGATAATAAAATTGGAGAAATAGTAGACAGTTACTTTAATTGTTATTTTTTTGTTAAAAGATGAATAAATTATAGTATCAGATTAAGTTATTACTAAATCAAGAGTCTGTTTTTTGAAATTAATGGGAGAATAAAGTGAGGAAGAATAGATTTAATAATTTAAAAATTAGTACATATGGTATTAATTATGAAAAAGGATGATTAGAAATTATGAAACTAAAGAAAGATTTTTTTGAAAAAAATTATTAATTTATATATTTCCGATTATTATAGTAATAGATATTATTAATAGATATATGATAAATAATTACATGTTATATATTTTAAATAATATTATGTATGTAGGATATTTTATAATGATTCTTGTGTTTCTTTTTCAATAAAAAAATAAGAATAGAAAAAGCAAAGAAAAGAGTTAAAAGACAAAAAGAAAGGGAGATTGTATAATCAAATTAGACATTTGGTGTATTTTTATTCCTCCAAGGGAGTGACTTAAAAATTGAGATTTTTGAAGAAACGAGATTTTTATCGCTCTCTAAAAGTTTATTAGATATCTAAAAAAACTTTTATAAAGCTAATTTAGATATCTATAAACCACTGCTTCTACGAATTCTCATATACACTTTTTTTAAATTTAGGACTTGCGTGTCAGCCTATTTTTTTATTGTGTTAGGACATTGTCTCTTTTTTTCTACTTAGAACATTATCACTTTTCATTCACATATTTCTTAGAAAATGATGGATTTTTTTATTGTAGTTTTTAGTTAATGTATGATATACTGAACATACAGATCGAATAGAAGCCCCTGCTGTGTATACAGTGGGGGCTTTTTCTAATAAGAGGAGAATGGTCACTTATGGAGAAAAATATATAAAACTCAAACAGAGAGAATAGATTTATTAGTGAAAAAGAGGTATGACTATAGAGAAATCTAGTAAAAAAATACTTGAAAAGTATAGTCATTATAATCTAATAAATGCTTATAAAAAAATCCATTTTTTGGAGAATAAAGGTAATTATCCAGCAGGAGCTAATATAAATGAGGACTACTATATTTTTAGGAACTATACCAGAATATTTTTGAGGCGTTATATCAATTTGATAGGAAATTAAGATTAATTTTTTTAGAAGAAATATTAATTATCGAGGAGAAATTAAAACACGCTATAATTCAATCTTTTTATGATGTTCATACCAATTATGGTCAGAACAAAACAGTTTCTGAAACTTTGCATAAGGAGAATGAGTATTTACGAAGAGTTTATTATAATAGGGAAACTTTTTAGTGTTGAAGAAATAGAAGAAAAAAAGTGGTCATAGATATACAGTAACAGCTGGAACAGAGTATGACTTAGCTACCCTTAAGTATATGAAGCCTAAGAAAAAGAGATATACAAATGACACTGTCTATGATGAGATTATGACAATGATATATTCAAATATAGGAAGGCAAAGGAAAAAGAAAGCATATATAAAAAAATATATAGATGAACACACATATCTCCCAATGTGGATTTTTAATGAATATTATGACATTTGGAAGTGTTGGTAAATATTTTAATATACAAATAGATGAAGTTAAAGAAAAAAAATATTAGAAAAAAATTTAATATAGCAGGGGATGGAGGATTGCTTATAAACAGTGTTAATTTTTTTCTAGAATACTAGAAATTCTGGGTATTTATAGGAATATTACAGCACATAATGAGAGATTTTATTGCACTAGTACCTCGATTTCAATAGATGATAATTTTATGAAATTCATAGATAAATTGCCATATTCAGAAGATGTTAAGAAACTAGCTGGAACAAAACCATCATATTAATAAAAACAAGAGGGAAAAAAACTATCTAGTGTAAGGAAGAGTATATATTCATTAATGTTTTTCTATATCTATATTTCAAGAAGCTGATGAATTGACATTATTTAAGGACAAAATTAAAGTGGAGTTAGAGAAACTACGTTCATCATTACCAGAAAGATCTTATGAATTTATAAAAAAAAGAGATGGGATTAAATTTTTGATTGGTATAATAAATTAGTAAAATAAGAGGAAATATTATGAAAAAAAGAGTTAAAAAGACAAAAAGAAATATTATGAAAAAGAGTTAAAAAGATAAAAAGAAATAAATTACTAAGTATCAACCTTATCTCCTGATTTAGTGAGATGGGGTTGTTTTTTTATTGTTTCAAAAATAACCGAATTCGCTAGCGAAAAATAATTTCCTTATCATAAATTAAAAAGAAAAAAATAAACATAATATTCAGAAAATATTGACTTTAAGAGAAAAAAACACGTTAATATAGTTAAAAAAATAGGAGAATAGATTCTAGAAAAAAATAGTAGAATTTGATGAAGAAGATCATCGTAAATCGGATAATAAATTAGTAAAATAAGAGGAAATATTATGAAAGAGATAATTAGTGTTGAGAGTCTTAGTAAAGATTACATAATAAAAAAATAGAGTTAGCTTTTTTTAATACAGAAAAGACGGTTAAACAAGCGTTGAAGGACATAAATTTTAGTATTAAAGAAGGAGAAATTGTAGGGTACATAGGAAATAATGGAGCTGGGAAATCTACAACAATAAAATTACTGTTAGGAATACTGACTAGTACAAAAGGTTCAATAAAAAGTATTCGGTAAAGATCCATTTGTAAACAGGCAAAAAAAATGCTAAAAAAATATAGGTGCGCTATTTGGACAAAAAAATCACATTTATGGTGGGATTTACCACTAATTGATTCTTTTGAGTATTTATCAAAAAAATCTATGAAGTAGATAATAAAGAATGGTTAGACTATTTAATAACAGAATTAAATGTAAAAGAGTACTTATATCAACCGGTAAGGCAACTATCTTTAGGACAAAGAATGCGTGGAGAGTTTATAGCTAGTATTATTCATAAGCCTCAACTGGTGTTCCTAGATGAACCGACTATCGGTTTAGATATAGAAACAAAGAAGAAAAATTATGGAATTAATACTAAAAAAATAAATGAGAAGTATAATACTACTGTCATACTAACAACTCATGAGATTTCTGATATTGAAAAAGTATGTAAGAGAATGATTTTTGATAAGTGATGGCGAAATTAGTTATGATGGTGAAGTGAAGAGCTTCAAGCAAATTTTTTTAATAAATATAAAAAAAATTAAAAAAATGTACGGAGAGAATATAGTAGATATAGCTAAAGAAGGAATATTGCCTTTACGTACTAATATTGATTCTAAAGAATTTGTTTTTTGATGAAACTAAATTTAATGTGTTAGATATAATAAAACTACTACCGAATGAAAGTATTATTACACAAACTGAAGTATTGGACTTAAATCTACAAGAAGTATTGCTTGTGAAGGATAAAACGGGTGATAAATATGAATAGATTTTTTTGCTTATACTTTATATCAATACAAAAGTTTATTACAATACAAATTTAATACGATAATGCAGATAATTGCATCACTTTCTATGGTATTAATACAGTATAGTATCTGGATATATGTTGAAAAAAACACAATTCTAAAAAAATATTGATGAAATAATAACTTATGTACTGTTTGCGATTATTTTTACAAATAGTTTTTACCTATAAAAAAATAACTACCAATTTTTGTATCTGAGAAAAATTTTTAAAAAGGTACTATTATTAATTATTTGAATAAGCCTAATAGATTAATAGTTATAACGTTTTTTTCACTACTTTAGGCAATTTTTTCTATAAATTAAAAATTCCAAGTACTGCCGATTTTAGTTATTTATATTTTTACTGTTTTTATAATTTAATATTTAGAACCATATCTCTTAAGAGATTTGTACTTTTTATATTCGTGTATATTTTTGAGTTATATTGTTGCTTTTTTTATTAGGTTATATTATTGCATTGTTATCAACAGTATTTATAAGAATAAACGGTGTATCTGAATTAGTTAATGCTCTTCTTATTATTTTTCGGTGGAGGGTTGCTTCCTTTAGATTTATATCCGAAACTATTATTAAGGATATCAGAGGTAACTCCATTTTTACGCTGTAATGTATGCACCTATTTCTATTATTGTACATGACAATGATTTAGGAAAAAGTCTTATTTATTCTTGGTGTACAGATGTTTTTGGTTAATCATATTATTGATAATTTCAAAAAGATTATCACAATATGTATTTAACAAGTTTGATATAATGGGAGGTTAATATGAAGAAACATTTATATTTATATGTAGAGTTTTTTTAAAATGGATGTAAAAAAAGGATATTGAGTTATAAACTAGATTTTTATCATAGGAAATTTTTGGTTATTTACTAGATACTCTTACAACATTATTTGTATTACTTATTACGCTTAATTATACAGAATTAATCGGTGGCTTCTCTTTATATCAATTGTTGTTTTTTATATGGTTTTCTAACATTAACATCGGCGTTATGGGAATTTTTTTCTTCGTTACAACTTTAGAAGTCCCATATTTAATTCAAACTGGAGAACTTGATTTGTTTTTTTATTAAGACCACTTAATATTCTTTATCAATTTATTATTTTTTTCAATTAGATGAGGAAGCCTTTATTTGAGTTAATTACAGGTGTAGTAATTGTGATTTTTTTCATTGTATAACTTAGATATTGATGTAAATTATTTATTTATAATAAAATTCATTTTATTTACAATATCTGCGGTTTTAGTAAGAGAGGCTATATACTTAGCACTAGTATCAATTAGCTTCTTTTCGATAACCAATGATGGTATAAAAATCAGTTTTATGGCAATTGTATCAATTGGCAAATTATCCAGTTAATATTTATCCGTTTTTTTATTAAAGTAGTACTAATAATTATTCCATTCGCATTTGTGGGATATTTCCCAGTGGTAAATTTAATAAATTTGCATGATAGTTTTAATTTAGAAACATGGTTTTTTTAATATTATTTGGACCGCTTTTTACTTATTTTAATCTATAAAAACAATATGGAATTTCGGATTAAAAAAAATATCAAAGTACAGGATCATAATAGTTAAGAAGGTTAATGATTTGTAAGAAATAAGTATAAAGTAAATTACATAGGAGGTGTTCTTTATAGAATTTAATGTTAAATTAGCGAGAAGTTTGTATTTATGTTTGAATTTAATTTTTGAGTGTTTTATATTCATACATAACGGTGAAATTTATATCTGTATATAATTTTTCCTATATATTTTATTTTTGTTAATAACGACTTTGATAGAAATATTTATTTTTTTAGACACTAGTTATATCAGATTATTAACTAGTATAAAAAAACAAAAGTATTTTTTTATTATATATTAATAGTTTTTTTCAGTAGTAGTATTTATTTTTTAAAAAAATAACATAAATTTATACTATGTCTTAACATTTTATTTTGTTTATTACTTATTAATATCAATAGTTCTGCTTAATTACAATTTATTTGTAATAGAGGGAAGTAAGTCTATCAAAGCTGGAGTAACAGATATATCCTTATATAGTAACTTGTCTAAATTACTTGGTTTTTTTCTTTAGGAAGTTATATTTATAAGGTAAATATTGATGAATATTTAATAGTATTTATAATTATGTTTGTATTATTTTTCAAGTTTCAAAATAAATAATTTTTAAAAATGAAACTGAGAAAAAAATTCTGAAAGATTAGTTTTTTTATAAGCTGAAAAGAAAATATATTATTATCAATACAGCGTTATTATCAGGAACAGCAGTGTTTTTTTATACCGTTGTTTATAAAACAATTAGCGGCTAGGAATTTAATACAGTATTCTAGTATTATATTTTTTTATACCAGGACTAACAGTAGTTTTTATTTTTAATACTTACTAAGAAATATGAAGTGAATTTAAATAAAATACTTATGTCTTACATAATTTTTGGATATAATATTCTTTATATTGGTTATATGTGAGGTGTTTTTTTACCATTGCAAGTGATATTATTATCATTAATAGTGGCACTTGGGGTGTCAATTAGTATAAAATTAAGGACTAATTTTATAAAAAAATTAATGATAAGGATTATAGAAAAAGTATAGTTCAAATTTTTTTCGAATAAGTGCACCTTTATTTACTATTATTTTTAAGTTTTTGTAGGATTGTACGTGGAAAACATTGCATATTATATTTTTGCTAATAAATGTAATTTTCGGCTATTCATGTATTGTATGTGAATTTAAGAAATAGAGAGCATACTTTATTAGATTAAGGAAAAGTTTTTTAGAAAAAAATGAAAAAAATTAATAAAAGAATGTACACTTAGTTTTTTTAGAAATAGCTTGGTGTAGATTTTTTTGGTTCAATTTGAGAAGTAATACTTTGTTATATTGCTACGAAAACCAGTATTTATTAACTAGAAATAACAGGTGATAATTTTTGGAAAGCGTTTTTTTATTGATTTCATATCGTTTTTTTATATTACAATAAATCTATAAAGCTTTATAACCTCATAAAATAAGGAGGACAAAAAAAATGGTATTAGATATTGGAATTTTTATAGTTTATAATGTAAATAATATTAAAGAGAATCATCATTATTTTTTTGAGTTTCTTATGATCTTAAAAATTATTGTTTCTCATTATAACTTGAATAGAGGAGGAGAATCAGCTATTTTTAACAGACGATAATGATTTTACAGTATCTGTTAAAGTAGACACTTGATTAAAAAGTCACTCATTCAAGAAGACGCACTTTTATTGTGTAAGCTACATGTAAACTACATATTAAAGAGTTGAAGGTTGATTTGTATTTGCAAATCAACCTTTTCTAGAAAGTAATTAAAAAGAAAAACGTAATATCGGAAGGAGGGAGTTAAATGATAAATCTATTAACAGTGAAAAAAATTTATCATATAAATATAAAAAAATTCTAGTGATTATGCGATTAAAAAAATATTTCTTTTTTTGCTGAAAAAAAGGAGATATGATTGCACTTATAGGTAAAAAGTGGTTCAGGGAAAACTACGATAATTAATTCTACATTAGGATTGTTTTCTAATATCGAAGGTGAGATATCTTTCGGTGAAGGAGTGTCTGTTCGAGATGTGGACTACTGTATGCAAAAATCAATCAGTAGATTGGTACTTAAATGTATATGACAATATTTATATGGGGCTATTATATTCTCAAAAATACTATTAGTAAGAAAAGTGTAGATGAGATTATTGATGTTCTAGGTTTTAAAAAGGTAAGGAGAAATCTGACCCTAACAGAATTATCTGGAGGACAATTGCAGAGAGTGCAAATAGCAAGAAGTCTAGTATCTAATTCAAAAATATTATTTTTTTAGATGAACCTACTACAGGATTAGATGTAGTATTATCAAAAAAATATTAGAATACATAAAAAAATAATAATAAAGAACATGCTGTATTTATATCTTCTCATGATTTAGATCTTATAGAAAAAGTATTGTAATAAGATAATTTATATAAATGATGGGGAATGTTTATACTTTGGGGAAAATGAGCACTTTCTTAAGAGAATATAATAAAGAAATAGTATACAATATTTCTTACAATGGTGAATTAAGTAAAGATATAGTAGAGAAATATAAAGATACTATTACAATCGTTGATGATAAAAATTTAAAAAAATTTTTCTTGGAAAAAGAAGAGGAAATTTCAAATGTATTAAAAACTATTATTGGCAGAAAATATTACAATAGGAAGTCTACAGAAAGAAGAAATTACCTTGAAGAGAATATTGGAATTGGAGGAGTAATTATATGAAAAATGTAATTAAGAATTTTTTTGGGCAACATCGTATATAGAATATAAGGCGATTGAAAATAATAAGCAGATTATATATACACAGCTTATGATTCCAATTTTTGTACTTTGTATTCTTTTGGATTTGGGATAGGGAACTCTTTTTCAAGTTTGGCTTTTTAAAGGAGAAAATGTTAGCTATATTGAATATATTTTTCGTTGGAATAATTGGAGTAATACTAAATTCTCAGATGAATCAGTCGGTTTATAGAGTGAATTTAGATAAAAAAATGGGGACTTCTAGCGTATAAAAAGAATAAAAAGGAACATCAGCTATTTCTTATTTTTTTAGGGAAATTAGTATTTCCATTAGGAATCACAATAGTGCAAGTATTACTAATTTACTTTTTTTATCGTTCTTTTTAGGAATAAAAAAATACAGATAGTTCCTTTTCTAAAAGTATTAATTATTGTAATTATTAGTCTAGTATTTTTGGTTTTCTCTTGGGGTTATTATCTCATTAGGAACTGTATCATATAGAACTAGAGATCTAATCTTAGGAACATTATTACTACCGATAATTTTTTTGCTGCACTGACTTTTTTATAGTTTGGATAATTCTAAGGTGCTATACTACATATCAAAACTTAATCCATTAACATACCAATTAACGAGTATGAGGACTGTAATTTTTTTGATATGGAGCTTGATATGAATACGTATGTTACAATATTCTTAAGTCTAATAATGTTTGTTTTTAGCAATAAGCGTAATAATAAGATCAGAATTATTAGGTGATGAGAGATAAAAGAATGTACACTTAGTTGTTATAGAGATGACTAAGTGTACATTTGTTTTATCTTTTTACTAATTTTGCTTTTTTTGTTTATTTGATGTTTTTTTACAGGCTTAGGTACATAAGGCGGATAAAGTTTACGTCCTAATAATATTTGAAATGCTACAAGGATACCACTGACTACAAAGTAAATTCCTATAGCAGCGATACTCGTATATGTTAAAAAAATGTTAACATTATAGGAGTAATCCAAACCATATTTTTTTAGAAACATTTTGTATACGTTCAGCCTCCGGTGTGTTTTTGTGACATAGGATTGCTTTTGCATCATACTTTGAGAAATTTTACCAACAATCATATATATTACAAAAAAACAAGAATTAATAGTATGTAAGATTTTTTTCTCCAAGTGAAATGGATAAAAAGCTTGAATCAAGAATATCTTTTGAATAGACTGGATTCTGTAGAGTAAAATATAAACCAGAAATAAACGGTGCTTGAATTAGAATAGGTATTAGATTACCGAAAATTGCTGGTGAACAATCATACTTTTTTTATATTTTTAAAGAGTTCTTTTTGAAGTTCAGTTTGTTCAATTCTTATTTTCATTCGTTCATCATTATTAAGTGCTCTTTTGATCTTCACTAAGCTTTTTTTAATTTTTACTCTGTACAAGATCTAATTCAGGTTTTGCTTTTTTTCCATATTGATAGATGATGTACGTTGTTTTTTTATAATTTTTTTCAACATAAAAGGAAGTATAATACCTTTTACAATAAGCGTAATAATAATTATAGAAATACCCCAACTTTTTAACATAGATATTAATATTTGATAAAAAAACATATCCATATTTCTGGTGAAAGTATTATAAAAAGAAACCATCAGTATCTTTTGAAGAACATCCAGTTAAAAAAATATGACTAATATTAGAGTATAAATACAGAATAGATGTTTTTTTCATTTGTTTCCCTCCTTATAGATATATTATCATATACATGTATAAAATTAAAGAGATATCATATAAATATTTTTGAAATATAATATTTTTAATTTAAAGGGATTATTATGTTAAAGTCAATTATAAACAAAGAAAAATTATAATTAAGAATTAAATGAAAGATGAAAAATATTAGTATAATTTATTTTTTTACTAAGTGTGTTAGTAGAATAGAAAATAATGTTAGTAGGTTTAATTAAAGTATAGAGAAATATAGAAGATAAATATTTGTAGAGAGCGTATATGATTTTTATTATCTGTGGAGAAAGAAAAATTAGAAAAATCTATCATTGAGATTTTTCGTATTGATACCATTGTATTTTTCATATTATAATCAAATCATAAATATTTACAATATTATTATACTAAAAGGAGAATAATACTGTAAATAAAAAATTATATCCGAAATCCTATCATCAAGTTTGACTATCACACCTCTATCTGAAATTATTTATCAAAAATAATAATATTGCAGAAGAGAAAGAAAGAGGGAAATTTAGCTTTTTTTAGAGGGCTATTTAAAATTTTTAGTAAGAAATGTTGATGCAATTACCTATTCAAAAGTAAGAAATTATATAAGACTTCATGGAAATAAAAATGAAAAAAAGATTATATTTATAACCTATTAGCGATACTATATCTTATATTGCCACCAACATTATATGTAATAATTAATTATTTCATAGTAAGATATTTTTAATAATATGTCGGTAATAGAAGTAATTTTAATATTATTATTAATATTTTTTTGATAGCAACCTCTATATATGATATTGAAGTAAGATTAATAAAAAAATAAAAAAAATGAATTAATAGCAGCAATAGTATCTCTTATAGCAACGCTTACTTTTTGTACTAATATTTTTTTGAAATATAAATAATAAGTCTAATACTAATATTTGCATTAAATATTGCTATTTTTTTATATAGCAAGAAAAGAATAAATTAACTTTAATCTCCCTCTCAAAAAAATGGGTACTGTACCCAAAAAAAGTTAGATAAAAATATTAAGTTATTTTTTTGTTTAGTATTTTACACTTTAAAGTCAGTTAATATTATTACTTAAATAAAAACAATAATTTTTTTAAGAGAGAGAATTTAGGATGAAACTGGCTAAGAAGATTTAATAAATAATATAGATATAGAATCCTTTAATGTTGGGGTTATATCTAGAACTATAGTGAGGATATTATAATATGGAACAAGAAAGATATAAGAAAAATTATCATTTTAATTTTTGCTTGTGTTTATGATAATTATATCAGAGTATTTTTAGGCAAACATACAATCATTTATTATATGTAAAAAAATAATTCATGCGGTTATATTTGTTAGTTGTACTTTTTAAAATAGTTAGTATAATTAATAATTTTAAAAAAAGTAGAAAGGTAAAAATAATCGAACAATAGTAATACATTCACAAAAAGAATAAGTATAAAAAGACAGTATATTATTAAAGATAGAACTAAAAAAATTATCTATAGTATATTCGAATTTTTATCACATAATAGGAAGTTATTGGTAATGGACAGTATAGTAGGATCTATAGTTGCAACTATAACTATTGCTTTTCTATATTTTATGTTTAGAAGAAATTCTCAACCTATTTTTTTAAAAAAAGTATAAACGACAATTACTTGTGGAATTGATACCGATAGTTATATTTTTGTATTTTTCTTTCCAAAGGTGATCAAAATTGCTATAATTTTTTTAGTAGTTGAGATTATTTTTATATATAATAGATTATCGCAATGAGAAGAAAAAAATTCTACAAAAATAAGATTATATAATTCAAAAAGTAAAAAAAGGAAGTAATATCTATCTAATTTTTTAAAAAGAAATTTATTCTTTTCCTGTAATAATTTTACTATATCTTTACTATATATAAATTTGAGGTAGATTAATTCTTTTCATTATAATAAGTGTTGAAGAAGTCGGAGAGTAATACTGACTCGAAAAAGAAAAATACTCTCAAGTTGATGTAGTCGTAGGAGTCGCGACTCTAAAAAAAGAAAGGCTCTTTTTATATAGTTTGAATTAGGTGTAGCTATCACAAAAGAATTATTTATCAGTAAATTACTAAAATAAATCAAATTAAGCATCGTTAATAGCCCCCAAAAATTTGTCTAAATTTTTGAGGGCTATTACTCTAGTTAACTAGTCTTTTTTTCTTTATTATATACTTAATGATTATATATGATAGCAATATAAAAAAAATAATATTTTAAATTTGTTATTTTTTTATATTAATTATGTAAAGGATATTTATTATACTTGTAAAAAAATTAGTAATAAAAATTATATCGATTTTTATCAGTTAATATATTTAATTTATTTTTTTATCTGAATCTATTATTATGTAGAATATTCCGCTAAGTGTACATATAAGTAAATAATTTATTATGAATGTGTTCTTTGTTATTACATAATTTATTATATTAATAATTGTTATAAATTTAAAAACAAGTTAATATGTTTTTGTGTCATTGTTATCTCCATTTTTTTATTTAGGTATTTATCAATAAAACTAAAGAATTATGATTTCATTGAAATTAATTTTTTTAAAAAAAGGCTCTCAATATTGATTAAGTTAATTATTTATCTTTTTTTCTTTTTTTCTTCTATTTTCTTTTTAATTTTTTTATTTTTTTATTGACGAAATATGAACCTGTTCCTGATAACAGGCCTGTTATTACAGCGAATATTGCTATTTCTATATTTTTTTCAGTATTCATTTTGTTACCTCCTATATATTTTATTATTAATTTATTTGATGTTGATAATATTTAGCTTTGTTAAAGTAAACAATAATTTCATTATATAATTCAGCCCCTATTGTCATCCAAATAGATGTTTTTTTAGATTTATTATGCTTTGAATTTGTAGATTTAACTATACTTTAATTATATAGAAGATATAGGGGGATTAAAAGACTAGTAGAAAGAATAGTACGTATAAATTTAAAAATTTTTTTATTCATGAAATATACCTCCGCTTGTGAATATAAAGCATACTATATATTTGTAATTACGTATAGATCAAATCATATTTTTTTATTATTAACGCTTTCATTGTAACGTGTTTTTTTGTGTTAAAGTCAATAAAAAGACAATAAAACGTATATTATATATCAATCTGATATGATTTTTTTCCTTTTTACTATGAGAGAATAGTATTATCTGATATAATGTAGAGAAATAAAATATATAAATTGATAAGATTATAGATTTTTAAAAAAATCTATTAAAGTGGACAATGAATTAGATATAGAAAAGAATAGTTAGAAATATTGTGGATAGAATCTAAGTATTCTTAATTGTAAACATAAATCGTTTAAAAAGTTTATTAACTGTTAGAAAGTGTTAGTGTAAAAAAATAAAAATGCTATGGAATAATCCGAATAGTTTTTTTATTTTTGTTGCACTTTATTTTTACAACTTATCTTTATTAAAAAAAGCGTGATATGATGGAAGATTAAGATAGTATTAATTTTATGGAGGGAAAGAAATGGATAATATAATAGATGTAAAAAGGTCTAAAAAGAAGTTTTAAGACTCCGAAAAATGGTGAATTTGAAGCTATAAAAGGAATAGACTTCTCAGTGAAAGAAGGAGAAATTTTTTGGTTTACTTGGACCAAATGGTGCGGGTAAAAACAACAACGATAAAAAAATTTTGACTACGATGCTTGCTCCAAGCGAAGGAAAAAGCAAAAAGTGTTTGGGTTTGATACTTTTTTTCGAAGCTAAAAAAAGTTAGAGAATATATTAATTTTGTTTTTTTGGTGGTGAGAGGAGCCTTTTATTGGCGGCTTAGTGCAAGAGATAATTTGGCATATTTTTGCAGATTTATACAAAATTCCTTTTAAAGATCAAAAAGAGTTAATTGAAAAAAATTAATAGCTCAAGTGGGGTTAAGTGAGTTTATAGATAAAAAAAGGTAGAAACTTTCTCCAAAGGAATGAAACAAAGACTTCAAATTGCAAGAGCATTATTAAATAATCCAAAAGTAATATTTTTTTAGATGAACCGAGTATTGGATTAGACCCAGTGGGAGCAAAAAGAATTAAGAGAATTAATTAAAAAAACTGTCTAAAGAAGGAGTAACTATTTTACTAACAACTCACTATATGCCAGAAGCAGAAGAACTTTGTGATAGAATTGCGATAATAAAAAAAGGTAAGTTACTGGCTATAGATGATGTAGTAGGTCTCCAAAATTTAGTTTCTAACGAAAGAAAAGAAGAAATAAAAAGCAAAGAAAGAACGCGAACAAGAAGAGAAAAATAAAAAAAGAATTTAGAAATAACGTTAGAAGATATTTATATAGAACTATTGGGGATGCATAATATGTTAAGAGCAATATTAATGAGTGCCAAAGTTCAGATGAAACAATCAATAGCACGTCCAATGTTTAGATTTTTGTATTTTTTTATTAGCCCGATATTAAGTGGAATTTTACTCGGGATGATTTATCAAAATCGTAGTGTGGAAGATTTTATGTTATATGCTTTTTATAGGAGCGGGAATTACTACTTTTTTGGGGAAGTATTTGTTTTTTTCATCAGCTAGTGATATGGATAGAGAAAAATGGCTAGGAACTATGCCAATGATTTTCACCTCACCGATAGGTTTCGAAAATATAATTTTTTTGGAAAAATTTTAGGGAACACACTTTGGGGAATTTTTTTAGTTTTGGACTTAATATGTTGACGGTAAAAATTTTATTTAATAAATCTATCCAGTTTGCAAGTTTTAGTTATTTTGTATTAATAACAATCTTAATGATAGTGTCTATGATAGCTGTCGGTTTTATGATGGCAGGATTATTTACTTTATCTAGAAAAAAATAAGTATTCTTATGAATGTTATTGATTATCCGATAATAATGCTAACTGGGATGGTCTTTTCCTATTTCGATCTTCCCAAAAATTTATTCAATATATTTCATACTTATTGAGTCCAACATGGGCGATGGAAGGTTATAAATTAGCTGTTCAAGGTGGCAGTAATGAAGAATTATTGAGAGTAGCTTTTTATACTGGTGATTATTATAATTATTTATTTTTATTATTAGTATATTTTTCATTTAGAAAAATTAAGAAACTATGTGTTATTAATGGTACATTGGAGGTGTTTTAATATGGAAAATGTGTATAGATTTTTTTAGAAGAGTTAGTTTTTTTCATATAAAATGTCTTCGGTATTAAATGATTGGCGTGCTTTCTTTACTATAGACTTGTTAATTCCACTAATGCAAATGATGTGTTATTCACTAGTAGGATATTATGTTTATGGTGCGGAAAAATATTGAAAAATGGGTTATAAGTAATGCGATAGTGACTAGTGCATTTACGGCAATTTATAGAGTTGGTCTTCAGTTAGCAAGGGAGAGGGCAAGTGGAACATTGTCTCTGATGCTAGCGACTAAAAACGAGTATTTCAGAAATATTAATTTCAAGTGCAATCTCAACTATGTTACTAAGTTTTGTATCGGTAGTTTTTTTGGAGTTAGCGTACTTAGTTTATTATTAGGACTAGCTTGGAATGGGCAAAAAAATATTGAGTTTGTTTTTTTATTTTAATATTAGCAATATTTGTAGCGACTTGTTTTTGGATTTTTTTATCTCGTGTTTAATATTATTAACGACAGAAATTCACCTAGTAACGAATACTATAGACAAAGTACTTTTTAATATTTACAGGAGCGAATTTTTCCAGTTAGTAATTTTCCATATTTAGTAGAGCAATTTTTGCTATACTTTACCACTAACACGATCTCATACTTTTTAGCTCAAAAATTAATAGGTGGGGAGAGTGTAATGAGCAATATATATCTAATTAGAGGAGAGTTAGTGTTAGCTTTTTGTATTTTTTTAATATTAGGAATAGTTTTATTGAAAAAAATATGGAAAAAGCTGCCATAAAAGGTAGTAAGTTAGATTTACTGTAGGTAAATAAAAAGGCTCAGAGTAGAAATGCTTTTGGGTCTTATTTTTTTATGTTAATTTTTAGAAAAAAACTTAATATTAGAGTGATTTAATGAGGAAAATGAATAAGGAGTGACTCAAAAAAATCGTGATTTCGAAGAAATTGATTTTTGTCGAGTCACCCTCGCATAGTTTATTAGATATCTAAAAAAACTTTTATAAAGCGAATTTAGATATAAACAACTGCTCCTATGAGTTATAATATACGTTTTTTAAAAATTTAGGACTTTTTGGGTCAGCCTCTTTCCTTTTTTTCACTATGAGAGAGTAGTGATATCTGATATAATGTAAAAGAATTGGAATATATAAATTGATAAGATTATAAATTAATTAAAAATCTGCTAAAGGAGCTTTTTGTATGATAAAAATTAGTTGTTACAGAAATAACAACGTAAAGTAGTCAAACCCTTTGTAGAGTCTATTTATAACAAAGTTATTAAGCCAGCAAGTAATTGGATATCAGATAAATATAATAAAGCAAAAAAATTGGTTTAAAAAAATGGTTTTTAAGAAAGGAAATGAGCAAAATGATAAAAATTATGCTAGTGATATTGGTGTTAGCGACAATTTATTTTATAGGAGATATAAATTTAAAAAGGTAGTTCAGTGTATTATGCAAAAACATTCACCAAGTAGTAATACTAGGGATTTAGAAATAATGATGTTGGTAGAAAAATATACAGGCAAGTGCTGATCGTGAAGGGTTTAGTTATGAAGTTGACGGAGATAAAAACTATACAAAATACTTCAAAAAAATGTATATCTATCATATGGATACAGTGTAAATGACGCTAACTATGAATATGCATATATGTATGAGGATGGACTAGGTTATTATTTTGATAATTTTTTTAAAATTGAAAGGTATATATAATTCTAAAGAAGTTCGTTATTATGAAGATATATCAACAGTAGATGAAAAATAAAATAAAAAGAAGAAATATATGAGGATTTTTAAACCTATATTAAAAGAATCAGAAGAAAAATAAGCCATTTATTAATTTGCAGTGGATTTTCAACTGGGTATACAGAGATAGAATAAAGTAAGTTATAACTATGTATTGAACGTATATATAAACTGTTTATCATAAATAGTTTAAATAATAAAATAGAATGAAAAAAATTATAACTCATCACAGAAATTTTCTGTGGTGGGTTTATTTTTTTATCTAAATTTTTACTCCAAAGGTTAAATTTTTTTCATAGTTTTTCTTTACCTGTGATGTAGAGAATATAAAGATCATAGGAGTGAGAAGTATGGAACTGAAAGATGAAATAAAAAAACTAAGAGGAAAAAGGATTAGGTTATAAGAAAATATCCGTATGTCTAAATGTGTCAGCCAATACAGTTAAGTCAATTTGTAGAAGAGAGGGTTTAGAAAAGTTAGATATAGAAGATTTTGATACTTGTAAAGTGTGCGGAGAAAAAGTTAACTCATTTAAAAGGAAAAAAACAAAAAGAAATATTGTAGTGATGTTTGTCGAATGAAATGGTGGAAGAATAATAAAGACAAGATGAATAGAAAGGCATTTTCTATACATCAATGTAAATGTTGTAAAAAGAGAATTTACATCTTATGCCAATGATAAAAGAAAGTATTGCAGTCATGAATGCTATATCAAACATAGATTTGGAGGTAGTTATGAACATTAAAAAAATGAAGTAACCTACCATATCACAATTAAAAATATTAAGTAATTTGTTTAAGAAAAAAATTTAATCACAAAAGATGAATTTGATTCATTCAAACATAAGATGTTAGAAAAGTATGATCCCAAAAATATCTGAACTTATGGAGTTATCACTTGATAAATAGTTTCTTTAGAGTGATATATAGTAATGACGAAAAAGGAGGATACAATAATGAAAAACAATAAAAAAAGTTAGAAGTGCTAAATGTGACTGATGTTAAAAAACAAAAAGTTGCAGCTTATGCAAGAGTATCACATCAAGATTTACTACAATCACTATCTGAACAAATAAGCTATTACAGTAAGCTTATACAAAATAACTCAAGTTGGGAATATGTTGGAGTTTATTATGACAACTCAGTAAGTGGGAGAAGTACAAAAAATAGAAAGGAGTATTTAAGATTAATAGATGACTGCAGGAAAGGCAAGATTGATATAATTCTTACAAAGTCTATATCACGATTTGGAAGAAATACTATTGAGTTGTTAGAAATAATACGAGAACTAAAGAAATTAAACGTAGGAGTGAGATTTGAAAAAGAGAATATCGATACGCTTACGACAGATGGAGAGTTATTACTAACATTACTCGCTGCCGTTTCAGAGGAAGAATCAAAGGCGATAGGTAGTAATGTAAGGTGGAGTGTGAAGAAGAAGTTTGAACAAGGATTACCACATAGCCCACAACCTATATTAGGATATAGATGGATAGGAGATTCTTATAAAATTGAAAAATCAGAAGCTGGTGTTATTAGAAAAATTTATGAGTTATACCTGTCAGGAATAAAAACCGACACAGATATCAAGGGTATTAAATGATGAAGGTAAACGAACAAGAAGAGGAAATAACTTCACAAGACTTGCAATTTATAGAATATTATCCCAAGAAACTTATACAGGAAAACTTATATTACAAAAAGACTTTTAATATAAAAGAAAAAGGTCATTCAGTAAAAAAATACTGGTGAGAAGACTATGTACATAGTAGAAAATGCACATGAAGCAATTATTTCTCAAGAAATATTCAATAAGGTTCAAGAAATAAAAAAACAAGGTAACCTAAAAAAGGAGTAAAAGATGAATAGAAAAATTACAACTATACAAGCCAATAAGCACCTTAGTCATCAGTCAAAACTACCTAGTATAAAAAAGAAAAAGGTCGCAGGTTACGCTAGAGTATCAACAGATAATGAAGATCAAACAAGTTCTTATGAAACTCAAATGAAGTATTATGAAGAGTACATAACAAGTAGAAAAGATTGGGAGTTTGTGAAAATGTACTCAGATGAAGGGATAAGTGGAACAAATACTAAAAAACGTCTAGGGTTTCAAGAAATGGTAAATGATGCACTAGCTGGTAAGATAGACCTCATACTAACAAAAAGTGTAAGTAGATTCGCAAGAAATACGGTGGATTCACTATCAACTGTAAGAAAACTAAAAGATGTTGGAGTAGAGATATACTTCGAAAAAGAAAACATCTGGACATTTGATTCAAAGGGTGAATTGCTTATTACAATAATGAGTTCCCTAGCACAAGAAGAAAGTAGATCGATATCAGAAAATATAACATGGTCTAAACGAAAACAAGCTGCTGAAGGTAGAGTGACATTCGCATATAATAATGTACTAGGTTTTAAACCAAAAGAGGACGGAGGATTTGAAGTTGATAAAGAGCAAGCCCAAATAGTAAGATGCATATTTGGGCAGTTCTTATCAGGAAAAAATCCTAATCAAATAGCAAAACATCTAACTGAAAATAAAATACCTACACCAAGAGGAAAAGAAAAATGGAGTTATAGCAGTGTGAGAAGTATTTTAACAAATGAAAAATATAAAGGTGATGCCTTACTTCAAAAATACTATGTAGCAGACTTCTTAAACAAGACTCAGAAAAGGAACAACGGAGAGCTACCTCAGTATTATGTAGAAAATAGCCATGAAGCAATAATTGATAAAGAAGTATTTGATGCGGTTCAAGTGCAGCTAAGTGAAAATAAAAAATGGTATACAGAGAAAAACTACTTTGGAAAAATTAGGTGTGGATGTTGCGGTAGTTCATACGTGAGACACTTATGGCACTCAACTGATAAATATAAAGAGACAATATATAGATGTAAAGATAAGTATAAAAATGAAGAGAAATGTGATACTCCTCATATAAGAGATGATGAAATTCAAAGATGGATAGTATCAGCATTAAACAAGGTAATCGATAATAGAAAAGAAATTATAGGTAATATAAAACTTCTAATGAAGATGATAAAAAGAAGACAGAGTATTGGATGATGAAATCATTCAACTTGAAGAAAATTTAGAAAACATTAGAGCTGATGTAGAAAAAGTTGATAATAACAAATTCCAAAAATAGCACAGGATCAAGAAGAGTACACTAAAAAAATATAATAGGTTAATAGAAGAATATAAATTGTTAGAGAAAGAATTAGAACAGAAAAAAACTTAGATTTACTGAGTAAAAAAATAAGAGAGTTAGAGAATTGAAAAATATTTATCGACTCATTAGAAAAAAACAAGACGAGTTACTAACAGAATACGATACGAAGTTGTTTAATTATTTGATAGAAAAGATAATAATTCATAAAGGAAAAAGAATAGAAACTCATTTGAAAAAAACGGAGAAGTCATATCAATCTGATATGATTTTTTCTTTTTCACTATGAGAGATTAAGGTTATCTGATATAATATATTGAGTAAACGAGGGTTAAAACAGATTTGTAGGATATGATTAAATCAAGGATAGAGCAAATCGTTAAATGATGCACCCCCTAAGAGGGTTTTTGCACCCCCTAGTGATAAAAAAAGGAGCTTTTGTATGATAAAATTAGTTGTTACAGATATTGATGATACGCTATTAAATAGTGATCGTGAGATTTCTAAGAAAAATAGAGAAGTAATTGAAGAGTGCAAGAAACAAGATATTAAAGTTATTTTAGCGTCGGGTAGACCTGATTTTGGAATGATGAGTATAGTAGAAGATTTACAACTTGATAGTTATGATAACTACTTGCTTTCATTTAATGGGGCTAGAATTGCTAATCTTAAAACGAATGAAGTGATCTATGAGAAGTTTTTGTCTCCTGAGAGAATTAAGTTCTTAATAGATGTTGCTTTGGAGAATGATTGTGATATTCTTACTTACCAAGGTGGGAAAGTTCTTACGAATCGTGATAATGAATATGCACGAATTGAGTCTAGCTTAGTAGATGCAGAATTAGTAATTAGTGAAAATATGAAAGATGATATTAAAGAAGGTGCTGCTAAAGTAATAATTCTTAAACATCCTGATGAAGCTGTTGCAGTAAAAGATAAACTAGCGCTTGAATTAGGTGATGAGTATGAGGTTGCTATGTCTAAACCGTTCTTTATCGAGATTAATGATAAGGGTATTTCTAAAGGTGTATCTTTAGATTCATTATGTAAAAAACTTGGTTTAACAAATGAGAATGTAATGGCATTAGGTGATGGTCTTAATGATTTAAGCATGATTGAGTTTGCTGGTATGGGAGTTGCGGTTGATAATGCTAATCCTATTTTTAAAAAGAAGCGGCGAATTTTTATTTCTAAGTCAAATGATGAAGATGGTTTCGCTTATGCTATTGAAAAAAATTTGTTCTTGGTAAAGATGAGTAGATAGAAAGAGGTTCTGATGAAAGTAACTTTGATTTGTGTAGGAAAAGTTAAGGAAAAAAATTTTTATAGAGATGCTATAAAAAGAATATGAAAAAAACGTCTTGGAGCATATATTAAGTTAAATACTATTGAAATTTCAGATGAAAAAGTAAAGGTAGAGAATGATTCAGAAATAGCTCTTTGCGATGGAAAAAGAAGGGAATAACATATTATCAAAAATTAAAGATAATCAATATGTTATTACTTTGGAAAATTTTAGGTAAGAATTTATCAAGTGAAGAATTTGCATCAAAAATTGATAATTTAATGCTTACAGGTAAGAGTGATGTAGCATTGGTAATCGGTGGGAGTTATGGTCTTTCTGATAGTGTGAAGAAGCGTAGTGATTTTTGCGTTATCGTTTAGTAGAATGACGTTTCCACATCAAATGATGCGTGTTGTTTTACTTGAACAAGTGTATAGAGCTTACCGTATAATAACAGGAGCAAGTTATCATAAATAATTGTAAAGGATGAGGTTGTATTTTTCAGACAATTTCATTCTTTTTTTGCTATTAAATTATAAAGATTTTTTTAGTATAATAAAGGTGAAAGAAATAAAGGAGGGATTATTTATGTTTAATTTTGATGAGTACATGCTACATCAAGTGTTAGCTATAGTTGGAATAGTATTATTCATATTTGTTTTTTTGTCGGTTATATTATTACAGCTATTTTTTTCAAAAATTATGTTTGATATACTTGGGGTTAGGTCAGGACTTGCATTTATACCATATTATAATACTTATAGGATTTATAAAGAGTATAAAGGGCGTGTTTGGAAGAGGAATTGGGGAGTTGCTTATCTATTAACTTTCACACTTCCTTCAGTTGTAATAGGAGCTTTACTGTTGGTACTAGTGGAGTTGCGATATACCACTGAAGTTTTTTTCAGAACAGTATGCCGGCATATTATTTACTGGACTTGGATTATTAGTGGTCGCGGGATTAATTGCATATATATTTAACTTTATTATGTTATTTATAATGTACTTACCAATCTCTGATACAAAAAGGTAGAAGAGTGGTATTGTATATTCAAGCAGCACTGACAATTTTATCTTCTTTTAGTGGTGCTATATTCCAAGGAGCTAGTGATAGTATATTAAGTAGTATTTTTTCACTAGCAGAACTCATATTCCCTATTGTCTTTATGGTTGTCTACTTTGTTGCTGCTACAGATATTAGAGCTAGAATTAGAAGTGGAGAATATGTACTTCAGGAGAAATTAGATTATAACATGCTAAGTAGTTATGAAATAAACTCTATATTAAAAATCAAGAGGTAGAAAATTAGTAGTTCCTAACATGAATAGTGGCTTCAGCGATTATCAACCGAGCAACAATGAAGAAATAAACAGAATTGAATATGTTTAATGGGAAAAAAATTCCAGTGATTTGAATGTAATGTTTAAAGCTCCCGGATTTTTTTCATGTAAGATTTCAAGTGTTTTCTATAGTTTTTTTAGTAAATATTGAAAGTAAAGTTAATTTAAGATAGTCTTATGTTAGATTTTTCTAACGTATATTTACAATTGTGATGTTTTTTTAAAGTATAATAGGTAGCGTAATAAAACAAATAAAAACGAGGAGTTGACTCTTAATGGATAGATTTTTTTAGAATTATTAAATACCGTTAATGACTTTATGTGGACTTATTTCCTAATAGGGTTGGTAATGGTAACTGGTATTTATTTTTACATTTAGTACTAAGTTTGTTCAATTTACTTACATCAAAGAAATGTTCAGACTTATTACAGAAAAACCCTAAAGTAGGTGAAGATGGTGAACAAAAAGGTGTTTCTGCTTTCCAAGCTTTCACAATCTCAGCTGCGTCAAGAGTAGGTACTGGTACAATTGCAGGGGTTGCTATTGCGATTGCAATGGGTGGACCTGGTTCAGTATTCTGGATGTGGGTAATGGCGCTTTTTGGTGGAGCTTCATCTTTTGCCGAATCAACATTAGCCCAAGTATATAAAGTTCGTGATAGAAAAGGTGTTTATCGTGGAGGACCTGCTTACTATATGGAAAAAGGTCTTGGCCAAAAATGGATGGGTGTGCTTTTCGCGATTGTTATTTCTATAACATATGGTGTAGCGTTTAACTCTGTTCAAACTAACACTATTGCTCAAGCTTTACAAGTATATGATATTAATGCGAATATTGCGGGTATTGCTTTATTAATTCTTACTATTTTCGTAATTTTTGGTGGAGTAACAAAAGTTGTTAAAATTACTCAATGGTTAGTACCGGTAATGGCAGTGGCGTACTTATTTATCGTATTAGTTATAATGGTTATTAACATTGACAAATTACCTGGTGTTCTTGCTCAAATCGTGAAATCAGCATTTGGTCTTGAACAAGTAGGTGGTGGAGTAATTGGTATGGGAACATCGATTCTTTTAGGAATTAAACGTGGGATGTTCACTAATGAAGCTGGTTTAGGATCTACTCCTAACGCAGCCGCTACAGCTGATAGTACACACCCAGCTAAACAAGGATTTATCCAAACTCTAGGAGTTTATTTCGATACATGTTTAGTATGTACAGCAACAGCATTCTTAATTTTACTATATCCTGGTGTTGAATACGGAGCTGGTAAGTTACAAGGTATCCAACTTACACAAGCTGCTTTAACTTCACAAGTAGGAAGCATCGGAACAATTTTCTTAATCGTTGCAATCTTCTTATTCGGATATAGTTCTGTAATTGGTAACTACTACTACGGAGAAACAAACATTCAATACTTACTTCCTAAAAAAATGGGCTGTAAATGTTTATCGTGTTATCGTATGTATCTTCGTATACGTAGGGAGTGTCATGGACTTAAACCTAGTTTGGGGAATCGCTGACGTATCGATGGGGATTATGAGTTTACTTAACTTAATCGCGATTATCGGACTTTCTGGTGTAGTTTATGTAGTATTAAAAGACTATGTGAAACAACATAAACAAGGAAAAGATCCAGAGTTTTACCTAGATAACTTACCAATTAGTTAGATAATGCTACTGCATGGAAAAAAATAAAAAAAGAAGATTAATATTAAAAAAAGTACTTCAATGATGGAATTAGATTTCAATCATTGAAGTACTTTTTATTTATATGGAATATTTTTTTATAGGATATCAATCCATTTTTTTGTCTTGCGTGAAGAATTCGGTGAATCATTACAGTTTTATTTTTCTTTGTTCACTTTATAGAAAAATGATATAATTCTTAACAAGACATTTTCTAAATTCTTTACGGCGTAGATAGGCATCATCAACTAATCCATAGCGAAGAGGCATGATAGAAAGATTGGAAATGATAGCCTCTATCTCGTCAAGTAGGGTAGATGCAGTATGTGGTGCATCTAAATTGTGATAAATATAATGGATTATATCTTTTAGGTCTTTGTGATAGGTTTTCAGAAACAACTATTTTTATAATGTTCCATTTTTTTAGTTCCTCTCTCAAACTTTTCATAGAATCATCAAAAAGTAAGGGTACGACCGTTTACAAAATCAGATTCACTTTGTTCTAAAAAGTTGATATAGTTCATATCTCCCCATGAACTTATTGAATAAATCAATGCTCATAACAGCAAGATCTCCACGACCATTTTTTTGGTAATAAAAAAATCGGTTCACCTGTTTCATGACAAAATGAAGAGATTTCATTGTAATTATTACGTAAATCTGTACTTGATTTAATGTTTGGCATATTAGCACCTCCTCTAATCTAAAGATATTATACTATTATTTCTTTAGGGTGTCAAAAATATAAGAGGTAGAGGGGTACATATTCACATATATTCACATACTATATTCACAAAGTTTTAATTTTGCTTGCATTATAAAAAGTGTGTTATTATATTAAAACATATTTTTAATTATAAAATATATGCGATGAGCCGATAAGTAGAAGTTCTTGCGTACTGTAGGATACAGAAAAGAAATCAGTGGTTGAGAGATTTCTCCTAGGCAGGACTTTGAAGTAGCTGGTGAGCATTTAGAGTGAAAGTAAGTAGCTTTTAAACGTGGTTAGAGCGTTAATCTTATTAAGTGCTAATGTTATAATTAGAATAAAGGTGGTACCACGGAAACTTTCGTCCTTATGTAAGGATGGAGGTTATTTTTTTACCTAGAAAAAAATATCACCAATATAAAATTAGTAAAAGTAGAAATAATTAATAATAAAATAAAAAAATTTAGGAGGAACAGTCATGACTGAAATGTCTACAAAAATATAATCCGACCGAAGTAGAAAATAATCGCTACAACTGGTGGTTGGAAAAAGAAGTTTTTAAAGCTGATAATAAAAGTAAAAAGAATCCATATACAATCGTAATTCCACCACCAAACGTAACTGGTAAATTACACATTGGGCATGCTTGGGATACAACTTTACAAGATATGTTAACACGTTATAAACGTCTTAAAGGATTTGATGTGCTTTATCTTCCAGGATGGACCACGCTGGTATTTCTACACAAGCTAAAGTAGAAGCTAAAATGCGTGAAGAAGGATTAAGTCGTTATGATTTAGGTCGTGAAAAATTCTTAGAGCGTGCATGGGAATGGAAAGAAGAATATGCTGGATATATTCGTGCACAATGGGCTAAACTTGGATTAGGTTTAGACTATTCAAGAGAAAGATTTACATTAGATGAAGGATTAAATAAAGCAGTTACAAAAATTTTTGTAGATCACTACAACAATGGTACAATCTACCGCGGTGAGAAAATTATCAACTGGGACCCAGTTCAAAGAACTGCATTATCTAATATTGAAGTAATTCACAAAGACGTAGAAGGTGCATTCTATCACCTTAAATATTTCTTAGCTGATGGAAGTGGGGATTATCTAGAAGTAGCAACTACTCGTCCTGAAACTTTATTCGGAGATACTGCGGTTGCTGTTCACCCTGAAGATGAAAGATATCAAAAATATATTGGTAAAACAGTTCTTTTACCAGTAACAAATAAAGAAATTCCTGTTATTGCAGATGAATATGTAGAAAAAGATTTCGGAAGTGGAGTAGTTAAAATAACTCCTGCACATGATCCAAATGACTTTGAAGTAGGTGAACGTCATAACTTAGAACGCATCATCGTTATGGATGAAGGTGCTGTTATGAATGACCACGCTGATAAGTATAACGGTATGGATCGTTTTGAATGTCGTAAAGCTCTTATTGCTGATTTACAAGAAAGTGGAGTATGCTTCAAGATTGAAAAACACCTTCACTCAGTAGGGCACTCTGAGCGTAGTGGTGCGGTTGTTGAACCATATCTTTCTAAACAATGGTTCGTTGACATGAAACCTCTTGCCGATAAAGTATTAGAAAATCAAAAAGATGAAGATAGAAAAGTTAACTTCTATCCACCTCGTTTTGAAAATACGTTAAATACTTGGATGGAAAATATTCAAGACTGGTGTATTTCTCGTCAATTATGGTGGGGACACCGTATTCCAGCATGGTATCATAAAGAAACTGGTGAAGTTTATGTTGATGTAAACCCACCAAAAGATATTGAGAACTATGTTCAAGATGAAGACGTTCTTGATACTTGGTACTCTTCAGCATTATTCCCATTCTCAACATTAGGATGGCCAGATTTAGAAAGTGAAGATTTCAAACGTTACTATCCAAATAGCTGTCTAGTAACTGGATATGACATTATCTTCTTCTGGGTTGCTCGTATGGTATTCCAAGGATTAGAATTTACAGGTACTCGTCCATTTGAAGATTGTTTAATCCACGGTTTAGTACGTGATGAACAAGGTCGTAAGATGAGTAAATCACTTGGTAATGGTGTAGATCCAATGGAAGTAATCGAACAATATGGAGCTGATAGCTTACGTTACTTCTTAGCTACTAACTCAACACCAGGTCAAGACTTACGTTACTCAACTGAGAAAATCGAAGCAAGTTGGAACTATATCAATAAAATTTGGAACGCTTCTCGTTTCGTAATTATGAACCTTGAAGGTTTTGAATATAGTGATATTGATTTAACAGGAGAAAAAAACATTAGCTGATAAATATATTCTAACAAAAACTTGCTAAAACTATTGAAGACTTTTGAAAGATTATTTGAAAAAAATATGAGTTTGGAGAAGCAAGCCGTATTCTTTACAACTTTGTATGGGAAGAATTCTGTTCATGGTATATTGAAATTGCTAAGATTTCATTAAATGGTGAAGATGAAGCTGCGAAGAAAACTACTAAATCTATCTTAGTATATGTACTTGATGCTTCTCTGAAAATGTTACATCCGTTTATGCCATTCGTAACTGAAGAAATCTGGCAACATATTCCTCACACAGGAGATAGTATTGTAACTAGTGAATTTGCTAAAGTTGATGCAAGTCTAGTGTTTGAAAAAAAGAAACAGAAGATATGCAATTCATCCAAGATGTAATCACTGCAGTACGTAATATCCGTAGTGAAGTGAATGCTCCTATGTCTCGTGAGATTCCTATTAAAATCAAATACTCACAAGATAACGTAAAAGAAGTACTATTAAGCGGTAGTGCGTACTTAGAGAAATTTGCTCGTCCTAGCGAACTTATTATCGAACGCGAAGTAGAAGCAAGTGAAACTGACATCAGCCGTATCTTACCAGGTGCTGAAATCTATGTTTCATTAAGTGATTTAATCGATGTAGACAAAGAAAAAGAACGTCTTGGAAAAGAATTAGAAAAATTACAACAAGAATTAGATCGCGTAAACAAAAAACTTTCTAATGAAAAATTTGTAGGTTCTGCTCCAGAAGAGGTTGTAGCTAAAGAAAAAGAAAAACAAGCAACATATCAAGAGCAATATGATAGTGTCAAAGAAAGAATAGCTGCATTAGATAATTTAAAAATAGTATAATAAAATAGAGAGTGATTCGAAAATCGTATAGATTTTTATTGAGTCACTCTCTTATATTTTTAATACCAAAAGGTTTGATTTTTAAAAAAACTCTAGCTAGTTTTTACCTAGCTTAGAGTTTGTTAATCATCTTTATTATTCTTTTTTTCTCCAGATTAGGAAGAAAAATTATCGCGATTATTATGATTATACCAATGTATGCACCATAATTTTTAACTGCTTCTCCTGTATTAGGAAGAGTATTTAGTGATAGTAGATTCATCTTAAATCCTCGTTATATTATTTTTTTCTTCTTTTGTTCTGGAGTGTTATTTAGAACTTCAGTTTCAACGCGTTCTTTAACTGAATCTAGTGTTTCAGTTGATTTGTTAGTGAAATCTTCAACTTTTTCTTGAATATTTGCTTCATCTACGTCTTTTTTTAATATTAGAAACTTGATCTTTGATTTTTTTCGAAAGAAGAAAGAGCTTTTTTTCTTTGTAAGCTTTCTACTGAAGGTTTGAATTCTTCAACGATTTTTTTGCGTCTCCTAAGTTTTCTTTAACTTCGAAGTATATTCTTTTATGCTAGATACGTGTTCTTTAATGTCTGTTACATTGCTAGATAATTCTTTTTCCATAATCAACAGCATTATTGTATTTGTTTTCTAAAGCATTTTTAGCTTTTTTTAAGATTTTTTTCACTAAGTCGTTGTATAGATAGATTGCCGCTTCTTCAACACCATTTTTTTCTTAGTGTAGCGAATCATACAACGTGTGTAACCATAGTAATCTTTAGATTTTTTTCTTAACGTATTCAGTGTGTTCTTCAACTTTATTTGGATTTTTTTGAGTAATAGTTAGCAACGGCTATTCCTGTACCGATTGCAAAATAATTTTGATAATTTTTGACATACAATTTTTCACCTCAATATATTATTAGATTAATTATATCATATAAACATTTAAATTTAAATAAAATAGATAATGAGTAACTCTATTTTTAATATATTGGTAATAAAGTAGGATAAAAATGTAGAATAAACATCATTTAAAAACGAAAATAATTATACATTGATAAATTATTATCACACATTAATTTGTAATAACTATTGAATTAGTGTGTAATATATTGTATAATAAAAAATATAATACAAGAAGGAGGAACAATGAAACTTACTGAGAGACATAAAGCTATAATTGAAATAGTAAAGAATCTCGAGCCAATTACAAGTGATGAGATAGCTGAGAAGTTATCTTTGGGGAAATCTACTTTAAGAAACGATTTGGCAGTATTAGGGATGCTAGAAATCTTAGAAGCAAAAACCTAATGTAGGTTATTATTATAATTATAACTTTTCACCGAGAGAACAACGTGAAGAAATAAAAAAATAAATTAGTTAAAGATGTTATGGGGATAGCAATAACGGCTAAAAAGTACAGCGAATTTCTCAGATGTATTATCTAAATTATTTATATATGATGTAGGAACAATCTTTATTGTCGATGAAAATAATCACCTAGCAGGTGTAACATCTAGAAAAAGATATGTTGAAATTATCAAGAAATGCTGACGGTCAAAAATCTTCCAATAGTACTAGCGATGACACGTGTACCGAATGTAATTTACATATATGAAGATGAATTAGTTAGTGATGCCTTAAGGAAGTTAATTTTACATGAAATTGACTGCTTACCTGTCGTAAGAGATGAGGATGGAGGCAAGGTGATTGTCGGAAAAATTTCAAAAACTACATTAATTAAATTATTATTGGAAATATTGGAGGGATAATATGTTAACTGTACATATAATTTCAGATTCAATAGGGAATACTGCGAAGGATGTTGTAGATGCAGCTTTAGTGCAGTTTTCTTATGGAAAAGCTGATTTTAAGGTATTAAAGAATTCAAATGTTTGTACGATAGAAAAAATAGATTGTATTATGTCGAATGTAAATGATGGGGATGTAATAGTTCAAACATTGGTGGATAGTGCCTTAGCTGAATACGTGAAGAAAAAAGGGTTAGAAAAAAATATAAAAGTTATAGATTTGTTAAGTGAAATGCTAAATACTTTTGAAGATAAACTTGGAATAAAATCTGAGGGGAATCCAGGTTTAAACAGAAAAATGGGAACTGAGTACTTTAAAAGAGTTGATGCATTGGAATTTGCTGTGAAGTATGATGATGGTAAGGATATTAATGGTCTTAAAGAGGCGGATATTGTTATTTTGGGGGTATCAAGAACGTCTAAAACTCCATTAAGCTTATATCTAGCGAATAGAAATATTAAAGTTATGAATGTTCCTATTGTACAAGATCTAATACTACCAGAGCAACTATATGAAGTAAAAAAAGAAAGATTATTGGTTTAACAAATTCAGTAGAACAACTTAATAAGTTGAGGGAAGAAAGACTAAAAAAACTTTAGGAGTGGATGGAAATACTGATTATACAGATGAAATCCAAATATTTGAAGAATTAGAGTACGCGTTAGAAATTATGGGAAAAATTGGTTGTCCGATAATAGATGTTCAAAATAAAGCTATTGAGGAAACTGCAGAGTTGATAATTGGGATAATGAGAGAACGCGGCTTAGAAATTTAATATTTAAGAAATAGTTATATACTGTAACAAAAATGTGATGGGGGAATTTTTAAAATGACAAAAAAATATGTTTATAATTTCAGTGAAGGAAATAAAGAAATGCGATCTTTACTTGGGGGTAAAGGTGCGAATCTTGCAGAAATGAAGGGATTAGGGATTAATGTACCACTGGTTTTACTATTACTACAGAAAGTTGTAATAGTTATTATGAAAATGGGGAACGAATTAAACCTGAGATTTTAAAACAAATCAATGAACAATTAGAAATATTAGAAAAAAATATAGGTAAAGAGTTGGGAAGTATAGAAAATCCATTATTAGTATCTGTACGAAGTGGTGCTGTATTTTCAATGCCCGGAATGATGGATACACTTAAATTTAGGATTGAATGATGAAACAACTATCGCCTTAGCTAAGAAGAATAATAATTATCGTTTTGCTTATGATAGTTATAGAAGATTTATTCAAATGTTCTCAGATGTAGTAATGGATGTAGAGAAATATAAATTTGAAGAAGTATTAACACGAGTAAAAAAATGAAAATGGCTATGAACAAGATAGCGATATGAATGAAAAAGATTTATTTAAAGTTGTTGAGGAGTTCAAAGAAATCTACAGAAAAGAAGTAGGTCGTGAATTTCCGATGAGTGTGAAGGAACAACTTATGCTAGCTATCGAAGCGGTATTTAAATCTTGGAATAATAATCGTGCTAAAGTATATAGAAGACTTCATAATATTAGTGATAAATTAGGAACTGCTGTAAATATACAAGCCATGGTTTTTCGGGAATATGGGAGACAATTGTGGTACTGGAGTATCATTTAGTAGAAACCCTGTAACTGGGGAGGATGAATTATTCGGAGAATATCTAATTAATGCACAGGGGGAAGATGTAGTTGCGGGAATTAGAACGCCGAAAAATATTAGTGTACTTGCTGAAGATATGCCACATTTATATAAAGAATTTGTAGAACTTTCTAAAAAATTAGAAGAACACTACAAAGATATGCAAGATATTGAGTTCACTATAGAAGATGGTAAACTATATATTCTTCAAACAAGAAATGCTAAGAGAACACCAAATGCTGTTGTTGAAGTTGCAGTTTCATTGGTAGAAGAAGGTGTTATTAGTAAGGAAGAGGCTATTTTAAGAGTAGGGACAGAAGAAATTAACAAACTTCTTCATTCTACATTTGAAGATAAATCATTGAAACAAGCGCAACAATTAACTCAAGGATTAGCGGCTTCACCAGGAGCGGCAGTGGGAGCAATCTATTTTACTGCACATGAAGCGGTTGAAGCGGCTAAAACAAAACCGGTTGTATTAGTAAGAGAAGAAACATCACCTGAAGATATTGAAGGAATGGTTAGCTCAGAAGCCATTGTAACTCTACGTGGAGGTATGACATCACATGCTGCGGTAGTAGCACGTGGAATGGGTAAATGCTGTGTATGTGGTTGCCAAAATATGATTATTAATTATGACGAAAAAACTTTAAAAATTGCTGGAATTACATTAAAAGAAGGAGATGTAATTTCTGTTGATGGAAGTAGTGGTAAGGTTTATCTAGGTGAAGTTGATAAAATAGATGCTAGATTCAGCGATAGATTCAATAAGCTTTTTAGGATGGGCAGATGAAATTAGAAGTTTAAAAAGTTTTAGCAAATGCTGATAATGAAGTTGATGCAAAAGTTGCTTTTGATTTTGGAGCTGAAGGAATTGGATTATGTAGAACAGAACATATGTTCTTTTGAAGAAGATAGAATTAGTTTAGTTAGAAAAAAATGATACTAGCTTCAGATACAAAATGAAAAGAATTAGATTCTTAGATAGATTACAACCAATTCAAAGTGATGATTTCTATAAAAATTTTTAAAGAAGCGAAAAGGTAAATCTGTTAACATAAGATTATTAGATCCACCACTTCACGAATTTTTACCGAAAGATGAAAAAACTGTAAAAGTTATTGCCGAGGAAATAGGTGTAAGTGTTAGTCAATTAGAAGCAAAAATTGCTAGTATTGCCGAGTTCAACCCTATGATGGGACACCGTGGTTGTCGTCTAGGAATAACTTATCCAGAAATTTATTTAATGCAAGCAAAAGCGATCAGTTCAGCAGCGATTAGAGCACGTAAAGAAGGAATTGAAGTTAATGTAGAAATTATGATTCCGTTAATAGGTTTAGAAAAAGAACTTGCCGTTCTACGTGAGCAAATAGTTGAATTAGTTGAAAAAGAAATACAGTTATACAATGCGGACTTTAATTATAAAGTAGGAACTATGATTGAAATACCACGAGCTTGTGTTGTAGCTGATAAGATTGCTGAACATGCAGATTTCTTCAGTTTCGGAACAAACGACTTAACACAATTAACATTTGGTTATTCAAGAGATGACGCTGAGAAATTTATCGATATCTATAAGAAAAAAATATCTTAGAGTCGGATCCATTTGTTCATTTAGATGAGAGTGGTGTTCTAGAGTTAATGAAGATTGCTGTTAATAAAGCAAAAGCTGTAAAACCTAATATTAAACTAGGAATTTGTGGTGAACATGGAGGAGATGAAAAATCAATTCTACTTTGTTCGAATATTGGTTTAGGTTATGTTTCTTGTTCACCATACCGAGTTATTATTGCGAGAATTGCAGCAGCTAAAGCAGCTATTAGTAATATAGAAGTAGCGTTAACTAAGTAAAAAAACATTAGAAAGAAATAAAGTTATCAAGTAATTTAATTAATAAGATATTGATAATAATAAAATCGATATAATATGAGGGTGATTCTTAATGAATTACCCTTTTTGAATTATGCTTAGCAATACTAATTTGTAAAAAAATTTAAATTAAGTATTAATTAACTGAACTATAATTATAAAATCTTTGTAAATATTACAATATTGTTAAATAATAATTAATATTATGCAAAGTAAATTGATTTCATTATACATTAAAATTAATGTAGTATATTGTATCATTTTTATATTAGAAAAAAATGAGTTCAAATCAAAAAAAGAAAGTTTAAATATCGAAAAAAAGAGAGGATATACAATGGCAGAGAATAATAATAGTCGGCTATCGAGAAGAGACAGACACCTCAAGAAAGAAAGAGTGTTATGCCGTGGATATATATCTAGAAGAAATAATAATCCAACGAATAATGGACAACAAAGAAGACCGTTAACAAATGAAGAAATAATGAGAAGAAATGCACAAAAATACAGATTCTTCTAATCAACAACAAAGGCCTCAAAAATCCAAATCAAAGACAAGGAGTACCTCCTGTAAGACTGAGAAATAGTCAACAATCATCAAGAACTGGTAGCCCTGGGGGACCAAGAAGACCATTAGGTCCAAATAGAATTAGTAATCCAAATTCTAAAAAATCCAATAAAACTTTATGGATGAAAATATTGAGATATGGGTTATATGCAGCAAGTGTTGCTATTATATCTTTATTCTTACTATGTGTGTTTTTGGATTTATCAAGCGCCTGCATTTGACTCTAAGATACTAGATAATAACTCGAGAACAATCGTTTATGATGTTAATAATAATGAGGTGGCAAAATTAGGGAACCAAATTGGTGAAAATTTAAATACATCAGACATCCCGACAAAAATGCAAGATGCAATTTTAGCGACAGAGGATAATAGATTCTTCGAACATGGAGCTGTTGACTACAGACGTTTAGTAGGAGCTGTATTTTCAAACCTTACAAGTGGATTTGGATCTCAAGGTGCTTCTACAATTTCTCAACAGTTAATTAAGAGAACATTCTTAGACGATAATAAGAGTATGAAGCGTAAAGTTCAAGAAGCATATCTAGCTTATAAACTTGAGCAAAACTACGATAAAGAATCTATATTTACTATGTATGTAAATAGAATCTATTATTCAGATGGCGTATATGGATTAAAAAAACTGCAGCTAAGTACTACTATGGAAAAGAATTAAATCAATTAACACTTTCGCAGATGGCGCTTTTAGCGGGGTTACCTCAACATCCCTAATACATATAATCCATATGATAATCCTGAAGCGGCTAAAGCTCGTCGTGACACTGTATTGTATTTAATGCAATATCATGGGAAAATCTCAGAAGCAGAATCAACAGCAGCTCAAAAAAACTAATGTATTAGATGGATTAATAGAACGTGACGAAAGTGAACGTGTATTATTATCAAGTGAATTTGATTCAAAATATACTTCATATATGAATCAAATTGTAAATGAATTAAAAAAATAGTAAAGAATTTAAAGATTATGAAGGTGACGTATTAAACTTAGGTCTTAAAATTTATACTAACTTTGATTCGAAAATTCAAGATACTTTAACAGAGAGTGTAAATGCTAACTATGCAGGAATAAAACAAGCTAGTAATGTGGCTATGGTTGTACTGAATAACGAAAATAGCGGTATAGCCGCTCTTTATGGAGGTAAAAAACAAACCTTCCATGGATTTAATATTGCAACGCAAGCTAAGTTACAACCCGGTTCATCAATTAAACCAATACTAGCTTATGGACCTGCTGTAGAATATTTAAATTGGGGTTCTGATCATACGGTTAATGACTCTAAACTTCAAGGTTCACAAATTCAAAACTGGGATAGACAATTTCACGGTAATATTACAATAAATAATGCATTAGTTTGGTCATATAATATTCCAGCTATTAAAACATATCAAGAAGTTGGATTTAATAGGGTAAAACAATATGCTGCAAATGTTGGTATGGAACTTACAGATGATTCTATTACTACTCCAATTGGAGGTAGTGGAGATGGGTTCTCACCATTACAAATGGCAGGAGCATATGTTCCATTTAGTAATGGAGGATATTATGCAACACCGAAAGCTATAAAAAAAGTTTATGATAGCGAAGGTTCTGAAGTTAAGAGCTTTAGTAAAGATGATAGGAAACGTGTTATTAAAGAATCTACTGCTTATATTATGACTTCAATGTTAAGAAATGTAGTAAATGGTACTGCATCTAATGCACGTATAATTGGAGCAGATATGGCAGTGAAAACAGGGACAACTACATTTGGTGAAGGAGAAGCACAAAAATTTGGCTTTGATATAAATGACTCAGCTAAAGATTCATGGACAATTGGTTACACAAGTAACTATACGATGGCTGTATGGCAAGGATTTGATGCAATTGATGGACCGACGAAGTATCTATCTCAAGATGATACGCAGAAAACTCAGGCATTGTATCGAATAAATATGCAGAATATAGTGCGTATTCGCCCATCTAAAGGATTTAAAGTTCCAGAGAATGTAGGTTCTATTAACGGAGGAGTTAAGGTTATTTCTGATAGTGAGCGTCGAGAAATTGAGGAACAAAATAGACGTAATCAAGAAGAAAGAGATAAAGAAAGAAATAACAATAACAATAATGATAATAACGCCAATAATAATCGTAACGGAAATAACTCTGAAGATAATAATGGCAATACAACAAATCAAAATGTTCCACAAAATGGTAATAACAATAATCCTCAATCACAAGGAGGAAATTTAATGTAGCTCAACCTAGCGGAAGAAATACTGGAAATAATAATACTACTAGAGGAAATAGGTATTAGTAATAAACCTACTGTAAGAGAAATCTACACAGTAGGTTTATTTTTAATAATCTTAAAATACTACACAAATAAATAGAAATGGTGTACAATATAGAAATGGAGCAGTTTATTTCTTTGTTAAACTGAATTTATCATTCCATAAAACTTACATAATATTATAAAGATGGATGTGAAGCTATGAAGAAAAAAATTAGTTATTATAACAGGAATAAGTGGAGCAGGGAAAAATACAGCATTAGAAGTCTTTGAAAATCAGGGTATTTTTTTGTACAGATAATTTGCCTCGGATTGGTTGTAGAGGATTTCTTAAGAATAATTGAAGAAAAAAAGATATTGATAAGACAGCTATAAGTATTGATATAAGAAGTAAAGTCTTATTTGTTGATTTAAAAGAGGTATTAAAAAAATACAACAAAATAAATATTTTGATGTTCGTATAATATTTTTTTAGACAGTGAAGATCAAGTATTGGTAAATAGATATAAAGAGACTAGAAAAAAATCATCCATTATCAAATGAGTTCAGTTTACTAGAAGGAATTACTCAAGAAAGAAAGGATATGGATGCTATTAAAGGTATAGCGAATTATATTTATGATACTACAAATACAACAATTAAAGATCTTAAGAAAAAAAATATTAGAGGATTTTTGGAATTGAAAAAAAGATAGTTATCATATTACTATCTCTAGTTTCGGATATAAATATGGTGTACCAATCGATGCAGATAACATAGTAGATGTTCGTTTCTTACGAAATCCATTTTTATATAAAATGAACTGCGAGAAAAAAACAGGTCAAGACAAAGATGTTTATGATTATGTTTTTGAAGATGAAGTGACTAAAGAATTTTTATGATAGATATCTAGAATTAATGACTTATATGATTGATAAGTACCAATATGAAGGAAGAGATAAAGTCGCAATAGCTGTAGGGTGTACCGGAGGAAAAACATAGATCTGTTAGTGTAGCTAGAAGGTTACATGAGGATATATCGAAGTTAGGTTATAGAGTACATTTAGAACATCGCGATATTAATAAGGGTAGGTAGTAAAATGAGAACTAAAGTAAAAGTAGTTACTATTGGTGGAGGAACAGGTTTATCTGTTCTTTTAAGAGGTTTAAAAAAATATCCACTTGACATAACTGCCGTAGTAACAGTAGCAGATGATGGTGGAAGTTCTGGGAAAATACGTAGTGATATGAATATTCCTTCACCAGGGGATATTAGAAATGTCATTGCAGCTTTGTCAGATGTAGAACCATACTTAGAAAAGATGTTTCAGTATCGTTTCGATAGCGGAGAAATCAAAGGTCACCCAGTAGGTAATCTAATGATAGCTGCCATGACAGATATTCATGGTGATTTTTCTACTGCGGTTAAGGTTATGAGTAGAATCTTAAATGTACGTGGAACAGTATTACCAACAACTAATGATATAGCAACGTTAAATGCTGTTCTTTCTACAGGTGAAATAATAAGAGGAGAATCTTCAATTACTGAAGCTGGTGGAGTGATAGATCATGTGTATATTACACCTTCTAGGGTGAAACCAAATGAGGATGTATTAAAAGCCATAGAGCAAGCAGATTATATAATAATGGGACCAGGTAGTTTATATACTTCAATTATCCCGAATTTAGTGATTTCTCAAGTTTCGGAGAAAATTAGAGAAAGTAAAGCTAAAAAAATATATGTATGTAATGTTATGACTCAACATGGCGAAACTGACAATTATACTGTCTCTGATCATATTATTGCAATAAACAAACACGTTGAAGAAAAACATTTTTTGATTTAGTAATTGCAAAATTCTCGTGAATTCGATGATAGTATTTTATCGAAATATCACAAAGAAAAACAAGAACCGGTCAAAAATCGATCAAGATAAAATAGAAAAACTTGGAATAAAATTGATAAAAAAATAATGATGTAGGAATCGTTGATAATAATACGATTAGGCATAATGCAGAAAAAGTTTCTGAATTAATTTATGATTATATTATAGACGACAAGCCAACAATGATTTATAATAAAAGATGAAAATAAAAAAAGGAGAACAAAAATGCACTTAAATTTTGATTATTCGAAAGCGCTAAACTTCTTTAACGAACAAGAAGTGAAAAATATGGAAGGTTATGTGAAAGTTGCACATGATCAATTACACAATAAAACTGGAATAGGAAATGACTTCCTAGGATGGTTAGACTTACCAACTAATTATGACAAAGAAGAATTTGCTAGAATTAAAGAAGCTAGTAAAAAAATCCAAAGTAATTCTGATGTACTAGTAGTTATTGGTATTGAGGGATCTCACCTTGGAGCTCGTGCTGCAATAGAAATGCTAAACGATAGCTTCTATAACTTCTATGAAGAAGGAAGAAAAACTCCGAAAAATTTTCTTCGTTGGTCACACTATTTCATCAACTTATACTCAAGAATTAGTTAATTACTTAAAAACTACAGGTAAAGATTTCTCTGTAAATGTAATTTCTAAATCTGGAACAACTACTGAGCCTGCTATTGCATTCCGTATTTTTAAAGAATTACTTGAAGAAAAATATGGTAAAGAAGGGGCAAAAGAAAGAATCTGCTACAACTGATAAAGCTCGTGGAGCGTTAAAATCATTAGCTGATGATGAAGGATATGAAACATTTGTAGTACCTGATGATGTAGGTGGACGTTTCACAGTTCTTACTGCTGTAGGATTACTTCCAATTGCTGTAAGTGGAGTTGATATCGATAAAATGATGGCTGGTGCTAAATTAGCTCAAGATGAACTATCAACACCAGATTTAAGAAAAAATATTGCTTACCAATATGCTGTAATGCGTAATATCTTACAACAAAAAGGTAAATTAATTGAGATTCTTGTATCTTACGAACCATCAATGGTTTACTTCAACGAATGGTGGAAACAACTTTACGGTGAATCTGAAGGTAAAGATGGAAAAAGCATTGTATCCATCAAGTGTTTGCTTCTCAACAGATCTTCACTCTATGGGACAATATGTTCAAGAAGGACGTCGTGTTCTATTAGAAACTATCTTAAAAGTTAAATCTCCAAACAAAGATATTGAGCTTAAAGAAGCTGATAACAATCTTGATGGATTAAATTACCTAGCTGGAAAAACTATGGATTTCGTAAATACTAAAGCATTTGAAGGAACTCTTCTTGCTCACACAGATGGAGGGGTACCTAACTTTGTAGTAGAACTTCCTGATATGAGCGAGTTCACATTTGGATACTTAGTATACTTCTTCGAAAAAGCTGTAGGTATTTCTGGATACATGCAAGGATTAAATCCATTTGACCAACCAGGAGTAGAAGCGTATAAGAAAAATATGTTCGCACTTCTTGGGAAACCTGGATTTGAAGATTTAAAAGCAGAATTAGAAGAAAGATTAAAATAATCTAGAATAAAATAAAAACTGATAGAGGAATAATGTTCCTTTATCAGTTTTTGAATATATAATTGATACTATATCTCATAAAAATTTATATTTTTCTTTTTCCTGTTTTTAAGTGTAGCTATGACACCTCCATATCTTTTGTTATCTTAAAAAGGATATTCCGGTTAGAAAAATGAGCCTGTAGTCTCATTTTTCTCGCAGTGAAACACAAAAAGTGTTTCACTTCAGCTACTACAAAAACAGTAAGAAAAATATAAACTTGATTAATAAAATGAATTGACTAATTTTTCACTAGTATTATTAATTTTACTTGAGAATGATAAAATAAGAATGTACAGTTTTGACAAAAATAAAAATGTACAAATAGGTTATAATAGTGCATATAAAAAGAAAGAGAGAAATATATGTACTTAAACCTAAAAATAAACAAAAAAATATAAAAAAATAACTCAACTATCAGATTTAGAAAAATCTACGAAAACAAATGGAGGTGTTTAACTTGAAACCCTAACTTTAGTGAATTAGCTAGAGTTTTAAAGAAAGATAGACGTACAATAAAAAAAGACATTATTACCAAGGAAAAAAATAAAACAAACAAGAAATAAGCCATCAAAAAAATTGATGAATACACTGATCTCATTAGATAAATTATTAGGAGAAGAATCTATACAAATATTCAAATCAAAAAGAATACTGTGGCAATATTTGGTAGATCAAACAGAATTAAATATCAGCTATTCCGCATTTAGAGCCTATTTATTAAAGAATTCAAAAATACAATGATTACTTTTAAAAACAAATCCCATAAGAATTCTAAAGCTATACTCAGAGTAGAAACTATTCTCGGAGAACAAGCCCAAATAGATTGGAAAGAAGATGTGAAATTCATAACTAAATATGGAGAAAAAAATTATCTTTAAATGTATTTTTGTATGGTTTTATCATACTCAAGATATAAAAATATTTCATGTAACACTTTCAAGAAGTCAAGATGTCTTAATTTCATGTATAACTGAATGCTTAGAACATATTGAAGGAGTTCCAAAAAGTAATTGTATGTGATAATATGAAAAACTACAATGGATAAAGCGCGAACTGTTAAGACATCTGGAGTAATTAATATAAAGTTTCAAGAATATGCAAAAGATATGGGATTTGAATTAAAAACCATGTGTAGCGTACAGACCACAAAACAAAAGGTAAAGTAGAAAAATATAGTAAAATTACTAGATGAAATATACGCTTATAATGGTAAGTTAGATTATACAGAATTAGTAGAATTGGTGAATAAAAATAATGATGAGATGGAATCTACAAGTACATCAAACAACAAGAGAGGTTCCAATAATAAGTTTACAAAAAAAGAAAAAAAGATTCCTTACTACCATTACCACATGAGAAAATAAGGAATCGCTATAAAATAACAACCCCTACAAGTAAAAAGTAAATAAACAAGCAATGATTTCTACAAGTCCAATCAATATTCAGTACCAATTGAATATATAGGTAAGAAACTAAATCTACAAGTAGAAGATAATTATTTATACCTATATGATAACATGAAATTGGTGGTAAGTCATTTAATAAGTGATAAAAAAATTAAATTATAAAGAAGCTCATTATGAGCAATTTGTTAAACACACTTGGAATGATATAGATGAGAAAAAGATTAAAAGAACAAACTAAAAGAAATCTAGCGATAATAGGAGAACGATTCAATGATAACAAATAGATCTAATTATACTAGATTAAAAGAGAATTTAGAATATCTTAATTTAAAGCAATTCAACCACAGACTAGATGAGATAATAGAACTAACTCAAAAATAGAACAATGTCGGTAATAGATATTCTATTGAAAACTAACAGATTATGAAGTAGATGTGAAAAAGCAAAATGTAAAAAGAATCTATGATTAAAGTAGCTAATTTTCCCTTATAATAGATCATTAGATGATTTTTGATTTTTTTCATTCAATTCTGATATAAATGAATTAGAAATAAGGAACTTAGCTAGTTTAAATTTTATAGAAAAACAATAAAAAAATTTAATATTTATAGGCAATAGTGGTGTTGGAAAGACTCATTTAGCAACAGCGATTGGAAGATTAGCAGCTAGTTCCGTGTATTCAACATATTTTTATAAAATGTCATGATTTAATAGCAAACTTTAAAAAGCCGCTCTAGCTGAAAAATAGGCTAGAGCAGCGATTAAAAACACTATTCAAAGTATAGATTATTGATAATAGATGAAATTGGTTATTTACCTTTAGAAAAAGGTGATGAGAGGTTATTATTCCAACTAATAGACCGACGTTATGAAAAAGAAGAGTATAATAGCCACCTCTAATATTCCTTTTTCTGAATGGGCTACATTATTTAGTGATGACAAAGTGGCTTCAGCTATACTTGATAGACTGCTTCATCATGCCCATGTAGTACCCTATTATAGGTAATTCTTATCGACTCAAAAAGATCATGTTAGTTTTTGAATAATTGTACATTTTTTTATTTTTGTCACTTTTGTACATTTTTATATTGACATTTACATTTTACTCAAATATTTTTGTAATGGTGAAAATGGAACTTGAAAAGTTCCATCGGTGAAATTAAGATTTTAAGCTTAATTTCAAGGTGGAATATCCACTTTGATTGTCTAAATGACAATTAAAGTTAGATGGAACCGTCCATTACCATACTTAAAAATATTTGAATAGTAAAATTTTTTAAAAAGAACGACTCTATAAATTAGATTCTAATAAAATTGTAATTTATGAGTCGTCTTTATCTTTTGGCCATTGTTACAAATGTGAATTTGTCCGGTCTATATGAAAGTATTCCATATTGTAGTATGTTTCCATTGGATAAATAAGTGATACTTTCAACAACGGCTACCATATTGTATTCACCAAGGTCCATATGTTGTTTTTTTCTTCATCTGTAGCGTATCTAAATGATATTTGACGTCGTGAGTGTGTAATATTTAATCCTAATTCTTTTTCTAAGTATTTGTAAATAGATGATTCTGCGATTTCTTTATTAATAAATGGAACAAGACTTCTATCGAAATATGATACCTCATACTCTAATTTTTTCGCCGTTGATTGTTCTACTACGACTAACTCTATAAAAATCATTATTCTCATCTGCACTAAAAATATCCATTATTTTCTTTTCGCCTTGAATAATATAAAGTGACTCTAATGTAGTTTTAATTTCGTACTTTCCGTCGATGTTTAATTCAGAAGAAGTTTTTAATATTTCCTAAATAATTATTTTTTTATTCTTCCGTGTCCAAGGATTAAAGAGTTTTTACCTTTAATTTTTTTGGATATAACCATTAATTTCTAATAAAGACAAAGCTTTTCTAATAGTATCTTTTGAATAACCGTATTCTTTTACTAACTCATTTTCACTTGGTAGTTCTGTATTACGCTTATAAAAACGAGTATCTATTTTTTTCCTTGAGATCATTATAGACCTGTTTGTATTTACTCATATATGATTTACCTTTTACTATTCTCCTTTTAAAAATTACCTACTTAATTATAAATGTAGTTGATAAGAATTGCAAGGGTTAAGTACATCTTACATACATATTGTAACATTTACGTATATGTTGTAGAAGAAAATAAAAAGAATTACATAAATGTTATTGACAAAGTGAAAGTGTTTTATTATAATAATTATTGTTAAGTTATAAAACTTATTTTGTAAATACAAGTTATAAATATAACGGAGGAAAAAAAGAATGACAAAACGTTCAAGTGGTGTTTTGATGCATATTACATCATTACCGTGAGAATTTGGTATTGGAACTTTTGGTAAAAGTGCATATGATTTCGTTGATTTCTTAGAAGAAACAAAGCAAACATATTGGCAAATTTTACCATTAACAACTACAAGTTATGGAGATTCACCTTATCAAAAGTTTCTCAGCTGTAGCAGGGAATTTAAACCTAATCGATTTTTCTTTATTAAAAGAAGAAGGATTACTTGAAGAAAGTGATTATTCAAATGTTAACTTTGGAGATAATCCTGAAAAAGTTGATTATGCTTTATTATTTGAAGCAAGAAGACCAATTTTAGAGAAGGCTGTTGCTAACACTACAAAAAAATAGTGAAGTATTAGCAGAAATCGAAAAATTCGAAGCTGAGAACTCTAGTTGGTTAGCTGATTATGCTGAATATATGGCTATAAAAGAAAGCTTCGGATATCAAAGTTTCATTCATTGGGATGAAGATATTAAGAACGGTGAAGAAACTGCACGTGAAAAATACCGTACAGAACTTCAAGATAGCATTAGATACTATACAGTGACACAATATTTCTTCTTTAAACAATGGTTAGCATTAAAAAGAATACGCTAATAAAAAAGGAATTAAAATTATTGGAGATATGCCAATTTATGTAAGTGCTGATAGTGTTGAAATGTGGACTATGCCAGAATTATTTAAAGTTGATGGAAATAATGAACCACTTTATGTAGCAGGTTGTCCTGCAGATGACTTCAGTCCTACTGGACAACTTTGGGGGAATCCAATCTATGATTGGACAAAACACAAAGAACAAGGATTCTCATGGTGGATTTATCGAGTACAAGAAAGTTTCAAAATCTATGATGTACTACGTATAGATCACTTTAAAGGTTTCTCTGATTTTTGGCAAATCGATAGAGATGCTGAAAATGCAGTAAATGGTACTTGGGAAGCAGGCCCAGGAATTGAATTATTCCAAAAAATTAAAGAACAATTAGGTGATTTACCAATTATCGCAGAAAATCTTGGATTTATTGATGAAAAAGCAGAAAAATTATTAGATGATTCTGGATATCCAGGTATGAAGATTCTTCAATTTGCTTTCCCAGGAGAAGATAATTTAGATCGTCCACATCATTACACACAAAATAGTGTAGCATACACTGGAACACACGACAATGATGTAGTTAACGGATGGTATGAAAAACTAAGTGAATCAGAAAAAGAACTAGTTTCAGAATATTTAAATCGCCGTAATGAAGAAAAAATTACTGAAGCAATGATTAGAGGAATTTACTCTTCAGTAAGTGATTATGCAATTGTAACAATGCAAGACTTATTAGATAAAGATGCAACAAGCAGAATGAATGTTCCATCAACAGTTGGAGAAAACTGGGAATGGAGAATGATTGCAGAAGATCTAACAGACGAAAGAAAAGAATTTTTTTAGAAAAAAATTACAGTAAGATATTCAAGAGAGGGTATAAAATGTCATTTAGTAAATATGTATTAGATAATACAAATAAAGAACTAAGTACTTTAGATAACAAAGAAATTTATAAACAATTATTAAACTATGTTAAAGAAGAAGCGGATAAAAAAAGCTCATAACAATGATAAGAAAAAAAGTTTACTACATTTCAGCAGAATTTTTTTAATCGGTAAACTATTATCAAATAACCTAATTAATTTAGGAATCTATGAAGAAATCGAAAAAGAATTAAAAGCTGCTAACAAACGTCTTAGTGATGTAGAAGAAGCTGAATTAGAACCTTCATTAGGAAATGGTGGTCTTGGTCGTTTAGCATCTTGTTTCATCGATTCTATTTCTTCATTAGGAATTAATGGTGATGGAGTTGGATTAAACTACCACTGTGGGTTATTCAGACAAGTATTTGTTAAAAATGAACAACATGCTGAACCAAACTTCTGGATTGAAGATTCTTCGTGGTTGAGAGATACTGATGTTAAATATACAGTACCTTTTCAAAAAATCTTCAACTTAACATCAACACTAAAAAAAGAATTGATGTATTAGGTTACAAAAAGATACTAAAAAAACTATCTAAACTTATTTGATATTGATTCAATCGACAGCAGTATCATTGAAAAAGGAATTTCATTTGATAAAACTGAAATCGAGAAAAACTTAACATTATTCTTATATCCAGACGATAGTGATAAAAAAATGGTGAATTACTACGTATTTACCAACAATACTTTATGGTATCAAATGCTGCTCAATTAATTTTAGATGAAGCAATTGCTAAAGGAAGTAACGTACATGATTTATACGAATATGCATATGTTCAAATTAACGATACTCACCCAAGTATGGTAATTCCTGAATTAATCCGATTACTAACTGAAAAACACGGAATTGAATTTGAAGAAGCATACACAATTGTTCAAAAAATGACTGGTTACACTAACCACACTATCTTAGCTGAGGCATTAGAAAAATGGCCATTAGCATACTTAGAAGAAGTAGTGCCACACTTAGTAACAATCATCAAACAATTGGATGCTGTTATTAGAGAAAAATATGAAGGTGAAGATATTCAAATCATCGATAAAGACGATAGAGTGCACATGGCAAACATGGATATTCACTTCTCTAACAGTGTAAACGGGGTTGCATACCTACACACTGAAATTCTTAAAAACTCTGAGTTAAAACACTTCTATGAATTATACCCAGAGAAATTCAATAACAAAACTAATGGTATTACATTCAGACGTTGGTTAGAATTCTCTAACAGACCATTAGCTGCATACTTAAAAGACCTAATTGGTGATGAGTACCTAACAGATGCAACTAAATTAGAAAAAAATTACTAGCATTTGTTGATAGCAAAGAAGTAGCTGCTAAATTAGAAGAAATCAAATACGAGAACAAACTTGTTCTTAAAGAATATCTAAAAAGAAACTCAAGGAATTGAACTTGATGAAAAATAGTATTATTGATACTCAAATCAAGAGATTCCACGAATATAAACGTCAACAAATGAACGCTTTATATGTAATCAAAAAATACTTAGACATTAAAAATGGAAAATTACCAGAAAGAAAAATCACAGTATTCTTCGGTGGTAAAGCTGCTCCAGCTTATATTATAGCTCAAGATATTATTCACTTAATTCTATGTTTATCAGAATTAATTAATAACGATCCAGAAGTAAACAAATACTTAAATGTATTCCTAGTTGAAAACTATAACGTAAGTGTTGCAGAAAAACTAATTCCAGCAACTGATATTTCTGAACAATTTCATTAGCTTCTAAAGAAGCAAGTGGAACTGGTAACATGAAATTCATGTTAAACGGAGCTTTAACTTTAGGAACTCTAGATGGAGCTAACGTGGAAATTGATGAACTAGTTGGGCGTGAAAATATCTACATCTTCGGTAAAGAAAGTGATGAAATCATCAAACTTTATGAAACTGCTGGATATGTTTCTAAAGAATACTATGAAAAAGACGGTGTTAAAGAAGTTGTAGACTTCATCGTTTCTGAAGATCTAGTTAAACTAGGAAACAAAGAAAGATTAGAAAGATTATACAACGAACTACTTAACAAAGACTGGTTTATGACACTTATTGATTTTTGAGGAATATTACGCTAAGAAAGAAGAAATGTTAGCAGACTACGAAAACCGCGAATTATGGATGAAGAAAGTTATTGCGAACATTGCAAAAGCAGGATTCTTCTCATCAGACCGTACAATTGCTCAATATAATGAAGATATTTGGAACAAAAAAATAATAAATAAAGAATTGGAGAACATAGCATGAAACTATTAACAATTAATGTTCACAGTTGGTTAGAAGAAAAATCAACTTGAAAAAAATTAAATATTTTGGCAAAAACTATTGTGGAGAAAAAAATACGATGTTGTTGCTATGCAAGAAGTAAATCAATTGATTAATAGTGCAGATGTTTACCAAGGAATAAAAGAAGATAACTTCGGAAAATTATTACTAGATAAAATTAGAGAATATGGAGAAGAAGGATACAGTTACTACTGGACTTATTCTCACATAGGATTTGATAAATTGAAGAAGGTTTAGCAATACTTGCTAAAGGTGAAGTTGTTGCCGTAGAGGACTTTTTACTGTACGGCACAACAAAACCGTAACTTCTATCGAATCAAGAAAAATTTTAAAAAGTCGATCTTAAAAATAAATGATGAGATCGTAGAATTTTACAGTTGTCATATGAATTTGCCAACTTGTAAAGGGGAAGACATAGATCAAAATCTTAGCAACCTAATTAATTATACAGATAACAAGAATCTTAAAGTTTTCATGGGAGATTTCAATACAGATTATTTTCATCAAGTAGACGATTATAAGAGAATACTTGATAAAGGATTATATGATACTTATGAACTAGCTGAGAAAAAGACGGGGGAGTTACGGTATAAAAAAATATAAGTGGTTGGGAAGATTCTATGTGTCAGAAAAAAATTGGATTATGTATTTATTAATAAAAATTAGACATAAAAAGAAAGTTTTGTTATATTTAATGATGAAAATTATCCAATTATTTCTGATCATAATGGCTTAGAAGTAACATTAGCAGAAAAATAAAAAAGGAGGAAAATGTTATGTTACAAAAAATCCAGCGCTTTGGAGGCGCTATGTTAATGCCATCTATTATATTCGCATTCTTCGGATTAGTAGTTGGATTAACTTCAATCTTTAAAAACCCTAACTTAGTAGGGAGCATCGCGGTAGAAGGTACACTTTGGTACAACTTCTGGTTCGTAGTTGAACAAGGAGGATGGACAATCTTCAATCAAATGCCTGTTGTATTCGCACTTGGTATTCCAATCGGTCTTGCTAAAAAAGCAAACGGTCGTGCAGCATTAGAAGCGTTCTTAATCTACATGGTATTCAACTACTTCATCAATGGATTCTTAACTCAATTCAAATTCTTTGGAGTAGATGTAACACCAGCTCTTAAATTACCTACTGGTATTACAAGAATCGCTGGAGCAATCACTTTAGATACTTCAATCATTGGTTCTATCGTTATTGCATCTATCTCAGTATGGATCCACAACAAATACTTTGACAAAAAACTTCCTGAGTTATTAGGAATTTTCCAAGGTTCAACATTTGTTATCTTAGTTGGATTCCTAATCATGATTCCAGCTGCATTCTTAACAGCTCTATTATGGCCAAAAGTTCAATTAGGAATTGCTGCATTACAAGGATTCTTAAAAGTATCTGGAGTTGCAGGAGTATTCACTTACACATTCCTAGAAAGAATTTTAATTCCAACAGGATTACACCACTTCATCTATGGTCCATTCATGTTTGGACCAGCAGTAGTAGAAAATGGAATCACAGCTTACTGGGTACAACACATTCAAGAGTTCTCTCAAAGCTCAACTCCATTAAAAGAATTATTCCCACAAGGTGGATTCTCATTACACGGTAACTCAAAAGTATTTGGTTTACCAGCAGCAGCTTTAGCAATGTACGTAACAGCTAAAGACAGTAAGAAAAAAGTTGTAGCAGGGTTATTAATCCCAGCAGCACTTACTGGTTTCTTAACAGGAATCACTGAACCAATCGAGTTCACATTCTTATTCGCAGCACCAATGTTATTCGCTACTCACGCAGTATTAGGTGCATTAATGTCAGCAACTATGTACCAATTTGGAGTTGTAGGTAACTTCGGAAGTGGATTAATCGACTTCTTAGCTCTTAACTGGTTACCAATGTTCAAAAACCACTCATCTCAAGTATTCGTTCAAATCGCAATTGGATTAGTATTCTCTGTAATCTACTTCTTCGTATTTAGATTCATGATTCTTAAATTCCAATTAAACACACCTGGACGTGAAGCAGATGATGCTGAAACTAAACTTTACTCTAAACAAGAGTACCGTGAAAAAGGTAAAGAAGCAGCTAAACCAGAAGTAAAAGATGATGCAGCTACTCACGATGATCAAGCTCTTATCATTCTTGAAGGTTTAGGTGGTAAAGACAACATCGTAGACGTTACTAACTGTGTAACAAGACTACGTGTTAACGTTAAAGACGAAAGTCTAGTTAAAGATGATGAATTCTTAAAACGTTCTGGAGCTCTTGGAGTTGCTCGTAACGGTAAAGCTATTCAAGTAATCATCGGATTCTCTGTAGGACAAGTTAGAGAAGCTTTCGAAAAAGAATTACACAAATAAGCCTATTATGACAGAAAAAGAAATTGACGTAAAAGTCAGTTTCTTTTTTTATATATTCGTATTTAAAAATTTTTAAAGGGAACGACTCAAAAGTCCTAAATTTTAACGAAGTGTATATGAGAACTCATAGACGCAGTAGTTTATTGATATCTAAATTCGCTTTATAAAAATCTAAATTAGTTAAGCACTTTTTGATTTTTTTATAATTAATAATATATAGTATAAGTAGTTTCTAGTTAAATAGTGATGTATGTGTTTTTAAGTCTAGTAGTTATATTATTTAAGAGAAGCTAGTAATAATAATTTAGATAAAAAAATACTTGGTAAATAATATCTACCAAGTATTTTTTTATTATATATTAGAACGCTGGAGTAGCGTGTCCTTTTGGTTTAAGTTCTTTGTTGATATAATCTTTAACTTTTTCGCTTGCTAATGCTTTTTTTAACTGCTTGTACTTTAGCATCGTCTTTGTTATCTTCACGAGCTACAAGTGAGATTGCAAATGTTAAGTCTCCTTCTTTTTCAAGTGCTAGACCGTTTTTATCTGGAGTTAATCCTAATTTAGAGATGTAAGTTGCAGTTGAATACTAAATCTTTTTTTCATTGTATGCTTCGTTTAGGTTAAGTAAACTTACTTTAGTGAATTTAAGATTTTTTTGGATTTTCTTTGATATCAGCTTCTGTTACTGTAAAGCTATTTGGATCTTTAAGAGTAATAACTTTAGCGTGATCTAATAAACGTAAAGCACGAGCTAAGTTAGTTGGATCTGAAGGAATAGCTACATCAGCACCATTTTTAAGATCTTTGATATCTTTAAGAGTTTTTGAGTAGAATGCTACAGTAGCGTTGTAAATTGGTTGAACAGCTACAAGATGAGCATTATTTTTTTGGTTAAATTGTTCCATGAATGGTCTGTGTTGGAAGAAGTTAGCATCAACTTCTTTATTGTTTAATGCAACGTTAGCTTGAACGTTATCAGAAACTTTAACGATTTCTAAGTTGTAACCTTCTTTTTAAGATCTTCTTTGATCATTTCTAACATGTCTGTCATTGGAGAAGTGTGAGAAGCTACTTTTACAGTAACTGGTTCTTTCTTCTCTTCTTTTTTAGTTTCAGTTTTGCTTGAACAAGCTGTTAAAACTAATAATAATGCTGTTAAACTAGCGATAAATGAAATTATTTTTTTCATTACTATATGTCTCCTGTTTTTATACTATTTATTTAGAGGTAAGGTTGTTGATATTATATATAGATTTTTGGATTAGTTAAAATTTATAATTAGAAAGCTACGATAGCTTTTTCCGTTGTAATCTTTTTCTAGGAAGTTTTTAATTTTTTTCACTAGTTAAAGCTTTTTTAACTGCTTGAACTTTTGCATCATCTTTGTTATCTTCACGAGCAACAAGTACACCTGCATATGTGAAATCACCTTTATCTTCTAATAAAAGACCATCTTTCATAGGTGTTAGGTTTAATTTAGCGATATATGATGGGTAGTTAAAGATTAAATCTTTCTCTGCATATGCATCGCTTAAGTTTAAAAGACCAACTTCTGTAAATTTAAGATGTTTAGGGTTATCTTTAATATCTTTTACAGTAACGTTATAACTGTTAGGATCGTTTAATGTGATTAATCCACCGTGTGCTAATAATCTTAATGCACGCGCCATATTAGATGCATCCGATGGGATAGCTACATCAGCACCATCTTTAAGATCTTTAATGTTTTTGATGTTTTTTGAGTAGAATGCTGGAATAGAATTATAAACTTTTTGTACAGCTACTAAGTTAGTTTTTATTTTTTTCGTTGTACTGTTTCATGAATGGTTCATGTTGGAAGAAGTTAGCATCGATTTCTTTGTTAGCTAAAAGCAACGTTAGCTTGAACATTATCAGATACTTTTTACAATTTCAAGAGTATACCCTTCTTTTTGTAAATCTTCTTTAATTAATTCTAACATATCAGTCATAGGAGGGACATGTGCAGCAACTTTAATTGTTTTGTTTTCTTTTTTATCTTCTTTTTTATCGCTAGTTTTACTAGAACATGCTGTTAAAACAAGCACAAGAGCTAGTAGGCTAGCAATAATAGATAATACTTTCTTCATTAGATTATTTCTCCTTTTTGTTTGTAAAACGTTTAGCTAATCCATAACCTATTGATTGTATAATAAATACATAAATAATAAATATTATTACTATTAAATACATTAAGTCATAGTTGTATTCTTGGTATCCATATCTAAAGGCAAATTCTCCAAGACCACCAGCACCAATTACACCCATTACTGTAGTATAAGCTAATAAACTAATAGTAGTATAGGTGAATGATAAGATTAAGTTATCCATTGTTGCTGGTAATAAGAAATACCTGATAATTTGAACTTTTGTAGCCCCCATGCTTATAGCTCTATCTACAATTTTTAGGAACATTAATTAATGCTTGTTCAACGAAACGAGCATAGATACTTACCCCAACTAGTGTAAGAGGCAGAATTGCTGCAATATTCCCAAAAGATGTTTTAAATAGAAATCTATTTACAGGGATTAATATGAATACAAAAATTAGAAATGGAACACTACGTAGGGCATTAAGAGAAATGCTAAGTCCTTCATAAACTGCTCTATTTTTTTAATAAATAATCACGACTGAAAGCAAAAAAAGCATGATTCCTAGTGGTAGGGAAATGAAAAAAATACTGTTAACATTGAGTAAATCATCATATAGTTTGTTTCCCAAAATGCTTTCATAATACCATCGTAATTTGCTTTAAATAAATCAATCATTTAATAAAAACTCCTTTACGTAGTTATAGTAATTACTGTCGTAATCATCTTTTGCATTTTTGTTAGGTACGACAATATCTTTTATTGTAGAATCATCGATAACTACTACTCGATCACAAAAGTTCTTAAGTAAAGATAAGCTGTGTGAAATCATAACAATTGAAATGTCAGTTGTTGTTCGTAATTTATTTAATAAAGCGAAAATCTCTTTTTCACTGTTAGTGTCTCAAAGCGGAACTAATTTCATCACATAGTAGAACTTCTGGTTCTTGTAGCAGTGCCATAGCGATAGCAACTTTTTGTTGTTCACCACCACTTAAGCTACCACACAGACTATTTTTTTAGTCTTGTAATATTCATGAATTCAAGAATATCATCTATTTTTCTTTTTATCAACAGAAACCTTATTTAATTTATATACTAAACTTAAATGATAATATACAGTTTTGTTATCGATTAGATTTGAGTGTTGGAATATATAGGCTAGATTTTTTTCTTGTATTTCTAAGGGTGCTCGCATCCATATTTTTTTATAGAAGAGTTTTTTTATAGGATATCTCCACTATCATATGATACGATACCGTTAATCATTTTTTTAAAATAGTACTTTTTTTCCTGTACCATTTCTACCGATTATTCCAATAACTTCTTTCTTATTGATATCAAATGATATATTTTTCAAGTTTGAAGTTAGCATCTTTATATTGTTTTGATACGTTTTTTTAATTGAACTATCATAATATACCTCCAAGGTAAACTATACCACTTTCGGAAAAGGATTTCAAGGGCTTTTGTTTAATTTTTTTCAAAAATGTTTGTATTGTTCAGTGCTTGTTTGATAGTGTTTATGAATCTGTTAACTAAAAATCATTAATATTGTAGTGATACAGTTTAATATTGTAGATATAGTGAAAAAAACTATGATATTTTTTTATAGAAAAGATAACCATTATCATAGCAATGTTTATAAGAAATATAAAGTTTTTCTTCTAGTGAAATTGTATTAGAATAATTTGATTATTGTGTTTTTTTGAGTTTATTTTTTTATGTAGTAGTATTCAATGAAATAATAAAAAAATTAATAGAAGATATTTTCTAAAATTGTTCTTATATAATTCTTTATTTATTTACTCTAATCGTATATAATTAAAGTTGTGACTTAAGGAGGTAATCTATGAGGAAATTGACAATAGTAGATATAGCAAAAAAATGGCTGGAGTAGGTACTACTACTGTCTCTAGATATTTTTAATGGTGGAAATTTAAAAAGAAACTTATGAGAGAATTAAAGAAATAGTTGATAAATACAATTATACACCGAATACTTTTTGCCAAGGCATTAAAAAAAGTACGGATAGCAAAAATTATTGGTGTAATAGTACCATGTTTACACTCTTTTGTAAGTGGAAATACTTTAAAAATATCTAGATAAAGAATTAAAAGAAAATAATTATGAGACATTAATAATGAATGCTAATTTTGATGAAAATAAACAATTAGAATATATTAAGAAATTAGCAAGAATGAACGTAGATGGGATAATTTTATTACCGACAACTATGAGTAAAACGTATGAAGATACAATAAAATCTGTAGATGTTCCTGTTGTAATGTTAGGGCAAGAAGGAGAATATACTTATAGCGTTGAGTACAATGATTTTTAATGCTGCTAGAGATTTAACTAATTATGTGCTAGCTAGTGGACATAAAAAAATAACTTATTTAGGAGTAAGTGAAGATGATATAGCGGTAGGATACTATAGAAAATTAGGGGTCATAATGACTCTAGAGAAATATGGTTTAAAAACCAAAAATATATCCTAATTACGAATTTTTTTCTATGGAAGAAGCGTACGATATTGTAAAAAGAAAATATACAAAAGTTAAAAAGATGATAGTTGTTTAATCTGTGCAACTGATAATTTAGCTTATGGTGCTATAAAAAGCACTTGAAGAAGAAGGGTTAAATGTAGGTGAAAAACTACTCTGTTGCTGCGTTTGGAGATTATACTTCATCTGCTTTTATTAAAATCCCCATTAACAACTATAAAATTTGATTTAAAAGATGCAGCGAAGCAAACAGTTAGCATGTTACTTAATGTTATAAAAAAAGAAGAGACAGCTATGAAACTATTAATAGGTTATGATTTAAAAAAACAAGAAATAGTGTAGTTGATTTAAATAAATATGGAGAATAAGAATGACGAATATAAAAAGCGATTTTTGATATTGATGGAACAATAAGAAGTTTTTAAAACTAAAACTATTCCGGAAAAACACTGCAAATACTTTAAGAAAGCTAAAAGAAAAAGGAATTAAAAATTTTTTTATAGCTACAGGAAGAGCACCATTTCATACGACATTTTTTTAAATGATTTGTTAGATTTTTAAGTTTGATGGGTATATTACAATAAATGGACAGTATTGTTATTTAGAATCTGGAGAAGTTTTAAATGATAAGATTTTTATCAAAAAGAGGATATAAAAAAATGTTCTTCCTTATTTTAAAGAGAATAATATAGCTTGTGATTTTGCTTTATTAGATGAAGCTTTCATGAATCTGAAAAACTCGAGGGTTAAATGGTTAGAAGATGAGTTAGGAGATCCAGAAAGATTTAAAGAAGATCCATCAGCTTACGATAAGGCTGTTAGTGAAAAAGTATATCAACTAAATGTTTTTTTGTATCAGAAGAGGAAGAAGAAGACTTTTTAACGTATATGCCTAATTCAAAAAGCAGCAAGATGGACTACTCATTTTACAGATGTTATTCCAAAAGATGGTGGAAAAAATACTGGAATTGATGCAATTATTTCTCACTTTGGTATAAAATTAGAAGAAACGATGGCTTTTGGTGATGGTGGAAATGATATAGATATGCTAAAGCATGCTGGGATTGGTATAGCTATGGGGAATGCAGGTGATAATGTTAAAGAAATAGCGGATTACATTACAACTAGTGTAGATGACGATGGAATTACGCATGCTCTAAAAACATTTTAATGTATTATAAATAAAAATGGGAGTAACTCGGCAAAATTGTTATTTTGTCGAGTCACTCCCTTAAAAGTTTATTGGATATCGATAAACTACGGTATATTTAAATTTCTATATAAACTGTTTTAAATTTAGAGCTTTTTGAGTAACCATGTTTTTTTAATCACTAAATTGTTTTTAAAAATAAATCTACACATTCTTTTTGGCATAATGACGGTAAGTTTATCATTTGCTTCTAGAATTGTACTTCCTTTTGGTACTATTTCTCGACCAGAACGTTCGATATGAGAAACAAGAGCACCTTTTGTCCAATCAATTTCACGTATTTCTTTTTCCTATTAATGAACTATCATTTGATATTGTAGTTAGAATTTCTACTTCCATTTCATTTTCATCATCTTCTAGTTTATTACTGGTTAAGATACGATCAAGTAAATATTCGTAAACCGGCTTTTGTCCCAAGTATATTCGCAGTGATATATGCAAATAAGCAACATAGTGCGATCGGCAGGAAATAATTTAGTTTTTTTGTGTCATTTCAAATAATAAAAATTATTGAAGTAATAGGGCTACGCACAATTGCAGTTAAGTAACCTGACATTGATAATATTACAAATAATGCAGTGTACTTTTGGATCAAAGAAGTTGCTGAATAAAAGTACCGAGTATTGCTCCTTGAATTAAAATAGGTAAGAATATTCCACCTGCAACTCCAGAAGTAAATGATATAAGTGAGAATAAAGTTTTTTTATAAAATATAGAGTTAATAAAAACATAAAACTAAATTTATTCTCTATCAGAAATTCTACTAAACTATGTCCGCTACCAAGAACTATAGGATAAAAAAATAAATAATCCGAATGAAATTATAAATGCTACTTGAGGTCTAAATACTATATTTAATCTAAAAATATTCATAAATTTTTGAAAAAGTATTTTTTTATAGTAACATTATAAAATGTCCCAAATATTCCTAATAGAATTCCTAATAAAACAACCCAAGGATAAATACTTACTTCAACATAGTGTATTTCAGGAAATTTGAAAAATAGCAGTAAGACCAAATATATATTGTCCAACAATATTTGCTACTACAGCAGCACTGAAACAACAGATAACGATTTTTTTAGTTATTTGTTTATGTACCTCTTCAATTGAGAAAAGAACTCCAGCAAGAGGAGCACCGAAAGCAATAGAAAGACCAGCACTTGCTCCGCATGTAATAAGATACTTTTCTTTCACACTATCTTTTTTTAATATTCTAGAGACGAGTTTTCCGCTCATTGCACCTAATTGAATTGAGGGACCTTCACGTCCAAGGGATAAACCACCTAGACTTGCCGTTAATCCACCAGTTATCTTATAAATTAAAACTCGTAATGGATTTGAATTTAGTCTACCGGTAATTTCTGCAGAAACTTGAGGAATTCCACTTCCACTAGCCATCGGTTCACGTTTTAATAAAAAGCCAGAAAACAAGGCAAGTAAGATTAGAATTAGTAAAAGACCTATTTTATAAATAAGCCCAGTTTTAATAAAGTCGACTGTATAGTGAACAAGTTTTTTTCACTATAACCGATAAGAAGTCTATAACTAGCACCAACAATTCCAGCAGCTAAACCTACTAAAAATTCCATCAATTAATAAAGAGGATTCAATTTTTAAATTTTTTTATTTTTCAATTTTACTAATTTTTTTGATATTTTTCATCCAGATCTCCTTTTCGAAAAAAATTTTATCTATATCAACATTTTACTCCTTATTACAAAAAAATCAAAAAAATATTTTTATTAATACAATTTAATATTAAAAAAATACAAAAATGTATGCTAAAAATATAATTATATGATGAAAGGAGTAAACGTAATGAAAAATATTCTTAATTATAGTAATTGTATTATTAATTATTGTAGTTGGATTATATGCATTTTGGCTTAAATTACTAAAAAGGAAAACCAGGAAGAATTTCTGGAGCTGATGTTGAGAAGAAAACATTCGAAGAAGCTTTAGTTGTTGACGTTCGATGGCGAAAAAGAATATGCAAGAGGTCACGCTATAAATGCCGTGAATCTTCCGATTAAGCTTTTTAAAAACTGTAGCGATGTGCTTGATGACTACAAGGATAAAGATATAATTTTATATTGTGTAGTCGATGTAACGTCACGTGCTACTGAGAAGTTGCTTAGAGAACGTGGATTCACAAAACTTCATATTGGTGATGGTATAAAACAATATGACTATGGAAAAGCTATCTATAGTAATGCTTTATTATCAGAATTCAAATATCGAATCTCAGCAAGCAAAAATAAACAATTCTTAAATCTTGGATCTGAAGTTTTAAGTGATGAAGAAATTAAAGTTTCAGCTGAAGAAGTCGACAGTGTAATCGAAAAATTAGATAAGTCTTCAGAAATTTTTGTTTATAGCGATAAACCTGAGGTAAATAAAGCGGTATGTAAGAAACTTGGTTTAGGTGGATATACAATTATTAATTTAATTGAACCATTTAATACTGCTAGTTATAGAAATGCATTTTTATAACAAAAAAACGACTATATCGAAAGTCAAGATGAAAAAAAGAAGCTGCGACTTGCAGTGCTTGAGGATAGAATTTAAAAAAACGATAGGTTATCGTTTATAATAAAGGGAACCCCATAAAACCGGTGGTTTAGGGTTCTTTTTGTTTATGCGTAAAATCTGCGCAAAAGCTTATCTAGTTTTTGTTCTAAGATCTCAGTTTCATATTTTTCAGTAACATGAGTATAAATATCAAGCGTGGTATCTATTTTTAGAATGACCTAATCTTTCAGATATAACTTTTATAGGAACACCTTCTTCAACTAATAAAGCAACGTGAGTATGCCGGAACATATGAGTCGTTAGGTTTATTTTTTTCTTAAATTACGATTTAGTATAGAAAGATTAGTGTCAAATACTGTCTCTGAAAAACTCGTATATCTTATCAGAATATCTAATGTTTCATCATTTATTTCAATTGAACGAATACTGGATAAAGTTTTTAGGAGATGTGAAGATTCCTGAAGGGTGTTTAGTTTTATTTACACTAAGTGTTTTATTCTTTATATCAATATCTTTAGGCGTGATTGCTAGCAACTCTCCAGCACGTAATCCTGTTAGTAATTGAACAGTAACAAAATCCTTTGTGATAGGGTGCGTGATTGATTCTAACACTTCTTGAATTTTTATTAGTTTCTATGTATTTAATCTTTTGTTTTTTTCTTTGAATTTATCTTCTTTAGATAAGGTATATTCTAGATTGATATTAAATGTTGGGACATAGTAAGTTTTAATAAATTTAAAGAAGATATTAAAGATAGTTTTAATTAATTTAACATGATTAGGAGAATATATCTCTATACTCAATCAGTTTCTTTTTCGTATTCAATTTTTTTGATATCGCTAATATTCGTGTTATCATCTAACAATTTTAAGCATTTTTTTATAAGACTCCAGAGTGTTGATGCTCACAGTATTCTTTTTTTATTTCTAAAAAAATTCTTCCTTATAGAAACCTATAGTTTTTTTAACTCTACTTTATCTTCTAGTTTTTTTCTCTAATCTTGTCTTGTAATTCCTCGTATGCTTCTTTTTCAGAAGCTCGTGTTTTGTTAGGTTTAATTACTGTGATACGTCTGTATTTTTTCCTTCTTTATCTTTATATCCTTCTGTGAACTGCCATTTCCCATTTGGTAATTGTCTTTTTGCATAATAAATACACATCCTTTCTTTTTAAATTTTTAAGATGTGTGTTATAATTAACTAAATGAGCGAGGTTCGCTCCACATCTTAAGTAATTTTGGGAATACTATTAATTTATGACGATATATTAATGCTCAAAATGGACTTATGGTTGATAAAACTCACACTATACAGTTTGGTCGCTTGTTAGTGTTGAGTTTTTTTATTTATCTAAACTGGTCGAATTCGACTAGTTTAAAATTATTGTTACCGTGTCGAATTCGATACGGTTTATTTTGTTAAGTCTAGCTTAACTTGTGATTCAACATGGTTGTAAGTTTTTGTTTTTTTCCATCCCATACATACATTGTAGTAGTAGGGTTAGAAACGTCAAATTTTGATTTTTTTGAGATACGTTTATTTCAAAAAGGCCTATAGTTAACTATTTCTTCAGTACCTAAGGAAATAATTGCTTTCTTAGTTGATTCATTGTAAATAATCAATGACTTTTTGATGGTAAGCATCCCTTTTATCAACCCATTGCTTAATAAAAGTGTTAAGTTTTTTTCATCAGTTAGCTTACCCCATTCATCAGCATTAAGTTTGATTATACCATAGCTAACATATTTAATATCAGGATCTTTTTCTGTTTTTCATATTTGATATTCTCAACAGACAATTTCTCCTTAGGTTGAGTTTGTTCAGTTTTTGTTTTCTTCCTTTTTTTCTCCTCCTTACTGCTTGAACATCCGCTAATTAATATAGCTCCTGCGATAAGTGAATTTAACAATATTTTTTTCTTTTCATTATAATATCTCCTTTTATATTCTTATTTGTGCTCCATTTCTAAAAGTTGTTACGAAATTAGTAGCTTGGTATGGTGCTATATTGTTGTAAATAAGGAAATTTCGCAGTCTATTAAATAAAGCTGTATTGCTTATTTTTACCTGTTTTTGTATCTCGTCATAGCTATATCCTTTTGTTATTAGGTCTACTATGGTTTCATCAGGTAAATATAGAATCGAGGCTACTATATTTGCTTCATCTTCGAACGGTTGTAAATCTTTTGGATATTCACCTATTATCACATCGTTATTAAGCGACATGAATGTTCTGTTCATGTTCCCTTGTAAATGACAATGAACGTGACTTAATTCATGCAATACAGTGAATATAATTCTCTCTAAATATCCTGAAGACTGATTTATCATTATTACGTACTTGTCTTTTTTGGTATGATCATACCAGAACACTTGTTAATAAATTCCATATCGACTCCTTGGACTATGTTTGTATTAAGCAGTTTTTCCAAAGTAGTCGTTTATTTTTTGGTTGAATTCCAAATTCTGGATATTCTACGTCAAATAGAACAAATTTTTATATTGTACTTCTTTTTAAAGTGATTTATTACGTGTTTGTATGTGATTAGTTTTTGGCTCAAGTCCTATTTCTCCCAGTATTTCGTATGCTTTTTGTCGATATTGTAAATATCTGTCTTGGCTTACGATGTTGTATTCATGTTTTTTCATTAATCTCCTTTCCAATTATCATCGTCACTTAGTAAAGCTTCTGCGACTGAAAATAATTTGTCTAGTGATTTGTTGAACTTTTCTTTTTGTGAATCGTTCATTCCGTCTGTTTGTTTTCTAAACATAGCGACTAATTGTTGTTCATATTGGTCTTCTTCTGGTTTTTCTCTACCTAGTAGGTAGTCGACTGATACGTTGAAGTAGTCGGCGACAGCTTCCAATCCTTTAGAGTTAGGCGAAGCTTTCCCCCATCGTGCGATAGTTCCGTTAGATAGACCTATTTCTCTTTCTAATTCAGCGAAACTCATATTTTTACTAGTTGCTAATTGTTTGATTATATGAACTGTACTCAAGGTTTTTCACATCCTTTTTAGCTTTAAAATTAAAAATAATTAATTTTAAACTTAAAAAAAGTTGACAAATAAGTTTAAATCTATTATAATAAAAATTAAGCTAGTTATTTAGCTAATAAACAACTTAAATAAAATAACGTCGGGAAACGTTTGTAACACTAATAATATAGTTTTTATTTATTGGTTTATTTAACTATGCTTAAATTTTAGCATAAAAACTTAATAGTTTGTCAATAGTTTCAGTTAAAACTTTAATTAAAAAAACTTAAGGAGGTGAAATCATGTCAGAGGAATTTTTACAGAGAGGTAAAGTATAAACTAGAACTTAAAAACAATAACTTGGCTTTCTAATATGGTTGGTATTTCTGTCCCTTACACGATTGATATTTTTAAAAGGAAAAAAAGATCACCAAAAGAAAGAATTGAAAAAAATTGAATACATTTTAAGAGCCGAGGGAATAATTTAGAAAGGAGGAGTGAGATGAAATTTACAATTAAAAAAACAACGAATTCTATTTAAACGATGTTAAATTGGATAAGTTAATTAGTTATAGCATTGTTGCTGATACCAATAGAACAAAAACTCACTATTGAATTAATCGTAGATGATATTGAGATAGATTCAATAGCGAGTAAAAAGGAGTGATTAAAATGCAATTTAACACATCTGAACAAGATGAAGCTTATGAGAAACTTTTTAGCTGAACGTAAATTTTGGGTGTATAAAAAAAGATTTATTTAACAAGACTGATATTACTGAATATATGCTTAACAAAAATTGAACCTGAGATTATGAAATTGGATAATTCATATGATTTAATTCGTAGAGTTAATCTACGTTTAAAAAAATATCATTATGCAAGAATAGAGATGTTTTTTTACATATTTATAATGATTCGCAAGCGAAAAGGAGTATAAAGAGATGAATAATTTAAAAAGAAGAAAATTTAATACTTTATACCTTGTATTAACAACAATAGCTATTTGTATGGCAATTATGACTAGCATTGAATCATCAAGAATATTTGGAGTGTTAATTGGGGTAATAATGATGATTTACGTTCAATTTGATGAACGTAGTGAATATTCATTCCCAGATAATGAGGATGAAGAAGATGAATAAATTGAGAGGATTTGAACTTGTAAAAGGATATGATGGTAAATTACCTGTAATTGCAAATGTAGGTGATGGTGGTGCTGATTTCTACACCGCTGAAAGAGTAGTCTTGAGACCGTGAACTATTAATAATTTAATTCCTACAGGGGTTAAAGCTTATATGAATGATGGTGAAGTACTTCTGTTATTCGCTAGATCTAGTATGGCAAAGAAGTATGGACTGAGAATGAGTAATAGTGTTGCTGTAATTGATAAAGGATTTTACAACAATAAAAGTAACGAAGGACACATCACTTTTCTTTACGATAACATCACAGACAAAGAAGTTATTATTGAAAAAAACACAAGAATAGGTCAAGGAATATTTATACAGTTTTTTTACCTATTGACAATATCGAAGTGTTGTCACAAGAAAGAACTGGTGGATACGGAAGCAGCGGTAACAAATAAAGGGGGTGATTTAATTTGAAAAGAAACCAAGATGAAAATATCAACAAAAAACAAGTTGGGAGACGCATTTTAGCTATTAGGAAGCGTAGAAACTTAACGTTAATCGATTTCGCTAAAAAGGTTGGAGCTAGTAAAAGTAGTGTGTCCGATTGGGAGAAAGGTTTTAGACTGCCTCCAGAAGTGACTTTAACTAAAATAGCTATCGTGGGAAATACTAGTGTTGATAAGTTACTTTACGGTGATGGTATTAATGAAATTGAAGAACTTTATAAAAGTTTAATTAAACTTCCTAAAAAAAGAGCTTATTGATTTGATGATAAGAGTAAAGGAGGAAAAGAAGATATAAAAAAATAGCCGTTTAAAACTTCGGCTACTTACACAAATATACAACTTAAAAAAATAACATATTTAGGAGGAAATTGCAAGTGACAAAAGATAATATTAATCCCAACCACTATAAAGCAGGTGAAATAGAAATGATAGACATAATTCAAGATGTAGTAAAAGATTTTTGGCAGTGTGTGTCAAGCTAACATCTTGAAATACGGAATTAGAGCAAACAAAAAAACACGATGAACCGCAGGACGACATCAAGAAAAATAATTAGATACTGTGAGTTTTGGTTAAATGATTTAGAAGGACTAAAAAGCTAGTGGAAAGCGTTCTGAAGAAATAGCTGTATTTGATAAGTTAAATGATTTATTAAATGATCAAGAGAAAGAGTTTTTAAAAAGGTAGAAATATAAGCTGTGTCATGATAGATGGTGCTAAAGTACTAGAAGCTATGGTAAAAGGAATACAAAGTAGATTAGGAGTTGAAGAAAATGAAGAATAAAAGATTTTCAGACGAATTAGAGGAATTAAAATTCACAAGTAATAAAATGTCTGATTGTGTTGATTTTGGAGTGTTCGATTCATTAGAACGCAGAAAAAAATTAGAGAAGCACAAGATATATTTGACAATAAAGTAAGTGAAATGGAGAAATTTAAAGATGAGAAAGAATACTGGAGTTAATTTAACTCAAGCAATTAGAAATTACATATATTCTAAGCCCGGATGCAGTAAATATGATTTAGTTAACGATTTAGGCTTTCCCTACTCAAAAAAATGAGAATGCCTATAAGTAAACTGAAAAATAATGGTGAAATTATAATCGAGGATGGTAAATATACCGCTTTGGAAAGTATAGCATTTTTTGAAAGATTATAACCATACTTCAGAGGAGTTCTCAAGAAGAGGATATTTGAAGAAATTAGTTGATGTAGTAATAGTTAATATTCACGAATGTACTGACCACAATATTAAAAATTCAGTATATTCAAGAAGGAAGAAGATTATTAAAAGATTTAAAATAGGAGATTAAAAAAATGAAATTAATAGTAAATGCAAATATGTCAATCACAAATAAGGAGGATATCCTTTTATTAGACGAAATTATAGCTAAATATGGAAGCGGTGTTGAGAATGTAGCAGTTAATGTGGAGCCAATTAATGATTCTCCTGTTCAGCAAACTCAAGTACCAACACAAACAGTACCAATCCAACAACCTGTTCAAGCAGTTCCTGTTCAACAGCCTGTTCAAGCAGTACCAATTCAACAACCAGTACAAACTGCAGTACCTGTTCAAGCAGTTCCTGTACAGCCTGTGCAAACTCAACCAATACAAACTTCAGTACCTGTTGCTGAAAAAACCTACACTTTAGAAGATTTACAACGTGCATCAAGCTCTTTAGTTCAAGCAGGAAAAATTCAAATTTTAAAAGGCTTGTTAGAAGAATTTAACTCGCCTGCTCTTACATCAATTCCACTAGAGCAATACGGAGCTTTTGCACTAAGACTAAGAGAATTAGGAGCGGCTATATAATGACTGAAATTAATCACAAAGAAAGGGCTCACGCAAAGCTTAGTGCTAGTGGTGCCAGTAGATGGGCTACCTGTCCTGGTAGCGTGCAAATGGAGGAAGGCATTCCAGACACCGAGTCTGTATATGCAAAAGAAGGAACATTGGCACATGAATTAAGTGAACTTAAGCTAAAGCATTATTTAGATTCAAAAGGCTTTGGCAAGAGGAAGCTTAATGCAGCAGTTAAAAAAATAAAAGAGGATGAATTATATCAAGCTGAAATGGATGGATTCACAGATAATTATGTCGATTTTATAAAAGAAAAAGCTTTAAGCTTTTCATCTAAGCCATATATAGAGATTGAAAAAAGAGTAGATTTTTCTAGCTGGGTGCCTGGAGGATTTGGGACTTGTGACTGTATTTTAATTCACGGATCTACACTTTCTATTATTGATTTGAAATATGGCAAGGGAGTTCCAGTCTCGGCAGAGAAAAATGAACAATTAATCTTATATGCACTTGGAGCTTACAATGCTTTTAGTTTAATTTATGACATCAAAAAAATTGAAATGAACATAGTGCAACCTCGATTAAATAACTATTCAAGTTGGGAAGTTGACCTAACAGAATTGTTATTGTGGGGCGATTACTTCAACGTTCAATCAAGCAAGGCCTTAAGTGGTGAAGGTGAATTAGTTCCATCGGCTAAGGCATGTAAATTCTGTAAGGCCCGTGATATTTGTTCTGCCAGGGCCGAGAATAATTTATCTCTTGAATCGGAAATACACTTAAATCCTAATGAAATTCCTAGAGATAAGCTATTCGAATATATCTCAAGAGGTGAAGACATAGCGAAGTGGGTTAACGATTTAAAAGCCTATGCCTTGAATCTATGCTTAACTGGTGAAGATGTTAAGGGGCTAAAAGCAGTAGCTGGTAGAACTTCCCGCTCTTGGACTAATCAAGATGAGGCTCTTAAGAAATTAATGGACGGCGGTATTGATGAAGCTATAATATTTGATAAAGTACCGTTGACTTTGGCCAAACTTGAAAAAGCCCTTGGAAAAGAACAATTTAACAATTTAGTAGGTGATATGGTCGTCACAAGTACTGGTAAACCTACTTTAGTATTTGAAAACGATAAAAGACCTGCGATTACTGACACAGTAAAAAGCAACAAGTATTTTTTAAACCAATAAATTAAACAATAAATTAAAACAGAAATTAAGGAGATTTTTAAAATTATGACAAATGAAACAACAGCTGTAGTACAAAACGTGAGATTAAGTTATGTAAATGTATTTAAACCATACTCAAATAACCCAGATTTACCACCAAAATATAGCACTACAATTTTATTGCCAAAAAGCGATTTAAATAGTAAACAAAGATTAGATGCAGCAATTCAAGCAGCAGCTCAAAAAGGATTAAATGAGAAATGGAACGGGGTAATGCCTCCTGTAGTTGCTAATCCTATCCATGATGGTGATGGAGTGAAGCAAGATGGAACACCTTTCGGAGATGAATGTAAGGGATGTTGGGTTTTCACAGCCAGTGCAAATGCTGATAGACAACCTCAAATTGTAGATCAAAATGTCCAACCTATATTAAATCAATCTGAAATTTATTCTGGAGTTTATGCGAACGTAGCTATTAATGTTTTCCCTTACATGCATACAGGGAAAAAAGGTGTTGGATTCGGACTTACACACATTCAAAAAGTTAGAGATGGTGAAGTTTTAGGAGGTGCTCCTGTGTCAGCAGATAAAGTATTTAGTGCATTAGGCGGTGTATCAAATCCTAATCCATTCCCTAATCCTCAACAAGCACAACCTGTTCAGCAGTATCAACAGCCAATTCAACAAGCACAACCTGTGCAGCAGTATCAACAACCAACTCAACAAGGTTCATTTGGAATAGATCCAATAACTGGACTTCCACTTTAATATTAATAAATTACTAAGGGGGGTTAGCCCCCCTAAATTTTTAGGAGGACTATATGCAACATTTGAATATTGATATTGAAACACGAAGTAGTGTGAATATTTCTAAATGTGGGGCTTACAAATATGCTCAATCAGAAGACTTTGAAATTTTGCTATTCTCTTACAAACTTAATGATTCGGAAGTTAAATTGGTGGATTTAAAACAAGGCGAGAAAATTCCAGATGATATCGTTGCTTTATTAAATAATCCAGATTGTATCAAGCACGCATATAATGCTGCTTTTGAATGGTACTGTTTAAACAGGGCTGGATACGAGACGAATATATCTCAATGGAGGTGCACAATGATGCACGCCACTTATTTAGGGTTGCCTGCTGGATTAGGAATGACAGGTAAGGCAATTGGCATAGCTGAAGATAAGAAGAAACTGACAACTGGAAGTAGATTAATTCAGTATTTCTCTGTGCCTTGTAAACCTACTAAAACTAACGGAGGTAGGACTTGGAATGATCCGCATCATGATTTAGAGAAGTGGAAATTATACTGTGAATATAATATGCAGGACGTAGAAGCAGAGTATGAAATTTATCAATATATAAAGGCTTTTGAAGTTCCATCAAAAGAACAAAAACTTTGGGAAATGGATATTCTGATGAACGCTAACGGAGTAATGGTGGATAGAGCATTAGTAAATGGAGTGCTTTCTATCGACTCAGAAAGTACTAATAATTTAACAGAAGAAGCTTTTAAAATTACCGAACTTGAAAATCCAAATAGTGTTAGTCAACTTAAAACTTGGGTTGAAAGTCAATTAGGTGAAGAACTTAATGGATTAACAAAAGATGTTATTTCTGATTTGTTATCAAGAGATACTTTACCGTTGAAAGTTAAAAGAGTTTTAGAGATAAGGCAGCAACTTGGTAAAACTAGTGTTAGTAAATATTCAGCTATGGAGAATGCGATGTGTAAAGATGATAGAGTTCGAGGGCTGTTACAGTTTTACGGTGCTAACAGGACTGGCCGTTGGGCTGGTCGACTTGTACAGGTTCAAAACTTACCTAGAAACTACATCGATACGCTAGACACAGCTAGAGGTTTTGCAAAAGATGGTAATTATGAAGCTTTAAAACTTCTATATGGTAATGTTCCAGACACTCTAAGCCAACTAGTAAGAACAGCATTTATTGCTAGTAAAGATAAGTTTATAATAAGTGATTTTAGTGCTATTGAAGCAAGAGTAATTGCTTGGTTAGCTGGTGAAGAGTGGGTTAATGAAGTATTCGCAACGCATGGTAAAATTTACGAGGCAACAGCAAGTCAAATGTTTAATGTACCTATTGATAAAATCTCAAAAGGTAATCCCGAGTATAGCCTAAGGCAACGTGGTAAAGTAGCAACATTAGCATTAGGATATCAAGGTGGAGAGTCAGCTTTAATAGCAATGGGAGCTGATAGAATGGGGCTTACAAGTGAAGAACTTACCGATATTAAAGTTCGTTGGAGAGATGCTAATAAGAACATTGTCCGCTTATGGTATGCAGTTGGAGATGCTGTAATTCAAGCCATGAATGGCAATGGAACTCAATATGTAAGAGGACTCGAGATTAAACGTGAATGGGATATGATGTATGGGCTTGATTTTATATCAATTAAATTACCTAGTGGCCGTTCACTATATTATCCTAAGCCATTTTTAAAACTAAACCAATTTGAAAAAGATGCACTCCATTATTATGGTGTTAACCAAACTACTAAAAAATGGGAAGTTAACTCAACTTATGGAGGAAAGCTAGTCGAGAATATTGTTCAAGCAATAGCAAGAGATTGCCTAGCGGAAACATTGTTAAGATTGTACGAAAAAAATTATGACGTTGTTATGCATATTCACGATGAAGTGGTGATAGATGCTTACGATGATGAAAAACTAGAAGATGTAAATAATATTTTGGCCGAGCCTATTCCTTGGGCTCCTGGATTAGTGCTAAAAGGTGCTGGATTTGAGACTAAATATTATATGAAAGATTAGAATGGAGGTTAAAAAGTGCAAGCAAATAGATTATTAGGAATTGCTAAGGCAAACCATAGAAAAGCAACTATTTGGCAAAATACAGATATTAGTTGGCTTGACTTTGTAGAAACTTTAAAAATCTCCTGTTAGAACTCAAGAGAAATATGATGAATTTCTTAAGCTTAAAAAAAGTCAGAACAAGATGAATTAAAAAGACGTTGGGGGCTTCACAGGTGCTAAGCTTTTAGATGGCCGAAGAAAAGCACCGAACATAATCAGCCGAGATGTTGTTTGTTTGGATTTAGATAACATACAACCTAATATGACTGACGATATTTTAAAGAGAGTAGGTTCGCTTGGATGTACTTCTGTTGTGTATTCTACAAGAAAGCACAGCAATTATACCCCTAGACTTAGGGTTCTTATTCCTCTTGATGAAAGTTGTACTCCAGATGAATATGAACCTATCGCTAGAAAGTTAGGTAGTTTATTAGGAATTGAAAATTGTGACCCAACTACGTTTGAAGTTAACAGATTTATGTATTATCCATCATGTTCGGTAGATAGTGAGTACATATTCCAGTTTTTATCCCCGGTCAATTTTGTAGCCGTGTTGGTGTTCTTAATATGTATGCTGACTGGACTGACATTTCTACGTGGCCACACGTCCCTGGTCAAGACACTAAACAAAAACAACTTTTAGCTAGGCAACAAGATCCACTAACTAAAAACGGATTAGTTGGTTCATTTTGTAAAGTTTATGATATCACAACGGCCATCCAAACTTTTATCCCTGCTTTGTATGAAGCAACAGCCACTCCCGATAGATACACATTCACAGGTGGTAGTACTTCTGGAGGAGCGGTACTATATGATAATAAATTCTTATATTCACATCACGCAACTGATCCATGTTGTGGCCAACTTGTTAATGCATTTGACCTAATAAGAATTCACAAATTTAGCAACCTTGACGAGAATGTGAAAGACGGAACGCCTGTAAGCAAATATCCATCATACACAGCTATGAAAAAAACTAGCTCTTGAAGATGCTAATGTAGCAGCTTTGATGAATAGTGAAATGGTGGCCAACGCTAAAGATGTTTTTAAAATCGTAAGTAACGATGATGAAAATAATCAAGCTGAAGATGAATTAAACTGGCTGTCTCAACTTGAAAGAAGTGAAGATGGTAAAATCCAAAAGACTATTAACAATATAGTTTTAATACTGGAGAATGACCCAAACTTAAAAGATAAAATCGCAATTGATATTTTTAGCAATAGAGGATTAGTTTTTGGTCAACTTCCTTGGGATAAACATTATGACCCAAACAAAGACCATAGAGATTGGTCTGAAGTGGACGATGCTTCATTCTCTAGGTACTTAGAAACAGTTTATAAAATTACAGGACAGGATAAGCAAGATAAAGCATTATTAATTGTAAGTGATGGTAACAGAATAAACTATGTTGAGCGTTACCTAACATCACTAACCTGGGACGGAGTGCCTAGAGTTGATACTCTTCTTATCGATTATTTCGGAGCTGAAGACAATGCCTTTACAAGGGAAGCTATTAGAAAAAGTTTAGTAGCTGCAGTGGCCAGGGCCATAATTGGTGGAGTTAAATTTGATGTAATGACAATTTTAGCTGGGCCACAAGGAGTTGGTAAGAGTACTTTCTTTTCAATATTAGGTAAAGAGTGGTTTAATGACAGTTTACAAACTTTTGAAGGTAAAGAAGCTTCTGAACTTATCCAGGGAAGCTGGATTGTAGAAGTAGGAGAACTTACCGCAATGAACAGGCATGATACAAACGCAATTAAGCAGTTCTTAAGTAAAAGAGAGGATATCTACAGGGAAGCTTACGGAAGACGTACAAGTAAATATCCTAGAAGATGTGTTTTTTATGGAACTTCTAATGATGATGAATTTCTAAAAGACCCCACAGGAAATAGAAGGTTTTGGCCAATTGATATTTGCTTAGGAGAGATTAAAAAAAGTGTTTGGGATGATTTACCAAATGAGGTTGACCAGGTGTGGGCCGAGGCTTACGCATTATTTCTAATGGGTGAAAGCTTGCAACTTAGTAAGGAGGCCGAAGAGTTGGCCAATATGGCACGGGAACAGCATAGAGAGGTTAATCTCCGTGAAGGATTAATCAAGGAATTTCTTGACAGGCCTATCTTACTTGACTGGTATTCTTTAGATAAAAACAAAAGGATTTCATTCTTATCCGGAACATTTACAGCCGATGAATCTCAACTTGTATATAGAAATAAAGTATGTGCAGCTGAGATATATGAGGAGTGTTTACGTGGGGATATTAAGTACATGAAACGACAAGAAGCTAAAGAGATAAATCAAATAATTAGTAATATAGTTGGATGGGTTAAGGAGGAAAAAACATCAAGATTTGGAGCTTACGGACCTCAAAAAGGGTTTCGTAGGGTGTAACTTTGGGGTGTAACTTTCTAATTTCAAAGTTACAAATCAAAAAATCAAATGTAACTTTGGTGTAACTTTGAAAAAATACAAAACGTGATTATATCAACGTTTACAAGCATCGAGTGTAACTTTAAATGGCTAAGTTTACACCCAAAGTTACACCACATAAACGTTGATATAATAACTCTAATAAGTATTTTTATATATTAATTTGTAACTTTTAAAACCTATATATAATATAAAAAAATAAAGGAATTATAGAAAATATAGGATTATATAAATCTATAATATCTATAATATCTATGTTTTTATATACTATATAGGGAAAATAAAGTTACAAGTTACAAATTTAAAAAAATTGAAAAATTGAGAGATGATTTTGAAAAAGTGGAAATTTTAGAAAAAGCAAATTGAAAAAAATATTTAGTAAAAATTAAAGCAGAAAAGGGCCTATGTTTAAAAATTTGAATCTCCCGGATATACAGGTGTGCCAGATAGGATTATTATTTTAAAAAATAAACCAGTTGCTTTTGTAGAATTAAAAAGACCTGTTGGTGGCCGATATTCAGCAAGACAAAAAAATTAGTGGAGAGAGATTTTTAATAAATTAGGCCAAAAAGTTTACAAAGTAAAAAAAATAAAGAAGAGGTAGATAAGTTAGTAGAGGAGTTGGTAATGTGAGAGAGTTTATTCCACATAAATATCAATTAACAGCAATTAATCATGTAATCAATGTTCCAAAATGTGGACTATTTCTTGACATGGGTTTAGGGAAGACAGTGTCAACATTAACAGCAATTAAGGAATTAAAATACAATAGATTTCAAGTTAACAAGGTGTTGATTATTGCACCAAAAAAAGTGGCCGAGGGAACATGGTCTAAAGAAAAAGATAAATGGAATCATACAAAAGATTTTTAGAGTAAGTCTAGTATTAGGAAGTCAACAAAAGCGAATTAAAGCTTTTAAGTGTAAATGCAGATTTATATATTATTAATCGTGAAAATATTCCATGGTTAGTTGATTATCTTAGAAATGATTGGTATTTTTGATACGGTGGTAATTGATGAAAGTAGTAGTTTTAAAAAAACAGTCAAAGTAAGAGATTTAAAGCTTTTAAAAAAATGGTACTTCCTAAGATTAATAGGTTGATTGAGTTAACAGGAACTCCTAGCCCAAATGGTGTGGAGGACTTGTGGGCACAAATATATTTACTTGATCAAGGTGAAAGATTAGAGAAATATATCACTCATTTTAGAAATAGATATATGGAGCCGAGTAAGAGAAATAGGAGTCAAATTTTTGATTACAAAGTAAAAGAGGGTGTGTATGATCACATCATAAATAAAATATCTGATATCTGTATAAGTATGAAATCTGAGGACTATTTAGAACTTCCCGATTTATCTTACAATGAGATTCCTGTTGTATTAAATGACAAAGCTAGAAAAGACTATGACAAAATGGAACGTGATTTTTGTCCTCGAATTGGAAGAAGCAGAAGAGGATATAACAGCAGTAAATGCAGCTGCATTATCAAATAAACTATTACAAATAAGTAATGGTGCAGTATATGATAATTCGGGAATGTATACAGAAGTGCATAATGCAAAAAAATAGATTCATTTCTTGAGTTAGTAGAAAGTTTACATGGGCGAAGTCTTTTAGTATTTTTACAACTTTCAACATGACAAAGAAAGAATTAAGAAAAGCATTGGAAAAAAAGCAATTTAGTAGTTAGAGAATTAAAAAAACTACACAAGATGAAGATGATTGGAACGCAAGAAAAAAATAGATATTCTATTGACACATCCAGCAAGTGCTGCTTATGGACTTAATTTGCAAGAAGGTGGAAATCATGTGTGTTGGTTCGGATTGACTTGGAATTTAGAACATTATCAACAGGCCAACAAGCGACTACACAGACAAGGCCAAAAAGGAAAAAGGTAATTATTCATCACTTAGTCACACAAGATACGCGAGATGAAGATGTAATGCGAGCATTAGACAGTAAGGCGGATGTTCAAGAGGAAATATTACAAAGCTTGAAAGCTAGAATTAGAAAAAGTTAAAGAAGGTAAGTAGAGATGACTAACTTACAAAAATAATGAACAACCAAAAATATAACTGATCAAGAATTAAGTGATAAATCTGGGGTACATTTTTAACACTATTAGATTAATAAGAAGTGGAGTATTTAAACAGCCGCGAATTGCAACGTTACGAAAACTAGCTAAAGCGTTGGGATGTACAGCAAAGGAAATAGGAGGTTAGAAAAATGAAAGATGCATTAATGGTAATTCCGTTTGTTTTTTTGTTACTATAGGGCTTATATTTGGAACCATTCTCGGAACAAGTTTTTTTCTGTGGATGAAATCTTAAAAATTGGAAAAAGGAAAACACAGAACTAAAAAAACACAAAACGAAAGATTACAAAAAAATCGTAAAAAGAACTAGATTATAGACAAGCAGAATTAACTAAAAAAAATAGCTGAATTGAATGGAATTGGAGGGTAATAAATGTTTAAAAAAATATGGGATAACATAGAGATAATATTAATCACATTATCAATGTTATTAGCAATGTTTACAGCTGGATTGATACTAGGAGTGTATGTTTCAAGTAATACTATTGAGGAGTTATCTAATGATAATATCGTTAAAGAACGTACTATCCAGCAACAAAAAAACAGAAAAATCAGAGAATTACAAGCATTTAAGCAGTTGAAGGAGATTTATGGGTAAACGAAGATATCATTTAACAATTAAATTGTATAACGGTGAAAAAAATTGAAACAGTAGTCACTGCTAGTATAATTAATTATCTGCTGGCGGCTCATAAAAAAATATCGAAAAGTTTAGTGGATTGAATTTTATGATTGAAATTAACGGACGTGAAATACTTATTAAGGATATAGATTATTTCATGTGGCATGTGATTATGGAGGAGAAATAAAAGATGATTAAAAAGAGTATTAACGATACCAAGGGTATTGAATCTATAGGTAATGTAATTAATAATTTTTATCTCAAATCATTTAAGAAAGAACGAATACGTTATAGACATTAAGTATAAAAAAATGGAACAAGGCTTAAACCTTATGAAGAAGGTCGAGGAGAGGGTTTCGAGACTGTTGTAGTAGCAATTGTGCATATAGGAGAATTAAAATAATGAATTTAGAGGGAATTAAATTTAGTTTAGTAAAAATGATAAAAAGATAAAGGGGAGTCAGTTTTGTTGAAATAGAAAAACTTTTTTTGATGAAATTGGCTTTTGATTATCAAGGTGAAGAACAGTTAAACAGCGGTAAAAAAATAATAAAAATAATATACTGGTCAGATTGGAATAAACAAGCGTGCGAGTTAATAACAGAATTACTAAAAAAATAAACAAATAGAAATGACTCCTACACCTTTATGGGTATATCTTACTGACGGGAAAGTATTGACTGTACCTGTATATGAGAAAAAAACAAATCTTTTGAACAATGGTTACCAGTAGAATTTAATTAAGAGGAAATAAATAATGAAACAACCAAAAAGTGTATATTAAAGAAATAGGAATAATAGCAAAAGTAATAATGATAGATTATTTTGATGGAGAAGTTCAAATTTACGATAAAGATGAATCTAGATATCGTTACTGTAATTTTGATGAAGTTGAATTCATTTATGGTACTGGTTTTTAAAGATAAAAACGGAAAAAGAAATAAAAAGTGGAGATATTTTTGAAAAACAGATTTTTGAAGCTGTTTTTACTATAAAAATTTCATAGTGCTTATGGGTTTTTATGCGGTCAATGAAGATGAAAAAGTGTTGGTTTGCAGAAGGAATAGAAGATGGCATTGAAGGAATATTACCAAAATATGAAGTAATTGGAAATATTTATGAGAACAAAGAATTGTTGGAGGACTAAAAAAATGAAAAAAATTTGGATTAGGATCAATTATATTGGTATTAATTTTAGTGGGTGCAATAGCGTTTGGTTTATTTGAGACTTACAAAGCAATGAGTGGTAACAAGGACTTTTTAAAAAGTAGACTACAATTTTTAAAAAAAGCAGTAATTAAACTACCTAACAATGAAATAGTTACTGGGGAAGTAGAAGAGTGGACTACATATGATAGCAAAAGACACTGTAAAGGTTAAGTTAAAAAAACGGAAAACAATATTTAGGTCATTCAAGCGATATTGTTTTTATACAACGATTAGGAGGAATAAAATATGGAACTAAAAATCAATGTTTATAATTGACATCCTACTTTACATTATAGGTCTATTCTTCTGTGTCTCACTAATATCTGTAATGGTGTTTATGGTAGTTGCTTTGAAGAGATATATTAACTGGAGGAAATAATGGTGTTAAATAGACAAGAAAGACAAACAAATCAGAAAAAGAAATTTTTTTATCAAAAATTATGGTACATAAAACGCTTAATAGCTTCTAATGAAGAGAAAAATTAAAGATAGAAGATCCATGTTAAAACATAACATTAAACCTATTGATTATGCGAAAGAGCAAATAAAGGGTGGCAATAAATATAGTTGGGATAATTTAATTTATGAAATCGATAATTTAGAACGTGAAATTATTGATAATACTGTAGAGTTAGTTAAAACAGAAAGAGAAATATTTGATTGTATTAAAAACGTTGAAGATTTGCAATATAGATTATTATTACAATACCGATACTTTGATTGCAAAAGATTGGTTAGAGATTGATCACTTATTAAAAAAATTGAAGCTAATACGAGAAATAGAAAACATTCTGAAGCATTAAAAAGCAGTTAAAATTGATAAGTTTTTTTCAAAAAGTAAAAAAAGATAAAACAAAGTAAAAAGGAGATAAACAAAAAGTAAGTAGGTAAGTGCTATAATAGTAATATAAGATTTTAGGTAGAGGACTCTGGATGTTAGATATTAATTTTAAATTTTTTTACAAGCTGATGTGAATGCCAAACTTTTTATTTTTTTGTATTATATCTCTACCCTAAAATCACCTATCATAAAAACTTCCGAGACAGTTTAACGACTGTCTTTTTATTTTGCCTGAAATGGAGGTGGAAAATTGGCAAAGTTAACAACTAAACAAAAAGAATTTGCTGATGAGTACATCTTAAGTGGAAATGCGATGCAATCAGCAATTAAAGTAGGATATAGTGTAAACTATGCAAAATCCCAAAGTCATAAATTGTTGGAAAATGTAGGAATAAAATCTTACATCGATGAACGGATGAAAGAGATTGAATCTAAGAAGACAGCAACGCAGCAAGAGGTTATTCAATATTTAACCTCAGTAATGAGAGGCGAACAAACAGAGGAAATACTTATCGGACGGGGTCAAGGTTTTCAGGAAACAACCTACATTGATGTTAGTGCGAAAGATAGAATAAAAGCTGCAGATATCCTAAATAAAATTCACCAAGCAAGAGAAGAGAAAAGCTCAACTACAACTGAAAGTATTGTAATTGTTGATAGGTGGGAAGATGACTAGATTTGATGTTCAGAAAAAAATGTTAACCCACATTTCAAAAGATGTTTGGCTTTCTAAAGTACCATATAATGTCTTAAAAGGTGGAAGGAACAGCTTTAAATCTTCCGTTATAGTACTTAAATTAGTTAGAGATATGGCAATGATGATAGCAAAAAGGTGAGAAAGCTAATGTAGTTGTTATCCGAAAAGTTGCTAACACAATTAGAGATAGTGTCTTTAATAAAAATTAATTGGGCGATTAATATGTATGGCTTAACAGATTCATTTAAAAGTACTGTATCTCCTTTTAAAATAACACATACTTTAACAGGATCTAGCTTTTATTTCTACGGTGCAGACGACTTCCAAAAATTAAAATCAAATGATATTAGCAATATTATATCGGTTTGGTATGAAGAAGCAGCCGAATTTGATAGCCGTGAAGAATTTGATCAAACAAACATTACTTTTATGCGACAAAAACATATTAAAGTACCTTTTCGTTAAATTTTACTGGAGTTATAATCCACCCTAGAAATCCGTATAACTGGATTAATGAGTGGAGCGAAGATATGAAGACTAATGAGAGTTATTTAGTCCATGAATCTAGTTATTTAAATGATGAATTAGGTTTTTGTCACAGAGCAAATGTTAGCTGATATTAATAGAATTAAAGAAAAATGACTTTGATTATTATCGCTACATTTATTTAGGTGAACCAGTTGGATTAGGAAATAATGTTTATAATATGGCTTGCTTTCACGCTTTAGATGAATTGCTCGGCGATGATAAAATCATAGGAATATCTTATGCTCTAGATACAGGACACCAACAAAGTGCCACGGCTTGCGGTGCTTACGGTATTACTGCTAAAGGAAATGTAATCTTATTAGATACTTTTTTTATTATTCTCCAGCAGGTAGAAGCGTTAAAGCTGCACCCTAGTGATTTAACAGTAATGATTAATGATTTCATTACTGAGTACAGGAAAAAAATACAATGTACCTATTATCAGGCTAACAATAGATAGTGCTGAGGGAGCGTTAAGAAATCAGTATTATAAAGATTTTTGGTATTAGGTGGGTACCTGTACAAAAGAATCAAACCATGATTGATATGGTAACAAGTTTACTTGCTCAAGGTAGGTTCTTTTATTTAGATAATGAAAAATAACAAGATATTCATTGAGGAACATAAAATGTACAGATATGATGAGAAGACTATCAAAACACCCGAACCAAAAAGTAATCAAAGAAGACGATCACACGGTTGACGAATTTAAGTATTTTGTTTTGGACAATGCAAAAATTATTAGGATTAAAAGTATAGGAGTTTAACAATGGGGCTTATACAAATTATTAAGAATTTATTTAAAAAGGAGCAAGTACACCATGCAAGGTAGTTTAACGAGCATATTAGACCATCCGAAGATAGTTGTATCTTCTGAAGAATACAATCGAATAAAGAACAATTTAACATACTTCCAGAGTAAGTTTAGCGATGTTATCTACCTTAACACGGATGGAGAACAGCGCACAAGGAAATTTAATCACTTACCACTTGCAAGAAACAGCTTGTAAGAAGATAGCAGGCTTAGTTTATAATGAACAAGCAGAGATCACTGTAGATAACGAATCAATTAATCAATTTGTTAACGATATTCTTTTAAATGACAGATTTAACAAGAATTTTGAACGATATCTTGAAAGTTGTTTAGCTTTTGGGTGGTATGGCAATGCGACCATATTTTTGATGGTAAAACTATTAAGGTAGCATTTATTCAAGCACCTGTTTTTACCATTACAAAGCAACATGCAGGACGTAAGTAGTGCAGCAATCATTACTAAGACTGTTAAAAGTCAAGGTAAAACTAACACATATTACACTTTAGTAGAGTTTCATGAATGGAATAATGAAGACTTAACGATAACAAATGAACTATATAAATCTACTAATTCAGAAACAATTGGAAGTCAAGTGTTGTTAGGTGAATTGTATGAGAATCTTGAAGAGAATATAGTGATTAAAGGGTTAAGTAGACCGTTATTTACATATCTAAAAACACCTGGAATGAACAACAAAGATATTAACAGTCCTCTAGGACTATCAATATTTGATAATGCGAAAACAACCATTGATTTCATTAACAGGACTTATGATGAGTTTATGTGGGAAATTAAGATGGGACAGCGTAGAGTTGCCGTTCCGGAGGGATTAACAACTATGACTGTTATGACGGGAACTGAATTTACAACAAAACGAAGATTTGAAACGGACCAAAACGTATATATTCAAATTGGTGGTGGACTTGACGAAAGTAAAATCGTTGATTTAACTACACCAATCAGAGCTGATGATTACATAAAAGCAATTAACAAAGGATTAGCAATGTTTGAAATGCAAGTAGGGGTTAGTGGTGGAATGTTTAGTTTTGATGGTAAAACGATGAAGACAGCAACAGAAGTTGTCAGCGAAAATTCAGATACATTCCAATTAAGAAATAGTATTGTATCGTTAGTGGAACATTCAATCAAAAGAGCTTGTAGTATCAATTTGTGAGTTAGGTAAGGCACACGGAATATATCAAGGTGAAATACCTAAGTTAGAAGATATATCAGTAAACCTAGATGACGGAGTATTCACAGATAGAAATGCAGAGCTTGATTATTGGGTTAAAGCATTGGCAAGTGGAATCGTTAGTAAGCAATATGCTATCTCTAAAGTATTAGGTGTGACTGATGAAGAAGCTAGTAAGATGTTAAATGAGATTAATGAAGAAGTGCAACCGAATCTTGATGCAACTGATGAGGTAATCTATGGAGATAAAGAATAATGACGGGAATTTTTGGATAAAAGAAAAAGAAGTAGAAGGTTTATACCATGAATTATCCATGGAAATGATGAAGAACATAGTCGGAAGATTAAAACAACGTGGAACGGCTGATTTAATTGAAAATCCTTATGTTTGGCAGTTAGAAAAGTTAAATGATATGCATTTAATCACAGAGGAAAATGTAAAACTTATAGCTAAATATAGCGGGGTTGCTGAAGATGTATTCAGAGATGTAATTGCTAATGAGGGTTACAAAATATATCAAGATAGCCACCAACAATTAGCACAAGCTTTGAAGACTAACGCACAACCTAATTATTTAGTTCAAGATAGTTTAGATTCACTAGCTAAGCAAACAATGTTTGAGGTTAATAATCTAATCAATACTACAATGCCAAAAGCATTACAAAAGAATTACAAGCAGACATTAGAAAGTGCAGTAGCTGGAGTGGTGTCTGGAACTAAGTCACATGAAAAAGCATTGTCAGAAGCTGTTTTGAAGATGTATGAAAGAGGGTTCACAGCTTTTAAAGATAGAGGCGGTAAGACGTGGACTGTAGAGCGATATGCACAAACAGTAATACGAACTACTACTTTCAGAGTATACAGAGAAATGAGAGAAAGGCCCGCTGATGATTTAGGAATCGACACTTATTATTACAGTGCCAAATCTAGTGCTAGAGAATTGTGTGCACCATTGCAGCATCAAATAGTAACTAAAGGAGTGGCAAGGACAATTAATGGTGAAAGAGTGCTGAGTTTACCTGATTATGGATACGGAAGTCCTGGAGGTTGCTTAGGGATAAACTGTGGTCATTACTTAACACCTTTTGTTGTTGGTGTGAATTACAAGCCGGAACTACCAGAATATTTACAACACTTAACTGAGGATGAAGCAAAACAAAATGCTCTTGATAGAGCAAGATTAAAAGCTTTTGATCGTGAGATTAGAATTAACAAAGATAAGCAAATACTAGCTAAAGAATTAGGCGACAAAGAACTTCAAGCTAAGTTAAAACTTAAAGAAAAAAACATTTAAAAACTGGCCGAAAAAAATCTTATAGAAAAATCCTACCGTTTTTAGGAGATATTCAGAATAGAAGAAATACACCTATAAAATATAATAGAGAAAGTACTGAATTTAAAACGACAATTAACAGAACAGATAGTTAATGTTGAAGCTAACAAAGTAATAGGTAGTGAATACAATAAATTATTTATCTCTAAAGAAGTTAAAAATAAGAAACAATCTATTAGATACTATGATAATCAGATTAATAGAGTATTTGATAATTTATATGTGTCTATTCAAGGTTTAGAACGTCCGAATATTATAATTGTCGGTAAAAATGAAAAGTAAAGAGTATGTTATTGCAAGTTATAATAGAAGGACAATACTTTTATTTGTTAGGGCTGATTTAGCTGAAAATAACAAGATTATTAAAGAACAACAGATGGATGGAACAAGTGTGTATGCTTATTCGAACAGAGCAAGTAGTAGCCTTATTCATGAATTAGGACACTGGTATCAACACCAAAACGCAATAAAAAGTAATCCCTAATAAAAGTTATGCGGATATATTGCGATTAAATAGAAAAAGAAAGTCACGATTTAGTTGAAAACTTAATGGAAAAAGGTTATAATATTAGAGAGAAGATTAGTATCTATGCATTTAAAAAAATAGATATACTAATCCCGAAGAAGTTTTCGCAGAGAAATTTGTTAATGATTATTTTGAAAGGTGATGTTGATTATGTTTAACGATAACTATAATGAAATGAATGATTTTGAAAAATTCATTTATTTATCTGATATTTTTGAACCATATATTGTTGATAAAATAAAAGATGGAAAGTTAGTTTGTGAATTCAAAAAGGACACACCACCGATAGCACGAAAAGCAAAAAGAAATGTTTGAAGAACTAATCTCTTCACCGGATTTGAACTTCCTAGATAAAAAAATAAAAATGATAAACACTTAGTAAATTTTACTAGGTGTTTTTATTATGCCAAAATGGAATTAAATCGCTTACTTTCCATTTTCAATATAAAAATACAATTCAAAATGGAAAATTTGGTTGATTTTTCCATTTTCGTCCTAGACATGACGTTAAAAGGTCTTTTTATTATGCCTTGCGCGGTGTAACAGTGCTAAATAATAAAGTCTACTGGACGTAAAACGAAAGGAGCTTAAAATATGAGCTTAAAACGAGATATGTTAGTCGAAGCAGGAGTAGTTGATAAGGACGCAATCGATAAAATCATGCAGGCGTACGGTGCAGGGTTGGAGAAAGCGAAGCAACAAGTGAAATTAGAACTAACTGCTGAGAACGACACATTAAAAGCACAACTTGAATCACAAAACACTAAACTTGAAGAGTTGACTAAAAGTAATGATGCTAATTCAGAGGTTAAACAGGCTTTAGAGAAGTTACAAGAAGAATACAACCAATTTAAAGTAGATAGTGATAACAAGTTGGCACAAATCAATAAAACAAATGCTATTGCTTTGGCACTAAAAGATGTTAAGGCACATGATAGCGATGTTCTAATGAAGCTTATCGATGTAGATAAGATTGAGTTAGGAGAAGACGGGAAACCTAAACTTGATGAGGTGGTTAGTTCATTGAAAGAAAGTAAACCTTTCTTATTCGAACAAGAACAACAACCAACTACACCGCAAATTACAGTTGGTGGTAACCCTAACGGGAACGGAACAGCAGGGGTCGACCCGTTCCAAGCAATTTTAGACCAATACACGCAATAAAGAAAGGAATTTTAAAATATGCCAACAAATAATAACAATTTACCAGTGCGCCAATACGCACCACAATATAGACAAATGCTATCAACGATTTTTAATGTTCAAAAAGCATTCGTGGGAGTATTAGCTCCAATTCAAACATTAGACGGAGTACAATTTAATTCTAAGGCTTTCTTAGTTAAAACTAACGCTACACCAGTAGTAGTAGGAACTTACAACACAGAAGCAACGAAAGCATTCGGAACAGGAACAGGAACAGGAAGCCGTTTTGGTGATTTAAAAGAAGTAATCTATCAAGATACAGAAGTAGGTTACGACTACACACTAGCAATTCATGAGGGAATCGACCGTTATACAGTAAATAATGATTTAAACTCAGCAGTAGCAGACCGATTAAGATTACATTCAGAAGCGCAAACTAGAGAAGTTAACAAACGTATCGGAAAATTCTTATCAGCAAATGCTGGAGAAACAAAAGAACTTGCTAAACTTGATGAAACTAATATTCAGAAGTTATTTAACCAAGTAAATGTTTACGTGACTAATACTGAAATCAACGCACCAATCAAATGTTATATCAGAGCGCAAGTTTACAATGCTATTATTGATATGGCTTCAACTAACAAATCAAAAGGTTCAAATATAAATATTGATACTAACGGATTAGTAAAATATAAAAACATTGAATTAATTGTAGTGCCTGAACAATACTTTGAAAATAATGTTGTTGCAATCTTCTCTCCAGATGGAATTGTAATTCCATTCATCGGAATTGAAACTGCTAGAACAGTAGAAGCTGAAGATTTTGACGGTGTTAAACTTCAAGCTGCTGCTAAAGGTGGTACATTCGTTCTTGATGATAACAAGAAAGCAATTATTAAAGTAACAAGCACTACACCATTAGCATAATAGGAGGAAATAACGATGGTTAAATACTTAGTAAATGTAGATTTTACAGATAAAGACACTTACGAACAAGTGCCTAAAGGTACAGAACTAGATATCACAGTAAAACGTGCTGAAGAAATTTTAAAATCATTAGGTGAGGGAGCTTTAACTAATCTTGAAGAACAAAAAGAAGAAGTTAAAGAAGTAACTCCAGCACCTGCTCCAGCTGAAGATAAAAAAGAAACTAAAGAGGTTGAATAATTCAGCCTCTTTTTAGGAGGTTAAAAAAATGAGTTATTTAACTTTAGAAGAATATAAAGAATTAGGTTTTGCAGAGATTGAAGAATTTTTCAGAATTAAAAAGTAAAGGCAGAAATGGCAGTAGATTTATATACAAATTACTTTTTATCAAAATAATAGTTTAGAAGATGATTTTCCACCACGTAAGAAAGCTGTGAAGCTTTGCTATTGCTAATCAAATAAGATACTTAAATGAAACTGGAATACTTACCGCTGAGGATAAATATTCATTAGGTAGTTTGAGTATTGGAAGAACCACTATTAATTATGGTAGTAGTGGGACTAGTACAGCTAAAATTGAAGCTAGTAAATACAATTTAGCGTTAGACACTATGAACTTACTAAAAAGCGTTGGGTTCTGGTTATAGAGGGGTTTGCTATGATAGATAAACGCCTTTTAACTGATACTGTAACTGTAAGTTTAGCAGGTGAGAAAGACAAATGGGGGAAGATCACTTTTAAAGAACCTTTTGAGGGTGAAAACATGTGAGATTTGATAGAAGTTCTCTTGATAAGTCTCACAACCACACAAAGCTTAACAAATATCACAAGGAACAAATCAGGGGAACCTTATTTATTTATCCAAAATTTAATAATGTTGTTGTTGATGATAGTTGGTTACAAGCTAACATTAGAGATAAGCATGGAGAATATAAGGTAATTAGTTTTTGAAAACTAATTATTTAGGAAATAAAGTATTCTCTTATGAATTAACGGTGATTTAGATGACGATAAAAGTACAGTATGATTTAACGCCGTTAGAAAAGAAATTCGGACCAGGGAATGTTATGTTAGCAAGAAATGCTGTAGCTAATCAAGTGTTGATGGATAGTGAAAAGTATATCCCTAGTGATGGTAAGGGTTATTTACGAGCTAGTGGACACGCTAGTAATGGTTCAGTAGCATGGAATACAGTATATGCTAGAGCACATTTCTATGGGACTAATGGTATTGTCACATTCAGAAAATATACAACTCCTGGATCTGGAAGTAAATGGACTGAAAAAGCTTCAAATAGCAACATGAAGAATTGGGAAGAAGTAGCTAAGAAAGGATTAGGGATCAGATGATTAATAATATTGATTTTCAAGAAGTGCTTTGTGATTTTGTTAACTCCTTAGAATTACCGTTGAAAAGCTAGATTAGATTATTTTATAGAATCAGATGATTTAGTGATTAATTTAATTCCTGGAGGTAGAGTTGAGCAATTATTTATGGATAAAACACGAGAAATTAGCTTACCGTTTGAAATTGCCATTAAATGCATGGACAACCAAAAAGCTAACTCGATCTTGTGGACTATCCACACCGCACTATCTGAATTTAATTTGCAATTACCTAGTGCAAATAATACTTATCACTTCTTAGGACTAGAGGTTGGAAAGCCAGCAGTTAATGGACGTGATGAGCAAGATTATTTTATTTATACGTTACGTATAGTAGCAAAAATTGAAATTGAAGGAGATATATTAAATGGCTAGACAAAAAAACGCATTAAGAAAACATTTTGTAGCACCTTTTGATAAGGCGAACGCTACAACAGCACCAACAAAAGAACAGTATAAACTGTTAGCTAAATATATTAAAACTGTTAACGATGAAACAGATGAAGATACAGACGACGTAGCATGGTATGACGGAGACGGCACACCAGAGGAAACTGTAAAATCAGTTAAAGCTGGTTTCTCATTTGAGGGGAACTTCGATGTAGAAGATGACGCACAAAAACTAATCGCTGACCTTAGATATAAGGTTGGAGATGATAGAAAAGTATGGTTCAAGGTTGTATCTTCAGACGGTAAGACAGCGTGGGAAGCAGTAGCAATCGTTTCTAAGATTAAAGCTGGAGACGGTGACGCAAGTGACTTTGAAAACTTTGAATGTACGATTAAGTGGGTATCATTGACAAAACAAACAGCAGTAGCATAATTTAGGAGGATTTAAGCATGGTAGTAATTAAGAAATTTGAAAATGTAATTCCAGTTGATTTTGGAGAGTTTGAGTTAAAGTTTGTGACTAGTGATGAAAACATTCTGAAACTAGCGAACGTAGAAGAAAAAGCAGGTGTAGTTAAAGAAAAGATTGGAGAACTAAAAGGAACAACAGAAGATATTAAATTAATCTATGATTTAGCTAAAGAATTATGGGTTGAGTTATTCGATGAAGAAACTTTTGAGAAAGTTTATAATCTTTATAACAAATCTTGTATGCCAACGTTATTAGCGGTATTTCAAAACGCTATTTGGGATAACTCAAGAATTAGGAAGCAGTTATTCTCCAGATAAGCTGATTAAGTATCTAAAATATCAACCATGCTTAATTTAGCTTACAAATTAGAAGATGAATTAATCGTTGGTAGTGAAGTTTATAAGTTTAATCTTAACTTTGATAATGTAATTAGGTTGTTTGATATGTTAAATTCTAGTGATCTTGAAGATTATCAGAAACCACATTTTTGCAAATGATAATGTTAACGGGTGAATCATTTGAGAAATACTCGATAGAGGACGTAGAGTTATTTTTAAAAGAAATTATAAAAGAGCATATTAAAAATAAGGAATTTAATTCAGTAGAATATGATTTAGCTGGCAACCCTATGCCAGTTAAGGAAACAGAAGAAGAACAGGAGCAATTATATAGTTTGAAATACGACTCAGACTATATTTTTGCTTCTTTTTTGCAAGCATACAATATTGATTTAATAGAAATGCAAGGTAAATTGCATTGGAGAAAGTTTAACGCCTTATTAAATGGACTTCCAGAAAATACTAAATTTATGGAAGTTGTAAAGATTAGGAGTTATAAACCATCAAACCATGATAGTCCTGAATATAAGGAAAGCATGCGAAAACTACAACATCAATATGAACTTCCTATCAATGATTAATTTAAAAGAAAGGAGGTTAATATATGGCAGAGGGAAAAGTTAAAATAGATGTTGACTTGAACGAGAAAGGCGCCACCTCTGGAATCGGACGGTTAAAAAGTGCTTTGAATGGCCTTGAAAGTGCTGGAACTAAGGCAGGTTCAGTCTTTAAAAGTGTGTTAGGAGCAAATCTAGTAAGTGCTGGAATAAGTGCAGGTATTAGTGGTATTTCTAACGGTATTCGAGGAATGGTAACTGAATTAAACAGTTCAGCGAAAGCCTGGAAAACTTTTGAAGGAAACATGTCAATGATTGGTAAGTCTAAGGAAGAAATCGCACAAGCTAAGGGCGTTATGCAAGATTACGCCACCAAGACTATTTACAGCGCGTCAGATATGGCACAAACCTATTCGCAGTTAGCAGCAGTAGGAATTAAGGAAACTGACAAATTAGTAACTGGTTTTGGTGGGTTAGCAGCAGCGGCAGAAAATCCAAAACAAGCCATGAAGACACTATCTCAACAAGCTACTCAGATGGCGGCAAAGCCAAAAAGTAGCGTGGCAAGACTTTAAATTGATGATGGAGCAAACCCCAGCAGGTATGGCGGCAATTGCCAAGGAAATGGGAATGTCACTTGATGAACTTGTTAAAGGTGTTCAAGATGGTAAAATCAAAACAGAAGACTTCTTCAACGCTATTAAAAAGGTTGGTAACAATGATAGCTTTTCTAAGATGGCGACTGAGTTTAAAACAATAGATCAAGCCATCGATGGAGCGAAAGAAAGTTTAGCTAATAGGTTACAGCCAGCATTTGAACAAGTAAACAAGTTCGGAATTAAGGCAATTACTGGAATTACTGAAGCACTAGAAAAAATCGACTTTAAAAACTTTGCTGAAAAGTTAGGTGGTTTCTTAGAAAGCATTGATATTGATGGAGTAGTTAATGGAATAGCTACTTCAATAAAAAATGTTGTCACAGTTGCTAAGGAACTATGGAAAGGGTTGAATGATAGCGGAGCGATAAGTGCCGTTTTAAGTGCCTTTAAAAACATTCAAAAGGCAGTAACTAACCTTGTTACAGCTTTGGCAAATAGTGGAGCAATTAGTACATTTGCACATGCATTAGGTTTAATCGTGAACGTAGTAGCGAAAGTGGTTAGTGGGTTTGCTAAATTAATAGCTTCACTTCCACCTAGTGTGATTAGTGCCATTGCTTATTCATTGTTAGGAATCGTTGGTTCCCTTAAAGCTATCAAGTTAGCAACTAAAGGACTTAATTTAATTAAGGGGTTAAACCCATTTAAATTATTTAAGAAAAACGCTACTGAATCGTTAGATGAGGTAACAAAGAAAACTAAAGAAACTAAAAGTACTGTATCGCAAATAATAGAGAGTTTAGGAAAGGTGCTAGAATCAGCAGGTAAAGGAGTAAGTACTGCAGCTAAGGGAATTGGTACTGGACTTGCTATTGCTTTTAAAGGTTTAGGAAGTGCCATTGCAATGGTGCCACCACCAACGTGGCTTGCATTGGGTGGAGCTATCCTTATGGTTTGTGCTGGACTTGCACTTTTAGGAACTCAAGGAGATGGAGTTTCTAAGGTCTTCCAAGCCTTAGGAAGTGCCGTATCTCAAGTTATTCTTGCATTAGGTACTGGCTTATCAGCCGTTTTAGTTTCATTAGGTAGCGTTATTCAATCGGTGGGACTTGCTATTAAGTCAGTATTCGAGGGAATTGGAACGGTTATTCAATCTGTAGGTACCGCCATTAAGTCGGTGCTTGAGGGATTAGGTTCAGCATTTACTGGTTTTGGAAATGGAGTAAGACTGGCTCTTGAGGGAGTTGGTACTGTAATTACTTCAGTTGGAACTGCTATTCAATCAGCCTTACAAGGTGTAGCAAGCATTATTGATTCAGTTGGTAATGCTATTAAGTCAACTCTTGAAGGTGTAGGTTCCGTAATTGAATCAGTAGGTAATTCAATAAAATCAGTTTTAGAGGGTGTTGGAACAGCCTTTGAGAAATTCGGTAACGCAGTTAAAACTGTGTGTGATGGAATTAAAGAAGTTATTGATTCAATTGGTAATTCAATAAGAACTGTACTTGATGGAGTAGCAAATGTCATTCAAAAGTATAGGTGAATCAGCAGAAAAAGCAGGTAACGGATTCAGATTATTTGCTGAAGGTGTAAAAGACACTTGTTGATTTAAGCTTAGGAGATTTAGTTGCTACATTAACAGCAACAGCAACTGGAGTAGGTGCAATTACTGCTCATGCTGGAGAAATGATAACGGCTGGAGCAGGTATGCAAACTATGGCTAGCGGATTATCAATGTTAGGGTCAAGCGGCAACTTCTGTTCAAGGAGCATTTACTGCCTTACCAACGTTAATAACAAGCTTAACTACTTCACTAAATGCTTTACCACCTATCTTGATAACAACTTCAACAGCCGTTCAATTATTCAGTACTAACATTACTACTTCACTAGCTGGACTTATGACTGCCAGCGGTTCAATTAGTGCTTTCAATAGTCAAATAACAAGCATTGGGACAGCAGTAAGTTCTGTTACTGTATCGATTAGTGCATTTGGCGTTGTTTTTAGCAACATTAGCAGTAAGTTTTGGTACAACTTCAGCTTCGATTGGAGCGCTAACTGGTGTAATTAATGGTTTAACTAGTGCATTATCACAAGTAGGAAGTACAGCAACTAGCGTAGCAGGTCAGATTAATCAGATAGGTACTTCGATTTCATCAGTTGGGGTGACAGTATCTGTTATGGTTGCAAGCATTAGTGGAGCAATGAACGGATTAGCTAGTGCCATTTCTTCAGCTATGAATAGTGCTTTAGGGTCAATTCAAAGTACATGCCAACAGTTTGTATCTACTCTTCAACAAACAGCCCTCACAAATGGCACAAGAAGGACGTAGAGCAGGTGAAGAAGCAGGTAGAAATATTGCTGATGGCTTAAGAAGTAACGAAGGCAACGTCCGTTCAGCGATGGAGAGTATCAAGAATACTGTTCAAAGTGTAGGACAAAGTATTGTTCCAGTTGCTTATAACGTGGGTGCACAAGTAAGTAACGGAGTTGCTCGCGGTATGTACTCAGCGCTAGGAGCGGTGATTGCAGCAGCAAATGCAATCGTAAGTGAAGTTGACAGAGCATTGAGAGCCAAGGCTCAAATTCACTCTCCATCGAGACTTACCGCTAAAACTGGGGGACACATTACTGGTGGGTTAGGTAAAGGTATGGTAAATAATATGGGAGTACTTGATAAAGCTTTCAGTTTATATCAACGTAAACTTAATTCATTTAATCCAACTTTTGCACCTGAGAACATGTTAAGTTTTAAAGCTGTTCCATCATTCGCAACAGCAGGAGGAAGTAGTAATAACGTTACTAACAACAAAACAAGCAACTTTGGAGCGTGTACACATAGAGAATTTAAGCACAAATTCTGAAGAAGATGTTCGTAAACTATACGAACAAATAAAATTCTTAATTAAGGAGGAGAAAGACAGATTATGATAACTAAATATATCCTTTACAACCAACTAAACACAAAAGAGTTAGGATTAAGATTAGTAGATGAAATAGAACTGGAATCTTCTTCTCAAACTGTAGATTTAGTTGAAATAGACGGTGTTAATGGTGCAAAAATCAAAGATAATAAACGGTTGAAAGTAGTTGAACGTACTTTCCCGTTTAAAATCTACGATGAAAAAGCTAACGTCCAAAACATAATCAATAAACTAAATGACTATCTTATCAACATTAAGCCAAAATGGTATGATTTTGGATTAAGTTGGGATAGTGAGTATCTCTATAAGGCGTATTTTTATGAAACGTTTAAAATCGAGGGAACATTAACAAGCAAGAAAAAATGTATCTTAAATTTTAAACTACACCCTATTAAATACTTGAAAACAGGACTTTATAAGATAACCGTTACTAACGGACAAATTCTAAGAAATCCAGAACGTAGAAAAGCCAATCCACTTATTAAATTAAGGGGAACAGGAAATATTAATTTGAATATTAATTCTCAAATATTTAGGTTGAAGGGAGTAAGTGGACACATTATTATTGATTGTGAAACTCAGTCAGCGCATTGGGATAATAAGGAGCCTCAATACGATAAAGTGTTCACTTATCCATTTCCACACCTTGAAATAGGTGATAACAGGATTTCATGGGACAACAACTCATTTGTTGTTGAAATAACTCCAAGATGGGAGGCACTAGTTTAATGGCTTATCCTATTTTATATAAAGCAAATGAAACTAACTTTGAGCATTTGGGGGTGTCAGTTTTATCTGACGCTTCTAAATGCCTTGTTTCGAGAGAAAAAAACGGAATATATATTCTCGAATTTGATTATCCAGTCAACGGTAAAGATGTTGATAAAATCAAAGAGGGAATGTATATAAAAAGTGACGCAGGTTACAGAACTAAAAATCAACGGTTCATAGTTTCAAAGACCACAAAAACGCAAAATGAATTTAAAATTTACTGCCAACATATCTCACAAGTTAAAACTACTATGAATGCCATCAGACCAGATATAACACTTACTAGCGTTAGTGCTATGGGTGCCTTGACAGCGTGGCGAGATAACTTGTTAGATAGTAGAGATGAATTCTTTGTCAATTCAGATATATCAACTGTAAATTCTACTACATGGAAAGTTGAAAACATTGAGAACGCCCGTGACGCTTTAGGAGGTAAAGCAGGTTCAATACTTGATGTTTGGGGCGGTGAATATGAATTTGATAATTTGAATATTACACTACATAAAAGTATGGGAATTGATAACCCAACCATCATTGCTTATGGTAAAAACTTGTTAGATTTAGAACAAGAGCAATCAATACTTGAAACTTATACTTCAGTTTTTCCTTTTAAAAAATACACAGATGATAACAACAGGGAGCAATTAATTACATTGCCAGAAATACTACTTGATAGCACACACTTAAATAAATTCACACATAGAAGAATTTTAAAAGTTGATTTTTTCAAGCGATGAAAAATATTAAAACTGTAGAGCAGTTGAGAAGTAAAGCTGAAAGTTACATTAAAAGTAATAATGTAGGTGTGCCAAAAACTAACTTAAAGATTAACTACCAAGACTTATCAAAAGTTGAGGGAGTATTCGATAATCCAGCACTTGAAGAAGTTGATTTATGTGATAGATTAAAAGTTTATTACAGTGAATTAGGAATAATGAATGAAAGTGCTAAGGTTGTTAAGGTAGTTTGGGATGTTATTCTTGAAGAAAATCACGAGATAGAAGTGGGAGATGGTAGAAGTAGCTTTACTGATAGCACTTCAGCTAAATTAGAATCACTACAAGTTCAAAACGATTCAGTACTTGCCAGAATAAATGCTTTAGTTGCCGAACAGGAAGCAGCTTTCGACAGATTCTTTAAAGAAAAATCAAAAGTTATTGAAGATAAGGTAAAAGGTGGATATGAAAAAGCCTTATTAAGTAGTGAAGAAAAAATCCGAAAAATGGGCGAAGCCTTTGACGAAAAACTAGCACCTATTAGAAACCAAGTATCAACAACAGTTGAAAACTACAACAGGCAATTCCAAGCTACAAACTTAGAGATAAGTAAAAACAGAGTGGAAGCTACTAAGCAAATTCAAGCACTAACTGATAGAGTTAATAATATTCAAGATATTTCTAACAATGAAACAGTTAGAGAACTTAGAGGACTTGTTAATGGTGCTACTAGCAAGGTTACAGAGCTTGAAAAATAGCATAACAAGAGAATTTACTGACGTTAAAAAGAAAAATGAAGATAGTTTAAGTGCTGTTAAGGCTGAATTTAAAAAGGTGTAGATGGATTAACAAGCAAAATTACTTCACTTGAGGAATACAAAAATCAAGATAGCACACGAACTGAAAGTTTGAAGCAATGGGTACAGCAAGATATCTAATAGTCAATTAAGTCGTGAAAGAACTGGAAATCAATAGAATTATTGACAATAAAGACTTTGTTAAGAATACAGAATTTAGTAGCAAATTCACAGAAAGTGCTAGAGGTATTATCAACCAACCAACAGCCTTTAGAAAAACTACAAGAATCAAGATGGAGTAAGAGTTGCTAATATGCAAAATTTGGGGCACAAAATAACACAGCTAATCAATTGACTGCTGCAAGACGTAGCATTGAAAGTTGGGTTAACGAGAAAGGTTATGCAACAACTTCTGCAGTTGAGAATAAGGTACAAGAAACAGCTAATAGTTTTAGTCGAGATAAGTAATGTTAGAAACAGTATTCCAACTAGTGTAGGTGGGAGAAACTATATATCTGATAGCGATAAATTAAACAGTAAAGGATTTTACGGTTGGAATAAATGGGATAAATCAGTAGAAGGAGATACTCTAGTTTTAACCAAAGTTGGAGGAAGTGATACTTATGGTTTTTATTTTAATCTAACAGAATTAGTTAAAACTCAATTCCAAAATGAAACTCTAACGTGGTCGATAGATATTAAAGCTAGTAGGAATATGACTTTAAGAAATGTTGGTTTTGAATCTAACGGATTAAAGCAAGTAAATATAACAACTGAATGGCAAAGATTATCACATACTTTCACTAATAAGTTCACTAAGTATTTTGCATTTGTTTTTTTATAATCCCTACAGCTAATTTTAACAATGGAGATAAAATTTATATCAAATTACCTAAATTAGAAAAAGGAAATGTTGCTACTGACTGGACACCAGCTCCTGAAGATAGTCAGCAAAAGCATCAACGAGTTAAACACCGAAACAAACAGCTACAGGAACTTTAAATACAGTTACTAACACGTTAAATGATACTGTAAGACACTCACAACTACAAATTACAGCAGATTCAATTAACTTTGGTTCAAACAAAGTTTTCAACGGAAGAAACCTTGCTAGTATGTTGTCAGTTAGTCCTGATAGTATTCAAGCTATAACCGATAAATTAGTAATCACACCAGCTAATGAGAATTTAGTATTACCAGAGTTTAGAGAAACGGTAATTTCTAATAGTAGGGATAAATGGATAACACCGTTAATCACTGGTGATAAATTACAAAATGGAGACCAATTTATCATTGAAGGGGTAGGTTCATGGTATGGTAGGTTAACACAATCCCTTAACTTTACGATTGAAATACAATATAAAACAGGTAGCTACACATGGAAATTCCCAGTTATAGTAGGAATTAATGAGTATTCAACTAGTGATACTTTTAAAAATGCACACTTACAGTAACTGGATTAACAGGAGAAGTTAAAAGTTATAAATTGGGATTGTTGCAAAATGGATCAAGTAATTTCACAAATATTACTTTTAAAAATGCTAAAATCTATAAGAAAAAATCAGCAGAATTAATCGTAGATGGTTCAATCGAGGGTAGACAAATTAAAACTAATACCTTAGAAACTGGACACCATAAGGCAGGAAGTATCACATCAGAAATTATTGCTGCAAATGCAGTCAAAGCTAAGCATGTATTAATAGATGATGGTTTAATTCATAATTTACTAACGCATAATGCTTTTATCAACAAACTTTGGGCACAACAAGCTTTCATTAACAAATTAAATGCTGTTAAAATTAGGTCTACTCAAATTGACACAGATACCTTAAATGGTGTTGTAATATCTGGACAATCTAAAATTAAAATAGGTCAGTATGGATTTTTACAACCAATTGAAAAAGGATTGCAAATTAACGCACCTGAGAATTTTGGAAGTAGGAGAGGAATTGGACTTCAAATTGCTGGTGAGGGTGTAGGACCAAAAGAAAGTGGAGTGCCACCAGGATTATTCATATATGAAGACCCCGATTTCACAAGAGGAAATACCGTTCCAAGTGCAGTTAATAGGGTATTGTTAACAGTTGCTGGTATGGCTTGTTTTTCATCAAGAATATTAGGGTCTGTTGTTAAGGGTCAACCTATTCTTACAAATTTAGACTATAGTTCTCCATTCTCAAATCATGCTCCTGTAAAATTCATAGGATATAAAGAGGGTGGGTTAATGCGATTCTTTAGCACTGACAATTCTAACTCTGATATTTGGAATATCAAAGTAGACCAATGGGGATCAGATAGAAAATTAAAAACTGATATTAAAGATTCAGAATTTAATGCTATAGAATTTATTGAGAAGTTAAAATTCAAAAGACCATGGGTGGAATAAAGATGAAATTGGTTATGAGAAACCACATACTAAAATGTGGATTGATAGCACAAGAAGTTCAAGAACTTGATGATAGTTTAGTAGTAGACTATGAAACCCTATTTAGGTTTAGATGGTTTAAGATTAATCAACATCGCATTAAAAGCAGTACAAGAATTATCACAACAAAATAAAATATTAAAAACAAACTGGAGGAATTAATACATGGATGATAAATTACAACCAATCGACTTAATCGTACAAGAATTGAGTCAAAAACAATAGAGTTAGCTAATTATAGAGTAGCTATAATAAGTTAATTAATGAGCTAGAAGTTAAAGAGAAAGAGCTTAAAGAATTAAAAGAAGCTAAAGTAGAAGAACACGAGGAGGGACAATAATATGGCTTTTAGAAATTTCAGTTAAAACAACCTAATCCAACCGCTGGAGGATATAAAAGCGTAAATGTTTATTTTTAATATGAATACTGGAGGTATTTATTTCAACGGTAATGTTGAATTACCGGTAAATTCGCAACTGCTAATGATGCAGAAATTCTAGAAGAAATTAGAAAACAAATCGCAGTTCAAATGTACACTGGAGAAGCTAACTCCAGCACTAGTTGCTGAATATGCTAACTTAAATAAACAAGTTGGAATTTTAACAGGAAAATAAGCAAGATACAGCAGAACGTGAGAAGGCATTAACTAAGTTTGCTAATAAAGTGAATAAAGGTAATGATAAAGTGATTATGGCATTATTACTTAACGTGCTAGATCCTAAGACAATCAATGCTAAGAAAGATGTAATCATTAATGCATTTGATTCTTATGAAGTCAACGCAGATTATTCAGTAGGAGATAAATTCAAATATGACAATAAACTGTATGAAGTAGTAGAAGACCATACAAGTGTTGTTGAGTGGATTCCTAGCAATGAACCAACTAAGTATAAAGAAGTGGTTTTAGAACGTGATGAAAGCGGCGATAAGGAACACTAGCAGATGAAGACCACCGATATATCACTAAAGCACAATTAGATGATGTGGTGTCAAATGCAATTACAACGGTATTGTCAATGTTCCAAGATGATGAAGAACATGAAGAAGATAAAGGAGAAAAAGAAAAATGAAACTAATGAACAACCCTACACAACCTACACGAGAAAGCAACAATGATGTATTACACAGCGAAGGGGTACTGAAAGTCATGAAGCCTAGTAGATTAAGATTTAAAAAGAAGATCAATTTGTAAAATGTATGTTCGACAACTTTTTAAGAAAAAGCTAAAACATTAGAAGATGTGCCTCACATCGGGAACTTAATAGATGTTGTTAGAGCTGAAGTAGAAAGAATCGAAAGAGAGTATGAAGAGAAGCACAAAAAGCAGTTGAAGAAGTGGCCACACCTAAAGAAGTTGTAACGGAAGTACTAAAAGAAGTTGTTGTTGCAACTGCTCCAGTAAGTGAGTCACCAAAAAGAGGTAGTCACCCAACACCAACAGTAAGTGAAACACCAAAAAGAAACTACAGAAACAGAAAGAAAAGAAGAGCATGCAGAATAGCATGTTCTTTTTACGAGGTAATCTAAATGGAAATAACATTACCCTGAACTAGCAGAACGCTATTATCATTTAGTTAAAGATGTCTACATTCATGCTTTTTACACTAGTTGTATTTCTTGATGTTTTTACAGGAATAGCGAAAGCTTTTTGTAACAAAAATTAAATTCAACTATTAATAGACGTGGATTAATTGAACATATTATAGTTTGTGTAATGTGCATTACAGTATATCCATATCTACTTTTATTTAGGATTTAATGAAATTGCTACAGCTTTCTTATTATTCTTTACACTTAGTTATTGTCTATCGTTAATTGAGAATTTAAGTGCATTAGGTGTACCATTCCCAACAGGATTAAAAGAAACGATTAGAAAAAAATTACGTGATGAATTAGATGGTAAGGAGTTAGAAGATGAAAAACTAGTAAGAACAAATTTGACAAACACACCTAGTAAACGTGGAACAAAAAGATTTAAAACATTCAATTCTACTCGCATGATAAGAATAACGCTGGATTTGAGTTTGTGGTAAAAATGAAACTGATTTTAAATAATATTACATTACAAAAATGTAACTAGTGAAATGCTAAAAGGAATCAATTTAGGCTTAATAGTATATCCGACTCAAGAAGCATGGATGACAAAAATTACCTTAGAAAGGGGTGAATAATATGCCAGATTTACAAACAGCATCAGTATTTCTAATAGTTGCACTATTAGGGATGTTGGGGAAATTTTTTAAAAGAATCTAAATTTTTTTCCAGATGAAATGATACCTAATATTTTAGGAGTATTGGGTGGATTGATTGGAACGATTCTATTCAAAGATCCTACTGCAATTGCTTTAGGTTTTAGTGCAGTTGGGGTTCACCAATCTTACAGACAAACTGTAGGAAGAAATGATAAAAACAAAACGGAGGATAAATAACATGACAGAAATTTATAGCGATTATTTTCAAAAAGGAGTATTCTTTACTCCACCAAAAAATGATATACTAGGAGTTGTAATTCACAACGATGGAGGTTCTCTATCTGCTAGACAATACGACGGATTTTTAGTAGACCGTGTAAACAACGGAACTCTTGATAGAGGATTCGCAGCATACTATGTAGATAGAAACGACGTTTATGTTTTCCAACCATCTAACCATCAAGAATGGCACACAGCGAACCCTTTACGGAAACGGTAATTTTTATCGGTTTTTGAAGCGTGTCAATCAATGTCTGCTTCTGATGAAGAATTTTTAGCAAATGAAGATGCAACACTATTGTTAGCTGGTCAAGTACTTCAAAGCTATGGATTACCTGTCAATGAAGACACAGTTAAATTACACCACGAATTTAGTGCAACTGATTGTCCACACAGAAGTATGGAATTACACGGAAATGGCGGTGCTTATAACGGTGCAGGAACTGAAGCGTGTAGACAATATTTCATCAACAGAATTAAGCAATTATTAGCTGGAGATGTTACTGAACCTCCGGTGGTTGAGAAAAAGCATATTAGATGAAGACGTAGAACTTGCGAAACGTGATGAACCGTATTACGAAGCCACAGTAAGCATTGATTATATTCTAGAAAGCCAACCAACAGAAGATAGTGAGGATAAGGAATTTGTCCCAGCTGGTACTAGAGTACGAGTGTATGAGAAAAAAAGGCGGTTGGAGTAGAGTAAATTACAAAGACAGCGATCAATGGATTGAAGATAAATATTTAACTGAAGTTGAAGTATTTTAATGAATTTAGCCCTTACTTAATAGTAGGGGCTTATTTTTATGCAATTTTTTTAAAAAGTTTAAAAATATCTGTTGACTTTATACCTTGTATAAGGTATAATATAAATATAAGTTGGCAGAGGAACAGAAAGGAGAAAAAAATGGAAGGTATGACAGATAAACAATTTACTGAATATAAAGAAACTCTTCTAAAGTTAGTGCTAGAAAAATTAGAGAATAGCAAAACATTAGAAGAAGCTAAAGAAAAAAATAGAAGCTCTAATCAAAGACTAGAACTTCTAAAAACACACGGTAATCAAGGTGAAGTCCCTAAGCCACTTCACCTCGCTACTAAGATAATAATAACATAAAAATGGCTTAAATTCAATAAAAAGAGGTTTAGTAACATGGTTGACAAACTAATAAAAAGAAATAGAAGAACTATTCAACAGTGATTTAACTGATTATAGGATTTCAAAAGATACAGGATTGACACTTAGTGTTATTCAAAATTACCGCAGTGGTAAGTATGAGTTAGAAAATATGAGTTTTAAAGTAGCAAAAAAATTAATTAGATATTCGGAGGAACTAAAAATGAGAAATTATGATAAAATGATGGTAGTAGTAAATGAGTTAGTGTTAGAAGATGGAGCATGGGTTGATTTTTTTGGTTCGAAGACAAACCAAACGACATTACAACATCTTACAGTGTAGACGAGTTAAAAAGCCACTTAGGACATTTAGAAGAAGAAGACTACGAGAAACTAGTTTTTTTCAAGTAAATTTTGATGACGAAGACTTAGATAGAAATTATCAATTTTACTTTAGCATATATGACGACGTAGTTAATAAAAAAATGAATTTTGGTTAAATTTACTACACAATACAAGATAAAAAAATTAAGCCCCAAAATAAAGGGGTTTTTATTATGCGCAATTTTTGCGCAAAAAGCATTAAAATACTTTATAAAAAAATGTTCATTTCATAAACTTATAAAATGAATGTTAAAAGGTCGTAAATGCTATTAGAATAGTATTTAAAGACATTTAATAATTTTCTATCGAATTTAAAAATTGAGTATTTTTTTGATATAATCTATTATAATTTATAGTATAAAAAAATAAAAGATTAATGATATTTTTTCATAGGATAATCTATATACTATTTATTTCAATGGAATTACGAATAATACATGCTTTAGAAACTAGAATTTTAAAGATATAAGGACGAAGAAATTCTTTATTTCTAATCAGTATAATATAAGGTTCATCGAAAGATGGGCCTTTTCTCTATTATTATGGGTTATTTTCAAGTTTTTTTCAACTTTAATTTCATTTTAATTATAGTCTAAAGTTTATATAAGGTATATCGGATATAATATAAAACATAACAAAAACTTAATAATATTTTTCATAATATATGGTCCGTCGAAAGATGGGCCTTTCTCCATTTCTAGGGGCTTTTTTTAATAAGTAGATGAAATGGATTAATTTATAAATCACTTTCTTAATTTCAAAGTTATATATGGGTAATTTTTGTACAGGTGATATTATATAATAAATTTAAATGGAGGTGAATATTATGAGTACATTAGAAATTTTTGTTAGGAATATTCTCATTAATTATTTGTATTTTTTTATAACAGTATTTGTAATATCTATAAAAAAACTATAAAAAGAAGAACTACTTTTAGAAAAAGCTAACAGATAAAGAAATAGAAAAAAATTAGACTAAAGGAAAATTCTTCCCAATCCGCTTTATTATTAAATTTAGGTATAACTATAGTATGTTGTATATCTACTCATTTCAATAATAAATAAAGAGTTATTGATAAGTTTTTGGTGAAACATTAAACAAAGTAATTAATTCAATTATTATTGTTATAATTTTACTGCCACACTTATTGGAGAGAATTAATGTTATTCGTCGTTACAATAAGGTGAAGAAAATGGCAGTGAAGAATTAGACGTTCAATTATTTAAATATAAATTTAATAAATTTTTTAAGACAATTGGTAAAATATTTATCGATTGTCTATTTTCATGAAAAATCAAATTATTGACAATCGTAGACTCGAAGAGTAGAATAAAATTATTAATGTTTAAAAATATTAATAGTCTATTTTTAATGAGATGATAGTCAAAAGTTTTTTTACTTGTTTAGAAGAGTTTTTTTACGTTATAAAAAAATAAAATGAATTTATTAGTAAAGAAAAACATTTAAACTATTAAGATTAAATGTTTTTCTTATAATTATTTAGGTAATAATTATAGTTTAAGAGAGGGAGTGATTAAGAGTGAATAGTTTATTGAAAAACTCAATTATGTTTTCCAGAAAAAGATGAAAAACAATTCATTATATGAGTACTACGCTAGAAAAAAATGGTTTGCAAGGTAAATCATTATTAATATTAACTTGTCTTTATTATACAAAAAAATGGGATAACTCAAAAATATTATTTGTGAGAAAACTTATTCTACTAAACAAGTAGTTAACGCAGCTATTAAAACGTTTAAGAAAAAAAGGATATATTTATTTTGAGGAGCAAGAGAAAGATAGGCGAGAAAAAAATAGTTAAATTGACAAAAGAAGGTTACTTTTTATGTATCAAAAATTTTTAGATCCACTTGAAGAGGCTGAAATAAAAAGCAATAGCTAAACTTTCGAGTGAACAACAAAAAAACTATTTATCGAATATTATACGATGTTTAACGATAATATGAAGAAAAATATTGAAAAACTTGTTTTGAAAGGAGAATTTTAAAAATGATTAAATATAACAATGTTTCATTATGCTGTTCCACAAATGGTTTAATACTTGATGGATTAAGTTTTGACATACAAGAAGGAGAATTTTTGTTCTTGTAGGACCAAGTGGAAGTGGAAAAACAACAACTTTAAAATTAATAAATAGATTGATAGAACAAACTGACGGTGATATTTATTTTGAAGATAAGAGGTTGAAAGATTATGATTTAAGGGAATTAAGACTTAAAACCGGCTATGTTCTTCAACAAATCGCACTATTTCCGAATCTTACTGTTGCAGAAAAATATTGCGCTAATTCCAGAAATGAAAAAAACTTTGACAAGAAAGAAATTAAAGAAAAGACTGAGGATTTACTGAAAAAAAGTAGGATTAGATCCAAAACATTATATGAATCGTCTTCCTAAGGAACTTTCTGGAGGAGAAAAACAACGTGTAGGAATACTACGTGCAATTATCGCTAATCCTAAAATTTTACTGATGGATGAACCATTTTCAGCACTAGATCCGCTTAGTAAAGTTCAATTACAGGATTTAATTAAAACTTTGCACAATGAATATAAAATGACAACAGTTTTTGTAACTCACGATATGGATGAAGCGATGAAACTTGCTGATAGAATTTGTGTTTTAAAAGAAGGTAAAGTAGTTCAAATTGCTACACCAGAAGTATTAAAAGAAAATCCTGCGGATGACTTTGTTCGCGAATTTTTTGCAAGGGGGAATAAATAATGAATTTAGTAAGTACGTTTTTAGAAAGAAAAAAAGTGATTGGATAACTGGTTTATATGAACATCTTCAAATTTCATTATTATCACTTATTATTGCAATTTTTATAGCAGTTCCGTTAGGAATAATTATCTCAGGTAATAAGAAGACAAGTGAATGGTTTTTACAAATTACGGGTATCTTCCAAACTATTCCTTCTCTTGCATTACTTGGGTTATTCATTCCATTTATGGGGATTGGTACATTACCAGCAGTCGTGGCATTGGTAATTTATGCAATATTCCCAATACTACAAAGTACGATTACTGGATTATCGGAGATTGATCCATCATTAGAAGAAGCAGCAACAGCCTTTTGGTATGACAAAACTAGAGAAGTTGAAAAAATTTAAACTTGCACTCGCTATGCCAATACTTATGAGTGGTGTAAGAACTGCGAGTATTATGATAATTGGTACAGCGACTCTTGCTGCTTTAATAGGAGCAGGAGGACTAGGTTCATTTATCTTATTAGGTATAGATAGAAATAATTCAGCATTAATCTTAATAGGTGCAATTTCATCAGCAGTCTTAGCTATTATTTTTTGGATTATTAATTAAGTTCTTACAAGATAAAAACCAAAAACTATTTTTAGCATCATTACTTGCAGCTGTAGTGGCTTTTAACAATTAGTTTCTTCCCAATTGGAAAAATGTCTAATGATAAAACTAATAATAGCTGGTAAAATAGGGAGCAGAACCTGAGATATTAATAAATATGTATAAACTTTTAATAGAAGATGAGACAAATATTGATGTTGAGGTTAAAACCTAATTTTGGTAAAACAAGCTTCTTATATGAGGCGTTAAAAAGGTAAAAAGTATTGATATTTATCCAGAATTTACAGGTACAGTTACTACAACATTATTAAAAACACCTCAGACTGTTGCTTCTAATGATCCTGACGAGGTTTATGAAGTTGCTAAAAAAATAAAATTTTTTTGAACAAGATAATCTTGTGTACCTAAAACCTACAAAATTTCAGGATACATATGCACTAGCTGTAACAGAAGATTTTTGCAAAATAAAAATAAATTAAATAATATTTCAGATATAAAATTAGTAGAAAAATTCTTCAAAAGTTGGATTCTCATTAGAATTCAATGATAGAGAAGATGGTGTATAGGACTTAAAAATCTTTATCACTTGAATCTTAATGTTAAAAACTATGGAAATAGCGTTAAAATATCAAGCTATTTCGAATGGTGATGTAAATATTATCGATGTATTCTCAACGGATAGTAAAATAATAACTAATAAGCTTAAATTATTAAATGATGATAGACATTTATTCCCACCATATCAAGGGGCACCGTTATTAAGAGAAGAGACATTGAAAAAAACATCCTGAACTTGAAAAAAATTTTTAAATAAACTTGCTGGAAAAAAATAACAGAAAAGGAAATGACTGAAATGAACTACAAAGTAGATATTGAAGGTAAACCTGCTTATGATGTGGCAAAAAGAATATCTACAAAAAGAAGGATTAATTAAAAATAACGTAGTATCTTAGTTGAAAACAAAAAAATTCTCAAGCCGTATGGTTTGGGAATTTTTGATTAGTTGATGAATTATAAATTTAGAATCCTTGTCAAATTCGGGGCTGGAATTTTTGCAGGCCTCGGATTTAGTATACAACCCTAAATTTATTGTTTAGGTATTCTTTATTAGTTATCAAGAGTGGAAATGTATTTATAAAACTATTTGATGTAATTTAAGTGTGTTTCTTGATTTTTTTCTATTTTTTTGATTGTATTATTAATAATAGTATAGGAGAATATCATTATGGAGATTGAAAAGATTGTACAGTTAATAAAACAATATTGGAGAATATCATAAGACTTTTTTTCGAATAATTTTTTTATAAGAATAATGATAGTAATATAAATCTTAAAAAGACAACGATAGATAAGATTTTAAAGGAAACAAGTTATAATGGTTTATTTATGGATTTAATAGATGAGTATATAAAACTAATTTCAAAAGAGATATTAGTTTCAGAAATTAGATCAAATTCTAGTAAATTTACTATAAGGTTTTAGAGGGAAGAATAGAGAGTCAGTACTAAATAAATTATATTTTTATCGTTTTGATAGGGATGAATTTCAAATCCCTCATTCAAAAAAATGTTTAAATGATATTATGGGTTTTAGAATAATACTAGAATCAAATTTAAGTTATGATGAATTGCTGGAGAAAATAGAAAATTCAAACTTATTAAAAAGTACAGCTTTTTCGCCAATATGTAAGAAAAAGATGAAAATTATCATGCGATTCACATATATTTAAAGAGTTCAAGTAATATTTATTTACCTTGGGAAGTTCAAATTTGGAAAAAGAAGATGAACAAGTTAATGAAAGTGAACATAAAAAATCATAAATCAAAACGAAAATATATAAATTGGATTGATATGTATAAAAGAGAAGAGTAGAAGGAGGTGTTTATATGTTCGAACATATAATTTTTATTTTTCGAGTTCGTATAGAACTAAAAAGAAGAATAGGGTGGCATTTTTGCGTCTGAATATATTAGTAAAGATATAATAAACTATATTTTTGAGAAAACCTCTGAAATTATTTTTAGAGCCAAAAATATGCGGTACATAGATTAACAACGAACTCTCCTAAATGGAAAAGCGTGATAGAACTGGATAGTTTTTGAGGATATTCATGTTTTTTTACTGATTTAGAGGAATTTCTATTAGAGATGAAGGAAGATTCTCAAATTACGGCTTTTAGATGTTTTCGAAATTTTTGCTTAGTCTTAAGTCTATGACTAATTTAAAACTTCAAAAATGATTTATTTAGTGTACGCAGAGTATTTAGAAAAACAGGAAAAACTATTTAAAGATGATATTATTGCATTCAAGTATGGACCTGTTATTCCAAGTGTTTATGAGTATTATAAAGATAATGGACGAAATGATATACAAGTAGATAAAGATGAGAAAATTATTGCTCAAGAAATAACTTTACCAATGGTATTAGCAAGATTTTTTTCAATCTTTAGATGAAAAAGAATGTAATCGATTCTATCCAGAGCGCTTTTTAAAAATATGGGCACCTTACAGCAAGTGAATTAGTTACAATTACTCATAGGAAAGGAACTCCCCGATCATACAAATATAAATGATATTATTACAGATGAAAAATATATTGAAATATCATCATGTAGAAATAAAAAGATTAACGAAACTAATTTTTGTACTAGTTAGATTTCGTTAATCTTTTTAACTTTCATTTCCATCTAGTTTTTTTGATAAAATCATGGATGAAGAAAATTATAAATTTAAGAGATAAAAATAGTGATATAAAAAAATCTAATTTAGATGAAAAATGATGAGATGAAGTAATAGCTAAAAGTATTTTTTATTTATAAGAAATTATATTAGTTGTATGTCGTATATAGGATTTAAATTCTAGGTAATTTTAAACAACATATGAAATTCAGAAAGGAGAATAATTATGGATAATGATATTAAATTATTTGAAGGAAATCAAATAAGATCAATTTGGGATAATGAAAGAGAAGAGTGGTATTTTAGTATAGTTGATATCGTTGGAGTATTAACAGAAAGTAAGAATCCAAGGAAATACTGGAGCGTATTAAAAACAAGACTTAAAAAGAAGGAAATGAACTGGCTACAATTTGTAGCCAGTTGAAAATGAAGGCAACAGATGGGAAGATGAGAAGTACTGACGTTGCTGATATGCAAAGGTGTTTTTCGTATAATTTAATCAGTACCATCTCCTAAAGCAGAACCTTTTAAAATGTGGTTAGCAGAGGTAGGGAAAGAAAGAATTGATGAAATTATCGATTCAGAATTAACTATTGATAGAGCATTATAAACATACCTTCAAAAAGGATATACTAGAGAATGGATTAATCAAAGGTTACAAGCAATTCAAGTTAGAAAAAGAATTAACTGATGCTTGGCAAGATCATGGTGTAAAAAAGTAGGAAGAGAATATGCGATATTAACTAATGAAATTACTAAAGCATGGTCTGGTATGACAACAAGACAATATAAAGACTACAAAGGGATTGAAGAAACAAAACTTAAAAATATAAGAGAATTCTTAAGTTAGTTACTCAAGGGTTTTTCTTCTGATGTTTAATTCTTTGTTTTCCATTGATATGACAAGGTTATTTTATAGTATTGTTTAGAGTTAATATTAAGGTATTGAATTATTTTTATCTACTAAGTCTTAATTCTTGATATTTTTAATTGTATTATGGAATAATATGCTATTAAGAAAATTTTATTCCTCGAGTGACAAATTTTTTAAAAAATAATTGATATTATAAATTTTTCAGCGTAATAATTACAGTAATAGAAATATATGGTAAGTTAGTAGCTGGATATTGAAAAGTAAGAAAACAAGAGGGAGGCTGACTCAAAAGTCCTAAATTTTTAAAAAGTGTATATGATAATTCATAGACGCAGTGGTTTATAGATATCTAAATTCGCTTTATGAAAGCTTTTTAGGTATCTAATAAACTTTGCAGTGGGGTGACTCGACAAAATCTTGTTTCTAGAAATAACGATTTTTGAGTCACTCCGATAATAAAAAGATATTTCTAAGTAGTATATAGCAAGAAAGGTAGGTAAAAATGAAAAATGAATCATTAAGAATAGCACTAGCTTATGTTGGTGTGATAGTTGGAGCGGGTTTATCATCAGGACAGGATATTCTACAATACTTTTTAAGTTTTGGTAGAATAGGATTAATTGGTGTTGTAGTTTTAGGAATTTTGAATATGATTTTTGGGAAAAATTATATTGACATTAGGCTCTTATTATCAAGCTAATAATCACCAAGAAGTTTTTGGAGAAATAACTACACCAATTTTAAATAAGATAATAGACTGGACTTTAATAATTTTCTAATTTTGTTATAGGTTTTGTTATGATAGCTGGTGCTGGAGCGAATTTTAAAGCAACAATTTGGAATACCGAATTGGGTTGGAGCGCTTCTTTGTGCAGTTATGATAGTAATTGTGGCATTTTTGGATTTTGAGAAGATAACTAGTATTTTAGGGATTTTCACTCCGATAGTGTTTGTATTGATATTGTTAATAACAATTTATACATTTGTAGGGAAGAGTTATGATTATGGTGTGTTGGATGAAGTTTCTAAAACTCTTCCATCTTCGATGCCAAATATTTGGATATCTGTAATTAACTACTTCTCCCTTTGCGTATTAACTGGTGTGTCTATGGCATTTGTTCTAGGTGGCTCAGTCGTAAGAATAGGTGTTGCTAAAAAAGGTGGAGCTCTTGGTGGTATAATGGTAGGGGTTTTAATTCTGTTCGCAACAGCAACTCTTTTTGCTAATAGTGCTGATATAATAGATGCTGAAATACCGATATTAAAAATTGTAAAGGATATTAATCCGTGGTTGGCTGTTTTTTATGCATTAGTTATTTTTGCTTTAATCTTTAATACTGCTTTTTAGTTTGTTTTTATGCAACAGCGAAACGTTTTTTTCTTCAAAATGATGATAAGAAGTTGAAAAATTAATATAATTATAATAGTTGTTGTTGGATATCTATGTAGTTTTGCTGGGTTCAAAGATTTAATTTCTTATGCATATCCCGCATTAGGATATATGGGTATCGTATTATTATTTGTATTATTTTTTTATCATGGAAAAGAAGTCATCAAGATATAGTGAAGGAAACATTTTTTTACGTCGTAAAATGATAAGATTAGCAATAAAAACATGATGATAATAGACAATTTACTAAAAAGATCAAGCTATCTTAGATAATTTAAGTGAAGATTCTGTTGTAGAAGGAGAGTCTTTGAAAGCTGATGTAAAGGAATATGCTAAAGAAATCATCGATAGTGAATATGATGTAAAGGAATTTGCAGATAAAGAGTTAGAGCTAAGAAAGAAAGATCCTAAATATAAACTTTAAGAACATGAATTCTAGATAGATAAGAAGATTTTTTTATTTATCTAGAATTTTTTTGTATTTAACTTTATAATTTGGGTTTAGATATAAATTTAGAGTAAATAAAAAGGAAATGATTAACGAAACTAATTTTTGTACTAGTTAGATTTCGTTAATCTTTTTTTCTAACATTTCTTTTTTTATATGATTTTTGATAAAATTAAAGGTAAGAGTTTTTTTAGCGAGGAATATAGAAAGTAGGTGTAAATTTGCAAATTACAAATATAACAAAGCTAAAAGTTAAGTATAAAATTGATTTAGAAAATGGTAAACATTTTTTTATGTTTCTGAAGATACGATAATTAAGTATGGACTTATAAAAAATAGATTTAACTAGGAACAGCTTAAAAGAAATCATAGCTCACGAGAGTATAGAAAGTGCCTATAGCAAGGCAGTACATTATTTGCAATTTGGTCTTAGAACTAAGCAGGATATAAGAGAATATCTTCAGAAGAAAAGAGATTGCTAATAATGTTATTGATGATGCAATAGAGAAGTTAATAGAAATCGGTTATCTGAACGATGACCACTATGTAGAAGCTGCGGTAACGGATTATTTTTAATCTAAATTTAAAAAGGTCCTTACTGGATACAAAAGAAAATTATTAGAAAAAGGCTTAGATAAAGATGTTATTGAGGAAAATATTGCGAAGATTTGTACTGAAGAAGCAATGATAGAAATGCTTTATAAAATTATTGAGCATGAGTATAAAAGTACGAAGAGAAACAAAAATAAAAAGTTCAAAAAAATAACACAAAAACTTTATACAAATGGCTTTTACATCTGATATAATAAGAAAGGTGTTTGACATATTTTTTTGAAGACTATGAGGAAGAAGATGAAGATGATATATTAGATGAGCATTTTAGAAGGGCTTATCAGAGTTATAGTCGCAGATACGAAGGATATGCACTTAAACAAAAGCTGATTGAAAAGCTAATAAGGGATGGTTTTTCATATTATACAGCTAAAGACTACGTAGAAAAACAAGATTTGTAAAGGAAGAATAAAATGGATAAAAGAAACGAAAGGCAAAAGAAAATAAGGAACTTTTCTATAATTGCACATATTGACCACGGGAAATCAACTCTTGCGGATAGAATTTTAGAAAAAACAAAGGCGTTAGAACAACGTGAGATGAAAGCACAACTTCTTGACTCAATGGATATTGAGCGTGAAAGAGGTATTACAATTAAACTTAATGCAGTTCAACTACAATATACTGCTAAAAATGGAGAAGAGTATATTTTCCACTTAATAGATACACCGGGACACGTAGACTTCACGTATGAAGTATCACGTTCTCTTGCAGCATGTGAAGGGGCTATTTTAGTAGTTGATGCTGCTCAAGGTATAGAAGCACAAACTTTAGCTAACGTATACTTAGCACTAGATAATAATTTAGAAATTATTCCAATTATTAACAAAATCGACTTACCTGCTGCAGATCCTGAGAAGGTTAAGACTGAGATTGAAGATGTAATTGGATTACCTACAGATGACATCGTTCTTGCTTCTGCTAAGGCGGGTATTGGTATTGATGAAATCTTAGAGCAAATCGTAGAATATATTCCAGCTCCATCAGGTGATGCTGCTGAGCCACTACAAGCGTTAATTTTTGACTCTTTATATGATGCGTATAGAGGTGTTATTGTTTCAGTTCGTATTAAGAACGGTACTGTAAAAGCTGGAGATAAGATTAAGATGATGGCTACTGGTGGTGTGTTTGAGGTTACTGAGGTTGGTATTCACACACCTAAAGAAAAAATTGTTGATGAACTTACTGCAGGTGATGTAGGTTTTATCTGTGCATCTATTAAAAATGTAAGTGAAACTCGTGTAGGGGATACAATCACATTAGCGAATAATCCTGCTAAAGAAGCATTACCTGGATATAGAAAATTAAATCCAATGGTATTCTGTGGATTATATCCAATCGATTCATCAAAATATAATGACTTACGTGAAGCATTAGAAAAATTAGAACTTAATGACTCTGCGTTACAATATGAAGCGGAAACTTCTCAAGCACTTGGATTCGGATTTAGATGTGGATTCTTAGGAATGTTACACATGGAAATTATCCAAGAGCGTATCGAGCGTGAATTTAATATTGATATCATCGCTACTGCACCATCGGTTATTTACAAAGTTGAGAAAACTGACGGAACTTTAGTAGATGTATCAAACCCATCAGAAATGCCAGATCCACAAAAAATCAATAAGATAACTGAGCCATTCGTTAAGGCGAGCATTATGGTACCAAATGACTATGTAGGTGCTGTTATGGACCTTTGCCAGAAGAAACGTGGTATTTTCTTAAATATGGAATATATCGATGATACAAGGGTTAATATTACTTATGATATACCTTTATCAGAAATCGTTTTTGATTTCTTCGATCAACTTAAATCTAATACAAAAGGATATGCATCATTCGACTATGAATTAACTGGATATAAAGATAGTAACCTTGTTAAGATGGATATTCTATTAAATGGTGAACAAGTCGATGCGTTAAGTTTCATCGTTCACAGAGAATTTGCTTACCAACGAGGTAAAGTTATTGTAGAAAAACTTAAAAAACTTATTCCAAAACAACAATTCGAGATTCCTATCCAAGCTGCAATTGGAAATAAAATTATCTCTCGTGAAACTATTAAAGCGATGCGTAAAAACGTTCTTGCTAAATGTTACGGAGGGGATATTAGTAGGAAACGTAAACTATTAGAGAAACAGAAAAAAGGTAAAGAGAGAATGAAAGCTGTTGGTAGCGTAGAAGTTCCTCAAGATGCCTTCATGGCTGTTCTGAAAATGGATGAAGAATAATGAAAAGTTATCCACGCGGAGTATATATTCATATTCCATTTTGTAAGTATATTTGTTCATACTGTGATTTCAATAAGTTTTATATACAAAGACAGCCTGTCGATAAGTATATAGATTGCTTAATCAAAGAAATCGAGAGTATGGAAAACATTCAAAATGTTGAAACTATTTATATCGGTGGTGGAACACCGAGTGCATTAAGTGATGAACAACTTCATCGTTTACTAACTGCATTAAGAAATAAAATTCCACAACAACTGCGTGAATTTACTTTTGAAGCTAACCCTGAGGATCTTATTGATTCTCGGGTTGCTTTGGTAAAGGGCTACGGAGTTGATAGAATTAGCATGGGAGTTCAGACCTTTAATAATGAACTGTTAAAAATTCTTGGGCGAGGACATGTTGCTGATGATGTGGATATGGCGATTGCTAATTGTAAAAAACATGGGATTGAGGACATTAATGTAGACTTAATGTTTTCATTACCGAAGCAAACTATGGATGACTTATATGACAGTATGAAGAAGGTTGTGGGATATAATATTAGCCATGTCTCTTGTTACTCATTGATATTAGAACAGAAGACTAAGCTTTATAATCAGGTTAGAGATAAGAAAGTTACGTTGCCTTCTAATGAGACAGAAGAGAAAATGTACAATGAGGTTATTAGCTTTTTAACAGAAAATGGTTATGAGCAGTATGAGATTAGTAATTTTGCTCGACCTGGTCACGAGAGTGTTCATAATAGCAGTTACTGGAAGAATATAGAGTATTATGGTCTTGGGGCAGGTGCGCATGGTTATATTGATGGTGTGCGTTATGCTAACCAAGGTGCATTGAAATTCTATATTGATAGTATGTTGGAAAAAGGTCATGCTAGACGTGAAGAAAATACTGTAACGCCTAAGGAAAGAATCGAAGAGGAAATGTTTTTAGGACTTCGTCTTTTGGAAGGTGTTGATTTAGATATTTTTGAAGAAAAATATGGACAAAAAGCAGAAGAGATTTTCAAAGGTGTGATTGATAAAAACATAAGAGAAGGGTACCTAGAAATCGAAGGTAATAAACTTCGTTTGACTAGAAAAGGATTATTCTATGGAATGATGTGTTCTCTGAGTTTCTGTTAGATTAATAAAGTTTTTTTGAAAATAAGATGATGATTTTAAAGGGAGGAACTTGATCGATTTATGTAAAATTATTGAGTTTCTCCTATAATAAAAGAAAGGAGAACTATTATGGAGAGAACACATATAGAAAGATTACTTAACAATTTAAATGAAGAGTATGGTTTTAAGTTAAAATTCAGTGAAAATTTTTAAAAATGCATTTTCTCATTCTTCTTATACTAATGAGAAAAGAATCGCGAAGCATCTGAATTATGAGCGTTTGGAATTTTTAGGGATGCTATTGTTGAACTTACAACAAGTGAATTTTTATTTAAGAAATTTTCTGAGCTTCCTGAAGGAGAGCTTACCAAGTTACGTGCATCTATTGTTTGTGAAAAAACATTGGTTAAATATGCTTTGCAACTTGGTTTAGATAATTGTATTTATCTAGGAAAAGGTGAAGAGAAGATGGGAGGAAGAAGTCGAGCAGCTTTTACTCGCTGATATTTTTGAATCTTTTACTGGGGCAATGTATTTAGAGTCAAATCTTGAAGTTGTAAAGACTTTCTTAAATAAAACGTTATTTACAGAAGTTCAAGATCTTGAATATCATAGTTTTGTAGATTATAAAACTATATTACAAGAGTATATTTCAAAAATTAAACTGGGTGATATTGAATATGTAGTACTTGATTCTAGTGGTCCATCACATTCAAAAAAACTTTCACGAGTGCTATTTTAATTGGTGGAAAAACAATATGGGAGTGGAACTGCAACAACGAAGAAAGAGTCTGAGCAGCTTTCAGCTAAACAAGCACTAGGAAAACTAGGGCATAAAGATATTTAAAAACAATGAAAGGAGAAGAAGATGAAATTAGCAAAGGTTGAAGTTATAGGATTTAAATCTTTTCAGAAGAAGACAACGTTTGAATTTAAAAATAATTTAATCGGTGTTGTTGGACCGAATGGTTCGGGAAAAAGTAATATAATTGATGCTATTCGTTGGGTTTTAGGGGAGCAATCTGCTAAAAATTTACGTGGTAGTAGCATGAAAGATGTTATCTTTTCGGGGACTGAAGATGCAAAAAGAAAAAACTTTGCTGAAGTAGCGGTAACATTTTCTAACGGAGAAGATAGTTGTGAAATTAAAAGACGTTTGTATAGAAATGGCGATAGTGAGTACTACATTGATAATAAACGTGCAAAACTAAAAGATATCACAGATATATATTTAGACCTTGGAATTAATAAAGAGAGTTACAGTATTATTACTCAAGGAAGGTAGAGGATATTATCTCGTCTAAAACTGTCGATCGTCGAGCAATTATTGAAGAGGCATCAGGAGTATTAAAATATAAAAATAAGAAAAAGAAACTAATCTCAAATTAGAAAAACAAATGAGAATTTAATTAGGTTAAATGATATTTTCTCAGAAATCTCAGGTCGTTATGAAATCTTAGAAGATCAAAAGAATAAAACTCAAAAATATCTAGAATATTCTAATGAACTTGAAGAAAAAGACATTTTATTAAATGTCTATAATATTGCTGAATATCACTTACTGATTTACTTCAAGTTAAACAAGAAAGAGAATCTGAAAAACTTGGACTTGAAAAGTAGACAAGAAGAACTTATTAAAGATTTAGATACTATTAAGAATAGTTTAGTCTCTAGATAGAACTTACATGAAATATCATGATGAAGAGTTAGAATTAGTTCAGAAGAAAGAGTCTCTTCAATCGCAATTAAGTGTAATTCAGGAAAGAAAGAATAATAGAATACTTAGAAGTGAAAAAAATTAATGATGATATTAAATATCTTGAGGAAAGAAAACAAAACCTTGAGAGTAAGTTAGCGGAAAGAGAAAATCTGAATGCAGAAACTAAAAAGTAAAATTCAAAAAGATTAATAAAGAAATCTCCTCTTTAGAATCAGGTGAAGAGAGTAAATTAGAATTAATTGAAAGAAATATAGAAGAGTTAAAAAGATAACTACTATAGCTTAATTAACGAAGAAACTAAATTGGAAAAATAGTATAGAGTTCGCTAAGAAAAATCTAGAGAGTGTTGATGAAAACAGTAAAGAAATTCTAGAGAACATAGAAAGGCAAAAAAACAAGTTTTAGGTATAAAAAACAGAAGAGCTTACAGCTGCTACTGAAGAACAAAAAGGTCTAAATGAACAACTAGCTAATCTTCAAAAAGAACTCGATATATTAGTTGAAAAAAATATTTTTATTAATTCAAATGGGAAAAAAATATTGAGGAGCAAATTCGCACAGGATATAACTTCAAGAGTAACTCGGAAAATCGTAAGAAGTTCTTAGAAGACCAAATTAATAATTTAAGCTTTTATAATATTGGAGTTAAAGAGATTCTTGCAAATAAGGATTCTTTAGCTGGTGTTCATAATAGTGTAGCAAATATTGTAGAATTTGATAATGAGTATGCTGTTGCAATTGATATTGCTTTTAGGGCAAGCACAACAAAATATTATCGTAGAAAAATGAGAATATTGCTAAAGAGTGTATTAATCATTTAAAGAAAAACTAATAAAGGTAGAGTTACATTTTTTTACCATTAAATAACATTAGAGAAAAAGCTATAGCGAGTGATGTTTATAGAACATTAGTAAATGAAGAAGGATTTATCAATATTGCTGAGAATCTTATAACTGTTGATAGTGAGTATAAAAATATAATATCTCACCTATTAGGGCTTGTTCTTATCGTTGATAATATGGATAATGCTAATAGAATAGCTCGTAAGATTAATTTTAGAAATAGAATTATTACGCTTGATGGGCAAATCATCAATAGTGGTGGATCTATCACGGGTGGTACGATTAATAAAAATAATAACTCATCTATTAAACATAAGGCTGAACTTGACGAACTTTCACAAAATCTTGATAAAATTAATAATAAGATTAAAAAAATTAGATAGTGAGAAACATCAATTAGAGAATCAACAACAAGAAGTAATGAATGAAATTGGAAGTTTAAAAATCGATAAAAGAAGATGCGATTTTAAAACTTAAGCAATTAGAATTAAGTGTAAATCATAAAAAAATTCTGAAATTACTGATATTAAAGAAAATATAGAATTTAATGAGAAGAAATTATTAGAATTTAAAGACAATGAAGATGATTCAAGTAATATTATTGAATTAACTCAAAATCTTGAGAAAATTAGAGTAGAACTACAAAAAAACTTGATGAGAAAATCAAAGAAGAAAGTAGTAAAAAAACAAAATGCTCAAAGTGCTGAGGAATTATTCTTAGAGAAAATTGCTGAGCTTAAGATTGAAAAAAATCAAAATTAGAAGAGACTACTAAACATGGTTTAGAGTTAATAGAATCATTATTAGCTGATATAGCAGATGTTAATGAACAGCTATCAAGATTAGAAATGTCTAAAGATGCTGAGTTGTTGAGTGAAGAAGATGAACTTCAGATATTAGAGAATAATTCTAAAGTAATTGCCGAATGTACTGAACGCTTAGCAACGCTTAAGATGTTATTATCAGATCTTGATATGGAAAAAAACAGGATTATTTAAACGCGAAAAAGAAATTACGGTAGCTCAACAAAGAAATAACGAAAGTCTACGTCAAAAAACTTCAGAATTTGAAAAAATAACAGTAGAACAGACGAAGATAGAAGTTAAAATTGATGAATATCTAGAAAATCTTGTTACTAACTATAATGTAACGTACGAAAGCGTGGCGAATAGATTAACAATCGATATTATAGATGAGGTTCCTTCATATAAGGATGATGTAGTAAGACTTCGTAAAGAGATATTAGAGTTAGGTAATATTAACCTAAATGCTATAGCAGAGTTCGAAGAGGTTAAAGAACGTTATGATTTCTATAATGAGCAAATTACCGACCTTGTAGAAGCGAAAGAAAAACTAGAAGAGACTATTGCAGAGATTGATAAAGAAGTAAAAGAGCGCTTCTTAACAACATTTGTTCAAATAGCAGAAAACTTCAATAAAAATCTTTAAAGAATTGTTCAAAGGTGGATATGCAGATATGACATTGGAATCACCGAATGACATATTAAATACTGGAATAGTAATCGAAGCTTCACCTCCTGGTAAAAAACTTCAAAATCTTTCATTATTATCAGGTGGGGAGAAATCTTTAACTGCGATAAGTTTATTATTTGCGATATTACAGGTTAAAAATCCTCCATTTGTAGTGCTTGATGAGGTAGAAGCGGCACTAGATGAAGAAAATGTTAATAGATTTGCTAAATTCTTAAAAGTTTATTCAGAGAATAATCAATTCCTAGTTATTACACACAGACGAGGAACAATGGAAGTTATGGATACTTTATACGGAGTAACAATGCAAGAAAAAGGTATTAGTTATATCTTAGAATTAGAGTTGAAAGATGTTATCAAGAACTTCGAAGAGGTAATAGAGTAGGTAAATATTCTAATTTATAATTTAAAGAATGAAGACACAGTTAAATTTAAACTGTGTCTTTTTTTCAATCATATAAAATAAATAGTAAATAATAATAGGATACCTATAAAAAGCAAATATATAACCAACTCTTTTAGAGATTTTTTCCATTTTTTTCTTTTTCTTTAGGTATTTTTTTCTATTCTTGTATACTCATCTTCAGTCATGCCAGCGAGAATATTATAGCTTTTTATATATAAGTAGATAAGATGTAAAAAGCAGAGAGAAGAGTATAGACAGTGAAGTAAAATAATTCCCGTACGTTCAAATTTAGTATTATCTATGTATATGCAGAAAGGAATTACAAAGATAGTAAATAATAATATAATGATAATGTATTTTTCTACTCATACAAACCATCTCCTTAAATATTCTATAAAAATGGTTTAATTATTTATAAGATAAATTCTTAATAAATCCATACCATACATAAATTACAATAATTATTGCCAGTAATTCAGTTAGATGAATTAAAATATTTAAAATAGAAAATTCAGCTAGTTGATAATAAATTCCTGTTTTTGAAAATGCTATCGCGCAGATTACCAATGGGAAGGTAAAAGCTGAAAAGCTAGGGTAGAATTTTTCTTTTTAGTAGATATGGTAATTGAATTAAAAACAAATATAAACAATAATATTGTAAGTGGAATCAATATTGTTAATATTATATTACTTTTTGTGTTACTCCAATCATATAACTAGCTAGTAATAGTCCACCGGTGCTGAAAATACAGTAATAGTAGGATAATCTCCATCTTTATAATGTTTATATTTATAAACTCTATAAAGGACAAAAAGGTAATAATACTAAATAGTTAATATAAGAAAAAAATAGAAGTAAATTAGTCCTAGAGTTTCTAAATTGTAATTTATTGCTGTTACTGTCACAACAGCTGGTCCAACAAAGGTAATAAAACCAAGTTGGATAGATTTTATTAATATATCTTTCCTTTATTATAAAATTATAAATTGCATAACAAACAATACAAAAAAATCTAGAAAGATTCCAATTATCCATACTGGCATACTTAATATCCCGATATATATTTTTGAAAAATGAAGCAAGTAGCATAATTGTCATAGGGTATGTTGCCAGTACTGTTGCTACAACTGGATTTTTCCATTTCTTTTTTTAATTTGTCAAATCCCAACACAAACTTAATAGTTAAAAGTACAATTATTATCAAAGATAATAGATTAAATAATAGCTGTAATGAAGAGGAATATGGTTGTAATAAATTTCCTAATGCAACAGAACCTAATGCTAAACCTGAAATTGGTGTAGGTAAATTTCTAATTATATTCATAAATAACTCCTAATTTTTTTGTTCTACTTTTATTGTATACAATTTCATGTAATAATTCAATAATTTTTCTGTTGACATTTCAAATAAAATAATTTACAATAAGAAACAAGTGTTACCTATTGATGGAGGTTTTTATATGGCACCAAAATTTAAATTTACAAAAGAAGAGGTCTTGGCTGTAACTATAGACTTTATAAGAGAAAATGGAATAGAAGCATTAACTGCAAGAGAGTTGGCTAAAAAAATTGGATTCATCTACTAAAGTAATATTTAGTTTGTTCTCTAATATGAAAAATTTAGAAGATGAAGCAAAGTTTGTTGCAGAAAATATTTTTTTCAGAAAAAGTTAATTTAGCTTTTAAAAAGATGATAGTCCGTTTAAACGATTAGGAGTAGAGTATATATTATTTTTCAAAAAAATGAACCTAAATTATTTCAGTGGTTATTTATGAAAAAAAGGTATAGAAGTAGGAAGTTTTAAAGATTTTCTTCCAATGCGAGACTATGAATATAGATCAGTAATTGAGTCTATAGATGAAGAGTATAAAAATTTCAATAGAAAATGCAAAAAAACTTTATGAGCACTTATTTATATATAGCCATGGTATTGCAACATTAACAGTCACGGGAATACATAATTTTACACCAACTGAAATTATTGAGTACATGACTGAAGTAGCTAAAAAGTTTAATAGTACAATATTCAAAGGAGATTGATTAAATGATTACAGCAAAGAATATTAAGAAAAAAATATAATGATCAAGAAGTTTTTGAGGGGAATAGATTTAAAAATTGATAAAAAAACGAATTTGTTGTTATACTTGGAGCTTCAGGTTCGGGGAAATCTACACTATTAAATATCTTATCTGGTTTAGAGAAGTCGGACTCAGGAGAAGTTGTATATGATAATGAATCTATAAGTGATTACTCAGAAAAACAATTAACAAAGTTTCGTAAAGATAAAAATAGGATTTGTTTTTCCAACAATATTATTTATTAAATAATTTAACAGTAGAACAAAATGTTAAAGTAGGAGCTAATTTAGCAAATAATAAAGAGTATGTTGATCTTATAAAGGACTTAGGATTAGAAGATAGATTAAGTAGATATCCTAATGAGTTATCTGGAGGAGAGCAACAGCGTGTTTCAATTGCGAGAGCATTAGCTAAGAAGCCAACTGTACTATTTTTAGATGAACCAACAGGAGCTTTAGATGAGGAAACTGGAAGAAAAATATTAGAGTACTTATTAAAATTAAAAGATAAATCACACTTTACGATGATAATGGTAACTCATAATGAGAATATTGCTGAACTTGCAAATAAGATAATTCATGTAGGTAGTGGTAGAGTAACTTCGATTGAAGAAAACCGAACACCTAAATCTGTAGAAGAGATAGGGTGGTAATTATATGATAGTTCAGTTAAAAGATTTAAGAAAAGCAATTGCAGTAGTGATAGTAAGTTTTTGTGCGGTATTTATAACTATACTTTTTTCTAACTTATATTTAGATTTGAAAGGCCTAGATATTACGGGATTTAATATAATGCAGAAGAAGTTTTATGATGCTCAGCTTATTGTTTCTAAATTTGTAATTATTATAACAGGAACTGTCTTATCGATAAGTGCAGCCGTAATGTTAATATTCTATAAAAACAATTTATTGATGATTCTAAACATAAAAATTGGAATATTAAAAGCTCAAGGTTATAGCAATAACTTTATAGCATCTAAGTTTTTCTATTTTTTTGGATTTTTTTAGTATTTTTAGGTTCATTATTAGGCTATGGCAGTTCGCATTTATTTATGCCGAAATTTTTATGAGAGTAGAAATATAGATAATATACTATCTGAACTTACAATGAACTTTCATCCCCAACTTTTTATTAATAATGGTTATATTACCATCACTATTGTTTTTAGTAATATCAATTGTTTATGTACTGTTTAATTTAAATGTACCGACGATTAACTTACTTAAACAAATTAATTCAACAAATAAAAAAGAATTAAAAAAAGAAGAATTATTCCATATAAAAACTTTTTTTAATGAATTAAGAGCAACAGTATTATTTAGTAATAAAACCCTATTATTCTTTGTTATTTTTTTCTGCATTATCATTTTTCTTCAATGATTCAAATGGCATTTGGTATGAGAGATTTTTGTCGATGGAATAATAAGAATTATGATGATGGTAATAGGTGTGATATTATCGTTATCTATATTATTAATTTCATTAGAAGTGATTGCTAATAGTAATATAAAAAAATATATCTATTTTAAATATTATGGGATTTTTCAAAAAGTGAATGTTCAAAAAAATAGTATTATCAGGTTATAGAGTAGTAGCATACATAGGTTTTGTTTTTAGGAACAGTTTATCAGTATTTTTTTAATACGAACATTACTAAAAAGCTTTATCTGAAAAAAATTAGGTAGCGAAACAACATATAACTTTGATTTAATTTCAGTAATTGGTAGTTTTATAGCATTTGTATTAATATGTGAAATCTTTTATTTTATACTATAGTAATAAGATAAAAGATTTAAATGTTAAAAAAATTATGATGGAATAAAAATAACAACTCCTTGTATACATTTATACAGGGAGTTGTTTTTAGAAGTTATTATTTAGCTAGTCCTTCAGAAATTTTTATCCAAGTTCCATTTCATCATGCTGTAGTAGCTATCTCCATTTTGTCCCTGGTTCAGCGATTGAATCAGTGAAGATTTTTTTCATAAATAGGAATATTAGTATCTTTTTGATACTGTTTGCATTGGACGTTCGTCAACACTACTTTCTACGAATAGTGAAGGTACTTTAGTTTTACGTAATTTTTTTCAACTAGAGTTTTTGATTTGATCTGGAGTTCCTTCTTCTTCAGTATTGATTTCCCAAATGTAAGCTGAAGGTACGTTATATGCTTTTAGAGAAATATTTAAAAGCTCCTTCACTAGTTACTATCATTTTTCTCTGCTGGAATATTGTTAAATTTATCTTTAGATTCTTTATCTAATTTAGATAGTTTTTCTAAATATGTTTTTAGATTTGCTTCATAAAAATCTTTATTTTTTAGGATCTTTAGCTTCTAATTGTTTAGCAATATTTTTAGCGTATATCATACCATTTTCAAGGTTTAACCAAGCATGTGGATCTTCTTTACCTTTTTCATGTTGACCTTCAAGGTAAATTACATCAACACCTTCACTAACAGCATAGTAATCTTTATTTTCTTCTTTTTAGCGTTTTTGAACTAATTTTGTAAACCAAGCATTACCACCAGTTTCGAGGTTTATACCGTTGTATAAGATAAGGTTTGCCTCAGATGTTTTCTTAACATCATCAGGAAGCGGTTCATATTCGTGTGGATCTTGACCAACTGGAACGATACTGTGTAAATCAATTTTTATCACCGGCGATATTTTTTTGTAATATCGGCGATAATAGAGTTAGTTGCTACTACTTTTTAGTTTAGTAGCTTCGTTAGAACTAGAACCTTGCTTTAGCGCTAGAACAAGCAAATAGTCCAACAGCTAGTGTGAAAATAAGCGCTAGAAAACTTAATTTTTTTAAAACCTAATTTTTTTCATATTATAGGCCTCCTTTATTTATTTTATAATTTTTATTCAAAAATAAAATAGATTTACATAACTAATAATAATCATTATCAATTAAAACTTTCATAATAACACCTCTAAATAAACTTGTTTTGGAAGTATCTTATATATTAATAAGTTTATTTAAAGGGATTATTATATTTAATATATGGTATTCTATTTTATTCGTGAATATTATTATCTAAGTTAATTATTTTTTTATGTTTTAACAAAGCGTTGTTTTGGAGCAATAAAGAAACTTATTGCGAAAACTACGGCTAGTGTTAAAAACTATACTGAGATCCTGCAGCTATATTGAATGAATAACCTATAAACAATCCTAATACAGAACAACTTGCTCCGATTGTAGATGATAAAAAAATATCATAGTTTTTTTAGGCTGTTTGCATAGAGATATGCAGTTGCTGCTGGGGTAATCAACATTGCTACAATTAAAATAGTACCAACACTTTGCATTGCAGTAACAGACACTAGAGTTAATAGTATCATTAGTAAGTAATGATAGAAATTAACTTTCATCCCCATTGCTTTTTGCTAATAGTTCATCAAATGAAGTCAAGAGTAATTCCTTGAAAAATAGTTTAATAACTAAAAGAACAAAAACTCCAACTCCTATAGTAATATACATATCTAAATCTTGTACTGCTAGAATATTACCAAACAAGATATGGAAAAGGTCAGTAGAACTTTTCGCTACACTAATTAAGATAACCCCTAGAGCTAAGAATGAACTAAATGTTATTCCTATAGCTGTGTCACTTTTAATTATAGAATTACCTTTAATGAATGTTATGATTATTGATGCTAATAGACCAAAATACAATTGCACCAATAAAGAAATCTATCCCCAATATAAAAGATAGTGCCACACAGGAAGAACTGCATGAGAGATTGCGTCTCCCATTAATGACATTCCTCTTAGAACAATAAAACATCCAACAGCTCCAGCTACGATTCCAATAACAATAGCAGTGATTAAAGCATTTTTGTAAAAATGAAAACTATATAATCCGTCGATAAAATCTTTAATCATTAGTACCACCTCCCATAAAGAATAAGTCAGTACCATATGCTTTTGTTAAATTTTTCTCTAGTGAAAGTTTTTTTCAGTTTCACCGTATGCAATGACTTCTTTATTTAGTAACAATACATTATCAAAATAAGAATGAACTTTTCTTAAGTCGTGATGAACAATTAATATTGTATGACCTTTTTCTCGAAGGTCTCTTAATGTATTCATTATTATTTCTTCACTAACTGAATCGATACCCACAAATGGTTCGTCTAGGAATATATACTTCGCCTCTTGAACAAGACAACGAGCAATTAGTACACGTTGAAATTGTCCACCAGAGAGTTCACTAATTTGTCGATTAGAAAATTGTTCTAAGCCGACAATTTTTAAAAAGCCTCGTCAACTTTTTTTGCCAATCAGATTTTTAATTTTTTTAATATTCCAATCTTAGAATATAAGCCAAGAGAAACGCATTCTCTAACTTTTATTGGAAAGTTATAATCTATATTGATTTTTTTGTTCAACATAAGCGACATTGTCAAGATTTTTCTTTTCGAAAACTTTATCATCAATTGTTGTCTTACCTATTGAAGGTATTATATGTAGAACGGCTTTTTATTAAGGTAGATTTACCAGCACCGTTAGGCCCTATGATACCTGTAATACCAGGTCCTGTAATTTCTAAATTAATATTAGAAAGGGCAGGTGCTTGGTTATAAGTTACAGTTAAATTTTCTATCTTTATCATACTTGTCCCTTCTCTTCATATTTTATTGTATACATTAAAGTTTACCTTAGGAAAGAAAAATAAGTCAAGTAAATTTTGTTGTATTCAGAAAAACATGTATACAGCTAAATATATACAGAAAAATAATAATTATTTAGTTTAAAAAGTGAAAGTTTTTCAGAAAATAAAAACCTACCTTACAAAAAAATATTGTAAGGTAGAAATAAGGAGTAAATATGAAAAGTCTTTATTATAAGCTAGGGAGACTTATAATAAAAGAACATATGAAGTAATATAAAAATTACTTCACTTATAAGTATAACAGAAGTATATACAAAAAAACAAGAGGAAAATAGAATTTTTTTAAAAAAATACTACAGGTTTATTTTTGGTAAAATATTAATAAAACTCGATTTATATAAAAAGATTAAAATTTTTGATAATAATATATTTATAAATTTGTAGTTTAACTACAATTAATGCTATTATTATAGTAAAAATAGGAAGTACTTTATTTACTGTAAAGATGTAAATATCTTGTTTATATATATACATTTGAAAAAGTACTAATTAAATATTAAAAAAATTAATGTAATATTAAGTTAATTAAAATTAAAGAAAAATAGATTAATATAAAAATGTTTGAGATAATATATATAAAAAGGGGATAAATTTATATATGTAAATTGATTTTATAGATTTATTAGAATTACAAGTGTTTTCTTTGAGGATACAAAATAAAAAAAGAAGTTAGTTTTTTTAATGATAACTTCTTTTTATAATTTATTTTACTTCAAATTTTTTTCTCTAACAATTTTAGCTACTTGTTCACAATATTTATTAGTAAGTTCATCGCTACTTGCTTCGACCATTACTCGAATCAGATTTTTCAGTACCAGAAGCACGCAATAAAAATACGACCGTTACCTTCTAACTCTTTTTCTACTTTTTCACATTCAGCTAAAATCTCAACATCTTCCATAGCAGATTTTTTTATCTATTACTTTAATGTTTACTAATTTTTGTGGATATATACTAACCTCGCCAGCTAGTTCTTCTAGTGATTTACCAGAAGTTTTTGATGATATTAGCAAGTTTCACTGCTGTAAGTATACCATCACCAGTAGTTGCATAGTTCATAAGAATAATATGACCTGATTGTTCTCCACCAAGAGAGTAGTCGTTATTTCTCATTTCTTCAACAACATATCTATCTCCAACAGCTGTTTTTACCGATTGTAATCCATTTTCTTCTATTGCTTTATAGAAACCTATATTACTCATTACAGTAGATACTACCATGTTATCTTTCAATTCGCCTTGTTCTTTAAGGTGTTTTGCAAGAATAAACATTATTTTATCTCCATCGACAATATTTCCTTTTGAATCAACAGCTAGAACTCTATCACCATCACCGTCAAAAGCAAAAACCTACATCTACGTTATTTTCTTTTACGAAATTTGCAATAGTGTCTATTTTAGTTGAACCAACGTTATCATTGATATTAATACCGTTTGGTTTGCATCCTATAGTTTCAATGTCAGCTTCTAAATCGCCGAAGATGAATGGAGCTACTCCAGTTGTAGCACCGTTAGCACAATCTAAGGCAATTTTTTTATTCTAGATAGATCTCCAGAAATTGATTGTTTTTATATGTTGAATATATTTTTTGAGTTAACTCATTTCCACTATATAATTTTCCGATTTTTTTCAAAACTAGCATTTTTAATTTCATCAGTGTTATCAATTAAATGTTCGATTTCTAATTCTTGATCATCAGTAAGTTTGAATCCATCAGGTCCAAAAATCTTTATTCCGTTATCTTGATAAGGATTGTGAGAAGCAGATATCATTATTCCACTATCAGTTTCAATAGTCTTTGTAAGATATGCAATAGCAGGAGTAGGGATAGTTCCTACTGTCATTACATTAACACCAGTGCTAGTTAATCCAGCTGTTAATGCTTGTTCAATCATATCACATGAAATTCTTGTATCTCTACCTATTATTACTTTTTGGATGTTCTTTTTCAGTAAGTAATCTACCAAGAGCTTTACCTACTTTAAAACTTAAATCGGCAGTTAGTGATTCTCCTGCGATACCACGAATACCGTCTGTTCCAAAAATATTTTCTCATAAAAAAATAACTCCTTGTTTTATAATCTATATGAATATTACTATATAAAATAAAAATTAGTCAAGATTTAGGGTTGTTTTAAGCGTTTTAGTGAGGGAATTAATATCATATAAGTAGTTATTTAAATTTATAAAATTAGATAGGTTTAGTGTGTGATAATATAAAAATAAAGAGGCGACTTAAAATATAGATTGATTAAAAAAATCATATTTTTCAAGTCGCTTCTTTTAGATTTTTAGTTTTTCATAAAGTTAAAGAGTAATTTATAATTTTAAATGCTTTTAACTTTTGATAAGCTTTATTATTTATTATTTAATTTTTTTCAATATCTTCTAAAAACTTTTTTAGCTTCATCTTTATTGTTTTTAGAATAAACATGCTTATTATATATTATTGCACTTATAGAAATCATATGAGCTGAGACTGGAGCAGCTAAGAATAAGAATCCAATTGCTAAAAAGAATTTAAATTCAAGAACGTGTAAATATCTATAGAAATAAACAAATCCAGCAATAAGTACTAATTCAACAGCAAATGAACCAGTAACACCAGCAGCGTGAATTTTTAGTTAGTTCATCGGGTAATCTAATGAATCCAATCACAGTTGCTAACATAGCTATAATAGAAACTAAAAATTAGAAGTATAATAACAATATCTAAAAATATTATTTAGTATCATCACTGAAAACCTCCTTTTTAGCTAAGAATCTAGCAGTAACAACTGTACCAACTAAACAGATAATAGCTATTATAAGTATAAGAGAAATATATGAAAAAGTTTTTATAGTACATACTTACCAAAACTATTAAGCACATAAGAGGCATAGCAAGAAGATCACTTGCTATTAATTTATCAAAGATGCTAGGCTTTTTAACGATATAAATTAGTAAGAAGAATATCATAGCAATACTAGCGAAAATCCCCAATAAAACAGAATACTCTACAATTTTATCCATCTAAATCAACCTCCAATATTGCTTTTTTTCAAAAGCTATTTTTTTATACCTTCAATTTCACCAAGAATATCATCAGTATCTAAACAGTGAATATGTAAGACTTTATTATCATGACTAACATTTACCGTAAGAGTACCGGTGTTAAAGTAATCATGTTGGCTAAAAAGAGTAATTTGCCAATCTTTTTTTACTTCAAGAGGATATTCAAAAATGACAGGATTAACATCAAGATCTTTTTTTGAACATTAATTTTTAAAACATTCACATCTGCTTTTAGCAATTCAACTAAAAACATTAAGATTAATTTTTATCCATTTGTATACATAAATGTAGTATAGTTGTTCTCCTAAAATATTTTTTTAACAAATGTCTTTCTAAAGATGAATAATAATACCATCCCCCAGAAAAAAACCCAACTGCAAAAATATTCAGAATTATAACTTCCTGAAAAGAACATCCATATTACACCAACTAATATGTTAATTAAAAATTGTAGTGCCATAATTATGCTCCTTTCTTAAGTACTAAATCGATATAATGTTGAGGATTAAGTACCATTTGAATACCTTTATCGAAGAACCCATCTAATAGGTTACTGCTAACTCCAATAATTAATGCAATTACTACGATAGCGATAAGAGGGATTTGTACACCTTTAGGAAGTGGTTTTAAAAATTAAACTCTTATTTATATTATCGTAAAAGACATTTAAGAAAATTTTTAATTAAAGAGTAAAACACAACTAATCCAGATAAAGCAACAAGTATTGCAATAAATGTATTGTTGTTTGCTACTAATCCTTTAATTATTAAAGCTTTTACCATAAAATCCGCTAAATGGTGGTACTCCTGCTAATGATAAGACAACAATAAAGTATGTCCAACCTAGAAGAGGGTATTTGTTAATTAATCCAGATTTTTTTGAATATATTTAACACCACTAACGTAAATTATTAAGCCTACGATTATGAATAAAGCAGCTTTTAGAAGTATGTCATTAACAGTGTAGAATAAAGCACCTTTAACACCAAATGTATTTAATGTAGCTGTTCCACAAACCATTACTCCCTAGAGAAATTACAATATTAAATACTACTATTTGTTTTTAAATCTTTTTGGTAAATAGCTCCCAATACATCCGGCTATTATTGATATAGCACCTAAGATTAATAAGTATGATTTAATGAAGTTTGACTCGTAGTAGAATAGTCCATAAGTTCTGATGATCGAGTATAGTCCAACTTTTGTTAATAGCGCCCCAAAGATAATTGAGACAGCAATTGGAGGTGCTACATATGATCTATTCATCCAAGTGAATAGTGGGAATAATGCTCCTTTCATACAGAACACAAATATCATTACTGCGCCGACAAGGTATAATCCTCTTCGATCTGACATAGAAGAAATTGTTTGTGATATGTATGCCATATTTAAACTACCAACAATTGTATATAGATATCCGATACTTATTACGAATAAACTACCAGCAAAAACGTTCATTAGTACATAACTAATAGAAGATTTAAGTTGCTCTTTATTTATACCTACTAACAATAGTAAGTAAGAAGACATAAGTAAGATTTCGTAGAAAACAAAAAAAGGTTAAAAAAATATCTCCTGTAGTGAACGCTCCGTTAATACCTACCATTATTAATAAAAAAACCGGGATAGAAGAAGCTAAGTTCGCGAATTTTTATCTATTGTTTTAAAAAGAATATAATAAAGTTGCTAAAAAAATACTAATGATGAAGTTGTAACTAAAAACACTGTTCAGTCCATCTAAAGTCAATGTAATACCGAAAGGACTAGCCCAGTTACCCATTTCTAATATTAGTATTTTATGTTTATCTACAAGATAGATGTTGTAGATTGAAAATGCCAAAACTAACAGAGTAGCCAATGTTGTAAGTAAACGTTGCATGGCTATTCTTTTTCTAAATAATACTGTTATCGCAGCAAATAGAAGGGGTATAAATATTGGAATAACAGGTAAATTACTATGCATTATTTCTCTCCTCCTTCATATTTTCAACGTCTTCAAGATCAATTACATTATCGCTTCCTTTTAGTTTGTAGTTAGCGATATAAATTGAAATTAATAAACAAGTTACTGCAAAACCAATAACGATAGCAGTAAGAATAAGTGCTGCTGGAATTGGGTCTATATAATTTTTTCCTAGTTCTGAGATAATAGGGATATCTCCATCATATAAACCACCTGCGATAAGAATAATTAGGTTAGCAGCATGTCCAAAAAGACCAACACCGATAATTATTCGCATCATACTCTTAGAAAGCATAAGGTAAAACACCAAAACCAACAAGAATACCGCATAAGATAATCATATAAAATTCCATTATTTACCATCCTTTCCAAAAGCTAATATTACTGACATTAATACACCAACAACTACGAAGTAAACACCTAAGTCGAAAATCGCAGCTGTGTGTAATTCCATCTCTCCCATAATTGGAACATGGATATGAGTGAAGTGATGTTTAAAGAAATTTTTCCAACAATGACGCCACTAAAAGCTGTTCCGATAGAGAAAAGTAAGCCGACTGCTGTTACATAAACGTAATTAATTGGAAGTAGTTTAGTAACTTTGTCTACTCCATATGTGAACATAGATAAAGCAAGAGCCATTGTACAAAGGAGTCCACCTACGAAACCACCACCGGAAGGAAGTGCCCACCGAAGTATAAACTAAGTGAAAGTAGAAATATACAACCTGAAATAATTGCAGATAATGATTTTAAAATTACATCATTAGTTTTCATCTTTTGGTCCTCCTCTTTTAATGATTTTGAACATAGCATAAATTATTAGAGCTACCATTGTCATAACTGTGATTTCAAATAGGGTATCAAATCCTCTGAAATCAACGATAATAACATTTACTATGTTTCCACCACCAGATGCTACAACATTGTCGAAATAAAATTGGCTGATTTCTGATGGGTTTTTGTATGCATAAGATACAAGTCCTACAATTATAAAACTAATACCAGTCAGTGTTGCAATAATTGCGTTTGTAAGTTTGAAACTATTTTTCTACTTGTTTTTGTTTTTATCAGTTAATAGAATGAAAGCTATTAAGAAGATAATTGTAGAAATTGACTCGATGACGAATTGTGTCATTGCCAAATCAGGTGCTCTGAAAGTTACATATAAACCAGTCATCATAAATCCAACACCAGATGAAAGGATTATAAGTACTAATCTATTGTAAACTCTTGTAAGAGCTACACAACAAAGGACAATACATAATCCAATGAATATATTCATATAATGAATAGTAGAGAAGTTATTCATTATCATAGGTCTACCAATTGCAAAATAACCACCGATAATAGTCGCTGATAGACCACAGAATATATAACTCATATTTCTTCTTAGTTGATTTGTGATAAATGCATCGTGAAGTCCACCACTAACTTTATGTAATAATATACCTAAATTGTTGTATGCACCGTGAATAGATACAATGCTAGGGTTTATTGAATAAATACCATTACCACTAGCGAAAACTTTATAAATTACAAAGCTTGCGATTATAACAAAAAAATAGAAGTAAGGAGTTCGCTTGATAGGAAACTATCGTGATGAACATGAGTTATTACCTCGTTATTTGTTGTTTTTTTACTGCAAGAGCAGCTTGTTGAGCTGGAATTACTATATAATCTTTAATAAATGTGTTAATAATCACAAAGATTACTAGTATTATTGGAGATATAAACATACCATTACTTGGTAAGTGAAGTTTTTTTGCTCCAAGTACTTTTTTTATTAAATGTTCCTAAAAATGGTTTGAAAGCTAGTATTAATGAATATACTGCTGTTCCTAAAGCTGCAATAACTACAGCTACAACTATTATCATATAGAGCATACTAGAGCTTAATAAGCTATATACAGCTGTTAAGAAATATTCTTTTTGAATAGAATCCACTTAATGGTGGAATTCCTGCCATAGAGAATCCAGCGATGACGCTTAATATGAATCCAAGTGGCATATATACTCTTAATCCTCTAAGCTGCTCGATGTCTCTAGAATGAAATGAATGATCTATAATACCAGTTATCATAAATAGACTTGCTTTGAAGGCAGCATGGTTAATAATGTGGAAACATACTGCATAAAATGCAAATGTATAAATATAATGATTATCATTATAAAGTCCTAAGTTTGCAATACCAATCATAAGAGTCATCATACCTAGTTGACTGATAGTTGAATATGCTAAAATACCTTTTAAATCTTTTTAAGAAGATCGCAGATATTGATCCTATTAACATCGTAATTGTTCCAAAAATAATTAAGATATTTCCGAAAAGTAGTTGAAAAATGCGAAAAACAATTCCGATTCGAAGTAATAAATATATACCAGCTTTAACCATTGTAGCTGAATGAAGGTAACTACTAATCGGTGTAGGAGCAGCCATTGCATCAGGTAACCAGATATGAAATGGAAATTGTGCTGATTTAGTGAATGCACCAAATATTATTAAAATCATTGCGATTACATATTTACTGTTATAACCATGATTTCTAGTGAATTCAATTATTTCACTAATATTAAAACTACCGGTAATATTATTAAGAACAAAAATACCTGCTAACATTAAAACACCACCGAAAAACAGTAATAATTAGTGATTTTTAATGCACCTCTTCTTGAAGCATCGTTTTCGTGCCAATAACTAATAAGAAGGAAAGAAGATACAGAAGTCATTTCCCAAAACATGTACATGCTTAGCATATTATCAGATAATACAACTCCTAGCATAGCTGACATGAATATTAGTAAAAATATATAAAAATTTATGTAATTTTTTTCATCTGTAATGTTCATATAGTAACATGAATACAAAAATTACTAAGGTACCAATTCCTGTAATTAGTAATGAGAAAAGGAGTGATAAACCATCAAGATTTAGGTTAATATCAAGTCCTGCATTAGAAACAAATGCTAATTTTTTTATAGATTGTCCCACCTGAATAGATATTTTTTTAATATTCGAAACAAAAATATCCAAATAGAATTAATGGTACAATTATAACAAATTTTTCCAGTATGGATATTTTTTTGAAGTTTTTTTCCTTAAAAAAAGGTACGAAAAAGCATCGCAATAACTGGTAAAAAAAGACAGCTAATTGTAACATAAAAAAACCTCTTTCTAATTTATTTTTTTATAACATTAATTATATAACAAAATTGATTAAATTACTATTAATATTCAATTTTTTTATCTAATTATTTTTTTCAATAAAAAAATCGCTGTATATAACAAGATAATATTATAAATTCTTAAATAAACGATGTAATTATGTATTAATTATTTTTTAAAAAGAATGAATATTATTTTATAAAGGTTAGAATATATGTTGTATAGAGTTTTACGAATGAAAATTTCGATGAAAACATTGTAGAAAAACTTATTGTTTTTCTGAATATTCAATGGAAAATATAGATAATTATTTTTTTCTAATATAGCTTGTTTAAGATAAAAAAAGGTATAATAAAAGTTATTAATATATTTACAGGGGGACTAACTGATGTCACATAAACAAACACCACATATTAAACCAAACGGAGTAGAAATTGCCGAAACTATTCTTTTACCAGGATCCGTTAAGAGCGAAATTTATTGCTGAAACATTTTTTTAGAAGATGCGGTTTGTTTTAATGAAGTGCGTGGTATGCTAGGATATACTGGAACATACAAAGGTAAAAAGATTTCTGTAATGGGAACTGGTATGGGACCAGCTAGTATTGGTATTTATTCTTATGAATTAATTCATACTTTCGGTGTGAAAAACTTAATTAGAATTGGAACTTGTGGAGCATTACAACCAGAAGTGAAATTATATGATGTAATCTTAGGTATGGGATCTTCTACAAATTCAAATTATATGCACCAATATAATATTCCAGAAACTATAGCTTAACAGCTTCATTCGATTTATTATTAAAAGCATACAATAGAGCTCAAGAAATGGGACAAGCTGTTCATGTAGGGAATATCTTATGCAGTGAAATTTTCTATAATGCTGATGAAAAAGCTATGGAAAAACTGGATTAAAATGGGAGTTTTAGCTGTTGAGATGGAAAGTACTGCATTATACGCTAACGCTACTGCAGCAGGAGTTAATGCTTTAACAATTTTAACAGTAAGTGACTCTTTAGTAACAGGAGAAGAAACTACTCCAGAAGAAAGACAAACAGCATTTACTAAAATGATGGAGATTGCTTTTAGGTCTAGCATAAAAATAAAAATTTATAGATAATTTAGAGGTAATATTATATGAGTAACTATCAAGAATTATATGAAAAAAATGGTTAAACAGTTCAGCTTTTAACTGAAGATGAAAAAAACTTCAATTAAAAAAATGTAGCTGATGATGAGGTAGAAAAAGAAGATAGATTTTTATAAAGAACTAGAATTCGGAACTGCAGGATTACGTGGTAAAGTAGGTATGGGTTCAAATAGAATGAATAGATTTATTATTGCTCGTGCTACAAAAGCGTTAGCACAAACTATTATCGACAATGGATTACAAGAAAAAGGTATTGCTATTGCACACGATCCACGTCTTTTTCTCAAAAAGAATTTGCTAAACTAGCAGCATTAGTAATGGCTAGTAACGGAGTTAAAAGCATACTTATTCGAAGATTTACGTCCAACTCCAGAATTATCATTTGCAGTTCGTTACTTAGGAACAGCTAGTGGTATTAATATTACAGCAAGTCATAATCCTAAAAGAATATAATGGATATAAAGTATACTGGCAAGAAGGATCTCAAATTAAATCTGACATAAGCGATAAAGTTTTTAGAATACATTAACTCAATGGATATCTTTGACAACTATGTTACTTTAACAGAAGAAGAAGCTCAAGAAAAAGGATTGCTAGTTTACATTGGTCAAGAAATTGATGAAGAATTTTATAGAGAATCTTTAAATTGTGCAATTAATGATGAAAATATTGATAAAGACATTTCTGTAGTTTATACGCCATTAAATGGAGCAGGGTACAAAGCTGTAACAACAGTTCTTGCTCGTCGCGGATTCAAAAATGTTCATGTTGTTGAGGAACAAAAAGATCCTGATGGAACTTTCCCAACAATTGAATATCCAAACCCAGAAGATACTGCAGCATTTGAATATGGTGAAAGATTAGCTAAAGAAGTTAATGCAGATGTAATCATCGCTACTGACCCCGACTGTGACCGTCTTGCTGTAGAAGTAATTCACAATGGTAAAGTAGTTTCTCTAAATGGTAACCAAGCTGGAGCGGTATTAGTTCAATATGTTATTGAAAATCTTGCCAAACAAAATAAACTTCCTGAAAACCCAGTATTAGTTAAATCTATCGTAACTTCTAAAATGGTTGAACCACTTTGTAAAGAATACGGAGTAGAAGTAATTGACGTTCTAACTGGATTTAAAAACATCTGTGCATTACCAAATGAATGGGATATTACAGGTGAGAAAAACTATGTAATGGGATATGAAGAAAGTATCGGATACAACGTTGGTACATTCTTACGTGATAAAGATGGTGTTACAATCGCTATGTTATTAGTAGAAGCTGCAGCATTCTACAAAACACAAGGTAAAAACATTAGTTGATGTACTTGATGGCTTCTATGAAAAAAATATGGTTACTACCTAGATAAAACTATCTCAATCGTTTTTAGAAGGAGCAGCAGGTGCTCAAAGAATTAAACGTATGATGGAAAAAAATACCGTGAAATTTTTTTGCTCGTGAAATAGCTGGAAGCGAAGTAGTAGCTATTACTGACTACTTAGTACAAAAAGAAAAAACTGTTGCTACTGGTGAAGAAAAAGATATCGAAATCGAAAAAACTGATGCTGTTAAATTCAGCTATTCAGACGAATCTTGGTATACTTTACGTCCAAGTGGAACAGAACCAAAAAGTAAAACTTTATATCTATGTTAAAGATGCAGATAAGAAAGTTGCAGAAGAAAAATTAGTTAAATTTGAAGAAAAAAAGTATTAGAATTACTTTACTCAATTGATTAATAATAAGAAAAAAAGGAAGTGAGAAAAAGATCTCGCTTCCTTTTTTTCTATTTACTATAATATTTTAGGTATTCTTTACAAAAATTGTCTTGCTGTTAATTTCCCGCTTTGTCTATCTGCGTATGAAAAACTAACAAATTTTGAAATTTCGTCAGTATATTCTACTTTTGGTAAAGGTTTCTCAAGGACAGTTTCTTTATTAATAGCGAATGTTGAGAAACAGATTCCAACTAGACGAGTATGTCTAGTTTCATGATTAAATGCACTTAACTCAGCAAAAATCTCTACACTTCTTGTACCAACTCTAGAAATATAACTATCAATAATTAATGCTTCGTGTCTATGTACAACGTCTAAAAATTGATATGTGTCAATACTTGCAGTAAAGAAGGGTAGGTGTGTATATCTACGTATTACTAAACCTTGAACATCGTCAAGCCAGTATAGAGTTTGTCCACCAAATAATGTGTCATGTCTGTTCATATGGTTAGGATAAATAGTGTGGAAGTTTTTCAATCCTAGTATCTTTATAATTCATAACTTCTTGCATGAAAAAGATCTCCTTAAAATTTAATTTTTACTAATGTCTAATATAAAATTAGAATACTTATGTAATTGTAACATAAATATAAAGATTTATTAAAGTAAGATTGTCTATAATATTATAAAAAAAGATATATGATTATAACCTTTACATTTTGTTAAAAAGTATATTATAATAAAAATAAAAATACAAACGAGGTGAAGAATAATGAAATATGAAACTATGTTAGAACGTTTTTTTAGGATATGTTAATTTCAAATCAAGATCTAATGCAGCCAGTACGACAATCCCGTCTACCCCAGAGCAAAAAAAGATTTCTTACGTATGTTAAAAGGTCAACTAGAAGAACTAAATCTTAGTGATATAGTTTTTAAACGAGGAAAAATTGGTTTTTAACTGCAACATTACCAGCCAATACTGATAAACCTTATGATAAAATAGGTTTTTATTTCTCATGTTGATACAGCTGATTTTAACGTTGAAGGTATTAACCCACAAGTTATTGAAAAATTATGATGGAGAAGATATAGTTTTAAATAAAGAATTAAATATTGTAATGACTAAAAGAAGAGTTTCCTAATTTAAACAATTATAAAAATCTTACATTAATTACTACAGATGGTACAACATTACTAGGAGCTGATGATAAAGCTGGAATTACGGAAATTGTTGAAGCTATTAAATATTTAAGTGAACATCCTGAAATAGAACATGGGGATATTCGTATTGCTTTTGGTCCTGATGAAGAAATTGGACGTGGAGCTGATCATTTTGATGCCAAGGGCTTCGCTACTGATTATGCTTATACTATGGATGGTGGAGTTCTTGGAGAACTTCAATACGAGAGTTTTAATGCAGCTCAAATTACATATAAAATTACTGGTGTAAGTGTACATCCTGGTACAGCAAAAGGTAAAATGAAAAATGCAAATATGATTGCTGCTGAATTAGCTTCATTATTCCCGGAAAAAGAGGTTCCTGAACATACTGAAGGATATGAAGGATTCTATTTATTGCATAATATGCAAGCAAGAATAGAAGAAGCTGAAATGGTTTATATAATTCGTGATCATGACAAAGAAAAAAATTCTTGGCACGTAAAAAATTCGCAGAAGAAGTTGCTGATAAAATTAATGGAAAATATGGTAATGTTGTTGAATATGAATTATATGATCAATATTATAATATGGGTGATGTGATTAAAGCAGATAAACGCTGTGTTGACGTAGCTGAACAGGCTATAAAAAAATGTTGGTGTGACACCATTAATTATTCCAATACGTGGAGGAACTGACGGTTCTAAAATTTCTTACATGGGAATACCAACGCCTAATATTTTTGTTGGTGGAGAAAAACTTCCATGGACAATATGAATTCAGTTGTTTAGAACATATGAAAAAAAGCAGCTGATACAATAGTGGAGATAGCAAAACTAGCAAAAAAAGTAGAAAAAAATTACACCTTGGTGTCAAAGATAGTAGGTGTAAAAAAATAAGATAATATAGAAATAAATTTATTAACTAGTTATGACTGAGAAAGATGCATTAGTTTGTTTATAAAAACTATTTAATTATTGTCTTTAAAAATTATGAATATAGATACTTTAAAAAGCAAGGTTTATGATAAATCTTGCTTTTTAAGTTTTCTTATCAAAGAGTTATATCTTTATTTATATAAAAGTATTTTTGAAATTTGAAAAAAATGATAAAAAAATCATGCAATAGCCTTTAATATATGGTACAATAGTAATGTATATTAACTAAAAAAATTGAAAGAGAGGATGGTTGTAAGATGACAAAAAAACATTTTTATGTTACAACGCCTATTTATTACCCAAGCGGTAACTTACACATAGGGCATGCTTATACAACAGTAGCGTGTGATGCTTTAACTAGATATAAAAAAAATTAAGTGGATTTGATACATACTTTTTTTAACAGGTACAGATGAACACGGTCAAAAATTCAACAAAAAGCTCAAGAAAAAGGAATTTCAGAACAAGCTTTATGTGGATGAAATGATTAAAGATATTAAAAAAATTATGGGAAGCTATGGATATTAACTATAGTAAGTTTATTCGTACTACAGATGATTATCACGAAAGAGCAGTAGCTGAAATTTTTGACAGATTAGTTGAAAAAGGTGATATTTATTTAGGAGAATACAAAGGTTGGTATTCTATTAGTGACGAAGAGTATTTCACAGAAACACAACTTCAAGAAGTATTCAGAGATGAAGAAGGTAATATGATTGGTGGTATTGCACCAAGTGGAAATGAAGTTAAATTAGTAAGTGAAGAATGTTACTTCTTCAAAATGAGTAAATATGCTGATAGATTAGTTAAATACTATGATGAACATCCTGAATTCATTCTACCTGAAAGTAGAAAAAATGAGATGCTTAACAACTTCATTAAGCCAGGATTGGAAGATTTAGCAGTTACTCGTACAACTTTTGATTGGGGAGTGAAAGTAAAATCTAATCCGAAACACGTTGTATATGTTTGGATTGACGCTTTAGTTAACTACATTACAGCTTTAGGTTATGCAACTGGAGAAAGTGAAGAACTATTCAATAAATACTGGCCAGCAGATGTACAAGTAGTTGGGAAAGAAATCGTACGTTTCCACGTAATTTATTGGCCGATACTTCTAATGGCATTAGATTTACCACTACCTAAGAAAATTTTTGCTCATGGTTGGTTATTAATGAAAGATGGAAAAATGAGTAAATCTAAAGGTAATGTAGTAGATCCTTATATGTTAATAGAACGTTATGGTTTAGATGCAGCACGTTATTATTTATTACGTGAAGTTCCGTTTGGTCAAGATGGAATTTTCACACCTGAAAGCTTTATCGATAGAATAAACTCAGATTTATCAAATGATTTAGGAAATCTATTAAATAGAACTATTTCGATGATTAATAAATACTGTGGTGGAGTAATTCCAAAATTTGTTGAACCAACTACAGAATTTGATAAAGAATTAATAGAACTTTCAAAAAGAAGTTATTAAAGAGTATGCAGAGTATATGGAAAACATGCAATTCTCTAAAGCATTAGAAGCAGTGTGGAGATTTATTTCTAGAACTAATAAATATATCGATCAAACAACACCTTGGATATTAGCAAAAGATGAAGCTAATCAACCTGAATTAGATAAGGTAATGAATTACTTAGCTGAGAGTCTTCGTATAGCAACAATTTTAATAGCTCCAGCTTTTAACAAAAGCTCCAGTAGAAATTGCTAAGCAATTAGGAATTAAAGAAGATTTACTGGTCTTTGAATCAGCTAAAACATTTGGAGTGTTTGATGGAACTGTAAAAGTTGTAGAAAAACCAATGCCAATATTCCCAAGATTTGATAAAGAAGTAGAGGTAGAGTATATTAAGACTCAAATGTCTCCAAAAGCCTTAGAAAATCTTGAAACTGAAACAAATGACACACAAGATGACTCTTATGTTGAACTTGCCGAAGAAATCACAATTGATAAATTCTTTGAAACTTCTTTAAGGGTTGCACAAGTTTTAGAATGTGAGAAAGTTAAGAAAAGTTCTAAACTATTAAAATTTAAGTTAGACTTAGGGAATCATCAAAGACAAATAGTATCTGGAATTGCTAAATACTATGATCCGGCAGAATTAGTTGGTAAAAAAAGTAGCTGTAGTAGCTAACTTAAAACCGGTTAAATTATGTGGGGAATTAAGTGAGGGAATGATTTTATCAGCAGAAAAAGATGGGGTTTTACGTGTAGTAGAAATTAATGCTGAAATTCCTAATGGTGCAGAAATTAGATAGTAAATAAGAGGATATAGCTTAAAAGCTATGTTCTCTTTTCTTAGATAAAAACCACCTTGATAAAGTACCAAGGTGGTTTAGTTTGTTATCTCGTTGTTCTTTTTTGATTATTTTTGTGAATTGGTATTAGCAGTATTTTTTTATTATCATTCTCGTTATTTTTTGGTTTAGGAGATTCTCTGTTAACTTCGGTTACACGAACAGGATTTACAGGAACAAATGTTCCATCAGTTACATGATAAACTAATCTGTTGTTTTTAGAGATACCTATACCATTAATGTTTAGCTGTGCTCCATTACCATAAGTAGATCTAACGCTGCTAAGTGATTCGTCAGAATAAATATTTTGTGTAGTTAAGAATTTAATTGCTACTGGACGAGAAATAAAGTTTTTCAAGTTGATCATTTTTTTCTTATCTACAGAGACAAATTTTTTTCATTAGCTGTAATGTATTGACCTTGATGGTCTCCAGAAGAAATATGGTACATAACATAGCCGGCAGGTGAAATTATTTTATCAACTGTTAATTTAGTTCCAGGTTCGATTACATCGCCAGGTTCAGACCAACCAGCAGATTTGAATGCATGAATTTTTCTTATTAACTGTTACTTCGCGATCTACATCAAAAAGAATATGATGTAAATGTTCCTGCAAGTTTTGCAGTAATTTCTTCATCTTGCGCATCTGAATCGATACGAACAGCATCAGCTTGTTCTTGAGCTTTCAGAATTTTTAGCTTTTTCTTCAGCTTCTTTTTGTTTCTTCAATTCTTCTGTTGTATCGACAGATGTAGTATTAGTTTCTCCAAAACTTACATAGTGTTCTTTTTGCAGAAGATATAAATTTCAGTGTAATTAAGAAACAAATTGATAATAATATTGCTAAAATAATTGATGTAGCAATTTTCACTTTAATATTTTTGTGAGACTTTTTCTTATTCCATCATAGTTTTCAATTTTGCTTTTTGAATATTTTTTTAGAAATAAAAGCTTTGATGCTTAAAAGTGAAACTAAAAAAATATTTCTTGATTTGCTGTCAATATATTTAACTCTAAAAAGCTGTTTCATCTTCATTAACAACTTCTGTTTTTTTATACTATGTATTTCTTTTTTTAGACCATCTAATTTATATTCGATTTCTAGGTTTTTTTGAATCTTTTCAATTACTTTTTTTCTCAGATGTAATATCTTTTAATATAATTTGTCGTTGAGAATTTAAGTTATTAAGCCTTTTTTTCTTCAAGAGTAATTTTTTTCTTTATCAGCTTTTTCTATTTTTTTAAGAGTAGAAACAATCAGTTTCTTTTTCTTCAATTTTATCTTCTAGAGAAATTAATGAAGTTTGTAATGAAAGAAGTGTGTTTTCGTGTTCTTTCATTTCATTTTCTTTTTGTAATAATTCTAGTTTCTTTCTATCTTCTAGTAATTGGAATTCTTTTTCTTTTCTTCTGTACTCTCGTTTTCTTTTATCAGCTTGTTCTTTCTCAATACGTTGACGTTCAAGTTCTTTTTCACGAGCAATACGCTCTTTTTCAAGACGTTCTTTTTCACGTTTATCAGCTTTTTTTCTTTTTCGATACGTTGACGTTCAAGTTCTTTTTTTCACGAGCAATACGTTCTTTTTCAAGACGTTCTTGTTCGCGTTTTTTTCAGCTTTTTTTCTTTTTCAATACGTTGACGCTCAAGTTCTTTTTCGCGAGCAATACGTTCTTTTTCAAGACGTTCTTTTTCACGTTTTTTTCAGCTTTTTTTCTTTTTCTATACGTTGACGTTCAAGTTCTTTTTCACGAGCAATACGTTCTTTTTTTCTAATCTTTCTTTTTCAGCTCTGGCAAGCTCATTTTTCTTTTTTCTTCTTCTATTTTTACGTTGTTGCTCTTCGAATTGTTTTCTAGCTTTTTCTAATTCAAGAGCGCGTTTTTTTAATTCTTGTTCTTGTTGTTTAACTTCTTTTTCTTTTTTTACGAAGTTCTTTTTCTAAAAGTAGTTTCATCTATATTTGAGTCTATTTTTTTAGAATTTATAAATTCATTGTTCTTAAAAATTTAAAGACTTAACTTGTTTTTTTAAAAACGACCAAAAAAAGATGTAGAGTTATCTTTTTCTTCAGTCGAATCTGTAGCAAACATTATTAACTACTATATCTTTTTCTTCTTTTGACATAAAAAAATAATCCTTTCAAGCGATATTCCATACTATTATATCATAAAATTATAACAAAACTACATAAAAAAACGTTTGAAATCACATTAAATTATACAAAAAAACTTTCAACTCTAATTGAAATATGTTATCATTAAGGGTAGATAGTTTTATCAATAAATATTAAATTTAAAAGAGGTATTAATTATGAAAAAAACAATAAGCTTTTAAAGGAACTCCAGTAACTATTGAAGATAAATTAAATGTTGGGGAAGTATTCCTGAATTTTAGAGCTGTTACAAAAAAACATTATCAGAATTTGAGCTAGTTGATTACAAAGGAAAAAAAGTAATTGTTAATACTTTTCCATCAGTAGATACAGGAATATGTGCTTTTACAAACTATTAGCTTTTAATAAAGCAGTAGGCGACTTAGCGGATACAGTAGTAATCACAGTATCGAAAGATTTACCATTCGCATTAGGTAGATTTTTGTGCGGATAAAGAAATTAATAATGCAATTACAGTTTCTGATTATAAATACCGTGATTTTTGAAAAATAACAACGGTCTTTTAATTGAAGAATTAGGTTTATTATCTCGTGCTGTATTTGTTCTTGATGAAGAAGGAGTTATTCGCTATAAAGAGGTGTTAGAGGAGATCGGTGAAGAGCCAAATTATAACAATGCTCTAGAAGCACTTAAGAAACTATAGTGAGGTAATAGATGACAGAATTAAAATATATAAATAAAGAAGAAAAATAAGAGCTTACAAATTAAAGATTTAATAACATTAGGATTATATACTATTTTTATTAATTCTTGTTATGGCTGTTGGAATTGGTATTTCTACACTTTTAACAGCTGTGGTATTTGGAGGGAAAGTTTATTTCGCAACATATACATCTATAACTTCAGCATTTGTCTGTGGAAGTGTATATAGCTTGATTTTTTTAATAAAATAAATAAGAATATGGCAATATTCATTATGATTGCAATTATGGGAATATTTTTTTGGCTGTTTCTGGTCACTCAGTGCTTGGAGGAGTTGTAATGATAATATCAGCAGTTTTTAGCAGAAATAGCTTTTTAGATATGGTAATGAGTATCTATCATATTTATTCTTTAACTTAGGGACAATTGGGATAATTTTACCAATGTTCTTTATGAAGGATTCATATGTTAAACATCTTCAAAGTAGAAATTATTCTGATGAAAAAAATTAAATTAGTTATGAGCACTACTGATATGAAGACATTCATTTTTTTATAGTGATATTTACAATAATCTTCTCAATAGTAGGAACATACTTAGGGAGAAAATTATATTTTTAAAAAAACTTCAATAAAAGCAGGATTATAATATGTTGAAGCTAGATATTAGAACTAAGATTTTTTTATATTAGTTGTTGCTAATATATTAATGTTTAAAAATTATGACAGTTAATATTCACTTATTGGTTGCACTTTTGCTTTTCTATATACTTAGGTATAAGTTCTAACGTAAAAAGAATGTCTAGATTTTTTTCGGAATATATCTCTTCTTTACTGTTTATGAGGTGTTTTTTTGCACACACAGTGATACTTCAAGTTATAGACAGTTTCTTATTACTAACAGGATTAATGTTTAAAACTTTATATTTTCCATTGTGTGCAGGTATGGCATTAGTAAGTAGTTCGAAAGTATCTGAATTGATTTGTTTTTTTAAGAAGTATAAGATTACCTAAGAAAATGATCATTGTTTTAGCAGTTTTATATAGATTTTTTTCCCAGTATTACTTACAGATTATAGGTTAATTAAAAAAATTCATTAAAAAAATGAAAGGGATTGGAGTAAGTAGAGGATATTACTTACTTCATCCATTTAAATTTTTTTGAATATATATTTGTCCCTTATGTAATTATAAGTACTAATATTGCTAATGAACTTTCTGTATCGTGTTTATGTAGAGGGATTGATAATGAGGAAAAAAACCAAGTAGCTACATCGAACTAAAAATTTAATAAAATAGACTATATAGTTATGACAATAGTAGTAATTGCATGTTGTTGTATTATATTTTTTTGAGGTGATAGATTGATAACATTTAAGAATTTTTAATTATAAATATATAGAATCAAAAACAATTAAATATTGAAAATTTGTCGCTGGAAATTAATAAAGGTGAGTGTGTTTTTATTTACGGGGGCAAGTGGCTGTGGGAAAACAACAATTATGAGAGTTTTAAATGGTTTAGCTCCTGAATTTTTTGATGGTGGTTTTAGTGGCGAATTTAAAGTGGCACACTTAAGTATAGGAGATCGATTAAAAAGAATTTTTCAAAAAGTAGTAGGTAGTGTTTTCCAAAAATCCTAAAAACCAATTTTTTTAATTTGGACTCTACGAGTGAACTTGCTTTTTAGTATGGAGAATTATGGATATTCTAAATCGGAAATACAAAAATAGAATAGATGAAGTAGTATCAGATTTCTCTGCCGAATATCTATTAGATAGAAATATTTTAGAGTTAAGTGGTGGAGAAAAACAAAAATTAGCTTTTTATGGCTAGTATGATGTTAGATGCTGATGTATATGTTTTAGATGAAATTACTAGCAACTTAGATCTCAAAGTCAATTCAGTTAATTTCTTCAATAATAGAAACGTTGAAAAAGAAAGGTAAAACAATCATTGTTGCTGAACATAGGATATATTATTTGAAAGACTTAATTGATAGAATGTATATTATTAAAGATGGAAGATTAATTCATGAGGTTACTAAAGAACAGCTCTCAGACTTTGATAGTAGATCATGTCAAACAAGACAAATAGATTTATCTAAGGTTGAACTTGGTAAGAAAGAACCTAGAAATATTAAGAAAAAAATTATTTGAATATAGAACAGCTTGATTATAAAGTACATAATCATCAAGTATATTTGAAAAAAATGAGAGTTTTTTTCTGCATCAAGAATTTATTCTATAATTGGTGCTAATGGATGCGGTAAAACTACTTTTGCTAATGCGCTAAGTGGTTTACACAAATCTAAGCATAAAGTTAATTTGAATGATAAAAAAATCTTAATAAAAAGGATTTAATACGAAGCACTTTCCAAGTAATGCAAGATGTGAACTATCAATTGTTTACTAATCTTGTAGAGAAAGAGATAAAACTTGGAAGTAACAATCTAGAGTTATTTGATGAGGTAGTTGATAAATTAAACATTAGGAAATTTTTAAATCGCCATCCGAATACGCTCTCTGGTGGTGAGAAACAAAGGGTAGCAATAGCATCTGCTTTACTCTCAAACAAGAAAATTTTTAATTTTTGATGAACCTACTAGTGGTCTAGATTATGTGAATATGATAGAATTAAGTAATTTAATTGAACAAATAGCTAAGAATGATGTAGTAATATTTATAATTACACATGATTATGAGTTCCTATGTCAAGTTTCCGATGAAGTTCTTTATTTTTGATAAACAAGGTATAAAAAGAACGAATAGAAGTAAAATGAAAAATAATAAAAATAAAATATTAGAAATGATGAGTTAATGTACATTGTATATTAACTCATTTTTTTAGCTCAAATGATTTGTTAAATTGCGATTATCGTGATAAAAATATATAGGTCGTAGGAAATAATAAAGATAAGGAGGGAACTTATGTCATACGCTTCAGATATGAAAAAGAGCTAACTTTAATAGAAATAACAAAGATAGAGAATTTTTTTATCAGAGTTGTCTGCTCTTATAAAAATGAATGGTGTATTAAATATATCAAATGGTAGGCTAAGTTTAAGTTTTTCAAACAGAGAATGCCTCAATAGCACGAAGAATGTTTTTCTTTAATAAAAATATTTTTTTATGATGTTCATGTGAATATTTCAGTACGAAAAAAAGTTAAAGTTAAAGAAAAAAATAATGTTTATATTTGCCGTTTAGATCAAAAATGTAAAAAGAAATCTTAACGGATCTTTATATTTTTAAAATGAAAATTATACAATGAGAATTGATATAGCTAAAGAATTGATTGATACTGATGAGAAAAAAAGGGCCTATCTGCGTGGTGCATTTTTTTAGCTGGAGGATCGATTAATAACCCTCGTACATCGAGTTATCATATGGAAATTTTTTCTCATCATATGAGGAACATAATAAAGAACTAAATGAATTATTAAATAGTTATAAGTTAAATGCTAGAAGTCTTGAAAGGAAGAAAGGTTTCATAGTTTATATTAAAGAATCAGAGAAAATAGCTGAATTTATTAATTTAGTAGGGGCTTTTTCAAGCTTTATTCCAATTTGAGGATGAAAGAATTGTTAGAGATATAAATAACTCTGTTAATAGAATGCAAAATTGCGATATGGCCAATATGAATAAGACTGTTAATGCATCTGCAAAAGCAGGTTGAGGATATTAACATAATAGAAGAAAAGAATTGGTTTTAGACAACATTGATGAGAAGCTTCGAGTTGTAGCCGAGGCAAGGCTTAAGTATCCAGAATATCCTTTGAAAGAAATTGCAGAAATGATTGAGGATGGAAAGTTATCAAAAATCAGGGTTGAATCATAGGTTTAGAAAAAAATTGCAAAAAAATAGCAAAAAGAATTAAAAGAAGGAACATACCAAGCAAAAATAAAATGAAAGGATGAGAAAAAAAGATATGAGTAAGTGGGATGAACAAATACTAGTAGTAAATAGAAAAGAATTATTTAATAATGAGGAAAAATCATTTTTTTATGGATTTATACAAAAAAATGATGAAAAAAACAAAGAAAAATTATTGATACATTCGAATCTTATGAAGTAAAAACGTCGTGGAGATATGGAAGAAGATTCAAGTTATAAACAACTAATAGGATATGTTTTATTAAAAGATGCTAATACAAATGAAGTTCTTGTATATAAACGCCTAGTAGGTGGTGGTGAAGCGAGACTTCACGGGAAAGCTTCTGTTGGTATTGGTGGTCATATGAATGAGGTTGAAGGAAAAACAATTTTTGAAATGTTAAAAATCAACGCAGCTAGAGAATTAAATGAAGAAGTGGGTGTTTCAGAAGAAGAAGCGTTGAATAACTTACACTTTATAGGTTTAATAAATGATGACAAGACTGAAGTAGGACAAGTACATGTAGGTGTTGTATATGAATGCAAAGTCGATAAAAGTAAAGTGGAAGTAAAAGAAGATGATACACTTGTTATCAAATGGATGACAGCTGATGAAGCTAAAGCAGAAGAAAACTATGAAACCCGGTCAGAGTTTTTTTAAAACCAATTTTTTTAACAAATAGTATTAGAAAATATATAGGAGCGGCTTTAACTCAACGATTTCTATAAAATCGTGAGTTTAGCTGCTTAATTTATTTATGAAGAAAAATTTTTTTAACAAGGAAATGTAATAAAATCTGACGTGTTTTTTTGAATAAAAATTATGAAAAAGTGTAATATAAAAATTATACAATTTAATATATATTATAAAATTTATAAATTACCAAAATTTTAATTTATAAAAAAAGTACTTTCTGAAGAAAAAGTTAAAAAAATTTTTAGTGTTAGAAAAATATAACAAAGATAAAGAAAGGATGATAATATGTTCAATATAAAAATGGATATGATACAAAACAGTTGGACTGGCTGTTGTAATTTTAATTATAGGTAGATTACTAAGGAGAAAAGTTAAATTTTTTTGAAACATATTGTATACCATCTCCAGTTATAGGTGGATTCTTATTTGCAATAATAAATTTAATTTTAAGACAAATGAATTTAGTAATTTTTGAATTTGATAATACTTTACAAAGTTTCTTTATGACGTTGTTCTTCACAAGTATAGGTTTTAATGCTAGCTGGAGATTATTAAAAAGTTGGTGGAAGAAAAGTTATTATGTTTTTTTAATAGTGGCTATAATTTTTAGTAGTATTACAAAAATATTGTTGCAGTGGGGATTGGATATGCTACAGGTATTGATCCATTAATAGCTTTATTAACAGGTTCAACAGCGATGACAGGTGGACATGGTACTGCAGCTGCAATGGCACCGATTATTGAGGAACTTGGTCACACAGGAGCTAAGAGTGTAGCAATAGCAGCGGCTACATTTGGACTTATAGCTGGATCAAGTCTTGGAGGTCCATTAGCCAATAGATTAATAAATGGGAAAAAGTTAGAAGTTGTTGCAGAAAAAGTTGATAATGAAAAAGTAAAAAAATGATGAATTTTTTTATTTAATAATGATGTTAAAAAAATTAGATGGAGAGAACTTTGCTAAAAGCATTCTTCTTAATTTTATTATCAATGTTTATAGGTAGTTATGTGTCTACATTTTTTTAAATCAATTTTTAAATTTTTCCAAGTTATATAGGTCCAATGATTGTAGCAGCAGTGTTAAGAAATATTTCCGATCATACTACAAAAATTTGATTCTACACTATGAAGAGGTTCATATTCTAGAGGATGTTTCATTGAATTTATTTTTTTAGGTATGGCTATGATAAGTCTAAAAATTATGGGAACTTAGTAATGTAGCAGGACAATTGGCTATATTATTACTTGCACAAGCAGGTTTAGCATGGATATTTATTTACTTCGTAACATTTAGAGTAATGGGTGGAAATTATGATGCTGCAGTCTTATCGGCAGGGCACGCTGGATTCGGTCTTGGTGCAACACCGAATGGTATAGCGAATATGCAAAGTGTTTGTGATAAGTATAAACATTCACACATAGCATTCTTCGTAATGCCGATAGTAGGAGCATTATTTATTGACTTCTTTAATGTTGCTATTATAAGTGGATTTTTCTCATTTTTATCAAGATAATGATAAGATAGGGTTGATTAGTAATGTGAATTATTAATCAACCTTTTTCTATAAGTTTTAATTTTTATGAAATATACAATTTGTAATATGATTATAAGATAGTTTTTGATAAATTTAATAATCAATTAAGGAGATAAAAAAAGTGAAGAATAATAAGTATTCTATTAGAAGAACCTCTGTTGGTATTGCTAGTATTATTATTGGATTGAATGTTGGAGGTGTTGATTCTGTAAAAGATGAGATGTCAACAGATAACGAAATTATTATTGATAAAAAAACGGAGTAAGGCCAGATGTTGAACTGATTCCACCAAAGAATGTATCAAAAGAATCGATAAATAAACCACCTGTTAAATCAGCGGAAAAAAACCTAATAAAAAAACCGGAAAGCAAACCAGCTGTTAAGCCGACAGAAAAACCAATTGAAAAAAATCAGAAAGTAAGGCACCAGTTAAATAAACAGAAAATCAATTGAGAAATCAATAAGCAAACTATCTGTTAACCTCGGATAGAAAACCATTGGTAGAGTTGAATGAAGATAAGATGTCAGAGAAATATGATGGTGATAAATTTTTAGGCAATTACAGACAAAGAAAAAAATATTATGATTCAAATAATTTGACTAATAAAGATTTGTTGGTTGCTAGTTTATCAAGACGTGATATAAGAGTAAAATATAAAAAAAGGTAGTATTTCTGTTGATAAGTTATATGTTGAACTTATAAATACTATTGAATTGAATAAATCTATTAAAAAAATAAGTTAGGAAAAGATTATAAAGTTTTTTTGAAACGTTTGAAATTCATTTTAAGAAAGATGATAAGAAGGTAGATAGTTATGAAGAACGTACAGTTACAATAACAATAGCTAAGAAGGACAATGCAGAATTAGAAGTATATAATGTTACAAATGATAATTCTCTTGAAAAAAATGAGTAATAAATATTCATCGGGTGAACTACAATTTAGTGTTAATCAGTTTAGTAAGTTTACAATTGTGGAACGTATTAAAATTGCTAATAAGGATTTAGAAGAAAGAGCACAAGTAATAATTCCAGAAATAATGGAAAATACTAAAAACAAAGATGATGAATTACCGAAAACCTTAACAAAGCCAATGGATAATTCTAAAGAAAATATGATACTACCGAAAAACAGGTATAGACTCCATGGCTACAGAAATTATTGGAATTATGTTAATTTTAGTAACTGTGTTATTAAGAAAAAGAACAAAAATAATAATTAAGATTCTGCACAGAGGAATGATTTAAATATTAATCGTTCCTCTATATTTTTTATTTTATAAAAAAATATAAGTATTTAAAGTTTTTAAAAATTTCATATAATTAGATTAATTAAATCGTAAAGACTCCTATTTACAAAAAAAGAAATAACTGTGTTATAATAAAACAGAATTATTACGAATTAAATAATTAAGGAGAAAATAATATGAACAAGAAAAAAATGCTTATTACTGGTACCTGTGGTTCACTTGTAATAGGACTATCAGCCTTTGCTGGTTACGAATACGGTAAACAACAGGCTTATGAAACAACACCTCTGGTACAAAATACAGCACAAGCAAAGAAAATCAATTACTCAGACAAAGTTAGTTCAGTCGTGGTTAGTGAAATCACTGACGATGGATATGTAACACTTCACGGTGATCATAGCCACTATGAAAAAAAGGATTAGTACCTTATAACGCAAAAAAATTCTTGATTCACTAGTTTATAAAAAAATAAAGATTATAAATTAAAAAGATGAAGACATTCAATATGAACTTGCAGAAGGTTACGTTATAAAAGTTAATGGTAAATATTACTACTATCCTAAAGAAGGAATAAACCAAAGTAATATTGTCGATGAAAAAACTGCTAAAGAAATCTCAGCTCATGCACATCACCATCATCATGGAGAAGCTAATAAATCTAAAGAGAGCGGAGATCACTATACATTTAATCCAAAAGACATCGTAAGTGAAACTGCAGATGGCTATGTAGTCCGTCATGGAGATCATTTCCACTATATTAAGAAAAGCGAGCTATCAAGTTCTCAATTATCACAAGCAAGAAAAGTAGAAACTAACAGTTCATTATCAACATCAACTGTAGGAATAACAACTCCAACAAGTGATGGATATATCTTTAAAGGTGAGAATGATATAATAGGAAAAAATAATTTTGGATTTATAGTTAAACATGGTAGTCACCAACACATAATACCTTATTCTCAACTAGTAGGTACAAAATGGGAATACTTAGTAAATAATACTGGAACTCCAGCAACTAATAAAAATACTAATACGACTGTAGTAAATACACCAAAACTTAATATAGTAAATGACAGTCATCATGATCATCATGACCATCATGAACATTCATCAGATCACGAAGATTCAGATGGATATAAATTTAATCCTAAAGATATAGTAAGTGAAGACGAAAATGGATATACAGTACGCCATGGTGATCACTTCCACTATATTCCTAAAAACAAAGTAGAAAAACCTACGGAAGCAGTTAAGCCAACTCCGGTTGTTCCTACTCCTTCTTTACCAGAAGAAAATAAAGTAGAACAGCCTAAAGTTGACAATACAGTTATAAGACCTAGTATCTTATCATTCGCTGGTGTGCAATTTGAAACTAGTGATGGATTTAAATTATCTGACGACAGTGTAATAACACCTACTTCAACAGGTCTTCTTGTCGCTCATGGTGGTCATCAACACTTTGTATTTTATAAACAATTGGTTAATTCTAAATGGGAAAAACTTATTCCTCATCAATATTTGAAAAAGGCTAAAGAAGAGTATGCTGAATTGGAAAGAGAAGTTAATGATAAAATTAATTATCTTTCTCAAAAGAATAATATTGGAAAAGATAGATTTAGTTATGTTATTACTGCAAATGGGGATGCAATTTCTTATAATGGAAAAAAACGGAGTTGTTAAAAAGATATAAATGTCAAAGAAGATACGGAGATAAATAATTCTAATAGTATAGATAAAGTAGAAACTAATAATTCAGCTAATAATACTTCTACTGATAAAACAGAAGCTGCGAATAATTCTTCAGAAAATACTGTAGGAAATAACAACCATAGTGAAGAACAAAAATAATACTGAAGAAAAAGAAATCGAAGCAAAAATTGACTATGTTGCTAAACAATTAAATATAGATAAAAGTTCTATAAAACTAATTGAAACATCAGAAGGAAAAAGCGTTGGTGTATCCACATGGAGATCATAGCCATACTATATTAGTTAAAGATATAGATATATCTAAACCACTAGCAGATCCACATAGTAATTCAGGAGCGGAGACGTTAAAAAAATTAGGATTCGATGATGATATTATACATGATATTCAACATGCTTCTGCGGACACTGATTTTTCCTGCACATGAAACAAATGTGGAAAAATGAAAGAGTGGTTAAAAACTGTTAAGTACTTGAATATTGGCCAAAACAAAGACCCACTTAAACGAAGTGGTTTAGAACTTATGCCAAATATAGAAGTTCTTGGAATAGGATATACACCTATTGATGACATTACCCCTGTTTATAAATTTAAAAAAATTAAAACAATTATACGTATCAAGAACGGGTATTAAAGATTATTCATTTATAAAAAAATATACCAACATTAGAAGGAATTGATTTTTTTCTGAAAATGATATTCAGGATATATCATTCTTAAAAGATTATCCAAACTTAAAATTAGTATCTGCGGCAGGGAATAACATTGAAAATATCGATGTATTAAAAAAATCTTACTAATTTAGAGTCGTTAAATTTAGATAATAATAAAATTAAAGATATATCAGCTCTAAAAAGATTTAAATCATCTAAAAGCAGTTAGTCTTGAAAAATAATAACATTACAAAAATTGGATGCATTAAGTAATAAAAATGAATTAGAGCGTTTATTTTTATCTAATAACAGCGGTTTAGAGTTAGCAACTCTTAAAAAAATGATAGTTTAGAGCAATTAACGGTAAATAATACTAATATTAGAGATTTAAGTGTTGTATCTAATTTACCTAAATTGAAAAAAATAGTAGCAAATGATAATAAAATAACAACACTATCTCATTTGAAGAATGCTAAAATTTTTAGAAAGTGTAGAAGTTAACAATAATAAAATCGACAGTTTAGATTTTGAGAACAAAAACAATTACTAGTCTAGAAATCAAAAATAATAAACTAGAGGATATCAATAATGTTCATAAACTATCTGCACTTGAGAATTTGGATGCTAGTGGTAATAAGATTAGTGAATTTCCAACTAATAAACAAGATAAACTGATTAATTTAACAGTTAGCAATAATGTTATTAGAACAATGGAAAATGTTAATAATCTTATAGCTCTAAAATACTTTAACAATGGCAAAATAATTATGTAGAAACATTAACGTTAAAAAGAAAAAAACAAAACGCTAGAATATTTAGATATAAGTCATAATATAGTTTCAAAAGAAGAGTTAGAGATCCCAAGCGGTGGAAATATTCCAAAAGGAATAATGAGTAACTTTGAAAAAAAGTAGAAAGTGGAGATATTAAAAGAGAATTATACTTTAACTGCTGATTATATTACAGAACAGGCAGAAAAAAACTTCAAGAAGAGATACTGAAACTAAAAGATGAGAAAAAAATTAGTACCAGAAGTTGCTGATGAATTAAAACAAAAAGCGCGTATTATTTATCTTGATATGTCTTATAGTGTAGATCAAAGTAGAAATAAACAAATTGAATTAGAAAAAAACAATTGAACGAAATAAGAAAGAAAGTTAAAAGATAACTTAGTAACATCATCTACTGAGGTAGCTAACAAAGAAGATTCAGTAGTAGAACACTCAAATACTGAAGCTGAACACGCTTCAGAGGCTCATGATCATAAGGAAACTGAAGAACATGATTTTTGTATTCGATGTAAACAATATAGTTAGTGAAGAAGAGAATGGCTATATTGTAAAACATGGAGACTACAATCACTTTGTCAAAAAATCAGAGTTATCAGCTAAGCAGTTAGAAGAAGCAAAAGAATTTTTAGTTAAGAAAGCAGAAACTATAACAACTGTAGATAAAGCAACATTAGAGAGTAAGAAGAATTATATTGCTTTGTTCTATGGATTAAATACCAGTGATATTTCAGTTGATAATAATACGTTAGTATTTAATTATAACGGATCAGCTAAGCGTCTTTCGCTTAATGATATAACTGTTCCGGCGATGAGTTCAGATTTGGAAGGGATTTTGAGAAAGAAATAACAGCTTTAGCAAGTAGTATGAATACAACTGTTGAACATATTCAAGTACAAGATGGACAAATGATAGTAAATCACGGGGATCATAATCACTATTATCCAATTAAGAGTCCAGGATGGAGAACATATAATCAAAAATAAAAATACCTTATATAGATATACCTAAAGTAAGTGGAAATATTGATGAAGCAGTTGTAAACAGTAGATTAACAGAATTAGAAAACAAAGCACAGACTGTACTCGCTAATAATCCAGCTAAATTAAGAAAAGTGTTAAGTTGGCTTAACAATTTCAGAGATGTTAGTTTAGCGTGGCATGTAACAGGAACAGAGGGATATTTACAAGCTCTAGATAAATTTGAAAAAAACTCAAATAGATATATAACTCTATATTACATAAATTAAAAAGTAGTGGATTGAAAAAGAGGGATCTTTATTCACTACTTTTAATGTATTAGCTATTAAAAAAATTCGAAGAGGATTTTTATATAAACCTCTTGGAACTTTTTTAGTTTAAAATGAAATTAATCTCTTTCGATTTTTGTAATTCCACGCATGTATGGACGTAGAACTCTGGAACTGTGATAGAACCATCTTCATTTTGATAGTTTTCAATAATTGCCGCTAAACAACGACCAACAGCTAATCCAGAACCGTTTAAAGTGTGAACAAATTCAACTTTTCCAGTATCTTCACGTTTGAATCTCATATTAGCACGACGTGCTTGGAAATCTGTACAGTTTGAACATGAACTGATTTCTTTATATGCATTATAACTTGGTAACCATACTTCGATATCATATGTTTTAGCACTTGAGAATCCTGTATCTCCAGAACATAGAGTAATTACACGATATGGTAAGTTTAATTTTTTAAGGATGCTTTCAGCGTGACCAGTCATGATTTCTAATTGTTCATATGAATTTTCTGGTTTTGCAAAGCGTACCATTTCAACTTTGTTAAATTGGTGAAGACGGATAAGACCACGAGTATCACGACCAGCACTTCCTGCTTCAGATCTGAAGCAGATACTGAATGCTGTAACACCTTTTGGTAACATATCTTCTGTTAAAATTTCACCGTTGTAGTAGTTAGTTAATGGTACTTCTGCTGTTGGAATAAGAGTTAGTCCTTCTGATTCTACAGTATAAACATCTTCAACGAATTTAGGGAATTGACCAGTACCAAATAATGCAGTTCTATTAACTAGTTGAGGTACCATGAATTCTTCATAACCATGTTCAACTACGTGAGTATCAATCATGAAGTTAATTAATGCACGTTCAAGCATTGCTCCCGCTTTTTTGTAGAATACAAATCTACTTCCAGAAATTTTTGCAGCACGTTCAAAGTCGGCAATATCTAATTCTTCAACTAAATCCCAGTGAGCTTTTTGGTTCAAAAATCAAATTCTCTAACTTGACCAATACGACGAACTTCAATATTTTCATCTTCATTTTCTCCGATTGGAGTTTCATCAGAGATTAAGTTAGGGATTCTAATAATTTTTTCATTAATTTCTTCAGCAATTTGTTTAACTTCGATGTCACGAGTAGTGATTTCGTCAGAAACGTGTTTCATGTCAGCAATTACGTCTGAAGCATCTTCACGTTTTCTTTTTAGAATAGCAATTTCTTCACTTTTTTTGTTACGTAGCGCTTTTAAATCTTCTACTTGCACTAGAAGTTCACGGCGTTTTTTATCTAAATCTATTAGTAAATCAACTACATCAGTTTCTAAGTTTCTAGCTGCTAATTTTGCTTTTTACCATTTCAGGATTTGCTCTAAATAATTTAATATCTAACATATTTTTGTTCTCCTTTTGTATTATAAATTTTTAAATTGAATTTATATAAATAAAAAAATCCCTTACGTCAAAGACGTAAGGGACGATTAATTTCTATACCGTGGTTCCACCCAAATTCAATCTAAATAGATTCTTGAAATTTAATTTGATATCATCAATAGTAGAATTTTTAAAATAAACAATAAGTACTTTCAGCATATGTACTCTCTCTGCGAATGTTTTTTTAGATTAAAAACATGTCTATTATCAAATTTTTTTATATTTATTTAAACTAATTTTACTCCATGATAAGCTTTTGTTGTCAAGTGTTTTTTTAGTAAATAATTTATTTTTTTCGCCTGTTGTTGTTTCAGATGTAACTATTGTTGTTTTTTTCTTCATTAGCATTGTGTTTATTGTCATTTGAAGTTGTGTTGTTTTCAGAATTTGAAACTTCATTTTCTGTGTTAAGAGTCGTACTGTTTTTCGTTATTTGTTTCTGAAGTTTCTTTTGGTTTAGCACTTGAAACTAAGGCAGCTAGTAATTTATCTATATCTTTTATTAGAATAGTTTCATTTTTTTCCACCAAGAGTGAAGTTAACAGCTTTTCCCATATGGAGTATCTATAACATTCATGCTATCTGGAGAAAGTCTAAAGATACCTGAAAGTAAGTTTAATTTTGCAGTTTCTTCAGGAGTTAGTTGAACTTTTTTAGTTTCTGTTGTACTTTCCTCTTTAGGTATGCTATTTGCATCATTTTCTTTAGCTGTATTATTTTCTTCATTTATTGTGCTTTCTACTTTTTCACTATTTTCGTTATTATTTGTAACTTTATTATCGTTCTTGTTAGTATTTGTAGAATCATTTTTCTTTTTTATCGCTGTCGTTATTTGATGACGAATTATTAGTTTCATCTTTTTACCAGCATATTTTTTTCGAAATCTGCTTTATTATAGTCAGCATTAGAAAATTCAAGAGGAATGATGGATCATATGCTTCTTTAGCGAACTGATCTGCAGATGAACGAAGTGTCACACCATCCACATCTTTTACATTAAGTTTATTATAGTTATCACCAAATTCAGGTTGAGTACTTGTGTTATGCTCAAGGGCATAATGAAGAGCATTTTTTTCGCATTGATAAGTCTTGTAACAAGTGTTCTCATTGGTGTTCTTGTAATGAATGCTTGAGATTCATAAGAATCTTTTTACAAGTGAAGAAAGTTCTTCACGTAGTTTATTATCAATTTTGTCGCTATCAATGTTTTCTAAGAAGTATTTTATATAACTTACAGTAGTAATACTTTCACGATCTTCGAATTTTTTTGTAATTCATCTAATAAGTGATTTATTTTTGTTTAAAGTATTAACATCTTTATTTTTCACTAGCTATATTTAATTCATTAGTTAACTCTGTTTTTTTGAAAGATTATACTTTTTCTACGTCGTTATCTTTAATACGATTTAGTAGGGTATTATATTTTTTTAACTAATTCATCATTTTTTTAGAAGTGTCCGCATTAGCTTCTTCTTGGATGTATTTTTTTATCGAAGTTATCTAACATTTCTAGGTAACCTTTGGTAGAGTTAGTTGGTAGTTCTTCAATTGTCGCACGTAACTGATCTAATGCACGATTAACGCGGTTTGCTTGTTTTTTTATCATTGCTGTGTTTAGCAAGGTTATTAGCTTTTAAGTTCATCGATACGTTTGAATACAGCTTCTATCAAAATCACCAGCTACGTAAGTTCCAGTTATATTAGGAATTCTATTTTTTTATAGTAAATATCTGCTCCTTTTAGATAGGATTTTAACGAAATGATCGTGATCACCATGAGGGATTACAAATTTATCACCATCTCGTTTAATTTTATCAGCAGGAATTCCTGTACGTTTTGACAAAGCAAGTAATTCGTTTTCGAAATCAACTTCATCGTCGCCTGTAACCTCAGGAATATGGAATTTATCACGAGGTATTAAGTATGGGTGAATATGAGTTGGATCATATGCATGAGCAGGCTCGTTAAATACAAAGAAGTCTTTTGTAACTTTAACAGCTTCTTTTGGTACTCCATAAACTTCAGCGATATAATTAATTTGTTTTTGAATTTCATCCGTAATAGTTACTTCAGTCTCATCAACATGAATTGCATTAAGTAACACTGTATGGCTGTGATCACCATGAGGATAAGTTAATGCTTGTCCATTTTCAGTTTCTACTAATTTAATTAATTTAGGATTGATACCTAATATTTTTTTGCTAAATGGTTAATTTTTAGTAACTTCTTCAGAATAAGTTTCGTTCTTACTTTCAGGTTGTTTATTTTCTACTTTATCTTCTGCTTTTTGGAGTCTCTTTAGGTTGAGTTGCAACATTATTATTATTATTATCAGAATTTATTTCATCTAAAAAGTGTAGTTGTTCCATTGTAAGAAAGAGCATCTCCTTTTACTGTAGAAACATATTTAATAGTATTTTTTTATCAATATTATTTTTTTACTCGCTAAGTAGTTTATTTTTTTCAGTTACTTTATCTTCTAATTCTTTATATTCTTTTTAGCTTGTTCTAAATATTTTTTTGAGGAATTAGTTTTTTTCAAATTTAGAATTTACTAATTGTTTATAATAAACAAAGTGTTGGTGTCCATTGTGATCAATAACTAATCCTAATGATGTAGGAGTACCTACTGTATTTTCATCTAATACAAAACCATCACTAGTTTTAAATTGAACTCCAGCGAATGATAAAACGCTAGGTTTTACTTCTGTAACGTTAGCTTTTTTATTTTCTTCTTTATTCACTTCAGGTAAAGAAGGAGTGGGGATAACTGGAGACGGTTTAACATTCTCCACTGGTTTTTCCACATTATTTACTTCAGGTAAAGAAGGAGTAGGAACAACCGGAGTTGGCTTAACTGTTTCCGTAGGTTTTTCTACTTTGTTTTTAGGAATATAGTGGAAGTGATCACCATGGCGTACTGTATATCCATTTTCGTCTTCGCTTACTATATCCTTAGGATTAAATTTATATTCATCTGAATCTTCGTGATCTGATGAATGTTCATGATGGTCATGATGACTGTCATTTACTATATTAAGTTTTGGTGTATTTACTACAGTCGTATTAGTATTTTTATTAGTTGCTGGAGTTCCAGTATTATTTACTAAGTATTCCCATTTTGTACCTACTAGTTGAGAATAAGGTATTATGTGTTGGTGACTACCATGTTTAACTATAAATCCAAAATTATTTTTTCCTATTATATCATTCTCACCTTTAAAGATATATCCATCACTTGTTGGAGTTGTTATTCCTGCAGTTGATGTTGGTAATGAACTGTTAGTTCCTACTTTTCTTGCTTGTGATAATTGAGAACTTGATAGCTCGCTTTTCTTAATATAGTGGAAATGATCTCCATGACGGACTACATAGCCATCTGCAGTTTCACTTACGATATCTTTTGGATTAAATGTATAGTGATCTCCGCTCTCTTTAGATTTATTAGCTTCTCCATGATGATGGTGATGTGCATGAGCTGAGATTTCTTTAGCAGTTTTTTCATCGACAATATTGCTTTGGTTTATTCCTTCTTTAGGATAATAGTAATATTTACCATTAACTTTTATAACGTAACCTTCTGCAAGTTCATATTGAATGTCTTCATCTTTTAATTTATAATCTTTATTTTTATAAACTAGTGAATCAAGAATTTTTGCGTTATAAGGTACTAATCCTTTTTCATAGTGTCTATGATCACCGTGAAGTGTTACATATCCATCGTCAGTGATTTCACTAACCACGACTGAACTAACTTTGTCTGAGTAATTGATTTTCTTTGCTTGTGCTGTATTTTGTACCAGAGGTGTTGTTTCATAAGCCTGTTGTTTACCGTATTCGTAACCAGCAAAGGCTGATAGTCCTATTACAAGTGAACCACAGGCACCAGTAATAATCATTTTTTTCTTGTTCATATTATTTTCTCCTTAGTTATTTAATTCAAAACAATTCCGATTTATTATAACATGATTTGTTTTACTTGTAAATAAAAAAATGTTTACGATTTATAACGAATTAAGAAATATTTGAGGAAATTGGGGACTGACCAAAAGTTCTAAACTTTAACAAAGTGTATATGAGAACTTATAGACGCAGTGATTTATTGATATCTGAATTCGCTTTTATAAAAGCTTTATTAGATATCTAATAAACTGTGTGGAGGTGACTTGACAAAAATCTATTTCTCCAAAAATCACGATTTTTTTAGTCACGCCCATTAATTTATATCAGTTTGATAACGAATTAAACTATATTTTTTTCAATAATATTTATGTTATAATAAATTGAAAATTTAATTTTAGAGGAGGGTACTTATGACACAATTTGATTTTTAAAAAAATTAGTTGATGCTGAGTATTTATTAAATAATAGAACAAATAAGAATATTGTAGTTATTGATGCACGTGGTGGAATGCTTGAAGAAGGATCGCTAATGTATGATAAAGCAACTGTTGTTGATTGGACTGATATTAGTTTATTAGGTGAATTTGGAGGAGAAGAGCTAGGGAAATTATTATCTAAAGAAAATTACCAACAAATTTTTACTAAATTAGGAATCAATGATGATTCAGAAGTTCTAGTTTATGGTTTTTACAATGCCTGAACAAGGATTTGGAGATGAAGCACGTGTAGTATACACATTTAATTATGCAGATTTTGAAAATGTTAAGTTTATCGATGGTGGTTTTAAGCAAGTTGAAAAATTAGGATTTAATAAAAATTACGAACCAACTAAAGATAGAATAAATGTTAGTGATGTAGTTCGTAATGAAGCAACTCGGAACGATAAAGCTATATTTACAGATGAATTATTATCTAAAAATAGGTAATGAAGAGGTTCAAATTATAGACACTAGATTAGAAGTTGAATATAATGGTCGTGTAATTTATGGTGAAAAATAAAGCGGGACATATTCCGGTGCAATTTCTCTACCATTTAATTCTTTTAGTTGATAATAATGGATTTTTAAAATCTAGAGAAGAATTAGAAAAAAATATGTAAACGAAAAAAAGGTTTAGATAAGAATAAACTTCAGATTACATATTGTACAACTGGTGTTCGAGCTTTTTATGTAGCTGTAATATTAGAAGAATTAGGATTTAACGTGAGAAACTATGAGCCATCATTTGCTAGATATGCTAATGTTGGAGAAGTTGAATAGTATATGCTTCTTTAATAATTATTAAGTTATGGAAGGATACAAATAATGATTAGAAAAAGCAATAAAAGATGATATAAAGGTATTAGAAGGACTGCAGGAGTTTATTGAATCTTTAGAAATCGACATATTGAAGAATTATTCTATAGTAAAAAAATCCAAGACATTCTAAAATTTGTATTTCTGTCAGAAGATGATAGATTTAGCTATAAAAATTGCACGGTTTATGAAAATGATGGAAAAAAATAAAAGGATTCTTATTTTCTTATCACTACAATGAAGTAGAAAAGATGAAAAAAATTCTGGTTTAATGAGGTTGTTAAGAAATTTAATTTAAAACAAGATGACATTATATTTGATTATAATGAAGTATTGGAAAAAGAGTTTTTATTTAGATACACTATATGTTTTTTTCTGAGTATAGAGGAGAAGGTGTTGGAAATAAATTATTAACAAGTTTTGTTAATAATAGTAATACTTTATTAAGTTTAAATGTTGCTCAATCGAATATTAGAGCAAGAAAACTATATGAAAGTTATGGGTTCTATAAAAATTGTGAGATTTATATAGGACATGAGAATTATGATCATCTAATAAAAAAACAAAAATAACACATCTATTTTTCTGAAAATTTAACACAGTTTTTAAAAAAATATATTACCAAATTGCTAAAATATGTGATATAATTAAGATTATGTATTAGACATAAGGAGAAATAAGATGGTTGAACTATTAAGAAAAGATCAAAAAGTTGAAAATACATGGGATTTAGAATCAATTTTTAAAACAAATGAAGATTTTTTTGGAATCAATTTAAAGAAGTGGAACAATTAATACCACAAATACAAAGTTATAAAGGTAAGGTTAAAGAAGGTGCTAAAGCTCTTCTAGAAGTTTTTAAAGCTGAAGAAGATATGATGTTAAAAGTCGAACAATTAACAATTTATGCATTTCTTAGAAAAAGACCAAGATAGTACAAATGCTGAATATGGTGAATTATATGCTAAAAACAATGAATTTAAATTCTAAGTTTTTATGCAGAGTGGTCATTTTTAAAACCTGAACTTCTTTCAATTGATGAGGATGTACTATTAGGATACGTAGAAGAATTAGACGAGTTAAAAGTTTATAGATTTGAATTAGAAAAAAATTAATAAAAAAACGTCGTCATACTCTGGATCCAGAACAAGAAAAAAATAATAGCAATGGCTGGAGAAGCACTAAATGCTAGTGATGAAACTTTTTTCAGCATTAAATAATGCAGATGTTGAATTTGAGCCAGTTGAAGATAAAGATGGAAATAAACATACTTTTAACACATGGAACATATGGTACATATATGGAAAGTACAGATAGAGTTCTTAGAAAAAAATACATTCCATTCTCTATATAACTATTTCAAAAAGCATAATAATACATTGGCATCTACATTAGGTGGAAATTTAAAACGAAAAAAATATTATGCTGATGTTTATAAATATACATCAACAAGGAATAATGCATTATCTAACAACTTAATACCAGAGGAAGTGTATGATAATTTAGTATCTGTAGTTAATGAAAAAAATTCCAGCTCTACAAAGATATTACGAGTTACATAAGAGAGCCAAAGGACTTGAAGATTTTTAGATTATATGATAGATCAGTATCAATGGTAAAAAGGAGAGCCAATTAAATTTACATTTGAAGAAGCTCGTGACATAGTACTTGAAGCTGTAAAACCGATGGGTGAAGAATATGTTAATGATATGAGAAAAGCATTTACAGAACGTTGGATAGATATTTATCCTAATAAAGGGAAACGTTCAGGGGCGTATTCATGGGGTGGTTATACTACAAAACCATTTATTCTATTAAATTTTGATGGAACGTTAAATGATGTGTACACACTTATACATGAATTAGGGCATTCAATGCACTCGTACTATACTAGAAAAAAATCAACCATATGTTTATGGAAGTTATTCAATCTTTGTTGCAGAAGTAGCATCAACTTGTAATGAAGCATTATTAACAGAATATCTATACAATAAGTTTGAAAAAGAAGGTAACAAAAATGGAATGCTGCGTGTTCTTAACCAAGCGTTAAGTGGGTTTGTTGGTACAGTATATAGACAAACTCAATTTGCAGAATTCGAACACAAAATAAACCAACAACTTCAAAACGGAGGGCTATAACAGCAGAATATTTAAATACTGAATATTTCAATATGGTGAAAAAAATACTATGGTGATGTATTTACTTACGATGAAGATATAAAAATATGAGTGGTCAAGAGTTCCACACTTCTACTACAATTACTACGTATATCAATATGCTACTGGTTATTCTGCAGCGCAAGCATTATCAAAATTAATACTAGAAGATAGTAAAAAAATGCTAAAGTTTATATAGATGAATTCCTTTCAAAAAGGAAACTCTGATTATCCAATAGAAGTATTAAAAAAATGCTGGTGTAGATATGTCTAAACCAAATGCAATTGAATTGGCGCTTCAAGACTTTGAAGAAAAAAATAGAAAAAAATTTGAGAAATTATATTTTTTTAATAATATTATAAGAGATTCAAAATCGGATTTTAAAAAAATCACGATTTTTGAATCTCTTTTTTAATGTAACTAATACCAATTCAATTCTATTGTTTATTCTTATAGGAAACGAGCTATTTCCTAGACCACGAGAAACAATCAATATCGAACTGTCTTTTGTGTAACAACCACTTGTGTATTTTGGAAAGAATCCTTGACTAGGTGAGAAAATACCTCCTATAAATGGAATTCTCCATTGTCCACCATGGGCATGTCCTGAAAAAAATCAGATCATATTTTTGCTTCTGCATAGATTGGAAATTTCTCGGGACGATGTGATAATAAGATGTTAAAATATTCTGAGGAATATAGATTGTCTAATGTTTTTTTGAAGTTTGCACGGTGATTTAAGTTATCTTCATTTTTTTGAAAAAAATTATAATCTTCTACACCAACTAGATTTATAAAATCTTGATTACGATTAAGAAGAATACTTTCGTTGTGTAAGTGAGTAATTTTTAAGTTTTGATAACATAACTTTTTAACTCAGCATATCCTTTAGGCAATCTAAGTTCATGATTTCCTGATATAAAAATAACAAGGAGCGATTACAGAAAGTTGGCTTAAGATATTATACGCTACATCCATATCATTTTTTTATAACTATCTAGAATGTCTCCAGTAATTACAATAATATCGGGTGAAAATTTTTTTGATTTTACTTAAGAATACTAAGTCGCTTAAGCCGACTTTATCACAGTGAATATCACTCACTTGGGCAATTTTTAAAATTAACAAAAAGAATCGGGAAGATTATTAAAAATCAAGTGTAGTTTTTAGTTGCTTTTTAGTTTTTTTATTTTGTTTAATTATAGAACTAGCTGCTAGAACAGGAGCTAGTGCCAAAAATTTTCGATTCATCTATTTCACCTATTATAAAAAAATTTAAGAAAAAGTAATGTTTATTTATAATATTATTTTTATAATTACAACTGTGTAGGAGAAGTATAAAAATATAATATTAAATAAATGTCTTACTATCTTAAAACATTATACCATAATGCTTAAAGTATGTTAAAATATAAAGTGATTATTAATATGAAATTAGAGGAAATTTGTATGATAAATATTGAAAAGATTGATAATATAGCCGCTTCTAGAAAGTATCCACCGACACCACCACAGTGGCAAGCTATAGCCATTACAGGAGCTGATATTCTTGTTGCTGCCGCAGCTGGAAGTGGTAAGACAGAGGTTCTTTTCTGAAAGGATAGCAAGAAAAGTAGCGACAAAAAGATGGGATATTGATAGATTATTAGTTTTAACATTTACCACTGCTGCTGCTAAAAAAATATGATAGTAAGGATAGAAGATAAAATTAGTGAAAGATTGCTTTCAACAAATAAAGAAGAGGATTTATTGTTCCTTTAGAAAGCAGAGAATGCTAATGAATGATGCCTATGTTAGTACTATTGACAGCTTTTTGTCTAAATGTATTGAAAAAAATTCTATTATCTTGTAGAGGAAAAAAATTGATAATCAAATTAAATATTTATCTCCCTAACTTTTGGTATATTAGCAAATAGTAAAGGATTATTGAGTGAAACAATAGGAAACGTACTAGAAGAATTGGTTAAAGATGATTCTAGTAGTACAGATTTATTGTTTACAGTTTTTGGCTCTAAACAAAAATATAACTTCTTTTTATTATTGATATATACTATAAGCTTTTTAAATATACCCAATTTTCAAAAAAATATTTAGAAGAAGATTTTTGGAAAAATTTAATTCTCTTTATGAAGATAAACTTGCTATTGATAATAAAGAAATTCTTGATAAATTTAGTAGAGTAGATGAATTAACTACAGTAGAAAATATAAAAAAATAGCATCTGATTTTTTTGTTTGTATATTAAAAAAAATATCTAGAAAATTCTAAAAAGGCAGAACGATATAGATTTTATTTATCTTGTTAATTTAGATGTTGATAAGAAAGAAAAGATCATAAAAATATCTTCAACAAGATGAAGAAATATCGAAGAGTAATCAAGAGAATCTTGAGGAAATTGAAGTTATTATTGAGAAACTAAATAAACAATTAGAAGTTGAAGACAGTGTATACGACACAACGACATTAGCAAGTATACAAACTGACCTTAATGATTACATTAATTATTTTCAAACTATAGAAAAAAATGACTGAGTTATCAGGAACTATTACAAAAAGTTCTTAAGAAATTACATAATGATTTTTATTAAAAGAAAAAGAGAAAATAATTTTTTTAGATTTCTCTGATTTAAAACCATCTTGCTATTAAGGCTTTTAACTAAAGAAGAGAATGGTGAGATTATCCCAAGTGAAGCAGCAAATTATTATAGAGAATATTTTTTTATGAAATATATGTAGATGAATATCAAGATAATAATAATTTACAAGAATATATTCTAAACTTAATAAGAGGAGAAGGTGTGAACTCTTTTAGAGTAGGAGATGTTAAGCAAGCAATTTATGGTTTTAGGGTTCTAATCCAGACCTTTTTGAACAAAAAGTATAATAGTTATAGAAAAATTAGAAATTGATAATTATAAAGTAGATGAGGAATATTCATTTGAAGATGATTCTGAAGGAATTTGTGTAGTATTAAAAGAAAAACTTCAGAAGTGATGAGAATATATTGAAATCTAGTAATTTTGTATTCAATAGATTGATGGGAAATAAGAATGCAGGAGTGAGTTATGATGAAGATAGTGCTCTGTATTACCCAGAAGCAAAAGAGCGACAAGATACAGAAATTATTCCAACTAAGTTAATAAATGGTAGGGTAAACTATTTTACAGGAGAAATCGTAGAAAATAAAAAAAGATTATAGGGAACAATCTATAGAAAATATTGCATATGAGATTTTGCAAGGGATAAAGAATGGAAAGAAATATAGTGACTATGCTGTTTTTAGTTAGAAATAGTACAAAAAAATGTCTAGTTTTTAAAGAAATATTTAGCAATTACAATATTCCATTATTTTTTTAAAGAAAAAGTTGGATTTACTGAATCTAATTGTTTTTAATGTATTGTATAACATTCTTAGATTTATTGATAATACTAATAGAGATGCTAGTCTATTAACCATTTTGCATACTGAGATCTTTTGATTATAGTAATGATGAATTATTGAGAGTATCATTACAAAAAGGAAAAAAATCTTTTTGAGAAGTTAACAAATAGTGAAAATAAAAAGATAGTCAGACTACAAATCTATTAAAAAAATGGTTGAATTTTTAGTTTGAATAACTCTTTACCGACTTTAATAGAATGTATATCTCTAGATACTGATTTTAAAAATTATTTAGTTACAATAGGTGTAAATGACGAAGAAATTGATTATTTCGAGAATTTTTGTAGATGTTGTAAATGAATATCAGAAAATTGATAATAAACTATCTGGTTTAATTAGGCATTTGAAAAAAATATAAAAATGAAGAGATATTTGAAACTAAGAAAAGAATACCAAAATGATAGTGTTACCTTATCAACAATTCATATTTCTAAAGGATTAGAGTATAAAGAAGTATTTGTCGCTGATCTTGATACTTCATTTAGTAAAAGAGGTTATACTGGAGAAGGGTTATTCACAGAGACTTTTGGGTTAAGTCTTAATGCTGAGACTATAGCTCAAAGCTTTGGTCTAAAACAATTCTAGACTAACGGAATTAAATGAATTATATAAGTTAAATAGTATTTTGATAAAACTACGAGAAAGAGAAGAAGAAATTCGTAACCTATATGTGGCATTAACTCGAGCTAAAAAAATACATTGTATCTTGTGAGTCCAAGTGGAATAGAATTAAATAATGAGAAGGCAAAGGATAAGTCTCTCTCTCAAGCTATATTAGAAGATGAAAACTTTGAAACTATATTAAATAACTTACTGAGTGATTATGAAGAAGGGTTTAGTTTTGAAAATGAGCGTGATGCAAAATTTGAAGCTCATGAAGTTGTTCCATTGATTCAAGAACAAGAAGCTAGTCTAGACTTTGACCTAGCAGATTTTTATGAAAAGTTTGAATTAAAACAACATACTACCGAAGAAATTGAAGAAAATAAGATTAAACATAGGGTGTTTCCAACGAAAACCTCATACAGTGCCTTGAAAAAAATTAATGGTGCTAATAATATAAACTTCAAAAAAAGAAAAAAAGAGGTTATCTAGAGTTAAATACATTGAAGAGTTCGACATCTACAAGTAAAGCGATACTTAGGGGTAATATTGTTCATAAACTTTTTGAAAAAAATAGTTAATGATATTAAATCAGGTGTCGAAATTAATGATGTGGAAGCTTATCTAAATAATTTAAAGAAAACAGATGACTTATTAAAAAAATATTAAAGAGAGTAGAATATTAACAGAAGAAGAGTTTAATAATATAAATAATAAAGATGATATAGAAAGAATAGGTAACTTTATTAATAATGAATTAATGAATATTATTTCTAATTGTCAATTTTGTCAAACAGAAATAGCATTTACCACTGCGAAAAAAAGCCAAAGAACTATACAGTGAAAGTGATAGTGAAATAGATGTAATACTCAAGGGGTAGTCGATTTATTTATTAAAAATATCTGATGATGAAGCTATTATCGTTGATTATAAGACTGACTATGTGACTAATAAAACTGGGGAAGATATTTTACGTGAAAGACACAAGGAGCAATTAAGAATATATAAAGAAGCGGTAGCGGAATATTATCAATTAAAAAATATTAAAACATATGTTTATTCTTATGTACCTCTAAACTGATAGAAGTTGAGTAAAATCTATCACGTTGTTAGTAAGGGATAAATATGGTATAATAGAAGGTAAATTTGAATTGTTATTATTTGGAGGTGAAAGCATGAAATATATAGTTTGTAATAGTGAAACAGCAGTTCTTAATAGAATGTATGATGAATTTGAAAAAGAATTTAGAAGATGGAGCAGTTATTTGCTTACCGGAAAAATATTATTAATACGCAATTTACTAATAGAATGATTGATGATAATCAAACTGGAAAGTATCGATATAAACATGTAATTATGTTAGGTCAACGTGAGTTTGCCGATATTGATATAGAAGAAAGATTTGGATTATATAGATATGCAAGACATGAACTATTTAAGAAATTAGATGTTGAAGCGAAAAAAATATTTATTATCCACAAACATTAAATAGTAATGAATGTGAAGAAGATTTAAACAATTATAAAGAAGTTTTTAACTGAGAATCCAATTGATGTTGCAGTTGTTTTTCTTAGGATCTGATGGTGGAATACTTGATTATCGTTTTGTCGATGAGGTAAATAAAAACCTTCATATTGTTGAGTTCTCGGATGAAGAAAAAGGCTCAATTACAAGAAGCGGGTATGGAAATTAACGGTAACAAATTAATTAGTATCGGTTATGAAAACTTAATGTCTGCTAGAAATTTATTTGTTGTTGTTTTAGGTAATGACAAGAGAAAAATATATTGCAGAGTTATTTGAAAATGAAGAATCAGAAAAATAAAACTGTGCTATCAATTTTAAATAATCATAAAAAAATCTATTTATCTTTACGGATAAAGAAGCAAGTTATAAATCTGAGGAAGAGGTAAATAGATTAATTAAACAAAGACAAAAAAAGATTAGAAATTAAAGAACGTGAAGAAAGGCTTCAAAATGAGGAGCAAAAAAAGGATAGGTAATAGGTATGAATGATTATCAAAGAATTATAGACTATGATTTTAGTGATACAGTTCTTGATGATAAACTTGTCGTAAAAATTTAAGCTGAAGAAAACATTTAGCGAAGATCAATTCATAAGTTTATTTTTCTCCCAAAAAAAGGAGAGAGATTTATTATAAGAACTCCAGATACTAAATCTTCTATAATTGGTATAGGGTACGAAGCGACATGGTTACTTGATTCTAATGATTTCTTAACAAGTTTTGATAATAGTAGTGTCCTGTCTGGTTTTTGAAGAATTAAAGGCTCAGGTAACAGTTCTAGAAATAGATGAACATGACGATGAATATTTTCGGTATTTATGGTGGAGTTTCAGATGGTAATAATAAAAAAATAGCCAAGAATGGGTAGATTTTACTGATACATCATTTGTAGTTCCCGGAATACTAGCTGTTTTTAAAGGTGATGATGTCTTTATAACGCTATTCTTTAATATGAAAGAAGAAAAAGAATTTACAGAATTATGGAAAGAGAGAATTGCATTTTTAAATAAACTTGATGACGATAATGAAATTTCTAATGAACCGAAAAATATCAGTAGTTAGGAGATTTATCCAGAACTTTGGCAAGAAAAATATTAGGAAAAGCACTTCTTCAAATTGAGAAAGAAGAACTTAAACGTATAGTACTTTCTAGAAAAAAATTTAATATTATTAGAAAATAATACTTCACTTGGTGCAATAACAAAATATTTACTAGGTAGAAATAGATATTTCATTGCTTTTTGAATCGAAAAAAAGTGTATTTGTAACTACAAATCCATTGATTTCATTAGATTATACTGATAGAGATTTAAAGGCACATCTGTATTTGAAAAAAAGAGAATTTATTTAATAACGATTATTCTATCATGTTTGATGAAGAAGAAATTATTCAAGAATATAAAGAAAACTTTGAGTCTCATTTTTAATAGTGAATTTAAAGTGTACGATGATAAAAACATTGATGGGGAAAAAAATTAGATGTATTTTTCTGTCTTGAATTCAAAAGTTGATGATACTCAAAAAGCTATTAAATCTCTTAGTTTATTATATCCAATGCCAATAATAAAAAGGTTATCCAGAGAACATAGCAAAGAAATTTTTTTGATGAGAACTACAATGTAGGTTATGGTTTTTGGTATTCACCATTTGGATATATTACTAATAAACTTGATGCTAAGTTTTACACTTGTGGAAATATGATGGTAGCTCAAAAATAACATGATAACTTTATTTACGAGCATTTTATTGTCAAATGAAGAAAAATACGATGAAGTTGTAGAAAAAAATCTAATAGAATCGTAAATTCAAGTCTGAAGTTATTTGATCATTAGGAGTGTGAAGTTATGGAAAAAAGTACTATGAAAAAAAGGTGCCATTCTTACTCTGTTAGGAGCTACATGTTGGGGATTATCTGGAGTATTAGGTGAGTATTTACTTAATATTTCTAAGATAGATTCAACTTGGGTAATTTCAACTAGACTATTTTTATTCAGGTATAGTTCTAGTAATTATTTTATTCCTAAAAAGATAAGAAGAGCTTGATGAATGTATTTTTCCGATAAAAAAAGATATTTTTAAGATTATTAAATTTTTTTCATTTTTAGGATTACTTATTTGTCAAGGTACATTTTTTTAGCGATTAAGTATACTAATGCAGGTATGGCAACTGTTATTCAGTTTACTGGACCAGTAATGATTATGAGTTATTATTGTATTATAAGTCGAAGATGGCCGATGCCTCGTGAAGTCGTTGCAATAATATCCTCATTATTTGGAACTATTCTTATGGCTACACATTTAGACTTTAGTAAATTAAATATTTCTACTTTTAGGGTTATTTTTGGGGAATATTTTCTGCTTTTGGACTAGCTAGTTATAATATTTCATCAGTAAATTTAACAAAGAACTATGGAGTAATGCCGGTAATGACCGGGGGCTTTTTAATTGCAGGATCTGTAGTATATTTTGGCACAGGTAGCAACTATATACCTTCAAACTTTTTCCCTTATGGACTTTTTATGCATAACGGGGGTTATTATTGTAGGAACTATAATGTCATTTTCACTATATTTAGAAGGAGTAAGATTGATTGGAGCTGTTACAGGGAGTATAATCGGATGTTTTGAGCCGATAGCAGCAATAGTCTTTTTCATTCTTATTATTAGGAACAACATTTGGTCTAATAGATATAATCGGAGCTGCATTTATTTTTATCTGCAGTGGTAGTGCTTAGTAAGAGATAAATTGTTGTTAAAAAAATTTAATATTAAATAACAAGAACTTGGAAATAACATTTAGTGTGAGTTATTTATTCAGGTTCTTGATGTACTTTAAAGATAATATTTAATTAAAATCAACGATTTATATTGATGTTAGAATGAATTCCCTATAAGATACATGGAGAGAGGATAAAAATGAGTAATATAAAAATTTGATGAAATGTATAAAAAGTATGAATACTAAAGAACTTACAGCTTTTGGCTAAAGAACTTGGTGTTCCAAGATATTATACATTAAATAAAAAAGAATTAGTTTTTAGCAATTTTTAGAAAAACAATCAGTAAGTGAAGAGCATTACTATGCTTCTGGTATTCTAGATGACATTCATCCAGAAAATGGTTTTGGTTTCTTAAGAACTGTTGATTATAAAAAAAGGAGAAACAGATATTTATATTTCTGCTTCTCAAATTCGCTGTTTTTGAACTTAAAAAGGTGATGAAGTATTTGGAAAAAGTTCGTAAACCCTCGTGAAGGTGAAAGATATGCGGGTATTCTTCAAGTCGATAAGGTAAATGATGTTGATGCAGAGGTTGCAAAAGGTAGAGCACATTTCCGTGCTTTTGACACTGATTTATCCGAATCAGAAAAATTGTTTTAGAGACGACTAAGGAGAAACTTTCTACAAGATTTGTTGACTTAGTAGCGCTAATTGGATTTGGTCAACGTGGATTGATTGTTGCACCACCAAAAGTCGGAAAAAAACAACATTATTAAAAGATATTGCAAATTCTATTAGAAAAAAATTATCCTGATAAGAAGTTAATTATCCTTTTAATTGATGAAAGACCAGAAGAAGTTACTGATATGGAAAGATCTGTAAGAGGAGCAGATGTTGTAAGTTCAACATTTGATGAAACTTCAGAAAAATCATATTAAGATGGCTGAACTAGTAATTGAACATGCTAAACGCCGTGTAGAGCTTGGTCAAGATGTAATTATTCTTATGGATAGTATTACAAGACTTGCACGCGCTTATAATATTGTAGAACCAAGTAGTGGTAAGGTACTAAGTGGAGGAGTAGATCCATCGAGTCTTCATAAGCCAAAAGCATTCTTTGGAGCAGCGAGAAATGTTGAAGGTGGAGGAAGTTTAACTATAATCGCTACTGCCTTAATTAATACTGGTTCTAGAATGGATGATTTAATATTTGAAGAGTTCAAAGGAACTGGAAATATGGAGATAGTATTATCGCCTGAATTAGCTTCAAGAAGAGTTTATCCAGCTATTGATTTCTTGAAGAGTTCTACAAGAAAAGAAGATTTATTATTAACAGAAGATGAAGTAAAAAAATATTATGGCAAACTCGTAGAAAACTTGAAGATGTTAGTGAACCAACTATTGGTGTGTTAAATCATCTTAGAAAATATGAAAGTAATGCTGACTACATTGCTGAAATGAAAAAAATTCATAAGAGATTAATTTCTAGATTATATGATTAATAGACAGGTTATGTTCTCTATGGTATAATCTCATAGAACATATTTATTTTAGGAGGATTATATTGGAAACAATTAAATTTTTTTAATTGATTTTTGTATTGCATATTGACAAGCATCTTGGTGAATTAATGATGCAACATGGACCATGGTGGATGTATGGAATAATATTTTTAATTATCTTTATCGAAACTGGTGTTGTATTCATGCCGTTTTTACCGGTGATTCATTATTATTTGCTAGTGGAGCACTATGGGCAGCAACAGGCAATAATATCTTTTACTATTATTCTTATGTATAAGTGCTGCTGTTATTGGAGATAATTGTAACTATTTTATCGGAAGAAACTTCTCAGATTACTTGAAGAGTAAAGCATGGTTCAAAAAGTTTGTGTCCGATGACAATATAAAAGACGCTGAAAACTTTGTAGCAAAACATGGAGGAAAAATCAATTTTTCTTAGCTAGATTTTTCCCGATTATCCGTACAATAGTTCCATTTATCGTAGGAGCTGGTAAGATGAAATACTCTAAGTTTAGAATGATAGATTTCTTAGGAGGACTTTGTTGGTGTACATTATTTATATCAGTAGGGTACTTCTTCGGAAATATTTCATATGTTAAGAAAAATTTCTCAGTAGTAGTAATTGCTATTGTTTTTAATCAGCTTAATTCCGATAATAGTAGGGGCAATTAAATCTAGAAAAAGCATAAAATAATAGGTGTATAATAATTAGTGTGGATGAGAAAAATCCATACTAATTATTTTTATTAATTAAGAAAGTAGTTACAAAAGAAATATTTGTACATTTTGTTATACAAAAAAGTAAGGGAGTGACTCAAAAATCGTGATTTTGGAGAATGATATGTACCCCTTTTACTGGACAAACCAGTGAAAGGGGTATTTTTTATGCGTTATAGTTTTGAATTTAAAGTAAAATGTGTTGAGATGTATGAAAGAGGGAATATCCAGATACACCTAATGGAATAACTACTAGGAAATTTAAAGATACTATTAAGAAATGGAAAAGAATGGTCGATTCATTGGGAGTATGCGCCTTGCGACCTAAATCAAAAAATAAAAAGTGGAATCCAGAAGAAAAACTAGTATTAGTTTCCAAAATTTTAGCTGGTTATTCATATAATTCCGTTGCACTAGAGAATAGAATTAACTATAGGATATTATATAATTGGGTTCAAAAATATAAGGAAAAAAAGGTTATAATGGACTTGTAGATGAGAAGAAAGGCAGACCAAGAAAGGTACCTATCATGAAAGAAAATAGAAGTCCCTAAAACCATTAAAAAGAGTCAGAAAGAGAAGAATTAATTAGATTACGTGCAGAAAATCAGTTTATAAAAACGGAAATCGAAAATATTAAAAGCGGAAAAAGAAATAATAAAAATTAATAGCCTTGAGGCGAGAAAAATGGGCTGCGCAACTCAAGGCGAAAAAAAGCAGCAATCGTCAAAGAACTTAGAAAAAGGACATCAATTAAAAATATCTTTTTACAAGAAATAGAAATGGCTAAATCAACATATTATTATTTAATAAATAAGGGAGATGTAGATGCTGTAGCTATTCGTAATGAACCAGTGTTAGAAGAAATTAAAATTATCTTTTACCGAAAATAAAGGACTATATGGTGTCCGTAGGATTCACAATGAACTAATTAATAGAGGTCTTAAAGTAAATCATAAACGCGTACAAAGTCTTATGCATAAATAAGGATTGAAAGGGAAAATTCCTAAAGAAAGATACCATTCATATAAAGGAACAATAGGAAAAAGTCGCTGATAATACAATAAATCGAGATTTTAGTACAACTACTCCGTTACAGAAATGGACTACAGATGTATCACAATTTAATTTTCCATGGGGAAAGTGCTATTTTTTTCAGCGATTCTAGATATGCATACAAATGAAATAATATCATATGATTTATCGTTACATCCAAATTTAAATCAGATAAAAAGGATGTTAGAAAAAAATCATTTAATAAATTTCCAAAAACTGAAGGATTAATTATGCATTCAGATCAAGGATGGCAATATCAACATTCACACTATAGAAGTGAGTTAAAAAAACATGGAATCATTCAGTCCATGTCTAGAAAGGGAAATTGTTATGATAATAGTATCATGGAATCATTTTTGGAAGAATGAAGACGGAGATATATTATGGTTATGAAAAAGAATTATATGTCATTTGAAGAATTTAGTAAAGCTGTAGATAAATATATAGATTATTACAATAACAAGAGAATTCAATCAAAAAAACAAAATGGATGGCACCTGTACAATACAGGATAACATCCACTTGTCTAAACTAAATATATATGTGTCCAGAATTTTTGGGTACATATCAAAATCGATTTTGTCGAGTCACTCCCGCATCAGTTTATTAGATATCTAAAAAGCTTTTATAAAGCGAATTTAGATATCAATAAACCACTGCGTCTATGAATTATCATATACATTTTGTTAAAATTTAGAACTTTTGAGTCAGCCCCTTGCCAGTATGAAGATAACTAAATATAAAAAAATAAAATAATCTATCAAATTTGATAGGAAGATAAATTCAAAGTTAAAATTAATTATATAAGGGACTTGAATTTAAAATGTATTTACAATGAATATAGATGAGAATTATCCTTATTTGTATAAAGCAAACTATGAAAAGTTAGATAAAAATGTATTGTTAGAAACAAATGTAGAAGAAAGACGATCGCTTTATGTAGCAATGACAAGAGTAGAAGAAAGATTGTAAGTTTATAAAAGAATTAAAAAGAAATAGAAAGTATTTTGACAGAGTGTAAAGAGTGATGTTTTAACAAATATTTTTTAAAAAAATTAAATAAAAGAATTGTATTTTTATTTTTACCTTATAATAAATCTAATAATTTATTTCTAATATCAAAAAATGTTAAAATTTCTAAAAAAATAACAGAAAGAAGGTTCTATTATTATGAAAAAGAAATTATTTTTTTGTTTTATTATTATCAGGTAGTATGTTTTTAAATTTTTAATATAGCTGATGTAAAAGGAGGAACAGAAGTTACTACTTTTTATCAGTATACTACTATTGCTGAATGATGGTGGTGGTTCACTAATGAAAACCAACTATTAATTGGTAATTATTAGGAATTTTATATGTTTAATTATTTTTCCTAAAGAAGAAATTTTAACTGATTTATATAATTTGATATTAGATGAAGAGGTTGGAATAAAGAGAGAGAATTGTATAAGAAAGCTATTTTGTTAATTGAAAAAGAAAAATGAATATTATGAAGCAGTTTTATTTCAATTAGCACCTGCTTTTATCTTATTTAGCACGACAAAAAGTATTTCTAGTAATGGTTGTATTTTTTATGACTAAAATTAGTAGATTTACTAATAATTCTATAGGATTTTATTTATTTGATTCTATATTAAAAAAATAATTTTTAAAATCAAAGAAAACAGTGTAAAAATATGTATATAAAGCAATTAGTTAGTATGTTGCATAGGGTAAAGACCCTAAGGATTCCATTCCTTAGGGTTTTTAGAGTCTCCAAAATTTAGGACTGATGAGAAGGGTCATGAGCTTAAAGCTCATGATTCCTTTTTGGTTAGTATACTAAATCCGGGGCATGGAAAAATTCCAGCCCCGGATTTTAGTATACAACCTTAATTCAATAAGTATTATTATATAAAAAGGGAGTGACTCAAAAATCATAATTTTGGAAAAAAATCGATTTTGTTGAGTCATTCCCGTAGCGCCTATACGCTCTTATATTAACTTTTAATTTCTAGGACTTTTTAGGCCAGTCTCATAGACTTTTATTTTCTTGTTTAAGTATATTATTCAGCGAATCCGTTTGGATGTTTACTTTGCCATCTCCAAGAATCTTCACACATACGTTTTATATCGTACTCTGCTTCCCATCCAAGTTCTTCTTTTGCTTTTGTAGCATCAGCATAACATGCTGCAATATCTCCTGCACGACGCGGAGTTATAACATAAGGTAAATCACGTCCAACAGCAGCTGATGCACTTTTAATAATATCTAATACAGAATAACCAATTCCTGTTCCTAAGTTATAAATAGTTAAGCCACTACCTTTTTCTAATTTCTTAAGAGCAGAAACGTGACCTCGAGCCAAATCTACTACGTGGATGTAGTCACGTACTCCAGTACCATCATGAGTATCAAAATCATTACCAAAAACTTGAACTTTTTCTAGTTTACCTACAGCTACTTGCATAATATAAGGAATTAGGTTGTTTGGTACTCCTTTTGGATCTTCACCAATATCTCCACATTCATGTGCTCCGATTGGATTAAAGTAACGAAGGAGAACAATATTCCATTCGTTGTCTGCTTTTATAAACATCTTTTAAAAATATCTTCAGTTATTAATTTAGTACGTCCGTATGGGTTAGTTACAGATAATGGGAAATCTTCTTTAATTGGTAATGTATGAGGATCTCCATAAACTGTAGCTGATGAACTAAAAATTATATTTTTTTACAGTTGTGTTTTTCCATAACACGGAACAAAGTAATAGTTCCAGCTATATTATTATCATAATATGCTAATGGGATTTCACAAGATTCACCAACTGCTTTTTAATCCAGCGTAGTGAATAACTCCATAAATATTTCCTTCTTTTTCAAAAACTTCATTTAATTTATCTTCATCTCGAACATCAACTTCATAAAAATGTTACCTTTTTACCAGTAACTCGTTCAACTACTTCTAAACTCTTTTTGTTGGCGTTATATAAGTTATCAACGACAACTACTTCATTTCCATTGTTTAATAATTCTATACAAGTATGAGACCCGATAAATCCAGCTCCACCTGTAACAAGTATTTTTTAGTCATATTGTATTCCTTTCCATTATGATATATATATATATATCATATAAGGTACATATAAGTCAATAGAAAAATGAAAAATAATATGAAAAATTATGAAAAATAATCGTCATTTTTTTCCAAATAGTTGTTGAATAGTTATTATGAGATAGGTAGTGAGTAAGTTAAAAAGTAACACATATTTCACGAGAAAAAGTAAGAATTGGTAAAAAAATTAAACACATTGTACTATTATAATAATGAAACATGAATACTAAGTTATAGAATTAGAAGCTTCTCATATGTGAAAGTTCTAAGGAAGAGTTTATATGCAAAAAAATTTGCTAGCTAGATGTTAACAAGATATAATTAAAGAACTATGTTGAGTAATTTGGAGGAAAACATGAAATTAGGAATTATTGGTTCTGGTATGATAGTGAAAGATTTCTTATCTTTTGCTCATGAACTTCCAGAAATTAAATTAGAAGCTATAACAGCTCGAAATATTGAAAATTTAAAAGAATTACAGTCTAAATATAATATTAAAAATATATATACTGATATTGATCTTTGCTTTGAAAAATAAAGAAGTAGATACAATTTATGTTGCAGTTCCGAATAATTTACATTATTCAGTTGCTAAGAAAGCTTTTAGAAGCTGGTAAAAAAATGTTATTTGTGAGAAACCTTTTACCTTAAAGTATGATGAAGCTGTAGAATTATTTGAAATTGCTGAAGCTAAAGGATTAATTTTAATAGAAGCAATAACAAATCAATATCAAAAAAATTATCTTGATATAAAAAGATAATATTGATAACATAGGAGAAATACGACTTGTTGAGTGTAATTTTTCTCAACTTTCTTCAAGATACGAAGCATTTAAAAATGGAATTCTTGCACCTGTTTTTTTGATAAGAGTAAAGGTGGAGGAGTGCTTGGTGATTTAAATATCTATAATATTCATTTTGTCGTTGGATTGTTTGGTAAACCCTGGTAAAAGTATATTATGCACCTAATATAGTGAATGATGTTGATACTTCAGGTATTCTTCTATTAGAATATGATAATTTTAAAGTAGTATGCATAGCAGCTAAAGATACTTTTAATAATAGTTATGTCAATATTCAAGGTGATCAAGGTGTAATTAAAGTTATTGGTCCTACAAATGAAGTTCCTAATTACAGTATTCAAACAAAAAGATAATTTTATAGAGGAAAATAATAATATCCATTCACACAGAATGTTTGCTGAGTTTAAAAAAATTCGTTGAAGTTATAAATAATAAAGATTTTTGAATTTATGAATGATCAGAAAGAACATACTTTGAACGTTATGTATATTTATGAAGAAGCGAAAAAAATTTATAGAAAAATTAAAAAGGAGAAAAATCACATGAAAAAAATTTTTTTAGTAAAACCATTTGGAACAGAGGAACAACCTATAGAGGAAGGAAGATATAGACTATTTTGGACTGCGGTCTGTCCTTATGCACATAGAGCAGTTATAGCAAGAGAGATACTAGGATTAGATGACGCGATTAGTTTAGGAACATTGGATTATCGCCGTGGAGAAGAAGGATGGCAATTTAGTTTAGATAAAGATGGGTTAGATCCAGTTTTAAAACAATCAAAAATTAAAGATGTGTACCTAAATAGTGATTCAGATTATGAAGGACCATATTCAGTACCGGTGCTTGTTGATATAACTACAGGAAAAGTAGTTAGAAAAGAATCAGCTGAGTTACTTCATGAATTTGCAACAGTATTTAGCAAACTACATAAGAAAGATGGAATAGGTTTATATCCTGAGCATCTTGCAGGTCAAATTGATGAGTGGAATGAAAAATTAGCTGTAGCTATTAATGATGGTGTATATGGAATGGGATTTTCTGAAAGTCAAGAAAAATATGATGAGGCATTCGATAGATTCTTCGACATGATGGATGTAGTGGAGAATCGTTTATCAAATCAAAGATACTTCCATGGTAATACAATAACAGAAACAGATATTCGTTTCTATACTACTATGATTCGCTTTGATGTCGTTTATTATGGATTATATTCTGCGAATAAAAAGAGAATTGAGGAATATCCTAACATTTTCAACTATTTAAAAGATTTATATCAAACACCGTGATTCGGATCTACAACAGACTTTGAAGCAATTAAGGTTGGATATTATGTATCGGCAGGTAAAACTATTGTGCCAAAAGGACCAAAAAGTAGATAAGTGGAATCAAAGTCACGATAGAGCTAGATTCGAATAAAAAGTTTTATGAAAAATAATTGATGTAGAAAAATATAACTTCTCTAAAGAACAACTTTTACAGTATGGATTTAGGGAAGAATTGAAAAAAACTAATATATCGAAAAGAAATTTTAGATAGTAGCTTTTTTTAATAGAAATAGTATTTGTTAATAGCCAACTTATGATAGAAGTTTATGATTTAGAATATAATGAGGTTTATTCATTATTTAGTGTAGATAGTGCAGTAGGTGAAACGGTACAAAAATATTAGAGAACATGTAGAGAAACTACTAAGTTCAATATTAGGGTTAGCTGATGAATCAGGAAAAATAAGTTCAGAAATCATCGACTATTGTAATAATAAATACGGTGAAAATCATGCTAATCCTTTTAAAAAAACATCCCGATATATTGGCATTTATAAATGAAAAAAATAAATGGTATGCCTTGTTTCTTGAGGTAGAGTATAATAAATTGAATAAAAAAATACCGATATTACAACTAAAGTGAAAAATTTTTAAATGTAAAAATATCCTACGGATAGAATTTTAGAAATTATTGATAATAAAAAAATATTTTTCCAGCATACCATATGAATAAAAAGCATTGGATTAGTGTAGTGTTAGATAAAAAAATATCAAATTGGAGACAATAAAAAGAATTAATCGATATTAGCTATTCTTTAGTTAAATAAAATAACAGGGAGTGACTCAAAAAAATCGTGATTTAGAAGAAATCGATTTTGTCGAGACACCCCTTATTTTTATTTCTTGCATGCAACTATAAGGAATATTATTTGGAAAATAATAGAAATAATAAAGAAAAATCCAATATAAATTCCTAACGCACCAGCTATGATATACAATATAATATTTATAATAATTAAATAATTTTTTTGTGAATTTTATTAATGAGATAACAATATTAAAAATAACAGCTATTAAGAGCATAAAGTAGTGTGGTATTAGAAATGCAAGTAGCATTCCTAAACCAGCGCCCGCGCTAGGACTATCAGAATGATTAATTTTTGATATTACACTTGTAAAGTATAGTATTGTTAGTGCTATATATAATTGATGAAAATAATGATGATCTTATAGCGAGTTTTCCTGTCATCTAAAAGCCATCCTTCCTCAGTAGATTTTTTACAGCTTCTGTTCTGTTTTTTTGCAGTTTAATTTTGTTAGGATGTTAGAAATATAATTCCTAATAGTTCCTTCGGATAAAAAAACAGCTCATTAGCAATTTCTTTATTTGGTAATCCTTCTTTAATTTTTTTATAAGAATAATTTTTTTCTTGATTTGTTAATGGATTATGACTGTTAAAGATGTTTTCCATTAGTTCAGGTGAGTATTCTTTGTTACCTGCTAAGACGTTATTAATTGTTTTCATAAGTTCATCGATTGAACGATCTTTTAGTACATAGGCATCTACGTTGTTTTTTTATAGCACGTTCAAAATATCCCATACGTTTAAAAGTTGTCACAATAACCACTTTTACAATGTATATTATTACTACGAATATATTCTAGTACGTCTAATCCTGTTGCTTCAGGCATCTCTACATCGAGTATAGCTACATCAATATCATTAGTAGAAATTAAATCTATTGCTTCTTTTCCATCTTTTAGCTTGAAGTACACTCTCAATACTATCTTCCATTGATAATAATGTTGCCATTGCGTCTCGTAACATACTTTGATCTTCAGCGATTAGTAATTTCATATTGTCCTCCTGTTTTTTTATTTATTGATTGTTACTTTGATAGTTGTGGGAGATTTTTTTGAAACTATTTCAATCTCTCCATTAGCTATTTTTTTATTCTTTTCTCTTATAGAAGAAAGTTCTGTTCCGTTAATATTTTCAAAGCCATTACCGTTATCAGAGATAATAACAGTGTAGTTGTTACTAGATTCATTTATTTCAATATTACATTTATTAGCATTACTATGTTTAATGACATTATTCGTTAATTCTTTTTAGTACCATTGTAATAGTCCATTCTACTAGCTGAGATGGTAGTGCAGTTATATTATTAACGATATCTAATGAAATGTCAGCCATCGACATAATATCTGAAATAACTTTTAATTCTTCATTAATACTTCTATATTTAAGCTTATTAATTATAGATCGCGTTTCTGTCATAGAAGAACTACTGATTTCACTGATTTCTTTAAGTTCATTTCTGGCTGCTTCAATATTATTTTTTCTAAATATTTTTCAGCTAGTTCTGCTTTTTAATTTTAGCATAACAAAGGTATGCCCGATACTATCATGTAAGTCGCGCCTATTCTATTTCGTTCATTTTCAGCAAGAAGTAGATTAATATGTTCATTGTGTTTTTAAACGCTCATTTTTTTAATTTATTTCTTTCATAGCCATATTTTTTTGGGTAAAAATAAGTTATGATACATATAGAAGAAAAAAATAAATAGGATTATTCTATCTGCAATATTCATTTTGGGATTAGCAATTATATATAATGTTAGGGCATTTATAGTTATGAAAAAAACTAACTGTTCTATAAGTAAAATATTTATCTTGAAAATGCCAAAACGAGCAAATTACTTAAATAAAAACTAAATAGAATGTTCGTTGGATATAAAACAATGGTCATGTAACTGATATAAGCAATTAAATAAAACCATTCTGTAAAAAAATAAGAACTCTATTTTTTTGTATATAATATTCCTATATACGAAGCGATGGCGAGAATAGTTAAGGGTAATGTATATTTTGGATAACTTCCACTAATAACATATACAAGTGGGAATATAAAAAAATACCAAAGATAGATAAAACCCATAATTTCCCTTTAATAAATTTAGTAATTTTTTTATACATTTCAGCCTCCTTATTCTTTAATAATACCATAATAATATAAGAGTGTGAATAATATATCCGCACTCTTATGTTATTATTTTTGATTCTCTTCTGTTTTTTTATTACCAATGTAGCAATTATACATACTACAGAATAAGCTAGAAGTATAGCCAAAGCTTTATAAGAGAAAATATCTTCTTTAATATATTTATTAACGAACTCTAATAGGTAATAGGTTGGTGTCAGTTTAGATATATTTTTGCAACCATTCTGGGAAAAAGATAAAACAGGCCACCAAAGTCCACCTAACATAGCAAGTCCAAGGTATAATATATTGGCAAGAAGTGATAATTTTTTTCTTCTGATTTAATAAGGGATAGAAGTAATCCTATACCCAAAAAAATGTAATACTTCCAATAAGCATTAGAACACCAGACATAATCCATTCACGAGCTGTCATATTAACGTCTCTAAAGATATGACCAACAGCAAATACAACAACTATTGATATAATAAACGTAATTATTAAACGAATAATGCGCGCAAGGTAATATTCCGATATTTTTTTACGGGAGAATTATTCAATATATGTAGATAGTTATTTTTTCTCATCTTCTTTTATAGAAATAGGAAGAGAAAATAAAGCGAAGCTTATACTACTGAATGCAGTCATTGAAATAAGCATATCTTTTTACTACACGTACCTTTGTTTCAGGGATCATCGAATTGCTGCATTCCAGAAAAATAGTATAAAGAAGATAACTGGAAAAACCTAATCCCATAATAAAATTAGTTAAGTTTCTTTTTATGAATATAAATTCTATTTTTAGTAAGTTATCAAGATTTTTTTCATTATTTATTTCCTCCATTATCTTTTTGTAGTTACAAAAATACTATCTAATAAAGTTCTGTTTTTGAATTTCAATTTCTTTAAATGTGCAACCAGCTTGCTGTAATATGGTCCATATTTCGTCAGGTTGTTTAGTTAAGAAGTTGAAGCTATCAGTTTTTACTTCTAAATTATTTATAATATCATTATCTTTTAATAAGTCTAGATATTTTTATAGGAAGTGTGAAGTATTTTTCTATTTCTTCGGCACGCATAGCATGGGGAGTAGTATCGCGAATAAGTTTTCCTTTATTTAGAACTAAGATTCTATCTGCGGTATGTTCTACTTCTTCAATGTAGTGCGAAGAATATATAATAGTTAGGCCTTTATTTTTCAAGTTATTCACAATTTCCCAAAAATCTAATACGTGTTGATGTATCCATTCCAGCTGTTGGTTCATCTAAGAAAATTAATTTTTGGTCGCCCTATTAATGTAATAATAAAAAGATAATAATCTTTTTGACCACCTGATAATTTAGAAGCGAAATTATTTTTTTGAGAATCATCAAATCGTAGCAGTGCATCGATTTCTTCATTTGTTAAGGGGTTCTTATATAATTTTTGTATAAAATAGAGTAATTCTTTTACTTTTTTTAGTTTTTTTCAGGAACGACATTTTTCCTGAGGAAGTATATTAAGAAATTCTTTTAGTTTTTTTGGTTTTCTGGATTTAGAGAATTAATTTTTTTATTGAACCTGAGTTGATAAATTTATTTCCTAATAGACAGTTCATTAGAGTAGTCTTACCAGCTCCATTTGGTCCGATTAAAAGCAATACACTCACCAGAATTCACTTCAAAAGAAATATCATTTAAGATGTTTTTTTCCCTTTAATTGTTTTTTTGTTATATTTTTTTACTTTTATAATATTATTTAATGACATTTAAATCACCTCTCCTTTGATAATTAAATTATATCAAAGTAGGAGAGTGTCTTTTAGTAGGTAATGTCATAAAGTAATATGACAAATGTCATAAAAAAATAGACTTAAAATATTGATTCATTTGAGATCGAAAATTTTTAAGTCGTTGTATATAATTATTTTTATATCTTTTATTTCAATAATAGTTGAATTAGTATTGTCAAGAATAGCTTTAACTACTGACTTAGCTATTTTTTTCAACTGGAAGAGGATACACATTTTTTTGAAAAAAATGTTATGCCTAATTTTGAAAAAATTTAATAGGTAATATATTAAAATAAGAAGTAAGTCTTTCTTTACCGTACATAAGCCCCTGGACGTACTATTAGATAATCTAGTTTTGAATCTACTACTAATTTTTCTCCGTTATGTTTGCTTTCAAAATATTGTTTGAAGCCACCGTTTGCAGAAAAAGTAGACGAGTTTATTGATGTTGTACTTTTTGACATAATTTAATTGTCTGTGCTACACTTTCTGTATTTAGCTTTGAATATAGATTTTTTATTTTTTTAATTGTTCCGATTAAATGAATGGTAATATCGTAGCTTTCTTTAATCATTATATTGTCAAGGTTAAAAAAATATCTCCCTGTATCCATGTTGCTTCATTTTTAGAAATAGAGTGATTTTGAGATCTAGATAGATAGTTAATTTTTACTTTGTATTTTTTTAATTCTTTAATTAATGCTTTTTCCAACAAAGCCATTACCACCGATTAGTATTATGTTCATAAGTACCTCGTATTTAATTATTATTTGTTTTTAATATTAACATAACTTAAAAATTCAAGTAAATTTATTTAAACTAAAGAAAAAAAGATGATATAATAGTATCAATTTAAAAAGGAGTGTGATTGAATGAAAGTAGGTTTGGTATTAGAAGGTGGAGCTATGAGAGGTCTATTTACAGCTGGTGTCCTTGATGTGTTCCCTCGAAAATAATATAGAAGTTACTGATATTGTGGGAGTTTCTGCAGGAACACTATTTGGAGTAAATTATGTTTCTAAACAACCTAAAAAGAGCACTACGTTACAATGTTAATTATATTAATGATAAAAGATACATGAGTTTAAAAAAAGTTGGATAAGAACAGGGAATTTAATTAATAAAGATTTTACTTATTATAGACTTCCATTTCAACTTGATGTATTTGATAATAAGACATTTAAAAGTTCAAAAACAAATTTTTTTATGCTACAATAACTAATATAGAAAGTGGAGAAGCAGAGTTTGTAAAAAAATAACAGATCCATATAAGCAAATGGAGACGTTAAGAGCGACATCCGCACTACCGTTTATTTCAGAAATTATTGAATTAGATGGAAAAAAGTATCTTGATGGGGGAATAGCTAATAGCATACCGATAGACTTCTTTGAAAAAAACAAAAACTTTTGATAAAATAATTGTAATACTAACAAGACCTATTACATATAGAAAGAAAAAAATCAGCAAGTTTACAATTTAAGTTATTTTTATAAGAAATATCCGCATCTAATCGAAAAGTTAGAAAAATAGATATAAAGACTATAATGAAACAGTTGAACGAATACTAGAATTAGAAAAACAAGGGAAAGTATTTGTTATACGACCAAGTGAGGATATTACTGTAAAAAGACTAGAAAAAGATACTGAAAAAAACTAAACTATGTCTATAACTTAGGGATAAAAAGATGGTAATAATATAATAGAAGATTTAAAACAATATATTAATAATAAAGGAGATGTTTAAAATGGATGAACAAATAAAAAAATAAATCCAAATGATTTTTGAAAAAAAATCTAAAGATGAGCTAAAAAAAGAATTATCTGATTTAGAATATGCAGTTACTATGGAAAGTGCAACTGAGAGTCCGTATACTGGACAATATTGGGATAGTTTTTGAAGAAGGTGTATATGTAGATATAACAACAGGTGAACCATTATTTTTCTTCAAAAGATAAATTTAAAATCTCATTGCGGATGGCCAAGTTTCTCAAAACCAATTGAAAGTGAAGTTACTAGATACTATAAAGATAATTCGCATCTTGTGGAAAGAATTGAAGTTAGAAGTAGAGTGGGAGATGCTCATTTAGGACATGTTTTTCCAGATGGTCCGAGTGAATTAGGAGGGCTTAGATACTGTATAAATAGCGCTTCTATCAGATTTATTAAAAAGGAAGATTTAGAAAAAGAGGGTTATGGAAATTTATCAAATTTATTTGATAAATAGAAATTAAAGAGGTAAACGATACCATCTATCATTTACCTCTTATTTTTGTAAAAATATGATATTTTTTTATATGTCTCACCAAATAAATTCGATATAAATAATTACAGTATAATAACAGATTTCTTGGAGACATAAAACTATAAATAGAAAAACAAATACTTAAAGTTAACGTTTTTCATTATTTTTTTGCAATTGGACTTTCAAAAAAATACATAGTAATATTTTACTATTAATTAAATAGAGAATTCAGAATTCATATTTACTGTATTAGTACTGGAGTTCACAAAATGTACACAATTTGAATAAGAAAAAAATATTGTCATAATAATATCCATAAGGTACACTAAGAGTGTAACAAATAGTTTAATTAATAAATTTATTTATCACAATAACAATAATAATAATAATAAAAATTTAAGGAGTGACATTAATATGACAACAGTTGCAGAAAAAGCATTCGTTGGTGGTAAATGGCAAACAGAAGTAGACTTAGTAGATTTTTATTAAATCTAACTATACAGAGTATAGAGGAGATGCATCTTTCCTTGCTGGGCCTACTGAAGCTACTACTAAATTAGTAGAAAAATTCAATGATTTAATGCGTCAAGAACGTTTAGCTGGTGGGACATTAGACATGGATACTAGTATTCCTTCAACTATCCTTTCTCACGGACCAGGTTACATCGAAAAAGATTTAGAACAAATCGTTGGATTACAAACAGAAAAACCACTTAAACGTGCTTTAATGACTTTTGGTGGTATTAACATGGCTGTTAACAGCTGTAAAGCATACGGATATGAAGTAGATGAAGAAGTTATTAAAATCTTCACTGACTACCGTAAAACACACAACCAAGGTGTATTTGATGCTTATACTCCAGAAATGCGTTTAGTAAGAAAATCTGGTGTTATCACTGGACTTCCAGATGCATATGGACGTGGACGTATTATCGGAGACTACCGTCGTGTAGCTTTATATGGTGTAGACCAACTTATCGAATGGAAAAAAAGGTGACTTAGCTCAAATCGGTGCTGATGGTGTTATGACTGAACATGTTATCCGTGACCGTGAAGAAGTTAACGAACAAATTCGTGCTTTAGGTGAATTAAAAGAAATGGCAAAAATCTACGGATTTGATATTTCTGGACCAGCTACAACAGCAAAAGAAGCAGTACAATGGTTATACTTCGGTTACTTAGCAGCAATCAAACAACAAAACGGTGCTGCGATGTCTATCGGTAACATTGCTACATTCTTAGATATTTATATTGAAAGAGATTTACAAGATGGAACAATTAATGAATCTCAAGCTCAAGAATTAATTGACCACTTAGTATTAAAATTACGTTGCGTTAAATTCGCTCGTACTCCAGACTACAACCAATTATTCTCAGGAGACCCAATCTGGGCTACATTAATCGTTGGTGAAATGTTAGATTCTGAAAGATCATTAGTAACAAAAACAGACTTCCGTTTCATCCATACTTTAGATAACATGGGTAACTCTCCAGAGCCAAACTTAACTATCCTATGGTCTACTAAATTACCAACTGGATTTAAAGAATTCTGTTCTGAATCTTCAATCAACCACAGTGCTATCCAATATGAAAGTGATGAATTATTAGCAGACTTCTTAGGAACTTGTGATAAATCTATCGCATGTTGTGTAAGTGGTATGACTACTGGTAAAGACATGCAATTCTTCGGAGCTCGTGCTAACTTAGCTAAAGCTTTACTATACACAATCAACGGTGGACGTGATGAAAAATTAGGAATCCAAGTTGGACCTAAAACAGAACCTCTACGTGGTGTATTAAACTACGATGAAGTTTGGGCTAAATTCGATGTATTCATGGAATGGTTATGTAAACTATACATCAATACATTAAATGTAATCCACTACATGCACGATAAATATTCTTACGAAAGCTTAGAAATGGCATTACACGATACTAAAGTTAGAAGATTCATGGCAACTGGTATCGCTGGATTCTCAGTAGCAGTGGATAGTTTATCAGCTATTAAATATGCTAAAGTTACTCCAATCGAAGACGAAACTGGATTAGCAGTAGATTACAAAGTTGAAGGTGAATTCCCAACATTTGGTAACAACGACGATCGTGCTGACGAAATCGCTGTTGAATTACTAAAAACATTCATGACTAAACTTAAAAAACACGAAACTTACCGTGCAGACGAAACTACAACTTCTATCTTAACTATTACTTCAAACGTAGTATACGGTAAGAAAACTGGTAACACACCAGATGGACGTCGTGCAGGAGAACCATTCTCTCCAGGTGCTAACCCAATGAATGGACGTGACCAAAGTGGAGCTCTAGCTTGCTTAAGCTCAGTTGCTAAATTACCTTATGAATATAGTCGTGATGGAATCAGCTTAACTGCTGCATTCACACCAAGTTCTTTAGGTAAAACTAAACAAGATCAAATCAAAAACTTAACAGCAATGATGGATGGATACTTCAAAAAAGGTGGTTACCACTTAAATACTAACGTATTCAATAAAGAAACATTACTTAAAGTTATTGAATCTCCAGAAGATTATCCAAACTTCACAATTCGTGTATCAGGATACGCTGTACGTCTAATCAGTTTAACTCCAGAACAACAACGTGACGTATTAAGCCGTACAATGCACCAATTCATGTAATTAAGTGAATAATTAAAAGAAGGTGGAGGCTAAAAGCCTCCACTTTTTTTAGATTAATAAATCAAGAATAATAAAGTAAAAAGTATTTACAGAATAGCAATGAATACGTTATAATTAAACTATAAATAGCAAAAGGAGGAGATCGCATATGGAAATGGAAAAAGTAGAAGTAAATTCTGCAGAAGAGAAAAAAAGAATTAACAGCTAATGTTCACTCAGTTGAATCTTTTCGGAAATGTTGATGGTCCCGGAATAAGATATGTAGTATTCTTCCAAGGGTGTATGTTAAGATGTAAATACTGCCATAATCCAGATACTTGGAAAATGCACAATCCTGATGCTAAAAGTTATGACAGTAGATCAACTTACAAGAGAGATAGTAAAAATATCGTGATTTCTTTGAAGCTAGTGAAGGCGGAGGAGTTACAGTAAGTGGTGGAGAGTCTTTACTACAAATCGATTTTTATTTTTAGAGCTTTTTAGAAAATTAAAAGAATTAGATATTAATACGTGTGTAGATACTTGTGGAGGTTTTTTATGTAAATGCTCCGAGTATGAATGAAAAGGTCTTAGAGTTAATTTCTCTAACTGATTTATTCTTAGTAGATATTAAACATATTGATGATGAACACCATATGCGTTTAACTAAACGTACAAATAAAAAAATATTATCCAATTTACTAATTTCTTAAGTGAACATGGAGCTAAGATGTGGATAAGACACGTTCTTGTTCCAAAATGGACAGATGATGATTATTACTTGAAAAAAATTACGTAAATATATTGATACGTTAAATGGTGTTGAACGTGTAGAAGTATTACCTTATCACGATATGGCTAAATTTAAATATAAAGAATTAGGAATAGAGTATGAGTTAAATGACATCAATCCACCTACGAAAGATAGAATAAAAAATGCTATCGATATCCTTGGTGCACGTGATGATGTTAGTTAATTAAGTTAAGAGGTTGGAAAATATTAGTTTTCCAACCTTTTAGTTATATAAAGACGACTAAAAGCTAAGTTGCTATTAGTCGTCTTTATGAATTTTTATTATTGGGCTGAAGTATTTCCTTCTAGCATTGATTTAATGTATGCTTCAACGTCACTGTTACTTGATTTAACATTGTACTCTTCGAATAATTTTTTAAGAGCTTTACTTACGATTGTGCTATCTTTTTTAACAGCTTCTTCAGCAGCTTTTTCAGCTAATGCTGGTTTTAATTCGTCGAATGATGAGTCTTTTTTTCATCTAATACTTTAATAATGTGATATCCAAATGAAGTTTTTACAACATCTGATGTTTTATCTTTACTTAATGCGTATGCTGCATCTTTAAATTCTTTAACAAATGAGTTATCTTCTTTAGAAGACCATCCTAAGTCTCCTCCGTTAGAAGCGTTAGCAGTATCGTTAGAATTTTCTTTTTGCTAATGTAGCAAAAATCTCCGCCATCTTTAAGTTTTTTTAAGTACTTCTTCTGCTTTTTTTCTTAGCTTCTTCATCACTTAATCCATTTGGATTTGATTCACTTTTAACACTTACAAGAATGTGAGCTAAGTGATATTGGTGTTTATTTTTTTCATAGCTTTCTTTAAGTTTGTCATCGTTAGTTCCAGTGTAGTCGTTAATTAATAATGTTTGAGCAGCTTTTAACTTTTAGACCGTCTTTATATTTATCAAGAGTGAATCCTTGTTGTTTTAAAAGTTGTTCAAATTTATCTTTACCACCGTATTGTTCTTGAGCTTTTTTGAAGTTGCTCATCGATAGTTTTTTTGATCAATTTTATTTTTTTATATTTGTCTAAAAAGTACTTTTTGAATCATCATACTAGTAGCTGTTTTTGAAAGTTGACTAGCCCCAATACTTTCTACGATATCTTTTTTTCTGTTACATCTCCTGCTTTACTAGAAATATATTTTTGTTCCTCCAGTAGAGCATCCTGCTAAACCTATAACTGATATACTAAGAGCTATAGGTAAAATAGCTTTTTTTAAATTTCTTCATTAAATTTTGTCCTCCTATGTGTACATATGTATTAATATATCATATTTTTTTAATATAAAACAACTAAAGAATCGGTGAAATCAACCTTGCAAAGGCTTCTTTAATTTTTTTATTAGTAAACTTCTTTGTTGATATTTTTTTCAAAAAGAAACTAGTGAAGACTTTTCTATATCTTTTAAGAAAATATGTCTAAATTCTTTTGTAGTCTTATAGTCATACATAAATGCATTAAGTTCAAAAGTTTAGTTTGAAACTTCTATAATCGAAGTTTGCACTTCCTAAACTTGAGACTTCATCATCAATGATAATCATCTTTGTATGAATAAATCCATTTTCGTAAATATACGTCTTCGCACCTAACTCAGCTAATTCTCCAATAAATGAGTATGTTGCCCAATAAACAAATATATGATCAGGTTTATTAGGTACCATAATTCTAACATCAATTCCGGATAATATTGCCATTTTTAATGCATCCATAACACTTTCATCAGGAATGAAGTAGGGCGATTGAATATAGATATATTTTTTGGCTCTCGAAATCATATATAGATAGCTATATTTGATTTTTTGAAGTTTATTATCAGGGCCACTAGAAACCAATTGAATAGGAAGATAATTATCTACTGCTGTAGCAACGTGTTCAGCAGTTAATTTAAGTTGATCAGTTTTTGTTGTCTGTGAATTCCAATCATCTATAAAACGATACTCCAAAGATCCTACAGCTTCTCCTTCTATTCGAAGATGTGTATCTCGCCAGTATCCAAATTTTTTATCTAATCCTAGATATTCATCCCCAACATTAAAACCACCAGTATAACCAATATTACCATCAATTGTAACGATTTTTTTCTATGATTTCTGTAATTCATACGAAAAATTAATCAGTGGAAGTATTGATTTAAAGAATTGTTTTATTTTTTTGCATTGTTTTTTTAGTAAGTTTTTCTTAATGAAGAAATACTTAATTTTCTTGAACCAATATCATCATAAAGAATATATACATCTACACCTTCTAGAAGTTTTTTTGTTCTAGTAGGTGGAAGAGTTGTTTTACCGATTCCATCTTTTTTTAAGATATAATATTGAATGTGAATATAGCTTTTAGCATTTTTTTAATATCTTCAAATAATAATCTAAATTTTTTTCTTTTCCATCTGTAATAATTTGTATTTTATTATTCTTTGACAAAAAAATGATTTATCTGTTTCAAAATTTAATTCTATTAGATTTCTATGTTTGTGTATTACTTGTTCATTTTTTTGAGATTTCATAAGGAGTTTCCCTTTTCAATAGATTTTTGTTGATATTTTATCTTCTCATCATCTGAAAAAGGAAAGATTTTTTTCCCTATATATAGGTCTTCCAAATATTAAATAAAGAACAAAACCTAGGTATGGAAATAGAAATAGAACTAATATCCATGCCCAAGAAGACGTAGTAGTCTGATATTCTATAAAAAAACAATAGAAAAATGCTAATAAAGTATTTATTACTAAAAAAATATAGTTAATACAATATCAAAAGTTTATATCATTAAAAATAGAAGTTATATAGTAAAAAAACACTTGAAATATCAATGTTTAATAATTGTAAATTAATATAATTCATAATATAACACTCTAATTTAATAGTACCTTAAAAATATATTAAAAAGTCTATTAATAATATTTACGTAAATAGTGATTTTTCTTTCTACTAATAATATATAATTAACGCTAATATAAGATGGATTATTTATTTCTGAATGTATGCGGATTAGTAATAGTTAAAATAATTAATTTATTTTTTTGTGATATGAGTTGAATTTTTATGAATTTATATTTATAATGGAGTAGAGAACAAAAAAAGGAGAATGTTATGCCTAATAATATTTTTAGAAGAATTAAAAAAACAAAAATTTGAAGATTTTTGCAAGCGAGTTAGAAAAATATTGAACCAGAAAAAGTTGATTTAACTCAAATTGATAGATTAATTGCATTAGTAGAAGAATTAGATAACGAAATTAAAAACTATAAAATAATAGTAGAATTGGATAAGCTGAAGTGGGAGTGTTTTTGCTTTTTACTCAGCTTATCTTTATGAATGAGGATATGATGAAAAATAAAAAAACGGTAAAAAAACTAAATGTCTTACTTACAATTAAGAAAATAGGAATTAATGGTGAGGGATAGGATATTATAAAAAAAGAAAATTACTTTCGTAAAAAGGTGCCCTACCTGACGAAGTGATAGTTTGTGAAATAGTAGAGGAAACACCAAAAATACATTATTGGTAAACTTGTTAAAGTAAAAAGAACCTAGTCCACACAGAGTAGAAATCAAACGTGAGTATGCAGAAAGTGGAGCATATGGTTTAGCTCATGTTAGCTATGAAAAACAATTAGAATACAAACGTACAATTTTATTAGATGCTTTTGATAAATATTACAGACTGCCAAAACCTGATAAGTTAGTATTAAAAACATTAGCTAGTCCCGTAACTGAAGGGTATCGTAACAAAAACCAATTTCCTTTAGCTGTTAGAAATGGACGAGTTATTGCAGGTTTATACAAAGAAGGTTCTAACGATTTAGTTGAAATTAATGAAGATTTAGCATTACATCAAAAATGGTAATAAAATAACAAACTTAGCTAAGAAATTACTAGGAAAATATAAAGTAGAGATTTCTACAAATAAAAAAAGAATTATGGTGTGAAATATATTGCTACAAGAACTTCATTTTACAATGGGGATGTTCAAGTAACATTCGTAGCGAATACTGATAAGATTAAGAATATGGATAAGGTCGTTAATGAACTTAAGCGTGAAAAAAATCGTTAAAAAGTATAATACTAAATATCACAAATGATAAAGATCACCGGTAATGGGAACAGAAAAGTGTTACATTATATGGTTCAGATTATATCGTTGAAAAAATTGGGGATATTAAGTACGAACTTTCAGCTAAGTCATTCTTCCAATTAAATCCATCGGCAACTAAAAAACTTTATGATAAAGTAGTTGAGTTTGCTGCACTAAAAGAAACAGATGTTGTATTAGATGCTTTCTGTGGAGTTGGAACAATTGGACAATATGTCAGCCGTAATTGTAAAGAGGTTTATGGTGTTGATATTATTCCTGCTGCAATTAAAGACGCGAATGATAATGTTAAATTAAACAATTTAACAAACTGTACTTATGTTGCAGGAGATGCTAATAAAATAGTTCCACGTTGGAAGAAAAAAGGAATCAACTTCGATGTAGCAATAGTAGATCCACCGCGTGTAGGTCTTGGACCACTAGCTAAAAACTTATTAGCTGTTGATGCTAAGAAAATTGTTTATGTGAGCTGTAATCCATCTACATTGGCACGTGACTTAAAAGTTTTAACAAGAAAATATAAAATAAGACGTATTCAACCAGTAGATATGTTCCCGTGAACAGCGGCAGTTGAAGCGGTAGTTGAATTAATTAGAAAATAATTTCTAGAGGAAAAAAATATGGATAGTTTTGAACAATTGAAACAAGAAATAATGGAAGATAGTGATAATAAAAAAATATACGGATGAAGGAATAGAACCTTTATTTTCTACACCTAGTACAGCAAAAATATTAATCGTAGGTCAAGCGCCTGGTATTAAAGCTCAAGAGAGTAAGATTTTCTTCAATGATAAAAGTGGAGTTAAACTTCGTGAATGGATGGGAATAGATGATGAGATATTTTATAAATCTGGTTTAATAGGTGTAGTACCGATGGACTTCTATTATCCTGGTAAAGGTAAAAGTGGTGATTTACCACCAAGAAAAAACTTTGCAACTAAATGGCATGATAAAGTTTTAGAACTTATGCCTAATCTTGAACTTATTGTGCTTGTAGGAAAATATGCACAAGATTATTACTTGGGAAATGAGAAACAACAAAATCTAACGGAAACTGTATTTAATTATAAACAGTACTTGCCACGTTATTTTCCAATTGTTCACCCGTCACCATTGAATTTTTCGTTGGCATAATAAAAATCCATGGTTTATCAAAGAAGTAGTGCCAGAATTACAAAAAAAGGGTGAAGGAAATATTACAGAAATAAATCATTAAAAAATAAAGACTGAGGTAACTTGAAGATTTCTATGAAATCATGATTTCGAGTTACCTCAGTCTCTTTAATTTTCTATTATTTCAAATCTAGTCTGTTCACCGTAATATATTAGCAGTGAAGATAGTATTGTTTTTTTAACTGTTCTAAATTATCGGTTTTTAAAAATAATTTCTGCCTTACCAGAGATTACATTAAAAGCATCTCCACTTTTACGGAGATAATCTCAATGTTTTTTTGTGTTTTGTAGTTTTTTTCTAACAAATTCACCAGCAATAACTGTTGTATCAATGGCTTCATGAGGTTCAGCACCGTGTCCGCCTTTACCGTAAATAGTAACTAAATATGTATTCATATCTATTGTTCCCCCTTAAGATTTTTTATTACATTAGCAGAATCAAATGCTAACGTTAAGAATATTGAAGTGGTTTGTTTCATTACTTCTTCTTCAAAATCAAAATTTGGATGGTGATGTGGATATTTAGCGAAGGTAGAATTTCCCTGCACCAATTAAAAAAAATGCTCCGGAACTTCTTCAACATAATATGCAAAATCTTCTCCAATCATAAGCGGTTCAATTTCTATCTGCTTAATATCTGGCAGAATTTTAGAAGTTGCTTTTTGTATTTCTACTGTTCCTTTTTTGTGATTTATAAGCGGTGGATAACCTCCGTAATAAATAAATTCTATATTAGTTCCAGAATATTCATTTTCTAGAGCTTTACATAAGTTTTTGAAGTTTAGTCAGTACCATTTTATGAAGTTCTTTATTGAAATGTCTAATAGTTCCAGTAATACTAGCTTCTTTAATAGAGCTTTCAAGTTTTCCTAAAGTAATGACAAGTGTTTCCCTTGGCTTAGAAAAACGAGAAACTATTTGTTGAGTCATGCTAACAAACTCTGCAGCAATAATATTTGCATTTTCCTTAGTATTAATTTTCACTTCAAATCTGTCTGCAGCTGCACATAGTTCTCTGTAACTATATCCTAAAGTTCCAAGTGGAAGAGGTGTCCAAAGATGAGCACCAAATATTGCATCGACTCCTTGTAAGCAACTAGCATCAATCATTGGTTTTGCTCCACCTGGAGCTTGTTCTTCTCCATATTGGAAAACTGCAACAACATCATGTGGAAGATCTTCTTGATGATCCATTAGAACTTTACACGTTGCAAGTAATGCTGTAGTGTGTCCATCATGACCACAAGCGTGCATTGCATTAGGAATCGTAGATTTGTATGGGGTATCTTTTGCATCATTTATAGGTAGGGCATCGAAATCAGCTCGAAAAGCGATTGTTTTTGAAGAATCTTTTCCTTTAATTCTTGCGACTACACCATTTAAGCCGACGTTTGTTTTAATATTAGTAATTCCAATTTTTTTCTAAATATTCTTTAATGAATCTCGCTGTATTTTTTTCGTTAAATGAAACTTCAGGATGCATATGCATATAGCGACGAAGTTCAATCATTTCTGGATAAAATTTTTTTCAAGTTCATCTTGTATAATTTTTTTAATCATAAAAACCTCCAGATTACTATTTTTAAATTATAAATACAATTATAACACAAATATTTTAATGAATAGAGAATTGTTAAAGAAATTGCTTTCAATTATTTTAATTTTTTTGATATAATATGAGTAGAATAGATACTAGTAAAACTCAATTCGGGGGTGGGAGCATGGATACATTAGATTAATAGAGAGATTTTATTAAAAAGGAGTTAATGTATGCAAATATTGAAAAATTAAAAAAACATAGAGTTTGAAAAAAACAAGGTAAGATATTATTTAAAATTGAAAAATTGAGTATAAATACTGGTGATATTATTGGTTTAATAGGGAAAAAAATGGTTCAGGAAAGACAACCCTGTTAAAATATATAGATGACTCGCTTAAAGATGAAAATAACATTTCATCAGAGTTTTTTTAGAATTTGGAGAAAATTCTCTTAAAAAAAGAGTGGGGAGAAGTTGTTGTAAACAAGATTAGAAGTAGCTTTATTATCGAATGTTGAGCTATATTTACTTGATGAGCCATCAACATACTTAGATTATAATAATGCTAACAAAATAGCTAATCTTATAAAAAGAACTCCAGCAACTTTTTGTATAGCAAGTCACGATAGAAATTTTCTAAATAATGTTTGTACTAAGTTATGGATAATCGAAAATAATACTGTGAGAGAATTTAATGGGAATTATCGTGAGTACAAGTTTCAAGAAGAAATTGAAACTGCTGAGTATGAAACTGAACTACAAAAGTATAACAAAAGAAGCTAAGAAAATAAAGAAAAGCATTCAAGAGATGAAAGAGGAACAGGGGAAAAAAATCTGGAAAGCCAAAGAATATGAGTGGATCAGATTATAGAATTATAAGTGTAAAAAAATAAAAATTTCAAAAACCAAAAAGAGATTACAGAAAAAAAATATCAAGACAAGAAGATAAGCTAGAATCTAATATTAAACCTAAGCCAATAAAAGGATAAATATGATATTGAATTTTTTAGAAATATTTAAGGAAACTCATAACAAGAGTTTTTTGTATTGAAGAGAAAAGCTGTGAAATAGATGGTAAAATTCTTTGGACATCACCCTGGTTTTTACTTTTTGCTAGTGGAGATAAGATTTTAATTAAAGGAAAAAAACGGTTCAGGGGAAAAACTACTTTTTCTAAATTATGTGAAAGAGTCCATTCCTATTTCTTTACAAGTAGCATATTTTTGAACAAAATAACTTCGATATTTTTTTAAAGAAGAAAAAAACATTGTTTGAATTTGTGAAAGAATCTACTACACTAGATGATATAGAACTTAGAAATATACTAGCTTTACTAAATTTCAGAGGAGACGATATTAACAAAAAGATAAAAGTTTTAAGCAAAGGTGAGAAAGTTAAACTTTATTTCGTGAGTTTACTCTTTAGGAAAAACAGATGTGCTTTTTATTAGATGAGATTACTAACTTTTTAGATGTAGTTGCGATAGAAGCGGTAGAGAAGATATTAAAGAAATATCCCGGTATACTAATTATGGTGAGTCACGATATGGAATTTATCGATAATGTTGCAACTAAGGTTATAAATATTACGAATAAAGAAGTTTTAAAAATTTGAGTAAATTAGAAGTTAATAAAAAAATATTTAGGAGGACAATTATGATAAAAAAATTATTATAGCTGCATTCTTAATATTAGGTTTTATTTCAGCTGCGGTTGCTAGTGCTAGATGGAAAGAAAAAGGATGAAGAAGAGGAAATGTAGTAAGAAAAATCATTGATTAGTCATCAAGGAGAAATTTCACTGATGGGACTAACTCAGAAGTACAAAGTAAAGAATATAAATAATCGCCTAAATTCTTAACAATCGCCTAAAAACTATGTTATAATTAGGCGAAGTAAATAGGAGGTAGGCGAATGAGATTATTTAATTATGAAAATTTAGCAATAAGTAAGTGGGATAGTGAAATCATAAATCTACTTTCACAAATTCATGAACATAAGGGAAAACAAGAACTTTTTTTGACACGTAAACCTGCTGTTTTAGATAAATTGGTAGAAATTGCTAAAAATTCAAAGTGTAGAGGATTCTAATAGAATAGAGGGAATTGTTACCACAGCAGTCAGAATAAAAGAGTTAGTGAATCAAAAAAACAACCCCTAGAAACAGGGATGAAGAAGAAATTCTCGGATATAGGGATGTATTAAATATAATTCATGAAAGTTATGAATATATTCCAATTACTAGTAATTATATTTTTGCAACTTCATAGACACTTATATAAGTATAGCGAAAAAGGAATTGGTGGTCGATATAAAAAAATATACAAAAATTCTATTATAGAAAAAGATAATAATGGTAATGTTATCGAAAAGTTTAAGCCTTTATCTCCCTATGAAACTCAGGTGCAATTGAGCAAATCTGTGATGAACTGAACAAGGCTTTTGATAAGAAAGAAGTGAATTCATTACTTTTTAATTACGATTTTTTATACATGATTTTTCTTTTGTATTCATCCTTTTTAATGATGGGAATGGAAGAATGAGTCGTTTATTGACAACTCTTTTACTTTATAGACAAGGATATGTAATTGGGAAATATATCAGTTTAGAAAGTAAAATAGAAAAAAATAAAGACAGTTATTATATAGCTTTAGAAAAAAAGTGGGATAGGTTGGCATGAAAACAAAGAAGATCCTGTACCGTTTATAAAATATATTCTTAGAACGATATTAGCTGCTTATATTGATTTTTGAAGAAAGGGTTGATTATGTAGACGAAAAAAAGTGCCTACAATTGAACTTGTTAGAAATGCAATTGATAGGAAATTAGGTAAATTTACAAAAAGCGATATGATGGAATTAGTTCCAAGTGTAGGAAAGGCTACAATCGAAAATATGCTTAAGCAATTGACTGAGGAAGAGTACATTGAAAGACATGGTAAAGGAAGAGCGACTTTTTATGTGAAGAAGGAATAACTCCTATAAAATAACGATAATTTCAGGAAAACAATAAAAAAATAAGGAGAGAGGATTCCCAAAAATTTTTTTAAAAAAAGGTTATATATGAATTTTTTTAGATGAAGAGCTCTATTGACATCGAAAGTAGTTTTGTAGAATCTTTGAGAATGATAAAATAAGAATGTACAGTTTTGACAAAATAAAAATGTACAAATAGGTTATAATAGTGCATATAAAAAAAGAAAGAGAAATATATGTACTTAAACCTAAAAAAATAAACAAAAAAATATAAAAATAACTCAACTATCAGATTTAGAAAATCTACGAAAACAAATGGAGGTGTTTAACTTGAAACCTAACTTTAGTGAATTAGCTAGAGTTTTTAAAGAAAGATAGACGTACAATAAAAAAAGACATTATTACCAAGGAAAAAAATAAAACAAACAAGAAATAAGCCATCAAAAAAATTGATGAATACACTGATCTATTAGATAAATTATTAGGAGAAGAATCTATACAAATATTCAAATCAAAAAAAGAATACTGTGGCAATATTTGGTAGATCAAACAGAATTAAATATCAGCTATTCCGCATTTAGAGCCTATTTATTAAAGAATTCAAAATACAATGATTACTTTTAAAAACAAATCCCATAAGAATTCTAAAGCTATACTCAGAGTAGAAACTATTCCCGGAGAACAAGCCCAAATAGATTGGAAAGAAGATGTGAAATTCATAACTAAATATGGAGAAAAAAATTATCTTTAAATGTATTTTTGTATGGTTTTATCATACTCAAGATATAAAATATTTCATGTAACACTTTCAAGAAGTCAAGATGTCTTAATTTCATGTATAACTGAATGCTTAGAACATATTGAAGGAGTTCCAAAAAGTAATTGTATGTGATAATATGAAAACTACAATGGATAAAGCGCGAACTGTTAAGACATCTGGAGTAATTAATATAAAGTTTCAAGAATATGCAAAAGAGATGGGATTTGAATTGAAACCATGTGTAGCATACAGACCACAAACAAAAAGGTAAAGTAGAAAATATAGTAAAAATTACTAGATGAAATATATGCTTATAATGGTAAGTTAGATTATACAGAATTAGTAGAATTGGTGAATAAAATAATGATGAGATGGAACCTACAAGTGCATCAAACAACAAGAGAGATTCCAATAATCAGCTTACAAAAAGAAAAAGATTCCTTACTACCATTACCACATGAGAAAATAAGGAATCGCTATAAAATAACAACCCTACAAGTAAAAAGTAAATAAACAAGCAATGATTTCTTACAAGTCCAATCAATATTCAGTACCAATTGAATATATAGGGTAAGAAACTAAATCTACAAGTAGAAGATAATTATTTATACCTATATGATAACATGAAATTGGTAGTAAGTCATTTATTAAGTGAAAAAAATTAAATTATAAAGAAGCTCATTATGAGCAATTTGTTAAACACACTTGGAATGATATAGATGAGAAAAGATTAAAAGAACAAACTAAAAAGAAATCTAGCGATAATAGGAGAACGATTCAATGATAACAAATAGATCTAATTATACTAGATTAAAAGAGAATTTAGAATATCTTAATTTAAAAGCAATTCAACCACAGACTAGATGAGATAATAGAACTAACTCAAAAATAGAACAATGTCGGTAATAGATATTCTATTGAAACTAACAGATTATGAAGTAGATGTGAAAAAGCAAAATGTAAAAAGAATCTATGATTAAAGTAGCTAATTTCCCTTATAATAGATCATTAGATGATTTTGATTTTTCATTCAATTCTGATATAAATGAATTAGAAATAAGGAACTTAGCTAGTTTAAATTTTTATAGAAAACAATAAAAAAATTTAATATTTATAGGTAATAGTGGTGTTGGAAAGACTCATTTAGCAACAGCGATTGGAAGATTAGCAGCTAGTTCCAGGTATTCAACATATTTTATAAAATGTCATGATTTAATAGCAAACTTAAAAGCCGCTCTAGCTGAAAATAGGCTAGAGCAGCGATTAAAACACTATTCAAAGTATAGATTATTGATTATAGATGAAATTGGTTATTTACCTTTAGAAAAAGGTGATGAGCGGTTATTATTCCAACTAATAGACCGACGTTATGAAAAGAAGAGCATAATAGCCACATCTAATATTCCATTTTCTGAATGGGCTACATTATTTAGTGATGACAAAGTGGCTTCAGCTATACTTGATAGACTGCTTCATCATGCCCATGTAGTACCTATTATAGGTAATTCTTATCGACTAAAAGATCATGTTAGTTTTGAATAATTGTACATTTTTTTATTTTTGTCACTTTTGTACATTTTTATATTGACATTTACAGAATCTTTTTTTAGATATCTAATAAACTTTGCGAGGGTGACTCAATAAAAATCGATTTCTTCAAAAATAACGATTTTTTTGAGTTACTCCTTTTTATTTAAACTGGAATTTACTTTGGGAATTAACACATCATTCACACAGCTTTTAATAATCTATCATTGTACATTTGTAAATGATGTGAGACAAAAAAAGTTAAAAAAATAAATACCTGATATGATAGAGTTACAGAGAAGCTAGCTTCTCGTAACTCTCGCCTTTTCTCAACAGGAGTTAACCATCCTAAGGTCTGCATAGGTAGTCTATTAGAACGATAAAGATATTTCTTCATTTGGTTAATAAGATCATCATAAGAATAAAAAGATAAGTATTTATAAAAAAACGTTCATTATCATTTCTATGACTCCTTTCAACTTTACCATTATGCCATGGAGTTCTAGGTCTAATGAGTTGGTGTTTTTATATCTAGCTGGTTACACAATACATCGAAAGGATGTATTCGTTTAGTGTCCTTAAAGTGCGTAAATTCAAAAACCATTATCAGTTTGTATAATTTTTGGTTTGTATCCAAAGAACGAAATAGCCATCTTAACAAATTGTATAGTTGAATAAGAAGATTGTTCCTTAAAAGGATAAATAAATCTTTCTCTAGAAGCCTCATCAATCATAGTATATTGATAAAATTTATCAGGATGTGTACCAGTGTAGCATTGTCTAGGGACATATTTAACATCAAGTTGCCATTTTTCTCCTAAAAACTTTTTGGAGTGTTATAAGGTTTTTGGTATATAAGGATTAGCCTTTTTTTCAATATCTTTATAAAAAGCCTAATTTTCTAAGGATTCTAAATAATGAACAAGGATGTCTATTATATCTTTTATTAAATTTTAGTTTTTGCATATAGTTCAATCATAGAAATATTAGGATTTCGTTTAATTAGATTTTTTTAATCCAAGCCAATTCTTCTGCGGTATGAGCATTTGGATGTTGAGAATGTGGTTTGTGAGACTTATCCATAAGTGATTCTTTAGTTCCATCATATTTTTTTATTCCAACGCATTAAAGATGCTTTAGATACTTTGTAGCGTCTACAGATAAAGCTAATAGAGTTTTTTTATTTCATATGTTTTTACCGCTGCTAATCTTGTTTCTAGAGTATGAGGTGTATATCGTTGTGTTTTTTTGTAAGTTTTTCTGTTATAATAATTTTCATAAGAGTAAATTCCTTTTTTTGATTTGTCGTAATTTCATTATACAGGATTTACTCTTCTTTTTTTATATTTTGTCTCACATCAATTGTAACACTACATCACACAGCTTTAATAATCTATCATACATTTGACAAATCTCATATTATGGTATATAATATTGATAATTTGAATAACACATCTTTAATGTGATCCAGAGAGGTCAGCAAAGATTTATTAATTGGAAAACCAAGTTTATTTATGCTGTCCTGCTCAATAGAGTAGGCTATTTTTTTGAGGTGAAGTATGAAAAAAACGAATTCTTTTTCGATGAAACAATGATTTCTAGAATGATTACTAGAATTGCGAATGAAATTATCGAACAAAAATAAATTAGATGATATAGTTTTTAGTAGGTATTCAAACTAGAGGATTCATATCGCCAAAAGATTGAAACAAAAAAATCAAAAGAAATTGAAAATACTAATATTCCAGTAGAAACACTTGATATAAAAATTTTATCGTGATGATTTAGAAAAAAATAAGTGACGAACCTGAAATAAAAAGTTCCACGTTTTAAACTTGATTTGACAAACAAAGTTGTAATTATTGTAGATGATGTTCTGTATACAGGAAGAACTGTAAGAGCAGCGATAGATGCCATAATGGATGCGAGTCGTCCAAAAGGCAATTCGTCTTGCGATTCTTGTAGACAGAGGACATAGAGAACTGCCAATTAGAGCAGATCATATTGGAAAAAAATATTCCTACTTCAAGAAAAAGAAAATGTAAAAAGTTCATTTAAATGAAGTAGATGATGTTGAAGAAATATTATTAATTTAAATATAAAAATCTTTTTAAGGTAGTCCAGAGAGGCTAACAAGGGATTGAATTTAAAGTTTATACTTTATTTGAGTATAGCTATATTTAGGTATAACTATGCCCAGATAATAACTTGAATTTAATAGTTGATGAACAGTCATACCTTGTAGCCAGCTGGATACAAGGTATTTTTTTATACAAAATGGAGGAAGTACTATGAGAAATATAGTAAAAATGTCGGATTTAACAAATGAAGAAGTTTATCAACTGATAGAAAGAGCTTTAGAGTTGAAAAATGGTAAACAAGTAGAGCCAAGAGAAGACTTATATGTAGCGAACTTATTCTTTGAAAACTCAACTAGAACGAAACATAGTTTTGAGGTAGCTGAGCACAAACATAGATTAAATGTTATAAACTTCGAGGCTGCAACATCATCAGTAAATAAAGGCGAAACATTATACGATACTTGTAAAACGTTAGAAATGTTAGGGTGCAACATGTTGGTTATTAGACATGGCCAAGACGCGTACTACAATGAACTGACTAACTTAAATATTCCGATTTTAAGCGGAGGAGATGGTAGTGGAGAACACCCAAGTCAATGTTTGCTTGATTTAATGACAATGTACGAGAAGTTCGGAACGTTTGAAAATCTTAATGTAATCATTGCAGGAGATATTAAAAATTCTCGAGTAGCAAGAAGTAATTACAATATGCTCACGAGATTAGGAGCAAGAGTAAGATTTGTTTGTCCAGATATTTTCAAAGACGAGACACTTGGAGAAGTAGTAGACTTTGATAAAGTAGTTGGAGAAGTTGATGTTTGTATGTTGCTAAGAGTTCAACATGAAAGACATGATTCTAAGATGGGACTAAGTAAAGATGAATACCATAATAACTTTGGATTAACTAAAGAGCGCTATGAAAGATTAAAAGAATCTGCAATAGTGATGCATCCAGCACCTGTTAATAGAGATATGGAAATAGCTTCGAAACTAGTGGAAGCACCTAAATCAGTAATCTTTGAACAGATGAAAAACGGAATGTTCATGAGACAGGCAATGATAGAAAAAATAATTAAAGATAATAACTTATAAAGAGGAGAAGCATATGTTACTTTTTAAAAAAACGGTAAAAATTTTTAGAAAATGGTGTATTGGTAGAAAGAGATATTTTAGTTGAAGATAAAAAAATCGTAAAAATCTCTGAGAACATCGAAGAAAGTGGAGCTAAGGTACTAGACTTAGAAGGGAAATTTATTTCACCAGGATTTATAGATGTTCACGTACACTGGAGAGAACCAGGATTTGAATACAAAGAAAACATTTATCATGCTTCAAGAGCAGCAGCTCGTGGTGGATTTACTACAGCGATGCCTATGCCAAACTTAAATCCAGTACCAGATAACTATGAGAACCTAAAATTACAACTAGATATTATTGAACGTGATTCAGTAATTAGAGCTATACCATTTGGAGCTATAACAAAAGGTGAAGAAGGAAAAGAATATGCTGATTTTGAAGAATTAGCTGAGCATGTGTTTGCCTTTAGTGATGACGGTAGAGGAGTACAGGATGCTAATATGATGTATGAATCAATGATGGTTGCTGCTAAATTAAATAAAGCGATCGTAGCTCACTGTGAAGATAACTCATTAATCCGCGGAGGATGTATGCACTGTGGACGTAGAAGTCGTGAATTAGACTTACCAGGAATTCCTTCAGTATGTGAAAGTGTTCAGATTGCACGTGATGTTCTTTTAGCTGAAGCAGCAGGATGTCACTACCACGTTTGTCACGTATCTACTAAAGAATCAGTTAGGGTAGTAAGAGAAGCGAAGGCAGCAGGAATTAAAGTAACTTGTGAAGTGTGTCCTCACCACCTAATAAGTGATGAAATGGATATCCCAGAAGATAACGGAATGTGGAAGATGAATCCACCGCTAAGAGCACGTGAAGATAGAAATGCACTTATCGCAGGTTTATTAGATGGAACAATTGATGTAATAGCAACAGACCACGCTCCACACGCTACTCATGAGAAAGACTTATCGATGAGAAAAGCCGCATTTGGAATTGTTGGAAGTGAAACAGCATTTAGCCAGCTTTATACGAAGTTTGTAAAAACAGGAGTATTCTCACTAGACTTACTAGTTAAATTGATGACTGAAAAAGTCGCAGATACTTTCGATTTACCATATGGACGTTTAGAAGAAGGTGGTTTTGCAGACTTAGTAGTAATCGACTTAGAAAAATCACTAAAAAAATTGATCCAGAAAAATTCTTATCTAAAGGTAGAAATACACCGTACGTAGGAGAAGAAATTTATGGAATACCAGTATTAACACTATGTGAAGGTCAAGTTGCATACAAAGATAGTGAAGTATTTGGAGTTTAAAAATAAAAAAACTTAGAAAGAGAGAACAAAGATGTACAGTTACGATAGACAACTAATTTTTAGAAGATGGAACAGTATATAAAGGATATGGATTTGGTGCTAACAAAGCACTAGCAGGAGAGGTAGTATTTAACACAGGTATGACGGGTTATCAAGAAACACTTTCTGATCCATCATACAATGGACAAATAGTAACATTCACTTATCCATTAATCGGAAACTACGGAATCAACAGAGATGACTTTGAAACAATTAATCCTAGTATTAAAGGACTTATCGTTAGGGAAGTTTGTAAAAAAACCTTCTAACTTTAGAACAGAATACAGTTTAGATGAGGTATTAAAAAGAGCTTAACATTCCGTGGATTTCAGGAATTGATACACGTAGTTTAACAAGAAAAATAAGAGAACACGGTACAATCAAAGGAATAATTACTGACCTTTGCATGGATCCGGAAGAACAATTAGAAAATCTTAGAAAAACTGACTTACCAACGAACCAAATTGAACAAGTTTCAACTCAAAAAGCTTTCTTATCTTCAGGAAATGGATATAGAGTAGTACTAGTAGACTTCGGTATGAAATCAGGAATACTTAGAGAATTAAATGAACGTAATTGTGATATCGTTGTAGTTCCTCATAATGTAACAGCTGCAGAAATTTTCAGACTTAATCCAGATGGAATTATGTTAAGTAATGGACCTGGAGATCCAGAAGATGTACCAGAAACAATTGAGATGCTTAAAGAAGTTATGCCGAAAATACCAGTTTTTGGAATTTGTATGGGACACCAACTTATTGCATTAGCATCAGGAGCGAAAACATACAAACTTAAATTTGGTCACCGTGGAGCTAACCACCCAGTTAAAAACCTAATAACTGGAAAAGTTGATATTACTTCACAAAACCATGGTTTCAGTGTAGATATCGAATCATTAAAAGATACAGATTTAGAGCTTACACACTTATCAGTAAATGATAAAACATGTGAAGGAGTACGTCATAAAAAATACCCAGTATTTTCAGTACAATATCACCCAGAAGCATCACCAGGACCGCACGATCCTAACTACTTATTCGATCAGTTTATAGATTATATGAGAGAATTTAAAGAAAACAAATAGGAAATAACCTGAGAAATTATAGAGTATCGATACAAAATTAAGGAGAATAAAAATGCCAAAACGTAATGATATAAAAAAACAATACTAGTAATAGGATCTGGACCAATTACAATAGGTCAAGCAGCGGAGTTTGACTATGCTGGGACTCAAGCATGTCTGTCTTTAAGAGAAGAAGGGTATGAAGTTATCTTAGTTAACTCTAACCCAGCGACAATAATGACTGATAAAAGAAATCGCTGATAAAGTTTATATGGAACCATTAACTCTTGAGTTTGTAAGTAAAATTATCAGAAAAGAAAGACCTGATGCATTACTTCCAACATTAGGAGGACAAGTGGGGCTTAACCTTGCGGTAGAGCTGCACAAAAGTGGAATCTTAGATAAATACGGAGTTGAATTACTAGGAACGAAATTAAGTTCAATCGAACAAGCAGAGGATAGAGAATTATTCCGTAACCTAATGAATGAACTAAACGAACCAGTTCCAGAATCAGCAATTATTACAAATTTAGACGAAGCTAGGGATTTCGTTGCTGAAATAGGTTATCCAGTAATCGTTCGTCCTGCCTTCACTATGGGAGGAACAGGTGGTGGTATCTGTTACGATGAGAAAGATTTAGAAGAAATCGTAAGTAGTGGATTACACTATTCACCAGTTACTCAATGTTTATTAGAAAAATCTATCGCAGGATTTAAAGAAATTGAATACGAAGTAATGCGTGACTCTAATGATACAGCGATTGTTGTATGTAACATGGAAAACATTGACCCTGTTGGGATTCACACGGGAGACTCAGTAGTAGTAGCACCTTCTCAAACATTAACAGATAGAGAATATCACATGCTACGTAATGTATCATTAAAAATTATTAGAGCTTTAAAAATTGAAGGTGGATGTAACGTACAACTTGCACTTGATCCAAATTCATTCAAATACTATATTATCGAAGTTAACCCAAGGGTATCACGTTCATCAGCTTTAGCATCAAAAGCTACAGGATATCCGATTGCGAAAATTGCAGCGAAAATTGCTGTAGGATTAACTCTTGATGAAATTATAAACCCAGTTACACAAAACTCATATGCTTGTTTCGAACCAACGCTTGACTATGTAGTAAGTAAAATCCCACGTTTTCCATTTGATAAATTTGAAAATGCAGATAGAAAACTAGGAACGCAAATGAAAGCCACTGGTGAAGTAATGGCGATGGGTAGAACTTATGAAGAAAGTTTACTAAAAAGCTATCCGTTCATTAGAATATGGAGTACACCATCTAGGACTACCTAATGGAGATGATTTCACATTAGAAGAAATTATTGACAAGATTAAACAAGCTGGAGATGAAAGATTATTCTTTATTGGAGAAGCTTTAAGACGCGGACAAAGCACAAAAGATATTCACGATATTACAAAAATTGACATGTTCTTCCTAGAGAAAATGCAAAATATCATTGATATCGAACATGAGTTAAAAGACAATGTTGGAAATGTAGATTTACTAGAATATGCTAAAAAATATGGATTCTCGGATAAGGTAATTGCCCACAGATGGGGAATGACAGAAGATGATATCTATAACCTTCGTCAAGAAAATAAAATAACTCCAGTATTCAAAATGGTTGATACATGTGCAGCTGAGTTCGTTTCAGAAACACCATACTTCTACTCAAGTTATGAACAAGAGGAAGAATCAATCGTTAGCGATAAGAAAAAAATTGTTGTACTAGGATCTGGTCCTATTAGAATCGGACAAGGTGTAGAGTTCGACTATGCTACGGTTCATGCAGTAATGGCGATTAAAGATGCAGGTTATGAGGCAATCATTGTTAATAACAACCCAGAAACAGTTTCTACAGACTTTACAATCTCTGATAAACTGTACTTCGAACCATTAACTGAAGAAGATGTGATGGCGATAATTAATCATGAAAATCCATTAGGAGTTGTAGTGCAATTCGGTGGACAAACAGCGATTAACCTAGCAGCTAAATTAGAAAAACATGGTGTGAAAATTCTAGGTACTGCTTTAGAAGAAATCGATAACGCAGAAGACAGAGATAAATTTGAAGAATTATTACATAAATTAGACATTCCACAACCACTTGGAAAAACTGCATTTGATGTAGAAACAGCAGTTAAAAATGCAGAAGAAATTGGATACCCTGTATTAGTAAGACCATCATACGTACTAGGTGGACGAGCTATGGAAATAGTATATGAGGAATCTGAATTACGTCGTTATATGAAGACAGCTGTAAAACTTACACCAGAACACCCAGTATTAACTGACAGATATTTAGTAGGTCGTGAGATAGAAGTAGATGCTATTAGTGATGGAGAAACAGTAATTATTCCAGGTATTATGGAGCACATCGAAAGAGCAGGGGTTCACTCAGGAGACTCAATAGCAGTATATCCTCCTCAAACACTGACAGAAGGTGAAAAAGCTAAGTTAATAGAGTATACAATTAAATTAGCAAAAGGATTAAACATCGTTGGATTATTAAATATTCAATATGTAATAAGTAAAGGTGAAGTATTCGTACTAGAAGTTAATCCACGAAGCTCAAGAACTGTACCATTCTTAAGTAAAATCACAGGAGTTCCAATGGCGAAACTTGCTGCTGGAGCTATCATTGGAGAAACTCTAAAATCTAAAGGATATGAAACTGGATTATTACCAGAAGCACAGAATGTGTACACTAAAGTACCAGTGTTTAGTTTCCAAAAACTAAAAGATGTTGATACTACTCTTGGACCTGAGATGAAATCAACTGGAGAAGTAATGGGAAGTGATAGAACTCTAGAAAAATCACTTTACAAAGGACTTCTTGCAGCAGGAATCAAGGTAAGTGATCAAGGAAATATCTTATTCACAATTAGTGATGATGATAAAGAAGAAGCATTAAATATAGCAAAACGATTCTTCGACTTAGGATATAACTTATTAGCTACAGAAGGAACAGCTAAGTACCTAGATGAACACGGATTGAGAGTTACTCCAGTAGGAAAAAAATTAATCAAAGTGATTACAGTGTACTTGATGCTATATATAATGGAGATGTGGATGTAGTAGTAAATACTACTTCAAAAGATAAAGATGTAACAAAAGACGGATTCAAGATTCGCCGTGTAGCGAGTGAACAAGAGGTTGTATGTTTAACATCATTAGATACAGCAGATGCGCTACTAAAAGTACTAGAATCAATCTCATTTGATATATTACCACTATAAAATAAAAAATGATGAAGAAGGGGAAAATTTTTTTCCCTTCTTCTTACAGAAGGAGCATTTGGATGGATACTTATTTAGCAACAGTAATCAGTAATGAACAAAGTAGCAGATAAAAATATTTAGAATTGAACTACAGGGAGATGTAGTTAAAGAAATGAATACACCGGGACAATTCGTAAATATTAAAGTAAGTAACAGCTATGAGTTTTTATTAAGAAGACCAATTTCAATTTGTGAAATTAATAAAGAAAAAAATACATTTGTGATGGTCTACAGAGCAGATGGAGCAGGTACTAAAAAGATCTCAGAATTAGAAGCAGGTAATTTAGTAGACGTATTAGGACCATTAGGAAAAGGATATGATGTTTATACGCTAGAAAAAGGGCAAACTGCATTGCTAGTAGGTGGAGGAATTGAGTTCCACCATTATATGAATTAGCAAAAGCAATTTAGAAAAACAAGGGGTAAAATACTGTACATATTTTTAGGTTTTAATAATGTGAAAGATGTGTTTTATGAAGAAAAATTTGCAGAGCTTGGTACAACTTATGTTGCTACAGCTGATGGAAGTTATGGAGAAAAAGGTTTTGTTACTGATGTTATAAAAAATTATGAAGTTGACTATGATAAGTATTATAGTTGTGGTCCATTTGCTATGTTAAAAGCATTAACTAAGATGGATGAAGAAAAGATGGGCTATATTTCTTTAGAAGAAAGAATGGCTTGTGGAGTAGGTGCATGCTATGCATGTGTTTGTGAAAAAATCGATGGTTCGATCTCACGTGTATGTTATGATGGACCTGTATACGATTCGAAAGAAATAGCATTATAGGAGGAATTTATGAGCGAAAGATTACGAGTAAAATTACCAGGATTAGATTTAAAGAATCCTGTAATGCCTGCATCAGGGTGCTTTGCATTTGGTTTAGAATATGCTAATTTTTATGATTTAAGTAAGCTTGGTGCGATTATGATTAAGGCAGCTACTAAAGAGCCGCGTTTTGGAAATCCTACACCACGCGTTGCTGAAACTTCTAGTGGGATGCTAAATGCCATAGGATTACAAAATCCAGGAGTTCATGAAATAATGGAAACAAAACTTAAAGAATTAGAAAAGTATGATGTTCCTATTATTGCTAATGTGGCAGGAAGTGAAATAGATGATTATGTCTATGTAGCAGAGCATATAAGTAAAGCACCGAATGTTCATGCATTAGAGTTAAATATATCTTGTCCTAATGTAAAACATGGTGGGATTCAATTTGGAACGGATCCAGAAACAGCCAAAAAAACTTAACTAGAAAAGTAAAAGAGGTATCTAGTGTACCTGTTTATGTGAAACTTTCACCTAATGTTACCAATATCGTAGCAATGGCAAAAGCTGTCGAAGAAGGTGGAGCTGATGGTATTACAATGATAAATACTTTAGTAGGTGTAAGGCTAGATAAAAAGACTGGAAAACCAATTATAGCGAATGTAACTGGAGGATTATCAGGGCCTGCGGTTAAAACCTGTAGCTATAAGAATGGTTTATCAGGTGAGCCAAGTTGTAAAACATTCCTATTATAGGTATGGGAGGAATTATGGATGAGTGGGATGTGATCGACTTTATCTCAGCTGGAGCGAGTGCGGTAGCAGTAGGTACAGCGAATTTTGCAGATCCATATGCTTGTCCAAAAATTATCGGTAAGTTAGAAGAGGCCCTTGATGAACTAGGGTGTAGAACATATACTAGAACTTCGTGGTCGTGCATATAAATAAAAAGGAGAAATATTATGAATAAAGATGTAATAATAGCGTTAGATTTTTCCAACTTTGGAAGATACATTAAGTTTTTTTAGAAAAATTTGGTGAAGAAAAATTATTTGTAAAAAGTAGGGATGGAATTATACCTACAAAATGGACCTGTTGTTATTGAAAAAAATTAAAGAATTAGGACATAAGATATTCTTAGATCTTAAGTTACATGATATTCCTAATACAGTTTATGGTGCGACAAAAAGGATTAGCAAAAATTCAAAGTTGATATTCTTACAGTACATGCTGCAGGAGGTTATGAAATGCTAAAAGCAGCAAAAAGAGGAATGGTTGAAGGTGGTAGTGTAGATACTAATGTAATAGCGATAACACAATTAACTTCAACATCAGAAGAAGCGATGAAAGACGAGCAACTAATTGCTGTATCTTTAGAAGAGAGTGTAATTAATTATGCTAAACTAGCTAAAAAAGCAGGACTTGATGGAGTAGTTTCATCAGTTTGGGAAGCAAGATTAATTAGAGAAAACTGTGGAGATGATTTCTTAAAAGTAACTCCAGGAATAAGATTAAAAACAGATGAAGTAGGAGATCAAAAACGTGTAGCGACTCCAGCTGTTGCTAATGAAGAAGGAAGTACACATATCGTGGTTGGACGTTCTATAATTAAATCAGAAAATCCACTTGAAGTTTATAAACTTATTAAAAATCAATTCGTAAAATAATATTAGATATACAGCTAACATAAAGGAGAAGAACATGGCATTAGAAAGAAAAATAGCAAAACACTTATTAGATATTGAAGCAGTGGCATTAAGACCAAATGATTATTTCACTTGGACATCTGGAATTAAATCACCGATTTACTGTGACAACAGGATTACAATGTCTTATCCAGCAATTCGTCGTGAAATAGCGGCTGGTATGAGTGAAGTAATTAAAGCTAAATTCCCAGAAGTAGAAGTAGTTGCAGGTACAGCTACAGCAGGTATTCCACATGCTGCATGGGTAAGTGAAGTATTAGATTTACCTATGATTTACGTTAGGGACTCAGCTAAAAAAACACGGTAAAACAAATCAAATCGAAGGTAGATTACTAGAAGGACAAAAAGTTGTTATTATTGAAGATTTAATCTCAACTGGATTATCTTCATTAAAAGTAGCCAAAGCTTTAGAAGAAGCTGGGGCAGTAGTCTTAGGAGTAGTAGCAATATTTAGTTATGAACTTAAGAAAGCACAAGATGCCTTTGCAGCAGATAAAGTAGAGTACCATACTTTAACTAACTATAACTACTTAATCGAAGAAGCTGTAGTAAGTGATTATATCAAACAAGAAGATGTAGAAAAAAACTTCTTGAGTGGAGAAATAATTTATAATAAAAAGTTCTTTATCAGATTGAGATTAGTTTCAAAGAAATAAAGTATATAAAGTAATAATAGAGATGTAGCTTAGAGGAAAGTTTTAAGATACATCTTTTTATATTATCATTTTTAATTTGATAGCGATTATCAATGGCTTGTGGTATAATTGTATTAATAATATAAGGTAGTGAGGGAATGAGAAATGGATAATATTATTGATGTGAGTATACCAGTTGCACAAGTTGTTGATAAACACCCAGAAGTATTGGATATTTTAGTAGATTTAGGATTTAAACCTTTGGCTAATCCGATTATGAGAAATACTGTAGGTAGAAAGACTTCACTTAGAATGGGTTCGAAGCTAGCAGGAATTAAACTTGAAACAATTATTGCTACATTAGAAGCTAATGGATATGAAGTAGTAGGATTAGACTAATGGCTACAAAGAGAATTGAAGTTTTACGCGACATACTATTACGACTTCATAAAGGTGAATCTGCAGAATCTGTTCAAGATGAATTCAATGAGCATTTTTCTGGAGTATCTGCTATTGAGATCTCTTTAATGGAGCATGAGCTTATGAATTCAGATTCTGGCGTAACTTTTGAAGATGTTATGAAGTTATGTAATGTACATGCTAATTTGTTTAAAGGTGCGATAAAAACTGTAGAAGTTGAAGATAGTGAGCATCCGGGACATCCAGTTCAAGTGTTTAAACAAGAAAATTTAGCTTTAAGAGCTGCAATAATAAGAGTTCGACGAATTCTAGAAAATTATGCTAAGCTCGATGAAGGAGAAACAAAAGAAGCCGTACTAAAAGGATTGCTTCGTCAGTTGCAATTATTAGGACAGTTTGATATTCATTATAAACGAAAAGAAGAACTGATGTTTCCAATAATGGAAAAATATGGACATGATGCACCACCTAAGGTTATGTGGGGTGTTGATGATGAAATAAGAGATTTGTTTAAACTTGCTAAAGAAGAAGCGGAAAAACTACCTAATGCAGAGATAGTTGTCGTTAAAGAAAAATTTGAAGTTTTTTTGTTAAAGAATTTGAGGAAATGATCTTTAAGGAAGAGTCGATTCTTCTGATGATATTATTAGAAACATTTACTCAAGACGATTGGTTGAGTATAGCTAAGGACAGTGATGCTTATGGTTATGCAATAATTCGACCTCAAGAAGAGTGGATTCCTCATAGAGAAGATTTTGAAACGCAAATTACTAGCGTTGATAGTGAAGTAATAGAAGCTACAGAAGGGGAATTAACGAAAAGTAATACAAACTCCTGAAGGAGAGTTTACTATTACCTATAAACCGAAAAGAAGTTAAAGAAGAAACTTTAAATAGAGAAACACATCAGAAAATAGGAAATGGTTATCTATCATTAAATCAAATTGATTTAATATTAAATCATTTACCGATGGAAATTACCTTTGTCAATAAAGACGAAGTTTTTTTCAATATTATAATGATCATTGTTCAGAAGAAGAGATGATTTTTAAACGCACGCCGAGGACAAATAGGTAGAAATGTTGAGCTGTGTCATCCACCTAAGTACCTAGAGAAAGTTAAAACTATAATGAAAAACTTGCGAGATAGAAAAAAAGATAAGTACGAAATGTGGTTTAAATCAGAATCAAGAGGAAAAATTTGTTCATGTCACTTATGCTGGGGTTTATGATGAAGATGGTGAATTCCAAGGAGTATTAGAGTATGTTCAAGATATAGCTCCTTATAGAGAAATAGATAGTGATTATTATAGGGAATAGAATAAAAATATAAAAATGTGAGTGACTCAAAATCGATTTTTGAGTCACTCACTCTGTTTACTGAATATATTTTTATCAAATACATTTTTTTCTTAATTTTCTTGTTGCAAGAATCAATAATATAATTAGTATTAGAGAATATATTATTCCTACTATATTTGCTGATGATGGCAGCATAGCAATTAAGAAGAATGTCGCTACATTAAGTAGTACCAACAGGAAAAATAACTCCGAAAGCTAATAAGGTTAATAGTACTTGATTTATTGAACTACGATTAGCTAAATCAGTGATAGTGTTCCAATTTAGATATAATTTTTTTATAGTCACTTGTATAACTATGGAATGAAAAAGACAATACTTGAAATAATATAAGATATTATTGTTACAATCGCTAATAAGATTGGTGTTTTAGTTATAATTAACATCATAATCAGAGCAAATAATCCAAAAACCAAGTTGTAAACAAATGGCGATTGCTAATTTGATTTTTTTAGGTATTTTTTTAAAATTTAATGGAAGAGATTTTTAAAAAAATAGTAATCTTGTTTTTCTAGTGAAATTGCTATACTTGTAAAATTCATAGGATTAGAATTAATGTACAATGCTAACGTGAATCCTATAGTCATAGCTACTGGGTAGAATATAGGTGGTAGTGTAATACCGCCGTGCTTTCTAATTTCTATAATCGGAATTACAAATATACCAAGTGTAATTATAAGATTAGTAAATACAGTTGTCGAAATTGTACTGTTTAACAATAATTTTACATTTCTCTTAACTAGTTTAGAAGATAGCGTAGTTGGTGTACTATTAGTATTTTCTTTAATTTTTACAGTTTTAGAACTAGATGTGTATGTATTACCTGATATTCTATATAAGTTTTTCATATATTTTTTTACTACGAATATATAAGTAGTAAAGAAAGAAATAATTGCTAGGATTACTCGTTACTATTAAATAAGTATAAGTTTTAGAAATATCTAACACGAGTATATTTAAAAAAATAAATCTCCTGAATAATCAGAATCAAAAACTTTTTAAAAAGTATGAGCAAAATTAAATATGTATCCTGTGAAGAATATCAATGCAATTGATATTGTAGCTGCATTAACTTTCCCTTTATTCTTCTTAAAATTTGGGATATAAGTAATAAAATGAAAGTAGTGTCATAATAGAACATATTAAAAGTAATGATAAATGCAAAAACTATATACTAATACGAAGAAAAAGTTTTTTTGAATTGAAAACTCTGCATTTAATCCAATAATTAAGTTTATAACTATTAAAGGAGTAAAATTACTGATAACTTGTGAAAGTAGAGTGAACAATTTACTAAAAAAATATTTCAGATCCTGTAACAGGTAAGTGAATAATTGCTAATGTATCATCACTTTCGTAAAAACATATTGATAAAATTATTTAAAATCTGAATAAACACTAATAATAAAAATAAAAGAAAAAGTATATTTTCGATATCCCGTCCAGAAAAAGTTAAAACCACGAGAAAAATATTGAGAATAAAAAAATAAAATATGTAAGAAATTGAAAAAAATTAAGCATTAAAACATTTCTAAAAAAAGATTATGTCTTATATCGCTCTTTCCACTGAATTTTTTTCTGTATTTTTATTCTTTGAGGTGAAAAACTATAAAGAAGATTCGTTAAGAATAATTCTTTTATTACATTGAACCTCATAATTACTCACCACCTAAAAATATTTGAATTTGAATTTTTTTACTATATTAAGATAAATTTCTTCAAGATTATCTCCATCAAATTTTTTTCTTTAAGTTCATTAAGAGTACCGATAAAAACTAGTTTTTCCTTTGCTGAGAATACCAATTCTGTCGCATAGATGTTCTGCGACTTCCAAGACATGAGTAGAGAATAGAACACTATTTCCTTTTGAGGCATGTTCTTTCATCAAATTTTTCAAGTCAAATGCTGCTTGTGGATCTAATCCTGTCATCGGTTCATCCATAATCCAAAAACTTAGGTTCTGATAATAATGCTCCAATAACAAATACTTTTTGTCGCATACCATGAGAGAAGGAACTAATTTCTTGGTGTTCAACTCCTATCATATTAAATAATTTGCAGTATCTATTAAGAATATCATCTCTTGTTTTATTATCAATTTCATATATGCTAGCGACTAATGACCAATATTCAAAGGCTGATAATGTAAGAAACATATCAGGTGAATCAGGTACATAGCCAATTTGCTTTTTACACGCTAATCTATTATTTTTTTAAAAGTAGATTATTGAAATAAATCTCTCCCTGAAGTAGGCTCTAATATACTAACTAGGGATTTGATTGTAGTTGACTTACCAGCTCCATTATGCCCAATAAGTCCGAATATTTCCCCATCATTTATAGTAAAACTTAAATCATCAACAGCGCACTTTGTATCAAATTTAACAGTAAGATTTTTTTAATTTCTATCATAAATTATCCCTCCAATCTGTATCTATAGTTATATTATACTTGTAATCGTTTTTAATCGGCAAGAGTATAATTTAATTATTTCTATAAATAGATAATAAATTTTAAAGTTGTAAATGAAACGCTGGAATAGTTTATTAAAAAAATACTAATGTGATACACCCGGAAGTGTTTATTTATAAGTTGAAAATGATACACCCGGTTAAGTGTGAAAATAGAATGTGATAATAGCAAGTTAAAAAAAGATATAAAAAAATTTTTAAAAAAAGTATTGACAAGAAAAAAATAAAAAGTGGTATTATTTAGTACGTGAGTGTTACGGCACTCTGTGTAAAGCCACTATGGCTTATAAAAAATTTAAAAACGTGATACACCTGGATAGGTGATTCACAAAGTATCGAGGAAAGGAGGAAATCAGGAAAATGCCAACTATTAACCAATTAGTTCGTAAACCTCGTAAATCAAAAGTATCGAAATCAGATTCACCAGCACTTAACAAAGGTTACAACTCTCAAAGAAAGAAAGAAACTAACATTTCTTCACCACAAAAACGTGGAGTTTGTACTCGTGTTGGGACTATGACACCTAAAAAACCTAACTCAGCTTTACGTAAATATGCACGTGTTCGTCTATCAAACCAAATCGAAGTAACAGCATATATCCCAGGTATCGGACACAACCTACAAGAACACAGTGTTGTACTTATTCGTGGAGGACGTGTAAAAGACTTACCAGGGGTACGTTACCACATCATCCGTGGAGCTTTAGATACTGCAGGAGTTAACGACCGTAAACAAGGACGTTCACTATACGGTGCTAAAAGACCAAAAAGAGAAAAAAATAATAAAAGATAAAATTTGATAAAAAGAATTCGTGAAAGGAGGCAGACACTATGCCACGTAAAGGTCCAGTTGCAAAACGTGACGTTTTGCCAGATCCAATTTATAACTCAAAATTAGTTACAAAATTGATTAACAAATTAATGCTAGATGGGAAACGCGGTACAGCACAAAGAATTTTATATTCTGCGTTTGATTTAATTAAAGAAAAAAATCAGGACGTGATGCTATGGAAGTTTTTCGAAGAAGCATTAAACAACATTATGCCAGTTCTTGAAGTTCGTGCTCGTCGTGTTGGTGGTTCTAACTACCAAGTACCAGTAGAAGTACGTGCTGAAAGAAGAACTACATTAGGTCTACGTTGGTTGAGTTAACTATTCTCGTTTAAGAGGAGAAAAAAACTATGGAACAACGTTTAGCTAATGAAATTTTAGACGCAGCAAATAACACTGGTTCAGCTGTTAAGAAACGTGAAGATACTCACAAAATGGCTGAAGCTAACAAAGCATTTGCTCACTATCGTTGGTAATTATAGGGTGAATATCAAGCTATTTTATAGCTTGAGTTTTTCACTATAAAAGACAAATTACTAAAATCATTTAAAAATTTATGAAAGGAGAAAATTGACTCATGACTAGAGCATTTTCTTTAAAAAGATACTCGTAATATCGGTATCATGGCTCACATCGACGCAGGTAAAACTACTGCTACTGAGCGTATTCTGTTCTACACTGGGAAAATCCACAAAATCGGAGATACTCACGATGGTAACTCTCAAATGGACTGGATGGAACAAGAACAAGAACGTGGTATCACTATTACATCTGCTGCAACAACTGCTCAATGGAAAAACCACCGTATCAACATTATCGATACACCGGGACACGTAGACTTCACAGTTGAGGTTGAACGTTCACTTCGTGTACTTGATGGATCAGTAGCAGTATTAGATGCACAATCAGGTGTTGAACCACAAACAGAAACAGTTTGGCGTCAAGCTACAACTTATGGAGTTCCTCGTATCGTATTCGTTAACAAAATGGATAAAACAGGAGCTGACTTCTTATATTCTGTAGGAACAATCCACGACAGATTACAAGCTAATGCACACCCAATTCAACTTCCAATCGGAGCTGAAGATTTATTCGAAGGTGTAATTGACCTTGTTGAAATGAAAGCTATTTACAACGAAGGTAGCGTAGGGGAAAATCTTGTTGTTAAAGAAATCCCAGCTGAATACCAAGATCAAGCTGAAGAATACCGTGAAAAACTTATTGAAGCTGTTGCAGAATTCGATGAAGAATTCATGGAAAAATATTTAGGTGGAGAAGAAATTACAATAGATGAGCTTAAAGCTGCTATTCGTAAAGCTACATTATCTGTAGAATTCTTCCCAGTAGTATGTGGATCAGCCTTCAAATATAAAGGTGTACAACCAATGCTAGATGCAGTAGTAGAATACTTACCATCTCCATTAGACGTACCTGCTATTAAAGGTATCAATCCAGATACTGATGAAGAAGTAGAAAGACACTCTTCAGACGAAGAGCCATTCTCAGCCCTAGCTTTCAAAGTTATGACTGACCCATTCGTAGGGAAACTTACTTTCTTCCGTGTGTACTCAGGTATTTTATCATCTGGTTCATACGTTAAAAACTCAACTAAAGGTAAACGTGAACGTGTAGGACGTATCCTACAAATGCACGCTAACACTCGTAACGAAATCGCTGAAGTTTACGCTGGTGATATCGCTGCAGCTGTTGGTCTTAAAGATACTACTACTGGGGACACACTTTGTGACGAGAAAAACGAAGTTATTCTTGAATCAATGGAATTCCCAGAACCAGTTATCCAACTTTCAGTTGAACCAAAATCAAAAGCTGACCAAGATAAAATGTCAACAGCTTTACAAAAATTACAAGAAGAAGACCCAACATTCCGTGCTGGAACTGACGAAGAAACTGGACAAGTTATCATCGCAGGTATGGGTGAGCTTCACTTAGACATCATCGTTGACCGTATGCGTCGTGAATTTAAAGTTGAATGTACAGTAGGTGCTCCAATGGTATCTTACCGTGAAACATTCAAACAAGCTGCACAAGTACAAGGTAAATTCACTCGTCAATCTGGTGGACGTGGACAATACGGGGACGTATGGATTGAGTTCACTCCAAATGAGCCAGGTGCAGGATTTGAATTCGAAAATGCTATCGTTGGTGGGGTAGTTCCACGTGAATACATCCCAGCGGTAGAAGCAGGATTAAAAGACTCTATGGCAAACGGGGTATTAGCTGGATACGAATTAATCGACGTTAAAGCTAAATTATTCGATGGATCATACCACGATGTCGACTCATCTGAAATGGCGTTCAAAGTTGCTGCATCATTAGCTCTTAAAGAAGCTGCTAAAAAATGTAACCCAGTAATCTTAGAACCAATCATGAAAGTTGAAGTTGTTATGCCTGAGGAATACTTAGGAGATATTATGGGTGATATCACTTCACGTCGTGGACGTGTTGAAGGTATGGAAGCTCGTGGTAACGCTCAAGTAGTAAGTGCTTCAGTACCATTATCTGAAATGTTCGGATATGCAACTTCTCTACGTTCTGCAACTCAAGGACGTGGTACTTACTCAATGGTATTCGACCACTACGAAGAAGTACCTAAATCAATTTCTGAAGAAATTATCAAAAAAATAAAGGATAATAAAAAAATTATTCTTTATAGTTGCAATTTTCGTTGTAACATTATAAAAATATAGTTATCATAGAATGCTATGTGACTAATTATTAAAAAAATAAAAATTTTATTAACTTGAAGGAGACATTTTTTTAAAATGGCAAAAGAAAAATTTGACCGTAGTAAAACACATGCTAACATTGGAACAATTGGTCACGTTGACCACGGTAAAACTACTTTTAACAGCAGCTATCGCTACTGTATTAGCAAAAAAACTTATGGTGGAGAAGCTAAAGACTACGCTTCAATCGATAACGCACCAGAAGAAAGAGAACGTGGTATCACAATCAACACTTCTCACATCGAGTATGAAACTCCAAACCGTCACTACGCACACGTAGACTGCCCAGGACACGCTGACTATGTTAAAAAAACATGATCACTGGTGCTGCTCAAATGGACGGAGCTATCTTAGTAATCGCTGCTACAGATGGACCAATGGCTCAAACTCGTGAGCACATCCTATTATCTCGTAACGTTGGAGTACCAAAAATCGTTGTATTCTTAAACAAATGTGATATGGTTGATGACGAAGAGTTATTAGAATTAGTTGAAATGGAAGTTCGTGAACTATTATCTGAATACGGATTCGACGGAGATGAACTACCAGTAATCAAAGGTTCTGCTCTTAAAGCTCTTGAAGGAGACGCTGATGCAGAAAAAGCTATCATCGAATTAATGGAAACAGTTGACGAGTACATCCCAACTCCAGAACGTGATAACGCTAAACCATTCATGATGCCAGTTGAGGACGTATTCTCAATCACAGGTCGTGGTACAGTTGCTACTGGACGTGTTGAACGTGGACAAGTTAAAGTTGGAGACGTAGTAGAAATCGTTGGATTAACTGAAGAACCAGCTTCAACTACTGTAACAGGTGTTGAAATGTTCCGTAAATTATTAGATTACGCTGAAGCAGGAGATAACATCGGTGCATTATTACGTGGTGTTGCTCGTGAAGACATCGAACGTGGACAAGTTTTAGCAGCTCCTAAAACAATCACTCCACACACTCAATTCGTAGCTGACGTGTACGTATTATCTAAAGAAGAAGGTGGACGTCACACTCCATTCTTCACAAACTACCGTCCTCAATTCTACTTCCGTACTACTGACGTAACTGGTGTAGTTACTTTACCAGAAGGTACTGAAATGGTAATGCCCGGGATAACGTATCAATCAACGTAGAACTTATTTCTCCAATCGCGATCGAAGAAGGAACTCGTTTCTCAATTCGTGAAGGTGGACGTACTGTAGGTTCAGGTGTTGTAACTTCAATCGTTAAATAATAATTGAATTTAAACACATAAAGCAAGGTGCATTTCACCTTGCTTTTTTTATACTTAATATTGATTTACATAATGTTCATATTCAATTATAGATATTTGATAGTTTTAGTACATTATATGTATTAATATTGTATTTTTTTATTGTAAAAATCATTATTTTTTTGTAATTTTATTAGAAAAATACGTACTATTTTTTTAGTAAATCCTTGCAGAAAAATCTGTAAGAGGTGTATAATATGTTTAAAGGTAGTATAGGGGAAATAATATAATAAATTCAAATAATTTATATATTATTAAAATAAAAATCTGATTACTCTAGGGATATTGAGTAATAGTAAAAAGTCGAAGTTAAGAAATTAACTTCGATTTTTTTCTTTTAAATTCATGAAGATTGTCTATTTGTTAACAGCTTGAAGACATTTAAATAGCTCAAAAAGAATATTCTAGTTATCATAATTGATAGTATAAAAAAAGCTGTTTGAGGAGCTAATAGATAACAAGTATAGTTTAATAACTTGACTTTACAAGTTTTTATTCTATATGCTTAGTGTAATGCAATTTATTGTTTATGAACAAAAAAATTTTATATTTTAAGGGGAAAAAAATGTTTTTAGCTATTAATGAAATAAAAGATGCTAAGCTCAGGTATAGTCTTATTGTAGGATTACTTACACTAGTTTCTTATTTAATGTTTTTTTCTTATCTGGATTAGCTTTTTGGATTGATAGATCAGAATAGATCTTATATTGATCATTGGAGGGCGGATACGGTATTACTTTCTTCAGAAGCAAATAAAAACTATTGGTTTATCTAATCTAAAAATTATCAGATAAAAAAATCTTTATCTGCAGATAATGTTGAACCTTTTAGTCAAATGGTTACAGTTTCTAAAAACTGAGAAGAGTTCAAATGAGGATGTTAAACAAAAAAAGTTAGTATTTTTGGTGTGAATAATGGGAGCTTTTTAATTCCACCAGTAATACAAGGAAGAATTTTTGAATCTAAAAATGAAGTTGTTATTGAAAAAAAGTTTGTCTGAAAAAGAAGGATATTCTATAGGAGATACTATTAAAACTGCAAACTCAGATATTGATTTAAAAAAATAGTGGGTTACACAGAAAAATCTAGATTTAATGTAGCCCCAGTCATATATATGAATATTAATGATTTTCAAATTTTTAAAAATATGGTGTAAGTAAAACTACTGATAATCCTATGATTAATGCTTTCGTAGTAAAAAGGAGAATTAAAGGATTACGACAGTTCTATTTTCCAAAAAGTTAGTATAGCTGATTTTATTAATGAATTACCCGGTTATAGTGCTCAGATTTTTAACGTTTGGACTAATGATAGGATTCTTAATAGTGATTTCTGCTATTATTATAGGTATTTTCATGTATGTACTTACTATTCAGAAAACACCTATTTTTTTGGTATAATGAAAGCGCAAGGAATCTCGAATGGAATTATTGGAATTTCTGTTTTTATCGCAAACATTCTTACTTTTCATTAGTTGGAAGTATCCTAGGTTTGGTTGGAACATGGGGAACATCACTTGTCCTACCATCAGCAGTACCATTTTTTTAGGAAATGGACTTTATTACAGTGTTATATTCGTTAGTTTGATTATTTTTTTCTTTAGTTGGAACATTATTCTCTGTTTTAGCTATTAGAAAAATTGATCCATTAAAAGCAATAGGATAGGTGTTATATGAATGTATTAGAATTTATAAATGTGACTAAGTCATATCAGGATGGAAATAAAGAAATAGAAGCTCTGAAAGAAACCAATTTTTAAAAATAGAAGAGGGTCAATTTATTGCGATTATCGGTCCATCAGGTTCAGGTAAATCAACTTTCTTAACTTTAGCTGGAGGTTTACAAACTCCATCTAAAGGTCAAATAATTATTAACGGAAAAGATTATACTAATTTAGCTGAGAAAGAAAGGGCAAAGTTACGATTTAACGATATAGGGTTTGTTCTACAGGCATCTAACCTTGTTCCATTTTTAACAGCAAAAACAACAGTTAGAACTAGTTGATAGAATAAATAAACAAAAAGACAAACACTTCAAGATCAAAAAAATCTTTTATTTAAAGAATTAGGAATAGATCATTTAGAAAAATAAATTACCAAAAGACTTATCAGGCGGAGAACGACAACGATTAGCTATTGCTAGAGCTCTGTACAATAATCCTCCAATCATCTTAGCTGATGAACCTACAGCAAGCCTTGATTCGGATAGAGCGTTTGAAGTCGTAGATTTACTTTCAAAAGAGTGTAAAGAAAAAAATAAATCAATTATTATGGTAACACATGATAATAGAATGATTGAAAAATGTGATCATGTTTATCGAATGAAAGATGGTATTTTGACAAAAAGAAAGATAAAATATAAAGTGATGTTACCCCAAAAGTTCTAAAATTTAACAAAGTTCATATATGAACTCATAGACGCAGTGAGTTTATTGATATCTAAATTCGCTTTATAAAAGCTTTTTAGATATCTAATAATCTAGTGCGGAGGTGACTCGACAAAATCGATTTCTATGAAATCACGATTTTTGAGTCACTCTCATTTTTATTGATAACATTATTATATAAGAGTGGTAGCACAATTTTAAGAAGTTTAGAAAAACAATTGTATAAAGTACATTAATGTGATATCCTATGTTAGGATAGTCTATAGTATTCTCATTATTTTAAATTTATGAGAAATATATTAACTAATATTTTTTTAAATAAAGTCAAAAATAGTATAGAAAGGAAGAAAATGAAGAATTTAAAGTTTGATGGAACCCAGTTAAAATATATAGCAATAATTGCTATGACAATTGATCATTTAGCATGGCTATTATATCCGTGTTTAGTTAAAGAACCAATACCAGTACTTATGCACATAGTAGGACGTTTAACAGCGCCAATTATGTGGTATTTTATAGCAGAAGGATGTTATTATACAAAAAGATATTAAAAAAATATTTCTTTAGAATTATGAGCTTTGCTGTTGTCAGTCACTTTGCTTTTTTTGCTTCGGTTTAGGAATACCTTTTTGATATAACTACAGGAAGTATATTTAATAAAACGAGTGTCTTATTTCCATTAGCGATGTCGGTTGCATTAATCGCAATCTTTTAGAAGTGAAAAGATAAGCAACACATTAAAGATTTTAGCAATTATTGTATTCTGTTTATTAACGTTTGTAGCGGATTGGTCTTCTATAGCCCTAATGATGCCATTCTTCCTATACAATCATAGAGGAATAAAAAAACAACAAATATTTGACTATGTTATTTGGATAAGTGTTTATGCAGCTATTTATATTATATTTATAGATGTATTTTATGGAGTATTACAGTTTGCAACTTTATTCTCTCTACCATTATTAATGAGATATGATGGTACTAGAGGAAAACATATTGGTTCTAAGTGGTTATTCTACTACTATTATCCAATACATTTAGCTATTATAGGTATTTTTTTAGAATTATATTGTATGGAAATATTCCATTGGTATTTTTAGAATTAGTATTTATATAGTAAATGAAAAAAATATGGTTAAATTTAATACAACAAAAAAATCTAATACAGAGGTTTCTTATTAAGATATAACTTAATAAGGAACTTTTTTACATATATTGCGATATCAATTTGTAGTAAATACTAACAAAATATAATACAATATTAGTGTGGGGTTTACAATTAGAAAATAGTATCTATAGAATTTTTAAAAGTTGGAGAATGACTAGTATGAAAAATATATAAAGAAAAATATAGTACGATGTAAATGAATTTTATAATAGTGATTTTTTTATAAGTTTCTTAAAGAAAATGATTCGGATTTTTTTAGAGATAATTTTTTTACGGAGTTGTGTTTAGACGCAGATGAGTGTGATGAAGAATTATATATAAAACTAGGTGAAAAGTATAACTTAGAAAGAAAAAGGGAAAAAAACTTATTGATTATGTAGATAATGAAAAGATAATATTATCTGCAGATGTAATATGTGGTAGAAAGCAACTAGTAAAAAAATAAATGATGGGATGTACTCAAAATGGATTAAAGATTATGAAACTATAAGATCAAAATTAGATTTGCATTTTATATGGCCAAGACATAAACTACCAACAATTAATACGTACAGATATGCCATATATAAAGATCGAATTGATTGTTTGTTATATGATTTAAAAATGAATTTTAATGGTGAAAAAAACCCCTATGGATAAAGCATATAGTAATGGATCTCACAAAGATTTGGTTAAGAAAAATTTAAGGATTTTTTTCTGATTTTTATTAATAAAATGAAATTTAATGATTATGTTGATGAAAAATTATAATGTATTGGATATAGAAAAAAATGATGGTTCTATAATAATCAAATATATTCAAGGAAAAGAGTTAAATGATTCATTAGTAGGATATCTGAGAAATGTACTGGCTTTTAAAAATAAAAAAATAAATTGCTTTCGAAAGGATAAAATGAATAATAAAGAAGAAAGAGTTCAATGTCAAAAGTTATGGGCAAAAAAATAAATATTTAATTTTAAGTTATTCAAGTAAAAATATATTTGGAAATTAGAACATACTTAAAACAAGAAGAGGTATCTTTTAGAAAAAGTAAATAAGCTTATAAAACAAGCAATAAGTTTACCGGAGGATAAGGGTCAAGTAACAAAATGCTTTTACATCATGTCTGGGGATATTTTTAAAAAAATTTGCAACAAAAAGAAGAAAAAGATCATTTTTGAAATGATTGAAGAATATCATAATAATAAATATAAAAAAAGAAGGTTTGATAAATGAAGTAAAATATCTTCTAAAGAAATATCCAAATAGATATTTGGAAGAATCTACTTTTATCAATGGAGGACAAGATGAGACTTTGGCATGAAGAACTAATATCAAAACTACCAAGGCAACAACTTTTTAGGTCAATATAGAGAATGCTGCGCATTAAGAGGAAATGGTTGGGGTAAGAAACATGCAACGGTAGATTATGTATTTGAACATAAGCCATTTTTTTCCTTTTTAAGTATCATGAATTAATCATGCAGGAAATGAAGAATAGAGGATATAATGTTAGTAAAGAATGGCTAGATAAAAAAATTATAGAGGAAAAATTTGTGCTCCTCACAACGATCTCAAAAGAGTATAAAATAAATAAGCCGATTTATAAAGAACACGATGCAGCATACTATGATGAGTGTATTGAGAATTTAGCTCAAAAGGATATTTTTTATCTGGTAGTAATTAAGAAAAAGATTGTTTTTATTGACAATTAATAATAAAAGTAGTAATATTAATTTACTTGCAAACGCAAGTAAATTAAGAGGTGACAAATGAATAATGAAGAAGTAGTAAATAAATGGATAGCATTTCATAGTAATATGAAACAAATAAGTACTGAATTAGAAGATGCCTTATCAAAAAGGAGAGCATCCAATAACTTTAAATGAATACTATAGCTACATTACTTGAATGAAACCGAAGGAAATATATTAAGAATGACAGATTTAAGTACTAAGATTTCATTAAGTTTAAGTGCAACATCAAGAATGTTAGCTAAATTTGAGAATACGTGGTGTAATAGAAAGATTTTTCTTCTGCTGAGGATAAGAGAGGTGTATGTATAAAATTAACACCTAAAGGAAAAAAAGTACCTAGAAAATACTACAAGTATAGTTACAGATGTATTAAATAGAAATAGTGATAAAATATAAAATCAGAATTTATTATTTTGATTTTTATATTTTTACTAATGTACTTGTTTGTGCAAGCAAATATTTTCAAATAAAAGTTAGGAGAATTAAAATGACAAAATTAACAAATCAACCAGTAAAAGATAGAGCAGAACATAATGCATATTTTCCATCAGACTATTCTTTGAGTATATATACAAGCCCCTGTGACAAATTTTTGATGGTTTTTAAATTTGAAAACACATATAGTGGTGAAAAGAATAAAATTTTTAATGATAGCGACAGATGAAAGATATTTACAAATGTCTAATGGAAAGTATTTTTTTCGACAGGTAATCACCCTGTAGAAACATTATTACCAATGTTACATATGGATGCTGCTGGATTTGAGATAGATATTGTTACTTTATCAGGAAACTCTGTAAAATTAGAGATGTGGGCAATGCCAGAAAAAGATGAAAAATGTTATGAAGCTTTTATAATAAATATATAGAAAAATTTGAGAATCCTCTTAAATTAGATAGAATTTTTGAGAATATTACTTCAGAAAATTCACCTTATTCAGGTGTTTTCATACCAGGTGGTCATGGTGCAATGATTAACTTGCCTGAAAGTAGAGAAGTAAAAGAGGTTCTTAAATGGGCAATTAAAGAGAATAAAAAAATCATAACACTTTGTCATGGTCCAGCTGCATTAATTTCAGGAAATATTGATGAATCAGAGTTCTTATTTAAAAATTATGAAATGACTGTTTTCCCAGATAGTATAGATGAGGGAGCAAACCAAGAAATTGGCTATATGCCAGGAAAATTAAAATGGTTATTAGCTGAAAAGCTAGAAAGTTTGGGTGCGAAAATAGTAAATGAAGCAATAAGCGGTCAGGTTCATATAGATAGAAACTTAATAACTGGAGACAGTCCTCTTGCAGCAAATCAACTAGGAATTGTAGCTGTAGATGAGTTGTTAAAAATGGTAAATAAATAGAGGTGAAAAACTATGAAAATTTCAATTTTAAATTTAGCTCCATTAAGACAAGGAGAAAATTTTAAAGATGCAATAGATGCAATGATTAGATTAGCTAAAAAGGCTGATGGATTAGGATATGAAAGATATTGGATTGCAGAACATCATAATATGAAAAGTGTAGCTAGTAGCGCAACGCAGTTATTAATCCAACGTACACTAGATAACACTAGTAATATTAGAGTAGGTTCGGGTGGTGTGATGTTACCTAATCATAGTCCATATATAGTTGCAGAACAATATGGAACTTTGGAAACTTTATATCCAGATAGAGTTGATTTAGGGTTAGGTCGAGCGCCTGGTACAGATTATAATACTGCGCGTGCTATTAGAAGAAATACTAATAGAGAGATGGATTTTAAAAAAGAAGTTGTAGAACTGTCAGAGTATTTTAAAGATAAGCGACCTGTTCATGCATATCCAGCAGCAGGGCTTGATGTTCCACTATATATTCTGGGATCTAGTACTGATAGTGCATATGTAGCTGCTGAACTAGGACTACCTTATGTATTTGCATCACATTTTGCTCCAGCTATGATGGAAAATGCAGTAGCAATTTATAGACATAACTTCAAACCTTCAGAAGTTTTGAGTGAACCGTATGTAATTTTAGGTGCTAATGCAGTTGTTGCAGATTCTGATGAAGAAGCAAAAAGATTATCAACAACTCAGATTCAATCATTTTTAAATATTATTACGAGTAATCCTCAAGGAATGGTTCCTCCAGTACAATCAGAAGAAGCGGTTTGGAAAAATTATATCGCGACTACTAAGGTTCCACATTTCGGACCAATAGCTTTTGAACACGATGAAATAGTAGATCATGAGAAATCTATAGTTAAACAAATGACTAAAATTTCGTTTATTGGTAATAAGGAAACTGTGAAAAATCAGATTATCGATTTAAAACGTAGGGTAGAGTTCGATGAATTAATGATAAATTCATATATTTATGATGAAAAAAAGCACAACATCACTCTTATGAATTGTTAAAAGAAGTTATTGATGAGATTAATGAATAAATAATTGTAGTATATATTAATGTAAATTCATTAAATGAAGCTAACTTATAATTTCCTCAGAAACTAAATTGATGACAAAAGTAGATAATTAGTGTATTATGTTATCAAACAAACTTAATAATAGCAAAAAAAGAGGTAAATTATGGAAAAGTATCTAGTTAATGACGAATTTATTAATGTAAAATTGAAAGTAGATGAATATTTAGAAAAATAATATTCACCAATTTCTAAATATTAACCAAGGTGAATACGCTAGGAACGTTGATTTAGAATTAGTGGATATTCAATATGTAGTATTTGGTAATCCAAAAGTTGGAACATTACTAATGCAAGATGATGTGTACTTAAGTTTTAACCTACCACTTAAATTATTACTTATTAAGAGAGAAGATAAGACAGAAGTATTATATGAAAAACCTACTTCTTGGTTAAAAAGAAGATCATTCTGATAGAATAAAAGATATTTTACCTAAGATGGACAATTTGTATTTAGATATCATTAAGTTTCTAGAAGTAAAAATAATTTAAAGAAGAAGGTTAAAATATGCTGAGTTAAAAAAAGAAGATTGTAGAGAAAATTGATTTTCTATAATTCTTCTTTTTATGTGAATATAAATCTAAAACTAGTTTTTATCAATGGTTATTAAGAGTATTTTATGATAAACTGTTACTAGTATACATAGGGAGGTATGAAGAATGTTAAAAAAACAAATTTTTTTAGATGTAGAATTATCTAATCCGTTAATGAATGCATCAGGTGTTCATTGTATGACGACTGTGGAGCTAGATGAATTAGCGAATAGTGAAGCGGGGGCTTTTTGTTACAAAAAAACTGCAACTAGAGATTATAGAGAAGGAAAATCCTGAGCCTAGATATTATGATACTGCTTTAGGGAGTATAAATTCAATGGGGTTACCAAATAATGGTTTAGATTATTATTTAGATTATGTTATTGAACGTCAAAGATCAGGGTGCAAAAATTACAGTTTTTTTATCTGTAACTGGTATGAGTTATGAAGAGAATATTGGTTTACTAAAGAGAATTCAAGAGAGTGAATATGAAGGTGTAACTGAATTTAATCTATCATGTCCAAATGTACCGGGAAAGCCTCAGATTGCTTATGATTTTGAACTAACAGATAAATTATTATTTGAGGTATTTACATTTTTTTACAAAACCGATTGGGGTAAAACTACCTCCGTATTTCGATATTGCCCATTTTGATGAAATGGCTAAAATTCTTAATAAATATCCTCTTACATATGTGAATAGTGTAAATAGTGTAGGGAATGGTTTATTTATTGATTTAGATAAAGAACAAGTAGTAATTAAGCCAAAAGGTGGATTTGGTGGACTAGGTGGAGAGTATATTAAACCAACAGCACTAGCTAATGTTCGTGCATTTAGAGAACGCTTGAATCCTAGTATAAAAATTATTGGAACCGGTGGAATAATAAATGGTAAAGATGTATTTGAACATATTCTATGCGGTGCAGATTTAGTTCAAGTAGGAACAACTTTACATAAAGAGGGGGTTTCAGTTTTTTCTAGATTAACTAAAGAACTTCAAGAAGTAATGGAAGAAAAAGGGTACTCTAGTTTAGATGATTTTAGAGGTAAATTGAAAGTAATAGATTAGTTATTGTGTCTTAAATATTCTAGTTGAGAATCTAATAATATATTAAATGCTACTATGATAAATAATAAAAATATAAAAATAAATTATAGATAACACTTGAAAATCAATTTGAAAATTGTTATTATATATTGTACAGACAAAATATAGCACATATAAAGGCAAGAATATGGCTTTGCAAGTTTCTACCATCAGACCGTAAATTTGATGACTATGGGCATTCTTATTATTATATTTTTACTTTAAACTAGTTTTTAAAGTATTTATTTGTAGTAGATTTTTAAATCGCCTATAAGTAATTATAGGCGATTTTTTTGTATTTATATAGTTATATTTGTCAAAAAAATAATATATAACTAAGGAGATAAGAATTTTTGAAAAACTTTTATTTTTAAGTTTACAACATGTACTAGCAATGTACGCAGGAGCAGTTATTGTTCCGATAATTGTGGCTGGTGGATTAGGTCTTTCAGCAGAACAAACAACTTATTTAGTGTCAGTTGATATTTTCATGTGTGGGGTAGCTACATTTCTACAAGTTTATAAAGGTAAATTTACAGGTATTGGTTTACCTGTTGTTCTTGGATGTACTTTTTACGGCAGTAGCACTCGATGATAGCTATAGGTAATAGTTCGGGATTACCAACTATGTATGGAGCTATTTTCGTTTCAGGGTTGGTTGTTGTATTAATAGCACCTTTTTTTGCGAAGGTGGCTAAATTATTCCCTCCTGTTGTTACAGGAAGTGTAGTAACGATTATTGGTATTACTTTAGTGCCTGTTGCGATGAATTATATTGCAGGTGGACAAGGATCAAAAGATTTTGGAAATCCAAAAAATATTTTACTAGCATGTATTACTTTAGCAATTATTTTAGTAATATATAAATTTACTACTGGATTTATCCAATCAATTGCTATTCTTCTAGGATTAGTATCTGGTACAGTTATTGCTAGTTTTATGGGATTGGTGAGTTTATCAGAAGTATCACAAGCGAGTTGGTTTCAACATCCAACACCATTTAAATTTACTGGTTTTGAATTTAATATGAGTGCTATTTTAACATTTGTTATAGTGGGGATTGTTAGTATGATTGAATCAACTGGTGTATATTATGCCCTAGGAAATATTTGTAATCAAGAAGTTAAAGAACCTGATTTACGAAGAGGTTACTTAGCTGAAGGTTTAGCTGTAATGATAGGTTCATTAGTAAATGCATTCCCGTATACAACTTATTCTCAAAATGTAGGTCTTGTGCAAATTTCAGGTGTGAAAAGTAAAAAAGTGATGTATGTAATGGTACTTTTACTACTAGTTTTTGGATCTATTCCAAAAATCGGTGCTTTAGCTACAATCGTACCTCAACCAGTATTAGGTGGAGCGATGATTAGTATGTTTGGAATGGTTCTAGCATATGGAGTTAAGATGTTAGGTAATACAGACTTTGGAAAACAGGAAAACCTTATGATAATAGCTTGTTCAGTTGGATTAGGACTGGGTGTCACTACAGTACCAACAGCATTTGCACAATTACCAAGCTTTATTCGTATGTTCACTGATAGTGGTATTGTACTAGGAACGATAGTTGCAATAGTAATGAATTTAATTTTTAATAGGAAATCAAAATTAAATAAATAATTAGTTAGATATAAATTGTGATTCAGATATAGAAACTTCAAAAACAAAATGAGAATGACTTTATAATATTGATTTAGACAATATTTCGATTTTATAAAAACGTTCTCTTTTTTTATGTGTTTAGGCTTGAAAAATCAATGTTTTTGTGTACAAAATATTATAGATGTAGTATAATTTAATAAAGGTCAATTTTTAGTCAATAAAGGAGGTGCCCTTATGAATAATAATATGACAGATATTCTTGAACAATATATTATGAACTTATTTAATGAGGCAACAGAGGATCATATAATTATTAAAAAGAAGTAATGTCGCACAAAAATTTGACTGTGTACCATCCCAATTAAATTATGTAATAAAAACGAGATTTACTCCGGAACATGGATTTATTATAGAAAGTAAACGTGGAGGGGAGGATTTATTAGAATTACTAAAATAACCCTTCATAAAAATAAAGATTACATAGACTATTTAATTGAGACTGTAGATAATGAAAACTATTGAGGTAGAAGAAGCCGTTAGAATAGCTAAAAATTCTGCTTGAAAAAGAATATATAGATAAATTTGACTACAATCATTTTATAGATAGTGTAGAGATTATTACTGATGTTCATAATCAATTTTTAGATCATATTGATAAAAAAATAGTGCTGAAGAGATGATTTCTAAAACAAAAAGCAAATTTAAAAAGATTTGACAATAAGATTTTTTTAACAAATATAAAAATATAATAAGAGAGGATAAGGTTATGTACATAAGATTTAATGAAACGGCCCTTATGGTGCTAACGACAGCGAAAGAAGAAGCTAATGATTTTTGGTGTTAAGGCCGTAGGGACAGAGCACTTACTATTAGCTATGTTGAGTATGAACAATACATTGTCATGTAAAACACTTAATAAATATGGTGTTTATTATGACGACTTCAGAAAAAGCGTAGTAGATTTTTTTATGAAGCAGAATTAGAAGGTACGGATTTTTTTATCGTAATGTTTTTAATGAAGATAGATTATACAAATGGAGCTGTTAGAACTATAGAAAAAAAGTCAACAATTTGCAGATGATACATCTAGTTTTGTAGTTACAAGCGAGCACTTACTATTATCTTTATTAAATGAGAAAACAGGGACTGCTGTTCGATTATTAACTGATAAGTTAGGAGTTAATGTTGATGCATTAATTACGGAATTATTTTGAATTATTAAAACAAAGCCAAGGATTACTATCTAAATTATTTGATGGGTTTAAAAAAAATTAGAAGCTTCAGAAGATAGTTCAGCAAAAACTAAAACTTTAAATTCTTTAGCTAAAGATTTAACTAAGGATGCATTTAATAATAAATTAGACCCTGTTTTAGCTCGTGATAAAGAAATCACTCGAATGATAGAGATTTTTAAATAGACGTACTAAGAATAATCCGGTATTAATTGGAGAACCCGGGGTAGGGAAAACAGCTATTGTTGAAGGTTTAGCAGAAAGAATAGTATCTCAAAATGTTCCGAGTAATTTATTAGGTAAGAGAGTTATGGTTCTAGATATGGGAACTTTACTTGCAGGTACTAAGTATCGTGGTGAATTTGAAGAAAGATTAAAAAATATCATTACTGAAATAGAAGATGCAGGAGATATTATTTTATTCATCGATGAAATTCATACGATAATTGGTGCTGGAGGAACTGAAGGTAGTGCCGATGCATCAAAACATCCTTAAACCAGCTTTATCACGTGGTTTAATTCAATGTATAGGGGCAACAACTACTGAAGAATATAGAAAATATTTTTGAGAAAGATGCAGCTTTAGAACGTAGATTCCAACCGATTAAAGTTGAAGAACCTAATACAGAAGATTCAATTAAAATTCTTGAAGGATTACGTCATAAGTATGAAGAACACCATAATGTGGAAATTTTAGATGAAGCATTGGATGCAGCGGTTAAGTTAAGTACAACATATATTACTGATAGATGTTTACCTGATAAAGCAATTGACCTTATTGATGAAGCTTGTTCTAAGGTTAAAACTAAGATTTTATAAATCTCCAGAAAAACTTAAAGAATATGAAGATGAATTAAGTCGTTTAAATAAAGAAAAAGATAGAGCTGTAATTAATCAAGAATTTGAGATAGCTGCTAAAAAAACGTGATGAAGTTAATCAAGTAATTAGTAAAATTGAACAATTTAAAATTTCTTGGCAGGATAGTTTATCAAAAGATAAAATTAAAATTAGTGCTGATCATGTAGCTGAAGTTCTTGCTGCTTGGACTGGAGTACCTGTTACTAAATTAACAGAAACTGAAAGTGAAAGACTTTTAAAACTAGAAGAAATTTTACACAAACGAGTTATTGGACAAGATGAAGCAGTAGTAAGTTTAGCTAAAGCAGTTAGAAGAGCAAGAAGTGGGTTCAAAGCACCTAATAGACCGATAGGAAGTTTTATTTTCTTAGGACCTACAGGAGTAGGGAAAACAGAACTTGCGAAAAGTTTATCTGAAGCATTATTTAGTTCAGAAGACAATATGATACGTATTGATATGAGTGAGTATATGGAACCACACTCAATTAGTAGACTTGTAGGAGCTCCTCCAGGTTATGTAGGTTATGAAGAAGCGGGACAATTGTCTGAACAAGTTCGTCAAAAACCATATTCTGTAGTGCTTTTTGATGAAATTGAAAAAGCTCACCCATCGATCTTTTAATATTCTATTACAAGTATTGGATGACGGACGTTTAACAGATGCTTCAGGTCGCGTAGTAGATTTCAAAAATACTATCATCATCATGACTTCAAATGTTGGAGTAAGTGAATTAAGTGATCAGAAATTCGTAGGATTTGGTGGAAGTGAATCAATTAAAAATGATTACAAAAATGTTCAGAATACTATGATGGAAGCATTGAAAAAAACAATATCGCCCAGAATTCTTAAATAGAATAGATGATATTATTGTTTTCAAAAACCCTTGAAAAAGAAGAATTAGAAAAAAATTTCTGAATTATTAATCGATGGATTATCTAAGAGATTAGCAGATAGAGATATTACTATTAAACTTACGAAAAAAAGCCATGGCTAAAAATCGTTGAAGATGGTAGTATAAAAGAATACGGAGCGCGTCCATTAAAACGTAGTATTCAAAAAAATATTGAAGACTTATTAAGTGAAGAACTATTAAGAAATCCTGAATTAACTGGAACTATTAATATTGATTATAAAAATGATAATTTTGTTGTAAAGAAAACTAAGAGGTAATTATGGCAAAGGTAAATGTTAAATACGAATGTAATGCCTGTGGTTACCAAAGTTTGAAATATATGGGAAGATGTCCTAATTGTAAAAAATGGGCATCTATGGAAGAAGTAGTTGAAGCAAAGAAGGCTACTAAACATACAGAATTTGAAGTTAAAACAAATGATACAGAACGTGTAGAAGCTGGGAAACTAAAATCAGTTTCTACACAGGATGTACCGCGAACACTTACTGATAGTGGTGAATTAAATAGGGTCTTAGGTGGAGGAGTTGTAGGAGGATCATTAGTACTTTTAGGAGGAGATCCAGGTATTGGTAAATCTACATTACTTCTTCAAATATCGGCTTACTTAGCTAAAGAACATGATGTCCTGTATGTAACAGGAGAAGAGTCTGTTAGACAGGTTAAGATTAGAGCAGATAGATTAAAAAAATAATACAGATGAATTGTTTGTTTATGCTCAAACTGATTTAAATTTAATTTATCAAGTTGTAAAAATAAAACCTCAGTTTTTTTAGTTATCGATTCAATTCAAACAATTTATAACCCTAATCTAGAAAATTCTCCGAGAAGTATTACACAAGTTAGAGAATGTACACAACAATTAATGAAGATTGCTAAGAGTTTAAATATAGCAATATTTATAGTAGGGCATGTTACTAAGGAAGGAACTATTGCGGGGCCTCGTATGCTTGAGCATATGGTTGATACAGTGCTATATTTTGAAGGAGAAGGACAACACAGCTATAGAATACTTAGAGCTGTGAAAAATCGTTTTGGATCTACTAATGAGATTGGTATTTTTGAGATGAAACATAGTGGACTAGAAGATTTAGCAAATCCTTCACAGATGTTTCTTGAAGAACGAAGTAAAAATCTTGCAGGAGCAACTATTATTAGTACTATGGAAGGTAGTAGACCACTTCTAGTAGAAATTCAATCATTAACAACTCCAACTGCTTTTAACAACCCAAGAAGAATTTCAACAGGATTAGAGTATAATAAATTAATTTTATTGATGGCAGTTTTGGAGAAAAAAGAGGGGTATCTACTTCAACAACAAGATGTTTATGTTAAGGTATCAGGTGGAGTCAAGATTGATGATCCAGCGGTAGATTTAGGGTGTAGTTATGGCTGTTGCATCAAGTTTTTAAAGATATCTCTGTAAATATGAATGATTGCTTCATTGGTGAGGTAGGATTAACTGGTGAAGTTAGAAGAGTAAGTAGAATTGAACAAAGAATCAATGAGGCTAAAAAACATGGATTTAAACGTGTAATTGTCCCAATTGGTAATATGAAAAATTCTGATTTCTCAGATGGTATTGAAATAATACCGGTAAAAAGATATTAGAGAATGTTTAGATATAGCTTTTTAGTAATGTGTTTTTAAATAATTTATTATAGGTGAATAGAGATTTAGTATATTTAATTTCTCTATTCATCTATTAGTATAAAAAAATAATAAAAAAACTTAAATTATTTTGAAATTAATTATGTTAATTTTTAAGTAGAATGTAGTAGAATAAATAGAAGAGATGTTTTATATTTCTTTTTATACCATGATATAAAAATTATTAAAAGTATACTTAATAATTTTATTTTACAATTAAATATTAAAAGGAGTGATTTTTATGTTGAAAAAAAGTTTTTAATTATTATTTCCTTTTTCTTAGGAATAACAGTAGGAACACTTTCAACTAGCGCATTGATATACTATAATATATTCACATCAATGAGCGAGACGATGTTAAGAATTATTGTTACCATTGGAACTACAGTAGTTTTTTTGTATTAATGTCTTTATTATTTTCAGATAGATTTGTAGCAATGTTAAAAAGAATCGAAGATCGTCTTACTAGAACACCAATACAAAAAAATTGTTTTCACGACAATAGGATTAATTCTTGGATTATTGTTAGCTAGTTTACTTTCATCAGGAGTAGATGTTATAGCTGGTGCGGGAATAATGGGTAGAATTATTTCGGCTGTGATTTATATTATTTTTGGATACTTAGGATTGGTACTAGGATATAGACGTGAAGGTGAATTTTTTAAATATACTTACAGCGTTTAAATTTGGATCTAAAACCAAAAAGAAAAAGAAGCCAAAAGTAAAAACTAAGAAAGTAGTAGCTAAAGTTGTTGATACAAGTGCCTTGATTGATTCACGTGTTCAAGATGTTGCTAAAACTGGATTTTTAGAAGGGAAAAATTATAGTTCCTGAATTTGTATTAAAAAGAATTACAATTAATTTCCGATTCGGAAGATCCATTAAAAACGTGCAAAAAGGTCGATTAGGGTTAGATTGTGTTGAGCACCTTCAAAAAAATGAAAGAAATTGATCTTGAGATTGACAATAAATACAATTATAACGAGCATAAAGGTGTGGATAATTTATTAATAGATTATGCAATGAAATATAAATGTGCAATTATAACAACTGATTACAATCTTAATAAACTTGCTACTTTACAATCGATTAAGGTTCTTAATGTTAATGATTTGAGTAATGCGGTTAAACCTATGTTAACTACTGGTGAAAAATTAAAAGTTCAGGTGTTAAGAGAAGGTAAAGAAAATAATCAAGGTGTAGCATATACTGAAGACGGTACAATGATTGTTGTTGAAAATGGTAAACGTGCCGTAGGTAAAACTGTCGAAGTTGAAGTACAAAGTGTTTTTACAAACATCTTCAGGTAGAATTATATTCACTAGAATTGTTTAATAAATTTGCTTTTTGAAAAAAATGTGTTAATATAAATTGTATTGTATTAACGAATGATTATTTTAGGAGGAGAGTATGCACACTTTTTTAATGACAATGGCAATAGTGAGCAGTATTCTGTTAATTGTAGTAGTTTTTATTACAAGAAAGTAAATCAGGTGGTCTATCTGGATTAACTGGTGGAGCAGAAGAACTGTTTGGAAAAACAAAAAGTAAGAGGTGTTGAATTAGTTTTACAAAAGAATTACAGTAGTACTAGGACTAATATTTTTTTATATCACTAGTGTGTCTTACTTGGTTAAAAATTATAGACTAAACAATAATAAACCTAAAATGTAATTTCATTTTAGGTTTATTTTTCATAATAATTATGTGTTATATAATCTAAAATTAAGGAGGATTATATGTTAGAGAAAAATAGAAAAAAATATTTAAAGAAGAAAAAGTTTTAAGTATAGAAGATTTAAAAGAAAAAAATTAAATATTGAGTCAGCAAAAAGAATTTGTTGAATTAGTGAAAAATGTAGGTAAGTTAGAACGAAAAATTAGTAATAACTCAATTACCGAATGAAAAGTTTCTATATGTTAAAGAAGCTCTAGAAGTAGAAGGAATAATTAGACTACATCAAAAAGGTTTTGCCTTTTGTTTTTTCAGCCGAATTAGGAATAGAGGTTTATATACCAAAAGGTTTCACACAAAGTGCTATGACTGGGGATGTAGTATTAGTAAAAAGTTGATAGTGTATATAAGGATGATCGTAATCTAGAAGGAATAGTTCAAAAAGTATTAGAAAGAAATACTAAGTATACAGTAGGAACACTAACTAACGCTAAGTTTTTTTCTCATTTGTTAAAAAGTGATGATAAAAACATTGTAAAAATATATTAAGATAACAAATGCTAAAAACTTTAATTTAGTTGATGGGACTAAAGTATTGGTAGAAATCACTGATTATTCTAAGGTTAGCTTTGAAGATCATAAAGGAATAATCATTAAGTCAATAGGTCATAAAGATGATCCCGGAGTGGATATTCTTTCAGTAATATACAAACATAATATACCGAATGAATTTCCTGAAGATGTAGTTGAACAAACTGAAAAAAATAAGTGATGAAATAAAACTTGAAGATAAATATAGAGATTGTACAAATGAAATGGTAGTTACAATTGATGGAGATGATGCAAAAAGACTTAGATGATGCTGTTTCTGTTGTTAAAACTAAAAAAGGTTATAGATTGAAAGTCTTTATAGCTGATGTCAGTAGATATGTTACTGAAGATAGTCCATTAGATAAAGAAGCAGCTAATAGAGGATGCAGTGTTTATTTAGCGGATAGAGTTGTACCCTATGTTACCTAGAAAATTATCTAATAATATTTGTTCGTTAAACCCACATGTATTGAGGTATACTATTTGTTGTGATATTGAATTTAATTCAAAAGGGTATCCTGAAAGTTATGATATCTATCCAGCCATAATAAAATCTAAAGGTCGATTAACTTATAAAAAGGTTAATGAAGTCTATGCAGAAAACAAAGAAGTTACAGAAGAATACAAAAGAGTATGTGCCAATGTTAAATACGGCGCTAGAATTATCAAAAAAAATTCGTAAAAATAGAGAAACTAGGGGTGCAATTGATTTTGATAAACCAGAATCAAAAGTTGTTGTAGATGAGAATGGGGAAGTACTAGATATAGTTCTGAGAGAAAGAGGTATATCAGAACGCCTTATTGAAGATTTCATGCTAAGTGCAAATGAAGTTATTGGAGAGCATTTCTTCTGGATGCAAGTACCATTTATTTATCGTATTCATGAAGAGCCAAAAATGGAAAAACTTAGACAATTTTTCGATATTTCGGCTAGTTTAGGATATAGAGTAAAAGGAAAAATTGAAGAAATTGAACCTTATATTCTTGCCAATATGCTAAGAAAATTCAAAGGTGAAGTCGTAGAACCGATGCTTTCTACAATTTTACTAAGAACTATGAATCAAGCTAGATATTCTACTAACAATATTGGCCATTTTGCATTAGCAACAAAATATTATACACACTTTACATCACCGATAAGACGATATCCTGACTTACTGGTACACAGAATGATAAGAACTTATTTATTTAATGGAGATGTATCAGATAAAACTATTGATAATTTTATAACAAAACTACCGGAATTGGCAGAAAGTTCTTCAGAATATGAAAAACGAGCTGTAGATTGTGAACGTGAAGTTGATAGAATGAAAAAGTGCGAGTATATGCTGAAATATCAAGAACAGACATTCAGAGGAATTATTTCTAGTGTTACTAACTTTGGGGTATTTATAACGTTAGAGAGAAGTAATATTGAAGGTTTAGTTCATATTAAAGCAATGAACGATGATTATTATACGTATGATCAAAAAAATATGATATTAATCGGAAGAAGGAAGAAAAAGTATATCGACTTGGAGATGAGGTCATTGTTAAAGTCGCAAATGTCGATTTAGAAAAATCAGGAGATAGATTTTAAAAATATTAAAACATAAATCAATAATAAGTAATAAGTAGAGGAAGATATTATGAATAAAGAAATTAAAGTAATAGCTCAGAATAAAAAAAGCAAATCATGATTATTTTTATAGAAGAAACATATGAAGCAGGTTTAGTTTTAACTGGTACAGAAATAAAAATCAATACGCCGTGGAAGAATTAATTTAAAGGATTCTTATTGCCAAACAAGATTAGGTGAAATGTTTGTATATAATATGCATATTTCCCATTTTGAAGAGGGAAATAGATTTAATCATGAACCATTAAGAGTAAGAAAAAATTATTACTAAAGAAAAAAACAGATAGCTTCATTAACTAATGTTCAAAATGAAATAGGAATGAGTATTGTTCCATTGAAACTTTATATTAAAAAAACGGCTATGCTAAGCTATTAATAGGGGTTGCTAAAGGTAAAAAAAGAATTATGATAAACGTCATGTGCTGAAGCAAAAAGAAGCTAATAAAGAAATAAATAGAGTATTAAAAGATAAACAAAAATATTAAAAAAACTACGTATTATTTTATAAAAATATAGAGAAACATATTGTAATAAAGTTTAGTACAATATGTTTTTTTATTATATAGTATAAAATAATAGAAGAATATCACTTTATAAATTGAATTACTTGAATTTATATTTATTTAAAAATAGAACTGTTATAAAAAGTACGTGATTTTTCAAAAAAAATATATTATTTTTCTTTGGTGTTAGTGGTTTTTTTAAGAATGTTGTAAAAATAAGTAAAAACGCTTTACATTTGAATGAAAGCGTGCTACAATATTTAATGTAAACAAGAAAATCGTTGACAAATTACCATCAAATCTAAAAGAGTTATTATATCTAAATAGTAAAAATGAAACAGTAAAAAAACTGTTATATATCTGATTAGAGAAGACAAAGAGAAATAGTCCTTAGAATAAACAGTTAAGAATTTTTACAATAATTGATTTTTTTAGTTAACATATTATTTGGTAGTTAAAAACAATAGATTTTTCACAAAACCAAACAAAAATATATTTATACAAAGGAGAAGTGTATTTATGGAAAAAAATTCACTCAATTATTACAGCCGGTAGCTGATAATTTATATCTTTCTGCACTTGTTGCATTAATTCCGATTGTGTTTTTACTTAGTAGCACTTGCAGGATTCAAAGTTAAAGGTTGGCTAACAGGGTTATTAACTTTATTAGTAGCAATTGTAATTGCAATCTTATTCTTTAAAAATGCCATTCCAATTCGCGGCATTCTCAACATTACATGGTATGGTATACGGAGTTATGCCTATCGGTTGGATTATCTTAACATCAGTATTCTTATATAAAATGACTGTAAAAACTGGTCACTTCGATATTATCAGAGATAGTATTACTTCATTAACAGATGACCGTCGTATCCAAGCATTAATCATTGCATTCTCATTCGGAGCTTTCTTAGAAGGAGCAGCAGGATTTGGTGCACCAGTAGCAATCACAGCTTCATTATTAGTAGGTTTAGGTTTCAAACCACTTTACGCAGCAGGTGTTTGTTTAATCGCTAATACAGCGCCAGTAGCATTCGGAGCAGTAGGAGCTCCAGTTACTGCAATGGATGGATTAACAACTTATGCTAATGGATCTCCAATCGCAGCTGCTGAAATCGCAGCAATGATCGGACGTCAATTACCTCTAGTGTCTATCTTTATTCCATTCTACCTAGTATTAATCATGGCTGGATTCAAGAAAACATTAGAAATATGGCCAGCATTACTAGTATCTGGTGGTTCATTCGCGATAGCACAATTTATAAGTTCTAACTATATGGGAGAACAATTACCTGACATTCTTTCATCATTAGTATCATTAATATCAATGGTTATTCTACTTCAATTCTGGAAACCAAAAACAACTTGGAGATTTGCAGATGAAAAAGAAGTTGATGCAAATACAGTACAACCAAAACACAGTTTAAAAGAAGTATTAGTAGCATGGTCACCATTCGTTGTATTAACATTCGTTATCTTCATTTGGACAATGAAATCTTCTAAAGCATTCTTCAAAACTATCGCTTTAAATCCGAAGGTACCATTTATTCACAATAATATTATTAGTTCAGTATCAGGAAAAGAAATTGCAGCAGTATTTAAGCTTGACCTAGTAGGTTCAATTGGTACAGCAATTTTTAGTAGCAGCATTAATTTCTAAATTTATTATTAAAATTAGTTGGAAAGATGCCGCTATAACTTTCGCACAAACGTTTAATGAAGTTAAAATTGCATTATTAACTATCGCATTCGTAGTAGGATTTGCTTATGTTATGAACGCATCAGGTATGTCAAATACTCTAGGTTATGCTCTAGCAGCAACTGGAGCAGCGTTCAAAGTATTATCTCCAGCGCTTGGATGGATTGGAGTATTCATCACTGGTTCTGATACGTCAGCTAACTTATTATTTGCTAAATTACAACAAGTTACAGCTAGCCAAGTAGGAATGGATCCACTATTAGCAGTAGCGGCTAACGCATCTGGAGGAGTAGTAGGTAAAATGATTTCTCCACAATCTATCGCAGTAGCAGCAGCTGCTGTAGGATTAGTAGGAAGAGAGCCAGACTTACTTAAATTTACAGTTAAACACAGTTTCATCCTATTAATCATTGTGTGTGCCATTATCGCACTTCAATCAACAGGAGTACTTGGATGGATGATTCCAGTACACCCATAATAAAAGAATGAATTTAAGGGAGATCGAGAATAACTCGATCTCTTTTCTTTTTGAAAGGGCTAACGAAAAAAATATAATAAATTATAGCGTTTTTAGTTAGTATATTTGTTTACAATAAGATGAAATAGTGGTATTATTGATAAGTTAGATTAAATAAAATGTATAGAATAATTTAATATGTTTTTATAAAGTAAGAACAAGGAGAAAAAAATGTCAGTACAATTAAGAGACGATGTTAGAAATATTGCAATTATAGCTCACGTTGACCATGGTAAAAACAACATTGGTTGATGAATTATTAAAACAATCAGGAATTTTCCGTTCAAATGAGCATGTAGAAGAAAGAGCAATGGACTCTAACGATTTAGAAAGAGAACGTGGAATTACGATCTTAGCGAAAAATACAGCTATTGATTATAAAGGTAAAAGAATTAATATTCTTGATACACCGGGACACTGCAGACTTTTGGTGGAGAAGTAGAACGTATCATGAAAATGGTTGATGGTGTTCTTTTTAGTAGTAGATGCTTATGAAGGGACAATGCTTTTCAAACACGTTTCGTTCTAAAAAAAGCTTTAGAACAAAAACTTAAAAACCAATCGTTGTAGTAAATAAAATTGATAAGCCTTCAGCTCGCCCAGAAGAAGTTGTAGATGAAGTAATTGATTTATTTATTGAATTAGGTGCAAATGATGAACAACTTGAATTCCCAGTTGTTTATGCTTCAGCTATTAATGGAACAGCTTCTTTAGAAAGTGATCCAAATGCTCAAGAAGAAAACATGCAATGTTTATATGAAACAGTAATCGATTATGTTCCAGCACCAAAAGATAATAGAGACGAACCTCTACAATTCCAAGTAGCATTATTAGATTATAATGATTATGTTGGTCGTATTGGTATTGGACGTGTATTCCGTGGAAGCATGAAAGTAGGGGAATCAGTATCTCTTATGAAGCTTGACGGAACAGTTAAAAACTTCCGTGTAACTAAAATTTTCGGTTACTTTGGATTAAAACGTGAAGAAATTCAAGAAGCATACGCAGGTGATATCGTTGCAGTAAGTGGTATGGATGATATCAACGTTGGGGAAACAGTTTGTCCAACAGATCACCAAGAAGCATTACCAGTACTTCACATTGATGAACCAACATTACAAATGACTTTCTTAGTAAATAACTCACCATTTGCTGGTAAAGAAGGAAAATTTGTTACAGCTCGTAAATTAGAAGATAGATTAATGCAACAATTAGAAACAGACGTTTCATTACGTGTAGAACCTAATACAAGTGATTCATGGATAGTTAGTGGACGTGGAGAACTACACTTATCAATTCTAATCGAAAACTTACGTCGTGAAGGATTTGAGCTTCAAGTATCTAAACCAGAAGTAATTATTCGTAATATCGATGGTGTTGATTGCGAACCAGTTGAACGCGTTCAAGTTGATGTACCAGATGAAAGTGTTGGTGCTGTTATTGAATCATTAGGTCAACGTAAAGGTGATATGGTAGATATGCAAGCTGATGGAAATGGACAAACTCGTCTTATCTTTAACGTTCCAGCCCGTGGACTTATCGGATACTCTACAGAATTCATGTCTATGACTAAAGGATATGGTATTATTAACCATACATTCGATTCTTACCAACCAATGCAAAAAGGGCGTGTTGGTGGACGTCGTAATGGTGTATTAGTAGCTTTAGAAAATGGTCAAGCTACAGCCTATTCTATCTCAAGTTTAGAAGATCGTGGTACAGTATTTATTGAGCCAGGTACTGATGTATATGGTGGTATGATTGTTGGAGAAAATAGCCGTGAAAATGACTTAACAGTTAATATCACAAAAGCCAAAGCGCAAACAAACGTACGTTCTTCAACTAAGGACCAAACAGTAACACTTAAAAAGCTCGTATTATGACTTTAGAAGAAAGTCTTGAGTACTTAAGTGATGATGAATACCTAGAGGTAACTCCAGAGTCAATTCGTCTACGTAAAAAAAGAATTAGACAAAGCAGCTCGTGAAAAAGCAGCTCGTAAAGCTAAATATTCAGAAGAATAAAATTAAAAGAAACTTTCGAAGTAGGAAACTATTTCGAAAGTTTTTTTCATGTAGTTTAAACCTAAAAAAATCCAAGAGAATCTTACTCTGGATAAAATCTATTTACTATTGATTTTTTTAATTTCTAAGTTACCGTCTTTTAAAGAGATATTATCTCCTTCTTTAACTTTTTTTCGTATTGTTCTTTAGTTACTGTAACGTGCTTAGTTTCTCCATCTTTAGTTTTAATTTCCAACATATATACAGGAACTTTTGAATCTTTCACATTGTCAACTAATTCTTTTTTTGCTTATCACTTGCTTGAACATGATTGTGTGATGTAGCTGAACTGAATAATGTATACCATAGAAGTGCATTCGTTATATTACTTCCTGAAAAGAAACCACTACTTCTGTAGTTATTATTTATGTAGTCAGTATATTGTTTTTTTATAACCTTGATTATTGTAACTATTATAATCTTTTATTATATGAACCACCTGAATTTTTTTCGTGAAGTTCTTAGTAGTGCTTGTAGTTGGTTTGCTACTAGCTGTTGAACTAGTAGGTTTAGAACTTTGTTTGCTGCTAGATGGTTTAGATGTACTAGGTTTAGAGCTAGGTCTTGGAGCACTTGGTCTCGCTGATGATCCTTTCGCCTCTATAAGATTAATATTTGATGCACTTATCGTAGAAAAATATTAATGTAGATGTAAGAAATAAACTTGTTATTTTTTTAAGTGTATTCTTTTTCATAGTATTATCCTTTCGTGAGAATTAATTATTTTCAGTACTGCGTTTAGCTACGACAGTCCCTTCGATATTTTTCTTGAGAATTTGTTTCACTTTTTACAGTATTTTCAATATTAGTTTTATCATCTACTTTATTATCTTTTGTTAGAATTGTTATTAAAGTAATAATATAAGCCAAAAACCTACAATTGTGATAGTTAATAAAGTAAGGAATATTTTTTAAAAAAATCTAGCCATATTAGAACCCTCCTAATACGTATCCTTTCATATCTAATGCACGTTTTAATCTATCGTATTCTGATGCAGGTACTTCTAATTCTTCTCCATTTACTTGAGAAATAGTTGCATATTCATCATTTAGACCTTTCCAAATATCGACAATATTGTTTAGATTTAGTAATCCTCGATTCCCATCAATTAAAGTAATTTCAAACCAATTCATAAAATTACCTCCTTATATTTATTCTCACTAAATTATAACATAATTTAAAAGAAAAAAATAGTATAGCAGGTTAGTGGATGCTATTTTAGTTGAATTTTTGGTTAAGATAAAATGATGCTTATAAGTAAAAATTAATGTATATTTTTAGAAAATTTGATATAATAAAAGTAATAATAATTTATAGTGAGGACAGAACAATGAAAAATATCTGTGATAGGTTCAGGAAGTTGGGGGACTGCTTTTATCCCAAGCAGTTGTAGATAACGGACATGAATTACGCTTATATTCAAGAAGTGAAAAATCAAGAGATGAAATAAATGAAAATCATACAAATAGTAGGTATTTAAAAATGCTATTTTACCAAAAGAAGTCGTTGCTACTAGTAGTTTAAAAGAAGCAGTTGAGTTTGCAGATGTAATTGTTATTGCAGTTCCTACAAAAAGTGATGAGAGAAGTAGCAAAGGATATTAATAAATATCTAAAGCGTCCTAAGTTTATCATTCATGTTTCTAAAGGTTTAGAGATGGAAACTAATAAGAGGATGTCAGAAGTTATATCTGATGAAATTGATAGTGATAAACTAAAAAGGGTAGGTGTATTAAGTGGTCCTTCTCACGCAGAAGAGTTAATTTTAAGAAATCCTACAGTAGTAGCAATAGCTTCTGAAAAATGATGAACTTAATAAGATTGCACAAGAAATATTCCACAATAAATATTTCAGAATTTATGTCAATAAGGATATTGTTGAGTAGAAGTAGGTGGAGCACTTAAAAAAATATTATTGCTCTTGGATGTGGAATTATTGATGGAATGGCATACGGTGATAATGCTAAAGCAGCATTGTTAACACGAGGATTAATCGAGATAACAAGATTAGGGAAAAAACTAGGTGCTGATGAAATGACATTCTTAGGTCTTGGAGGAATAGGTGACTTAGTAGTAACATGTACGTCTAAACATTCAAGAAACTATAATTGCGGTTATTTAATTGGTCAAGGCTATACTTTAGATCAAGCAATAGAGAAGCTAGACATGGTGGCAGAGGGTGTTAGAACAACAAAAAGTATGTTATTTCTTATCTAAGAAATTTGATGTATATATGCCAATTACTGAAAAATATATACAAGGTTCTATATGAAGGACTTAGTATAAAAAGACTGTGTTAACAACCTTATGAATAAGATGGCTGCAGAAGAATTAAATAAATTCGAATAAATAAGTTTACGTATTAGTAGAAAGATAAAATAATTTGAAAATTACTAATTAAAAATATAGAAAAAAATGCTAAAAAAACGCTAAAATTATATAATAAAAACCTTGATTATTAGCGATTTATATGGTAATATTTAATAAGTGAAACGGTAGAACCGTTACTCAATAATGGAGGTAAAGAATTAATGAATAAATCAGAATTAATTTCAAAAGTTGCTGAGAAATCAGGACTACAAAAAACAAGCAACTGCTGCTATCGAAGCATTCGTAGAAACAGTTGAAGAAACTTTAGCTAAAGGTGAAAAAAATCCAAATTATCGGATTTGGTAACTTTGAAGTTAGAGAAAGAGCTGCTCGTAAAGGACGTAACCCCTCAAACTAACGAAGTTATCGAAATCGCTGCAAGTAAAGTTCCTGCTTTCAAAGCTGGTAAAGCTCTTAAAGACGCAGTTAAATAATAACAATTTAATTCAAAAAGAGGAGTTACTACTTAGTAACTCTTTTTTATAAAAATGGAGGATAGTTTTTGAGAAATAAAGAACAATCACAAGAACTTATAAAAACATTATTAGAAAATATTGGAGAAGATACATCAAGAGCTGGATTACTAGATACACCTAAAAAGATGTGTAAAAAAATGTATGAAGAGTTATTATCTAAAAACAAATGTAGATCCAAAAAGAAGAGATAAATACATTTTTTGAATCAGATAATGATGAACCTATTTTTAGTAAAGGATATTCAGTTTTTATTCATTATGTGAGCATCATATGTTACCTTTCTATGGGGTATGTCATATAGCATATGTTCCAAATAATAAAAAAAATTACTGGGCTTAGTAAACTTGCTCGTCTAGTTGAAAGTGCTAGCTGTAGACTTCAAATTCAAGAAGATATGACACTCATGTTGGTAAAAAGCGATTGAAGAGCAATTACAACCGAAAAGGTGTGTATGTAATTATTGAAGGGAGCATATGTGTATGGCTATGCGTGGAATCAAGAAAAATTGGATCAAAAACAGTAACTAGTAAAAAAACTGGTATTTTTCTTAGAAGATACAGAATTAGTAAAAAGATATTCAATATAAAATCAAGTTATAGTATTAACAGGAGTAGATTATGAAAGAAAGTAGTTATATTATTATTAGAGCTGAAGTAGATAATGTAAAAGTTATTACTAAGAAGACGAATAATGAAGAAGTTTTAGAAATATTAAATAAGGGAGAAGTTATAATTCTAAATATTTTTTTGATAATATTGTTAACTTCAAAGTTCAAGGAAGAGCAAGAATAGTATCAAATTTAGATCAAGTAATTTCGAATAAAATTATAAACCCTACACAGGCTAAAAAGTAGTTTGTATAGGTTTTTGTAAGAATATAGTGAAATTGTTGTAAAGAGAAGTAATGTTATATATAATTGATTATGATAATACTGAAAATATATTTTTAGAAAGGAGAACTATGGTACTTGAAAAATAAGCTTGGTATAACAGAAAGCTCAGCTTTTAGCACGTGAAGAAGAACGTCTTAGTAAAAAGCGATTAAATTATTTACAGATGAGTTACTAAAAAAATAAAAAGTAGGTAAGTTCTCTACCTTAGCCTTTATACATCAATATTTATTTTGAAGAAATTTATGATTTTGCAGGAAAAGTAAGAAATGTTAATATAGGGGATACACCCAAAGTACTAAAAATTTAATAAAGTGTATATGAGAACTCATAGACGCAGTGGTTTATTGATATCTAAATTCGCTTTTTAAAAGCTTTTTAGATATCTAATAAACCGTGCGGGGGTGACTCGACAAAATCGATTTCTCCGAAATCACGATTTTTGAGTCACTCCCACCAGTTATGTTTTTAGATTCTTCTTTAAAACATATCGATGAAATGTCGTAAAGCTCCTTTGAAGAGATAGTAGAAAAATATGTTGAAATGAATATCGCCCATCCATTTCACGAAGGTAATGGCCGAGCCACACGTTTATGGTTAGATCATATACTAAAAAATCAAATTTAAAAAGTAATTGATTGGGATAAAAATAGATAAAGAGGATTATTTATTAGCAATGCAGCGTAGTCCAATTAGAGATATAGAAATTAAACATGTATTAAGAGATGCACTTATAAGTGACATTGATGATAGGGAAATTTATATGAAGGGCTTGATGCAAGTTATTATTATGAAGGCTATATATTTTATAATTCTAAAGATTTATTTTAAAATCAAAATAAAAAGTTCGCAGAAATTTTTTTCTGTGAACTTTTTTATTATACTAGAATAGTAATTTATCTGCTCCACCTAGTTTGTAGTCTAGAGCCGCCATAGCAAGTACGTTAATGAAGTGCCATGGACGGTCAAATTCTGGTTGGAAGAATATATCAGCAAGTGCTAATTGTTCTAATGTCCAGTCTGATGCGATAGCTATAGATAAAGCTGCGATAGCACTAGATATGTCATGTTTAGACATGAATTGAGCTCCAAGAACTCTGTGTGTATCTTCATCGTAGTAGATTTTCATGTGAACTAAGTTGTTTTTCTTTTCTCATGAAATCAGGATAAATTCTTTCTTGTACATATTTAGAAGCTACTTTTACCATCGTATAAGCTAACTCCGTTTTGAGATAATCCAGTACTTACAAATTTGTAATCAAAGAATGATAATGCAGAAGTACCGTTTACTGCAGGCATTTTAGTTTTTGTACCCATAGCATTTAATGCAGCAACTACACCTTGACGGCGAGCTAAAGTAGCAAGAGCTATTGGTAATTCTCCACGTGTTGGAGCGTATGGAAGAAGAGTAGAGTCGCCTCCAGCGTATACATCTTCAGCAGATGTTTCTAAGTATTCGTTAGTAACAACAAAACCACGTTCTGTCATTTCTAATTCTCCATTTAGCCAAGATGCATCTGGGCGAACACCAACAGAAACGATAACTGTATCAGCTTCGTATTCACCTTGATCAGTTACTACAGATGTAACCTTTCCGTTTTCACCTTTGAATGAAAGAACTTTTTCTCCACCGCGAACTTTAAGGTTGTGCTTAGCACCTTCTTCAGTAAGGATGTCAGTTAATTCTTGGTCTAAGTATGTATTTAAGATTCTTGGAGCGAAGTCAACGATTGTTACATCAATACCGTGTTTTGCATAAGATTCTGCAACTTCAAGACCGATGTATCCACCACCAACTACAACTGCTTTTTTACTATTTTGCATACAATCGTACACAGCTTGAGTGTCTTCTGGCCCACGGAAAGTGTGGATATTTTCTAATTCAATTCCTTCGAATGGAGGTTTAATTGCAGCTCCACCAGGACTTAATAATAATTTATCGTAACTTTGTTTTTCTTCACCAGCTGGTGTTTTAACAACAACATATTTTTCTTTTGAATTTAATCCTACAACATCACTATTACAGTGGATGTTAATACCTTGAGAACGGTAAGATTCTTCTGTCGCAAAGTGTAGTTCAGATAACGCTTTAGATGTCCCATCTAAATAAGATTGGCTACCTCAACCCATAAATGAAGCACCAGCGCCTCTTTCATATAGGTGAATTTCAGCATTAGGCTCGTTTTTTTAAAAATAGTTTGAACAGCTTCGTAACCGAAGTGAGATGTTCCAACAACTACATATTTCATATATTTTTCCTCCTAATAATATTTTAATTTTTGAATTTTTTTCCCGTATAATTACTATTTTTAACATTATACAATTAGTATTATAACATATATTGCTAAAATATAAAAAAATAATATGAATAGAAAAAAATGATGGAAAAAGGCTTTGTTATCGTTTTAGTTCTTTAGAAAAATATGTTTATTGTTATAAACAATTTTGTCAAATATTTATTTTTAAATGTATAGAATAAATTAATTATTATATAATATAAAAACTTATAATTTGACTTTTTTTGACTTTTGTTTTTATTATATATTTCAGTGTATAATGTAAAAGTAAGAATAAAAAAATAAAAAGAGGTTATTAATATGATTAAACCATTATTTGACAATGTATTATTAAAAAGTAGAAGAAGAAAAAGCAACGACTAGTGGAATAGTATTAGCTTCTAAAGAAGAAACTTCAAAATATCGCAGTAGTAGTCGCTTTAGGAGAAAGTTGTTTATTATCAAAAGATAATGATGGTGAATTAACTGCTGGAAGTAAAGTAGTCTTTTTCAGATAATTATAAAAAGGTAAGTTTCAAAAAAATGAAGAATACTTTTTTTAGTTAATGAAGAAGAAGTTCTTGCGGTTATTGAAGAATAGGAGGAAACATGGTAAAAGAATTAAAATTTTTCAGAAGATGCTCGTCAATCGATGAAGGTTGGTGTAGATAAACTAGCAAATGCTGTAAAAATAACATTAGGACCTAAAGGAAGAAATGTCGTATTAGACAGAAAATTTGGCTCTCCGTTAATTACTAATGATGGAGTATCTATTGCCAAGGAAATAGAATTAGACGATCCATATGAAAATATGGGGGCAAAATTAGTAGCAGAAGTAGCAAATAAAACAAATGAAATAGCAGGTGATGGAACTACGACAGCTACTATTTTAGCTCAAGCAATGATAACGGAAGGTTTAAAAAATGTTACAAGTGGAGCTAATCCAATTGGAATTAGAAAAGGTATGGAAAGAGCTGTGAAAGTAGCAGTTGAACGTCTTCGTGAAATCAGTGTAACTGTGGATTCTAAGGATAAAATTGCACAAGTAGGAGCTATTTCAGCGGCTGATGAAGAAATAGGGAAATTTATTTCAGAAGCTATGGATAAAGTAGGTAATGATGGTGTTATTACTATCGAAGAATCTCAAGGTCTAGAAACAACTTTAGAAGTGGTAGAGGGGATGCAATTTGACAGAGGATATTTATCTCCTTATATGGTTAGTGATACTGAGAAAATGATTGCTGACTTAGATAATCCTTATGTCCTTGTAACGGATAAGAAAATTAGTGCGGTTCAAGAAATTTTACCAGTACTTGAAGAAGTAGTTGCTGCTGCTAAACCACTATTAATTATTGCAGATGATATCGAGCAAGAAGCTGTTGCTACACTTGTTGTAAACAAACTTCGTGGTACGTTTAATGTTGTAGCTGTAAAAGCTCCAGGATTTGGTGAAAGAAGAAAAGCAATTTTAGAAGATATTGCTATTTTAACAGGTGGAACATTAATTACTGACGATTTAGGTCTTGAGCTAAAAGATGCTAATATTACAATGCTAGGTAAAGCAGCTAAGGTTAATGTTACTAAAGACAATACAGTTATTGTTGGTGGTAAAGGTGATAAAGAAAAAATTGAAAGTAGAACTCAACAAATAAAAGTATTATATGCAGAATCAAGTTCTGAATTTGATCGTGAAAAACTACAAGAAAGACTTGCGAAACTTTCAGGTGGGGTTGCAGTTATTAAAGTTGGTGCTGCCACTGAAACTGAATTAAAAGAAAGAAAACTTCGAATTGAAGATGCGTTAAATTCAACACGTGCAGCAGTAGAAGAAGGTATAGTTCCTGGTGGTGGAACTGCACTTGTTCAAGTTATTTCTGAAGTTGAAAAACTAGAAGCAACTGGTGATGAACAAACAGGTATTAACATAATTAAAAAAGCTCTTGAAGCTCCAGTTCGTCAAATTGCAGAAAATGCAGGATTAGAGAGTAGCGTTATCGTGGCTAAACTGAAAGAAGTTGAAGTAGGATATGGATTTAATGCTGCTACTGAAGAATGGGTTGATATGATTAAAGCTGGTATTGTAGATCCTACTAAAGTAACTCGTTCTGCTTTGCAAAATGCAGCGAGTGTATCAAGTTTATTCTTATCAACAGAGGCAGTAGTAGCAGATGTATCAAAAGATGAACCTATGCAATCTCAAATGCCAATGATGTAAAAATTTATAGATAAAACAGATAATTTGAATATTTTCTAATGATATTATAAAAATAAAAACATAAGAAATAAAGGAGACAGAAACAATGAGAGAAATTACAGATAAAGAATTTTTGAGCTATCAAAAAAACTGATAGCGTAAAAGTATTTGATTTTTGGGCACCATGGTGTGGTCCATGTAAAATGTTAGCACCAGTATTAGAAGAAGTTTCTAATGAATTAACTAACATTGAATTTTACAAAGTTAATGTTGATGAAAATCAAGAAGCAGCTGGTGAATTTGGAATTATGTCAATTCCAACTCTACTAATTATGAAAAATGGTGAAGTATTAGAAGAAAAAAACTGGATACCAACCAAAAGAAGCGTTAGTAGAACTACTATCTAAATATTAATAAAAAAAGCTACGGAATTATTATTCTGTAGCTTTTTTTATAAAATATAAAAGAAGGAATAGCTTGTTATAAGCTATTCCTTCTTTTCATTTAATTAATAATTTTTTTAAATATTGATCAATTTCCCAATCTGTAACTTGAGTTCTAAATGAATCCCATTCGATTGATTTTGCTTCGATAAAGTTATAGAAGATATGGTCCCCAAGAGCTTCTTTCATAATAGAAGATGAAGATAGTTCTTTAAGAGCTGTGTATAATGTTGATGGTAATTCATCAATACCAATAGCAATTCTTTCTTCACGAGTCATAACATAAATATTACTTCTAACTTCAGGTGCTGGAACTAGTTTATTTTCAATTCCGTCTAAACCTGCTGCTAAGATAGTTGACATTGCTAAGTATGGATTTGCAGCAGGATCTACTGATCTAACTTCTACACGTGTAGATTTACCACGTGCAGCAGGGATACGAACTAGAGGTGAACGGTTTGAAGTTGACCATGCAACATAGCAAGGAGCTTCATAACCAGGTACTAAACGCTTGTATGAGTTTACTGTTGGATTACATACAGCTGTGAAACTACGAGCGTGTTTAAGAATTCCTGCGATGAAGTGTGATGCTACTTCACTTAAACCATTTTCACTATTTTCATCATAAAAGCTGTTTTCACCATTACAGAACATAGACACGTTACAGTGCATACCAGATCCGTTAATACCAAAAATTGGTTTTGGCATAAATGTAGCATGTAGGCCATGTTTTCTAGCAATGGTTTTTACGATTAATTTGAAAGTTTGAATGTTATCACAAGCTGAAATTACATCGTCATATTTAAAGTCGATTTCATGCTGTCCAGGTGCAACTTCATGGTGACTTGCTTCAATGTCAAATCCAAGACGTTCTAACTCAAGAACGATATCACGACGAACATTTTTCTCCTAAATCAACAGGAGCAAGATCGAAATAACCACCATTATCATTTAATTCTAAACTTGGTTCACCATTTTCTTTTAGTCTGAATAAGAAGAATTCTGGTTCAGGACCAAGATTTAAAGTATCGAATCCTAGTTTTTTCATTCTTTCAAGAGTACGTTTTAAATTACCACGTGGATCTCCGGAAAATGGTTTTACCATCAACTGTGTATACATCACAGATAAAACGAGCAACTTTTTCCATATTCACTATCCCATGAAAATACTAAGAATGTATTTAAATCAGGGTATAAGTACATATCACTTTCTTCGATACGAACGAAACCTTCAATTGATGAACCGTCAAACATCATTTTTGTTATCTAATACTTTTTCAATTTGACTAACGGGTACTTCTACGTTTTTATAGTTCCAGTGATATCGGTAAATTGTAATCAGAATGTATTTAACATTTTTCTTCTTCAATTCTTTTAATAATTTCTTCTCTAGTAATAGTTTTTAGCCATGTCGTCTCCTTGTTATTTGAATAAATATATTGTAAAAATCTAACATTAAAATTTATTATTTTTTCTTGTTATAAAAATCTTGATAAGTCACCACGTCCAATTGAGCGTTCCCTTGGTAATCCGCTTGGTCCAGCAAATATATCATTATGGATAATTTGCCTAATTTGTGTTGTTTCAGCAGAGACATTTTTTCTCATTTATAATTTCATCAATTGCTTTTAAGCTGAAGCCTTTTTGTAAGTAGAATCTTTAATGGTTAATAATTTATCGATGTCATTGAATGAAAAAAAGTCAGGGTGTTCCCTTCAGTACGTTTTGGAGTGAAGAGTTTTTTCTTCATAGTATCGTATTTGTCTTGCAGTAAGCTGGGTGATTTTTGTTACTACACTTATAGAAAAAAACGGGAAGATTTTTTGTAATTCTTTAAACCCCATAATAGTACCTCTCTAATCAGATTTTTGTGAAATAAATATTTTTATATCTATTTATTATAATAACAAAAAATATATAAAATAAAGTGTATGTTATAAAAATCTAACATGATTAAAAAAATATGTAAATCAAAAAGCTCAGTTATATTGAGTTTTTAATTATCTATATAAAGTGTGTTTAAAATTTTTTTATAAATCATGATAAAATAAGGTTATATAAAAAGAAAGGATGATAGTATGGCGATATTTTTTTATCTGTTATAGTTTTTTTATTATTACATTTTGTACTACTATTAGGTTCATATATAATGCTAGTAGCAAATAGAAAATAAAAAAAGACGTATGGATAAGGTATTGACATTGGTAGCAGCATATAGTTTAGTTAGTGCTTTAGTATTTTTGCTATCAATATTTATACTTATAAAAATAATTAAAATTACAATTAAATATTAAGTTTGGATGTGAAAATTTTGAAAAAGATTCCTTGTTTAAAGGGACTGCTATACTTAGCATAAGTTTGATTTTTGACAAAAAGTCTTAGGAGCTGTATATCTGATTCCGTTCTATCAAATTATTGGTGGAGAAGAGCAGATGGCTCTCTTCAACTATGGATATAGTTATTATGTAACTATACTTGAGGTTTCTGCCGCAGGAATTCCTTTAGCAATAGCAAAGTTAGTTGCAAAATATAATGCATTAGGAGCATATAGTATAAGTAGGAAAATTTATAAATTAGGTTCTTGGCTTCTTGTGATAATGGGAATAGTTGGTTTCTGTATTTTATTTTTTGGTTCTGGGCTTATTTCAGAACAAATATTAATAAGTAATCAACAAAAATTCACTCCTCAAGAAGGAGCATTAGTGCTTAAAAGTTTGAGCTTCGGTATTCCTCTTGTGTTAATTTCAGCGGGAATTCGTGGACTATTTCAAGGACATGAGATTATGTTACCTTCTGCACTAAGCCAATTTGTTGAACAAGTAGCTCGAATTGCTTTTTATGTTGGGAGCAACATATTTTATTATGAGAATTCTAGGATATGGAGTAGTTGAAGGAATGTTAGTGCAACTTTTGCTGCAGCAGTAGGAGCTGTGTTTTTCTTTAATTACGCTATCCTTTTTTTATACTAAATATAGAAGAAGTTTAGATTTTAATTCTCCAGAAGATAGTAATTCTATAGATATTACTACTGGAGAATTAGTAAAAGAACTTCTATCAGTTTCAATTCCGTTTATATTTATTGTTGGATTATTCCGATTTTTAAATATAATAGATCAACATAATTTTATTCATGGTATGACAAAAATAGGAAAAAGCTGATATTGTTGATGGGAGATTCTCTGCATTGCAACTTGTTAATAAGGTAGTAATGATAGCTGTGGCTATTGCTCCAGCATTTTCAAGTACATTCTTACCTTCTATTACGCGATTATTTGCACAAGGTGATAAAGTAAGTGTGAGTTCTCAGATTAACAAAGTAATTTTAGCTCTTATGATGATGGTGTTTCCGGCATTGGTTGGGATGTATGTTCTTGCCGATCCACTTTATTCTACTTTTTATAGTAGGAGTCTTATAAATGCAGATTTACTTAGATTTTTATTTACCGCTTGCTATTTTGTATTCTCTTTATAGTTTAACAAGTATCATAATGCAAGCAATAAATAAACAATTGATAAATCTTATAACTATAGTAATTGGGTTGGCGGTCAAATACATGACGATTACTCCATTTGTAGTTAATTATGAGACAAAACGGTGTAATTTTATCTTCAATAACAACTTATGTAGTTATGATTATAATTAACTTAATAATTATAAATAGTGTTGTTAAACTTAAAGTTTTAGAATTTTTATCAAAATTAATTATTCTTTTAAGTAGTTGTTTTCATTATGTTTATTGCAGTCGCTGCGGTTTATGATTCGATTGTTTCTAATTTTGTTATTGAGTCAAAAATTTCTAGTATGATATTAATTATAATATGTGCTGTTATAGGCGCTGCAGTCTACTTCTTTAGTATTACTAGAATGAAATTTGATAAGTATTTGTTTGGAAGAACAATAACCTTATCAGCATTAAGAAATATGAGGAGAAGAGGATAGTGAGACTAGATAAATTTATAAGTACAACGACGACACTAAGTAGAGCAGAAGCAAAAATTATAAAAAGGGAATATTAATTAATAATATTCTAGTAAAAACTCCCTGATTATAAGGTCGATGAAATAAGTGATCAGGTTATAGTGAATGGAGAACAGTTAGTTTATCAAAAATATATTTATATAATGATGAATAAACCTAAAAATGTTGTATCAGCTACAGAAGATGCGGTTGAAAAATAGTAGTTGATATTTTTAGAAGAAAAAGATCGCATACATAAAGTTTTTTTCCTGTCGGTAGACTAGATAAGGATACTGAAGGATTAATGTTACTGACAAATGACGGTGAGCTTGCTCATAAGTTAATTTCCCCAAAAAGATGTAGAAAAATACTATGTTGAAGTTTCTGGAAAATTAAAAGATGAGTATATCAAATTTGTCGAGAATGGACTTATTATAGACGGAGAATATAAGTGTAAAAGTGCTCGCTTAGAAATACTCGAATCTACTGAGGAAAAAAAGTAGAGCAAATATATTTATAACTGAAGGTAAGTTTCATCAAGTAAAAAGAATGATGAAAGCTCTAGGAACTACAGTAACATACTTAAAAGAGATTGTCTATAGGATCATTAAAATTAGATGAAAATTTAAAAATTAGGTGAATATAGATATTTAACAGAAAAGGAACTAAAAAAATTTAAATAAATAATGGAGGGATATATTATGAATATCAATTTTTAAACAAGAAGTTCAAAAATCATAAGGAGGATCTATTAAAAGATTTATTCGATTTATTAAGTGTTCGTTCAATTTTAGGAACTGATGTAACTGAGGAAACTCCTTTTGGTAGCGGTCCAAGAGAAGCATTAGATTTAATTTTATCATTTGGAGAACGTGATGGTTATAAAACTAAATTAGTAGAAAACAAAGCTGGTCACATTGAAGTTGGTGAAGGTGAAGAGTTATTCGGTATCCTTGGTCACGTCGATGTAGTGCCAGTAGTTGAAGCTGATTGGATTAGTCACCCGTTTAAACCAGAAGTTAGAGATGGGAAAATTTATGCTCGTGGATCTTTAGATGATAAAGGGCCTACAATGGCTGCTTACTACGCTGTAAAACTTTTAGATAAACTAGGAGTAAAATGGAATAAACGAGTTCGTTTAATTATAGGAAGTGATGAAGAAACAGGATTTAGATGTGTTAAATCGTACTTTGAGCATGAAGAACAACCTGCAACAGGATTTACACCAGATGCTATGTTCCCTCTAGTATATGCTGAAAAAGCTCGTGTTACTTTTAATCACAAATTAATCTTTACTGATGAAGAAGGAACTTATAACTATAAACTTGTTAAATTCAATGGTGGTCAAGTTCTTAATATGGTTATTGCGAGTTCAGAAGCTGAATTAGTTGGAGAAGTTGCTGATATTAAAGAAAAATTTGAAAAATTCTTAGCCAAAAGAAAAACCTTGAAGGAGAAGTAGCGGTAGGAGATACAATTAAACTAACTCTAAAAAGGTAAAGCAGCACATGGATCAACACCACAATTTGGTATTAATGGAGCTACAAAATTAGCAGAATTTTTAAGTACATTAGGATTAGATGCTAATGGTAAAAACTTTGTTGATTATATAGTAGAAAAAAACTTGCTAACGATCCATTTGGAGAAAAAAATTAGGAATTAATTATTCTGATGATGAAATGGGAGCAGCTACATATAATTATGGTATTCTAAAAATATGATTTAGCAGAAAAATTGCTGTAGTATCAACTGATTGTCGTCATCCAATGAAGTTTGATTTAGTAGAAAAAAATTAGATGAAGTAAAAAGTAGATAATATTAATATCGAAGTTACTAGTACAAAAGAAGCACACTATGTACCGAAAGATGATGAGTTAGTTACTACTCTTATGGATGTATACAGAAAGTATACAGGAGATACTAAAAATGATGCATCTCGTTCTTGGTGGTGGAACATATGCTAGATGCTTGAAAAAAAGGTGTAGCATTTGGACTTCTTTTTCCCAGGTAAACATGATACAATGCACCAAGCAAATGAATTTTTTTAGAAATTGAAGATTTATTATTAGCAACTGCAATTTATGCAGAAGGAATTTATAAACTTTGCTGCGAGTAAAAATTTTATAAAAATATTTATTCAATATAATATTATTGAAACTAAAATCAACATAAAAAAACTAAATCTCAAAGATATTCTTATTGTTTTTTTATTATTAAAATTAGAATATCTTTGAGATTTTTAATTTTAATAAAAAAATAGCATCTTGAAAAAAATAAGTAAAGAATGTAAAATATAAAGTGCATTATAATTTATAAAAAGTACAAAAGAGATTGAAGAAAGGAGTAGTAGAAAAATGTCTAAAGAATATTATCAAATGGGTTGGACTTTAGATGATACATATCAAGAAGACTATTATTGTTCGCGAGATAATCAACGTTACTTTATTAAAAATACTACTCCCTATGATTGCAACTCTTTCAGCAGAGGAATTGTCCCAAGACTAAGATGGACGAAGCGGATAAGTAATGGAGATGTATTGATTGCTCAAGATTTTTGAAAATGGTAGAACATTAAATACAGAAGACATGACTGATAAGCGTATTCCAAAAATATTAAAGAAAGTTCATAAATCTACAAAATTAAAAAAAGAATTATGAAAGCACAAGGGTATAGTGAAGAAAACCGCTTCTAGTTCTTTATATAATTTGAAATCTATAATTACAGATGAACTTCGTAAAAACAGTAATATAGTTAGTGCACTTAATTATTTGGAAAATTCTATTCCCCGGAGATGATGTGGAGTACACTCCTTGTCATACAGATTTACATAAAGATAATTGGTTATTGTCTGATCAAGGTAAGTTATTTTTTTAGTAGATTGGGAACATTCTATACTTTGTGATCCAGCAATCGATATTTCATTTGTTCTGTACAGATATATTCCACAAAGTGATTGGAATGAATGGTTAGAAATATATGGGCAAGAACCTACATTAAAAATATAGAAATAGATTAAAATGGTATATAACTCTACAATCTCTTATTATGATAGTTTGGTATCATGAGAAAAAAACAATTGTCTGAAATGAACTCATGGTTAATCTTTTTAGATAGTATATTTAACGATTTTATTTAAAAGCATTAAATAGGAAAAACCTAATTAATGCTTTTTATTTTTTATAAACGTTGTAAAATATAAAGAGTAACATAATATGTGTTAAAATAAGTCAAAATTATGATATTAATACAGTATATGTACTATTGATAGATATTAGTGGATTAATATATAAAGATGAAGATCAATTTAATTTGATGATTTTTACCGTTATGTTAATAGAAACTTATGAGGTAACAGCATGACTATAAAAAGATTATAAATTATACCTGATAGACTTAGATGGTACTATATATAATGGAGAAAAATCAGGTATGCTAAAGAATTTGTTGAGTATTTAAACGATAAGAATATTGATTATTTATTTTTAACAAATAATTCAACGAAAGAACCAAAAAGATGTAGCTGAGCATCTAAAGAAATTCGATATAAAGACATCAGAAGAACATGTATTTACTTCAAGTGATGCTACTAAAATTTATCTTGAATCTAAAGATTATAAAAACTTATATGTAATAGGAGAAGCTGGGGTAAAGAATACACTTAGTTCATTTAGTCAAAAAGATACTGAAGAAGATGTTGAAGCAGTAGTAGTAGGTCTAGATAGAAAACTTACATATGAAAAATTAGCTATTGCTACTAAAGCTATTCTAAATGGGGCAGAACTTGTTGGTACTAATCCAGACACATTATTACCTACTGCACATGGTTTCGTTCCGAGTAATGGAGGACAAATCAAATACTTGGAATATGCAACTTCTACGACTGCTACAATTATTGGTAAGCCTAGTAATATTATTATGGAATCTGCTATTAAATTATTTAATTATAGAAAAGATGAAATAGTAATGGTAGGTGATAATTACGAAACAGATATTATGTCAGGTATAAATAGTGAAATAGATACAATTCATGTTCAAACAGGTGTGACAAGCTTCGAAGAATTGAAAGAAAAAGAGAAAAACCAACGTATTCAATAGAAAACTTATATCAATTGATTAAATAGCAAGGAGAATAAAAATGATTATAAAAAAACTGAAGAACAATTACAAAAAAATGAAAGAAATAGGTTTTATCTGTGCTACTATTCGTGATGAAATGGTAAAAAAAGCAGTGCTCAGTGTTTCAACAAAAAGAACTAGATAATATCGCAAAAAGAATTATTTGAAAAATACGGTGCAAAAATCTGCTCCAATAACAGAGTACAATTTTCCAGGTTATACATGTATTTCATTAAATTATCAAGCAGCGCACGGGATTCCATCTAGTACTAAAATATTAAAAAGATGGAGATTTATTGAATATAGATGTATCAGGATGCAAAGATGGATATTATGCAGATACTGGAATTTCTTTTTGTAGTAGGAAAAGTTGACGATCCTATGAAAGAAAAAGTATGTGAAGTTGCTAAAGAAGCATTTTTATGAAGGTATTAAACATGCTGTTGCGGGAAGAAAAAAATTAACCAAATAGGAAAAAAATATACATAAAAATAAAAGAGCATAAGTTAGAAGTAATTGAAAACTTAACTGGGCATGGAATTGGAACATCATTACATCAAGAACCACAACATGTATTCAACTATTTCGATCCTTGGGATAATATTATCCTAAAAAGATGGTATGTGTTTAGCTGTAGAACCTTTCGTATCAACAAAAGCAAAAATTGTAGGTAATTCAGATAGAGACGAATGGGAGTTAGTAGCAAATGATGGTTCTTATATTGCACAATATGAACATACGATAGTTGTTCGAGATAATCAAGAACCTTTAATATTAACAAAAAAATAGATTAATTTTTTTATTGAAAAAAAGTTGACAAGTTAATAAAAATGTTTTAAGATACTACTTATTAAAAAAACTACGGAGAGAAGAAAAATGGCAGAAAATTTAGTAATAGTCGAATCTCCTTCCAAAGCAAAAACTATTGAAAAATATCTAGGGAAAAATATAGGGTAATATCTTCAAAAGGTCATGTAAGAGACCTTCCTAAAAAGCAGAATGGGGTAGAAGTACTAGATAATGGAAATATAGATGTTGATTATATTTCTATAAGAGGAAGGGTGATGTAATTAAATCTTTAAAAAAAGAGGCTAAAGGGAAAAAGTTTTCCTAGCATCCGATCCCGATAGAGAAGGAGAAGCAATAGCATGGCATATTGCTCACATATTAGGTTTAGATAATGATTCTGATAATAGAATAGTATTTAATGAAATAACTAAAGATGCGGTAAAGGATGCAATTAAACATCCAAGAAAAATTAATACGGATCTAGTTCAATCACAACAGGCAAGAAGAATTCTTGATCGTCTTGTAGGGTATAATATTTCACCTGTTTTATGGAAAAAAAGTTAAACCAAAAACTATCGGCTGGTCGAGTGCAAAATGCTGCATTAAAACTAATTGTTGATAGGGAAGAGGAAATACAAAAATTTGTACCTCAAGAATATTGGTCAATACCTATAGACTTTATAAAAAAATAGAAAAGTTTTAACAGCTAATTTTTATTCATATAAAGGTGAAAAGATCAAGCTTGAAAGCAAAAAGATGTAGATAAAATAAGAAAAAGCAATAAAAAGGTGATACATTTAAAGTAATAGATGTAGCGAAAACTAAAAATAGAAATGCGCCAAAATGTTTATATTACTTCTACTATGCAACAAGATGCTTCAAGAAAGATTAATTTTAAAACTCGTAAAACAATGAGTGTAGCTCAAGAGCTATACGAAGGAATAAATCTTAAAAAAATTAGGTGGTGTTACGGGTTAATAACTTATATGAGAACAGATTCTACAAGGGTTTCTGATGAAGCGGTAAAAATGGCTAGTGATTATATACTTAATAATTTTTGGTAAAGAGTATTTAGCAACATCAATAAAATCTAGAAAGTCTAGTAAAAAAATGTTCAAGATGCCCATGAGGGTATTAGACCAACGAATGTTAATTTTACACCAGATTCAATTAAGGAATATCTATCAAATGATCAATATAAGTTATATAAATTAATCTGGGAAAGATTCCTTGCGAGTCGTATGAGTGCTGCAGTTTATGAGACTAGTACAACTACTTTTGAAAACAATGAAGTTGTGTATCGTGGGGCACATTCTAATCTTTTTTATTTAATGGTTTTTTTAGCAGTGTTAAAAGAAAAAAAGAAAAAAAGTAAAATTTGCTCCAGAGTTTGAAGTTGGTGAAGATGCGAAAAATTAAAGAAATAAAAGAAGAGCAACACTTCACACAACCGCCAGCAAGATATTCTGAAGCAAAATTAATTGCTGAACTTGAAGAATTAGGTGTAGGTCGTCCATCAACTTATGCAACAATAGTGGACACTCTACAAAAAAGATATTATGCTAAGTTGCAAAATAAGGTGTTTACTCCAACAGAATTAGGAACATTAGTAAGCAAAATTACTGAACAGTATTTCCCTGATATTATTAATACAAAAATTCACTGCAAATCTTGAAAGTCAGCTAGATGATATTGCAGAAGGTAAAGTTGGATGGGAAAAAAACAATTTATAATTTCTACAGTGGTTTTAGAAAAAGATGTAGAAAAAGCAGAATCAGAAATGGAAAAAGTTGAGATTAAACAAGAATTTACTGGAGAATCTTGTCCGGAATGTGCCTCTCCACTAGTGTTTAAACTAGGAAAAATTTGGTAAATTTATAGCTTTGCTCTAATTTCCCTGACTGTAGATATACGAATACAATCCAGAAAAAAAGTAGGAGTAAAATGTCCGAAATGTAAAGAGCATGATATATTAGAAAAGAAATCTAAAAAGGAAAGCTTTTCTATGGTTGTGAAGGATTCCCTGACTTGTGATTTTTGTTTCATGGGATAAACCAATAAATAGAAATTGCCCGAAATGTGATAATATTTTTATTTGAGGGTAAAAAGGTGTTCATTGTGATCACTGTGATTATAAAGAAGAAATAAAAAAATAGAATTTTTCTAAAAAAAGATTTGATAAGTATGGTACTGCACCCAAAAAGTTGGACAAAATATTAAGTTATTTTTTTGTTTAGTATTTTAAACTTTAAAGTCAGTAAATTTTATTACTTTTTAGCAACTTTCATTCCTTACAGTTATTTTAGATTTTTTTCGAATTATTTAATCAAGGATTTTTTTAAAAAGGCGTAGCCCTTGTCCTTGATTAAATAGGAGGAAAAATCTAATCTGTAAAAGGGAATGAAAGTTTCTTTTATTTATATTAGTTTCTATTCATTTCCCTGTAATTTACAGGACTTAGTCCACCTAAGTTCAATTTTATTCTCTCTTCATTATAATACGTTATATAATCTATAATGGCTTCTTTTTAATTCATATTTATTCTTAAATGTATCTTCGAATCCGTAAAACATCTCAGATTTTAAAACACCAAAAAAGGATTCCATAAATGCATTATCTGCTGATGTTCCTTTTCTAGACATTGATTGTGTAATTCCTTTCACTTTAAGGAATTGTCTATATTCAATATGTTGATATTGCCAACCTTGATCACTATGTAATATCATACCATCGTATCTTTCATTTTGAAGTTGCGATAACATTTCATATTGTTGTGCCATGTTAGGTGAAAATGAAACACTATACGCTATTATCTCTGCATTATATCCATCAATTATAGGCGCTAAATATACCTTATCCTCTCCAACTTTGAATTCAGTTACATCGGTATAACATTTCTTTAATGGTTCTGAAGCGAAGAAATCTCTATCTATTATATTATCTGCGATTTTCCCAGTCTCCCCTTTATAAGAATTGTATTTTCTTGTAGGCCTTACGAATGATAGTACATCTAGTTTTCTCATCAATCTCAAAACTTTTTTATGGTTTACTAAAAATCCCATGTTTCTAAGTTCTGATGTTACTCTTCTATAACCATATCTTAGTTTGTTCTTTTCCTGAATAGATTTAATAGCTTCTTCTATACTTTTTATTTTTATCTTTATCTTCTTTATTTTTTTGTATAATAATATGATGAACGAGACAGCTCTAAAATTTCTAATAGTATATTTAATTTATGTGTTTTCTTTAATTCTTCTACTATTTTTTTGTTTTCTCTCGTTTGAGATTGTTTTTAACCTTATCTCCCTCAACTTTTTTTAAAACTGCATTTTCCGCACGTAGGTACTCAAGTTCCTTCTCTAGTTGTTCAACTTTTGATAATTCGTTTTTTTCTATCTTTTTAATATTTTTTTCATCTTACTAGTTCTTCCTCTCGGTTTCTCTAGTATATTATACCCGTTTTCTTTAAATTTTGAAATCCAATTACAAAGTAAACCAGTATTTGGTAATGCGTACTTTTAATGAAGTAGTGTATATAGAATTTCCCATTATTAAAAACTTCATTGATTATATCTAGTTTTTAATTCTGGTGGATAGTAATTATTTTTCCCTTTAATCAGTACGGTTTCACCATGTAAATCAACCAGTTTGACCATGTATTTCATATTACTAATATTAATTTTAAACTTTTTAGCTAGTTCCTTATATAGATATCCTTTTTTTCTTAAGTCTATATATTTCTATCTTATTTTTCATCTGTTAATTTCATAATAATAGCCCTCCAAAAATTTGTCCAAATTTTTGGGGGCTATTACCTATTTTCAATTATCAAATCTTTTTATTTTTGTTAATATTATAAATGACTAATATATACTTAATTCAACAAGAAAGTGTTTACAACATTGATGAATTTATGATGAAAACGAAAAACTTAAAACACTATAAATCTAAATTATCAGAAAATTTAAAACATTTTTTTAAACAAAAAGAAGATATTTTTAAAAAAATATATTGACAAAAAGTCTTGAAATATATTATTGTATATAACATACTAAAAATTAATTGAAAATATTCGGAGGAGATGACATGTTGAAATTTTTAAAGAAAAATCCATATGTTTCAATCGGACTTATGTTATTCGCACTGTTCTTTGGTGCTGGTAATTTAATTTTCCCAGCATTTTTAGGACAAAACGCTGGGACAAACTTATCTACAGCGATGGTTGGATTTATTATTATGGGAGTAGGATTACCACTTCTTGGAGTAATTGTAATGGGGTATTCAGGAGCTGAGGATCTGTTAGATTTATCTAGTAGAGCAGGAAAAGGATTCGGTATAGCATTTACGACTTTATTATACTTAACAATCGGACCTTTCTTTGCAATCCCAAGAACAGGTACAACTACTTATGAATTAGGATTATCAAGCTTTGTAGCACCAGAAAATACTACAATAGCTCAAGCAATTTTCTTAGCGTTCTTTATGGGGTTAACATTGTGGTTAGCAATTAGCCCTAATAAATTAGTAGATAGAATTGGTACAGTAATCACACCAGTTTTACTACTTTCAATGGTTGTTTTAATTATCGCATCTTTAGCTAAACCTATGGGTTCTGCTCAAGAAGCTACTAAAGCATATGCTACTACTTCATTAGCATTTACAAATGGTTTAATGGAAGGATACAACACAATGGATGCACTAGCATCATTAGTATTCGGTATAATCGTAATTAACTCTGTTAAACTTTATGGAGCTAAAACTAAAAAGAAGTATTTAATAATACTGCAAAATCAGCTATTATAGCAGCAGTATTATTAGCACTAGTATATGTATTCATTTCAAATATTGGAGCTACATCTGTTTCAGTTTTAGGATTACAAAAAAACTGGGGCTGGGGTATTAACTGGAGCAACAACTTATTACTTTGGTAATGTTGGTAAGTTATTACTATTTGTTATTGTATTCTTAGCTTGTTTAACAACAAGTGTTGGATTAGTAACTGCATGTTCTTCATTCTTTGTGAGATTATATGATAAAATTAGTTATAAAACTTATGCAATTGCATTAACTTTATTCTCATTTGCAGTAGGTAACTACGGTTTTAGCTGCAATAATCCAAGGTGCAGTGCCAGTGTTAGTTTTATTATATCCATTAACAATGGTATTAATCCTACTAGGATTCTTAAATAACTTCTTTGGTGGAAAGAGAGTTGTTTATGTAACTACTGTACTATTTACAGGGGTATTTAGTTTATATGCAACAATAACTTCAACTTTCAAACTTGCAGTACCAGCTGTGGATAATTTATTATCAAAAGTTAAGTTTTTACCTGTACCTGCAGATTTCGCATGGTTAAACTTTGCATTAGTAGGTTTTTGTATTAGGTGTTGTTTTAACTTTCTTCGTAAAAAGAAAATAAATAATTTAGAAAAAGGGTGATAGGAGATTAATCTTCTATCATCTTTTAATTTTTTTGACTATTTGTACATTTGTAAATGATGTGAGACAAAAAAAGTTAAAAAAATAAATACCTGATATGATAGAGTTACAGAGAAGCTAGCTTCTCTGTAACTCTCGCCTTTTCTCAACAGGAGTTAACCATCCTAAGGTCTGCATAGGTAGTCTATTAGAACGATAAAGATATTTCTTCATTTGGTTAATAAGATCATTATAAGAATAAAAAGATAAGTATTTATAAAAACGTTCATTATCATTTCTATGACTCCTTTCAACTTTACCATTATGCCATGGAGTTCTAGGTCTAATGAGTTGGTGTTTTATATCTAGCTGGTTACACAATACATCGAAAGGATGTATTCGTTTAGTGTCCTTAAAGTGCGTAAATTCAAAACCATTATCAGTTTGTATAATTTTTGGTTTGTATCCAAAGAACGAAATAGCCATCTTAACAAATTGTATAGTTGAATAAGAAGATTGTTCCTTAAAAGGATAAATAAATCTTTCTCTAGAAGCCTCATCAATCATAGTATATTGATAAAATTTATCAGGATGTGTACCAGTGTAGCATTGTCTAGGGACATATTTAACATCAAGTTGCCATTTTTCTCCTAAAACTTTTGGAGTGTTATAAGGTTTTGGTATATAAGGATTAGCCTTTTTTTCAATATCTTTATAAAAGCCTAATTTTCTAAGGATTCTAAATAATGAACAAGGATGTCTATTATATCTTTTATTAAATTTTAGTTTTGCATATAGTTCAATCATAGAAATATTAGGATTTCGTTTAATTAGATTTTTAATCCAAGCCAATTCTTCTGCGGTATGAGCATTTGGATGTTGAGAATGTGGTTTGTGAGACTTATCCATAAGTGATTCTTTAGTTCCATCATATTTTTTTATTCCAACGCATTAAAGATGCTTTAGATACTTTGTAGCGTCTACAGATAAAAGCTAATAGAGTTTTTTTATTTCTATATGTTTTTACCGCTGCTAATCTTGTTTCTAGAGTATGAGGTATATATCGTTGTGTTTTTTGTAAGTTTTCTGTTATAATAATTTTCATAAGAGTAAATTCTTTTTGATTTGTCGTAATTTCATTATACAGGATTTACTCTTCTTTTTATATTTTGTCTCACATCAATTGTAACACTACAATCATCTTTTTAATTTTTTTGACTATTGTTTTTGACAATAAGATAAAGCAATGGTATTATAATAAGATGTAGTCTTATTATAATAAGAAGAAATGCAGAAATAAAAACAAGGTGATATCATTTTGTTATTTTTTTATAGGAGAAGTAATGGTTTTTAGAATTTAGAGAATTTTCAAAGAAAAATAAAAAGACACTATATTAGAACTTGATTTTTAAGGTCGAAACAGGTGAAATTTTTAACAATTATTAATAATAAAACGGAAAATTTAGAACTGCTAAAAAGATTCTTTTTAGAAAAAGAACAAAGTTTAAAGGTGAAATACTTTTTGATAATGAGGATGTAAGTAAACAACAACTTTTATTTACTAAAGATTTTGGATTTTATAATGACTTAACATTGATAAAAAAATCTAAAGGTAGCACTAGAGTTATTTAATATAAAAGTATCAGTTGATAATATAACTGAAGATTTAGAGTTTTTTAAATCTTAAACCGTGTTCTAAATATAGAGACTTATTACCAAACGAAATTAACAAGTTTCATATATTATTTTCAATATTAGTCGATCAAAAATGTATTAATAATTGATAATACTAATAAAGATTTAACTGTAGAAGATATGGAAGTTGTAAGTGATTTTATTTTTGGATAAATCAAATAATGCTAATGTTATTATTTTTAGATACAATGCTGAACAGATATAATAGTATTGCAGATAAGGTTCTTGTTATTACAGATGGTATTAAGTCTTATTATGGAAATCTTGAGGACTTACTAGTATTAAAACAATTAACTGCAATAAATATTTCTAGCAATGAAAAATCTAGAAACTGTCTTATCTGGATATCAATATACGATTTACCATGAAAAATGAAATAGTAGTAAGAGAAGAAGTACTTGAAGAAGTGGTATATAGTTTATTGAAAAATAATATTGAAGTATATCAAATTCGTAATCTAGGTGAAAAGATTAAATTATATGAGGGCGAGGCTGATCTATAATGATGTTTATACTAGAATTCGGAAAAGTTATTTAGAAGAAAAATTTAATTACTTATTTGCTATAATTTTAATTTTACTAAATTTAGTATTTGCATATAAATTAAGTACTTTTGCAACTTTTTGACATGTCTGAAATAAATATAATATTTAATATTGTATTTAAGATAGATTTAATATTAATTCTATTCATTATGGGAATTAATTATATTTTTATCTTATAGGGAAGATTATATATCGAAGGTTAACGTGCTTATAGAAGTTCGTAAAAAGAAAAGTATACGTGATTTTTTTCTGCTATCTTAGCTAGTTTAATTTATTTTTTTAATTTACTATGTCATAATAGTAACAAGTTTATTAGCTACATTATTTGTTCGTAAGAATAGTTTATTCACAGAGCTAAAATCGATAATGATGAATGCAAGTACTGCAGGTGCATATGCAACAATGTTAATATTATTGTTATTATTTGCAAACATTATATTCTTACTATCATTAACTTTATTCAATAATACTAATTTAGCTATTTCAGTTTCACTATTATTTTTTTCCTTGAGGAGAAGTAATAGCTAATATGATTAAAGCAAGAGTTAACTTTGCAAGTGAAAGAATAGATAATAGCGTTCTTACAATTTTTACTAAATCATTTAATAATTTAAATCAATATATTACATTTAATCTTGCTACTTTTTTTACCTGTAGTATTAAATATTGTAGGTTTAGTAATAGTTATTTATATAGTCAGATTTATAAAAATATTCGGATAGAAGGAGAGTTTAATGGATACACAGATTTTAATTCAATATGTGATAGTTTTACTAAGTTTAATACTATTAGAAGGGTTATTGTCAGCAGACAATGCTATTGTTTTAGCTGTTATGGTTAGACACCTTCCTCCTAAAGAGCAAAAACATGCATTAATGTATGGACTTGCTGGAGCATTAATATTTAGAATTATTGCGATTTTCTTAATTACAATATTAGCGCAATATTGGGAAATTCAGGTACTGGGTGGATTATACCTGCTATATATGGCTGGTGTACATATAAAGGAATTTTTTGAAAAACAAAAACATAAAGATTCTCCTGAGGAAATAAAAGTCCCTAAAAAGCAAAGTGGTTTTTGGGCCACTGTTATTAAAGTAGAATTGACAGATATAGCATTTGCTATCGATTCAATTTTAGCAGCGGTAGCAATTGCAATTACATTACCACATATCTCTGAGACATCAATTGGAGGTATTAACCTTGGACAATTTTCAGTTATGGTAATCGGTGGATTTGTAGGTGTTATAATAATGCGTTATGCTGCTAATATTTTTATCAAAGTATTGGAGACTAAACCTGGTTTAGAAATAGCTGCTTTCTTAATCGTAGGGTGGGTAGGTATTAAACTATTTGTTATAGCAGCTGCTCATGAGAAATTAGGATTAATACCACATGATTTTCCACATTCAACACTTTGGACAGTAATTTTCTGGGTTGTTTTACTTGGATTATTAGTCTGGGGAATATTAGTATCAAAAAAAGATTTGAAAATAAATAATAAACAAAGAAGAGGTGATAAAACGATCATCTCTTCTTTTTGCATAAGGTTAACCTATTATTTCCATATACACATATATAGATATGTGGTATAATTTTTTTAGTATATATAATTTAATTTAGGAGGATAAAAATGTCATTTGATGGTTTTTGTAAGAAAGATGGTAAGAGAACTTGAAGAAAGTATAGTGAATGGCCGAATAAACAAAAGTAAATAATTTATCTACAGATGAATTTATATTTTCGGTAAGAAAAGGAAAAAAACTTAAAGTTATTTGTTTCGGCTAATCCAAGTTCGTCTAGAATACAATTAACAAATAATAGTTATGAAAATCCTTCAACACCTTCAAATTTTTTTGTTCAGTGCTAAGGAAGTATTTAACTGGTGGGATAATCTTAGAGATTAATCAATTGAATAATGATCGTATAATTAATTTTTAAAAATAAAAATTTTTGATGATTTAGGCTATGAAAAATATTATTATCTAATTACAGAATTGATGGGGAAACATTCTAATATAATACTTACTAATGAAGAGAATATTATTTTTAGAATCATTAAAAAAATAGTTATAGCTTGGAGTATAAGCGTTCAACTATCTCGAATATGGCTTTATACCTTACCTCCAACTATAGAAAAAAATTAATCCATTTGAATTTGATAAATATAATAATTTAAATTTTGAATATGACGATAAAAAAATTCTTAATGAAAAATTTTTATGGTGTATCTGCTTTATTAAATAATTATTTTAAGAAGACATCAAGTACTGAGTTGAAGGATTCATTCGTAAGTTTTTGTAGAGACTTTGACAGTTATTATAAAACCAGTCTTAATAGAAGAAAATGGAAAAAAAGACTTTTATTTCTTTTGAAGTAAAAAGATTATAGCAGAGAATTTGAATCTTTATCACAATTACTTGATTATTATTATATGGATATTGCCAAAGAAGCAATCAATAAAAAAATACTGATAGAAGTTTATTTAATTTTTGTTAAAGCTAAACTGAATCGATTAAATAAAAAAATAGAAATATTAACATCTGAACTGGATCAGGCTTATAGTAGAGATGATTATAAATTAAAAGGACAGCTATTGATTTCTAATATTTATTTATTTAAAAAAAGAAATCCCTGAGATTGTTACATTGCAGAATTTCTATAGTGAAGATTTATCTGATATTGAGATAGAATTAGATCCAAACTTAACTATTGAAAAAAATTCAGAGAAATACTTTAATTTATATAAAAAGAATAAGAGAACAATTGAGAATTTGATTGAACAAATTGATATAGCAAAAAAAGATATCGAATATTTTTGAAACAATCAAATTCCAACTTGAAAATGCAGATAAAACTGATATTGCAGAGATTAAAGAGGAATTAATTGCAAAATGGAATCCTAAAGGAAAAAAAGTGAAAATTAATAAGAAAAAGAATAAGAGAAATTATTTTTATTGTTAATCACAATGGAACTGCAATATATGTTGGAAAAAAATAATCTTCAAAATGATGCTATAACAAATAAATTAGCAAGACGTGATTATTTATGGTTTCACGCTAAAGATATTCCAGGGAGTCATGTTGTAATCTTCGATAATAATCCCGGAGAAGATACTATAGAAGTTGCGTCAATGTTAGCAGCATACTATTCGAAGTTTAAAAATGAAGAGTATGTAAATGTTGATAGAACACTGATAAAAAAATGTGAAAAATACCAAGTGCGAAACCCGGATTAGTGACTTATACTGGACAGAAAACTGTTAAGCAAAAAGATAGATAAAGTTTTTTTATCGGACAACTTCTGACAAAATGATAACAATTAAATAAAAAGGAAGATGAATATATGAATGATAAATTGGATGTGAAAAACAAGTATAAAGGATACATTACCAACTGTATTTGGATATATAGGAATAGGTTTAGCATTTGGTATTATAGCTAGCTCTGTGGGGATTAATCCTTTATTAGTAGGAGCGATGTCATTATTTATATATGCGGGAGGAGCTCAATTTATAACAGTGAGTATGCTATCTAGCGGTTTTCCTATACTTTCAATTGTATTAGCAACATTCCTTATTAATTCAAGAATGATATTAATGAGTATGACAATAGCCCCGTTTTTTTAAACGTTATAGTGTGTTTAAGAATATAGTAATTGGTACTTTTTTTAACCGATGAAAGTTTTGCTTTTAGGAATGAATAAGCAAAACTATACAAATGGAAATCTATCTTTTGAATGGTTCAATACTGCAAAACATAATATCTTATTTTTACATGGGTAGTTTCTTCAGTCGCAGGAGCGTTGTTAGGAGGAATAGTTAAGAATCCTAAATCGCTTGGTTTTAGATTTTGCTTTAGTAGCAATGTTTATAGGATTATTATACTTGCAAGTTCTGTCAGATTTTACTATAAAGAAAAAAATCCAGTTTATTGTAATTGTCGTTGTATTATTTCTAGTATATTTTGGAATGATTTTTATTCCTAGTAATGCATTGATTATAGTAGTTACTTTAATAGGATGTTCGATAGAGTGGTATTAAAAAAATGTTATCAACTAACTATATTCTCTTAACAATATTGGGATGTACAATAGTAACCTTGTTATCAAGAGTACTTCCCTTGTGTTACTGAAAAAGTTTAATCTACCAAAAGCGGTAATAGAGTATCTTAGTTTTGTACCAATTGTAATAATGTCAGCATTATGGATTAATAGTTTATTTATACAAAGAATTGGAGAATTTCCTCAAATTAATTATGAAAAATCTACTAGCCTCTCTACCCTACAGTAGTTAGTGCAATCGTTTCAAAGAGTTTACTAGTTATTGTTGTAGTTGGAATATTATCCTTAGCGATAATAAGACATGTATTTTAGTAATTAATAAAATAGATTTTTTTATTTATAAAAAAATAAGAATTTTTGAAAAAAATAATGCTGAATTAATTTATAACTTAAATATACATGTTTATAGTTTAAATTTTTTTGATTTATGGTATCATAAAAAGATAATAAAAACATAACAGAAGGATACGAAAAATGGAGAAAGGATTACTAATAGTTCTTTTCAGGACCTTCAGGAGTAGGTAAAGGTACTGTTAGAAAAAGAATTTTTTGAAAGTAATGATGTTGACTTCGAATATTCAATTTCAATGACATCAAGAGGTATGAGGCCCGGTGAAGTAGATGGGGTTGATTATTTCTTCAAAACAAAAGAAGAATTCGAAAAATTTAATTCAGCAAGGTGAATTATTAGAATATGCGCAATATGTTGACAATTACTATGGAACTCCCCGTTAAATGCGTTAGGGAGACGATGGATAAAAGGTAAAGATATATTTTTAGAAATTGAAGTACAAGGTGCTGGTCAAGTAAAAAGCAAAATTCCCGATGCTCTATTTATATTTTTAGCACCACCAAGTATTGCTGACCTAAAAGATAGATTGAAAGGTCGTGGAACTGAAAGTGATGAAGTAATTGAATCGCGTATAGCAAAAAGCTAAGAAAGAAATTAATATGATGCATTTATATGATTATGTAGTCGAGAATGATGAAGTAGACAAAGCAGTAGAGCGTATAAAAAGCTATTATACTTTAGTGAACATTTAAAACGTGAACGTATTGAAATGAAATATAGAAGAGCATTATTAGAATTAGAAGAAATGTAGGAGAAAAAGATGTTATATCCAAAATTAGATGTATTAAAAATCAAAAAGTAAATTCAAAATATATGTTAGTTTCATTAGCAAGTAAAAGAGCAAGAGAATTATTTGCTGATCCAGAAACTGCAAAATTAGAAAAAAATATACTTCACATAAAGAAGTAGGTAAAGCATTAGAAGAAATTGCTGAAGGTAAAATTTCTGTTTTAGAAAAAAATAGTTTAAAATTATTGTTTACAAAATAGTTTTTTTAGTGTAAAAGTAATATGAGTGTTTTCTTTGAGTGATCGCGGCAGCAATGCTGAGGAAAGTCCATACTCACACAGGCTGAGATGCCTGTAGTGTTCAACGCTAAACGAAAAAAATAAGTTTAGGCACCATATGGTGACGGCAGAAAATATAACCTAAGTAGTTTTCATATGGTTATATATCTTGAAAGTGCCATCAGTGACGGAGTTCTTGTAGAAATACAAGAAGTGGAACGCGGTAAACCCCTTGAGTGAGCAATTCAAATTTTGGTAGAAGCACTTATTCCGTAGAAATGAATATAGGAATAGGAAATATGTATATATTTAGACAGATGATCACAGCTATTTTTACGAGAGTAGACTAGTCTCGATTGAGTAAGATAGATACAGAATATGGCTTATGATAAGAAAAACAACTAGTTCTAGGGGCTCTTTGGAGCCTCTTTTTTAAGGAGGAAGAAATGAATTTTAATTTAGTAGCAACAACACCAATGGGAATTGAAGCAATAGTAGCTAAAGAAGTACAAGAGTTAGGTTATGAAACAAAAGTAGAAAATGGGAGAGTATATTATTCTGGTGATAAAAGAGCGATAGTTCGTTCGAATTTATGGTTAAGATGTGCTGACAGGGTGAAAATCGTTGTCGCACAATTTCCTGCATATACTTTCGAAGAACTTTTTGAAAAAACAAAAGCGATCGAGTGGGACAAATACCTTCCAGTAGATGCTAAGTTTCCAGTAGATGGGCGTAGTCATAAATCTACACTATTTAGTGTTTCTGACTGTCAATCTATTGTAAAAAAAGCAATCGTAGAAAAAATGAAAAAGAGTTACGGAGTTACTGGTTGGTTAACAGAAACTGGAGCAAGATACAGACTAGAGATAATTATGTTGAATGATGTTGCAACTATATTATTGGATACTTCTGGAGATGGTCTTCACAAACGTGGATACCGTGCTAAACAAGGAACTGCACCATTAAAAGAAACACTAGCAGCAGCGATGGTTAAATTAACTAACTGGAAAGGTGAAACACCATTATATGACTTGTTCTGTGGATCTGGAACATTATTGATAGAAGCGGCTATGGCAGCTCAAAACATGGCTCCTGGTATCAATAGAAACTTTGATTTTGAAAAATGGCCTTGGATGCCCAAAAGTCTTGTAGATGAAGAAAGAAATAAGGCTGAGGATCTAATTGATTATGAAAAAGAACTAGAATTATATGGTTCTGATATTGATCCTAAGATGATAGCAACTGCTGAAAATAATGCTGAAGAAATAGGATTAGCAGGAGTTATTAAGTTTAAAACAGATGTCAGTTTTCGACTTTGTAGCGAAGAAGGAAACTGGGTGTGTGATTGCCAACCCACCGTATGGAGAACGTTTAGGTGAGAAAAAAAGAAGTAGAGGCGATGTATAAATTTTTAGGGACTGAACTTAAAAATAAAAAAACATTGGTCACTTTACTTATTAACTTCTCATAAAATGTTTGAACATTTATATGGGAAAAAAAGGCGACGAAAAGAAGAAAGCTATTTAACGGTTCCATTGAATGTACCTATTATCAATACTGGGGAGAAAAAAATAAGATAACATTTGACAATTATAAAAAAATATCATAAAAATAAGGATGTAAGTAGAGTTATATTATAAAGAAAAGAGGTTGAGTTTATGCATTTAACAAAAAGTACTGAACAAGCAATCTGTATAATGGTAATGTTATACCTTCAAGATAGGCATGTTTTTCTTAAATTCTAAGGAAATAAGTCAGCGTTTAAATATTTCTCCAACGTATCTGAAAAAAATTATGAGAAAATTGGTTGTCAATGATCTCAGTAAAAGCTAACACTGGTATTGGCGGGGGATATAAATATAAATCAAATAAAAAAAGTTACTTTATATGACGTATATGTAGCGCTAAACGATGAAGTAGAAATATTTGCTTTTAAAAAAACAGATTATGTATCTAAAATTTTTGAAGGTGCGTTAGCAGTTGATAAACGTTATAGCAAGTATTTGAAAAAAAGTTAACACTGTAAATAAAGCTATAAAATCTTCATTAGAAGAAATTACAATCGAAAAACTTAGTTGAAGATATTCTAGAAGAGAATTCTAAAATAAGATTAGATTGGAATAATTGGGAAGACGAATTTGAAAGGGTAAACGTCTTCTTTAAAGGATAAAAAAATAACGGTTATGAAAATTCATAACCGTTATTTTTATAATGCACTAGCGAAAGCCTCGATAAATTTATCGATATTTTCAAAATCTTCGTCTGTGTCTGCTTCTATCTCTATTTTCAGGTTTTCTGTAGGATTTGTTGCTCCTGTTTTTTTGCAATTTGTTCATCGAATTGATCAACACAAACACAATACTCATCATAAATAGTGTCACCAGTTCCAATAACTCCGTATATTTTTCCTTCGTAATTTTTATCAGCAAGAGCTTCAAAAAATTCTTCCATTTCCTCTGGAAGTTCACCTTCACCATATGTGTAACTAGCCACGATAAAAGCATCAGCATCATCAAGGAAATCAAAATCTTCCATATCCTCGATAAATAGTTTTTTTCTATTTCTAAACCTTTTTTTCTTCTTCGAATTTCTCTATCATTAAATCAGATAACATTTCAGTATTACCTGTCAAACTTGCGTAAACTAATTTAATATTCAAAAAACCTCCATTCTATTCGTATATAAATAACTAATCATTATTATAACGTATTAAAAAAAGTTTAGTAAATAAATAAATTCTAAAAAGATTATTTTTTTGAGCAAATTTATTGAAAAATGATTGAAAAATTGTAGTTTAATTTATATATCTTTTACATTATGGAGGTACAATGTGGAAAAAGGTCATTATCTTTTCCATTCTATCTGTAGATGGAGTAAAATTTAAGATTAAAATTTTACAAAAAGAAGATGAGTAAAAACTCATTTGGAGGATAGAAAATGGAAAACAAATTTACATTTTTTTGAGAAATTCATAATGATTTCTACAAAAGAAACGTTATTATTTTTTTAGTAGTACTTTTTGCGTTATTTTTACTTAATGTATTATTTAGCAAAAAAAGGGTTAGTTCTTCAAAAAGAACGTTATTATCAACAGCAATAGGTTTACTTCTAGGGATTGGTATACAAGCATACTCAGGTTTTAGTGATGAACCGATGAAGATTAAGTATGTTGCTGAAACAACAACATGGTATTCATTATTCGGTAATGGGTTTATTGATTTAATTAAAATGTTAATCGTTCCCTTAGTATTAGTTTCAATTATTAATGTAATTGTTAATATTAATGCTAATACTGATGTTAAAAAAATTAACAAGATTAACATTGATTGTAACGTTAGGAATGGTTGCAATAAGTTCGATTGTTGGATTTGTAGTTTCTGCAATATTCAAACTAGGAAGTAGTTCAATTGTTTTTAGGTAGTGGAGATAGCAAAATAAAAGAAGTAAAAAAATGTTGTTACAATCATCCGTGAATTAATTCCTTCTAACCCTATAAAAGCAATGGTAGACTTCAATGTAATTGGAGTTGTAATCTTTGCGATGTTTATAGGATTAGCTGCAAGATATATTCAAAAATAAAGATGAAAATAAAGTAAAAACTTTTTATTGATTATATTGCTAGCTTACATGCAATTATTTCTCGAATGACAGTTTTAGTAATTAGACTATTACCATATGCTGTAATTCCATTATTAGCTAATACAATTGCTCAAAGAGGATTAAAATCAATTAAAGATGTATTATTATTTATCGGTTTATTATATGTAGCGGTAGTAATCCAATTTATAATTCAAGGATTATTCTTATTATTACACGGTGTTTCACCAGTTACATATTTCAAAAAGCAAGTAAACCATTAGTTTTAGCATTTACTTCACGTTCAAGTGCGGGTACTTTTACCTTTAACTATTAATACTTTAACTAAAGATATGGGAGTAAACCAATCAACAGCAAACTTCGTTGCTTCGTTCTCATCTACAGCGGGAATGCAGGGATGTGCGGGGATTTACCCAACAATGTTAGTTGTATTTTTAGCTAATGCAAATGGAATAACTATTGATGCAACATTATTTATAATGACTGTCATTGTTGTAACATTAGGTTCTGTAGGTATTGCGGGTGTTCTCGGTACAGCAATCACAGCTGCTTCAGTTTCAGTTAACGGAGTAGGTTTTGGAGCATTATTTAACCAAATTAACCCAATTTTTAGCAGTAGATCCAATTTTAGATATGGGACGTACTTGCTTAAACGTTAGTGGTGGTATGACAAACTCTATAATGGTTGATAAACACTTAGGTTTATTTAACAAAGAAAAAAATTTTTATGAGTTTGATAAAATTTCAGAATAAATATACTAGTCGCAGTACGATATGTACTGCGATTTTTTTGTTTTAGAGATAAATATACAGATTATTATATAATGATGAAAAGGATTATAAATAAATGTAAACTTATAGTCCATATAAAAAGTATATTATTAGTTTTTTTGTTTTGCAATGTGATAATATTATAAAGGTAAAAATTTAGTAATATATCAAAATTTTGGTCAAAAGCATTATTTTTGCAATTACGTTAAAATATATGGAGGTACTATGACTGAATTTTTAAAAGAATATGATGTTATTGTAATTGGAAGGGGACATGCCGGAATTGAGGCAGCGCATGCCGCTAGTAGAAAAGGTGTTAAGACTCTAATGATTACAATTAATTTAGATACTATTGGTTTTATGCCATGTAACCCGAGTGTGGGAGGACCGGCAAAAGGAATTGTTGTGCGTGAAGTAGATGCACTTGGTGGTCTAATGGGACGAGTAGCTGATAAGACTAATATTCAAAGTAAAATGTTAAATACAGCAAAAGGTCCAGCAGTTCGTGCACTAAGAATGCAATCTGATAAAGTTGAGTATCAATTAGAAATGAAGCGAATTTTAGAAGATACTCCAAACTTAGATATTGAGCAAGCAATGGTACGTGAACTTATTATTGAAGATAATAAAGTAGTTGGATTAAGAACTATGCTTGGAACAGCGTATAAAGCAAAAACAATTATTATAACTACAGGTACATATTTACGAGGTGAAATTGTAATTGGAGATATTAAATATTCTTCTGGACCAAATCACCAGATGCCATCTATCGATCTTGCGAAACAATTAGAAGAATTAGGATTTGACTTAGTTAGGTTTAAAACTGGGACACCACCAAGGGTTAATGCGGATAGTGTAGATTTTTCTAAAACAGCAATTCAACCAGGTGATGAAGAAGAACATGCATTTAGTTATGAAACTAAAGAATTTGTTAAAGATCAAGTACCATGTTGGTTAACTTATACAAATTCAACAACACATGAAATTATCGATAAGAACTTAGGCCGTTCAGCTATGTATTCTGGAGTGATTAAAGGAACAGGACCAAGATATTGTCCAAGTATTGAAGACAAATATGTTCGTTTTAACGATAAGGAAAGACATCAACTTTTCTTAGAACCAGAAGGTAGAAATACGAAAGAAATATATGTACAAGGTCTGTCTACTTCGTTACCAGATGATGTTCAACGTGACATGGTACGTAGTATTGCTGGACTCGAAAATGCAGTAATTATGCGTAATGGATATGCGATTGAATACGATGCAGTAAATCCAACAACTTTATGGCCAACTTTAGAAACGAAATTAATTGATGGATTATTTACTGCCGGACAAATTAATGGTACGAGTGGTTATGAAGAAGCAGCAGGACAAGGTATTATGGCTGGAATAAACGCCGCTTGTAAAGTACTAGGAGAAGAACCAATGATCCTTGGCCGTGATGAAGCTTATATAGGAGTACTTATTGATGACTTAGTAACAAAGGGAACAAATGAGCCATATAGACTTCTAACTTCAAGAGCAGAACACAGGTTGTTATTACGTCATGATAATGCTGATATGCGTTTAACAGAAAAAGCTTATAACTATGGTTTAGTAAGTGAAGAGAGATATAATAAATTCTGTGAAAAACGTAGTATGGTTGCTGATGAAATTGAAAGACTTAAAACTTTTAGAATAACTCCAACAGCAGCAACATTAGAAAAACTAGCGGAATTAAATAGTGCAGAAATCAGAGATGGAATCTTAGCAATCGATATGTTAAGACGACCAGAATTAACTCATGCGAATGTTTTATATTTAGCTAATGATAAAACAAAACTATCTAAAGATGTAGTGGAACAAGTTGAAATCGAAGTTAAATATGAAGGTTATATTAAAAAAATCTCTTCAACAAGTAGAAAAAAACTTAAGAAGATGAATGAGATGAAAAATACCTACAGATCTGAGTTATGATGAAGTACCAAGTTTAGCTTTAGAAGCGAGAGAAAAACTTAAAAAAGTATTACCACTAACTATAGGACAAGCTTCACGTATTTCAGGAGTTAATCCAGCGGATATTTCTATATTATTAGTATATTTAGAACAACGAAGAGGTATGAATAATGAATAAAGAACAATTCTATAGTGCTGTAAAAGAGAAGGTAGGTATAGAATTATCAGAACTGCAAAAAGAACAGTATAGCAAATACTACGATTTAGTAGTAGAATGGAATCAAAAAAATTAATCTTACAGCTATTACAGAGGAAGAAGAATTCTATACGAAACATTTCTTCGATTCAATTTCTTTAGCGTTTTTTTAAAAGATTATTCGAATATAGAAAGTATATGTGATGTAGGTAGCGGTGCAGGATTTCCTTCAATACCATTGAAGGTTTTGTATCCTAATTTAAAAGTTACAATAGTTGATTCGCTGAATAAGAGAATAAAGTTCTTAAATTTAGTTAAAGAGGAACTAGGACTTGTTGATTGTAATTTTGTTCATGCAAGAGCAGAAGAATTTGGTCAAAACAAAGAATATCGAGAAAGTTTTGAAATAGTGACGGCAAGAGCTGTAGCTAGACTTAACGTATTGGCAGAACTTTGTTTACCGCTAGTAAAAAGATGGATATTTCTTAAGTTTAAAATCTCAAAAAGCTGAGGAAGAAACTAAAGAAGCCATTAATGCAATAAAACTTTTTAGGTGGGAAATTAGAAAAAGATTTAGAATTTGCCATTGAAGGTGAAGAACGCCACATATTAGAAATACGCAAAGCTAAAGAAACACCTAATAAGTACCCTGAGAAAAGCAGGGACACCAAATAAAAACCATTATTATAATGTTACTTTATGATGAAATAAAAGTATTTAAAAAGTAGCTAAATATCATTTTTATACCCTAATGATATTAGCTGCTTTTTAATTTGTATACGCTTTTACATGATAAAATAAAGAAAAATAAATAAATTTTCAAAAATTCTTTACTTTTGTTTGATTTTTATATTATTATATTTATTATATTCATTAAAAAAACAAACAAAGGAGGATGTATATGACGAAATCAGTAAGGGATTTTTCTTAATATAATTTTAAACGGTACAGCTTTTAGGAGTTGTTGCAGGATTAATTCCAAATGCAGTTTTAAGTACATTATTTAAATATTTAGGAACATTATTTGCACCTGGATTATTCACTACATTAACTCAAGCGATGTATTTATTACAATTTGCAATTCCAGTTTTAGTAGGAGTTATTGTAGGACAAAGTTTAAAATTCAAACCATTAGAGTCAGCAGTATTAGGAGCGACAGTCTTAGCAGCAAGTGGATCTTTAACTTTTAATGCACAAGCCAAAGCATGGACTGGGGTTCCAATGGGAGATTTATTTAACGTCATTTTAATTACAATTATTGGAGCTTTAGCAATTAACCTTGTTAAAGATAAATTCGGAGCTGTTACAATTATTTTCTTACCAATCACTGGAGGACTAGTAGCGGCATTAGGGTTAGTAACATTACCATATACTAAAAGTTTAACTAAACTTTTAGCATCAATCATTTTTGAATTTACAACATTACAACCAGTTTTAATGTGTATTTTAATAACGATGACTTTCTCGTTCTTAATCGTTACACCTGTATCAACAGTTGCAATGGGATTAATACTATTTTCTAATGAAAACTATGTAGGTGCAGGAGCTGCAACATTAGGATTAGTTTCAGCAGCAGCGGTTCTAGCTATTGGTACATATAGAGCGAAAAGTAAAGGTGCTAGTGTGGCTATTATCTTAGGTGCAATCAAGCTTATGATGCCAAACTGTGCACGTAAACCACAGTTATTATTAACAATTTTAACAACAGCAGCAGTTACAGGACTTTCAGGATATTTTCTAAAAATTCTAGGTACTCATGAGAGTGCAGGATTTGGTATTATCGGTTTAATCGGACCATCTAAATCATATGCAATGAATAACGGTAATTTATTACCAGTATTATTAGCGTTCTTCGTAATTCCATTTACAGTTGCATTTTTTTAGCAGATAGACTTTATTCTGATGTTCTAAAAATTATATACAAAAAGATGCATATAAACCAGAAAAATCTATATTAAATTAAACGATATTCGATATATTTCGAATATCGTTTTTTGTGTAAATAAGATGATGGCTAGCGTTGACAAAGTGTTAATATAGTTATAAAAATTAGTATAGAATGAAAAAAATACTAAGGAGAACAATTATGAAAAATATTATTTGCTGGTGCTGGAGCATTGGGTTCGAGATTCGGATATATGTTATTTTAAAAATAATGAGGATGTAACTTTTATTGATTCTTGGGAAGAACATGTTGAAAATATTCAAAATAATGGATTAAAAGTTATTATAGATGATGAAGATTTAGGAAATTATTATATTCCAACATATAGACCCTAATCAAGTAAGTAGTAAATTTGATGTAGTTTTTGTTGCGACAAAATCTATGCAATTAAGAGTAATGCTAGAGCAAGTTAAACATCTATTTCATGAAGATACTAAGATTATTTGTATTTTAAATGGTCTTGGGCATGTTCAGACATTAAAAGATTATATAAAAGAAGAAAATATCCTTATTGGAGTAACAGTATGGACTAGTGGTCTAGGTGGGCCTGGAGTATTGAATGCTCATGGGACAGGAAAAATTGAATTAAAACAAGTAAAAGAAGTTAATTTAGAGAAAACTTTAGAATTGGTATCTAAATTAAATAATTCTGGACTAAATATTAAGTATTCAGATGATACCTTCCAATCAATTTGGCATAAAGCTGGATTAAATTGTGTACTAAACACATATTGTACATTAATTGATTGTAATATTAATCAATATGGAAGTTTTGACAAAAACTTAGAATTAACTAGAGCTGTTTTAAATGAAGTAACTGCAGTGGGAAAAGCAGAAGGTATCAATGTAAAACAAGATGTTATAGAGAAAAATATTAAAAACTTGTTCCCTCTTGAGACTGCAGGTGCGCATTATCCATCATTATACCAAGATATGAAAAATGGCCGTTTAACAGAAATAGATTATTTGAATGGTGAAATATCTAGGTTGGGTAAAATTCACAATATACCTACACCAGTTTGTGATGTTATCACATTAATGATTCATTCTAAGGAATTTATTAATAATAATAAATAAAGGTGATGTAAAAGAGATGCTAAAAGGCTCTAAATAGAGAATTATCAATGTTTCACTTGTATTTTTTTGTTAAAAAAAGGTATAATAGTTCGTATGTTCATTTGACTATTTTTTTAAATAGGAGGAAAAAAATATGTCTTTAGAAATTAATAATGAATTTGGTCATGTTTCTATAAGTGATGATGTTATCGCATCAGTAGCCGGAGGAGCAGCAGTGAGCTGTTACGGAATCATAGGAATGGCTAGTAAAAAAATCAAGTTAAAGATGGAATTACAGAAATTTTACGTAAAGAAAATTACGCTAAAGGAATAGTAGTAAAAAAAGATGAAGAAAAAAACTTGTGATTGATTTATATATCATTGTTATGTATGGAACTAAAATTTCAGAAATAGCAAACAATGTTCAGTCTTCAGTTAAATATCAAATAGAAAAAACGCTAGGTGTTAAAGTAAATGCAATCAACATTTATATTCAAGGCATCAAGGTAAATAAATAGGAGGAAAGATAGTGGAGAAAATTAACGGACTCGTTTTAGCTGAGATGATCGACTTAGGATCTAAGAACTTAGCTAAGAATGCAGAAAAAATAAACTCATTAAATGTTTTTCCTGTACCAGATGGTGATACAGGAACAAATATGAACCTTTCAATGTCATCGGGTGCAAAAGAAACGGCTGCTAATGTTGTAGAGAATATCGGTGAATTAGGAAAATCTTTTTCTAAAGGATTATTAATGGGAGCACGTGGTAACTCAGGTGTTATCCTTTCTCAACTATTCAGAGGAATGTCTCAATATATAGCTGATAAAAAAGAAATCGATGCAAAAGAGTTTGCTGAAGCTATACAAAATGGTGTAAGTATTGCTTATAAAGCAATTATTAAGCCAGTAGAAGGAACTATTTTAACAGTAGCTCGTGAAGCCGCTGAGGCTGGACTTAAAGCAGCGAAAAATACTGATTCTATAATTGAAGTAATGGAAGCTATTTATGCTGAATCTCAAGCTTCACTAAAAAGAACTCCAGATTTATTACCAATTCTAAAAGAAGTTGGTGTAGTAGATTCAGGAGGTCAAGGACTTGTTTGTGTATATCAAGGTTTCGTTGCAGCACTTAAAGGTGAAAAAATTGAAGGATTAGAATCTGTAGAAACAAATGTTGTTGATATGCAATTTGAAGATAATCATGATATGGACTTCATGAGCCCTGAAGATATAGTATATGGATTCTGTACTGAGTTCACTGTTCGTCTTGATAAAGAGAAAAAAGAATTTGATGAAGATGAATTCCGTGCGGACATGAGTAAATTTGGAGATTCACTACTAGTTATCTCAGATAGTGAGTATGTAAAAATTCATGTTCATACTGAAACTCCAGGAGAAGTGTTCAATTACGGTCAACAATACGGTGAACTTATTAAAATTAAATCTGATAACATGAGAGAACAACACCGTGAAGTTCTTAGAAAACAAGAAGTAAAACAAGCGACATCTCCAAAAGAACTTAAAGAACAAGCCATGATTTCTATCTCTATGGGAGCTGGATTAAGCAAAGTATTAACTTCTATGGGAGTTGATTATATCGTAGAAGGTGGACAAACTATGAATCCATCAACTGAAGATATAATGAAAGCAATTAAAGAAGTTAACGCTAAGAATATCTTTTATTTTCCCTAACAATAAAAATATCCAACTTGCAGCTAAGCAAGCTGCTGAGTTAGCAGAAGAAAATGTTTTTGTTATTGAAAGTAAAACAGCACCTCAAGGTTTAGCTGCGGTTATGGTATTTAACCCTCAAGCTATTCCTGAAGAAAACTTTGCAAATATGCAAGAAGTTTTATCAACGGTAAGTACTCTTGAAGTAACTCATGCTGTCCGTGATACTAACATCGAAGGTGTTGAAATTAAAAAAGATGAATTCATGGGAATTAGAAATGGAAAAATTGTAGTTTCTAATTTATCACTAAATACAGTCTTAGAAGAATTATTAGAAAAAAATCAATCGATGAAGATACAGAAATTGTCACACTGTACTTAGGTGAAGAAAGTACAGAAGAGTATACTGATTTCTTAGAGAAATTAATCGAAGAAAAAAATATCCTAATGTAGAAGTAGAACTTATTGAATCAGGTCAACCAGTATATCCATATATTATCGGAGTTGAATAATGATTAGATGTTAAATTAAAAAAAGTAGCATTAGTCTAAAACAGATTAATGCTACTTTAAAAGTTAATAGAGTAAAATATTCATATATTAATCATAATACGTTAGAACAATATAGATTATGATTGGAAGGAGAAAAAAATGGTTGATATAATTATTGTATTGTTATTAGCTGCAGGTGCGTATTTAGGATACAAACGCGGACTAATCATGCAAATTTTTTTATTTAGGAACTATCGTAATAGGATATGTTTTGTCGATGCTGTTTAGTTCAAGATTAGCATATTTATTTACTAGTATGATTCCGATACCGACTGACGTAACAGAAGGTCTAGAAGGAATTTACAAAGGATTAAATATTCCAACAGCTTATTATCGTATAGTTTCATTTATTGTATTATTTATTGTTATTCGATTAATAATACAAATATTAGCTCAAACTCTTGGTGTAGTGAGAAAATTACCTTTTAATAAAAAAATAACGGATAGATATTTAGGTGCTATATTAGGTTTTTCTAGAAATTTATCTAATTGTATTCGTAGTATTATATTTAGTTACAGTACTACCGACTCCAGAATGGAAAAATTGCAATATTCAAAGACTCGGTATTACCTGACTACATAATACAAAAATACACCAATATTATCAAAACAGTTTATTAGTTTATTCTTTAATAAATAATATTAGATTCGGAGTTCCTAAGGTCTCCGAATTTTTTTCTATTATATGAGTAACAATACAATTTTAATTGAAAGAAATTGTTTAATACTTCTATTTAGTGTATAATAGTTGATATTATTAAAATAGATATTGTATTTATGAGAAAATAAGGAGTGAGATTAGTTTGAATAAAAATTACTCAAAAAGAAACTTAATTTAGATTTGGTTTTGAAAGATATAGAAAAATATTGTTTTTTTCAGAACTATCATATGAAAAAAATAAAAAAATTTAGAATATATAAAAGATTATGAGAAGTTAGTGGAAGTACATAAGGAGAATGAAGAGGATATGATCTTCTTAGAAAGTATCCGAATGAATTTAAACTAAAGATATTTGATTATAATGCAAGTGTTAAAAAAAGCTAAAATTGATAGTGTACTTTCAGAAAAGGAAATTTTTTTATATTAAGAAATATTATAACTTATGATAGATTTTTCAAAAAGATTTGAAAAATATTAAATTACAAGAACATTCTAATTATCCAAGTTTAACAAAATATGTTGTTAAATTAGATGATTTTTAGCGATTTAGAAAGATATTTAGATAGAATAATAGATGAAGATGGATATATAAGACCAGATGCATCACTTGAATTAAAAAAATATAAAAGTAAATATTTCTAAGTTAAAAAAATAAGAGTGATCAAATACTAAAGAATATTCTTCGTTCAAATGTAAAAAAACTGACTGAGGCAATTGTAACAAAAACGAAATGATCGTGATGTTATTTTAGTAAAAACCCGAATATAAAAAAATGATTTTTGGTGGAATTATTCATGATGAGAGTGCATCAGGTAATACTTTTTTTATGTCGAACCAAAAAGAAAATGTAGAAATTAATAATGAAATAGGTATACTAAAACGTAAAGAAAAAGAAGAAATTCTTAGAATTTTTGAAAGAAGCTTCTGAAGTGATTAAAGAGAAAGCAGACGAACTTATAAATTCTCTTTGGAACTTTTTCTCAAATAGAGTTTATATTTTTCAAAAATGAATTTCTGTGCAAGGAAAGGATTTAATAAACAAAACATTGTAAACTCACAAGAGATAAATTTGAAAAAAAGCTTATAATCCTTTGATTGATAAAGATGTTGTAGTAAAAAAATGATATAACACTTAATAATAAAGGGAATTCATTGATTATTACAGGACCCTAATACAGGAGGTAAAACTGTAATCTTAAAAACAGTTGGATTGTGTGTCTTCCTATCGCATTTAGGGTTTTTATATTCCTGCATTAGAAGAATCGACAGTAGGATTTTTTTGAGGATATATTTGTAGATGTGGGTGATGAGCAATCTATAGAAAATAACTTATCTACTTTTTCATCACATATGACTAATATTATTGACATACTAAATAAAACAAATAATAAGAGTATTATTCTATTAGATGAGTTATGTTCAGGAACTGATCCAAGTGAAGGTGCTGTGCTATCAATTGCGTTATTAGAGAAATTCAAGAATCTAAATGCGACGATGTTATGTACAACTCACTATCCAGAAATTAAAAACTACTGCTTTGAATCAGAGTATTATGAAAATTCATCTATGGAATTTGATTTTTGAAAAAAATTAAAACCGACTTATAGATTTATTATAGGGTTACCAGGAAATCTAATGCAATTAATATATCAGCTAAGTTAGGATTAGAACAATCAATTATAGATGAAGCAAGTTCTCTTCTGGAAGTTAATACGAAAGAGAATAATCTTTTCATAGATAAACTTTCAGAGAGCATTAGAGAATATGATCATAAATTAGAATATATAAGTAAATCTTTAGATGAAATTGATGAAGTTAAAGAAATTCTTGAAACTAATCTACAAAAAAATATGAAGAGTATAAAGAAAGTCTATACAATGATCTGAGTATAGAGCTAAACAAAGAAATAGAAGCGAAAAAAAGAAGAGATGCTTGTAATCTATAGAGAATTTAAAGATAGTACTTCTTTAAAACAACATGAAGTTAATGAATTACTTCATTCTATGGATAAGAGCAAGAATAATATAAAATTACAAAAGAAAAATTAGAGAGCCAACCTAGGTTTAATAATAGTGAAATTCAAGTAGGTGATGATGTACTTGTTTTAAGTTATAATCAAAGAGCAACAGTTTTAGAAATTTCTGGTAATACTCTACAGATAAAAAAATGGGTGCTATGAAATTAAATATTAAGAAAAAAAAGAAGTAAGGAAAAATAGATAGTGAGCCTGAAGTAGCTACTAGATATGTTAGCACTAGCAGTGTAAGTAGTAAAAAAAGTGGGTATTGATATTAATGTAATAGGTTTAAATACAGAAGAAGCTATAAGAGAAATTGAAAATTATATGGATAAAGTAATACTTCAAGGATACGACACATTTACTATTATTCATGGACTAGGGTCAGGAATACTTCGTAAAAAAATATAGGAGAATATCTTAAAAAAATAATAGATATGTAGCTAGTTATAGAACCGGAGGTCAAAACGAAGGTGGAATGGGAGCTACTGTAGTAGAGATGAAATAAAAAGGTTAAGTTGGAATAACTTCCAACCTAACCTTATTTTTTTATATCCAATATCTAAGAGTAGTTCTATTTTTGATCAATAACTTCATTTTCAAGAATACCCCCACAAGATTCTATTGTACATTTTTGAAGCAATATTATTTTTTTATCACAAGTAACTAAAATTTTGTTTGAACCAAGTGAAAACAAAAATTCAGAGACATAGTTTAACATTTTCTTTGCATAACCTTTTCTTCGTTCTGACTTTCTAACACTATAACCTACGTGACCACCGAAATTTAATAGATAATCATTAAGTTCATCTCTTGCATTAATTACTCCAACAATCTTATCAGTATCGTTAACAGCAAAAAAAGTATGAGCAGTAACAAATCCAGGAGTGACTGTTTCTTTTATACTTAGTATTTTCTACAAACTTTACCCATTCATTAGTAGATAGTTCTGTTAATTTAGCTGCACCGTGAATTGTTTCGTTGTTTAAAATAAACTCATTTTTGTAGTCTTCTATTTGTTGAAATGAAACATCGACAGGTTCTTTAAAAAGTAATCATAAAAAAATCCTCCTTAATATAGTTTATTTATATAATATCTCAATAGAATTTGATTGTAAATAGTAAATAGAAAGAAATATTGAAATAAAGATGAAAAAAAGTATGAAAAAAATATTGACAAGAAATAAAGATAATGATAGAATAATAAAAAGTCTTCTCAAGAAGAAGACGAACAATTGAACATTTCAAAATATTAAATGTTAAGAAATTATAAAAAAAGTTCTTGACAAAATATAAAAAGAAATGATAAACTTATAAAAAGTCTTGAAGAAAGACAAACTCAATTATTTCAACGAAGTAAATGATTCAAAAGTTTTTGAAAAAAATATAAAAAAACTTTTGACAAAACATTCAAAGAAATGATAGAATAATAAAAAGTCTTCTGATGAAGATTAAAAAAACATTTTTTAAAAAAAGACTTGACAAAGAAATTTAAAAAAATGTTAAAATATAAAAAGTTGTTAATCACAACAATTTGAACATTGAAAACTAAACGAATTAAGTCAACGTTAATTCCAAAAAGGACAGTTTTTAAAAAAAGAAACTATAAAAACTTTTTAATGAGCTAATCAAGCTAACAAATTTATTTGGAGAGTTTGATCCCGGCTCAGGACGAACGCTGGCGGCGTGCCTAATACATGCAAGTCGAGCGAAGTTTTTCTGGTGCTTGCACCGGAAAAAACTTAGCGGCGAACGGGTGAGTAACACGTAAAGAACCTGCCTCATAGACTGGGACAACTATTGGAAACGATAGCTAATACCGGATAACAGCATTAACTGCATGGTTGATGTTTGAAAGTTGGTTTTGCTAACACTATGAGATGGCTTTGCGGTGCATTAGCTAGTTGGTGGGGTAAAGGCCTACCAAGGCGACGATGCATAGCCGACCTGAGAGGGTGATCGGCCACACTGGGACTGAGACACGGCCCAGACTCCTACGGGAGGCAGCAGTAGGGAATCTTCCGCAATGGGCGAAAGCCTGACGGAGCAACGCCGCGTGAGTGAAGAAGGATTTCGGTTCGTAAAGCTCTGTTGTTAGGGAAGAATGATTGTGTAGTAACTATACACAGTAGAGACGGTACCTAACCAGAAAGCCACGGCTAACTACGTGCCAGCAGCCGCGGTAATACGTAGGTGGCAAGCGTTGTCCGGAATTATTGGGCGTAAAGCGCGCGCAGGTGGTTTAATAAGTCTGATGTGAAAGCCCACGGCTCAACCGTGGAGGGTCATTGGAAACTGTTAAACTTGAGTGCAGGAGAAAAGTGGAATTCCTAGTGTAGCGGTGAAATGCGTAGAGATTAGGAGGAACACCAGTGGCGAAGGCGGCTTTTTGGCCTGTAACTGACACTGAGGCGCGAAAGCGTGGGGAGCAAACAGGATTAGATACCCTGGTAGTCCACGCCGTAAACGATGAGTGCTAAGTGTTGGTCTCATAAGAGATCAGTGCTGCAGCTAACGCATTAAGCACTCCGCCCGGGAGTACGACCGCAAGGTTGAAACTCAAAGGAATTGACGGGGACCCGCACAAGCGGTGGAGCATGTGGTTTAATTCGAAGCAACGCGAAGAACCTTACCAAGTCTTGACATACTGTGAAGACACAAGAGATTGTGTTGTTCTGACCTTTGGTTAGACACAGATACAGGTGGTGCATGGTTGTCGTCAGCTCGTGTCGTGAGATGTTGGGTTAAGTCCCGCAACGAGCGCAACCCTTATATCTAGTTGCCAGCAGTAAGATGGGGACTCTAGATAGACTGCCAGTGATAAACTGGAGGAAGGTGGGGATGACGTCAAATCATCATGCCCCTTATGACTTGGGCTACACACGTGCTACAATGGATAGGAACAAAGAGAAGCGAGCTCGCGAGAGTAAGCAAACCTCACAAAACTATTCTCAGTTCGGATTGTAGTCTGCAACTCGACTACATGAAGCTGGAATCGCTAGTAATCGCGAATCAGAATGTCGCGGTGAATACGTTCCCGGGTCTTGTACACACCGCCCGTCACACCACGAGAGTTTGTAACACCCGAAGACGGTGGCCTAACCTTTTAGGAGGGAGCCGGTCACGGTGGGACAGATGATTGGGGTGAAGTCGTAACAAGGTAGCCGTATCGGAAGGTGCGGCTGGATCACCTCCTTTCTAAGGATAAGGAATACGTTGATAATTCGTTTAGTTTTGAGTGTTCAAGTAATACTCAAGCACAATGAAAACTGAATATATATATTAGATCAAAAATAATTTTCTATAAGTAAAAGAAACAGATTTACAAAAACCGAGAAAATAGTAAGTAAGTTGTAAAAAAACTTATTCACAAAGAGTTCAAGGAAAAGAACGAAGCGTAAAAAGCTACACACGATTAAGTAGTAAAGGGCGCACGGAGGATGCCTTGGCACTAGGAGCCGAAGAAGGACGTGACAAACGACGAAATGCTACGGGGAGCTGTAAGTAAGCAAAAGATCCGTAGATATCCGAATGGGGAACCCACCGCTTTTAAAAAGGGCGGTACGCGAAAGCGAGGTAACGCAGGAACTGAAACATCTAAGTACCTGCAGGAAGAGAAAGAAAAAAATCGATTTTTCTGAGTAGCGGCGAGCGAAAAGGAAAGAGCCCAAACCAATATGCTTGCATATTGGGGTTGTAGGACTCTCAACAAATCGTATGACAAAGTATAGTAGAACTAGCTGGAAAGTTAGACCGTAGAAGGTAAAAAGTCCTGTATACGAAATGCTAAGTTGGCGAGAGAGAGCACCTGAGTACGGCGGAACACGAGGAATTCCGTCGGAATCTACCGAGACCATCTGGTGAGGCTAAATACTACCTAGTGACCGATAGTGAACCAGTACCGTGAGGGAAAGGTGAAAAAGAACCCTCGAGGGGAGTGAAAGAGAACCTGAAACCGTGTGCTTACAAGTAGTCAGAGCCCCTTGAGGGTGATGGCGTGCCTTTTGTAGAATGAACCGGCGAGTTACTTTATCATGCGAGGTTAAGTGGAAGACATGGAGCCGAAGCGAAAGCGAGTCTTAATAGGGCGAAATAGTATGATGGAGTAGACCCGAAACCAAGTGATCTCACCCATGGCCGAGGTTGAAGTTTAGGTAACACTGAATGGAGGACCGAACCAGGACACGTTGAAAAGTGTTTGGATGAGCTGTGGGTAGCGGAGAAATTCCAATCGAACTTGGAAATAGCTGGTTCTCTCCGAAATAGCTTTAGGGCTAGCCTCGTTGTGAGTTTACTGGAGGTAGAGCACTGTTTGGACTAGGGGCCCATCCCGGGTTACCGAATTCAGACAAACTCCGAATGCCAGATAAATATCAACGGGAGTCAGACTGCGGGTGATAAGGTTCGTAGTCGAAAGGAAACAGCCCAGACCGCCAGCTAAGGTCCCAAATTGTATGTTAAGTGGAAAAGGATGTGATGATGCACAGACAACCAGGATGTTGGCTTAGAAGCAGCCACCATTTAAAGAGTGCGTAATAGCTCACTGGTCGAGTGACATCGCGCCGAAAATGTACCGGGGCTAAACATACAACCGAAGCTGCGGATATAACTAATGTTATATGGTAGGAGAGCGTTCTAACATCGTAGAAGCCGAGCTGTAAGGCGAGGTGGAGAGGTTAGAAGTGAGAATGCCGGTGTGAGTAGCGAAAGATAGGGTGAGAATCCTATCCACCGAAAGACTAAGGTTTCCAGAGGAAGGCTCGTCCGCTCTGGGTAAGTCGGGACCTAAGGTGAAGCCGAATGGTGAAGCCGATGGACAACAGGTAGAAATTCCTGTACCACCAAATATCGATTGAGAGAAGTGGGGACAGAGGAGGCTAATTGATCGTCCTGATGGAATAGGACGTCTAAGCACAAAGGTTGAGTAGTAGGCAAATCCGCTGCTCATAAGACTGAAGTGTGATGGGGGAGCGAAATATAGTAGCGAAGTCAATGAAGCCAAACTCTCAAGAAAAGCCGCTATCGAGATAAGAGGTGCCCGTACCGCAAACCGACACAGGTAGTTGGGAAGAGAATTCTAAGGTGAGCGAGAGAACCATCGTTAAGGAACTCGGCAAAATGACCCCGTAACTTCGGGAGAAGGGGTGCCTACGAGAGTAGGCCGCAGTGAATAGGCCCAAGCGACTGTTTAACAAAAAAACACAGGTCTCTGCAAAACCGAAAGGTGAAGTATAGGGCTGACGCCTGCCCGGTGCTGGAAGGTTAAGAGGAGTGCTTAGGAGTAATCCGAAGGTATGAATTGAAGCCCCAGTAAACGGCGGCCGTAACTATAACGGTCCTAAGGTAGCGAAATTCCTTGTCGGGTAAGTTCCGACCCGCACGAAAAGGCGTAACGATTTGGGCACTGTCTCAACGATGGACTCGGTGAAATCATAGTACCTGTGAAGATGCAGGTTACCCGCGACAGGACGGAAAGACCCCATGGAGCTTTTACTGTAGCTTGATATTGAATTTTGATGCAGTATGTACAGGATAGGTAGGAGCCAGAGAATCATGCACGCCAGTGTATGAGGAGGCGTTGTTGGGATACTACCCTTGCTGTATTGAAATTCTAACCCTCGGCGTAGAAGACCGGGAGACAGTGTCAGGTGGGCAGTTTGACTGGGGCGGTCGCCTCCCTAAAGAGTAACGGAGGCGTTCAAAGGTTCCCTCAGAATGGTTGGAAATCATTTGCAGAGTGTAAAGGCACAAGGGAGCTTGACTGTGAGACTTACAAGTCGAGCAGGTGCGAAAGCAGGACTTAGTGATCCGGTGGTTCCGCATGGAAGGGCCATCGCTCAACGGATAAAAGCTACCCTGGGGATAACAGGCTTATCTCCCCCAAGAGTCCACATCGACGGGGAGGTTTGGCACCTCGATGTCGGCTCATCGCATCCTGGGGCTGTAGTCGGTCCCAAGGGTTGGGCTGTTCGCCCATTAAAGCGGTACGCGAGCTGGGTTCAGAACGTCGTGAGACAGTTCGGTCCCTATCCGTCGTGGGCGTAGGAAATTTGAGAGGAGCTGTCCTTAGTACGAGAGGACCGGGATGGACGTATCAATGGTGTACCAGTTGTCACGCCAGTGGCATAGCTGGGTAGCTAAATACGGAAGGGATAAGAGCTGAAAGCATCTAAGCATGAAGCCCCCCTCGAGATGAGATTTCCCACGGATATTAAGACCCCTTGAAGACGACAAGGAGAATAGGTTAGGAGTGTAAGCACGGTAACGTGTTCAGCTGACTAATACTAATAGGTCGAGGACTTAATCAAGTGAAAGTTCTTTAGAAAAAAACTGTTGACAAAAAGAAAAAAGATGATATAATATGTATATGAAGTTTTCGTCTGGTGGCGATAGCGAAGAGGACACACCTGTACCCATACCGAACACAGAAGTTAAGCTCTTTAGCGTCGAATGTAGTTGGGCTTACGCCCTGTGAGACTAGAACGTTGCCAGGCAATAGTGAGAGCCTTCCTTTTGGAGGGTTCTTTTTTTATACTCTATTTCATATATTTTGATTTTCTTAACAAAATAGAGTATTATTATATAGTAAATATATTATTGGAGGTTTGGGAATGTTTTATTTAGAAGATGAAAAAGACATTAGTTCTTACAAATGAAAATAAAAAAAGATATATTAAAAAGCATTAAAATTAGTTAATAATATTTCAGATAATAAAAATATAAAAAGTTGCTTATATTAAAATTTTTAGGTAAAGTTTTTAGAATTTAATAAAAGCTATAGAAACTTATTATCACTCACAAAAATCTGGATACAATGAAATTTATCAAGAAAGAATTGACAATCTTGATAATAGTAGTGATGAATTTAGACGTGTAAAAAGCTGAACTAAAAACCAGCTTTTTGATGAAAAATAGTTATGATGAAGATGCTGAAAAAGAGTTTAACTTAATTCTTACAAGAATAGAAAGTAGAACAGCTATTCTTTTTGAAGATGAAAAAGAGTACAATTTTAATAATTATTTAATCACACTAATAAATAATAAAAAAATTGGAAGAATTTATATGGTTAAATACACTATATAATATTTATAAAGAAGGTAAGAGCTTAAATTCTATAGTTCATGATTACCAAAAAAACTTAGTGATGTAGAGTTTTTCGGATCTTTATAAAATATATTTATTTGTGACTGATTATAACATCAATAAATTACTTCTACAAAATGAATCTAAAATTATTAATAATGAGTATTTAGAAGATTTTTGAATCATTTTTTTAACTATATGTATGAACTTATAGATGATTTAAGAACATTTGTTGCAAAAATGATAAGAAAAAAATATACTAAGTTTCTCAACAAAAAAATAGAGAGTTATACCAATATTAATACACCTTCAAAAAGAAGAATTCCTAGAATGTGTTTATAAAGTTTTTTTAACTTTTTAAGGGCACTTTATGAAAAATGACAATGCTAAATTATTATTAGATAATATATATCCAATTTTTAGTAAAATCGTTCTTCGCTCCTTTAAGAAATGACGATAAGATTAAGTATGACTATAATCAAGATTTTATTTATGCTTTAGAGTATACTCAAATTATTATAGAAGTAATGGATGAGAAAAAAATGAATAATACTTTCTCAGAAAAAGATTTTTTTATTGTGTATATAATGATTATGATATTTCAAAACGTACTAAAAGAATTAAATTTATTGTATCTTCCTTTATTAGGGAATGATGCTATAAGTTTATATCAGTTTTTTTAGGTAGTAAGATGCTTAGTGATAAAAAAATCTTTCTAAGAATTATTTACATTATGATATTTTTAGATAATCTTGCTTTATCAAATCATAAATTTATGGTCTCAAGAAAAAAATTAGAAGCAATGGGGTTAATTCAATCTTTTTATATTGATAATGCAGGTGTTGGGCAATTTGTCTATAAAATTAAAGAAGCATTAGATTTCACAACTTTTTTTAATACGCCAGTATTAGCTCAATTATTAGAGAATACTCTAGGAAGTAGTGAATATAAAGAAATAGTTAACTATTATTCATTTGATAAAGTTAGCTTTTAGAAGTTTTGAAGAAATTACAGCAAAAATTTTTCTGATGTATTTCATTTAGAAAAACCTGAATGATTTTTAGTTTTGATTACTTATCAAATAAAAAAATCATCAGGTCCCTAATTTTGACGAGTATTATTTTTGATTTTTGATAAATTAAATTATTATTTAGCAAATAGTTATTTAACTGAAGTCATATCTAATGACGATATAAAAAAATAAAAATTTTAGGTCTAGCACATATTTATAAGATGGATCCACAAGACATGGCGAAAGCTATTGAAAAAAATCAGTAGAAATTTCTAATGGTGCGAGTGAAATCAATATTAAGATATTAACGGATTATATTATTCAATTAAATGTTAATGTTAGAAAGCAAGAAGTTCCAACATTAGAACGTATGGTGAATAAAAAAATCTTAGTAGTACAAAAAGATAAACATGAAACTGAGGAAGATTTGTTTATTAAAGAAGTTGATAATACAAACTTTATAACTTTCCTTAATAAACAAAAAAAGGCATAGTCGTATCTAACATAGATGCTAAAAAAATATAAGTGACCTTCAAAGTAAATATAATTTTCCAACTGGAGTATTGAATATTTTATTAGAATATTCTATTAATCAAACAGGTAAAAACTCAATACCGCATATCAATTATATCGATAAGATAGCCAGTTCTTGGAGTGCGCAAAAACTTTTAGGTGCAAAGGATGCAATTGATTTTGTTAGAAATAATCGAAATTATAAACAAAAATAATATTATTAATACTAAAAAGGTGTCTAGAAAACAAACAAATTATACAAGTGTGAAAAAAAGGAAATTATGCACCGTTTCCTGAATATTTACAAAATCGTCAAAAGTAATTTCAATGGTACAAAGAAAATAGAAGATAGAGTTGTTACAAAAAGAAGACGAAGATGCATATAATAAAATGATGCAAGAATTAAATAACAAGAGGGATGTGTAGTGAAAAAAATTATCTAATATTGTAGCTAGTAATACACAAGACTCATTTAAGAAGTTTATCTCAGAAAAAGTATTAAACGATTCTGAAATAATTAAATTTATTCGTGATAATAATTTTTTTCAAAAATTGATATAGAAAAATAATCTTGAAAAGTTCTATCAATTTTTATATTTCGAAAGATAAATTACTAAATATAGAGCATAAACCAAAGTTAGTTTATAAGAATGAAGCAGTCAATATTTTTATATGAAGAGACTGAAGAATATAAACAAAAAAATGGCGAATTCAAAAAAACATCAAATAAGGTAAAAACAGAATTTATACCTAAAAGAGTTTTAACATATACTTTTGAGAATTTATCAAGAAATAGAGAAAAAGGTATTCTAGCAACAGAAATAATAAAAATATGTAAGAATATTATGAATAAACAATCTACAAGAGGTGTTTATGTTTATGGACCGACAGGAACTGGAAAAACCTACTTAATGGGGTCTATTTATAATTATTTTTAAACAAAATGGAAAAAGAACCTGCAATCTTATATTATCCAGAATTTATTAGAAAGATTAAGTCTAAAAATTAGTAATAATAGTTATGATTTATATATTGATTTAATCAGAGATGAAGAGATACTAATAATAGATGATATCGGTGCTGAAAACATTACAGAATTTATACGTGATGAAGTATTAGGACCAATTATTAATCATAGAGAAGCTGAAAAGTTACCGACATTTTTTCTTCTAACTTAAGCATAGATGATTTAGCAGAGTTACTATCAAATGGAAAAAAACAACAGTAGATAGAACGAAAGCTTTTAAGGATTGTAGAAAGAATACATTCGTTATGTTCTTCTCACTTTTTAGATGGTGAAAACGAAAGAGAATATTATAATTAAATAAACCAAGTATTTATAAAATTTTTGTTTTTATAAATACTTGGTATTTTTGGTAAAAAAATTCAAAAAAATTCATTTTTTTCTTAGAAATTAGTGGAAAAAAAGTGGGGAAATGTGGTAAATTATAAAGGTAAGGTGGTGAGAAGTAGTGTTTATTGGTCAATACAATAATAAAATGGATGCCAAAGGAAGGCTTAGTATTCCAATTAAGTTCAGAGATGAACTAGGTGAAAAATTTATTATTACAAGAGGTTTAGACTCTTGTTTATTTGGCTATTCACTACAAGAGTGGCAAAAGGTGGAAAGTAAGATAAAATCACTACCTATCACTAAGAAAAATGCTCGTACTTTCCAACGTTTCTTCTTTTCCGGAGCCACTGAAGTTGAAATAGATAAACAAGGAAGAATTAACATTCCTAACGCATTAATAGAACATGCATTTTTGGATAAAGAATGTGTGGTAAATGGTTTATCTAATAGGATAGAAATTTGGGATAAAAATCGCTGGGAAGATTTACTTGTTGAAAGTGAAGCTAGCGTAGAAGAAATAGCAGAAGAATTAGAAGATTTTGATTTTTAGGATGGATGAAAATGTTTAAACATTATAGTGTATTATTAAATGAAGCTGTAGAAGGCTTAAATATAAAAAGAAGACGGTATTTATGTAGATTGTACCTTAGGAGGAGCAGGGCATAGCTTAGAGATTTTTAAAACGTTTAAAAATCTGGTAAACTATACGCTTTCGATCAAGACAATGTAGCATTAGAAAATGCCAAACAAAAAAATTAGCTGAGTACAGTGATAAAGTTGTCTTTATTAAATCTAACTTTGTTAATTTAAAAGAAAAATTAGCAGAGCATGGTGTTCATGAAGTTGATGGTGTATTATACGATTTTAGGAGTATCATCACCTCAATTAGATACACCTGAAAGAGGTTTTAGTTATAATTATGATACTAAATTAGATATGAGGATGGATACTGATGCAAAAATCAGTGCCTATGAAGTAGTTAATGAATATAGTTATCATGATTTGGTTAAAATATTTTATCGTTACGGAGAAGAAAAATTTTTTCAAAAACAAATTGCGAGAAATATTGAGAAAAAAAACGAGAACAAAAACCTATTGAAACTACTTTTGAATTAGTAGCAATTATTAAAGATTCCATCCCTGCTGCTAAGAGAAGAACTGGAGGACATCCAGCTAAAAGAGTATTCCAAGCCATTCGTATTGCGGTAAATAATGAATTATCAGTATTTGAAGATTCACTTGAACAAGCGATTGAAATTGTTAGTGTAGGGGGAAGAATATCAGTTATTACATTCCATTCTTTAGAAGATAGAATTTGTAAACAAATATTTAATTCATATGCAAAGATAAAAGATATTCCAAAAAAATTTACCAATTATGCCAGAAGAAAGTTTATCTAAATTAAAAAGTAATTACGAGAAAACCTATATATCCTAGTGATATTGAATTAGAAGAAAATAATAGGTCTAGAAGTGCCAAATTAAGAGTGGCAGAAGTCCAGACAAAATAGAGGGGAGGAAAGTTTAAATGGCAACACTAAAGGTATATAGTAGAGAATATGGAGTAAGAAAAGTACAAGAAAAAGTTAAATTTAACTTTTTAGAAAAAAACAGCATATGCAGTTTTTGTAGGAGTTATTTTACTTGCTAACGTAGTTATGTTAAACTATAAAGGAGAGATTTATTCACTACGAAGTGCTCAACAAAAAAAATGATATAGTAATATCAGAAAAAAACAAAAAAATAACAATGAACAAAAAGTTATGATAAACAATCTGTCATCTTACGAAAGAGTTAAGAAAATTGCTGAGATAGTAGGAATGAAAACTCAAAAAGATAGTATAAAGGTAGTGAGATAATTGATAAAACTTTTTAAGAAAATATTAACTTTAAAGTTTTTTGGAAGATAGAAGAAGTTTAGAAAGAAAAAGATTATATCTCTCGAGAAAGAACAAAAATTGTATTTTTTTCTAATTTTTTTGTTTTTTTCTTTGTATGGATATTAATATTAAACATTGGACAAATGATGCTAATTGGAACTGTAAGGGGTCATAACTTATCAGAGTTAGCAGATAAAAAAAATATAAAAATTGACAGTAGTTTACAGCCTAATAGGGGTAAAAATATTCGATAGAAATGGAAATATATTAGCTGATAATATTGAGTCTTATAAAATTGTTGCAGTAGTGTCTGATAAAGCAACTGAGGATGATACAAATCCTCGTCATGTTATTGATGCAGATAAAACAGCAGATGAATTATCTAAATTTATTAAGTTAGATAAAAAGTAAGATAAAAGAAATACTTAATAAAAAAAGGTGTTTATCAAGTAGAATTTGGAATTGCTGGTAAAGATATTAGTGTTGAAGATAAGAAAAAAATAGAAGAGTTAAAACTTCCCGGTATTGAATTTATAGCAACAACAAAAAGATATTATCCAAATGGAAGTATGTTAGGAAACTTTTTAGGATTTGCGCAAAATTCTCCTGACAGCGACTTGATCACTGGTCGATTAGGAGTTGAAAAAAACTTTTGATTACTATTTAAGAGGAAAAAGAAGGACATATTACTTATGCAAAAAGATGCATGGGGGAAAAGTCGTTTCTAACATTCCAAAAGTAGAAATCAAAACCTGTTGATGGAGCAGATATATATTTAACAATTGATAAAAAAATATCCAAGGATTTATTGATAATACATTAAAAGATATTCATGATAAGTATGAACCAGAAAGTGCTTTTTGCAATTGCTGTTAGTCCTAAAACAGGCGAAATATTAGGATTAGGACAAACACCAGCTTTCAATCCAAACACTCAAGAAAAATCTTTCGAGTGCATGGTCTAATATCTTTTACAATTCGGCATACGAACCAGGTTCTACAATGAAGACTTTTACAATGTCGTTAATGGTTGAAAATAATATTTATAAACCAGAGGGTATTACAAATCTGGTTCATATAAAGTAGAAGATGCTACTATTTTTGATTGGAATAAAAACTGGATGGGGAACAATAACTCAACGTCATGGATTCCAACAATCTTCAAATACATTAATGTTAACACTTTTTAAATGAATTAGGTACTGAAAAAAACTAAAAAAAGTGGTTTAGAAAATTTTGGGTTTGGAAAAAGCACAAATTCTTTATATGGAAATGAAGCTACAGGAGAATTAGTATTTAATAATAAAGTATCGGCTTCGACTACTGTATTTGGACAAGGTAGTACAGTTACAGCAATGCAAATGGTTCAAGCAGAAACAGCTATTTTGAATGATGGTAAGATGCTAGAACCGTATTTCTTACAAAGAGTATATGATAAAACATTGGATAAAGATGTTAATATCGGTAAGAAAAACTGTTGTAGGAAATCCAATATCAAAACAAACAGCTGATATAATGAAAGAAGAATTATATGGAGTTGTTAATGGATCTTGGGCGCAAGGAGGTAAGAGATATGCTGTAGATAACTATAGTACATCTGGTAAAACTGGAACGGCAGAGGTTGTAGATCCTAAGACAGGAACATACTATAAGAGTCCGTATAAAGTAATGCATTCATTTATAGGGTATGCGCCAAGTGAAGATCCTCAAGTAATCTTATACGTAGGAATAAAATTACCTACAAAAAGAGCTGGGTGCTAGTAATGCATATGGTGCATCTGAGATTTTTTAAACCGATTATGGAAAACACATTAAATTATTTAAATGTAAAAAAATCTAATGATAACGATACAGTAAAAAGTTATCAAATGGAAAATGTTGTTGGTGAGAATCTAGATTCAACAATACTTAAATTACAACAAAAAAACAAAAAAACATTATTACAATAGGATCTGGAAATAACATAATAGGTCAATATCCATCAGCTGATAATGTAATAAAAACAAGATGAAAGAATATTTTTTATTAGTTTCAGATAATAATATAATATTACCTAATTTCATAGGTTGGTCAAAAATCGATGTCATAAATTATGCGAAATTAGCAGGTTTAGATATCGAAATAGAAGGGAATGGTTTTGCTAAACAACAATCGATTCCTGCACAGAGATTTATAAAAAAAGGGGACAAGATAAAAATAAAATTTAGTTAGGAGAACGAAATGAGTAATTCAGATACAGTATTTGCTATATCGTTATTATTGGTAGCATTTTTTTCTTACAGTACTAATGCTACCAAGATTAATAAAATATTTACATGTTCTAAAAATTTGGTCAAGCAATTCGAGAAGAAGGGCCACAAAGTCATATGCATAAAAAGGAACGCCTACTATGGGTGGAATATCATTTATTATCTCTATAGTCATTTCGCTTGTGATAGCAGTGTTTTTTTAGATAGTAAAAAAATATGCAGTATTACTTTTTATTCATTTATACAACTATTTCATTTTCGATTATTGGTTATATTGATGACATGCTTATCGTGGTTAAGAAGAAAAATGATGGACTTGCTCCAAGAAAAAAATTAATGTTACAAATACTATTTTTCTGTAATATTTTATATCTTAGTAACTTATATATATAAAGATATAAATTATATACATATTCTGGATTAGATTATAATTTAAATATTTCATATTTATACTTAATATTCCTAGTATTTTTGGCAAACAGGATTTTCTAATGCAGTGAATTTAACAGATGGCTTAGATGGATTAGCAACAAGTGTTACAATTATTACTACTAGTACATTTGCATTATTAGCATATAAGGAAAAATAATTTCCCCGTATTAGTTTTTCTGTCTGACTATTGTTGGAGCACTTTTTAGGATTTTTTTAATATTTAATAGAAATCCTGCAAAAATTTTTTATGGGAGATACAGGATCTTTGGCTTTAGGTGGGATTCTGGCAGCAATTTCAGTAATTTTACATAAAGAAATAGCATTTTTTTATTTATAGGTTTAGTTTATATATTGGAAACTTTATCTGTAATTATTCAGGTGGCATACTTTAAAAAAACAGGCAAAAAGAATTTTTTAAAATGTCACCGTTACATCACCATTTTGAGTTATCAGGATATGGCGAAGTAAAAACTGTGTATATTTTTTGTTGCTATAGCAGTGGTATCATCAGCTATAGGATACTTTATAGGGGTAATTTAAAATGATTAATTTAGAAGAAAAATACTAGTATTAGGATTTGCAAGAAGTGGTTATTCAACTGCAAAAATTCTAAAAAAACTAGGGTATGACGTTACTTTAAATGCGTATGATGATTTAAGTAATGATGAGAAAGCAGTAGAATTGAAAGAACTAGGAATAGAAGTGATTGATGGTGAACATCCACTTGAACTATTAGAAAATATTGATTTAATTGTAAAAATCCGAGAATAAAATATGAAATTGAATTTTTACAAAAAGCAATTGAAAAAAATATTGATATAATAACAGAGATTGAGCTAGCCAATACATTGTTTAATATCGATATGGTAGCAATAACTGGAACAAATGGTAAAAACTACAACTACTCAGATGACTTTTGATATATTAAAAAGCAGCAAAAAGATGTTTATTTAGCAGGAAATATTGGGTATCCAGCTATAGAAGTTGCATACAATCATCCTGATTCTTTAATAATTACGGAAGTTTCATCTTTTTCAATTACAAGGAACAAAAATATTTTAAACCATCTGTTGCAGTTATAACCAATCTAGGTGTTGGGCATTTAGATTATCATGGAAATATTGAAAACTATAGAAATGCCAAAAAGAAATATTTATAAAAAAATCAAACAAATGATGATATTCTTATTCTAAATATTAAAAGAAAAAGAAAAAAATATGATTTAGAAAAAAATCAATTCTACTGTGCTTTTTCTATGATACTAAAGAAAATAATGAAGCTAGCATATTTGTAAAAAAATAATATCGTTACATACGATGGAGTGGAGTTATTTGATATAACTAAGCTTTCATTACCAGGAATGCACAATGTAGAAAATGCAATCAATGCTGCTGTGATTTCATATACTAAAGGTGCAAAAGTAGAAGTTATTCAAGAAGTATTATATGCATTTAGTGGAGTAAAACACAGATTACAGTATGTAGGGTGAGCATAACGGGGTTAAGTACTACAATGATTCGAAAGCAACTAATCCAGTAGCTACAACTACAGCACTTTCAGGCTTTGAAAAGAATATTATACTTATTTGTGGTGGAAAAAGACAGAGGAATTGATTTTAAAGAACTAGTTCCATTTTTTTCCAAAGAATTAAGGCAATGGTTGTTGTAGGGGAAAGTAAAGAAATTCTATATAATTTAGCTGTTGACAATAAAGTTGAATGCCATAGGGCCGTAAAAGTAGACGATGCCACTATTTTAGCTAACACACTTGCAGCAGATGGTGATACAATATTATTATCACCTGCTTGTGCATCGTGGGATCAATATAAATGTTTCGAAGATCGTGGAGATGAATTTATAGAAACGTTTAAGAAGATTAATCAAGAGGACTAAAAAAACTATGAACAAGAAAAAAATAAAAAAAGTTACTAGTAAAAATGAACAATGAAAAAAAGAAGAAGTTCATTAGAAAAAAATAAAAAAAGAAAAAAAGAGACGTGAAACTCTATTTATAGTAACTTTATTTTTTTAATTGTAATAGTAGTATTCGGACTATTATTTAGTAATTATTTGAAGTTGAAGACTATAGAAGTTGAAGGAAATAATCAAATCACAAAGGAAGAAATTCTTGAAGCAGGAAATATTAATAATAATCTCCGAACATGGTCGATAAAAAGATGATGAGATCCAAAATAATATAAAATCAAGATTTGAGATTTTTTTAAATCAGTCACAGTAAAATCTACTTTACCATCATCAATAAAAAGTATATGTAGAAGAGTATAGTTTCATAGCACAAATCAAAAAGATGACGGTAATACAGAAATAATAATGGAAAATGGAAAAATCCTATTCTGGTAAAAATTAGAAACAATTATAATTTACCTATTTTTGGAAAATTTCAATAATGATGGTAATAAACTTGAGGAAGTTTATAAAAAAATCTAAACAAGTTAAAACAAGAAGTTCGATTACAAATTTCTGAAATAATAGATGATGAAAGTGATAGAGTAATAATTTATATGAAAGATGGTCAAAAAGTTAAAGCTTTTAAGAGCAAACTTCGCGGATAAGTTGAATTATTATGAAGAAATATCTAAATATATTGAAGACAAAAATAATACTACTTTTAAATTTAATAAATGGTGCGTATCTTGAAACATTAAAAACGGAAAAATACTAGAAATGATAATATAAAAAAATTACTATCAAGACAAGGATTAACTGATGATGATTCATCAAATAAAGACAAAAAAATAATGTAGAAAAAGAAGATAAAGTACAACAAAATAATAAATCTGAAAAATTCTACTACAAATAAAAAGAATAGTAATTTAGCTAATAACAAGAATATTAAACAGCAGTCGTCAAGTAATAAGAAAGATGAATAGTAAAAAGTATCCGAAAATTTATATTTTGGATGCTTTTTAGTGAAAAATAATATAAAATAAAAAAATTAATTATTATATTACAAATTGAAAATATTTTTAATAAAAATTTAATTTTTTTGGTGTTTTTCATATTTTTAATTTTTATGTTATAATTTAGTATGTGTAAATAAAAATATGTGTATTTACAATTTTATTATAATAACAAAGTTTTTAAAAGGAAGGAGTGTTTGACTTGAGTTCACAATTGTATACTTCAATAGATTCTAGGATCATCTAGTATAAAAAGTGATTATAGCAGATGTAGTATATGAAAAAAATTGAATATACTCGGTGTTGGTGTTGTTAAAACAACGTCTATTAAGCGAGGAAACATTATTGATGTGGAATCTGCTTCTAGAGATATTCAAAAAGCAATAGATATTGCGAAAAGTGAAGCTAATAAGGACATAAGATCATTATATGTAGCAGTTCCAAGTATACACACTCATATTAAAAAGTGTAGCGGAAATTAAATTTGATACAAAACACGATATTGATGGTAGAGATATCGAAGAAGTAATTGAAGAAGCAAAAATACTACCATTACCACGAGAAAGAGAAGTGGTGCAAGTAATTCCAGATTACTATCGTCTTGATGATATTGAAAATATTAGAAAACCAAAAAGGAATGACTGTTCATAATTCATTTGAAGTAACAGGAAATAGAGTTTTAACTTCTAAGACTCATCTTCATACAATATATAAAAGTATTGAAAACCTAAGATTAGATTGTAACGAAACTTTTTGTACATCTCATTCATTAGGAGAATTACTATTAAATGATGAAGAAAAAGATTATGGGTCAGTGATAATCGATATTGGAGCAGGACTAACGACTGTGAGTTATTTTGAAGACGGTATTCTTCAATTATCACAATCAATAGAGTTAGCTGGTGAAGATATTACACGTACAATATCTGATGTGTTGAATGTCCCATTAAAACGTGCAGAAGAGATTAAAGTAACTCAAGGTCATGCTTTTTATGATTTAGCATCACCACAGGTAATTATTGATTTAGATAACTTAGAACCAGATGAAGAGCCATATACTCAAAAAGAATTGGCTGATTACATAGAGGAAATTGTAGAAGAAATTATTTTACGTTCATTCGATGTATTAAGAAAAGCTGGTATAAATAGAGTAAAAGGAAATGTTGTATTAACAGGTGGAACTACTCTTATGCTCGGTGTTCTTGATTTAGCAAAAAGATATGCTAAGAAAAAAATGAACGTTAGAATTGGTTCACCAAAAATTATAGGAGCTAATTCGCCAGAATTGGCAGTTGTTGTTGGTACATTAACAAGTAGTTATAAAATAGAATCATTATTTGGTTATCAAGTAACTGATGAAGTACCGACAGTAAAAATACAAATTCAACATTTGAAAAATGTCTCTGCAGTAGAAGAGATTGCAGTGAATAATTCAAAAGTTGAAGTTCCATTAATGAGTGAAACTCATGAGGAAAATCATGAAGAAGAAACTTATTATGAAGAAGAGAAAAAGAAGAAGAGAAAAACTTTTTGATAAAATAACTAAAATGTATAATTCGTTTTTTTGAATAATAATCAGGAGGAAATAAAGAATGTTTGAAGAATTTGATCAATCAGCAGTAATTAAAGTAGTAGGTGTTGGTGGCGGTGGTGGAAACGCCGTTGACCGAATGGTAGAAAGTGGGATTCAAAACGTTGAATTTATCGCAGTTAATACAGACGCTCAAGCATTAAAACGTTCTAAAGCAGACGTAAGAATTCAAATCGGTGAAAAATTAACTAAAGGTCTTGGAGCTGGAGCTAATCCAGAAGTAGGACGTAAAGCAGCGGAAGAAACTAAAGATAAAATTGAAGAAGCACTAGAAGGAGCAGATATGGTATTCGTTACTTCTGGTATGGGAGGAGGAACTGGTACAGGTGCAGCTCCAATCGTAGCAGGTATAGCTAAAGAATTAGGTGCATTAACAGTAGGTGTTGTTACTCGTCCGTTCAATTTTGAAGGTAAAAACGTCAAGTACAATCTACAGCTGGTATTAACTCACTTAAAGGTGCTGTAGATACACTAATCGTTATTCCTAACGATAGATTATTAGATATCGTAGATAAGAGTACTCCAATGATGCAAGCATTCGTTGAAGCTGATAACGTATTACGTCAAGGGGTTCAAGGTATTTCCGACCTAATTAACGTTTCTGGTACAGTTAACCTTGACTTTGCTGATGTTAAAGCAATTATGGCTGATCAAGGTTCTGCATTAATGGGTATCGGGGTAGCTTCAGGAGAAAACAGAGCTATCGAAGCAGCTAAAAAAGCTATTTCATCTCCATTATTAGAAACTTCTATCGTTGGTGCTAAAGGAGTGTTATTAAATATTACTGGTGGTCCATCACTAAGTTTATTTGAAGCTCAAGCAGCAGCAAGTATCGTTCAAGAAGCAAGTGATGACGAGGTGAACATGATTTTCGGTACAGTATTTAACGAAGATTTAGAAAAAACTGATGAAATCATCGTAACTGTTATTGCTACTGGATTTGAAGAAGATGGAGTAAGTGTAGAAAGAGATATCTTAGCACAACGTCCAGCACAACCAGAAGCTAGCTCATTTACAAGTGGATATGGTAAAAATGAAGTAGAACAAGAAATGTACCCGCGTCCAAGAAGAAGAACAAGAAGAGAAATCTAATTTAATATAAAAAGGAAAAATCGAATAATCTCGATTTTTCCTTTTTTTAGTCTATTAAAATGAATTTAATTTCAAAGTTTATTATATTCTTTAGCGTGTTATATATGAAAGAATTTTTTTAATGATGAATAACAGAATTTTAATAGTAAATCTTCATCAGCATCTGCATAAAGATAATAAGTGATTTTCACATTTTTCAATTTTTAGGCTCTTCGTTATAACCTTTAACGTTTAGTAACGTTAAGGGATTTTTTTATTAATAAATGAATTTTTCCCCTCTAATTCTTCAACTTCAATATTTGATCTTTTTACATGACGTAATTACAGCATGTGCTATGCCGCCCTAGGATAGAAGCAGCAAAATAGTTTATACTGCTTCTGTAGTCAGCATTTACATCGAAGCTTATATCAGTAGATACAGGAATAATATCATTATTTGTATATAGTTTAAAAATCATTATTTGTCCATATTCCTCTAAAAGAGATGTCATAATTATTTGATTCGTATATATTAGTCATATAGTTGCCTCAATGTATTTTTTGCTTCATTAAGTCGTGCTAATTTTTTATCAATAATATCCATGGTACTAACGGGTCTGTTAGCAAATGTAGCAAATCCACAATCAGGATTTAACCAAATTTGTTCTTTAGGAATAAAACGTAGAACTTCCTCAACTCGAGATAAGATATTCTCTAAAGATTCAATTTCATCTGTTCTTGGATTCATCACGCCAAGACCAAGTATACAATTTTCTTTAATTAAATTGCTACTAAGTAATGATGAAATTTCTCCGGCACGAGGAGTTGAGAACTCTAATGTCAGTATATTAGGTAATGTTTCTTCAAACAAAGGTAATAAAGGAGTATAGGGTCCTGTTAAAAGTATACTTTCATCTCTACTCCAATTTCCACGGCAAACATGAAGAGAAACTAATATTCCTTTTTTTCTTTAGCATAAGATATTACGGATTTTATTAATTTCGTAGCGAATTTTAATTCCTCTGTTGGATCTTTTTTCTCAGATAGTGCGGCACACATAAATGATCTTGTTTTTCCTTCAGAAAAAACGACTTCAGTTAACACTGGTTCATCAAATTGAATTATATCAATTCCATGTGAATATAAAGTATCTATTTCTTGTTTTAGTACTTTAATTACATCTTCTCCTAAGGCATCTTTACTATCATAATATTGTTTTGATAGAGCAGGTAGCCACATGGAACGAGTCATTAAATATGGACCGGGAAGAGTAGCTTTAATTTTCTTCGAAGTTATTTTTAATTCAATCATTTCATCTGCGACTAGAGGTTTATTATATTTGACTTTACCTGTACAAATTGCATTTTTTATACTAATTGCTGGGACATCTAAAATGTCAAGAATTTGTTCAAAACCTTGTTTATCTTCAATATAATCAAACATATCAGCCATACTCATCATAGAAACCCCTTCTAATCGTTCAGCAATAAATGAAACATAGTTATCACGGTTTTAATTCACCACTTGTTATAATATCTATATCATTATGTTCTTGAAGATTTACCACATACTTAGTTTCTTCGTCTAATATTTGATGGTAAGAGTTGAAATCAAGATTACCTTTATTAAATTTTCGTTTTGCAGTCAATAATTTCTTACTTCGCGGCATACTTCCTAGAAGTGAAGTTAAAAATGATGAACTACTCATAACTATTCTCCGTGGAAATCTCTAAAAAAAGTTTAGATATTCATTAGCTTCAGTAAGTTGTTTGAATCCTGATGTGCGACCAGAAATCCATTCTTTTAATCCTTCCATATCCATCATTTCTTTGTGGTCAGGATTACTATAATCCATTTTGTGTAGAACTTCTATGAATTTTTCAAATTTCGAAACTTCTAATTCAGGATGACCTGAGAAGATACAGTGATCAAAAAAATCAGTTTTTGATAAAATTTTAACTTGATTTTCATCAAGAGTACCATCTGCTATCCAAGCATTATAGTTTAAATCTAGCATCCATGTACCAGACACTTCATCATTTTTTAAGGCAATTGCAGAATCAAGCTCACCGCCAACGTGATCTCCATGTAGCCCAATACCAATATCGAAACGTTTTTCAACATAATCTTTTCCGAATTCTAATCCATGTTTGTGGAGATGATTAATAGGGATTAGTCTAGCTTGAGGTGAATCAATTGCACCAAAACCAATTGTTTTATCTTTTAAATCATTGATACTATCTATGTTACTGTTAGCTTTTACAACTAGGTAAGAACTACGGTCACGGTCAGTATCACGCATTGAACCGTTTAGTGCAGTACCATTTGTGCGAATATTAGTATCTAACCATGCTAGAGGTGAGTTCCAAGCAACATCGATTTCACGTGCTAGTAATCCATCAACTTGTGCTTTGTAATCTTTATAATAAACGGGTTCAATAGGGAAGTTTTCATCTTCAAAGAATTTAGCAATAATCCCCCAAATTACAGTCACTTTTGGATCATAGATTACAGCCCCAACTTTTAATTTTTGTCATAATAAATATTCCTCTTTTCTTATATATTAATTTCAATTTTAGAAATAAGGGGAAGTGTACTCCTCCCCTTATATAAATATTTTAAGATAGTTTTTTTATGGTAATTGTTGCCCAGTAATAGCTTTTACCTAACCAAATTGTTAATACGTCAACGCTAGGAGCCATAATGTGACTTGCGAATGCATCTCTTAAGTAGCGTTCCATATTACCAACACGGTTATAGGCTTTACCACCACCAACACGCATTCCAAGACGAGCTAATTCGATAGCAGCTTCACTAGCAAAAATTCTAGCTGATAAAATTTTAGCAAGCATATCAGGTTCTTTTTCTAAGAAACTACGCGCAGCCTCATTTGTTCCAAGTACTGCTGCATTGGTTTGACTGTAGATTTTTGATAGATGAATCTGAACAGTTTCAATTTCACTTAGAGATTTACCAGTTGGATATTTTCTATTAGTAGTATGAGCTACGGCTTCATCTAAAATAGCTTCACATAATCCACTATAAACAGCAGCAAGTCCTGTGATGAAGTATGTAGCAACGATAGTAAACACTTGATCAACTCCTGAACCAGCTTCACCGATGCGAAGTTCCTTATCTAATTCAACATCGTTAATAGCCATTTGACATGATACATTACCACGCATTCCAAGACCGTGCCATGTAGATGACTTGAATTCTAAACCTTTACTTCCAAGAGGGAATACCCAGTTATCAATTCCCCCTTCAACATCAGAAGGAGTAAGTACTAAGTAGTAAGATGCAAATTCAGCAGATGTTACCATACTTTTTAGTCCATTGAAAATAACTGAGTTATCTTTGAATTCAGTTTTAATATCAGAAATATAGAAGTGAGTACCAGTACCTAATTCACTGTAAGCAAGTGCCATGAATTTTTCATTTTCTACGATATCTTTACAGATTTTTGATTTAAGATTATCATCCGCATATGAAAGAATACAGTTTAAAGCGACATTGTGCATCATATAACATAAACCTACTGTAGCACTAGACTTAGCAAATGCACGACAAGCATCTGCGTGCTCTTGCATATCTTTTCCTAAACCACCAAGTTCTGTAGGTATCATAAGTTTAAAGTATCCAGCTTTTTCCTAATTCTTTAAATACTTCCTCAGGAAACCTTTCTTGTTCATCTATTTCTTTTGCAATGGGATCAATGTATTTTTTTGCAAACTTCCTAGCTTCGTTATAAAAAGTAGTCATAATAATGCCTCCTAACATTAATATAAATAAAATATTTTATACAAAAAAATTATACCATAAGGAATAATTCTGTAAACACTTTCTAAACTATAGTTTCTAAGGGAATTATAAAATAATTTTTTTATAAAAAAAGGAAAGAATTATTTTATATCTATAAGGAGAGAATTAATATTTTGATAATCATTTTTATATATATATTATATTTCAGAACATAAAAATTAAATCTCGTAATTGATAACTTCTATCAATTATAAGATTTATATACACCTTTGCATCAAAGGATACAAAAGTATTTTTGAAAAAAAGTAGAAAAATTTTGTTGAAATTTCAGAAAAATTATTTACAAAGTTGAAATTATCTAGTATAATCTATATTTATAAATTAAAAAAATAAAGAAAGGATGAAGAGAATGACAGATTCAAAAATGGAAAGAAAGTTACAAGCTCGTCATATCAGTATGATTGCTATAGGTGGATGTATAGGGACAGGATTATTTATGGCAAGTGGAGCGGTTGTTAGTAAAGCAGGTTCTTATGGGGCGGTTCTTACTTATGCATTAATAGGTGTTATTATTTACTTTTAATGGCATCAATAGGAGAATTAGCAACATTTTATCCGGTTTCAGGTTCTTTTGGAGCTTATGCAACACGTTTTATAGATCCCGTGTAGGATTTGGAGTTGGATGGCTATTTTTGGATATTGTGGATTCTAGTTGCGAGTGTTGATATAATCACGTTATCAAAAATATTGCATTACTGGGAATTCTTTAGACAATTTTCAACATTTTTCTATATGTATAGTATTTTTTTAGTTATTTTGTATTTATTAAATCTAGTAAGTGTTAAAGTTTTTGGTGAAGTTGAATATTGGATAACAATCATTAAAGTATTGACTGTTATAGCATTCTTAATAGTAGGAGCTGCAATCATTTTTGGGGTTACTGGAAATAGTGAAGCAGGTATTGCTACTTTTATTAAAAAAATGGTGAAAAACAAGTAGCGCTTTGGACGTTAGGATTATTTGGGGTTTTATCTACAGCAGCTTTCTCATTTGGAGGAACAGAAGTAGTAGCAGTCACAGCTGGTGAATCACCTAATCCAAAAGAAACGATGCCAAAAAGCTGTAAAACAAGTATTCTGGAGAATATTAATATTCTATATTGCAACAATGTTGATTATATCTTCAATAGTTTCAGCAAATGATCCTAGATTATTGGATACAAAACAATGTTACTGCATCACCTTTTTACTATTGTTTTTCCAAAACATTGGATTAGAAATAGCAGCTGTGATTATGAATGCTGTAATTCTAACATCAGTATTATCAGCAGCAAACTCAGGTATGTATGTATCAAGTAGACAGTTATTCTCGTTAAGTTCACATAACTATGGTCCGAAAGTATTCAAAAAAATTAAATAGTAATTCTATTCCTGTAATTTCATTAACATTTTTCAGCGATGTTCATGATTTTATGTTTCATTTTTGAAAAAAATTAATCCAAGTGGATACTACATGTTATTGTCAATGGTTGGAATTATAGTAATGATTATTTGGATGGTTTCATTAGTTTCCCAAATAAGATTACGAAAAGCCATTGCTAAGCAAGGAAAAAAAGCTGAAGATGTATTGCCATATACAGCCAAAAACTGGTGTTGTTGGTTCTTATATTGCATTACTATCATTTGCGACTATAATTTTACTTCAATTAGTTTCAGATTATGCAACTGGTGGTTTTGTAAAAATGTCATATAACTTAGTTTGTCCAGCTATTGGAATTCTAATGTATATAATATTTAAAGTAGTAACAAAACGAAAAATTTGTTAAACTTGAAGAAATGGATATTCATCCATATAAAGAAAAAAATAAATAAAAAATTTTTATACTCTCTATTAGATAATTTAGATTCTGATAGGGAGTGTATTTTTATATATTATAGTTTTGAATTCACTTGTAAAATGTGGTAAATGATTGCGGTTTTATGATAAAATTGTATTTAAGTAATTTAATGGAGATGATATTTTGAATATTGGAATTACAGGTAGTATAGCATGTGGGAAGAGTACGGTGTCAAATTATTTGAAAAGAAAAAAAGGTTATACAATTATAGATGCTGATAAACTTGGTCATATAGCTCTTACTAGTGATGAAGTAAAAAGAAAAATTAAAGAAAAAGTTTCGGCTTGACAATTCTAGAAAAATAATGAAATAAGCCGAGAAAAAAACTAGGGAAATTAGTCTTTGGTAACGATGAAAAATTTAAAAAAATTCTTAATAGTATCGTGCATCCTTATATAAGAAAAATAATTCTACAATTACAAGAAAATCATAGAGATGAAAGATTTGTTTTTTTAGACATAGCATTGTTATTTGAAGCTGGATTTGAAGATTTAGTTGAAAAGATCATTGTAGTACATGTCGATGAAAAAAATTCAAGTAGCTAGGTTGATGAGTAGAAATGCATTGTCAAAAGAACAGGCAATGTTTAGAATTGAAAGTCAAATGAGTTCAAAAAGATAAATCAATTCTTGGTAATTATGTAATAGATAATGGTGGAACTAAAGAGGAAACTTATAAACAGATTGATTTGATAATAGAAGCGTTAGAGAGAGGAGTCATAAAATAATGGCAAATGTATTAGAAATAAATAATTTAGGTGGAGGTTATAATCGAAGAAAAATTATCGAAGACGTTAATATCCAAATACCTAAAGGTAGTATAACTGCATTAATTGGTCTTAATGGTGCAGGTAAAAAGTACAACTATTAAACATATCTTAGGGTTATTAAGACCGATGGAAGGTGAAATAAAAGTTAATGGAATTACAATCACTCAAAATAATGAAAAAAATATAGAAAAAGTATAAGTTATATTCCAGAATCACCAGTTTTATATGAAGAACTGACTTTAGAAGAACATATTAATCTTACAGCAATGGCTTATGGCTTTGAATATGGAGGATACTTGGAAAAGAGCCGAAAAATTATTAGATTTATTTAAGTTGAAAGATAAGAAAAAGTTCTTTCCTGTTCATTTCTCAAAAGGTATGAAGCAAAAAGTTATGATAATTTGTGCCTTTTTTAGTAGAACCGAATTTATATATAATTGATGAACCATTTTTTTAGGCTTAGATCCTATTGCAATAAAATGACTTAATTAATTTAATGTGATAGAAGAGCCGAAGGAGCTAGTATTCTTATGTCTACACATATTCTTGCAACAGCAGAAAAAAATATTGTGATAACTTTGTAATAATTCACGAAGGAAAAAAATCTTAGCAAATGGCAATTTAGAACAATTAAGAGCCGAATTCAATATGGCAGGTGCGTCTTTAGATGAAATATATTTATCATTAACAGTGCGAGGAAATAATGAGTAATATTGAAAATATTTTTTTCTGACAGACGAAAGAAAGAGCAAGAGTTAAAAGTTAACCTATAGTAAGTACATTTTTAATTCGCACCTTATAATGTTTCTTATTATAGTTTTGGGAGCAGTGCTTATAAATTATTCGAAATGGATTGCTATTGCAAGCAAAGTAGAATTATACTTAGTTTACACAGCAGCAACTGTTGTCTTTAGTTATTATTTAGTAAGTTCTAAAATAAAAACTCATATTAAAGAAGCTGATGCAGTATTTTTTTATTACCATTAGAAAAAAATATTATAGAAAAATTGGATTGAAAAACTGTAATAAGCAGTACAATAGTTCATATAATTACTGTTATAATTTTTCTATTTTGCTACAAAGCCAATTACTAATCTTATTGGTAATACAGATAGACTAAGTATTTTTTTATGTTATTAATAGTAATAATATGGAACAATTTATTAAAAATATTTCCAAGTTATTCACTACAAAGAAGTGATTTGGAGTAAACTACTACTATTTATTGTAATCTTTATCCAGTTGCTAGAGGTATTTTTGAGAACACAGCTATTCGTGTTATTTATTTTATTAGTATAATTAGATTAGCGGTATTTACTTTACACATTATGAAAAAAATGCAGGAAGTAAAGTAAATGATAAAGATCAAGAAAAAAATATGTCGTGAACTGGAATCAAGCGGCTGACTATGATAAACACCGTATGGAAAACTATTTAAAATTTGTAAATATGTTTGTTGATGTACCATTAAGTGGGGTAAAAGTTGCAAGAAGAAAGTACTTTGATGTGCTACTACCAAAAATTAAATAAAGATAATTTCAAAGCAGAATATAGTTTTTAAATATTATTACTATAGAGTATTTTTTTAAGACAAGAAAATACAGTTTACCTAGCATTAAGATTAATGTTATTAGCAGCGCTTGTAATTTTTAGTTTTTAAAAAAATGCATACGTTAGTGGATTAGCTATCATTTCATATAGTTATTTAGCTATTATTCAGCTAGTTCCGTTATATAAACAAATGAGTAATAATATTTGGTACAGTATTTTACCAGTAAGTGAAAAATATAAAAATTAAAAGTTATAAAAAAAGTTGTTAACTATCGTTATCTTTATAACCACTGTTATTTTAACTGTGATTTCTGTATTCTTGACTAGCTTCAGTGGAGCTAATATGTTAGTTATAGTAGGTTCATTAGTTATAGCTAACATAATATCTAAAATATTTATTGGAAAAAGTGAAGTAGAAGGACAGATTATGAAAAAAATATAGCAATAATAGGAGGAGACTTATCAGGAGTAAGTTGTGCTTACTTTCTTGATAAACTCTCAGGAGTAAACTCAAAAAGTTTAATATTGATCTAATCGAGAGAGATTTAGAATTTGCAAATGACAGATTTGGAAAGTTTCAGTTTGGGCAAGAAATTTATGATAATGGATGGCACAATTCTATTAGTGAACAAGGTGTATTATTTTTATTTGATGATAGAACTGGGCTTACATAGATATTTAATTAAGAGTGGAGCAACGAAGAAGGTATTTTATACAAATGAGGGAATTAAATACTTGCCAGAAAAAAATGCTTTATGGTTTACCGCTTGATAAAAAAAGAATTGTTAATGTCTGATTTATTCACATTTAAAGAAAAAAATTATCCATCTTATATAATATGTATAATACTCTAGAAGATGAAGACATCAAAGAATTAACAGTTGAAGAGTTTTTTTAAAGTTATTGTTAATGAAAAAAATCTATGATAAACTAATAGAACCATTGTTAACAAGTTACTATGCTAGTGATATTTCAAATCAAAAGTATGGTAAGTTTGATGCCAGAATTATCATTTTTTTAACAATTCAAAAAAAGAAGATATCAATAAAGTGCTTGAAGATATGTATAATAGAAACGTAATTGATAATATTACAGTAGGAGCAGATTATCGGTTAAAAATTCACTTTAAAAATCTTTTATAGAAACCTTAGAATCAAATTTTTTTCAGATAAAGTATTTTTTTAGAATTAAATAGAAAAGTTGAAAAAAATTGAAAAACGAGGAGATAAATATTTAGTTCATTCAAATGGTAGTATCTACTATTATGATTATATAGTTTTGACTTTGAGTCAAAAAAACTTTTTACCGTGGTTTTAATGATGATGAGAAAATTTCTGAGTTTTATTCAGATATGGATTATGTTTCGAATATAGTTGTAACTTTAGCCTATAAGAGAGATGATCTACATATTAATCGTGAAATAGGTGAGATAATTTTTTTCCAAAAAAACGAAAGTGAGTATGTTACAAAAATTTGAATACGTAAGTAATAAGTGGATAGATATAAAAATGAGCGGTATTCAAATTGTAAGAGCTTATATTATTAGAGAAGAAGCGGTTATGAAACTCATGGATAAAAACCGATGATGAGATTAAGGAAATTGTTGAAAAAGAAATTATTAAAGTCCATGGAGTAGTAGGAAATGTCAATAAGTATTATGTTAGTAGAATAAAAGATAATTATCGTTTTTTGCTGTAGAGAATATAATAAAAAGAATTAACGAATTTGATGAGTATATGAGAAAACAATACCCTAATGTGTTTATAATAGGTAAATCAAAAAAAGGGTACAACATTGGAAAATACAGTGTTAGAAGCTAAAGAAATAGCAAAGGAAATTCTAGAAAATATAAGATAAGAAGGGACGTACTGAGTACGAGGATAAAAAAATGAAATTTAATACAAATAAACTAGAAGGTGTAAAAAGTATCACCTATATTTGAAAATGAAAAATTATGACAGTAAACTTTTTAGAATATACAAAAATCAAAAAGAATTATTTATAGGAAAGTTTAATGAAATATATGTGAATTTACCATATAATGGAGAAAAAGAAATATTAATAGGATTAGGAAAAAGAAATGAGTTAGAAGAAGATCAAGTTCGTGAGGTATTCTTTAACTTAGTTAAAGTATTAGCAAAACACAAAGAGTTTGAGGCTCAAATTACTTTTACCAAAACTAGAAAAATATTCCAACTCAAAGCATAGTGAACGCTGCAGTAGAAGGAGCTTTTACACGCTACTTACAAATTTGATAAGTATAAATCAGATAGAAAAGATTTTCCAGAAATTACCATTAACCTAGCAACAGAAGAAAAAAATTGATAATATTGAAGAAATAGTAAATGAAGCTTTTGATATTATAAGTGGTATATTCTTCGCACGTGATTTAGTTAACGAAAGAGCAGAGTATTTATATCCAGAAACACTTGCTAATATAGCTAGTGAAGAATTATCAGTATTAGGTGTTGAAGTTGAAGTTTATGATGAAAAACAATGTGAAGAACTAGGTCTAAAAGGATTATTAGCTGTAGGTCGTGCTTCAGATAAAAAACCAAGATTTATTGTTATGAAATACTTAAATAATCCAGAAGAAAGTGAAGTAGTAGGACTAGTAGGTAAAGGTGTGACTTATGATACAGGCGGTTATTCAATAAAACAAACAGCCAATAGTATGGATATAATGCACTGTGATATGGGTGGAGCAGGAACAGTTATTGGAACAATGAAACTGATTGCTACAAGAAAATTAAAAACAAATGTTATTGCTATTGTAGGAGCTTGTGAAAATATGATAGCTGGTGGATCATATAAACCAGGTGATGTTATTTCAACTTTATCAGGAAAAACAGTAGAAGTAGCAAATACTGATGCTGAAGGACGTATCACTCTTGCAGATTCAGTATACTATGCTACAGAAAAACTAAAAGTTAATAAAGTTATTGATTTGGCAACACTTACTGGAGCATGTTTAGTTGCATTAGGAGAGTTCTATACTGGAGCAGTGACAAACAACCAAGAATTTTATAATGAACTGAGCGAAGCGGCTAAGCAAGCAGGAGAAAGAGTATGGCAAATGCCAGTAGATAACAGCTTTAGAAAATTAAACAATTCGTCAGTAGCTGATGTGAAAAATACAGGTGGAAGACTTGGGGGAACTATAACTGCGGGATTATTCATTGAGAATTTCGTAGCAAATAATGTTCCATGGATTCACTTAGATATTGCAGGAACTGCATATTTATCAAAAGGTGAAAAATATCTTCCCAAAGGTGCTACAGGAGTCCATGTTAAAACTTTTATATAACTTGTTAAATAAATAATAAGTTATATCGAAAGAACTCAAGAAAGAAATTATTCTTTGAGTTCTTTCTTTTTCTAAAGGAGATATGGATAAAGTAATTAGAAAAAAATATTAAAAATTTAATTTTTCACTTGACAAGTAATTATTAACGGTGTAAAATAATTAACAATAAAACAAAAACCTTAGAAAAGAATAGTAATTTGGTAAAAAAATTTTTTTAGCGAGCTAACGTTGGTGTGAGGTTAGTAATTTTTCTAGATGAACGCACTTTTTTTAGGCAATTATTAGATAATTGGTAACTCTGCCTTAAAGAGATTGAGTGGGTATACTAAATACCAAGAAAAGTGGCAACGCGGATTGATTTCGTCTTTTTTTATAGTTTCTTAGGAAATTATAAAAAGACTTTTTTATTTATCTCGTGAAGTTACATAGACCATGGACTGTATTTCTATTATTAAGTATACCAAAAAGAGTGGCACCATGAAAATTCGTCTCTTTGTAGCTAGGATTCTAGTTACAAAGAGATTTTTTTATTTATAATTAGTTCTTTTCTAAAAAAATATAATATAATAAAGAATAAAGGAGACAAAAACAATGAAAAAAATTATTATTATTCATTACATCAATTATTACAGTCGTAACTTTAACAGCATGCTCAAGTAGCAGTACAAAAAAATAAAATACAAGAAGTTAAAGATAAAAACAAGATTGTTTTAGGAGTTTCACCGGACTATCCACCATATGAGTTTCTAACTACAGAAAATGGTAACAAAAAAAGTTGTAGGTGCAGATATCTATTTAGCAGAGCAAGTTGCTAAAAATTAGGTGTTCAGGTTGAAATTCAACAAATGGCATTTGATTCTTTAATCGCTGCTTTAAATGCAAACAAAATTGATATGGTAATCTCTGGAGTTAACCCAACAGAGGAAAGAAAAAGCAGTTGATTTCTCAGATGTTTATTACACAAGCAAAGGTATTTTTTTGTTGTAAACAAAGATAGCGAAGAAATTAAATCAGTAGATGATTTAAAAAAATAAAAAAATCGGTGTTCAAAAAGGTTCAACATATGAAACTTATGCTAAAGAACAACTAAAAATGGATGACAAAAATATCCAAGCTTTAACTGACGTACCAAGCTTATTACAAGATCTTAAAAAAATAAAAATTGATGCAGTATTAATTCCGGACGACGTTGCAAAAATTGCAATGAACAAATACACTGATATTAAAATTAGTAAATTTACTGCAGATAACGATCCAGAAGCGACTGGTATGGCAATTGCCTTCAAAAAAAGGAAAAAAATGATAGTAACAAAGAATTATTAGAACAAGTAAACGCAGTAATTAAAGAAATTCAAGATCAAAAAGCATTTGAAAAAGAGCTTGATAAATATGCTAAAAGTTGCTGCACAAAGCGAATAAAAGAGAGGTATAAAATAGAATGTTTGATTTTTCTTCCAAATTATTACATGACGTATTTAGAAGCTACGGTAACAACTTTAAAAGTTTCACTTATAGCTTTACTAGTAGGATTAATACTTGGAATTGTAGTATGTTTAGCAAAAAAATTAGTACTTTTTAAAGTACTTAATGTAATAGCAGCAATATATGTAGAAATAATTAGAAATACACCAATACTAGTGCAAATTATGATTATCTATTTTGCATTACCAGAAATTGGTATTTCATTTACACCATTTATGTCAGCGATAATTGCTCTTTCAATTAACTCGGGAGCATATGTTAGTGAAATATTCCGTTCTGGAATCTTAGCAATCGATAAAGGACAAATGGAAGCAGGGCGTTCATTAGGACTTAGTTATTTTCAAACTATGAAATTAATCATCTTACCACAAGCTTTTAAAAAAATAGTTTACCAGCCTTAGGTAATGAGTTTATTTCATTAGTAAAAAGAATCTTCAATAGTTTACTTTGTAGGGTAGCGGATATCATGTTTACAGCAAACACTGTAAAAAAATGCTACTTACCAAACATTTGGACCGTACTTAGTAGCAGCTGCAATATACTTTATTATTACATCAATATTATCATTATTAGTAAAACGTTTAGAGAAAAAAATTAACGAAGTAGGTGAAAAAAATTGTTATTACAAATAAAAAGATTTACATAAGAAATTCGGAAAATTAGAAGTATTAAAAAGGTGTAAATATCAACGTTGAAAAAGGGGAGAAAATTGTAATTCTAGGTTCAAGTGGTAGTGGAAAAAGTACAGCATTACGTTGTGTGAACTTATTAGAAACTCCAACGAGTGGACAAATTTTATACGATGGTGAAGATATTACTAAACAAAATATTAATAAATATAGAAAAAAAGTAGGAATGGTATTTCAAAACTTTAACCTATTCCCAAATATGAGTGTACTGGAAAATATTACACTTGCTCCAAAAACGTTCGGTGACGACACTGCTGAAAACATTGAGAAAAAGGCAATTGAGTTGCTAAAACGTGTAGGATTAGAAGATAAAAAAGATGTTTATCCTAATAGTCTTTCAGGAGGACAAAAGCAACGTGTAGCAATCGCACGTGCCTTAGCTAATTCACCAGAAGTATTACTATTTGATGAACCTACTAGTGCGCTAGATCCAGAGATGGTAAAAGAAGTACTAGATGTTATTAAAGAATTATCTGAAGAAGGATTAACTATGTTAATAGTTACTCACGAGATGAACTTTGCAAAAAGAAGTTGCTGATAAAGTAATATTTATGGATGGAGGAGTAGTATTAGAAGAAGGAACTCCATCAGAAATCTTTGATAATCCAAAAGAAGAAAGAACAAAAGAATTCTTCTCGAAAATATTATAATATAGTAAATATCACTAAAGGAATTTAAAGGATTCTTTAGTGATATTATTTTATATTGAACTAAAATATATGTGCGCTATAAATGTAAACGTTTATAGTATGTTAACTCTTTGATATAATAGGAGCTAGTATAGAGGTATTATAAATGAAGGATACGAATTATATTATGTGGAGGCAGTATTATGGATATACTAGAAAATTTAGCAAGATTGAGTTTATTTCCTATTGTTATTACATTTTTGAATATTAAAGTATCAGGAGAAAAAAACATTTTTAAGATAGCTTCTGTTTCACTATTATTCGTAATTTTTCTAAGAGTTTTTCTTTTTTTGATTATCATGACTTTCCAATAACAAAAAAATGGTTTATTTATTTTTTTAATGCTATATGTTTTACAGATGCTTTTTTTGAATGGGATAAATTGTTAAAATTAATGGGAGTGATTCCCGAGGATAAAGAAAAATAAAAAAAGTTCTTTAAATAGTTATACTTAGTTGTGAGAGTATAATGTTTAAAGAATTTTTTTATTTTTAAATTCGAATTATTAAGAAAATATAAAAAGTTTAAAGTTCGGATTTAATTGATTATCTTTATGTAAACAAATTAAAAACAGAAATATTTAAAAAGGATAATTCCGTTAGTTGAAAGGGTGTAAGTATAGAAAAAAACAATAAAATATGAACTTTCTGATGAAAAAAACTCTTGACTTTTTATTTTTTTAAAAGATTTATTATTATTAATGTGCTTCGGCATTAATAAAAAAACTAAGGAGAATTTTTCTATATATGTTAGAACGTCTTTTTAAACTAAGAGAAAATAAAACAGATGCTAGAACTGAAGTAGTGTCTGGTTTAATCACTTTTTTTCTCAATGAGTTATATTTTAGTAGTAAATCCGGCTGTATTATCAGCAGCAGGTATTCCATTAGATAGAGTATTTACAGCAACAATAATTGCCATTTTAATTGGTACTTTGATTATGGCATTAGCAGCGAACTATCCAATAGTAGTTGCACCTGGTATGGGGATAAACTCATATTTTTGCTACATTAGCTGCAACATCAGGTTATAATTATAAAACATTATTAGCCACATGTTTTTTTAGGAGCTGTTATTTTCGTAATCTTATCAGCAACAAAATTCCGTGAAAGTTTAATAGATTCAATTCCTAATAATTTAAAAACATGGTATTTCAGCAGCGATTGGATTATTTATCGCATTTTTAGGGCTTAAAAGTTCCGCTCTTATTGTTGCTAATCCACATACAATTCTTTCACTAGGCGATTTGAAAAAAATCCTGTAGCTTACATGACAATACTAGGGATCTTTATAATCCTTGTTCTATTAGCTTTTAGAAGTAAAAAGGAGCTATTTTTTTATTGGAATGGCAGTAGTTGCTATTATTTCATATTTTACAGGAATGTTAAAAGTAGAAAAAGTCTTCGGTATCCCTCATATGGATTTAAGTTTACTTTATAATCCAGTTAGTGAAAAGTATTAATGCCTTACAATTAGGATTATATGGAATAGTATTTACATTCTTAATGGTAACATTATTTGATACTACGGGTACAATGGTTGCAGTAACTACACAAGCAGGTTTAGTTAAAAATGGAAAAATGGAAAAAGCAAAAGAAGCTTTATTAGCTGACTCATTTGCTTCATTAGCGGGATCTCTATTTGGAACTACTCCAACTTCAGCTTATATTGAATCTTCTGCAGGGGTTGCTAACGGAGGACGTACAGGTCTTACAGCTTTAACAACAAGTTTCTTGGTTGTAATCTCAATTTTCTTATTCCCATTAGCAAGTAGCTTAGCTTCAGTACCGGCGATTACATCACCAGCATTAATCATCATTGGATCATTCATGATGGAAAGTATTGCTAAGATTGATTGGTCTGATATCACAGAAGCCTTCCCAGCCTTCGTAACAATTGTAGGTATTCCACTTACAGGTTCAATTAATGATGGTATTGCATTTGGATTTATCTTCTATGTAGTATTAAAATTATCTAAAAAAACAATGGAAAGATATTCATCCATTAATGTATATCTTTGCTATATTATTCGTAATACAATTACTTTGGTTACATGTATAATAGCGAACAATAAATTTAATATTAATAAATATATACCCTTTTTACTGTTTTTTCAGTAAAAAGGGTATTATTGTATATTATAGTTATAAATTTATAATAAAAATGTGTTGATATGTAAAAAAAGAAAAAAAGTATCAATTTATCTAGAATAAAGGTATACATAATATTAGGATTACACCAACTGTGAATTCGTTTTTCTTTTTATATCGAAATTATTTTTCTGATAATTTCGAATAAAATAAAAAAATTCTTAATTATTTTTTTAAAAAAAGTGTTTGCCTTTTTTTGAGAGATATAGTATTATAGATATACTATATAAATTAAGAAAGGAAGTATTATATATGAAAAAAAGGTTTATTAACCGGATTGTTATTATTTGGTATCTTTTTGGTGCTGGAAACTTAATCTTTCCACCAGCACTGGGGGTAAGTTCTGGTGGGAACTTTTGGCCTGCAATTTTAGGATTTGTTGTTTCAGGAGTAGGTATTGCTATTGTTACACTTATTGTTGGAACACTTAATCCAAATGGATATGGAGCAGAGATGGATGAAAAAAATTTCACCATTATTCTCAACTACATACTTAGTATTATTATATTTGTCAATTGGACCATTATTTGCGATTCCAAGAACAGCAGCAACTGCATTTGATATTGGAGTGGCACCAATTGTAGCTGGTAGTAGTTTACCATGGTTATTAATTTTTACAGTTATTTATTTTTGTATGTGCGTTTTTTTATTAGCGGTAAACCCAACTAAGATTTTTAAATAGTGTAGGTAAAATTTTAACACCTATATTTGCTTTTATTAATTGTTATTTTTAGTAATTCTAGGAGTATCTAAATTTAACTCAACAGGAGAAGCTGCTAAAACTTATGCAACTAGTGGTTTAGCTTTTGGTACAGGATTTATCGAAGGATATAACACACTTGATGCACTTGCTTCAGTGGCATTCTGTATCATCGCGATGAGTGCGTTAAAACAATTAGGATTCAAAGATAAAAAAGAATTTTTATCTAGTGTTTGGATCGCTGGTATTGCAACAGGAATTGGATTCAGTATCTTATATGTTGGATTAGGATTATTAGGGAATAAATTTGCAGTTCCTGCAGAAGTATTATCTAATGCTAAAGTTAACAAAGGTGCTTATGTATTATCAGAATCAGCTCGAGTATTATTCGGTAACTTCGGAAGTGTATTCTTAGGAATTATGGTAATTCTTACATGTTTCACTACGACAGTAGGATTAATCGTAGCGACTTCAGAATTCTTTAACAAAAAATTCCCGCAGCTTTCATACAAAGCGTATGCCACATTATTCACAGTTGTAGGATTTGCTATTGCAAACGTTGGATTACAAAGTGTTATCCAATTCTCAGTACCAATGTTATTATTCTTATACCCAATTACAATTGCATTAGTATTAATAGTTATTGTTAACAAATATGTAGCATTATCTAAGTTAGGAATGCAATTAACTATGGCAGTAGTTACACTAATCTCTATTCTTTCTGTAGTAGGAAGCACATTTAAAGTAGCAGCTTTAAGTGGTCTAATCGCAAAAACTTCCTCTAGCAGCTCAAAGTTTAGAATGGTTAGTACCAGCACTAGTTTGCTTAGTAATTGCAGCTGTATTACCAAATAGACAAAAAGGTAAAGTTTACGACTTTAGTGAACTATAGTTTTTTAGAATAACAAAAAGCATTAGCTCAAAAATGAGAGCTAATGCTTTTTTTCTTTATATTAAATTAATTTTTTTACTTCATCTAACAAGAACATCTTCACATTTAAAGATGAAGTGAATTTTTTTCTACATTGAACAATTTATCTTTATCTACATTATTTGTCATTTTTATAAGCTCGGATAAGTTGATTTTTAGGTGTGTTCTCTGCGGAGATAAACTCAACAATGTCAGATTTATATCCGAATGCTTCTAAGACTTCACTACGAACAGAATCCGTAAGAAGAGTAGAGAATTTTTCTTTCACAATCCCATGTTTTTAACATGAATGGAAGGAAATCGGCACTTAATTGACCATTAACTTCCTTTTGACAACAAGGAACTGCAAAGAATACTTTTGATTTCCAACCAAGAGCTTTTTAGAATAGCTATGTCAGTCGCAGTATTACATGCGTGAAGACTTATAACCATATCTATCTCCTCTTTATTTTCATAGTCGATAACATCACCATATATAAAGCTAAGATTAGAAAAAAATTAAGTTTTTTTCAGCTATATTATTACAATGTTCAATAACTTCTTTTTTTCAGATCTATTCCAATAATCTTCACATTCATGTTAAGAACTTCTGTTAGGTAATAATAAGTAGAAAATGTTAGGTAACTCTTACCACTACCAAAGTCTAGAATTGTAATCTGTTTATTAGAATCTAATTGACTAGTAGCTTGTTTAATAAATTCAAGATATTTATTTATCTGTTTAAATTTATTGTATTTACTTTTTAATAACTTTACCATCCTTATTTTTGAATTCCAAGCTCAATTAAAAATGGATATTTCTGTTTTTCATCTAAGAAGTAATCTTTTTTCTTATTATGTTCAAATGAAATAGTTTTTAGTAGCTGTTTTCTTTCTACTTAAACTAATTTTTGAATTTTTTTGAAATTTTTAATATTAATATTTTTCATCTATGGTAACAACATTAATATCTTTTGCTAATTCGAAAAGTTCTTTAATCGTATTTTCAATATTCGAAGAATCAGTAGTAACTATATTAGTATGTTTTATTATTCTTTTATATCTGTATTCTAGCTGTAGATTAATACTTTCTTTGATACTAACTAATTTACCAATAACTTTATCAAGTTCTAATTCTTTATTGCGAATATTAGAAAAAGTTATTTTATTAATATTGTTATTAGCTATATGAGTCAAAAATTTCTGAAATAATTTCGTGTTCCATTGTAGCTCCTTTTTAGTTTCTTTTTTTATAATGATTTCTTATATATATTACACTAGATTTTTATTAATTATCAACATAACTGAAATATAATGTCAAACGTCGACAAAAAAATTCGTTATACAAGAACTAAAATAGATTATCAATAATTATTAGTGAAAAATAAAATAATTACCGTTGTTGGTTGAGTATTACTAGTATGCGTGGTATAATTTAGTAGTTAGAAAAATAAGAAAAAAAGGTAGATAGTATGAATATATTAGATATTATTGATAATATAAAAGTAAAAACTATTTATGGAAATTTACCAGAAAGAGTAAACAATATATCTCAAGATTCTAGAAAAAAATAGGAAAAGGAGATGTATTTGTCGCTATAAAGGGGTATACGGTAGATGGACATAATTATATAGAGAAGGTAATTGAACAAGGGGCAGCATTAGTAATTGCGAGCCGTTTTGAAAATTATAACGTAGAAAACTGTGCTGTAATTGTTATTAAAGAACATGAAATTGAAAAAATTGCTAGTATGATTGCTAAGAAAATTAATGAAGGTTCTGATGTACATACAGTTGCTGTAACTGGAACAAACGGTAAGACGAGTATATCAACATTAGTTCATAATATGCTACGTAACTTAGGAGAAAGTAGTGCCTATATAGGAACGAATGGTTTTGGTAAAAATGATAATGAACCAATTTATTTTGGTAATACAACTCCTGATGTAGTAACATTACATAATCAAATAGGGGAACTACGTCAAGAAAAAATTAATAATCTTGCTTTTGAAGCATCATCGCATGCAATGGCGTTAGGCCGTATTTACAATGTAGATATCGATGTTGCGATATTTACAAACTTAACACATGAACATTTAGATTTCCATGGAGACATGCAGACTTATGCTTATGATAAGAGTTTATTATTTTTCAACATTAGGTAATAATCTATCAGAGGCAAAATATGGTGTCTTGAATAAAGATGATAGTTACTATAAAATTATTTCAAAATGCTTATATCAACAAGAAATAAATTACTCTATCAACGACAATACAGCAGATTTTTTTATGCTTATAATATAAAACAATACAAAGAGGATAAAGCTTATAAAACAAGTTTCACACTAAAATCTCCAGAAGGTACTTTTGAATGTATAACTAATTATATTGGAGACTTTATGGTAAGTAATGTCCTTGCTGCTCTTATTGCTGTATGGCTAAAAGGTTATAGTGTAGAACAGCTAGTTGGTATTTTACCTAAGCTTGGAGCATTATACGGTAGAATGGAAATCTTAGGTGATGAGCTACCGATTGATATTATAAGTGACTTTGCACATACTCCAGATGGCTATGAAAAATTATTAGAAGCAACCCGTGAAATAAGAAAAGGTAAACGTACACTTCTTGTTACTGGAATGGGTGGTGGACGTGATATTTCTAAAGGGCCATTAATTGGAAAAATTATCTCAGAAGCAGATTATATTGTTATTACAACTGATAGCCCTCGTGATGAAGATGTAGAAGTTCTTATGGGATCAATCGAAAAAGGAATGACTCATAAAAACTATGAAAAAGTATGGTTTAGAACTGATGCGGTTAAACGAATAATTGAACTTTCTAAACCTGGAGATGTAGTGATTTTAGCATCAAAAGGTCGTGAAGATTATGAAATTCTTCAAGGTGGTAAAAAGTTTGGCACTCAGATCCAATTGTTGCTGTAGAGGAAGCGAAAAAGAAATTTAATATAAAATAGAAAAATTGAAAGGAAAATAACGTGGTAGAAAAAAATTAGAGAACAAGTAGAAAAAAAGAAGAACATTTGCCATTATCTCTCACCCCGATGCTGGTAAAACAACATTAACGGAGAAATTACTTTTTATTCGGTGGAGCAATTCGTGAAGCAGGGACGGTAAAAGGTAAGAAAAACAGGGAAGTATGCAAAAAGTGACTGGATGGATATAGAGAAACAACGTGGTATCTCGGTAACTTCATCAGTAATGCAACTAGACTATGATAATAAAATTATCAATATCCTAGATACACCAGGACACGAAGACTTTTCAGAAGATACATATCGTACTCTTATGGCAGTAGATAGTGCTGTAATGGTTATTGATGGAGCAAAAGGGATTGAGGCGCAGACATTAAAACTTTTCAAAGTTTGTCGTATGCGTGGTATTCCAATCTTCACATTCATTAATAAAGTTGACCGTGAAATTAAAGATCCATTAGAATTATTAGCTGAAATTGAAGAAAAATTAGAAATTGAAACATATCCGATGAACCTTCCTGTAGGTATGGGGCAGAACTTCTTCGGAATTATGGATAGAAAAAATCATTTTATAGAACCATTTAAAGAAGATAGTGATTTTGTAGAATTAGATGAAGAGTATAATATCGTAGATGATAATCCACTTGCTCAAGATACAATGTATCAAAAATGTGTAGAAGATATGATTCTTATTACTGAAGCAGGTGTTGATTATGACTATGATAAACAATTAAAAGGGGAACAAACGCCGGTATTCTTCGGGTCTGCATTATCATCATTTGGGGTAGAAAGTTTCTTAAACTACTATGTAGACAATGCACCAACACCAAAAGGTCGTCGTGGAGTTAATGAAGAAGATATTCAACCAACAGGAGAAGACTTCTCAGGATTTATCTTCAAAATCCAAGCCAATATGGATCCTAAACACCGTGATAGAATTGCATTCTTACGTGTGTGTTCAGGTGAGTTCAACCGTGGTATGGATGTAAATTTAACAAGAACAGGTAAAAAATTAAAAATTTCACGTTCAACTAACTTCATGGCAGATGATAAAGCTACTGTAGATGTAGCTTATGCGGGGGATATTATCGGTCTTTACGATAGTGGAAACTATCAAATCGGTGATACGCTTTATCAAAATAAAAAAGTTGAATTTGAAGCACTTCCTTCATTCACGCCAGAAATATTCGTAAAAGTTTCTGCGAAAAACGTATTGAAACAAAAACACTTCCATAAAGGTGTTGAGCAACTTGTACAAGAAGGAGCAATTCAATATTATAAAACATTACATACGAACCAAATTATCTTAGGAGCAGTAGGTCAGCTGCAATTTGAAGTATTTGAACACCGTATGAAAAATGAATACAATACTGAAGTGGTAATGGAACGTATTGGACAAAAAACTACTCGTTGGATTGAAAATGAAGAATCAATTAATGAGAATATGTCAAGTTCAAGAAGTATCTTAGTTAAAGACTTATACGATAACTACGTATTCTTATTCGAAAAATGATTTCGCGATGAACTGGTTTAGTGATAAATATCCAGATGTAAAACTGTTTAGTAAACTGTAGGTTAAATAAAATGAATCATATTTAAATAAAAAAATTCAAGTTTATTTATAATTAGATAATTTTATTGACAGTTGAAAGATTAATTGTTATACTGTGAATATAAAGAAGGTGTCTCACTACCTATATACCAAAGGTGAAAGTTTAAAGAAGGAAGAGAGGTTAGAAAACCTCTCTTTTTGGGGAGAGTATTATGATTAATAAAGCATAATTATATTATTAGTAAATGAATTTGAGTATTTTTATACCATTATCATCAGCAAAAAGAAAACATAAGAAATGGAAAAAAATATCTCTAATGAACATATACTAATTTATGAGATAATAGATAACGAAAAGAATAAAATCTTATGATATATATAAAGATTTTTTTCTAAAACTCAAAAAAATTACATATATTAGGAGTAATTGATATCAAGAAAATGATTCCAGTTCCAAAAGGAATGTATGAAAAAGTTTTATTTAAAAAAACTTAGAGGAAAGTTATAAGGTTTTTGATTAATAAAGAATTCAAATTTTTGTTTGAAAAAAATAGAGATAAGATACAAAAATGTAGAAAAAAATCTATAAGAAACAAAAAGGAAAGAAATATAATTGGATATGGTGCATGCAATTTTTTTCAAGGTTGGAACAGGCCATGTTAAAATGGAATAAAGTAGAATAATAAAGGCGACTCATTAAATCGATTTTTAAGAAATTTTTGATTAGTGAGTCGTTAATTTTTATAATAGAAAAAAATACTTGGGATTAAAAAAATAAAAATCGTGAGTTCAGAGAAATTGATTTTATAGAGTGCTTCCCGTAATAATTTTATAAAATCATTTCTAACTTGTATTAAATTTCACATGTAAAAAAATTTGAAAAACTACTTATAGGTATATAATTAAGTGTTGGCAAAATTTTTATTATAAAGAGGATAGCATGAGAAATTTAATAAAGAAAATGCTGGATCTTTACAAAGAACCTAGATACAAAAAGTATAGTTAATTACATATTCTTTGGAGTTTGTACGACACTAGTAAATGTTGTTACATATTTTATTTTTGTATTACTATGGTATGGAAGTTAGACCAGCGAATTTAATATCTATAACATTATCGATTTTATTTGCATATTTTTGTTAATGCTAAGTACGTATTTAATTCGAAGGCTGTAGGATTTAAGAAGGTATTTTATGAACTTAGTAAATTCTTTTACAGCTAGATTATCTACGCTTGTTATAGAAGTATTTGAGTAGAATTATTCATTTACTTAGGAATGAATGCCTATTTAAGTAAATTTATTATTCAATTCGTAGTACTTGTTGCTAATTATGTTATTAGTAAATTTTTAGTTTTCACAAAGGAGAAAAAAATAACTAATGAAATGGTTTATTACTGATATGGATGGAACTTTTTTAAATGATAAAAAAAGAAGTTGCACCAAATGCGAAAGATGTGATAGTAAAACTGCAAGATAAAGGAAGTAAATTCATAATTGCCACGGGAAGACCTGATATTGCGGTTAAGCATTATTATTACAACTTAGGGATGAACGATGTAGTTATTTCTAATAATGGAAGTTTAATTAGAAATTTATCAACAGGTGAAATAGTTTATCAAAAAGAGTTTTTAAGATAGAAGAAATTGAAAAGATTCACAGCATGTTTAAAGAATTAAATGATGATGAAATAGAATTTCACGTATATACACTAAATTATATCTATTGTGATCACTTGTCATTTAGTATGGCTAGAATGAAAAAGCTTGAAGCGGAAATGCCAGAGGAACTGAAAACGCCAATGTATATTCATGATGACATTATAGGTGAAATCAAAAAGAATAATGAAGATTGTCAAAAATTATGATGATTACTAAAGATCATGAAAAAGTAGTGAATTTCTTTAACAAGGTCAGTGAAGTTCTAGAAGTTGATGGTACATTCTCAGCGACTGATTTCTTCGACATTATGCCAAAAGGGTGTAATAAGGGAACAGCTATTGAAAAATTAGCTGAATATTACAATTCTCAAATTGAAGATTGTGTAGTATTTGGTGATAATTTCAATGATAAAGAAATGTTCGATGTAGCAGGCTGGAGTGTTTGTCCAAATAATGCTAAAGAAGAAATTCAAGAAATGTGTGATGAAGTTATCGGAAATAATAATGATTTTTTTCTGTCATTAAATATGTGGAAGATTATTACAAAAATTAAATAAATACTTGATAACTTAGCGAAAAATTTGATAAATTAGAAGGTAGCGTATTAATTACCTATATAGCGATTTACATATAAATAATTTTATATTTGATTACTATAAATTGTACAATGAAAAAAATAAAATAAAGGAGAACTTTCATGAGAGGAAGAAGAAATGAGAAGAAAAAAAGTTCAGTAGAATTATTGCTTTCTTATCATTAGTTGTTATTATTCTTACGTCAATAGGATTAACATCAAAATCTAATGCTGAAAAAGTAAATCTTGGACTGGATCTTCAAGGAGGATTTGAGGTACTATACCAAGTAGAACCTCTTAAAGAAGGTCAAACTATAGATGAAGCAGCTGTTAAGGCAACTGCCGACACTATTAGTAGACGTATTAACATACTTGGGGTAAGTGAACCGGTTATTACTGTTGAATCAGGAAATAGAATTCGTGTTGAACTTGCAGGGGTAAAAGACCAAGAAACAGCTCGTAAAGTATTATCAACGCAAGCGAACTTAACTATTCGTGATATAGAAGATAAGGTACTGTTAGACGGTTCTGATTTGGAAGAAAACGGAGCATCTCAAGGATTCGATCAAAATAACAAACCTGATGTTAACTTGAAATTAAAAGATGCTGATAAATTTGGTAATATTACTTCAGAAATCAGTAAACGTCCTCAAGGTCAAAACTTAATGGTTATTTGGATGGACTTCAATGAAGGAGATTCATTTAAGGCTGAAGCGGCTAAAGAGAAACCTAAATATGTTTCTGCGCCACAAGTAGCACAAACTATTAACTCAAAAGATGTTCAAATTACTGGTAACTTTACTGTTAAAGAAGCTAAAGAAATGGCGGCGTTATTAAACTCAGGTGCTTTACCTGTAAAATTAACAGAAATTTACTCTAACTCTGTAGGAGCTCAATTCGGTGCTGATGCGTTAAATCAAACAGTATATGCAGGAGCTGTAGCTTTAGCAATTATTTGTTTATTCATGTTAGTTATTTATCGTGTTCCTGGATTCGTAGCGAGTGTAATGATGGTCGCATACGTATATATTACGGTAGTATTCTTCAATATGATTTCAGGGGTATTAACACTTCCTGGTATTGCAGCCTTAATCCTTGGGGTTGGTATGGCGGTCGATGCTAATATCATCATGTACGAAAGAATTAAAGAAGAAGTACGTGCCGGTTATCCACTGAAAAAAGCATATTTAGATGGAGCTAAGCAGTCGTTATGGACAATCTTTGACTCGCAGTTTACTACAGTTATTGCTGCGATAGTACTATTTATCTTTGGTACAAGTAGTGTTAAAGGTTTTGCGACAATGTTATTACTATCAATACTTGTCAGCTTTATAACAGCGGTATTTGGTACAAGATTATTACTTAGCTTATTAGTAAACTCTAATATTTTTAACAAACACCCAGGCTACTTCGGTGTTAGTAAGAAGAGCATCCATGAAACTAAGTTTGGTATAAATTCACTTAACTTAAGTACTAAATTTGAATGGCTAAGCTTCACTAAGCACATGAAGAAATTCTTTGCGTTAAGTATTGCAATTATGATAGCGGGATCTATTTCTCTAGGAATGAATAAACTTAACTTAGGAATTGACTTTTCTAGTGGTACTCGTATAGATGTAGCTGCAAATACGGAATTATCTATAGATAAAGTTCAAGAAGACTTAAATAACTTAAAAGTAAAAGAAGAAAAAATAGTTTTATCACCAGATAAAAAACAAGCAACAGTTCACTCTAAAGAGAGCTTTGCACAAGATAAATCAATTGAAATAAAAGAATACTTTGCTAAAAAATATGAAAAAGATGCTAACCTAAGTGTTGTATCTCCAGTAATTGGTAAAGAATTAGCTAAAAATGCATTATTCGCGTTAATGTATGCTTCTATAGGTATTATCATCTATGTAGCATTTAGATTCGAATGGCGTATGGGACTTACGAGTGTTATCGCCTTACTGCATGATGTATGTATCATCATTTTCATAGCGAGCTTATTAAGATTAGAAATAGATATTACATTCATCGCTGCGGTATTAACAATTGTAGGTTACTCGATTAACGATACTATCGTTACATTCGACCGTATTCGTGAACATATGCGTCATGAGAAAGTACTAACATCTAAAGAACAAATTTACAAAGTAGTAGACGTATCGTTAAGACAAACGTTAACTCGTTCTATTAATACAGTATTAACAGTTATAATTACTGTAGTAGTGATGTTATTACTAGGAAGTAGTTCAATCTACTCATTTAACGTAGCGTTACTTATAGGATTAGTCTTTGGCTTATATTCATCACTATTTATTGCAGCACAATTGTGGGCAGTATTAAAAGTACGTGAATTAAACAAAAAAAGGAAAAAAATCGAAGTAAGTGTAAGACAATCTCCAAGAGAGAGAAAAGAAAACGATAAAGTTTTTAGTATAGAATTATAAAGACTCAAAAATTAAGGAAACTTAGTTTTTGGGTCTTATTTTTTTAATGGCTTTATTTAGTTTATGAAAAATAAGGGGAAATAAATAAGTCCTCTTACCGGTAGCGGTGGTCAAAATACAATAAGATTAACCGAATGTGCAAGCTATCATCTTGAGGCATGTGTTAGTAGTCGAGATTATATCAGAAGAGCACTACTTTTTTTGGATTAATTTATAATTACGAAAAAGACACATTAAATTATAGTTGATTTATTAGTAAAATAAAAAAATATATTGAAATAAGTATAAGAATTAATACTTTGTATAGATAATTTGAGTTTTAATGGAAAAGGACACTATGTAGTCGTATAACTATACATAAAATTAATTAGAATATAATAAGACAAGTTACTTTTTAAAAATATAGATGTTTATGATAGAATGTTTAAGTAAATTTTAGGTTAATTTACTATAATGTTAATTAAAAAAAGAGAATTATAAAAAGGAGAAGTTATTATGGTAGGAAAAAAATAATATAAAAAAACGCCACGAACTTCGCGGTGAAAAAGTTGAAACCTACTCCATCAAAAAAATTCAAAGTTGGAGCAGCGAGTGTTCTAATTGGGGTAGGTATATTCTTCGGAGCTGGAACAGTAGAAGCTAGTGATAGCGTAGCTCAATCACGAGAAGCTACTAATAGTCCAGATGAAGGAGCAAATACCGCTAATATCGTTTCAGAAAATGCTGTAAAACCAGCAGCTAATAAAATCGTGAATACTCATGAAAAAAAGTAGCAGAAGCTGTTGTAGGAAAAGTTAGCACCTCAATCAGGTGAAAATAATCAAGATAAGGCTGTAACAAAAAGAAGTTGATAAGGCACTTTTAACTAAAAAAATTGAAGAATTAAAAAGCTCAATTAGAAAGAGTTAAAAAAATAATACAAAACAAAAATCATTGATTGATGAAGCAACTAAAAAGCTTGAATCAGCAAAAACGTTATTAGAAAAATAATGCTACTCAGGAAGAAGTAGATAAAAAAAGCTAAAGAAATCAGTTCTTATGTATCAATTTTAAAATCTATCAAAAACAGAAGTAAAAGATAGTGAAAAATAATGACAAAAATTGAAACAGCAAAAAGAAGTGGATAATTCTTCAAAAGAGACATTAGAAAAGTCAAAAAAATTCAGAGGAATTAAAAAAAGTTAGTGAGGAATTATCGAAAGCAGTTGTTAATGCGGCAGATTTATCTTCAGTAGATGATAAAAAAAGTAGTCGAAGAAGCAAAAACAAGTTCTTAAAGAAGTAAATTCTTCTTTAGAAAATTCAACTCTAACAAAAAGCTGAATTAGACGAATTATTTAAGCGTGCTGAAAAAAGTCGTAATTCTGTTGTGAATGCAATTACAAGGTTAATGAGTGGTAGACGTGATGTTCGTAATGGTAACGAAATTCCAAAAACAGACGGATTCCGTGCAGATGGCACTGTTAGTGATAAAGCACTTTATGGTAATTTAACATTTTTAGATTCTAATGGAAATAGCAAAAATGTAAGTGAAGATACAGTTCCAGTAGTAAGTAATGGAGATGGAAAGCGTCTTTTTAAAAATTAAGATTAGACTTTTCAAGTTCATCGGCAACACCAATCAAAGATGGTAAAATTCGTTATATTATTCCAAAAAAACATTTATACACAGAGGGGAATGCGAAACCAACGCTTTCTAACTCAGCGTTAGCAAGTGGTAGTCCAAAAAGATCTTTCAGATAATGATAACTTTATTTATGAAATTCCTCTTAACACTATAACAGGTGGGGCTGTAGGGCAAATTAATATTGAACAACAAATTAGTTCTTCAATTGATAAAAAGTCCGTCAGCTGGTGATACAACAGTAGCTAGAGTAGAGTTTTTATCGTGGAGAGGAATTAATTTCTTCAACAACAGCTACAGCTAAATATGATTATTTATCTCAAATTCTTTATAAAGAGTCTGATAAAAAGAAAATAAAAATCTTTTTGATTATGTACCGAGATACTATGATAGAGATTTAATTGTTGGATCTAAAAATTCCGATGGAACATTTAGTCCAATTAAGGGGAATACTTTTACTCTACCATTTATTACCTACGATAGAGGGAAAGACTTCTTACAAGGTACAGATGTAGGGGATAAAAACGGTAATGGTCGTCTAACTGATGTAGATTATACAATTACAGGTATTCCAGAATTCCTAGAATTAGTTCCAACAGTTGAAACAAACCGTTATTGGACATTAGAAGGAAATGTTGCTAAGTTAAATTACGATAAAACATCTGTAGATAAATATAAGAGACCAACCAGAGTTGGGGCAGAAATTAATAATAATGGTCCAGTCTTCCGTGTCAAAGAAGGATATTTTGATACTCCTCAAAAAATGGAAGAGTATTTAAGTTCTAATGGCGGTAAAAAAATTAATATCGAGTACAAAGCAATTGGTCATCGTCCAGATGGAACTACTTATACTCAAACATTAGCAACGTCAGCAGCGTTAAATAATCAATTAAAATTTTCGATTGATGATGATCGTCCAGCACCTATTCCGGCGCAACGTATGGCATTTGGAGTTACAACACCAAATAAACAACGTTTATTCTCTGATCAAAGTGATACGGATGAATTTAATGTTTCATATGGCTACAATTCAGGTCCATTAAGAGATGAAAACGGTGCAATGACTTCAAGATCATTAAAAGGTAATGGAGACAAACTAGATAATAATTATTTCGTATATTCTGTACCAACAGATAAATCAAATACTTACTTTACTCACTTCCAACTAATTGAAACAACTGCAAATGTCATCCAAAAAAAGATGGAACAACTAAGCTTGAATCTTATAATAATTCAGAAGCAAGTAAACAAAGCTTTAATTATAAATTTGCAAAACCATTTAAATTATATGGGGTAAAAGCAGATGGAACTCGTGAAGAATTAAAAGAAATGTCAACAGCTAATCAACTATATGAAGAAGTTGAAATTGATAAATCAAAAAAATTCACACGTCTAGTCTTAGAGCATCCAGATATCGCTGATAAATTTATCGAAGCTGGTGATAACTTCGTTCCACTAGGATTCAGATCTACGGTTAGAACGACGATGGCTAATTGGCAAGAAATGGCAGCAAATGATAATATTACACGTCATGAAAATAATATTGGAGTTAGCTTATCAACTAGTGGGAACTCATTAGATGCTGCGTCAACAATGACTTATCCTGCAACAGTTAATAAGAATGGTTATAATACTGCAGTTCATACAAAAGAACGTTTCACAGCAGGATTAGCTATTAGTCCTGTTTTACCATATGGTGATCCAAATGCAGCAAGTTATGATGCAAACCGCGGAAGTGATAAGAATAATATTGGTCGTCAACAAATTGTACCATTTATGGTCCGTTATACAGCACCTGAGTATTTTAATAACGCAATAAAAACTGAAGATGGTAAAAAAGTACTGAAGTCAGAAGACTTAGATGAAAGTATTAAAAATGCGACAGTTATGTTAGTGGCAGATTCTGCACTTCCGTTGACGAATTTCCGTATGCCAATGGATAACAAACTATATTCAAATAAATTCTCTACACAAGGTAGACCAAACTACAGTGCGGGAGATTATGAAAATGTCGTAAAAGATACAGAGGCTATTAATCCAGATAAAATTATAAAAGACTATAAAGGTCAAAAAGGGAAAACAGCTTATATCTTTAAAGCAAAAGATTTAGGACTAAAATCTGTTGACTTAAACTTAAATCAATTGAACAATGATGGACCTGTAGCTTTTAACTTTTGAAGTTGTAAACAATGGTCAAGCAGAAAATGGAACTTATCACATTGATTCATACTTAGTATGGGATAAAGAATCACAACGTTTAGTAGGTAAGGATCCAAGCTTAAGTGCGGATATTTTAGAAGGACATGAAGCTGGACGCCAAGTCGCTAAAGCAACTACTGATGTAACAATAAAAACAGCATCAGAATATTATACACAATTAACGATTGCTAAGCAAAATGAAGTCGGAGTAATGGGGATTATTAATGTTAAAAATGGTGAGGATGTTGTTCTTTCACCATCTGTAACAAATGCAGCTGATGCACCAGCACTGTTAAAAGAAGTAATGGTAGAAATTCCTAAAAACTATAATGAACCTCATAAAGTGGCAGAAACAAGTCTGAAAGGACCAATACCAAGTACAGCTGATTATCACGTGGTATACACAACATCTAAAGGAACAAACTCTGAAAAAACTACAGCACAATACTTAACTGCAGATCAGATAACGGATTGGAGTACTGTTACAGCTGTTAAGTATGTATTCGATAGAGAATATATTCTTAACAAAGGAGAAACATTCCAAACAAAATTTGATGTTAATGTGCATACCGATAATCCTAACTTAGTGGAAGGTCAATCACAAGTTTACTTGAAAGATGGTAAGAATACTTGGTTAGAATCTAATAAAGTAGGATTAATAACAGAAGATCAACGTGGAAAAATTAAAAAGTAAGACACGTTAACTTATCAGGTAATGATATTATGGCAGAAACTAGTGATAAAGGATTCCAAAATGATCCATATACTACTTCATCATACAATATCATTGATAGAGCGAATGATGGAAAAGCTTATATTTATAGCAATGTTCATACAGAATCAGATGCTACAAGTGGAACATATGAAAAACAACAAACTAAAAAAAGTTATCTATGTTTATGTAGAAGCAGATCGTACAGAAGAAAGTAAAGATGTTACTCGTACAATCAACTATGTAGAAAAAAAGATAATGAAGGAAATGTTATTTTTCCCTCAAAGAACATTTACTCGTAAAGCTAAACGTGTTGTTTATACGATTAAAGAAGGACCGAGAGCGGGAGAGAAAATCTACGGGCCATGGCAAGAAGTTCACTTTACAGCGCCTTTAAATTGGCCAACTGAAGTTTCTCCAACTGGTAATAATGAATTTACTTTAGATGGTAGAAAAGATGATGAAACGATTAAAAAAATGTTGAGAAAGAACCAATCGTTACATGGAAAGCTCCAAATGAGGATATTCAAGTTGATCCAGTAACAGGAAAAGTAACGATTGCAGCTGATAAAGTAAAAGCTGGAACACAAATTTCTGTAGTGACAAAAGATTCAAAAAATACAGTAACAAATGTTCCTTCAAAAGATGAGGCGGGCAATAAAGTATTTTCTCCATTAGCTTCAGAAACTACACGATTAGAAATTACTTACATTCCTAAAGGTCAAACAGAACCAATTACTTCTATTGTTACAAAAAGAAGGAAACAGATGGACTACAACAGATACTAACATTACAGTAAATGCAAGTAGTGGAGAAGTAACGATTTCTAAAGATAAGAGAGAATTTGGACGAAGTGTTACAACTGTAGCGAAAGATAGTAATAATAATAGTACAACTTTACCAGCAATCAGCAATAAGAAAGATGCTGTTATTAGACCGGTAAGTGAAGCATATACTATGGATATTACTTATACTCCTGCTGGACAAGAAACTCCAGTAACAGTAACTGTATCAAGAGATATTATTGAAAATAAAGAATATACAGTTCTTTATGAAGCTAAAAAAGGTTCAATTAATATTAATTATGAAGATACAGAAGGTAATGTCATTAAAACTAAACAGGCTTATGTATCTGAGCAAAAATTAAAAAATGCTACGGATGTTGATGGTACAGAGCTAACAGGAGCTAATAAAGCAAGTTATAGTATGGGTGCTCTTTCAGGTGAGAAAAAAGAAAAATTCAGACCTGATAAGATTACATTGGAAGATGGAAAAATCTATAACTGGAGAAGACTGAAACAAGGCTCACCAAGAGATTATGGTAATTTAGTAGAGGGTACTACAGAGATTACTTATGTCTATGAACTAGCAAAAGGTACTGTAACAGTTAAATATCAAGACACAAATGGTAGAGGATTCGGTTTAGCTGATAAGGTTATTAAAAATAATGTTCCAACTGGTGAAGATTACGATACTACAACTGAAGAAAATAAACCAACTCGTTATGAAACAGCTGATGGAAAAGTTTATGAATTAGTAACAGTAGCTAAGACAGACGGTGGTGTTCAATATGATGCTAATGGTATAAGAACGAATGTAAACCAAGCTACAAAAGCAGAACCATCTGGTAAAGTTACCGAAGGAAACAAAGAGATTACTTATATTTATGAGTTGAAAAAAGGAAGCGTAGTTGTTCACTATATTGATACAGAAGGTAATAAGATTAAAGATGATCGTACTGATAAAGATAATGTTGTTACTGGAACACAATATAATGTAACTGATGCAACTAATAAACCAGCCAAAATTACAACACCTGAAGGTAAAATCTTTGAATTAGTAACTGAAGCAAAAACTGAAGGTGATGTTCAATATGATGCAACAGGAGTTAAGAAAGACTCTGCAGCAACAACAGGACGTGTTAAAGCTGAAACATTAGAAGTAACTTATGTATATAAAGAGAAAAAATCTGGTGTTAATGTTAAATATGTAGACAGTCAAGGTCGTCCAATTGCAGGAACTGCAACAATGCCTGGAAATACAACTGAAACAGTAACGGCTGATGGATTAAAACCTGTAACAGATGCAAGTATTAAATCTGAATATGATGTTACAACTAAAAAAGCTACTAAGATTACAACTGAAGATGGTAAAGTTTATCGTCTAATTGCTGATAGAAATGGTTTACAAACAGGCTCTAAACCTGCAACTGGTAATGTTGAAGAAAATGAAATCACTGTAACTTACCAATATGAGTTAGTAGGAAGTGTAGTTACTAAATATGAATTATCAGATGGTACGAAATTAACAGGTGCATTAACATTTGATAATGCAACATCTGCAACAGAAGTTGGAGAAAAAAAGGTTTAGCAGTTGCAAATGCAACAGATGTATCAAATGGTACAAATTATGATGCAAGTACACCAGCTAACAAACCGAATAAGATTACAACAGCAACTGGAGAAGTATATTACCTAGTATCTTCTGATAATGGAGTAAAAGCTGACTCAGCACCAGTTACTGGAACAGTAGAAGAAGGTAAAACAAAAAGAAGTTACTTATGTCTACGAAAAAGCAGGTTCAGTAGTGATCAAATACATTAGTACTGACGGTACTGAAATTAAACCAGCTGTACAAGATTCTACAAATGTTAAAGCAGGCACAGCATATAACGCAGCTGAAAATGATGAAAAACCAGCAACAATTGAATTTAACAACAAGAAATATAAACTAGTTACAAAAAGCAGGTACTACTACAACTAACGCAACTTACTCTGCAGAAGCAGTTGTAACAAACGGAGAAAACGTTGGAGCTGTGGAAGGACAAGTAGTAGCAGGAAAAACACTTGAAGTAACATATGTTTATGAAGAAGTTAAAGGTAATGTTCTAGTTAAATATGTAGATGAAAAAGGAACTCCTCTAGCAGGAACAGCTTCATTGCCAGGTGATACAACTGAAACAGTAACAGCAGATGGCGTAAAAGCAGTTACTGAAGCAGAATTAGGCTCAAGTTATGATAATAAAGTAGCTGAGAAAAAGGCTACTAAGATTACAACAGCAGATGGAAAAGTATATGCACTTGTAACAGAAAACAATGGGGTATACAATACATCAGCGCCAGAAACAGGAACAGTAACAGAAGCTGATCAAGTAGTAACATTCGTCTACAAAGAGAAAAAATCAGCAGTTAATGTGAAGTATGTAGACAAAGCTGGACAACCAATCGCGGGAACTGCAACAATGCCTAATAATTCAACTGAAGAAGTAACAGTTGATGGATTAAAACCTGTAACAGATGCAAGTGTAAATTCTGATTACACTGTTTCAGACAAAAAAGCATCTAAGATTACAACAGCAGATGGTAAAGTTTACCGACTAATTGCTGAACGTGATGGATTATTGGATGGATCTAAACCAGCGTCTGGTAAAGTAGAAGAAAATGAAATTACTGTAACTTATCAGTATGAGTTAGTTACAGGTGATGTAACAGTAACTTACAAAGATACTGAAGGTAACAAGATTGAAGGCTACGAAACACCTAAGGACGCAGAAAAAGATGCATCAACAGGAAAAGACTTCAATACAGCAACAGAAGCGTTGAAACCAAGTAAGATTACAACGCCAAGTGGAAAAGTATACAACTTAGTACCAGAACGTACAGAAGGAACAGAAAGTGGAAAAGTAACAGAAACACCACAAAATGTGACTTATGTATACAAACTAGCTAAAGGTGATGTAACAGTAACTTATAAAGATACTGAAGGTAACAAGATTGAAGGATACGAAACACCAAAAGATGCAGAAAAAGATGCACCAACAGGAAAAAGACTTCAATATAGCAACAGAAGCGTTGAAACCAAGTAAGATTACAACGCCAAGTGGAAAAAGTATACAACTTAGTACCAGAACGTACAGAAGGAACAGAAAGTGGAAAAAGTAACAGAAACACCACAAAAACGTAACTTATGTATATGAATTAGCTAAAGGTGATGTAACAGTAACTTACAAAGATACTGAAGGTAACAAGATTGAAGGATACGAAACACCAAAAGATGCAGAAAAAGCTGCACCAACAGGAAAAAGACTTCAATATAGCAACAGACGCGTTGAAACCAAGTAAGATTACAACGCCAAGTGGAAAAAGTATACAACTTAGTACCAGAACGTACAGAAGGAACAGAAAGTGGAAAAAGTAACAGAAACACCACAAAAACGTAACTTATGTATATGAATTAGCTAAAGGTGATGTAACAGTAACTTACAAAGATACTGAAGGTAACAAGATTGAAGGATACGAAACACCAAAAGATGCAGAAAAAGATGCACCAACAGGTAAAGAATTCAATACAGCAACAGACGCGTTGAAACCAAGTAAGATTACAACGCCAAGTGGAAAAGTATACAACTTAGTACCAGAACGTACAGAAGGAACAGAAAGTGGAAAAGTAACAGAAACACCACAAAACGTAACTTATGTATATGAATTAGCTAAAGGTGACGTAACAGTAACTTACAAAGATACTGAAGGTAACAAGATTGAAGGATACGAAACACCAAAAGATGCAGAAAAAGCTGCACCAACAGGAAAAGACTTCAATACAGCAACAGACGCGTTGAAACCAAGTAAGATTACAACGCCAAGTGGAAAAGTATACAACTTAGTACCAGAACGTACAGAAGGAACAGAAAGTGGAAAAGTAACAGAAACACCACAAAACGTAACTTATGTATATGAATTAGCTAAAGGTGACGTAACAGTAACTTACAAAGATACTGAAGGTAACAAGATTGAAGGATACGAAACACCAAAAGATGCAGAAAAAGCTGCACCAACAGGAAAAGACTTCAATACAGCAACAGAAGCGTTGAAACCAGCTAAGATTACAACACCAAGTGGCAAAGTATACAACCTAGTACCAGCACGTACAGAAGGAAACGAAACTGGAAAAGTAACAGAAACACCACAAAACGTAACATATGTATATGAATTAGCTAAAGGTGATGTAACAGTAACTTATAAAGATACTGAAGGTAACAAGATTCCAGGTTATGAAACACCTAAGACTGTGGAATCACAATCACCAACAGGAAAAGAGTACACTACTGTAACAGAAGCGTTGAAACCAACTAAGATTACAACGACAGATGGAAAAGTATACAACCTAGTACCAACACGTACAGAAGGAAACGAAAAAGGTAAAGTAACAGAAGAACCACAAAACGTGACTTATGTATATGAATTAGCTAAAGGTGACGTAACAGTAACTTATAAAGATACTGAAGGTAACACAATTGAAGGATACGAAACACCTAAGGACGCAGAAAAAGCTGCACCAACAGGAAAAGACTTCAATACAGCAACAGAAGCGTTGAAACCAAGTAAGATTACAACGCCAAGTGGAAAAGTATACAACCTAGTACCAGCACGTACAGAAGGAAATGAAACTGGAAAAGTAACAGAAGAACCACAAAACGTGACTTATGTATACGAATTAGCTAAAGGTGACGTAACAGTAACTTACAAAGATACTGAAGGTAACAAGATTGAAGGATACGAAACACCAAAAGATGCAGAAAAAGATGCACCAACAGGAAAAGACTTCAACACAGCAACAGAAGCGTTGAAACCAACTAAGATTACAACGACAGATGGAAAAGTATACAACCTAGTACCAACACGTACAGAAGGAAACGAAAATGGAAAAGTAACAGAAGAACCACAAAACGTGACTTATGTATACGAATTAGCTAAAGGTGACGTAACAGTAACTTACTAAAGATACTGAAGGTAACACAGATTGAAGGATACGAAACACCTAAGGACGCAGAAAAAGATGCACCAACAGGAAAAGACTTCAACACAGCAATAGAAGCGTTGAAACCAAGTAAGATTACAACGCCAAGTGGAAAAGTATACAACCTAGTACCAGCACGTACAGAAGGAAACGAAACTGGAAAAGTAACAGAAACACCACAAAACGTAACATATGTATATGAATTAGCTAAAGGTGATGTAACAGTAACTTATAAAGATACTGAAGGTAACAAGATTCCAGGTTATGAAACACCCTAAGACTGTTGAATCACAATCACCAACAGGAAAAGAGTACACTACTGTAACAGAAGCGTTGAAACCAACTAAGATTACAACGACAGATGGAAAAGTATACAATCTAGTACCAACACGTACAGAAGGAAACGAAAATGGCAAAGTAACAGAAGAACCACAAAACGTAACTTATGTATACGAATTAGCTAAAGGTAATGTAACAGTAACTTACAAAGATACTGAAGGTAATACAATTGAAGGCTACGAAACACCAAAAGATGCAGAAAAAGATGCACCAACAGGAAAAGACTTCAATACAGCAACAGACGCGTTGAAACCAAGTAAGATTACAACGCCAAGTGGAAAAGTATACAACCTAGTACCAGCACGTACAGAAGGAAACGAAACTGGAAAAGTAACAGAAGAACCACAAAACGTAACTTATGTATATGAATTAGCTAAAGGTGATGTAACAGTAACTTATAAAGATACTGAAGGTAACAAGATTCCAGGTTATGAAACACCTAAGACTGTGGAATCACAATCACCAACAGGAAAAGAGTACACTACTGTAACAGAAGCGTTGAAACCAACTAAGATTACAACGACAGATGGAAAAGTATACAACCTAGTACCAACACGTACAGAAGGAAACGAAAAAGGTAAAGTAACAGAAGAACCACAAAAACGTGACTTATGTATATGAATTAGCTAAAGGTGACGTAACAGTAACTTATAAAGATACTGAAGGTAACACAATTGAAGGATACGAAACACCTAAGGACGCAGAAAAAGCTGCACCAACAGGAAAAGACTTCAATACAGCAACAGAAGCGTTGAAACCAAGTAAGATTACAACGCCAAGTGGAAAAGTATACAACCTAGTACCAGCACGTACAGAAGGAAACGAAACTGGAAAAGTAACAGAAGAACCACAAAACGTAACTTATGTATATGAATTAGCTAAAGGTGATGTAACAGTAACTTATAAAGATACTGAAGGTAACAAGATTCCAGGTTATGAAACACCTAAGACTGTGGAATCACAATCACCAACAGGAAAAGAGTACACTACTGTAACAGAAGCGTTGAAACCAACTAAGATTACAACGACAGATGGAAAAGTATACAACCTAGTACCAACACGTACAGAAGGAAACGAAAAAGGTAAAGTAACAGAAGAACCACAAAACGTGACTTATGTATATGAATTAGCTAAAGGTGACGTAACAGTAACTTACAAAGATACTGAAGGTAATACAATTGAAGGCTACGAAACACCTAAGGACGCAGAAAAAGCTGCACCAACAGGAAAAGACTTCAATACAGCAACAGAAGCGTTGAAACCAAGTAAGATTACAACGCCAAGTGGAAAAGTATACAACCTAGTACCAACACGTACAGAAGGAAACGAAAAAGGTAAAGTAACAGAAGAACCACAAAATGTGACTTATGTATATGAATTAGCTAAAGGTGACGTAACAGTAACTTATAAAGATACTGAAGGTAACACAATTGAAGGATACGAAACACCTAAGGACGCAGAAAAAGATGCACCAACAGGAAAAGACTTCAACACAGCAATAGAAGCGTTGAAACCAAGTAAGATTACAACGCCAAGTGGAAAAGTATACAACCTAGTACCAGCACGTACAGAAGGAAACGAAACTGGAAAAGTAACAGAAACACCACAAAACGTAACATATGTATATGAATTAGCTAAAGGTGATGTAACAGTAACTTATAAAGATACTGAAGGTAACAAGATTCCAGGTTATGAAACACCTAAGACTGTGGAATCACAATCACCAACAGGAAAAGAGTACACTACTGTAACAGAAGCGTTGAAACCAACTAAGATTACAACGACAGATGGAAAAGTATACAATCTAGTACCAACACGTACAGAAGGAAACGAAAATGGCAAAGTAACAGAAGAACCACAAAACGTAACTTATGTATACGAATTAGCTAAAGGTAATGTAACAGTAACTTACAAAGATACTGAAGGTAATACAATTGAAGGCTACGAAACACCAAAAGATGCAGAAAAAGATGCACCAACAGGAAAAGACTTCAATACAGCAACAGAAGCGTTGAAACCAAGTAAGATTACAACGCCAAGTGGAAAAGTATACAACCTAGTACCAGCACGTACAGAAGGAAACGAAACTGGAAAAGTAACAGAAACACCACAAAATGTAACGTATGTATATGAAGTGGAACTGCCAAAACCGGAACCAAAACCAGAGCCTAAGCCGGAACCAAAACCAGAGCCTAAGCCGGAACCGAAACCAGAGCCTAAGCCGGAACCAAAACCAGAGCCTAAGCCAGAGCCTAAGCCGGAACCAAAACCAGAGCCTAAGCCAGAGCCTAAGCCGGAACCGAAACCAGAGCCTAAGCCGGAACCAAAACCAGAGCCTAAGCCGGAACCGAAACCAGAGCCTAAACCGGAACCAAAACCAGAGCCTAAGCCAGAGCCTAAGCCGGAACCGAAACCAGAGCCTAAACTGGAACCAAAACCAGAGCCTAAGCCAGAGCCTAAGCCGGAACCGAAACCAGAGCCTAAACTGGAACCAAAACCAGAGCCTAAGCCGGAACCGAAACCAGAGCCTAAACTGGAACCCAAAACCAGAGCCTAAGCCAGAGCCTAAGCTGGAACCGAAACCAGAGCCTAAGCCGGAACCGAAACCAGAGCCTAAGCTGGAACCAAAACCAGAGCCTAAGCCGGAACCGAAACCAGAGCCTAAGCCGGAACCAAAAACCAGAGCCTAAGCCGGAACCAAAACCAGAGCCTAAGCCGGAACCAAAACCAGAGCCTAAGCCGGAACCAAAACCAGAGCCTAAGCTGGAACCAAAACCAGAGCCTAAGCCGGAACCAAAACCAGAGCCTAAGCCAGAGCCTAAGCCGGAACCTAAACCAGAGCCTAAGCCAGAACCTAAACCAGAGCCTAAGCCGGAACCAAAACCAGAGCCTAAGCCGGAACCGAAACCAGAGCCAAAACCGGAACCAAAACCAGATCCTAAGCCTGAGCCTAAACCGGATCCAAAACCGGAACCAAAACCAGAGCCTAAGCCGGAACCAAAACCAGAGCCTAAGCCAGAGCCGAAACCGGTGAAACCAAACAAACCAGTGGAACCAACAAAACCAACTCCTGAAGTGAAGGAAAAAATAACATCATATGTAGATGAAAAAGGAAAAGAAATCAATCCTTCAGATAAAGGAACGAAGAATAAGAAAGATATTCCAGAGTACATTTATAAAGAAACTAAGAAAGATAAAGATGGAAATACAACGCATGTATATCGTCAAGTTATAACAAGTTATGTAGATGAAAAAGGAAAAGAAATCAACCCTTCAGACAAAGGAACGAAGAATAAGAAAGATATTCCAGAGTACATTTACAAAGAAACTAAAAAAAGATAAAGATGGAAATACAACGCATGTATATCGTCAAGTTATAACAAGTTATGTAGATGAAAAAGGAAAAGAAATCAACCCTTCAGACAAAGGAACGAAGAATAAGAAAGATATTTTTAGAGTACATTTACAAAGAAACTAAAAAGATAAAGATGGAAATACAACGCATGTATATCGTCAAGTTATAACAAGTTATGTAGATGAAAAAGGAAAAGAAATCAACCCTTCAGACAAAGGAACGAAGGATAAGAAAGATATTCCAGAATACATTTACAAAGAAACTAAGAAAGATAAAGATGGAAATACAACGCATGTATATCGTCAAGTTATAACAAGTTATGTAGATGAAAAAGGAAAAGAAATCAATCCTTCAGACAAAGGAACGAAGAATAAGAAAGATATTCCAGAGTACATTTACAAAGAAACGAAGAAAGATAAAGATGGAAATACAATCCATGTATATCGTAAAAAAATACAAAACCAGCTGAACCAACAAAAACCAGTTGAACCAACAAAACGTTTAGCTAACACAGGTACAACTGAGACTAATACTGGATTAGCAGGATTAGGATTAGAATCCTAGGTGGATTACTTGCAGCAGCAAGACGTCGTAAAAAAACGACAAAAAAACTAATTTAAAGTTTATAATAAATCTTTAAGTATAGTAAAAAAAGCCCTCGATATTTTTCGAGGGCTTTTTGGGTACGACGGGCATGTCGTACATCTGGGGTGAAAGTCCCAAAGGGCAGTAAGCGTCCAATAACGAGGTATCTATCTTCTGAACATAACTTCCTTGAGAATGATAAAATAAGAATGTACAGTTTTTGACAAAAATAAAAATGTACAAATAGGTTATAATAGTGCATATAAAAAAAGAAAGAGAGAAATATATGTACTTAAACCTAAAAATAAACAAAAAAATATAAAAATAACTCAACTATCAGATTTAGAAAATCTACGAAAACAAATGGAGGTGTTTAACTTGAAACCTAACTTTAGTGAATTAGCTAGAGTTTTTAAAGAAAGATAGACGTACAATAAAAAGACATTATTACCAAGGAAAAAAATAAAACAAACAAGAAATAAGCCATCAAAAAAATTGATGAATACACTGATCTATTAGATAAATTATTAGGAGAAGAATCTATACAAATATTCAAATCAAAAAGAATACTGTGGCAATATTTGGTAGATCAAACAGAATTAAATATCAGCTATTCCGCATTTAGAGCCTATTTATTAAAGAATTCAAAATACAATGATTACTTTAAAAACAAATCCCATAAGAATTCTAAAGCTATACTCAGAGTAGAAACTATTCTCGGAGAACAAGCCCAAATAGATTGGAAAGAAGATGTGAAATTCATAACTAAATATGGAGAAAAATTATCTTTAAAATGTATTTTTGTATGGTTTTATCATACTCAAGATATAAAATATTTCATGTAACACTTTCAAGAAGTCAAGATGTCTTAATTTCATGTATAACTGAATGCTTAGAACATATTGAAGGAGTTCCAAAAAGTAATTGTATGTGATAATATGAAAACTACAATGGATAAAGCGCGAACTGTTAAGACATCTGGAGTAATTAATATAAAGTTTCAAGAATATGCAAAAGAGATGGGATTTGAATTGAAACCATGTGTAGCATACAGACCACAAACAAAAAGGTAAAGTAGAAAATATAGTAAAATTACTAGATGAAATATATGCTTATAATGGTAAGTTAGATTATACAGAATTAGTAGAATTGGTGAATAAAATAATGATGAGATGGAACCTACAAGTGCATCAAACAACAAGAGAGATTCCAATAATCAGCTTATCAAAAAGAAAAAGATTCCTTACTACCATTACCACATGAGAAAAATAAGGAATCGCTATAAAATAACAACCCCTACAAGTAAAAGTAAATAAACAAGCAATGATTTCTTTACAAGTCCAATCAATATTCAGTACCAATTGAATATATAGGTAAGAAACTAAATCTACAAGTAGAAGATAATTATTTATACCTATATGATAACATGAAATTGGTAGTAAGTCATTTATTAAGTGAAAAAAATTAAATTATAAAGAAGCTCATTATGAGCAATTTGTTAAACACACTTGGAATGATATAGATGAGAAAAGATTAAAAGAACAAACTAAAAAGAAATCTAGCGATAATAGGAGAACGATTCAATGATAACAAATAGATCTAATTATACTAGATTAAAAAGAGAATTTAGAATATCTTAATTTAAAGCAATTCAACCACAGACTAGATGAGATAATAGAACTAACTCAAAAATAGAACAATGTCGGTAATAGATATTCTATTGAAACTAACAGATTATGAAGTAGATGTGAAAAAGCAAAATGTAAAAAGAATCTATGATTAAAGTAGCTAATTTCCCTTATAATAGATCATTAGATGATTTTTGATTTTTTTCATTCAATTCTGATATAAATGAATTAGAAATAAGGAACTTAGCTAGTTTAAATTTTTATAGAAAACAATAAAAAAATTTAATATTTATAGGTAATAGTGGTGTTGGAAAGACTCATTTAGCAATAGCGATTGGAAGATTAGCAGCTAGTTCCGGTATTCAACATATTTTTATAAAATGTCATGATTTAATAGCAAACTTAAAAGCCGCTCTAGCTGAAAATAGGCTAGAGCAGCGATTAAAAACACTATTCAAAGTATAGATTATTGATTATAGATGAAATTGGTTATTTACCTTTAGAAAAAGGTGATGAGCGGTTATTATTCCAACTAATAGACCGACGTTATGAAAAGAAGAGCATAATAGCCACATCTAATATTCCATTTTTCTGAATGGGCTACATTATTTAGTGATGACAAAGTGGCTTCAGCTATACTTGATAGACTGCTTCATCATGCCCATGTAGTACCTATTATAGGTAATTCTTATCGACTAAAAGATCATGTTAGTTTTTGAATAATTGTACATTTTTTTATTTTTGTCACTTTTGTACATTTTTTTATATTGACATTTACAACTTCCTTTATAATAAAAACATAAAAGAAGAAATGGAGGAAAACAAAATGTCAAAAACAAATTGTACTATTAGACGTGGACTATTCATCAAAAAAAGAAGGGAAATCTAATATGATTTTTAATGAAACTCTGTAAGGGGAAAAATGGAATAGGTGTTTTACGATTCCCTTGATAAAGTATAATTAAAATTGATATTGGATGCTTACCATCTAAAAAAATCATATTATAAAAGTTAAATATATAGTACATTTATGTTTTTATATGGTAAACTAGAATAAATAAATTTGAGAGGTGTAATATGTTAAAAAAATATTAGAAAATGTTTTATCTTCAGGAAGTAATGGAGCAGATGATAAAATTAAAGAATTAATTAATAATATTATTGGTGAGAATCAAGTTCCATCGTTTGTCAGTGATATATTAAACAAAGCATTAGAACAACTAAATCAAGGTGCAGGATCAGCGCTTGTGGCACTCGATGATTAATAAAGTATTAGAATCATATTCTAAGGATAATTCATTAAGTAGTGATATGAGTGAGTTATTTAATATTACTAAGAATAGTGGAAGTGGTCTTAGTGATATAGCTGGAAATATTATTAATACACTAATCAAAAAATAGTTTATGAAAAAGAAGCCGTGTTAATGGCTTCTTTTTGTATATTATTAGCATAACCTATGCTAGCAAGTCTCTCCACCTCAAGAAGAACCAGCTCCTGCAGTGCATCCGTAACAATGCATACCAGTGACAATTCTACGAACACCTGTATGATTATCTACAAGTTGACTTACATGGTTAACTTTACCAGAGATTTTAAGTTTTTCAATATAGTTGAAATCACAATCATATAGTGAACCATCAGGTCCAACAGAAATCATATTTCTACACATAAGCCCTGGCAATGTTGCAGGATTGTATGCTTTATAAAGTTTGTTCATATAACCTTCGTATAAATCTTCTCTATGTAAAAAAATTCAGAGAATCTTCCTATAGGATTGTTTTGTTATTGCGAATAAATTATTAAAGACAATTTCAAAATTGTCATATAGTTTTTTCTTATAAGTTTTTTCTAGTGCTTCTTGTTTAGGAGGTAAAAACGCTCCATTTGGGTTATAGACTAGGTTTAAGATAAGGTCTTCTTCTTTACCATAACCTAGTTCATTTAGTCTTCTTAGTACTTCTATTGACTTAGGAAAAACACCTTTTCCACGTTGCTTAGCTACGACCTTTTCGTTGTAATAGGGTAGAGATGCAACTACTTGAACTTTTAAGTCACGATATAGTTCTGGTATGTCTCTATAAGCTGGAACATCAAGGATGATTAGATTTGTCCTTACAATTATGGTCTTTGCATACTGAGCGATTTCTTTTTAAAAAAACCATCTAAAGTTTGGATTCATCTCAGGGGCACCACCTGTAATATCCATCGTTTTATATCTACCAACCTTAAATGCTTCAATTATCTGTTCAAAAGTTTCTCGAACCATATTATTTTTTCTTGTAGGTCCACCATCAACGTGACAGTGACTGCATGTAATATTGCACAAACTACCTACGTTGATTTGCATAATTTCAGGAAATTCTTCAGTTAATAAATATTGTTTTTTTCCTCAACTTGGTCAAAAAAATTTAGGGATATTTAACTCTGTCATAATAATATTAGTTTGTTAATTTATCAGATAATTCTTTACTTTGAAGACCGTGTACAAGAGTAATACCAGCTTTCATTGCTGCAGCAACGTGAATAGCTTCTGCGATTTGATCTTGATCGCATCCTTCTTCTAAACAAGTACTAGTATAAGCATCAATGCAATAAGGACAAGCTTCAGCATGAGCTACAGCAAGTGCAATAAGAGCTTTTTTTCACGAGTTGTTAGTTCACCTTCAGCCATAACATTACCGTAGTAATTCATAAAGTTTTTTTCCAGTAATCAGGAGCGTCTTCACCAAATTTTTCCTTCGCCAAATTCTATTAAATGTTTCTTTTTAAAATAATCTGCCATATTTATTCTCTCCTTTAAAATTTGTATATAAATTTATTATATGTTAGTTTGCATAAATAATCAATGAAATTGCCCAATTTATCTAGTACAGAGGTTATGTAAGATTTAGAAAAAAATATGGTTCTAAAAAGTATCTAATCAGTTATCTTACATCTTTATACATTTTTAGCTATTTCTTCAACAGGAACACCACGACGATACATTTTTTTGGTACTGTTGCATTTGCCACATTGTTTTTTTGCAGTATGATTTTTATATCTTCTTGTAGATGTAGTGATAGGAGAGTCAATTACTGTAATTTTATAACTTAACGCACTTAAATCTTCTGATAGTTTATAATCTTCCATTAAAGGCATATCTTTATATCCTCCAACTTCATTAAAAACTTTCTTGGTTAGAAATATCGCTTGATCTCCAAAGGCAAGGTTAGTAATACTTGCACGCATATTAGAAACAAGTGAATTTATCCACATAGGAAAACTATTCGGATAGAATCTAATCTTTAGGCAGCCGACTTCAGTTGGGCAAGCAAGTACTTTTTCTATTACATCTTTTTGAAGAACACTATCACAATGAACGAACCATAGGATATCACCTTTAGCAATTTTTTTGCACCATAATTCATCTGATTAGCTCGTCCTTTCTTATCGGAAAGATAATATGAATAACCGAAATAAGTGAGTTCATCTAATATTTCTTTTGTTTTATCTGTAGAACCACCATCAATAAATAATACCTCGTGTTCTTTTATATTATGCAAACAATATAGATTATAAACGAAATCACGTATTGTTTTTTTCTTCGTTATAAATTGGCACAATAATAGTAATCATAAATACACTCCTAAAATAATAGTTAATATAATTATAACATGTAACAAGGTATTTCAAAATGATAATTACCTTTAAATTTAGGACGTAAAGTATTTTTAATAAAAAAATATAAGGAAATATAAAAATATATATTGATCAAATAAACTGTATCTATTGTATAATCACAGTAGATACAAAAAAACGTTTTTATTATCTAATTGAACTATTTAAATTATATTAAAACAGATTAATTAGGAGGAGTATGATGAAAATAAAAAAATTTCTAATTTGTCATCTGTTCCGATATATCAGCAGGTGGCTACACAAATAAAAAGCAACATTCTTAAAGGTAGCTTAAAAATACAATGATCAATTACCTTCTATTAGGAGTTTAGCTAAAGAGTTAGAGGTTGGTATCATTACAGTAAAAAAATCATATGAGGTATTGTTACAAGAAGAGCTAATATATTCAAAAGGTGCTGTTGGATATTTCGTAAATGATATAGATTTAGCTACTGTCTTAACGATAAAAAAAGAAGAATACTTAGACGAACTTAAGAGTATAATTGATAAGGCTGTTAATGATGGACTTAATATAAATGATATTAAGGAAATATTTAATAGTGTATTGGAGGAGAAGAGTAATGATAAAAGTGAATAAATTATTGATTAATAAAAAGAACATTTCAACTTGGACCAATTGATTTGGAGTTAGAAGAAGGGTATGTCTATGCAATTACAGGTAACAGTGGAAGTGGTAAAACATTATTTCTTCAAACATTATTAGGAGGTTTATCTTCAGAGAAAAATGTAATTACTTATGATAATCTAAATTTTCATGAAAAATGAAGTAGATATTAAAAAAACTTTACTCTTATGTGGCAGATAGACCGTTATTCTCTGATTCATTACGAGTAGCTGAGGTGCTTTTATAAAAATATATAAATTAGATGAAAGATTTAATATAGAGAAATGTTTTGAATTTTTTTGAGTAAACATAAAGTATATCGTCATAAGAAAAATATATGAACTATCTCAAGGAGAGAGGAAAATATTATTATTTTCTATAGGAATTTATACAAAATCTAAAGTATTAGTTTTTAGACAATCCATTTTCTGGTGTTGGTTTAATAGCTAGAAAAAGAAATGATAGTACTTCTAGAGAATATATGGATGAAGATAAAACTATTATTATAGTGACTGAAGAACCATATGTAATACAGAGTTTAGCAGATTACATTATTGTTTTTTGAAAATGGGAGAATTACGATTAACGAAGATATCGTCGAATTACAAGCACGATTTAATACAACTAATATAGAGGGTATTTTACTTTCTGTATTGAAAGGAGAGGTTGAAAATGATTAAACAACAATATGAAACTAAATTTGGAGCAATTTGGAATTTAATATCAAGCAGAAATTATAGTATGCCATTATTTTTACAAAAGGATTATATATTTTATATTACTTTTGTTACAATAACTACTATACTAGAATTATTATTTGATAAAACATATATAATATTAGCTCTGATTAGCTCATTAATTATAGTCATAAATGGAAGAAAAATATGATGATCCCTGAGCAACAGTTTATTGAATACCTTCCTATTTCATTTAATAATAAAGCAAGATACATTTATTATACTACATATATAAGTCTATTTGTGGGAGGACTGGTTGCATTTGTGCTTGATTTTTCTGTATCGTAGAGTCAATCCGATTGAGTATAGTTATGCTATAGTTGTAGTTATAGCTTTATCTAATTTAGCGATAATACAGATGATATATACTAAAAAAATCATTTATATACTTTTATTTTTAGGAGATATTTTAATTAACCAATTAATAGTAAGCATATTTAGATTTTCATTACTTGAGTTTATAGTGGATTTACAGGACCAAAATATGATAGTGCACAATTTAATATTATAAAATTATTATTGTTAATAGTAATTACAATAGTTTATCACTTTGTGAGTGTAAATATTATAAGCAACAGTAAAAGGGATACTAAAGTAAGTAAAAAGGATAGAATAAAACTTATATTAATTTTTGTTGTTGTTGTTGTCAAGTTCAAGTGGATATAAATTTTTATAAAGATGCTAGTAAAGGCTATGCAGAAGGTTTTTGCAGAAGGAGTAAAAAGAAGCTTCTAAAGAAGCGTCTAAAAGTAGGATTAGTCATAGGTTACAATAAGGAATAAAATAAAAAAATTTGAAAGAGGCTTAAAATACTGTATAGCGAGCCTCTTTTTGTATAGAAGATAAAATCTAGTCAAAAGAGAAGATAAAAAAAGAAGACTTGGATAACCAAATCTTCTTATAATTAATATTTCTTATTTAAATTCTGCTGTGTTAACACGAACTCCAGGTCCCATAGTTGTAGTTACAGCTACAGATTTGAAGTAAGTTCCTTTAGCAGCAGCTGGTTTAGCTTTAGCTAAAGCGTCTTGAACAGCGTTGAAGTTCTCAACTAAGTCTTCAGTTGAGAATGAAACTTTACCGATTGGAGTGTGAACAACACCAGCTTTTTCAGCACGGTATTCAACTTTACCAGCTTTGATTTCATTAACTGCTTTAGTAACGTCCATAGTTACAGTACCAGTTTTAGGGTTTGGCATTAATCCTTTAGGTCCTAATACACGACCGATTTTACCAACTTCTCCCATCATGTCTGGAGTAGCTACGATTACGTCAAAATCAAACCAACCTTGTTGGATTTTAGTGATGTATTCACCTTGTCCTACGTAGTCAGCTCCTGCTGCTTCAGCTTCTGCTGCTTTATCACCTTTAGCAAAAACTAAAACTTTAGCAGTTTTACCAGTTCCTTTAGGAAGAACTACTGCTCCACGAACTTGTTGATCGTTTTTACGAGTGTCAACTCCTAAACGGAATGCAACTTCTACAGTTGCGTCAAAATTTACTGTACTTGTTTTTTTAGCTAATTCGATTGCTTCTACTACAGAGTATAGACTAGAAGAATCTACTAATTTAGCTGCTTCAAGATATTTTTTACCTTTTTTTGCCATTATAATTATCCTCCTATTCTCCTATTAAGATACCCATACTTCTTGCAGTACCTTCAATCATACGCATAGCTGCTTCAACAGAAGCTGCATTTAAATCTTCCATTTTTAGCTCAGCGATTTCTTGAACTTGTGCTTTTGAAACTGTAGCAACTTTGTCACGGTTAGGAACAGAAGATGCTTTTTCAATTTTAGCAGCTTTTTTAAGTAATACTGGAGCAGGTGGTGTTTTAGTAACGAATGTAAATGAACGGTCTTCATATACTGAGATTACTACTGGAATGATTAATCCTGCTTGGTCTTGTGTACGAGCATTGAATTCTTTACAGAATCCCATGATGTTTACACCAGCTTGACCTAACGCTGGACCAACTGGTGGAGCTGGGTTAGCTTTACCTGCTGGTACTTGTAATTTAACAACTTTTATAACTTTTTTAGCCACGATAAAACCTCCTATATATTTTTCGTGATGTGGTCATTTGAACGTCTTTAGATTTTTTTCGTTCTCCCACTCAATCAAGTTTTTGTATTTTTTTACATACTTGAATATAATATCACAATGGATAAGTAATTGCAAGTGTTTTGATAAGTTTTTTTTAAAAATTCTAACTTTATAACCATGAGTAAAAATATTTCTACTTAATTATTGAGTAGATAGTAAAATAATACAACTAAGTTTATAATTATTCAAGTAATAACTATAAAAAAATTGCTATAAGAATTCGAATTATTCAAATTTATAAGTACTATATTATATAGTAGAAAAAAATTTGTAGATAGAGTTTTTTCCCTAAGTGAACTATTGACATTTCTCTATAGGTAGTGTAGAATTGTAATTATGGTATGTGACAATTTATTCGAATTTTAATTGTCGAATAGTTGTTATATCATAATAAAAAAATTTTTTTCAAAAATAGAAAGAGGTTGCAAGATGATTTATGGAATAATCAGTGTTGCAGCTTTACTTGTTGGACTTTTATTTGGATATATCATTTCAAAAAAATTCTATTCAAAAAAAATTAGAATTATCTAAGCAAGATGCTGATCATATTGTTGGAGAAGCAAGAAAAGAGGCTAGATATATAGTAGAAAAAAAGAAACTACTATGGCCAAAAAAAGAGGCTGAAGAGATAATTAATATTGCTAATAAAGAAGCAGAATTTAAAAAAACAAGATATTCAAAGACAAGAAGATAGAATCGTTCAAAAAGAATCTTCATTAGAACGTCAAACAGAACTTTTTAAATAAAAAGATGAATTGTTAAGTTCAAGAGAGATGAAATTGGAAGAAAAATCTCAATTACTTGAAGAAAAAAAAGTACTGAGATTAATCAACTTAAGATTCAATAAGAAACAGAGTTGCAAAAGAATTGCAAACTTAACAGAAGAACAAGCTCGTGAAGAGATTATGGCCGCAGTTGAAACTGATATGGCTAAAGATATGGCAATATATATAAGAAATAAAGAACTAGAGGCGAAAAGCGTTGCTGATAAACGTGCTAAAGAACTTATTGTTCAATCGTTACAACGTTTTGCAACAGATGTAGTTAGTGAAACTACAGTATCTGTGGTAGATCTTCCTAGTGATGATATGAAAGGTCGTATTATCGGTCGTGAAGGAAGAAATATTCGTACTTTAGAAACATTAACTGGTGTTGACTTAATTATTGATGATACTCCAGAAGCAGTTATCCTTTCTGGATATGATCCAATTCGTCGTGAAATTGCTAAAACAGCGATTAAATCACTTATCGATGATGGACGTATTCACCCTTCAAAAATTGAAGAAGCTGTTGACAAAGCGCGTAAAAATATTGATCAAGTTATTAGAGATGCTGGGGAACAAGCTACATTTGATCTTGGAATACACAATATGCATCCAGACTTAGTTAAAATTGTCGGTAAGTTAAAATATAGAACAAGTTATGGTCAAAATGGACTACAACACTCTATGGAAGTAGCGTATATTTCTGGACTTATCGCGGCTGAGCTAGACTTAGATGTAGCAACAGCTCGTCGTGCAGGTCTACTACACGATATTGGTAAAGCACTTGATCATGAGATTGAAGGTTCTCACGTTGAAATTGGTGTTGCTTTTAGCACTTAAATATAAAGAAAATGCTATTGTTGTTAATGCAATTGCATCACACCATGGTGATACTGAACCTACAAATCCTATTTCTGTCATTGTTGCCACAGCGGATGCACTTTCTGCATCACGCCCAGGAGCTCGAAGAGAGTCATTAGAAAACTATATTAAACGTCTACAAAAACTTGAAGAAATCGCAAATGAACACAAAGGTGTTGAAAAAACATTCGCTATTCAAGCAGGTCGTGAGATTCGAGTAATCGTAAATCCTGAAGAAGTAGATGATACAAAAACTTACAAAATTGCCAAAGAAGTTAAAAATAAAATCGAAGAAACGATGCAATACCCAGGAAACATTAAAGTTAATGTTATCCGTGAGGTTAGAGCAGTTAAGCTTGCAAGATAATAAATTAAGCGATTGGATTGTCCAGTCGCTTTTTTGTATGGTTAGACGTATATAGATTTTTAATATTTATTCCTTTAAGTTATATAAAAAAATTATAATTAATTTCTCATGTAGTTGTTAAAAATATGTATAAAATAAATAAAAATTTAATAGCAGATTGATATCGATTCTATATTTTAGTTGGAAACTTTATAATTAAAAAAATAATAAATATGAATATTTGAAAAATATAAAAATATATATCTATATTTTTATGAGGGGATATAACGATGAAATATAGAGTAATTCAGTCAAATAGTAATGAAGTAAGTGAAATGATATTTAATTAATAATTTTTTTGATATATATTAAAATAAAAAAATATATAATAAGGTACTATAGATACTGCGTTTGTTAATAAAAATTCATTGTTGTATAATATCTGTAGAATATTATAAGGAGACAAAAAGTTATGTCAGAATATATACATACAAAGGCTTATTTAGAGCCTCAAGAATTATATGAATACACTAGTAAAAAAAGGTGTGGCTAAAGCTTCGGGAAGCTTAAAATATATGTTAAGTTTAGGTTTCTTAGGTGGTGCTTTTATAGCAGTAGGGTACCTTGCTTATCTAAAAGTTGCAGGATCTCATCCCTCATGAGTTTGGAGGATTAGGTGTCTTATTAGGTGCAGCTGTCTTTCCAATTGGATTAATATGTATATTAGTAGGTGGTGGAGAATTAATAACTAGTAATATGATGGCAGTTACATTAGCATTTTTTAATAAAAAAGTTAGTCTAGGAATGCTGGTGAAAAATTTAATTATTATTACTTTAGCAAATTTAGTAGGAGCTGTTTTTGTGGCGTATTTTTAGGACATGTGACTGGATTGACTGAAGGGGCGACATTTGCAAAAACTTTAGCTACTGCTGAATCAAAAAGTTAACTCAACTTTTTGGCAAGGTGTATTTTCAGGTGTTGGGTGTAACTGGTTAGTAGGTATGGGAGCATGGTTATCTTTCTGTGCTAAAGACGTAAGTGGAAAAAAATAATTGGGACATGGTTTCCAATTATGACATTCGTAGCTGTTGGTTTTCAACACGTTGTAGCCAATATGTTCGTTATACCAGCAGCAATGTTTGGTGGTGCTAATATTACACTAATGCAGTTTTTTTAATAATATGTGTGTAATTTTTTTAGGAAATTTTTTTAGGTGGAGCGCTATTAGTTGCAGGTTTATATACAATAGCCTATAAAAAGAATGATTAAAAATATTATAATTATAATAACTGTTGGAAAAACGTTTTATTTCTAATGGTTATTATTTTTTTGAAAAAAATAATTAATATAGATATATTTGTATACTTTTAGACAAATAGAGATGTAGAAGGTTTATTAATTTGTATACATTTTAATGAAATCTGTATTAAAAACAGGGGTTGAAAAAAATATCATTGTTATTGTATAATCTTTTATTGTAGATATAAAAAAAGGTGTATCTATGTAATTATTATAAATTTTTAAGGAGAGTGTTATTATGACAAACACTGTAGAATCTAAAGTATTTTTTTAGAGCCACAAGAAACTTACGAGTTAACTTGTAAAAAGGTGTTGCTAAAGCGACTGCGAGCCTTAAATACATGTTAAGTTTAGGATTCTTAGGTGGTGCATTTATTGGGGTAGGTTTCTTAGCTTTACTTCGTGTATCTGGATCAATTCCCTAAAGAATTTGGAGGAATTGGTGCATTATTAGGAGCATCTGTTTTTCCCAATCGGACTTATTTGTATTTTTAGTAGGTGGTGGAGAGTTAGTTACAGGTAATATGATGGCTGTAACTGTTGCATGGTTTAATAAGAAAATTAGTTTTAAACTATTGGCTAAAAACATGGTTGTTATTACATTTGCAAACCTTGTAGGTTCACTAGTTATTGCTTATTTCTTAGGGCATTTAACTGGATTAACTGGTGGAGCTATTGCAGCTAAAACTATTTCAGCTGGTGAATCAAAAAGTATACTTAACATTCTGGCAAGTATTCTTCTCAGCTGTAGGTTGTAACTGGTTAGTAGGTATGGCAGTGTGGTTAAACTTCGCTGCTAAAGATGTAGGTAGTAAAATGTTTGGTGTATGGTTCCCAATTATGACATTCGTTGCTATTGGATTCCAACACTTGGTTGCGAACATGTTCGCAATCCCAGCTGCTATGTTTGAAGGTGCAAATATCTCAGTTTTACAATTTATCCAAAAACATGGGTACTGTATTTTTAGGTAACTTTGTAGGTGCTGTTACATTAGTTTCTGCTCTTTACACATTTGCTTATAAAAAAATAAGAAATAGTTATATAAATACAGATTTGCATTAAAAGTATTAGTAAATATAAAAAGATGAAGTAGAGTCAATTCACTACTTCATCTTTTTTATTAATGGCTTTAGCCAGTTGAGGAGGCGAAGTCTCCGAAACAAAAACCACCCGCTATGCGGGTGTGAGATAAGAGTTAAACATTGAAAAAAATCATCCTTTCTTGATAAAAATAAGAGTAGTTCAAGCTCTAAAATAAAGAAAGGATGATTTTTAATTATGGCAAATAAACATAATAGTTTATCGCATACAAAGTGGTTATGTAAATACCATATTGTATTTACACCTAAGTATAGACGAAAAAAATAGAATTTAATCAATACAAACGAGATATAGTAGATATAATAAAAAGGTTATGTAAGTATAAAGGAGTGAAATAATAGAAGGGCATATAATGCCAGATCATATACATTTGCTGTTATCAATACCACCCAAATATAGTGTATCAAGTTTTATGGGGGTATTTGAAAGGGAAAAAGTTCACTGATGATATTTGATATGCATGCAAATCTAAAATATAAGTATGGGAATAGAAAGTTTTGGGCAGAAGGATACTATGTAAGTACAGTAGGTTTAAATGAAAGTACAATAAAAAAATATATCAGAGAACAAGAGGCGCATGATATTGCAATTGATAAATTGACAACAAAAAGAATATACAAATCCATTTGGAAATAAGAAAAATAGATAAACCCGTTTAACGGGTAGCGGGCGTAAAAAAATACAATAGGGCTTGAACGAATGTGAAAGCCAGCACCTTGAGGTGCGTGTTAGTAACAAAGGGTTATACCTGAAGAGAAAAACCACCCCTTTTCAGGGGTGGTCATTATTTTTTATATAGTTAGGTTTTCTGTAGTATATTAGGAAAAAGATTCCAAATCATTAAACTTGGAATCTTTTATTTTTATATTATTCTTCTACTTTTAACAACCCATCCGAATTTATCTTCAACTTTTCCCTAATTGGATACCAGTAAGTAGGTTGTAGATTTTTTGAGTCCATTCTCCCGGGTTTATCATCTTTGATAAGTTCTAATTTCTTAGTACCATCGAATAATTCACCAACTGGGGCAATTACTGCAGCAGTACCACATAAGAATACTTCTTCAAGTTTTCCGTTGTCATATGCTTCATAAACTTCTTCTAGAGATAGTTTTCTTTCTTCTACTTTTTCACCTAATGATTTAAGTAATTCTAATACTGATGCACGAGTGATACCTGGAAGGATAGAACCGTTTAATTCAGGTGTAACGAATGTTCCATCGATTTTGAAGAAGATGTTCATCGCTCCTCCTTCTTCGATGTATTTTTGTTCTACTCCATCAAGCCATAGAGATTGAGAGTAACCAAGTTCTTGTGCTTTCTTTTGACCTTTAAGAGATCCAGCGTAGTTACCTGCAGTTTTAGCGAATCCGAATCCACCACGTACAGCACGTACATATTCGTGTTCTACGAAAATTTTATTTGGTTGAAGTCCAGCTTTGAAGTAGCTTCCTGATGGAGATAAGATGATTATAAACTTAACTTCGTTGTTTGGATGTACTCCAAGAGCCTCTTCTGATCCGTATAAGAATGGTCTTACATATAGTGAAGTCCCTTCAGATTTTGGAATCCAGTCTTTATCGATAGAGATTAATTTTTTAAGAGCTGCTAATGCGAACTCTTCATCCAATTGTGGTAAAGCTATACGGTCTGATGATTTGTTTAAACGTCTAAAGTTTTGTTCTGGACGGAATAAAACAGCTTCTCCGTTAGCGTTGTATGCTTTCATTCCTTCAAATACACTTTGTCCATAGTGTAGTACGTTTAAAGCTGGAGATACTGGGATTGGTCCATAAGGTACGATACGTGGATCATACCAGCCTTTGTCTGCTGACCAGTCCATAACGAACATGTGATCAGTGAACACCGAACCAAATCCTAATTTATCATCTGGTGTTTTTCTTTTGGATTAGTAGTAAGTTCTACTTTTTATATCATTTACAGTTAGTTTTGTCATAATTATATTACTCCTTTTTTTCTTAACAATTAATTTTAAAAAAATTTCTTAAAAAAATATTATAATACTAATCTAAGTTTTTTTCAATACTTTTCTTTAAATTTTCTGAAATTTTAATTGAAATATCCGAAATTACATGTTGAAAATTTTATGAAGATGCTATAAAATATTATTAAATCATTGTTTATAATTTGATTTAATATTGTTGATTGTAATTCAAATTTTTTTGAAAATATGTTACAATATTAGAGATGTTACATTAACAATGTATCTAAAATACATAAAAAGGAAGATAGATATATGGAAATAAAAAAACATTAGAAAATAAATTTAACACATCTTTAGCTAATCTTACGGATCACCGATAAGAGAATTTGACAGATATGCTTCTTCTATAGAAGGTATTATTAAATTGACATTAGGTGAACCAGATTTTTGATACTGCTGAAGAAGTAAAAGAAGCAGCAAAACGTGCTTTTAGATAATAATAGAACACATTATTCAGTAAATAATGGTATTGAAGAATTACGAACAGCTTGGGCTGAAAATTTAGAGAAAAGATATAATTTAAATTATAGTCCTGAGGAAGTTATCGTAACAATTGGTGCTTCTGCAGCTATAGAGCACACGATTTCAGCCATTACAAATGAAGGGGATACTATTTTTAGTGGTAACACCTTATTTCTCAGCATATGAAGGTGTGGGTATTTTTAAATAAATGTAATATTAAGTTTATTGATACTGTTGATAATGGTTTTAAAGTTCTTCCTAGTGATTTAGAAAAAGCCCTAGAAGAAAATAAAGATGCTAAAGCTATTTTAATTAACTATCCTAACAATCCAAGTGGGGTTTCATATACAAGAGAAGAAGTAAAAGCAATTGCTGATGTATTAGGAAATATGATATATTTGTAATTAGTGATGAAATATATGGAGATATTACGTACAATTATAAACACACATCATTAGCAGAATTTATACCAGAACAAACAGTTCTAATTAGTGGATTATCTAAATCTCATGCTATGACAGGATGGCGTGTAGGATTTATTGCTGCTCCATTAGCAATGATTAGAAAAATAGGTGTATTCCACCTGTTTACCGTATCTGGTGCAGCTACATTTATTCAAGATGCAGCAGTAGTTGCTTTAAATGATGCAAATGTAGATAAATACAACCAAAATATGATTGAAACATATAGAGAAAGAAAAGATTATATGGTTCCCAAACTTCGTGAATTAGGATTTGAAATTCCTGAAATTGATGGAGCATTTTATATCTTCGCTAAAATTCCAGCTGAATATCGTGACTTAGGTGCGATGGAATTTTGTAAATTATTAGCGAAAGAAGCTCGTGTTGGGGTTATTCCTGGTACAGCATTTGGGAAAGCGTACAACGACTTCTTTAGAATTAGTTATGCAACGAGCATAGAAAACATTAGAGAGGCTGTTGAAAGAATTTCTCAATTTATGAATAAATAATATAGTAGAAAGGTTATTTAAATGAAAGGTAAATTCATAACAGTAGAAGGTTCAGATGGTTCAGGGAAAACGAGCTTTATCAACTTTGCTATAGAATATTTAAAAGAAAAGGGGTATAAAGTTATAACGACACGTGAACCAGGAGGTACAGATTTTAGTGAAAAAGTAAGAGAGCTTCTTTTTGATAGTTCAAATGATATTGACGCTAAAACTGAAAGTCTACTATTTTGTGCGAGTCGTCGTGATCATATAGTAAAAAAAATACTACCATATGTAAATGATGGGTATATTGTAATCTGTGATCGTTTTGTTGATAGTTCAGTAGCTTATCAGTCTTATGGTCGTGGTCTTAATAAGCAAGATATACTAGATATTAATGCCTATGCAACTGATAATTTAGAGCCGGATTTAACATTATACTTTTGTGTAGATGTTGAAGTAGGGTTAGCTCGTACCAAAAAAATAGAGATGACAATAATCGAATGGATCAAGAAAGTTTAGATTTTTTTATAAAAAAATGTCAAACGCGGTTATGATGATCTTTCAAAAAGAATATAGTGAACGTATTAAAGTAATTGATGCTGGTGATACGTATGATAATGTGCAAAAAAGGCACTTTCTATATTGGAAGGATTTTTGAACAATGAACTTTAGTAAAGATACAGTTGTAATAAAAATCTTTAACAAATACATTAAAAACCAATAAACTATCCCATGCCTATCTAGTAGTAGGCGAGGATAGTTTATATTCTGATGAGTTTATTTTAAGTTTTGTTAAAGCAATTTTTTTGTTTAGAAAAATAAAGATAAAAGAATTTTTATAGTTGTGAAAAATTGTAAAAACTGCAATAGTATAAATCATGGGAATTATGTTGATTTTTTTATAAACTAGCAAGTGAAACTTCGATAAAGAAAGATGAAACCAAAACATTAAAATCCGATTTAAGTGTAAAATCATTTTATGGTAAGAAGATTTACTGGATAAAAGATATTGAAAAAAATGACTGAGCAAGCAGCTAATAGTCTTCTTAAATTCTTGGAGGAACCAGAAGATGATATTATTGCTATTCTTAGTTGTAAAAATATTAGTGCAGTACTACCGACTATTATTTCACGATGTCAACAGATAAAAATTAGTAGGGCAAAGTGAAAATGATGAAGTTGAAACTAATGAGGAGTTAACTAAACTAATAGTTGAGTATACCAAAAGATATAGTAGAAAACCTCATCTAGCAAATATTTATATCTTAGAAAAATTAAAAACAAAAGAAGATATAGTTGAATTTTTTTAATCACTTGAGCATTCAAACAACTAATAGTTATACTGATAAAAATTTACACGATGTAGTTAATATTAGTAAAGTTCAGGAGAAAATTTTTATTAGCTTTTAAGTGATTTTAATTCTAATGTAAATGCAACCTTAGTATTAGAGAAATTTCTTTTTACAATTTTTATTAGATAATAATAATTTAGATTTTTTTATTGTGAGGTTAGTATGGAAGATAATTTAAGAATTGATATAGTTTCGAAAAAAATTATAAAATCTTACAAAAAAAGTTGATTATTATAGTATGTCAACAGATTCTTTTTACTACCTTATTTTTATGAATGTACCTAGAAGTTTTTAAGAAAAACATTATCGAACTTTGTAGTGGTAATGGTGGAATTTCAATTATTCTTAGAGAAAAAAATCTGACGCGAAAATTGAAATGTTAGAAATACAAGAAGATTTAGTAGAATTAACTAAAAAAAGTTTAGTGTTAAATGATATAATTAATGTTGATGTGAAAAAAATGGGGATATAAAAAAATGTAAAAAGAGTATTATAGACCGTCATCATTTGATTATGTGATTTGTAATCCACCGTATTTTCCTGTTGAGAATATGCCGAATCAACGAGAAAAAAATTTAATCATAATATTTCACGACATGAGATTTTTATGTAATCTAAGTGATGTAGTTCAAGCGATTAGATATCTTGTTAAACAGAATGGTAAATTTTCATTGGTTCATAGAACTTATAGGATAAGTGATATTATTTCTGAATGTGAAAAATGGATTAGCTATTAAACGAATAAGATTTGTTTACAGTAAACCAACAAGTGAAACTAGTAAGATAGTATTAATAGAAGGAAGTATCTCAAAAGTTAGTGATATTAAAGTAGAACAACCGTTTTATATTTACAATGAAGATGGTAGTTATACAGATGAAATGAAGAAAGTGTATGGTATTTATGAGTAGTTTTATGTATGTAGTTGAGTGTTGCGACAAAAACTTGGTATACTGGATATACGACAGATATTGTTAGAAGAATAAAAACTCATAATGCCAAAAAAAGGTGCGAAATATACTAGAGTAAGAGTACCGGTAGAACTTATATATTATGAAGAATTTGATACTAAGAGTGAAGCAACACGTGCAGAAAGTTCATTCAAAAAAACTAACACGAGGAAAAAGGAAGAGTATATTTTATTAAATTTGGATACAAATAAAAAGCAAGAAATAAAAAGATTTTAATATGAAAATAAAGGATAAATAACTATGTTATATTTAGTAGGAACGCCGATAGGTAATTTAGAAGATATTACATTAAGAGCATTAAGAGTGCTAAAAAGAAGCGGATATTATAGCTTGTGAAGATACAAGAAATACACAAAAAAATTATTGAATCATTATGAAATAAAAAGGTAAAAACTACTTAGTTATCACGAACATAATGAGGATAAGATGAGTGATAAAAATAATTGAATACTTAGAAGATGGATTAGAGATAGCGTTAGTAACTGATGCTGGTATGCCTTGTATTTCAGATCCGTGTTATGTATTAGTTGATAAAGTAAAAAGTGCAGGGCTTGACGTTGTAGCTTTACCGGAGCTAATGCAGGACTTACAGCACTTGTAGCTAGTGGAATAGAATCTTATAATTATACTTTTTATGGATTCTTACCACGAAAAACTAAAGAACTTAAACAAAAGTTAGAAATTATTTTAAGCTCGAAAACAACTGGTATTTTGTATGAAAGTCCACACAGGGTAAAGAACTTAGTGGAAGAAATTTCGAAAATCTCACCGACAAGAAAAATTGCAGTAGCAAGAGAACTTACGAAAATGTTCGAACAAATTGAAACATTTGAAGCTAATGTAATACTAGAAATGCTAGGTGAAAAGATTAAAGAAAAAGGGGAGTTTGTTGTTATTATCTCTCCATCTAGAGAAGAAGAATCTCAAGAAGTTAACCTAGATGATATTGTAGATGAAATATACGAAAAAAAGTACAAAATGGTGAAAAATCAGAAGCTATCAAAAATATTGCTAAAAAAATACGGAATAAATAAAAAAAGAGGTTTATAGTTTGTATCATGAAAAATATGATTAGTTTCATAATAGTAAATATATTAATAGTGATGTTTTTTAATCGCCGCAATACATATTAAAAATATTTTTTCTTGCCATTAACATTTTTTTGTATTCCTAAATATATATATGATTTATAGAAGAAGTTCAGAGTTGGATAAAAATGAACAGAAGAAAAATTATGTTGCATAATGTAAAAGAATTCTTTAGGGTAATTCTAGGATATACCGAAGCACATAATGATGAATTAATTACTAAAGAAGAACTAGATGAAAGAATCAATGAAGAGATTCAGGAGATAGTTTTCAATGATAAAAAGACGAGATCTATAAGTAGAACTCGTCTTTTTGTTTTTTATAAGATAGGTGCTGATTCAAAAATCTAACTTTTTAAAAAGAGTATATGATAACTCATGGTCGTAGTGATTTATTGATATCTAAATGCGCTTTATAAAAAGCTTTTTAGATATCTAATAAACTTTGCAGGGGTAACTCGACAAAATCGATTTTGGAGAAATCACGATTTTTTGAGTCACTCCCATACACAATTTAAATTATTCATTACAATTATTTATAATTCTTTTGATTCTCTCTAATTTTTCTTTCTACGTTTTTTTCCATGTTTTTAGCAGAAAAAGAATACAATTAATGGCATTAACTCTAAAACGACCTAATAACATAGATATCGATAATATCATTTTTAGTAAAATGAGGAATTTTAGAAAAGTTACTCATTGGACCATAGTGATTGAATGCTGGTCCAGCGTTACTAATTGATGTTATTGTTAATGAAATCGCATCTTCAAAATCGTTTATTTGGAAAAGTTATTAAAAAAATAAAATTATAACATATACAAATCCGAATAATAATAAATAATTCGAAAGTGGAGTAGTGTCCTTAATTACTTTCCCATCGATTTTAACCATTGCTATTTTCCTTGGATTTAAAGCTTTACTTATACTTAGCTTGGCATTTTTAACGAAGAAAATAAGTCGAGGAATTTTTATACCTCCAGCTGTACCTCCTGTACATCCTCCAACAATCATAAGTATTAATATTATCATTTTAGAAAATACTGGCCAAATATTAAAGTCGTTATATGTAAAAACCAGTGGTTGATACAACTGATGATACAGTGAAGAATACATCTAATAAACTATGATTTGGTGTATCATATGAACGATAGATATCTAAAAAAACATGATTACAGAAAGAATTCCAATCATCCCAAAAGAACCATCTTAGTTCTTCACTTTTTTAATACTTTAAAATATCTTTTAAAAAAATAATAAAGTAAAGTAAACTAAGATTCATTGAGAAAAATAAGCATAAATATCGCAATTACAACTGTAACATAAGTGCTGTTATAATATGCAATACCTGCATTTCTTACTGAAAAGCCACCAGTTCCAGCAGTTGAAAATGCAAGATTAATACTATCAAAGAATCCAACTCCACCAAACATTAAAAATAGAAATAGCATGATTGTTAGCGCTATATATATTCCATATAAATAAATTGCTGTTTGTTTCATAGAAGAGACGACTTTACCGAAATATGGACCTGGAACCTCTGCTTTAGCTATATGAATAGTATGAGGTGATCGAGGTAAGACTGCTAGTGCAAAGACGATAACCCCCATTCCTCCGATGAAGTGAGTGAAGCTTCTCCAGAATAATAAACTTTTATTTAATGCTTCAATATCTTCCAGTATAGTTGAACCAGTAGTAGTGAATCCACTAACTGTTTCGAAAAAAACTATCGATATAATGAGGTATTTCTCCTGACAAATAGAAAGGTAATGCTCCAAGTAATGAAAAAGATAACCCAAGTAAAGTGTTACAATTACATATCCTTCTCTTTTATAAAAATCACGCTCGATAACATCTCTTGTTGAAAAAAATGTAATATTAATGCTAGAACAAAACAAATCATAATTGTTACGAAAAATGAATTTGTAACATTGGAAGGTTCTTTATAAATAAATGATACAATAGTAGGAAGAATTAGTAATCCAGCTAAAAGTATCATCATTTTTTTCCTAGAACGTGAAAAAAATCATTTTAAAAATTCATAGGTTACCTCCCAACAAGAATGTCATCAATATGTTCAAGTTTTTTTGTTGATAACTAACTACGACTACATTATCATTCACTTTAATTTCATCATCACCATTTGGGAAGATTTGTTTATTATTACGAATTATAAATGCTATAAGCATATTATCGTTAATATCAAGATCTTTTAATTTAATACCGATAACTTTTGAATTTTCGCTTGAAATTTTTAAATTCAATTACTTCAGCTTTTATTATTCGATATCCTATAGAAGTTTTTCTATATCTGTTGTACGGCTACATTGTAAAGATTTTTGTATGTTTTTTTATTATATTTCCTACTATTTCTTTTAGGAGTGATATAAGAATATTGACCGATATCCTCAGCTATCTGTTTTAGAGATGCACGGTTAACTTTTGCGACAGTTTTCTTTTATACCAAGTTTATGTGCATATAAATTAATTATGATATTTTCTTCATCAAGTCCAGTTAATGAGATACAACTATCAAATGTTTGAATCCCTTCTTCGATTAATGTATCACGATCGCTACCATCAGCCCAAATAACATCGATATCAGGATATGTTTCGCTAAATGAAATAGCTTTTTTTGTTTATCGAGTTCTATTACTTTAGTGTAAAAATGAAACTTTTTGTAAAAAAATTCTACAAGGTAATGAGCAACTTTTCCACCACCAATAATTAGAGAAGAAGTTATTTTCTTTTCTAGATTATCTTTATTTCCTAGTAGTTTATAGAATTTTTTTAAGTTTTTTTATTAGAAGCGGTTATATGAACTTTATCTCCAACTTCAAAAAAATATAGTTTCCACGAGGTACAAAAACTTCTCCTTTTTCTTTCTACTAAACATACAAGTGAAGGGAAATCTATATATTTTCTACTTTCAATTAGAGACACTCCTTTGAGTAAACTGTTCTCATTTATTATAACTTCTAGAATATTAAATTTATTGTTAGAAAAAAACTCTCGACTTTAGTAGCAGTTGGATATTTTTAACATATAAAAAAATTTGTTTTGGCTGCTTCGTACTCAGGGTTAACCATAAGATCTATCCCTAGAGATTGTTTAATAAATTCTTTTGTTTTAGAATATTCAGGGTTACGAATTCTCGCTATTGTATATTTTGCACCCATTTGTTTAGCTGCAATACAAGCTATCATGTTGATTTCATCACTTGTAGTAACAGAAATAAACATATCAGAATTAGCTGCATCTGCTTCTGCTAAAATATCTGAATTTGCTCCATTACCAACTAGTCCGTTGATATCGTAAGTTTCAACAAGTTTTTCAACACGACGTTCATTTGTGTCTATAATTGTGACTTCATCAAATGTGTTAGAAAAAAATCCTCACAAAGAAGTTCTCCGACTTTTCCGCCACCGACTATAATTACTTTCACTTTCATACTCCTTTTTTTAATGATATTCATATTATAACCTAAAATAAAATAAATTACCATAAAGCTTTATAGTTATGATAGTATTAACAAGAAGAAATATACTTTTTAGAAATAATATTACACACTTAACAAAGCATAAGGATTAATTATATAAAAAAATATAATTTGTATATATAGCAAATATAAATTTTAAAAATAGGGAAAAAAATTAGAGATATAATAAAGATTATAATTTAGATAGGTGTAATAAAGGCTACAGGGGCTGATCCAAAAGTCCTAAATTTTTAACAAAGTGTATATGATAATTCATAGACGCAGTGGTTTATTGATATCTAAATTCGCTTTAAAAAGCTTTTTAGATATCTAATAAACTTTGCGGGGGTGACTCGACAAAATCGATTTCTCCAAAATCACGATTTTTTTGAGTCACTCCCATTGTGTTTGAAATGAAAATGATGTTAGTGGGATAATATAAATATTTTACCAAAAGTCTATTAAAATACTTTTTGTTTATGTTATAATTAATGTTGGGAAATAATCTATTCATTTATTCTTAATGGTAAATTGAGGAAGAGGAGGAATAAGGTGGCAAAAAAATATCTAAACAAGACATTGACTATATATTTGATAATATTGATATAGTTAGTCTAGTTAGTGAATATGTCAAATTAGAAAAAAGAGGACAAAATTATTTAGGTTTATGTCCATTTCATAATGAGAAAACACCATCGTTTACTGTTTCTCCAGAGAAAAATAGCCCATTGTTTTTGGATGCGGTAAAGGTGGAAATATTTTTCCAATTTGTTTCGCTAATTGAAAATATTACATATAATCAGGCAATCGTAAAGCTTGGAGCAAGGTTAGGACTGAATATAGAGTCGAAAAATTAATTTAGAAGCTAATTACGATTTGAATAATGAGCTGGACATAATGTATTATGGGCATATGCTTTTTAGCAGATTATTATAACTATATTTTTACTAAATACAAAAGAGGCTGAAGAGGCACTTAATTATTTATTAAATAGGGGATTAAGTATTGAGGTTATTAAACACTTTAATTTAGGATATGCCCCTCGTGATAATAACATTGCTTTAAACTTTTTTAACTCTAATCAAATTAATTTAGACTTAATGGTTGAAGCGGGACTATTAGGGAAAAAAATGAAAATGGTATTTATTACGATGTATTTAAAGACAGAGTAATGTTTCCTATAAAAAAATAATCAAAAATCAAGTTGTAGCATTTTCAGGAAGAACTATGTCAATGGACAAAAGTGTTGCGAAGTACTACAATACTCATGAAACGAAAATTTTTGAAAAGAGAACAGTTCTGTATAACTTCTCAGATGCACGCTCATTTATAGCTAAGGAAAATGAAGTGATATTATGTGAAGGTTATATGGATGTAGTAAAAAGCTCATCAAAATGGTATAAAAAAATGCTGTTGCATTGATGGGAACAAATATAGACAATAATAAATTAAAAGAGATTTTATCGCTTGTGAAAAAGGTCACATTAAGTTTAGACAATGATGATGCTGGTTCAAAAGCACAGATAGAAATTGGGAATAGGATTATCCAGTCAATAGATAATGTCTATAAATTGAAATTTTCAGGGGCTAAAGATTTAGATGAATTTTTATCAGACAAAAATTCTAAAAATCAAGATTTTGATGCGATAAATTATGTAAAAAAATAATAAAGAGCACTTTATTAACTATAAAATTGAATATTGTAAAAATGATTCCAAAAGTAATATTGAACAAAAGAATCATCTATAAAAAAATGAATTACTTAAAAATATTGCATATATAGAAGATGAATCACTAAAAATACATATTGCTTACTAATTTGGCAGAGGAGTTCGAAATCGAACGACAAGTTCTTCTTAGAGAATTAGGTCAAGTGAATGTGAAAAAGAAAACAAGCGGCTGTAGAATGGGTAGCACCAACTAGTCCACAACAGTTGTTTAGACTAACAAATTATGATAAAAAAAGTGTGTAAGTTGTTTAAATACTTTTTTTGTAGATAGGGCGTTATTTATTGAAAAAAATATAATGATTTAGAGAAGTGTAGCTTCCCACAAGAAGTATTTGTGAATCTTATGGATTACTTAGTTATTTATTATAATAATAATCTTGAATTTCATATCCATAAATTCGTTCATAGTATTGAAGATGAGGAAGTTGTTAGACTTGCTACTTATATAGATGAAACTGATTTTTCTAATAGAAGAAAATCCAACATCAGAAGTTGTAAGTGATTATATCAATTATTTTTCAAATAAACAAATAACATTAGAAGAGATAAAAGAGAGACTTAGAGTTGCGATTCAAGAGATGGATGTAGAAACTCAAAAAGAATTGCTGCTACAGTTGAAAAAGTATAAAAAAATAAAAAGGAGAAGAACATGACTAAGAAAGCAAAAGATTTTGAAACAATAAAAAAAGAATTGTTAGAAAAAGGTAAGAAACAAGGTGAATTAACTCAAGAAGAGATTGTAGATGCATTATCAAAAATTAGACATTTCTTCTGAAGCGATGGATGATTTCTATGAGGAATTAAATAATGAAGATATTATTTTAATCAATGTGAATCATGTAGAAGAAGAGGAGGAAGAGTTAGATTTAGAAGATTTATCAGTTCCAGCTGGAATTAGAACTAATGACCCTGTAAGAATGTACTTAAAAGAAATTGGTAAAGTTCCATTATTATCAAAAGAAAAAGAATTAGAGCTTTTCTAAAATTATTGAAACAGGAACAGAAGCGGAAAAAGAACAAGCTAAAAAAAGATTTAGCTGAAGCTAACTTACGTCTTGTAGTTAGTATTGCAAAAACGTTATGTAGGACGTGGAATGCTATTCTTAGACTTAATTCAAGAAGGTAACATGGGATTAATTAAAGCTGTTGAAAAATTTGATTATTCTAAAGGATTTAAGTTTTCAACATATGCAACATGGTGGATTCGTCAAGCAATTACTCGTGCAATAGCAGACCAAGCAAGAACGATCCGTATTCCTGTTCACATGGTTGAAACAATTAACCGTCTGATTCGTATTCAAAGACAATTACTTCAAGATTTAGGACGTGAACCTAAACCAGAAGAAATAGCTAAAAAAATGAATATGACTCCAGAAAAAGTACGTGAGATACTAAAAATAGCTCAAGAACCAGTATCATTAGAAACACCTATTGGTGAAGAAGATGATTCACATTTAGGAGATTTTATCGAAGATAAAGAAGCACAATCTCCAGTAGAGCATGCGGCTAACGAATTATTAAAAGAACAACTAGAAGAAATTTTAGAAACACTTACTGATCGTGAGGAAAATGTATTAAAAATTACGTTTTGGTCTAAAAAGATGGTAAGACTCATACACTTGAGGAAGTTGGTAGTGCGTTTGGAGTAACACGTGAACGTATCCGTCAAATTGAAGCGAAAGCTATTAGAAAATTAAAACACCCATCTAAGCTTAATAAACTAAAAGGGTTCATGGAATAATAGTTAATTGAATTGATTCGTATCGATTAAACTTATAATAATGGTAATAGATAATATTTAATGAGATTATTATATCAGTAAAAAAAGGCAGTGTAAAAACTGTCTTTTTATTATGGGGAAGATTTATTTTAATTTTTGTAATATTTTTTGCTGTAATCGATATAATTTAACATTAAAAATCTAACTTTACGTATTATAAATAATAATTAAAAAGAAAAGTAAAATAATAAGGTGTATTTACATTGTTATACAAACAATTTTTTTCGAAATAATAGTAAAAATATATTTGTGCAGTTGAATTGTCGCTAATTTAATATCATAAAAACAAATTGATTTTTTTATAAACCCTAGTATATAATAAAAGTGTAAAATATGACAAAATAAATTAAGGAGGAAGTTATTATGGAAAAGAAAGAAAAATGAAACATCCCAAAGGTCTTCATTTAGTAAATTTAACAACTGTTATACAAAACTTTTATGCTTATGGTATCATCGGGTTCATGATTCTGTTCTTCACAACAGGGACTGCAGAAGGTGGATTAGGTCTTGAAAAAGGATTTGCGGTAACTTTATACGGTTACTATGCCGCTGCAGGATATATGATGGCTCTTATTGGTGGTTGGTTAGCCGATAAATACCTAGGTCTTCAAAAATCTATCATCTTAGGGACATTGTTTAGTTGTATAGGTTATATTGCATTATACTTCTCAACTAGTGAATTATGGACAGTAATTTCAAGTTTAATTCTTTTACTAGTTGCGGCAGGTATTGGTAAAGGTAACATTAGTGCTATAGTTGGTGCTCTTTATGAACGTGACCAAGTTACAATGAAAGACGCAGCATACAGTATTTTCTATATGGCAATAAACATTGGTAGTTTATTTGGACCAATCGTTTTTGGATTAATTACTGATAGTTGGTTTGCTAATGTTGCTAATGACGGAAAAATTGTATCATACGGATATCGTGTTGGATTCTTAGCTGCTGCTGCACTTGCATTCTTACAATTTGCAGTATTCGCATTCTTTGCTCCTACTTGGTTAAAAGATAAAGGTAAATACCCAACAGCAAGTAAAGCTGCTAAAAAATCTGTTAACCATCCATTAACAAAAATTGATATGGATAGAATGAAAGCTATGGCAGTAATGTTTGTTTTCTCAACTTTATTCTGGGCTGCTTGGTTCCAAACTCAAACATCATTTGCTATCTTAACTCAAAAAGCGGTGGATAGAAATATCTTCGGATGGACAGTGCCAACACCTTGGTTAGTTTCATTCAATGGTCTATTATGTGCAATTTTAGCTCCAGTGTTCGGTGCGCTTTGGGTTAAATTAAGTAAAACAAAACGAGGAGACTTAGATACTGGTACTAAAATGGGTCTAGGAATGATAATTTCAGGATTAGCTTTCGTAGTAATGGTATTAGGGTTAAATACAATCAATGGTGATGTTGAAAGTGGAATGAAAATTAACATCATGTATGTTCTTTTAACATATGTATTATTAACAGTTGGGGAATTATTCTTATCTCCAATCGGAATGGCAATGTTCAATAAACTTGCTCCAGCAAAATATGCTTCATTAGCAATGGGTATTTGGTATTTAACATTCTCATTAGCTAACATTATCTCTGGATACTTAGCTAAATTAACTGTTCAATTAAACTATACTCAAGTATTCACATATATCGGTGGAGTAGTAATTGTTCTAGGTGCAATATTAGTTCTACTTAAAGGATACCCTAAATAAATATATGCATATTGACAAATTAGAAGAAGAAGCAAAAAGCTATGGCTGATGCTGAAGAAAAAGAAGCTGAAGTAGCTTAACAGATAATTTAAAAACGATGAAAATAATAAAAAAACTCAAGGTTATTACAGATGTGATAGCCTTGAGTTTATTGTTATTTTAGTATTTATGTACTATTTGAAATTAATATCTAATAGTGGATGAAAAATATCGCCATGTTCATTAGCTGGTCTAAATAGTGTAATTATAAATGAGAAAACAGCTATTATTGATGGTATAAATGTCCAACAAAAATAATAGACACAGTATTCCTTTAAAAATTTTTTTACCAATATAAAAAAATATTGAATTCCAAAATGTCCTAAGAAGAATATAATTAGAAGATATACAATTTTGTTAACGTATCTTCCGTGAATATACCCTCGATTCATATTAGGATCATAGTAATATTTAGTCATAAATTGACCTCCATTTGGATTAGTTATGCATATAATACCACAAAAAAATATAGGATACAACAGAGGATGCTCATATAATTTAAATTGTTGAAATAAAAAAAGTACTTAATAATCTTCATCGAGATTAAATTAAGTACTAATCTATTATCTTTTAGTTTTAAGATTTTTCTTTCCAATCTTGAAGACCATTTTTTTAACATGTAGACATTTTTTTGTAACCATGTTTTTTTAAGAGTTAAAGCTGCACGAGGAGCTAATGTTCCATTTTTATCGCAAAAGATAAATAGGTTGGTCTTTTCTTAAAGATGAATAAAAGGAAATTGAATTGAGAAGATGGCATGTTACGAGCACCATTGATGTGAGCGTATTTGAAATCTTCTTTTTTTCTCTAACGTCAATTAATTGAACTTTTTCTAAGATTTTTTTCTAAATTCTTCATAAGGAAGTTTTGTTACAGCACCTTTTAATCTAAAAATAATTAAAAAAAGTCCAACTGCTCCTAAAAACAACCACTAAAAACTATTGTTGATAGTAAAAATGATGACATAATGAACTCCTTTTTATTGTAATATCTGTAAATGAATTATATCATAATTTGAATATTTCTTCAATATTGTTTATAATTATTATGAAAGCTAAAAAGTATAAAAATAAATTTATTGGAGAAAAAAATGATTACATCAGTTAGTAATAAGAAAATTAAAGATATACAAAAAAATTAAAAAGAAAATAAAAAAATATAAAAAAATATGGAAAGTATCTAATAGAAGGTAAACATCTTGTTGAAGAGGCTATGAGAGCTAGCGTAGTTGATGAGATAGTCATATCAGAAGACTTTGAGGAGTATAGTTTGATAGATACTTTTTATGGAGAAGTTACTAAAGTTGCAAACAGTGTAATGAAACATTTATCTGACACTATAACTACACAGGGAATAATAGGGGTATGTAATATAAATAAAAAAAGAACTAGACATTAAAAAAATATAAGAAAGTTCTTATTCTAGATAAAGTTCAAGATCCGGGGAATCTAGGTACTATTATCAGAACTGCTGATGCGTTTGCTTTTGATTGTATAATCCTTGGGAAAGGTACAACGAGTCTATATGGACAAAAGGTTATTAGAAGTACACAAGGAAGTAATTTCCATATAGATTGTTTTGACAATATTGATTTAGCGGATTTACTTGAAAAAAATGACAGATTTTTAGTGTTTTTTTGCAACAAGTTTAAAAGCTGATAAATATATAGAACAATTAAATAATATTACAGGAAATGTTGCGGTGATATTTGGCAATGAAGGTGCTGGAGTAAGTAAAGAAATTTTTAGATAAAGTAAATAATTTACTTAAAAATATCGATGCCCCGGTAAAGCAGAGAGTTTGAATGTCTCAATAGCTGCAGGTATTGTTATGCATTATATTTCTTCTAATTTAAAATAATAAATTTACTATTTTTTTATAAGTGTGGTATTATTGTAATTGTGAAAATAATGAGAGAGGTGAAATCTAATGTTAAAAACTATAGCAGTAGATAAAAAAAGGAAACATACTTACTGATGTTAGTTTAGAAAGACTTAAAGATCAAGATATAGCATGGTTTTTGGGTTGATTTTTGATACGCCAACACGTAGTGAGATCAATTTGCTATCGACATTCTTCAAGTTCCACGAACTTTTAATAGAAGACTGTTTAACACTTTTACAAAAGACCAAAAATTGAAAATTACAAGACAACAAATATTCTTAGTATCTCATGTTTTGAAAAAAATATTGATGATGATTATGAAACATTAAATATGTTTGTTGGAAAAAATTATATCGTAACGTTTCACCTCTCACATATACGTTATGTTAATAAAATTATACCAAAGATTTTACAACGAGGAGCAGAATATTCACCTTTACATGTAATGCACATGCTTGTTTCAGAAATTGTAGAAGGATATATACCTATAATATCAAAAATCGAAAATCGTTTGGATGAAATAGAAGAAACAGACTCATATACTTCAGGAAGTAAGATAATGGATGAGGTATTTGACCTTCGAAGTGATTTATTAAAACTTAGACGTGGATTATTACCGACTCGAGAGCTTATTCATAGATTTTTTTAGTTTCTCGTCGTGTTGAGATGACAGATAATGATAGAAAGTATTTCCACGATATATATGATGACCTTGTTCAACAAACAGAGATTATAGAAGCGAACCGTGAGTTAGCTAGTGATATCCGTGAAAACTTCATGACATATAACTCATTGAAATCGAATAATATAATGATGACCCTAACGGTTATATCTACAATTTTCCTTCCGTTAACCTTCATAGTAGGATTGTACGGTATGAACTTTAAAAAAATATGCCTGAGTTAGAATGGCAATACGGGTATTTTTTTAGTTGTTGCTATAATGTTCGGGATTGCACTTGGAATGCTTTTGGGTATTCAAGAAAAAAAGGGTGGCTTGATATGTTTAAATAACATATTAATTGGAGGTATTTAATGAGTATTTTCAAAATGACAGTGTTATTTTTCAATGATATTACTTGCAAAATTTTTTTCTTTAATACGAATAGATTTTTGGGAAATTTTTTTCAAGAAAAAAATAGTACTAGAGAAATTAAAGTATTTGTAAGTTTAGTAGCCCTTGCATTAGGGTATATTGCTTTATAAGACTATTATTACAATTTATGAATTATCTTTAACTATAGTTAAGTAATTTAGTAGAAAGGAAATTGTATGGATAAAGAATTAGAAAAAAATAAAAGGGAATCAAGATTAGAAAAAAATCTCGAGAAGATAAATTATTAGCCTTTATCGGAGGGAAATTTATAATCTACATATTATTAATAGTTATTCTTTTAGGGGTCGCTATTTATCTTTATACAGAGATATCGTATATTTTTTACACCAATAAATACAATAGTAAATAGTATAATCACACCGATAATAGTAGCATATGTATTTTTATTATATGTTAAATCCACTTGTGAATTTCTTTTTCTAAGAAAAATTTCAAGATTTTCTGCGAGTCTACTTTGCGATTTTTAGTTGGTGTAATTACGGTACTTATCGTCATTATTGGAGTAGTGCTAATTATTGTAGAGCAAACACAAAACTTGATTACTGCTCTACCAAGATATATTGAAATTGTAAAAGGATACTTAGAAGAATACTCAGATAATGCTTATGTTCAAGTAGTAGTAGAGTATGTGAATACAAACTTAAATGTTTCGAAAATTAGTGAAAGATTGATATCTATTGCTACATCTATAGCACAGGGCGTAGTATCATCTATATCTTCAACGGCTTCAGTATTAGTAACTATGCCTTTCGTTCTATTTTTCTTATTAAAAGACGCATCACAATTTAATAAGTTTGTGATTAGTTTATTACCGAAAAAATTTGAAAAGTCTGTTGCTGAGACAATAGACGAAATCGATGATAAGGTAGGATCGTATATCCAAGGTCAGATGTTAGTGTCACTTTGTATAGGAGTTATGTTGTTTATAGGGTATAATGTAATAGGATTACACTATGCATTTTCACTTGCAACTATCGCTGCATTTTTAAGTATAGTTCCTTATTTAGGTCCTGCTATCGCCATTACACCCGCGATGTTAGTTGCAGCATCTACAAGTTGGGTTATGGTAGTTAAGATGTTAGTAGTTTGGGGAATAGTACAATTTCTAGAAGGAAATATCATCTCTCCTAATATAATGGGAAGAAGTATGAATATGCATCCTCTTACAGTAATTTTTTTGTAATCTTAATAGGTGTTAATATATCAGGAGTTGTGGGTGCAATTCTAGGAATACCTGTTTATTCAATTTTAAAAAGTATTAATTTCAAAAATTATTACTTTCAATTAAAGAAAGATATGATAAATTTTATGGATAAAATAAAGGCTTTTAGAGTATAAAAACTCTAAGGCTTTTTTTGATTTTGTAAAGTTTGTAAAAAAAAGATTTAGTGTTGAAAAGAATTAATTATGAAATACAATCACTATATTTTTGAAATATTATTAATATTTTTTTAAAATAAAGAACAAATACTTAGTAAATCATTTTCAAAAACGTTAGAAATATGCTATAATATAGAAGAAACAGACTCATATACTTCAGGAAGTAAGATAATGGATGAGGTATTTGACCTTCGAAGTGATTTATTAAAACTTAGACGTGGATTATTACCGACTCGAGAGCTTATTCATAGATTTTTAGTTTCTCGTCGTGTTGAGATGACAGATAATGATAGAAAGTATTTCCACGATATATATGATGACCTTGTTCAACAAACAGAGATTATAGAAGCGAACCGTGAGTTAGCTAGTGATATCCGTGAAAACTTCATGACATATAACTCATTGAAATCGAACAATATTATGATGACCCTAACGGTTATATCTACAATTTTCCTTCCGTTAACCTTCATAGTAGGATTGTACGGTATGAACTTTAAAAATATGCCTGAGTTAGAATGGCAATACGGGTATTTTTTAGTTGTTGCTATAATGTTCGGGATTGCACTTGGAATGCTTTGGGTATTCAAGAAAAAAGGGTGGCTTGATATGTTTAAATAACATATTAAGTATAGAGGATTACTTATGAGTATTTTTTAAACTGACAGTTTTGTTTTTTTATGATATTATTAGCGAATTTTTTTCTATGTTAAGAATTGATTTTTGGAAAATTTTTTTCAAGAAAAAAACAGTACTAGAGAAATTAAAGTTTTTGTAAGTCTAGCTTCTTTTTTGCGCTGGGGTATATTGCTTTATAAGACTATTATTACAATTTATGAATTATCTTTAACTATAGTTAAGTAATTTAGTAGAAAGGAAATTGTATGGATAAAGAATTAGAAAAAAATAAAAAGAGAATCAAGATTAGAAAAATCTCGAGAAGATAAATTATTAGCTTTTTATTGGAGGGAAATTCATAATCTATATATTATTAATAGTTATTTTATTAGGAATCGCTATTTATTTATATACAGAAATTTCTTATATATTTACTCCAATTAATACAATAATTTCTAGTATAATTACACCGATAATAGTAGCGTATGTATTTTTATTACATGTTAAATCCACTTGTAAATTTCTTTTCTAAGAAAAATTTCAAGATTTTTCTGCGAGTCTACTTGCGATTTTAGTTGGTATAATTACGGTACTAATTGTTATTATTGGAGTAGTACCTATAATTGTAGAGCAAACACAAAACTTGATTACTGCTCTACCAAGATATATTGAAATTGTAAAAGGATACTTAGAAGAATACTCAGATAATGCTTATGTTCAAGTAGTAGTAGAGTATGTGAATACAAACTTAAATGTTTCGAAAAATTAGTGAAAGATTGATATCTATTGCTACATCTATAGCACAGGGCGTAGTATCATCTATATCTTCAACGGCTTCAGTATTAGTAACTATGCCTTTCGTTCTATTTTTTTTATTAAAAGATGCATCACAATTTAATAAGTTTGTGATTAGTTTATTACCGAAAAAATTTGAAAAGTCTGTTGCTGAGACAATAGACGAAATCGATGATAAGGTAGGATCGTATATCCAAGGTCAGATGTTAGTGTCACTTTGTATAGGAGTTATGTTGTTTATAGGGTATAATGTAATAGGATTACACTATGCATTTTTCACTTGCAACTATCGCTGCATTTTTAAGTATAGTTCCTTATTTAGGTCCTGCTATCGCCATTACACCCGCGATGTTAGTTGCAGCATCTACAAGTTGGGTTATGGTAGTTAAGATGTTAGTAGTTTGGGGAATAGTACAATTTCTAGAAGGAAATATCATTTCTCCTAATATAATGGGAAGAAGTATGAATATGCATCCTCTTACAGTAATTTTTTTGTAATCTTAATAGGTGTTAATATATCGGGAGTTGTGGGTGCAATTCTAGGAATACCTGTTTATTCAATTTTAAAAGTATTAATTTCAAAATTATTACTTTCAATTAAAAGAAAGATATGATAAATTTTATGGATAATAAAAGCATTAGAGTTTTTAAACTCTAAGGCTTTTTTTATTTTATCTATTTTTATAAAATTTCAGATTTATTTGAACTTAGAAATAATTAGAAATTTAAAAAGAATATATTTTGAAATATTATTAGTATTTTTTTAAAATAAAGAACAAATACTTAGTAAATCATTTTCAAAAAAAGCTAGAAAATATGCTATAATAATGTAGTTAAATATAAGTAAGTTGAGGTTTGAGAATATGAGTATGATGAAAAATTCAATAATTTATTCGTTAATGAAGATGATTTTGAGGATGAGGTAGTAGAAAGAGAAGAAGTAAGACAGGAGCAACCAAAACCAAGAGTTGTAAAAAGGAGAATCAAGTGCAAACTAAACAAAACGTTCAAAGTCAACCAGCTGGAAGAACAAATAATGTAATACTAACAGAACCTTTTAGTTTTTTTGCTGATAGCAAGGATATTGTAGATGATATTAAACGTAATAAAGTTGTTATCATAAATTTAAGTAAATTAGATGTAGAAACATCTGATAGATTATTAGATTTTTATATCAGGAGGAATCTATGCTCTTGGTGCAAGATTAAAAAAACTATAGGTGAAGATATCTACCTTTGTGTTCCTAATGGCGTTGAAGTATCAGGAGACTTTTACGAAGGAGAGTATTAATTTTGTTAAATATAACAGAGTATTTTTTTGGGTATATAAATTTATTACATATCTATTTAATTTTTATGAATATAGTATGCTAGCGTATATTTTAACTTCATGGGTACCACAATTAAAAAAATAATTTCATTGTGGAATTTTTAGAGACGATCTCAGAGCCATACTTAAAAAGTTTTTAGGAGAATAATTCCACCAATAGGTATGTTAGATATTTCACCAGTAGCAGCACTTATTGTATTAGGGTGTAATAGAAAACTTAATAAAAAGTGTTATTATTTAAAAGCAGTTTAGTATCATGAAAAAAATTAAATTTTTTTACAACATGCATCTACTGAAGAAAAAAAGAAGCAGCTGAAAAGCTTTTTACAAACTATAAGTTTTTGTAGAAAATAGAAATACTGTGACAAAGTATCTTACAAATTTTGAACAGATTATTTTTAGAACGTATAGTTGCATATAATTATAGTGATTTTTAAAATTGAGTTTTTTTGGTGGTTTTAGTGGTGCAGAGAAAAAAAGCAAAAAAATCATTTCTAATGAATATTATGATGTAGATTATGATATTGTTTGTCTTAAAAGCTAAATTTAATAACAAATTCAATAAGATTGAACATAGAAATATACTAGGAGCAATTCATAATCTGGGGATTAATTTTTAATAGGTTTGGAGATATTATTGTTCTTGAAAATGAAGTTTATATTTTTTTGTAGATGAGGAAATTGCTGATGTTATCGCAATGGAATTCACAAAAAGCAGGGAGAGTGAAATTAAACTTTGAAAGAATAGATCTTACTGATGTTTCTATAGAAAAGAAATACGAGGATTTTGAAATAGTTAGTTCTTCATTAAGGTTGGATTCGCTAGTAGCGAAGATTACTAATAAATCACGTAGTAAGGTTAAAGAATTTCTAGAACAAGACTTCATAAAGTTAAATCATGTAATAGTGAGAAATGGAGAAAAAAACTGTGCTTTAGAAGATGTAATCTCTATTAGAAAGCATGGAAGATTTGTAGTAAAAGAGTATAAACAAAAATAAAAAAAGAGCTTGAAATTTAGAATAACAATCTCAAAAATTAGTTTAAAGTTAATGTGATTCAATATATTCTGTTTAACCGGAATATATTGAGTCCTTTTTATTATAAAAAAATGAGCGTTTTTCATTTCACTAATGAAAATATTGTGGTATACTCAATGGTATAAATTAAATTTACACATATATTAAGAGGTAAGTAAAATGAAAAAAATATTATTAACTATTTTTTTCTGTTCTATTGGTGTTTTTCTTTAATTGGTTGTTCTCAAAAAAAGTTCAACAAAAGAAGAAAAAGTGTTAAAACTTGGTGTAGTACCTAGTAGTAATAGTGAAAAGCTCGTAGATGACTTGACGCCATTTGCAAAAAGCCTTAGGAAATAAAACTAGGAATGAAGGTAGAGGTATTTACAGCAAGTAGTTATATAGGGGTAATCGAAGGTATCGGTAGTGGTAGTGTTGACTTCGGATTAGTACCGCCATTCTCAGCTGTTCTATCTAATAAACAAAGTAATACAAAAAAATTTACTTGTAGGAAGAAGTACTAGTGGTAAACCCGGTTATTTTTGCTGAAGTTTTTGTAAGGAAAGATTCTAATATTAAAAACTTGTCTGATTTAAAAGGGAAAAAAATTGCTTTTTGTTGATCCATCTTCAGCTTCTGGATATATTTATGCTGGAGCAATGCTAAAAGAAGCTGGCATAGACTTAGATAAAGATATACAATATCAATTTAGCGGTGGTCACGATAAAAGTTTACAATTACTACTAAATAAAGATGTTGATGCAGTAGCTAGTTATGAAAATGTAATCAGAAAATATACGAAAGAATTTCCTACACTTAAGGAAGATATTACACCTATCGCAAAAAGTGAACTTATTCCGGGTGTAACAGTAGTTGCTTCTAATAATCTAGATGATGAAATGCAGAAAAAAATTAAACAAGCCTTTATTAGAAATTCAAAAATGACAAAGAAACAATACAAATTTTTAACAAATCTATTCAGTATTACAGGATTTGAAGAACCAAATAATGATGCATATAAGGCGATAGTAAGAATCTCTGAGAAAAATGAATATAGATCTCAAATAAAGTAAAATAAAGATAATATTTTGGAGATAATTAGTGATTTGTGAAAAGTTATATCACATATATTAAAAAGTTTATAAAAACTGTAATAATAGGCGATTCTAATTTTTTTAAATAAAAAAATAAAAAGTTATACAAAAGTATTGACATTATGTTAATACTTTTTGTATAATAAATATTGTTCGTTAGGAACACAAATATTTATCCACAGTAGCTCAGTTGGTAGTAGCATCTGACTGTTAATCAGAGGGTCGCAGGTTCGAGTCCCTGCCTGTGGAGTTGGAGTAGTACTCAAGAGGCTGAAGAGGCGCCCCTGCTAAGGGTGTAGGTCGGGAAACCGGCGCGAGGGTTCAAATCCCTCCTGCTCCGTTTTTTTATTGGCCCGTTGGTCAAGTGGTTAAGACACCGCCCTTTCACGGCGGTAACACGGGTTCGAATCCCGTACGGGTCACCATTTGAATTAAATACATTGAGAATAAGAGTTAGGGTCCCGTGGTGTAGCGGTTATCACGCCTGCCTGTCACGCAGGAGATCGCGGGTTCGATTCCCGTCGGGACCGCCATTTTTGCCTTGATAGCTCAGTTGGTAGAGCAATGGATTGAAGCTCCATGTGTCGGCAGTTCGACTCTGTCTCAAGGCATTTTTTTATTTAAACTTAATATTTTGGCGGCTGTGGCGAAGTGGTTAACGCATCGGATTGTGGTTCCGACATTCGGGGGTTCGATTCCCCTCAGCCGCCCCATTTTTTTGAATTTAGCAAAAGGAGTAGTGTAGAGATACATTACTCCTTTTTATTTAACAAAATTAAATTTTTTTAGATTTATAAGCAAATAAATAGAAAAAAATTGTTTGAAGAAGAGTAAAATAATACTTATAAAATATTAGGAGATAAAATAACATGGAAAAAAACATTCGAACAAGACTTAGAAAACTTTAAAGTAATAGATTCAAAAACTGCTTTTGAAAAAAATTGAATCAAAAGAAAAAAATTCGTATTATTTATTGGTAGATCATCATGCCCATTCTGTAGAAGATTTATGCCGAAAAATTAGTGAGGTAGTTGTTTCTAATAATGTAGAAGCATTCTTTATTAATTCTGAAGATTTTTCTGATGCATCAGGAATTGAATCATTACGTGAAAAAAATATGCTGTTAGAACTGTACCGAGATTATTAGTTGCTGAAGCTGGTGAAGTTAAAGTTGTATGTGATTCTAGTTTATCTGTTGAAGAAATTACAACATTTATTAAATAATAATATAACTCGTCTATTTAATATAGGCGAGTTTATTATTTTATGATTATTTTTTTAGTTACATGTAAGCAGTTTAATAAATATACTAAATTTAGTAGCAAAATACTGAAAAAAACTGTTTTTAAGTGATATAATAGTACTTATAAAAATTTTACTAAAAGTTAGAATTAGTTTATTTTTAAAAATTCATTATATGATAATGAGGTGATGAAGTGAAAAGTGAGAAATTAGAAGTTAAAAAAATTTAGTTTTTTTAACTATGGAGTAAATAATATATTAAATGATATCTCATTTAATGTTGATAAAAGGGGAATTTGTAGCTGTAGTGGGAAAGAGTGGTGCTGGTAAATCAACTTTACTGCGTTGCTTAAATCTATTGAATAAAACCTAAATCTGGAGAAATTAATATAGCTGGTGAAAATATAGTCAATTACAATAAGAAAAAAATTAAAAGCTTATTAGAAGAGAAATTGCATTTATATTCCAAGATTATAATGTTCTTGATAATTTATATACAGTTGAAAAATGTATTGACTCCATATTTAGTAAGAAAAATCTCCATTAAGCCTTTTTACTTGGTTATACTAAGAAAGAGTATAATGAAGGAGTAGGTTATTTAAAACAGGTTGGTTTAGAAGAGGAGGCTTTTAAAAAGTCTAAGTATTTATCTGGTGGACAGAAGCAAAGGGTAGCAATCGCTAAGGCGCTCGCACAAGATCCAAAAATTTTTTTATTAGCTGATGAACCTGTGAGTAGTTTAGATGAAAAGAACACTACTCTTATAATGGATACATTTAAGAAATTAAATAAAGAAAAAGATATTACTGTTTTAATCAATTTACACGATGTAAATCTTGCGAAAAAAATATAGTACAAAAATTTTAGGATTGAAAGACGGAAAAAGTTTTTATTTTATAAAGATTCTGATATGGTGACTAAAGATGAATTTGAAGAACTTTATAATTAAAAAAATATATAAATAAAATATTAGCTAGCATATTTATAGTATGTATTTTTCTTGATTGCGTTTATGCAATATGATGCAAAAACTTTTTCAGTAGGTTTTTAAAAGAATACAGAACTTATTAGGACGAATGTATCCTGTTGATTTTTTTCAATCTTGGGTGAGTTGAAACAACCTATAATTGAAACGATAAATATAGCATTGTTTTCATCGATTTTAGCGTTATTTACAGCTTTATTACTTTTTGCCAATTTTGACCAATGTACTATTTAAATTTAAAATAGTACCTAAATTATTTAGTGTTGTATTTTCTATTATTAGAACTATACCATTTCTAATAATTGCAGCAATACTTGTAAGTTTATTCAGTACAGGTGTTTTCAGTGGATTCGTAAGTATTTATTTAATTAACCTTCTAACAGCAGCAAAGTTACTTAAAGAATATGCTGAAGAGGTAGAAGTTAAGCAGATAGAAGCGATGGAGTCTCTTGGTAGCTCGAAATTTGTTATTTATAAAAATGCAATCCTGTCTAACTTAAAACCACAGGTAGTTTCTGTATATTTCTTAACGCTAGAATCTAGTATTCGAGGAGCTAGCGTGCTAGGATTAGTTGGAGCAGGTGGAATAGGACAAAGACTTTGGCAAGAATTGAATCATTTGAGATATGATAGAGTTTCGATAATAATAATTACCCTAGTTATTTTAATATTTATTATTGATCTGGTGAGTTACTATTTTAGAAACTATAGCAATTCCTCTCAATTAACTTTTTGAAAAATTTATTTTGAAAAAACATGGCAAGAGTTATATTACCTATAGTACTTATAGGAAGTCTATTGTATGTTACTAAGTACATTACTATTACTCAAGATCGATTTTTTAATTGGTTTAAAACAATTAAAAAGTACTAGTCAATGGTATAATAAACCCAGATTTAGCTTATACATCTAAGATGTTAACAGAGTTAATGGTAAGTATAGAAATAGCTTTTTAGTGCTACGATTTTTTTGCAGCGGTAACTGCAATATTTACTTCATATTTATCATCGGTTAATTTATTTGGTAAATATAAGGCGTTAAGCATGAAAGTTTTTTATAAATATACTAAGAACATTCCTCCAATTATTGTAGCATTAATATTTTTTTAGAGGGTTCGGACCAGAGCAATAAGTAGCTTTTTGCATTATACATTTATACTGTTGGTGTAATGACAAAAATGTATAATGAAGTTTTTAGAAGGAATAAATAATAATATTCTATTAATGACAAAAAAGTATAGGATTAGGAAGTTTTATTAGTTATATAAAAATAATATTTAATGGATATTTCCCTGAATTTGTTACTATAATTCTATATAGATTTGAGGCGAATATTAAAAAAATTCTACAATACTAGGTATGGTAGGTGCAGGTGGTATTGGACATTTACTTGTAAATAATATAGAATATAGAAATTGAATAGAATTTCGACATTATTAATTGGATTAGCACTTTCGATAATCATTATAGAAAAATATATCTTATTTAATAAGAATGAAAGTTAAAAAAATAATTTTTTAAGAATGATAAATTAAGGAGGATTAAATGCGTTTTAAAAAGTAGGAAAAAAATTGTTAATACGCACTCTTTAAAAAGGAGAGGTGAAAGTAATTTCATCGACTGATTTTGAAGAACAACGTTTTGAAAAAAAGGAAGTGAATTATTAATAACACGAGGTAATCAAGTTATTAAAGAAGTAGTCGTAGAAAGTTATAGAACTCATAAAAAAACAATCTTTTAGTGAAATTTGTAGGAATTGATACAATTGAGGAAGCTGAAAAACTTAAAAAAATCTACAAATTAAAATCGATTCAGAAAATATTGAGAGTTAGAAGAAAATGAATTTTACTTCCATGAAATTATTGGATGTGAAGTGTTTGACGAAAAATGGTAAATCGTTAGGTGAAATCATTGAAATTTTAACACCGGGGGCTAATGATGTTTGGGTGATTAAAGGTCAAAAATGGTAAAGAAATCTTGATTCCATATATAGAGGACGTAGTTAAGAAAAATTGATATCGAAAATAAAAAAATAGATATCGAAGTTATGGAAGGATTAATTGACTAATGAAAATTGATATACTGACTTTATTCCCAGATATGTTTGACTCATTAAATCATTCAATTTTTAGGAAAAGCAAAAGATAATAAGTTATTAGACATAAATATAGTCGATTATCGTAAATTCTCTGGTAATAAGCATAATCAGGTAGATGATTATCCATTTGGTGGAGGTCAAGGTATGGTCTTAAAACCAGAGCCGATATTTAATGCTGTTGAAAGTTTGGATAAAACGGATAAAACGCGTATAATTTTATTATGCCCTCAAGGGGAGCGATTCAGTCAGAAAAAGCCGAAGAACTTTCAGAAGAGGAACATTTAATTTTTATATGTGGACACTATGAAGGTTATGATGAAAGAATTAGAGAATACCTTGTAACTGATGAACTTTCGATTGGAGATTTTATCTTAACTGGTGGAGAATTTGCTGCGATGACTATGGTTGATAGTATTGCTCGACTTGTACCAGATGTATTAGGGAAAGAAGAATCTTATAAAGATGATTCATTTTCAACTGGTCTTTTAGAATATCCACAATACACAAGACCAAAAAGACTATAAAGGGATGATAGTTCCTGATGTGCTAACAAGTGGACATCATAAGAACATAGAGACTTACAGAAAAAAAGAAAGTCTACGAAGAACATATTTAAGACGTCCAGATTTATTGGATAATTATGTATTGAGTAAAGAAGAAACAGAATTACTCGATGAAATAAAAAGAATTAAAAAAATTAACATAAAATAAAATGACATAACTATATTTTTTTGATGTATAATATTAATATAGTATGTATTGTAAGCACAGGAGGATTAGAAGTAATGACAACTTCATTTGAGGAATTATTAAATAGCTCAGAAATGCTGAAAAAAGGAGACAAAGTAACTGGTACAGTATCTAAAATCGATAACGATAAAGTATACGTTGATGTAGCAGGAGCTCAATACGACTGCGTAATTTTACGTAATCAAATTACAAGAAAACCATTCGAAAATATTGAAGAAGTATTATCAGTTGGCGATGAAGTAGAAGCTCAAGTAACAGGGATCAGAGCTGACCGTGAAAAAAGATCAGAAGACGTACCTGGTGTGATTTATTTATCACACAAAAATTTTTAGAAAATGCTGAATATAAAAAAATTAATGGAATTATCATGGACTGGAATTATTGAAAAAAATTCGAAAATGGTGAATTAATTCAAGCAACAGTTTCAGGTCAAACTAAAAGGTGGATTATTAGCAGATGTAGAAGGATTACGTGCGTTTATCCCGGGATCATACATCGATACTAAATTTAGAAAAAGACTTATCTAAATTTGTAGGAAATGAGTACACATTCAAAAATTGAAGAAGTGGACAAATCTAAAAAAATAAAATTATCTTAAACAGACGTGTAATTTTTAGAAGAAGAAAAAGCTAAAAAATTAGCAGAAGTATACGGAAACATTAACGAAGGTGATGTAATCGAAGGTAAAGTTAGTCGTATCACTGACTTTGGTGCATTCGTTAATATCGGAGAAGTTGATGGATTATTACACATCTCAGAAATTTCTCACGCTCGTGTAGAAAAAGTTTCTGACGTACTTTCAGTTGGAGATACTGTAAAAGTTGCTGTTATTGCAGTAGATAAAGAAAACGAAAAAGTTTCATTATCAGCTAAAACATTATTACCAACTCAATGGGAAGTAGCTCGATGCTACAATTAAAGCTGGAGATGTACTAGAAGGTGTTGTTCGTAACACAACTGCATTCGGTGCTTTCGTAGAAGTTTTACCAGAAGTTGAAGGATTAGTTCACATTTCTCAAATTTCTCATGATAGAGTAACAAACGTAGAAGATGTTCTTAAAAAAGGTGACAAAGTTACTGTAAAAGTATTAGAATTTGATTTCGAAAGCGAAAGATTATCTCTATCAATCAAAGAACTTTTAGAAAAACCAGTTAAAGAAGAAGTTAAAGAAGAGGTAGAATATGATACTTCTTACTTAAAAGATGAAGATACTTCATTCAGTTTAGGGGACAAATTTAAAGACATCGAACTTTAATTTGAAAAAAATAGAGAAATAAAGGCAGTAGATAGCTTGTCTATTGCTTTTTATTTTTTTAGGTATAAAAGATAAAGTAAAAAAATTTAAAGATATGGAGGGCAAAACATGGCAAAACCAACAGTTGCGATAATAGGTAGACCTAATGTAGGTAAATCTACAATTTTTCAATAAGATTATTGGTGATAGACTTTCTATCGTAGAAGATGTAGCAGGTGTTACACGTGATAGAATTTATTCAAAAAGCAGAATGGTTAAACTATTCATTCTTCATGATTGATACAGGAGGAATTGAGTTAGAAGATACTCCATTCCAAAAACAAATCAGAGCACAAGCAGAACTAGCTATTGATGAAGCCGATGTAATTATATTCTTAACAAATGGTCGTGATGGTGTTACAAGTGATGATGAAGAAGTTGCAAAATTATTATATAAAACTGATAAACCAGTAGTATTAGCAGTTAATAAAATTGATAATTTTGATATGAATCATATGATTTATGATTTCTATTCATTAGGATTTGGAGATCCATTCCCAATTTCAGGATCACACGGATTAGGTATTGGTGACTTACTAGATGAAGTATGTAAAAACTTTAAAGTTCTAGAAGAAGAGGAAGAAGATGAGAAAATTAGATTCTCTCTAATTGGACGTCCTAATGTAGGTAAATCAAGTTTAATCAACACTATCTTAGGAGAAGAACGTGTAATTGCTTCTGATATCGCTGGAACAACACGTGATGCAATAGATACTGATTTTAAACATAATGGAGATGAGTATGTTGTAATCGATACAGCTGGTATTAGAAAACGTGGTAAAGTATATGAAAGTTGCGAAAAATATTCTGTACTTCGTTCTCTTAAAGCTATTGAACGTTCAGATGTCGTATTAGTTGTTCTTAATGCTGAAGAAGGTATTATTGAACAAGATAAAAAAGTTGCTGGATATGCTCATGAATCAGGTAAAGGTGTAATCATCGTTGTTAATAAATGGGATGCAATCGAAAAAGATGATAAAACTATGAAAGAATTTGAAGAAAAAATTCGTGATAGTTTTGCATATCTAGACTATGCTAAAATCGTTTATGTTTCTGCAAAAACAAAACAACGTGTATTTAACATCTTCCCATTAATTAAAGAATCATATGAAAAATAGACAACGTCGTATTCAAAGTTCAACACTTAATGAAATTGTTGTTGATGCAGTTTCTATGAATCCAACTCCACAAGATAAAGGTAAGAGACTTAATATTTTCTATGCATCACAAGTTGCTATTAATCCACCTACATTCGTGTTCTTCGTGAATTATCCAGAACTAATGCACTTCTCATATGAGAGGTTTTTAGAAAATAGAATTCGTGATTCATTTAACTTTGAAGGAACACCTATTAAACTATTAGCAAGACAAAGAAACTAGTGGAATAGATTAGTTATTTAAATTTTTAAAAACATTAACTTAATAAAACGATAAGAGAGTAGCTCTAAAAATGATTTTTAGAACTGCTCTTTTTATGTTAATAATTTTTATGAAAGAAATAATGGAAACACCCTGCATTATTTTTCATTAAAAATTAAATGGTAAAATTTAGTCAAAAATACTAGCAAATATACTTAGAACATGGTATAATTCAACTTATATAATTTACTAATTAGGAGGTAATCTATATGCCATTAGGATATTATGGAATGTCAGGAAGTTATATACTTTACTTTTTACTAATTATGTTAATCCCTTTATGGGCTCAATTCAAAGTAAAAAGAACATACGAAAGATATAAAAAAAGTAAGAACAAAATCAGGATTAACTGGAAAAGAAGTTGCAGAAATAATAATGCAAGCAAATGGAATTACAGGTGTTAGAGTAGTTAGAGGTGAGGTTGAATTGTCAGACCACTATGATCCAACTAATAATGTTGTAGTTTTATCACCAATAGTGCATGATCAACCTACAGTTGCATCAGTTGCAATTGCTGCACACGAAATTGGTCACGTTATTCAAGATAAAGTAGCAGACTACAAACCAATGAGATGGAGACACTCACTAGTACCATTAGCAAATCTTGGAGGAAACTTATCAACTATTCTTATTATGGTAGGATTCTTATTAACAGGATTAATCGGACAATTTGGTTATACTGTTGCTTGGGTTGGAGTAGGATTTATGCTATTTGCGGTACTATTCCAAGTAGTAACATTGCCAGTAGAGTTTGATGCTTCAAAACGTGCTTTAGAGCAAGTAGTTGATTTAAATATTGTAGATGATCAAGAACACAGACACTGTCGTAAAGTTCTAACTGCAGCAGCATTAACATATGTAGCAGCAGCGATGGTTGCTTTAATGGAACTATTAAGATTCATCTTTATTTTATTAAACAGTAGCAATAGAGACTAATAATTAATATTGACCAATGTGGTCAAACTAATAAAAATACGACTAGAAGTCAAGATTTTCATAAAATCCTGATTTCCTAGTCGTTTATTTTTATATTAGAGTTGTAAAAATCCTGAATTTAAATTTAATTTATATTAAAAATTCATAAACACTTTAACGATTTGATATCTTAATTCACCTTATGGAAAATATTTTAGACATCTGATAAAATATTTTGAGAAACTTTATACAAAAATTACTATTTTTGTTTTTACTCCTAGTTAAGTAAATAATAAAGCTAAATAACAAGTTAATATAGCTTTCATAATATCCATATTAGTGTTATAATATTGTAAGACTATATAATGAAGAGGTAAAAAATGATTTACGGAATAGGTTGTGATATCGTCGATATTCATCGCTTCGAAAAATATGTTGATGATAAAAAACGACTTGAAAAATTATATACAGAAAATGAATTAAATGAATTTTATAAAATAACAAATAAAAAGAAGAAAAATGGAATTCCTTGCGGGACGCTTTGCGGTAAAAGAAGCAACCTCTAAAGCACTTGGAGTTGGAATTTCTAAGGAGTTTTCTTTTCATGATGTTGAAGTAAAAAAAGATGAGAATGGGAAACCATATATAGAATATGGTGACTTTAGGACACATCTGACTATAAGCCATACTGATACAACAGTAGTGGCATTTGTTGTTTTAGAGAAAGGGGACTAGATTAATGATTAATGATAGGCCAACACAATTAAGAGTAAATTTAGATGCATTACTAAATAATTACAATAAGTTAAATGCTTTTAAATAACAAAAAAATCGGATTAGCTATTGTTAAAGCTGATTCTTATGGATTAGGTTCGAAAGTAATCGCAGATTATTTATATAAAAATGGAGTTAGGCATTTCGCAACAGCAACATTAGAAGAAGCGATAGAACTAAAAGATGTTATTAAAGATAGTATGGTTCTTGTATTAGGAGTTACAAATCCCCAAAATGTTAAATATGCAGTAGAAAATAATGTTTCTTTAACATGTCCGTCTAAAGAATGGTTAGAAGAATCTTTAGTACAATTGCAACAAATAGAAGGAAAATTAAAAAAATTCATGTTAAAAATAGATACGGGAATGGGGAGAATTGGAACTTCCGATTTAGAAGAACTAAAAGTGATTGATAACTTATTGGATTCAGAAAAAAACTTGATTTCGAAGGAATTTTCTCACATTATTCAAATGCTGATGGGGATGATGATAATTATGACAATTATCAAACAGAAAATTTTCGAAAATATTCTTAATGTTGTCACTCATAAACCGAAATATATTCATATAGAAAATTCAGCAGGAACAGTAAAAATATAGTGATAGAAAAAGATCGTTACAATCTTTCTAGAATAGGTATTGCACTATATGGCTGTTATCCAAGTGGAAATATTGAAAAATTAGATAAGGTACAATTAGAACCTGTAGCTAGTTTAATTAGCAAAGTGACACATGTAAAAAAATTCCAAGCAGGACAAAAACTTGGCTACGGTGTTAGCTATGAAGCTAGACAAGATGAATATATCGCGACAGTGCCTATAGGATATGCTGATGGCTTACTAAGGAGAGCTCAAGGATTTAGAATTAGAGTTGGATCTGAAGAGTGTGAAATTGTTGGACGTGTATGTATGGATCAACTTATGGTTCGTTGTAGTGAAAATGTAAAAGTAGGAGATGACGTACTATTCTTTGGAGAATATAACGGTCAAAAAGTTTCAGTAGATGCTTTTGCAGAATATCAAAAATACAATAAGTTATGAAATATTTTTGTTGTATAAATAAACGTGTTCCAAAAGTTTATTATAATAATAAGATGGAGTTATAGAATGTACGAGAAAAATTACAAAAAAATTTGGCAACTAAGCTAAAGATACAAGATAAGTATATAGTAAATGTATTAAATCTATTAGAAGAGGGAAATACAATTGCTTTTTATCGTTAGGTATAGAAAAGAATTAACAAATTCTTTAGATGAAGTTGCTATAAAACAAATACAAGATGAATTTAATTATTTAAAATCTCTTGAAGAAAGAAAAGAAGAAGTAATTAGACTAATTTCAGAAAAAAAGGTCTACTTACTGATGAACTGAAAAAAAGATATTTTTAGCTCAAGAAAAACTACAAAGGGTAGAAGATTTATATCGTCCGTTTAAAGAGAAAAACGTACTAAGGCTACGATAGCTAAAGAAAAAGGATTAGAGAATTTAGCTAACTATATTTTTGAAACTTCCAAAATCTTTAGAAGATTTAAATAAAGAAGCAGCTAAGTACATAAGTGTTGAAAAAGAAGTTAATACAGCTGAAGAAGCTATTAATTATGCACTAGATATCATCGCAGAAAATATTTCAGATAGTGCGAAATATCGTGAATATGTACTTGAAAACACTAGAAAAATTCGGTCAAATTACTTCAGTACTAAAAAAAAGGTGGAGAAGAGAAAGACGAAAACTCTACATATAAAAACTACTATGAATTCGGTGAACAAATTTCGAAAATTGCTTCACATAGAATTCTTGCTTTTAAATAGAGCGGAAAAAAAGAAGGTATAATTCGTGTAAGTATAGAAAAATGATAAAGATAGACTACATAATTATATTCTTAGAGGTTTAACAAGAAATCGTCAAACAGCAATAAATGAATTACTATTAGAATGTATCGCTGATAGTATGAAACGTTTAATCTATCCATCTATCGAAAGAGAAATTCGAAGTGACTTAACGAAAAAAAGCAGAAGAAGACTCTGTTGTTATCTTCTCAGAAAACTTAAAACAACTTCTAATGCAAAGTCCTCTTAAAAACAAAAAAGTTTTAGGAATAGACCCAGCGTTTAGAACTGGATGTAAGATGGCGATTGTTGATGAATATGGTAATTTTATAGATAAGATGGTTATTTATCCACATAAACCAGCATCAGCAGATAAACAAGAGAAATCTAAAAAGACTTAATTAAATTTATTAATAAACATAATATTAATCTGATTGCTATCGGTAATGGGACAGCATCTCGTGAAACTGAAAAATTTGTTGTAGAAAATTTAAAAAGAAGCGGGATTAAAAATAGATTATGTTATCGTAAATGAAGCGGGAGCAAGTGTTTACTCAGCGAGTGAAGTAGCTCGTGAAGAATTTCCTGATTTTTAACGTAGAAGAGAGAAGTGCAGTATCAATTGCACGTCGTATTCAAGATCCGCTAAGTGAACTAGTAAAAATCGATCCTAAGTCAATCGGTGTTGGACAATATCAACATGATATAACACCTAAATTTTTAGAAAAAGAACTAACTTTCGTAGTTGAAACAGCGGTAAATAAAGTAGGGGTAAATGTTAATACAGCCTCAGTATCTTTATTATCATATGTTTCAGGTGTTAATAAGCAAATAGCCAAGAATATTGTAGCTTATCGTCAAGAAAATGGGAAAATAGAAACTATTAAAGAAATTGCTAAAGTACCAAGATTAGGTAAGAAAACATATGAGCAATGTGTAGGATTCTTTAGAATACCGGATAGTAAAAATATTTTTGATGCTACAGGTATTCACCCTGAGAGTTATAAAGCTGCAGAAAACTTATTAAAAGAATTGAAATTATCTACTAAGGAAGTAGGGACTGAAGAGTTTGCAACTACTGTGGAAGCTGTAGACAAGAAAGAACTGGCTGAAAAAAATCGGTGTAGGAATAGAAACACTTGAGGATATAATTAAAGATTTAAAACAGCCATTACGTGATGAACGTGAATCATTTGCTAAACCATTGTTAAAATCAGATATTCTGACAATAGATGACCTGCAAATTGGTGTGAAATTAGCTGGAACTGTTAGAAATATTACACAGTTTGGAGCTTTTTATAGATATAGGTCTTAAGCAAGATGCAATGGTTCATATTTCAAAAATCAGTAAAAATTATATTAAAAATCCATTAGACGTTCTTAGTGTAGGACAAATCGTTGATGTGTATGTTATTGATGTAGACAAAGAACGAGGTCGTGTCGCACTAGCAATGTTTAAAGATTAAAGGAGGTAGAAATGAGTAATAACAAATCAAAATACCTTCCAAGTATAGATAGCTTGAGGGCATTGGCGGTATTAGCCGTTATTATTTATCACGTCGATGTAAATTATCTACCGTGTGGTTTCTTAGGTGTTGATTTATTCTTTTGTTTTATCAGGTTATTTAATTAGTTCATTGATTATTAAAAGAATATAAAAAAAGACAGGGTCTCTTAATTTATATAATTTTTTTATTTAAGAAGAGCTAGACGTTTATTACCAGCAGTGTATTTTTATGATAACTGTAGGATTGATAGTGATGGTGCTATTTAATGATGTATTACTACGTAAAAGTCATCTTGATGCCTTATTTGGTTACATATATTCAAGTAACTGGTGGTATATATTCCATAAATTAGATTACTTTTGATAGTTTTTGGTTCACAAAGTCCATTTAAACATTTATGGTCATTAGCTATTGAAGAACAATTTTACATGATTTTTCCCATTACTATTTTTTTAATATTTAATGGGAAAAAAAGAAAGCTAAAGATGGAACATATAAATTAAATAAGAATTTTTTTATATGTTGTTGTAGGATTAATATTTATATCTCTAATAACACATATTTTATTATTCGATATAAATAATATTAGTCGAATTTATTTTTGGAACAGATACTAGAGCATTTTTCATTACTTGTTGGAGTTAGTAGGTGCGATTTTATATCCTATGGATAAACTTAATATAAGAGTAACGCCAAAAGAAAATATATGTTATAGTTTAGTATCGTTTGTTTCAATAGCTATCTTAATAGCAATTATGATTTATACTTCAGAGTACAATACTTGGCTATATCGAGGAGGATTCCTACTTGTAGCTATTTTAGGGTTAGTAATTATAATAAGTAGTGGGAAACAACATACTATAATGTCAAAACTACTATCATTCAAAACCAATAGTTTTTATTGGTAAAATTTCATATAGTTTATATTTATGGCATTTTTCCAATTTTAGTGTTAACTACACCAGTGTCAGAAATTGGTAATCCTAATATTTTTATATGTAATATTACGAATTATACTTACATTTGTTGTAGCTATTATAAGTTACGTATTTGTTGAGACACCAATTCGAAAAACTAGGATTTATAAACTACGTTAACTTAGTTTATAAAAAAATAGTAAAACGTCCTAAAAAAATCAAGAAAAGTATATGCTAGTATTATAGGTGTAGTATCATTACTATTTGTGATGGGAATATTTTGGGAAAGGTGTTCCATTCCTTTCAACAGCATTTGTAAAAAGAAATGGAAAACAATAAAAGAAACTCAATTTGTAAATAATCAAAAATAATAATAGTGATAATAATCAAAAATAAATCTACTGACGAGAATAAAGATAACAAAGAAAAATAAAGATGATAAAAAAATAATTCAGATAAGAAATATAGCTCTGTAGTAGTTATGGGAGATTCTCTGACAGTTGATATTGGAGAGAAATTTAAAGAGTTGTATCCAGAAGCTGTTATTGATGGTAAAATCGGTCGACAATTATATATGGCAGTGGATGAAGCTAAAAAAATTACGCTCAATATAACAATGAGAATTCAGCGATAATATTCCAACTAGGAACTAATGGACCATTCACTGAAAAGCCAACTTGATGAATTAGTGAAGATTTTTGATAAAGCTGATATTTACTTCGTTAATGTTAAAGTACCAAGAGCTTGGGAAAAAACTGTAAATTCAGAGTTAACAAAAGCAAAAGAAAAATACTCTAATGTAACTATAATCGATTGGTATTCCGTGGCAAATGGTAATACTACTTTATTTGAACCAGATAAGGTGCATTTAAAAACCGAATGGTGCTGAAAGAATGGTTGATTTAATAGTGAAAAATCTTAAAACGACCAGTAGAAGTTAAAGAGGGAATGACTCAAAAATCGTGATTTTGGAGAAATCGATTTTGTCGAGTCATCCCCGCAAAGTTTATTAGATATCTAAAAAGCTTTTATAAAGCGAATTTAGATATCGATAAACCACTGCGTCTATGGGTTCTCATATACACTTTGTTAAAATTTAAGGCTTTTGGATTAGCCCTTTAAATTAAAAATGAAAAAAACTAAGTAGTTTTAAAAGACTGCTTAGTTTTTATTTGTTGTATTAAAAAAACAATAACAACCTAAAAAAACGAAGAAGTATTATTTAATTGAAATTAAGTTTAGTTTCTCATGAATTTTTTTGAATATCATAAATTTAAATAATTTTTATGATTGAAACATAAAGATAATACTTGATAAGGCTTTTTCTTAGTGAATTGTTGAACTTTCATTGAAATATGAATATAGTTTGTGATATAATATTCTAGTATTAAAATATATTTAATAGTAAAAAAAGGAGATAACTATGACAAAAAGTAAGAGTAAGATATGCACCATCTCCAACAGGAAATTTACATATCGGAAATGCAAGAACAGCATTATTTAATTACCTTTTTGCAAAAACATTACGGTGGAGACTTCGTATTAAGAATTGAAGATACTGACTTCAAACGTAATAAAGAAGAAGGTGAAAGAAGCCAACTTAAATATATGGATTGGCTAGGTCTTGACTATGATGAAGGTATTGGAAAAGAAAAAGAATTCGGTCCTTACCGTCAATCAGAAAGAATCGATATCTATCAAAAATATGCTGATCAACTTATTGCTGAAGATAAAGCATACAAATGTTACATGACTGCTGAAGAATTAGAAGCGGAAAGAGAAGAGCAAATTGCTAATGGATTACCACCACGCTATAGTGGAAAACATGCTCATCTTACTAAAGAAGAACAAGAAGCATTTGAAAAAGAAGGTAGAAAACCATCTATCCGTATTCGCGTTCCACAAGACAGAACATATAAGTTCGATGATATGGTTAAAGGTGAATTATCATTTGAAGGACATGACTTCGGTGATTTCGTAATCATTAAAAATGATGGAGTAGCTACATATAACTTTGCGGTAGCAATCGATGATCATTTAATGCAAATTTCTCACGTTCTACGTGGAGATGACCACGTTTCAAATACACCAAAACAACTTGTTGTATATGAAGCATTAGGATTTGAACCACCAAGATTTGGTCACATGACTCTAATCGTAAATGAAAACAAGAAAAAATTATCTAAACGTGATGAAACAATCATTCAATTCATCGAGCAATATGATGAATTAGGATACCTTCCAGAAGCATTATTCAACTTCATTACATTACTAGGATGGTCTCCAGAGGGTGAACAAGAAATCTTCACTAAAGAAGAATTTGTTAAAAATTTTTGATGAAAAAAACGTTTAAGTAAATCACCAGCGTTCTTCGATAATAACAAACTAACTTGGATTAATAACCAATACATCAAAGCACAACCTTTAGAAAGAATCGTTGACTTATCATTACCATTCTTTGTAAAAGAAGGTGTTGCAACTGCTGAAGAAGTGGAAGCTAATAAAGCTTGGTTTGAAAAAAATTAATTTCTTTATACCAACCACAAATGAGTTATGGTGCTGAAATCGTAGAATTAACAAAACAATTCTTCGTAGAAGAAGTAAAAATTTGATGAAGAAGAATTAGAAATTTTAAAACAAGAAACAACAGCAACAGTATTCGAAGATTTCTTAACAAAAAGTTGAAGAAGTAGAAGAATTTACTGCTGATAACATCAAAAGCTTTAATCAAAGCTATTCAGAAAGATACTGGAGTAAAAGGTAAAAACTTATTCATGCCAATTCGTATAGCTTCTACAGGATCAATGCACGGTCCAGAATTAAACACAAGCTTAGAATTACTAGGTAAAGAAAGAGTAGCATCTAGAGTAAAAAGCTGCATTAGAAACAATTAAATAGAAAATTTTAGTGTAAATAACAATAAATTAAGGGCGAAATAAATTGAGAATATCTATTTTTAGATTAGCCCTTAATTTTTGATTTTTCTAGCTGGGAAAAATAAGAGAAGAAATATAAATAAAAAGTAAAGAAAAATATCTTGACATTTATCAGTAAATAAGGTATTATTACTTATGATATTGTTTATATATCTTCACGAGTAAGCCCCGGAAAACTTAGTCGTCATGACAGATTAAAAAAACAACATCTAGGAGGAAAAAAAGACATGCGTCAAAACATATATGGCAAAAGCCATCAACTGTAGAAAAAAATGGTATGTAATCGATGCTGAAGGACAAACTTTAGGTCGCTTATCATCAGAGGTAGCTTCAATTTTAAGAGGGAAACACAAACCTACTTATACACCACACATCGATACTGGGGATAATGTTATTATTATCAACGCTGAGAAAATTGTGTTAACTGGTAAAAAATTAACTGATAAAATTTACCGTCGTCACACAATGCACCCAGGTGGGTTAAAAGAAAGAACTGCTGGATTAATGGTAGAAAAATATCCAGAAGAACTTTTAGAACTATCTATCAAAGGTATGTTACCAAAAAATACTTTAGGTAGAGCTCAAGGAATGAAACTTCACGTTTACCGTGGAGCTGAACACCCACACGCAGCACAAAAACCAGAAAAATACGAATTACGTGGATAATATAGGAGGAAATAATTAAATGGCACAAGTAGAATATCGCGGTACAGGACGCCGTAAAAGCTCAGTAGCACGTGTAAGATTAGTACCTGGAACAGGGAAAGTTGTTATCAACAACAGAGAAATGCGTGAATACTTACCATTAGAATCATTAGTATTAGACTTAATGCAACCTTTAGAAGTTACATCTACTACAGGTAACTATGACGTTTTAGTTAACGTTAACGGTGGAGGATACACAGGACAAGCTCAAGCAATCCGTCACGGAATTGCACGTGCTTTACTAGAAGTAAACCCAGAATACCGTAAAGACTTAAAACCAGCAGGATTACTAACTCGTGACCCTCGTATGAAAGAACGTAAAAAAATACGGTCTTCGTGGTGCGAGACGTGCTCCTCAATTCTCAAAACGTTAATATTGGTCTTATACCAGTACGTCAAGACAACAGAGAACTTTCTCTGTTGTCTTTTTTTAGTATTATGTTATTAACTCAGAAAATAGCTAGTAAAAAAATAAAAAAACTGAGTTACCTATAATTTAGTAGTAATCTCAGTTTTTCAATTTAACATATTTTATTCATAAATTTCAGAATCTTTTTAGTGTGAAAAATAACTTCAGTTCCTGCTGGATAATTATCTAAAGATAATAATAATATTTTTTTCTTCGACTTTCTTAGGTTTTTATTTCTGCAATAACTTGAGCTATTTCATTTAATTCATCATATAAGTTTTTAAATAGTTTAGCATCTTTTAACGTTTATTTTTGGGTTGATTTGATATACTGGTGTTTCCCCAAACCATGTATCTTCGTTTTTTTAAAGTCGATTTCAGACTTTTTCATTGATCTTAAGTTTTTATTGATATATCATAATCAAAACGTATATCTATCGAAAAAGTTTAGCTAGACTACTAATATAATCGTGAGAACCTTTGTTAGAGCGGTTTATAAATTTTAGTTTAGCACTATAATCAATTGCATTAAGATCTAAAAATTTCAGCCATTTTAAATACATCAAATTCATCATAGACATCTGAAGCAACAAAATTAACTTTGACATCATATCCTACACGTTGAAATTCCTGATATTTTTTTCTAATAGTTCTTCTACTGTTACATCTTCTAGATTTTTCTCTAACATTAGTAACTGACTCTTTACCATCTTCTATAACTTCCTGTTTAGGATACTTTACAGTCAATAAATAATTCATTCAATTATTCCTCCTTAATATTTAACACATTACTATTATACATATCTTTCAGTATATTTACAATAGTATGAATAAAGTTTAAGATAATATTAGTAACATGATTTTTAATATATGTAAATAATTATAAATTTAAAAAGTTAGGTTATAATATTTAAATATTATAGTGGAAATTTAAATATTTATTTTAATTAAAGATAATAATATGCAAGTATGTATAATACAAACTAAATAATTATTCTTGTTATAAATAATATCTAAACTTATTAATAATATTAAAAAAATATTAGAAGTAGATTAAGGAAAGCTAACCTTGACAATTTTTATCTAATATTTATATAATAATAAACATAAATTTATAAAGGAGGTCATTGCATATGAAAATAATTGCAATTTCAACACGAAGTGTCGATTATCAATCAGATGCTGGTATAGCAAAAAGACGTCTATACATTAATGGTTATTTTTTTCAGAAGTAGCAGAAAAAGCTGGATTTATATTATTCCCAGTTTGTTCTCAAAAACGGAATTGAGGAAATTGTAGCCATGTGTAGTGGCCTTATAATTGCTGGAAGAGATCGGGATATTAATCCTAGATTTTATGGAGAAGAACCTTTAGAAGGATTAGAGTATCCTGAAGATTCTTATGAGGATGAATTAGACTTTAAACTTATAGAACTTTTTCGAGAAAAATAATAAACCTATTTTTAGGAATTTGTAGTGGATTACAAAGTTTAAATATTTATCATGGTGGTTCATTAAAACAACATATAGATAAACATACTAGTAAAGAAGAACTGGTTCGTCATACTATTGATATAGAAGCAAAATTCATTTGTTCATAGTTTATATGGAAATAAAAGCAGAAGTAAATTCAATTCATCATCAAGCGATAAAAAAAGTTGGAGAAGGATTTAAAGTTACAGCTGTTTCGGAAGATGGTACAATAGAAGCTATAGAAAAAGGAAATTTAATAGGGGTACAATGGCATCCTGAAGTAGACTTTTGAAATAGATGTTTTTAAAAAAAGTTTCTTAGTTTGTGTAACAAATAATTTATAAAGTTGCAAAAAAATAATATAATATAAAAAAATAAAGAATATAACATCAAAATAGTTGACTATTAATTAAAAATAATGGTAAACTATTCTTTGTGTAAAAATAATAGCAGTGGATTAATTGTTATTGCCTCTATGTTATACATTATTTAATGTGGCAACTCGTAGCCTATGCTGCTAGGCGAAGTTCCAGTTTTATAACATATACAACAACGATAATCGTGCTTTTTGTTTTCACAAAAATAAAAACAAAAAGATATAAGGAGGAGCACATAATGGCTCGTTTTACAGGTTCAACTTGGAAAAAATCTCGTCGTTTAGGAATTTCACTAAGCGGTACTGGTAAGGAGTTAGCTAAACGCCCTTACGCACCAGGACAACACGGTCCTAACTTAAGAAAAAAACTATCTGAGTATGGTTTACAATTACAAGAAAAACAAAAACTTCGTTACCTACACGGAATGAACGAAAAACAATTCCGTAAATTATTCGATAAAGCTGGTAAATTACAAGGTCTTCACGGTGCTAACTTTATGGCATTACTTGCTACACGTTTAGATTCTGTAGTATACAGCTTAGGATTAGCTAGAACTAACCGTCAAGCTAGACAATTAGTCAACCACGGTCACGTTCTTGTAGATGGTAAAAAAGTAGATATCGCTTCTTACGCTGTTAAACCAGGTCAAGTAGTTTCAGTAAGAGAAAAATCTAGAAACCTTGATATCATTAAAGAAGCTGTTGAAATCACTAACTTCGTACCTGAATACTTAACTTTTGATGCTGATAAATTAGAAGGATCATTAGTAAGACTTCCAGAAAGAAGTGAATTACACCCAGAAATCAACGAACAACTTATCGTTGAGTACTACAGCCGTTAATAGAAATAAGCCCTTTAAACTAATGTTTAAGGGGCTTGTTTTTTTATTTATGAGTAAAAAAATATGCGAATATAAAAAAAGCCAAAAACTAATTTGTTTTTGACTTTAAAAATAAGTTTAGAATATTAAATCAAAGAGAATATCTCTTCTAATTCTTTATATTTTATCAAAAAAATATAAAGAAAGAAGTTGTAATTCTATTTTTTTATAGCAAAAAAATATTTAAAAGCTAAGTTATATTACATCAAAAAAATATTGTATTATCGATAATCTATAATTTTCATTAAAAAAACTAATAATATAAAAACTAAATTTAATAAATTAATTTTATATAAAATTTTTCTTATAATAAAAGTATATACTATTGGTAAATAATTTTTGTAAATATTACTAAACTATAAAATAAAAAAATAATAAAAAGTATAATTGTGAAACAGTTTTGTTGTAAAAATATAACAGCTGTTTTTTTCAAATTTCTTTTCTTAAATTATTTGACACTTATTTTTCATAAAAAAATTAGTATTAACTTAAAAATTAATACACCCTTTATTTAATAAGGTTTTTGTTCTTTATCAGCTATATTTAAATAGAGAAAATATTTTCACCATTACTTTCATCAGAAAAAAACGCTTTCATAAGTATGGGAATTGTGTTAATATATAAGTACAGAAAAAAATTAGGAGGTAAGGGAAATGATTATCGGAGTACCAACAGAAATTAAAAATAACGAAAGTAGAGTGTCTGCAATTCCAGGTGTAGTGCATGAATTAGTACTAGATGGACACACAGTTTATGTAGAAAAAGGAGCTGGTCTAGCTTCGGGTATTTCAGATGCGGAGTATGAAAAAGTAGGGGCTGTTTTATTAGATAAAGCAGAAGATGTATGGAATAAATCGGACTTGATCTACAAAGTAAAAGAACCAATTCCATCAGAATATAAATACTTCAGAAAGGTTTAATTATCTATACTTACTTACACTTAGCAGCAGATCCAGAATTAACTAAAGCAATGGTAGAATCAGGGACTGTCGGTATTGCTTTTGAAACAGTAAAAGTAGGTCGTACTTTACCTTTATTAAGACCTATGAGCGAAATTGCGGGAAGAATGGCTATTCAAGAGGGAACAAGATTCTTATCAAAAGTACAAGGCGGTAAAGGTAAATTATTACAAGGTGTACCAGGAGTTCAACCAGGGCATGTTGTAGTTATTGGTGCAGGGGTAGCAGGAACTGCAGCAGCTACAGCAGCTTCAGGATTAGGAGCTCGTGTTACAATGTTAGATGTTAACTTAGATCGTCTAACTGAACTATCACATATTTTCGGTGGTAAAGTAGAAACAGTTTATTCTAATAAATTAAATATTGCAAATGCAATTAAAACTGCTGACTTAGTAGTAAGTACAGTATTAATTCCAGGAGCTAAAGCACCAAAACTTGTTACTAAAGAAATGATTAAAGATATGCCAGATGGTGGTGTTATCGTAGACGTTGCTATTGACCAAGGTGGTACAACAGAATTTACAGAAGGTCGTCCTACAAGTCACGACAAACCAATATTTGTAGAAGAAGGTGTATTACACTATTCAGTTGCTAATATTCCAGGTGCAGTAGCTGAAACAGCAACATACGCATTATGTAATGCTACAGCTAAATATGTTAAACTAATAGCTAAATTAGGAGTTAAAGAAGCAGTGTCTAGATTCCCTGAATTAGTACCAGGTGTCAATGTAGCTAACGGAAAAGTAACATTCAAAGCAGTTGCAGATGATTTAGGATATGAATATACTCCAGTAGAGCAAGCTTTGTAATATAATATTTAAAAAAATAAAATATAGAATAGTTATATTGTAGAGGAAGTGGTATGTATATTTATAATATTTTATCACTTCTTTTATTAGATAGTAGGTAAAAATCTATAAAAGAAAAAAATATATTATTTTATTAGGTTATTTATTATTTGTTTTTCTTTACTTACATAAGTAAAGCAATTAGTAGCGAATAATCTATAACTGTGATATAATTAATAAATATTATTAATAGGGGAGAATATTTATTCTAAATTAGGAGGATATTATGAGCGTTTTTAGAAAAAAATCAATTGACTCAATTTTAGCTGAGTCGCGTAATAAAACGTTAAACCCCACGATGAAAACTATGGACTTAGTTTTATTCGGGATTGGGGCTATTATTGGATCAGGTATTTTAGTATTAACAGGTAAAGCTTCAGCAGAAGCAGGGCCTGCAGTTGTATTTTCATTCTTAATCGCAGGATTAGCATGTTGTTTAGCAGCACTTTGTTATGCAGAGCTAGCTTCGACAATTCCATCAAGTGGTAGTACATATACTTACTTATATGTATCTGTTGGTGAAATTGTAGCGTATACGATAGGATGGGTATTAATAGGAGGATATGTTCTTACAGCTGCAACAGTAGCAAATGGGTGGTCTAGTTACTTCTCACGTCTATTAGCTGGGTTAGGTGTAGAACTTCCAAAAGAGATTTATACATTACCTAAATTAGGAGGATATGGAAATATCCCAGCGATTGTTATCGTACTGTTAATTACTTTTATTCTATCAAAAGGAACTTCAAGTAGTAAAATGGTAAATAATCTTATGGTAGCTGCAAAAGTAGGTATTGTAATCTTATTCATTGTTGTTGGTGCATTTTATGTTGAGCCAACGCACTGGACAAATAACTTTGCTCCAACTGGATTTAAAGGAGTTATGTTGGCTGCAACAACAGTATTCTTTGCATACTTAGGATTTGATGCGATTTCTACTTCTGCAGAAGAAACAATCAATCCTGAAAAAGCATTGCCTAAAGCAATTATTATCACAATGATCGTTTGTACGGCTTTCTATATTTTAGTATGTTTAGTATTAACTGGTGTTGTTGAATACAGCAGACTTGGAACTGGAGATGCGTTAGCATTCGTTTTAGAAGAAGTTGGACAAAATAAAGTTGCAGGTATCGTGTCTCTTGGTGCGGTAATCGGACTTATGGCTGGTATCTTATCATTCATGTATGCAGGTATTCGTATCACTTATACAATTGCTCGTGATGGATTATTACCAAAAGGATTAACAAAAGTTAATGCAAATAAAGTACCTAGTACTGTAACTTGGGGATTAGGAATTTTAACAGCGGTTCTAGCTGGTTTCTTACCATTAGGTAACCTAGCAGACTTAGCTAACGTAGCTTCAATTATAGCATTTGCGTTAGTAAGTTATACTACTATAGTATTCTACAAAAAATTCCCAGACTTAAAACGTGGATTTAAAGTACCTGGAATGCCAGTATTACCAATTATCTCTATCGTTTTATTTGGAGCATTACTATACAGTGTTACATTAACAACATGGATTATCTTCATCGTTTGGGTAATCGTAGGTATGGTAATTTACTTCACATTCTCATACAAAAAAATAGTAAATTAAAAATAATAAAATAGAAGCAACTCAGCAAAAGAGATTTCTTAGAGATCTTAATTGTTGAGTTGCTTTTTTTATAATTATTAAATTTATACACCAGACCATAGGTTACGTTTATTACTTTTTGCTTTATTTTTGTGCCTTTTTATATTTTTTTCTAGGTACCTAGTATCAGGTGGTTTTACATATTTAATTTCAGCCAAAACCAGCTACTAGTAATTCTTTCTTGAACATTTTTTTACCATCAACATAAACATAGCATAGGGCTCTATGATACTTATCTTCTTTCTGATAAACATCAAATTCAATTTCAACATTTTTTTAGCATTAGACAAAAGTTTTTCCGTTTAATTCACTAGCTTCAGGTCCATATTTTTGAACTTCCACACCGGGTTTTACTGTTTCTGGAGTATCGATAAGTAAATATCTAACTTTTTAGTTCTTTATGATTTAATTGAACGATAATTGTATCACCATCTATTTTTTTGAGAAATTTAACCCTATATTTGGTGTTATCACCTTTGATCAAAAATTCCATTCACTGTGACTTCTTTTATAATTTTCTCCATGAGTATTAATAATCGAAATAATAATCATAAATACTGTTAAAAAAAGAATAAAGAATACTATAAAGACTTTTTTTATTCATAATTATTCCCCCTTTATATTTAATTCTAACACTTTTATCATAACTAATAAAGAAAAATAGATGAAATAATTAATGAATAATTTAATACTAAAAATTAAATATATATAATATTAAATTAACTTTAATAATTATAAAGTTAAAAATGATAAATACAATAATTAACTGAATTTATAAGGTTTATATGTATAGTGATAAATAATATAAGTAACAGTATTTTTAAACTTATATATACAAGATTAAATTATTGTTAAAAATATTCTAAATAACATTTTATTTTTAATAGTAAGGGTAATTGCCTAAACAGATACTTTGTAAACGCACTCTTTCAATGATAGTATAAGATTACAATAAAAAAACAAAGGAGAAAAGAATATGACTAAATTAAAAAAGAAAAATTTTTAAAATGTTTATCAATGGGGAGTGGGTAGATGCTGAAGATAAATTAGTATTAAAATCATATAATCCAGCTAATTCAGAATACTTAGCAAACTTTCCAGATGCAACAGAAGGAGATGTAAATAGAGCAGTAGAAGCTGCACAAGAAGCATTTAAAACTTGGAAATATACAACAGTATCTGAACGTGCAGCTTTACTAAACAAAATTGCAGATATAATTGATGCTAATACAGAATTATTAGCTACGGTAGAATCTTTAGATAATGGAAAACCAATTCGTGAAACACTAAATGTAGACGTTCCATTCAGTGCTAGACATTTTAGATACTTTGCAGGATGTATTTTAGCTGATGAAGGGCAAGCAACAGTATTAGATGAAAAATTCCTAAGTTTAGTTCTAAGAGAGCCTATTGGGGTAGTAGGGCAAATTATTCCTTGGAACTTCCCATTCTTAATGGCAGCTTGGAAAATTGCACCAGCATTAGCTGCAGGTAACACAATTGTTCTAAAACCATCAAGTATTACATCGCTTAGCTTACTAACATTCGTAGAATTAATTCAAGACGTATTACCGAAAGGTGTATTAAATGTAATCACAGGACGAGGAAGTAAATCAGGGAATTTCTAAAAAATCATCAAGGATTAAATAAACTTGCATTCACAGGATCTACAGAAATTGGTAAGAAAATTGCTGTAGCAGCTGCAGAAAAACTAATTCCAGCTACATTAGAATTAGGAGGTAAATCAGCTAACATTATCTTAGATGATGCTAATATCGAAAAAGCACTTGATGGGGTACAATTAGGTATTTTATTCAACCAAGGTCAAGTATGTTGTGCAGGTTCAAGAATTTTCGTACAAGAAGGAATCTACGATGATTTTGTAGCAAAAGTAAAAGAAAAATTTGAAAAAATTAAAATCGGTGATCCACTAGATCCAAATACACAAATGGGTAGCCAAATAGATGAAAAACAAGCAGAAAAAAATTGTTAATTACATCGAAATAGCTAAAAAAGAAGGTGGAGAAGTAATCGTTGGTGGTGAGCGTTATACAGAAAATGGATGTGATAAAGGGGCATTCGTTAAACCAACATTAATCGCTGGAGTAAACAACGGTTGCCGTATCTCTCAAGAAGAAGTATTTGGACCAGTTTCAGTAATTATTAAATTCAAAACAGATGAAGAAGTAATTGCTCAAGCTAATGATAGTGAATACGGACTTGCAGGAGCAGTATTCTCTACAAACATTACACGTGCATTAAATATCGCACGTAAAGTAGAAACAGGAAGAGTGTGGGTTAATACTTATAACCAAATCCCAGAACATGCGCCATTTGGAGGATACAAAAAATCAGGAATTGGACGTGAAACTCACAAAGTAATACTAGAACATTATTCACAAATGAAAAACATACTAATTGATTTAAGTGATGATGTATCAGGATTCTACAACTAGTATAATAACATAAAAACTATGATCATGAAGCAACTTAGAATTAGTATAGTTTTGAGTTGTTTCTTTTGTTTTTTTATTCTTATAAAATGAATTTGTCTCTTAAAATAACAAAGTAATTATTAATTTTTTTGATGTAAATTAATTTTTGAAAAATAATATTAATGATATTTAGTATAAATATGATAAAATAAAAGATGAAAAATGTTTTTTTATAACATATTTATTTGAATTTTTGAGGAGGAATAGGGAATATGATTAATAAAACATGGTATCTTGGTTTAGATATTGGAACAGCAAGTGTGGGTTGGGCTGCCACTGATACTGAATATAAAAATTATTAGAAAAAAATAAAAAAAGATTATGGGGAGTTAGACTATTTGAAGAAGCTAAGACTGCAGAAGAACGCTGAGGATATCGTTCTAGTAGAAGGAGACTTGCTAGAAGGAAATGGCGTTTAAATCTTCTTGAGGAGTTATTTGCTACTGAGGTAAAAAAAGTTGATGATAATTTCTTCTTGAGATTGAAAGAAAGTCAATATCATTATGAAGATAAGACACATCAAGTACCTTATGCAATTTTTAATGATAAAGATTATACAGATAAAGATTACTATAAAGAATATCCAACAATCTATCATTTAAGAACTAAACTTATGTCTGAAGATAATCCTGATATCAGAAAAAGTATTTTTTTAGCTATACATCACATCTTAAAAAAATAGAGGGCATTTTTTACTACAAGGTCAAAGCTTTTAAAGATGGTAATTTAAACAATTTAATTAAAGAATTATTAAAACTTGATATACTTCATATAGGATTTGATGAAACAGAAGAAGTTGTTAGTAAAATTGCAACTATCTCATTAGAGAAGAAAAACTTTGACTGATAAGGTAAATGATCTTAAGAAATTATATCCAAAAGAAAAACAATTATTGGAAGTGTTTAGACTTATTTTTTTGGAGGAAAAAAACATCATTAGATAAATTATTTGCTATTGATGAATATAAAGAATTAGATGCATCTGTAAAATCAGTTTCTTTCAAAGAAAAAAATCTATGAAGAAGTTCGACATGATTATGAACAAGTTCTATCAAATTATATTGAATTACTAGATTTAGCTAAGTTAGTTTATGACAGTATTATTCTTTCTGATATTAAAAAAAGAAGGTAAAACATTATCAGAATCAAAAAGTAGAACTTTATAATAAGCATAGAGATGACTTAACAAAATTAAAAAAATCTTGTGAAAAATGATACTAAATTATCGGAAGATAAAAAAAGTAGAGATTTATGCAGAAATATTTAAAGAAGATAAAGATAAAGGAACTAACTATGTAAATTATATTCGTAAGAGTGATGAAGGAAAAGGATGTAATTATGAAGACTTTAAAAAAATTCTTAGTAAAAAGAACTGGCTAAAACTAGAAGAAAGTACAGCTAAAGATGAAATATTAAGAGATTTAGAATTAGAACTATTCCTACCACTTCAAAGAACAAAAGATAATTCTGTAGTACCGTATCAAATTCACAAAGAAGAATTGGTAAAAATTTTTAGATAATGCGGCTAAATACCATAGCTTCTTAGATGAAAAAAAGATGAGAGTGGGTATAGTTTAAGAGAAAAAGTAATTCAATTATTAGAATTTAGAATTCCATACTATGTTGGTCCATTAAATTCTAGTAAAAAAAAGCTAAGGAAGATGGATTTGCTTGGTCTGTAAGAAATAAAGGGTATGAGAATACACCAGTAACTCCTTGGAATTATGAGAAAGTAATTGATGAAAGTGCTAGTGCAGAGAAGTTCATTACAAATTTAACTAATAAATGTACATATCTTAAAGGGGAAGATGTTCTTCCGAAGAGTTCATTATTATATTCTGAGTTTGCCTTATTAAATGAGCTGAATGCCCTAAAATATGATGGAAATAGAATAAGTTTAGAAGCTAGAAATGCTATTATCGAAAAAAACTTTTCAAACAACAAGGTAAGAAAAGTTACAAAAAAACAAGTATTAAAAAAATTTATTGAAAGCAGAAGGATATATAGACGGTAAGGGTGAAATTACTGGAATTGATATTACTGTAAAAATGATTTGAAATCATATAGGGATTTTTAAAAAAATTCTAGGAAACAAGTTTAATTCTGAACATGTAGAAAATATAATTCTTTGGATTACATTATACGGAGAATCTAGAAAACTTATAAAAAGCTAAGATAGAAGCGGTATATGGTGATATATATTCAAAAGAAGAAATAGCAAAAATGTCTAGATTAGTTTATAAAGATTGGGGAAGATTCTCTAGAAAACTATTGACAGACTTAGTTAGTAAAAAAAACTTTATAATGAGGAAACTGGAGAATGTTTAAATATAATAGGAGCTATGCGCCAAAATAATATATTATTCATGGAGTTATTGGCAGATAGATTCGATTATTCACAACAGATAATTGACTACAATAAAGAGTTACAAAAAGAAGTAACAGAAATTACACCTGAAATATTAGATGATTTATATGTATCACCATCTGTTAAACGATCAATTTGGCAAACTGTTAGAATAGTAGAAGAACTTAAGAAAATTATAGGTTGCGCCCCAGCAAAAAAATTTTTCGTAGAAACAACTAGATCTAATCAAGAGAAGAAGAAACCAACAGATTCTCGTAAGAAGCAATTAGAATTATTCTATAAAGCAGTTAAAAAAAGATGTAAAAAGAATTAGAAAAAGAGATAGGATCATTAAACTTTGATAAGCTGAATGAAAGATTAAGTTCAGTAGAACCTTCTAAACTAAAAAGCTAAAAATTATATCTATACTATACACAGTTAGGAAGATGTATGTATAGTGGTGAAACGATTGATATTACTCAGCTAAATACTACAGCATATGATATAGATCACATCTACCCACAGGTTAAAGTCAGCATAGGAAAACCATTGCTAAATTAAACATTTAACAATGGCATTTTTTTATTTAGGGGCAGTTTAGGGGCAGTTAGAACTCAATTTCCTTAAATGTATCAAATTCAATTTCTTGTTGTTTTTTAGTTTTATGAATATAAATTTCTCTTGTTACATTAGAATTTACGTGTCCTAAGCGTTTTGAAATTAATTCAACATCTACACCTTTATCAATACACAAACTAGCGTGAGTGTGTCTTAGCATATGTAAATTAAATTTTACAGTTGTATATTTTACTAAAAATCTTCTAACATTTTCTTTCCATTGATGAGTTCCTCTATCACTGAAAAAAATATTATATTGTCTTTATTTTTGAAAGTAGGAGAGGTAACAGTTAAGTTGTTGTTCATTATTTTTTTGTGATTTTATGATTTCTAAACAACGTTTATTAAGTGATATTTTTTTCTATGTGAAGAAGGTGTCTTCACAGTATTTAACTTATTAAATCTACTTAATGATTTATTAATATCTAATATATCTCCATCTAAATCATCAAATGTAAGTGCCAAACATTCACCTATCCTTAATCCTGTATTAACAAGAAATTCTATTAAATTCCTATATCTAGGATATAGTTCAAGTTCTTCTAATAGTTTATCTATTTCCTCTTGTTCCAAATACTTTTTCTTTTCCTCGTATGCTATTGTTTTTTGATTCAAGCTTATCCAAAAAGCAACGTCTTTAATATAATCTAATTTATATAGAATTCTTATATAACTTTTTAATTTTTTTCAAAATCTCATTATAATACTTATCGGTTTTAGTACATAATTCTGTAATCTCATTAACATATCTAGAATTTATTAAATCAAGTTTAATATCAAATCCTTTAGTTTTTAATTAGTGAGATAATAATTTTATGACTATATTTTTGTATTTTCTTTTCTATCATTAAAATACTTTTTCTAATATTATATCTAATCCCTCAAAAATGTAATATTATTATCTACTACATACCTTAAATCTTGAGCCTTAGTTCTTAATATCTCTCTTGCGATATCTTCATTTTTTTACTTTTTCTTATCCATTGTGACGGTTATTTTTTTCTTAGTTTCCCAGAAATATCTTTTAACTCGATCACAATATTTTTACTTTCCCTGTTTTTGTTCTTCTATCCACATAGAAATACACATCCTTTCTTGATTTAAAGTAGATGTGTATGATATACTATTAGTGTATCTTGTGTGTATACCATACACATTTTTTTGAGATATTGCAGTATCTCATTTTATCCTTTACTCTTGCAGGAGTAGAGGATTTTTATTTGTTTAAACTGGTTGATTTCGACTAGTTTAAAAAAAGAAAAAGAAGCCTGTATCTAATGATAAAAGACCTCTTCACGGTGGGCATAGCCCTCTAATCTAGTATCATTATACTATATATTTTTATGTCTTGTAAACTAATAGTTAATTTATTGAATATTATTTAAATCAACAGTTAATGATTCATATCTAGTGTAGTCACCTTGCGTATATGGAGAATCTATATTAAGTGAAATATTTTTTTAATATCATTTACTTTAGATTTTTTGCAATAAATAAAATAGTCATTTCTTTTTCTGCTCCGGGTAAATAAGTTGTTTCTTTCCAACCTGCTATATATTGATTTTTGTTCAACTTGTTCTTTAGTATCTTTTTATTAGTAAATGACTAGTATTAGGATTAATATCAGCATTTTTTTAGTTAATTTATTCTCAATATTAATTCTTAGAAGTACAGATGTATATTCAGTATTTGCTTCTAATTTAGCAGATTGTAATCGTTGTGCATTAAAAAGTATTATCAAATGATAATGTGGATAATTTGATTCCAGTTATTGTGACTTTGAATGCATTATTTTTCTTTACTTACACTTGTTTCTTTTTAAATTTTTTTCTTCGGAATGAAGACCGCCCTCATTGATAATAGTACTTTGTTTCTCATTGTTTGATGTTTGAGGAGTAGCTGCAGATTGAGTAGTTGTATTTTCAGTCTTTGATGAACAACCACTAACAATAATTGAAGTAGCTAGTATAGAACTTAATAATATTTTTAAATTTCATTTTCAATTTCTCCTTTAATATTTTATTTTTTTCAACAGGTGTAAAGCTGTCTACAACTTTACCTACAATGTTGAAATATGTATCTTGTATATCTGATGTATAAATTATAATATCAGAGTATTTTTTTATTTATTGATTTCAATACAAAACGATTCCCATCATTATATAATTTTTTTACATAACTTTTTCCATCATAATCAATAACATAGATATCACCATTTACATTATCATAACCTTGTTTTAATAATATAATATCACCATCTAATAGTTCAGGTTCCATACTATCACCGAATACACGTGTTGCCATGTCGTATTGCATTAAATCATCACGATCTGTATAGAATGATGTTACTTCATTATTACCATAAGAATATCCAATACCTGCAGCAACTTTTTTCAGTTACTAAAATCTCAGTTAATTCTTTAGGTTTATATTTTTATAGAAACTTCCTGAACTGTACGATTCTGAAAGTGCAGTAAATTTTTAGCATATTGATATGTTTTATTTTGATTTTCTTCATTTAGCTTCGTAACAGTAGCAGTAATTTTATCAGTAAGAATATCACTTGATGTATCCTCTGCAATTCCCATAATATATCCCGGAGTAGTTTGTAATGCTTTTAGCTAATGGTTCTAATATTGGAACTGGTAATTTTTTTCAATATTAGAATTTTCATATCTATAAATAGTAGATCTATTTTTTTCCAATAAGTTCAGCTAAGTCATCAGCAGATAAATTTAACTTAATTCTTAATTCTTTAATACGTTCACCAATTGTTTTTTACCATATGATTCTCCTTTCTTAATATAATAATAACATATATTCGCAAATTTGCAAAATAATAAATTGCGAAATTGCGAAAAAAAGGTGTTGACTTTTATTGAATGATATTATAAAATATATTTGTAGCATAAATGCGACAAATAAAAATAGGAGGTAGTTATGATAAATATAAATAAGCTAAAAAGAAATAGCATTAAATAATTTATCAATTGAAGAATTATCGGAAAAAAATTGGAATTGATAAAAAGTACCTTTTTATCGACGATTAGAATCAAATGGAAAAAAATTTACAATAGAAGAAGTAATTAAAATTGCTAATGTATTGAATTTAGATAGGAAAAAAAGTCGATTCTATTTTTGATATAACAGTCGCATAAAAGCGACAAAAGAAAGAGGGACTTAAAATGACAGAAATACAAATTGATTTAGTAGAGTTGAGAAAATTGGATTTATCTTTCCCTTATTTTTCAAAAGAAGAAATCATGAAATGTTTTGATATAAAAGATACAGCATATGATAAATACAGAAAAAAATGTTTAAAGAAAAAGTTAAAGATAAACATTATCCATCGATATGTTATTTGAAGATGGGAACTAAAGAATTCTTTAATGTTTATGCTTGGTTACATTTCTTTTTCAAATTTTGAATATTATCAGGATAAAAGATTAGAGAAAAAAATAGTGAGATTTACTAAAAAAACTGTTGAAGAATTTAGAGAGATAGGAGTGGCTTAAAAAAATGAATAAACTTAGAAAAAGAAAATTTAATACTTATTATTGGACGTGTGTTGTTGTTGCGGTATGTATGCTAATATTTAGCAACATTGACTGGGATACAATCTTAGCTGGATTAATGGCATCAACTTCTATTCCATTTTATGCACTAGATGAAAGAGGAGCTTTTGCATTCCCAGATGGTGATGAAGATGAATAAACTAAAGAAATTATTTGTTAGACGTGGATTTGAATTAATAGAAGGTATGAATGGTGAATTACCAGTTAAGGCAACATTTCATAGTGCTGGTGTTGATTTTATTGCTAGTGCTGATATAAAGATTCCTGCTTTTAGATTTAAAGGTGAAGCAACATTAGTACCTACTGGAATAAAAGCTTTTTATGCCTAAGAATGAATGCTTACTTATATTTGCTAGAAGTAGCTTACCTGTAAATCATGGCTTAATCATGAGCAATGGTGTGGGTGTAGTTGATTCTGATTATTATAATAATCCAAAAAATGAAGGGCATATAATGTTAGAGTTTAACAATTTAACTAATAAGCATTTAACGATAAAAAAAGGTGAGAGAATCGGACAAGGGATTTTTACAAAGTGCCTAGAGTAAGTTATGGAGTACGATTGAAAGGAGACAAACGAGGTGGAGGCTTTGGAAGTACAAACAGATCAAAAATAAACAAAAATTTTAATGAAGTTCAATTAAAAATGTATAATCACGTTTTTATATTATGGTGTAAGAATTGAACCTTATGTGGAAGATAAGTTTCCAAAAGAATATGAAACACATGAATTATATGAAGTACTAGGTGCATATTTTACAAAAAGCAGCTAAGGTGTTAAAAACTGCATTTAAAAGAGGAGTGATCATTAATGAATATTCCAAATTTCAGAGCTTATGTGGATAAAAAAATATATAAAGTAGTTGGTTGGACGGGTGATTTTATCACGCTTAGTAGGAAATATGAAAGTAAGTATGTTCAATCAATAAATGTAAAGAAAAAAATGATGTAATTATACTGTATGGCAGTAATCTTAAAGATAAAAAAAGGTAATGAAATTTTTTTAGTGGAGATATAGTTAAAAAAATTCTGATAAGGATATTGGGATAGTAAGGTTTAAAAGATGGTGCTTTTGAAGTGGACTTTAAAGAATACATACCTGTGTTATTAGGATTAATAAATGATGATCTAGAAATAATAGGAGATATTCATAGAAATAATAAATTACTAGATAAAAATTATCAATAAAGATAAAAAAAGGTAGTTTGCATGAATAAAGTTGAAAAAAAGATTGTCCAGAAAAAGGAAAAGAACGCCTAAAAAAAGACGTTCAATGATTAGTTAATTAAATTATATCTTAATAAATATAAAAAAAGCAAGAGATTATAAACGTAAAGTAGGTGATAATTATGTTGCTATTTGATGAACAGCCAATAGTTTTTTTGATAGGACATTGGCAAGAGAAATAGGTGATAGACACGCTACAGTATTGCAGCAAGTTCACTATTGGATAGAAGTTAATAGGAAAAAGAAAAATAAGGAAGTCTATAAAGATGGATATTATTGGACTTACAGATCTATTAAAAATGGCACGAAGAAGAATTTGATTACTTATCATTCTCTACAGTTAGAAGAACATTCGATGACTTAATAGAAGATGGATATCTAATTACTGGAGAATATAACAAGTTTGGAGCAGATAGAACAAAGTGGTATAGAGTGAACAAAGATAAAATTAGTAAACTTTATGAAAAAAATTACTAATGAAAAACATCTGTCAAATACGACAAAATGCAAATGCTCAAAATGAGCAAATGGAAAAAGTCCAAAAATGAGCAGTTCTGAAATGCTCAAAAATGAGCCAACCTATACAAGAGAATAAAAAGAGATTAAATAAAGAAAATATATCATCTCATCAATCAAATAATAATATTATATATGTTAATCAAAATGAAAAAGTGAATGAATTGAATGATTCTAAAAAAATATAAATGATAAGTCTTTTTCGAAAATGCAACACACAGTATTTCAGAGACAGCTTTGGGTATTCCCTGAGTCAGTAAGAATAAACAGGTAGAGCTTGATAAGTGGATTAAGTATGCAGTTGATATTTGCTTAATGCCTTCGATACAAAAATTGTATGTTGGGAAAAATGAGAGTAACAGCAGGAGAGTTTGCTCAAAGATTAAGTGAGTTGAGGCATGAGCATATTCAATATATCTTTGATAGATTAAGTCAAGTCAAGTATCCTACAAATCATCAGAAGTATATTCTGGCCGTATTGTACAATGCAAAAGAGCAATATGAGAGTAGTAAATCAACCTTTACTGGTGGAAATAATGCTCAAGGTAGATATGTATTACCAATGCCAGATTATTTACAAGAGAGAATGAACAATATGAACAATATAGGTAGGAAGAGTAAAGAAAGAATTGTTACTGAAGAGGATGAAGCAACATATAATGCTTTGATGCAGGAATTACACGGAAAAGAACGCAGTGATGTTTGATGATAATTTCTATTTAGGAGGTTATCGATTTGGAGTTTGTTGAACCGTTAAGAACTCAAGAAGAACTAGATGCAATGAATTATTATTTTAAGAATAGGAGTGAACGTGATTATTTGCTTTTCTACATGGGAATCAATGTAGCGTTTAGGATAAGTGATCTATTAGGACTGAAAGTTGGAGATGTCAGAGGTAGAGATAAAGTCAGAAGACGTGAGATGAAGACTGGTAAGTTAAGAGAAATGATTATACTACCTAAATTAAAGCGAGTATTAGAAGAGTATTGTGCAGATAAAGAGGATGAAGAATATTTATTCAAGTCAACACGATATAAGAACTCTAATAGGCCAATAACAAGAACACAGGCTTATAGAATACTAAAGACTGGTGCAAGAGAGTGTGGAATAAAGAATATAGGCACTCACAGCTTCAGGAAGACATTTGGATATCATTTCTACAAGGAAAGTAAAGATGTAGTTACACTGATGAAATTATTTAATCATCATGATCCTAGTATCACATTAAGATATATAGGAATAGAAAGAGATGAGATGAGTAAAGCCGTAAAAAATGGGGTGGTTTGTAACCTCATTTTTAAAAATAAATTCTAATATGTAACGATTAAGGAAAAACATTACATTATAAAAAAATAGATTATATTTAAAAATACTGGTAGTAGAGAGGTTAGAAGATATTTAACAGATGTAACACTTTATAAGATATGTTACATAGTTATTTAATAAATCAATCATTCAATCAATCATTCAAGAATAAATTTAAAGGAGAATAATAAATGGTTAATAACGTAGTTTTAGTAGGAAGATTAGTAAGAGATGTGGATTTAAGACAAACATCTACAGGTAAGATGATGACTTATTTTACATTAGCAGTAAATAGGAATTTTAAAAATGAACAAGGAGAACAACCTGCAGATTTTATTGGTTGTGTTGCTTTTGATAAAAAGGCTGAGAATATGGCACGATTTTTAAGTAAAGGTAGCTTAATAGCTGTAGAGGGTAGAATCTCTACAAGGAATTTTTCAAGGTAATGATGGTAAGACTGTTTATGTTACAGAGGTAGTAGCAAGTAATATAACTTTCTTAGAGAGTAAAAAACAACAAGGAAGTACTAATCAATACGGACAAGCACAAAATAGTGGTTTTGGAGAGTTTGAAGAAAATATTGATTTTAATATGGGGTGGAATCCATTCCAGGAAGATTAGTTAGAGGTGTAAGAATTTGATTAGTGAGAAGTTTAAAGAATATATTTTCATAGATGATGAACATGTAATATTTGGTGGGCGAATGGTTAGATATAGATTTCCTAATGGTTATGGAGCTTCAGTTATAGAAAATGCAGGAAGTTATGGTGTAGAACTTGCAGTATTAGAGTTTTCTGAGTCAGAATATGGCTGTATAACCATGTTAACTGAAATAACAGATGATGTAATAGGTTTTATAGAGGATGAAGAACTAGATGAAATTTTAGAAAGGATATCGAGGTTAGGAGAAGATGGGAAAGAAGATAGTTAGGAATACTTTTGGTTATGCTAAACCAGGGCAAAAGAAATTAACTCGTAGTCAGGTAACTGAACTAGCAATAAGTGAGATTGAAGAAGAATATACTACACGATTACAGAGAGAAGTTAATCTTAAGGTTGCAGATTTCATTGGAGATTTTTGTCTAGCCTTAGCGTGGAGCTTGCGAGCAAATCATAATTATGGTGCAAAACGGATTGAAAGAATTATTAGAGAAATGTTTGAAGTTGTTAGTGATGCAAAAATGAAAGAAGCTGGTTACTTTTTATTCGATCTAGGAGAAACTAGAGAACAACTATTAGTTGAAACAGGATTAGATATTGAGCCAGTCATAGTAGATGAAGTAAATAAACATCTAGAGAGGGCAAAAGAGTTTGCAATAAAAAAAGGAGTATTCAAGGAGAAAGTAGAGGTATAGAGAATGAATAAAAGACAAGCTAAAAAATTAGAATTAAAGAATGAAATAAAAGACATACAAAAAGATTATAAATTACAAGATAAAAAAATAGAAGCCTTAAATATGAGAGGTGATAGTTTTTTGAAGAAACTAAAAAGTTAATGGAGCAATTCAAAAAGCAAGAGAAACTACTAGAAGCAACTAAAGATAGTTTTTTTCTAATATTTTACAAGTTCAAACACATTTAGAACTTGAGAATAGTAAAAGAGCAGATGAAATGAAGGATATCATAGAAAAATCAAAAAGGACGAATCCATAAGCTAGAATATAGCGTATTTGGAATGGCAATTTTAATGCTAATAGTATTTGTTTTAGAGTTGATTAAGTGGTTTTATATAGGAAATATAGTGATGTTTGAAAGAGTAAAAAGGAAAAAGAAGGTAAGTAGAAATGATAAAAAAATTACGATTCAACAAATATATTATTCATTTTTTTAGGAGTATTAATAGGTTTGCTATTAACAGAAATTTTCCATCCTAATTTTGAAAAGGAAAACAAAGAATTGAAAATGGAAAACCATAAATTAGAACAAAAGCTATTGAAACTTTACGATGAACAAGCGGAGCTAACAAAAAAATAGCTGAATTGAACGGAATAGGAGGATAAGAGATGGCGAACTGGTGTGAAGGATATTTAAAAAAATAAGAGGTAAAAAGAAAGATTTAATTAATTTTTATAGAAAATGAGTTTGTAATAGCAAAAAAAGTGAAAGTGTTATTTCAGGAATTGAATACATCGATGTAAAAATGGAAGATGATGGTTTGGGCGAGTGTAGGTTTGAACATGAAAGTTCACATTTAAAAAAATAAAGCTAAAAAAATACTAGAAGATTTTTTTATAAAGAGTGAAGAATTATCATTTTTATTACGATGAAGAAGATGAAGATGCTATTTGCCATATAACATTATGGATAGAACAAGCGTGGGCTATCATTGTTCAACCACTTCTAGTCGAACATAGCCAAAAATATTCATTAGATTTTAATTTATACGCTAGTGAAAATGGTATGAAATTTGAACAGTATATCACTGTTATTGATGGAAGATTGGTGAGGTATGAAGAAAAAAATATAATGATTTCAATTTTTGAAGCTATAAACCCAAGTTTAGGAGGATAACAAATGATTAAAAAGATATGGAATAATATAGAAATTATACTAATTACACTTTCAATGCTGTTAGCAATGTTTACAACAGGTCTGATATTAGGTGTATATGTATCGAGTAATACTATTGAGGAGCTTTCTAACGATAATATCGTTAAAGAAAGAACTATACAACAGCAAAAAAAGAAAAAAATTAGACAGTTGCAATTACTTAAGCAGTATAAAGAAATTTACGGTTAGTGAGGTTTAATTATGAATGTAGAAAACTTTAACGAAAAATACGATAGATATTACGTGGAAGACGCTGTCGGAAGATACAAGTACGACAAATTTAAAAACTGGTTTAACGTGTTAAAAGATATATTTTCTTACACCCATAATGCTATATATAGCGGTGGTAAAGAATTTCATATAATTTTCAGTAATAAATGTAATAGTGAAAAAAATTAAAATCACGGTAACAAATAGACTTAAGGACCTTTTGGTTACGTATGAAACAAGTGATATGAATTTTGTAAAGATTTTTCCCTAATCTGGTTAAAAAAATGAGATATTTGATTCACTCGACGAGGTTTATTATTTCTTAATGGATGTTTTGGTAGTGATTTCAAATTATTCGCAATTTACACCGTTGGAATTACCGAAAATAACAGACGAGAAAAAGAAAGAAGTAAACTTTTTACGTGCTACGAGATACATTGCTAGTATTAAATATCATTATAAGGAGTTATAAAAATGAATCCAGTTAGAATAAAAATTTTTGGTTAAAAAGCGGTGAATTTTTAGAAACTTCAATTGATTTTAATGATGTTATGGCTATAAATAAAGCATATGGTAAATTTAAAGCTGGAGTAATAAGAAATGAAAATTTAAAAATCACTATTTCAAATATAACATTTCATTTTTGATGATATAGAAAAAAACAATGTGTAGTTATTATTATCCATACACAGAACACTTAATATCAACAGTAACGATTGAAGAAAGAAATGTATTAGAAGATGAGTTTAATAAAGTATATGGAAAAAGTTGATAATTTTTATAAAACGTATAAGAGAAAGAAATTTAATTATATTATTAGTGATTACATTGGTATTTGTAACAATATTTACAGCATATCAAATATATAGTTTATTTAGTATGTAGGAGGAAATAAACAATGAATTTTAGAGAAACAAGAAAAGCTAATAAATTAATTGATGAATTAGAAAATTTGGATAGTTTCATAATAGATGTTCAATTTCCCACAAGAAGTTTAATAGTGTCCACCAACTCTAAAGGAGTAAGATTAGAGAACGAACACAAAACTAAAGTTATACAAGCACTATTGGGAATTAGAGGTGAATTAGCTGAAGAATTGGAAAAGTTAGGTGTAACGGAGGAGTTAGAAAATGATTAAAAGAGTATTAACAATACAGAGAGGTATTGAATCTATAGGTAATGTAATTAATGATTTTTATCTTAAATTATTTAAGAGAGAACGAATATGTTATAGATATCAATTATATAAAAGATGGCAGCCGACTTAAAACTCATGAAGAAGGTCGAGGAGAGGGTTTTGAGACTGTTGTAGTAGCTATTGTGCATATAGGAGAGTTAAAATAATGAAACAACCGAAGGTAGATATAGACCTAATACTTATTATAGGTGGATTTTTTTAATTATTATAGGTTTAGGATTAACAGTATTTAAAGAAGATAAAACTGAGGATATTTTTCAAAAAGTTGTAATTAAACTACCTAACAATGAAATAGTAACTGGAGAAGTAGAAGAATGGACTACATACGATAATAAAGATACTGTAAAGGTTAAATTAAAAAAATGGAAAACAATATTTAGGACATTCAAGCGATATTGTTTTATACAACGATTAGGAGAAATAGAAATGACTAGCGAAGAGTTCGGAGATGAGATTAAGGAGGTGATTTGCAAATGACTAACAGAATATATTTAGCATTAAAATATAAAGATGCTCAAATTATAAAACATGCATTACAAGAATATGTTAAGAGATCAGATGTGGAGAATAAAACAGATATTGAAGAAGAATCAGTATTACTTGATAATATTGAGAAAGAAGTAAATCTATTTAAAAATGAAAAATGGAATAGGACAGGAGAAAAGCGAGTGTATAGATATATAAGATTTTATGAATCAATAATAAAAAGAATTAGATTTAGAATCCACTAGTAAATTCACAGAAGAAGAGAATAGAACATTTTGTTATGTCTATAAACAATTAAAAAAAGAATGATTGTGTAATGTCGATAGAAGATACAGAAGAACTTAAGGATTTGATTAGCTTTGATTTAGAAAAAAACATATCTTTTGTTATCTCAAAAAGATGTGAAATTAATGAGTTATTAAGAGTTGATAAGAAACTGGAAGATGCGATTGAGCTTAAAATAAAAGAAACTAGAACAAAAGGGGCAACAAAGTTTAATACCTTATTAGCTAGAAGAATACTGAATAAGAGTAGAGGAAATTATATAAAAACTATTTATTTTAGAAGACTAGAAAAGATTCTAGGGATATCACTAGAAGATTGTGTTATTTCTAAATATGATACAGCTACTAAACAAAAATAAAAAAAGATAGTAAAAAGATAAATATAGGAATATTATTCATGCATTAGCTAGAAGATTAAGCAACTACTACAATTATGGATACTCAATTAATTATGACCAAAAAAACATTGTTACTAGAGAAAAAAATAATGTAGTATTAGTATACTGGATAGATGATAAGGTATATGAAAATAGAAAATATTTATTTGATTTAAAATGAAGATGTATCAACCATGGCAATCTTATTAGATAGTCATTATAAGAGTTTATTTGGTGAAAATTTAGTGTAATGAACTATTTAATCTATCAACAAAAAAAGATATAATAAACATTGAGCTGGAAATGTTTTTTTGATGTGTGGTTATCTAGGTGAGAGATGACTTTAAAAATAACATTAAGTGTCCTTCAAAAGTAAAAAGTAATAGTGTTGATATCCAGCTCTATCAACACAGCAAAGGAGATTAGATGAGAGTTTAACTATACAAGAAACGATGTAGATTATTATTTAGAAGCAAGACACAAGATTAAAAAGACAGTTGAATATATATTTAAGAGATAAGTTAAGTAGTATAGATGATAACAAAAACTAGTAACAATACTTTCACAAATGCTAATGAGAATAATTTAGTTAATAAACTTTCTGATTATGATTTCGAAAAAGATAGTTATGCATTGAAATGTATTGAGAAATTTGAAGATCAATTAGTAGATGTTAGAGATAGAAAGATACTTAAGTTTAAGTATACTTACAATCTAACAATAGATGAAGTAGCAGAAGAAGTATGTTATCATACGAGAACAGTAGAAAGAAGAATACAAAGTTTTTAAAGACAAATTATATAATATTATGAACGATAAAGATTTAAGAGAAAGAGCTTAAATCTTTTTATTTGAAAATATAAAAATATAAAAAAATCTGGAAAAATAAATTAGAGAAAAATTTAGAAGAAATAAAAATTCAAAAAAAGAAAAATAATATTTAAATTAGATGAGTAAGTAAATAGATTTACAAGAGGTATATAGATAAGAAGTATAGCAATCAATGTACAGTATAATGAATGTTAAGGCAGTAGTGTAACAAGCTATAGAAGATAAGAAGAAGCTAACGTTAATCTTAAATAAGGATATTCTAAAGTGAAATAAAAGTTGTCGGAAATGTCGGGTTTGTCCATGGTATAATATTAGTATCCAATACTACATAATTATTAATACAAGCGTATATTGTATACGAATATTAAGAGATAGTTTAATAGCTATCTCTTTTTATTTTGGAAATAACTTAAGAAAGAACAGATAGTTATGAAAGAATGTAAGCATCACAACTGCAGAACACTTATTAAACGTGGTGCATATTGTGATAGACATAAACAAACACAAAGTAAATATTACAATGAACAAAGAAAGAATGATGATGCAATGAAGTTCTATCGCTCGAAGGAGTGGAGGGAGACAAGGCAAGAAGTACTTAAAAGAGATTGCTTTACTTGTGCGATGTGTGGTGGCACTGCCAACCTAGTGCATCACAAGGTGGAAGTAAGGACGGACTGGAGCAAGAGGCTAGAGATGAGCAACCTTGAGTCGGTGTGTCGCAACTGCCATAACAAGATAGAGCATTACAAATAGGATTTTATCAAGCCTTTTTGGGAAATATTTCCCAGGGATACCCCCCTGAAAAAATTTGAAAAATAATTTTTGCTTACGAGCGGGCGTCTCTTTTTTGCACGCAAAATGCGTTTAATTATTTTTTTCCAATTGAGATTTATTTTTAGGAAGGTGGTGATACTTTTGGCAAGGAAAGCTGAACCTATGTCATTAAAGCTTTTAGGAGGTAATAGACAGAGGTTATCAAAAGAGAAAATAGAGGCACGAAAAATAGAAGAAAATAAGCTAAAATTATCAAAAGATAAATTGAAGCCTCCGAAGTGGCTCGGAGATTTAGCTAAGAAAGAATTTAGATATATTGTCAGTCAGACAGATTCTATAGATCTTTTAAATAATCTAGATGTTCATGTTCTAGCTGTTTATTGTGATACTTATGAGAAGTATGTGGAATGCAGTAGAATTATTCAAGAAGATGGATTAATCACAGACAAAGGTTACACAAAGGAAACGGAGAGAGTTTTAAAACGTGGTTCTAAAACAGTTGAGAATGAAAGGACAGTAGATTATTCTATGGGCCAACATCCTCTATTAATTAGGCAGAAAGATTTATTTAATATCTTACGTTCACTTCAATCTGAAATTGGATTAACTCCAGTAGCTCGTGCTAAAATCGCTATGGATAAAGCATACGAAGAATTGCCAAAAGATTCTGTTCATGAAAGGTTTGGTAATATCTAATGTTAAAAAATGCAATGAAACAATGGGCAGAAGAAGCTGTTAACGGTGAGCGTTTAGTTTGTGAAAAAGAGAAATGGGCATGCATGAGATTTCTTAAAGATTTAGAAAGAGAGGGAAGTAAAGAGTTTCCTTTTATTTTTGATGAAGATAAAGCTATGAGATTTCTAGAGTGGATGTCGTTATTTAAACATACTAAAGGTAAATTGGCAGGTAAGAATATAGATCCTGCACCTATTCAAATTTTTAACTGGTCAAATATTTATGGATGGATTCATATAGAAACTGGCTTAAGAAGATTTAGAAAATTTTATTATCAAGTAGCAAGGAAGAACGCTAAGTCTCAAGATGTTTCTTGTTGTTTATCTTATGAGATATCTGCCTTTGGTGAATCTTCTAGTGAAGCTTATATTGGAGCTACTAAAAGAGATCAAGCGAATATTGTTTTTAAAGAAATAAAAGCACAATTACAAGGTAGTGAAGTTAGAAATAAATTTAAGATTACTAGAAGCTTGATAGAACATGAACGAAGTAATAGCTATATTATGGCTTTATCCAGAGATTCTGGAAAGACTGCAGATGGATTTAACCCTCAAGTAGGAGCAATGGATGAGTATCACGCACATCCTACAGATGAGATTTTAGAAGTTATTCAATCTGGACAAGGTGCAAGAAGCCAGCCATTAATCGTTATTATTACAACTGCTGGATTCAATTTAAACAGCCCATGTTACGCTACAGAGTATGAATATGTTTCTAAATTATTAGATCCTAATAGTCCTGTAGAAAACGATACTTACTATGCTATGGTTTGTGAGTTAGATAAAGGTGATGATATCAAAGATGAAAGAAATTGGATTAAAGCTAATCCTATTCTTGCAAGCTATGATGAGGGTATGAAATTCTTAAGAGATAGGTTGAAAGAAGCAATTGATAAACCTGATACTATGACTAAGTTTCTTACTAAGAATATGAATATTTGGGTAAATGCTCCAGAAAATAAATATATGGATATGGAGAAATGGAAGCTTTGTGAAGTGCCTGATGATGAATTAGAGGGTAAACCTTGCTTTATTGGTGTCGACTTATCAAAAAGATTAGACTTAACTGCAGTAACTTCAATATTTGTACTAGGTGAAGGTAAGTATGCAGTTAGAAGTAAAGGATTCATGCCAGAGGAAATGCTACAACAAAGAATGAATACTGACAGAGTAAACTATAGTTTGTGGGTAGATGAAGGTTGGATAACAACTACTCTCGGAGAAGTTATTGATTATGATTTCGTTATTGACTATATAGAAAGCTTAAGAAGTAAGTATAGCATTCAAGAAGTATGCTATGACCCTTACAATGCAACTCAATGGGCACAATCAATGGAGAAACTAGGATACTTAATGATAGAAGTTAGACAAGGTGTTTTAACTCTTAATGAACCTACAAAGCACTTTAGAGAATGTGTCTATGAACAAAAAATACACCATGATGGAAATAAAGCCTTGACTTGGTGTCTAGGAAACGCAGTTACAAAAGCTGATGCACAGGATAATATCATGTTAGATAAGAAAAAATCTACTGATAGGATAGATATGGCTGCTGCTGGTATTTTTGCTTTTACTCGTGCTATGTACAGCGATAATATCGGATATGATCTAAATGAAGAAATAAGTAAAGGAGCGTTTAGTTTCTAATGAAAAAGTTGATAAGAATATTAATAGGAATTCTATTCCTTTTGAGCCTCGTATCATTTGTGTACGCAGGCTTTTTATTATGCAAAACATTAGGATTTGTAGTGTTGGGAGTGGTTCTAATGCTATGTACTTATGTTTTAGATACTAATTTAGACACTTAGGAAGGAGGTGAGAAATGAGGATGATATTTAGAAATAAGACACCAACAGGTAGTGAAGTGGAAAGTGATTTAAGAAATCCTGCTGATTGGCTTCTCAATCTATTTAATAATCGTGGAAACAATGTGACAGAAGAAAGTGCTATTAGTACTTCAGAAGTTTATAGTTCAGTAAAGGTTTTAGCTGATGATTTAGCAAAGTATCCATTGAATTTACTTTATGACAATAAAGGAACTGTAGAGAAAGCAAAAAATCATAGTGTGTATAGCTTGTTAAAAGACCAACCAAACAAGAATATGACTAGCTTTGAATGGAAACATTTAGTAATGACACAGTTAAATCTGTGGGGAAATAGCTATCATTATTTAGAAATTGGAAGAAATGGTCAAGTAAAGGAGATTGTTCCGTTAGATCCTAGAGTTACAAGCGTACTATATCATGCTGAAACTAACACAGTAACCTATAGAACAACGTATAAAGGCAAACAAGTAATTTTAAATAGTGATGAATTACTACATTTTAAAAATTTATCTATTAATGGCTTGATAGGACGTTCTCCTGTTCAAGTGTTGAGAGAAAGTATTCAAGGAAACCAAAAAGGACGAGAGATGGCATCTAACCTCTTTAAAAGAGAGGGTATTCCATTAGCTATATTGAAATCTACAAGAACACCATTGACAGCTGAAAATAAAGAAACAGTTGCTGAATCATGGAAAAAGCATCTTGAGAATAATAATGTAGCTATTCTGAATCCAGATATTGATTATCAAAGTGTTGGAATTCCACAATCTGATGCACAGTTTATCCAAACTATGAAATACAACAAAGCAGAAAATTGCTAGTATTTTTAAAGTGCCACCATATAAATATGGTGATTACAGTGGATTAACCCATTCTAACGCTTTATCACAATCAATGGACTATGTAAAAAAATGTTATGTTGCCATACGTAACAAATATTGAAGCTGAATTAAATACTAAAAATTCTAACAGATTTAGATAGAAAAAGAGGCTATTATTTCAAGTTCAATATGGAAGCTGAATTAAGAGCAGACCAAAAAAATCACGAGCAGAATTTTTATGAAAAAAATGCAACATGTTGGAGTTTATACAATCAACGATATATTACGTTCAGAGGATATGTCAACAATTGATAATGAGTATGGTGATATGAGATTTATGTCATTAAACTATGCTCCTATCGATACAATCAAAGAATATCAAATGTGGAAAGCAGGAGCAAGAGGTAATGAACAATTGGAAGATGAAAGCCTTAAATGAAGATAAGGCGGAAATTTATATCTATTCAGATATCGGTTATGACTGGTGGCTAGAAAAATCTACAGCACAACAATTTGCCGAAGAATTAAATGCTTTAGGTGATGTTAAATACATTGACTTACATATTAATTCAAATGGTGGAGATGTATTTGATGGGCAAGCCATTCATAGCTTAATCAGACACAATAAAGCATATGTGACAGCATATGTTGATGGATTAGCAGCTTCAATTGCAACTGTAATTGCAATGGGAGCTGACAAGGTAGTTATGCCAAAAATGCCATGATGATGATTCATAATGCATGGACTGGAATGTATGGAAATGCAAATGACTTAAGAAAAAAATGGCAGATGATTTAGATCACATTAATGACAGTATAGTTAGTACTTATTTAGCTAAAGCTAAAGATAAGACTACAGAAGAAGAAATCAGAGATTTAATGGATAAAGAAAGTTGGTTAAATGCTGATGAATGTTTAGAGCTAGGATTATGTGATGAAATAGCAGAGCCAGTAAAAATGGCAGCTTGTTTAACTAAAGAACAAGCAATAAATTTAAAAAAATGTTCCTAAAGAATTAATTAAAGATAATTATGAATTTCAAACGGAACGAGCAAAAAGCAATATTTAGAATTTTTTGGAGGTTCAATAAATGAATAATAAAAAAATTAAGAGAGTTATTACAATTAAAAAGCAGAAAAAGTAGAAGCTGCAGAAACAGCAATTAATAATGGTGATAAAGAATTAGCTAATTCTTTAGTTGCAGAAATTAAAAATTTAACAACTGAAATTGATCTTATTCAAAAATTTAAATAGTTTAAAAACATGATGATAAAGCAGTTGATATGACAGTTGAAAATAAAGTAGAAACTGGAGTACAAGCATTACAAAAATATATTAAGACTGGTATAGTAGATGCTGCTGGGCCATTGAAAGAATCAACAGATGAGAATGGTGGATATTTAGTTCCTGCAGATGTTCAAACAAAAATTAATGAATATAGACGTTCATTTATATCATTAAGAGATTATGTAGATGTTCGTAACGTAGTTGTCCCATCAGGTAGTGAAGTATATGAAAAAAACAAGTCAGCTTACTCCATTAACTAATATTACTGAACTGACAGAAATTGAAGAAATTGTTGGTTCAACTTTTGAAAAAAATTTCTTATCAAGTAAAAAAATTATGGAGGTATTTTACCAGTATCAAGATTCTTATTACAAGACACTCCAGAAAACTTATTAGCTTATCTAGCTAAATGGTTCACGAGAAAACAAGTTGTTACTGAAAAATAAAGAAATTTTTAGAAGTATTAAATTCACTTGAGAAAAAAAGCTATTACTAAGGTTGACGAAATTAAAACAGCTATGAACGTTACATTAGATCCAGTCTTCCTAGCTAATACTAAATTTATCACTAACCAAAGTGGATTTAATATTTTAGATACATTAAAAGATAAAAATAATAATTATCTACTTCAACCAGTGGTAAATGAACCAACTAAACGTTTATTATCAGGAAAAAGAAGTAGTTGTATTACCAGATACACATTTCCCTAAAGAAACAGACGGTTCATTCCCATTATATGTAGGTGATTTACGTGAAGCAGTACGATTATATTCGCTAAATGGTTTAGAAATTCTATCTACAGATGTTGGTGGTAAAAGCATTCACACGTAATTCATACGACACACGTTTAATTACTAGATTTGATGTTAAATCTGTAGACAAAAGAAGCAGTAGTTAAATTAACATTTACTAAAGATTTAGCAATGGCATTGCCATTAGGATAGGCTTATGTTTGATATTTCAGATGATTTATTAAAACAATTCAAAGATAAATTACATATACTTCATGATGATGAGGACGACAATCTAAAAGAGGTTGTTGTCTTTTTCTTATGAAATTCTTTGTGAAAAATGTGGTTTTTTTGATATTGATAATAATGAGCAAGGAAAAATCATTAGTGTTTGAGAGAGCAAGGTATGAATACAATGATAAATTAGAATATTTTGACACTAATTTTTTTAGGTGAGATGTCAAGTCTATTAATAAGAATTGAAAAAGAGAGGTACAAATAAAATGGTTAAAGTAAAAGCATTACAAGTATTTGAAGATTTATATACAGGTACAGTTTATAAAACCAGTGACGTTTTGGAAATTACAAAAAGCTAGATATGATGAATTCAAGAAAAATCTATCAATTTATGGTGGAGAGTTCTTAGAGTTAGTTGAAGAAGAAACAGTACCAGTAGAAGCTGTAGAAACTGAAACTAAAGAAGAAGGTAAGGAAGCTCCTGTAGAAAAAAACTGATGAAGCAAAACAAGATTAGTCAATCTTACAATGATGGAATAGTAAGGTTTATTAAATATACTCATACAAAAAGATAAATTTAATACTAAATTATCTGATAAAACTGAAGAGGAAATCAGAAAGTTTTGGTTCAGATATTTAGGTGTAACAGCTAATGAAAAGTATCAATCTTTACAGGTAGATACAGAAGTTTCTACAAGGATTGCTATTAGGTTGTTTCACAATATTAATGACTATTTGTTAAGTGATCTTTATGTGATTATAAAAAAATAAATCTTATGTTATTTCAAGAATTTATCATAATCATGTAAAAAAATGAAACTGAATTATCGTTGGTAGAGGTGATTAGAAATGACCATTAAGGAGTTAATATTTCAAACTATAGCTGATATGGAATTGAATATTCCATATTCTTATGGATTTAGTGAAGAGACAGATTTCCCAAAAAAATAGTATATTTTTCACGTAAATACGACAGAAAAAGACTTTCTAACAAAAAGAAAATTAAACACCATGTATATCAATTAAATTTCTATGATTCAGTGCCACATGATTTAGATAGTTCAGAAATTTTTACAAAAAAATACAAAAACTCATTAGAGGATAACACAAAATTAAATACTGGTTCTTGGCAAGAAGTAATTGATGTGAATGCTGATAAAAAAGAAAATCAATTCATGTATTACCTGGAGATTTACTCATGACAAAAGAGTTTGGCTTTAGTGGAGCAATTGCTAAGTTAAATAAGATTAGCAGTAACGCTAAATCTATTAATAGCATAGTAGAAAAAGAAGCAGAAGAAATTAAAGATGATGCGAAAAATCGCTACTAGCAAAGGCTTAAAAAGTAACTGGTGCTGGTGTTGATGGAATTATCGCAAAACATGCATTTTATGAAAGTACAGTAGGTTGGGCAGGTAGGCCCAATCTACATTTATATTTCCATGAAGTAGGATTTCATGCTGGATTTTCTAAAGCTACTAGTAGAGAAAGACGTGGTAAGCGTGCAAGAAGATATAAAAAAGGTAGTAGGAAATATGTTGCTCCTAAGCCACATATTAGACCTGCAGCATTACAACATAAAGATTCATTCGCTAAGAAAGTTAAAGATAAATTATTAAATAAATAGGAGGAACTGAAATGACAGTAACTAAAGAGAGAGTAGACGGAGCATTACTAACAGGTATTGGTGCTGGATATTTACAAAAAGTAAAAACAGAAGCAACTAGTGAAAGTGGATTAACGTATGAGGACAAAACATACGAAGTATTCGCAATTGATAAAGTAGCTTTTAAAGGACAAAAAAAGGAGAAGCCAGTATATCTATCAAATAATAAAATTCGTGATATTGTTAAATTCTCAAGTGTTGAGATGACAGTAGATATTGGATTCTTCCCAGAAGGTTTCGTAGAAGAAATGAGTGGAATGATTAAACTAGCTAATGGTGTATTCGTTCAAGGAGACAGTCCCTAAATATAAACAGTTTAGATGGTCGTTCCCTGTTACAGACGAAAAACGGAAATGAAATTATCTACAACTTCCCTGTTTGCCAACTAAAAAAATCCAGACTTCAATGCAGAGACAGAAACTGATGATAAAAAGAAAATATTTCACAGGTTACTATTGAGGCATTCCCAGTAATTGGAAGTGATAATAAATCTGTGTACGCTAAAAATTGATTTACGTACAACTAATTTATATGATCGTGAAAAATTATTATTAAATGGTTTCTATGATGCAGCAACTTTAAAAAGCTTGTATCAAAGAAGGTCAAACAGATTCTACAGTAGTCCCTAGAGGATAATAAATAAGATTAAAGAGCTGACATAAGTTGGCTCTTTTTGGAGGTATTAAATGAGTATTTTTTTAAAATATAGAGACTTTTAAAACAGATATTCTTGGGTATGAAGTTGAATTAAGATGTAATTTAGCAGTTTGGTTACATTTAGAAGCAGATTTTTGGTATTAAACAAGGTGATTGGGTAGATGTTATTACTAAAGAAAAATATAGCAATTGCTAAGTTTTTAGTATCAATTTTGAAAAGCTAATAAGTTAAAAACAACACTTGAGGAAGTTTTAGAAAAATGTCACTGATACAGACTTGGAAGTATTTCTTATAAAATATCAAGAAGCTATGTATGGAGATCAAACAGCAACATTACTTCAAATGTTAGGAATTACTGATGATAGCGAAAATGGGAAAGAGTTTTTTTAGAAGAACAGGTAGAAGACCTAGTTCCTACACAACCAAAAAGTAGTGAGCAGGAATCTGAAGAAAGCCAAGAAGAAACACAAGAAATAATAGATTGGGATGATTTATTTTATAAGTGTAGAACTTGGTTCAACATGACTAAGGATGAATTTATGTATGATTATTCATTCGACTATATTATTTACATGATAAATAGATATATTAAAAGAAAATTATACAATAGATGATTCTGAAGAAGAAGGTATGCGAGTTACTAACATAAGTAATGTACTGTAGGAGGTAAAAATGGCAGATTACATGGATAAAGTCGGTGTTATACTGACTGCAGAAGGTGTAGGCTCTTTTACCTCTGCTATTAAGCAAGGTGAAAATGCCTTACGACAACTTCAAGCAGAAGCTAGAAGAAATGTAGCTTCATTAGGTAGTGGTGCGAAAGCATACGATATCTACAAGGCAAAGATGAGTGGACTAACTACTCAAATGAAGCAATCAGCAAGTAATGTTAATAATTTAAAAGATAAATATGATGCTTTAAAAAAATCTACTAGCGAGATACCAAAAGAGATTGAAAAGTTATCAAATGCTTTTAGGCAAAAACAATCAGTTCTAAAGACTAATGGAACGTTGTTACAAAGTCAAAAGGAGCATTTAAAACACTTAGAAAGCACTTATGGTAAGAGTAGTATTGCTGTTCAGAAATATAAAGAAACAGTAGCAAATACAAGCAAATCATATAAGAAGACTGAACAAGAAGTCAAAAGCCTTGAAACGCAAATTAAAGGCTTGAATAGTACATTAAGTACTCAACAGAAAGAATTAGGAGCATTACCAACTAAAAATAGCTAACGCTGAAACAAGCTATTTTAAATTAAGAGATGCAGTCGAGAAAACTCACTCTGCATTTAGAAATAGTGGTGGTAGGTTAGCTAATACTGCTCAAAGATTTAATGATGTTGGTACTAGGGCACAAGTTCTAGGACAGAAAATGTCGGGAGTTGGTGACGGTTTAACAAGAGCTACTGCAGGGATATCATCTGGAATGTTATTGGCCGCTAGGAGTGCAATCAATTTTGAAAGTGATTTTGCTGGAGTAGTTAAGACTGTAGATGCAACACCACAGCAATTAGATAAGATTAGACAGAGTTTCTTAAATCTTTCTACAGAGATCCCTGTTAGTGCAAATGAATTAGCTAGAATAGGTGAAGTAGCTGGGCAGTTAGGTATTAAAACTGAAAATATAGTTGACTTCACAAAGACCATTGCTGATTTAGGAGCTACTACTAACTTAAGTAGTGAAGAAGGTGCAGCAAGCTTAGCACAATTCATGGCTGTAATGGGAACAAGTCAAAGCAGTATTAGGAATCTAGGTTCTACATTAGTAGAATTAGGAAACAACTTTGCCACAAATGAAAAATCTATTGTAGAAATGTCACAACGACTTTCTGGGATGGGTAAACAAACTAATATGTCAGAGGCTGATGTATTAGGATTAGCGGCTGCAATGAGTACCGTTGGTATTGAGGCAGAAGCTGGTGGTAGTGCAATGACACAGGTTATGACAAAAATGCAAAACGCAGTAATGTCAGGTGGAGAAAACTTAGGTAAGTTTGCTAAAGCCGCTGGAGTTAGTGCTAGTGAATTTGCTAATGCATTTAATAATCGACCTGTAGAGGCACTTGGATTAGTTCTTAAAGGTCTTAAGAATGTAAAAGAAAGTGGAGGAAATGTTAACGACGTATTGGCATCATTAGGTGTAACAGGTATTCGTGAAGCTGATGCCATGAAGAGACTTTCTGGAGCATTAGATGGTGATAGTGGATTAGGTAAAGCCTTAGAAATTGCCAATAAAGGTTGGAAAGAAAATACAGCTTTAACTAAAGAAGCAAGCATCAGATACCAAACAAGTGCTAGTAAAATTCAAATGGCTAAGAATGAAATTCAAAAAATGGCAATTGAAATGGGAGCACAATTATTGCCAAGATTGGCAGAAGTATTACAACACTCTAAACCACTAGTAAAAACATTAGGTGATATGATGTTATGGTTTAGTAAATTACCGCCTGCTGTACAATTAGCAGTGTTAGGTATGGGTCCATTCTTATCTGTTCTAGGAAGATTAACAACTGGAATAGGTGGAGGAGTCAAGAGTCTTGGTACTTTGATTCAATGGTTAGGTAAAATCAGAACTGGTAAAGCAGTGGCTGATGTTGCCAAATTAGGTACTGAAATTGCTGGAGTAGGAACTAAGGCTGCAACTACTGGAAGCATGGCTTCTATGTTAACTAATCCATATGTTGCAGGAGCTGCATTAATTGGAGCTGCTTTTGTCGGATTAGGATATGGAATATATCGAGAAATGACAAAAGACAGTAGAAATCATGAAGCATCCGTTGAACAAACTAATGGAAAATACAAAGAGTGGTATGATCAAGTGATTAAAGGTGCAACACAATCTGGAAGTGCAATCGATAGATTAAAAGGTGATGTTCAAAGTAATAGTAAAAGCCATAGTAGAGGAAACTGAAAAGATTAAAAAAAGCTAATACATCAATCATGGAAAGTCTTGATAAAAAAACTTTAAAGAAGGTAGTTGGTATTCATCTGATGGAGAAATCAGAAAGAAACTAAAAGAGAATCTATCTTTAAGTGATGAAGATGTAAACGAGATTGAAACTAAGTTCAGAAACTATGGAATTATGTTAGGTAATTCATTATCAAGTATTCAATCAAGCTATCTGGAGAATAAAACTATTACAGCAGATTATGCAATGGCTCAAATAAAAAAACTATTAATGATTTAACGTTATCTACCGTTGAAGGTATTGAAAAGCGTAGACAAGCTGAAATGGATAGATTGAATGCTCTTAAAAGCACAGGGAATAATTGAGGAAGCAGAGTATAAAAAAACAAGCAGAAGTTGTAAAACAAACCTTTGATACTCAGATTAATTCAGCAAAAGAAGCACAAGGAAGAATTAAAGAAATTCTATCTAATGCTGCAAAAGACCATAGAAGTTTAACAACTCAAGAGATGAATGAAATAGAGAATCTCTATAAGAGACTAGGTAAGAGTGCGGTAGAGGCTGCAACCTCAAGCAAAGAAGCTCAAGACCTTCTGAAAAAAGGAATGGAAGAAACAGCCTTAGCCGCTAAAATTGCAGCGTTAAAACAAATTGGATTGATTACTGATACTAAAGAAGAATACATTAATAATTTAGGTTCTATTGAATCTAAAATTCAGGAAGTTAACAGTATTTTTAAATAACTGGACTAGTCACTCTGATATTAAATCGATAGGAATTAAATTTGAAGGTCATGATCTTGTGTTTAATTTTAAAAGTGATTATGAACGACTTATTGCATTACCAGACATAATGAAAGCAATAACTATTGCTGAAAGTCAAGGTCGTACTATTAAGATGACTAAAGAAGATTTAGAATGGCTGGATAAGAAAGGAATACATCCTAAAAAAATGTTGAGATTATAGATAAAAGCAAGCTTACCATTAGATAACATTAATGGGAAAAATAGATACATTTAAAAATGCTAGTTTGCCGCCCTAAATCTATTATGTTAAGAGATGAGGGAAGTACAAGTATAGATAATGTATTTAAAAAGGTTTTTAGATTATAACGCACAAGCTGTTAATGAAAAATCTAAAAGTTAATGATAATGCAAGTCAACCAATTACAGATGCACAAGGGAAGTTAGATTTATTTAACGGAACAAATCCTGTTAATAAGAATTTATCAGCTAGCGGAAATGCTAGTCCATTCACACAAGATGCAACAAATAGTTTAAATGTATTTGCAGCAACTAATCCAGGTACTAAAAGTATTATGGCTCAAGGTAATGCGACACCATTTACTGACACAGCGAAAGCTTCAGTAGATAGATTTAATGCAACACCTACCCCTACAAAACAATTAGAAGCTAATGATAATATCACGAACAAAGCTAATAGTGCTTCTGGGGCAATTAGGAGTATTCCTCAATTTTGGCAATCAGTGATTTCAGTAGTTGCAAGTGGACCTATAGCAATGTTACAAAAATTAGGACTATTCGCTTCAGGTGGGAAAATTGATTTATTTGCACATGGTGGGAATATTGATATGTTTGCTAATGGTGGTATGATAGGAGCTACTCAAAGCTTACCACCAAGATATCAAGGAATTGTAGGAGAAGCTGGTCCAGAATTATTCCAAGTTACAAGAAGTGGTGTGAACATTACACCATTATCTACAAGAGAGAAAATTAAAGGAATAAGCGGAACATTAGCAGAACAATATGGAGCTAATAATCCTAATGTTAATATTACTATCAACGTAACAGGTAATAATATAAACAACAAAGAAGACATCGATACATTAGTAAAAGAGATTGAACAAAAAAACTAGTGAGATCTATGAAAGAATACAAAAAAATATGAGTTTTTGGAGGTGGTAGAAATGTCGTTACATTATAATGAGTTAATTTTCAAAGGAAATCTACCGCCGATTTTTCCCTTTGAAATTTTTGTAACAGAAAATGATGGAATCAATAAAAGGGAAAAAGAAAAGACAAAAATATTCACATCTGATGATATGTCAGGAGGAATTGTAAGAACTTCTACAGCATATGAGCTTGTAGAAAAATCATATAAACTATTAATCCACAATGTAAAAATTAAACCAAATCAATGAATTATTAGTGTGGTTAGAAGGTAGTGGTAAAATTAATAGCATCTGATAATCCCTGGTAGATATTATGAAGTGTTAACAGTATCTGCAGTAAGAGCTAGACTGGGTGAAGTAGATGAATATGAAATAGACGTAGTATTCACTTGTAATCCATTTTCATATAGCATTGCATCTGATATTAAGACATACACAAGTAACGGAGTTATCAACAATGAAAACTAATGTAATAATGTATCCTAAAAATCACTTTATATGGAAATTCAACGAGTGGTACAACACTAACTATAGGTAATCAGGTAGTTAGATTAAAACAACTATCTGAAAAACTAGTTATTGAATGCAAACAAGGTGAACAAAATGTATATGATAAGAACGGAAATCTATTAAATAGTGTAATGCTAGGAGCGTTCTTTGAGGTTAAACCAGGGAGTGAGTGGGATTGTTCTAGGTAATGGAATTACTAGGTTGGAAATAGAGTGTAGATGGGGGCGTTTATTTAATGTTATGGTTATATGATGAATTTGAAACAGACTTTACTTATAACGGAATAGTGTTGAATAATGCTTACGATTCAGACATTCACTGGGTATTGAATACAATGTATAAACTAACATTCAAATATCCAACAGTAGACAATGATCTATATTCTTTCATTGAAAAAGGTATGATTGTAAAAGCTGATGAGCATGACAGAACAAACTTATTTAGAATTAAGGATATTGATATATCTGAAAATAATAAATGTATTACTGTAACTGCTTATCAAAAAGAACTATGATTTTAGTAAAAGGTTAGTGAATAACTTCGGAAGACTTCGTGTAAACTGTATGTCAGTACTTGATGAATGGTATTCTAACTTTTTATCTAGTGAAAAAGACTTCTCTTATTATTCAGATATAAATGCTATTAATTCATTTGTATCACATAATGATGATACTGATAATAAACTTAGAACATCATTTGAATTATTAGGAGGAATTGCTGATACTTATTCTGCAGATATTGATATGCATGATAAACAAATTAGCTTGTTAGAACGTTTAGGTAGAGATACTGAAGAAGTATTAACCACAGCTAAAAATATAAGTGAATTTGTTAACACTAGTAATTCTGATGAAATTGTTACTAGAATTTATGCTAGTTCAACTTTTAAAGTTGGTGATAAGTACGATAAAAAGGACTTACGAGAACAGCACAGACAACAATTAAAAGCCTTGAGGGAATCTCAAAAAGAATACTCACAAGGTAGAAATGCTGTTAAAAAAGCTCAACAAATGAAAGATGAAATAGCTAAAAGATACGCTAAAGAACTTGCTAAGAATAACAAGAAAGTAAAGCGTAGTGGTAAAGTAATTAAATCATATTCTCAAATTGAATCAGAAGTAAATGCTAAATATCAGGCAAGAGAGAGAAAATCTCAACAAAGAAAAGCTGAAAGTCAAGCGATAGCTGATAGAAAGAAAGCTGAAATTGAATCATTAAAAGCACAACAAAAAGAAGAACTAGAAGCATTAGATGAAGAAATTACTATTAATCTAATTGTAGAAAGTCCGTTGATTAATGATTATCCATTCATCAATGAAATAGCAGTATCCAACAATGATTTAAGAACTGCTGAAGAGTTAGAAGAATGGGCCATGGAATATTTTACAAAAACAAAATATCGACAAGCCAAAAACTCTATCAAAGTTACTTATGAACAATTATCAGAGGATATCAATCGTGGAGACACTGTAATTTTTAAAATATTTAAAAATATGGTGTAGACGAAAGAATAAGAGTAGTTGAAACTCACTATGATCCAATGCTAAAAAAATGGAAAGAGTTTATTCTAGGTGAAAAAGAAGGTAGATTAGGTTCAGAAGTATCAAATGCTAGTAGTGGAGCGATAGCTAAAGCTAACGCATATACAGATATAATCACTATGGATATAGAGCGAAAAGTCAAAGAACGTAGTGAAAAATTATGATAAGCTGTTTAAGAAAAATACAGATGAAATCAATAAAAAGATTGAAGATGGATTTGAGAAAAGCTAAGGCATCAAGTGAAGTAATAACAGCTAAGATTGATGAAGATCTAGAGAAAAAACTAGCACCTATAAAAGAACAAGTATCAACCACTGTAGAAAACTACAACAGACAATTCCAAGCTACAAACTTGGAAATAAGCAAGAACAGAGTTGAAGCTACTAAACAAATTCAAGCAGCTAATCTAGAAATAAGTAAAAATAGAGTAGAAGCAACAAAACAAATTCAAGCGTTATCTGATCGAGTTAACAACATGCAGGATATTTCTAGTAATTCAACAGTAGTTGAGTTAAAAAAATTAGTGAATGAAGCTAAAGAAACTGGGAAAAATATAAATCAGAAAGTAATCGAGTTAGAGGGTAACGTAACAAGGGAATTTAGTTCAGTCAAAGCTAAAAACGAAAATGATTTAAATGTTATCCGAGGGGAAATAAAAACTGGAGTAGATGGTTTAACTAGTAAAATCAGTTCCCTTGAGGAATATAAAAATCAAGATGGCACAAGAACTGAAAGCTTGAAGCAATGGGTACAACGTGATACAGCTAGTCAATTAAGCCGTGAACGAACTGAAATCAATAGAGTTATTGATAGTAAAGGTTTTGTTAAGAACACAGAATTTAGTAGTAAGTTTACAGAAAATGCTAGAAGTATCACTAACCAATTAACAGCGTTAGAAAACTACAAAAATCAAGACGGAGTAAGAACAGCTAATTTACAAATTTGGGTTCAAAATAACACCGCTAACCAACTGACTGCTGAAAGACGTAGCATTGAAGGTTGGGTAGATGGCAAGGGTTATGCAACTACATCTGTTGTGGAAAATAAAGTTCAGGAAACAGCTAATAGTTTTAGTCGAGAAATCAGTAATATTAGAGAAAGCATTCCTACAAGTGTTGGTGGCAGAAACTATATAACTGATAGTGAGAAATTAACTAATATAAATTCAGGTGGTACGAACTGGGAAAAAACAGTTGAAAACGGAACTTTAGTTTTTACTAAAGTTAGAGCTACTGAAAGTACTGGTATTTGGACACAAATTATGCCATTTTTGAAAGATAATTTTCAAAATGAAGTATTGACATGGAGTGTAGATGTTAAGGCGAGTAAAAATATTTCTTTTTAACAATGTAGGACAAGAAACTAACGGATTTAAAGGAAGAGTAGATATTACCACACAGTGGCAAAGAATATCTCATACATTTACAAATAAATACACACAACACTATGCTTTTGTGTTCTATCAAATGATAGGAACATGTTCTCCTGGAGATAAAGTTTATGTACGTTTACCTAAACTTGAAATAGGAAATGTTGCAACAGACTGGACACCAGCCCCAGAGGACAATAATGCTTTTGTTAAAAACACAGAATTTTCTAATAAGTTCAATGAAAATGCTAGAGGTATTACCAACCAATTAACCGCCTTAGAAAATTACAAAAATCAAGACGGTGCAAGAGTTGCTAATATGCAAATTTGGGTGCAAAATAACACAGCTAATCAACTTACTGCTGAAAGAAGAAATATCGAAAAGTGGGTTAACGACAAAGGTTATGCAACAACTTCTGTTGTTGAGAACAAAGTGCAGGAAACAGCTAATAGTTTTAGTCGAGAAATCAGTAATGTTAGAAATAGTATTCCAACTAGTATAGGGGGAAGAAACTATATACCTAATTCTAACTTTGCTAAAGATTTAGAAAACTGGGAAATGGCTAGATTGAATAATAGTGGTCTAAATTGGCAAAAAGGACACGCAATAACTAATTTTGGTAGAGGGTTGCATATTTGGGGTACACCTAACGGAGATTATAAAGGATTAGGGACTATGTTTAACTTAACAGCGAAACAAGGTGAGAAATTAACCTTATCAATGGATTTAGGAAAAGATGCGTTAACACAAAATGCTATTTTTATATATAGGATTACATTATGTCGTTGATAATGATATAGTTTCACAACAATGGCAAACACTAGATTTAGCAACACAAAATTTTTGAAGTTAAGAAATATAAACGTATTTTAAAAAAACGTTCACAGTTACCGCTGATATGAATAAATGTAGGTTGATGATACACACTCAAAATAATAAACTTATCAATTTTTACATTGATAATATCAAACTAGAAAAAGGTGATATATCTACAGACTGGACACCAGCTCCTGAAGATGTAGAACAAAATGTGAATGAGTTAAACACGTGGAAACAAACTACCAATCAAACTTTAAACACAGTTACTAGCACATTAAACGATACTGTAAGGCACGCACAACTTCGAATAGGAGCTGATGGAATTGATTTTGGTTCAAACAAAGTTTTCAACGGAAGAAACCTTGCTAGTATTCTTTCCGTTAGTCCAGAAAGTATTCAAGCAATAACTGATAGATTAGTAATCTCACCAGCTAATGAGAATTTAGTTAAAAGAGAATATAGAGATACTTTCATCTTAAATGTTAGAAATGGTGTTTTAAATAGAATTTATGGAAGTAATGTTGATTTAGTAGGCGAATATCAATTTAAAGTTGCTATAATTGATTTTTGATACACCTACACTTAATGCATCAATACATGTGAAGTATAAAGATGGAACAGATAGTTGGTTTAATTCAGAATTTCCAACACCTAGTATAGCAACTTTAGAAACAAGTACTTCTGTAAAAGTGCAAGTGGAATCGAGAAAAGAAATTGAATATATAGAACCTTTAGTTTTTCAAAATAAATGGAGCGATTTTTATAGATTTCATTTGAAAAAAATTATTTGTAGGTAAAAGAAAAGTGCAGAATTAATCGTTGATGGTTCAATCGAGGGTCGACAAATTAAAGCTGAAACTTTAGAAACAGGACATCACAAGGCAGGAAGTATCACTTCAGAAATAATTGCTGCTAACGCTGTTAAAGCTAAGCATATATTGATAGATGATGGGTTGATAAATAATTTAGTAACGCATAATGCTTTCATCAACAAACTTTTGGGCACAGGACGCATTTATCAGAAGTTTAAAAACTGTTAAGATCACTTCAACGCAGATTGATACTGAAAAGTTTACGAGGTAAAACTATAATAGGTGGTACTATTGATGGTGGTGTAATAAAAGGGAATGTACAGATAAAATTAGGAGAACATGGTTTTTTACAACCTATAGAGCAAGGTTTGCAAATTAACGCTCCTAAAAACTTATAACGCTAATAGTGGAGTGGGTTTTCAATTACATGGGTATAAAAAAACATTATCAAATGGAAATATTATCCCAAAAGGAGTATTCATTTATAATGATGATAATTTTGCTACTGGTGATGTAGTTTCAACCGCAAATGAAACTTTATTAACGGTTGAGGGAATGATACGCTGTCGAAGTATGAGTGATGGAAACGGAAAATATCATAGTGGATATGCAGTTCCTACAATTACAACATTTAATGCTAACAATAGTGGTTTATATCCAATATTTGACATTTACCATCAAGATGACTATAGGGGGCAGTTTTTTTCCTATATAGTGTACCAGAAAATATTTTTTTCAGTGGCAACAAAAGCAGCTTCTGATAAAAAGTTGAAAAATATAAGAAAAACAAAAGAAATTGCACTAAAAAAATTGACAGGATAGAATTTAAATCTTTTGACTGGAGAGAAGAAAGTAAAGGTCACGAAAAATTAGGAATGATAGCTCAAGAATTAGAGAAGATAGAATCTAAATTTGTCGATTTAATAATATTCAAAGATGGAGAAGAACGATATACGTTGAATACTGATATTCTTAATATTTATTCTCTTAAAGCTATTCAAGAGTTATCAGCCGAAAAATAAAGAATTAAAACAAAGAATTATAAAATTGGAGGAATTAATCAATGGATAATCAATTACAACCAATCGACTTAATCGCACAAGAATTAAGCGAAAAAAACAATGCAATTAGCACATTATAAAGTTGCTTACAATAAGTTAACTAACGAGCTAGAAGCTAAGGAGAAGGAGCTTAAAGAATTAAAAAGAAACTAAAGTAGAAGAAGTAAAACATGAGGAGGAACAATAATATGGCTTTAGAAATTTCAGTTAAACAACCTAATCCAACAGCGGGTGGATATAAGAGCGTAAATGTTTATTTCAATATGAATACAGGTGGAATTTATTTCAACGGTAATATTGAATTACCGGGAAATTTGCAACTGCTAGTGACGCAGAGACACTAGAAGAAATTAGAAAACAAATTGCCGTTCAGATGTACACAGGAGAAGCAACTCCAGCACTAGTTGCTGAATATGCTAATCTGAATAAACAAATAGGTATTCTTACTGGTAATAAACAAGATACTGCAGAACGTGAGAAAGCATTAACTAAGTTTGCTAATAAGGTAAATAAGGGTAATGATAAGGTGATTATGGCACTGCTACTGAACGTGCTAGATCCTAAGACTATTAACGCTAAGAAAGACGTAATCATTAATGCATTTGATTCTTATGAAGTGAATGTTGATTACTCTGTAGGAGATAAATTTAAATTTGAAAATAAACTATATGAAGTAGTAGAAGACCATACAAGTGTTGTTGAGTGGATTCCTAGCAATGAACCAACTAAATATAAGGAGGTGGTTTTAGAACGTGCTGAAAGTGATGATAAGGAGCAATTAGCAGATGAAGACCACCGATATATCACTAAAGGCACAATTAGATGAAGCTGTTTCAAATGCAATTACAACTGTATTATCAATGTTCCAGGAGGAAGACGATGAAGAAGATAAAGGAGAAAAAGAAATGAAACTAATGAACAACCTACACAACCTACACGAGAAAGCAACAATGATGTATTACACAGCGAAGGGGGTACTGAAAGTCATGAAGCCTAGTAGATTAAGATTTAAAAAGAAGATCAATTTGTAAAAATGTACGTTCGACAACTTTTAAGAAAAGCTAAAACATTAGAAGATGTCCTCACATCGGGAACTTAATAGATGTTGTTAAGGCTGAAGTCGAAAGAATCGAAAGAGAGTCCGAAGAGAAGCACAAAAAAGCAGTTGAAGAAGTAGCCACACCTAAAGAAGTTGTAACTGAAGCACCAAAAGAAGTCGTTGTTGCAACTGCTCCAGTAAGTGAGTCACCAAAAGAGGTAGTCACTCCAACACCAACAGTAAGTGAAACACCAAAAGAAACTACAGAAACAGAAAGAAAAGAAGAGCATGCAGAATAGCATGTTCTTTTTTACGAGGTAATCTAAATGGAAATAACATTACCTGAACTAGCAGAACGCTATTATCACTTAGTTAAAGATGTCTACATTCATGCTTTTACACTAGTTGTATTTTCTTGATGTTTTTACAGGAATAGCGAAAGCTTTTTGTAACAAAAATTAAATTCAACTATTAATAGACGTGGATTAATTGAACATATTATAGTTTGTGTAATGTGCATTACAGTATATCCATACCTACTTTATTTAGGATTTAATGAAATTGCTACAGCTTTCTTATTATTCTTTACACTTAGTTATTGTCTCATCGTTAATTGAGAATTTAAGTGCATTAGGGTGTACCATTCCCAACAGGATTAAAGAAACGATTAGAAAAATTACGTGATGAATTAGATGGTAAGGAGTTAGAAGATGAAAAACTAGTAAGAACAAATTTGACAAACACACCTAGTAAACGTGGAACAAAAGATTTAAACATTCAATTCTACTCGCATGATAAGAATAACGCTGGATTTGAGTTTGTGGTAAAAAATGAAACTGATTTTTAAATAATATTACATTACAAAATGTAACTAGTGAAATGCTAAAAGGAATCAATTTAGGCTTAATAGTATATCCGACTCAAGAAGCATGGATGACAAAAATTACCTTAGAAAGGGGGTGAATAATATGCCAGATTTACAAACAGCATCAGTATTTCTAATAGTTGCACTATTAGGGATGTTGGAGAAATTTTTAAAAGAATCTAAATTCTTTCCAGATGAAATGATACCTAATATTTTAGGAGTATTGGGTGGATTGATTGGAACGATTCTATTCAAAGATCCTACTGCAATTGCTTTAGGTTTTAGTGCAGTTGGGGTTCATCAATCTTATAGACAAACTGTAGGAAGAAATGATAAAAACAAAACGGAGGATAAATAACATGACAGAAATTTATAGTGACTATTTTCAAAACGGAGTATATTTTTACTCCACCTAAAAACGATATACTAGGCGTTGTAATTCATAATGATGGGGGATCTTTATCTGCTAGGCAATATGACGGATTCTTAGTCGATAGAGTGAACAACGGGACGCTTGACAGAGGGTTCGCAGCATACTATGTAGATAGAAATGATATTTACGTATTCCAACCATCTAACCATCAAGAATGGCACACAGCGAACCCTTACGGAAACGGTAATTTTATCGGTTTTGAAGCGTGTCAATCAATGTCTGCTTCTGATGAAGAATTTTTAGCAAATGAAGATGCAACGCTATTATTAGCAGGTCAAGTACTTCAAAGCTATGGCTTACCTATTAATGAAGACACAGTTAAATTACACCATGAATTTAGTGCGACATCATGTCCACATAGAAGTATGGAATTGCACGGAAACGGTGGTGCATATAACGGAGCAGGAACTGAAGCGTGTCGACAATATTTTATTAATAGAATTAAGCAACTATTAGCTGGGGACGTAAGCGAACCACCAGTAGTAGAGAAAAGCATTCTTGATGAAGATGTTGAACTTGCTAAAAGAGATGAACCGTATTATGAAGCTACTGTAAGCATTGATTATATTTTTAGAAAGCCAACCAACAGAAGATAGCGAAGATAAGGAATTTGTCCCAGCAGGAACAAGAGTACGTGTCTATGAGAAGAAAGACGGTTGGTCACGTATTAACTATAAGGATAGTGATCAATGGATTGAAGATAAGTACTTAACAGAAGTTGAAGTATTTTAACAAACACCCCCATAATTAGTGGGGGTTATTTTTATGCATTTTTTTAAAAAAAGATAAAAATCTATTGACACGCTCGAGCGTGTATAGTATAATTATAAATGTAAGGAACAGGAGGACAAAAATGACAAAAACACATCTTCACAACAGCACACAAAATCGTCAAAAAGAAATTGTAAAAGAAGTAGGGAACTACCAACTAGCTTTTTACAAATGGCACTAAAAGAAGTTTACAGACAAGTTAAAACTTATGATAAAAAAACGCTTTGGAACACAAGCTATTTCAAGTGCTATTTACAATTTAGGAACTAGCAAAGAAGATAAAGCTTTTGATAGGGAAAGTGAAAACTATTTATACGGAATTGCTAAATGGTTTTTTTCCACAAAGAATTCACGACAAAACAACGTCAAGCTTTTAATCAAAATTGAAGATGAAGTTATTGTCAAAGAAACTGAGAAAGCCTACAAAATAGCGTTTTTTTACTGAATATGGATTTTTTGAAAAATGGATTCCAAAAAGTTGTTTTAAAAAAGAACACACAAATGTTACATTTGCTTTACAATGTAGCTTAATTAAATAAGATGTCACGCTCGAGGAGGAAATAAAAAAATGAAAGCACAAGATGTATTAAACACAATGAAAGAAACAGTAGAAAACGGGGGCGAATTAAACTTCGCCCTTAGACACAAAAAGAACAAATGATTACCTAGCTAACTATGATACTAAAAACTACGCTGGAGTATTTGCTTTTTCAAACGCAGGAATTTACGGTATATACGGCAATTTTTTTAGAAACAAGTTTTTAATTTTGAAAGTAATCAAATTGATAATAGAAGTCAAAATGATGAAACAATTTTAGAGGTGCTAGAAGCTATTCTAGTTGATTGGGAATTAGAAGAAGATATAAAAACACAGTAAACAAGAATACATGTTTAAACCTTGTATAACTAGATATGAACCTCAATATATTCAAGATATCGCACAAAAATAAAAAGAATTTATATATCTAAACAAGGTAATGAGGTAATTGAATTTACAATTGATGGTTGTATATGGAATATGAAATTAGAAAAATTCAACGGTGAAAAATCAGATATAAATTAGATAAAGCTGTAGTGGAGTATCTATAGTATGTGGGAAAACAATTCAATTTAATAAGCAAAACATAGAACACGAGACTGACAGGGCGGTTTTTAATTAAACTGCCCAACAGTTCTTATTATAAAAAAATTATAAATTTTGGCATCCGTCTAAATTAATTAGACCGCTAAAAAGGGAATGGATATTTCTTAAGTTTATCCTACACAGATGAATTCAGATTTAAAATTTTTCAAAAATGATAAAACAACTAAAGAAATATGTGGTGAAGAATTAGCTTTATGCTTTTAATCAACTTACAGAAGAAGATGACACAAGTTATCTAGAAATAACTGAACCAGTTAAGATTGATAAGGATGTAGAAATAATTTCAGAATTGGAGAGGTAATGATGGATATTTTAATAGAATTAGAAGATTTATTTTATAATTTAAAAAGAAAGCGATAGTAAAAAAGAATATATAAAAATACATGATAAAATAGAAAATACTATTAATGAAGCGAACGAAAATGAAAAAAATACAAATATTTGAATTTTTAAAACTTGCAATTGCTGAAAATGAAGAGGATGCTTTGGGAATATGAACCATTCTTACAATTATTTAACTAAAAATCAAAAACAAGCTTTTTGATAAGTTTAAAAAGATTAAAAGTAGGTGCTTTTATTTATGAAGCAAGGCACGGGGAAAAACTAAGGTAGCGTTAGAGTTAATTAAAACTACAGATTGTGATTTAGTCTTGTTTTTTTCTGTCCGTTCTCTACAAAAAAATAATCTACAAGATGAAATAAATAAATGGACGTTAGATATAGATTACAGAATAATAGGGTATGAAACATTATCAAGTAGTGATAAAACTTACGTTGAATTACTAAAAGAAATAGAAGATAAAAAGCTATTCATTGTTGCTGATGAAAGTATATTTATTAAAAACGATGATACAAAACGATATAAAAGGCTTATTAGTATTGCTAAAATGAGCGATTATAGATTGATTTTTAAATGGCACACCGCTAACAAAAAAATGAATGGGATATTTATAATCAGATGAATTTCTTGAGTGATAAAATTATTGGAATGAGTAAGCAAGAATTTTTAAATGTATTCTTTAAAAAAATATCTTATAAGAAAGTTGGTCAACGTCCTAAAGAATTTTACAAGTTATCTGATGTTAACATAGACTATTTACACAAAACTTATAGCACCATATATATTTGAATGTGATTTTTCAGTTTGATAAAAAATGAAGAGATTAAACACGTTAGAATAATTGCTAGTGAAGAAGCACAAGAAAGCTACAATCTTAAAAAGAAACAACTACTTAACTCTATTAGTAAGGGAGAAAGTATTATAGATCAATTTCAAAAATTTAGCTTATAGTTGTTTTTAATGATGAAAAAGACATGTGGAAATAGCTAAATTTGTTAAAAATGAAAATCAGATAATTGTGTTTTGTACTTTTAGTAAGCGAAGCTGTAAATATAGCTAATCAGTTAAATTGTTATCTAATCACAGGCGATACTCCGTTAAGTGAGCGTTCTGAAATAATAGAGAAATTTAAAAATGATAGTAAAGCGTTAATAATGACATTAGGAACTGGAGCTTATGGTTTAAATTTGCAATTTTGTAATAAGGTAGCTTTTCAGTAGCATAACATTTGATTATGCAAAGACAGAACAAGCAATTAGTAGAATTAAACGTATAGGACAACAAAATGATATAGAATACACTTATTTTACATCGAATCTAGGTATTTTTAATATGATTTTTGAAAATAACGAAAAGAAGAAAAGTTTAAAAGAATTGTTGATAGATAAAAATTAATGAAGGAGGTAGTTATTTTGAAGAAGTATTGTGATGAAAATGTATACGAAGCAACAAAAAGAAAGATTAGATTATATTTTTAATGAATTTGAAGAAGTGTGTGTAGCTTTTTTCGAGTGGTAAGGATAGCGGTATTTGTCTAAATTTAGCGTTAGATTATGCTAAAGAAAAATAAGCTATTAAATAAATTAAGTGTGTATCATCTAGACTATGAAGCACAATATCAATTTACTACTGATTATGTAACAGAAACTTTCTTAAACTTACCTAAAAGAAGTTAAGAAATATTGGTTATGTTTACCTATTAAGGCTCAATGTTCTACTTCTATGTATCAAAAATCACTGGACACCATGGAATAGTGAAGAACAAGATTTATGGGTGAGAGAACTGCCTCAAAGTTGACTATATAATAACAGAATCTAATTGTGAATTTAATTATGATGATTGGGATTACAATGTTCAAAAATAATTTTTGTAATTGGATAGGAAAAAAATAAAAAAAGTTTTGTGTTATTGTAGGGATACGTAGTCAAGAAAGTTTGAATAGGCATGCTGCAATTACAAGTGAGAATAAAAGTCAATCAATATAATGGTATTAGCTGGTTAACAAATAAGAAAGATTATACAGTTGCTTTACCCTATTTATGATTGGGAAACAGAAGATATATGGGTTTGTAATTCTAAGTTTGGTTATACATATAATAAAGTCTATGATTTGATGTTTAAGGCTGGATTAAGTGTTCATCAGATGAGAGTAGCTAGTCCATTTAACGATTATGCTCAAGATAGTTTAAAAACTATATAAAGTATTAGATCCTAATAATTGGGGAAAATGATAAGTAGAGTTAATGGAGTTAATTTTACTGGATTATACAGCGGAACTACTGCGATGGGATGGAAGAGTATAAAAACCATCTCATTTAACCTGAAAGAATATATGTATTTCTTGTTAAATACCCTACCAGAAGACACTAAACAAAACTATTTGAATAAACTAGAAGCGAGCAAAAAGTTGAGAGTAGGTGGTGCTAGAGATGAAGAAACAATAAAAAGAATTATTAGAAGAAAAAGCACCAGTTATTTTAACTGGGAAAACCAATAATAGAAGTAAGCATAAAAACAAGTAATTCAATTTGAGGATTATTTAGATGATACAACGGTGACAGATTTTAAAAGTATTCCTACATATAAAAGGATGTGCATTTGCATTATGAAAAATGATACAACTTGTAAATATATGGGATTTGCTCAAACAAAAAGTGAAATACAAAAAAAGGAGAGAGGCGATTAGAAAAATATGGTGAAATACTGTAATACTCCCATTGATATTGCTAATGATTTTTTTAATAAAAATAAAGTTTATAAAGAACAAGTAAGTATAAATCCTTTAGCTGATATGTTTTTAGGTTGTTATTTAGAAAAATAAATTAATAGGTATAGTTGGCTTGACTTCTACGAAGAAAACATCTAGAATTAAACAGTTTTTTTGTAATTCAAGAAGAAAGAGGAAAGGGATTCGGTAGTGAGTTATTAAAAAAAGATTATAAAAATACAGATAAAAAATCACTGCATTTGTTACTGAATATTCTATAAAATTATTCTTAAATAATAATTTTATAATAAAAAGAAAAATTCAAATAATATATATTTTATTGAAAGGAATTAAGAATGAATAGTCCAGTTTATAATATTAAAAAGTGCCAATAGAAAAGATACAAGCTAATAGTTACAATCCTAACAATGTAGCACCACCTGAAATGAAATTGTTATATCAATCAATTAAAGAGGACGGTTATACAATGCCTATAGTTTGTTATTATTTAGAAGATGAAGATAAGTATGAGATAGTAGATGGTTTTCACAGATATACAACTATGCTTAAACACAAGGATATATACGAACGTGAGGAAGGTTGTTTACCTGTATCAGTAATTGACAAACCGATAAGCGATAGAATGGCATCTACAATTAGACACAATAGAGCAAGAGGTAGTCACGATATAGAATTAATGACTAACATCGTTGCTGAATTAGTTGATAGTGGGATGAGTGATACTTGGATAATGAAGAATATAGGAATGGATGCTGATGAGTTATTGAGATTGAAACAAATCAGCGGTCTAGCTTCACTTTTCAAGGATAAAGAATTTTCTAAGTCTTGGGTTGTAGAAAACTAGCGTTTTTTGATATAATTATAAAAATATTTAGGAGAGAACCATGAATAAAAGTATCTGAAGCTAAACTAGAAGCAATAAAAGTGGGATGATAATAATCGTGAACGTAAAAAGATATATCAATAAGAGATCCACGGCAAGAAGTTTTATTAAAAACAATGGAAAGAGAAGACATTCCAGAATTTGAAGAATTGTTAAAAGAACGTAAGTCTAGAAAAAGATTAATATAAAATGTTATAATAAATTTGTTAGTAGAATTCAAAATTTACATAGGAGAGACAGCGGTAATGCTGTCTCTTTTTAGGGAGCAGTGCAAGGGACAAAATAGGGGCAAAACTTCTCGAAAACACGTTTTTCGTGGAAAAACGAGAAAGAGAAGTAGCGGAAACGTGAGTATTAACGCATATTCAACGAGAATAAAGACAGTTAACTATATTTACCCACAAAGCAAAGTGAAGGATGACAGCTTTTACAAATACTGTATTAGTAAAAAGAGAATATAACGTGGCTAAAACAGATAGATATCCATTAGGAAATGACATTCAAACACCAAGCAATAGAAATTTCTGGAAATTCCTGAAAGAAAAAGGTTTGATTACTGATGAGAAAATATAATAGATTAGTAAGAACAGAAGAATTCTCAGATGAAGAATTAACAGGTTTTTATTGCTCGTCAATTGGTGGAAACATCTCAATCAGTTAAAAGCAGTAGCTAGTATATTAGGTGAATTAAATCCAGAAACTTCAATCTGTTACTCTAAAGCTGAAAAACGTATCTAGTTTTTAGACAAAACTTCGGGAAAATTAAAGAAGGTAATAGAAAATCAGATAATACTGAACAGTTAATCAAGGTCCGTGAAATCAATGATTATCATCATGCCAAAGATGCATATTTAAATATAGTAGTCGGTAATGTATATGATACAAAAATTCACACGAAATGTCTTTAACTTTTATTAAAGATAAGAAAGATGGAAGAAAATACTCATTAAATAATGTATTTTATGAAAAATGTATCTAATTCTAACTCTGTCGCATGGAAAATGAATAAAACAGTTCATCAAGTAGAAAAAGTTATGAATAATAACAATATACTAATGACAAGAAGAACGTCAGAACAAAAAGGTGGATTATTCAATGCAACAGTATATAAAGCTAAGGTTGCATCTAAAGCAAAAGAGGGATGTATATTATCCATTAAAAACATCAAATAATGTAATTAAAGACGTTACAAAAATATGGTGGATTTACCAGCATTGGGATAGCATATTATTCTATTTTTTTGAATACATTTTTAGTTAGTAAAAAAAGGTGAAGAAAAATTACTAGAATTATTCCAATACCAATATATATTTCTCAAAAATATAAAAAGATGATGGCACACTATTAGAATTTGGTAAAACTCAAATTAATATTAAATCTAATGAAGAGATTAAAGACTTTAAATTGAAGTATAAAAAGTTATGTATTGGAAGTATTATTTTTTATAAATAATTATCCATATTATATTGGAGGAAAAAAAGTGGAGATACTTTTTATTATGATAATGCTGTTCAAGTTATACTAGATAAAGAAAGTGAAAAAAATATCAAGAACATTTCTAAATATCAAAATTGGAAAAAGAAAATAAAGATGGCGAACTTTGGGAAAGTATAACTAAAAGAAAAGAATATAAAGTTATATAATACACTAGTTGAAAAGATGAATTCAGGAATATTTGCTAAGAAAAAACCAAATAAATTTGAAGAATTAAATATTGATGAAGTTAGAAATAATTTCAATAATGTCAGTTTAGATAATCAGGCAAAAGTTTTATTAGAAATTTTAAATCTGTTAACTAATAAAAAAATCTATATTTGACTTAAAAATTAATAAATATTGCATTAGGTAGAAGTAGATATAATTTTAATATTACTTCTCAATCACAATTTTCAATAGTAGAACAATCCGTTACTGGATTCTATGAAAAAGAAATAACAATAATAGGGGATAAAGAAAATGACATGGAGAACAATAATAGTTAGGGATAGGGCGAAGCTAGATTATAGCTTAAATTTCCTGACAGTAAGAAAAGAGGCGGAGACTAGGAAAGTTAGTCTCAGTGAAATATACATGATCATTATTGAAAGCACAGCGGTATCAATTACCGCCGTGCTTTTTAAATGAACTCATGAAAAAAATAAAATTAAAGTGATATTTTGTGATGAAAAGAGAAATCCTAGTTCGGAATTAATACCATATTATGGTAGTCATGACACAAGTCTCAAATATAAAAAACAATTAGAATGGACTATCGAAAGCAAAGAACGAATTTGGACAAGAATAGTATATGAAAAAAATACAAAATCAGATGTTATTACTAAAGAAATTAGGTAAAGAAGAGTATGAATTATTAGAACAGTATCTTACTGAACTTGAGTGGAATGAAATCTAATGAAGGATATTAATACAAATGTTATAAAATTATTGTCATCATCGGTATTTGTATACAATAGAAAAATAGAAAAGATAAACTTATAAAACAATGATAAAATCAGGATTCTTTAAGTTTAGAATTAAAAATGGTAAGTCATATTATAGAAATAGAGAATGAGTACGTTAAAAAAATACTAATTAAACGTGGGAACTTAGCAAAAAGGAGCTAAGTCTTTTTATTTATCTACTATTAGGAAAAATGTAGGGTGTTTAAATATTGATTAAAAATTATAGTTCAGTACAAAAATTAACAGCCAAAGCCTGTTAATAACCTGTGGATAACTTCCGGATAATCTGTGGAAAAACTATTGCGTTTGTAGTGTAAAATTTGATATAATCAAGAAAGAGAGTATGTTATGAAGTAAAATTAGAAAATGAGGTAAATTGATGAAATATTCTTTGAAAAAAATTGGATAGATACTAGAGAAATAGAGGAATTAAATAATATTAATGAAAGTTTATTAAAATTAAACATTGAATGTAAAGAAGATTATATATTCCAAAGGGTACTATATGATTTTTAATAATGAACAGTTGAAAAATTGGAACAGTGATACGCTGATTTTTTATAAAAATAAGTTGCTACATGCTGAGAATCTACTAGGAAAAGAACGTTTTTTTAAATTTAATTATTAAAAAAACTTTAAACTTGTTATATTAACATATGAAAAAAACTATTAGCTTTAGAAGAAAGAATGGAGTTGATGGAAAAAAATTTAGAGGTTCTGAAGAAACTAAGGCTAAAATATTTTTCAATAAGTATTTATAATGATTTGTTAAACTCTTCATATAGTTATTTATTAGAATTATTTATAGAAATAGAAAGTAACGTAGAGAATAAATTAATTTATCAAAAAGTTTAACTAGTAAAATTCAGTGTTTGTCTACACGAGGATATACATCAATTACATCAGAAGTATTGGATTCAAATATAAGAAATTCTATTTCTCATGGTGGAGAAAGTTTTTTATCGTGACAAAATTATATTTAAATATAAAATTGGTTCTGAGTATAGATGTCAAGAAAAATCTATATATGAATTTACACTAAGCTGAAAGAAATGTTTGATATAACAAGTTCGATGTGTTTATCGATATTTTTTTATACTTATATGAAAGAAATGTTAATACGAATCTATTTTTATAATAATGAAGATAGTGATTGTCATGAATTTATTAGAAAAATGCAAATGTCTTCAATTATGATAAAATGTAATTATATATATAATTTTTCATCCTATGGGTAATCAAGATGAAACACAATGTAATATAGAATTAGTACATCCGGATATTGGTATAAAAATCACGTTATGAGTTTGCATTAAATTTAGGAATTAAAAATTATTCAGGTGATGAATTTAGGTAAAGAAGATTATGTATTCTTTTTATTTAAATCAAAAACATTCAATGAATTCATTTTTAAAATAAAAGTTGAATCATTGTTGGATATTTATTTTGATAATATTCCCTATAACGATGTAATAAATATCCTAGAAAAGGAAAGCTTAATGTGGGAAGTAAACGATGAAGAACGGAATGATATAGAAGATTTATTTAGGTGTTACGAGAACATTGAGAATGAAAATTTCAAAAATACTAGAAATTTCAGATATTAGCTTGGAAAAATTGTAAAAAGATTTAAATGTAATTTATACTTTAAAAAAAGATATTAAAAAAATTTTACGTTAAGAAATTTGTAGAAGATGCTGTTAATGATATTAAAAATATTAAAAAAATTATGGTTTTAGTACTAATAAAGTGAAGCATGGTGATATGGAAGCAGATATAATACACATATCGGTTTATAAAAAAAGATTTACGTAGGGGAGAAAAAGAAATTGGAATCCAGAAAATGATAATTTTATTTGTAATGTCCAATACGATATAAATAAAAAAATTTTTAATATATAATAATCTTATAGATTCAAAGTTAAAATTAGAAAGAAAAGGAAATATTGAATATAGATGGAATCCTAATTTTTAGATAAATTAGAGGAGGAAACAATGAATTTAGACGAATTGATAGAATATGAATCAGAAAATACATCATTAGATTTTTAAAGCGGAGGAGTATGGTAAAAACAGTTTTGAATTAATAAAAAGACGTTATGTCTATGGCAAATTCACATACTAATGGGAAGAGATATATAATAGTGGGTGTTAAAGATAATCCAAATGAAGACAGAGAGATTATTGGATTAAAAACCATAAGTGATCAAGCAATTTTAGAAAATATAATTCAAGAAAATATAGAACCAATTATTCATTTTTAAATACTATAAGTATGAATTTAAAGGAAAGATGTTAGGAATAATAGAAATAGGTGATAATAGTGATAGACCTTATATGATGAAAAAGGATAATTTTTTTCATTAAAAAAAGGAGATTCTTGGATAAGAAAAAGGTAGTCGTCAGAGTAGAGTAGTAAGAGAAGATATAGATAAAAATGTTTAAAGGACGATTGAATTTTATAGATACTAAAGAAATAAAAAAATTGGACTAGGTGATAATTTTGAAAAAGGAACAATATATTAAATTACCAGTAATTAATTTAGATGAAAAGCCTTCAAATATTGAAAAAGATTAGAAGGCTTTCTTGAAAAAAATTAAGAGCATATGACGAGGGAGATAATAAAGGAGAAAAATATATTTTTAGATAATAAGAATTTTGTAGAATATCTAAGTGACTCAAAAAAAGATAAGAGTTGGTAAAGATTTCTTGGGACTTCCAGTTTATTATGATGAGAAAACAATATTAGAAAAAAATAAAAAAATGTATCTACTAAATTATATGATGAAGATTATTATTTTCTTCTAGAAAAGAAGTCTTTTAAACTAAATTTTTTTCAATATATAATGATACAAATGTTTTTTTGGAGGATGTAAAAATAGAGTTTAAAAATACCAAAGGATGTATTTTTTTATAGCGAAAAAGTATACCTCAAAAACCATCTTATGATGGCTTTAGGTATTAAACTACCATCATCATTTACAATGGGGTACCCAAATGTAGAGGAAGAAAACAATTATTATATAGTTACCGAATATTTTGATAATATACGGCACAAAAGATTTAACATGGATATTTTCAGAAGATTTAAGATGTTGTAAAGTTAGAAAATACAAAGGAAATAAGATTAATATTAAATACAAGATAAGTGCAAAAAAATTTAGAAACACCGATAGAAGATATGTTAGACTTGAAATGGCAGTAGGATTTAGTAATTTTTATAAAATATATGATTAGAGGGTTTTTATAAAAATAAATAGGTTAAGATTCTTCAATTATAATGAAGTAATATTTTTAAAGAATATAAAAATTAGGATGTGGAATATACATATGGTAACAAAGAAACAACATTATTATCCAAGAACTTTAATTAAACATTTTTGCTAATAAAGATGATAAATTATACACATACATTAGAATTGCTAATAGAATACAATATATAAATTATAAAAATGTTTGTGCTGAAAAACTATACATATGAAGGTAGTTCGGGTGTAGACAATATACTAGAAAATAATTTAGGCGTACTAGAATCTAAAATTGACTAATAGTAAATAAAAATTATTAATAATATAGTTATAAAAAAATGATCGTATCACGATTGATTTAAGAGAAAAGGAAATTGATTTTTTTGTATAAATATATTAATCTACAGTATTTGAGAACAGATACCGGACGAATAAGTTTCGTTAGAGGTTTTGGAAATATTAATTATGTTCGAAGAAAATTTCCTTACAAAAATAGAAGAAATAAAAAAAGAAGTAAAAAAATAAAGAAATACTGGATTTTAATGATAGATTTAAACAAACGGGTGTGCTAGAAAAATTTTTATAAAAGTTTTTAAAGAAACCTAAAAAAATATGTATTTTTCATATTTTTGATTGGTGAGAATTACATAACAAGTGATAATCCTGTAATAATGTTGGACGAAGGGAAACAAATATTTATGCCTATTTCTAATAATATCTGTGTTGTATTTCAGACAGATGAGTTTAGTAATGCTGATGAAGTTATTCTGCCTTATAATGTGGGGCTAAATAGATATATAAATGAGTGCCAAATTGAAACCTCAAACTATTATATTATGTCGATAGAAAATTTTTGATTTACTCACAAATTGGTATATTTATAGAAGATTTCATGAAAAAGATTGGGGAAAAATCAAAAGCATTTTTAAATAATTAGATTTAAAATCTGAAGTAATAAGAGATGATAAATATTGTTTTTATAAAATTTAAGATAATTGGAGTTGAATAAAAACCCTGATTAATGGTATAATATAGTATGGTCAATAAAGATTTATTTGATGAGAAATATTAAATAAACAGAAGGAGACGAAATAACTTATATGAGAAATAAATCATTAAAAAGCATATGAGATTGAAGAAGTAAGGAAAACTTTAGATATAACTAGAAAAGAATTTTCAGATGCATTAGGTTTCAATAAGGAACAAGAAAAAAAATTAAAATTGTGGGAAGAAGGTGTAGAAGAAATTCCTGAGGAAGTATTTCAAGCAATCATGAAATTCCCTAACAGCCCCACCATTGATTTCTCCTAGTAAGAAACAATGTAAATTTACTCAAATTGATTTATTTTGCAGGTATCGGTGGGATTCGTCAAGGGTTTCAGATGCATGGAGGGAGAACAGTATTTTTCTTCTGAATGGGATAAGTTTGCACAGAAAACTTATAGAATTAATTTTAGTGAACTTCCACATGGTGATATAACAGAAATAGAGCCTAAAGACATACCTAATCATGATATTTTGTTAGCAGGTTTTCCGTGTCAACCATTTTTCAAATGCAGGATTAAAGCGAGGATTTGAAGATACGAGAGGGACATTATTTTTCAATATAGCGAATATATTAAAAAGAAAAAAAGACCTAAAGCATTCATGTTAGAAAATGTAAAAATTTAACAACACATGATAAAGGAAATACATTTAAGGTCATAATGTCAATTTTAAAAAGAATTAAATTATTATGTACCAGAACCTAAAGTTTTAAATGCCTATCATTTTTGGCTCTCCTCAAAATAGAGAACGTATTATTATAGTGGGATTCAATAAAGATTATCTTCCTGAATCATTTTCAGAATTTGAGTTTCCTGAGGGGAAAATTGACGATAATGTAAAAGTGGGAAATGTTCTTGAAACTAGTGTATCAGATAAATACACAATATCAGATAAACTATGGTCAGGACATATGGCTAGAAAAATGCATGAGAAAAAAAGGAAATGGTTTCGGGTTTTGCTTGTTTAATTCGGAAAGCCCTTATACAAGTACAATTAGTGCTAGATATTATAAAGATGGAAGTGAAGCATTAATAGAACAGACAGATAAAAAAACCCTAGGATGTTAACTCCAAGAGAATGTGCTAGATTGCAAGCTTTTTCCCGAAGAATTTATAATACCCGTATCCAATTCTCAGGCATATAAACAGTTTGGTAATTCGGTATGTATTAATGTTATTGATAAAGTTGCGGAAAAAAATGGTGGAGTATCTAGAAAAATATAATATTATATAAAAAGAGGAGTAATTTTAATATACTCCTCTTTTTACTTTTTACTCGAAACAATCTTCTATTAAACTATCCCAATAATTGTTATCCGCTCTCCACTGAGAATAAGGTCTTTTATTACCTACATACATGCCACTATCAAAATAAACAATTCCATTTTTCAACTAATTTTATCCAATTTTTCGAATGTTATTGGTGAACCAAAACAAATTTTTTTCTGTAGGCTCCTGTACTATCAGTTTTACAAGTAAAACCACCCTGAATTATTGAACTTATCTTCTAATTTGGATTTTAGAGTTTTATCTTTTGAGTTTGGAGAAGTAGTACCGTACCAAATAGCGAGTATAATTATATCTTTTTGTAATTCTTTTGGTATAATTTCTTCTTTATTTGAACGTTTATCTTTATCATAAGAGTAATGAATTTCAATATCTTTGTTTTTTTATTTATAACCATTATCTGTCCGAATTCATTGTATCTATTAATTTTTAGGAACTGGAGACCCAGACCATGAGTATCGATCATTTTTTTAGGATTTTTTACCAAACATTCTACAAAAAGAATCTTGTTTTTTCAGGTATTGTATTACCTTCAAAAAAAGAGCAGAGTACTGTCCTGATTTAAAGATATACATATTAGCTGACCAATCTCCGAATGTTGTTTTTTTCCAGAACTTGTTTCATTTTTTTCAGTTCATATCCTAGAATATCAGCTTCATTTTTTTCCATTGGCTGTAATTCCAAATTGTTGCTCTAGCCAGTGTCCGAATTTACCATCGTGATTTTTTTGTTTTTGTTAGATACATCAGGTATCTTACCTTGTACATTTTTGAAAATTTCGATTAATTTTTTTCTTTATTAGACATTTTCTAAGTTCTCCTGTTTAAATAAATTTTTTTAAAAATTTTTTTCCATAACTGGAATAACAATACTATTTCCAGCTTGCTTATATAAGCTTGTATTTGATATTAGAATACTTGCTTTATCGAAATCAGAATCAGAAACCCCCATAAATCTCCAAGTTTCTCTAGGCGTCAATCTTCTAGCTGGATATTTACCAAATTTGTTAACTTCACCAGAAACAAGTTGTCTACGTTTTTCAAGAAAATCTTTTAAAAAGTTCCTTTCCAATAATTTGAATCCAAGCAGTATATATAATCTTGTTTGATTGGAGAATCACTATGTTGATTTTTGGATAGAAAAGAATTTATCACTTACATTTTTTCTAATAAATCATTCATGAAAAATAGTCAGTGGTTCAGGCTCAGGAAATTTAAATTCATGATGTTTTTTTCAAGTATGCTAATACAGAAAAACTCTTTCTCTATTTTGGGGAATACCAAAAATCACGAGCATTTAAAACTTTCCAATAATTTGTATACCCAAGAGTTGTTAAATATTTAAGAAACTCTTCAAAATTTTTTACGGTGATTTTTTTACCAATAAGATTTTTTTACATTTTCCATCATTAGATATTTAGGACGCTTATTTTTCGATAATCTTACAGCACTCCCAAAGTAGAGATGATCGTGTTCCAGAATTTTGATTTAAACCATTTTGGAACCCCCGCAATAGAGATATCTTGGCATGGGAATGAGTAAGTAAAAAGTCAAAAATCAGGTAAGTTTTCAGGCTTGATTGATATAATATCACCAAAATTCTTATTCAATTTATTAGCTAGATACATATCTTTTTAATTTCTGTCCTCGTAGTTTATCAGCTCTATTTTTCAAAAGTACGATAATCAAGAGGGACGTTAATTTCTTTCAGATAATTTCTCATCTCTTCCTCAGTAAGATTAATAGGTTTTGAACGTTCATCTAATAGTGCATTATGTATTGCTGCATATGAAAGTAATACATCTCCTTCAATCTCGAAATACCCACAACTTCATGAGGTATGTTTGCATTTTTTTAAAAGCTATTCTTTGACTCCCTGTATCCAGCGAAAGCTTCAAATACTCTTATCATAATTTAATACTCCTTACAGATATGTTCAGGGAATATATCTATTAAATGATTTTCTTTTTCATCAATATATATGATATTATCATATATATATTTTTAAAAATACTATTGTTTTCAAGGAGAATATATGATTGAGGAGCAACAAAGTTAGGAACATTCTCTCTTAATTCGTCTAAAGAGATAGGTTTAATTTTTTTGAAAACCTAAAATTTCAGTTCCATAATTGTATTTTTTTCTATGTAAGGGATAATTCTTTCTATAACATCTGAATTATTTAAATATTCTATTTTTCCAATCATTTAAATTATGTTGTTTCAAAGTATATAATTCCACATATAGCTTTAATAGGTTTACTAACATACATAAAAGCATATGAACAATTTTTTGGGGAAACGTCTTCTATATTCTATTATTTTTATCTGGTTTGAAATTTTTATTATAAATTTCTGGTCAAAAACTCATTAGAACGGTCATATTAAGCTCCTTATATAAGATGGTATATAATTATTATATATTATTTAGAGAAAAAAATACTACACGTTATTGATATAAGAGAAAAAAATTATCCTTAGGTATTTAATTTTTTTAGAAAAAAATTTGATATCAGAATGACTTAATTCATATTCTAAATCAACTTCTTTTACTGCCCAATGTGTTGTATATAGCTCGAAATCTTCAATTCCTAATTCGAAATTATTTTTCATAAAGTTTGTGTTGACTAAATGAAGAACGGAGTTCAAATACTATTTTTACAGAGTCGTTAAGAACATTTATTTTTCTTTATATATCCGTAATGAGCCAAATCGCCGTCTTTATGACTATTTGGCCCTTGATCAATTGCGAAAAATTGTAGGAAGAAAGTAAGTAAATTTCTTTCTTTTTATGCCCTAAAATAGAAAGTGGTTTAATAAGTTCATCGCAAAAACAAATTTAAAATTCTTTCCTTTTTCATAATAAAATAACCGTATGTTTTTTTCTGTATTTTTTAAATACAGCCTTTTCGATACCTCCAACTATAAGGTTATACAATTCCCCTGTACTATTCATAATCTCATCAAAGTAATATTTTGTTATATTATTTTTCATTCATCTCATCATTTGTATTTTCTTGATAATTAAGTTCTATTGTTTTTATGTCAGGAAAAGAAAGTTTTTTTCCAATTTATAAGAAGTGTTTATAGATGTATTTTTTTAATCCTATTAATTTTTAATGTGCTGTTTAATTGTTTTACCCAAGGGATGATTCAATTTCCACTGTCCTCTATTTCCATTTTGTTTAAACAGTTTTATAAAAAAAGTAAATGATCCTATAGTATTTACTTGTTTATTTATTATAATATAAAATATTACATTTATTAAAAAAATACTTCAATTTCTACGTTATCAATTTTTTTGATAGTGATTTTTTTAAAGAATCGACGTTTTGAAAAAAATAGTAAATTTAGTTTCATCTAGAATACTTTTTATCCCAAATAATAAGTTCAATAATAGACTTTACAGTCTCTTCTAATTTAGATTCGGATATGTAAGTATTAATAAAATCAGATGTTTCTTCAAGTAATTCATTATAATTATTAGTATATCTATTGTAAAAAGGCATTAACAGTACTAGAATCAGTGAAAGTTATATAAGAATTACCGTTTATTTCACATTTTTTTGTATTGCGTAGTAATTTTCTTTAAAAGTGTCACCATTAAATGCTATTTCTTCACCCGTAACAAGTTTAATTAATCCTTTTTAATATATCTGAATCAGATACTGTATTTTTACCGTTTAGTTTTTTTCCCTAGAAGTAAGTGATGTTTTTTTAGCTTCAATCAGTAAATTTAATAATATCCCTCCACATAAATATGGATAGTGTTCGTTAGACATCTTCATGCCCCCCTTTTTATAAAAAAATAGTAACGTTAGTAACCGTAGTAACGCTTGGTAACTATTGCAAGTAACCAAAGTAACGTTAAGATATATAGTATAGATAATAAAAATTCTATATTTTTAGAAAACGGTTGTTTATAGATATATTATATCATATTCGGAAAACCGTATAAAGATTAAATTTCAAATAATCTGTAAAATATATAGAATTTATTATTTAAATATAATTACTCAAAAAGTCATAGTGGCCACTAAGACGGTGAGATACAGATGAACCAATTAAATAAGTCCAAGATAACGATAAAGGTTATTTTTGCTAACTTATTTAAAATTCTATGTACTTTCCGTAATTTTTAGTTTACCATTTTTTTACACTACAGAAGTCTCATAGTAATAAAACTTCATTTGTGATCTCACCTGAGTGGAAAAAGAGGTCACTATGGTGATTATTACAAAAAAACAAATAGAAGATTTATTCCACTACGTACTAGAAAAAAACTTATCAAGATGATAGAATGACTTATAGTTATGAATTTGCAAATGGCGATAAATATACTTTGGAAATTGATAAAGATGGAATCACAGAAGCGGATATAAAATTACTTCATTCCCTAGATGATAGTGAGGTCTATAATAATTGTAAAAATGCTAGACCGGGAAGAACAAAAAGAAGAAAAAAAGATATAATAAAAAGCTTGAGAGAAAATTTTTATAGAAGAATTTAAGAATAATCATGGTTATGAACCTCAAAAATCAGATTTAGATTATTATGAAAATGAGGAATTTCCAAGAAATTATAATTTATCTCTAGATGCAGATTTAGTTAATTCTGATAAATCAGCTATAGAGAATATGGTTGTAAAAAAATACAGAATTTGAATGGTCAGATGAAATTTTAACGGCATTTGAAATACTGAATGATAATGAGAAACTAGTTATTGAAAAAAATCTATCTAGAAAAACATGAAGAAAATAGATATTGCATCTGAAATGGGAATATCTAATGCGATGGTGACAAAGTATCATAAAAAAAGCATTAGAAAAAAACTAAGAATGAAAAATTTAATTAAAAAAATGTAAGAAGGGTTAAAAATACTCCTTCTTTTTGACTAAGATATGTAGGGGTTAACTTACAAATTATAAATAGGAGGGATACTGATGAAACATAAAAGTTATAATCAATGTATCGGATTCAAATCATAAAGAGATTCAAATTTTAAAAGCATCTCGAATAACGATACCTAGAAAAATTGTTCAGTGGTTATTTGGAGAATATACACAAGTGTACTTACTAAAACCCGGTCAGACAATTCATTCGGTAGATGTTAAAGAAATTAAGAAAGGGGTGAATCTATATGAGTCAAACCAAACAATTGCTTAGTGTTGTAGAGGATATAAGACGGTTAGCGGATAGTCTTCAAAGTCTTTGTGAAGTAATGGCTGAGGAAAAATTAGAACAAACTTTTGTTGAAGAAAAATCAGAAGTAGTTGAAGATGAGAGTACTGAATTATTGACTAACTCTACTAAAGAAAAGCAAACAATTTCACTTGAAGAAGTGCGTGGAGTACTAGCTAAAAAAGCTCAAGAAGGTAAGCAAGCAGAGGTAAGAGAGTTAATTAAAACTTATGGTGTAAGTAAGTTATCAGAAGTTGAAGCTAAACACTACGTTGAACTAATGAAGAAAGCTGAGGAACTTTAATATGGGAAAACATGCTTTTATTGAATGCATCAAGTGCTCATAGATGGCTTTACTTGTCCACCGCTACCAAGATTAGAAAAATTTCTTTGAAAAAGAAGTATCTGAAGTAGCAAATGAAGGTACTGATGCTCATAGACTATCTGAATATAAGCTAAGAAAAAGTATTGGGTGAGAAAGTTAGAAAACCTAAGCTAAAAATATTTTTGATAAGGATATGGATAGCTATACAGATGATTATGTTAATTATATAGTAGAAACAATAGAAAAATATTAAGAAATCTACTAAAGATCCGATAGTTTTAATCGAACAAAGGCTAGATTTTTTTCAAACTATGTACCAGATGGCTTTTGGAACAGGAGATTGCATAATAATTGCAGATAAGATACTTCATATTATTGACTTAAAATATGGACGTGGAGTAGAAGTAAGTGCTGAGGAAAAATCCACAGATGATGTTATATGCACTAGGTGCATTAAATATTTATGATGCTTTTATATGACATTGATGAGGTTGTTATGACTATTTTCCAACCAAGAAAGTATAACATTTCATCTAGCAAAAAATCAGTAGAAGAACTTAAAAATTGGGCGGATACTGTTCTCAAAAGAAAAAGCAGAGTTAGCTTTTAATGGACTTGGGGTTGTAACTTATGGTCCTTGGTGTCAGTTTTCTAATTGTAATGTTGTACTACGCGCTCGAAAAAGATTATCATGATAAACTTATGAGGTTTCAACTTTGTTCACCCTCATCTATTAAATGATGCTGAGATAGAAGAGGTACTAGAACATATTGATGATCTTGTGAAATGGGTTAGTGAAATAAAAGAATATGCAACTAAAATAACTATAGAGAATGATAAAGAATGGTCGAATTATAAATTAGTAGAAGGTCGCTCTATTAGAAAAATTAAAGATGAAGAAAGAGTCGCAGAGATTTTTAAAAAGAAAAATGGATATAACGATATCTATAGAACAAGTTTAATAACATTAACCGAGCTTCAGAAATTATTAGGAAAAGATAAATTTAATGAACTTCTAGGAGACTATATAGTAAAAACCTGAAGGTAAACCAACGCTTGTTTTAAAAAAAGTGATAAAAGAAAAGAAATAGTTAAACATGATGTAAACAAAGAATTTAAAGTAACGGAGGAAAAAAATAATCATGGCAATAAAAGATACAAAAAGTAGTAACAGGAGTAAACACAAGATTTTCATATTTTAACGGATGGGAGCCAGTTTCAATCAATGGTAGCAAGGAAAGATACAGCGTATCAGTATTGATTCCAAAATCAGATACTAAAACTATTAATGCTGTGCATAAAGCAGTGGATGCAGCAATTGAAGATGGCTTAGCGAAGTTTGGAGGAAAAAAACCTAATAAAGCTACACTTAAATTACCATTACGTGATGGGGATATAGAAAGAGAAGATGAAGCATACAAAGGACATTATTTTATTAATGCTAATTCTACTACAGCACCTCAAATCGTAGATAATAACGTGCAACCGATATTAGATCGCTCAGAAGTTTACAGTGGTTGTTATGGTAGAGTATCACTTAACTTTTATGCATTTAATTCTAATGGAAATAAAGGGATTGCTTGTGGGCTAGGAAACATTCAAAAACTTCGTGATGGTGAACCTCTAGGTGGACATAGTAGTGCAAGTGATGATTTTACAACTGAAGAAGATGAAGAATTCTTAGCTTAGGAGGATGAAAGAATGAATATTTCAGAGATACTTAATCTATTAATTGTTCTACTTGCTGCAACTTATGTTGGTGAGTTTATAATAACAGAGTTAGTAGATTTGTATGTAAACATAAGGGAGAAATTAAGAAAATGAAGACTATAAATATTGATATTGAAACATTCTCTAGTATCAATATATCAAAGTCTGGGGTATATAAATATGTAGAGTGAGGACTTTGAAGTCCTCCTCTTTGCATATTCTATAGATGGAGGTAAAAACGGAGATAGTTGATATAACAAATGGAGAAGAATTATCTGAAGAAATAATACAAGCGTTATTAGATGATAATGTCATTAAGTGGGCATTTAATGCACAGTTTGAACGAATATGTTTATCGAGATTTTTAAAACTCTCTAAAGGAACATATTTAAATCCAAAAAGCTGGAGATGTACAATGATATGGAGTGCTTATATGGGGTTACCATTTTCGCTTGAAGGGGTAGGGAAAGTATTAGGACTTGAAAAGCAAAAATTAATCGAAGGTAAGGATCTGATAAAATATTTTTGTGTACCTTGTACACCAACGAAATCAAATAAATTTAGAAATAGAAACTTTCCATATCACGATAAAATAAAATGGGAAGCTTTTAGAACCTATAATATTCGTGATGTTGATACAGAAAAAGAAATACAATGTAAACTTATGAAGTTTCCAGTACCTGATTTTATTTGGGAAGAGTATAATTTAGACCAAGAAATTAATGATAGAGGAATTAAAGTAGACTTAGATTTTGTAAACAGAGTGATAGCTTTAGATGACAAAGTAAGAACGAAGTTAATGAGTGAATTGCAAATTTTGACTGAGTTAGAAAATCCAAACTCAGTAGTTCAGCTAAAAGGTTGGTTGAGTGAACAAGGTGTTGAAACTGAAAGTCTAGATAAAAAATCAGTTAAAGAACTTGTTAAAGTTACAAAAGGAGAAGTATCAAAAGCGTTAGCTTTTGAGAATGCAGTTATCCAAAATCATCTATAAAGAAATATCAAGCTATGAAAGATGTAGCTTGTGAGGATAATAGATGTAGAGGAATGTTTCAATTTTTAGGTGCTAATAGGACTGGGAGGTTTTCTGGGCGTAATGTACAATTGCAAAATCTACCAAGGAACACTATGAAAGAACTCTTTGAGGTTAGATCAATAATAAAAAAATAGATATGGAGATATTCTTGAATTATTATACGATAATGTACCAGATATTCTTTCACAACTTATAAGAACAGCTTTTGTTCCAAAAGAAAATATGAAGTTTTATGTAGCTGATTTTTCATCAATAGAAGCAAGAGTAATTGCATGGCTTGCGGGAGAAACTTGGCGAGAGGAACTGTTTAAAAAAGGTGGAGATATTTATTGTATGTCAGCTTCACAGATGTTCGGTGTTCCTGTTGTTAAACATGGTATAAATGGTGACTTAAGACAAAAAGGGAAGATAGCGGAGTTAGCGTGTGGTTACGGCGGATCAGTAGGAGCACTAACTGCAATGGGTGCTCTTGACATGGGACTTAAAGAAGATGAATTAAAGCCACTTGTTTTATCATGGCGAGAAGCAAATCAGAATATAGTAGCACTTTGGTGGGCAGTAGATAAAGCTATAAAAGATGCGATAGTTATGAAGGGTTTGACTAGAACGCATGGAATAGAGTTTGAATGTAGGAGTGGATTACTTAGAATAACACTACCAAATGGAAGAAAACTAACATATATTAAACCAAAAATTGAAATTAATAAATTTGGAGGTGAATCAGTCACTTATGAAGGAGTAGGTGTAGCTAAAAAAAGTGGGAAAGAATAGAGAGTTACGGACCTAAGTTTGTAGAAAATATAGTACAAGCTATATCTAGAGATATACTAATGTATGCTTTACAAAATTTAAGTGATTATAATATCGTAGCCCATGTTCATGATGAAATAATTATAGAGGCGCCTGAGAATACAAAAGCTAGAAGATATTTGTGAAACTATGAGTCGAGTACCTTATTGGGCAAAAGGGATTGATACTTACTGCAGATGGATATACGTGTGAGTTTTTATATGAAAGATTAAAAATTTGAGTGAGAGGTTAAATTCTCACTCTTTTTATTGCCTATGATATGAGGGATTAAATTAGTATTCCCATCATTTTTAATAGGAGGAAAAATCAATGAGTAAGAGTCAAAGGAAAATCAAATTAGAAAAGAAAGAGGCTTATAAACCTTTGGTCTATATTTGCGCTCCATACAGAGGCGATATTGAAACTAATACTAAAAATGGCTATAAAGCTAGGAAGACTTGCTTATATAGAAGGTAATATTCCAATAATACCTCATGTGTTATTTCCATTTATGGATGACTCAAATGAAGTAGATAGGAAAAAAATGCTATGTTTGCGGATATCATTCTACTTGGAAAATGCAGTGAAATTTGGGTTTTAGGTGACAATATCACAGAAGGTATGAAAGTAGAAATTGATGTAGCTAAAAAAACATCATAAAAACTATAAAGTATTTTTACGGAGGTAAAGTAATATGAGGTTAACTATTCATAGATCAAACTTTCAAGGTAATGCTAAGAATTGCATTTATGATGTTAAGTGTTTAATAGAAGATATGGAACAATTAAAAGAGGTAGTGCGTTTTTGATCACGTATGCGCTAATTTTTAAAAAAATAATTATCGAAATAAAGATAATTTCTTAGAGTGTGACTGTGATGTTTTTTTGATTGTGATAATGAACATAGTGATAATCCAAATGATTGGATTTATCCAGAAGATTATGAGTATTTGCTTGAAGGAGCAAGTCACGTTGTAGTTCCTAGTCGAAATAATAATAAAGAAAAGAATGGGAAAGTAGCTCGACCTAGACATCATGTTTATATCCCACACAGGTTATTTTTGACATCAGATGAATGTGAAATTTTTAAGAAACAAGTGTATGAGAAATATAACTTTTTTGATAAAAATGCATTGGATTGTTCAAGATTTATTTTCGGAAATATTACTGATGAAGTTATTTGGTTTGATGGTGAAAAGAATCTAGATGAAATACTTGGAGTTGCAGATGCTTTTACGCTTTTAGAATTAAAGGAGCATACACCAGTAATCGAACAAGGTAGTCGTAATTCTACTATGAGTCATTTGGCTGGAAAAGATTATAAAACGATACGGAGCAACTGAAGAAAGTTATTTGATGTATTTAGAACAAGCATCTAAATGTACACCGCCTTTAGATGACAGCGAACTTAACTCCATCTGGTATAGTGCAACTAAGTTCGGAAAGAAAATTGCTAGTCAAGAAGGGTATATTAAACCCGAAGATTACAATCAGAAATTTAAATTTAAACCTACAGATTATTCAGATGTGGGTCAAGCTATAGTTCTTTCTAGAGAGTTTCAAGACAAAATAAAATACTCTCCAGCAACCGATTATTTAGTTTATAACGGAAGTTACTGGGAGGAGTCTGTACCGAATGCACAAGCTGTAGCACATGAACTAACTGAACTTCAATTAAAAGAAGCACATGATGAAATAAATTTATGTCTAAAACAATTAACTGACGCAGGAGTTATGCCGATGATAACAAGTTTAGGTATGAAGAAAGTTAAGGAAAACTTAGATGATAACCAAAGAAGAATAGTAGAAAAGTATGAACAAGCTTTAGCTTATGAGAAGTATGCTATTAAAAGACGTGATAGTAAAAATATATGGTCTACATTAAAAAGAAGTGCGTCCTTTAATTCAAATAGAACCTACTTCGCTTGATAGGGATGAGTTTTTATTAAATACACCAAGTAAAACTTATAATTTAAAAACGGGTCTTTCAAAAGAGCATGACTACAATGACTTTCATAAGCAAACAAACAAGTATTGATCCATCAAATAAAGGTGAAAAAAATTATGGGAAGAGGCACTAAGGACATTCTTCATGGGAGATGAGGAACTCATAAAATATGTTCAAAAAAATAGTAGGTTTAGCTGTTGTTGGAAAGGTTTATGTCGAAGCGTTAATTATTGCTTATGGTGAGGGGAGCAATGGTAAAAGTACATTTTGGAATGTAGTAGCGAGAGTTCTTGGCAGTTATAGTGGGAATATATCTGCAGATATGCTAACTGTGGGATGTAGAAGAAATGTAAAGCCTGAACTAGCAGAGGCAAAAGGGAAACGACTTCTTATTGCAGCTGAACTTGAAGAGGGAATGAGAATGAACACATCAAACGTAAAAACAACTCTGCTCGACAGATGAAATTTTTGCTGAGAAAAAAATTCAAATCACCATTTAGTTATGTTCCTTCACATACTCTTGTTCTTTATACTAATCATTTGCCAAAAAGTAGGTGCGATAGATAATGGAACATGGAGAAGACTTATTGTAATTCCTTTTAACGCACAAATTAAAGGTAAAGGTGACATCAAAAACTATGCTGATTACCTTTATGAAAATGCTGGAGGTGCAATTTTAGAATGGATACTCACTGGATCAAAAGAAGTAATCGAAGCTAATTTTAAGTTAGAAAAAAACCAAAAAGTAGTAAAAGATGCTATTAAAAAAATACAAAAGAGGATAATAACTGGCTAGGAGAATTTTTTTAGAAGAATGCTGTGAAATTGACATCAGTTATACTGAAAAAAAGTGGGCTACTTTACTCCGAGTACCGAGCTTTTTGCATGAGAACTGGAGCTTTTACGAGAAGTACTACAGACTTTTATAATGCACTTTTGAGTGAAGGATTTAGAAAAAGAAAAAAATGACAAAAAGGATCTTTTATTTATGGATTAAAAATTAAAAATCTGATTTTTTAGAGTAGTGAAGTTTATGACGGTCAATTTCAATACTTTTTTTATAAAGTGAGTGTGATTTACAATAATAAAAAAAGTTATGAAGTAGACTGTCATGGAATTTATTAAAAACCTTATTATATCAACGTTATGACGACTTATGATAGTCATATATATAACCTTTCTATAATAATAAAAAAATAATATATATATAATATAGGTAAATGGGGTTCATGGTCTTACACTTTTGGAGGAGAATATGCTAGAAAGCCTAATAGAACAACATTTAGTAAAAGAAGTTAATAGAAGAGATGGTTTATGTTTGAAATTTAATAGTCAAAGTATGACAGGAATTCCAGACAGAATAATATTGATGAAGAATGGTACTGTTGGTTTCGTTGAGGTTAAGCAAAAAGGTAAGAAACCAAGACCACTTCAAGAATTAAGAATGAAACAATTAAGGCGATTAGGATTTAAAGTATACACACTTGATGAAAAAGAGAAGATAGGAGAAATCTTAGATGAGATATGTAGCACATAATTATCAAAATTATGCCAAAGATTTTTATTTTAGCACATAAGGTATCTGCTTTGTTCCTTGATTGTGGTTTAGGTAAAACTATAACAACACTTACAGCTATAAATGAGCTCATGTATGATAGTTTTGAAATTAGTAAAGTACTAATTATAGCCCCATTAAGAGTAGCACAATCAACGTGGAAAGATGAAATAGAAAAATGGGATCATCTTAACCTCTTAAGATATTCAATTGCTGTTGGGGATGAAAAAAAGAAAGACTAAAAAGCTTTGAAACAAAAACTCAGATATTTATATCATTAACCGTGAAAATGTAGATTGGTTAGTAACTAAAAGTGGAATAGACTTTAACTTTAATATGCTAATTATTGATGAACTCAGTTCATTTAAATCACATACTTCAAAACGATTTAAAAGTTTATTAAAAATAAGACCTTACTTTGAAAGAGTGGTAGGTCTTACTGGGACACCAAGTAGTAATGGATTAATGGATTTATGGGCAGAGTTTAGAGTGCTAGATTTAGGGAGAAAGACTTGGTCGCTATATAACGCATTATAGGAACGAGTACTTTCTACCAGATAAAAGGAATGGTTCGGTAATTTATTCTTATAAACCACAGCAAAATGCTGAGGAAAGAATATATCGTAGGCTCGCAGATATGACAATATCAATGAAATCTACAGAGTATTTGAAAAATGCCAGAGCTAATACTAAATGAACTTAAAAATAAATCTTGATGAAGAAGATCAGATGAAATATAAAAAAAGTTTAAAAAGGAAATGGTAATGACTATTCAAGAAAAAAAGAAATAGACGCTATAAATGCAGCAAGCCTTTCAAATAAACTTATTCAATTAGCTAATGGTTCAATCTACGATGAAGATAAAAAAATTCTACGAAGTTCATAATAAAAAAATTAGATAAACTTGAAGAAATAATTGAGAGTGCGAATGGGAAACCTGTACTTGTTGCATATTGGTTTAAGGCAGATAAAGAAAGAATTGAAAAACGATTTAAAAGTAAGAGAGATTAAAACTGCAGATGATATAAAACAATGGAACAAAGGAATGATTGACCTTGCATTAATACACCCAGCAAGTGCAGGACACGGATTGAATTTACAAAGTGGAGGATCAACACTAGTATGGTTTAGTCTTACATGGTCTCTTGAATTATATCAACAAACTAATGCTAGACTTTATAGGCAGGGACAAAAAAAGACACGGTAGTGATTCATCATTTAATTATAAAAAAATACTATTGACGAAGATATTATGAAAAGTTTAAAAAGAAAAGATAAAAACCCAAGAATCATTGATGAAAGCAGTAAAAGCAAGAATAGGAGGATAAAGTATGAGAACGGAAGAATATCTAAATCAAGCTAGACATTTAGATACGCAGATTAATTCAAAGCTTAGTCAAATAGAATCATTGAGTGCGTTGGCTACAAAATGTACTGCAACCTTAACTGATATGCCCGGTAATAAAAATAATGGAACATCAAAAATGGAGGATACGATTTTAAAAAAATTATAACACTACAAGAAGAAATTAATAGTGATATTGATGTACTTGTAGATTTAAAAAAAGAGATAATGACAATAATAAAAAAAGTTGAGAACTCAGAGTATCGTACACTTCTAGAAAAACAGATATTTATCATTTTTGTCTTGGGAGAAAATTGCCGTTGAAATGAAGTATAGTATACAGCAAGTTTATAGAAAAAAAGAACTGAGGCATTATTGAAGAAATTTTAAAAGATGATAGGAAATGATAGTGAATGAGAGTATACTTTTTCTGATATAATTAAAATGTGGAAAAATAGAAAATAAACCTTGTAGAGAAATCTATGAGGTTTTCTATTGTGATTTATCGTAATGGATAAATATTTATCAATAATGATAAAAATAAGAATTTATCGTAATGACTAAATATTTATCAATAATGATAAAAAGAAGAATTTATTGTAATGACTAAATATTTATCAATAATGATAAAAAAAGAAGAATTTATCGTAATGACTAAATATTTATCAATAATGATAAAAAAACAGAAATTTATTGTAATGACTAAACATTTATCAATAATGATAAAAAGAAGAATTTATTGTAATGACTAAATATTTATCAATAATAATAAAAATAGAAATTTATCGTAATGGATAAAAAAATTTATTAATAATGATAAAAAGAACCTTGTATATCTTTCTACAGGGTTTTTTTATTATGCTAAAAGAGAGGAGAAAGTAATGCCGAGAAAAACCTAAGAGACCATGCTCATATCCAAACTGTCCAAGGTTAACAGATAAACAGTTTTGTGAAGAACATGAAAGACTAGAAAATAAAAGATATGAGATGCAAGATAGAAATCCTGAAACAAGGAAAAGATACGGATCAACGTGGAGAAGAGTTCGAGCTAGTTATGTTAGAGAACATCCTTATTGTGAACTATGTTTTTTTCAGATGGATTGATGAGAGAAGTACAAGAGGTTCATCATAAGATACCTTTATCCAAAGGTGGAACACATAGTAAGAGTAATTTAATATCTCTTTGTAAAAGTTGTCATGCTAAAATTCATGCGAGTGATGGAAGTAGATGGAGAAAAAAAGTTAGACAAAAATAATTTTGTGAAAAATTTTCTGGAAGGGGGATTGAAAATCTCTGAAAAGAAAATGAAAAATATAACGGGTGTGGGCAAAGATGCACAAAAAGTGCGAATTCAAAAGGGTAATAGGGAGAAGCTTGAAATAAGCAAGTTTAGTAGAAATAAAATGAGAGAAGGAGATAGTTTAAATGCCAACAAAATCAAATAATATCGGTGGACGTGGAGGTAAAAGAATAGGAGCTGGCCGAAAAAAGAAATCAGTTGTAGAAAAAGCACTAAATGGAAATCCTGGAGGAAGGACATTAGAAGTATTAGATATTCCTGATCTTGAAGGTGTAAAAATGCCTGAACCACATGAAGTATTATCATCAACACAAAAAGATGGTAGTGTATTACAAGCTAAAGAAATTTATGAAGAAACGTGGAAATGGTTGGATAGCCTTAGTATGGGAAATCATGTTCCAAAGCCACTTATTGAAAGATATGCTATGAGTAGTGCAAGATGGTTACAGTGTGAAGATATGACTAGTAAACTTGGATTCTTATCTAAACATCCAACGACAGGAAAAACCAATACCATCACCGTTTATTAATATTGGAATTAATTATATGAATCAAGCTGTAAGGCTATGGAATGAAATATATCAAATCGTAAAAAGAAAATTGTAAAACTGAATTTGATGGAGTAGTACCTCAAAAATGATTTGATGGAAAAACTACTAAATTCAAGAAAAAAATTTATAAGAATGGAGATTAAAAATGATAGAAAAAGTAAAACCCAAAAACATCCAGATAAAATTGCGGATAGAATCGCTGGAGCAATTGTAGATTTGGCATACAAACTTGAAAAAGAACCTAAGGTAGCTGTAGAAGTGCTGATAGGTCATGGAAAATGTCATGTCATAATAGAAACATCAGTTGATTTTTGAGAAAAAGTATTCATAGAATAATTAGAAGAATAGCGGGAGTAGTTCATCCTGATGTAAATATTGTATCGCAAGATAAAAAATTAAATAAAAAAATCAAAATGACAAAATACGATGCGGAGATAATGGTATATTCAAAGGTATGCCTATTACAAAAGAACAAAAAGAACTATCGAGAATAGCTAGAAACATTTATTCACAGTACCCTTATGATGGAAAATACATGCTTGATGGAGATAAGTTGATAATTTGTCAAAGTAATGTAAAAACGAAAGTACTAAAAAAATTGTATCCAAATGCTAAAATCAATCCTTTAGGAAATTGGACTGGAGGAACGGATGTTGATACAGGAGCTACTAATAGAAAACTTGGTAGCGATATGGCTGATTCTGTGACAGGTGGTGGTCTTCATGGTAAAGATTTAAGTAAAGCTGATGTATCTGTAAATATATATGCGTTCTTAAGAGCACAACAACTCCAAAGTCCTGTAGAATTTAGCTGTGCAATTGGAGATGAAAATATAGGTGATATGCCTTATGAAGAAATTGTTAGAATTGCAAAAGAATACATAGATTCCGTAGGTGGATTTGAAAAATTCGCTGAATGGGGTCTTTTTTAATGAGGTGTAGAGATGAAGAATAAACTATTAGAATATGAATTAAGAAATGTTGATGAATTAATACCGTATATTAATAATGCAAGGACACACTCAGATGAGCAGATATCAAAAGTGATGGCTTCAATAAAGGAATTCGGATTCTTAAATCCTATATTAATTTCAGAAGAAAATGTAATAACTGCAGGACATTGTAGATTAATGGCTGCGAAGAAACTTGGAATGGATAAAGTACCTTGTATCAAGGAAAACTATCTAACACCCGCACAAAGAAAAGCATACGTTATTGCGGATAACCAACTCGCACTTGGAGGAGGTTGGAATGAAGAACTTCTAGCTATCGAATTATCAGATTTACAGGGTGCTGATTTTGATCTTGACGTACTTGGATTCGATGAAAAAGAATTATCAAAAATATTTGATGAAGGTCTTGAAGGAGAAGATGATGATTTTGATATAGAAGCAGAGTTGAAAAAACCATGCATAACAAAAGAGGGGGATATTTGGCATATAGGCAGGCACAAAGTAATATGTGGTGATTCTACTAAAGATGAAACCTATACAAGGCTATTAGGAGAAAACAAAGTAAATTTAGTATGTACTGATCCACCTTATTTAGTAAATCTTGAGAGTGCTTGTGGAAAAATTAAAAATGATGATTTAAATGATAAAGAAGGATATGAGTTTTTACTTCTAGCGTTTAGTAATTGCAAAAACTCAATGGCTAAAGATGCATCCATTTATGTCTTTTATGCGACCATGAAAGCACGTATATTTTTATGATGCATATGAAGACGCTGGATTTAAAGTTGGTGCTGGTCTGGTATGGAAAAAACCAAGAGCACCGCTTATGAGAACAGATTGGAAATTCAACATGGAACCTATTATTTGGGGTTGGAGAAAAGATGGAAAACATATCTGGTATGGAGATCAAAAACAAAAAGCAGTGTTTGAATTTGATAGTATTAATAATTCAAAAGAAGATGGTCATGGGCATCCATCAAGTAAACCTGTTCCGTTGATTGTATATTTAATAAAGCAATGTACACAAACTAACGGATTAGTACTAGATGGATTTTTAGGATCGGCATCTACTTTAATAGCTTGTGAACAGAGTGGAAGAGTATGCTATGGAATAGAATTAGAAGCTAAATTTGTTGATGTTGCTGTGAAAAGATATATTGAATTAACTGGAACTTCTGATGATATATATGTAGAAAGAAACGGAGAAAAGATTCCATATGCTGAGGTGAAAAATAGATGAGTCAATTAACAGTCGGTAGTCTATTTTTCAGGATCTGGAGGTTTTGAATTAGGTGCTACGATTCTAGGGATGAAAGCAGTTTGGGCGAGTGAAGTAGAGCCATTTCCAATTCTTGTGACAAAGAAGAATTTTCCTAACTTAGTTCATTTAGGAGATATTAATAATATTAACGGTGGTAACATAAATCCAGTTGATATTATAACGTTTGGTAGTCCATGCCAAGATTTATCAATCGCAGGACAAAGAGATGGACTAAGTGGAAGTAAATCAAATTTATTTTATGAAGCAATAAGAGTTATTAAAGAAATGAGGGAGAATACAAATGAAAAAAATATCCAAGAATTATCATATGGGAAAAATGTCTGTGGAGCTTTCTCAAGTTCAAAAAGGAGAAGACTTTAGACAAGTACTTGAACAAATCTCAAAAATCAAATGTAAAAACATATCAATTCCTAAATCTTCAAAATGGAAAAATGCAGGATGTGTTATGGGAGGAACATTTAGTATTGCATGGAGAGTCTTGGACGCACAATATTTCGGAGTCCCCCAAAGACGTAAGAGAATCTTTCTTGTCGCAGATTTTACAGGAGAAGGTGCAAGAGAAATATTATTTAACGAAGAAAGCCTGCCAAGGTATTTTGAATCGTGCTCAGATAAGAAACAAGAAATTGTCGGAATTATTGGAAAATGCACTGAAATATCAAAGTACTGTTTAATGGATCAAGGTGGAGAAAGGCTAGATGTTACATTAAATAAAACAGGAACTCTAAGAGCCCAAAGTAACCATCCACCACTTGTTTTTGAAAAATCATGGACAAGATAGTAGATTTAAAGGCCCACTAGATATTACACCAACTTTATCAAGTAGTTTAGGAACAGGAGGAAATAATCAACCTCTTGTAGTTGAAAATATCGCAAATTATGATGTGAGATTTACAAGTTTAAATACTAAGAATAGCAGATACAAAGTTTATGAAACGGCTACATCAAGAACTTTTGGATACAGGAGGAAATAATCCAAATGCAAATCAAGGTGGGTAGCAATAGTTTCTATATATTCAACTAGTAAAAATTATCATCATACAAAAGCTATAAAGGACAAGGTATCAACATTAGTCGCAACTGATTATAAAGATCATCCTATTATAAATGATAAATATTCTGTTCGAAGAATTACTCCTCTTGAATGTAGTAGATTGCAAGGTTTCCCAGATTATTGGTGTGAAAGTTTAGAGCTACTCAATCCTACAGACAAAGATTTAAGTTTTTGGAGAGAAGTATTCGAAACAAATAGAAAAAAATAAAAAAATGGTAAAAAAACAAAAAAACTGATAATAATATAAGAACATGGTTAAAAAAATCCTTATTCGGATGCAGCGCAATATAAGATGTGGGGAACGGAGTAGCTCTACCATGCGTATTATATATTTTTAGTGGAGTGAAGAAATACTTAGAAAATAGCGAATAATACTTGATAAATATGATGTTTAGAGTGATATATATAGTATCAAAACAAAGGAGATTAAGTATATGAAAACAAGATTTGAAAAAGATTATAAAGAAGCAAAAACAAGGTAATGGAATAGAAATTCTATCAAGTAGAAAAATTCAATTAGAAGTTCTAAGAAAACAATTTAAATCTTGTAGAAATGCTTTTAAACGAGATTGTTTGAAACAGGAAATAACAAAGCTTGAAGAAGAATATAAAATAATTGATGAATTATTTTAAAATAAGACTTGCTATTTAAAGCATTTAGAGTGATATATAGTGTAAGGAATTCTAAGGAGGATTTAAAATGTTAAAATGTAACAGAAAGATTAGAAGCAAAAGAACAAGCCTTTACATCAAGTAGACAGAACCAAAAAAAGTATATAAGTGGAGCTAGAAAATTTTTAGGAGAAGGGAAGATAGGACTTGCTATTGAACGTTATGATATTGCAGAAGATGCTCTAGAATCTGCAAAATTACTATCGTGAACTGCTATGGAAACTTTCAAATGATGATCCAACTCAAGAAGAATTTGAAGCGATTTTGTAGTAGAGTCAATGAAAATAGTTTTATATAAATTAGCAAAAAGATCTATCAGGTAAATAATTATGGATGATTTAAAAAGAAAAATTATAAGATTAAAGGAGAAATTCCCAAAAACACAAGGCTTAAACTAATTTCAATGGATGATATTCAAGCACCTCCAAGTGGGACTTTTTGGAACAGTATTAGGGGTTGATGATATTGGTATGATTCTTGTAAAATGGGATAATGGTTCAACTTTTATCTTTAATTCCTGAAGAGGACAAATTTAAGATAGTAAGACAATAGAATTAATAAATGTCTTGACTTTTATAGCCTTTTTAGAGTGATATATGTAGTAACAAAAAAAGGAGGTCATTAAGATGACTGAAAATAAAATAATAAGACAAGAAGCAAGAGAACAAGCACTACAGGAAGTAAAAAGATTAAATAAATATATTGAACAATCAAGATATAATTTTAAACAGGGAAGAAGAACGTCAGCAATTAATTTATTTTTCAATAACTAAAGACGGATTAGTAAGTGCAAGATATTGGGTTAATGAAATATTAATATTTTTCTGGAAAATAATCCAACGGATGATGAATTAGAAATAATTAATTTGGTAGAATCAAGAGTGATTTCAATAAAAAGAATTAGCTAAAGAGTTAGAAGTTTGCTAAAAAAAGTTAAAAAGTAAAAGATTAATATGTTGATAAAAAGCTTGACTTTATAGCCTTTTAGAGTGATATATATAGTAACGAAAACAAAGGAGATAAAGACAATGAACAACATCAAAGAACAAAACGGAATTAAATTTTTTTAAAGAAACAACAATGGAGGAGTTAGAGGAAAGAGGGTTCTTATCAAGCCAAAAGTGTATTTTTTTAAAATTTGGAGACAACGTCCTAATAGGAATTACAAATTGGAAAAATGAGTGTGTAGGAGCTATTTACAAAATTAAAATATCAAGAAGGAGAAGTAAAAAGAAACCACACTTTTAAAAAAATTAGAATTAAACAAAATTTCAAAAATCAACTTTTGAAGACACAGGACACGCGATTGAATGGGCGATGAAAAACTGCTAAAAAGAATAAAAGAAAGTAGACCGAAAGGTCTATTTTTTTATGCTCAGATGAGGAGGAGATTATGGGAAGAAAAAGAAATATAAACCTACTAGATTCAAAGTTAAGACATCAGTATATAGTGAGGAACGTGCAGATTATGCGGTAAAATTTTATTCAATGTTTAAGTCATACTAAAGGAACATGGGCAGGAAAGAAATTCGAATTATTACCGTGGCAAGAAGAAATTATAAGAGATTTATTTGGAATTATAAAACCAAATGGATATAGACAATTTAATACAGCTTATATCGAAATCCCTAAAAAGATGGGTAAGAGCGAACTTGCAGCTGCGATTGCACTTCTTCTTTGTTGTGGAGATGGAGAAGAACGTGCGGAAGTTTATGGATGTGCAGCGGACAGACAACAGGCTACTATTGTATTTGATGTTGCAGCTGATATGGTTAGAATGTGTCCAGCTTTAAATCGTAGGGTGAAGATTTTAGCTTCGCAAAAAAGGATAGTGTATTTACCTACTAATAGTTTTTATCAAGTGTTATCTGCAGAAGCATATTCAAAACATGGATTTAATATTCATGGAGTAGTCTTTGATGAGTTGCACACTCAGCCAAATAGAAAGTTATTCGATGTTATGACAAAAAGGTAGTGGAGATGCTAGAACGCAGCCACTATATTTTTTAATTACAACTGCTGGTACAGATACAAATAGTATTTGTTATGAAACTCATCAAAAAGCAAAAGATATACTTGAAGGTAGAAAAATAGACCCAACATTTTATCCAGTAATTTATGGCGCAGATGAAAATGATGATTGGACTGATCCTAAAGTTTGGAAAAAAGCTAATCCCTCACTAGGAGTATCTGTTGGGTTAGATAAAGTTAAAGCTGCTTGTGAGTCTGCAAAACAAAATCCAGGAGAAGAAAATGCTTTTAGACAATTGAGACTCAATCAGTGGGTGAAACAATCAGTACGCTGGATGCCTATGGATAGATGGGATAGTTGTAATTTTAATGTTGATGAAGAGGAGTTATTAGGTAGGATATGTTACGGAGGTTTGGATTTATCATCTACGACAGATATAACTGCTTTTACTCTGGTATTTCCTCCTTTGGATGAAGAAGATAAGTTTGTAGTTCTACCATATTTTTGGATTCCAGAAGATACGTTAGAACTAAGAGTAAGACGCGACCATGTACCTTATGATCTATGGAATAAGCAAGGTTATATACAAACTACAGAGGGTAACGTAGTCCATTATGGATATATCGAGCAATTTATTGAAAAACTCGGAGAAAAGTATAATATCCGAGAAATTGCATTTGACAGATGGGGTGCTGTTCAAATGGTTCAAAATCTAGAAGGGATGGGTTTTACAGTAGTACCATTCGGACAAGGATTTAAAGATATGAGCCCTCCGACCAAAGAACTTATGAAGCTAGTTCTTGAACAAAAATTAGCTCACGGAGGTAATCCTGTGCTTAGATGGAATATGGATAACATATTTATAAGACGTGATCCTGCAGGAAATATTAAGGCAGATAAAGAAAAATCAACAGAGAAAATTGATGGAGCTATTGCAACAATTATGGCACTAGATCGTGCGATAAGATGTGGAAATCAAAAATACAGAAAGTGTTTATGATGACAGAGGCTTGTTATTTATTTAGGAGGTATGTATGAATTATTTTATGAAATTATTTAAATCTAGAGATAACCCTAAAAAAATAGATTAAATGGAAGTTCATATAGTTTTTATGGGTGGAAGTTCTAGTGGAAATAGAGTAACAGAAAGAAGTGCCATGCAGATGACGGCGGTATATAGTTGTGTAAGGATACTTTCTGAAACATTAGCTAGTCTACCTTTACATGTGTATGAGGTAACCGATACTAGTACAAAAAGCAACAGAACACATGTTATATACGTTACTTCATGATGAACCAAATAATGAAATGACAAGTTTTATTTTTTTAGAGAAACACTAATGACTCATTTACTATTATGGGGTAATGCTTATGCACAAATTATAAGAAATGGTAAAGGAGAAGTATTAGGGCTTTATCCATTAATGCCAGATAGAATGAAAGTTGATAGAGATGAAGCTGGTAATTTGTATTATGAATATCATATAAGCGAAGGGGATGCAAACTCTAAAACTAAAGGTGCTGTTAAATTATCACCAAGTGATATTTTGCATATACCAGGTTTAGGGTTTGATGGTTTAGTTGGTTATAGTCCAATTGCCATGGCAAAAAAATGCGATTGGAATGGCTATTGCAACTGAAGAATACGGAGCAGCATTTTTCGCAAATGGAGCGACACCAAGTGGTATACTTGAACATCCAGTGTAGTAAAAAATCCAGAGGCAATGAGAGAAAGTTGGGCTAGAGGATTTTCAGGTAAGAATAACCATAAAGTTGCGATACTTGAAGAAGGTATGAAATATACTCCTATTTCAATAGCACCAAATGAAGCACAGTTTTTTTAGAAACAAGAAAATTTCAAATAAATGAGATAGCTAGAATTTTCAGAGTTCCACCACATATGGTAGGTGATCTTGAAAAGTCTAGTTTTTTTCTAATATTGAACAACAATCTCTTGAGTTTGTTAAATACACGCTTGATCCGTGGGTGAAACGTTTTGAACAAGCTATGACTAGGAGATTACTTACAAGTGATGAAAAGAAAAAAATATTATATAAAATTCAATGTTGATGGACTGCTTAGAGGAGATTATCAAAGTAGGATGAATGGATATGCAACAGCGCGTCAGAATGGTTGGATGAGTGCTAATGATATAAGGAGTTTAGAAAACTTAGATTTGATATCAGATGAGGAAGGAGGAAACTTATATCTAGTCAATGGTAACATGTTACCACTTAAAAAGGCTGGTGCTTATGCAGAGAGATTAACAGATTATAAGGAGGAAAACACAGATGAAGAAATTTTGGAATTGGAAGACAGTACAAAATAATAATGACAAACCACCAGAGAACATATTAGTTTTAAATGGAACAATAGCTGAAGAATCGTGGTTTGATGATGAGGTCACTCCACAGATTTTTAAGGAAGAACTAATTAAACATAGTGGAGATATTACGGTATGGATAAATTCACCCGGTGGAGACTGTATTGCAGCCGCACAAATTTATAATCTCTTAATGGAACACAAAGGAAATGTTAAGGTGAAAATTGATGGGATAGCAGCTAGTGCTGCAAGTGTGGTTGCTATGGCAGGAACAGAAGTTATTATGAGTCCTGTTTCAATGCTTATGATTCACAATCCTATGACAATTGCATATGGTAGTACAAGTGAAATGCAAAGAGCTATAGATATGTTAAGTGAGGTGAAAGAATCAATAATTAATGCTTATGAAATAAAAACAGGATTATCACGAAATAAAATATCAAAACTTATGGATAATGAAACATGGATGGATGCAAGAAAAAGCGGTTGAACTTGGTTTTGCTGATTCTATCTTAAAACGAGATGAGATTCAGGATATTGAGATTCCAAATGTTAGCATGCTTTTATCAAGAAGCGACAGTTCAAAAATTCAATGATGGATAAAATTAAAGAAACTTTTAAAAACGTAAACGAAGAAAAAAATAAAAGCTGATTCTTTAATAAATAGATTAGATTTAATAAAAAAACTGGAGGTAAGAATTATGAATAAAAATACAAGAATTAATTGAAAAACGTGCTAAAGCATGGGAAGGTGCAAAAAGCGTTTGTTGAGAGCAAAAAGATAGTGATGGACTATTATCGAAAGAAGATGTTGAAACTTATAACAAGATGGAAGAAAAAGTTAAAAACTTTACTTTTAGAAATAGAGAGACTTCAAGAGATGGAAAAATATGGAAAGAGAATTGTCAAAACCAGTAAAATGATCCACTGATCTCAAAAACCAATGGTGTCTGATAAAGAAGATAAAAATCAAAAAAATCTTCAACACAAAAAAAGCAATGATAAAAGCCCTAAGATCTAATTTTTAGACAAATAGAAAATATTCTACAAGAAAAAGTAGATACTGATGGAGGATATTTGGTTCCAGATGAGTATGATAGTAGATTAGTTACTACGTTAAAAGAAGAAAAATATTATTAGAAAACTATCTCAGACTTTAAAAACAAATGGTAAGCATAAAATCAATATAGCTGCGTCAAGTCCTGCAGCTGCATGGGTTGAAGAAGGTGGAGAATTGAAATTTGGAGAAGCAACATTTAAAACAAGTTTTTATTAGATGCTCACAAACTTCATGTAGCTATTAAAGTTACTGAAGAATTATTATATGATAGTGTGTTTGACTTAGAAAGCTATATCTTAGAAGAATTTGGTAAAGCACTAGCGAATGCGGAAGAAGATGCTTTCCTAAATGGTGATGGTAGTGGAAAACCAACAGGAATATTTGCACAAACTAATGGAGGAACGCACTTAACTGAGGTGGATGCACTAAAAATCTGATGACATTATCAATTTAATTCATGCTTTAAAACGACCATATAGAAAAAAATGCAGCATTTATTTTTAAACGATAAAATCATAGCTAATATCAGAAAACTAAAAGATAATAATGGAGCATATATTTGGCAACCGTCATATCAATTAGGAGAGCCTGATAAATTAGCAGGATATCCAGTGTATACTTCAGCTTTTGCACCAGAAAATAAAATTGCTTTCGGTGATTTTTAGATATTATAACATAGGTGACAGAGGTGCTCGTTCATTTAAGGAACTCCAAGAATTATTCGCTGGTAATGGTATGATTGGATTTGTAGCTAAAGAAAGAGTTGATGGTAAGCTAGTATTACCAGAAGCAGTTCAGATATTACCAATTAAAGGATAATATACATTATGGAACTACAACTTGAACAAGTTAAAAACTATTTGAGAGTTGATACAACAGAAGATGATGAGTTAATCTTATCACTTCTGTTTACAGCTAAAAAAATTATGCTTTAGGAATACTAAGGGTGAGTAGTTTTTTTCAGAGTTAGGTGATGAGCATGATTTTGATGAATTTAAAATACCAATATTATATACAGTTGCTTATCTTTATGAACATAGAGAAAATGCTGATTTTTAGAGAATTAACACTAATTCTTAGAGCGTTACTATTTAATCATAGGAAAGAGGAGTTTTAAGATGGATATTGTAGAACTAGATACTAGAATTACTTTTCAAAAAGGTAGTTTTTAGAATTCGATGAATTGCATCAACAATTAGAAATATGGAGTGATTTTTTACTTGTTGGTCTAATTTGAAATTGGTAACTTCAAGTGAGATAGAAAGACACGGTGTTAGTAGAAGTTCAGAAGTGATTTCTTTTGTGGTTAGAAAGATGTTGGAATTAAAAAGAACTCAATACGTTAGAATATAGAATAAAGTATAACAATAAATTTTTTTGACATATTAGAAGTAGATGTCTTTAGTAAAGATAAAAAGTTCTTAAGAATTAAGGGAGTTAATAGCTATGACTAAGAGGACAACTATTGATTCACTCGCTGCTGAGATAACAAAAGGTTTAAAGGAATATTCTAAGCTAACTGAGGAAAGTTTAAAAAGGTGCAGTAGTTGAAGTGAGTAATGAAGTTAGAGATAAAATAAAAAGAAGGATCACCTAAAAAAAGTGGAGATTACGAAAAAAAGTTGGAAAGTGACAAAAAGAAAGAGAAACAGCACACTCTATACAAACAGTAGTTCATTCAAAAAAATAGATATCAATTAGCACATTTACTTGAATTTGGACATGCGAAGAAAAATGGAGGGCGCACTAAAGCAATTCCACATATAGAGCCAGCAACAAGAGACATTAGCGAAAAAGTATTAGAAAGAATAAAGAGGGATTTATCATGAATAAAAATGAAGTATGTGAAATGTTATATAAGCTAGAAATTCCATTTGTTTATAGTCATTTTTAAAGAAGGAAGTGCTCCAAGATTACCATTTCTATATATTATTATGACGGTGAAAAATACTTTTTAAAGCAGATGGTAAATTATATTATAGTGTGAAAAAAATTTAATTATAGAAATGTATACAGAGAAAAAAAGATTTTTAAATTAGAAAAAAAGATAGAAGATCTTTTACAAACTTATTCTTTAATCTATACAAAAGACGAGGTATGGATACCGAGTGAAGAAATGTATGAAACAATTTATAAAATGGAGGTTTAAGTATGGAAAAATAAAGTGAAATTTAATTTGTCTCATGTTCATTATGCAAAAATTAACTGAAGGTGATACAACAACTTATGAAAAGCCAGTACCAATTCCGGTGCTGTAAAAATTAGTTTAGAACCTAATGGAGAACCAGAAAGTTTCTACGCAGATGGAGAATCATATTACACAATTAATAACAATATGGGATATGATGGAGATTTAGAGATTGCGATGATTCCAGAAAGTTTCAGAAAGGATATTCTTCAAGAAAGAGAAGATAAAAATAAAGTTCTAGTTGAAGATTCAGGATCAGAAACAAAAGAACTTTGCATTACTTTTTTGAATTTGATGGAGATCAGAAAAAAATACGTCATGTACTTTATAATTGTTCAGCAGGTCGACCAAAAATTGAAGGTCAAACAAATGAAGAATCAAGAGAAGTACAAACAGAAACACTTTCAATAAAAGCAAGACCTATCAAAGAAGGACTTGTAAAAAAAGTAAAACTGGTAAAGAGACAACAGAAGAAACATATAAGAATTGGTATCAAACAGTGTATATGCCAACACATGAAGGAGAAATGTAATGGGAGTTATTAAAGATATAAAATGTAGATGGAAAAGTTGTAAGATTTAAAGCATCAGCAGCGATACCTAGACTATACAGAATGAAGTTTAGTCGTGATATTTATAAAGATTTGCTTTATATTAGATAAGATTAACAAGAATAAAGGAAATATTGATATTGAGAGTTTAGAAATATTTGAAAATATCGCATATATTATGGCTTACCATGCAGACGATAAAAATCTCAAATGATGTAGGTGAATGGTTAGAACAGTTTGATACTTTTATCTGTATATAAACTTCTTCCAGACTTAATAAAATTATGGGGTATAAATGTTAAAACTATGAGTACATCTAAAAAGCAAAAGAAACTGAGCGGACGTTAAATACCGCTCTTTTTTTACTGCGTGCAGTTGAATTAGGACTTTCAATGAATGATTTATCAGAGTTAACAATAGGGTTAGTAAATGATATGTACATTGAAAAAAATAATGATAGTTATAACTATAAATTAATAGCGACACAAGAGGATATGGATAATTTTTAGGAGGTGATTGTATGGCAAGTAGAATAGCAGGTATTACTGTAGAAATCGGAGGAGATACTCTTAAACTAAAACAAGCATTAAGTGAAGTTGAAGGTAAGATTAAGCAAACTCAAAGAGAGCTTAAAGATGTTGAAAGACTATTGAAACTTGATCCACATAATACTGAATTACTTACTCAAAAACAAGAACTCTTAAATACAGCCATAGAGGAAACTAAGAAAAACTAGAAACACTAAGGATAGCTGAGGAACAAGCTAAAACTGCACTCGCAAATGGAGATATTTCAGAAAAGCAATTTGATGCATTAAAAAGAGAAATTATTGCGACTGAACAAGAACTAGATAAATTCACTGAAAAACTAAAACACACTGATAGTTCAATGCAAGCTACACTTAAAGAAGTTGGAGGTAAATTCAAAGAGACTGGAGAGAAGATATCTTCAGTAGGTACAACTTTATCAAAAAATGTGACAGCACCAATTGCAGCAGTTGGAGCTGCAGCAACATTAGCCTTTCGTGAAATTGATGAAGGATATGACACTATCATCAAAAAGACTGGAGCAACTGGAGAAAGTTTTGAGGGATTAAAAAATGTTGCGGATAATATTTTTAAAAGTTTACCTGTTAGTATGAGTGATGTAGGTGTTGCGGTAGGTGAGGTCAACACTAGGTTTAAAGTTACTGGTGATGAACTTCAAGAACTATCTACTTTATTTCTTAAGTTTGCAGAGATAAATGAAACAGATCTAAATACCGCTATAGGAATGACAAACAAAATAATGGTTCAGTGGGGTATTGACGCTAAGGAAACTGCCAACGTGTTAGGATTAATAACACAAAAAGCACAGGATACAGGAATAAGTGTTGATACTCTTATGAACGGAGTTCAGCAACACGGAGCAATTCTAAAAGAAATGGGGTTGAATCTAGGTCAGAGTATTAACTTACTTGCACAATTTGAAGCAAATGGTGTAAATGCAGATCAAGCATTAAGAGGTTTAGAAAGGCAGTCGCAGCCTATACAAAAGACGGACTTTCTATGGATGAAGCTCTTAAGAAAACAATTGAATCGATAAAAAATGCAGGAAGTGAAACTGAAGCACTAACTATTGCGACTAAGATTTTCGGAACTAAAGGTGCTGCAGAGATGACTAGGGCTATAAGAGAAGGTAGATTTTCTATAGATGATTTATCAAAAAGTATGTCTGAGTACGGGGATGTTGTAGACAAAACATTTGAAGGAACAGAGGACGGTATAGATAAATTTAAAGTAGCTAGTAATAATGCTAAGTTAGCATTAGGGAGTTTAGGAGAAGCAATTTCTGATGTTTTAGGACCAATTTTACAAGGGGGTAGCTACAGTTCTTGGGGGTATAGCAACTTGGTTGAATAGTCTAAGCCCAACAGCTAAACAGATAGTCGTAATAATTGGACTTATAGTAGCTGCGATTGGTCCACTCTTAGTAATAATCGGTACAGTCATTGGTTCAATAGGAAATATAATAACGGGTGTTGCAGCAATTTCTGGTGCTTTTAGTGCGATGAGTGGTGTAATGGCTGGTTTATCTGGTGCGGTAGTACCAATACTCGCTATAATAGCTGCGGTTGTAACATTGATATCTATAGGTAGTTATTTAAAAGAACATTGGAGTGAAATAAAAGACTTTTTATAAATCTTTGGGAAGGTATAAAAACTTACTTTTCAGAAACATGGACAGCTATTAGTACTACTATAACTGTTGTATGGGAAGTTATAAAAAAATTATTTTTTCAACAACACTCACAGCGATTAGTCTTATATTTACAACTGCTTGGGAGGATGTTAAAACATATTTTACAGAACTTTGGCAAAGTATAACCTTAGTAGTGACTACAGTTTGGGAGAATATAAAAACATATTTTTACAACTACCTTTACGGCTATTCAAACTATCTTTACAACTGTGTGGGAGAGTATAAAAAAATTTCTTATCAGCAACTTGGGAAACAATAAAAAAACAATTTTCCAAACAGTTCTTGATGTAATAAAAACTATCATTACAAGTTATTGGGATTTTTGTATTTCAAACTACAAGTACAATTTGGAATAGTATAAAAAGATTTCTTATCTACTATATGGCAAAATATTAGTAACTCTATAAATACGATAGTACAAGCAATTAGTGATTTTATAAGCACCTCTTGGAATAATATAAAAAAATGTTATAAGTAATATTTTAGATGCTATTTTTAATACAGTTTCAAATATCTGGAATAATATTTATTCAACAATTTCTAATCTAGTGGACTCAGCTTATAACTACGTTCAAAAACGCATTTAATAATATGTTATCAGCTGTGGGAAATATTATAGGAAATATTAGTTCAACAATCCAAAATGGATTTCAAAGCGCAGTAGATTATATTTGGGGACTAGTAAACTCAGCTTATTCTTGGGGGAGTGATTTAATTTCAGGAATTGTTAATGGAATTAGGGATAAGATAGGTGCGGTTGTTGATGCAGTAAAAGGTGTAGCTGAGACAATTTGGAGTTATTTACACTTTAGTGTTCCAGAGGTAGGACCACTTACAGATTATGAGGATTGGATGCCAGACTTTATAAAAAGGATTATCTAAAGGTTTAGATAGTAGTAGAAATCTTTTGAAAAAACTCGGTAGCTAAATTATCAAAATGATCTGGTGATTAATCCAGATTTAAAAAGGTTTCACACTTCCAAGAGGTAATGCAACATCAGGTATAAGTAGTGAAGATTTAAACAAATTAATTCAAGCTATAAATATACCACACGAGACAACTGGCGATATAGTTATCCCGGTTTACTTAGGTGGAACATTACTTGATGAAATAATAATAAATGCACAAAACAGACAAATTATAAAATCAGGAGGAAGGTAATATGAAAAAAATCATATATAAAAATTAATAATGAAACAATACCAACTCCTGATGAGATAGACTTTGAGTTTAGAGATATTGAAGGTAGTAGTAGCGGAGTTACCGAAGCAGGAATAACACATAGAGATATTGTAAGAGAAAGTGTTATATCTATATCATTGAAACTAACTCTAACAAGTCAGTATCTTTTAAAGGTATCAAAAATGTTAAAGCAAAAATACAATCCCAGTTAAATATTTTCGATCCTTATTCATTAGAAGAAAAAGAAATAAGTACTTACTGTACAAATTTTAAGGTTAGTCTTTTAAATAAAAAATGGTAGTCTTGGAATTTGGAGCGTTAGTTTTAAATTGGAGGAATACTAGATGTATCAGACAAGTGTTAACTTCAATAAGACGATAAAAAAAGAAAAGTAGAAAGTATTTTTGGACAGGGAGATAGTATTAAAAACTGGAAAAATAATTAATTTTTGATGATAAACATATTCTAAAAAGACAGTGGTTATATAAGTAATTCGTGCTCAGGAAGTAATGAAATAGAACTAGGTTCTGTTTATGCTGCGGAGATGGGCATTACTTTGAAACTTGATGAATTAAAAGAAATAACATTAGATGGAAGTATTATAAAACTATATTTCAACTTAGTCTTGGAAAAATAATGAAACTGAAAAAAATACCACTTGGAATATTTGGAAACAACTGAAGCTAATAGAACGAAGAAATTTGTTGAAATTAAAGGTTATGACTTTATGGTTAAGTTTAATAAAACTCTGAGTTTTAAAGAAACATCTGGAACTATTTATGAACTTAGAATTCTGTTGTAAGAAGTGTAGTGTAGAACTTGGAATAAGCAAAGAAGAAATTGAAAAAAATTACCAAATGGTGTAGAAAGAGTTGGGATTTATGCAGAGCATGATATAGAAACATATCGTGATCTAATTCATTATATTAGTGCAACTACTGCAAGTTTTTGCGACTATAGATCGTTTTGGTAAGTTAATATTAAAAAGATTTAATACGAACTCAAATTATGAAAATAAAAGAAATAGATAGGTATGAATTAAGTATTTCAGATTTCACAACTAGGTATACTGCAGTACAAAGTACAAATCTTTAAAACAAAAAAATATCAGAGTATTATTCAAAAGAAAATGACAATGCTTTAACTATGAATATTGGTGTTAATCCTTTGATGCAGTTAGGACTTCCTGAAAAACGAGTAAGGATGTGTAAAGCAATTTTAGAAGAGGTAGCTACATTTGACTATACCCCATTAGATAGTGTAGTCGTAAGTAATCCAGCATTTGAGGTTGGAGACAAGATTACTTTTTAAGGTTGGTGTTGAAAGTTATCATACTATAGTTACATCAATTGAGTATAAAATTCATGGGAAATATAGAATTAAAAAGTGTAGGTAAAAATGCATTACTATCTAAAGGTAAAAGTAAACAAGATAAGAATATTCAAGGTATATTACAAACTATTGAGTCTGACAGAGTAAAGGTGAATGCTTATGTTAATGGAACTGAAATAAAAATAGGACAGAATTCACAAAACAATAATTGATATAGAATTTGCATCAAGTAAAAGAAACTGATGCTTTTTTTATCGCTACTGTGTTATTTGATGTTAAAAAGTTGAAAGAAATATATTAAAGAGACTGTTACCTTAAAAGATGAAAAAGAAGAAAAGAAACTAACCTTGATTAGAGAAGTTGATGAAGATCAAAAGCTTAATATTATTTACTCATTAAATGAACTCACAATTAGAAATCACGAGCCAAAGTTTATAGCTAAAGTAGGAAGCCAAATGGTTACATTATTTTACCCACTAATAAACTTAAAAAGAAAAAGTGATTAATAGATTTACTGTGGATTTCGAGTTAGAAAAAGGTAACTTAGTTATTCCAATAGAGGGAATAAGTGCTGTGATCATAGGTAGTGCCTTGGGAGGAGATGTACCTTGGGACGGTAAAAATAAAAAGTAAATGAGAACTTAGGTAAGTTAATACTATCTTATAGAAAACAAGTGGATTTGAGCGAAGGTAGTATAGAGGTTGACACTTATGATGTTCCTAAATATGAATTTAGTGATGTGATTATAAAAAAATGATTTAAAACGAAAATTTGTATTTGGAAATATAACTGAGAATGTAGAAGTGGAGGAGAAAAATGAAAGGTAAGACAATAATAGAATTAACTGATGTTAAAACAAAAAAAGAAAGAGGTTTTTAAAAAGATGATAACCTCGTAACTGATGTTTTAGAAAAGATTCTAACATTAAATCCCAATGGACTACTTACAAATATTAATAAAGATACCTTTTATCCAATAGTTGAAAAGATAGTAGGAGGAATCTTGTTATTTAAAGATAAAAATAACAGAAGACAAAAATACTAGCTTTGTAAGTACAAGTAATGAATGTATTGATATGCAGGACAAGTAGAAGGAGTTCAGGAAAAATCCACTACAAGGTAGTTTTTAATAAACAAGAATCAAAAAGCAACGTCAAATGGTTATAAGTTTGTTTTGGGATTTTGGAACATCAAAAAGCAAATGGTAAAATATCGAGTGTTTGTTTAACTAATGCAAAAGCAGGGGTGGTTATTTTTGGAACAAAGAGTAATGGTGAGACAAATCGTATAAAACTTGGTGAAGATAAATATCTTATTAAGAATACAGATACTGAGATGAAGAAAAATATGTCAATGTAGTAGAAGCTAATTTTTGAAGAAAAATTATATAGTATCAATAGTTCCTGAAAGTGATTATCTTAGAATAATAAAAGTCAAGAGAACCACTACTTAACTTTAGATTAGACGATTCATTATCATTTTTAAATGAGAAGAATATAACGGAAACAAAGATAAAGTATAAGAAATCTTATGGAACATATGGAGTGTGTATTTATGTGGACGGAGAGAATTATTACTTATTAAAAACTACTACTAGCGGAGGTAATACCAATGTAACTAAGTTGAAAAATAAACAAAAGCAAATAATTCTATTGAAGAAACTGAATTTACATTAGAAAATGTGAAAATAGAAAATATAGGTTCATACTCATTAGACTATGATTACTATAGAACTATTAAATCAGTATTGAGAGGAGGGTATGTGTATGCAGTTAGCACAGATGAAAAATATATTGTGAAGTTTGCGATAAATAACCCAGTAGATGTAACTAAAATAGAACCTAAGTTTACTCTAAAAACAGGATCAGTATCAAGCCATACAACAGGATGTGGAATGTATATATTAGGAGATATGATAATAGGGACTAACTTTACTATTGATAAAAATGATAAAGTTACCGAAATAGCACAAAGCGATTTATCAACAATAGAATGTATTCCATTAAGTTATGGTCCATTTTTACTTGGATATTTTGCGAACGGAGAAAGCTCAGGATAAGTATTTAAGAAAAGTTTTATACTTAATTACACCATACTCAGCAACAATAAATAATTTATCAAAGACAGTAGAAAAAAACGGCGGATAAAACAATGAAAAATTACATATTATTTAACGGGAGGTAAATAAAATGAATACATTATTAAATTATAAACTTATAATTTCAAGTATAGGTGGTGTTCTAGGAGTATTTCTAGGAGGTATGGATGGACTTATCTATGCACTTTTAGCATTTTCAGTAATAGACTATGTGACTGGAATAATGTGTGCAATTGATAAAAAAAGAACTATCTAGTTCAGTTGGTTTTAAGGAATAGCTAGAAAAATTATTATATTCTCATTAGTAGGGGTAGCTAATATACTAGATGTTTATATTCTAGGTCATGTAGGAGTATTAAGAGCAGCAGTAATATTTTTTTCACCTATCTAATGAAGGTATTTCTATACTAGAAAATACTTCAAAATTAGGGACTACCAGTACCAGAGAAATTACAAAACATTTTACAACAATTAAACAAGGAGGAAAAATAAAATGGTACAAAATAATAAATGAAACACTAATGAACGCAGGTCAACTTGACAGCATAGACTTTGTCGTAATTCATAATGATGCAGGAAGTATGACACCTGAACAATATGTGGAATGGTTAAGATATCGAGATAAAAGCACTGGGGAATAGCTCACTATTATTGTAACCGATATAGTATCGCAAGAGTAATAGATACATACAACATTGGATATCACACTGGTGAGTGGTGGAGTAATACCCACTCGATAGGTTATGAAGTATGTGAGAGTATGAAAGTCTCAGACGAGGACTTTTTAGCAAATGAAGATATGGCGTTAATGCAGGCAACAGAAGACTTAATTTATTATGGCTTGCCAATTAATAAACAAACGGTAAGACTTCATCATGAATTTAGTCCAACCAGTTGTCCGCACCGTAGTTTAGCTTTACATGGTGGAACAACTGATAGTGTTAAAACTTACTTTGTAGAACGTATGAATTACTTTGCGACTTTAGGAGAAACAGTTGATGAAATGTTAGGTAATACTAGTATCTCAGAACCAAGCACATCTACAAACTCAGTATCAACTGGTGATAAAAGCAATGAAGAAATTGCACGAGAGGTTATTTCAGGAGCATGGGGTAATGGGGAGGATAGAGTAAACAGATTAACTAACGCAGGATATAATGCAAGTGAGGTTCAAGAAGTTGTGAATAGATTACTAAATGGAAATTATACATCTAATAATTTAGATGAAATAGCCCAAGAAGTGATTCAAGGTAAGTGGGGTAATGGACAAGACCGAGTTAACAGGCTGACGAATGCTGGATATAACTACAATGAAGTTCAACAAAAAGTGAATGAAATATTAGGATAAAAATACGAGCCTAGAGGAAAAGAAAATTTCTTCTAGGCTCTTTTTATTTGTTTAATAGACGGTTGAAATAGTCTATAATAAAAGATAGTATTATTTATAAATGTATAGGAGAAATTAAATGGAAATTAAAGAATTTAAAAATGGTTAATAGATAAATCACTAGACGACAATGAATTGTTTTTGGAATCCATCAGATGTTTTCAAGTGGAAGCCTATAAGGCTGCATATTTATATTCGTATTTATCATATGTTGATTATATTAAAGAATTAATTTTTAAAAGTATAGAGGTGTACCTAAAAAAATTTTTAAGTAATAAGCCAAATAATCATCGATTGAGTAAATGGAGACAAAGAATACAAAAATTAGACTCAGAAGATTTGTGGGAAGAAAAATACTATGAATTTCATAAAGGAAGGTAAAGATACTAATATTTTTGAATTAAAAGATAGTATAAGAAATGAATTTTTACAAAAAGGATTTGAGAAATACAGCTGTCCATAATAAAGACAGAGCTATTAATATTTCCACGGTAGAAGAATTATGGAGTTTTATTAATTATTCATATGATTTTTTTGTAATTAACGGTTCGGTTGATGTATTAAAAGAAGAGATTGAAAATTTCATAAAATTTGGAGTGTTAAAAGGAAGTAATAATAAAATTAGCGATATACTAAAAACATATAAAAAGTTTTTGAAAAAGATAGACGAGATATATTTGACTTCATAATTAATTATATAAATAGTCCATTAGTAGATGTTAAGGAAAAATTTTATTATGCTTCTAAATGAGATATTTAAAGATTCAAAAAGTGGAGGAATATGAGTGGATTATAGATGATAATCTTAAAAATTTTTACTGTATGTGATAATCCCTAATATTAGACTGAATTTCCTATTTAATGAATTTGAGATGAAGAAAAATAATTCATGAAAAATATAGATATTAGTAGAATTATAGAGTTTGGAGAAAAATGAAAAAAATAATGAATTGCTTAATTTAATTTTTGATGAAAATTCTAGTAAAAATGGTATGAATTAATAAAAAAATATTTTATTAACTAATAATAAACTATTTTTTTAATATTGAACTTTTTACAAAAAAATTAATAGCACAGGATTTGTTAAGAGTGGATTTTTTAAAAATAAAAAGATAAATTATTGTGTCAAACATTGACAAAAAGATTATTTAGGGAAATATATATATATTGAGAATGATACATATATTGACTATTTCACATTCATAAAAATTTTGATATTATAATATTAGTGTTATTGTTTTGGAAAAATGGAGTTAGCAAAGATATTGTTTACAAAAGATTTGGTAGAAAGATGCAGTTCTATAGTAAAATTGGGAAACAATGGTAGCAAAATATATACTTCATTAAAAAAATATCCAGTAATTTTTGATTGGTTAAAAACAGTACAAAAATAACTAGTAACTTTTTCCTTAAAATTCTTAGGATATTTTTCCACCCTAAATTTCTAATTTATGATTCAGATGTGAAATTTATTTTCTTTGATTTCTCTATAAGTAAATCTATGCCTGTTAAATTAAGTTTATTTTTCATTCATAACATTCTACCACCTTAATAAAAAAATTTTTATAAAAAAACAATTGTAATTATTTACTTTGCTTATGATGCGGAGACTATAAACATCATAGGAGCGAGAAGAATGGAACTAAAAAGATTAAATAAAAACTAATAGAAAAAGAATTAGGATATAAGAAAAATAGATGTATGTTTTTAATGACTCAGCAAATACAGTTAAGTTGATTTGAAAAAAAGAGAAAAATTAGAAAAAGTAAGATATAGAAGATTTTGACGTTTGCAAGGTATTTGTAATAGAGTTAACTTCTCACAAAAAAATACTATATAAGAGATATATAAGTAATGAATATTGAATAAAAATTGGTATAAAGTTTTTATATTTTACTACTGAAAACTAATTAGAAATAGTGTATAATGAGAATATAATAACTAGGTTAGAGATATGAGTTAATTTATTTACTGAGCAAATATGAAAGGTGATAATAAATAACTGTTGATGTTAAGATAAATACTTTTTATAAAATAGATAAGTATTAAAAGTATTATATTTTTTTATGAAAAATCAAGTTAATTGATAATATAAATAAAATGATATAAGTGAGAGGTTTTAACAATGTTAAATAATTTGAAATCAAAAATAAATGAAGTAGAAGATAAGAAAAAGCTAAAAAGCTGAGAAAGTCAAGAAAAAAACAAGAAGAGAAAGAAGCTTGGTTAAAAACAAGATGAAATTAGGATGATGTTGGATAAATATTATTCTAAATATCGTGGTTTTTAGATTTTTAGAATATGCAACTTTTTGAAAATTTGTATGAAATATATAACGGTAGTATGAAATATAATGAATACTTTATTTTATGTGATATGTTTAAAGAAATTAAAGATTATGATTATGAGAACTTTGGACTATTAGATATTAACTTTGACTATAAAAAGTGTAAGGGAAGAATTAGTTAATAAAAATTAGAAATAAATATAATAATGACGATTTAATGTTGAAATTTTATAATGAAACATATTACTTTTAAATCATTAATACCAAAAATATAATATTTCAAGGGAGTTTATAAAAGAAAGTGCATATAATAGATTTAAACTTAAATTAGATGAAATATTGTGGGAGAGATATGATACTCCTGAAGTAAAAAGTAAAAGTTTTTTTATGATTTATTTTTCAAAAAGAAGGTAGACCTATTAAGGTTAGAATTAGCTCACATAATGGAGATGTTGATGGTGGTGAAATAGAATATAAAGAGAAACAATCAATATATGATTTTGTTTTTTTCTGATATAAAATATTGTAAATTATTAGATGGGATAAACAATTAGAATATGAGTAATGAACCTATTACAGAAATTTTTAGTAATAGGTTTTATAAATTTTTACACTAGAGGTTAAATTTTTTTCTTAATATTTTTCACCTGTGATGTAGAGAGATAATATGCTCCTAGAAAAATATGGGAGTGGAAAAATATGGATATTAATGTGAAAAACTAAAATCTCAGAATTAAGAAATAAGGGATTAGGATACAAGAAAATCGCACAAATACTAGATGTAAATGTAAATTCAGTGAAATCATTCTGTCGAGCTAATAAATTAACCAGTTCTTATGTTACAGCTAAGCCAAGATGTAAACAATGTAAAAAGAACTTTATCAACCTCCAAAGATGAAAACTATTAAGTTCTGTTGTAAGACTTGTAGAGTTGAGTGGTGGAATAGGCATAGAGATCAGATTAAACATAAAGTAAAAATTAGAAATAATTTGTCTTGGATGTGGTAATAAGTTCTATGCTTATGAAAAAGAAAAATAGAAAGTACTGTAGCCATCATTGTTATGTTAATACTCGCTTTAAAGGAGTAAGACAAGATGGATAAGCAAATAAAAAGATGAAATGGACTATCAACTTCTTCACACATTAATGGATAATTTTTCTAAATAAAGGTTTATTAACAAAAAGAGGAATTTGAAGAAATTAGGAAAGATTTACTTCAAAAAAATTTAAAACCGTATATAAGTGAATTATTAGCTGAACAACTTGACTAAATTGCCTTTTAGAGTGATATATATAACGAAAAGGAGGTTAACTATGAATAAAATAATACATAAAATAGATGTCATAAAAACCTATAATAAAAAGAAAGTAAAGGTTGCAGCTTATGCTCGGGTGTCTATGGATACTGATAGACTTAGACATTCTTTATCAGCTCAGATAAGCTATTATAATAACTTAATACAAAAATACTCTAATTGGGAATTTGTAGAGGTATATGCTGATTTAGGTATAAGTGGAACATCAACAAAAAAATCGTCAAGAATTTAATAGAATGATAAAAAGACGCTGAGGATAGAAAGATAGACATTATTTTAACTAAATCAATTCAAAGGTTTGCAAGAAATACTGTAGATTTATTAAATACAGTTAGACATCTAAAAGAAATAGGTGTTGAGGTAAGATTTGAAAAAGAAAAATATAAATTCGTTAAGTGGAGACGGAGAGTTAATGTTATCGATAATGGCATCATTTGCACAAGAGGAGAGTAGATCTATTTCTAATAATGTCAAATGGAGAATTAGAAAGCAACATGAAAAAGGAATTCCTAATAATAAAACTAAATTGTACGGTTATCGTTGGGAAGGGATGAGATAGTTATAGTTGAGGAGGAAGCTAAAATAGTTCGTTTAATATATGAGAATTATTTAAATGGAATTTCAGCAGAGAAAACTGAAAAACAACTAGCTGAAATGGGGATATTATCATCTACCGGAAAAAAAGATTTCCTGCAATAACAATAAGACAAATGTTGAAAAACATAAATTATACAGGAAATTTATTACTTCAAAAAGAATATGTAGTGGATCAATAACGAAGAAAACTAAAAATAAAAGGAGAGCTTCCGATGTATTTAGTAGAAAACAATCATGAAGCTATAATCCCTAAAGAAATATTTGATAAGGTTCAAGAAAAAAATAGCATTAAAGAGGAAACTAGGAGTATTTGGTAATGATGCAATAAATACTTATCCTTTTTACATCTAAAAATAGAATGTAATCATTGTAAATGTAATTTCAGAAGAAAAACAACTATTTGTTTTTTTCAAAGAAAAATTATAGATGGATGTGTCGAAGAGTGGATAAGAAAGGGAGAAAAGTTTGTGACAGTAGAAGTCTACCAGAAGAGAAGTTAGAAGAATGTATAGCTGAAGTATTAGGATTAAAAATTTGATAATGAAATATTTCAAGAAAAGATTGAAAAAAATTATAGTAATAAATGATGATGAAATAAATATAAAGTTTTTATGATGGGAAATTAATTAAGGCTAAGTTGAATTTAGGACCCTAAGAAAAAAATTGGGAGAGAGGGCGTTCAGAAAAATATTCATTATATGCAAAAGAGGGAATTCCAATTAGTGATTTTACAAATATTATAAAATGCGGTTATTGTGGAAAAATATTTTTCAAGAAACACATCACATTACGGAGAAAAATGTGGATCTGCAGAGAACAATTTTCAAGATGTAAAAAACTGGAAGTAAAAAGGAAAAAGTGTTCCTGAGATAATATTAAAAAGAGAGTGTATGTGAAGTTTTAGGATTGAAAAGATTTAATAAAGAAATAATGAGGGAAAACATTGATTGTATAATTGTTAAGGGAAACGAGGTAATATTTAAATTTAAAAATGGAGGAGTTGTAAAAAGAAATAGTAATAAGTCGGAGAAAAATGTCGAAAAATATACAGAAGAAGAAAAGAAAAGAATGTAGTCGTAGAATGATTGAAGTATGGAAAAAAATAAAAAGGAGAAAAACAATGCAAAAGAAAGTAACAACAATACCTGCGACGATAAAGAAGTTTAATCAAACGTCAATAAACCAAGTAAATAAAATAAAAGTTGCAGCATATGCTAGAGTTTCTACAGACCATGAAGATCAGGTTTCAAGTTATGAAGCACAAATAGATTATTATGAAAAACTATATAAAAGGTCGTAGTGATTGGGAGTTTGCGGGTATGTATTCAGATGAAGGAATATCTGGAACAAATACTAAAAACGTATAGGATTTCAGTCAATGGTAAACGATGCTCTTAAAGGTAAGATAGATTTGATAATAACTAAAAGTGTAAGTAGATTTGCTAGAAATACGGTTGATAGTTTAACCACAGTAAAGGAAACTAAAAGAAAGGGGTGTAGAAATATACTTTGAAAAGGAAAATATTTGGACACTTGATTCTAAAGGTGAGTTACTAATAACTATTATGAGTTCATTAGCACAAGAAGAAAGTAGATCGATATCGGAAAACTGTACTTGGGGTCAAAGAAAGAGATTTGCAGATGGGAAAGTGAGTGTACCATATAAAACATTTTTGGGTTATGATAAAGGGAAAGATGGTAATTTGGCTATAAATAAAGAAGAAGCAAAAATTGTAAAAATATATAGCTTATTTCTACAAGGGTTTAATATAGGATCAATAGCTAGTATATTGACTTCAGAAGGAATAAGAACACCTCGAGGGAAAGAACAATGGTATCATGGAACTGTAAAGAGTATTTTATCTAATGAAAAATACAAAGGAGATGCTTTTACTCCAAAAAAACTTTCACAGTAGATTATTTAACTAAAAAAAGCTAAAAATGAGGGTGAAGTAGAGCAATATTATATTAAAGATAACCATGAAGCGATTATACCTAGAGAAACTTTTGAAAGAGTACAAAGATTATTAAAGAAAAATCTGAAGATAAATATAAGCACTCCAGTGTAAGTATATTTTTCATGTAGAATAAAAGTGCGGTTCATGTGGTGCTAATTATGGTTCGAAAATTATGGCACTCAAATAGCAAATATAGAAAAACTATTTGGCAATGTAATGAGAAATTTAAGAATGAAGTAAAGTGTGAAACACCGCATATATGTGAAGAAGAAATAAAAAGAGATATTCATAAAAGCTATAAATGAAGTTATTAAAAGAAAAACTATACAAGATGAAGGTGTTTATTTTATAAAGTCAGTTTTAAATACTGATGAACTTGAATCTGAAAAAGAGAACTTGGAAGAAGAAATAAATACGATTGTTAAAAAAATATAAATCTATGCATTGCAGATAACAGTAAAAAAAGTTCAAGATCAAAAAGATATGAAGAAAGCTACAATAAACTAGTATTTGAGTATGAAAGGTTACAGAGTGAATTATGTAAAATTAAAGAGGAAATTTTTAGATAAACAGATAAGGAAAGATGAGATTCAATATTTTTTTAAAGAATATCGAAGAGCAAGTACCGATCGCTGAGTTTGACGATATACTATGGTGTAATACTATAGAGTGTATAATAGTAAATATTAATAACAATTGTATTGTAAAAATTTCAAGATGGAACTGAAATTATAGTAGATCGATAATTTTTGAAAGGCACCTATTAAAGTTAGATGCCTTTTTAATTATGTTAAATCAAGTATCTATTCAAAGCCAACTGTTTCTATATAATAATCATCACAGTATTCGGTGTAATCAAAATAGGTTTCATCATCAATTTCTTCAATTAACTCAGAATTTCTAACAGTTTCAATTTCCTGTAAATATGCCAGTATTTCACATTTTTTTAACTAATTCTGTGAAGTAAAAGATGATCTGTAGGCTTAACAATTAAACCAGTTTCTCGAACAATTTCATATAGTTCTTCGCATAAATTATATGATTCTGGATCGAAAGTCTTATTTATAGATTCACCTTGAAGCGGCTCTAAAATATGCAGTATATCAAAAACACGTTTTGATGTATCATCATCTTTAATGTTAATTGATGAACGTTTAGCGTTAACAGTTGGTGTAAAAATTTTTTTACATATTCTAATCATATTTGACCCCCAATTTGTTTAATTATATATTAAGAATAATAGACTTAAAAGAATCTAGTACATAATAAACAAAAAAACAAACCTAACAATAAGTGAGTTAGGTTTGCATTAATGATATTTAATGCGCTGCTAATTCCACACATTATTAATTAAATCATTATATTATATTCCTATAATTAGTATAACATGAAAACCTTTTATTTCAAAGGGGTATTTAAGTAATTTTACAATATACTCAAAATTCAAGGGTTGTTTAAATTTGATTTTTGTATCAAAATATTTCTACTAATAGATAACAGTAATAGAGAGGGTCATGCAGCTAAGGTTTACTTTTAATGCTATGTTTGGTATGGATTTTAGTAGAAATAAAGAATGTTTTATAAATGCTGCATTAGATTATGGTTATTCAATAATTCTTTTCTGCATTCAATAGAGAAATTGTCTCATGCGGATACTTCACTCAACTGGGACTATGTCACAGAAATCCATATAATAAATTTAATCTAGCCAGTGATTTTTATGGAGCCTTTTTAGAATATTAGTAGATGAGGTAGTGTATAATTTAGAAGGTAACGAATTTACTAAAGATCATAAAAATATACTAGTCAATATTCTAAATACTTCCGTTGAAATTGATGATAAAGAACAAACTGTAGCTAATGCAATAAAAACTATATGTTAGAAGTTTGTTTACAGCATTAAAAAGAAAAATGATTTAGAATATATAAAAATGTATAGTTATGAGTTATAGATTTATGAGAGTATTAGTAATGTTTGATCTTCCGACAGAAACATCACTCCAAAGAAAAAAACTATAGAAAATTTAGAAAAAAACTTTAATAAAGAATGGTTTTATTATGATGCAAGAATCTGTCTATGTAAAACTAGCAATGAATCAAGGGAGTGCTGATTTAATTGTGAAGAGTATTAGAAAAGATTTGTCCTGAAGAGGGTATTGTACAAGTTTTTACAAGTCACAGAAAAGCAATTTTTCTAAAATGGAGTTTTTAGTAGGAGAGAGTCAAACGGAATATGTTGATAACGATGAAAGGTTACTGGAGTTATGAAGATAATTAATAAAAACTGGCAAAAGGAAAATTGAAATTGAAGAAAAACACGATTTATACATTAGTATTTGAAAATAAAAAAATATTATAGGGAAAAATATAACGGAGTTAATTAGTCAACACAAAGGAAATGAAGGTAATTATATATATTCAAATGATAATAAAGAGATATCGCTTGAAAAGAGTAGCTATATAATTACTGATATTTTTTTAATATTGAAATTAATAGTAAAAAAAGTTTTAACAAAGATTTATAATTCACTTTTAAAAACAAATTATAGATGATACTGTAGAGTATAATGAATTGACGACACATATAAGAGCATTTTTGGAAAAATTAATATTTAATAGTCTATTTGAAGTTGAACAAGGTGAGGAAATAGATATAAATTCACTATTGAAATTAGGGATTTTTCGAATACATGTAGAAGAAGATGATATTTTAGAAAAATTCATTAAATTCTTGAAAGTACTTGTTCAATTATGTGGAGTAACTATTATCTTTATAGTAGGACTTCATAACGTTTTTTACAGATGAAGAGGTAAGAGAAATATATAAAGAAGTATGTGTCAATAAAATTAGTATTATAAATATAGAATATCAACAATTTGATAATATATCTGATGAAAATTATATAGAAAAAAAGTTTATATTTTTTTGATAGAGATAATTGCGAAATATAGTATTGCATTTTTGCGAAAAATAATTGTATAATATAAATAGATTCAAAATTTACATTCAAGTTCAAATAAAGATTTTTATCTAAATTGCCTTTTTGGCTGGATCGGTGTCGATCCATTTTTTTATACCCAAATTCAAAATTTCCATTCCAAATCTCGATTTGAGGTTTGAGAGATATATAAATTTTGAATTCTACTAAACATTTCCTATATCAACCACTTAATTATCTCTGTTTGAGAGATATGTAAATTTTGAATTCTACTAAACGTCATTACAGTCATAGTTGTTAATCCTTCTGTTTGAGAGATATGTAAATTTTGAATTCTACTAAACCTTGAGGAACTAGACGACGAACCAACAGACGTTTGAGAGATATGTAAATTTTGAATTCTACTAAACCTTATCGTGAAAAATGCACGGTACGAAAGTTTGAGAGATATGTAAATTTTGAATTCTACTAAACTGATGTGTTCCCTACACTTGCAAGTCCTAATGTTTGAGAGATATGTAAATTTTGAATTCTACTAAACACAGTTGGGAGCTGTAAAGGTAGCAAATAGTTTGAGAGATATGTAAATTTTGAATTCTACTAAACCAATGATGTTGGTACTAGAGCACAAGTTTTTGTTTGAGAGATATGTAAATTTTTGAATTCTACTAAACGTTGATGAAGGACAATTAAGACAATCTATTGTTTGAGAGATATGTAAATTTTTGAATTCTACTAAACTAATTAGGAGGTTATCAATTTGGAGTTTGTGTTTGAGAGATATGTAAATTTTTGAATTCTACTAAACGTGCGGTTTTTAAAAGGTGCTGAGATAATTGTTTGAGAGATATGTAAAATTTTGAATTCTACTAAACTAGGAGATGGGAAAAGTCAACCAATTGGATGTTTGAGAGATATGTAAATTTTGAATTCTACTAAACCATTAGAAAGCTCCTCAATCGTATTGCTTGTTTGAGAGATATGTAAATTTTTGAATTCTACTAAACAAAACGTAAAAACTAAGTACACATATGTTGTTTGAGAGATATGTAAATTTTTGAATTCTACTAAACAAAATTGCACCCACACCAAGAAAAGAGCAATGTTTGAGAGATATGTAAATTTTGAATTCTACTAAACTATTTTTGGATAAGGTTTTTAAATTGCCAGTTTGAGAGATATGTAAATTTTGAATTCTACTAAACAGTAAAATCGTTGATTTAACTACACCGATTGTTTGAGAGATATGTAAATTTTGAATTCTACTAAACTTACAACTGGTAGCCTTACTTTTTGAACAATGTTTGAGAGATATGTAAATTTTGAATTCTACTAAACTAGCAACAGTGTTAGCTATCCTCGAGATAGGTTTGAGAGATATGTAAATTTTGAATTCTACTAAACTAAAGTTGAAAAAAATTAAAAACACTCGTTTGAGAGATATGTAAATTTTGAATTCTACTAAACAGAAATGTTGGTTTTGAAACTAATGGATTGTTTGAGAGATATGTAAATTTTGAATTCTACTAAACAATGTTGGAGAACGATATTAAAGGACTTGGTTTTGAGAGATATGTAAATTTTGAATTCTACTAAACATTGTTGGGAATCTTAACTAATGATTAAATGTTTGAGAGATATGTAAATTTTGAATTCTACTAAACAAAGTAGGTGAGTATTATGTTGCTCTTTGAGTTTGAGAGATATGTAAATTTTGAATTCTACTAAACATCAATAAATACCGAAGAACTTTCTTTATAGTTTGAGAGATATGTAAATTTTGAATTCTACTAAACTACTTTTAGCAGTAAATAGGAATTTCAAAAAGTTTGAGAGATATGTAAATTTTTGAATTCTACTAAACTGATTTGCTCGCAAGCTCCACGCTAACGCGTTTGAGAGATATGTAAATTTTTGAATTCTACTAAACTCTGTTACAAGTGTTCTCAAGTCGTCTTTTTGTTTGAGAGATATGTAAATTTTGAATTCTACTAAACGCTTTAAAAATATAAAGATGCACAAATTATGTTTGAGAGATATGTAAATTTTGAATTCTACTAAACTCTTTGTTTGCATTAATAGTTTTTAGGGTCTGTTTGAGAGATATGTAAATTTTTGAATTCTACTAAACACAAAAAGCTAGATGAAACTAGCGACTTCGTGTTTGAGAGATATGTAAATTTTTGAATTCTACTAAACATCAATACACGTGAAATATAAAGATGGGAGTTTGAGAGATATGTAAATTTTGAATTCTACTAAACCTGACAAGATAAAGTTAGACTTAGACTTCGGTTTGAGAGATATGTAAATTTTTGAATTCTACTAAACAGAAAGGTTATGCAACAACTTCTGTGGTTGGTTTGAGAGATATGTAAATTTTTGAATTCTACTAAACTTTAGAGGCAAAAAATAAAGTAACATTTGTTTGAGAGATATGTAAATTTTTGAATTCTACTAAACTGAATTGGTACTGGTTGAGTTTGTACTGCTGTTTGAGAGATATGTAAATTTTTGAATTCTACTAAACAGTGAAAATGGCAAGTAGTGATGGAATAGAGTTTGAGAGATATGTAAATTTTTGAATTCTACTAAACCAAAAAAATGCTATTTGCGTATAGTAGTCGGTTTGAGAGATATGTAAATTTTGAATTCTACTAAACCTAACGGAGTAATGGTGGATAGAGAATTAGGTTTGAGAGATATGTAAATTTTTGAATTCTACTAAACTTACTTGTAAATGTCAATATAAAAAAATGTACAAAAGTGACAAAATAAAAATGTACAATTATTCAAAACTAACATGATCTTTTAGTCGATAAGAATTACCTATAATAGGTACTACATGGGCATGATGAAGCAGTCTATCAAGTATAGCTGAAGCCACTTTGTCATCACTAAATAATGTAGCCCATTCAGAAAATGGAATATTAGATGTGGCTATTATGCTCTTCTTTTCATAACGTCGGTCTATTAGTTGGAATAATAACCGCTCATCACCTTTTTCTAAAGGTAAATAACCAATTTCATCTATAATCAATAATCTATACTTTGAATAGTGTTTTAATCGCTGCTCTAGCCTATTTTTCAGCTAGAGCGGCTTTTTAAGTTTGCTATTAAATCATGACATTTTATAAAATATGTTGAATACACGGAACTAGCTGCTAATCTTCCAATCGCTGTTGCTAAATGAGTCTTTCCAACACCACTATTACCTATAAATATTAAATTTTTTTATTGTTTTCTATAAAATTTAAACTAGCTAAGTTCCTTATTTCTAATTCATTTTATATCAGAATTGAATGAAAAATCAAAAATCATCTAATGATCTATTATAAGGGAAATTAGCTACTTTAATCATAGATTCTTTTTACATTTTGCTTTTTCACATCTACTTCATAATCTGTTAGTTTCAATAGAATATCTATTACCGACATTGTTCTATTTTTGAGTTAGTTCTATTATCTCATCTAGTCTGTGGTTGAATTGCTTTTAAATTAAGATATTCTAAATTCTCTTTTAATCTAGTATAATTGAGATCTATTTGTTATCATTGAATCGTTCTCCTATTATCGCTAGATTTCTTTTAGTTTGTTCTTTTAATCTTTTCTCATCTATATCATTCCAAGTGTGTTTAACAAATTGCTCATAATGAGCTTCTTTATAATTTAATTTTTTTCACTTAATAAATGACTTACTACCAATTTCATGTTATCATATAGGTATAAATAATTATCTTCTACTTGTAGATTTAGTTTCTTACCTATATATTCAATTGGTACTGAATATTGATTGGACTTGTAAGAAATCATTGCTTGTTTATTTACTTTTACTTGTAGGGTTGTTATTTTTATAGCGATTCCTTATTTTCTCATGTGGTAATGGTAGTAAGGAATCTTTTTCTTTTTGTAAGCTGATTATTGGAATCTCTCTTGTTGTTTGATGCACTTGTAGGTTCCATCTCATCATTATTTTATTCACCAATTCTACTAATTCTGTATAATCTAACTTACCATTATAAGCATATATTTCATCTAGTAATTTTTACTATATTTTTCTACTTTACCTTTTTGTTTGTGGTCTGTATGCTACACATGGTTTCAATTCAAATCCCATCTCTTTTGCATATTCTTGAAACTTTATATTAATTACTCCAGATGTCTTAACAGTTCGCGCTTTATCCATTGTAGTTTTCATATTATCACATACAATTACTTTTTGGAACTCCTTCAATGTGTTCTAAGCATTCAGTTATACATGAAATTAAGACATCTTGACTTCTTGAAAGTGTTACATGAAATATTTTTATACCTTGAGTATGATAAAAACCATACAAAAATACATTTAAAGACAATTTTTCTCCATATTTAGTTGTGAATTTTTACATCTTCTTTCCAATCTATTTGAGCTTGTTCTCCGAGAATAGTTTCTACTCTGAGTATAGCTTTAGAACTCTTATGTGATTTGTTTTTAAAATAATCATTGTATTTTTGAATTCTTTTAATAAATAGGCTCTAAATGCAGAATAGCTGATATTCAATTCTGTTTGGTCTACTAAATATTGCCAAAGTATTCTTTTTGATTTGAATATTTGTATAGATTCTCCTCCTAATAATTTATCTAATAGATCAGTGTATTCATCGATTTTTTTGATGGCTTATTTCTTGTTTGTTTTGTTTTTTTCCTTGATAATAATGTCTTTTTTTATTGTACGTCTATCTTTCTTTAAAACTCTAGCTAATTCACTAAAGTTAGGGTTTCAAATTAAACACCTCCATTTGTTCTCGTAGATTTTTCTAAGTCTGATAGTTGAGTTATTTTTTTATATTTTTTTGTTTATTTTTTTAGGTTTAAGTACATATATTTCTCTCTTTCTTTATTATATGCACTATTATAACCTATTTGTACATTTTTATTTTTGTCAAAACTGTACATTCTTATTTTATCATTCTCAAACTTACTGACCACCTTCGACTTTCCATTCCAGTTTGAGAGATATGTAAATTTTGAATTCTACTAAACATTGTGTTAGACGATACTATTCAAGGTTTTGTTTGAGAGATATGTAAATTTTTGAATTCTACTAAACTAAAAACAATAGACAATATTACAGGTTACAGTTTGAGAGATATGTAAATTTTTGAATTCTACTAAACTTTTTATCCTCCTATTTTTGTAATTCAACTGGTTTTGAGAGATATGTAAATTTTGAATTCTACTAAACAATAGCAATAAACAAATGGCTAAACAATTGTTTGAGAGATATGTAAATTTTGAATTCTACTAAACAAATCAAGATGACACACGAACTGAAAACTTGTTTGAGAGATATGTAAATTTTTGAATTCTACTAAACAGAAATTCATCATCATTAGAAGTTCCGTAAGTTTGAGAGATATGTAAATTTTGAATTCTACTAAACGATTTTATCCTCCTTAATTTAAGTTTGTTGGTTTGAGAGATATGTAAATTTTTGAATTCTACTAAACTTTAAGTTGTCAAACTCATATTCACCACCCGTTTGAGAGATATGTAAATTTTTGAATTCTACTAAACCAGCATCAAATAGTAACTAAAGGAGTAGCAGTTTGAGAGATATGTAAATTTTGAATTCTACTAAACTTATAAATAATAAAAAAACATTAAAATCTGTTTGAGAGATATGTAAATTTTTGAATTCTACTAAACCTACCTCCGTTAGTTTTAGTAGGTTTACAAGTTTGAGAGATATGTAAATTTTGAATTCTACTAAACAGATGTAGTGTTAACAAAATCGGAGTTGTAGTTTGAGAGATATGTAAATTTTGAATTCTACTAAACCGTCCCTTCTACGTTGGTTATGTCGACCAAGTTTGAGAGATATGTAAATTTTGAATTCTACTAAACATATTTGTCATATGCTGTATCTTTTTATATCGTTTGAGAGATATGTAAATTTTGAATTCTACTAAACAAATTAAAGTGTTCTATGAACGTTATGCGGTTTGAGAGATATGTAAATTTTGAATTCTACTAAACTTTCACCCAAGTTTTAGGTTCAATTATTTGTTTGAGAGATATGTAAATTTTGAATTCTACTAAACTCTAAATAATAAAATCTTCCCTGCGCTAAGTTTGAGAGATATGTAAATTTTTGAATTCTACTAAACGGTAAACTTCTTTGATAGGTTTAACTTCTTGTTTGAGAGATATGTAAATTTTTGAATTCTACTAAACCGGGTTATCTTTTTGTAGAAAAAGGACAGAGTTTGAGAGATATGTAAATTTTTGAATTCTACTAAACACATCTTTCAAATAATCGAATTTATACAAGTTTGAGAGATATGTAAATTTTTGAATTCTACTAAACAGAAAATAGAACAAATACAGAATGCCGGCGTTTGAGAGATATGTAAATTTTGAATTCTACTAAACATGCACTAAGAGAAAAGGAGCGAGGTTAATGTTTGAGAGATATGTAAATTTTGAATTCTACTAAACACATCTTTCAAATAATCGAATTTATACAAGTTTTGAGAGATATGTAAATTTTTGAATTCTACTAAACCTTATCAATGGACTTAGGAAAGGACGCGTGTTTGAGAGATATGTAAATTTTTGAATTCTACTAAACATCAATTAGTAGGTTGGTTTAAAGACCTACGTTTGAGAGATATGTAAATTTTGAATTCTACTAAACTGGCTATATAATGAAACGAACGCTTATATTGTTTGAGAGATATGTAAATTTTGAATTCTACTAAACAGAGAAAGAGTTTTTTTAAACGAAAAAGATATGTTTGAGAGATATGTAAATTTTGAATTCTACTAAACTATTGCTGCAGTTAAGATACTTAGAATGTGTTTGAGAGATATGTAAATTTTTGAATTCTACTAAACAAGTGAACCTTATAAGAACGTAGACAGGTTGTTTGAGAGATATGTAAATTTTTGAATTCTACAAAACTTTACAAAAAGAGGTCAAATCACAAAAATATGTTTGAGAGATATGTAAATTTTTGAATTCTACAAAACGTATAATTCCGATTTTAAAGCGTACTCAGAGTTTGAGAGATATGTAAATTTTTGTGATTATATTATAAGATTATTGATGAGATAACATTTAGTGTTATTTGATCTATAATCTTATTTTTATTTACATAAACCTAGATAACTAAAAAAAGAAGATTCATACAAAACAAGCGTTTACGTTAATTTAATAAACGTAAACGCTCGTTAATATTCTGTTACTTCATTATCTCTTCAATAATCGTTTCTAATTTCATTGAACGACTTGCTTTAAATAGAATAACTTCGTTTTTGTGTTTGTTATTTTTTTAAATATTCACTAACTTCAGTAGTAGTAGGGAAGTGTAGTGTTTTTATTTTGTTGTTTTTTTAATTTGTTTAGTAATGTTTTCAGCTAGCTCTCCAACGCTAATTACCAAATCAATATCGTTAGTGTTGTTAGAGATATATTCACCAACTTCACCGTGATAGTTAACTTCATTTGGTCCAAGTTCGAACATACTACCTAATACTAATGTTTTTATAATCGAAGTCATCGAAGCTACTTACGACATCTACTCCAGCTTTCATAGAAGTAGGGCTGGCATTATAAGCATCGTTAATAATTAGTGAGTCTTCTTTGTAAGGAATACTTTGCAGACGCATTCCTGTGATTTCTACAGTGTTTTCGATAGCTTTGTGGATTTCCTCGTTAGTTAATCCGATTTTACTTGCGATAGCTGTTGCGAACATAATGTTAAATAGATTATGTTTTTCCTTTTAATTTAGTGAAGTATTGCTCATTACTGATGTTAAGTTTGAAATCAATCTTATTACGAGTAATAGTATAGTTTTCTAAAATAATATCGTTATAGCTATTTTTCACCACATGAAGTAGCATTAATATCTGATGAATCTACTAATGTTTTTAGAAGAATTTCATCTCCGTTATAAACGAAGTATCCATCTTTTTTCATTCCGTTAGTAATTTCAAATTTAGCCTTAGCTATACCTTCACGTGATTTGAAGAATTCAATATGGCTTTCACCGATATTAGTAATTACTGTATAATCTGGTTCAACCATTTTAGATAAGAAATCAAGTTGACCGAAGCCATCAGCTCCCATTTCAAGAACTAGTATTTCACTATCTTCTGATGCAGCAAGAATAGTTAATGGTACACCAAGTTCGTTGTTAAAGTTACCTTGTGTTTTGTGAACTTTATATTTTGTTGATAAAACACTTGTAATTATATCTTTTGTAGTAGTTTTACCGTTACTACCTGTGATTGCGATAGATTTTTGCATTTAGGCTATTTAAATAGTGTTTTGCTAAAGTTTGAATGGCTTCGTAGCTGTCATTAACATAGATAATGTTATTGTTAGAAACGAAGTCATCTTTTAAAAAGATAAACTTGCTGCAGCACCTTTTTTCAAAAGCACTTTCTATATAGTTGTGTCCATCTACATTTTTCACCCTAAGAAGGGATGAATAGATCCCTTGTTTAACTTTTTCTACTATCGATTGCTATACCAGTAATTTCTGTATCGTTTGTGATATTTACTTTTTGCATTTAATATTTTTTTCTAAATCTTTAACTAAATATTTCATGTCTTATCCTATTCTTCAGTTAATAAGTTTTTGCGATCTTCGTAACGCTCTACAGCTAACTTGAATAATTCTTCAATAATTTCAGAATAACTTACATTCATATTTGACCATAGAGAAGGAAACATTGAGAATGGTGTGAAACCAGGCATTGTGTTTACTTCGTTAATGAAGATTTCTCCTTCTTTAGTGTAGAAGAAGTCAGCACGTACTAAACCAGAACCGCTGATTGCACGGAAAGCAGTAGCTGCCATTTCTCTAAATTTTGGATATAGAGTAGTATCTATAGGTGCAGGAATATCCATGCGTGATTGTCCGTCAGTGTATTTAGTTTCATAATCGTAGAATTCTGTTGAAGAGATATTTACGATTTCACCTGGGTCTGTAGTTTTTACTTCATTGTACCCAAGAACTGCCACTTCGATTTCTTTAGCACCTACAGCTCCTTGTTCAACAACGATTTTTATCGAATTTTAGGGCTTCTTCGATACCTTTTAATTAATTCAGCTTCATCATTACAACGGCTAATACCAACAGACGAACCTAAGTTTGCTGGTTTAACGAAAACAGGATATTTAAGATTTTCGTTGATTTCATTAATAATAGCTTCTTTTTTTATTTTTCCATGTATACTCGATAAAGTGAATATATGGAAGTTGTGGTAAGTCATAAGCAGCGAATAATTGTTTCCATAACTACTTTATCCATACCAGCAGCACTTGAAAGTACGTTATTACCTACATATGCTATATCCATAATTTCTAGTAGACCTTGGATTGTTCCATCTTCACCATTTGGTCCATGAAGAACTGGGAAGACGATATCGAATTTACGCCCATTTTCAAATAATAATCCGCTGATGTCATTATCAAAGTTTGAAAAAAATAAGATTATGTTGATTTGCTATTTCTGATGTAATTTGTTCGCCACGAGCCCAGTTTCCTTCTAATGAGATGAAGATAGGGAATACGTTGTATTTTTTTCTTTGTCAATTGCATTAATAATTGATTTTGCTGTTAATAGTGAAATTGAGTGTTCAGCACTTTTTCCACCATAAATAATTCCAATATTTTGTTTTGTCATGTTTTTTTAATCTCCTAAGAAATAAAAATTATTTTTGTCTTTAGTTGAAATGTATAGATTTCGATTTACACATATGCTAAATAAGTAATGCTCATTATTCTATGAATACGATGCAAAACTAATATACCTTATTATATCATAAAAACTTAAAAAGTAGAATAAATTTGTAAGATATATAGAATAAATTTTTTTAAAAAACTAAAACATTTGAAAAATAATAAAAAGAAGCTCAAGTATATTTGATTTTTATATTAATCAATTTAATCTTGTTGCTTCTTTAAAATTATTGTCTAAAGCTTATACTTTTCTTTAAGTTCTGCAATAGTATCACGAAGCTTAGCAGCTTGTTCAAACTCGAATTTTTCTGCAGCGGCGAACATTTGTTGTTCTAGTTCTGCTAAGTGCTCCTCAATATTATCATCGTTGATATTTGCACTCTCTTCAAGTTCAAGAATTTCATCATCTTTAACGACTTCTTTTCTTAGCACTTATAGAATCACGAATATCTTTTTATAATTGTTTGAGGAGTGATTCCGTGTTCTTCGTTGTAAGCCATTTGAATTTCACGACGTCGATTTGTTTCATCTATTGCTTTTTCTCATACTTCTAGTAATATTATCGGCATACATGATAACACGACCATTTGCATTACGAGCTGCACGACCGATAGTTTGTAAAAGAGCTTTATCTCCACGTAAAAAAATCCTTCTTTATCAGCATCCAAAATAGCTACTAGTGAAACTTCAGGAATATCTAATCCTTCACGTAATAGGTTAATTCCAATAAGAATATCGAATTTACCAAGGCGAAGATTTCTAATTATTTCAGTACGTTCTAAAGTTTTTATATCAGAATGTAGATATTCTACTTTTAGACCATTCTCTTTCAGATAAGCAGTAAGAGACTCTGCCATTTTTTTAGTTAGAGTAGTTATTAGAACACGTTCTCCTTTAGCTATAATCTTCTCAGCTTCTTTAGTTATATCAAAGACTTGATCGCTAACTGGACGAATATCGATAATCGGATCTAGTAGACCAGTAGGACGAATAATTTGTTCAGTAATTTTAGTACTATGCTCTAATTCGAAGTCTCCAGGAGTAGCTGATACGAAAATTGCTTGGTTTAATTTCTTCTCGAATTCTTCGAAGTTCAAAGGTCGGTTATCCAGAGCTGTAGGTAATCTAAATCCATAATCAACAAGAACTTGTTTACGAGCTCTATCTCCGTTAAACATACCACGAACTTGGGGAAGAGTAACGTGCGATTCATCAACTACAAGTAACCAATCATCAGGGAAATAGTCTAATAAAGTATAAGGTGTACTACCAGGTTCACGAAGAGTAAGGTGAAGAGAGTAGTTCTCTATCCCTGAACAGAATCCCATTTCTTCCATCATTTCAAGGTCATAGTTAGTACGTTGTTCAAGGCGTTGAGCTTCTAGAAGTTTGTTTTCTATATTAAGAACTTTTAATCTTTCTTCTAATTCAGCTCGAATCCTCTTAATAGCTTCTTTAGTCTTTTCATCACCAGCTACGAAGTGACTGGCAGGGTAAATTGCAATATGTTCAAGTTCGCTTAGTACTTCACCAGTAAGTGGATTAATTTCACGAATACGATCTATTTCATCTCCAAACATCTCTACACGAACCGAATTTTCACTGCGAGATGCAGGGAAAATCTCAATAACATCACCACGAACTCTAAAAGTACCTCGAGTAAACTCGATATCATTTCTCATATATTGAATGCTGATTAGTTTTTCCATTATTTTATTACGATTGATTTCATCTCCAACTCGTAATGATAGCACTAGAGAAGAATATTCTTCTGGAGACCCTAAACCATATATACAGCTAACACTTGAAACTATAATTACATCATCACGATCGAATAAAGATGATGTTGCACTGTGTCGAAGTTTATCAATTTCATCATTCACAGAAGAATCTTTTTCTATATAGGTATCTGTTGATGGAACATATGCTTCTGGTTGGAAGTAATCATAGTATGAAACGAAATACTCAACGCGGTTGTTCGGGAAAAACTCTTTAAGCTCGTTGTAAAGTTGCCCTGCTAGTGTCTTGTTGTGTGCAAGAACCAGGGTAGGTTTACCTACGTTTTTCACGATGTTAGCTATGGTAAAAGTTTTACCAGTACCTGTAGCACCAAGTAAAGTTTGATATTTTTCTCCATTATTTAAACCCTCAGTAAGTTCGGCAATTGCATTCACCTGATCGCCTTTAGGCTCGTACTTACTCTGAAGATCAAAATCTACATGTAATCTATTAATTTCCAAAAATCCACTCCTTTTTAATAGTAGTATTGTGAGTAATGTCGCAAAAATAAAGTAACTCACAAAAAGGTTATTTAATTCTTTCTATAACATTATAATATAGATAGGGAAATAGTGAAAGAAAAAGTAATCAGTATTTAAATGTTAAAATTGTTTATATTTGTAATAATAGTTATTTAGAAATTACTCATAAAAACACTTTATATCAATGGAAATAGATGATATGAATATGATATAATATTGATATAGGAGAATGTAATTAAACACATTGGGAGGTGTGTAATTATGAAAAAAAGTTGAGACATGAACATATAAAACCAACTGAAGATTTAGTAGCTAAGAAAAATATTCTCAAATACAGAGATAACATCAGCTTTCATTAGTGATATACTAGGATTATCGGTTAAATGTTCAAAAAAATATTAGATGGAACTCAAATTCATTCTAGTTTTCGAGGATGAGATATTACTATATAATACATCTTTAGATATCTTAGCTGAATTAGATGATGGTACTCAAGTTATTATAGAAATACAGGTAGCGAAGCAGTTAGAATTTTTAAAAAGATTATGGGTGTATATATGTAATCAAGTATCAAAAAAATATGGATACAATAAGATTACAATTAGGTAGAACTAGCCCCATATATTCAGAATTAATACCGGTTTATTCAGTTTCGATTTTAGAAAAATTATTTCGACGATGACAGAGCGATAAGAAGTTTCAGTCTAAGAGATGATGATACAAATAAACAGCTAAAAAGTCGATGTAAAAAGGGATAAAAGAAAAAAGAAATTTAATAACTATGGCATTTCTAGAACTGAGTAAATACAATCCTGGTATCAGAGAAAACTATAATAAAAAACGTTGGTTAGAATTATTCTCAAATCAGCCATTTACTCAAAGTCAGGATGAAATAATTGAAAGTGCTGATAGTTTAATGGAATATAAAAATTGGAGTGAGGAGGAAAAAGCTATGTATGATGAAAAGACGAGGAAGTATGATGCATATATAGACGCATTACAATATAAGTTTGTAGAAGGACTAGAGTTAGGACGAAATGAAGGAATAGAAAGAGGAATAGAACAGGGCCGTAGTGAAGAGAGAAATAATTCAATAGCTAGATTTATCAAATATGTAAAACTAGGAGTAATCTCAAAAAAAGATGCCTGCCAAGATTTAGGATTAACAGAAAAAGAGTTGGATAAATATCTACAGGCTTAATTAGGATTTGTAATTTAGTATTCCTAAAATCGTATATAACAACTGAGAGTGATATTGAATCATAGTTTGAATAAACGAATTCTAAATTATTACTCTCATTTTTCTATTTTAGAGGAATATAGTTTCTAAATTTGAAGAGGGGGATTTCTTATAATTTATATTATAATTGAAACTTTACATCAATAAATCTTGAATAGTGTAATTAATACTATATTTTTAAAAACAGTTCTACTATATTTTATTTTTGTTTTTGAATGTATATGTTAAGATAGTATAGTATGAAAAAAAGGAGGAAGTAATGGATACACAAAAAATTATATATACTTCACCGAAAAGTGAAAGAATCGATAAATTTTTACAACAAGAATTAGCAGATGTTTCTAGAACAAATATCCAGAACTTAATTTCTGAAGGTTATATCAAAGTAGATGGAAATAATATTAAAACAAATTATAAATTAAAAAGAAGGTAATGTTATTACTATTGAATACAAAGGAACCCGAAGAATTAGACGTTGTAAAACAAGATATTCCAATTGATATTGTATATGAAGATGATGATTTAATTATCGTAAATAAAGCTAAAGGTATGGTTGTTCACCCATCAGTAGGACACAAAAGATGGAACACTAGTAAATGCCTTATTATTCCACAGTGAACTTTCAAGTATCAATGGTACTATTAGACCTGGTATTGTTCACAGAATTGATAAAGATACTTCAGGCTTATTAATCGTTGCGAAAAATGATAAAGCACACGTTAAATTGTCTGAGATGATTGCGAATAAAGATGTTAAGAGAAAATATTATGCTCTGGTTCATGGTAGTATAAAACACGACTACGGAACAATTGATGCTCCAATAGCTCGTAATCCAAAAGAACGTAAAGAAATGGCTATTATTGATGAAGGGAAAACCATCTATAACTCATTTTAAAGTAGTAGATAGATTTGAAAAAAATATACACTTATCGAATGTGAATTAGAAACTGGGCGTACTCACCAAATTAGAGTACATATGAAATATATTAATCATCCCATTAGTAGGAGATCCAGTATATGGCCCAAGAAAAACATTAAATACTAATGGACAAGCACTCCATTCGAAAAGTATCGAATTTAACCATCCAATTACAGGAGAACATTTATATTTTGAAACAGAAATTCCTGAGTATATGGTTGAGACTATGTCTAAATTAGATAAATAGTATAAAGTATAATATATCGCTTCAAATATTAGTTTAAACAGCTAATTTTGGGGTGATTTTTTTAAAAAAATAAAGGTGTACTAGTATAATAACTTAGTTTGGAGAAAAATTAAATAGATTAAATAAATGAAAATTTTTTAAGAAATTTGATTAGAGTATTTTAAGTGAGAATTTGTAAAAAAACTAAGAAATTAATAATGTATACGTTAACAACGAAAGCTTGTGATACCAAAGAATAGAAGAATTAATATGTTAAAATTTAATAAATATTACACTTAATTGAAAAATTATAAAAGAAAATAGTTTATTTTTATAAAAAGTGTAGTATTATAATATATAGTAAGTAGTTATTTAAGGAGGACAAACAACATGGTATTAGTACCAGCAAAAGACATGCTTGTAAAAGCAAGAAAAGAAGGATATGCAGTAGGGCATTTCAACATCAATAACTTAGAATGGACAAAAGCTATTTTAGCTGCTTGTGAAGAAGCAAAAAGTCCAGTAATCTTAGGAGTAAGTGAAGGAGCAGTTAAATACATGACTGGTTTCAGAACTGTAGCAGCTATGGTTGAAGCTATGGTAGAAGAAATGAAAATCACAGTTCCTGTTGCATTACACTTAGACCACGGTTCATACGAAGGAACTCAAAAAGCTATCGAAGCTGGATTTAGTTCAGTAATGTTCGACGGATCTCACTATCCATTCGAAGAAAACATCGCTAAATCTAAAGAAATGATCGCTTTAGCTCACTCTAAAGGTCTATCTATCGAGTGTGAAGTAGGTTCAATCGGTGGAGAAGAAGATGGAGTTATCGGTAGCGGTGAATTAGCTGATCCAAACGAATGTAAAACAATGGCTGACTTAGGAATCGACTTCCTAGCTGCAGGTATTGGTAACATCCACGGTAAATATCCAGAAAACTGGGCTGGATTAAGCTTTGAAACATTAGAAAAAATTTCTAACATCACTGGTGGAATTCCATTAGTATTACACGGTGGTTCAGGAATCCCAACTGAGCAAATCCAAAAAGCTATCTCTCTAGGAGTATCTAAAGTTAATGTTAACACTGAATGTCAATTAGCATTTGCTGAAGCTACACGTAAATACATTGAAGAAGGTGGAGATCAAAAACCTAAAGGTTTCGACCCTCGTAAATTATTAAACCCTGGATTTGAAGCTATTAAAGCTATGGTTCACGAAAAAATCGATATCTTCGGTTCAAGAAACAAAGCATAATAACTACGAAACATAATTTAAGACTCATGCTTTGCATGGGTCTTTCTTTAATAGAAGGGAGAATTCCAATGCAAGAAACAATAAATTATTTAAAAAAACTAACAAGCATAGTATCACCTACAGGTTATACTAAAGAAATTTCTGATTACTTTAGTAGAAGAATTAGAAAGGATAGGCTACAATCCAATAAGAACTAATAAAGGTGGAGTAAATGTAGTAGTAAAAGGAAAAGATGATTCTAAACATCGTGTAGTTACTGCTCACGTTGATACTCTAGGTGCTATGGTTCGTGCGGTAAAACCTGCCGGAAGACTCAAATTAGCTAAAGTCGGTGGTTATCCTTGGAACATGATAGAAGGAGAAAACTGTCTTGTTCATGTAGCAAGTACAGGAAAAAAACTGTAAGTGGAACAATCTTAGTTCACCAAACTAGCACACACGTATATAGAGATGCTGGCACTGTAGAACGCACAGAAGATAATATGGAAGTAAGATTAGATGCCAAAGTAACTAACGAAAAAGAAACACGCGAATTAGGAATTGACGTTGGAGATTTTATTAGTTTTGATCCTAGAACCATCGTTACAGATACGGGATTCATTAAGAGTAGATTTTTAGATGATAAAGTTAGTGCAGCTATATTACTGGATCTATTAAGAATATATAAAGAAGAAAATATTGAACTTCCATATACAACACACTTCATGTTCAGTGTATTTGAAGAAGTAGGACATGGAGCTAACTCAAGTCTTCCGAAAGAAGCAGTAGAGTATCTTGCGGTTGACATGGGTGCAATGGGTGATGACCAACAAACTGATGAATATACAGTGTCTATCTGTGTAAAAGATGCTAGTGGGTCCATATAATTATGAATTTAGAAATCATTTAGTAAGATATAGCTAAAGAAAATGGAATAGAATACAAACTAGATATATATCCATATTATGGAAGTGATGCTTCAGCAGCAATGCGAGCAGGAGCAGAAGTAAAACATGCATTATTAGGTGCAGGAATCGAGTCAAGCCACTCTTATGAAAGAACGCACATAGATTCAGTAGAACAAACACATAAACTAGTTAATGCTTATTTAAGAAGTGAATTAGTGAAGTAAACATATATGTTAAATAATTTAAAATAATGACCACCCTTTTCAGGGGTGGTCATTATTCAGATTATTGACAAAAACGACCAAAAATATCAATGAACGTATTGATGTTTTGGTCGTTTTTTCAAAAATAAGCTTTATGGCTAAAGAATCAGTAGCACTAAGAGATGATTATACCTCTCTTAGTGCTATTGCTTTCATATTTTTGAACGCAACAAGACAAACCAAGCGTACGACTGTACTTTGGCTTTACCTCTATATTGTGCATATCTATATCCGTGATTTTTGTTTTTGAATCTGCAAAGCTACGTTCTACTGTTTCTTTTCTTCTCTATACAATAGTTTTCCTTCTTTTGATATACGTCTTAACCTAGCTTCATCATAATAATCCGCATTTATATGACGTCTTATTATTTTCTTCTCGTTTTTATCATCACTTTTTATATTGTTTATATCCATTTCTATCTATATTTCTGTATCTAAATATTTCTCCTGTTCGTTTATCCACATATATCTTTTTCATGTAAGTATTTAAAATATTTGTTATCTTTTGATCTTGAGAATCTTCTATATCCTATTACTGAAAAATATATTTTTTTATCTAACTGTTTTAGTATGTCTAGAGAATAATATCCGCTATCTAACGCAACTTTTACCGGGGATTAATCCAAAGTTTTTTTCTATCTGATTTAATCTATCTATATACGGACCACTATCATGAACGTTACCGGAGTTATATGGCAGTCTATAATAATATTATTCTTCCGTCTACTGTTCTATGGTCTAAATACATAAAACCTTCTTCTTTATGATCTCTGTGATAATAACCACTATCTGGATCAGTAGTGTTAATTCGTTGTCTTTTTAGTTCTTCTTTTCTTCATACTTAAAAGGCTTTTTCCTATTTTTCTCTCTCTTCATTTATTTCTTTTTCTAAGTCTAATTTTTCTTTCTTTTACTTTTTGTGGTAATTTCAATTTTGTATTTCTTTTTGTTTGCGTTAGCTTTTAATGTGCGTTGAATCAGTAAAAAAACTCTGTTCCACCTACTAATTTTTATCAATAGCTTGATTCACTATATTTATAAATATTTGTTCAAATATATCAGTTCATGGAATCGTCGAATATAGTTTTTGTGAAAATGTAGAATAATGTGGAACTGGTTTTAGAAAATGGTATCCCTAAAAAAACCATCTAAATGCAGCATCTGTTTCTATTCTTTTTATTGTTTCTCTCATAGATTTTTATTCCATAGAAATCTTTTTAAAAACACTAATTTGAATAATACTACAGGGTCTAAACAATTTCTTCCTGATGTATGGCTATAGTATTCTTCTGTCAAATCATAAATAAATTTAAAATCAATCGCTTTGGCTACTTTTCTTAAAAAGTGATTTGTAGGGAACTAATTCTGATAACGTCATTAATATTATTTCATCTTTGATATTTTTCTTTTTTATTAAACATACTAAAAACCCCCTCTATACTTATATTATAACATCTTTAGCACTTTTTCTCATTAAAAACAGGCTGCTGACTCATGCAGTTTCTGCATTTGTCAACAGCCTGTAATGATCCCACCCCTTTTCAGGGGTGGTCATTATTTTTCATCTTTTGCTTTTTAATCTCGTTGCTACTACTGTTCCTATAGCTGCGATGATTGCTGATGCGTAGAACACGTATGAAGTACTAATATCCCATAGTGCTCCCATAATATATCATCCTACAGCCATGCTTAATTGGAAACAGATTGCTGTATATAGGTTTTGCATATCGATGATCTCTTTATTGTTGTAATCTCTATTTAGCATTAAGATGAATGCGATATGAGCAACTGCGAATGTTATTGCATGAAATGTTTGCATTACAGTAAAATACATAGATATTATGGAAAGTTGCTAAGGCTGCCCAACGTATAACTGCACAAACTCCCAGCGAACACCAATAGATTTTTTTGGTTTTAATTTTTATCTACCAATCTTTTCGAGAAAGATAAAGAAGATAATTTCTGCTATTACTGATACGTTTAAGATTACTCCTGATAACCATTTAGCTGATATATTCATACTTTCTAAATATATAGCGTTATAATTGTTGTATGCTGTATGAGAAAGTTGATATAAGAAAATAGTTGCTAATAACAATATCGCATTTCTATCTTTTAATACCCAACCATATAGGCTTTTCTTTTTATCACTGTTACTGTTATTATCAAAAGTTTAAGTTTTTTTACTAATTTTAGGCTGTGGTAAGAACATAAATACCAAATATAATGCTACTAAAAAAATATTAGTATGTAATATAGAGCTCCATTACCAACATAACCTAAATACTCCTCCGATAAATATACCAACAACTGTATATCCAAGTGATCCGTATGTTCTTGCTTTCCCGTAGTCGATATTTTCTTCACGTAAAAATAAAGAAGCTAAACCTTCTACAAGTGGACTAATCATAAAGTAAATTAACCCGAATAGGAATGTGATAATTCCTAATAATATCTTTTCATTTGTGAAGCCATAACTTACGGCAAGGATAAGACCTGAAGCAACAGATAATTTCATCGTAATATTTAAGTTGTATTTTTTTATTAAATACGGACTTAAAAAAATATACCACTGATAACCCTAGCGAAATACAACATTGAGAATATCGAACTGGCTTCTAGAACACTTAAGTTTTTTTACAGAAGTCAGATATACCATCCAGAATGGTAAAAAAGTACCCAGTTACTAAAAATTGTAAAAAGTAGTTAGACGATAACCAAGTTTTTGATGACATATTTACCTCCTAATTTACGAAAATAAATTGTACTAGAACTACTAAAGCTATTCATTAAGAATATGAGCTACAATAGGTGTGATTATTACTTCTTCGTATGTAAATATAAATAAGAAAAATACGAATGACATACCGATATAGACGATCATAATTGGTGAGAAACCGTCATGAGGTAGTGCGAATATTATTCCTGTGATTAATGCAGGAATAGTGAATCTAATCCATTTTTTACTACCTATCATTGCATCGTAAAAATATCCAAATACTGCTTTTCTAAAGAATAATTCTTCCATTATTGACCCTAGTACAGCTACATAAAGCATAAAGTATGGTTTTAGTTTTATTACTTCAACAACGTTACTTGTGTTTTTACTTTTAGTAGGAAAGTTAAAAAAGTTTGATAAGTATACTAACAAACCGTTCAAAATACCTTGAAGAAACATCATCGAAATAAACCCAATAATTCCAATTGCAAATAGGGTGATAAAGTTGTATTTTGACTGTTGTCTATCTATATCGTTAGTTCCTTTTCTGGCTATATAACCAAGAATAAAGGTAGCTGTTAAAGATAAAAACAACACAATAGTTACACGATTATCAACACTAATGTTTCGAGGGAGTTGAAGTGGAAGTATACAAATACTGCTAGTATATAAATAATTCCACTAAGAAGTAGGTGGTTAACATTACCACGAGTTAATGAAAATCTCATAGACCCTCCTTATTAAATTTTTAGTCAATTTCTATTATAACATCTATAAATACTGAGTACAACCTTATTGATTTAAAAAAGTTGTATATAATGGTATGAAAATAATAAGGTGAAATCTAACTTAAATAATCTATTATCAAGAAGTAAACGTATTCATGATATTTTTTTGTAATTTCACTTGAAAATTTATAAAATTTAGTGATAGAATGTAAAAGTAAGAAAGCGAGCTGATGATGGTGAAAGTTCAGCAACAATATTGGCATTAAATACAATTTAATATTGTTAAAGTTGAGTTTTTACTAATCAGGGTGGAACCGCGGAAATTATTTCGTCCCTAGATGTGCTTCGGCATATCTAGGGCTTTTTATATTTTTATTAATAAGGAGGAAACAACAATGGAGAAAATTTTATCTCTAGCAAAAAAAATAGAGGATTCGTATTTCAAGGATCTGAAATTTATGGTGGATTAGCTAATACTTGGGATTACGGTCCACTAGGTGTAGAATTAAAAAATAACGTAAAAAAAGCATGGTGGAAAAAATTCATTCAAGAATCACCATATAACGTAGGGTTAGATGCAGCTATTTTCATGAACCCACGTACTTGGGAAGCATCAGGACACGTAGGTAACTTCAGTGATCCTATGATGGACTGTAAAGTTTGTAAATCACGTCTTCGTGCTGACAAACTTATTGAAGAATATTACTTCAATGAAAAAAATGAAGATGTAGTAGTAGATGGTCTTCCATTCGAAGAATTAGAAGCTATTATCGATCGTGAAAACATTAAATGTCCAGAATGTGGTAGCCATGACTACACTAACATTCGTCAATTTAACCTAATGTTTAAAACAAACCAAGGTGTAGTAGAAAATTCTACGAGCCAAATTTACCTACGTCCAGAAACAGCACAAGGTATCTTCGTTAACTTCAAAAACGTTCAACGTAGTATGCGTAAAAAATTACCATTTGGTATTGGACAAATTGGTAAATCTTTCCGTAACGAAATTACACCAGGGAACTTTATCTTCCGTACTCGTGAATTCGAACAAATGGAATTAGAATTCTTCTGTGAACCAGGAACAGAATTAGATTGGCACACAACTTGGAAAAACAGTTGTGAGAAATTCTTATTAGACTTAGGTATGACTAAAGAAAATATACGTTTACGTGATCATGATCAAGAAGAATTATCTCACTATTCAAATGCAACTACAGATATCGAGTTCAAATTTCCATTTGGTTGGGGAGAACTTTGGGGTATTGCTTCAAGAACAGATTATGATTTAAAACAACATATGGAACACTCTGGTCAAGATTTAACTTATCAAGATTTAAGTACAAATGAAAAATTCATCCCATATTGTATCGAACCATCTGTAGGGGTTGATCGTGTTCTTTTAGCATTCTTATGTGATGCATATAACGAAGAAGAGGTTGGAGAAAATGATACTCGTACAGTTCTTAAATTCCACCCAGCTCTTGCTCCATTTAAAGCAGCAGTACTACCACTTTCTAAAAAATTAAGTGATAAAGCTGTTGAAGTGTATCAACAATTAGCTGCGGACTTTATGGTTGATTTTGATGAAACTGGATCAATTGGTAAGAGATATAGAAGACAAGATGAAGTTGGTACTCCTTTCTGTATCACTTATGACTTCGAGTCTGAAAACGATGGAATGGTAACTGTTCGTGATAGAGATACTATGGAACAAACTCGTATTCCTATCACTGAATTAAAACAATACATCGAAGAAAAAAAATTAAATTCTAATTTGATGAACACCCAGAACGTTAGTTCTGGGTGTTTTTTATAATTTCAAGAGTTATTTAGAAGATTCTAATTAAATGTATGTATTTTTCTTATATAAATAAACAGTATAAATAAATGAATAGGTTTAAAAGTTCATAAAATCTTAAATATTCTTTATAAAAAAATTAAAAAAATATCCGATTTTTTTATTCTATTTATACTTGATAAAATATTTTAAACAAGTAGTATAATTTGAAAATATAGACGTACGATAAAAATAAAAACACGAAAAATATATAATGAAATAACGTACATTTCAAATAAAAAAAGGAGCCTTAAAGTATGAAAGTTGCGGTGATTATGGGTTCAAAGTCGGATTATACGACGATGGAAGAAACTTGTAAGTTGTTAGAAGAGTTTGAAATTCCTTTTGATAAAAAAGTAGTAAGTGCACATAGGACACCAGATTTATTAGTTGAATTTTCTAAAAATGCGAAGAAAAATGGTTATTCATTAATCATAGCAGCTGCAGGTGGTGCAGCACATCTCCCTGGGATGGTTGCTTCTATGACGACATTACCAGTTATTGGTGTTCCGATTAAATCTAGTGTTCTTAGTGGAGTTGATTCATTGTATTCAATAGTTCAGATGCCTGCAGGTGTACCGGTCTTAACTATGGCAATAGGGGTAGCTGGAGCTAAAAATGCGGCTATTAGTGCCTTATCAATACTAGGGATTACTGATGAGAAGTATGCTAGTAAGTACGAACAATTTAAAAAAGAACAAGAAAGAATAGTATTGGAAGAGATGAAACTATGATTAAGACGATATTACCAGGAAAGACTATTGGAATAATCGGTGGTGGTCAATTAGGAAGAATGCTCGCTATGAGTGCCAAAGAGATGGGCTACAAGATTGCTGTTCTAGATCCTAGTGACAGCTGTTGTGCAAAAATTTTTTTAGTGATATTTTTTTATTCAAGCTGAATTCAATGATTTCGCAAGTGTTGAAAAAGTTATGTTCGGTTAGTGATGTTATTACTTTTGAATTTCGAGAATATCGATGCCGCTTCTTTAGAAAAAAACTAGAGAAAAAAATATAACATTGTTCAAAGTGCAGAAGTGCTGAGAACTACTCAGCACAGATATTATGAAAAAGAATTTGCTAGAAAACTAGATATTCCAACAGTAGACTATATATATGTTGAAGAAGAAACAAATGTAGAAATAACTAAAACCATATTTAATGAAAACTGTACGTTTTTGGTTATGATGGAAAAAGGTCAGAAAAAAATTAGCTCTAGTGAAGAAGTAGAACCATATACTTTACTTGAAGAGTTCGTTAAACTCGATAAAGAAATCTCTGTAGTAGCTGTTAAAGGATAAAGATGATGTTAATATCGTCGCAGTAGTAGAAAATGAACATAGAAATAATATTTTATATCGTTCGAAAGTACCAACTACAGCCACTAAAGAACAAGAAGCTCTTACTATCGAATATACGAAAAGAATTCTTAGTAATTTTTGACTATTACGGCGTACTTACTGTTGAGTTCTTTATAAGTGAAGGGAAAGTAATTTTTAATGAAATAGCACCACGAGTTCACAATTCAGGACATATAACGATGCAGAGCGCAACGAAAAGTCAATTTAGAGCTCACATTGAAGCAATTTGTGGCTTAAAAGTAGGCAAGATAGAAAATAAAGAAACAACACTGTATAATATCCTAGGTCAAGACTTAGATTATTATATAGATGTGTATAAAAATAAAGGTGGTTACTTACACTTATATGAAAAAAAGAACCACGCCAAGATAGAAAAAGTAGGACATATTAATTTTTTACGGTGATGTAATTTTAGGAGGAGAACATGACTAACAAAACGAATTTTTGTAAAGAAACGTAATGGATATAATAAAGAAGAATTACAGCTAAGAGATAACCTGAACTTAGAGTTTAATCTAGGTCTTGACTCTGTAGAGTTGTATGTAATTTATGATGTCTTTAATATTGATGAAGAAACTTATGAACTAGCTAAAACTTCCGTGTTTTTCTGAGATTGTTGTTGATGAAGTGTTTGAAGATATTGAGCTTAATGATGGGAAGTACTTCGCTTATGAAGTTCTACCTGCTCAATACGATCAAAGAGCTGACAGCGCAAAAGAAAGCATAAGATTGCTTAACTCAAAAAGTAAAGCAACTGTAAGAAGTGGTAAGCTAGTTCTTTTTAATAAGCAGTTAACAGATGAACAATTAGAACTTGTTGAAAGTTATTTAGTAAATCCTATTGAAGCACGTAAAAAAGATTTATCAATTCTTAACTTTACATTAGATTCTACTCCAAAACCACTAAAAAGATTTAGCTGGATTTTTAGAGTTTGACAAAGATGCGTTACTTGGTCTTAAAAAAGAATTTTCTCTAGCGATGAATATTGAAGATTTAGTATTCATCCAAGATTATTTCAAAAAAGAAGGTCGCGTACCAACTGAAACTGAAATCTATGTACTTGATTGTTACTGGAGTGACCACTGCCGACACACTACATTTGAAACTGTGTTGGATGAAGTTAAAATTGAGTCAGAACTTTTCCAAAAAGAGATACAAGATGCATTTGATTATTACTTAAACGTCCGTGATGAACTTGACCGAAATGATAAACCTATAACGCTTATGGATATGGCGAGTATCATCGGTAAATATCATGTGAAAATATTAAAAGATGAAAAATATTGAAGTAAGTGAAGAAATTAATGCATGTTCATTCTTTACTACTATAGAGAATAATGGCGAAAAAGAACGTTGGTTAATCCAATTCAAAAATGAAACTCATAACCACCCAAGTGAAATCGAACCATTCGGGGGAGCTAGTACTTGTATAGGAGGAGCTATTAGAGATCCACTATCAGGACGTAGTTACGTTTATCAAGCTATGCGTATTTCAGGAAGTGGTAATGTATTACAAAAACGTGAAGATACTTTAAAACACAAACTTCCTCAAGTAGATATAGCTAAAGGAACTGCACACGGTAATTCATCATACGGTAACCAAATTGGGCTTGCAACTACTTTTGTTCGTGAATTATATGATGATAGCTATGTAGCTAAACATATGGAAGTTGGTGCTGTAGTCGGAGCTGTTAAGGACGGAGATTATAAACGTGAAACTCTTGTCGATGGTGATATCGTTGTAATGATAGGTGGTAGAACTGGTCGCGATGGTATTCAAGGTGCGAGTGGTTCAAGTGTAGAACATACTAATGATTCATTAAATACTATGTCTAGCCAAGTTCAAAAAGGTAATGCTCCAGAAGAACGTAAGTTACAGCGTTTATTTAGAAAACCAGAGGTTACAAGACTTGTTAAAAAATGTAATGACTTCGGTGCCGGTGGTGTTTGTGTAGCTATCGGTGAACTTTCTGACAGTATTGAAATTCATTTAGAAAAAGTTCTTACAAAATATCAAGGATTGAATGCTACAGAATTAGCTACTAGTGAATCTCAAGAACGTATGGCAGTAGCTATTGATAAGAAAGATTATGATGCGTTTGTTCGTGAATGTGAGAAAGAAAATATTGAGTATGCTCATGTTGCTACGGTAACTAATAGACGTAGATTAGAAATGTATTACAACGATGAGAAAGTTGTTGATATGAGTGCTGATTTCTTAGAAACAAGTGGTGTTCGCCAAAGATCATCAGTTACGATGAAAGATAATACTGCAGCTAATCCATTCTTAAATAAAGAAGTTACTCGTGAAAATATCTTAAGTGAATTAGGTGAGTTAAATGTAACTTGTCAAAAAGGTCTTGCACAAAAATTCGACTCTTCAATTGGTGTTACTACAGTACTTATGCCATTTGCTGGTAAACATAAACTTACACCAGTTCAAGTAAGTGTTCAAGCATTACCAACGTTACATACAACAAGTGATACTGCGACAATCTTAACTTATGGATTTATTCCAAAAATTTCATACTACTCACCATTCCTATCGTCTATTTATGCGGTGTTAGAATCAGTAGCAAAAGTATACGCGGTGGGTGGAAATAAAGATAGCTTATACTTCTCATTCCAAGAATACTTCGAAAAAAATTAGGAACTGATAGTACTAAATGGGGTAAAGTTACTCAAAGTTTATTAGGAAGTATTTATGCTCAAAAAGAAATTGGTAGACCTAGTATCGGTGGTAAGGATAGTATGTCAGGTACTTTCAACGACTTAAATGTAATTGAAACTTTAATTTCATTTGCTTGTACACCTGTAAAAAAATAGCTGATGTGATAACTCCTGAACTTAAAACAAGTTGGCAATAGATTATACTATGTTCCTGTAGAAAAAGATGAAAAAGGATATCCAGATATTAAGAAAACTCTTAGAAAATTATGAACTTGTTCATAAATATATTAAAGAAGGTAAGATAGTATCTGCATATGTTCAAGAAGAAGGAAGCATTGCCGCTTCATTAGTGAAAATGTCACTTGGTAATGATCTTGGTTTTGAAGTTGAAAAAGAAAATATTCTTAACTTTGATCCAGCGTCTCTTGTAGTAGAAGCAACGGTAGAACTACCGTTTGAAAAAAATTAGGAAAAGTTAGTGAAAGAATTATAATTAATAACGAAGTGTTTATGCATAAAGATATTTACGAAGCCTATACAAAAAAACACTAAATAAAGTTTATCCATTATATCAAAAATGAAGATAAAGGTAATGTTGAAAATCTTCATACAGAATATAAAGAGAAAAAAATATTATCCTGAATATGTAGAAGATGTAAAAGTAGTTATTCCAGTATTCCCTGGTACAAACTGTGAATATGATAGTGAAAAAGCCTTCTTAGAAGCTGGAGCTACACCTATTACAGTAGTTATTAGAAATACTCGTGAAAATGATATTGAACAATCGATAGAAGAATTTACAAAAGCTATTGAACAGTCTCATATCATTATGTTCCCTGGAGGATTCTCAAGTGGGGATGAACCAGATGGAAGTGCTAAATACATTGTAAACTTCTTGAAAAATGAAAAAGTTAAAGAAGCAATTCATAAACACCTTGCTCAGAAAAAATTAATCTTAGGTGTGTGTAATGGATTCCAAGCATTACTTAAATCAGGATTACTACCTTATGGAGAAGTTAGAGAGTTGGCAGAAGATGACCTTACACTTTATAGAAATGATAGTTATGAACATATTTCAACTACAGCCTTTACTCGTGTAGCTAATACTAACTCACCTTGGTTACAAGATTTCAATATTGGTGATCAACATGAAGTAGTGTTCAGTCATGGTGAAGGTAAAGTAGTAGGGCTTAATATTAACAAGTTTAAACATCTTGTCGCTTTCCAATATAGTGATTTCGATGGTAATGCTACATTAAATGGTCGTTTCAATCCTAACGGATCAGTTCTAGCTACTGAAGGATTAGTTAGTGAAGATGGTCTTATCCTAGGAAAAATGGGACACAGTGAGAGATACGGAGCTACATTATATAAAACAAATACAATAAAAGTAAAACAAGATATTTTCAAAAACGGTGTGAATTACTTCAAAGGGGGAAGAAAATAATGAAACTTTTATACGAAGGAAAAGCTAAACAACTGTTCGAGTGTGAAAACAATGATGAAATATATGTGCATTATAAAAAAATAGTGCTACTGCCTTTAACGGTGTGAAAAAAAGAAGAGTTTGAAGGTAAAGGAGTATTCAATAATACAATTACTTCATTAATCTTTGAATACTTAGAAAAAAAAAGGTGTAAAAAAACACTTTATTAGAAAAGTTAATGAAACAGACCAAATTTGTAAGCATGTTACTATTATTCCTTTAGAAGTAATTGTACGTAATATAGTAGCAGGTTCTATGGCGAAAAAATATGGACTTGAAGAAGGGAAAAAATTAAAAAAACCAGTCTTTGAGTTAAGTTATAAAAATGATGAACTAAACGACCCACTAATTAACAACGATCATGCGGTGGCATTAGAAATCGTTACAGAAGAAGAGTTAGAAAAATATCAGAAATCAAGCTTTTAAAAATCAACGAACTATTACAAAAAAATTGTACTTAGATGCAAACTTAGTGCTTGTCGACTTCAAAATTGAATTCGGAAAAACTAAAGATGGTGAAATTATCTTAGCTGATGAGATTTCTCCAGATACATGTCGTCTTTGGGATAAAGATACAAATGAAAAATTAGACAAAGATAGATTTAGAAGAGATTTAGGTGCAGTAATGGAAGCTTATGAAGAAGTTTTAAGGAGATTAAAAAATGCGTAGTCTTAATGAAGAATGTGGAGTATTTGGTATTTGGGGACATCCTGAAGCTAGTAATGTGACGTACTTTGGTTTACATAGTTTACAACATAGAGGTCAAGAAGGAGCTGGAATAGTTTCTAAAGAAGGTACTAAATTACGAGGGCATCGTGATCTAGGGTTTAGTTTCTGAGGTATTTCGTGATAAGGAAAAAAATTAGAAAGACTAGTTGGAGAAAGTGCTATTGGTCATGTTAGATATGCAACTAGTGGAAGCAATAGCATTCAAAATATCCAGCCATTTCTATTTCATTTCTACGATATGAGTGTTGGTATTTGTCACAATGGTAACTTAATTAATGCTAAAACTCTAAAAAAAGAATTAGAACAGCAAGGTGCAATATTCCATTCTTCTTCAGATACTGAAGTACTTATTCATCTTATTAGAAGAAGTAAAAAAAGAAACTTTTTAAAGAACAACTTAAAGAAAGTTTGAAATATTATTAAAGGTGGATTTACATATCTAGTATTAACTGAAAAAAACTCTTTATGGTGCGGTTGATCCAAATAGTTTTAGACCTTTAGCAATAGGTAGGATGAAAAATGGAGCGTATGTTGCAGCAAGTGAAACTTGTGCACTAGATGTAGTTGGTGCTGAATTCGTTTGTAATGTAGGTGCTGGAGAGCTAGTTACTATTAATGATAAAGGTATAAGAATTGAAAAATATACTGAAAATACACAAGTAGCTATAGCTGCGATGGAGTATGTGTATTTTGCTAGACCTGACTCAAATATTGCCGGTATTAATGTACATAGTGCTAGAAAAAGAACAGGACGTGCACTCGCTAAAGAACAACCTACACCAGATGCTGATATGGTAATTGGGGTTCCTAACTCATCTTTATCTGCAGCCAGTGGTTATGCAGAAGAAAGTGGACTTCCATATGAAATGGGATTAATTAAAAATCAATATGTAGCTCGTACATTCATTCAACCTACACAAGAACTTCGTGAGCAAGGTGTAAGGATGAAACTATCAGCTGTAAGAGGAGTAGTTCAAGGTAAGAGTATCGTCTTAGTTGATGACTCGATAGTACGTGGTACAACTAGTAAAAGAATAGTTCAATTGTTAAAAGAAGCGGGAGCAAGAGAAGTACACGTAAGAATTGCTTGTCCACCACTTATGTTCCCGAGTTTTTATGGAATAGATATTTCTACTACAGAAGAACTTATTTCAGCAAACAAAACAAATGAAGAAATTTGTGAAATTATCGGAGCAGATTCACTAGGATTTTTAAGTGAACAAGGATTAATAGATTCTATTGGTTTAAACTATGATGCACCTTATTCAGGCTTATGTATGGAGTGCTATAACGGAGATTACTCAGCAGGGTTATATGACTATGAAGAAAGTTATGTTAGTTCAATGACAGATATTCAAAAACAATTTCTAAAAGAGAGAGGTAGAATGTAATGAGTAAAAAGTATGAAGAAAGTGGTGTAAGTCTACAAGCAGGATATGAAAGTGTAGAACGTATTAAAAAACATGTAGCACGTACAAAAAACTTAGGAATGATGTCTGCAATAGGTGGTTTTGGTGGAGCATTTGATCTTAGTAGTTACAACTTTAAAAATCCTGTATTAGTTAGTGGTACTGACGGTGTAGGTACAAAATTAAAACTTGCATTCGAATTAGATATTCATAATACTATCGGTATCGATGTAGTAGCGATGTGTGCTAATGATATACTTGCTCAAGGTGCAATTCCATTATTTTTTTCCTAGATTATCTAGCAGTAGGTAAAAACTACCCTGAACAAGTAGAAGCAATAGTTGAAGGTGTTGCTGAAGGTTGTGTTCAAGCAGGATGTGCGATAGTCGGTGGGGAGACTGCTGAGATGGCAGGATTTTATGAAGACGGAGAATACGATATCGCAGGATTCTGTGTAGGAGCTCAGGAGAAGGAGTTATTACTAAGTACAGAAAACACAAAAGCAGGTCAAGTAGTAATTGGACTTCCATCAAGTGGAGTACATTCTAATGGTTTCTCATTAGTAAGAAAAATTTTAAAAGATAATAATATTGGTTTAAACGAAGAATTTAACGGAACTACAGTAGGAAAAACATTATTAACACCTACTAAAAATCTATGTAAAAAGAAGTACTTAAAAGTATTAGAAGAGGTTAAAGTAGCTGGAATAGCTCATATTACTGGAGGAGGTTTCCATGAGAACTTTACCTCGTGCTCTGAAAAGATGGACTAGGTATGAAGATTGATAAAAAAGTTCATATGAAGTACCTGAGATATTTAAGTACCTTCAAGAAAAAGGTAAAATTGATGAAGAAGAAATGTATCACATCTTTAATATGGGAGTAGGTATGGCATTAATAGTAAACAAGGAAGACGTAGATAAAACTTTATCATTAATTAATAATGCGTTTGTCCTTGGAGAAGTAACAGAGGAAAGTGGAATAGAAATAGTATGAAGAAAGTAGCGATATTTGCATCAGGAACAGGAAGTAATTTCGAAAAAAATTGCAGATGACGAAAGATTAAAAGACAAAATTTCAATTGAGCTTTTAGTGTGTGATAAGAAAGATGCAGCGGTTATTAGAAAAGCACATGATAGAAATATTAAGGTGTTTATATTCTCTGCGAAAGATTTTCGAGTCAAAAGAAGCATATGAAAGTGTAATTTTTTTGAGAAAGTTAAAGATTTAGATTATATATTTTTAGCAGGCTATATGAGAATTATTTCACCATTTTTCTTAGAAAGATATAAAAAAACTATTCTTAATCTTCACCCATCCCTTTTTACCAAAATTTAAAGGAAAAGATGCTATCGAACAAGCGTTCAATGCAGGCGAGAAAGAAATAGGAATTAGTATCCATTATGTAAATGAAGAACTTGATGGTGGAGAAGTAATTGCTCAAAGATCATTTGAAGTTTTAGATGAAGATACTTTAGAAACTGTTACTGAAAAAAAGTACATAAACTAGAACATAAATTATATCCAGAAGTAATATTGAATTTAGTTGAGGAGGCACTATGACTAAAAAGAGCATTAATAAGTGTAAGTGATAAAACAAATATAGTAAAATTTGCAAAAGGTTTAGAAAAAAACATGGTTTTGAAGTTATTAGTACAGGTGGAACTTATACATATTTGAAAAATAATGGAGTAAGCTGTATCAGTATTGAAGATGTTACTCATTTTCCAGAAATATTAGAAGGCCGTGTAAAAACTTTGCACCCTAAAATTCATGGGGGATTACTTTCAAAACGTGGTAATGAACTTCACAATAAAACATGTAGCTGAAAATAATATCGAGTATATCGATTTAGTTTGTGTAAACTTATATCCATTTGAAGCTACTGTAAAAAAAGAAGGAGTTAGTGAAGAGGAAATCATCGAAAATATTGATATCGGTGGTCCTAGTATGCTAAGAAGTGCTGCTAAAAACTTCAACGACGTAGCAGTAGTTACTGATATTAATGACTATGATATAGTACTTTCTGAACTTGAACAAGGTGGTATTACTTATGAAACAAGAAGAGCATTAGCTATAAAAGTATTTAATACGACAGCAAGTTACGATGCTGCTATTGCGAATTACTTTAATAAAAAAGATAAACTTGTACCTGAAAGACTAACATTATCTTATAATCTTCAAGATAGTCTTCGATACGGGGAAAACCCTCATCAAAAAAAGCTTATCACTATGTACAAGATAATAACGAAAGTTATGCTTTGCAAAATGCTGTACAACTTCACGGTAAGGAAATGTCATACAATAATATTCAAGATGCTTCTGCAGCACTAGATATTCTTTCAGAGTTTGATGAAACTACATGTGTTGCTGTTAAACATATGAATCCATGCGGAGTAGCGACAGGAAATTCTGTATTTGAAGCGTATAGTCGAGCGTATGAAGCGGATCCTGTGTCTATCTTTGGCGGAATCGTTGCAGTAAATGGAAAAGTAGATAAAGAGACTGCTGAAAAAATGCACAGTATCTTTTTTAGAAATTATACTAGCAACAGATTATGATGAAGAAGCGTTAGAGATACTGACTAAGAAAAAAATCTACGTATTTACAAACTATCAGAAAAAAATAATAATCATGAACAACAAATTAAAAGTGTTCGTGGTGGAATCTTAGTACAAGATTTCAACGATAAACTTGCTGATGAATACGAAAGTGTAACTGAAAAGAAATTAGATGAAAGTCAACAAAGAGATATTGAGTTTGGCTTAAAAGTGGTAAAACACGTTAAATCAAATGCAATAGTTGTAGTAAAAGATGGGCAAACTTTAGGAATTGGTGCTGGTCAGATGAATAGAGTAGGTTCATGTAAAATAGCTTTAGAACAAGCAGGGGAAAAAGCAAGAGGTGCAGTGCTGGCTTCTGATGCATTCTTCCCGATGAGAGATAGTGCTGATATTGCGGCTGATTACGGTATTGCTGCGATAGTGCAACCAGGAGGATCTATACGAGATCAAGAAAGCATAGATGCATGTAATGAGAAAGGTGTGGCGATGGTCTTCAGTAAAATACGCCACTTTAAACACTAATATGGCTAAAGTATTAGTAGTAGGAAGCGGTGGTAGAGAGCACGCTATCGCTTATAAATTCCATAAAGAAGGTCACGAAGTACATATGGCAGGAATTAACCCTGCAGTTGAAGAATTTGGAGTATGTGTAGCATTAACAGAAGACCAAATACCAAGCTACGCAAAAACAAATGGTATCGACCTTGTTTTCGTAGGACCAGAAGTGCCATTAGTTAATGGTCTAGTAGATGAACTACAAAAAGAAGGTATTCGCGCCTTTGGACCATCTAAGCTTGCAGCGCAATTAGAAGGGAGTAAAGTATTCTCGAAAATGATGATGAGAAAATACAATATTCCGACAGCAAAATATGAAAGTTTTAACAATTATGAACAGGCGAAAGAGTACTTAAGTAAACAAAAAGCACCTATTGTCCTTAAAGCAGACGGCTTAGCTGCGGGGAAAGGTGTAATTATAGCGAATACTCTAGAAGAAGCACAAGCTGAACTTAAAGAAATGATGTGTAATGAAAAATTCAATAAAGCTGGATCTAGCGTCGTTATTGAAGAATTTCTTCAAGGTGAAGAATTTTCGTTAATGTGTTTTGTCTCTGATAGAAAAGTTTATCCAATGAAAATTGCACAAGACCACAAACGTGCATTTGATAATGATGAAGGTTTAAATACTGGAGGTATGGGAGCATATCTACCACTTAAGAAAATCACTCAAGATGACATTGATGAAGGTGTTAGAAATGTTGTTCAACCTATGGTCGATGCTATGAGTGATGAAGGAATGCCATTTTACGGTATACTATATGCTGGTCTTATGAAATGTCATGATGGAGTAAAAACTATTGAATTTAATGTTCGTTTTGGAGATCCAGAGAGTGAAATATTACTTCTATCATTAGAGAGTGATTTATACGAAATAGCTAATAATATTATCGATGGTAAAGAAGTAGAGTTAAAATGGAGTGAAGATGCCTTTATCGGTGTTGTAATGGCAGCAAAAGGATATCCAGAACACAGCGAAAAAGGAGCTGTAATACATGGCTTAGATAAAGTGTCTACACCAGTATTCTATATGGGAACTAAGCGTGTAGGTGATGATATAGTAATTAATGGTGGTCGTGTATTATTAATTTGTGCTCAAGGAAAGAGCTTGCAAGAAGCATATAAAAAAGTGTATAATGAGATAGTAAAAATAGAATGTGAAGAACTATTTTACAGAAAAGACATCGGTCATTTGTCATTATAGTATTTTTGAGATAGATTGATTGAAATAAAAACATCAGGAGATTATTGCAATGATTGAAAGATATAGTAGAGAAGAAATGCGTAATATCTTTAGCGATGAGAATCGTTTTAAAGCATATTTAGAAGTAGAACTTTATGCAACAGAAGCTTGGAGTACATTAGGTGTTGTACCAAAAGAAGACGTTGAAAAATTATTCGCTAATGCAAAATTTGACCTACCAGGTATTTTAGAATTAGAAAAAGAAACAAAGCATGATATAGTGGCATTTACTCGTAATGTTTCTAGTTATCTAGGTGATGAGAAAAAATGGGTGCACTATGGATTAACATCTACTGATGTTGTTGATACTGCTTATGGATATTTATATAAACAAGCTAATGATATTCTTTATAGAGATTTACTAAATTTCCAAGAAGTATTAAAAGAAAAAGCATTACAATATAAATTCACACCTTGTATCGGACGTACTCACGGAGTGCACGCTGATATTAGTAGTTTTGGATTAAAATTGCACTTTATTATGATGAATTTAACCGTCATATCAAACGTTTTTAACGAAGTTAGAAAAATTATCGAAGTAGGGAAAATCTCTGGAGCTGTAGGTACATTCTCAAATACACCACCAGAAGTTCAAGACTATGTATGTAAAAAATTAGGAATTGAATCAAGTAATATCTCAACACAAACTCTTCAACGTGATAGACATGCTGATTACTATGCAACTTTAGCATTAATCGCAAGTTCAATCGAAAAAATCGGAGTAGAGATTCGCCACTTACAACGTACAGAAGTAAGAGAAGCAGAAGAATTCTTCTCGAAAAATCAAAAAGGTTCAAGTGCAATGCCTCATAAACGTAATCCAATCTCAAGTGAAAACATGGCAGGATGTGCTAGAATCATGCGTGGATATATGTTTGCAGCTTACGAAAATATTCCATTATGGCATGAGCGTGATATTTCTCACTCAAGTGCAGAAAGAATATTAAGTAATGATGCAACAACATTATTAGACTACATGTTAAATAGATTTACTAATGTTGTGAAAAATCTAACAGTATTTACAGATAACATGATTAAAAAAATATTTACGCTACTAATGGTGTAATCTTCGCTCAAAGAACAATGAGTAATCTTATTGAAAAATACTCATTCTCTCGTGAAGAAGCGTACGATTTAGTACAACCATTAGCAATGAAATCATGGTTCGAAGGTATTCCATTTAGACAATTACTTGAAGAAAATGAAACTATTAAAAAAATACAGTTTCTAAAGAAGTACTAGATAGCTGTTTCGATCTAAATGTACACCTTGTAAATATTGACAAAATATACAAACGTATTCCAGGATTGGAAGATTAAAAATAATAAAAATAAAGTCCAAAGAAAAAGAGGTAGATTAAATGAAGTCAGACTTTCAAATTTCAAACGAATGTGAAAAAGAAACATATTGCTGAAGTAGCAGGTAAATTAGGGATAAAAGAAGAAGATTTAATATTATACGGAAATCACAAAGCAAAAAAATCCAAACAAAAAAATATTAAAAAAAGATATTAAAGAAGATGCAAAACTAGTATTAGTTACATCTATAAACCCAACATCAAGTGGTGAAGGGAAAAAGTACTGTAACTATCGGTTTATCTGATGGATTAAATAGAATCGGGAAAAAATCTTGTGTAGCACTACGTGAACCATCTTTAGGTCCTGTATTAGGAAGAAAAGGTGGAGCAGCTGGTGGAGGATATGCGCAAGTTGTACCGATGGAAGACATTAACCTTCACTTTACTGGAGATATGCATGCTATTACTACAGCTCACAATGCAATCGCAGTATTAGTAAATAACCATGTATTCCAAGGAAATGAATTAGAAATAGATAAAATCGTCTTCAACCGTGTTATGGATATGAATGCTCGTGATTTACGTCATGTTAAAGTTAATGCTGGAACTGACTTAGAACGTCTTGATGGTTTTGATATTACTGTAGCTAGTGAAGTAATGGCTATCTTATGTTTATCAGAAGGTATTGCTGATCTTAAAGAAAAATTAAGCAATATCCTTGTAGCTTATAACAAAAAAGGTGAACCTGTTTACCTAAAAGATTTGAAAATTGAAGGTGTTATAACTTCATTATTAAAAGATGCAATTAAACCGAATATTGTTCAAACACTTGAGAACAACCCAGCGATTATTCACGGTGGACCTTTCGCTAACATTGCACACGGATGTAACTCAATCTTAGCTACAAAAACAGCTTTAAAATTTGCTGATTACGTTATTACAGAAGCAGGATTTGGAGCAGACTTAGGAGCTGAGAAATTCTTAAACATTAAATGTCGTAAAGCAGGTCTTAAACCAAAAGCAGCTGTCGTAGTTGCAACAGTTAAAGCACTAAAATTACACGGTGACATCGAAGAAAAAGATCTAAAAGAAGAAAACTTAGAAGCGTTAGCTAAAGGTGTTCAAAACTTAGAAAAACACATCGAAAACTTACGTAAATTCAATTTACCGATAGTGGTAGCTCTAAATGTCTTTGTTACTGATACAGAAAAAGAATTAGCATTCTTAGAAAACTGGGCTAAAGAACAAGGTGTAGAATTCTCTCGTACAGAAGTATGGGAAAAAGGTGGTCTTGGTGGAGTAGACCTAGCAGAAAAAGTAGTAAAAAGCTGTTGAAGAAAAATGACAAAGAACTACAATTATTATACAAAGATGAAGCTTCAATTACTGAAAAAAATCGAAACAGTATGTCGTGAAATTTATGGAGCTGATGGTGTCAACTTCTCTGATGAAGTTAAAGCTGAAATCGAAAGAATCGAAAGACTTGGATTCAAACACCTGCCAGTATGTATGGCTAAAACTCCAGCTTCATTAACAGATAATGCGAAAATTAAAGGTCGTCCCTACAGGATTTAATATTACTATCAACGATGTTAAACTACGTAGTGGTGCTGGGTTCGTAGTAGCATATGCGAATAAAGTACTAACAATGCCAGGACTTCCAAAAAGTACCAAGTGCATTAAATATCGATATTGATGAAGAAACAGAAACAATAGTTGGAATCTTCTAATATAGAAATTTAATAAAAAAATAAAGAGATAGACTGGATCTAGCTCTTTTATTTTTTTGGAAAAAGATATAGAATATTAGAGAATTCTTATACATGTAACTAATGTAAATGAAAAAAATTAAAAAAATAAGTGTGGACTTAATTTCTATTTGGGTTATAATATAGTTGACAAAAATATATTTAAATGATGAAATTAGGTTATTTTTATGTTTAAGTTAATAAGAATTTCATTAAGATTGCAGATGAATTAAACTAGGAGGAAATGTAAATGATAAGAAACGAGAAAACTTACGGTTTTTCAGAAAAAAACTAAGAAAATATGGATTAGTAGGTTGTATAAGTTTTTGCGGAATTTTAGTATATGGACTTACTGATAATAACCAAATAGTAAATAAAACAAGCTCATGCCGCAGTTGTCAAAGGTGGGGCTGATATTGTGGATGCAGATGTTCATAATAAAGAAACTAGTGGTGTTGCTATGACGTATACTAGTTTTGATAGTAATGGATCAAAACAGGTTGCTTCAGGTAGTGGAGTATTTGTAGCACCGAATGTTATGGTGACAGTTGCTCACAATTATTTAGATAAAGACAAAGCTTCTGGTTCAGGTTATGTTCGTGGAGGTAATAGTGCTCAAAGCTATGTTGTCATGAACTCTGATACAGAAAAACGTAACAATACACCAGCGACTGGAACTAGCGATATCATACCAAAAGGAAATATTTATTACTATAATCAAAAAGAATTTGCTAAATCTTACGAAAATGATTTAGCAGCTGTAGTTACAGAACGTCCTGTAGAAGCGATGACAAACGGTGAAGATAAACCACGTGAAATTGGTGTCGCTAACCAAGGTGATAATATTACTTTAGTGGGTTATCCGAATGATTTCTCTTCGAAAAGATTGTCAGAAGCAACGAAAGCAAGATTAAAAGATGGTAAAATGTACAAAATTTCGGGAACACTATCAAGCCTAAATACAACTACTGGTGACGGTACTTATAATACGAGTGCGCTAGGTGGATTCTCAGGAGGTCCAATTTTTAATGATAAAGGTGAAGTAGTAGGTATTCATCAGCATGGTACAAATACTGATGCAGGAACTGATGCCGAGCAGCATGGTGGAGGTTTATTTTTCACTGATAAACATAGATCTTGGATAAACAAAATGATAGAAGAACATGGTATCAAAGGTTGGTTTGTTAGTGGTAATGATAAATACTATTATGATGACAACCATAGGGCGTTAGTAAGTACAGAGCGTGAAATAGATGGTGCTAGATATTCATTTGATATTAACGGTCGCGGAAGATTATTATCAGGTACAGAAAAAGGTAAAGTAGTACTTAGAATTAAGAATGAAGCTGGAGAGAAGTTAGTAGAAAGAGTCGTTGCACAAGGTAACGTAGGTTCTGCGGTTAATTACGACTTTAAGCAAGATAAGGAAAATAAAGAGCTGTTCGGTAAAAATCCTAATGCAACAATTGTATCTATTGATGGAGAGAAGATCAATAAGAAGTTTAATGAAAATTGGTCTAAAGATTTTGTAAGTAAACTATCATTAGGGAATACATATATTGATGCTGTTATTAAAGGAGAGAACTTCGTTAGAACACAACCTGGGAAAGTCGATACATCTGGTAATGTTACACTTCCTAAACCAAGCGATGAGGTGAAGAATGCACCGAATGGACTTCGTAATTTCGATGCAACAGCGATTATAGTGACGCCTGATGGTACAGGTTCTGGTACACTAATTGAAAAAGATTTATTACTTACAGTCGCTCATAATTTCTTGAAGTTTGAGAATGGTAAGGTGACAGAAAAAGCCACTGGTAATAATGATAAGAAATATTACGCAGCACTTCCAAATGGTAAAAAGGTATTCTTTACAGACTCTGATATTCATTATTGGAAAAAAGATGATTCAGTTGTTGGATTTACGCATGATCTTGCTTTAGTTAAGCTTAAAGAGGTTGTGGATAATGTTACGCCTGCTGCTGTAAAAAAAGATGTTTCTGTTGTAAATAGTGGTGATAAAGTGTCAGTTTATGGTTTTCCTGATGGTAAATTAAAGCCAGTTATCGACACTAAGGTTACCGATGTAGTAGATCGTGGTTCTGGTTTAACTGGAATTGGATATACGGGTACTAAACCAGGTGCATCAGGTGGTGGACTTTATAATGATAAGGGTGAAATTATCGGAGTGCATCAAAATGGAGTTGTTGGGCAAAGAAGTGGTGGATTAGTCTTTTCTAAAGAACAACTTGATTGGGTAAAATCTTATATTGATGGTAAACCGAAAGAACCAGTGTATAGAGAAGAGGAAAATGTAGACTACGGTGATTTTGATGAGTTTGAGTTGAAGGATTTAAAAGATGATTCTAAATTAAAACAATGGTTCAGCGATAGAGTAAAAAATAGGAACTGAAGATAAAAATAAGATTATCTGTTGATGGAAACAAATTATTTGAGAAAAATAGATACCGCTACTAAAGAAGATTTTTGAGATAAAAAAACAGGAGTATATAAAATTGAATCAATAGTTGAAAAAGAAGAAAAAAATTCCTTTCAATACAAAAATATGTAGCAGATGAAGAACTAAACAAAGGGAAAAAAATCTGTAATTAAAAAAAGGGTATTGACGGAATAATTAAAACGACTTATATCAAGGATAAATATGGGAATTTAACATTAGATAAAGAAACTAAAGAACCAGCTGTTGATCAGGTAGTTAAAGTAGGGGTTAAGTCTGTAGAAAATACAAAGGAAATTTTGTCAAATACAGTATATGTAGCAGATAAAGAAAAAGCAAGAGGGCTATCTAACGAGCGTATAGAAGGTTCTAATGGTTATGAAAAAGAAGTTATAAAATATACACTTAATGAAAAAGATGGAACAATAAGTGAAACTGTAGAGAAAAACAGAAAAAGAAAGCGACTGATACAATAATAAAAGTTCCGGCAAAGGATAAAGTAGAAGTTACAGAAATTCCAAGTCCAATAAGATACGAAAAAGATAGTACGCGAGAAAAAGGACAAAAAAATATTACTATTCTTGGACAAAAAAAGGAACAAGAAAAGGTAACGACAACATACGAAGTAAATCCGAAAACAGGAGAAGTCACAGGAAAAGTAGGAAAACCAGAAGTTAAAGAAGCAACAGAAACAGTAGTGAAAGTAGCCGCAAAGGATAAAGTAGAAGTTACAGAAATACCAAGTCCCGTAAGATACGAAAAAGATAGTACGCGAGAAAAAGGACAAAACAATATTACTATTTCTGGACAAAAAGGAACAAGAAAAGTAACAACAACGTACGAAGTAAATCCAAAAACAGGAGAAGTAACAGAACGAGTAGGAACTCCAGAAGTAAAAGAAGCAATGGAGACAGTAGTGAAAGTTGCTGTGAAGGATAAAGTCGAAGTTACAGAAATACCAAGTCCAATAAGATACGAAAAAGATAGTACGAGAGATGTAGGGCAAGATAATATTACAGTGCTTGGACAAAAAAAGGAACAAGAAAAGTAACAACAACGTACGAAGTAAATCCAAAAACAGGAGAAGTAACAGAACGAGTAGGAACTCCAGAAGTAAAAGAAGCAATGGAGACAGTAGTGAAAGTTGCTGTGAAGGATAAAGTCGAAGTTACAGAAATACCAAGTCCAATAAGATACGAAAAAGATAGTACGAGAGATGTAGGGCAAGATAATATTACAGTGCTTGGACAAAAAGGAACAAGAAAAAGTAACGACAACGTACGAAGTAAATCCAAAAACTGGAGAAGTAACACAACGAGTAGGAACTCCAGAAGTTACAGAAGCAACGGAGATAGTAGTAAAAGTTGCCGCGAAAGATAAAGTAGAAGTTACAGAAATACCAAGTCCGGTAAGATACGAAAAAGATAGTACGAGAGATGTAGGGCAAGATAATATTACAGTGCTTGGACAAAAAGGAACAAGAAAAGTAACGACAACGTACGAAGTAAATCCAAAAAAACAGGAGAAGTCACAGAAAAAGTAGGAACTCCAGAAGTAAAAAGAAGCAACGGAGACAGTAGTAAAAAGTAGCCGCGAAGGATAAGGTAGAAGTAGTTCAAAGAGAAAATGGGAAAAAAAGGTAAAAGTAACAACTATATATACCGTTGATGAAAAAACAGGAAACACAATACAAACAGAAAGAGAAAAAGAAATCTTTAGTGAGGTTATAACATCTAAATCAGAAGAAAAAGTTCCAACAATAGAATTGAAACCATTCGAAGGCGGAGTGAATCCTGAAGAATCGATAGTGACAGAAGAATTGAAGCCGTTCGAAGGCGGAGTAAATCCTGAAGAATCAGTAGTGACAGAGGAATTAAAACCATTCGAAGGAGGAGTGAACCCTGAAGAATCAGTAGTAACAGAGGAACTAAAACCATTCGAAGGAGGAGTAAATCCTGAGGAATCGGTAGTGACAGAAGAATTGAAACCGTTCGAAGGCGGAGTGAATCCCGGAGAATCGGTAGTGACAGAAGAATTGAAACCATTCGAAGGTGGAGTAAACGTAGAAATACCCGCAGTCAAAGAAGAGTTACCTGAACTTAAACTAGCTCTTTTTAAAAAGATGAAGAAGGCAATATTTTTAGATGTATTAGCTATTTCTGAAAAACCAAAGGAATTAAAACGGATATAAATATACAGGAAAAGAAAAAGTAGATAACGAAGGAAATAAAATCTACATTTATCAGAAAGATAACTCAGAAGTAGTAACATCTAAATCAGATGAAAAAGTCCCAACAATAGAATTGAAACCATTCGAAGGAGGAGTAAACCCTGAAGAATCGGTAGTGACAGAAGAACTAAAACCATTCGAAGGAGGAGTGAACCCTGAAGAATCAGTAGTAACAGAGGAACTAAAACCATTCGAAGGAGGAGTGAACCCTGAAGAATCAGTAGTAACAGAGGAACTAAAAACCATTCGAAGGCGGAGTAAACACAGAAACAGCAACAGTCAAAGAAGAGTTACCTGAACTTAAACTAGCTCTTTTTAAAAAGATGAAGAAGGAAATATTTTAGATGTCTTAGCTATTTCTGAAAAACCAAAGGAATTAAGTGGATATAAATACACAGGAAAAAGAAAAAAATTAGATAGCGAAGGAAATAAAATCTATATTTATCAAAAAGTTGAATTAGAGAATATTAACAACAAAAAAACAAGATACTATTGTTGTTAATCAATCTCAAAAATATTGAAAGCCAAAATGAGACTACTGCTGCTAGGAAAATACAAGCCAAAAATTATCTAATACAGGAGAGAGACCTCTAGAAAACGGACTATTAGGTGGAATGTTACTTGCCACAACAATGATGTTAGCCAAAACGAAAAGTAAAAAAATAATATAATAAAATAAAGAGGAGAGTTAAATCGATTTTTACACGATAGGGTTTAATAGACTCTCTTTATTGGCTCTTTGTCAAATTTAGAAGAGTGTGAATAAAGGTTTGAAAATCGAGGAATATTTTTAAATTAATAGAAAAAAACTTAACTTGCAATTTTTTAATAAATAGATTATTACTAATTGTTTTTTAATGAAAGCGCATAAAAATGAACAAAGTGTGAAAAATATACTATATCGTCCGATAATTTTTGAGTTTTTTATAAAAAAATGGTTGTAAACGTCTGTATTTATGTTATAATTATTAATGGAAAAAAATAATTGCTTTCAGGAGGCGTAATTTATGTCAATAATCGTAGTAGTAGGTTCACAATGGGGAGACGAAGGTAAAGGTAAAATTACCGACTTTTTAGCAGAACGTGCTGATGTAATTGCTCGTTATCAAGGGGGGAACAACGCAGGACATACTATTAAGTTTGATGGAAAAACTTACAAACTTCAATTAATCCCATCTGGAATTTTTAATGAAGAAAAACTTTCAATTATCGGAAATGGTCTTGTAGTAGATCCTAAGTGGATTTGTGGTGAGATTGATAGACTTAAAGAAAGTGGAGTTACTTGTAAGGGACTAAGAATCTCTAACAGAGCACATGTAGTATTACCATATCACTTGAAACTTGATGAAGTTGAAGAAGCTCGTCGTGGGGAAAATAAAATTGGTACTACTAAAAAAGGTATCGGACCATGTTATGTAGATAAATATAAACGTTGTGGTATCCGTATAGCTGATTTATTAGATGCTGATCTATTCAAGAAAAAATTAGAACAAAATCTGAAAGAAAAAAATGAACTATTCGAAAAAATCTATGAAACTGAAGGATTTACAGTAGAAGAAATCTTCAATGAGTACTTCGAATATGGAAAACAACTAGCTCAATATGTTACAGACACTTCTAAAGTATTAGAAGATGCACAAAACGAAAACAAAAATATCTTATTTGAAGGTGCTCAAGGTGTTATGTTAGATATTGATCATGGTACATATCCATATGTTACATCATCTAATCCATCTGCTGGAGGAATCACTGTAGGTAATGGATTCGTTCCAACAAAAGGTCTTAAAGTATTAGGAATTTCAAAAGCTTATACTTCTCGTGTAGGTGATGGTCCATTCCCAACAGAATTATTCGATGAAATTGGTTCTAGAATTCGTGAAATCGGTAATGAGTATGGAACGGTTACTAAACGCCCACGTCGTATTGGATGGTTTGATACAGTAGTAATGCGTCATTCAGCTCGTGTATCTGGAATGACTAATCTGTCAGTAAACTGTTTAGATGTACTTTCAGGTCTTAAAGAAATTAAAATCTGTACAGCATACGATTATAAAGGTGAAATCTTAACTGAATACCCAGCTAATGAAAACATCATTAAAGATTGTAAGCCAATCTATGAAACATTACCAGGGCTTTTGATGAAGATATCACAGGGGTAACATCACTACATGAACTTCCTGAAAATGCAAGAAAATATCTAGAAAAAATTGAAGAACTAGTAGGAGTTAAAATCTCTGTATTCTCTACAGGACCAGATAGAACTCAAACTCACTTACTAGAAGATCTATGGAAATAATCTAATATAAAATAGAGATGAACTTCGAGGTAATAATATTATTCCTCGAAGTTTATTTTATAAAAAAATCACTATGTTAAACAAAAGAAAACTATATGACAAAAATTGTCACTTAATTAAAATGAGAATTAATTTAGTGATAAAATATAATAGAAAAAAATTATTTTTAATAGTGATTTGCATATTAATAAAAAGAAAATAGTTATAAATTATTCTTAATATTAAAGTTTAGGAGATAAGGAATCGATAAGAAGAATCTACATGGAAGTATTTTTTAAAAAAACTAAGAGAAGAAAGAGAATATAAGTTAAAAGACATCGCAGGTGATGTTATCTCTACGTGAACATTAATGCGTTTTGAGGCGGATGAAACAAGTATATCTATAGCTACATTCGAAAAAGTTATTAGAAAAATTTAGATATCAATTATTTAGATTATTTAACTTTTTATTATGATCATACAGACCCTGAAACTACAGAATTTGCTAATAGACTACAGAAGCTGTTGCAATCAGGTTCTTCGTCAAAGTTAGTTAATGAATGTAAAAAAAAGAACTGAAGAATAAAGATATAGATTTTTAGTAAAAAGATTAACTATATTGATTTATTTAAATAATATTCTTTTGGAAAGAGGATAAAGAGTTATTTGAAGAGAATAGAAGAATAATAAAGAATATAATTGAATCATTAAATAAATTGGGATTTGATGAAATTTATGGACTGTTCATTTTAATATATTCGGCATCAAAAGGTGATTATTCAGTAGAATATATTGAAAGGATTATTGAAGATTGTTTTAAAAATATCCCAGTAAGAAATTATTTGAGTAAATATATGAGTGCTGTATATTGTGATTTGTTAAAAGTAGTGATATCGTTCTTAGTAAGAGTGGGTTACTATGAATTGGGAGAGAAGAGATGTAAAGAGGCACTTAAACTATATAATGAAAATCCACTATTAATGAATAGAGCTGCTTTTTTTCTAAGGAAATCGTTGCAATATTGGCTTCTACATATTTATTACAAAATAAGAAAGAAGGTGTCGTGCTAGCGAATAAGATTCTGAAATATGAAGATATTGTTGCTGAGATTACTGGTGATCCTTATTACAGACAGGTAAGGGATATAACTTATGAATTGTATTGTAGAGCAAATAAGACAGGTATTGATATCGAATTTTAATAATAGATATATTTATAAAATAATATATTTTAAAGAAACTAATTTACTACATAGTGACTTAGTTTCTTTTTTTATATGTTCAGCGTATTAATATAAGTTTTAATAATAATTAATCCAAAGAAATAAGAGGACAGTTTTGTCATATTTATAAGATAAATAAGTGAAAAATGAACTATATATTAAGTAATGTGACGATTTCTTAGTAATTTATGTTAACTTCAATTTTCTATGATTAAATTATCATCATAAAATGATTATTTATATTTTTTTACGGAGGAAATGAATTATGATAAAAAAAGGAAAACAGAGATTTCACTTAGGAAGAATAAAATAGGTACAGCTTCAGTGTTGTTAGAATTAACTATAGTAGGAGAGTGTCATTAAATTCAACAGATGCACATGCAGAGAATGTTCAAAAAATAAATCAGGTCATGAGTGTTGTGTTAAATCTGAGAATACCCTTATAACTGAAGAAAAAGTAAATAAAAGCTAGAGAAAACTTTGAAAAAGATACAAGTAGAGTTTGAAAATCAGGAAAAAAATTAGTTGAGGAGAAAAATAAAGATTATACTAAAAAAAGCTCAAGAGTTTGAAGCTGAAAAATAAAAGATCTTGAGTTAGCTAAAAAATTAAAGAAGAAGCTAATCCTCAAAAATATAAAAAAATAATGAAGAAAAATTAAAAAGTTTAGATAGTAATAAACTAATACTTGAAAAGAAAAATTGAGGGTAGCAAATCAAGTGTACTAAATGTAGAAAAGGAAATAAAAAAATCAAGAGAAAGTAGTAGATTTATCTAAAGAAAAACACAAAAAAATTAAGCAAAGCTTTGTAGATGCTATCAAAGAAAAAAAGTAGAAAATGCAAAAGCAGGTACTGTGTACTCTCAATTAGATAAAGAAAAATTAAATATAGAGAAATTAGAAAATGATATAGAAAATACAAAAGAAAAAAATATAAATGATATTTCAAAAAGAAATAGTTAACGGAGAGAAAGAAAAGAAAGCTCTTGTTGAGAATGGAAAAATAACTAGAAATAAATTAGAAGATGAACTAAAAATTCAGAACCTGAATTTACAATTGAAATTGTAGAACATAAGATAAAAAGAAGATAAAGTATCTGATTATGACTCAATATCTACTCCACTATCACCTGATCAATCATCTTGGATAAGTAAGAGTGGTAAGAAACTATATCGAGTTGCAAATGAAAATATAGATTTTTAACGGAGAAAAGACTGAAACAATAGTAGTAAACTCTGAAGAAGATGTTAATAAACTTCATGTTGTAGACTATAAAAAGTTTCTGAATATATAAGAGAGTATCTAGTGGAATTACGTCGCATAAATGGTATTGATATCCCAGTTCCTGAAGTTACGGAGAAGGCTTTGAAATGGGCAAGCTAGAACGAATGAAATGGCAAAAAAATAATAAATTGAGTCATGATACGGTATTGAAAGAAAGTGATTTTTCACTTAAGGATACGACAGAAAACGCCTCACAAGGTGCTTTACCAGAAAAATCAATATTGGATGAAAAACAAATAGCATATACTGAGCTCCTTCAATATTTTAATGATTATAGTAATGTAAGTCGCTATGGAAAAGAGAGTCTGGAAGATGTAGCGGTGAGAAATTATGGACATAGAGTACCTTTATTAGCCGCATCAGGAACTGGATTTGCTGTATCGGTAACTAATGGATATGGAATACTAACATTTGTATCAGATAATGATAAAAGAATTTATGGAACACTTACATCTGAAATTAGTCCTACTGAAAGAAGAAGCTACGAGTATGATGGGAAGACGTATTATTATAACCCTAGTGATTCATATTCTTTATCGAGAGCAGAAAACAAAGATGGAGATAAAGAACGTTCAGAATTTTTATTATAATGGAAAAAGGGTGAAATTCTTACCGAAAACTACATTTAGATATGTGTGGAATGAAACAGTAAGGCATAGAAATCTTAAGCGAGATGAGGCTTTTAAATAAATTAAATGAATTTAATAAAAAAACAGTTAGAACTTGAAGAAAGTCAAACTAAAAAAACTTAACCGATTAAATGAAGATTTAATAAAAAAATAAAAAGTATTCTAAGTAAATCTGAACAAAATTTAAATCAATCTAAAGAATTAGTAGAAAAACTAACTAAACAAAATGAGCAAAAAAACTTCAAGAAATCACTATATTGACAAAAAGAATTAGACAAAAAAATAGACGAATTAAAAAGAAGTTCAAGAAATTCAAAATAAAGAAGAAGTTAAGTTGGTTGCGTTAAAGACTAAAACTATCTGGTGAAAAATAAATTAGAACAAGAAAGAAAAAGATTTAGATTCTATAATACAGAAGTTATTAGAAACTAAGAAATATAAGTTATCTTTAGAGAATGCTTCTGAAAAACTTTAAAAAAATAGAGGAAGAAGTAAAAGCATTTAGAGAAAGAATATTCAGATGAAAAATATATTATTATTAGAGAATGATAAATTATTGAAAATAAAAAGAAAAGTTAGACATAGTACATAAAATGTTATGAAGATTTAAGAAATGAATTAGAGAAATTTAAAAAAATATCACCTGAGGTGCCGTGAGACAACCCGTGAGATAATTCTGGCGACAACCTAGGGAAAAACCCAGGAGATAATTCTGGCGACAACCTAGGGAAAAACCCGTGAGATAAACTGGGAGACAACTCAGGAGATAAACCCAGTGACAAAGCTCCGTGTTCATTAAATAACCAACCTAACTTACAACGTCCTAGTGTTAATTCAAATGGATTAAATACTTTACCTAATACAGGCGAAAGTCAAACAGGTATAGCAACTGTAGCAGGCTTAGTAGCTTTAGCTGTAGCTGCAAGATTACGTAAAGATAAAGAAAAATAATTAAGATAATGATAGTTTAATTGTCTCCCTTTTTATGAGGAGGGGACAATTATTTTATAAATATTAGTGGAAAAGAATAAAGTTTGAAAGAAATATTGTATAAATAAAGTAATAATGCTTAAAAAGAATGAAATAAATTAATAGAATTTTTAGTATTGAATTTTTTTATAAGTTAATTAAAAAGAAAGTAAATTAGTTTAAATAGTTACATTTATTAAATTTAGATTTATCAACGATTTACAGTTTAAACAAAGTAGTTGAAAAATTATAGGTAAAAAAACTATAATTTTAATGTTAAATTCTATAAGTGTCACAGCTGTCATTTTTCAGTCGAATATATGTGATAAAAAGCTTAAAAAGTGACAATTTTAACACAAAAACGTAAACTATGAAAAAAATAATGCTATAATAATAAATGTCTATAAGAGTCCGTACATATTATTTACTATAATAAAAGATGAAATATCATGTTAACACTTTTGGTTGTTTTTTTCGTTAACAATGATATTCTAGGGTGAATTATAGTAATTTATAGAAAAGAAAGTTGAAGTTCATATAGAATAATTTTGTTAACTTGCCATTATGAATTAATTTAAGATAGATTGTTTAATTTAATTCACTTGTAACAAAATTGGAGAAAGATATATGTACCTAAATATTATTAAGTAAAAAAATATAATCAAAGATGAGAAAAAGTATTAATTTTTGAAGTTTATAAACGAGAGTGATTTAACGGGAAAATATATAGGCATTAAAGAAAGTAACTGTGTTTTTGTTGTGTTGTCAGTTACTTTCTTTATTTTTTTCATGATTTATTTTTAATTAAATGAAAAAAGAGTTCGCTTATTACATTAATTATATAATATATGGTATAATGAACATATGATTTATTTAGGAGGCGGACACTTAAATGGATGAAAAGAAATATTCAAGGAAAAATCTTTAAGAAGATTAGAGAAGAACGCGGAGTTAAGTTAAAAAGATGCAGCGGGGACAACTATATCTGCTAGGACATTAATTAGATTTGAGGCGGATGAGACGAGTGTGTCGTTAGAGGTTTTTGAGCAATTATTAAGAAATATAGGTATATGTTATCAGGATTATTTTTCTGAGTATTTACCTCTTGTAGAGATAGATCAGACAGGCTTTCTAACAGAAGCGAGGCGATTAGAGGCGCTTGGTACCTTCACTGCAATTAAATCGTTGGCTATTAAGACGCTTAAAAATGAAAAAGTCTCAATAGCGACTAGGCTGTATATAGAACAATATCTTAGTGTTATAGGCGAAACGGATGGTCCTCAGATTATTCGCGATAACAGAAAAATTGTCTTAGAACATTTAAGGAGTTTGGATAAACATACAGTTAATGAGTTATATGCTTTGACTTTTATTCTTAGAACAATTAAGGAAGATGAATTTTCAGATGACTTTGTTAGGCGAGTTATCCAGGAGAATTTAAAGCCTATTAAAACCGATAATTTTTTCTCTATCGATAAAGGCGAGAGATCTTTACTATTACTGAATAGTGCAATAGCTTTTATTGTCAAGAAGAGGTTTTATAGAAGAAGCAGAAGAATATTGTCTTAAAGCCATTGAATTGTTAAAAGAACATTATAATAATGTTACGCATTTCATGTTTCACCTAATATCATTTAATTATATATTAGCGCAGATTCAACTAAAAATTAAATAAACCTGAAGGTGTAGAGTTGGCTAACAAGTGTATTAGTTATATTGACGCTCAAATTGCATTGACAAATATGCTTGGGGATAGTTTGACAAGGGATAGATTGGTAAAAAAATGTTTTATGATCGCAATAAAACAGGTATTGATTTTGAGTTTTAGGGAGTCAAATGATTGTCTTAATAATTTATAATAAATAAATTCAAAAATGGAAAGAGTTTATTCTTTACTGTTTTGAATTTTTATTAAGTCTAATATTTAAGCGTTTTTAAATTTATATGAATTATATAAGTTATATTTTAAGTAAAAAGCGTTATCATATAATTAAAGGTTGATAATAGTTATTAATCCTATTTAAGTTAAAAATAAAAATAAAAAGAGGTGTAAAAAAATGTCAATTTTAACTAGAGCTTGGTTATATATAACTAGAAAAAAAGTTTTAAATCATTAGTTATTTTTTTAATATTAGCTACTATGTCATCATTAATTTTAAGTACTATATCAATTAAAAAAATCAACTGATGCTTTGTCAAAAGAAACTTTTCAAAAATATTACTAGTAGTTTTTCTATGGAGATTAATAGAAAAACTAATCCAGTGACTGCAAGAGGTGCAGGTAACTTAATCGGAGAAGATATAGAAAAAATAAAGAATCTTCCAGTGTTAAAAAAATATAAAAAGAATGAATGTAAGTGCAGATTTAGTAGATTTAGAACCATTAAAACTTGCTAATCATCAACAAGAAGAGAAAAATAACAAACAAAGACAACTTTTCTCTAAAACTGTAATTGTAAGTGGAACTAATGATTCTTCATTAGATGATAGATTCTCTGCAGAGACGTTAAAATTGCAAGAGGGACGTCATCTAACTGATAATGATAAAAAAATTCTGTTTTGATTCATGAAGGTTTCGCTAAGAAAAAAATAAAGTTAAAGTTGGGGATAAGATTAAATTAAAAGGTAATCCAAATGACGCAGATAATGAGAAAAAAATCTGATAAAGAGGTTGAGGTTACTGTAGTTGGTATTTTTTTGGAGGTCAGAATAAAGGTGCTACTTCTAGTCATATGGAACTTTATGATAATATTTTTTATAGCTGATACTCAAACAACAAAAACTTTTATACAACTATGAAGATGGTAAAGAAATTTATCAAGATGCAACATTCCTTGTCGATGGAAAAGATAAAGTTGATAGTATCATAAGTGATGCCAAAAAGCTTCCTATTAATTGGAAACAATATATGTTAGTTAAAAGTAATCAGAACTTCCCAGCTCTTCAACAATCATTAGATACAATATATAGTTTAACTAACGGTGTATTTATAAGTACAATAGTCTTTAGTATAGTAATTCTATCGCTAATATTATTTTTTTATGGATAAATAGTAGAAGAAAAGAAATCGGTGTAAGTTTAGCGATCGGTATGACTAAAGCGAGCATCATAGGACAATTTATTCTTGAGGTTCTATTAATTAGTATTCCAAGCTTTATCGCTTCATATTTCGTAGGAAGTGCAATTAGCCAAAATATCGGAAATCAGATACTACAACAATCTATTAAATCTGTAAGTAAAAACTATTTCAAGTCAAGCTAATGGAGTTAATTTAGGGGCTAATGCTGAAGTAGAGGGTGCAAATAAAATTATTACTGCTTTAGATGTAAGTGTTAGTATGGATAATATGCTAACAGTGGTACTCGTTGGTATTGCAATAATTGTTATTGCTGTAGGAATTGCATCTAGTCGATTAGCATACAGAAAACCTAAAAGATTTATTATCTGATATTAATTAATGTAAGGAGAAATAGATGAGTATTTTTTTAATAGGGCATATCTTTATATTATTAGAAAAAGTTAGAAGTAGTATTTTGTTTTTTTAATAGTGACACTGATATCATTTTTTTCTTATTAAGTGGCAGTGTTTTGAATACAACTGTAAATAATATTTCTAAAAAAATTTATATAAAGATGTTAATTTTGGATTTAATATTGAAAGTGTAGATAAGTCCAATAAAGAAATAGAAAAGGATACTTTGAAAAAAATTGAAGAATTAAAAAGGAATAACTACAAAAAAATTATATTTTTTCTAAAACCAGTTGTTGTTGAAGGGAAAAAGGTAGTCCAAGAGAATCAAAAATATTACTTTAAATGATGAAATAAAAAAATAAAAAGTAATTTAGTAATGATGAATGGTATTACCGCTTCTAAAAGTAATATTGATTTTCAAGAGTGAAGTTTTTAAAATTGGAAAAGGGAAGACATATCGAAGAAAAATGATAAGAATAAAAATCATGATTCATGAAAAAAATTTGCTGAATTAAATAATGTTAATTTGGGTGATAAAATTAAATTATCACAAGAAGGTAAAATATTAGAGTTGGAAGTTGTTGGAATCTATTCTGGTGAAAAAGACTAACACCTTTTAATGGATTAAGCTCAGATTTTATTGAAAATACAGTTTATACTGATTATAACTCAAGTCAACAATTATTAAATTTAATAACTAATAATAAAGTAACTTCAGTAGAATATGGAGTTGAAGATCCAACTAGATTAGAGGATATAATAAAAACTGTTGAGAATTTAAGATTAAATAACTTATTGGTATCTAAATCGAATAAAAAAATTATGAGCTTATTACATCATCAGTAGAGAGTATAACGAAAAATAACTAATACGATAAGAATAGGTAGTGTTGTAGTTGGAGTAGTAATACTATCATTAATACTAATGTTTTGGGTTCGAGAAAGAACCTATGAAATTGGGATTCTACTGTCATTAGGAACTAGTAAAGTAAATCTGGTGTTACAATTTATAGTAGAGGTATTATTGGTAACAATATTTGGTTTAATCATTGCACTCGGTATAGAGATGACAACTATCAAGTATTTAGCGAGCAATGTGGGAAGTATTTTTTCTGAGGAACTACCAAAATCAATAGCTGATGAATTAATGAAGATATCTGTTAATGGAATAGATATTGTTAATTTAGTTATAGTGATGATAGCTATAGTGATTATTTCGGTAGTTGTAGCATTATTACCAATATTAAAAAGATGAAACCGAAGAAAATTTTAACGCAAATAAATTAGAGAGGAATAAGAAATGTCGATTTTTTTAAATTAAAAAAATGTAGATTACTTATATGAAAATAGCAAAATCAAAAGTACTAAGTGGAATTACTTATAATTTTTGAAGTAGGGAAGTTTTATGCGATAATAGGAAAATCAGGTGCTGGTAAATCAACTTTATTATCTTTATTAGCTGGGTTAGATACTCCTTCTAGTGGGGAAATCTTATTTGATAACGTAAATATTGAAAAAAATAGGATATAGTGAACATAGACGAAAAGATATTTCTTTAGTATTTCAAAAATTATAATCTTATTGATTATTTAACACCATTAGAAAATCTAAAACTAGTTTCAAAAAAATGCGAATAAGGATATACTTTTACAACTTGGATTGGAAGAAGAGCAAATCAATCGTAATATTATGAAACTTTCTGGAGGTCAGCAACAGCGTGTAGCTATAGCAAGAGCGTTAGTATCTAAAGCACCTATTATACTTGCTGATGAACCGACAGGAAACTTAGATGAGAATACTGCACAAGAGATTATTGATATTCTAAAAAAAGTCGCTGTTGAGAACAATAAATGTGTTATAGTTGTTACTCATAGTAATCAATTAGCAAATGCTGCTGATGTAGTATTAGAATTAAAAAGATAAAAAAATTAAAAAGTTAAATAAATAAAGAGGTTGACTCAATCTATTAATTGGAATGAGTCAACCTTTTTTTAATGTTAAAGTTTAGTTTTTAAGCAAAAACAGTTTTTTTCTAATTCGTTCATTGCTTCTTCAAAACTGTAAACTAGTGTACCGTGTTTTTAAAATTCCACCAAGAACGTAATGATTCATTGCATAGCTAGGAATATCATATTTGTTTGCTGATTTTAATCTAATATCTGAATTTATAGCAATAATTTTTTTGTTTAATGCAATAGCTATTCCTAATTCTACCATAACCCCACTGTCTTCATTAGTTACATCTGCTAAGAATATGTCGCAATTTTCTACTGCGTATGTGTCCCCATTGAAAAATATCTTGAGGTGTAGGTAATGTTTGTTTATCTTCGTTAAAAGGTTGTTCTATTGGATTAAATACTGATAATCTATCTCCGAATCTTTCTCCTAGTAATTTACCTTCTTTTAAACGTTGAGCAATCTCTGCTTCATTAAATAATGCTCCTGCTAAATATAGTTTCATAGACAAATCCTCCTTTGTTGTTATATAAATTATAATATATTTAAGGTCGAATTTTACAACTAATGTTGAAGGAAACTGATAGTGATTATATGTTCTACTAGTTATTTTTAAGCTATTTCTATTATAATAATTATAGTAGTATAGAAAAAAATATGTGAGGATATTATTGATGAAAAGTGTAGTACTTTGTGAAAAACCCTCTGTTGCTCGTGATATTGCGAGGAATTTAGGGGCTAAAAAAATAATAAAAAAATGGATGTTTAGAGGGAGATAAATATGTAGTTACTTGGGCACTAGGACATTTAATTACTCTTCAAAACTCCAGATAAATATAAAGAATTTAATAACGTGAATTTGGAAAGTTTACCGATGATTCCGAAATTTATGAAGACAGAGATTATTAAGAAAAACTTTTAAGCAATACAAAGTTGTAGAAAATGCTCTTAATAGAAAAAGATATTAAGGAAATTATTATTGCTACTGATGCAGGACGTGAAGGGGAGCTTGTTGCTCGTTATATTATCGATAAGGCTAAATGTAATAAAAAAATATAAAAAAAGACTTTGGATTTCTTCTGTAACGGATAAGGCGATTAAAGATGGCTTTAGAAATCTAAAAGACGGGAAAAGAATACCTAGGATTATATCATTCTGGTATAGCACGTGCTAATGCAGACTGGTTAGTTGGTATTAATGCATCAAGAGCATTAACATTGAAATATAATGCATCACTTAACTGTGGTCGTGTTCAAACTCCAACATTGCAGATGGTTTTCGAAAGAGAAGAAAAAATTAAACAGTTTAAACCAAAAGACTATTATACTTTTTGAGGCACAAATCGATGGTGTGAAGTTTAGCTGTGGTAATAGTGAATTTAATTTGGAAAAAGCGGAACAATTCATTAAAAAGAATATTAATAAAGAAATTAAATTTAATGAGGTTCAGAAGAAAGCTAAAACTTCATCAGCCAAACCATTGTACAACTTAACGGATATTCAACAAACAGCAAGTGCTTTATTTGGTATGTCACCGAAACAGACGCTGAATATTGTTCAAAGTCTGTATGAAAGGCATAAGGTATTGACATATCCTAGAACGGATAGTAGATATTTAACAAGTGATATGAAAAAAATACTTTAAGAGATCGTGTTCAGGCTATAGGTGGAGATTTTAAAGAAATTACAGCTAAGTTACTAAGAGAAAAAGACTTAAATGCTAAGAAAATTATTAATAATGCAAAAAGTAAGTGATCACCATGCGATTATACCTACAGAACAAAGACCAAATTATATGTCGATGTCTGAAATGGAGACGAAAAATTTATAATTTAGTAGCGAAAAGATTTTTTTAGAAAAATTTATTACCTGACTATAAATATGAAGAAACAACTTACTCGTTCACTTTGGATAATAAGGTATTTTCTGCAAAAGGATTAAAAGGTAATTCAAGAGGGATATAAAGAATTAAGTAGAGAAGAATTACAGGACAAAAACTATTAACCTTCAAAATAATAATCATAAACTGGAATCATTAGTTTATAATAAAAAAACAAACTACTCCTCCTAGTTATTATACTGAAGGTAGTTTAATATATGCTATGGAAAAATCCATTTGAATTTGTTGATGATGAGAATGAAAGAAAAAAATTCTTAAGGAGACAAATGGTATCGGAACTGTTGCGACTAGAGCGGATATATTAGAGAAACTGTTTACGAATGATTATTTAGTATTGGATAATGGAAGAATTAAAACTACTAATAAGGCTAAAACAGCTTTTTAAATTTAGTTCCGAAAAAAATCTTAAGAGTCCGTCTCTAACAGCGGTATGGGAAAAACAACTTGATAATATTGCTAGAAATAAACTTTCTAAAAGATAAGTTTCTAAATGATGTTAAACAATATACAAAAATCTTGTATCGCAGAAATTAAAGATAGTGAAGATAAGTTCAAGCATGATAACATTAGTGGGAAGAAATGTGAAGAGTGTGATAGCTTTATGTTAGAAGTAGATAAAAAAGGAACTAAAATGCTAAAATGTTCAAATCCAAGTTGCCGTAACCGTAAAGTTATTAGTAGGTTAACAAATCTTCGATGTGATAATTGCCATAAGAAGATGACATTATTCGGTAATGGTGAAAATGCTACATATAGATGTCAATGCGGAAATTCTCTAAAAACAAAAAAAGAAGTCGACAAGAGAATTAAATCTAGTAAAAAAAGATAAGGCAAGTCGTATAGATATGAAAAAAATATGAAACAAGAAAAAAATTAGAGAATAATGCATTAGCAGGACTAGCTGGATTGAAACTAGAATAATAAATTGGAGTGACTCGACAAAATCGTGATTTGATATGTACCAAAAATTCGGGACACATATATATTTAGTTTAGACAAGTGAATATTATCCTGTATTGTACAGAAGTCTTCCATTTTGTCGAGTCATCTCAGCACAGTTTATTAGATATCTAAAAAGCTTTTTATAAAGCGAATTTAGATATCAATAAACTACTGCGTCTATGAGTTCTCATATGAACTTTGTTAGATTTTAGGACTTTTGAATCAGCCCTATATTGTATTAGATTTTTAAATATAATGCTAGATTAAAAACAATCGGTATAAATAAGTTTTTCATTAATTCTAGTGTTTACATCAAGTCTATGCTATAATATATAATGAAAAAAATTTGTCTGAGAGGTAAAAGATGAAATATGTATCAGTGGCTGTAGATGGGCCAGCAGGATCAGGAAAAAGTACAATAACAAAAACTAGTAGCTAAAGAGCTAGGTTATAATTATGTGGATACTGGTGCTATGTATCGTGCATTAACATATAAATTTTTTATCTAATGGTTTAAAAGAATTAGAAGAAAATGATATAAAGAATTTACTTGAGAATGTAGATTTCAGAGTAGAATATGTCAATGGAGTTCAATATGTTTACGTGAATGATGTGGAGGTTAGTGATAAAATACGTACAGCAGAAGTGTCGAAATATACTTCATTATTTGCTAAATCACCTGCAGTACGAGAATTTCTAATTGATACACAAAGAAATTTAGCTGGGACAAACAACATTATTATGGATGGACGTGATATTGCATCTGTTGTCTTACCTAATGCAGATGTAAAAATATTTTTAACTGCTTCTGTTGAAGAAAGAGCAAGACGAAGAATGCTAGACTTCGAACGTCAAGGTATTGAAAAATGTTGATTTTGAAAAAAAGTTAAAGAAGATATAAAAGCACGTGACTGGCAAGATGAAAATAGAGATATTGCTCCTTTAATAAAAGTAGAATCAGCTACGTTAATAGATACGACTACTATGACAATTGAAGAAGTTGTTGCTAGAATGACTGATTTAGTAAAAGTTGTAGAAAAATAGAGGCTAGAAGGAGTGTAGTATGTATAATTTTATTAGAATGTTATTAGCACTTTTTTTATAAAAATATTTTTATAAGGTTACAATTGTTAACAAAGAAAAAAATAGAGAATGCTAAAGGTGTAGTAATTTCTGGGAATCATTTAAGTAATCATGATCCACTACTTTTTTTCCAGCATTTTTTTGACAAGAAGATTCGCTTCATAGCTAAAGAAGAGTTATTTAAAAGTATTTTTTTATTAAACAAGCACTAGAAGCAACTGGAGCAATTCCCATAAAAAGAGGTACATTTGATAGAACCGCAATAAATAATAGTATTAAGTTACTTAGAGAAGGAGAAGTTGTTGGGATTTTTTTCCGGAGGGAACTCGTTCTCATTCAAAAAGACTTAGATCTTGGTCAATCTCACAATGGAGCATCATTTATTGCTACAAGAGCGAAAACAAAGATAATTCCATTTGCAATTATTCCTAATAAGAATTTTTAGAATTTTTTTCTAGTATAAAGATTGTAATTGGTGATGAAATAGATGCTACTACATTAAAAAGAAGAGGGTAAAAGTCATGATGAAATTACTGCTATTTTTAATGGAATGCATCTCAGAATTGATTGAAAAGGAGAAATAAAGTGTACGAAAAAAACGATTAAATTTAAATTAGAAAAGAAATTTTTTTAATCAAGCTGGCTTTTTTAGATAATAAATATGTGTATGAATGGATGAATCTTGCTAAGAAGTATTATTTAAAATGGGTTAGGAATAGATATTGATTCATTAATAAATTATAACTTATATTATGCTGATATTGATGTGAAGTATTCAATTAGATCTAATATAAGATATAATAGTCAAGATATTTTTTTATTAAAAGCATGGATTGAAAAACACAGTGGAATTAAAACAATTTTTTTCTTACGAATTCTATGTAGATGGAGAAGTAGTAATAATTGCTTCGAGTTCACATAATATTCTTGGAACAGATAGTGATCGAGCTATTAGAATTGATCGAAACTTACCGAAGTGGGATCAGATTCTTAAAGATGTAGTAGCTAACGAATATAAAGAGTAATTATTAATAAAATATGAGGAGTTTCTCGTTATATGATTTTTATCATATTGATGAGTTTCTCCTATTTTATTTTTCACAAATAGTGTTTTTAGATTTTTTTATGAATATACTAACAACTTATTATAACCTGTTTGATTGATAAATAATTGATTTTTATTATATACTTTATAGTGGTTCAAAATATGTTTATTTTTTTAAAACATATTTAATTATTGAGAAAAGAAAGGTAGATAGTATGATATATTTAGATAATTGTGCTACGACTAAACCGTATAAAGAAGCTCTAGATGCTTTTGTGGAAGTTAATACGTCTTACTATGGAAATCCAGCTAGTATCAACAAATTTGGAAAAACAACTAATAAGCTTCTTTCAGCTGCAAGAGCTCAAGTGGCAACTATTCTTGGTGTAGGGGAAGATAGTATCTTTTTACTTCATGTGCTACCGAGAGTAATAATATTGCATTATTAGGAAGTGTTGAACACAAGAAAGATTTTGGAAATAGAATTATTGTTTCTAAGATTGAGCATCCTTCAGTTTTAGAAACATTTAGAGAATTAGAAAGACGTGGTTTTATTTTAGACTATGTTAATGTTGATGAGAATGGTATTATAGATTTAAATCATTTAAAAACATTATTAACTAAAAGGAAACTATATTATTAAGTGTGATGCAAGTTAATAATGTATTCGGGGCAATTCAACCTATCAATGAAATTTCAGAGATACTAAAAAGATTATCCAAAAGTTCATTTTCATGTTGATGGTGTTCAAGGAGTATTAAAAAAATAGTATTGACCTTTCAAAAGTTGATAGTTATTCTATTTCTGCACATAAATTTCATGGATTAAAAGGTATAGGAGTGTTGTATTTAAGATCTCAGACGAACAGTTCATAATATTACTTTTTGGTGGTGGACACGAGGATGGATTACGTAGTGGAACAGTAAATGTTGCAGCTGCGGTAAGTTTAGCAAAATCATTAAGATTATCGCAAGAAAAAAAGTTGAAGAGATAAAAAGTTAATCACAAGGAATATAAAAAAACTTATTGTTGATGAATTCTCTAAATATAAGCATATAGTAATTAATTCACCATTGAGTGAAAAATTTTGTGGATTCTATTGTTAATATTAGCTTACCAAAAATTAAGGGTGAGGTAATTGTTAATGCCTTGAATGATAGAGGTATTATGGTTTCTACAACTAGTGCTTGTTCTTCAAAAAAACATTCCATCTTAATGAGGCGTTGTATGCAAGGGGATTATCTAAGGAAAAATATAGAAGGTAGTATTCGAGTTAGTTTTCTCATATGAAACTACAAGAAAAAGAAGTTGAAAACGTTTATTGAAGTATTAATAGATGAGTACAATAAAAAAATTTAAAGAGGTAATTGAAAGTGGAATTTAGTCATATTATAGTAAGATACGGAGAACTTACTCTAAAATCTGGGAATAGAAATGAATTTCTAAAAAAACTTACAAAAAAATATTAGATATAATTTACAAGGGTTAACAGGTTTTCATGTTCAAACAAAAAGAGATAGAATGTATATACATTTGGATCACAATGAAGATGTTCATGAAATTATGGAAAGATTAAAAAGAGTACCCGGTATTCATAATTTTTTTCGCCGGTTTTTAAGAGCTGGGCTAGATGTGGAAGAAGCTAAAAAAAGTAATTGATAAATTATTAGAAACTAAGTTAGATAAAGAATATAAATTTAAAAATTCAAACTAAACGACCTAATAAAAAAACTTTCCACACAATACTAATGAATTAAATAATGTATTTGGAAGTCATGTGTTGGTTAACTATAAAAAAACTTAAAAAGTTAATGTTAAACAACCTGATTTTGTTATCAATGTTGAGGTGCGTAGTGAAGGGATATTCATCTTTACTGACTTTATAAAAGGTGTTGGAGGATTCCCAGTTAATACATCTTCAAAAGCACTGTTATTGTTATCTGGAGGAATAGATTCACCAGTAGCAGCTCATACGTTACAAGTTAAAGGTGTAGAAGTAGAGATGATTCATTTTCCAATCACCACCGTTTACTTCTACAGAAGCATTACAAAAAAATATTTGATTTAACAACTAAGTTAAGTGAAGTAGTTGGTAAAATTAAGTTACACGTTGTAAACTTTACTAAATTACAAACAGAAATAGTTAAACGTGTTCCTTCAAATTATACAATGACTTCAACTAGAAGATTTATGTTGCGTATAGCTGAAGAAGTAGCGAAAAAAAGAAGGATGTTTAGCTATAGCTACAGGAGAGTCATTAGGGCAAGTAGCCTCACAAACTTTAGAGTCAATGAATTGCATTAATGAAGTAACTAACTTACCGATATTAAGACCGCTATTGACAATGGATAAGGTGGATATTATTAAAATTGCCCAAGAGATTGAAACGTTAGAAATTTCTAATCTTCCTTTTGAAGATTGTTGTACAATTTTTTCACACCAAAAGCACCAAAAAAACAAAACCAAGATTAGATAAAATCAAAGCATATGAAGCTCGTGATGATTACTCAGATTTAATAGCTGAGACATTGGCTAGTGTACAAACATATTTATTTGATAAAAAAATGGGCGAGTTGTTACTCAAGATATGAGAGAACAAGAAGTTAAAAAAAGAAGAAAAAGAAGATTTTTCAAATTTATTATAAAATAGAAAGTGAGATAATTAATGGAAAAAAAGTAATAGTAATCGGAGCAGGACTAGCAGGAAGTGAAGCTGCTCGGCAACTTGCAAAACGAGGAGTAAAGGTTGATCTTTATGAGATGAGACCTAAGAAAAATGACACCAGCTCATAAAACACAAAACTTTGGAGAGTTAGTTTGTTCTAACTCATTAAGAGCTAACAATATAACTAACGCTGTTGGATTATTAAAAGAAGAAATGAGAATGTTAGATTCAATCATTATTAAGTGCGCTGATGCAACACAAGTTCCAGCTGGTGGGGCATTGGCGGTTGATAGGATAAATTCTCAGAAATGATTACAGAAACTATTAAAAACCATCCAAATATTAATGTTATAGGTGAAGAATTACCACAGATTCCTAAAGGTGATGTACCTGTAATAGTAGCCACAGGACCACTTACATCAGATGCATTAAGTCAAGATATTAGAAACTATACTAAAACAAGATGGGTTATATTTTTATGATGCAGCAGCACCAATCATTGAAAAAGATTCTATCGATATGGAAAAAAAGTTTATCTAAAATCAAGATATGATAAAGGTGAAGCTGCATACTTAAATTGTCCAATGACAAAAGAAGAGTTTACAAATTTCTATAATGAATTAATAACAGCTGAAGCTGCCCCATTAAAAGAATTTGAAAAAGAAATTTATTTTTGAAGGTTGTATGCCTTTCGAAGAAATGGCAAAACGAGGAGAAAAAAACTCTATTATTTGGACCTATGAAACCTGTTGGATTAGAAGATCCAAAAAAACTGATAAACGTCCATATGCTGTTGTTCAATTGCGTCAAGATAATAGTGAAGGAACGCTATACAATATTGTTGGATTTCAAACACATCTTAAATGGGGTGAACAAAAGAGAATTATTAATATGATTCCTGGACTTGAAAATGCTAATATAGTACGTTATGGAGTAATGCACAGAAATACTTACTTAAATTCACCACAATTATTAGAAAAAAACATATAGATTAAAAAGAAGAAAACAATATCTATTTTTGCAGGTCAAAATGACTGGTGTAGAAGGTTATGTAGAAAGTGCAGCTTCAGGTATTGTGGCAGCATTAAATGCCTTATACAATACTGAAAAACAAAGAAATAGTGTTTCCTACAGAGACTATGATAGGTGCTATGGCAAACTATATCGTAGATAATACAAGCAAAAACTTCCAACCTATGAATGCGAACTTTGGTATCATCAAACCACTTCCTGAAAGAATCAAAGATAAAAAAAGGAAAAAAATATGAAAGATATGCTAAAAGATCGCTTGAATTGTTAGAAAATTTCAAAATTGATTAAATTAATTTTTTAAAAAGTCTTACAATTTTTAAAAATAAATGGTATAATAATCAGGGAAGTATTTTTGTAAGGAGAAAATTAATGGCAAGTTTATTACAAAAAAACAAGAAAAATAAGTACAATTTTACAAGAAGGACGTCACGATAACGTAGACTTTGAAGCTATGGCAATGCGACTTAGTCCAATTTTTAGATTCAGTAGTATATATTCTTGATACTGAAGGAAATATTCTTGGTTATGATTCGATTGTTGATTATTCAAATGAACGTATGGAAAAAAATAATTCAAGATAGAAGAGTTCCAAAAAGCATATTTAGATGCGACACTAAAAGTTTATGCCACAAAAGTTAATATTCCTTTCCAAGATCCATTATCAATTTTCCCTGAAGAAGAACAAGAACGTTTTGAAGGTAACAGTTATACTGTAATTCTTCCTATTAGGGGAGGGGGAGAACGTTTAGGAACACTTGTTATTGGAAGGATGGATAGTGATTTTAAAGATGATGATTTAGTCTTAGCTGAGTATGCTTCTACAGTAGTAGGAATAGAAATCTTACATGAAAAACAAGATAAAGAGAAAAACTTAGCCCGTGATAAAGATATGGTTAATATGGCTCTAAACTCATTATCATTCTCTGAAAAAGAAGCTATAGAACATATCTTTAGAGAATTAGATGGAACAGAAGGACTATTAATTGCTAGTAAGATTGCTGATAGAGTAGGAATTACAAGATCAGTGATTGTTAATGCTTTAAGAAAATTAGAAAGTGCTGGAATTATTGAATCTAAATCATTAGGTATGAAAGGTACATATATTAAAGTGCTGAAAGAATATTTCTTAGAATTAATGTTTTTCTAATGAATTTTAATATGTAAAATTGTAAAAAGAAAGGTTGTTAATTATACAGCCTTTCTTTTTTTATTAATATTTAAAACTCTTCTTGATTTAATCTGTTGATGAATTTCTCGTTATTTATAATTACTCTAGTGTGAGATGCATCTGCGATTTTTTTCTCCCCTTCGAAAGCTTCTAGATTAAAAAAATAATAATTTTATCTTTAATAGTTTCTGTAATTTCACCTAAAATTGTAATTTCTTTATTAACAAGGCTAGGAGCAAGATGATTGATATTTATGTTGCTCCCAACACTTCCTAAATCTTTTGTTAAGAAAGAATTTAAGAATGTTTTAGCTGCATTTTTCCATGAATGCTACGAGGCTAGGAGTAGCCAATACATCTAAGTCGCCGCTTCCCATATATTTTTGCTGTATTATACTCAGATACTACATAATTTTTGTTTGAATTGTTTATTAATCTCTATTTTCATAATGTTATCCTCTCTTATTTATTCATAAAATGTTACTTCGTAATCAATGAATTCTTTATTTTTTTATAATTAAACTTAGCAGAAAAAGAATGGTTTCTCTTTTACTAACCAATCAAGGAAGATATAGTCACCTTCCCAAGTATTGATATTTTTGAATTTCAGATTTTTTTAACCCAAACAAGATCTCCTTCATCACAATCTTTAGTAAGGGTTCCTGTATAGTTTTTGAGCTGTAAAGACGTAAGTATACCAGTCTTTTTTTCCCCATCGAAGTTAGGAAAAAGTAATAATTCCCCTTAACTTAGGATTAATAATATCTAAATTTGTTTCTTCTTTTTACTCTCTAATAACACAATCTTTCAGGACTTTCTCCAACTTCGAATTTACCTCCGACACTTATTGTTAATCCTTCATGAATATCGTTTTTCTTTCTTTGTTCTTTTTTTAACATTAAAAACTATCCCCATTGTCAACATAACACATGGTAGCAAGTACATTGTTCATATAATCATCTCCTATATTTAAAGAAAAAAAGTAGGAAAGAGGACATACCTCAATACCTACTTTCTTTTTGTAAAAAAATTTTTATTAAATAATTAACCTTATTAACGCTTCTTATCAAAGCCTACAGCGTCTAATAATGCAACAAACACTGTAAACATTACAGAAAGTATTGCACAGTCACGAAGTGTATTAACTTCACCATTGCTACCTAGAATAGATGATACGATAAATATTACAATGAATGCAAATATAAATGACCAAATTAGTGAAATAATATATTTCATCGTTATCACTCCTTAATTTTTACTTACACTAAATATTATACAACTAATATTAAAAATCTAGCAACATTTTTTTATTGATAATTTGTATATCGATTTCATAGAAATTTCTATGTGAAATATAACTTAAGTAATAAATGGGGATTGAAAACAATGACCAATTTTTCATTAACCTTCTAGAAATATATTAAAAAGTATGATATAATAAAATAATAAGGCTGTGGAGGTAATTTATGTATCAAAAAAATTATATATAGACAAGAATTTAGAAGTTCAAATTACAGATGAGTTAAAGCAGGTGTTTTTTTGATTACTCTATGCCTTTTTGAATATATTAAAGATTCAAATATTCTGGAGTCTAATGCTCTGTTTTTTTAACTGATAATAAAAAAATAATCTAAGTGATACACTAATTAATGTATTCTTATTGAAAGAAGACTATGATTTTTTTAGATGTTAAGAATGCTATATTTATTAAAAAAATATTGAAGACATAGTACGAGTATTTAAAGATGATGTTTGGAAAAAAATGGGCACAAGAACTCCAATTTCTGTCACAATGCAGTTTAGCCTATAGTAAAGATAAATTTGATAGAGAACGCTCAGAAAGAATTAGAGAAATTGCGTGTGAGATGTTAGCATTTAAATATGATATTCCAATTGAGAAAATTAAAATAGATTTTGCAGGTGAACTAGGTTATCAAACTCCTAAAGTAGAAACTAGAGCTGCTGTCATTAAAGATAATAAAATATTATTGGTAAAAAGAGCAGTTTGATGGTAAATGGGCCCTTCCTGGTGGATATCAGGATGTAAATAAAAGTATTCGAGAAAATGTTATAAAAGAAGCAAGTGAAGAAGCAGGAGCCGTGGTTAATCCTCTTAAAGTTGTTGCTGTGCTTGATTATAATAGACACCACCATGTTAATTTTCCTTTTGGTATGGTGAAAATATTTGTTCTTTGTGAATATGTGAGTCATAGTTTTGCAGAAAATACTGAAACACTAGGAGCGGAGTTTTACTCGCTTGATGAACTTCCAGACTTATCTATTACAAGGACAACAAAAAAACAGTTAGAAATGTGTTTTGATTGCTATAATAATGTTGATAACTGGAATACAATATTTGATTAATTTTTCTTTAAGGAGTTGATTTTAAAAAGTATGAATTTACGAGAAACATTGATGAATAGGAATCTGCCTGTCCATGAACAATTGATATTTTGTTTATTACTTACAGCTGTAGGTGGATTTTTTGATGCGTATACTTTTTGTTAATTGTGACGGTATTTTTGCAAAATGCACAAACTGGAAATTTAATTTTTGTTGGAATAGATTTAATTGAAGGTAATTTTTCAGAAGTGCTACATTATTCGATACCTATATTATCCTTTGTTATAGGCGTATTGGTAAGTAAATTTATTGAAACAAAGTATAAAGAGTTATCTATTTTTAAACATATTTATATGTTGCTTTTTAACACAAATAGCAGCTTTTAATTATTATTTCAATTAAACATGAATATTTTTGGAGTAGATATAAGGCCGATAGTTATTTCGTTTATATGTGCTATTCAGTTTGATGGATTTAGAAAAGTTAATAACTTAGTTTTTTTGCAAGTGTTTTTTTGCACTGGTAACTTAAGATCAATGAGTGAGCATTTATATAAATATTTTGTTTTGAAGAAGAAAGAAAGTAAAATTCCTTTTCTTATTTATTTGAGTGTAATAACTGTCTTTCTTTCAGGTGTAATATTAGGGGCTGCAATGTCAAAATATTTGTTACATAAAGCAATAATTGTTCCGGTTTTTTTATTATTTCTATAAATCTAATATTTTGTAACTGTAATTAATAATAAATTCGGAAAAAAAGAGAATATAAAATAATTTAATTCCGTGATGATTTTAAAGTAATATAATCAGTATTTTTTTTATCATCTTGGAATTTTTATATTTAAATGATAAATTGTTATAAATGCATTTACATAAAGTTTTTATAGATGTTATAATCAATATAGAAATAAAAAAATTAGGGTAGTTTTTAATACTAAGGGGGTATTTATATGAGTGAAAACAGTATTAAACAATTTTAATGAGTATTTGATAAATAGAAAAGAGTTTTTCAACCAATACTATCAATTCATACGATAGGGATTTAAAAAAATCTTTTTATATTTAGCTGAAAAAGGATATTCTACTGAAGATTATTCTTGGTTAAATGAAGAATTTATTTCTAGATATATAGATTATCTGAGAGAAAAAGAATACTCTTCTGCAACATTATCAAGAACGATATCTACTGTTCACATTTTTTTGTGGAGTATTTATGGATTGAAAAAAATTATTCCAAATAGGGTTAATATTGATATTCACATCGATAAGGAAGAACATCAAGAACTTGTAATTTTTTACAAGACAAGAAATTTCTAAGATTTTTAGATGTGAAAAACAAAAAAATTTAATTGGTTTTAGAGATAAAGCTATTTTTCGAGTTATCATATTCTATTGGTATTAAACCAACAGAATGTATAAACTTAGAATTTAAAGATGTTAATACTACTATTGGATTTTTAAAAATATAGAAAAAAAGAAGGATTTCGTACAGTTGCACTTAATAGAGAATCAGTGGAAGCAATAGAGAATTATATTGTTGAATTGAAGAAAGAATATCCTGATATTAAAGAAGACAGTAAATTATTCTTGAACCAAGATGGTGAAGGAATTAGTCGTCAAGGTTTTCTGGAAAAATATTTAAAAAAACGCCAACAAGATTTAGGATTAACAAAAGAGTTGAATACTATGAATTTTTAGAAATTCTTTAGCTATTCATTTGCTAGAAGATAAGGTTCCAGCTGAAGAAGTACAAGAATTGTTAGGTTTGAAAAATATTCATAGTTTGAAGTTATATTTCTCTAGTTTAGAGGGAAATAAATCGAAAAGAATGATTAGTAATCATCCAAGAAAAGACGATTAAAAAAAGGATAAGATAAATGTATAATGTTAACTTAGAGGTTTTTCAAGGGCCACTTGATTTACTTTTTGCACTTAATAGAAAAAGATGGAGATTGATATTTATAATATTCCTATAGCACAGCTAACAGAGAGCTATTTAGAATATATAAATAATAATGATGACTTTTTCATTAGAAAATGCAGAAGAATATATTGTTATGGCTGCAACTTTGCTCCATATTAAAAAGTAAGAATTTACTTCCTAAGTTTGAAAATGAAGCCATTGAAGATGAAGAGGATTTAGTTCAACAGCTCCTTGATTATAAAAAAACTATAAGGAACTAAGTGAAAAATTAGATAATCTTCAACGAATGAGAGCACAATTTTTTTAGATAAGGAAAGTATTAATATAGATGTTGAAGCTAGTATTGAAACGTTGAGAGTGCCATCTTCTAAGTTGCTAAGGGCTATGGAGAATATTCTTAGATCTTTTGATGATAAAGAAAATGAAATTTCATTGGTCAGCTATCGTAGAGAAGTATCATTTGAAGAGGTAAAAGAAGAGCTTGTTAATAAATTTAAAAAAATAAAATAAAAATGAATTTCTTTTGATCTTGTTAAGACCTATTCTCAAAAAAATGAAATTGTTTTTGATGTTTATAGGTGTTTTTAGCTATGATAAAGGATCAAGAATTACAATGTGTTGACAAAGATGGTGAAATCATTTTAGAATATAAATCAAAGGAAGATTAACATGTTATTAGAAGAAACTAAGAAAATAATAGAGGCTTTACTTTTTCATGAAAGGAGAAGAAGGGCTAAATATTGAATACTTTTCTACTTTCATGGAAGTAGAAATGCATGAAGCTGAAAAATATGTTGAATGTATTTTTGTGAAGATTATAATAAGATTAATAATTCATTGATTATTAAAAAAATTCGGAACAACATACAAAAATGCTTTTTGAGAGATGAAATGGCTGAAATAATAAAAAAAAGCTGTTATCTCAAAAAAATCTTGTTAAATTATCTAAAGCATCTTTAGAAACTTTAGCAATTATAGCTTATAATCAACCAATTACAAAAGTTCAAATTGATAAAAATAAGGGGTGTAAGTAGTGATTCTATATTACACTCTCTTGTTAGTAAAGAACTTATAATATCTAACAAAAACGTTAGATACGATTGGGAAAACCTAAATTATATGAAACAACAGATATTTTTTTAGATGTTTTTGGATTAGAAAGTTTAGAACAATTACCAACATCGGAAATTGTTAGTAATGAAGAAATTAATAAATTTTTACAAAATTAGGAGGACGATATGGCAGAAAGACTGCAAAAAAATTAATAGCTGCATCAGGATACACATCAAGAAGAAAGGCAGAACAATTAATTCTTGATGGGAAAGTAAGTGTTAATGGCCAAGTTGTAAAAGAACTTGGTGTCAAGGCTGAACCTAGTGATATTATCATAGTAGAGGGTGTTCGTTTATTAAAAAGAAAATAAGAGATACTATTTATTCTATAAACCTGAAAAGGTTATTACGTCAATGTCTGATGAGAAAGATAGAACTTGTGTGAAAGACTTCTTTGAAAATGTTAGCGAACGTGTTGTACCTGTTGGTAGATTAGACTATGATACTTCAGGGCACTTATTATGTCTAATGATGGTGAGTTTATTAATTTAATAACGCACCCTAAGCATAAAAATTAAAAAAACATATGTTGCTAAAATAAATGGAAAAACTAGAAGAAAATCACCTTAGAATTCTTCGTAATGGTGTGAGAATAGATAATTATAAAACTGCAAAAAGCAGAAGTGAACATAGTTAAAAAAATAAAAAAATAAGAGTGGTAATACTTTAGTTAGATTAACTATCCACGAAGGGAAAAACAGACAGGTAAGAAGAATGTTTGAAGCTTTTAGGCTATGAAGTAATGAAATTAAAACGTGAATCGATTGAAGATTTAACGTTAGAAGGATTAAAAAAAGGTGAGTATAGAACTCTTACTATTCATGAGGTAAAAAAAGACTTATTAATAAAGCCAAAAATGGTGAAAAGTAAAAATTAGGAAGTGATGTATTGTGGCAGAGAGAGTATTGATTGTAGATGATGAAGAAAGAATAAGAAAATTATTAGTAATGTATCTTGAAAAAGAGGGTTATATTGTAGATGAAGCTAGTAATGGGAATGATGGTTTAGAACGATTGAAGTATATGGATTATTCTTGTGTCTTATTAGATGTGCAATTACCTATGTTAAATGGTAAAATCTATTTTATCTGAACTTAGAAAAACAAAGGCTACTCCTGTAATTATTATGTCTGCTCAGGCAGATGAACAAAGTAGGGTAGAAGGTTTTGAATTAGGTGCAGATGATTATGTTATTAAAGCCTTTTTAGTCCTAGAGAACTTATGTTAAGAATTAATGCCATTCTTCAACGTACAAAACGAAGTGTATTTTATACTCCGGAACTTTACACAAAAAGACGTATTAGTTTTTTTCCAGGGATTAATAATTGATGTTAATTCACATAAAGTAATTGTCGAAGATAGTGAAGTTTTATTAACACCTAAAAGAATTCGATTTATTATTATTTTTTTAGCAAAAATCACCTGATAAGGCTTTTTAAAACGAAATGAAATTCTTAGAGCTGTATGGGATTATGATTTTTTTATTCGGACTTAAGAACTGTAGATACACATATTAAGCGTGTAAGGAAGAAATTTGATAAGATTTCTCCAAAAGTTGCTCAAATGATTGTTACTGTTTGGGGTATAGGATATAAATTTGATACATCACAAAATAGTCTGTAAAAAGGAGAAAATATGCTAGGATTTTTATAGAAATTTAGCAAAATTAACGAGAACTGCTAGTAAGATTGTAGGTAAAAAAAGGAACGGATTTACTGGGGAAAAGTATTAAGAAAGGTTAATGATAATGTATTAACTACATTAGCTAGTGATTTTGATGAAATAGTTTTTTGTAACAGGAACAAATGGAAAAACAACTACATCGAATCTTATTGGACATACATTAAGATGTGCTGGTAAGAATTTCATTAATAATTTTGAAGGTGCGAATATGTTGGATGGAATTATTTCAACTTTTGCTATTCAAGCTAATAATAATACTAAGTTAGCTGTAATTGAAATCGATGAAGGTTCGATTAGAAGGGTAATGCAATATATTACGCCAACTAAATTTGTAATTAATAATTTTTTTAGAGATCAAATTGATAGATTTGGTGAGATTGACACTTTAATTGCAACAATTGGTGAGCAATTAGAAGGAAAAAAATATACAACTTATTTTAAATAGTGATGATCCTTTTGTTACAAGACTTTCAAAATATGGTGAGGATAATATATATTTTGGTATTGCTAAAGATGCTTATCAATTTTTCTGATTTTGGTATATCAGAATCTAAATTCTGTCCTAATTGTGGAATGGAATTAATTTATGATCATGTACACTATAGTCAACTAGGTTTTTTTATCATTGTTCTAAATGTGATTTTTAAACACCAAGATGTAAAATATGAAGTGACGAATGCTACAGTAGAACCATTTATCAACATGACTATTAATAATAATGCTTCAATAGCTACAAAATTAGCTGGAGATTACAATATTTATAATTTACTAGCAGCTTATTCACTACTAAAAGAGCTTGGAGTCGAAGATGAGAAGATAAAATATGGTCTTGAAACATATACTGCAACTAATGGTCGTATGCAAAGTATTAGTTTATCTAATGGTGCAACAGTATTACTAAATTTAGCAAAAATCCAGCAGGTTTAAATGCTTCTTTAGCTATTGCTAATGTAATAAAAAGAAGAAATCAACTATCTATTAGTATTAAATGATAATGGTGCTGATGGTATTGATATATCATGGATTTGGGATACTGATTTTGATATATTAAATGGACAGAAGATAAAAAAATATAGTGTGCTCTGGTAAACGAGCGAAAGAATTAGCTTTAAGATTGAAATATACTGGAATAGGAGCAAATATTGTTGTTTTTAGAGAGTATACCAGAAGCTGTTGACAAACTAAAAAGTTATAATGAGAAGTATGCGATAGCTATTCCGAATTATACGGCTTTAGTAGAAACTCAAAAGAGAATTGGAGAAATAATTCTATGGATTTAAAATTATATCATTTTATGCCTGATAAATTGAATTTATATGGTGATATCGGAAATGTTATTGCACTAAAAAAACGTTGCGAATGGCGAGGAATTAATCTTGAAATTGAGAATATTACTTCAACTGATGGTGTGAAACTTACTGATTGTGATATGTTTTTTTCATCGGTGGTGGATCTGATAGAGAACAATGCATAGCAACTGAACAATTTAGTAAAATTAAACATGAATTTAAATCAGCTATTGAAGATGGTATTCCAGCACTTACAATCTGTGGTGGTTATCAATTTTTTTAGGAGAATATTATAAAACTGTTGATGGTGATAAATTACCCGGTTTAAATATATTAGATTTTTTTATACAGAATCAAAAAGATGCACCACGTTTGATTGGTAATATACTAGTTGAATCTGAAAAAAATTTGGTAATATCGTAGGTTTTGAAAAATCATGGTGGAAGAACATATCATAATTATGAAACATTAGGAAATGTAGTAGTAGGATATGGAAATAACGATGAAGATAAAAAAAGAGGGTATTCTGTACAACAATCTTATTGGTACGTATTTACACGGACCAATTTTACCTAAGAATCCTAATGTAACAGATTATCTGATTAAAGCAGCACTAGACAATAAATACGGAACATATGATTTTATTGAATTAAATAATGATATCGAATTAAATGCCAATAAGCATATGGTTGAATTATTAAAGAAATCAATTAAGTAAAGTTTAACGATTAAAAAAATAGAAGAAAACGACTTTAAAAAGTATGATTGTTACCAATCAAATTTTTTTAAGTCGTATTTTTGTATTAAATTTGCTTAATACATTCTTTAAATTTATTTATAAGTTCTGGAATTAATTCTTTATCTAAACATGAGAATGCGATTCTTATATGATCATCATTCATAGAGTATACGCCATATTTATATTCATTTAAGAATTTAAGTCTAAAATTCATGAGCATTAATGTTTGATGGTAATTTTATAGTAAAGAAGTAACCCTGAATTAAACGGAAGAACTGTAACTAGTGAATTTAAATTTTCTTTTGATATAGCTTGTTTTTAATTCGTCATATCTTTCTTCAATTATTTTATCATTGATTGCTTTTTTTCTTCTAATGATTGTTTATTCTCTAACAATCTCACAGCAATTTGTTGTGATAGGTTAGAAGGTGATGATGTAGTACTTCTCAAATAACCTTGTGTCTTTTCTAATAGAATTTTTTTCTTAATTCATCATTTTTAGTATAGTATGTAATAAAACCCTACACGAAGTCCCCAACTGTAAAAATTCTTTTAGTGATTCCATCTAATTTTACTATTAAACAGTTTTCATTTTCTGCTAATTTATGTGTAGCGCTTAATGTTGGAGTTTTGTGATTTTCTTCAAAGAATAGGCCAAAAATAAGCATCATCAGAAACGATGATAATTTGTTTATTTGTATTTTCTTTTGCGAAGATATTTATAACTTCAACTAATGAATCTAATTCAACATCAGATGGTGTATATCCAGTTGGATTATTTGGGAAGTTTAATATTAATGAAATTTTGTCTTCTTTTATACTATATAGAGTTTGTTTGAAATTTTTGATACTGAATTCGTTGTTTTCATCAAATTGGTTGTATTTATATATTGTATTACCAAGTTTGATTGTATAAATCTGTGCATAGTTTTGCCAAAATAGATTTGGTAAAAGAAGTGCATCCCTTTTTGGCTAAATAGATTTGCTGCTATATCAATCCCCTGAGTAATTCCCTGTTGTAACCATAGGTAAAGATAAAAAGTCTTTATTAATACTGGGATTATCAGCTAAGATTTTTTTCTTTCCATAATTCTCTCATTTTTGGGTAATCCCCGTGTAGGAGAATAAGGTAGATATTCTGAATTGTTTAATTCTGTTAATACTTTATTAATCGATGGTAATGACATTGCTTTTTTGTTGATTGTTGCAATACCAATTGTAGCGTTAATTGCACCTGTAACTGCCGCTGTTTCTTTTGATTGAATTAATACGTCTTGAGGTAAAATTATGTTTTCACCTAGTTTTTGAAAAATGACATAGTATTCCTCCTATTTTTCTATATAGAATTATTATACCACTAATATTCAATTACTAAAAGAAGGAAATACAAATAAGAAATTGAATAACATGTAAAATTTTTAAGAATTGATTAGAAATATATAAAATAACGGTATTTTCTAATTTGAAAATGTTAAGAATTATATTACAAATGTTTTAATATTAATTATTTTGTAATAGTCTTTGCTAGAAATAAAATATAATGTATGGTATAATAATGTGTATCTTTTTGGGCTTTATATCGATTAGATAATAAAAAGATAATAAGATATAAGATAAAGTTCAATAATGTGAGGTGTAATTATGGTTAAAAAAATAAAGAAGAAGTTAGATGTTCTTTTTGTGGAAAAAAATACAAACGAAGTTTTTTTAAAATGATAGCAGGTAATGACGTATTTATTTGTGATGAATGCGTTGATTTATGTTCAGATATAATTGAAGAAGAAATAGAATTTAGAAATGCTAATAATAAACCTGCATTTAAATTATTAGAGCCTCAAAAAAATCATGGAACACTTAAATGATTATGTAATAAGTCAGGATAAGGCGAAAAAAATCTGTTGCAGTTGCAGTTTATAATCATTATAAGAGAATTACAGCAGCTGAGAATCATGATATAGAATTACAAAAAAAGTAATATAGCATTAATTGGTAGTACTGGATCAGGGAAAACATTAATAGCACAAACATTAGCTAAAAATGCTTGATGTGCCTTTTGCTATTTCTGATGCTACTACACTTACAGAAGCAGGTTATGTAGGAGAAGATGTTGAAAATATCTTACTTAGACTTATTCAAAGTGCGAACTATGATATTGAAAGAGCTGAACAAGGTATTATTTATATCGATGAAATTGATAAAATCGCTAAAAAAGGTGAAAATGTATCAATAACTCGTGATGTTTCAGGTGAAGGAGTACAACAAGCACTTCTAAAAATTTTAGAGGGAACTGTAGCTAGTGTACCACCTCAAGGTGGTAGAAAACATCCCGGAGAAGAAATGATAAAAATTAATACAAAAAAATATTCTGTTTATTATTGGTGGAGCATTTTTCAGGTATAGAGGAAATTATTAAGCGTCGTCTTGGTGAAAAAGTTATAGGTTTTTTTCTAAGAGTGATGAATTGAAAGATGATGAAGATGTTATTTCTAAAGTTAAGCATGAAGATTTGGTAAAATTTGGTATGATTCCAGAATTTATTGGACGTATTCCAGTTGTTTGTTATTTAGAAGAATTAGATGAAAAAGACTTAGTAAGAGTACTAACTGAACCTAAAAACTCTGTTATTAAACAATATGAATACTTATTTGAACTTGATGGAGTTAAATTGATTTTTTTGAACAAGAAGCACTTGAGGAAATTGCAAAAAGAATCAATTAAGAGAAAAACAGGAGCACGTGGTTTAAGATCTATAATCGAAGAGTTATTATTAGGTGTAATGTTTGAAATTCCGAGTAAAAAGGTATTAAAACATGTACAGTGACACGTGATAATGTTATTAATAAAACAAAACCGATTTTTAAAATAATCAGGTTAGAGAGGAGTTCGTTTTGACAAAATATTATTTATTAGAGAATAGAGATTTATTCTTTCCGTCTAATACTTATACAATAGATGTAACGGACAAAAAAATTTTTTTAAAAACGATAAAAACTGTAAAAAAGATAAAAATACCAGTTTTTGTAACTTATAAGAGAAAACCGATTGATAGTTATGATGATTCATTTTCTGAAGACGATGTATTCGATAGTAATGGTTTTAATGTCTTCTTTGGAACATATGGACAACTAACTATAGATAAGAAGAATAAAAAGTATGAATATCAATGTTATGGAATAGCGGAAGTTAAAAAGTGGTGTTTACAATAATAATCATGTTGAGCATCTAGATATAAACATAAGAGAAGTTGTTGATAATGGATTTGACAAAACAGGGTTATTAAACAGTATAAGAAATAACTTTTTAAATTATCTAAAAAAAGAGAAAATTTTGATATAGATTACTATAAAACTGATGATTTAGAGAAGTTTATAAATAAAAAAATATTAAGTTTTTTTCCCAATCGATAAAATGCTAAAACAACGAGTATTATTCTTGTTAGATTTAGAGAAAAAAAGCTATCTTCTTAAATAGAAGTTTAGAAGCTATTTTTAGTTGGTAATAGCTTTAAGCGAGAGATTGATGAGAAAGTCCGAGCTAATATTGATAGTCAGCAAAAGGAATACTTTTTACGTGAACAGATGAAAGTTGTTCAAGATGAGTTAAAACAAATAGCACCAGAAGATGATGACATTGAGAAAATTCGGCAAGCTATTAATGAGATTGAATTATCGGAAGAAGACAAGGTTGTCTTATTAAAAAGAAGTAGATCGATTAGAAAAAAACACCGGTAATGAGTCCTGAACATTCGATTATTAGAACATACTTAGATACTGTTGTGGCTTTTACCATGGAATACATTAACAGCAGATGAAATTGATATAAAAAAATGCGGAAAAAAATTCTTAATGAAGATCACTATGGTTTAGAAAAAAATTAAAGAAAGAATCTTAGAGTTTTTTTAGCTGTCAAAAAAATTAAGAAATGATATGCAATCTCCGATTTTATGTCTATCAGGACCTCCGAGTGTTGGTAAGAGTTCATTAGCTAAATCAATAGCTTCTTCGATGGGGAGAAGTTTTGTTCGTATTTCTTTAGGAGGAGTACATGACGAAGCTGAAATTCGTGGGCATAGAAGAACTTATCTTGGTGCTTTTACCCGTAAGATTATTCAATCATTGAAAAAAATTAAGACTAAAAACCCAGTGATATTATTAGATGAAATAGATAAAATGGCATCAGACATAAAAAGGTGATCCTGCCGCAGCGATGTTAGAGGTAATAGATCCAGCTCAAAAATAATGAATTTGTAGATCATTACTTAGATATTCCTTTTGATTTATCGAAAGTATTATTTATAGCTACTGCTAATAATTTAAGTTTAATTCCGGCGCCATTAAGAGATAGAATGGAAGTTATTGAGCTTGAATCATATACAATTAAAGAAAAAGAAAATATTGCTGCGAAATACTTAATACCTCGTCAAATAAAAAGAAAATGGACTTAAAAAAAGGGCCAAATAACATTTAGTAAACAAGCAATTAATAAAATTATAAATGGATATACTTATGAGGCGGGTGTAAGGAATTTAGAGAGAGTTTTTGGTTCTATTTTGTAGAAAAGCGGCGCTAAAAAGTTCTTCAAGGTGAAGAAAAAAATCAAAGTTGGTGTTGCTAATCTTGAAGATTTTTGCTGGACCAGAAAAATATAGTTCGAAAGATAAAAAAATGTTAAACCTGAGATTGGATTAGTTAACGGTCTTGCCTACACTGTTGTAGGAGGAGATACTTTTAGAAATTGAAACAAGTGTATCAAAAGGTAATGGTAAGATTATTCTTACAGGTAAACTAGGGGATGTAATGAAAGAATCTGCACAAATGGCAATTTCTTATTTATCGTTCTAATGCTGAGAAGTTAAATATAGAAGACATTAACTTCTCTGAAATAGATATACATTTACATGTTCCTGAAGGAGCAGTTCCAAAAGATGGTCCATCTGCCGGAATAACAATTACTACTTCAGTATATTCTGCTTTAACTAAAAAGGCAGTGGATAATAATATTGCCATGACTGGAGAAATGACATTACATGGTAAAAGTTCTTCCAATAGGTGGTGTTAAAGAGAAAATATTAAGTTCAGAAAAAAATGAATATTAATACTATAATTATTCCGACTAAGAATAAGAAAGATCTAATAGATATTCCGGAAGAAGTACTTGAAAAATTAACTATTCACTCAGTCGATAATATTCAAGAAGTATTTAAAATAGTATTTGGAGAATAATAATGAAAAAGTTAAATACACATAATGTTGACTTACTAATAAGTGCAGTCTCAAAAAAACAATATCCAGAACATGACAAACCAGAAGTAGCGATGTGTGGACGTTCAAATGTTGGTAAATCATCTTTTATTAATACAATATTAGATAGAAAAAAACTATGCTCGTGTGTCATCGAAACTCGGTAAAAACTCGTACGTTGAACTTTTTTGATGTAGATGATCAAGTAGTGCTAGTAGACGTACCAGGTACGGTTATGCAAAAATTATCTAAACCGGAAAAAAAGAAAAACTGTACGATATGATTGTTGAATATTTCACTAATAGTGAAAAATTTAGGATTTGTATTACATTTAATTGACAGTAGACATAAACCTTCTCAAGATGACATCGAGATGAATGAATTTTTAAACTACTATGAGATTCCATTTGTTATTGTTATGACAAAAATTGATAAGATTTCTAAAAAAATGAACTTATGAGAAATACGGGAATAATAAAACGAGAATTAGACCTAACTAATAATATGGCCATTATTCCATTTTTCATCTGTTTCTAAAATTGGAAAAAGACCGTGTTCTTAATGAAATAGCCAAAGTATTAGAAGATTAATATATGAATAGGGATGGGAGTGACTCAAAAATCGTATTTTCGCAGAAAATTATTTTTTTGTCGAGTTACTCTCATACTTATTAAGGGCTTTAGCCAGTTGAGGAGGCGAAGTCTCCGAACAAAAACCACCCTGCTATGCGGGTGTGAGACAAAAGTTAAACATTGAAAAAAATCATCCTTTCTTGATAAAAATAAGAGTAGTTCAAGCTCTAAAATAAAGAAAGGATGATTTTTATAATGGCAAATAAACATAATAGTTTATAGCATACAAAGTGGTTATGTAAATACCATATTGTATTTACACCTAAGTATAGACGAAAAAAATAGAATTTAATCAATACAAAACGAGATATAGTAGATATAATAAAAAGGTTATGTAAGTATAAAGGAGTGGAAATAATAGAAGGACATATAATGCCAGATCATATACATTTGCTACTATCAATACCGCCAAAATATAGTGTATCAAGTTTTATGGGATATCTGAAAGGAAAAAGTTCATTAATGATATTTGATATGCATTCAAACTTGAAATACAGATACGGAAATAGAAAGTTTTGGGCAGAAGGATACTATGTAAGTACTGTAGGATTGAATGAAAGTACAATAAGAAAATATATCAGAGAACAAGAATCGCATGATATTGCGATAGACAAACTGACAACAAAAGAATATAAAAATCCATTTGGAGATAAGAAAAAATAGATAAACCCGTTTAACGGGTAGCGGGCGTTAAAATACAATAGGGCTTGAACGAATGTGAAAGCCAGCGCCTTGAGGTGCGTGTTGGTAACAAAGGGTTATACCCGAAGAGAAAACCACCCCTTTTCAGGGGTGGTCATTATTATTTTTTTAGTAACTATTTTATATAATTTATAGGATAAATGAAGTATTTTTATAAATATTTTTTTCTTTACATAGCTAAGAAAAAAATTGATATAATAAGGATTAGACGAGTCAACAAAAAAAGTTGACATTTTTTTCATCGAAAAGTATTGACATACTTTTTATTTTTAATGTTAGAATAATATCTAGCTTAGAAAACTTAGGTTATAGATTCAACTTTTTTTCATTAAAAACACTTCATAAAACACACACACATAAAAATTAATAAAAAAAGTTGAAACATAAGGAGTACAAACATGGCAGTAAAAACTGTTTAAAAAGATTAGGTGCTAAAAAAATCACCTTTCTACCGTATCGTTGTTGCTGATTCAAGATCTCCACGTGATGGACGTTCTATCGAAACTATCGGTACTTACAATGCTGTTAAAGAACCAGCAGAAGTTAAAAATCGATGAAGAGTTAGCATTAAAATGGTTAGGTAATGGAGCTCAACCTTCTGATACAGTTAGAAGTTTATTATCTAAAGAAGGAATTATGAAAAATTCCACGATTCAAAAATTAAATAAATAATTATTTAGCCCCTTAATTATTAAGGGTTTTTGTTTTTTTGTAAAATTATGTTATAATTAAGATTAAAAATTTAAAAACAACCAACTACATGACTGTCTAGTGTAGGGAATAAATATATAAGGAGGAGAATACATGGAATATTTAATGGAAATATTACCTAGTTTGATAAAGGGTGCTTTAATAACATTAGAAGTGTTTTTTCCCGGTTTTAATTTTTATCTATTCCATTGGGGATAGTAATAGCCTTCATTATGAGATTTAATATAAAGCTATTAAATTATGTTATAAATATCTATATATGGATAATGCGTGGAACACCACTTTTTATTACAATTAATATTTATTTATTATGTACTACCTTCAGTAGGTATACGTTTTGATAGATTGCCAGCTGCTATAATTGCATTTACATTAAACTACGCAGCTTATTTTTGCTGAGATATTTAGAGGAGGTATTGAATCAATACCTAAAGGTCAATATGAGGCGGCTAAAGTATTAAAGTTTACTCAATTTCAAACTATTCGGTTTGTTATTTTACCACAGGTTATTAAAATTGTATTGCCGAGTGTATTTAATGAAATAATGAGTTTAGTTAAGGATACATCTTTAGTGTATGCATTAGGTATAAGTGATTTAATTTTAGCTAGTAGAACAGCTGCAAAATAGAGATGCGAGTTTATTACCAATGTTTGTTGCTGGAGCTATTTATTTAATTCTTATCGGTATTGTAACAATTGTATCTAAACAAGTTGAAAAACGTTATAATTACGACAGGAGGTAATGTATGTTAGAATTAAAAAAATATTAGTAAAAAAATTCAAGGATAGACAAATACTTTCAGATTTTAATTTAACTGTTGAAGAGAATAAAAATTTTTAGCGATTGTTGGTCCTTCTGGTGGTGGAAAAACAACCCTATTAAGAATGTTAGCTGGTCTGGAAAAAAAATAGACTCAGGTGAAATTATTTATAATGGAGAGTCTCTTCCGATTGATGAATTGGAAAAAAGAAATCTTTTAGGTTTTGTATTCCAAGATTTTTCAATTGTTCCCACATCTTACAGTTTTAGAAAATCTAGTGCTTTCCCCAATAAATACTATGAATATGTCTAGGAGTGATGCTGAAAAAAAGCTATTACGTTATTAAATAAACTTGGTTTAGAAAAACAAGTAAATAATTATCCGATATCATTGTCAGGCGGTCAAAAAAACAGCGTGTAGCTTTAGCTAGAGCCATGATGATCGAACCTAAGATAATAGGTTATGATGAGCCTACGAGTGCTTTTAGATCCTGAGCTTAGATTGAAGTGGAGAAATTGATTCTTCAAAATAGAGAATTAGGAATTACACAGATTGTTGTAACGCATGATTTGCAATTTGCTGAGAACATTGCTGACAGTATCTTGAAAGTAGAACCAAAAGTAAGAGGTGATTATAATGAAAAAAATTTAAACTTCTTATAACTCTTCTTATTAGCATTTTAATAATTAGTGGTTGTGCTGCTGGCGGTAGTGAAAAACCTAAAAAGATAACTGGGAAGATTTTTCAAAAAAACAAGAAAGTTGTAATAGGTTTTGATAATACTTTTGTACCTATGGGATTTCAAGATAAAAGTGGAAATAATGTAGGATTTGATATAGATCTTGCAAATACTGTTTTTTGAAAAAAATATGGAATAAAAAGTTGAATGGCAAGCTATTAACTGGGATTTGAAGGAAACGGAATTAAAAATGGTAATATTGATCTAATTTGGAATGGATACTCAAAAACTGAAGAGCGTGAAAGTATTATTCAGTTTACTAAGCAATATATGGTAAATGAACAAGTTATTGTTACAAAAAAATCTAAAAATATTAAATCGATAAATGATTTGAAAGATAAAAATTTTAGGTGCGCAAAATGGTTCATCTGGATATGATACATTCAATGAAAAACCAGAAGTATTGAAAAAAATATTGTTAAAAAAATAACGATGCAACACAATATGAAAGTTTTAATGAAGCGTTAATAGATTTAGAAAACGATCGAATTGATGCATTATTAATTGATAAAGTTTATGCAAAATTATTATTTAAAACAACAAAAATAAAACTTGATGATTATAATATAATAAATGCCGGATTTGATAGTGAAGCTTTTTGCTGTAGGAGCGAGAAAGGCAGATATAACACTTGTTAATAAAATAAATGAAGCATTTTTTTGAATTATATTCGCAAGGTAAGTTTCAAGAAATTTCAAATAAATGGTTTGGAGAAGATGTAGCAACAAAAGAAGTGAAAAAGTAAATAATAAAAAAATGAGGTGATCAAAATATTGATTGCCTCATTTTTTTATTATATGATATGGCAATATATATCTTTGTTTATATTGGTTTTTAAAAAAAATAAGGGTGTCAACAAAAAGTTTACAAATATTAGTAAAAGTACTTGATTTTTAAGAATATTATTTATAATAAGTAGGTATGTGATTAACTCACTGAAAAAAATAACTCTGTTCGTATTAAAAGCGTTCAGGGCAGAAGGAGACGATAATAATGAGAGAAGGAATTCACCCAGATTACCGTAAAGTTGTATTCATGGATACTACTAGTGGTTTCAAATTTTTAAGTGGTTCAACTAAACCATCAAAAAGAAACTATCGAGTGGGAAGATGGAAATACATACCCATTATTAAAAGTTGAGATCTCTTCAGATACACACCCATTCTACACAGGGCGTCAAAGATTCGCTCAAGCAGATGGTCGTATCGAACGTTTCAACAAAAAAATACGGTATCAAGTAAGAAAAATAAAACAGACATTTCTTTTATTGGATTGTCTGTTTTTATTCTATTAGTAATTATAATATAAGCCTGAGGGATTAATAATGATAGAAAATAGAAAATTTGGATGGATAGAATGTATATGTGGAAGTATGTTTTCAGGGAAATCAGAAGAATTACTGAGACGTATTAAACGTGGTGTTATTGCTAAGCAAAAATGTACTTCTGTTCAAACCGTCTATAGATAATAGATACGAAGAGAATAAGGTTTCTACACATAATGGTAATAGTTTTGAATCTGTAAATATAGATAAAGCAGAACAGATTTATGATTATGTTATTGATAAAGAATATGATATTATAGGTATTGATGAGGTACAGTTCTTTGATGATAAAATCATAGGAGTTATTAATAAACTTGCTGATGATGGTATAAGAGTTATTGTAGCAGGTTTAGATATGGATTTTAAAGCAGAACCGTTCCATCCAATGCCAGAAATAATGGCAATTAGTGAGATGGTTACTAAACTTCATGCTGTTTGTAATAAATGTGGTAAAGAAGCAAGTAGAAGTCAACGATTAATAAATGGTGAGCCAGCGAAATATGATGACCCAATAGTAGTAATAGGTGCAAGCGAATCATATGAAGCTAGATGTCGTCATTGTCATGAAATTAAAAGATAAATTAGGAGGAAGAAATGGAAATTTTTGGACAACTTGAGATAGTTGAAGAGCGTTATGAAAAATTAAACGAATTACTTAGTGATCCAGATGTAGTAAGTGATACAAAAAAACTTATGGAATACTCTAAAGAACAACGTTCTATAGAAAAAACAGTAGCTGTATTTAGAGAATATAAAGATGTAGTTCAACAAATTAAAGATACAAAAGAACTTCTAGAAATTGAAGAAGATAAAGAAATGAAAGAAATGATGCAAGAGGAAATTAAAGAATTAGAACCGACTCTTGCACCTATGGAAGAAGAGTTAAAAATCTTATTATTACCAAAAGATCCTAACGATGGTAAAAACGTTGTTGTTGAAGTTCGTGGAGCAGCTGGTGGAGATGAAGCTCAGTTATTTGCTGGTGATTTATTACGTATGTACACTAGATTTGCAGAATCTCAAGGATGGAAAGTTGATGTATTAGAACGTTCTGAAACTGGTATCGGTGGTATTAAAGAAGCAATCTTTATTATTTCTGGAGAAGACGTGTACTCTAAGATGAAATTTGAAAGTGGAGCACATCGTGTACAACGTGTTCCTACAACAGAATCAAGTGGTCGTATCCATACTTCAACTGCAACAGTAGTAGTTTTACCAGAGGCAGAAGAAATCGAAATTGATATTAACGAAAATGATATCCGTGTTGATACCTTCGCATCTAGTGGGGCTGGAGGTCAATCGGTAAATACAACAATGTCAGCTGTACGATTAACTCACATTCCTACTGGTGTAGTGGTTTCTATGCAAGATGAACGTTCTCAAATTAAGAATAAAGAAAAAGCTATGAAAGTTTTACGTGCTCGTGTATATGATAAATATCAACAAGAGGAACAGGCAAAATTTGATGCTGAACGTAAATCTAAAGTCGGTACAGGAGATCGTTCTGAACGTATTAGAACTTATAACTATCCTCAAAACCGTGTAACAGATCACAGAATTGGTTTAACTATTCAAAAATTAGACCAAATCATGGAAGGTAAACTTGATGAAGTTCTAGAAGCTCTTCGTATTGCTGAACAAGCTGAGAAGATGGCAGAACTTAATAAAGGTGAAGAACTATAATGAACAGAAGGCAAGCTATAACAAAAGCTTGTCTTCTTTTAAGAAGGCAAGGAAAAGAAGAATCTTTGGCAAGATTTTTACTAATGTACATGCTAGATGAAAATCCACAGTTATTCTCAAATAGTCTTTCAGAGCAATTATCTAAAGAAAAAGAAGATAAATATTTTTCTTTGATAGAAAAACATATTAAAGAAGATGTGCCATTAAGTCATTTAGTAGGTTTTTGAATACTTTTTATGATAGAAAATTTAAGGTTACAAAGATGTATTGTCTCCAAGAATGGAGACTGAGGAACTTATATATAAGGTAGTAGACTATATAAAAGCTAATGATAAGGATAATTTGAAAATTCTAGACTTATGTACAGGTAGTGGTATTATAGCAATAACTTTAAGAAAAGAACTTGAAAAACATGTCTTTAGAAGTAGTTATGAGTGATATAAGTGAAGAGGCTTTTAAAAGTTGCTAAAGAAAATGCAATATTGAATGATGGCGAAGTTAAATTTATACAATCTGATATATTTGAGAATATAAATAATAAATACGATATTATAGTTTCAAATCCACCGTATATTGCATATGATGATAAGGTTACAATGGAAGATAATGTTTTAAGTTATGATCCACACTTAGCGTTATTTGCAGAGGAAGGTGGTATGTATTTCACAGAAAAATAGTAGAAAATGCCAAATATTATTTAAAAGAAGATGGTGTAATATTTTTCGAAATAGGTTATGATCAAAAGAGAAAAGATGTTAGAATTAGCTAAGAGAAATGACTTCATTGCCAAAGTTTATAAGGATTTAAATGGTCGAGATAGGATGGCTTTTTGAAAAGAATGTATTAAATAAGAGTTTCTTAGAAATATCACTAAGAAACTCTTATTTTTTTATAAACTTACAGTTCTCTATATACTCCTACGCACTCACCAATAATTTCAACATTACGTGTTACTATGGGTTCATAGTCCGGATTACAAGGGTAAAGAATTACATTGTCATTTTTAACGAATATTTTTTTTAATGAAGCTTCATTCCATTCTGTTAACCTTACAGCTGCAATTTTACCATTTCTAACAGAATTTTGTTGCCGAATAAAAACTAAATCACCATCAAAAATTCCTGCTTCTATCATACTGTTACCTTTTACACGAAGTGCAAAGTCAGCACGCATTCCTTGATCAATAAATATGTGTTCATCATATTCTTCTTCAATATAAACCCCATCACCAGCACAAATAGTTCCTAAGATAGGTAATTTCGATACATCGGCAGAATAATCATTGCTATCGTATGAATTGGTATCTATAGTCTCGACATCCATTGTATCACTTTCACCCATAAGCCAAGCAGGATTTACTGATAAATAGTCAGCTATTATTTGTAATTTATCTCTTTTAGGTGTATATTTACCTTTTGACCAGTCACTTATAGATGATGGAGTAATTTTTAGTTGAACGAGCAAGTTCAGCTTGTTTTTATATTTTTTTCTTTTTTTAAACATTGCTTAAATCTAATACTAAAAGTTGTAGTCATTCTGTTACGTTCCATTCTCTCTCTATAATTTGATTATAAAGGAAACCGTATATAAAATCAATAGTATATTATAAAAAAATTAAGAAATATGAATTTTTCTTGATTTTTCGGTTTTCCGTATGTTATTATATAAGTACGAAAGAAAATTAAGTTTTACGTACAAAAAGAAAAGAAGGTAATTTTATGTTTATATATTGGATTATTATATTAGTTTTATTAGCTAAAGTTTTTACATTTTTTTGAGACAAATAAATTAAAGATTGTAAAAAGGGGTAAAGTCGAGAACAAAGTATTTTTAAAAATACATAATTTTTTATAAGGTCATTATGAATAGAAAAATATTATTTATTATTATAAGATTAGGTAGAAATTATTATTCAACTAGTCTTATTTTTAATATATATCAGATTGTAAAAAAATATACAGAATTATATAAAACCACCTTTCCTATAACGTTTTTCAATATGTTTTTTTATAATAAAAACTATGTACTAATACTAAAAAAATATTGTATAATTAGAATATAAATAATAAAATTAGGAGGATTTCTTAATGAAATTAGTATTAACTAGACACGGTGAAAGCCAATGGAATCTAGAAAAACAGATTTACAGGGTGGGTTGATGTTGATATCACTGATAAAGGAAGACAAGAAGCTATTAAAGGTGGTCAAACACTTAAAGAATTAGGTCTTACTTTTGATGTAGCGTATACTTCTTACCAAAAACGTGCTATCAAAACTTTAAACTTATTCTTAGAAGAATTAGATTTATTATGGATTCCAGTATACAAAAGCTGGAGATTAAATGAAAGACACTACGGTGCTTTACAAGGATTAAACAAAGCTGAAACAGCTGAAAAATACGGTGAAGAACAAGTTCACATTTGGAGAAGAAGTTTCGATGTAGCTCCTCCTGCATTAGATAAATCTAGTGACATGTACCCAGGAAACATCGATAGATATAAAGAAATTCCTGAAAATGAAATTCCAACAGGAGAAAGCTTAAAACTTACTATTGATCGTGTATTACCATACTGGGAAAGCGATATTTCTAAACAAATTAAAGCTGGTAAAAACGTGCTTATCTCTGCTCACGGTAACAGTTTAAGAGCATTAATCAAATACTTATTAAACATCTCTGATGAAAAAATCTTAGATCTTAACTTACCAACTGGTACTCCATTAGTATTTGAAATTGACGAAAACTTAAACATTATCTCAGCACCAGAACTATTCTAATAAGTTATGAAAAAGCTGATATTATTACTAACAACCTTGCTAATTTTGCAAGGTTGTAGTTCTAAGGACAATATTTCTAAAGAACAATTACAAAAGTCTTACAAATTCTGTATCACTAAGCCAGCTAGAAAAACTGAATTTGATAAAAATGACAATAAATTAATTATTACTACAAATGATGAAGTTATCAACAAAGAAGGATTTGAATCTATATTAAAAATCATTAAAACTAGATAGTTTTTAACGGAAAATCTTTAAATGTTGATAACATTAATTCAAATGAGTTTAATAATAAGGATTTTAATATTGTAATTGTTACAAAAAAATAATAATACTGTTTCATTCAATATTAAAGATAGTGCCAACAGAAATTATAATATTACACAAATGAAATATTCAAATGAATATATGAAAAATAAGTTAACTTCATTTTCAAAAGAATTGATTACTTTGATGAGCTTGCTGGAACAATAGAGGCAGACCTTGAAAAAGGACGTTCTTTAGGAGATAAGGTAGAGAAGTTTAAAGAAATGACAACTAAGGTAAATTCTTCTATAGCGACTTTAAATCATTATCTTCTGAGAATATAAATTATGCGAAGTTAGATGAGGTTAAGTCTAAATTAACACGTTTAGAAGCTTTAACAAATAATATGGTTGTAGCTGTCGATAAATCTGTTAAGGCTAATAATGGTTCTGCAATAGCTGCAGCATTTTTTTAAATATTAACGATATAGATAAAATTGCACGTGATTTGGCAACGATGTAATTGATAAAACCTGGATATAGATTTTCTATCTCCAGGTTTTTGTATATGTGTAATTGTGTTTACTAAAGGAAATCTGTGGGTTTGATGCCTTCCATTCCAATCATAGGATCGACAGTATTAATATTTTTGATAATTTAATATGTGTGTTTGAACTTCTTCGTCAATTTCAATGTTAATAATTTCCGCTTCTCTGTCAGTTTTGAAAAACCATTCTAGAGAAGTTTGTCTATTAACGGTATTTGTAGGCTCGATTGATTTATAAAAAAACATTATGATTTCCACATAATATCAATTTTTTTCTTTGCTCGTGTAATAGCAGTATAAGTTAAATTTTTATTAAGCATAAAGTTATAATTATCAATAAATGGAATTATAACATTTTTCAAATTCTGATCCTTGTGCTTTGTGTATAGAACATGCATAAGAAAGTGTAATTTGGTTTAATTCCTGCTTTTCATATGTGACAAAATTATCATCATAATCTATAACGATTTTGAGTTTGTTTCCTTCTTTGTATATTTCTTTTTATATATCCTATATCACCATTGAATATATTGTCTTCAGGTCTATTAACAAGTTGCATAACTCTGTCTTCTACTTTATATATTAATTCACCGTACTTATTTGTTCTTCATTATCATTAAATCTTGATTGGATAGCTGTATTAATTTCATTTATTCCACTTGTTCCTTTTATAGATAGGGCAAGGATTTGGATATTTTCTTTACTTGTGTTTTTAAGTAAATCATCATATACTGCTGAAATGACATTGATCATTTTCGTTTTTTATTAGCTGAAATGAACTCCTTATCATCAAAATTTTTCTAATATATCGAATGGAATATCATTTTTAATAGAGTGAGAGATATTTATAATACTTGAATGTTCACTTTGTCTAAAAATTTTATTTAATTTAACTGTAGATATGGCTTGAGAATTAATAAGATCGTTTAAGACATTTCCCGGTGCGATTGATGGCAATTGATCGTTGTCCCCAACAAGTATTATTTTTGATGTCTTTATGAATTATTTTTTTAATAGGTTATACATTAAGAAAACATCAATCATACTTGATTCATCTATTATCACTAATTCAGATTTTATACTTTTATCACTAACAAATTCTTCCATGTTTTTCATCTTCTGTACTCCAAACCGATAGCTTTGTGAATAGTAGAAGCATAGAATCCAGTGCTTTCAGACATTCTTTTAGCCGCTTTACCGGTAGGTGCACATAAGGTTATAATATTTCTAGTTTCGTCTAATAAGTCATGTATACTATAGTTTTTTTAATTTTTTTGGAATATTTTTAATAACTGCTAGTATAATTGTTGTTTTTACCAGTTCCAGGACCACCTGTCAAGATTGAAAAATTGTTGAGAATGCAGTTTTTTTATTGCAGCAATCTGAACTATATCATATTCTATTCCTAATTCATCTTCGACTTCTTCTATATATTTATCTAATAGTTTTTTTCACTAATATCTTCAGTATTTTTAATTTCTAATCTTCTATTAATATCACTGTAAATAGAATACTCAGAATAGTATATTTCTGGTAAGAACACTCTATCTTCAATTTCTATTAATTTTTCCAGTATCAAGGGCAAAAGAAAATGCATCTAGTATATCTTGTTTATCAACTGGAATATTTCGTGAAGAATACAGTACGTTAAAGGTATTATAAAGAAGGTTATTTTTGATATATATGTTACCAGTTGAAAAAAACAATACGAATTTATTGTATAAATAAAAACCGTATAAAATTCTTTTCTTGGTTATTCGCAGCAATTTCATTAGTTTCAGCTATTTTTATCTACAGTTTTTAAAAATTTATACCTTTTATATCTTTAATTAGAGAGTATGGATTTTCTGTAATTGTACGTAACGTGTTATGCTTGTAAAAGTTATAGATTTTCAAAATTAAATTATTGCTAAGATTATATTCGTTTAGCTTTTAAAAATAATATCTTGAGTTTGTTTATTTGCAACGATTGTAGCATAAATTGTATCTTTTCGTTGCGTAGGTATTCCTTTTATGGAAAATAATGCTTCTTTATCTTCATATATTTTATCTAAAGCATCTACACCTCAAACTATCAACTATTAATTCAGCAGTTTTTTTCTTCCCACACCTTGAAAAAAATTGAACTAGATAAATAAGATACTATAGCTTCTTTTATCTTTTTCAATAACAGGCTCTACAACAATAGCTGAAAGTTGTAGTACCATATTTTCTATGTTGAACAATTTCTCCTTTGAATGCATATAATTCATCTTCAACGAATTCGAAATCGTTAAATGTTCCAACTACGCTTAGATAATCTCCTTCAGCAAAATCATATTGATCGTTTAAAAAAATATAGACAAAATATAATAATTATTCTCTTTATTATGAAAAATAATTTTATTCAGATATCCTTCTACAGTTTGCATAATAATCTCCTACGAATTTCTTTTATAAGAACAATAATAATATATAAAATTAAAAATGTCTAGTGTTGAAAAAAATTATACTGACTGCATGTATATTCTTAGTATGAGTTTTTTTGATTTAAATTTTAAAAATAATATTTTTATAGATTAACAAAAATATTATAGAAAAGAAATATGTTATTTTAATTACAAAAATATGTTTCGTAATGGCAATTTTTATAAAATGTTATAATAATATGATGATAAGATAAGGAGGTTGATTTTTGTGACAACAGTAAAAAGATATATTTGATCATTTAAACAATTTAGCAGATGTAAAATTAGCCGAAAAATGGGATAACGTCGGATTGATGTTAGGGAAGCAACAATAATGAGGTAAGTAGAGTATTGGTGTGTTTAGATGTAACTACTAACGTTGTAGAAGAAGCTATTGCTAAAAACGTTAATTTAATAGTATCACATCATCCGCTTATCTTTAAACCGTTAAAGAATATAGATTACACTACTGATTTTAAATCTAGAATTATTCGTAATTTAATAAAAATGATATTTCAGTTATTTCATTTCATACCAATTTAGATTCTGCCACTTTAGGTCTTAATGATTATTTGGCAAAAATTCTAAAAACTAAATGAAATTCAAGTATTATTTGAACATAGTTTAGATAACACGGCGGGATTAGGTAGAATTGGTAAATTAAGTAAGCCTTTGAAACTTAGCGATTTTATTACTTATATAAAAAAATTGCTTTTTCTTTTAGAAACTGTTTCAGCAGTTATTGGTGATGAAAAAGAGATTTCTACTATTGCGCTTTTTAGGAGGAAGGGAGCTGACTTTATATACACTCTACCAGAAGTAGATGTATATTTAACAGGTGATGTAGGGTATCACGCAGCATTAGATGCAATAGAAATGAAAAATATAATTGATGTTGGACATTTTCACTGAAAAATTTAGTGAAAGATTTACTATTAGATTATATTTCTGAATTGAATGTTGAAGTAATAAAAATCTTCAGTAGAAAAATCACCATTTAAAATATTATAAAGGAGGTACATGTTTATGGCAAAAAGCAACACCGACGATGGAAGACTATATTGAAGTAATATATTCTTTAGTAAAAAAACAAAGGTTATGCTAGAAGTGCTGATATTGCTGAAAAATTAGAAGTATATCCTTCTACCGTAACGAAGATGTTGAAAAAGCTTGATGTCGAGGGATATATCGTATATGAAAAAAATATCGAGGTATTGCTCTTACTGAGCAAGGTGAAAAATGGGAGAATATGCTCTGACTCGACATGAATTATTAGAAGATTTTTCTAGACTTATTGGAGTTGATGAAGATAAAGTATACGAAGAAGTAGAAGGAATCGAGCATCATTTTGGTAAGAGTTCATTAGAAAAAAATTAAAGATTTAATGAAATATTTAAAAAGAAAACAACTATAAAGCGTAATGGAGGATTAATGTGGTAGATAAAGAGTATTTAAAAATTATGTCAATATATATTTGACAGTGGAATTGAAAAAGAGGATAGAACTGGAGTTGGGACAAAAAGTATTTTTTTGGATACCAAATGAAGTTTGATCTAAATGAAGGATTCCCTTTATTGACTACTAAAAAAAGTTAATTTTTAATTTAGTTTGGTCAGAATTACTTTTGGTTTATAAAAGGAGATACAAATATTAAGTTTTTTTATTAGAAAATAAAAAAATAATATGGAATGAGTGGGCATTTAAAAAAAGTGGATAGAAAGTGAAGAATATACTGGACCAGATATGACAGATTTTGGACATCGTACATTGATTGATGAAGAATTTGCAAAAAGAATATAAAGAACAAATGTCATTATTTAAAGAGAGAGTTCTTACAGATGAACAATTTGCTGGAAAAATATGGAGATTTAGGTAATGTTTATGGTAAACAATGGCGTAATTTTTAATGGTGTTGATCAATTAAAAAAATGTTGTTGAACAAATTAAGGCTAATCCTTCTTCTAGACGCTTAATTGTATCTTCATGGAATCCAGCAGAGGTTGATACAATGGCTTTACCACCATGTCATTCTCTATTCCAATTTTATGTGAGTGATGGCAAATTAAGTTGTCAATTATATCAACGCAGTGGGGATGTATTTTTAGGAGTTCCATTTAACATTGCATCTTATTCATTACTAACAATTTTAATAGCGAAAGAGTGCAATCTTGAGGTGGGAGAATTTGTTCATACACTTGGCGATGCACATATTTATAAAAACCACTTTGAACAGGTAAAAGAGCAAATGTCTAGAACTCCATATTCTTTACCAAAACTGAAAAATAAATAATTTTGAAAGTATATTTGACCTTAAGATTGAAGATGTTGAATTGGTTGATTATGAAAGTCATCCATTTATAAAAAGCACCGATTGCAGTTTAGGAGGGATATAATGTTATCACTTATAGTTGCATATGATAAGAATAAATCAATAGGACAAGAGAATACTATACCTTGGCGTTTAAAGAGTGATATGTTGAGGGTAAAAAGGATTAACTACAAATCAAAACAATTATCATGGGGCGAAAAACATTGGATAGTATTGGTAAAAGCTCTACCTAATAGAATAAATAGAGTTTTTAACTCGAGATAAAAAAATACATTAAGTCATTATTCAAATATTGAGGTTTATTCAGATGATTCTATTTTTAGATAATATTGAAACTGAAAAAGCATATATATTTGGAGGTGGAATGATTTATAGTAGATATTTTTGATAAGTGTGATGAAATGTTTATTACAGAAGTTGATACAATAGTTGAAGCGGATACGAAGTTCCCTGATTTTTGATGAGAGTGAATGGGAATTGATCAGTAGGGAAAAACTTTTCTAAAGATGAATATAATGAGTTTAATTATTCATTCATACACTATATACGAAGAAGGAAGGAGTAGACAATGGAGAAAGTAAAGATTATTATCGATTCATCAAGTGATTTGACATTTGATGAAATAAAAAAATATAATGTGGATGTAATTCCTTTAACTATAAATATAGATGGTGTAGAATATGATTATCGAACAATAAGTAATGATGAATATATAGTAAAAATGAGAACAGCAGAATCGTATTCTACAAGTCAACCTGCTATTGGAAAAATTTATCGAGGCTTATGAAAAATGGACTAATGAAGGATATCAAGTTATTGTTTTTAACTCTTTCTTCTGCTTTAAGTGGTACGTATAATACAGCAGTTACAGCAAGTTCTGAATTTGAAAATGTTCATGTTGTTGATACAAAAACTACAACTAGAGGAATGGTGTTCTTATTAAAAGAGTGTTTAAGACAACTGGAAGAAAATGTTGATGTATCAACTATAGCGGAAAGACTTAGAGAAAAAGCAAAAAAATATTAACATATGTTACAATCGATAAACTTGACAATTTGGTAAAAGGTGGTAGACTAAGTAAATCACAAGCTTTTAATAGGTGGTTTATTAAATATTAAAGTTTTAACACAATTAAAAAGAAACAGAGTTAGTTGCTTTAGATAAAGTTCGTGGTAAGAAAAACTAGTTCATACGTTAATAAAACATATTGAAGAAGAAAACAAAATAAAATCGATAAAAAGTATAAGTTTACCAAATTCATTAGCTGATGAATATATTACATTAATAAAATCAGAATTAAAAGAGGTTTTTGGTTATGAAGTAAGTGAAGATGAAATATTTACAACTACACCAATTATTTCTACACACACAGGAGAAAAATGCAGTAGGTATCTTAGTAGAGTTAGTATAATCGGAGGTAAAGATTATGGCAAATTTCGATGAAACAAGATTATTTGATAGCAATTTTTATGACAAAAATGATATTCACAACATACTAAAAATGTTGTTGAAACTATTAAGCAACGTGGATATGACCCTATTAATCAATTGATGGGATATATCAAAAACAGCTGATCCAGTATATATTCCACGAGATAATCATGCTAGAGAGCAAATCAGATGATAGATATGGATGATATACTAGAGTACTTATTATACTTTTTTATACAGGAGTCGTAGATGTTAGATAAGAGAATAATGGGCCTTGATTACGGATCAAAAACTATAGGTGTTGCCGTTAGTGATTTGTTAGGCTTAACTGCACAAGGTATTGAGACTATTAATATCAACGAGCAGATAAAAGATTTTAAAATTAAAAAGGATTAAAGAATTAGTCCAAGAGCATAATGTAGGAACTATAGTAGTTGGTCTTCCTAAGAATATGGATAATTCTGTTGGTTTTCCGTGGAGAAGCAACGTTATATTTTTGTAGAAGTTTTTAAAGAAAAAAATAAAGAATGTTGAAATAATTCTACAAGATGAACGTTTAACTACTATAGGGTGCTGAAAGAGTTCTTCTTGAGGCTAATGTTTCAAGGAAAAAAAGAAAAAGATGTTATTGATAAAAATGGCTGCTGTATTAATATTGCAGACATATTTAGATAAATTAAATTAATATAAATTTTTCAGGAGGAAAATAAAATGCAAGAAAAAGATTTAAAAAAACATCAGTATTGATAATACTGAAGAGGTGTATACACTTAGTACATTAGAAGGTGAAGAAAAAGAATATCGTAAAATTTTAGAGTTTACTAACCCAACAAATGGTAATTTATACTACATCTTTGCTGAAGAAGAAACAATTGATGAAGAAGAAATTAGTATCTTCCCAATGGTATGCGTAGAAGATGGAGAAGATTCTGTACGTTTTGAACCAGTTGAAACAGATGAAGAATATGATATGATTTCTGAAGTATTAGATACTTTTTATTACGACGAAAGTGAGTAGGTAATGAGAGAAGATAAGATAAGAAGAAGTAAGGAACTAAGAAAAAAATAAAAAGAAAAATCTATCATTCCTTTATTACTAACTATTATCGTTTTAATTGGTATTGCGGTTCTATCAGTATTCTATTACATGACAACTCCAGTTGATAAAAGTAATAACAAAGATATTACTGTAGAAGTAAAAAGAAAATTATGGTAGAAAGTGAGAATAGCTCAAGAATTGAAAGCAAAAAGGTTTAATAAAAAATGAAGAAGTATTTAAAAATATACTCAAGATTAACACCTAATACATCATTTTATGTTGGTAATTTTCAAATTAAAAACAAAGTATGAGTTTACCACAAATTATTCAAGAATTAGGAGCCAAGAATAAAGGTAAATCAGGTAATACTTTTGCTTTAATCGAAGGTGACAGTATCCCTAAAAATTGCTAAGAATTTAGAAAAACAAAAACTAGATTCTAAAGAATTTTTAGAAAAAGTTAATGATGGTGAATTTATTAAAAATTACAAGCTCAGTTTCCTGAATTAATTACAGACGAGATTTATGGTAAGGATATTAAGTATGCATTAGAAGGTTATTTTGTATCCTGCAATATACGATTTAAAAGATGATGAAACTGTAGAAAGTTTAATTATTAAAATGGTTAAACTATCTAATGAAAAAATAGTACCACTATACAAAAAGAATAATCGTTCATGGAATGTTGGTGGACAAAATAAACAAGTTTCTATTCATCAGTATATGACGCTTGCTAGTATTTTTAGAGAAAGAATCTACAAAAATCAGATGAGAATAGATTAATTGCTAGTGTATTCTTAAATAGACTTGCACAAGGTATGAGATTACAAACTGATCCATCAGCAAACTATGCTGCAGATAAACTTACAGGGGCACCTACACAAGCAGAGTTATCATTAAACCTCCATATAATACTTATATTAATATCGGTTTACCGCCCCGGTCCAATTTCTTCAATTGGTTCAGAATCATTCGAAGCGTTAAATAATGCGGAAAAATACAGATTATGTTTATTTCTTACACGCGACTAAAAGATGGAAAAGCATATTTCTAAAAACATACCCAGAACACGAAAAACTAGCTAAAGAACATATTGAGGGATACATTCCATCAGGAAGCTAGAAAAATAAAATTTCAATTTAATAAATCAGAGAATAGTCTAATTAATCATTTGTTGAAATATTGATTTGTTAGGCTGTTCTCTTTTTATGTTTGTAAACAGCTACTATTGAATTAAGAACGAGAATAAGGTAAAAATTAAATGTAAGATAAAAAGTTTAGGAGAAATTATGCAACAGTATTTTTTTAAATGAAGAATTGAATGTTGAATCAACATATGAATTATCAAAAGATGACAGTAATCATATTGTCAGAATTATGAGAAAAAAATTAATGATAAGGTATATGTTGTTTTTAATAATGAAGTTAAGTACATTTGTAATATTATAGATAATAATATAGATAAAGTTCTAATAGCACCATATGAACAGGTGAATGGTAGTAATGAACTTCCAACAAAAATAACAGTGGCTATTCCGCCTTTGAAGAATGATAAAATAGAGTATTTAATTCAGAAACTTACTGAACTAGGAGTTAGTAATATTATTTTTATTTAACTCTGAACGTAATATAGCGAAAATTAAGAAAGATAAAGTAGATTCTAAAATTAAATAGATGGAATAAGATTATAAAAAGAAGCGGCTGAACAATCAAAAGCGTAATATTATACCTGATATAACGTATGTGGATAGTTTGAAGGAATTAGTTTCATTTAGTGAAAAATTACAATTATAAAGTTGTTGCTTATGAAAAAGAATCTGTAAATGAGGATAACGTCAATCTTAAGAGATTATTGAATTCTGATTTAAAACAATAAAGATGTTATTGCAGTTTTTTTGGTAGTGAAGGTGGGCTATCAGAACAAGAAATCGATAATTTAATAGATGGTAATTTTGATGTAATTGGCCTAGGAAAAAGAATATTAAGAGCTGAGACAGCCCCCTATACTTTGTAAGTTGTGTTAGTTATTTTAGTGAATTTAAGTAAAAGGAGTTAGATGATGAGTATTGAAACTAAATTTAACAGCAAAAAGAAATATATGAAAAAAAGAATTTAAAAAAACAAGAGTGAAAGGTTATAGTGAGGAAGATGTAAATGACTATTTAGATTTAATTATAGAAGATTATATGAAACTTGATAAACTGCTTACTCGTCTAAAAAGAATTGGAAATTGAAAAATCAAAATTTAAAAATAAAAAAATTGATGCAATAAAAATGCTAGTCGTGAAGATAAACCAGTTCAAGTTACAAATCTAGATATACTAAAAAGATTATCTAAACTTGAAACTGCTGTTTTTTTGGATCGAATCATGCAGATCATGATTTATATTAATAAAATACATAATTAATAAATAAGGAGAATATCATGAATGTTTTTACTAATAGTTTCTGGAGGGATTGCAGCATATAAATCGATTGATTTATCAAGTTCGCTAGTAAAAAAAGGACATGATGTTAAGGTTGTTTTTAACAGAAAAATGCAAAGAAATTTCGTTACGGAATTACCTTTTTCAAACATTGACGAAAAATAGAGTATATACAAGTACTTTTGAAGAATTAGATGAAAAAGAAATTCAACATATTGATTTAACAAAATGGGCGGATAAAATTATTGTAGCACCTGCTACAGCTAACATTATTTCAAAATTTGCTTGTGGAATTGCAGATGATTTAGCTACATCTTTAATGCTGGCAGTTCAAGATGTAACAAAGGTATACATTGTTCCTAAGCTATGAATACAGTTATGTATAATAATCCTATTATACAAGAAAATATAAGTAAACTTTTAAATTTAGGTTTTAATTTTATTGAACCAGACAGCGGATTACTAGCATGTGACGATATAGGAAAAAGGAAATTTCCAACGATTGAAAAAAATAGAAGGAACTGTATTTTTCTAAAAAGTGAACTAGATTTAAAAGGGAAAAAGTACTAGTGACAGCTGGTCCAACGAAAGAATTTATAGATCCTTTTTAGATGTTTAACGAATCCATCTACTGGAAAAATGGGGATAGCTATAGCAAAATGAATTTAAAAAAAGAGGTGCTGAAGTAATTTTAGTTACTAGTGTGAAAAATGATTCTATTAATCGTGATGTGAAGATTATTGAAATTATTAGTACTAATGATATGTTTGAAGAGGTAAAAAAATAACTTTAAAGATTGTGATTACATAGTTAAAGCTGCAGCAGTATCTGATTATACACCTGTGCAGGTTTATGATAAAAAAAGTAAAAAAACAAGATGGAAATCTAACTATGGAATTTGAAAGAACCCAAGATATTCTAAAGTATGTTGGTGAAAATAAAACAGAAGAACAAATCGTTGTAGGATTTTGCAGCTGAAAACTAACGATCTTCTAGCATATGCTAGGGAAAAGATTGTTAAGAAAAATTTAGATTATATAGTTGCTAATGATATTTCTAAAAAGGATATTGGATTTGGAAGTGAAGATAATGAAGTGTGTATTATTGATAAGTTCAATAATATAACAAAAATTGATAAGACTAGCAAAGCAAATATTGCAAAAAGAAATTGTAGATACTATAAGCAAGTAAAATGAAGTTATTGAAAGTGAGGTGAGATTATGTATGCTGAAGTAATTGTCGATGTAAATAATCATAGTGTCGATCAAAGCTTTTTACTATTTGATTCCTGAAGAGTTTTTCCTGTAAAGATTTAGTTGGTTATAGAGTAGAGGTTCCTTTTGGTTCTCGAACAGTACAAGGATATATTATTAGTATTATTAATGAGTATATGGAGAATATGATAAAAATAACTTTAAAACTATTAAGAAAATTAAAGATAATTTCCCAATCTTAACAAAAGAAATGCTACTATTATCAAAAAGTCATGTCTGATGAATTATTCTGTACAAGAATCCAAGCTATAGAGTCTTTAATTCCAGCAAGCTTAAAGAATAAATATGTAGAATATTATGAGTTAATTGATGCAAATACTACATTACTTTTTTTGATTATGCAAAATACTTTGATAAAAATAAACTAGTTGAAAAGAAAGTTTTTGAAAAAAATATTTTACTATTGAGCAAACTCGGATATTTAATCTCACTGAAAGCTATAAAACTCGTTAGTAAGATTAAAGAAATTAATAATAATACTGCTGAAGAATTTTTTTATTGTAGGTAATGTTAAAAAATGTCAAATTAACCAAAAAGCAACAGTTAATTATTGATTATTTGAATAAACATGAGAAAATAAAAAGCTGATGTTAAAACCATTTTAAATATAGGTTCTACAGTTACGAAGAAACTATTAGAACTAAATGTAATAGAAATAATTAAAGAAGAAGTGAAAGAAAATATTAATACGCTAACCTTAGGTAATGAAACTATATTAGTGAATATCAACAAGTAATCTATGATAGTATCGTTGAAAAATTATAGTAGTGGTAAATTCAATGAATATCTTCTTCACGGAGTTACAGGCTCTGGAAAAACGGAGATATATATTAAATTAGTTGAAGAGACTTTTAAAAAGCGGAAAAGATGCGATCGTACTTGTTCCAGAGATAATTCTAACACCTCAAATTGAAAAAAAGTTTAAACGTATTTTTTTAATGATAATATAGCGGTTATTCATTCTAGATTGAATACAAAAAGAAAAAAATATAATGAATGGAAAAAAAGTTAGAGACGGTAAAGTTAAAATCTGTCTGGGGACAAGATCGGCAATTTTTGCACCATTTAATAATCTAGGAATTATCATTATTGATGAAGAACACGAAAGTAGTTATAAACAGACAGATTCTCCGAGATATGACGCTAAAGATATAGCTAAGAAACGTGGTATTTATAATAAATGTACAGTAGTTTACGCTAGTGCAACACCATCTGTTGATTTATATTATAATTTTGAAAAAAATATAATCCTAATAATCTACTAACATTAACACATAGATTCAATAATAAACTACCTAAAATTAATATAGTTCACACTGAAGATAAGGAACAGGTTATAGCAGATTCATTACTCGAAAAAAATTAGAGGGAAAAATTAAGAAAAATGAACAAGTATTATTATTAATGAATAAGAGAGGGTACACTAATTTTATTCGTTGTTTTTTCTTGTGGACATTTATATAAATGTGAAAATTGTGATATAAGTTTAAATTATCATAAACATGATAACTCATTACGTTGTCATTTTTGTGGATTTCATAAGAAAAATTTCAAGGATAAAAAAATGTTGCGCTAGTCCAGAATTAGTTTCTGGAAACTATGGAATTCAAAAGGTGGAAGAATTTTTAATGCAACATATTCCTAATGTTAGAATAACACGAATGGATTCTGATACTACTGGTCGAAAAGGGGCTTATGAAAAGCTCTTAACTGATTTTAAAAAACATAAATCAGATATACTTTTTAGGAACTCAAATGATATCAAAAGGTCTAGATTTTTCCCAATATTACTTTAGTAGGAGTACTATCCATTGATAGTATGATTGCAGTTCCAAGTTTTAAGGCTAACGAAAAATTATTCCAATTACTTGTTCAAACAGCTGGAAGGGCTGGAAGAAGTGAAAAAGAGGGAGAAGTTGTATTTCAAACAAATATTGCAAGTAATATTATAGACTATGCAATAGAACATAGTTATGAAAAATTTTATAATTATGAAATAGGTCGTCGTAAACTTATTGATTATCCACCATTCTGCAAAAATTTCTTTTATTACCGTTAAAGGATATGATGAGTTAAAGACAGAACAGGTTGCTAGAATGATATATAATTTTATCAATAAAAATTGGAAAACTCATCTATTCTTGGTCCTAATAAGAGTTTATTTTATAAGGTTAATAATGAGTTTAAGTATAATTTAGCAATAAGATATAATGATGATGAGTATAGTAAATTACATCCTCTTTTTAAAATATATTAACAATTATTTTGCAGAATCATTCGCAAAAGAAAAAAATAACTATAACTATAGATAACTCGGCTATAGATTTTATGTAGACACTATAGATATTTAATTATTTAAATTTTTAAAAAAATCAACTTGTGAAAATTGCTTTACAAGTTGATTTTTATTTGTATATAAATATGATAAAAATTTGAAAAATAGCGATTTTATCGTATAATATAAGGATGTAGATTTATATTTTAAGACTGGAGGAAGATTATGGAAATAGAACAGGTTATAAAAATTTCACAACTCTATGATTTTTACCTGACTTACTTAGTGATAAACAAAAACAATATTTAAATGATTATTATTTTTAATGACTTATCACTTACAGAGATATCTGAAAATTATAATATTTCAAAACAAGCTGTATCAAATAATATTAAAAGAACAGTACTAGAATTGGAACAGTTTGAAGAAAAAGTTAAATTTAATTAAATTAAACAATCAGAGATTGTTTTTTTACTAAATGAGATATCAACAAATAATGCAGAAGTATTAACATATGTTGATGAATTGATAAAAATTAGAAAATTAGGAGAATCTTGTATGGCATTTTGGAAAATCTATCAGAAAGATTACAGAATACAATAGCAAAACTTACAGGAAAAGGTAAAGTTTCTGAAGCTGATGTTAAGGAAATGATGAGAGAAGTTAGGTTGGCATTACTAGAAGCCGATGTTAACTTTAAAAGTAGTAAAAAGAATTTGTTTAAAAATTAGTGAAAGAGCAGTAGGAACTGAAGTTATGAAATCATTAACTCCCTGCTCAACAAATTGTTAAAAATAGTTAATGAAGAACTTGTTGAATTATTAGGTGGGTCTAATGTTGAACTTAACCAAGGTGGAAAAATTACCACTGTAATGATGGTTGGTCTTCAAGGGGCTGGGAAAACAACAACAGCAGGTAAATTAGCTCTTAAAGTTAAGAAAACTATGAAGAAAAAACCGCTTCTTATTGCAGCTGACGTTTATAGACCAGCAGCAGTTCAACAATTAAAAACATTAGGAAAACAACTTGATATAGAAGTTTTTCATATTGATAAAGATCCTGTAGATATTGTTAAAGAAGGATTAGCATTTGCTAAAGAAAATTACTTTAACTATGTAATTATTGATACTGCTGGACGTCTTCACATCGATGAATTACTAATGGATGAATTAAAAGATATTAAAGCGGCAACAACGCCAGATGAGATCTTACTTGTTATTGATGCAATGATTGGACAAGAAGCTGTTAATATTGCGAGTTCATTTGATGAACAATTAGATATTACTGGACTGGTTCTAACAAAACTTGATGGTGATACACGTGGTGGTGCGGCTTTATCTATTAAATCTATCACTGGTAAAGCCAATTAAGATTTAGTTGGTATGGGTGAGAAGATGAATGACCTGGAGATATTCCATCCAGAACGTATGGCTTCTCGTATTTTAGGTATGGGTGATGTGCTTACTTTTAATAGAAAAAGCTCAAGCTTTCTATCGATGAAGATGAAGCTAAAAAATGCAAGAAAAATTCTTAATCAAAGTTTTACTTTCGAAGACTTTTTAACACAACTTGAACAAGTGAAAAACTTGGTAGTTTAAAAGATATTCTAGGAATGATCCCCGGAATGGGTAAACTAAAGAATATGAATTTAGATGCTGTAGATGAAAAACAATTTGTTTATATCGAAGCTATTATTAAATCTATGACTATTGAAGAAAGACAAAAATCCAGATATCATTAATGTACCACGTAGAAAAGCGTATTGCACAAGGTAGTGGACGACCTATTAGTGAAGTACACAAACTAATTAAGCAATTTGAAGAAATGAGAAAAATGATGAAACAGTTTGGTGGACTTATGAATGATAAATCTAAGAGAAAAGGGTCTAGGAAGAATGTTTGGTGGCAAACTTCCATTTTAATAAATTATGAATAATATAGTTTTATTTCAACCAGAGATTCCAGCTAATACAGGTAATATCGCACGTACATGTGTTGGTACTAATACAAGATTACACTTAATAAGACCATTAGGATTTTTCAATTGATGACAAGCATGTTAAACGTGCTGGTTTAGATTATTAGGGAACATTTAGATTTAGTTGTATGGGATAGTTTTGATGAATTTCTTGATGCAACCAATGATAAACATTATTATCTAATAACTAAATTTGGTAAAAATTATTGCGACTTTGATTTCTCAAATGTTGATGATGAAGAAAATATTTTCATCTTTGGAAGAGAAACTAAAGGATTGCCCTAAAAGAATTCCGAGAAAAAAATATAGTGAGCAAGCATTACGTATCCCTATGAGTGAAAAATGTTCGTTCATTGAATTTATCAAATACTGCTGCCTTAGTTATTTACGAAGCTTTTAAGACAACAGAATTTCAATAAACTAAAATAGTAAGTTTGAGGAAGATTTTGCGAGAATATCGCAAATTATCTAAACTGTATTAAAATTTTAAAGGAGAACAACATGACATTTGTTGATATTATAGATGATAATAACTTAGTAGAAGATAGCACCAAAGATATGTTATTAAAATTGTTAGAATGTGCTGCAGAGTATGAAAAATATTGATACTGAGATTACTGAGATGTCATTATCTTTTTGTAGGTAAAGAAGAAATTCAAGAAATTAATCGTGATTATAGAGGAAAAAGATGTTCCTACTGATGTTATTTCTTTTGCATTAAATGATGAAGTAGAGGACGAGATTGATATTATTGGACTTGAAGATGAAATTAATTCTATTGGTGATGTTATTATCTGTGTAGATATTGCTCATGAACAAGCAAAAGAATATGAACACAGTTTCGATAGAGAGATTGGTTTTCTTGGCAGTACATGGATTTTTTTACATCTACTTGGTTATGATCATATGACTGAAGAAGATGAAAAAGAAATGTTTGGAAAACAAGATGAAATTTTTAGAAAAATTTGGTTTAAGGAGATAAGCATGTTTGAAGAACAAATTAAAACTGGATTTGTCACTATTATCGGTCGTCCTAATGCTGGTAAATCTACGTTATTAAATAATATATTACAACAAAAAAATTGCAATCATGTCAGATAAACCACAAACTACGAGAAATATTATTAATGGTGTGTATACTGATAATGATTCACAAATTGTTTTTATTGATACTCCTGGAATCCACAAGCCAAAGCATAGGCTTGGAGATTATATGATGAAACTTGCAAGTAGTGCAATTCAAGAATCAGAAATAGTTTATTTAATTATAAATGCAAGTGAGAAGTTTGGACCTGAGATCAACACTTAATAAATATTGTTAAAGAATTAAAAAGTACCCTACATTTTTTATTAATTAACAAAATAGATTTAATTTCACCTGAGCAATTAATTCAAATCATAGAATTTTTATAAAAGATTTATATGATTTTTGTGGAAATAGTTCCAATTTCTGCTCTTAAATCAATAAATGTTGAGAATTTACTAAATACAACTAAAAATACTTGCAACCAAGTTTTAAAAATGTATCCCGATGATGTAATTACAGACTCACCTGAGTATTTTTGTAATTTCTGAATTCATTAGAGAAAAAGGTATTGCAACTAACAGAACAAGAAATTCCACATTCTATTGCTGTTGTTATCGATAGAATTGAAAAAGCAAACCTGGTAAGAAAAAAATATCATCGCTACTATAGTTGTTGAGAGAAAATCTCAAAAAGGGATGATTATTGGTAAACAAGGCAAGATGATCAAGGAAATCGGTTCAAGAGCAAGAAAAGATATTGAGGTTCTTCTAGGTGAAAAAGTATTCTTAGAGTTATGGGTAAAAAGTTATTGATAATTGGAGATCAAAACCAAATCAAATTCGTGATTTAGGTTATAGGGATGATATCTTTGACTAATAGAAATTATATAAATGGTATTATAATAAAAATACGCTATAAAGATTACCATGAAATTTTGCAAGTTTTGACTGAGCAAGGATATATAGAAAGTTTTTATGAAAATGTACATAAAAGTAAAAATAAAAATAAAAAGTTAGTACACCATACGAAGTAAGTATTAACTTTTTCCCTACAAATGGTATGAATAAAAATAACAATTTTAGAAGTTGAAAATACATATACGAATATAGTTTATGATATATTAAAGCATAGTTATGTTTCAAATATATTGGAATATACATATTTGATTAATGATAACTCGTTTAATATCTACAAACTGTTAAAACTTTGTTTAAAAGTATATAGAAGAAGATGTATCTGAAAAGTTGGTTGCAATCTACTTTTTAACAAAAATTTTAAAAGAACAAGGTTTTTATGTTTAAATATCAAAAACCGATTATGAGTATGTAGGGTATAGTTTTCCAAAAACAGTTTTGTTGATAAATTTAATACAGATTACAGTATTTACGGATTAAACTGATAGACTTGTAAAACTTATATACTATTTATCAGTTAAAAATATTGATTTTTGGAAACTTTAGATATAGAAAGTAAAGATTTAATAAGACTCTTTTCATTTTTAATGTGTTATTTAAAGAATTTATTGGAGTTGAAACGAAAATCATTTAAAATACTAGAACTTGAGGAAATACTAGGTTCCAAGTAGAAAGAGGCTATAGATGAATAACGCAATAGGCGTATTTGATAGTGGAGTAGGGGGATTAACTGTTGCTAGAGAGATAATGAGACAGTTACCTAATGAAACTATTTATTATTTCGGTGATGTAAAAAACTGCCCATATGGTGATAAAACTAAAGAAGAGATAATTAGATATACGGATAGAGCTGTGAAGTTTTTAATTGATAAAGGTGTTAAAATGATAGTTTTAGCTTGTAATACAGCAACTGCTGCAGCTCTTGATTATCTTCAAGATAAATACAATATTCCAATAATTGGTGTAGTACAACCAGGGAGCAAGAAGAGCAATTCAAGCTACTGAAAATAATAAAGTACTAGTTTTAGGAACAAAATTTACAGCTAATTCTAAAGTATATGATATTGAAAATTGAAAAATATAAACTCTGATATTTTTAGTATTTGACAAAAGCTTGTCCTGCTTTTTGTACCTTTATAGAATCAGAAGGCAATTTTAAATAAAAGAAGCTACAAAAAAATATACTAAAAGATACATTAAGTAACACGAGTAATCTTGGTATTGATACTGTAGTTTTGGGTTGTACTCATTATCCAATATTAAAAAGATATAGAAGAATACTATGGTAATACTATTAAGGTGATTTCTTCAGGAAGAGAAGCAGCCCGTGAGGTTAGTACTGTTTTAGGTTACGCTAAGTTACATCAGAAAAAGATTGAATAAAAAGAACATAAATTTTATATCTCTGAAGCTAGCGAAAACTTTAATAATATAGCTTCTAAAATGGCTTAACAAAGAAATTACTGCAGAAGTCGTTTAAAATATAGGAGAAATATAATGAAAAACTAATATTAGCATCTAACAATGCACATAAAGTTGAAGAAATAAAAAGTATATTAGATGATTATACAATTTTAACTCTAAAAAGATATTAATTTTTAATCAGGAAATTATAGAAGATGGATCAACATTTGAGGAGAATGCATTAATTAAAGCACGTACAATTAGTCAATTTTCTGGAAAAACAGCTATTGCAGATGATAGCGGACTAAGTGTAGAGCTTTTTGGATGGTAGACCCGGTGTTTATTCAGCCAGATACTCTAAAGAACAAACAGATGAAAAACATTGAAAAAAAGTACTTATGGAACTAAATGGTAAAAATCAAAAAGCAAAAATTTGTATCTGTTATTGCACTTGTTACCCCTGATGGAACAGGAGCATACTTTTAGAGGAGAGTGTCACGGAGAAATTATTTTTGAAAAAGCGTGGTAATAACGGTTTTGGATACGATCCTATATTTTTATGTTCCAACATTAAATAAGACATTTGCAGAGTTAACTCCTGAACAAAAAATAGTATCAGTCACAGAAAACAATCATTAGAAAAATTTTCTCAATTTTTGAAAGAAGAAAATAATGAAAACTAGAATAATCCGTGAAGATTGCATTGCGTGTGGAAATTGCAATGCTATCTGTCCCGATATATATGATTATGATGAAGATGGAATTGCATATTGTGTAATCGATGATAATACAATGGTAGAAGAAGTTCCAGAAAAATATAGAAGTTTGGTTCTTGAAGCAAAAGATAATTGCCCTGACTGAGGCAGTTTATGTGGAGGAAGACTAGAAAGGAGAGAAGATTGAGTACAAAAAAACGAAAACAACTAAAAAATAGTAAAAAGTAAAAAAACAACATCTAAATCTAGTAATAAAGCTACGAAAAGAAAAATCCTCCGAAAAGTATTATTCCGGTGTTAACTAAAGAGACTTATAGAGGATTATATTTTTGTTGTTTCTGTTCTTATTGTAATTTTTGTCTGTCTTGCAGATGGGCTTTATAGGAAGATTTTTTTGATTCTCTCTTTAAATATATGTTTGGTAGTTTCAGCTATATACTTTATATTATTATAGTGGCTACACCAATTTATTATATTATGAATAAAAAAATCAAGACACCAGTTATTGTAGTGACTATTTTAGTATTAATTGATTTCTTATTTCAACTTATATTAGTAGGTAATACTGAAGTTACATATATTAATTTTTATAGATATATATAATAATAAAGTTTCAACATATGGTGGTGGGATAATATCTTACTTTCCTGTTAAATTTTTAATTTATTTATTATCATATTACGGTTCTTTACTTGTAATAATATCAGCAATTATAACATTTGTATTTCTATATTTTAATATAAATCATAGAACAATGGTTTTTAAAAATTAAAACATCACATAAGTAATGCATTTGATAAGAATGAATATGTTGAAGACCATTATGATGAACTAGATGACGAAATACTTGATAATTACGATTATGCAATTGATAATAAAGAAAATTCAAATGAACAAAGATATAATAATATTAAAGATAAAGACTTAGTAGTTGATATCAGAGAATTCAAAGAAGAAATAGTACCAGAAGAAGAGATAGTTCATCGAGTAACAAAGAAAACAACGTAAGATTCAAGATACAACTACATTTGAAGATAAAGAAGAGTCACTAAGCGAAGAACTATTAGAGGAATCATATGATAATTATCAGCTTCCTCCAATCACTTTTACTTAATAGCCCAGTTAAGAAACAAACTATTACAAAAAGTGATGTTGTGGAGAAATCAAAAATCTTACAAAAGTACTTTTTAATAATTTTGGAATTGAAGTGAAAATTGTTAAAAGCAATAGTAGGTCCTTCTATCACGCAATTTCAAATATTACCAACACGGGTACAAAAAGTAAGCAAAATTGTTAATTTAAGTAATGATATAGCACTAAATCTTGCAGCTAAAGATGTTCGTATAGAAGCTCCTATTCCTGGTAAATCATTAATTGGTATTGAAATCCCAAATACTGTAAATGAATTAGTGACGATGAAGGAAGTATTTGTAAATGATGAAGATAATTCACCTTTATCAGTTGCTTTAGGGAAAGATGTATCAGGTGAGTCAATTTTTACAAGAATTGATAAAACACCACACTTACTAATAGCAGGGTCTACAGGTAGTGGTAAGTCTGTTTGTGTAAATACAATTATAACAAGTATATTATTAAAGAATAAACCTGATAAAGTAAAACTAATAATGATAGACCCTAAAATGGTAGAATTATCAATTTATGATGGAATTCCACATTTACTAACGTCTGTTGTAACAGATCCAATAAAAGCTGCAGATGTATTACATAAAGTAGTTTTTAGAAATGGAAAACAGATATAGAGAGTTTGCACGTGCTCGTGTTAGAAATATGGAAGGTTATAATAAGATAGCTGCAAAAGATCCAGATTATAAAGAATTGCCGTATATAGTAGTAATTATTGATGAGTTAGCAGACTTAATGATGGTATCATCTAAAGAAGTAGAGGAATCAATAGCTCGTATAGCTCAAAAAGCTCGTGCTGCTGGAATACACATGATAATAGCTACACAAAGACCATCTGTTGATGTTATAACAGGAGTTATAAAAACTAATATCCCATCAAGGATTGCATTTGCAGTAAGTTCAAGTATTGACTCAAGAACGATATTAGATAAGTCTGGTGCTGAAACATTACTTGGAAAAGGGGATATGCTTTATTTATCTGCTGATTCAAGTAAACCCGTACGTATTCAAGGAGCCTTCCTTTCAGATGAGGAAGTAGAAAAAGTGGTTGATTATGTTAAAAGCCAATCTGAGGCTCAATATGATCCCAATATGACACCAAGTGAAGTAAATTCGCAAGGTGGAGGCTCTTCAGGTGATGATGTTGATCCGTTATACAAAGAAGTATTATTATTTATTGCCAAAACTCAAAAAGCTTCAGCTTCATTGTTACAAAGAAGATTTAAAATTGGCTATAATAGAGCTGCTAGGATAATTGATATGCTTGAGGAAGATGGATATATTGGACCTGTAGATGGAAGTAAACCTAGAAAAGTATTTCTAGAAAAGGAATACGCAGAAGATTATGAATAATATAGTTTACATAAAGAATATTATGTAAACTAACAAATATTTTAAGTGAGGTATAATAAATTGAGAAAAACAATAAGGTATTACTTGGTTTACTAATAGTTGTACTATTAACTGTTATTGGACTATCAGCTTATGCGTACCAAAAACAAAAGGCATTAAATAATGTTAAACCAAAAGTTATAGAAACTAAGAAAGATGAATCTAAATTTGAAAAATTATTAAAGAATCTTCTAGTAATTTTTAAAAAAAGAAAATGATTTAAATAAAAATCGAAAATCTTAAAAATCACTTTTTAAGTCAGAAAGAAAATATTTCAAAAGAAAATAAAGATAAATTAACTAGTGATTATAATAATTTAGTTAGAGAAATGAGAGATAAAATTCAAAAGTAATTTAAAAAGATAAAAATAGGTTCATTAATAATAACTAATGATGATAAAAAAATAATACAGAAAAAAATTGCTAGCGTAAAAAGAACTTACTGAATTACAAGCTCTAGTAGAAAAAGAAAAAGAAACTGTTTTTGAAAAAATGAAGAATTTGATGAAATTTTTAAATTAATCAAAATCAAATCTTTCTACTACTGAAGTAATACAAACTTCTACACCTGCTAATAATACGAACGAACAGGTTCAACATAACGAAGTTGTTGAAGTGCCAGCTACTCAAAGTTCAAGTCAAAGTTCAAGAGGAACTAGTACTTATACTCCTCCTAGAGTGCAGAATAATCCAACGACTAATGCTAGTCCGCAAGTAGCTCCAAATAATACTGAGACGTCAACTGTTTTATCACCATCAGAACCAAGTACTTCTGAAACAACAGGAACAAGTGAATAAATTTTTTAAAAACAGGATAATAAACAACATTATCCTGTTTTTTTATTATTGTAGCATATTACAGAATATGGTATAATTATAATGAATTTAAATTTATGCAAGAAGGGTAAGTAAAAAAATAATGAATCTACCAAATAAAATAACATTATTTAGAACAATATTAATACCTATATTTATAGTATTTTTTTATTAATAAATATGGGAGGAAGTATCTCTATTCTAGGTGGTCGAAATATAACCCTTAATATTTTTTTATAGCAGCATTAATTTTTTTATGTTTGCATCATTCACAGATTTTATAGATGGATATTTAGCTAGAAAGTATAATCTAGTAACTAATATGGGGAAATTCTTAGATCCATTAGCAGATAAGTTACTAGTTGGAAGTGCCTTTATTGTAATGGTTGAACTAGGATTAATGCACAGTTGGATGGTAGTAGTTGTAATAGCAAGAGAATTTTGCAGTTACAGGACTTAGACTTTTGGCTGTAGAAAAAGGTGAAGTAATTCCTGCAGGGATACTTGGTAAATTAAAAACAATTAGTCAGTTAATTGCTATAATCCTAATTTTATTAGGAAATCCTATATTTAATACACTTGGTTTTAATTTAGACTATATTCTACTATGGATTTCTGTAATATTGACTATTTTATCAGGATTAGAGTACTTTAAGAATTCATTACATGTATTTAAATAATGTTAGTGATAGGATTTACCTATCCTAACATTTTTATTTTTTGAGAGGTTATAAATGAAAAATATATTAAAAGATGAGGATTTTTAAAAGAAAATTCCTATAAAACTTGTTAAACATAACAAGGAATGGGTAACTTGGTATGAAGACGAAAAACAAATTTACTAGCTAAACTTGAACAATATAAAGTAAGTTTATATCACATAGGAAGTACAGCAATATCAAATATATATTCAAAGAATATAATAGATATAATTTTTAGAAATCTATAAAAGTGATGATTTTTGATAGTATAATTGATATTTTGAATGTAGAATGGGAACTACGTTGGAAAGAAGATAATAAAGCCTTTCTAGTTAAAGGTTATGGTGATAATGGTTTTTCAAGATAAAGTCTACCATCTTCATGTAAGAAAAAAAGGTGATATTGAAGAAGTTAAGTTTAGAGATATTTTAATAGAAAAATCGAAAAAAATAGCAAAACAATATGAAAAGATTAAAAATTAGATTTAGAACTAACATATAAGTACGATAGAGAAGGATATACTGCCAGCAAAAACAAAAATTTATAAAAAGACATTATAAAAGAGTGTAGTTTACATAAATAAAATTATGTAAACTACACTCTTTATCTTTACTTCTTTTTTTATTGAAGTATTTAAATAAACCTTGAATTGCAACTATTGACCAAACACCTTCTAGTAAAACAAATCCCCATTGTTTACCAATGAATGCATCTATTCCAAGAATTAAAGCACCGATGGCGTTTAATAACAAATAGTTAAGTGAAGTAGTTTTTAAGTTTTTCCTAATTGGCTAAATACAAATCCAATAAGAATTAATAGTGATCCTAAAACTTGAATAATAATCCCCATTTTTACCTCCATAATTTTAATAACTTTTTATATTGTACCTTAATAGGAGATATATTGCAATACTAATCATCTAATTTTTCGATTGATTTCTTAATAATTTTTTTAGATTCGTTAATGTATAACATTGATGTGTCACTATTAGAGTGTCCCATTTGTGTCATAATGATTGGAATATTACCGTTCGTTTTTAATGCTAATTTAGTCCCATAACTATGTCTTAGTTTATGTGGTGACATAGGAACGTTAAATGCATCGGTGTATTTCATAACCAGTTTTTGAATGGCTCTTATTGATAAGCCAGTTTTGTTTTTTACTAATGAAGATATAGTCCTCTCTATTGAGTTTAAAAGGTAGTGACGTTATGTACTCATTAAGTCTATCTAATGCTGATTTAGTAATTATAACTGTGTCTACTTTATTACCTTTTCTAATGACGTTTATCTCACTATTTAGAAAATCTATATCTTTAACCTTTAAATTAGCAAGTTCATTAACTCGAATACCACTTTTTAAAAATAGTGTTAGTATCGCAAGATCACGTGCTTTATCACGTAAAAAGAAAGTTTTTCCATGTTTTGATAGAGTTTTTTTCATACTCAAATTCAACATATTGTAAGAATTCTTCGTCTTGAGAGTCTAAAAAAATATCTTTTCCGATATTTTTCTTTGACCTAGATGATAAAGTTTCTTTTACACGATTAATAGGTATCTTAAGCATTACATTACGCTCAAAATAAGCTCGTCCTTGTTCATTTTCACTTGTAACGGTAAGGAATTTATATAATGACCTCATAGCAGCCTTATAATTATTAACAGTTGTTTGACTACGATATTTACCATTAACTTGTTCACGAGAAAGAGATTTAAAAATAACTTTCCATTTCTTTTTTTGATATATTTTCTAAAGTAGAAAGCTGAACATTTTTTTATGTTTTCAGCATCTGAAATTGTTTCTCTTATAGTCCAGTTTAGAAAAATTCTTATACGTTTCTAAAGTATCTATGTAATGTAAGTGGTGATAAATTATCGTAATACGTGTCGATAAAGTCTTCTATATAATCTGGAAATTCAGGAAGTATTTTTATTTATTTTTTTGTTTATAATAATCACGTTGATTCATTGGTATTACTACATTCTCCTAAAGTTTATTAATTATACATATAATATGTATTATACGAACAAATATATTATATCATATTTATTAGTTTCATTCAATATACTTCAATCCCTTTATTTTGATATATTATTGAAAATTGATTTTTTTCGATTTTTAAATTATATATTTTTTTCTTTATATATGATTTCTACTCAATATTATTGACTATATTTTTGTAAATGTCAATATAAAAATGTACAAAAGTGACAAAATAAAAAAATGTACAATTATTCAAAACTAACATGATCTTTTTAGTCGATAAGAATTACCTATAATAGGTACTACATGGGCATGATGAAGCAGTCTATCAAGTATAGCTGAAGCCACTTTGTCATCACTAAATAATGTAGCCCATTCAGAAAATGGAATATTAGATGTGGCTATTATGCTCTTCTTTTCATAACGTCGGTCTATTAGTTGGAATAATAACCGCTCATCACCTTTTTCTAAAGGTAAATAACCAATTTCATCTATAATCAATAATCTATACTTTGAATAGTGTTTTTAATCGCTGCTCTAGCCTATTTTTCAGCTAGAGCGGCTTTTTAAGTTTGCTATTAAATCATGACATTTTATAAAATATGTTGAATACACGGAACTAGCTGCTAATCTTCCAATCGCTGTTGCTAAATGAGTCTTTCCAACACCACTATTACCTATAAATATTAAATTTTTTTATTGTTTTTCTATAAAATTTAAACTAGCTAAGTTCCTTATTTCTAATTCATTTATATCAGAATTGAATGAAAAATCAAAAATCATCTAATGATCTATTATAAGGGAAATTAGCTACTTTAATCATAGATTCTTTTACATTTTGCTTTTTCACATCTACTTCATAATCTGTTAGTTTCAATAGAATATCTATTACCGACATTGTTCTATTTTTGAGTTAGTTCTATTATCTCATCTAGTCTGTGGTTGAATTGCTTTTAAATTAAGATATTCTAAATTCTCTTTTTAATCTAGTATAATTAGATCTATTTGTTATCATTGAATCGTTCTCCTATTATCGCTAGATTTCTTTTTAGTTTGTTCTTTTTAATCTTTTTCTCATCTATATCATTCCAAGTGTGTTTAACAAATTGCTCATAATGAGCTTCTTTATAATTTAATTTTTTTCACTTAATAAATGACTTACTACCAATTTCATGTTATCATATAGGTATAAATAATTATCTTCTACTTGTAGATTTAGTTTCTTACCTATATATTCAATTGGTACTGAATATTGATTGGACTTGTAAGAAATCATTGCTTGTTTATTTACTTTTACTTGTAGGGTTGTTATTTTATAGCGATTCCTTATTTTCTCATGTGGTAATGGTAGTAAGGAATCTTTTTCTTTTGTAAGCTGATTATTGGAATCTCTCTGTTGTTTGATGCACTTGTAGGTTCCATCTCATCATTATTTTATTCACCAATTCTACTAATTCTGTATAATCTAACTTACCATTATAAGCATATATTTCATCTAGTAATTTTACTATATTTTTCTACTTTACCTTTTTGTTTGTGGTCTGTATGCTACACATGGTTTCAATTCAAATCCCATCTCTTTTTGCATATTCTTGAAACTTTATATTAATTACTCCAGATGTCTTAACAGTTCGCGCTTTATCCATTGTAGTTTTCATATTATCACATACAATTACTTTTTGGAACTCCTTCAATGTGTTCTAAGCATTCAGTTATACATGAAATTAAGACATCTTGACTTCTTGAAAGTGTTACATGAAATATTTTTATACCTTGAGTATGATAAAACCATACAAAATACATTTAAAGACAATTTTTTTCTCCATATTTAGTTGTGAATTTTACATCTTCTTTCCAATCTATTTGAGCTTGTTCTCCGAGAATAGTTTCTACTCTGAGTATAGCTTTAGAACTCTTATGTGATTTGTTTTTAAAATAATCATTGTATTTTTGAATTCTTTAATAAATAGGCTCTAAATGCAGAATAGCTGATATTCAATTCTGTTTGGTCTACCAAATATTGCCAAAGTATTCTTTTTTGATTTGAATATTTGTATAGATTCTCCTCCTAATAATTTATCTAATAGATCAGTGTATTCATCGATTTTTGATGGCTTATTTCTTGTTTGTTTTGTTTTTTTCCTTGATAATAATGTCTTTTTATTGTACGTCTATCTTTCTTTAAAACTCTAGCTAATTCACTAAAGTTAGGTTTCAAATTAAACACCTCCATTTGTTCTCGTAGATTTTCTAAGTCTGATAGTTGAGTTATTTTTATATTTTTTTGTTTATTTTTTAGGTTTAAGTACATATATTTCTCTCTTTCTTTATTATATGCACTATTATAACCTATTTGTACATTTTTTATTTTGTCAAAACTGTACATTCTTATTTTATCATTCTCATATTTTTTTAATGTAATCTGTATTTTTAAATTCTTTGAAAAATGACCTATTTAAACGCCATATAAGCGTCGTAAAAAATTTTTTTAATACAATTCTCCAAAACGATTAAAAAAACCTCTTAGAATTGATTTAAAAAGCCTAATTTATCATTTTGACATGATTTAGCTTATATTTTTATTGATTTTATACATTTTTTTCGTTAATATAATGTAAAAAGCTATCTAAGTTTCCTTAGATAGCTTAAAGTTTATCGCTTGATTATACACGCTCAACTTTTTTCCAGATTTTTAAAAGCTCTAGCAGAAACCCAAACTTTTTAGGTTGTCCGTCTACTAAAATTGTTACTTTTTTGTAGATTAGCTTTGAATTTTCTTTTATTTGCGTTCATTGCGTGTGAACGAGTATTTCCTGAACGTGCTTTACGTCCAGTAACGTAACAAACTTTTTGCCATGAATTTATCCTCCTTTTTGGAAATAGTTTATTCATAACATTTACTACATACACAAGTATTAATATAACATACATTAACATAAATATCAAGCAAAAACTAATATAATTTTTAAAAAAATTTATGTAATCGAAGTCATAATTAATATTATGAAAAAAATGCTACGATAGAAGCCACTGTTGTTCCTAATGTCCATGTTTTAAATGTAGTTTTTAAAATCTAAGTTTAGATACTGCTTAAATAACCAGAAACCCTGGATCATTTACATGTGAACAAAAACATACTACCAGCTGTAATACTTAACATTATAAATACCGGTGAATAACTAATAGTTGGGACTAATGGTTCAACTATTGCCAATGTAGTAATTGCTGCAATAGTTGCACTACCTAATGATATTCTTAGGATAGCAGCAACAAAGAAACTAATAAGTATTGGTGATATGTTCATACCACTAGTTATTTGAACTATCTCATCTGTCACCTTTGAATCTACCAATACTTGTTTCAGACCTCCAGCAGCACCATTAATAAGTAATACGACTGCTATTGTTTTAATAGATTGACTTAATATTGGTGCAATACTACTAATTCGTAAATGTTTTACAGTCATTAATTTCCAGATGGCTATTAATAAAGCTTATAATTAATGCTGTAACTGGATTACTTATAATTGTTAATATATCTTTTAAACTAGATGGTAAATTTTTTATGCCTAATACTATAGTAGGAATTGTAATTAAAAATTACAGGTAATAACATTAATATAATAGCAAAAACTAGAACTCATCAACTGTTTTTCTATTTTTAAAACACTAATATTATTTTGTTCTGTTTGTACTGATAGGTTTAGTTTGTACCATCTTTGAATTGGTTAATAATAAACCACCTATTATTGCTGTTGGTATTGCTACTATTAAACCATAGAAGAATACTTCCGCCATATTAAGATGAAAAGTCTTAGTAATAATACTTGGACTAGGGTGTGGAGGAAATAGTGCATGGATGGTTAGTACTCCTATACTCGCTGGTAAAGCTAGGTAAATTTTTATCTAATTTTTAGTTCTTTTGCTACTGCCAATATAATTGGTATTACTAAAATAAAAGCTACATCAAAGAATAAAGAAAAAAACTTATACACATTCCAGCAATAAGAAGACCTAATTGAATCCTCTTAATTCCAAATAAACTGATCATTTTTTTGCAGTAATTTCTACTGCTCCTAATTCTTCTAATATTCTTCCAAACATAGCTCCTAATCCTAAGATTAAAGATAAATGTCCTAGAAGAGATCCTGTCCCCTTCTCTACTGAATCAATTATTGAACTAGGGGATAAACCTAAAAAAATAAACCTAGAATAATTGCTACTATAAGTATTGATAAAAAGGGTTCGAAAATGTAATTTTGTTATTAAAAAAATATTAGTACGCTAATCCCTAAGAAAACTAATAACAATTTATAAGAATGAATTCCTAAAAAGTAAACTAGGATTGAATATATAATTAATCCTAAGCCGATTAATATTTTTATCTAATTTCATTATATTCTCCTTAATTTTTTTCATTAGGTAATTATATCATTATTAGCTATATCAAGTAAAGATATACGCTTACTATAGAATTAGTGTTCTTTATCTAGTAACTCAGCAATTTTTCATAAAAAGTTCTTCCGTTTCTAATAGTAACAGCTTTATAGAAAGATTCTTTTAATTAAATATTTATGATATGCCGTTTTTTTAAATAGTTCTTTTCATTAAATTTCCCCCAAAAAAATAGCTCTTTTACCAAAAGTAAACATTTTCTTCGTTTAAAGGCATATTATTTATTCGTTCTTTTATACTAGAGAAATCTATATCCTCACTATAAAAATAGTACATCTTTTCTATAAAAATCATTATTCCACCAACTAGGCAAATTTTTTTAAGTTCTTCTATGTATTCTTGTTTTGTCAGTATTACTTTATTAATTTTGAAAGGATATGAATTCAATATCTGTGATATTTTTATCATTTACAACACCTATATTTTTCAGTGGAATTAAATATTATATTGCCACTGTTTATATAAGTAATAACATTTTCATATCCTAAACCAGTAATCGCATCTTTCAAATCAGCCATAGAAACCTTATTTCTACCACCAACATTGATTCCACGAAGTAAAAGTACGTATTTCATTATTTTTCTCCTTTTTATAAAAAAAGCTCTCTATTATCGAAATAATAGAGAGTTTCATAATTATTATATACTTAAATTATGCTCTTGATACGTAAGAACCTTCTGCTGTATTGATTACTAATACATCTCCTTCTTTAACGAATAGAGGTACTTGTAATGTATATCCAGTTTCTACTGTAGCAGCTTTAGTAGCTCCTTGTGCAGTATCACCTTTAACACCAGGTTCAGTTTCAGTTACAGTAAGTTCTACTGTTGTTGGTAAGTCAATACCTAAGATTTCGTCGCCAAACATTAAAATTGAAACTTCCATATTTTCTTTTAAGAAGTTTAATTCGTATTCTAATTGTGCTTCTGGTACTTCGATTTGCTCGTAAGTAGCGTTATCCATAAATACATAAGCTTCACCTGTTGAGTAAAGGTATGACATTTTTTTGGTTATTGATTTGAGCTTTTGCTACTTTCTCACCAGCTCTGAATGTTTTATCATTAACTGCACCTGTACGCATGTTTCTTAATTTAGAACGTACGAAAGCAGCTCCTTTACCAGGTTTAACGTGTTGGAATTCCATTACTTTCCAAATGTTTCCATCAACTTCGATAGTAACTCCAGTTTTAAAATCATTAACTGATATCATTATTGTATTTCTCCTTTAATTTGTATTAATATTATTATAAATAAAAAATTTTTTTAAAATCAAGGTAAAAACGATTAATTTTTAAAGTAAAATGCTATTAAAAAAATCTATATCCAGTAAATTTAGTTTACATAATTAAATTTATGTAAACTAAATGTTGTTATTTTTACTTTTACAGCTTCTACCATGTAGATTCTATTACCTTTTTTTAATAAACTTATCTTCATACTCAGTATGAACATTCTCTTCTTCATAGACACTATTAGTTAAATCTAAAGAAAGTCTATTAAAAGTAAATCCGTATTTAGCATAACTCATTAAACTGTATTCAGAATAAACCTTGGTTATCAGTTTTTTGAACTATTGTTTTATTACCATTTAAGATAGTTTCGTAACGTGCTAAAAACGTATGGAATGATAAACGTCTTTTTCTCATGTCTTGTTTTTAGGCCATGGATCAGAGAAGTTTAGATATAATTGATCAACTTCACCTTCAGCAAAAATACTCTAGTAGATCTTCAGCATTTCCTGAAATAAGCTTTAAGTTTTTCTCTATGAGTTTCTTCAACTTTATCTAATAGAAATGTTAAGACAGTTGGCTGTGCCTCCATAGCTATAAAGTTAATTTTTGGGTGTTTTTCAGCAAGTGTATGAATAAACTTACCTTTTCCACTTCCTATTTCTAAGTGTATTGGATTATCATTTCCAAAAATTTCTTTCCATTTCCCCTTTATTATCCTTAGGTTGTAAAAAAATACAACTGGACTATTCTCTAGACGCTCTCTAGCATCTGCTCTATTTCGAACTCTCATTCATGCACCTTTCTATTTTTAATTCTATTGTTTTTATTAAATAATTGTTTGTTTTCTAATACCTTTTTCTTTTGAACCTAGTACACAAGTATATGCTTTAGATTTGATATTTTCAAATTCTGTTGCTAATTTTTCTTAAATTTTCTACTGTTGTATTCTTTTATTTCATTTACAAGTTTATCATAAACTTCAAATGGAGAATTTGTGATGTACTTGTTTAATGAATATGCAGCTTGAGCACTTGGGGACATTAGAACATCCAATGAATTTAGTGTACCTATAATATATTTATTAAGATCTTTTTCATCAGCATCAATATTAGCTACGTAGTTGTTAATATTATAATATATCTCTAGAGTTTCCGTTAAGTTTGGATCACGATATGACCATAAATTAAAAATCACCAAAAAGCATTAAATATCACTCCAGAACCATAGGCTCCATTTTTTCACACGGACATTATTCCATAAATAATCTAAGCTTAATATATGTCTTAGTACTAAGTGTGTACCAGTGTAATCATTTATATTATAACCCGCACCAACGTATTGAACTAGTGAATCAAAGTAAAAACCTTCAGAATAACCTTGTTCTTCTAATTTAATTTCAAGACCATTTTGTTTATCTAATTCACTAGGGTATTTAGCTAAATATGAAGATATAGTTTCTTTGAAGTTAGTATATTCTTCTTTATTACCGACAAAGTTAACTAATAATCTAGCTTGATTAAAAATTAGACTTGTAACAGTGTATAACTGTTCTTTAATTTTATCACTATTTTTGCTCATAGTTATTTACTAATTCACTTATAAACAAGTAGAAATCATATTCTCCATGATATGAAGCAAGTTTACTTTGAGGATTATAGAAACCACTAATACGACGTGCTACAAAAAGCATGTCCAGAATTTTTTTAAATCTACTTTCTAGCATTAACTTAATTTCTAAGAGAACATTGTATAGTGCTTCTTTATCTTCAAAATCTGCATAAAGTGTAGTTTCATCTAAAATCTTAGCTAGTTCTCCAGCTTTTTTTCTACTAAATTCTTAGCACTGATTATGAATTTCACTTCACATTCTTCACTCTTATGTTTTCTAAAAACATCTACATAAGAACTAATACCACCAAGATTTGCACCTATTTCTTTTATAACCTCAGCTTCAGTTTTTATTTTTTTGTATTAAAGTTAAATAATAAATATGATAATACTGATGCATATTGTAACTGTTCAACTTCAAAATCACTTATGTCAAATAGTAATTTAGAATACGAAATACCATTAGTCACAGTATCATAGTGTGAAAAAAATTTATACCTTTGTATTCTTCAAAGAATGTTTCTTCAAATGGATTTTTTTAGCTCTACTTCTTTAGCATCAACACTTTTTAATTTTTTTCTAAATCTTCTTTTTATCTGTACTATTTTTGCCATTCTTGTAGAGACTTAGTGTTTTTTTAACAATGCTTTCTAATTCAGTTTCTGATAAAGTAGCTTTATATTCAACTAGATCTTTTTCCTTATTTTTCTTTTTTTCTAATATCGGAATTAAGTGTAATATAGCTTGTTTATCATTTTCAATTAGAAACTGTTTAGCAAGAGTTTCGTATTGTTTATTAACGCAATTTTCTTGTAGATGAGTAATTACGTTGCCTAAATCAAATGCATCTAATATATTATCTTCGCTATATAACCATGTTCTTAATAATCTAATAGCATAAGATACACCCTTAGGTGATGAAGTTTTTATTAATCTCTTCCTTGATAGAAAAAGTTCTTTTTTTGTTAATTGAAGCTTGAACTTGCTCATAATCAAAGCCTTTATCAATAATACCTTTTTAATAAAGATTTATATTCTGCATCAAGACTTTCTAATTTATCATCACTTACGTATTTAAAGATAATTGAGTATACAGTTTCTTTACGATCTTTTTGAACGTAACTATATACATCTTCACAAATATTATTATCAATGAAATATTTTTCTAAATTCTGTATTACTACTTCCAAGAAGAATATCATCAATTATATCGATACTCTCGATTTTTACTAAACTCATTACTATCACCAAGAATATAGTTATAAGCTATATAAGCTTTTATCTTTTACATCTTCATTAAAGTATGTACGCTTAACAATATCCGTAGTAAAGTTTTTCTTGACGTAATAAGTTATAATCGCTATAGTCTTTGTACTCGTAATTATTTAAATAACTGTCAATATGATTTAGATACTGTTCAACATTTAAATCACCATATAAAAAGATATAGCTGTTACTTGGGTGATAGTTATAAATATAAGTTTCTAAAAATTCTTCTTGTGTAATCGAAGGAATAGCTTCTGGCTTTCCTCCAGAAGAATATTTATAAGAAGTATCACTAAATAAGTGCTCCGTAACATATTGATCTAGTACTTCATCTACTGACGAATATGCACCTTTCATTTCATTGTAAACTACACCTTTATATATTAGTTCATCTTCTTTATCTTCAAGATGATAGTGCCATCCTTCTTGGGCAAGTATATTTGGATTATTTTTAAGTTTGGATTAAATACTGCATCTAAGTATATATCCATCAATATTTCTAAGTCTTTTTCATTTTTTAGACGATACTGGATACATAGTTTTATCAGGAAATGTCATTGCATTTAAAAATGTATTAAAAAGAACCTTTAAGTAGTTCTACAAAAGGTTCTTTTTACTGGATATTTCGCTGAACCACATAAAACAGAATGCTCTAAAATATGAAAAATACCATTATCATTATAAGGGATAGTTTTAAAACTAATGCTAAAACTTTTTATTTATATCATCATTTTTCAAAGAAAAACTAATCTAGCACGAGTTTTTTTGTATGCTCATAAAGATAAGCATTAGTATTTATATTTTTTTAGATATTTCTTTTCTATAAGTTCAAATGTCATATTATTTAATTATTATAGTAGATTACATTTTTTTAGTAATGTAAGAACGTCATAACCTTGTAGTTTGTCCATACCGTTTAGACCATCTAATTCGATTAAGAACGCAATACCTACTACTATTCCTCCTAATTCTTCTACTAATTTAATAGTTGCTTCAATTGTTCCACCTGTAGCTAATAAATCATCAGTGATTAGAACACGTTGACTGGTTTAATTGCATCTTTGTGCATTGTTAAAGTATTACTTCCGTATTCTAAGTCGTATTGATATGAAATAACTTCACGTGGTAATTTATTAGGTTTTCTTACAGGAACGAACCCTATACCTAGTGAGTAAGATACAGGACATCCAATAATGAAAACCACGAGCTTCTGGTCCTACTACTACATCAACTTTTTTTCTTTTTGCATAGTTTACAATTTGATCTGTAGCGTACTTTATACGCTTCTCCATCTGCCATTAAAGTAGTAATATCTTTAAAGCTAATTCCTTCTTTTTGGCCAATTTTCTACGATTGAAATGTATTTTTTTCTAAATTCATTTATATTTATTTTTCTCCTAAATGTTTTCTTAACTCAATTATTATACTATAAAATCCTAAAATAAGCAATTTTTAAACACTATTTAAAGACTAAGTAATAGTAAATCATTAGAAATTTAATTATAAACGAATCTACTTAGAATATTAAAAAAATGGAAGTGATTCAAAAATTGTTTTTAACGATTCACTCTCGCTCAATTTATTAGCTATCTAAATAGCTTTCATAAATCAAATTTAAATACATAAAAGCACTGCATATATAAGTTCTCATATATAGTTTGTTAAACTTTAGAACTTTTTGGCCAGCTCCTTAATAAAAACCCCGTAATTATAGTTATTCTAGTAGTATTGGTTAGTAAAATCAATTATTATTAGTATCTTTCATTATGTGTTAAAATATATTATAAATAATTTATAAGGAGATTTTAATATGAAATTTACATTTACAGATTCAGCTATGAATTATATTTATAAAAAAATTTGAGAGTACAGACACTAGCGCATATAACATCATTATCGACTATTCAGATGGTAACAGTCCTTATACAGATAATGTAAATGGCTGTCACTGTCAAGTATATGACAAATATAGAATCTTAATTGTTTCTAAAGAGGACAAGAATATTAAATGGGATAAATATGATAAAGAACTTTCTACAAACATCGGTACTGTGTATTATCCATCTTATTATGAAGTAATGTTTTAATCAAGATAATAAATTTGATTATAGTGAAACAAATTTTACTTTATATCTAAAAAAAGTGAAGCGGGAATTATTACAGAACAAGTTCAATTAATTATTAAAAAAATAAATTTAAGTAAATTTTAATATACTTTTGCTAATATTATCGTAAGTGTTATTAGAGGAAGGAGAATGTTTTGAAATCTTTTCTAAATAGTAGAAAATTAACAATTTTTTTCTATTTTTTTGTATATTTATTTATACTTACTTGGGTAATAGTAGCTAAAAATGGATTGGAACTTACTGCACAGTAGTAATTTTTCTTGGATACATAATCCTCATGTATTACTTTATCCCGGCGTATCTTGGAGAACAATCAATCTAGTACCATACAGATTTGGAAATTTTTGACATTGTGGAAGTTTTACTTAATATAATTTTTCTTTATACCTTTTTAGCTTTTTATATCAAAAATGCTATATCCTAAATCATCTGGTTTAAGAGCAATAATTTTTAGGGTTTTATATTAAGTTTAATATATGAATCTACTCAATATATCTTGACTATTGGGTTCCCTGATATAACAGACTTGATAGATAATACTTTAGGAGCTTCCATAGGAGTAATAATTATCAATATTATTTCTATAATTCTAAAAGAAAAAAACTTAGATTGTCTATGAATTTCATTTTAATACTTCTTTTCAGGATATATTATTTATGAAATAATTAATGTAATATCTTAAAATAACAAATAATAACGGATGTACTTGGCGATTGTTAAGTTTAAGTACATCCGTTATTTATTATCTTATGTAATTATTATTATTAAATTTTTTTAAATTATCTTTTTCTTCTGAAGCCTAATGCAGCTAATCCAATACCTAATATACCTATTAATAATGCTCCAACACTATTTTCAGTTAATCCTGTTTTAGGTAGTATGTTATTGACTCTTTGTGAAATTGGATTGTTTCCAACATTAGTATTGTTATTTGTTCTTGAAACAATAGTATATGTAGAAAGTGATCTGTATAGAATGTTAATTTTCCATCTGAATATGTACTTGGGACTTTTTTCTAATTTATCACCGTTTACATAATAAACTTCTAATGTTTCATTGTCTTTAGCAAGAACAGCTACTGTAACTGCTCTAGTTTCTCCGTCTTTATTTATTACATTACCATTATCATCTGTGAAGAATAAATCTAAAGTTTTCACAACATTTAAATTCTCATCAAGATTCTTAATTAATTCTTTTTACTTCGTTTACTTTTTTTGTTCATTAGAATTTTTGAGCAACAAAGTGAATACCAGTAACATCTTTTAGCCTTGAATTTTACAGTTACTTCTTCATCTCCGGGTAATTTAGCAACAAGTGTATCAGTTACATTCTTCTTATCATCTACTGAAGGTGTACTTGGCTGTTCAGAAGGAGACTCTTGAGGTTTCTCTGCTTTTAGGTTGCTCAGGTGTTACCTGTGGTTTTTCTTCAACCTTAGGTTGCTCAGCAGGTTTCTCATCTTTTTATCTTCTACTTTTTGGTTCTTCTTTCTTAACATCAGCCTCAACTGTCGTTACAAGTTCAACTAATTTATCGTCGATATTTGTAGCATTTTTTTCGAATAAAGTTTTAGTAATTCTATATTTATCTCTAGCTTTCATATCATTATCAGTAATTTCTAATTTTTCTATCATCTTCATTAGAAATACTTGAAGAACTAATTTCTTTAACTTCATTACCGCGGATACGTTCTACTTTAGTAACAATATACCAGTTACGTCCATAATCATCACTCTTAAGTAGTTCTGCCATAGGTTTTTGTTTTGTTTACTTAGGAATTCTTTATATTTTTCTAAACCTTGTAAGATACCTTCTCCGCCATAAAATTCAGAACGACCTCTATACCAGTGTAGAAGATTAAGAATTGTTAATTTTTCATCTTTAGGTTGAATTGTAATCTTATTATCTTTTTGCTACAACATTTAATTCAATAGCTTGTTTTTTGTGGATAATAACCTTGTGTAACTTCAGGAGAAATTCCTAATAGTTTTTGTATCAGAATCATTATACGGTAATGTTGCTGGTAAATTGTTATTAGCAATATCAAGAATGTGTAGACTACCATTTGCTTTAATTAAGTCTAACGGTATATTACTAATTTGGTTTGTTAACCAGTCTTACAGTTGCTTTATTTTTTTAGCAAGTGTTTTCCATAATTCATCAGATAAGTTAGGGATATGGTTATTATTTAAAGCTAGAGTATTTAATTTTGTTAAATTAACTCCATTTTCTGGAAGAGATGTTAATTTGTTGTTAGCTGCATATAACTGTGTTAAAGAAGATAAATTAGCTATACTATCTGGAAGTTTAGTAAGTTCATTATCAGTTACAGATAAGAATGTTAATCCTGTATTGTTTTTAAATAAATCATTTGGAAGTGAAACTATTTTTATTGTTAGATAAACTTACAGTTTTTTAGCTTCTTATTATTAGCAAAAACATTCGCTGGTAATGTTGATAACCATGATTGGCTGAATTCAACAGATTCTAAATCTGAGTTATTTACAAACAAGTTTTTCTGGGATATTACCTAAGTTATTAGAAGACAAGTTCACAGTTTTTTAATTTTTTTGTTATTAGCAAATAGATTTTTCAGGAAGTTTAGTAACACCGTTTCCTCCTAAGTTAATACGCTCAATATTAACTGCATTTTTGAATAAGTCTTCTGGTAATTCACCGAAGTTATTACTATCAGAAGAGAATGATTTAACTCCAGGACCCATGTGTTTTAGTAAATCTAAGTTGTAAATAGCACCTTTATCAACTTTTCCATCAATCTCTAATGATCCAATGTTGATATCACCAGTGAAGTTTTTCAATTCATCTTCAGTTACTTTACCATCTTTGTTAGTATCTACCCCATTGGCAATTAATTTTTTCTGAAGAAGATCATCACTTTTTTTACGTTCTTCATTATTTTTTTCTACTAACTCAAATCCATTCCATCCTTTTTTGATCTCAGGTTTAAATTTAAGTTTAACTGTAGTATATTTATCAAAGTTTCCTTTATCACTCTCTAGAGATCCCATATAAGAAACGATTACTCCTGCTAAGTGTACTTGGTCAAGATCTTCAACTGGTAATGTAAATAATGCTCTGTCATATTGTCCCGCAGAGTTCTTTTTCACCGAAGTTTTTCTTTTACACCTGATTCCCATTTACCTTTATTTTTGAATAGCAAAATCATATAATCCGTGAGCAAATAAAGTATTTAACATTGTTATACTCATTTTTCCCATCTTTAACTACTAATTTTACATTTTTGTCAAAGAATCCTTCTAGCATAGAAGTACCTTGTCTTCCATCAGCGTATAAAGCGTTAAATCCTAAAGTATATTCACCATCTTCTAATTTATCAGTAAGTGAATAAGTTTTTTTCTTCTTGTTTTTTTCAGGAGTTTTTTTCTGGTGTTGGTTTTTCTTCAACTACCTTGTTTCCAGTTGTATAAGCTTTTACTTTCGCTACCGTCATTTTGCTTTAAATACGATGGTATTTTCTCCATTAAAGTTCCAAGCTTTAAATGCTTTAAGACTTTCTCCACCATCATCGAAACGTAACGATTTGATCATTATAGTTTTTTTACTAAACAGTGATTTGTTGAAAGTTTTACCATTGATAATAACTTCTTTAGTATTTTTTTAAGAATATCTTCTGCTTTAAATCCATCAGCTAAAGTAATGTTTAATTCATCAGCATATTTATTCTTTCTCTACTTTAACAACTAAATCTTTTTGAGTATATGATGCGCTAGTAGCTGGCGTATCTTGTTTTTAGCTCTGTAGGCTTCGCCTCTTCTTTTTTTATCAGTTGATGCTGGATAAGAAATGATAGTTCCATCAACAAGTTTAACCTCTAGTTTATTGTCTGAATCTTTTTAAAGCCTTAACTAAGTCTTCGTTAAAGATTCTAATTCCAAGATATTTTGAAGTTTCTACTTTATCTTTGAAAACATCTTTATTTACAGTAGTACCATTTAGAGTCACACTAGCAATTTCATCAACAAAATTATCATAAACTGAAGTGTCAGATAGTTCTAATGTTAAGTGTTTTTTTCATCTTTCCAGTTTTTACCTTGATCTAATTTAGAAATTGTATATTTAGCATTTGAAACAGGTTTGTTAGAATCAGTAGAAACATCTTTTTGTAGGTGTTGAAGCTTCATTACTTTGTTCTACATAACCAGTATCCTCATATATTGTTTTAGAACCATCTTCAAATGTAAACTCAATTTTTGTGCTTATCTTGTTTTTTTGTAATGTTCAGTAATAGCTTTATCTGCAGCAGTAACTTGACCATCGTAAAGTTTATAATATTTACTATTTGTATTTTTGTTTATCGAATCCAAAATCTTTTTCCATCTATTGTTAATTTAGATACTTTTTGTCCAGTAATTTTTATAAATATCTGAACCTTCTAAGAAGAAAATTAATGAATCATTATCTAATTGTGGTTCTGAAAATTTTTTTAAACCTTCATTAATTAATTTTTGGTTTTGCTGTTGGATCTACATATCCTTTATCTTCATACACAGCTTTTTGAACCATCTTTAAAAATAAATTCAATTTTTATGTTTATTTTTGTTTATTATAATGACTAGTAATCTCATTATTATTAACGTAAATAACACTATCAAATAAAGAATAGTTTTTTTGAAGAAGATGCTTCACTATTAAATCCGAAGTCTTTTCCATCTATTAATAATTTATCAATTTTATTCCAGTATCTCTTAAATAAAGTATCTGAAGTATCTTGACCTTCAACGGTAATCTCTAGTGATCCACTTGTTCCAATCTCTGGTTCGTAGACTTTAAAACCTGTGCTTTGTTGATCTTGTGCATAAACTACATTAGAATCAAGATTAAGTTTAGAATAATTGAAATCAACTGAACCTATACTTAAACAGATAGGTACTGCTAATCCAATTATTAATTTATTATTATATTTTTTTGTTCATGACATTCCTCCATAAAAACAATGATAATCAATATCGATTAATTATAGATACATTATACTACGACAGGCAAAAAAGATACAAGTAAAAAAACATCAAAAATAAAAAAAAATAGAGAGCAAATTTATAATTTCGGTTTATAAATTACTGAATTTATAAGGTTTTGCCCCTTGAAAAATTTGTTCAAAATTTTTGCCACAATGAAAAAAATAATTAATATTAGTAACTAAAAATCTTCTTGTTATTAAATTATAGTGAATTTCAATATCTTCTGGTTCTGTAGCATAACCTCGTAAATCATAAAATTCTCCGTCTTTTTTTCAAGAACTGCAGTAGGATATGATTCAATTCCTAAACTTAAAGTTCTTTAAAAAGTCAGGATGATAGTTGCTCTGAGTTTTTTAAAGGCTAGCGTAAGTTTTTAATGCTAACTCAGAACTATCGAGTTCATACTTATCACACAACTCTAAATATGTAGTTATATCACTTAAACTTTTACCTTCAATAAAAAAACTTACATTGCATATCATATGCATATGATAATAGTTTTGAGTTTGGTAGTAACTCTTTAACAGTATTAAGAGCTATCGCTGGATGAAGAGAGTTTAATACCATTTCACCTTCTTCAAGAACTTTTTGATATCCTTCTCCAAATTCTATATTATACATTTCTGAAATTTCTTTTATTCGTATCTTTTAAAAGTAAGGGTAGTCTCCTATTTTTCTTTACTATTTTTGAGCAATAAATAAACCACCAGAAATAATTTCAATTTCTATGTCCGTATGATTTTCATAAAAATTTAGTAAACAATTTTATCAAAACCATAACACCATCCACAATATGCGTCCCAAAAATATAATATTTTTCATTTAATTCTCCTTTAACAAGTTATATTTTTCTTTCAAAAATTTTATTAATATTGGTAATATTTTCTTTTTAGAAGAATTCTTTCAACTTCAAAAATATCTTTCCATTCTTACAAAACTTTTCTGATTGTTTTAAGTCTACTTTTGTATAGTTTTTCATTTAATTTTAATGTATTGTTTTTCAAATGTTATAAGATTTAATTCTCTAAAAATTTGTATCATAATTTTTTTAAACTATCTACATTTGATTTTTAATGCTGATAATAATCTATCTAACTGCTGAGTAATATTAATTTGTTTTATTAGGCGATGATAGAATTACATTAAAAAGTTTAATCAATCTATCTTTGTCAATTAAATAAACATCTGATAAAGATTTGCTTTTTCTTCACAAATTAAAATATATTTTTCTTAGGATTTTAAGTTAATTAATTTATCTATATATTCCTTACTATGTAGGTATATCCAATAAATAGATATCTTCAATATTTTCTTTTTAATTGTTCTATATCTTTATATAAATAGAAATTATTATTTCTATCATTAATTTTTAGAAATTTTGATAGCATCGTTATCAATTTTTTTGAAATATCGTAATTAATAAATCTAAAATCTTCGAACAAGAAATTCCTTTAACATCTATATCTATTATATGTGCTTGCAATTTTTGTACGACCGTTAAAAGTTATTTTTTTATCAATAGTACACAATAAATCTATAATATCATTCTTCTCTACATTATCAAATGCTGCACTATCTTTTAAAAAGTAATACACTCTAAGTTTCCAACTTCATCAGCAATTGTCAGTCTTAAATACTGTTTATCTGACCCAAAATAAGATTTGTTTAATACTATCGCATTTTCTAATAATATATGTAGGTTTTTCAAAGTCCATACCAAAAGGTTTTCAATACTTCTAAAGAATTTAAGGAATTGATAACTTATTTCTTCTAAACTGAGTAACAATATCAATTTTTTTAGTTGATTTTTAATTCATTATTCTTCTTATATTCCTCATATTCACTATTAAGAAAAGTCTTGTATTTTGATCTAGATTATTTTCATCAAATGAGAAACCAGCAGCAAGTGTATGACCACCAAATGCTAAAAAAATAAATCTGATATTTTATTCATAGCTATGTAAATGTTAAAATCAAAAGATACTTCTTGCTGATCCTTTTAAAACTCCATCTTTATTATTCATAATAAACACAGGTCTTTTGATATTTTTCTACAATATTGGATGCAACTATTCCTAGAACACCTTCATGATAATCTCCAGATATCATAAGAACATTATTATCTTTTTTTATTAGAATTTCTCTATTTTGATTAATAACATCTTTAACAATATCTTCAGTAACTTTTTTTACGTTCAATATTATATTTTTCAATTTGTTCAGCTAATGCTCTTTGCTGTTTCTGCATCTTCAGCCATTAAAAAAATGAAAAGGCCTAATTTAGCACTATCCATTCTACCAATAGAATTTAATTTTGGTCCAATATAAAAACCTATAGTTTGTTCATCTACTTTTAGTATCAATATTTGACAATTCAAGTAACATTTTTAATCCTATTCGTGGATCTTCATTAATTAATTCTAATCCCTGTTTTACAAAAATCCTATTTTCATCAGTAATTGAAACCATATCAGCTATAGTTCCTATTGCAACTAAGTCTAAAAGAAAATCAGGGAAAATTTCTAGTAAAGCGTGAGCTAGTTTAAATGCAACACCAACTCCTGCTAGTTTTTTAAAAGGATATTCTCCTTCTGGATGTTCTGGATGTATAATAGCATATGCGTTTGGAATTGTATCTTGAATTTTATGGTGATCTGTAATAATGACATCGCAGCCCTAATTCATTAGCAAGATTTACTTCTTCAACACCTGCAATACCATTATCTACTGTAATAATTAAAGTAATTCCAGATTCAATAATTTTTTTGTAAAAGCTTCTTTATTAGGTCCATAACCTTCATCAAATCTATTCGGTATGTATGATGAGACATTTGCACCTAAAGAAATCAGTGTTTCGACTAATAATACTGTAGATGTAATACCATCAGCATCATAATCTCCATATACTAATATCTTTTTCTTCATTCTCAATAGCTTCATTAATTCTATCAACAGCTTTTTTTCATATCAAACATTAAAAATGGATCATAACCTTCTTCGTACTCATCTGAAAAAGTATTTTTTTACTGTATTTAAATCAGTAATGGAACGAGCATTTAATATTTTTGCAACATTTTTTTGATATATTATACGATTCTATTTCCTTAATAAAAACTTTCATCATAAGTAGGATATATCCAATTATATTTTATTCCCATTTTTTTCACCTCATTTCCTTTAACTTTTTATTTGTTTATTCTTTTTTATCTTCTTCTAATTGTTCTTTAGTAAATAATAATTTTTTTCTGTTCTTTCATATTTTTGATAAAGTTTTTATATTTTTTTGATACCAATATAAACTAGCAATTATCATTCCAATAAAAAGCACACGAAGAATAGAATCGTTAATGGCAATTTAACCGTAAAGAAGATAAATGATACAGGTACAGAATTATAATTCATTATAAAAAAAGTAATTATTGATACAAAGGCTATAACTATCCCAAATACTTTATAAGGTAACTTATTATCCATTATTTCACCTCTCTAACCATATTAGCAAATTCTTCTTCATTTATTACTCTTATTCCTAATTGCTCAGCTTTAGCTAGTTTTGATCCAGCTTTTTTTCACCAGCAATTACTAAATCCGTTTTTGAAGTGACACTTCCTGTAACTTTTTGCTCCATATTTTTCTAAATATTCTTTAGCTTCATTTCTAGTTAATTCTACTAATTTACCAGTTAAAACTACAGTTTTTCCAGCGAAAATATTATCAGTATTAACTTCTTGAACTTCATACTGAGGATTCATTCCAACTTTAATTAAATCATTTATAAATTTTTATGTTATTTTCATCAGATAAATAATCTAAAAATAGATTCAGCAGTAATTTGACCAACATCATCTAGATTTACAAGTTCATCTAGTGTAGCATTCATTAAATTAGTAAGATTTAAATACTTTTTCTGCCAATATTTTTCCCAGCTTTTTCCTACATTAAGAATACCTAGTGCAAATATAACCTTGTCTAAACTGTTTTTGTTTAGAATTTTCAATTGCATTTAAAAGATTATCTACTGACTTTTCTCCCATTCTATCTAATGATATTAGTTTTTCTCTTTCTAAAGAAAATAAATCAATAGTATGGGCAATAATACCTTTCTCATAAAAAGTAGTAACAACTTTATCGCCTAAACCTTCTATATTTAAAGCATCTCTTGAGGCAAAGTGTATTATTCTTCTAATATTTTTGATCAGGACAATCTGGATTTTTACATCTCGTAAAATGGATTATTTTTCTTTTGTGTAAGTTTGTTGTCCGCAAGATGGACATGTATTAGGCATTGTATATTTTTGTTGAACCCTCAGTTCTTAGTTCTCTAATTACACGTACTACTTTTGGAATTATCTCACCTGCTTTTTACAACGACCATATCACCTATGTGAATATCCAGTTCCTCAATAATATCTTTATTATGTAAAGAGCTTTAGACACTGTAGATCCAGAAATTACTATAGGATCAAGAATAGCAACTGGGTGATAATACCGGTTCTACCAACACTTAGTTCTACATCAAGCAATTTAGTGGCTAATTCCTCTTCAGGGAATTTGTATGCGGTAGCCCATCTTGGACTTTTTGAGTGTAGCCTACTTCTTCTTGTGTTGAGTATGAATTGACTTTTATAACTATTCCATCAATGTCATATGGTAGATTTTTCTTGTGCTCTGTCCAATAATTTATATAATCAATAACCTCATCGATATTTTTTTGCATAATTTGAAGTTAGGATTAACTGGCAGATTATACTCTTTAGCTGTATTTAGAGCATTCTCCTGTGATACAATGCTGTCATCTCCAACTATTGAATAAATAAAAGCTGATAATCTTCTTTTTCGCAGTAATTTTTTTGAATCGAGTTGTCTTAATGAACCCGCCGCTGCATTTCTTGGGTTAGCAAATAATACTTCATTATTACTCTCACGTTCAGAATTTAATAGTTCAAATGATTTTTCTTGGTAAGTAAACTTCACCTCTTACTTCAAATGTTTTATTATCTTTTAGTACTTTTTGGAATTGAGAAGATGGTTTTTAATATTTTCAGTAACATCTTCACCAACGCTACCGTCTCCGCGTGTAGCAGCACTTACTAATCTTCCATCCTCATACTTAATTGAAATTGCTAAACCATCAATTTTTTTAATTCACATATATATTCAACATTGTGACTGGTACTAGTTTTTGAAACTCTTGCATCAAAATCCCTTTAAATCTTCAGTTGAGAATGTATTAGATAAACTTAACATTGGAATTTTATGTGTTATTTTTTTCAAATTCATCTAATACCCTATCACCTACTCGTTGTGTAGGTGAGTTCTCTAATATATACTCAGGATGATTTTTCTTCTAGTTTTTCTAATTGTTTTATATAATGTATCATATTCTGTATCTGATATTTGTGGATTATCTTCAACATAATAATCATAAGAATATTTATTTAATAAAGAAACTAATTTCGAAAATTTCTTCTTGAACTTGTTTCATAAAAAAAATTAATCCTTTCTAGTTAAGTTGGCATATTCGATTAGTAATGTTTTTACACCAACTTCACTAAATTCAACTTTTAACACTATCGCTTGTAATATCTAATACTTTACCTTCTCCAAATTTCTTATGAATAACAGCATCACCAATTCCATAATTAGTACTTACAGCATTCTTAGGTTTATCTGAAATTTTTAATCTTTTGGACTAAGTCTACTAATAAATTTATTTGCTTCTTCAACATTTGAGCTAGTAGACTCAAATGAAGTTCCAAAAGATGATTCAAAAGTGCATAAGTTTATTAGGCACTTCATCTAAAAAAATCTAGAACGTTTATTCATCTTAATAGAACCAAATTGCATACGTCTATTAGCATATGACATAAATAATTTTTTTCTTTTAGCACGTGTAATTGCAACATATGCTAAACGTCTCTCTTCTTCCATTTTATTCTTCTCATCAGCACTACTTTCCGCATCACGAATTGAAGGGAATAGATTTTCCTCAAGGCCCATAATAAAGACTACTTTATATTCTAATCCTTTTGCGGCATGAACAGTAGATAACACAACAGAATCTTCCTCATTTTTCATCATCAGCGTCAGATGTAAGTGACATTTCTGAAATAAAGTCAATAAGACTATCATTCATAGCTTGAGAATTGTTTAGCTGAAGACACTAACTCAGAAATATTCTCTATTCTACTTTCAGCATAAGCATCATTTGATTCTTTTTAGCATATTTTCATATCCAGAATCTTTATAAATACCAATAATTAACTCATCAATTGAGTATTTATCAGTTTCGAATATTTTTTTCTATTAGATTTGTTAATAAGTGGACATTAGTTGTAATTTTTCTTAGATACCCCTACTGCCTCTATATTTTTCAAAGCATCGAATAACGATATACCATATTGTGTTGCATAGTTGTCAATTTTTTCCATTGAGCTTGCGCCAATACCACGTTTAGGAACATTTATAATTCTTCTTAAACTGAATTCATCATCTCTATTAACTATAACATTAAGATAAGCTAGTAAATCACGCACTTCTTGACGTTGTAAGAATTTTAGAGATCCAATAAGTTTATACGGTATACCAAAAGATAAACAAGAATTCTCCATTTGGCGAGAAAGATAGTTTGCACGATATAAAATAACAATATCCTTATATGATATTCCTTCTTTTTTTCAATTCTAGAATTTTTTTGCAATATCATCTGTTTCATCTTTTATCATTTGAAGCAGCGTATACTGATATTTTACCTCCACCTTTTGTTTTTCAGACCATAGAGCCTTTTTCTTTTCTATCAGTATTATTTTTTTAATTACCGCATTCGCTGCATCTAAAATAGTTGAATTAGAACGATAGTTTTGATCTAAGAAAATTAGTTCAACATCTTTATAATCTTTTTCAAAGTTAATAATATTATCACTACATGCACCACGCCAACTATAGATACTTTGATCATCATCTCCAACAACACATACGTTTTTTTATGGATTTCTGATAACATTTTTAATTAATCTATATTGAATTACGTTAGTATCTTGATACTCATCGACATGAATATATTCAAATTTATTTTTGATAAATAGCTAGTACTTCAGGGAATTTCTTAAATAGTATAATGGTTTTTAACATAAGGTCATCAAAATCAAGTACACTATTTTTTTCTTTAAATATCTTTGGTAATGAGCATATATTTCAGCTACATTTTTTCATATATCCAAAACGTGATTGTTCTCTCATAGCCTTTTACAGTAGTCATACTATTTTTTTGCATTTGAAATTATTTTTTTAGTATATTAGTTGGTTGATATGAGTCTTCTGAAAGATTAAGATTTTTTTAACAATTGTTTTTTTATAATACTTTTTTTGTTCACTAGTATCCAAAAATTGTAAAGTTTTTATTATATCCTAATAGTTCTATGTGCTGACGTAGAATTCTTACACACATTGAGTGGAAAGTATTTATCCAAATGTATTTAGAAGTTTCTCCTACTAATGCATAAATTCTTTCTTTCATTTCTTTAGCTGCTTTATTAGTGAATGTTATCGCTAGTATATTACTTTTCTAATACATTTTTCTCAGCGATTAAGTATGCAATCCTATTAGTTAATACACGTGTTTTCCCACTACCAGCACCAGCTATAACCATTACTGCACCATCAGTTTTTTTAAAATAGCTTTTTAGCTGATTGTCATTCATATTTTTGTACAAAATTCACAGTTATTTCTCCTATATTTTCTCTAATTATATTTTTATCATACTTTCAAAATAAAAGGGAGTGACTCAAAAAAATCTTGATTTTTTTGAAAATCGATTTTGTTGAGTCAGTCCCTCTATTTTTTTATTTAGTTTGTATATAGATTATAAGAATATTGCTATAGCAGAAATAAATCCACTAGCTAATATAATAAAAATCATTAACCATAATACAATTTTTAAATAATTTTTTTATTCATATATATTATTCTACCTCACCTAATGTTTCAATCCCTAAGTCAAGTTCATCGATGTCATCATCTTCATCATTTTCTACAATTGAGTCAGTTTTTTTCCCAATTTTATTCATCATTTCTTCCCCTAACAAGACCATAAATTTCATTATAAAGTTCTTCATTTTTCCTCGAAAAACTTTCTTCACGTTTTCACGACCTTGTCCTAAACGCTCTCCATTATAAGAGAACCATGATCCAGATTTATTAATAATATCTAAATCAACTGCAAAATCAAGAGTTTCTCCGATTTTTAGAAATTCCTTCACCAAACATAATATCAACTTCTGCAATTTTGAATGGTGGAGCTACTTTATTTTTTAACAATTTTAATTTTTGTTCTGTTACCTAAAATTTCACTATCAGCACCCTTAATTGCTTCACCTTTACGTACGTCAATACGAACTGTAGAATAGAATTTCAGTGCACGTCCACCAGTTGTTACTTCTGGACTTCCAAACATTACCCCTACTTTTTCACGAAGTTGGTTAATAAATAACGCAATTGTATTAGCTTTATTAATTTGACCAGTTAATTTACGTAAAGCTTGTGACATAAGACGAGCTTGTAAACCAATATGGTTAGCCCCCATAACTCCATCAATTTCAGCTTTTGGTACTAATGCTGCAACTGAGTCGATAACGATAATATCAATAGCTCCTGATAAAATTAATTTTTCAGCAATATCAAGTGCTTGTTCTCCGCTATCAGGTTGAGATAGGAAAAATTTACCTGGTGTAAAATCAACACCTAGAGCTTTAGCATATTCGATATCAAGTGCATTTTCAGCATCTATAAATGCAGCAATACCGCCTGTTTTTTGAACTTCTGCAATTGCATGTAAAGCTATTGTAGTTTTCCCTGATGATTCTGGACCATATACTTCAACAATACGTCCTTTTGGGTATCCTCCAATTCCTAAAGCTGAGTCAATCGCTAATGAACCTGATGATACAGCTTCAACTTTAATCGGATTTTCAGATGAAATATCCATAATAGCACCTTTTACCGTATTCTTTTTCAATTACTTTTTATGGCTTCATTAATAGCGGCTTGACGTGCTTTTAAATCGTCTTTTTCAATATGAGTGACTTGTTTATCTTTTGATTTTTTTGCCATTGTTTTTTTCCTTTCTGCTTATTCTCCAATTACTGTAGTTAAAGTTCCAATACCTTCAACAGTGATTTTTGATTTCATCACCTGTTTGTAAGAATCTTGGTGGGTTTTGCGCTGCACCTACTCCTGCAGGTGTACCAGTAGCAATGATGTCACCAGCTTCTAGTGGAACAATTTTACTAATTTCTGCCAATACATCATCAACTCTAAATAACATTTCTGATGTCATAGCATTTTTGTTTAATTTCTCCATTAATTTTTTTGTTACGATACTCATTGATTCTGGTGAACTAACTTCATCTTTAGTTACTAGATAAGGACCTACAACTGCTGATTTTTTTCTAATGATTTTCCTAGGAAAAAAATTGTCCATGTTTGTATTGTAAGTCTGTAGCTGTAATGTCATTCATGATTGTGTAACCAAAAATATAATCTAAAAACTAATGGTCTTAGTATGTTTTTTTACCTGGTTTTTGCTATTACTACAGCAAGTTCTCCTCCGAAGTCTAAGCTATCTGTAATATTTTTTTATGAGATGGAACTACTTCATTATTTCCAGCTAGAGCTGTTGTTGCTTTCGTAAAGATAAGAACATCCTTAGGAGTTTTAGCAAGCTCATCTCCAAGTTCATTAACATGAGCCTCATAATTGTGTCCAACACAAAGAATATTTTTTGGTGTTCTTGTAATAGGTGAACGCCAAATTATTTTATCAAAGGGTACTTTATAACTTTCAGCTTTACCACTTTCTTCAACTAATTTTTAGTACTTTTTCTAATTTTTTTCAATGAAAGAAACTCCATATACTTCAATTGCTTCTCTTAAAGTCGCAGGTATTTTTATCAGTATTATCAAAATCTTCTAGTACTTTAATTAGGTTCCATGCACTTTCTTCACGTTTTACTTTTTACTCCATATAATTCATTATCGTTATAACTGAATGATAAAAAAATTTCATAGTTGCCTCCTCGACTGTTATAATTTCTTTAAGTTATTATACCATACTTTTTAGTAATATTACTATAGAATAATTCAAAAAAATTAAGTTATCCGTATATTTATTTATATAAAAATAAGGATAACTTAATAATTATAAATTTTTTTCAAATTGTTTTATTACATCTTTTTGGAATACCTAATTTTAACAGTCTTTCTTCTGATGCTTCTTTAATTTCTTCAATTGAAGAAAATGTTTTTAAGTAAAGATTCTTTTCTCACTTTTCCAATACCTTGAATATTGTCCAAACTAGAATTATACATATTTTTTTAGTTTTAATTGCTCTATGATAAGTAATAGCAAACCTATGCACTTCGTCTTGTATTTGTTTTAAAAAAACAGATATTCTGCTGAAGTTTTTGGAAATTCAATTATTTCGTAGTCATCAGTAATAATATACTCTGTTATATGTTTATCATTTTTTTGCTAAACCAATAATTTTAATTTGTGTTAATCCAAGTGTTTCATGAACAATCTCTATCGCAGCATTAAGATGGTTTTTCCACCATCGACAATTAATAATTCTGTATTAGTTTTTCTTATCTTTATAGTTTCTATACAAAAACTTCTTTCATCGTCTGAACATCATTTATTCCCATAGATTCATCGATTTTTAAATTTTTCTATAGTTATATGTATTTTTTACCATTTGTAAAATTTACTTTTTACCGATACGGCATCTACCCCCATAATATTCGAGTTATCAAAATGCATCAATACTATCTATTGATTTAATGCCTAGTTTTTTTCAGCTATATTATTTAATGTTACTTGTAATTTACGCTCTTTTAATTCTTCAATAGCTAAATTATTGTCTAAATAATGAGAAGCATTTTTCTTTTACAGTATCCAGTATTTTTCCTATGATTTCCTCTTTTAGGAATTATAATCTTACAATCAACTACAGTTGATAATAGTTTATCATCGACTTCATCAATATAGATTTCTTTTAGGTAATTTATTCATGGCATAGTATTGAATTAAATAAGAATATAAAAATCTGATCTGGACTGTCGTATAGATTAAAATATTCAACTTTACGTTCAATAATATTACCTAATCTGGATAAAAAAATATTTGAATACAGATATAATCATTATTAAAACTATACCCTATGTAATCACGATCTATATTATTGCTATCTGCAACAACTTGATTCTGTACTGAAACTTCAATCGATTTTATATAACTATGAATTTGACCTGCAGCTTCAAATTCAAGATTTTTAACATGGTCTTGCATTTTATTATTTAAGTCTTCTAAAATTTCTTTAGTATTACCTGTCAGAAATGATTTTATTTTTATTAATTTGAGTTTTATATTCGTCAGGTGTAATCTTTTTGCACATGGCCCTATACATTGACCTATTTGATAATACATACATGGACGTTTTTTTCTACAGGATTACACTTTCTAAGTGGGTAAATTTTATCAAGAATCTTTTTTACTTCCATCGCAGATTTGATATCAACATATGGACCAAAATAAATATTTTTATTACTCTTTTTATATTTTCTTGTCATTAATAACCGAGGATGTTCTTCCTTAGTAACCATCAAATAAGGGTAACTCTTATCATCTTTTTAATCGAATATTAAAAGTACGGTCTATATTTTTTTATTAAGTTGTTCTCAAGTAATAATGCTTCCTTCTCTGAGTTTACTATAATGTATTCAAGATCTTCAATTTTTGAAACTAAAGTTTGTGTTTTTTATTGTGAGTCCCAGTAAAAGTAACTTTTTACTCTATTCTTTAAATTTTTAGCCTTACCTACATAAATTATTTCTCAATATTATCTTTATATAGATAACAACCGAGGATTATTAGGAAGTAATTCTAATTTTTGTAATGTTAAATTCATTATTATCACCATTTAATTGTATGTTAACTTTTTTTAAAAAGCACAGTGAAATCATATATTTCTTCTGTGCTTTTATTGTCAATTATCTAGCTATTATCTCTTCTGTCATTATTATTAATATTAGTTGAAGAGTTTGTATTTCTTGAAGATGAATTATTAGAGTTATTATTATTATTATTATTATTTGTTCTAGCATCAGTATCAGAATCTTCTCTTGAAGTTTTTCTTCTCTTTTCCTTTAGAAATTATAATTTCAAGTGATTCCTCACTAGGAATTATACTAGATCTACTTCTTATACTTTTGAGAAATTACTGTACCAGCTTCTTTATCTGAGTATTCTTCTTTATAAGAAACATTTTTAAATCCATAAGAAGCAATTACACTTTCAGCTCTACTAATATCTTCACCGACTAAATTAGGCATAGAAACTTTTTTTCTTACCACTTGAAATTTGAATAATTAGTTCTTTCTCTTTCGGAACTATTTCTGTACCCGCTGGGATATTTTTGAGAAACTACTTTTACCTGTATCAAATCTGTCGCTTTCAACTTTTTCAACAGTAATATTTTTTTAAATCCTAGTTTCGATGCGTTTCTTTTACATTATCTTCATCCATACCAACAAAGTTAGGCATATCAACAGTTTTCTTACCAGACGAAACACGTAAATCAACTTTTTGACCCTTTTCTTACTTTTTTTACCAGCCTTAGGATCACTATCAATAACTGTTTTTTTCTTTTTACATCATCACTAGCAACTTCAGTAATATCTCCAACTTCTAAGCCAGCTTTAACAATAGTAACTTTTGCTTCTTCTAAAGTCTTATTACGAACATCAGGTGCAGAGACACTATCAGCACCTATTAAATAGTTATATGTGAAAAATGCTCCGACAATTATAGCCACAATCGCTATAATAGCTAAGAATATATGCTTAGCTTTTGAAGTTTCTTCCTTCTCATTTTTACTTACACTATTATAACTATTTTTGTACTGCTTATTCTGATATCCCATATTGTTATTGTTATTTTGTCGTTGATTCTCTTCATAATCGTAATAATCATCTTCTTCATTATAACTATTATAATCTGAATAACCATGAGGAACATCAATAGGATTTCTATCAATATATTGAGTTTGATTATAGTTGTTATTTTTGAGCTGGTTCTGTTGGTATTTTTGAATCCTGTGTATTTATTTTCATGTAATCGTTCTGGATTTAATACAGTACTCAAATCTTCAAATAACTCCTTCGAACTTATATATCGTTCATTAGGGTTTTTCATTGTAGCTTGAAGTACTATATTCTTTACACTTTGAGGTATATTATCTCTAAATTTATCGATATCAGGAAGTTCCTCTTGAAGATGTTTTAAGGCTATCGCAACTGCAGACTCACCTTTAAATGGTATTTGTCCTGTTATCATTTCAAAGATAAGAATACCTAATGAGTAAATATCACTTTGAGCTGTAGCAACATTCCCCGAGCTTGTTCTGGAGATAAATAATATACAGTCCCTAACATTTGATTTGTTTGAGTCAATGTAGTATCTCCATATGCTCTAGCAATACCAAAATCGGTAATTTTACATGTTAAATTTTCATTCATTAAAATATTTTGAGGTTTTATATCTCTATGAATAATTCCGTTTTGATGTGCATGACTAAGTCCCTCTGCAATTTGTTTTGCTATATGAACAATTGTTTCGATAGGAATACGTGGATTTTTTTATCATATAATCTTTTAAAGTCATTCCTTCTACGTATTCAAGTATTAGATAGTAAAATTCACCTTCATTTTCAACATCATAAATTGATACTATATTAGGATGAGAAAGACTTGTCACTGCTTTCGCTTCCCTATTGAATCTTTTAACCGCATCCTCATCGTTAACATCAATCTTAAAAAGTCTTAATAGCCACCTGTCTATCTAAAATTGTATCATAACCCTAACCAAACAGTGGCCATTCCACCTGTACCTAGATGATCTAAAATTTTATATCTATTACATATAATTTTATTTATCATGGTTTTACACCCCCTAGATTTTTTTATTATAGCTACAGATATATTATCTACTCCTCCGCGATTTACACACAATTCTATTAGTTTTTCTACAGATATTGATAATTCATTGTTTCTAACTATATGTTGAATTTCTTCTTTTTCTATCATATTTGTTAAACCGTCAGAACATAGTAAAAAAAATAATCATAGTTGCTTAAATCATCAATAAACGTGTGTAAATTAATACTATCTCTTGTAGCTAAAGCTTGAGTTAGTACATGGCGTTCTGGATGAGTTTTTGCTTCTTCTTGTGTTATAGCTCCAGCACTTATTAAAGGCTCCAACAAATGAATCTTCTACAGTAACAACACTCATCTCATTATCTTTAGTCAAACCATATGCGCTACTATCACCAATATTATAAACAACAACTTGATTGTCAAATGTAGCTGCTGTGACAATAGTAGTTCCCATTTTTTTATTTTTTCTTGTGATTTGTTAAATAATTCTAAGTTCAATTTTTTTCTATTTTATCACAAAGCCAATTTTTCATATTATTAAAATTGGCAAACGTTAAATCTTGCCATTCTTTTTCTAAAGTCGACACGATATAATTACTTGAATATGCTGCATTACTATGGCTCCCTACTCCATCACAAACAACTGCAAGGACTTCGCCTTGTTTATTCTTTGTAACACTAACTGCATCTTCATTTTTTCTTTTTCTTCCCTTATTACTATTATACGAATATACTAGTGGCATCTGGAATTCCTCCTTTTACCTCTTCCTTACGTTCCTTAGCTCGAAGTTGTCCACAGGCTGCATCTATATCATCACCTTGTGTTCTTCTAATTGTTACATTAACTTTATTTTTTCTTAAGCACTTTTTCAAATGAAAATATATCACTTTTTACTTGTTCTAACGTAGTTACGTTCTGGAACATAGTTAATAGGAATTAAGTTAACATGGCAGTTTTAAATCTTTAATAATTTCAGATAATTTCTCTGCGTGTTCTTTTTGATCGTTTACTTGTCCCATTAGACCATATTCAAAAAGTAATACGACGATTAGTAGTTTTTGATAATATTTTAAAAGCCTCCATAAAGCTTATCAATATTGTAAGCTCTGTTTACTGGCATGATTTTTACTACGCAATTCGTTAGTAGGTGCGTGTAATGAAACTGCAAAATTAATTTGAATATTTTCATTTGCAAAATCATAAATTTTTCGGTACAATACCAGAAGTTGAAACAGTAATGTGTCTAGCTCAATATTAAAACTTTCATCACTATTTACTATTCTTATGAAAATCCATCATCTCATCATAGTTTTCAAAAGGTTCACCAATTCCCATAATTACGATACTTGAGATACGTTCATCTTTTTTTGTCCAGTTCTTGTTGAACTTTTAATACTTGAGATACAATCTCCCGCTTCAAGATTACGCTTTTAATCCTCCTAGGTAGATGCACAGAAAGTACAACCGATGCGACAACCTACTTGAGTTGTTACACAAAGAGAATTTCCATATTTATTTTTCATAAGTACACTCTCAATTGTGTATTTATCTTGAAGTTCGAATAAGAACTTCATAGTACCGTCAACTGATTCTTGTTTAATTATTGTTTTTAAAGTCGTAATTTCGAACTCTTCTGCTAATTTTTCTTGTAATGATTTAGGTACATTTTTCATTTCTGAAAAAAATCTGTAACTCTCTTTTATATAACCAATCATAAATCTGCTTAGCTCTAAATTTCTTTTTCACCTATACTAACAATATATTCTTCTAATTGATCTAACCTTATAGAATATATTGACATTTTGTCGAAAATCTTTTAACCATCTAGACTTTTTATAGCCTTTAAAATCTGAAATTAACATTTTGCCTCCATTTTTCTTAAGTTTTGCGATAAAAATCCATCGCAACTATACTCATCTGGTAGTATTTCTAATACACCATTTTTCTCTCGATTTAACTATACTATTGTTTTAAAGTTATATTCTCTAAACTAAAATCTTTGTTCTCTTTTAAAAACTTCTCGATATTTTTTTATATTTTCTCTCTTATCTATTGTACAAGTAGAATACATAAGTGTTCCACCTTGTTTTAATATAATTTTTTGCTATTTTTCCAAAATTTGATATTGAAGTTTCATGATATCTTCAATATAAGCATTAGTAATTTTTATATTTTATCTCGGGTTTGTTTTTTAATAACACCTATCCCTGAACATGGAACATCACATACAACTATATCAAAATTTTCAATAAATGAATCATTATTTACTGTCGCATCTTGTTCTCTTACTTGAATATTTGTTATATCAAGTTTTTCTTTGTTATCTTCGATTAACTTAAGCTTATGTATATATTTATCACATGAAATTAAAGTAGAATTAAAATATTTACTAGCTATATGTAGACTTTTTTTCCACCGAGGGAGCACAAGTGTCTAGTATTTTGTATTCTTTTATCTAGTGACAAACCAATTGATGATGCCACTAACGCACTTGCTTCATCTTGTATAATATAATATCCTTTAGTAAATAAGTTACTATCTAAGTTTAATTTATTTTAAAACAAGACTATCTTCACAGATTTCACTCTCGCTAACAGCATCACCCTAATTTTTTCTATTAGCTCTTTCTTAGTGATTTTTAAAGGATTATATCTAATACTATTTTTTTACTCTTCTCATTAAAAGATAGAACAATTTTTTTGAGCTTTTTTTCTATTCCGTATTGTTCTTTAAGTATATTGTATAATTCGTTAGGACAACTATTTTTCTATACAGAATTGCTCAGCTTTTATTTTTTTATACTTAAGATCTAAATTACTAGCATGTCGTTCAATATTTCTAAGAATACCATTTACGAATTTTCCTGTGATATTACCTGCAACTTTCTTACTTAGTTTGACAGCTTCATCAATAATTGCGAAATTTGGAGTTTTATCCATATACAGTAATTGATAAATACTCATTAATAGGATAACTTTAACCTTTGGCTTAACCCTACCTTTTTGAATAGCTTTTTAAGAATATGTTCAAGATATATTTTTATTCTTTATAGTTCCGTACACTACTTCGCTAATAAATCTTTTATCTTGTTCTTGAACCTTATGCTGATTAAAAGTACTTATTTAACGTAATGTTGCTATAACCATCTTCTTGAATGATTGTATAAAGTACTTCATAAGCAATATATCTAGCATTAATGCTACTCATTTTCTTCACCTAAAATTGTCCTACATAATCTTTCTTATTAGATAAGAAATTAACTACAGGCATACGCTTTTTTACCAGATACTTGAAGTTCATGTACTCTTAGAACTGTACCATTTCCACATAAGACATAGATATTTTTTTCTTATCTTGCTTAATTATAGTTCCTACTTTACTATAACTAGATTGTTCTTCTAACTCAACAACTTCACTAGACCAGATTTTTAACACATTACCATCTAAGTAAGTAAATGCACTGGCGTAGGATCTAATGCGCGAACTTTATTAAACACTTCTCTTGCTGATGTATTCCAATCTATCTTCTCATCTTCTCTTAAGATATTTCTTGCAAATGTAGCCTCTGCATCATCTTGTTTTTTCAGGTGCAATGTCACCACTAAAAATTTTTCGGTAAAGTTTCATTTAGTAAATCACGACCAGCTACTGAAAGTTTATCATGTAATGTTTCATAATTATCACTATCTAAAAATATCAACTTCTACTTTTGAAATCATATCTCCTGCATCTAGTTTTTTTAACCATATACATAATAGTGATACCTGTTTTCTTATGATCTTCTAATATCGAATATTGAATAGGTGCTCCACCACGTAATTTAGGTAATAATGACCCGTGAACGTTTATACATTTATGTTCTGGGATTTCTAAGATTTTTGTCCGGTACAAGCTGTCCATATGCAGCTGTAATAATTATATCAGGGTTTTAAATCTTTTAATGTATTATATGTCTCTTCGTCTGTTGATATTTTTTTCAGGTTGTAATACCTTAATATTATTCTCTAATGCGACAACTTTTACTGGCGGTGGTGTTAATACCTTTTTTTCTACCAACTTTTTTTGTCTGGTTGGGTAATTACTAAATCTACCCCATAATTTTCAATTAACATTTCTAAAACAGGAACAGCAAACTTTGGAGTTCCCATAAATACTATCTTTTTATTGTTCATTTATTTCTCCTAATAAAGAATTTAATCTTATTAATTATATCATATTTTTCTTATATTCTTCTATTATTCGTCGATTTTTTTAGCGCTCTAGTTAATAATTATTATTATTAGATTCAAAAATTTAATAAATACTTCTTGTTTTCTAATCCTGCAGCATAGCCTGTTAAACTTCCATCAGCACCTATAACCCCTATGACAAGGAATAAATATTAACAATGGATTATGCCCAACAGCATTCCCTACCGCCTGCGCTGACATAGTATCTTTCCCTTGTAGCCCAGCAATTTTTTTAGAAAGATATTTATAAGTAACAACTTCACCATATGGAATATCTTTTAAGTAACGCCCAGATTATTTTCCTAAATTCTGTTCCTATCAGTTTTATAGGTATATTTTTAAACTAGGCTTTTCATTATTAAAATAACTATTTAACCATAATTTCGCTGTATTAAATATTTCTAGATTTCCATCAAATTCATATATATCAAGATTATCAGGAAAATACTTTTGACCTTCTAAATAACAACCACACAGATGCAGACCATCAGAAATTAAATATAGAAGACCTATCTTACTTTTTATAAGTGCAATAATACATTCAAATCTCCTTTAAGTTTATTTTACAATTATTATTATAACAAAAAGAGTATGATTTATATAATCAACTCTCACTAAATTATTAATTATCTTCTTCTTTGTAGATTTTAAATAATAAAAATAGTACTCCTACACAAATAAAAGCAATCAGCTAAATTAAATATAGGAAAATCATATCCGAAAATTCTAAAATCTAGAAAATCCACAACCTCATGTCTAGTTAATCTATCGATAAAATTACCAATTGAGCCACCATATATTAAAAGCAAAAAGTACCTTTATCAAATGTTGATAGGGTATATTTTTGTTTAAATAAATAGTAAGTTAAAAATAGCAATAAAAATAATAGTAACTATTATAAAAATAGTCGACTATCCTGTAAAAATTCCCCAAGCAGCACCTCTATTTCTATGAGATGAAATACTAAAGAAATTTGTTATAATTTCCTTGCTTTCTCCTAATGAAAAAAATGATTAACTATGAAATTTTTACTAAGTTGATCTAGTAATATTAAGAAACCTGCTATTATAAATATAATTAACATCTGAATTCTCCTCTTATTTTAGTACTAATAATTTTTTTCTAATTCTGGATCAATTGTACGTTCACCTCTTGCTGGAAGTTTATATCGACCCAAATGAATAAGCTGATGATGAATTTTTTCCCCAGCTTTCCATAGGGAAAAATACTCATAAGGCTTTTTTCAACTGAAGCGGACTATCAGTTAACTCAGCTAAGCCAAACATCTTCGCAACACGCTCAACATGCGTATCTACAGCAATTGCAGGAACATTAAATCCCACAGATAGAACAACATTAGCGGTTTTTCCTTCCGACACCGGTAATTTTTCTAACTCTTCTCTAGTCTGAGGAATTTCATAATCGTAAACATCTCTTAACATATTAGCCATTCCTACAATATTTTTTTGATTTTGCTTTATACAACCCTAAAGTTCTAATATACTTTTCTATATCTTCAACCTTAGCATCAGCATAATCATCAATTGTTTTATAATTTTCAAATAAAACCAACTGTAGCTCTATTAACATATTCATCTTTACATTGAGCAGATAACAATACAGCAATAATCAATTCTAAATTATTAGAAAAATCTAATTCACATTCGACATCAGGAAATACTTTGTCCAAATATTCCATTATTTTTGCTCTTATTTTTCTTTTGTCTATTTGTTAAACCAGTCATAACCTAAACTACTACCACTTTCTTTTTGTATATCATTACTAACTTTATTATTTAAAATACCGTTCACATAGTTTAAATTTTTTTGAAATAGTTAATGCCTCATCAATTTCTTTTTTTGTATATTTCTTATCAAACCATGATGATACAATATCCATTTCTTTTTGAAGTTAAAATTTTCCTGTGACTCTTTCTACCAGTTTTAAAAGCTCTCGTAATGTATAATAATCATCTTTATTATTAAATACTATAAAATTGATTTTACTATCTGGTAAAACCTCTATTATATCTTTATTTATTAAATTTTCTAATTTGGAGAAAATCTGATCCTCTGGTAAACTTAATTTATCTTTAAAAATCTTCCGTTGAAAATGGAATTTCTCCTTGATTTGTCAAAATAACTTATCTGAAGAAGAAACATAGCTTCCTCTCCAGATAAGTTATGAGAAGTATAATTCATTAGAAATCAGCATCAACTAAAAGACCTTTTATATTGATATTGATCATATTAAACTCCTATGGTGTCAATCTGTTTTAATAAACGAGGGAATGGTACAGTTTCACGAACGTGTCCGTTACCTGTAATCCAAGCTACAGTTCTTTCTAGACCTAATCCAAATCCAGCGTGTTCAACAGAACCATATTTACGTAAGTCTAAATACCAACCATATGCATCAAGATTTAAATCATGTTTTTTTAATATTTTTCTAATAATTTATCGTAGTCATCAATACGTTGAGAACCACCGATAATTTCTCCGTATCCTTCAGGTGCAATTAAGTCAGCACATAATACAACACCTGGTTCGTTTGGATCTTCAATCATATAGAATGGTTTAATATCTAATGGCCAGTGAGTAATAAATACTGGTTTATTATAACTGTTAGCTATAAATGTTTCGTGAGGTGATCCAAAATCATCTCCATATTCAATATCATCAAATCCATTTTCTTTTAATAATTTAATAGCATCTTTGTACTTAATACGTGGGAATTCACCTCTAGCATTTTCTAAAGCTTCTAAATCACGTCCAAGTACTTTTAATTGTTCTTGACATTTTTCCAACACATCAGTTAATAAATGATTAACAAATGCTTCTTGTAATGCTAAACTCTCATTGTGATTACAGAAAGCCATTTCAGCTTCAATCATCCAGAACTCAATTAAGTGACGTCGAGTTTTTAGATTTTTCAGCTCTAAATGTAGGTCCAAATGAAAATACTTTTGCAAACGCCATCGCAGTAGCTTCTAAGTATAATTGACCTGATTGAGAAAGATATGCTTCTTCATCAAAGTATTTAGTGTTAAACAATTCTGTAGTTCCCTCTGGGGCTGATGAGGTTAAGATTGGTGGATCAGTTTTTAAGAAACCTTCTTTTTCAAAGAAATCATAAGTTGATTTAATAATTTGGTTTCTAATTGTTAAAATAGCATGTTGTTTTTTTAGAACGAATCCAAATATGACGATTGTCTGCTAAAAATTCAACACCGTGCTCTTTTTGGAGTAATTGGGTAATCTATAGCTTCAGAAATAACTTCAAAATCTTCAATCTCTAACTCAATTCCAGAAAGTTCTCTTTCATTTTCTTTAATTAACCCTGTTACTTTTAATGAAGTTTCTTGTGGTAAGTGACGTAACTGTTGATATCTTTCTTCACCTAAAAGATTCTTTTTAAAAGCGATAGCTTGAATAAATCCAGCTCCATATCTTAATTGGAAAAATGCAATTTTACCACTGCTTCTCTTGTTAGCAATCCATGCACCAAGAGTTACTTTTTTTGACCTAGTTGTTCTTTTTAAATTGTTAATGTTCAACTTACAGTCCCTCCTAATTTTTAATTAATGTTTTGTTCAATTTTAAATTGTAATATATTATATATAAAAACTATTTATATTATAACATAAATTTACTATTTTTAATTATGTGTTTTTATTTTTTTCTCATCTAATGTTCTAAATCTCGAAAAAAACTATAATACTTTTCAAACATATCTTTAAGATAGTAACGATACTCCAGAATATCCTTCGTCGTAACATCTGTATGATATTTTTATTATTTTTTTATAACTTCATTATATAATTCGTTAAAATTATCCTTTATTGAGAAATTATAATATTTTTATATAACTTCTTTTTCTCTTTTATTAAAAATATAAATCCTTATATTTATTACTTTCAAATACATATAATATTGAACCTGTCCCTTTTTGAATTCAGAAGGTCCTCATCTCCATTACTATAAATATAATGGGTTTTTGCTTTTAAATTTAAATACTTGTGTTTTCTTGAGTGAACAACATTAATTAAACCTTTAACTTTTTTTATCATCTACTACAGTTAATTTAAGACTATTTTTCTTGATTAAGAACAATAAATTTATAGGTATTCTTAGAATTAGTAAGTACATTTTTAATTTTTCTCATAAATTTATAAGAAATTGGCAAATCACTTTTTATATGCCTTTATATCATTTAATATTGCTTCAACATCTTGTAAAATAAAAGCCTAAACTGTCATTATATAAGAATAAACTTTCTGAAATATACATTTCATGTAAAAAATTTAACTAACCCATCAATGTTATTTCTAATCATTTTTATGCTTTTTATCTTTAAGATTTTTTTAGAGACAACAACATTTAGTTCAACAACAACATTTTTTTATAGAAATAATCTTTTGTATTTTTTTGAATCTAGTTCACGACCTAAGATTTTCTTATTTTCAAATATGTAAGTATAATTTTTAAAATTATCATTTTCTAATAAATACTCAATAGAATTATAATTTGTAACAATATTTTCACAAGTTTCGCTGCTTTCTTTTTCTCATCGAAATAATAAGATTTCGAACTAATTAAAAACACCATTTTTTTAATATTTTCTATATACATTTTTCAAGATAAAAGCAAGTTTAACTCATTAAAATCACCTGAGTTTTGTTTCTAATATCCATACATATAACTTAATTAAAAGTTTATCTAAATTTAAATCTTCTTTTTAGGAAATAATTTAAAAACATTTAATGGAACATAATTGCTTTTTCTTTTTAAAATAACATAATTAGAAATTTTTAAAGTTGTCTATATAGTTTTGTTCATTTATTGAAGAAAATAGAATAAATTTATTATTAAATTTCTTTGTATTAATCGCATAAGAGACTTTTTTAAAATCAACATCGTGAAAACAAATAAAAATCACCTTTACTACTTTTTATCATTAAATTTACTTTTTACAATACCTAGCAAATTCTAATGTATTATAATCGATTTTTTTCTAAAAGTACTTCAATCTTTTTAAAGTTATTTGAATTAATATTCGCTATTTTTTTAGAAATTTCTTTTAGTAATGCTACTGTTACTTTGACATCGACTGCTGCATTATGGTATTTATCGCCAGCATAAAGGTTGAGAGAATTTGACAAATCAGATAACTTATAACTTTCTTGAGTAGGCATAAATAGTCTTGCTAATTCAACAGTGTCTAAAGACATTTTTGAATTATATCTAATACTAAACATCATGAAATCTTTTTTTCAAAATCACATAATCAGAAGGTAACCCATGACACACGAGTATATCGTTTTTTTATAAATTCATATAATTCATATGCTACTTCTTCAAAATACATTTTTCCACTTAGCATATCATTGCTTATTCCCGTTAACTCAGTAACAAAAAGATGAAACTTGTTTTTTAGGCTTAATATAATAATTTATAGACTCTAACTCTTTAAACTCTTGATCAAGTTTTTGTTGCAGAAAACTGTATAATTTCTTTATCTTCTGTTAATTCGATATCGACTACACAAAATATCTTATCCATTTATTCTCTCACCTCACTTTCACTATATTTATATATTATCTCTTATTTTTTTCAGAAAATCTACTATATTATTTTCAGTATTATTTATTTTATTTAATAAAATAGCTTCTTCTAATTTTTTGTAACTTCCTTTATCCATGGACCGGTGATTTATCTATTATACTAATAATCTCCGTTGAAGTTATAGCTATATCATAAAATGAACTTATAGGTAAATTAATTATATCGATATCTTTTTATCACAATAACCAAAATAATCAACTATAAAATAAATATCATCCTTATCATATTTATATAGAATAAGTTCTAATGATATATTATCAAGAAATTCTAGATTAATTCTCTCGTATTCTTTAATTTTTAATTTCTTTATTTGATAGTTTTTAAATCTCTCAATTTTTCAAAAGAAATATTATTTAATTTTGCTAAAAATATATAAACTTTGACAAAATGTATATTTAGAACAATCAACAATACTAATAATGTCATTTAGAAAAGGTATATAAGTATTTAACTTACTATCAAGCAATAATTCTAAACTACGTTTACTTCCAATACCAGCTAATAATTTTTAAATTCATTTTACTATACGCTCTATCGAAACAAACTTAATAAGCTCAGCATTCTTCTTTATAGCAACTAATGTACTATCCTCAATTTCAAACCCTAACTTCGACGAGAAACGAAAAGCTCTTAACATTCTTAAAGCATCTTCAAAAAAATCTTTCATTAGGATTATTTACAGTTTTTATTATTTTATTAGTTAAATCTTTTTTTCCATTGTGATAATCATAAAGTTTACCTTTACTATCTAAAAAGCCATAGCATTAATAGTGAAATCTCGTCTATCAAGATCCTCTTTTAGATTACTAACAAACTCTACTTTTTCTGGTATTCGATGATCAATATAATCATCTTCAGTCCTAAAGGTAGTAACCTCATAACTTTCTCCACTTACTAAGATAGTAACAGTCCCATGTTGAATTCCTGTATCAATACTTTTTCTAAAAGATTGTCTTAACTTCCTCTGGCAAAGCATTCGTAGTTATATCAATATCTGAAAATTCACACCCAAGTAGAAAATCTCTTACACAGCCTCCTACGAAATATGCTTCATAACCTGCTTTATTGAATTTTTCTAGTACATTTATAGCACCGTTAAATTTCTTTCTAAAGTTATTTATTTCCATAATATCCTTCCAAAATATTAAAGGGCTGGAGAACCCCCAGCCCTGTTAATCTCTTACTATTATTTAGATAAGTTATAAGTATCTCTAGCAATCATAACTTCTTCATCTGTTGGAATTACGAAAGCTTTAACTTTTTGAGTCTGCTGTAGAAATCTCTGCAACTTTTCCACGTACATTGTTTTTCTCTTTATCAACTTGTACACCTAGGAAAGTTAAACCTTCTAATACTTCTTCACGTACCCATGTAGCATTTTCACCAACACCAGCAGTGAATACGATAGCATCTACACCATTCATAGCTGCAGCGTATGCTCCAACATATTCTTTAATTCTGTTGATGTATACATCAATAGCTTCAGCAGCATGTGGATTTGTATCTCTTACATCTTCAACGTCACGTAAGTCAGAAGAAAGTGCAGATACACCTTTTAATCCTGATTCAAAGTTGAAAATACGCACGATTTCTTCAAGAGATAAACCTGTTTTTTGAGCGATGTAAGGAATTGTCGCTGGGTCAATATCACCAGTTCTAGTACCCATTACTAATCCAGATAATGGAGTGAATCCCATAGATGTGTCATATGATTTACCATTTTTAATAGCACAAATTGAAGCCCCGTTACCAATATGGCATGAAATTGTTTTTAATTCTCTAGGATCTTTTCCTAAAATTTCAGCAACTTTTTCTCCAATATATCTGTGACTAGTTCCGTGAGCACCATATTTACGAACTCCATATTTTTCATAGAATTCTCTTGGTACAGCATACATGTATGTTGATTTAGGCATACTTTGGTGGAACGCAGTATCAAATGTTAATACGTTTGGAACACCTGGTAATTCTTTTTGGAATGAACGAACACCTTTAATATTCGCTGGGTTATGTAAAGGCGCTAAGTCTTCAATTGAATCTACTTTAGCTAGCTCTTCATCATTTACTAATACAGAAGCATCGTAGAACTCTCCACCATGAACTACACGGTGTCCAACACCTTCGATTTCTTTTACATCTTTAACTATACCTAGTTTAGTTAATTTTTCAAGTAACATTTCAATCGCTACATCGTGGTTTTGGAATATCTAATGTTTCTTTATTTTTTTCACCGTTGAACTCGATAGTGAATACACTATTTTTCAATACCGATTCTTTCAACTAGTCCTTTTAGTAATAACTTTTTCTTCAGGCATTTCAAATAATTGAAATTTTTAAAGATGAACTTCCTGAGTTAATAGCTAGTATCTTTGTCATAAGTATATATCTCCTCTTACTCTATTTGCATTATATATAATATTATCTCATTAAATATAATTAATTACAAAGAGTTATTTATAATTTTTTTATAAAAAAATTTACAAAAAAACTGATAACTAGAATACGCTATCTATATTTTAGTTATCAGTTTTTATTAGATTTTATAAATTTAAAAATGAATATAAAAATATTTCGATTAAATTAATATTTAAGAAGTATATGTACTACTAACTATAGACCAACCACCATTATCATATTGTTCAAGTTCGCCTCTTGCATTAACTCTATACTTCCCTACAACACTTCCATCGCGTTTTAAATTAGCATAAGCTAAATGATCACTACCTAACCATACATCATATGAAAAATCAGATGTAGAAGAATTACGCGCAAAGTCTTTTAATATAGATAGCTCTCGCCCAGTTACCAACTTGCGTATCAGTTAATTCTTTTGTATTTACCGAACTATCTTCTCTAAGGACTATACTACTTGAATTAGACTTACTATCTTTACTACTGCTGTATTTTTCACTTAATCCTCTTACAGTGTATGATCGTTTAAATTCACCTTTAAGTTCAAGTTTTTTAGCATCCGCTGAAGATTTACTTAGACTTATTGTAACTTCAATCTTTTCTCCATTTTTTTAAATTATTTGATTTACTATAAGTTATAGTAGGCTCTTGTAAAAATTGTGCTACACTTCCATCTACATTTTCTATTGTTGGAATTTTTCTTAACATCTGCTGATGCAGTTCCATCCCCATCAGTTCCATATGGCTTAAATTCTATTTCATATTGATTAAGATCAACTACCGCCTTTTTATTTAATACGTATTTATTATAAGCAAAATAACCAGAGATAGCTATAAGCCCAATAATTAAAAAAACCAACTAAAAGTATTATACCTGTTCTTTTTCTTAGGCTCAGCGTATTCTTCATATACCTGATTAAAATTATTATCATTTTTGTTCGTAATATCCTTGGTTATTGTTAGCAAACTGATTATTATCATTATAAACATTATAACTTTCTTGATACTGCTGAGTATTATAATTCATGTTTTGATCTTGATAATTTATATCGTAATCATTTGTTCCCTGATTATAATAATTGGTATAGCCCTGCATATCCTGATTTTTGAAAGTCGTCATTAAAAATTAGTATTTTTGATTATATTGATCGTTATACATATTTTGGCTCTGATAATTTTCATTATAAATTTGACTTTGGTCAAAATTAGATTCATTATAATCCATAAATTCACGGTTTTTGAAAATTATCATAATAATTTTTGATTCTTATTTTTGATAACCACTGTTAGATTCGTTATTATTATATCTTTGATTATTGTTATCCATAACTAAGCTCCTATACTTCATGATACCATTTCTACATATAATTTATTATTTATATTTCACTTATAATATTAACATAAATCTAGTGATTTTTTTCTATACAAACCGGTATCAGATATAAAAATAAAAGATTATAAAATTAACCTTCATCAAAATTATAATTCTGATTTAAGTATATTTTATAATCAATCTATTTATTATTCATTAAATAAGTTTTCTAACTGTCTTGTGGTAGATTTAATTTCATATCACAATCATATAGTACCACATATTTATTTGCTATAAAAGTATATTTAAAGAGTTTTTTTAACCACTTACTAATTTTTTTATATTTATAGATAATAATAATCTATTTTTAAAATGTATAGGCTTTCAAAACTATAAAATTAATAATTATACTAATATTTACATTGTTTAAATTACATTAACAATCTTTAAATTTATATATATTTTTATTTATATTATCCTATTGATCCTTCCATCTCAAAAAGAAATTAATCTGTTTAATTCAACAGCATATTCCATAGGAAGTTCTTTTGTAAATGGTTCGATGAATCCCATAACTATCATTTCAGTAGCTTGTCCTTCATCAAGGCCTCTACTCATTAAGTAGAATAGTTGTTCTTCTGATACTTTAGATACTTTTGCTTCGTGTTCTAAAGATACATTAGAATTTTTAACGATGTTGTAAGGAATAGTATCAGATGTTGAGTATTCATCTAAGATTAAAGTATCACATTCAATGTTTGAACGAGAACCTTCAGAGTTTTTACCGAAGTGAATCCATCCACGGTAGTTAACTTTACCACCACGACGAGACATTGATTTAGAAACAACAGTAGATGATGTTCTAGGCGCTAAGTGAATCATCTTAGAACCTGCATCTAGTACTTGTCCTTCACTAGCCATAGCTATAGATAGTGTACTTCCACTTGCTCCTTCTCCAACTAAAATACACGCTGGATATTTCATAGTTAATTTAGAACCTAAGTTTCCATCTACCCATTCCATAGTACCATTCTTCTCAACAATCGCACGCTTAGTAACTAAGTTATAAACGTTCGTTGACCAGTTTTGAATAGTAGTATATCTGAAACGAGCATTTTTCTTTTGATAAAGATTTCTACTACAGCTGCATGTAGTGAACTTGCTGAGTAAGTTGGAGCCGTACATCCTTCTACGTAATGTAGAGAAGAGTTTTTCTCAATAATAATTAATGTACGTTCAAACTGCCCCATTTTTTCACTGTTAATTCTGAAGTATGCTTGAAGCGGTGCTTCTACTGATACATTCTCTGGACAGTAGATGAATGAACCACCTGACCATACTGCTGAGTTTAATGCAGCAAATTTATTATCATTAAAATCAACAGCTTTTGAGAAATATTCTTTAAAGATTTCTTCATGATTTTTTTAATGCCGTATCAGTATCTTCAAAAGATAATTCCCTTTTTCTTCGAATTGTTTATGCATATTGTGATAAACTACTTCTGATTCATATTGTGCAGAAACCCCTGCAAGATATTTTTGTTCAGCTTCTGGAATACCAAGTTTTTCAAAAAGTATTTTTTTAATTTCTTCTGGTACTTCATCCCATGAACGTTCTGTTTTTCTGATGGTTTTACATAGTATGTTAAGTCCTCAAAATCAATTTCAGATAAGTCTCCACCCCATGTAGGCATTGGCATTCTATAGAACTCTTTTTAATGCATTTAAACGATATTCTAACATCCATTTAGGTTCTTCTTTTCTTTCAGAAATTGTTTTTAACTATTTCTTTTTGTTAATCCTTTATCAGTTTTTGAATATAGATACATCTTTATCTGAAAATCCATACTGATAATCGGTAAACATTTCTTCATTTTTTATTCAATGCAATCACTCCTTCTTCTATTTATTTTTCTTCTAATATTTTTTTCTGTAATTTTTCCATGCAAGAGTTGCACATTTAACCCTAGCTGGAAGTTGAGAAATATTTTTGTAAAGAAATACTATCTTCTAAATTTTTCTTCATTAAATTCATTTCCCATAATCATATTTAAAAAAATCTTTAATCTTGGCATTAGCTTTTTCTACTGATAAACCTTTTTAATTCTTCTGTTAACATTGAAGCAGAAGCTAATGAAATCGAACAACCAGTTCCTACAAATTTAATATCTTCAATAATATCATCTACTAATTTTTATACTAACTGTTATTTTATCACCACAAGAAGGGTTCAACATCTCCAACTTATAACTACTCTCTATTTCCCCATTATTTCTAGGATGCTTACTATGATCTAAGATTACTTGTTTATATAAACTTTTTAAATCACTAAAACTCATTTTCAAAAAAACTCCTTCGTTTCTTTTAAAGTTTGAATAAAGAAATCTATTTCTTCTTTTGTATTATATAAATATAGACTCGCTCTCGCTACCGAGTAAGTTCCTAATTTTTCTAATAATGGTTGTGTACATTGGTGACCTGCTCTTATACAAATTCCTTTTTCATCTAAGAAACTTGTTAAGTCATGAGGGTGAACACCTACTAAGTTAAAAAGATACCAATGAAACTCTATCTTCAATATTTTTTTCACACCATAAATTTCTATATTATCTATTTTTAGAAAGTTCCGTATACATATACTTTGTAAGTTCTTTAGTATACTTCTCAATATTTTTCTAATCCAACACTATTTAAATACTTAATAGTTGCAGCTAGTCCAGCCGCTTCAGCTAAAAGTGGTGTTCCCGCTTCAAACTTGTCAGGAAGAATAGCCCATGTTGCTGAAGTCTCTTCAACAATACCTATCATTCCACCACCAAATTCTACAGGATCGAATTTTTCTAGTAAAATTTTCTTACCATAAAGAACCCCCTATACCAGTAGGTCCACACATTTTGTGTGCACTAAAAAAGCTAAAAAGTCACAATTCATCTTTTGTACATCAATCTTTAAATGTGGTACTGATTGGGCAGCATCTACTACGAAATAAATATCTTTTATCTTTTAATAATTCTCCAATTTCGTAAAACCGGATTAATATTTCCTAATACGTTAGAAGCATGACATATTGAAACAATTTTAGTTTTTTTCTGTAATAAACTCTTTCAATTGCTCAATACTAATTCTTCCTTCTTCATCTAGTTCTAAATATTTTAAAACCAAATTTTTTTACGTTTAGCTAGTTGTTGCCAAGGAATAATATTAGCGTGGTGCTCCATATAAGTAAGAATAATCTCATCACCTTCACTAACATCTTGTTCTAAAATTCTTGCTACGAAATTTAAGCCCTCAGTAGTTCCGCTAGTGTAGATTATCTCTTCATAACTATTAGCATTAATAAATTCTCTTACTAGCTCTTTTGAACCTTCATAAATTTTTTCAGATTCATCACCTAATGTATAAACAGATCTATGAATATTTGAATTATAATTTTTTATAGTAATCTGATATAGCATCGATTACTTGATTTGGTTTTGTGTAGTAGCTCCGTTATCGAAGAATATCAAATCATTACCCGATATCTTTCTTTTTAATATAGGAAAGTCTTCTCTATATTTATTAAAATCTATCATTATTACTCACTCTCGTTATTGTTAATTTTCTCATCAATAAGAATTGTTACAAGCTCTTTGATTTTTATCTACTGTTAATTCTGAGATTACAGGTGATAAGAACCCATGAACTAGTAATCTACTTGATTCTTTTCTTGTTAATCCTCTACTTTGTAAGTAGTATAATTGCTCTTCATCAATACGCCCAAGAGAAGCACCGTGACCTGCCATAACATCATTTTCATCGATTAATAGCATTGGATTTGCATCAGCTTTTGCTTCAGATGAAAGTGTCAGCATTCTTGAACTTTGATAAGCGTTAGAACCTGTTGCTCCTTTAACGATAAATCCTACACCGTTAAATACAATATGAGATCTATCCAGTAATACACCGTGTTGAAGGATATCACCTTTGCTACTTAATCCTTGGTTAACTACTTCACTGTTAAAGTAAGTTTTTTGTTCTTTAACTCCTAAAGTAACAATCTTAAGGTTTGCTTCAGATCCGTCCCCTAGAATATTTGTTGTATTATCGTGATATACATCTGCTTCATCCATAGCAGCTACATTCCAGTTAATTAATGAATCTCTATAAGTTAATCCACGACGTAAAATAGTTCCACGTTTTTTACCTGGTTGGTTTGTAATAGAACTATAGTTAATTTGCGCTCCTTCATGAGCTACAACTTCAGACACTAAGCTGAATGGATCTTTATCTTCTTTTTGGTTATTTACGTAGTTTTCGATAAAGTTAAATTTAGAGTTCTTACCAACTTGGATAGTAACATGGTTAAATAAACTTTGTTCTTTATCTGAAATAACAATATATTGAAGCGGTTCTTCAATTACGGCATTATCCTTAACATCAATGAATAAACCAGCATTTAATAGTGTATAGTGAACAGCTGTTACTTTACTTTCTGCATAGTCAACTACACTCATAAAACTATCTTTTATATGATCATCATTCATTGCTGTAAATATATCTTTTAATAATTACTTTATCAGCATATTTTTCTGGGATATTAATGTGTAAAAATAGTGTTGTTTTTGGATTACAGCAAAATCATCACTATTAATACCATATTCAGTTAAATCTAAATTTCCTTCACTTTTCTAATCTTAGAGTTGAAAAAAATCAACATTAAATAAGTTCCATCTTTCTAACTCCATAGATTCTAGTTTTTGGAAAAGGTAGTGTATAACTTTTTATATAAAGCTAATTTTCTAGTATTTAAAAACCATGTTGGTTCATTTGTATTAGAAAAATGCTTTGTAAAGTTTTAATACTTAGTTTTAATTTATTATTTTTCCATATTAAACCTCTTCTTTTAACCAGTCATAACCTTCTTTTCTAAACGAAGTGCTAATTCAGGTCCACCTGATTTTTACGATTTTTCCATCCATAAGAACGTGAACGAAATCAGGTTCAATATAATCTAATAATCTTTGATAGTGGTGATTATTAAGCAGCCAAAAGTTTTTCTCCACGCATTTTTGTTAACACCTTTTTGATACTACTTTTTAATGCATCGATATCTAAACCTGAGTCAATTTCGTCAAGAATAGCAAATTTTGGTTCTAACATCATCATTTGTAAAATTTCATTACGTTTCTTTTCTCCACCTGAGAATCCATCATTTACATAACGTTGAGACATTTTTAAATCCATGTCTAGAAATTCCATTGTTTTATCTAATTTTTTATGTATTGCATTAGAGGAATATTATCTTCACGTTGAGCATTAATTGCTGATTTAATGAACTCTGAAGTCGGTACTCTGGTACTTCTGATGGATATTGCATAGCTAAAAATAGTCCAGCGCGAGCTCTTTTCATCAACTTCCATCTCTAATACTTCTTCTCCATCTAATAAGATACTTCCACCGTCAACTTCATATTTTGGGTGCCCCATAATTGCAGAAGCTAATGTAGATTTACCAGCTCCATTCGGTCCCATTACCGCATGAATTTCACCAGATTTTTATTTCTAAATTAAGTCCTTTTTAATATTTGTTTTTCATTAATTGATACTTCTAGATTTTTTTATATCAAGAACTGACATTTTATTTCCTCCATCTTTTATATTTTTACGATTAATAAGTAAGTATAATAATACTCATAATCTTTATTTTTCATAATATTTATTATAAAGGTTTTCATAATTATTATCAAATTATCAGTTTTTCTAAATTTGTTGAACAGAAAGAACTATTGCTAATTAATAGCTATTGAAACACATATTATAATCATAACTTAAACTATTTTTAAAAATAAATACAATAAAAACCTCCAATATTTAATATTGAAGGTTCTTAAAAATTTTTCTATTTTGAGAATTCCCACATAGCTACAATCTCTGTTTTCAATTCATCATAAGACCATTTTTCAATGTTCTTGTATAACTGTTTGGATCATTAATTATGTAATTACCATTTTTCATCTTTTGCTGTGATTAATATTATATGACCAACTGTTGTGAATTTTCCAGGATGCACAGAAGCAATAATAGGATTTCCTTTATCTAAACTTGCATTAATAGCTTCTTTGCTTAATGGAACACCTGTTGACTTAACTCCATATTCTTTAGCTATATAATCGAAAAAGCTCCATTTTGTCCCTGCATCAGTAAAGTAGCCATTGGCATCTTCTTTTTCAGCAATACTCTTTGGAGTTATTGATTTATCATCTAATATTCCTCCTAAAGCCATAGCTACACAAGTTGGACCACATCCCCCAATAGCGATATTAGTTCCACCTAGTTTATCATATGCCCATCGTTTATCCCATTGTATGTAATAAGGATACTTTCTATCTATATCTACTGTTTGGCCCTGTTCAAAAGGTGTAGCTTGTTGACCTGCCAAATAACCAAGAACGTATTGAGTAGCATCTTTATTATTAGCTAATAATTTTTGTTCTGCTTCTGGCAAATGTTCTCTTTGTAAATAGATTAATTGACCTATTAAACTTCCATTAGCATTTTGAAGAAGATTAGCCTCAACACCATTAGGACTTGTTATAAATGGTGAAGGTTGAGCAACACCTTGAATTCCATCTCGAGCATTTGCTATATTTTCATTTTTCGATTCAACATTAGTAGTGTTATTAGTACTCTTGTTCGAGTAATTAAATAGTAGTTCTTTATTACTATGAACCACATATAATACTACAGTACAAATAACAAGAATAGCAACTACCAGTATATCAATATTTTTTTCTTTTTCATTTAATACCTCTTTATTTACTTTTTCACTAAAATTATTCCTATAGAAATAACTATAATATATCCTATCAAACTTTGCAAGTCTGGTAACTCGTTGAAGAATATAAAACCTAAAATCCCAGAAAATAGCACCTGCGAATAATCAAAAACAGATATATTTTTCGCTGCTGCGTATTTATATGCAAAAGTTACACCATATTGGCTAATTGTTGCTGAAGCTCCAGCTAATATTAGCATAGAAAGTTGATACATTGTCATAACCTTATAATCAAAAATTAGATAAGGTAATAATAATAAAGTAGATAATGTTGAGAAGAAGAAAATAATAAACTCTCCCGACACATTATGCGTACCTAAGTATCTCACACAAGTATATGCAATACCTGAGCAAAAAGCTCCTAATAGTGCTGCTAGTGCTCCCATACTAACAAAACCATCCCCACTTGGTTTAATTATAAATCCTACACCTATAAATGCGATAACTATAGCAATTATTTGAAATTTTGTCATTTTTTTCTTTAAAGAATATGTATGACAATATTAAAATTACAAATGGTGATAACTTTTGTATAATCGTAGAGTCTGCGAGACTTATATGCGTTATTGCATAAAAAGTTAAATACGAGTCCAATCGTCCCAAAAACACTACGTGATATTAATACACTCCATGATAATTTTCCTTTTGGAAAGTTAATTGACTTCAGTGTTTAATTAACGGTATTGATGAAATTCCTACAGCGATAATATTTCTAAAAATCCTTTTTTTGCATAGAAGGTAAATTCCCAGCAAGTTTTATAAATAGCGCCATTAGAGAAAAATCCAAATCCTGCAACAATTATACAAAATATTCCCATTAAAAATATTATTTTTATTCATTATAAAACTCCAATACTCTAAATATTTGTTCAATTGTCCTTTCTATATTACTTTTTAGCAACAGTCTTATTCATGGCATTTTTCTAAAGTAAGCAATTCTCTTTGAATAGAAAAATGAAACATCTACTACTTTTTTATCTTCATCACTTAGATTACATAGTTCTTTATCAATAATACTACCAGCTAAGAAAATTACTTTTTTTATCATATTTTCTCGCAATTCTAGCCAATTCTATAGGTGCTTTCCCCATATAACTTTGTCTATCTAATTTTTCCTTCCCCAGTTATTAAATAATCAACCTCTTGAATTTTTTTGCTCTATATCTAAGTAGTTAATCATAAAACTAGAACCAGATTGAATAGAAGAGGTTAAAAAGATAAGAATGCAAAACCTAATCCACCTGCTGCTCCACTTCCTTCATAAGACGAATAGTCCTTTTCTAACTCTTTTTGAAACTAGTTTAGCGAAGTTTTCTACTACTTCATCAACTTGTATAAAGTCTTCTTCTTTTAATCCTTTTTGTTTTGAATATACATAAGTAGCACCTTTCTGACCATATAATGGACTATTAACATCACTAATTATAGTAAATTTGGCTTTCTCTAACTTTTTTTATTTTTTTACAACTATAGTCAATTTTCTCTATTTTTTTAAGTTCACTTATTCCATGTTGACAAATTTCATCATTTTTTTACCAACAAATCTTATTCCAAGTTCACTTAGCATTCCAATACCACAATCGTTTGTTGCGCTACCACCCAAACCTATAATAAAATCTTCAATCCCTTGATCTAATAAATGAGAGATCAATTTACCTAAACCAACTGTAGATGCTTTATACGGATCTTTTTGGTCTTCAGTTAACTGCTTAATACCAATAACTTCTGCAACTTCAATAACTGCCTCTTTAGTTTCAATATTCATTAAATAATTGGCTTTTACACTCTTTTTTTGAGCAGCATTTATAGTTTTAAATTGTTTCTTTTCAAAGTTTTTTTAAATAAATTTAAGAAACCATCTCCACCATCAGCAACAACTTCCATTTCCACTTCATAATTACCAAAAGTTTTATTAATTTTTTTGATATAATTTCTCCTATTTCATATGAAGATAAAGAACCCTTAAATTCATTAACCGCTACTAAAAACTTTCATCCAATTTCAACTCCACTTACAAAAAAATTTATAATCTTTTTAATTAATTTTTATCATTAAATAGGTTTAAATTAAAGTTTTTAAAATTTGAAATAAATTATAAAAAAACATTTTCATCGATAAAATTTACACAAATACTTTAAATTTACACTTATTTTTTTAGTATAATAATTATGTAAAAGTATTTTTTTACTTTTATATTTAGGGTTAATTTTAGAACTCACTTTTGATTATTTCAAAATAATGCAGTGTTAATTTGTCACCTGTAGAAAGCAAACTACTTTTTAGTTTTACAATTATAAGTAATCCTCATGTTTGTGCCAGTAATCTACAGTCAACATTTTAATTATATTAGTTATAAGAGTTTCTAATTCCCTAAAGTTAGACTAATATAATAACTGTAAAAACCACGAAGTTTACCCCTAAACTTTCGTGGTTTTTAAATAGAAATAGAAAATGAAATAAATCCCTTATAAAGATGATATAAAAACTTTAGAAGAGATTTATTTTTTTATTCTAGACTATATATTATTTATCTCGTTTCAATAAATAATTCGCAAAAATCAACTAATAGACTATTGTTTAGTTTATTAGCTATATTTATAGCATTTTTCAGTATGTTTTTTTGAAGTAATTCTTCACATTCTTCAATACCATAGAAGCTTAGATAAGTAATCATATCTTCGTCGCTTGGTAGTTTTCCTATTTTTTTCAAAATCACCATAATAATCAAGAATATCGTCTTTTATCTGATATGCTATACCTAACTGTTTCCCAAATTCTTTAACATCTTCATAATCACAATGCTTATCAGCTACTAAGCAAGCAAAATCCATTGGTAGTTCAATTAAGCGACCTGTTTTTCAGGCTATGCATTTTTCTTAAATAGTCAGCATCAACCTTATAATTTTTTTGTTTTACATCATATACTTGTCCTGCTATCATACCCATAGCTCCAGAATAATTGGCGAATTGTTTTATTAATCTAACTTTTTAAATCAGGTTCAATATTAGAGTCACTAAGAACTTCAAATGCTAAAGTAAGCATAGCATCACCAGTAAGTACAGCAAGATCCTGACCAAAAACTTTATGATTCGTAAGTTTCCCCCAACGATAATCATCATTATCCATTTCTGGTAAATCATCATGTACTAATGAATATGTATGAACTAACTCTATAGAAAGAGCTATATCAAAATACTTAGTATAATCTACTTCATAATATTTTTAATAAATATAAGAATGATAACGGTCTGATTTTCTTACCATCATTTACCAATGAATAAGTAATAGATTCTTTTTAAAATATCAGGCATATCTAAATTTTCAACATACTCTTTAGCGAAAGTATTTAATTGATCTTTGTTTTCTTCTATGAAGTTTTTTTAAAATTATTCATCTTCTTTGAAATCCTTAGTTAATTTAGCTACTTCTTTTTCGGCATTGCTGATTAAATCATTACAATTTTTTTAATTAAATCAATTCCATGTTTATAACGTTCTAATGAATCTTCTAATGATAATTTTTCCAGATTCTAATTCTGCAACAATTCTTTCTAAATTCATTAAACTTGTTTCAAAATTTTTCTTTACTCATTACTTAACTCCTTTATCGGATATATTATTAACTTTACATTCTAAGCTACCATCAGCTAATTTAACTGATATGTCATCACCTATTTGTACATTTTTCAATTGAAGTTATTTTTCATCATTTTAAAAATGCTACTGAATATCCTTTTTTTCATGATATTTAGTGGTGAGTTCGCCTCTAATCGATTAACCCCATTAGTAAATTCTTCTTTAAATCTAGCTAACAAGTCAAATTCTATGAACTTATCTTTTTGATATTAATAAGTCATTTCTCTTATCCTTAACTAGAATTTGCAATGATTTGCTAAGTTCTTTTTCTAATAACTCAACTGCTCTTCTATACTCCGCAAATATTTTTTTGAATAGTTTTTTTATAGTACGGATTATTTTTCGCTATTACTAATTCTATTTTTTTATAATTTTGAAGAATATAATTTATAGTATTCGTTAATTTATCATAATTAAATGATATTCTATTTTTTTATATCTTCAATATTTGGTGTTACTAGTTCAGCAGCTGCTGTTGGAGTCGAAGCTCTTCTGTCTGATACAAAATCAGCAAGTGTAGTATCAGTTTCATGACCTATACCGGTTACTATCGGTGTTTTTACAGTTAAATATAGCTCTAATGACTTCTTCAGTATTAAAACTCCAAAGATCTTCTATTGAACCACCACCACGGCCTAGTATAATTACATCATTAGAACCATCATCAGCTAGTTTAATATTTTTTTAACTATATCTTGTACTGAGTTCTCGCCTTGAACTAGTGTAGAATAAACATTTATTTTAGCTATTGGAAAACGACGTTGTATCGTTCTAGTAATATCTTGGACAGCCGCTCCTGTTTTAGCTGTAACTACAGCTATATTTTTGAGAAAAACTAGGTATTTGTTTTTTTATATTGAGGTAGAAATAACCCTTCTTTTTCTAACTTTTCTTTCAGTTCTAAAAATTTTTTTGATATAATTCACCAATTCTGTCTTTTTTTCATATCAGTAACTAAAAGATTATGTTCTCCTCGCGGAAAATAATAGTTAATTTTTGATTTTATTAGAACTGTATCACCATCTTTAAAATCTTTTGATTTTTGCTCCAAAACCATACTGCATTTATTCTAGTATTTTCATCTTTAATTGAAAAAAATATATATTATTGTTATTGTGAATTTTTAAAAATTTGAGATTTCACCTTTTATATATATTTCCCCTAAGTACGGATCTAATAAAAACTTTCTCTCAATATATTTATTTAATGCTGTAACGGTTAGATATGTTCTCTCTTCCATCTAACTTTACCTCTTATTTTTGTTGAATTTTTCTACAATTCCTTTTTAATACTCCATTGATAAATTTATAACTTTCATCTTTTTCACTATATTTTTTGAAAGTTCAACCGCTTCATTGATAGAAACTTTATAAGGAATATCACTATAAAGTATTTCATAAGCTGAAATACGTAGTATTTGTCTATCCATTTTTGATAAACGCTCTAATTTCCAGTCTTTTAAATTATTAGAAATAACTTCATCAATTTCATCTTTCTTTTCAATAATCTCAGTTAATGTCTTATTTACATAAATACTTGTAGAAATTTCTTCTTGTTCTAAATCTAATAGTTCAATAAAAATCTAGTTCAGTATTTTTCTACCTGAAATAAAAATTTTTAAAAACCGCTTCTCTAAGTTCATGTCTGCTCTTCATTTATATCTCCTAAATTAAAAATCAATTCAATTATATTAACATTTACAGTTTTAGTATTAATCTCTGTCATATTAAATATTGAATTTCTTACATTTTCTTGAATTTTTCTTGCTGTTTTTAGCTACAGAGAATCCTGATTTTAGATTACAATATACATCGATAACTAATTCACTTCCAGCAAATTCTAATTCTACTCCACGAGAGTAAACTTTTTTTCCTAATAATTTTTGAAACACCTTCTACTTCAGTTGCTGCAATATTTGCAATAACTTCTAACGCATTCAGGGTTGATTTCTACTTTTTCCTAATTTTTTTAGTTTTCCATTTTCATTTCCTCCAAAATTATATTTAATACTAGTACAATCTAATATTAAATTATTATTTGTCCATAATAATCCTATTAATTATACCATATTTTTCAAGAAAAAAAGGGAGATTCCCTTAAAATAGTTAATCGTTAAAACTATTCTTTTATAGGTAATCCCTTCCCTATTATCACTCTTTTTAAATATTAAATATTAAATATTAGCTAATAATTCTTCGAATGCTTTATCGATATTATCTTTATTCTTAGCACCTGCTTGAGCCATATCTGGACGACCACCACCACGTCCATCACATACTGTAGCAAGAACATTTACTAGTTTCCCTGCATTGTATTTATCAGTGATAGCTTTATCTACAGCTACTACAAAGTTTACTTTATCTTCATTTACTGAAGCAAAAAGCAATTACATAATTTTTCTAATTTAGACTTAGCATTATCAACAAGTTGTTTTTAAGTGATTCATGTTTTTCTGATTCAACTATGCTTGTCAGTACATTCACACCATTTACTTCTTTAATATTATTTACTAAGTTGTTTAATTCAGCATTAGCGATTTTTTGTTGTAAGCTTTCTTTTTCTTTAGCTAGTTTCTTAATTTCTGATTGTAATCCAGAAACTTTTTCTACTACATTAGAAGCATTAGCTTTTTGTTAATTTTTTTCAACAGAACGAAGTGTTTCTTCTTGTTCTCTTAAATACTCGTATGCTGCTTTTTCCTGTTAAAGCCTCAATTCTACGTACACCTGCAGCTACACCTGATTCAGAAACAATTTTTGAAGATTCCTACTTCAGCACTATTAGCATTGTGAGTACCACCACATAATTCAATAGAATAATCTCCGATAGAAACTACGCGAACTACATCTCCGTATTTTTTTCACCGAATAGTGCTTGTGCTCCAAGTTTTTCTTGCTTCGGCTATTGGCATTTCTTCTGTTTTGATTTCTAATGCATTCCAAATTTGATTGTTAACTTCTTTCTCAACTTTTTCAATTTCTTCTTTAGTTAGTGGAGCAAGTGAGTAATATCAAATCTTAATTTTTCATCAGTTACTAATGATCCTGCTTGTTTTAATATGAGAACCAACTTCATGACGAAGCGCTTCGTTTAATAAGTGAGTTGCAGTATGGTTTTTCTCAATATTTAATCTATAAGCTCTATCTACTTCTAGTTTATATTCTTTACCAACTACTAATTCCCCTTCTAGTACTTTTTACTAAGTGAATGTGACGTTTATCTGGAAGTTTCTTAACATCTATTACTTCTGCTTTGAATCCTTCTGCTAATACTAAACCTCTATCAGCTACTTGACCACCACTTTCAGCATAGAATGGAGTTTTATCGAATACTACTTTTACGTTCTCTTCGCCTTTATAGTTTTCTAATAAGTTATCTTCTTTATCAACTATAGCTAATAATTTACCTTCATCTGTAAGTTTAGTATATCCAGTAAACTCACTCTCTCCTACTATTCTGTTGTATAGGTCAGATTGTACTTGCATTGAAGAATCTTCTTGACGAGATGAACGAGCACGTTCTTTTTGTTTTTCCATCTCTTCATTAAACCCATCAATATCAACTGTTAATCCTAGTTCTTCTGCATATTCTTCAGTTAATTCAATTGGGAATCCAAAAGTATCATAAAGTTTGAATGCATCTTTACCAGAAATTACTTTCGTTGTATCTTTAACTTCTTTAGCAATATTATTTAAGATTGCTTCACCTTCGTTTAATGTTTCGTGGAATCTGTCTTCTTCTTTAAGAATTACATCTTTAACAAAGTTTGCACTTTCTTTAACATTTGGATAGTAGTCCTCCATAATTTCTGCAACAACATCTGTTAATTTGTACATAAATGAGTTATTTAGACCTAAAACTTTAGCATATCTAACTGCACGGCGTAAAAAGTCTTCTAAGTATGTATCCGCGTCCTTCATTTTGATGGCAATGCTCCATCTGCAATAGCGAATGCTACAGTTCTAATGTGGTCTGCAATAACTTTAAATGCAACGTCTTGTTCTACATTTACACCATATTTTGCACCTGAAAGTTTTTCAATTTCTCTAATGATCGGAATAAATAAGTCTGTATCAAAGTTTGTTGGAACATCTTGTAATACAGATACAATTCTCTCTAACCCCATCCCTGTATCTATGTTTTTCGCAGGAAGTTCAGTGTAAGTACCATCAGCATTGTGGTTATATTGACTAAATACTACGTTCCAAACCTCTAGATATCTATCATTTTCTCCACCTAGGTACATTTCCTCTTTTGGTGACCATGCATCAGCATCTTCTCCACGGTCATAGAAAATCTCAGTATTAGGTCCAGAAGGTCCTTCACCGATATCCCAGAAGTTTCCTTCGATACGGATAATTCTATCTTCAGGAAGCCCAATAACTTTGTGCCATAAATCATATGCTTCTGTATCTTCAGGGTGAATTGTTACTGATAATTTTTTTCTTTTTCTAATCCTAACCATTTTTTTCAGAAGTTAAGAATTCCCATGCCCAAGGTACTGCTTCATTTTTGAAGTAGTCACCAATTGAGAAGTTACCTAACATCTCGAAGAATGTATGGTGTCGAGCTGTTTTACCGACATTTTCAATATCATTAGTTCTAATAGATTTTTGTGAGTTAGTAATTCTTGGATTCTCTGGAATCTCACGTCCATCAAAATATTTTTTTCAGAGTTGCTACTCCTGAGTTAATCCATAGTAAAGTAGGATCATCAACCGGTACTAAAGATGCACTTGGTTCAATTTTTGTGTCCTTTTTTTCTACGAAGAAATCTAAATACATTCTTCTAATTTGTGTTGATGTTAGTTGTTTCATTTTATATTCTCCTTTCAAGCTAACAAAATAAAATAAAAAAACCCCTTGTGTAAACTAAATTACACAAGGGACGACAATAATCGTGTTACCACCCTAATTCGAGTACACTGTACTCCTCATTAGTTTTTATAACGGCTTGATTGCCGATGAAGTACTACATAGGTAGCATAAAAGTCATATTATGAATCCTTTTCACCACTAGATTCTCTTTTTAAATAATATTTCTAACTTTTTAATTCCTAAACTTCATAGATATTTATGTTCATTATAAACAGATAAATTATATTTGTCAATAGATTTTACTTAGAATTTCTCATTTCGAACATAGCTTTCTTTTTGCCAAAGCTTCATATTTTTGTTTTAGCGTATCAAATCCATACTCGAAATTTAAAAGTATCTAAACTATTGATTTCTTTTTTTGTCAGTGGCTTTTTTTGTTTAAAGTTTAATGTTGCATTAATCTTATTATCTTTAATTGACAGGACCTTAACTTCTAAAAATCTCATCTTGTTTTATATAACTACTTATATCGAATATAAAAACAATTTGTAATTTCAGAAATATGTATTAGACCAACCATTTTTATCTCGTGTTTCTATAAAAAGCACCATAAGGTTTTACAGCTGTAACTTTAACCTTTATAATATCACTTTCGGGCGAATTTCTCTATAGCTCATTTTTTGATTTTTCTCTACAACTGCTTCAACTGTAAATCCATACTCTTCGATTACTTTATTTGCAGGTGCAGAAGCTCCAAATTTATCGATTCCAATAGCTAATCCATCTAAACCAACATATTTGTACCAAAGAGCACTGTTACCCATTTCTAATGATACACGACGACGTACATTTAATGGTAGTAATTCTTCTTTATATTCTTTTAGATTGTTCTTCAAATAATTCTACTGAAGGCATACTTACAACACGTACTTTTGAACCATCTTTTTCTAATTCACGTGCTACATTAATTGCTAATGCTACTTCAGACCCTGTTGCGATTAAAATAGTATCAAAGTCTGCTGCTGTTTCATGTACAACATATGCTCCTTTAGCAACTTTGTCAAATGAAGAATTTTCTAAAATTGGTAAGTTTTGACGAGTTAATACAATCGATGTTGGTTTATCGTTTGTTTTTTGTGATAAATACCAAGCAGCTTGTGCTTCAGTCGCATCAGCTGGTCTGAATACATATGTATTAGGGATTGTTCTTAATGATGCTAAATGTTCAATTGGTTCGTGTGTTGGTCCATCTTCACCTACCGCAATACTATCATGTGTAAATACATAAGTTACAGGTAAGTTTTGTAATGCTGATAATCTTAATGCAGCTTTTAGGTAATCTGAGAATACGAAGAATGTACCACCGAATACACGTACTCCCCCGTGTAATGTTAATCCATTTAGTACAGTAGCCATTGCAAATTCACGAACACCAAATTGAACGTTACGCTCAGTTCTGTGCTCATCATCTTGTAATCCATCACCTTTAATGAATGTCATATTAGAGTGTGAAAGGTCAGCTGATCCTCCGAAGAACGTTGGTAAAACAGCTGCAACACTATTAATTGCATCTTGAGATGAATTACGAGTTGCTTGAGCTTCCCCAACATTTTTAAAGCTAAAGCTTTCTTTTGATAGATGTCTAATGTCTTCACGTGTTAGTGCTTCTTCTAGCTCTTTCGCTAGTTCTGGGAATTTAACTTTATAATCTGCATATAGTTTATCCCATTTATCATATTCATTTTTCACCACGATCTGCTACATTAGCTTTAAAGTCAGCGTATACGTCAGCAGGAATATCGAGATGGTTCATTTTTCCCAACCGATTTCTTTTCTAAATAAAGCTGTTTCCTCATCGCCTAAAAGGTGCACCGTGAACTCCATTAGTTCCTTGTCTATTTGGAGATCCAGCTCCAATAACTGTTTTAACTTCAATTAACGTAGGTTTATCAGATTTTTTAGCTTCTTCAATAGCTGCACTAATAGCTTCTACATTAGCTCCATCTTTAACTAAAAGAGTATTCCATCCATATGCTTCATATCTTGCACGAACATTTTTTCAGAAAAATGCATCTTTAGTTTCACCATCTAAACAAATATCGTTTGAATCGTATAATACTACAAGTTTATTTAATTTTTGCACTGCAGCAAAGCTTGATGCTTCAGAAGCAACACCTTCCATAATATCCCCCATCACCACAGATTACATATGTGTAGTGATCAAATAAATCATAACCTTCTTTGTTGTATTTTTGCAGCTAAATATCTTTCAGCTAAAAGCCATACCTACTGCTGTAGAGATACCTTGACCTAATGGTCCTGTTGTCGCATCAATACCTTTAGTGTGTCCGAACTCTGGGTGACCCGGGGAGTTTTTGAACCCCGATTGACGGAAGTTTTTAACTTCTTCTAAAGACACATCTTCAAATCCTGATAGATGTAATAAAGAATATAGTAACATAGAACCATGACCTGCTGATAATACAAATCTATCTCTATTAATCCAGTCAGTTTTCTTAGGATTTACTCTAAGATGTTTTGTAAATAATGAGTAAGCCATAGGTGCTGCTCCCATTACAACTCCAGGGTGCCCTGATTTTGCTTTGTTAATAGCATCTACACCTAATACTTTTATTGCGTTTACTGATTTTTGTGACATAAACTGCCCTCCTAAATTATAATTCTATTCTACCAGAAATAGCTCTTGACAACGTAACTTCATCAACATACTCGATATCACTTCCAAAGAAATACCTTGAGCTATTCTGGTGACTTTTTATATCTGTATTTTTTTAAATATCTTGAAATAAAACTTGCAGTACCTTCTCCTTCTGGCGAAGAGTTAGTTGCTAATATTATTTCTTTTACCGTTTCATCTTGTGCTCTTTCAAAAAGAGATTTTATATTAATATCAAGTGGTCCTACACCATCCATTGGTGAAATTAAACCATCTAGTACGTGATATACACCTCTATACTGCTGCATATTTTTCCATAGCAACTAAATCATTATCATTAGCTACAACGCAAATCATAGATTTGTCTCTACCAACATCAGAACAAATATCACATTTATGATCTTCACTAAGTCGACCACAAACTTCACAATTTGTTAGTTTTTCTTTTAAATGTACTAAACTATCAGCGAAAATTTTTTTATATCATCATCATGCATTTTTCAAAGTATGAAATGCTAGTCTTACTGCAGTTTTCTTTCCTATTCCGAGTAAAGAATAACTGTCTATTAAATCTAAAAATTGGTTTAGGATATTGCATCTTATAGACACAGGGATGTTTTAATCCGTTTGTAAATTTACCTAATGTTTCTTCTTTTTAGTTGAGTAGATTTTTTTCTAGCGCATCATTTACTGCAGTTAAAATCATATCTTGAAGCATTTCAATATCTTCTGGATCAACTACTTCTTCTTTTAATTTTAATATCTAATATTTTTTTCCATCACCATTAGCTATTGCTGTTACCATACCTCCTGATACAGTTCCCTCAACAGTTTGATCTTTTTAATCCTTCTTGGGCTGCTAACATGTCTTTTTTTGCATTTTTGCATCTTTCTCATCATTTGTTGCATATTTCCCATTCCACGCATAATATTTCCTCCTAAAGTCTAATTTATATTATAATTCTATTTAAATTTTTACTACTTGTCAATAATTTACAATTTATTTCAAGTTATTTCAGTTGTTTTTCAACAACGTTTTTCTTATATTAGTTTTCGATTATTATGTCTCCAAATAACTCATCAATTTTTGTTAACTGCTTTTTCTTCGGTTTCTTCCACTATTGCATTTTCTATTACTGGATTTTTCAAGTTCATCTTTAAGAATTGTGTATTGATGATCTTGTAAAAGTATATAAAGAATAATCTACACCTATAAATCTCTTGAATAAGCTTTCTAAATACTTTTTATATTTAGAATTAGGAGCCATTTTCACCATGTTGTCTACTTCATTAAATACTAATAATCCCCCTTCTTTTGAAGAAGCTACCAACTGACAAGAACTAAATAATTCTCTCATAGCTGTTACTTCTGGATTATTTGTATGCAAACTTTCATTTATAATTTTTCCTAAACACGTTTGCTGCATAGTTGGTAAAATTCTCATTAGAAGATTTCATAAGTTCTATAATTTTTAGTCTTATCTTTTTATTATAACTTCTTTTATTTCTTCTTTAGGTGTTCCCTGCCAACTTGTTGTATTTACTTCTTCATTTGTACTATTCTGTGTCTCACCATATGAAGTATTGTTAATAGAATTTATAGATAAACTATTTAGATTTTTGTCCTAATTGATTTAACTTATCTTCTAATATTTTTAATTCTATTTTTCTAGCTCAACAGTTCTTGTATTTGAAACTGTCTTTTTCTACACTATTAGCAATGGGAACTTGATTAATATTATCTTCTTTCGAACATATTTTTTTACAATACAAATTTGCATATAACTCATATACTCTGTAGAAAATCTTATATACTGCTCCGTTTGTGATAAATATTCAATAATTTTTATAAAAAAATAATCAAAACTTACATTATTAACTTCTTCTGCAATTTTTTTCTATATTATATGCTGTATGCTTAGTATCTTTTAAGTTCTTATATACCACTACATCTCGTGTTACATTAATAAGATCATTAAGTAACAATTTAGTATCTTTAGCTTGAGATACAAAGTTATTATATGTTAACAAGGATTTTGTAACATCTCCTTGTAAAAGACTTCTATAAAATTCAAGTATATCATCTTCACTTATTGAAGAAGTTACTTCTAGTATATGATCTAATGTAATTTCTTCAGAATAATTAGATACTTGATCAAGTATACTAATTGCATCTCTTAGACCACCTTTTGCAAGAGTTGCAATTTTTTTCTATTGCTTCATCTTCTATCACTAAGTTTTTCTTCTTTGACTATATATCTGAGTCTATCTATCAACTGTTCCTGCGAAAGATTCTTAAATTCAAATCTCTGACATCTTGATAATATTGTCGCTGGTATTTTATGAATTTCTGTAGTTGCTAGAATAAAAATTACATGTGCTGGTGGTTCTTCTAATGTTTTTTTAATAAAGCATTAAATGCAGCTGTTGTTAACATATGTACTTCATCAACAATATATACTTTATATTTACCTTCCGTAGGTAAAAAAATTTTATAGCTTCTTTTTATATCACGTACTTCATCAACACCATTATTACTCGCTGCATCAATTTCTATTATATCAACATTCTCTTTTTGATAGATTTCATTTCCATTAACCTCATTTGCGAATATCTTCGCAATAGAAGTTTTACCAGTACCTCGAGATCCATAAAATAAATAGGCATGACTAATTTGATTCTTGTCAATTGCATTTTTAAAACAGAAACTATATGATTTTTGACCTACAATATCATTAAATGTCTGCGGTCGATATTTCCTATATAATGCTTGAAACATAATTACCTCCTAAATTATTTTTAACTAATATATTATACCATATTTTTCAACATTACTTATAGTAAAAAAAGACTAAGAAAAAAATTCTTAGTCTTGACGAATGAGTTCATCGACTTCCACAAACCATCTACCGTTTACTTTTTTACATATATATATATATATTTCGTTTATTTCCACCACCTTTTTAATTTAACTTTAGCACTATTTTTCATTAATTGATTTTACTTCTCAATCTCCATATCACTAAATCTTTCAGCTGTTTCTTTTTTTATAAACGTCACCTAGGTTGTTTAATTGTTCTAAATGTTCAGTTCTACCTTTATCACTTTTTAATGTTCATATTATTTACCAATTTTTAAATCACCATCTTTTGCTGCAGACATATAATTTTTTTCGCCGCTTCTTCCGGTGTTGCTCCGCCTAATTTTTTTCAAAATCACCATCTTTTTATTGCAGATATCCCATTTTTCACAGCTTCTTCAGGTGTTGCTCCACCCTAGTTTTCCACTGCCACTAGAGAACATAAATATCATTAATACAACCAAAATCGCAGCAACTGCCGCAGCAGTTATATATCCTATCATTTTACTATCCATCTTAGGTCTACGATTCATAGGATTAAAGTTTTGGTTATTACCAGATTGTGGATTTTGTCCATTATTTCCTTGCCCTCTATATTGTTGGTTATTCATATTATTATAAGGTTGATTTTTGACCGTTATAACCCCTGTCCTCTGAATTGAGGGTTATTCATATTATTATTTTGAGGTGATTGAGCATTATACCCTTGTCCTCTATATTGTGGATTTTTGATTGTTATTATACCCCTGATATTGTTGATTATTATACTGTGAATTTTTGTCCATTATAACCATTTCCTTGGTATTGGTTATTTTTGTTGAGGATAACCCTGATTTGGATGATGATTTTGAGAAGTTCCATTTAGATTTACATTTTGTCCTCTATTATTCACAATAACTTGCTCCTTTTTATTTCGTGAAAATTGTAACTTTTATAAGTTTAATGAATGCAATTCTTTTTTTATCTTATTATACTTTAAGAATACTGCACTTGTCAAAGATGCCAACAAAGTTAAAGAATAATTGTAACAGTTCCTATAAACAAATATAATATAAAAAGTAAATCAAATAATTTAATTTTTTTATTAAATTATTTGATTTACCCTATTATAATTTATTATATAATTTTTATTATTTCAAATTATAACTCTAATATAAACCATCTACCGTTTACTTTTTCGCATACATAGTTCCTGGATCTCCATTAACTTTCACTTCAACTTCAGCACTATTTTTCATTAATTGATTTTTACTTCTCCAATCTCCATATCACTATATTTTTAGCTCGTTCTTTTTTAGTACCATCATCTAGGTTGTTAAATTTTTCTAAAAGCTTTAGTTCTAGCTTCATCACTTTCAAAGTAAGTATTATTTATTGCTTTTTTATAATCACCATCTTTCTCTGCAGATATCACATTTTCCGCAGCTTCTTCAGGTGTTCTTCCGCCTAGTTTTCCACTGCCACTAGAGAACATAAATATCATTAATACAACCAAAATCGCAGCAACTGCAGCAGTTATGTATCCTATAATTTTACTATCCATCTTAGGGTCCACGATTCATAGGTTTAAAGTTTTGGTTATTACCAAATTGTGGATTAAATTGATTAGGATTATTGTATCCATTTTGATTACTGAACTGTGGATTATTCGGATTACCAAATTGTGGATTTTGTCCATTATAACCCTGTCCTCTATATTGAGGATTATTCATATTATTGTATTGTGGGTTTTTGTCCATTATAACCTTGCCCTCTATATTGTGGATTATTCATATTATTATGTGGTTGATTTTTGATCATTTGAATACCCTTGAAATTGTGAATTATTCACGTTATTTACTTGTAATTTTGGTTTTGATATGGATTTTTGATTATTTACATTTCTATTAAAAATTTTTGTGGATTTTTGTCCATTATAACCATTTCCTTGGTATTGGTCATTCTGTTGAGGGTAGCTTTGATTTGATTGATAATTTTGAGGAGTTCCATTTGGGTTTACATTTTGTCCTCTATTATTCATAATAACTTTCTCCTTTTTTTATTAATTTTTTTGGAAGATAAAATATAGAATATTTTTAAAATTTTATTAATAAATACGATTCTTCTCAATAATTAATTATACTAGAGCTTTAGTCTTTTTGTCAACGATATTTAGAGCTACTAAAATTTATATTTAAATCTATTTATTATAGTATTTCTACATTATCCAAATTATAAAATAACTATTACTACAAAGTCTTTAAAAGAATTAAAATAGATGCTTTATCATTACTGTACCATAGTTTTTAAAAAAATCCTATTATTTAATATACAGGTTTAATTGTTACAAAATCTGATTATTCTTCAAACACTATTTACCATATTTTATAACCGAGGAAAGTTCTTATATAATCTTTATAAATATATTTCCTATTCGGCAATACAATACTTGTAAATTGTTATTTCACTTGACTAAATATATATATATATATAATATTAGTATAAAAAATTTTTTGGAGGAATTACTATGGCGAAAAAAATTACAGATCAAGATGGAAAATGTATACATTCAAAAACCTATCTATAAAAGACTTTTGGTTTATTATTTTTAGCTGCAATTGTACTTATTTTTAATTATTCAACAAACAACTGGTAGCAAGAAAAAGGATGTTGAAGTTAAAAATTCTACACAAGAAACACAAAAAAAGCAAAATATGAGGGTTTCTGAATTAAATGTAGAGAAGGATGCATTTACTAGCTATGTTACAGGTGTTTTTAAAAAAATAACACAGATAAAGAAAAAAATCTTATGTCCAAGTTACAATTCCTGCTTATGATGCAAATGGAAACAAAGTTGGAGAAGCATTGGCAAATGTTAATGACTTAAAACCAAATGCTACTTGGAAATTTAAAGCAATGTATCTTGGTTCTGAAAAAAATGTTACCTTTAAGACTGAGGAGTTAAAAGTTAGCGGATTCTAATATTAAAACGAGATTATCAAATTCGATAATCTCGTTTATTTTATTTTCTATTATTAATCTTGAATTTCAAGAATAAATCATTGTAAAGTTGAAGCATTTTTGGTTCTAAATCTTGGTATACTTCTGCACGATTTCCGAAACTTTCTAAATCAGGATAAAATTGTTCATCGCTAGTAGTTTCTTCTGGAAGTAATTCTTTAGCTTTTTGTATTCGGTGTTGCATAACCAATAAACTCAGAGTTTTTTTAGCAGCGTTTTTCAGGTTTTAACATAAAAGTTAATAAATTTATATGCTGCTTCTTCGTTTTTAGAAGTTTTTTTGGAATTACAATGTTATCAAACCATAGATTCGTTCCTTCTTTCGGTAGGGCATATACCATATTTTTCGTTCTCACCCATGATAGCTTTAGCATCACCTGAGAATACTACAGAAGCCCATGCTTCATTGTTAATCATAAGCATCTTTTTCTCATCTGCATTAATTGCTTTTTACATTAGGATGAAGAAGTTCTAATTTTTCTTTCTGCTAAATTAAGATTTACTTCATTAGTATCATTTACAGAATTCCCTTCAGATTGAAGAGCAATTCCCATCATTTCACGAGCTCCATCAATTAACAAGATATTGTTAGCTAATCTTGTATCCCATAAATCATTCCACTTTTCAAATTTTTAAATCTTCTGGAACTTTAGTCTTATTATATAAAAACACCTAACGTTCCCCAGAAATAAGGAATTGAAAATTCATTATTTGGATCAAAAACTTTTATCTCTAAATTGTGGATCAATATTGTCAAAACCTTCAATTTTACTATGATCTAATTTTTTTAGAAGATTTAATTTTTTTCATCTTCTTAATCATATAATCTGATGGAATAACTATATCATACGGTGTTGAACCGGCTTGTATTTTTTTGTAAGCATCGCTTCGTTAGAATCAAATGTTTCATAAACAACTGAAATCCCTGTTTCTTCTTCAAATTTCTTAATTAAATCTGGATCAATATATTCTCCCCAGTTGAAAATTGTTAATGTTTGTTTATCTCCACTATTTGAACTATCTATAAAATTACGACTATATAAAAGTCCTAAGCAGATTACTAAAATTGAAACAGCTGAAATAAGTAATTTTCTCATATTATCTTACCTCCCTTTTTAATTTACTAGTATTAATTACATAATAAATAAGTACTGCCACAACAACGAAGATAGTTAATACTGTAGATAACGCATTTATTTGTAGGTTAATTCCTTGTCTTGCCATTGAGTAAATTTCAACTGATAAAGTTTGGAATCCATTACCTGTTACGAAAAAAATGTAACCGCAAAAATCATCTAATGAATATGTTAATCCCATGAAAAAAATCCTGCCCATATACCAGGAGTAATGTAAGGAATAACAATTTTACTTAACACTTGTGGATAAGTTGCACCAAGGTCAATTGCAGCTTCTACCATACTTTTAGGCATTTCATATAATTTAGGTAATACCATAAGTACTACTATTGGGATACTGAATGCAATATGTGATAATAACACTGACCAGAAACCTTGGATTGTTTCTAATCCAGTATATTTAGAAATAAAAAGTAAACATTAATAAGAATGAACATCCGATTATAACATCAGGGCTAACAATCAGAATATTATTACCAACTAGGAATGAATTTTTTTCTGTTTATTAGATTTTTAAAGAATATATCCCTAAAAGCACCTAAAGTTCCAAAGATTGCTGAAAATAGTCCACATAATAATGCAACTACCACTGTGTTAATTACAATAATCATCATACGAGTATTTTCAAATAACTCTAAATAATGTTTCCATGAAAAAAACCTTCAAAATCAATCATTGTTTTTCCTGAGTTAAATGAAAAAAATAAGCTAGGTAAATTAGAGGTATGTATAAAATTGCAAAAGATAACCCCTAAATATAGTTTTCGAAGTTAGTTTCATTATTTTCTACCTCCAAAAATTTGTTTTTGTCTTTTGTATTAGTAAGTATCATAATAATACCCATTACTACTATTAAGAAAACTGCAATCGTAGAACCTACTCCCCCAGTTTTTGAGTAACTAAGAAGTGTTCTTCAATAGCTGTACCTAAGTTTATTATTTTATTTCCTGCTACTAAACGAGTAATCATGAATAGAGATAACGCAGGAATAAATGTAACTTGAATACCAGTTTTTTACCCCATTAATACTAAGTGGTAAAATAATTTTTCATAAATGTAGTTTTTAAAATCTGCACCAAGATCATACGATGCTTCAATCAAGTTCTTATTCATACCAGATACAGAGTTATATATAGGTAGTAACATAAATGGTAAGAATATGTAACTTGATACGAACACGAAAACTAAACGAATTAAATAGTAAACTTTGACTACCCTAATCCTAAATATTCTAAGAAACTATTAATAGTTCCATATTCACCAAATAATCCTAAGAATGCATAAGTTTTTTAATAAGATGTTAATCCATGTTGGTAATATAATTAGTAAAAGTAATAGTTCTTTATGCTTACTTTTTATTAATAGCAAACGCTAATGGATAACTAATTACTAAACATATTAATGTAATTAGAAAAGCATACCAAAAAAACTATAAAGTGTCATAAGTACATATGTGCTACTAAAGAATATTTTTATAGTTAGCTAATGTGAAGTTTCCATCTATATCTCTAAATGAATGATAGACGATAAGTACAATTGGAAATACTACAAAAAGCAACATCCACATTACATATGGAATCATAAAAAAATGAACGAGTTTTTTTATTAAACATTTTTTACTCCTCCTCTTCATATGATTCAAGACGAGCATCGAATTCTTCTTCTGTTTCTCCAGGTACCATGATGTGAATTGCTTCAGGATCAAAGTTTAAGCTTACAGCAGCTCCCGGTTTTGCTTCTTTTGTTGAATGAACAATCCACTCATTATATTGGTCATCTAAACAACAAATTTCATAGTGAACTCCTCTAAATAATTGTGTATCAACAACAACATTAATTTTTCCTTTTTCAGCACTTGTAATTTCTAAGTCCTCAGGGCGTATAACTACTTCTACACGTTTATTTTTTTATCTAATCCAGCATCCACGCATTCATATTCTTTACCGTAAATTTCAACTAGATAATCATCTAACATTACTGCATTAACAATATTAGATTCACCAATGAAATCAGCTACAAAACGGTTAACCGGTTCATCATAAATATCAAGTGGTGTACCACTTTGTTCAATTTTACCATGATTCATAACAAAGATATAATCACTCATCGCTAGAGCTTCTTCTTGGTCATGTGTTACATAGATAAATGTAATTCCAGTTTGTTGTTGAAGCTCACGAAGCTCATATTGCATCTCTTGACGTAACTTTTAAGTCTAATGCAGATAATGATTCATCTAAAAGAATAATTTCTGGTTCATTAATAATAGCACGAGCAATAGCAACACGTTGTTTTTGTCCACCACTCATTTCGCTTAATTCACGATTTTCAAAACCCAGCTAAGTTAACTTGTTTTTAAGGCTTTTTTTACTTTTTTTCTTAATAATCTCTTTTTTTCTCATTTTTTTAATTTTTCAATCCAAATGCTACATTCTCAAAAACATTCATATGAGGGAATAAAAGCATAGTCTTGGAAAACTGTGTTGACATGTCGTTTATTAGCTGGTAAGTCATTCACTACCTTACCGTCTAATAATACATCACCAGAAGTTGGACTTAAGAATCCACCAATCAATTTAAGAATAGTACTCTTTCCACATCCACTAGGCCCTAGTAATGTGTAGAATTTACCTTTTTTTCAATTTCTAGATCAATATCTTTTTAGTACTTTATTATTACCAAAAAGACATATTTACATTTTTAAATTCAACAATATTTGCCATTATTTTTCTCCTTATAAATACGAATTAGTAGCTACTATTAAAACTTCACATTCTTCATCAAATGGATTTGATATCCTATGTTCAGATGTAGCTAAAAAAATAAAAAAACTTTCATTTTTAGATGCAATGTATTCTTCATCACCTAATTTTTAATTTGCATTTCCCTTTTAAAACATAACATAATGTTTTCAGATTCTGAGGGATCAAATGTTTTATAATTACTATTTCTTTTCTAATCTTAATATTAGTGATTCCATTTCTTTTTCATTAGATTCTGGAACTAACCAAGTAAGTTCATATCCCTCATCAGTTTCTTCGTAACTAGTTTGATCTTCTAATGAATAATAAACTTTCTGACTAGTACTTTCTTTATCAAAAAGTCTTTAGGTGCACACCCTAATACTTGTAATATATTAAAAAAAGTTTCCATTGATGGCGATGCTAAATCTCGCTCTACTTGAGATATATACCCTTTACTAAGGTCTGTACGTTCACCAAGTTCTTCTTGGGTGAGGTTTTTGTATACGTAGTCTCTTTAATCTTTCACCTATAGAATACATAACTTCTCCTTTTTAGTAAAAAGTTAAAAATTGTTTATCAATATCTAACTTTTTCGTTATCTATGTTTATTATTATCTAACTTACTGTTATAATTGTTTACCATAAAGTAAACTTATCGTTATTTAAGTTTATTATTAGTAAACACTCTGTTTAGTATGATTAAATCACAAATTATATAATACTATATTTTTAAAAGTTAAAATCAAGTTAAAATTACCTTTTTTCAACTTTTTTTAATAATTATAAATTGTAAGAATAAAGCCTAATATTCTTTATTATCTTTACGTTTTAGTATATAATGGTACTATTAATATTAAGAAAGAAATCAAGGTACCATAATGAAATTTAAAAATACTACAACACTTCACATCAGTTGAGAGTTACTTAAGTCAATTTCTAAAAGTTTCATATACATACAATCAGAATGAATAGTCATCATAATAAAGAAACAATTAAAATTAATGCTAAAGAAGCGGACTTGAATTCACCCTTAACTTCAACAGATGTACTAGAAGTTAACATCGATTTAGGAACATCAAACTACAAAGAAAATCTAGAAATCTCAATAACTAAAGAATTTGAAGATGATTATCTTTTTAATAGTATCAAAACCATTCGGAATAAAAACACATCCTAACGATAATGACTTAGAAATAGATACTTTGGTAAACTACCTAATCTCTAAGTACAACTACCTAGAACCTATCCATAGGCTAGATATCGATACTTGTGGATTAGTTATACTAGCAAAAACACCTTTAATCAAAGCAAAAATTAGATCAAATGCTTGAAAAAAAGAAATCAAACGTTACTATTCTGCGCTTATAAAAATAATATAAAACCACAAACAATCAATACTAATATCGGGCGTGATAGTAAAGAAAAACAAAATGGCAGTAACTAGAAATGGAAAGAACGCAATTACTAATATACTTGATTGTGTTAAAGTGAGATCAAAATAAGTTTTTTTAGTAACTGTATCGTTAGAAACTGGTCGAACACATCAAATTCGTGTTCATTTAGCTTCTAATGGTATTGCAATCATAGGTGATAAACTTTACTCTAAGGATGGTTATAAATACGATAAAATGTATCTGGGTGCATTAAAAAGTTGTTTTTCCGCATCCTGTTACAGATAATATAATAGAAGTTAAATCTTCTTTAGAAAAGAATTTCTACTATAAAAATAATAACCACCCCTGAAAAAGGGTGGTTTTCTCTTCAGGTATAACCCTTTGTTACTAACACGCACCTCAAGGTGCTGGCTTTCACATTCGTTCAAGCCCTATTGTATTTTTTACGCCCGCTACCCGTTAAACGGGTTTATCTATTTTTCTTATTTCCAAATGGATTTGTATATTCTTTTTGTTGTCAATTTATCAATTGCAATATCATGCGCTTCTTGTTCTCTGATATATTTTTTTATTGTACTTTCATTTAAACCTACTGTACTTACATAGTATCCTTCTGCCCAAAACTTTCTATTCCCATACTTATATTTTTAGATTTGCATGCATATCAAATATCATCAGTGAACTTTTTCCCTTTCAAATACCCCATAAAACTTGATACACTATATTTGGGTGGTATTGATAACAGCAAATGTATATGATCTGGCATTATATGCCCTTCTATTATTTCCACTCCTTTTATACTTACATAACCTTTTTTTATTATATCTACTATATCTCGTTTGTATTGATTAAATTCTATTTTTCGTCTATACTTAGGTGTAAATACAATATGGTATTTACATAACCACTTTGTATGCTATAAACTATTATGTTTATTTGCCATAATTAAAATCATCCTTTCTTTATTTTTAGAGCTTGAACTACTCTTATTTTTATCAAGAAAGGATGATTTTTCAATGTTTAACTCTTATCTCACACCCGCATAGCGGGTGGTTTTTGTTTCGGAGACTTCGCCTCCTCAACTGGCTAAAGCCATTAATAAAAACAGATGTGTATTTTTTTACACATCTGTTTAATTTTATTATTTTTTCATTTGTTTTTGAGCTTGTTTTTGCGCTTTTTGCATGTTGCTCATAACTTGATTGATTTTTTTACGAGATGGTTTTTGTCCCATTTGGCTCATCATACTCATAACCATATCTTCGTTAATTTGAGGATTTTTCCATGTAGTTCATGAAATTACGTCTTGCTAGGAAGAATCCTCCTACAACACCAGCAAGTAAACAAATTGCTCCAACTAAAATTGTAACTGCAGTTGCACTCATTGTTAATTTCCTTTCTTCTTAGGAGTTATATCTTCTCCGTTTTCATTAATTACTCTAGTATTATCTAATATATTTCTCATATTAGCTTTAAAATTTTTGTAAATATAATTGTCTATATTTAGCTAATTCTTCTAATTCCTCAGTAGTTAATTCACGCTCTTTTTGTAGAGTTAAGTGAATTAATTTTTAGTAATAACTTCTTTCATTTCCATATTATTATACACTCATTAACTCGTCTTGTTTTTTCTTTTTGTTACTTTATCGATTTCAGCTACGAATTTATCAGTAACTTTTTGAATATCATCAGAATATCCTTTTAGATCATCCTCAGTAATTTGAGAAGCTTTTTCTAATTTTTTCATTGAATCCATAGCATCACGACGTACATTACGTACTGCAACTTTAGCACCTTCAGATTCCTTACCTACTAATTTAGCAAGCTCTTTACGGCGTTCTTCAGTTAATGCTGGGAATACGATACGGATTACAGATCCATCGTTTGAAGGATTTAATCCTAAATCAGAAGCTTGAATAGCTTTTTCAATATCTCCTAATAAAGTTTTTTCATATGGAGAAATAACAAGCATTTTTGGTTCTGGTACAGAAACACCTGCTACTTGGTTAATTGGAGTAGCTACACCATAGTAATCAACTGTTAATCTATCTAAAACAGCTGCACTAGCTTTACCAGCTCTAATTGATGCTAATTCACGACGTAAACTAGCAATAGCTTTTTCCATTTTTTCGTTTAAATTACTCATTATTTGTTCAGGCATAATTGTAAACTCCTAATATAAATTTTATTCAATAATTGTTCCTAAGTTTGAATCAGAAACAACTTTAACAATATTTTCTGCTTCATCTATTGAAAAGACAATAATTGGCAGGTGATTATCCATACAGAATGTAATAGCTGTAGAATCCATTATTGTTAACCCTTTATTCATGATATCCATGTATGATAACTTATCATATTTAGTTGCAGTGCTATCAAGTTTTGGATCTGCAGAGTAAACTCCGTCAACTCCATTTTTACCCATTAAAATAGCTTCAGCTCCAATTTCTTTTGCACGTAATGCTGCTGTAGTATCTGTTGAAAAATAAGGGTTACCAATACCAGCTGCGAAAATTGCAACACGACCTTTTTCTAAATGTCTTATTGCACGTCTTCTTATATACGGCTCAGCCATCGCTTTCATTTCAACTGATGTTAAAACACGAGTATCAACACCTTTTTGTTCTAATGAGTCTTGTAATGCTAATGAGTTCATAACTGTAGCTAGCATACCCATTGAGTCTGCTGTAGCACGTTCCATACCTAGTTCTTCCCCAGTTTTTCCACGCCAGATGTTTCCACCACCTACAACGATAGCAACTTCTACCCCTTGTTTTACTACTTCCACGATTTGTGAAGTTATTTTAGTAACAACTTCTGAATCAATTCCAAATCCTTTTCCACCTGCTAGTGCTTCACCACTAAGTTTATATAAAACTCTTTTTATATTTAGTAGCCATTTTATCCTCCTAATAAATTAAAGACATTATTGTTTCTACTATACTAATTTTTTTAAAAAGCACACACAGAAGTGTGTGCTTAACCTCTTTAATAAAATATATTAAATAGAGAATTATTATTTGCTAGCGTTAACTTGGCTCATTACTTCTTCAGCAAAGTTATCTTCTTTTTCTCGATACCTTCACCAACTTCGTAACGTACGAATTTAGCAAGTTTTCCACCTTTAGAAGCTACGAATTTTTCAACAGTAAAACTATCGTCTTTAACGAATTTTTGTTTAACTACTGTGATTTCTTCTAAGAATTTGTTAATTCTACCAACAATCATTTTTTTCAACGATGTTAGCAGGTTTTCCTTCGTTTAATGCTTGCTCAGTTAATACTTTTTTTCTCGTGCTCAAGTACATCAGCTGGTACTTCGCTTTCGTCTAAGTATCTTGGAGCTAATGCAGCGATGTGCATTGCAACATCTTTAGCTGCTTCTTCATCAGTGCTTCCTTCAACAAGAGTAAGAACACCAATTCTTCCTCCCATGTGAGAGTATGCACCAAATGCATCAGCATCAGTTTTAGAAACAACTTCAAATCTTCTTAATGAAAGTTTTTCACCGATTGTTGCGATTCCTTCGTTAATTACTGCTTCTACAGTTCCACCTTGAGCTTCAACTTGAAGAGCTTCTTCTAAAGTTTTAGGTTCAGCTGCTAAGATAGCTTCTGCAACATTTTTAACTAAAGCAACGAATTTTTCGTTTTTAGCAACGAAGTCAGTTTCTGAGTTGATTTCTAAGATAACAGCTTTGTTACCTTTAACCTCGATGTAAGAAAGACCTTCTGCAGCGATTCTATCAGCTTTTTTAGCTGCTTTAGCGATACCATTTTCTCTTAGGTAGTCGATTGCTGCATCGATATCTCCATCAGTTTGAGTTAGTGCTTTTTTACAGTCCATCATACCAGCACCAGTACGTTCTCTTAATTCTTTTACCAAACTAGCTGTAATTTGTGCCATTTTGATTTGCCTCCGTTATTTTATTTAATATTTTTTTATAATTTTTTTATCTTTAGATTATTCTTCTGTTGCTTCTACTTCTTCTACGAAAGCTTCTTCAGTTCCTTCGATGTTTCCTTCGTTGTAAGCTACAAAAGCGTCTGCCATTTTTAGCTGTTAATAATTTAACTGCACGGATAGCGTCATCGTTTGCAGGGATTACGTAATCAACATCATCTGGATCACAGTTTGTATCTACGATACCAACTACAGGAATTCCTAATTTTTTTAGCCTCAGCGATTGCATTGTGCTCTTTCTTAGGGATCTACTACGAAGATTGCATCTGGCATACCTTTCATTTCACGAATTCCACCTAGGAATTTGTTTAATTTATCATATTCTTTTCTTAATTCGATAACTTCTTTTTAGGTAATACTTCGAATACTCCGTCAGCTTCCATTTTTTTCAATTTCAGCGATTCTGTCAATACGTCCTTTAATTGTTTTTGTAGTTAGTTAAAGTTCCACCCTAACCAACGGTGGTTGATGTAGTATTGACCACTTCTTTCAGCTTCTTCTTTAATAGCATCTTGTGCTTGTTTTTTTAGTACCTACGAATAACATTTTTTTCCGCCTTGATCAGCAACTGATTTTACGAATTCGTATGCTTCATCAACTTTTTAACTGTTTTTTTGTAAGTCGATAATGTAGATACCGTTTCTTTCTGTGAAGATGTATTTATCCATTTTAGGGGTTCCATCTTCTTGTTTGGTGACCGAAGTGTACACCAGCTTCTAATAATTGTTTCATTGAAATAACTGCCATAGTTATTTTTCCTCCTTGGTTTTTTTCCTCCGACATTCTCTAAAGCTTACTGCAAACATAAATGCACCGAGCAGCTACTCAAATATCGTGTGTTATATTTTTGTTGATTTTTTTACTCAACTTTATTAATTATATAGCATTAACTATCAAAAATCAAGTATTTTTGTTGGTTTTTAAATAAAATTTCCATTATTAAATTATTATAATCTTAACTTTGTATTTCTTTTTTCTTCTATTATAAAATTTAAATTTTTTTACTCATTAATCAAAAATTATTTCGTTTAAGAACTTGATTTTTTTATCATGTAGTATTATAATTTATTAGAACGTAATAATTACGAATAACGGAGGACTATTACAAATGAGTAAATTATTAAAAATTATTTTTCAATTGTTGCTGCATTCACACTAATATTAGTTGGGTGTTCTAGCAAAAACAAATTCTGGAGCTTCAAACTCTGGAAATAAAACTAAAATTGTTACTTCAGTAAACTTTTTATGCAGAAGTAGCTAAAAGTATCGCAGGAGATAAAGCAGAAGTTTCTTCTATTATTTCTTCTACTTCTGTAGAATCCACACGATTTTTGAACCAACTGCTCAAGATGCAAAAAAATGTTGCTGATGCAAATATTGCTATTTTTAAATGGTGGTGGTTACGATTCTTGGTTTGAAAAAAACTTACAGCTAATAGTAAAGACATCAAAAAAATTGATGGTGCAAAATTACTAGGACTTAAAAGATGGAGAAAAATGAACACATCTGGTATAATCCTGAAGTAATGAGTAAAGTTGCAGATGAACTTACTAAAGTTTTATCAGAAAAAAAGATTCTTCTAATAAAGATTTCTATGAAAAAAATAGAGATAACTATAAAAAAAGAACTTTCAAAAAAATAACTGATAAAAATTAATTCATTAAAAGATAAAAGCTAATGGTAAATATGTATTAACAACAGAACCAGTATTCGAATATGCTGTAGATTCATTAGGATTCAAAACAACTGATCAAGTTAAAAAATTAGCTCAAGCTACTGAAGAAGGTAACGACCCTGCTCCACAAGATCTAAAAAAACTATTCAAGAACAAATCAAATCTAAACAAATTTCACTAATCGTCAACAACGTTCAAACAACAAATAAAACTATCGAAGGTTTAATTAGTTTAGCAGAGCAAAACAAAGTTCCAGTTCTTAATGTAACTGAAACTCAACCAGATGGAAAAACTTATATTGAATGGATGTTAGAGCAATACAACAAATTAGAAGAAATTCTAAATGGTGGTTCTGGAGAAAAAGCATATCATGTAGAAGGTGCTGAAGAAGGACACAGTCATTCACATGAAGGACACTCACACGAAGGTCATTCTCATGAAGGCCACAACCACGATCATAAAGATCACGATGATGAAAAAGAACACAAACATTAATACGAAGATTAAAAATTAGTCTTCACATATTATAAATATGTAGTATAATATAAAGAAGAGATTCTAAATCGTATCTCTTCTTTTTATATATGAGAAATATAACAAATAAAAAAATTATTAATTTAGGAGATTTTTATGGCTGAACTAAAAATAAAAAAATCTCACATATTCTATAGGAGATAAAACCATTTTAAATAACATTTCATTCAGTTGTAATTCTGGTGAAGTAATTGCTGTCGTTGGAAAAAAACGGTGTCGGTAAAAACAACTTTACTTAATAACATACTTGAAAAGTTAAATAAAACAGATGAAATTAAGCTAATTGGAGAAAAAAAACTACACTTGGCTATGTACCTCAGTTTAGACAAATAGATGAAGAACTTCCTTTATCAGCTAAAGACTTTGTATCATTACCAATTCAAAACAGATTTCTTCCATGGCTTAATAAAAAGAAAAAAACAAAAGTATCCACGATGCTTTATCATTAACAAATTCACTTAAATTGCAAAAACGAATCAATTGGTACACTTTCTGGAGGGAAAAAAACAGCGTGTTTTCTTAGCTCAGGCTTTAGTAAATAAACCAAATCTACTATTACTTGATGAATTTACTTCAAACTTAGATAAAACAAGTGAAATTGAATGTATGACTTTAGTTAAAAGATATTACCAAAAAAAGAAAAATATTATAACTCTATGTATAACTCACGAGCTTTCACTTATTGATGAAAAAAATATGTTGATAAAATTCTATATCTTGAAGAAAAATTGTTTCAAGTTTATTAGTATAAAAGATTATAATGAAGAAAAAAAGCAATCTAAAACTTTGTAAACATTTTTGTAGGAGATACCCATTATGCTTAATTATGATTTTTATGCAAAATGCTTTTTATAGCTGGAACTATTGTAGCTATAATGGCTGGTTACATCAGTGTATTTGTAATGGCTAGAAATATGTCGTTCATCTCACATACACTTTCTCACGTTGGGTTCGCTGGTGCAGCTTTCGCTGTTTTCTTAGGTATTAACCCAATATATGGATTACTAATCTTTACTATTACTATGTCTTATCTTGTCGGTCATCTTAGCGTTAAAAGCATTTAGACGAGAAGCTACAGTAAGTGTTATGTTAGGAATCTTTCTTGGATTAGGATTACTATTCCTATCTTTAACACCGAAAAGTACAAGTTACGTGAATAACATCCTTTTTTTGGTAGTGTTGTCTCTATAACTAGAGATGATGTTAAATTAATATTCGCTTTAGCCATAGCAGTTATTTTTATTACTTTCTATATTTTTATAGAAAAAAATTAAATTCGATTCATTTGACGCTATTGGTGCACGTGCATTAGGACTTAACGGAAAAATTTATTTCAATATTTTTCTTAGTTCTTTTATCTGTTGCTACTAGTATTACAGTACCTGTTGTTGGAGCACTATTAATGTTTGTGCTTCTAACAGTTCCTGCTAGTGCAGCTAGGTATCTTACTAACAAAGTTGGATTAATGATTGTTATATCAATTTCATTTGCTCTAATTGGAACATGGGCTGGAATTACACTTTCTTATTATACTTCCCTACCTACTACATTCTTTATCGCAACTATTGAAGCAATCTTCTACTTTGCTAGTTTAGGTTATTATAATCTAAAAAGAAAATAATATAAAATCAACCACTGTTACTATGGCATTTTATAGTCACAGTGGTATTTAATTATCCATCTAAAAAGTTTTATAACCTAAAAAAACACCCTAGTTTTTATTTCTAAAACTAGGGCTTCTTTATTATCTAGGTTTTTACTGAGTTTCTAATTCTTTCGTATGCACTAGCTCAACTTTATCTAGAGAATTTCTAATAATTTCTAGAGTTTTTGTTGTAACGATACTCTCTATAATATTGTTCAGCAACTGTTAATTGTTGGTGGAATTCAACATTATCTTTTCTGTATCTGTTCGCATAACGAATTAGTTTTTCAATTAGTTCAATATCAGTAAGAATGTTATTAACTTCTGATGCGTAAATATCAAGTGATTCTTCTGCCTCAGCAACTGCACGTTTTTAATAAATCAATATTAATAGGTTCTTTCTTAAGTTCCTCAATAGCATATCTATAGCTGTCAGTAACATCTTTATATAAAACTATAAATCTATCACTGAATCACAGGGACGCGTGAATTATCTAATTTACGTTTAATAACTTCTTTTTCTTGGTTAATGAAGATAAGTTTTTCACGAGCGTGACCTTCTTCTTCACGAAGACTTGTTAAGTATCTAGAATAATTTGTTTGATCTTCTTCAATTTTTTTCCAATCCTTGACCTAGTAATTCTACTTTTTTTCTTTCAAGTCTTTATAGTTTAATTTTTGGTTGATTATTAATATACACATCAATATCATGTTTAACATCAAGTAAATCACTTAACTCATCATAGTAGTTAGCAACCATTTCTTCATCTTTTTTGATAGATTTGATATCTATTTTTTTGATTTCTTGAATGTTATTGTATAGAGCTTCATTCAATTTATCTTGTAATTCAAGTTTATTGGTAATTTCTCTATAATTTTTCCTCAATATTTTTTTATAATCAAGTTCTTTTTGAGATCATTAGAAACTTCATCAATGACATCATAAATACCATCAAGAATATTTTCTATTAAATCTATATCTCCAGATTTAACTTTTTCACGAGCATCGCTAAGTTGCCAAACACTACTTTCTATTTTACTTGAAATTTCTAAGTGGTTAAGTTTAAATCCTTTCTTCTCCATTTCCTCAACTTTAAGTCTTAATGACTGAATTTGAGCTGGACAAGTTTTTTTCAATTTCTTTTTAACAAGTCAGGTAAAACTTCCATTCTTTCTTTCAGTGAATCTATTAACTCTTTTTACAGAATTAATTTTTTTCTTGAGCTTCAAGGTATTTACCAGTCGATGTTAATAGTTTGAAATCATCAAGTTGTGGGAGCTATCTCTTTGATATTATTTTTCAAATTGTTCTGCAGCCGCACCATATTGATGACGTTTAGCCAATAGTTCTCTATTAAGCTCTTTGTACTCAACTACGATTTCTTCATACAGTTCTCTATTTCTAGGTTCAACTTCTGTTAATTCTTTAATTTCTCTTCTAATACCAGCGATTCTATCTTTAATGTTTGCGATTAATTCTCCACAGTTCATAATCACTTCATCAGAGCGTTTGAAATTAAATTTATCAATATAAGTTTCTGCACTATAAAGATCTCTGTCAAGTTCTTCAATATCGATGCTTTGAATTTCGTACCATTCGCTTTCCCATTGAGAATAAAGTTTTTTCAGCTTTTACCAGCAATTTCTAGCGCTTTTTACTTTTTTCAAATCATCAGATAGTGTTTCTCTCTCTAGCTCATCTTTCATAACTAAAAGAGGGTATAAATCTTGTTTTTCCTATTTCTAAAGACGAATAGTGCTACTACTCCTCCAAGAACAAGGATACACACAAATAAAAAAATATATGTCATATATCTTCCCCTGAATTTATTATTTAATTATTTACGTTTATTAATACAATAACCTAACAAAAATTATACCATTTTTATCGTAAAAAAACAAAAGTGTTTCAGTCATTTTTTTAAAATTTTTTTCAATTTTCTTTCCCTAACAAATTACTAAATATTTTTCATCTATTTATAATCTTATGAAATTCTAATTTAAATCTTTTCAATCTTAAACAATATAAAATACATTATTAAATAACTACTACACTTATCACTTTATTTTTACCTATTATGAGAAAAATATAATAAAGTCTTTAAAAGAGGTATATTATGAATATAGTAGAAAATAAACAATTATTTATCGAACAAGCGACAGCATTAGTTTATGGAGAAGAAAATCTAGTAACTAATCTATCAAATCTATCAGCATTATATAAAGAATACTTACCTAATACTAACTGGGTTGGCTTTTTACCTACTAGATGAAAAATAACAACTTAGTTTTAGGGTCCATTCCAAGGCAAGGTAGCATGTACCCGTATACCATTTAACAAAGGAGTTTGTGGACACTGCTTCACAACTCATGAAACTATTTATGTCGAAGATGTTCACAAGTTTCTCGGACATATTGCTTGCGATAGTGCCACTAATAGTGAACTAGTAGTACCTATTATTCAAAATGATAAAAGTAGTTGCTTTATTGAGACATAGATTCAATAGAATTTGATAGATTTACAAAAGAAGAAGTCGAAACTTTTTATTGAAGTTACAAAAAGTTTTTGAAGAAATTAAATTTTTAATATATATATTAAAGGAGATATACCAAATCAGTATACCTCCTTATTTTTTTATTAGTTTATAATACCCTTAAATCTTAGATAGTTTTCATAATCCATCTCTTTGTTAATAGCACCTTCTCGTGTTAATTCTACTACTCTATTCGCAATTGTTTGAATAAATTCATAGTCGTGAGATGTAAAGAATACAGAACCTTTGAAAGCAATAATACCTTCATTGACTGCTGTAATAGATTCTAAGTCAAGGTGGTTTTGTAGGTTCATCCAAAAGAATAACGTTAGCTTTTGATAACATCATCTTAGATAACATACAACGCATTTTTTCTCCCCCTGATAATACGTGGGCACGTTTAAGTGCTTCTTCACCTGAGAATAACATTCTTCCTAAGAATGAACGTAAGTACGCTTCACTTTCTTCTTCAGGAGAAGCATATTGACGAAGCCATTCTACTAATGATAGTTTTAATCCTTCGAAGTATTCAGAATTATCTTTTGGCATATAACTTCTAGAAGTTGTAATACCCCACTTAACTGTTCCACTATCAGGTTCCATTTCACCAGCAAGAATTTTTAGTAATGTAGTTTTAGAAACTTCATCCCCTAATAAAATAACTTTATCATTAGGATTTACAGTAAAGCTTACATTACTTAAGACTTCTTTACCTTCTACTGTTTTACTTACTCCATCAACGATAAGTAAGTCATTTCCGATTTCGCGATCTGGTGTGAAACGAACATATGGATAACGACGGCTACTTGGTTTAATATCGTCAAGAGTAATTTTATCAAGCATTTTCTTTCTACTTGTTGCTTGTTTAGATTTAGAAGCATTTGCAGAGAAACGCGCGATGAATTCTTGTAATTCTTTAATTTTTTCTTCTTTTTTCTTGTTGTTATCTTCTGCCATTCTTCTAGCAAGTTGACTAGATTGGTACCAGAAGTCATAGTTACCAACGTAAAGTTGGATTTTACCAAAGTCTAAGTCACAAATGTGAGTACAGATATTATTTAAGAAGTGACGGTCGTGGCTGACTACGATAACAGTGTTCTCAAAGTTAATTAAGAACTCTTCTAACCACTTAATTGCACTAATATCAAGACCGTTGGTAGGCTCATCCAGTAGAAGTACATCTGGATTACCGAATAATGCTTGTGCTAAAAGAACTTTAACCTTAATAGCATTATCAAGCTCACCCATAAGCATATCGTGGAACTCTACAGAAATACCTAATCCTTCAAGAAGTTGTGCTGCATCACTTTCTGCAGTCCATCCATCCATTTCAGCGAATTCACCTTCAAGTTCAGCTGCAATGATTCCATCTTCTTCTGTGAATGGATCTTTCATGTAAATTTCATTTTTACGGTTCATAACATCCCAAAGACGTTCATGTCCCATCATTACAACATCGATAACTCTATTTTCTTCATATGCGAAGTGGTTTTGACGAAGTACAGCAAGACGCTCACCTTTTCCTAAAGAAACATGCCCTTGTTGTGAATCAATTTCACCAGATAATAATTTTAAAAATGTTGTTTTACCTGCTCCATTTGCTCCGATTAATCCGTAGTAGTTACCATTTGTAAATTTTTATATTTACGTCTTCAAATAATTTTTCTATCTGCAAAACGTAAACCTAAATTTGTTACTTGTAACATTCTTTTCTCCTTTAAATTCTATTTTTTTCAAAAATACCTTGAATACGAATATATTATTCAAAGTTTCCTCACTTAATATAGTTGAAAATTATAAATACTCATATTCATAACCAATCAGCCATACTGGGGCGACCCAGTAAATACAATTCTTATAAACTATATTTAACGAGTCGCTCCTATATACTAATTATTATTCTTCATCTTTTTCCTTTTTTTACTAACACTAGCTATTAAGCTTTCAATGTGTAACGCATATTCAGCAGTAGTGTCATATTGGAAAAATAAGTTCTGGGAATTTTTCTAATTTTTAATTTTTTTAGCAACTTCACTTTTTTTACGAAACCTTTAATTTTTTTAAATGCTTCTTTTTGTTTTTCTTTTTCACGTTCTCCACCTAGTACTGTGTAGAAAACTTTTGCTTGAGAATAATCTCCTGTTAAAGCAACTTCTGTTACAGTAACAAATCCTAAATCATGATTCTTAATTTTTTTGTAGCTAAGACATAAGTAATTTCTTTTTTTAATTTGTTCTGCAAGTCTGTTAACTCTTAGTTCTGACATAAAGTTTTTCCTCCTATTTCTTAACTTCTTCCATGATGTATACTTCGAAGACATCTCCTTCTTTAATATCATTGAAGTTTTCTACAGTCATACCACATTCATAACCACTTTGTACTTCTTTAACATCATCTTTAAATCTTCTTAATGTATCAATTTCACCTTCGTAAATTACTACACTATCACGAATTACGCGTACTTTACCATCACGTGATACTTTACCTTCAGTTACATAAGCACCAGCAATTGTACCAATTTTTGATACTTTGTATACTTGACGTACTTCTGCAAGTCCGATAACTTTTTCTACGAATTCTGGATCTAATAATCCTGTCATCGCAGCTTCAATTTCTTCAATAACTTTGTAGATAATGCTGTGTAGACGAATATCTACTTGCTCAGTTTGAGCCATTTGTTTAGCATTATTATCAGGACGTACGTTGAATCCAATAACTACAGCGTTTGATGCTACAGCTAATGTAATATCAGATTCATTAATCGCACCAACACCAGTGTGGATGATACGCACGTTAACACCTTCAACATCAATCTTAGCTAATGACATAGCTAATGCTTCAACAGAACCTTGTACGTCTGCTTTAATGATAATGTTAAGATCTTTCATTTCCCCTTGTTTCATTTGCTCGAATAATGTATCTAAAGATACAGCTGAGTTAGTTTGACGAGTAGTTTCAATATATTGTTGTTGACGTTTTTCACCGATTTGACGAGCTGTTTTTTCATCACCAAATACTACGAAACGATCTCCTGCATTAGGAACATCTTGTAAACCAGTAATCTCTACAGGAGTAGATGGTTTAGCAGTTTGGATATTTTTGCTACGGTCATTAATCATAGCACGAACACGTCCAAATGTATTACCAACAACAAGTGGATCTCCAACATTTAGGCTACCATTTTGTACTAGTAATGTAGCTACCGCTCCACGACCTTTATCAAGTTTCGCTTCGATAACTGTACCTAAAGCTAAACGATTTGGATTAGCTTTTAACTCTTGCATTTCAGTTACTAATAAAATATTTTCTAATAATTCATCAATACCTTCACCTTTAAGAGCTGATATTGGTACGAAGATTGTATCTCCACCCCACTCTTCTGAGATTAGACCATATTCTACTAACTCATTCATAACTCTATCTGGGTTAGCTTGTGGTTTATCCATTTTGTTTACCGCTACAATAATAGGTACATCGGCTGCTTTAGCGTGGTTAATAGCTTCAATTGTTTGAGGCATTACACCATCATCAGCTGCTACAACTAAGATAGTTACATCGGTAATTTTAGCTCCACGTGCACGCATTGTTGTGAATGCTGCGTGTCCCGGTGTATCTAAGAAAGTAATTTTTTTATCTTTTGCACGTACTTGATATGCACCGATATGTTGCGTAATACCTCCTGCTTCTCCAGCTGTTACTCTTGAATTTCTAATTGTATCCAGTAATGTAGTTTTACCGTGGTCAACGTGTCCCATAATAGTTACGATTGGAGCACGTTCTTTAAGATCTTTTTCAGCATCTTCTACTTCGAAGTAAAGATCTAAATCTTCTTTATTAATTTCAACTTCTTCTTGGATTTTCTTTACCATAATCCATCGCGATTAACTCTATTTGCTCTAAAAGTAAGAGACTGGTTAATATTCGCCATGATTTTTTAATTCCATAAATAATTTTTTTAATAAGTTCAGTCGAACCTACATTTAGAACTTCAGATAATTCCCCCAACAGTCATTCCATCTTTTAACTAAAATAGTATCTTCTGAGATAGTTTCTTCTGATGGTGCTTCGATAATAGCTGGTTGTTGTTTTTTGAGATTTTTAACTTTCTCTTTTTTATTTTTCTTCTTATTCTTTTTACCTTCATTATTTGAAGATTGTTCATTTTCTGTAGTTTCTTCTTGTTTTTGAAAACACTATCTAGCTTAGCTAACCCCTCTTCTGTTAACATTGACATGTGATTAGATACTTCAATATTAGCATCTTTTTAAAAACTGTAATAAGGTCTTTTGATTGTTTTCCTACTTCTTTAGCGTACTCATAAATTCTGACTTTTTCATTACTGTTTTTCCTCCTTCTTCTAATAATTGTTTGAATTTTTTATAAATCCATCATCAGTTATTCCAACAGCTACACGATTGTCTCTTCCAATCGCTATGCTTATATTTTTCAATCGTTGAAAATTCGATGAATTGAACATTGTAGAAATTAGCCTTGTCTGTTAATTTCTTTTTAGTATTCACACCGCAATTTTCAGCAATAACTAACAATTTGATTTTTATTATTTTTTTAAATTTTTTTGTGATTAAATCTTCACCTGTAATAAGTTTACCTGCTCTTTGCATTAAACCCTAATAAATTATATGCTTTTATCATTATTTTTTTGTGGAATTGACTTTCTATAAATTAATCTAATCACTTCGTTATAGATAGGTTCCATAACTTCTGGTGATGCAGAGAAAAAATTTCTCTAACTGTTTCTTTTCTTGTGCAGCTTTAATAACTTCTAAATCTGAAACTACATATGCACCGCGACCTGCTTGTTTACCTGTAGGGTCAACAGAGATTTCTCCTTCTTTATTTTTCACAATTCTTAGTAAATCTTTTTTAGGAAACATCTCATTTGTTAAAAATACATTTTTCTCGTTGGTATTTTTCTTTTTCATAGTCAACACCTCACTATTCAACAGCTTTTATGTCGATCTTCCAACCTGTTAATTTAGCAGCAAGTCGAACGTTTTGACCTTTTTTACCAATTGCTAGAGAAAGCTGATCATCTTTTACTTTAACATTAGCGATTTTCTCTTCTTCATCAATATTGATTTCTTCTACTTTTGCAGGAGCTAACGCATTAGTAATAAATTTAACAGGATCAGCGTCCCAAGTGATAATATCAATTTTTTTCACCATTTAATTCTTCTACAATACGGTTAACACGATCACCTTTATTACCTACACATGCTCCAACAGGATCGATATTTTTATCTTCAGCATAAACAGCTAATTTAGTTCTTTCTCCTGCTTCACGAGATACACTCTTAATCTCTACTGTTCCACTATAAATTTCAGGAACTTCAATTTCGAACAATCTTCTAATGAATTCAGGATGTGATCTAGAAGCTAAAAACGTGTGGTTTACTTCCACGAGTTGGATTATCAACTTTAGCAATGTAGACTTTGATAGGAGTTTGAGGAACATATGTTTCCCCTTTTACTCTTTCATTTTCACCTAAAATAGCTTCAATTTTTCCAAGTTTTACATAAACATATCTAGAGTCAATTCTATCTATAGTTCCAGATAAAAATTTCTCCTTCGTGTTCAATGTATTCTTTATAAAGAATTTCTTTTTCAGCTTCACGAAGTCTTTGTAATAAAGCTTGTTTAGCAGCTTGAGCACCTACACGACCAAAGTCACTTGGTAAATCCACAACTTCGTAGATATCTCCAACTTCATATGCAGGATTAATTTTTAATGCATCTTCAAGAGCAAACTCAATTCTATCATCGTAAACTTCTTCAACAACATCTTTTCTTATAATAAATTTATAGTCACCTGTTGCTCTGTTGAAATCTACTCTTACATTTTTTTGCAGCATTAAAATTCTTTTTTTATAAGCTGATAATAAAGCTAATTCAATAGCTTCTACTAGAATATCTTCTGCAATTCCTTTTTTCTTGTTCAATTAATTTAATAGCTTTAAGCAAATCCTTGCTCATCTTTCTTTCTCCTTTAATAATTAAAATTTAACAGCTAATCTAATTTTAGCAATTTTACTATAGCTAATTGTTGATTTTTAACTCTTGCTTTATCTTTATATTCAACGGTAATTTCTTCACCTTCAACAGCTAGTATATCACCATAAAACTCTTTTTTGATTATCAATTTTTTTCATAAGTTTTTAATATAAACATGTTTTCCTACAGAATTAGTTACTTCTTCAAGATTTCTTAAATCTCTCTCGATTCTCGGTGAAGAAACTTCTAGATAATATTTATCACTGATGAAATCTTCTTTATCTAGCTCTTCTGCTAACTTTTCACTTAATAATACACAATCATCAAGTGTAAGTCCACCATCTTTATCGAAGTAAATACGTAAGAAAAATTCTGTTCCTTCTTTAACGTATTCAACGTCATAAAGAGAAAATTCTGTATTTTCTGCCTGTTTTGTTGCTATTGCTTTAACTTTTTCTACAATACCCATACAGCACACCTCTTTCTTAGTTTTTATTGCAATATAAAAGAGCGGAGAACCTTTCAAAATTCACCACCCTTTCGGTAATTTATTTCAATGTAATCACATTATATCATATGATCTTAGAAAAATCAAATGATTACTACATTTTAGTACGGATAACTTCAATTTTATATCCATCTGGATCTTTAATGAAGTAGTAACTTGGCGGGAATCCCGGTAAACCTTTAAGGTCTGTAACATCGTATCCAGCCGCCTTATGTTTGTCATATAATGTCTCTAAGTCTTCAACAGAGATAGCAATGTGACCATATCCGTCTCCTAATTCATAAGCACCATGATCATAGTTATAAGTTAATTCTAACTCGTAATTAGATCCTGGTAAAGTTAGATACACTAAAGTAAACTTATATTCAGGAAAATCTCTTTCACGACTTACTACAAAGTCGAATGCTTCAGTATAAAATTTTACTGATTCTTTTTAAATTTGCTACGCGGTAGCAAGTATGTGCCATAGTTTGAACCATTATTTTTCACCTCTTAATATAATATTGTCCATCCAATTGCAACTGCACCTATTCCAAGGTGTGTAGAAATAACTGGACTTATTCCGTCTATATCTACAGTTACATTTGAATAATTTTCTTCAATGTATTTTTAATCTCATCTGCTTTATCTACTGTATCAACATGTAAAACACAAACTGTAATATGTTCTCCTTCATGTTGTTTATAGTACTCATCAAACAACTCGTACATTCTCGATACAACTTTTTTATAAGTACGAATTTTTTGGAACGGTACAATTACCTTATCATCAAAATGTAGTAACGGTTTTACTTGAAGTAAACTTCCTACTACTGCTTGAGCTCCACTTAAACGTCCGCTACGTTGAAGGTGAGATAAATCATCTGCCATAAAATATGCATCTGTTACTTTTTTCATTTCGTTTAACACTGAAATTATTTCACTAGAAGTTTTTCCTTCTTTAATCAACTTAGCAGCTTTGATAGCATAGTACCCCTCTGGACGACAAGATACTTCTGAGTCAAATGGGTGAACATTTAAACCATCAACCATAAGACCTGCAACAGAATACGATGAATATGTACCACTTATTCCACTTGATAGTGCAATAGCGATAACGTCAGTATATCCATCCTCTTTTAATTTTTCTAAGCAAGCAACAACTTCTCCAATAGCTGGTTGTGAAGTCGTAGGGAAGGCATTGTTTGGATTTTTTAAATACTCATGATATTTATCAAGTGGCATATCTATAACTTCTTTATATGAATTATTTTCAATAACAAGATTTAAATATACTGTTCTAATATCTAATTCTTTTTAATTCTTCTGATAAATATGCTGTAGAATCCACAATTATTGCAATCTTTTTCCACATTCTATCCGACTATCTCAAAAAGATAGCTTTTTCCTTTCTTAGAATTTTTCGATATTATAGAGTTCAAGTTCCACTTTAGTTTCTCTACCCATAAGCTCAATCATAACATCAGCTTTTATAGTTATGTAAGTCTAAGTTTACAACTTTTCCTTCCATATTAACAAATGGACCAGAAATAACACGTACGTAATCTCCAACTTCGATATCTATATCTACAACGTTTGATAATCCCATTTGTTGTAAAATAAAGTTAATTTCCTCTGGTAATAATGGACTTGGTTTTGATCCACCACCATGAGAACCAACAAATCCTGTTACACCCGGTGTATTTCTAACAACAAACCAAGAATCATCTGTCATTACTAATTCAACAAGTACGTAACCCAGGGAAAGTTTTTCTGTTAACTTCTTTTTCTTTCCTGTTGGAGTTAAGATAGTCTCTTTTTCTTCTGGAACAACGATTCTAAATATCTTATCTTCCATTCCAAGAGACTCAACTCTTTTTTCAATATTATCTTTTACTTTGTTTTCATATCCTGAATAAGTATGAATTACATACCACTCTTTTACTTACTGTATCGCTCATAATAACCTCTCTTATCTACTAAAATGTCTAATTCCAGCAGTTATTCCTAAATCAACTACGTAGCTAAATAACATTAATATTCCAACTACAACAATAACAATCAATGTTTTTTTCTAACAAGTTCACTAAAAAGTTGGCCAACTTACTTTACGCATTTCAGTAGCAACATTTTTAAAAATCTTATCATCTATTAACAAACCTCCCACATAAATTTCTTTTACTATTCTACATTTTATAAATTATAACATAGTATAATCTATAAGTCTATATAACAATGCATTCTTGTACAATATAATATTGTATCACTAAATCATAAACATTTCAATTAAATACAACGTTAAAAAAACTTCAGTAATTATATAAAAATTAATTATTTTCATCTAGTAAATCATAAGTAGCAGTTAACGTGTTTCTCATCAACATCGTTATTGTTAATGGACCTACCCCTCCGGAACAGGAGAAATATAAGCAACCTTATCAATAAATTCATCTAGATTTACATCTCCAACTAACTTACCATCTTTATAGTTATTTCCTACATCGATAATAGTACATGTTGGTTTTACTTTTTCTTTTCCACTTAAGAAATGCGCAGCTCCAACACAGCTAACAATAATGTCAGCTTGTTCGATTAAAGATTCTAAATCTTTAGTTCTAGAGTGAGCTGTTATTACAGTTGCATTATTTTGAAGAAGTAATGTTGATATAGGTTTTTCCTACAATATTACTTCTTCCAATTACTAATGCAAGTTTACCAGAGATGTCTTCTCCAGTTGATTTAATCATCTCTAGAATTCCTAGTGGTGTACATGGTATTAACTTAGCTTCGCCAATTACTAATTTACCAACGTTAATCGGATGGAATCCATCTACATCTTTAGATGGAATTACTGCGTTTAGTACTTTTTCCGCATCAATATGTTTCGGTAAAGGTAATTGAACTAAAAATACCATGAACTTTTTCATCTTTATTTAATTTTTTTCAATTTCAGTTAATAAATCATCAGTAGAAATTTCCTCAGGTAATTCTATTTTTTATTGAATTAATACTATTTTTCTAAACAAGCTTTGTGTTTAGAATTAACATAACTTCTTGACGCTTTATTATCTCCAACTAAAACTACTGCAAGTGTTGGTTCTACACCTTTTTCTCTTAATATAGTAGCTTCGTCTTTAATTTCTCCTCGCAATTTTTTTGCAAGTTCAGTCCCACTAATGATTTTTGTCATCCTTTGTTCCCCTTTTTATTTTTTTAATTTCGATTGATTTTTCTGTCCCGTTTATTAGCCTTTTTTATATTCTTCTTATGCATATAAATTACAAATATACACATAACTATCATAACCCATTTATCAATACCAGCTTCAAAAAGCCAAGATATCCGATAGCTGTTAAACTGATTAGAATACTTCCTAATGAAACATAACCAGTTAAAAAAATAGTGTTGAAAAGAATATAGCTAATAATAATAAACTTAACATTGGATATAAGAAGATGAAAACTCCTGATCCTGTAGCTACAGCTTTTTCCGCCTTTTGAAGTTTGCAAAGATAGGAAACACATGTCCTATCATTGCAAATGCTCCAAATATTGATAAATAATCAACTCTACCAAGCATTAAAGTTGGAAGAAATGTCGCTACTATCCCTTAGAAACATCACAGATAAAAACCGTTACTCCAGCCTTTTTTACCAAGACATCTGAAGGTATTTGTTGTCCCCAAGTTTCCACTTCCTAATGTTCTAATATCAGTATTATAAAATACTTTTTCCTACAATTAATGCAAATGGTATTGAACCAATTACATATGCTAAAATGCAAAAATAATATTATTTGTGTAATCATAGACTACCTACCTAATAATTGCTCCATATGATGTAAGTGCAGCAAGTACTTTTTCATGTACAGCTGTTACTTCTTCATCTGTTAAAGTTTTTTTGTTTATCGCTATAAGTAATCGTAAGAGCTAATGATTTCTTACCAGCTAATAATTCAGCACCAGCATATAAATCAAACACTTCTACATTCGTAATCAATCTACTATTTATAGATTCAATTACATTATAAATATTTTTGATATTCATCTTTAACATCAATTAACATAGCTATATCACGTGTTATTTCAGGGTATTTTTGTTACTTCCTCATATTTAGGTTTAACTTTACTTTCTGAAATTACTTCATCTAAATTAATTTCAAATACATATGTAGTATTTAATCCAAGTTTATCAGCAACTTGTGGATGAACTTCTCCGATAAAATCCAATACGTTTTTTCCCTAAGTAAACTTCTGCGAAACGACACGGGTGCATACCTTCAAGTGTAGATTTTTTTATAAGTAACTTTTTCTTCTAACCCTAAACGTTCAAATACTACTTCTAAGTATCCTTTAGCTGCGAAGAAATCTAGAGTACTACTTTCTTTAAGCCATTTAGTTGCTCTTTCTTCCCCAGTTAAAGCTGCACTTAAATATAATGTTTCTTTCGGTTGAATATTGTCATCTCCACTTCCGAAGAATACACGACCAATTTCTAATAATTTAAGGTCTTTTTTTGTTTTCTAGCTACGTTATATTGAACAGTATTTAATAATCCTGGAACTAAACTTTGACGTAAAGTCGAGTGAGTCTCAGTCATAGGCATTAATAATCTTACTTTGTGGTGATTTTCTATAGTATATTGAGTTGCTTCTTCTTCAGATACTAATGAGTAATTAATTGTATCGTTGAATCCTAAGCTAGCATATACTGCGCGTAAATCGCGAACCATTTTTTTGTGAATAAGTTAATCCACCTTTAGTAGTTTTAGAGAATTTTGGTAATGTTGAAGCTAAATTATCATATCCATAAATTCGAATAACTTCTTCTACTAAATCTTGTTTAATTGAGATATCAGGTCTTCTTGTTGGTACTTTAACAACTAAATTTTTCTCCTGTTAGCTCTACAGAAAAAAACTTAAACCTTCTAGAATAGCCACAATTTCTTCAGTTGATAAAGTAATTCCAAGATAGTTATTGATATAAGGTGTAGTTATTTCTACAACTTTCTCTTCTTCTTTCTTTACTACACCAACAGGATTTTCAACTACAGCATTCGGACATAATTCTAAAATTAATTCTACTGCACGAGCAAGTGCTGCTTTTTGCATATTAGGATCAATTCCTTTTTCAAATCTTGCAGAAGAATCACTTCTTAATCCGTGTGCTGCAGAAGTACGGCGTACTGATGTAGGATTAAAATACGCAGATTCTAAAATAATGTTTTTAGTTTTTTCACTTACTTCTGAATTTTTACCACCCATTACTCCACCAAGAGCAATAGCACGAGTTCCATCAGTAATTACTAAGTCAGTTGTTTGTAATTTTCTCTCTTCACCATCAAGAGTTTCAAGAACTTCACCTTCTTTAGCATCACGAACTACAATTTTATCTCCTACTAAATCTTTATCGAAAGCATGCATTGGTTGACCAAACTCTAATAGTACGTAGTTTGTAATATCTACGATATTATTGATTGGACGAATACCAGAATTCATAAGTCTTGTTTGTAACCATAATGGAGAATCTTTAACTTCTACATTTTTAACAACTTGACCTACATAGTTTCTACAAGAATCACTTTCAATAGTAACTTGTAATGAAGTTGCTTCATAGTTTTTCTTTTTTTCAACATCTTTAAAAATCAACTTTATTATTATATAAAGCACCTAATTCATAAGTAAGACCACGCATACTAAGTGCATCAGCTCTGTTTGGAGTAATTGAAAGATCTAAGATGTAATCATTTAATCCTAACAATTCAACAACATCAGAACCAAGCTCTTGTTCAGTTTCAAAAACGTAGATACCTTCTTGATAATTTTTAGGTACTACACTCTTACTTAATCCTAATTCACCTAATGAACAAATCATACCTTGTGATTCTACACCACGAAGTTTAGCTTTTTAATTTTTAATTCACGGTAATTTTTGCTCCAACTTTAGCAACAATTACATATTGCCCAGCATCAACATTTGGTGCACCACAAACAATTTGTAAGTTTTCTTCTTCACCAACGTTTACTTGACATACATTTAATTTTTTTCAGCATCTGGATGTTTTTCTTTAGACTCGACATAACCAACTACTACGCCAGAAATTTCTTCTGCTAAATACTCAACACCTTCTACTTCAATACCACCACGAGTGATTTTTTCAGCTAATTCATTAGCATTATCTTCAACATTTGTATATTGTTTTAACCAATTATAACTTACTAACATTACTACCTCCTATTAATCGTTTCTATCACTATTGAATTGTTGTAAGAATCTTACATCATTTGTGTAGAAACTTCTAATATCGCTAATACCATATTTTAACATCGCAACACGTTCTGGTCCCATACCAAAAGCAAATCCAGTATATACTTCAGGATCAAAACCAGCCATTTTAAGAACATTAGGGTGAACCATACCTGCTCCTAAAATTTCTAACCATTTAATGTTTTCTTCATCATCCCTCATTACCCCCAAGATACATCAACCTCTACAGATGGTTCAGTAAATGGGAAGAAACTTGGACGCAGACGAATTTTTTTGTTTTCCCCGAATACAGCTTTAATAAAGTGTTCTAAAGTTCCTTTTAAATCACTAAATGTAATATTTTTATCAACTACTAATCCTTCAATTTGTGTAAACTGATGAGAGTGAGTAGCATCATCATTGTCACGACGGAATACTTTACCAGGGCAAATAATCTTGATTGGTCCTTCACCATTAGCTTTTAACATTTCACGAGCTTGAACAGGTGAAGTTTGTGTTCTCATTAACAGCTCATTTGTAATATAGAATGAATCTTGCATATCACGAGCTGGGTGATCTTTTGGTAAATTTAACATCTCAAAGTTAAATTTATCAGTTTCAACCTCTGGTCCTTCCGCAACAGAATATCCCATTGAAATAAAGATTTCTTCAATTTCTTCAATAATTTTGTTTAACGGATTTAATCCACCTAATTGCACCTTTTTACTAGGAAGAGTTACATCAATTTCCTCACTAGCTAATTTTAATTCTAATGCTACTTTAGCTAATTCAGCTTTCTTGGCTTCTAAACTATCATTAATAAATGTTTTAACTTCATTTTACAAGTTTCCCAAAAGTTGGTCTTTCTTCTGGTGATAAATCACGTGCACCTTTCATAACTTCTGTTAATGCACCTTTTTTTCCCTAAAAAAATTTTTACTCTTAGGTCATAAAGTTCTTTTTTTCATCTTTAATTGTTTTAACTAATTCTAAATATTCTTTTCTTATATTCTCTAAAGTCATAAGTTCCTCCTTAAAAATTTAATATAAAGACATTGGTATAAGTTCCATTATTTATCTAAAATAAAAAGCCCCTCGAGACTAAGTCTCAAGGGACGAATATATCGTGGTACCACCCGCATTTTTAAAAGCAATTTGCTTCCTTAATATGGTTTTTAACGGGTACCAACCGATTGTACTCATAGTCTACTTATACAATTACTCATAAGCTGAAAATATATTCTCAGTTAGTACAACTCTTTCAGTCACGTAGTTGCTCCCTGTTAAAAACATCCAATATACCGTCTTAATCATCGTTTTTTTGAAAAAAATTTTTATATTTAAAATGATAATATAAATATACTATAATGTCAACTAATAAAAGCAAAAAAATAAGGCATGATAACTGATGAACTCAATATATGTTATTTTAAGTTCTAATTTAGCAGTTCCATTTTACACGAATATCTAGATAATCTGGTATTCCTTTTGCAATACCAGATACTATAATTCCTCGAGAAAATATACAAAAATGGTGCTACATCATATACCTTAGCTCTTGAACATAATTCTTCTCTAACTTCCATATAAAGTCCTCCCAAAGGAGACATAGTAAACTCTTTAAAATCATCTGGAAGACTTACATCATACTGCTTCTCAAAAATTTAATATATCCTTTTCTGATGGTTCGTTTCCCATACAAGCAAAAATCTGATATACCTTAGAATCATAGTTATGAAAAATAATCATAGACTTCTTCTATCGTCATAAATAATCTCCTTATCCTAGATAAATATACTCTATAACAATATCACAAAGATTTTTATTCTTATCATATCCAAAATACACAGGATATACTCCATCTCCAAAACCTGTTTGAATCATCGGAATGTTCAAATCAGTATTAGGAATTCTGAAATTAATCCAATCTCCTCCTTCACGTTGATAAAGTGGATTTTCTACTGCATTTTTTTCAAAAATTTCAGCAAAAAAATCATCATAAATATTTTTACCAGGATTTTCTTCATACCAACTATCTTTAAAATCACAATATGCATTTTTAGTTTCAACATCTACTATTGTCGCAAGCCCTGCATCTACAAAAAATCCGAAAACACTCCCTTCTTCAAGAGAATCTAGATTTTCATCTCCCTTTAATGCTTCGTAGTAAATAACAGGTTCTTCTTCTGTAAATTTAACTCTACTCAAAACATATCTGTAATGGTCTTCCTCTATTTTTTTGCTACTAGCGTTTTTTATTCTAAATTTTCCTACAGGGCACGGACTGTAAATAAGGTTTTTCATCTCTATGAAGCCATACTAACGGGTCTCTAACCAAAATTTCTCCAGTTGGGAAATTCACTTCCCCCATATCTAAAACAAAAACTTCCTTACCTTGTATTTCTTTCATTTCAAAACAATGTGCATAATTTACAGATGATGTAAGTAAATTCTTAACTTCTTCATATTCTTTTTAGCCATTTTTTTCTGATGTATGTATTTTTTTCCATAAAAAGTCTCCTTGAATATATTTTTTTATATTATTATTAAAAATCTTAAACTTAACTCTATACTAATTTTTTTATCGAATACACTAATTATTATACACCAAATTAATCTTAATTATTTAAAGTAAACTAATATGTTTTTTTCCCCTTTATAATTAAGGCTCTTTGTCAAGTTCGGGGAATGGGAAAAAAATCACTCTTTCCCCTTTTTCGAAGAAAGAATGATTTTATTTATATATTTCTTTATTTCGTATATTCTTCTACTAACGCTAGTACTTCTTCAGTTGTTGAACACATAATAGCTTTATCAACTAACTCTTTCATTTTTTTCTAATGATAAGTTTTTTTGATTTGGCTTCGTGCTTGAAGAATTGAAGTAGCTGACATTGAGAATTCATCTAATCCCATACCCTAATAGTAATGGAATAGCTAAGCTATCTCCAGCCATTTCCCCACACATTCCAGTCCATTTACCTTCTTTGTGAGATGCTTCAATAACATTTTTCACAAGTCGTAAGATTGCTGGGTTATATGGTTGGTATAAGTATGAAACTTTTTCACTCATACGGTCTGCAGCCATAGTATATTGAACTAAGTCATTAGTTCCGATTGAGAAGAAGTCAACTTCTTTAGCGAAGATATCAGCAATAACAGCAGTTGAAGGAATCTCAACCATGATACCTAATTCGATATCGTTACTTACTGCAACACCTTCAGCTACTAATTTTTCTTTTTCTTCTAAGAATAAAGCTTTAGCAGCTCTAAATTCTTGAACTGTAGCAATCATTGGGAACATTACACAAAGCTTACCGTAAACAGAAGCACGTAATAATGCTCTAAGTTGAGTTCTGAATAAGTCTTTTTCTTCTAGACAAAGACGGATAGCTCTAAACCCTAAGAATGGGTTCATTTCTTTTGGTAAATCTAAGTATGGTAATTCTTTATCTCCACCAATATCTAAAGTACGAACAACAACAGGTTTGTCACCCATTCCTTCTAATACAGCTTTATAAGCTTCGAATTGTTCATCTTCAGTAGGTAGTTGATCACGTCCCATGTATAGGAACTCTGTACGATATAAACCAACAGCTTCTCCACCATTGTTGTTTACACCTTCTAAGTCAGCAGGTGTACCAATGTTTGCAGCTAAAAGAACTTCATGTCCGTCCTGAGTTACAGATTTCTCTGTTACTAATTTAGCCCATTCAGCTTTTTGAGCTTCAAATTTAGCGTGTTTTTCTTTTAATTCAGCTGTTGTAGCTTCATCTGGATTCACATATACAACACCTTCTAATCCGTCAAGAATTAAGATATCTCCATTCTTAACTTCTTCAGTAATTGTACTAGTACCAACTACTGCAGGAATTTCTAATGATCTAGCCATGATAGCTGAGTGAGAAGTACGTCCACCGATGTTAGTTGCAAATCCTTTAACAAATTGTTTGTTAAGTTGTGCAGTGTCAGATGGAGTTAAGTCTTCAGCAATAACGATTACTTCTTCATCAATTAAACTTGGGTTTGGTAAATCTACACCTAGTAAGTGAGCTAAAAATACGTTTCGAAACGTCACGAATATCAGCTGCACGTTCTTTCATGTAGTCATTATCCATTGCTTCAAACATAGAAACAAACATGTCTGAAGTTTCTTTTAATGCGTATTCAGCATTAATTTCTTTTGATTGAATATCAGTTTTAACAGTTCCCATGAATTCTGGGTCTTCTAAAATTAATAAGTGAGCTTCAAAAATCGCCGCTTTATCAGCACCTAGATTTTCGTGAGCTTTATCTTTAATAATAGTTAATTCTTTTTTAGAAATTTCAATAGCATCTTCAAAACGTTTAACTTCAGCATCAACGTCTTGAACTTTAACTTCTTTAACTGTTAAATCAGGCTCAACAAAAAAAATGTATGCTTTAGCAAAAAGATATTCCTTGAGAAGCTGCAATACCTTTTAGTTGTAACATTTTATGCTAATCCTTCTTTCTTCATTGTTTCTTCTAAAGCTGCTAATGCTTCTGCTTCGTCAGCTCCGTCAGCGTAGATTACGATATCAGCGTCTTTTTCCAACTCCAAGACTCATAACACCCATGATTGATTTTAAGTTAACTTTACGTCCGTTGAATTCTAATTCGATATTTGATTGGAATTTAGAAGCAGCTTGTACTAATAAAGTAGCTGGTCTAGCGTGGATTCCTGTTTCGTCGATTACTTTAAATTCTTTTTGTAACATAGTTATGTCTCCTTTTATTTAAAAAAATATTTACATTCAAATAATACCATATGAAAAGCAATATTTACAAGTATTTTTGTACTTATTTCAGATTCATTACTCTTTTGTATTCTATAACAAAGAAAACCGTTTCTTATTCAATAGAAAACGAATACTACATTTCTTATGAAAAATTTATGAAAACAGTTTTTTCAATATTAAGATTAGAAATTCGACTGAAAATAACCAAAAAAAGCATCAATTACAAGTGAAGTAACGATACTTTTTATATAATATTATTCAAGATTAATTTAAAATCATTATATTTTTTTATTGTTATATTGTAAACTGATTTAATTTTTTTATAACTAAACTAATTCTCCACCCTAATTTAATTATCGATTTAAATTTTTTTCATAATCTTCATGATTTTTATTAAATTCACGGGCATTTTTATTCACTTCTTTGAAATCAATTCCTTGATCTTTCGCAGCAAATACACAACCACAATAACATTGTCTATAGATATCATAATCATTGCACATTTCAACTGATCTTCTATAACCATTATTTTTCTTAAAATCAGATGGTAAGTAATAAATTGATACCTGTTCTTGTAATGTAAAAGCCAGCTTCATTTATAACTTGTGCATTTTTTTCTTAGGGACTAAGTGTTAATGCTGAAGCAAAATAATCATAACCTAACTCTTCAGCTTTTTGAGCTGATGAATCTAAACGCATTTCATAACAAATATGACATCTATCTCCACCTTCTCTATCTTCCTCGTGTCCTTTTACCGCACTAATAAATTTACTCGGTGCATATTCATCCGCTAAAAAAATTTAATCTTCTTATCATTTCTTTTATTAAATTCTTCAACAAAAATCTTTTTGTACCAACATACGTTTTATATATTCTTCTTTTGGATGAATATTTGAATTAGAAAAAGAATATAGTTATATCACTGATTTCTGATAAATACTCAAGTACATATGTACTACAAGGAGCACAACAAGAGTGTATTAAGATTTTTAGGACGAAAAATTAGTCTTTTTCCCATTCTTTTTATAAGTTCTTTCAAGACATTATCATAATTAATTTTTTTGATTTTTATGCCTTGTATTTATAAATTGTTTACTATCGATCATACAAATCCAATCCTTCTAAAAATTTCTAATAATTTACTAATCAAGTTTAATACACTTTTTTTAATATTTTTACAATTAAAATAATTACTAATTAAAATAGATTATCAATAAAAAAAACATGAATTTCATGATTCACAACCCTAATACAGTATGCTTTCGTAAAACTCATGTTTCTTTTTATTCACCTTTATAACTGATTCCTAAATGTTGGTATGCTTTAGGGGTCGCACGTCGTCCTCGAGGAGTTCGTTCAATAAATCCTTCTTTAACTAAATACGGTTCATATACATCCTCAATAGTTATACTTTCTTCTCCCTATTGTTACAGCGATAGTCTCTAATCCAACAGCACGACCATCATAACGTTTTATTAAACACTCTAAGATTTTATAGTCTATATTATCAAGTCCTTTAGAATCAACTTGAAGTAAATCTAACGATTCAATCGCTAAATCTTTAGCTATTACACCATCGTTTTTAACTTGTGCAAAGTCTCTAACACGTTTTAACAATCTATTTGCAATACGAGGTGTCCCACGAGATCGCATTGCAATTTCATAAGAACTCTCTTCATCAATATTACATTCAAAAATATCAGAAGTTCTCTCTATTATATTTTTGAAGTTCAATAATAGTATAGAACTCTAAACGACAATGTACTCCAAATCTATCTCGCAGAGGTGCTGTTAATGCTCCTGCTCTTGTCGTTGCTCCTACTAAAGTAAATGGAGGAAGCTCAATTCTAATACTACGTGACTCTTCACCTTTGCCTATAACAATATCAAGATAAAAGTCTTCCATAGCTGAATATAAAATCTCTTCTATAGATCTACTAATCCTGTGAATTTCATCGATAAAAAGAACATCACCTGGTTCTAAACTAGTTAAAATAGCAGCTAAATCACCAGATTTTTCAATCGCAGGTCCAGACGTATACTTAATACCTACTTCCATTTCATTTGCAATTATTGTTGCAAGTGTCGTTTTTCCTAATCCTGGAGGCCCATATAATAAACAATGGTCTAGCACCTCACCACGTAATTTCGCAGCTTCTATAAATATTTTTAAGTTACTCTTAATTTGTTCTTGTCCTATGTATTGACTTAAAAACTTTGGTCTTAATGACTGTTCTTCACGTTCTTCACCAAGGTTTTTGACTAGCTGATACCATTCTATCGTCCATAATTTCCTCCTTTCATTTACTATGCATTCATCAATAGTTTTTAATCCTTGTTTTACATACTCGTCTACACCATCAAACTGATGAGTAGAAAGTTTCTTCTCAATTTTTGCAAGTTCTTTTTTACTATATCCTAGCGCTTCTAAAGCTAAAATCGCATCATTTAAGTAGTTATTAACAACCTTAGGTGCACTACTTATATTTGTCATACCAAAATCAACCTTACCTTGTAAATCAAGGATAATTTGTTGAGCAGATTTTTTTCCAATTCCTGGAAACTTCGTTAAATAAACAGCATCTTGATTTTCAATTGCACTAATTATCTCTTCACTAGTTCCTCCAGCTAATATTGCTAAAAGCACTTTTAGGTCCTACTCCTTTAACTTTTTAATAAAAGAAGAAACACTTTTTTCTGTTCCTTAGTAGAAAAACCATAAAGAACATTTGAATCTTCTCTTACTTGTTGGCTAATAAATACAGTTCTTTCTTCATTCAAGTGATATTCATATGGATTAGCTACCACTACTTCATAGCCTATTCCGTTATTATCTACCACTATATTAGTAGGATTAACTTCCGAAATTTTTACCTTTAATATACGCGTACATTATATTCACACTCCTGTATTGATTATTTAATTATAAAATTAAACGAAAAAAATCTCAAGTGTTTTATTTAATTGAAGAGTTTATATCTTTAATTAAAGAAAAAAACTTGGCACTAGCAGTACCAAGTTAATTCTATCTATTATTTTTACTTTATCTAAATCTACATTCATAACTTTTTGCTGTAGCTTCAACTTTTTTTATATGCATCTTGATCCACATCAGTAAATCCTGTGATACTGAACATCTTAGTGAACATTTCTTTCATTTTTGGATCTTTTTCAATATCTCTAAGAGCCTTCTCTAATTTTTCTTGAAGCTCTTTATCCATCTTACTAGAAGTCGTAACCATAATACCTGGAATCATATCACTTGTTGCTAATTTTTGAATATCAGTTTTAGCTTGAGGGAAGTCTTTAGCATATCTATCTTCAACTCCATCAAATGTTGCGATTACATCAACATCCTTGTTAAGAAGAAGTTGTAAGCTCTTATCATGTCCACCACTGAATTGATAACTGATATCCTTATCTAAGTTAAGACCAGCATTTACTAACATAGCACCCGGATAGATATATCCTGAAGAAGATGAAGGATCAACAAATGCTACTTTTTTACCTTTAACATCTTGAAGAGATTTAATACCTGAGTCCTTTCTTACATATAGTTCAGCAGTATAACCAGGTTTCCCTGTTTTCCCTTTAGATGTTAAAATCGGTTTTGCATTACTTTGTTTTTGAGCAAGTAAAGATGAAAATGGAGGGATAATACCAAAATCAACACTTCCACTACCTAAACCTTCAACTACCCCTATATAATTACTTGCAGTAAAAGCTTCTACTTTTACGCCTAATCTTTCAGATAGATAATCAGAAATCGGCTTAAGATCTTCTACTAACTTCTCACTATTTTTTAGAGGAACAAATCCCATCTTAATAACTTTCTCTTCCTTTTTCGTCTCAGTTTTAGTAGAACATCCTACGATAGAGAAGACAAAAATAAAACTAAATAACGCCAATAATATTTTTCTTCATATTATTTCCTCCTCGGTACATTTTATAAATTTGATATAATTTTATCACAAAAAAATCAATATATCTACCTTAAATTGAAATAACATCAAAAATTCAACAGAAATTTTTGCTCCTTAAAAGAAAAATGTTCGGTAATTACCAATAAATTTTCAAATATTTGAATAATATATAATAAAGGATATAATAAAAAAACCGTAATTTAGGTATAAAAACACCTTTGAAAAGATGATTAAAATTGAGGCGGCTACCGGATTTGAACCGGTGATCAAGGTTTTGCAGACCCGTGCCTTACCACTTGGCTAAGCCGCCTAAATTTATTTAATTTAATGGGGCGGCTGAGGGGAATCGAACCCCCGAATGTCGGAACCACAATCCGATGCGTTAACCACTTCGCCACAGCCGCCATATTTAACAACAATATTTATTATACATTTTCCAAGCAAATTATGTCAAGAACTTTTTTTAAGATATTTTTTTATAATTCATTTCAAAACATATTTTTTTAATAATAATCTTAATTAATAATACATTTAAATACACTTGTAGATTTACCATGTATATATTAATTTTTTATATATCGATTAATTTTTTTACTATATTATATTGATCTTATATTTTTATTTATCTCTTAATATACTTCTCTCATCATGATATAATTAAATTACATAAAACAAACTCGGAGAATACAATTATGATAATTTTTAAATAAAGAAGATATACAAAAAAATGTATTACTATGAAAAAGCGGTTGAAATTTGTAAAGAAGCTACAAAAAAACTATTGCTTAAATAAGACTGAAATTCCGTTGAGAACTCCTATTATTTCTGAAAAACAATAATGGACAAGTACTATTTATGCCCGGAAAAAAATATCTTCAGAATCAGATAATATAGGTATAAAAATAGTCTCCGTTTATCCTGATAATTCTTTAATAAACTTGCCTTCTGTTCCTTCTACTATGATTACTTTAGAAGAAAAGACAGGTATAGTAAATGGAATAATAGACGGAACTTATTTAACAGCTTTACGAACTGCCGCTTTACAAGGTGCTGCTACTGAATTATTATCCAATAAAGATAGCAAAATCGCAACATTAATAGGCACTGGTGGTCAAGCTTTTGAACAAGCTCGAGCTTTACTAACAGTTAGAAATCTATCAGAACTCAGAGTTGTTGCCAGAAATTTTGATAAAACTAAAAAATTTGTAGAAAAAAACTAAAGGAAGAACTGAACAAATTCGATACAGTTATTATCGCTTACGAAAATGTCAATGATGCAACAATTGATTCTGATATAATAACCACAGTAACAACTTCTACAACACCAACCTTCTCTGCTAAATACCTAAAACAAGGAGTTCATATTAATGGAATAGGATCGTTTACTTACGATATGGTTGAACTTCCTTCTGAAATAATAAATTCTAACAATAAAATATACTTTGATACAAAAGACGGTGTCCTTAGTGAAGCTGGTGACATACTCCAACCTCTAGAAAATCAACTAATTTCACATGAAGATTTTTAAAGGAGAACTTGGAGAACTAGTTTTTAAATTCTATTGAAGGTCGAATAAGTAAATCTGAAATCACAATCTTTAAATCAGTTGGGAGCGCCGTTTTTTTGACATAGCATGCGCTGATTATATAATAAAAAGAAGCAATAAAATTAAATATTGGAACAAAAATTGATATATAAAATAATATAAAATTAAACTCCTTCACCAAAGTGGTTTAGGAGTTTAATTTTTATTATTCATGTACTTCTAAAGGTAATCCATCTGGATCAAAGAAAAAAATGCCATCTTCTTATTATCAAAATCATCATACCTCAACGACTCATGAACTATATCAAGTTCATCAAATTTTTTTCTAGTATTTCCTCGACATTATCTACCCTAAACGCCAAATGTCTTAATCCTGTATGTTCTGGATTAGGTATCTTAGGTCTAGCTGGAGCATCTTCTTTTTATAAAAATTTCTAATACTAAATTCCCTTGTTGTACATTTAAGATAATATCATTTTTCTCAATCCTTATATGTTCACTTATCACTTTAAACCCTAATTTATCGACATAAAATTCTTTTTGTTCTTTGATAATCAGTTCCAATTATCGCTACATGATGTACGTTACTAAACATTAATTTCATCCTTATTTATATTTCTTACTATTTCTATCGCTTTAGCTAATTTTTTTCAGAATCAACTTCTTCAAAGTCTCCTTTTTTCTGTGTATCTGTATGTGACATCCTCAGCAGTTGTAGTTACATCAAAACCATATTTTTTTAAAAGTACCATGAACTTGAGTAACACCTGTTTTTTTCAATTATTTTTTTCAAGATTATCTGTTGTAACCCCAGCACCCGCAAGTATTTCTATATGTTGTCCATATTTTGATTGAAGATATTTTAACAACTTAGCTCCTCTATTGACATTTGCTCCTAGTCCACTCGTTAAAACTCTTGTACAGCCTAAACCTATTAAACGTTGCAGATTATATTCTGGTTCATCAGAACAATCGAACGCTCTATGAAACACACTTTCAGCACCAAAACTATTACAAAGATCTATCATCTTCTCTGTTTCAACCCAATCTATCTTTCTATCTTCGGTAAGAAATCCAAATACAATTCCATTTGCTCCATGTTTTAAAAGTTCTCTTGCTTCCTTAAACATTTGTTCCTTTTCTAATCTAGTATAGCAAAAGCCTCCTCCCCTTGGTCTCACCATAGCCATTATAGGAATTTCTACTCCACCTTCTAGTACCATATCCAAAACTGTAGTAGTAGGAGTTAACCCACCTAAGTAACTTGCACTTATTAATTCTATTCTATCTGCACCTTCACTCTGAGCAATTAAACAATCTTGAACACTATTTGCACACACTTCAACTTTTTATCATAATTGAAATCTCCTTCTATCTCTTTGATTCTATTATATCACAATTCAAAAATAACTTTAAAAATTTATTCTTTATATATAAATAAGGATACGAGACATAAATCTCATATCCTTATTGATAAACGTATTATACTCTATGTTATTCTTCACCAAAAAAATCGAAGTTTTTAAAATCTTTGGTTTTATCTAAATAAGCTTTTAAAGATTGCTTTCTTAAGTTTATAAACTCTGCTATTTGTATCTGGGTATTCTTGTGCTCGATAATCTTCAGCATCTTCTTTAACCGCTTCTTTAATTATATTTCTTAACTTAGCGATATTATTAATAGTTACTATCTCTTGTCGTCCCCAATTATTAGGATTTATAAAACTAATATTTGTTAATTTATTGAATTTATTTTTCTCGTTCTTTATACATTGCTTTTTTTAAATTCAACCCAAGAAGAAAATTCATCATTAAATACTTTTTTTAAGCACTAGTTTATCAGTGACCAATCCTATTTCTTTACCGTATGAATTAATTTTACTTCCACTAGCTTTTTGCTTCTTTTTCATATTGATTAGAAATATACGGAACCATACCTTCTTTATATCCTTTAGCAGCCAACAGTTCGAATGCCATACGACGTCCCATTAAATCACACGGAGTTCCATTATCACTACTTAAGGCAGAATATATAGGTGAGAAAAGATTAATTGTGTAGTATCCATTTCGTTTATACTCACCTTCATCTATATATTTTCTTCTTGTGATTATATCGTTTTTCTATTAAACTATTGAATGAAGTTAACTTATTAAGCTCATCAGGTTTTTAATCTACGAACAACATTTGTTGCATAAACTTTTATTTCCATCAGGATCGGACTTATACTCATTCTCTATTTTCCTTAATAGCTCACCTTTCTCATTGGCACCTAAGTTAACTACTGCTTCTCCTTCTAATTTCTCAAGTGTATAAACTAAATCGAATAAATTATGCATATATTTACGCAAGTCTTCAGCACTATTGAATCGTTGAGTTGGATCTTTCACTTGCAGTCTATTAGCATTTTCCGCTTCATCATATTTCAACACAGAGTTTATCGTGATTGTTGGATCATCTGGATGGTCAGGAGCTTGAAGTAATCCTTTTGCATAGAATTCAGGTCCTAATCCACTTCTTCTTCCATATCCTCCAAGATATATCTCTCTATCAGAATTATGTGTCATTTCATGAGTATATGTTACTGCACCAGCCTTATCAAGCATACGATAAGCCATATAGTAGAACGCATCTCCCGTAGCATATGCACCATGTTTATTATGAACTACATTATTTCCAGCAGGTCCAAAGAAATGTTTAATTGCAGGATGATTAGTTGAAAAATCTGCTTGGCTAACGTCATTATTATTATCATTTCCAAATCTGAAAGAATCATATACCAAAAATACTTCTAAACAATTTATCTTTATCTTTCGGATCTAGTATTTTGTACCAATAATCATAGTGATTTCTAAAAGCGTTTAGCCGCTTCTTTTGCATTATCTTCTACAAATTTATTTAATTTTTTTCTCCCTTAGGATATTCAGAACTTCTATATCTATCATAAGCACCAAAAACCTATAGTTGAAATATTCGCTATCATGAATACCATTTTTTTCTTCTGGTAAAGTTAATAACGGTAAAACCATACTTTGATATTTCCAAGATGGACTTGTTAATCTGTCATATACCCCAATAGAATACTCAGTTCCTTCTTTCTCTTGTTTTTTTCTCTTACTTCTTTAATATTAGATTTTTTTCTTCAACAATATAGGCTTTAGTTTGTTCTTTAAACCATTCATTATTTGTTTTATTCGGAACGAAAACTTTTCTATATTTTTTTTCTAATGTATCAAATAAACTATTAGTTCCATAATTTTTGATAATAATACATTGTAAGTAATAACATTATTTTTTTAGCTAATAAATTGTTAAATCTGATTTACCTAGCTCTATAACATTATCTAATGCAGAACTATTAGATTTACCAAAAAAAGTCTAAATGATATAATACTAAATCTTTTTGCTTTTGTTTCACCATAGTTAAAATTGTACCAACGTTCTAGATATGTTAAACCTAGAAGTAACGCTTCCTTATTATTCTTAATTTTTCTACTACATAATTATCTATTATCGAATTATTATTTTTCAGCTATTGCCGCATCTGCAGAAAGAAGTTTTTGATAAACTGTCTTCAATATTTGCTTTTTGTTTTTTCAAATTGTTCATCTAGATATAATTCCGTTAATTTTATATCATTAGAAATATCTAATACTTTTTCTAACAGCATCTGAACTATATTGAACAGATTTCAGATCATTTTAAAACAGATTTTACAATATTACTATAGTCATGCAATAGCGTATTAGGAGTATATAGTAATCCTTGACCCTCTATATTATACTCAGCAACTTTGAGAAATCATCTTTATATGTAATATTTAATACTTGTGATTTATTACCTTCAAAAATGTAACAATAATTTATTGATTTCGCGTTTACTTTTTATTAATATCAGTTATTACTTCATTATTTTTTTCATAGGAACAACTGATAAAAAGTTTTTTTAGTAAATAAATTACTGTTATCCTCTACTAAATTACCATACTTAACTATTGTTTCTCTATTATAGAAAGGAAGTAATTTTTTCAATATTTTTTTATACACTTGTTCTCTCGACTGTTGATAACCTGTTACTTCATTGTAATTAGTAGTATATCTTGAAGTAAAATCAAAATCTTCTACTTTAGTATTATTTCTAGAAACCAATTTAGCTTTTTCTCTTTAACACTATCCGCTTCTAATACTGTACCTCTTTGTATATCTGAATCTTTAGTTATAACCTCATCATCCTCTTGAACTACATTTACTATCTTATTATTTTTTTATTACTATACGTTCCAATAGCTTTTTATTCCATTAAAATCATAACCAGCTATAGCATTACCATTAGTAACATTGACATCGCTTAATACATCAGATAGTCGACCTGAATTTTTCAACTTCACCTGAATTATCCCAAAGATTACCTACTACACCACCAACTTTACCAAATTGTTTAACATTATTTACATTTCCTTCAACGTAGCTATTAAGGATCGTTGCTTTCTTATCAACAACACCCGCTATACCACCAACAATCTGGTCTCCTTTATTAGCATTTGTAGCCATATCGATAGATGAAATTGATTTACTTATTGACGCTTGAGCTCCAGAAAGTTTTCCTACTAATCCACCTATTTGATACGATGATTTTTGATTCATAAGTATTAGTTATTCTACCTGTAAAAGCTACTATTCGAAATAGTAGAATTATCAACTTGTGAAACCAATCCACCAATACTACGTTCACCAGCAATTACACCAGATGAATGAACATTAATAATTTTAGAACCATTATTCGCCATTTTCGCTATTGTAGCTGCATCTTCTTTAGAAGAAACATTCACTTCTTTTATTGAAAGATCTTGAATAGTAGCATGACTTAAAGCATTAAACAATGGTTTTTTTCAAGTTATATATAGCATAATACTTACCATTGTTTGCACCTATTAATGTACCACTAAACTCTTTTTCAATATAGCTTTCTTGACCATCTGGAAGTTCTACTTCACGAGCATCTATTGTCGCCCCTAGACGGAACGTACCAAATGGATTAATATTCATAGCATCTACCAGATTTTTAAATGATGTATAAACTCCATTTTCACTTCTTACGGTCTTAGGTAGGTAGTAAGTATAATTTTTCTAAAAGTACTATTGTTTTTCGTGTTGAATTAAATCATTAGCTTGTCCTACAATTTTGTAAACATCTTGACTATCTTTTCTAACACTCTCAATACTCTTAACTGGCAACATAATATCTTTAAAGTTCTCTGATTTTACTTTCATAAAGTAATTTGTTGGATTAGATGGAACACTCGCAAGTGATGTTACATGTCGGTACTTATTATTTTTCTAAAGTATACAATTCTACATTAGAAATATTTCTAAGTTCTAGCTTCTTATCTACTGTTCTTTCTTTTTCAGCACTAGGTTGTTCAATTTTACCAGTATATTCTTTTGGCGGTTCTACTTTTTCAGGTTCGACTATCGCTCCAGCTTGTTCTCCTGTGTATTCTTTCGGTGGTTCTACTTTTTCTGGTTCGACTACTGCACCGGCTTGTTCTCCTGTGTACTCTTTCGGTGGTTCTACTTTTTCTGGTTCTACTATTGCTCCAGCTTGTTCTCCTGTATACTCTCTTGGTGCTTCCACTTTTTCTGGTTCTACTATTGCTCCAGCTTGTTTTCCTGTGTATTCTTTCGGTGGTTCTACTTTTTCTGGTTCGACTATCGCTCCGCCTTGCACTCCTGTGTACTCTTTCGGTGCTTCCACTTTTGCTGGTTCTACTATCGCTCCAGCTTGTTCTCCCTGTGTATTCTTTCGGTGGTTCTACTTTTTCTGGTTCGACTACTGCACCGGCTTGTTCTCCTGTGTACTCTTTCGGTGGTTCTACTTTTTCTGGTTCTACTATTGCTCCAGCTTGTTCTCCTGTATACTCTCTTGGTGCTTCCACTTTTTCTGGTTCTACTATTGCACCAGCTTGTATCCCTGTGTACTCTTTCGGCGGTTCTATTTTTTCAGGTTCGACTATCGCTCCGGCTTGTTCTCCTGTGTATTCTTTTGGCGGTTCTATTTTTTTCAGGTTCGACTATCGCTCCGCCTTGTTCTCCTGTGTATTCTTTCGGTGGTTCTACTTTTTCCGGTTCTACCAATGCTCCAGAAGTAACTCCAGCGTATTGTGGCTCCACTTTTTCGGGTTCAACTATCGCTCCGGCTTGCACTCCTGTGTATTCTCTTAGTGAATCCACTTTTTCAGGTTCTACTATTGCTCCAGCTTGTTCCCCTGTGTACTCCTTCGGTGGTTCTACTTTTTCGGGTTCAACTATCGCTCCGGCTTGTACTCCTGTGTAATCTTTCGGTGGTTCTGCTTTTTCGGGTTCGACTATCGCTCCAGCTTGTTTCCCTGTGTACTCCTTCGGTGGTTCTACTTTTTCGGGTTCAACTATCGCTCCGGCTTGTACTCCTGTATATTCTTTTAGTGATTCTACTTTTTCTGGTTCTACTATTGCTCCAGCTTGTTCCCCTTTATACTCAGGTTTTACTTCAACAGCAGGTTTTACTAATTTTTCGCCTTTTGGAGTAACCCTGCTGACTACTTTTTTCGTTCCTTTTTCTATAATTTCTGAAACTGGTGCTTTTGTATTAGTAGAAATTAATTCTCTAGAAACTTCTTTCCCCTCTACAGTAAATACCCTTATAACTTCAGTTTTTTTACCTACTTTTCCATGTTGTTTTACTCTTGTTGTTCCTTCAGGCAACTGATTATTATTTTTCTATAACTTGATTATATTGTATCGATGTCTCTACTATTTTTATCAGTATATAATAATTCAGGTTTAGTCTGATTTCAGCAATAACTTCATCTTGAGGATTCACTGTATTAACCCCTAATACTTTTTGTTTTCTTTTTCATTATTATTTTTCTATTACTTTTTTTATCTTCTTTTATATTGTTATTTTCTAATGCTTTTTTTATCTTCTTTTTGTCAGTATTAGTTAGTGTTGTTTTTTTGTTTCCTGTTTTTTTATCTGTTACATTTGTATTTGGAATTTCTTTTTAACTCCGGTTGTTTTTATCATTTTGTTGTGAAATAATATTTTCTTTACCATCTTCTTTTATTTTTTTAGTTTCTGCTTCATTTTTAATGAATCCAACAAAACTATATCCGGGAATTGCAGAAATCTCTGGTAACTTATCTCCCACTTTTAGGTTATAATCCATGTTGTAAACTGATAATTGTAAGTCTTCCATAGCACGAACAGGTAACTCTAGAGTAGTTGCTCCCATACTCGTAACTAACAGTATTGATAATATTTTTACGTGTTTTATTTTTTTACCTTTTGCTACTGCAACTACTAATAGACCTAGCATACCTCCTAAAAGTATACTTCCTACTCCATAATTTAAAACCAGTATTAGGTAATTTATTTAGTTGTGTTGTTTTAGTCGGTTTAAATACTAAGTAATATGTCTCTTCTGTACTATTTACAACGTTTGGTACTTCTTTTCTTATTAATTCCTTTTTCTTTATCAGTAAGATTGTCTTCTCCTACATATTTATAGTGAACAATTGCATTATCTGCAGCCTTCACTACATAATCTTCAGGTTGAACAGTCGACATCAAGAAAAAAAGATCCTATAGTCAAAAGAGCAAACTCCAACAGTCAATTTTTCTTAACGAAAACTTATTATATTTTTTTCCCCTAAATATTTTTCTCAACTTTATACCCTTCTTTCATAATATGATACTAAGATTAATTTTGTTTATAATCAATACATTAATTGTAATCTTTTTTTCTTAACTAAATGCAAGAAATCAGACATAAGATTACTGCTTTGATTAATTAGCTTTTTATTTTTTTAATATAAAATTTACACAATTATAATTAACACTTTAAATTTATGTTAACTCATACTATATATGGTCATTTCTTCCTCATAAAAAAACTGGAAGCTACTTAATCCACTTCCAGTTTAAATTTATTTATTTAACATACCTGCTTGCAGTTGGTACATTTTATAATAATTACCTTTTTAGAGCAATTAGCTCTTCATGTGTTCCAGATTCGATAATCTCACCTTTGTCTAGTACATAGATGCAATTAGAATCTTGTATAGTAGATAATCTATGAGCAATCGCTATAGTCGTTCTACCTTTCCTCATTTTTTCAAGCGAATTTTTGAATCAATTCTTCTGTTTCAGAATCAATATTCGCTGTTGCTTCGTCAAGAATTAAGATTTTCGGTTTACTTGCTATAGTTCTAGCAAACGTTAGTAGTTGTCTTTCTCCACTAGAAAAAGTTGAACCTCTTTCAGTAACTATACTATCATACTTACCTTCAAGTTTATCAATAAAGTTATGTGCATCGACAAACTTAGCCGCTTCAATAACATCTTCTCTTGTTAATTCTTCATTATACATCTTAATATTAGACTCTACTGTGCCATGATATAAGAACGGATCCTGAAGAACTAGTCCAACACTGTTTCTTAATTCTTTAGAACTATAATCTTTAATATCAACGCCATCAATTAAGATTTCTCCTCTATCATAATCATAAAACCTAAGGAAAAGATTCATAATTGATGATTTACCAGAACCAGTAGCTCCTACAAAAGCAATACTCTCACCATTTTTTACACTAAATGAAATATTTTTAAGTACATCACGTTTACCATCATATGAGAAACTAACATTTTTTTGAACTCGACATCACCACGTGAAATTTTATGAGCACTTTCTTTTTGTTCTGGATCATATTCTTCATTATCTATAAGTGTGAAAACACGTCCTGCAGAAATTATAGAGGTTTGAAGAATAGAGAAGTTTTGCATTAGTTCAATTAACGGATTGAAAAGTTGATTCGTATATTGAATAAATGCATAAATTATCCCAGCTGTAAAACCAGCACTTTCAAAACTTAGACCAAAGTACGTAACAATAACTCCATACGCTAACACTTTAAATAAAGCCATCGCAGGTCGTAGTAATAGACTATCAACTTTTAATGATTTAGTGTAATAACGAAGATGTTCATTATTAACCTCACCAAACTCATCTATTAAACGTTGTTCTTGGTTAAATGCTTGAATAATTTTCATGCCTTCGATTGACTCAGACAACTTAGTATTCATCTCACTAATTTTCGCACGAGAAATTTCTACAAGTTTACTAGACAGTTTTTGATACATATACACAGAACCAACCATAACAGGAATGAATAATATCATATATATAGTAAGTTGCCAACTTAAAGTAATCATCGCAGAAAGTGTTACTACAAACATAAGAATCGTATTTAGGAAACTAGAGAAAATCGTTCCAAACATATCTGCAACAGCTTGTGTATCATTAGTTAACCTTGATACAACAGAACCTACTGGAGTCTTATCAAAGTAAGACATCCCTAATTTTTGTAAGTTTTTAAAACTATCATTACGTAAATCTCTAACTATACTATGAGCTACTCTTGCAAAATAGAATTCTCCTAAAAAAATGTAAACACTACTCTTAGAATAAATAATCCAAAATAAATTATTAATATATATAACCCTGCTTTTAGCAATATTTTTTTGTAATAAAGTTATCAATATAATACTGAGCTAAAGAGGAATTGCTGTCGCTACTATAGAAGTTAGTAATATAAATAATAATGCTAATACTGATAGCCCTTTATATCTAAACATATAGCGCATTAATCTTAAAAACGTCTTACTTTTCGACATTTTCACTTCCTCCTTTCAAGTTTTCTTCCATCTGTTGGCTTTCATAAGTTTCTTTATACCAACCATTATTTGCTATTAACTCATCGTGAGTACCTTTTTCAATAATAGTATCCTCACCTAAAACAATTATTAAGTCAGCTTCAACAACCGCAGATAGTCTGTGAGCTGTAATAATATTTGTTTGTCCTCTACGTTTCTCTTTTAAGTTTTCCAAAATGATGTGCTCAGTCTTTGCATCAACGGCAGATAATGAATCATCAAGAATTAATATCTCTGGATTAATAATCAAAGCACGACTCATAGCTAAACGTTGTTTTTGACCTCCAGAAAGACTCACACCTTTTTCTCCAACAATTGTATCAAACTTCTCTGGCATAGCCATTATATCATCATATAGACCACAGATTTTCGTAATTTCTTCTACCTTCTTATCATCGATTTGAGGATTAGCAAAACGAATATTTTCTTTAATTGACATGGCGAATAGTACCTGATCTTGAGGAACATATCCGATAAGTTTTTCTTAAATCACTTAAACTGTATTCAGAAATATCTCTATTATTAAGCTTTATATTACCAGTTTTAATATTAAACTCTCTTAATAATAGTCTTAATAACGTAGTTTTACCTGAACCAGTAACACCTACTATGCCAAGGGTTTGCCCTTTTTCAATTACGAATTTAATATCTCTTAGTAAGGTTTTACCTTCTTCAAATTCAAAGTTATCAATATTGTATTCTAGTCTACCATTCTCAGCTTTAACTTTACTATCTAAGTTAGTATTTACATCATTAACCTCAGCTAATAAACTTTCTATACGTTTATATGATACTTCTCCACGTTGTGATATATTGTATAACCAACCAATCGCTTGAAGCGGCCATACTAACATATCAAGATATGTAACGAAAGTAACTAACTCACCAACAGATAACTCTCCATTAGAAACAAAAATACCACCAAAAATAAGAGTAAGTGTATAAGATAACCCAACAAAAATTAATACCATAGGATCAAATAAAGAATTATACTTAGCAGCAATAACATTTTTTTCCGAATACTTTATTATTTACTTCTTTAAAACTCTCAATTTCATCGTTACCGTAACCAAATGATTTCGTAACTTTTTATCCCTGAAACACTTTCTTGAACCTTATTATTTAAATCAGAAAAAGATTCTTGCGCTTCTTCAAAACTTTCATAGTTTTTATCACCAATATAATTAGTAGCATACGCTAAAAATGGTAAAGGAATAATCGCTATTAAAGTTAATTTAAAATCTATTAAGAATATCATTGTAAATAATGTAACTAGGGCGGTAATACTTGCATCTACCGCGGACATAACTCCACCCCCAGCAACCATTGCTACTGAGTTTATATCATTGGTTGCATGTGCCATTAAATCTCCCGTACGATACTTTTGGAAGAATGATGGTGACATCTTTGTAAAATGTTCGAACAATCTTGATCTCAAAATACGACCTAAATTATATGCTGCACCAAAAAAATATACACGCCAAACATAACGAAGAGCATACATAGCAAGAGCTGCTAAAACTAAGTAACCTACATTAAGAAATAACTGTCCATTTGTTAAATTACCAGATTCAATCTTATCGATAACATTACCTATCACCTTGGGCGGAATTAGGTTGAAAATACTTACTAAAATCAAAGCTACAATACCGATACTATAACGTTTCTTTTCTAGCTTCATAAACCAAGATAATTTTCTAAATAAATACATCTACACATCACCTTTTCTTTCTTCTAATTTTGAGAAGGCTTCACCAATTTTCCCATTAATAACAAGATCCGCCATATTATCCTGTGGTGTAGAAGTTTTATTAATAACTACTAGGTGTTTTCCTCTAAAATAATGCAATAAATTAGCAGCAGGATAAACACTTAATGAAGTTCCACCGATAATAAGTACATCAGCTTTTTCTATAAAGTTAATTGCAGCATTAAATACCGTCATATCAAGTTCTTCTTCATAAAGAGTTACATAAGGTTTTATAACTCCACCACATTTATCACAACTAGGTATTTCTTCAGTTTTTAGCTAAGAACTCCTCTAAATTATAAAAAGACTTACACTTAGTACAGTAGTTAGCATCCACACTTCCATGTAATTTTAAAAACATTTTTACTTCCAGCTTGTTCATGAAGTGTGTCTATATTTTGAGTAACAACAGCTTTTTAACTTACCTTGTTTTTCTAACTCCGCCAAATAATAATGCGCCTTATTTGGTTTAGCATTAGGATAAACCAAATGCTTCTTATAAAAATCAAAGAAATCTACAGTATACTTTACAAACATCGTTCTTGATACAAGTTGTTCCGGTGTAAAATGACGATTAAGTTCAACACTAAATACACCATTTGCACTTCTAAAATCTGGAATATCAGATTCTGTAGAAACACCAGCACCGCCAAAAACAATATTAGAATTTGAATCAATTATTTCTTTTAGTCTATCTATATTATTCATAATACTTACCTCCTTGTAATATTATAAAAAGTCATTAAAAAGAAGGAAACCTAAAATAAGTCTCCTTCTTTTTTTACAAAGCTACTAATTAGTTTCTTTTTTTCTTTTTTGAGCTTTTTAACTCTTTAATACGTTGTTTACGTTCTTCAATACGAGCTTTTTTCTCTTCACGAGATGCACTCTTAATTGGACCACGAGCAATATGCTCTTTACTATCGTTAGTAATCAAGTTAGTTGGTTCTTGTTTCATTTCGATCTCTTCATGACGTTCTACTCTAATACGCATTAAGTTAGTAATAACTTCTACTTGAATATCATCAATCATATATTCAAACATTTCAAAACCTTCATTTTTATACTCACGTAGTGGATCAATTTGTCCATAAGAACGAAGGAAAATCCCTTTTCTAAGTTGATCCATTTGGTCAATATGATCAGTCCATCTATCATCAATAGCATTAAGTAAGATGTATTTCTCGAAAGAATTCATCGTTTCATCACCAAGTAATGCACGTTTTTCAGCAAGTTCAAGATTAATTCTGTGTAACACAAGCTCACGAATTTCATCATCTGACATTACATCTGAATATTCACTTTCAGTAATAGGTTTTTGACCTAAGAACTTCTCGTTAAGTGATTTAATGATTTCTTCTGTTTCTTCTTTTTCACTATGTGCATCTAAGTTTTCTGTAATGTAAGCCATAGTTTTATCAACAGCTTCACCGATCATCTCTTGGATAATATCAGTAACAACTTCATTTTCTAATACTTCATTTCTTTCAGCATACATAATTTCACGTTGTTTACGTAATACATCATCATATTGAAGTACTTGTTTACGTGAATCATAGTTATTACCTTCAACACGTTTTTGCGCACTCTCAACAGATTTACTTACCATTCTACTTTCAAGCGGTGTATCCACATCTTTACCCATGATTTTTTGTAATCTATCAGCACCGAAACGAACCATTAATTCATCTTCTAGTGATAGATAGAATCTACTATAACCAGGATCCCCTTGACGTCCAGAACGTCCACGTAGCTGGTTATCGATACGACGAGATTCGTGACGTTCTGTACCGATAACAGCAAGACCACCTAATTCACGAACACCTTCTCCAAGTTTAATGTCTGTACCACGACCAGCCATGTTAGTCGCGATAGTTACTGAACCACGTTGACCTGCTTGTTTAATAATTTCTGCTTCACTTTCATTTTGTTTAGCATTCAGTACTTTGTGAGGTACTCCATATCTATATAATAATTTAGATACTAATTCACTCGTTTCAATAGAAACTGTACCTAAAAGAACTGGTTGTCCGCTGTCATAACGTTCTTTAACTTCTTGTGCTACCGCATTAAATTTAGCTTCCATATTAGCATAGATAAAGTCTGGAGCATCGATCCTTTGAATTGGTCTGTTCGTAGGAATTGTTGTAACGAACATGTTATAGATATTTCTAAATTCTTCTTCCTCTGTTTTACCAGTACCTGTCATACCACTAAGTTTTTTATACATTCTGAAGAAGTTTTGGAATGTAATAGTCGCCATTGTTTTACTTTCTTTTTGGATTGGCACGCCTTCTTTAGCTTCGATAGCTTGGTGTAATCCTTCTGAAAAACGACGACCAGGCATTGTACGACCTGTAAATTGGTCAACAATTAAAATTTCACCATCTTCAGCAACTACGTAATCGACATCTAACGCCATTGTGTAGTTAGCTTTTAACGCTTGGTTAATGTGGTGAGTTAAGTCTACATTTTGTAAATCATAAAGATTTTTTAATCCAAAGTAACTTTCTGCTTTATCAATACCATTTTTCAGAAAGTTGAATAGATTTTGTTTTAATATCTAATGTGTAATCTCCATCACTTCCATCTTCTTCCTCTGCTTTTTTCAGAGTTTTAACGAATGCATTCGCTACTTGATAAAGTGACGTTGATTCTTGTCCTTCACCAGAAATAATAAGTGGTGTACGAGCTTCATCGATAAGAACTGAGTCAACCTCATCGATTACAGCATAGTTTAATGGACGTTGAACACGAGCTTCAACTGTTTTAACCATGTTATCTCTTAAATAGTCAAATCCTAACTCGTTGTTTGTTGAGTATGTAATATCAGCATTGTATGCTGCTCTTTTCTCTTCAGAGTTTAGAGAGTTTAAGTTAAGACCTACAGAAAGTCCCATGTAGTTGTAGAAAACTCCCATCTCTTGAGCGTCACGTTGAGATAAGTATTCGTTAACTGTAACAACGTGTACACCTTCACCCGCTAATGCGTTTAAGTATACTGGCATTGTGGCAGTAAGAGTTTTACCTTCCCCTGTTCTCATTTCGGCGATATCACCACGGTGAAGTGCTATACCACCCATGATTTGAACTTTATATGGTTTCATTCCTAAAGAACGTAATGCTCCCTCACGAGCTGCAGCAAACGCATCTACTAAAATTTTTATCTAGTATATCAGCTGTATCTTTTCCTTTTTCTTTTTTTGTTCTTGGATATAAGCTTTTAAATTCTTCTGTTTTATTTACTAATTGTTCATCGCTAAGACTTGAATATTCTTCATCTTTAGCTAATACTTTGTCAGCTAATTTTTGATAAACTTTTTACTTCTCTTTTATTAGCATCAAATATTTTTTTCCTAAAATAGCCATTAACATTTTTCCTTCCGACATATTTTTTTCTATTAAATGATTTTATAATCATATTATAATTCATCATTTAATTATAACATTCATTTTTCTATTAAAGCAACCACATTACAACGATTTTTAAGTTGATATTAAGTAGGTTTCATATCTTATTAATAGAGCTAAATGAATTTATATTTTTTTGATTTTAAAGTAAAAATAATAGAATAGACTCTAAAATTTGATTATATAATAATCTCATTTTAAAGCCATTCTATCTGCATATTATTATTTTTAAACCATTACAGTTTTTAACATTATTAATCATCGCCAATAAATCATTCGAAATTTTATGGAAATAAATGCTATTGCTGACCAACAATTTAGATAATTGGTTAACCGTTGTTGGCATTTTCTCTAATATCTCATCTCTCATAACCTCAGTCATTAGAGAAGATGAAGTAACTCCTAATTTTTCTGATTTTTCTCCAGATACTTTTTTTAATACATCTTTGAATTCAGATATTGATATTTTTCGAACCATTGAATTCACTTTTTACATTCTTTAATACATTTTTTTCTCAGCAATTTTTTTCTAATGCTTTTTTTCTCATTGATATTTTTTTCTAATAATAATCTAAGTTCATACTCTTCCCATTTCACTGTATCCTCTTCTATATAATCATTATTTTTTATATCAGGATTAATTAAACTATTCTTTATCTTCTCAATTTCTTCCACAGTATATATTTCTTTTTAAATCTTTTTCTTTTTTTCTCTAATGAGACTATTTAAAACGATCTAGATTAATTACATCAATTCCTCTTAATGCATCCTTATCTTCTATTTCTATTCCAGTTTCCTCATTCGCATAAACTACTACAGGATGCATCTCTTTAATTTCTACTCCCAAATCTAATTGTTCTAAAAATCATTTTTGTCGTTCAATTTGATTTAAAAACACTAAAAGTTCTATTCTTCTTACCTTCGTTTATAAGATAAAAACTCCCTGTTTTATCAATTTTAACATTAAATTTTTGTATTTTTTTACATTCAATTAAATACATAGCTTTCTTAGTTAATATAACAAAAGTCAATCTGACACTGAAATTCACCAATATTAATAGAGATATCTTTAAAAATGTGCATAGGATAAAAAAACTATACTTCAGCTCATCTAGTACTTTATTTTCACCAATTTCACCTATTTTTATATAGTAAAATTTGATAGTTAATAGCATTGTTTTTTTAAGGGTGAAGTCTCTGTTTTTTTGCTTCTCCATTAGTTTTTCTAACACTATAGTTCAACATATCATTCGCTCTAAAAAAATTTCTATTCTTTCACCATTAGGTAAAACAACATATTCTGTTTTTTTACTACTTATAATATCGTTTATTTCTTTCAAAGTATCATCTATTACATAATCTTTATTTGTACTATCCTCTTCCAATAACAATTCTCGAGATAGTTTATCCTCGTTACAAGACTCTCCACCATCATTAATAATTTTTAATATTCTTTAAAAATATACCTTCATTTTTTTAATTGATTGTTGGTCATATTTTTTTATAAAAAGGTCCCTTAATTTCAAAACTACAACAGTGTTTACAAAAACGATAATCTCCCCAAATAAAGTCCAGCCAATCTAAAGAAGGTTTATTAGTAGATTTTTTTCAATGTTCTACAAGCTACTTCATGTATCAAACCGCTCTCCATCTTACAAAAAGCACTAACTTCACTTCTACGTTCAAAATAAACTACAAGTCTTTCGAAAATTTGATAAAATATATCTACTGCATATCTAGGAACGCCCAAGTTATTTTTTTATCATACTCAATCTCAAATAGCTTCAATACTTTTTTTCATAGAATATTTAACAGGATTATTACCATTTGTTAATCCTACTTTTTATAAGTTTAGATTGAATAAATTCAAATTTATAATCACTAAGAAAAGAAAAAAATGTTTATCTATTAATTCTTTCTTCTCCTTATACCAAACAAAAAAACTTTAACATCTATTTCTGATGGTATATTATCAAAATAACTTTCTAGAGTATCCTCTAAATCGAACAAATATTCCCCAGATTCCATCTTACGATGAAAATTCCTATCTTCTATGACTTCGAATCTATCAGTTATATTTATTCTTTTTTTAATGAAACAGAAACAATTTTCGTTACATCAGTTTCTACGATATCTAACAAAACAATATTTTTTTATCCATTCTCATTCATCCTTCTCGTTTATCTGTATTTCTTTAATAACACCTCTACTTTCTCAACATATAAATCTCGAACATTTTTGAGGTGCTAATATTTCTATATCGTTACCTAAAGAGAAAATCCAACCTAAGAAATGACCACTACACATAACCTCTACAGAAGTTTGATAAGTATCATCTTTTTTTATGAATAATAATATCTTTTCCAAATCTATCAACGATTGCTCCTATTAATGATTCTTTAAACTCTAAAGTCACTTTTTTTCTAAAGTTCCACCATACATACCAAATATTTTTCTTCGAATAACTAGATATATCTTCTTTTTGAAACTTTTTCATGACCCACTCTATCATCAGCAGCAATAACAACATTTCGCATTTTATCAACACGATAATTTTTTTATCAACTCTGTCTTAGCATCAAAAGCAACCATATAATAATTTTTCATCATTCCATACAAGAGCGAATGGACTTACATTATAGACTTTACCATTTTTTTCTATCAATCATCTGTTTTTTTATAATTCCATTGCCAATAATTAAAAATTAATTTGCTTATTTTTCTGCAATTGCATTATGAATTGCATCAACATTATAATAAATATTTTCATTTATATATTTATTTTTCTTCAAAAGAATATACCTGTCTTTGAATTTTTTGCGCTTGTTTTTTTACTCGCTAATTTCTTCAATTTTAAAATTAGATCTCGTGATTTTTTTACAGTTAGAAACTTACTCGCTCTGGATTACATCGATTAGCATCTTCACCTCAGCAAGCTCAAATTCTCTTTCTACTAATGCATAGATATTCTCACGACCATTCTTTTCAACAACGATATTAAATCCATAATCTTGTAGTAATTCTATATCTTTATATAAAGTTTTTCTCTCAACAATAATTTCTTTTTTTAAGAGTAAAGTAGTTAATTCTTTTCACACTTAAATAAGTATTTTTCATCGCTATAGTCTCTTAGTATTTCCAATAGGTACAATAGCTTTTAATTTTTTTGATATCTTCCTTTTTCCATAAATTTTTGCTCCTTATATACACTTATGTATATAATAACAACTATTTACTAATTTTTTTCTATTATTTTTTTGTGATTATTTTTCATCTCTTTTTAGAACTTCTGCAATAACTGAACCTCCAGTAACAAAACAAACTTTTACAAAAAAATTTATCTCCAACTTTATCGTAAATTCTTCCTGCACTTTTCGTACCTTTTCGCAACAGTTCTACAAGAATTTCCTACATAACCAACTTTACCGAATGTTTTCATCATAACTTTAATAGCTTCTTCATCATAGTCGTTATCAAACTCTTTTTCACAACTGATAACATCTCCTACTTTAAAAAAATTTTATTTCCAAAAATAGTGTTCCATCCCTGTAATCGTAATATAATTTTTTCCATTTTTAATCACCTCTTCGTTTTTGTGATTTAATTATAACAATCTATCTGTCCATTTTTGGACTCTATAAAATTTATTTAAAAAAATTAGAACTTAGATTAAATTTAACCTAAGTTCTATATGTAAGTTATTCTATTATTTGTTTAAGATGCTAGCACAACGTGGACATAAACCTTCTTCGTTTACTTCATCAACGATGTTCCAACAACGTTCACAACGGTGTCCTTCAGCTTTAGTTACTTAACAGTAGCAAGATCATATGCTACACCATCGTTTTCTTTAACAGCAACTTTACTTACAATGAAGAATTGGTTTAAGTTATCAACAGAGTTTAATAACTCAACTACTTCTGCATCATTACTGTATACTTCAACAGCTGCTTCTAAAGATTTACCGATAACTTTTTCATTACGGCTTTCTTCTAATGCTTTATTCACATCATCACGAACTTCAAGAAGTTTATCCCATTTAGCTTCTAACGCAGCATCTTCGATTACGTTTTTAGCTGGGAAGTCTGTTAAGTGAACAGACTCAGCATCTTCGTATGGCATGTTGTCATATACTTCTTCAGCAGTGAATGAAAGAATTGGAGCAAGTAATCTAACAGATTTACTTAATACTGTGTAAAGAACTGTTAACATACTTAAACGTTTGTGAGAATCTTCACCTTCGATGTAAAGGATGTCTTTACCATAATCTAGGTAGAATGAAGATAATTCAACGTTGAAGAAGTTGATTAATTCAGTAGTAATACTGTTAAATTGATAGTTTTTCATAGTAATCTAATACTTTCGCAACAACTTTTTTTCGAATTTAAGAACCATGTATTTATCTAGTTCTTCAAGGTCTTCATACGCAACAAGATTAGTCTTATTGTTGAAGCTTCCGTTGAATAAGTTTCCTAGTAAGAAACGGAAAGTATTTCTGATTTTTCTGTATGTTTCAGATACTTGTTTTAAGATATCTTTAGAGATACGAACATCTTGAGTATAGTCAACACTTGCAGACCATAGGCGGATAATTTCAGCACCTAATTCTTTACCTACATCGTTAGGAGAAATAACGTTACCTAATGATTTACTCATCTTGTTACCATTACCATCCATTACGAATCCAGCAGACACTAACTCTTTATATGGAGCTACTCCTGATACCGCTACAGAAGTGATTAGTGAAGAGTTGAACCATCCACGGTATTGGTCACTTCCTTCTAAGTATAAGTCAGCTGGGTAAGTTAAATCTTCACGAATTGCACAACAACCTTGGTGAGATGTTCCAGAGTCGAACCATACGTCCATAATATCCATCTCTTTAGTAAATACTCCGTTTGGACTTCCTGGGTGAGTGTATCCTTCTGGTAATAATTCAGAAGCTTCTTTGTAGAACCAAACATTTGATCCTTCTTCTTCAAAGATTTTCGCTACGTGTTCGATTAATTCGATATCTAAAATTTCTTCTCCGTTTTCAGCGTAGAATACAGGAATTGGCACACCCCATACACGTTGACGACTGATTACCCAGTCACCACGGTCACGGATCATGTTATATAATCTTGGTTTACCCCATTCACTGTAGAATTTAGTGTTGTCTACAGCTTCAAGTAATTCACTACGGAATGCATCAACAGAACAGAACCATTGTGGTGTAGCTCTGAAGATAATTGGTTTTTTACTTCTCCAGTCATGTGGGTATGAGTGAGTAATATCTTCTTGTTTTAATAATGCTCTAGTTTCATCTAAGTGCGCAATAATGTCTTTGTTTGCATCGAATACAAATTTACCAGCGAATTGTCCAGCTTCTTCTGTAAGAACACCTTGGTTATCAACTGGTGATAATACTCCAAGTTTGTATTGTAATTGACCAACAAGATAGTCATCAACCCCGTGTCCAGGAGCCGTATGTACTAAACCAGTCCCTGAATCAAGTGTTACATAATCAGCTAAGATTAATGTAGATGTTCTATCTAAGAATGGGTGTTGACATAGTAAGTACTCTAAGTCTTTACCTACTAATACTTCACCTGTTTCATAGTTTTCCCAACCGAATTTTTCAGCTAAGAATGCTACTCTTTCTTTAGCTACTAAGTAGCTTTCTCCGTTATATTTAACAACTTGGTATTCAAAATCTGGGTGAACAGCAATACCTAAGTTTGCAGGTAATGTCCAAGGAGTAGTTGTCCAAATAACAAACTTAGTTCCTTTTTCTACAGCACCATTTTCACTAACTAAGTCAAAAGCAACATAGATAGATGGTGAAGTGTGATCGTGGTACTCGATTTCAGCTTCAGCTAAAGCAGATTCTGATGATGGTGACCAGTAAATAGGTTTTAATCCTTTGTAGATATATCCTTTGTCTACCATTTTACCGAATACACGGATTTGTTCAGCTTCAAATTTTGGATCTAAAGTTAAGTATGGATTATCCCAATCACCTAATACTCCAAGTTTTTTGAAGTCAGCACGTTGTTTATCAACTTGTTTTAAGGCATAATCTTTACATTTATTTCTAAATTTATTAGCTGGCATAGATTTTCTATCAACACCATTGTTTACTAATACTTGTTCGATTGGAAGGCCGTGAGTATCCCAACTCGGGACATATGGTGAAACAAAACCATTCATATTTTTTTATATTTAACGATAAAGTCTTTTTAAGATTTTTATTTAATGCGTGTCCAATGTGGATGTTACCATTCGCATATGGAGGTCCATCGTGAAGTACGTATGAAGGTTTCCCAGCATTTTTCTAAAAATTTTTGTTGTATAAATCCATTTCTTCCCAACGTTTTTAGGAATTCTGGTTCTTTATTTGGAAGATTTCCACGCATTGGAAACTTCGTATTTGGCATTAATAATGTATCTTTTAATTCTACCATTTTTTTCTCCTTTCAAAATAAAAAAACTCTTAGTAAAAGTTATAGAGGGCGAAATGTATCCACGGTACCACCTCTTTTTAACTCCTACCAAGAGCACTTGTTTGTTCTATTAAAATTATTACACAATAAAGTGATAACTCCTATGTTTCTATAAAACTTTCCACCTACCAGTTTCTCTCTAAAACTCCACATAGTCGTCTTGTCTTTATTTACGATATGTATATTATATTACATCAAGATAAAACTTTCAAGTCTTTTTATGTGAATTTAATTTGAAATTATCTGAAAATATCATAAAAATTAAAAAAAGACTTTTGAAAAACCTACTATTAGAAAGACTCCATGCGTAGAAGTTCTTCTAATAATTATTCATTTTCAAAAAGTCTAATATTTTTTTATACTCTTCGATATGCGTTAAAAATTCTCCGCAGCATATTTCAATGCTTTTTTTCTCTACTAAGTGATGCAGTCACATTAATATTACTTTCAGTAACCTCTATATTATCAACAACAACTGGTAAGTCAAGTGATTTAATAGTAATAGTATTACCATTAACCCCTGCTCCACTACCAGTAAGTGCTTCTTTTAAGTATTTTTTTCTAAAAGCAAAATCAGGAATAGGTACTTTACCAATTTTAGCATCTTCTAGAATTAAATCTACACTATTGTTAGCTCCAGAAACTTTTTATATTCGTATTAATCATTGTATCCCAAAGTCCTAACTTGACAGGTAGTTTCGCTTCAATATGATTATCGACCAATTTATAACTACCATCTAATAATTGTGAATCCTCAGGAACTGCATTTTTAAAGATAGATAAAAATGTATTATTATTAATTTTTCAATGATGTTTTAATATTTGAATCAACTAATTTAAGATTTGAAATAAAAATCTCCATTTAGATCCCCTCAACTTAATCTTAGCATCATGATTTGTTAATTTTTTTCTGAATTTTTTTAGACTTTCACTTGGTGTTAACGCATATGTTGCTCCACCACCAAAAAGAGCTAACACTACTAATAACGCTAGTATTTTTTTCTTAATACTTTCATCTTATAAAAACTCCTTAGTTATTTTTAAATTACATTATACTATAATATGCCGAACTATACAAATCAAACTAAACTAACTATTTTCTCTATAAATATATATCACTTCATGATTATATTTAATTTAAATCCTTTTCAATTATAATATTTAATAAGTTCACTTGAAATATCCTTTAATATATGTTAGTATATTTCAGTACTTTGAAAGGAGAAGGATAATATGAATACAAAAATTTTTTTCAAAATACTTAGTTGGGTAGCAACATTCACAGCTATGCTAATGTATATATCATATATACCACAAATTTCAGGAAATATACACGGTCATAAAGGAGACTTTATTCAACCTTTCGTTGCAGGAATAAACTGTACTCTTTGGGTACTTTATGGTCTACTAGGAGAAAAAAACGTGATTGGCCAATAGTTATAGCCAACTCACCGGGCATAATTTTTGGATTTACAGCTGCATTTACAGCTCTATAATATTATTAATAAACTGGCTTTTTAAAGTCAGTTTTTAAAATTTATTCCTAATTTATTATTTCAAAAACTAGTAAATTTTTAATGTACAAAACATATATTTTTACGTTATAATAATTAGTAACCTTTTTGGGTTACGAATAAACATAAGGAGAATTTGTTTATGAAAGAAAAGATTACTATTAAAAAAATTTTTACTATGAACGTCCTTAACGGTATCGCCTTTAGGAACAGTTCTTTGTTTAGTACCAGGCGCCTTGCTTGGTGAACTACTTAAATATATAGGTAAAGTTTATCCTTCACTTGCATTTTTATCACTATCAATAACAATTTCTAACGCTATGATAGGTTTAGCTTCAGGGATTATTATTGGTTTATTCTTTAAATTTACACCAGTACAAAGTGTATCTATAGGACTAGCTACTCTATTTGCTAGTGGTTCAATTATTCCAACTCCAGACAAAACTGCACTTATGTTAAAAGGTTCTGGAGATATCGTAACTATGATCTTTACAGCTGCATTAGCAACATTATTCATCCTACTAATTGGAGACAAAGCTAAAAACTATGCTGTAATCATCTTACCTCCATTAACACTTGTTATTATCGGAGGTATTGGTAGATATACACTTCCATTCTTCTCTGGAGTAACTAAATTATTAGGAGATGGAATTAAGCATCTACTTACATTACAACCTATCATTCTTACTATTCTTATCGCGATTATTTTCGCGTGTCTTGTAGTTTCTCCAATTACATCAGTTGGGGTTGCTCTTGCGATTAATATAGATGGAATAGCCTCAGGAGCTGCAAACCTTGGAATCTGTGCTTGTGGATTCACACTTGCAATAGCAGGATGGGCAGTTAACTCTAAGGGAGTTTGCTTCGCGCACTTTATCGGATCTCCGAAAATCTCGATGGCAAATATTTTTGCTAAACCAAAAATTATGCTACCGGTCCTTTGTAGTGCTGCTGTTTCGGGAGTATTCGCCGCAATACTAAACGTTAAAGGTACAGCGATGAGTGCTGGATTTGGATTCAGTGGTCTAGTTGGACCATTAGCACACCTTGCGACTACTGACGGAAGTACTTTAGAAATATTAAAAGCAGCTATCGTCTTCGCAGTAATTCCAATAGTTTCTGGTTTCTTCTTCGTAAAACTATTTACGAAAATTGTACCTATTATTAAACCAGAAGATTACAAACTTAACCTATAAAATAATTTGAGACGGGCTGACCCAAAAGTCCTAAATTTTAATAAAGTGTGTATGAGAACTCATAGACGCAGTGGCTTATTGATATCTAAATTCGCTTTACAAAAGCTTTTTAGATATCTAATAACCTGATGCGGGGGCGACTCGACAAAATCGATTTTTGATATGTACCCCTTTTACTGGACAACCAGTGAAAGGGGTATTTTTTATACGTTATAGTTATGAATTTAAAGTAAAATGTGTTGAAATGTATGAAAGAGGAGAATATCCAGATACACCTAATGGAATAACCACTAGAAAAATTTAGAGATACTATTAGGAAATGGAAAAAGAATGATTGATTCATTAGGGATAGGCGTCTTACAACATAAAACGAAAAAAATAAGAAGTGGGATCCAGAAGAAAAAAACTAGTATTAGTTTCCAAAATTTTTAGCTGGTTATTCATATAATTCCGTTGCACTAGAGAATGGAATTAATTATAGGATATTATATAATTGGGTTCAAAAATATAAGGAAAAAAAGGTTATAATGGACTTGTAGATGAGAAGAAAGGAAGACCAAGAAAGGTACTTATCATGAAAGAAAATAGTAGTCCTAAACCATTAAAAAGAATCCGAAAGAGAAGAATTAATTAGATTACGTGCAGAAAATAAATTTATAAAAAAACGGAAATCGAAAAATATTAAAGCGGAAAAAGAAATAATAAAAAAATTAATAGCCTTGAGGCGAGAAAAAAATGGGCTGTGCAACTCAAGGCGAAAAAAAGCAGCAATCATCAAAGAACTTAGAGAAAAAGGATATCAATTAAAATGTCTTTTACAAGAAATAGGAATGGCAAAATCAACATATTATTATTTAGTAAATAAGGAAGAAGCAGATGTTGTAGCTATTCGTAATGAACCAGTGTTAAAAAGAAATTAAAAATTATTTTTTTACCGAAAACAAAGGACTATATGGTGTCCGTAGGGTTCACAATGAACTAATTAATAGAGGTTTTAAAGTAAATCATAAAAGAGTGCAAAGTCTTATGCATAAAGAAGGATTGAAAGGGAAACAACCTAAAGAAAGATATCATTCATATAAAGGAGCAATAGGAAAAGTCGCTAATAATATAATAAATCGAGATTTTAGTACAACCGCCCCATTACAGAAATGGACTACAGATGTATCACAATTTAATTTTTTCATGGGGAAAGTGCTATTTTTCAGCGATTCTAGATATGCATACAAATGAAATAATATCATGTGATTTATCGTTACATCCAAATTTAAATCAGATAAAAAGGATGTTAGAAAAAGCATTTAATAAATTTCCAAAAACTGAAGGATTAATTATGCATTCAGATCAAGGATGGCAATATCAACATTCACACTATAGAAGTGAGTTGAAAAAAACATGGAATCATTCAATCGATGTCTAGAAAGGGAAATTGTTATGATAATAGTATCATGGAATCATTTTTTTGGAAGAATGAAGACGGAGATATATTATGGTTATGAAAAAGAATTATATGTCATTTGAAGAATTTAGTAAAGCTGTAGATGAATATATAGATTATTACAATAACAAGAGAATTCAATCAAAAACAAAATGGATGGCACCTGTACAATACAGGATAACATCCACTTGTCTAAACTAAATATATATGTGTCCAGAATTTTGGGTACACATCATTTCTACGAAATCACGATTTTTGAGTCGCTCCCGTCTCTTTTTATTTCTTAATCTAATTAAAGCCTTGCATAAATTAATCTCTTAAATTATAATGATAAAGTATTAATTTTTAAGTTATATATATTATCGACAAATTTAGAAGGAGTAGCTATGCTAAATCTTATTCGAAATAAAAAAATTCAATGTCTATAAAACATTAAATATTGTAAACTCATAATACCTATTGCTACCGATGAGATGTTTTTTACGTACAATTTCTGGTAATGATGAGTGTATTTTACACATGTACACATTACCGAACTCAGCAATAATTGGAGCTCCAGATACACGTGTTCCATTTTTTTGACGAAGCATTATTCGCTTTTTATAGAAATAATATTATTCCCGCTGTTAGAAATATCGGAGGACTAGGAATAATTTCAGATAAAGGTATATTAAATTTATCAATCATTATGAATAAGCCCAAAGAAAACTTTTCAATTAATGAAGGTTATGAGCTAATGACAGAATTTATCAAAGCAGTTTTTCCAGAAGGTGCTAATAAAAATTGATGCAATAGAAATAACAAATTCATACTGCCCCGGAGATTATGACCCTAAGTATAAATGGAAAAATTCGCTGGAATCGCTCAAAGAAAAAAATTAAAGATTCAGTCGTTGTTTCAATATATATCAGTATCTTTTGGAGATCAACAAAAACGCGCGAACATAATGCGTGAATTTTTACGATATCGGAATTAAAGATCAACAGATAAATTACAAATATCCAAAAATCGATCCGAACTGTATGGAAACATTAGAAAAAAACTTCTTCATAAAGAGTTTACTCTAGAAGATGTATATGAAAGAGTTGAAAAAGTACTTTATTCACTAGACTGCGACCAAGTTGAAGGAGAATATACAGAAGAAATGATAGAGGAATACAATAGTATCTTCGAACAAGCAAAAAGAAAGAAATGAGCATTTCTTAGAGGGAAGATAAAACAATAAAAGTGAGAATAACTTTACAATGAATGATTTTTATTAAATCAAACTGTTTAGTCATTCTCACTTTTATATTTTTATTAATCGTAAAATTATTTCTCTTTACTTTTTCAAGCTTTCTATCATAAATACTCCTACATCAATAATGTGAAGATTAGTAATTTTTTTCAAGTTCTTTTTTGATATAAGGAAAAATGAGTACATCCAAGAACAACTGCTTCTACATGAGTTAATTCGAAAATAATTAAACAGTGTCTTAAAGTTGAAATCATCAACTATTTGTTCAGGTTTATTCCCTCTTCTATCGCTTTAACAAGCTCCAACATCGATAATCCTAATACACGTAGACGCGGATTCGATACATAAAGATTGTTCTCAACACCTGTAAGACCATGAGAGTTCGCCGCCATTACAGCAAGATACTTATACTCAAAACCTAGATTTCTATACATCTGCATAGGAGTAATAATAGAAATATTCATTTTTTTCAGCCAATCTATCGAAATCGACAACCGAACTAAGTGAGTTACAATATACAAAGATTGCATCGCAACCTTTCTCTTTTAATTCATCAATAATCTTTTACAATAATATTTTCACGTTCTTCATCTTCTAAAGCTCGGAACGTAGTTTGTTCTACTGGATTATTAGAAATCGGTACTAAAAACTACATCATCATAACCATATGAATTTAGTAACTCAGCACCTAATTTCGAATCAATCGGTGTTCCAGCCATAACCGCTATTTTTCATTAAAATTCCTCCTACAACTTATCCATTTTTTACAAAATCACACTTAATTATAAACTTCTCTTTGATGTTTAAAATTAATAGCGATTATAATAAGTCTATCATCTTCTATTCTTGTTATTAACCGATAATCCCCTATTCTATATCTCAAATAACCTTTTTATTGCCTACTAGAGCTTTTTCCCTTACTGCGTGGATCATCCGTATTACTCAAATTTTTTTCAATCCAATTAAATAAAATCTTTAAAGTTTGTTTATCTAATTTCTTTAAATCTTTTTTTATCGCTTCATCAAAAAAACAATTTTGTACATTATAAATCAAACTCTTTCTTTAAATCATAAAACTCTATTAGAGTTACTTCACCTTTCTCCTCACGACTTTCGAAATCTTTTTATAAGTTGAAGATCATACTCATCCTCAATCTTCTCAAGTGCAAGTTGCTTAATAGTAGTAGATAGTTTACCACCGTATAAGCCAGAAATAGAATTAAAAATCTGTTCTTCCTCTTTATTTAGTCTTAATGTTAAAGTAGTCATTCTTTCCACCCTCTTAATGTGTTACTTTTGTATTACAATTATACACCTAAAACTTACAGTAATCAACAATAATCACTTATAATTTAATACAAAAAAAGACCCCAATATTTCTCCTGAGGTCTATAGTTATTTGGAATCAACTCAAAAATTACGATTTCAGATAAATCGAATTTATTGAGTCGCCCCTCTTTATGGGGCTAAATCAATATATTATTTAATATCAATTTTTCAATTGATCATCTACATAGTCTAAGTGGATTTCCATTCCATCTTCGATACCATGGCGGATTAATTCAACTGAAAGTTTGTTTTCGATTTGACTTTGTATAAATCGTTTTAAGTGGACGAGCACCGAATTTCATATCAAATCCAGCAGTCGCAAACCCAACTAGAAATATTATCAGTATATGTTAAAGTAATATTTCTATTAGCGATACGTGCAACAAGTTCATTAAGAAGTTTATTAGCGATTCCTTTAATATTATCTTGTGTTAATGGTTTGAAGATAATTATATCATCCATACGGTTAAGAATTTCTGGTTTGAAGTATCCGTAAAGTTGGTTAGTAACATTTTTACGAGTTTCTTCAGAAATCACACCATCTTTAACTTCTTCTAATAATTCTAATGAACCGATGTTAGAAGTCATAATAATAATTGTATTTTTGAAATCTACTACTACACCTTTAGAATCAGTAAGTGTACCTTCATCTAATAATTGTAGTAAGATGTTAAACACATCTGGGTGTGCTTTTTCAATTTCGTCCATTAAGATAATACTGTAAGGATTACGTCTTACACTTTCAGTAAGTTGACCACCTTCTTCATATCCGATGTATCCTGGAGGAGCTCCAATCAGACGGCTAACTGAGTGTTTTTCCATGTATTCACTCATGTCGATACGCACGATGTTACGTTCATCATCGAATAGGTTAAGAGCTAATGCTTTAGCAAGTTCAGTTTTACCTACCCCAGTAGGACCTAAGAATAGGAAGCTACCAATCGGTCTGTTCGGATCAGCGATACCAGCACGAGAACGTAAGATTGCGTTAGTTACACTCTCTACAGCTTCATCTTGACCTATTACTTTTTTTCATGAATTGTATCAGCAAGATGTAATAATTTTTTTCTTTTCAGTTTCTACTAGACGAGTTACAGGAATACCAGTCATTTGACTTACGATAAATCCAATTTCATCTTCAGTAACTTCTTGTTTTAGAAGTTTATATTCTTCATGTTTAGATTTTTTTCTTCTAATTCTTCTAACTCTTGAGTTAATTTTGGTAAAGTAGAATATTGTAACTCAGAAGCTTTTTCTAAGTTATAGCTGTTTTGAGCTTGCTCTAATTCAACTTTAACTCTATCAATTTTTTCACGAAGATTTTTGACAGCTGATAATTTTTCTTTTTCACTATCAACTTGAAGTTGAAGTTTATTTTGTTCTTCTTTTAAGTTAGCCAACTCTTCTTTTAAGTTTTCTAAACGTCTTTTAGACACATCATCATCTTCACCACTTAAGGCTTTTTCTTCTATTTCTAGTTGCATAACTTTACGATTGATTGTATCCAATTCAGCTGGGTTAGAAGAATTCTCAGTTTTAATAGTAGCACAAGCTTGGTCAATTAAATCGATAGCTTTATCCGGTAAGAATCTATCAGTAATATATCTGTTAGACAATTCAGCAGCTTCTACAATAGCACGGTCAGAGATTTTCACACCGTGATAAACTTCGAATCTTTCTTTAAGACCGCGTAGTATTGAGATTGTGTCTTCTACTGTTGGTTCTTTAACAAGAACTTTTTGGAAACGACGTTCTAATGCAGAGTCTTTTTCGATATATTGGCGATATTCATTAAGAGTTGTAGCACCGATACAGTGCAGTTCACCACGAGCAAGCATTGGTTTTAAGATATTCCCAGCATCCATTGCTCCGTCAGTTTTACCAGCACCAACAAGCATGTGAATTTCATCGATGAATAGAATTATTTTTCCATCTTGTTCTTTAACTTCTTTTAATACAGCTTTTAGTCGCTCTTCGAACTCACCACGATATTTAGCTCCTGCAACTAAACTAGTAAGGTCAAGTTCGAATACAGTTTTGTCTTTAAGACTTTCAGGTACATCACCGCGTACAATACGTTGAGCCAGTGCTTCAACAATCGCAGTTTTACCTACCCCAGGTTCCCCTATCAACACTGGATTATTTTTTGTTTTTCTTGATAAAATTCTAATTACATTTCTTATTTCTTCATCACGTCCTATCACAGGATCAATTTTACCACTACGTGCAGCTTCTACAAGATCACGACCATATTTCTCTAAAACTTCGTAGTTGTTTTTCTGGATTTTCGTTCATAACTTTTTACCTCCTCTGATATTATCGATAACAGCTACTAAATCTTTTTAACGTAGTCACCTTATCGATATATTTTTTTACTATACTATTTTTTCAAATAACTCGCAAAGAACAATATGTTCACACGAAATAAATTTATCTTCATATTTCTCTTTATATTTATTAGCTTCTATTAATAAAAGCATTCAAATCATTACTTAGGTAACTAGCGTAATTGATATTATCTCCTTCTACACTATTTACTTTCGCAATCTCGTTATCTAACTCATGAGTTAAATTTACCTTATCAACATTTACTCTTCCTAATATATCACTATATAAATTACTACCAGTAAGAGCCGCTTTTAAGAACATCTCACTCGTAATACTTTGACTTTTTATCTGTTGCTAATTCGGAAGATTTCGCTAAGATTTCTTTCACACTATTAGTAAAACTATTAATATCCATTGTAAATCTCCTTTGATTAAATTATTAGATCAAAAGGTACTTTTTATTCGTTAACCAGTATCACTATTATAATAAAGATACTGACCTCATAAGATACACCTAAACACTCAATAAACTAAAAGGTTTTTATGGAATATATTTAAGCTTCATCTTTTTGACCTTCTTTGACCTTAAATAAATTATAACATGTTTGACCTTTTTGACAATAGTTTTTTTGAAAAATTAAAAAGAAAAAGCTCACAAACCTTATGTTGACAAGCTTTTAAACTATATATTATACTTAATATTATCTTAGAGATATAAAAATATATGCTCTACTGGTAACTTTCTCAGAGAGATTAATTTCTGCTCTGCAAGACACTTATGAGATTTCATAGGTGTTTTTAGTAATAAAAAAAGCGTGAAATAAATCACGCATATATTATATATTATATTGTAAAGTAAACAATCAATAATTTTAAGATTTACTAAAACATTAACTACAGTTTTGCATTAGGATTCTCATTATTAAATATTTCTATTAAATTTTCCATATCCTCTTTTTGTTGCATAGCGTCTAACAAATGTTCTAGCAGCAGTTCTTCTATTATTCATTAAAAGCACGTTCTTTATTTTTTTCTCATAATAAGCCTTACTCGCTTTCTTTTTGTGCTTCAGACGTTTTTTTGATTCAGTCATTCTATTCTCCTCTTTCACTTTAAACATTACTAATTTCTAAAAATAATTAATTCCAATTCACTTAATCAATTAAATTATATTTAATTCTTTTCTTCAGTGCTTGTTGTAAAACTTGACTAAAAATTAACTTCATTATTAATAGCTAATTCATTTTAACCAATTTGGAATAGTTAAAGTTTTTCTTAACAGCTTTGTTATCTTCTTTTTTTCTAGCAAAAAAACAGTATCAACAGTTACATACTGTAAGAAATCTTCCTCTCCATCCGCTAAATGTTGTAACTCATTAAATGATCTAGGGTTTATTAATCTCAAACCCATAATCTTCAGCATTTAGTAACCATACCTCTAATGCATCTTTTGCCATTTCTATTGCTTCAGGTATACTCTCTCCAAATGTAATAACTCCTTCCAAATCAGGTACCGTTACATTATAAACGCCGTCTTCTTTTTTAAACAGTGCAATATATGTGTAATTACCTCTTGCCATAATTTATTTTACGAGATGACACCGATATTAACAAGAAGGGCTTATTTCAACCCTGCTTGTTTTTAATATCGTATTTGCAGTTCCTACAGGATAATCTGCTCCGTTCGGTTTAGGTACTATAACTTGTCTTGTTCCGTTAGTCCAAGCTTCATGACTACCCTTACCACGATTTTTTTCAACTGATAGAAACCATTGCTCTTTAAGAGTTTTATCAGTTCTCTTTTGGTCATCCCAACCTCCTATATATTTTTTATTTTCTTTAATTAAATTATAACACGTACTTTTTATACGTGTCTAGTATTCAGGTGTTTTTATGAAGATTTACTTGATTTTTATTCAACATCTTTATCTCCCTCAAAAAAAGAGTCTATATTTTTTTAGAATCTTGACTTTCTCAACTAGATTAACTTGATAATAATTTCTTAATCAAAAACACCACATATATATTATTAAAATACATATGTGGTAGTTATTTATGCATCTATGAGATCTGAACTCTATCTTACGTCTATTTTTTTGTTAAATTAATTTGTTATTTTTTATTTTTTTCATTTTCTTAGTATACAAATATTCAATAATTATACTTAGGATCATTATTAAGTATAATATAATAAAGGTTTTTATATGATCTTGACTTATGTTTATTTTTTTAATGTGTTTTTTTATAAAGAAAAGTATAAAATAGGAAAAAGTATTAAGCCTATTATGTTATAAAATTTATTAAGCATGATTAAATCACAACATAAGATACATAGTTTAAGCTCATTATACTTTTTACTTATATGATAATATGCGCCAATACCTTTATCTTGCCAATATAATTGTTGTATAGCTTGTTCAGATCTAAAAATATGGTTATTAAATTTACCTAATGATAAGATAGAAGCCGTTAACTTGAATTTTTTTATATTTCATAAGAAGAACCTCCTATATAAAATAGAAATTAAAAAAATAAATTTGTAACTAAACATTAATAATACTTATATTCCACTATCTAAAAATATATCATGAAAAATCTAATGATAACAATATGAAAATTAAGAACGGTGTTTATTAGATAAAAACGCTTATCTAGTATAAAAGCTACATAAGCGTTTTTTTCTAATTTAATCTTATTCTTTATTCCTTCACACTCACAAAACCATTTTTTTCTAATAGTTCTTTAGTTACTTTTTCTATTCCTGAAGGTTGTGCATAGAAGTCAGAGAATTTCTTAGTCCATGTTTTTGTCTCACGTGCTTCAGCAAAGTCTACCATAGTTTGACGGTATTCTTTTAATACTTCTATGTTTGATTTGGGGAATTCATTGTATCCTACATTAGCCGCGTCTGGTAATCTTGGTTTAACTTTTTCTGTAGATAACTCTTCATCTTTGACACCGATACTTAGTCCACATAAGAACAGAGCATTTTCTGGAATACTTAGTAATTCAGAAATCTTATCTCCAAAACCTCTTACTCCACCGCAATAAACAATTCCGTATCCTAAAGATTCAGCAGCTAAAGCAGCATTTTGCATCGCAATACCAACATCTAAAGTACCGATAATTAATGGTTCATATTGATTAGAAATATCAAACTCTCCACCTTCAATATCAAACGCTAATTTAATATTAGTATAATCTAAACAATATAGTAAGAACGCAGCAGAATTTTCAATATGAGCTGCATTACCAGGTGCTTTATCACGGATTAAATCAGCAATTTGTTGTTTAGTCTCACCTGTAGTTACGATAATACTATAGTGTTGACCATTCATCCAGCTAGATCCCTGTTTAGAACTAGCAATGATTTGCTCAAGATGTTCCTTAGGTAGTTCTTTTCCTTTTACAAAACTACGAGTCGTACGATGATCTAGCATCGTTTTAATTACTTCATTCATATGTTACCTCCGAAAATTTCTAGTAATAGTAACTTAATTATAGCGTGAAAAAGAATAGAATGAAAGGAAAGAGGCTTTTATTAAAATCTATCTACTCATTTACAATCTATTCTATCTTTTTTTATTTTAAAAATTATTTAATAATTTTAATTAAATATTTTCAATACACCAAGTAAATGCCTTAGCTACGCGAATGTCTGAATCACTAAAATGACCACCTTTATTCCATTCTAATATTGTATTTATATTATTATTTTTTTAATAGTTCTTCTTGTTTTTTTAATATTTTCTCCAACAGCCGACATTACTTTATTTTTTTCGTTTTCTCTTCAGTATCACCTAAACTTAGGTAAATAGTATTACTTAAAAAGCGTATTATTATTCATAAATTCTTCCCATCCATTAAACCAAACAGAAGGAGAAGCTGCAGCAATACCTGAAAAATGTTTTTTGACTTATACGCACTCCAAAGACTGAATAAACCTGCCAAAGAATAACCACCTAGAATAAATATAATTTCATCACCTAAATTATATTTTTTTCTTTAACCGTTAGTATTAATCTACTTTCAATAAATTCTAAAGTATCTTTAGCACCTGAACCGAAAGTTTTATTTCCAAATGCTGGAGGTGCTTTCCAAGGAGAAAGTTCATTATTCCAATCCTCTATTTTTAAAAAGCAATAAGTGAGAATGGCTTTTTCTGTATTTTTTTGAATTTCTGCTACTTCCTTATCCAATGCTTCTATATCATGTTCATCAACAGGTTGGATCAATAAGTATTTTGCAGCATCAGTTATATATCCAATACACGATTTATTGTCTATTACAAAAATTCTCTTTTTCTGTATTTCATTAATTTCTCTCCTGTAACATTTCTTTATACATATATAATATAATTCTCTTCATTTCTCTTTAAACATCGTCTTCTAACGATATTTAATAGTTCTCTAGCATTTTATTTATACTGGATACTTCATAAGAATTCCTATTAATTCTTAACAGAGCTTATTACCTTTTTCTCTATCATTACCAAATTCTCATTTTATAATCTATTATTAACTCATGCTACAATGATACCATTTTTTTAGTAGTAATGTCAATAGCTACACCCAGAATATTACTCAAATTTCACAAACATAGAAAAAGCCTTTGGAATCAGCTATTCCAAAGACTTTCAGTATTATTTTATATATAAATTGCTAATAATACATACTATTTCATTCTTATGTATACACGTCATGTCATAATTTTTACTATTAAGATACTTGTATGTATTATTAAACTAATTTTTTCGTAACCTTCTTTAATTTTTATTTAATAAGGCTGCGTCCGTCAATTCTGTTACTTCACTTAAAAGCTTTGATAACACCTTTTTCTTTAATTAGTTGTTCAAGTTTTTACAGATTGTTCATCTTCTTCAGATTTAAATGTAAGAATATATGAACAAGCTTTTTAATAAAAGCACTATTTGATAATCCTAATTCTTCTGTTTCTCTAATAGGTTTAATAAATCTTTCATTATACCCTAATTTTTCTTATAGGAGTACGACAAATTCTAGAAACATTATCTACAATACGAGGATTTTTCAAAGCGTTTGATTGTTTTATTTCTATAAGCTTCCATCTCTGCTTTATCGAATCCCCATTTTTTTCTCAAGTAATGCACTAGTTTCTTCTAATACAGCGATGAAATCTTTTCTTACATCAGCATGTTTAGCACCATCTGAAACTAACTCAATACCTAAGTAATTCGCAATATAGCTTAGTGCTGCATGCCCTGTATTTACCGTAAATAGTTTTCTTTCAATAAATGGATTAAGATTTTTCTACGTAGTGTACTTGCTCAATATTTCTATTACTTTCTACTTTAATTTTATCCGCTTCTATTACCCATTCACAGAATTTTTTTCCACTTCAACTAGAAGAACATCATCATGTTTTTTTGAGCTGGTACGATTCTATCTACTGCCGAATTTGGGAATCCTACATATTTACTAACAAACTCTTGTTCTTGTTCTGAAAGATGTTTAAACACTTCTGTTTTTTAAAAAAATCAGATCCAGAAATCATATTTTTCACAAGCGATAATATCTAATAATTTAGTATTATTATTCTCTACTTTTAATTTTAATCCTTCTGCGATGTCTTTAGCTATGATCGGCAGAACATTCGGACCCTATAGAGTAGTAATTAATTCAACCTCACCGATTGCTGTATAAAGTTGTTCTTTTTCTTCAGCAATGTTTAAAAGCATCAAAAGTTATTAAGTTCAACTTCTTCGATATTTTCATCTAATATTCTAATAGTGTATGTATCACGGCGTTTTTAAATCATTAACCACATCTTTATTAATATCTACAAAAAGTAATGTGATATCCAGATTTATTTAATAATTCTCCTATGAATCCACGTCCGATATTTCCTGCACCAAAATGTAAATTTTTTCATTGTAATACCTTCTTACTAATTTTTATTTTTTTAATTATTCAACTTCTGATAATAAAGTAATAACTTCTTCTTCAGTAGCAGCGTTTACTAATTTTTATAACATTTTTCTTGTTCTGAACAGAAGATTGCTATTTTTGATAATAATTCTAAATGCTCCCCATCTTTACCAGCTATACCGAATACTACGAATACCATCTTGTCTTCTGTATCTTCAGGTTTAGCAAATGAAACACCTCCTGGAATTTGAATAATAGAAATTCCTGTGCTTTTAATTGATTTTTTTGCTTCATCTGTTCCATGAGGAATTGCAATAAAGTTCCCCATGTAAGTTGATACGATTTCTTCTCTTTCTAACATCGCAGGGATGTAATCACTATCTACATATCCATTTTCTACTAAGATTTCTCCTGCTTTTTCTAATTGCTTCTTCTTTGTTACTAATTTCTTGTCCTAATCTAATATCTTTTTGTTAAATTCATCTTCATTTCTCCTTCAAGTTTTTCTTGTTCTATTTCTTATAAGTTAATTATACCTTTAGTTATCCTTCTAAACAATATCAAAGTCGGCGAAACACTTTTTGCCAAAATAGAGTTATAAATACTGCCAAAAAAATAAATTCAGTAGTAAATCACTTTTAAAAACATCGCTATATATGAACTTCCTTTACAACAAAAATAGCGACCTGAAATTAATTTTTCAAGTCGCTATTATAATTATAACTGTAAAATATAATTTTTTTCAAGATTAGTTCAATCTTTGTAAGGATAAAGTCTTTATTCTTACTAGCTAAAAGCTTTAGTAAATACCTCATCATCTAATATCGCAATACTAATTTGACTAAGTAAATCTGTAAATTCTTGTTGATTTTTGACTGACCATCACTATAAAATTATCAATAATTTGATTACTTCCCATTGAATCCTTCATAACGATACGATCATTTAATGAACTAATAATAACAAACGGTTTTTCGATATCATTATTTAACGTATGAAAAAGAGCTATGTTCGTATTAGGAATAACTACAGAACTCTTATCATGTCTTTCTAACAAACTATTTAAAACTTCATCTTTGTTAGTAATATTCAGTGCTGAATCTGTCAGAACACCATCTAATATTACTTCATAGTTAGCTTTTGATGTCTGTTTCAACATACTCAGTGTTTTTCAAAATAATTCGACACGCTCTGCTAAACTTATCAATATTGACAATATTCTCTCTTTTAACAGTATTATTTCTTTTTGAAACTTCTACTAGATAATATTTTTTTCACGAATTAAGTTTATATCTTTTTTTCTTTTTAGTATAGTCGGGATTAATAAGTAATCGATATCTTGTTCCAGTTCGATTGAAGATATAACTACGTCATAATTGTTTACTAAAGATTTAGTTACCTTACTAGGAATTGTATATTCTAGATTTTTTTATTTCAGGAATATTCTTTCTAATCTGACTACCTAAAAATTTTTGAACTTCCGATTCCACTAGCACATATTACTAGAGCACGAATAAAATTCTTTCTATAAATTTGTTCATAACTAGAAGCAAAATGTATAACAATATAACTTAACTCCGTAGAATTAAACAATATTTCATCAAAAAAACAACTAACAGTTCTGATTTAATTACAAGATATAGCTCATTGTAATTTTTTTCAATACAAAAATCTTGTAATTCATCATTCTCCTCTGTTAAGTTCATCTGATGTCTTTTTTTATCGCAGATTCAACATGCGCAATAAGACCACTAGAAAGATTCGTATCTTGTGTGAAATCCACATTCATTTTTTTCAGATACATATTTTATCAATAGACTAATCTTATATACTAGAGTATATGAATACTTATCATTTAAATATGAAAGTTGTTCGATTAAACGACATGTTTTTTTAATATTTTTGACAAGGAATTGGATTATATCATCTGTAATATCGAAGTCAATTATATTTTTTTAGAAGCGGTTAGTAGTGATTTTTATACTATCATATTCTTGTTTCGTAATATTTTTCTTTAATATCAGTTGGATATGACATTCGAAGAAAAAAACTACATTTAAACTTATAAGAATTTTTCTTAATACTAGAATCTGTATATATTTTAAACACATCAAGATGTTTATTTTTCATAAAATACCCTTTTTTTAAAAAAATCAAAGTTCAAGAATTTAATGAATGGATTACTTGATAAAAATACTACGATCATTTAATCTAGTGAAAAATTCCTCATCGCTAATCTCATTACACAGCAATGAAATAAGAAGTACTCTTCGATCTACCTCACTACCTTCTATTTCAATACCCCTGTCCTTTTTTTCTAATCAATGTCAACTTGTAATCAGATAAAAATCTTTTCGATAGTGCCTATTGCAGTCGCAACAGTATTATAACTTAATATCAGTTTTTTTCAGAAATATCTTTAATCGAAGTATCTTCACTTAAAATTAAAAAAAGCATAATATTAAATTCAATCTAGTTTCTGTTGAATATGCATAATCTTCAAAACTAGCTTCAAATAACGAAGAATCCAACTCAGATAAATCACCTTTTAGTACATACTTAGACTTTTTCTTTCGTTAAATCTATTCCAAGTTGATCTAATGAACTCTCTAAGTTTTTTTAATCTCTCTATAAAGTGTTCTTTCTTTTTATTTTTTTGTAGCCTTAGCTATCTCTTTTATACTAAGTGCTTCATCAGTATTTTTTTCAACAAAACTTGTAATATTAGTTTTTCACGTTCGTTAAACATATGACCTCCATTCAAAAAAATATCCAAAACTTTCTTTCATAATAAAAATATGACTCCCTCTTAGTAATGCATATCGCCTTATCTAAGAAGAAGTCATGAACACTACCGTCTCTATTTACAAAAATATTATATAGTTATTTTTTTCTATTTTTTTGCAAATTCTCAACGATTTCATCGTATTTTTGGACTGTTTAGGAAATTATCTACAGATACGTGTAGAGCTTTTCCATTCATTTGTTTCGCTCTTGGCGTTAATTCATTTTGAGTTACGATTAATAATCCACTTTCCTCATTTAGATTTCTAATCGCTACATTTGTTACTTCATAATCAAGTCCAGCTTTTTTCACTTTATTACGTAGGATAGAAGCACCCATTGCTGAGCTTCCCATTCCTGCATCACAAGCGAAGATGATTCTTTTAACATCAGCATAAGAAGTTTCACTTGCAGTATCAGCTGCTACGTCTTGACCTTTTGATTCAGCTTTCATGTTACTTACTTTGCTTTGAGCTGATTCTAAATCTCCATCACCTTTATCACGTTTTAAGATAATACTTGCGATTACAAATGTTACTAAAGTAGATACTACTACACCAGCAACTACAGCAAAGTAACTTCCAGTTGCTGTTTGAGCAAGTACTGCTAAAATACTACCTGGTGATGCTGGAGCACGAAGACCTGCACCTAATAATTGGAATGTTGCTGTACCACTTACTCCACCTGCCATAGCTGCGAAGATTAATGCAGGTTTCATTAAGATGTATGGGAAGTAGATTTCGTGGATACCACCGATAAAGTGGATGATTGCTGCCCCTGGAGCAGAAGCTTTAGCAGAACCTTTTCCAAAGAACATGTAAGCTAATAAGATACCTAATCCAACACCTGGGTTAGCTTCTAATAAGTATAGAACTGATTTACCAGTATTTAATGCTTGTTCAGTTGCGATTGGTGTTAATATACCGTGGTTAATCGCATTGTTTAAGAATAAGATTTTTGCTGGTTCGATAAACACGTTAGCAAGTGGTAATAAATGTGCGTTAATGATCACATCTACTCCAGCACTAAGTGCATTAGTAATAACTTTAACAATAGGTCCAATTCCAAAGAATCCTAAAATAGCTAAGATAAATCCAAGAATACCAGCTGAGAAGTTGTTTACTAACATCTCTAATCCAGTTTTAATTTTTGGTTGAACTGCTTTGTCAAATTTTTTCATTAGGTGAGCTGCGATAGGTCCCATAACCATAGCTCCTAGGAACATTGGTGTTCCATTTAAACCTTTTTCATTGATTGTCACTGTTCCAACAATAACACCCATAGTAGCAATCGCCGCTACCACTCCTCCACGTTCATCATGAACGTTTTTACCAGCTGAATAAGAAATTAATAGTGGTAATAGGAAGAATATCATCGGTGCAACTAATGCCGCAAGTTTTGCGTTTGGCATCCATCCTGTTGGTATAAATAATGCAGTAATTAATCCCCAAGCTATGAATGCTCCGATATTAGGCATTACCATACTTGAAAGAGCTGTACCGACTTTTTGAACTAAAACTTTTTAAACTACTTTTTATTTTTCGCTCATAAGTATAAATCTCCTTTTTTGTTTTACTTTTATCTTATGAACTCATTATACATTCTGCCTAGTCAACGAACAATATCAAAGTAGGCAAAATGAATTTCGCCAAATTGAAAAACGTAATACAAATACTTTAATACCAGTGTTTTAGAAAATAATTTCAACTTGGCGAAAAAAATTAAAAAAATAGTTAATGTTTGGTGTTGACAATGGTATAAAAGATAAAAAAATAAGAAAAATCATCTAAATTTCTAAACAATACAGCTACTTTTTATTAATTTATCTTTAAATTATTTTTATTGAAGTATTTCTATACTAGAATCTTTTTACCATAATTATTTCTACAAATATATTCTCTCTATTATTTAATAAATGAAATTTAGTTTATTATTTATTTTTTTAAAGATATTATTATTTTTTTATTATTTAAACCTATTTTTTTATTTTTATCTAGGATATCATTGGTCATTTTTCTTTGTATTTTTCCTTTATTTTTGTTAGTAAGTTTATTTGCAGAATCTTTTATTTCATTCAATGTATTTTTGAGCAATATTTCCTACAGTTGTGAAAGTACTTGAGACTACGATTTAAAAAAAGTTTGGTAGAATTTTTTTCCTCTGTAGACAAAAAAAGTTATTTTTTTAGAATTTCGTCGTCCTTGTTCTATACTTCCATAAAAAAAGAAGTCAGACTATGAGGATAAATTGGATTCCCTCTATCTATCAATTGTAAATTCTTTATCCATTCATTCCGTAAGGTTTTATCCCCTAATTGATCTACATTGATTTTTATCAAAATTTATATATTTTTAAAGGTAACATTTTTAAATTAGGATGTTTGAATTTCATTGGATTAAAGATTAAGTCTAAATCTATTCCATTCACAATTTTATTATTTAAATTTCCTGAATCCGTTGAATAAGCTTTAACCATTGTTTTTATATTGTTCTAATTGTTTGTAACTCTTAAGATCTATAGCTGAGATTCTGGTCCATTAAAAATTCAAAACAAATTTAATTAAGTCATTAGAAATTTCTTTTTGCTTTTTAAAAATGCATAGTATGCTTGATAACCTCCCAAAGAATGTCCTGTTATATATATATTCTTATTTTTTTGAAATAATCACTTGTTAATATTTCCTCTATTTGCTCCTTTGCCTTTTGCGGAGTATCAGAATCATTATATAGAATATTCAAATCTTTAACAAACTCCAGTGGTTTTTTGGTCTGTTCCTCTATATGATATTACAACACTATTTCCATTTTCAAAAACCATTACATCTGAGTACAAACTTGTTATCAAACTACCGTATTTTTTTCTTTTTTTCCAATCAATAAGTTTCCATCTATTAAAGAACTCCTTATCATAACTATCTTCAGATAATAAATCTAAATAGTATATAGCTGAACTTTTTAAATATTTCTCTATCTTGCTTCATTTGAGATATAAATTTTTCATAATAATCACGTAGTGTTCTATGTTCAATCTTTGAATTTAATTCATACAATAATCTATTTGTATTTAATTCTTTAAAATCATAGTACACAATATCGGAAAACATTAGTAAGTCTCTCTCTCCAACATTCCAACTATCTTTATCCATTTTATTTTTTTCTTTTTCAAAAAAATCATCATAACCATCTCCATCAGTATCTAGTGTGTTAGAAACTACATCTTCTATAGCTATATTTGATTTTAATTCAAGATCTATATACCCATCTTTATCATCTGTAATTCCATCACCATCTGTATCTACTTTTTCAGGATCACTAAGTACATATAAAAAAATGCTTTTTCCATCTAAGCGTTTTTTTCTGGTCTTACTTCATTACCATTAACTAGGTTGTCATTATCATAATCTTTTGGCAAATAGGCTTTCTATATATTCATCATTTAAATTATCTATTTTTTTATTAATTTCTTCTATATTAGCACTTTGTATATTATATTCTTTTGATATCTTTTTCTCTAGCTGCTGCTATTTGTATTTTTAAAAATACGGTGATTCTTTTTCCAGTTGAGAGGTGTAACTTTCCTTTTTAAAATTTCTCTTGTATAATAAGGAGAAATTCTATCTTTATTTCCATCTAATTCTTTTTTTGCTTTATATCATTATCAAATTGATCAAAGATTTCAGGTAATTCTTCTGATTTTTTAGCAAAATAAAACTTTCCTCCAGTATCATTTGCTAATTTTGCTAATTTATTTTTGATTTATTTCTCCTAAACCTATTGTAAAAAAATATTGATGTTATTTTTTTAATAGCCTCACTTATAACTTCATCATAAGAACTATAATCATCACCATCAGTCAATAAAAAAATATATTTTTTTATTATTTGATTCACTTTTCAGTAGTTCTATACTTTCTTTAATAGCATTGTAAATATCAGTTTCTCCATATGAGTCAATTTTTATCAACATCGAGTAAAACATTATCGATATTATTTGTCAGTGGTTTTTTTATGTTTATTTTATCATCAAAATCAAGAATCGACACTCTATCATGATTTTTTTATCTAGCCGAGCAAGAAGTTTTTTTGTTAAACTTAAACGTAAATTTTTCTTTATCATTCCACTCCATACTAGACGAGCTATCTATAGCAAAAAAACAATTGAACGCCCTTTATTTTTTTGTATTAAGGGGACTAGTTATTTTATCGTCTTCAACATCATTAATAACATAATCTGTAGCTAATTTATTTACTTCATCTTGCTTATTCTTATCAACTACAGTATATGCTCCAGATTCATTGATGTTGGCATAAAGCCATGTCACCTATGACCTGTGTTTCTATTGGTTTAAAAATCTGTGTTTTTTTATTATAATGATAAATGGTAGGTACACTATCAGAATCCAAACTATTAACATCAAATTTTTAATCCTAATTTAGTATTTTTTTAAAATCTTTATCATAGTTAACATTAACTGCACTTCCTAAATACCCCGGAACTTCTTTATCCAACATATAACTATTGTTATTAGATAACTTAATATTTTTTTATTTCTTTTTTTCATCTAAATTAGAAGATATATTTACTAGCTTTCCGTCACCTTTTAATGTTTCAAAACCGGGTTTTCTAGTTCCTATTCTCATTACTCCAGTAATCACAGGAATTTCTTTACTGATTATATTGTCTATAATTTCTTCTTGATTTTTCAAATTCTCTCTTACGTTTAAGATTCGCCTGAACATAATACATCATTACATTTTCGAATCTTCTCTCCCTTCAAAAAGAGAATCATCAAATATATTAGTAATATTAATTGTTGATAATTTATCTTTCTGAGTAGTTAGTATTCCAATATTATTTTTTTATATCTTTAGTCGCTTCTTCCAATTTTTGGATAGTCTTTAACATATTTTCTCTGTTTGCTCTCTACTATTTCTGTATAAACCGTTTCTTTTTTTAGGAATTAGTTGAGTTACTTGAGCACTCTCTGTTCCATTATTATTATTATTATTATTATTTATTTCAGATTTGATATTAGTTTTTTTACACCTTTTGTACCTACTTTGATTACTTTATCTACTTCTTTTTGTTTAACTGTACTTGAAGTAATTTCTCTTTTCAGTTCTTCACCATTATTTAATAGTACCTTTTGGATAGTTACTTTTTCACCAACAGAACCTTCTTTTATTACCTTCGTAGTACCATTTTCCATATTTTCATCTTCTTCATAAACTACCTTATATGGAATAGTTTCAGTTACTTTTTATTATTCTCTCAACTACTTTAACTTTCTTTTTTTCACCTTAGTAGGCTTAGCAGCATCTTGCGTTAAAGAACTATTAGCTTTATTTGATGTATCAGCTGTAGTATCTTTTTGAGATTTAGTTGTATTTTTGAATATTTTTTTAGGAGTTTCTACTGTATTATTTTTTTAATAGTAGTATTCTCCTCACCACTTTTACTAGCTTTTTATATTAGTTTTCTCTTTAATATTACTCTTATCTGAGCTACCCTTCTCTATAGGAGCATTTACATTCGTTTGTGATTTTTCTTTTTTTATTTTTCTAATGTTGCATTATTTACAACAGGAGCTTTAGGGTTAGTATTTTTTTCTCAATAGAAGCATCTTTTTCTACAGAACTATTATTTTTTTCATTATCACTAACTTCTATCTCTTCTTCTTTTTGTTGTTTCTGATAGTACTTCTTCTACAACTACTGGAAGTGGTATATTATCATCACTATTTTTTTACAACATCCGTTAAATTTTTCTTTGACTTGGGGTTTTATTCTCAATGTCTTTTTCTATTGGTTTTTGTTGTTTTAACGATACTTTTTCTGAATATGGTATCCTTGTGTGTTTACAGAATTCAATGATACATCATCTGATGTAAGGTATCCTACATATTTATAACCATCAATAGATATCAAATTATCTTCGAATTTAGAGTTAGCAGACACCATGTGATTATATCTAGCTAAAAGATTATTTTTCCAAAGCAAATGTAGAATCTGGTAAAACTACACTTTGACCTAATGCTCCAATTAATACTATCCCTAATATTTTTATTTCTATTTTTCTTAGAAACAAGTACTACAGTTAATAAAGCTGTAGCAAATCCAATACCTTTTAATGGGAGTGAAGTATTTCCTGTATCCGGTAATTTGTTTTTGTAAATATGCCTCATTCTTATAAACTAAATAATATGTTTCACCATTCTTTAATTCTTCTGGTATACCTTGTTTAACTAAAGATTTTTTTCATAATCAGTTAACTCACTGTTAGCTACATAATTTATACTTACATTAGTTCCTGATCCTTCACTAGCTAAAGCAGTTGTACCTCCAGCCAATAAAAAAAGTACCTATCACAACTGGTGTTGCACCTACAGCAAGCTTTCTGATAGAGTATTTTAATGTTTTTATTAATACTTTTATACCTCATAAATTTTTAACCTTTCTTTAATATTATTAATATTGCATTAAAAATTATTATATTACATTTGTGAATTATGTAAATAAAATAATTATCAATAACTATTATTTTTACAAAATAAATACAATTTTTTTCAAATAATAACTGAGAATTCACATAAATAACCATGTAGTGTTACAATTGATGTGAGACAAAATATAAAAAAAGAAGAGTAAATCCTGTATAATGAAATTACGACAAATCAAAAAGGAATTTACTCTTATGAAAATTATTATAACAGAAAACTTACAAAAAAACACAACGATATATACCTCATACTCTAGAAACAAGATTAGCAGCGGTAAAACATATAGAAATAAAAAAACTCTATTAGCTTTATCTGTAGACGCTACAAAAGTATCTAAAAGCATCTTTAATGCGTTGGAATAAAAAAATATGATGGAACTAAAGAATCACTTATGGATAAGTCTCACAAACCACATTCTCAACATCCAAATGCTCATACCGCAGAAGAATTGGCTTGGATTAAAAAAATCTAATTAAACGAAATCCTAATATTTCTATGATTGAACTATATGCAAAACTAAAAATTTAATAAAAAGATATAACAGACATCCTTGTTCATTATTTAGGATCCTTAGAAAATTAGGCTTCTATAAAGACGTCGAAAAAGGTTAAACTTTATATACCAAAACCTTATAACACTCCAAAAACTTTAGGAGAAAAATGGCAACTTGATGTAAAATATGTCCCTAGACAATGCTACACTGGTTCACATCCTGATAAATTTTATCAATATACTATGATTGATGAAGCTTCTAGAGAAAGGTTTATTTAGCCTTTTTAAAGAACAATCATCTTATTCTACTGTACAATTTGTACAGATGGCTATTTCACATTTTGGATATAAACCTAAAATTATACAAACCGATAACGGTTTTGAATTTACTCACTTTAAGGACCCTAAACGAATACATCCTTTCGATATATTGTGTAATCAGTTAGATATAAAACACCAACTCATTAGACCTAGAACTCCATGGCATAATGGTAAAGTTGAAAGAAGTCATAGAAATGATAATGAACGCTTTTTATAAATACTTATCTTTTTATTCTTATGATGACCTTATTAACCAAATGAAGAAATATCTATATCGTTCTAATCGACTTCCTATGCAGACTTTAGTATTGCTAACTTCTGTTGAGAAAAAGCAAGAGTTACAGAGAAACTATCTTCTCTGTAACTCTATCATATCAGTATTTATTTTTTTAACTTTTTGTCTCACATCATATACAAATGTACATTACTTACATCCAAATATAAATCTACGTATATCACTAAAATTAATATTTAATAGTAGTATATTAAGCCTTGCGTGAATTCATAAATGACTACTGTATTCTTTAACTCATAAATATTATCCTGAAATTTTACTGTTTACTCATATTTTTTTAAGAACTCTTTTTATTTAATCCGTTTTCAAACCCTCATATTATTTACTCACAATCCTTAATATATTTAATCACCTCTTATTATTTTTATGATATAATTACCCAAAGGAGGTGAATTATAATGGAATTAAATTACGACTGTATTCGCGATTTGTTACTTGAAATTGAAAAAAAGTAACAACTTTTTAATGAAAGTTTCACTCTATTTAATAATCTTGAGAATTTACAAGAATATAGGATAGAAGAACTCCAATACCATTTAAGACAATGTTCTTTAGCTGGATTCTTATATAAATATCAATCGTTCATGGACGGCAATATCTCTGTTTCAGATTTAAGTTTTTCAAGGGCATGAGTTCTTACATTCTATTAGAACTGATAAAGTGTGGTCTAAAACTAAAGATATTTGCAAAGAACTAGGAATCAAAACACTAAACGGTATAATTCAAATTTCTTCTCAAATCATTTCTCAAATTATCTCTAATAAGTTAGGGATTAGATAACTTATTACTCACTATTGAATCCATTAAAGCATCCTTAAGTATTAATTTTTAAATTGAGTTTTTGAACTATAATAATAACTATTATCGCTAGAATTAATATTAGTGTTAATACTATTCTTACTCTAATTTTTTTGTAGTTATTTTTCATTCTAATTTTTATTTTATTCTCTAAAAAAATAATTATTATAAAAATTACTAAACTTCTTGAAGGTCTTGAAGACGTTTATTTTGATGACTTTGATAGAGACGATGATGATAAAAATAATAATAGTCGAAAATTAATATTTGTTTAACAAAAAAACTCCCTTAGAAGAACCAAATCTTCAAAGGGGTATAATTAATTTTATTAAGAATAAGTTCGTAATACAAATAGTTTAAATGTATATCCTATTTATATCATGCCATCAAACTATCTCATCTATTTCAAAGTTAATTAATATTTCTAATTAAATATTTCCAATACACCACACAAACGCTTTAGCTACGTAAATCTGAATCGCTAAAATGTCCACCTTTATTCCATTCTAGTATGGTATTTATCTTATTATTTTTAAAAGTTCTTCCTGTTTTTCTAATATTATCTCCAACAGTAGACATTACTTTATTTTTTTCGTTTTCTCTTCAGCATCTCCTAAACTTAGGTAAATAGTGTTACTAATGGTGTATTATTTATAAATTCTTCCCAACCATTAAACCAAACTGGCGGAGAAGCTGCCGCAATACCAGAAAATGTATTTGACTTATACGCACTCCAAAGGCTGAATAATCCCGCTAGAGAATAACCACCTAATATCACCTGAACATCATCAGCAAAATCGTATCTTTCTTTAACCTCTGGTATTAACTTACTTTCAATAAATTCTAAAGTACCTTTAGCGCCTGAACCGAAAGATTTATTTCCAAATGCTGGTGGTGCTTCCCAAGGAGAAAGTTCATTATTCCAATCCTCTATTTTAAAAAGCAATAAGCGAGAATTGTTTTTCTGTATTTTTTTGAATTTCTGTTACTTCATTATCTAATACTTCTATATCCTGTTCATCAACAGGTTGTATTAGTAAATATTGTGTATTTTCTGAAATATAACCAATACATTCTTTATTGTCGATGACAAATTTCTCTTTTCTTAGTTTCATTAATTTCTCCTATGATTTTTTTATTATTTTTATGTACTCATATATTACCGGTCTATAGAATAATTCATTTTATCCTTAAGCCATATTTTTCCAAAAATAATTTCTTTAACAATTTTTCAGATGCGCTTCAATTTTCTTAACATCTGTTCTTATATATTTAATCAACTCTTTACTAGATACATGTTTTTTTATAAGCGCATAATCATAAAAAAATCTCGTTCATCATATGTCTTCCATTTTTTTCTCGATGATGATTTTTTTCTAAAATTGGATTATCCTCTATATTAAAATGATACAAACAAGTTTTTCTCTTTTATACTATCACATATTCTTTCTAAATCACCTAACTTTTCCCTTATCCTCATGAGAAAAAAATTAACCTTATGTCTATACTGATTACCTTGTATTTGAATATCAAATGATGAAGTAGTACCTTCGATAGGAAGATCAATACCAAAAAAATGAGCTCCTCTTATTCTACCAGAGTATGTTTTTATATCCCAAATCAGCAATCTTATTCTCTAAATTCGCATAGTGAATCTTCTCGATAACCGACCTTAATCTCATACCATCTAGTACTTTATTATTAGACTCTTCTAAAAAGTATGATTCACCATAACTTATCTTTTTCAATAAATTTTTTTCTACATTTTTCATATAATCAATATAATCTATTAAGAATAATCTAAAAGTCTCATCTACTTTATCGAGTAAATCATTATAATACTCAATCAACTCACCATAACTTCTTCTAAACCAACTTTCAGGAAGATTAAATCCGGGTTTAACTAAACTAGAAGTATCCCTTTAGCATTAGAATCTTTCTCAGAATAACAAATCAATTGATTCTCATCAGGTAAAGATTTTTACCTTATTTTCTATAAAAATAACATGGGTCTCTCAATCTCATCAATAACCTCGATAGTTAAATCAATTGAGTTTTTTCTCTATAAACCTTCAAGTCTGTATATTTTTTATTAATATCAATAACATGACTAAAAAAACTTATGATTAATAAATCCAGACTTTTTCCAGAACAACAGCAAATAGATTGCTGTGATATAGTTCTAAATTACTTAGTGAAAGTTGATAATTCAGTGTATTTTTCTATTTTTATTCCTAAGAGTAAGTAACTCATTATAATTTTCCCATCTAACAATTCCTTTACTTTGATAATTAATATAAGCTGTTATGTTTTTATTATAACATAAATAACAAAGGAATGTATTTGTTGTAAAAACAAAAAAATATACCCTCATTACTTGAATCGGCTCTATAATAAATACGGTTGATAATAAATATAAGTAAAATGAGCTTCGTGTATACAGATGCATTAACTCATAAAATACAAAATATACTTTAAGGTTATTAAACGTATTTCTTATATTTAAAGATCTTTTAGTAACTTTAAAAGCTAAAAATACTTCTTTTTCAGCCTGTTCTCACCTTTTAGAGACTAATAAGAAACCTAGATATTCAACAGAAGAACGTCAAGATATTCTCACTAAAAAGAAGGAAAAAAAGATTAAAAACGAAAAAAATAGGAAAAAAAGATTAAAACGAAAAATAGGAAAAAAAGATTAAAACGAAAAAATAGGAAAAAAAGCTATACTACTTAATGTAGCATAGCTTCCTCCTATTTTTCAAAATCAACCAATTTGACAAAGAACCCTATAATTTAGAAAGTCTCGTATGTAGTAATGGTAACAGTATACGGTCTATTTCATCTCTAAATTCTTTATCCTCTAAGTATTTCAAAGCAAAGTCTTGATTTTGAGTCATACGGTCAAGAACAATATCCATGATTTTTCTTCATAAATAATTTTAAATAAATCAATTGGATTTTTTTGCACGCATCACTAATTCTTCATTTTGAGCTGCATCCTCCACCAATTGTTCTAATACTTTATCCATTCCCGTAAAGTCTGTACCTAGTCTATCATTAATATCCTTCAATATTTTAGATAGTTTTTCTTTCTCTTCTTCAGCTGAAATCCCAGTCCCTGATGTAGAATTGTTTAAAATTCCTTCCTCATTACTTAATTTAATACTACCTTCAAACTCTTTTTTGAACTCGATAATACTGTAAATTAACATCACTGGCAATATCTGGGATTCTTTCTCCTTCTTCCATAGGAAGTTTTTCTTATAAGTCCCTTAGCAAATACATAAAACTTATGCAACATTTCATCTTCTAAACTTATAATATGCGTTAAAAATGCATACAGACGAACAAATTTAGCTAATACGTACTTGAAATCTTGCTGTTCTTCTTTTTTTATCAAGTTTTTTTGTAGTTTTTCTATAATAGGATCAAGAACAGAATTCAATTGACCTAAATCAATATTTCCTTGTTTTTTTCTTACTTTTTAAAGAAGATTTTTAGAAAAAAATCATTTATATCTTTTTCTGAATAAATCATAAAAGCTATCAAGATACCCTTTAAATTCATAAATTGTATTTGGATCTGTTGTTTCTTCCACTGTTGTCGAAACATAATAATCTTCAAAAAGCTTTTTGTATTTCTTCTTGTGTATTAACAAAATCTAAGATAAACGTATCAACTTTTTCCTGAACACGTACGATTAATACGTGAGAGTGTTTGAACTGCTTTAACCCCTGCCAGTTTTTTGTCAACATACATCGTATGCACTAAAGGTTGATCAAATCCTGTTTGATATTTTTCCGCAACAAGTAGTAGTTGATACTCAATTGATTCAAATTTATCTACTAACTCACTTTCAGGAAATCCATTCATTCCTTCTTCTGTATACTCTTCTCCACTATCTTTAACCACTCCAGAAAAGGCAACTAACACCCCTAAGTCGGTATAACCTTTCTTTTTAATATAACGGTCAACCTCAAAGAAGTAACGCACAGCATGTAAACGTGATCCAGTTACTAACATTGCTTTCGCTTTACCACCTATTTTTTGCCGTACATGATTTCTAAAGTGCTCTATAATAATTTCAGTTTTTTGTGCCAAATTATGTGGATGTAAACTCATATATTTTCCTAAAGCTTTATTTGCTTGCTTTTTCGCATATTCTGGATCCTCAACCACTTTTTTTACCTAATTGGAAATAAGTCTTATAGGTCGTATAATTGGCAAGTACATCAAAAAAATAAAACCTTCTTCAATAGCTTGTTTCATACTATAAACATGACATGGAACTGGCTTACCTACTTCATCTCTTGTACCAAATATTTCTAATGTTTTTTTGTTTAGGTGTTGCAGTAAATGCAAAGAACGAAAGATTTTTTTGTTGCCCATGAGTAGCAAGTTCTCTTTTTATTTCTTCTGCTAATTCTTCATTGGCATCTAGTTCACTATCTTCTATTTTTGATTCTTCTAGAGCAAACTGGTGAAGTTTATCTTCAATTGCTGTATCCCTTGTTTTTGAAATATCAGCCAACACTTCTTTTAGTTTTTCACTCGCTTTTCCACTTTGTGAAGAATGTGCTTCATCAACAATTATTGCAAATCTTCTTCCTTCTGTTGCAACTCGACTCACATCAACAAAAGGAAATTTCTGTAATGTACAAATAATTATTCTACTACCTTTTTTTCTAGTGCATCAGTTAGTTGCTTAGTGTTTTTTTATCAACCTTAACTACTACACCTTTCTCGTGGTCCATATTATATATATCACGTTGTAATTGTTTATCTAAAACTTTTCTATCTGTAATAACGATAATACTATTAAAAATTACTTCATCATTTCTATCATGAAGATTTTTCTAAGTGATGAGCTAGCCATGCTATTGAGTTTGATTTTTCCAGAACCTGCTGAGTGTTGAATCAAATAATTTTTGCCACTACCATTTTTATATACATCATCAATTAGATAGCGCACAACATTTAATTGGTGATAACGTGGGAAAATTACAACTTCTTTGTTTGTACGTTCATTCTTTTTCACTTGAATAAAGCGATGGACAATATCGAGCAAACTATCTTTTCTTAATACTTCTTTCCATAGATAAGATGTTTTTATAATCACCTTGTACCGGTGGGTTTTTCTGCACCATTGTTATAACCTCTGTTAAAAGGTAAAAACAAAGTATCTAATTTCGCAAGTTTCGTTGTCATCCAAACTTCATCCGTATCAACAGCAAAGTGAACTAACACTCTTTTCTTAAACGACAATAACAACTCCTTGGGAGCGCGATCATTTTTGATATTGAGAAATAGCATTCTTATACGTTTGTCCTGTTAGTGGATTCTTTAATTCCATCGTTACAATCGGTAATCCATTTAGGAAAATAACCATATCGATAGAATTTTCATTTGAAAGACTATACTTCAACTGTCTAGTTATCTGCAAATTATTTTTGTCATATAATGCTGACAACTCTTTATTCATATTACTACCCGGCTTAAAATATGCTAATTTCACATGTACACCAAGATCCATAATTCCTTTTTCTAAGTACGTCTAACATACCACGTTTATTCAACTCGTCTGTTAAACGTTTGATAAATGCTTGTTCTACGTTTTTACCATGACGTTTTGTCATAAGAGCCCATTTATCTTCTTGTGTCGTCTTTACAAAATCAATCACAGCTTGTGTATCAAGTGCTAATTCTCTATTAAAATCCTTTGAATTTCCTTTTGTGTATTCTTTTTGTACTTAGTAGATACTCTTCAATCGCTTGTTCAAAGTTAATTTCTTTCGTTTCTATAGCCATTTTTCTACTCCACCTTTGCTACATTTATTTTTTTCCTGTTACTGCGTCACGAATAAGTATTTTACGATAGTTTTTTTAAATTATCTATTTGTTTCATGATGTCTGTTTTTTAGTGTGTTTATTTGGTCGCTTTTGTTATCGAGATAGGTTGCGATTTGTTGTTGTTCTTTAATATTTGGTTTTGGTAAATACATATTTAAAAAAATTGTTCTGCTTGTAACCTCCAACGACCTAAATTAGATACACCTTGTCCTAAACAGTAAAAAAATTCTATTAGTATAACATAACTGTAATAAGTATGTATAGTAAACATGGCACTGAATTTTTATTTTCAACAAATTTAAATACTCTATAATCTGGACTTGTTACTCCTTCAAATTTACTACAATCTACCCATCCAGTTAATAAATCCATTGAATTCATAGCAAAATCATTTATATTAACTATTTGATATTTATCATAAGACTCTGCCATTTGTCCTACATTCTCATCTATATTTTTTTAATTTTTAATCCCATTTTGCGTTATAGAAAGAACATCTCTATCTCTAACCCATAAATTCTTTTTAACAATTTCAAACATCCATTTTATTTTTTTACTACTTCCCAATGTTCTGGAGCTTCACCTATCCAATCTATGCCACTATCTTTCATTTTTTTATATTTTTGATTTAGCCCTTTTTGTAACGACTTTAAAAATTAGTTCTCTTCTATATGTTTCTAATTTTTTTCCAGTTGCAATTCTGAATCACTAATTACACTATCAATTTCTACTGTTTTTTTGTCAAGGTAATTTGCTATTTGCTGTTGTTCGGAAAAAAATATGGAGCTATAACTTCAATATTTTTTTCATTTCATTATTCATAATCTTAAATCCATTGGTGTCTCTTCTTTTTATAAAAATAATGTTACATAATCCAAAAAAATAATACATATATTTTTAAAAAAATATTTTTTTCATTATTTAACTGTAGCGTTCCACATACATTAGTACAATTATACTTTCCATTTCTCAAAAATATTGTTCCAGCATTAGCACCATCAGTAGTCCATGTTAATTGCTCATAATCATAATCATAAGTATCTATATATCCTATGCAACCATTATCTCTAGTCTGTGATGAAAACACTGGATATTTCCCTTTTTTTCGTTTACATCCTCTGTAGAAATAACTCTCCCTCTTCCAACTTTGAATAGTTGCTTCACTTTTTCCAACTTTCCAATGTTCTGGAATTTCTCCAATCCATTTAATACCACTGTCTTTATATTTCTCATAAGGTTTCATGCTACACCTCCGAAAATAGCTCTTTTATCGTATGTTGGATTTTTTTCGTGCAGTATTTCTATTTCTTTTTAAGGTGTCGTCTGCATTTCCTAATTCTGTATACTTATAAAAAAATGACGAGTGAACGGGATTTCATATCCTTTTTTTGTCTTACTTTCATCTATCCAAGCATCAGGGAGCATACGGTAGTACTTCTCTTTCGAAATAGGCTTCTATCTCTTCTTTTACAGGTATCTGTTCTGTATCTCTAAGATCTGTATCTGCTTCTTTGTTGCCTTTGTTATCATAACAAATATCTGCACTTTCATCTTTTTCAGAGAGTGCTTGTAAGATTGCTTTTAAAACAGTAGCTTTTGGTTTAATATTTTTCTTGTTTAAAAACTTCTTTTTAATTTCTCTATAAACTCTTCACGATTTTTTTATAGCGCACTACTATCTATTTTTTTAGTGAAGCGATAATACTCTCTTGTAATTTCTTACCTTCTTCTATCTCTTTTTCAGCTTCATCTTGTTTTTTCTTTTTACTCTTTATCAAGTTATTAAAAACTGTTTGCTCATATAACTTCTCTATTCTCTCTTCCTTTGTACAGAAATTTAATCGTAACGGACGCTCTACTGTTACTTTCCAATAAGCAAAGTCTTCTTCATCGAATATTTTAGAATGCTCAGTTGGTACAAAGTTCCCATAAAGATTAACAATTTCTGAAATTTGTTCTTCAGTAATTTGCTTACGCTTTTCTCCTAGAGGCTTACGCATACGTTTAAAATAATTTGTTGCATCAATAAGCTGAATTTTCCCTTTTCTAAGTTCACTCTTATTATTCGTTACAATCCAAACATACGTTAAAATACCTGTATTGTAAAAAAGTTGATCTGGTAGAGCTACTATTGTTTCAAGCATTCCTTGTTCAATAATCCATTTACGAATTTCACTTTCTCCACTACCAGCATCTCCTGTAAACAGTGGTGAACCATTAAAGACAATCGCAATGCGAGAACCACCATCTTCTTTGGGAACCATTTTACTAATCATATGTTGTAAGAATAGTAAGGAACCATCTGAAATACGAGGTAATCCTGCTCCAAAACGTCCTTTATATCCCAGTTTTTCAGCTTCCTCTTTGATTTCTTTTTCGTATTTTTTCCACTCAACACCAAAAGGAGGATTACATAGCATGTAGTTAAATCTTTCTCCTTTTAGCTGGTCATTAGATAACGTATTACCCAGATGGATATTTTCGTAATTTTCTCCTTTAATTAAAGTATCTGACTTCGATATAGCATATGTTTTTTCATTCAATTCTTGACCATACACCGCAAGTTTGGCTTTGTCATTATATTCCAATACGTATTCCACCCCAGATGAGAGCATACCGCCCGTTCCACAGGCTGGATCATACAGCTTGGAAATAAAGCCAGAATCGCATAGCTTTTGCATATCTGGACTAAATAGTAGCGAAACCATTAAACGAATAACTTCACGAGGTGTAAAATGCTCCCCAGCAGTCTCGTTAGAAATCTCTGAAAATTTGCGAATTAGTTCTTCAAAAATATCCCATTTCTTGATTACTAACCGTATTGGGATGAAGGTCAATTTCATCCGCAAACTTGATAAAAACTTGATATAATAAACCAGCTTTGTTTAGCCGACCGATAACATTGTAAATATCAAATGAATCCAAAATTTCTAGCGCATTCTCCGAAAAATCCTTTGATATAATCGATTAAGTTTTTCTTCAATATTTCTAGAATCATTCTTTAATTTATCGAATGTAAATTCACTCGTATTATAAAAATTTAATCCTGTTATCTTTTTTCAACAAAGGTAATTTATTAGTTATCTTTCGTTTCTCTAGAACTTCATTTTGCTTTAAAAACTTTATCTTTAGTAGTCCTTAAAACACTGTCTAAACGTGTTAATACTGTAAACGGTAATATAACATCCCCATACTCACTTTGTTTATAATCTCCACGTAAAAGATCTGCTATTTTCCATATAAAATTTGATTTATCAGTTATGTTAATATTCATTTAAGTCAATCCCCACTTTTTAATAATCGTTCATATTTTTTTCATATGAAATAATCACTGTAAACGACATACTATTTCTCCTTGATTTCCATACATTTCCATAAAAATAAACACATTATTTCCAATTATAATGTGTTTATTATACTCATAAATTTTAGATATGAAGTTAGTTTTTATGGTTAATTTATAATATTAATTTAAATAATATCAATATTTCTATTTTTCTTTATATACAGTACTTAATTCTTATTTGCAATTCATTTATAAAAATATAGATTAAATTCACTTGTTACTATTCCTGATATATTTTATAGGTTAGTTTTTATATTTTTCCCATTCTTTTTCCTATTTCATCATTATACTTATTAAAAAAATTTTTTTGAATTTAAAAATTACTTTAGATTCATATAATGTATTCTCATATTTTTAAAAAGTAATTCAAATATTTCTCTCAATAATATTTGTTTTTATTATTACCTTTTTCAAAATTACTACAAATAACATTTATTTCCTCATAAATATTATCAGATACTTTTTTAATTCTCCTATACTCAAAGCCCTTTTTAAAAAAACTTCCAGATAAAACAAATCCTAATAATATTGATGTATAATCGTCCATACCACTGTATGAAAATTTAATAAATAAAATCAAACATGCTAAAAAAACTAATAATATAATATTTAATAACCATTTTTTTCCAACAATTTTTCGAAGTATATAAAGTATTTTTCATGTAAATTAGCCAATAACAACTACACTCTCTTTTATTTTTAGAATTATTAAAAATATAAATCACTATTATAATTTGGGATTTTCTTCGCATTAAAACTATTATCTAATAAGACTTTTTCTTTAATAACGTGCGCCTCATTATAATATTTTTTTGAAAATTTTTCTATAATAGCTACTACTATTAATAATACTCCGCTAATGATTAAAAATATCTAGGAGATATTGTTTGATATTTAGACTGTACTAATGACATAACTATACTCATTAAACCCAATATATCTATAGCACAGGAACATTTTTGCCTTCTCATAGCAAGAATTTTTGGGGATTTTTTTAATTCCATTCTTATTATCCTCCGTTATTATCATTATTCCTTCCATTAAAAAAATTCATTTCTTAATATTTTATTTTTTTCATAATTGGTAATATATACTTACCATGGCAATCTTTTTAATTTCTTCTTTGAAAAAAACAAAAAAACATTTCGAATTACTTTTTATATTGATTCCTTTTTAATCATAAAAATACATTTTTATATATGATGTTTTATTTAATTTTTAAATCGTTTAAATAATAATCTAACAATCCTTTATAACCATGTTCTCTTTCTCCAAATGGATATGTTTTTATATTTTTTCATACCATTCTAGTGAAAATAAAAATGAATTTACAAATTTTTTTCGATAAAAATAGATAATAGAAGGTGTCCTAGTTATTGAATTTATTAGTTCCCCTATTGATGCTAAACACACACCACCGTCAGGATAAATATGTCTCATACCTTCAGGATATTCATATAAAAAAATAATTTAGGAATACTATTTGGAAAATTATTTCCTATTATAATTTTTAATTTTTTTATTAATATTGACTATATATCCCCTAGAATCTAAAGTGCAAATATATCTTCCTTTAATAATATAACTTGTTTCTTCTCGCTCTAATATCATATTAGGTTGTTTATTTAGGAATTCACTAATTTCATATTCTAAATTATCTATCATAAATATTCTCCCAAGGTTTAACAGGGCTAACTTTCTCCACATTTTTAAAAGATATCAGTAAACATTCTTGTATTTATATCATTATGAATTAATTGTTTAAATCTAAATTCATCTGTAGTATTTATAAATTGGTCTAATTCTTCTAACCAATTTTCAAATAATATTTTTTTGAGATTCAGTATAGAATTCAATAAAAATTTTTCTCTTAAGTCTACTGGATTTAAAATTTTATCATCTTTCATAATCGATATATTACCACTCTTAAATTTAATTATAAAATTCTTAATTATTTCAGATATTGATAGTAAACAATTATTCCCTACACTATCTGCAATTAATGCAGTTAATAAAATAGATGAAGGTTTATCGCTATTCTTATTACTTCTGTCATAATATATATCTCTATGTCTTTTTTTATAAATTGCACTGCTCTTTTGCAAATTTGACTTATAATAGAAATTAGGAATTTCTTCAACACTTCTATATTGCATTCTTATTTCAACTGGTAAGTTTTTCATATTGTTCTTTAATCATCTCTCTAGTTAAATTCTTATTGCTGATTTCAATAAACCAATCTCCGAATCCCAATGGATTACTTGTTTCCCATTCATATATATCACTTTTTTTGTGATAGCTAAAATTTTTTTGTGTTTTTGAAAACTCAACACCAGACTTTAAAACTTCATTTTTAATACTTATACACTCATTAACTGCAGGAACAATATCCAGAGAAAATCCAACACCCTCAGATATATCCGCATATTTTATTGTCCAACAATAAGTATCTTCTTTTTTTCCAATCTTTCTCTATACAACTTACTATTTTTTTATACAATTACCCACATCATTTTTTTACTTTCTCAGCACTTACTATTATCTTTTTCCTTTTTCAAAATTGATACAATATCCAAATCATAATCATGTTCGGTTCCATTTTTATATGGTCTAATACTAGTTCCAATTAAAAATGATCCTTGAGGATGAAAAATCACATTCCAATCCTTGTTCGTTCAAATATTTTTGATATTGAATAATACTTATCTCGTGCATTTTTTCTCCATAGTTGGAGTTAAATCTAAATCACTTAGTGAAGTTAATATAATTTTATCAATATTTTTGCATGTAACACTCCTTTATTTTTTTACAACACTTATAGTTTTTATTCCAATATTATTATAGCTTATAACCTGTACATTTTTGTACAGATTACACTTTGGTTTGTTATAAAAAAACTTCAATATTACCATATTATTTCTATAGATTATATATTAATACTCTTAGAACACCTTAAAACTCTACTTATTTTTATCTTCTTTTTATTTCAAAAAAATTTTTTTGAAATAATTGATATAATATTATTTTTTTAAAATTTTTTTATTTTTAGTCTCATCTTCTATCCCAGATTTTTCGATAAAATTATTCTCTATAGATTCATATAAACTACCGAGTTGTCTTGGTAGTTTTTCTTATTGAATCAAAATTTTCTTTATAACAATGGATTATTATTGGCATATTTTTTTAATGGAATTATCTGCTATTTTTTTCCATAAATATCCATCTGTCGCACCAATTGAGGTACCAAATATTATTATAAGATCAGCCCAATCAATAAGATTAGAATTTTTAAAATGCCTATTATCTCTAGCTTGAATAAGCATTTTTTTCTTTGATTAAATACTTTTTTTATTTGAGTCCGTATATTCTTTGTTTAACTGATTTTTCATCGTTTACTCCTAATATCAAGGAAAAGTCGAGCGTTCCATGAGCATGTTCAACATTTTTTTATAAAGCATCCATGATTATGTCCTCTAAAAGAGTTATATTCCTTATTTTTTTCTTTCTCAATTAGATTATCTAGAACATTTGTATAATTTAACGTTAAAATATTTATATAATCTATTTCTGTCGGAAAACTCTGAATAAATTTTTAAAAGCTCTTTCTTTTGAACCATCCGGAATTTGACTATATATTTCTTTCAAATACTTTTTGAATATCAATTGTTTTTCCTGTTAAATCAAATTTATCTTGTACAATACTAAGATAATTATTTAAATCTATACTAACTTCTTCTGAGATCTTCCATAAATTCTTCTTCATCTATTTCGGAATTTTTTTAGTTAATTCGCCTAAAAGCTAATTCTAAATCAGACCAATTTTTCCCAATTTGTATTCTCATCCATTAGGATATTATCATATATAATATTAAAATAATTTTTCAGTATTCTTCCTTTCTTTATATATTGGTATTTGATACTCATAAAAAAATCAGAATATTTCGTTTTTTTAATCCATATTGTATATCTAATCCATTACCCACGATATAGAGTATATTCATAAAATCACCTACTTTTCTTGTTTTTATTGTACTAATATTATATCAAATACATTCTGTAGAATCAATATTCCACGAAAATTATCGAGTGTTTTTATTTGTTTATTTAGTTTTAAAATCAAGAAATTTTTATACTGGCATCGTTGACTCTTACTTAATTTTTTTCAGTCAAATAAAAACATCTTTTCTTTGACTGAAAAAAATGTTTTTATAAATAAATTAACATAAGTCATCAAATTCTAAGATTAAGAAAATAATTATCACTTCTATAATTCTAAAATAGCTACTATTTCATCTCCATCTTTTTCATCAGTTTCTACAAAACCAACTGATTTATAGAGTTGTCGTGCTACATCATTATCACTTTCATATGATAACCAACAATATTTTGCTGTTCCACAAGGAAAAGTATTAACAAATTCTATGGCTAAATCCATCACTTTTTTTCCAAATCCCTTCCCTTGGAATTTTTTTATCTATCATAAGACGCCATATATTATAATTCCCTTTAGCTATACTAGGGGCACCTTCATCATCTGAATTCACATCAAAACCTATCATTAAAAAAATCCAATAGGTGTATCGTCTTTATAGATACCAAATGTGAATACATGATTATTCTCAGTAAGTGCTATATACGCTTCTATAATACTACTATTATTTGTAGCTACAAAATCTCTCTGATTATCAAAAACCTCTAATTTCAGAATCTCCACTATACTGTTTCTATTAATCTTTTTCAATTCAAGCATAATCTGTTCCCCATTGATTTGTTTGATTTTAATATAAATTTTTATTTTTATGATTACAAAAATAACTTCGTAATATTTATATCCAGTTTCTAAGTAGTCGTACCAAAGATCCTACTTAATAAATTTCGTGATTTTACCTTCTTTTTGTATGTTTCTACTGCTTTTTGCTACTCTCTCGAAGTCACGTCTTAAGCTATAAGAATAGATATCTCTAAACAGTCTATATCCTAGTTTTTTTCATTTACTTCGAATGCTAAAGTATATAGCTCATATGTTTCCATCGAGTCGAAGTTTTCGTGTGCTTTTACTACATCTACTAATATATCGTCACAATGTTCGACTAACGCTTTTTCTAGTCTATCATTTAAGAATTTTTGATTTATCTAGAGTATATTTATACATTTCTCTTGATGTAGTTGAGAAGTCCGCTACTAAACTTTCTTTATCTAGTTTATCGTAAAGTTCATATCCTAACTGTTCATTTACATCTTTTTGCGATTTCTACTAATCTTTCATCTGATATAGGTTCTAAACTAAATGCTGCGTAACTAACTTCTGATAATGCGTTGTAGTTTTCTTCTATCGCTTTTTTTGTAATAATTCTAATTCCATAAAGATCCTCTCAATCCTAATTTTTCTTTCATTCTATTATAACATATTTACTAGTAATTCTTATATCTCATTATAACTTTTCTTCTATTCTTATAAATGTCTTTTTAATTTAACTTTTTTTCGTAAAAAGTTCTCTTGAAAAAAATTAACTATTCTACGTTAAAATTAATGTATTAACTAAGGAGAGTTTTTAAAAATGAGTGAATCGAAAATTGTTTTTAACCATTGATGATGAATTAAAAAAATGAGGCTGATGATTTATTCTTTAGTCTTGGATTAAATCTAGAAACTGCTATTAGCATGTTCCTTACAAAAGCTGTTAATGAAGGTGGTATACCTTTTGAAGTAAAACAAACAAAAATACGTTGAAAGTCCTAATTTTTATCTCTAGTCATTTCACTATTAAATCAGCTGTATATGAGATTAATGAATACATAAAAGATAGATTTAACGAAGAACCTTCATTTTTATCTAGCATGTGAAAATAGAGGTCTTACAGATGATGAATCTAGTAAATTATTCATTCTATTTTCTAATAATACTGAAGAGATTGATCAAGAAGAATTCACGGAAAAAAATATTGATAACCTAGTAGAATTATCTACAATTGCCTTTCCAGCATTAAGACGACTATCAGATGAACAACTACGTGATATTGTGAATGTATATATTACAAACTACTATTTAATTAGATAATAAAAAAACTAAATGACGAACTCTTAGGAGTGATTTTTAAAATCACTTCTTTTTTATTTACTAATATAGATATTATAATATTTTTTTCAAAACTTAAAAATTTTTATTGGAAGTTCACTTCCTACTTTTTATCTTTTTACCTGTAATTGGAAGTAGACTTCCAACTTTCTTTTCTCCTTATTCCTTTTCTTCAGATTTTTTTGTTTTTACAATTACTTTATTTTTCTGATAAACTATAATTGTAAATTAATAAAACACTTACATTTATGTAAATAAGAGGAGATTAAAATGGGAAAAATTTAATAAAAAAAGTTGTTTCAGTAGCTTCAATAGCCGCAACATTACCTGCATTAATAGGTAGCTATGCTGGGTATCAAAAAAATTACGTTATAACCGTAGTGCAAAAAGCTGGGCTAATCGAGTTATACCTTGGTAATAAATATAAGAAATTAAGAGATATCGATGAAACTAAAAAGATTAGAAAAAAACAAAAAGAAGATAAGAACGAAGAAACTGTAAATGTATATGAATTCGATACTAAATCTAAATTCTATACTAGAATTGTTTCTGATAGACAAGTTTGGCATTTAAATAGTGTTAATAGTTCTAACTCTACTATTTTTCTATATTCACGGTGGTTCTTACGTTCATGAATTCGTAGATATTCAATGGGAAATGGCTGATAAAATTGCTCAAGAAGCTGATGCTGAGGTTATTATTCCTGATTATGGTCTAGCTCCTTTGTATACTTATAAAGATAACTATGAATTTTTTTAACAAAATTATATACAGACTATGTTTCTAAAAAAATCCAGACAAAGATGTATATATTTTTAGGAGATAGTGCTGGTGGTGGATTAGCTCTAGGATTAGTCCAAGATTTTTGTTCAAAAATAATATTAAACTACCTAAAGGTCTTATCCTACTAAGTCCATGGGTTGATTTAACTATGTCAAATCCTGATATTAATAAATATATCAAAAAGATCCTCTACTTCACGTAGACACTTTACTAGCTGATGCTAAAGCTTGGGCTGGTGATACAGACTTATCTGATTGGAAGGTTTCTCCATTATACAGGGGAGATGAAAGGTTTACCTGAAGTATTATTATTCTCAGGAACTCGTGAGCTCTTATACCCTGATATAGTTTTTATTAGCTGAAAAAAACTTCGTGAAGCAAATATAAAAACTGATTTCGAAATAGGAGAAAACCTAAACCACGTCTTCCCTGCCTTCCCAATCCCAGAAGCAGATGTAGCTATTAATAAAATTGTTGAGTTTGTGAAGAGTAAATAGTAAAAAAATTAAATACAAAAAGATGTACTCAAAATTTTTGATTAAATAATCTATTTTTTTGGGTACATCTTTATTTAGTATTATTCTCAACATTTAAAAACTATTTTTTTAAATTTAAAAATATAAAAATATTTCAAAAATTACAATCGCTTATTTTTCTATTTATACTTAATAGTTTCTTCTGCTATAGCATTCGTTAATAATTGTGAAAAAAATTAATATTGTATTTTACTGCAACATCATTAGCCCATTTAGGAATAGACAATGTCTTTTTTTATTAATGTGTTACTATCTAAATATTCTCTCAAATCTACAACAACCATTGATACAAAAGGATTTATTAAGAACATAATAATCCTTCATCTCAGGATCATCTTTAAAAGGAAAATCATCTTCTATTGACAACTCATTTATATTACTTGACTTAGGTAATCTTTCTCCATCTTCCAAATAATCACTAAGAGCTAATCCTAAATAATCTGATGCCATACTCATTGATTCTGCTATACCTATCCCCTGTGTTCCACTTCCTTTTTAAATCTGGAAAATAAACATTATAAATCTCTTTTTCTTCACTTTCTTTGTTAAAATAAAAAAATTGCTGGATAACTTACTAACATTATATCACCTCATTAATTGGGAGGGTGACTCAAAAATCGTGATTTCAAGAAACGATTTTTGTCGAGTCACCCCGCACAGAGTTATTAGATATCTAAAAAGCTTTAATAAAGCGAATTTAGATATCAATAAACTCACTGCGTCTATTAATTTTTTATAAACTTTTTTTAAAATTTAGTATTTTTATAATAATTCCATCCTTTAATATACCCTTCTCTGTGAATTTATTCAATTCACCTTTCGGGATAATGATAGGTCTCTTCTGTCCGAGGTTTTTTTCATTTTTACATGAGATCCCTTTCCGCCTTTACATAAAAGTAAAACCGTACTTTTTTTCAACAGTTTAACCATCTCTTCTTGTGTCATCGGCATAATATTTAACCTCCTGACACTTTAACTATACTACGTATTTATACGTATGTCAATTATATTACTCCTATTTTTTTCAAAAATATATTCTACATAAATTGAATATTTTCAATTTTCCACTTTTTCATCTGAGAAAATCCACTTCCACTTCCAATGTACAATTTTTTTAACTACCAAAGTCCAGTTCCATTCCTAAATATCCACTTTTTTTAACCGTAAAAGTCCATTTTTATTCCCCAATGTCCACTTTTTTTACCTACGAATGTCCAGTTTGATTTCTCAATGTCCACTTTTTTTCAACTATGAATATCCAGTTTCATTCCTCATTATGCGCTCTTTCACCTATTAAAATCTATTTTTTTCCCAACTAATTCCTGCTCTATTTATATTTAAGTCGCTTACCAAATATAACAAAAAAACTCGAAACAAAGATTTCTCCTTGTTTCGAGTTCGTATATTTTATCATTTTGTGAATTCTATAAATTTGAGATCTATTCTAAATTTATATTTTTCCTTTTCCATAGCCCTCTACTTTTTTCAATAATTTCTTGTACTAGAAGTTCTTTAATTATTTCTGATGCTCTTGATGTTTTTTTAGTTTTGTGACTTCCATCACTTCTTTTCTTCCAAATACATACTCTGAATTGAATTTGTCATAAAGGTTCTTAATATATTCCTTATTTTTTTCTGTGAAGTTTTTCTAGTTTATCTTTAGAATTATTTGTTATAATCTCTCTGTCTTCTTTTTATCCAATTGATATGTAATTCTCTATTTTTTTAATGGTGTACTTTCATCTAGTAGTAAATTTCTTAAAAAAATAATTCTACATATTCAAATGTTGAATATATTTCTTTCTTCAGATTTCTGTAGTTTGATCTTACTAGTGCATTTCTAAAATACCAAGAGTTAGCAGCGAATATATCATTTGTTACATCAAATCCTAACGTTTTTTTAGATACTTGATAAAAAAATACAGCTGTTGTTCTCGTATTTCCTTCTTCAAAAACATGAATTTGCCATAATCTTGAGATAAATTCTGATAAATGTTTTATTATTTCATATGTTGATAAACCATTATACTGGAATTTTTTCTCCTGTTCAAAAATCATACTCTAGTGTTCTAAGTAATTCACTTGCACTTCCGTATATTACAGTTTCTCCACCTAAGACCCACTCTTTTTTAGTAATATTATATGTTCTGATTTTCCCTGCGTGTTTATATATTCCTTCAAATAACTTCCTATGAATAGCTAAATATTCCGTTGGGGAAAAGGTGAAAGCTTCTTCCGATAAGATTCTAGCTATTCGAACAGATACTTTATCAGCTTCTTCTACACGACTTTCTTTATTTAGTTCTGGATTTTCTTCATAATATGAATGAAGCAGTATATCAGCTTCTTCTAGTGTTATTTCACCTTCTATGTTACGCAATGCAGTATTGATTAAATATTGAGATGGGGTTAAACCATCAACTTCCTGCAAACCTATTGCTGTCTGCCATGCATAACCTTTTTCTCTCTTAGAAGGTTCTAATTGTATTAAATATTCTTTAAACGGATCTTCAGTCATTTCATTTACCTCCCATAAGTTATTTTTTTCGATAATTACACATTGACAGATTTGATTTTAACATTATATAGTATATACATATTTTTTTCAACTTAATAAATTATATTTCTCATTTTATTTCCGTAATATTTATTATATATAACAATTATGTTCTTTTGCAATACATAAAAGACTATTCTATGTTTTTAAACACTAAAAAAACTCGAAACAAAGATTTTTTTCCTTGCTTCGAGTTCGTTTATTATTTTTCATTATTATCGTTTTGCGATTTCTTCTAATAACATTTTTGTTGATCATTTGTGGGTTTGCTTGTCCTTTTTGAGGCTTTCATGATTTGACCTACTAAGAAACCAATCGCACGGTCACGACCGTTTTTGTAGTCTTCAATAGATTTTGGATTGTTATCTAATGCTTCGTTTACCCAAGCTAATAATTGTCCACTATCTGATACTTGTACAAGACCTTTTTCTTTAACGATTTGTGCAGCATCTCCACCGTGTTCAATAAGTTCTGCGAATACTTTTTTAGCGATTTTACTTGAGATTGTTCCGTCAGTGATTAATTTAATCATTCCTGCTAAACCTTCTGCAGTTAATGCTGTTTCTTTAAGTTCTTTTTGTACTTTGTTTAAGTATGCATTCACATCTACCATTAGGTAGTTAGAAGCTAGTTTTGGATCTGCTCCTAAAGCTACAGTTTGCTCGAACATGTCTGACATTTCTTTAGTTAATGTAAGTACGTGTGCATCGTATGCTGGTAATCCAAGTTCCTCTTGGTATCTTCTTTGACGAGCGTCTGGAAGTTCTGGAATAGTTTTTCTTACTTCTTCCATCCATTCATCAGAGATAATCATAGGTACGATATCTGGCTCTGGGAAGTAACGATAATCGTCTGAACCTTCTTTAACACGCATAAGTTTTGTTGTTCCTGTTGTTTCATCAAAACGACGAGTTTCTTGGTTGATTACTCCACCAGAAAGAATAACTTGTTCTTGACGTTTTTCTTCGTACTCTAAACCTTTTTTAACGAAAGTGAATGAGTTTAAGTTTTTAAGCTCAGTTTTTGTACCAAATTCATCTTGACCATAAGGACGGATTGAGATGTTCGCGTCACAACGCATTGATCCTTCTTCCATCTTAACGTCAGATACTTCGATGTATTGAATGATTGAACGTAATTTTTCTAAATAAGCATATGCTTCTTCTGGAGTTCTGATATCTGGCTCAGATACGATCTCGATAAGTGGTGTCCCTTGACGGTTAAGGTCAACTAGTGAATAACCATTTTTGTGAGTTAATTTACCAGCATCTTCTTCAAGGTGAGCACGTGTAATACCGATACGTTTTGTTTCTCCGTTTACTTCGATATCGATCCATCCGTTTTCCCCGATTGGTTGGTCAAATTGTGAGATTTGGTATGCTTTCGGGTTATCTGGATAGAAGTAGTTTTTTCTATCGAATTTTGACTCGCGAGCTACTGTCATGTTAAGCGCCATTGCTGCTTTCATTCCCCATTCTACCGCTCTTTTGTTTACTACTGGAAGTACCCCTGGGTATCCTAAGTCGATAACGTTTGTGTTAGTGTTTGGTTCTGCACCAAAGTGAGCTGGAGATGGTGAGAATATTTTTGAATCTGTTTTTAATTCTACATGGACTTCTAGTCCAATTACTGTTTCAAAATGCATCTTGTTTCTCCTATTATAATTCTATTTTTTTATCGTGTAAGTTGTAGTGTTGTTCGAAGTTGTACGCTACATCGTATAGTGTAGATTCTGCGAATGGTTTTGCAATAATTTGCATACCGATTGGACGGTTACCTTTAAATCCACATGGAATACTGATACCTGGTAATCCTGCCATGTTTACTGGGATTGTTAAGATATCGTTAGCGTATATTTTAATTGGATCTCCTACTTCTTCTCCAATGTTGAATGCTACTGTTGGAGCAGTTGGTCCAATAATTACATCGTATTCTTCGAATACTCTATCAAAGTCTTGTTTGATTAATGTACGAACTTGTTGTGCTTTTTTGTAGTATGCATCGTAGTATCCTGAAGATAGTACGTATGTTCCTAACATGATACGGCGTTTAACCTCAGCTCCAAATCCTTCTCCACGTGTTTTTTTGTAGATTTCTTCAAGGTTTGTTGCGTTTGGACTTCTAAATCCGTAACGAATACCATCGAAACGAGAAAGGTTTGAACTTGCTTCAGCAGAAGCGATGATGTAGTAAGTTGAGATAGCGTAGTCTGTGTTTGGAAGACTTACTTCTTCTACGATAGCTCCTTGGCTTTCTAAGTATTTAACACCTTCAAGTACTGCTTGTTTAACTTCTTCGTCAATTCCAGCACCGAAGTATTCTTTAGGAAGAGCGATTTTCTTACCTTTGATGTCTCCAGTGATGATTTTGCTGAATTCTGGTACTTCTACAGGTGCACTAGTCATGTCGTTAGCATCTAATCCTGAGATGATTTCTAATACACGAGCGTTATCTTTTACTGTACGAGTCATTGGTCCGATTTGGTCTAATGATGAAGCGAATGCTACTAATCCAAAACGTGATACACGTCCGTATGTTGGTTTTAATCCAACGATACCACAGTATGAAGCTGGTTGACGCACAGAACCACCAGTATCACTTCCTAGAGTGAAACTAACTTGTCCTGCTGCTACTGCTGTAGCTGAACCACCACTTGATCCTCCTGGTACTGCATCTAAGTCGTGAGGGTTACGAGTAAGTTTGTAGTAAGATGTTTCAGTAGATCCACCCATTGCGAACTCGTCCATGTTTAATTTTCCCTAAAAAGGATTGGGTTTTTCTTTATTAAGTTTGTTCATTACTGTTGCATCGTAAATTGGATTGAATCCTTCTAAGATTTTTGATGCACAAGTTGTTTGAATATCTTTTGTAACGATGTTATCTTTGATTCCCATTGGGATACCAAATAATTTACCTTCAGCGCGTCCTTCTTCTTGAGCACGGTCTAAAAGCTTCAGCTTGTTTTTAATGCTACTTCTTCAGTTACTGTAATGAATGATCCTACTTTTTTTCATCAGTAGCTTTAATTCTGTCTAGTGATTCTTTTACTAAATCACTTGGTTTAATTTCTTTATTTTTTTAAGTTTAAGTTCTAAACTTTCAATTGATTCATGTAATAAACTCATTAAATTATCTCCTTATTTTTATTCAATAATAGTAGGTACTTTGAATTGTCCTGCTTCAGTTTCGTGAGCATTTTTTTAAGAACTTCTTCTCTATCCATTCCGTCATGAGCTACGTCTTCTCTAAATACATTAACTAAGTCTAGAACGTGATAAGTTGGTTTTACATTTTTCTGTTGGTGCGTTGTTGATTGTATTGAATAAATCTACAACTTTTTTTCTAATTTTTTTCGATGTACCCATCTACTTCACTTTCTTGGATTTCTAATCTAGAAAGATGAGCGATGTGAGCTACTTGTTCTTTCGTAATTGTTGTCATAAGTGCCTCCATATTTTTTTATCAATTTTAACTTCTAATATTAGCCAAACCTCGTATAATTTGAAATAAAAAAACGCCCCCATATAGTCATTTAACTACATGGGACGATTACTAGTTTCGTGGTGCCACCCGAATTCATACCAGTTTCCTGATACCTTTCAATTTATATTCGGTTTTTATAAAAGAGTGTTGCTTATTTCAATCATTATTATTTAATCTTTCAGCCTAAGGATTAAACTCTCTTCTAAAAACATGAAATAAAAGTCTCTTTACTAATATTTTTATATTACGGTTTACTTAGTCTATATTATACTAAACGACCGTCATTGTCAAGGATTTTTATTGGAAATGTTAGAGTGAGTGAAGAATTATTACTTTTTATAATTGAATTTTTCTAATTGCTCTATGCTGAATATATATATATTTATTTTTTTATATGACATGATTGTCTCCTGACTTTATTATGTTTGTTGATATTTTGCGATAATAAGAGCGACTATGAAAAAAATATTTTACTAAGAAACCATTATTTTTCTAGTCGCACTCTTCTATCATTATTTCTATATTTTTTTATATTATTTAAAACTTAAAACTGTTTTTACCTCTTGAACGGCCATTTGCTACTTTATCTAATGCTTTATTTACATCTTTAAAGTCAAATACCGTGTCTACTGATGGTTTAATTTCTAATTTTGTGAAAATGTCAGCTACTTCTTGTAGTTGTTTACCATTCGATTCTACGAAAATGAAGTCATATGATACTCCAAATTTATTTGCTATTTTATCGAATTTTCTACCAACTAAACCTAAGACGAATTGCTTCCACCAAGCTAAGTTCATACGTTTAGCAAAAACTTCCATTTGGTATCGCTCTTAGTGACACTAATTTACCTCCAGATTTCATAATAGTTATTTGTTTTTTTCTGTTTCTGCTCCACCTAAAGTATCAAGTACATAATCAACATCTTTTAGTACTTTAGTGTAATCTGTTGTTTTATAGTCGATGAACTGATCAACGCCTAATTTTTCAACACGTTCTTTGTTTTCTACACTACCATTAGTGATTACTGTCAGACCTTTTGCTTTAGCGATTGGAATAGCCATACCACCTACTCCACCTGTTCCACCTGAGATAAAGATTGTTTTTCCTGATTCTGCTCCCATAAGTTCTAAAGCTTGCATAATTGTTAATGCTGTTAATGGAACGGCTGCAGCTTCTTCATCAGTTAGATAATCTGGTACTTTAGCAATTGCATCTTGGTTAATAGCTACATATTCAGCAAAAAGCTCCAATTTTATCTAATGGTAATCTAGAGAATACTCTATCTCCAATTTCAAAAATTAGCTATGTTTCTTCCTTTTTGTTCAATAATACCTACTACTTCATTACCTGCAACTTGTGGAAGTTTGTAAGGTACGATAATCTTTACTTCACCGCGTGAAATCATGTTGTCTAGTGGATTTACTCCTGCTGCTGTAACTTTTACCAACACTTCATTTTCATTTATTGTAGGTACTGCTACTTCTCTAATTTCAAGTTCCATATTATTTTTTTATTATATTTTGTGTGTACTGCTGCTTTCAATTGTTTATTTTTCTCCTATTATGTATAATTCTTTAATTAATTTTTTTCTAATGTTTTTACTTTCTAGTTTTTTTATAAAAAAAGCTTCTTGTGCTTCATTAAATACTGGCTGTAATAAATTTTTCGATATTTAAACCAACTGGGCATTCTTTATTAGCACCTTCATGGATATTTACTAAGTATTTATCAGGATAAATGATTTGATAAATTTCTGATAATGTAATGTCCTTAGGCGCTTTTGCCAATGTTATTCCAGTTTTTTTCCTTGTTGACTTTCTATTAGTCCACCTTTTTTTAATACTGCCAAAATTTTTTTCTAATATGACTACTGTTTGTGTTGACACTTTTTGGCTAGTAGCTCCGAAGAAACTACTTTATCTGTTTCTGAAATATATATTAGTATATGTAATGCTACTGAAAATTTTGTATCCATATTTTTCTCCTTTAACTGTCTTTTTCTAAATCATCCAAATATAATCTTTTAACTTGTTCTCGTATCTGATACAAGCATAAGTTTAACATCATATTTTTATATATGTCAACTACTTTTTCAAATTTTTTTAAAAAAAATATTTAAAATATCCACTTTATGCAGCTACTATAGAGATGAACCACTACGTCCTTATCGTACATATTTTCTAATTTCATATTTCGCTATAATATTTAGAATATTTTTACTGAGAAAAAAATATTTCCTCGTATATTCTACATTCGAAATATTAACAGCTACCTCACCTTTTTAGTTGCTTAAATATTGAAAATGCTATAATATATGTAGGTATGTAGATTACTAGAATACTCTAGTTAATATGTAAAAAAATAAAATATTTGAGAGGTATAAAATGGAAAAATTGGGTTGAAATTACAATTCATACTACTAATGAAGCTAGTGAAATAGTTGAGTCTATTCTTCTTGATTATGGTTCAACTGGGGTTGCTATCGAAGATCCTACTACTCTTGAGGAGAACTTACATGATGATTTCGGTACTATCGTTGAGCTTAGTCCTGCTGATTATCCTGAAGTCGGGGTTATCGTTAAAGGATACATCAATGAGCTAAATTTTGATGAAGAAACTTTCAAGCGTTTTTGATGCTGAGCTTCTTGCTTTAGGTGAAAATATCAACATTGGAGATTTCTTCAAGATTGAAACTACTATTATTCAAGATAGCGACTGGGAAAATTCATGGAAAGATTATTTCGATATTCTTAATATCGGTGAAAAATTCGTTATTGTACCTACATGGCGTGAGTATGAAAATACTGAAGATAAATATATTATAAATATCGATCCGGTATGGCTTTTTGGTACTGGTGGTCACGAGACTACTTCATTATGTATTAAAAACCTTGAGAAATACGTTCAAAGAACAGATAATGTTATCGATGTTGGTTGTGGAAGTGGTATATTAAGTATCGCAGCTAGTTATTTAACTGATGGTAATATTAAAGCTGTTGACTTAGATAAGCTTGCTGTTGATGTTTCTTTTGAGAACTTCGCATTAAATAATCTTGAGAAAAGAATCGAAGTTGAACAAGCTAGTCTTCTTACAAAAGAAACTAAAAAATATAATATTATCGTAGCGAACATTCTTGCCCACATCATTGAGCTTATGATTGACGATGCGTACAATTTATTAGAAGATGGTGGTTACTACATCACTTCTGGTATTATCGAAGAGAAGAAAGATGAACTTCTTGAAAAAAATGTTAGAACGTGGTTTCAAACTTGTAGAGGAAACTTCTGATAACGGATGGTATTCATTCGTAGTAACTAAATAATACAAACCTACTCTTAATTTTGTATAGAATATATATGAAATTAGGAGTTTTTTTAATATTACTATGAAATGTGTTAAATTTATTCTATAATAGTAATGAAAGCACTTAAAAAGGAGAGATGTTATGAATAATAATAATTCTAAGCCAAATAATAATAAAAAAATTCAAATCAGAATACTAATCAAAATTATAGCAACTATAATCAAAATGGTTACAATGGACAAAAACAGCTATAATAACCAGTACCAAAAATTTTTAATGAACAAGGTTATCAAGAAGGATACAACCAACAATACCAAAACTACAATAAACAAGATTATCAAGAGGGATATAGTCAACAATACCAAAATTATAATAACTCGAATCAGCAATATCAAAATAATCAACAGTATGACTATTCTAATCAAAATTATCAAACTAATAATCAATATAATTATGGTAATCAACAAAACGATGGTCAACAATATCAAAATTATCCGGGATCGACAAATAACCAACAATACCAAAATTATAATAATGTAAATAGTCAACAAAAATTATAATAACCAATATCAAAAATTATAAAAATCCTGCTCAAAATCAACAAAATACTCAAAACAATGGACAATTCTATCAAAATAATGAGATCAAATAATCCACAAAGGATTTAATCCTAATAAGAAAAAGAAGAGTAAACTTGTGCCTATAGTTTCTAGTATTCTAGGTATTGTTCTGCTTAGCGGTGGAGGATTGTACTATTATTCAAAAATCTACTAATAAACCTATCTCTAGCATTTTTTTCTTTTTGGGAAGAAATCTGATGAAGAACTTTATACTCCTATTCTTGAAAAAAATATAAGAAAGCAATGGACTCTGGTGAGATAAAATCTGATTCTGAGGTTAATAATTTCGCAATCGAAAATTATAATTCAAAAGGAAAAAAATAAAGATTACATCAAGTATGTATATTATGATATTGATGGTAATGGTAGAAATGAATTACTTATCTGCGATAAAGATAATCTAAATAGTCCTTTTGCGATATATTCTTATGATAATAGTAATAAGGTTAATTTAATTTACCAAGTTGAATCTGGTAATGATATTTCTAAATCTATATTCTATAATGATAAATCTATCTGGATACATGATACTACCAACAACAATGACACTTATATTGTCTATAAATTGAAAGATGATGGTTCAAAATTTGAGAAAGTTCACGACATTAACTTAGCCGAGTATAAAAAAATTAACAAAAAAATTCAAAGATTCAATTTCATCTGAAGAGTTTGAATCTAAAGATGAATTCTTCAAAAAAATATGCAATGCCTACTGATAAAATTGATTTTTTTCTAAATTAGGATATAAAGCATTATATTACTACAATGATCCTAATGCACAAGAAGAAAAAAACAAAGCGACAATAACAACAATAATAAGAAAAAAAGATGAGAAGAAAGCTGAATTCACTAACTCTCAATTAGCACTGATTGGACGTGCGCTTTTAAGAGATTCTACTTCTCCGGAAAAATATATTAACTCACTATGAGACTGGTTTTTGTAATGGAGGAGCAACAAGGATTCTTAATTACTGATTTAGGAACTCAATCAAGTAAAGTAATAGTTAAAAAAAGTAGATAATGGTATTGAAATACTAGCTGCTGATGCTGACACACCTGCTGCTCAAAAGAAACTTTGTCGTTAAGAAAAAGGCTACATTCCAAGAAATTAAAGATAAATTCAAAAAAAGAAGATATAGATAAAATTAACAAAATAATAGAAGAATACAAAAAAACTAGAAATTATGAAAAAGGACAATTTAATATTAAAGATTAATATTGTATCTTCCTCACCTAAATAGTAGGTGAGGAGTTTTTTTATATTTTCTTATAATATTTTTAAAATAGTTAATCTTATTTTTATAATAATATTGAATCTAATTACAATGGGAGAAACACAATGAGTAATAAAAATAATAACTACGATAATCAAAACAATAACTATCAAAAAAATCCTAGCTATAATGACAGAGTAAATAATCAATATGATTATAACCAACAATACTCTAATTACAACAATAGTAATAGCAATCAACAATACCATAACTATGGTAACGGCCAACAGGGATTTAATCAACAATATCAAAAATTACAATAATCATCAACAAGAACTTAACCAACAATACCAAAAACTACGATAACCATCAACAGGAATTCAATCAACAATACCAAAACTATAATGAACAAAAACATCCTAATTTTATGAACTCTCCTCAAAATCTTAATAATAACTTTAATCCCAACAAGAAAAAAAGCGTTCAAAAATTCATTCCAATCATATCAACTATACTTGGACTTGTATTAATTGGTAGTGGTGGTTTTATTCTACTATTCAAAAACTACTAATAAATCTATCTCTAGTATTTTTTTCTACTAGTAAAAAAATGATGAGGAGATTTACGCGCCTATACTAGAGAAATACAAAAAAATCTATGGATAATAATGAATTAGGAGAAAATTCTGAAGTTAATAAGTTCGCTATTAAAAAGTTATGATGAACATGGAAAAGAGAAAAATTATATAACTTATAGTTATTATGATGTAGATGAAGATGGTAAAAAAATGAATTAGTTATTGCTGAAAAAAAGATAAACCTAACAGTCCATTTGCTGTTTATTCATATAATTCAAACAAAATTATAGTACTATATCAAGCTGAGTCTAGAAATGATATTCCTCGAGCAACTTTCTATAAAGATAGAACTATATGGATTCACACAAAAGAAATAAACTATGACAGATATGTCGTCTACAAACTAAATGATAAAAAAAGATAAATATTATAAAAATACATGATATCACAATATCTGAAAAAAAGAAAAAAAGATGGAAAATATCTTGATACAATATCTAATAATCAATTCAGTAGTCTAGAAGACTTCTTAAAAAAACAGTCAACAATCAAATAATAAACTAGACTTTTCAAAAATCTGATTATAAATCTGTTTATAATTATAGTGATTATCTAGAAATTCTTCAAAAAAATACCAATGACAATTTTTAAAGTAGAATACACTAATTCACAACTTGCTCTAATAGGGAGAGCTCTTTATCAAAATTCTACAGATCACGGTACTGGTGATTTAAATTATGAAAGCCCCTTTACTATGGGACAAGACAATATAGCCTTAATGACAAGTTTTGGTACAGGTGGCAGTATCGTACAAGTTATACGCACACAAACCGGAATTGACATACGAGTTCTTGATTATGATAAACCAGTTGGACAACGTGATTTTTAAACTTGTAAAAAGTGTTACGTATAAAGAAATTCAAGAAAAAAATTCAAAAAGAAGAAATGGATAAAATTAATAGTACTATTGAAAAATACAAAAACAAAAAAATTATGAACGAGGTACACGCATAAACGACTAATAAACTTTAATAAAGAATCTTAATAATTAAATATATAAAGAAAGAGCGACTCATTTGAGCCGCTCTTTCTTTATATTCTTATAACAATTTTTCTAATTTATTCTGATCTTCAATTGTGAATACTGACACCGGTCTTCCTGATGTATAGTACTCTGCATCTTCACTTAGTACATTTATATTAACTAGATGATTTAAATATTTTTCTAATTGTTATTCTTGAAATATCTAAGTCATCTGCTACTTGTTGTGTAGTGAAGCCTCTTTCTTGTTCTTTAATGTTTTTCTAGTACTTTTTCAGAGTTATACGAGATAAACCTTTAGGTAGGCTGTCTTCCTCTTCCTCCACTCTTCCAGAATTTAAGTAATCATCAATTAAATCTTGATTGATTTTTTTCTTTAGATAATAATGATACATACTCTTGTACTTTATCTACTGCTTGAGAAAATCTTTCGTATGTAAATGGTTTAACTAAATAATCTACTACTCCATTTGTTAATGCAGCTTCTACAGTTTGAATATCATTAGCTGCTGTTATCATAATTATTGGATATCCTTTTTAATTCTGGTAGGTATTCTACTCCCTTGACCATCTGTTAAATAATTATCTAAAACTATTAAATTTGCATCAGATTTTTCTAAAAATGATTTTTGCTTCCTCTAATGTAGATACATGGTTAAGGTCATCGGATAATTCTTTTCTTTTTAAAGTATTCTTTGTGTATCATTGCTACCATTGGATCGTCTTCTATTATTAATATTCTCAATTCTTATTCCTCCTAAATAGGTAATTCTATTGTAAATGTAGTTTTTCCTACTTCACTTTCCACGTCTATTAAACCGTTATATTTTTTTCACAATAGTATCAACGGCATTTAGTCCGTATCCTCTATTTTTCTCCTTTAGTTGAATATCCTCTTTCAAATACATTCTCCAATTTATCCTTACTAATACCACAACCATTATCATATACTTTACAAAGTAATATTTTTTCCTCTGTATTTAAATACAAGTAAACAATAATTTTTTTCCATCCTTTTTTTATCTGATATTGATTCCATTGAATTGTCAATTAGTACACCAAGTATGATTAACAGTTCATTAAATAGTTCATCTAAACCTTCTTTATTTAAAAGCATCGAATCTGAATCTATTAATAAAGATATACCTTTTTGTTTAGTTTCTCTTACTTTTGCCAGTAGAAAACCTGCTACAGCGGGTACTTTAATACTTTCAGAGATATAACCTATCTTCTCATGATAATCATCTTTTAAATATTTTATATATTTCTCTACTTCGTCGTAAGATTTCATCTCTATTAAACCATGTAATACATGCAGTTTGTTCATGAAATGGTGACTTTGTTCTCTAAGACTATCATTATATTTTTTTCTGTACCACTAAGTTCGGTGATTAATTTTTTTCATTTCACTTTGATCTCGAAGTGTAACGACTGCTCCGTATAATTTATCATTTTGATATATAGCATTTCTATTAACTAGTACTTCTATATGATTTAATACAACTAGCTCGTCTCGACTTTTTATATTATCTTCAATTATAGATCTAAAGAAAATTTCGTACATTTCATCAGGAATTTTTCTCCTTTTTCACTTTAGAATAGCCCGCCTTATCTAAAATTTGGTTGGCACTACTATTTTTTTCACTATTATTTTTCCTATTGATATCAATTCCGATAATACCTTCCGAAACATGGTCAGATATTAGATTTTTTTCAATATAATTATATGCAATTTCTTCTGGTTCATAGTTTAATAATATTCTCTTAAGTTGTCCATTATACACTATTGCTAAAGTTAAAAGCAATAGCAATTCCTATAATTAAAAGCAAATAATATTTTTTTCTTGTGAGTGTAGTACTTGTTTTTTTACAGTTTCTTTGGTGTAACCTACACATACAACACCTATATTCTCACCGTCTTCATCTTTTATCGCTGTAAAGAATCTAAGTCCTTCTCCTAAGTGACCAGTTTGTCTACTGTAGTGATCTCCTATAGTGAATGTTGAACTTACATCTTCTATATTAGAAAACTTTTCGCCTATCAATTCTGTTTTTTTGGATGGGTGTACCTAGTAAAAGTTTCATCCATTATAACAACGAAATCTGTTCCACTTTCATCCATAACCCTATTGGCAAATTTTTGAATCCCTAATGTTTGTCTATGGTGTTTTATATCATCTTTTAACCTGTTTATCATTAGAAATTAATTTTTGCTGTAGAATATATTTTTTTGACGAATAACTTCATCTTCTCGTTTTTTTAATATATTCCCTAACAAAAAAAGAAGTTACCAATAGGGATATGACTACCAAACTCGTCATTATCAACATTAACCTAGTTAATGTTCGCTGCCTTTTTTTCAAATTTTTTATCACTCCTCAATTTTTTTCAAATAACTTTCTCTTAATATTGTTAATTATAAAGCAAAAATAGCTATCATTTCAAGCAATGTTCTCTTCAGTAAACTTTAGATGCACTTTAAAAATATCCACATTATATTAATATATTTCTACAATGTAAATTTACATTGCTCATTTACGTAAAATATTTGTATACCTTTTTAAATTCAATCTTCATCATTATATAAATAATTATTTAAAATCTCTAAAATTGCATTATATTTTTCTTGATAGAAAAATTTTAATTTAATTTATATTATTTTTTTACTTGAATATTTACGTAGACTATGCTAGTATTTTTAGTAATGCATTTTTGCAGTTATTAGTATAATTTAAAAATTTAGGAGGTTCTCAATGGAGAGGGATGCAAAAATATTTTGGTACACCCTAGCCTTCATGGCGTTCTCAACAGTTTGGGCGTTTGGGAATGTTGTTAATGGATACTCTGAATTCGGTGGATTGAAATCTATAGTTTCTTGGGTTTTAATTTTCGTAATTTACTTTATTCCGTATTCATTAATCGTTGGTGAGCTAGGTTCTACTTTTAAAGATGCTGGAGGCGGAGTTAGTTCTTGGATAAGTTCTACACATGGTAAACTCCTTGCTTATTATACTGGATGGACAATGTGGGTTGTGCACATGCCTTATATTTCACAAAAACCATCTCGTATTATTGCAGCATTTAGTTGGACAGTATTCCGTGATAATCGTATTAGTAAAATGAATATCACATACTTACAGATTGCTTCACTTGTAATTTTCTTAATAGCTTTATTCTTAGCTGCTCGTGGAGTTAACTTAATTAAAAAGATGGCTATGTTAGCTGGATCTTCAATGTTCATTATGTCATTATTATTCGTAGTTATGGCTATTACAGCGCCATCTATTACTGGAGCAAAAACATTTAACATCGATTGGTCATTAGATACATTTATGCCAACATTTGATGTTAAATACATTACATCGATTGCCATATTAGTCTTTGCGGTCGGTGGTTGTGAGAAGATTTCTCCTTATGTTAATAAGATGAAAGATCCTTCAAAAAGACTTCCCTCGTGGAATGATTGCTTTAGTAGTTATGGTTTGTACTACTGCTATCTTAGGAACATTTGCTCTTGCATTAATGTTTGATACAAATAATATTCCAAAAGACTTATTAACAAACGGAACTTACTACGCTTTCCAAACTCTAGGTAACTACTACGGTGTTGGTAACTTATTCTTAGTTATCTATGCAATTGTAGATTTAATTGGACAAATTTCTGTTGTTATTATTTCTATTGATGCTCCACTACGTATGCTATTAAGTAGTGCTGATGAGAAATACATTCCTAAGAAATTATTAGTTAAAAACGAAAACGACGTATACGTTAACGGATTAAAACTTGTTGGTGTTATCGTTTCTATCTTACTAATTATCCCTATGTTTGGAATTAAAGAGTTAATGATTTATTCAGATGGTTAGTTAAACTTAATGCAGTAACTATGCCACTACGTTACCTATGGGTATTTGCTGCATATATCTTCTTGAAAAAATCAGCAGAGAAATTCCAATCTGAATACAAATTTGTTAAGAATAAATATGTAGGTATTGGGCTTGGGGCTTGGTGTTTCTTCTTAACTGCCTTCGCTTGTATTTCTGGTATGTATACTCCAGAAAGTACTTTCCAAACAGGTATGAATATTGCAACTCCAATCATCCTACTTTCATTAGGATTAATCATGCCATACTTAGCTAAAAAAATAACAAATAATTTAGAACTTTATGAAGTAACTCTAATTTAGTGAGTTACTTCTTTTTCTATATCTCTGTTAGTATTTAATTTTAATATTATCTATTTTTTTATACTACATTTCCATGAACTCTTCTTGATTTTCTTTAAAAAAACTTTTTTTATAATATTAATTATAAGACACTAAGGAGAAATGTTTATGACAAAAAAATAACAATAACCCGCCAAAAGAATAGCAATAATCAAAAACTATAATTATGGTAACAATAATCAAAAATAATGTACAGAATTATAATGAATTTTTATCAAAAATAATAATCAATATTATAATCAAAACCAATATCTTGAACAAGATGATAATTTAGGAAACTATAATCAACAATACAACAATTACAACCAGGGAATATGACAACTATAATCAGAATTATTATAATAATCAGCAAAATTACGGTAACTATAATCAAAATTATAATCAGTACAATACTCAAGATAATTTAGGTCAAAACCAATATTCTACGGATTATAATTATAATCTTCAAAAATAATAATCAATATTATAATGAATATCAATAAAATAATCAAAACTATAATTATTCTGAACAAGATTACAATAACTATCAAAATAACTATAACCAAAATTATCAACAAGATAATCCTCAAAACTTTGGTTATACTGAACAGGTTTATATTAACGCTCAAAACAATTATAACCAAAACTATCAACAAGATAATTCTCAAAACTTTGGTTACTTTGAAAAAGATAATACTAATGACAAACTAAATACTTACAATCAAAATAATCAACGAAGTAATTTAAATCATGTAGATAATAATTACAATCAAGAATCTAATCAGAATAGAACTACTGAACAAAAAAACTGTTGAGACTTATAGTGTAAACCAAACTAATTCAAAGATTAATGGTGTGAAGAAAATACACAAACTTACGCATCGACACAGCAAAATAATTTTTAATAATTATCAACAAAACCCAAATACATATCAAAATAGCAATGATCAAAATGAGAGGTTATCCCTCCAATTCCGTCAGTAATGAATCCAAAAGAATTTTTAACAATTCTCCTTCTAACACTAAGAAAAAAATCAAAAGGAAAAACTAGTCGCAACTATTTCTTCTCTACTTGGTATATTATTACTTGCTGATGGTGGATATTATTACTACAGTAAAAAAATGCTAAACAAAAAAAGTAGTAAATGAAAATGAGATATATGGCACAGTTCTTAAAAAAATATAAAGAAGCTATCAATAATACAGATAATGCAGATAGTTCTATTAATGTTGAAGCTCTTAAAGCAGCTCTTAAAGAGAAGAAAAATGATGATTATATCAAGTATGTTTTCTATGATATAGATGGCAACGGTAGAAAAAGAACTTATTATTTCTAGGAATGATAAGCCAAATAATCCATTTGATATTTATACATTTGATAAAAAAATCATAAAGTTATAAGATTATTTAATCCAGAAACTATTGATAGTGCTATTTTAAATAAACTTGGCATTGATGGATCTAATAACAACTCTGGTTCTGCTGTATTTAAAGATAAAACTATAAAAATTAGAAAATTTGATAAAGATACAGGGAATATAATTTCTTAAAATTCTCAAAAGATGGAGATAAACTTGAAAAAAACTAATGTTATTACTTTCACAGGTCTTGATGCTGATGATAGTAAATATAAAGACATTACTAATAATAAAGAATATAATTCTAAGAAAGAATTTAACGATACTTTCCTATATCAGAAGTAATGAAATTTGATGGAGAAAATTGGCAATCTGTAAAGAAATTTGGTGAAAGTTCTTCTAATGAAAAATAATGATAAGAAAGATAATAATCAACGTAAAAACCTGACAACTATGAAACTGCCTATGCTAGTGTTCTTAAAAATTACAAAGATGCTATAAGTAGCGGTAAAAATGACGCTAAAGATATTAATACAGTAGCTATCGGTAATTATAAAGTTTTCGGTGAAAAACAAGTCGGTAATAACTTCCTAAACTACGGATTCTTCGATATTAATGGTGATGGAGTTGACGAACTATTACTATTTACTGAAGCTAGTAAGGATAAACCAAATGAATATAGTCCAATGGATGTCTACTCTCTAGATAAAAACAATAAAGTAGTACGTATTACTCCTGAACGTGTAAATGGAGAAAGAACAACTCTTTCTATAACTAAGGATAAAGTATTCCAAGTGTATGGCTCAGGTGGTGCTCAAGTTCATGGATATACATTCTATAAACTAAACAATGATGGTTTATCCTTAGAAAAAAACTGATGCTTTTGATTTTGATGGTGTAACTAATTCGAAAGTTTATAAGAGATCATATCCTTCTGGTAAAAAAACGAAGAAATCCCAGTAAATGATTTTAGAGATAAAGTCGTAAATTCTAATAATCATATAAAGTTTGATTTCGGCAAGCGTAAGAGTATTTTTGATTTCAAAGGATAAAATATAAAATATTAAAGACTGTGATTCTTAATAGTTCCACAGTTTTTACTTAAGGTAAGTCGTAAAACATAGTTCTGAAATTAAATAAAGAAGAGGGGCTCTAATTTAAACCTCTCTTCTTTTACTATTATTCTAAACCTTCTACATAGCTATAAGCACTTTGAGCTGCAATAGCACCATCAGAAGCTGCTGTAATTACTTGGCGAATTTCTTTTACTCGAACATCACCTGCAGCAAAAATTCCTGGTACTGATGATTCTAATCTTTCGTTAGTTGGTATATAACCAGCTTCATCAGTAATTCCTATATTTCTAAAATCTTGTGTTTGCGGCAACATCCCAACATAGATAAACACACCATCAGCTGGAATTGAACTTTCTTCTCCAGTTTTTACATTTCTGATTTCAATTGATGAAACTTTTCTTTCACCTTTGATTTCATATGCAACACTGTCCCATACGAACTCAATATTTTCTTTAGCAAATGCTCTGTCTTGAAGAATTTTTTGTGCACGTAGTTCATCACGTCTGTGAACAATAGTAACTTTTGTTGCTAGATTAGAAAGATATAAAGCTTCTTCTACCGCTGAATCTCCTCCACCGATAACTACTACTTCTTTGTTTCTAAAGAATGCACCATCACATACCGCACAGTAACTTACACCTTTTCCTGAAAATTGTTCTTCTCCGGGAACGTCAAGATTTCTGTGCTCTGAACCTGTTGCAATAATTATTGATTTAGCAACATATTCTTTTTCTCCTGCAACAACATATTTAAGTCCGTTTTTTTCACCAACTTTTGTGATATTACCAAAAGCAAATTCTGTTCCGAATTTTTTAGAGTGTTCGAACATTTTTTCTGATAGTTCAGGACCTGTTACCATTTCATATCCTGTGTAGTTTTCAATTTCTTCTGTTGAAAGCATTTGACCACCGGATATTTTTCTTTCTAACATCAACACTGACATATTCGCACGTGATGCGTAGATTGAAGCTGTCATACCTGCTGGACCCGCTCCAACGATAATTAAGTCATAAATTTTTTTCTGACATATTTTCCACCTTCTTTATTATGATTCTCTATACAAAATCTTCTTATCTTTGAATTTTTGTATTAAGCACTATTAAGTATATCAAACTTCCTACCACAAATACTAGCGAAAAGGACTTGAGATACTCTAAGACTTCAATATAAAGTGAGTCTGTTCTCATTCCTTCAACAATGAATCTCTCTACTCCATATAAAATCAAATATGCTGCAAAAACTTCACTTTGAGCTAATTTATTTCTTACTAGTAATAATATTACAAGTGCTATTAAGCACCATAAACTTTCATATAAGAACGTTGGTTGACGATATGCACCATCAATATACATATTTTTCAATAATGAAATTCGGTATAAATCTATTTTCTAAATATTCTTTAGTGACTATCTCACCGTATGCTTCATGGTTGAAGAAGTTCCCCCAACGGCCTAACATTTGTCCTACTAATAAACTTGGAGCTATAATATCTAATAATTTTTATTATCTTAACGCCTCTTCTTCTAGCAAAAAGTAAAGAACTATAAATCCTCCAATTAACCCTCCATAGATGGCTATTCCACCATCCCAAATAGCTATCATACTACTAAAAATCACCTGCATAATACTCCCATCTAAATATTACATAGTATGCACGTGCAAAGATGAATGCTATTGGTAATGCTATTAGCAATAAATCTAACATTGTATCTTGTTTTAAGCCACGTCTAGTAGCTTCTCTATCTGCAAGCAAATACGCAAAAAAATACTGTTGTAGCAATTATTATTCCATACCAATAAACAGGTTTTACTAAAGAGATAAAATGCAACTGGATCTAAGAAACCCTAATGTCATATTATTTCACCCCATTATTCATATTATTTTTGTTTTTATTTCTGCTGCTAGTCTTGATGTAAAATCTTTAGCAGTATTAATTCCCATTTGATTTAATCTGTAGTTCATCGCTGCAGATTCTATAATGATTGCTACGTTTCGACCTGGTCTTACAGGAATGGTTTTCTTTTCAATTTTTAGAATTAAGAATTTCTCTGTGTTCATCTCCTAATCCTATACGATCATATTGTTTTTTTGATCATTCCATGTTTCTAAGTGTACATTTAATTGTAATCTCTTATCACTTCGTACTGCACCAGTACCAAATAGTGTCATTACGTTAATAATACCTAATCCACGAATTTCTAATAAATGTTTTATTAACGTTGATTCACAGCTACCAATTAAATAACCTCTTTCTAATTCTTTAATATCAACTCTATCATCAGCTACTAATCTATGTCCACGTTTAATTAGCTCTAGAGCTATTTCACTCTTACCAATTCCGCTTTCTCCTGTGATTAATACTCCAATACCATAAACTTCTATAAACACACCGTGAACTGAAGTTGCAGGTGCAAATTCTTTTCTAAGATAGTTTGAAATATTCCCCATAAGTTTTTGTAGTATCTTTCTGACACCTTAAAAACGGGTGTATCGTATCGTTCTGCAGCTTCCTTCAATTCTTTAGGAACTTCTAAATCTCTTGATATAATAATACATGGAGTTATTCTTGTACAAAGCATTCTCATTCTTGATTTTTTTCTCAATATCAGGAATTAATTTGAAAAATGATAATTCACTAGTTCCTAAAATTTGAATTCTCTGTGGTGAATAATGAGAAAAAAATATCCTGCCAGTTGTAAAGCTGGACGCGATAATTCATCAGTAGTTATTTCTCTATCTAACCCCTTTTCTCCACTAACAATTTCTAGATTTAATTTTTTTCTACAAGATCTCTTGTTGTAATTTTTTGGCATAATTTTTTTCCTTTTATTTATTTTTAAATGTTTTTAATTACTATCTTTCTATCATTTGTATTCAATATAAAATTAAATAACATAATAATTATTACCAAACCAAATGCTGTCCAAAAAGACATTATCTCAAAAATGTGGTGATAATATAAAAAGAAACTAAATATACTAGTGACGTCCTAACTAATAATGAAAATAATCCCAAACTAAATATTGATATCATTATAGTTATCAATAAAAATAGGTCGAACTAATATAAATAAAATAGTAATAAGCAATGCTCCAAGAAAACCATATACTGGATGATCGACTCGCAAACTTCCTTTAGTCAAACCAGAAAAAGGCAATTACAATAAATGTATTTAATATGACCTTTTTTTATAATAGGCCAATATAATTTTTTTAAATGTATACATATTTTTCCTTCTTCTTGTTATTTATATAAAGTAGAAAGTGAGAAGCAATGTCCTCACTTTCTTAAATTTATATTTTTTAATAATTATTTTTGAAAACTCTTCTGTAATTTGAGGAACTACTTGTTTTTTTACGTGATACAACACCTTCTAGTGTCATAAAGTCATTTTTCAAGAGTTTTTTTCCAAATGCAGCAGCAACTTTATCTTGTTTATCTCCTAATACTAATACTTCTGAATCTGAAGTTAAGATATTTGTAATTACAAATACGTATGCTGCTAATCCTTTAGAATCTAATTCTGCTTTAATAGCTGTTTCTAATTCTGCTTTTCTTACTGCTACTTCGTTCGCATCTACTGTATTGATTTGAGCTACTACAAGTTTATCTGCACCTAAAACAAACTCTTTAGCATCTAATGAAATTAATGTTTCAGCAGTTTTGTCAGTTGTTGAAGCTCCAGCTTTAAGCATTGCTAAACCATATTCTTCAATATTTACTTCAGCGATAGCTGCTAATTCTTCTGCTGCTATTTTATCACGTAAAGTACATGTTGGTGATTTGAATAATAATGAGTCAGAAATAATTGCTGATAACATTAATCCTGCCATTTGTTTATCGATGTGAACACTTTGTTCTTCATAGATTTTTTTCAAGATTGTAGCTGTACATCCTAGTGGTTCAGCACGGTAATATAATGGCTCAGCAGTTTCAAAGTTCGCGATACGGTGGTGATCGATTACTTCACGGATAACTGCTTTTTCAATTCCATTAGCTGATTGTTGGAACTCATTGTGGTCAACTAAAATAACATGTTGCCCTTCTACTACTTCCTCAACTAAACGTGGTAAACGTACGTTGAAATACTCAAGTGCATATTTTGTTTCATCGTTAATTTCTCCAAGTCTTACCGCTTCAGTATCCATTCCTTGAAGTCTTTTTAAATTATTATATACGATACTTGAACAAATTGTATCAGTATCTGGATTTTTTTGTGTCCAAAAAAATTAAAATATTTGTCATTTTCTAACTCCTTATTTATTATTTATACTTACTTATATTTTTACCTTTTTTAGTAATTATTTCAAACTTATTTTAATAAATTATAAGCTTTTTCGCTAAACTTAAGTCTACATGACAGTACCCTGTAGGATTTTTTTCTAAGTATTTTTGGTGATATTCTTCAGCATCAATATAGTTATTTACCGCTTCTACTTCTACAGCAATTTTCTTAGTATAATTTTTTTGAAGTTCTTCTATAAACTTAACAGCTTCGTCTCTTGTTTCTTCATCTACGTAGTAAATACCCGTTCTATATTGACGACCTCTGTCTCCACCTTGTTTATTAACACTTACTGGATCAATAATTCTGAAATAATGACGAAATACATCATTTAATGGTAATACTGAATTATCATATGTTAAGTAAATTACTTCTGCATGATCTGTTGATTTTTATGTTTTTGATAAGTAGTTTCTGCAGTTTGACCGTTACTATATCCAACTTTTGTAGATAAAAACTCCATCAAGTTGTGCAAAGTAACCTTCTACTCCCCAGAAACATCCACCCGCTAAATATATTTCTTTTTTTCATGGTTTAGTTCCTCACAATCTATAATCAAAATTCAAAAATTTATTAACTATTATTATACTATAAAACGCTAACTTTTTAATATAATTATGCACTTCTATTGTATACTAACTACATCAAATATTTAGCAATTAAAGTACATTATAATAATTTTTTTCATAAATAAAGACAAGTACATAACAATGGTTGTACTTGTCTGTTATATTTTTTTATCTATTTATTTTTTTATTCAGTAGTATGTGTTTCTTCAAATACTCTATGTTCTACTTTATAATTATGGAATATCGCATTTATTTCTGCACCGATAATTAATATATATCCTGTAATGTATAACCAGATGATAAACGCCATAAATGCTCCGATTGTTCCATATGTTTTAATATAGCTAGAAAAATGATCTATATAGTATCCAAATAATCTACTTACTAAAGTCCAGGAAACTGTGGCAAATATAGATCCCGGTAAAAATACTAATAGCTTTTTAATTTTTAAATTCGGTCCCATTATATAAAAAAATACAAATACGAAAAATGTAAATAGTATCGGGAAACTATAATTTAAAATTGACCACAAATTATAAAAACCTTCATCTAGATTAAATTTATGAAATAATAAGTATGTAAGTTGTTTTTCCAAATACGACTAGTGCAAGAACTACGAACATTCCTACTAAAAAAACAACGCTGTAATTACTACACTAATTAATTTTGTTACTATCCATATTCTTCCATCTCGAACTCTAAAGGCATTATTAAAGGCAATAATTATCCCATAAATACCACTAGACGCTGACCATAAAGTAAATACAATACCCACGGTGATAATTGTATTATTCTTATTATTTAATACTTCAGAAATCATATCAAAAAGATAGTTACCCTAAATCTCCAGGGGCAAAAATTTTTGAATCTTCTCTAATAGAAATTGTTGGTCAATTTTAAAGTATGGAGTTAATGCCAACGCTACGATTAACATAGGAAATAACGATAAAATGAAATAATAACTTAAATTTGCAGATAGTAATGATATTTCATCATACATAAGTCGATAATACATTTCTTTTTACAAATTTTTTAATGTTAATTTTTCCTTTAGGATTTTCTTCGTAGAAAGAATAGTTTTTTTCTGGTATAAACATAATCTTATAGAATAAATTTAGCTACAGTCTTTGCAGCTTTATAATACATTGGTAATGAAGAAACTGAAAGTATGTTTAAACCTCCAACAGGAAATTTAGATTTTTCCGTTACAACATAACCTTTTTTTCTTCTAAATACTTTTTTTAGCTTCTTCTACTTTTTGCACGCTCTTCTGTACTAAAAATTTTCTTTTTTTGTGGAATACAGTAGCTGCTAGTGCTCCAGCACCCACTAGGCCTAATAATAATTTTTTTACCCATTAAAATCTCCTTAAAATTTAATTTTAAATTTTTGACAATATAATAATATTTTAAACTATTTACTTAAACAAAGCAACAAATAACTTATTTTTTTCTATTTTTACTTATTGTAGGGATTGAGCCAAAAAGGCATAAATTAAAAAAAGTGTGCATTCGACTTTATCAACTTAATTATAAAACATCCTAACCTCACCATTTGAGATTAGGATGCCTACATATTATTTAGATTTACTATTTTCTTGAAGTTGCTGTACTATTTTTTTATCATAATAATCATTTAAATTTTTTTAAACTATACATTTTATTTATGTATATTCCTATTATGCTGAACAAAACTGTTATTACCAACAGCGTTACAAGTAGTGAGGCAACTATGGCATTGGCTCTTTTATATTTCTTTTTTGAATTCATAATCTACTCACCTTCCTTATTGTGTTCGTCATGTTCTTCTTTATCTTCTTTCTCTTTCTCCTCTTTTGCCTTTTTCCTCTTTTTCTTTCTCTTTATCGGTTTTCTCATCTTTAACTCGTAAGAACATCTCTCGTTTGTGATCACTTTTTATCGACAATTGAGACATGTATAATGTCATTATCTTGAGATAAAGAGTAGCCTTTCATATTTTTTTCAAGACAAGAATATATCCGGCAAAATTATTAGAATCTTTGAATTTATCTATATATATCCTACCACCTCTAAAGTTAATCCTTACGTCTTCGACATCATCTTTACTTTTCATTAAGATGTAATTACTTTCTTGATAGACCTTAGCGCTATTATTATACGTTTCTAATATCTTTTTTTATGAGCTAAAGCATATTCATAATTTGAATAATCTAGAAATCTCTTTGAGGTAGTCATTGTAGTTTGTATGATTAACATAAGTAGTAAAGTTAAAATAATTAATAGAAATAAGGATACTGTGAGTTCCAGTAAAGTAAATGCTTTTTGTCTTTAACTATAGCTAACTTTTTTTCACCCGTATGTTCATCCTCTATTCTCGCTGATTTTTTTCATCCACACTTATGTAATAATCACCTCGTGTCGTTGTGAAGACATGGTCTTTATAATGACTACATATTTCTTCATATAATATTTCCTTCATTTCTAATTCTTTTTCGATTTTATTTAAGTTTGAGTATTGGCGTACCATATTAGGAATCAAAAACACGAATAATAATGAGCAAATAAGCAATGCCCCTATCATTTCTACAAATGTGAAAGCTCTCTTATTAGATTTCATCGAGTGTTATATATCCAGTGTCTAAATGAGCAATTATTCTATACTTACTATTATCAAACTGTACATCTACAGTATTTGCTTTTGACACTAAATTTCCTTTCCTATATTCAAAGGTCACTGATCCTGATCCTAATTTTTGGTTTCCCTACCCTTTTTATTTTTTTCCAATGCTCATGATCATCATAAAAAGTATCAAATTCTTCATCATCCATATAAAAGCAAATGAATGTTCTTCTTTCATTTAAACTTCTTGTTTGGACGTTGTATATTTCAGAAACAAGTTCATTAACTGCTAACCTTTCCTGGTATTTTTCATAGGTATTTACAGATATTCTAGATAATATGATTACTATAATACTTACTATTAAAAGTACCGCTAGCATCTCTACTAAAGAAAACGCCCCGTTATTTTTTTGTAATGTTGCTTTTACCATTGGCTATTACTATTTTTTTACCATTTGGTGCTGTACTAGCTTTATCTGCTGGGCCATCTAAATAATGTTTATCTACTAGTTTTTTTCGAAAGTAACATCTTTATCTTTTTCATTAATTTCATAAGCTGTTACTTGGGATTGAACTGTTTTTTTCATATGCTTCAGAGCTTTTATCTTTTGCAGTATCTATATTCTTAGTAATATTAGGGATTATAAGAATAAGAAGTATTGCGATTATGAAGAGCACGATTAACATCTCAATAAGTGTGAAGCCATCTTTATTTTTTGAACTTTTTTAATAATATTTTTCCATATATTCCTCCTTATTTAAGCGAGCTAGCCATATTAAATATAGGTAGGAGTATAACCATGTATAATCCAACTATAACTACGGCTAAGATACCAAATAATATAGGTTGTAGTTTTTCAAATTTCTATCTAATGATGTTAGAAAAGTATCTAACATAAGTTCACTAAATAGCTTTTAATTCTTTATCAATCAGACCATTATTTTTTTCCCATGGTTCACAAATTTTTCTCATAGAATTATCAAAGTATTTAATTTTTCCCGATTGAATCTTCGAAGCTAATACCCTTATCTAATTCATATAAAATTTCTTTTAGAAAAAGTGCGTTAAATAATAATCATAGTCTTCTTCAACCATGACTTCTAAAGCTGTTTTTTTAATGAAAAATCCACTCATAAGAAATAAACTCAATTCCATAGAAAATCTGTAAGAAAAGTATAGTTTAGAATAGTTCCTTACTTTAGGAATATATATAAGAGATTTTAAAAAAATAGATTGGGCTTATATTTAATTGTATAAGAAATGTAACCTATCCCTATAAGGGTAAGTAAAAAAATAATTGAAATGAATTTTTGGAATATAATATAATGATTTGATTAATATAAGTGTTTGGAGATCCATCTTAATGTTAGATGAAGTATAGATGTTCTCAAATTGTGGAATTACTAGCGCATTAAATACCATGATTAGGCATATCAATGTGAGTGTTAAAAAAATAGTGGATATCGTAGAGTTTTTTTATTACCTTTTCTTGTTGTATTTTTTTAATTTTTTTAGATATGTTTCAACTTCAACTAACATATCTTCTATTCGACCATAATCTTCAGCAAATTTTATTTTTACTAACAATTAGTTGTGAATAACCAAGATATCCCAATATATCGGATAATTTACTTCCGTTAGAGAGTTTTTTTCTTTTTATCTTTTTAATTTCGTCATCAGCAACTTCATATTGAATAAGTAAAAATTCTAAAGAATCCTCAAGCATATATCCATGATTAATTAATTCATATAGACGTTTTTATAAAATATATTTTATTCTCTTTATCTAGAGCTTTTTTTAATATCCCCATTTTTTTCTTTTTCATCAGTAGTGATTAACCCCTTCTCACATGCTAATTGAAATTTATACTCTAAAGAGTGTTCTATTATCTTATTGTTATCTATATAATCATGAATATCTTCTTTCTTCAATATTTCGGTTACTAATCCTCTTTTTTTCCATTTGTTAAGTTCACCAATCTTTGAGAAATAATACAAAGTATAGTTTGCTTAATATCTTCTAATGACAGGTTTAAATCTTTTAATCGATTAATTACACCGATAGAATTTTCTGCGTGAATTGTACTTAATACCAAATGACCTGAAAATGATGAAGTAATTACTTGACTTGCAGTTTTAAAATCTCTGATTTCACCGATAACCATAGCATCTGGATCACATCGTAAAATTGATTTTAATGCATTGTCATAATTTATTCCAGCTTTTTCATTTACCTGCATTTGGATTAAAGTAGGTATATTCTTCTCTACAGGATCTTCTACAGTTATAACCTGTTTATCCCTACTAGCAAGTTCATTTGCTAGTTTATACATCGATGTTGATTTCCCACTACCTGTTGGTCCAGAAAATAATATTAAACCATAGGCTCTTTTTTGAAAGATTATTAATATATTGATTATCTTCTTCGAAGATACTATAATCAACATCCTCTAATTCATTTATAAAAATCCTCACTACACACCCTTCATTAAGTTCACTTAAAGGTAATGTAGAAACGCGTAAAAAAATAATCTTTTTTTCGTTATAATTATAAACGAAACGTCCACTTTGAGGTTCTTTATTTCTTGAAATATCTATGTTGGCATTAAATTTCAACAAAGATATTATTTGTTCTAACTCCCTATTAGAATATTTTTTTCATATTTACTCAGGTGTCCATTCACTCTGAGTTTTATAAAGGAATTTCCGGATATATGTGGGTATATATGGATATCACTGGCTCTTTTTCTATTGACTCGCTAATTATACGATTCATCAAAATCTTTACATCAATAGTTATCACCCCATTTCCTATAGAAAAGGAAAATATAGGCTAAGTATTACTACTTAGCCTATATCTAAAAACTATTAATTTAATTTACTACATTTTTAACTCTATAGCCTAAGTATTTGAGTTTGTTATAGATTTATATTTCTAGAAAAAGAATATCCCCTAAATCTTCTTAAAACTTCTTCTACTAATTTGCAATCTTCACTATCAAGTGACTTAATCATATCAATTACTTCAAAGTGAGTGTCTGCCAACTCATCTGGTTCCCCTTTTTTTCTGTTTTTATACCCCACAAGTTCGTCTATTGAAACGTTATAAAGTTTCGCAATAGATACAAGTGTCGCTACATTAGGTTCGTTTCGACCGTATTCCCAGTTAGCATAAACACCATGAGATGATAACTCTAGTTTATCCGCTACAGTTGACATAGAGTAGTTGTTCATTTTTTCGAAGTTTTTTTAAGTTTTGTGCCAGTAATGTTCCTTTTATTCTTCAAAGTAATCCTCCTTTCTCATCTATAACTATTATACCTTTTTTTATAAAAAAATCAAATTAAATTATAAATTTTTCGAACCTTTTTATACTAATATAAAATACTGTTTTTCAAATTATGTGTAATTTTTACAGAAAAATTAGCATAAACTCTGATATGTCAACCTTGATAAAAAAATAAAACAACACTATTACTAGCGTTGTTTTCATTCTTTAAATAGGTTTTTCAACAGTTAATATTTTTATATTTTTTTCAATAAAGTTGTATAAACATAATTGGCTGCTATAAGACCAGCTACTGATGGACAGAATGCGTTAGAAGCTGGTGGTATCTTAGCTTTACGTATTTCTGAATCTTGTTTTCCAATTTTTTTCTAAGTATTCTTTATTAGCAATTGTTGGACTTTCTGTAGAAAAATACTACAGGTACTTTTCCACGAATCCTCTTTTTTTCAGTTTCGTTCTTATTACTTTTTGCTAAAGGACAAACAGTAGTTTTACTAATATCTGCAATTTGGAATTTAGTTGGATCGATTTTATTCATAGAACCCATTACACTAATTACTGGTATATTATTAGCTAAACAATATTTTTATTAAATGTATTTTAAAAAGTTACTGTATCACAAGCATCTATAACAAAAATCTAATGGTTTCTCATAAAATATTGGATAAGTATCTTCTGTATAGAAATCTTGAATAGCTATTACTTCACATTCAGGATTAATAGCCAAAAATTCGTTTTTCATCTCTTCTACTTTACTACATCCAACAGTTTCAGTTGTAGCGTGAATTTGTCTATTTACATTCGTAATATCAATATCATCTTTATCCATTAAAACTAATGAACCAACCCCTGAACGAGCTAATGATTCAGCAGCAAAAGATCCTACGCCTCCTACACCTAGTATTCCTACTCTTTTATTTTTTTAATAATTCTAAACCTTCTGTTCCTATTACTAATTCATTTCTTGAAAATTGATGTAACATTTCTTTCTCCATATTCTTCTAAAAATCAAATAATAAAAAGACTGGTAACACTTATAACCAGTCTAAAAAACCAAAACGCCGTAGATTCTTACCTGAATTGGTCCTGATATAATCAGGTGGGTACGATAGCCTTACTTTCTAAAGTCTTCTCAAAGGAAGCATTTTATACTGATAAGCGATTTTTCGTTCCCGTTCAAAAAGTGTTAGGCCCGAATGTATGGTAAGTCTTACAAGCGCTTTAGTTGTATATTTATATTTTTACCACAGTTAAACTCGTAAAACAACCTCAAAATTTGTATAATCATGTGTTCATTTTATATATTTTTATCTTGAAACCTCATTAGTAAAAGGTTTCCATAAGATAAAAATATTTAAAATATTTTTTTAATATTTGATAATTTTAGACTTATTTTATTTAATGTGTTTTTTATTTTTAAAAGTTTTTTCAGAAACTGTCCTGTGTAACTTTCATTATTTTCTATTAATTTTTCTGGGGTACATTCTGCAAGAATTGTACCTCCTCCAACTCCACCTTCTGGACCTAAATCAATCAGATGATCACAGCACTTAATAACATCTAGATTGTGTTCAATCACTACTACAGTATTACCACCATCAACTAATTTATCGATAATTTTTATTAATCTACTTATATCATCAATATGTAAACCTGTTGTTGGCTCATCTAGAATATAAAGTGTTTTACCTGTAGATTTCTTATAAAGTTCACTCGCCAGTTTAACCCTTTGAGCTTCTCCTCCTGATAAGGTTGTTGCACTTTGACCTAATCGTATGTAATCAAGTCCTACATGTACTAATGTTTCTAGTTTATTTTTTTATCTTAGGAATATTCTCAAAAAATTCGTACGCTTCTTTAATAGTCATATCTAAGACATCACTTATACTCTTACCTTTATATTTAACTTCCAAAGTCTCTCTATTGTATCGTTTTCCTTTACATACTTCACACGGTACGTAAACATCTGGTAAGAAGTGCATTTCTATTTTTAATATTCCATCACCACTACAAGCTTCGCAACGACCACCTTTAACGTTAAAACTAAAACGTCCTTTTTTGTATCCTCGTAGTTTTTGCTTCATTTGTACTAGCGTATAAATCTCGTATATCATCGAATACGCCAGTATAAGTTGCCGGATTACTTCGTGGAGTTCTTCCGATTGGACTTTGATCGATGTCAATAATTTTATCGATATTTCCATCAATTCCATCTACAGATTTGACTACAGTTGTATCGATTTCCTCTTTATTAAGAACATTCTTCACAGAATTAAATAGTATCTCATTAACAAGAGTTGATTTTCCACTACCTGAAACTCCAGTAACTCCTATAAATTTTCCAAGTGGAAATTTCACATTAACATCTTTAAGATTGTTTTTCTAGCTTTTTTTAATAACAATATTTTTCTCCATTACCTCCTCTTCTTTCAGTCGGTACTGGTATTTTTTTACGACCAGATAAGTATGCTCCTGTTATGGAATTTTCATTAGCCATAATCTCTTCTGGTGTTCCAACCGCCACTACTTGTCCACCGTGTTCACCAGCTTTAGGACCAATATCAACAATATAGTCACAAGCCATCATCGTATCTTCATCATGTTCAACTACTAATACTGTATTCCCTATATCTCTCATAGATAACATAGTATTAATTAGTTTTTTTCATTATCTCTTTGGTGTAACCCAATTGACGGCTCATCAAGTATGTAAGTAACCCCCATCAGTTTCGAACCAATCTGAGTTGCTAAACGAATACGCTGAGCTTCTCCTCCTGATAATGTTCCCGATGATCTATCTAAAGTTAGATAATCCAGCCCAACATCATTTTAAAAAAATTGTAATCTAGCTTTAATTTCTTTAAGTACTAGTTTTGCTATTGCATAATCTTTTTCACTTAATTTTTATATCTTGGAAAAAAATTCATAACTATCTTTAATAGACATTTCACAAATTTCTGCGATGTTTTTTTCCAGCTACATATACTGACAGTATTTCCGGTTTTAAGCGTTGACCTTTACAACTACGACATGAATCTTCTTTGATGTACTTAGCCATAGCTTCTCTCGTCGCTCTAGTCATTCCTGATTTATAACGTCTAAGTATGTTATTGGCTACACCTTCAAAATATACTATACGTGAACGCATAATACCTTCATCATTAATATACTTATGAGTAATTTCTTCTTGATCGTTTCCGTATAATATAATTTGTTGTTGTTCATTTTTTTCAAATCTTTAAACGGAGTATCCATATCTATTCCAAAGTGTTCACATGAACATTTTATTAGACTTGGATAATATGTAGATGTTGCATTATTATAAACTAAAAATTGCACCTTCATTTATTGATAAATCTTTATCAATTATTTTATTAATATCAACGGTTTCATGCATCCCTAATCCATCACACTCAGGACATGCTCCTTGAGGATTGTTAAATGAAAAGATACGTGGTTCTAAATCACCCTAATGTGAAATCACAATGTTTACAGCTATATTTTTGTTGAAAATAACTGTGTAGTTTCTTCTTTAACATCATCTATTTCTACTAAATCATTATTAGAAAGGTTTAATGACGTTTCTAATGAATCAGCTAAACGCGTTTCAATCCTTTCTTTGATTACTATTCTATCAATAATTACGCTAATAGAGTGTTTTTTTATTTTTTTATCTAATTCTGGAAGATCACCCACTTCATATAGCTCACCATCTATTTTTGAATCGAATGTATCCGTCTTTAATTAATTTATCTATTAATTTTTTTGTGTACCTTTTTTTATCTTTTACGATAGGTGCTACGATTTGTATTCTACTACGTTCTGGCATCTGCATAATCGCATCTACGATTTGACTTATTGAACTACTTTCTATCTTCTCATGATGATTTGGACAATAAATTTCTCCTATTCTTGCATAAAGCAAACGTAAGTAATCGTAAATTTCCGTTACTGTCGCAACTGTCGACCTTGGATTTTTTCGATGTTGTTTTTTTGATTTATTGATATAGCTGGTGATAAACCTTCTATAAGATCAACATCTGGTTTTTCTAAATTACCAAGGAATTGTCTCGCATAGGCGCTAAGACTTTCTACATAACGACGTTGTCCTTCTGCATATATAGTATCAAAAGCTAGCGAACTTTTTCCACTACCACTTAATCCAGTAATAACAACAAACTGATCACGTGGAATTTCTAAATCTATATTTTTTTAGATTATTTTCTCTTGCTCCTTGTATTACTATTTTGTTTTTTTCTTTTGCATATATTACCTCAATGTTTCTATACAATCAAATTTTATTATTCATTGTAAAATCAATTTTTGTGTCCTATTTTTTTAGACTCATTTAATTTTTACATTAACTCTCTTATTATAACATAAATATAAATGAATATTAAAAAGAAAGTTTCAATGAAAATACAAAAATTTTTGGAATAGTCTTTTTAATCTTATAAATAGATATCAAAACATATTAAATTTATAATGCAAAAGATATGAAGCTCTTTTACTGATTTGTTCAATAAAAGAGCTTCATATCAAAAAAACGTTATTTTAATCCTTTAAAACTATCCATTTTTTTATTTTTTTCCTTACTTATTCCAGCGGATTCTAGAAAATTTTTTTCATAGTCTCAACATCATCTGGTTTGCCTGATAAAAGATATATTGCTCTATTTCCATACTTATCTACTACCTTTTTTTAAGTTTATCTTGACTTTGTTCTATACTTCCACTAGTTTCATAAGTAAAATCTTGTCCTTTATTAGATAACTCTGTCAACTCTTTATTAAAGACCCTTACCCCATTATCTAAATGATTTAGTATAATCGAACGTTTAGAACTCCATTCTTTAATAATTGGTCTAATCGCTGCAATACCAACATCAGATGCAAAACACACAATAGGTTCTTGACCATCTACAACCTCTAAGTTTTTTTATCTAACCAACTAACGTCAACTTTTTTCACCAATTTTTTTAAATTAGTTAGTTCTTGTTTAAACTTACTTCCACTATTTCGAGTCAAAAGAACAATCTCATTTTCATCTGGATTAGATGCAATAGTAAGCCAACGGTTATTTTCCTTTTTTTATCTTCAATATTAGGAACTGTAACTTTTATATATGAACCTGCATTCCAACTCATATTATTTGGCTTTTTCAAATCGAAACACATAAAGATTATCACTTACATTATCTATTGATTTCACAGATATAGTTTGACTACGTCCAAGAAATACGAATATTCCAGACATTATTACTACCAGAATCGCCGCTATAATAAAAATAATAGTTAACATTTTTTTCTACCTCTTTTCATTTTCTTCCTCTTTCTTAAAATTATAGTTAATATGATGTAGCATAAGATACAGTAATATTAACTAAATTTGTAACTCTATTTAAAAATACAATTTTTTATAATGAATATTTTTCTAAAATTCATTCATTTTTTTGTTTTTAAAAGATAGTGACTCATATATCGAAATTTCTTAAGAAACACGATTTTGTCGAGTCACTTGCCGCATTAATTTATTAGATATCTAAAAGCATTTATAAAGCGAAAAATAAATATCAATAAGCCACTATCTATGTATTCTCATGTGAATTTAGAACTTTTGTTGCTCCCCACTAAATAATCCTTTTACAAAATAAATTGCTAATCTTTCTGTTGTTTCACTAACATTAGGAATATCTTTTTCCGTAACGTTCATATCTATATAGTTAAAAAGAGTATAAATTTTCAAAAATCTCTTGAATCTTTTTCTTGAGAATACCCTTCTGTTTGCAATCGATTTATAAAATTTTTCAACTAAAAATTTATAGAATTGATTAGATGCCTTACCTTCTTCTGATGAATAATAGTTGTGTAATTCACTAGAAATAGCAGGATTGTACCACTCTGATAAAATCTTATTAGTTGATATTAAACTTCTTGATTGACCAAAAAGTTGTTCTGTTAGCTTAACTTCATCACCTTCCCAATCGATATTGTTTATCATCAGTTGTCGAATACGATTATTTTTCTTCTATATAGGTATCTAAAAAAATTGTTTCTTTACTATCATAAAAAGTTATAGAAAGAACCTACTGCCATTTTTGCGTGTTTTTGTTATTTCTGAAATTGACGTTGCTTTTGTACCCTTTTTTTAGAAAATACCTCATATGCCGCTTCTTTTAAAATCTTTTTTTATCCATTATAACCACCTCCCTCTTAATGAATGAATATTTATTTTTATTCATTCATATTTTATCAAATATCCACTTTAAAGTCAATATTATAATACAATGTAAAATAAAAGAATAACTGATAGTGTATAATCTTTTGTGTAAACAGAAAAGTCAAGAGAAGTTGAAAAAGACATAGAAAAAAAGAGACTCCTAGGTGTAAAATAAAGTTAACCACAACTCATTACGAAAGGAATCTCTCATAACACAAAAATTAGTAAATGCACTACTAAAAGGAGAAGATATTTCAGAAATATTTAGAGCTGAAGTAGAAAAAAAGCTATAAACACAGTATTAGAAGCCAAACTTACGGGATTTCTAAATTATGAAAAAAACATTCTGTAGAAGGATATAATACAGGAAATTCAAGGAATGGAAGTTATTCAAAAACAATATATAGTGAGTATGGGAAACTGTCAATAAAAAGTCCCAAGAGATAGAAATAGTGAATTTACACCTCAAACCCTAGTACCATATAAAAAGAAACACACAAAATTTAGAAGAAACAATAATATTACTGTATAAAAGAGGTATGACTACAAGAGAAATAGGTAAATTGTGGAACAATTGTATGGACACTATTATTCACCACAAACAATAAGCGTTATAACTAAACAATTAGATGAAAAAGTTAAAGAATATCATTCAAGAAAAAAATAACAAAAGATTATGCGGTAGTATATGCAGATTCAACATATATTAGTGTAAAAAGGGGAACAGTAGGAAAAGAAGCGCTACATATATTAATAGGAATAACAATAAGCGGAGAAAAAGAAATCCTATCATATGAATTATTTCCAACAGAATCACCAGAAAACTACAAAGATATGTTAGAAGATCTTAAGAAAAGAGGCTTAAATAGAGTATTATTGTTTGTCACAGATGGATTAAAAGGAATAAAAAGAAAAGCTTGAAGAAGCATTTTCCTAAAAGCAAAAGTATCAAACGTGTTGGACACATGTAATAAGAAATATTTTTACTAAAAGTAAGATCAAAAGATAAAGCGGAAATATCAGAAGATTTAAAAGTAGTATATCAAGCATCGGCAAAAGACGAGGAAGAAAAGAATCTAGCATTATTTATAGATAAATACAAAGAAAAAAATACCCAAAAAGTAATAAATAGTCTATTAGATATTAGAGATTGTCTATTTACATATTATTTATTTCCAAAATCAATAAGAAGAAGTATTTATACAACAAATATAATAGAAAATTATAATAAACATTAAAAAGGGATAAAGAAAAAACAATTCCCTAATGAACAATCTCTAAACAGATATGTTTGTGTATCAGCATGTGAATATAACGTAAAATATGTAGGTATATCGCACTATGACTTTAGTATGGCGAAAGAAGAATTAGAGAATATGATAGAAGAAATATATATAAACTAGCTTTTTATTCCCTTCTAGAGTTTAAATTTTTTTCTATGATTTTGGCAAGAACAAGGGCAAGCCTTCTTTGAATTCTTGACAAAAATCTCTTGAAAAATCTTATTAAACTCTAAGGAATAAAAAGCCATAAGAACTAATAAAATTATAAATAGTTAACTTTATTTAAAACATCAGATTGTGTTTACACAAAAAAATCTTGACACTGCTATAATAATGACCACCCCTGAAAAAGGGGTGGTTTTTCTCTCGGGTATAACCCTTTGTTACCAACACGCACCTCAAGGCGCTGGCTTTTCACATTCGTTCAAGCCCTATTGTATTTTTAACGCCCGCTACCCGTTAAACGGGTTTATCTATTTTTCTTATCTCCAAATGGATTTTTTATATTCTTTTTGTTGTCAGTTTGTCTATCGCAATATCATGCGATTCTTGTTCTCTGATATATTTTCTTATTGTACTTTCATTCAATCCTACAGTACTTACATAGTATCCTTCTGCCCAAAACTTTCTATTTCCGTATCTGTATTTCAAGTTTGAATGCATATCAAATATCATTAATGAACTTTTTCCTTTCAGATATCCCATAAAACTTGATACACTATATTTTTGGCGGTATTGATAGTAGCAAATGTATATGATCTGGCATTATATGTCCTTCTATTATTTCCACTCCTTTATACTTACATAACCTTTTTTTATTATATCTACTATATCTCGTTTGTATTGATTAAATTCTATTTTTTTCGTCTATACTTAGGTGTAAATACAATATGGTATTTACATAACCACTTTGTATGCTATAAACTATTATGTTTATTTGCCATTATAAAAATCATCCTTTCTTTATTTTAGAGCTTGAACTACTCTTATTTTATCAAGAAAGGATGATTTTTCAATTGTTTAACTTTTGTCTCACACCCGCATAGCGGGTGGTTTTTGTTTCGGAGACTTCGCCTCCTCAACTGGCTAAAGCCCTTAATAATACGGCTGATATTTATTATCAACCGTATTTATTATAGACCCGAAAAACAGTAAACCTTTTTTTGATTTACTGTTCTTGTATTAGTTATGTTTAATTGTTACTTCAATAAGCTGGTGTTTATTCCTATTTCTTACATAATTCGACTAAATGTTCAACAACATTTAATTTCCTCGTTGTCATGGTTATTGAAAGCTGTTTTTTTCAAGATAATTATTATTCAATCTTTTTGGGACTTGCACCTCTTGGAAGATACATATATAAACATTCAGAACCAATAATAAACTTTTTCATCTCCAAAGTCTTTATTTTTCCAGTTTTTAGTTCATCTTCTCCCATACTATCGTTAGTGAATACTAAATGTATTCTTGAAAAATCATAATTTTTCATTAAACGGATTTTTCCTCAATAGCTATCTGTAATTGATTTTTTTCTTTTATAATGACACTTAAATCTGCTCCTATTTCTTTAGCTATTGTGTCATGAATTAACTTTGCTGTTTTTCCCTTTTGACAACTCTGTTTCCAAAATAACATTACCACTTTGAATATAAGTCTTTACTTTTTTTAGTCCTACTTTTTCAAGTATCTCTACCAAAAATGACATTTTAGGTATTCTATTTTTTCCTGTTGGTGTTACTCCTCTCAACCCCTATGGTTAAGGGGAACATATCCACACTCGTAGTCGGAAACATATCCAACATTGGCTCTCGTTTGTGGGAAGATATCAACGGTTTTGTCTGTTCGTGAGAACATATCAACCCAAATCATTTCATGGTTAATCCCTTATCAATGGCTTCCTGAATAATCTTATGACAACATACCCCCAAAGGATTGTTTTCCTTACAAAGCGAATTTTTCATTGCTCCAGTTATGGCATTTACTTCTTTAACGGTTTTCGCACCATGCTTTACAACTGCTTCAATTACCTGATCTTCTGTGACTTTGCTGCAATAACAAGCATACTTAGGATCTGCATCTTTCTTAAACCAGATAGGAACCCTAACTTGGTCTTTTTAAAAATTTTTATTTCTTTATCTAAGTTATAGTAAATAACGTCGCAGTCCTCATTCATGCATATCTTATATTGATCTCCATCAACGGCATTACGATAATCATCTGTCACTAAGTGTTCAACGGTTATCCTACTAACTGTTACTCCTTCATTATTACAGACAGGGCAACTCTCCTTTGTTCTATTTAAATTTTGTGTGATACATTCACAGCAACATTCATCAATAACTTTCAATTACATAACCTCCATATCTTTAAAACCATTTAATTCAAGGTAAATCCCAACCAATTTTTCATTTATAGTTTTTTTAAATTAAAAAAATACCCCTTGATTGTATCGTCAATTATCGGTATCATTCAAAGGGGTGAATAGGAAAAAAATAGTTTATAGATTCTTTACATTCAAAGCTCTAAAAAGCATTTAATACTGCGATGATAGTTACACCTACATCTGCAAATATAGCTGCCCACATAGTAGTTATTCCAAAAGCACTCAAAATAAGAACAATTATTTTTTTATTCCAATCGCAAATACTATGTTTTTGATGTGCAATTTTTTTAGTGTCTTTTTAGAAATCTTCATTGTAGTAGCAATTTTCGATGGCTCATCAGTCATAATTACAACATCAGCAGCTTCAATGGCCGCATCAGAACCTAAACCACCCATTGCTATTCCAATGTCTGCACGAGCTAATACAGGTGCATCATTGATTCCGTCACCAACAAAAGGCAAGTTTACCTTTTTTAGATTTTTTTGCGAAAAATAATTCTTCTAGTTTTTTTCAACTTTGTCTGCTGGCAACAGTTCTGCATAAACCTTATCAAGACCAAGCTCTTTAGCAACTTTTTGAACCAATACTTTTTATTATCACCTGTCAACATAACTGTTTGTTTAATATTAGCTGCCTTAAGTTCCTTGATTGCTTGTGCTGAATCTTCCTTTACCTCATCGGCAATTACAATGTAACCTATATATTTGTTATTAACAGCAACATGTACAATAGTACCGATCAGCTCTCCCTTGAAATAAGGGATATCCATCATTTTTCATAAGTTTGATATTTCCTACCATAACCTTTTTTTGCCATCTACAGTTGCAATAACACCATGACCTGATATCTCTTCTATATCTGAAATACGTCCATTGTCTATTTCTTTGCTATATGCACGTCTCAGTGAAAATGAAATCGGATGATTGGAATAGCTTTCCGCATGTGCAGTTAATTCTAGTAGCTCTTCTTTGGAAACTCCTTCTGGATGAATTTCCTGTACATTAAATACAGCTTTCGTTAGTGTTCCAGTTTTATCAAAAACAACAATTTCAGTTTCTGCTAATGCCTCTAGATAATTACTACCCTTGACTAAAACACCTTTTTTTGAGGCTCCACCTATTCCACCGAAGAAACTCAAAGGAATTGAAATAACTAAAGCACACGGACAGGATACCACAAGGAATGCTAGTGCTCTATATATCCAATCACTAAAAGTCGCCCCGTCTATAACAAGAGGTGGTATAATAGCTAGAAAAAAACTGCAATTATAACCACAACCGGTGTATAATATCTCGCAAACTTCGTAATAAATTGTTCTGAATTGGATTTTTTACTACTTGCATTTTCAACTAAATCAAGAATTTTACTTACAGTAGATTCTCCAAATTCCTTGGTAACCTCTGCTGTAATAACCCCATTAATGTTGATGCACCCACTTAGGATATCACTTCCAACTTCTACTTCACGAGGAACAGATTCACCTGTTAGCGCGGATGTATCAATCATTGAACTTCCCTCAATTACCTTGCCATCAAGAGGAATTTTTTCTCCTGCTTTAATTACAATAATATCTCCAATTTGTACTTCATCTGGGTCAACTTTGACAAGTTCATCACCTTTTTTAACATTTGCATAATCTGGTCGAATATCCATAAGGCTTGCAATTGACTTTCTCGACTTGCCAACTGCATAGCTTTGAAACAGTTCTCCAACTTGATAAAACAGCATAACTGCAACACCTTCAGGATACTCACCAATAAAAAATGCACCAATTGTTGCAATACTCATTAAAAAATTTTCATCGAAAACTTGACCTTTAAAAATATTTTTTACAGCTCTTTTTACAACATCTCCACCTACAATAATGTAACTTATTATAAAGAGAGCAATCTGTAACCATTCGTTATTTAAACTAAAGCAATACTGCTGTAGCTAACACGGCTGCACCAATAATTATTCGCCATAGTCGTTTTGTCATACTAAATAGCCTCCTTTAAGCCTTTTTCATAGTTGTATCGGGTTCGATTTTTTTAACTATTTTTTCGGCCTCTGCTATTATTGTTGGCATTTTTTCATCCTCACCATCAATAACGAGTTTTGTGGTCATAAAGTTAACAGTAGCTTCTTTCACTCCATCAAGCTCATTAATAGCCTTTTCCATTTTTGCCGCGCAATTTGCACAATCTAAACCTTCAAGTATAAATTTCTTTTTCATTATTAAATCCTCCTAAATATTATTTGTAATTTTATTTTGAATACTACAAGTCTTTTTCAAATTTTCTTGAAGCATTGCTCATTTGAAATGAAGACTTAAATATATGCCCAAATATCTTCAAAAAATATTCTATTCTACCGCATTACTACTTCTCGTTGATATGAATTAGACCTTGGTCAAATATTTCTCTTATATGATCATCAACTAATGAATAATATACTACTTTGCCTTCTTTTCTGTTTTTCACTAAATTAGCTTGTTTTAAGACTCTCAGCTGATGGGAAATTGCTGATTGTGTCATGTTAAGTAATACAGCGATATCACAAACACACATTTCAGCTTCATGTAAAGCCCATAATATCCTGATTCGTGTTGAATCTCCAAATACTTTAAATAATTCTGCTAGATCATAAAGGCTTTCTTCTTGAGGCATTTTATCTCTAACTTGATTTACAATATCCTCATGAATTACATTGCAGTCACATCTTTCAATTGAATTAAATTTTTTAGTCATATTATCACCTCTTTTTAAATCATTTCATCCGATTACTTGAACAAACATTCATACGTTGTATATTTATTATATTATTATTTTTCTCTTGTGTCAATAGTTATATGAGCATTTATTCAAGTGTTTTTATATTATTTAAAAATATCTCAAAAAAACATCTACTAAGACATTAGTACAGTCCTTTCTTGGTATCCTGTTCCATACATATCCTTTAGACAATTCCTTAAAAAAATAAAGACTTCTCCTTCGTACAAGTTTTTCGGTTTCTTTAATAGCTTCATCTAACAGCTTATTACATCACTCATGTGGTCAACTCCTTATCAATAACCTTATAAAAACAACATTTTTTTGATAATATCACATGTATAAATCATGTAAAAGTCAATGCAAAAACCGCCAATCAAGAGAATCTAACTCTTAATTGACGGTTTATATTAGTATTAAATCATACTTCCATTTCAATTCCAGATTTAAAGTATATTACAAAGTGGTCATCATAAACACTAACATTCTGGATAATCTTCCTTACTAGGGTATCATCATAACGTGTAACCATTACTGGAACATAAGCTATAAATTTCGTCTTTAAAATGTCCGTTATTTGCAGTTAATATGTTGGGTACATTTTCTAGCACAAAATACTTCGGTCTAACAACACTAACTACCTCAAAAAAATATTTAAATAAATAATTACGTGGATCATCCATTATTTTTTTCTTTTTCCCTTTTTGAGAAAAATCCTTGACAAGGTGGTCCCCCAACAATTACATCTATATTTTTTTATACTCATTAAAAAAACATCATCAATATCTAATTTTGAAATATCTTCATTAATCATTTTCACTTTAGGATGATTTTTTTATAAGAATTAGCTATAGAATAGTCAACTTCATTTGCTAAAACAATTTCAAATCCTGAGTCGAAAAAAATCCTTTAGATAGTCCACCAACTCCAGAAAACAAATCAATAACTAGTCTTTTTCATCTTCTACCCTCATATTCGCTAATTTAGCATATTTTTTTCTTCTAATTCAACACCGATAAAAATTTCTATTTAATCTATAGCTTGCAATTGCAGAAGAACCGCTTCCTAGAAATGGATCCACTACTAAATCGCCCTCATTTGAAAAGCAATCTTATAAAATGTTCGAATAATATAATTGGCTTTTTGTGTTGGATGTTTACCTAATTTCTTTTTCCCTAGCAGTCGTGACAGATGTTTCAATATAGTCTAGAACCAATTTACCTTTATTATTGAATGTTCCTGTTTTTTTGTTTTATAAGTAAAATATATCCAGCACTCATTTGAATTAACAAAATGTAAATTCATATTTCTAGGCATTGGATTTGTTTTTGTGCCAAATTCCAGTGGTTTTATAATAAAAAAACCAAATTTATTTTCTATTTCAACAAGAGTTTCAACCCTTAATATTGACATAAAAAAACTATCATGGAAGTACCATTCTTAAGTATCCTACTTGATTCTTTAAAAACAATCTCATATGGTCTTTCCAATCATTAAAATCTAAATCATCCCAACCAGCAGCACCCAAAAAAATTAGAACGCATTTTTTTGTAGATTTGTATCTCTCCCATTCATGAAATTCGCAATATTATATGGAGGATCTGTAATAATTAAATCAACCGTAGATGAGTCTAACTTCCTCAATTCTTCTATGCATTCTCCATTTATTATTTCAATCATTTTTTTAATACACTCCATAATTTCTGATATGTCGCAATCCAATGCATCACAAATTCTGAGCAAAAATATCGGTAGTTACATTCTCACCATTCTTTAATTTATAAAATGTACTACTACTTACATTTGCTTTTTTTCCATAAGCTCATTATGTTGCATATCTAAATCAATAAGAAGAAGTATTTATACAACAAATATAATAGAAAAATTATAATAAACATCTAAAAAGGAATAAAGATAATTCCCTAATGAACAATCTCTAAACAGATATGTTTGTGTATCAGCATGTGAATATAACGTAAAAATATGTAGGTATATCGCACTATGGCTTTAGTATGGCGAAAAGAAGAATTAGAGAATATGATAGAAGAAATATATATAAACTAGCTTTTATTCCCTTCTAGAGTTTAAATTTTTTTCTATGATTTTTGTCAAGAACAAGGGCAAGCCTTCTTTGAATTCTTGACAAAATCTCTTGAAAAATCTTATTAAACTCTAAGGAATAAAAAGCCATAAGAACTAATAAAATTATAAATAGTTAACTTTATTTAAAACATCAGATTGTGTTTACACAAAAATCTTGACACTGCCTTATCCTTCCTATGTCGATATAATTACTATTACATATTATTCTAACATACATCCTTATTTGTTTATATACATATTTTTAAACTTTTACTAAATATTAAGAAAAAAATGGAGTGACTCAAAAATTGTGATTTCTGAGAAATCAGTTTTTGTCGAGTCACCCTCACAAAGAGTTCTGGGTCTATAATAAATACGGCTAATATTTATTATCAACCGTATTTATTATAGACCCAGAAAAAAACAGTAAACCTTTTTTTGATTTACTGTTCTTGTATTAGTTATGTTTAATTGTTACTTCAATAAGCTGGTGTTTATTCCTATTTCTTACATAATTCGACTAAATGTTCAACAACATTTAATTTCCTCATTGTCATGGTTATTGAAAGCTGTTTTTCAAGATAATTAGTATTCAATCTTTTTGGGACTTGCATCTCTTGGAAGATACAAATATAAACATTCAGAACCAATAATAAACTTTTCATCTCCAAAGTCTTTATTTTTCCAGTTTTTTTAGTTCATCTTCTCCCATACTATCGTTAGTGAATACTAAATGTATTCTTGAAAAAAATCATAATTTTCATTAAACGGATTTTTCCTCAATAGCTATCTGTAATTGATTTTTTTCTTTTTATAATGACACTTAAATCTGCTCCTATTTCTTTAGCTATTGTGTCATGAATTAACTTTGCTGTTTCCCCTTTTTGACAACTCTGTTTCCAAAATAACATTACCACTTTGAATATAAGTCTTTACTTTTTTTAGTCCTACTTTTTCAAGTATCTCTACCAAAAATGACATTTTAGGTATTCTATTTTTTTCCTGTCGGTGTTACTCCTCTCAATAGTGCAATTACTTCCATATTCTAAACCTCCAAATACTTTTATACTTTTTATACAAGTTATATTATAGCATTTTTTTCAATCAAAATTTATAGGTCTAACTCGTTTCTCTTTACCTGTGTTAGTCGTTTTTCTTGTTCATGTAACTGCTCTATATTTGTAAAGTTTTGCAAATAATATTACGCTATATTATCCATATCATACAGTTTTCTATACTTATCATTTGTTGCGTATAGCTCACTATGAGTTCCATCCATTTCTATTTCTCCATCTTTAATGAAGATTATTCTATCCATATATTCGATAGAGTTTAAATGATGGGTAATCCATACGATTGTTTTTATCTTTACTAGATTCAAAAAAATTGTTGTTAATAATTCATGTTCAGTTTTTTTGGATCTAACCCAACAGTTGGCTCATCCAATAGTAGTAATTCATTACTTTGAATTATACTTCTAGCAAAAAGCGATACGTTGACGTTCTCCACCTGAAAATCTACTTCCGGTTTCGAATACGTTAGTATCTATTCCGTCTGGTAAACTTTGAAGCAATTTAGATAATTGTGCTTTTTCTAAACTATCATTAATTTTTATTTTTCAATTTCAGAATCTTCTATACCTGCATCTAAAAGAGCAAGTTTTAAATTTTTCTCTAATAGTCATATCAAATAAATATGGTTTCTGGTTTAATAGTGAAATTTCTGTACCTAACATTTTTTTCTGTTGGTTTTTTTATCTAGTACAACTATTTCTCCTTTATAGTCAGTATATGTCCCCGTTAATAGTTTTTACTAATGTAGATTTACCTACACCACTTCTTCCCAATATTGCTACTTTCTCACCTTTCTTAATTGAAAGTGATAAGTTATTTAATATTGTTTTACCTTCTTCATATTCAAAAGATAAATTTACTGACATCAATAATATTACCATCAGAATTTTTTTGCATCAGTTACTTCGATTTGTTCATCGTCTTCTTGAGCGTAAAATTCTTTAACACGATTGATTGATACTTCGTAACTCTGGTATATGAGCAACAGCTTCACTCGTCATTACAGCAACACTAAGAACGGATAATACCATCATACAAAATGATGCAATATATACATTTTCGATAACATTATTCATCGACATATTCCAGCAACTATAAATCATTAAGAATGCTGTAGCTCCAGCAAGTAGATTTACTAAATTTTCTCTTAAGTGAACGAATGTTTTAATTTTTTTCTTTCTCGTTTTTAAAAAGTTTTTTTCCTCTTTTTCTTGATAATCATCCATAAATTCATCTACTTTATTAGAAGAAATCAATCGCTTAATCCAAAAATAGCACTTGTAAAATCACGATACAAATTATATTTAGCTTCTTTCATAATTTGGAAATTTTTTTCTAGTGATTGTAAGTGACGCAAATGGAACTACAAATATTATAAATAATCCGAATAAAGATGCTAAGATTGCATAATTCATATCATAACCAAAACATAACTGTAATAAATATTACATATAGCACTAATGAAAATAATACTAGGGAAGATTGTTTTTTTAAGTAAATATTTTGCATATTTTCAATATCTTCTGAAATTATACCTAGTAAATCTCCAGATTTATATTCTTTCTTAAGTTTTAATGCTTTAGGTTCTAAAATTCTGTAAACTCTGCTGCGCATTTTTTTCAATTATTCCTAATACTAAGTTATGACTTACTAGTCTTTTGGATATAAGCAAATGTTGATTGTGCTAGTGAGAAAGTTCTAGTTAATACAGTTGGAACTTGTAACATTAGGATATTACCTATACGTAATGAAGCTTTACTAATTAAAAATCCAGATACATACATTAACGCTGCTCCACTAATAACAGACATTAATCCTAAAAAGACAACTCCACTCATTACCGCTTTATTCTCTTTAAGTTCTTTTCTTACAATTGAATTATTTTTCACTATAGCTACCTCCTACTAGATTAGCTTTTAACTCATCAAATCGAGGTGAATTTTTTTAAATTCTACGACTTTGGCAAAATCACTAACCCTTCCTTGTTCTAGATTTAACACATAATCTACATTATTCAACCAATGTAGCCTATGTGTAGCTATAATAACTGTTCTTCCTTTAAATAGCTCTAACAGTTTTTCTTTAATTTCGAACTCTGTTTCAATATCCAGATGACTAGTAGGTTCATCTAGAATAATTATTTCTCTATTACTTATTAGAGCTCTAGCAATAGCTATACGTTGTGCTTGACCACCACTTAACTCTTGTCCACCTTCGCCAATGTTAGTATCAAATCCTTGTGGGAGAGTTGAAATAAATTTATCTAATCCTACTAATTTACTAATTTCTTTTTAAGTACTCTTCACTAACATTTTTCATCAGTATAAAATAAAATGTTATTGCGAATTGTATCAGGGAATATATATGGAAACTGTGAAATATACGAAATATTATTTGACCAGTGTACATTTTTTTAGATTTGTAACTTCGTCATTAATTAATATTTCACCTTCACTTTGTTCATTAAATCCAGATAATGTTGAAATTAATGAAGTTTTACCACTCCCACTTTGTCCGACAAGACAAATTTTTTTCACCTTTATTTATAGATAAAGTTATATTATCAAGAATTCTCTTCTCGTCTTTTATTAAACCTATATTTTTTTAGTTTAATACTATCTACACTCTCAATAGAAGTTTTCTCAGATTTATTTTTTTCTCATTATCAATTATCATTCTGTTAATATCTTCATAAGCCATTTGCCCATCAAGTGTTGCATGATAATCTGTTGCAGCTTGTTTCATCGGTAGGAAAAAAATTCTGGTGCTATTAGTAATACAGTAAGTGATGGTAATAGCACTGTACTTCCATCTAATAGTAGTATCCCTAATCTAACAGCTAAAAAGTGCAATTGCTATAGTTGTTAAGAAATCTAATGCGAAGCTATTTAAAAAAATGCCACACTTAGTGTTTTCATTGTACTTTGACGATATTCTCTATTTTTTTCTTCTCCATTATTGGTAAGTAATTTTTACTTACTCCTAAGAATTTAAGTGTTTCCACTCCTCGAATTGTATCAATAAAGTTATTAGACAAAAGCTCTATATTTTTTTATACTGTCTATTCGCCATGTCTCTAGCATTAATTCCTAGCAATATCATAAAAATAACGATAACTGGGATTACAGATATTATCATTAATGCAGATACATAATCTGTATAAAATATAAAAATAACTACTAAGGTTGGTATGATTGCTCCACGTATTTGTTTTTGAGACATTTAGTTCAAAAATATTGTTTTTACTTTTTCCAATACCATCAATTGCTAAAGTTACTAATTTTCCTGATCCTTCTCTTGAAGTAAAAATCAGGCCCTAAATCAAAAATAACTTCTTAGAAGTTTTTTTCTAAGTTCTTTTTCGAACTCAATTGCATGGTTTTTCCGTGAAATATTGTTGTAAATGTAAAAAAATACTATCCTAAATATAAAACCTATTAAAAAAAGAACACTATCTCTTACAACATTATCATAATTTTTTTATCAAATAACCCTACTATAGCTTTTTGATAAAAAGCAGCTTGTATAATTATACAAGCTGCTTCGAATATTGATAATATTAATAGTGTCAATGTAAGACTTTTTTAACAGGAAGTTTTAACTTTGCTTCCTTTTTCATTGACTAATACTCCAATTCATCTTCTTTAGTTAGTCGTTTTCTAAAAATAGAATATGACCAAACTTGGTACCCTAAAACGAATGGCAATAGGAATAATGCAACTATTGTCATAAGTCTTAGTGTGTATACTCCACTAGCAGCATCATAAATAAATAGTGACTGACTAACATCATTGCTGTTTATAATAGCACGTGGGAACATACCTGCGAAGACACTTAGAGTTAGGAACGCTAAAGTTCCAGATGTACTTAAGAATGCACCTAAGTCACGACCTTTAAAGTTTAAAACAAATGATAACACAAATAATGCTACCGCTACTAATGCTAATACTAAACCAACATAGTAGTTTGTTGTGAAAATATCTGTTTTAAATAATGCCCAAATTGCGAATACTAATGTTACTACTGCAGCGAATGGGAATAATAATGCTGATGTTGCACGAGCTGCATTTCTTAATTCTCCTGTAGTTTTAAGAGCTAAGAATTGTGCTCCGTGAACTAACATAAGAAGTAACATCATAATTCCACCAAGAATAGTAAATGGTGATAATAATCCTAAGAAACCGTCAACTAAGTTTTTCTTAGCGTCTAGGTTTGCTCCTGTCATGAAGTTAGCTACTGCAACTCCCCATAATACTGGAGGAAGTAAGCTACCAACAAACATTGCTATATCGAATGATTTAATCCAAGCTCTATTATCTCCTAATTTACCTCTAAATTCAAATGATACGCCTCGTAAGATTAACGCTACAAGCATTAATACAAATGCGATGTAATATCCACTGAATAATTTACCATACCAGATAGGAAACGCTGCAAACATCGCTCCACCACCTGTTAATAACCAAACTTCGTTTGCATCCCAGAAAGGACCAATTGTATTGAAGTAAACACGTTTATCTTCATCAGTTTTACCTAATACTTGAGCTAAAACCCCAACTCCGAAGTCATATCCTTCTAACACGAAGAACCCTGTAAATAGTATTGTAATAAGTAAGAACCATATATTTGGTAAAGCTACTGACCAATCCATACTATGCTACCTCCTTCACAGTTGTTTCTTTTTTGTTCATTGTATATCTGAACGCTACAAATTGTGCAATACCTAAAATTGTGTATAGTACACAGAATACTAATAGTGAGAACAATACTGATGATGCTGAGTTTGGAGAAACTCCAGATTCAGTAGCCATCACTCCAAAGATTAAGAATGGTTGACGACCCATCTCTGCCATAATCCAACCACAAGCAGTAGCAACTTCAGCTACTAGTAAAGTCCATGGCATAAGTTGTAAGAACCAACGTTTTTTAATCTCAGTTCTCTTGAATGCATATATAGTACCAAGTAACGACATTAAGATTAAGATACCAACTGAACCAGACATAACTCTAAATGAGTAATAAATTGTTGGTACGTCTGGTGTGTAATCGATGTGTTTTCCGACTACTGGATAGTATTTCTCATCCATTTCTTTTTGAAGAGTTTTCATACCTTTAAGGCTTCCTTCAAATTTATCATATGCTAAGAAACTTAACATACCTGGAACTTCAAGGTAATGTTCTGCTTTCTGTTGTTTTTGATCAATTGCTGCTAACACTGAGAATGGTGCTGAATTTCCTGTATCTTCATACAGAGCCTCAGCAGCTGCAACTTTCATAGGATATTCTTTTACTAAATATTGCATTTGAGAATGTCCAGTCCAAAATAATCCTAATGAACCGATTAAAGCAGCTACGATAGATACTTTAAATGCTTTTCTGAACACTGCAACTTCTTGTTTACGAACCATTTTCCAAGATGCAATACCTGCAATTGTAAATGCTCCTACAGTTAACGCCATTGTTACTACGTGAGGGAATTGGTTCCATAAATATGGGTTTTTAATGATTGCTAGGAAGTCAATCATCTCTGCTTTTTTACCAATTACGTTGTTCTCAACGTATTTAACACCAACTGGGTGTTGCATGAATGAGTTAGCTGATAAAATCCAGAACGCTGACATAAGTGTTCCGATACTTACTAACCAAATACACATCGCGTGTAATTTTTTGTTAATTTTCTCCCAAGAGAAAATCCAAATACCGATAAATGTAGACTCAAGATAGAATGCAAGTAATGCCTCTATCGCAAGTGAAGGTCCAAAAACATCCCCTACGAATGAAGAATATTCAGACCAGTTCATACCAAATTGGAACTCTTGTAGGATACCTGTAACAACCCCAACAGCGAAGTTAATTAGGAATAAGTGACCAAAGAACTTCGTAATTCTTTTGTAATGCTCATCGCCAGTTTTAACATAAATACTTTCAAAAAAATCGCGATTAAGAACACCATACCAATAGTAATCGGTACAAAGAAGAAGTGGAACACTGTTGTTGCTGCGAATTGTATCCTTGCAAGTAATAGTGGATCCAACATAGATATACCTCCTTTAAAAAAATATTAAATTATATTTAGTGCAAATATTTATAATATTATTGTATAACATAGTCTTTATTATAGCAAAAAACAAAAATGATAAAAAGTAGCACTTTTTCCTACTTTTTACCATTTTTTTCGTTCACATTTTGTTCACAATTTACTATAAAATCAATATTATCGCCTTGTTATACTTTATATTTTTTTAAATTTTTTTCTTATTTTAATTGTGAGTTACTCCCAACATTAGACTAACGATTAATATTATTATAACTAATATACAAATTCTTACGAATCTGAAAATCTTTTTCTTCAATATAAACATAAAGTAACCCAAAGATTCTCAGGACTGGAGTTAATATTAACAAAAAGATACCAAACATTAAATACGAATGATAATTTAATGTAATTAAACCTTTTAGCATTTCTGAGAAAGTATATCTTTCAATAGTTAGTATACTATCTACTCCATATATAAAGCTAAGCATTATACCTGTTATAATAAAGAATGAACTAATGAATACTCCAGTCTTTTAAAATATTAGAAATAACGATATTTATATCTTTTTCTTTTTCCATATTAAAAGCACCCCCACCCCTTTTAAGAACATATTAACTATAGTAAATAATAAGATTGGTAGGAATATATATCTTATATATTTTGCATCTAATCTTTGCATTACCTTTGCTCCAGTTCTAGAACCTATTAGAGTTCCTATAGCTATAGGAGCTGCTATTGCTGGATTGATTGTTCCATTAAAGAAGTAAATTAAGGCACTTGCTGTTGCTGTAACACCCATCATGAAGTTACTCGTAGCTGTACTTACTTTTATAGGAAGTTTCATATAACTATCTAATGCAACAACTTTGAACGCTCCACTACCAATTCCAAGTAATCCACTAGCAAAACCTGCTCCAAACATTACTAGTGAGCCTTGTGGAACATTAGTAACATTATATGCTACGGTTTTACCTGTCGCTTTATCATAATATGTTGAATTTAATTTATATCGATCAGCATATTTATCATTTTCTACCTTTTCTTCTTCTTTTTTCACCTTAGTTATTAATCCTGTTTTCTTCAGCATACCATAAAAAGAATTCAACAGAATTAACGAGAAAAAGATATATAGCAACTTAGAAGAGAATATTCCTGCCATAAGGGCTCCTACAACTCCTCCTGCTGTAGTGAAAACTTCTAAAAGCATACCAACTCTCATATTACTTACATGATCTTTCACAAATGCTATTGCTGAACCACTACTTGTCGCAATTACCGCAATGATACTTGCACCTATTGCATATTTGATATCTATTCCAAATAAGATTGTTAATGCTGGTGTAATAATAATTCCACCACCAAGTCCTACTAAAAGAGCCTAGAAATCCTGCTAAAACTGCTATTATCATAAATTGTATTATCTCAATCATAATTTCTCCTTCTAATCTTTAGAATATATTACTAATACATTTGAACTTACTTCCAACTCAATAGCTTTTTTTCATTAACAAATTCGTTACTCGTTGCATTAGGACGATTTAAAAGTCAAGACTAAATTTTCTACTTCATATTTAGAATTTTTTTATAGACATCTTTGTATCCTCATAAATTGGAACTATTGAGAAATACTTATACCCTTCAATTTTTTTAAAAATATTTTGTCCACTATGTGCTATAGTTATTATATTATTATCATCAATAATTTTTCACTTTAACACTGTTATATTTTTTTATTATTTAGAAGTAAAATATTTCCAAAAGAAGTGATCAAGTCTTCTACCTGTTGCTCCATATATATCTATTTCTTCTACAGAATCAAATAGTTCTAGTATATTTTCTAAAAGCAAAGTCAGCATCAGTTAAATCTTCACTATGTTTTTACTCTAAAGTACTTAGATTTTTGTTCAACTTCTTTTTCTTTGTTCAGAATTTATCGAATCAAAATCTCCACAACTTAATAATGGATTTATCCCTTATCAAGTAAGTACAATGCGCCTCTATCTACTCCACACCATAAGTTAGATAAAGGTAATTCTTCTGGAAATACCCCTCCTAGCATTATGCTTATTTTTGTATTCATTATTTTAACAACTCACCTAATATTTTTTTCTTTATCGCTTGCTCCAAATAAAAATGATCCACAAACTAATATGTCTGCGCCTTTATCCCGACAAGCTTTCGATGTTTCTACATTTATTCCACCATCTACTTCTATTAAGAAGTTATAATTTTTTTCTTCTCTTATCTTAGCTAATTCTTCTATTTTCTCAAGCATTTCTGGAATAAACTTTTGTCCACCAAATCCTCGGATTAACAGTCATAATTAGGACATAATCTACTTTTTGGTAATAAGTATTTAATACTTTCAAGTGATGTTTGAGGATTTAATACTATACCAGCTTTTTCCATTATCCTTGATTACTTGTATTAATCTGTCTGCATGATTAGTAGCCTCTATATGAAAAAGAAATCATATCGCAACCAATTTTACAAAATTGTTCTACATAATTCTCTGGATTAGCAATCATTAGATGACAATCAAAAATTTTGTCTGTTTTAGGTCGGATTGCTTCAATTATTGGAAACTCAAAAAGAAATGTTAGGAACGAAATTTCCATCCATTACATCTATATGAAACATATCAATTCCTATATTTTTCTAACTCTTTAATATCTCTTTTCTAAATTAGCAAAATCTGCTGATAAAATTGAAGGTAAAATTTTCTTCATCTTATCTCTCCTTTATATATTTTCTTTTTTTGATTTTTGTTTTTTTCTGTAAATAAAACTTTATAATCTTCATAGCGACTTTCTAATATTTGTTTACTTTCTACCGCTTCTTTAACACCACATTGAATTTCCTCCATGTGATTACATGGTTTGAATTTACAATCATAGTCATGAAACTCTCTAAATAAGTATTGTAACTCTTCTTTTTCAATAAATGTAATATCAAGTGAAGAAAATCTCGTGTATCTGCGATATAAAAATCATCAATTTGATAAAATTCCGTATGTCTAGTCGTATGTCGTCCACGTCCTAAATGTTTCGAAAATTTCTCCTGTTTCGATATCAAGGTGCTCTGCAAGTTTATTAATGAACGTAGATTTTCCCTGCACCTGATTGACCAGATATTGCTACATACTTATTAGAAATAACTTCTTTTTAATTTATCGATATCTTCTTCTGAATTCGTAAATACTTGATACCCTATTTCGTAATAATAATTCATTATTTCTTTCATCTTTTCCAGTTCATCATCTTTTTAATAAATCTAACTTAGTAAAAATGATAATAATATCTACATCACTATTTTTCATTTAAAACAAATTGTTTTTATTTAGTAGCTTACTTGAAAACTCAGGATCTTTAACAGATACTACAATGATACTATAATCTATATTCGCAACCTTAGGTCTTAGTAATTCATTTTTTTCTTTCTAAAATTTCTACTACATATCCTGTATTATTATCACTCATTTGAATTTTTACATCATCACCTACTAATGGTGTGATATTCTCATTTCTGAAATTCCCTCGTGCACGACACGTAACGATTTCTCCAGAACAATTTACATAATAAAACCCACTAAAGTGCTTTTAAAATTTTTTTCCTTCTTTTGTCATGTTCCTCCTATACCTTTTTTTGGTATTTTTTTGTAACTATTTGTTTAATTTCTCTTTTATATCTGCTTTAGTCTTTTTCTGCTAGTCTTAACATTTCAATAGAGTGCTCTTCAGAAAGTTTTGTCATAGTGTCTCCTGACACCATTCTTGCTACTTCAGCAATCTTCTCTTCTTCTGATAGTTCTCTGATTACAGTTAATGTTCTCTTATCTATTATTTCTTTACTGATTAGTAAATTTGTATCTGCTAAGGCAGTAGTTTGAGGTAAGTGCGAAATACAAAGTACTTGCGAACCTACACCAAGTTGATACATTTTTTCAGCCATCCTTTGTGATACTCTTCCACTTACTCCAGTATCAATTTCATCAAATATTATCGAAGTAGCTTCTATACTTCTTGAGAAAATTATTTTCAGAGCTAACATTACCCTTGAAAGTTCTCCACCAGAAGCAACTTTAGATAAGGATTTTTAGAGGTTCTCCTAAATTAGCACTAATTAAAATCTTAACATCGTCTTTTTCCTGTTGTTGAAAAATTCTTTTTCTTTGAAATCGACTTTAATAGTACTCTTTTTCCATGTATAAGAATTTCAACTCATCTTGAATAAGTTTTTTTCTAGTTTTAGCGCTGTCTCTTTTCTTATTGAACTTAATTCTTCAGCTAAAATCGTCAGTTCTTCTTCGATTTTTTTACTTTCCTCTAAGTAGTTTTTCGAAGTTCTCTTCATAGTTTTTCCAGCTCATCTAATTCTTCCTTAATCGTTTCTGTAAAGGTAATAAGATCATTAAGTGGCTTAGAGTATTTTTTTCTCTAATGTTTTTTTATTTTATCTAATCTAAAAAAATCAAACGATCTAATTTTTTTCTTCATCGTATTCAATTACATCTGTATAACTAGAAACTTCATATTTTAAATCATCAAGAATATAATATAAATTTGTAATCTCTTCATATTTTTTTCTTCAAAGTTAGAATTATACCTACTTAGCTCTCCTAGATTAGATCTAATTTCTGCAAGTTTTGATAATACCCCCGTACTCACCATCTATACCGTCTGTAATACTATGAGCAAGGGTATTTACCTTTTTCGAAATTCTCTAAGTAATCGATATCCTTTTTCAAGATCTAAATCTTCATCTTTTTTAAGTTTCATCTGACTTAATTCTTTATACTGGAATTTTTAAGAAATCCACTTTTTTGAAGAACATCACTTTCTTGTTGTTTTTAAATTATCGATTTTTTTCTTTGATTACTTGGTATTCTTTAAATTTTTTTCTTTATATTTTAAATATACAGGTTGAATTTTTTTCTCTATTAAATGAATCTACCAAGTTCAGGTGATTTTTCTACTAATAATACTTGATTATCGTGTTGTTCATGAATATCTAATAAATGAGCAGCCACTTTTTAATGTAGATAGATTAACTATTGTACCGTTAATTCTACATACACTCTTTCCACTGCTGTAAATATCACGACGAACTACAATAACCTCATCTTCAAGATCTAAATCAAGTTCATTAAAAATTTTCTTAACTTCTTTACTCTTAGGAAAATCAAATACACCTTCAACACTCGCTTTTTTCTTCACCGTAACGAATATAAGACGTCGATGTTCTTTGACCAGACAGTTGTGAAATTGCCGCTAGAATCATTGATTTCCCTGCACCAGTTTCTCCACTTAAGACAGTTAAACCATTTTTAAGTTCTATAGTAGCTTTTTCAATTATTCCAAATTGCTTAATATTTAACTGTATTAACATCGGTTCCTCCTCTATTTAAAGTGATTATGAGCATTATTTACAATATGCTCAATATTTATTTTACTATTTTCCACTTCTTTATTTGCATTGTATTTAAGAAGCATTAAGAATTCAATATTCCCTTCTCCACCTGTTATTGGAGAATATGATAGATTTGTCATACTAAATCCAACACTATTTGCTAAAAAGCAATACTTTTTCAACTACCTCTAATTGGACTTTTTATCTCGTACAATTCCACCTTTTTCCTACCTTATCTTTTCCAGCTTCAAATTGTGGTTTTACAAGCGCACAAACTTCTCCACCATCTTTTATAATTTCAGCAAGATTTGGTAGTATTAATGATAATGAAATAAATGAAACGTCAATTGAAGCAATATCAATTTCATAAACATCAAAATCTTCTTTAACAGAATGCCTGAAGTTAGTTTGTTCCATTACTTTTACACGTTCATCATTACGTAGTTTCCACACAAGTTGATTAGTACCAACATCTAGCGCATATACAAATTTCGCTCCATTTTGTAACGCACAGTCTGTGAACCCTCCAGTTGATGAACCAATATCGATCATTACTTTTGTCTTTAACATCAAAGTTCAATTCATTAATTGCCTTTTCTAATTTAAGTCCTCCACGACTTACATAAGGCATCTGTTTTCCTTTAATTCTAAGTTCTGCAGTTGATTCAACCTTCTCCCCTGCTTTATCAATTCTAATATTATCATTATATACAATACCAGCCATAATAGCTCGTTTTGCTTTTTTTCTCTTGATTCAAATAATCCTTGACTTACGCAAAGGACATCTGCTCTTTCTTTTGCCATAGTTACCTCTTTTTTTATTTACTAAGTGTACATTTCAAAATAAATATTAATTTTTAAAATTTACACAGTCTTTTCCCTTTTAATTTTTATCATATTAATCGTATTTTATCTATGAGAATGGTACGTTTATATATACTTTATATAAATTTAAGTATAATTTCATTTCTTATTTAGTCATTGTTCAAAAAAATAAAGAGCAACCTAAGGAAAAATTTTTCCTATTAGGTCACCCTTCATATTAATATTTTTATTTTACTTTTTTATGTTCCAAATATCTTTAGCATATTCAGCAACAGATCTATCTGCAGAGAAAATACCAGCGTTAGCAGTATTTACTAAACTCATTTGTCCCCATTTTTCTTTATCTTGATAAGTTTCGGCAACTTTTTCTTGAGCTGTAATATAACTTTCAAAGTCAGCTAGACACATGTAATTATCTTGAGTTAATAAGTAGTCTACGATAAAGTTGAAATTCATACCACCCTACAGTCATAGTTCTAATGAAATCTAATGTTTCTTTAATTTTTACTGAATTATTGTAGTATTCCCAAGGTTTATATCCATAAGCATATAACGCATCTACTTCTGGAGTTTCTAAACCGAAGATGAAGATATTGTCATCTCCTACCGCTTCATGAATCTCTACATTAGCTCCATCAAGTGTTCCTAATGTTAAAGCTCCATTTAGCATTAGTTTCATATTTCCTGTTCCACTTGCCTCTTTTCCAGCTTGTGAAATTTGTTCACTAATATCAGCAGCGGGAATAATTTTTTTCTGCAAGTGTTACTTTGTAATCCGGTAAGAATACAACTTTGATATATTCACGCACTAATTCATCACATTCTATCATTTGAGATATTGAGTGAATGAATTTGATTATATTTTTGGCCATTTGGTATCCTGACGATGCTTTTGCAGCAAAAATAAATGTTCTTGGTACTGGGCGTAATCCATTGTACTTAATTTCTCTATATAAATAGACAATATGTAATGCATTCAGTAATTGACGTTTATATTCATGCAGTCTTTTTAACTTGTACATCAAAGATAGATTCTGGATTTACAGTTATACCTGTAGTATTTTTGAATATATGTAGCAAGTTGTTCTTTCTTAACTTTCTTAATTTCTTGTAGTTTTAGCAACAACTTTTTTTGTCATTTTTTTATAATCATTTTAATTTTACTGATTTTTAGATAAATCTTTAACGAAGTCATCACCAATTAATTCTTTCAGATAAGATGCTAACTCCGGATTCGCTTGTCCTAACCATCTACGGTGAGCAATACCATTAGTTACATTTCCAAATTTTTGTTGGATACAATTCGTTAAATGCTCTAAATGTTGATTCAACAAGAATGTCACTATGTAACTTCGATACTCCGTTAACATTATGACTTCCCACTATTGATAAGTTAGCCATTCTTATTTGATTATCATAAATAATCGCTGTTTCTGCTAATGTATAATCTTTACCTTGATCGATTACCCATTGACAGAATCTTTTATTAATTTCTTCAATAATTGAGTAAATACGGGGTAATAATGGTTTGAATAAATCTACAGACCATTTTTCTAGTGCTTCAGCCATAATTGTGTGGTTAGTATAGGCAAAAGTCTTAGTTGTAATTTCCCATGCTTTATCCCATGAATATCCGTATTCATCTAACAATAATCTCATTAATTCTGGAACCCCCATCGCTGGGTGAGTATCATTAATATGTAACGCAACATATTCGCTTAAGTTTTCTAATGTTCCAAATTCATTATAATGATTTTTCACTAATTGTTGTAATGAAGCACTAATAAAGAAGTATTGTTGTTTAATACGTAATTCTTTACCTTCATTTGTGCTATCTGCTGGATATAATAATTTAGAAATTGATGAAGCTATTGCTTCTGCTTCTGAAGATTTTTGAATATTCTCCGCGTTCAAACAGTTTCATATTAAATCCAGTTTTTCGCTTTTTGCTTCCCATAAACGTAATGTATTTACAGTTTTTCGTTTTATATCCTGAAATTAATAAGTCATATGGTTCAGCTTGTATTGAAGTGTAATCTTTATGTTCCACAGTAAATCCATTTTCTGTCATTTTTTCTTCTACATGACCATAGAATCTTACTTCGATTTCTTCATCATTTCTATAAACAAGACCATATTTTCCTAAGTCTAACCAATAATCAGGAAACTCCTGTTGCCAACCATTGTTAATTACTTGTTTGAAGATACCATATTCATAAAGAATAGAAAATCCTGTCACAGGATAGTCGCTACTAGTCAAAGCATCTAAATAGCATGAAGCAAGACGTCCTAGCCCACCATTACCTAATCCTGGATCTGGTTCAATATCATAAATTTCATCTAAATCGAAGTTATTGTCAGAAAGATATTCTTTGATTTCTTTTTTTCTACTCCAAGATTAAATAAATTGTTTCTTAAAGTTCTACCTACAAGAAACTCCATTGACATGTAGTAAGCACGTTTTTTTGCTTTGTTTTCTTTAATTCTTGTTCATACGCAAATTTTTTTCTCAGATAATTTTTTTCTCTAACAGTACTCATTAACGCTTCATAAACTTGACGTTTACTCGCAGATTTTATTGTGATCCCAAATTGTCTTTTTAAATATTTTTTTCTATTCTGTGTTCTAACTCTTGTTGTTTCATTAGTCTCTCCTATAATCCATCTCGTTAGACGATTTCACTGTACATATTTATATATTGTAGTGCCGATTTTTTTCCAACTTACATCTTGTTGAATTGCATTCTTCATAATTTTTATTCCAAATATGACGTTCTTGATAATAGCAATATGTTGCTCTATATACTGCATCTAACATATCGTATGCATCAAAACTTTCAAATGTAAATCCTGTTCCTGTTTTTCCATCAAATGGTTCAACTGTATCTCTTAATCCACCAACTCTGTGAACAATCGGTATAGTAGCATATCTCATTGAAATTAGTTGAGATAAACCACATGGTTCAGTTTTAGATGGCATCAAGAACATATCACAAGAGCTATATACTTTTGATGATACTTCTGATGAGAACATAATTAAACTTCTTACTTTATCATGACGACGATATTCTAATGAACGAAGTGCATCTTCATAATGACGATCACCTGTTCCTAAAATCACAAGTTGAGCACCTGTTTTTAAGATTTCATCAGCTACATGAAGAACTAAGTCAATTCCTTTTTGGTGAGTTAATCTAGTAACCATTCCAATCATAGGGATATTTTCATTAACTTCCAAAGCTAATTCTTCTTGGAATTTTAATTTGTTCTCTACTTTATTTTTTAATGTTTTAACATCAAAGTTCTTATAAATGTTTTTTATCAGTTTTAGAATTAAACTTATCAATATCCAAACCATTAATTATGCCATGAAGTTTTTCCTTGCTCTACTCTTAGTATATCATCTAAGCCATATGAGAAGTATGGGTCTAATATTTCATGTGCATAAGTTTCACTTACCGTATTTATTCTATCAGCTAATTGAATAGCACCTTTCAATAGATTTAAATCACCTTTGTATATAAGAGCATCAAAATATTTATTATCTAATCCAAATAAATTCCCCATTTCATAAGGATTAAATTTTTCCTTGGAATTCAATATTGTGGATAGATATTACACTTTTTAATATTTTTGATAGAAACTTTCACCTCTAGCTTTTTAAATCATCTAAGTAGATAATTGATAATGCAGCATGCCAATCATTGGCATTAACTACATCTGGTTTATAATCTATATGTGGTAATATTTCTAATGCTGCTTTTGAGAAGAATGCAAATCGTTCTCCATCATCTTGTTGTCCATAAACACTTTCTCTATTAAAATATTGTTCATTATCAATAAAATAATACGTTACTCCATTTACTTGAGTTTCAAAAATTCCACAGTAAACAGTTCTCCAGCCTAAATTAACAAAGATATGTTGTTTATATTTTTAAATCGTACTTTTTCTCTATCTATAGTAGAATACAATGGTAGAACAACCCTTGCTTCTACATTTTCATCTTGAAGTGCCTTAGGAAGTGAACCTATTACGTCTCCTAAGCCTCCAACCTTAACAAATGGTGCCGCTTCAGCTGCCACGAATAATATTTTTCATTATAATTCTCCTTATTCGTTATTTATTTCATACTAAAAGGGTTAGTTTTAGATGTAGTCTATCTGTTTGTTATACTCTTTTTTTCTCGAAAAATCGAAGATTTTTACAAATATCTCCCACATTTTTATCCTAACCCGTATTTTTATATTATACTACTTTATTTTTTTCGACAATAACTTGACAATTTTCAGTTCCTTTTTAATTCAACTCTTTCTGAAACAGTTGCTGCTTTGTCTAAAAATTACATAGTCTAAAGTAAGCTGATTTCTTAATAACACTATTCGACAATACTATTGAGTTTTTTTAATAACAGCTCCTTCTTCAACTACTACGTCCCTAAATAATATACTGTTCTCAACTATTCCATTAATTTCACAACCATCTCCTAAAATAGAATTTTTTTACGATTGCTCCTTCTCCATAAGTAGTTGGTACACTATCTTGAACCCTAGTTAAAAATATCAGTTCCTGATAAAAATACTTCATTCATTTTGTTAGGGTCTAATAAATCTCTATTAAAGTTATAAAATTCTTGAACACTATTAATTGTTCTCGTGTAATTTTTAATTTCATATCCATAAACGTTTAATCTATGGAAATTTTTTTAGTAATGAAATCTAATAGAATATCTTGCCATCCATATGTCATACCTTTTTTTAACAAGTTCTTTAAACATTTCTTTAGACATAATATATATCTTAACTTGTGTTGGACAAACTTGATCATATCCATCATAATGATATAAACTATCATATACTCTGTTTTTTGTCATCAAAAAAATTATTTGTGACTCACGTTGTTGAGGTTTTCTATACGTATAAGCTAAAGTTATATCAGCATTTGTAGATTTATGGTAATTTACCATTTCTTTAAAATCAATATTTCCGACAATATTTCCATCAGCAAGTATACAGTATTCTTCTAATAAAGTATCTGCATATCTAGCTGCATCTCCTAGCGCTTCAATTTTGTTTTGAGCAACTCTATTTGATTGATGGTTTGACATCGGTGTAATAAACTTCAATCCGCTATTTTTTCTGTTTAAATCCCAATCTTTTCCCCAGCTTAAGTGATCCATTAGAGATTTATAGTGATGGTTGGTCACTACTGCAATATTAGATACTTCAGCTTTAACTAAAGAAGATAACATGAAATCGACCATTCTATATCTTGACGCAACTGCTAAAGATGCTAGTGTTCTATTTCTTACTAATCCTTGCAGATCATCGTTACGATAATTATCTGCAAATAATATACAAAATGCATTTACCATATTATTTCCCCTCTACTTTCCTATTCTCTTTTACAACTTCATCTCTACCGACTACAGTTATTTGTTCTTTTCCTAGAACGATTTCTCTATTTCCAACTTCTACGTTTTCTTTAACAACTGAACCTTCGGCGATGATTGAATTGTAAACTTTCGCACCTTTTTCGATTACTACACCTTTCATGATGATACTCCCTACTACTTCTGCTCCTTCTTCAATTCGAACACCTGAAGAGATAATAGATTCTGAAATAGTTCCATAAACTGTAGTACCGTCAGAAATCATAGAATTTTTGACATTTGCACTATGTCCTAAATATTGTGGCATAGCTCCTTCATGTCGATAATAAATTCTCCATAGTCTATCGTCTATATTAAAGTTTTCTTTATTTTTAATTAGGTCCATATTGGCTTCCCATAAGCTTTCAATTGTACCAACGTCTTTCCAATATCCATAAAATGGATATGCATAAATATTTTTACCTTCATTCAACATCATTGGAATAATATTTTTACCAAAGTCTTTTTCACTATCTGGATTTTCTTCATCACGAATTAAATATTCCCTTAATTGTTGCCAACTGAAAATATATATCCCCATAGATGCTTTCGTTGATATTGGATTTTCTGGTTTTTTCTAAAAAAACTCAGTAACCTTAAGATCAAAATTTGTATTTAAAATCCCAAAACGACTAGCTTCTTCAATTGGAACATTAATGTGTGCAATTGTTAAATCTGCACCTTTTTGTTTGTGAAAATCTAACATTTCTTTATAATTCATTTTTGTAAATGTGATCTCCTGATAAAATAAGGACATATTCAGGATTATATTGTTCTATATATTTAATATTTTTGATATATAGCATTTGCAGTTCCTTTATACCATTCTCCCGTTTTCCCAGCAGTATAAGGAGGTAGAATAGACAATCCTCCATCCATTCTATCTAAATCCCATGGTTGACCATTTCCCATGTATGAGTTAAGTTCTAAAGGCATAAATTGTGTTAATACCCCTACAGTTGATATTCCAGAATTAGCACAATTTGAAAGTGGAAAATCTATAATTCTATATTTTTCCACCAAAAAGGTACAGCTGGTTTAGCCATATCTTTTGTTAAAACTTGTAATCTTGTACCTTGTCCTCCTGCTAGCAGCATCGCTACTACTTCTTTTTTTCTTGCCATTAAGTTGACCCCCTTCATTTGAACTTGTTATTTCTTTTCTATATACATTGTTGTATACGGTGGAATGTTTACACCCAAAGTATATTTAAATTCATTTTTTTCTTTATTTATTGTTTTAAGATTTCTATTCGTGATTGCTATTCCATCATATTTTTTAGCATCAGTATTCAATACAATTTTGTAGCTACCCCAAGTATCTACTCCAATCTCATAATTTTTTTAATACTTGATTTGAAAAGTTACTTACTACTAAGACTTCTTTACCTGATCTGTCTCTACGTGAAAAAGGCAAATACATTGTTATTATTATCATCTACAACATGCCATCTAAAGCCATCCCAATCACTATCATTTTCCCATAATGCTGGAGTTGATTTATAGTATTTGTTAAGTTCTTTGACATATCTATGTGTAAACACATGCTTAGGATATAGCATTAATAACCAATCTAATTCTCTTTCTTCATCCCATTCGATAAATTGTGCTATATCGATTCCCATAAAAGTTAATTTTTTTACCCGGATGTGCATACATATATCCTAAAAACGCCTTGAAATTAGCAAATTTATCTTCATATGGTACAGGACTTTTTATCTAAAAGTGATTTTTTTCCCGTGGACTACTTCGTCATGCGATATAGGGAGAATGAAGTTTTCTGAGAATGCATAATGCATTGAAAATGTAAATTTGTTGTGAACTCCTTTTTCTAAAGAAAGGATCTGTTTCTAAATAATCAAGACTGTCATTCATCCATCCCATATTCCATTTGAAGTCAAATCCTAAACCACCATGTTCAACAGCAGCAGTCACCTTTTGCATAACTCGTTGATTCTTCTGCAATCATAATTACGCCCTGGATAGTTTTTCTTTTTACATATAAGTTAAGATTTTTTTATAAAATCTATTGCTTCTAAATTTTCAAATCCTCCGTAAATATTTCTAGCACATTTCTCTTCATCACGACAATAATTTAAAAAAATAACATAGAACTAACCGCATCGACTCTAATTCCATCGATGTGATAATCTTCAATCCATGAAACGGCACTAGACGTTAAAAATGACTTAACTTCATTACGACCATAATCAAACACTCTAGTTCCCCAACCTTCATGTTCTATTTTTCTCGTATCAGAATATTCATAACAACATGTTCCATCAAATTCATATAAACCATGAGCATCTTTTGTAAAGTGTCCTGGAACCCAATCTAGTATTACTCCAATATTGTTTTGGTGACAAGTATCTACAAAATACATAAAATCTTCTGGAATTCCATATCTTGAAGTTGGTGAAAAATACCCTGTAGTTTGATATCCCCAAGATTTATCATATGGATACTCTGTTATCGGTAATAATTCAACATGAGTATAATGCATCTCCTTAACATAATCTACTAATTTATGTGCAAACTCTTTTGTAACTTAATTCTTTTGCCTTCTTCACTATGTTTCCAAGATCCTAAATGCACCTCATAAATATTCATAGGTTGATGATAAGGAATAGTTCTATTTTCCATCCATTTTTTATCATTCCATCTATATTCTGGTAAAGAATATACTTTAGAAAGCTGTTAATGGTCTTGTCTCTGCATGTTTAGCATATGGATCAGCTTTCCATAATTCAACTCCACTCTGAGTAACTATTACATATTTATAAGCATCAAACTGACTAACACCATGAATTTGAATTTCATAAATTCCCTTATCATTTATCAATTTCATCTCATAGGTATGCGGATACCAAGAACAAAAACTCACCTGTTACAAATACTCTTCTTGCATTTGGAGCCCATACTCTAAAAGTACATGCATCTCCTTCTAAAAATGATCCTAAAAATTTATGGCTATGGTAATTAGTTCCTTCATGGAATAAATATTCGGCCATATTATTACTCACTAATAACCCCCTTTTTTTAGCAAAAAGTAAACGCTTACTTCAACTGATAAAAAAATTTTAAACATAAAGAAATATAACAAAAATAGTTATAATTATCACTAATTATTTCTTTATTTTTTTATATCTTTAGTATAACACATAGAAGGCTTTATGTAAATGTTTTTCTTTACTATTTTGCTATAAAAAAATCATGTCAATTATATCGCTTTTAATACTAATTAATTTTTTTGTTTTTTAATATAATCATTTACATTTTAAAAACTTTTTATATTAAAATATAACTGGTTGTTTTGTAAGAAAAAAATTGATAATGAAAATTTTATATTTCGGAGATAAAAAAATATGATTAAATTTAATCCTATAAAAAAATAAATTTCCTCAAGGTGCGATAAAATGATAAAGAATCCTTCCACTTTGAGGTACTAATTAAAGACAATTTTTTTATTTTAATGATTTTTAAAATTATTATAAAAAAATGAGTTTACAGGTGAAATAGTATCTAAAAGTTTAACATTCAAAGAGAAGACTAAAAAAATAACTATTCTAAATATTGTGTAGCTTTTTGAACCTTTTAATATTGGTTTATACTTCTATCATTTTCGAAGTTCACTTTGATAGTTTTTACGTATATTTAAAAAAATGATAGATTACATGCTAAACTTGTCAATAGTAATGATGAACTACCCGATTGGCAACTTACTATTTATGATTCAAACTTTACAACACCTGATTGGTACAAAGGTTCAATTATGTATCAAATCTTCCCTGATAGATTTAAACGAAGCGATAAATATACTGCCACAATTGCAAGAAACGAAAATGTTAGAATTAGACATGAAAAATGGGATAGTATTCCACACTCATCAATTACTCATAAAAACTACGGAGCAAAAAGATTTCTTAATGGGAAATCTTCTTGGTATAGAAGAAGAGAAAGAATACTTTTAAAAAAATTAAATATTGAAAGTATTTATTTAAATCCTATTGTTGAAAGTCCTGAAAACCATAGATATTCAACATCTGATTATTTTCAATGTTGATCCATATTTTGGTACAAATGAACAATTCGAAAATTTTTGTAAAGACTTTTAAAAACGACAACATTAAAATTATTTTAGATGGTGTCTTTAGTCATACAGAGTTCAGATAGTATTTATTTTTAATAGATATAACAACTACGATAGCATTGGTGCTTATAATTCTCAAAGTTCACCATATTATCCTTGGTTTGACTTCAAAAATTACCCTAATGAATACCACTCTTGGTGGGGATTTGATAACCTACCAACAGTTATAAAGGAAAACAAAGAATATAGTGATTTCATCAATAACAAAGATACAGGCGTAGTTAATTTCTGGCAAAAATTAGGCATTGCTGGTTGGCGACTTGATGTTGCTGATGAATTTCCAGATGAATTCTTAGATAGAATCCGTGAAAGTGCAAAATATTATGACAAAGACGCTTTAATTATCGGAGAAGTTTGGGAAGATGCAACGAATAAAATTTCTTACAATACTCGTCGACGTTATTTCTTAGGGAGATCAACTTGATAGTGTAATGAACTATCCTTGGAAAAATGCAATTATTAATTTTTGTAAAAATAAAAAAATGCTGATGATTTTACTCTTGAAATTTTTAAAATTAGTTGAAAAACTATCCTCGTCCTGCTCTCGATACTGTTATGAACTTACTTGGTAGTCATGACACAGAACGTGTCCTAACGATGTTAGCATTTGATAATCCTGAAGATGTTCCAGTTCACGAACGTCCTACTTATAAAATGTCTAAAGAACAATATGATAAAGCAAAAAAATCTTCTAAAAATTTGCTAGTTTCATTCAATTTACTCTTCCTGGTGTCCCTTTGTATTTACTATGGTGATGAAATTGGAATGTATGGTTTTAGAGATCCATACAATCGTTTAGGATTTACGCATGATAATAAAGATGAAGATTTACTAACTCATTATATTAAATTATCTAATTTTTAGAAATGAAAAACAAAGATGATTTTATCACAAATTTCGAATTTATTTACAGTAACAAAAAAATGTATTGCCTATAAACGCAATAATATTCTTTGTATTATAAATCTAGATTCTAAAAGCTCACTTTATTGAAAAATTATTGTGGTGAAAAAGTATTTGGAAACAACGATATTTATTCAACTCCATATGGAACAGTTATAGCCCCAAATAGCTATGTCGCTATAAAAATTACATAAAAAAATGGAAGTAACTCATTTTTAAAAGTTTTTATTGAGTTACTTCCACTAATTTAATAGATACTAGAATCATAATATTTATATCACATCATTAATAATATTAATACATTTTTTTATTCATATTTAGCATTAACCTTTAATGATTATTTTTTTAATGTTAAATTTTTAAAAAGAAGACACTAGAAACTAAAGGAAATGTCTCAACAAAATCGCGATTTTTGTTGAGACATTTCCCTTTTGCTATTTTTATTTTTATCCTGAGTTTCTAAGTCCTGTAGCAACTCCATTAATTGTTATATGAATAGTATTTAATTGAGATTCTGGTAATTTACCTTCTCTTGAACGTTTAATCAACTCAACTTGTAGTAAGTTTAGAGTATTGAAGTACTGTAACCTATTTTTCTAAACTTCGAGTTAGGTAAGTATTATCCTCTAAGAATTCTTTATGTTCTGAGATTTCTAATACTACTTGTTTTGTTAATTTCCATTCTCTTAGTATTTCTTCATATACTTTTTTTAGTTTCTTCATCCTTACACAGATTAGCATATTCTTTTAGCAATATCCATGTCTGATTTTCGACATAACCATGTCAACATTTGATAGTAATGATGTGAAGAATGGCCAGTTTTTGTACATTTTACGTAATTTTTTCTATATTCTCTTTATCTTTATTGATGAAATTTGAGAACGCTGTTCCTACTCCATACCAACCTCGGAAGCATGATTCTACTTTGCGACCATGAGAATACCCATGGAATAGCTCTTAATCCACCAATATCTGTAATTTTTTTACGTGATGCTGGACGTGAACCGATATTTAAACTTGAAATTTCTTTAATCGGTGTTGCTTCAAAGAAATAATTGTAGAAGTTAGGATTTTCAAAGACTAGTTCTCGATATTTTTTGTAACTATCTTCTACTATTTCATCCATAATAACTTGGATTTCAGGTATATCTATGATATCTGTATTTATTTTATCAACATTCATTCTTTGAATTACGGCAGAAAATAAGGCTTCTAAGTTATAGTATGCAGCGTCACTGTTCCCATATTTGGCTGCGATAATTTCACCTTGTTCTGTAAGGCGAATTCTATCTTGTACACTTCCTAAAGGTTGAGAAATAATCGCATCGTAACTTGGTCCACCACCTCGACCAACAGTACCACCACGCCCGTGGAAGAAGGTAACCTTAATATTGTGTTTTTCTCCTAGTGATGACAAATCCTGTTGTGCTTTATAAAGCGACCATCCAGATGATAGGTATCCACCATCTTTATTACTATCTGAGTATCCTAACATAATTTCTTGATAACTTCTATTATCACTTACCCATTTTTTTACGATATCTAGGCTTAAGTATCTATCCATTACTTCATAAGAATTCTCTAAGTCTTCGATTGTTTCAAATAATGGTACAAGTTGTAATCTTGCAAAGTCACTTCCAACTAATCCAACTTCTTTTTAGCATAATTGCAAGTTCTAATAAATCAGAAACACTTGTTGTGTGTGAAATAATGTTTTTGCTTAATAACGTTATCTCCAAGTTTATCTTTTAATTTTCTAGCTGTTCTAAATATTGCTAATTCTTTTTTAATTCTTCTGATTGTTTATTTTTCATCATTTATACTTAGTGGTCGTGGATCTTCTTTCAGTTGTTTTTAATAATAATTTACATTTTTCATCTTCAGTTAACGAACTATAATCTTTTTCTATATTAGCACTACTTAGTAACTCAGCTACCGAAGCTTCGTAAACACTTGAATCTTGGCGCATATCAATACTTGCTAAATAGAATCCGAAGATTTTTACAACATTTAATAATTCTTCAAATTCTCCAGTAATTAGCATCTCACCTTTATTCTCTAATAATGATTTTTCAATAACTTGTAGATCACTAATAAAAATCTAATGACGTTAAATATTTTTTCTCCAACTACTTTGTCATTAAGTAAGTATTCTTTAGTATTTTTCTAATTTATTTTTTTATATAGAAAATAGCTCTTCTGTATGGTTCTTTTTCTCTATATACAGATGAATCACTAGAAAGATTTGCTAAAATTGCTAACTCTTTACTTTCTTCAATAAATTGAGTTGACATTGAAAATGTTCTGTATAAACTTTCTAATTTATCTAAATAGTAGTTAATAATAAGTTCACATTGCTTCATAGCTGATAAATTTAATGTTTCTGCTGTAACAAATGGGTTCCCATCACGGTCTCCCCCAATCCACATTCCCATAGTTATTGGTGTCTCATTTTTTTAAGCTCTATATTATGTTCTTCTAATAACAATTTATACTCAGTCATTAATTTACCAATAGCTTTTTATAAATGATAGATTGTAATATTCTAGTACATTCGTAATTTCATTAGCAACTTTTTAGTTTTTTTCTCACGAATAATATCACTTTGGATTAATATTTCAATATGTTGTTGGATAGCATTTTTTTCCATTTTCTTTCATTAAGCAATCCATTTTTTTACATCACGGTGTTTTTCTTAATAAAGAGTGCAGTTTCTCAGTTAAATCAAGAATTGTCTTTCTCTGTACTTGCGTAGGGTGTGCTGTTAATACTGGCTCTACATTAATATTATCTAAAAATATTTTTTTATCTTTAATATTTTTTTAATTGATTCAGATAACTTACCTATATATGCTTCATCTGAGTTATTTTTATAGTTGACCTCATAAGCTAAATCAACGTCTTCTGCTATGTTAATAAGCAGCGGCAATACTGAGAAGAAATTTTGCTACAATTTCCATTTCTTCTTGTGATAAATCTTTAATAATAAGATTTAATTTTTTTCATAATTTTTTTCTTGTCAACTAATGCTTTTTAATTCTACAATTTTTTTGAAAAGTTTCTTCAGAAATTAACTTTTTGAGTAGCTTTTTAACAGCATTTTTTTGTAAGAATTTGAATCTCCTCTTGTATTATATTTTTCATTTACATTGCTTTCTAGTCTTGTTTTTTTGCATCTAGTTACTCCTTGATAAGATTTTTTTACTAATAAAGTTTATTTTATCAGTTTTAACTACATACTCCATTATAAAACTTTTTTTAGAAATAACACAACGAATTTTTAACATTTTTTTCATCTTATCGTATATTTTACTAACTTTTTTGATTTTTAATATTATTGTTCCTATTTTTACCTAATAGACCAATATAGTATAGTATACTAAAATAAATTTATAATATTCTAATTTTTTTCATCATTTATTATTTTTGAAAATATCATCAATTACTTTCATCCTTAATGAGTTAACACAAAAAGTCGAGGCTTTTTTGAAAGTTAAACCTATAGTAGTTTTACTTTCAAAAACCTCGACTTTATATTTTATTATTCTTCCTCGTAGCTTTCTTCTTTTGCTGCTAATGTAACAGTTGCTACTTTTTGATCATCAACAAGATTAATAACTTTAACACCTGTTGCTGTTCTTCCTAATGTACTGATTGTTGAAACATCAATTCTTATGATAATTCCTTGATCAGTCATTATCATTAAGTCTTCATTTCCAGCGATAGATTTAACCGCTACAATCTTACCTGTTTTTTTCGTAACTTTAGCTACTTTAACACCTTTTCCTCCACGGTTAATTACGTTAAATTCCGTAGATTTAGAAATTTTACCAATACCATTTTCTGTTACTGTTAAAATTTTCTTAGATTCATCGACTACTTCCATACCTACTACGTAGTCATCTGGAGAAAGTGTAATACCTTTAACACCACGGCTTACACGTCCCATTGTACGCACTTTTTCAGCATTAATTCTAATTGCTTGTCCATTTGCTGTAACAATCATAATATCTTGATCATCAGTTATTCTTTGAACATCGATTAATGAATCGTCATCATCAAGTTTAAGGGCTATCTTACCTTTCTTAAGAATACTTGCGTAATCTCCTAATTTAGATTTCTTGATAATACCGTATTTAGTTGAGAAGATTAAGTTTGTATCTTCTTCTTGTAAATTAGAGATTGCAATAATTGAGTTTACTTTTTCTTCTTTTTTTCAATTTCTAATAAGTTAATAATAGGTATACCTTTAGATTGTCTACTCATTTGATTGATTTCATAACCTTTAAGAGTGTAAACTTTACCTTTATCTGTAAAGAATAAGATATGATCGTGAGTTGAACAACTTAGCATATAAGCTACATTATCCTCATCGTTTGTAGTCATACCATTTACTCCACGTCCACCGCGACCTTGTGATTTATAAGTACTTGCAGCAAGACGCTTAATGTATTGATTATGAGATAGAGTAATTATGATTTGTTCTTTTTCAATTAAATCTTCATTTTCAATTTGATCTACTTGCCCTTCGATAATTATACTACGACGTTTATCTCCGAATTTTTCCTTAACTTCTAATAACTCATCTTTAACGATTTGAATTACTCTCTCGGGTTTCGCTAATATATCTTCTAAGTCAGCAATTATTTCCATAAGTTTACTATATTCTTCTTCAATCTTATCACGTTCTAAACCTGTAAGCCTTTGTAAGCGCATATCTAAGATAGCTTGTGCTTGAATTTCAGTTAATCCAAATTGATCAATTAAACCAACTTTCGCTTCTTCAGCAGTTTGAGAACCACGAATTAAGCTAATAATTCTATCGATATTATCTAAAGCAATTCGTAATCCTTCTAAAATATGAGCACGTGCTTGCGCTTTTTTAAGGTCAAATCTAGTTCTTCTCACTACTACTTCTTTTTGATGCTCTAAGTAGTGATAAAGTACTTCTTTAAGATTTAATAACTTAGGTACTCCATTTACAAGAGCAATCATGTTTACACCAAATGAACTTTGTAATGGTGTTAATTTGTATAAATTATTTAAAATTACGTTACTATTAACATCACGACGTAATTCAATTACAATCCTAATACCTTTTTAAGTTACTTTCATCACGAAGATCTGTAACACCTTCAATTTTTATCGCGAGCTAATTCTGCTATTTTTTTCAACTAATTTTGCTTTTATTTACTTGATAAGGAATTTCTGTAATAACGATTCTTTCCTTACCATTTTTCATTTGCTCAATTTCAGTTTTACCACGCATAATTACAGAACCACGTCCTGTTGTATATGCTTTAACTATTCCACTACGTCCTAATAAGAATGATCCCGTTGGGAAATCTGGCCCTTTAATTTTAGACATAAGTTCAGCTATAGTTATTTCAGAGTTATCTGCTAATGCGATTACCCCATCGATAACCTCACCTAAGTTATGTGGTGGAATATTAGTAGCCATACCAACAGCAATACCACTACTTCCGTTTACTAATAAGTTAGGGATTCTTGCTGGTAATACTTTCGGTTCTTGTTTAGTACCATCATAGTTATCTTGCATATCAACAGTATCTTTGTTGATATCACGTAATAGCTCAGAAGCAATTTTGCTCATTCTAGCCTCTGTATAACGCATTGCAGCAGCACCATCTCCGTCAATAGAACCAAAGTTCCCTTGACCATCTACTAAAGGATATCTACTGTTAAAATCTTGCGCTAAACGGACAATTGTACCATATGTAGCTGAGTCACCATGTGGGTGATACTTCGCCATTACTTCTCCTACAACGAAGGCACTTTTTTTGTAAGGTTTGTCATATGTTAACCCTAAATCATTAAAAGCATAAAGTATTCTTCTATGAACTGGTTTTAACCCATCACGTACATCCGGTAATGCACGTGATACAATAACACTCATTGAATAATCTAAAAATGAATTTTTCAATTTCAGTTGTTATGTTTCTTAAGGTAATATTATTTTTATTATCTTCCATGTTCTATCCTTTCTTTCTAAATGTCTAAGTTTATAACATTTAGAGCATTATCTTCGATAAATTTACGTCTTGGTTCTACTTTTTCACCCATTAATGTATCAAAAGCAGCATCTGCTCTTTGAGCGTCATTAATGCTAACTTTATACATTAATCGATGTTCTGGATCCATTGTTGTATCCCATAGTTCTTCTGCGTTCATTTCTCCAAGACCTTTTATATCGTTGAACTGTATACTTTTTATCCCCAGCATATTCTTCAATATTTTGTTTCAGTTCTTCTTCTGTATGGCAATAGAATTCTTTCTTACCTACTTTTAGACCGTATAGAGGTGGTCTAGCGATATACACATATCCTGCATCGATTAATTCTCTCATATATCTAAAGAAGAATGTTAATAATAATGTTCTAATGTGACTTCCATCGACATCGGCATCGGTCATAATAACGATTTTGTGATAACGAAGTTTATCGATGTTTAATGTTTCACCAATACCCATTCCAATAGCTGTAATTAATGAACGAACTTCATCGTTAGCTAGTACTTTATCAATTCTTACTTTCTCTACGTTCAGAATTTTACCTTTAAGCGGTAAAATAGCTTGGAATTTACTATTACGTCCAAGTTTTGCACTTCCTCCCGCAGAGTCCCCTTCGACTAGGAATAATTCGCATTCAGCTGCATCTTTACTTGAACAATCTGCAAGTTTCCCTGGTAGGTTAGTAAATTCTAAGGCATTTTTACGACGTGTTGATTCTCGAGCTTTTTTAGCTGCAATTCTTGCACGTGATGCTTGAAGACCTTTTTCAACAATTATTTTCGCTGTTTTTTTGGATTTTTCTAATAAGAATCTATCTAATTCTTCAGAGAATAACTTATTAGTAATTGTACTCATTTCTGAGTTCCCTAATTTAGTTTTTGTTTGTCCTTCAAATTGTGGATTTGGGTGTTTTGATTGAGATAATCGCAACAAGTCCTTCACGAACATCATCCCCTGTTAATGACTCTTTATCTTTAATAAGTTTATTCTTTTTTACCATAAGAGTTAATTATTCTTGTAAGAGCAGTTTTTAAATCCACTCTCGTGAGTTCCACCTTCATGTGTATTAATGTTATTAGCATAACTAATACATTATTAGAATATCCTGTGTTATATTGCATTGAAATTTCTACTTCTTTACCTTCCATCTCACCATGCACATAAATAGCTTCATGTAGAGCGTCTTTATTTTCATTTAACATTTCCACATATTCTAATAATCCACCTTCATAACAGAAAGTTTCTTCTTTCTCTTGTCCTTCTCTCTCGTCTTTAAGAATAATTGTTATACCTTTATTTAAGAAAGCAAGTTCTCTAATACGTGTTCTTAAAATATCGTATTCATATACTGTTGTTTCTTGGAAGATTTCTGGATCCGCTTTAAAAACGAATAGTTGTTCCAGTTCTATCAGTATCTCCTACTACTGTAATTCCTTGGACTACATCACCACGTTCAAACTTCATTGTGTAAATTTTTCCATCACGATGAACTGATGCTTCTAAGTTTGTTGATAAGGCATTTACTACACTGGCCCCAACTCCGTGAAGACCACCAGATACTTTATATCCGCCTCCACCGAATTTACCTCCAGCGTGAAGTACTGTAAGGATTACTTCAAGAGCAGGTTTTTCCTGTTTGTTCTTGAATGTCTACCGGGATACCACGCCCATTATCCTCAACTCTTATCCAATTTCCTTTTTTTCTATTGCAACTGTTATTGTGGTACAATATCCGGCTAAGGCTTCATCTATAGAATTATCTACAATTTCCCAAACAAGGTGGTGTAGACCTTTACTAGATGTAGAACCAATATACATACCTGGTCTTACCCTAACAGCCTCAAGACCTTCAAGAACCTGAATCTGATCGGCATTATATTCTTGTATTTGTTTTTTCTACCATGATTTTTCCTTTCATTTTAGTAAATTTATAAATAAATTTTCTAGATTATTTCGCTAATATTTCCATTTTCTATTTTTAAAAAAACTTTAGCTTTTTCTAACAAATCTTCTTTTTATATCTGATATCGAAGGTGTTGTAATGAATGTTTGTACATTTTCATTAATTGCATCTAACAGTTTTAATTGTCTATTCTTATCTAATTCACTTAAGACATCATCTAAAAAGTAAGACTGGATAAGTTCCAGTTTTTGTTTTTTTAAATAATTTATTTCAGCTAACTTTAACGATAATACTATACTTCTTTGTTGTCCTTGGGATGCGTACATTTTTGCATCAAGATCATTAATATAAAACTCTAAATCATCTTGATGTGGTCCAATTTTTAGTACTTCCTCTCATTATATCGTCATATGATTTTTTCAACATAACCTTTGTTAGGCTTTTCCTCATTAAATATTTCATCTGATATATCATTTATATTTAATGCTTCTAATACTGAACTTTTATATCTAATTTTTTTAATGATTCTTGTCCATTAGATATATTAAGCATATTCTGATATGTTAGTTTTGAAATGTCTTGGACAAATGACACTCTTTTCTCTTGTAATATAAATTGCTACTTTAGCTAATTGAGAAGTAATTGTCTCTAAGTATGCAAGTGACATTTCATCTTTTTGGATTTTTTCGCATATCTTTTAAATAAGAATTTCTCTGTTTCAATAAATGTTGGTACATTAAATAATATTTGTGATAAATACGTGAGAACTGATAAAATTCTCTATTTATAAACTCTCGACGTAGTGATGGAGATCCTTTTTACCAGCTGTAAATCTTCTGGAGAAAAATAATACTACATTTAGCTCTCCTACGAAATCTGTTAGTTTAGTTTTTCACTCCTCCTATTTTTAGCACTTTTTACCTTTATTATTAATACCTAACATAATATCTAAATTCTTATCATTTTTGTTAACTACACATGACATCGCTGTTGCAGTTTCACCAAACATTATACATTCACTATCACTCTTAGTACGATAACTACGTCCAAGTGCTAAACAAAAAAATAGACTCTATTATATTAGTTTTTTCCATTCGCATTGTTTCCTACTAAAACATTAAGCGAGGGATGTGCATCTATATTCATTGATAAATAATTTCGAAAGTACAGTAATTTTAAACTCTTAATTCTCATTAATAATTATGAACTCATTTCCTTCTAATTTAATAATATCATTTTGAATATAATTTTTTCCCTCGTCTATTTTCTAGTTCTCCGTTTAACTCAACTTCTACTTCTTGTAAAAATATTTAGCTTCTCCACCTGAACCTATGAAGCCTTCTACTTTTTAAAAATTGTGCTAACGTAATATACTCACTATTAATAAAAACTTCTTTCATTTTACACCTCCTAAGTATTTAAAAAAATGAAACTATATGTATATAAATATATTTTTATATACTTTAATTATATCAAATTTATCATTTTTCAACAATAGTCAGTTGATTTTACCTAATATACTTCAAAAATATCTATATATATCAACTATTTCTAAAGATTGTTAGTTATTTTAGTTCACATAAAAAAACACGGTGGAAATTTATAAGTTTAAATTATATTTTTTTGAATGATATTATATAGTATTTTTAATATAATATTTTTATATTATAAATGAATACTCTGAAATCGTTTTTCTTTAATCTTTGTTGCATATATTGTATAATAAAAGTGAAAAAGTTAATTAAATTTCAGAAATTAAAGGGGATAATTTTATGTACAGTATTGATAAACTTGAAAAAAATATTAAATGAAAAAGTATACTCTATTGAAGGAACAAGTTATGGAGTAACTAATAAAAATTATATAGTAACTACAGAAAATAATAAATATTTCTATAGAACTTCAAAAAGATTCTACAAAGATTGTAAATAAAGATAATGAGAAAGAAGCTCTGCAGCTTCTTTTTGGATGAACCATATTTTTTTAAAAACCAGTGTACTTTAATAATGACAATTTAATTACTAAATTTCAACAACATCCAAAAACTTTTTATTTCTCAAAAGAAGTTTATCTAATATTGTACGCATAGGAAAACTTTTAAAGAATTTTTCATTCAAAAAAATTTCAAGCTGATAACACCTTTAATCCGATCGATCAGTTTAATAATTATTACAAGCAAATTGATGAAAAACCCCATGTATTAGATGAATTTATGTACATAATAGAACAATTTAAAAATCAATATAAAGCGGATAGATTATGCCATAACGATTTAGTTGAAGGTAATTTCCTCTTCTCAAAAGATTCATTGTACTTAATAGATTTTTGAGTACGCTGGATTTAACGATTATTATTTTTGATATTGCGAGCTTTATTTCAGAGAATGATTTAAACTATGAAGAAACAATAACATTTTTTTAAAATCTTATTTTACAGATGAAAAGTGTAACTATGAAAAAAATTAGATGTATTTCTACATTTTTGTGATTTGTTGTGGTATACTTGGGCAATATTATTATATGAGAAAAGAAACGAAGAAATTTATAATGAAATAGCTCAAGCAAAACTACATAGATTAAAAAAATCCTAGAAAGATTGTTTATTAATCATAAATAAAAAAACTCAAGGGACTGACCCAAAAGTCCAAAATTTTTAACAGAGTGTATATGAGAACTCATAGACGCAGTGGTTTATTGATATCTAAATTCGCTTTATAAAAGCTTTTTAGTTATCTAATAAACTTTGCGGGAGTGACTCTAAAAAAATCGATTTCTACGAAATCACGATTTTTTGAGTCACTCCCTGAGTTTAATTTTTATATCATAAATATATTTTAACAAAAAGTTACTTGCAAAATTATGCAAGTAACCTTTAAATAAACTTTTATTATTTAGCTAAAGCTGCTTTAGCTTGTTCACAAATGCTTGCGAATCCAGCTGCGTCATGGATAGCGATTTCTGATAACATTTTTCTGTTAATATCGATTCCAGCAACTTTAAGTCCGTTCATTAGACGGCTGTAAGATAATCCATTTAATCTTGCAGCAGCATTAATACGAACAATCCATAATCTTCTGAAATTACGTTTTTGTTTTGACGACGGTCTCTGAAAGCATACATTCCTGATTTCATTACTTGTTGCTTAGCAACTTTGAATAATGTATGTTTTTGAACCAAAATATCCTTTAGCTAGTTTTTAAAAACTTTTTTTACAGCGACGACGAGTCACAGTTCCACCTTTTAACACGTGGCATATCTAATTCCTCCTTATGTATAACTTAAATAAGTATTTACGCTATAATTAATCTTCTTTAATATTATTTAACTAATAAAGTTCTAATACGTTTGTAATCACCACGAGATACTAATGAAGCTTTACGTAAGTGACGTTTTTTTGTTTAGTAGTTTTTTCTTGAAAACCAGTGAGAAGTATAAGCACGGCTACGTTTTTAATTTACCGCTAGCTGTTTTTCACACGTTTTTGCTAAACCACGGTGAGATTTCATTTTTGGCATTATCAAATTCCTCCTATATTAAACCTTTATTTCTCTTTTTTTGGTGCTAGAACTAAGAACATACTGCGACCTTCCATTTTAGGGTTTTTTTGTTCGACAGTAGCTATATCGCTAGCTTCGTTAGAAAAGTTTTCTAAAACTTTCTGTCCAATTTCTTTGTGGGTGATTGCTCTCCCTTTAAAACGAATAGAAACTTTAACTTTGTCTTCTTTTGCTAAGAATTTACGTGCATTTTTCAACTTAGTTTCAAAATCGTGTTTTTCAATTGTTGGAGATAATCTTATCTCTTTTGTTGTTACGATTTTTTGTTTCTTACGTGCTTCTTTTTCTTTCTTTTGTTGTTCAAATTTGAACTTACCGTAGTTCATAATTTTTGCAACTGGTGTTTTAGCATTTGGAGCTACTAGAACAACATCTAGGTTCATACGCTCTGCAATTTGCATAGCTTCTGCCTTAGTTTTAACTCCTAATTGTTCTCCATTTTGGCTAATTAAAAGAAACTCTTTCGCTTTTAATACCTTCATTTACTTGTGCAGTATCTTTACTAATGATCAGCACCTCCTATTTATAAATTCATTAAATACTAAAAAGCATTAAAAAAACTGAGTGCAAAAACACCCAGCATAAAATTCTACATTTCATCTACATTAACCTGAACAATCATAATTGGCAGGTGAGAAACGGGTGCTTCTACTTTTTGTATTCAACATTATTTATTTTACATACTTTTTTTATAGATTTGTCAATAGGAATATAACATTTTTTTATATTCCTATCGACTTTCATCTATTTTTTTATTAAATAGAACCTAATTCTTCGTGTAATTCTTCTTCGATTGGTCTACTTAATTCATTATCTACTTCTAATTCTAATTCATTTTCTGCTTTAATATCAACATCATTATATCTTGTCATACCAGTACCAGCTGGAATTAGCTTACCGATAATAACGTTCTCTTTAAGTCCCATAAGTTTATCAACTTTTCCTTTAACAGCTGCGTCTGTAAGTACACGAGTTGTTTCTTGGAATGAGGCTGCAGATAAGAAACTTTCTGTTTCTAATGAAGCTTTAGTGATACCAAGGATTACAGGTTTAGCGGTAGCCATGTTTCCACGTGCTTCAAGTATTTTTTTGTTTTCATCAGTGAATTTATGAATATCTACTAATGAACCTGGAAGTAAATCAGTATCTCCTGCATTGATTACACGTACTTTTCTTAACATTTGACGTACCATAACCTCAACGTGTTTGTCACTGATTTCTACCCCTTGCATACGGTATACTTTTTGTACCTCAGTTAATAGATAACTTTGTACTGCTTCTAGACCTGCAATTGATAGTAATTCTTTTGGTTCAATAGAACCTTCTGTTAAAGCTTGACCACGTTTAACTTTGTCGTCTTCTTTAACTAACATACGGCTTGCACCATAGTCTTGATATTCTCTTTCTTCACCGATTTCACTAAGTACATAAATTCTACGTACGTGATTGTTATCGATCTCAACTTTTGTAACTGTTCCATCAACTTCTGAGATTAATGCTTTACCTTTAGGATTACGTGCTTCAAATAACTCTTGAATACGAGGTAAACCTTGTGTGATATCGGCACCGGCAACCCCACCTGTGTGGAACGTACGCATTGTAAGCTGTGTACCAGGTTCTCCGATAGATTGAGCGGCAATTGTACCAACTGCTTCCCCTACTTCTACTTTTTCACCTGTTGCTAGGTTTTTACCGTAACATTTCTCACAAACACCATGACGTGAGTTACATGTAAATGCTGATCTAATAACAACACTTTCGATTCCAGCTGCTTCAATTTCTTTAGCTGTATCTAATGTAATTAATTGACCATCTTCAACAATAACTTTTCCAGTCTCTGGGTGAACAACAGTTTCTTTACTGTATCTACCTTCAAGACGTTCTTGTAAGCTTTCGATTTCATCTGTTCCATTTTTAAGTGCTGCAACTCTTAATCCACGAGATGTACCACAGTCGTTTTCACGAACGATAACATCTTGTGCAACGTCTACTAGACGACGAGTTAAGTAACCTGAGTCGGCTGTCTTAAGAGCTGTATCGGCAAGACCTTTACGCGCACCGTGAGAAGAGATGAAGAACTCTAATACTGTTAATCCTTCTTTAAATGATGAACGTACAGGCATTTCCATGATACGTCCTGATGGAGAAGCCATCAGACCACGCATACCCGCTAACTGTGTAAAGTTTGACGCGTTACCACGGGCTCCTGAGTCACTCATCATGTAGATTGGGTTAGTAGCTGGAAGAGAGTCCATAAGTTGATCTTGGATGATATCTTTTGCTTTTGCCCATTGAGCAATAACATTTTGATATCTTTCTTCTTCTGTTAATAGACCACGTCTGTATAATGTTGTAATCTTATCAACATTAGATTGTGAATCTGCTAAAATTTCATATTTATTAGGTAGGACGAATACGTCACTTACCCCCACTGTAATACCAGCTCTTGAAGAATATTTGAATCCTAAATCTTTCATTCTGTCTAACATCATTGAAGTCTCAGTGATGTGGAATCTATTGAAGATTTCAGAGATGATTTTTGATAAGAATCCTTTCTTGAATGGTGTAGCTGGTTCCTGTTCAGCGATATATGCTTTAAGCCCACCTTCTGTTAAGTCAGATGGTGCTACGAAATATTTATCAGGAGTCGCTATTTCTAAGTTTTCCTTAGTAGGTTCATTTAAGAATGGGAATCCTTCTGGTAATATATCGTTGAAAATTACTTTACCAATTGTAGTAACAAGTAATTTTTTGTTTTGTTCTTCTGTAAACGTTGGATTTTCAAAAGATTTAGCTGCAATACCTACACGAGTGTGAAGGTGAATATATCCATTTTGGTACGCAATTCTTGCTTCATCAGCGTCTTTGAAAATCATACCTTCCCCTACTGCTCCAGGTCTTTCTAGTGTTAGGTAGTAGTTACCTAATACCATATCCTGAGATGGTGTAACTACTGGTTTACCATCTTTAGGGTTAAGGATGTTTTGAGCAGCTAACATCAGCATACGTGCTTCTGCTTGAGCTTCTTTTGATAAAGGAACGTGTACGGCCATTTGGTCACCATCAAAGTCGGCGTTAAACGCTGTTGTAACAAGAGGGTGAAGACGAATAGCACGTCCTTCTACTAAGATTGGTTCGAATGCTTGGATACCAAGTCTGTGAAGTGTCGGGGCACGGTTAAGTAATACTGGGTGCTCACGAATAATATCTTCTAAGATATCCCAAACATGATCTTCCATTCTTTCGATTTGGTTTTTAGCATTTTTAATGTTGTTAGCTAATTCACGTTTAACTAATTCACGCATTACAAATGGTTTGAATAATTCAAGCGCCATTTCTTTAGGTAATCCACATTGGTACATTTTTAAGTTTGGACCAACTACGATTACTGAACGTCCAGAGTAGTCAACACGTTTACCTAATAAGTTTTGACGGAAACGACCGTGTTTACCTTTTAACATATTAGATAATGATTTTAATGTTCTGTTACCTGGACCTGTTACAGGACGTCCACGACGTCCGTTATCGATTAATGCATCAACAGCTTCTTGTAACATACGTTTTTCATTTTGTACGATTAGCCCTGGTGCTTTAAGTTCGATAAGTTTTTTCAGACGATTGTTACGGTTAATTACACGTCTATATAAATCGTTTAAGTCACTTGTTGCGAAACGTCCACCATCTAATTGAACCATAGGTCTTAATTCAGGTGGAATAACTGGTAATACAGTCATAATCATCCATTCTGGTTTATTTCCAGAGTGTTTAAACGCTTCGAACACTTCTACACGTTTGATGATTTTAACAACTTTTTGACCTGATTTATAGTTGCTTTCACTTAATTCTTTAAGTTCATTTTTTTAAATCTTTAAGTTCTTTTTTCAATATCTAACTCAGCTAATAGGTCACGAATAGCTTCAGCACCCATCTTAGCTACGAAAGAGTTTGCTCCAAATGTACTACGTGCTTCACGTACTTCTCTTTCAGAAACGATTTGTTTCTTCATGAAGTCAGTTTCACCTGGATCAATAACAATGTAAGAAGCAAAGTAAATTACTTCTTCCAATTGTCTTGGACTAAGGTCAAGTAAAAGTCCCATTCTACTTGGAATACCTTTGAAGTACCAAATATGGCTGACTGGGGCTGCTAATTCTAAGTGCCCCATTCTTTCACGACGAACTTTAGCTAAAGTTACATCAACACCACATTTATCACATTTAATGTTTTTATATCTAACTCTTTTGTACTTTCCACAAGCACATTCCCAGTCTTTAGTTGGACCAAAAAAATTCTTTCACAGAATAATCCATCATTTTCTGGTTTTTAAAGTTCTATAGTTAATAGTTTTCAGGTTTTTTTAACCTCTCCGTAAGACCAACTTCTGATTTTTTTCAGGAGAAGCTAAACTAATTTTTCATATATGCAAAGATTATTTACGTCTATCAAGGAGCATACCTCCTTTATTTTTTTGTATAAAAGCCTTGAATAGTTCTTTGTGATTAATTGTAAAATTTATATTATTCTTCGTCAATATCATCTTCTACATCTTCATACTCATCAGTATCAGACATTAAAAGACTTGCTAATGCTTGGTATCCTGAAGTTTCTTCTTCACTATCTTCTTCTACTTCTACATCTTCGTATTCATCTGTATCAGATAAGATTAAGTTAGCTAAACTTTGATATCCTTCTTCAGCATTTTCTTTAGAAGCATCTTGAGTTTCTTTAGCTTCTTCTGATTTTTCTTCATTGTGATCATGGTGGTGTGATTCATGGAAATCAATTGTATCTCCTAAATCTATATCACCCATGTCTACTTCGTTATCTTCATTATCCATTACTCTGAAATCCATACCTAGTGCTTGAAGTTCTTTCATAAGTACTCGGAATGATTCAGGAACTCCTGGACGTGGAATGTTTTCACCTTTAACGATTGCTTCGTAAGTTTTAACACGACCATTGGTATCATCTGATTTATACGTTAAGATTTCTTGAAGAGTATATGCAGCACCATAAGCTTCAAGTGCCCATACCTCCATCTCACCAAATCTTTGTCCACCGAATTGAGCTTTACCTCCAAGTGGTTGTTGAGTTACTAATGAGTATGGTCCAATTGAACGAGCGTGAAGTTTATCATCAACCATGTGTGCAAGTTTAATCATGTACATTACCCCTACAGATACACGACTGTCGAATGGTTCACCTGTACGTCCATCATAAAGAACTGTCTTAGCATCTTTAGCCATACCAGCTTCAGCTACAGTAGACCATACATCTTCATCACTTGCTCCATCGAATACTGGAGTAGCAACGTGTATTCCTAATTGTTTAGCAGCCATACCTAAGTGTAGCTCTAATACTTGCCCAATGTTCATACGAGATGGAACCCCAAGTGGGTTTAACATTACGTCAACTGGCGTACCATCTGGTAAGTAAGGCATATCTTCTTCTGGTAAGATATTTGAGATAACCCCTTTGTTACCGTGACGACCGGCCATTTTATCCCCTACACGGATTTTACGTTTTTGAACGATAAATACTCGCACAAGTTCATTTACTCCGTTAGGTAATTCAGCACCATCTTCACGTTTAAAGATTTTAACATCAGCAACTACTCCATCAGCACCGTGTGGTACACGTAATGAAGTATCACGTACTTCTTTAGATTTAGCTCCAAAGATAGCATATAATAATTTTTCTTCTGGAGTTTGTTCAGTTAATCCTTTCGGTGTTACTTTACCTACTAAAATATCTCCATCTTTAACTTCAGCCCCAATACGGATAATTCCACGTGCATCTAAGTTTCTAAGTGCATTTTCACCTACGTTTGGAATTTCACGAGTAATTTCTTCTGGCCCAAGTTTAGTATCACGAGCATCTGTTTCATATTCTTCTACGTGAATAGAAGTATAAACATCATCTTTTACAAGACGTTCACTCATGATTACAGCATCCTCATAGTTATAACCATCCCAGTTTACGAATGCTACTACAAGGTTTTTACCTAAAGCTAATTCACCTTTATCCATAGATGGACCATCTGCAAGGATATCTTTAGGTTCAACTCTATCTCCAACTTTAACAATTGGTTTTTGGTTGTATGCTGTAGAGTGGTTAGAACGTACGAATTTATGAATAACGTATGTATCTAAGTCACCTTTAATTTCTTTACCTTCTAACGTTTCAATACGACGAACCTTTACTTTAGCCCCATCAACGTATTCAACGATACCAGGATATTTAGCAATTACTGCAGCTCCAGAGTCACGTGCAGCAAGATGCTCCATACCTGTACCAACAAATGGTGCTTCAGTAATCATAAGAGGTACTGCTTGACGTTGCATGTTCGCTCCCATAAGCGCACGGTTAGAGTCGTCATTTTCTAAGAACGGAATACATGCAGTGGCTGCAGATACTACCTGCTTAGGAGATACGTCCATGAAATTCATCATTTCACGAGGTTTAACAGTATTATCTCCTCTGAAACGACAAACTACTTCTTCATCTACGAAGTAACCTTTTTCGTCAACATTAGCTGTTGATTGAGCTACTACGTATTTATCTTCTTGATCAGCAGTTAAGTACTGTACATTTTCAGTTACGTATGGGCGACCTTCTCCATCAAATTCAACTTTTCTATACGGAGTCATAATGAATCCAAATTCATTTATACGTGCAAATGATGAAAGCGAGTTGATAAGACCGATGTTTGGTCCCTCTGGTGTTTCAATCGGACACATACGACCATAGTGTGAGTAGTGAACGTCACGTACTTCCATTCCAGCACGTTCTCTTGTTAATCCACCAGGTCCAAGTGCAGATAAACGACGTTTGTGAGTAAGCTCACTCAGTGGATTTACTTGGTCCATGAATTGTGAAAGTTGAGAACTTCCAAAGAATTCTTTGATAATTGCTGTAACTGGTCTTACGTTAATTAATTGTTGTGGAGTAATTTCATTAGTATCTTGAATACTCATACGTTCACGTACAACACGTTCCATACGAGAAATACCTACACGAATTTGGTTTTGTAATAATTCACCGATACAACGTAGACGACGGTTACCAAGGTGGTCTATATCATCTACACGTCCGATTAATTCAAATTCAAATCCGTCGTTATTTCTACGAGTTCTAATTAATAATAGGTAGTAGTTGATACTTGCTACGATATCAGCAATTGTTAATGTTAAAACATCTTTATTAGGTGCTCCATTACCAATTACGTGTAATACTTGATCATCAGTTAATTCATCGATATCGAAGTCATTACCTACTTTAACTTGGTTTACAACTTTGAATAATTGTAGTTTTAAGCTTTCACTTCCATCAAGACTTTCATTCATATCGAATTCAACTACGTTAGCTGTAGTTCCTAATTCTTCATAAATTCCATCAATGATTTCACGAGTTAATTTAGTACCTTTTTCTACTAAAATTTCTCCTGTTTCCGTATCAACGATTGGCTCAACTAGAATTTGGTTTTTCTAGACGTTCACCAACGTGAAGTTTGTTATTTAATTTATAACGACCTACTTTAGCAAGATCATATCTTCTTGGATCGAAGAATCTACCATGTAAAGTAGCTTTAGCAGTTTCTACGTTAGCTGGTTCACCAGGACGTAATTTATCATAGATTACTTTCAACGCAGTTCCTGTATCTAGGTTTTCATCTTTTTCTAATGTATTTAATAGTTCTGTATCTTCTCCGAATAATTTAATAATTGATTCGTCTGATTCAAAACCTAACGCTCTAATAAGCGTTGTTAAAGGAATTTTTTTCTAGTTCTATCGATACGAGCATAAACTAGTCCTTTAATATCTTTTTCAAATTCCAACCAAGCTCCTCTGTTAGGAATAACAGTTGTTTTTATAGGCATTTGGAATATTCTTAACTTTAAGTTTATCATCTTCTGTAAAATATACAGAAGGTGAACGTACTAATTGAGATACAATTACACGTTCTGCACCATTGATAATAAACGTTCCAGTTTCAGTCATCAACGGTAGTTCACCCATAAATACTTCTTGTTCTTTAATTTCGTCACGTTCTTTATTAATTAAACGCACGCGCACTCTTAAAGGTGCTGAATATGTAGCATCACGTTCTTTAGACTCATCAACATCATATTTAGGGTTCCTAATTTGTAGTCGATAAATTCTAAACTTAATTTATCATTATTACCTTCAATTGGTGATACATCTTTAAAAACATCTTTTAGACCAGTTTCTAAAAAAATTTATCATAAGATAACGTTTGAATTTCAATTAAGTCCGGTAAATCAATTACCTCTGATATTCTAGCATAGCTACGTCTTTTGTCTGTGCTTACCAAATTTAACTTTTTGCAACTGTGTCACCTCTCAGCTTTTTCTCTTAAAAACTAAAAAGAAAATATAAACATTTTTCTCTTACTTACTTATATAATTTAGGCAATTCTATCAAAAAAATAAATAGAATTACTTGCAATATATCATTTTATCATAGTTATAGCAAGTTGTCAATTATTTTTACGGCTTTAAGAATGTAGTATCCTTTGTTTTTTTAACTACAACTTCTACCATAGAAAAAGTCTCTTCTAATAATTTTTTTACAACTAGCCATACCTTGTTTTTGTATAACCACCCAAAGTTCTCCTTGATCATTTAGGTGTTCATAACTGTCTGTCATTATTTTATGTACAATTTTTTCCCAGCTCTAATCGGCGGGTTCGTTAAAAACTATATCAAAGTTTCCTTTAACATTATCAAAGGAACTACTTTCTAATACTTCTACTTCATTTTCTATTTTATTAAGTTCAATATTTTTTTCTAGATAACTCTAAAACTCTATTGTTTACATCTACCATAGTAAACTTAAAAAGTCGGATATTTTTTTCGCTAAGAATATAGATATAACTCCATATCCACATCCTATATCAGCAACCTGCGCATTTTTCTTTTTCTGTATTGAAAGATTCTAACATTGTCTTAGTACCAAAATCAACACTCTCTTTCGAAAATACTCCATTATCTGTATAAAATTTAAAATTCTCATTTGCTATTGTTGAGTTAATAATTTTTTTCACGACTTTCTGTCGTCGGATTATTTGTATAATAATGTTCCATAATAAAGACACCTCTTAAAATGAAAGAAAATAGTATATCCCATAGCTAGACACTTGAGATATACTATTTTTTGTTATTATCATCGTATCAAATATTCTCAAATAGAATATTATTGTTTATTTACATCTATCTTTTTTATCTACTTAGAATAGAAATTATTTAACTTCTACAGTTGCTCCAACTTCTTCTAATTTAGCTTTGATTTCTTCAGCTTCTTCTTTAGAAACTCCTTCTTTAAGTGTTGCTGGCGCACCATCAACTTTTTTCTTTAGCTTCTTTTAGTCCGTCTCCAGTGATTTCACGAACAACTTTGATTACTTTAATTTTTTTGAATCTCCAGCGTTAGCTAAAACTACGTCAAATTCAGTTTTTTTCTTCAGCAGCTCCAGCAGCAGCTCCACCAACTACAGCTACAGGTGCAGCAGCAGTTACTCCGAATTCTTCTTCAATTGCTTTTTACTAAGTCGTTTAATTCTAAAACTGACATTTCTTTGATAGCGTCTAAAAATTTGTTCTTTAGTCATTATAAATTTCCTCCGATTTTTTTAAATTATTTGTTTTTTTAATATTTTTTTATTTATTAAGCTTCTTGTTCAGCTTTTTTTGGTCTGCAACAGCTTTAACAGCTAAAAGCAGTATTGCGCATTGGCGCTGTTAATACAGATAGTAACATTGAAAGTAATCCTTCGCGACTTGGTAATGTAGCGATAGCTTTAATTTCAGCTTGATCTGTAACTTTTTCCTTCTATAACACCAGCTTTTTAGTTCTAAGTTTTCGTGTTCTTTAGCGAAATCGTTTAAAACTCTAGCAGGAGCTACAGCATCGTCTGCTGAGAAAGCGAAAAGCATTTGGTCCAGTTAGAACTTCGTCTAATCCTTCAATTCCTGCTTGCTCCATCGCACGACGAACTAATGAGTTTTTATAAACTTTAAAAAGTTAAACCTTCGTTACGCATGTTGTTACGTAATTCTGTTACTTCCGCAACATTTAATCCACGGTAGTCAGCAATAACAACTGAAGAACTTGCTTTTAATTTCTTCTGCGATTTGATTTACTAACTCTTGTTTTTCTCTCAATAGCTTTTTGACATTGAACTTCCTCCTAAGTAGATTTATCAATTTCAGTACCATTAAAAAAACCTTCTTGCATGCGAGAACATACAAAAAAAGGCACATAAGTTTCTTTTTCGAATTTTTGTCCTCGGTAGGTTAATTAAGATTTCTCCCCCTACTGTCTACGGTACATTTTCAACTGACTTAGTTATTTTAATATATATATATTTATTTGTCAATAGTTTTTTTTAAAAAAAATTTCAAACTCTTTTTTAAAATAGTTTTTTTATGATATTATTTATTTAATCTATCATTACAATATTTTTTTTCTATTGCTTTCGATGTATACTCAGCTACACCTTCACCAAACTTATCTATATTACTTTTTAAATTCCGGATTTTTGTGAATATCCTTTTCCTATATATGAAAATACTTCTACACTACAATCAAATGCATATTCGTTCATATGATTATATAATTCATCTACCTTAGCTTGTACTTCTTCATCTTCTATATCAATATTTTTCATTTTTGAATTTCTCCATCGAGCGAAATACATCATTAAATTCCTCTTCTACACGTTCTTCCCTTCCGCTTTGACGCCTTTTTGATTCTTCAATTGTATCTTTACCATATTTCTCAACTGCTTGATTTTCATATTTATTAAAATCTTCTCTTTTAAACCCATTAAATTTTTTTCTTCTATTGTCATTATTTGTTCTCCTTTATAGTTTTTTTATTGTTTTTTTCTATATTATGCAAAAATTACTTCAAACTTTTCTTTTTTTCTTTTTAAAAACCAATTCACGTTGTTGCTCTAGTATTTTTTTAAATTATCAACTTCTCCTTTCAATAACTCTTTTAATATCATTCAATTTAAATTTCAAAAAAATTTATAAAAGAGTATTTTTTTGTAATTTTTTCTAAATTTTCATCAGTATAATCTCTATAACCATTATCATGCTTTCACAGGAATTAACAATCCTATCTTATCATAATATTGTAAGGTTCTGGTACTTACTCCAGTAAGTTTTCACAACTTCATTTATCCTCATAATCATCCCTCTATAATTTATAATATTTCACCAGTGATATTCTTATTATATACTATTACGTTACGTGAGAGTCAACAATTTATAATAAAAAAACGCTAGGAAATTTCCTAACGATTTTTTTATAAATATTATTCAAATACTTTCTTTAAATCAATCGCTTTGTTTAACGCTTCAGTAATAACAATACCGATAACCATTACGATAACTTGTGATAATAGAAGTGATCCATAAATAGCTGTGAATGCTCCAAAATCAAAAGGTACTCTTGCTGAGTTCTCACCACTAAAAGATAGCAATTTCATATGCGATAATAGGCATACAAATTACTAGGTATAAAATAATATTAATGATGTGTCTAGCAATTCTATTTTTTTACAAATTTGAATACAAAAACACTGATTGCTAATGCTAAACCAGTACCTAATGTTCCAAAGACACATCTACTATACCAAGTGGACTAAAAATATTTTGCAATTGCAACACCCAAAGTTATAGGGAACCAATATTTTTTTGCTAAATACCACTAATTGAGATAGTGATTCACTTATACGAAATTGAATAGCACCATATGAAAATGGAGCAATAGCAACTGTTAATACAACATAAATTGCTGCGATTAACGCTTGAATAGTTAATACTTTTACTGTATTATTTCTCATTTATATCTCCTTATCTTGTTTAAGAGAAAATAAAAAAAGTACTGATCTTGAGAAACCAGTACTTCAGGTTTTTTTATAGATGGATCTCTCAAACATCTTTTTATTATAATAAAGTCAGAAGACAAATAACCTTACCTATGTAAAATTAAATATCAACGTCATATATACTAACATACATTATAGTTATTAGTCAACCAAAAATATAAAAAAATTCTAAAAAATAACTTATAGATAAAAAAAATATAAAAAAATACCTTGCATTTACAATTTTAATATGTTAAAATGAGGTAGTTGTATCTAACAACACTTAATTCATTGTAATTAAGAATATTAATTAATATTTCTTAGTAATAAAAAAATAAGGACCAGGAGGTGAATCGAATGCCAAACATTAAATCATCAGTATTAAGCGTAAGAAAAGATGCTAAAACTAACGCTGCTAACACAGCTAAAAAAATCTGAAATGCGTACAGCTATTAAAAAAAAGCTAAAGTAGCTAAATCTGAAGGTGCTGCTAACGCTGCAGAGTTAGTAAACCTTGCTTACAAAAAAATCGATAAAAGCTGCTAAAACTAATTTAATCCACAAAAAAACGCAGCTGCTAGATATAAATCAAACCTAGCTAAATAATTAAAAAAACTACTCAGCCTTCTGAGTAGTTTTTTATTTTCAATATAAAAAAATAAGGAAGAGGGAGCGACTCAAAAAAATCGTGATTTTATCGAGTCAGTCCCATCCCTCCTTCTCATTATTACTATTTCTTACAATTTTTTTACTATTCTTTCAACAGCTTCTTTTTATGTTTTCTGGACTAGTAGCAAGATTAATTCTCACATAACTATTATATCCTTTTCCAAACCAATGACCAAAAGTCAATTGCTAATCCACATTCATCTTGAATAAATTGTTTTTGTAGATTTTTCCATTTAAAACTTTTTCAAGATTTAGAAATACTAGATATGTTCCTTCTAATGGATAAACTTTAATTTCTGGTACTTTTTTTCAGCTAATGTATCATGTAGTAAACTATAATTATTTTTGAATAGTTTCTTTCAATCCTTCAAGCCAGTTATTTCCATCTTTATACCCAGCTTCAAAGTGCTATTTGACCTAATAAACTCGGTTCAGCACCTAAATTCTCTTTACTGAATTTATCAAATTGTTCACGAATATCATTATCAGGAATTAATAGAGTTGCATGAACCAGTGATGCAAGATTAAATGTTTTTTTGAACCTGAGTTAGCAACAATAAGACGATGATTATATTTTCCCATCTTCTAGTGCTAATGCAGAAATTTGCTTATAATTATTATATGTAAAATCTTGATGAATCTCGTCAGATAATACTAGAACATCATATTTTTCACAAATTTCAAAACACTCTTTTTGTTCTTCTAACGTCCATACTCTACCTACCGGATTATGAGGGTGAACAGTGAATATATAATTTTACATTGTTATCACGAATTTCTTTTCTCAAATGTATCGAAAATCTATTTTTAAACTTACCGTTTTTCCTCAAGCAACGGCGATTCAACTAGTTTTTCTACCACTATTTCTAATAGAATTAGCAAATGGATAATATACAGGGGGCATAATTATAACTGAATCTTCTTTTTTTGTATATGCGTGAATCACCCATAAAATTGCTTGAACGATACCAGGGAGCAAATCTTATCCATTGTTTTTCTACATTGATATCATATTTTTTTGTTTGTGCCATTTTTTTATATTCTTCATAATAGCTTTCTGGTAATTTTGTATATCCGAATACTCCGTGTTCTACACGCTCACTTAGCGCTTTTATAATACATTCAGGCGTTTTAAATTCCATATCAGCTACCCATAAAGCTAGTAATTCAGGATCACCAAATCGTTCTTCCAAGGCATCCCATTTTAAACTATTTGTATTTCTTCTTTCAACATAGTATTTCTTTACAAATTCTTCTACTCTAGTCATTTTTCTTCCCCCTACGCTTCTAATGCTCTTAGAAAATCTTCAACTAAATCTTCAGCATCTTCTACACCTACAGAAATTCTTAGTAAATCTGGAGTAAGTCCATAAGATAAACGTAGTTCCTCTGGAATATCAAAATGAGTTTGAGTAGTAGGATAAGTTACTAATGTTTCTACACCACCTAAACTCTCAGCAAAAGTAGCAACTCTTAATGAACGTAAAAATTTATCAATTTTAGTAGCATCATTTAATTTGAAAACTAAGCATAGCTCCTTTTTTTCGGATATAATACTTCTTTCACCTCTGGATGTTTCGCTAATTCTTCAGCTAATTTTTTAGCGTTTTTTTCTTGTTGATTAAAACGAAGTGGCAATGTTTTTAAACTTCTAACAAATAACCAGCTATCAAATGCTGATAATACAGCACCAGTCGTATTAGAAATCCACGCTAATCTCTCTCCTATTTGTTCATCATTTGTAATCACAGCACCAGCAAGTATGTCGTTGTGACCTGTTAAATATTTTGTTGCAGAATGAACAACAATATCTGCTCCTAATGTTAACGGTTTTTTTGTCTTAATGGTGTTAATAAAGTATTATCAACAATCAATAACGCATTTTTTTGACTTAGAAATCTGAGCAACTCTCTCTATATCAACTTCTTGCATTAATGGATTAGTTGGAGTTTCTATAAATACCGCTTTTGTATTATCTGTAATTTTATCTTCAAGATCTTTTTCATCTGTGAAATAAATAAATTTCTGAGCACCTTTACGTTCTAGCTCATCAAAAGTATCTAAAAACTTCCCCCATATAAGTCTCTTGACACTAAGAATTCACTATTTAAATCAAATAATTCAAAAACTAGTTGAATAGCACTCATCCCTGAACTAGTCGCTATCGCTCGACACCCTTCTTCAAGTTCACATAAACCTTCCTCTAAAAATAGTACGAGTTGGATTTTTTTAGTTCTCGTATAATCATATCCTGTACTTTCTCCTAATCCAGGGGTGAGCATAAGCTGTCGATAAATATATCGGTGTCACTATTGCTCCAGTTACCTTATCCGTTCTGTTTCCTAATTGAGCTAATTTAGTTTCTATTTTTCTTCATTAAACGATACCTCATTTTATTTTTTTCTATTTTTAACAATATTATTATATCACTATATTAAATTATAATAAACTAATTTATCTGAATTTTTTTGTTTTTGTGAATATTTTTCAACTAACTGACCTCAATTATCTGAAATAAAAAGATTATTTGAATCTAACTCAAATAATCTTTTACTAATCTTACTTCTTTTTAAAAAAACACTATACCCGTCATTAGTTGCCATAAGGTTATTGGATAAACAGTCATTCTTTCATAAATAGCAACAACATCAGAAAGATTATTGTTAATTGCATTGTTCATAAACCCTGCACTAATCAACCCGATAATCCCTAGCACTATAGATACAACAGCGTATTTTTTTATTCTCTCTAAATAATGCTACTCCATTTAATAAAAGCTGTAAAATTTCCACCTAAAAAAACGATAATCTCGCACCTAAATCATGAAGTCCATCTTCACTAGGAACACCACCCTGATATAATCCTACCAATACACTTCCAATAGTAAAAAAATTAATGGAGTTATTATAAACAGAAAAACCAAACCTTCTTATTTTTTTAGTTTTTTTCAAATACTAGTAAATAATATGCAATAAAAACCAATACCCGTTACAACAAAGTCGATATTCATAAGAATAGCTAATTTTGAAAATCCATTTGGGACCCCGTTAACTACCAGATGCGGATAAATCCCTAATGAACTAATAAAAGTGCTTTGAATATACTTCCCCCAAAGGAAAGCCAGTACCTACGGCTACGATAAATTCACCTAATAAGTAGATTATACCATTTAAAATAAATAACAAAGCTCCAACATGAATGATATTTTTTTATTATCCATTAATAATCTCCTAGCAATTATAATTGTATTCTATTCTAACATTATTATATAAAACTTACCTAATATTTTTTTAATTCAGCTCATCAATTAATTTATTAATAAAAAGATCTAGTATAATATACTTATCCATATATGAAGATTTTAATAACTTATCATAGTCAGCTGATAAAATCAATGTTTTTCATAATTTTTATCGACACTATAATTTCTGATCCCTTGAGCTGCCAACTGCACTCTATACGGATGAACGCCTAATTCCTTAGCTATATCTTTTTGTGAATAATGTTCGTTTAGAAGTACTTTCACCTTATAATACATTCTTAATTGACCGCTAATCAAAGATAGCAAGAATATTGGCTCTTCTTTTTTTAAAACTAATGAATTAAACACGACTCTCAATTTAGCATAATTTTTTTCCCAAACAATTCATTGGTTAAACTGAAAACATCATACTCTAAACTTCTAGTTGCTAATAATTCTATATCTTCTCGCGTTATTATCTTCTTATCATCACAATATAAAAGGAGTTTTTCAAGTTCTTTTTTTATATTAGCAAAAATCCAAACGAGTGTAATTCACTAGAAATTCTGCATCAACTTTAGAAATTTTTCACATCGTGCACTGCTACTGTTTTTTTACAATGTACTCTGATATTTCCTTCTCATTAAAAGTTAGAAAATTCTTTAACTTCTCCCGCTTCTTTAATTTTTCTTTATTAATTTCTTTCTACTATCTATCTTATCCGATATTTTTTTAGAATCAACACAACGTCTTCATTAATATTCTCTAAGTAATTCATCAATGCATCAACGTTATGTTCTACTTTAATTTTTTTAGGTTTTCGCTAATAAGAAATTACAATTCTCAGCTATAACGACTTTCTCATTCCCAAATAATCCACTACTTCTGCATTCATAGACTAAAGTTTCTATAGTATTTTTCATGCATATTAATTTTTTTACATAATTAAATTCATCTAGTTCTTTAAGATATTTTTTTGCTATACTTTTCTCATAATCATTAATAGCTTCAAAATTTTTCTCCATATATCACATAGATATTTTTTTCATCAATCATCTACCTCAATCTCAAATTCTCTATCCTGATTTTTTTCACCTTTACTTTTTTTATTATAATAATAAACAGAAGTATTACCAAATTTCATCTCAGTTCCATTATTCAAAACGATATAATCTACTTTTCTTATATTGAGCTATATCTTTTTAATTCTAATAATTTCTTATTCACACTATCTACTACTACAATCTTACTTACTAAGCCATCTACTAATAAATTTGTCGCATATTCACTTTTTATTTTTTTCTTAGCTGAAGTAAGTAGTAAATAATTGAATCTATCCTTACCTTCATAGTTCAAGAGTGAATCATATTCGTTTATTATATCATAATCTCTATCTTTTTTTCTGTAATCTGTATAAAAATTTTTTTCATATTACTAGATGTATTTATTATCATGTTATTTCTATTTTTCTCTAATGTAATAAATATTTTCTTTTTCCTATTTTTTTAGCTCCTCTAGAGATTTCTAGGAATATAACTTGTAATAAAGTAATATTATAGTGACTGCTAAAAAAAGCCAACTATAGCACTGGAAATATTTAAATCTGTTCAATTTTACCATAATATATACAACTACTATAAAAAAATAACAATAATTATAAAAATACTCTGTTTTCCAATTCTTAGTGGTTTTATATATAAGAATATTTCTTGAAGTTTTATCGAAAATACTAAAGGTAAAAATTCAACAATGGTCTACACAAAAATATTAAATATAGGTACACTTAATAAAAAAATATTATATAACTTATCAATACTAATGGAAAATAGTATTATACTAAATATTGGAACTAAAAACTATATTACTTAGTACTGAAATATAAACAATAGTATAAAAATTATAAAAGTAATATTGTCATGCTTGCCAATGTAGAAATAATACTAATTCTCAAAGACATATGTAGTTTATTTTTAGAAGTTTTTAATATAACTTTCTGACATCAATAAACTAAATGTTATAAAAATGATAATTGAAAACCAATATTAAAAAGTATACAACGGATTATAAAATAATAAGATTAAAAAAATGTAAGCAGTAAACTATCCAATTTATCAATACTTTTTTTCTTCTGAAAAATTATATAGAATATAATCATAAAACCTGCTCTAAGAACAGATGCACTAGCTCCCACTTAATAACATATATAACGGAATTATAATTAAGATTATTTTTTTCTATATAATCAACACTTACTTTAAGTTTTTAATAAAATAAAATATATTAGTGATATAAGTACCCCTATATGCAAACCAGAAATTGCTAATAAATGGCTAGTACCTAAGTTTTTTTAAAAAGAACTAATTTCATCTCTCAACAAATAACTTTTATCTCCAAAAAAATTAAAAGCTTGAAAATACCCACTCTTATCAAAGGTAAGTTCTCTATCTATCTTCAAGGTCATTCTATTCCTAAAGGTTTTGAATTTAAAAGAAGAGAATCTAAATGCTTAACCTCAGATATTTCATTAATAGAAACTTTTTTTAAAGATTCCTCTATTCTCGTTATACTTTTTTTATAATCAAACGAATAAAAATTAGTTTTTACTTGGAACATCTTCTATATTAGCAACTACAGATAATTTTTCCACCCAAAAATTTTTTTCTTTAAAAAAATTTCTTCTCTTCTTCACTCTTAATTTTATAGTTTATTAGTACCTCCTCATCTCCAATACGTCCTATTCCCGACATATAATTTCCATTCACATTAAATTTATCAGAAATTACTAGTTCAAGATTATTATGTTTCAACATTTTTTTCAAATGAGAAATATTAGTTTTTTTGTTCATATGCTCCACGAATAAAAAAAGCTAAGAAGACTATTAAACAAATAATAGTTTTTCCTAGCATTAAGATTTTTATTTTTTTCCAAGTTATTAGTAGAAAAATAACAATACATAGCATAGATATCATTAAATTATAATTTAATAATATCGCCCCTAATGCTAGTAAAGAAAGTTGTAAGTATATCATTACTATTTATCTAGTAACCTTTCTACTACATTATTTACATCGTAATCTATTTTTCTTACGACAACACCTGATTTTTTTCTAATAACTCTCGAGCATATTCATTATTTCTATAATCATTTGCATAGCAAATTTCTTTTAATCCCTGCTTGAATTATAGATTTTTGTACAATTCAAACATGGGAAGTGTGTAACATAGATTGTTGCACCTTCAGTTCCTACACCGAATTTAGAACATTGTAAAAATAGCATTTATTTCGGCATGAATCGTTCTAACACAATGCCCTTCCACTACTTTACAACCAACATCTATGCAATGTTCATCACCTTTAATTGAACCATTATAACCACCTGAAACTATTCGTTTATCTTTGACTATTGTCGCTCCCAACAGATAACCTACTGCAAGTCGATCTAAGTGAAAGCAGGTGACTTTGAGCCATAAAGTACTCATCCCAACTAATTCTTTGCATAACTATACCTCTATTTTTATCTTTAATTTTTCTCAAAAAGTAGCTTTTCCTATACCTCGTACTTTTTGTTATATCTTCTTTCTTTTTAAAATCCCCATTTTTTTCTCTAAATGAAATAATTGCTTCAGCCTTAGTTTTTTTCCAACTCCTGAGATTTTCATAAGTTGTTCTTTATTGGCAGTATTAATATTAATTACATCTCCATTTGATGTACTTGAACTACCATCAGAAATTTGCTTCGGTTTTTCACCGTGTTTAAGAACATAAATAACCATCTGATCTTTTAACTTTTTGACTTAAATTCAAAGTGGAAGTATCCGCGTCTTCTAATAACCCACCAGCTTCTTCAATTAAATCTTTTACCCTTTTATCTTTTCGTTGTTTCAAATACCCCAGGGTATTTAACCGCCCCTTTTACATCAACAAAAATTTTGGAATCTTGTTCTTCTTTTTTGTCATCCTTACTCACTTCTGAGTTTTGAGAATTAGAAAAGGTTACATCATTATAATCCTCTGTTTTACCATGACCAAAATACAAAAAAGTCCTCCGATTATAACAAGTAAACTACAGAGTAATGCCAAAACAATTGCCTTTAACATTTTTGTTTTAAAAAAATAAAACAACATCTTCTTTATTAATATTCATATTTCTCCCCCTAGTACTAATATTATATCATTAAATTTATTATAATAATACTGAAAACTTAACCTTCTTATTATTTATAATTTTATGCTATACTAAGATAAAAAAATAAACATTATCATAAAAATAGATAGGAGAGTCACTATGGCTAACGAAATGAATTTATTAAATTGGACATTCTTCAGAGAAGTTGCTATCCCACAAGATATTGAAAACTTATTGATAAACGGCGAACAGCCTGTTGCAGCATTTGCGACAATAAGGGACGTTGCTGTATTTACAGATAAACGCCTTATTGTAAAAGACGCCCAAGGACTTACAGGAAAAAAAGTAGAAATCTATTCCCTACCATACTCTTCAATATTAATGTGGTCAACTGAAAATGCAGGTAAAATCTTCGATTTAAATGCCGAAAGTAGAGCTTTTGGACTAAAGTTGGAAAAAAATAAAAAAATTAATCTAAGAAAAGATATCGATATTCGTAGATTTGATACGTTACTCGCTCAATATATACTATAGTCTTATAACTTAGAAATAAAAACTAAAAAAATCCTAAAAATTAGAGATTTCCTCTAACTTTTTAGGATTTTTATTAAATATTAAAGTTGAAGTTTTTTTCCGTCTTTATATACTTCATCGATAATCGCTCCACCTAAGCAAACATCTCCATCATAAAAGACAACTGCCTGTCCAGGAGTCACAGCACGTACCGGTTCTTTATAGACAACTTTTACTTTGTTATCTTCTAATACTTCTACTTCTACTTCAGTATCAGGTTGACGATATCTGAATTTTGCAGTACATGTGAATTTATTAGGTTGTGGATTTTTCGTTGTAAATGATAGTGAACTTGCTAGTAAGCTATCTGAATATAGTTTTTCATTGTGGAATCCTTGGCAAACATACAGTACATTATTTTCAAGGTCCTTACCACATGCAAACCATGCTTCACCTTCTGTATCTTTAGTTCCACCAATACCTAAACCATGACGTTGACCGATTGTATAGTGCATTAAACCAATATGTTCTCCACGGACATTACCATCTAAATCCACCATTTTACCACCTTGAGCTGGTAGATATTGAGATAAAAATTCTCTAAAGTTTTTCTCACCGATGAAACAAATACCTGTTGAGTCTTTTTTCTTCGCTGTAGCAAGACCCACTTCTTCTGCAATCTTACGAACATCTTTTTTCTCAAGTTCTCCTACAGGGAATAAAATATTTTTAATTTGGTGTTGTTTTAATTGAGATAAGAAGTAAGTTTGATCTTTATTATTATCAACACCACGTAACATTAAACGTTCTCCATCAACATCTTTAACTCGTGCGTAGTGTCCTGTTGCTACATAGTCAGCACCTAAATCTTCAGCGTATTCTAAGAAAACTTTAAATTTAATTTCTTTATTACACATAATATCTGGGTTAGGGTGTACGACCTTTTTTTGTATTCATCTAAGAAGTAAGTGAATACTTTTATCCCAGTATTCTTTTTCAAAGTTTATAGAGTAATAAGGAATATCTAATTGTTCACATACTTTAATTACATCTTCATAATCTTTTTTTCTGCAAGACAAACGCCTCTGTCATCTTTTTTTCTTCCCAGTTTTTTTCATGAAAACCCCGATAACATCATATCCTTGTTGTTTTTAGAAGATATGCTGTTACTGACGAATCAACTCCACCACTCATTCCAACTACTACTTTTTTTGTTGCTATTCATTATTAGTTCCTTTCTTTAATTCTTTTTCTCTAAAGTTACAATCTTTTCTATAACTTCATCAATTAATTCTTTGCTTGTATCAAAGCCAACACTCATTCTTACAGAGTGTGCTGCACGTTCAATATTATACATTTCTGTTATTATACGACTTCCTTTTATATTTCCTGAACTACAAGCAGATCCTCCAGAAATATAAATGTCACGAGCATCTAAATATGTAATCAGTCGCTGCGCTTCAATATTTTTAAAATAAATATTCAATATATTCGGCAATGAATTCTCTATAGATCCGTTTACTTCAAATTCAACTTCATTTTTCTCAAGTTCAGAAATAAAGTAATGTTTCAATTCCCTAAGAGCTGGAATTGAATCTAATGTCTCTGATAAACAGTCATTAAGAACTAGTATCCCTAATAAGTCAGTCGTTCCAGAACGAAGACCATTTTTCCTGACCTCCACCTAATAATAATGGCTCAGCATCTCCATCTTTAGCATATAAAAATCCAAAATTATTAAGTGAACCAATTTTATGCGCTGAAGCTGAAGCAAAATCCAAACCTAATTTTTTTACATCAATTTCAACTTTACCTAATGCTTGAACAATATCACTATGCAATAGTATATTTTTTTATCCGCAATAAGTTCTGAAACCTCTTTTTATAGGATTTAGTACCCCTGTTTCATTATTTGCTAACATAATTGAAATCAATACTGTCTTAGAATTAATCTTCTCTTTTCAATTCATCTAGAGATATAGATCCACTTTTCATCTACTGATAATTCATGAACCTTAAATCCAAACCTTTCAAGTCTCTTAGCACTAGCTTTTTACAGATGGATGTTCTATAGATGAAATTATTATTTCTCCTGTTTCAAATCTAGTTAATACATGATTAAATACTGTATTATTACTTTCAGTACCCCCAGAATTAAAAAAATTATTTCATTACTACTTGCATTTAGAGTATTAGCTATTTTTTTCGCGTCCTTCACGAACTAGCCTATTATTTTTTTCTTTCCTAGAGTATGGCCACTACTTGGATTAGCATAGACTTCTTTTTAGTATATTCATATTTTTTTCTATGATATCAAAATGTTTTTCTTGATGTTGCTGCATAATCTAAATAAATATTCGCCATATCATCGCCTCCTAATATTAATCATATTATATTTTAACACAAATAATGGTCAAATAAAATCAAAACCACTTTTTATAAGTGAGGGACTCAAAAATCCCAATCAATTTCATCGAATTGCTCCCATAAAATTCATTAAATATCAATGGATTATCGTATCTATGAATACTCGTGTAACCTTTTTCCAAGATTTGAAACTTTTTATTGGTCAACCTCAAATTTGTTCAAAAATAATTTTCAACATCACTTAACATCTTTAATCCTAACTCCTCAAATTCTTTATCTTCAACACGTTTGGTATAGTTTAAAATACCTAGTGCTGAGATAAAAATCAAGCAGTACTCTAGTTCCTTAGAAAGAACTTCCTCATTTGAATATTCATAATAATGTTCTAAAAACAATTCTATTTTTTTCTTTTATCATTATCTAAATCTTGATAAAAAAATATTTAATAAAATCTAAATAATAACTTGCATATTTTACTCTTTCAAAATCTATTAATACCAAATGATCATCTTTTTTTCATAATGTTTCTAAGACCAAAATCACCATGAATAAAAACTAATGTTTTTTTCCATATTCTTCATCTAATTTACTAATATTTCTTAGAAACTTTGAATAAAAGCTCATGTATTTTAGTATATTCTTTTCTATCTGCTAATCTATACACATTTTTTTCCCTAAAAACTTTCTCCAATGAAGTTTCTTTTTCATTTTCTATTTCAAGCCAATTCCCTCTATGAAAATTAGATATTAGCTTGGCTATTTTTTTATTATATATTCAGCATTTACGCTTTCTTTATTTAATGGAATATAATCTTCATATTTCAGTACTAGTGCAGAACATTTAGAAAAAAATCTAATAATAAATTACCTTTACTTCTTAATACTTCATACTCTAGTTTATATTTTTAATGGATCTTTAAAAAAATTTTTAACGAATACTCTTTCTCCTAATTTTTTTAGAAAATCCTATAAAATGCTTATTTTTCAGAAATATGATTTATTTTTTTGTAAGTTTGCATCTAGTAATTCATCAAGTTGTCTTTTCATAATCACACCAAAATATTCATAAAAAGGGAGCTACTCAAAAAAACATGATTTCAGCAAAATCTATTTTTTTGAGTTAACTCCTTTTTCGAATTCTTATCCTTTAACTTCTTCTAAGTCTAATGTTGACTTCGCATTTAACGTTAATGGATTAGCGAATATATTATTTTTATAATAATAGTATCCTGCTGCTCCCATCATCGCAGCATTATCACTGCAATAACTCATTTTTGGAATAAGTACCTCTACTCCTAATTGCTGTTCTAGTTCTAGGACTTGCTTACGAAGTTCACTATTACCCGCAACACCACCTGCTAGAATCAACTGTTTAACACCTAAATTCACAATAGCTTTCTTAGTTTTTGCGATTAAAACTTCTACTACCGCTGTTTGGAAGCTGCATGCTAAATCTTCAGGTACAATTTCTTCTCCTCGTTGTTTTGCATTATGTACAAAGTTAATCACTGCTGACTTCATACCTGAAAAACTAAAGTTATAATCATCACTATCAATCATCGCACGAGGGAATTTATACTTATCTTCACCTAACTTAGCTAGTTTGTCTACTTTAGGTCCACCAGGATATTCAAGATTTAACTGTCTAGCAACTTTGTCATAAGCTTCACCTACAGCATCATCATGAGTAGAACCGATTATTTCAAAATCAAGTTCATCTTTTAAATATACAAGTTCAGTGTGTCCTCCACTAACTACAAGTGCTAGTGATGGGTATGATATATCATTATCAATATTACTAGCATAGATATGACCCGCTATGTGATGTGCTGCAATTAGAGGTTTATCTAAAGCATAACTTAATGTTTTCGCCACATTAACACCAACTAGTAATGATCCTATTAATCCCGGTCCTTGTGTTACACAAATTGCATCTATCTCATCTAATGATGTTTTCGCTTCTTCTAGCGCTTCTTCAACAATCTGCATCACTACTTCTATATGTTGTCTACTCGCTATTTCAGGTACTACCCCGCCAAATTGCTTATGAGTTTCAATTTGACTACTTACAATATTCGATAGTACTTCTTTACCATTTTTAACTACAGCTACACTAGTTTCATCACAACTTGTCTCTATAGCTAATATAGTTACATTATCTAAATTCTTAAATTCTTTCATTGCTAAAATCCCTTATCATTACATAAGCATTTTCGCCATTATTTTTTTGTAATAATTCTTTCTTATATCAATAGTACTAAATCCTGCTTTTTCGTATACAGTTATTGCAGGCATATTACTTACACGTACTTCTACAATCGCTTTTTACACCTTTTTAATTTTTAAAAGTTGCATAACATAAGTGAAGAAAAATTTGACCTAGTTTTTTTATTTTTGGTGTGGTTTATCAATGACTATTTTATTAACTTGATATTCATCAGCAACTAACCAACCACCACAAAAACCAATAATTTCATCATCGTTAAATAATCCATAGTATTCTGCATTAGCATGTTCAAGTTCAGACTTAAACATATCTTTTGTCCATGCATCATCAAAATTATCAATATCTATCTTTGATAATACATCCAGATTACTTATATCAACTTTATCTACTTTTATCATTTTCTAGCTCTCTTTCTGCTTCAGTTTTTTTCTTAAATATTGTGGCTTCATATTATAACAATCAACCTCTTCTAATGAATCGTATATTTTTTTACAACATTGGCTGCTTGAACCATTTCATCATTTTTTTAATCCATCAAGAAGAAGTTCATTTAATTTTTTTCTATATCTTTACTGATGTATACAAATTCTTTGTTCTGAGAAACAAGGAAATCATTGATTTCTTCAAGTGAGTAATACCCTTCTTCTAATGTTTCTATTAAGTTTCCTCCAATATTTTTCATATACTGCACCAAAAAAACATTACCACGTCGTGCATCAATAAAAAGGAACAAGTAGCTTATTACTGTCAAACTCCAATAACGCCTGTAATTTTAAAGAAGAAACTTTTTTTCAATTTAATCTTAAGTGTATAAGCTAGTGTTTTTACATACTGCTGCAACTACACGGATTGCTGTATATGAACCTGGTCCCTCACTAGATATTATTTCTGTTAAGTCAGTTTTTTTCTTATTTGCTTCTTTTTAAGCAATTTTCTATTTCTTCTAAAAATAACCGCGGACAAGTTATTGCTACATACAAAGTTTTTTTCGGCTAGAATATTTTTTCTTCAAAACATGCAATTGAACATACACCATTCGAAGCTTCTACAATTAAACTTACCAATTTTTCACGTATCCTTTCTTCTATTTTTCTCATATTCACCATTAGAAATAATTTCAACTTCTCTATGGTCATCTACTAATCGAATATTAAAAATTAATCTTTCTTTCGGTATAAAGTCTTCAATAAACTCTCCCCACTCAATAACACTAACATTATCTTCAAAGAAAACATCTTCGAATCCTAAATCTTCATCACTATCTTCCAAACGATAAGCATCAATGTGATATAACTTTCCATTAGGATACTTATATTCTTTCATAATATTAAAAAGTTGGAGAGTTAACCACACTCTTAACCCCTAAATATTCTGCTAAATACTTAGTAAAAGTTGTTTTTCCTGCTGCTAAATCTCCATTTAACAAAAAGTATTAATCTATCTTCTATACCTTCACTAACAATTTTCGCTAAACGTTTAGTATCTTCTAAATTTTTTTATTACTATTTTTAACATTATTTAACCTTCTAAATCTTTATTTATATACCAACTACTATAATACCATATTTACCAGTATATTCCAATAACCAAAGGTATAAATAATGGTAATAGTCATACTCATGAAATAGAAATTAATAATCTTTCATTGACTTAATCATTTGCTTAGTAATTAGTCCTAATAAAATCATAAAAATAACGCCAAGATATTACTATCTCAGCGTTATTACTACTCATTTAATCCGTCGTTAAATCAAATCTTATTTTACTACTCTTACTCTTGAAGTTCTTTCAATTGGTGCAGCTTCTTGTAATTTTTTTCACCAAATGGCATTTGAGCACGTAGTACTAAGTTTGCAGGAATATTCCATTCAGCAGCAACTTTTTCATCTATTACTGGATTATAGTGTTGAATGTTAGCTCCAACTCCAGCCTCTGCTAATGCATTCCAAACTGCAAATGATGCAATTCCAGTTGATTGTTCTGACCATATTGGGAAGTTGTCAGCATATGCTGGGAATTGTTCTTGAAGTCCTTTTACTACATCATGATCTTCGAAGAATAAAATTGTTCCATATGCTGCAGCAAAACTATCAATTTTACCTTTCGTAGCTGCTTTAGCTTCTTCATTCGGTAAGAATTTTTTTCTAATTCTCCAAAAAGTAATATCCCAAAGTTTTTGGTGGTTTTCACCTAATAATACTACTGCATGAGCAGTTTGTGAATTAAATGCACTTGGTGAATATTTAACAGCATTATCGATAATTTCTAATGCTTCTTGTTCTGAAATTGGTAAATTTTTACCTAGTGCATAAACACTTCTTCTATTTTGATATAAATTTTTTTGCTTCTGTCATTATTATGTCCTCCGTTTTTTTAGCTATTGCTAAACTTTATTATTTGTTTTATAATTGTTATATATATAATTATAATATTTACCAAAAAAATAACAAGTACGTTTTTTTATAATAGTAAGTATCTTTTTATGATAGAATTGTATAATATCAATGAAATTTTTAAGGAGATTTTTTTATGGAACAACAAGAACCTTTTTGGAAAATGCCCCTTTTTTTACAACTCAAAAAAATATTGTCTGGAAAATGGACAATATTAATTCTTCATCTACTAGAAGAAAAAAAGTGTTAGATTTAATGAGTTACAAAGATCACTAGGGACAATTACCCAAGCTACATTAACAAAACAATTAAAACAATTAGAACAAGATGGACTTATAAATCGTAAGGTTTATGCTCAAATACCACCAAAAGTTGAGTACAGCTTAACTGATATCGGAAAAAAATTTCAATCAGTACTTAATGAATTAGAAATTTGGGGGCAACGACTATATCGAATATTTAAAAGAAAATAAAGAAGCAGTATAAAGTTATGGATAAACTAAATGAAATTAAATCAAAACTTCACCTACTTTCAGATGAACAATTAGATATAATACATAGACTTATTTCAACTTGGAAGATTGAAGACAATAAAAATTCAAACAGATGAAAATCTTATCAAAAATATATGAAAGTACAATATCACCTATAGAAGATCCTTTTAAAAAAATTATTCAAAAGAGGAACTCTTAGAAGAATACGGTGTGTTATTTTATAATCCTCAAGAAATAGCTAACGAAAATTTCGGAGAAGTTTCAATAGAGTATAATTATGATGATAATCATACAACTCCAAGTTATAGTGAACAGATAGAACTTAACAAATTTTTTTAATGTTGCGGATAATAATACCTATTTAGAAACAATTAATTCAAACAAATTTACTTTTTGACAACCCCTCAAACACTAACACCTCTAATATTAAATTCGACGATTTTTGATCCACTATTTCCTGATACAGATTTCGATTCTTTAACAGGTCTAAACAAAAGTAAATACGATGATTTAGACTTTTCAGCATTAATTTCGAAAAAAACCTAAATAAACATAAAAACAGACTCTAAACTTTAATATTGTTTTAGAATCTGTTTTTTTATTTCCTCAATTTTACTTTCTTCTAAACTCTTACTTTCCTTGATATTTTTCATTACTAATCTCTAATAATACTAAAAGAGAAGCGATTCGCTTCTCTTTTTTAGTATTATTTTTGTTTACGTCTTCTTACTAGTCCAACTAATCCTAAAATTGCTAATCCTAAACCTGCTAAAGTAGAGTTATCATCAGCAATACCTGTATTTGGTAATACTTTTTCACCTTCTTTAACTACTGTTGCTTTAGATTTTTCTGGATTTACTGTTACTTCTGTTGTAGACGGTTTTTCTGGACGTGGAGTTGGAGTTGATTTCGGAGTTACTATCACTGGTACTTCAACTGTAATCACTTTTCCATTTGGCAATTCAATCGTTACCTTAACTGGATCTTTCTTACGGCGTTGTTAAGTCTGGAATATTTTCAACATTCGTTACTTTACCACCTTCTGGAATTTTAATTCCTTTTGTGTAATCCTCTGGCGTTAACGGTGTTGTTGTGACTGGTGTTTCAATTTCCTTAACTGGTGTTACATTTACTGGAACGTCTACTGTCACTACTTTTCCATTTGGCAATTCAATCGTTACCTTAACTGGATCTTTCTTACCTGGCGTTGTCAAGTCTGGAATATTTTCAACATTCGTTACTTTACCACCTTCTGGAATCTTGATACCTTTAGTATAATCCTCTGGAGTTAACGGAGTATTCGTTACTGGTGTTTCAATTTCCTTAACTGGTGTTACATTAACTGGAACATCTACTGTAATTGTTTTTTTCCATTTGGTAATTCCACAGTAACTTTAACTGGATCTTTCTTACCTGGCGTTGTTAAGTCTGGAATATTTGCAACATTCGTTACTTTTCCACCTTCTGGAATTTTAATTCCTTTAGTGTAATCTTCTGGTGTTAATGGAGTATTCGTTACTGGCGTTTCAATTTCCTTAACTGGCGTTACTTTTTACAGGAACATCTACTGTAATTGTTTTTCCATTTGGTAATTCCACAGTAACTTTAACTGGATCTTTCTTACGGCGTTGTTAAGTCTGGAATATTTGCAACATTCGTTACTTTTTCCACCTTCTGGAATTTTTAATTCCTTTAGTGTAATCTTCTGGTGTTAATGGAGTATTCGTTACTGGCGTTTCAATTTCCTTAACTGGCGTTTCAATTTCCTTAACTGGCGTTACTTTTTACAGGAACATCTACTGTAATTGTTTTTTCCATTTGGTAATTCCACAGTGACTTTTAACTGGATCTTTCTTACCGGTGTTGTTAAGTCTGGAATGTTTTTCAACATTCGTTACTTTACCGCCTTCTGGAATCTTGATACCTTTAGTATAATCCTCTGGAGTTAACGGAGTATTCGTTACTGGTGTTTCAATTTCCTTAACTGGTGTTACATTAACTGGAACGTCTACTGTAATTGTTTTTTCCATTTGGTAATTCCACAGTGACTTTAACTGGATCTTTCTTACTGGCGTTGTTAAGTCTGGAATGTTTGCAACATTCGTTACTTTACCACCTTCTGGAATCTTGATACCTTTAGTATAATCCTCTGGGGTTAACGGAGTATTCGTTACTGGTGTTTCAATTTCCTTAACTGGTGTTACATTAACTGGAACATCTACTGTAATTGTTTTTCCATTTGGCAATTCAATCGTTACCTTAACTGGATCTTTCTTACGGCGTTGTCAAGTCTGGAATATTTTTCAACATTCGTTACTTTACCACCTTCTGGAATCTTGATACCTTTAGTATAATCCTCTGGAGTTAACGGAGTATTCGTTACTGGTGTTTCAATTTCCTTAACTGGTGTTACATTAACTGGAACATCTACTGTAATTGTTTTTTCCATTTGGTAATTCCACAGTAACTTTAACTGGATCTTTCTTACCTGGTGTTGTTAAGTCTGGAATATTTTGCAACATTCGTTACTTTTTCCACCTTCTGGAATTTTTAATTCCTTTAGTGTAATCTTCTGGTGTTAATGGAGTATTCGTTACTGGTGTTTCAATTTCCTTAACTGGTGTTACATTTACTGGAACGTCTACTGTAATTGTTTTTCCATTTGGTAATTCCACAGTAACTTTAACTGGATCTTTCTTACCTGGCGTTGTTAAGTCTGGAATGTTTTCAACATTCGTTACTTTACCACCTTCTGGAATCTTGATACCTTTAGTATAATCCTCTGGGGTTAACGGAGTATTCGTTACTGGTGTTTCAATTTCCTTAACTGGTGTTACATTAACTGGAACATCTACTGTAATTGTTTTTCCATTTGGCAATTCAATCGTTACCTTAACTGGATCTTTCTTACCTGGCGTTGTTAAGTCTGGAATATTTGCAACATTCGTTACTTTACCACCTTCTGGAATTTTAATTCCTTTAGTGTAATCTTCTGGTGTTAATGGAGTATTCGTTACTGGTGTTTCAATTTCCTTAACTGGTGTTACATTAACTGGAACATCTACTGTAATTGTTTTTCCATTTGGTAATTCCACAGTAACTTTAACTGGATCTTTCTTACCTGGCGTTGTTAAGTCTGGAATATTTGCAACATTCGTTACTTTTCCACCTTCTGGAATTTTAATTCCTTTAGTGTAATCTTCTGGTGTTAATGGAGTATTCGTTACTGGCGTTTCAATTTCCTTAACTGGCGTTTCAATTTCCTTAACTGGCGTTACTTTTACAGGAACATCTACTGTAATTGTTTTTCCATTTGGTAATTCCACAGTGACTTTAACTGGATCTTTCTTACCTGGTGTTGTTAAGTCTGGAATGTTTTCAACATTCGTTACTTTACCGCCTTCTGGAATCTTGATACCTTTAGTATAATCCTCTGGAGTTAACGGAGTATTCGTTACTGGTGTTTCAATTTCCTTAACTGGTGTTACATTAACTGGAACGTCTACTGTAATTGTTTTTCCATTTGGTAATTCCACAGTGACTTTAACTGGATCTTTCTTACCGGCGTTGTTAAGTCTGGAATGTTTTGCAACATTCGTTACTTTTACCACCTTCTGGAATCTTGATACCTTTAGTATAATCCTCTGGGGTTAACGGAGTATTCGTTACTGGTGTTTCAATTTCCTTAACTGGTGTTACATTAACTGGAACATCTACTGTAATTGTTTTTTTCCATTTGGCAATTCAATCGTTACCTTAACTGGATCTTTCTTACGGCGTTGTTAAGTCTGGAATATTTGCAACATTCGTTACTTTACCACCTTCTGGAATTTTAATTCCTTTAGTGTAATCTTCTGGTGTTAATGGAGTATTCGTTACTGGTGTTTCAATTTCCTTAACTGGTGTTACATTAACTGGAACATCTACTGTAATTGTTTTTCCATTTGGTAATTCCACAGTAACTTTAACTGGATCTTTCTTACCTGGCGTTGTCAAGTCTGGAATGTTTTCAACATTCGTTACTTTTCCACCTTCTGGAATTTTAATTCCTTTAGTGTAATCTTCTGGTGTTAATGGAGTATTCGTTACTGGCGTTTCAATTTCCTTAACTGGCGTTTCAATTTCCTTAACTGGCGTTACTTTTACAGGAACATCTACTGTAATTGTTTTTCCATTTGGTAATTCCACAGTGACTTTAACTGGATCTTTCTTACCTGGTGTTGTTAAGTCTGGAATGTTTTCAACATTCGTTACTTTACCGCCTTCTGGAATCTTGATACCTTTAGTATAATCCTCTGGAGTTAACGGAGTATTCGTTACTGGTGTTTCAATTTCCTTAACTGGTGTTACATTAACTGGAACGTCTACTGTAATTGTTTTTCCATTTGGTAATTCCACAGTGACTTTAACTGGATCTTTCTTACCTGGCGTTGTTAAGTCTGGAATGTTTTGCAACATTCGTTACTTTACCACCTTCTGGAATCTTGATACCTTTAGTATAATCCTCTGGGGTTAACGGAGTATTCGTTACTGGTGTTTCAATTTCCTTAACTGGTGTTACATTAACTGGAACATCTACTGTAATTGTTTTTTTCCATTTGGCAATTCAATCGTTACCTTAACTGGATCTTTCTTACCTGGCGTTGTTAAGTCTGGAATATTTGCAACATTCGTTACTTTTACCACCTTCTGGAATTTTTAATTCCTTTAGTGTAATCTTCTGGTGTTAATGGAGTATTCGTTACTGGTGTTTCAATTTCCTTAACTGGTGTTACATTTACTGGAACATCTACTGTATAAGATTTACCATTTGGTAATGTAATTGTTACTTTTACAGGAGTTTTTTCTCCAGGTGTTGTTAAATCTGGAAGGTCACCTACTTTAGCTGTTGCTCCTTCTGGGATATTTAGACCTTTAGTATAGTCATCTTTTTCTAATGGCGTATTTGTTACTGGTGTTTCGATTGGTTTAGGTTTTGATTCCACAACTTTAATTGTTGCTGGAACTTCTACTAACACTTTTCCATCTTTATCTTTTACAACTACAGTAACTGGTTTATCCCCTGGTGTTGTTCCATCATATGGAGTTGTTTGTCCTTCTGGAACTTTGTATTCGAATGTTGAACCTTCTGGATAGTCACTTGGTGTGATACTATCTTCAGCTTTAGGTTTATCTTTATCTTCAGCATTCACTGGAATTAATTGTTCTTTTCCTTGAACGACTTTAATTTTCGCAGGTACTTCTACAATTGTATCTCCATCTGAATCTTTCACGACTACAGTAACATCTTTTTCTCCTGGTGTTGTTCCATCATATGGAGTTGTTTGTCCTTCCGGAGTCTTGTACTCAAATGTTGATCCTTCTGGATAATCATCTGGAGTAATGCTATTTTGTGGTTTTGGTTTCTTATCGTTTTCAGCATTCACAGGAACATACTGTGTCTTAGGTTCTACTACTACAATTGTCGCTGGAATTTCTACGATTGGTTGTCCATTTAGCTTAGCCACTACCGTTACAGGTTTTTCACCTAGTGTTGTTGTATCTACTGGAGTGTTATCTTTATATTCAAATGTTGTTCCTGTTGGGAAATCATTTGGGTTAATGTTTTCTTTTGGATCTGGCTGTTTCTTAGCTGGATCTACTGGTACATATTTAGGATAACTTTCTACTACACGAACTGTTGCAGGAACTTCTGCAATTGGATTACCATTTTTATCTAGTACTTCGACAGTAACATCTTTATCACCAGGTGTTGTTACATCGATTGGAGTTGTTTGTCCTTCTGGAGTTTTATATCTAAATGTAGCTCCTTCTGGATAATCTGTTTTATCAATGCTTTTCTCTGGATTTGGAAGAACATCATTATTTTTCTTTTTATAGGTACAATTTGTGGTACACCTTCTACAATTGTAACTGGTACTTTAACTTTTGTAGTTAATGGTGTATCTTGTCCAGGAACTGTGTACTTAACAGTTACTTCTACTTCTGTATCATCCGTTAATTCAGGGATTGTTACTGGTACTGTATTATCAATTTCAACTGTTGCATCTGCTGGTAATTTACCTTTGAATGTTGCATCTTCTATTGCTTTTTTAGCTTTAGCTAGTACTTTTTCTTTAGCTTTTTCCTTGTCACTGTTTTTAGCAACTAGAATTCCTTCAGCTTCTGGTTTTGGTAATACTGTTACTGGTACACTTACTGTTTCTGTTAGCTTCCCATTGTCATATGTTACTGGTACGTCTACTTTAACATCTGTTGCCCCTGCTTTACCTGCTGTTTCTGGTAATGTTGTTGGTTCTCCTTTTGTTCCATCAGCTCCTTGTGTTACTGCTTCTTTTGCTTGATCCGCTGTTGGTTTTTCACCTTCGAATACTACAATTTTACTTGGTGTTGAGCTTACTACTGTTACTGGTACATTAATCGTATCTTCTGCTACTACTGTACCTGTAGCGTCTTTATATTGTACTTTTACTGGTACATTATTTTTATCACCATTAGAATCTGTTGCTGGTACAGTATATGTTTGATTTGGATCTAATTCTGCTGTAACTCCTGATGGTAATGTTAGTTTACCTAGTGCTGCTTGTGCTTTTTTTCTTTTACAGCTGTTGTTAGGTTGTCACCAGTTGTATCTTTTAATGTTGTTACTTTTTCTGGTGTTGCTTTTGGTAACACTGTTACTGGTACTGTTACTGTTTCTGTTCCGTTTGGATATGTTACTGTTGTTGTTGCAGTTACGTCTGTTGCTCCTGCTTTACCTGTTGTTTCTGGTAATCCTGTTTCTGTTGGAGCGTTAGCTGTTCCCCCATTACCTGGTGTTACTGCATTCTTAACTTTCTCAGCATCTGGTTTTGTTCCTTCTACAGTGTACACTGGTTTTGTTTCTGAACCTGCCACGTTGATAGTTACTGGTACTGTTGTATTGTATGTTTTTCCATCTACTGTATATGTTGCTGGTACATTTACAATACCTTTATTTGTACCTTTTTCATTTGTTAGAGTTTCTGCTACGGCTTCTGTAATATCCCCAACTGTTACTGTTGCTCCTGTTGGTAATTTTCCTTTGAAGTCTGCTGCTTCTACTAATGCTGCTGCTTTTGCTTTAGCTACTTCTTTAACTTTATCTACACTCTCACCTTTTGGTACTTCAACTTCACCTGATGCTTTTGGTAATACTGTTACTGGTACACTTACTGTTTCTGTTAACTTACCATTATCATATGTTACTGGTACGTCTACTTTTACATCTGTTGCCCCTGCTTTACCTGCTGTTTCTGGTAATGTTGTTGGTTCTCCTTTTGTTCCATCAGCTCCTTGTGTTACTGCTTCTTTTGCTTGGTCTGCTGTTGGTTTTTCACCTTCGAATACTACAATTTTACTTGGTGTTGAGCTTACTACTTTTACTGGTACGTTAATTGTGTCTTCACCAACTACATTACCTTTATCATCTTTATATAATACTTTTTACAGGAACTGTTTTTTTATCCCCATTTGAATCTGTTTTTTTGGTAATGTGTAAGAAGTTTCTCTTTCATCTAATGATGCAGTAATTCCATCTGGTAAGTTTGTTAATTTACTTACAGCTTCAGTTGCTTTTGCTTTTACAGCATCTGTTAAAGTATTTTCATCAGTATCTTTCAATACTGTTACATCTGTTGGTGCCGCTTTTGGTAATACTTTCACTGGAACATCTACAGTTTCATCACCAGTTGGATATTTAACAGTTGCTTTAACTGATAAATCTGTCGCTCCTACTTTAACTTTATCTGTAGGTACATCTTTATTAATATCAGCTTCAGTTACAGGAGTTAAATCTCCACCTTTATCAGGTGTAATTGCTTCATTAACATCCACTGGTTCTGGTTGAGTTCCTTCTAATGTATATACCGTTTTTCTTTCTGAACCTAATACATTAATTGTTACTGGAATTGTCGTATTGTATGTTTTTCCATCTACTGTATATGTTGCTGGTACATTTACAATACCTTTATTTGTACCTTTTTCTGCAGTTATTGTCGCTAATACTTCTTCTGTAATATCCCCAACTGTTACTGTTGCTCCTGTTGGTAATTTTCCTTTGAAGTCTGCTACTTCTATTAAAGTTTGAGCTTTTGCTTTTGCTACTTCTTTTACTTTATCAACAGTTGAACCTTTTGCTACTTCAACTTCACCTGATGCTTTTGGTAATACTGTTACAGGTACTTTCACTTGTTCTGAATCTTTAATTCCTTCGTAAGTTACGGGTACCGTTACGTCTTTATTACCTGTTGTTTTTGTAAGGTCCTCTGGAATTACAGGATTCCCTTTTGTTCCATCAGCTCCCGGTGTTACTGCTTCTTTTGCTTGATCCGCTGTTACTTCATCCCCTTCGAATACAACAATCTTGCTTGGTGTTGAGCTTACAACTGTTACTGGTACATTAATCGTATCTTCTGCTACTACTGTACCTGTAGCGTCTTTATATTGTACTTTTACTGGTACAGTATCTTTATCGCCATTTGAAGTTGTTGCTGGTACAGTATATGTTTGATTTGGAACTAATTCTACTGTAACCCCTGTTGGCAGTGTTAATTTACCTAGTGCTGCTTGTGCTTTTTCTTTTACAGCTGTTGTTAGGTTGTCACCAGTTGTATCTTTTAATGTTGTTACTTTTTCTGGTGTTGCTTTTGGTAACACTGTTACTGGTACTGTTACTGTTTCTGTTCCGTTTGGATATGTTACAGTTGTTGTTGCAGTTACGTCTGTTGCTCCTGCTTTACCTATTGTTTCTGGTAATCCTGCTTCTGTTGGAGCGTTAGCTGTTCCCCCATTACCTGGTGTTACTGCATTCTTAACTTTCTCAGCATCTGGTTTTGTTCCTTCTACCGTGTATACTGGTTTTGTTTCTGAACCTAATACGTTGATAGTTACTGGGACTGTTGTATTGTATGTTGTTCCATCTACTGTATATGTTGCTGGTACATTTACAATACCTCTATTTGTACCTTTTTCTGCAGTTATTGTCGCTAATACTTCTTCTGTAATATCCCCAACTGTTACTGTTGCTCCCGTTGGTAATTTTCCTTTGAAGTCTGCTGCTTCTACTAATGCTGCTGCTTTTGCTTTAGCAACTTCTTTAACTTTATCTACACTCTCACCTTTTGGTACTTCAACTTCACCTGATGCTTTTGGTAATACAGTTACTGGTACACTTACTGTTTCTGTTAACTTACCATTGTCATATGTTACTGGTACGTCTACTTTAACATCTGTTGCCCCTGCTTTACCTGCTGTTTCTGGTAATGTTGTTGGTTCACCTTTTGTTCCATCTGTTCCTGGTGTTACTGCTGCTTTTGCTTGATTCGCTGTTGGTTTTTCACCTTCAAATACAACAATTTTACTTGGTGTTGAGCTTACTACTGTTACTGGGACTGTTACTTCTTTTGTTGCTACAACATTATTGTTAACATCTTTATATTCAACAACAACCGTTGCAGGAGTTTGGACTCCATTTGTAGAAGTGGCAGGTACTGTTCCTTGTTTAACTTCTTTCACAGATACTGTCACACCATCTGGTAATTTGTCAGTTGGAACTGCTTTAGCTGCTTCTACTGCTTTAGCTTTAACCGCTTCATCTAAACCTGTACTGTCTTTTAGAACTGTTACTCCTGTTGGTTCTACTTTTGCTAAAACAACTACATCTACTTTAGTTTCTACAGGGATTGTTTCTGTTCCCTTTGTATATGTAACTGATGCAGGTGTTGGTATTGTTTGACCAGCTTTTTCCTGCTGTTGTAGGTATATTTGTAAAATCATTTTTTTGTTGGAGTAAATCCATCTATAGTTGTAGGTTCTACTTTTCCTTTTAATTCATCGTTAGTAACAGTATCATCTTCAACTTTATATAATTTCTTCGTTTCTTGATCTTTGACTGTTATTGTGTAAGTAGTTGAATTTACAGCAGTTTCAGCACCCTTATCAGTTCCAGTTTCAGTATCAGTATTGGCAGTCACAACATTTCCATTACTATCTTTTACATCTACTTTAACAGTATAATTGCCAGCTTCTGTTAACTTCACAGCTGCAACTTCTGCTGCACTATGATATTCCGTTACTTTTCCTGAAGGAGATGTTAACGTTACTTTTGTAACAGTGGTTTCCTTCTTAGTTGGATCTGTAGTAGCATCATCTTCTCTGTCAGTGATTGTCACTGCAGCAGATGCTTGTTTTACTAAGTCAACTGTTGCACCTTTTACAGTTGTATAAGAAGTTGAAGTCACAGCTGGAGCATCATTTAATACAGATGCTTTATCTGAACTTTCTGCATGAACTGCATCGACTGTTCCAGTGAAGCCTGATGAAGTAGAAATTGTCCATTTATCTCCAGTTTTCGTTGCTGTTACAGTTGAATTGTCATTTGCTGACCACGTATTTGTACCTTTATCGTATTTAACAGTAACAACCATACCTTTATTCGTATCAGTTGCTAACTCCGCTGTACTGTTTGCTACATTTTCTTTGTTATAAGTTGTCAGCGTACGAGTAGGATTATTAACAGCTGTCACCTTCCCTGTTGCATCTAACGTACGAGTATATTCATAAACATTAAATATTGTTTCACCATTTTTTATTTACATCAACATACAAGTCACGTTTTAACCATGTAGTTGTTCCATCGCTATTAACAATTTTTCTTTTTCAGCAATATCACTAGGTAACTCCCAACGACCTGTTGTCTTATTGAATGTTGCGGTTACATTATCTCCAACTTGAGTTTTTATAGTTACTTCCGCTCTTGTGAAAGTGGCTGTTACATTTTCACTGCTTGCTGTTACATTAATCGTATCAGTAGCCGCTTTTGCTGTTGCTGTTGGAAGAACTTTTAAGTTAAATGTTTCTCCAACTGTACCGATTTCATCATTGACATTTACAGCTGTATTAGTTGTTTCTGATACAACCCATTTACCATTTTTAGCAACAATTTTAGTATTTGTTCCATCTGGTAATGAAATAGTTGCTTCTGAAGCACCGTTTGAAATCGTAATTGGAACTTCTTTATCATATGCATGTACATTTTTTACAGATACTGCGGGTGCGATTTTAAAGGTTGCGTGAGCATACGCTTCATTTGCATTGGTTACATTATAGTCTCTTGCATAAATAGATACGCGATAAATCCCTGCTTCAGTAGGAGTTCCTTTAAATCCATTCGGATTGCTATCTGTCATATCATTCGAGGCAATTGTGAAACCTACACCAGGAATTTTTGTGTCAGTTCCTGTTAATTCTGTAGGATTCCCTGCTCCTGCTCCAGTAGTTCCTGTAATATTCGCTCCAGAAACACCAACAATAGCACGACTTACCGTATCTCTAATAGTAATTGTACGATCTAGCGGTGTTCCATTCTCATCTGTTAAATTATAAGGAATATTTCTACCATTAGGTGCTCCGGCATGAGAACCACCGGCATCTCTATATTCAACCGGAACTACAAGATTTTTCTCCTACTTTTTCCTTCTGTCACTGTATCATTAATTCCAATTTTAGGTGGTGTAGTATCTTTCCAAGCTACTCCACCAAATCGATGATCATCTAAAGGAATTATTAATGTTTTACCAGTAATAGTATTTTTAAAAGTTACTCGAGTCCTTAATTGTTGATAGTTGAATGGAGTATTATGTGTAAGAACCCCTTGTACACTATCTGTTTGCTTGTCATATGTAGCACCTGGGAAATTATATACTGTAAAATCTGAAACAGTCCATCCAGCAGCTTTTGCTTCCTCGGTTACTTCAATACGTTTACTTACATCTTTAATATATACTTTATCGATACCTTGTTCATATCCTAGTTTATAAATACTAGACATTAAATATTCGTATGATCCACCACCATAATATGTTGAAGGTACTAAACTTTTGAATTCTCGAACCGTCATAGCGCATTTTTCCTCGCCATAATTCAGCTTCTTCAATAATTTTCTGAACTTCTTCTGCTGAAAGTTGCAATCCATAATCGATACGAGCTTTTACATCACTCGCTTGTAATTTGTATGTAAAGTTTGATGGTCCAGGAACTTCACGTGTGCCAGCCCTCTGATCAGAAAACACTCTGAATTGTAATCCTTCAGCATTCGCTTTTTGTTCCGCTGAGTCTACTCCTAGTGTTCCTGATCCAGATTGTACACCGAACGGCATTTTATAAGTATCCCAACCAGTAAAGTTTTCTCGTGATACTGTACTTGTACTACCTATAATATTTTTCGCAGTTGGTTGCGCTGGTGTTGTTGGTGTCAATACATCATTTGTTACAGTTGTTGTAGGTGTTGTTGCACTATCATTACTTGATGTATCCGCTCTAAACCCACTTTCACCTTTCCCACGGAATAGCTTTTTCCATTTCTCGGATCTTGATTTTTTTATTTACTTTCTCTTCTGTAGGTTTATCAGCTTCTTTAGCAGTTGCTTTTTTCATACTTTCTAAGACGAACGCTTTATTTTTAAGCTCAACTGTTGCTTTATCAACCTCACCTTGAGTAGCTACTTCACTTGCTTCAAGTGCTTGTGCTGTTATTAATTCGGCTTTAGAATCTTCTATTACTGATGCTGTTTTTCTGTTACTCCAGCATTAGCAATTGCCTCTTGAACACGTGCAATAGCCGCACTTAAATTAGTTTTATTAGCTTTTGCTGGTGTCGTAGTAGAAACTTCTTCTTTATTAGCTGTTACTATATCATTGTTTTCTGTTTCCGAAGTTGCATTTACGACTGTATCATTACTTGCTAATGCACTTCCTCCACCTAAAAATGCGAATCCAGCAGCAATTAAAACCGACGCTGTACCAGCATTAAACTTCTTAATACCATAGTAATTTATTTTCTCTTGTTCTTTCTGAATAATCATTTTCTTATTATTCTTACTAAACATTTTTACCCTCCTAATCATTAATGCAATTAAAATTCACCTCTGAAAAATGGTGAAAAAAATTTTAATTTTTTTCAGTTTTTCAAAAATTATTTTTATAAAAAAATAATTCAATTCTAATTTTTAAGCTTTTACTAAGCTTTTTGTCAAGTCTTCGCAATAAATTTTTAAGTCTATTTTAATTAACCATTAAAAGTCTATTCATAAAAAAATAATATTATGTAAATTAGTAATTATAAAAATAAAAACAATAGCCATATCAGTAATCGATCCCAATATTTTATAATTTTGGAGAACAGTACTGACTTAGCTATTGTTCTATTAACTATCTTAAAAATTTTTTTCTTCTAAATAATCACAATATTTCATTTCTAGATTTTTGAACATATAAATTTGGTGCTTTATTTTTTTATTTTTTTCTAGCTTCAGCTATCAAACCTAAAAGCTTTTTTTCATCATCCAACTTCACACCATATTCGTATGTCGCTAAAATATTCTTAGTTTGTGGATTTTTTTGTTTAAACCTTGCTAATAAAGTTTTATCCTTCATAATTTCTTCTAGCAGTTCATCTTCAGGATTCACTAAACTTATTAATTTTACTAACAATGCCATAAGTTCAACTTTATAAACTGGTAATAAATCGTCTCTTTTTGACATATAGTTTTCTCGCTTCATTGTATAATGAATCAAATTCAAAGAAGTATTCTAATCCATCTAATTTTATAAATTCTAATGAATCAGTTAAATAATTAGTATTAGTTATTTCTAATGAATTTATTTTCTCTACTACTTCAGGTTTTTTCTATTAATAAATTCTTACCAATACTTTGATAATATACGTATTCTAATTGTAAGTATAGAACAAATCTAGTAGTTTCATCTTTACTAGCGTGATAAAAAGTCATACCATCGTTGAATCCCATCGGAATCAAGTTTAGAAAAGCTAATGCAAATCCTATTAAAGCAAATAATAATGTATAATAATTTGGTAAGATTAACCAAAATACAATAGAAAATACTAGATTAAACGTTACTCCACCTAATAAATATAATTTATACTTAAACTTCCCTTCAACATATTCAGGAGCTCTCATCAGACACTGACCACCTGTTCCAGCTAATCTTTCGAATCTAATTTTTAAGTTTACCATTTCCATCTTTTTATAATTTTTGAAATCAAATACTCTAAAACTTATAAATTTGTATCCTGATAGTAACCCAAAAACTAAATGTCCCTTCATGAATTATGACTTGTAAAATGAATACTACTACTCCTGCAATTAATAACAATATTATATTTGGCGTATCCACTTTCGAAAGTGAATCTCCTGCTATCTTACCTATAGAATACCCTACTACAGCACCGACTGCCATAATTCCAATTAATTGTAAAATACCTTGAATAATCTTATTTTTTTCACAAACAATCCTCCTATTCCCCTTTTTCATGAATATAATTCATCATATCACTGATGTTTTCAATATTTTTCATCTATCAATATATACATCCATTCTCCCATGGCTGTTGCAAAAACCGCTGGTACTCTATCTATTAAGCGAATTTCTTTTGAATATTTATTATAAATATCTTCATTTGAATATTTATATGTATATTTATCACGTCTTGATAAAAGCTATTCCGTTATTATTATGCTGGATTTTCTTCGGTTCATTTCCTACGACAACATCCGCATACATCTCAAATAAATCACATTCATAAGTATGATTATATAAATCAACTGTATATCCACCCGCTATTCGGTTATTATATTCTAAAAGCAATATAATCGTTATTTGGCAATTTGAAGAACTCAATATGGAAAAATCTCTCTTTCATACCAAATTCCTTAACAATTTTTCCTCCCATAATCTCTTAATTTATGATCTATTTCTTTTTGATATAATATTTCCATAATCAAGACTATCATTTAATAGAATCTAATGTAGGTTTTGTGTAATAAAAAAACTAGTTTCAAAAACAACTTCTCCTCTTGAGTCAATTAGCCCATCATACGTGCAAAGGACACCATTATCTATATAACTTTCAATGAAATACACAACCTCTTGATTCCATTGATTTTTTTAAAATATTCAACATCTTCTTTTGAGATTAATTTAAACGTATTATTAGCCCCCTACTCCATTATCAGGTTTAGCAATTACTGGTAATTTAATATCTTTTATGGCTTTTTCAAGTTCTCTAATATTTTTTTACAGCTTTCCTTTAGCAACTGGGATTTTTGCTTTTTATAAATCGTTCTTTCATTTTCGATTTATACTTTGTAAAAATCTAAATTTTTTAGGTTTTACTCACGGGATATTAAATTGTTCTCGTATTATTGAATCCAACATTAACCAATGCTCATTGTTAGACTCAACCCTATCTATAACACCATGTTTGTATATTAAGAACGCTACTCCTCTTAATACTTCTTCATAATTTTCTAAATCATTTACTTTGTAATATTCAGTTAGAGAATTCTTTTAATCCATCAGTAAGATTATCATAACTTTCACTACCTATTCCTAAGACTTTAACTCCTTTTTCAACCAACTTTCTTGCAAAACTTTCCTGTGAAGTTGGAAAAATTTGGTGATACTAATAAATAATTCATAATAATCCCTTCTTTCCTAATTTTATTCATTAGTTTACCATAAACTTCACTAATTTTCCAATGAAACATAAAAAAATATGAATCATATCCCCAACGTTCGGAAAAATGATTCATATTATATTTTATTCTTTTTACATTTACTGTTAAATTTTTGTAAATATGTTTTTAAATGATGAATTAACTTCCTCACTTAAACCTTTTTGTCGCATTTAAGTCAACCGTAATTTCAACTTTCTCATTATATGTTTGTGTCATAATAATATTACTTAGTACACAGATATTTGAAACTAAACCACAAAAATTCTACTTCTTTATAGTCACTACGTGAGATGAACTTAGCTAAGTCTATACTTCCAAATGAAGTTTTATTAAATACCTTTTTAGCATATTTTTTTCATAACTTGCAACTTTTCCATATAACTTATGCCCTTCACTATCAATTATGCAGTGTTCAACTGGTAAATGTTTACCTTCTCTTGTAGTTAAATAATTTGTATAATGAGTATCTTTTTGTGAATATCACGTCTTGTCCAGCTTTTTAAATACTCTTCAATTTTATTAGCAATAACCTGATCAAGTTGATCGGCAGTTTCAAAACCTAATGCTCCGTCTACGAAGTCTTTTTGATAGTCAACAACTACTAATAATTTTTTTCAGTTGTATCATGTTTTAGCGTTACTTTTAAGTATGCTAAAAAAACGCAACAAAAAGCTAAAAATGCTAAACAATAAAAGATCACATCCGATTTAAACTTCGGATGGGCTTTAGGGTCTAAAACTACAAACTTCATCAATACTGCCGCTTCTACTAAAAAGTAATACAACAATATATTTAATATTCTTTTTTAAAAGTAAGTAGAAAAAGTCTTTCGCACCTAATTTTTTTATAAATTAGATAAACAAATAATACTGCAATGCCTAATATAAATATCATCGTACCGTACTTATGCATTAAGTGGAATACATGATGTGCACTAGGTCCAAGAACATAACCTAGAGTAATAAATACTATTACCCAAAATACACCACCTAATGTAGAATATATATGGAATCGTTTTGCATCTATACGTGAAACCCCTGAAAAGTATCCTAAAATATGTCTAACTCCCGGTAAAAAGTACGCAATTACTATTACTATGTTACCAAATCTATTAAAAAAATCGGCTGCTTTCGTCATTCTATATGGAGTTAATCCTATATATATACCATACTTATCTATAGCCTTTGTTCCTAATCTTCTACCTACTTCGTAAGAAAATTGCATCCCAATTACCGTTCCTAAGGCACTTGCTATTATCATCCCAACGTAGTTACCATGACCATTATATGCCATAATTCCAGCCACAACCATCATAGTTTCACCTGGTAATGGTAGACATGCAAATTCCAAGATTAGCGAAACAAATAATATAATATAAACGTGTTCAGCTAATAGTTTAAATAACATTTCCATATATAAACTATTCTCCTTTTTTTATTTATTTTTCTAGTAAATTATACCATATTTCTCAACTAGTTAAAAGCTAAATAGTTAAAATATATTTGATATAAATAATATTGTAGATTATCTTATCATATAAAACTAATAATTAGTTAAAAAAATTTATTTTAAATAGCTATATTTAGTATTTAAAAAAACTAGAGTCTAATATTCATTAAAACTCTAGTTTTTCAGTACTATTTTCTTTCTTCAATTACTCTTACTAAGTCTTTGATTTCTACAATGTTTTCTGCATCTTCATCTGAGAATTCAAAACCATATTTTTTTCTTCAATATCCATTACTACATCTGCAACATCAATTGAATCAGCATCTGAGATCTTCGTTTAATCTTGATTCTAATGTAATTTTATCTGCATCAACTTTAATATATTTAGTAATAATTTCTTTTTACTTCTTCGAAAATTGCCATTACTTTTTATTCTCCTTTTTTCCATCGTTTCTATCATTATATCATAAAGTTTTTGTTTTTGTGTATTTGTTTTGCTTGTTGAACTGCATAATATAATGCATTTTTCATCAGTAGAACCGTGAACTTTTTATACTTGGTTTCTTAATTCCTAGTAGAAATGCTCCTCCATATTCACTATAATCAAATTTCTTTTTAAATTTCGTAATTCCACTTTTTACAAGTAATGCTGAAATTTTTAGTTATAATGCTTTCCATAAAGATTCCTTTAATCATAGAACCTAAAGTACTAGCAACACCTTCTATAGTTTTTTTAATAATACATTTCCTGCAAAACCATCTGCTATAACTATATCATATTTATGCTCAAGAATTTCTCTAGCTTCAATATTCCCTTTGAAGTTATTAATATCTTCTTTAAGTAACTTATGCGCTTCTTTATATACTTTGTTTCCTTTTTGATTCTTCTACACCTACATTTAGTAATGCTACAGAGGGTATTTCTATATTATAAATATATTTCATATATAATTGACCTAGTTTAGCATAATTTTACTAAATCATCTGGTTTAACTTCTACATTAGCTCCTAAATCTGTAAGTAAAAACTTATGTTCGCTTTTTTTGTAGGTAATAGTGACGCTAATCCCTGGTTTTTGAAATTCCTTCGATGCGACCTAACATAAATAATGAACTTGCCATAAATGCACCTGTACTTCCTCCAGAAATCGCTACATCAATTACTCCTTCATTTAAATCAGATAACATTCTAATCATTGAGGCATCTTTTTTTCTTTCTATGAACACGTGCTGCATCATCAGACATTAATACCTCTTCAGTACAAACATTCTTAATAATATTTTTCAGTTTTTTTGTTATTTGTTTTAAGTTTTTCTTCAAGTCCATAAACATAAAGTTCAACTTCATTGTCTTTATAACCATTTACAAAGTTAATAATTCTACTAGGTTCATCAACACCTAATATATCAATACCTATTTTCATAATATTATGCACTTTCTTCTCCTATTAATTTTTGCTTCGACTACAAATCTACTTTTCCCATACACCTGTTTGCGGATTGAAATTATCACACGTAAATAATTTTAATATCTTCGGTTCATTTTCATGTTGCTCTAAAAATTTCAACTTGTGTTGGGACTACATCATAAAAGCTTGTTAACTTCATATGTACGTAATTTATCTTTAGAAATAATTTGAATTTTAGCACCATTTTTTTATTTTTGTTTTAAGTTATTAAATCTTATACCCACACCTTGCACACTGTGACCTGCGATAACTACGTTTTGCGCATCTAAAGTTGATGGTTCTTGTGATGTTGCTACTCCATTAATTAAGTTGATTTCAGTAACATCTTGGAAAATTGGCTCTTCTATTTGTACACTATCAATTTTTAAAAATTCCTAACATTGAATCAGTTAGTTTTAATTTTTTTGATTCGTTATCTGTAAACATTTTTTTGCCACCATGGTATGTCTACTTCACCTTTACCGTTTTTATAAGCTGTTATTATCTTATCGTTAGCATTTCCTGTTAAATATTCTCTAATTTGATTTTTGAATATTAACACTACTGACGTACATAGCAATACTACAATAAGAATATTTAATATTGTATTTTTTTAAATTTTTTTATTCATTGAATCCTCCTAAATTATTGTCTCTTCTAATCCAACATACTGTAATAATCGTTCTTTATTATCAGTTACTTCAATAATTTTTCACCGCTAATTTTTTTAGCTAAATACATTAAATCTACGTCATTTATTAAATCTGCAACTTTGAAACTAGGAACACCACTTTGTTTCGTACCAAAGAAATCTCCGGCCCTCGTTGTTTTTAAGTCAAATTCTGCAATTTTTAAATCCATCATTTTTCTAAACACATAATATCAATACGCTCACTCTTAGAATCAGTTACTAATATACAATACGATTGATACTTACTTCTTCCTACACGTCCTCTAAGTTGATGTAATGTAGCAAGCCCAAATCTATGAGCATCTACTATTATCATAAATGTTGCATTAGGAATATTTACTCCAACTTCAATAACTGTTGTGGAGATCAATATATGTATTTCTTTATTTAAATATTTTTCAACAATTGCATCTTTTTCCTTATTACTCATTTTTACCATGAAGTATTGCAATTTTTATAATCATCTGGTAGATAATTCTTAATATTTTCGTAAGTTTCTTCAACATTTTGAAGATCCATTTTCTCAGATTCTTCAATCAATGGACAGACTACATAACCTTGTCTTCCATTATCAAGTTCCATTCGAATATTATCTAGTACCTTATAAAAAAACTCTTATTATTAGCTTTATAAGTCTGAACTTTTTTTCTACCTGTTGGTAACTCATCTATTGTTGAAACTTTAATATCAGTGATTAAAGTGATTGCTAAACTTCTTGGTATTGGTGTTGCTGTCATCATCAATGAATTAACAGCTTCGCCTTTATTACTTAATAATTGACGTTGTCTTACTCCGAAACGATGTTGTTCGTCTGTAATTACATATTTTTAAATTATTAAACTTTACATCTTCTTGAATTAAAGAATGAGTTCCAATTAATAATTCTATCTCACCTACTTCAAGTAGACTTAAAATAGTGTTTCTTTTCTTTCTTAGATGTACTACTTGTTAAAAGTGCCACCGAAATATTTAAGTCTTTAAAAAAACTCAAAAAGTTTCAAAGTGTTGATTTGCTAATATTTCCGTTGGTGCCATAATAGCTGTTTGATAACCTGCTTTTTATTGTTGCATATAATGTTGCCGCCGCAACTGCAGTTTTCCCACTACCAACATCGCCTTGTAACAATCTATCCATTTTATAAGGTTCATTTAAATCCGTTACTATTTCATCAATAACTCTACTTTGTGCTCCTGTTAATGTAAAAGGTAAACTGTCTTTAAATTCTTTAATATCTTTCTCATTCACACCTACAGAATACCTATTATCTTCAATTCTACTATTGATGTTTTGAAGTTGCAATTTCAACTGATAATTAAACAACTCATGAAAAGCAAACATCTTTCTTGCCTTATCAAACTCTTCTGAATTTTTTTGGGTAATGTAAAAGTGTAAAGTATTCTTTCTAACTTCCAAATCCCTTTAAAATTTTCAGGAACCAAATCTAATATTACATTTTCACCATCTATCATTTTAAATGATTCTTCAACAAGTTTTATAAACTTTTTTTGTGTAATTCCTTGTTTCAGATGATAAAAACTTCAATAGTATCACCTTTAGGCTTTTTCTTCAGTTATATTGAAACTTACGCTAGAAGCCGTTATAGTGTTATTAGCTGCATTATAAGTACCTTTAACTACTATATCTCTACCTTCAACAAGATTTTTTTCTTTAAATAATGCTGATTAAAAATACTATTTTAATACTACCAGATGAAGTTGATAAAGTAAAAAAATGATCTACTTCTTCTATTTCCATAAAATTGAGTACTTACTCTAGTTTCTACTTTTTCCTGTAGTTATTACTTTTTTTCATTATCTTTTTACAGAAGAAGAAAAATCAGTAGAACTAGATACTCTGTAAGGAATATTGTACAGAATATCACGAATTGTATATATTTCTAATTCATTTTAAAAGTCTGTAAATATTTCTTTCCAACACCTTTTATAGTTTCTACCGATTTTTCTAAAATATTAATCATTACCGAATAATAAACTCCTATATCTTTCTCCAGTTTTTTGTGATTGCTAAACCACCCTTAGCAGTTTCTTTTTAATGTAGTGGACATTTCAAGTCCTATCTTATACATAGCTTCTAACACTTCATCAGCTGGAATACGACTTTTTATTCCTGCTAGAGCTAAATCTGCTGCCATCAAAGCTATAGAAGCTCCAGCAGCATTTCTTTTTACACAAGGTACCTCTACTAAACCTGCTACCGGATCACAAACAAGTCCTAACATATTTTTTAAAGCTATAGCAAATGCATGAGCACTCATCTCTGCATCTCCGCCCATGGCTTCTACTATTGCTGCTGCTGCCATTGCACTAGCAGAACCAATTTCAGCTTGGCATCCACCTTCTGCTCCTGAACATGAAGCATTATTAGCTACTACAAATCCAAATGCACCAGCTGTAAATAACATTCTTAGCTGTGTTTCTTCATCAATATTGAATTTTTCTTTAAGAGCATGAATACATCCAGGAAGAACTCCCGCCGACCCTGCAGTAGGAGTTGCACAAATTAATCCAAGCGAAGCATTTACTTCGTTTGTTGCTATTGCTGCAGCAACTCCATTTAAAAAATCACTACCTGTGATTGACTTACCACTATTGATGTATTCTTGTAATTTTTTAGCATCTCCACCAGTAAGTCCAGTTTTAGAACTCACTCCAGCTAAACCTTCTTCAACAGCTTGCATCATTACAGCTAAATTTCTCCTCATCAATTTTTTTCAACTGCAGATCGAGTTACTCCATTCACTTCTATTTCTTGCTCAATCATTAATTCAGAAACAGGTTTTTGTTCTAATTTTGATTTTTCTACGATTTCTTCTAAACTAGTAAACATTTCTGTACCCTCTACAATTTATCTGCAAATTTTTACTTCATTAACAAATTCTAGTTCGGTTAATTTATTTATGGTTTCTTCATCTATCTTCTCTAACGACTCAACTACAAGTAAATTAGTTCCCTCTAAAAATAGAACTAGAGTATTTCTCACTTACTTTCTTATCACCGAATAATTCATCAATTTTTATAGAAAGATTTTTATTTTTCATCTTTGAACTTATAAAAAAATGAAATAAGTTGGAAAAATCTCCTGATAAATTCACATCAAAACCTAATAATTCAAAAAAATAACCATCTTACCTCCACCTATTGATTTACCAATAAGATCGAGACTATAACGACCAGCTTGAACTTCGATTTTTGCTGTATTAGGATGAATATGTTCAATTCCACTTTCAATGAATTCGAACTCCATTCCTGCTAATTTTGCATCATCCATACTTGTTCTTATACGTTTGTCAGATGTATTATAGCCTAATAATCCACCAATTAGCGCAATATCTGTTCCATGGCCTTTATATGTTTCTTTAAACGAACCATATAATGTTATTTTTACATCTTCTGGTTGTCTTCCAAAAATATATCTTGTAAAGAGTCCTATACGGACTGCTCCAGCCGTATGTGAACTTGACGGTCCTACCATTACCGGACCTATAATATCAAATACACTTCTGTATTTCATATTTACACCTCCAATATTGTTGGTAAAATAACAGGTTTTCTTCCTATCTCACTTTCTAAAAATTCCCCTAGAGATTCTAAAATTTGTTGTCTTACTTGGTACACACCACATTCTTCGCTTGATAACACTGATAAAACAGCTTCTTTAACAACTGCTTTTGATTGTCCAAATAATTCCATAGACTCATTGACATTAACAAATCCACGACTTATTATATCTGGATTATTCATTAATTTTTTATTTTCAAAGTCGATTGCAATTGAAACTACGATAACACCTTCTTCAGATAGTTCTTTTCTATCTTTAATTACAACACTTCCGATATCACCAATTCCTAGTCCATCAACATAAACATCTGACGCATCAAACTTGCCAGCTATTCTTGCACTATCACTTGTTAATGCTAATACTTCTCCATTTTCCATAATAAATGAATTTTCTAATGGAATATCACATTCTGCTGCTGTTTGAGCATGAATAACCTGCATTCTATATTCACCGTGAATAGGCATGAAATATTTTGGCTTAATAAGTCTAAACATTAGTTTTTGTTCTTCTTTCGAACCGTGCCCAGATGTATGAACATTGTTAACACTTGAAGTAATAACATTTGCTCCAAGTTTTGACAATAAATCTATATTTTTGTTAATAGAAAGTGTATTCCCTGGAATTGCCGAACTCGCAAAAATTACAGTATCCGTTGGCATTATTGTAATTTTCTTATGTGTTCCATTTGCTATTCTACTCAACGCTGCTAATTCTTCTCCTTGAGTTCCAGTACATAAAATAAGCAGTTTATTAGGATCTACTTGATTTAAGTACTTACTATTTACAAATGTTTCCTTAGGTGCTTTAATATACCCTAATTCTGTACCAATTTTAATAGCTTTCTCCATAGAGCGGCCAAATACAACAATCTTTCTTCCATGTTCAATACAAGCCTCTACAACTTGTTTTACACGATATACGTTTGAAGCGAATGTTGCAAATATTACTCTGTGTTTCTCTTTACGAAGAATATTAGAAATAGTTTTACCTACTTCTTTTTCACTTTGAGTAAATTCTGTTCTTTCTGAATTCGTTGAATCAGAAAGTAGACACAGTACTCCTTTTTCTCCAATTGCTGCCATTTTTGTGTAGATTTGATCCTTGTCCTACTGGAGTAAAGTCAAATTTAAAATCACCTGTATGAACAATATTCCCTTGCGGAGTACTTACAATAACTCCAAACGAATCTGGAATAGAGTGAGTTGTATTATGGAATGATACTTTAAGATATTTAAAACTTAAAACAGTATCTTCATCAATAACATTAAGCTCAGCTTTAGCCAGTAGGTTATGTTCTTCTAATTTCGATCTAATTAATCCTATTGCTAATGGTCCACCATAAATCGGTAAATTAACTTTTCTAAGTAAAAATGGTAATCCACCAATATGATCCTCGTGACCATGAGTTATAATCAATGCTTTGATTTTATCGACATTCTTTTTCAATATATGAGTAATCAGGTATTACATAGTCAATTCCCAGTATATTATCTCCGGGAACTTAACTCCAGCATCAATTATTATTATCTCATCTCGATATTGGATAGCATAGGTGTTTTTTCCGATTTCTCCTAAACCACCAATAGCAGCTACACCTACTTCATTTTTTTAATGATTTTATCCATTAACTTTCTCCACTTTAAAGTCTTCAGATTGTTTTTCAAACTCTAAGTATGCTTCACTTAATTCTTGAACAAGTTCTACATTATAGTTTCTATCATCTAAATACTTTCTTACTGCTGGTACTCCATCAGCTTCAACATATAACACTTGTGTGTTTTTCTCTCACTGGAATTTCCTTTGAATTTTTCTTGGTAAAATACTTTAAATACTGCCATTAATAATCTCCTATCATTTCTTTTTAATATATTTAATGTGTAATCTAATTCAGTTTTTTTGTTGTGTTAATATTTATAAATGAAAACTGTATAATATTTCTCTCTTGAAGATATGAACTCTTATAATGAATGAAAATATTATTTATTGCCAATGAAGCCCCTACATTTAGCGAACTAATGTTTTTCTGGTAATTCTACAGTTACAATTACCGGTGAAACTTCTTTTTCTTTAATTTTTCATAATTGGCAGACCTAATTCTTTTAAGACCAGCCTTCATATACGAATATTTTTCTTGGACCTTTTCATATCTTTCATCTGTTTTTAAAAGCATCTAAAGCTGCATTTAATGCTTCCATTAAAATAGATGGTTGAGTAAAAAAGGTATTGATGTCATTTTATTAGCATAGTGTAAATCTAGATATAGCGGCGTGCTTTCCAATGGAACTAACTCACAATTAGTACCTACAATTGCCAATCCAGCCACAGAACAAAAAGCCTTACCTGATGAACATGCTACATAATCAACATCTTTATAACTATATTTAATAGCACCTACTGCAGAAACTGCGTCAACTGCAAGTACTAAATTATTTTGTTTAACGATTTTTGTAATTTCTTCTAAATCATTCAATATTCCAACACTAGTTTCGTTATGAACTAAATAGACAAAATCATAATTTCCTGAGTTTAATTTTTCTGCTAAAATATCTAAATCAAAACTTTCTCCAAAACCTACTGAATAACAATCGATATTTAAGCCGTGACGTTTTGTTTCACGAACTAATCTATTACCGAACTCGCCGTTAGCTAAAACAAGACCATTATTAAGACCTCTACCTTTCAATTGCGCCATTATAGCTTCATTAGCTAATGTAGCTGATCCATGTAATATGGTCGCTGTTTCTACATCTAAAATTCTCTCTATTTTTGAAAGTGTATTTTTAGTTAAACTTACAAACTCATTACTTCTATGTGAATACAATTGCTTTAGATAATTTATCTATTACATCTTGAGATAAATCTACAGGTCCTCGGTAAAAAGTTAATTCTTTGGGCTTTTGCCATTCTATCAAGAACCTTATTTTTCACTCTTAAGTGAAAGATACATCGGCATATATTCAGCATCTTTAGTTCCTACGTTCTCATGGAATTTTGTAAAACCCTAAATGCTTGTAAAGTTTCTCTTGTCGTGTTGTTCCTGAAATAAATACAATGTCATAAGCATTCTGAATAATATAATTAAATGTTCTTTGTAATAGTTCAGTAAAAAAATCTTAGTTTTTTTCTATATTTTTTTCTTTTTATTGATAATAGTCTTATTTCTACAGGTTTTTTTATAACTGCCTTTGTAATATTTATCTATATCATTAAGCTTTTAAGTCTAAAGAAAACAGGGCGTTGATCTGATAATGCAATCATACCAACTACATCGTTTTTTTCTTTTTGGCTATTATATATGTTTTTTTATCATGAAATTTATCTTTTTAATTTTTTTAGTTTCATTTTTCATGTTGAGGAATTTCTTCGACAAATGTTTCATAGTTCAACTTGAAAAATTTGTTCATATTCTTCCGCTGTATTTGCTATTTTTATATATCATAATTTTTTTCCCCATAACTTTATTTGGTTAAATTTTTCTCTACACTATATCTTACCATAATTACAACTTTTTTTCAAATTAACATGGCTAAAAAAATACTATAATTTAGAAAAAAATTAATACTAAATTAATATTATTTTTTTATTACATTCAAAAAAATAAAAAGACCCAAATTTAATTGAGCCTTCATAAATAATTTTTTTATTAAAATCGTATTAAAGAATACGTTGGTTTTTAAGTGCAGTAACGAAGTCTGTTAATTCATAAATTGCTTTAGCTTCGATAATTTTTTTAAGTTTAGCTGCTTTGAATCCTTTAGCCTTTTTACCACCCATAACATCTGCGATACCATCTTTGTGACCTAATGAACATACAACACCACGGTTAATGTATTTAAAGTCTCCAACTTGTTTTCCACTAATTCTAGCTCCTACATATGCTCCCCATTTGGTTAGCGATTTGAGCTGTTGTTGGATAAGGTCTTTTCTTGACCAGTTTCAATGAATGCAGCACAGTCACCTACGATGTAAATCTCATCGTGTCCAGGAACTGTTAATTGTTGTGTAGTCACAAGACGACCACGTTTAGCAAGTTCTGGGAATGCTTCATCCATAAGTTTGTTACCACGAACTCCAGCTGTCCACACTAGTGTAGAAGCATATAAATCTTTTCTTTCTCCATCAACTTCGATAGTAAAGCTATCTTTAGTAGCACCTTTAATTCCTGCACCTAAAAATAATTTCAATTCCATTGTCTTCTAAGTATTTTTCTTGCATAATCACTATATTCTTTAGAGAACATTGGTAGTAAAGTCGGAGCAGCATCTAATCCGTAAATTTTAACTAATTTTTCATCAATTCCGTATTTAGAACATAATTCTTTTTTACGGTGAACAAGCTCACCAAGGAATTCCATACCAGCTAATCCAGTTCCACCTACGATAACTGAAATATCTTTTTACATCTTTCTCTTCACTTGTTGCATATTTTCTGAAGTTATCTTCTAATGTAGCAGCAATTTTTTCTGCAGCATTAACATTGGCAATTGGTAATGCATTTTCTGCCATACCTTCGATTCCAAATGTTTCTGGTTGGAATCCTAATCCAACAACTAGTACATCATAGTCAAGTTCATGTTTTTTAGTTAATACTAATTTTTTTCTCTGTATCAATTTTAATTACTTCATCTTGAACAAATTCCACACTCGGTGAAACTAGGTCTTTAATATCGATACAAATATCTTTTGCAGGAATATTACCAGCTGAAACTTCGTGTAAGTTTACAGTGTCATAGTGATAAGAATTTTTTTGTTTACTAAAGTAACTTTTACCTCTCAGCTTTAGCAGCTTTTTTTAATCCTTTTAATGTCGTAAGTCCTGCGTATCCAGCACCTAAAAATAACTACGTTTTTTTCATAGTATTAATTTCTCCTTTTTCTGTTATTTTGTATTTTAACCGCAGCAGCAGCCGTTTCCACAGCAACCACCATCTTCGTCATCATAAATTTCAATCATATTTGGATTATGTAGTGTAAACTCACTTCCAAATTCATCTTGAACATAATCGATTTCAAGACCTTTTAAAAGAAGCTCATCTTCTTCATTAACAAGAACTTTAAGATCTCCAAAGTTAAGAACTTTATCACCGTCTTCTAATTCGTCCTTAATATCTATAGCGTAATGCATTTGCGTACCCTCTAGAGCGATAGAAATTTTTCAAGTAACTATCACGTTTATCAGCATCAAATAACATTTCTTGGAATTTACCAACCGCTACATCTGTTATCAAAATTAATTGATTATCTGTATTAGCCATAAAAATGTTTCCCTCTTTATTTTTTTATTTTTCTATTTAATATTATAACTGTTTTTTTCTAATAAAATAACAGTATATTGCTTTATATTTTTATAAAAATAATTTGTGAATATTTTTATGAATTATTTAAAAGCGTTTAAATTTGATTAATTTTATTTTTATTAGTATAGTTGCTTATAATATTTTTTTAAGGCTTCTATTAATATTGGTTTCGAAATCCTATTACTTTAATAAAATTTACGATTGTAGACTTTTTTTAAAAAAATTATTTTTGATTTAACTACATACTTAAATATTTATTTTTTTCCGCTGATTTTTCTTTCTAATTTTTATTATACAGTCTATCTATAAAAGGATTTTTTTCTACATCCTATTTAATAAAAACTTTATCTTTATTTAATATTTATATGTAAACTGTTTCAAATTAGTTGCAATATCAAATATTTATGTCTTCTTACTTTATTGACTTTTTCTTTTGCCGAACAGTATAATATTTTTATAGAGAGGTGGATTCGTTTTGAATAAAGAGTATTATGAAACTGTTGATAAAATTAAATTTGAGTTAGAAAAAAATACGACCTAAACTTATTAAAGATGGTGGAAATATAGAATTTATTAATTTTTAAAAATGGGATTTTTAAAAATTAGATTTTTTAGGTGAATGTGCACATTGTGAACTATCACATATTACATTAAAATATGCAATTGAAAAAAACAATTGTTGAAAAAAATACCAGAAGTGAATAAAGTAATAGAAGTGAAAAATGAGCGTTGTTTAAACGTTCTTTTTTTATTTTTCATTAACTATAAAAATAAAAAAAGAGTAGATTTCATCTACTCTAAGTGACGTCCCAGAAGGGATTCGAACCCCTGACCGACGGCTTAGAAGGCCGTTGCTCTATCCTGCTGAGCTACTGAGACATATTTAATAACTACCTCTCTCTGAAGTACTTTAATAGTATATCAATTTTTTTCTATATTATGTCAATACTTTTTTTCGATATAAAAATAAATATTTTTTTATAATTGTGATTTTCTAAGAATATTACGTGGTGTAAGCATATTAAAAAAATGTATCAAATATATAAGAAAAAAATATCGCTACTCTTTCGTTACATTTATAGAAAAAAAGGAAAGCCAAAGTTTCCTGTCGGCTTTCCTATATAACTTTTTAAAAATTATCTTCTTAATCCTAGAGCTTTAATTAATTCACGGTATCTTTGGATATCTTTTTTAATTAAGTAGTCTAGTAAGTGACGACGACGGAAAAACTTTTTTTAAGTAATCCACGACGACCTGCGTGATCTTTTTGTGAGTGTTTAAGTGCTCAGTTAAAGCATCGATTTCTGCAGTTAATACTGCAATTTGTACTTCTGGAGAACCAGTATCTGATTCATGAGTACGGAATTTAGCGATAATTTCTTGTTTTCTTTCTTGACTAATTGCTGCCATTGCAATTTCCTCCATATAATTATATTTTTTTGCGACCTTAATCCTAGTGTAGAACCCGGAGGGTTTCTATACCACGAATAAGGAACATAAGTAATTGTACACTATTTTTTTGTAATAATTCAAGTGATAACATCTAAAAATCAATATATAAATATAATTTTAATAATCTTTTTTCTTCACAAGTTTTTTTGTCTAATTTTAGCTGTTCTTTCAAGTGATTAAAACTCTCAAATTTTTGTTCTTTTCTTAAAAATTCATAGAAGAAAATTTCTATTTTTTTCATCATAAATATCTTCATCGAAATCTAAGATATGTGTTTCAATAAATTTCTTATTTTTTTCCAGATGAAACTGTCGGATTATAGCCTATATTGGTAATCGATTTATAAATCTCACCATGAACTTTTTATTTTCGTAATATAAACCCCGTTAGTTTCTGGTAAAAGATACTTTTCTAATAATTGAAGGTTAGCAGTTGGAAAATTAATAGTTCTTCCTAGCTGTCTTCCCTTTACTACAAGTCCAGAAATGGAATAGTATCTTCCTGAATATTCTCTATACTTTTTTGGAACTCTCCATCTCGAACAAATTTCTTCAGTGCTGTCGTAGATATTTTTTTCCCCTTCAATCATTTGCTCTTCTTGAACATTAACATCTATTCCATTTTCACTTATTAATTCTGGTGTCCCCAATCCTTTATTTCCAAATCTGTAATCGAATCCGCAAAATACTTTCTCATATTTAGTTTTTTTAAAATATTATCTATAAAGTCAGCAGCAGATAGATTTTTGCAATTTTTTTCATTAAATTCTAAATAATAAACTTCATCAACAGCTAAACTCTCTAATAACTCATTTTTTATTTATTGGTGTCAATAACTCCTCACTAGTTTTTACCAAAGTACTCCTTTTGGACTTTTGTCAAGTGTTATCACAATAGACTTAAAGTCTTCAGTAACTGCACTTACTGCATCACCTATAATTTTTTTGATGTGCATTGTGAATACCATCAAAAAAACCTAACGCGACCACTCTTTTAATATTGTCTTTTTTATTTCACTAATATCTGAAATATTAAATATTTCCATCTTCATCTACCTACTCTATTATTTTTTTGGAAATGTAGTTTTTACAGATAACAATTCATCATCTTTATCTTTCAAATGATATATTGCTATCGCTTCATTTTCATAAGTAAAAACTATTCCATCTGTAAAATCATAATCCGGAAATTGATTTTTTTCTAAATCTCAAACCGTTCATTACTTGTTTTTGCTCTAAATTTTTGGTATTTCTACAAATTTGTATTCTTCTAGAGCATATTCTTTCCTTAGAAGTTTTTTTCTTCTAAGGTTTCATCTTTTAGATGTTGTTCTACCTCAGAGAGCGTTAAACAATTATCTAATGTTATTTCACCACTTCTAGTTCTAGTTAATTTACTCATGGTACTTGGTAAATTTAGTTTTTCACCCTATACTAGTAGCAATTGTTCTAACATATGTTCCTTTACCACAATCTATATCTATAGAAAAAAATAAAACTTATCATCTTTATAATATTCACTATTTTTCTATAAATGAAATGTTATAAATATTTACTTTCCTAGTTGGAATTTCTACATCAAATTGGCTACGTCTAGCATACTCATATAATTTTCTACCATTGACTTTAATAGCTGAATAAATCGGTGGTTTTTGCTCTATTTCACCAATCATAGATTTCAGAATTTCTTTAATTTTATCCACGCTAATATCAGCAACTTTACATTCTTCAACAACTTCTCCTGTAAGGTCTTCTGTAGTCGTCTTTACTCCTAAACAAACCTCGGCTCTATAACTTTTACCTAAATCCATTGCATAATCACTAACTTTAGTCGCTCCTCCTAATAAGAGAAGCAACACTCCATCTACCTCAGGATCTAATGTACCAGAATGACCTATTTTTTTCATTTGAAGAATTCTTCTAGCTCTGAATACAACATCATGACTAGTAATTCCACGTTCTTTTATAAATTGGTAAAATACCTTCAAACATTATTTTTTATCCTCTTTTTTCAAACAATCTGGGCATAAACCATAAACCTCAAATTTATGACCATCTATTCGATAGCCTTTCAATTCTTCAATTTCTAAATCATCACATACATGTACATGTATTATTTTTTTGCTTTTTCCACATTTTTAAGCATATGTGATGGTGATGGTGATGATCTGTTTCCAAACACCCAATTTTAAAATATTTTTTCCCCTTTAATTTCTGTAGTTTCCAAAATACCTATTTCTTCATAAGTACTTAGATTTCTATAAATAGTATCAAAACTTAGACCAGGATACATTTTACCTACTGTTTCAGATACATATTTTGCATTAATATATCTATCCTCTTTTACTAAAAGTTCAACCATAGCTTTTTCTTTTTATCAGTATATTTATACCCTTTTTTTCCTTTAAAAGTTTCATAATTTTATCAACTTTTTTTCTTCTGATATTTTCATAACTACCTCCTACAAAAACCTAATTTTTTTAAAGTCCACAAACGCCTTATTTCTTAACATTTCAATTTCGTCTTTATAAGGGCAATATCCTTCTTCTCACCGTACCATGGTGTCTCTAGTATCTTAGGAATATTGGCAAACTCTTCTAAGTGAACAATTCTACTTATCGTATCAAATCCAATACCACCATACCCGATATTTTTCATGACGATCTTTATGTGCACCCAATGTATTTTTTTACTATCATTAATATGAAGCACTTGAATCCTATCTAATCCCACTATTTTTATCAAATTCAGTAAGAACACCATCTAAATCATTAACAATATCATATCCACCTTCAAATACGTGGCAAGTATCAAAAGTTACTGTTAATTTTTCGTTTAAAGTAACTCCATCAATAATTTGTGCAATTTCATCAAAAGTTCTTCCACATTCACTACCTTTACCAGCCATAACTTCCAAGGCAATATTAGGTTTCATATCCTTTGTTAGCACCTCGTTTAAACCTTTAACGATACTTGCTATCCCAACATCAGCACCTGCTTTGACATGTGACCCTGGGTGAAGAACAATATTCTTAGCACCAATTTTTTCAGTTCTTTCAATTTCTAATCTTAAGAAATCAACCGCAAGCTGATAAATTTCTGGTTTTACTGTATTTGCTAAATTAATAATATAAGGTGCATGTACTACTATATCACTAATATTTTTTTCTTTCATTAATTTATGCGCTTCTTCTATTCTCAATTCTTCAATAGGTTTTCTTCTTGTATTTTTGAGGAGCACCTGTATAAATCATAAATGTATCACTATTATAACTAGCCGATTCTTTTACAGAACCTAACATCATTTCTTTTCCAGACATTGATACATGAGATCCAATTTTCAAGTTCTTCATTACTTACCTCTGTTTGCCTTGTTACTACGTTTAGCAAATTTTCTTCTTTCTTTTTGTTTAAGTTTGTCCATTTTATATTTATATTTTTTTCTTATAACCTGGTTTAACTTTTTTAGAAACTTTTACTTTTGATTTTAGTTTCTCAGTTAAGTTATGGTCAGCTACGACTTTCTTTCTACTTTGACGTTTATTTCTATCCTTAACTTCAACGAATTCACCATTTCTAATATCTTGATGATTAAATTCTATACCACGTTTTTTTCTAAATCTTGTAGTTTTTCTTCATCTTTGTTGTTATAGATTGTTATACAATCACCACTTAATCCAGCACGTCCAGTACGCCCTGCTCTGTGAATAAAGAAATCTAAGTCGTTAGGAATATTGAAGTTAATTACATGACTTACTCCTTCAATATCAATTCCTCGACTCATTAAATCACTAGCTACAACATAAGTAAAAATCTAGATTATTAATTCTTCTTTGCATTTGCTTACGTTCACGCGGTGTTAAATCTCCGTGAAGTACACCTACATTTAATCCTTTAGAAATAAGGTAACTACTTACCTCTTCTACCTCAGTTTTTCTTATTAGCGAAGATAAGTGCTAAATATGGATTAATAACTGTTGTTATTTCATGTAATTTTTCTAAACGTGAAGAACTCTTCTCAGGAATTAAGATATATTCAATTTTACCGAATTTTGCATTATCAACCTCGATATACTGAGCATTCTTTAGATATTTTTTCAAGAAATGATTCATTTGTGTAGGAATTGTTGCCGAAAATACTAAAAACTGGCAATTTTTCTGCTGCTCTTTTTAGAAATTTTATCAACATCTTCCATGAATCCTAAATCTATCATCATATCACATTCATCGATTACTAGACTTTCAACTTCCTTAATTGCTAAAGCACTTGCTCTATCTAACTCTAATACACGTGTTGGTGTTCCAATAATAATATGTGGTGCATTAGATACTCTCTCTATATCTCTATTTAAGTCTTGACCACCAATACATAATGTTATTTTAATATCTTCTTCAGAAAAAAACTAGCAATATGTAATGCCATATCGTATAGTTGTCTTGATAGTTCTCTAGTCGGAGCTAAAATAATACTTTGTGTTTTTTTCTTAGCAACATCTAATTTGCTAAAAAAATTGGTAGTAAGAAAGAATGACTTTTCCCACTTCCTGTTTGTGATTTAGCTACTATGTTTTTCCTTTTTAATACTGGTGAGAATACTCTCTTGAATTTTTGTAGGATTATCAAACCCTAAATCTATTACTGCCTTATTTACAAACTCATTAAATTTATATTGTTCAAATGACTTTGGTAACATTTAAAAATCTCCTTTATAATTTTTTTCTATCTAAATATATGGGAGTTTTTCCCCATCTTCAATTTCACACGTGAAATGATTGAAAATAACTTTTTATATTTCACGTTATAATAAACCATCCTTTATTATACTATAAATACGTGGAATTAGCTATAAAAACACCGTTCACTTACTTATTATTAGTTTTCAAGATAACTTTCTCTTTAATTACTTACTAAAATTTACTTTTTAAAATTTATCTATTTTTACTTTTTATTAAAAAAATTAATAATAAAAAAACAAAAAGTAACTCGACTAAAAGGTAATAGCCCCCAAAATTTGGACAAATTTTTGGAGGGCTATTTATTATGAAATTAACAGATGAAAATAAGATAGAAATATATAGACTTAAGAAAAAAAGGATATCTATATAAGGAACTAGCTAAAAAGTTTAAAATTAATATTAGTAATATGAAATACATGGTCAAACTGGCTGATTTACATGGTGAAACCGTACTGATTAAAGGGAAAAAAATAATTACTATCCACCAGAATTAAAACTAGATATAATCAATGAAGTTTTAATAATGGGAAATTCTATATACACTACTTCATTAAAGTACGCATTACCAAATACTGGTTTACTTTGTAATTGGATTTCAAAATTTAAAGAAAAACGGGTATAATATACTAGAGAAACCGAGAGGAAGAACTAGTAAGATGAAAAAAATAATAAAAAGATAGAAAAAAACGAATTATCAAAAAGTTGAACAACTAGAGAAGGAACTTGAGTACCTACGTGCGGAAAAATGCAGTTTTAAAAAAAGTTGAGGGAGATAAGGTTAAAAACAATCTCAAACGAAGAGAAAACAAAAAAATAGTAGAAGAATTAAAGAAAACACATAAATTAAATATACTATTAGAAATTTTAGGCTTGTCTCGTTCATCATATTATTATACAAAAAAAATAAAGAAGATAAAGATAAAAATAAAAAGTATAGAAGAAGCTATTAAATCTATTCAGGAAAAGAACAAACTAAGATATGGTTATAGAAGAGTAACATCAGAACTTAGAAACATGGGATTTTTAGTAAACCATAAAAAGTTTTTGAGATTGATGAGAAAAACTAGATGTACTATCATTCGTAAGGCCTACAAGAAAATACAATTCTTATAAAGGAGAGACTGGGAAAATCGCAGATAATATAATAGATAGAGATTTCTTCGCTTCAGAACCATTAAAGAAATGTTATACCGATGTAACTGAATTCAAAGTTGGAGAGGATAAGGTATATTTAGCGCCTATAATTGATGGATATAATGCAGAGATAATAGCGTATAGTGTTTCATTTTTCACCCTAACATGGCACAACAATATGAAATGTTATCGCAACTTCAAAAATGAAAGATACGATGGTATGATATTACATAGTGATCAAGGTTGGCAATATCAACATATTGAATATAGACAATTCCTTAAAGTGAAAAGGAATTACACAATCAATGTCTAGAAAAAGGAACATCAGCAGATAATGCATTTATGGAATCCTTTTTTTGGTGTTTTAAAATCTGAGATGTTTTACGGATTCGAAGATACATTTAAGAATAAATATGAATTAAAAAGAAGCCATTATAGATTATATAACGTATTATAATGAAGAGAGAATAAAATTGAACTTAGGTGGACTAAGTCCTGTAAACTATAGAAAAAAATTAATAGAAGTTAATATAAATAAAAGAAACTTTCATTCCCTTTTTACAGATTAGATTTTTCCTCCTATTTAATCAAGGACAAGGGCTACGCCTTTTAAAAAAATCCTTGATTAAATAATTCGAAAAATCTAAAATAACTGTAAGGAATGAAAGTCGCTAAAAAGTAATAAAATTTACTGACTTTAAAGTTTAAAATACTAAACAAAAAAATAACTTAATATTTTTGTCCAACTTTTTGGGTACAGTACCAAATCAACTTTGTCGAGTCACTTCCCACAATAATTTATCAGATAGCTAAAGAACTTATATGAAACGAATTAAGATATAAATAAACCTCTACGTCTATGAGTTATCTTATGAATTTTTGTTAAGGGACCATTCCTTTTAATAGAGTTCTTATAAGATTAAATTAATCTATGAGTAAACTCATTTTCTTATTTAAAAATATTTTTCCGTAAAACCATCTGTAACTTTAAGAAGTTGTTTAAACACCTTAGTTTTTAAGTGAAACTGTATTTCTATAAGAGTCTTTACCAGTTTTTAGTCATTTTGGTCTAAATCTTTTTGAACCGCTTCATTAAACATTTGTTGCAATTGTTCATAAGATGTTACATGAACATTATCAATGTCTACCTCAACAAAGCCATGTTTAGCTTTCTCTAAAAACTTCACCATACCAGTGTTTTTTTCCATGCTTCAAGAGTTTCAAATACTCCTTTTAGAAACTTTTTTTAATGATATACTTATCACTTAATGTTGGTAACTTTTTCTTTATTAGCTGCATCTTTGTATTTATTTGAAACATAACTGATAAATCCATCTTCATAACCATAATACCCCCACATACGGAATGCATTATGTTTGAATGATAATGAACCAGGTGCACCATCACTTGAATTACCTCCATAGATACCTGCCATCATATTTACATTTACGTATGCAGAATTTGGCATCAAGTCTTCAGGTCGATAACGCCCATTTCCAACACCATGCTTAGTCGCAAAGTTATTGTCTACCAAATCATTAATAGAAGTTAATTGTTTAGTCTTTTCTTCATCTCTCAAATCTCGTACTTTATCCCATTGATTTGGTTCTGTCAATTTATTATATTCATCTTTATAACGATATTCTTTATCTATTTTTTTCTAAACCATTTACTATTATCAGTTAGTCGTTTACTAATAACTGCATCAGCTTCTAATTGATCTAGCATCATCATAGCTTCATTGTAGCGTTTCATGTAGCCATCTATTTCTTGTCTGTTTTTTAATTTATTAGGATCATAATTATACCATTGATCTCCATTGTTTGGTCGAACATATGCCATATTTAATCCTAGAGCTCCGTATTCTCCATTTGTCGTAGAACTATCAGGTGTTTGTAGCATACCTTGTGCATACGCCTCAAGATCTGTACCTTCACGATGCCAATTTCCTCCATAATACACCAAGCGGTCATTTACATGGGTTGTTTCATGAGTAAATGCCGAAATACCGAATTGACTAATCATATCTGTCACCATAAAGAACACTGCATCATCTTCATATGGTCTTTCATAGATTCTAGCCATGGCTCCCATGTTTCCATTTGTAGTGTGATAACGCCATGTTGGTCCATATAACTCACGTACAGGAGCTACTACGTCTCTACCATTATTCGCAAATCCATAACGGTTAGAGCCACCATTATAATTTTGGTTATCCCAGACTGCAGTTGGTACCATATTATCGCTCTTCAATAGTTTATTCCTTACTCCTGGTAAGGCTAGACGAGACCAAAAGTCTAAGTATCGTTGTTGAGCATTTGCCACTTCATCAATCTTAGCTTTAAAATTGATTTCGTTCTTCTTCAGTATATTTTTCCATATTTTTCAAAAGAACTGTACGCTAAAGTATTGTATGTTGAAATTAAGAATATGTGAGCATTTTTTTAAAGTCAATAACGGTAATATCATACGACCATGTATGAAATTATTTAATCCGTCATAAACTCTATGTTTTCTATTTACAAAGTCTTGAGTTGTGGTAGTTGGTTCAGATATATAAACATTATTTTTCTGTTGCGTGTTTAAACCAATCATTTAAATCTGTATCCGCTGTGAATAATTTCATATTATAATTTAAAAATTCATGTAAATTACCTTTTCCAGTACCACTAGCTATAACTTCACGATAGGCGTCATGTGTACGATCACCTTTTTATATAACTTTCCTTAGAACCAATTTTGATAAGTCTGTCAAGTACATCAATATTTTTTTCCATAGAAATCAGGTTTTGAAAGTCATCATATCTTTTATATTCATACCATTATATTTAATTCCGTAATATCTATTTAAATATGTTAATCCAAGCATAATATTAGTTTTTATTTAATTCTACTTTTTTTAATTAATGCTCGTTTTGCAGACTCATCATCATTTAATTGATGTTCTTCATTTTCTACAAGTTTTTTTAACAAACTTATCAATATTATCTCTAACTTCCTTGAAGCTTTTCTTCTAAGAATAAGTCACGAATATATCCATTTTGACGAGCTTCACTATTTGCTGTAGGATCATTTTTTTAGTATCTCTCTTTCCAAGTATATTACGAACAACTTGAGACTGTAACTCAACAGATAGCAATAATTCTTTAACTTTAGCTTCTAAAAGTATCTCTATTTTTTTAATAACTATATTCGGTGTATATACTATATCTCCTAAGTTTTTCTATACTATATTCTTTCACTTGAGCTACTTGAGAATCTTTTGCAGAAATATTAAACAATTCTTTTTGTTCCATCAGCATAGTGAATCATGATTTTTATTAGCATTTTCTGAATCTGTTACAAATTCTGTATCCTTCATAGCTGTCACCGATAAAACTCTCTTAGTTACAAGATTAGAATTTTTCATCTAATTTATTACCTTGATTTACTATCCAATCTTTATTATAAAATGGTTGTAGTTTTTCTATATTACGATATGCCTGATCACGCTTATCTTGGTAATCTTGAATATTTTTATATTCATTTTCATAAGAAACTTTGTTGTTAAGCTTATCTACAGTTGGTTGTGTACTAATTAATTTATCAGCAGTAATCATCATAGCTTGAATTTTCGTATCTGCTTCATCTTTAGTAATATCTTTGATTCTGTAAGAGTTTCTATGAGTTTTTCCACCTTTACTAATACCGGTTACTGTAAAATTATTCTTAACAACCCAATCGGTAACATTTTCATCATCCATATCTCTTGATCCAAAGAACACGTCACCTTTCTTAACATCCATCATTGTAACAGTATTTTCAATAACACCCCAAGGCCAGTTTTTACCTATAAGACCACCATTTTCTCCACTATTCGGAACATCAATAATACCTTTTGCTACAGAATTTCTTATATATCCCCATCTACCTATACCATCAGAATTTAAACCATGGCTTATGTTTCCTGCTATTCCTCCTGTTCGTGATCTATCACCCGTAATTTCAGCATCAACATAGGCTTTTTCAATATTACCACGCCAAACATCACCTGCTATTCCGGCAAGGTTCCAACCTTTATTACCAGTAGCATGTACTTTACCAATGTATGCAATATTAGTCATTTTCCCTTCATCTAGCTTATTAACAATACCAGCTACTTCATTTGCTCCAGTGACACTACCCGTTACTTTAACATTTTCAATAGTCCCCCCTTTTACTGTCTGAGCAAGTGTAGCAACGTTATTTTCCACGGTAGATTAATATTTACATTCTCTAAGTTTATATTTTTTTAATAGTTGCATTCTCTAATTTACTAAATAGAGGGTGCACTAAATTATGAATTGAATAATGTTTGTCATCAACACTTGTTAATGTTCCTGTAAATTTCTGAGTAACATAAGATTTTTCCAAGTGATTTTTATACTAACCGCGCTTAAATCAGCCCCAAGTTTAAATGTTCCCGAAGGAGTTTTTTTGCATAGCTTCCATTAAATCTTTAAAATCATAGTACACGTCACCAATATGTGGTTTTGGTTTCGCAATATAATAAGAATAAGTATCTTTAATTTTCCCCTCACTTGTTCGCTGTACTAAGTCTTGTGCTTTAGCACTAACTTTATAAAATCTTTTGCCATTTTCTTCTACCTCTTCGATTTTATCAACAGCTAGTTTTTGTAGTTTTTATTATCATGAGAAGTTACTTTCAAGTAATATTCTTTTTATATTTTTCTGGAATAGAATTTAATAGACTACTATCAGATTCCTCACCTTGTTCGTTAACATGTATCAAGCTTGTTTCTTTGATATTTTTTTAACTTCAACTTTTTTTGAGATCAAGCCTTAGTGGTCTTTCTTCTAATACTGAGGTCTCATCTATTTTTTTCCCCTATTATAAATCATAGTTGTTCTAACAATATAGTCTTTATATAATTTAAGATTATCAGCAATATCTTTTAATTTAGATGTAGTTAAATCTAGTCGTTTTTACTACATTTTTCACCATCACGAACTTCCGCTATAATAGATTTAATTTCGACTGAATCCTCATTTTCTAAAGTATATGTCAAGTCAGCAGAACGATCAAGAGTATGTTCTTCAATCTTAGCTAATGTTAATACAGGTGGTTTTTTCTCTTTTGGAATATCTTTTACTGGATTCTCTGGCTGTACCAACGATTCGCCTTTCTCACTTACCACTCCTTCTGGATTCTCCGGTTGTACTAACGCTTCACCTTTCTCACTTACTACTCCTATCGGTTTCTCTGGTTGCACTAATGGTTCGCCTTTCTCACCTACCACTCCTTCTGGTTTCTCTGGTTGTACTAACGATTCGCCTTTCTCACTTACTACCCCTTCTGGTTTCTCTGGTTGTACTAACGCTTCACCTTTCTCACTTACTACTCCTATCGGCTTCTCTGGTTGCACTAATGGTTCGCCTTTCTCACTTACCACTCCTTCTGGTTTCTCCGGCTGTACTAAAGATTCACCTTTCTCACCTACCACTCCTTCTGGTTTCTCTGGTTGTACTAACGATTCGCCTTTCTCACTTACTACCCCTTCTGGTTTCTCTGGTTGTACTAACGCTTCACCTTTCTCACTTACTACTCCTATCGGTTTCTCTGGTTGTACTAATGGTTCACCTTTCTCACCTACCACTCCTTCTGGTTTCTCCGGTTGTACTAACGATTCGCCTTTCTCACTTACTACCCCTTCTGGATTCTCCGGTTGTACTAATGGTTCGCCTTTCTCACTCACCACTCCTTCTGGTTTCTCTGGTTGTACTAACGATTCACCTTTCTCGCTTACCACTCCTTCTGGTTTTTCTGGCTGGACTAATGATTTACCTTTCTCACTCACTACTCCTATCGGTTTCTCTGGTTGTACTAACGATTCACCTTTCTCGCTTACCACTCCTTCTGGTTTTTCTGGCTGGACTAATGATTTACCTTTCTCACTCACTACTCCTATCGGTTTCTCTGGTTGTACTAACGATTCACCTTTCTCGCTTACTACTCCTATCGGTTTCTCTGGTTGCACTAACGATTCACCTTTCTCGCTCACTACTCCTATCGGTTTCTCTGGTTGTACTAACGATTCACCTTTCTCGCTCACTACTCCTATCGGTTTCTCTGGTTGTACTAACGATTCACCTTTCTCGCTCACTACTCCTATCGGTTTCTCTGGTTGTACTAACGATTCACCTTTCTCGCTCACTACTCCTATCGGTTTCTCTGGTTGTACTAACGATTCACCTTTCTGAGAAATTCCAACTCCGACATCACTAACTTTATTAACAGCTTGTTTAATAGAGGTACCCTCCTCTTCAACTGGTGTTTTCATTTTTTTGGAAAGAATATTTTTAGTATTGTGAGAAAATTTTTTCAAATCACTCTGTGTGAAAAATCCTATATACCTATATCCTGCTATTTGAATTACACCTTTTTGCAAGTTCAGAAGAATTTCTTATAGTTACTTTTTGTATTATATTCAACTAAATCTTTATTTTTCTAAAGCGAAAAGAATGATAAGGCACTATGGCACTCTGTCCTAAACTACCAATCAAAAATAATACTAAGTACTTTGTTTCTATGTTTTTTTGATATTAGAAATACCACTAGAACAGCTGTTCCTAGACCTAAACCAGCTAGTGGGAGTGAGCTTTTTCCCTGTATTAGGTAATGATTTGGTTTTCAGTGTATCAGAGGCAGTACTCTGATTTTCTTTCTTATAAACCATGTAGTATGTTTCGTTGTTTTTCAAATCATTTGGTATACTATTTTTTTAATTAAACTTTTTTTCCGATTCTGTAAGTTCATTTTTCAGTTAGATAAGTATAATTAACATTTATACCATTGTCACTTGTATAAGCTTTAGCTGGCATATAACTTCAAATATTAAAGCACCAATAATAACTGGTGCTGCACCAAATGATAATTTTTCTAATTGAAAATTTTTAAAAATTTTTATTATTTTTGTACTCGCATAAAACATTTTCTCCTAAATATATATTATTGCAATTTTTATTCTATCAAAAAAATATAGCTATTACAATTTAGCCTTCACCTCAATACACAACTGCAATTAATAATTTTTTTATTTACAGATAATTAAAAATAATCCTATTTTATTTTTCTTTTAATACGTAAAAAGCAACACTTTCTTTTTTTCAAAAAAATAAAGATATACTTCTCCTAAAGAATTAATTAATATCAAGAAATACAAAAAGGAACGTTCCACCAATATGATGATTAAAAATCATTACTGGTAAATCGCTCCTTATAATATTTATTAGATATCAAGTGAACTTTATAAATTATACTCTAAGACTGATTTAAATTGTTTTTTTATGTTAATCTAAGCTTTTTTTATCTTCTTAACAGTTTTAAATTAATTCTTTTTTTATCTTATCTCTAAAAAAATCTCTTAATTACAATAAGTAAAATAACATTTTTAACATTTAGTCCTTTACTAAATTATATTATTTTTACTATCTCAATTCCTGAGCTTGTTCCTAATCTTTCAGCTCCTAAGTCAACATATTTTTGAGCAGTTTCTTTATCTCTAACTCCACCACTAGCCTTAACTTTAGCATTATCTCCGACTACAGATTTCATTAATTTTACATCTTCATAAGTTGCACCACCAGTTCCAAATCCTGTTGAAGTTTTAACAAAATCAGCTTTGGCCACTAGTGATAACTCACAAGCTTTAACTTTTTCTTCATCAGTTAAATAACATGTTTCGATAATAACTTTTAAGACATTATCACCAATCGCTTCTTTGATTAGACGAATTTCATTTTCTACATAATCGAATTCACCATCTTTTAATTTGGCAACGTTAATAACCATATCTATTTCACTTGCTCCATTTTCAATGGCTTCTTTTGCTTCAAAAACTTTTGATACTGTTGTCATCGCTCCTAATGGAAATCCAACAACTGCGGCTACTTTAACATCAGCACCTTGTAATAGATGTTTAGCATCCGCTACGTAACAACCATTAACACAAACGCTATAAAATTCGTGTTCAATAGCTTCTTCACATAGTTTTTTTGGACATCAGCACTACTTGCCGTAGCTTTTTAAAATTGTATGATCAATATATTTATTTAATCCCATTTTTTTACCTCTATTCTATTATTTCTAATATATTTTTAATATTTTCTATTTTTTTCATTTCCGATAACATAAGCATCTAATAGCATATGTTTTACTAGACTCTACATTCTTATCATCATTGTAATAAATTTCAGCTATAAGATCACCTTTTTTCTACCTTATCTCCTACTTTTTTTCTTAAGCTCTATTCCTACAGCATGATCTACTTCATCTTCTTTTGTCGCACGACCTGCTCCTATTACCATAGCTGCTTTACCTACTTCTTCAGCTTTGATTTTAGTAACATATCCATCTTCATGCGCAAATACTTCTAATACTGATTTCGGTGTTGGTAATAACTCATAATTATTCACGACTTCACCATCTCCACCACTAAGTTCTATAAACTGTTTTAATAATTCTAAAGCACGACCATTATTAATAACTTCATCTATTTTTTCACTAGCTTCTTCGAATGTCTTCACTTCACCTTTATGTTTTAACGCTAAATAGACAATTTCATATACAACTTCCTTAAGATCATCAGACCAGTTTCCTTTTAAAGCCTCTATACCTTCAATTATTTCATTAGCATTACCAATATTATAACCTAATGGTTTCTTCCATATTAGTTAATACTGCTATCGTTTTTCTTCCAACACTATTACCGATTTCTACCATTCGACGTGACAGTTCCCTAGCATCTTCAATAGTTTTCATAAAGGCACCATCACCGACTTTAACGTCAAGAATAATTAAATCTGATTGTATAGCTAATTTTTTACTCATAATACTACTAGCTATTAATGGAATGCTATCAACCGTTGCAGTAACATCACGTAAGGCATATATTTTTTTATCTAGTGGAACAATATTATCACTATACCCCATTAATCCAACTCCGGTTTTTACTAGCAACTTCTACTAACTCTTCTTTTTGTTGTACTAAATTTAAAAGTTTCTAATAGACTCAAATTTATCTATTGTCCCTCCTGTATGACCCTAGACCTTTACCTGAAAGTTTAGTTGTAGCCATTCCTACAGCTGATAGAATTGGTCCTAATACAACTGTTACTTTGTCTCCAACACCTCCAGTAGAGTGTTTGTCTACTAAATAGTGGTCTAAATCATCAAAGAAAATAGTATCCCTGAATCTCTCATTGTTAATGTAAAGTTTGTAAGCTCATCTTTAGTCATATTATTAAAATATACCGACATTAAAAATGAACTCATCTGGTAATCTGGAACTTTACCCGAAAGATATCCTTCCAGTAAAAACTCTATTTCAGCTTTAGTTAGCTCATTATTTTTCTTTTTTTATCTATGATATCAACAACTCTCATAGCTAATCTCCTTACTTATTGATTTAATTAAAAATAAACTTTACAGTATTAGTTAATTCATCTAGAAATCATTACAATAAAAAAATTTGTCATACCATACTTCTCATTTTTCTATATATATCTTATTAGAGATTTCTAATATCTGCAAACTTTTCTTATCTTTCAATATTTTTATATAATTCTTTTTGATCTTTTTTTACTATATACTATTTTTATCACGAATCAAATACATTTTTGTAGCCTAATAATATTAATGTATAATTTTTTTGTACTTAAACAACATAAAAAAATAATAGATAAAAGATAAATATAAGTATAGCTATTTTTAAAAATTAATTGGACTTTTTGATTTATAATTAAGAATGTAATAATTATCATCAAAACTAAATAATAGTAATCTATGCCTCTTTGTTTAAAGAGTTCTTTTCTTGCTACAAACGAATATATTTGTAGGTTTACTACCATTTTGAATTATTAAAGAGAATATAGAAATTATTATTAATATTGTAGTCAATAAAAGATCGTCAAAATCTTGTTTTTACAAAGGTATAAATAAGTAAAACAAAATAAAGAGGCATAAATGAATAGATACAATAACTAATATAGTTAAATGATTTTTTTCATCTTATACCTCCTATTTATTATCTTTTTACTCTTCGGTTTTAGACAGAATCTCTGAAAAAAATTATATCATTAACAACTTTTTTTCTTTATCAAAAGTTAAAGAATTTGAAAATATTTCTTTTTCTCTATCTACTATAACTCTTTGTTTTTCTCAAAAGATTTACGAGTTAGAGTTTGCTGATTTGTTACAGGGATTTTCTTTTTGCTGTTGATCTTTAGACTCAGTATTTTTTTACCTTTGTCTTCCTTTTCTTAACTTTCTTAATAGGCTCTTCTTTAGTTTTATTATTTTTCTCTTACTTTATCAATAATAAATGAAATTAATAGAAAGATTAACGGGACATATAAACTACTCATCTTCCCCTCCTAGAGTTCCTATTAAGATACTCGTTAGCAATCAATCCACGAACTATATTTTTCTTGTGTAAACTCTAATTTTTTTGAATTATTTTTGAACAACATTAGTGTTATCGAAATTTCTTTGCATTGAAAAATTTATTTTTACCTCTATTATAATTTTTCATTATAATATTGTTGATATTTATTTATAGATGAACTATCAACTTGTTGTTCATAAATATCTTCTTCATACACTTGCTGCTCACTTAATGAACTTTGTCTACTTCTAAGAGCATTAGAGTCTTTACCGTTAGCCTCTTTAATTCTTTTTAATCTCTTCAACAGCCTTTAAAGCCTGTGATCGAGCATTGTCTAATTCCATTTGTTTTGAATTATCTAAATTTTTTTCTGTATCTTTTACTGTCAGAAGCAAAAAAACAATTACGAAAATAGCAAAAAAATTATGATAAATGTTATTGGTGCTGCGAAAATTAAAAATGACATTTCACATCCTCCTTTTTATCTAATTATTTACCTGCTCCTGTATCAGGTTGTGACATACGTTTGATTGAATCTCTCATACCTGTATCAGCTTCTAAATTTTTATAATTCATATAATCCATAATACCTAGATTACCTTGTTGAAAAGCTTTAGCCATAGCAAGTGGTAGTTCTGCTTCTGCTTCTACTACTTTTGCACGCATCTCTTGAATTCTAGCTTTCATTTCCTGTTCAGCTGCAACTGCCATCGCACGACGTTGTTCAGCTTTAGCTTGTGCAATGTTTTTGTCAGCAATAGCTTGCTCAGTTTGTAAGTTAGCTCCAATATTTTGACCGATGTCAACATCCAAAATATCAATCGATAAGATTTCAAATGCAGTACCTGCATCTAAACCTTTGTCTAAGATTGTTTTAGAAATACGATCAGGATTTTCTAAAACTACAGTGTGTGACTCCGAAGAACCGATTGTTGAAACGATACCTTCACCTACACGGGCGATAACTGTTTCTTCTCCAGCTCCCCCTACTAAACGTTCAATGTTTGCACGAACAGTAATTCTTGCTTTCGCTTTTACTTCGATACCGTTAATTGCAACCCCAGCGATATATGGAGTTTCAATAACTTTCGGGTTAACACTCATTTGAACTGCTTGAAGAACATCTCGTCCTGCTAAGTCAATAGCTGCACAACGTTCAAATGTTAAACTTACTATATTAGCTCTGTGAGCTGCGATAAGGGCGTTAATTACTCTATCCACATTCCCTCCTGCTAAATAGTGACTTTCCAATTGATTAATAGTAACAGCTAATCCCGCTTTATGTGCTTTAATCATTGGATTTATTACTCTACTTGGAATAACACGTCTTAATCTCATCCCAACAAGTGTAAAGATACTTACCTTTACTCCTGCTGCAATCGCACTAATCCATAGACCAAGTGGAAAGAAAGTAAAGAATATAGATAGCACAATCAACACTACTACCACAATTATACCTGTAAATACTAATTCTGGCATAATACTACCTCCTTATTTTTATTTATATTTTTCTTAACAACTATACGCATTCCTTCAACACGTATTACTTCTATTTCATTACCTTTTTCTATAAAGTCTCCATCAGTAACTACATCCAATTTTTCATCGCCAAATACAGCGACTCCTGCCGGACGTAAATCTGTATATGCTTGAAGTTTCTTACCTATAAGTTCTAATCTACTTTCACTTGCTACATAACCATCTTCTGTTGAGATAGCATCAGTTAATACAAGTCTATCAAGAAAAAAACCAACTTTTTATGAAAAATACTTCTATTTACATAATACAGTATAACTGCAAGTATTAGAGAAACTATTAAGATAAATGCAATATAATATGTTGATTTATTTACATAAATTATTGCATATACTACGGTAATGATACCTACAGTGCCCACTATTCCTCCCAGGGACAAACATTTCAAGTCCTATTAAACAAAAGTCCACCAATGAACAGCAATAGAACAAAAAAATACTAAGTCCTGTAGAATAAGAATGTAAGGCAATGTATGTCGCTAAACTGACTATTGACAATATTCCAAATAGATTAAATTTTTCTTGAGAATAATTGCTGACAGAAAGTTAATGACATAGTAATTAAAAAGAATCCAATCGAGAGACATCATTAAATTCATATGTAATCACCTCATTTTTTGTATATTCTTTTTCAAGATAATCTAACAATTCCTCTCTCGTAAATATGTTACCATGACCGGGAACAGCATATTCAAAATCAAGAATTGTTATTCTATCTATATAATCACGGAGCTTCTGCTTATTATATGCCATCGGTTTAGTATAGTAGTTTTTAGCATGACTATCTCCTAAAAAAACAATAGTTTTTTCCTCTGGAATATAAATTAAAAATGCATCATTAGAATGTGAGTTATCATTATATATACAATTTATTTTAACTCCACCAAGATTCAAATTGAAATCAGCCATTTTTTGGCATATCTGGTATTCTAATTTTTTTATTTCATTATTTTTCATAAACTCTTTTTATTACATCCGCACTATATTTTATTTCAGTTCCATCTTTTACCCTTTGGTAAAGACTCTCATCATCCCACTTAAGTTGTGATAACTCAATTAAAGAGTCTCTAGCTCTATCTGTAGAGATTACTGGAATATCTAGATAGGCTGCTCCAAAGCTATGATCCCAGTGATGATGGGTCAATATTACATAACTTGGCATCGGCAGGTCGTTTTTCCTTTAATTCCTTTAGAAAATTCTCAACTTGTGTAGGTCCATTTCCAGAGTCTAACATTACAGAAAAAAATATTCACCTTTTTAAATAACCAAGTGTCGGTTCTAAATACATATATCGTTGTTTTTGTATAATAAAATCTATCTGAAAATTTAATTAGCATCCTTTTTACTTCCTTTTTGATTATAGTTACATTATAGCATACCCTAATAACTATTTACAAATCAACATTACTAAATAAACAGCTGCAACTAAAACCTTTACAAATTCTATTTACAGCTGTTATTTTTTTAAAAATTTTTTTACTAAAATAGAGCTAATCCAACGAGATACAAATAATAGAAAAATAAACCCTATCCCTACTATTAATGCTATTATATACAATAACCAAGTTACCAAGTAAAATGTATATCCTAATGCTTTAACGATATTAGTTAATCCTAACCATAAATGTCTACCGATTGCTAAAAAGAATAGAAATTACTCCACCTTCATAAACTTCATCTTGATTCTCCAAATTAGTAAATTTAAACATTGTTAATAATTTCATCATAATCACCTCCCCTTTGATAAATTATTTCTTACTCTTCAATAATATTATAGTACATTTATCAAGCGATTACAATTAGATTTTTTTGTAATAAAAATTTGTCGAATTAACATATTATTAAGATATACAAAAGAGACTTGAAATCTTTATTTTAAAGATTTCAAGTCTCTTCTGAAAGCTGTTGACAAATGCAGAAACTGCATGAGTCAGCAGCCTGTTTTAATGAGAAAAAAAGTGCTAAAGATGTTATAATATAAGTATATAGAGGGGGTTTTTAGTATGTTTAATAAAAAAAGAAAAATATCAAAGATGAAATAATATTAATGACGTTATCAGAATTAGTTCCTACAAATCACTTTTTTTAAGAAAAAGTAGCCAAAGCGATTGATTTTAAATTTATTTATGATTTGACAGAAGAATACTATAGCCATACATCAGGAAGAAATTGTTTTAGACCCTGTAGTATTATTCAAATTAGTGTTTTTTAAAAGATTTCTATGGAATAAAAATCTATGAGAGAAACAATAAAAAGAATAGAAACAGATGCTGCATTTAGATGGTTTTTAGGGATACCATTTTTCTAAACCAGTTCCACATTATTCTACATTTTCACAAAACTATATTCGACGATTCCAAGGAACTGATATATTTGAACAAATATTTATAAATATAGTGAATCAAGCTATTGATAAAAAAATTAGTAGGTGGAACAGAGTTTTTTTACTGATTCAACGCACATTAAAGCTAACGCAAACAAAAAGAAATACAAAATTGAAATTACCACAAAAAGTAAAAAGAAAGAAAATTAGACTTAGAAAAGAAATAAATGAAGAGAAAAAAATAGGAAAAAAAGCCTTTTTAAGTATGAAGAAAAAAAGAAGAACTAAAAAGACAACGAATTAACACTACTGATCCAGATAGTGGTTATTATCACAGAGATCATAAAGAAGAAGGTTTTTATGTATTTAGACCATAGAACAGTAGACGGGAAGAATAATATTATTATAGACTGCCATATAACTCCGGGTAACGTTCATGATAGTGGTCCGTATATAGATAGATTAAATCAGATAGAAAAAAACTTTGGATTAATCCACGGTAAAGTTGCGTTAGATAGCGGATATTATTCTCTAGACATACTAAAACAGTTAGATAAAAAAATATATTTTCAGTAATAGGATATAGAAGATTCTCAAGATCAAAAAGATAACAAATATTTTTAAATACTTACATGAAAAAGATATATATGTGGATAAACGAACAGGAGAAATATTTAGATACAGAAATATAGATAGAAATGGATATAAACAATATAAAAGTGATGATAAAAACGAGAAGAAAATAATAAGACGTCATATAAATGCGGATTATTATGATGAAACTAGGTTAAGACGTATATCAAAAGAAGGAAAACTATTGTATAAGAGAAGAAAAGAAACAGTAGAACGTAGCTTTTGCAGATTCAAAACAAAATCACGGATATAGATATGCACAATATAGAGGTAAAGCCAAAGTACAGTCGTACGCTTGGTTGTCTTGTTGCGTTCAAAATATGAAAACAATAGCACTAAGAGAGGTATAATCATCTCTTAGTGCTACTGATCTTTAGCCATAAAAGCTTATTTTTTTGAAAAAAACGACCAAAAACATCAATACGTTCATTGATATTTTTGGTCGTTTTGTCAACAATCTGAAAAGAGACTTGAAATCTTTATTTTAAAGATTTCAAGTCTCTTTGACACTGATTTCTAACTGCGTATTTTTTTATTTGAGATTAATCTCAATAGAATGGAGATGGCGGGATTTGAACCCGCGTCCAAAAATACCTCCCCTTAGCTTCTACATGTTTAGTTTACCTATTGAATTTAATTCTCCACTTAAGCCGATAAACAGGCAATGAAAAACGAGTTTGATTAATCTCTTATTTTTTTCTACAAACGGAAGAAAAAAATCGTAGACTGCTAAGAATGAACCGATTAGCTTTGTCACAGTCAAACAAAGTAATCAGCCTTTAGCTTATTAAGCTGCTAAAGCGTAATTTGTTTTTTCGCCAGTTATATTTAACTGATGTGTTGTTAAAGGAGACAACCCTCCTACATGCCACCAAGAAGACTAGCATCCCTGTCGAATCCTAAACATCCCCTTATTGTGATTATTATATTTTTATCATAAAATCAAGATTATGTAAAATTTTATTATTTTATACATACAACGACACTTCCAATTAACTTTCTAACAACAACTATATCAATTATGATATAATTAATATTAAGAAATAAAAAAACTAAGGAGGTACCATGGAAACACTTATCAATAAATTACGACCTAATAAAATCAGTGATATTATTGGTCAACATCATTTAATTGGAGATGGAAAAGTTATCACTAAGATAGTAGAAAGCAAAAAAATGTTCTCATTTATTTTATATGGTCCCCCACGGAACAGGAAAAACTTCAATCGCTAATGCATTAGCTAATGAACTAGACTATAAATTTAAAATATTAAATGCTGTAAATTGTACTAAGAAAGATTTAACTGCAGTAATAGAAGAATCTAAAAGGTTTAAAAAGTAATATTACTACTTGATGAATTTCATAGATTAACAAAACCTATGCAAGATATTCTACTTCCTGAAATCGAATTTGATAACATATACGTTATTGGATGCACAACAAATAACCCATATCATACTGTAAATCCTGCGATTGAGATCACGTTTAATTATTTTTTTGAATTACAACAAGTTTCAAACGATGATATTTATGAATATCTAAAAAAATATCAAATAATAAAGAAATATTTCCAAAAGAGTTAAAAATAGAAGATGATGTATTTAAAACAATCGCTTTAAACTCTTCAGGGTGATTTGAGATTTTTCTTTAAACACTTTTTGAAATTTTTATATAATTTATCAAATGAAGGTGAAATTATCACAAAAGAAAAACTATTAAACTTATCTCTAGGAAAATTCAAAGCCTATGATAAAGATGGTGATGCTTTTTTTATGATATTATTAGCGCCTTTCAAAAGTCTATTCGTGGAAGTGATGTTGATGCTTCACTATACTACTTAGCACTACTGATAGATAGTGGTGACTTAGACACTATATATAGAAGAATGAGTGTTATAGCTTACGAAGATATCGGTCTAGCAAATCCAAATATCGGACCTTTTGTTCAAGCTGCTATTGAAAGTGCGAAGATGCTTGGATTACCCGAAGCTAGAATACCATTAGCCAACGCTGTTATTCAACTAGCTCTTTCATTAAAATCTAATAGTGCTTATGTGGCAATCGACAATGCACTACATGAAACTAAGACAAATCCGAAATTTATTATTCCTGATCATCTTAGAGATGCACATTATTATGGTGCTGATAAACTTAATCGTGGTGTTGGTTATCAATATCCACATAGCCACCCTACAGGATATATTAAACAACAATATCTTCCGGATAACTTAGTAGGAAGATCATTTTTATACACCAAAAACTAATAATAAAAATGAACAAAATCTTTCGCAATATAAAAAAAATTTATAGATAATATGAAATAAAAAAAGGGCTAATCCAGCCCTGAAATTTAACAAAAGTTCATATGTGAACTCATAGACGCAGTGGTTTATTGATATCTGAATTCGCTTTATAAAAGCTTTTTAGACATCTAATAAACTGTGCGAGGGTGACTCGACAAAATCTATTTCTCCGAAATCACGATTTTTGAGTCACTCCTTTTTTATTCACCTAAAATTTTAACTTCACACTCAAGTTCAACACCTGAATCTTCTAAAACTTTTTTTCTGAACTTCTTTTATTAAGTTTTTATAATCTTCACAAGTTGCTGAATCTATATTAACCATAAATCCGGCATGTTTTTTTGAAACTTGCGCTCCACCTACAGTTAATCCTTGTAACCCCGCATCTTGGATTAATTTTCCTGCGAAATATCCTTCTGGTCGTTTAAACACAGAACCACATGAAGGGTATTCTAAAGGTTGTTTATCTGAGCGCATTTTATTTAATTCTTCTACTTTAGAGATAATTTCTTCTTTATTTCCTTTTTTTCATTTTGGAAATACACTCTAGAAATAATTTCTTTAGTTTCTTGAATTACAGAATGTCTATATGAAAATTCCATTTGTTCATTAGTATAGATTTTTCTTTTCACCGTTTTTAGTGAAAACCTCGACTTTTTGAACAACCTCCTTCATCTCACCACCGTATGCACCAGCATTCATGAAGATTGCTCCACCAACACTTCACGGAATTCCACATGAAAATTCAAGATTAGTTAAGCTATTTTTCAATACAAAAGTCTGTAAGTTCTTTTAACGTTAATCCCGCATAACAAGAAATAACATCGCCATCTAATAATTCAATCTTGTTCATGTCACTAGTAAGAGCAACAATCCCGCTAATTCCGTTATCAGAAATCAATACATTTGAACCATTTTCCTAAAAATAGTCAGTTCTATATTATTTTTCGTTGCTATATTTAATAACATTTTGTAAATCTTGTTCGTTTGTTAATTTTACTAAAACTTCTGCGTTTCCACCCGTCTTTGTAAAACTATATTTTTCTTAGAGGTTCATTATATAGTACTTCACTATTTTGAACAATCTCCTCAATTTTTTTATTTTAGTCATTATTTTTCAATCCTTTTTTTAACATATCATTTATAAATATTATTTTTTTCGTTGAATAATCTTTAAACAAAAGTTCTTTATTACTATTTTTTTAAATGAATTATATTCATTTTTTTAAAAACTTCATCATTAAAAAAATTTCTTTAATTTTTTATAAAATCTTTATGTATTTCTGTATCACGTTGCACAACATTTAATACAACATCATATCTCATAGTTAGATAATCGATAATTTTTAGCATATTTTATTACACCTTTTGTACCATTATGAGCTATTCTATGATAACTGATATTATTTAGTCTTTTTTTCATCGAATGTTGTTATCTCATGTAAATTTTCTACAACAACAAGTATATCAACAATCTTTTTCCCCTAATACCTGTGTATTACTCGTAGCTCAATATGTAAAAACTCACATTTAGGCATTTTTAGGAATTTCTTGTATCTTTTTTTATCTCTTCTAAAAAAATGTTTCAACAAACATTTTATTGTCTGCTATTTCTTCAATTTTAATAGTTCTCTTATCCATTTATAAAAATCCAATCTTAAAATTAAACATACTTATATATTATAGACTGTATTTCTTATAAAGTAAAGTTATATCTAAATTTGAACAATTCCCTTATTATAATACTTTCCATAATACCAATTTAATAACATTTCTTAGTAACATTCTTCATAACAAAAAAACATCCTTTTTCATGATCATTTATCATTCCAATAGCCTGCATATAGCTATAAATTATCGTACTTCCTACAAAAACTAAATCCTCTTTTCTTCATATCTTTACTTATCTTGATAGACAAATCAGATTCACTTGGTGCATCTTTGTAGTTTTTCTAACTCATTATTAATTTTTATAATCTGTAAAAACCCCAGATATACTTATCAAAAACTTCCAAATTCTCTTTGAACCTTAAGAAATGCTACAGCATTTTTTTCTAACAGAATATATTTTTCAATTTATTTCTAATTATACTAACGTCTTGTCTTAACGATTCTAGGTATTCATCGGTATAATTGGCACAGATATTATAATCAAAATTATCAAAAAGCACGTTTGAAATTTTTCTCGTTTCTTAAGTATTAATGACCAACTTAATCCAGCTTGCATTCCTTCTAGTATTAGATATTCAAATAACATTTGATCGTTATGAGTTTCTCTTCCCCATTCATTATCATGATATTCAATATCTAATGGAGCTTTGGCCCAAGGACATCTATTTTTATTCATGTTCCTCCTCCAGACTATTGTTTACTAAAGCCAGAATTTCTCTTATGCGTCTAATGCTATATCTTTCTTTCTTATCTATTTCAAGGAAGAATCCATCTTTTGCAACGATACGTGTATCCTTATGTGGCGTTAAAGCTGTAAATAATTCTTTTTCCTTTAAGACTGTTCATAATGTCTTTATCAAAAGTTACAACTACTTTATTGGCTAACTCTTTAATGCTAGTCACCATAGTATTTTTTTCGCCATAACTTTCAGATAACATATATCTATTAGGGTTATTAACTTCTTCTCCAAAATCAGAGAATCTATCAATTAGATCTTCTACAATGCTATCAATCTCTTCATCACTAACTACATTATTTAATCTCTTATAGAAATCTATTTTATCTGCATCACTAGTGATATACTCTTTTTGGAATAAAGGCATCAACATTAAGTTTAATTTCTAGATCATCTGTCTTGACTTCAAAAATATCTTTCTTAATTTTTCGGAGCAGCTTCTTTAATTATATTTTTCATAGTAACTAACATCTTGTGTTCGATCTTGTTCTAATAACGGTTCTAAAAATTCCTTTTTTTCTCTTGAATTTCTTGTTCTAACATTTGAGAATACAATGTATAACCTACTGAATCGATAAAACCATGTTGTCTTCCACCAAGAACATCTCCAGCTCCTCTAATAGATAAGTCCTGCATAGCGATTTTAAAACCACTACCTAAAGAAGTAAAGTTCTTGATCGCAGATAACCTTTTCTCTGAATTCTCAGTTAATGACTTAAACGGTTCGTACATTAAGTATGCATAAGCTTCTCTACTACTACGACCTACTCGTCCACGAAGTTGATACAATTGACTTAATCCGAAGCGATCGGCATCTTCAACTATTAATGTATTTACATTAGAAATATCAATACCTGTCTCAATAATTGTCGTCGATATTAGCATATCATATTTTCTATCTATAACGTCAGACATAATATTTTCAAGTTCTCTTTGACTCATTCTACCATGTGCATATGCTATATTTATATCAGGCAATAATCGTTTTAGCTCTAGATATTTTTCATCAATAGTTTCTACTCTATTATAAACATAAAACACCTGTCCTCCACGATTAATCTCATTCATAACCGCTTCTTTTTATAACCATTTTATTTTTGAGCTGTCACAAAAGTTTGGATTGGTTGACGTTCTCTTGGAGGTGTCTCAATCACCGATAAATCCCTAATACCGATTAAACTCATATGTAATGTTCTAGGAATTGGAGTTGCACTAAGGGTAAGAACATCTACTGTATTTTTAAGATGTTTTATTTTTTCTTTATGTTTAACTCCAAAACGTTGTTCTTCATCAATTATTAATAAACCCTAAATCTTTGTATTTAAATTTGTCATTTAATAGTTTATGAGTTCCAACAATAATATCTATTTTTACCTTCTTCAAGTTTTTTTACAAATTTCAGTAATATCTTTTGCAGATTTAAATCTACTCACTACTTCTATATTTACTGGGAAATTCGCAAATCTACTTACGAAATTATCGTAGTGTTGTTCAGCAAGAAGGGTCGTTGGTACTAATACCGCCACTTGCTTATTATCAGTAACTGCTTTAAACGCAACCCTCATCGCTACCTCTGTTTTTACCGAAACCAACATCTCCACATAGAAGTCTATCCATAGGACGTTGTTTTTCCATATCTCTTTTAATTTCTTCTGTAGCTTTCACTGGTCATCCGTTGGTGTATATGCAAAATCGGCTTCAAATTCAGACTGCATACTTCCATCCAAGCTATACGCATATCCAGAACTTAATTCACGTTTAATATATAACTTAATAAGATCTTCAGATATATCCTCAATTTCTTTTCGGACTCTACTTTTTAGTCTTCTGCCAATTTTTTTGTTCCTAGTTTATTTAATACTGGTTTTCTATTATCAGTAGACGCGGTATATTTTTTTGGATATAGTTCATATTATTTATATCCACATAAATAATATCACCACCATCATAGACAATTTTCAAGAAGTCTTTGTATACTCCACCAACTTCAACATTCTCTATACCTTCGTATAACCCTATCCCATGACTAACATGAACGATATAATCACCAACATTTAGTTCTTGGTAATTTCTAATTTTTTTCTGAGTTAGTATATTTAAATTTTTACGCGACGTTTTTTCTCTCTTCTTCAGTAAAAAAAGTTCGCGTGGTGTAAGTAAAAATATTTTTATTCTTTCTATCCTCTAATCCTTTTTAGATGATACTTATTCACATCGATGAAGATTTTTCCCTTCTTTAACACCATAATAAATATCATCATAGAAATAATTATCGAATAGTACCTTTTTCTACATAATCTTTTTTTGTTTTTGAGTGTTTAATGAAATAATTACCTTATAATTATCCGTTAATTTTTTTCACGTATTTCCTTAGCTAAATATTCTTCACTTGAATAATAAGCCAAATCAATTATATCTAAATTGTAGTTTTTTTCTATAATCTTATCATTGAGTTTTAAGGTAGATAAATAGAATTTTCTTACATCTAAGTTTTGAATTTTTTTCAAAAAGCTACATTATCTATTACATCTTGATATATATAATTTCTATTCATCTCTTGAAGACTTGTTAAAAAGTATTCTCGTAGTCCTTCTATTTTTTTCTAAGATTTTTATGATAATTGTCATAGAAGACTATAATATCATCTGTTAAATAGTTGGCAATACTATATGTATTTTCATAAACTAAATTCGAAAAACTTTCTAAATCACTAAAATCGCCAGTTGCTTTATAAATTTCAATTTTTTTCTTGAAGATAGGTACTAATTTCTTGGTAATTTTTCTTCTTCTCTTAATTTTGGTATCATTTAACTTAGTAAGTATTCTCTCAACAACTACATCTTTTTCTTCAGATGTAAGGAAAAAAATCACTTGTAGGATAAATAACAGCACTATCTATTTTTTTCTAACGATCTTTGTGTAATTTCATCAAAAGTTCTCATACTATCAAGTTCATCATCAAAAAAAATCTAACCTAATAGGTTTCTCACTTAAAGGGCTGAAAATATCAACTATACTCCCCCTTTTTGAAAAACTCTCCTACTACATCGACAGTTTCAACACGACGATATCCCATATTAACTAGTTTTTTTCTGTAATTCATCAAAACTAATAACAGTATCTTCATTAATCTCAAAGCTATTATTTTTTTAAAATCACTAGGATTTTTTTACAGTTCTATAAATTGATTCAATCGGTACAATTATAATACTTTTGAATATTATGTACAAGATTTTTCAAGAACTTTTGATAGAGTTCTGCACTAAATCATTACTTTTTAGAAGTGTGACGTTTTAATATATCAATTTCTGGATAAATATATGTTTCACCTTCGAAAATCATTTAAAATAGCAAACAATTCTTCAGCTTCTGCTTTACTTTGTGATAATACTAAAATTGTCTTACCACTATTTTTTTATATTCGTTATATATTTCTAAAGCACGTGTTGTTAAATTTTGTCCATATACACCTATATTTTTATTCTTTTTCAAATTGTAAATTAACAATTTCCAAAAAGACTGTCTTTTTATCATATACGCTCCTTTTCTACAACAAATAGCAGCAAAAAGGGGTGACTCGAAAAATCACGATTTTAGAAAAATCGATTTTATCAAAAACTCCACAAAGGTTATTAGATATCTAACATACTTTTTATTAAGAATATTTAAATATCTATAGTCCACTTTACCTATAAATTACATATAAACTTTTTAAAAATTTAGGACTTCTGTGATGGCACCTTTTTGCTGCAATTATTTTTTTAATTATATTTATTCATTAAATCTACGAAACTCATTTTTTGAGAAATCTTCAATACAGTTTACACTCTTAGAATAAATTTTTTTCAATTTCATTCATTTCGTCTTTTTGAGAATCTTCCTAAGACATAATCAACTACCTTCATCGGAGGTGTCGGTCTATCTATTCCAATTTTTTTAATCTATTGAATTTTTTTCTGTTCCTAAGTGGCTAATAATACTCTTAATTCCATTATGACCACCACTACTTCCCTTAGCTTTTTAATTTAAAGTTTGCAGTTTTTGTATCTAAATCGTCATAAATTATTAATATATCTTCAATATCAATTTCAAAAATAATCGTAAAACTTACCTACCGCTTCTCCTGAAAGATTCATATACGTTGTTGGCTTTACTAATAAATATTTAATTCCATTGTGATATGCTATAGCATATTCTGCGTTAAATTTCGTTTTATCAAAACTTACATTCCAAGATTTAGCTAGTTCATCAAGTACCATAAATCCAATATTATGTCTTGTATTTTTCATACTGTTTACCCTGGATTTCCTAATCCAACTATTAATTTCATAAATTATCCTCACTTTTTATTTTTTTACTATCGAATATACGACTTAAAGAAGGCAACGGACACCGCTGCCTTCTTTAAAAATTAATTTAATTAATGATTATTCAAAAAGAACACTTACAGGTTCGTTATTGTGGATTTTTGTAAATTGCTTTTAGCAATTAAATCACCTACACATAACGGTACCATTTTTATCTAATTTTTTTCTCTTCTGGTATATCAATTGTGTTAGCATATACTAACTCTTTAATTGGAGAATTTTTCAATTCTATCTAATGCTTGTCCACTTAATACAGCATGTGAGCAACTTGCATAAACTTCTTTTGCTCCTCTATCTTTAAGTGCTTGAGCTCCTAAAGTAATTGTTCCCGCTGTATCAATAATATCATCAATAAGAATACATGTTTTTCCTTCAATGTTACCTACAATATTCATAACTTCAGCAACATTTGGTTTTGGTCTTCTCTTATCGATAATTGCGATTGGCGTATTTAATGCATCTGCTAGTTTTCTAGCACGTGTTACACCACCGTGGTCTGGTGATACAACAACAACTTCTTCCATATCTGGAAGTTTTTCTTTGAAATATTTTGCAATAATTGGTACACACATAAGGTGATCAACCGGAATATCAAAGAATCCTTGAATTTGAAGTGCGTGAAGATCTAATGCAATTACACGATCCGCTCCTGCTACTTCTAATAAGTTAGCTACTAATTTAGCTGTGATTGGTTCACGACTTCTTGCTTTTCTATCTTGACGTGCATATCCGTAATAAGGAATTACAACGTTAATAGTGTCCACTGAAGCACGTTTAAGTGCATCTATCATAATTAATAAAGTCATTAAATTGTCATTTACAGGACCACTAGTTGATTGTAGTACGAAAACTTCGCTTCCACGTACACTTTCCTCTATATTAATTGAAACCTCTCCGTCACTGAATTTCTTTACACTACATTTACTTAATTCTACTCCTAGTGACTTCGCTACTTGTTTTTGCTAATGGAATGTTAGCATTTAATGAAAAACAGCTTTAATGGTTTTATCTACAAGCATATTAAACTTTTTCTCCTTAAAATTTGGTTCGATAGTAATACAGATGTATTCCGTTAATTATTATAGCATAAATATTTGATAATTTCCACTGTTATCAAGTATAGACCAATTAAAATTCACTAATTTTTTACTATTTACATTTATTCCTCTTTCTTTAGAACTATATTATTATATATTTTTATACATATCTCCTTTCAATCTTTCAAAATAATTCATAATCTGTACTAGTGATTTTTAAATTTTTTTACTTATTACACATTTAATGTTCGCATTTTTCACATCATCAATTAAATTTTTTTAATAATTTTGACTATTTTTATCATTTTTTTAGTTTATTTATTTTTTTAATACTATGCTATTATAAAAAGACAATGAATAACAACTAATTTATAAATATTTATTTTTTTAAACTAGTACTATTTTTGAGTTAACATAGTTTCTAATATACATACATTTATTTATAAGTTCATATTTATAAAAAAATATAAATTCCAGTTATTCTAAAAAAATATAAAACAAGGAGCTTCATTATGGATAAAAATTTTTGAATTAATTGAAAAAGAACAACATAGACAAGATACTAATATTGAGCTTATTGCCAGTGAAAACTTTGTTTCTAAAGATATACTAAAAGCTACTGGTAGTATTTTAACAAACAAATATGCTGAAGGATATCCTGGAAAAAGGTATTATGACGGATGTGAAGTTATTGATGAAATTGAAAGTCTTGCTATAGATAGATTAAAAGAACTTTATGATGCTAAAATTCGTAAATGTTCAAGCACACTCAGGATCAAGTGCAAATATTGCTGTATACTTATCTCTTCTTACACCTAGGGATACTGTTTTAGGAATGAGCATGGATGCAGGTGGGCACTTAACTCACGGTAGTAAAGTAAACTTCTCTGGAAAATTATTCAATTCAGTTTCATATGGTGTAACAAAAGATACTCACCTTATTGATTATGACGAAGTACTACGTATCGCAAAAGAGCATAAACCAAAAATGATTATTGCTGGTTCAAGTGCATATTCTCGTATTATTGACTTTGCAAAATTTAGAGAAATTGCTGATGAAGTTGGCGCTTATTTAATGGTAGATATGGCTCATATAGCTGGACTTATAGCAGCAGGATTACACCCTAATCCAGTACCATATGCTGATGTCGTTACATCTACTACACATAAAACATTAAGAGGACCTCGTGGAGGTATTATCCTTACTAATAACGAGGAAATTGCAGTTAAAATTAATAAGATGATTTTCCCTGGAGCTCAAGGTGGTCCATTAGAACACGTTGTTGCAGCAAAAGCAATTTGTTTTGGAGAAGCACTTAAACCTGAATTCAAAGTTTATCAACAACAAGTTGTAAAAAACATGAAGGTTATGGTTGAAGCGTTTAAAGCTAACAATATTCCTGTAATTTCTAACGGTAGTGATAATCACCTGTGTCTAATCGATACATATTCTACTTATAACGTAACAGGACATGATGCTAGTGATTTATTAAGTAGAGCTAAAATCACTTGTAATAAAAATGGTATTCCATTTGATACATTACCTCCAATGAAAACTAGTGGTCTTCGTTTAGGGGCTGCGGCAATGACTACTAAAGGATACGTAGAAGAAGATTTTGTTGAAATTACAAATATTATTTGTGATTTACTAAAAATGGAGAAAGCTACTTAGAAAAAGCTCAAGAAAAGAGTGGCTACACTAGTTTCTAAAAGAAAGAAAAGAATTTAGATAACAATATGATATAATAAATTTTGAAACGATGAAGAAAAACGTTCTTCGTCGTTTTTTTGAACTTTATCATTTTGATCCACCTGTTAATAGTTCGTTTATTTTGAATTAATTTTAGTATATTATATTTTTTGTTGACAACGTTCGTTTTTCTATGTTATATTTATAAAAATTCTTTAGGAGAAATTAAAATTATGAATAACAAAAAAATAATCAAAGCATCTCTTTTTCCATAGTCCCTAAATATGGAGAAATCGAGTTTTTAAAACAGGCGATAATATTTAGTTTACAGATAATGGAATCATTTCTAAAATTGTTAAACAAGAAGATGAAAACTATCAACAAATATTAAATAAATACTCACATGAAAGTAACTTTTTTGATTTTTAAAGATAAAGTTCTTTTTACTGGTTTTATCGATTTACACATCCATGCACCTCAATGGCCACAAGCTGGTCTCGCATTAGATGATGAATTAAGTTATTGGTTAAATAATTTCACGTTTCCTTTAGAATCGAAATATAAAGATATCAATTATGCTAGAGAAGTATATACCGATTTGGTCAAAAACATTATTAGCAAATGGTACTACTTCTGCAATGTATTTTTGGAACTATTCATAATGAAGCTACTTTGGAATTAGCAAAAATCTGTGCCAACTCTGGTCAAAGAGGCTTCGTAGGAAAAAGTCGTTATGGATGATGAAACTATGAATCCAAATTTTTTACCGAGATAATAGTACACAAGAAGCGATTGAAAATACTGAAAAGTTTATTAATGATGTACATAATCTTTCAAAAGATGTTCCTCAAGGTGTATATCCAGTTATTACTCCACGTTTCGTTCCAAGTTGTACAGATGATGCTCTTTTAGAGTTAGGAAACTTAGCAAAGAAATATAACTGCTATATACAAAGTCATTGTAGTGAAAGTGATTGGGAGCATAATTTTGTTTTCGAACGTTTTGGAAAAAGAGATACCGAAGTTTTGAATCAATTTGGTCTATTAACTGATAAATCAATAATGGCTCATGGTAACTTCGTAAATTCTGACGATGTAAAGATCTTTAATCATAGAAAATCTTCAGTTTGCCATTGTCCAATCTCAAATTCTTATTTCGCTAATGCAGTGTTACCTGTTAATAAACTGAAAAAAGAAGGCTTAAACATCTGCTTAGGTACTGATATTTCTGGAGGATTCTCCCCTAGTCTTTATGACAATATAAAGCATACAGTCATGGTTAGTAGGATGTTAAATGATGGGGTTAACAATAGCCTGGATGCTAATAATCGCGGTACTCACGATTCGAAAGTGAGTATATTTGAAGCATTTTATCTTGCAACCACTGGTGGTGGTGAAGCTTTGAAATTGCCACTTGGTCTTTTTAAAGAAGGTTACATTTGTGATTTTCAAGTCATTGATATCAATACACCTACCAATAAACTTCCTAATTATTTAGATAATGAAGAAGATAAACATCTTCTTCAAAAGATATATATCTTTCTACTTCAGAAAACATCCGTGAAGTTTGGGTTCAAGGTAAAACAAATTCTTAAAAAAATAGTAAAATTAAATTTAACATAAGGAGAAAAAGTTTTTATGTCAAAAAAATAAAAATCATTTAACAATAGGAGTTGAAGAAAATATTCCATTTTCACAATCCCTAATTTTTAGGTTTACAACACGTCTTAGCTATGGACGTTTATGTACCACCTTTTATATTAGCAACAGCTATTGCATTATCACTGGTGATGCTACTGGTTTAATTCAGTCTACTTTCTTAGGGAGCTGGAATTGCTTCATTAATTCAAGTTTTTATTCTATTTTAAAACTACCTGTATGTCAAGGTCCATCATTTATTCCCCTAGTGCTATTATTGGTATCTATATGGGAACTAAAAATCTTGGTACTGTTTTAGGGAGCTAGTATTCTTGGTGCGATTTTTAGTTATCTTACTTGGATATTCTGGTATTTATAAATATATAGTAAAAAATTACATACCTTCTATCGTTAGTGGAACAATAATAATGATCGTAGGATTAACTTTACTTCCTTCAGCATTTTGTAAGTAATATCTACATTGAAGGTAACGGTCTTACTATGAAACAAAATGTATTATTAGCATTTATAACAGCAGCTTCATTAATACTATTTTCTACATTAGGAAATTATGTTAATAAATTCAAAAAGAATTTTTCCAAATTTCTTCAGTAATTATCGCTCTAGCTATCGGAACATTTTCTGCATATTTAATGGGTGGTTTTAATACTCAAGGAATTAAGGATGCTAGCTTCTTCTCAATGCCGAAACTATTATTCTTAGATTACAGTATACATTTTGAAATCTCTGCTATTATAACAATGATTATTATCTACATGGTACTTTTAGCTGAAACAACAGGAACTTGGTATGCTGTAAGTTCAGTTATTAACGAACCTTTAAGCGATACTCAGGTTAACAAAGGTGTAATCGGAGAAGGAATCGGATGTTTAGCTGCTGCTTTAGTCGGAACAACTCCTGTTACTGGTTACTCTACTAATGCTGGTATTATTTCTATCACGGGTGTAGCTAGTAGAAAAGTATTCGTTATGAGCTTCATTCTGGTTTATCGGATTATCATTCTTAGGTAAACTTTCTGCAGTTATTAATTCAATCCCTTCTGCAGTTATCGGTGGTGTATTCTCTGTAGTTTGTATTATCATCCTACTAAATGGATTTAGAGTGGTTAAAAAAATCTAGACTTTTCAGAAAGAGAATTATACATTATCGGAGTACCTTTAATGTTTACAATTGGATTATTATTTATTCCAGCAGAATTAAAAAGCCAGCGCTCCACAATTACTACAATATCTAATAGGTTCTCCCTATTGCAGTTGGTACAATGTAGCGATTATTATGAATAAACTTATTCCTTTAGAAAAATAATTCTAAAATGGAGGGACTTAAAATCACTATTTTTAAGTCTCTCCATTTTCTTAATAATTTTATATTCATCAAAAATATAGTATAATTATAACTGCTAATAAAAATTAAAGAAATGGAAGTATAGATGACTGAAAAGAAAATGAATGTTGAAAGTTTCAACCTGAGATCACACTAAAGTTGTTGCACCTTATATTAGATTAGTTGGAGTTTATTCTGGAGATAATGGAGACAAAATTTATAAATATGATATTAGATTCTGTCAACCAAACAAGGAGCATCTAGAAATGCCAAACCTTCACTCTTTAGAACACCTAATCGCTGAATTAATCAGAAATCACCTTGATAATGTATTAGATTTCGGACCCATGGGATGCCAAACAGGTTTCTACTTATCAGTAATCAACAACGATAGCTATGAAGAAGTTGAAGAAGCTCTAGCAAAAACATTAGAAGATGTTCTTGTTGCTACTGAAGTACCAGCATGCAATGAAGTACAATGCGGTTGGGCTGCATCTCACTCACTAGAAGGTGCTCAAATGGAAGCTAAAAAATTCTTAGAAAAACGTTCAGAATGGAAAAACGTTTTCAGTAAATAATGACCACCCCTGAAAAGGGGTGGTTTTCTCTTTGGGTATTATAACCCTTTGTTACTAACACGCACCTCAAGGCGTTGGCTTTCACATTCGTTCAAGCCCTATTGTATTTTGACGCCCGCTACCCGTTAAACGGGTTTATCTATTTTTTCTTATTTCCAAATGGATTTTTATATTCTTTTTGTTGTAGTTTATTTATCGCAATGTCATGCGATTCTTGTTCTCTGATATATTTTCTTATTGTACTTTCATTCAATCCTACAGTACTTACATAGTATCCTTCTGCCCCAAAAACTTTCTATTTCCGTATCTGTATTTCGAGTTTGAATGCATATCAAATATCATTAATGAACTTTTTTCCCTTTCAGATATCCCATAAAACTTGATACACTGTATTTTGGCGGTATTGATAGTAGCAAATGTATATGGTCTGGCATTATATGTCCTTCTATTATTTCCACTCTTTTATACTAACATAACCTTTTTATTATATCTACTATATCTCGTTTGTATTGATTAAATTCTATTTTTTTCGTCTATACTTAAGTGTAAATACAATATGGTATTTACATAACCACTTTATATGCGATAAACTATTATGTTTATTTGCCATAATCAAAAATCATCCTTTCTTTTAGTTTTAGAGCTTGAACTACTCTTATTTTTATCAAGAAAGGATGATTTTTTTCAATTGTTTAACTTTTTATCTCGCACCCGTATAGCGGGTAGTTTTTGTTTCGGAGACTTCTCCTCCTCAATTGACTAAAAGCCTTTAAAATAAGCGGATTATTAATATAATCCGCTTAAATATTTATTATTTGGCAACTAAGCTACGAATAGCATTACGATCTATTTTCGATTTCTACTTTTGGTGCAATTCTTACTTTTTACTGTTACTGTCCCTACTTCAACGATATCTCCGTAAATTCCAGCGAAAGTTACGATTCTATCTCCTTCTTTTAATGAATCTTGTAGAGTTTTAATTCTTTATTTCTTTTTAGATTGTGGTCTAATAATCATGAAGTACATGAATCCAAAAAGAAATACTATCATAATAATATTAATATATGAACCTTGCATGTTTTACCTCCGTTTATTTATAATATATGTTTATTCTACTATATACGAAGTAAAAAAATAAACCTTTTATCATATTTTTACTAGATTATTAGAAATTCTTAGGATTTTTCTTGATTTAATCCATATTTTTCAAAGAATTCTTCTTTGAAATCTAGTAATCTATCTTCTCTAATAGCTTGACGAATATCTTTCATCATATTAATTAAGAAATGAATATTATGAGTAGTTGCTAGTCTAGCTCCAAATATTTCATCAGCTTTTAAATAAATGACGAAGATATGCTTTTGTATAATTTTTTACAGCAGTAACATGAACATTCTGGATCAAGTGGTGTAAAGTCTTCTGCATACTTAGCATTCTTCACTACAACACGTCCAGCAGAAGTCATACATGTTCCATTACGTGCAATACGCGTAGGTAATACACAGTCAAACATATCTACTCCTCTAAGTACTCCTTCAAATAGTGCATCAGGTGAACCTACCCCCATTAAATATCTTGCTTTATTAGCTGGTAATAATGGTGTAACATGCTCTAAAACTCTGTACATTTCATGTTTTGGTTCACCAACCGATAAACCACCGATAGCATAACCTGGAAAATCCATACTTACTAAATCTTTAGCACTTTGTTCACGCAAATCATTAAATCCTGCTCCTTGAACTATACCAAAAATACTTTGTGTTTTTGGATTTTTATGTGCTTCTAGACATCTCTCAGCCCAACGACTAGTTCTTTCCACTGATTGACGAATATATTTATAGTCATGATTATAGTCAGGACATTCATCAAAAGCCATCATTATATCTGAACCTAAAGCATTTTGAATATGCATTGCTTTTTCAGGTGATAAGAATAATTTTTCTCCCGACAGATGATTTTTAAAATGAACTCCTTCTTCCTCGATTTTTCTCATTTCACTAAGAGAAAATACTTGGAATCCTCCTGAATCTGTTAGGATACTTCCATCCCAATTCATAAATTTGTGAAGTCCACCTGCTTTTTCAACAATTTCTTCACGGGACGTAACCAAAAGGTGATATGTATTTGATAAAATAATATCAGCACCCATACCTTTTACTTCTTCTGGTGACATTGCTTTTACTGTAGCTTGCGTTCCAACCGGCATAAATACTGGTGTTTCGAAGCTACCGTGTGGTGTATGAACAATACCTAATCTTGCCCCAGACTGTTTACATGTTTTTTATATGTTCATACCAAACTGCATTTTTCTTTAACATCTCTCATATAAAAATTTCCTTTCAATAACTATATTATCATCGCATCTCCAAAAACTGAAGAATCGATATTTGTTTTCAACTGCTATATTATATAATTCTAAAACTTTTTCTCTATCATAAAATGCACTAACAAGCATTATTAATGATGATTTTGGTAGATGGAAGTTAGTAATTAATCCATCAACACATTTAAATTCAAATCCGGATAGATGAAAATATTTGTCCAACCTGATGCTGCAATTATTTTTCCATTATTATCTCGAGCAATTGTTTCTAGTGTTCTTGTTGAAGTGGTACCTACAGAAAATACTCTTCCTCCATTTTCTTTTGTTTTTATTAATAAGTTCCGCTGTTTTTTCATCTAGAGTATAATATTCTGAATGCATATCGTGATCTTCTATATTCTCTACAGCAACTGGTCTAAATGTCCCTAACCCCACATGAAGAGTTAAATACGCAATATTTACGCCTTTTTCCTTAATTCGATCTAATAATTCATTTGTAAAGTGAAGGCCAGCAGTTGGAGCAGCTGAACTTCCTACTTCTTTAGAATAAACTGTTTGGTATCTTTCTTTATCAGTTAATCTTTCTTTTATATACGGGGGTAAAGGCATTGTACCCTAGTTCATCTAGTCTTTTCTTGGAATATTCCTTCGTAAACAAATTCAAAATGTCTAAATCCATCATCAAGTACCTTTGTACACACCGCCTCCATTATTCCATCACCAAAAGATACAATACTTCCCACTTTTATTCTTTTAGCTGGCTTAACTAGACATTCCCAATCATTATGTCCCAAGTTTTTTCAATAATAATACTTCTATCGCAGCGCCTGTATCTTTTTTTGTTATATAAACGTGCCGGCATTACCCTAGTATTATTTAATACCAAAGTGTCACCGGGATTAAAATATTCTATAATATCTGAAAAACTTTATGTTCATGTGTAGCACTTTTTCTATCTACACACAGTAATTTACTAGTATCTCTTTTTTAAAAAGAGGAGTTTGTGCAATAAGTTCCTCTGGTAAATAAAAAAATCAAATTGTTCTAATTTCATCTATAATCTCCTTTAAAAAGTTACCTTTACTATTATAGCTTGATTATCATAAGTTAGCAAGTCTCATCATAATAAAATATAAATTTTTCAATTTCATATAATTACAAATTATAAAGGCTCATCAAAAATCGGACCAATATTTAAAATATTAATCCGATTTATCATCATTATTTTTTTATTACTTCTTAAGTATTTAACATGGGATAAAAATATTAGTAGCTATTCCTAATCCAATACTTAATACAAGAATTGAACTACCACCATTACTTATAAATGGTAGTGGAACTCCAGTCATCAGGGATAGAAGCCGTAACTCCTCCAATATTTACTACTCCCTGTACTACTAATAGACTTGCGAATCCTAATGAGTACATAGCTGAAAAAAGTATTTCTTGATTTTTGTACCAGAAAATATTACTTTTCCAATGATAATTAATAATAAAGTTACTACGAATAAAACTCCTATAAAACCTAACTCCTCAGCTATAATAGCAAGTATAAAAGTCCGTATGTGCTTCTGGTAAGTAACCTAATTTTTGAATAGAATTTCCTAATCCTCTTCCAAATAATCCTCCATTACCAAATGCAACATATGAATTTATTACCTGATCTGCCGCAGCTGCTAAATCCTCCGAAAATGGATTTAAAAATACTTTTAGACGATTTGTTCTATATGAAGTTCCGCTACTAAACAATGCACTCTTCAACATAAATAACATCAATACTGCTGCACCTGCGATTATCGCAAGCGTTAGTATTTTCTTTATATTTTGTGAATGCATATTAGAACATAGCGTCATTATACCAATTACAGATAATGTAATAAGCATCATTCCAGTATCATTTTGAAATGCTATAATAGCAACCAAGGCTAGTGGAATATTAAACATTTTTAGTAATTCTGAACTAGTACAAATTTGTCTTAATTTTACTTTCCTTGTTTCTAATATATAGGCCATATACATAATAATAAATAACTGCGCTAAAGTTGACGGCTGAAAACTGAATGATCCTATTCTTATCCAAGATTTAGCACCATTTATTGCTGGCATAAATAAAGGAACAAAAAGTAAACCGCCAATAACTAAACATCCCCTCATTAAAAAGCTTTTATCTTTAAAAACTTCAAAAGGTATTGCAACCGAGAATACTAAAAACGCCATATAAGCAAGTACTACCCACATTGCCTGTCTTCGTAAGAAGTATGTTTCACTTACTGGAATACCTGATGTAAAAGTCCCATACTTATTACCAATCATACTAGCACTATAAACCATCATACAACTTAAGACTAACAATACTAGAAGTGTTAATGCCACTACCCAATCTAATCTCACATGTCTACGTTCATGCTTAATTGATCTATGTATTCTTCTTACAAAATTCATATTAATTTGCTTTACTTTCTTCTTCTATATTAGAGTACATTTCACTAGCTTTATTTTTCTAAATCAGCTAGAATTATGCGCCCAACTTCTTGTGAAATACAACCTATTTCTACTGCTAAGTTTATTTCTTTTAGTAAGACCATATATTTGAGTATCAATAACATCTTGATAAAAGTGGACATTTTCTCTGACCTTTTACCGATACACAAGCATTAATCATTTCTTCAATCTTTACAACATCTTCTTCTATTCTTCTACGAACCTTAATAAATATTAGGTTATTTTTCCATTTCTTATCACCTATCCTTTTTGATAATTCATAATTAACTTCATGTCTTATTATAGCAATTGCTCTTATAAAAATCTTCTTTTGAAATTAATTCTAATCGTCTTAATTCTCTCACTTCATATTCTACCATACTTAATGTATGTTTTCTATCCTTCATATATATAATTATACCAAATGATTTCAAAAAAATTGTTGTAAATCATAAAAATTTATCATTTATATCACCTTAAAAATTACTCAATTCATCAACTAGGTTTTTTTATTAGTTTCTCTACCGTCTAATTCATAAGCTCTTTTTGCATACTCTTTTGCTTTTTGAATAGTTACCTTCTTGGCGTTCTATTATTGCTAAATTATAATAAAGCGGTGCAAAAGAATCATCAAAATTTATTCCCTCAAGAAAAAAACTTTTTTTAGCATCTTGTTTAGTTGCAGTCGTCATCTTCACCATACCTAACTCATAATAAGTTAAAGCTGATTTATTCTTAGAGTTTAATTCTGTTTCTAAATTAAATATATCTTCATCACTATATGTTTTTAGCAACCTACTATCAACCCTCGAAAACTCTAAATCTGTTAATTGTACTTTTCGTATTAACACCTGCGAATAACAATGTTTCACCAAGCAGACAAAAAGACTACCATACAAATTAGTGCTATATAAACTCTTTTCTTAACTAAGAATAATTCTATAAATACTCCTAATACAAAAAGAAAAAAATATATAAAACAATAGAAGTATCAAATAATATTGAAACCAAAGCTAGATAGACAATTGAGATCGCACCAGAATACATGAATTTCAAATTATCATTCTTTTTACTAAGTTGTCCCATAAAAAAATAGAACCTAAAAAGCGAAATATTTGAAACCGGGGCAATATCTAGCGTCCCTGAATATCCAAATATCAACAGGAGATTGAATACTAAGGAGACTATTAATAGTATTCCAATGCTTTTTAATATGTTAAGAGACTTATTAAATAATATTGAACTAACCACGATTGTTGCCAATATTACCAATAATTTCATAGAGTTATCTACTGTAAAAACACCAGTAAATACTCTATAAAAATTGACCGCTTATAATTTTCTGATAACTATACTCGATATATTGGTATGCAGAGCTATGTTTATTCGATAAATAAATTATAAAATAATTTATTAAGAATAAAAATTAAATAAAGACCTGATAAGATATTATACTTTACATTAAATACATTTCTATCTAAAGTCTGTCTCTTATATAATTCAACCACTCTATTTTTTTATATCTTAAAGTGTCAGGTGTTCCTTCAATAAAACTCTTATCTTTTTCTTTTTAAAAACAACTTACTGTTTTTCTCATTATATAAAAATACGTTCAATAATTATACTATTTGATATTCTATACTTTTTGTAATCTTCTATAAAATCATCAAATTCAGGAGAAACATATAGGATTTTTCATTTTTTTAAACTACTCAGTTTAAACATTTTTTTCAGTCTAACTTCATTTCTAATAACATTAGAAACAATGCTGTCGATTTCTGTTGATTTAAAACTATCTCCGTATATAAATCTTATTAATTCATTATCTTCATTAATAAGCCATACATCTTTTTTCTGGACGATAATATAATATACTATAATTATATTTCGTTATGTACAGATATATAATCTTCCAAAAATTTTTTTATCATTCATAATTTCGTTACTAATAGTAAAACTTAAATAGACCCTAGATTCTATTTAAGTTTTTACTTTTTGCTACTTGTGAGAAATCAACAGTTTCATTTAATTTTAATACTTCGATATTTTTCCACTGCTTCCATGTTTGTGATAACACAAGGAGTAATAATGTCTTTAGCTTTTTCTTTAACTAACTCTAAGTCATAAGTTAATAAAGTTTGACCTACTTCAACTCTATCTCCTGCAGATACTGCTACATCGAAACCTTCACCTTTCATAGCAACTGTTTCTAATCCAACGTGAATAAGAATTTCTACATCTCCTGATTTAATTCCAAAAAGCATGTTTTGTTGGGAATACTTGGATAATTTCTCCAGCTACTGGTGAAATAAGTTTCCCTTCTTCAGGAATAATAGCAAATCCATCTCCCATCATTTTTTGAGCAAATACTGGGTCCGGTACTTCAGTAATATCTACTACTTTACCTTTCATGTATGAGCTTAAGACAACCTCATTTACTTGCTCTTCTTTTTTTCCGAATAATTTAGATAAAAATCCCATCTCAATCCTCCATATATATTTACCTTCTTAATATATATATATTATATACTTTTATTACAATTTTTTTCAATTAATTTTTCGGAAATAATTTCAAATTTAATACTAAAATATTTCTATTTAATTATTAATTTAAAATTAATACAAAAAGAGTTTTTTTCCAAATATGATTTTTAAAAATCAAATTTATGAAAACTCTCACTTAAGTATTTATTAAAGCTGAAAATTTAAAAAAATTTTATAACTTTTTTTAGTTTTTTTAAATTTCATTAATCAAACTATTTCTAAATTACTATTCTGCGTCCGACTGTTCTTCAGTTTTTCTCAGAGTTTTCTTGATAAAATAGTCCATAAATATATTGTTCAGGATCAAACACTTCTAAATCATCGATATTTTCCCCTAAACCTACAAGTTTAACTGGAATACCTAGTTCTTTCTTAATAGCGATAACTATACCACCTTTAGCTGTTCCATCAAGTTTAGTAAGGATTACACCTGTTACATCACTTACTTCTTTAAATGTTTTCGCTTGTAGTATACCGTTTTGACCTGTTGTCGCATCTATTGTTAAAAGTACTTCATGTGGTCCTTCTGGAACTTCTTTTTTAATTACACGGACAATTTTTTCAAGCTCTTTCATAAGATGATCTTTATTTTGCAGACGACCTGCTGTATCACAAAGTAATACATCATAACCTTTTGCTTTAGCAGATTGAATGGCATCGAAGATAATCGCTGCTGAATCAGCTCCCTCATGTGATTTCACAATGTCTGCACCACTACGTTTTGCCCAAACATCAAGTTGATCAATAGCCCCTGCTCTAAATGTATCTCCAGCTGCTATAAGTACTTTTTTCCCTTCTTTATTAAGGTTATGAGCTAACTTACCGATAGATGTAGTTTTTCCTACTCCATTTACCCCCACGAATAAGAACACTGAAAGTTCTTTTTCTGGTGCATAGTTTAATTCAGATTTTACAGTTCCTTCCATGTAAACATCTACCAACTTCTCAATAATCATACTTTGAAGCTCACTTGGTTCTTTTAGATTTTGTCGTTGTGATTCAACTTTCAAGTAATCAACTAATTCTAATACAGTATTATAACTAACATCCGATTGAATAAGTAATTCCTCTAAATCTTCAAAAAAACTCTTCATTAATTTCTCTATATGAACTAATTAAGTTATTAAGTGCATTAGAGAAGTTATCACGAGATTTTTAATCCTTTTTAAATTTTTTTCAGTTACAAACTGACTCTCGACGAATTCTTCATATTCATCAAGTGAAATCAGCTCCTCATTTAATTCTTCCTTAGCAGAAAAATTTTTTTCTTTTAATTTTTCAAAAAAAGCTTGCCATTGGATACTCCTTATATATCTTTTTATATAATAAAAAGGGAGACTAAGCTCCCTTTAATTTCTATTAAAGCTTCCTAAATTTTTAGGGAGTTTTTAATTTTTGTTATTTCGAATAATATTCTTCTAATCAGATTTTTAATAAATCAATATCGACTTACTTGTGCTTCATGTATGGGAATAACAGCACGTCACGGATTGAAGCTGAGTTAGTTAATAACATAACTAATCTATCAATTCCGATTCCTAATCCACCTGTTGGTGGCATACCGTATTCTAATGCTTCTACGAAGTCTTCATCCATTTCATAAACTTCTTCGTTACCAGCATCTTTTTCATCCATTTGAGCTAAGAATCTTTCTTTTTGATCGATTGGGTCGTTTAACTCACTGAATGCATTCGCATGTTCACGTCTAACGATAAATAACTCGAAACGATCTGTGAATCTTGTATCTTCAGCATTAGTTTTCGCTAATGGAGATACTTCAACTGGATGACCATAAACGAATGTTGGTTGAACTAATGTTTCTTCTACAAATGTTTCAAAGAATTCATTAATAATATGTCCAACTTTCATATCTTTTCTAACAGGAACATTGTGCTCTTTAGCTAATGCATGAGCTTGTTCATCTGTCATTTCTGGCCAAAAGTCAACACCTGTTACTTCTTTAATAGCATCAACCATGTGTACACGACGCCATTTTGGAGTTAAATCAATTTCATCTTCACCGTACATAATTTTTGTAGTACCGTGAATTTCATTACAGATATAAGCAATCATAGACTCTGTTAAGTCCATAATATCATTGTAATCTGCATAAGCTTCATATAATTCAATCATTGTGAATTCTGGATTATGTCTTGTAGACACACCTTCGTTACGGAATGCAGACCAATTTCATATACTTTTTCTAATCCACCAACGATTAAACGTTTTAAAGGTAACTCAAGTGCGATACGCATGAATAATTGCATATCAAGTGCATTGTGGTGAGTCACGAATGGACGAGCAGCAGCTCCACCAGCAACTGAGTGCATCATAGGAGTTTCTACTTCTAGGTATCCACGTTCATTTAAGTAACTACGCATAATTTGAATAATTTTAGAACGTAAGATAAATGTTTCTTTGCTCTCTTCATTCATAATTAAGTCTACATATCTTCTTCTATAACGTTCTTCAACATCTTTAAGTCCGTGGAATTTGTCTGGTAGTGGACGTAGTGCTTTTGTTAAAATTTCGAATTTATCAGCTTTAACAGATAATTCACCTACATTAGTTTTGAATAATACTCCTGTTACACCAACGATATCTCCAAGGTCAAGAGTCTTGAAGTACTCATAAGAATCTCCTACTCTATCTTGACGAACATAAATTTGAACCTGACCACCTAGGTCTTGAACGTGAGCAAATCCTGCTTTACCCTTACCACGTTTTTGTCATAATACGTCCTGCAATAGTTACTGAGATATTTTTCTTCTAGTTCTTCTTTACTATATTTATCATATTCTGCTACGATTTGATCTGAAAGATGTGTTCTTTTCAAATTTAGTTCCAAATGGATCTAAACCACTTTCTCTCATAGCTTCCATTTTTTTCACGACGAACAAGCATTTGATCATTTTAAATCTTGTACATCTACTTTAATTTCTTCTGTCATGTTAAATTCCTTTCTAGTATAATCTAGTAATTTTATTCAGATACTCCCTATTATAACACATTTTAATCCATTTTGTTAAATCTTTAGGAAGAATTTTTTTCTAAATTTTTTTAATATTTAATATTTGTACTATTAATTAAAAATATGCTAATTTCAATCTTTTGATTTAACATAATGTCATAAATAAATATAATGTAAAAATTTTTCTGACATAGATTGTTAAATTTTTCTTCTAAAACTATTGTTTAGGTATGAAAAAAATAAGATATAATAAGTACGCCTAGAAATTAATAGAAAAAAACAACCATAAAAAAATTTTTAAAAATTAAATATTATTTAAAAATATTCCATATTATAAGGGGATTCTTTTTGGAAAACTTAAAAAAAGAGATTGGATTTTTTTGGAGCATTCTCTACAGTAGTTGGTGTAGTCATTGGATCTGGGGTATTTTTCAAAGCAGCAGTTATATATAAGACTACAGGAAATGTCAGCCTTGGATTACTTGCTTGGATTCTTGCAGGAATTATAAGTATTTGTGCAGGATTAACTACTGCTGAGCTTGCTGCTGCTATACCGGAAACCGGTGGTATGATAGTTTGGGTTGAAAAAGCTTATGGTAAAACAATATCATACTTACTTGGTTGGGCTCAGGCTGTAATATATTATCCTGCTAGTATAGCTGCCGCCGCTGCTATTTTTTCAACACAATTTCTAAATCTTTTTGGTGTAGATAAAAAATACTCAATACTTGTCGGGGCATGTGCTGCTACTACAGTAACAGGATTAAACTTACTTGGTAGTAAGGCTAGTGGTCGAATTCAGACTGTTGCTACTATTTGTAAACTAATACCTATTATTGCAATTATTGTTTTCGGGTTATTTCAACCTAATCCTACGACCATTGAACTTTTTTCTAGTAGTTCATCATCATCTAGTTCTACACCTCTAGCTGCTATTGGTGCTGCAATGTTAGCTGCCATGTATGGTTACGACGGTTGGAGTAATGTTGGAACGATTGCTGGTGAAATGAAAAATCCAAAAAAAGATTTACCACGAGCAATTTTTATATGGTTTACTTGTAATAACTGCAATTTATCTACTTATCAATGTTGCATATTTACTTACTATGCCTATGGAACAAATAGCTGGTAACAGTAATGTTCCTAATGACGTAGCTACGAAGTTATTTGGACCAAATGGTGGTAAAATAATAACTATTGGTATTATGATTAGTGTTTACGGAACTATGAATGGCTTTACTATGACGGCTATTCGCGTTCCTTATGCAATGGCAATGAAAGATCAGATTCCATTTAAAAACTTCTGGATCAAACTAAATAGATTCTCAATTCCATATTTCTCAGCTTTTAGTAACTTTAGTTTTAACTATTGCGATGATGTTTACAGGAGAATTTGACACTCTTACAGATTTTCTTTTATTTACAATTTGGATTTTCTTTATAGCGACATTTTTCGCTGTATTCGTCCTTAGAAAAAAAGAACCTGATATGCCACGTCCATATAAAGTTCCATTTTACCCTATAGTTCCCTCGGATTTCTATAATAGGTGGAGCTTACATAGTACTTGCTGCTATTATTACTCAATTTACGTTAGCTATAAGTGGTGTTATTATTACATTACTTGGTTTAGTATTTTACACAGAAACCCATAAAAAAATTCAAAAAAATAATTATTTTTAAATAAAATATATCAATTTAAAACTCAACTAAAAATGGATCTTAAATTTCTTTCTTTTAATAATGAATGACTTTTTAAGATCCATTCATTTTTATTGATATTCAATTTTTTGATAAAATATGATTATAACTTCCTTCATTTTTGTAAAGAGGGTTGAAGTTATCCCCATAACATTTTTGCTACAGATAACTTCAATATTTTTGTGAAATTTTTTTGAAGTTAAATAAGAATAAGGAGAGATATTAATTTTGAATTTTTATTCTAAAAAGAGAAACAATACTAACTACTTTTTTTATACAATTTCTTTGTCTTTATTAATAAGTAAATTCTCAATAGAATATATATATATGAATAAGTCAATATATGGATTCATTCATTTTTTTATTGGTATTTATAATTTTTCTTTAATAGTTGGTTACTGGAAGTAGTTCATTTAAATAGATATGGTAAAGATAGTTTTTCTAAATTATTTCTTTTTAATTTTTCAAACTTTTTATTGTCTTAAATTTATTAATAAGAAATACATTTGATATTAAATTTATTCTTGCAACATTAGTGCTTTTATCCGTGATATTGAGTGTTCAACACATCACAGAGTACATCCTCACAGATAATAAACAATTAATGATAAAAAGCTTACTGAACCATTTTGTTACATTCACACTGGACGAACATTAGCCCTCTTTTTTAGGTTTAATATTCATTGATTATTGTTATTGGTTTCATACTTCTTGCTTTTACGATAAGTCAGTTATTCCCTAGTTTCATATCTAGAAGTATTCATGTTCGAGATATTAATTTTAATCATTTAACTAGTCATTTATTTATCATGACTAACTTTATTACTTTTTTTCTTTGGTATTAAGTGATTTGTATCTTAATATCCCAGCGGATAGATATTGGTTAATTAGTATTATTTTTTATTATTTTTACTAAATATCTATTATAGAATTTTTTAAAACTATCGATCAGAACTTTAACTAGGCAATCCGGTAATACATACATAATCGGGATATATTTTTATAATATTAGAGTTAATATTTATCAATTTGTTTTTTTCGTTTTTAGAATATGACTGGAAATACTTTCTACCGCTTTACGCTTGTAGCATTATAAGTAATCAATGTTTTAACCAATATAAAAAAATAAAAAGGTAGTAAACTCTCTAAGTTAGAAAGTTTACTTCTTTTTATTTATCTTGCTTCTTCGTAATCTAACACTTCAGATACTTTACTAGTAATATACTTCGCTAATTTTTTTCATGATTTTTTTCATCTAAGTGAATGCAGTCAATTAATGAAGTCTCTGCTACACGTCCCCGCATTTTAAAAAGTCTACTTCATATTTATCACTTACCTCTTTAAATGTTTGAGCTAAGAATTTTTGATTGTTTTAAACTATTTTCGTCAAATTCTCCAAATAAACTTTGTCTTTCTACTATTTCATCACGTAAAGGAACTGGTGAAACAACAAGAATTTTTCGGAATTTTATATCCCGCGATTAAAGTGTGGATTTCTTATATATTTAATATATTCTTCGACTCCTCTTGCTATATGTTTTGCACTCGGATTAAATTGTTTTTTTCAAATCATTAGTACCTAACATGATTATTACCAAGTCCACAGGTACATGACTTAACATTAAAATTGGTAGTGTATCAATACCACATCTAACCGGTACAATTGTATCTTTTTGCAGTAACTGTTCTTCCACAAAGAGCTTCTTCTATAATAGTATCATTAGGACGAAATTCTGCTAGTAATTTAGTCCAACGTTTGTCAGTTCTTACTCCATCCTCACCGGGACATATCCCCAAGTGTTGCTATCCCCAATACATAAAATACGCATAATTTTTCTCCACCTTTTTTTCTTCTAAATTCTTCTTAATTTTTATCAAACTAATATAAAAATGCAATAGAGCCAGATGATAAAAAGTACTAATAATTGTTATCAGTGCAGTATTTTTTTGTAATATTCTCTCTTAAATTATAATAACAATATTATAATTTAAAGGAGGAAATAAATGATACAAACAAATTTTCCATCATAAAAAAACATTATAAAATTCAAGCATACTCAAAAAAATACTTTTATACAACATTAATTTTAACAATAAGTTTTGCATTATTAGAATATATCGGAGGGCTTCTATCTAATTCATTAGCGTTATTAGGAGATTCATTCCATATGTTTCTCTGATGTTATTGCATTAGGATTTCAGTTTAATAGCATTAATATTCAGTTCAAAAAGCCAAATAAAAAAATACACTTTTTGGTTTTTGTGAGATTAGAAGTACTAGCAGCCTTTATCAATGGTTTAATGCTAGTTGGTATTTCTATTTATTTAATTTTTCGAAGGGTTTATGAGATTCTTCAACCCTAAAGACATTGATTTCAAATCTATGCTGATAATTTCAACAATCGGATTAATCTTTCAATATTGTAGTAACTATAATTTTAACAAAAAGTTTAAAAGAAGAAGATAATCTTAAATATCCAAAGTGCTTTATGGCATTTTCTTGGTGATTTAATCAGTTCAATCGGAATTATAATTTCATCAACAATTATTTACTTTTACAAACTATCAAATCGTTGACGTTATTATGAGTATTATTATCAGTATAATATTATCAAAAGGTGGATATAAAATTACTAAATCATCATTTGTAATTTTAATGGAAGCTACTACTTTAGATACCGAAGAAATTTACAATAAAGATTAAAGAGATAGAAGGTATTGCAGATATTCATGAATTCACATTTGGCATACTGATACTAAATGAAATTAATGCAGCAATGCATATTCTTTTTAAATGAGTATAATACTAGCTAAAGATTATATAATAGTAGAAAATGTAAAAATACTTCTTAAAGAAAAATACGATATTGAACACTGCTTTTATTGCTTTAGAAAATATTAAATACAATGATCATAGTTTATAAAAGAAAGTAGCCTAAGTTGAATAAATATCAACTTAGACTACTTTTTTATAATTCAATAAATCTATAGTTTTTCTCTATTTTTATACGTAGGGTACTATCTCTGGATTAGAAATTTTATGAATATCTACTAAACAACTATCTATTCCAACATTATTAGCACCTAGTATATCAGATGTTAGAGTATCCCCTATCATTAAAAACTTCATCCCTTATTTTCAACATCTATTTCTTCTAAGATAATATCAAAAATTCTTTATCTGGCTTCTTGCTACCAATTTCTTCGAAATAAAAAAATTTTCTCAAAATATTTATTAAGATTATTATTTTTTTAGTCTTGTATGTTGAGTAATTCCAATTCCATTAGATGCTATGTATAATTTATGAGTTAAATCTTAACATCTCTAACATCTCAATAATTCCCATCAAAAAGTTGATTTCCCTTCAGCAAGATATCCTCTATATCTAATATCTACTTCATTACCATCAACTTTTTCTATCAAACAACTGAAAAAAATCTTATAAATCTCTCACTTGTAACTTCTTTATTTGATATTTCTCCACGTTCAAAACTTCTCCATAGAGATTTATTTATCGTTTCATATTGTTTCAAATAACTCATCATTATATTCAATATTCTCATCTTCTAATAATTTTTCTAAAAAGCTAAATACCTGTGCTTTACCAAAATCTAACAATGTATCATCTAAATCAAATAATAAATATTTATACTTATCTAAAATCATCGTTTACACTCCATTTGTGTATTATCTACTCATTATAACATAGAGAATACTTTTTTTGAAAAATATAGATTTATTTATCTCATAAAATTTTATTTTTTTATTCTTAAAATATGCTCGAACTCGTGGAGCTACTTCTTCACCAAATAGTTTTATAGCTTTCATTATATCTTCATATGGCATAGAACCCAAGTGGTAGATGCAGCATAAATCTATCTAATCCTAATGTTTCTATCATATCAATAAGTTTATTGGCAACTGTTTCTGGACTACCTACTAACATAGATCCATCTGGACCCTACACTATTTAAATATTGTTCGAAAGTAAGAGGTCTCCAAAATGGTCTATCTTTTGAAATTGCGTCAACCACTTGTTTTGTTGGATGGAAATATTTTTTAATCGCTTCTTCATCCGTTTCAGCTACGAATCCCCAAGAATGTGAAGCAACTTTTTAAACTTATCGTTACTATGACCTGCATTACGTCCTATAGCTCTATAATAATCTATTAAACCTTTGAAAGCTTTATATTGACCTCCTATTATTGCATAAGCTATAGGTAATCCTTTTTGAGCTATTTTAATAGTAGACTCCGTATTTCCTCCTGTCGCTACCCAAATTGGAAAATCTTCTTGAACACTTCTCGGATACACTCCCTTATTTTCTACCTTTTGTGTATATTTTCCTTCCCATGTTAACATTTTCATTATCTTTTAATTTTTCTCTAACATCGCTAATTTTTCATCGAATAGTTCTTCATAATCACCTAAATCATAACCGAACAACGGAAATGATTCTGTAAATGAACCTCTACCTACCATTACTTCTGCTCTACCTTTAGAAATAGCATCGATTGTTGCATATTGTTGATAAACTCTTACTGGGTCCGATGATGATAATACTGTTACTGCTGAACTTAATTTTATATTTTTTGTAACAGCTGCACCAGCTGCTAATAAAATTTCTGGTGCTGATACTGCAAAATCTTCTCTATGATGCTCACCCTATTGCGTAAAAGATCTAAATCCAACTTCATCAGCAAGTTTCATTTCTTCTATCATATTTCTAATACGTTCATCATGTGCAGGTGTTATTCCTGTTCCTTCAATTTCAGTAGTTTCACCAAATGTACTAATTCCTAACTCTATCATTTTTATGTCCTCCTATATTATCTCAATTTCAAGATATTTATTTTATAATAAAAAGGCATAAGCCTCTAGTTTATTTTTCTTTTAGATTTCTTTTCAATATTACTAACTCTTCTGTCATTTATTTTTTTTCAAAAATTTTTCTTAGTATTTTTTTATGCGATTTGGAAATATGTCATCTATTAATTTCATTCCTGTTTCAGTCAATCCTATATAAGTTACTCTTTTTATCCTTTTTTGAAATCTTTCTAATAACATATCCTTTTTCAAGGTTATCTACAACATAAGTTGCACTGCCACTAGCAAGTAATATTCTATCACGTATTTCTTGAATACTCTTCTCACCTTTACTATATAAAAATTCCATAACAGAAAATTCAGTCGCATTAATTGGATAATTCTTTAAAGTTCTCTTTTAAATCATCTACTAATAAATTACTAGCCCTCATAATTCCAATAACGACTTTTAAACTCATTATTCATAAGGATTCTCCTATCTTATTTACACATATTCGCACCATAATTATCTCGAATATGAGATAATTATACTTCATTAACTTTATATTGTCAAAGAAATAATATTAAAAAGACATCTAGAGAGAAATCTCTAAATGCCTTTAATTCTATTCTGCAAATTGACTTTGATATAATTCTGAATAGAAACCTTTTTGTTCTAGTAATTCGTCATGGTTACCTTGTTCGATAATGTCTCCATCTTTTAATACCAGTATTTTATCTGCATTTCTAATTGTTGATAGAGCGGTGAGCAATATACGAAATGTAGTACGACCTTCCATAAGTTTATTCATTGCTTTTTGAATTAGTACTTCTGTACGTGTATCTACACTTGAAGTTGCTTCATCAAGAATTAATATAGGTTTATCAGCAAGTATTGCACGAGCAATTGTTAATAGTTGCTTTTCTGTCCTTGCGAGATATTTGAAGCATCTTCATTTAATTCCATATCATATCCGCCCGGTAAAGTTTTAATAAAGTGATGAATGTGAGCTGCTTTAGCCGCTTCTATTACTTCTTCATCTGTAGCATCCAAACGACCATAACGAAGGTTTTCCATTATTGTTCCTTTAAATAACCATGTATCTTGCAGTACCATTGTAAAGTAAGAACGAAGCTCAGCTCTATCTAATTTAGAAATATCTTTCCCATCAATATAAATATTTCCACCGTTGATATCATAGAATCTCATAAGTAATTTAACCATTGTTGTTTTACCTGCCCTGTAGGGTCCCAACAATAGCAATCATTTCACCTTTTTTTAACATCACTAGTAAAGTTTTTTTAATAATAATCTGATCTTCTACATAACCGAATTTAACTTTATCAAATACAACATTACCCTCTTTATTAGTAACTGTTTCAAGTGCTTCTGCATCTTCTTCATCTTTAGCATCTAAAAACTCAAATACTCTTTCTCCAGCCGCAGCCATCTTTTGAATTTCTGACATAGACTGTGCTATTTGACCAATTGGCTGAGTGAAAGTTTCTTATATATTGGATAAAAGGCTTGAATATCACCTACATCAATAGTTCCTTTAGAAACTAATAATCCACCTGAGAAATACAATACCAACATAACCTAGGTTACCAACAAAGTTAATCACAGGGAACATTAATCCTGAGAAGAAGTTTGCTTTCCATGATGATGTATATAATTGTTTATTTTTATCATTGAACTCTTTTACACTTTTTTCTTTAAAGTTGAATGCTGCAATAATATTCTGACCTGAGAAACTTTCTTCTACTTGCCCATTTACATCAGAAAGCATTTTTTGTTGGCTTCTGAAATATTTTTGACTCCATTTCGTTATAGCACCTAATAGGATTCCTGAAACAGGGATTAAAGCTAACGCAATAAGCGTCATTAAAGGACTTATTGTAAACATCATTACCAATACCCCTAAAACCGTTGCAGTATTAGAAATTATTTGTGTAAAACTTTGGTTAAGTGATTGACCTAATGTGTCCACGTCATTTGTTACACGTGATAAAGTTTCACCTACTGTTCGTTGTTCAAAGTATCCAACAGGTAAAGTATTTATTTTTCTTTACTTATATCTTTACGAATGTCATAAGTCATTTGTTGAGAAATATTACTCATCAACCAACCTTGAATAAACATGAATAATGATGAAAGTATATATAAACCTAATACAGTAAGTAAAATTCCTGCTATTTTCTCAAAGTTGATACTACCTTCATTACTAATCTTAGCTACTAACCCTTCAAAAAAAGCTCAGTAGTTGCTTGTCCCCATAATCTTAGGCCCTACTATACCAAATACAGTACTAGCTAATGCAAAGAATACAATCAATATGCTTGAGAGTTTATACTGTGTAAACATCAATTTGATAATTCTTTTTAATGTTCCAGAAAAGTTATTAGCTTTTTCTATTTTTTGATCTTTAGCCATGATGTTTACCTCCTTTTTGTAATTCTTCTTCACTAAGTTGGCTTTCTGCAATTTCTAAATATGTTGGACAAGTTTCTAGAAGTTCTTGGTGTTTTCCGATTCCAACTATTTTACCTTCATTCATTACAATAATCTTATCTGCATTTAAAATTGTTGCGATACGTTGGGCAACTATTATAGTAGTTACACCAGCCATTTCTTCTCTTAAAGTTTTCCTTAATTTAACATCTGTTTTATAGTCTAGTGCTGAAAAACTATCATCGAAAAGAAGTATCTTAGGATTTTTCGCTAATGCACGAGCAATTGAAAGACGTTGTTTTTGTCCTCCAGAAACATTTGATCCACCTTGTGAAATCTCGCTATTAAATCTATCTTCTTTTTCATTGATAAATTCTATTGCTTGAGCAATTTCAGCAGCTTTTCTCATCTGTTCATCAGAAATATTTTCATCAGCAAATTTAATATTTGATTCGATATTACCACTAAATAATACTCCTTTTTGAGGAACAAATCCTAAAGTATCTCTTAATTTACTTAAACTTATATCTCTAATATTGACTCCATCAATTGAAATTTCACCTTCACTAGCATCGAAATATCTAGGAATCAAATGAAGCAATGTAGATTTACCACTACCAGTACTTCCTATTATTGCTGTAGTTTTTCCTGCTTCTGCTTCGAAGCTAATGTTACTTAATACTGGACTATCAGCACCGTCAAATGTAAAGCTAACATTATCAAATTTTTAATGTACCCTTCACGTCTTGAAGCTTATTGTCATCAATATGTTTACTATCTACGACAGTAACCTCTGTTTCCAGTACTTCATTAATACGGCCTGCTGCAACTTCTGCACGAGGTAATTGCATCATTAAGAATGTGAAGAATAAGAATGACATTACTATTTGCATTGTATATGTAATAAATGCCATCATATCTCCAACTTGAATACTACCAGAATCTATATTTTTTCCACCAACCCAAATTATTAATAATGCAATTCCATTCATTATTAGTATAATCATCGGCATAAGCGCTGACAATGTTCTATTGATGAAAAAGTTGTTCATTTTTTTAAGAACAGTGTTTTTCTTTATCAAATCTTTCTTCTTCATATTTTTTTCACGACCAAAAACACGAATTACAGAAATACCAGTTAATGCTTCACGAGTTACTAAATTTACTCTATCTATTAGCTTTTTGCATAATTTTTAAATTTCGGCATTACTAAGAATGAGATTATTCCCAATGTTAAACCTAGAAATACCTACACCTAATGCGATTATCCAAGTCATACCTGTATCCGTTTGTGTAACTTTGTAAACTCCGTATACTGCCATCATAGGTGCATAAATTGCAATAAATAACATCATATTTAAAGCATTTTTGGATTTGTTGAATATCATTTCGTACTTCTTGTAATTAATGAAGCAGTTGAAAATTTATCGATATCTTGTTTTAGAAAATGATAATACCTTGTTATACAATTTCTCACGCAAGTTGTACGCTATCTTTCGAAGAAATTCTACTCGCTATGAAATTCGAAATAATACTTCAATTCCAGAAATAAATGTCACAATTATCATCATGATTCCTACTTCTTTTTAAGGTAATTCTTTTCTAATTTCGTTGGTGTCGATACCTACATTATTTCCTATATTCTTCTTTTACATAACGAATACCAGCCTGTTTTTGTAATCATATCAGCTGAACTACCTAAATCACTTATTGATTTTTTTGCTTTTTCTGTTCAATTAAAGCTATCTTTCTTGACTAATCCTAATTTGACACCTTCTGCAACCTTATCTAAATCTAAGTTTTCAGATTTTTGCACCAGATACAACAGTCATAGTATTTTTTTAATATATCATTTAATTCACTACGTTCTTGCTCATTAATGCTATCAAGTTTATAAACATCACCATCTTTTGTATATTTAGATGTAACTTTTCTTGATTTCATCATCTGTCATGAAATAATTCTAATTCATTTAATGACTTTTTGCTGATTTTTTTCAGGAACAGAATCTTCAATACCACTCTGTTGAATACCTTTATCGACAATATTACTTGTATAAGTTGGTAATGCAAGCTCTGCGACAACACGAACTCCTAATATTACAACTAAAAAAATATCATCGGTACTAAGAAACCTTTTTAAATATTTAATTAGTTTCATTGTTTTTCCTCCTTATCAAATAATTCTTCTCTAAAAATCTCATTTACTCGAGATAATAATATATCAAACGCTTCTTTTTCCCTTACATCAAATTTATTCCAGATAGATTGGAACCATTCTTCATAAGCTTTTCTATGTGATTCTATACATTCGACTCCTTTTTCAGATAAACTAAGATATTTTTTCCTTTTATCTTTTTCATCTGTACTTTGAACAACAAAAATCTTTTCTCTAGTAATTCACTTACAAGTGCTGTAACTCTAGGTTTTTGTCACATGTAGTTCTTCACCTAATTCCTGCATCGTAATTTTTTCTTTACAAGACAAAAATAACATTGCTTGAAATTCAGGTCTTCTATACGGGGCATCACTTTTCTTATGAAATCTTTTCATTATCAACCTAAATTCTTCCATCATATCCATTGCTACATGATATGATATTTCATTACACTCATTTTCTACCTCCTTTAATTTTTATAAATTAGTTCATAACGTTAACTAATTAGTTAATCATATTAACTATTATATTTTTATTTTACGGCTTTTAGTCAATAAAAAATTTTTGATTTTTAAATAAAAAGATTAACCTAGAAGTTATCTAGAGTTAATCTTTATTTTTTTATTACTAAATACCCAAGCTTGAGCAATATTATTTTTTCAGATCATTTTCTGTAAAACCATTATAACTTGTAAGTTTTACATCATCATCATTTGGATCATTTATATAGAATTTGTCATCTTCAAAAGCCTCTAATAACTTTGTACGTCACTCTATCACCAAATACACCAGATTTTTAATCTAACAAGAACTGGCTTTATTATCTCTTTATGGCACTCTCTATATTTTTCGATTAATTTGTCTGTCTCAACTCTTTCAACCTTAAGATTATATTTATCTGCAAAAGCTGGAACAATTGTAGGTTGTGTCCCTTGATTTTCTAATATAGTATTTATTTCCTGCCCAAGACGCAAGTTCTTCTACAGTTGCTTCATCTTTACCTATATACTTCGCAATCATAGCAAGTGAAATAATAGCATCTCCATTGGTTTCGATTGTTTTCTTACTATCTAATCCATATGAAATATTTTTATATGCATCTTGTTTCATATAATACATAGGAACAGAAAGACCTTTTTTTGAGGTAAGTTTAGTAACTGTTCTTTTTCTCTTAGCATTATAATTATCGACATTTATTAGATAATATAAGTAGCCCTCGATTCCCTCTTTTAATGAATGTATATACTGTTTATTCACAGTTTCATTATTTAATAAAGTCAACATCAACTTTCTTATCTAAATTTGCTGATATTACTTTTACTTGTGGTAATTTATCACTAATTTGAGAAAAAAATTCCCTTGTTTTTCAGAAGACGATACTTTTTGATAAGTAGTGATCTGAAAGATTTTTTCTCGATGCTTCTTGCTACTATCGAAGACTGTTGAGTTCCGTAGTATATCTTCACTCCAAAAACTATCTTTATTACTAGTGTTTTAGTAGTATCTATGTCCATTAACAATTTCTACTGAATTTTTCAGCAGCAATTTTTTTGTTATTTCTTCCTTTGTAGGCGAAACATCATCATTGTCCCTAGTTAAAAATCGCTTTTTATACCATCTTTTTCTAACAATTCTTTTTAGTTGTTTAGCTACTTTTTAGATTATAAGACTTAGAGTGTACTCCTTTATAATCTACACTCTCATCTTGTTTTCGTTACTGGATTTAATAATATTGAATAAGATTTTTAGCTTTTTCTTTATTCTGATCTTCAGGGACTCTTCTGTCCACTTCCCAAAATGCTCCATCCTGGCACCCATCCAACAAAACTATCATTTGTTTTAATCTCATACCAAGTATCCGACTTACTTAGCATTTCAACATTATCCCCAGCAGTTACTTTTTTTAATACTGGATATGTATCATCCGGGCCTGTTCTCAGCTCTATTTCTTTAGAAATAGTAATATTATTCTGAGCATCAGCTGAAGGATTCATCTTTTCTCCAATGAAGTTTATAAGCCCTCCTATTACTAATAATAATAGTAGCGCAAAAATTACTAATAATACTCCATTTCTATTTCTTCTTTTTATTCTCATATTAATTTCCTACTGATAGTTTTTCGTAAACAATAGTTACTGGACCATCATTAACAATATTCACTTCCATCATTGTTTGAAAAAAATTCCAGTCTCTACCGTTACTACCTTCTTCTCTTAGATATTCATTAAATTTCTCATATAACTCATTAGCTTTTTTTCTGCACCTGCAGCACTGGTAAAAACTAGGTCTATTACCTTTCTTAGTATCTGCATATAAAGTAAATTGTGAAACTGATAATATACTTCCACCTACATCTTTTTAGACTTAGGTTAATTTTTATCATTTTTCATCTTCGAAATAAACGAGCTTGTGAAATTTTTTTAGCTAAATACTTTTGCATCTTCTTCAGTAGATTCCTTTATGTACTCCTACTAGAAGACAGTATCCTTTATCAATAATTCCCACAATTTTATTGTCTACACTAACGCTAGCTTTTTTTAACCTTCTGCAATACAATTTTTCATATTTTCACCTATTTAACTATTCTTTCTACACTATAAACATCTGGAATCTGTCTAAGTTTTTAATCATAAATTCACATTCACTAACATTTTTTCACATATATTCCAATAGTTATTACACACGTTTTATCAACTTTAGATTCAGAATTTAATTTTTTTAATTTCTACTCTACTCTCACTCAATGTTAATAGTACATTTTGTAGTAATAAATCTCTATCAAAAGCATGTATTTGTAATGTAACACTATAACGACGAGATTTAAAGCTTTCAACCCATTCAACTTCAAGTAGTCTAGCTTTGTCCTCTTCTGTTAAATTAGGACAGTTATGTCTGTGAACAGTAACCCCACGTCCTTTTGGTAATAAATCCAACTATCTCATCTCCGGTATCGGGCTGACAACATTTTGATAATCTAACAAGAATATTATCAACTCCTTTTACATAAACACCCTGTTTCAGTCACTATTTTTTTAGTTTCTTCTGCATTGAAAAAGTTTCTCAATTTTTCTTGAGTCATCTTTTCTTTTCTAATTTTTCTCGGTCAATCTAGCAAATACTTTATTAGCTGTAATTCCACCATAACCAATAGCAACATACATTTCTTCAAGATTAGCAAATTTATATTTATTTAAATGCAACTGCAATGTTTTCATCTGTTAACACTTCATCAATATCAAAAGTTATTGCTTTAATCTCATCTTTTAATAATATTTCACCTTTAACTAAGTTTTTCTTCACGAGCAGCTTTTTTTGAAAAATGCTTTAATTTTTTTCGATTTAGTTTGTGATGATGTAGCTATTTCTAACCAAGAGCGTTTTTGGTCCCTGTAGAATTTTTTACTAGTACGAATATCACAAATTTCACCAGTAGATAATACATAATCAAATGGTTCTATTTTTATCATTTACTGTTGCCCCTACCATTTTATTACCTACTTCGAGTGAATCGCATAGGCAAAGTCCACAATACATGATCCTTTTGGTAATTCTATAATATCACTATTTGGTGTGAATACATAGATTTTATCACTTAATAAATCTACTTTTAATGATTCCATAAAAGCTTTCTGCTGTTGCTTCAGTTTCGTCATTTTCAGCGATTTTTTGGAACCAATTTAATTTTTTTCATAGAAATTATTATTTTTATTTACTTTCTTACCTTCTTTATATGCCCAGTGTGCAGCAATCCCTTTTTCAGCAATTTCATGCATTTCATAAGTTCTAATTTGAACTTCTAGGGTTTGGCCATCCGGAGCAATTACCGTAGTATGTAGTGATTGGTACATATTAGGTTTTGGCATAGCAATATAGTCCTTGATTCTTCCTGGAATAGGAACCCAAAGATTATTTACCAATCCCAAAGTAGCATAACAATCAGCTACACTATCAACTAATACACGAACAGCTAATAGATCATAAATTTGGTCAAAAGTTTTTATTTTTGTTTAACCATTTTTTTATAAATACTATAAATATGTTTTGGTCTACCAGTAACTTGGGCTTTAATGTTGTTTTTCCGCTAAAATCGAGGTAATACTTGAACATGCATCTTTTATGCTTTCTTCCCTAGCACTTCTTTTTCTGTTTCATCATTCCTACTATTGAGAAATATTGAGATGGATGTAAATATCTAAGTGAAGTATCTTCTAGTTCCCATTTTACCGCACTAATCCCTAATCTATGAGCTAAAGGCGCATAAATTTCAAGTGTCTCACTAGAAATTTCACGTTGTTTTTCCTCTCTCATATATTTCATAGTTCTCATATTATGTAGTCTATCTGCTAACTTAACGAAAATTACACGTAAGTCCTTTGCTATAGATACAAATAGTTTTCTATGATTTTCTGCTTGTGATTGTTTTTTAGAGCGGAATTTTACTTTATCTAATTTTGTAACACCATCAACTATTACAGCTATATCTTCACCAAATGTTTCTTTAATATCATCAAATGTATACTTAGTATCTTCCACAACATCATGTAAAAATCCTGCACAAATTGTTGCATAATCTAATTTAAGCTCTGTTAAAATTCCTGCAACTTGAACTGGGTGTAATATGTATGGTTCCCCTGATTTTCTAAATTGTCCTTCATGAGCAACTTTTGCAAATTCATAAGCTTTTTCTTATTATTTTTATTTGCTCTTCTGATAAATATTTACTCGCCATATCTTCTACATTTTTCATAACTATATGGATATTCAAGATTCACAGAAATTCCTCCTCTGTCAAAATTTAATCTACCCTTTATAATACCACAAATTAAGGAAAATTTCCCGTGATTTTAACTAAAAATATTACAATTTTAAAAGTATTTTCATAATTTACTTAATTAGCTATTAAAAAAACTATATTAGCAATTCAATTGATAGATATTCTTGACAATAAAATTATAATGTATCTTTTTACTTTATAATAAAAAAATTCTAGTTCAACACGAACTAGAATTTTTTATTATTTAGTATCTACATCTTGAGATAAATCAACTTTATCTAAAAGGAATTACTTTTTGTTTTATATCTAATTTTTGTGGTAAAGATAGAAGAATAAGAATATTGGAACTCCCATATATGTTGTTAACATTCCACTCCAGTTTACCACACCTTTAGTAATAAGTTCTGTATCTTGTCCAATAATAACGATGATACATAATACTAAAGCGATAATTGGACCTGCTGGGAACCATTTAGCTCTATATTTAAGAGCATTTAAATCTTTACCTTGAGCAACGTATGCTCTTCTAAATCTATAGTGACTTAGCGCTATACCTAGCCAAGCGATAAATCCAGTTAATCCACTAGCAGCTACGATATAAGTATATGCATTAGCACTTGTAAGTTGGATTAAGAAAATAAGGAATACTACCGCAGCTGTTGCGATTAATGAAATAACTGGCGTTCCATATTTAGTAACACGACCAAAAATTGGGAATGCTAATTTTTCTTTACTCATCGCATAAAGCATTCTTGTTGATGCATACATTCCTGAGTTACCAGCTGATAAAATTGATGTTAAAATTACTGCATTCATAACACTTGCTGCTAAAGCAAATCCTGCATTTTTGAAGACAATTGTAAATGGTGATTTAGCAATTTCTTCAGAGCTTGCAGACCCTAATAAATCTGGTGAAGTATACGGAATTAATAATCCAATAACTAAGATAGCTAGTACGTAGAAGATTAAAATTCTCCAGAATACTTGTTTTACAGCTTTTGGAATACTTTTCTCAGGATTTTCACTTTCACCAGCAGTTATACCGATTAACTCAGTACCTTGGAATGAATATCCAGCGATTAAGAATACTCCAAGTGTAGCAAGGATTTGGCTTGATAATGAAGTATCTTCTCCGATAAATGGTGCATCACCAATTGTTAAGTTTTTGAATCCAATGTATTCTCCACCTAAAATACCGAAGATAGTTAAACATCCAACTACTAGGAAGATGATTACTACTATTACTTTGATAAGTGCGAACCAGTATTCACTTTCACCATAAACTTTAACACTAAGTGAGTTTAAAGCGATAATAATAACTAGGAATAATAAACTCCAAGCCCAGTGAGGAAGTACTCGCATAGGCTCCCAATAACTAATTGCTAATGCAGATAACTCTACGTCAGCTGCTACTGTAATTACCCAGTTAAACCAATAGTTCCATCCTAAAGCAAATCCTAATGATGGATCCACATAACGTGTTGCATATGTACTAAATGACCCTGATGTAGGAAGATATGTTGCCATTTCCCCTAATGATGTCATTAAGAAATACACCATAAGTCCGATACATAGATAAGCTACTATAGCTCCTCCAGGTCCCGCACTTTGAATTGCTTGACCACTTGTCATGAATAATCCACTACCGATACATCCACCGATAGCAATCATACTAATATGACGTGATCGTAAATTTCTTTTTACTTCTGTTGCATTATTGTTATTGCTGTTGTTTGTCATAATAAAAACCTCCTTGATAAAATAAAAAAGCATAACTTCTACCATATTTGCACGGAGTTATACTTCACATTATCTCTCCAAAACAAGATATTAGTAGCGCAACATAGCCTCACGACTATGACAGTCCTATACTTAGTTCAATATAGGCCCAACAATATTAACATAGGATTAATATCATTTCGGCGACGTTTCCTTTCAGGTAATCTCATCAAGCCCTATACTTTCAACTACCCTACTAATAAAAATCGCAACCTCTACCTCACTTATTTTGTGAGGTACATATTCAATTAACTAAAAATTAGTATAATATAATTTGCATATATTGTCAACAAAAAAATTTTTATTTTTTAATATTTCCAATCAAATACATAATATAGCTCACTAAAAAAATAGGAAAGTCCCAAAAATCTTTTTATTAGATATTTTTCTAATATTTTTTTATAAATACAATTAAAAGGAGATTAGAACCTCCTTTTTAATTAACTTATCTCTCACAAATCATACCTTGTCTATATTCTTCTAACAAGATTTTTTTAACAATTCAATTTGTTTTAAGTATCTTAACACCACTATCAGTATCAATAACTTTTTTTACGACAAAAGTTTATCTACAACTCTCTTTGTTGAAATAATATCCGTCTCATTTTTTTATCGATTCTTCTTTACTTTGGAATATATCATGACTCATTATCTGTAATCCATAAGAGTTATAAGTTAGAGTATATCCGCCGTGCCCTGTTGTTTTTATGGTATGCTCTTGACATTCCTCCATCAATAACAATCGTTCTACCATTAGCTTTTATTGGATTTTTCTCCTTTTGTTTCTTTAACTGGTGTATGTCCATTTATTATATGCCCTCGCTAGTTAAACCAAACTCATTTAATAACTTAATGCAAAATTCTTCATTATCTCTAAGTTTGTAATAAGCATTTTTCACTTCCTCATGAGTAGCCTTATCCTCGATAAAATATCTCTCGAAAGTTGTCATATCACATTTTCCAAATAGTGGAGAATATTGTCCTTGCCAAAGATAGAAGAATAAACCATTATCTTCTCTACAATCACAATAAAAAAATACTACGAATTTTCTTATCAAAAAGTCTAATAATTTTTTCCAGAATATTTATGACCTCCATAAGAAAATTCACGGAAGTTACCTTTCTCGTCAACTGGCATACAACCATGTAACAGAAGGTTTCCATTATAGCAACAATACATGCCACCTTTGTTAATGAATAATTCAACATGTTTTTTTAATTTTTTTCACTTGTTATAAATGATTCTTTTAATCTATTAATAATCTTCTCTTCTTCGTCAGTTAATAGATATGGATTTTTTTCATCAACCGTTGGAAAATTGCATGAAGTTAATGGATATTCTTTACCATTTATCTTTACTGTTTGTTTTTTTAAAGTTTATCTTATCTAGTAATGCACGTCTTTGTAATTTAAATTCTGGATGTTTGTCGATAATTTGTTTTTCTAGTTTAAATTGAATTATCGCCATAGCTTTATGCATTCTTGCTATTTGCATAATTTCATGTTCACTATATTTTAACTCATCATTTTTAGATAGTTTTGGTAAAAACTCTTTACAATTATCATCTTTATAATGTGTTTCACTAAAATTTAATAAATTTCTAAGTGGAATTCCGTATCTATCTTCAATAATGTCCAAATTATCATATCTCGCACATATTCTTATAACATTTGCTAATGATATTCTATCTCCAAGATAAGCCCCTATCCATAGCATATCATGATTTCCCCATTGAATATCAAGCGAATGATAATTCAGCAATCTATCCATAATTTTTATCAGGAAACGGACCTCTATCATAAATATCACCTACAATATGTAAATGATCTATGATTAACTTATGAATACTTAATGATAATTCAATAATGAATTTATCACCAGCACCTAATTCAATTATATTTTCAAGAATTCTATCATAGTAGTCATTTTTATCACTACTTTGCATTTTTGTAAAGTAATTCTTCAATAATATACTTAAAAATCTTTTCGGCAAGATTTTTTTCTTACTTTGAGATCTTGTATACTTTCTTGCAGCTACCTGTGTTACTTCTAATAAACGAAGAAGAATTATTTTTTTGAAATTCTTTATAATCACATACATCATATTCTTTTTCTTAAAAGATTTAATTTTTCTTCTGGATAATAGATTATAGTAGCCAGTAAATTCAAATCTTTTTTTAGGTAGTCTGTTTCCAAACACTTCTTTAAGTTTTTTTCTTTAATAATACCTGAGCCATTTCTCAAAAATATGATCAAAGGCCTCGTATTCTCCGTGAATATCACTTAAAAAGTGTTCTGTTCCTTTTTGGCAATGTTAATATTGCTTCTAAGTTTATTATCTCCTTTGTAGTTTCATCAATATTTTTAAAATTTTGAGATAATAATTCTAAATGTTCCCTAGATATATTCATGTTGGTCTCCTTTTTTTAACTTTTTTTCAGTTAAAAGCTTAACATACTTCCAAATATAATTCAAGTATTATTACACGTTATTTCGTGATTTGAAACTTAATAACGTATATTAATAGAATAGTTTTACAAAAATAGAAATCAACTTCGAGTTAATTTCTATTTTTATATTTTATTCTATTTTTAACTTTCCCTACAAATCTTTCCATTTCTTTCATTTCTTCAAGTGTATCAGCTACAAGAACATACATTGTGTTTCCTTGAAGTTCAGCAAAGGCTTCTGGCATTCTTAGAACAGCTTTTCAGTTTATCTTGATATTTTTTCTCTAATTTCTTCATCAGAGTGTACATAATCTTTATAATCACGACGTGTTGAAGCTAACCCATATTTTTCATCAACATTTAAACCATTAAATGTTCCATTAGCCACCTCAGCATATACTCTGAAAATAATCTGTTGAATGTGCAAAGTTATAAACATCCACAGCAAACGCTCCTGCTGGACGGTTATTATACTCTATTGCAATATAATCATCTTTAGTTTTTAAAGAATTCAATATGGAAGAAACGTTCTTTCATTCCAAAGGCTTTAACAGAATTTTTACCATACTCTACTAATTTCGGATCTAAATCTTTATCAATGTAATATACCCAATCTAGAGTATTGTTATTCAATAAATCTAGTGGAGTGTGATAGTAAACAATACTTGTGTAAAATACGATATTCCCTTTAGCGTCTACTAATCCATCAAAAGTTACAATGTCAGAATTATCAACGAAAGGTTCTAAGAAGTAGTGAGTAGTACCATCCCATTCTTTTTTAAAGTTTTCTACATCTTTCTTATCTTTAAGTTTATAAGTTGCAGAAGCTCCTACTCCATTATCAGGTTTAGCAATTAATGGAAGTTTCAATTTTTTTCACACCTTTTTTTCGATGTCTCCTTCTTTTTTTCACTAAGAAACACTGGTACAACAGGTACTCCAGCTTTTTCAAAGTATTTTTTCATCTCTGATTTATGTTTTGTTTTCTTAAGGTCGTGTTCTTTTAAACCAAATACATTAAACTGTGTACGTAAAGCAGCATCAAGTTCCATCCAGTGCTCATTTTGCGATTCTATTCTATCAATATGACCCATGTTTGTGATATAAAAAAACGCCACTGCACGTTTTAACTTCATCAACATCATCTAAGCTATTAACTCTAAAATATTCAGTTAGAGCTTCTTTTAATCTTTGATCAAGTTGTTCGTATGGTTCTTCTCCAATTCCTAGTACATTTATTCCTTGATTCTTTAATTCTATAGAAAACTTTTTGAAAATTGTGTGGGTAATATGGTGATATAACTATGTAATTCATAAATACTTTCTCCTCTTATTATTATTATTATAAATTTAATTTATCTAAAAAAAGTATGGCATTTGGATTCTCCACCAAAGGCCAGTCGTGTGCAACATCGTCGCCCCAAACATCAAACCATGCTGGAATATTTTTTTCTTCAAATGCTTTTTTCAAACTGTAAAATGATGGTAGACCATCTTGTTCCCATGGTCCTAAACCAGTACAAACAATAATATCTGCATTTCTATAGTGATCTACAAACCATCCATCGTTTTGATTCCAAATATTATCACTAGGTGAATTTCTGTAGATTAACTCATCATTACCATATTCACCTACGAAAAATCTAGCATCATAAACTCCACTTAGAGCAATGACTTTTCCAAATACATCTGGATGCTGTAAGAAGATATTAAACGAATGATATCCCCCCATACTACAACCTGTAGCCATCATTTGACCAAACCAACCTGTTTTATGCTTAATAAATGGTATAGCTTCTTCAATTACATACTTTTCATATTGTGTATGTGCTAACGCTCTATCATGACCATTTTTCCAATCACATAGCCATGATTCACTATCGACACTTGATAATGTGAAAAATTGTACTTTCCCTTCATTGATAAATCTTTCACAAGCATGTATCATACCAAAATCATAATACTCATTGTGTGTTCCCCCAGATGATGGAAAAACAACAATCGGTAGTCCTGCATGTCCATATCTATTAAGAACCATTTCTCTTCCTAAGTTTCCACTATAATGACTTAAATTCTCTATATTCAAATTAAATAACCTCCATTTTCTATAAAATACTCTTACCAGTTTTTCACTAATAAACCTTAAACATTCCGGTAAATATTTAGCCCAACATTCTTCACTATGTTCACCATTAGCTACTACATTTAACTTAAGATCACTAGTTGATAAACCAGCATCAATTAGTTGTCTATAATAGTCTAAACTTGCATCTATATATAGTTGTTTTTAAATTACCATTTGCCAATTGTTTATCTGTATCATCACCTTCATTTGTTCCTACTTCAATATATACTCTCTGATCAGAAACTTTATGTTTTTGATATATATCTATCAAATTCAGGTTTATTTAACCAGTTTGCTGATGAAAATACTCCTAGACATCCTACTACATCTTTGTGTTCTAATCCTATATATTGTGAAATATTAGCTCCTAAAGAACTACCAATCATCGCTGTGTATTCGCGCTGTGGTTTTGTACGATATGTACTATCAATAAATGGTTTAACAACATTTACAAAAAAGTCTGCATACTCAGATCCTAATCCACCTAATGTTAAACCGAAATTTAATATAGGTAAACTTGAGAATTTCCAAGGTGCATATTCATTCATTCTTCCTTCATTATCATTATCAATACCAACTATTATCATTTTTGGCATATCTGGGTTTCTTTTTATCGCCGGAATTACTTTCCATGAGTGTCCACTAAAAGATTCTCCACTATAAAAAACATTTTGACCATCATTCATATAAACTACTGGATAATGTTTATGTTCATCTTGAGCATACCCTTTTGGCAAAAGAACTCTAATACGACGATTTTTCCCCGTATAAAGGAACTTTTTAATTCATGCTCCTTCATCTCTAAATAAAAAAATACGCATCTCTATTCATTAATTTTTTTCCTTTTAAATTATTATTATAGCTATAATTCTACAATATTCCTCATATAAAATCAATCAATTGAGTGTTATTTTTCTGTAATTTTTTTCTGAAAAATTAATTTTAACATATTATTTTCATAATAAATCATAACAGCATATGTATTTTTGAATATAAATTTATTATAAATTGCTAAATAAAACAAAAAAACGGATTGCATAAAAACAACCCGTTATTTTTCACCTTAAAATTCACTGTATACATATTCTTGAACATTAGAAAAAAATCCGTGACAAATGAATATATTATTATTCCCATTATTATAATATAAAAGAAAAAAATATCCATATCATTAATTTCTGATTTTTCATTCATTCTATTTTTTTAAGCTTGTAAAGATCTCTTTCAAAAATCAATCCATCCTCTCCAACCTAAATGCATTGCATCGTACATATAATATTCCTCATATTCTTTACTAGAATAATCCATTACTTCTATATTATTCTTTTTAGCAATTTCTTTTCAAGTTATTATACGCAACCTGTCTTTTTTTCACTATCTATTCCTGTATAATCACTCCACTTACCATTAGCAGGAAGTATAGCGAATTTCATATTTAGATTCAAGTCTTTAACTATTGATAAAAGTATATCTAAATCATCATATTCCTTAGACTCATCATATTTTTGTATTTTTTTAGAACTATTTTTCAATTGATCATATTTTTGTTTTAATATACTTATCATAATAAGTATTATCAATTTGATAATCATTGTTATTAGTTCTTTCTTTAGCTTGTTCAGTTACCTTTTTCATCTAACTCTTTTCCAGTTATAATCAGGTGTTTTTTTACCACTTAAGGGATAATTTTTCTCTTCCTTTATTTTTTTGAAAAACTCATACTTATTCTTCAATTTGTAAAAAGTAATTATCTAGTTTTTAAAAATTCCCCTGTGATAAAAATTCCTTGTTCCTCTACAAAATATTTTTTTATAACTCCTATATTTCTTATTAAGGACTTTATTAGTTGATGAAAGTTCAATTACTCTATTGATAAATTTTTTTCTTTCGTTTCTTTACTAATTTTATCATTAGCCATAGTGTTATAAACATGCTCACTAGAAATTCTTGATAAAAAAATGCATCTTTTAAAATACCATTTTTATTATCGAACCACTGAATTGATTGAATCATGACAATTTCATTATTTATTATATCATTTCCTATAGAACCAATCGTTGCTGCATGTATAATATTTTTGAGAATTACCTACTCCTATTTGCATAATGTTAAAATCTTCATAGTTAAAGATTTTTCTTTGGATGATATTCTTCATTTATTGTTGTAGTTAATTCTGATGAACCTAATAATACTAATGTTTTAGGAGTAATATTCTCAAGGATTATATCCTTACTCTTATATTTCTCAAAAGCAGTACTATATCTAACACTATTATCATTTACTTTTATAATAGTCTTCTATTTTTTTATATACGTCTTATTTAAAAATTACAAGTGTAATTAATACCAATACTATTGATATTAAAAATGCTTTTTAATCTTATCATCTTTACTTCCTATTTTTCTATGTAAGAAACCACTTTATTTGGTGTATCGATTTCTTCGTATGTTACTTCAGTCGGTGCTATACTTAGTCCAAATATTTCTTCAATTTTAACCAACATTTCTACAAAAAGCTAATGAATCCATTAGACCTTCTTCTTTCATATTTATGTCTAAATCTTCTCTTACAACTTCATCTTCACAAATTTCTTCTAACATTTCCAATACTTGTTCTTTTATCATGTTTATTCTCCTAACTCTATATTATTTTTTTAATACATGGCTTATTAATTTATATGGTTCTCCCTGAAAAGATATATAATCCTATTATTACTAGATTTATCGTTATGAACCAACTAAGAACTTTGTACCATGTTTCATTTTTATTCTTCTTGTAAAATTTACTTTTCTTTTGGTAATATTCAAATCCTGCCATTAATAAACCGTGGTAGAATCCATATACTATATAACTTATAGTTAGACCATGCCAGAATCCCATAAGCACCATATTCACCATGTAAGCATACATCGCTGTATTTAGTCTCTTCTTAAATCTTTTCTTCTTTGTTGCTTCCATAAAGACTCTTGAGAATACAAAGTCTCTTAACCATGTTGATAGTGTTATGTGCCATCTATTCCAGAAGTCTTTTATGTCTATACTTAAAAATGGTTTATTGAAGTTCATAGGTGTTTTTATCCCTAAGATATTACTACTTCCTACTGCCATTAAACTGTATCCTGCAAAGTCGAAGAATAGATAAAGTGTATATAGATACATGTATTTTATCGAATACACAAAGGCACCGTGGTTTGTTAAACCTACTAGATAATGATAACTCAGTGTTGAGAATACTACTTTGTATAATAATCCCAATATTAATCTGTATATTCCTTCTCCTGCTAGTTCTAAGTATTCAGCTCTTGGCATCTTTTCTTTTATATCACTCATGAATCTTCTACTTCTATCTATCGGACCTGAGCTTACTGTTGGGAAAGAATAATAGGAATTGTACATATTCTACAGCACTAATTTTTTTCTTTTTATTAAACCATCTGATATTTCTATCATAATTTGTATTGTCTTAAATGACATATATGATATTCCAATAAAAGCTAATAAATGAAAATGTGTTACCGCAAATATTTTTATTTATTACTAGTGGTAATATTGATAGTATCACTAATATTTTTTTAAGGATTTTTTTATTTTTCTGTTTTTTTGTGCTATTAATACCAATATGTATTCATATAGAATAAAAACCTATTAGGTACGCTAACATTATCGTGCTTTTTTTCCATATATAACTACGGCAAAAAAATTATCGATAACGCTAAGATGTAATACTCTATTTTTTTCTACCTAAATAGTTTATTATAAACCCTATTATTAGTGCTATAGCTAAGAAAAAAAGAAAAATTCTATTCCTTCAAAGTAGCTCATCTTATACTAACTCCTTTAACTTTTTTTCTTATCTATTTTTTTCCATTATTATTTAACGGCATCTCATCTAAAAAGACAATCTTCTTAGGTATCATATATTCTGGTACTAATTTCTTAAGCACTTGTTTTTATCTGTTTTAGTTACTTCGAAGCGTTTTTCTATTTCTTCATTGTATACTACAAATGACGTCAATGATTTAACTTTTCCATCTTCATAACTTGGAACTGTCGCAGCTTGTCGTATTTTTGTTTTTTTAGTAGATTGTTGTCTATATCTTCAAGTTCTATTCTATGCCCATGAAGTTTTTACTTGAAGTCTATGCGTCCTTCACAAAAACAGCATACCATCTTTGAAATATCCTAAGTCGCCAGTAAGATAACTTCGTTCTTTTTTCCCATCTACTTCTCCTATACCAAATTTTTCATTTGTTATAGTATCATTTTTGAAGTAACCTTTTGCGACAGTATTTCCTGTAATTACTATCTCACCTTTACCTTCTTTATCAGGATCAGCTAAATGTACTTTTGGTCCCCATTTCACTTCTCCAACCGGTAGGTTCTCATAGTATTTTTTTATTCACTTCTTTTTGTTATTTCTACCCATGTTACCATTACAGTAGATTCTGTTGGTCCATATGTATTTATAACTTGAGCATTTTCAAAGTTTTCATGGATTTTTTCTACTGTTGTACTAAATAGTTTTTCTCCACAAAATACAAATTGTTTTTACTTTTGGCATTAAACTTTTGATTGAAGTTTTTTTATCTATAAAAGCACATTTCTATAAATGATGGTGTTGAAATCCATATTGTAGCATTTGATTTTATTCAATTCCTCAAACATTAATTTGAAGTTTTCTTGATGTTTTTATCTATTTGTACCAAAGATGCTCCTAAATAAATACTTGGCTACAATGACATTACCGATAGATCAAATGAGAATGGTGGATGTCCTAAAAAAATACTAATTCTTCTTTTTCATCATAGTATCCCTGTATACCAATGTAAGAAATTATTCAAGTTATTATATGTAATACACACACCTTTTGGCTTTCCTGTACTTCCTGATGTAAATATAATATAGAACAAATCTTCATCTTTTACGTAGTATTCTTTTTGAAATTGAACCTTGAGTAATTGATAGTATTTCTTTAGCAGATTCTACATCTAACATTTCTCTAGTCAGTTCTATTTTTTTCTGTGACAAGTACTAGTTTTGATTCTACTGTTTCTACTATTTCTTCCACTCTGTCTTTTAGGTGTGTTTATATCTACTGGGCAGAATGCTCTTCCTGATTTCACACACGCTAAAAAGTATACTAACATAAACGGATGTTTATGTCCATATACTACTATAGGATTTTTTTATCTTCTCCTAGTTTTTCTTCTAGATAAAACGCAAGTTTATCCGAATACTCTATTAAATTTTTTTATATGTTAAATTTTTCATTCTGATATATGTTATTAATATATACTTTTTTTAGAACTATTTCTATACTGTTCCAATTTTTTTCAAAAAAAGTTAATTTCATATTTATCTTATTCCTTGCCTTTATCATTATTATTTATTATCTAATACAATCTCTTACTTCTACGAAAAACATATATGAAAAAGAAGCCACTATTTCACTTATACTATTATAATATAAAACTTATCAAATGTTATTAAAATTTAATAAAAAAATAAAAAAATAGAGATAATCCAATTAATGCGTGTATTTTTAGTAAACATTTTATCGAATTATCTCTAATATAATATTTTTTTCTTTAAAAAGATTCTAATAATCGATTAAAAATCTATTCTTTCAACAACTTTTCTTTTTAATTCTTTTTGGTTTAAGACTAACCTTATTTTTTTATAATCTAATCTTGTATCGCTATTAGATGCAAAACTTAAATAAAGTTTGTTTTTTTCAACAAGATACTGATTATCAACTTCATAGTTTTTTTAGTGAGTAATCAAATGAAAATATCTTCTCTAATAAACACATCACATTGTGAAGATTTTTTTATTAACCAATCTTTCTAATTCTAGACTAGTATATGCTTTGTGTGCATCTGCTCCATGAATAGCGCCTTTCTTCGTAGTTCTAACATACATAACTTCTGGTGCAATTTCTAAAAAGTCTTCTTTTAATATTAGATCACTATTTGCTAAACCTCTTAACCTATATGTTTTTTTAAATCCTTTTCCTAACTTGGCAATTTCTCTATAAAAAAATTCCAAGAATATCCTCAGATTTTTTTATTGAACATCAATTCACATGCTAACGAGTATGTTAAAATTTGAGAAATAAATCCTAGTTCTATACTATCTAGTGTGAAGTCTGTCTGACTACTCTTATAGTCAATTATAGAAATATTTTTTTATCAAGAACATCAACCCTATCTATTACACCGACAAATCTAATAGGTGGAATATTATATTGTTGAAGTAACTCTTTCTTATTAATCTCACCTGTTTCAATATTTTTCACACGTAATAATATTGTCTTCTATCTCTAAAACAAATGATTTTTTTCTAAGAATGTCGGCATAAATTTTGTTAAAAGCAAAATATTTTTATCTCGATTGCTATAGCTATCTCTAACCTTTGAAGCATATTAATTAATAGATATTTATAAGTATTTAATAATTCTATTAATTTTTAGAGTTTCTAATATATCTTTATTGTCACTATTATAAACAACATCTCTTACAATTTCTTTTATTTTAAATCTCCTTGCAATATCTTCATCTTCTTGAATATCTATATCAATCTTACTTCCGCATTCGGCAATAAAATTAACAATTCTTTTCATCAGCCATCACCGCATGGAAAAATCTTCCTGAAACAAGATTATCAATATCTATATCTCTTTCTTCTGCTATTCCAAGAACTCGCTTAATAAAGAACTGATATGGATTTCTCTCAAAATCAGAAATTTTTAGATATACTAAACTTAGAGAAAGTCTCTTTTTTTCTTCTAAAAATTCTTCGATTGTTTTTCTCGTTAAGTTCAAACTTGTAATCTCTAATTATTTTTAGATAAATAATTTTTTTAATACTATTATCCTTAGAAAAGAATATTCTGTCATTTAACTCATCAAGTACTTCGTAGCTTTCAAAAATTTTTCTGAAGGAAGAGACATTTGATAATTTTTCTAAAAACTTAATCATTAACTCTACTAACACTTCTACTTCTTTAGTCTTATTATCTTTTTACTTCCATAAATCTTCGATAGACTTTTTGAAAACAAGTAGTTAAATTCTTTCTCCGAAACAATTTCTGAAAAATTTTCTAAGTAGTAACTATAATCTGAAATAGAAAAATTCTAATATTTTTTTGAAGTTTGTTTTTCTTCTAATTGTGGAAACAATGATTTTACTGTACTCAAATATGGAGAAGCAAAAGTTTTTCTTTAAAACTTTTATCCAATAAACTATAACATATAAATGTTTTTCTCTTTAGCACGAGTTAAAGCCACATAAGCTACAAATTCTTCATCAATAAGAGCCGCTTCTTTTAGTTGGAGATAAGAAGATATCCCTTAAAGTTAGTTCTTCCTTATCTTTATCGTCTATTAATCCTGTACTCTTCGATACTGGTAATACATCTTTGTTAAATCCAATAACAAAAAAACAACTTTTTTTATTTTTCCACCTTAGCTAAATCCATTGTAGACATAATTATAGAATTATTTATTTCTGGTATTGAACGATACTTGATAGTAGTTAATCCAGCATTAAAAAAAGTGTTACAAATTTTTGATATTCAAACTTATCATTACCAAAATTCTCATTTATGTCATTTATATATTCCAAAAACTTTTTTTATAAACTTGTCTATCAATACTATCGACTTTCAACTCTTCTATATCATCATAATCTCCATCTTCTTTATCGAGATACATTCTGATTTTACAATAATCAAATACATCAACTAGTTTTTTTCACATAACGTTTAACTTGTAGGTTATCTTTCATAGATACTTCAGAAACCTTAGCAGAGAGTTCTAATAGTACCTCTTTACAAATTCGTAGTTGCTCTGTTGAATATTTAATTGTTTTTTTCAACAAAATAATCTTTTTAAAAATATCATTAGAAGAATTTACCAATTTCTCATTTAGTATATTTTTCAACATCATCTACAGAAATAACTTTAACCTTGTCTAATAATTCATTATAACTAAACTTAGTAGTTGATGATATAATTAGGTTACTCTTAGAAATTCTTTCTTTGATCGTATCCACGTCTAATTCTGTTATTAACTTTTTCCAATTGTTTTTCATTAACGCTTGTATCATCTAATAGTATATAAGAAATTACTTTTTTTGACGATAAATATTCTCAAAGTTTGTTAACCTAGTTTTTTTAATAAATTTAGTAATTTAGTTTTAAAAATTGCCATCATTGAAACTTAGTACTTCCTGAATAAATTTAACTAAACGATGGTTATTTGTCTCAATATTTTTTTATCTAAATGGACCTCTAGATTATAATCTTTAAATATATTTATATAGTTTTCATATGTATTATCACGATAAAGAATTGCTATATCATTATGATCAACACTTTTTTCTTCTTTTTAATTTTTACTATTTCACGCGCTACTTGTTTAACTTCTAATTCTTTATTCTTAGCACAAATAATTTCAACACTGTCATCAGTTTCATATTGTGCAGTAAAAATTTTTTTATAATATTTCTCAGCAAGAATACTATTAGAAATCCCCGTGAATCGTTCATTTTTATTTTTCTAATATACTATAATTCTCTACTATACTATCCTTTATATCAAATTTTAATACACTGACATCTTTATTTTTTTGATAAAGGCTACTAATGAAAAAAATTAACATCTTTGTTGTTTTTTCACGATTTCATTCATACTGGCAATAATTTCATGAGACTTTCTGAATATATCTAGTTTATATTTCTCTTTACTAAATAAATCTGAAAGATAAAAACTATTATATTTCATCTTTTTCTAATTCATAGCCTTGAATCAACTGCGAAAGGTCGAAGTTAAAATATCTATTCGCATCACTAATTACAGTTATTATTAATTTTTTTAGATTTCTTAGCTAATTTCTCTATATAATTATACTCTTGAGCTGTAAAGTTATAATAAGCATCTACATAAAATACATAATCACTTAAGTCAACATATTCTAAATATAGTAACAATTCAGTTATATAATCTACTTTATCAAATGTACTTTGTTCTTTTTAATAACCTTGTGTATTCTACATATATTTCTAAAATTGCCTCTAGTTTTTTTCACGATGACTCTTTTCTAGAAGAGTATTTTTTTCTAAATACTCTTCTAAAAGTATTTATACTTACAGTATATTCCTTTAACTCATTTATAATTTCTTCTACAACTTCTATGAAACTCACATCTTGTAGAATTCTTTTCACTAAAAAAATTCTCACTATTATCTAAGTTTTTTGCAGCTCTATAGAAATAAAATGGTTTAATATTGTCACCCAATCTCTTAAGATTGTCGATTCCGAGTTGTTTAGCTAATCTTCTAGTTAAACTTGAGAAAATTCATAACATCAATATTAAACGTTCCACCGAATTTATCACATAAGATTTTTTTCGAAAATTAAAACTGTTCTGTTCCGGAGTCAATACTATTATTTTATTGTCTTTTCTATTTAAATCTATATCCTCTAATATATAGTTAGTTTTTCCAACACCACTTGGTCCTACTAATAATTCTAAATTCATCGTTTCTCCTTTCTTATATTATTTCAACTTATATTTCAGTCATTTTGACTTTTGCATAATTATTTTTAGTGTACACCTCAATTTTCGGTCTAATTCGTTCTTTAAGTTCACTAACATGAGATATTATACCTATATTTCTTCCATAAGACTGAAGATCTATTAATGTTGTTAATGCAATATCTAAAGTTTCAGCATCCAATGAACCAAACCCTTCATCAATAAAAATAGTCTCTAGAGAGATTCCACCACTCTCATTTTGTATTACTTCTGCTAAACCTAGTGCCAATGCTAACGAAGCTAAGAATAATTCTCCTCCAGACAGAGAACTTATAATACGTGTACTATTTAGATAAATGTCATGTATCTCTATTTCTAGACCTTGCAGCCCTCCACCTTTAGATTTTTCTTCACGTCTAATAAATCTATAACGATCATTTGTCATTTGTAGCAATCTTTTCGTTCCAGCAACAAGTATCAAGTCTAAATAATATCCTTGAACATACGTTTCTAGAGATTTTCTATTCTCTGTTTTTCCACTAACAACATCACTTAAAGCCATTATTTCTCGTGCGTCTTTAGACGTTTCTAATAATTTAACATACTCACTATGAATTTTTTTCGTATAATTTTTTTATTATTAGATAATCTCGTTGTAAGAATTGCCATTTTTTTCTATAAAATTAGAAACCTCATCTTCTATATTTTTGCAATTTCTCGTGTTCTTCTTCTAAATCAGGTTTTACTGCGTTCATTAATTCTTCTTCAAGTTGTTTTTAAAGAACTTAGTAATATCTTCTTAGTATCTTCAAATTCATCAATTTGAGTTTGATATTGTTCTAATTTTTTTCTAATTCTGCAATATTTTTCTTTAGCTTGTTCTAAAGAACTATAGTATTTACTAAGTTTAGAATTCATAAAATTTGATATTATAAATTCAATCCCTTTTTGTAACTTCTAATAAATTATCTGCATTATTCTTCTGCTCAGTTTCTATTTTTTTATTTTTCCTGATTTGCAACTCGTTATTATTTTCCTGAAATTTATTATAATTATTATCAAATTCACTAATTTGAACTATTTTTATTTTCATAATAATCTTTAAAGTCTTCTAACTCAATATTTACATTATTTTTCAAATTGATCAATTTTATTTTTTTAGCTTCCAATTGTTTTTGTTTTAACTGATCCTCGTCTTTTAATAAAATTGACAGATTTTTCTATCTCTTTTTCAAAGTTTTTTCATTTTAACTTCCGATGTTTTTAATCCTTCTGCTACTTCTGTTAAATTAGTAGTTTCATGTTTTAATTCATCTTCTAATTCAGATAATTGCTCTACTGCTTTTAAAATTAATAGAATCTTCTAAATCTTTTTATTTCTGTAGTTAAATTTTGAATATCTTGTTCGTCTTTTTTGTAAAAGGGTTTCTAATTTTATAACTTTTTCAGTAACATCTTGCAGTGATTTTTCTATATTATCATCTACTTCTAATAATGTTGGAACTTCCGGTAGATGATCAATTTTTGATTTTACAAAGTGGGCAATCGTCACCCTCATGCAACTTCACTAAAAAAACTATTTAATACTTCTTGTTCTTTATTACTTTTCAGTAATAATACATCTTTTTCAATCTCTTCTTTAGCTACCTGCAACTCTTCTAAATGTTTTTTTGAAGCTTCAAAATTAAGCTTTTTATCATTTAATTCTGATGATTTTTTTCAAACTCTTTTAGTTTTTTTCTACTTCTTGTTCTTTCTTCAAAAATCTCTAATTTTAACTTTCCTATACTACCATCGAGAATATTCTTTTCTTCATTCGATTCAAAATAGTTTTTCTTTTTCAATTTTTAAACTATCTTCTATTTCTTTTATTGATTCTTTTTTTAGATTTAGTTCTTCAAGTTTATTAGTAAATATATTTATATCACTTTTAGCCACTATCAGTTCATCAATATTGTTATAAAAGAATTTTTAAATCTGTTGTTTCTTTTCTAAGTGATTCAATTTTTGTCTTTCATTGAAGTAAGTTTAGTTTCTAGCTCAATATTCACAGCTAAATCTTTCTTATATTGCTCTTTTTCATCTAGCAGAGATTTTCCCTGTTTCGTTAATTGAAGTTGTTTATCTAATAAACTTACATATTCTGTTATTTTTATCTTTACTTTTTTTGCAACTCAGCTAACTTTTTCTATCTCCGCTTTTTAGTTTATTGAAGTAATCGTCTTTTTTTATTTAATTCATCAATTTTTCATCTTATTATCTTCAAGATTTAAAAATTTATCGTTCAGTTTACTTAATTCTATAAAATTCTTTTTTTGATTTTTATAAGATTTTTTTCTAATTTAGCTAATTCTTTTTCTGTTTCTATCTCGTTTTCTTGAGATAAAATTATTTCATTAATTTCTTTAAAATTCTCATCTTTTTAAAAAAACTCAAACTTTGTTAGTTCTCCCTCTATATCAAACTGTTCAAATCTTGTAATTAATTCTTTTTTTCTTTTTGTTTGTTATTACTATCTAATTTTTTTGGCTTGTTCTTGTAATTGATCTACAAATTTTTGATAAAAATAAGTATTAAATAACGATCTTAAAGTTTCTTTCTTCTCACTTGATTTTTGATAATAGAAATTCTTTTAAACTTACCTTGAGGTAATATGATAATTTGACAAAATTGTTTATCATCTAAACCTATTAACTCTTCTACTTTTTTTCTTTAACTTCTTGCTCTTTTTGTTGCAATAACTTCTAATCCTTCATCATTATATTTCATTAAAAGCAACTTTTTCCAGAGTTAAATTTTTTATTACCAGTCTTCAGATAAGCCAAAGTTCTTTCAATTCTGTATCTCTTTCCGCTTAATTCAAAGTCAAAGTTCACCTGTGTTTTATCTTTATCGCTAGCGGTTTTCGTCCTTAAAGAAGATATATCTTTACCTCCTGTTGTCTTATTGTATAATGCATAAGCAATAGCATCAAAAAGTGTAGATTTCCCCGAACCTGTTTTTTTCCTGTTATTAAAAATATAGGTTCATTTATTATTCTATCCCATTCTATTATTTCATCTTTATATGGACCAAATTCTTTTTAATTCTAATCTAATTGGTTTCATCTTGATTCACCTTGTCTATAATATTTACTAGCACTCGTTTTTGCCCTACCGTTAACTCGCTTCCTGTCTGTTCATTATAAAATCCTTCTATCAATTCTAGTGGACTTTTTAGTTAACATTTCTTTATCAAATTTAATTTCACTATCACTATTATTATTTCTTTTTTTGTTTAAGTATCAAAGTATTTGGATAATACTCTTTAATTCGTGGTAAAGGATCTGTCACGCCTTCCATGCCACTTAATTCCATATTGAAATAATCATTTTTACAATCAAAATTTTGTTGAAATACTTTTTGTAAATACCTCTTCATATGTTGTACTAATATTATGTAATTTACGTTTTTTTGTTCCAAGGAAATAAACTCTTCAGTAAAAAAATTTCTTTTTGTTAATTCTACTAACCTCATACCTTTTTGTCTGTGTTGCTTCAGAGAATGAATAAGCCATTGGACTACCGCTATATTTTTATACGTTCTTCTTTTATAGCATTCGGATTATGAAGATGACCTAGAGCTACATAATCAAATTTTTCAAAAATTTCAACTGCTACATTTTCAACAGTTCCTACAGAAATTTCTCTTTCAGAATCAGTTTCTAGCCCTCCAGATACAAAAAGTATGAGCTACTAAAATATTAGTTTTACTCATGTCTATATTTTTTTATAAATTTCATCAATTACTCTTTTTTTGTCGCAGAATTATGAGTTGTAAGTGTAGCATCCTCAAAAATGTTCTCTTGCTTCAAAAGGTTCAAAATATGGTAATAAATATATATCCGTATCTTCAATAGTAATCTTATCAAATGCTTGATTTAATCTTGTGTGAAGATAGAATTTATGTTTGCTAAACCAAGCTTCTCCTATAGCTAATCTTTCTCTGCTATCATGATTACCACTAATTGCAAAAAAATTGGTATATTGCATTCTATGTTAATTTTTACTAAGAGTTCCTGTAAAAGTGTTGTAGCCTCTTTACTAGGAACACTTCTATCATATAAATCACCTGCAATTATTAAAAAGTCAGGTTTAGTCTCATCAATTTTACTAATCAAATTATTCATTACATATTGTTGATCTTCTAATAAATCTTTCCTTGTAATTTTTCTTCCAATATGCCAATCTGCAGTATGTAAAAATTTAACCATATAATCACCTTTTTTTCTATAAATTATCTCTATTATATTATAGCTTAAAACGAAATAAAATAACAGAGCACAATTAACTAGAAATGACTTTTGTAGTGTTACAATTGATGTGAGACAAAATATAAAAAGAAGAGTAAATCCTGTATAATGAAATTACGACAAATCAAAAAAAGGAATTTACTCATATGAACATTATAATAAAAAAATCTTTATCAAAAAAACATAGAAAATACTTTTTAAAAATTTTTTTCAGAGGATATCTTATCTTCCATCCATACCTATGTAAACAGAAGTCTAAGATATAATAAAAGTAATAGTTCCTCTTTTTTTATTATAACTAAAATAATTGGAATAAAAAAACTCTAACCACTATATTATATCATACTTTTTAACGTATTTTTTTAGAAAATATATTATCATTAATTTCATATTGTTTCCATCAAATTTTTCATAGTATATTTAGGATAAATGTAAGTATATACTTATTAAATTAATATGTAGTTGCAAATACATATTTAAGTTTTTATTTCATAAAGGAGGTTATTCTTATGAAAAAAACAAAAAAATTTAAAATAGCTACTTCAATTATATCTTTAGCAATATTAATTACTCCTATCTCTACTTTAATTAATAATTCTAATATTGCTAATGCTAAAACAAATATACAAAATAAAAAAATATAAAAAGCAAATAATACATTTACAACAACAATAGATTTATCTAAGATTGACGTCGAAAAATGAATTACTTAAAAGCTCAACAATTACTGAAAGAAAATAACACAAGAAGAATATAATTTAATTAAATCAATATTGAAACCTGAAATTAGTAATATAAACAGTCAAGATAAATTTAGAGCAGCTCCACGTGCTTATGGACCTTATTATCCAACTAGAAAAAGTTGCATATATAAATAATTGGGGTGTAAAAAGAAATTTATAATAATGCACTACGTAAATCTAAAGGTTTAGGTACAATAATTAATTTCATTACGGGTAGACTAATTGGAGGCCCTTATGGTTTGGGGATTAGGAGCTTTAGGATTAATTCAATCTTTCAGTAGTCCAAGTGCATTTGAACAAGCTATACAACAAGCATATTGGCAAGGTAAAAGGTATTGACGTATATTATCATATAAGTAGAAGTATAATGAGCTTAAACTATGTATCTTCTGTTGTGATTTAATCATGAATAATAAATATTACGATATAATATTTTTTTAATAATTTTTTTCCTATTTTTATACTTTTCTTATATAAAAAAACACATTAAAGATAAACATAGACCAAGAACATATAAAAAAACCTTTTATTATACTATACTCAATAATAATCCTAACTATAATTATTCAAAATTCATATGAAAAAAATTAAAAAAATAAAAAAAGAATAAAAAAATAAAAAAAAATAAAAAGAATAAATAGATTAAAAAAAGACGACTAATTGGTCGTCTTTTTTTACAGGCTATTGACCCATGCATATTTTACATTTATCAACAACCTGATAAAGAAGCTAACCAAAAGTTCTAAATTTTAACAAAGTGCATATGAGAACTCATAGACGCAGTGGTTTATTGATATCTAAATTAGCTCTATAAAAAAACTTTTTTAGCTATCAAATAAACTTTACAGGGGTGACTCGACAAAATCTTGTTTCTCCGAAATCACGATTTTTGAGTCACTCCCTTTATGTACAAATAGTTTAATAGGTATTTAATACCTATCGATATTATATATTAAATTCATTAAAATTAAAAGCGATTTTTCTATTACTAAATCTCTTTTATCAATATAATAAAAAAACGAAGAGGAGTCAATCTAAACTCCTCTTCACATATATCTATTTTCCAAATAATCTTTGAACATCATTCCATGTTACAGCTAACATTAATGCTACCATTAATAAACCAAATGCTACTGTTAAGTAATATTGAGCTTTTTTTATTAATTGGTTTCTTAAATATTGCTTCATAAATTACAAAAATTATTCTTCCACCATCAAGAACTGGAATAGGAATTAAGTTCATAAGACCTAAGTTTACACTTAAAATCCCTGTCCATCTTAGGGTTGTTAGTAATCCACTTTGTGCAGCAGCTGAAGACATTTCATAAATTGCTACAGGTCCACCTAGTTGATTTAAACTAAATCCACCACTGAATAGTGAAGCAAATAAATTAATAATTCCCATAAAAATCCCAGTTCCGAAGAATAATGTTTGTTCGAAACCATTCTTAATAGAACCTGCTAAGTCTTTTTCATAAGCTTGATTTATACCAAGTTTATAAGTTTTAACTTCTTTTCCTTTTTCCACTGAAATCTCTTCTTTTGGAGTTACTTTAATCTCTTGTTGTGAACCATCACGAGAAACTTTTAATGTAAGTTCAGAACCATTAGAATTAACGATTTCTTTAGTCATTTCATTCCATGTACCTACACTCTTACCATTTACTTGCTCAACTACATCACCTTGTTTCAATCCCGATGAGTAAGCTGGATAATTGGCCGCTATTTCTCCTAAACGAGTAGTATTTGATGGAACACCACTATAGATTGAAATACCTAAGAAAATAGCTAAGGCTAAAATAAAGTTCATCAATGGTCCCGCGAATAATGTCCAGAATTTTTTTGCCCCCATGAGTGTGAAGAAAACATTCTTTCAACTGGAGCAATTTGTTCTTCCATACCACCAAATGCAACACATGCATCTTTTTCTTACTTCATAGCGTTCTATCTTATCTCCAACGAATCCTTCAACAAAAAGTTTTTTTCTGTTAAATCAAATTCATTTAATTCTAATGGAAGTAAATCCATATCATTAGTTTTTATCTAAAACAATTTTTTTCTACTTTATCATTTTTCATCTAGTTTTTAAACTAACTTTCATTCCTTTTTTTAAGATCATATACTGACATATCATTGTTGAAAATCAAAAAAACATTGTCAGGCATTTTTACATATCCACCAACAGGTAGAAGTCTAATAGTAAAAATTAGTTTCTCCTATTTTTTTATGGAAGATTTTTGGGTCCCCATTCCTATTGCAAATTCCTGACATAATATTCCAGATCTTTTTGCAACTATAAAATGTCCAAATTCATGAATAGTTACTACTACAAAAAAATATTAATATAAATGCTATAATACCTTGCATCTAATACCCCTTTCTACATTCTAAAATAAACTAAGTAATAATATTAAGCATGGAGCTGATAATATTACAGAATCAAATCTGTCAAATATACCACCATGCCCACGGTAATAAATTACTACTATCTTTAACTTGATATTCTCTCTTATATGCTGATTCAATTAAATCACCAAATTGTCCGATTACACTTACTATTAATGTTACAACAATTGCAACTAATAAATTTGAAAAGATATTTGTTGTAAAGAAGAATAATAATGCTATCGCTATTGATGATATACTTCCTATAACTGAACCTTCAATTGATTTATTTGGGCTTATATTCGGAGAAAGTTTATTTTTTTCCCAAATTTCATACCGCCAAAGTATGCAAAACTATCTGTGAACCAAATTGTAAGTAATAAATAAGCTACATGGCTTAAACTTAAATTTCTCAACATAAATAAACAATAAAAACCCTACAAATATATAGGAAGTCACGAATATAATCGAACCAATTTCAACTAATTTAATCTTGTGTCCAGTCATAACAACAGTACCTAACATACCAATTAATATTAAATAAATTATAGAATACTGTACCAATGTTGAAACTTCATTATGTAAAAATAATAATGCTCCCGCTAATGATGATAAACTTAAAACTACGATGTTAGTTTTTCTTAAATGTCATTCTAACAATTTCATACATAGCCATCACACCAAGTGCAAAAAGTCGTAAATTTGAAATAATCTCCACCTAAAAAAATAATAAAGGTAAGAAAACAATTAATGCTACTATAGCCGTTATTATCCTAGTCTTCATTTAAACCTCCAAACCTTCTATCTCTACTTTGATATTCTAATAAAAGCTTGATAGAATTCATCTTCATTAAAATCAGGCCAAGCTACTTTTGTGAATAAAAAAACTCACTATAAGCAATTTGCCACAGTAAAAAGTTTGAAATTCTTTTGTTCACCAGACGTTCTTATTAATAAATCAGGATCTGGTGTATTAGAAGTAAATAGATTTGCATTAACATGCTCTTCAGAAATTTCTTCTGCACTATATTTATTATCTTGAACATCTTTTTGCAATTTGTTTAATTGCCCTTAACATTTCGTCTTTAGAACCATAATTCAAGGCAAAAATTAATTTTAATCCTGTATTATTTTTTTGTTTGTTCAATTGCATCATTAACAGCTTTTCTAGTATTTTCTGGAAGTTTTTCTACCACACCTATAACTTCAACTTTTACGTTATTTTTCCATAAGTTCTGGCATAAAACTACCAAACATCTTCTCTGGAAGATCCATTAAATAACTAACTTCTTCCTTCGGTCTAGCCCAGTTTTTCTGTAGAAAATGCATATAATGTCAAATATTTAACACCTAATTTTGAAGCATACTTTGTGATTTTTTTTACAGTTTGCATTCCTTCATAGTGTCCTTTAATTCTAGGCATATTTCTTTTTTTAGCCCAACGTCCATTACCATCCATTATTATAGCAACGTGTGTCGGAATTTTTTAATTGTTGTTTTTTTCAGTTTTTTGTACTTGTTCAGTTTTTTTCTAAAAAAATTTAAACATAATTCCTCCTATGTAACATCCTTCATTATATCATAAAAGACCTAATGCAACAAACTTTTAATAGAATATGAATTTTAAAATATTACATCCGCTTATTAGTTAATATATGATATTAATCTTTTAAAACAGTTAAAAATCAGTTTTATATTTTTTTTAGTTAGAGATAGTTTTTTTATCCCGAAAATTAACATTCTTTATGTAAACTTTTGAATTTTTTTGTTGCATTGTCAGAAAATTTATGCTAGAATATATTCATTAACAATTTAATGCGTTGATAAGTAGAATCTTACAATCTACTTATAGAGAGTTCTCGGTTGGTGAAAGAGAATAGTTAGATGTAAGAGAAATGGACTTTGAGCATATAGTTTTTACTACGGTATTGCCCGTTATAGCAAAAAGTTATGTTTGTAACTTACTGAGGTACAATAAGTGATTATTGTATAAATAAAGGTGGTAACACGTTAAGACGTCCTTTAGCAAAAGCTAGAGTACGTCTTTTTTTATTATAAGAAAGGAGAAATATATGATTAATCTAAATAATGTTAGCAAAACCTTTTTATCAAAAAGGAAAAGAAATCAAGCATTAAAACCTACTAATCTTCATGTAAAAGCTGGTGAAATTTTTGGAATTATCGGTTACTCAGGTGCTGGAAAAAGTACCCTTCTACGATGTCTTAACCTATTAGAAACTCCTTCTGAAGGAGAAGTAATTGTAGATAACCAAGTTGTTAACAAACTAAACAGAAAAGGATTTACGATTATACAGGCAAAAAAATTGGAATGATATTCCAACAGTTTAATCTTCTTAGTTCTAAAACTGTAGGTGAAAATATTGCATTCAACTTGAAAGCTGGAGATGTTGATCCAAAAGATATTCCTAAAAGAATAGATGAATTATTAGAACTTGTAGGACTTTCTGATAAAAAGAATGTTTATCCAAGTCAACTTTCTGGTGGTCAAAAACAACGTGTCGGTATTGCAAAAGCCCTTGCAAATAATCCAAAATTATTGCTTTGTGATGAAGCAACAAGTGCATTAGACCCTGTTACAACTAAACAAATATTGTCTTTATTAAAAGAAATTAATCGTAAATTAGGAATCACAATTATTCTAGTTACTCATGAAATGGAAGTAATAAAACAAATTTGTGATAATGTAGCAGTAATGGAAAATGGTGAAATTATCGAATTAAATTCTGTTTACGAGATTTTTCTCAAATCCAAAAACAAAATTGATGCAAGAATTTATAGCTAATCTACACAATGATGAAGATTTTTGAAGAACATCTAGCTGAACATTATAAAAATGAAACTGTAATAAGGGTTATTTTTTAAAGGTGAAGCAACTAAAAGAGCCTTTAATTCAGACTTTAGCAAATAAATATAATGTTACTACTAACATACTTGCTGGTCGAATTGAATACATTCAAAACAAACAATTAGGAAGTTTAACTTTTTTTCAGTAGTTGGTGAAACTGATAACACAGAGAAATTTGTAAATCACTTAATTGATCAAGTTAATGATGTGGAGGTGAATGTATATGGAAAATAATCTAAGTCTAATAGAACAATGGAAAAAAATCTTCAACCAGAATTAATTAAATCATTTGCCGATTCATTATACATGATAAGTGTTTCAATAATAATTACAGTAATTGTCGGATTATTTTTTTAGGAGTAGTTTTTATTCTTAACTAGTAATAGACTTCTATTCAAAAAAATGCTATTATTTATAAAACGGTAGATTTTTCTAGTTAACACAATTCGTTCTATTCCATTTATTATTCTTTTGGTATTCTTAATACCATTTACTCTATTTTTATTAGGAAAATCAACTGGACCTACTGGAGCAATAGTTCCACTTACAGTTGCAGCTATACCTCTATTTACGAGATTAGTTGACACTTCACTAAATGAAATAGACTATGGTGTTATCGAGTCAGCAGTTGCTTCTGGGGCTTCTCTAAAATTAATAGTTAAAGAAGTTTTAATACCTGAAGCTATGTTCGGAATTATCCAATCTATTACACTAACTTTAATCAACCTAATTGCTTTTTCAGCAATGGCTGGTGTTGTTGGTGGCGGTGGAATTGGAGACCTTGCGATTAGATATGGTTATTATCGTTTTGATAATTTCACAATGTGGATTACAGTAATTCTATTAATTATCTTAGTCCAGATTACACAATATATAGGAAATTCAATTTCAAAAAAATTCAAAAAAATTAATTTAAAGGAGATTTATATTTATGAACAAACTAAAAAAATTATTAACAGTTGTTTTTTACAGCGTTTTTTTAGCTATTACTCTAGCTGCTTGTGGAGCTACAAGCTCAAGCAATAATGGTGGTGGAGAAAAAAAGAAGTGAAAAATTGGTGCAACATCTGGTCCTTATGCTGATATGGTAAACAAAAGCACTTAAACCTCTTCTTGAGAAAAAAAAGGATATACAGTTAAAGTTACAGAATTCTCTGATTACATCCAGCCTAACAAAGCTTTAAACAGCGGTGAATTAGATGCAAACTTATTCCAACACAAAATCTACATGAAAAAAATTTGCTGAACAAAATGGAATGGACTTAACAGCTCTTGTTCCTGTTCCAACCGCACCAATGGGATTATATTCTGATAAAGTTAAAGATCTTAAAGATTTACCAGAAGGTGCTGAAGTAACTCTTCCAAATGACCCTTCAAACGCTGCTCGTGCTTATGCATTATTAGCTGCTGCTGATTTAATCAAAATCAAACCTGACACTGATGTACTAAAAAAATCACTAAAAACGATGTAATAGAAAATCCTAAAAAAACTTAAATTTACAGAATTAGAAGCTGGTCAACTTGCTAGATCATTAAGTAGTACTACACTTGCTGCAGTACCGGAAACTTCGCACTTGCTGCTAAATTTGATTTAACAAAAAGCATTAATCTTAGAAAAAAATGAACGAAAAACAACCGTAACAATGTTGTTGTAACTACTGCAAACAAAGACAAACAATTTGCTAAAGATTTAGTAGAAGTTGTTCAATCTAAAGAATTTGATGAAATCATCAATAAAAGATTTCAAAAGGATTTGACAAACCCGGAAAAATAATTAACAAGGATGTGATTAATTATGAAAAATTGAATTATCAAATACAATTAAAAAAATATTCCTGAAAATGTATTCTACCCTATTTTCAAATTAATCTCTGAGGAAAGTTCAAATGGTAATCCATTATTAAATGCGGGTATCGGAGTTCCAGACTCTGATACCCCTGAACTTTTACTTAAAGAATTGGAAACGGCTATAAGAAAAACCTGAAAATATGAGATATGGAGCATTTGATGGGAAAAGTAACATTATTAAATGAAATATCTCAGTGGTTAAAAAGAAAAACTATAATATTGACGCAGATCCTAAAAAGTGAAATTGCTTTTAGTGTTTGGTACTAAATCTGGATTATCAAGTATTCCTTCAGTACTACTAAATCCAAATGATACGGTATTATTACCAGTACCAAGTTATCCTGACTACATTCAAGGAATTGCATTAGCCCAAGCTAAATATGAAGAGATAGAATTGAAAACAAGAAAATAATTATTTACTAGATTATTCTGATATTTCTGAAGAAGTGCTTAGAGACGCTAAACTTATATTTTTTTAAACTATCCTTCTAATCCCATTGGAGCAGTAGCTACGAAAGAGTTTTATGAGAAAAACAGTGAAATGGGCAGAAGAAAATAATATAGTAGTTCTTCAAGATCATGCATATTCTGATTTCTATTATAAAGAAGGATACTCTCCAGCATTTATGCAAACTGAAGGAGCTAAAGAAGTAGGAATTGAATTTTTCTCATTTTCTAAGAACTTCTCAATTTCAGGTCTAAGAATTGGTTTTGCTGTAGGAAATAAAGAAATTATACGTGGATTAAAAGAGTATAATACTATCTTCCACGCAAATATTTATGGAGCTATTCAGGATACTGTGATAGCTGCGTTAAAAAAACTATAGACAATTGACTAGTAATATAAAAAGAAACTTATTCGAAAAGAATAGATAAAATTACTACTAAACTTGATGAACTAGGATATTCATATTTTTAAAACCAGAAGGTGGAATTTTTTTATCTGGTTAAAAGTTAAGAATGGATATGATAGCCAAAGTTTTTTTGAATTATTACTAAAAAAATATAGAATTGTTACTATGCCTGGACATGTATTTGGTCAAGGTGGTGAAAACTATATTAGATTAAGTCTGAGTCTTTCAGATGAACAAATTGACATATTAATAAAAAAATTAGAAATACTAAATAATGATTTCAAGAATAATTAGAAATGTTGATATCATTATTAAATTTTCATTAATATTCGACTAATCTATTGATTAGCCGAATTTTTTTAATGTTTACTTCTAAGTTTACATAAATATTTTTGAAAGGATGATTAAATGAAGAAAAAAATACAAGATGGACTGTTTTTATACGCCTCAATGGCAATACTATTATGCGCAGGATCACTATATTCTTTTAGTGTTTTTGCAAAACCTCTAAGTGTTTCAAAAGGATGGAGTTTACCAGATGTTATGCTAGCATTTACTATTAATGCTGCTATCGCTCCTATTCCCACTATTATAGGAGGTTTTATTTCAGACAAAGGAAAAGCAAATATTTCTATTATTTTAGGAGGAATTCTATTTGCTGTCGGATTTATTCTTACTGGATTTGCGACTACAAAAGGAATGCTATATTTTAGCTATGGAGTATTATCAGGTGTTGGACAAGCATTTGCATATTCTGGAATTATAAGTAATGCGCTTAGATTCTTCCCTGATAAAAGAGGATTGGCTGCTGGTCTAATAACTGGTGCTATGGGTGGCGCTAGTGTTATTGCCGCCCCAATAGCTCATAGTCTTATAGCAAATTTTGGGGTTCATAGTGCATTTATTTACTTAGGAACAGCATACTTATTAATTATTATCGTTGCTCTATTCTTTATTAAAGTTGCTCCTGCAAATTATCAACCTGAAGGTTGGATTCAACCTGTGGCTGAAATTAAAAAAGAAGCCGTTAATAAAAATTGGAAACAAATGTTAATGAGTTTATCATTTTACTTTATTATCTCAATGTTCGCAATCGGTGCATTCTCTGGACTAATGGTAGCATCAAATGCGTCAGTTATAAGTCAAACTATGTTTGGATTAACAGCTTCTGTTGCGGCAACATTTGTTAGTATTTATGCATTATCAAATTCTTTGGGACGTATAGTTTGGGGAATCATTTCAGATAAAATAGGTCACGAAAAAACTCTTATTGCTATCTACTCAGTAATCGCTATATCTTTATTAATTCTAGTTAATATAAGAACTACTCTTGGTCTTACAGTTGGACTTGTTCTCCTTGGTTTATGTTTTTGGAGGAACTATGGGAGTCTTCGCACCATTAGTAATGAAAACATTTGGTCCAATTAACCAAGGGGTAAACTATGGAATTGTATTTATAGGATTCTCTACTGCTGCATTTTTTTGCTCCAAAATACGCTGCAGGAATTGCAGCAAAGCATAACGGTGACTTTACAGATGCATTTTTATGTAGCAATAGCTCTAGTTCTTGTTGGATTAGTAATTAGTGTGATATATTCTATTTTTTTCAAAACGTAAAGCATTTTAAAAAAAGAAATCATCTCAAAAACCTAATGAGATGATTTCTTTTTTTATATTTTCGGTATTTGAATTTTTTTGTCCAGCTGTAATATTATTATTACTAATATTATTAGCTTCTTTTATTTTTTTCTACTCCATTTTGAGCATTCGCTTCTCCATATGCTTTTAGAGGCGATAACAAATAATGAATCACCTGATTTTGATCACATAATCTTGACCTGCTACGGGAGTTGTACTTACTACACCTGAAGATTCACTCTTTTCAGTATTAGTATCATTATTGTTATTATTTGTTGACTCTTTTTAGAAGTAGTTCCTTCTGTTACTTTTAGAATTACTAGCCTTAGGTATATTATTATTACTTTCAGCTTTTAGTTTCTTCTGGAACTTTAGCCGTTTGTTGTTCTGTAGTTTGAACTACCTTATCTTTAGATTTTCCACCAAGTGAATTTCCTACGGTTGTTACTCCTACAAGAATAAGTGGTGCTAATATTATAAATAAAACAACTAGAACTGTATTCTTTATAGTATTATTTTTCATAATATTACCCCTTATATTATTTTTACTTCTTCGAAAATAGTCGTGGTAATAACCACCAACTTTACCGCTATTATCTACTACAAATACATATTCTTCTGTTTCATTTACTACTTCATATTCTTTTTCCTACAGTAAGCATATTACTTACAGTAAATTTTTTTCAGCATCTGTATGTTTTACAATAACTTTTTTTGACATTGTCCTACCTCCTTACTCTATCATTTTTTTATTTTATTACAATATAACTATTTTTTTCAATTGTTTTTTTACTAGCTATTAATGAAAACCATCATAAACACCACAAGTGAAATTAATAATGATATCACAACAGGTTCAATAAATTTAATTACATAAACTGTTTTTTTATTAGTATATAACTAAGTAGACCTACTACTATCGAACTTAATGCTCCATATTTTTTTCGGCTTTTTTTCCAGTATAATCCCTAATAATATAGGCCATAAGAATGTAGCTTCTAATCCACCAAATGCAAATAGATTTACATTAACTATTAGACTAGGTGGTCTCATACTTAATAACATTATAAGTAAAAATTACTAAAAATATTTACCCCATAAACAAATATAGGAACTTTTTTACCAGTAATTTTTTTCTTTTTATAGACTTGTTATTAAATAATAAATCCTTTATCAAGGCTGATGATATTAATAAGAATTGAGCATTTACTGTTGTTATTATAGCTGCCATAGGGGCTGCAAGTACTAACGCAGCAAGATACCATGGAAGTACTTTTTAATGTAATTATTGGAATTACTGAATCATAGTCTTTTATGTCTGGGAAAACTCCTCTAGCCATAACTCCAATTAGATGAACTCCAAACATTACGATAAATATTACTATTGATCCAACGATAATAGATTGTTTTTAAACTTCTTTTTATTCTTATATAACATTGAGTTGATAGCAATCTGCGGAATACCTATAACCCCAACTCCAACTAAGACCCAAAACGAACTAACATAACTAGGTGTTAAACTTCCATTAGCTCCAAAAGGAGTTAATATCTTTTCATTAATATTAACCAAGTTCGCTGTAATCTGATCAATTCCTCCACCATAATTAATTACTGCAAATAGTAAAATTATTGTAGAAAATATCATTATTAAACCTTGAATCATATCGGTAATTAAAAATATTCTTTAATCCACCAAATACTACACAAAAAATATAATAATTACTGAGATTAGAACTATACCGGTCTTATATTCAATCCCCATAAATGCTGCTAATAATTTTGCTCCTCCAACCCATTGGGCACTCATCGCAGCAATTAGAAATACTATCATTGCTAAAGTAGAAATAAACGCAACTAATTTTGAATTATATCTATTTCTTAAATAATCGCTTATAGTTATCGCATTAATTTTTTGTGCAGCATTTTTAAATTTTTTTCGCCAAGACTAATAGTACAAAAATAGCCTGTTACAACTTGGATTACAGCTAGAAGAACCCAACCATAACCAAGTTTATACGCTACTCCTGGACCACCTAAAAACGTTGAAGCTGATCCGTAAGTTGACATTAATGTTATCGCAAGTACTATTCCGCTTACTTTTCTATCTGCTAAATAGTACTTTTCGAAAAAACCACCATGTTGTTCTGCTTTACTCATACGGTTCATCATTAGTGGTAATAAAATTATCGCTAAAAAAATATTGTTGCAAATAAAATTATTATTTTTGTAATCTAATGTATTCGTCATTATTTTTTTCCTCCTCTTTTATTTCATCATTTAGTAAAAGATTCGTAGAAATAATAACTAATGTTATTATTAGAATACTAACTACTATAGAACTATAAAAAAACCATTCAGGTAATCCTAAAATATACTTATAAGATTTTTACATTGTTGACATCGAATCTAACATATGCAAAAATAATACCATAAGGCAAAATGAATTATTGCGATGACTACCGCAACTATCCCTTCTTTATTTTTTTAAATTTATTCATTTGTCTTTCCTAATATCCTCATTATTAAATTATAAATCTGTACATAATAAACTTTCATAAAGTCTACTACTAAACTACCAAGTAGTAACCCAGCGGTAACATCACTTATAAAATGTGCACCTAGTATCATTCTTGAAATAGGTATGGCAATTATTGCAAAAAGTAGCAATTACTTTTAAAATATCTTTTTTTATTTATTACAAATAATAATGCTAAGAAAAAAATAATGCTACAAATGTAGAATGTCCACTCGGAAAAACTAAATCCATCGTGAATCTCAGGAAGAGGCCTCACCCTTTGGATGCTATATTTTTAATGCAGATAAGAAGAATCCACCTAAACCTGCACTAAAGAATATAAACACAGCTTTTTTTAAGCTCTTTAATCCATACTAAAAATGCTGATAAAAGAATCATTATTAATAATAATAGTTTATCATTAAAAAAACTAAAGAGATTATTTTCGCTAATGTTGCTAATGATTTTAATTTCAATTAAATCAGCGATAATTCTATCTATATCGTTATTCGGGAAATTTAATTGCTACTACTGCTAAGAAAAATTAAGATTAATAGTTTTTAAATAAAAAGGTAATTTTTAAATTTTTTTCATATTATTTCTCACCTCCTATTTTTTTCAATTATTTTTGTTATAAAATTCACTAACATCATTAATAACGCGTTTTTCTTTTTTTATAAACTTTCATTGAATTTTTATAACTATCCAAATTATCATAGAAATCAAAAATCTGCTTAACTGGTAAAGTTGTAAAAATCTTCTTCAGCTACAACTTTTTGCAAAACCATTCTTTTCAAAAAATTTTGCATTTTTCAATTTGATCTCCTCTACTCTGGTTAGTTCCAAGAGGTACTAAAAATAGGAGGTAAATCTAAAAGCTAAAAAAATTCATATAAAGCGTTAGCTCCAGCTCTTGAAACAGCAAAATCCGTAATTTTTCAGTACATCAAATAGTTCTTTAGCTAAAAAAATTCATATTGCTTATAACCTTCTTTTTCAACACTATCATTTAATAATCCTTTACCTACAAGGTGTACTATCTGATACTTTTTTTAATCAATTCATCTATATTATTCCAAATATAATCATTCAATATTTTTTTGAACCTAATGAACCACCCATAACGAGCATCACAGGTTTTTTTCTGATGTAAATCCAGTTAGTTCATAAGCTAGATTAGCATCTCCAGTATAAATATCATCACGTACAATTGCACCTATTAGACTAGCTTTCCCTTTAGGTAAGAACTTCTGTGTATCTTCAAAGGTTGTAAAAATATGATTACAGAATTTAATATTGATTTTATTTGCAAGTCCCGGTGTTAAATCAGATTCATGTAAAACAACTGGAATTTTTCAATAACCTAGCTGCAATACAAACGGGAACACTTACAAATCCACCTTTTTGAAAAATACAAAATTTGGTTTTTCTTTTTCTTAATACTAATACAGAATCAACAATTCCTTTTTAGTACTTTAAATGGATCAATAAAATTTTCCCAAGAAAAAAATATCTTCGTAATTTCCCTGAACTAATTTTATAGTATTTTTATTTCTGGAATTTTACCCTATCATCTCATTTTTCAATACCAGTTTTACTACCAATATACGAGATTTCATATCCATTTTTTGAATTCTGGAATTAAAAGCAACATTAACAGATACATGACCTGCTGAACCTCCTCCAGTAAACAGGATTTTTTTCACCTTTATCCTCTCTCTTTCATCTTTTTTTCTAATCGTTCTTCAACATATTCAGGAACAAATTTAGATAAATCAGCACCAAAACCTGAAACACCTTTTTACAATACTAGAGCTAATAAATGAATATTGTTTATTAGCCATCATATAAAAATGTTTCAATATTTTTCATCTAACGCTTTATTCATAAATGTTAATTGCATTTCATATTCAAAAGTCAGATACAGCTCTTAAGCCCCTAACAATAACATTTGAACCTACTTGTTTTTGCATAATTGACTAACAATCCTGAAAAATGAATCAACTTTAACATTTGGAATTTCTTTTTATTGTTTCATTTATCATCTCTACTCTTTCATCAAGTGAAAATAAATATTTCTTATCAGGATTTACCAAAATAGCTACTATTACTTCATCAAATAATTCAGCACTTCTCTTTATTATGTCAATATGCCCATAAGTAATAGGATCAAAACTACCGGTACAATCGCTATTTTTTTCTTTTCATTTTATTTCTCCATATATTCAAAAATTACTATGTCTGTTATTCCATACTGTTTTTCTTTTTATAATTTCGATATTTTTCATTTACAATATTAATTTGTTCGGTATTACTTTTTCTCACAAATAATCAAAGCTCCATCATTGCACAATTGATTATCAAAAAAATATTTTTTAAAGCATCGTCTATCAACCCTTTATCATAAGGGGATCTAGAAAAAAATCATATCAAATTTTTTTCTTCTTTTTTTCCCAAAAATTTTTCAACGCACGCTTAAAATCATTTCTATATAAAGAATAATCTTCGGCACTAATTCTACATTTTTCTATATTACTTTTTAATAACTTTTTATCGCATTATTACTACCATCAATAAAAAGTGGCATGTTTAGCTCCACGACTTAAAGCTTCAATTCCTAAACCACCTGTTCCACCAAAAAGATCCAGTACTTTACAATCATAGCAATCTATCATATTAAATAAATTTTTCTTTAATTTTTGTCTGTCGTTGGTCTTGTATTCATCCCCTCAACAGCATTTAATTTTTATGAGATCTATATTTTCCTGCTATAACTCTCATGTTTCCTCGCAATAAATATCTAATACACTGTATTTATTAATGATATCTTTAAAATAAGGGAGAATATAGCTCTCCTTCCCCCTTATTTTAATATTTTTTTATTTTGTTTGTAAATCTTTATCTAAATGTTCAAAACTTAAATGTAAATCTGACATTCCTGATAATTCGATTTTCTTTACGAATTTCTTTTTCTTAAGATCTGCAATAATACTTTCTATTCTAGTTTTCATCAACATAGATACATGCATATCTTCCTCTTTTTAGAATAAGAAATAAAGTTCCCATATTTTTTTCTAATTTATTTAAGTCTTTAAAACTTTTTAAAATAGACATATATTCCACGTCTTTCTTTTTCAAATAACTCCATAAATTTCTCCTAGAAATGAGCTGCTGCGTCTACGCGACCTTTCTCATCAATTTTAATTACTTTAACTTTAAGAGTGTCTCCAACTTTTTACAACATCTTCAACTTTATTTACCCTCTCTTCAGCTAATTTAGAAATATGTACTAACGCATCTACTCCTGGGAATAATTCAACGAATGCACCAAATTTTTCAATACGTTTAACTTCAGCAAGGTAGATTTCCCCAACTTCTGCTTCACGTGTGATGTTTTCGATAATTTCGATAGCTTTATTAATTCCTTCGATTTCAGGTGAAGAAATAAATACATCTCCATTTTGCTCGATATCAATTTTTAACACCAGTTTTTTTCAATAATTTCATTGATAACTTTACCACCTGATCCAATAACATCTTTAATTTTTTTCAGGTTTAATTTTAATAATTTTTAATTTTTGGTGCAAATGTTGAAACTTCTTGACGAGGTTCAGAGATAACACTGTTCATATGCTCTAGAATTTGTAATCTACCAACACGTGCTTGTTCTAATGATTCTTTTAAGATTTTGCTCACTTAGACCATCGATTTTAATATCCATTTGAAGAGCTGTTATACCTTCAGATGTCCCTGCAACTTTGAAGTCCATATCCCCAAGGTGGTCTTCCATACCTTGAATATCAGTTAAAATAGTATAGTGTTCATCTTTTTTTACTAATCCCATTGCAATACCAGCTACTTGAGCTTTAATTGGAACTCCTGCTGCCATAAGAGCCATCGATCCAGAACATATTGTAGCTTGTGAACTTGATCCATTAGATTCTAAAATTTCTGATACAATACGGATTGTATATGGGAAATCTTCTTTAGATGGAATTACTTGTGCTAATGCACGCTCACCCAATGCACCGTGTCCAATTTCACGACGTCCTGGCGCACGACTAAATCCAACTTCACCAACTGAGAATGCTGGGAAATTATAGTGTAACATAAATCTCTTGTTTTCTTCTTGAGTTAAATCATCAATGATTTGTTCATCTGATAAGTTACCTAATGTTACAACACCTAAAGACTGAGTTTGTCCACGAGTGAATAATGCAGATCCATGCGTTCTTGGTAGTACATCAACTCTTGAAGCTAATGGTCTAATTTCTGTTAAAGCACGTCCATCAGGTCTAATTTTATCTTCAGTGATTTCACGGCGAACTTCATCTTTTACAATTTTATCTAATGATAATTTTGCTTCTTTTACAATATCAAGCTCATCTTCGTCAGTTGCTTTTTCTTCAAATACTTCAAGAACTTTTTTTCTTTAACAGCTGAAATAGCTTCATCACGTTCTTGTTTATCTTTAATAGCAATCGCTTCTTTCATTTGAGATAATGCCATTGAAAGAACTTCGTTATAGATTGTTTCATCAATAACTTTTTAACTCTACAGCCATTTTTTCTTGACCAATTTCATCAACAATTTGTTGTTGGAATGCAATTAAGCGTTTGATTTCTTCGTGTCCGAACATAATTGCATTTAACATAATTTCTTCAGATACTTCTTTTTGCACCTGCTTCAACCATGTTGATCGCATCAATTGTTCCAGCTACTTTTAAGTCAACTGTAGAACGTTCCATTTGTTCAACTGTTGGGTTAATTACGTATTCTCCATCAACATATCCTACAGTAACACCCGCGATTGGTCCTTTAAATGGAATATTTGATACTGATAATGATAGTGAGCTTCCTAGCATTGCTGCCATTACAGGATCACAATCATACTCTACTGATAATACAGTCGAAATTACTTGTACTTCATTTCTGAAACCATCTTCGAATAATGGTCTAATTGGTCTATCGATTAGACGTGCTGCTAATGTTGCTTCAGTTCCTGGTCGTCCTTCTCTACGTAAGAATCCTCCTGGAATTTTCCCAACTGCATACATTTTTTCTTCATAGTTAACTGTTAGCGGGAAGAAATCGACATCTTTTGCTTCTTTTGAAGCAACTGCTGTTGTTAACACAACAGTATCTCCATACTTTACTACTACTGCTGCATTAGCTTGACGAGCCATTTCACCTAACTCAACAGTTAATGTTTTTCCAGCCCATTGCGTTGTATAAACTTTTTATCTTGAAACATGTTTATTTCCTTTCAATATTTTTTCTTGAACTTTATATAAATCGACTACTTTATTATATCATGAATACTAGTATTTACAAAGAAAAAAACGAAAACATAGTAGAAATAGCTTTGATTTCTCTACATTTTCGTTTATGATTTTTATCCTAATTGTATTTGATATAGTTTATATAAAAACTAATATTATTAACAGCATAATAATAAATAATATTATATAAATTTTTTTGTTTATTAGACATAATTACATATTACCTTGAATCTCTTTTTTTCAAGTATGTTTCTTGTATGTTCACATACACGAGTAAAAGTGTTGAATTAAGTCCATATAAACTACTCCTGCTGGGATTTCACAATCTCCATCTTTCATACGTTGAGTATGTTTTTTTACGAGCTGCTTTCTCCATTGCATATATATTTTTCACATGCTGCTAACGCTGCTCCTGCAAAAGCTATATTGTTTTCTTCTAATGACTTAATAGTTTTTAAAATAATATCGTTACAAAGATCGAACATTTCTTGTACTTCTTCTTTTGCTCCATCAGAGAATTTCAATTTTTTTCTAATTTGATAATCTACTGACAGTACAATATCTCTAGCATGGTCTCCAATTCTTTCTACATCACGAGTTCCATCTAATAATGTTGAAGCTATTAACCCTTCTTTAGGACTTAGTTTTTCCCTAAACAATAAAGTTAAGTAGTCTGTCATTTGCTCATCAAAATTATTTATCGCATCTTCATAAGTTTCACCTTTTTCACGTAATTGTTCATCGCGATTCATAAAGTACTCTACAGCGTTACGTAAACTTTTCTTAGATAAAACTAACATTTCTACGAATTCTTTTTGTACTTGACCTAAAGCAACTGCTGGTGCACTTGCAATAAGCGATTTATCAAGGTATTGTGTACTATATTTGATTTGCTCATCTTCACCTGGAATAAGCTTAGTTACAATCACAACTAATAAACTAATAAATGGGAATTGTAGTATTGTATTTAGTATGTTAAATGTACCGTGTGCTGATGCAATTGTCATCTTAGGTTCTAGACCTAACGTAGTTTCTAAATACTGAATAAATGCTCCATAAGGAACTAAAGCAATTAAACAGATTATAGTACCGATAACGTTAAACAATACGTGAGAAGCTGCAACACGTTTTGCCGCAATATTACTTCCTATCATCGCTAATGCTGCAGTTGTAATCGCTGTTCCGATATTATCCCCGAATAGTACAGGTAAAGCTCCCGTTAAACTTAAAGCACCATCTGCATATAAGTTTTGTAAGATAGCTATAGTTGCTGCTGAAGACTGAATTAGTAATGTTAAGAATGTACCTACTCCTACCCCTACTACTGCACTATCATTAATGTGCTCTAATACATTTTGGAACCAAGACATATCTTTCATAGGTCCCATAGCTGTAGACATCATTTTAAGAGCATAAAAAATTCCACCAAAACCAAATATTACACGACCTATATTATTTACTAATTTAGCACGAGTAAAGAATAAAAACGCTGCTCCTAAGAAAATTAAAGGAAGTGCATATTTAGAAATATTAAACCCGATAATGAATGATGTTAATGTAGTTCCAATATTAGAACCCATAACGATAGCAATTGCTTGTTTCGTTTTTAATAATCCTGCTCCTACTAAACTGATAGTAATTACGATAGTTCCTGTACTTGATTGAATAAGTATCGTAACAATAATCCCGGCTAAGACAGCCATAAGTGGTTTAGATGTGTATTTATCTAAAACATATCGCATTTTCTCCCCGGCTATTAACTGAAGTCCGTCCCCCATGTACTTAATACTGAATAGGAATAATCCCAGACCTCCTAAAAAAGAAAATAAAATTTCTTGCCAAAGTGCTGACACTTTTTTTGTCCTCCTAGTATATGTTGCGTTTATCTTTAAACACACAAATAAATTTTACCATATATATTTTAAAAGTACAACAAAAATCTAAAACTAGAAATATTAAAAATATAATTACAAATTTTTACATTAATTACATAAAATTTGTAATTATATTTTAATATTTTTCAAAAAATAAAAAAAGGTATCTACAAATTTGTAAATACCTTTTTTTGTGCTTATTAAAGCTTGTGGATAAACAGAAACTTTTTTACGGCTACGTCCGTATCTTTCAAAACGTACAACTCCGTCAACTAGTGAGAATAGTGTATCATCTCCACCTTTTTCCTACGTTAGTTCCTGGCCAAATTTTTTTGTCCCACGTTGTCTGTATAAGATAGAACCTGCAGTTACGTACTGACCGTCAGCTCTTTTAGCACCTAAACGTTTTTGATTCAGAGTCACGTCCGTTTTTTAGTAGAACCTACCCCTTTTTTTAGATGCGAAGAATTGTAAATTTAATTGTAACATCATGTCAATTTCACCTCTCTTACTTCAATAGTTATATAATCTGAATAATTTTCTTCAATTGTTTTTTTAATGCAACTAACATTGCATTTAGTAGAAGTTGCTCTTTATCAGTAGATTTTTAATGATCTATATGTTAAATGTCCAGTTACATCCTCATTAGCTGAAATGTCAAATTGAACACCTTCATCTAGTTCATCTACCGCATTTATTAAACCGAATATTACAGCGGATACACCTGCACAAACTATATCTGAACCATGTTCAGCATAATCAGCATGCCCATCGACTGTCACTTGTTTAATAATTTCAACTTCTTTTATGATTTCCACCTTAATCATGATTAAGCGTTAATTTTTTCAACTACTAATTTAGTGAAAGGTTGACGATGACCTAATTTACGGTGATTGTTCTTTTTAGGTTTGTATTTAAATACTGTGATTTTTTTACCTTTACCTTGAGCAACTACTTTAGCTGTTACTGTCGCACCAGCTACTAAAGGAGCACCAACTTTTGTAGTTTCTCCACCTACTAATACTACTTCGTCAAAAGTAACTGTAGAATCTACTTCAGCTGCTAACTTCTCAACTAAGATTGTTTGTCCTTCTTCAACACGTAGTTGTTTCCCACCTGTTTTAATTACTGCGTACATATCTGCACCTCCTTAAATATTTTTTTACTAAGACTCGCCATACAAGGTGGATTTCTCTTATTTACCTTATACGTGCGGTTGTAGTAGCTATTTAGGAGCTACACAACAATACAATTCTAACACATATATATCATAACGTCAACTATATTGATAACTTTTCTTACTTTTTTTAAAAAAATTAGGTCAGAAAACTATATTTCTAAAGTTCACTGACCTCGTTTAATTATTTACGTTTTTTCTTGTTAGAAACTAATGTAACTTTTTCCGGATCAAAAGCTTGTTTCTTTTGTTTTTCTGGTTTATATGGCGGATATAGTGCGTGTCCTAAGTAAGTTTGGAATATCATGAATAATCCCCCTACGATATAGTACACAGCTACTGCTCCAGCTACGATGAATGAGAACCCTGTAATCATTATCGGTGATAACCATTGCATCATCTTCATTTGACTTTGCATTTGCTCTTGACCTGGTTGAGTTGGTGTCGGCATTAAACTCATTTGTAATTTTGTTTGGATAGCATATACAGCAAACGCGATTAATGGTAATGTATATGAACGAGTACCAAGACTGAATACTCCAAGGAATGTAGAATCAATAATTCCAGCAGAATATAATGGATTAGATAACGTATAGAACAATCCAGTTAAGAATGGAAGTGGAATAAGCATTGGTAAACATCCACCTAAACTTAATGGCATTGCATCATATTTTTTCATGATAGCCATTTGTTCTCTTTGTAATTCCATAAGTTCACTACGAGCTTGCATTTTTCTCTTCATTAGAAATTGCTCTAGCTTCTTTTTCTTTAGCTGCTTGTTGTTTCTTCTGAACTACTTCTAATTCTGGACGAGCTAATTCTTGTCCTTTTCTTGATTTATTTTTGTATTTTATAATTATTTAACATAAACGGAAGTACTAATAATCTAATAATCAACGTAATAATTACAATTGACCAACCCCAACTTCCTGTATACTCATATATTTTTGCTAAGAATATATCCATCGGTTTTACAAATGTTTCATAAAACGTTCCAGATCTGTCATACGCTGAACAACCTGACAATGTTACCATCCCAAGCAAACCTAATAAAATTGCTGATAGTTTTTTTCAATTTCATTCTCCTTAAATTTTTATTTCTTCTTTGTAGTTTTAGTATTTCTACTAATATTATACCTAGTAAATTATATCAAATATAAAAGTGGTAGTCAAACTATTGTTTAATCAAAACTTCAGTTAATTTTAAAGAAATTAAGAAAAATTATTTTAAAACGTTCAAAATTTTATTGACGGTTTAAGGTGCCTACTATATAATATAAATAAGAAAGGGTTGATCACTATCAAAGATATACAATACATTACAGACATCGAGAAGCTAAAAAGTTATTTCTGATCCTTTAAGAATAAGTATCCTTACAACTCTTGGAACAGAAAAAAAAGAACTCAAGACAACTTGCTAAACTGTTAAAAATTAATAGAACTAAAATACACTATCATCTTAATATCCTAGAGAGAATCATTTTTATCGAAGTAGTTGATACAGATTCAATAAATGGAATAATCCAAAAAAATACTATCTACCGACTGCACAGGCATTTGTACCTTCTCCTAGTATTTTTAACGACTTATTTAACAATACTTCAATTAACTTTTAATGTAAAGAAAGAAGATGTGAAAGATTTCTGGGATGAAGTTAAAAAAAACTAGAAAAAAAATTCTCCTCAAAAGATAACAAATAGTGTCAGTATTAATATTATTTCTACAGCTCATTAAGAGCTGTTAAATAATACATTAACAGTCAAATATTTTTTTATCGTTAAAATTTTTTTATAAAGGATGTGGACACTATGTTTCAAAAAAATAAGAACTTTTTCAATTTTACTATTCGGTAGATTAATCACTAACTTTGGCGATAGCATATATTCAATAGCTATTTTATCTTTAATCTACACTTTAACTAAATCTACTTTTTATAGTGGTATTACCTTATTTTTTTAATCTCATTTACCTCTATATTACAAATATTTATTTCACCGATAATCAGTAAATTTGATGTAAAGAAATTTTTTTAATTATTTCACAGTTAATTCAAGCGATAATATTATTAGTTATCACTTATCTAATCTTCATTAATAAACTACATATTACTACACTGATAATTTTTTTATCGTTTGTATCAGTTTCATTAATCAAATTGTTTATCCTATTCAACTTGGTTTACTTCCAAAAAAATAGTTAAACAACAGGAGTTAGTTAAAAGCAAATTCATTATTTTTCTATAGCTTATCAAGGTAGTGACGCACTCTTTAATTCAATAGGAGGATTTATTATTACGATTTTTCGGGTCAATATATGCTTTTCATAATAAATAGTCTTACTTTTTTTCATCAATAGTGTATTATTTATTTTTTTCTGTCAAGCGACTTATCTAAAAATGAAAAAAACTATAACCACACAAGAAAAACTACCTTTTCAAAATTAAGTAGTGGTATAAAAAAATTTGGAATAAACCATTATTAAAACCATTGTTAATTGGAATAATAATAATTAATTTTTTTCTACCAGCTCTTTACTAACGGTACTTCCTGAGTATTCAGAAACTAGCTATTTTTTTATGGAATTTTACTTAGTGCCTCTGGACTTGGTATCTTAATAGAGCCTTTCTTTCTAACACTCAAATATTAAAAATATAAAATTGAGCATTTTATATACTACATTTACACTAGGCATAGCTCTTTCTTGGGAAACACTTAGCATACTTAACAATAATTCAATTATAAACAAAATAATCAATTTTTTTCGTTGTTTCTATTTGGTTGGATACTAATCGGGATTTTGAATACATATTCTCAAACAATGATTCAATGTATTGTAAGTAAAGATAAATTAGATGTTGCTATGTCTACTATGATTGGTTTTATCCATAGCTTTTACTCCTTTAGGTGCTCTAATAGCTGGAATATTAAGTATAAAATACAATACGAAAAACTATTATAATTATTACTTCGCTATTAATTTTCTGTGTTTTTTTCTATTTTTGGTTATTCAATAATAATATTAGGAAATTACCTAGTTTTTTTCTAACTTAACAAAGGAAGATAATAATCTATAATCCCATCTATAACGAAGTTTTTTTATTTATTAGATTATCTTTCAAAAACAAAAATAGCTAGTAACTTATTAATACAAGTTACTAGCTATTTTTGTTAAATACTATTTTTTTATCTTCTTTTGGTAAGAATGCATTTAATAGCACACCGCTGATTGCTGCAAGTGCCATCGCTGGAAGTTCGAAGTTAATGCTTTCGAATTTAAGCATTGCTCCACCTACACCTAAAACGATGATTACTGATGAAATTACTAAGTTTCTGTTGATACTTAAGTCTACTTTTTCATCTACTAACATTCTAAGTCCACTTGAAGCGATTATACCAAATAGTAAAATCGATACACCACCCATAACTGGTGATGGAATCGTAGAGATTAGAGCTGAGAACTTACCTACAAAACTTAAGATAAGTGCGAATACCGCTGCTCCTCCTAATACGAATACAGAGAAGATACGTGTAATAGCAAGAACCCCAATGTTTTCACCATATGTTGTACTTGGTGGCCCACCTAAAAGTGATGCGAACATCATCGCTGTTCCATCAGCTAAAATTGAACGATGTAAACCTGGATCTTTTAGGAAGTTTCTTCCTACAACTTCAGATAATACCATTTGGTGACCGATGTGTTCGTTAATAGTAACTATAGCAATAGGTACCATTGCTAATGCTGCTACATTCCAATGTGGTGTATATGTCACAAAAGGAATTGTGAACTTCGGTAAACTAAACCAAGGAGCATCGATAACTGGTTGGAAATCTACTAATCCTGCGAATACTGCTACGATATAACCAAAAACAATTCCTAATAATACAGGAATTTGTTTAGCAAATCCTCTTAAAGCTACGCAACAGAAAATAGTTGCTGCTAATGTGATAAGAGCTACTAAGAAGTATTTCAAATCATAAACTTTAGCTCCATCTACTGTTTTATACATTGCCATGTTAATTGCTGTAGGAGCAATTCCAAGTCCAATAACAATGATAATAGGTCCAACTACTACCGGTGGTAAAAGTTTAAGTAACCAATTTACACCAAATTTGTAAATTAACATTGCTACAACTCCATAAACTAAGCTGGCTAAAAATGCACCCAGCATTGCTGTTTCAACGTTATGTGTTGTTGATAATACAATAATCGGATTAATAAAGGCAAATGAAGATCCTAAGTATGCAGGAATTTTACCTCTAGTTATTAATAAATACGTAAGTGTTCCAATACCTGATGTTGTTAAAGCTGTACTTGCTGGTAATCCTGTTAAAATTGGTACTAACACAGTCGCTCCAAACATTGCGAATAAGTGCTGTAAGCTTAACGTTACCCATAGAGCTAAGTTAGGCTTTTCATGAACATCAAGAATTGGTTTTACTCTTGTTTTTTTCTGCCATTCTTTTTTTCTCCTTTTTTTATATTCAAACTTTCATAATTATATCATATGAATAATCATTTTAAAAAGTATTATTTTTTTATTTTTTTCGAGAAGAAATTTAAAAATAATTAATAATATTTTTATTATCGGAAAAAGTTTCCTCTGTTCTTTAGTTTATATTAATTTTTCATTATCTAAATTCTAAAATTATATAATGATTATTTCTTCAAAAATTATAAAAACGCAAGATTAAATCTATTAACCTTGCGTTTTATAATTATCTAACTTCTACATCAAGAATTACAACTTCTTCAACTGGTTTATCTTGAGCTCCAGTTTTTACTGCTGCAATTTTTTCAAGAGTTTTCGCACCAGCGATTAAGTGTCCAAATACTGTATGACGGTGATCTAAGTGAGGAGTTCCCCCTAGTTTAGCGTAACCTTCAACAGCTTCTTGCGGCCAACCACCTTGTTCAAGTGCTTGTAAAGTTCTAGCATCTACGTGAGAATTTTGAACTATAAAGAATTGACTTCCATTTGTATTTGGTCCAGCATTCGCCATACTTAACGCACCATAGAAGTGGAAATAATCCATTGAGAATTCATCTTCGAAACTACGTCCCCATATCGATTCTCCTCCCATACCTGTACCAGTTGGGTCTCCACCTTGAATCATAAAGTCTTTAATTACACGGTGGAAAATAATACCTTTATAGTATCCATTTCTTGCGTGAGTTAAAAAGTTTTTCTACTGCTTTTTGGAATATCTTTTTCAAATAATTTGAAAGTCATATCTCCATGAGTAGTTTTAATTTTCACTCTAACTTGACCTTTTTTTACATTTTTTTGTTAATTGAGTTAACATTATATCTCTCCTTATTATGATTATGAGCTTACCAAAAATTCTAAAATTTTTACAAAGTTCATATGAAAAAAACCATAGATGCAGTGGTTTATTGATATCTAAAATCGCTTTATAAAAGCTTTTTAGATATCTAATAAACTGTGCGGGGGTGACTCGATAAAATTGATTTCTTCGAAACACGATTTTTGAGTCACTCCCAATTTATTTTACTATGCGTTTTTCTCGATTAATCTTTCGCTAATTTCTCTTAAGATATTTTTCTTTTGAATTCAGCAAAGCTTTCTTCTTTTTGGTTTAATGAACCAAATGTTCTTACGTTAACATTTCTGTTTTCAACTTCTTTATCTCCAATTACTAAAGTATATGGAATTTTTTTACTTGCTGCTTCACGAATTTTATATCCTAATTTTTCGTCTCTATCATCGATAGCTACTTTAACACCAGCTTTTTTAAGTTCTTGCATGATTTCTTTAGAATAGTCATAGTGGTAATCGTTGTTTACCGGAATGATACGTACTTGGTTTGGTGATAACCATGTTGGTAAGTCCCCTTTGTACTCTTCTAATAAGAAGGCAACCATTCTTTCCATTGTTGATACAATACCACGGTGGATAACTACTGGACGGTGAGCTTTTCCATCTTCACCAATGTATTCTAGTTCGAATCTTTCTGGTAATAAGAAGTCTAATTGAATTGTAGATAATGTTTCTTGTTTTCCGATTGCTGTTTCTACTTGTACATCAAGTTTTGGTCCGTAGAATGCAGCTTCTCCTTCAGCTTCAACATAGTCTAAACCAAGTTCATCTGCAGTTTCTTTTAACATTTGTTGAGCATTATTCCACATTGCATCATCATCGAAGTATTTCTCAGTGTTTTCTGGATCTCTGTATGATAGACGGTAGCTGAAGTTTTTAATACCTAAGTCTTTATATGCTTCTTCGATAAGACCTACAGTAAGTTTGAATTCATCTTTAAGTTGATCTGGACGTACGAAAATGTGAGCATCGTTTAGAGTCATACCACGAACACGTTGTAATCCGCTTACTGCACCACTTGCTTCATAACGGTGCATCATTCCAAGCTCTGCGATACGGATTGGAAGTTCACGGTATGAGTGACGTTCATTTTTATAAACCATCATGTGGTGAGGACAGTTCATTGGACGAAGAACCATTGTTTCGTGGTCCATCTCCATTGGCGGGAACATGTCTTCTTGGTAATGTTCCCAGTGTCCACTTGTAATATATAAATCTTTAGACCCCATAATTGGAGTATAAACGTGGTCGTATCCTAATTCTACTTCTTTATCAACGATATATCTTTCGATAGTACGACGGATTGTAGCACCATTTGGTAACCATAATGGTAATCCAGCACCAACTTTTTGACTTGTTGTGAAGATTCCTAATTCTTTACCTAGTTTTCTGTGATCACGTTCACGTGCTTCTTGTAGACGTACTAAGTGTTGTTCTAAATGTTCTTTAGTGAAATAAGCTGTTCCGTAGATACGTTGTAACATTTTATTATCACTATTACCTCTCCAGTATGCACCGGCTACAGATAATAATTTAAATTCTTTAATTTTTGAAGTTGCACTTACGTGTCCACCACGACAAAGATCAGTGAAGTCTCCTTGTGTGTAAACTGTGATAACTTCATCAGCTGGAAGATCATTAATTAATTCTACTTTATAAGGATCTTCTTTAAAGATTTCTAAAGCTTCTTCTTTACTTACTTCGCAACCTTCAATTGCATGGTTTTCACTAATAATTTTTCTTAACTTCTTTTTCGATTGCTTTTAAAGTCTTCTTCTGATACTTTATATTCAGCATCAAAGTCATAGTAGAATCCACCATCAATAGCTGGACCAACACCGAAGTGTACATCTTTACCATATAGTCTTCTTAATGCTTGTGCTAATACGTGTGCACAAGTGTGACGTAATACATATAAACTATCTTTATCTTCATCATCTGCAACGATAAGTTTTTAAGTGACCATCTTTTGTTATTGGTTTGTTAACTTCGATATAATCCTCATCTAATTTTTGCAGAAATCACTTTTTTTCTTAAGACTTACACTAATACTTTCAGCGATTTCTAATGGTGTTTTATTATCATATTCTCTTACATTTCCATCTGGAAAAAAACTAATTTAGCCATATTAAGGTCTCCTTCTTTTTTATATACTTAGTCTAACTTACTCAAAAATTAAAAAATCCCTTCTCTAGCCAAAACTAAAGAAGGGACGAATATTTTCGTGGTACCACCCAAATTCGAAGTAAATGTACTTCCTCTTTGTGAATAAAGCTCACTAACTATGTTAATACTATTAGCTAGGTAGTAACATATATTGCTTATAGGTATTTTTCAGCACCATACCCTCTCTTAAATAAGTTAAATATATATCTTGTCCTAAGTATATGTTGATTTATTTCATTAATGTAATTCTAGCACAAAGATAGATGAATTTCAAGGGAAACTCATCTATCTTTTTCATTTTATTTATTTTTTTCCAATAACTTCTTATACCACTAAAAGTAAAAATTAATATTAACAACATGAAAATATAATTTTTTTACACTGAAAATATTTCATAGCTTCTGTTTTTACTACCTCTAGTTTTTTATCTATATTATTAGATTTTTTTAACTTCTAAGTTATTTTTTTCAAATGTAGTTATATCAGTTTCACTAACTTTTAGTATTTTTTTAAAGCTATATAATAAAGATATTTTGCATCCTTTAATACTGAAATATCAGTCACCGCTGTATCAGATATATCTACACTAGAAATATTTGGTACATCTTTTTAACGCATCTATATTTCTCAGACCTATATTTTCGTTCAGCATCAATCGATATAAATACTTTTTTTATCTTTCAACGCATCTATATTTTCAATATTGTTTTTATATAATAGTAATTCTTCTAAGCTTGATAAATCTTTAAGTGCTGTAATATCACTAATACTATTTCTATCTAAATACAATACTCTTAATGATTTTTAATTCAATTAATGGTGTTATATCCTTAATAGCATTTTTCTTCAGCAACTAAACTCTCAAGTTTTTGTAGCATTTTTATAAATGAAATATTGTCTAAACCTATACCAGAAATATTTAGGCTCCTTAGATTTTTCAAGTTTCAAATTATTTGGAATATAATCTTTTAAAACACTATTCATCGAAAACATCTAATGATTCTACTTTTTAAATCATTTAGAAAATCTAAGTTATTCATTAGATTTTTTTCTAAGAACTAATTGTCTTAATTTAGTTAATTTCGCTAAACTCTTTGAATCTTTTTATTTTATTATTTGTTAGATTTAAATCTTCCAATTCTACTAGTTTTTCTAAAGGTGTAATATCTTCAATAAAAGTTATTTGATAGATTTAAATTTTTTTCAAATTAACAGCATATTCTAAACCTTTTTAGAGAAAAAAATATTTTTTCCAAGGTAATGATAAACTTGTAAATTGTTCCATCATTCCTATCGTTACTTCTTCACCTTTATAGTCTTTATTAATATGAAACTTATAATATTCTAGTAACGCTTCTTTAAGATTAAGATCATCGAAATCTATTTTTTTGACTATTTTTCAATTTCTGTAAATTTCTTTTTCTCCAAAAGGGTACATAAACATCATTAGCTTTTTATCGTTGGAGTAGATACAGCTAGTCCCAATAATGTTATGACAAAAAGCTTTATATATTACCTTTTTTTCATCTTTTTCCTCTTTATTTTTTTCTATACTCAGTTATTTTATTTCGCACAATTATTAATCCATATGCAGCAAGTGGAATTAAAAAAATACGAAATACGGGAATACATATCTACTTTTCGCTTCCCAAATCATATGAAATAATGTTCCACCAATAAATGCAACCGGGATTATCGTTAGTACTTCTTTTTTTCTTTCTATAAACATTCACTGCAAAAAAACTACAGAAAAATACGTACACAAATACTTGAAATACCTTCATAATAAATGAAATTACATTATGAGTTCCATCAAAAGTAAATTTGTTTTTATAAAAAGTCCTTTACTTTTTTTCTAACTTAGTCTCATTATCAAAGTTTCTCTGTGGTGCTGTTACCAATAAACTTTGGAATGTTGGTTCTATAAATTGATTTTCATACTTTCTTTGATAAAAATCTATAGCATATCTTGGGTTTTTTTCTTAAATACATCTAATCTTTGCTTTTATAGAATCTTTTTGAAATCTCAGTTATACGCTTCGCATCATAGTCTTCTTCTGGCATAATATCATAGTTAAATCTATTCCACCAACCAGCTTCACGATCTCCTTCTTGCATTCCCATCGCTATCCATGTAATTTTTCGGAACACCCTCAGCGATTGTCTTTTGACTCTTAACTTCATAATAATTATAAATTAAACTTTTAGAAGCACTCATTAAAAATAGACAGCTAACTATAAAAGCAATAACTTTTTATCTCTAACTCTAATAAGATAAATTATGGCTGCTGAAAATATTGCTAGCATATGTATTAAGTTATTACCTATAAATAGAATTGCAATATTAATGCTTAAAAGCACTTATTACCAACGTATACCATTTTTTTATACTTAATATACTTTATAAAAATAATAATAAGCGACTAATGTTAAAAAAACATACCGGCAGCAATCCGTAGACAAATGCAACATAAAATATTAATGGAAAACATAGTCCACTAAGAATTACAACTAAATAGTTTGTATCTTCATCATCAAATATCATATCAGATATTTTTATATAACATAAAAAAATTATATAACTTATCGAAAAAAACTTTGCATTATATATAAAATAAATGTTGCTCTACCAAATAATGACAGTATTATTTGGAAAAAGAAATACTGTTGTAATTTGGTGTGAATATATATATAAATAGTTATTTCCTTTATCAAGACCACTATAGTTTTCTCTTATGAAATTATTAGCTTGATCTATTACGTTAAATGGATCAAATTGCACATAATCACGTCTCAATATCGCAAAATAATATACTAATAATAAATGTGTAAATCATTACAACTAAAACTAATCTTTGAACATTTATTATTTTTTTCAAATATCTTGCTAATATTAAGATAACTATACTAAATATTATAAGAAATATAATATTTAGTATAGCACTATCATTTTCATAATATAAAGTTTCTTGATAATCTTTTCGGAAATATCGCTGTTTTTTGTTAACACTAATAGTGAATTTATCCCCATAAGCACCATAAAAATCACAGCTATAACTTTTTTACTAAAAAGTTAGAAAATTTATTTAATATTTCCTTATTCATTGCCAATTATTCCTCTTCATTTTTTTCTTCGTTTAAGAATTGTTCAACAATGAATCTTGGGCGACCTTTTTGTTTCTAAGTAAATTTTACCTACATATTCACCTACAATACCTAGTGAAATCATAATCATTCCACCTATGAACCACATCGATATCATTAAGCTTGACCACCCTGGTCTTGCAAATCCTGCAAAATAACTATACAGTGTGTAGAAAAATACTATCGCAGCAATAAATATCATTAATGCTCCACCTATAGTAATAAATCTAATTAATTTTACAGATAAAGAAGTAATTCCTTCAAAAGCGAATGCTAACATCTTAGATAGTGGATATTTACTTTCTCCAGCAAATCTTTCTGCACGTTCGTATGTTACAATATCACTTGGATATCCTATCATAGGAACAATACCACGTAGGAATAAGTTTACTTCTTTAAATTGAGCTAATCCTTCTAATGCACGTTTACTCATTAAACGATAGTCTGCATGATTGAATACTGTATTAGCTCCTAATTTTTCCATTACTTTATAGAATGCCTCTGCTGTGAAACGTTTAAAGAATGTATCTGTAGTTCTTGCTGAACGAACACCGTAAACTACATCAGCACCTTCAAGGTATTTTTTCATCATTTCATCCATAGCATTAATATCATCTTGTAAATCAGCATCCATAGAAATACTTACATCACAGTGATCCTTAACAGTCATAAGTCCTGCTAATAGAGCATTTTGGTGACCTCTATTTCTACTTAAATTAATACCACTGAATAATGGATTTTTTTTATGAAGTTCTTCTATCATCTTCCATGTTTTTATCTTTTTGAACCATCGTTCACTAAAACAACACGGCTATCTTTTGAAATTAAATCTTCTTCTATCATAGAATTCATTTTAACTTCTAATCTTTTTTTGCAGTTTCGTTTAATACCTCTTCTTCATTGTAACAAGGTATAACTACGTATAACTTTTTCATTACAAATCTCCTATTTTTATTTTTTTACTTATTGCTTTATTAAGTCTATTTAATAAAAGCTTTATTCTCTTTGTCTCTTCAATCGGTAGTATAAAAATCTCTTCTACCTCTTCTTCATCAAACTCCCTTAGAATATTATATAAATTTTTTTATTAGATTGTTCAACACTTTTTCTCATTATCCGCTAAATATTTTACAGAAACATTTAAAAAGCCAACTTCTGATTCCATTTCTTTATATGTAATGAAGCCAGTTTTTTTATCTCTTTCTTTTTAAAATACTTATTAATTTCTCAAATGAATCATTAAACAGCACTAATTCCGCTTCTGGAGAATAATGTCTATATTTCATTCCGGGGGCGATAGGAGTCTCATTTTTTTGTTAATATTTCTTCATTATATTTTTACACTACCTTCTCCTAGTACACCTTCTATATCTTCTTTTGTAATTTCTCCAGGACGCGCAATGACAAGAGGATACCTCGTACAATCAATAACTGTACTTTTCCAAACCAATATCAGATTGCTCATCTTCGATTATTACATCAATTTTCCCATTCAAATCATGGTAAACATGTTCAAATTTTTGTTGGAGATGGTTTACCACTTGTATTAGCACTTGGTGCTGCTAATAAAACTTCAGTTTCCTTTAATATTTCTCGAGCAGTAATATTAGAAGGCATCCTAACAGCTAATGTATTTAATTCTGCAGTAACCTTTTTTTAGAAACGCCATTGTTATCTTTAGCATTTTAAAATTAACGTCATAGGTCTGGCCAAAAATTATTTATTAGTTTTTTTACATTTTTCATCGTTATAATCGACTATGCTATCCAATTGGTTCATTTCATAAAAATGAACAATTAATGGATTGTCACTAGGTCGTCCTTTAGCTTCATATATCTTACTTACCGCTTCATCGTCCATAGCATTAGCACTAAGTCCATATACCGTTTCTGTTGGAATAGCTACTAACTTCCCGTCTTTATAATATGTAGTTAATTTACTATATATTTCTTCTTTATTTTTCACTTTTTAGAAATATTAATTATTTCTGTTTCCATCCTATCTCCTTTCTTTAATTTAACTACTACAATATTATTAATATTGTAATGACTATTATTAATATATAACTTAAATAATCTAGATTACTATATTTCAATACTTTATACTTACTTCTTATTCCAGTTGTAGAATACCCTCTTACTTCCATTGCAGTAGCAAGTTCATCAGCTCTTTTTAGAGTAGCTATAAATAAGGGGATTAATATTGGAATAAACTTTCTTACTTTCTGCGCTAGATTTCCCTCATTAAAATCTGAACCACGAGAAACCTGTGCATTTATTATTCGATTAGTTTCTTCTAATATAGTTGGAATAAATCTTAGTGAAATTGATAATACTAATGCAAAAGTTGAAATTGGAATTCCTACTTTCTGTAAAAATCCAAGACTCTTTTCTATAGCATTCGTTATCTCAGTTGGTGAAGTAGTAGCCATAAAAACTACCATTATCATAACGACTAAGATAAATCTAACAGTTATCAATGCTATTCCAAAAAGTGCTCCACTATAAATCTTCCAGCCCAACACCTCTAACAATACTTCACCTTTTTTTATTAAAAAAACAAGATGAATAAAAGAAGTAAATATAATTAATATACTAATTGCTTTTACACTATTTATTAAAAAAATGCTAGACTTGTTTTTTTGATAATATAACTATCATTATCAACATTAAAAACAAGATAGAAAACTCTAGAACATTATAAGCAATAAAGACATCTATTAAGTACAAAATTACAAAAAAATATTTTTTTGCTCTAGGATCTAGATTATGAATAATTGTATTCAATGGAATATATTTACTTATTAATGAATTATTCATTTACACTACTTCCTATCTTATTTTTTTAAAGCATCTATTAAATCTTCGTATTTTCCTAGGAAATACATTTAACTAATATTATTTTTCTTGCAGCTTATTATAAAAATTTTAGTAATTCTGGTTGTTCCAGTGAATTTTCTTTAAGCAGTTTTTTTCATCAGCAAAAAGTTCCTCCACCGTTCCTTCGAAATTAATTTTTCCATTTTTTTAAAAACAAAAACTTTATCTGCATACTCTAATACGTAGTTCATATTATGAGATATAAGAACTATTGTCATATTGAGTTCGTCTTTAAGTTTTTTCACCATGGTCATGATTTCTTCACGACTCTTATAATCTAAAGCTACTGTTGGCTCATCTAATATCAATACTTTCGGTTCAAGAGCAAGCACTCCACATAGAGCGACTTTTCTCATCTCTCCACCAGAAAGTTCAAATGGTGATTTATCCAAGTAACTCTTATCTAATCCGACTAACTTTATTAATTCTTTAGCCTTAGAAATGGCACTTTCTTCTGATATACCGTAGTTTAACGGTGCAAAGATAATATCTTTTAATACACTTGTTTCAAATAACTGTTGCTCAGAAAATTGGAATAATACGGCAACATCTTGTCTTAATACTTTTAATTTTTTAGCCAGTTCACGCTTTTCTTTTTTACTTTTCGGATTAATAATTAGTACATTATTTACTAATACTTCTCCATGTGTAGGTAATAATAAACCATTAATATGCTCTATAAGAGTAGATTTTTCCACTCCCAGTCTTACCTATTATAACTGTATAACTTCCTTCTTCTACGTTCAAGTTAATATCTTTCAATACTTCTCTTGCATAAGGGGTTTTATAATTATAAGTATAGCTTACATTTTTTTAAACTAATTTGCATATTTTTTTCACTACACTCTCCTCGTCTTCTTCTATTTCAAATATATCTTGATTTAGGTAATTATTTAGATCTTTTTACTCTTTCTACAAAAGGAACTTCTAAACTATATTTTTTTCCAGTATTGTCATATCAGAATATAGTGTACTATAGTCTCCATGATAAACTATTTCTCCGCCCTCTAATATAACAATGTCATCCGAATAAATACTCTCTTCTGCATCATGAGTAATTGATATTATAGTTATTCCTTTTTCTCTATTAATTTTTTTTATATATCCTAAAATGGACTTTCTTGCCTTCGGATCAAGCATACTCGTCGCCTCATCGAGTATTAAAAATCTCAGGATTTAAAAGCAAGTGAAGATGCTATTGCAACCCTTTGTTTTTGTCCTCCTGACAGTGATGATGGCTCATATTTTCTGTAGTCACTCATATCTACAATCTCTAAAACTTCATCTATTATTTTATCCATATCTTCTTGTGGTACATTCCTATTTTCAAGACCAAAAGCAATGTCTTCTTCTACAGTAGAACCTACAAATTGGTTGTCAGGATTTTTGAAATACTATAGCTATTTTATTTTTTTATACCGTCATAAATTTCTTTACTGTATTCTTTATTATTAAATAGAACCTTCCCAGAAGTTGCTAAATTTTTGACCGTAAATCAACTTCATTAACGTTGATTTTTCCACTTCCATTTTTTTCCTAAGACACTTAACCAATGCCCTTCTTTTTATTTCTAAATTTATATTTGATAATGCAGTCTTTTTTTAGAACTAGAATACTGAAAAACATCTTCAAATTTTATCATTTTATTACCTAATTTCTATAGAATATCTCTTTATTATATCAAATATCCCGATTTTTTCTCAATCTAAATGAGGCTAATCCAAAAATCCTAAATTTTAACAAAGTTCATATGAGTATTCATAGACTCAGCGGTTTATTGATATCTAAATTAACTTTATAAAAAGCTATTTAGATATCTAATAAACTGTGCGAGAGTGCCTCTGAAAAAAATCGATTTCTACAAAATTACGATTTTTCAAGTCACTCCCGTCTGTTATTTATTACAGTAACTTTGTAAACTATTTTTAATAAACTCATTTACTTTATCGTCATCATATACTACCTCTTTTAGGGTATAATCCTGCAGCATCTGCCTTAGGGCCAGCAATTGACGTTCTCTTTTATCTAATATTTCTTTTTATATAGTCCACTTCATACTTACCAGCAGCTACATTTTGTATAGTTCCAATAATTATCCTAACCATGTTATATAAGAAACCATTCCCTGTAATTTCAAAATTTACAATGTTAGGGTTAATCGGATCTTTTTTCCATAGTTAAACTATATATTGTCCTAACCTTATCCTCAACACTAGAGTTTTTTGAACAAAATGATGAAAAGTCATGTTCTCCTATAAAATACTTCAGTGCTTCTTGAGCCTTTTTCAAAATTAAAATCAAAACTATGTTTACCTACATAATTTAATAAAAATGGATCAACTTCTCTTCCAATGTATAATTTATAATAATATGTTTTTTTGTATACTATTATATCTAACATGGAAATTCTCTGAAACTGTCGCTGCCCCCACTATTCTAATATCTTTTTGGAATAGTAGCATTTAAAAGCCTTAACCCGAGCAACATCTGGAATATTTAAATCAGTATCAAAATGTAATACCTGCCCATAGGCATGAACACCACTGTCCGTTCTTCCACTCATATAAAGTCGCACATCTTTTTTTATTAATTTTTCTTTAAACTCTTCTCAATTTCTTCTTGAATTGTATTATTATTTGGTTGTATTTGAAATCCATGGTAATTGCTACCATCATATCTACAAAGTAAAGCTATTCTCACTTTTTATCTCCTACATCTTTTTATTTTTTTAATATTTTTACCTCTTCTTCTGTCATCCAAAAATGAATACCTCCAGTTGAATCATACCATCGATCTTCATTGAAATTTCCTGCATAAACCCACTCTCCAAGTTTATAACAAAAGTCCTCAGCAACAGTTGACCATGCTTCGTCATAAAAAAAATAGTACCTTCAAAAATTTTTTTATTTCTAATACCTTAGCTTTATCAGATCTGCAACAGTTTCTAGTTGAAGATACTCTTTTTGAATCACTTGGTATCAAAAGCTTTTATAATTCTATTATTAAGTCCTTTTTATAAGCAATAAACGCTCCTTGTTCAGGACAGTACAATTTAAAAATACTCCGTTTTATTATCAAAAAGTAATATTTTTTTAAATTTGCACCTTCTAAAACAGCTGCATATAACTTGGCACCCTTAATATTAGAATTTTGTAAATTTACCTTTCTCATCGATGCTTTTTTTAGATTCGAATTAATAAAAATAGCATTTTCCATATTACAATCATCTAAAAAGACAATTTTTCTAGATTGCTATCTGTAAAAATCTACATTACTAAAATCTACACTGATAAAATTTGAAGAAGAAAAAAATCTAATCTCGATAAATTAAACCCTCTTAAATTCATATCTTCAAAAATCAAGTCATTAAATTTCTTTTCCCCGTGTTTTTAATCGTTCACTAAATTCCTTATACGAAAATTTTTCATATATTAACACCTCTATATGATATTATAGCATATACAGTGACTTTCTATAAATTTTATCTGAATAAAATATTTTTTTAAAAAAATACCGATTCAAAAATTAGATTCTCTTCTAACTTTTTAAGTCGGTATCTAAATATTTATAATTATCTAAAATGTGATTTTTATATTGAGTCTAAATAACTCATTATATCCTCACATATATTGTAACTAGCCTTGGATAAATAATTTTTCCCTCATATTGAACTTCATTTTTCAATGTTATCTTTCGATAATAATTGTTCTACATATTTCAGTACTTCCTCTTGATTTTTAGCAATTTTGGCCATATTATGTTTCTTGAAGTATCTAGCATTTTCCATCTCCTGACCAGGAACTGGATTAAAAAGTATCAATGGAATATTACTCACTAACGCTTCAGATATAGTTACTCCCCAGCCTTTGTTATAAGTACACTAGAAGATTTCATCCACTCATACATATTCTCTGTATATCCGAAAATCTTAACATCTTTATCTCTACTGTATTTATACTCTAACTCGTTTTTCAACTTCTTATTCTTACCGCAAATTACTACTACTTGAACATCGTTACTTTTCTTTTTCAATTGCTCGATAAGCATTGCAAAGTCAGTAGATACCCCAAAAGCTCCGGCAGATAATAAAACTGTATTTTTTGTAGTACTTAGACCGTTATCTTTTAACCAACTATCAGCATCGAGATTACCATCAAATTTTTTTCTGCAATCGGTATACCAAATTTTTTTAATCTTGTTTTTCTACACCCTAATTTCAACAACTCTTTTTTTCAGTATCATTAGTCGCAACGTAGTATCGAAACGCTCCTTTTGTTAGCCAACTTTTTATGAAAATGATAATCTGTTATTATATTTACCATTGGTATTTTTTTATTTTTTTAATAATGATAATGCTGGTGTCGGAAATGTAGATACAATAATATCCGGTTCAATCTCTTTTTACTAATCTTTTTAAATAATCATAACTAAAAATACCTGTAGATAGAGATGTCACTTTGATTCCTACCAGCATAATATAAATACCCATAAATATCTCTAAAAATACGAAAAGCTATATAGATACAACCTTTTTCAAAACAGGCGTTAAATTCGGATGTGCCTGTAAAAATAAATCAGACTCTATTACTGTCACTTTATTACCATAGTACTTTTCAAATATTTCTCTAACATTTTTTTGAAACTTGTAGATGACCGTTCCCCAAATGAGCCTGTTATCAATAAGATTCTCTTCATACTCTTTCTCCTTACGTCCTACTATAATAAATTAGATTATAAACTACCACTATTGCACTTCCTAAGGACATCCCTGCTATCGTATCAGTTGGATAGTGAACTCCTAAATAGATTCTAGAGATTACTATAAATAAAATTCCAGCTGTAGCTACAAGAATTGGAGTATATGTAGTTTTCTTCATCAATTTTATGAATATTAAGGCTAACGATAAATATAATATTGTGGCTGAAGTTGAATGTCCACTAGGAAAACTTAAACTATTCAACTCTACTAATCGATGTATATTCGGGCGTGGACGATTAAATATTGTTTTAATAAAAAGCCATCACTATACCACATGTTCCCATTGTAAGAGTTAAAAAAATAAAGCCTCTCTTTTAAACTTTCTTGCGAATAATATTGTAACTATCATAACTGTTATTATTGCACTTTGTTTCATATCTGCTATATTAGTTGTATTTAAGTATATATTAGTAAGTATTGGATTCTCTAATCCTTGAATAAAATTAATAATTGCATTATCTAAAGGTTTTTAAGAAACTATTATACCCACTAGCTATTAAGATGAATATTCCAATACATAATATAACTACGTTCCCCTGTTGTCTTTTTTTGTCATTTGATCTCCTATGAAATTATTTACTTTATAATTCCTATAATAATACCATAATTTAATACATATAGATAGTAAAATAAAAATTCTCTCTTTCTCTTAAACTCTATAAAATTCATTTCAAATTTCCACGTGACCACAATCCACTAATAACATTCTCCTCAAAAATTTTTAAAATTAATATGTTTCTGTTAACTATTTTTAACATTAATATTATGCTATAATTTATTACTCTTTTTCTATAACCTCATCAAATTTGACTACATTTAATTTTTTTAAAAATCCACCTTAATTCTCCTTAGATGTTACTTGAAATTTCGTATGTTATCATTTATAATTATTAAATTAACGAAATAAATATAAACAGGAGAATTTATGTCGAAGGAACCTATGTCGAAAATAAAAAAATTATAATATTATTATCTTCTCTATTTTTTAGTATCCATAGCTGCTCTTTATTATTTAAATAAAAAGCATATTGTAAATTTAAATAACATAACATCTTATTGGCATGCTAATAATACGGATAATACAAACGAACAAGCTAATACTGAACAAAAATGATAATAAAGAAGAAGCAAAAGAACCAGAAAAAGTTAAATCTTTAGAAGAAAAACAAGCTACGATGGCTGCTGATGCTGCAACTATGAAAATCATTAGGACTATATTTTTGATTATGCAAATATGACTCTACCTGAAGTTGTTCAAGCATATCTAAAAGAAAATGGGATTAAAAATTCTCAAATAGCTTTCTCGTATAAAAAAATCTAAATACCGGTGAGTTAATAGAAATGAATGAAACTCAGCCAATGACTGCTGGTTCAACTTACAAGCTTCCACTTAATATGATAATTATCGATGATTTTTGATAAATATAATTTATCAATGACCGAACGATATGATATAACTAAGACAGAATATGAGTATATCGGAGAACACGATACATATGTTAGAGTCTTCAACGGAGCTATGACTATTCCTCAAATGCAATATTATTCATTAGTTTATTCAGAAAATACTCCAGCATATGCCCTTGGAGATCGTATCGGTGGCGTAAGCAAAGTATACGATATGTACAATAGATATGGTGAATCTAAGGGGGAACTTAAAACTTTTTAGTACTGACAACAAAACTACAACTAATTACTATATCCAAGTTCTTCAACATCTATGGAATAATAAAGAGAAGTATAAAGATATCCGTCAGTATATTGGAGAATCTTTCCCTGGTGAATATTATAAACGATATTTACCAAATCTAAAAATTGAGCAAAAACCAGGTTATGTTAATGATGCACTAAACGTTGATGCAATAGTTTATGAAAAAACTCCTTATATTATTGCTCTATATACAGCTGGTTTAGGTGGAACAACTCCTGCTACCCAAGAAATTAATCTTGTTGGTTTAAACCGGGTTGGACAACTTTCATATGTTATAAACGAATGGCACCGTGTTAATATGAATATGTAATCAAATAATATTTAATGCTAATCAATTATCTAGAATTGGCCAGAAATGAAAATTTCTGAACCAATTCTTTTTATTTATATTTTTTTATACTTTGACAAATTCTATTTTTAATTTTATAATATTTGTAAAGTTATAACTTTACAAATATTATAAACGAAAATAGTTATGTTTTTGCAATAATAGATTAAAAATCTTTGCGTACTAAAAGAAAAAGTTTCTCAAACTGCAGTAGCTGAATATCTTGGTGTTACTCAGTGCTGCCTATAATAGTTGGGAAAAAGGTAAATATATTCCTAATAAGAAAAATTTAGAAGAACTAGCTCTTTATTTCAATGTAGAAACTACCTACTTTGAATCAGAATACGAAATAGTTAATAAATATCTACAGTTAAACGATATAAATCAAAAGAAACTTTTTGACTATAGCGAATGAACTATATGTTTCTCAATTACATAAATATCAAGTTCACGCAAAATTATCAGCTGGACTAGGAAATTTTTTTACTATGAAAAACTACGATTTTGATACAGTTTATTTTTGATAAAGATATTCCTTATGATATAGCTTCATGGATTGATGGGGATTCTATGAAACCTAAATATCATAGCGGAGATGTCGCCCTAATTAAGAAAACTGGGTATGATTTTGATGGATTAGTTTATGCAGTAGTTTTACAATGAGGAAACATATATAAAAAGTTTTTTTAGAAGAAAAATACAGTTCGTTTAGTTTCTATCAACGATAGTTACAAAGACATAATAGCTCCTATAGAAGAAGTACATATTGTAGGAATAGTCATAGATTCGTTTTAAACCTATAACAGAGGTGCAAATCCATGGGAATAATTGACTACACATTAGAACCTTATTCTGACATAGTATTTATAGACATGAAATCTTTTTATGCTAGTGTCGAATGTGTAGAACGTGGACTTAATCCGCTAACTACCTCACTTTGTATAATGAGTAGAAGTGATAATTCTAATGGTCTAATCTTAGCCAGCTCTCCTATATTTAAAGAAGTTTTCGGGAAAAAAATAATGTTGGAAGAAGTTACGATCTACCTTTTGATATCAATACACGACGTTTTTCGTTTTATAATGCAAAAAGACAAGGGCTTAAAATAACTCCAGAATATATTAAACACATTGAATCTTGGGCTAAGAAAAACATTAATAGTCCCCCAAGAATGACTCTATATATTGAGAAAAATATACAAATACTTAACGCACTAAAAATTATGTTCCAGACGAAGATATCCATCCCTACTCGATTGATAAAGGTTTTATCGATTTAACTCAGTCCCTTAATTACTTCATAAAAGATTCTACTAAAACAAGAAAAAGAAAAATTAGACATAATTTGTGCAAAAATCCAATATGATATATGGAAAAATAGGAGTATACTCAACTGTGGGCATGAGCAATTCTAATCCACTTCTGGCAAAACTTGCTTTAGATAATGAAGCTAAGAAAACTCCTACTATGCGAGCAAATTGGTCATACGAAGATGTTGAAACAAAAAGTGTGGAGTATACCAACTCTTACTGATTTTTTGGGGTATAGGAAAAAGAACAGAAAAAAAGATTGAATAAATTAAAAATATATTCTATTAAAGATTTAGTAAATTCTAATCCTGATATACTAAAAAAATTTGGAATTATTGGAGTTCAACTATGGTTTCATGCAAATGGCATAGATGAAAGTAAACCCTCAAAACTATATAAACCTAAATCAAAAGGTTTAGGTAACTCCCGAGTCCTTCCTAAAGATTATAAAATAAAATTATAAATAGAATTAGTTTTTATCTGAAATGGCTGAACAAGCCGCCATAAGACTAAGAAGAATTAAGAAGAACGCAAAATCAGTACATATTCATATTAGTTACAGTAGAATTGAAAATAAAAAAATCTATTAACGCATCTAAAAAGATTAATCCTACTCAAAGCACAAAGCAACTAACTGATTATGTTTTAGAGCTTTTTAGAGATAAATACGATGGTGGTGCTGTACGTTCTATCGCAGCTAGATACGATAACTTAGTAGATGATAATCTTACAATATACACTCTATTCGATGATATTGAAGCTATTGAAAAACAAAGAAAAATAGATAAAACATTAGATAGTATACGTGATAAATATGGATTTCTCTCTGTACAAAACGGAAGTATGTTGATAGAAGGTTCACGTGTTAAAGAAGGAAGTAAATTAGTAGGAGGATATGCCGGTGGCATGGATGGAATAATATGATAAACAGAAATTATCTCCCTTATAAATCCGCAAGAGAATATGCTGATCGTGGTATGGCAAAATGGATGGGATTTTTCATCTCAGAGCATACTACCGCAATCAATACACAAGGTGACACCATAGACTTTTCCAATAATATGGATGAAAATGAAAAAAGACTATTACTAAATCAGCTATATTTCTTTAAAGGACTAGCATATTTATATACCCTCAATCAACGTGAACCATATCTAGGAAAAGTTGTTGATTACGACAAAGATACTATTTATTTTTTTACTAAACAAAACATATTACAAGTTTCAATTAATGATATTCTAAAAGTTTCACTAGCAGAAGAATTAGACTATGAATAAACTTAATCAACATGAAGTCCAATTCGATTATTTTTAGCAGTAACTATGATCAATTTGAAAAAGATTTCTATGAAATATTCCGCATTAAATGTTCCTCTAACATTTTTTTAACAGATGATATTTTAAGTTTAATGGTAAATAACAATAGCAATTTTTTTCAGATTAACCGCTAATAAATCAAAAGATAAAAGAGACCACTACTTCTTTTTAAAGTTCAAACTCCTTTAGAAAACAAGATGGTGAGAATCTTTCAATATACTGGACATAATTTACAAACCAAAAATAAACTCGAAAACTAGGATAAGCTCCTAATTCGAGTTTATTTTCTATATCTAAGTGTGATAATTTCTTAGATTTTTATTGATTTTTGTTTCCTTCTAATTGCTATTGCAGCTCCTAGAGCTAATAACGCAAAAGTAACCGTTTGCTCTGTTTCTAAACCAGTTTTTCGGTAGTTGTTCATTTTTCCTTTGTATTATTTTTCTTTTTGTATCACTATTAGTTTTATTACTATTATTTTTTTATTATTATTATCAGACTCTTCTTTTTTTATTCCCAGGCTTATATTCAGCTTTTTACCGGTGTCACTATTTGAACACGACTTTCTAAATCCTTAGCACCTACTCTGATTCTCTCTAGAATAGTAAATTTACTAAAATGATTTATTTTTAAATTGTATAGATCCTTCACTAAAACTACTTTCAACTTTTTCTAGTTCATTATTTTTCCGCAATATGATATACTTCTAGTTCTGTATTATCATTTTTACAACAGACATTTTTAACTGTACGTTCTGCATCACTATCTAGCTTTTTTTCCCATCTTTTTTTCAAAAATGAATTTCAAATATTTCCACAACTTTATATTCACTACCTAATTTTTTTCGATAATAGTTTTATTTAGATTTTTCATCATTAATTGATCCTACAAAAAAATATTATCAGCTTTTTATTTTATCTTTATCAAATAATACAGCTACATCACGTCCTGAAAGTTTCGCTGATAAAAACATGGTTTTCTACCTTAGCAGTATTTGTTGGAGTTTCTTGTTTTTTATCATTAGTTGCTTCTTGTTTACTTGGAATCACTTTTGAAGTTTCTTTTGCTAGAAGCTTCTTTTCTTGTCTCCAGGAAGAGCTTGCTCTTTTAGGAGTTTCTTTTTCTTCTTTTTACTTCGTTCTTTTTCTTTCTTGTTCTCAGAAACTTTGTTTTCTTTTTGGAGTTTCCTTCTCACCAGTCTCTTTAGTCACTTCTCTTTTTATCATCAGTAACTTTTTTTCTTCTTTAGGGCTGTCTTTTTTTATCTTCTTTTTCAACTGAAGGTTCATTCTTTAAAGTATTTTTCTAAAATAGATTTCACTTTTTTTAAGATTTTTCATTATTAGTATTAACTGCTAACAATTCTTTAACTTTAACTAACCAAACAGTTTTTTTATTTCCTGTTCTTTCTTTTTTTATCAACTTTAATACCAGAAAATAGATAATTTACAAATTCTTTTTCATCAATTGAATTCAATCAACCTTACCTTCTAAAATAGATTCAACTAATTTTCTTCTTTGTGAACTTCTACCACTGGAGTCGGTGTAGTTACCACAGGTTCTGTAGTTTCTGAAGTTTTTTTCAAGAGAAATTTCTTCTGTTTTAGATTTAACTGAACCAGTTTTATCTGTTACACCCACTCTATGCTGTTCTATAATTTTTTTCCTTCCTGTTTACAATCTTCGCATACAGTAAGTGCATTAGGTTCTGTAGACCTTGGAGCCAAGTCAGCTTTTAGTTTTTTTATTTTTTTCTGTTTTTTTCTAAAACAAGTTTGTTTACATGTTCTAAATTAACATCGTGAGTAACTTCAGTATTTACAACAATATTATTTACATCTTCGTATGCATAAGCTGTTCCAAAAGATCCTGCAGCAATACCTATTAATACACTAGCAATACCTACTGAAACCTTTCTTATCGAATATTTTTCTCGTACTAAACATAATTTTCTCCTTATTAAATTGTTAAAAAAATTACAATTCATTATCCTATCTCTATAATTATATTATATCTATTAAAATTGAGCAAGTATGAACCTTTTTTTAATAACTTATAATATTAAAATACCAGAATCAAAAAGCTTAGTATTCTACTTTTACTTTTTTTGATTCTGGTACATAATAATATCTATAATTTTCAAATTCTATATTATCTAATTTGATGTTTATTCATTTTCTCTTGGAAAAATATTTGTAATAACTTTACGTAGCTCTTCTTTTTCTTTTTTTCTGGCCATTCACCTTCTTGTTGAGCTGCTGCATAAAGTTCTGGATACTCGACAGAAATTCTCTTTACTGTACGTGTGTTAGCATGTTTTCTCACAAAAATGGAATCTTCTTCATTAATTCTTCTGGAACTAATGAAAGTATTCTTTCTGCAGTCTCTTTTATCACTAATTACTGAAAAAGTAAGACCTTTCTTAATCTGTTTTTTTGTTCCTGTTCTGTAAAATCTTCTAACTTCATTCTTGTTCTCCTAAATATGTATATCTCTTAATTAAAGATTATATACTAAGAGTTAGGAAACAACAAATATATTCTACTGATAGAGATTATCAATATTATAATGTTATCTACTAATAACAACTTAAATTTTTTAAAAATAATGATTATGAAATTATATAATCTGAACAGTAAATCTTTTTGATTTACCGTTCAATAAATTGCTATGTTATAGCGTTTTTATTTGATTATTTGAGTTAAGCAGACTAGGATTTAGATTTTTAACTCTTCGGAAAAATAAAAAGGGCTATTCTCCTAAAAGTATATTCTATACCATTATAGTTTAATGCAAAGTGTAGCTATGTAGTCGTTTCCATAACGTGATAGTCTATGTCTTTTGTCACACGATTCATAAAAAAATCTATCATAGCAAGCCCATTTTTAAGTTGTCCTCGGATCTGAGTTTCTAAGGTATGACTAAATTCATATCCATATTCTGGATTTATAGTTATCTTGCCTTCCTCTTCAAGCTTTTTCGAATTAAAAGGTATTGAGAATTTTAAAAAGTAATTCTTCATCGGGTTTGTCCCATACAATGTCAGCATCATACATGTATATCCAAGGATTCATAAATCCAACCATTAACAATCCACCCTTTTTCAATACTCGAGAGGCTTCTTTATATATATTTTCTAAATCTTCTACATATACATTTGAAACTGGATTAAAAATAATATCAAATGTTTCATTTTCAAATGGAAATGGTTTTTGTCATATCACTTTGAACTGTGTTGATTTTTTTAAGCCTTCTCTTTTAGCAACCATTTCATCTCTTTGCAATTGTGATTTAGAAAAAAATCCATTATAGTTACATCATAACCTTTTATAGCAAAAAAACTGGGCCTTGCTGACCACCACCACAAGCTAAACCTAATATCTTTTTCCGTTTGCTTTTTTTCAAACCATTCTTTTGGAACTTTTTTTCCCAACAGTTAATGCAACAGAAATTGGATTATTTCTAGCTTCTTCTAATTGTTCATGTGTAAACGGCTCAGTATAGTCATTTTTTTACATTATTCCATCTATTTTCATTTAATTTTATATAACTGTTCATCTTATAATCTCCTCGTATTTTTTTCAAATATGAGCTATCGTTAAAAAAAGTATCCGATATATTTTTTTATTTGCGGTACTCCTCTAATTTGAACCCATATTTATTTAGAAGTTGTTTTTGAATATACTTTTTTTCATTTTTTTGAGTTTCTAACTTCTTTTCCAAAGGATAGCTGCAACTTTTAACTTGTTAGAATAATTATTGCTGTGTTCATCTGCACAAAAAAATCTTTTTAGAAATTGATTCCACTGACAAGTCGAATTATCATACTTTTGCATAATCTGATTCTCCATAATATTTTTTATCATATCTTGAATTGTAAATTCTTTATCGTTATCACTTTTTACTTTTTCTCCAAGCCGTTGCCATATCAGCATTAAATTTAAACGGGCTAACTCCTGTTACAGCTGAAAAATAATCTCTAAATTTTTTGGTTAAAAAGAAAAACCACATTCTAGCAATGGTGTATTTAAAGATATTACTTCGGCATGTTTTTTTGTTTACTTTCCTTGTAGACTTTTTCTATTCTATTTCCCTTGAAATATTGTTCAATAATATAGTTCAATTCTTTCTTTGTACATCTATACTCTAGTCCAAGAGACTTACATATATGTGAAAGTTCTTCTCGATACCAATAGTACTTGTTAAATTCCTCAAATGATATTATATCTTTAAAACTAGGTCTAATTTCTATCACACACTCACCTCCAAAACTTCATGTATATCTAACTTTCCAGCCTTAATCAACTTTCTTTATTCTATTATACTATATTACTTGGAGTTCATAAATCATAAAAAAATATAGAACAAGTACACTTCCTTACACCACTTTATTTTTGTCAAAACTGTACATTCTTATTTTATCATTTTTTACTATTCTATCAGTATATTTTTTTGAGATTAAATTTGATTATATAATCTCACATGATATTTAATTACATAATATTGCAAATCATTATAAATATACTAAATTAAAAAAACAATGACCCAAAGGGCTGACCCAAAAGACCATTAAAAAGAAGTAACGAGAAAAACTCGGTACTTCTTTTTAAAATTAATAAACAAAAAAATCATCCCCATGATATAATAATAGTATAACCAAAAACCAAAAATCAAAGGAGATGATATAAATGAGTAACAAAGTTACCTATAAAAATTATAACATGAATCAACTACAAATACCAATGGATATAACTGATTGGATAGAAGAAAAATCACATATCAAAATTAATAAATCAAGTAGTAGAAGGAATAGATGAAAAAAATACTAAGACAATCATATGAAGGTGGAGGCAGGTGTTCATATCATCCAAAAAAATGATGTTGAAAATAATAATCTACGCATATATAAATAAGGTGACAAGCGGAAGAAAAATAGAAAAAAACTATGCAAAGAAAAACCTTCCAATGATATGGTTAGCTGCAAGACAAACACCAGATTTTCGTACAATAAATAGATTTCGAGTAGAGAATTAATAGAAGAAGTATTTAAAGCGATAGTACTGAGATTGATAGACGCAGAACTTAGGTTAGATACTAAATCCGAGGGCATGGAAAAATTCTAGCCCCGGATTTCTATTTTTATATACAAAAAGACAAATATCCAATATAATTAAAGTGTAGAAAAAAATAATTAACTAAGAAAGGATATTTGTCATGCCTAATCTTATCACAAATTTACTATTAATAAAAAGACCAAAAATATAACTATGGAGGATAAACTTGATTTAATTAATGTGGATGGTCAAGATACATTCGTATTTTCATGGAGCTTTTATCATATGAGCCAAAGTGTTGTACAAACTGTGGTTGTATAAAAGAAGGAAATAATATAGTTAAAAATGGATTTGGAGATCCATTAAAAGTAACTCTATTAAAGATGTCAGAATGCCCTACATACCTTAGATTAAGGAACCAGCGCTTCAAATGTAGAGAATATAATTCTAAGTTTTGTGCTGAAACATCATTTTGTAAAAAAAGCACTGCAGTATATCTAAAAATCTTATATTCCATATTATGAAGAATCTATATAAAACATTATCTTTTAAAGATATAGCTGAATTAAGTAATGTATCAGTATCTACAGTAGTAAGAGTAATGAAATCATGTAGAGAAGCCGTAGAAGTTAAGACTCATTCAAGCTTACCAGAGCACCTATGTTTTGATGAGATAAAATCAACTAAAGATAGTAAAAATGGAATGAGTTTTGTATTCTTAGATGCTAAAACACATGACTTTATAGATATTGTAGATGGCGGAACACAACATATATTAAAACAATACTTTATGAGATATCTAAGGAAAGTAAGAAAAAAAGTAAAAAAATGATCTGTATAGATATTTATCCTCCTTATATGAATATGATTAGAGAGGTGTTTCCTAACGCTAAAATAATTATAGATAGATTCCATATAGTACAAAAATATTAATAGAGAATTAAATAAAGCTAGAATAAAACTAATGAACCAATATAAGAATAAAAAGGCTCTATTTACACTGTTTTTAAAGAACTTTTTGGAAAGTAATATTAGAAGATAGAGATAAAGTAAATTCAACAAAAACATTCTATTCTAGAAGCTTTAAACGCTATGTAACTAGAAAAAAGTATTAGATTATATATTAGCTATAAATGATGAATTTACAGCTAGCTATGAGAGAGTGCATGAGATAAGAGAAGCTATTAAGGCTAAAGATTTTTGTAGAATTAGAGAAGTATATAGATATGGATACTAGAGGATTATCTAAAGGTGTACCTAAAGCTATAAATACTATGAAAAAGCACAAAAGAGTATATGCTTAATGCTGTTAAATATAAGTATTCTAATGGTCCATTAGAAGGATTTAATAATAAAAATAAAACTACTAAAGAGGGTATCATACGGATACTCTAGTTTTAGTAACTTCAGATTGCGCATTTTAATTATGTCTAGATTATTTGTTTCTGAGTATAAAAATAATGTCAAACTTAAAGAAAATAACGACCACCCCTGAAAAAGGGGTGGTTTTTCTCAGGGTATAACCCTTTGTTACTAACCCGCACCTCAAGGCGCTGGCTTTCACATTCGTTCAAGCCCTATTGTATTTTGACGCCCGCTACCCGTCAAACGGGTTTATTTATTTTTTCTTATTTCCAAATGGATTTGTATATTCTTTTTATTGTCAGTTTATCTATTGCAATATCATGCGCTTCTTGTTCTCTGATATATTTTTATTGTACTTTCATTCAAACCTACTGTACTTACATAGTATCCTTCTGCCCAAAACTTTCTATTCCCATACTTATACTTCTGATTTGCATGCATATCAAATATCATCAGTGAACTTTTCCCTTTCAAATACCCCCATAAAACTTGATACACTATACTTCGGTGGTATTGATAACAGCAAATGTATATGATCTGACATTATATGTCCTTCTATTATTTCCACTCCTTTTATACTTACATAACCTTTTTATTATATCTACTATATCTCGTTTGTATTAATTAAATTCTATTTTTTTCGTCTATACTTGAGGGGTAAATACAATATGGTATTTACATAACCACTTTGTATGCGATAAACTATTATGTTTATTTGCCATAATTAAAATCATCCTTTCTTTATTTTAGAGCTTGAACTACTCTTATTTTATCAAGAAAGGATGATTTTTCAATTGTTTAACTCTTATCTCGCACCCGTATAGCGGGTGTATTTCGGAGACTTCGCTCCTCAACTGGCTAAAGCCATTAATAAGAAAAAAATCTAAGCTGCAAAATGCTGCCTAGATTTCTTATGTGATTTTTTCCTATGCCCTGAACTTGACAAAGAACCTAAATTATTATTGTCCTTGTAATTCACGCACATTTTTATACTGGATATCAGGTTGAGGATTTGAATTAGCAAATTTATATCCCATAAATAGCGCATTCTGATCACAATAGGTTGATAAAATAATTTGATATTTTTCAATAATACCATGACGTAAAATCTCGATAAATGATAGTACATTCATCGCATCCATATCCTGAATAGGGTCATCTATCATTAAGAAATTCAAATTATCAGATAGCTTGAACATCGTATTCAAAGAAAGAGTAAATGCAAGCGAGACAACTGCCAGTTGACCTGTACTTAATTGATTCATTGCATCATGGTCATTACTAGAATCCGATTTAAACCTAATAATCATCTTCTTAGTAGCGTCGTCCTCACTCGTTTTTCTATAAGTTAAAAATTCCCATTCCCTGTTGATAGTTTTGCAACATTTTTGCAGAATAGATAAAAATGGAATGCGCAGCTGTTTTACAATACTTATTTTAAACTGCCTCACCTCTTCTTTATATACCATGTTTAATTCTTTCAATCTTACTTCAGTTTTTCCAATATATCTATCTGATGAGATAAATCTTTTGAACCGCTGATTTTGAACTAAATTATGTTGCTTATTGAGGTAAAGCTTTTTCCGCTCCAGAGCTTCAATACTAATACTCTCTAACAGTTTAACGTCATTTTGAAAATACATAGGAAAGATATTCTCAGTATCCATTATCAGATTCTCATTGATTGCATACCTATCATCAATTTGAGAGTTAATATCTTGTTTCAATTCAGATAACCTTGTATCAATAATAGATTTACTTATTTTTGATTCGGTATTTGATTCAACTGGTATGTCTCTAATTGTAATTCCGAAAAATTCTCTTTTCAATTCTTCAAATCTGTTTGTAATATCTTGATTATTAACATCTACTAAACGGTAAATGTCATCATCAACTACTAAATTAGAATCGGAATTCTTGTAAGTTAAACTGATACTGCCTATTATAAACTTCAAATTCCAAACTCCCCAACGGATAAGGTAATATGGCTGTATACAGCTGAATAAAAGTTTTAAATTCATTAATATTTTGAGAATAACGTTCATATTTATCATGTAATTCTTGTAATTTAGCTAATAGCATCTCATCTATATCGGTAGTAAGGCTGTTTATTTCAGCGGTGATTTTTTGTTTAACTTGCTGAATTGAGGAGTCTATTGATAATTGAATTGCTTGCAATTGTTGACTACTCTGAGATGAAATACTAGTTAGGTACGCATTATAATTATCGTAAGATTTCTTTAAATCTTCAAATGATTGAAACTGGGAATCACAAAACGGACACTTATTCTCAACAACATGGTGATGTTGACGTAATTCATTAAATCGATTACCTAAATTCTTCCTAAGTTGCATTAAATCATTTAAATTTTTTTATCAACTTGATTTGCTTGACTTCTTAAATCCTGATATCTTTCAAACTGTTGTTTTAGTGATTCAAAATCACTTGCTAAACTATCCCCCTGAACATAGCCAAAAGACTGTGCTGTCATCTGATTGGTGTCACTAGACAGATTCCTCAAATATTGATTCAATTGTTCTCTTCGCTCATTTTCACGAGTAATAGACTCAAATGATTGAACATAATTTTCTAGAAGCGTATATTCAAATAATATCGGATTATTTAATATATACTTCTCCCACAGCCATTTATTCTCAAATCCATTAATAATTGGAAACAAAAATTGAGTAATATAAAACATCCTGACTATTAGTTATTTCTTGTTTTTATGGTCACGTTCATTACGCTTTTTATATTCTGAAACTGAAAAAAATTCCGCTTAAAATAAATAATGCTCTGAACAGTAGCTTGAAAAAGTTGTCAATTGTTCAAGATTCTCACTTGAAAATGGAGCTTGTTTGTCAAAGTCAAATTCATGATGAGTAAATAGCCTCTCATACAGAACATCCGCTAGCTCACGCTGAATTAATGTTTTTCTGTGTTACTTGCAGATTATCTAATTTACTATTAATTGCTCGAGTTATTTTATCAATTTTCTCTATTTTTTTCTTCAATTTCATCAGTTTTTACCAAAAATGATAGACTATCACTCCTCTCTTGTTCAGTTTGTTTTTAGAAAAAAATGTCGTCTCCTCTTGTTGAATATAATTAAATAAATTAAAAAAATCTTTTTCTATCTCATATTTTTCCTTTAACACCCAAAAATTCATCAATCGAACTTTGGGTAAGATCAGATAGTCTAATATTATCTATTTCAGTAAAATTAGTATCATCCACCTCATCTTGGCTTGATAGTTTAAACTGACTTATTGACTTAAGAGGGGCAAAAATTTTTTTACTATTAGGAGAATCATTCACTAAGCTTCTTACAATTACAAGTTGATTACCTTGCTCTTTCTCTAACCATAACTTTATAACTACTGGATGACCTAGTTCATTTTTGAAAGAAAGGCTTATTATATGCAATATTTTTCACCAGTTACTTTATTAATACGGGAAAGGTTACCTGTCAGTCCTAGCTCAATTGCATCAAAAATTGTTGTTTTCCAAATCCATTTGGTCCTACTAAAAAAGTGATATCTTCACTAAAGTCAATAACTGTTTTATGCCTAAAATTCTTGAAATTATAAATTAAAATCTTTTTAATCTTCACAAACTCTGTCTCCTAAAAATTTGATATAAACTAGCCAATATACTATTCGTTTCATCTCCAAGTTGTTCACTAATTTTATTTTCATCAAATAAATCTAAGATTTGATCTACCTGATTTTTCCTTATCTATTAAACCTTCGCGTTCAATGCGAGTTTTAATTCTATCTTCAATCACTTCGAAGCGATTATCTGAATGAGGGAGAAATAAATGGTAACTTGACAATTAATTGCATAGCGATAAAATAAGCATCATCAAAAAAACATATTATTTTCAAATTTGTCAAATAAATTTTCATTTCCAGAACTCTCAGATTGAATATAATTCAGCAAAGATTGAGTGTTAGGCTCTATTTTACTGAGCCCATCTTCAGTATAGAAAATAACATATTTTTCTGAAAATAATATTCGTCCTCTTCTATTTTTCATTGTTATATTTTTTTGAATCTATTATAATCTTCCTCAAGATTATCAACTCTCACTGTTATAAATAAAGAAGTATTTTTTTGATTTTTTTGGTTTTGAATTTTTTTCAAATTCATAAACTAAGTTATTCGTTTGCTCACACGTAAAAAAATTTACATCCTTTTTCGATATTTGATCGAAGCATTTCTTTATCATATTCTTGAATCAAAAATTCATTGCTATTTTTCCCAAAAATTCAATTACCTTACCGTATGATTGATAACCATGGTTTTCTATAACTTGCTTTTATGAAATTATTCATCACTATCTTGATCCTCCTTCAATTTTTCGAACAGTATTTTTCATAATCGATATATTCCAAAATTGGATGAAAAATATATTGTCCTTCACCTCTCCTACAAAACCAGACTCCAATTTTTTTCCTTTTCCTTCTTCATGAATAGGGTACTCTTCAAAAAAATTTTCTACCATCAATATTCATATTGATTAAATAATCTGTATCAAAAAAATAGTTCTTATAAGTCTAAGTCCTATATTTTTGCATAATACTATCTTTTACTTCCCCAGCTGCTGCTTTTCGGTGCATTGATCAAACTTAATCTAAATGACTCCTGATTAGTTTGATAATGCAAATTATCTAATATGAATTTTTCTTCTTTACACCATTTTTAAAAAAATTATAAAAAAATATATTTAATGCTATATCTATCAACTAAATTATCCAGATTGTTAATTTTTTTAGATCTAAAAATTTTTCCCATCTGGATGTAAGTCAATTAATAGATTTTTCAAAAATCATCTTCGGCTAAGTTTAGAATTTCATTTATAACTGTATTATCAGCATCATTATCCAAATTTTCATTCCAATAAAGTGCAAAGAGATTTTTTCGCTCTTCTAATAGACTGCCTTTGACGCTTTTCTGTTGAAGTTATTATTTTATTTAGCTCTTGAAAATATATAACAGGATAAACGCCTTTTCCTGCATTGTGCGCCTTACTAATTCGTCTGGAAACTAATTCATTAATTTCTAATAATGTCTCCTCTATATGATCCTCATCATTACTTAAAGTAATATTTGAATGTTTCAAGATTTCTTTAATATCTGCAATACAAAAATCATCAATTGGAGAGATTCTACCACCAACTAAATTGCAATATTTTTCACCATCCGGATAAGTATATAATTGAACTTTACTCTTATTAGGGACATACTTAGCACCACTGTAACTCTTTTTAAAAGTGCTCTTATCCATGTCCCAACCATTAACTTCACAAATCACGTGTAAATATCTTTCTTGATTTGTTGTACCCAAAATTTGGTATCCTGTGTGGCAATTTTCAGAATTTATAGTTCTAACATTAACATAATCGTTTGGATATTTCCCGTCTTTCTTTGCTTTTACCTGATGCCTTGATACGACAGCTGTTGAGTAACAAATATCAATATCTTCTCCACCATTTTTTTCGAATATTAATTTATATTTTGAATAATCCTCTCTAGCATCAGTTAACTTTTTAAGTTCTCGAATAGCTAAAAAAATCCCTACTTTTCCTTGATGATTATAACCACTCCAACTAGATACTGCATTTCTTCTATCTACTTTCATTATTCACCCCATTTTCAATCAACTCCCTCAGTTGTTCTTTCCCCACCTTCAGCATCTCCTTCTCAACCTTACTCCATTTCCCAGAGAGGCAGTCTTGAAGAACTTCTGCTGCGGTACCTTTGTCCGATTCAGAATCATAGATACAAGTCCTATCTCTTTGGTAAATTTGGATACGGTCAAAGAGTTGTTCACCTTCTAACTCTCGTAGGTTATCAACCAAATGCTCTACAATACCATCATGATGTTCTTTAGGGGTTGCTATAGCCTGATTGGGATCTATGGCATAAAGTTCTTCATAACGAATCAAGGTGCTGAGATAAGAAAGATCTGGTTTGGTGCCAATCACAGCTAAGGAAACTTGGTATCCTTTTGATTTTAATAATTGGGTAGTCTGACGAGGAACTTGAGCAGTTCGCAAGGTTCCTTCAATCAATAAATGATAACCTTGCTTACTTAGATCATCAACCAGATACTCTACCATTTTTCCTGCAAATCCCTTGGTATAGTCCACGCTGTCCTTGCCATACTTTTCTTGCAGGGCTAAGTAATTGGGATGCTGAGAACGGTAGCTATCACCATCGATGATAATGATATTGCCCTGAAGTTCTCTTTGTTTAATTCGATGAATGGTTGTCTTACCTGCTCCGCTTTGCCCACCAAGTAAAATGGCTTTTGGTTGATACGGAATCGTCTTGCCACGAGTTAGGGCCCGAATAGTTCGCTGCAAAGCCTTCTGAAATTCAACCTCACTAAATTCTGCCAATCTCATTAAGTCACCACCCAATGATGTACCATGTCTAACATCCGCTCGATATCGTCTAAATAGCCATTATAACGCTTGATCTCATCGAAAGTATCGACAAGGTAAATTTTCGTATTGATCAATTCAGCCAAATCATCACTCATCAAAATCCAAGGATTGGTTTCATCATCAAAAGCAATATCTTGACTATCCTGGTATCTATAAAGCTTTGATAAAATGGCTGCCCCACGTTCTTTTATCACTTCTACTTTTAAAGTCAGATTGTAATCTTCAACAGGTGTTAACATCTTGTCCTCCCCTACAATATCGACATAAGAAACATTAAATTTTTGACAAATACGGTAGATGAGTTCTGTTGAAACTGTACTAGTTCCATTTTCATATCGACTTAGGATATTGCGTGAAATCCCAACCATTTTCGCAAATTCTGGCTGTGTTAAATCGTGTGTTCGGCGTAGTGATTTGATATTGTCTCCAATCATTGATAAAAAAACCTCCTCATATTTGCTTTCATTATACCATAAAAAAACGGATGGGGCTGACCCAAAAAGTTCTAAATTTTAACAGAATTTATATGATAATTCATAAACGCAGTGGTTTATTGATATCTAAATTCGCTTTATAAAAAGCTTTTTAGATATCTAATAAACTTTTGCAGGGTGATTCGACAAAATCGATTTCTCCGAAATCACGATTTTTTGAGTCACTCCCATCCGTTTTTTTAGGTTTACGTACATATATTTCTCTCTTTCTTTTTATATGCACTATTATAACCTATTTGTACATTTTTATTTTTGTCAAAACTGTACATTCTTATTTTTATCATTTTCAGTTTAGTCGTTTCATGGAGCCTTTGAAAAAAACTGTTTTTCGTCGGCTTTTGTGTTTTTTAACAAATTAAAAGAATATGTCAAGAGTCGTTCCACTTCTTCTCTTGATATATCCTTAAAAATTTGTTACTTAATTCTTGCCGACGAAAAAAACTTTTTAATTTTTTTCATCGTAATTTGATTTTTTTGGAATTTATTTTTCCGTAATAATTTGACTTTAACTGCCTTAAATCCCAATTTTTAATATTTTTGAATTTTTCCTCAAATCCCTATTCGACAGTCATGCTTTTTGTGACATCTGCCTTTCTAAAAAAACATTAAACTGATTTGCCTTGAGCAATTCGTCTTTCTTCGTCATAAGTTTCAATGCCCCTAATCCTCTCGTATATATAAATCAATATCCCATTGGTTTAATTCAACACTTTGTTTAGTAAAATCAGTTAAACATACATGAATATTATTATGCGCATTAAATTGTTGTATTTCTTTTTAAATGTTCTTGTGAAACACCAACAACAATAATATTGCATTTCTTCTTACAGTTTTTTTATCTTATAATCTTCAGCTAATTTCTTACTTGAAAATAATAAAATTGTATTTGGGACTATACTGTTTTTGTTCTATAGAAGTTTTTTTCCATCTGTATTCATTAGCATCCAAAATGGATCACCTACTGTCTTGAAATCAGGGTTTTAAATACTTAGTATATTCTGACATAGCAAAAACATCAAAATTTTTTCATATTTTTATCAATTTTATTCCGTTGTAATCTGCTACTTTACGAGCTCCATCTTGAAATTCACTTTCTTTAGAAATAAATATTCCATTGATTCCACCAATATGGTTCAGTTTGTAGTCAAAATTTCTTAATTCACCTATATTTATCCGATTTTTCCAATTTTTGCATTCTATGGCAACTTGATAATATACACCAAAATGCTCAAATGAATAAAGAACGTCTATTTCATGAGTCGCACCATCATCCCCCACCATTTTTGACTTTCGTTTGGATTTTTGCATTTATTCTCTCTTTCTTAGAAAGTAGTAAATAAATATTTTCAACTACTTTTTCAAAATCATCACCTTTTCCCATATATTCACCTCACATATATTTCTCTAATAACGTTACAATCTACACTATACTTTTCTACATTATAGTCTATTGTGGAAGAGATTTGTTTACTTGGTCGAATAAGACCTAATTTATATGGTAAAATCTTACTCTCTGCAAGAGAAATCAAAAAAATACTAAATGAGGTTGTGAAATACCGAATACAGCGTAACCACTTTGTCGTTTGCAGTATGCATCGGCAAGTTTTTTTGATGGAAACAACGGTAAAAAAATCTTCTATAGTATAATAATTACCTGTATTATTTTTTTGTCTTTTCATCAATCTGCATTAAAGTCCAAAAAGGGTCTCCAATAACCTCTTGATTTGGCAAAAATTTGATTAAGGGAATAGATAACATTTTTTTCTTGTTTCTTCCACAACATCAAAAATAAATAACTTGAATATGTTTATTTTTAGCAAGTTCTAAAAGCTTTTTCATCTATTTTTAGAGTTATAATATAAAAACTCCTTTTGAAAAAGAACTTTAAATCTTTTAAGATATTATCGAACTGCCATACATCATCAACTGTTACTGTTATTTTTATCTATTGTTTTTATAACCGTTCTTTCTAAATTATTCATCTGAACAAACTCAATGTAGATATCTATTTGGGATTCAATGTTTTTTTCCTTTAATTTTAATATTTTTTTAAGAAGTTTAGGTTTTATTAAATGTTTTCTTCTCATCCTGTATTGGTACAAAAGTAAATACTAAATCAATTAACTCCATTCCCTGATTATTATTGCTTCCCATACTCTCTTCCAACTGGCTCCCTTTCCTTAAGATTCTTTCTAAAAAAATCCATTATCGCTACTATCCCCTTTTATATAAAATTGGACTAATAGTTTTTTTATTTTCTTACTAACCGTTGCATCTACTTTTTAATCTTAAAAAGACTAAACACTAAAAACTATAAACACTCAACGTCCAACACTAATCAAGCTTTCCATTCTACATTCGTTGATTTCTTTTTCACGTTTTTTTAAAGAGTTTCTCTTGATTGACTTCATAATATGATAAAGCTATATTCTCTTTCTAAAGGAAATCCATATACTTGAGGTATTACGGAAAAAGTGTATTTTTTGATATCTTCTGTTTCCTAGTATTAGCTATAAATCAGGGATATGTTTCAATTTAGTCTATTTCCATCGCAAAACGCAAGGCTTACTCTAGGTTGCCTACACCTTCTTATAATAGCCTATGAGTAAGCCCTTATTTTCTACACTTTATTTACTTAGCGGGTGCAAGTTTTGACATCAATACTACACACTCGACATGGTACGTTCCCGGGAACATATCTACAGGTTGCACTGCACCTAGTTTATAACCTAGACCTCTCATAATTTCCATATCTCTAGCTAATGTTGCTGGATTGCAACTAACATAGACTATTTTTTCTATATTCATAGCTGCAAGATCACGTAAGAAACTTTCTTCACATCCTTTACGTGGTGGATCAACGATAACTACATCTAATTTCACATCTTGTGAGATTAATTTTTTTATTATATCTTCACTCTTACCTAGTAAAAAAACTCTGCATTAGTTATATTATTATTTTTTTAGCATTTTCGCGAGCATCTAAAACAGCCGCTTCTACTATTTCAATACCGTATACTTTCTTAACTTTCTTCGCTGCGAATAGACTTATTGTTCCAATACCACAGTATGCATCAATTATCGTATCAGTTTCTTTTTAATTCTGCAAGTTCCAACGCTTTTACTATATAATACCTCTGTTTGAACTGGATTCACTTGATAAAATGAACGAAGTGAAATCTTAAATTCTATTCCGTCTAACGTGTCAGTTATATAATCCTTACCAAATAGTTTTTTTCAGTTTTATCACCAAAAAAATTACATTTGTTTTCTTGTCATTAATATTTAACATAATGCTGACGATTCTATCATCTAATTTAGATATTTTCTCAACAAATTCATCTAATTTATTAAACTTCTCTTTCGCGACAATACCAACCATGATTTCACTTTTTCAGGGTATTTGTTCTAAACATAATATGTCTAATAGCACCTGAGTGATTATTTTCATCATAAACAGATAAGTTAAGCTCTGAAATTAGTCTACGTAATTTGTTCATTAATACATTGTGCTCATCATATTGAATAAAAACACTTCTCTATATTAACAACATCGTGGCTTCGTGGTTTATAATAACCCATCTTAACCTCGCCATTAACTTTTTTTGTACTGGAATCACAGACTTATTACGGTAATGGTATCCATCTTCCATTCCTAGCGTATCTAATACTTCGATAGAATCTTTTCCAAGAGTTTTATCCATAACATTTTGAACTTTTTCTTTTTTTAAACTTCAACTGTTCTTCATAGTTCATATGAACTAAATTCGCCCCCTGAAGTTTTTAGGAATACCATCTACTCTATTTTTTTAGAACTTTCAATAATATTAAGAACTTTTTCCATAACCAAGATTTTTTTCTTTAATTTAATTATCTTAAATTCAATTACTTCACCTTCTATAACATCTTCAATAAAAAAATCGGAAAATTGTCAATTTTAACTACACCCAGACCATCGTGGGTATAATCTATAACTTTCCTTCGAATATATCATTTTTTTGCATAATTCACCTTTTCTAAAATAAAAAGGAGAACAGCTATAGGAAACTGACTTCCCTACTCTGTTCTCCTACATTTAATATTTATTAAACTATCTTTACATGCTTAAACCAATTACTTTAATTGAATTAACAAACTCAAGATCTTTTAATTCGTTTATTTAATTTTTTTCAATATTTATATCACCTGAACTTAACTCTAAAGAAATAATTATCGTAGCTTTTTGCATTAATCGGTACTGTTTGGTGAATAGTAAGAACACTACACTTCTCTTCATTAACAACCGCTAAAATTTTTACCTAATATTCCCGGAATATCATCAACATCAATAGATAGTGATAGAATTGATTGTCTTTTTCACATCCTGAATTGGAAAAATTGTATCTTTATATTTATAAAATGCACTTCTACTTAAATCAAATCTTTTAGAAGCTTCTAAAATTGATAATTTAGAATCTTCTTCTAAAGCTTTTTTTCATAGCCAATGTCTTCTTTACAGCTTCTGGCAATACATCTTCTCTAATTATATAATAAACTTTTTTTCTTTATCCACAGTGGTTATCTCCTACTCTACGAATTCAAACTCACCTTTAAGAATTTTAACCGTATCACCATTTTTACATCCTCTTTCACGTAAAGCATCATCTACACCCATAGAACGCATTTGTTGAGCAAAACGTCTAACAGAAGCATCACGGTTAAAGTCAGTCATTAAGAATGCACGTTCGATACCAGGTCCACTTACTATATAAGCACCTGTGTCATCACGAGTAATCTTGAATGTTTCATCCTTAGGTTTATGTTTATAAAGAACTCTATTTTCCATACTTTCTTCTTCAGTATCAAGTTCATATAACGTATTCGGATCTGTGTTATCTAGAATATCACTTACTTTATAAAGTAAATTATCTATATTACTACGTGTAAATGCAGAAATTTCAACAATATCTACATCTTCACCATCATTTTCTAATTGTTTTTTAAATTCTTTAAGATTTTCACTCGCAACAGGAATATCCATCTTGTTAGCTACCACTACTTGAGGTCTTTCTAAAAGTCTCATATTGTACTCAGCTAACTCTTGATTAATAATTTTATAATCTTCATATGGATCACGACCATCAGTTGCTGACATATCTACTACATGGACAATAACTTTTGTTCTTTCAATATGACGTAAAAATTGGTGACCAAGACCTACACCTTGGCTAGCCCCTTCAATTAATCCTGGAAGGTCAGCCATAACAAAACTTCTGTGGTCTTTTGTTTCTACTACTCCAAGATTTGGTGCTAATGTTGTAAAGTGATAATCAGCAATTTTTGGTTTTGCTTTTGATGTTATTGATAATAATGTTGATTTACCAACAGAAGGGAATCCAACAAGACCCACATCTGCCATAAGTTTTAATTCTAATGTAAGATTTCTTTCTTCTCCTGGTTCACCATTTTCAGCGATTTCTGGCGCTGGGTTTGAAGGTGTTGCGAAACGACAGTTTCCGCGTCCACCACGACCTCCACGAGCTACTACTACTTCTTGCTCATGTTCTACTAAGTCTGCTAATACTTCTCCAGTATCAGTATCACGAATTACAGTTCCAGGTGGTACTTTTAAGTATAAATCTTTAGATTTTCTACCGTGCATACCTTTACTCATTCCATTTTCACCATTAGGTGCAACAAATTTCTTTTGGTAACGATAATCCATGAAAGTTCTTAAACCTTCATCAACTATAAATACAACGTTTGCTCCACGTCCACCGTCACCACCTGCTGGTCCACCTTTTGGAACATACTTTTCTCTTCTAAATGCTACTAATCCATTCCCACCATCACCTGATCGGACGAATATTTTTACCTCATCTAAAAACATAAAAATCTCCTATACAATTCTCTTTATTTTCTTAAATTTCAACTTTTAAACTATATAAAAATTCAACTTGATAAAAGTTCATATACCATGAACTATTATAACATAATTTTTTTCCTTTGATAATAATATTTAGCGAGATTTCAAACAAAAATATACGGCTGCATACACAGCCGTACTTTACTCCACAGGCAGGACTCGAACCTGCGACCCTCTGATTAACAGTCAGATGCTACTACCAACTGAGCTACTGTGGAAAAAAATCTCTAAATAAAAAAATGGAGCGGGTGATGAGAATCGAACTCACAACATCAGTTTGGAAGACTGAGGTTTTACCACTAAACTACACCCGCATGAATATTTGTTATTAACTTATATATTAATTATATAATAGATATTATAGTTTGTCAACAACTTTTTTTAATTTTTTTATTTTTTTAAAATTTTTCTAATTTTGTTAGCTTTGCTAAAGAATTATTTTTGAAAAAAAACAAGAAACATCTATAGAAAAAAATTAACAATATTTTTCAATTGATAATATATAGTATAATATTTTTCTTTTTTAATTTGTAAAGGTATTTTTGTAATAAGCTATAAATTTTTATCCCAACTCTAAAAATTTAAAAATGTAATTAACATATATTGACCAGCCTATTCTAGTATTATATAATTTTTTTATATAGAGGTAATTCAAGATATTCTATAAAAATTAAACATTATCGATTAGAAGAAGGAAAAATATGAAATCTAAATTACTATTTACATCTCTGTTATCAGCTTCTGTAATTCTAAGTGGATGTTCATTACTTAAAAGAGATCTAATTAGACAAAAGTAAATCTACATCAGAAATAAAACGACAACAACAAAAAAATGAAAAATTCGTCAGATAAAGTATACGGCCTTAATGAAGAATGGATTGTAGATGGTCAATGGAGATTAAAAAAATAACAGAGGTTAAAACTACTCAAGATAGAAGTAAACATATCAAAGATAAAAATAGCACAAGTAGTTATCATAAAAATATACTTATAAGAACTTTAGGGTTTTTAAAAATGAATATCAAGATCTATTTTTTAGCTCCTAGAACAGTTATTGATGGAGCAGAAAATGAGGCTAGAATTTATCCAGTTAATTCTTCAAAATATCCCGAACCTACTCCAGTTGGTGCAATTTCAGAATCTGCTATGGGATACGGTTTAAGTGTAGAAAGTGACAAAATTAAAATTTCTTTTTACACAATTCGATAAAGATGGTAAAAATGGAAAATGCTACTTTCGAAGTGCCAGTAACTAAATAATGCATACAATATAATTACTAACATAAATACTTAATTGTATCAATCGCAAATCACAACTAGAGCTCAATGCTTTCATCCGTCAGTGATTAAATTATTGATGGATTTTTTTATTTTATGTAATTTGGCATTCAAATGGCATTCAAGTAGCAAAACAAAAAAAGCCTTAAACGTTGATACTTTAAGGCTTCTCTAACTTTATTATTTAGTTTTTTTCTGTTTGACTTGCTAATTTCTATAAATTCCCAACACTCCCTAACCGTTGATATATTAATATTTCTATATTTAGTGATTTATCAATAATGTTGGTAAATATTTCAAATTGTGGGTCAAGTGTGGCTCAACTCAAGATTATTTTTATTATTTATCTAGCACATATCAAAAAGAATTAAGTAATCTTAAAATTTATAGTATAAGGTATGTGCATTTTTGCACTAACCACTTTTAAGGACAGTTTTATAACCATCTTTTTTTAAGGTCTCTAAAATCTCCATATTGTTATGATTATTTAAAAATATACATGCTGTATTTTAGGGTTCTAAGCATTCTGATTATAGCTTCCTTTGTAAATTATATCCCTAAACCTCTTATAAGGCAAATAAACGCTTATATAATACTAATTCTAGTCTTCTAATATATAATCATTAACTTTATATCCTAGTTTATCTTTTTATTTTTATTAAATAATTCTAATATTTCTTCAGGAGTATCTTCTTTAAAGACAAACGTTTTTTTATTCCCATCAAAAAAATATCTTTTTACAATCCAAGGGTTTATATCTCTCGAAAACTGTAATATTTCTTTACTAGGTAATGCCATTATTTCCATTTCAATACTCCTTTTACTTTATTTAAATTAATTATACCATTTTCAAATTATAAAAAGCACCTAACAAATATAATTAAATATTTAAAATAAATAGTTTAGCATTTTTTTAGGATCTTAGAAATGTTAGGATACTATTTTTTTAAAATCTTAAACCGTTATTCTTTATTTTATATACTTTAGATAATATCAAATGTTTTTTTGAAATAATTTTTAAAGTCTTCATTATCCCAAAAAGCCAATTCTAACACCATCTATACCTCTTGTAAGCAATATATAATATATATTTAAAACAAACATCGTAAATTCTTTTCTTATTTCCGGGATCTCTAATTCTTCTTTAGTATGCTTACCATTTACATTTTTAAAAGTTGCTAGGTTCTCCATATAACCTTCCTTTCTCATCAACTAGTAAATCTTTACCAATTAATACTCCAACTTTGTTTAAATCAATTCCTTGTACTGCAAATACAGATCCGATTTGTTCTTCTGCATCGTCTTCAGAAGAGTTAATCCAATTTTTCTTGAGTAGAGTTCCAACGTCGTGAAATATCATCTTCAAAAATGATGAATACTATCATCTTTACCATCGGTTTTGTTTCCAATCTTCAACAAGTCCAGAAAGTACTCTATTTATATGTTCCGGATTATAATTTTTATCTTCTTCAAGCCAATTTATCATATTTTTTTAAAGGCTTTTTCTTCAAAATAACCAAAATACGCATCAATATCATCTTCTCTAAATAAAGATCTATCGAAATTCTCATCAAAATTTGTATATTTCAATAATCCTGTATCTTTATATAAAAGATACTTAATACCATTAACATGGTACTGCACCCAAAAAAAGTTGGACAAAATATTAAAGTTATTTTTTGTTTAGTATTTTTAAACTTTAAAGTCAGTAAATTTTTATTACTTTTTAGCAACTTTCATTCCTTACAGTTATTTTAGATTTTTCGAATTATTTAATCAAGGATTTTTTTAAAAGGCGTAGCCCTTGTCCTTGATTAAATAGGAGGAAAAATCTAATCTGTAAAAAGGGAATGAAAGTTTCTTTTATTTATATTAGTTTCTATTCATTTTCCTGTAATTTACAGGACTTAGTCCACCTAAGTTCAATTTTATTCTCTCTTCATTATAATACGTTATATAATCTATAATGGCTTCTTTTTAATTCATATTTATTCTTAAATGTATCTTCGAATCCGTAAAACATCTCAGATTTTAAAACACCAAAAAAAGGATTCCATAAATGCATTATCTGCTGATGTTCCTTTTCTAGACATTGATTGTGTAATTCCTTTCACTTTAAGGAATTGTCTATATTCAATATGTTGATATTGCCAACCTTGATCACTATGTAATATCATACCATCGTATCTTTCATTTTTGAAGTTGCGATAACATTTCATATTGTTGTGCCATGTTAGGGTGAAAATGAAACACTATACGCTATTATCTCTGCATTATATCCATCAATTATAGGCGCTAAATATACCTTATCCTCTCCAACTTTGAATTCAGTTACATCGGTATAACATTTCTTTAATGGTTCTGAAGCGAAGAAATCTCTATCTATTATATTATCTGCGATTTTTCCCAGTCTCCCCTTTATAAGAATTGTATTTTCTTGTAGGCCTTACGAATGATAGTACATCTAGTTTTTCTCATCAATCTCAAAAACTTTTTTTATGGTTTACTAAAAAAATCCCATGTTTCTAAGTTCTGATGTTACTCTTCTATAACCATATCTTAGTTTGTTCTTTTTCCTGAATAGATTTAATAGCTTCTTCTATACTTTTTATTTTTTTATCTTTATCTTCTTTATTTTTTTGTATAATAATATGATGAACGAGACAAGCCTAAAAATTTCTAATAGTATATTTAATTTATGTGTTTTTCTTTAATTCTTCTACTATTTTTTTGTTTTCTCTTCGTTTGAGATTGTTTTTAACCTTATCTCCCTCAACTTTTTTTAAAACTGCATTTTCCGCACGTAGGTACTCAAGTTCCTTCTCTAGTTGTTCAACTTTTTGATAATTCGTTTTTTTCTATCTTTTTAATATTTTTTTCATCTTACTAGTTCTTCCTCTCGGTTTCTCTAGTATATTATACCCGTTTTCTTTAAATTTTTGAAATCCAATTACAAAGTAAACCAGTATTTGGTAATGCGTACTTTAATGAAGTAGTGTATATAGAATTTCCCATTATTAAAAACTTCATTGATTATATCTAGTTTTAATTCTGGTGGATAGTAATTATTTTTTTCCCTTTAATCAGTACGGTTTCACCATGTAAATCAACCAGTTTGACCATGTATTTCATATTACTAATATTAATTTTTAAACTTTTTTTAGCTAGTTCCTTATATAGATATCCTTTTTTTCTTAAGTCTATATATTTCTATCTTATTTTTCATCTGTTAATTTCATAATAAATAGCCCTCCAAAAATTTGTCCAAATTTTGGGGCTGTCTATAGTCATCAGAGTATATTTTTTTCCTCTTGATGCCTGAATTCTAAACTGAGTTGTTAGGTACCTTTTTCTCAAAAGAAGATGTTAGCTCTTGAAATTTCTCTCTTGGAATATTTGCCGGTCTGATAGCTTGCAATACATCATACATTAATATAATTTGATTTCCTAGTCTTTTTTTATAGGTTCTAAGTGATTAACACAATCAGAAAAATTGTTCATTTTTTTATATTTTTATCAAACGAAGGATGTTGTTTGAGATCCTTTTCTTGATAATTTATGAGATTCATCAACAATAATAATATCGTATTTTTTTCTCCTTGTGTAATAAACTTAGTAGATGTAGAAATTGTAAGATTACTACTATGTATTCCAAAAACTTTAAATATATCCATTGCAGTTTTTTTCCCAGTTAGGTTGAACAATTACTGCAATTTTTCTTCTTTTGACTTTCCATAAGGTATTTTGATACTAAATGCGTTAATAATACTGTTTTCCCAGTTCCTGCATCACCATTTATAACATAATTTTTGTGTGAATTATCCAGTATTTCTTCAATAAGTCTATCTTGCTCTTCTGTAAGTTGCTTAATTGGACTATATTTTACCAAAGCACTAGCTCTAAGTTTATCTAACCTAGGAGTATTTACCCACCCTTCTGGAAACAGTACATTTTCCCAAAACGGTAATATTACCTCTGCTGATACTCTTTCTCTTTCAGTATAATCATTTACGTAGTTACCACCATTTCCATTTAAAATTTCATCATTGTCAAATAAAACATTTTCTGATTTTACTTTTGAGTTATCTGCTATAAAGTATGTTATCAGTTGATTTTCAACATCATCTAAAAGCCGAGCCATGAAAATATCGTGAAATCAGAATTTTTTTACATTATCAAAACTAGCACTATTAAATTTTTCTCTTTACCACTATAATGCTGTTTATGGCGAGTTATAAAGTGCTTAGTTTGACCTACATATACTTTTTTTATTTACTGAACTTCTATAAATGTATATTATATTCCCACTTTTTTAAAATGTCTTGTTGTTTAAGTCTTAATTGTTCAAAATTTAATATCTCTCCATTATTTAAATCAAGCGTAAACTGTTCAAATTTAGCCATTACTTTCTTTCCTTCTAATTCTGTATATTTTTTTATTTGACCCATAACTTTCTTTAATGGGATATTTTTTTGAATTAAGAATAATCTTATCATCAATAATTTTTTTCTACATCAAAATTTAAATTATCTGCTAGCATGAAAGCATACATAAAAAAACATCTGCCAGTTCCTCTTTTTATTTGAGGTAATTTTTTTCTGATACAGCTTCCTCGGATGTTTTCCATTGAAATAATTCCAATAATTCATTAGCCTCTAAAAGAAATCGATATCGCTAAATCTTTTTCATTATGAAATTGTCTCCAATCTCTATCATCTCGAAATTCATTTATTTTTTTCTAATAATTTTTTTCCATTATTTTTTTCACCTCTAATCTATTATATCATTCCTCTTATATAATTTCATTAAACTATTTAAAAATAACAAAGTCTTCTCATCAAAATACTACTATCTATTTTCTAAACTCTATATCTTAGCTTTTTTTAGGGATCAGAAATGTCCGTATGTTCTTTTTTAGGGTCTCTCATTTCTACTTATTGTTCTTAAAAATCTGCATGTGATATTGATTATTTAAAATATACATGCTGTATTTTACGTTCTATGCGTTCTGATTTTACTTTCCCTTGTAATTCCTTGACTTCTTATAAGGCAAATAAACGCTTGTATATGTTTACTGCATTAAGAAACGGTGTAAATACCACTATTTGTCTCTAATTTATATATAATTTTTTTATGCCAACATTTGCCAACATTTCTATATATGTTTTTCATCTTAGGATTTCTTAGTAATAATTAACAAGTTATTTTTATATAACTGCTGTACTATGTTCAGAAGCGATCTAGTAACTGCATATTATCGCTTCCAAGGATAAATAAAAAAAGACACCTAATAAATATAGATGTCTTCAAATAATTAAAACAGGAGTATATAAAAATGAAAAAAATCAAGAATATTATTGAGTACATTCCTTGCTAGTGCTGTAGTACTTACTGGATGTTCTTCAAAAACTGAAAATAGTTCATCTTCTAATAAAACTGAACAAAAAGAAAAAGAAACAACAAGACGCGGTTTTAAAACTAAAAAGAAGCTCAACTATGTGAAGCTAAGATTAAAACTGAAATAGCTACTAATGGCTTATTAAATACAGATGTTACAACATTTAAAGAAATATATGAATTATGGTACGAGGGTTACCAACATACTATCAAAGAAAGTACTTTAGTTGTAAACTCATACGTGTTCAAACTATTACTTGATAAATTAGAACATATTCAACTTAAAAAAAGATAACATTGCCTTTTTGTCAAAAAAATCATTACTGATTATAGTAAAGAATTTTTCACTATCGACACTTGAGAAGATCAAAATATATGGCGGTATGATTTTTTGATTATGCTGTTAAGATGAAAGTTATCTACAGTAATCCTATGAAAGATGTACTACTACCAAAAAGGCAAGTTGATATTACTAGCAACGATAAAGATTTATATTACACTAAAGATGAATTAAATCACTTTCTTAAACTAGTAGATAGTACAAACGATATAAAAACTTTCTGCAATGTTTAGAGTGTTAGCTTATACTGGTATTCGTAAAAGGTGAATTACAGGCTCTTGAATGGTCTGATATTGACTTTTACAAACAATACTATCAACATCAATAAGACTTTATCTATAAATAGTGAACATAAAATAACTGTTCAAACCCCTAAAAAGTAAGAGTAGTATAAGATGTATTAGTATTGATGAAGAAACTAAGCTAATACTTAAACGTTGGAAAGCTAAACAAAGAGAATTGTTTTTTCTCTAGGTATTAGAGTAAAGAAAAAAATCAACTTTGCTTTTACCAACGATATCACAAATGATTATTTATATCTTAACTTTACCAATGATAAATTAAGTAAGATATGCAAGAAACACAAGTTTAAAGAAATAAAGATACATGGCTTTAGGCATACACATTGTAGTTTACTTTTTGAAAGTGGCTTTACTATTCAAGAAGTACAAGATAGATTAGGTCACTCTGACTTAAAAACAACAATGAGTGTTTATGCTCACGTAACGGAAAAACAACGAGATAATATGGCTGACAAATTTGCTAAATTTATGGCTTTATAAAAATATGGCATTCAAATGGCATTCAAGTGGCAAAACAAAAAGCCTTAAACGTTGATACTTTAAGGCTTCTCTAACTTTATTATTTAGTTTCTCTGTGTAAAGTCACTTTTTTTAATCTTGGACAGTATTTTTTAAGTTCAATACGGTCTGGATTATTTCTTTTATTCTTTTTAGTAATGTAGTTTCTGTCACCACATTCTGTACAAGCTAATGTTACATTTACGCGCATTAATATAACCTCCTATAAAATTTAATCTTAACAACTTTTTTTCATACAACAAAATATATTATAACATTACTTTTATAAATATTTCTAGTATAAAGTGTAAATTTTTTTAAATTTTTAAAGAAATATAACTTTATATTACGTAAACTACTTCTATCGATTACTCACCAAATACTTTATAGTAATCTTGTTTAAATTTTTCTATTCCAATATCAGTTAATGGATGTTTAACCATTTGTTTAATTACAGAATAAGGAACAGTAGCAATATCGCATCCTAATTTAGCACATTCAGTAACATGAATTGGATTTCTTACACTTGCTGCAATAATTTGTGTATCAATATCGTTATTAGCAAAAATTTCAACTATTTCTTCAATCAACAATAACCCATTCTGTGAAATATCATCTAATCTACCTAAAAATGGAGAAACATATGTTGCACCAGCTCTAGCTGCTAATAAAGCTTGTGTTGGACTAAAAATTAAAGTAACATTTGTTTTAACGCTCTCTTTTTTTAGTACATTTACAGCTTTTAAACCATCTTCAGTCATCGGAATTTTTAACAACCATATTCGGATGGATCTTCGCAATTTCTCTTGCTTCTTCTATCATATTCTTCCAATCAGTAGTAGTTGCTTTTACTTCCCCACTAATAGGACCATCCACTATTGATGTAATCTCCTTGATTACTTCTTTAAAGTCGCGTCCTTCTTTTGCGATTAATGATGGATTTGTAGTTACCCCACAAATTACCCCTAATTCATTAGCATTTCTAATATCTTCAACATTTGCTGTATCTATAAAAATTTCATTGTATTATCTCCTCTCATTCTATAGTAATTTCATAATATCACATTCAGAAAGTGTTTTTCAATTTTATAGCTTGAATAATAATTATTTCTTTATTGTTTTTCACACCAATATATGATAGAATAACACTATAATTAGGAGGCAGATGATGAAGAAATTTTTAGAAAAAAAGTACCATATTTAATTTTTTTCTTTCTTTTTTTATTTATAATACTCCCTCTGAGTTCTTATTTTTATATCAAATGAGATCAGGGATGATAATTTTTATTATTAATTATCCTATATCCTGTTATTAGTTTTCTAATATCATTTCTATATGCATATAATAAAGAAGACTTTAGCTATATTTTTCTCATTTATTATAGGAATTTTTTTATAATATCTTGTTTAATTATTTTTAAACTTTGATATTCTTATCTATAGTTTTAGGTTATATATTCTTCAGTCTTTGTGGTCAAGGGACTGGTTTTTTTAATTGGGAAGTTTTCGAAAACGTAAAAAAAGAGCTAAACAGAGTTAGTTAAATTTATTAAAAAAAGAAGAAGTGTTCATATTTTACAAACACTTCTTCTCTTTTTATTAAAAAATAATTAAATTTTTTTGAAAGTATAACTTATATTTCGTATCCTAAAAGCATGCCACCTTCTTCTCCATAAAAACTACAGATTCCGGATGTAGGAACAACAATAAATTCTACTTCAGAGAATTTTTTTCTTTTAATTTTTTCTTCTATACAAATATTTTTTTATTATTTCTATGAGTAATTACAGCTCTTCCACCTTTATACCCAGCTTTAATCATCTCATCAACTACAATTGAGATGGCCTTTTTCTCACCACGTACTTTATGAAGTAAATGTAAAGTCCCCTCTGAACTCGCTTCTCCCACCATACGCATATTCAATAACCCTACTACTGCAGCAGCTAACTTAGATAAACGTCCATTTTTTTCACAAGATTATCCACTTTTTCTAAAGAAAAAAATAAGTTTTGTATTTCTTTGATAATCATTCATTCTTTCGACTACTTCAGCAAAAGATAGTCCTTCTTTAATTAATTCGTTTATCTTAAGAAGAAACAAGTCATTTTGTCCACCAGCAGAAAGAGTATTTACTATATGGATATTAACATTTTCATTTTCTTCTTTCAACATCTTCCCACCAATTACTGCACTATTATAACTCCCTGACATCCCACCAGTTAAAGTTAAAACTATTACATTATCTGCACCTCTATATGCTGATAAATAAGCTTCTGGACTAGGACACGCCGATCTTGCTGGCTCAGAGCTAGCATACATCACTCTCATCATTTCATCAATATCTAGATCCAAAGTATCTACATATACCTTATCTTCTATTTGCAATGAAAATGGTACTCGCTCATAAGAGACATTTTCTGCTTTATTAGAAATTTCTCTAAAATCACAAGCAGTATCTACTACTATCTTCCACTCCATAATTTACCTCCAAGTGTATTATTTTATTTTTTTCTACTAAATCATGAGTCTTTTTTTATAATCTAACTGTATCACAAGCTGCAACTATAACTTCTGGTAATCCGTCTCTTATTTCACCATTCATACACATAACAAAATTGTTATACATAATTTCCGAACTCTCTTCTTCCGTTAAACTATTTATAGTTTTACTTATTTCCTGAATTGAAAAATACATTTTTTTAAACATGTAATTACTATTAATCTTGCTAATTGTTTTTCGATTATACTTTTTTTCTTTATTGGTTTTTCTAAATGACCATTTTTTTAACATAATTATTAATCATTGCTGATGTTAATCCTTTATCATCATCTATAATGCAAGAACTATCTAGTTGATTAACATACAACAAAACTTGATCCAAATATAAATCAAGATTAGGTAATTCAGACCATTTTTGGATATACTTTTGTTCAAATATCTGTCTCCTTATAATCTAGTTTTAACAATGATATTATATAGTCTTTCAAATGAATAGTCAAGTGATTATACAAGTACAAAAAGATTTCACAATAACCACTATTATTGCGAAATCCTTTTATATTTAGCTAATTTTATTTTTTTCTTAATTCCTCTTCTCATATATAGATAATAAAATAATACACCTAAAAGCATAAACTGCAAGACCTATTATCCAACCTATCCATAAACCTTCTATACCAATACCTTGTTTAAAAACAAAGTAATATGCTGAAGGAATGCCTACTAGATAATAACCAATAAACATTACCACACATATAGGTACAACTTTTTTATATCCACGTAGTACTCCTGCTAGTGCAGAGGCAAATGAGTCACAAATAGCAAAACCAATTGCAAACAATAATAGCTCAGCAGTTAAAGTTATTACACCACTATCACTAGTATATAAATAAGGAATTTTCGTATCAAATAACAATACGATTAATCCAGCTATACTAGAAAATATCGTTCCCATTATTACCGTTAGTTTCGTATACTCAGTTGCCATTTTATAATCCTTAGCTCCTACGTGAAATGCAATTATAATTGTCGCTGTATTTGCAACACTAACTGGCAGAGTATATAAGAAACCAGAGAAGTTTAATGCAGCTTGGTGAGAAGCAATGACTGTCGTATCAAAACGTGATACCATTAAAGATAATGTAGAAAAGACAACTGTTTCTAAAGCTGTAGCTATTGCTATAGGAATTCCTAACTTAAATATCTCTCCCCATTTTTTCAAATCTAATTTTTTTCTTTTTCAAATATTTTTATACTTATTAATTTTTAGGATTTGTTAGTACTATAAATAACGCAATGAAAAAAATAATACTGTATACGTTACTGAAACAGCAATAGCATTTCCAGCTCCACCAAGTTCAGGCATACCAAACTTCCCAAAAATGAAACTATACGCGAAAAAAATACATTTTATAGGTACAGACACTATCATCATTATCATCGATAATCTTGTCAATCCTAAACTATCTATAAACGAACGTAAAACTACATACAAGAAGATTGATAGCACTCCAAAACTTTCATAAAACAGATATTTTTTTGTTATTTCTGCTATGCTACTATCCATACCTAATCGATCAACAATCGGTGTAGCTAACGTATTTAATCCAACAACTAAAATTATACTTATTATTACAGCTATATATAGAAACTGTCTGACAATTGTAGGAATATCTTCTTCTTTATTTTTTTCCAATCAATTGTGAAACTATCGGAATTAATGCTAAAACGATCGCATTTAAAGTATACATAATTGGATTCCAAATATTAACACCCATACTCACACCAGCTAAATCCGTAGGACTATAGTGCCCCGCCATAAACGTCCCAATCATTCCTGATGAATATGAGATCACTTGATAAACTAAAACTGGTAGTAATAAATTAACAAAAATTCTTGCTCTTTCAGAAAAGTTTTTCCCTTGATACATATGTCCTCTCCTTTATATTTTTTTCTTTTTTTCACACAAAAAATCCAAAAAGCGAATTTACTTTTTAGATATCATCGATTTATACTATATGCAACCGAGACTTGAATAGATTAAAAAAACCGTTAGTCTAATCGCCAACTCAACCTCAACAAAAACTCACACCCACAATAGACTTACTTAATGCTGCTTCCTTCCGGACCTGACATGGTTCATAAGTATTGCGTCGTAAGGTGCCTCAGTCTCAACATCACGTGTTAAACTCGACATTCCCTATTCTACCCGCATCTCGGTATTCGGTCTTGCTAAAGCGGATTGCAAGTACAGGGCACCGCTAACTCCCCACCTAGCATTTTTTTAATTATATCAAATTTAAATATAAAAAAATCAAGGGATTAATAAAATTTATAAAATAAACCCCAAACTAGTCAATCCTATTTATGAGGGTGACTCGACAAAAATCTTGCTTCTCCGAAATCACAATTTTTTTGAGTCACTCCCTCTTCTAATCTAGAAATGCTATTTTTGAAGTTTACTTAATATTTATCATTTTAACTTAGCTAATTCGTCTAATTCTAATATACATTCTCTATCATTTATTACTAAACAAGGTATTCCTATCTTCATATTTCCTCTTATATCTTCAAATTGTGAATATGTATCTCTAACGAATAAAAAAACTCTTTTGAAATTCTTTTAATGAAGTCATAACTTCTACTTCTTTATAAGTTATCCCCAATTCTGATAATTTTTTTCTTTAAATGGTGCAGTATCTGGACAAGTTTCTGCAAAATATAAAATATATTCCATAATAATCTCCTTTTATAAATTCATAATATTATTATAACACTTTTTATCGTTTTCTTTGTATTTTTTTACCCTCTGGATTGAAGCTGAAAATACTGATGCTAATAAAATCCCCATAGCAATTGCTCCTGCTTGAAGAATTGTTTCAATCCCTACTTTTGAAGCTACACCATAATTTTTTTGGTCACAATATTTTTGCATTGTATTATACATACCATATCCGAGGAACTAACGGTACCATCCCTGTATAAATAAATATAGTAGCTGGAAGTTTTAAAATTCTAGATGCATTCGTTGATAATATTCCTACGCATACCGCACCCAAAAAAACTACTTACTACAACATCCGTTAATAACAAATTAGTTACTACCTGAACTAACCAACCGATAGCACCAATAAGTCCACAAGTAAATAATGATCGTTTAGGAGCATTAAAGAAAAATTGCAAAAAGCTATACTGACTACAAAACCTGCTATAAACTGTATAAAAACACTATTTTTCCATAAATTTCTCCTTATACTAATTTTAATCCCATTACTACTCCAAGTGCGATAGCAGTGGACACGAAAATTGCAGCTTGTATTCCTATCATTCCAGACAGATAATCACCAGCCATAAAATCACGAACAGCATTTGTAACCTGTACTCCTGGGACAAGTGGCATCAAACTTACAATAATTATACTAAAAAGGATTATGAATAAAGAAAAAAACTTATTTAACACCATAACCAATATAGTGGCTATAAATGCACCTAAAAAGTTGCTCACAAAAGACGTTAGTTTATATTTTGCGGTTAAAATTAAGAACATAGCTTCAATGGCCATGATAAAGAAGGCGAATAAACTATCCTTAAATGTTCCTCCGAACATTATTGCGAAAAATGGCGCTGATAATGTTAACGCTGTTATAACTGATAAAGTTGAATATCTTTTTCTCGATTTTTATTTCTTTCATTTTTTTAAAAGCATACTCTAGAGTACAACCACCCATTACCATTTTTCTTGAAATATCATTCAAAAGTGCAATTTTCTCTAAATCACGATCACCTAATACAACCCTTCTCATTGCAGTATAGGTATTATCGTCATAAATAAATGAGACAATAACAAAATTATATGTTACTAAGCTATTAGCAGCTTTTTATATTATCGAATGATTTGTAAATCCTATTTACAGTATCTTCAACCCTATATACCTCTGCCCCATATGCCAACATACTCTTAGCTATTTTTTTATACTGAAATTCAATAAAATTTTTAGCTTCTTTTTCATTACGCAAAGACTGTAACATATCTTCCCTCCTTTTTTTGAAATTATCTAAGATATAATTTCTAATATTTTTTTATATTTACCTTTAAACTCTTCTACTTTACTTTCTTGAACTTCTGTCGCTTTTTTTCAAGTTGATTTAAAAATATACTCAATTTTTGAAAGTTCTAATTTTTTTGTTTTTTTACAAATAAATCATTTTTTTCTATTAATAAATATTTCCCAAAGTTAATTTCATCTTCAGATAAATTCATGACTCTGGTTTAGCCACTATAATCTCATAGATGTGTCCATCTTCTTCAATAATATTTTTCAGCAGTTATTTCATATCCTAATTCTTGTAATTTTTTTCTCTAACAAAGTTTTCACCAACATTAGGTTGTAAGACAAGATTCGGTTTATTAGCTAATTTCTCTTTTTCCTTTTTCTAGTATATCAGCAATTAACTTTCCACCCATACCACATATTGTTATTACTTCAATATTATCACTTAATTCTATAGCATCAAGTCCAGCTGCTTTACGACAATCTATAGTTCCTACTAAATTTTTCTTCTTGAACATTTTTTTATAGAAACCTTATGTGGACCTTCTACTATTTCTCCAGCTACAGCATAATCTATTTTTATTGTTTTTTTAGCTAAATAGATAGGTAGATATGCATGATCACTACCAATGTCTGCCAATCTTCGATTTTCAACATATTCAGCTACTAATTTTAATCTTTTTATTAATTGCTAACATCTTTTCTCCTTTTTTTACTTAATCAAGAAAATCCTTACTAAAACTTGTTGTAATAACAGATTTACTTTTTTTATCAAAGTTTGCAAAAATCAGTTATTATATTATCACCAAATTCAGCTTTTAACTTTTTTTAGAAAGCTTTCTTAGTTTCTGTTCTTCTTTATAATCTTTTTATCAAAAAAATATCAAGTTGTACCTTTTAATTCCTTTGATTTTTTTAATATCATTTAATGACACTCCAAGCAACCTAACTCCTTGTGTGAAATCATAATGTTCCAATAATAATTCCCATGCATAACTAAAAAAATATCATTTGTACTAGATATAAATTCCGGAATTTTTTTAGATCTCGTAATTGTTTTTAAAATCACTGAATCTTACCATTATTGAAATATTATTTCCAACATAGTTACGTGATTGTACTCTCGAACTGACTTTTTCAGATAATTTTTTTATTTCTTTTAAAATGTCATCTTCATCTATTAAATCATTTGTGAATGTTTTTTTGAATTTCCAATTGATTTTCTATCAACTGTATACTTAAGCTCACTATTACCTTCTCCATTAGCCTTATTTTTTTCAACCTCAAACCTTGAACACCAAGTAAGCTATGAAGAATTACCTCATTTGCTACCGCAACATCGCCAATTGTATTAATCCCAATCTTCTTAAGTTTTTTTAGTTGAGGCTTTACCACAACCATGCATTTCTCCTATATCTAGATTCCAAAGAATATCTTTATAATTTTTATTTATAATCGAGAATCCGAGAGGTTTTTTTCAAATTCGAACCCATCTTCGCAAAAATTTATTAAATGAAATCCCTACTGATGAAGGCATCCCTAATTGTTTGTAGATTCTTCTTTGTATTGTGGCTATTACCTTTATTGGCTCATGAAAATCACTTAAATCTATATAGGCCTCATCCACAGATACTATCTCGATTTTATCCGTATATTCCCGAACTAAATCAAAAATCAACTTGGATTCTTGTTGGTACTTAGGCATATCTGGTCGAAGAATTTTTATATTTGGATATATTTTTCTAGCATCTCCAACTCGCATAGTTGTTTTTATCCCTAAATTTCTTGCCTCATAGTTAGAGGTTACTATTATTCCATGCCTAGTTTTCACTTCTCCTGCTATTGCTAAAGGTTTACCTTTCAATTCAGGATTATATTTTTCTTCTACACTTGCATAAAAGCAATTCATATCAATATGAGCAATAACTTTAGACATTTTTTCACCCCTTTTAATAGACTAAAAACGGGAACAATAGGGAGGCATTCAATTAAATGTTTAATACACTGTTCGAATTGTTCCCTATTATCATTTCCCGTTATATTTTTCATTATTAAACTAATGAAAAGTTAATTATTATTATTGGTTTTTCTCTTAGTATTGTCATACAGTAAGCTAGATAACATACTTCTTATCTCTGCCTTAACAGCAGCACATTCTCTAATACTCTTGATTGGATTGTTTTCTAAGTACTCAATTACTTTTTCTTCAGCTTCTTTAATCAATTCCATACTCTTCTTAACATAGACAAAACCTTTTGTTTGAATTACTGGTTTACCTACCAAAGTTTTCTCTTTTTTACTAATTGCATAGGAAGCCACGAAAATCCCGTCGTTAGAAAGTAGTTTTCTGTCTTTTAATACACTATCTTCTACATCACCAATTCCACGACCATCAACTAGTATATTCCCTACCGGAACGTTATTTTGAAGTGTTTTCGATTTACTTCCACTGATTTCTAAAGTTGTTCCTTTAGATAAGATATGAATATTTTCAGCAGCTACACCTGTTTCAGCAGCAATTTCAGCATGTTTACGAAGATTTCTAAATTCTCCTTGAACTGGAATAAAGTGCTTAGGCATTAGCATATTTAACATCATTTTCAACTCTTCTTTGGTAGCATGGCTCGCAGCATGTAGACGTTTAGAAGCAGTTACAACATTTGCTCCAAGTTTAACTAGTAAGTTTAATGTTTGGAATAACATTACTTCCATATTTGGAGATGGTGTTGCAGCAATCATAATTGTATCACCAGATTCAATTTGAATTCCAGCAATTTTTTTCTCGGCAATATTCTTCATTGCCTCAATTGGCTCTCCTTGATCTCCAGATGAAAGTATACATACTTCATTTTGTGGATAATTTTTTAACTCTTCAAATGAAATTAAATTACTGTCTTCAATTTGTAAGTAATTCATATTTCTTGCAGTATTGATAGATGCTTCAATAGCTTGACCTAAAAGTAAAATTTTTCTATTTTGCGCCAAAGCAGCTCTTACAATATGAGAAATTGTTAAAAAGTTAGAAGCATAACATGTTACAATAATACATTTATTAGCTTGATAAAATGCATTGTCAATTTGTTCTGCCGCTTCATTTTCAGGAACATTATATCCTTTAACGTTAGCATTACTTGAATCACTTAGTAAAGCAAGCACACCTTTTTGACCTAATGTACTAATTTTTTTACGATATCAGATTTATATTCTTTTACTTACTGATTGGTCAAATTTAAACTCACCAGTATAAACAATATTACCTTGATTTGTTTCAATACAAATACCTAAAGAATCAGGCATTGAATATGTTGTCTTGAAGAATGTAACACTAGCATTATTGAAATCATATTTATTGTTATCTTTTACATAGTAAAACTTAATTCTTCTTTTAATACCTAGTTGTTTAAGGTGATTCTTCAATAAATCAATTGTAAGTTTTGATCCATAAACAGGGCATTTTTAATTTATCGATAATATATGGAACAGCCCCCATTGAACTCACGTGTCCATTAGATAAAAAAACAACCCTTTGATTTTTTTGTTTATTACGTACTAAGTAACTAATATCAGGAATAACCGCATCAATACCTATCATTTTCTGTTTCTGGGAACATTAACCCCGCATCAAGAACGTAAATTTCGTCCCCAATTTCAACCATATACATATTTTTTTGGCTACTTCTTCTACCCCTCTAACGGAGTAATACGAATTTTAGCTAATTTCTTAGATTTATTTGGTTGAGATTTAACTTTATTTACATTATTAATTTTCTTTACTACTTGTTTTGAGTTATTTGGTTGCTCTTTAGCAACGATTTTTTTAATTGTTTGGTCTAGTATTATTTTTTTCTTAGACACTTGTCCATTATTTTTTTCTTGCTATTATTTTTTTGGTAAATTTTTAGCAATGCTTATTTCATTATTACTCATGTTTTTCCTCCTTGTATCATTGATTTTTATCGGCTCAAAGTCTCTTCTATGTATAGGGTGTAACACCATACTCTTTTAAGCCTTCTAGATGTTTCTTTGTTCCATATCCTGCATTATTTTCAAAATCATAATAAGGATATTTTTGGGCATATTCTTTCATTAAATTATCTCTATAAACTTTTGCTATTACCGATGCAGCAGCAATTGAAACACTCTTTTCATCACCTTTCACCATACTTAAATTAGGAATAGAATAATTATCAAACGGCATGGCATCTATAAGTAAAAAGTCCGGTTTAACTTCTAACTGTTCTACTGCTCTTTGCATAGCTATACGCGCAGCATTGTAAATATTATATTTCTCGATTTCGGTATTATCTACTTCACAAATAGCATAAGCAACAGCTTGTTTTTTTATTTGTTCATACAGTTCTTCACGTTTCTTCTCAGATAATTTCTTTGAATCATTTAATCCTTCGAAATAGCTGTCTTTTCTTAAAATTACCGCTGCAGCAACTACTGGGCCTGCAAGTGGTCCTCTACCAACTTCATCTATTCCGCAAATATACTTACATCCATTATTATAACATTTATTCTCGTAAAATGATTTCTTTTCATACTCTTTTTTTATAAAAAAAGTTTTTTTCTCTTGCTTTTTTTAGCATAACTTAATAGTAATTTTTGAACTCCAGTTCTTTCATCTTTTTTAGTTCATTTAACATTTCCTCGGAAATGACTTCTTGGTTTAAGAGTTCTTTTACCTCACTAATTTTCATTTTGTTCCTCATTTTCTAATAAATCATTATAATTATCCAAAGTAATAAGTCCAAATTTTTTTGTGTTCTAAAATCTTGAATTAACAGCTTAATTGTTGAATCGTAATCATAATCTCCACCGATTTTTAAATCTTTTTTTCAGCTACTTTTTCCATGATAAATACATTTTTCATCATCACTATTAACATTTATCTTATATAGGTTATTTAGATTTTTCTAAATAATTTTCTTTTTAAAAAGCTCTATTAAGTATAAACTAACATCGTCAAGTGGAGTAATGTCATCTTTTATAGAACCAATTAAGCTTAATTTTTTTACCAATTTCTTGATTATCAAACTTTGGCATAAGTATTCTGGAGTATCTAATAATTCTATATCTTTGTTTAATTTTAGCCATTGTTGTTTTTTTAGTAACACCGGGTTTTATTAGCAGTATTAGCTACATTTTTCTTAATCAATTTATTTATAAACGTCGATTTACCAACGTTAGGTACACCTATTACCATTGATCTGATTGCTCTTGGTTTAATTCCTTTTGCAACTTGGCGAGCTATTTTTTTCTGCTAATTCTTCTTTCGCTTTATCAATTACTTTTATTTAAGTTATTACTATTTTTTTCGCATCAGTATATACTACAGTATACCCTTTATTTTTCAAAGTAAATTTTTCCATTTTGCTGTTTCAGCTCTATCACATAAATCTATTTTTGTTAAATATAATTATTTTTCTTCTTATCTTTTACTACTTCATCTAAGTACATATTGTGAGAAGAAAGTGGGCAACGTGCATCTACTAGTTCAAAAAAACTATATCTACTAATTTTTAGTTTTTTTCTTTCACTTCTCTTGTTGCCTTGGCCATATGCCAGGGAACCATTGAATAACCATAAATTTAACTCCTTTTTATTTTTATATTATAAATTCTACTATTTTTATACAGTCTTTACTATTTTACCACATTTTTTTGAGTTTTTTTAACCTATTTTGATACTAATTATTCGTAAAACATAAATATTTTTCAATTTTTCATATTTAATAATTAACATTCATTTTATAATATATGAATTTCAAAAATAATAGCATAGTAATCATAAGTTACTACACTATTATGAATATATAAGTTAAATTTTTTTCTTGTAATAATATATTAGATAACTACATTGATACCAAATATTTTTTTAGTTTAATGTTACTAGTTTTTAGGTCTTGTCTCAGGAAATTCAGCAACAAATATTATATAGGTTAGACTTCCCACTAAGTAGAATATTAGAGATGCATTATATCCCATATGATTCAATACTAAACTCCATGAAAAAAATTAAATAAAGTATGAGATCGCATATCCAAAAAGCCCAAAATATTCCAAACATTATTGTTAGTCTTTGTGAATTCATTTTAGGTAATTCATATGGAATGTTTAAATATATTGGATATTGAGAATACATGAAGAAACCTGATAAAGCAAACATTATATATGAGATAATAACATTGTTAGAAACACAAAGAAGTCCGATTGCCATAAACCCTATCATTAATACTCCATGAATCATTAAAAACGGCTTTCTTCGAAAATCTAAACGCCTTGTAACCAACAAACTAAATAAAGTTCCAAATAATCCTCCCTATTGTAACAGTTAATATCATTACTTCCGGTTTAAAGTGCGGATTATTTTGCATGTTCTGTTATTACTCTAGGTAAAAGATACCAGTGGCATAACATATAAGAATAAAAAAACCACCAAATCCTAATGAAAATATGTAAATAAATTTATCTTTAAAACCATCAGCATAGGTGTATTTTTCTCTTCAACCTGATGTATAGCTTCTTTTGATCTCATAAGAGATTCATACACAAAAATGATTTGGGTGTTTCCATGTAACAGTTGGCTCAAAATCACGAGAAAATAAGATCCAGAAGACAAAAAGTATTATACTAAAAATACTAAATCCTATCATCGTATATCTCCAGTCTATTACAAAAATACTTTTTAAATAATAAAAATAAAATTGCAACTAAAAGCAGCACCAATATTGTAGCTGCTGTAATAATTGTACTAGTAATAATTTTTTTATCATTAGGAATGAATTTTTGCAACAAATGAGTTTATAAAAACAATTATCATAGAACCACCAAATCCCATTATCATTCTAGATATTGTATATAGCCAATAACTATGTGTAAATATTGCAAAAAATGAAAAACACAAGCAAAATAATGAAATCATAGCTGCTTTCTTCGGATGTAATTTGATTAATATAAATGCAGCTAGTAAATTTGCAATAATTCTTGAAATGGTTGTTATTGTAGTTTACAACTTCAGATATTATCGGAGAAACCTTCTCACCATTAAAATAATAGTCTGTTATTTGTTTAGATAAAGTTGAACCTGCTACCCAATTTGTAGCAAATACTACATAAGCAGTAATAAGTATTGAAAACATGAGAATCCCCTGTTTACGGGTTGGGGAGTTGGATATTGTTTGCATAGTTTTTGTACCTCTTTTATTTTTATTTATTACAGGTCGACCTTGTTGTATAACTGATTTTTTAAATGTAACCTTAGTTTATTACAAACAATGAAAAAATCAAGAAAACCTTTTTCTTTTGCAATCAATTACAAGGAAATATTTTCACATTTACATACTGATAATATGAAAATAAATACCTCTAATTACTGAAAAATATAGCATTTAACATACTTTTAATAATAATAATAAAAACATAAAAATTTGACATAATTCAAAATTTAAATACAATAATTTTTATATTAAATATAGTTTTTAAATCTCTATTTTAAAAACTATTTTTGTATATATAACTTTTTAAAACAATTCTTAAAATATACTCTACTATTGATAAAAATAAAGATTTATATCATTTTAACATTTAAATTTAATACATTAAAAAGTAACCTATATACTAAAGAATATTCTCTCTAGTATATAGGCTACTATAATTATTATACAATTTTTAATACAATGTTAAAAATTTTATCTTTTATCTACTTTCTTAACGATAGTATCCCCAAGAATTTGAATTGCAAATACGATGATTAAAATTAACACTGTTGCAACAAATGTTAAAGTACTGTTATTACGCTGGAATCCATCTAAATAAGCTAAGTTACCTAATCCCCCAGCTCCAATAACACCTGCCATCGCTGTTGATCCTACTAACGCAATTGCTGTAACAGTTAATCCTGAAATAATTGCTGGTAAACTCTCTGGAATTAAAACTTTTGTAATAATTGTAGATTTTTTAGCTCCCATAGCACGTGCAGCTTCTATTACACCTTTATCTACCTCACGTAGACCAATTTCTACTAAACGAGCATAGAATGGTGCCGCTGAAATAATCAATGCTGGAATCGCTGCTTGCACACCTATAATTGTACCAATTAATGCCTTAGTAAATGGAATTAATAATACAATTAAAATAATAAACGGAATCGCTCTAAAAATATTAACAATCGCTGTAACAACTGCATAAAAACCACGCCCAAATGCACTCTTACTATTAGATGTTAAGTATAATAACAATCCTAAAAATAATCCGACAATAAACACTGCTATTAATGACTCAAAAGTCATAATTAGTGTTTCAATTGTTTTATCTTGGACTTTATCCCAATTAACTCTTGAAAAATCAAACATTATAACACCTCCGTTAAAAATACCCTAGTTCATTTTAATCTAGCTATTACTTTATCTGTATTTTTCTTTAGAACCAATCAACTGAACAAATAGCGTACCAATATTAGCATTTGCTGTTTTATCAATATGTCCATTGATAATATTAAAATCAAAAATCAATTTCTTTTAATAACATACTAAGAATAGGTTTTTTGAAGTATTATTATCAAAAGTAAATTTAATAATAATACCATCTGTAAATACTTTCTTCCATTCTTCGATATTTTCTCTTTCTTCAAATTCCGATGCAAACGAAGTTTGAGCTAAGAATTTCTTCGTTACTTCTTGTGTTGGGTGATAGAACACTTCAGAAACAAGACCATCTTCAGCAATTGTACCACCATCGATAACAGCAACTTTTTGTACAAATTGTTTTTAATTACATTCATTTCGTGAGTAATTAAAACAACAGTTATATTAGTTTTTATTATGAATTTCTTTAATTAAATTTAATACCTCTGCTGTTGTTTCAGGATCAAGTGCACTCGTTGCCTCATCACAAAGTAAAATTGAAGGATTCCCTGCTAATGCACGTGCAATACCTACTCTTTGTTTTTGGCCACCAGAAAGTTGAGAAGGATAAGCATGCAGTCTATCCTCTAATCCAACTAACTTAGCTAATTCCTCTACTCTTTCTTTAATCTCAGCTTTTGATTTCCTAGAATTTCTAATGGAAATGCAATATTTTTCCGCAACAGTTCTACTCCATAATAGATTGAAATGTTGGAAAATCATTCCGATTTTTTGACGTTTTAATCTACGTTGCTCTTCAGTTATTTTATTGAAGTCATCACCATCAATAATTACCTCACCATCTGTAGCCACCTCTAGTCCGTTTAACAGCCTTACTAACGTACTTTTTCCGGCACCAGAATAACCAATAATACCGTAAATATCACCTTTTTCAACTTTTTAAATTAATATCTTTTAGAGCATGAACTTCATTATTATAAATCTTATTAACTTTTTAACTCAATCATGTCTATCTCCTTTCTCTTTTTTAAAAAAATAAAAACGCCCTTACTCCTACAGGAATAAGGGCGTTTTACCTGTACTACCTTACATTTTACTTATTACAACTACTAACATAGTCTATCCTATAACGTGGATCGCTCGAACAAAGTTTACAATTTATGTTTACCTTATTAACCACTCGAACCATTTTCATAAATTTCATATTATACCTTTTTCAGCTAACGGTACTCTCTTTAAATACTATATTTATTACTTATACGAGTATTGGTTTTTATTAATTTCTATTAAGTATAACATTATAATTTTATAGTGTCAAGTGTAATTTTTTGAAAATATCTTAGAAAAAAATTCTGAAAATAATATCCTAATTTTCTAATTTAATATTATTTTCTTTTAGATATTCTTCTACGACTCTTGCCATATCATCTAATAAATCATCAAATTCTTCCCAATTTTTTTCACCGTTGCACCACTCGCTAACGGGTGACCTCCACCTGCATACTTTTCAGCTAAAGTATTTATAACAGGTCCCTTAGATCTAATACGAACACGTACTTTATTTCCTTCATCAATCGCAAAGCACCACGCATACAAACCTTGTAAGCTTCTTAATAAGTTTACCCCCGTTGAAACTTCTCCGGGATCTACACCATATTTATCCATATCTTCTTTAGTAATCTTCAGATATGCAACCCCATCTTGATAAACATCATAATTTTCAAAAATGAATGCTCTAAACCTCATAATATTTTCACTGATAATTTCCATTTTATCTAATAAAGCACTCATATTGAAATCATACTTAATAAGTTCTGAAGCAACTTTAAGCGTATTGTTAGAAGTATTTGGGAATAAAAAAATCTACCAGTATCTCCTACAATACCAAGATAAAAGTAATTTTTGCTGCTTCATCATTCAATTTAATATTATATTTTTTTATTTAAATATTTATAAAAATTATATATCAATTCACTACAAGATGAAACTTCTGTATCTACTAAGTTAATACTTCCGTAATTATCTAATGGCGGATGATGGTCGATTTTTATTAGAAAAATTATTTTTTTGTAAATAATTTTCCGTCGATTCTCGGAAAATTCGCTGTATCTGTTACTATTACTAAAGCTTCCTTATAATCTTCTTCTGTTACTTCTGAATTTTTAAATAAAAAAATCTAGTGAAGGCGAATCTTTACCTACAGTTATCAATTTTTTCAGGAAAATTTTTCCTTAATAATTTGATACATTGCACCTTGAGAACCATATGCATCTGGATCTGGTCTTTCGTGTCTATGTATAATTATTTTATCATTTTCCTTTATTTTTTTGAAAAATTTCCTCATATAAATTTTCGTAGTTTGTAGTCATCTAATTTCTTCTTTCTCTAATTTCTTTGGAATACTTGACAAGTTACCATAGCTTTAGCTACTAATTCAGTCTTATCATATACTTCAACATCAAATTTAGCTGTTTTACGACCTATATCTAAAATATTTACTTTTTGTTGTGATTGTTCTATCTAATGGTACAGATTTTAAAGTAAAAGAGTAGTATTTTTGCATAAGAACTTCACTTCTATTGTAGTTATAACTTGTAATATGAATAGATTCATCAATAATACTTAGTAAAGCTGAACTAGAGAATGTACCAAATTGATCTAACATTTGTGGAATAACTTTAACCTGTAGTCCGTCTGCTCTAGGGAACAATTCCTTTACGCATGATTTCATCAAATGTATCATTGTTATGACCTTCTTGGAATCTATTATTTGTTAATAATGAGTTTTATAACTATTTTTTCTAGTAACCACACCAAGTAGTGTATTCTTCGCATCAATAACAGGCATTAATTCATAACCTTCTGATAACATAGTATTAGCTACAGAAGAAATAGGTGTTTCTAAAGTTGTAGTTGCTACTTTTCTTTCCATTACTTCTTTTATAAGTGCATCTTTTTCCTGCAAGAAAACATCACGAGCTGTAACTATACCTACTAATTTTTCCGTATTCATTAACAACAGGGTATCGTGTGTGTCCTACCTCTAGCTGTAAATCATACCAATCTTTAACAGTATTATTTAAATTAATTGTATATAGATTCTCAACTTTCATATAAATACTTTCAACAGTAATTATATCTCTTTTAATAATTTGGTCATTTGTTACACGATTTATTAAATGAGTTACTGAAAAAAAGTATCGTGTGGTGTAATAATTAAAGGTAAAATTTTTACTATCAGCTAATGCTTTTTATTGAATCATTTGGAACATATCCTCCAGTAACTAGGATAGCACATTCTTTTTCTAATGACATCTCAATAATTTTTAGGACGATTACCAATAATTAATAATGTACCTTTTTCGTATGTGTTGTCCTACTTGTTCAGAATCCATTGCCCCAATTGCAAAGTCTTGAACTATTTCGTGAACTCCTCCACGTCCTGCGATTAGTTGTCCACTTACTATATTAACAATTTCAGAATATGATAATTTTTCTACATTATCACGTTCTTTCTTCTGTATTCTTACTGTACCTACACGTTCAATAGATGAAACAAATCCACGATTTTTCAGATTCTTTTATCGCTCTATATGCAGTTCCTTCACTTACTTTTTAATTCTTTTGCAACTTGACGAACAGAAATTTTTGCTACCAATTGGTAAGCTCTTTATATATTCTAATATTTTTTTGGTGTTTAGATTTCATAACTTTTTCTCCTTAATTTTTTTATTATAATACAAACAGTTCTTTGTAACACATTCTATACATTAGTAATTATATACTTTTTTATAGAACTATTTCAAGATGAAGAGGATGAAAAAAATAAGTTATTTTACTTATTTTTCATCCTCTCTATAATTTTATATATATTTTCATTTTAAATAAATATATTGAATATTTTTAAAAAAATTTTTATTGATACAGTTAATATTTGATATTTTTACTATAACACCTTATTGTTTCTATTATCATAATATTTTACGATTTTCTTCCTGCAGGCATTTTTTTAGCATATCCTTCTTTATTTTCTTGTTTAACCCTTGCTATTACTAAAGCATCAGATGGAGCATTTTCTGTAACAGTAGTTCCTGCTGCAACTACAGCACCATCACCAATTTCTAATGGGGCTATTAAGTTTGAGTTACATCCTATAAATGCGTCACTACCAATTTTAGTTCGATATTTATTTTTCCCATCATAATTTACAGTAATTGTTCCACAACCAATATTTGTGTTACTTCCCACCTCTGTGTCACCTAAATAACTTAAATGTGCCGTTTTTGAACCGTCTCCATAAGTAGTATTTTTCAATTCAACAAAGTTACCAACTCTTACATGTTGACCTAACTCACAATTATTTCTTATGTGTGAGTATGGCCCTACACTTGTATAATCTCCAATTTTAGAATCACTAATAGTAGAAGATAACACTTTTACCCCATTTCCTATTTGTGCATTTTCTAAAATATGAATTAGGTTTAATCTGACAATCTTCTCCAATTATAGTATTCGATTTAATAGTAACATTTGGATAAATTGTTGTATCACGACCAATTATTGCATTTGGAGCGATGTATGTATTTGTAGGGTCCACTAAAGTAACACCCGCTAGCATATGTTTTGTGTTTATTCTATTTCTCATAACATTTTCAGCATAAGCTAATGCTACTCTATCATTAACACCAAAATGTTTCATCAAAATCATCACATAGATAAGTTTCAATAATTTCTTTTTGTTCTCTGATTAAAAGCTAGTACATCTGGAAGATAATACTCACCTTGATTATTATCATTTTTAACTTTTTCTAACATTTCAAATAATAATTTATTATCAAAGCAATAAATTCCTGAGTTTATTTCTTTAATTTTTCTTCTCTTGCTCTGTAGCATCTTTCTCTTCTACAATTTTCACTAATTTTCCATTCACATCACGAATTATACGACCATAAGCAAATGGATCATCTGCTATTGCTGTTAATACAGTTGCTTTTGCATTTGTATTCTCATGATGATCTAGCATGCTATTAATAGTCTCAGAACGAATTAAAGGTGTATCTCCATACATTACAATAGTTGTACCTTCTTTGTTTTTTAATTCATCTTTTGCTACTTTTACAGCATGAGCAGTTCCTAATTGTTCTGCTTGAAGTACAAATTTAGTTCTGTTCCCTAGAACCTCTTTTACTCTTTCAGCTCCATGACCAACCACTGTTATCACTTCTTGCATCTCTAAATCATTAAGGCTGTCTAATACAAGTTCAACCATTGTTCTATCGCACACTTTATGCAATACTTTATATAGTTTTGATTGCATTCTAGTTCCTTTTCCAGCTGCCAGTATTACCGCATATCTATTATTACTCATTCTCTACATCCTCTTTTTCTACTTGTCTTAATTTTTCAATAACATTCCCTAATTTTTACATCAAAAGTTCCATTGAATTCATCAATATTTTTCTATTTTTTTGATAAGTATAGGTAATCATCCTCATGTTCTCTTGGCGAATCAAAACATTGTGTTATTATTACTTTACCTACAACATCTACATCAAATTCATTCATCAGACTTTCCATACCTGTAGAACTCCTCCTCCACGCATAAAAATCGTCAACTAATAGTACTTTTCGATCCTGTATTTAAACTTCGTTTAGATAAAATCATTGTTTCTATTTTCTTAGTAGAACCTGAAACATAGTTAATAGCTACAGTGGTTCCTTCTGTAACTTTATTATCTCTTCTTATTATTATTACAGGTTTTATTTAATATTGAAGCTATGGCGTAGCTACTGGAATTCCTTTTGTAGCAACAGTTACAACAGCATCTACCTCTTTATTTTTATATACAGTAGCAACCACTCGTCCTAACTTATTCATCAAACTAGGATTCCCTATTATGTCAGACATGAAGATATAACCACCAGCTAACAAAACGGTTTCCATCATTAATTTTTATCAAGAAAACCACTAAGAATTTCTTTAGCATCCTCTTCAACTAAAGTTGGTGTAAAGATAACACCACCACTAACTCCTGCTAAAGTTTTAACTTCTCCTATATTTTTCTTCTTTAAAACCATTTTTATTATGTGTATATCTTCACTTATCGAAGATTTAGCTTGATTAAATTTTTGAAACGAAATATGTTAATGGAATTAATTTATTCGGATTATTTAATAAATACTCCGTCATTACTACTATTCTTTCACTTCTCTTTAACTTCATCTTATACTCCTTACATAGCATATTTGGTAACATTACCATACTATATACATTCAATATATTTTTATTCGTATATTATATGTATATAATACCATTATTGTTCGGAATAGTAAAGGGTATACAGCATTTTTTTAAGTTGATTTTTAATTAACTATACTATTTATCATATCAAGCATAATAAAGAGAGACAACTTTCTAAACTATCTTCTCTTTTTATGATTATTTTTTCTTTCCAAACTTCTAAAGTTCGTATTTGATTTTCTTCTACTTTTCTTACAACAAAAGTTAATTTATCTATTGAATATACTGCTCCAACTTTCGCCTCATATTTTTCTAAATAAACATAAGCTCCAATTGTATCAACTTCTTCGTGCGGAAGTTGAACATGGAATAGTGCATTCACATCTTGAATTGGCACCCAGCCATCGATAAGATAATGTCCATTTTTTAATTTTTTAACTAAACTTTGTTCATCTTCGTCAAACTCGTCTCGAATTTCTCCCGTAATTTCTTCAACTATATCTTCTAAAGTAACTACACCACTAGTTCCACCATATTCATCAGTAATAACTATCATATGTTCCCTATTTTGTTTTATAGTTGCTAAAACTTGAGAAATCGGTGTATGTTCGAATATTTTTATAGCCGGTGTTATATATTCTTCTAAATCTTTAGTATTTTCCAAAGGTTTATCAGCAAACAATAATTTCTTAACATTTAAAATCCCTAAAATGCGATCTTTATCTCCGTCTTCAATAACTGGATATCTAGTATATTCTTCTTGTTTTAATTGTCTCATGATAATTCCTAAAGAATCACTCATATCTATTGCTTCAACCTCTGTTCTAGGCGTCATAATCTCTTTTGCAATTTTATTATCGAATTCAAATATTCTCTCTACATAGCGGTATTCTACATCATTTATTTGACCATGTGCTCTTGAAGATTTCATTATTGTTCTTAATTCTTGTTCACTATGAATATCATCATGCTCTGATACAGGTTCGAAACCAAACATTTTTGCTATAACATTCGCTAATGAATTAAGTAGCCAAACTAGCGGACGCATTACTTTATCGAACATATACATTGGCCAAGCAACACGAAGACATGTTTTTTCTGCAGATTGTATCGCTATCGTTTTGGGAACCAATTCTCCTAGAACCACATGCAATAGTGTCATAAATCCAAATGATACTACTAATGAGATTGTATGTGTGACAGCCTCATTTAAATGAAGCAATTCAAAAATTGGATTAAATAAAGAATGGAATGTCGATTCCCCAATCCATCCTAATCCTAAAGAAACAATTGTTATACCTAACTGCGTTGCAGACAGATAATGGTCTAATTGCTCTACCATTTTAACTAATATTTTTGCTGTTCTATTTCCTGATTCTACTAATTCATTCACCCTTGTTGGCCTAAAGCTTAACAAGTGCAAACTCAAACATTACAAATATTGCTGAGGCAATAAGTAATAATATAATTATAAATATTTTTAAGTAAGATACTGAGATCCATATGGTTTTAATTTAACCTCTTTCCTTATTTTTTAGTCATTAATAAATAATTTTTACTACATATAAACTTTTTCAATTATTATACTACCTATAAGTTATATAGTTTCTTCCAATCTATTAGTAATTCATATTGATGGATATTTTTCTTTCGAGTGATACTATAGTAAGTAATTGAAAACGCTAAAATAGGAGATTTTTAATGAATAGCGCAAATAAGTTCCAAAAATTTTTGGTCAAGAAAAATAAACTATATAAATAACCTTCAAATTAACTACAAGTTGGAAAAACTTCATTTTCTAAATTTGAAAATATAGAATTTTATAATTTAACATTTAAGAGTTTTGATAACTCAACAATATACGCTAAATATAAAAAAATATAAAGTATAGAACTCTGTATCCAAACAAACCTATTCCTATACTTTTTCTATTTCCATGGTTATCCCGCTTCTAGTAGAAACTGGTTAGAAAAGTCTACCTTTGCTTCTTTTGGATACGATGTAGTCGCAATAGATTTTTAGAAATCAAGGCGGATTAAGTAAAGACAAAAAGTAATTCTTCTCCTTCAGTTTTTGGGCATCTTACAATAGGTCTAGACGAAAATATAGAAAATATGATATTTTACAAAAAAATATTTTAGATACACTTATTCTTTCTAGAATAGTTACCTCATTTGATGACGTCGATTCTCAAAACATAGCTAGCTATGGCGCTTCTCAAGGTGGAGCTTTTTCTATAATGTTTGCTGCATTAAATAAAAGTGTTACTAAATGCATAAGTTTATACCCTTTCCTTTCAGTTTCCAAACATTCTATGATTTTTGATAATAGAAACAATGCATACGCAGAATTTATTCATCATGGAAGATGGTTTTAATACTAAAGGAGAAAACACCAAATCTTTCTTGAATAATCTTTATTATATTGATACTTTAAATTTTTGCTAAACTCCTTAAGTGTCATGTCTTATTTGGAATTTCTAATCTCGATGAAGACTGTCCTAAAAGTAACTCAAGAGAAGGTATTTAACAATATTAAAAAGTAAAAAAAGAAAAATGTATTTACAAAAAGTATTACCATGAGAATATACCACATTTTTAATGATGAAGTATTCAACTTTTTACTTGAAGAAAAAAATAGGAGCTTTAAATGAAATTAGAAAAAAATATAGAAAATTTGACTTTGTAGAATCTACACTAAATACACCTCATCCTTTTGCTAAATATAAAAAAATAACTTTTCTAGGAACAGATAATTCAAAAATCGAGTTGAGATCTAGTTATTCCTAACTCAATAGTTAAAAGGAGTTATCGTCGATTTTCCTGAATTTAAAGTTAAAAATAAAGATTTTTCTAAACCCTAGCAAAATATAGTATGTTGAACTATGCACTAGTATCACTTCATATTAGAGGTCAAGCTGGTAATAGCGAAAATAACACCCCTTGTTCTCATTTCCCATTTCTAGATTGTAACAACAAGATACCCTACTATAATCTAGTATTCCAAGATGCACTAGATACTATCCGTATTACTGAGATGATATTTCCAAACAAGGATATAATTACAACAGGCCTTGGACAAGGTGCTGCGATTAGCTTGGTTTGTGCTAATTATTTCGATTCAGTAACAGAACTTTTTATATCAGATTGTTCACTTTGCGATATAAAAAAATACTTATATTCAAAACAAAAAAATCCGATATTTAAAAAAATTATATAATTTTGAAATTGACCTACCAGAAAAAAACTGACTATTTGTATAATAGCCTAAATTCAATCGATATACTTAATATTAGTAGCTCAATTGGTCAAAAAGTTCACTATGCACTTTCATATCTAAGTCCTAAAACACCTCATTCTGCACAACTAAAATTAATTGATTCCCTTAATGATATAGAGGTTCAACACTACAAATTTTTTAGATTACAAGAAAATATTCCAACATCAATTCGATGATTATATACTAGAAACACTCTCAAATAGATAAAAAAATGAATCGACAGTAGTCTTATCCTCTGTCGATTCATTACTTTCTAATACAATTAGCTTAATTTACCTTTTTAGCTTCATATTTTTAACAATTTTTTCAATAGAGTTTACATACGCAGCTTTTCTCATTGGGATATCAAATCTTTCTTTCACTTCCCAAATATCATTAAATGCTTTTGTCATTACTCTTGCTTGTTTTTCAACAACTTCTTCTTCAGTCCAGTAGTACCCTTGTAAGTTTTGTACCCATTCGAAGTAAGATACAGTTACACCACCACTATTTGCAAGAATGTCAGGTATTACAACAACACCTTTTTCTCGCAATGCTTTGTCACCTTCTAATGTAGCAGGACCATTAGCTCCTTCTGAAATTACAGGAGCTTTAATTAAACTTGCTTCCTTAGCATCAATAGCATTTTCTAATGCACATGGACAAAGTACATCTACATCTAATGCCCAGAATTCATCCAATGTTAAACGTTTTGTATTTGGTAATGTATGGAATCTAACTTTCTTATCTTTACATTCTTGAAGTTCAGCGTATGATAATCCTTCTTCACGGTAAACCGCATATTGAACACCATCATCATCACGTTCAGTTACTGCAACAACTGTTGCTCCAAATTTAACAGCAGTATCTACAGTATAACTACCAACGTTACCAAATCCTTGAACGGCAAATTTCGCACCTTGTGTAGATTTTCCTAATTTTTCTAATGCTAGTTTTGCAGCAAGTGCTACACCATATCCTGTAGCTTGTGTTCTTCCTAATGAACCACCTAATTCCAATGGTTTACCTGTTAAAGTTCCAACACCTTGTTCTCCTGTAAGCACATTATATTCATCAATCATCCAAGACATGATTTGACCATTTGTATTTACGTCTGGTGCAGGAACATCTTGTTTTTCACCTAGGTATTTATATAATCCTCGAATATATCCTCTAGAAAGTCTTTCTAATTCACCTTTAGATAAATCTTTTGGATCTACAATAATACCACCTTTACCTCCACCATACGGAAGGTTAGCGACTGCACATTTAAATGTCATCCAAATTGATAATGCTTTAACTTCGTCTGCTGTTACAAGTGGATGGAATCTTAATCCACCTTTTGTAGGACCAATCGCATCGTTATGTTGTGAACGGAATCCTTTAAAGTATTTTACCTCTCCATTATCCATTCGAACCGGAATAGAAATTTCAATAAATCTTTGTGGATCTTTTAATGATTCATATACTTCTTCTTTATAACCTAATACTTCACAAGCACCTTTAATTTGTTCTCTTGCGTTAACCAATGGATTGTTATTCATAACTACATCTCCTTAGAATGTTATTTTTACATTTTATAATGTAATATTGTTTTTAATTAATTATATCAAATACTACACTATTTTTGTAAACTTTTTATTTTTAAGAACCTTTTTTTATATTTTTTATAAATTTTTTTACGTAAACTATTTTTCATTTTTATTTTTCAAAATAAAAGGTTAGTTTATCAACTAAAATAACAGTTTTTAAACTAACTTTTTTGAAAATAATATTACTTATCACTCATTATTTCATAATATTTTTTTATAAGTTATTTAAGTTGTAATATATTTGAAATTAAAAAGAAAACTAGTTATTTTTGTCTTTTAAAATAATATTATTTTTCAGATTATTTTTCTAATATTTTTCTGAAAAGGGTTTCTGAAAATATTTTTTTATATCCTCTTTATGAAATTTCTATATTAGTTAAAATTATTACAAATGGACTCTCATATAACCCTGCCTTTTTCTTGTGGTAATAATGCACTAATAAGATATGCAATAATCGTTCCTACTCCCCTACTTCTTGAATCAAGTAATTTGAACTAAGAGATACCCGTTCCTATAACTCCACCAAGTGATAAGGTAATTAGATGTTTACTTTGGATTTCTTTAACAAAACTTTGTTTTTTTCTTCCATAAAAAAACACCCTTTCATATAATAAATTAAGAGAATGATAGTATTTCCATAAAAATAGTTATCATTCTCCTTTATATATATTATATATTATCTAGATTTACATTTATTTTCATACTACTTAGCATCATACCATGACGCTCCACTACTAGCTTCAGCTTTAAGTTGAACATCTAAATTAGCCGCTTCTTCCATAATTTTAATCATTTCTTTTGTGAATTCTTCTTCTATATCTTTATTAACATCAAAGATTAATTCATCGTGTACTTGTAATAATAATTTTGCATCTACTTTTTGTTTTTCTAAATACTCAAATACATTAACCATAGCTATTTTTTATAATATCCGCAGCGGTTCCTTGAATTGGTGAATTCATGGCAATACGCGCATTCAGATTAGCTACAATCTTGTTTTTAGCATTAATATCTGGTAATGCTCTTCTTCTATTAAATAGAGTTTCTACATAACCGTGTTCCTTCGCAAACTCTACGATATCAGTCATATATTTATCAACACCTTTAAATGTTTCTAAATACTTATCGATAAATTCTTTTGCACGTTTTCTAGTAATGCCTAAATTATTAGATAAACCAAAGTCAGAAATTCCATAAACAATACCGAAATTAACTGCTTTAGCTTCTCGTCTCATTGAAGATGTTACTTCATCAAGACTCACTCCATTAACATCACTAGCTGTTTTAGTATGAATATCTACATCATGCTTAAATGCATCTATCATTCCTGTATCTTGTGCTATATGAGCTAATACTCGAAGCTCTATCTGAGAATAGTCAATAGATAATATTACTCTGTCCTCTGATGCTGGAACAAACGCTTTTCTAATTTTTTTCCCTTCTTCGATTCTTGTAGGAATATTTTGAAGATTCGGATTCACTGAAGACAAACGCCCAGTTTGTGCTAGCGTCTGCTCATAACGTGTATGAATTTTTCCTTCACGAGTAATATCTTTCACTAACCCTTTTGCATAAGTTGAGTTCAATTTTGTAATAGTTCTGTACTCCATAATTAATGGAATAATTTCATGATTATGTTGAAGTTGTTCTAACACTTCTACAGCTGTAGAATATCCAGTTTTTGTTTTCTTAATTGGTGGTAATCCTAAATCTTCAAATAGTACCACTCCTAACTGTTTAGGTGAAGCAATATTAAATTCAGAACCTGCTAAAGTATATATACTAGATTCTAAAGTTTTAATTCTTTCATCAAACTCAGTACTCATTTCTTCAAGTGCTTTTTTTACTAACATGTATTCCTTCAAATTCCATATTAGCTAATACTTTAGCAACTTTAATCTCTATATTTTTATATAAATCCGTCATATTCTCTTCAGAAAGTTTTTCTTCCATCAATGGCTTCATCAAAGCAATACTCTCTGCAACTTCCGCTATATAAGGATTAATGATATCTTGTGATGGTAAAGTTCGTTTTACCCCCTTACCATATATTTCTTCATCACTACTTATTATTTTTACCAAGATAGTTAAAAATGATTTTATCAATTTCTGTTTTTTTGCATTCACATCAACTAAGTAAGACACTATCTTAACATCAAAAACTTCTCCATTAATATCAGCACCATTTCTCTTCGCTATAAATAAAATCTTTTTTTAAAGTCATATAAGTTTTTTTAACCAATTCACTTTGAAGATATTCTAATACAAATTCATTAGTGAAAAAAATTGTTCTTCACTAAAAAAATATAAGCAGCACCTTCTTTAAAGACTACTATTCCAACAACATCTGAGTTATGGTAATCCTCTGTGTAACACTCAACGTGTAAAAGCACTATCGGTAAAATCTATTTTTGTATTTTTTTATCCGCTAAAAATAATATTAATTTCCTTTTTAGGAGTAACTGTTTCTTCATCAGTTACCTCTATATCTTCAGTAGAATTTTTCTTGTGATAATTTTCTTAAAAATGAAACAAACTCTAATTTTTTCAAACAACTCTTTTTAAGTTCAATATTTTCACTATAAGTTAAATCTTCTAACTTATTATCGACTGGAACTTCTGTATAAATAGTTGCTAATTTTTTTGCTTAACAGGGCATCTTCTCGACCTTCTGTTAAACGTTCTTTTAGTTTTTTACCACTAATTTTTATCAATATTTTCTAATACATTCTCTACAGTTTTATATTCAGTTAATAGTTTTTATGGCAGTTTTTTTCTCCTACTCCAGCAATCCACAGGATATTATCGCTCTTATCCCCCATAAGACCTTTCATGTCAACGATTTGTTCTGGGGTTAATCCGTATTTTTTTCAGCAATAAATTCTGGCGTGTAATAATCTATATCAGTAACTCCACGTTTAGTATAATAGATTGTTATATTCTCACTAGCAAGTTGAGTTAAATCCTTATCTCCAGTTACTATTATAACTTCCAAACCTTCTTTTTCGGCGATTTTAGCGTAACTACCGATAATATCATCCGCTTCATAATCAAAGTGTTCTTCATACTTTATTCCATATGAATCCAAAAGTTCTCTAACATAACCGAATTGCTCTACTAACTCACTAGGAGTTTTATCCCTAGTACCTTTGTACGCTTCATAACTTTGGTGTCTAAAAGTTTGTTTTCCTTTATCAAAGGCAACTAATGCATACTTTGGATTAGTATCCGCTAATATTTTTTCTAACATCAATGTAAATCCATAAACACTATTAGTATATAGACCTTTTTTATTTTTTAAAGCTGGCATAGCATAAAAAGCACGATAACTTAAGCTATTCCCATCTATTAATATTATCTTATCCATTTAATTCTCCTAATTCTTATTCTAAAACTATAAAAAAATAGTACGACTCGAAAAATCACTATTCAAAACAGCGATTTTTTTAAGTCTCTAAAAATATTATATTTTTACATGGGAGTGACTCAAAAAAATCGTGATTTCGAAGAAATCGATTTTGTCGAGTCACCCCCGCACAGTTTATTAGATATCTAAAAAAAGCTTTTATAAAGCGAATTTAGATATCAATAAACCACTGCGTCTATGAGTTCTCATATACACCTTGTTAAATTTCAGGACTTTTGAGTTAGCCCCTACTATTTTTATAATAATTTATATATTGTTTCTATCTTTTTCTTCCAAGAATGTTGTTCGATTTCTTCTAATAAATAAGTTGGAATCTCTCGCTCTTTTCTTGTTCTTTCTATCATAACTTCTAAAGTTTCTACTAGTCTTTCTACAAAAGCAGGCTTTTCTTCTTCTACAGCTTTATCAGTATCATAAATAGTCGGCATTTTTACATACTCAATTATCTCAGAATTATTTATTTTTTTCTCCAAGAAATTCTATAAGCCCTTCTATCTCAGTAGCAACCACTCTAAGCCCACTTCCTAATGCCTCTACTGCGATTAGTCCTAGCCCTTCAAAATAAGAAGGTAATACAAATATATCTTTATAACGCATAATCTCTCCTAGATGAACTTGATCAACCGCATTATAAATTCTTATTCTCTTAGAATCACCAACTAGAGACTCAACTCTAGGCCTATCTTCATCTTTCAAATTCCCTATTAATTCTAACTCTACTTTAGTGTCTTTTTTTCTCTAATAATCTAAAAGCTTTAATTAATTCATAAAAACCTTTTTGACTCATCAAATTTTTCCTGCATATAAAAATTTTTCACATTATCATGTTTTTTTCATATTTTTCTGCAGGGTAAAAAGATTTTTTCATTATATCCCGCACCAATATTCACAATTTTTTTCTACAGGATAATTATAAATATTAGCTATTTCATTTATGACACCCTTGCTTAATGCCAATATCTTATCTAACTTCCCAAGACTTTTTACATGCTTATCTTTCATTGCAGGATTTTTTTCAGCTTGTCTTATATCGGTATTATGACATACACCTAGAACTTTTTCATTTTCAAAAAAACATCACAAAACCATAGAACTCAAAATCCATAAATGATGTGTGATTACAACATCTGGTTTAAATGTTTCTCTAGCTTGAATCAATTTTTTTCACGAAAAAGCCTTTTTGCCAAGATTCAATCATTTCATCTGTCATATTTTTTTATAGTGTATTATCATACGGCATAATATCACTCATTCCAACAATCGGAAAACTGATATCTTCCCTTGAAATTCAACTTCAAATTTTTCATCTACAAAGTTAAAATTATACTCTGGAGTCGTAGCGTAAATAGCAGCTTGCTCTACGTTAAATCTCTTTAATCCATCTATAACATTAGTAAAATATACGCCACTTCCTGTTTTTTTATCGGAAGTTGAGCTAACACATGTAAAATCCTCATTTTTTTATCCTCTATTTCATATTTTCCATCATCTCTATTATAACCTAATTTATATTTTTTTATAGTAAACGCATTAAATTAATATAATAGAACACAAAAAAATAAAGAGTAACTCATAAAAATAAGATTGTTTAAAAATCTATTTTATCTAGTTACTCTCAAATTTGATTGAAAAATCATTATAAACGATAAAGGAATATACCAAAAAAATACTCAATTTTTAAATTTGACAGAAAAACTATTAACTATCTTTAAACGCTATTCTAATAGCATTTACGACCTTTTGGCACTCAATTTATAAGTTTATGATATGAACATTTTTACAAGTATTTTAATGCTTTTTTTGCGCAATTTTTGCGCAAAATAAAAAACCCCTTTATTTTTGGGGCTTAATTTTTTTATCTTGTATTGTGTAGTAAATTTAACCAAAAATTCATTTTTATTAACTACGTCGTCATATATGCTAAAAGTAAAATTGATAATTTCTATCTAAGTCTTCGTCATCAAAATTTACTTGAAAAAAACTAGTTTCTCGTAGTCTTCTTCTTCTAAATGTCCTAAGTGGCTTTTTAACTCGTCTACACTGTAAGATGTTGTAATGTCGTTTTGGTTTGTCTTCGAGACCAAAAAAATCAACCCATGCTCCATCTTCTAACACTAACTCATTTACTACTACCATCATTTTATCATAATTTCTCATTTTTAGTTCCTCCGAATATCTAATTAATTTTTTTGCTACTTTAAAACTCATATTTTTCTAACTCATACTTACCACTGCGGTAATTTTTGAATAACACTAAGTGTCAATCCTGTATCTTTTGAAATCCTATAATCAGTTAAATCACTGTTGAATAGTTCTTCTATTTCTTTTTATTAGTTTGTCAACCATGTTACTAAACCTCTTTTTTTATTGAATTTAAGCCATTTTTTATGTTATTATTATCTTAGTAGCGAGGTGAAGTGGCTTAGGACTTCACCTTGATTACCGTGTGTTTTTAGAGTTCTAGTCTTTGATTAGAGCTTCTATTTTTTTCTTTAGCTTCTTCTAATGTTTTTGCTATTCTCTAATTTTTTTCTAGCACTAACTTTAGAAGAGTTTCTTTTAGTATTCAGTAAATTGTTTATCTGTCATACCTTCCATTTTTTTCTCCTTTCTGTTCCTCTGCCAACTTATATTTATATTATACCTTATACAAGGTATAAAGTCAACAGATATTTTTAAACTTTTTAAAAAATTGCATAAAAAAATAAGCCCCTACTATTAAGTAAGGGCTAAATTCATTAAAATACTTCAACTTCAGTTAAATATTTATCTTCAATCCATTGATCGCTGTCTTTGTAATTTACTCTACTCCAACCGCCTTTTTTCTCATACACTCGTACTCTAGTACCAGCTGGGACAAATTCCTTATCCTCACTATCTTCTGTTGGTTGGCTTTCTAGAATATAATCAATGCTTACTGTGGCTTCGTAATACGGTTCATCACGTTTCGCAAGTTCTACGTCTTCATCTAATATGCTTTTCTCAACCACCGGAGGTTCAGTAACATCTCCAGCTAATAATTGCTTAATTCTGTTGATGAAATATTGTCTACACGCTTCAGTTCCTGCACCGTTATAAGCACCGCCATTTCCGTGTAATTCCATACTTCTGTGTGGACAATCAGTTGCACTAAATTCGTGGTGTAATTTAACTGTGTCTTCATTGACAGGTAATCCATAGCTTTGAAGTACTTGACCAGCTAACAATAGTGTTGCATCTTCATTTGCTAAAAATTCTTCATCAGAAGCAGACATTGATTGACACGCTTCAAAACCGATAAAATTACCGTTTCCGTAAGGGTTCGCTGTGTGCCATTCTTGATGGTTAGATGGTTGGAAAACATAAACGTCGTTTCTATCTACATAGTATGCTGCGAATCCTCTATCAAGAGTTCCGTTGTTTACACGGTCTACTAAAAAAATCCGTCGTATTGTCTAGCAGATAGAGAACCTCCATCGTTGTGAATTACAACTCCTAGTATATCATTTTTTGGTGGAGTAAAGAATACTCCTTTTTGAAAATAATCGCTATAAATTTCTGTCATGTTATTTATCCTCCGTTTTGTTTTTATCATTTCTTCCTACAGTTTGTCTGTAAGATTGGTGAACCCCAACTGCACTAAAACCTAAAAGCAATTGCAGTAGGATCTTTGAATAGAATCGTTCCAATCAATCCACCCAATACTCCTAAAAATATTAGGTATCATTTCATCTGGAAAAAAATTTAGATTCTTTTTAAAAATTTCCCCAACATCCCTAATAGTGCAACTATTAGAAATACTGATGCTGTTTGTAAATCTGGCATATTATTCACCCCCTTTCTAAGGTAATTTTGTCATCCATGCTTCTTGAGTCGGATATACTATTAAGCCTAAATTGATTCCTTTTAGCATTTCACTAGTTACATTTTGTAATGTAATATTATTTTAAAAATCAGTTTCATTTTTTTACCACAAACTCAAATCCAGCGTTATTCTTATCATGCGAGTAGAATTGAATGTTTAAATCTTTTTGTTCCACGTTTACTAGGTGTGTTTGTCAAATTTGTTCTTACTAGTTTTTTCATCTTCTAACTCCTTACCATCTAATTCATCACGTAATTTTTCTAATCGTTTCTTTAATCCTGTTGGGAATGGTACACCTAATGCACTTAAATTCTCAATTAACGATAGACAATAACTAAGTGTAAAGAATAATAAGAAAGCTGTAGCAATTTCATTAAATCCTAAATAAAGTAGATATGGATATACTGTAATGCACATTACACAAACTATAATATGTTCAATTAATCCACGTCTATTAATAGTTGAATTTAATTTTTTTGTTACAAAAGCTTTCGCTATTCCTGTAAAAACATCAAGAAATACAACTAGTGTAAAAGCATGAATGTAGACATCTTTAACTAAATGATAATAGCGTTCTGCTAGTTCAGGTAATGTTATTTCCATTTAGATTACCTCGTAAAAAAGAACATGCTATTCTGCATGCTCTTCTTTTCTTTCTGTTTCTGTAGTTTCTTTTGGTGTTTCACTTACTGTTGGTGTTGGAGTGACTACCTCTTTTGGTGACTCACTTACTGGAGCAGTTGCAACAACAACTTCTTTTGGTACTTCCGTTACAACTTCTTTAGGTGTGGCCACTTCTTCAACTGCTTTTTTGTGCTTCTCTTCATACTCTCTTTCGATTCTTTCTACTTCAGCTCTAACAACATCTATTAAGTTCCCGATGTGAGGCACATCTTCTAATGTTTTAGCTTTTCTTAAAAGTTGTCGAACATACATTTTTACAAATTGATCTTCTTTTTTAAATCTTAATCTACTAGGCTTCATGACTTTCAGTACCCCCTTCGCTGTGTAATACATCATTGTTGCTTTCTCGTGTAGGTTGTGTAGGTTGTTCATTAGTTTCATTTTCTTTTTCTCCTTTATCTTCTTCATGTTCTTCATCATCTTGGAACATTGACAATACCGTTGTAATTGCATTTGACACCGCATCATCTAATTGTGCTTTAGTGATATATCGGTGGTCTTCATCTGCTAATTGTTCCTTATCGCCGCTTTCATCACGTTCTAAAACCACTTCTTTATACTTAGTTGGTTCATTGCTAGGAATCCACTCAACAACACTTGTATGGTCTTCTACTACTTCATACAGTTTATTGTCATATTTGAATTTATCTCCTACTGAATAATCTGCGTTGACTTCATAAGAATCAAATGCATTAATGATTACATCTTTCTTAGCATTGATTGTCTTAGGATCTAGCACGTTAAGTAATAATGCCATAATCACTTTATCATTACCTTTATTCACTTTATTAGCAAACTTAGTTAATGCCTTCTCACGTTCTGCTGTATCTTGCTTATTTCCTGTTAAAATTCCAACTTGTTTATTTAAGTTAGCATATTCAGCAACTAGTGCTGGAGTTGCTTCTCCAGTGTACATTTGAACTGCGATTTGTTTTCTAATTTCTTCTAGAATTTCTGCATCATTAGCAGTTGCGAATTTACCAGGTAATTCAACATTACCGTTGAAATAAATACCTCCAGTATTCATATTAAAATAAACATTTACGCTTTTATATCCTCCAGCGGTTGGATTAGGTTGTTTAACTGAAATTTCTAAAGCCATATTATTGTCCCTCCTCGTGTTCTTCTACTTTAGCTTCTTTTTAATTCTTTAAGCTCTTTCTCTTTAACTTCTAGCTCATTAATTAACTTATTGTAAGCTACTCTATAATTAGCTAACTCTATTGTTTTTTTGACTCAATTCTTGTACGATTAAGTCGATTGGTTGTAATTTATCATCCATGTATTAATTCCTCCAGTTTGTTTTTAATATTTTTATTTTGTTGTGATAATTCTTGTACTGCTTTTTAATGCGATGTTGATTAATCTTAAACCATCTAAACCTAAATAGGTTTCATAGTCTACTACTAAACTATCATCAAGTTCTTGAACTTCTTGTGCTATCAATCCACATTTAGTATGTGGTTTCTCATAACCAATTTCATCTTTATTCCACCCATGGTCTTTTGAATTTTAACTTCTCAATAAATTCTATAGCATTAAATTCTGAATCTTTTAATATCAGTTTTTTTAATTTTTCTATCTGATCCCCATTGGTCTACTTTGATATTCCAAATATCAGAGTTAGAATTGTCAGTGCTAAAGAATCGCATTAACCCACCCTCTTTATATCCTATGAATTTTACAGGAGCATGATTTGAGAATGGAGAACTATAGTCTAAATTTGTAAGAATAGGTTGACCCTTAACAACAGACCCTAATATTCTTGATGAAAAACAAGCCATACCAGCAACTGTTAACAATACCCTATTAACTGCACTTGGAACAGTATTTCCTCTTGTGAAATCAGGGGTCTTCATATATGAATAATCCGGGTGGCACTCCACTTTCTTTTGGTCCTACACCCTCACCAGCAATTTGAAGTCCAATTCCTCTCCTACTTCCAAAATTCTCAGGTGCGTTAATTTGCAATCCTTTTTTTCAATTGGTTGTAAAAAAATCCATACTGACCTATTTTTAATTTTTAGATTGTCCAGATATTACAACACCATTTAAGGTATCTGTGTCAATTTGAGTAGACCTAATTTTAACAGCATTTAATTTGTTAATGAAAGCTTGTTGTGCCCAAAGTTTGTTGATAAAAAGCATTATGCGTTAGTAAATTATGAATTAAACCATCATCTATTAATACATGCTTAGCTTTGACTGCATTTGCAGCAATAATTTCTGATGTGATACTTCCTGCCTTATGGTGTCCAGTTTCTAAGGTATTAGTTTTTAATTTGTCTACCCTCGATTGAACCATCTACGATTAATTCTGCTGATTTTTTTCTTATAGATTTTTAGCATTTTTTAAAAAGTAATATTTGTGAAATTACTTGATCCATTTTTGCAACAATCCCAATTTATAACTTTTAACTTCTCCTGTTAATCCAGTTACTGTAAGTGTGCATTTTTAAAGTATCACTAGTTGAATACTCATTAATTCCTACTATAACTGGGAATTTCCATGTGTAGCTACCTGTTTTTATATTGTATTTCAATCGTAAAGTTAAGGGATTGTGTTAACCTACCATACCATGAACCTACCCTTCAATGATAAATTGGTCTCCATTTTTGTAATTTATCACCAGTGATTAACAGTGTTATCCATTTTATCCCTACTATTAGAAATTACCGTTTCTCTAAACTCTGGTAATACTAAATTCTCATTAGCTGGTGTGATTACTAATTTATCGGTTATAGCTTGAATACTATCAGGACTAACTGACAACATACTAGCAAGGTTTCTTCCGTTGAAAAACTTTGTTTTGAACCAAAGTTAATTGAATCTGCTGTAATTTGTAGTTGTGAGTGTCTTACAGTATCATTTAACGTGTTAGTAACTGTATTTAAAGTTCCTGTAGCTGTTTGTTTCCGGTGTTTAACTCGTTGATGCTTTGCTGACTATCTTCAGGAGCTGGTGTCCAGTCAGTAGCAACATTTCCTTTTTCTAATTTAGGTAATTTGATATAAATTTTTATCTCCATTGTTAAAATTAGCTGTAGGGATTATAAAAAAACAAATGCAAAATACTTAGTGAACTTATTAGTGAAAGTATGTGATAATCTTTGCCATTCAGTTGTTATATTTACTTGCTTTAATCCGTTAGATTCAAAACCAACATTTCTTAAAGTCATATTCCTACTAGCTTTTAATATCTATCGACCACGTTAGAGTTTCATTTTGGAATTGAGTTTTAACTAATTCTGTTAGATTAAAATAAAAACCATAAGTATCACTTCCTCCAACTTTGGTTAAAACTAGAGTATCTCCTTCTACTGATTTATCCCATTTATTCCAACCGTAAAATCCTTTACTGTTTAATTTATCGCTATCAGATATATAGTTTCTCCCACCTACACTAGTTGGAATACTGTTTCTAACATTACTTATCTCACGACTAAAACTATTAGCTGTTTCTTGTACCTTATTCTCAACTGCAGAAGTTGTTGCATAACCTTTCTCGTTAACCCAACTTTCAATGCTACGTCTTGCAGCAGTCAATTGATTAGCTGTGTTATTTTGTGCCCAAATTTGCATATTAGCAACTCTTACTCCATCTTGATTCTTGTAGTTTTCTAAGGCTGTTAGTTGGTTGATAATACCTCTAGCACTTTCTGTGAATTTGCTACTAAATTCTGTATTCTTAACAAAGTCTTTATTGTCAATAATTCTATTGATTTCAGTTCTTTCACGACTTAATTGACTAGCAGTATCTTGCTGTACCCATTGCTTCAAACTTTCAGTTCGTGTGCTATCTTGATTTTTGTATTCCTCAAGTGAAGTAATTTTTGCTTGTTAATCCATCTACACCTTTTTTAAATTCAGCCTTAACAGCACTTAAACTATCTTCATTTTTCTTTTTAACGTCAGTAAATTCTCTTGTTATGCTATTTTCAAGCTCTGTAACCTTGCTAGTAGCACCATTAACAAGTCCTCTAAGTTCTCTAACTGTTTCATTGTTAGAAATATCTTGAATATTATTAACTCTATCAGTTAGTGCTTGAATTTGCTTAGTAGCTTCCACTCTGTTTTTACTTATCTCTAAGTTTGTAGCTTGGAATTGCCTGTTGTAGTTTTCAACTGTTGTTGATACTTGGTTTCTAATAGGTGCTAGTTTTTCGTCAAAGGCTTCGCCCATTTTTTTCGGATTTTTTTCTTCACTACTTAATAAGGCTTTTTCATATCCACCTTTTACCTTATCTTCAATAACTTTTTGATTTTTTTCTTTAAAGAATCTGTCAGCTGCTTCCTGTTCGGCAACTAAAGCATTTATTCTGGCAAGTACTGAATCGTTTTTGAACTTGTAGTGATTCTAATTTAGCTGAAGTGCTATCAGTAAAGCTACTTCTACCATCTCCCACTTCTATCTCGTGATTTTCTTCAAGAATAACATCCCAAACTACCTTAACAACCTTAGCACTTTCATTCATTATTCCTAATTCACTGTAATAAACTTTTAATCTATCACATAAATCAACTTCTTCAAGTGCTGGATTATCGAATACTCCCTCAACTTTTGATAAGTCTTGGTAGTTAATCTTTTAAGTTAGTTTTTTTGGCACACCTACATTATTACTTTTTAATGTAACTTTCAGCTTTACTTCTCAACTGCTCTACAGTTTTAATATTTTTCATCGCTTGAAAAAAATCAACTTTTAAAATTCTTCTATGTGTGAATTTATTTAAGTGTGTGCTATCAAGTAGTATTTCTGGCAATGTAATTAATTGCTCCCTGTTGTTATCATCTGTGTATTTTTTTAAAAGGAAAAAAACTGAAGTATAAGTTTCAAGTATTGATTGCTCTTGTTCTAAATCTAACAAGTTTTTTTACCATAAGCAATGATGGTTGGGTTATCAATTCCCATACTTTTTATGTAGTGTAATATTCAAATTATCAAATTCATATTCACCGCCCCAAACATCAAGTATTGAACCTGCTTTTACCTCCTAAAGCGTCACGGGCGTTCTCAATGTTTTTCAACTTTCCATGTAGTAGAATTTACAGTTGATATATCTGAATTGACAAAGAATTCATCTCTACTATCTAACAAGTTATCTCGCCACGCTGTCAAGGCACCCATAGCACTAACGCTAGTAAGTGTTATATCTGGTCTGATGGCATTCATAGTAGTTTTTAACTTGTGAGATATGTTGGCAGTAAATTTTAAATTCATTTTGCGTTTTTTTGTGGTCTTTGAAACTATGAACCGTTGATTTTTTTAGTTCTGTAACCTGCGTCACTTTTTTTATACATTCCCTCTTTGATTTTTATCAACATCTTTACCGTTGACTGGATAATCAAATTCGAGAATATATATTCCGTTTTTTTCTCTCGAAACAAGGCATTTAGAAGCGTCAGATAAAACTGACACCCCAAATGCTCAAAGTTAGTTTCATTTGCTTTTATATAAAAATAGGATAAGCCATTAAACTAGTGCCTCCCATCTTGGAGTTATTTCAACAACAAATGAGTTGTTGTCCCATGAAATCCTGTTATCACCTATTTCAAGGTGTGGAAATGGATAAGTGAACACTTTATCGTATTGAGGCTCCTTATTATCCCAATGCGCTGACTGAGTTTCACAATCAATAATAATGTGTCCACTTACTCCCTTCAACCTAAATATTTGAGAATTAATATTCAAATTAATATTTCCTGTTCCCCTTAATTTAATAAGTGGATTGGCTTTTTCTACGTTCTGGATTTCTTAGAATTTGTCCGTTAGTAACGGTTATCTTATAAAGTCCTGTTTTTCAAGTATTTAATAGGGTGTAGTTTAAAATTTAAGATACATTTTTTTCTTGCTTGTTAATGTTCCCTCGATTTTTAAACGTTTCATAAAAAAAATACGCCTTATAGAGATACTCACTATCCCAACTAATCCAAAAATCATACCATTTTGGCTTAATGTTGATAAGATAGTCATTTAGTTTATTGATTATGTTTTTTTGGACGTTAGCTTTTTTTCATCGTAGATTTTTAAACGGGAAAGTACGTTCAACTACTTTCAACCGTTTATTATCTTTGATTTTTTTGCACCATTAACACCGTCTATTTCAACTAAATCTACAGTTTGAGAAGAAGATTCCAGTTCTATTTCATCTACTAATCTTAATCCTAACTCTTTTTGTGTTTAGTTGGTTGTAAAGGATATATTTAGTTATCATAATCTGTCTTTCTCCTCCTTAATTAAAAATTTTATTTGTTCGTATAGTTTACGAACATCTTCTTCAGAATTTGTGCTTAAATTCTCTATGTGTAGCAACGCTCCAAAGTTGCTTGTTTTGTTGTTAGTAACGTTATTACTACTTCCTCCTGCTGTTGCGAATGATGGAACAGCTTTAAAACTTAACATGTTCTCAGGTGCAAAAGTTGGATTAAATGAATTAAGTTTACGTTGATATAAACTGAAAGCTTTATCAAGTACTCCCATATTATTTACCATACCTTTACCTAACCCACCAGTAATGTGTCCCCCAGTTTTAGCGGTAAGTCTCGATGGAGAGTGAATTTGAGCCTTGGCTCTCAATGCTCTGTCAACTTCACTTACGATTGCATTTGCTGCTGCAATCACCGCTCCTAGCGCTGAGTACATACCGCGAGCAACTCCGTTACTTACTTGTGCACCCACGTTATAAGCAACTGGAACAATACTTTGTCCTACACTTTGAACAGTATTCTTGATACTCTCCATCGCTGAACGGACGTTGCCTTCGTTACTTCTTAAGCCATCAGCAATATTTCTACCTGCTTCTTCACCTGCTCTACGTCCTTCTTGTGCCATTTGTGAGGCTGTTTGTTGAAGAGTAGATACAAACTGTTGGCATGTACTTTGAATTGACCCTAAAGCACTATTCATAGCTGAAGAAATGGCACTAGCTAATCCGTTCATTGCTCCACTAATGCTTGCAACCATAACAGATACTGTCACCCCAACTGATGAAATCGAAGTACCTATCTGATTAATCTGACCTGCTACGCTAGTTGCTGTACTTCCTACTTGTGATAATGCACTAGTTAAACCATTAATTACACCAGTTAGCGCTCCAATCGAAGCTGAAGTTGTACCAAAACTTACTGCTAATGTTGCTAAAACAACGCCAAATGCACTAATCGATACAGTAACAGAACTTACTGCTGTCCCAATGCTTGTTATTTGACTATTGAAAGCACTAATTGAACCGCTGGCAGTCATAAGTCCAGCTAGTGAAGTAGTAATGTTAGTACTGAATAATTGAACGGCTGTTGAAGTTGTTATCAAGATAGGTGGTAAAGCATTTAGTGAAGTAGTTAAGCTTGTTATTAACGTTGGTAAGGCAGTAAATGCTCCTTGAACAGAAGTTGCCGCTTGACCTAACATTGATAATCCGCTAGCCATAGTTTGCATACCTGCTCCAGCCGTTATCATTTCTCCAGCATGAGCAGTAATTGCACCTACTCCAGTTGCTGTTGCTGTTAATGTAGCAACTAAATCTCCTAAGCTTAAATCAACAAGTGTCTTTACACCTTCAGCAAATAATCTGAATCCGTTACCTGCTTTTTCTGCTGATTCACCTATACTTTGAATGACATTTGCTACTCCATCAAGTACAGTTCTTATTGAATTACCAATTGAATCAATAACTTCTTTAATTCCATCACACACAGTTTTAACTGCGTTACCGAATTTCTCAAAGGCTGTTCCAACACCCTCTAAAACTGATTTTATTGAATTACCTACTGATTCAATTACGGAACCTACACCTTCAAGAGTTGACTTAATAGCATTACCAACTGAATCAATAATGCTTGCTACACCTTGTAAGGCTGATTGAATAGCAGTTCCAACTGAAGTAATTACAGTACCAACTCCCTCAAGAGCCAGTCTTACTCCATTTCCAAAACCAGTAAATGCTGAACCTAATCCCTCAAGCACCGACTTAATGGCGGTACCTACAGATTGAATAACCGTTCCAATTCCCTCGAATACTGACTTAATAGCAAGTCCCACCGATTGAATAACGCTACCTAATGAAACTAAAACGGCTGATAAGCCAGTACCTAATGCAAGAATAACTTGAGATACGGCACTTCCTAAGGCTTGGAAGACCTTAGAAACTCCATCTCCTTGAGTTCCTAAAAAGTGCAAGTCCAGCACAAACCATAAGGATAGCTCCACCCAATGCAAGCCACGTTGGTGGTGGCACCATTGCAATGGCACTTCCTAAACCTTTAAAAAGCAATAGCAAGTCCAGTACCAATTCCCTTAGCTGCAGTACTTACTCCTTTACCTGCTGATTCTAGCACCTTTCCTAAACTCTCTATTATTTGCGATACAGTACTTTTTAGTTTCTTTAGTTTTTCTTTGTTACCTCATCTAACGATTCAGTAGCGTTTTTCTTAAATAATTTAAATGGGTTTAACCCCTTAATTAAATTAAGTCCTTTAGTTGCTAACTTGATAGCTTTAAGGGAACCAACGATTCCTAACAATGAATAAGCAATGGCACTAATCACACTAGGGTGGAAGTGAAGCTATTAATTTAGCAAACCCACTAACCACTTTCGCTACTACGTTCACGATTAAACCCTAATGCATGTGCAAATGTACTAATTGCTCCACTATTTGCCAAAGCTGTAACAAGGTTAGTTACTGCCTTTTTGAATGTTTTTTTAAAAGGCACTTAAAACGGCACTTATCGCTCCGCTATCATTCAACCCTTTCCATAGTTCCTTAGCAACTGTGACAACATTTTTTATTGAAGTAGCTATTCCATTAACTACTCCATCAATATCAATGCTTTCTAAGAAACCACCTAACTTTTCAGCAAAGTTTTTAAAGTCGATTTTTTCTAGTGCTTCAGTAATTCCAGTAATTGCCTTAATTCCGAACTTGTTTACTTGTTCAAATGCTGGCTGTAACCTATTAGCTAAACTTTCTTTCGCTCCATCGATGGCTTGATCTATTGTTTTAAACTCAGTCGCCATCTTAGAAAAGCTATCATTGTTACCAACCTTTTTAATAGCGTTGAAGAAGTCTTCTGTTTTGATTTTACCATCTTGAACACCTTTAACAAGTTCATCAAGTGACATTCCCATTTCCTTGGCAATTGCCGCCATACCTGCTGGGGTTTGCTCCATCATCAATTTAAAGTCTTGCCACGCTACTTTTGGCTTTGCCGCCATCTGAGTAGCTTGTTGAGATAGTGTCTTCATGGCTTGTTTTGGATTTTCTGCCGCTGCTGCTAACCCACCAAAACCAGTTACTAATTTGTCAGTTTCCTTAATTCCTACTGCTGCTAACTGCGAATAGGTTTGTGCCATATCTGACGCGCTGTAAATAGTCTTGGTGGCGTAATCTTGCATAACGCCCTTAGCTTGTGCGATTTCTTCCTTAGACTTACCAATCATTGACATGTTTCCTTCAAAAGTTTTCCAGGCTTTCGCTGAACTGTTTAATTCAGTTACCATTCCTCGAATACCGTTAGAAATACCACTAATACCTGCACTTATTCCAGCACTTACTAGATTTGCTCTAACACACTTTTTAAAGACTGAACCTGCCTTAGTTCCAGCACTTTCAAGGCCATTCAAAGCACTTTTTTTAACCGTCCGATTCCAGAGGTGGCGCCTTTCTCGTTCAAGTCAACATCTATTTTAACTTTTTCCCTCTGCCATATATTAACCTCCTTTCTTTTTAAATTAATCATTGATAGGAAGTTCATATTGATGTTGTAGTTTTTCGCATGCTTTCCTTATATTCAGGACTATCATGGTTTGATGGTTTTATAACTCCTAATCTTTACAACTTCCATAAATTTAGTATTTTTCTGGAAGTCCATTTAATAAGGCGTTAAACTTTCTCCAATGCAATTTACCTTGCATTTCTATTAAATCAATATTGTATGCTTGCAAAAAGAAGCAAAAAAATATAGTCTGAGTCGTATTTCAAACTATATAATTGCTCCTGTTCTTCTTCTGTTTCCTTAACTGGCATAGGGGTTTGCCAGCTAAATCATATTCTACTGAATTAAATTCCTTATTTTTTTAATATGCTCTTTTTATAATTTCTTTTTAAAAAAATAACTCTACGTCCTCTATCAGTATTTCTCAAATGATTCACCCGTTAACATTATCATTGCAAAATGTGGTTTCTGATAATCTTCAAGATCACTAGAATTTAACATATCAAACAACCTAATTACATTATCAAAGTTAAGATTAAAGCTTATAAACTTCACTACCAACGATTAATTCATCTTCTAATTTGTAAGCTAAATTAAGCATGGTTGATATTTAGATACTTAATCAGCTTATCTGGAGAATAACTGCTTCCTAATTCTTGAGTTATCCCAAATAGCGTTTGAAATACCGCTAATAACGTTGGCATACAAGATTTGTTATAAAGATTATAAACTTTCTCAAAAGTTTCTTCATCGAATAACTCAACCCATAATTCTTTAGCTAAATCATAGATTAATTTAATATCTTCTGTTGTTCCTTTTTAGTTCTCCAATCTTTTTCTTTAACTACACCTGCTTTTTTTCTTCTACGTTCGCTAGTTTCAGAATGTTTTCATCACTAGTCACAAACTTTAACTCAAACTCTCCAAAATCAACTGGAATTACATTTTCAAATTTCTTAATTACTACCATGCTTAAATCCTCCTAAATTATGCTACTGCTGTTTGTTTTGGCAATGATACCCACTTAATCGTACATTCAAAGTTTTCAAAGTCACTTGCGTCACCGTCTCCAGCTTTAATCTTAGAAACGATTGCTACTGCTTCCCACGCTGTCTTACCGTCTGAAGATACAACCTTGAACCATACTTTTCTATCATCTCCAACCTTATATCTAAGGTCAGCGATTAGTTTTTGTGCGTCATCTTCTACATCAAGTTCCCCTCAAATGAGAAACCAGCTTTAACTGATTTTACAGTTTCCTCTGGTGTGCCGTCTCCGTCATACCATGCTACGTCGTCTGTATCTTCATCTGTTTCATCGTTAACAGTTTTTAATATATTTAGCTAACAGTTTATACTGTTCTTTTTGTTGGTGCTGTTGTAGCGTTCGCCTTATCAAAAGGTGCTACAAAATGTTTTTCTTAATGCGTTTTTTTGTCTAGCCATTTAATATATCTCCTTCAATTTCAATTTTTTGCTACTATACGTAACGTATAAATAAAATAATCTTGCTCATCACGTCCATTAACTGCTGGCTTTCCAACCTCTAGTCCTAGAAGTGATAAGTATTATTTGCACTAGGTAATTGCAAATTAAATTCAGATAGTGCGGTGTGGATAGTCCACAAGATCGAGTTAGCTTTTTTTGGTTGTCCATGCATTTTAATGGCAATTTCAAACGGTAAGCTAATTTCTCGTGTTTTATCCATAAATAATTGCTCAACTCTACCTCCAGGAATTAAATTAATCACTAAATCATCTGATTCTATAAAATAATCTAATCTAGCTTTCAACGGTAATTCTAAGGAGTTAACAAAATCACAAAGCACTTCTTGAAAATCAATATTATTAATCATCTGATCCCTAATCCTTTCTTAGCTACTTCTTCCCAATTCTTCATGTTGCTATTTGAAGCTTTTTCAGTCCATTTACTTTCGAGATCCGGGAGTTGTATATTTTCTGAATGTGACAATACCATTAGTCCCATAGAAATGTGCTCTAGCATATACTGTATTCCATGCTACTGAACCATTACTAGCGTGTCCACTAGCTCGTAAATAACCCTTACCATCACTAGGGATATACTTTTCACTATCCATCAACACTTGATTAGCTACAGCATTTCTTGCTAACATAACATTCCCTGGTCCGAATTTCTTTTCTAACGGCGTTAAATCATACTGTACTTTTATCGTCATCTAAATCACCGTTAATTCATAAGAGAATACTTTATTTCCTAAATAATTAGTTTCAAAACTAATTACCTTATATTCTCCATGCTTATCTCTAATGTTAGCTTGTAACCAACTATCATCAACAACAACATTATTAAATTTTGGATAAATAAATAAGGTTCCCGATTTGTTCCTTGTGATATTTGTTAAGCTTTGTGTGGTTGTAGACTTATCAAGAGAACTTCTATCAAATCTCACATGTTTCACCTCAAAAGGTTCTTTAAAAGTGATCTTCCCCCATTTGTCTTTCTCACCTGCTAAACTTACAGTTACAGTATCAGTTAAAAGGCGTTTATCTATCATAGCAAACCCCTCTATAACCGAACCCAACGCTTTTTAGTAAGTTCATAGTGTCTAACGCTAAATTGTATTTACTAGCTTCAATTTTAGCTGTACTAGTCCCACTACTACCATAATTAATAGTGGTTCTTCCAATACTCAAACTACCTAATGAATATTTATCCTCAGCGGTAAGTATTCCAGTTTCATTTAAGTATCTTATTTGATTAGCAATAGCAAGCTTCACAGCTTTCTTACGTGGTGGAAAATCATCTTCTAAACTATTATTTTTGATAAAAAGTAATTTGTATATAAATCTACTGCCATTTCTGCCTTTACTTTTTAATTCTGAAAATTCTTCAATCTCTGCAAAACCTAATTCTTTATATTCTTCTAAAGTTAAATAACTCATTTTTTTAACCTCCTAAAAAGAGGCTGAATTATTCAACCTCTTTAGTTTCTTTTTATCTTCAGCTGGAGCAGGTGCTGGAGTTACTTCTTTAACTTCTTCTTTTTGTTCTTCAAGATTAGTTAAAGCTCCCTCACCTAATGATTTTTAAAATTTCTTCAGCACGTTTTTACTGTGATATCTAGTTCTGTACCTTTAGGCACTTGTTCGTAAGTGTCTTTATCTGTAAAAATCTACATTTACTAAGTATTTAACCATCGTTATTTCCTCCTATTATGCTAATGGTGTAGTGCTTGTTACTTTAATAATTGCTTTCTTGTTATCATCAAGAACAGAATGTACCACCTTTAGCAGCAGCTGAAGTTTAACACCGTCAAAAATCTTCAGCTTCTACTGTTCTAGCAGTTTCAATTCCGATGAATGGAATTACAATTCCATCTGGAGAGAAGATTGCAACAACATTATTTTTCAAAGTATTGTTCAGGCACTACAATTAATTCAATGTTTTTTATATTTTACTAATCCGTTAGTATCAATATTTATATTTGAACCTTTTTGATTTGTTAGTTGAAGCCATATCAATAATAGCATTGTAAACTTGCGCTCTGATATAACATTTGATTGGTGCGTTGATTTCAGTATTAGTCACGTAAACATTTACTTGGTTAAATAACTTCTGAATATTAGTTTCATCAAGTTTAGCAAGTTCTTTTGTTTCTCCAGCATTTGCTGATAAGAATTTTTCCGATACGTTTGTTAACTTCTCTAGTTTGCGCTTCTGAATGTAATCTTAATCGGTCTGCTACTGCTGAGTTTAAATCATTATTTACTGTATAACGGTCGATTCCCTCATGAATTGCTAGTGTGTAGTCGTAACCTACTTCTGTATCTTGATAGATTACTTCTTTTAAATCACCAAAACGGCTTCCTGTTCCTGTTCCTGTTCCGAATGCTTTCGTTGCTTCTGTGTTGTAAGTTCCTACTACTACTGGTGTAGCGTTAGTTTTTAACTAAGAAAGCCTTAGAATTAAATTGTACTCCGTCTAATGTTTGAATTGGAGCTAATACTCCCGCGAATGCTTTTTGAACATTAAAAATCGTTGATAGCATTTGTCTATATTGTGGTGCGTATTGGCGCACTGGTAAATTGTTATTATTTGTTGGCATATTTTTAAAAATTCCTTTCTTTATTGCGTGTATTGGTCTAAAATTGCTTGGAACAGGGTCGACCCCTGCTGTTCCGTTCCCGTTAGGAGTTACCACCAACTGTAATTTGCGGTGTAGTTGGTTGTTGTTCTTGTTCGAATAAGAAAGGTTTACTTTCTTTCAATGAACTAACCACCTCATCAAGTTTAGGTTTCCCGTCTTCTCCTAACTCAATCTTATCTACATCGATAAAGCTTCATTAGAACATCGCTATCATGTGCCTTAACATCTTTTTAGTGCCAAAAGCAATAGCATTTGTTTTATTGATTTGTGCCAACTTGTTATCACTATCTACTTTAAATTGGTTGTATTCTTCTTGTAACTTCTCTAAAGCCTGTTTAACCTCTGAATTAGCATCATTACTTTTTAGTCAACTCTTCAAGTTTAGTGTTTTTGTGATTCAAGTTGTGCTTTTTAATGTGTCGTTCTCAGCAGTTAGTTCTAATTTCACTTGTTGCTTCGCTTTCTCCAACCCTGCACCGTACGCCTGCATGATTTTTATCGATTGCGTCCTTATCAACTACTCCTGCTTCGACTAACATATCTCGTTTTAAGCTCATATTTTTAAGCTCCTTTCGTTTTACGTCCAGTAGACTTTATTATTTAGCACTGTTACACCGCGCAAGGCATAATAAAAAGACCTTTTAACGTCATGTCTAGGGACGAAAATGGAAAAAAATCAACCAAATTTTTCCATTTTGAATTGTATTTTTTTATATTGAAAATGGAAAGTAAGCGATTTAATTCCATTTTGGCATAATAAAAAAACACCTAGTAAAATTTACTAAGTGTTTATCATTTTTATTTTTTTATCTAGGAAGTTCAAATCCGGGCGAAGAGATTAGTTCTTCAAACATTTCTTTTTGCTTTTTCGTGCTTTCAGTGGTGTGTCCTTTTTTTGAATTCACAAACTAACTTTCCATCTTTTATTTTTATCAACAATATATGGTTCAAAAAAATATCAGATAAATAAATGAATTTTTTTCAAAATCATTCATTTCATTATAGTTATCGTTAAACATAATCAACATCACCTTTCAAAATAATCATTAACAAATTTCTCTGCGAAAACTTCTTCGGGATTAGTATATCTATTTTTTTAAATGCATAGATACTAATCTTCTCTCTAATATTATAACCTTTTTTTCCATTAAGTTTTCAACTAAATCGTGACTTTCTTTTTCTATTTAATCGCAATATATCTGCATAACTTTTTATTAGGATTACTTTTTTTATTGCGTTTTTGGTGTTGATACCAGTGTCCTAATTCATGAATAAGGCTACTACTTGCTCTGTTCGAATAAGCATACACACTTGTTCCATCCATCTGTTGTTCTTTAATAATCTTGTTATTTTTCAGCTAAATCAGCCCTAACAAATAAAAGTATTGTCCCTTCTATTATAACTTGCAATAACATACTCTTTACTTTCATTTTTTTACCGACAATTATAATATTCGGACGTTCTAAACCTTGAATAGACACATGTAAATTATCAAATACTCTATTAATCTGATTATCATAGTATCTAATAGATTGTTTCTTATTTTTTTAACTTCTTTAGAGATAAATAATTTATTGTATTCACTACCTATTACTTTGTTAGCTTCAACATTAACTATCTGTTCTGTTAATTGTCGTTTAAATTCAGTACTTTCTCTATTATATTTTTATAGGTGTATTTCTTCTATTCTGAATATCTCCTAAAACGGTAGGATTTTTTTCTATAAGATTTTTTCGGCCAGTTTTAAATGTTTTTTCTTTAAGTTTTAACTTAGCTTGAAGTTCTTTGTCGCCTAATTCTTTAGCTAGTATTTGCTTATCTTTGTTAATTCTAATCTCACGATCAAAAGCTTTTAATCTTGCTCTATCAAGAGCATTTTGTTTTGCTTCATCCTCAGTTAAGTGTTGTAAATATTCTGGTAGTTCCGGCTTGTAATTCACACCAACAACAAAAGGTGTTAAGTAATGACCACAGTTTATCCCTAAGCAACCTCCAGGACTTCCGTATCCATAATCAGGTAAACTCAGCACTCTTTCACCATTAATTGTCCTTGCCACTCCTTTAGTTACTATTTGATGCTGCAATGGTGCACACAATTCTCTAGCACTAGATTTGGCACTGTAATAATAAGTGTCGATTCCTAAATCATCAGCGGGCCTTTCTCTCATTTCTCTGTATACTCTGAAAGTAGTAGTTCGTATTACTGTTTGTGCATATCGCTCTACAGTCCACGTCTTACCGCCTCTATCTTTAAAAGCTGTGAACCCTCTTTCATACATCTTCAAAAACAGCTTCTGACAATGCTTTTTTTCATGTGACTTAGTTCCAGACACCACTCCAGCTACTGCACTTTCTAATGTCTGCTTGTAATTCTTTTTGTAATGCTTTTTGGCATTGTAGTATTGATTAGATTATTAACCTCAAACATTGTTTGCTTAGCTAGTGAATCTAAACTATCTTGAACTAAATAATTAGGTTGTGCGTTAGTCTTCAAAGCTTGTGCTAATTGTTGGTGGCTATCTTGATATATTTTTGTAACCCTCATTAGCAATTACATCTCTGAATACATCTTCAGCAACCCCGCTATATTTAGCTATAAGTTTTACATTTTTCCTCTGTGATTAAATGCATATCATTTAACTTTTCTAACTGCCAAACATAAGGATTTTTCAATTAAATCAGCCGTTCCACGTTGTTTTTAATCTTCCGACTATGTTCTTCATCATTTCCATGGATAATTCATGGTATAAACCTTCTACTTCTTTTTTTCTTTTTATCCAAAAAAATTCCCGTCATTATTCTTTATCTCCATAGATTACCTCATCAGTTGCATCAAGATTCGGTTGCACTTCTTCATTAATCTCATTTAACATCTTACTAGCTTCTTCATCAGTCACACCTAATACTTTAGAGATAGCATATTGCTTACTAACGATTCCACTTGCCAATGCTTTAACCCAATAATCAAGCTCTGCATTTCTATCTGTGAATACTCCGTCATCTAGGTTTACTGATATATCTTCTAACTTAGGTATTTCACCTTGATATATTCCGTGTGCCTTACCTAACTCACAAATTGATACTACAAGCTCTTTGATTGAATGTTCCACTAACGATACAATACTATTTCTTAATTGGAATGTATCTGAATTTTCGCTGACAACTTCTGTTGCTGTCTTCATCGTTTTACCATCAAAACTAAACATTCCACCACTAACCCCTACTTGCATTTCAAACATTGCTAATCCTTTGTTAATTGCTTTTTATGTAATCATCAGCTCTGATTGGTGTAGTTAAATCAACGATTTTTACTTTCGTCAAGTCCACCACCAATTTGAATATATACGTTTTTGGTCCGTTTCAAATCTTCGTTTTGTTGTAAATTCAGTTCCCGTCATAACAGTCATAGTTGTTAATCCCTCCGGAACGGCAACTCTACGCTGTCCCATCTTAATTTCCCACATAAACTCATCATAAGTCCTGTTAATGAAATCAATGGTTGTTTTCGCATTATCAAATATTGATAGTCCTAGAGGACTGTTAATATCTTTGTTGTTCATTCCAGGTGTTTTTAGATATGTAAATAACGGTCTACTTAACCCTTTAATCACTATATTCTCTTCAAGATTCTCATACAATTCACCTAACAACACTTGACTTTCAATTGTTTCTGAATTAGTAGATTTATATAGTTCATTTGTTATCGTTAAGTCTTCATTATTCCATTCATGAAACTCTACTAAAAGTGTAATATGTGTTAGTTTTACCTTGACTTTTAACAGTCTTAGTAATGATTGCTGCACTACTTACGTCCTGCATGTTGCTTTGTAATGGTAAAAAAACAGGTGCTTGAATAAATGCTACCTTAATAGTTTTACCATCAAAATATGGTCGCATTGCCATACCACCCAAAGCTAAACAACTTTCAAGATATCGTTCAAAATTCTTGTTAAATCTGTCATTTAAAAGAATATCGTTAACAAATTGATTAATTGATTCGTTATCTACAGTGATCTCTGCTTGTTCATTATAAACTAAGCCTGCTATCTTCTTACAAGCTGTTCTTGCAAGTGGTAAGTGATTAAATTTCCTTGTGCGCTGTTCTCCATCCGTGTTAAGGTAGATAACATCGCTAAACTTACTCTGGAAGTATGTTAAATTGTTCTTTATTCGATTGTATTCTTCAGAAGATACAACTATCTTCGGATGGTCTAATATGCTCGTTAAACTACCTTGCATGGTGTACTTGCTCCTTTTAAATAAATTCTTAATAATTTGTATAAGCCCCATTGTTAAACTCCTATACTTTTTAATCCTAATAATTTTTGCATTGTCCAAAAACAAAATACTTAAATTCATCAACCGTGTGATCGTCTTCTTTGATTACTTTTTGGTTCGGGTGTTTTTGATAGTCTTCTCATCATATCTGTACATTTTATGTTCCTCAATGAATATCTTGTTATTTTCATTATCTAAATAAAAGAACCTACCTTGAGCAAGTAAACTTGTTACCATATCAATCATGGTTTGATTCTTTTTTTTGGCCACAGGTACCCACCTAATACCAAAATCTTTATAATACTGATTTCTTAACGCTCCCTCAGCACTATCTATTGTTAGCCTGATAATAGGTACATTGTATTTTTCCTGTACTCCAGTAATGAAATCATTAATCATTACTGTTAAATCACTAGGTGCAGCTTTAACGCTTCTACCTGCTGGAGAATAATAAAAAGTATCTAATAAGATTACATTTCCTTTAGCAGTAATACCGTAAGCACCGCAAGCCGTGGCACTTTGTTGGTGTCCTGTATCTAGAGCATAAGATATTCCTATGATTTTATCATCGCCAGGCAATTCATCTAAAGCGTGAAAGCAAGCCATATTATAAACATTATTTCCTAATCCAACTGGTTCACCTAAATAAATGTAGCGATAATAATCAAAGTCATTTTCTTTAATTCTATTAATATCAGCTAACATTTGCTCTGTGACAAAACCTAATTCATCATTTAAATAACTAGATTCATGGACTAAATAACTCTCATTAGTCTTCATATCTTCGCTCCACTCATTAATCCAGTTATACGGATTTCTAGGTGGATTATAACTCCAGTAAAATTTAACGAAAGGTACTTTAATATGTTTTTTTGTCGCATAAAAGTAATGTTTGTTTGATCAAATTCTTCACGGCTATCAAATTCGGCTGCTTCTTCATACCAAACCGATATAATATTGCTAATATCATTTGATTTTTAATTTTTTTGAAGTCGTCTGCACCGTAGAAATAAAAAGCTGAATCCTGTTAAAGTATGTGTTATTTTTAAAAGGAGATACAGTACTTTTTAAATGAATCTGTTAAGCCATACATATTAATCGCCCAATTAATTTTTATTAAAGACACTATCTCTAATTGTGTTAGCAACTTTTCGGATAACAACTACATTAGCTTTCTCACCTTTTGCTATCATCATTGCCATATCTCTAACTAATTTAAGTACTATAACGGAAGATTTAAAGCTGTTCCTTCCACCTTTTAAGACATTATATGGTACTTTAGAAAGCCAAACATCTTTGAAATGTGGGTTAACATTTTTCTGAACATCAAATCTAGTCATCTTCCCACCTATCAACAATTACAATACTTTCAGTTGTAGTTGAGCTTTTCTCTTCTCTTGCTTGGTGAATTTTATTTAGGATATCTGCAGCTTTTATTCTATCTTTCGCACTAACATCAATGTAGGTTGTTTCCTGAAAACCTTGACCCCGTCCGATAAGTATTTCCTCTGTTTGTTCGCCTCTCATTACTGAGGTTAAATATTGAATAACCTCTTGCTGCGTTGCTGTCTTCTTAGATTCAATCTCTTTCATCCGTTCATCGATGTAAGATTTTATTCCTACATTTTCCAACAATTTATGACTTTGGGATTTTGCATAGTTTACACTATATCCTACTTTAATTGCTGATTGCATCGCATTTCCACTAAGATGTACTCATCAGCAAATTCTTTTTTTGTTTAGTTGTTAACTTTGCCAATTTTCCACCTCCATTTCAGGCAAAATAAAAAGACAGTCGTTAAACTGTCTCGGAAGTTTTTATGATAGGTGATTTTAGGTAGAGATATAATACAAAAAAAATAAAAAAAGTTTGGCATTCACATCAGCTTGTAAAAAAATTTAAAATTAATATCTAACATCCGGAGTCCTCTACCTAAAATCTTATATTACTATTATAGCACTTACCTACTTACTTTTTGTTTATCTCCTTTTACTTTGTTTTATCTTTTTTTACTTTTTTGAAAAAAACTTATCAATTTTAACTGCTTTTTAATGCTTCAGAATGTTTTCTATTTCTCGTATTAGCTTCAATTTTTTTAATAAGTGATCAATCTCTAACCAATCTTTTGCAATCAAAGTATCGGTATTGTAATAATAATCTATATTGCAAATCTTCAACGTTTTTTTAATACAATCAAATATTTCTCTTTCTGTTTTAACTAACTCTACAGTATTATCAATAATTTCACGTTCTAAATTATCGATTTCATAAATTAAATTATCCCAACTATATTTATTGCCACCCTTTATTTGCTCTTTCGCATAATCAATAGGTTTAATGTTATGTTTTAACATGGATCTTCTATCTTTAATTTTTCTCTTCATTAGAAGCTATTAAGCGTTTTTATGTACCATAATTTTTGATAAAAATTTCTTTTTTTCTGATTTGTTTGTCTTTCTTGTCTATTTAACACCATTATTTCCTCCAGTTAATATATCTCTTCAAAGCAACTACCATAAACACCATTACAGATATTAGTGAGACACAGAAGAATAGACCTATAATGTAAAGTAGGATGTCAATTATAAACATTGATTTTTAGTTCCATATTTTTATTCCTCCTAATCGTTGTATAAAACAATATCAGCTTGAATGACCTAAATATTGTTTTTCCGTTTTTTTAACTTAACCTTTACAGTGTCTTTGCTATCATATGTAGTCCACTCTTCTACTTCCCCAGTAACTATTTCATTGTTAGGTAGTTTAATTACTGCTTTTTTTAAAATTGTAGTCTACTTTTTAAAAAGTCCTTGTTACCACTCATTGCTTTGTAAGTCTCAAATAAACCAAACGCTATTGCACCCACTAAAATTAATACCAATATAATTGATCCTAATCCAAATTTTTTTCATTTTTAGTCCTCCAACAATTCTTTGTTCTCATAAATATTTCCAATTACTTCATATTTTTGGTAATATTCCTTCAATGCCATCTTCTATTCCTTCTGCAAACCAACACTTTTTCATCTTCATTGACCGCATAAAACCCATAAGCACTATGAAATTTTTATAGTAAAAAAACAGCTTCAAAATCTGTTTTTCAAAAATATCTCCACTTTTTTTATTTCTTTTTCCGTTTTTTTATCTTTAAAACCAGTACCATAAATGAATTCAACTTCATCAAAATTACAGTAACGATATCTAGATTCATCTTTATCGTAAATTTGAACTTCTCCATCAAAAATAATCTATCATTATTACTTTTTGCTATTATTCCTATTTCTTTAATATACACTTTTTGGTTGTTTCATTATTTATTTCCTCTTAATTAAATTCTACTGGTAACCATTGTTCAAAAGATTTGTTTTTTTCTCATATACAGGTACAGTCAATACTTTCCCGTCAGTAAGATATACCCATAAAGGTGTAGGAGTCATTTCTATTTGTTTATTTTTTTAGTAATTCTGTTATTAACTCGCACGCTTGTTTATTCCAATCTGACCAGTATATTATTTTTATTATTTTTTTACCGCTGTTTAACTGTTCTTCACCTTGATAATCAAAAGCCAATTTCATCAAAAAGTTTTCTATTTCAACAAAACTGACTCCCCCTTTATCTTTTTATCATTTTTACTAAACTAAATTTAATTCCCTCTAAATTCATTATTTTAATTCTCCTATATGCACAATTGCTACTACAACAGTCTCGAAAACCCTCTCCTCGACCTTCTTCATAAGGTTTAAGCCTTGTTCCATTTTTATATACTTAATGTCTATAACGTATTCGTTCTTTCTTAAATGATTTGAGATAAAATTATTAATTACATTACCTATAGATTCAATACCCTTGGTATCGTTAATACTCTTTTAATCATCTTTTTATTTCTCCTCCATAATCACATGCCACATGAAATAATCTATATCCTTAATAAGTATTTCACGTCCGTTAATTTCAATCATAAAATTCAATCCACTAAACTTTTTCGATATTTTTTTATGAGCCGCCAGCAGATAATTAATTATACTAGCAGTGACTACTGTTTCAATTTTTTTCACCGTTATACAATTTAATTGTTAAATGATATCTTCGTTTACCCATAAATCTCCTTCAACTGCTTAAATGCTTGTAATTCTCTGATTTTCTGTTTTTTTGTTGCTGGATAGTACGTTCTTTAACGATATTATCATTAGATAACTCCTCAATAGTATTACTTGAAACATACACTCCTAGTATCAATCCAGCTGTAAACATTGCTAATAACATTGATAATGTGATTAATATTATCTCTATGTTATCCCATATTTTTTTAAACATTTATTACCCTCAATTCCATTCAATTCAGCTATTTTTTTAGTTAATTCTGCTTGTCTATAATCTAGTTCTTTTACGATTTTTTGTAATCTTTCGTTTTGTGTTTTTAGTTCTGTGTTTTCCTTTTCCAATTTTAAGATTTCATCCACAGAAAAACTTGTTCCGAGAATGGTTCCAAATATAAGCCCTATAGTAACAAAAAAACAAACGGAATTACCATTAATGCATCTTTCATTTTTCTAACCTCCTATTTCCTTTGCTGTACATCCCAACGCTTTAGCTAGTTTTCGTAACGTTGCAATTCGCGGCTGTTTAAATACTCCACTTCTTATTAATCTAATAGTGTTAAAATGTACCCCAGATTTATCACTTAATTCTTGATCAGTTATATTTTGGTTGTTCATTATTTTTTGTAAGTTAGTCATCTCTACTTACCTTCTTTAACTTTTCTAATTCTAGCTTTCAAGCTTTGTAATATTTCCTCTTGAACATCCGCCTTACTGTCTAATGCTCGCATTACATCTTCATCTCGCGTATCTTGTGTGACTAAGTGATGAATAATTACCTTTTCCTTTTGGCCTTGTCTGTGTAGTCGCTTGTTGGCCTGTTGATAATGTTCTAAATTCCAAGTCAATCCGAACCAACACACATGATTTCCACCTTCTTGCAAATTAAGTCCATAAGCAGCACTTGCTGGATGTGTCAATAGAATATCTATTTTTCTTGCGTTCCAATCATCTTCATCTTGTGTAGTTTTTAATTCTCTAACTACTAAATTGCTTTTTTCCAATGCTTTCTTAATTCTTTCTTTGTCATGTTGAAAGTTGTAAAATACTAAAAGACTTCGCCCATGTAAACTTTCTACTAACTCAAGAAATGAATCTATTTTTGCATTATGCACTTCTGTATACATTCCCGAATTATCATATACTGCACCATTACTTATTTGTAATAGTTTATTTGATAATGCAGCTGCATTTACTGCTGTTATATCCTCTTCTGCTTCTTCCAATTCCAGGACAAAATCACGTTCCATTTTGTCATAGTCTTTTCTAGCTTTGTCATTTAATACAACAGGAATCTCATTGTAAGATAAATCGGGAAGTTCTAAATAGTCCTCAGATTTCATACTTATACAGATATCAGATATTTTATTTATGATGTGATCATACACACCCTCTTTTACTTTGTAATCAAAAATTTGACTCCTATTTCTCTTACTCGGCTCCATATATCTATTTCTAAAATGGTGATATATTTCTCTAATCTTTCACCTTGATCAAGTAAATATATTTGTGCCCACAAGTCCTCCACACCATTTGGGCTAGGAGTTCCTGTTAACTCAATCAACCTATTAATCTTAGGAAGTACCATTTTTAAAGCTTTAAATCTCTTACTTTGACTGTTTTTAAAACTACTACTTTCATCAATTACCACCGTATCAAAAATACCAATCATTTCTAAGATAATCAACTAACCATGGAATATTTTTCACGATTAATAATATATAAATCTGCATTTACACTTAAAAGCTTTAATTCGCTTTTTGTTGACTTCCTAATACTAGACTTACTCTAAAAATCTTTTGTATGATTCCATTTATCTTTTTCTTTAGACCATGTTCCCTCAGCCACTTTTTTTGGTGCAATAATCAACACCTTGTTAACTTGAAATCTATTGTATTTTAATTCCTTAATTGCTGTTAATGTTGACACTGTCTTCCCTAAACCCATGTCAAGAAATAGTCCACATTTTGGAACATTGATTACATGATTAATTGCTGTTAATTGATATTTATGTGGAATAAACTCTCTCACATTACCAACTCCTCTACTAACTTATCTACCTCTTCTTTATTTTTTTACTTTTGTAAACTTTTTTGGCCTAATTTATTAAAATCTCTCTCCACTAATTTTTTTGTCTTGCTGAATATCAGCCACCAACAGGTCTTTTTAATTCTACAAAAAGCAACTGGTTTTATTTTTTTAAAATAATAATCCTATCTGGCACACCTGTATATCCGGAGATTCAAATTTTTTAAACATAGGCCCTTTTCTGCTTTTAATTTTTACTAAATATTTTTTTCAATTTGCTTTTCTAAAAATTTCCACTTTTCAAAATCATCTCTCAATTTTTCAATTTTTTTAAATTTGTAACTTGTAACTTTATTTTTCCCTATATAGTATATAAAAACATAGATATTATAGATATTATAGATTTATATAATCCTATATTTTTCTATAATTCCTTTATTTTTATATTATATATAGGTTTTAAAGATTACAAATTAATATATAAAATACTTATTAGAGTTATTATATCAACGTTTTATGTGGTGTAACTTTGGGTGTAAACTTAGCCATTTTAAAGTTACACTCGATGCTGTAAACGTTGATATAATCACGTTTTGTATTTTTCAAAGTTACACCAAAGTTACATTTGATTTTTTTGATTTGTAACTTTTGAAATTAGAAAGTTACACCCCAAAGTTACACCCTACGAAACCCTTTTTTTGAGGTCCGTAAGCTCCAAATCTTGATGTTTTTCCTCCTTAACCCATCCAACTATATTACTAATTATTTGATTTATCTCTTTAGCTTCTTGTCGTTTCATGTACTTAATATCCCCACGTAAACACTCCTCATATATCTCAGCTGCACATACTTTATTTCTATATACAAGTTGAGATTCATCGGCTGTAAATGTTCCGGATAAGAATGAAATCCTTTTGTTTTTATCTAAAGAATACCAGTCAAGTAAGATAGGCCTGTCAAGAAATTCCTTGATTAATCCTTCACGGAGATTAACCTCTCTATGCTGTTCCCGTGCCATATTGGCCAACTCTTCGGCCTCCTTACTAAGTTGCAAGCTTTCACCCATTAGAAATAATGCGTAAGCCTCAGCCCCACACTGGTCAACCTCATTTGGTAAATCATCCCAAACACTTTTTTTAATCTCTCCTAAGCAAATATCAATTGGCCAAAACCTTCTATTTCCTGTGGGGTCTTTTAGAAATTCATCATCATTAGAAGTTCCATAAAAAACACATCTTCTAGGATATTTACTTGTACGTCTTCCGTAAGCTTCCCTGTAGATATCCTCTCTTTTACTTAAGAACTGCTTAATTGCGTTTGTATCATGCCTGTTCATTGCGGTAAGTTCTCCTACTTCTACAATCCAGCTTCCCTGGATAAGTTCAGAAGCTTCTTTACCTTCAAAAGTTTGTAAACTGTCATTAAACCACTCTTTACCTAATATTGAAAAGAAAGTACTCTTACCAACTCCTTGTGGCCCAGCTAAAATTGTCATTACATCAAATTTAACTCCACCAATTATGGCCCTGGCCACTGCAGCTACTAAACTTTTTCTAATAGCTTCCCTTGTAAAGGCATTGTCTTCAGCTCCGAAATAATCGATAAGAAGAGTATCAACTCTAGGCACTCCGTCCCAGGTTAGTGATGTTAGGTAACGCTCAACATAGTTTATTCTGTTACCATCACTTACAATTAATAATGCTTTATCTTGCTTATCCTGTCCTGTAATTTTATAAACTGTTTCTAAGTACCTAGAGAATGAAGCATCGTCCACTTCAGACCAATCTCTATGGTCTTTGTTTGGGTCATAATGTTTATCCCAAGGAAGTTGACCAAAAACTAATCCTCTATTGCTAAAAATATCAATTGCGATTTTTATCTTTTTAAGTTTGGGTCATTCTCCAGTATTAAAACTATATTGTTAATAGTCTTTTTGGATTTTACCATCTTCACTTCTTTCAAGTTGAGACAGCCAGTTTAATTCATCTTCAGCTTGATTATTTTTCATCATCGTTACTTACGATTTTTAAAAAAACATCTTTAGCGTTGGCCACCATTTCACTATTCATCAAAGCTGCTACATTAGCATCTTCAAGAGCTAGTTTTTTCATAGCTGTGTATGATGGATATTTGCTTACAGGCGTTCCGTCTTTCACATTCTCGTCAAGGTTGCTAAATTTGTGAATTCTTATTAGGTCAAATGCATTAACAAGTTGGCCACAACATGGATCAGTTGCGTGATGTGAATATAAGAATTTATTATCATATAGTACCGCTCCTCCAGAAGTACTACCACCTGTGAATGTGTATCTATCGGGAGTGGCTGTTGCTTCATACAAAGCAGGGATAAAAAGTTTGGATGGCCGTTGTGATATCATAAACTTTACAAAAATGAACCAACTAATCCGTTTTTTTAGTTAGTGGATCTTGTTGCCCTAGCTAAAAAGTTGTTTTTTTGTTTAGTGTCTTGACCAGGGACGTGTGGCCACGTAGAAATGTCAGTCCAGTCAGCATACATATTAAGAACACCAACACGGCTACAAAATTGACCAGGATAAAACTGGAATATGTACTCACTATCTACCGAACATGATGGATAATACATAAATCTGTTAACTTCAAACGTAGTTGGGTCACAATTTTCAATTCCTAATAAACTACCTAACTTTCTAGCGATAGGTTCATATTCATCTGGAGTACAACTTTCATCAAGAGGAATAAGAACCCTAAGTCTAGGGGTATAATTGCTGTGCTTTCTTGTAGAATACACAACAGAAGTACATCCAAGCGAACCTACTCTCTTTAAAATATCGTCAGTCATATTAGGTTGTATGTTATCTAAATCCAAACAAACAACATCTCGGCTGATTATGTTCGGTGCTTTTCTTCGGCCATCTAAAAGCTTAGCACCTGTGAAGCCCCCAACGTCTTTTAATTCATCTTGTTCTGACTTTTTAAGCTTAAGAAATTCATCATATTTCTCTTGAGTTCTAACAGGAGATTTTAAAGTTTCTACAAAGTCAAGCCAACTAATATCTGTATTTTGCCAAATAGTTGCTTTTCTATGGTTTGCCTTAGCAATTCCTAATAATCTATTTGCTTGCACTTTTTAACCTCCATTCTAATCTTTCATATAATATTTAGTCTCAAATCCAGCACCTTTTAGCACTAATCCAGGAGCCCAAGGAATAGGCTCGGCCCAAAATATTATTTACATCTTCTAGTTTTTTTCATCATCGTAAGCATCTATCACCACTTCATCGTGAATATGCATAACAACGTCATAATTTTTCGTACAATCTTAACAATGTTTCCGCTAGGCAATCTCTTGCTATTGCTTGAACAATATTCTCGACTAGCTTTCCTCCATAAGTTGAGTTAACTTCCCATTTTTTAGTAGTTTGGTTAACACCATAATAATGGAGTGCATCTTTTTCAAATTGGTTTAGTTTTAAAAATGGCTTAGGATAATATAGTGAACGGCCACTAGGTAATTTAATTGATATAAAATCAAGCCCATACATCATATCCCATTCACGTTTAATCTCGAGTCCTCTTACATATTGAGTTCCATTGCCATTCATGGCTTGAATTACAACATCTCCAACTGCATACCATAAGCGGACAATGTTCTTATTAGCATCTCTCCAACGAACTTTTAATATCGGTAAGTTCTTCACTTGTAAGCCCCATTCTATCAGCTCCCATTGCTATTAAAAGCTGACTCTCCACCTTGATATCCTAATGCTAATGTTGCTACTTTTACCACGTTGCCTTAGGCTATACTCAGGGATTACCTTTTTGAGATTTTTATCAATAGGTACATTAAACATTTGACTTGCTGTTGCCTCGTAAATTTTACCATGCGTTGCGAATACTTCATTAACCCACTCTTCACCAGCTAACCAAGCAATTACTCTTGCTTCAATAGCACTAAAATCACTTATTATAAACTTATCTTTTACTAGCAATAAATGCTGTTCTTACTAGTTGGCTTAGAGTGTCTGGAACATTACCATATAGAAGTTTTAAAAGCTTCATAATTACCATCTTTTTGCAAAACCTCTAGCTGTGTCTAGCGTATCGATGTAGTTTCTAGGTAAGTTTTGAACCTGTACAAGTCGACCAGCCCAACGGCCAGTCCTGTTAGCACCGTAAAAACTGTAACAGCCCTCGAACTCTATCATCTTTACACATCGCATTCTCCATAGCTGAATATTTACTAACACTAGTTTTACCAAGTTGCTGCCTTATCTCTAAAAACTCTTTTTAACTTTCAACGGTAAAGTATCTCTTGATAACAAATCAGAAATAACATCTTTTTGTTAATCCATTAAGTTCTTCACCTAATTGACTTTCAACCCAAGTTTTTAAGTTGACTAACACTATTTGGATTTTTCAAGTTCGGTAATTTTTAAAAAGCTTCTTCTGTTAAATTATTAGTACTTTCTGAGTCGATAGAAAGCACTCCATTTACTAATGCTCTATCCACCATTACTCCGTTAGCGTTCATCAGAATATCCATTTCCCAAAGTTTTTGTTCTTTTGATGGAACTTCAAAAGCCTTTATATATTGATAAATTTCATACTCTGCTTCTACGTCCTGCATATTATATTCACAGTATAATTTCCACTTCTCTAAATCATGATGCGGATCATTCCAAGTCCTACCTCCGTTAGTTTTAGTAGGTTTACAAGGCACAGAGAAATACTGAATTAATCTACTTCCAGTTGTCAGTTTCTTCTTATCTTCAGCTATGCCAATTGCCTTACCTGTCATTCCTAATCCAGCAGGCAACCCTAAATAAGTGGCGTGCATCATTGTGCACCTCCATTGAGATATATTCGTCTCGTATCCAGCCCTGTTTAAACAGTACCATTCAAAAGCAGCATTATATGCGTGCTTGATACAATCTGGATTATTTAATAAAAGCAACGATATCATCTGGAATTTTTCTCGCCTTGTTTTTAAATCCACCAATTTAACTTCCGAATCATTAAGTTTGTAAGAGAATAGCAAAATTTCAAAGTCTTCTGATTGAGCATATTTGTAAGCCCCACATTTAGAAATATTCACACTACTTCGTGTTTCAATATCAATATTCAAATGTTGCATATAGTCCTCCTAAAAATTTAGGGGCTAACTCCCTATAGTAATTTATTAATATTAAAGTGGAAGTCCAGTTATTGGATCTATTCCAAATGAACCTTGTTGAGTTGGTTGTTGATACTGCTGCACAGGTTGTGCTTGTTGAATTGGCTGTTGATACTGCTGAACAGGTTGTGCTTGTTGAGGATTAGGGAATGGATTAGGATTTGATACACCGCCTAATGCACTAAATACTTTATCTGCTGACACAGGAGCACCTCCTAAAAACTTCACCATCTCTAACTTTTTTGAATGTGTGTAAGTCCGAATCCAACACCTTTTTCCCTGTATGCATGTAAGGGAAAACATTAATACTACGTTCGCATAAACTCCAGAATAAATTTCAGATTGATTTAATATAGGTTGGACATTTTTGATCTACAATTTGAGGTTGTCTATCAGCATTTGCACTGGCTGTGAAAACCCAACATCCCTTACATTCATCTCCGAAAGGTGTTCCATCTTGCTTCACTCCATCACCATCATGGATAGGATTAGCAACTACAGGAGGCATTACCCCGTTCCATTTCTCATTTAATCCTTTTTGAGCTGCTGCTTGAATTGCTGCATCTAATCTTTGTTTTACTATTTAAATCGCTTTTTTGGCAATAAAATTGTAGTGCTATATTTTTGGTGGTAAATCTGGGTTATTTGAGTATGGTTTAAATACATTTACATAACTTAATCTCACGTTTTTGTACTACAGCTGTTGTTTCATTTGTCATAATTTTAAAATCTCCTTAATTTCTGTTTTTAATTTATTGTTTAATTTATTGGTTTAAAAAAATACTTGTTGCTTTTTACTGTGTCAGTAATCGCAGGTCTTTTTATCGTTTTCAAATACTAAAGTAGGTTTACCAGTACTTGTGACGACCATATCACCTACTAAATTGTTAAATTGTTCTTTTTCCAAGGGCTTTTTCAAGTTTGGCCAAAGTCAACGGTACTTTATCAAATATTATAGCTTCATCAATACCGCCGTCCATTAATTTCTTAAGAGCCTCATCTTGATTAGTCCAAGAGCAGGGAAGTTCTACCAGCTACTGCTTTTTAGCCCCTTAACATCTTCACCAGTTAAGCATAGATTCAAGGCATAGGCTTTTTAAATCGTTAACCCACTTCGCTATGTCTTCACCTCTTGAGATATATTCGAATAGCTTATCTCTAGGAATTTCATTAGGATTTAAGTGTATTTCCGATTCAAGAGATAAATTATTCTCATGCTGGCAGAACAAATATCACGGGCCTTACAGAATTTACATGCCTTAGCCGATGGAACTAATTCACCTTCACCACTTAAGGCCTTGCTTGATTGAACGTTGAGTAATCGCCCCACAATAACAATTCTGTTAGGTCAACTTCCCAACTTGAATAGTTATTTAATCGAGGTTGCACTATGTTCATTTCAATTTTTTTGATGTCATAAATTAAACTAAAAAGCATTGTAGCTCCAAGTGCATATAAGATTAATTGTTCATTTTTCTCTGCCGAGACTGGAACTCCCTTGCCATATTTCAAATCAATAATAGAAAGTGTGAGATCCGTGAATTAAAAATACAGTCACAAGTCCCAAATCCTCCGGGCACCCAGCTAGAAAAAAATCTACTCTTTTTTTCAATCTCTATATATGGCTTAGATGAAAAGCTTAAAAGCTTTTTCTTTTATAAAAATCGACATAATTATCTGTGAATCCATCCATTTCAGCTTGATATAATTCATCCTCTTTTTATTTTTAACTGCTGCATTAAGCTTCCTCTTGCCAAAAGCCTTTTTGAATCTAAATAATGCTTTAGCTTAAGTTCACTTAATTCATGTGCCAATGTTCCTTCTTTTTGCATATACAGACTCGGTGTCTGGAATGCCTTCCTCCATTTGCACGCTACGGGACAGGTAGCCCATCTACTGGCACCACTAGCACTAAGCTTTGCGTGAGCCCTTTCTTTGTGATTAATTTCAGTCATTATATAGCCGCTCCTAATTCTCTTAGTCTTAGTGCAAAAGCTCCGTATTGCTCTAGTGGAATTGATGTAAGAGCAGGCGAGTTAAATTCTTCTAACAAGCCTTTTAAAATTTGAATTTTTCCTGCTTGAACTAAAGAGCTTGATGCACGTTGCAAGTCTTCTAAAGTGTAGGTTTTTTCAGCAACAGGCACTACAGTTTGTACTGGTTGAGTTTGCACAGGCTGTACAGGAACTGCTTGAACTGGTACTGTTTGCTGAACAGTTTGTGTTGGTACTGATTGAACAGGTTGTTGAATTGGTACTTGAGTTTGTGTTGGTACTTCAGTTTGTACTGTTTGTACAGGCTGTACTGTTTGCACAGGAGAATCATTAATTGGCTCCACATTAACTGCTACATTCTCAAAACCACTTCCATATTTAGCTATAATTTCATCTAATAAAAGGATATCATCCTTATTTGTGATTGACATATTTGCATTTACTATTAATTTCATTTTTTTAATCTCCTATTTTAAATCTTTTAATAATCTTCTTCCTTCTTGAATATACTGAATTTTTAATATTGTGGTCAGTACATTCGTGAATATTAACTATTACTACATCAACTAATTTCTTCAAATAACCTCTTCTCGAGAACTCCTCTGAAGAATGGTTATAATCCTTCAAAAAAATGCTATGCTTTCCAAAGCTGTATATTTCCCATCTTCAATTAAAAATTTCACCATTATTTTTTTAGCTTACTTATAGGCATTCTCATTTTTAGAGTAAGGAAAGCCTAAATCGTTAACTAAATCATATTTACTGCATCCGAGATTAGAATATATATAATTTCTAATTGCTTGAGTTAAATTAACTCCAGTATTCTTTCTCATTTTTAAACCCCTCCAGTTCAAAAGCTTTGTTGTCAAGAATAGCTTGTGCTTCTCTAATTTTTTTCTGCGTTCTAATGAATCAAACACTCCAAAATCAACACAATCAGATATTTTTATTACTTGTGAATTTTTAAATCCTCTATTTCGTCTGAAAATCTTTTTATTCTTCATTTTCTTCATCTCTAATCTACTTTTGTATTCCTTTTTACTATATTTTTCTAGTACTTTAGCACCATCTATCATGACACAGCTTATATTTCTACCTTTTTAAAAACTCTTTCTCTTGAACATTTAATAAATCATTTAACTTATCAAATACAGCTATTTCTTCAGAACGCTTTCCACTAGCTTTTTAGTCCTTCTAAATCATTCAACCAAAACTCACAATATCTAATTATCTTCTTGATATCGTCTTGTGGTTCATCATGTTTCTTGTTTGCTCTAATTCCGTATTTCAAGATGTTAGCTTGACACACACTGCCAAAAATCTTTTTACTACATCTTGAATTATGTCTATCATTTCTATTTCACCTGCTTTATAGTGGTTGGGATTAATATTATCTTTTTGTCACTTGCAATTTCCTCCTAAATATGTTATTTTTTAAGTTGTATATTTGTGTAAGTAGCCGTAGTTTTTAAACGGCTATTTTTTTATATCTTCTTTTCCTCCTTTACTCTTGTCATCAAATCAATAAGCTCTTTTTAGGAAGTTTAATTAAACTTTTTATAAAGTTCTTCAATTTCATTATTTCCGTTACCATAAAAGCAATTTATCAATACTAGTATTTCCCATGATAGCTATTTTTAGTTAAGACCGCTTCTGGTGGGAGTCGAAAAACCTTTTTTCCCCAGTCAGACACACTACTTTTACCAGCTCCAATCTTTTTAGCGAAATCGATTAACGTTAAATTTCTACGCTTCCTAATAGCTAAAAATACGGCGACCAACTTGTTTTTTATTAATATTTTCATCTTGGTTTCTTTTTCAAATTAAATCACCTCCTTTAATTATTTGTTGCCACTACTACCATATCCACCAGTTCTTTCTTGTGACAACACTTCGATATTGTCAATAGGTAAAAACTGTATAAATATTCCTTGACCTATTCTTGTGTGTTTTTCAATAATAACTTCTTTGTCTGTGATGTTATCGTAAAGAAAAGTGATGTGTCCTTCGTTACTTTTTATTGTTGTAAAATCCTTTATCAATTACAGCAACACTATTACTCATTCTCAGTCCATACTTCTTTGCCATACTAGAATCTAGCGAATAACAGAAGTACTTCACCATCATTCATATAAGCTTTAACCCCTGTAGGAATTAAATTATTAATAGTTCCTGGTCTTAATATTACTCTTTCAGCTGTGTAGAAATCAGCACCGCCATCTCCAACATTTGCAATTACAGGTAATTTACCATCATAGCCTTTTACAAGTTCAAATCCTCGCATCCTATACTCCTTCCTTCTTTACGTAAATCAAAATATTTTCATCTTTTTATACAATCTAAAAAAATTCTTCAACAGAATCACAATCATTCTCTTCATATAATTCAGCTAAAAATTGCTGCTAGGTAGCCACTTGATATTTTTTTATGTGATCATATAGATTAGCTCCAATGTTAAAATATTCACCTTTAATCAACATCTTCTTCATCCTCATTATCTGGGAACGAATATACACTACGGTCATCAAATCGAACGTAAATCATCATTATTACCCCGATTAATACTCCAAATATTCTTGATGTCTCAATACTTGTCATAATTGCCGTACAAATAGCTATGGTTGTTAACACAAGATATAAAGTATTAAATTTTTCTTCTTTTTTTAAATTGTTCATTTCTTAAGCTCCTTTCGCTTGCGAATCATTATAAATATGCAAAAAAACATCTCGACCCTTGCATAATGATATTTTTTTAAACGTTGATTAACTCTACGAATTAAATCATATGAATTATCCAATTTCATAATCTCGGGTTCAATTTTTGTTAAGCGTATATTCAGTAATCTCAGTCTTGTTGAATAAATCTTTTTTTATAAACCCAAAATTTACGTTCAGCTAAAAAGTTTCTCATAAGCTTCATCTTGTTCAGATGTGTTAAATTGCATTTTAATCACTCCTTTCACTCGTTATTGAATCTATCTCAACATCATCTACGATTAATTCAATAGTGAGTTTTTGTTCTATTGGTATCAGCATCAATGGTATAACTGATTAACTTATCCAATTTAATATCATTCAAATAAAATTCGTTATTATTTATTGTAAATTTCATTCTCAATCCTCCTTTCACCTCTCTTGAAATTATATCAAATTAAATTTGATATATTAGTTAAAAAAACTAAAACCTAATGTTATCAAGAGGAATTCCAAAAATTAGACTTAATTCCTTGGCTTGTTTAACAGAAGGTGTTTGTCTGTACTTTTCCCAATTTACTATAGTTTGCTTCGTAACTCCTAGTTTTTTTAGCAACATCAAGTTGTGTTAACTGAGCGTTTTTCTCTAGCAGCACTAATTGAGATTTCTAATTTAGTCACTATATCACCACCATATTTTTTTATATTTTTGAGATTCTTTCCTCAACCTCACAAGTTTATTATATATCAAATTTAATTTGATGTCAATACTTTAATCAAAAAAATTTTACTTTTTCGTCTTGAAATTCAAAAATTTGATATAATATAAGAAAGGAGTTGAATAACATGAGCAACAATCAAAAAGAAAAAAAATTATTTTTTTCTAATAACTTAAAAAGATTAGTAGCTAATAGTAACTTACCTCAACGAGAAATAGCTAAACGAATTAAGGTATCTCCACAAACTTTTAACACGTGGACTCAAGGAATAGCAATTCCCAGAATGTCTAAAATTCAATTATTAGCTGATTTCTTTGATATAGAAATCTAATTTGATTGAAGAAAAAAAGTAATATAGTTTCTGAAAATCAAGACATTTTTTTACAATGGTAGATGATTTAATGAATAATCTAAATAGTACACAAACCCTAATGTTTAAGGGCGAACCAATGGACGAAACAACAAAGGAGTTAGTGCGTGCTTCTATCGAGCAAGCGGCCCGAATTGCTATGGCACGTCACAAAGAATCTAAAATTGACGATTAAAGAGATATATACTTCTCTTACGAATAAATACGGAACAAACGATCCATTGAAAATCATAAAAAGATTAGGAATAATTGTACAATTTGCCGACCTTGGAGAAAACAAAGGTCTATATCATACGTTGGAGATAGAAGATAACATTTACCACTGCATACACATTAATAACAATTTATCTTCAAATGAACAAAGGTACACGTTAGCACACGAATTAGGACATTATATTCTACATCAAGGCTCTAATTTGCATTTCTTAAGACGTGTTACCTCTGCCCCTCTATCAAGGCAAGAAATAGAAGCAGATTTATTTGCTAGTTATTTCATGGTATCAGATGAAGAAATAAAAAGAGATTAACAACCTTACTCACATATCTCAATCATATAAATTAGATTATAGGATATGTGAGAAAAGGCTGGAATATATTTTAAATTAACAAAAAGAAAGGGATCTATATTATTATGGAAAAAAATTTACAGAACAGATTAAAGTTTTATCTGAACGAACAAATAATTTAAAAAAATACATTAAATACGGAGGAAGCAACAAAAACAGCTTTTAGTTATGCCGTTCTTTCAATTATTAGGTTACGATGTATTTAACCCGCTTGAATTCTCACCAGAATTTACAGCAGATGTTGGGATAAAAAAAGGTGAAAAAAAGTAGATTACGCTATATTAGAGGAAAATGAACCTGTTATTTTTAATAGAATGTAAATCAGTTAATGAAAAAAACTTGACAATCATGACTCTCAACTGTTTAGATACTTTGGAACTACATCTTCTAAATTTGGTATACTAACTAATGGTATTGAGTACAGATTTTTACACTGATCTAGACGAACAAAACAAAATGGATAGTTCACCATTTTTTTACAATTTAATTTATGTGAATTAAAAGATAATCATATAGTGGAAATTTTTTTAAATTCACCAAAAGAAAACTTTGAAGTATCAAAAATATCTAAAACTGCCTACGAACTAAAAATATGTTAATGCACTAAAAGATTATTTAAATCAACAGTGGACTGAACCTTCAGAAGATTTTTATAAAGTATTTATTGAATGAAATTTATGATGGTGTTAAAAACAAAACAAGTAGTAGAAAAGATTTACACCTATAATCAAAAACTTTCCGCATATTTATAACTGATCAAGTTAACAATAAATTAAGTGCGGCTCTTAACACATCAGTTAATACAAAACACGATGAAGTTGAAGAGGAAATAGATGGGGAAATTACAGAAAATTCTATTGTTACTACTCCAGAAGAGTTAGAATCTTACGCTATAACTAAAGTATTATTAAATGATATTGTTGATACAAACAGAATTTTTTTATCGTGATAACCAATCATATTTTTAACATTTTACTTGATGATAGTATTAGAAAATGGATAATTCGTGTATATATGAATAGGGCTAAAAAAATATATTGAATTAAACGACGGAAGTAAATCAAGAATTGAAATTACTGATCCGATGGATATTACAAAAGTGAAAAATGAATTAATAGAAGTTGTGAAACAATTTTTTTTATAAAAATAAAAAACTCTCCCGTCCGCCAAGATAGCGAGAGTTTTTTTATCAACCGTAAGTCCGTTTTGAGTATTATTATATCGTCATATATTAATAGGATTCTCAAAACTACTTAAGATGTGGAGCGAACCTCGCTCATTTAGTTAATTATAACACACATCTTAATAATTTAAAAGAAAGGATGTGTATTTATTATGCAAAAAGACAACTTCCAAATGGAAAATGGCAATTTACAGAGGGGTATAAGGATAAAGATGGAAAAATACAGACGAATCACTGTAATTAAACCTAATAAGACACGTGCATCTGAAAAAGAAGCATACGAGGAATTACAAGAGAAGATTAGAGAAAAGCTAGAAGATAAAAGTAGAATTAAGAACAATCGGCTTTTTATAAACAGGAATTTTTAGAGATCAAAAAAAGAATTCTGTGAGTATCAACACTCTAGCTTCTTATAAGTCAATTTTAAAATTGTTAGATGATGACATAAATATTAGCGATATCACAAAAATTAAAGTATGAGAAAAAAACTAATAGAATATAGAGATAAGTTCTCTCCTAATCACGTGGTTCTAATTAAAAATATATTTAACATATTTTTTTAAATTTATTAAAAAAATTATCACGTGCCATCTTTTTGATGTCGTTTTTAAAATTTACAATGTCTAAAGAAGATAAATTTAAAGAAAAGTCAAAAAAATCAAATATATTGAGACGAATGAAATAAGCAAAGTATTATCTTTAATAAAACACCCTCTCACAAAAGATTTTTGTTACAGTTCAACTATTAACTGGATTACGGGGGGGAGAATTGTTAGCTTTGACACCAGACGATATTGACATAAAAAATAAAACCTTGAGAGTAAACAAAACAAAACACCCCTCTGGAACAGTCACTGCACCAAAAACAATATCGAGTGTTCGCACTATAGAAATCGACGATATAACTTTAGAAATTTTAATGCGTTACACGAGTGCTTCAGAGACTTTATTCAACACTTCTATTCCAGCACTTAATTACAACTTAAAAAAAGTAAAACTGTCTACACACATGTTCAGACACACTCACGTTGCTCTATTAGTTGAAGCTGGAGTGCCTATTAAGGTCATCTCCGAAAGATTAGGTCACGCTAAGGTTGACACCACTCTCGATATTTATACTCATGTAACTGAGAATATGAAATTAGACCTTAGAACAAAATTGAATAACCTTTTGCGCAGATTTTTACGCAAAAATAAAAAAATAAGCCTGTTAGAAGTCTATTTAACAGGCTTTTTTATTTTTATAAATTATAATATATAATTAAATCATGCTTTAATTTATCGATTTTTATAATTTTTTTGTCTTTCTTATTTTTCTTTATTAAATTAAAAAAATTCTTAATTTTTTAACTTTATTTTTTTCGGCAATTAGCGCCACGTATCCACCTTTATCATAACCTTCTATAGGGTTCCTCAACACTATCATTGGTATAAATTGGATGTGCAACAAGTGTCTGCATAAAACGAATATTCTTCATTTTTAGTTCATCTTTTTACAATACTTAATTTCTCTATTGGAGAATGAAATATCCCTGATTTTACAAGCTCAATTGGATAAGGGAGAGCAGGTGTAATTCTTGAAAATAGTTTTTCATCATATCCCTCTACATATTTTTGCAAAAACTATACAATATTCCATATGCACTTTCTACTGGTACATCTAATAAAATAAGACTTCCACCTTTTTTTAATGCATTATAGCAATTCCTATAAGCGCTACTTAAATCTGCAATATAGGTTGAACAACCATTAAGATAAATAACATCGTATTCTTCAGCTTTTTAATAAAGTTGTTTCAGCATCTCCTATCTCTACTTTGACTCCTCTTTTTTTCAGCAATTTTTGCCATATCTGTAGATGGTTCTAAACCATATTCTACAATTATATCATATTCCCTCTTTAAAGCAGACTCAAAAAGTCCACTCCCACAACCTACCGATAAAAATTTTTATCTTTTTCAACGGATTTAGACAAGCATGTAGTAATTTTTAATTCACTTTCAAATACTCGATTATTAGTTAAAAAAACCATTGATCATATTTATCAGCATAACCATCAAACATTTTTTTGCATTTGTTTCCATAAAGGTACTCCTTGTATATTTTTTTAATTATCCTTTATAGACTCTATCCAAAAATTCTAATTCATATTCAGTAGCCTTCTCAAATATTTTTAAATAATTCATTTTTTATCATAATCTGAAATATCTTGATATCTTTCATTTAGATATTCTATACATTTCTTATAAAAAAATTTTTAGAATTATCTGCAACATAATCAATTACAAACTCATAATATTTATTGTGAAAAATTATCCATTTGTTTTTCAGCTTTTTGTAAATATGTAATTATAACTCAGCATACAGTTCATTAGAACAACCATTAATTTAAAGTTATCTTCATCTTCAGAAAAAAACTCATTATGAAATTGATATATTGCTTTGTTTCAAAAAAATAATTCCTTATTATCGTCATTTTTACAATTAAAAAAAGTCGAATCTTGTTTGCAGTTCTACTAAACCCGAAAATTCTATAAGTGAATATAGTACTTCTCTCTCTTTTTCATTGTCGGCTTTTAGTAAGAGCTAACTCACATAACTCGACATATTTTTTTCCAGATAAAACACATCTTGAAATAAATATTGCTCAAATAATTCATTTGATAAACTACCATCAACTAATTTCTGAATAAAAAGGCTTTGTTGAATCCTTCTTCCCATAATGGGGAAATCTTAATTTTTTTATATCATCAATAAACATTATGTATTCCTCCTTAGGACTAAGAAATAACCGACAGTTAATTATATTCACTGCCTATTATCAGATTATCATAATCCATCTTTAAAGTAAATAAAGTTGTTTATTTATGTTTAGAGTTTTAATAACTATAATTATTCGTTAGAGATATTTTTCTATAAATATAAAGAGACCCAAACACTATTTTTTTAAAAAAATATTTCAGGACTCTTTTTTTCTTATATTAAATTGTATAAATATTTAATTATTAACTTTAATATTTATTATAAATTACTTGTTTTTTTCTCTTTCAATATAATATACAATTTCTATCTAAGAACATCTTAGCGATACTTCTTTTTAAAATATTGATAATTAAATACTTAGATAATAAATTAACAAAAAAATTAGATATACATCTTTTAATTTATAAAAAAACTTACTTGGAATTTTTAATTATAAATTAAAAGGAAGTTACTTTTACATAGACTAAACTATATAAATTTAAATTTCACCTAACTTCTCCGCTCTCACTAAAGATGCATCGATATTTTTCACATATATTTTTCTTTACCTATTTTTCAATAAATCTAGCTTTTTCCATAACATGATATGGTTGTTCATTTACGTGTGATAATATTAATGTTAAGCCTCGTTTTTTGACATGTTTCCAATATTTCTTCGAGAACCTCTAATCCTGAAATATCCATAGCTGGAACGTTACGCATTCTTATAATCAGAACATTTTTTCCTTCTCCATGTTCAAAATTAGTAAATACATTAGCGGCTCCGAAGAATAACGCCCCAAAAATTTCATAAACTATAGTATTTTTAGGGACATATTTTAAATCAACTTCTTCAGATAACTTTTCATCATCAGATGAACCTTTATAAGTCCATTGTCGAACTTCTGCAATATCTGACATACGTTTTAAGAATAAGAAAGCCGCTAATACCATACCGAACTCTATCGCAATAACTAGGTCGAAGAATAATGTTAATAAGAAAGTAATAATTAATACCGCAATATCACTCTTCGGTGCAGTTTTTACCATACGTACACAAATACGCCAACCACTCATATTATAACCTACAATAATTAATATTGCAGCTAAACAACTCATTGGTATATACGATGCATATGGCATTAAAAATAATAAAATTAATAACAAAGTAAATGCGTGTATCATCCCAGCTACTGGTGTTCTTCCACCATTTTTCACATTAGCCGCTGTTCTCGCAATAGCACCTGTTGCAGGAATACCACCAAAAAGTGCTGACATAAAATTCGCTACACCTTGAGCTACTAACTCAGCATTAGATTTATGCTTACTCCCTGTCATACCATCAGATACTACAGCTGATAATAGTGATTCTATAGCTGCTAATATTGCTATAGTAAATGCTGGTAAAATCATCTCTCTTATTAAAGAAAATGAAATTAACGGCATTGTAAAGCTAGGAAGCCCTGCTTTAATCGTATATAGATCACCAATAGTTTTTACCGGTAATTTGAAAATAGTTACTAAAAATGTTGTAACTAGTATTGCAATTAAAGATCCTGGTATTTTCTTAGATACTTTTGGCCAAAATACTTGGATTAATATCGCAAGTACACCTATGCCCAAAGTAACAAAGCTAATACTTTTTATATTTTGTCCATACGCTACTAATTTTCCAATGAATTCTGCAGGAACTGCTCCCATACTTAACCCTAGAAAATCTTTCACCTGGCCAACTACTATTCCCATAGCGATCCCTAGTGTAAAACCGATGGTGATAGTTTTCGGAATAAATTTAATCAAGTCCCCAAAATGAAATAATCCCATTAGAATTAACATCACTCCTGCCATAAGTGTAGCAACAGTTAATCCTGCAATTCCATGTTCAGCTATTATCCCATAAATAATAACGACAAAAAGCAGCTGTAGGTCCACCAATTTGAACCCTACTTCCACCTAAAAATGAAATAAAAAAACCTGCTATAATCGCAGTATAAAGACCTTGTTCCGGATTAACCCCAGATGCAATCGCCAAAGCAATCGATAAAGGTAATGCTATAACAGCTACTATCAAACCAGCAATTATGTCTTTTAAGCATTGTTCCTTCGTATAATTTTTCATTACACTAAACAACTTCGGCTTAAGATATTTAAATGAATTCATCTTCTCCTCCTACTTCCTAAGAATCTTTAGTATTACTAGTTTAGCACATAACTAACAAAAACTCTAGTCAAATCAGAAATACTCTTGAAATATTTTTAAAATTTTTCTAATATATCTTATAAGAACTAAAAATAAAATCTATTATATAATAAATTTTATCTTGTTATAAATTTTAAAAAAAGGCTTGAAAAATTTACTTTTTCAAGCCTTAGACAATACTAATATAATTATAAATTAAATTTCTCTTTGATACCTCTTATTACATCTGCCAATAATTCCTTATTTGCAGTATCATACCAAGTTCCATTCATTTTATTTCTGAACCATGTTAACTGACGTTTTTGCATAACGGCGTGAGTTTTTGAGAAATAGCTACAATAGTATCTTCTTTAGAAACATTACCATTAAGATAAGGAATCATCTCCTTATATCCTATCGCTCCTAGAGCTTGGAGTTCAGTACCATACTCATCAATAATCCCTCTTACTTCCTGTTCAAGCCCTTCTTCAAACATCAATTCAACTCGCTTATTTATACGATTGTATAGAACTTCTCTTTCGGTATTAAGAACTATTAAAAAAATGGATTATAACAACCAAGAACAGTATCACCATTGTTGTTTGTCGTTACAGATTTCTTTTCATTCATTACATAATTATACGCATTAATTACACGACGATGATTTTCTATGTCAATCGTATTATATGTATCTGGATAGTTTTCTTTTAGATACTCTCTTGCCATATCAACATCAATGTCATAAGTTTTTTCCTCTAAATCAGTAAACTCATAATTTTTAAGAACAGCATTCATATAAAAACCAGTTCCGCCGATTAATAAAGGCATCTTCCCTCGATCATGTATCTCTTCAATTTTTCTTACGCGCAAGTTTTTTTGAAAATCATAGACAGAACAAGTATCAGTAGGCTCTAATTCGTCTATCAAATGGTGAACCACTCCATCCATCTCTTCTTTTTTTCACCTTTGCAGAACCTATATCAAACTTTTTATAAATTTGAACACTATCTATAGAGATTATTTCACAGTTGAACTCTTTCGCTAGTTCAATACTAAGTGCCGTTTTACCAACTGCAGTTGGTCCTACTATCGCTATTAAAGGTATTTTTTCCATCTTACCTCCTACACTATACGCTTAAACATTTTTTCTAAATCTTTTTTTCTCCATTTTTTGTGATTATCGGGCGTCCATGTGGACACGTAAATGGATTCTTACATTCATAAAGGTCACTTATTACTTTATTCATCTCGACATCTGTAAGAACTTGGTTTTGCTTTTTATAGACATTTTACAACTTGCCATAGCAATCGCATCATTTCTTAATTCGTTAAAAGTTATATTGTTATTTTTAAGAACCTTCTCAACAATAATTTTTTTATCATTTGCTCTTCGTCTTCTTCTATCCAACCGGAAATTCACGAACAACATAAGAATTATCTCCAAACTCCTCAAATACAATACCAAGTTCTTCAAATTTTTTTCTAAATTATTACGAACCTCAGCAGCTTCTTCTACAGAAAAAAATCAAACATAAGAGGAATTAACATCTGTTTTTTTATAATTTTTTTCTTTCTATAAATTCACGTTGTAATTTCTCATAATTATATCTTTCTGCAGCAGCATGCTGGTCTATAAGGAATAACTTATTATCAGCCTCTGACAAGATATATGTTTTTAAAAATTTGTGCCAATACTTTTTAAATCAGGTAGCGTACGAACTTTTGTATCATCATCTTGAACAATTTTTCGCATCTTTGATTTCATTAAAAGTGACTATCATCTTTTACTACATTAGAAACTACTTCTTCTGTACAATCATCATAACTCGAGTTATCTTCTTTTTTAGAGAAATTCATGAAGTTCTCGATTTCTTTTTTTAGTAGGTTTATCACCAAACTTATTTCTATTGTCTCGAGGATGTGAACTATAACTTAAATCTGGTAAATCGCTCTTAATTTTTTTGAGTTTTGTTTCTTTGATTAAACGTGTTTTTCTTTACTTTGTACTGGTATTTTTTTCTTCAGCAGTATTCGTTAACAAATCGCCTCCAAAAAGAAATTCATCTTCTTGAATAACATGACTTGCTACTTCTTCTTGAGTATCAGGGAAACTAAGTTTAACTTCTAAATCAACTTCAGATTCTTTTTTTCTCTTCTGAAAAAAATATTCTTGTCTCCTACATCTCCAAATTTATTATCTAGTTCATCTAAGAAATTGATTTTTTTCTATTTTTCGCTTTTTTTCTTTTTTTCGTAAGAACATTATTCATTCCTTGTGGAATATATGTATAATTACTTAATCTTTCAGCAATAACTTCTTTGATTAGACTTATTAACTCCGCTTCTTTTGATAATCTTACTTCTTGCTTAGTTGGATGCACGTTAACATCTAATAAAATCGGATTCATTTCTATATTAATTACACATAATGGATACCTATTTATCATTAATAGGGTTCCGTAAGCATCGATTATAGCATTTTGAATTCCATAATTTTTTTAATATAACGACCATTGATAAAAAAATATTTATATAATTCTTACTAGCTCTTGTCTCCTCAGGAACAGAAATATATCCGAATACTTTGTAATCATCATTATTACCACTAAATTCAATCATGTTTCTAGCAACACCCATATTATAGATTTTTAGATAAAATCTTATGAACATCACCATCACCATACGTTTTTAAAGGTAATCTTCCCATCTACATGCAATTCAAAAGCTACATTAGGATAAGATAGAGGCAAACTTATGAATAATATTAGTAATGTTAGCTTGTTCTGTATGAGGATTGCGCAGATATTTCAACCTTGCTGGTGTATTATAAAATAAATTCTCTACACTTAAATCAGTTCCTTTTATAGGTGCGTAATATTCCTCTGAAACTACTTTTTCCACCTTCAAGAACTAGCATCTTCCCTTGTGCTTCTCCTGCACAACTTTTTATCGTTACTTTACTCACAGATGAAATACTCGCTAATGCCTCACCTCTAAAACCTAGCGTTTCTATGTGAAACAAATCATAGTCAGCACTTATTTTACTAGTCGCATGACGTAAAAATGCACGTGCCAAATCATCATTAGTAATACCACTACCGTTATCAATAATTCTAATTTGTTGAATACCAAATTCTTTAATTATAACTTTTTTTTATATTAGTACTTCCTGCATCAATAGAGTTTTTCTACAAGCTCTTTGACAACCGAAGAAGGTCTTTCGACTACTTCTCCCGCTGCTATTTTTATTTGATAATTCTGCAGATAATATATTTATTTTTTTCCCATTTAATTTATTTCACATCCTCACTTATTTTTCGTTGTAATTCATAAAGAAGATTGAATGCCTGCATTGGAGTTGTTTCTAGAAGTTTACACTCTCTAATTGCTTTTTTTAATTTCATCGAAATTTCTCATTATCACCATCGAAATCCAATTGTAATTTTTGCATAATTTTTCTTTGATTTCTCTTCAGCTTTTTAGTTGTTTTCTAATAGTTTTTCTCTAATTCTTCTTTAAGTTCTTTTTTTCTAATTCAGAACGAAGCTGTAATCTTAGAGACTCTTCATCTGCGTTTTACACCCTCTTCTTTAACTACTCGACTACTGTATTCTTGTTCAAGTTCTTGACGAATTTTTTTCTTAATTTTTCTTCAGATTCTTGTGATGAAGTTTCATTTAATAATACCTTATTATATCTAGCATTATCAACAAGGTCCTCACTACCTTTATTTCCACTTTCTAATTCTCTTTAAAGATTTTATTAGCACCTACGATAACGTCTTCTGGTAGATGGGCAAGTTGAGCAACATGAATACCATAACTCTTCTCGATAGGTCCTTCATTAATTTTTATATAAGAAAATTAGTTTTCCATGATCTTCTTTTCGCAGAAACATGGATATTCTTTATTCCCTGGGTAATATTTTTCTAATTTCGTAAGCTCATGATAGTGAGTTGAGAATAATGTTTTACATTTAATAGTATTATTAATATATTCTAATATTGATTGAGCTAAGGCAATACCGTCATAGGTCGATGTTCCACGACCAATTTCATCAAAAATTAATAATGAATTTGCAGTAGATTCAACTAAAGCATTCTTCGCCTCAATCATCTCAACCATAAACGTCGATTTCCCTCCAGCAAGATCATCACTCGCACCTATTCTCGTAAATATTTTATCGAAAATCGGTAAATTCGCAGAAGTCGCTGGAACAAATGATCCAATTTGTGCAAGAATCACAATAAGAGCAAGTTGTCTCATATAAGTAGATTTACCAGACATATTAGGCCCTGTAATAAGCAAGATATTATTATCTTTATCTACTTTGCAATCATTACTAATATAACTATCAGCACTCACATTTCTTTCAACAATCGGGTGGCGACCATCAACAATATCAATAATATTATTATCATTAAATTCAGGTTTTTACATAACCATATTCTTCTGCCACATCAGATAATGAAACAAAACACATCAATATCACTTAGAGTATTCGCAACTCTTTGTAACCTTACTATATAATTATGAATCTTCGTCTTAACTTCTTGGAATAATTGCAATTCTAACTCTTCGATTTTTCGTCTTAGAATTTACGATATGTTCTTCAACTTTTTCAATTCTTCAAATACGAATCTCTCACAGTTAGAAAGTGTTTGTTTCCTATGATAACCCTAGTTCAGTTGGGTCTATAGTCTTAAGCCCTACTTTAGACACTTCGATAAAGTAACCGAAAATCTTATTGTATCCAACTTTTTAGATTTTTTTAACACCCGTTCTCTTTTTTTCACGTTCTTCGATTTCTAGTAAAATTCTATTTCCATTTTTACTAGCATTTTTATAACTATCTAACTCTTCATTGAATCCTAATTTAATTACATTACCTTCTTTAACAGTCTGACCAGCTTCTTCATGAATTGTTGCTTCAAGATAGTCGTATAAATCTGTTAATTCATCGATATTCTCTGCGATATCTTTTTAATTTATTAGATTCGAATCCTAATAATAATTTCTTGATTTCTGGTATTTGAGCTAATGTTTTTCTTTAGATTTAATAATTCCTTAGGACTTACGATATTATAAGATACTTTTTGTAGAAATCCTTTCAAGATCATAAACTTCTTTCAAACTAGTTTTTACATCCGCTTTTTCAAAATAATGTTTTGTAAAATCTTCTACGATTTCCTGACGTTTTTAATTTCTTTAAGATCTAGCAATGGATTTTTCTAACCATTTTTTTAAGTTTTTCTTGAACCCGCAGCTGTTGAAGTTTTATCTACAATACTAAGAAGAGAACCTTTCTTACCACCATTAGCCATATTTTTGAGTAACTTCTAAGTTTTTTAATGAGTAGTTCGTCATATAAACAAACTTATCTTTGAAATATACTTCAAAAATCTTTTTAAGCTTGAAATATCTTTATTTTTGAGTTTTTTTCAATATAATCTAAAAGAACATTGCATGCTACACGCAGATTGTTGTCAGTAAGATTACTTGTTTTTTTCCTTAGTAATGTCAGTATTTAATTCAACTTCAGTAATATAAGCACTAATATCCAACTCTTGATCTTTTTATGCTTATTACTTCTTTAATATTATTTTTTTAGGATTTCATCTTGAAGATCAGCCATAGTTTTTTTAGTACAGTACAACGGCTATCACCAGTCATAATATCACAAAATGCGAAATAAATATTATTATCCTTTACATATGCACTACCTAGATAATTATTCTCATCATAGTTTTTGTAGTTCATATAAGTCCCTGGTGTGATTACCTGAACTACCTTACGCTCTACGATTTTCCCTTGACCAGGTTCTGAAACTTGTTCACATATTGCTACTTTGTACCCGTTATTAACTAAAGTATCAATGTAAGTTGCTGATGAATGAAATGGAACTCCACACATAGGAATTTTTCTCAGCTCCTCCATCACGAGCAGTTAAAGTTATTTCTAATATTTTTGACGCTCTAGTCGCATCTTCAAAGAACATCTCATAAAAATCACCAAGACGGTAAAATACAAACGTATCTTGATAATCTTTTTTTATCTTCAGATATTGTTCTATCATTGGAGTATATTTCATCTCAAAAGTTCCTTTCTCTTAATTTCTTCCATGTATTTATAACATATATAATTTTAGCATAAAATACAAGTTTTTTTAAAATAGTATTCCTTAACTTCTAAAGTGTTAATATTTCAACATTGTTATTATTTTTTTATATATTTATAACCATAAACATATTATACATTTTTTTAAAAATCAATAGAAACTCGACAACAAATCTAGTGCCAGTAGTTCTATAAGTTAATCTCAGTTCGTTATAATAAAAAGTACTTAAAGACTATACTAAATACTTTTTATTTTTTTCATATAATGGTCTGATTTTTTTGAATTTCTATCAGGGTTTGGAAGTCCTAACCTTTTAGCAAATTGGCAATACTCTTCAAATTCCTCATCAGTTTTTATGACAGTTAGGTATATGCCTTAAATAACTAAACCTTTTTAAAATCATTTTCAAATAATTTCTTATTACACATTATTATTTTTCACCTCTTATATTTAATATTTCTATTATTTTTTTCTTCTGTTAAGTCTTTCCATCTTAAATTTTTTTATTTTTTTATATCCACTAATTTTTCCCATGTCAAGCTCGGGATAAAGATTTTCTGACGCTGTATATCTACTATCTGTTGCTTGTTCATCGGACTCATATAGTAATTTATCATCAATCATAAAAAGTTACTCCTTATCATACTCTATATAACTAAATTAATTATAACATTTCCTCATAAAATATACGTAATTTAAAATAACATTTTTTTCAATTTACAAAAAGATTAATACTAAAAGAAAACTAATTTATGTTGTAAACATAGTATAAAATGATTATAATATAAATGAAAGATTATTTTTGAAAGAGGCTGAAAAAAATATGTTTAACTTAGAAAATATGAACGAATATGAACAATATTCATATTTAACAGCTATGTGCGATCCTTATATTAGTTATGAGGTAATAAACGGTGAATTAAAAAGTTTTTAAAAGATGAAACTCCTGATATAATTTATGAAGCACAAGAAAAAAATTAAAAAGTTTAATCTCTTCACTGGATTTGAACTTCCTAGATAATAAAATAAAAAAACACTTGGTAAATTTACGGGTGTTTCTCTTTCAAGTTTTTTTAGTACCAAGCAACTACTCTTGTATCTGAAAAATCATTTTCATCTAACATTCTCAATAATCCTTGACATGCATGCATTAAATACATTGTTTGTTTATATTTATCTGCTCGTTTAATTAATGTGAACTCTTTTTGAAACTAGGTCTAACTCTATCGTTCCATAATCTTCAGTGTTCTCTGGAAAATAATTATATACAACAACATTATTATTAATTTTAATCAATTTCAAAAAGCAACATAGTTATTCCCCTCTGTAAAAATCATTAGGTGCTCATTATTTTATATTTCTCTTCATCTGTTAAATCATCTAGGGATATATTATTCTCTTTCACGTATTCTCTTAACTTTCCTATATTTAAATGTGTTGGTATATCTTCTCCTTTTTGTAAATGTACCATCTGGAGAAAGTTCATCTAATTTGTATAGATCCTCTTTGTTTGTCATCAAAAACACTCCGTTATATTGTATTATTCTTCTATATCTAAAATTTATTATACCACTTTTTCAATTAATAATCTCGTTCAATCTGTTATATTGTAAGAAATACAAAAACTAAAAATAGATAACAAAAATAATTTATAGTGTTCATACTATTTTTAGAATAACTCCTTTGATAATTGATTAATAGATTTCTCATAAGTTGCTTATATTCCTTCAATATTGTATAATTACAACAAAGGAGTTGACTTATGTTAAATTTCATAAAAAAATAAAACAAATTTATCAATATTGATATTTTATTTTTATATTCAGCTTTTCTAGTTTATTATTTATACTACTAGCTGAATATAACAACAATAAAACACCAACACTATTCCTAAAACAATTTGTTTTTTTACTTAATCGGTTTTGGAATAATATATCTACTACAAAAAAATACCAATAACTTATATCGAAAAAAATTTTTCAATAGCATTTTATTTATTTGCTTTGGTTCTTTTTAGTTGGTATATTTTTTTAGTTCCACCTACTCTTGCCCCCATTGTTAATGGTGCTCGCAGTTGGTATAACTTTTAGATTATTCACTTTACAACCTTCAGAATTTAGTAAAATAGCTACTGTAGCAATGGTTAGTATGCTTATTAAAGAAAAAGAGTTTTTAAAGACAATACTGATACAATTAAGCTTTTTAAAAGTTAGCCTTAATAATTTCTATACCTTTTTATACTAGTTCTAAAAAGAAAAATGACTTAGGAAATGGATTGTTTTTCATCTTCTTATTTCTAGGTTTAGTATTCTTAGTTTGCAACAAAAGGTAAAACATTATTTAGAATCTACTCTGTAGTAATAGTGGGATTAGCAATTATTATTCTAGCAGCTTTATACTTCCCGAGGTTACTTAGCTTAGTTGGTTTTAAAAATCTTATCAACTTAATCGTATTCTTTCATGGCTAAATCCTGAAGCATATAAGTTGGATTATTCTTACCAGATTACTCAAGTTCTTAATGAGGTGAAATTAGGTGGTTTAACTGGTACATTCGTTAAAAAAATAAAAACTATATAGATGAACAATTTAATGATTTTTATTTTTTTCAATAGTTGCTAAAAACTTTGGATTTATAGGTGCGGCAATATTCTTATTTATCTTCTTCATCTTTGTTCTGAGACTATTTAATATAATGAAAAAAATGTGAACAAGGTAACTATAGCTACTACTTCATTCTTCTTAGTGTTTGTAGCTTTTTGCTTTTCATTTTTTTCATCAATATATTCTCAACGTTAAGCATTATCCCAGTTATCGGTATTAGTATGCCGTTTATTAGTTACGGTGGAAGTTCCCTTATCGCAAAATAGTATTCTATTCGGAATAATAGTAAAAATTCATGCGACAATACAAGAAGAATATATGGAAGATGAATACTATGATAACTACGAAGAAGATTATGATGAGGTTCAATATGAAGAGAATTATGATCCTTTAGAACCTGTATACGAGAATAACAACAATAGATATTATGAAGAAGAACCTCAACAATTTCGTCGAAGTAAAAGAAAATAAAAATGTGGATAGAAAAAAATTTCTATCCACATTTTTTTATTTTCTTACATCTTCAATGAACTTATCATCGATAGTTTCAATTAATTTCCCTAAAATTGCTTTAGCAGCATAATAATCACGAATATCAAATACTGCATTATGAGTATGAATATAACGAGCACAAATACCAATTACAGTAGTTGGAACTCCGTTTAAAGCCTGGTGAATGTTACCAGCATCTGTTCCACCTGGTGAAGTGAAGTATTGATATTTAATTCCATTTTCTTCTGCAAGTGCTACAATTTTCTCTCTCATGTTAGCACGAAGAACCATAGTTCTATCTACTAATCTCACTAAGAATCCTTCACCTAAACGACCATTACTAGTTTCTTTACCGTCCATATCATTTGCTGGACTACAGTCTACAACGAAACATACATCTGGTTTAATCATATTAGCAGCAATAGTTGCACCACGAAGACCTACTTCTTCTTGAACAGTAGCACATACCACTAAATTAAAATCTAACTCTTTTTCTGCAAATTGCTCTAAGATTTCTGTAATAATTACACATCCATAACGATTATCGACAGCCTTACTCATAAATCTGTGTTCAGTAAGTTGTTCAAAAGTTGTTTTTGGAGTAACAAAAGCACCTTCACGAATTCCCATCGCTAATACTTCTTCTCTTGAAGCTGCACCTACATCTATAGTCATATCGCTAATTTTTACATTTTGCGCTACTCCTGCAGTGAAGTGTTTAGGAATTGACCCTATTACTCCAGTAAATTTTTTCCCTTCATATGAAGTTACTGTGTAAGTTTGAGCTAAAAGAACATCTTCCCTAAAACCACCAAGTGTTTCAAATTTAAGCATACCATTTGGTAATACTTTTAGTTACTATAAATCCAACTTCATCCATGTGAGCTGCTATCATAACTGTTTTAGCATTTTCTTTTTTAGACTTTTTAATAGCATAGATTCCACCAAGATTATCAAACTTAATCTCATCAGCATATTTAGATAAGTTTTTCTTCTAAATATTTTTGAAATTTCACTTTCAAATCCTGATGTTCCGTCTAACATTGTTAATTCTCTGAATCTTTCTATTGATTTACTCATTTTTCTTTTACCTCTTTTATGTACTCTATTATTTCCGTTTCTTTATCATATCGAACTTCGTACTTGATATTGTCGTTATCAAAAATAAAACATTAAATATGGATTTTTCTTTTTAGATTCAACGTATAACTATCAATTACATCATAACCTAATGCGATTAGTTTATTTCTACATCTATCTATATGATCGTTATCTAACTCCTGTTCCTCTGTTTTTTTGATAAATACGATACCCAGCATAAGCTGCCGCTAATGGAACTAGTATTTTTCTAAATTTCATATATTACCTCTTATCTGAATTCATCACATAACGAGTTAAATAATTCCTCACTAAATTCTAAATTCTGATGAGCAATTGGTTCATCTCGTTTATAATTACGTAAAAGTATCTTCATAATGAGGGTTTTTTTATCATTTTTATAAATTACCCCTGTTACAAGGTCATTGTACTCTTCTAATACTCTATACGCTTCTAACTTATTAGTATTGTCATAACCTTCGATATCAGAAAGTTTAGTTAAGTTTTCCTTATACCAAGCCGGTGTATTTTTATAGTTGTAAGTTTTACATGGACTAAATACGTTAACTAGTGAGAAGCCATCGTGATTAACCGCTTCTTCGAAAATCTGCATCATCTCTTTCATATCACCAGTAAATGCTTGTGCTAGGAATGTTACTTCACAAGATAAGGCAATTTTCATCGCTGATAATGGTTTTTCCATTACCCCTTCTAAAGTTGTAGTCGTTACTAAACCTTCATCAGACTTAGGAGACATTTGACCTTTAGTTAATGCATAAAGTTGATTATCCATTACTACGTAAGTCATGTTTACATTACGTTTCATAGCGTGAACAGCATGCCCTATACCGATAGCATATCCATCACCATCTCCACCCATGGCAAAAACAGTTAAATCTTGGTTCGCTAATTTAATACCTTGTGCAATAGGTAATGAACGACCGTGTAATCCTTGTACACCATATGCTTTTGTATATCCACTAATTTTACCAGAACATCCAATCCCTGCAGAAATTACGACATTCTCTGGTTTAATCCCTAAGTTTACAACAGCTCTATTTATACCCGCAAGTACCGAGAAGTCTCCACAACCGGCACACCAATCGGGCTTAACATCATTTTTATAATCTTTTAATGTTACTTTCAAACTATTTCTCCTCCTCTAGTAATTGTTCAACAAGTTGATGAGTATAGTAAATATCTCCATCATATTTTTAGTAAACTACTAATTTTTTTCTGAATTATGGTACTTACTAGCAATTACCGTACGTAATTGTTTATTATGGTTATGTTCAACAATATATTTTTTCTATATTTATCAAATGTATCACGAACAGCTTGAGCAACTGGATAAATTTGACGAATATGCATTGTATCAATTTTTAGTCCTTGTTCTTTTTAGTTGTTTAGCAGCTTTATTCAGTACTCCATAAGTTGAGTTAACACCAACTAATAAGATATCTTTTTCATCATTGTATTCATTTAATACAAATGGTCTTTCAACTAAAGCTGATTCAATCTTGTTAGCACGTTTTTCTTTTTGACGTTTTGTATTACGTTTCACCTCTGAAGGTAGTCCAACTACTGAGTGTTCATAACTGTTCGCATTGTGAATTCCACCTTTTTGGCTCGGGATAGTTCTATTTGAAACTAATACATCAGTTGCATAACGTTTGAAATAAATAATATCTTCTTCAGTAATTTCTTCTTGTTTTAATAAGTTACCACGATCGATTTGAACTTTACTAAAGTCAAAGTTAGGAACTGTTTCTTTATTCATACCTAATTGTAGATCCATTAAAACAATAACTGGTGTTTGATATTTTTCTGCCATATTAAATGCATCTATCATAGTGTAGAAACAATCCTCTACAGATGTTGGAGCTAGCACGATACGAGAAGCATCTCCAGTCCCACCGTATACAGCGTGGAAAATATCAGATTGTTCTGTTTTTGTTGGAAGCCCTGAAGAAGGACCACCCCTTTGAACATCTACAATAACAACTGGTTGTTCTGCCATAGCAGCCATACCTAAGAACTCAGTCATAAGTGAAATACCAGGCCCAGATGTAGCCGTCATAGCACGTACTCCAGCGAAGTTTGCTCCAACTGCAACCCCTAAAGCCGCAATCTCATCTTCAGTTTGAATATATGCTCCATTTACTAACGGAAGCTTATCAAATAAATATTCCATGATTTCTGTAGCTGGTGTAATGGGGTATCCAGCATACATTCTACATCCCGCTGCTAATGCACCAAGACCAGCTGCGTGGTTACCGATTAACCACATATTTTTATGAGTTGGATTCAATTTTTTTAAGATAATACTTATCTTTAATACCATTTTCATCCATGAACTCGCTCATGATTTCACGCCCTTTATCAAAGGCTTGAATATTAATATTTACGATTTCTTCACCTTTACTTGCGAATTTTGAATCAATCATATCATAGAATAATTTTGAATCAATATCTAATAGCGCTGAACAAATTCCAAGTGTAATTATGTTTTTTTAATTATCGGATTAGCTATCTCTTTTGCTAATTCAGTTATTGGAAACACCGCAACTAAACCTTTTTATTTCTTCAGATATTTCAGGTTTAATTTTTAGCATCTGCTATAATAATACTGTTTTTCATCTAATTCTGGAATATAGCTATCCAGTGTTGCTTGGTCGAAAGCTATAAGAATATCTGTCTTATAGTCAATAACACTAATTTTTTTCTTCCGAAATACAAATTTTTACTATTACTGTGACCACCCTTAATTCTACTTGAAAAGTCTCGTGTAGAATACATGTGATATCCCAGTGTATTTACTACTGTAGAGAAAATCTCGGCTGTACTTTCAATACCTTCACCTTGTTCTCCACCAATTTTTCCATCCTAATTTATTTATCATATAATCTCCTTTAATCTCTTTCATTAGAAATTTACTCGTTGATTTCTCAATACTTTATTTTATCATATTTAAGAAAAATTTTTCCATCTAATAATATCTATTATCGCTATGAAAAACTAATAAAAAAATATTATTGTTTCATTATTTTTTTCAATATTATTTAATTGAACATTATTTTTTTAAAAAAATTTGTATAATATTTAGGAACAAATAAATCTTTTAATGTTTATATATAATTCATTAACTACTTTTTTTATTATAATTTTTCCGTTATATTTTTTTCTCTAACTAATACTAACAACTTCAAAATCAACTAAAAATAATAAAATCCTACAATACAAATATTACACAAAGAAAAAAAGTCCCTGTAGAAGTTATTCACTTCTACAAGGACGTATCTAATGACGTGTTACCACCTTGATTTATAGTATTCTCACAAATACTAACTTATAAAGTACTAAAACAAAATTTAAATCTTATTTTTTTATACCATTAGCTATATCGGGCTATCCGTAATAGTTTAATTATTCAACTACTAACACGAAAAGACCATCTTCATAGTATCATCTTTGATCTCCTTTCACCCTACCGAGACTCTCTAAACAAACATCAACTACTACTCTTCTTTTTCAAAGTGTAATTTTTTTATTGTGACTTAAGTATATCAAGTAAAAACTTGTCAATGTTTTTTTATCACTCGACTTTAACAGTATTATATAAACATACAATAAAACTTCAAAAAAATCAAAAAGTACAAAAAACACCTATACCCTTTGATTTTTTTCAACTTATAATTAATTTAATTATTCAGAAAGTTTACGTCTAACGGCAGCTCCGACTAAGGTAATTAAACTTAATCCCTAGCGCAGTTGTGCTAGTTGTGTTCATACCAGTGTTAGCTAGTTTATTTTTCTTTACTATCACCGCTTTGTTCTACTTTCCCCGAAGTTACTCCTTCTTCTTTAGTTGCTTGTTCTTCTTGATCAGCTCCTGAACCTACATTTCCAGTATTTGAATTATCTTCTTTAGGTTGTTCTGATTTTTTTCTCTTCAAATTTGTAAGTTTTTTTGAATCTACAGAAATTGTACGTGAATTTGGATTTACTACAGCATATTTAGTTAAATCTGCTTTTTCTAAATAATTTTTGAACGCCTCATCCATAGATGGTCCTTCTTCACGTGCTCCACCTAGCATAGTATATCCATCTCCACCTGCTGCTAAGAAATCATTTGTAGTTAAGTAGTATGTTTTAGCTAAATCTAATTTATCGTAGGCACCTGTATCATGATTTTTAACTTCTACACGTAATACACGTTTACCTGAAGGTAAATTTGTATCGTAGTATACTTTAGCTCCTGATACATGTAAGAAACCTCCACTTGGTTCTAATAACGGTTGTCCATTTTCATCTAAAACGGTTTTACCTGCTTTATCAACTTGTAAAATAGATCCTAAAGATTTTTCAAACATAGCTAATACGTCTTTACCTGTAACACTAATTTGAGAAATTGTATTACCGAATGGAAGAACTGCAATTACGCTACCTTTTGTAATAGGTTTGTCTTTAGCGATAGTTTCACGTAAACCACCACCGTTTGTTACTGCGATATCTGCTTTATTTTTAAATCCTGTTTGACCATACTCATAAAGTGAATCAGCTACTACGTTTCCTAAGTTAGTTTCACGGACACGAACATTTTCACGAGTACCACTTAATTCAACTGGACTATTTTTCACTACTACGACAGCATTTTCTGCATCATATTTAGCTTTAATTTCATCAACTAATTTTTTCACTTCTGCATTAGGCACTACGTTAGTAGTTTCTGAAGCTTTAATTAGACTTGGTGTTCCTAGTAAACTATTCGGTTTCAATGTAACTTTACCAATATTGTTTAAGTAACTTCCAGTTTGATTATAAGTAACATTATCTCCATATGTTTTTGATTCTACAGTATGAGAGTGTCCATCGATTACCACTACACGCTTTCCTTTTAATAACGGACTCTTAGAAAGTTCATCAGCAAGAGTAGAACCTCTCCATTCGTTTGGAGTTGTTGTATCTACTCCAAGGTGAGCTAAAAACAACATAAGTTTTATAATCATCACCAGTAGCTTTTGCTTTTGCTTGATTTCTTTAACAACATTTAAAACCTCTGGAATAGGGTCTTTAAATGTTACACCTTTTACATTTTTAGGGTGTGTTTTTGTAGCAGTTTCTGGTGTTGTTACCCCAATAACAACAACCTCGTCACCTTTAACTGTTTTATCTTTATCAACAATTGTTGAAGCTTCGAATAAACGTGCTCCATTTACATATGTATTCGAACTTAACAGTGGGAATTTTAAGATTTGTTTGTATTTTTTAGCTTCATCTAAACCAAAGTCAAATTCGTGGTTACCTACAGCCATAGCGTCATAATTCATTTTGTTTAGAATTTCTGCACGAGCTTCCCCTTTAGTTGAGTTAGAAATAGGTAAACCTTGGAATGCATCCCCTGCATCTACTACTACTGTTGTTTGATCTTTTTTAGCACGTTCATTTTCAATTACTGTAGCTAATTTCGCATCTCCAACAACTGAAGTAGTTTTATCACGACCTTTTTCTTCTACAATACGCCCGTGAACATCATTAGTATGAACTAATACTAAATCTTTTTCAGGTGCTGTTGCAGAAGCAGGAGCTGCTGGGGGTGTTTGCGTAGTTGTTGCTAACGATGGAGTTGTAGTTGTATCATCTGAATTTGCTAAAGCAGATCCTCCTGAAGTTGCAATTGCTAATCCTACTATTGTAGCTGATGCTAATGTGTAATTTTTTCTTCATAATAACTTTTTTCTCACTTTCATATTTGTAATTTATAATTTACATAATATCATAAATATACGAGTTTTTCAATACCAAATTCCACAGAAAACAATGATAACGATTAAAAAAACGAATTTTTTTCGAGATTGAAACATTAGAATAAAAATTAAAAAAATCAAGATTAGATTCTTCTAACCTTGATTTTTCATTTATTCTTTGTTATTTAAACATATTTGCTAAAAATTCGATCACTTAACCTTGGGAATAACTGACTAATTTTAACACCTACAACTAGTTTTAAACGGTAAATTCACCTCACGTTTTTTTAGTTTCAATTCCCTTTATTATCTTTGTAACAACAAGTTTAGGTGTTAATGTTTTTGCCACCCATAGCTTTTTTTGATAGCTCTTATCCTCATCAGCGATATTGAAGAAATTTGTAGCTACAGGCCCAGGATTTACAGTCATAACGTGGACATTATCTTTTTTAAGTTCTAAACGTAAAGAATTGAAGTATCCAATTAAAGCAAATTTAGTCGCTGAATATACAGAACTTTTTGGTGTAGCAATCTTACCTGCTAATGAAGCAATAGTTACTATTGTTCCAGATTTCTTTTTCTCTCATTCTCTTAGCTATTTCTGTAGTTAATTGAATAGTCCCAATTACATTTGTATCAAACATATTAACTACCTCAGCATCACTAAATTCACTAAAGTCTTTCATAATACCGTATCCTGCACCATTAATAAGAATATCGATATCTGTAATAGAAGATAGTAACTGTTCTACTTGATCCTGTGAACCAATATCAACACTATAAACTCTAGTTTTTACATTTTCAAAAGCACTACATTTTTTAGCAACTTTTTCTAATGCTTCTTTTCTTCGAGCAACTAATATCAATTCTACATTTTCCTTTTTGTGCGAATTGATGAGCCAATTCACGACCCTAAGCCACTTGAAGCTCCTGTAATTAGTATTCTTTGTTTACCAACATCCATTTTGAATCCCTCTTTTAACCATGTTTTGCAGCACAACTACATTGTCCTTTTTAAACATTTACATGTAATAACATCTGCTGCGTTTTTCTTTTTTTCTTGTAATAATTCTATAATTTCATCAATATTACTTTTTACTTAAATTATCTTTTTCAATTATATTCTTAACGATAATATGTGTTCTTCTTTCACAAATTCTTTCTAAAAAGTTTTTGTGTTAATATCTCTAAACACTCATCTTCTACACATTTTTGCTGAATATAAAAATTTATTCCCCTGTTTTGTCGTTTCTAAAAATCCTTTTTCAACTAATCTAGATAATAATGTTTTTAATAGTTGACGGCGTCCAAGACTTTTCTTCACCTAGAGTATCTATTACAAATTTACTAGTTGTATCTACGTTACTCCAGACTACTCGCATTACTTCCCATTCAGCTTCTGAAATATTAATATCCATTTACATTCATCCTTTTTTTCTCAGTTACATCTGTAATTATAATACTATGTTAAAGATATATTGTCAATTCATAAAAAAACTTGACTTTAGCAAGGCCAAAAATCAAGTCTAAATTTTTTTCTTAATTGGATGTCTAATAACTGTTTTAAGCTTCTCAGGTTCAGTTTTTCCTAACATCGAAATATAAATTTCATGATGAAATCTGGTCTCATTTATATCTAATTCATAACCTTCAAGAATCATATATTCATGCATCTTAGTAACAGTTTCTGGCTCTAAATCATATGGACCTATATGCATACATTGCACACATTCTCCTTCATCATAGGTAAAGTATTCAACTGATGAAAAGTTTTCTTTTTTCTTTTCTGTTACTTGCTTAACAGCCCACTCAAATACTTCCTTTGTAACAAAATCCGGCATACGTATTAACGAAATAAACTTAAAATTTTGTTTATTACTATAATCAACACCTTTTATTCCATCTTGCCACCAAAACCCCTCTAATGGTGGGACAACAAAATCAAAGTAACCAGGAATTTTATACTCCCCTTTTTTACTCATTTTGATCGCATAAGCCACAGGATGGGAGTGACTCAAAAATCGCGATTTTGATATGTACCCCTTTTACTGTGAGAATGATAAAAATAAGAATGTACAGTTTTGACAAAATAAAAATGTACAAATAGGTTATAATAAGTGCATATAATAAAGAAGAGAAATATATGTACTTAAACCTAAAAATAAACAAAAATATAAAAATAACTCAACTATCAGACTTAGAAAATCTACGAGAACAAATGGAGGTGTTTAATTTGAAACCTAACTTTAGTGAATTAGCTAGAGTTTTTAAAGAAAGATAGACGTACAATAAAAAAGACATTATTATCAAGGAAAAAAACAAAACAAACAAGAAATAAGCCATCAAAAAAATCGATGAATACACTGATCTATTAGATAAATTATTAGGAGGAGAATCTATACAAATATTCAAATCAAAAAGAATACTTTTGGCAATATTTGGTGAGACCAAACAGAATTGAATATCAGCTATTCTGCATTTAGAGCCTATTTATTAAAGAATTCAAAAATACAATGATTATTTTTAAAAACAAATCACATAAGAGTTCTAAAGCTATACTCAGAGTAGAAACTATTCCCAGGAGAACAAGCTCAAATAGATTGGAAAGAAGATGTAAAATTCACAACTAAATATGGAGAAAAAAATTGTCTTTAAATGTATTTTGTATGGTTTTTATCATACTCAAGGTATAAAATATTTCATGTAACACTTTCAAGAAGTCAAGATGTCTTAATTTCATGTATAACTGAATGCTTAGAACACATTGAAGGAGTTCCAAAAGTAATTGTATGTGATAATATGAAAACTACAATGGATAAAGCGCGAACTGTTAAGACATCTGGAGTAATTAATATAAAGTTTCAAGAATATGCAAAAAGAGATGGGATTTGAATTGAAACCATGTGTAGCATACAGACCACAAACAAAAGGTAAAGTAGAAAATATAGTAAAATTACTAGATGAAATATATGCTTATAATGGTAAAGTTAGATTATACAGAATTAGTAGAATTGGTGAATAAAATAATGATGAGATGGAACCTACAAGTGCATCAAACAACAAGAGAGATTCCAATAATCAGCTTACAAAAAGAAAAAGATTCCTTACTACCATTACCACATGAGAAAATAAGGAATCGCTATAAAAATAACAACCCTACAAGTAAAAGTAAATAAACAAGCAATGATTTCTTACAAGTCCAATCAATATTCAGTACCAATTGAATATATAGGTAAGAAACTAAATCTACAAGTAGAAGATAATTATTTATACCTATATGATAACATGAAATTGGTAGTAAGTCATTTATTAAGTGAAAATTAAATTATAAAGAAGCTCATTATGAGCAATTTGTTAAACACACTTGGAATGATATAGATGAGAAAAGATTAAAAAGAACAAACTAAAAGAAATCTAGCGATAATAGGAGAACGATTCAATGATAACAAATAGATCTAATTATACTAGATTAAAAGAGAATTTAGAATATCTTAATTTAAAGCAATTCAACCACAGACTAGATGAGATAATAGAACTAACTCAAAAATAGAACAATGTCGGTAATAGATATTCTATTGAAACTAACAGATTATGAAGTAGATGTGAAAAAGCAAAATGTAAAAAGAATCTATGATTAAAGTAGCTAATTTCCTTATAATGAGATCATTAGATGATTTTTGATTTTTTCATTCAATTCTGATATAAATGAATTAGAAATAAAGGAACTTAGCTAGTTTAAATTTTATAGAAAACAATAAAAATTTAATATTTATAGGTAATAGTGGTGTTGGAAAGACTCATTTAGCAACAGCGATTGGAAGATTAGCAGCTAGTTCCGTGTATTCAACATATTTTTATAAAATGTCATGATTTAATAGCAAACTTAAAAAGCCGCTCTAGCTGAAAATAGGCTAGAGCAGCGATTAAAAACACTATTCAAAGTATAGATTATTGATTATAGATGAAATTGGTTATTTACCTTTAGAAAAAGGTGATGAGCGGTTATTATTCCAACTAATAGACCGACGTTATGAAAAGAAGAGCATAATAGCCACATCTAATATTCCATTTTCTGAATGGGCTACATTATTTAGTGATGACAAAGTGGCTTCAGCTATACTTGATAGACTGCTTCATCATGCCCATGTAGTACCTATTATAGGTAATTCTTATCGACTAAAAGATCATGTTAGTTTTGAATAATTGTACATTTTTATTTTTGTCACTTTTGTACATTTTTATATTGACATTTACATTTACTGGACAACCAGTGAAAAGGGGTATTTTTTTATGCGTTATAGTTATGAATTTAAAGTAAAATGTGTTGAGATGGGAGAATATCCAGATACACCTAATGGAATAACCACTAGAAAATTTAGAGATACTATTAGGAAATGGAAAAGAATGGTTGATTCATTAGGGGTAGGCATCTTACAAAATAAAACGAAAAAAATAAGAAGTGGGATCCAGAAGAAAAACTAGTATTAGTTTCCAAAATTTTAGCTGGTTATTCATATAATTCCGTTGCACTAGAGAATGGAATTAATTATAGGATATTATATAATTGGGTTCAAAAATATAAGGAAAAAGGTTATAATGGACTTGTAGATGAGAAGAAAGGAAGACCAAGAAAAGGTACCTATCATGAAAGAAAATAGTAGTCCTAAACCATTAAAAAGAATCAGAAAGAGAAGAATTAATTAGATTACGTGCAGAAAAATAAATTTATAAAAACGGAAATTGAAAATATTAAAGCGGAAAAAGAAATAATAAAAAAATTAATAGCCTTGAGGCGAGAAAAATGGGCTGTGCAACTCAAGGCGAAAAAGCAGCAATCATCAAAGAACTTAGAGAAAAAGGATATCAATTAAAAATGTCTTTTACAAGAAATAGGAATGGCAAAATCAACATATTATTATTTAGTAAATAAGGAAGAAGCAGATGTTGTAGCTATTCGTAATGAACCAGTGTTAAAAGAAATTAAAAATTATTTTTTTACCGAAAAATAAAGGACTATATGGTGTCCGTAGGGTTCACAATGAACTAATTAATAGAGGTTTTTAAAGTAAATCATAAAAGAGTGCAAAGTCTTATGCATAAGGAAGGATTGAAAGGAAACAACCTAAAGAAAGATATCATTCATATAAAGGAACAATAGGAAAAGTCGCTAATAATATAATAAATCGAGATTTTTAGTACAACCGCCCCATTACAGAAATGGACTACAGATGTATCACAATTTAATTTTTTTCATGGGGAAAGTGCTATTTTTTTCAGCGATTCTAGATATGCATACAAATGAAATAATATCATATGATTTATCGTTACATCCAAATTTAAATCAGATAAAAAGGATGTTAGAAAAAAAGCATTTAATAAATTTCAAAAAAACTGAAGGATTAATTATGCATTCAGATCAAGGATGGCAATATCAACATTCACACTATAGAAGTGAGTTAAAAAAACATGGAATCATTCAGTCCATGTCTAGAAAGGGAAATTGTTATGATAATAGTATTATGGAATCATTTTTTTGGAAGAATGAAGACGGAGATATATTATGGTTATGAAAAAGAATTATATGTCATTTGAAGAATTTAGTAAAAGCTGTAGATAAATATATAGATTATTACAATAACAAGAGAATTCAATCAAAAAAACAAAATGGATGGCACCTGTACAATACAGGATAACATCCACTTGTCTAAACTAAATATATATGTGTCCAGAATTTTGGGTACACATCATTTCGTAGAAATCGATTTTTTTAGAGTCACCCCCGCACAGTTTATTAGATATCTAAAAAGCTTTTCTAAAGCGAAATTAGATATCAATAAACCACTGCGTCTATGAGTTCTCATATAAACTTTGTCAAATTTTAGGACTTTTGGATCAACCCCTTATATTCACTATTTTCATCATTGAGATCACCGCTTCCCCTAACAGCGATGTAGTTTGTTCTCTCTATATTTACGATACTAGGTTTAATTTTAGGTGCATATAAATGTTTAAGAGTTTTTTTAAAATCAACCGCCATTTTACTTCTCCACAATAAAAATTATTCTATCCGATTCTTCGTAATTTTTTTATTGTTTTTTTATCAAAAATCACAGAAGTAATCTTTAACTTTGAATCCTATATTTTTTTATTTCAGACAGGACATCTTCTATTTCATATGTTCTTTGGGAATGAAACTGCTCAAGTTTTTCTATATAAACCGTTATTTTTCTTTTTATAAAAAAATGATAACTCGCTCTCCACTTCTAAAGAATTTTTCTGTCTCATATGTAAACCATAAATAGCTTATTTCATCATCTTCATAACCAAAAACTTGCTTTTTCTAACATATCTGTAATTTTTTTAGGAGTGTGTATATCAAAAACAAATTTTTCCACCTTCTTTTAAAGATGAATACACTTCTTTTTAATCCTTGTTTAAATTCTTCAAAATTTGATAAATAATTGAAAACATCAAATGCACTTAAAACAAAAATCAAATTCCATACTTAAAGATGAAGTTTCTAATGAGATCCATCGCAAAAATAATTACATCCTGGAACTTTTTCACTCGCTATCGTTAGCATTTGTTCACTATTATCTACTGCGAATACTTCTCCATATTTTTTTAGTGTTGTCAACATTGCCCCACTACCACAACCTAAATCAAGAACTAGAAGATTTTTTTCTATCTTCTAATTCTTGATTAATAATATTTTATAAGCATCGTAGTCGACATCCATTAGTTTATCATAAACAATACTTAAATTCTCGTACATATTAAACACCTTTTATAGGATATTTTTCAAATAAAGCATCTAATTCATAGTACTCTCTATCATCGCGTGTCATAATGTTAACTACAACATCACCTAAGTCCATAAGAATCCATTTAGCTTCTCTTAGACCTTCTGTACTGTGAATTTCTCCACCATTTTCTAATACTTGTTCTCTAACTTCTTGTGCAATTGCTTCTACTTGTCTATTTGTAGGTGCATGACAGATTACAGAATAATCGTATAAGACTCCTGCTTGCGTTAAATCATAAGCAACAATATCATATCCATGCTTGTCATCACATGCATCTACAACAATTTTTAATAAGTTTTTCTACTTCCATTTTCATCCTCTTTCTTTATTTTTATTTTTTTATAATATGGAACATTACTACATATAGTACGTCATCTTCTGGATATCTTCTAGCAAGTTTTTCGATTAATTCATCTAGAGTAACACCATAATACTTAGCATAGCGTTCTGTTAAAGTATCTCTTGTTACAGGTTTTTACTAAATCAACTTCTAGCGTAGCAAAATACTGTGTCTGGATCCTCATAAGTTGTAGCTTCTAATAAATCACCTTTCTTGAAGTGAGCTTCACTTTTATTTCTAATTGTAATTGTTTTTTTCATCAGCTAAAATTTTTATCTTTATTTTTCTTTTAAATCCAACACGATAGTTTTTTTAATATTATAATAATTATAACATTCTAGTAATGAAGGATAAATTCTTTCATCATTATCGATTAAATAAACTAATGTATATTTGGCAGCAAGTCTAACCGCTTCATCAAGATCATATTCAGATACTTCAGTTACCTCAGCTAAATGCGGGTGTTTTTCTTTGTGGATCAGTATAATCTGCGATAAAAATTATTTTTTTCTAATAATGTCATATGCTTTCTACCGAAAGTATGATTCGCAACAGCAAGTTTAACCTCTTCGTCAGCTACACCGAATTCTTCTTCGATATATGCACTTGCTACAGGTCCATGAAGAACCTCTACTGGATAATCTAATAAATTAACATCTAAGTTATGTAGAATTACATATTTTTTTCATTAATACTTCATCCATAGGCTTACAAACATCATGTACTAAGGCTGCTAATGCTGCTCTCTCAACATTTGCTCCATGAATCTTAGCTAATTTTTTTCGCTACTTCTACAACTCTTAAAGTGTGCTCGTATCTTTTTTTCTGGTAATATTTCTTTAACTTTATTTTTGAATTTCTTGATATTCCATATAAACTCAACTCCTCTATATATGACCTACATTCATCAGTGATCATATATTTAATACTTTTCTTATTTTTTTAAATTATCTCTAATCAAACTAGAACTTATCTCTATTATTGGTGACTTCATTATTTTATAACTTATAGATTTATAAAATGCATCCTCTTCTACTATCTTATATAAATCCTCTTCATTTCGTGCTACAAAAACAAATGTTACTAATTTTTGATAGTTCTTCTATATTATACCATTTTTTAAATCTTTCGCTCTATCTGTTCCAATAATAAAATAGATTTTTTTATTTTTATATAATTCACTAAAATACTTAACAGTATGGTAACTATAACTTACACCCTCATTTGAAATTTCATAATCACTAACTTCAAACTTGACATTATCTTTTTGTACTTAGTTTCGTCATCTCGAATCTATTTTTTTATCATTCGCTTCTAATTCCCGACCTTTTAAAGGTGTAATATATGAGGGAATAAAAATAACTTTTTCTAAATTATAAGTTTCTAATGCATTTTTCGGCTGTAATTAAATGCCCAATATGTATTGGATCAAAACTACCTCCATAAAGAGCAATTGACATCTTATTTCACCAACTCTATTTTTTTCTATACTTTTCCTTAGAACTTTGTTTATATAATACAATTGTGTGTCCAATAACTTGAACTAATTCAGACGAAGTACGCTCAGATAAAATTTTTGCAACCTCATCTTTATCTTCTTCACAGTTTTGTAAAATACTAACTTTTAATAATTCACGTTTTTCTAACGCATCTCTAATTCCTTGAATCATATCACTATTTACCCCTGATTTCCCAACTTGGAAAATTGGCGATAAATGATGTGCTAATGCTCTTAATTGTCTTTTTTTGTTTTTCCTTTTAACATCTTATCCTCTTTTTCTTAATACTATATTATCGATTCACGTACAAATACCTCAATTTCTTTTGGAACATGAATATCTATCTTACATCCACTATCACTATTAACTGTAATCCAACCTAATCCTGAAATTACAATATCCATTTTTCTACTATCAATAGTAAAACTTTTCTTAACTTGATTATTGAAGATTGAAACATTATCTTCAAATGGTGGTTTTAATAAAGTTCCTAAGTGCTTTTTCAAATAATGCATCTGCATTACTTAGCTTTGTACGATGAATTTCTACTAAATTAGATGCATATAAAGTGAAACTTTGACGTTCACCTTCTACAAAGTCCATTCTAGCCATACCACCAAAGAATAAACTTTGCTCAGCATTCAATTGAAATACACGAGCTTTAATCTCCTTCTTAGGCATTACTAATTTTAAACTTTGAGCATCTAGATAATGAGCTATATCATAATCTAATATGATACCAGGTGTATCATATATGCTAGTAGCTCTATCTAAAGGAATCTCAATCATCCCCAATGTTGTACACGGAAGTGAGATGTTGTAATAACATTTTTATCCCCAGTTGTAAGTTCAATAAGTTTGTTAATAAATGTAGATTTACCAACGTTCGTCGCACCAACAATATATACGTCCTTACCGTTACGAAGCTCATCTATACGACTAGCGGCTTCTTCTACACCTTGACTTTTTATTGCACTAATTAATAGAATATCTTTTACTTTAATTCCTTTCGCCTTAAGCATCTTAAACAGCCATTGTTTTACCTTATTTTGTTTAACAGATTTCGGTAATAAATCTAGTTTATTAGCTACTAGGACAATATCTTTATTATTTCCTACAATGTCTACTACATCTTCAATCCAGCTTCCAGAAAAATCAAAGATATCTACAACTTTCACTATTAATGCATCTTTTTGATAATGTTTTGATAAGTTGATAGAAATCCTCAGCTCCTAGTTGAACATCGGATACCTCATTATAATTTTTTTCAATCTGAAACATCTTTTACAAACAAGATTACCATCAATATTTTTTTCTACGACACTTTTTTGGTAAATATCCTTGTTTATTTTGATCCTCACTTTGAATCTCAACACCACAACCTATACAATAAACTTTATTACTCAATATGGCCTCCATTTTTTTCTTTCTTATGTTTTAATCTATAGCCCACTTTTTTTCATTTTTAGGGAATGCTTTTTCTTCTAGTTAAATTATGGATAATCAATGCTTCAAAAAAATCTATTAATTCTAGTTTTAAAAGCATCTGTCTTTGAGATTGGCTTAACCAGTACGCTCATAGCTCCAAAACTTTTTGCTCCCAATACGTCAGTTAAAACTTGATCCCCTAAAAATAATCGCTTCTTCTGGTTTTCTATTTAACTTTTTAAGTGCTCTTTTTAAAACCTATAGTTAAAGGTTTCTTTGCACCCGCAATATATTGAAGATTTAATTTTTTACAAAATTCTTTAACACGTTCTTCTGTATTGTTAGATACAACAATAATATCGAAACCAGCTTTTTTTCATCTTCTTTAGCCATTTATTCAATTCTTTAGTATCTTTTTTTACTATCCCATGATATTAAAGTATTATCTAAATCTGAAATAATAACTTTTTTTGTTGTGCATATTCATATACTCAACATCAATAAACTCATACTTTTCCACAAAATCATCAGGTGAAAAAAATATCTTTTTAGTACCATTTTCTTTTACCAATAGCCTATAAAATAGTTGCTATTTTTCTCCCATCTTGATTTCTTTATTTTTCTAAGTTTTTCCTCTAAGATAATATTATCTTTTTTTCGAACAGTAATACTACTGTTGAACCAAACTCAAAAGTACCCTAACTCTTCCCCTTTTTTTCACATAAATACTCTCATATGTAGGAATTATTGAATTGACATTTTGAGCTCCTACTGGTATTAATGTATAATTAATTTTTCCATTTAATCTATAAACTTGTCTGTAGTTATAACTTAGAATATTATCTCCTAATTCCAAACCAAGATTATTAACTGGATATGAATATTTACCAAGACTGTACGCATCCTTTACTTGACAATTCATCGGGAAGTGAATACGGTGATAATTCTTTGGACTAAGATATATTATCATGTATGTACCATCTTTATATTTATCAGCTAACTCACTATCTCCAACTAATGTTTGAACGTTATAAACTTGATTTTTTTAACAACAAATGTACTATCTTCACTGATAACACCTACTTCAGAAATTACTCCATCTGTTGGGCTTACCAGAGAATCTTCATCTTGATTAATTGGTCTAGCATCTGGGCGTAGCTTTCTAATAAAAAAACTCATTTAAATTTTTTTAAAATCATCAATTTCATCCAAAATTTCATCAGTATTAATATCATATACCTTAGCAAAAGGTTGAATCATTAATCGACTTAGATTAGATTTTTGTTAATTTTTTTAGAGCTTTAGAACTCATATTTCCATTAGTTAACTCAACACAAAGTTGAAACATTTTTCTTTTTTTAACATACCCGTCTCCTTATTGAATATCATATTATATTTTACTATAAAAAGTCTTTTAAATACAAATATTGCAAAGAAATAATCTAAAAATCATTGTAACAACTTGCAAATTTACAATAACTTATAACTTATAATAATTATTATATTATAAATTTTCATATTTCCTTATACATTCAATTATATAATTATTATTCTGACATGCGTTATCATTACTCTCATTTTTAGCATTTGTATATTCAAATTCTAACAAAATTTTTTTATTATAAAACGTTGATTTTAATAACATAAAATTGTATAATAAAATTATAATAATAATGTAAGGGAGTGAATGACATGACGTTAAATAATAAAGTAAAAGAAAACATTATTTTTAACAACTGTCCAAAAACGTTTGAACTAAGGGCTATTCTCTGACAAGTGTTCAGGATATAATTAAAAAGCAAAAAGCCCCTAAAGGAAGCGTATACTACTATTTCCCAAAAGGAAAAGATGAAATTTATCTAGAAGCATTAGATAAAATCAACTGTAATGTGAAAAAGAGTTTAAAACAATTTCTCCTAAATTAGGGACTTTAGAGGAGTATTTAACAACTGTTTTTGATCTTTTTATATCGAAAGGTAAAAGCATGTAAACGTAGTGGTTTTTCACTTACATTGTTAGCGATGGAGACATCTGAACTTTCTCCAATTATCGCTGAAAAAAATGTAGTGATATACTTGAAAAATTGGCGTTTATTACTTGCAGATGGTTTATTTGATAGAAATTTACCAGAGGATGTTTGCAATCCTGTTAGTGAATGGTTATTCACTAGTATTCAAGGTGCATTGACCGCTAATAGAATACATAAAAGATGAAGCATTTCTTTTTCAATATAAAATCTTCAATTAAATTTGTTTCTACCTCTTCTCCTGAAGCGCTTTGAGAGATTTTTCTCTGAATCAGATGAAGATGAAGTTGTAGCATAATAATAATCCCCGCTTTATCGAATATATAGAATATTCAATAAAGCGGGGATTTTCATAATTTAAATTGTATTTATCATTTGCATTGTTAATGAATTGATTTTTTTGACTCACAAATTTCTTTATTGCGGGTCTATATCTAATCTATCCAAAGCTAATTCAAAATCTTCTAACCAATATTTTTGCTTCTTTTTTATTGAAATTGGTAGTTTCATATGTTTTTCTAAGATCTGGTGTTGCAAATACTGAATGATCTGGTTCACCTAAAAAAATAATCTAAAAAATTTTTTTCTGTTCCACTTTTTATTTTCTCAAAACCATCATTAAACAAAAATATTTATTCTATCATCATTAGGAATAATATCATCATACATGTGCATAACTAACTCATCAATTTTTCTTCTCCTATTTTTTCATATAGGTTCATAAATGCCTCCACAATTTGTACATAATTTTTTTCACTTTTTGTCCTTATTTATATTAAACTACATATAGAATTATTTTTGCAATTAAAATGGTATTAAACATCGATTTATTATTAAGATTATCTTTTGAATATACAAAAATTTTTATTATTAAAAATACAAAACGTAGAATAGGATATTCCCTACTCTACGCTTTTTATACTACTATTTTAATAATTTTTTTGAATGCATCTACTTTGTCAGTTCTTTCCCAAGTAAACTCAACATCTTCACGTCCAAAGTGACCATAAGCCGCTGTTTTTCTTAAAAATTGGTTTTCTTAAATCTAAAGTTTCGATAATTCCATTTGGTGTTAAACGGAATTCTTCTTTAATCGTTTTAACAATTTCTCCTTCATCAACTTTTGAAGTACCAAATGTTTCGACAAAAATAGATACTGGGTGGGCTACTCCAATTGCATATGCTAATTGAACTTCAGCTTTATCACAAATTCCACTAGCTACGATATTTTTAGCAATATATCTTGCCATATATGCTCCTGATCTATCTACTTTAGTCGCATCTTTACCACTGAATGCTCCACCACCATGACGTGAGAATCCACCGTATGTATCTACGATAATTTTACGTCCTGTAAGACCTGCATCACCTACTGGTCCACCAATTACAAATCTACCAGTTGGATTAATAAAGTATTTAGTATTTTCGTCTAATAATTCTTTATCTAAACATGGCTCGATCACATATTTTTTAATATCCGCATGGATTTGTTCTTGAGTTACATCTGCATCGTGTTGAGTTGATACTACGATTGTGTCGATTCTATTTACTTTATGATTCACATCATATTCGATTGTAACTTGAACTTTTCCATCTGGACCTAAGTATGTTAGAGTTCCATTTTTTCTAACTTCTGCTAATTGTTTTGAAAGTTTTTGACTTAGGTAAATTGGTAGTGGCATATATGTTGGTGTTTCGTTAGTTGCAAATCCAAACATAAGACCTTGGTCTCCTGCTCCTACTTCATTCTCTTCTTTTTGTTGTTTTGTTTCTAATGAATTATCAACTCCTAAAGCGATGTCTGGAGATTGTTTATCAAGCCCTACAAGAACTGAAATATGATCTCCTGAATATCCTTTGTTAGGATCAGTATATCCAATTTCATTAATTGTATCACGTACGATTTGTTGGAAGTCAACATTTGCTGTTGTTGAAACTTCTCCAACAAGTACTGCTAACCCTGTGTTTACACAAGTTTCACAAGCAACACGTCCGTATGGGTCTTGTTCTAAAATCGCATCTAAAATCGCATCTGACACTTGGTCAGCGATTTTATCTGGAGTATCCTTCTGTTACTGATTCTGATGTAAATAAATATGTTTTGCTCATTTTTTTCTCCTAAAATATTTTTGTCTGATATTAATACAAATCTTTCTAAGTCCTTAATATCTTTTTAACTAAAAATAAAAAGACCTTATCTTATAGACAAGGTCTTTATGTATACCTCATCGTTCAAAAGTAAACTTTGCTAAGGAAAGCACCTTAATCAATTGACTAGGTTGCTGGAGTTCATCAGGGCCTTATCCCTCACTCACTCTTGATAAGTATTTATATTTCTTTTATCAGCATATTCGATTTTTAATATACTTTCTGTTATTTGTCAAATGATAAAGTATAAAATTAATATTCAATATTGTACTTACTTCTCTCTTTAAGGATTTTTTCTTTAATTTCTCCGCTTCTTCAATGGGCAGATAATCAATCCATAATATGCTATATATTCCTGTTATTTGTATATTAACCAATTTAAACTTATTTAAAAATTGGTCCTGTATGTATCGTAACATCTTGGATAGTATTATAAAGGCAAAAGTTTTTTTACTCTTAAAAAAATACTCCCTCAACTTCCGATACTCCCGTTTCATCAATTTCATAAGAATAATTTCTAATTACTAAAGGTGGAATAACTAAAGCCACTATAGCATATATTATTAATATCACTAATATACCTAGACCAAGAAACTTATAATTTATTTCCGTTTTAAAATAGTCATATACACTTTTTACCAATAACTGGTGATAAGAGAACTAGAGCATATATTCAAAGTGTATTCTTATATATTGTCCGGATCTTAATGGTAAATTACATGATTTTTTCAAATATTCTACTCATAACCTACCTCCGAAACTATAAAATCTCTTTCTAATTTTTCTTTATATCCTTTATCATAATATTTCAACTTAATATCTGAGTTTACCCCAATAGAATTTATTGATATATGAGCAAGATTTCTTTTTATTCATAAAATAGTTCGTACTACTATTAATTGTTCCTACTTTTTTTCACTTTAATAAATTCTGTTATTATTGTCAATTGTCTCATAAACGTATTCTTAAAGTAATGTCTATCATAAGAAAGATCGTTATATTTCAACATATAGTTTTTCACTAAAATACTATACGAAACCAAGATAAGATAAAAGAGCAAGCGAACTCAAAACTTTATACTCTAGCTTCAAATCAACAAAATATACTATTGCAAATACTACTATCGGTAAAAACTACAATTAAACAAACTCCAACGATACAATGCAATTCTAGCTTTTTCGTTGTATTTTTCTCACTTTCTAAACTTTCATAGTACTCTAAATCAATACCTAGATTATTTTTTTACAAAACTTTGTGCAAAATCTTTTTACTAGAGGTAATACATCTATTGTAGATTTTTGCTCACTTAAATCTTCTGATACATTATTAGTCAAAGTCTCAACAGATAATTTCGCAAGACCGAAGAAACGGTAACGTAAAGGATATATCAATTTTTACACTCTGGATTCTATCAATATCAATAACTAGTGATTTTTTTATTTAACAATCCATATTTACATAGTAAATTATGATCTTTTAGTCGTCAGGATAAAGTTATAATATTTTACAATCGTATGAATAATTGATGCAATTACTACTAAAAATCATAAGAACCCCAATTATAATAAATATAGCTGTTATGTTTCCTGCGACTGACTTAGCATTTTTTGAAGAAGTTCGTCAAAATAAGCTTCATTATCGAAGAGATATTTGAATACATCTCGAATCTTACCATTTAATGCTAATATTAACCCTAAAGCTGCAAAGAACCTAACCCTAAGTAGTCCATAAAATGCAAGATCTTTCACAGACAATCTTAATATTTCTTTTTGAGACTCCTGTACTTTTTTTCTTCTTGATCTGAAGCTATATCTTCTGATTTACCTTGATCTTGTTTTAATTCTCTTAGTATATCAATTAAGTTTAATGCGACTTCCTTCTTCAGAGGTTTTATCCTAATTTTTACCTCCAACAAGATTAATATCCACCGAAAGCAGATTAAATACTTGATACATTATATTAGAACTCATATCTATTGACTGAATGTTTTCAAGATTTATATTTTTTTGCTTCTTTATTTATTATTCCTTTTTGTGTAAATTAGAGCCCCATCACGTACTTCATAACTTTTTAAGAAATAATCAAATATACCTATTACTATTAGTAGAAGAAATCCCGCTAAAACTAGTAAATAATATTTCCAATTTTGTTCTTTTTAGTGCCAGAATCATAAAAAAATACCAAATAATCTAAATCCAGTAATTACAGAATCCATAATAACCATAGGATGTACTCGACTTTTTAATATTCTTCATCTTTATACCTCCTATAATCAAGATTGTTTTTCTAGTATAGTTAATAGTAAGTTTTCTAACTGCTCTACGTCTTTTCTAGAAACATAAAATTTTAGTTTTTTTCCGAGCCAGTATTTATACTAATCATGTAAATATTAAACTTTTTTTCGATATTACGTTTTTGTTTAATAGTATAATCTAGAATATTTCTAAGTGGTGCTACTTTCTCCAACTTAAAAATGTATACATCGATGTTGAAACTAGTTTAAAGTGTTCATCTGTAATTTCAAAAAAATGTATTATACTCATATTTATCTCTTAACATTACAACTATAACATGATTCAAAAATACTAACCCTAATAATACCCATAGAATTATATATACATCTACACCGAGCACTTCTTCAAAACCAGTAAGTTTAAAAATCACAGAAGCCAACGCGACACAAGTTATACTTATCACCCAAATATTAAAGAAAAATAATCAACATACAATCTTCCTATATATTTTCTCATAAAAATCCCTCCCTATTTTAAAAAAATTAATAATATAACTTTTTAAAATTAGAAACCTATAAGATTTAGATCTCTTTCTCTTTCAATTGTAGTCTCATCACCATGTCCTGGATAAACTATTTTAGCTCCATCCAATTTAAATAATACATTTCCTAATGAATTTTTTTCAAGGCATCATAATCTGAACCGTATAAATCATAACGGCCAAAACCGCTTCTAAATAATGCATCTCCAACTACTACAAACTTACCAAAATCAAATGATACTCCCCCTGGAGAATGCCCTGGTGTTGGTAGAACTGTAAAACTTAAACCAGCAATTTCGTATTTTTTATTTTCTTCAAACTCAAATTCTGCTGGATCAGTCATAGGAGGTCTTCTTAAACGGAATAAAGTTGATCCATTGAAGTCAGGATTTTTGTAGCCAATCACGTTCATACCCCCGAAATATATACAGGCACCCCGTAATGTTTTCTACACTCATCTAATGACATAATATGATCAAAATGAGCATGAGTTAATAATATCGCTTCGATTTTCACATTTAATTCATCTACCGTCTTTTGTATTCTATCGAAACCCTCACCTGGATCAACAATAACTCCGCGCCCATCTTTATAAACTATATAGCAATTTTCATCTACCATATCCATTACTATTCTTTTTAATTTCTGCTTTTGCCATTTTATCAAAACCTTTCCATAATTATTGTTATCTCTATTTTATCTTATAATTTTTATTATAAACAAGTATTAATTAGTAGTTTCCTTTCTTTACTTATATTCCCCCTCATCACTTGACCTAATTTTAAAAATTTTTTATACTTGTATAGTATGATTTTTATATTAACTCAAATCATACCTATTATTTAATAATTTAAATATATGATTAATAAAAGGAGAAATAATTATGAAATTAAATTCATTCGCTAAGTTTTCATTACTTAGTATTTCTATATTATTAATGTCACATCTTGCTATCTCTCCAGTAATTCCAAATCTTTATAGTTTTTATCATGGAAGCAATCCCTAATATTGGTCTAGCCTCTGTAGAGAGTTTAGCTACAATCCCTGCTATGATGATAACAATTTTTTGTTCTTCTTAGTAACGGAGTTATTAAATTTATTGGAAAGAAAAAAACACAGTTCTTCTTGGGCTTATACTTATCTTTATCTTTGGTATAGTACCAACCTTTACAACTAACTTCAAAGTTGTCTTAATCAGTAGATTACTTCTTGGTGCTGGTATCGGATTATTCAACTCACTTTCAATCAGTATGATTAGTGATTTCTTTGATGAAGAACACCGTGGAACTATGATCGGATTAAGAACTGCATTTTTAAATATAGGTAAAGCTTTTAACTACCTTTTATTTCAGGATACTTATTAATCTACGGTATTCAATATACATTTTTAGTTTATGCTTTAGCACTTCCGATATTTATTATATTCTTATTATTCGTACCTAACGCTGAAAATGTAAATAATAAAAAGTAAGCATTAAGTTTCATAAAAAGAAACTATCCTTCTAACTCTTCTAACATTTCTAGTAGGTATTTCATACATGGGTGCAACTATCAAAATCCCTACTCTACTTGCTGAAAAAAATACCACTATCAACCAGATGTAGCTAGAAATCTACTAACAATTTTAGCTCTTAGTGGTATATTATCTGGAGTTATCTTTGGTATTTTTAGTTAAGAGATTCAAAAAAATCTAACATTACCTATAATGTTAAGTTTCATGACAGTTGGAAGCATATTATTTACTCTGACAAATAATATTGTTATCTTCTACGTTGCAGCTATCTTTATAGGAATTAGCTTCGTAGGAACTATGTCATTTAACTTCTTCTATATTTCTAAAGAGTTAGAGAATAAATTTATAAACTTTGCGACAAGTGTAATCTTAGTTGGTGGTAATATCGGTGTTATCCTTACTCCTGTAGTGCTAACAAAAATACCGGAAGCCCTAAACTTAGAAAAATATACAACACCATTTTTTTCATAACTACAGCTCTAATGCTTGTTTCTACATTAGTTAGCTACACAGTATTAAGAAATAAAAAAATAAAATAAAAAGGAGAACATCTTTGATACTAATATCTTAGATGTTCTCCTTTTTATTAACTATTAAGTAGTTCTTTATTTTTTCTAAAAACTCTTTTAATTCATTATCTGGTACTTGTCTTGCTAAAACTAGTGTTCGTAATGCAACATCATCTATTCTACAGGTACAAAAGACAGTCATATTGTCCTTACCAGAAATTTTACTATTTTTCTAGCCAATTTCTAGCACCATCTTTAAATAAATTAATGAATTCTCCTTTTTTCTCAGGAGTAGTTGGTATTTGATATAAATTCGTAAATTCATTTACAACCTTCACACCAGTTACCTCATAATAATACTTTCTTTCAGGAGTTTCCATAACAATAACTCTATGACTATCAAAATAATCTTTTTGCAAACCAATTCATATTATTAAACACTCTAGTATCTAAAGTAATTTTCTTTTCTTCAATTCCAGCTCTTGCATGTCCAAAAACCCATTTAACATCACTCTTAGTTAAATCTGGTTGATTCTCATAGTCCATAAATACAGCTCCTATATATGGAGCTGGCTTAATATCTAAACCATACTCTAGATATTTAGAGTTATTAGTTGTTTGTAACATTGGTTCTTTTTAAGGAATCTTTTCCCATCTCTGGAACATACATATAACCAATAACTTCACTATTTATCGATTTTTAATTCTTTAAATTTATTTTTCTAAATATTCTTTCTCCGCTTTATCTACTATATATTTGTCTTCTTGTTTTACATTTTCTTTTTTTCTCAATTTGAGTATACGATTCACTAGAACCTGTATTCGAATTGAAATAAGAGTAAAGCTCCAAATGAACCACCAATTAAAATTATAACTAGTAATAGATATTTTTACTATATTTCTAAATATTGATTTACTATCTTTCATTAAATAATTCCTTTCTAAAAATTTTTTTCTTCATATCCAAATCATAGATTAGATTATATCATATTTATATAATTTTTCCTTAAAAAGATTGTATTTTTATTTTTTTAAAAATTTATTATTATCAAGAATAATTCTTTTAAAATTCAAAAAGAGTAATTTAAAAAAATATTTGATAATACAAATGAATCTTTAAATCACTCTTAATATAGTTTATTTAATTATTTCTTTTTAAACTTGTCTAATATTTACAAAATCAGTTGGAGGAACATTATCTTTTTCCTAAATCAGGTTGACCAGCTGTTATTAAAATTAGATCTCCCTCTTTTGCTAAGCCAGATTCCTTAGCAAACTTAGGTGCTAAACTTAGCATTTCTTCCATTGATAAAAGTTTTTTTCTTCAATAAATGTTGTAACACCACGTGTTAATGCTAATTTTTCTAGCTTTTTTTCTTCTGATGGAACTACAGCCAAAATTTGAACTTTTTGGTCTATATCTTGCTATAAACTTCGCAGTTGTTCCTGATTTTGTGTAAGTTACAATATTATTGACATCAACAGAATCAAGTAAATATTTAGTTGATAATGAGATTGCATGTGCAATATCCATTTGACGATTTTTATAGTCTGATGAACGATTACCTTTCACCTTATCTTGATTTTTCAATATAAGTTATAATTTTATCAACTGTTTCTAACGCTTCTTTTTGGATAACTTCCTATCGCAGTTTCTTCAATTAACATGATTGCATCAACACCATCTATTACTGCGTTCGCTACGTCAGATACTTCAGCACGTGTTGGTCTAGGGATTATAAATCATAGAATGTAACATTTGTGTTGTTAATATTACTTCCTTTATAGCTGTATTAGCTTTTTCTAATGATTTCTTTTTTTGAATTCTGGTAAATCTTGGTAAGGCAGTTCCATTCCCAATTCATCCCTATTGATCATAATTGAATCTGCAAATTGAATTATTTCATCGATATTCTCGTATGCTTCTTTACAGTCTATTTTTACTATTAATCTAATATCTTTTTCTCGTTAGCTTGAAGTATACTTTTTTTACTTTTTTTAATTTCATCCAAATTACTAACAAATGGACAAAGCAACAAAAATCAACATCATTTTTGACAAGCAAAATGAACATTATCTTCTTCAATTTTTAATAAGTTTATATTTACTTTCTGCATAAATGTGATCTAAATCATAGATTATTGCAGTATTTTTTTATCTAGTTTTTTCTCTTAATTCTTTTTATTTTGTTAATTCTACTTACACATTCCTCTGGACTACCATAATACGTATCAACTAATACAGCATCCACCCCATTAGCTACAATCTCCTCTAATAGTTCTTCCGTACTATTTCCTAAAGTTGCTATAATTTTTTGCCTTTCTAGTCATAACATACCTACCTCATCTTAAAAAACGTTTTCTTTTAAAAATTATTATAACACATCAAATTATTATTTTTCTAGACAGTTTTATAAATTTATAATCTTTAACTCCTATTACTTTTTATACTCCTTTATTTATTGAGACTATACTTTATTTTCTTTTTAATATTGTAAAAACATTAATTTTTTTCAGCTATACTCATACTTTTATAATCATTAATAAAATTTATAATTCTACATATTTATAATAAAAAGAAACTATACATTAATACGTACAGTTTCTTTTTCTATATTCTACATTTCAATTAAACAATAATTCAACACATTAAATTATGATTTCTTTTTTTAGGTGCTGCTACTCCTGATTCAAGATAATCTAAGAATTCACCAAATAAATTCTCCATCTCTGCATATGAATTTAAGGTATTTAATTCTTTTTAACTTTTTGCTCCACCTTTAATACCTTTCATGTAATAAGCAGCATGTTTTCTCATTTCATGTACAGCAACTTTCTCAGGCTTAATCTCCATAAGTCTTCTTAAGTGTAATAAACATACATCTATTTTTTCTCTTGGTGTTGGTTCTTCTGTTAATTCCCCAGTTTCAAGATATTTAACTGTGCGATATAACATCCATGGATTTCCTAAAGCTGCACGCCCAATCATAACCGCATCACAGTTAGTATCATCTAACATCTTCTTAGCTAATTCAGGTGTAGTTACATCACCATTACCTATTACAGGAATTTTAAGTTCTTTTTTCACATCACGAATAACATCCCAGTTAGCTTTCCCACTATACATCTGAACTTTTGTTCTACCGTGGATAGCAATTGCACTAGCTCCTGCACGTTCAGCATTTCTTGCATTATCCATTATATAAATGTGTTCATCATCCCATCCCATACGCATTTTTACAGTTACAGGTTTAGACACTGAATCTACTAGACGGGCAATAACCTCATATACCTTATCTGGATCAAGTAGTAATTTACTTCCAGCATCTACTTTTGTAATTTTTGGAACTGGACACCCCATATTTAAGTCAATAATATCAGCTTCTGTATTTTTATCAACATACTTCGCAGCTTCTACCAAAGTATCGATTTCTCCACCAAATATTTGTAAACTTAATGGACGCTCCCTTGGATCAATATATAACATATTCATCGTCTTCTTATTATTAAATAAAATTGCTTTATCACTAACCATTTCAGCACAAACTAATCCAGCACCAAACTCCTTAGCTGTTAAACGAAACGCAGCATTACATACACCTGCCATCGGTGCTAAAACTACTCTGTTCGGTATTTCAATTTCTCTAATTTTAAACATCTTCTATCCTTTCATTTTACAATTTTTTTCTTTATACAAACTAATTTTTTTCTGTTATTTTTGTCTAATGATTGCTTTATACTCTTACCAGCAATATCTATATCTCCATACATCTCTACTAATGGAGCTAGTACGAAATTTCTTTCATGAATATATTTATGAGGTACAATCAATTTATCATCATTAAAAAAACTAAATTATTATATGTGATTATATCGATATCTATCGTTCTATTTCCCCAGTGCTCTTTTCTAATGCGACCAAGTTCTAATTCTATCTTTTGAATAGTATCTAGTAGTTCATAGACTTCTATCGAAGTCTCTATTTCAATACACATATTTAGAAAGTTTTGATCAGCTACTCCACCCCATGCAGGTGTTTCATAGACACTGCTTAGTTTTTTTAATTTTAAGATTACTCGCTTCTATTTTTTTCTTAAAGCATCTTTTAAATATTGCTCCCGTGGCTCTATATTGGTTCCTAATGCTAGTATAATCATTATAAGCCAAACTCCTCACGTGTTGTTTCTACAACTACTCCACATTGTTCAAAAATGATATTTTATAGGTGCAGCTGGTTTTATTAATTTCTAACTTAACATTTTTTTAATTTGAGGAAACTTTTTCAAAAATATTTTTTAAAAATTTCTCCAGCTAAGCGCTCTAATAAATTATACGTATTTGAAGTTGCAGTTCCTACTACTACATCTGCAATATCAGCATAACTTATACTATCTGTCATCTCATCACTAAACAACGCCTTCTTATAATCAAGCTCACACTCAATACTAAAAAAATAAATTTCTGACCTAATCTATTTTCTTCTTCAAATAACCCATGATTAGCAAATACCTCAAGATTATTTATAAATAATTTCGTCTTCATGATTAATATACCTCTCAATCATTATTTTTGCTTAACTATAAAAATTTTTAACACATTTCATCTTATTTCTCTAATGATTATACTTACATATCAATAAAAAAACGACTTAAAATTATGATTTTGGTACTGTACCCAAAAAGTTGGACAAAATATTAAGTTATTTTTTTGTTTAGTATTTTTAAACTTTAAAGTCAGTAAATTTTTATTACTTTTTAGCGACTTTCATTCCTTACAGTTATTTTTAGATTTTTTTCGAATTATTTAATCAAGGATTTTTTTAAAAGGCGTAGCCCTTGTCCTTGATTAAATAGGAGGAAAAATCTAATCTGTAAAAGGAATGAAAGTTTCTTTTATTTATATTAACTTCTATTAATTTTTTTCTATAGTTTACAGGACTTAGTCCACCTAAGTTCAATTTTTATTCTCTCTTCATTATAATACGTTATATAATCTATAATGGCTTCTTTTAATTCATATTTATTCTTAAATGTATCTTCGAATCCGTAAAACATCTCAGATTTTTAAAAACACCAAAAAGGATTCCATAAATGCATTATCTGCTGATGTTCCTTTTTCTAGACATTGATTGTGTAATTCCTTTCACTTTAAGGAATTGTCTATATTCAATATGTTGATATTGCCAACCTTGATCACTATGTAATATCATACCATCGTATCTTTCATTTTGAAGTTGCGATAACATTTCATATTGTTGTGCCATGTTAGGTGAAAATGAAACACTATACGCTATTATCTCTGCATTATATCCATCAATTATAGGCGCTAAATATACCTTATCCTCTCCAACTTTGAATTCAGTTACATCGGTATAACATTTCTTTAATGGTTCTGAAGCGAAGAAATCTCTATCTATTATATTATCTGCGATTTTCCCAGTCTCTCCTTTTATAAGAATTGTATTTTCTTGTAGGCCTTACGAATGATAGTACATCTAGTTTTCTCATCAATCTCAAAACTTTTTATGGTTTTACTAAAAAAATCCCATGTTTCTAAGTTCTGATGTTACTCTTCTATAACCATATCTTAGTTTGTTCTTTTCCTGAATAGATTTAATAGCTTCTTCTATACTTTTTATTTTTATCTTTATCTTCTTTATTTTTTTGTATAATAATATGATGAACGAGACAAGCCCTAAAAATTTCTAATAGTATATTTAATTTATGTGTTTTTCTTTAATTCTTCTACTATTTTTTTGTTTTCTCTTCGTTTGAGATTGTTTTTAACCTTATCTCCCTCAACTTTTTTTAAAACTGCATTTTTCCGCACGTAGGTACTCAAGTTCCTTCTCTAGTTGTTCAACTTTTTGATAATTCGTTTTTTCTATCTTTTTATTATTTTTTTCATCTTACTAGTTCTTCCTCTCGGTTTCTCTAGTATATTATACCCGTTTTTCTTTAAATTTTTGAAATCCAATTACAAAGTAAACCAGTATTTGGTAATGCGTACTTTAATGAAGTAGTGTATATAGAATTTCCCATTATTAAAACTTCATTGATTATATCTAGTTTTTAATTCTGGTGGATAGTAATTATTTTTTTCCCTTTAATCAGTACGGTTTCACCATGTAAATCAGCCAGTTTGACCATGTATTTCATATTACTAATATTAATTTTAAACTTTTTTTAGCTAGTTCCTTATATAGATATCCTTTTTTTCTTAAGTCTATATATTTCTATCTTATTTTCATCTGTTAATTTTCATAATAAATAGCCCTCCAAAAATTTGTCCAAATTTTTGGGGGCTATCTACTAATAAAATCTCTTTTTTTAAGCCGTTTTAAGTAAAAATCAATGTTTCTTAGTATTTTTTTACTGTAAAATTTAAATATTTTTTTAATTAGTTTTTATTTCTTTTTTTCTTCCTAAAATGAATGCAGCAACTGCACTTAATCCAGCAAATAGAAGTGAACTAGAAGAATTTAATCCAGTTTTTTGGAAGAACATTTTTTTCCCTGAGAAGTTTTCTCCTTTATTTGTTTCCTCTTTTTTAGCTTTAGCTTGTTCAGTTTTTTTCTTCCTTAACTTCTTTTGAACCTTCTACTTCTTGTTTTGTATCAGAAGTTTCATTTTCTGAAGATTTAGCGTCAGAAGCTGGGCTTGATTCAGGAGTAGTTGATACTTCTTTCTTACTGAAGTCAATTTGTACAACTACTGGATCGTGGTCAGAAGCTCGTCCATGTTCTTCCATGAATGAAGCATTAATATGAACTGGAGAGAAGACTACTTTATCTTTAATGTTTTTAGAAATTAAAAATATTGTCTAAACTTTGGTTACTTCCACGGTAGAAGTATGAGTATCTGTCACCTGCTTCATGTTCAGCCATTAAGTTAACAAGTTCATTTCCTACGATTGTTTTCACACTATCTGAAAATTCAAAGTCATTGAAGTCTCCTGTAAGAACAAATTTTAAGTTTGGATTTTGGCGTAATCCTTCTTTAATGAAGGCATTTAGAATTTTAGCCTCTTCAATACGTTTTGCTTTTGTATTTTCTACTGATGGTTGGTTAGAACCATAGATTGCATCATCACCTAATTTTGATTTTAAGTGATTTGCAATTACTACTATTCTTTCACCTTTAAATTCAAATTCAGCTGCTAATGATTTTCTAACTTTCTCGAAAATGAACACTTGTAGGATCAATTCTAGCTGGGTTTTTCTCAAGGTGTCCATTTACAAAGCGTGCAGCTTCCTCGCTTCCACCTTTTTCTTTACCAATTAGAGTTACTCTCTTAGGATTATATAAATAAGCTACCCTAATGTTAGCCCCTGGTTTCCCACCATCTTTTCCATCAACTGGAGCTATTTCTGTATATTTATAATCTGGTCCACCAAGACTCTTAATTCTTTGAGCTAATTTTTTCTCCACTCTTAACTCCATCAACAGTTCCATCATTTACTCCACCATTGTTATCTTGAACTTCGATTAGAGTAATAATATCTGGACTGTGAACTTCCTTGATAAATGAATTAGCAATCTTATCAACTTTTTTTCCTCTGGTGTTTCATCATGACCTTTGTTGTTTGCTGAGAAATTTTTCAATATTGTAAGAAGCAATTGTTAATTTATCTTCAGAAGGATAAATTTTAGACACTTCACGTTTTAATCCTCCATCTTGAATTGCTGGTACACTAGATGGATCAATTTTATATGTTTTTATTTTTTTATAAGTAACTACCCCAGTAATATTTTTCATTAAAGTAATCTTTTGCTTTTGCTACAAATTTATTTCCTACTGTAATAGGTAGTACTTCTGTATTTTGTACATCTGGGCGTAGATTAACTCCACCGATATTGTTAAGTTTTTGACCTTTGTAGTCACCTGGTAATACATAAATATCACCTTTATATTGTGGACCAGTAACTTTTGGTTTAGTTACTTCCACACGCATTCCCTCTAGACTTTCCCAGTAATCTAAAGCTTCAGTTTCTGGATTATATTTAGTTGGTGTATTATCAACTATGTCTTTAGGCATTTTTTCAGAGATATTTAACGCTTTTGGCAAATCTGCTTTTCCTAATTTTGTTATAGTAGCATTAATAATTTGAGTAACAGTTAAACTACCAGCTGGTTTCTTAAAAGTTTGTCCTGGTCTTACAGAATATTCTTCCATATAACCTTCTTTAACAGTTCCTTGAACTTTTAATAAATCCCCTGATTCTACTTTCTCTTCTGAAGCAACATATACTGCATCAGAAGTTTTTGGATTGTTATCTGATACTTTATCTTGAACATAGAATCCTGTTTTATCAGTCTTAGTTACAACAACATTGTTGATTACTACTTCTTTTCCAACTAAAGGACTTTCATGGCTTTCACCTTGTACTTCCCCTATGTTTTTTACTTCTTTTGGAGCAGTAGCTTGAGGACTTGTTGTAGTCATTCCTACTGCTGCTTCACTTTTACCAGTTGTAGTCGCTGGTGCAACTACTTCTGTTTTTACCTCAGCTGCAGAAACTTCATTTGCTTCAGCTGATAAATAAGTAGCACCTACTCCTCCTAACACCGCACTTGCTAATAATATAGATAATTTGTATTTTTTCACAATATGAACTCCTTGTATATAAGTTTATACTAATTATTTTACTATTAATCTAGCAAATAAGCAATATCAATTGTTCACCCTTTTCAAAAAGTACAACTCAATAAAACAATTACTTCCTAAACTTTTGCTTTTTATTGAGTTGTACCCTCATTTAATATTCTCTATAAAATTTATTTTGATATTCTATGACTTATTAAATCTCTTTTTTTAAACATAACAAGTACAAATGATATAATAACTATCCCTATTATCCCTAAAAAAATACTAACCATGTATTTTTCTATTCCAACTTTGTCAGTTAGTACTCCATTAACTGATAATAGTATTGCTACAATAATAGATTCGAAAGTATAAAATATTGAAACTGTAGTCGTTCTATTTTCATCACTTTTTACTAGATATTTATGCATAAATACATTAACCTGTATACTCATTAAAAGTGAAAAATACAATATATAACATGAATAGTACAAATTTAGCATATACATTTTGAATAAAAAAATAAACATTAATAGCATTCCAATATTTACAACTACAAAGAAATACAAAATGCGTAGCTTTGATAATTTATTTGATAATTTTTCATATATTACACTTCCTAACATTCCACTAACTGATATACCAACCCCAAATATAGCCAATAATATCAACATCTAACTTTTTCAAACACAGATTGCCACTGATTTGATGGCCCAAGATCTAGGATAGAAGGAATAACAAAAAGTATCATAAGAAATACACTACTTTTTAACATATAGTGTTTCTTTTTAACGAGTTTTTTACTGTTACAAATGAATCTTTTATTTTTCTCAACTGATATTTTTCTGAGTCTGTTCTAAATTTTTGCATAAATATATATGTAAATAAAAACGAAATAACAAAAACTGTCATACTTAAAAATTATCGATAAACTTTTTATAATAGACATACACGTACTTTTGCACTTATAAATCCTATTACCGCTGAGAAAAAAATAGTGCATACAGTGAACTTCTTGAAAGAACTTTATCTATATCTATTTCTTCATTGTTTTTTTATTGTTTACATTGACCAACCAACTTGTTAAAGTTCCCGATTGAAATGACGTTGCAATTGCAGATAATATCGCAGATATGTATAACAAGATTAAACTATTACTAAGCAATAAGATTAAACCTATAACCCTAAAAACTGAACTAAGAAGAATACTATTTTTTTGCTCCGATGTTATCAGTGATTGCCCCACAAGGAAGCTCAGTCATAAAAGAAGCCAAACAAAAAAATCGATAAATAAAAGCCCTACTTCAGCAAAAGAAAAAAATCTTTTGACAACAAATAAATATATAAAATTGGATTAAAAAAATGATAATGCTACTGTAAATAATATATTATACAAATAATAAAATTTAGTATTATTCATCTTTTTCCTCTACAATCTTATACATTCTACCGTAATTATCTCTTTCTAAGAACTTATAATCAACAAGATATCTTCTAATTAGAGAATAATCTGGATAAATCTCCTTAATTTCTTCATTTAATTCTTTCTCAGTAAACTCTAATGATTTTTGCTTTTCAACATCTCTAAAAACTATTTGAAGAACGAGAAGCTTATTTTTTCTTTTTTTGGTATCATCATCAATTTATCATTTTTAAAATATTTTATTTTTACTTCTTCCATATTACACTTTCCTTTCAAATTTAACTTTTTTTATATACTATTATATATCATATAAAATAAAAAAACAAGTATAAAAATAACCTCTAACAAAGTTTATACCATGTTAGAGGTTTTTGCAATCTAGTTTACTTTTTTTATTTCTATTGCCCTAGAACAAAAAAACATCTTCAGCTTCTTTTTCTTCTTTTTTTAGATCCTTTAGTTAAAATGAAATTTTTATTAGCTATGATTTTTTAATTCTATAGTGGGTCACTCCATCTTTATCTTTATAAACATTGTTGTTTAAAGTACCTACTATGTTAAGCAAACTTCCTTTTTCACAGTATCTAGCTGTATTTTCTGCAATTTTACCAAAAAGCAGTAAATTCGAAAAATTCAGTATCATAGTTCCCTTCTTTATTCTTAAAAATCAGACTGAACTGCAATAGTAGCTTTTAATATAACTTACTTTTTTTATCACTTTCTTTTAATTCTGGTTTTTACTAATCTTCCTATTAAAATTACTTGATTTAACATAATTTATCCTCCCTTAAAAATAGTAATCTAGATTGCTATAAAAACATTAGGAAGATTATCTTAGTCTTATTTATTGATTAAAGTAACAAAAACTTCGCCATCTTTCAAAAATTCTGCATTAATATAATTATCACCATCAAAATGTAATACCTTACCCGGTTCTACGATATGAATTTCCTCATCATTTTAAAAAAATACTTTAACTTCACCTTTGACACAAGTGAATACTACTAAAAGCTTCTGGATGATTGTGTTTAGGAATAACATCACCTTGTTTCCCTACTTTTTTTACTAATTTAAATCTATCATGTTTTTTTAATAAACCTGCTTCTTCAAAAATTATTCCTACGCTCATATTAATTCTCCTTTATTTAAAAAAATATTTTTATATTTATTACGCTTACACTCTTATTATAGAACTTTTTTTGTTAACAAAACAAATAAAATTCATATCTTTTTTCCAATTTTTTTAAAAACTACTCCCATCTTAATAAACTGTGATCTATTTTTCTCTCTTAAATCCATTTTTTTATTATTTTTAACGTATTTAAAATACCTTCATCATCTACAAGTCCAGATACAGTGAGTAAGGTAAGTTTATCATAAAGACTATTAACCGTCTTAAAGCCAGCTTCTTCAAATAATAATAGCCAATTTTCTTTCGGTAACGGAGAAACATTCATATTAATTGCATCAGACAATGTCTTTCTCGTTTCTTCATAATTATTTAACAACAGTATATCGTGAGTCAGAAGTAAGCCCTCTGGTTTTAATACTCTATAATATTCATTTTAAGGCTTTTAGATTTACTCTTATCACTAAACATAGTTAGCATAGCTTCATTTATAATATAATCAAAACTATTATCGAAGAACGTTAAATGAAAATGCATCCGCCCTCATAAACTCGATATTCTTTAAATTATTCCTTACAACTTCAAGTTGTGCTTCTAAAATAGATTCTTTATCTACGTCTATTCCTATAAAGGTAGTCTTAGGATATCGTTTTGGCTAAAGATATTAGATTTATTCCTCTGTTACATGCAACTTCTAAGACACGATTCCCAGCTTCAAACTTTATATGTGCAAGCAGAAAAATTAGTTCCTTTAACCCCTCCGGTCTTAATCTAGTTTTACCTAGTTTTTTTAAAAATTTATGCCCCATTTCTTTTTCATAATAACCCTCCACGTTTTTATATTATACTTTCATTGTACAATAAGATAAGATAAAATAAAAATCCGAGAATAATTGATAATAACTATCGATTATTCCCTGGATTTTTAAATTAAATAATTCTTCTATTTAGATAAATTTTTTTAGATAAATTTTATATTCATATTTTTTTCTAAAAAAATCCTTATATGTATAAGTTCCTTGTTTCTTATTCTCTATTGCAAAGCGAACAATTTCTCTACCTAATACACTAACTTCAATTGGACTATATTTTTTTAGCTTTTTCCTTTTTAATACAAGTTGAAAAATCGGAGCTACTTTCATAAATATTTGTTCTAAAAATCTCTTATCATCACGTTTTACTTATAAGAAGAGATGGCTGAAATATTCTAAGGACTCCTAGATTCATTACTTTTTAATTTATCTTCTAACTCTCCTTTTTAATGAATTATAGAAGTTTTTTTCGATTTACTATTAGCACCAATTGCAGAAACTACATTAAAACTTCTTACTTTACCTTCACATAGTTTAGAAAAATTAACTGTATAATCTACATCTATCTTTCTTTGATTTTCTTTTTGAACCTGCAATTTTTTTATCGTTGTTCCAAGACTTGCAAATACATCTGCATCTTCTAGGATACTTATATCAAAAATTTAAGTTTTTCAAAATCAACTATTATTTTAGTTAATCTTTCTTCATCGGCTAACTCACCTATTGACTGCCGTCCAAGAATATATACTTTGTTATAAAAGTCGTCTGCTAAGATTTCTTGTAATATCTCTTTCCTACAGCTCCTGTAGCTCCAATAATTACTGCTGTATTTTTCATGCGCATACCTCTCTAAAATAATAATGTAATTAAAAGCTAGGATTGGTAATCCACCTTGCTTCAAAAATAATTTTTTTATCACTTGTTAAACTACCATATATAGCAACAAGTATAATATAAACCAATAACATTCCTATAATTTCTTTAGGATTTTTTCGAGAAAAAAATGTTCCATATAGAAGCCCAACTCCTATTAATCCATTATATACACCTTGATTTTTTTAAATAATGTGTTTTAAATTCGGTCTTTTTCAATTCTTCTTTATCTATATTAAATACTCTACTTGTACTATCTGAATCTGTTGCAAAAGTTTCTAAGTACATTATATAGAAAAAAATAGTACTGCTACTAACACTGTTAAAATAATTGATATTATATTCATTTTTATACCTCTTTCTTAAATTAAACTTTTATTAAATTTATCTAATAATTTAGTCAGATTTTTTTAGATCATCATCTGTAAAATCCTCACTAATAATATTTCTGATATCAATATCTTTAGTACAACTATCAATTTTGTTTTTTTGAAGCTTCAGTTATTTCTACATAAATTTCTCTATTGTTTTCTTTATTACGACGCTTATTAATGTATCCTGATTCTTCTAATTTTTTTCAAATGTCTAGTTATTGCGGCTGCGTCTATTTCTAAAAATCTTAGATAGCTGCTTAGGAGTTGCTACATCAACCTCATATAAATATTTTATAATTTGAAATCTTGTTAGACTTATTCCTAATCTTTTCTCAAATATATGAGCAATCTTTCTTTCTAACACTTTCAAATCATGCAATAAATTTACATATTCTCTTATGTCCATTCACATAACCCCCTCTTTTGTTGACTTGTCAATTATTGATAGTTTATTATAACTTAATTATAGTTGACTTGTCAATTATGATATAAAAGAAGAAGAGTAATTAAAAATCACTCTTCCTTATTTATTAATTTAAGTACTTACTAGCTTCTCTTAAACTAAGATTCGCCATTTCACTTCTATTTTTCTATGAATTTCCTAACCCATTCTGGATTAACTTTTGAATAATCTCGAAGTGCCCATCCTATAGCTTTATTAATGAAAAATTCACTATCACACAAATTATCTTCTAGTACTGTCTCTAATAGAAGTCTGTCTACATTCTCTTTGAATGATAATTGATGTAAAATTGCAACTCTTCTTAACCAGATGTCATTTTCTTTTTTTAGACCATTCTAACATCAAAAATTTTTTTAATTCCTTGTTACGGTTCACAACATCACCAATAATCTTAGATAGTAAATCAACTGTATCCCACCAAGATTTAGTAACTACAAGATACTTCAACTTAGAAATATCACCTTTTTTTAAAAACTTTTGCATCGTTTTTTTAAATAATATACTACAGCATATTGAAATTCTCTTTCCTCTTTATTCCAACAGGTTTCAATAAAATTCCAATCTATTACTTTTTGTTTTTTTCTAGCTGTAGGAAAAATACTTCTTATATAATTCTGTTCTTTTAGGTCCTCTTATACCAAGAAATCTAAATTTATCCTGCATGTACTTTTCCATAGATTCAGCTAAAAGTTCATTACGATTTTTCTTCAAGTTCTGTTATTAAACCTGATAATTCCATATTAAATCTCTATTTCTTATCTTTTTATTTTTCTAAACTTGCTTTTAATGAATCCAGCGAATAATGGGTGCGCTTTTTCTGGACGCGATTTGAATTCTGGGTGAAATTGTCCCGCAACAAACCATGGGTGTTCAGGGATTTCAACGATTTCAACTAATTTTTCCATCTGGACTCACACCTGATAACACCATTCCTTTATCAGTTAGACGATCACGATAGAAGTTGTTGAATTCGTATCTGTGACGGTGACGCTCAGTAATATTGATTTCTCCATATTCTTTGTGTGCTACAGATCCTTCTGTCAATGTACATGGGTAACTTCCTAAACGTAAAGTTCCACCCATTTCAACAACATTTTCTTGGTCTGCTAATAAGTTAATAATTGGGTATGGTGTATTTGGATCTAATTCAGATGAATGTGCTCCAGTTAACCCACATACATTACGTGCAAACTCAACAGCAGCAAGTTGCATACCTAAGCAAATACCGAAGAACGGAACATTGTTTTCACGTGCATATTTAATAGTAGTAATTTTTACCTTCTACTCCACGATCACCAAATCCTCCTGGTACTAAAATTCCATCTGCATCTTTTAGATATTCATGTACATTTTCTTCTGTAATATCTTCAGATTGAATCCAATCAATTTTTACTTTAGCATTGTGTTTATATCCAGCATGTTTAAGTGATTCTACAACTGAGATATACGCATCATGAAGTTCTACGTATTTACCTACTAATGCGATTCTTACATTTTCTTTTAAATTATCTACTCTATCTACTAATGATAACCACTCTGTCATGTCAGCCTCTGGCGCTGTTAAACCAAAGTGTTTTTAATACGATATCATCAATTTTTTTGAGCTTTAAGATTTACTGGTAATTGGTATAAATTACTTACATCGCGGCTTTCAATAACGTTTTGTTTTGGAATATCACAGAATAATGAAATTTTAGCACGTAGTTCATCATTTAGAGCAAGCTCATTTCTCACTACGATAATATCTGGTTGAATACCTAATCCACGTAATTCTTTTACTGATTGTTGTGTTGGTTTAGTTTTCATTTCTCCAGCAGCTTTAATGTATGGTAATAATGTACAGTGAATAAAGCATACATTTTCACGACCTAAATCGCTACGGATTTGACGGATTGCTTCTAAGAATGGTAATGATTCAATATCTCCTGTTGTTCCACCAATTTCTGTGATAACTACATCTGCATCGCTAGATTCTCCTGCTAATAATACACGTGATTTAATTTCGTTTGTTACGTGAGGAATTACTTGAACTGTTCCTCCTAAGTAATCTCCACGACGTTCTTTTTCGATAATTGAAGAATAAACACGTCCTGCAGTTACGTTAGAATATTGTCCTAAGTTAACATCGATAAATCTCTCATAGTGCCCTAAGTCTAAATCTGTTTCTGCTCCATCTTCTGTAACGAAAACTTCTCCGTGTTGATATGGGCTCATTGTTCCTGGATCAACGTTTAAATATGGATCAAACTTTTGTAAAGTTACTTTTAATCCTCTATTTTTTAATACACGACCTACTGATGCCGCTACAATCCCTTTTCCTAATGATGAAACTACTCCACCTGTTACAAAAATATACTTTGTCATTGTGTTCTCCTTCTATTAAAAATAATAAACCCCCTACGAAATTATCGCAGGGGGTGGTTTCTTAAATCACTCTTTAAGAGTGCCCGTATATTATTCTAGCATAACGTAATATTTTTTTAGCAACTAAAATAATTCGATATATATATATAATTTTCTTTATGATTGAATATTAAAAAGAATTTGAACGAACTAAATGGATAGTATCTTAAGCTTACTTTTTCCAATCATCGCTTCTTTTTTTAACAAATCCAAATACACGACTGTCAGTACTATGTTGTCTGTTATCTCCAAGTACAAAGTATGTTCCTTCAGGTACAGTCTTAGATTTCGTACTACTTAAAAATTCAATATTAAAGTCCGGTGTAAATGGTGCTGTTCCTGAAGCCTTAGCCTCTTTTATTTTTCTGAGCTAAGTAAGGCTCATCTACTTTTTGACCATTTACATATAATACGTCGTTTCTGTACTCAATAGTATCTCCGGGGAACTCCAATAATTCGTTTAATATAATCATCAGTTTCATTAGCGTGGAAAACAACTTCATCTCCACGTTCAAAGTTTTTACTAAATTTATTAACGAAAACTTTATCGTTATCAGCGAATGTATAATCCATTGAGTGACCTTTTACTGTGAAAGGTGCAATAACATATGTGCTTAGAACAAGATAAATAGCTATAGAAACTACAACAACTACTATCCATTCCATAATTTCTCTTAAAATTTTCACTGGTATATCCCTCTTTTTATTTTATTTATGATTAATAATTCTATCATATATCATAAGAAAAATCAAAAATAATTCTTTTTATACTATTGTTATTATTAATATTAACTTTATTATAGTTTTTAGACCTCTATACTAAGAATAAATCATTTATGTTCTATTACATTTATTCATCTTTCCTAATTTAAAGACTTGCTTATTTAGGAAGATCCTAAAGTTTAGCAAAGTTCATATAAGAACCCTTTAAACGTCGTAGTTTATTGATATCTAAATTCACTTTTTTAAAAAAATTTATTAGATATCTTATAAACTACTGCGATAAAGTGACTCGATATAATCTTGTTTCTTAAGAAATCACGATTTTTTGAGCCACTCCTTTGAAAAACACTTTTATTGAATTATTTTTATCGTTATGCTATAATTATTTATACGGGAGTCTGTGAACAGTCTGAGAGGAAATATCAATATTTCGACCGCGCCTGATCTGGATAATGCCAGCGTAGGTACACTTAGCTTAAAGACAAAACCTAGACCCCCTTATATTGTAAGGAGGTTTTTTTATTTTGATAAATTGCAGTATTGCATTACAAATTCTTCCGCTTGATAACCATGATGGAAGATTAGAAATTATAGATAAAGTTATCTATTTTCTACAAAATAAACATTCTAATTTAAAGGTAACTCCATTTGAAACAGTCATCGAAGGAGAATTTAATGATCTTATGGATACATTAAAAAGAATGTTTTAGTCCTAGCGGGTGAGGACAGCAAAAAAATATTTTTTTGCAAATGTGAAAATTAACTACGGAGATGTTTTTAACAATTGATGAGAAAAATTAGCAAATTTAATTAACAAATACGCTGCAACTATTTCAATGTTGTTCTTAATCATAATTTGGCAGGGTGCTGGAAACCTTGGTTTATTGCCTAAATACATTATTCCTACACCTATTGAAATAGTAAAAGCATTTATAAAAAACTATCAACTATTAACATTTCACAGTAAAATCACCCTACTCGAAGCTATAATAGGATTATTTCTAGGAATTGTCATAGCTTGGCTTCTTGCTTTTAATTATGGATAGTATACCAATCTTCAATAAGACAATTTATCCACTTTTGGTACTAACTCAAACTATTCCAACCATAGCCATAGCCCCTATCCTTGTTCTTTGGCTTGGATATGGACTAACTCCAAAGATTGTATTGATTGTCTTAACGACGACATTCCCAATAGTTGTTAGTATTCTAGATGGATTTAGAAACTGCGATAAAGATATGATTACTCTTTTACGCCTTATGAATGCGAGTAAATTCCAAATACTTTGGCATGTTAAAATCCCTACTAGTCTTAGCTATTTCTATGCAGGGCTTAGAGTCAGCGTCTCTTATGCATTTATCGCTGCAGTAGTAGCTGAATGGCTTGGAGGATTCGAAGGACTTGGAGTATACATGATTAAAGCAAAAAAACTTTTTGAATATGATACTATGTTTGCAATTATCATATTAGTATCAGTTATCAGTTTACTAAGTATTGAACTTGTTAAACTAAGTGAGAAAAAAATTTATTAAATGGAAATATATAGGAGAAAATCATGAAAAAGATATTAACTAGCATTTTTGCGTTTATCTTAGCTATTTCATTAACTGCATGTAGTACAGTTAATAAAAAAATGCAGAGAAAAAAAGAACTTAAAAAAAGTTGACTTCGTTCTTGACTCGAGCGATTAATACTAACCATACTGGTCTATATGTAGCGAAGGAAAAAGGATACTTTGCTGAAGAAGGTATCGATCTTGATATTAAACCAGCACCTGAAGACAGTACTTCTGATTTAATTATTAACAATAAAGCACCTTTTGGAATTTATTACCAAGACTCAATGGCTAACAAACTTTCTAAAGGAGCAGGAATCACTGCTGTAGCTGCCATTATCGAACACAACACATCTGGTATTATTTCACTTAAGAAAAACAATATTAAAGAACCTAAAGACCTTGAAGGTAAAAAAATATGGAACTTGGAATGATCCAGTAGAATTAGCAATGGTTAAATCACTAATTCAAAAACAAGGTGGAGATGCTAATAAATTAAACTTAGCTCCAAACACAGATACTAACTCTGTAACTCCATTAGAAAATGGTCTTTTCGATGCTGCTTGGATCTACTATGCTTGGGATGGTAAATTAGCAGAAAGTATGAAATTAGATATTAACTACTTCTACTTAAAAGATTTCAATAAAGACTTAGACTACTACTCTCCAGTAATTATTGCAAATAATGATTACTTAAAAAGAAAAATAAAGAAGAAGCTAAAAAGTTCTTAAAGCTATTAAGAAAGGATATGTCTACGCTATTGAACATCCTGAAGAAGCTGCAGAGATTTTTAATTAAAAAAATGCTCCAGAATTAAAAGATAAAAAAAGATTTCATCGTTGAATCTCAAAAATATTTATCTAAACAATATGCATCAAACAAAGATCACTGGGGTGAATTTGATGCTAATAGATGGAATGCATTCTACCGTTGGATTAACGACAACAAAATCACTGAAAAACCTCTTGCAGAAAATACTGGATTCAGCAATGACTTTATAAAAATAATGAACATATTATCAATAAAAAAACTTATCTTTCAATTATCCGAACAATAAAAATATTACATGATATAAATATATATGTCGATAAAGGCGAAGTCGTATCAATACTTGGTGGTAGTGGTGTTGGTAAAACTACACTTTTTAATATTATCGCTGGTATTAACCCTCTTCAAAGTGGTGAGATATCGATAAAAAGGTAACACAGACTACAAAGGTCGTGTAAGTTATATGCTTCAAAAAGATTTACTACTAGAGCATAAGACTATTATTCAAAATATAACACTTCCGCTTCTAATAAGAAAAAAATCAGTAAAAAGAAGCTGAAGAAGAAGCAATAAAAAGTCTAAAATTATTTAACCTTTACGAATATAAAGATAAATATCCTAGTGAGTTAAGTGGAGGTATGCGCTAAAGAATTGCTCTACTTCGTACATATATGTTTAAGGAAGAGCTATTCTTACTAGATGAACCATTTAGTGCACTCGATGCAATTACTAAAAATTTCACTACACTCTTGGTATTTAGAAATTAAGAATAAACTTGACCTAACTACTCTACTTATTACCCACGATATCGATGAAGCCATCGATCTTAGCGATAGAATTTATATCATAAAAAAATAAACCCCGGTGAAATAGTATCAGAAATTAAAATAAATCTTGATAAAGTAAATCAAGATGAACAAAAATTAAAAATATAAAAAAAGAAATACTTAATATACTTGGACTCTAAAAACAAAAACCCTAGTGCGAATAATCACACTAGGGTTTCTTCTACAGCTTTTATTACTTGTATATACTATACTTTTTGTTTATTAAGTAAATTAGAAATGCAGGTACAATTGCAAAAACATAAGCTTATAACCAAATACTTCTAAAGCAAGAAGTATAGGTGCAATGTACGTTTTAGTAGCCGCTGAGAATACAAGGCAATAACCTAGGGCTGCTGTTACTAAAATAGGTAATCCTAAATAAGTTCCTAAAATTACGCCACACGTAGCTCCTATCGCAAATAGTGGAGTAACCTCTCCGCCACTAAAACCAATACCTGTACAAATCGTCGTTAAAATAATCTTCAGTATAAAATCATAAATTTGAATTTGTTCAAAGTTTGTAAAAGAAATCCCAATCAAATTTGTTCCTAACGATGCGTATCTATATTCAAAAACAATACTAATTAAAATAAAAACAACTAAAAAGAATCCAACTGATTTTTATCGTTTAATGCTACTAATTCTTTAATTTTTTTCTTTGAAGAATAACAAAGAAAAATTCCTACAAACACAAAAACTATGCCTATTAAAAATTATCTTTATTAATAACTCAATATTTATATTCACCTTACTTACATCTATTCCTACAAAGAACTTTTTCTAAACCTAATTTATGCGAAACAAATGCACTAATATATGCTCCGATAATATATGTTATATACTCATATACCTTATTCACTGTAAAATTAAATCTTTCACTAACAACTTCTAAAAATAAATACTACCGCAGCAAGTGGTGTCTGAAACAATCCAGCAAAACCACAAATCATTCCTAATTTAACAAAAAAATTGTTTCTTCTCCTTACTGAAATCTCTGCCAGCAAGATTACCTCCGATAGCTCCACCTAACTGAACAGCAACCCTTCACGTCCGACACTAACTCCAAAACCATGCGCCAATAAAGTATTTAACGTTAGTATAAACGGAAAACTCCATGATACCTTATCTTTTTTTATCAGTTGCAGCTTCAATAAAATATTTCATTCCTATCGTATTAGTTTTTAAATACTTATTACTAAATTTTTGCGAAAATTAAAATTAAAGGTGTTAATACTATCAAATACTTATAGTAACCACTTGTTATCTCTATTAGTTTTTAATAGTATCTGTCCAAATACTGAACAACAAACGGCTATTAATAATATTAAACTCATTAATCTTATATAATAATTTTTTAACCATATTATTTTTGATTCTTTTTCTCCTTATATTAAATACAACGGATCGACTTAGCTTTATGATTAACAAAAATCAATTTTATAAAGTCACTCCCATACATCTTTATTTATAATTTATTTTTAAATGATAATCTCGTTTTTTTAGGTTGATCAAAACTAAATCCTTCACCAATAATGTCATGCACTTCTGTGATTGTTACAAATGCTCGTGAATCAATATTATAAACTATTGATTTCACTTTCCCTATTTCATTTCTTGAGACTACACAATATCCTATATTCAAATCTTTCTTAGAATAACTTCCCTGACCTTTAATATATGTCAATCCTCGATTCATATCTTCTTGTATTCGTTTTGTAATTAGCTCAATCTCAGATGAAACAATCATTACACCTTTTCCCGGAACTCCACCTTCAACAACATAATCAATCATTTTAGTACAAATGAATATATATATCAAAGTATATAATATCGCAGGAAAACTTTTAACTACTACAAATGTTAAAGCTATAATTACTCCATCAAGAACTTGAATTATTCTACCAATTGAACTTCCTGTATAAAGCTGAATAATCTTAGCTACAATATCAACTCCCAGGGTTGTTCCACCTGCTAAAAAAAGACTATTCCAAGTCCAATTCCAGCAAGAATTCCTCCAAAGACAGAAGCAAGTAATCTATCTCCACCTATATCAATCGCAATATTGTATTTTTCAAATACACCTATCCAAAAAGTCAGCATAAAAATACCATATACAGTATATAACATAGTTTTTCTTATCTAACATTTTATAACCAATTACCAATAAAGGTATATTCACCAAAAATTGTCCCAATAGAAACTGGTAATCCAATTGCATATAATAGAAGCAGAGCTATCCCTGTTCCCCCACCTTCTGCAAGTTTGTTTGGAACATTAAAATGCATAATAGCAAAAAGAATAAATTGCACATCCCAAAGAAATAGTAAATAACTCTTTAATAATTTTTTTGCAAAATTTAAATTTTTTAAAATTCTTTTTCCATAGTACGCCTCCCAAAATTCGACTGTACCTTAATTATAACAGTTTATTAGGTGATAAACAACACCGTAATAATATAAATTTTTCAAACCTTAATTATTAGAAATTTTTATATTTTTCTTAGACATTATTTCAAATTTGTACTATAATTATAATATCAATATTGGAGGTTGACTTTTTAAAATGAATAAAAACTTCATACCAAATTATCTTACCTTATGTAATATATTTTGTGGATTCATGTCTATTCTGACTACATCTCACGGATATTTCATTTGGGGAACTGTCTTTATTATATTAGCCATGCTTGCAGATAGATACGACGGTATCGTTGCAAGAAAACTTGGTGTTGTTTCTGAAATTGGTCACGATTTAGATTCATTATGTGACGTAGTTAGTTTTGGAGTTGCACCAGCTATGCTTGTTTTTGAAATATTTGTCGCTACTGAAAAACCATCAGCTATTCTAACAACAATAGTTGCAATAATTTGCGGAGTATACGTATGTTGCGGGGCTTATCGCTTAGCCAGATTCAACGTTACAAAAATGAAAAATGGATACTACCAAGGTGTTCCTATCACAACATGTGGAACAATTCTTGCGATTATCGCACCTATAAAATTACCAAGCATTGCTACGTTAATTTTAGTAATAATATGTTCTTATCTAATGGTAAGTAATTTAAAAATCAGAAAATATAGAAAAAGGTTGTAATTGTTTTTAACTAATTACAACCTTTTTTGAGATTAAATTGACTATTTGTATAAATTCAAGAATATCATACACTACAACTAATTTACTTTTTATCCTCACATCAGCATAATTACAGTATATTACTTCTAAAATTTGTTATATAATCGTATAAGTAATTTTGAAAAATAAACATATTAAAAAGGAGATTTCAAGATGATATTTACTGAAATTAATAGTGAGGAACTCCAACAATTTCAAAAAGAAAAATAACCACCGTTATTTTTCCCTCAGTCAACTGAATATAATTTTATGACAAACAATAGTAATAATGGTTTAAAAACTAAAATTTTAGCAGTTAAAAGAAAATAATAAAATCTTAGCTTATGGAACTTTCATTTATTTTCAGTATAAAAAAATTTTTATAAGGTGACTGCTCAATTTGGTCCAATTATGAATTATTCAAATATTGAACTAGTAAAATTCTATATGACAGAATTAAAAAAATACTTTTCTAAAGATTTTCGCGTACTTTCTGTAAGGGTGAATCCTTTTTATAAATGAAAAAAATACTTCAAAAGATATTGAATATATTTCTGAAAATCAAGATGCTAATAAAGTCGCGAAAATTTTGAATGATTTTAAATTACATCCCTATGAATGCTGATTTGTTTACAAATCCAACATTACCTCCCCGTTGTGTTTTTCTAAATCATTAGATGAAAACATAACAGAATCTAATTTATTAAAAAAATGTATCTCAAATTGCTCGTTATACAATAAATCGAACTATTAAAGAAGGTGTATTGGTGCGTGAAATAGATATTTTTTTAATGAAAATGATGCTAAAAATTTTTTTGATGAGATAAATCGTGCCACAGAAAATAGAATTAACTTTGAAATTCGTGACAATACGTACTTTAAATCACTTAAAAAAATTATATTGGTGATAAAAGCACGTTATCTTATTTCTTACATTGATTGCGATCAATTTATAGAAACTACTACAAACACGATAGCTACTCTTGAAAAAGAACGTGATGACTTAAAAAGAAAAAAACTAGATCAAGGTAAAGTTAACGCTAAAAAGGCAACAAATCGTCTAAAGGAATTTGATGAAAATATTGGAATTTGGTATAAAAAAATTGAAAAATAAAAAGAATTAAAAATCAGAAAATGGAAATATTATAAATCTATCATGTGCAAGTTTCATCGAATCAGGACAAGATTTAATATACTTCACTAGTGGAGCAATCAGTAAGTTCCACCGTTATGAAGGACCATATGCAATATTATTCCATATGATGAAATATGCAATAAATAATAACTTTAAATATTTTCAATTTCTTCGGTACTTCAAAAGATTTCACTTCTGAAACGGCAAACGACTATGGTGTTCTTCAATTCAAACGTAATTTCAATGGTAATATAGAATACTTTATGGATAATTACGAGTTTCGTAATGCCATTGGGAAGATATGGAAAATATAAAAAGGAATCGGGTTACATGCCCAATTCCTTTTTTTATTTATTCTGATTTTTTTAGCAACTTTTTTCGTAGCTTTTTTTGGTTTCTCTTTTTCTGTGGTTTGTTGTTTTCTGGATACATTACTTTATCAACTAATCCATATTCACATGCTTCTTCAGCAGTTAAATAATTATCACGTTCTGTATCACGTTCAATAGCTTTAATAGTTTGTCCAGTTCTGTCCGCTAAAATTTTGTTTAATTTTTCACGAGTTCTTAAAATGTGTTTGGCTGCTATTTCAATTTCAGTTGCTTGACCTTGTGCTCCACCTAATGGTTGGTGAATCATTACCTCAGCATTTGGTAGTGCATAACGTTTACCGATAGTTCCAGCTGCAAGTAAGAATGCTCCCATACTCGCTGCCATTCCCATACAGATAGTTACAACATCACATTTAATATGTTGCATAGTATCATAAATTGCAAATCCAGCTGTTACACTACCACCTGGTGAATTTATGTAAAAGTAGATATCCTTTTCACTATCTTGTGCTTCTAAAAATAAAAGTTGACTTGTTATTGAATTAGCTACTTGATCATTAACATCCGATCCTAAAATAATGATTCTATCTTTTTAATAATCTTGAATAAATATCATAAGCTCTCTCCTTGAGAAGTTTGCTCAATTACTGTAGGAATTAAATTCATTTTCTTACCTCCTAATTTTCTTTTCACTTGTTATTATATATCAAATATGGTCAATTATCAACTTATTTCCCCTTTTTTTAAACTTCCTTTATTATGGGGTTGACCCAAATGACAAAGTTCATATGAAAACTCATAGACGCAGTGGTTTATTGATATCTAAATTCGCTTTATAAAAGCTTTTTAGATATCTAATAAACTGTGCGCGGGTGACTCGACAAAATCGATTTCTACGAAATCACGATTTTTAAGTCACTCCCATAAATACGACTCGAAAACCTGTGTTTTCAAGTCGCACTTACTTTGTTATTATAGTCTATATGAATGCTCTTTAAAATTACCTACAATAGTATTAACTGCAGTTACTGTAATAAATGCTTCTGGACAATTTTTTGCTACTAATTGTCTTAAAAGATGCATCTCATTTTGTTGAATAACCACGATAATCATTCTTTTTTTCTTATGAGAATATCCACCTTCAACATCCATTATTGTAGAACCTCTATGTAGAGTATTATTAATAAGTTCTACCATTTTTTCTGGATTACTACTAATTATCGTACATTGTATATATGCTGAGAAGAATTTTTGAACGCCTTTCATCGTTTGATTACGTACAAAACTCATTACAAGTGCATACATTACATATTTAATATCAAAAAAATATCCACACTATTGTATATATTATTATATCTTGTATTAGAAAAAAACTGTTGGTAGATTATATTTGAACTGCTTAGTAATAAACTTACCTGTTATATCCGTTCCACCTGTTGAAGCTCCAGCAACCAACAGACAACACATAGCTAATCCCGAAATAATTCCACAGAAGATTGCTGCTACAAGCGAATCTCCAAGGTTAACAGGAGTTATTATCTTAGGTAAATTATTTATTAAAAAAATGATGAAATACTAATCACTAATCCTGTTAGTATTACAAATTTTTCTTCCTATATATTTATAACCTAAATAAAATAATGGAACATTTAAAAACAAATTGAGCTGTCCCTATTTTTTTATGCCAGTTATTTTATTAATTACTAAACTTAATCCTAAAGCCCCACCCGCACCAATATTATTAACAGGTATTAACAAACCAGCATAAATTGAGAATAAAACTGTTCCTAGTATTATTAGAAATATATCTTTTGATTGTTTATGTTGATCAGTCGTATAAATCGTATCTGATAATTTCATGTTATCCTTATCCTTTATTTTTTTATCCACTATATTTTTAATACAAATTAAATTTTAAAACAATTAAAAATCAACTATCTCTAATGAAATATTAATAAATAATTCATTTTATAAACATTTTGTGTTAAAAATTTAAGTAATAGATTTTTTTCTAATTATTAAAAAAATTGAGAATTTTTGGGAGTATATCACTTACATATTTGCCCCTCAATTAAAAAAAGGAGCTATTTATGATTAAACTCTATAATACATTGACAAAACAAAAAGAAATTTTTAAAAACAATAGAAAAATAAAGTCCGAATGTATGTTTGTGGACCAACTGTATACAATTATATTCATATCGGTAATGCACGTCCTATTATCGTCTTTGATGTTGTACGAAAATATTTAGAACATAGTGGATATGAAGTAGATTTCATCTCTAACTTTACTGACGTTGATGACAAAATTATTAAAGCAAGTAATGAAGAAGGAATTTCTACTAGTGAACTTACAGATAAGTACATCAATGCTTTCTTTAAGGATTATGATGCCCTAGGATGTAAAAGAGCAACGAAAAATCCTCGAGTTACAGAATATATGCAAGAAATAATCAAATTCATAGCTAAATTAGTTGAAGAAGGATATGCCTATGAGGCAGACGGTGATGTTTATTTCAGAACTCGTAAAAAAGAGGACTACGGAAAATTAAGTAAACAGTCTATCGATGATTTAATTAGTGGTGCTCGAATCGAAGTTGGAGAACACAAGGAAGATCCACTAGATTTTGCACTATGGAAAAAAGCTAAGCCAGGTGAAGTTAAATGGGATAGTCCATTTGGAGAAGGACGTCCTGGTTGGCATATTGAATGTTCTGTAATGGCAAAAGAAACACTGGGCGAAACAATTGATATCCACGCCGGTGGTCAAGATTTAACATTCCCTCATCACGAAAATGAAATTGCACAATCTGAATGCCATAACCATGCACCATTTAGTAATTATTGGATGCATAACGCTTTTTATTAATATTGATAATGTTAAAATGAGTAAAAGTTTAGGAAACTTCCGCTTAGTAAAAGATATTATTGCTGAAATTGACCCTATGGTACTGCGTTTATTCATGTTGACAGTTCACTATAGAACACCAATTAACTACACATTAGAAAATATTGAATTAGCAAAAACAAATTTCGAAAAAAATTAAAACTGCATATCAAAATCTACAATTCAGATTAAATAACGAAATGACTGAAGAAAAAAATTAGATACAGAAGTTGTAGCATTAGTTACAGAAGAACTAAATAAATTTGAAGAATATATGCAAGATGATTTCAATACAGCAAACGCCCTTTTCTTCATGGTATGAAATTGTAAGAATTTCTAACTCATATACAGCGAAAGAAGCTGTTAACAAAGAAACATTAGAACTAATCAATGCTGCATTCGAAACGTATAGTTCAATTCTAGGAATAAATGTAAAAGAAGACAACACTCTTGATAGTGAACATATCGAAAAACTTAATAGCTGAACGTGAAGCTGCTCGTAAAAAAACCGTGATTTCGCTTTAGCTGATAAAATCCGAGATGACTTAAAAAGAACAAGGAATCATCCTAGAAGATACAAAACAAAGGTGTACGATGGATATAACATTTAAATTTACTGAAAAAAACTTCGCTAATCCAAATCAAATGCAAGCTTTTAACTCTTGCCTATATTGGAGATAGTATTTATGATATTATGAGTAGAGAATATGTTATGAAAAATCATTTAGGAAAAATAAATGATCTTCATAAAACAGTTTCCACAATCGTATCTGCTAGAGCCCAAGCAAGTTTTATGGAAAAACATACTAAACAATAGTATTTTAACAGAACAAGAAGAAAAAAATTTATAACCGTGCAAAAATCAAAAAAATAACTCTAAAAGCAAAAATGCTAGTATTATGGAATATAAACTAGCTACTGGTTTTAGAGGCTGTATTCGGTTATTTATATTTAGAAAAAAACTTTGAAAGATTGGAGGAAATGTTTAACTACATAATAAAATTATATGAAGAAAAACAATAAACACTATAAAGAATTAAGACTAAAAACAAAGAACAAAAAAACCTCAAGTTCAAACTACTGAAGTTGATTTGGACAAAGAAGTAATTGCTGGTCGTAACGCTATACTTGAAGCTATCAAATCAGGACGTGAAATTAATAAAATTCTATTCCAAGAGGGGATTGAAAAAAAGGAAGATTAAAAATCTATTTTTTTGCTATTGCTAATGAGAAAAATCATTTGCCAAGAAGTTCCAAAACGTAAATTAGACAATTCTACTACTGAACGTCACCAAGGAGTTATCGCCTATGTTGCGCCATACTCTTACTTTTGAACTTGATGAAGTAGTAAATAACTTAGAAATTAATAAGGACACAACCTTACTAATTCTAGATCATATTGAGGATCCACATAATCTTGGAGCTATAATTAGAACTGCTGAAGCAAGTGGTGTTAAAGCAATAATCATTCCTAAACGTCGTGCCGCTGTAGTTAGCCAAACTGCAGTTAAAGCTTCTGCAGGAGCAATTGAACACATGCCTGTTATCCGTGTATCAAACCCTAACTGATGCTATTAAAAAAATTAAAAGAAAAAGGGTTCTGGATTGCTGGAACAACATTAGCAGAGCGTTCTGAAGATTACACAAAAAAATTGCAAAAGATGTACCTTTAGCTATCATAATCGGTAACGAAGGCGAAGGTATGAGCAAAGTTGTTACTAACGAATGTGATTTCTTATATCACCTACCAATGTTAGGAAAAATCCAAAGCTTAAACGCTTCTGTAGCAGCTGGTATAATAATGTACGAAAGAATTAAGTCTAATGATTAAAAATATTAAAAATCTAAAGAAGAGCTTAACCTTGGTTTTGCTCTTCGTATCGAAGTATTTGTTAAAGAACAAAAAGTTTCAATCGAACTTGAACTTGATGAAAAAGATCATAGTGAAAATACGATTCATATTGGATATTTTAATGATAATAAACTTATCGGAGTTGCACGACTTATAGATCTTGATAAAGACGTTATTCACATTGGACGCGTTGTTATTGATAAAGAATACCGCGGTCAAGGAATTGGACGTGAACTTATTATTGGATGCGAAAATATCGCACAGCAAATTTTAAAAAGAAAAATAATTATCGAACTTAGTGCTCAAATACAAGCTGAAAACTTCTATAAATCATTAGGTTATAATAGAGTTAATGACATAATATATTTAGATGCAGGAATTGAGCATGTAGATATGATGAAAAGAAATTAATTAAATTATCAAAGGAGGACTTTTTTTATGAAAAACAATATTTATTTATTGACGGTTTATAATTTACTTTTTCGTATGAAAGAATATGACTTAATAAAAAGCTCTACCTTTCCTACCGAACGAGACATTCTAATTGATATGCTTCGTGAATATGCAGGTGGCAATAACTATATCGTTTACTGCGTATTTGACGCTTATCTAACACGTTCAAAAGAATATATTAAAGAAGAACCACCTATCACTATTGTTTATACAAAAAAACTGGTGAAAGAGCTGATCAATGGATAGAAAGAAAGACTCGAGAATTAAGAATCGATCACTTTATAGACATTATAGTAGTAAGTGACGATCATGATGAACGTGACACCACTCTTGGCTACGGAGCAATTTTTACGAGATTGTCACATGTTTATAAAAAGAATTAAAAGATAGAAAATATAATGTTTCTAAAAATAACAAAAAAACATAATTCACGAGAATTAAAAAAATAGGCACATTCGAATGAGTGAAAATGATAGAAGAAAACTAGAAAATTTCATAAAAAAATGGAAAATTCTAAATACAACGCTAAAGAGAGTGGGAGTGACTCAAAAATCGTGATTTCGTAGAAATCGATTTTGTCGAGTCACCCCGCAAAAGTTTATTAGATATCTAAAAAGCTTTTATAAAGCGTATTTAGATATCAATAAACCACTACGTCTATGAGTACCCATATGAACTTTGTTAAATTTCACGATTTTTGAGTCACTCCTTTTTTTATTTTGAAAAATTTTATCTCTAAGTCTAAATAAAGCTAATTTCAATTTTTCCTTTATCTGAAACTGCTGTTATTTGTTTATCTTTAGAATCATCTGTGTTTTTTACTATAATTAATTTGATAATCTTGTTTATTTCCTTTAATTTTTGCGAAAATATCTCCAGATTCTGTGGTTAAATTCATAGAATTTACCTTTGTTTGGTCTACTATAATTTTTGTATTATTTTTAGTTTCAATAATCGCTTTATTTATAGTATCCTTTGTAATCTGTACCTTTTTATTATCAGTAGTGATTTTTAAGATTACCTATCTCAGCTTCATCAACTACAACCTCATCATTACTACTAATGATTAAATTTTTCCACATTTACAAATATTTTTAGAAGTTGCATCTTTGTTTTCCAAACTTATATTTTTTATATACTTTATTAGGAAGATATACATTAAGGCTATTATCACCTAATTCCTCTGCGAAAGCAGTAATATTTAATAAATTATTATCTATAAAATACTTATAATTTCCTTTGTACCTTCCTTGTATTAAAAATCGTCTCATTATCGTGATAATAAATTTTGACATTATTTTTCAATGCGTTAATTTTAATACTATCTATCCCTTTCTTCCCAATCCATTCACTAAAGGTTTTTAATAGAAGATTCTTTTTGGGGCATTAGCCTCTGTATCCTCTTTACTGAATCTTACACACCCTGTAGCAATAGACACAGTGAATATTCCAATAATTATTGTTTTTTAAAAATTTTTTTCATTATTATCCCCTCCTACCCTCAGAATACTCCTATAAAAATAGAATGTCAAGAAAAATGATTGACCTAGGAAAAGGCCAATCATTTTATAAAATATCTCATTGTTACGAATTCTTCAGAACCAGTTGGGTGAATCGCTACTGTGTTATCGAAATCACGTTTTGTTGCTCCCATTTTAATAGCAACAGCAAAATCCTTGTATCATTTCATCTACACCATAACCAATTCCATGTAATCCTACAACTTTCTCCTCTTCACCAAGAGTTACTAGTTTCATAAAACATGGTTGTCTGTGGCTAGTTATTGCAGAATACATAGGTGTGAATGAAGATTTGTAAACTTTAATACTATCTTCACCAAACTCTTTAATAGCCTGTTCTTCTGTGTATCCGATAGACCCAATCGCTGGGTGTGAGAATACAACTGTAGCAACATTAGTATAATCTAAATGTTCTTCTGGTTTATTATTAAATAATCTTTCTGATAATCTACGTCCTGCCGCAACAGCAACCGGAGTTAAGGCAAGGCGTCCTGTTACATCACCTACTGCATAGATACCTTCTACATTAGTATTTTGATATTTATCTGTTGGAATAAATCCACGTTCATCTACTTCCACACCTGCTGCTTCTAAGTTAAGATTTTCAGATAATGGTTTTCTACCGATTGCCCAAATTAATAAGTCAACTGTAGTTTCGCGTCCATCTTCAAGTACTAAAGTAACACTGTCATCACCATTTTTCACAACTTTTTTAGGAATAGCATTTGTATGAAGAGTTGGACCTTCTTCATTTATAACTTTTACTAAAGTATCTACTATATCTCTGTCAAAAGTTCTTAAAGGACGATCACGTCGTACAAATAAGTGAGTATCAACACCAAGACCGTGGAACACTCCAGCAAGTTCAACCGCGATATATCCAGCACCTACTACTGCAATACGTTTTGGTAATTGTTTTAATGCAAAAACTTCATTAGATGTAACACCATACTCTGCTCCCCCAACATTAGGTATAGTTGGTTGTCCTCCAGTTGCTATTAAAATATGATCAGCAGTATACTGTTCTCCATTTACTTCAACTGTATTTTTGTTAACGAACTTAGCATATCCTCTTACTAAATCAACTTTATTGTTATTTAAACCACGTTCATAAGAACCATGAATTCTATCAATATATGCAGAGCGATTACCCACTAATTTTGAAAAATCAAATTCTAAATTTTCAAAACTAAATCCGTAGTCATTAGCATATGATTTTAAACTCTCAGATATTTGTGACGCATGCCACATAACTTTTTTAGGAACACATCCAACATTTACACATGTTCCACCTAATTCATTTCCTTCTATTAACAATCCTTTTACACCGTACATTGCAGCTCGGTTAATTGAAGCTATTCCTCCGCTTCCTCCACCAATCGCAATATAATCATAATGTTTTGCCATGTTTTCACCTCTATAATATTGTATAGCTTTTATCAATTAAAGTTTAGTATTTATATAAATAATTATATCACATAAATCCAATCTCTATATCACATATTATGCAACATTTAACAATTAAATTCAATATATATGCTTACATTTGTAATCAAACTTGAAAAATGAAAAAAATTAAATTGAAAATTAGAAACTAAGCATTCTCCATGCTAACAATTAGATTTTTATGATATAATCTTAGTCATAAATGAGGTGATTATATGTTTAATTATATAGAGAAATTAAATTCTATAGAACAATTTAAAGTATTAAAAGAAGAAAATGAAAAGATTGTCTTTGTATTTTCTGCGACATGGTGTCCAGATTGCATCATGTTAGACCGTTACTTAGAAGAAACGATGAACAAGTTTCCTGAAATAAAAATTCATCTACGTTAACCGTGATGATTATCCAGAAATAGCTCAGGCTCTTGATATTTTTGGTATTCCTTCTTTTTGTAGGTTACAAAAATAATGTAGAAGTTAGTCGATTTGTATCAAGACTAGCTAAAACTCAAAAAGAAGTAGAAGAATTTTTAGAGAAAATTTAGTCTAAAATAAAAAAATAAGGCTTAGCGCATTTACGCTGAGCCTTATTTCTATTACCTTAAATAATACAATGGTCCTAAGATTTTTTTCTAATATTTTTCTGTTGATTCAAATTCTATATCTAATGCATCTTCAACAGTTTTTATCTTATTATTTTCTATCATCTCCTCAAGAGAAGATGGAACTACACCTAATTTAAATACAGGGGTAATTTTTTTAAATCTGAAGTAGGAACAATGTTATACAATTCATTTCCTTCGATTTTCTGACCTGCAAAAAAATTTCTTTAGTACCTTTGTCCATATTTACTTTTTACAGTTTTATCTACAATAAAAATGAGATAATGTGTAGCCTGATCTAGGTGCTACTATTATTTTATTATTTTTTTGTAGCATCACCAATACTATTAAACTCATCTACTCGTAGTATATTAGAGGAATCTTTTGAAAAATTAATACTACCAGCAAAAAGTATTTTCGAATTCAACATTGAATAATTTTCTATAAACAGCATTAAATTCAATATTTTTTTCCCTTTTTCAGTTACAACTGCACCTAATTCATTAGTTTGTAGAAGCTTATTTTTAGATACTCTAATTTTTCTCAGAATTTTTCTCCAGAAATTAAATAATCACTATTCGCCTGCCAACCTAGAAATTCTTGGTCCGTTACTCCTGTAGCCGTTGGTAAATTAGCCATGCTATCTATTCTTGAACCAACTAGTACATCTTGACCATCTGATAAAAATTTATCTATTCCTCTACCTACAAACTTCACATTAACCCATTCACTTTCTACTTTTTTTAAAGTAAATTTCTAGAACAGTTTCAGAAGTAATATATTCATCATCATTTATAACTTTTTTTATTTGATCTAAATAGTACTTCATATCCTGTACTAGGTTTAATTTTTTTACGAAGTTCAGATAATAGTACTCCAATTTTTTGTTTCTGGCCACTCTATATCCTTATCTTTTTATACTATCATCAACTTTCCCAAAACGCTTGTTGTAATCATCTTGACGAATTTTTAATAGTATTGACATTTTTCTTTATAATTAGCTTTAACTATAACGCTGTTGTCAACTTTTTAATTCCGACAAATCTTTCACATTCTTAGTCTTTGAACTATCACTAGCATCAACAACAGTATAACTTTCCACATGATATTTTTTTCTTTACTAAAGAACCTAGTATCTATTTCACTTAATTTTTGACTAGTTAACAAAGTCACTTCTTTTTGAACTTCCATTATCTAATACTACCTTAGTATTATATTTAGCTTGGATTTTTTTATATTATTTCCTAATACTTGTGAATTCCCTAACTCTTTATCATCAAGATAGAAACCAGAAAAATTCATACTTATCATCTTTTGGGTTTAATTTCCTTGATATCATTTTTCTTTAACAAAATTTAAAAAAAGTAGTTCCCTTCTTAATTAGATACTCATTGTTATCTTTTTTCAATTCAGAAGGATACTCTATAGTCACCTTGTTCCAGTATTCTTTATCTTGAGCTAATTTCACTTCAATTTTTTTAGCTAGGTATGGAACTTCAATATTTTTCTGAATTCAATTCTTTTCCATCTATCAAAATACTAGATTTCTTATAACTATAATATTTATCGGGAGTATAATACTGTTCTAACTCATAAGGATAAACTAAAAACTTTATCATCTTGAGGAACATTTCTAATTTCAATAACTCTATTTACTACTTCTTTTTCCTTCACTCACTACAAGATTAATTTGCTTTTTTTAGTAAAAATATACTTTTACTAGATTTTGAATATTCTAAGTTTTTTTAATATTTCCATTACTATCAATATCATAACTCATTACATTCATTATAATCCTAGTATTTGGAGCAAAAAGTTTAAGTAAACTTTTATCCACTATTTTTTCCGTTACCACTCTTTTTCAACTGTATTCTAAACATCTCTTTTTGGAATATTGTTATCATCTAATGAATAAAAAAATTAAATAATTGTATGAATTCTTTTTTTATAACTAAGTAACTCAGCATTATATTCAAGTTCTTCCATACTACTCTGTATTACACTATTTTTTTATTACAGGAAGAGAATAGTTTCTATTGTTATTGAATATATCAAAATTAAATATACTTTCTCTAAAAAAACGGTATCTGTTACTGTTGTATTGTAATCTGTAAAGTAATCAGCTTTTATTTTAGAATCACCAATAGTTGTAAAACCTAAACATAATAAACCTGAAGCTATCAATTTACAATATTTCAATATTTCTCCTCCTTTCACCTTTTTACTCTTACTTATTATATCATATTCTTTAATAACTATTATAAAAAAAATTGTTTAAATAAAACTAAATACATTTATATTCAACTATAAATCATTCGTATTCAGTTTAATTATTTCAAGAAAACTAGAATTTCAAAATGAATAATATCATAAAAATTGACCCATAAGTGAAAAACACTTATAGGTCAACTTTTTGTTTCAAAATGTAATATTAAGCTTCGCTTATATTTTCTAACATTATTTGATCATTAGATATACTAACTTCATCATATTCGTAATCTTCTGCAAAATCGTACGAATACTCCTTGTATAGGAACATCTCATTTGAGTAATCTAAAAATTCCTCTTCAGGAACAGAAAAACTCCACCTCATTATAGCTTTCATCAGCATAGTCTGATAAAATTTCATCTTCATAGTCTATTTCAGTATTGAAGTCACGGGAATATTCATCATCTTGCCCATACACGGGATCCGGCGACTCCAAACTAGATAAGTTCATTGTATACATAATCAATCTCCTTAAATATCTTTTTTTATTATTAATATTATACAAAAATAGTATATCATTTTACAAGTAAAAACTATAATTTTTTTCAAAATATTTCTTCTAACTTCTTCAAGGGCCTCTACACTTGTTCTATAGCGAATTAGCTCCCTATCTCCAGTGAATAAACACTCTTTAACACTAATATCACCTTGAGCATAAATACCTATATAAACTAGACCTACTGGTTTGCCACTTCCATCACTATTAGGACCTGCTATCCCTGTTGTTGCTACAGCAAAATCAGCTCCTAAGCGTTTTGCTACTCCTAATACCATTTCTTTAGCTACTTCTTCACTAACTGCACCAAATTTTTTTCTAAAGTTTCTTCTCTAACTCCTAAAGTATCTATCTTAGATTTATTAGAATAACAAACTACACCTTCAAGCAATGCTTCTGAAATTCCACTTTTTTCTACTAACATTGAAGAAATTTTTCCACCTGTCAATGATTCTGCTATTGATATAGTAAACTTATTTTCAATCAAAAGATTGGCTACTACAGTATTCATTTCAGTTTGAGTACTAGAGATATCTTCATCACCTACGAGATATATGTACTCTCCTACTCTTTTCTCAATCTCATCTAATTGCTTCCTGATAAGATCTTCACACTCTGCTCTATCATTACCACTAACTGTTATACGAAGCAATACCTCGCCAGTTTTAGCATAAAGTGCTAAAGTCGGATTAGTTTGATTATCCATTATATCTTTAATCTTTGTCTCTAACAAAGATTCTCCAATACCATAAAAATCTTACATATTTAGAAATAAATTGCTTACTGCTAAATTTTTTTCTAGATAAGGCTTCACACTCTTTTCAAACATATCGCGCATCTCTCGAGGTGGGCCAGGTAGTAAAATGATTCTTTTATTATTTTCCTCAATTATTATCACTGGCGCTGTTCCACAATAATTTTTCTAATACTATTGCACCCTCAGGAATCATAGCTTGTTTTTTTATTATTTTTCTGTTATTATATTTCTACCTGATCTAGTAAGTCTCTCTAATATTTTTCACCCATGAATATTCATGAAAATAAAACTCTCTACCAAAGTATTCTGCTGCACATTCTTTTGTAATATCATCATCAGTAGGCCCTAAGCCACCAGTAATAATAACCGTATCATTTTCTAAAAAAATGCACTCTCTAATGTCTTAAGCAATCTCTCTCTATTATCTCCTACAGTTGTTTGTCGAAAAACCCCCAAACCCTAGAGCAGCAAGTTCTTTTGATAGATATGCTGTGTTGGTATTAACTATATCTCCTAATAATAATTCAGTCCCTACCGAAACTAATTCAACTCTCATAATAATCTCCTCACAATATTTACATTTTTTTCTTTCAATTATATTCTACATCAAAACTATAAAAATAAATTATATAATCTCTTCAAATACTAACTTGCAATAATTATTAAAATAAAAAGTCAGTTATAAGAATTCTAATATTTAAAAATTCTTATAACTGAGCTCTTCTCTATTCTCTATTAGTATATGATTGATGTAGTTCTAATTGATCACCCATAAGTTCTTCAACAGTTACCATTTCAAATCCTTGTTCAGTTAAGTACTGTAATATCGATGGTAATGCATCAATTGATGTTTGATGAATATCATGCATTAAGATAATTGAACCAGGTTGGGCTTTTCTAACTTCTTTCATTATAGAAGCAGTATTACGGTTTTTCCAATCAAGAGTATCAACATCCCATAAAATAAATGATTGATCAACAGCCGCTTGAATAGCGCCATTAATCGCTCCATATGGAGGTCTCATAATATGAACATCTTGTCCACTCGCTTTTTTCAAAGCTTCTGTTGTATCATTAATTTGTTTCTTCGCTTTTTCTAAACTAATACTTGTTAAAACAGGATGATCCCAAGAGTGGTTTCCAAGTTGATGCCCTTCAGCAACTACTCGTTTAACAAGATCTTCATTTCCTTCTATTGCGTGACCTACCATAAAGAATGTACCTTTGGCTTTATATTTTTTCAATAATTCTAATGCTACAGGAGTAGTCTGCGGATTTGGTCCATCATCGAATGTTAATGCTACAGCTTTTCTATCTCTTTTCTTAACATATTCTTTATATTTATCTAAATCTTCACCTTTTAAATAACTTTCAGTTATATACTTATGTAAATCATTCATTGGAACTTCTACTGAACTAACTTCTCCAACTTTAGGATCTACACTTATGTTAAACTTAGACTCTGCATAAGAAAACTTCCAATCAGACATATCTTGATCACGAAGCTTAACAATAGCATCTTTAGTTTCTACTTCAGATACTCCACGACCTTCTAACTGTTTTTTTGAATTTTTAAATAAGAACTTTTTCTTAGCATCATCTGGAGAAGCAAATAAACTAGATAAAGTAAATAGTTTTCCATCATTTGTTAAGAAAATACTAGATAAATTAGATTCTGTTGCAGCTTCTACATTCTTATCAGATATTTTATGAGTAACTTTCTCTACGCTTAATTCTGATACATTAGCAAAAATTGCTCTCTTTTTCTTTACTTCCATAGAAAACAATTTCTTTAATATTTTTATTAAAGTCTAGCTCCCCTTCAACTAATCCTTTTGTTTCCTCATCTAAACGAGATTTTTATTTCATCTGCATTAGAAGAGTTTGAGTTTGGATAATAAATTTTTACAAATTTATCACCCTAGCCAACCAGTTTTTTTGAACTGCTATCTTTTTGCTAAATCTGATTTATCAGCAGCTTCTACCGTATCTTTTACCTGCGATTTAAAAATTGTACTCTTGCCATTTTTTTGGTAAGCAGGTTCACCATAGAATAATAAGAATGTACAAATAGCTATACATAAAACACCTAAAAAAACACCTAATTTCTTCATTATTCTTATTCCCTTCTTTTTAAATTTTTTTATTATATTTTTAAAAGATATAGAGAATTTATCTATTAAAATAGAGTTCACTATATCCTTATAACTAATAAAAATCATACATTACTATTATACATTAAACTACAGAATTTCTCCAGTATATTTAATAAAAATCACATTAATAATCCTATATTATAAAAAGAAAGAGGCTGACCCAAAAGCCCTAAAATTTAACAAAGTACATATGAAAACTCATAGACGCAGTGGTTTATTGATATCTAAATTCGCTTTATAAAAGCTTTTTAGATATCTAATAAACTGTGCGGGAGATGACTCGGCAAAAATCGATTTCTTCGAAATCACGATTTTTGAATCACTCCCTTACTCTCATTATTTGTTCTGCATTCTTCGTCCTTTTTTTGTCGAAGAATTTCTTATCTATACCTCTACGTTCATTACGATTTTTCCTATCTCTATTTTTCTGAACGTCGACGTCTATCATTACCTCTATTTGAACGTCTACCTCGTTCTTGTTTTTCGAGGTAGAGGTTTTTTCAAATGATAATTCTACATCTACTTCTTTTTTTATCATTTATTAATTTACTTAGTAAAATTGTAATTACTTTTTCCGCATTTATTTCAGCTAACAATTTATTAGCTAAGCTGTTAAATTCGACATGGTTATTTTCCATTTCTGAAATAACCTCATCAAATAATCTCTTGTGACGGGCTTTCTTCACTTCTTCTTGTGAATATGGACGTAACATCTTCATTCTTTTCTCCACGAGAATTTTCAATATCTTTCAGATAAGGCATCTCTACTGGATTTAAAAATGTAATTGCTACTCCAGATTTCCCTGCTCGTCCTGTTCTTCCAATTCTATGAGTATAACTTTCTACATCTTGTGGAATATCAAAATTATAAACATGTGTAACATCACTGATATCAATACCACGTGCTGCAACATCCGTTGCAACAAGGATTTGTAGTGAGTTGTTTTTAAATTTACGCAAAATTTCTAAACGCTTAGATTGAGTGATGTCTCCATGTAATCCTTCAGCTAAATATCCTTTAGCAATCAGCGCACTAGCTAATTCATCAACACGACGTTTAGTTCTACCGAAAACAATAGCTAAATTAGGATTTTTGTACATCTAAAAATCCAATTAATGTTTCTAATTTTTTTCATTTTTCTCTAGCGATTGTAGCATATTCAGTAATATCTGGTTTAAGATCTTCATCACTCATAGTTTTAATAAGTTTATAATCTCTCATGAAGTCTTTTTGAAAGTTCCATTATTGTTTTAGGCATTGTCGCAGAGAACAATAATGTTTGATGTCTTGAAGTTATTTTAGATAAAATAAATCTTACATCTTCTATGAAGCCCATATTTAGCATTTCATCAGCTTCGTCTAATACTAAATGAGTTAGGTTCTCTAATTTAATCGTTTTTCTGTTAATATGGTCTATTACACGCCCACGGTGTACCTACTATAATTTGTGGACGTTTTTTTCAAATCTTGAATTTGTCTTTCAATACTTGTTCCACCAAATACAATACTTACTTTTAATCCTTTAGCTCTTGACATTAAACGAAGCTGCTCTCCAACTTGCTGAGCTAACTCTCTTGTTGGAGCAAGGATTAATGATTGTAATTGATCATTACGCCTTACTGTATCTACTAACGGTATTCCAAAAGCACCTGTTTTTCCTGATCCTGTTTGTGCTTGTGCTAAAATATCAATTCCCGATAATACGTATGGAATTGTCTCTGTTTGAATACCAGTTGGAGATATGAAATTCATGTTGGTTAGTGACTGAACTGTCTCTTGACTAACCCCTAATTCTTCAAATGTTGTCATTTATTTCTCCTTAATTTATCCAATTTTTATATACTGTCTTATTTATATAACCTGTTAATTATAGCATGAAAAATAAAAAAATTAATAAAGGGATATGAGTACTCCTAATATCTAGATTGTTCATTTACCTCCACAAATTCTTACTAATTGATAGATTTATCAAAATAAAAAAATTAGATAGGTCTCTTATTTCCTATCTAATTTTTTACTACATATTATTATTTGTGATTCCATCAATTTTTCTTAGCGATATCTCTTATTGCTTGTTTTTGAATTATTCAACTTATTAGTATAGATTAATAACATATAATCTTTATCACCAAATACTATAGCAGTTTCATGATAATTAGTCTCTATAGCCCCATACTTACTAGCAATTTTTTTATTCGGTATTCCATCTTTTTATTACTTCTCCAGCTTCAGAATCTTCTAAATACTTAATTAATTTTGGATACTTATCACGTTCTTTATAAAGTTTTGTCCAAACAACTTCCATCATTGCCGGTGTTATTCTATTCTTTTGAGCTTCTTCCTCTGATAAATTCACACCCAAGCTATCAAAATATTTCACCAATAAATCAGCTGCAGTAGCATTATTCCCTACAAGCATGTTTGTAGCTGTATTATCTGAGTACTGTATCATATTTTTGAATAACATAATCTAATTTATAGCTATTTTTTTCTTCGTATTATTGGTGATTTGTCCATTTCCTTCTTCTAAATGGTTCTCATTATAATATATATCAGCATCTTCTGATACTTCACCATTTCTTATGCGGTCATATATTCTCATTGCATATACTACTTTTATTGTACTTGCAGCTGTAAAGTATTTGTTTTCTTCTTGTCCATATCTATATCCTGTAGAAAAGTTCTTGTAGACAACTCCTATCTCATTGTCCCCCTTATATTGCTCTACTATGTTATCAAAAGCTTCATTAAGTTCTGTCTCACTAAGTTTCGTATTTTCAGATGTTGATTCTTCTCGTTGATTTTCTTTATTTTGTTCTTGTTGTTGAGCTAATTCTTGCTGCTTAGCCGCATCCTTCTTTGCTTTAAGATGTCCACCCGCAGAAAATACTCCATATACAACCAAAATAACAGCCATCGATTCTATAATAAACTTTAAAAATCTCTTAAATTTTCTCTTCACTACAATAATCACATCCTTCTTCCGCATATTTTCTACGTTTCTTCTACTAGTTTACTACATATTAACTATTTTTCTCAACACGAAACATGGAACTTCAATATCCCTAATAATGTTTTATAAAAAGATACGACTCAAGTAATCTAATTTCGAGGAAATCATGATCTATGAGTCGCTCACTCTCTTTATTAATTATAATTTCGTTTTTTTAAATAAAAATCCTGTTCTGAAATTTTTTTGAAAATCCAATATTTTTCATACATATACTTAGGTGTATCATTAGCATCAGCTACTAAAAGAACATTCTCTTTACGTTCACTGTTTATAGCGTGAGTAATAATATGCTTAGCTATCCCAAGATTTCTATACTCAGGTGCTATATATAAATTATCTATTTCAAAAGAAGTTACTCTTAACTATAATATTAGCTGACCCCACTATTTTTTTCTCTATCTTTAGCTACAAGTTGTTTAATATTTTCTGATCTAATATCTTCATACAATAAAGTTTGATTGTGTTCAGCCCACTCCTCATTACTAGCCTCTACATCTATTTTTATACTGAAACTTTAAATATCTATTTAAATCAACTTTTTGCAGATATTCTACCTGAAATTCACTTAATTCTGGTTCCACAAAATCTTTTGATATTTAAGTAATATAAAAAGTAAATTAATTTCACTAAAAGCCTTCTTTCTTTAAATATCTTTTTAAGCTTCCAAGATAGTTTTACATTTTCTAATGCTGCCAAATGAATAAAATTGACACCCTTATCTCTAAAGAAATTTCTACAAGAAGAAATATAATACTCAAGTTCATCTATAGTAATCGGTTCTTTCTTCATTAATAGATAATTTCCACTAAAATATAATTTTTGATTTTAGTGTTTGATAAATTACATAACTATCTGTTTCAACTACCGACTTTGCTCTTGAATATATATCTTTAAAACTATAATTCATAACTAGCACCTCCTATCCTTAATGTATTCTTCCTTGTATTAATGATGACCATGTGGTCCATGATGATGTTCAAAATGATTTATTATTTCAAATACTCTTGAACTTCCTGTTAAGTCGTAAACATTTCTTAAAGTTTCTAAGTATGTTGGTTCATCATGTAAAAACTTCAAAAATAAGTAACAACTTCTTCCTCAACAAAATCAATATAATCCTCTTCTTCAGATAAAGCATTTAACGCAGCACCTAGAAGGATTGGATCATCTTTTATTAATGAGTTTTTCATTATATAAGTCATAGATTTTTTTCATACTCAAATAGTGATTTAAGAGCATTTATAGTAATAAATAATGTTTGCTCAGAAATTCCTTGAGAAGACAAGACTTCTTGCATAAGTATACGAATGTTGTCATATTGTTTATCATCTTTATATAAAGAAATTAAATGTAAGTATGCACTAATCGCCATACCTTGTAATTCAATATATTTCTCTAAATATTTCTTAGCTTCATCACCTTTAGACATATGTCCTAAATGTAAATATGCTTCAGTGAAATCAGGATTTAAAGCGATAGTTTTTAATAAGTGCATTTTTGATTTTTCTAAATTCTTAACTTGATTATAAGCAAATGCTAATGAGAACAGAATTCCTGCATCTTCATACTCTCTTCCATTTTGATTATAGAAAGCAATAGCCTCTTCAAATAATCCTAAAGCATATAGATTGTCAAATGCAGTTTGGAAATTTTCTAAAGATGGTTCTTCATAAAAAAATTCTCTCACTTAAATTTTTAGCTTTATCTTCCCTTCCTGTTGCTAAATAAATCCCTACCAACTCTTTATCAATTGCTCGGATAGCCTCATCAAAATCTGTTCCTGCTCTAGCCGCTAAGAACTTATCTTCAGCAATTTCATATAATTCATCTTCTAAATATATCAAACCTTCTTGATATAAAATCGAAGGTGTTTTAGGGGAATTATATAATACTACTAAAGCATCATCTTTTTTTATCTAGATATAAAAGATTGTGAACATATCCTTCAATTGCCGTATCTTCTTCTCTATTTTGTTCAAAAAAATAATTCTAGATAATTCTAAACATTCATCAAATAATCCATTATCTAAAAAGTATTGTACGAAACTCCTCTTGTTGCTCTCTATCTAAAAGCCGAAAAAAATCTATTTCTTTTTAATTCCTCTAAAAATTGTTGTATATCCATCTAATTTTCTCTCCTTGCCAGCTTATTCATTATAAAAAAATCAATTCATTTTTTTACTGTAGAATCGATATTATCAATACTATTCTGAGCTTTTTCTAAATATCGTCTACTTACAGTTAATGTTTCTAATAAAAATTTTTATCATTATTTTTTTATATAATTTATAATTTTTTTCTTTATCTTCTCTACTCGTGTCTTTTTGTAAAATTATAGAATAGCTCCGGATTTTTCTTCCTTCGCTAATAAAGATGGTAATGTAATATTACCATTCATTAAATCCTGACCGACTTCTTTTACCAAGATTTTTGTGCTCCTCCTGCAAAATCAAGATAGTCATCAATTATCTGATAACTCATTCCTAAATAATACCCATACGAAAAAGCACTTTTAATATCTTCATCAGAAGCATCAGCTACAATACTCCCTGCAACACAAGCAAAAAGCTATTAATATTGCGGTTTTTCTCTTAATCTTTTTTAAGATAATCAAGTCTCCTAGTTTTAACATCATATAAGCCATCTTCTTGAATAAGTTCTCCTATACAAAGTTCTTTAAGCGTCTGGGATAAATATAAATGTATTTTTTTCATTATCAAACTTAGCCACTTCTTTTTAAAACTACAGAAAATAAATAATCCCCCTACGCGAAGAGCAAACTCATTACTATACATTTTTATTCATCGTAACACTGCCTCGTCTAGTATCAGCATTATCAATAATATCATCATGAATTAAACTAGCAGTATGAATTATTTCAACTATACTAGCCATTCTAATAATGTCTTTTTTTATTAAGTTCAAAAATTTCCTAATTTAGCACATATGAGTAAAAGAAGTACTCTAACCCTCTTACCACCATTAAAAAAATATTTCTTCACAACCTCATCTAATTGTTCATCATTACTTCTAGTAATTTCAAAAAAATATCTTCTAATACCTCTTGTACTAACGTATCATACTGTTTTTAACATTTTATTCTCCATTAACTTAAACAAAGGTTACCATTCTACCATCAGACTCTTGAAATTCAATATTATAAAAAAACTAAACCAAGTCTTTATGATACTTAGAGAAAATTCATCTTCACTAATCTCTTTAGAAATTAGCTGTATGTACCCTGTCTGCATAGTCTCCGTCAAAATAGCTAACTTATCTAAACTACCTACTAACAAGCTATAGTACTCAAAACTAAAAATAATCTCCCAATAAAAAGAGATTTTGATTCAATACTATCACCTTCTACTTTATGACTATAAATAGAACTAAGTGCACAAAAAAATTGCCGTATTATATAATTTATTATCAAAATTATATTTTTTTCTATAAAAGAAGTAATATTTAATTTTTTTCTATTAATCTTTCATTATAATTATATTTTTTTCATAGTAAGTCCTTCATTCTTTATCTTTATAAATTATACCATAATATCGCGATTAATTAAAAATTTGATTAACTAAATTCCAGATAAAAAAATTTTTATATTTGTTATTCATTAAGATAACAAGAATCTTTGTCACGTTCAAAGTACATGAGAAATTGCTCAAGAAATCTAGACAGTATTTTTTTCTGCTTATTTTTCATTAAGATGATATCGACATAGTGTATCACTAGCTCCAATATCAATTTTTAATTGTTCTTTATCAGCAGAATCATAAAAGCACCCATTCCATTTTTTTCCTTACGGAGTTTCAGTATAATCACATTAGATTTCCCTTCTTTTTGATGAATAGTCAACGTTTAATGGTACAATTTGTTTTGACATTTTATCTTCCTCCATTTTTTTCTTTTTATGTTTTTTTATTATAAAGGAAGTTATGTTCAGAAGATAAATACCTTGTTATTGGACGCTTACTTACCTTACAGTGGACTCTTATCAAAGAACAAAAAAGCCCCCGAAAAATATCGAGGGCTTTTATACTATATTTAAAGATTTATTCTAAACTTTAAATTAGTTTTTGTCGTTTTTACGACGTCTTGCTGCTGCAAGTAATCCACCTAGGATTCCTAATCCTAATCCTGCTAATCCAGTATTAGTTTCAGTTGTACCTGTGTTAGCTAAACGTTTAGTTTCTTTCTTAGTTTCATCTGGTGTTACTTTACCTGATGTTACCTTAGCTGGTGTTATTACTGGAACTTCAACTGTAGGTTGACCTGGTTCTGTAATCTTACCTGTTCCCGGTACTTTTTCCTTCTGGTAATTCACTGTTTGGCACTTTACCTTTACCTTCTTTATCGATTGTAACGATAATTGGGTTTCCATCTTTACAGGGATTTCCACCTTAGTTCCCGGTGGGTATGTTGATCCATCTGGTTTCTTAGGTGTTACTGTAACGTCACCTGTCTTAGGATCTTGTTCAACATCTAGTGTTGGTGTCTTACGAGCTGGTGTTGTTACATCTACTGGTTGTGATGGTTTCTTGTTAGGTTCTGTTACTGTTCCTTTTCCTGGGACATTTCCTTTTGGAAGTTTGTCATTTGGTACTTCACCTGAACCATTGTCACCAATTGTTACTGTGATTGTTGTTCCATCTTCTCCTGGAATTTCTACCACCGTTCCTGGTGGGTATGTTGATCCATCTGGTTTCTTAGGCGTTACTACTGCATCACCATTTGGTTTACGAGTAATTTCAATCTCACCTGGTTGTTCAGTTACTGGTGTTTCTGGTGTGAATTTACCTGGTGTTGTTACATTAGGAACTTCCACTGTTGGTTTTCCTGGTTCTGTAATCTTACCTGTTCCTGGAACTTCTTTCTTAGGAAGGTTGTCATTTGGTACTTTACCTTTACCGTTTTCACCGATTGTTACTGTGATTGGACCATTTTCACCTGGGATTTCTACCACAGTTCCTGGTGGGTATGTTGATCCATCTGGTTTCTTAGGTGTTACTGTAACATCACCTGTCTTAGGATCACGTTCTACATCTATTGTTGGTGTCTTACGAGCTGGTGTTGTCACATCGACTGGTTGTGATGGTTTCTTGTTAGGTTCTGTTACTGTTCCTTTTCCTGGGACATTTCCTTTTGGAAGTTTGTCATTTGGTACTTCACCTGAACCATTGTCACCAATTGTTACTGTGATTGTTGTTCCATCTTCTCCTGGAATTTCTACCTTAGTTCCTGGTGTGTATGTTGATCCATCTGGTTTCTTAGGTGTTACAATCGCATTTCCATTTGGTTTACGAGTAATTTCAATCTCACCTGGTTTTTCAGTTACTGGTGTTTCTGGTGTAAATTTACCTGGTGTTGTTACATTAGGAACTTCCACTGTTGGTTTTCCTGGTTCTGTAATCTTACCTGTTCCTGGAACTTCTTTCTTAGGAAGGTTGTCATTTGGTACTTTACCTTTACCGTTTTCACCGATTGTTACTGTGATTGGACCATTTTCACCGGGATTTCTACCACAGTTCTGGTGGGTATGTTGATCCATCTGGTTTCTTAGGTGTTACTGTAACATCACCTGTCTTAGGATCACGTTCTACATCTATTGTTGGTGTCTTACGAGCTGGTGTTGTCACATCGACTGGTTGTGATGGTTTCTTGTTAGGTTCTGTTACTGTTCCTTTTCCTGGGACATTTCCTTTTGGAAGTTTGTCATTTGGTACTTCACCTGAACCATTGTCACCAATTGTTACTGTGATTGTTGTTCCATCTTCTCCCGGAATTTCTACCTTAGTTCCCGGTGTGTATGTTGATCCATCTGGTTTCTTAGGTGTTACAATCGCATTTCCATTTGGTTTTACGAGTAATTTCAATCTCACCCGGTTTTTTTCAGTTACTGGTGTTTCTGGTGTAAATTTACGGTGTTGTTACATTAGGAACTTCCACAGCTGGTTTTCCTGGTTCTGTAATCTTACCTGTTCCTGGGACATCTGTCTTAGGAAGGTTTTCATTTGGTACTTTACCTTTACCGTTTTCACCGATTGTAACTGTGATTGGACCATTTTCACCGGGATTTCTACCTTAGTTCTCGGTGGGTATGTTGATCCATCTGGTTTCTTAGGTGTTACTGTAACATCACCTGTCTTAGGATCACGTTCTACATCTAGTGTTGGTGTCTTACGAGCTGGTGTTGTCACATCAACTGGTTGTGATGGTTTCTTATTCGGTTCTGTTACTGTTCCTTTTCCTGGGACATTTCCTTTTGGAAGTTTGTCATTTGGAATTTCACCTGAACCGTTATCACCAATTGTTACTGTGATTGTTGTTCCATTTTCTCCTGGAATTTCTACCTTAGTTCCTGGTGGGTATGTTGATCCATCTGGTTTCTTAGGTGTTACAATCGCATTTCCATTTGGTTTACGAGTAATTTCAATCTCACCTGGTTTTTCAGTTACTGGTGTTTCTGGTGTAAATTTACCTGGTGTTGTTACATTAGGAACTTCCACAGCTGGTTTTCCTGGTTCTGTAATCTTACCTGTTCCTGGGACATCTGTCTTAGGAAGGTTTTCATTTGGTACTTTACCTTTACCGTTTTCACCGATTGTAACTGTGATTGGACCATTTTCACCTGGGATTTCTACCTTAGTTCCTGGTGGGTATGTTGATCCATCTGGTTTCTTAGGTGTTACTGTAACATCACCTGTCTTAGGATCACGTTCTACATCTAGTGTTGGTGTCTTACGAGCTGGTGTTGTCACATCAACTGGTTGTGATGGTTTCTTATTCGGTTCTGTTACTGTTCCTTTTCCTGGGACATTTCCTTTTGGAAGTTTGTCATTTGGAATTTCACCTGAACCGTTATCACCAATTGTTACTGTGATTGTTGTTCCATTTTCTCCTGGAATTTCTACCTTAGTTCTGGTGGGTATGTTGATCCATCTGGTTTCTTAGGTGTTACAATCGCATTTCCATTTGGTTTTACGAGTAATTTCAATCTCACCCGGTTTTTTTCAGTTACTGGTGTTTCTGGTGTAAATTTACCCGGTGTTGTTACATTAGGAACTTCCACAGCTGGTTTTCCTGGTTCTGTAATCTTACCTGTTCCTGGGACATCTGTCTTAGGAAGGTTGTCATTTGGTACTTTACCTTTACCGTTTTCACCGATTGTAACTGTGATTGGACCATTTTCACCTGGGATTTCTACCACAGTTCCTGGTGGGTATGTTGATCCATCTGGTTTCTTAGGTGTTACTGTAACATCACCTGTCTTAGGATCACGTTCTACATCTATTGTTGGTGTCTTACGAGCTGGTGTTGTCACATCAACTGGTTGTGATGGTTTCTTATTCGGTTCTGTTACTGTTCCTTTTCCTGGGACATTTCCTTTTGGAAGTTTGTCATTTGGAATTTCACCTGAACCGTTATCACCAATTGTTACTGTGATTGTTGTTCCATTTTTCTCCCGGAATTTCTACCTTAGTTCCTGGTGGGTATGTTGATCCATCTGGTTTCTTAGGTGTTACAATCGCATTTCCATTTGGTTTACGAGTAATTTCAATCTCACCGGTTTTTTTCAGTTACTGGTGTTTCTGGTGTAAATTTACAGGTGTTGTTACATTAGAACTTCCACAGCTGGTTTTTCCTGGTTCTGTAATCTTACCTGTTCTCGGGACATCTGTCTTAGGAAGGTTGTCATTTGGTACTTTACCTTTACCGTTTTTCACCGATTGTAACTGTGATTGGACCATTTTTCACCGGGATTTCTACCTTAGTTCTGGTGGGTATGTTGATCCATCTGGTTTCTTAGGTGTTACTGTAACATCACCTGTCTTAGGATCACGTTCTACATCTAGTGTTGGTGTCTTACGAGCTGGTGTTGTTACATCTACTGGTTGTGATGGTTTCTTGTTAGGTTCTGTTACTGTTCCTTTTCCTGGGACATTTCCTTTTGGAAGTTTGTCATTTGGTACTTCACCTGAACCATTGTCACCAATTGTTACTGTGATTGTTGTTCCATCTTCTCCTGGAATTTCTACCACCGTTCCTGGTGGGTATGTTGATCCATCTGGTTTCTTAGGCGTTACTACTGCATCACCATTTGGTTTACGAGTAATTTCAATCTCACCTGGTTGTTCAGTTACTGGTGTTTCTGGTGTAAATTTACCTGGTGTTGTTACATTAGGAACTTCCACAGCTGGTTTTCCTGGTTCTGTAATCTTACCTGTTCCTGGGACATCTGTCTTAGGAAGGTTGTCATTTGGTACTTTACCTTTACCATTTTGACCGATTTCAACTGTGATTGGACCATTTTCACCTGGGATTTCTACCGTAGTTCTGGTGGGTATGTTGATCCATCTGGTCTCTTCGGTGTTACTGTTACGTCACCTGTCTTAGGATCTTGTTCCAACTCTAGTTTTGGTGTCTTATGAGCTGGTGTTTCAACTGGAACTTCTTCCGTTGGTTTTCTGGTTCTGTAATCTTACCTGTTCTCGGTACTTTTTCCTTCTGGTAAGTCAGCATTTGGTACTTTAGCTTTACCGTTGTCATCTGTTGTAACAGTAATTGGGTGATCTTTATCTTTACCAGGGATTTCTACCGTAGTTCTCGGTGGGTATGTTGATCCATCTGGTCTCTTCGGTGTTACTGTTACGTCACCTGTCTTAGGATCTTGTTCCAACTCTAGTTTTGGTGTCTTATGAGCTGGTGTTTCAACTGGAACTTCTTCCGTTGGTTTTCCTGGTTCTGTAATCTTACCTGTTCCTGGTACTTTTCCTTCTGGTAAGTCAGCATTTGGTACTTTAGCTTTACCGTTGTCATCTGTTGTAACAGTAATTGGGTGATCTTTATCTTTACCTGGGATTTCTACCGTAGTTCCTGGTGGGTATGTTGATCCATCTGGTCTCTTCGGTGTTACTGTTACGTCACCTGTCTTAGGATCTTGTTCCAACTCTAGTTTTGGTGTCTTATGAGCTGGTGTTTCAACTGGAACTTTTTCCGATGGGTTCTTATTAGGTTCTGTTACTGTTCCTGTACCTGGGATAGCTTTCTTAGGAAGATTGTCATTTGGTACTTCACCTGAACCATTGTCGCCAATCGTAACGGTGATTGTAATTGGGTTACCATCTTTATCTTCACCTGGGATTTCTACCGTAGTTCCTGATGGGTATGGGTTTCCATCTTGTTTCTTAGGCGTTACTACTGCATCACCATTTGGTTTTTGATTAATTTCAATCGCAACTGGTTGTTCTGTTGTTGGAGCACCTGGTATTATCTTACTTGGTGTTTCTACTGGAACTTCTTCCGTTGGTTTTCCTGGTTCTGTAATCTTACCTGTTCCTGGTACTTTTCCTTCTGGTAAGTCAGCGTTTGGTACTTTAGCTTTACCGTTGTCATCTGTTGTAACAGTAATTGGGTGATCTTTATCTTTACCTGGAATTTCTACCTTAGTTTTTGGTGGGTATGTTGACCCATCTGGTCTCTTCGGTGTTACTGTTACGTCACCTGTCTTAGGATCTTGTTCCAACTCAAGTTTTGGTGTCTTATGAGCTGGTGTTTTAACTGGAACTTTTTTCGATGGGTTCTTATTAGGTTCTGTTACTGTTCCTGTACCTAGGACATCTTTCTTAGGAAGTTTGTCATTTGGCACTTCACCTGAACCGTTATCACCAATTGTTACTGTGATTGTTGTTCCATTTTCTCCTGGAATTTCTACCTTAGTTCCTGGTGGATATGTTGATCCATCTGGTTTCTTAGGCGTTACAATCGCATCTCCATTTGGTTGTTGAGTAATTTCGATTGTAGGAGTTTGAGTTGTTGGTGTCTTAGGATCTGTTCCATTTTTGATTTCTTCCTCATCTGTAATTCCATCGTTGTCATCGTCTGGATCAGTCACATCTGGGATTCCGTCTCCATCTGTATCGCGTTGAATTTTAACTGGAACTTTGACTACAACTTCTTCTGTTCCTTTTTTCAGTTTAACTGGAATCTCTACTGTACGTTCTTCTTCTTTTGGTTCCCAATTATCTACTTTTGGTGTTCCTACTAGATTTCCGCCGTTATCCACTGTTAAACCATTTACTGGTTCATCTGTTGTAATCGTTGTACCTGGTTTGTTTGGTGTGATTACCTTAGTACCTGCTGGTACTGGTTTTTTCTCTGGTACAGTTTTTTCTACTGTTGTTCCTGTTAATTTATCTGCTACTTTTGGATCTGTTCCATTTTTGATTTCTTCATCATCTGGAATTCCATCGTTGTCATCATCTGAATCCTTAACATCTGGAATACCATCTCCATCTGTATCACGTTGAATTTTAACTGGTACTTTAACTACAACTTCTTCTTTTCCTTTTTTCAGTTTAACTGGAATCTCTACTGTACGTTCTTCTTCTTTTGGTTCCCAATTGTCTACTGTTGGTGTTCCTTTCAAGTTACCATCACCATCAACTGTTAAACCATTTACTGGATTATCTACTGTAATCGTTGTTCTGGTTTGTTTGGTGTTATTACCTTAGTATTTGCTGGTACTGGTGTTTTTTTCTGGTACAGTTGTTTCTGTTACTTTACCTGTTAAGTTATCCGCTACTTTTGGATCTGTTCCATTTTTCTCTTCTTCTGTATCTGGAATTCCATCGTTGTCATCATCTGAATCCTTAACATCTGGAATACCATCTCCATCTGTATCACGTTGAATTTTAACTGGTACTTTAACTACAACTTCTTCTTTTCCTTTTTTCAGTTTAACTGGAATTTCTACTGTACGTTCTTCTTCTTTTGGTTCCCAATTGTCTACTGTTGGTGTTCCTTTCAAGTTACCATCACCATCAACTGTTAAACCATTTACTGGATTATCAACTGTAATCGTTGTGTCTGGTTTATTTGGTGTTACTACCTTAGTATTTGCTGGAACTTCTGCTTTTTCTGGTACAGTTTTTCCTGTTACTGTTCCTGTTAATCCATTCGCTACTTTTGGATCTGTTCCATTTTTGATTTCTTCCTCATCTGGAATTCCATCGTTGTCATCATCTGAATCTTTTTTATCTGGGATTCCATCTCCATCTGTATCGCGTTCGATTGTTATTGGAACTTTGACTACAACTTCTTCTGTTCCTTTTTTCAGTTTAACTGGAATTTCTACTGTACGTTCTTCTTCTTTTGGTTTCCAATCTGTTACTTCTGGTGTTCCTTTTAGATTTCCATCTTTATCCACTGTTAAACCATTTACTGGATTATCAACTGTAATCGTTGTGTCTGGTTTATTTGGTGTTACTACCTTAGTATTTGCTGGAACTTCTGCTTTTTCTGGTACAGTTTTTCCTGTTACTGTTCCTGTTAATCCATTCGCTACTTTTGGATCTGTTCCATTTTTGATTTCTTCCTCATCTGGAATTCCATCGTTGTCATCATCTGAATCTTTTTTATCTGGGATTCCATCTCCATCTGTATCGCGTAGAATTGGAACTGGAACTTTCACAGTAACTGTCTCGCCACCATTTGTTACTTTAACCGGAATCTCTACTATACGTTCTTCTTCTTTTGGTTTCCAATCTGTTACTTCTGGTGTTCCTTTAAGTTTACCTTCTTCATCCACTGTTAAACCGTTTACTGGTTTATCTGTCGTAATGCTTGAACCTAGTTTGTTTGGTGTTACAACTATAACTGGTGTAATTTTTGCTTTTTCTGTAACTGGTGCTGGATTTGTAACTGTAGCTTCTAAAGGTCCATTTGCTGTTCCTCTAGCTACAGGACTCTCAAGAGTATTATTATCAACATTCTTAGAAACTTTTGCAGTTACTTCTGTTTTATCTGCAACTTCAGCATCAGAAATTGTTACAACTCCTTCAGGTGTTACTGATACTTTATCAGGTGTCTTACCATTTACTGTCCAATTATTTCCAGATTTCGTAACTGTTACAGTCTCTGGAGTAGTCTTACCTGTTGGTACATAAGTAATCGTAATTTTATCAATATCCTGTTTATCAGTACTATTAGGGCGAGTTGGTGGAGTAATTGTTACACTACCATTCTCTTTACCTTCTACGATAGGTGCTGTTGGTGTTACTGCTAGAATTACTTGACGCTTAATTTCTGCTGGTGCAAATGTTGTTCTAGTCGTGCTATTAGCATCTGTTATATTATTAGCCTTAGTACCTGGGAATATTGCTGTTGCAGTTCGAGTATATTTACCTGAATTGTCAAGTGTTGTTCCTGGATCTAGATTAGTACCGTTTCTGTCTTTCCATGTCCAAGTCATACCACTTGGTAAATAATTGTTTCCACGATCTGCTTTATCTTCACTATCTACTACTTTCAGATAGTGATGCGCATCAATATTTTTAGGACTATTAGCTTTATTTAATGTTGAAGCAACTGGTACATTTGCTATACCATTTTCAAGATTTCTTGTTTCAATATCAACTACGCGATACTTGAATTTGAAATCACGGCTATCTGAAGGACTACTTCCTTCTACGTGAATAGTTGATTCATGTACTCCTAAAGTTTCAGTATTCAATACAGTTCCTGAAGATAAACGAGGTGCATATGGAGTTGCTTCAGTTTTTCCTGTTTGAACTGTAAATGAACCTGGAGTTACTCCTTTTGGAAGTCCTCCCTTAACTTCTACTTTAGAAATCACACCAGAGTTATCCGATACTTTTAGCTCTGGGTTAAATGTAGCTCCACGATAAACTGTAAAGATTGGTTCATTGGCAGTTTCTGATAACTCTACTCCATTTAAACTTGCTTTTGGTTTTTGATCATCAGCTACATTGAAAACAATATTTCTCTCAGCTGTTTCCGGTGCAAATACTGGGATACCATTTCGATTACTTTGATTTTTAGGGAACACTGCTATCGCTTTATGAGTTTGTTTTCCTACTTTATCTAATGTTACATTCGTAGTTGATCCTTTAGCGTTATCCCAACGGAAGTTCATTCCTCCTGGGAAGTGGACATCTGCTTGCGGTCCTACAACTGGGTTACCTTTTCCATCTTGTTCACCAGCTGTATTTAGGTATACATTTGGATCACCTGACTTGCTGTTTAACTTGACATTATTCTCTGTGTGTTCTGCGACAACATCGACAACTTTATACTTCATCAGATATGTAGCATTATTTTTACCATCAGAAATTTGGAATCTAGCTACGTGATCTCCTAGTGTTTGTGTATCCAATACTTTTCCTGTAGATAAAGGAGTTGCATATGGATTTGCTTCAGTTTTTCCAGTTTGTGCTGTGTAAGTTTGCGGTTGAGATCCTTTTGGTAAGCCCTCAACACTCATCGACGTAATGTTACCTGAATCATCCCACGCTTTAACAGTTGGATTAAATGTAGCTCCACGATAAACATAAAACTGAGCAGATTGTGGTTCTTTCTCTGTTAAACGAATTCCGCCAACCTCAACGCTTGGTTTTTGGTTATCAGCTGGTGTTACAGTGAAAGTAAAGGTTGCAGGCTCAGCTTTATTACCTGCATCATCATGAGCTCCGAAAGTAATCGTATGTGATTTACCAATGTCTTCTTTCTTAGTTCTAATAGTAATTGTCGTTACTTTTTTTCAGTTTTAGTAATTTTTTTACATTATCATTTGAAACAAGTCTATCACCATATTGTTTAAGGAAATCAGCAGGATCGATAGTAACACTTTTATCATCTCTTGCTGTTACTGTAAAGGTTACAGTTTTTTTCCTTCTTCTACTTCTTTCTTAGCTGGTGAGATTGTTACTGTAGGTCGTTGTGTATCTGGTGCTTCTGTTGGAATAACAGGATCACTTTTTATCAGATTTTTACTATTCCATTAGTATTAGTAACTACTGTTTCAGCTGTAATAGGAGTTCCTGGTAGAGCGTCTTTAACTGTAACTGTCGCAGCCCCTCCACTAGTTGTTCCAGTTCCGATAAGTTTAGTACCATCGTAAAGGTTAACTTTCGAACCGTCTGGCACTCCGTTTTGGACATTTACAACAATTTGTTGATTTGTTAAGCCTTTTTTGTTAGCAACACTACTTGGTGTGATAGCTGGTTTCTTAGGTTTAACGATTAATGTAGCAGTAGCAGTATTCGAAGAATTATCGCTGTAGGTAGCTTTTACTTGAAGCTTGAATACTCCTGCTTTATTAGTATTTGGTTTCCCATTTACCCACTCCGGTTCCGGATTTAGCAAACTCCAAGACATACCGTCAGGGAACTCTTTAGTTCCATTATCACGCGTTACCAAACCATTTGCTACTGGATTTTCGTCAAGAGGATCCCCAACTGTTTTTGTAACTTCTTTACCAGCAATAGGATATCGTTTATTTTGTTTTTCTGCTAATGTCGGTGGTACATTTTCGTTATCCTTTTTCCCTGACCCAAAAACATACGATTGACTTGTTGTAGATCCATAAGTACCCGCAATGGCTAGGGTAAATGCTTTTTGAACTTCTTCATCAGTTACACCTGGTCTTAATTTTGCTTTAAAATGCATATGTATAGCAGCTGTTGGATTATTGGTTCTCACCCCTATACCATAACTCCAGCTCCTGTTCACTCCATCTAATGCCGTTGCATCGTTTAAAAATTGATCACCTTTATTGTTTTTAAAATAGTCCTTCATATCTCCATCATGTGAATTACCATGACGAACACCTAGAGTGTTTAAAAATGTTAGGCTCCCTTTAGATTTACTAGTATCATTTAAAAAGTGAAAATCTTGAGTTGATTCATATCTGAATTTATCAGGATTTTGAGAAAGAGTCCCACCTTCATTTTGATTATTTCTTCTATACGTCTCAAAGTATAAATCTCTAATAGTGTCTGACTTATAAGCTCCTGCATATCTTCCGTCAGTTCTTAAATCTAAAAATTTTTGGAGGTAAAATGACATTATATAGTTGTTGTCTACTAAGATGAACCATTTTCTGCCCATCGTTATTAAAGAAGACATCGTAAACTAGATATTTCTGCCCATCAATCATCTGAGTTCGAGCTGTCATATCCACTTTATTCTCTGTAAATTGTCTATCGTCATTCCTACGGTTCCCATTTACATCAGTTGCACGGAATCGTTGATAGATTAACAGGTTATTCTGATTAGTCCATTTTGGAGATACCGTTGCAGCTCTTCCACCTGTTCCTTCTCCCATGTTTTGACCATTACGTGGATCATGAGATCCTGAATTAGCGATTGTATTCGCTCCTTCTTTCACTTCTTTTTCTTTAGCAGTTACTTTTGGCATAGAAGACACAATTTGCGTTTGTTGTTTTAACTTTTTAACTAATGCATCTACTTCTTCTTGAGTAGCGTTAGCGTTTTCTAGTATACTCTTGGCGTTGATAAGATCAACATTAACCGCTGATAAAGTCGAAGCTGGCGCTTTATCTTTATTTACTGTAGCAAGTAGTTCTTCTAATTTTGTTATACTAGTTTCTAGAAGACTTTTTATCTACTACTTTTTTTCTCTACTTCTACTTTAGTGCTTTCCTCTTTTACACTGCTTGGTTTATTTACTGAAGCAACGTTTTCTTTTTCAGCACTTACTGTATTTATTTTCTCAGGTATCTTATCGCCGTTTCCTGATTTAGCATTTGTGTCATTAGTTGCTGAACTATCACTAGACGCAGCGACTTCATTTGCACTAGCTACTCCAGTACCAAAGAAGATACTAGCTCCTATTACTATAGAGGCAGCACCGAACTTAAACTTTTTTTAATTGAGTAGCTTTCAACTTTGACACCTTGTTTGAGCTCTTTAAGTTTCTTATTGTTTTTTTCCTATCACAATAATTTCCTCCTTATTTTTTTGAAACTTAATAGTTATTTTTAAAAATATAACTAAATAAATTTTTAAATATTACCTTGTTATCTTATTATAGATATCCCAAGGCAGAACATTATATGAATACCTTATCATATTTACTTAAAAAAATACTTAAAATTCACATAATTGATTATAGTTTATTTAGTATATTCTTAAAAAAACTAAATTATAATATTTATATGTAAATTATAATTTCTATATAAATATAAAGAAATAAATTTGGATTTTTCTCCTACGTCCCATTATAACACTAAAAATTTCCCTTGTCACTTAATAACTACATTAATAATTACAACTAAATATTTTTTTGTTAATTCCCAAAGTAAATTCCAATTCAAATAAAAAGAGTAATCTTAAAATCATGACTATAAAAATCATATTTTTTTAAAAATTACTCTAACATACTTTATGTAATGAGGATGAACCAAAAATCCTAAATTTTAAAAAAATGTAGATTATAATTCATAGACACAGCGATTTATTGATATCTAAATTCGATTTTTTTAAATACTTTTTTTAGATACCTAATAAACTACTGCGAAGTGACTCAACAAAATCTTGTTTCTCAAAAAAACTCACGATTTTTGTCGAGTCACTCCCTAGATACCTATATCTTCTCTACAACTATTTCTGTATCATTATTTTTTTAATATTTTTTTATTGTATTTAATTACGTAATTTAATTTTTAAATATTTTTAAAAATATTTATACACTTGACTTTTTAAAAAAATACTCTTCAAAAAGCTCTCCAAAGTTAGACGAAAAACCTATTTTTTTAGTAAAAATCATTTTTAGAAACTGAAAATCAAAATAAGAATATTTTTAAGTTGAAAAAAATTAAAATTAATAATCTTCTAAAAAAATATTTACATATGTTAAAACATATGTTAAAATATATATTGTTAGGAGGTAAACTCATGAGTTCGAAAAGAATTAATAAAACAGCTTAATAAATTAGGTTGGCAAGAAGTCCGAATAAAAGGTAGTCACCACCAATTTAAGCACCCTAACAAAGATTATCTTATAACTGTACCGCACCCAAAAAGAGATTTACCAAAAGGGACGGCACAAAAGATATTAAAAACAAGCGGGCTTGAAATAAAGCCCCTTGATTTTTAGGAGGTTAACCAGATGAAATATATGTATTACGCAGTATTTACACAAGAAAAAGATTATATAGATATAACATTCCCAGATTTAGAAGGTTGTATTACTTTTTGGTGATAATTTAGAAGAGGCTTTATACATGAGTAAAAGATGCTCTAGAGGGTTATTTATTAGTATTAGAAGATGAAAAAAATGAGTATACCAAAACCAAGTACATATCAAGAGTTACAAGCTAAATTAAACGACAATCAACAATTACAATTAATTAATGTTGATACTGATTTTTATTAGACGTAGAGAAGAAAACAAAGCGGTAAATAAAATGGTTACTTTACCAAAATGGTTAGTAGACTTAGGGAAAGAGAAAAAAATAAACTTTTCACAAGTATTACAACAAGCGTTAAAAAAACGAATTAGGAGTATAGCAAAGTTAAAAAGGCAGTGGAATAAAGGTGATAGCCCCTAAAAATTTTTTCTAAATTTTAGGGGGCTATCACCCTAACGAGAGCTAATGTTTTACTTTTATGTGTTTACTTACTCTTTATATCTATATTCTAAACTAATATCAGCTAATTGAATATCCTCGATGATAATAAAAAAATTAAGAGCAACCTTAAAAACCATGATTTAAAAATCACTATTATAAAGTTACTCTATAAATTTATTCATTTTTTTAAAAAAATCGATATATTACTATTCAGTAAATCTATATCTTTTCTACAGCTAATTCTATATCATTATTTTTTTAATATCTTTATTGTATTTAATTCATTAATTAAAATTAAAAAAACATTACTAATGTAAGAATTGCTTTTAGTAAATATATTATCCGTATTATTGCTAATCATACCTAGAAATACATAACAAATTATACTATTATGCCAATTAGATCTTTTCATATACTCCGAATTTTTTTAAAAGCTTATATAAAGACTATATAAACTTATTAATATTTGACAAAACAATAAAATATTACCTAACATAGCAATTCTCCTTCTTTACATTTATCCTTATAGATAATTAACTGTTTCTTGATATTTCTCAGTTTTTTTCTTTTTCTAACAAATAGCATAATCGCTACGATAAAGTAGAATAGATATACAGGTACTAATAATCCTATTGTACCAACAGCTACCACGATTGCTAATAATAAGAAAAAGTATTCCAGATAAAATACGTTTTTTTCATTAACAATGTCGCTAATAATGCAACTACAACCAATACGATTAACAGAACTGAATATTTTTTTAAACCTTGAATTGTGTAATCAAGTATTTGTTCAGCTGATAAGTTAACCCCATTTAAGTTAGCCCCATTAGGATTTTTTTCTAGTTCTGACTTAAATAAATTTAAAAACTCAGGATTATCTTTTTAAAACTGAAACTTTAAAGAATGATCCATACGCTAGAAATCCCGTTAATACTATTAAGATAACATTAGCAATCCATGCTAAAACTTTTTCTACTGTTCTTTTTAAATGGTTTCATAATAAAACCCTCCTTTTATAAACTCAAGGGTTTTTCCCCTTAACTAATTATAACATAAAAACGTTCACATAATATATAATAAATTACCTAAATTAGAAAATTTTATACCTGAAATGATGTTCTTTTTAAGTACACTGATTAGAGATTTTTATTATCCATAATTGTATCTTTATGGCACTAACCCAAAAGAGATTAAAAAAATAGATAGATAAAAAAACTTCAAAAATAACTTAGAAACAAGTTAATTTTTGAAGTTTTTTTGTTTTTCTTAAAAAGAATCTTTGAATATACACTGCTTTTTTTATAATCACCAGCAAAATTTATTTCATTTTTTTCTAGCTTCTATCTTCACCTTTGTTCTTCTATGAAAATACTGATGAACTAAAACAACTAGCAATAATGCTAAAAAGATACAAAAAGCATAATAGAATCAGTATCTTTAACTGCTTCGACTGTTGCATAATATATAATAATTAATTCTAGCACAAATAAGAGGCATTGAATAATTTTTTTCTAAGAATATCATTTCATTGAATATTTCTATGTATTTCCTCCAGTTGGCTTTTAATATAGCCGAACAATCTAAAATAAAATTCTATTAAACTATCCATAAATATTCCTCCTAGAAAAATTTACTTTTTTTATACTCAAGGTTAATTCAAAAACCCTAAACTTTAAAAATTTACATAGTAATTTATTGGTGTAGTGGCTTCTTGATATCTAATAAACTTTATGGGAGTAACTCGACAGAACCTTGTTTCTCCAAAGTCACAATCTTTGAGTCACTCCCATTGCTTTCAATTAACATCTTTCACCAAGTGTAAAACGTATTTCTATATTGAAGATTCCATCTTCTGGTACATATGCTCGAATAGCTTCTTTGTGTTTTTTTCTGCTATAAGCTGCGCCATAGATAATCCTATACCATAACCTTTTTATCGTATTATTTCTAGATTCATCTAATCTATAGAAACGATCAAAAAAACTTTACTTAAATTACCTTTCTGAACATTAGCCTTATTAGAAACTTTCAAAATAGCATATTTTCTATTTTTTAAGTTTTACCGATATATCACTATCTTCTAGCGCATATTTAATTGCATTTTTCTAACAGTATATCTATTAACTGAATTATAGAATCCTTTTCTCCATAATAATTAAGATTAGAGTCAATATCTGCTACAATATTCTTTTTAAAGTTAGCTAATTCATCAAAATCTTTAATTCTTGATTTTTACCATCTCAGTTAAATCGAAACATGTTCGCTCTACAGTATCTTTTTCTTCCATACGACTAAATACTATTAAGCTGTTTACCAAACTAGTCAGTCTATCTACTTGATTATGTATATTTTGAACCCACTTCGAATCACCATTTTCCATTTCTAGTACATCAGCATTAGAACTAATAATAGCCAATGGTGTTTTTCAACTCATGACTAGCACCTGTTATGAATTGTTTTTGTTTTATATATGTTTCCTGTATCGGTGCGATAACTCTCTTAGATACTAATATAATTATCACAAGCACTGATATTATTACTCCAATAGAAATTAAAATACTATTTTTGTACAAAAGATTCATAAGAATCTAATTCTCGTTGACAATTTAAAAATAATATTAAATTTCCTACACTTGTATCAACTTTTATAAATCTATAACTGCCTATAAAACCCGCTAGTTTTTTTCCTTTTTCTAACGCCTCTATCACTTTGCTTTGCAGAGCATCTTGGTCTGGTATTAAAGAATCATCTCTATAAGCTTTTAATTATTCTGCCATTATTATCAATCTTAGCAATCGAAAAACCGTTATACTCTGTAGAACTTGATGAATTTTTTTGTTATTACTAAATCATCACCCTCTTCTGCAAAGATTTTTTTATCAATGCTTGTGATTTGGAAGCATCTAATAATGTTGTGTCTATTCTTTCTTCTAATTTATAAAAAGTTAATGAAGTTTAATGCTATAGCAAGTATTGCTATTACTACAGCTACACTACCTACAGCCGTGACTATAAATTTTTTTCCTTAGACTTTTTAAACATCTGACATCTCCAATGTATATCCGACATTTCTTGTAGCTTTTAATGTGTACATTAGCGTCTAATGCTTTTTAATTTCTTTCTTAAATACGAAATATTAACCCACACTACATTAATTTCTGAATCACTGTCATAACCCCCAGATTCTCTCTAAAAATTGCTCAGTTTGAATTACATTTCCTGGATTTCTCATTAACATTTCCATCATCTGATATTCTTTATTAGATAATCTTACTTTATCTTTTTTCTGTTGATAATTCAAATGTATGTTTACTTAAACTTACATTTCCTAATTCTAGTACATTACTTGTAAATGTGGCTTGTCTTCTTGTCATAGAACGTACCCTTGCTAATAACTCTTTCGTTACAAAAGGTTTAGTCATGTAATCATCTGCTCCACTATCTAATCCATATACTTTATCTTCAATTTCTGATTTTTGCTGTAAGTAGTAATACTGGTGTACTTTTTATTTTTCTCTTAATTTTTTTACAACTGTTACTCCATCCATTTGTGGCATCATAACATCTAAAATTGCTCCATCATAATCATCTAACATAAGATAATCTAGTGCATCTTGTCCATTATTTACTACATCAACTGAGTAATTATTATGTTTTAGCATCGCTTCTAGTGCATCTGCTAAATCTTTTTCATCCTCGGCTAATAATAATCTCATTGACCTTCACTCCTTACTATCTTCTTCTATTATTTTTCCTATATAAATTTATTATATACAAACTAACTAAAATCTAGTTTAAACAAAGATTTAAATTTTTATATTATATTTTTAATCCATTTAAATTATTCGAGTAAATATCTATTTCTTTCCCCTTTTTTTCGAACTTAATTTTTTTCGAAAATTTATTGCTTTCATACTCATTTTTTTACATTTATAATGATGATTTTTCATAATATATTTATTAACTAATATTGTACTTCATTCTGACTATACATGTCAAAAAATTGGCTAACGCTTTCGTCGTTAGCCAACAAAAATTATTTTTCTTCCAATAAGCAGACCACTTTGTATGTAATCTTTCATACCTTTTCCATATCCCCATTTTTTTCTGCATACTCATCTGTTACATCAGAATTTATGATTTGGAACTTATTGAATCCTGCTTTTTTTATAATATCTACCATCTCTTCTTCCAGAAGAGCACCCGCGACTCAAGTGCAGTGCATCTGTTGAGAATTTTTTTCCACTCTAATGGCAATTCCTTTTTAAGATAATATCTGATATTACAAACATACCATCTTCTTTTTAAAATACGATATATTTCATCATATACTTTTTTTGTTTATCAGGCTCTAAATTTATAACACAGTTACTAATAACTCTATCAACTGATTTATCTTCTAAAGGAATATTTATTAGTTCTCCTTTAATAAATTCAATATTATCAAATTTCTTGTTATCTCTAACTTTCTTAGCTTTTTTTCTAACATTGAATCTAATCTATCTAAGCCATATAATGTTCCCACTTTTTGGATTTTTTTCATCTTTGTTATGAAAAATATCCATTCCTGCTCCACATCCTAAATCAATTAAAGACTGACCTTCTTTTTATTTTTTTAAGTGATTAATTGATTTCCACAAGACAGCCCCATGTTTATTTCATCAGGAAATTCATTTATTATTTTTTTCATCGTATCCTAACGATTTACTTAGTTGTTTTGGATCAATTTTTGTCTTTTGTTTATTTTTTTAGAAATATTATCATAAAAGTTATCAACTGATAATCTTATTTTTGATATTATTATTCATTTTATCACCATTCCTTTATATTAAATAGTTGGGAGTGACTCAAAAAAATCGCGATTTCGCAGAAATCGATTTTGTCGAGTCACCCCGCAAAAGTTTATTAGATATCTAAAAAGCTTCTATAAAGCGAATTTAGATATCAATAAACTCACTGCGTCTATGAGTAATCATATACGCTTTTTTTAAATTTTAGGACTTTTGAATTAGTTCCAACCTTTTTATCATATTCATTCTATCATAGAAGTTTATTTTTTTCTATAATTATAGTTTAACAATTTCTCTATATCTAAATGTTGGATTTGGACGTCCGGGGAATTAATGCATTTAAAGTTTCTTCTTTATATCCTACTACGTTAAATACGCGTTCAACTTCTTCTTTTTACGATTTCAACTAATTTATCTGGGTGAACTTCTACACGTGCGTTGACTGTAAGAAATACTTTATCACTAGCATTGTCTAATTTACGTAGCGTTGCAGTTTCTTTCTTACCTACAATATTACCTACTAAACCTTCCTCTTTACCTTGTAGAAGGAATTTAACGTGACCTACGTTTAGATTTAATGAATCAAATCTTTCACCTAAGTTAGCTAAAAAAATGCAGTAGCTAATGTTTCAAATGATTCTTCTTTTTCAATAGCATAAGTTCCATTTAACCATCCGAATAGTGCCTCTCCATCAGCATACGTATCGTAATCCACTTCTACAATTCTTCTTCCTACTTCCTTTTCACTGTTGATAATGTAATCGAACCACTCGTCTAAACCTTCTCCAGTTTTAACACTTGCAGTTAGAACATTTTCGTTATTAAATTCTTTTTTGTTTTTTTCTACTAAATCAGCTAATTCTTCTTCTGATAATAATTCAACTTTATTAATTAAGATAACATCCGCTTCTTCGAATTGTTTATAAATAATATAATCTCCGAGATTTGAATGATCTTTTTAATACTGCTTTTAAGCGAGTTGGATCCGCTAAAGCTGTAAGTTGTTTTAAGTTAACTTGTTCGTTGTATTTTTCTTTTAAAGGTTGCATAATAGTCGCTGATAAGTCAGTACAACTTCCTACTGGTTCTGCTAAAATAATATCACTGTTATTTGCTTCTTGTAGATGAGCAATTGCATTAGCAAATCCATCAAAGTTACAACAGAAACAACTTCCACTTACTTCCTCAACGATGTCATTATTAGTTTCTAAAAATGAAGTATCAACTAATTCACTTGCTTGGTCGTTTGTAATTAATCCTACTTTACGTCCTTTTTCATTTAAACGCTTCGCAACTTCCCATAGAAGACTCGTCTTACCTGCTCCTAGAAATCCACCTACTAAAATTAAATCTGTTTTGTTTGTCATAATTCTTTTCTCCTCTAATCTTATTATATTATTTATTTAATTCATTTTGTCTTTTTAATGCTGGTTCTAGCACTTTAGTAAATAAATATCCAGCTAATACTCCACCAACTATTGGTCCAAGTATATAAACCCAGAAGAAGCCACCGCTAGCATCTGGAAATGCTGCTGATCCCCAACCAAATGCCCACGCTACTAAACGAGGTGCGAAATCACGCGTTGGGTTCATACCAGCTTGAGTAATTGGTGCTAGTAAACACAATAATGATCCAACAGTTAAACCTATTTGTACAGGAGCCATATTATCGTTTGGTCTTCCTACATTAGCACCTTCTGTGAATAAGAATATAATTAAAACTAATAAAAACGTTCCTAGTGCTTCTGCAGCAAATGCCACTGGCATAGAAATGTTATAACCACCTGGTTGATTATAATACTCTCCAAACATTTTTGCTGTAGCAACTGATTCAAATGTTCCACGTACTATGTTCTTTTTGGCCTCAAACTGCGCTATCGATGAACTATAAATTCCATACATTACTAATGAACCTAGTAATGCTCCGATAAATTGTCCTGCGATATACGTTGGTAATCTTTTAGCACTCATTCTACCTGTAAGGACCATTGCTACTGATACCGCTGGATTAAAATGTGCATTACTTAAATTTCTAGTCATATATATACCAAAAGTTACCGCAAATGCCCATAACATACCAATTTGGAACAAACTTTGATGTGCATCATATAATACCGCTGCTGCCACAGAGCCTGTCCCAAAAAGAACTAATATAAATGAACCAATAACTTCCCCCAAGAAGTCATTTCTTAATGAATATTTCTCCATGAATATCCCCTAATTTATTTCTATAAACATATTATATCAGAATTAAAACTATATTTTAATAATTATTTTTTAAAAAAACAATATGCATATACAGACTTCATCCCAACTTTTATACTATAATTATTATGTTCTAAAACATAATATCTATATAATAATATTCAGAAAAAAACAACTGTATATGTAATCCTATAATATTTTTACATAATTCCCGGGTAAAAATATTCTCATATAATTTTTCTATAAATTCTAATACAAAGCTTCGAGCATAAAAAAATAAGCCCTAATTAGGACTTATTTTTTTAAAAAAATTATATTAAACTATTGTACTCTTCTTCAGTTAAGTAACTTGAAATTGCACCTGTTTTTTTGTAGTTGTTAAACTAGCGTAGTTTGTCGCAAATTTCGCCATTTGTGCTAACTCTTCTTCTGAAATGTTATTAAGATCTTCATGATTTAATAATTTTGATAAGAATGATCCAGCAAAAAGCATCTCCTGCCCCTGTAGTATCAACAGCTTTTTATATTAGGTATTTCAGTTACTGCTTTGTGATTTTGATAGTAAACTTCTGCCCCATGTTCTCCTTTTGTATAAAGAACAACTTTCATGTGACTAAAGTCTTTTTTCAACGCTTCTTCTATATTAGTAGTTCCTGTTAGGAATTCTAACTCGTTATCAGCAACTTTTATTACATCAACATATGGTAAAAATTCCTTAATCGTTTCAAGATAGATTTTGTGATCATCCCAAAGATTGAAGCGTAAGTTAACATCAAAAGAAATTAACACCCCTGCTTCTTTAGCTTTTTTTAGCAATAAGTGATGGCTATCTTTTGATTCTTCTTGAATAGCGATACTTGCAAAATGAATTGCTTCAATTTCTGATAAGTCAACTTTCTCTACATCTTCTTTACTAATTTTTAATGTTGATGAACCTTTAAAGTAAAAAAACTAAATGAACGATCTCCAGTTTCATCTAAAGAAACAAATGCTAATGGTGTAAAAACTATCTGCTTTACGGCTTACATATCTACAGTCTACATTTTTCATTTTTTTAAAGTATTTTTCTAGAAAATCACCAAAACCATCTTGTCCTAATGATGTTAATAAATAACTCTTATGACCTAGTTTTTGCGCAACACACGCAACGTTAGCTACACATCCACCAGCCTCTTTTTAAATGATTTTACTTTATCGATTGTTCCTACACCTTCTCCAATAAAGTCAATTAGCATTTCTCCTATACATAAAACTGCCATTTTAGTTCTCCTCTCTAATTTCGATTGCTCCAAGTTCTTTTTGCTACATAATTAGTAGCTAATATTTTTACATCGTGATTTTTCTGGATAGAATCTTGTCGAAATCGTAAATGATCCACCATTAGCGAATAATTCAATTGATGAACTATCAAATACTATTTCTACATCTTCTAAATCCAATTTATATTTTCTGTCATTTCTTCCATAACCACTAGTGCCAAAAGAAACTTTTAATTCTTTATCTTTATAGCTAACTTTAAAATCAGCTACACTGATTTCAAAAACTTTCTCCATGTTCCTGTTTATAATACCATGTATTTTTTTATTAAAGTCATTAGATTTAATATCGCTACCTAATAAATCTTTTTACCGATTTATGTAAGGTTTGTCTAACTTTACCATCCTTGAAATTTACTACACGAGGTAGAGTTAAACAGTTTTGATAACCAAACTTTGCAGTCGGATTTGTATAGCTACTATCCGGAACATACATCCAACCTATTAAAACACGACTATTATCTTCATCTAAAAAAATGTTTGTGAGGCATAAAAAAATCATGTCCATAATCTAATAGTGTGAAGTTATCTAGTTTATCAACATTCTCAATTCCATCTTCAACTACAGAATATCCAATTTGATACATATTTTTCATAATTAGGATACATTCTTGTAATACCTTGAGGTGAAAACATAAATATTTCTTTCCCATCTACTTCAAAAATAATCAGGACATTCCCACATGAATCCTAAATTTTTTTGTGAATAAATAGTTTTTATATGGTTTAAGAGTATCTTTTATCGTATACTAATAAACATCCATAATCATTGCTATCTCTAGCTCCTAGAACTAGATATTTTTTTCCATTTTTTTCAAAATATCTTTGGATCCCTAACATGATTTGACATATTAGGGTAATCATCAGTTTTTAATAGACATTTTTTTCTCAGTAAAATTAATTCCATCTTTCGTTTCAAAAGATATGGTATTATGACCACGTCCAGCATGAACATAGTCATAATCTCCTTTATATTTCACATTCCCTGTGTAGTAGAAGACTAGTTTTCCATCTTCTATATTGGCACTTCCTGAATACACACCATGTGTTTCTTCTTCAATAGTTGGTGTTAGGAATACGCCACGGTCTTCGTAATTTTTTAGATCACTACTAGTGTAATAATACCATAATTTTAATCCACCTTCTACTTCATAAGAATATTGGTGAAAAAAATATGATATTTACCTTTTAAAAGTAAGCTAATCCATTCGGATCGTTAAGCCAACCTTTAGTAGGTTCTAAATGAAGATTTTGTTTCCAGTTATTAGCTAGCATTTACAAGTTCCTTCTTAGTTTTGAAGAAGTATGCTGTTACTGAGAATGAAACGATGAATGATAATGCTAAACCAATACCAAATGTTGACCAGTGATTTGCAGGAATTGATAAGAATCCTGGAAGACCAGCCGCACCTAATGCAGATGCAAATACTTTGTTTAATCCAATCCATGCACTACCTATTGCACTTCCTGCAATAGCTCCGTAGAATGGATATCTTAGTCTTAAGTTAACCCCGAACATAGCTGGCTCTGTAATACCTAATAATGCAGAAATACCAGATGCTGATGAGATTGATTTCATTTTTGTGTTTTTAGAGAATACTAATACTGCAAGAACCGCTGCACCTTGTGCTACGTTAGACATAGATGCGATTGGGAATATAAATGTTAATCCCGTTGCAGCTAGTAATTGAGTTTCGATAGCTGAGAAACTTTGGTGTAATCCTGTGATTACGATTGGTGCGTAGAATAAACCGAAAATACCTGCTCCTACGAATCCACCTTGCATGTATAACCATTGTAATCCTTGACCAAGTAAAGTACCAGCTTCACGAAGTACAGGTCCCATCCATGCGAATGTTACAAATCCAGTTACGAATAATGAAACTAATGGTGTAGTTAAGTTATCTAACCATGATGGAGTTACACGACGTAAGAATTTTTCGATTGTCGCTAATAACCAAGCAGCTGCAAGAATTGGTAATACAGTTCCTTGATATCCTACTTTAGCAATCTTAAATCCGAATACATCCCAGTACCCAAGAGTTGTAACTCTTTGAAGACCTTCTACAGCTTGACCACTTTGGTTAACGATATCTAAAGCTGGCGCAAGAAGTTGGTTTGTAGATGGATCTAATTTACCAAATGTATAGAAGTTCATTACATCTGGGTGAACCATTAACATCGCAAGAGCAGCTCCTAGATATGGATTCCCACCAAAACGTTTAGTAGCAGAGAATCCAATTAATACAGGTAAGAATACGAACGGCGCATTTGCAAATACGTTAACCATGTCTGCAAGACCTGCGATACCTGGGTTAGCTTCAATAACTGATTTACCAGTGTAGAATAAATCTTTCGCCGTTAAGACGTTATTGATCCCCATTAAAAGACCACCAGCTACGATTGCTGGAATGATTGGAACGAAAATATCACTTAACATTTTTACAAAACGTTGAAGTGGATTTCCTTTTGTTTTTTTAACAGTTTCACTTGAATCTTCTTCACTATTTGAAGAAGCACCTTTGAATACTTCATTATACGCTGCGTAAACTTGTTGAACAAGCCCACTTCCAAAAATTAATTGAAGTTGACCATTGTTAAAGAATACACCTTTAACACCTTCGATATCTTCTAATTTTTTTCTTTATTATATTTTTTTCATCGTTTAATTCTAAACGAAGACGAGTTGCACTGATGAACAACAGAGCGTAAGTTTTTTCTTGACCACCACTATGTTCAACAACTTCTTTTATAACTTTTTTTAAGTCCATAGTTCTTTCTCCTTTTTTTATTTTTTTAATTTTTATATAATGACATTTAACAATTACCAAAAACTTAATGGTAACGTTACTTTTTTTATTTTTACACCTTCTTATACAAATATGTCAAGAGAAAAAGTAACGTTACCATATTTTTTATAAATAGTAGCTTCCTTGCTTCAAAGTATTATTTTTGTTATAATCTAATAACTATAAAATAGGAGGTTTATATGGATTTTTCAATTAAAAAAATCTATTCACTAGTGTTTCTACAAACATTAATCGATATAAATTCACATACATCTCAATAGCTGCCATAATTCAACTAATTCTTGTATGTGGTTTATGGTTAATCGCTAGAGTTTTTCAACTAGCACTTACTCTGGCAGGTGAAGAACATCTTGATAAAAAAATAATATCCTTCACATACTAACCAATCCCTATAGTTTTATAATTCTCAATTTTTTTAATACTTATCGTAGCATTTTTTTATGTTTATAGAATTTTTCTATATTGACATTTACGATATACGGACAACTAACAGATAAGAAATATTCATATCGAAAAATCTTAAAGAATGCATGGAATAAAACAAAAATTTGGCAGGTTTTTCAAACTCTATTTTTATAATTTATTTCATAATTACTATTCCTACAGTAAATCTAGGTGTAAGATCTGTTTTAGCTAAAAAAACTTATTTATCCCTAAATTTATAAGCGGTGAAATAATGAAAACTAATAGTGGTTTTTATTATTTGGGGATTTATCATGATAGTTTTTGCCTATATAAACCTTAGATTAATTTTTTTACACTTCCACTTACAGCTGTTGGAGATGAGAATATACTCGATAGTATTAAAAGAAGTTGGGAACTTACAAAAAAACTGGTAAAAGAAAAACTTGTAATCACTATTTTTTTATTTGAAACAATATACATCATTATTGCAGTAATTTTTAATCGGTGTTATCACCTTCTTATGTATTTATATTGACAAAGATAGTAATAATCCTATAGTTCAGACACTATTCTTCTCTGCAATCAGCGCAATTATATTCTTTCTTGGAGTAATTTCAAAAGTAACGGTCATAACTTCATTAGTAACTGTACTAATAGATCAAAAACGAAATATCAGAAGAACTAGTAAATAACCTTAACGAAAATAAGAAAAAAATCGAGATTAGTAGCAACCTTTACTACTATAATAATTATTCTTGCTGCTATTATTAATGGTTTTAATATTTATGGAAATGGAGTCAACAAAAATAGTGAAACAATCGCTCATAGAGGCTATGTCTATAAAGGTGTAGAAAATTCTATCGAAGCTCTTGAAGGTGCTGCTGAAGTCGGAGCTAATTACGTAGAATTAGATATATTGCTAACTAAAGACAATAAATTCGTTGTAATGCATGACTATAACCTTAAAAAGACTTGCAGGTATTAATAAAAAGAGTTCAAGATATGAACTTCGATGAGGTTGTTGGTCTACAAATAAAACAAGGGGAACACACTAGTAAAAATACCGTCTTTAGAAGAATTTGTTAATAAAGCTAAGGATTTAAATATGAATCTAGTAATAGAACTAAAACCTCATGGTGGTGAGCCAAGTAACTATGTCGACATTCTTATCGAAGAAATAAAAAAAGATTAAAACTTGAAAATTATAAATTTATGTCACTTAATTCTAAAGTTATGGAAGAACTTGAAACAAAAAGCATCAAATTTAGAAACTGGTTATGTAATCCCTCTTCAATTCGGAAACTTTTCATCAAAGTAATGTCGACTTTTTTTCGTAATAGAAGACTTCTCGTATAGAGACCGTCTAGTGGAACAGGCTAAAAAAACAAAAACAAAAAGTTTTTTTGTCTGGACAATAAATGATCCAGCATTAATTACTAAATATTTACAAAGCCCTGCAGATGGTATTATTACCGATGAACCTGAGCTTGTAAAAAGAAGAAAAATATTTTAGAAAATGATTATACTTATTATGATAAGATACTAAGGCTTGTTAATATATAAAAATGAGCCTGTGAAAAAAGTCTGTAAAAATAACCCTTCCTAATGTTAAACTAAAAATTAACTAGGGAGGGTAAAAATGACAAGAAGAAAAAGAGATCCAAAAAAACAAGAATTAATAAAACAATTAGTATCAGAATACGGAGTAGAAAGCATAGCCGATATATATAATGCCTTAAAAGATTTACTAGGTGGTACGATAGAAGAACTACTACAAGCAGAAATAAATAATCACTTAGGGTATGAGAAGTATGTAGATGGTGACAAAGAAAACTATAGAAACGGATATAAAGAAAAAAAGTTCAAAGTAATTATGGCGACCTAGAAATAGCTGTTCCACAAGATAGAAATTCTACATTTGAACCAATGATAGTTCCAAAAAGAGAAAAAAAGATATCTCAGAAATAGAAAAACAAAATAATAGGTCTATATGCCTTAGGAATGACCACAAGGGATATTGTACAAGAGATAAAAGAACTGTATGGATGTGAGATATCAGAAGAACTAGTATCAGACATTACCGATAAAATAATTCCAAAAATAGAAGAATGGAAAACAAGAACGCTAGATGAAGTCTATGCAGTAATTTATATAGATGCAGTACACTTTAGTGTGAAAGAAAATGGAATTGTAGGCAAAAAAGCTGTCTATATCACATTAGGAGTGAACCAAGAAGATAAGAAAGACATATTATCGATGTATATAGGAACAAATGAAAGTGCAAAAACATGGTTATCTCTATTTAACGACCTTAAAAATCGAGGAGTAAAAGACATACTAGTAATGTGTGCAGATGGCTTAACAGGAATAAAAGAAGCTATAGCTGCAGCATTTCCAAAAACAGAATACTAAAGATGTTATAGTGCACATGATAAGAAATACAAAATTTAATTCATAAAGGTAAGAGGGAAAAATAATTTGATATCAAACTATTTTCCCTCTTACTCTTACTTTTATATTATTTATTAAAACTTTTATAATTCATTTAATCTACATTTAAAAATTCTTAAATATACTTTACTTTTATTTTTTTATTGCTGTAGCAAATAAGATTTTTCAAGGATATATTTCACATAATATCTGAAATATCCCCTATCTTAGACTCTTTACTTTTTAATATTATTTTCTTTTTATAGAGTTACTAATACCTTATTTCATAGCTATAAAATTATATATTTACTTAACTTTCTCTGTATAATAACCCGCCTTATAACTCGAATAAGCTAGTTCTACCTTATCCATTAGACTTGCTAAAGTTACGATAATTCCTATAACAAGTAATATTGTTACAGATTTTTTTATATTTCATCACTATCTTATCATACATATTATTCACTTCCTTTCTTATACTGGTTGACAAAAATCTATAGCCATGAGTAGCACATCTATCAGCATGCATTCTACTACTCTTTCCTAATCCTGTAAAAAAACCATACTATAAAATTATCAAAAACTCCCTTCCCCTCCTGAAATATCCAAAAGTTTTTCTGATAATCTGTAAATTTTTGTTCCCTTATTCATTTCTATAACTATTATATGCTAATTTTACCTTATCATATAAACTAAATCCCGCTTCTATTGTTTCATATATAGCTAATCCGCCTAATATAATTGCTGGAATCACTCCTCCATTTATTTTTTTCTAATTCATCTGTATTTATTTTGTACTAATTTCATGTAGTATTCTCCTTAAACTTTCTTCTATAAGCTTACACTTTTTATTATAGACTATTTAAATATTTTTTTGTTGTTTTTTCCTGAATGGTCAATTTTTTTACTTGAGCGGTCACTTTTTTTAAATTTTATCTTAAAAAAATAAAACTGACTTAAAAACTTTTTAAAATCAGTTTTTACTTTTTTTATATTATTTCTTCTCATCTAGCGTAAAACGCGTTTCTATACTGAAAAATTCCATCTTCTGGAGCATACGCTTTTATTAATTCTTTATGTTTTTCAGCAATTACTTGAGCCATAGATAAACCAATACCGTATCCTTTAACGTGGCTATTTCTTGATTCATCTAAATAATTTATATTCTATACTAATTTTTACAAAATATCTCAACGTTCTAATTAGTTGTGCAGTGTATGACATTTCATTATCATACCACGAAACAACCTTAACCATTTGATTTTTATCTTGTCCAATAACTTTTGTTTGTGTAGCATCAAATAATGAACCATAGCTCATTCCTATTATATCTGAAGATACTATAGGATCTTCTGTATATCCATATGATTCATTAGCTGCTTTTTTCATAACTTCATTAATTTCTTCTACTGTAGCATTTTTTTCAATAGTTACAAATAGTTCTGTTAACGAACCAGTTGGAACAGGTACCCTTTGAGCTGCTCCATCTAAACGTCCATTTAACTCTGGTATAACTAATCCTATAGCCTTAGCAGCACCTGTAGTATTAGGTACTATATTTTCTGCCGCTGCTCTTCCACGTCTAAAATCTCCCTTATTATGAGATCCATCTAAAGTAAGCTGATCTCCTGTATATCCGTGGATAGTTGTCATTAAACCATGTACAATACCGAAGTTATCATGTAGAGCTTTTGCCATTGGAGCAAGACAGTTTGTAGTGCATGATGCACCTGAAATTACAGTCTCTTCTCCAGTTAATATTTCATGATTGACATTATATACAATAGTTTTAACATCTGAGCCACCTGGTGCAGAAAGCAGTACTTTCCTAGCTCCTGCTCTTATATGCTCTTCAGCTTTATCCTTACTGTTAAAACGTCCGCTACATTCTAGAACAATATCTACACCTAACTCTTTCCATGGTAAATTTTCTGGATCTGGTTCCCCAAAAACTTTAATTTCTTTACCATTCACGATAAACGCACCGTCTCCTTCTTCTACAGTCCCTGGAAAAGGCCCTTGCGTTGTATCATATTTTAACAGATAAACTATTTGATTTATCGGTCTCATTCTTGATCTATTGACAGCTACAACCTCAATATCATCTGCGTGCTGAGCCTGAATCTGTCTTAAGACCAATCTCCCAATGCGACCAAAACCATTAATAGCAACTTTTATTGTCATGTGTTTTTCCCCCTGTTTATTATTTTACTCCTATAAGATAACTCATATGCTCATCCCTTTTTACAACCTGAATTTCTTTTAAGTAAAAATTATGACAAACTAAACTTTTTAATTCATTATTTAATTGTGATTACCTATAAGAAATCTTATAGTAAGCGTTTCAAAACACCTAATTTCAGTATAACATATTAAATTCTCTATTTCAACAAAACAAAATTTATGTTTCTAACTAATATAATATTAATTTTTATTTTATTATCATTTTATAAACCGTTTTCTTAGTTGTTTTTGTATTCTATAAAAATATTTAATTTATAAATTTTTTAAAAAAATAATTTTTATATTGAAATTTCATAATTTATAAATTATACTTATTATTGTAGACAATAAAAGGAGCTATATTTATTATGAAAAAAATAAAAAAATTTGTTATGACTATTTCATCAGTTTTTAGCTACTGTTGTTCTTGCAACAGGATGTGCACAAAAAAACTGAAGAAAAAGAAGAAAATAAGAGTGGAGATAATAAGATAACTCTTACTTATGATCAACTTAGATCTCAGAGAAAATACAATGGGTTCTTTATGGTATCAAAATGCTGCTGAAGTAGATGCTTTATATCAACAAGGTTATAATGTCGCAACTACTAAGTTAAAAGAACTATTAAAACAGCCTACTGATAAACCATATTCTATCGTCTTAGATATCGATGAAACAGTATTAAGTAACATACCATTCCAAGCAAAAATGGTTAAAGATGGAACTGCATTCAATCCGAAATTATGGGACGAGTGGGTTCAAAAAGCAGAAGCTACACCAGTGGCTGGAGCTAAAGAATTCTTACAATTCGCTGATAAAAATAAAGTTAAAATTTACTACATTTCTGACAGAACTGATGCACAAGTAGATGCTACAATTAAAAACCTTGAAGCACAAGGACTTCCAGTTCAAGGACGCGATCACCTTATGTTCAAAAAAGAAGGTGATAAATCTAAAGAAGGGCGTCGTCAAGAAGTTATTAAACATACTAACCTAGTTATGTTATTTGGGGATAACTTAGTTGACTTCGCTGAATTCTCAACTAAATCAGAAGCTGATAGAGATAAAATGTTTGAACAATTAAAAGCTGAATTTGGGGATAAATTCATCATCTTCCCCTAACCCTATGTACGGATCATGGGAATCTGCAGTATACAAAGGTGAGAAAAAAGACGGTAAAGGACAATCTGAAGCTCGTCTAGATGCACTTAAAGGATACTAATCTAAAAAGAATAGTAATTAACTTAAACAAAAAAATATAAGTGAATTAATATATAAGTAAAAATCATATTATTAAGTCACTTATATTTTTTTATATTTTTAGAATTATTTTCTTGATTGAAAAGTATCATCGGAGTATAATCATTAATAGAAAGCTTTTTCAAAGCTTCAATTATTTTTTTAAATAGGAGTTAAAAAAATGAAAAAAATAAACTTAAATACGTTGTTATACCCGCTTTTGCAGCTGCAGCGTTATTTCCTGTATTAGCTAACGATAATCAAGTTAAAGCTAACGATGATAAAGCTGTATCATCTTCTAATATTAGTAAACCAGAGAGTACCAATGGTAAATCAGCTAGTGCTCTTAATACTAACAACGCTAACGAAACAACATCTACTAGTTCTTTAAATCTAAATAATGATGTAAAACCTACACCAATTGAGAGCGATGAAGTTGTTAAACCAAAAGTGCCCTTCACTATAGCTGAATATAAACAAAAAAAGTGCGTTAGAACTTGCTCAATTAATTCGTGAGAAAAAGTTACAAGTATAGAGCTTGTTAACTTAGCTTATAAAGTTATTGCAGAAGAAAATCCCAAATTAAATGCTGTTTTTAACAACTGAAAACGGAAAAATCCCTAAAGCTCTTGTTGATGAAGCATATAGAACCGCTAAAGAAATTGACAATCGCATTAGCGCTGGAAAATTAGCTGCTAATCCTGTAGATTGGAAAGCTCAACCTTTCTTAGGTGTTCCAACTTTAATCAAAGGTCTTGATGAATTAAAAAATGGTGATTATACTAAAGGGGTATATCTAAATAAAGGAAAAATAGCAGATAAGAGTGGTCCTGTAGCCACAGAATTTGCTAAATTAGGTTTTGTTATCCTTGGACAAACTAACACTCCTGAACTTGGCACTAGAAATATTACTGATTCAAAATTATTTGGACCTGCTGGTAATCCATGGGATCCTAGCCGTAATACTGGAGGATCTTCAGGTGGTAGTGCTGGAGCCGTAGCTAGTGGTATGGTACCTATAGCTAGTGGTAGTGATGCTGGAGGTTCTATTCGTATTCCTTCTTCATGGACTGGTCTTATCGGTTTAAAACCTACTGGTCATGTAGTAAAATTCCCACTAGTAAAAACTATTGAAGATGCTAAAGCTTATTTTGAAAAAACTGGACTAATTGAGCCAAAAACATTTATAGAACCACCTAAAGATTTGAAAAAATTAAAAATAGCGTACACTCTTAAAACTCCTCTTAAAGATCTTGAATTAAGTGAAGTTGCTAAAAAAGCTATTTTACAAACAGTTGACTTCCTAAGAAAAGAAGGATTTACTGTTGAAGAGGTTAAAGAATTCCCTATCGATGGATACGAAGGAATTAAAACATATACTGTAGGTGCTATTGGTGAAGAAGGTTATGTTGCCGCTGTTAAGGGTGTAACAGAAGAAAATAAACGTCAATTAGATCCTGCGACTTATGCATTAGGAACATCTTCTTATGTGGGTCCAAATGCTAACACTGATATTTCTTCAGTAAAACCATTATCTACATTTATAGATCAAATGAATGCATTTTTATAAAAAAATATGATCTATTCTTAGTTCCAACTAACGCAGTTACTGCTCCATCAAATGACAAAAAGGTTGATCCTTATGTAGATCCAGAAGTTGAAGAACAACTATATAATATTAACAAAAATTAAAGATCCAAAAGAAAGATTTAATTTATTAACTAAACAATGGTTACCGATGACAAGACGTTCTCCATATACTTGGGTATTTAATTTATCTGGAAATCCAGCAATCTCTTTACCTACATATCTAAGTGATAAAAAAATCTACCATTTGGAGTTATGTTCGCAGCTAAAAAAATAACTCTGAGAAAAATTCTTTTAGAAATTGGTCAATACTTCCAAGATAAACACCAATTCAAAAATGAATCCAGCTATTAGAAGTACAAATGTTTCAGAAAAATGGAAATAAAATTGGAATAAATGAAGACAGAACTAAATTTGAATACGCAGTTCCAACTTACGCACCTTCTGTTGCAGAATTACCAACATTAGATATCAACAATGGTACTGCTACTATTCCAAGCAAATCTGAAAATTCAAAAACTACTTCTGTTAAAGAAGAGAAAAAGGTATTGAATACAAATAAATTAAATTCAATTTCTAAAACTCTTCCAAATACAGGAGAAAGAACAAACAACTTCCTATCAGCAATCGGACTTTCATTCTTTGCTTTAATTGGAGTATTAAAACGTAGAAATAATAATTAGTATTAAATTAATTTAAATACGGTTAATTCCTATAATTGACCGTATTTATTTTTATTTTTCTATAAAATATGTTTTCTCCTAGTCTTTATATAATATTAATCAAAAGAAAACCATAATAATATTTTTTTCATTTCATCAAATAATTTTCTTGATTGATAATCGGTATCGGAGTATAATGGTATGTAGAAAGCTTTTTCAAGGCTTAAATCATTATTTAAAAATAGGAGCTAAAAATGAAAAAATAAGATTAAATATGTACTTATACCTGCCTTTGCAGCTGCAACATTATTTCCAGTATTAGCTAATGACAATCAAGCTAAAGCTAGTGAAGATAAAACTACAGCACCGGCAAATGTGACTAATACAGCTAATACTAGCGATAAAGCTGTTGCTGTAAATAACACTGATAACAATGCTACTAATAATGCAGTTGTAACACCATCTACTAGTCCTGTTACTTCAGTTAACACTGTAACACCGACTTCAAGTAACAATGAATCACCTAACAGTGCTAGTGTTGAAAGTAAGGAAGTTGCTAAACCAACAATTCCATTTACTGTTGCTGAATATAAACAAAAAAGTGCTCTAGAACTTGCAAAACTAATTCGTGAGAAAAAAGTTACTAGTACAGAACTTGTTGACTTAGCTTATAAAATTATAGAAGAAGAAAATCCTAAGTTAAATGCTGTTCTTACTACAGAAAATGGTAAAATTCCTCATGCTATTGTTGAAGAAGCATATAAAACTGCTAAAGAAATTGACAATCGTATTAGCGCAGGAAAACTAGCTGCTAATCCTGTAAATTGGGATGAACAACCATTCTTAGGTGTTCCTACATTAATTAAAGGATTAGATGCTTTGAAAAACGGAGATTCTTCTTACGGTGTGTATTTAAATAAAGGTAAAAACATCTTCAGTAAGTGGAGCTGTTGCCAAAGAATTTGAAAAATTAGGTTTTGTTATTCTTGGACAAACTAACTACCCTGAGTTTGGTACTAGAAATATTACTGACTCTAAATTACTAGGTCCTGCTGGTAACCCTTGGGATCCTAGTCGTAACACTGGAGGATCTTCAGGAGGAAGTGCTGGTGCTGTAGCAAGTGGTATGGTATCAATCGCAAGCGGAAGTGATGCTGGGGGATCAATTCGTATTCCTGCTTCATGGACTGGTCTTATCGGTTTAAAACCAACTGGACATGTTGTTAAGTTTCCACTAGTAAAAACTATAGAAGATGCTAAAAACTTATTTTGATAAAACGAACATCAGTAAACCAAAAACTTTATTAGAAGTTCCTAAAAACTTAAAAATCACTTAAAATTGCTTACTCATTAAAAAAACACCATTAAAAGATGTTGAATTAAGTGAAGATGGTAAAAAGCAGTTCTTAAAAGCAGTTGATTTTCTAAGAAAACAAGGCTTTACTGTTGAAGAAGTAAATGAATTCCCTATTGACGGTTATGAAGGTATTAGAACATATACAATTGGTGCAATTGGTGGAGGTTATACTGCGGCAGCAAACTTAGCTAAAGAAAAAAACAAACGTGATTTAGATCCTGCGACTTATGCATTAGGAACTTCATCATACAAAGGAAAAAATGCAAATACAGATATTTCATCTGCAAAACCTGCTTCAGTTTACTTTAACCAAATGAATGAATTCTACAAAAAGTATGATTTATTCTTAATGGCTACTAATGCGGTAACAGCACCATCAAATGATAAAAAAATAGATCCTTATGTTGATCCAAAAGTTGAAGAACAACTTTATAATATTAATAAAATCAAAGATCCAAAAGAAAGATTCAATCTACTTGTTAAACAATGGGAACCTATGATGAGAAGAACACCATTTACATGGTTATTTAACTTAACAGGTAATCCATCAATATCATTACCTGTTTATAAGAGTGCAAACAACCTTCCTCTTGGTGTTATGTTCGCAGCTCAAAAACAACTCTGAGAAAATACTTCTTGAAATGGGACAACTATTCCAAGATAACAATCAATTTGTGATGCATCCAAGTGTAAGAAACACAGTTGTTTCTGAAAATGGAAATAAAGTTAGAGAAAAATGAATATGGTACAAAATATGAATATTCAGTTCCTTCTGACGCTCCTGTTGTTTCAGAATTACCAGAACTAAACATCAACAACAATACAGTTACTGTAACTATTAAATCAAAAAGATAAAGATATAAGTGTTGATTTATACTCTACAGATAATAAAGATTTAACTTTATCTGCCAAAGATATCACTAAAAATATAAACTTAGAAAAATCTAAAAGATAAAGTTGTTGCAGATGTCAATAATAGCATTAAAGACAAAAAGATATTACATCAATTAGAGTTGTAGATTTAGAATTACAAAAAGATAATAAAACAGTAAAACTTGATGTTCCAAGAACAGTAAAAGTTGCTTTTACTTCAAAATGAACAAAACAAAGATATACTTTGTTTATCATATTAAAGATGATAATTCTATTGAATTTGTTCCTTCATCTGTAGCTAACAATAGTTTACAATTTACGGTTAATCACTTTAGTAAATTTGCTATTGTTGCTAAAATTAAAACAGCTTTAGCTTCAAGCGAAAAAGATATTAATTCATCAGCCGTTCAAGAAGAGAAGAAATTCACGATAATCGACACTAGAGGAGTAAACTCAACTCCTACTAATGCACCAAAAACTCTTCCAAAAACTGGAGCAACAACTAATAATTTTTTTAACTGCCCTTGGATTTTTCACTTTTAGCTTTAACTGCCTTGTTAAAACGAAAAAAATAATAACTATTATTAGAGAAACCTCAGAATTTGATTCAAGCGAATTATACATTCTGAGGTTTCTCTGATGTGAAATTTTATAATAATGTGAAAAAGAGACTCCTAGGTGTAAAAATAAAGTTAACCACAACTCATTACGAAAAGGAAGATTTCACGAATTATAATAACACAAAATTAGCTAACTCCTTCTAAAAAGGAGAAGATAGTTCAGAAATATTTAAAGCTGAAATAAAAAGCTATAAATACAAATTACAGGATTTCTAAATTATGAAAACACTCTGTAGAAGGTTACAATACAGGGAATTCAATGAATGGACGTTATTCAAAAACAATATACAATGATATCAATAAAAGTTCCAAGAGATTAAAAATAGTGAATGCAAATCTCAAACCCTAGTACTATATAAAAGAACCACACAAAAATTTAGAAGAAAAAAATAATATTACTGTATAAAAGAGGAATGACAACAAGTGAAATAGAAAAATTGTAGAACAATAGTATGGGCACTACTATTCATACACAAACAATAAGTATTATAACTAAACAATTAGATATTAAAGACTAATATTCAAGAAAAAAATAACAAAAAGAATATGCGGGAGTATGCGTAGGCTCAACATATATTAATATAAAAAGAGGAACAGCAGAAAAAGAAGCACTACATATATTAAATTGAATAAATATTAAATACCTTATCATATTTCACTCAAAAACACCCTCGATATTTTTTTCGAGGGTGTTCTCTCGTTCAAATTAGGTTAAGAAACTAACTTGAACTTCTAAGATTTATCTTAGTTTTTATTTTTTTCTTTACGACGTCTTGCTGCTGCAAGTAATCCACCGAAGATTGCCATTCCTAATCCTGCTAATCCTGTGTTAGTTTCAGTTGTACCAGTATTTGCTAGACGACCTGCTTTAGCTAGTGCTTTAGGTGTTGCCGGTACTTCTGGTCCTATTGGTTGTTCAGGAGTAGTTGGAGTTGGTTGTGGCTTGTTAGGAGCTGGGTTTGATCCTGGGTTAGGATTTACCGGTACTTCTGGTACTGTTGGTTGTGCTGGGTTTGGTCCTAGGTTAGGATTTACCGGTACGTAGTTGATTGGAGTATCCTTAGTTGGATCTGCCGGTACGTCTGGTACTTCGTATCCTTTAGATGGATCTGTTGGATCTACTGGTTTCAGTGGAGTTCCATCTGGGCCTACAGGGATAAATCCTGGTACGTGAGGTACACGTGGTTTATCTGTTCCTGGTTTAGTTGGATCTGTTGGATCATTTGGATATGTGATTGGTGGCACTGGTGTCGCATTTTCTGGTACTTTCGGTACCCACGAACCAAGTTTGTCGTAAACTACTGTTTGAGTGATGTTTGTACCTACTGTTGCTTTGATATCTTCTTGAGATTCTTTGATATCTCCACCACGAGCGATGTATCCATCCACTTTCGGTAACTTGTTACCATCTAAGATAGTATCGTCACCTACTACTGTCCACTCACCGTAAGTAATTTCTCCAGTTACTAGGTTAACTTTAGCGCTACGTTTGAACTTGATTATTTCAGTGTGAGTAGCTGCTACTTCTTTTCCATTTTGATCTACATAAGTGATTGTACGAGTTGCAGAAGATTCTGTAACTAGATCTTTCACTGTTTCAGGCCATACTGGGCTGTTTGGATCTTCTGGGAGTACTGGTTTTCCTGGTTCTGGTGTAGATGGTGTTACTGGTTTCAGTGGGTTATTTGGTCCTACTGGTTTAGTTGGATCTGTTGGAACCATTGGTTTATCAGGGCTGTTTGGATCTGTAGGCACGATAAGTGGAGTAACTTTAACGTTGAAGATTTGATCTTTATCTTTATCGTTGTCGAATACTCTATCTGTATCTGCTGAAGGATAATCGTTGCTTGTTACAACGTAACCTTTCTTAACAAGTTCTTTAATCTTGCTTTCTACTTCACCAGATTTAGTGAATTTAGATCCTGAATCTCCTTGATCTACTACTGAATCAGATACTACTTTACCATTGTTATCTACGAAATTAGTGATAGCTTTTTGTCCATCTTTAACGTAGTTAACTGGTGTATTTGTAGTTGAATCTGTTGGTACTGGTGGTACTTCATATCCTTTAGATGGATCTTTTGGATCAATCGGTTTCAACGGTACAAGTGGGTTAGTATTTGGATCTACTGGTTTAGTTGGATCTTTCGGCACTTGTGGTGTTGTTCCTGGGATGTGAGGAATCACTGGTACTTTTGGACTATTTGGATCCTGTGGATTTGTTGGTTTCGTTGGACTTGGTGGTACAACTTTACCTGGTTCACCTGGTACGTTTTCGTATGGTGTTGGTGTTACTGGAGTTGGTGGTGTTACACCTTCTGGTACTTTCGGTACAAGTTTTCCTACTGGTACGTAAACAACTTTGATTGTTTCATCTTTAGAGTTTTCAGTTAATCCTGTAGTTTCAGCTACTTCTTTTTGAGATGCATCTTTCAGAACGTATCCTGGTGCTACTGGTGATGTTACTTTATCAAATGTAGTATCGTTGTTTACTGGAGTCCATTTACCATATTCGATAGTACCTGTTACAACGTTAATCTTAGCCGGACGAGTGAATGTTACTTTATCAGTTACATCAGCTGTAGATTTGTTTCCATCTTTGTCTGTGTACTCAACTTTGCTTCCATCTTCTTTCACGTAAGAAATTGTACGGTTTACATGTTTAGTTGTATCTAACTGTTTGATTAACTCTTCCGTCCATTTTAGTCCAGTTGGATTTTCTGGATCAATTGGTTGTCCTGTTTTTGGAGTATTTGGATCATTTGGATTTGTTGGATCGAACGGTGGCACATCTTGAATATGTGTTGTTAACACTACAGTGTATTCTTGATCTTTTCCAGAATCTTTATCGAAGTTTCCGTTATTATCTTTACCGTAGTTGTTACTTACTAAATCGTATCCTTTAGCGATTAACTTAGTAATTTCAGTAGTTACTTCAGTTGCTTTCGTTAATGGCTCACCTGATTTACCAGTTTCTTCGATGTTATTAACACCTGGAATTGGGTTTCCACTTGAATCTACGAATTTAGTTACTGCTTTTTGAGTATCTTTTTCGTAATTGATTTCTAGATTTTTCGTTGGATCTGTTGGTACCGGTGGTACTTTATATCCATCTTCTGGTTTACCTGGTGTCACTGGCTCTAACGGTACAAGTGGGTTAGTATTTGGATTTACTGGTTTAGTTGGATCTTTCGGCACTTGTGGTGTTGTTCCTGGGATGTGAGGAATCACTGGTACTTTCGGACTATTTGGATCCTGTGGATCTGTTGGTTTCGTTGGACTTGGTGGTACAACTTTACCTGGTTCACTCGGTACGTTTTTCGTATGGTGTATCCGTTACAGGCGTTGGTGGTGTTACACCTGGTGGTACTGTAATTGTAACTTTTCCTACTGGTACGTAAACAACTTTGATTGTTTCATCTTTAGAGTTTTCAGTTAATCCTGTAGTTTCAGCTACTTCTTTTTGAGCTAGATCTTTCAGAACATAACCTTTAACTACTGGTGATAATACTTTATCAAATGTAGTATCGTTATTTACTGGAGTCCATTTACCATATTCGATAGCACCTGTTACAACGTTAATCTTAGCTTTACGAGTAAATGTTACTTTATCAGTTACATCAGCTGTAGATTTGTTTCCATCTTTGTCTATATATTCAACTTTGTTTCCGTCTTCTTTCACGTAAGAAATTGTACGGTTTACATGTTTAGTAGTTTCTAGTGACTTGATTAACTCTTCAGTCCATTTTGCTCCATTTGGATTTTCTGGATCAATTGGTTGTCCTGGTTTTGGAGTTTTTGGATCGTTAGGATTTGTTGGATCGAACGGTGGAACGTCTTGAACATGTGGCGTTAACACTACAGTGTATTCTTGATTTTTTTCCAGAATCTTTATCGAAGTTTCCGTTATTATCTTTACCGTAGTTGTTACTTACTAAATCGTATCCTTTAGCGATTAACTTAGTAATTTCAGTAGTTACTTCAGTTGCTTTTAGTTAATGGCTCACCTGATTTACCAGTTTCTTCGATGTTAGTTACACCTGGGATTGGTTTTCCACTTAGATCTCACGAATTTAGTTACTGCTTCTTGAGTATCTTTTTCGTAATTGATTTTTAGATCTTTCGTTGGATCTGTTGGTACCGGTGGTACTTCATATCCTTTAGATGGGTCTTTTGGATCGATCGGTTTCAACGGTACAAGTGGGTTAGTATTTGGATTTACTGGTTTAGTTGGATCTTTCGGCACTTGTGGTGTTGTTCCTGGAATATGAGGAATCACTGGTACTTTCGGACTATTTGGATCTTGTGGATCTGTTGGTTTTGTTGGACTTGGTGGTACAACTTTACCTGGTTCACCTGGTACGTTTTCGTATGGTGTATCCGTTACAGGAGTTGGTGGTGTTACACCTGGTGGTACTGTAACTGTAACTTTTCCTACTGGAACGTAAACAACTTTGATTGTTTCATCTTTAGAGTTTTCAGTTAATCCTGTAGTTTCAGCTACTTCTTTTTGAGATGCATCTTTCAGAACGTATCCTGGTGCTACTGGTGAAGGTACAGCATCAAACTTATTATCACCATTTACAGCTGTCCAAGCTACATTAGAATCAACAATCTTACCTGTAACAACATTAACTTTCAAGGCACGTGTGAATGTTACTTTGTCAGTTACATCAGCTGTAGATTTGTTTCCATCTTTGTCTGTGTACTCAACTTTGCTTCCGTCTTCTTTCACGTAAGAAATTGTACGGTTTACATGTTTAGTAGTTTCTAGTGACTTGATTAACTCTTCAGTCCATTTTGGTCCAGTTGGATTTTCTGGATCAATTGGTTGTCCTGGTTTTGGAGTATTTGGATCATTTGGATTTGTTGGATTAAATGGTGGAACGTCTACAACTTTTGGTTTCACTATTACATCGAAGTTTTGATCAACTTTTGTATCTTTATCAAAGTTCTTATCTGGCGCTGTTGTAAATCCGTCATTTACTAATTCATATCCAAGTGCTTTCAACTCTGCAAGTTTAGTTGCTGTTGTGTAGTCGATTGGTTCTCCAGTTTTACCTTCTAATTCATCAGTGTGAAGAACTGTGTTTGTTCCTTCAACAATATACTTAACTGTCGCTTTTTGAGTCGCTTTTTCATACTTAATTTCAGTATTTTCCGTAGGTGTCTTAGGTGTTGGTGGAACATATCCTTTAGATGGATCTTGTGGATCTACTGGTTTCAGTGGGTTTCCTTCTGGATCTTTTGGTGTTGTTCCTCGGATATGTGGAATCACTGGTACTTTCGGACTATTTGGATCCTGTGGATTTGTTGGTTTCGTTGGACTTGGTGGTACAACTTTTCCTGGTTCACCTGGTACGTTTTCGTATGGTGTATCCGTTACAGGAGTTGGTGGTGTTACACCTTCTGGTACTTTCGGTACAAGTTTTCCTACTGGTACGTAAACAACTTTGATTGTTTCATCTTTAGAGTTTTCAGTTAATCCTGTAGTTTCAGCTACTTCTTTTTGAGCTGGATCTTTCAGAACGTATCCTGGTGCTACTGGTGATAGTACTTTATCAAATGTAGTATCGTTATTTACTGGAGTCCATTTACCATATTCGATAGTACCTGTTACAACGTTAATCTTAGCCGGACGAGTGAATGTTACTTTGTCAGTTACTTCAGCTGTAGATTTGTTTCCATCTTTGTCTGTGTACTCAACTTTGCTTCCGTCTTCTTTCACGTAAGAAATTGTACGGTTTACATGTTTAGTAGTTTCTAGTGACTTGATTAACTCTTCAGTCCATTTTGGTCCATTTGGATTTTCTGGATCAATTGGTTGTCCTGGTTGTGGTGTGTTTGGATCATTTGGATTTGTTGGATCAAATGGTGGCACATCTTGAATATGTGTTGTTAACACTACAGTGTATTCTTGATCTTTTCCAGAATCTTTATCGAAGTTTCCGTTATTATCTTTACCGTAGTTGTTACTTACTAAATCGTATCCTTTAGCGATTAACTTAGTAATTTCAGTAGTTACTTCAGTTGCTTTCGTTAATGGCTCACCTGATTTACCAGTCTCTTCGATGTTATTAACACCTGGAATTGGGTTTCCACTTAAATCTACGAATTTAGTTACTGCTTTTTGAGTATCTTTTTCGTAATTGATTTCTAGATTTTTCGTTGGATCTGTTGGTACCGGTGGTACTTTATATCCTTCTGGTTTACCTGGTGTTACTGGCTCTAACGGTACAAGTGGGTTAGTATTTGGATCTACTGGTTTATTTGGATCTTTCGGCACTTGTGGTGTTGTTCCTGGGATATGAGGAATCACTGGTACTTTCGGACTATTTGGATCTTGTGGATCTATTGGTTTCGTTGGACTTGGTGGTACAACTTTACCTGGTTCACCTGGTACGTTTTCGTATGGTGTATCCGTTACAGGAGTTGGTGGTGTTACACCTGGTGGTACTGTAATTGTAACTTTTCCTACTGGTACGTAAACAACTTTAATTGTTTCATCTTTAGAGTTTTCAGTTAATCCTGTAGTTTCAGCTACTTCTTTTTGAGATGCATCTTTCAGAACGTATCCTGGTGCTACTGGTGATGTTACTTTATCAAATGTAGTATCGTTGTTTACTGGAGTCCATTTACCATATTCGATAGTACCTGTTACAACGTTAATCTTAGCCGGACGAGTGAATGTTACTTTATCAGTTACATCAGCTGTAGATTTGTTTCCATCTTTGTCTGTGTACTCAACTTTGCTTCCGTCTTCTTTCACGTAAGAAATTGTACGGTTTACATGTTTAGTTGTATCTAACTGTTTGATTAACTCTTCCGTCCATTTTAGTCCAGTTGGATTTTCTGGATCAATTGGTTGTCCTGGTTTTGGAGTATTTGGATCATTTGGATTTGTTGGATCGAACGGTGGAACGTCCACAACTTTTGGTTTCACTATTACATCGAAGTTTTGATCAGTTTTTGTATCTTTATCGAAGTTCTTATCTGGCGCTGTTGTAAATCCGTCATTTACTAATTCATATCCAAGTGCTTTCAACTCTGCAAGTTTAGTTGCTGTTGTGTAGTCGATTGGTGCTCCAGATTTACCTTCCAGTTCATCAGTGTGAAGAACTGTGTTTGTTCCTTCAACAACATACTTAACTGTTGCTTTTTGAGTATCTTTTTGAGTATCTTTTTCATACTTAATTTCAGTATTTTCCGTAGGTGTCTTAGGTGTTGGTGGCACATATCCTTTAGATGGATCTTGTGGATCTACTGGTTTCAGTGGGTTTCCTTCTGGATCTTTTGGTGTTGTTCCTGGGATATGTGGAATTACTGGTACACTTGGTTTATTTGGTTCGTTTGGATCCGTTGGTTCATTTGGATCTACAACTTTACCTGGATCTGTTGGATCATTTGGATATGGAATTGGATCAATTGGTGTTTCACCTTCCGGTACTTTCGGAATCCATGTTCCAACTGGTACGTATCTAACTTTCAGATCTTGGTTAGGTGAGTCTACAGTTAAGTCTGTTGTAGATGCTTTAACTTTAGATCCATCAGCTTCTACTAAGTCACCTTGTGTATCTTGGTTAGGTTTTACAACATATCCTTTAACAACTGGTGATATTTTTTCTGCAAATTTAGCTGTACCTGCAGCTTTCCATCCGCTTGTAGTGTCTGTTGCTGCTGCATCTGCAATACCGTCACCTGTTGTGTCGTATCCTACTACTGAACCGTCTTTTGGATTTACAACTACTGTACGTGTGAAGCTTACTTTATCAGTCCATTTTGGTGCTTCAGTTGGTGATACTTCTTCAGTTGTACCATCTTTAATGTAAGTAATTGTACGAGTTACTGACTTGATGTTGTTTAGTTTATCAAGAGCATCTTTCGTCCATTTTGGTCCTGTTGGATTATTTGGATCGATTGGTTCTCCTGGTTGAGGATTTTGTGGATCTTCGTTAGGATTTTGTGGAGTTGTTGGTGTTACAGGAACTGTCTTAGCTACCGTTACCAAGAAGTCTTGATCAACTTTTGTATCTTTATCAAAGTTCTTATCTGTTGCTGTTGTAAATCCGTCATTTACTAATTCATATCCAAGTGCTTTCAACTCTGCAAGTTTAGTTGCTGTTGTGTAGTCGATTGGTGCTCCAGATTTACCTTTTAACTCATCTGTGTGGAGAACTGTATTTGTTCCTTCAACAACATATCTCACTGTCGCTTTTTGATTTACTTTCACTAACACGATTCTTGTGTCTTCTCCTGGTTTTGGTGGAGTGACTACTTTTCCTTCTAAATTGAATCCTGGTACGTCTTGTTTTGGTTTGATTTCATATCCGTCTGGAATTTCTGGAATTGGTGTTTCTCCTCCAAGAGTTGGATCATTTGGATTGTTTTTATAAGTAGGTTTTGGTATGTTTGGAATTTCATTTCCACCTTTGTCCACTAAGATTACTTTTCCTAATGGTTTATACACTACTTTATCACTTGCTTCTGGATTTGTTGGTGTTACCTCTTTTCCTCCTGCTTGTACTTTGTCCGCATAGTATCCTTCTACTTTTGGTGTTGTTACGACTTCATAAGTATGTCTTTCTTCATTCCATGTTGTTACGTTTGTAACTTTGTTTGTTTTTCCAGTGAATGTGTAATTTGTTTGTTCGTTAGGCGCTGGTGTGTTTTCTCCTGCTCCTTCGTACGTTACCGTTTGTTTTGTTGCTTTTGTGATATCTCCTTGCTTCGCTACTAACACGATTCTTGTGTCTTCTCCTGGTTTTGGTGGAGTGACTACTTTTCCTTCTGAATTGAATCCTGGTACGTCTTGTTTTGGTTTGATTTCATATCCGTCTGGAATTTCTGGAATTGGTGTTTCTCCTCCAAGAGTTGGATCATTTGGATTGTTTTTATAAGTAGGTTTTGGTGTGTTTGGTATTTCATTTCCACCTTCGTCCACTAAGATTACTTTTCCTAATGGTTTATACACTACTTTATCACTTGCTTCTGGATTTGTTGGTGTTACCTCTTTTCCTCCTGCTTGTGCTTTATCCGCATAGTATCCTTCTACTTTTGGTGTTGTTACGACTTCATAAGTATGTGTCTCTTCATTCCATGTTGTTACGTTTGTAACTTTGTTTGTTTTTCCAGTGAATGTGTAATTTGTTTGTTCGTTAGGCGCTGGTGTGTTTTCTCCTGCTCCTTCGTACGTTACCGTTTGTTTTGTTGCTTTTGTGATATCTCCTTGCTTCGCTACTAACACGATTCTTGTATCTTTTCCTGGTTCTGGTGGAGTGACTACCTTTCCTTCTGAATTGAATCCTGGTACGTCTTGTTTTGGTTTGATTTCATATCCGTCTGGAATTTCTGGAATTGGTGTTTCTCCTCCAAGAGTTGGATCATTTGGATTGTTTTTATAAGTAGGTTTTGGTGTGTTTGGAATTTCATTTCCACCTTCGTCCACTAAGACAACTTTTCCTAATGGTTTATACACTACTTTATCACTTGCTTCTGGATTTGTTGGGGTTACCACTTGTCCGCCTGCTTGTGCTTTATCCGCATAGTATCCTTCTACTTGTGGTGTTGTTACGACTCCATAAGTATGTGTCTCTTCATTCCATGTTGTTACGTTTGTAACTTTGTTTGTTTTTCCAGTGAATGTGTAATCTGCTTGTTCGTTAGAGGCTGGTGTTTTTTCTCCTGCTCCTTCGTACGTTACCGTTTGTTTTGTTGCTTTTGTGATTTCATCATATAGTAAATCATACACATAAGTTACAGTAACCTCAGGGCTATCAATTGTTCCTGTTGGTCTTGGTGAGGAATCCTTCACTTTTACAAAGTAATACTCTTTTCCATCTTTTCCAATTAGAGTATCAGGTTTATATTCTTTAGTATCCACATCATACCCTTTTTTATAGGCACGACTTTCGATAGCAGTCACAGTATCTTTAATAGAAACATTATCTTTATTTTCGTACGCTACTTTAACGGCACCTTTTTTAACATCTTCAATTTTAATTGAAATTCGAGCCGGATTTGTTTCGTTAAATGTATCTTGTCCATCTGTACGTGTTGCTGAACTAAGAACGGCAACTTGATTATTTGTGGCAGTACTACTTGCTTTTGCTGGAATATAGAACGCTGCAGTTGATCCCGCTTTTAAAGAAACATCCTGATTAGAAACAAATTTTACTGCTGTTACGGTTGACCAATCTGTAACCTGATCAGCCGTTAATGTAATCGTCTTTTCTAAGTCAACTGCTGTTCCAGATACTGGTGTAGTTGAATAATACGCAGTCCAACCTTCTGGAGTTGTCGCTGCTGCAGTCATATGAACATCAAATTGTGAACCACGATCTTTTGAGTTTAATACAATATTTTTATCAGATACTCGTGGTAATGTTGAAATAACTACATTGTTTCTAGTAGCAGCATTTGAACTGTTTGTTAATGACAAACGATACTTCACTTCATCATTTGGAGATAAGTTATAGGCTCCTGTTGAATAAGTACTTGAATCTGTCGTTTGATCCGTCACTTGTGTCATTAATCGAGTTGCTGAGTTATTAATTACTGGTAATTCATACGTAAAACTACTCGTGTTCGTGATTGTTGCATTTGTACCATCATAATCATTATTTGGATTAATTCCAACTACTCTTTCATCTTCATCCCAAACTAACGTATATTTAATTGGATATTTTCCTGATTCCACCCATTTATCTACTTTGAACTGTAAATTTGGTGATAATGTATACTCTGAATTCTGATTCTTTGGTGTAACTTCTAAAACTGTTTTTTTCCTGAATTATTATAATTTTTCAACAGTTTTTTTACAGAATCGTCATCTCCTGCGTAACTAAATCCATCTGGTAATTCTACAAGTAACTTCGCATTTTTAGCATTAATATCTTGTAAATTAACAAACGTTTTACGATCAAAGATTTGTTTATTATAAATACGATTTCCTAATCCATTAGGTGAATACTCATAGACTTCATATTGACTGCTAAGTTCTTGAGTTTTGTTCCCCGCTAAAGTAGCAGTAATAGGGTTTGTTGTAGGGGCTAGCTTAATCGCTTCTCGTGAATTTGCAAAGGTTGTTTTTGATACATCAACCTTTGGTTCATCATATCCATATGTATACACAGATGATGTAACGATACTTTCAACTTTTTTTCCTTCTTTAGCTAATTTTTTTGCTGCTTCTAATCCTTTTAAGTCTTGACTTAAGAATAACCCAACTTGACGTAGTCCAGAAGCTTCTAATGGCATATTTCCTTTTGGTCTTAATCTTACTGTTGTTATACCATCAGGCAAGGCTACTTTGTCTGCAGCATCTCCTTTACGAAGTGATACCTCTCCAATCTTTTTTTCTGTTCCATTCGCTACAGAGTATACTTCAAAAGTCAATGTAGACTTTAATCCTAAACTTTCTGGATTATTTTGATAACTAACAAAGGTAGATTGCCCTTCATCTGTCGGAGTCCAAATCGCATAAAATTCAATAGCACGATTTTGATCAATATTACTATCAACCGAAATTTCAACTTCTTTTACACTTGCAGGCCCACTTGCGCCTTTATAAGCTCCTAATAATTTAATATTTCGGGTATCTTCTGTTGTTGTCTTAACATAAGGCATTGCAATATTAACGACACGAGATTTATCACCCTCCATCGTAATATTAGCAATATCTACTTGAACATTACTCTTCGTAGGTACTGGGCCAACAACAGTTCCAGGGTCAGAACCATCAATAGATTTTTTAGGATTTAAAGCATGAACCGTTACTGTAACATCGTCTGAAGTTGTATTCGTAAATCCGGATTTATCCGTATAAGTTGCATTATCTTTAAATGTTAACTTTTTACCTGTTAAAAATTCTGCTGGCGTTCCACCATTACTTACATTTAAATGCAACAGTTCATTTTGTGTATTATCACCACTAGCAAACATCGTTGTTGAAGAAGGTACTACTCTTGTATATTTTGCAACACCATTTTCTAATCTCCATCCCGCATCTAGGGAAGTTTGCGCAATAGTAACACCTGCAGGCAATTCAACAGCATGATCAATTTTTGTAATGGCTTCTGCCTCTTTATTAGTAGATTTTAAACTTAATTGTAAATCTTTACTCTTAGAAACATCAATTTCTGTTTCTTGTTGGTTTGTTTCTAATAACGTTTGTCTACGAATTCCATTTCTAGTATCAACTGAAATATATGGCGTGCCAGTTGTATTCGTGTTAGAAAAAGTCTGTAGATTTGATTAAAGTATTATTTTTATCAAACAATTCAGCCTTTATAGTTGTAGTTGAATTTTTACCTGTTTCAAATTTTTTTCAATTTATAACTAACATTAATATTAACATATGCTCCACCTGATAATTCTCCAGTATATAATTTGTACTGATTATCATTAACTTTTTCAGTTCTTAAACTCGTTCCGATTTCAAATGTATCTAATGGTTCATTATTAGAAGCAGTAACTAAAATATATCCTCCTTCTTCAATTTTTGATGGTGACGAAACATCTAAATTATAAGAACCTAAGATTTGTTCACCAACAGCATAATCTGTTTTTAGAATTTGTTAATTTACCTGAAATTTTAACACCACTATAATCGATTGTTTCCGAATCTGTTAATGATCTCTTAGATCGTTTACTAATCTTCTCACTATTTTTTTATTAGTAACAATATCCAGATCTTTTTATCTACAGTATTAGTTTTTATTTTTCTAAATCACTAACTTCATTTGTAGTGTAAACATTAGATGAATTACTATTATTTTTCAGTAGGTTTTTATAGAATTAGTATCCGCTTGTTGAGGTGTTGTACTAGAATTTACACCCATTTTATCATTATTAAGACTATTTTTTTGAGGTTTACAGAATTATCACCTACATCGTCACTATTTGCTCTATTGACAGTAGTTTCAACAACAGACTCATTAGCTAAAAGCTACAGATGCTTCACTACCTAAAAAAATACAATACCAGTACCTATTAAAACTGATGCTGCACCAACTTTAAGTTTTTATCGAAAATATTTCCTTTCTTTCCATATGATTACATATTCCTTTCTATAATACTGATTATTTACGTATTACATTCATCATCTAATTATTATTATATTGTAATTAATGTAAATTATAAATAATTTACTTCATATTATATCAAATTTATTATTTTTCATCAATTAATATATTACGAATATAGCTTAAAATAGCAATTTAAAAACCTTTTCTACTCAACCTTAAATATAGTTAAAATTTTTACTTAAAATATACTTAAAAATAAAAACAGGTAGGATTTTTATTTAGATAATTAACTTAATAGTATGTATATTACATTAAAAGTATAACATAAAAAAATATTTACTGATTTTTACTGATAACTTTAACTAAACTGGTAAATATCTAGAATTTAGCTGGAATATTTTTTTAAATATGAACCACTCCTGTTATATCTTCGGGTATAACCCTTTGTTACTAAACACATCTCAAGGTCTGACTTTTCACATCTGTTCAAACCCTATTGTATTTTGCCCCCTCTAATCATATTCATATAAGGAGGGTAAATATCTATACAGATCATTTTTTTACTTTCTTTCTTACTTTCCTTGGATATCTCATAAAGTATTGTTTTTAATATATGTTGTGTTCTTCCATCTACAATATCTATAAAAATCATGTGTTTTTAGCATCTAAGAATACAAAAGCTCATACCATATTTACTATCTTTAGTTGACTTTATCTGATCAAAACATAGGTGTTCTGGTAAGTTTGAATGAGTCTTAACTTCTACTGCTTCTTTACATGATTTCATTACTCTTACTACTGTAGATACTGATACATTACTTAATTCAGCTATATCTTTTAAAAAGATAATGTTTTTAGATAAATTCTTCATTATGTAAAATATAAGATTTTTAGATATACTGCAGTATTTTTTGTACAAATGATGTTTCAGCACAAAACTTAGAATTACATTCTCTACATTTGAAGCGTTGTTTCTTTAATCTAAGGTATGTAGGGCATCCTGACATCTTTTAATAAAAGCTACTTTTTAATGGATCTGTGAATCCATTTTTGACAATATTATTCCCTTCTTTTATACAACCGCAGTTTGTACAACACTTTGGATTGTATGATAAAGTCCCATGAAATATGAATGTATCTTGACCCTCTACATTGATTAAATCAAGTTTGTCCTCCATAGTTATATTTTTGGTCTTTTTATTAATAGTAAATTTGTGATAAAATTATTCATGACAAATATCCTTTCTTAGTTAATTATTTTTACACTTTAATTTTTATTGGATATTTGTCTTTTTGTATATAAAATTGAAATCCGAGGCTGGAATTTTTCCATGCCCCGGATTTAGTATACTAACCGTTTTTTTAACATATATAACTAAGCTATACTACAATAAAAAGGTATAGTTCAAATAAAATGAACTATACCTTTTTATTACTTTCCAGATACTTTCAGACGAGCAACTGCTTTAGTTAACGCTAATTCTGCACGTCTAACATCAAGACCTTCTTCTTTTTTTGCAAGACGTTCTTCTGCACGTTGTAATGCTCTTTGAGCACGTTCAACGTCAATATCTTTATCTAATTCTGCTGTTTGAACTATAATAGTTACTTCGCCTTTATGTGTTTCCACAAATCCTTCGCTTACAGCTAAATATTCTTCTCTGCCATCAGGGAAAACTACTTTTAATGGTCCAACTTTTAATGATGCAACCATTGGAACGTGGTTAGCCATTACCCCAACTTGTCCACTCGTAGTCCCTAATACAACCATAGAAGCCTCTTTTGCGCTATAAGCTTCTCCATTAGGAGTAACAATGCTTACACTTAAAGTATTCATTTATTTACCTCCTATTTGTATTATACTTCTACTCCTAGTTTACGAGCTTTTTCTAATACGTCTTCAATTCCACCAACTAGACGGAATGCATCTTCTGGGATATGGTCATATTTACCATCTAAGATTCCTTTAAATGCTTCTACTGATTCAGATACTGGAACATATGATCCAGGTTGACCAGTGAATTGTTCTGCTACGTGGAAGTTTTGAGATAAGAAGAATTGAACACGACGTGCTCTATCAACTGTTTTCTTATCTTCATCACTTAACTCATCCATACCTAAGATGGCGATAATATCTTGTAATTCACGATATTTTTGAAGAGTTCTTTGAATTCTAGTCGCAACTTGATAGTGTTCTTCCCCTACGATTTCTGGAGCTAATGCTCTTGATGTAGAAGCTAATGGGTCAACGGCTGGATAGATACCCATCTCTGTTAATGAACGCTCAAGGTTTGTTGTTGCATCTAAGTGAGCGAATGTTGTAGCTGGAGCCGGGTCAGTATAGTCATCGGCTGGTACATAGATCGCTTGAATAGATGTAACAGATCCTTTTTTAGTTGATGTAATACGTTCTTGTAAACGTCCCATCTCAGTAGCAAGTGTTGGTTGGTAACCTACGGCTGAAGGCATACGTCCTAATAACGCAGAAACCTCAGAACCTGCTTGTGTGAAACGGAAGATGTTATCGATGAATAGAAGTACGTCTTGTCCTTCTTCATCACGGAAGTATTCCGCCATTGTTAATCCTGTTAATGCTACACGCATACGAGCACCAGGTGGTTCGTTCATTTGTCCGAATACCATGGCTGTTTTGTTAATAACACCAGAATCTTTCATTTCATAGTAAAGGTCGTTACCTTCACGAGTACGTTCACCTACACCAGTGAATACTGAAAGACCACCGTGTTGTTGTGCAACGTTATTGATAAGTTCTTGGATAAGAACTGTTTTACCAACTCCCGCACCACCGAAAAGACCGATTTTACCACCTTTAATATATGGTGCAAGTAAGTCGATAACTTTAATACCTGTTTCAAGAACCTCAACGTGTGTTGATAATTCTTCGAATGTAGGAGCTTCTTTATGAATTGAATCTTTACGAACTTCTGCTCCTGCTTCTTCACCGTGGTCAACTGCTTCACCTAATACGTTGAACACACGACCTAATGTGTAGTTACCAACAGGAACTGTGATTGGTGCTCCTGTATCTACTACTTCTGCTCCCCTATTTAATCCATCAGTAGATGACATCGCAATTGTTCTAACTACGTTATCACCAATTTCTAGAGAAACTTCAAGAACTAATTTTTCTTTTTTTCCATCACCTTTTTCTATAAATACTTCTAAAGCATTTAATAGATTAGGCATATGCCCTGATTCGAATTTTACGTCTACTACAGGTCCCATAACTTGGAGAATATAACCTTTATTCATATGTTGTTTGCTAACTTAATAGCTTCTCCTTTCTCATTACTATTTTGTTGCTGCTGCTCCACTTACAATCTCTTGTAATTTCTTGTGTAATTGCAGCTTGTCTTGCACGATTATATTTAATCGTAAGTGTATCAATAATATTTCCTGCATTATCAGTTGAGTTTTTCATTGCTGTTTTTCTTGCAGAATGTTCACTAGCTTTTACTATCTAATATACTTCCGTAAATCATACTTTCAGCATATTGTGGTAGTATTACATCTAGTACTGCTGCTCACTGAGTTCAAATTCATAAGCTCCTGTAGGTTGCTCATCAGAATTTTGCGAATTGATCTGTATTTTCTATAGGAAGAACTTTACTTTCAGTTACAACCTGTTGAATCATACTAACAAAGTGATTGTAATGTAAGCAGATTTCATCATATTCTTTATCTATGAAATAACCTACAACTTTATTAGTAATTTCCTTAACCTGTGTGAAACTTGGTCTATCTGGTATATCTCTATAACTATCAACTACATTATAGCTATTTTTTCTGAAGAATTCTGCACCATAGTTACCTATAGCTACAATTCCATACTCGCTATCATTATGTCTTTCGTTAACAGTATTAACAAAAATTTCTTATGATATTAGAGTTGAATCCTCCACATAAACCACTATCACTAGTAATTACCACATAAAGAGTTTTCTTTGTTTCTCTTTTTCTAACATAGGATGCTTGATATTAGCTCCTTTACCAAAAATTGTTCCCATCACTTTTGCATTTTTTTGCATGTAAGGATTGAATTTTTTGTGTTAGATTGTGCTTTTAAAAAGCTTAGAAGTGGAAACCATCTCCATCGCTTTTTGTAATATGACTAGTTTTCTTTGTAGAATTGATTTTGTTTTTAATATCTCTTAGTGACGCCAATTAGTTCACCACCTTTACTCTACTACTTCTCATCTTAAGCAAAAGTTTTTGAATGCAGCGATTACTTCATCCATAACTTCTGTTGCTGGTAAGTCTTTTGTTTCTTTTAATGTGCTTAACTGCTTCATTTTCATGAGCATCTAAGTACGCATATAATTCTTGTTCAAATCTGTGAATATCTTTAACTTCAACATCATCTAAGAATCCGTGTGTTAAAGCATAAAGAATCATAACTTGTTTTTCTACTGGAATTGGTTTTATGTAAGTCTTGTTTTAAAACTTCAACTGTACGTTTACCACGTTCTAGTTTTTTCACGAGTTGCTGGATCTCAAGTCAGAACCGAATTGAGCAAAAGCTTTTCTAACTCACGGTAAGATGCTAAGTCAAGACGTAATGTACCTGATACTTTTTTTCATAGCTTTAATTTGTGCAGATCCTCCTACCCTAGATACTGAAAGCCCTGCGTTAATCGCTGGTCTGATACCCTGAGAAGAATAAATCTGATTGTAAGAAGATTTGTCCATCAGTAATTGAGATTACGTTTGTTGAATATATGCAGAAATATCACCTGCTTGTGTTTCTACGAATGGTAGTGCAGTGATACTTCCTCCACCAAAATCTTCATTTACACGAGCTGCACGCTCTAGAAGACGTGAGTGTAAATAGAATACGTCCCTGGTATGCTTCACGACCCGGTGGTCGTTTTAATAGTAATGATAACTCACGGTAAGCTGCTGCTTGTTTTGATAAGTCATCATAAACGATTACTACATCTTTACCATTAAACATAAACTCTTCTGCCATAGCAACCCCTGCATAAGGTGCAATGTAAAGAAGTGGTGCTGGTTGAGATGCTGACGCTGTAACTACGATAGTGTAGTCTAGCGCACCGTGTTCTTAAGTGTTTCACAACACTACGTACTGTAGATTCTTTTTGCCCAATTGCAACATAGATACAAATAACATCTTGTCCTTTTTGAGCTAAAATTGAGTCGATAGCTACTGCAGTTTTTACCTGTTTGTCTATCCCTCGATAATAAGCTCACGTTGTCCACGTCCGATTGGTACTAATGCATCGATCGCTTTTAATACCAGTTTGGAAAAGGAACTGATACAGATTTACGTCCCATAACCCCCAACTGCTGGAGATTCGATTGGACGACGTTTTGTAGTGTTTACTGGACCACGTCCATCAACTGGTTGTCCTAATGGATTAACTACACGTCCTATTAATTCTTTCACCAACAGGAACGTCCATAACACGTCCAGTACTGACGAACTTCGTCTCCTTCTTTAATATCAGTTGTTGGTCCCTAAAAATTACGATACCAACATTTGTGTCTTCAAGGTTTTTGAGCAAGACCCATAACCCTGTTTTAGTGAATTCAACTAACTCACCACTCATTATTTCATTAAGACCGTATACACGAGCTATACCGTCCCCTACTTCTATAACTGTACCGACATCTGTTGACTTAACTTCAAACTGATAATTTTCTATTTGTGATTTTTAGTAATGAACTAATTTCTTCAGCTCTAATAGCCATTTATGTCCCTCCTTGTTTCAACTTCTTCTAGATTGTAGAAATTTTTTGACTTTATAGCGTTTAATTTTGCTCTAACACTAGCATCTACTACTTTGTTATTGTAAGTAAGTTTAAGTCCACCTAGAAGACTCTTGTCTACAAGGTTATTAAGTTCTACTTTTTCTAGTTGTAACTCATTTTTAAGTTTTTCTTTTAGATTTTCTAACTGAACTTCAGTTAGTGGCGAAGCTGATTCAACTTTTACAACAACGCTATTTGAATGTTTATTAAACAATTCAGTAAATTGCTCTAAAACAAAAATTTATTAATGAGATTTGCAGATTTCCTGCTAAGATTTTTCACAACATTTACAACATATTTGTTTACTCCTGCAAATGATGCTTCAATCAAGTTAATTTTTATTTTTTTCTAAATTAGGGTTGTTCATCAATGTAACAAAATCAGAGTTTCCATTAATAACTTTTTTGCAACTTCTGGTAACTCATTAGCTACTTGTTCTAATGCGTTATTTTCTTTTTTGCAACTTCAAATAATGAATATCCAATTTTATTAGCTAATACTGACTTACTCATTATTTCACCCCTACCTCTTTAATGACTTTATCAACATATTCACTTTGTGTTGAGCCATCTAATTCTTTTTCTAAAATTTTCGAAGCTACAAGCACTGATAAATCAGCAATTTGTCTGTTGATTTCTTCAAGCGCTCTTTTCTTCTCATCCTCAATATCTCTTTGAGCATTTACTTTTAATTGTTCTGCTTGTTTGCGAGCTTCTTCAAGAATAGCTTGTTTTTTTCAATCTTAGATTGTTCACGAGCATCTTCCATCATAACTTTAATTTCTTGTTGAGCATTTTTAATTTTTTTCTTGATTTTTCTTCAAGTAAAACTAATGCTTCTTTTTGATTTCTAGCGGCATCATCAAGTTGACCTTCAACTAATCTTTGACGCTCATCTAACATATCAATAAGTTTGTCCCAAGCAAATTTTTTCAGTAATACTAATAAGATTAACACAGCTACTATATTAATAGCCATATTTCCTAGATTAAAAACCTTGATGAGAAGAGTGTTCAGTAGCTAAAAATACTAAATTTTCCATTTACTAAATGCTCCTATTCTTCATAGTTCTTTTGTTCACAGTATTATACTAAATTATTTAGCTAAGATAACGAATGAAATAACGATAGCTAAGATAGGTACTGCTTCTACAAGTGCGAATAATACGAAAGCATTAGATTTTAATCTTGACTCTAATTCTGGTTGGCGAGATACACCTTCGATAAATTTACCGAATAAAAATCCGTTACCGATACCAGCACCAACTGCTGCTAAACCTGCTGCTAAACCTGCTCCAATTAATTCCTACCATAATTATATTTTTCCTCCTTGGATAATAAAATGAATTTTATTAATTATTAGATTTTTGCACATATAGTGCGTTTAAAAAGATTAATGTTCATCACTAATTTTTATGTGATAAATAAATGAATGTTAAGACAGTAAAGATATATGCTTGGATAAGTCCTATAAATAGAGAGAATCCTTTCCATACTACTAGACCTGCCATACCAGCTATTGCACCAAAGAATCCTACTGTTGTAAGTGTAGCTAATAGTGCTAATAATATTTCACCCGCATAGATATTACCGAATAAACGCATTGAAAAAGTCATTAAATTTGTAGAACTCTTCAATAACCTTGAACGGTGTAATACCCTATACCTGAAGAAGTATATGTACCAAAATAGTGTTTAACTCCTTTATACTTAATTCCTGCAAAATGAGTAAAGACAATCACTAATAATGCAAGAGAGAAAGTAAATGTTGGATCCGCAGTTACAGAGTTGACATAGACTACTTCATTGTAAACTAACTTCTATTAATACACCTATAGTATTTGCTACTGCAACAAGTGAAATAAGTGTTAACGCTGTCGCCCATAATCCTTTACCATATTTTTCCAACTAACGTTACCCTTAATTACATTATCACTAACGAAATAAGCAAGTAACTCAGCTGCATTTTTGACGTTTACTATCTGGTCTTAATTTAATTCTACTAGTTAGAAACATCACTATAATAAAGGTAAGCAACACTGTTATTAAAGTTGTGATTACACTAGGAATATTAACCGTTATATCATAGCCAAATAATTTGGTAATAAGATATGTATGTTTTTCCATATATTCCCCTCACCTCTTTTCTTAAGTATCTTTTATATTTCTAAATCTGTTGTAATATAAAATTAGAAATACTTAATACATATTATAATATTATTTTATAATATTTGCTAGCGATTTCTTAAATTTTATCTAAATTGTTTAAAAATATGTTATTATTATGTTATTTTGTTCCGAAGATTCTGTCTCCAGCGTCTCCTAGTCCTGGCACGATATATCCATGATCATTTAATTTTTTCATCTAATCCTGCGATATAGATATCTACATCTGGATGTGCGTCATGTAAAGCCTTTACACCTTCTGTGCTGCTATTAAACACATAAATTTAATATCGTTAACTCCACGTTGTTTCAATGAGTCAATCGCCGCGATAGCTGAACCACCTGTTGCTAACATTGGATCAACAACGATGAAATGACGTTCTTCTGGATTACTTGGTATTTTTAACAAAATACTCATGTGGTTGAAGAGTTTCTGGATCACGATATAAACCTACGTGACCTACTCTTGCTGATGGGATTAAATTCATTAAACCATCAACCATTCCTAACCCCTGCACGAAGAATTGGTACAAAAACTATCTTCTTACCAGCAAGACGTTTACTAAGTTGTAGTTTGATTGGAGTTTCCACCTCAACGTCCTCAAGTGGAAGATCACGAGTAATCTCATAAGCCATTAAAGAACCTACTTCATTAGTAAGTTGTCTAAAGTCTTTAGAACCCGTTCTCTTATCTCTAATAAAAGATAAATTTATGTTGGATCAATGGATGATCAAATACATGAACTTTTGACATAATTATAGTTCTCCTTTGTTATATTATTATATTTATTTTACTCTAATTATTTCATTTTTAACAAGGGATATCCGAAAATATTTTTGTTCACTTCAAAAATATTTTTATTAATTTTTGTTATATTACTAGACTTCTATTATAGAAAATATTACAATAATAAAAACAAGATAAATGGAGACTTTAACATGCAAAGAAAAACATTTTTAGGATATTTTTACTTACTAGTATTTTCTACTATATTATCCCACTTCTTTTTGAAATTCTACAATGGCACTAGTGATAAAGCTGGTTTCATTTTTAATATTAGTTTATGGATTCACTTCATTTGCTATAACACTATTGATATCACACTTTATTCAAAAAAACTATATTTATACCCGTATTAAGTACTATTCTAGCACTTCCTTTATTTTTCATTTTTTTAATTCAAGTGCTATAGTTTTAATACTTATTATATTAGTTTTTCATTTATAGCTTATGGTCTATCATCATTATTAAAAATAATTATGAGAGTATATGACAATATTCAAACGTAATTTAATAATAGTAACTGGTATATATTTACTTTTTTTATCTTACACCTATTTTGGCTAATCCTTTTATGGCATTAAATCTATTAGAAGCAGCTTTAGTTGGAATTTTTAATTTTCGGTGGATTTTATTTAGTTATATATTTATGTACACAAATAAAAAGCAGACTCGATGAACGTACCAAAAGTACAATAATTACAAATTTTAGTACTATTAATAGCATTACTGATATTTTTTAATCCTTTTAAATTTCCAACAGCACTCAATATTATTATAAATAAATACTTAGCAATTTAATTCTTTTTACTTGTATTAATATTTATAATAATACTCAGGAAGAAAATGGATAATTCTGTAATTGTAATTTTACTTTTTGCTCCGTCAATTATCCAAGGATTATTTATGAGACTTTCATATAAAGCAATGCTTTTTCACGTTGCAAAACCCCTAACTTCAATCTATATTTAATAGCGGCTATTTTTTCATTGGATATTATATTTGTAACAATAGGGAAGTAATCAATACAACGAGAATTGACAACTCTTTAATATAAGAAGTCCGCTTCTATCAAATAATAATGACCACCCCTGAAAAGGGTGGTTTTTCTCGGTATAACCCTTTGTTACTAACACGCACCTCATAGTGCTGGCTTTCACATTCGTTCAAGCCCTATTGTATTTTTACGCCTGCTACCCGTTAAACGGGTTTATCTATTTTTCTTATTTCCAAATGGATTTGTATATTCTTTTTTGTTGTCAATTTATCAATTGCAATATCATGCGCCTCTTGTTCTCTGATATATTTTTATTGTACTTTCATTTAAACCTACTGTACTTACATAGTATCCTTCTGCCCAAAACTTTCTATTCCCATACTTATATTTTAGATTTGCATGCATATCAAATATCATCAGTGAACTTTTCCCTTTCAAATACCCCTATAAAACTTGATACACTATATTTGGGTGGTATTGATAACAGCAAATGTATATGATCTGGCATTATATGCCCTTCTATTATTTCCACCCTTTATACTTACATAACCTTTTTTATTATATCTACTATATCTCGTTTGTATTGATTAAATTCTATTTTTCGTCTATACTTAGGTGTAAATACAATATGGTATTTACATAACCACTTTGTATGCGATAAACTATTATGTTTATTTGTTATATTAAAATCATCCTTTCTTTATTTTTAGAGCTTTGAACTACTCTTATTTTATCAAGAAAGGATGATTTTTCAATTGTTTAACTTTATCTCACACCCGCATAGTGGTGGTTTTTGTTTCGGAGACTTCGCCTCCTCAACTGGCTAAAGTCATTAATGAAAAACTGATAACCTAGATTCTTTCTAGATTATCAGTTTCTTCATTAGTTATCTATTTCAACTTTTTAAAACTTTACCTGATACAGCGTCAATCACTCACATCATACTCTAATCCATTAGCACGTGCTTCAACTTCATAAACGTATAAGGGCACACCATTGTTTTGCGGTGCATAATCGTCTTCATACTCTGGTCTCAACTTTTACAAAATTAATATTTTGTTCAGGAGTAGAAATACTTGTGCTACTATAGAGCGAATTTCTTGTTGTGATTTTTGCATTTTGTACATTTTTGTTGAGTATTACTATTGTTATTATTTTGAACATTTGTTGATTGGTTATCACTATTTGAACCATTGTTACTATTATTGTTATTAGCAGTATTATTATTTTGAGCTGTCTGGTTTTCACATTCATTTTTACATTTGAGTAAGCTCTCTTGAATTTTAGCTCTTTTGCCCTTCTTCATACTTGTCATAAGCATATGCTCCAACACTACCAGTAACTATTACTGCTAAACTTCCTATAATTAACGGTTTTTTAAAAACTTCGTTTAGATTTTTTTAGGTTGTTCATTATATTGAGTTTCACTGTGAACATTCTCTGTATAATTTCCTTCAATTGTTTCAATCTCATTATTATTAATATTTTTTTGTCATTTTTTCTTTTCCTTCTTTTCTTTATATTTTTATTATATATTTCTTTTATGAATCTAAAATGAAGATTTCATTATTATTATTTTCTAGTTATCAATCTCAACTTTTAGAACTCTTTCCTGATACAGCATCAACTACCACATCATACTCTAATCCGTTAGCTTTTGCTTCAACTTTATAAACATATAATGATACTCCATTATTTTTGAGGTATAATCATCCTCGTATTTAGGTTTAATTTTTACAAAGTTAATATTTTTGTTCTGGTACTGATATTGCAGCTGCTACAATTGAGCGGATTTCTTGTTGTGATTTAACATTTTGAGTATTTTGTTGTGCATTATTGCTCTGAGTATTATTATTTGAGCTATTATTTCCACTATTGTTATTGTCTATTTGAATTAGTTTGATTTCCTGTATTCAACTTAATATTATAGTAAGCATCTTGAATTTTAGTTCTTTGCGCAGTTTCATATTTATCATAAGCATACGCTCCAACCCCACTCGTTACTACTACAGCTAACGCTCCAATAATTAATGGTTTTAAAAAGTTTCTTCTAGTTTTTAGGTTGCTCATTATATTGGTTGTCATATTGGTTGTCGTTTTTCGATAGTTTCAACGTAAGTACCTTCAATTGTTTCGATTTCATTATTATTAGTATTTTTTTGTCATTTTTCTTTTTCCTTCTTTTCTTTATATTTTTATTTTTATATTTCTATTATGAATCTTGAATGAAGATTCTATTATTTATTCTCTTTTGATATTTTTATTATATTTTTGTTTTTATGAATGCTAAATGAAGATTTTACTTTTATTCTTCTCTTAAGATATTTTTATTATATCTCATGTTTTATGAATCTTGAAATGAAGATTCTATTATTTATTCTCTTTGATATTTTTATTATATTTTCGTTTTATGAATGCTAAATGAAGATTTCACTTTTATTCTTCTCTTAAGATATTTTTATTATATCTGTGTTTTTATGAATCTTAAAATGAAGATTCATATTAATTAATATATAATTTTCTGTAAAAAGGAGTGACTCAACAAAATCGATTTCTACATTGCGATTTTCGAGTCACTTTCCTCGTTTTTAAAGATTCACTACAAATCTTGTTCCTTTTGACTTATTATCTAAAACAGCTATTTTACCATCATGTAATTCTACTATCGTAATAGATAAACCCTAAACCCTGAAGAATTATCCTCTGTTGTAGTTCTAGATTTATCTACTTTATAAAATCTATCCCAAATATGTTTTTCTCAGCATCATTTATTCCTATTCCGTCATCTACAACTTCAAGTATTATTCTATTTCTTTTTACTAAACAAACTTTTACTTCTGTTTGAGCATACTTCAGGGCATTAGATAGTAAGTTATCTATCATTCTCATAATTAACGCTTCATTAGCGTATACTTTGATGTTTTCTTCTATATTTATAAATAACTTTATATTCTTATTATCAAACTAATATTTTATAATCTTCTAGTGTAGATTTTTATTTTATCAGATAATAAAAGTTCTTCTTTTGGAATCTCTAAACGACTATCTAATCTAGCTAATTCTAGTATTTGATTTATCATAGATGTCATTCTCTTACTCTGTCTTTCAATAACATCAAAAGGATTCTTTTGCATCTTCTACAGAATCTGTATACTTAACTCCATATTCACTTTCTGCCATTATTACAGAAATCGGCGTTCGAAGTTCATGCGATACATCTGAACTAAATTGACGTTCCTTTTTGAGGAATTTTCTAATGTTTCTAACATTTCATTAAAAACTTTACCTAATTTATGCACTTCATCAGTACCATCTTCTATAGTAATTCTTTTTACTAAGGTCATTACTTTTTGCAATAGCATCAGCAGTTTCAGTCATATCTCTAACCGGTTTTAATGAACTTCTAATAATTAAATATCCACCGTACATTATAACTAATATAACGAACGGACTTCCTATACTTATGATTAACGGCAATATCCAACCATTAATATTATTAGTAATTTGTACGACTCTCTCATATATTTTCCGTTTCCTAAACGGCTGAACTTGTTTCTGAATCATAGTAAAGATATTTATTATGATTAACATCTTTATATTCAGAAATTATTCCTAGACTAAAAATCATTAACTTTGAAATTTCTAGGTACAGAACCTGCAACAAGATTACCATCTTTATCATAAAACAGATAAGGTCACTCCATCTTCATATGGGGTAAACTTATCAGATCCACTTGAAATTTCAGCCACCTCTTCTATCAATTTCTTTTCACTATTTTTCAACAACACTATCACTAACTAAAAATGTCCCAACTATCAGTGATCCTATTAATAAAACTATAAATGTTGTGTACTATAAAGTGATTTTTAAAAGTCAGCGATACTTTTCTAAATGGAAATATCGATAATTTCTTAATTTTTATTTAACAAAGCATCCTAGCCCCTTTAGTGTAAATAATAGTCTTATCTGATACCATTATCTAATCTTATATTTTTATAATAACATCTACTATATTAGAAGCTCCCGTCGTAATCATAATCCCAAACGTGGTTAAGAATTTGTCACGACTTAAGATACTCTCTTTATTCTTCATAAGATATTCTAATACCTCATATTCCTTACCAGTTAAGCCAATATTTTTACCATTTCTCAACACTTGTTTTTTCGAAATATCCAAAACAACATCATCAACTTGAATAACATTAGTTGCTAAACCATAGTTTCGTCTCATTAAAACTCTTATTCTAGCTAATAACTCATCAAACTCAAATGGTTTAACTATGATAGTCATCAGCTCCGCTGTCAAGGCCGATGATTTTATCCTCTAATGTGTCTTTTGCTGTTAACATTATAACTGGTGTATTATTTTTACTTTCACGAAGTCTCGCTATAAACTCATAACCATCAACATTTGGCATCATTATATCAGTTATAATCAAATCGTACTCACTATAACTTACAAAAATCTAAAGCTTCCCTCCATCAAAACAACTATCTACGCTATAATTATTTTTCTTTATGCTTAGTAATTATTCTATTCAAATCGTGTTCATCTTCAACAACAAGTATTTTTCATAAAAATCTCCTCGTACTAAATTCTACTATATTTTTACTTAATTCATATGTAAATGTAAGGTAGCGACTCAAAAATCGTGATTTCGGAGAAACAAGATTTTGTCGAATCATACCCACTAAAGTTTATTAGATATCTATAAAGCTTTTCAAAGCATATTTAGATATCAATAAACCACTGCGTCTATAAGTTCTCATATACACCTTGTTAAAATTCATTTTGGGTCAACCCATTTATAATTTAATTTTACATTATATTCTAAAACAAAATAATGAATCTAAAATGAAAAAAAGACACCTATTTTCAAATAGATGTCTCAGACGCAATAGTCCGGATTCGAACCGGAATCTCCTCCATCAAGGCGCAATCCCTATATACTACTCCTTACGCCATTTTTATTATATCAAATTAACTTTTTCTTTCTATGTTAAAAAGTATATTTAGTATATAAAATACCAACGGAAAGTCAAAAATAGAGCCTAGATTTTTAAAAGGCTCTATAAGCTTTTTATTCACTTTCTTCTAAATTATAAAGTAATTCATATAATGCTTTTGCATCTAGTTTTTCTTTTTCTTTCTTTACTAATATCTCGAACTAACTCTCCACGGTGCAGAACTATTATTCTGTTCCTATATTTCACCGCATCTTGAATATTGTGAGTTATCATTAAAGCTGTTAATTTCTTTTCTTCAATCTTTTTGTCGAGTAAGTTCCATTATCTGAGTTTTTGGATCTAGTGCCGCCGTATGTTCATCAAGAAGTAAAAGTTTTGGAGTAGTCATAGTTGCCATTAAAAGTGCAATAGCTTGGCGTTGACCCCCTGATAATAGCCCTATCTCACTATCTAATCTATCTTCAAGTCCTAAGTCTAAAGTTGCTAATAACTCTTTAAAAAGTTTTCTATCTTCTTTTGTCGTACCTACTTTAAAACCTCTAGTTTTCCCTACGACGAAGTGCTAAAGATATATTTTGTGCTACAGTCATACGAGGAGCTGTTCCATCTAACGGATTTTGAAATACTCTACTAATAAATCCAGCTCTTTTATGTTCTACTATATTACTTACATCTTTCCTTCAATTAAATCTCTCCACCATCTAGTGAAAATGAACCTGCTAGTGCATTAAGAAAAAGTTGATTTCCTGCTCCATTCCCTCCAAGAATAGTAATGAAATCACCATCTTTTATTTCAAGGTTAACATTTTTAATGCATGTTGTTCTCTAATCGATACCGTGAAAAGAACGTTTTATCTATTTTATTAATTTTTATAAATGACATGATTCATACATCCTTTCTCTTAGCTTTTTAATTTTAATTGAGGTAGTGTTAAGAATAAAGCTATTACTAATGCTGAAACTAATTTGAAATCATTAGCTCCAATAATATTTAATTTTAACACTCAACTAGTAATAATCTGTAAATAATCGCTCCACTAAAATGACACAAATCAATCTTGTCGTAAAACTCACATCCTTGAAGATTACTTCTCTATAATAATCGCTGCTAAAGCTACAACTATAACTCCAATTCCACTATTTACATCAGAATAACCATTATTTTTGAGCTAAAAATAGCACCAGCTAAAGAAATAATTCCATTAGCAAGCATTAATCCTAAATTGTCATTGTTTTAGTAGAAATTCCTAGAGCAGTTGCCATTTTCTCATTATCACCTGTTGCAATTAGACTCTGACCCAATTCTGTTGAAAAAGAATAAAGACATAGCACTAATAATTAATCCAGAAAGAATAATTCCAACAAGCACAGTATCATAATGAGTCGGTAAGTCTAATCCTTGAATTTTACTAAAAATCGTATCTTTATTAATTAAACTTAAATTTGGTCTTTCCCATAATTCTAAGGTTTACCGATAATAATGCAGTCATTGTTAAAATCCCTGCAAGTAAACTCGGTATTTTACAAACAGTTATTAAGAACCCTGTCACAAGTCCCGCTAACATTCCTGCTACTATAGAAATTAATGTAGCAATAATAGGATTAATCCCATTATGTATACAGATTACGCATACCGCAGCTCCTAAAGGATACGCACCTTCAGTAGTCATATCCGCAATATTTAATACTCTAAAAACTTATAAACAATCCAAGCGATAATATTCCCCACAACATTCCTTGCGAAATCGCTGAAATAAATAAATCCATTTTACACCTCTTTTTATTTTTCCCAAATTAATATTATGTAATTTAGAGCGATTCATAAACAAATATTTTTATCGATTTAACGAGTCGCTCCTTTTAATATATTTACTATCTATAATGGGACTGACCCAAAAGTTCTAAATTTTAACAAAATGTATATGATAATTCATAGACGCAGTGAGTTTATTGATATCTAAATTCACTTTAAAAAGCTTTTTAGATATGTAATAAACTGTGCGGGGTGACTCGACAAAATCGATTTCTCCAAAAATCACGATTTTTTGAGTCACCCCATTATTTTTATCTACTACTTTTGCTTTATCTTTAATTTCTTTTTGGAATTTCGATTCCTAATTGTTTTGCTTTTGCTTCATTTAGGTAAATTACACCCTCATTAGCAAGTACGATTGGCATATCTTTTGTATCAGCTACCTTTTAGTACTTTAGCGACAACTTTTTGCTGTTTCAACACCGATTTGATATTGATCAACACCCTAATCCTAAAAGTCCTCCGTCAGCTACCATTGTATCTGCAGATGGGAATACTGGAATTTTTCTTAGCGTCTGTTACTTTTTATTACTGTTGCCATTGCACTAGCAATTGTATTATCGATTGGAACAAAGATTGCATCTGTTTGAGAAGCAAGACTTTCTGTTACTTGTTGAATATCATTTGTATTCGCTACTGTTGATACTTTAACTTCTAATCCTAATTTCTTAGCTAATTTTTCAGCTTCTTGAGCTTGTTTTACAGCGTTATCTTCACTTGCTGTGTAAAGAATTCCAACTTTCTTCATGTTAGGTAATACTTTTTCATGATTTCAAGTTGTTGTTTAATTGAGTTCTATCACTGACACCAGTAATGTTGTTTCCTCGGTTTGTCTTCAGCTTTAATTAATCCTGCTTCAACTGGATAAGCAATACCACCCATAATGATTGGTTTGTCTTTAGTTGCATTTGATAAAGATAAAGTAGCTGGTGTGTAATACCTACTAAAATATCGTTGTTATCTGTAACTAATTTCTGACCCATACTTGCTAAGTTACTTTGATCACCTTTTGGGCATTTTTGAAGATCAATTTTTTAAATTCTTACCAACTTCATATCCTTCTTTTTAAGTCCATCTTCTAAACCTTTATAGATTTGGTCAAGAGCTGGGTGACTAAGTAATTGTAGGACTCCTACTTTCACTTCTTTATTATCAACTTTTTAGTATCTTCACCTTTTTACTTGAGAAGAACCCATAACCTAATACACAAACTAATAATACCGCAAATGCTACAAAAATTTTTATTTACTTTCATTTTAATAAATCTCCTTTTACTTTAATAGTATTTTTGTAATCAAAATTTTAGAAGCGTATCTATAATAAAAAGACCACTAGCATAATATCCAGTGGTCCTCACAATATATTTTTCATATATAAAAAACCACCTAGATATTTCTATGTGGTCTTGATTTTTCATCACAATAATCCACATAGATATTATTCTCACCTGAGAGCCGTATCTATGTTAAAAAGAAACAAGATCGACTCAGTATCTAGTGGCTTTGCCAACGAATATTTAATTGTAGCGTGTCAACTTGATACAGTTTCATAAATCTTTTTTCTCCTTTACGTTTAATTCTTGTTTACATTATAGCAACAGTTTTTTATTGTCAATACATTTTTCAAAAATAAATAAAAATTCTGACAATTATATTAAACTATATACTACTACAAAAGCTTAATTTATCAAGGCAAATCAAAAATAATTTTTTCAAAAATATTAAAAAGATATTAATGATATTTTTATACATTACTTCTGTACTAAAAAAATCTATTGAATTATAAAGTATTTTTGAAACTTATGAAAATAATTCGTTTTCATAGCCATTTTTTCATATTTTTAAAAATAACACACCTTTGATGACTTGAAAATACTGTTATAACAACTTTATTTTAAAAATTTAAATAAATTAATTTTTTTCCATGAAAATAAAATTGAAAAATATATCATTTTTATGAAAATTTACACTTGAAAATATACTTTCATAGGAGCATGATAGATATATGTTATTAAAAATAAGTTAGAGAATTTTTATGGATAGCCAGATAGCTATAGAAGAAAAGACAAATTATTTAATAAAGGATTTATAACAATAACTACAATTAATTTTATCGTATTTTTAATTTATTACTGTTTCGTAGTTATTACAGCTAAATATGCAACTTCTCAATTAGGTGCAACTGTTGCTCAAGCAGGATTTGCCGCAGGTATTTATATTATCGGTAACACTTGTTGCTAGACTTTACATTGGTAAAAATTAGAAATTGTTGGTCGTAAACAAATTTTACGTTTTGGAGCTTTAATTTACTTAATCACAACTGCAGCATATCTAATTTCATCAAATATTCTTATTTTAGATACTGTTCGTTTCTTAAATGGATTCGCATATGGAACTATCTCTACTGCAGCAATGCAATAGTTACCACTCACATTCCTAAAACTCGTAACGGTGAAGGTATTAACTACTACGGATTAAGTACAAGTTTAGCTGCTGCACTGGACCATTTATCGGTATGTTATTACTTCCTATTACAGGATTCAATGCAGTTATTATTTTAGCAATCGTATTATCTGTTGCAGTAACAATTGCTTGTTTCTTATTCCAAGTTCAAAAATATCGAATTAGACGAAAAACAAAAGAATTATTAAACAGTTGGTCTTTAAATACATTTATCGAATACAAAGTATTATTTATTTCTACTGTAGCATTCCTAGTTGGTTTAGCTTACTCTAGTGTATTAGATTCTTATCTATTACGCTGATAGCCCAAACTTATCTACTGCAGGAGCATTCTTCTTTGTAGTTTATGCTCTTATCGTTACAGTTACTCGTCCATTCGCAGGACGCGTATTCTGATGCACGTGGTGAAAATGCAGTTATGTATCCAAGTTTTGTATTCTTAACATTAGGATTATTAATGTTAAGTTTTACAAATGAGTAGCTTTATGTTATTCTCTGGTGCTTTAATCGGTTTAGGATATGGAACATTCATGTCAAATGGACAAGCAGTTTGTTTAAAACTTGTTGACTCTACTAAAGTAGGTATTGCACTTTCTACATACTTCATTGGATTAGACCTTGGTCTTGATTTGGACCATATGCACTAGGTACAGTTCAAGGAATCTTATCATACAGAGGAATTTACATCCTTTGTGCAATAATAACAATTGGAGTAACTGTTCTTTACGCTATGTTCTACAAAGGTGCAAAAGAAGTACCAGTGCTAAAAACTAAAACTAGTCGATAGTAATATTAAAAACTTTAAAAAGTAGTCCTAAATTAAGGGCTACTTTTTATAGATATTTATTATTAATAACAAAAGAGGTATGATATTATACCTCTCCCTTTTAAATTTTTATTTTTCTGGATAACGTCTTGCGACATCTACTAACTTTCTTTTTATAATCTTTTTAGGATCTTTCATTAAGATGATAACATTGCTAGAGCATAGATTAAAACATCTGCTAGCTCATCTTTTTATCTCTTGTATATTATCTCCCTCTTCACTCCATTGAAAATGCTCTAATAGTTCTGCCGCTTCAATAGAGATACTTTTTAGAAAATCTTTCTAAAGTGTCGTACTCTCCCCAACCTCTTTTTCTCGAAACTCAGTTATTATTGTTTTAACTCTTCCATCTTTTTATCCCTATATTAAACTGTTATTTGTTAAATTATTATATAAATTGTAAAATTCCGCTAAACTTAGAGTTTCGCTTCGTCTTCCGTGTTCAATATCACTGTCAAGACAAGCGTTTTGTAAGTCTTGCTTTTTATCTTTACCATAACTTGAAATTAAATTATTAAGTAAAGTTTTTTTCTACGTTGAACGAAACATGAACGCACGAATTTAAAGAATTTGGCATCAGTTTCAAATTCATGATTTCTTTTGTCATAATTTTTACAACAGCACTCTCATATCGTGCAGGTACGAATACTTTTTCGGAACAGTAAACAAATACCAAATATCCGTATAGTAATTTAATAAAAATTGTTAATGAGTTATAATCTTTTGTTCCTACTTAGCATTTAATCTATTCGCAACTTTTTGCATCATAACTACATAACCATCAATTTTCTCAGTGTTCTCAATTAAATGAGTTAAAATCGGTGTAGTAATGTAGTACGGTAAGTTAGCTACTACCATAATTCTTTCACAGTCAGACATTTTCTCAGCGATTATCTTATCAACATCAACTTTTTAATATATCGTTATTAATAATATCAACATTAGGATAATCTGCAAGTGTCTCAGATAAAATCGGTAAAGTCTACCGTCAATTTCAAATGAAATTACTTTTTAGCTTTCTTAGCTAATGCTTCTGTAAGAGAACCAATCCTGTGACCAATCTCTATTACTCCTACATTTTCATTTACTCCTGCTCCATCAACGATTCTATTTAAGATATTCAGCATCTATCAAGAAGTTTTTGTCCTAAACTCTTCTTAAATGTAAAGCCGTGTTTTTAGTATTTCAAAAGTTTTCTTAGGTGTTCCTATCATTATTTTAATCCTTTACTTATCATCTCGTCTAATAAACGTTCTTTAGAAATATTATACATATTAAGTTTATTTAGTAGTTGTTTTGCATTAGTGTAACCTATTTAATCTTTTCACAAAAGTTCTTCTCTTAGAACTTTTGAAGTAGTTCCTCCTACTAAACCTAACTCTATCAATATTTCATTACTTATATCATTTTTTTACCTCGTCCATCGGTGTATAATGATTTTTAATAGCTGCTATAATATCTTCTTTGCTCGCAGCTTCTATTCCAATTTTTCCCTTTACTATCAACGGCCTTTTTTTGATATATATGCATGTTTTGCCGTAGGAATATTTTTCTATTATACTTCTAATTCTTTTCCCGCATAATCAGGATTCTGTTAGAACTATTAATCCTCTTGTTTTTCTAAAAGATTAATCGTTCTATTTTTCTTAGTAAGAGCATGAGCTCATTAGTTTCAAAATGTATCGCAATCTATTGCTTCTTTAACCCTATTGGTATCATCTCTTCCTTCTACTACTATTATTTCTTTGATTTTTCATTTTATTATCCTTTAAAAATTCATCAGTCTATTATAACATATTTAGACAAATTTTTGCTCATGCTAGCATGAATAATTCAAATAGTTGTATAGTTCATGCGTAATTTCATGGTAAACTTTATACTTATAACCTCCGCAAAGGAAATTCTTTTTAATTCAAATTTCTCTTGCTTAATTTTTTCTAGTGCTTTTTCCTTTTCTACTACACTAGTATTTCCCAATGTTTTTCAAACTTTACTAAGTAACAATCGTAAGTCTTATCTTTTCCATATTCTCCCAAAAATATAGAAATCCCACAATTTCTAATAGTATATGCCACCATTTTACTGTTTTTCTTCTTTCTAACAAATAAACTTTCTCACTCTTTGTAAGATAATTATATAATTCTTCCATAATTCACCTCGTTATTTTCATTATAACATTAAAAATCCTTTGCAGAAAAATTCTGCAAAGGAATGTTTATTAGTGAATATCTTTTTCTTAAAGTTAGCTCCACTTACTTCACTAACTGTTCCAATCGATAGAAAGGCATTCTTATCATTTCTAAATACAATTTTTCAGTTTTGATTCTTCAATACGGGTGATTACACAAAAGATAATTTTTGTTTCTTGACCTGAATAACCACCTTCCCCATGTAATAAAGTCACCCACGACCAAGTCTATCTTGAATTTTTGACTTATTACTTGATAGTTACTTGTAATAACCATAACCGATTTAGAATCGTTAAGCTCCCTCAATAACGATATCCATAACTTTAGATGCGATGAAATAAACTTATCATAGAATATAATGCAGCTTCCCAAGTGAAAAACAAATCCAGATGCGATAAAGATAATAACATTTATTCCAAGAACCATTTCACCCTACAGAAATCGGTAATTTTTTGTAGCATAGATTGAGAACATCTCACTACCATCTAATGTACCACTGTTTCTGATAACTAGCCCTACTCCAATTCCAAGTATAATTCCTCCGAATATACAAGCTAAAAATGGATCTGTAACAAGTGGTGGAATGCTATGGAAGTATGATGTAGCTACAGAAAGAATAACAATACCAAAAATAGATGCTAGAAAAATCCTTTACCAATCTGTTTATATCCTAAATATAAGAATGGAATATTTAAAAGAAAGATAAATAATCCAAGTGGTAATCCTAATAATGACGAGCAATAATTGATACACCAATTACTCCCTCCATCTAATATATTATTGGGAATTAAGAAAAATTCTAACCCCGCTGCAAAAATTAATGACCCTATAATTATACTAATGTACTTTTTAAAAACTCTATTTTGCTTTCCATTGATTCTCCTTTTTATTTTATTTTTCAAATAGGACAAAAATGACTAGAACGCCCTTTATAGTAACATTTTTCACATCATGACCTAACGGACAAACTTTTTTTCCATAAATCTGATGGAAATTTTGCATGTTTCTTCTCCTCCATCAGCATGAACATAATCTGAAATTGTAGATCCACCTCTTTTATCGCTAGATCTCAAAATATCAACTACCTCTTTAAATAAACTTTCTCTTTTTTAGAAAGTTCACTAGCCTTAGTTAATGGATGTATTTTTCTGACGATATAACACTTCACAATCATAAATGTTACCACATCCACAAAATACATTTCCTTCAAGAAGAAGAGCCTTTATCGATTGATCCTTATATTTATTTTCAGCTAATTTTATCTAGAAAATATGCAGTTTTATCAAACGGCTCTGGTGCAAGATTTACAAAAAGGTTTAAATTTCGTTACATCTTCTATATATCTAAGTTCGCCAAATCTTCTAATATCACTGTAGACTAATTTTTTCACCAGTCGATAATTCGAAAATCACATGTTGATGTTTGAGTAGTTCTATTAGTAATTTCTGATATATCTTTTACTAAAAAATGCTCCCTGTCATTCCAAAATGTGTAATAATATATCCTTCATTTAATGTAAAATATAAATATTTCCTCTTTCTAGATAATTTCTATAGTTTTACCTTTACATTCTCCGAAAAATTTATATCCTGCTTCACTATCGCCATTTTATTCAATTTATGACTTTCTGTTACAACATTTGAATATTTTCACATCTAGAATTTTCTTATTTATTACTACTTCTTCAAGTCCAAATTTTATATTCTCTACCTCAGGTAATTCTGGCATAATATACTCCTATTTTTATATTTCTACTTTTTATTTTAATATAAATATTTGAAAATATCAAAATTTCCCCACTTTTATTTTTTTCTAATTTTCAATATTTCTCTCCAATTTTCACCTTTATTATGGCAACAAATTGAAATTTGTAGTATAACATAAAAAGTTATAATGTATAGAAGGGATTATATTAAATGAAAAGAAAGAATATCTAGAAGAGATAGAATCAGTTCTGAATCAAGAAATGATAAACACTCTCCTAAAAAGAGGATTTAAAAATAATATTTACAGTTCTAGCATTGCTGTTTTTAGGAACAGGAGCTTTTGCTCGCATATACATGTTTTTCAACTTCTATAATTCAACTCACAAAGGATTCAAAAAGTTGATTACTTAAAAGAAGTTGATCCTAACTTTAAGAAATTTTCAGTATTAATTTTTAGAATAGATATGAATGATGACCGTAAAGCTCAAGGTCAAACTCGTGAAGATAGTCGAACAGACTCAATGATTCTAGCAACTGTTAACAAAGATAAAAACGTATGGATATGGTTAGTATTCCTCGTGACTCACTTTGCTTTTAATGCGTGAAAAATGACGAGAAGAATGATAGTGCATACTTCTATGATAAGATTACACATGCTCATGCCTCACAATGATGTAAAAGGAACAACCAACGCAGTAGAAAACTTATTAAATACACCTATCAACTTCTACGTGTTAATAAACTTCAAGGCTTTTGAACAAACAGTCAATGCATTTGGTGGAATTGATTTATACGTCCATCTCGATATGGATGAACAAAATGCTAATGGTGAAGAAAAACACTGTTAAATTAAAAGGTTGGCACACTCTCAAACGGTGAACAAGCTCTTGCTTTTGCTCGTAGTAGATATTACGATAGTGATATTGAACGTGGTCAACGTCAACTTCAAGCTATTCACGCCTTATCGATAAAGCAAAAAGTTTAAAATGCTTTTAACTAAAATCAATGATGTAATTAATATCGCAGGTGATAATGTAGAACATAACCTATCAACAACAGAAATCTCTTCAGCGATAAAAATGTTCTTTAATGATAATATTCAAATCGTTTCACAGAATCGATGGATATGACGTAATGTACAACGGTGTATATTACTACTATCCTCGTCCACTATCTCTATTATACGCATCATCAGCGTTAAGAGATAATTTAGATTTACCATTGCCAAAAGCAACAGACTTATTAAACATTTACTATCAAGGACATATAAGTATAGGATTAAAAGAGTATAGAATAAATGATTTATTACCAAAAACTATATATCCTCAAGTCGCACTCTACAGTAATGTCACATGAAGATTTACTAATCAATCTTCCAGAACAACTTTCTAAAGAAGATCTCGAAAAAGATATTACAGTGTAACGAAAAATAGACCTGATGAAAATGGTAATACTGAAAACAATGCTAACAATAGCAATGAACAGTAAAATACTATAACTGATATCGGTACTACTAAAATACCCATTAAAATACCGGAGTCAATAATAATCAAGAATATCAATATCCCATCAAAAACTACTTTTTGATGGATATTAATTATTTATTTGAAAAATTTTATATTTACAGTTCCAGTATTTGAAGATGTGAATAATTGTTTCTTTTTATTTGAACTATTTGTAAAATTTGATTCTTCATCACTTAATTCAGCTATAATATCACTTCTGTTGACTTAAGAGTAATAGAATTATTTGCAGTAAGATTACTTAAATAATATTACCAGTAGTTGTTTTAAGTTAATATTATCTGAACTTTCACTAGGAAGATTACTTACCTTAATATTTCCTAGTTTATTAGTTATATTAATATCTTTTATTGTTGATGATGACAAATCTGTATCTCCTATTTTATTATCAACACTAATATCTTTTAAATCATTAATATTATTTAATTTAACATTTCCTGTAGTAACATTAATTTTAGAGAATTATTTTTACTATTTAAGTTATCTATATTTAAATTTCCAGTTGTTAATTTAATGTCAGCATCTGAGTTGAAATATTAGTTATATATACATCACCTAATTTACTATTAATTATAAGAGATTTAATATCTAGATTCTTGATAAAAATAATTCCTATTTTATTAACTGAACTGATATCGATATTAGAAGATTTAGGTATTTTATAATAAGTTTTCTTTCAGTAAAGAAATTAAAATTAATACCTCACGATATTTTTATTTTTCTTTATAGATAACTTATTTCCATGTGCTCTATATTAACTTTACGTTCTAGAGCAGTATAGTATTCTATTTTCATATTTTTAGAAGCAGTATTCTCTTCTATGGTTACATCAGAATCAATAATATCTAAATCTAAATTTTAACATCATTAATTAAGACAGTATAATTCTTTTTCTCGAAATTAGAAGAAAATCTAGGTATATGACCATTATTTAAGTAAGTTGCTAATCCTATCAATACTAGTCCAAAAATTATAAAACTAATAGAAATTTTTATAAATTTATTCATTTATATACACCCTTCTTTTTGAAAAATCTTCACAAAATTGTTCTTGATGTTTATACCATTTTGACGTAATTTTTATATATTTTTATCAACCAGTAAATACCAATTAAACCAGCCCTGAAATAACAACTCAAAATCTTAAAGTATCTAAGAAATACGAAATATTTCTTTCATAAATAAGATAAAATGGGGATTTTAATATTAATAAGATCTCCACCAATGAAAATAGCTATAATAGAAAGTACAATACTAAATATTATAGATAGAATAACTATAAAAAGACTAACGACCAGAGAAAATATAGTTATCCAAGCAGGAAATAATAATACGGTAATAATAAAGCTGAGCTCTGTAGGGATTTTTCGTGGTATAAACCTCCATACTAGTTTTGTTTGTTTTTCCCAATATTATGTTCATCTAAAAATTTGATCAACGATGATATTAATATCCCTAATTGTGATACAGCTTCTTCTTCACTTAAGCCTTCATCAATACGATCATCAATCATTTCTTCGAAAAATTGATTGTTTTATACATCTCTTTTGGCGATAAATATGGTTTTAATTTATTTCCTAAAAGAGCGCAAAACTGTGTCTTTCATATTTTTCATCTCCTAATATATTTATGTGCATTACTTATTACTTTCCAGTCGATAAGAAATTCCTGAATTTTTATTGAGACCAACATCGGTAATTTTTATAATATTTTCTTAGTCTACTATTATGTTCTACCGAATATGAGGTAACACAATCGTTTGTTTCCAAGCGTTTTAAGATTGGATATAACGTTGATTCCGATATAGGAATTACATTTGAAAACATCTTTTTATAATTTTTATACCCATATGATTCAGAATTACGTAAAGTAGCAAGAACACATATTTCCAATAAACCTCTTTTTAATTGAGCTCCATCTCGAATATCTCCTTTCACATAATACTATATATTGCATAGTATAATTTGTCAAGTAGTATGATGAGAAATACATTCTAATTATTGACATTTTATTTATAATACATCATAATTAATATAGTAAATTCAGCAAATTATAAATTACAAAGGAGGTACTATGGCGATTTATTACAATCAAAGAAGATTCATATGATGAATTTGTAGAGAAAAATCTACATTCATTACTCATCTTATAAGAATTAGTAGCGAAGAAGAAGCTCGAGAGTTTATTCAAAAATGAAGAAAAACACTACGATGCTACACATGTATGCTCATGTTATGTATACGGTGATAATAACGAAATAACTCATGCTAATGATGATGGAGAACCTAGTGGAACTGCTGGCGCTCCGATGTTAGACGTATTGGTACGAAATTAAAATGTCTGTGCCACAGTTATCAGATACTACGGTGGAACCAAGCTAGAACTGGTGGTTTAGTCCGTGCATATGGTGGTGGTGTAATTAACGCGCTCATGCAACATTAGTAGAAAGAAAAGATGCTTTTGAAGTTAGACTAGAATTAGATTATAGTCTAAACGGAAAAATAGAATATGAAATTGAAAAACTAATTTCATCGTGAATAACTTAGGAATACACTGACAAAATCGTTTATACAATTTACGTAATGCAGAAGACTACGATACTTTGAAAATTGGATCGCTAACTCTAACTAACGGTCAATTCAAAAATTTTGTCTTCAAAAAGAAAAACAACTGAATTTGATATTAATGAAAACAAGAAGGTACAAGAAACCATATTTCACGGTCTCTTATACCTTCATTATTTATTCCTACTAGAAAATTCATCTATCCACTCTTTTTAAAACAGAGATACCCTCTTCTACTATTTTTTCTTTATTATTAAATGCTAAAATCCAAGCCCTCTACTCTATAACTTTAACTTTGTCTATTCCTAGGACGCTCAAAAATTCCTCTCACATATTGAACTGCAAAGTCTAGATTAATATATTGAATATGTTTATCAAACTCTCCACCACTAGTTATAATGAAGGTTATTTGTTTATTAGAATCGTCTAACCTATTAAAGACTTCTACCTCACATTTAAAAAGTTTCATTTACTATCATTATATTATCAATATAATCTTTAAATTTTGATACTACATTGAAATTATGAAGGCATATAAATAAATACTGCCTCAGCACTCTTCCATTGTTCTAATAATTCTTTTTGTCTAATTTATCCTGTTGTTCTTTTCTGTTAATTGTACTCCTTCATAATTAAACATAAAACTTATCCATCATCGGAATGTAAGTACTTGGATCATATAAATTTCATCTTTTCGATATCATTAAACCCTTCTTCTATTAATTTTTCTTCACCAATTTTGCTAAAATATTAGAAATTCTATGCTTTCCATCAAAATCTGGATGACACATAATCTGTAAAATTTTCATCATTTCACCATAATATAATATATAAATAGCTCCTTATCTAACATCAGATAAGCAGCTCATTTATATTATTTAAATTTTGAATAAATAGTGTTTATAGTCTGTAATCATCGTTATGAACACCAACGATAATGTTAATCTCATCATTTGTTTGTGAAATTAGTGCAATATTTACCCCAGCTTCCCTAGTGCTCTGAATAATCTGCCAGATAGTCCTTTTGTATTTTTCTATTTTTCCCCCAACTGTAGCAATTAGAGAAATCTCATGAGTTACATTTTACCTCTATCCGCATCTAAAACAGCTTTAATTTTAGCTACTAACTCATGAATAAATGGTCTAACATTACCTGTTTCAACAACTACAGAAAACGAGTCAATTCCACTCTGGAATGTGCTCGATACTAACATTAAAGTCTTCAAAAATTTTCAGAGTCTTTACCAATTAATCCAACTTCATTTGCTATGTGACGTTTTTAATAGTAATAATGAGAAATCTTTTCCCTGCAATACCTGTAACTATTTGTTTCGCATCTAGATGTTTATTATCTGAGATAATAGTTCCTTCTGCTGTTGGATCATTTGTGTTACGAATTTGGATTGGAATGTCTTTATCACGTACTGGGAAGATTGTTTCTTCATGAAGAACACTTTGCACCCTATATGAAAGTTCACGAAGTTCTGTATAACTAATTACTTTAATCTCATGTGGATTGTCATTACGAGATCTGCCATTAAGATTCCAGATACGTCAGTCCAGCTTTTCATAAACACTTGCATTTGCAATATTAGCAACAATCGCTCCACTAACATCTCCTCCTCCACGAGTCATAATTTTAATTTCACCATTTGGTCTACTTCCATAGAACCCCGGAATAAGAAGACGATCGTACTCTTTTACAATAGTATCAAAGGCTGCTTGAGTTTTTTCAAAATCAATCTCACCTTTGGTAGATTGTAAAAGATTGTCTTGGCATCTACAAAGTGATATCCTAAATACCTGCCATTAATGAGCTGTTAAATATTCACCACGGCTTACTAAATATTCTTCATCAATACCTTTTACTAATTTCAGATTTTAATTTAGCAAGTTCACCTTCAATATCAAATTTTAAGTTTAATTCACTTTTTAATAGAAATAAATTTATCTTCAATCATTTTTAAAGATATTATCAAAATTTATATTATATTTAGTATGTATAACATAAATATAGTAAATCTGTTACCTTATTATCTTCTTTAGTAGCTTTTCCTACTGCACTTACTACAACAAAAACGATGAGCATCGTCTAATTCTCAATATTTTTAACTTTTTTTAAATTGTTCAGCACTCTGCTACCGAGCTTCCTCCAAATTTTGATACTCTAACCATCTTAACTCCTTTTTCTAATTCATGTTATTTGTATTTTTATTACTAATATATATTATATAACTATCTGTAGAAAAATCAATAAATTTTCTGGAAAAATCTAACATTTATTTTTAATAATCACTTTTGATTACTTATTTTTAATTATTTATGGAACTTAGCAACTACAAATTTACTATCTTTCTCTTTTACTTCATTAACTAAAGACTTCAGTTGTTTTAATGAAATTTCTTTGTTTTTACATAGTAGTTTTTCTATACTGTTCAACGCTCTCAACTAATTCACTAGATAATTCAACTGATGAACGTACTAAGTATTTCTTCTAGTTAATTCTTCTGAATAAGATAAATCATTCTTAATTACTACATCAACACAGAGTTGAACCTTCATTAATATCAACTATATCTTGAACGATAGCATTTCCTGTTGGAAGTTTTTCCTGCTCCTTGTCCATAAAAACTTTAAGTTCTCCGATGAAAGAACCATCTAAAGTAATGATATTATTATTTAAAGGAACAGCTGCTTCTTGAGATTCTTTTCCAAATATAGAAAGCATTACAGATGTCTCCTATACTCCCCATTTTCTACATTTGTTTCCTCCAATATATTTAACAGCTAGGTCATACTGTTTTAAATAGTCTATATCATTTTTGTAATGTTTCTCATAGAGTATGTAGGAAATTCAGGTTTAACGTGAATATCGAAAAGCAAGTGCATTACTTAGGATTATTTTTGTTCACAACATCCCCACCGTCCACATCAGCACTCGGATCAGCTTCAGCATATCCTAAATCTGAGCAGTTTTTAAAGTAGAATCAAATTCTTCGATCATTTCTGTACATGTTATCTAAAATATAGTTACTTGTTCCATTAAAAATACCATAAACTCGTTTTACTTCATCAACGCGTCTAGTTCTTTCTAAGTTTACAAATAATGGAATTCCTCCACCAACACTAGCTTCAAAAATAAACTTAACATTATTCTTTTCAACTAAATGAACAAATTCATCTAAATGCTTCGCAGCTACAGCTTTGTTCGCTGTAACAACATGTTTTCCATTTTCTAAAGATCCTTTAATAAAATCATACGCAGGATTTAATCCTCCTAAGCACTCAACTACTACCGAAATTTCTTCATCATCTAAAATTTCATTAATATCGTCTGTAGCAAGATGCATCTTATCACGACTTCTTGCAAAAACACTCTTTTACTTCAATTTTATCTAATTCTTCAGTTTTACCGTTAGTAATAATATCATATACCCCACTACCAACAGTTCCATATCCTAAAATCGCAATCTTCATAATTATTTTTCTCCTAATTTCATTATTTATTTTCAATTATATAGTTAAAGTTTATCAAGTATATGTCAAATATATCAACCTAAGAATTTTCAAAAATTTCAATTTTTCGAATATTTTGACTGTTTTTATAATTAATTTTGGTGTAAAATTATAATTATAAAAATTAATTAAATTCTTTTGTAAAAACACTTGTATTTTTATAGAGAAACATGTATCATATATACAACGATAAAGCAAGGAGATTTTTAAATGATTTACGAAAGTACAAGAGATATTAATAGAAAATTAAATCAAGTGAAGCTATTCTTCAAGGATTAGTGAAGAAGGCGGACTTTTCGTTTTAAGAGATTTAGGGAAAAATAAATTAGATTTAGAAAAATTAATCGGAAAAAGCTACTATGAAGTAGCTGAAGCTGTGCTACGTCTTTTCGTGAGACTTTAGCGATGAAGAAATTAAAAATGTGTAGAAAAAGCATATGGAGGTAAATTCTCTCATGAAAACATTACTCCTCTAGTAGGATTAAAAAGATAGCTATGTTCTTGAATTATTCAACGGACCAACTAGTGCATTTAAAGACGTAGGTCTTCACTTCTTCCACAACTTACAAAAACTGCACTTACAAAAAGTAGAAGATAAAAATGATATTCTTATCTTAACTAGCGATCAGTGGAGATACAGGTAAAAGCTGCACTAGAAGGTTTTAAAGATGTAGATAGAACAAAAATTATGGTTTTCTACCCTAACGATGGTGTAAGTACAGTACAAAAAACACAAATGCAAACTCAAGAAGGTAAGAATACAAAAGTTTGTGCAATTCACGGAAACTTTGACGATGCTCAAAGTGGGATTAAAGAACTATTCGTTGATGAAGAATTCAAAAAGAATTACTTTCTAAAAACATTAAGTTATCAAGTGCAAACTCAATCAATATCGGGCGTCTTATCCCTCAAGTAGTTTACTATGTTGTTTCTTACTTAGACTTAGTAAATACAAACAAAATTAAATTAAACGATAAAGTAAACTTTGTAGTACCTACTGGTAACTTCGGTAATATTCTAGCTGGTTACTACGCTGAACAAATCGGTTTACCTGTAAATAAACTAGTTTGTGCAAGTAATAACAATAATGTACTCTTTATGATTTCTTAACAACTGGTGTTTATGATAAAAACAGAGACTTCTTAAAAACAGTATCACAAGTATGGACATTTTTAATTTCTAGTAACTTAGAACGTCTATTATACTACATCAGTGGTTGTGATAATTCATATATTGTTAAACTTATGAAAGATTTAAAAAGAAACTGGTCCTTTTGAAGTTACTGGTGAAGTATTAGATAAGATAAAAGACAAGTTCCAAGCTGGATTTGCTGATGACGAACAAACTAAAAGAAACTATTAAAGCTATCTATGAAAAAGATAACTACCTATTAGATACTCATACTGCAGTAGACTACAAAGTTCTTCTTGATAATTTAGATAATGAGCATGCTAGTATTGTATTATCAACAGCGTCTCCATACAAATTTACTGAAAGTGTCTACTCTTCTCTATTCGAAACTCAAGGTGAAGATGAGTTTACTCTAATGAATAAACTTCATGAACAAACTAAAGTTGTTATCCCTGAGAATTTAAGAAATCTTGACAAAAAGAAATTAGACATAAAGATGTAATTAATAAGGAAGATATGAAGAAATACATCTTAGAGAAACTAGGTGATTGATAATGGTAAGTGTTCGTGTACCTGCCACTTCTGCAAACGTAGGATGTGGATTTGATAGTCTTGGTGTTGCTTTTAACACTTTACACTACTTTTAAATTCGAAAAAATTAGATAGTGGTCTAGAATTCGTTGGATTTGAAGAACGTTTTTCTAATGAAAACAATCTAGTTTATCAAACGTTACTAACTACACTATTAAATAAAGAAATTTCAGGTGTTAGAATATCAATTGATAGTGATGTACCAATTAGCCGTGGTTTAGGTAGTAGCTCTACTTGTGTAGTTGCTGGAATATACGGTGCGTACTTATTAACTGATACACCTATTGATAAACAAAAATCTTTACAATAGCTAACGAAATTGAAGGTCATCCTGATAATGTTTCACCTGCTATTTTTGAAGTCTAAGTTCATCTTGTACTACCGATAGTAAAGAAGCGGTAACTGTAAAATACAATGTCGATGAAAGATTTAACTTCCCGGCATTAATTCCAAACTTCGAAACTTCTACTGAAGAAGCTAGAAAAAGTAATGCCAAAAGAAATTAAACTTCAAGATGCAATCTATTCAATGTCACGTATTGGTTCGGTTATTAAGGCATTTTGAAACTTATGACTTAGAACTCTTTAATAAAGGTTATGGGAGATAAAATCCATGAACCTTACAGAAAAAGAAATAATACATGAATATCACTGAAGTTAGAGAAATCTGTGAGAAGATTGATAGTTCTGCATTTTTCATTTCTGAAGTGGTTCTACATTAATGAACATCGTGGCGATACTAACAATATTGAAAAATAAAAACTGAACTTGCTAAATTAAAAATACAACTGGCAAGCAATCTTATTTAAAAGTTGATAAAGAAGGAACAGTAGTTCTAAATTAATATGTAACAATTTTGAACTTCTTCTTTTATTACAGAGAGGAAGTTCATTTTTAAAAATAATTTTTATACAAATAAAGGAAAATTTATTATGCAAAAATCAAGAGTAGCCCTACTAGGGCAACAGGAATGGTAGGACAACGTTTATTGGTGTTATTAGAAAATCACCCATACTTTGATGTAGTAAAATTAGCAGCATCACTCGTTCTGCTGGTAAAAATATGGGGAACTTATGGAAAGCCGTTGAAATTAGATAACGCACTTCTGAATACACTAAAAGAGTTAGTTGTAGAAGACTTATATAAAATTGACGAAGTTTCTGAGGGAATTGATATGGTATTCTGTGCTATCAAATCTTGATAAAAAGCTTTAATCAAACTTAGAAGACTATGCTAAACGTGAAGTAGTTGTTGTTTCTAACAACTCTGCAAATAGAAACAAAGACGACGTACCGATGATTATCCCAGAGATTAACTCTGCTCACCTAGATGTTCTTCCAGCTCAAAGAGAGCGTCTTGGAACTAAAAAGGATTTATCGTTACTAAACCCTAACTGTTCAATTCAAAGTTATGTTCTATCTTTTGAAAGCAATTAAAAGTACGGTGTTAAAGAAGCATCTATCTGTACTTACCAAGCTATCTCAGGAAGCGGAAAAACTTTTCAATGAATGGCCTGAAAATGATTGAAAACATCATTCTTATATTGGAGAAGAAGAAAAGTGAAAAAGAACCACTTAAAATCTTCAGTAAAAGTAGTTGATGGTAAAATCGTTCCAGATAACTCAATGAAACTATCAGCTCAATGCTATTCGTGTTCCAGTTCTTGATGGTCACCTTTGCTTGTGTATCATTCAATTTAGAAAATGATCCGAGGATTAGAAACTTTAGTTGAAAATTAAAAATCATGTCCCTGAAATTGCTAAACATGAATTACCACTAGCACCAACTCCATTCATTAAATATTATGAAGAAAATGATCGTCCACAACCAGTTCTTGATCGTGACAACGAAAAAGGTATAGCAAATTACTGTAGGTCGTTTACGTGAAGATAACCTGTTCGATTACAAATTCGTAGGACTTTCTCACAATACATTACGTGGAGCAGCTGGTGGAGCTGTACTAACTGCAGAACTAATTAAAAATTAGGGATACTTAGATTAATATTATAAAACAATACTCAGGAGAACTTCTCTTGGAGTATTTGTTATTATTAGTCTCTTAATTTCTATTTTACTATTTCTCTCAACTTTACTTTTCTATTTTTCTTTTTAAAGACAATGTGCATGCATCAGCAGTCGCAATTGACTCTAGAGCTGCGACACCATTTAATAGTTTTTCATATTCTTTTTGATACTTTTTCTCCATTCAAAAATATTATGCAAATACAACATTTCTTTTATCTATACAGCTTTGTAACCAAAGAGGGCAACGTACATTAGGATTTCCATAGCTATTGCTCAGTCCATTCCTCTACCTGTATAAATAGCCATTCTGTCATCATCTTCTTCTTTTTGATTCATGGATTAAGAAATAACTCTCTCCTTCTCCTACTACTCTTAAAGTACCTCTAGTATTATATAAATCTAATTTTTATAACTCCTTTTTGTACCTTCTATAAGGACATAGTGTTCACCCCATCTAAAAAGCATTCCCATATTCAAGTACTGCATATCGTTTATTAGAAAATTCCAAATTAACTATTAAGAAATCATCTTCATCACCAAAATTTTCACCAACATGACATACATTTCCACCTATCATAGTTGCTTGCTCGGGTAGACCATCCATAATAAATTGAATACAATCAAGTTCATGAATGTGATGGTATAAGTGTCCTCAGACTGTGATCGATCCAGAAACAGTTTCTTGTTTTTTCTTCCCATCCTGTTCTTGCTGCATGACAAAATATTACATCTCCTATTTTCCCTTGCTTAATCAATTCTTTTGCGTGACGTATTCCATTAAAAAAGTTCATAATATGACCTGCCATAAAAATCACATTATTTCCTCGACAAGTTTCAACCATAACCTTACAATCTTCATAAGATAAAGCGATTGGTTTTTCACAGAATACATGTTTACCATTCTTAGCGGCTAATAATACTGGCTCACGATGTAAATTACTCGGTGTTGCGACGATAACACAATCTACATCTTCTCTTGTTACCAATTGTTCTAAAGTTGAACAATTCTCTGCTTCTAGTTCCTTAGCAACTTTCTCTCCATTTTCTGGATCAAAAACTGCAATCACCTTCGCATCTTTTATTTTTTCTAATGAACGAGCTAAATCTGCTCCGAAATAACCTGATCCAACAATTCCATACTTAGTCATATCAAAATCCCCTTTTAAATTTCTATCAAATTAGAAAAATTATATTATACTATTATTATACATCTTATCAAAAATTTAAAAGATATATTGAGTTTCTTGTCCAAAAATTACTTATTTATTAAATTTCCTCTATTTATTTCTCAATACATCGCTAATCTATGATATCTTCTTTTTAAATATAAAAAACCCTAAGGACACCTCCTTAGGGTTTGGTAATATTTAAATTATTTAACGTCTAGAACTTGTCTACCTTTGTACATACCAGTTTTTTTCTATCAACACGGTGACCCATTACGTAGTTACCAGTTGTTGCATCGATAGTAATTGATGGTGCAGATAGTTTTTTTGTGAGTTCTTCTTTTTCTTTTTAGCTGTTTTTGATGTTCTTCTAAAAAGGAACTGCCATAGTTAATTTCCTCCAATTATTTTTAAATAATTCTTATTGTTCTTTAAATAGTCCGTTAAGAGCTGCAAACGGTGATTCTTTCTTTTTCTTTAACATCAGTTAAAGACTCTTCAGAAACCAATTCCCAGTCGTTACCAGAAACCATCTCTAGCTCTTCTTCATCAGAAGTAGTTATTGGAATATTTAAAATTATAAGCTCATTCACTAAAGGTGTTAAATCAATATACATATCCATTAAATTAACATCGAATACCTCTTCACCTGCAAATACAGATTTATCAACGTATTCTTCTCTCTCTTCGATTTCAAATGGAACAACAACTTCTTTTAGTGTTTTTCCTGAAATCATTTCGAAGTTACCTTTAATTAATAAATCGGCATAGATTTTTATCTTGTCCACCTCGAGTTAATTTTCCACTAACAACAACGTCTCTAATATCTTTTAAAGAGCTATCGTAGTGTGCTACTTTAACATTTATATTTTCTTCAAAAACAAAAAGTATCACTATTATTTTTTTGAATAACGAAGATCTTAACCATTTCATTAAATATCACCTCATAAACACATTATTTATTATATATCTTTTAGTTTAAGATGTCAACAAAAAGTTGACTCATTTGTTTTTAATTCATTATATATTTCAATATATTCGCTAACGACATTATGAATCCTACAAAAAAATCGTCAACTTAGCTGTTAACACCATATACGGTGCCATTGTTTTTTTATCATTATTTGCACTAAAACCTTTAATTATTTTTATCGCTAAAGGAATAGTAACAAACACCAGTAGATTCCACCACGAAGCATATTTAGTAACTATAAATAAAACATTTAATAAATATACTACGATAAAGCTAATTGCCATCGTTTTTAATCGCATTATTTCTTCCGACTAATATCGCATAAGTTCTTCTTCCTGAATCTTTATCATTATCTAAGTCACGGATATTATTCGCTAATAATATAGCTCCTATCATGATAAATAAAGGCAGTGAAATGACAATAATATCAGCATTAACATAGCCAGTTTGGAAATAGAACGATAAAGCTATTATAATTGTTCCCATGAAAAATCCTGAAACAACTTCTCCAAATGGAGAATAAGCTATAGGATATTTACCTCCAGTGTAGAAATATCCAGCAAGCATACACACTAAACCGACTAATAGTACATAGACACTAGTCATGAATGTTAAAATTAATCCAAGTCCAAATGCCAATGCGTATAATACCAAAGCTCCTACCATGACCTCTTTTGGACTTAAATTCCCTTTTACTATCGAACCAGAAATCCCTTCTGAATCGACCTTATCTAACCCATGTTTGTAATCATAATACTCATTAAATAAATTAGTAGCCGCTTGAATTAATAAGCAAGCCAACAGAAACAATATAAATTTTAAAATTGAGAATTTACTCTCGTATCCTAATGCATACGTAGCTCCAAATAACACTGGTGCTATCGATGCTGGATAACTATGTGGTCTTGTACACATAAAAAAATTCTTTTAATTTACTTTTTATTCACAACATCCTCCAAGTTATCTTCTTACCTTGAATATTATATCATATATTTTGCTTCAATGTTATCAAAAATCTTCCTCATATTAGTCGAACTACAAATTATAACGTTTTTCATCTTTTATGTTATAATTAAAGAACAATATTAATTATACACGGAGGAATTCATTATGAAAATTGCATGGATTGGAACAGGAGTTATGGGTGAAAGCATGGCTGGGCACCTATTAGATGCTGGTCATGAACTTTTCGTCTACAACAGAACAAAAAGTAAAACTGACAACTTAGTAAAACGTGGTGCTACACTTCTTAATGAGATTAAAGATGCACCAAAATTTGCCGAAATAATATTCACCATGGTTGGATATCCTAAAGATGTTGAAGAAGTTTACCTTGGTGAAAATGGTTTAATTACAACTACTAAAAAAGGACAAGTATTTGTAGATATGACTACTTCATCACCTAGTCTTGCTGAAAAAATCAATACTGAATTTCTAAAAGTTGGAGCATATGCGTTCGATCTTCCAGTTACAGGTGGAGATGTTGGGGCAAGAAATGCTACTCTATCAATCATGGCAGGTGGAGATAAAAAGGTATTCGAAGAAGTTGTTCTTCCACTAGTTGAAAAACTAGGCAAAAGCATTACATATTTCGGTGAAGCTGGTAAAGGTCAATATGCAAAAACTTGCTAATCAGATCGCAATTGCTACAACTATGATTTCTGTTGCAGAAAGCTTCAAATTCGCTAAAGAAGTTGGACTAGACTTAGACTCGTTCTTCAAAACAGTATCATCAGGTTCTGGTGGAAGCTTCTCAATGACTTCATACGGACCACGTATCCTAGGCGGAGACTTCAAACCAGGATTCTTCACACACCACTTTATTAAAGATATGAAATTAGCATTAGAAGAATGTGAAAAAATGAATATCAAACTTCCCGGACTTGAAACAGCATATAAAATTTACAACGAATTAGAAGAAGAAGTTCGTAATACAAATGGAACTCAAGCAATTTCTAAATGGTATAAACTATAATAAAAAAACAAGCGATTCGAAAAATATCGAATCGCTCTTATATATCTAGTATTTCTTAGATTTTATCAATATGAATAATTTCTCCAAGTTTCAACGCTTTTTGAATCTTTTGCATGTCCAACTTCTTGTGTTTTTTTGCTATCGATAAAGAAGATGGAACATAACTCTTCACAATCTCAAATATTTCATCTACAGAAAATTCTTTTTCAATTTTTGTGAAGGTTCCTATTAATAATCCTGAAATTTTATCGAATACTCCTAGTTGTTTCAATTGGGAAAGATGTGTTAGTAGACCTTCCATTGAAGTACCTAATCCTTCTATGAAAAGCACCTTATTTTTCTACTTTTTGGAAAATACTCTGTTCCTGCAAGTTTTAAGAAACATCTAATATTTCCCCAACAACTTCTCCTTCAATTTTTTTCCCCTTGCGAAAATTCCCAGTTAATATCAAATAGAGTGTTCTTTTTTCTTCAAAAAAATGTATTCTCAAATCCTATTTGAATTTTTTTCATTTTCAATAATATTTAAAATTTGATATAGATAATTTATCTTATCTATTTTTGCTTACTAAAGCATTTAATACTGTCGTCAAGTCACTATACCCAAAAAGTGGTTTATAGTTTTTCGTTTATTACGTCATAGTCTAAATATTCCAAGATTTCATTAGCAATATCTCCACCAGAAATATCAAAGATTGCTTTAATTTCATTATTTTTTTATAAAATGACATCAACTCTTCAGCTCTAACTTGTGGACTAGATCCACGTCCATACTTATCTCTATAGATATATTTAGTAAAAAAACAGGTACTAAACCCATCTCCACTAAAAATACCCTCTAATTTTTCTAGTCTTACTTTATCTTCAATATTTTTTTCCGTTTGAGCAAACTACTAATGCTATTTTTATCATTTATATTTAATATCATACCTTACTAGTTTTTCCTTATCATATACATAGTAAAAGACAGGAATTAATCCTATCTTCTACTTTTTTTATAATATTTTTATAGTCTAATTACTTACGCTTTCTACATAATATTTGAGATCTACTTTGTCCGCCTTCATATTTTTTTATTATTTAGACGAAGAACTAATTTACCTTTATATGTATTACCAATTACTGAAGTAGAATAAGGAATAGTAATCTTATCTCCTTCTATTTTTCCACATATCCGGCTTACTAGGACCCTTTAAGAAAATTGCCCCATGTCCCCGATAAGTAGCAAGTACCATCTTATCTTTTTAAAGAATATTAACTCTCCTTCTTTTAAAACTTTCGAATACTTCTCTTCATTTCCTGTTAAAGTATCGTCTATTTCTCTATATTTTAAGTACTGTGAACTTTTCAATTTATTCATTACATATTCTTCATTAACCGTATCAGGTTGTAAAAGCATTATAAGCATCTATTATTTCAGATAATGGCATCGGAATATGAAAAAAAGCAACATCTCATCAACTTTAATATGTTTTTTTGAGCATCTGAAAACTCTGTTATCACTAATGATGCATCTATATCTTTGGTTGTTCCATCTAGTATATTTGTAATAACATTAGCAAATTTCGTAGCAACCTCATTATTATGCTCTGTATTTTTTAACATCAAGTGTTTTTCCAACTTATATTATCTTTTTTTATACTTTGAATTTAATTCTTCAGTTTTTTTCACCTGTACTTTCTAATTTACCATCTTTTTACTTTGTAAGCCCCGATAATCTCGTTTTCTTTTTCAAGTTTAAATTGATTATGGTATCCGCCTTGTTTAAGAATGATTCTATCTTCATTTCCTTCTTTTTCTACTGCATAACTTACAGTTGGTGCATATTTTTTTAATTCTTTTAAAGTAGCATCTGAAAGTTTTAATTCAGAATTTAAAGAATCTAAATCATTTAGAGTTGATAACTTTTCTATTATTATCGTAGTCTCTTTACTAGTTTGTTTCCTTCTACACTTCCTAAGTTTTTGACTATTATTTACTCCAATCTTATTTTTTCAACTGTTCATAGTTAATAATTCCATATGTACACAAAACAGCTAAAATAAAAATTATCGCATATCCTAATATATATTTTTATTTTCTTATTCATAAATCCTCACTATTAAAAAAATATTTATCATTTATTCTTTTTAAATCTAAGCTTTCTACATAATACTTAGTTCTACTTTGTCCACCTTCGTATTTTTTATTGTTAAGTCGAAGAACTATAGTACCTTTTTGTTCACTTCCTCCACCAAATGGTACTATCGGGATAGTTATTTTTATCCCCTCTATTTTTCCATTTATCCGATTTACTTGGTTCTAATATAGAATATGGCGCATGCCCTTCAATTGAACCAACATAAATTTTTATCTTTTTTTGAAATATAATAAAACTCCTGATTTTAAACCTTCTGTATATTTCTTTTCATTACCTTTAAAACTATCATCAATTTCTTTGTATTCAAAAATTTTTAATACTAGACATTTTTATGAACTTGTTCTAGACTAAGCGTATCCTTAAGTCCCGAATTATAAATATCCACTACATTGGCTTGTAAAAATGGAACATACACCCTCATACCTTTTCCAGGTACTATATTAGCTTTCTTATCTGAAAAAAATAGTAAAGTAAGAATATAGGATCAAATTCTGGAGATTTTGATAAAATATCAATATAATTAGATGCTATACTTCTAGCGATCTCTTTATCATGTTCAGTATTATTGATATTCATTACATTCCATTTTAATTTATCATCGCCACTATATTTCGTACCAAGTAATTGCAAATCCTCATTAGTAGATTCTAGCTTTCCATCTTTTACTTTATACGCACCAATAATATCGTTCGCACCAACATTAATACGTTCCTTTTCATCATAATATCCACCTTGACGTATCAGTACCTTCTCTTGATCTTCACTGTTATCAACTGCATAACTTACGGTTGGTGCATATTTTTTTCAATATTTTTTAAAACTGAATCAGACAGCTTTAATTCCGAATTTAAAGAATCTATATCATTTAATGTTGATAATTTCTCTATAATAATAGTGGTCTCTTTATCTGTCTTTTTACCATCTACACTTCCTAAATTCTGACTATTATTTTTCTGGTGTTTTTATTTTTTTAATTTACTATAATTTATAATTCCAAATGTACATGCCATCGCTAATAAGAATATCGTAGCAAAACCTAATATATATTTTTATTCCTTTATTCATTTTTTTATATTTCCTTATCTTTTTTTCTATAAATTAAAATATACATAGTAAAAGACAGGAGTTAATCCTATCTTCTACTTTTTTTGCAATATATTTTATAATCTAATTACTTGCACTTTCTATATAGTATTTAGATCTACTCTGTCCACCTTCATATTTTTTTATTATTTAAACGCAGAACCATTTTGCCCTTTTTTTGCTTTCCACCACTAGACCTATCAATTAAAGGTACAATAACTTTATCTCCTTCTATTGTATACTTATCTGGTGTGGCTGGAGATATTGTATTAATTCCTCCAATTCCACCAAATGCAGCAAGGTACATCTTATCTTTCTTGAAGTAAAACAACTTCTCCCCTACTTATACTCTTATTATATTTAGCTTCATTGCCTTTATAACTATCATCAACTTCTTTATAAGTAGCTTGTTTTATTCCCGTCATCCTTTTATAAACTTGTTCAGTACTAAATGTTTCCGCAAAAGCTGTATTATAAATATCGGTAATTTCTCCAAGTGACATAGGTACAACATTTGTACCCGGTTGAGCATCTTTTGCGTGTCTATTGATATCTGATAAATAACCAAATAATCCTATCATATTATCTACACTTCCACCTAGTTGCACTCCATTATATTTTACGGCAATTGCAAAAGCAGCATCTTTGTCATGATCTTTGTTATTTACGTTTATGTTATTCCATTTTAATTTATCATTTCCATTAACTTTAGTACTAATCTTATCTAAGTTATCTCCTGTTGGTATTAATTTTTCCACCATCAACTTTATAAGAACCGACAATTTTATTTACATCATTAATTTTTAAAATCAGCATAATATCCACCTAAACGGAAGTAGATTACATCATATCCTTCACTGTTATCCACAGCATAACTTACAGTCGGTGCATATTTTTTTCAAGATATCAATTACAGCTTGTGATAAATGTAATTCAGAATTAAGAGCATCAATATCATTTAATGTTGATAGTTTTTTTCAATAATTATCGTAGTCTCTTTATCTAATTGTTTTTCCATCTGCACTTCCCTAAGTTAGCACTATTATTCGTTGTACTTCCTTCTTGCATTTCTTCATATTTGATAATCCCAAATACACATATTACAGCCGCAACAAATACCGCAGAAAAAAACCTAATATATACTTTTATTCCTTTGTTCATACTTTCCTCTCTTTCTATAATTTATTTTTCTTTAATTATCTTCTATCAAACGTAGGAACGTAGAAATGTCTTCCTTCTAGTCCAAATAATTTATCACTAAATGTTCCGAGCTCTACATTCGCTAAGTTTTTCTCAAACATCATCATTCTAGCATCAATATTATCGATAAAAGTGAATAATTTCCGCTTCTTTTAATCATAGGTAGTTTTGGAGAACCAAATTCATACTTACCATGATGCGCAAGAATCATATGTCTAAGTAATGTAATCTCTTCAGCTTCAATACCTAATTTATCAGCCATTCGAGCTACTTCATCACTCATAATAACAATATGTCCCAATAGTTCACCTTCTAATGTATAAGAAGTTCCTACAGGTCCACTAAGTTCTACAGTTTTTCCCTAAATCATGTAAAATGATTCCGCTATATAATAAATCCTTATTTAATGATGGATAAATTCCTACCAATGCCTTTTGCTATTTTTCAACATTGTTGTTGTATGGTAAATCAGTCCCGAATAAAAAAATCATGATGCATTGATTTTAGCTGCAGGGTAACTAATAAATTGTTTTTTTATATTTATTTAGTAATTCAATTGTTACAGTTCTTAAGTTCTCATTACTTATTTCTTTTCAAGAAATAATTTAATTCATTTATCATTACATCTTTTTGGTACTGGTGCTGTTTGAATATAATCTTGTATATCGATGTTATCATTTTCTGTAGCCATTCGATAGTTTTTTTAATTTTTCAACTGAAGTTTTTCCACGATAATCTAAAAATCGTTCCTTCTACATAAACCATCTTACCAGCTTTTTAAATTTTTCACTATCTTCGTCTTTAACTTCCCAAATTTTTTTCCATCAATACTGCCAGTTTTATCTTTCAGATACAATGTTAAATATGGTTTTCCCACTTGTCGCAATTCCACGAATTACATTATCTAATAATAAAAACATACTAATCTCTTGATCAGTCTTAAAATCACTTATGAACATTTCCTCACTCCTTCTTTTTGTATATTTTTATATCCATCTTATATTTTTACTTTGTATTACAAAAAAATTCAAATAAATATAGTATAATACTTGATAAAATAGAAAAAAGCCCAGAAACCTCTGAGCTTTTCGTCTTATTAGTCAAATAGATCTTTTGCTTTTCTACTTACCTTATCCAGAAGCTTTTCATCTTCTTCGACTTTTTCATCATTTAATTTAGCAAGTTCTAGGTATAATTCACGTTCTTTTGTCGATAAGTTTTTAGGAATTTCAATAGATACCACGATATAGTGATCTCCTTGACCATATCCCATAACACTCTTAACCCCTTTACCTGCAAGACGGAATTTACGTCCGTGTTGTGTTCCTGCTGGAACATTTAGTTCAATTTCACCTGTCAATGTACGAACATCAACTTTTGTTCCTAAAGCAGCCTGTGCTGGAGAAAGTTTTAATTCAGTGTAGATATCATCATCTTCTCTGTGGAAGTATGAATCCTCAGCAACAATTACCTCTATGAATAAATCACCTGCTGGACCTCCATTTTCTCCTGCTCCACCTTTACCACGAAGACGAACACGTTGTCCTGAGCTAATTCCTTCTGGAATTTCTACTTCATATTCTACCTCACGGTTATTGTATCCTTTACCGAAACAGTGAGGACATTTATCTTTAATGATTTTTCCGCGTCCTTGACATTCAGAACATGTACGTTGACTTTGCATACGTCCGAATGGAGTATCTTGAATTACCGCTTCTTGTCCACTACCATTACATCTGTGACATGTATTTACAGATGAAGAATCTTTCGCTCCACTTCCGTGACAGTGATCACATTCTACATCTTTACGGATTTTGATAGTTTTTTTCGTACCGAATACAGCATCCTCAAAACTTATGCGAATACGGTGTAATAAGTCTTCTCCTTGACGTGGGGCATTCGGATTACGACGTGATCCTCCTCCACCGAAGAAACTTGAGAAAATATCTCCAAGGTCATCAAAACCACCTGAGAATCCAGAGAAACCTCCACCGAAGCCACCAAATCCTCCTTGACCGGCTCCACCTTCAAATGCTGCGTGACCAAATTGATCATATTGAGCTTTTTTAGTATCGTCACTCAGTACTTCATACGCTTCTGAAATTTCTTTGAACTTATCTTCAGCGCCTGGCTCTTTGTTGATATCTGGGTGATATTGTTTTGATAATTTACGATATGCTTTTTTAATTTCAGCTGCACTTGCACTTTTACTTACGCCAAGTACCTCATAATAATCTCTTTTAGCCATCTTAATCTCTCCTATAATTATTTAACAAAGGGAGTGACTCAAAAATCGTGATTTCGGAGAAACAGGATTTTGTTGAGTCACCCCCGCAAAGTTTATTAGATATCTAAAAGTTGTTATAAAGCAAATTTAGATATCAATAAACCACTGCGTCTATGAGTTCCCATATAAACTTTTTCAGAATTTAGAAGCTTTGGGTAACTCCCTTAGACTATTTATTTAATTATTTTTTTCTCAGTGAAGTCTGCATCAATTGTGTCATCATCGTTATTAGATGAAGTTGCTCCTGCATCTGCACCTTGTGCTCCTGCTGCAGCATTTGCTTGTTCATAAAGTTTCATAGTCATTTCTTGAACTGCTTTGTTTTAATTCATCTTTAGCAGCTTTAATTTCTTCTAAGTTATTGTTTTTTTAATAGCTTCTTTTTAATGTATCGTTTTTAGCTTTAATGTTATCTAATAAACTTTGATCTACTTTTATCTTTAGCTTCTTCTAATGCTTTATCTGCTTGGAATGAAAGTTGGTCAGCTTCGTTACGTACATCAGCTTCTTCTTTACGTTTAGCATCTGCATCAGCATTAGCTTCTGCTTCTTTAACCATTCTATCGATATCAGCATCAGTTAATGAACTGCTTGATTCAATAGTAATTTTTTGTTGTTTTTGAGTTCCAAGATCTTTTAGCTGTAACATTTACAATACCGTTTTTGTCGATATCGAATGTAACTTCAATTTGAGGTACTCCACGTGGTGCTGGTGGTATATCTGAAAGTTGGAATCTTCCAAGAGTTTTGTTATCAGATGCCATTGGACGTTCACCTTGTAATACGTGGATATCTACTGCTGGTTGATTATCTGCAGCTGTAGAGAATACTTGTGATTTAGAAGTTGGGATTGTAGTATTTCTTGGAATTAATACTGTCATAACTGATCCCATTGTTTCAATACCTAATGATAATGGAGTTACGTCTAGTAATACAACGTCTTTAACGTCACCTGTAATTACTCCACCTTGGATAGCAGCACCCATAGCTACTACTTCGTCAGGGTTTACTCCTTTATGAGGCTCTTTACCCATTTCTTTTTTAACAGCTTCTTGTACGGCTGGGATACGTGTAGATCCACCAACTAAAATTACTTGATCGATTTCACTTGGATTTAATCCAGCATCTTTAAGAGCTTGACGAGTTGGAATTAATGTTCTTTCTACTAAGCTGTGAGTAAGTTCATCAAATTTAGCACGAGTTAATGTATTTTCTAAGTGAACTGGTCCGTTAGCTCCGGCTGAGATGAATGGTAATGAAATTTGAGTTGAAGTTACACCAGATAAGTCTTTTTTAGCTTTTTCTGCTGCATCTTTAAGACGTTGCATCGCCATTTTATCTTGAGATAAGTCGATAGCTTGTTCTTTTTTGAATTCTTCTACAAGGTAGTCGATAATAGCTTGGTCGAAGTCATCCCCACCTAGTAAATTATCTCCTGATGTAGCTAATACTTCGAATACTCCATCTCCTAATTCTAAGATAGATACGTCGAAAGTACCACCACCTAAGTCGAATACTAATACTTTTTGATCTATATCTGTTTTTTCTAATCCGTACGCTAATGCTGCTGCAGTAGGTTCGTTAATAATACGTTCTACTTCTAATCCAGCGATTTTACCAGCGTCTTTAGTTGCTTGACGTTGAGCGTCGTTGAAATAAGCCGGTACTGTAATAACAGCTTTAGTTACTTTTTCACCTAGATAAGCTTCAGCAGTTGCTTTTAAGTTTTGTAAAATCATTGCTGAGATTTCTTGTGGTGAGTATTTTTTACCATTTACATCTTCTTTATAATCTGTACCCATGTGACGTTTGATAGAAATTACTGTATTAGGGTTAGTGATTGCTTGACGTTTTGCTACTTCCCCTACTTGAATTTCATCACCTTTGAATGCTACTACAGAAGGTGTAGTTCTATTACCTTCTGGATTAGGGATTACTTTGGCTTCCCCACCTTCTAATACTGATACACATGAGTTAGTTGTTCCTAAGTCGATACCTATAATTTTTTTGACATATTCTTGTCCTCCTTAAATTTATAATAACTATATTTTTCAAATTTATTTGTTAAAATGATTATTTCACTCTAACAAAGTCTTATATTACTTTTTAAAATGCTTTTCAGTTTTACACTGAAAATATTCTGCGCAGTGGCTACATACCAATCATTTTGTTGCTACGCTCCTCATTCTTGGTGTAGCTGTGCGATTCTTACTCCTAACTTTTTTCTTCACCTTCTAGGTTTGAAAAAACTAAGGATTAATAATTACGAGTTAACCTTAACCATTGCTGGTCTGATTACTCTATCTTTTAGTTTGTAACCTTTTTGGAATGTATCTAAGATTACTCCGCTTTCTTTGTCGCTTTCTTCTCCTTGCATTACTGCGTGGTGGAAGTTTGGATCGAACTGAGCATTTTCAGTTTCTACTAGTTCAACACCTTCTGATTTAAGCGCTGCTTGTAATCCTTCGTATACCATTTGTACACCTTTTAGAACTGTTTGTACTTCTTCATTAGTTGACTCGACTTGTAAAGCACGTTCTAAGTTATCCAAACTTGGTAAGATTTCTGTAATCACTTTTTGACTCTTATAAGCATTTATAGTGTCAATTTCTTGATTTTTACGTCGTTTAAAGTTTTTCAAATTCTGCGTAAAGACGTAAGTATTTATCTTCTGACGCTTTTACTTCTTCTTGCAGTTTTTCAATTTGTTCTTGTAATAACTCTTCTGCAGTTTTTTCAACTACTTCTTCAGAGTCTGTAGTTTCTTCAGTTTCAACAGTTTCTTCTGTTGTTACTTCTTCTTGTAGAGTTTCTTTTTTTGTTCTTCAGTAGCCATCTCTACCTCCTAATTATTTTTAAATTATTATTTAAATTATCACGAACACAAGCTATAAGTGTCATGATTTTTGAATAGTCCATTCTCTTTGGCCCAAATACGGCTATTACACCTTGACCTTTAGATGTGTTATAACTACTAGATACTAATGAAAGATCATCTATATTCCCAAGATTAAGCTCAGTTCCTATTTTAATAGATGGTTTTGTCTGTTACTTCATTATTATCTAGAAGCTCGACTATCTTATCATCTTCTAAGAGCGATACTACTTCTTTTAATTTTTCTACATTGTCTATATCGGGTTGCTTAAGTAAATTGTACTTACCCCCTAATGCTACAGTCTTTTTTTAATTTTATTTTGCAACAATCTATTTAAAGCCACCACTATCATATCGTAGTTGTTAACTTTATTCTTTAAATATTTCTCTAACTCACCGTGAATCATTACGTGAGCTGTTGCCATATCCACATCATAGAAGTAACTTTGAAGAAGATTATTAATCTCCCCTATGTCTTCTGCAGTGAAGTCTGCATCAAGTTTATAGTTTTGTTGGAATACCTCTCCTATATTTGTTACTAATATAACGAGAATACTACGACTACTCAGAAGAATAACCTCTATTTTATTAATGCGCCTATCCGTTTTTGTCGGGGCTAGTATCACCGCCGTACAATCAGTTAAGTCCGATAGTACTATTGCATTTTTTTCTAGATAGTTATTTTCCGATACTATATCACCACCAGAGAGTTGTTTAAGTTTTTCATTCTCACTATTCGATAGTTCATAATCTTTTTTTATGTAATCTACATAATAGCGATAACCTTTTTCCGAAGGTACTCTACCTGATGAAATATGAGTCTTTTTAATCAATCCTTCTTTTTTTCTAATTTACTCATATCATTTCTTATCGTTGCCGAACTGAAATCAATATTTTGAGCAATTTGCTTAGAACCTACAGGTTGATTAGTCGTAATAAAATTTTCGACTATAGATTGAAGAATGAGTACTTGTCTATCTATTAACATCGTCATCACCTATTCTCCAATTTTGTGTTTTAGCACTCTAAGTATCTGACTGCTAATCACATATATAATAATATCATTAAGGTCAAAATAAGTCAATAGCTTTTTTTAAAATATTTTTGACTTTTTTTGACCTTTTATCTTATTATTCTACTTAACCTTGATACAATCACATTTCTAAAAAAATTTTTTTAACGAAAAATTCAATTGATTCTTTCGTAGTATTGCACATAATATTGAAAAATAAAATAATAATTTGTAGATGAAGCAACTTATAGCATGAATTTCTAACCTAATTTCTAAATGTAGATTTAATAAAAAAAGTATTATAATTTGTTCCTACCTTCCTTGTAACTTCAATAAAATTCTTGTATAATAAGTAAACGAAAAGAAGTTAATAGAGGTAAAAATTTTTGGAACTTATTGAACTTAGAAAAGAACTCGAAGAAATTAACAAAAAGAATAACTGAATTTAAAACTTCATTAAAAAAATAGAAGATAAAACTGAGCGAGTTGCTGAAATTGAAAATATGATGCTTGAGGCTGATTTTTTTGGAATGATAGCGAAGCAGCCAGTCTAATAGTTACAGAATCAAAAAAAGTATAAAAAAAGAACTTGATGAATTTAGTGAAATGATAGACTATTTAGAGCACTCTGAAGAGATGGTTGAGTTTTTAAAAAGATGAAGATGACGAAGAAATTTATCAAGACTTACTAGAAACAGTAGTAAATCTTAAAATCAAGTGTTGAAGATTTTTAGCTTTTAGATTATTATTTTCAGAAGAATACGACAATAATACTGCTATACTAGAAATACATGCCGGCGCTGGTGGTACTGATGCTACAGACTGGTCAGAATTAATGTTACGTATGTATGAAAGATTCTTCACAAAAGCAGGGGTTAAAAATACAGCTATTTAAACTATCAATCTGGTGATATCACTGGTGTTAAATCAGCAACTATAAAAAAATTGAAGGTGACTTTGCATATGGATTATTAAAAAGGAGAAAAAAAGGTGTTCACCGAGTTGTGCGTATCTCACCTTTTTGACCCATCTGGAAAAAAAGACATACATCGTTCGCTTCAATCGATGTAATTCCAGAATTTAATGATGATGAAATTAATATCGAAATTAATAATGAAGATTTAAAAAAATAGACACTTACAGAGCTCAAGGAGCTGGTGGACAGCATATTAACACTACTGATTCAGCAGTTCGTATTACTCACCTACCTACTGGTATAGTCGTTCAATCACAAGCAGAACGAAGTCAAATTAAAAATAAAGATGCTGCGATGAAAAATTTAAAATCAAAAACTTTATCAACGTGAAATAGAAGAAAAAGAAAAAGAATTAGCAGCAATTCGCGGTGAACAAAAGGATATTGGTTGGGGTTCTCAAATTCGTTCCTATGTATTTACTCCATATACAATGGTAAAAGATCACAGAACAAACTACGAAGTATCCACAGTAGACAAAGTAATGGATGGTGAGATAATCGATTTTTATCGATGCTTATCTACATTACAATATGAAAAGAAAAAAAAGTATTATAACTAAATACACGCAAGACACTTTATCTGTCTTACGTGTATTTTTTTCTATATTAAATTATAATTTTTCGTATTCGGCTGGTACATCAAATGGATTTTCTTTATTAATATGATCGTAGAACATAACTCCATTTAGGTGATCAATTTCGTGTTGGAAACAAATTGCTGGTAAATCTGTTAAAGTTAAAGTAACTTTCTCATCATTTTCATTATAACCAACTACTTTGATTTTTGAATAACGAGGAACATACCCTTTAATTTCTTTATCTACAGATAAACACCCTTCTCCACCAGCTAAGTAACATTTTGCAGCTGAGTTTGAGATAATTTTTGGATTATATAATGCATAAGAAACTGTATCTTCTGGGAACTCCTCATCCGGAATATGCACTGCGATCATTCTTTTTGAAACGTTAATTTGCGGTGCCGCTAATCCTATCCCCGGTTTTAATCCTAATTTTTCTGCTTTCTCATCATCTTGAGAAGCAATAACATATTCTAATAATCCACGTAAAATAGCTTTATCTTCGTCTGAAATCGGACTTTTTACTTCTTCAGCACGTGCTCTAAGTGTTGCGTGTGGATCAATAATTATATCTTTAGTTGTTATCAATTTTTTCTCCTTTATTTCTAATTATTTCTCTCGGTCTTTCATCCTTATTTTTATTATTTCATAAATAGCTCAGAATGTCAAAGTTTCCTACCCGACAGTTTTTAAAAATTTTTATTTTACGAAACATATTAGTATAATTTTCAATCTTTGTTTTAGAATTTTTCTGAATTTTACTTTTTGTGTTTTTCTATATTTCATGATATCATAGTAGTATTGATAATTTATAAATAAGATTTTTTTAGGAGGGTGTATTATGACTTTTTGAAAATTACCAATATACTAGACCAGATACTGATCAAATAAAAAAACAATTAGAAACATTAATAGAAAAAAATTAAATTCGGCAAATAACGCTGAAGAAACACTGGAGATTTTTTTAACGAATATAACAAACTTCGTGATAATGTAAGTACAATGTCACAATTATCAGGAATTCGTGTAACAATCGACACTACAGATAAGTTTTACGAAGCTGAACAAGAATTTTGGGATGAATTTGGTCCTGAACTAGATTCTCTTTACAGTAAATTCGACAAAGCAATGTTCGATTCTAAAATTTAAAGAAGAACTTAAAAAAAGAAATTGGAGAGCACTACTTTAACTTAATTGAAGCTTCTCTTAAAAGTATTCAGCGATGAAATCATTGAAGATCTAAAAGAAGAAAAATAAACTTACTTCTGAATATACTAAACTTACTTCAAGTGCTAAAATCCCATTTGATGGTGGAGTACATAACCTAAGCGGTATGGCTAAATATACTCAAGATGCTAACCGTGAAACTCGTCTATCAGCAAGTCAAGCTGTTGCTAAATTCTTCAAAGAAAACTTAGAACAATACGATAGCATATATGACCGCATGATCAAAGTTCGTACTCGTATCGCGAAAAAACTTGGATTTGATAACTTCGTAGAAGTTGCTTACCTTCGTCTACGTAGAACTGACTACAATGCAAAAAGACGTTGCAAACTACAGAAAACAAATTTTCGAAGAAATCGTTCCTGTAGTTGAAGAACTTAAAAAAGCACAAGCTAATCGTCTAGGACTTGAAAAACTTTCATTCCATGATGAAGGTGTAACATTCAAATCTGGTAACCCTACTCCAAAAGGTGACCGTCCTACACTTGTTGATTATGCTAAAACAATGTATAAAGAATTATCACCAGAAACTGATGAATTCTTTACATTTATGACTGAAAACAATCTATTAGACTTAGATACAAAACCGGGAAAAGCTGGTGGTGGTTACTGTACATTTATTCCAGATTACAAAGCACCATTTATCTTCGCTAACTTCAACCAAACTCCGCATGATGTTACAGTTTTAACTCATGAAGCTGGACATGCTTTCCAAGTTTTCCAAAGTAGAAATCATATGCCAGATTACGTTTGGCCAACATTTGAAGCTTGTGAAATTCACTCAATGAGTATGGAATTTTTAACATGGCCATGGATGAATCTTTTCTTTAAAGAAGATACTGATAAGTTCAAATACTACCACATGACTACAGCAATTAAATTCTTACCTTATGGTGTTACTGTAGATGAATTCCAACATGAAGTATACGAAATCCAGAATTAACTCCACAAGAGCGTCGTATGAAATGGTTAGAAGTAGAAAGAAAATACCTACCATCACGTTACTACGAAGAAATTCCAGAACTTGATGAAGGATTATTCTTCTATAGACAAGGACACTTATTCAGCGTACCATTCTACTATATCGATTATACTCTAGCTCAAGTTTGCGCCTTCCAATTCTGGAAAAAAGCTAATGAAAATAGAGAAAAAGCATGGGCTGAGTACTTGCACCTATGTAAACAAGGTGGAACTAAACCATTCTTAGAATTAGTTAAAGAAGCAAATCTAGAAAATCCATTCAAAGATGGAACTATTTCTAATATTGTGCCAGAGCTTAAAAAATACCTTGACTCTGTAGATGCTACAAAATTCTAAAACTATATTTAAAGGCGAGTGATTCAAAAGACCTAAATTTTAACAAAGTGTATATGAAAACTCATAGACGCAGTGGTTTATTGACATCTAAATTCGCTTTATAAAAGCTTTTTAGATATCTAATAAACTGTGCGGGGGTGACTCGACAAAATCGATTTCTTAAGAAATCACGATTTTTGAGTCACTCCCTTTAAACATAAATAATAATTGATTTAGTAGGAGGAAAAAAATATGAAAGAAAAAGAAAAATAGCGGCATTTTTTTCGATATTGATGGAACTCTATATAGAGATTCTTTAATGACAGAACATTTTTAAAAAAATTAATTAAATACGAAGTTGTAGATGAAAGATATTGGATAAATGGCGTAAAAGATACATACATCAACTGGGATAAGCGTTTTTGAAGACTATGATAACTATCTATTTGGTGTATCTGAAGCTTATGTTCAAGCAATAACAGGTCTTCATAAAAAAATATATTGATTTTTGCAACAGAGCAAGTAATGAAACTTAAAGCTGATCGTGTTTATAAATTTACTAGAAATATTATTGAAAAAAACATAAAAAGAATGGACATTTAATTATTTTTTTATCTCAGGCAGTCCAGACTATCTTGTTGAAGCAATGGGTAAAAAAACATCATGCATTTCTTGCGATTGGTAGTAAATATATTATAGAAAATGATAAATTTACAGGTGAAGTAATTCCAATGTGGGATGCAGATAGTAAAAAAACAATATGATTGATAAGTTGGTAGAAGAATATAACATAGATCTTTCTGAATCATTTGCATATGGTGATACAAATGGTGATTACAACATGCTAAGACGTGTCGGCAATCCCGTTGCAATGAATCCAAGTCGTGAACTTCTTAGTAAAATCAAAGAAAATAAAGAGCTAGCTGAAAAAGCTACTATTTTAATCGAAAGAAAAGATGTTATTTATAAAAACACGAGCAACTATTGATATTGTTGAAATATAAAAAAGACTCAAGGCAATTGACATTATGTCATGCCTTGAGTTTTTCTCAATTAATAGCTTATGTATTATAAAAAAATTCAGAGCCTTCTTCGCTGTTAAGATTAACTCCAGAAACTAATCTATTACCAACTTTTCTATAAAGTTGAGCTTGAGTAGTAAAAGGTAAGTTTACTTCCATCTTCCTTAATAATTTTTGAAACTCTTACCATTGATAGACCATTCAATTGATACTCCATCATATTTTTTTAGAAGGTATCCTTTATATCTATTAAAAAGATCAGAACTCATTTTTCTTGCTCCTTCTTCATCTATTGCTCCACCTATCCCTTGAGCATCAGCCGGCAACGAATTGCTATCATTTAATAACGCAGGGTTCGGTCCACCTAATTCGACATCAGATCTTTTTGTTCTTGCGCTCAAACTCTCTTGCTTTTTTCTGCAAGTTCCTTAGTCTTTTGTGCAGCTTCCTGAGCTTTATCATAAAAGCTTATTACCCATATCACTTAACAATTGTTTTTAAACTATTATTATTAAACTTGTATTTTTTTCTAAAATTTGAGATAAATCTTTACTAAAATTAACATCTGTCTTAATATTTTTTTATCTCTTCTTCAGCTCTCTTATAATTTTCAATATCAGCATTTAACCAGTTAACAGCAGCTGAAAAATTTGAATTTGTATCAAGTTTTTTAGCTTTATCTAGACTATCTCTTGCTTCATCAATTTTTTTATCATTTAAGCTAATAGACGTATTTCTAACCTCTTTTGGCAACTTTAATATCCGTCTTAATAGTCGGAATAACTTTCTGAGCAACATCTGTTGTTAAAGTCTCCAGACCTTTTACTCCAACTTCAAAAATCATGACTAATATTTATCATATCAACATATTTTTTTGATACTCTTCTTTTACCTTCTCATCTTTTCCCACCACCAAACATAAAATAATACGCTGTAGCACAAATAATAAGCGCAACTATAATACTCGAAAAATATAGCAATACTTTTTTTCATATATATTCTCCTGTTATCTAAAAATCTTTCCACTCTTCGTGGACTATAAAATTATTATCTCATAGAAAATCGTATTTTACTAGAAAAATTTTTTTAACATACAATATGTTTATATAAGTCTGATAATAGCTTGTAGCACTCTGGATATGCAGAAAAATTTTTAATCTACGTACTCTTCCTTTATTAAAATATTTAATAGTACATTCTTTTTTTATTATAATTATAATCTAGCATCACAATATTTTTTTGTAGTATACCTTATAACCAAAAAAACTTATAAAAATTTTTTTATTGAAAAAAATCTTTAAATACTCTTCCCTAAAATATATATCACAATCAAAAACTAAACGTTAGCCGATAATTAACTCTCTCTAAAATCGATAAATCTGTTCCTTTTTAGTAGTTTATTTAACTCATTTCTTATTTTAGAAATATTAGAACTATACTTTTTTATATAATAATCAGAATCATTTTGTTAAAAAGTATCCTTTCTACATTAGTTAAAGTATTAAAAATTAATTGTATCCATATAAAAAAACCTCCTTAATATACTTAGTATATTAAAGAGGTTGGACAGAATATGGGAAAAAAACTACTTTTTATTTTTTTAGCGTTTAAAGCTAATAGACCTATTTGAACTACTACCACTCCTGCTCCAGTAATTCCTTTTTATTATAGTCTTTATTTTTTTCCATTGTTTTTTTATTTCGACACGCTTCACATTTATTATATTTATATCCTTCTTTTAATAATTTATTACAATTTTTTTCCCTTTACATATTTTTTTGACACCTTTATTCTCCTTCTATATAAAATATATTATCTTCTAATTTATCCTCTATTAATAACTCCTTTTTCACTATTATAAGATAACTCTTTAATATTAGCTTCTAAACTTGGCACTTTTCTTTGTCCAATAATTTTTCAGGTAACGAGTCCATAGAATCTAGTCGTTCAATCAATCCTTCAACTTTAAAAATAAGATTTATCTAGATAATTTCTATAATAATTTAAACTCTTTTTCATTGATTCTTCTTCACCTAAAACTTGATATCCTATTGCCGAAACTAAGGATGTTATATTCAAAGCAGATAAATTTTCTCTTATTTCTGAAATCCTCATATCTATATCTTCTTGTTTTGATCCTCTAATAAATTTTTCCAATAGTGCTTTCAGGCTGTTCACTTATAAATTTTTAAATTTGAACTTTGACTAAGCATTAATAGATTTCTTGAATCTTCTGCAGAATGTATAACACTTAATAATGCTTGTTGTTTTAAGATTTCATTTTTTATCTCCATGGCTTGAATCAGTTTTTGTTGACAACTATAAGCTAATGCTAGTCTGTCATTTTCTAAACCTACTCGCACCTCTTCCACCGCTAACTTAATTTGGTTAATTTCTTCGGCAATTTCCTTCATTTTTAATTGAGCAGTATAATCTGCTAAAGCTTCATTTAATTTCGGGAACTCCTTAAATTGTTTTTAATTCTATATTAGCAACTATTTTTTTCGTATCACAATCTCTTAATTCAGCTATTAGTGAACCATCCTTTTTAGTAACAAACTCTATTACTCCCTTTTTTAATTTTTCTTTTTGATCATCTGTCAGCACAGCTTGTAGAGATTCTTTAGGAATCATAGCTTTTAAAGTATTAATAAATACTGGTGCCTCATAGAGTATATTTTCCATTTTTTTCAAAATAGTATTTTTTTGTTCTTATTAAAATATTTTTTTAAACCTACATTATCTATATAACCACTATTCTCTTCACTATATTCCACTATAATTTCATTACCATCATCCTTTATAATTTCCTTAGCTTTTTACATCTATAACTACATCTTTATTATCCATTAATTTCCTCCATACATATTAATGCTAGATATTTTTACAAATATTATCTCTATATCTCCCTCTCTTCTATTATTCTTACATTTTCTCCTTGGCTATTAAGCCACATTTTTATTCCATCACCATAGCTTTCTGCTACTATCGTAAAAACTTTATCATCTGTTTTTTTATTACCTTTGCTGTCGGCAATCTATCTAGCATTGCTTCAAGCGATGGTCCACTAAATTCAAATGTAAATTTCTTTAATTTCCCTCCGTACATAAACTGAATTCTCTTACGAAATTCCCCGTCTTCAAATCTATCTCTATATGGAATATAGAAAGTTTCGTCTTTATATTTAATATTACTCATTCTATCAATTCGAAAGACTAGTGGTACGTCTTCTTCACTAGTTATTCCATAAGCTATTAAATAAAAAAATAGAATTCCGAGAACATAATAGAAATAGGACGCACTTCTTTTTTAGTTTGTTTTTTATCCATTCGAGTATAATCAAAAGTTATTACCCTAGTTTCTCTAATTACATTCGACAAACTCCACAATACCTCTAGTAAATCTTTTTCCATGCTGCAGTTCAGTGTAGTAAAAATCTTCATTATTAATCAATTCTCTAACATGTATTTTACTTTCCCAACTTAATTGATTTTTGTAATTTTTTTAATAATAAAGACATCTCTTTTTTTATTAAAAAGCTCTACTTTCTAACAAAAATTTTTACTAAGTGCTAAAATATCTTGTTGAGTAAGAGTATTATCACTTTCACTAACAGCTGTATAAATATACTCTTTGTTCTTTACTATTATTTCAAATTCTCCAATCTCTTCTTTTTCTCAAATAGATAATCTCTCAATTCATCAATATCTCTTTGAATAGTTTTTAAGAGAAACTCCATATTCATTAGCTAGGTCTTCTTTTACTAACCTCTCTCCTCGTCTAAGTCGATCATATATTTCTAATCCACGAAACTTCTTATCCCTTGAATCACTCAAATTATTCGCCTCTTTCTAATTAATCCTATAAAGTCTTATTTTTTTCATTATATATTATAAAATATTCTCTTTCAATCAATTTTATTATTATTTTTTTAATAATAACTTCTATATTTTATAAACATATTTTTACATTAAACTTCGGACATATTTTGTCTATTTTTTAAAAAAAGATATTAATTGGTTTTTTCCTTTGTTGAAAATAATGATTTCATTCTTAATTTTTTAAAAATCAGTATTAATAATATAATTTTTAAAGGATACCTCAAGCAAAAACTGTTGACACTTGCATCATTACAGTTGTCAACAGCTTTAAATCTATAATTGTAATTTATTTTATTTTTTTCTGAATCTTTCCATACAAATAGTGCTCCAACACTATTGATAATGTAGAAGATGTATTTACCAACATTAGCGAAGTTCCCTTGAACTATTGCTTTTGTAAGTTGAACAAAATTATATAATAACCAGAACGGCCATTGTGTCGTTAACTTAAATGTATTTAATCCATTCCCCATTAATGAAAATGCAAACGCGATTGTAGTGATGTATGCAAGAGTGCTCATCTTACCGTGATATCCAATGTAATTTGTTGCATAAGAAAATACAAATGAAAAAATCGCAATTGCTGTTAATACTGTATACAGTTTTGCTTTAGACATTGTATTTGGTTTGTCTGTAGACTTATTCCATACATAGATTGCACCTAAATAGATTAAAAATGTCACTGGATATGTAATGATTGCCGCCTTATTTCCTAAAATATAATCAATAACTCCCGATAACACTGCGTTAATAATACCTAAATAGTTTCCAAGTTTACTTAATTTTCCTGTAAATCTTGTCGATAACATTGAAATACCAACATTAATAACAGAAATAAATCCAAATGGAACAAGTGCAGTCCACGGTCCCCAATCAACGAATTTATCCAATCTTGTTGCTAAATATCCAGATGCGATAGCTATACTAATTACTAAAAGCAACTCTAATAAATCAAACCATTTTGATGTTGCAAATATTTTTTTAACTTTTGTTTCATAAAAGCATGTTATTCCTTTTTTTAAATTATTATATTTTTATAATGTAATAGTAATTTTTTTAGGTTCTTAGTATCTTTTTTTATCACTTACTAAAAATCTTATTTTCATTATACATCAAACATTTTTCAACTTTCAATATAATTGTTTTTTTACGCTTTCATAAAATTATTATATAACAAAAATAATTTCTTAAAATATAATTACTAAATTTACTTTATTAAAGTTTTTTTAATCTGATACATAAAAAAATCATTTAATTTTTTTACTTTATTAGAAAATTTTTTTATTTTTTTATGATAAAACTTTTATTTTTTTAAAAAAATTTCTTTCTAATTGCTTTTACTTTCTAATTGATAATGATTATAATTTATAATAGGACAAATATTAATCATGAAAGTGAGTTTAAATTAATGAAGAAAAAAATAAATTATTTTTAGCCCTAATGACTGGTACTATCGTTATTAGCGGATGTTCTGCTAAATCAGATAAAAAGGAAGAAAATAAATCAGCTCAAGTTGATACATCAAAAGGAACAAAAGAACAACTTAAACAAGCTACTGAGCTTTACAAAAAATTCGTAGAAAATCAAGTAGATACTCTACTTAAAGATACTGAAAAATTTGCTGAAACTATTAAAGCAGGAAATCTAGAAGAAGCTAAAAACAATATCCACTTATTCGTATGGCATATGAACGTTCAGAACCAATTGCTGAAAGTTTTGGAGAATTAGATGTAAACATCGACTTCCGTCTTGCTGACTACTTAGAAGAAAAGAAAACTGAAGATGGATGGCGTGGATTCCACAGAATAGAAAAAATTATGTGGGAAAAAAATACTACTAAAGGTACTGAAGAATATGCAGACCAACTAGTAAAAGACATTAAAGAACTAAAAGCTAAAGTTGCTACTGTTGAAGTTACACCTGACTTAATGGTAACTGGAGCTGTTGACCTACTTAACGAAGTTGCAACACAAAAAATCACAGGGGAAGAAGAAATCTTCTCTCACACTGACCTTTACGACTTCAAAGCTAATATCGAAGGTGCTGAAGAAATCTTCAAAATCTTTAAACCTTTAATCGAGAAAAAAGACAGCAAATTAGCAAAAGATTTAGTTGAAAAATTTGCTACAATCAACGGTCTATTAGATAAATACAAAACTGATGACAAACACTATAAACTATATACTGACTTAACAAAAGAAAATACGAAAGAACTTTCTGAAGCGGTAACTAAATTAGGTGAACCACTTTCACAAATGGGTGTAATTTTAGACGAAGAGGCTAAGTAATATGGAAGAATCTGGTAAAAAATGGATTGATAAAAAAATAACAAGACGTGATTTCCTAAAGAAAGCAGGAATGACTGGAGCTGGTGCCGTTGTCGGAGCCTCTGCTCTTGGAGGTTTTTTCGCTAACAAAGCTGAAAATAATAGAGTTATTGCTGATGGCGACGAAAAGATAACATTCTACGGAAAGCATCAAGCTGGAATTACTACTCTAATGCAAAAATGCGCTTATTTCGTAGTATTAGATTTACACTCTACTAAACGTGATGATGTCATTAACATGTTTAAAGAATGGACTAAATATAGTGAAAAATTAATGAACGGTGAATTAGTTGAACCTGCTCTTAAAAACCATTATTTACCACCAAAAGATACTGGAGAAACGGTAGGATTAAACCCCTACCGCTTAACTCTAACTTTTGGAATTAGTCCAAGTTTTTCTTAAAAAAATGAAATTGGAAAATAAAAAAATCTTGAAGAATTTAAAGATCTACCACCATTCGCTAGAGAACAGCTTAAAGAAAAATATACAGGTGGGGATATTTGTATCCAAGCATGTGCAGATGATGAGCAAGTATGCTTCCATGCAATACGTAATTTAGTTAGAAAAGCTCGTTCTACAGTAACTATGAAATGGAGCCAATCAGGTTTCGCTGCAATCGGTAATCGTGTTGAAACACCACGTAACCTTTTTGGTTTTAAAGATGGTACTGCTAATGCTACTAAAGAAGAGCAATTTGACAAAATCGTATGGTGCGACAAAAACAACTGGATGAAAGATGGAAGTTATATGGCTGTCAGACGTATTCAAATGCACCTTGAAACATGGGATAGAACAAATTTAAACGAACAAGAAAATACCTTTGGGAGATATAAAGAAAGTGGGGCCCCATTTGGTGAAACAGATGAATTTGCACCAATAAACCTTGATAAAAAAGGTCCAGATGGCAAACCTTTAATACCTGTAACTTCACATGTCCATTTAGCACATAAACCAGGTGTTGAATTACTTAGACGATCGTATTCTTATTCAGACGGCATAAATGAAACTACAGGTCAATTTGACTCAGGTCTCCTATTTATTTCTTTCCAAAAAGATCCAAAACAATTTATTACAATTCAAAACAGCTTAGGAACTGAAGATAAAATGAATGAATACATAACTCATATAGGTAGCGGCCTATTTGCTTGTTTTGGAGGAATTAAGGAGGGTGAATATATTGGCCAAAAACTTTTTGACTAAGATTATTTTAGCCTTTATTCTGATTCTTAGTTTTAGCTCACCATATTTAAAAACTATTGTAGCTAAAGAATCATATAGTAATCTTTTTCATTAAAATTACAGATGCCAACACCGCATTAACAAACAATGATAAAGATAAAGCTAAAAAAATTAATAGATGAATTTAAAAATAGAATTTGAGTCGACAAAAAAATTCAGATTCTGAAGCTGGAAAAAAAGTTAAACAAACATTAAAAATCAAAACAACATCAATGAAGATCAACTTAGAGAGTTATCAACTACCCTACTTGCATTTGAAAATGAACAAAATCCTCTTGATATCGAATCAGAAAAGAAAGCTTTTAAAACGAAACTCTTTCCTGCTTTTGATAAACTAGAAAAAGCAATTGATACTAAAAATATAGAAACTATGAAAGCTGAATATGTAAAATACAACGCTGCTTGGGTTAGAAATGAAGGTATCGTAAGAACACTTGAACCTGCTTACTATGGAAAAGTCGAAACAACAATGTCATTTCTTCGTAGTTCAATGGAAGCTGAGCCTTACGACTATCAAACTACAAAAATGTATTTAACAGATTTAAAAACCTACCTTGATGATTTTCTAGCTGGTAAAAAACTAGAACAATCTTCAGATGTAAAAACACTTGAACAAGGTATAAAACTTCTAGAAGAAAGTTACTCAGCATTCAAAGATGGTAACAAAGCTCAAGGTTCTCAAAAAATGAAGAAATTCATTGAAGTTTGGCCTGTTATCGAAGGAGAAGTTCGTACACGTAACGCTTCGTTATATACTAAAGTAGAGAGTGAAACTCCTATTATTATGGTTAAAGGTAGCGAACAAAGATATCAAGATCAACTTAAAAACTTGATTTCAGAGCTTTCTAAAATCGATACGAAGTCTAACTATACTGCATTAGATTCTATGTTAATTTTACTTCGTGAAGGTGTAGAAGCACTTATTATAGTTCTTTCTTTAGCCAGTGCTTTAAAAGTAGCAAAACAAAGAAAAGGATTAATCTGGATATACGCAGGTGCTGTAGTAGGTATTCTTTCTAGTATACTTGCAGCTGTGGTCTTTAAATACTCTTTCCCTGCTCTGTCATCTGGTACTAACAGAGAGATTATTGAAGGTGTTGTTGGTATCTTTGCAGTAGTAATGATGATAGGTATCGGAATTTGGCTACATAGTAAAAGTTCTGTTAGAGCATGGAAAAAATATATGGACACTAAACTAAATCTAGTTCTTTCAACCGGAAGTTTTATATCTATGTTCACACTTAGCTTCCTAGCTGTGTTTAGAGAAGGTGCCGAAACTATTCTATTCTATGCTGGAATCATGCCATTAATTTCAACAGCTAACCTGTTAATCGGAATAGCTCTTGCAATCGTTGCATTAATTATTATCGGTATAATTATGGTAAAAGCATCAGGTAAACTTCCTATCAGTAAAGTATTTCTAGTGCTATCTTGGTTAATCTATATTCTAGGATTCAAGATGCTTGGAGTAAGTATACATGCTCTACAAATAACTGATATTGTTTCAAATCATATTATAGACTACTTACCTACTATCGAAATCTTAGGAGTTTATCCTAGTTACGAAGTAGTAACTGCTCAACTAATTTATATCGCAGTTGTAGCTATTAGTATATTTTATGAAAAAAATCTAAAAAAATAAATAGGTAATGAATGATGAAATATGGAGATAAAATTTCTACCGTAGATCATCTAACTGAACTACGAAAAGAGACTAATACTAAGCCTTGTGTTTTTTATTGTCTCTTTCATAGTTAGTTTATTGTGGTCAGCGGATATTTATAAATTTTTAACTAGTAATTTTAATAATAAATTGATTGTTCTTGGACCTAATGATATACTATGGATATATCTAACACTCGCAGGTCTTTGCGCCTTTACCTTTTCGATACCATTTATTTGTTATCAAATTTGGGCATTTATAAAACCTGCTTTAGAAGAAAAAGAAGCTCGTGCTTTACTTGCTTATATACCAGCAGTATTCATTTGCTTCACAGTAGGTTTAATCTTCGGGTTTTTTCTAGTAACCCCTGCTATTTTAAATGTACTTCTTTCTATTGGTGATGACCTGTTCAATACACAATTAACAGCTCAAAATTACCTATCGTTTGTTATTAATACAACAATACCGATAGCTATACTTTTTGAATTTCCTGTTGTTGTAGCATTTTTAACATCACTAGGTATTCTAACACCATCGTTTTTAACACGGAATAGAAGATATGCATATTTTATACTAATAGTAATAGCTGTTGTTATTACACCTGCTGACTTTATCAGCGATATCGTTATGTCAATACCATTAATTTTAATTTATGAAATTAGTATCGTTATTAGCAAGTATATTTACAACAAAAAGAGGTGAAAAAAATAATGGGATTTTTTACGTGATATCGGGGCTCCTGGAGTTATAGTTCTTATTATAGCTGCTCTAATCATCTTCGGTCCTAAACGTCTACCTGAACTTGGAGAATCAATAGGAAAAATGTTCACATCATTTAAAAAATCAATTTCAGGTCTAACTGAAGAAGAAAATTCAACAAAACAAGACGATAAAAAAAGACAACTAAAAATAGACTTTACAATATGTTTAAAAGCATATCTGTAAAGTCTATTATTTTTGTCTTATTTTTGATAATTCAGTTAAATCATATGGTGTTTGTTGATAAACTTGGTTTAACCAGTTGTGATAGAATAAGTAAGCAACACCTCTCCATCTATTTTTAGGAGTCTTAGTATCATCATTTCCTGGGTAATAATTCACCGGAACTTCTATAGGTAAGTTACTATTTTTATCACGAATATATTCATTATGAAGTGTATCAGCATCATATTCAATATGCCCTGTCACAAATATTTTTCTTAAATCTTTAGTCGCAACAAGAAGCGTTCCAACATCTTCTGATTTGGCAAGAATATCTAATTCAGAAATAGTAGGAAGTTTCTCCTCTTCTATCTTAGTATGTCTAGAATGAGGAGCTAAGAAAGTATCTGTAAATCCTCTAGTTAATGTGTGATTTTCCATAAGAACATCATGTTCAAAAACCCCAAATATCTTATCATCAACTTTCTCTTTTTTTACACCAAAATGGTAATATAAACTTGCTTGTGCTGCCCAACATATATTTAATGTTGAAAATACATGTGTTTTACTCCAATCAAAAATTTGATTTAACTCTCCCCAATAGTTTACATCTTCGAATTCTAAATGTTCAATTGGCGCTCCCGTAATAATAAGTCCATCGTAATACTTATCTTTTACTTCATCAAATGTTTTTATAGAATTTTTCTAAGTACGATTGTGCTGTATTTTTTTCGCTACATGACTAGTAGTATGTAAAAAAATTCTACTTTGATCTGAAGTGGAGAATTCCCTAAAAGTCTTAATAACTGACGTTCTGTTTCTTCTTTCTTCGGCATTAAATTCAAGATTAGTATTTTTAAAGGTCTGATATCTTGGTTCTTCGCTCTATTTTCCTCTATTACTACTACGCCCTCTTCTAACAGCTTATTTTTTTACCGGTAATTCATTTTGTATACATATTGGCATTGTTCGTCTCCTTAACTACTCTTTTTCTTAAATAAAAAAACTCGCCACTATTACAAACTTATGTAATAGGGACGAGTCTATCGTGTTACCACCCATATTCGTGAATATATTTATTCACCTTTATCGATACGTGTTCATATCATTGTGCTATATCGTGCACCTACGTAATTACCTATTAGATAATTATTACTCCGAGACCATTTTCAATTATATCTTTTCTTACTTTCTTCCACCAACCGAAAGTTCTCTGCTTTGAATCGATTATAATCTACTTATCTCTTCAATGTGTTTCATATTAGTTTACTTAACATTATAAAGAATTTAACACTATTTGTCAATAGAAAGCGCCTTTAAAAATCTTAGAATCAAAAGAAATCTTCGTTTCTCTATTATCTATAAATTATTTATTAAACTCAATAAGTTCAAACTTGTTTCCATCATAATCAAGAACACTAACTGAAGTATTTACTATTACTCCACGTCCTACTTCTTTAATACCTTTTTGCGTTAAGAAAGAACGGATTAAACCACCATGACATACCGCTAATATCGTCTTATCTGGGTGTTCTTCGTGCTTTTCTTTAAAGAATGCTTCTACTCTATCTGCCGCATCTGAATCTAATTCCATACCTCTTGTTTCTCCAGCCTTAAGACCAGCTCCGTACTCTGCAAAAGATACGCCTTCATATTCCCCATATGATTTTTCTATTAATCTTTTATCTTTTATTACAGATAAATTTTTATTTTCTTCACTATTTGAATTATCTAGCATGTATCTAGCAGTATCAAATGCTCTTCCTAAAGTGCTACTATAAGCAACATCAATAGTATATCCTTCTATTTTTTTCCCTGCAGCAATACCTTGACGGATTCCTTCTTCATTCAAAGGAATATCTGTATGTCCTTGAACTAATTTATTTTTTTATTATAATCTGTTTCTCCATGTCTTGCTAAAAATTATACGCATGATCTCATCTCCTTACTAAAAAAATTAGGGAGCGACCAAATAAAAATCAATCTTTATAAAACTATGATTTTTTTAGCCGTTCCCTTAATAATTTTAAATATTAAATTTCTCTAATGTATAGTCTTTTTCCGTCATAGTGCAACACGTTTAATGCAGTATTATTAATTAACATATTAGATTCAGGATATAATCCTAAAGTACGTAAAAATATACGAATAAATGCACCATGACAAACTACTAAAAATTGTTTCATCTTTATGATTTAGATATTTTTTCATTGAAGAATGAACTTGCTCTTTCATAAACTTCCTCATCTTTTTCAATAGACTCTAAGCCAATCTGAGCTTCTAATGCTGAAAAAAATATTCATCAAAAGTACTCTCTTCGAAATCACCGAAGAATTTCTCTATTAAACGAGCATCTTCAGTAATTTCTTTATTAACATTAACCTCATTATTAGAATTATCAAGCATTAGTCTAGCTGTCTCTACAGCACGTTTTAACGGACTACTGAAGGCAAAATCAATGTTATACTCCGTTAACTTTTTGACCTGCATTTCTCGCTTGACCTCTTCCAGTTTCATTTAATTCAATATCACTGTGTCCTTGAATTAATTTATTTTTTTGTTATAATCTGTTTCACCATGTCTTACTAATAATATTTTTCATGATTTTTTTACCTATTCAAAAATGAAATCTTCATCTTCAATTGATTCAACATTCATACTTACAACATATCCATCACCTTTAACACTGAAGAAATCATGGTTTTTTAGTGTTAGTATTCATTGCATTTTCAATGATTGGATTAATTTCTTTATCTTCGAAGTATCCAGGGTATCCTAAATTAGCTAAAGCGCGGTTAGCATTGTACTCTACGTAGTCTTTAACATCTTCATATAGACCAATCTCGTCGTAAATATCTTTTAGTATATTTTAATTCATTTTCATATAAATCTAATAATAATTTATACATTTCTTTTTCAGCACGCTCTTGCTCTTCTGGAGTTAAAGTTTTTGAATATTTCTTGTGCATCAAATCCAGTAAAACTTCCGTGAATAGTTTCATCTAATAAGATTTTTACGGATAATTTCTCCAGAAGTCGTTACTTTACCTTGTCCAGCTAAATATAATGGATAGAAGAATCCACTATAGAAAATATAACTTTCTAAGAATACTGAAGCTACACGAGCCATATATAAGTCATAAGTCGGAACTTCTGGTTTAAATAACTTCATGTAATAATCTTCAATTAATTTCGCTTTGAATTGAAGCTCTGGATTACTTGGAACCCATTCGTCTAATAAGTAATCTGTTTCTTGTGAAGGGATTAATGATGTAAAGATTGTTGAATAACTTTTTGCGTGAATTTGCTCCATCATTCCCATAAAGCTGTACACAGCTTGTTTTCTCATATCTTCAGTATGTGAGAGACAAGCGGCATACCTTTATCACCTTGTTGAGTATCAAGACCAGTTAAACCAGCTAATACTTTTTTGTAAGCTTCACGTTCTTTATCATTTAAATCTTCGTTCCAACTCTTAATATCTTTTGATACTTTAAACTCAGTATCAACCCAAAATTGAGCAATATTTTTGACGCCAATACATAAATGTTAAATCATCTTGTTTATTCCAGTTTACAGCTTTCATAATTAGTAATTTTTCCTCTCTTTTCTATATAGCACATGAAGTACATTCTTCTACAGAAAGTAGTTTATTTCTTGTGTAATATAGTGATTTCAATCCTTTGTGATGAGCATAAATATAATATCTAGCAAGCTCTCTTGTTGTGATATCAGAATTTACAAATAAAATCACAGAAATACCTTGGTCTACGTGTTCTTGAATAACTGCCATTAAATCAATAAGCTTCATTTGATCAATAGTAAATGCAGATTTATAGAACCATTGAGTTTTTGGACTTAAGTATGGCATTGGATAGAATGTTTCAGCATTTCCATAACTTCTACGTTCAATTTTATCAACAATAGGTAATACACTTGATGTTGAATTTTGAACATAAGAAATACTTTGTGTTGGTGCAATCGCCATTCTATATGCGTGATATAGTCCATTTTCTTTTACTCTATTTTTTAGACTTCTCCAGTCTTCTCTTGTTGGAATGTGAATTCCATCGAATAACTCTTTTACTTTATCAGTTACTGGTAAGTAGTCATTTTCAATATATTTAGTGAAATATCTACCATTGTAGTAATCTGACTTTTCAAAGTCTTTAAATGTTTCATTACGTTTTTTAGCAATTTGCATTGAACGTTCTAATGTGTAGTAGTTCATCATCATGAAGAATACATTTGCGAAATCTTTCGCTTCTTCACTCTCATAAGCGATTAAATTTTTAGCTAAGTATCCATTTAAGTTCATTGCTCCTAACCCAACAGAGTGGAACTCATCATTAGCTTTTACTACACCCGGTGCATTCTTAATCTTAGTAGAATTACTTACGAATGTTAATGCATCCATACCAGAGTAAATAGATTCTTTAATCTTTTTACTTTCCATTACATTAACAATGTTTAATGAAGCCAAGTTACAAGAAATATCACGTTTAATAATGTCATCTTCACCATAGTCTTTAATTATTGAAGTTTCTTGTAATTGGAAAATTTCAGTACATAAGTTACTCATCTTAACCTGTCCAATTTCACGAAGTGCGTGATCTTTATTTGCGTTATCTTTGAACATTAAGTATGGGTATCCTGATTGTAATTGAGTTTGTGCTATTAAGTTAAGCATATCACGAGCATCAAATTTACGCTTCATGATATTTTCGTTCGCTACAAATTCATCATAGTGCTTAGCGATATCAATATCATCAAGAACTAACCCATACTCTTCATAAATAGAGTGTGGTCCAAACATGTAGAAATCTTTATTCTCACGAGCTAAATCAAAGAATAATGATGGTACGATAATACCTGTAGAAATTGTTGGAAGACGTAATTCTTCATCGGCATTAACTTTTTTAGTATCTAAGAATTCTAATACGTCATAGTGGAAAATGTTCAAATAAACAGCTCCAGCCCCAGGACGTTGTCCAAGTTGATCAGCATATGCAAAACCTTGCTCTAAAGATTTAGCTACAGGAATAACACCTTTAGCAACCCCTTTAATTCCTTTGATACTCTCACCACGTGCACGAAGTTTTGATAAGTTAATTGCAACCCCTCCACCAATTTTTGAAAGTTGTTTAGCCGTTGAATCGATGTAATTAATTGAGTTAAGTGAATCTCCTACTTCTAATAAGAAACATGATACTAACTCTCCACGACGACTTCTTCCAGAGTTCAGGAAAGTTGGTGTCGCTGGTTGTAGTCTTTGCTCAAGCATTGAAATCATAAGCTCTTTAGCTAAAGCAACATCTCCATCAGCTAAATACATAGCAACGATGAATACGTGTTGGTTAAAGTTTTTCTAAATATTGTTTTTTTATCATTTTGTTTTTTTAATGCATAATCTTTATAGAATTTACTTGCTGCCATGTAACTTTTTGAATTCAAATTTAAAGTTTGCAGCTAATTCTAAACATTCTAGAATTTCATCTTCAATATATTTATCAAAGATATTATAGTAGAAGTTCTCTTTTACTAGATATCTAAGTCTTTTCATTTCTGAACTAAATTTTTACAGTTCGAAAGTCTACTTCACGAAGAAATTCTTCAATAGCCTCAATGTCTTTTTCTAATTTGAAAAAAATCCATTGTCACCTCTTTTTTGTTACTTCATTATTTAGTTCAATATGGTTAAATTTCTCCATTCTTTACACTCTCCAAATATATTTTTTTAAATTTTTATTAAGTCTTTTTGTATTTCCGTGTAATTCTATTTTCATAAGTAATGGTACGTTATACTTCTCGCTAATCGTTTCTGAAGCTTTTAGCAAATCTATTACCCCAGTTTTTTTATTTCCACTACCTACTACCCCTTTTAAATGCTTATGGTTATTTTCTAAAAACTCTGCTACACCTTCAGGGACTTGTCCGAAACCTATCGTTGGTGTTATTAAAATATAATCGAAATCAACTTCATAATCAATATCAAATAGGTCAATAACGTCCTCTTCTGGGATTTTTACACATGTCTACAAATCTCTTACAATTTCCAGTTAATGAAAAATACAATTATCTTCATTTTTTTCTCACACTCCCGCAAAAATATTTTCGAGGGATATTTCCCGGAAATTTAACAACTATATCAATTATACACTTTATTTTTATTATTTTTTTCAATGATTATTTTTTTCCTATGAAAAGGCTTCAATTCTTTTTTTGGAAATTTCTATACTTATTTAATATTTTTAGAAATCTGTTATCTTACTTAGGCATCTATAAACTAAAAAAATATTATTGTAAAAAAATTTTTTACATTTCGTTTTTATAATATTATAGACAAAAAAACTTTTAAACAAAAATTACTCTGTTTAAAGTTTTCTTCTATAATCATATTAATTTATTCTATCGCTTTTTTTCTTCTCGCAAAATTCAGAGAAATAGAACTTATCGACCCTATGACGACTCTCTGTATAATGTAGGAAATCAGTTCCTTCTGTATACACATCACTTCGTAATACTGCAATATGTTTATGACCATTTAAATCAATATATGTAGTATCTTCTTCATTAACAGGTTCAATTTTAAAATCCTTATTTCCATAGGAGATTTTTAATTCCTAAATCCTTTTCTAGATATTCATATAATGATTCCTCTACACGATTTGTAGGTAGATCCCCTATTGTGCCTTTTCTAATATAATCTTTTATCTAGGATTACTGCTTCTCCATCCACTATTCTTTGGCGTACTAAGTAGATTAATTTTTTTCATCCGGTTTAACAAGACCAAGTCTTACTAAAAATCTGGAGCATCTACTTCTTTATTCACTAACACTTTAGTAGTTGCATCTACATCTTGAAATTGGCGACGTTCTTTAAAACTTAAAAATCCCTGTTACAGGTAATCTAAATCTATGAACATCTAACACTATAGATCCTTTCCCTTGTATTTTTGTGAATATAACCATTTTCTAATAATAGTAGTAATGCTTTTCTTATAGTTTCCCTAGAAACATTATATTCTCTTGCAAGTTCATTTTCACTAGGCAAGAGAGAGTTAGACCTATATTGCCTATGCTCTATTTTTTTCTCTTAACTCTAAATAGATCTTAAAAAAACTTATTCATGATTTCCCCAAAATAAATAACTATATGTGTATATTTTACCATAATTTATATAAATATTAAATGTTTTTTTACTCAAAAACTTTTTATAAATCCCCAAATTTTTTTGTTAATTTGTGTAAATATGTAAACCAAATTCAATGCAAACAACATTACTGCAACTATGTTTATGTGTTATAATGTTTATTGGAGGTGCAATAATGAGAAAATATATTATACAGTTCCTTATTGTTATAGAAAATTTTTCACTATTTATTAGTGGGATACTAGCCATAATATTTTACAATTGTTTTAATTTGAATTTTTATAAAAAAATTTCTATCAAAAAGAAAATTTAGCCCCTAAAATTGGAACCACATATGATGAACTAATACAAAACACTACTAATTTACTTGATTATCTCAATCATAAAACAATGCTAAATTTTTGATTGGTATTCAGATAAAGACATACTTCATATGCAAGATGTAAGAACACTATACAATGTAAGTTACAAAAACTATGGTATTCTTCTTTGTATTATTCATTATTTCAACCATAACATTAGTATTTCTTTGCAAGAAAAGAAAACACTTTTTTTATATCTCAAGAACATTTAACAAAGTACTACTATCGTTTATTATAGTAATCGGTGTTTTATCATGTATTATTTCATACAATTTCACATCATTTTGGATAAAATTTCATCAACTTCTATTTTTCTAACGATCTTTGGTTGTTAAGTCCTGATGAATCAAATTTAATACAAATGGTACCTGAAGAATTTTTTTCATAAGTCTAATTACTACAATAATCATACATATATTTATATTATTTATTACATTATTTGTTCTAAATACTCTAGTGAAAAAAAGGTTTAAAAAAATAATTAGTCTTAAAGATGATATTTAAAAATTTAATTTATTATAATTATGTGATATAATAAATTCTAGTTTCAAACAAATAAATTATGAAAGGATATAATATGGCTCAAAATGATAAAAAAATATTGTTACTGAAGATAAAAGTAACATTTAGATTATGTGATGATTGCCTTGGTGTTAATCTTAAAACTTTAATCCCAAAATTAAAAAAGAAAGCTCCAAATGCTGAATTTATCATAGGATGTCAATCTTATTGTGGACCTGGAAGAACTCAGACGTTTACACTTGTTAATAGTAGAATTTGTATAGCTGATACTGAAGTTGAGCTAATGCCTTTAGTTGATGAAAAACTTAGAGATCGAATGAGCGCAGAAGACGAAGAAAAATACAGAAAACGTCTTGAACGTCGACTTGAACGTACTTTCTATTTCATTATCCCTGAAAATGCAACAATAAAAGTTGGTGAAGAAGTAGATACTAACAAAGATGGAGTAATTGCTCGTAAAGCAGGAAAATCTTATTTAGATGATCTTATTATCGAAGGTGAAGTTGATAACACTAAACCTGGAACTTATGAATTAATATACAGAGTAACTATAGATAATAAAGAACACAAACGAAAAAGACTTATTACTGTTATTGATGAAAACGTATAATCAATATTCATAAATACATATAAATATAAACCTATGGAATAAACGTTGTATATACGCTTTCTCATAGGTTTTTTTCTTAGTTTTTATAAATAATTTTTATACTGTTTTTTTGAAAATAACGTTTACTTTTTGTAAATATGATATAATATAAGTAAAGACATAGAAGTCGGAGGTTATGATCATGGAAAATAAATATTCTAAAAATTTTTAGTCGCAGTTGACGGTTCAAAACAAGCTGAATGGGCTTTTAAAAATGCCGTAGCCATTGCTCAAAGAAACGAGGATGCAGAGTTATACATCGCGTCTGTTATTGATGCGACAATCGCAACTTCTGGTTTATCAGATCCATACATTTTCAACTCATTCTACAAACGTACTAAAGAATTAGTTGATAGCTATGTAGAATCTGCTAAAGAAGATGGATTAACTAAAGTATTCGGTATCGTTGAACAAGGTATTCCTAAAAATAGTTCTTAGTGAAGATATTGTTGACGAAAAAGGTATCGATCTTGTAGTTTGTGGATCTTCTGGTTTAACTGGATTCAAACGTATGCTTATGGGATCAGTGTCTGAAGGTATCGTTAGATATGCTAAATCTGACGTAATCATCATTAAACAACGTTCTATCCCAGCGGATTTCGAAGCAACTATTGCTAAAAAATTCCAAGAAGAACAAGATAAATAAGTATCTCTAAAAAGATTTAAGTTAATATACTTAATTTAAATTCATTTAAAATTTTTTTCCCTTTTTTTATAGTGAACGACGCATACATCGTATGCGCCGTTTGCTTTTTTTATTAGTATATTTTTTTCACCTTTTAAACTATCATAATTTAAGGCTGCAAGTTGTACAGAATTCGGACCAAAATACTTAGTATAATCATGAAGTTGTTGCTTATCATCATAAATATAAACCCTATCCCCGATACAATTTTTCTTCATCTATTTCTACTACTAAGTGACTCATCATCGTCGAATAAATATTTCTCTCTTTACCATTGATTAAACATGTTTTTCCCTTTTAATCTATCTCGTAATATTCCATCACCATAACCGATATTAACAACCCCTACCTTCTTATTAGTATCAGCTATATACGAATTAGAATACCCTATGCACTCACCTTTATTCAAAGGTTACTATATTAATAATTTCACCATAAATAGTAATTGGGTTTTTTTATAACTAAATCCTTAAGCGTAACTGGATTTTTCCTTCACATTATAAGGCATAGCTCCATAAAGAATAATCCCTAATCTTTGGTGTGTTGTTTTTTCAAAAGCACCATCTCGTAAAAATGAAGCACTATTTTGCAAGTGAACTACTTCAAAATCATGATATTTTTGTGCTTCGTCAAGAACTTTCAATACCAATTCTTTTTCTTTTTCATAAAAACCATCAAACTCATCAGCAAATGAAAAAAATGAGACCAGAATCCTTTTAATTTTAGTTTGTTTTCTTTGCAGAAATTTATAATTTCTAGCACTTCTTCCAGATTTCTTGCTCCTGCACGTCTCATACTACCCGCAAATTCCAATTGCAGCGTTAAGTCTCTAACATTTTCAAGATTTTCTTTTAAATATTCAAGACCCGCAATATTTATCTCAATATTAAATTGTCTAACTAAATCAAAGTCATAAGTTGGATTTAAAAGAAAAATATTAACTCTATCTCCTAATGTTTCCCTTATTACTTTTGCACTCTTCTTCTTTTTGTCGTAGCAAAAGTAATTTATCCCTACTTCTGAGTATAATTTTACACATTCTCTTAAATCTAAATTATACGCATTATTCTTCACTACAGCTATTATATCCTGTGATTGTTCTTTTTAAATTTATTGCATTTTTGTCGTATGTTATTATAATTTAACTCAATTGTTGCCATAAAAATCCTTTCTTAGATAAAAGGGAGTGACTCAAAAATCGTAATTTCGGAGAAATAGATTTTTGTCAAGTCACTCCCACAAAAGTTTACTAGATATCCAAAAAAACTTTTATAAAGGAAATTTAGATATCAATAAATTGTATTGTCTATGAGTTTTCATATAAACTTTTTTTAAAAATTTAGGTCTTTGGGACCATCCCTTTTTTTATATTAAAATCAACAAAGTTATTTGTTATAATGGCTCAATATACCTAGGTAATATTTAACCCTACTTTTAATATTTTTTTCATCGAAGTTGAAAGTTGGAGTGTGTAATCCTGAGACATAGTTTTTCTCTTCATTTCTTAAACCTAAAAAAACTATAATTTATTGGAGACAATCTACTAAAGAACGAAAAGTCTTCCCCATATAGATAAGCTTCTTCTAACTCAATATAGTCTATATTTTCTTTTTCTATAACTTCTTTAATTACTTTATAAGGAATTTCATCATTAATTACCGCTGGATAACCTTCAGCAAAGTCAACACGAATACTTGCTCCAGTAAGATGTTCAAGTCCTACACGCGTGTTTTCAATTGCAGCTTTTATCGTAGCCAGATCTTCCATGCTGTATGTTCTAATAGTTCCTTCTAGGTAGGCATTCTCCGCAACAACATTCATAGCATCTCCGCCGTACATTTTACCGATATGAATAATATTAGTATTACGCGCTTTTGTATATAATGCATTAAGTTTTAACATCTCTTGGAAGAACATTGTAGCCACATTAAGAGCATCAATTCCAGTATTTTTCAAACCAACGTGAGCTGCACGCCCTTTAATATAGATTCTATATTCATTAGCACTAGCCATAATTTCTTTTGGTTTAGAAATTATATGACCTTCTGGATAATCTGGATTCATGTGTAGAGCATAACTTGCTAAAATGTTGTACGGTGAAAAATCAAAATCATTAATTAATAAATTACCACCACCGAAAGTTTCTTCAGCTGGTTGAAATACGAAAATACTATTCACCTTCGTATCATTATTTTTGTAATAATCTGCCGCTTCTATAACACTTCCTAAAAGCATAGTAGTATGCCCATCATGTCCACAAGCATGCATCACACCATCGTTATTAGATTTAAAATCAACATCATTTTCCTCTGTGATAGGCAATGCATCAATATCAGCTCTGAATAAAATCGTATCTTTAGTCTCTACACTTGCTTTAAAGATCACTACCAATCCTGTCTCAAGAGTTTCTTGATATTCTATGTCATATTCTTTTAAGACACTAGCGACAAATTCTTTAGTTTTATGCTCTTCCAAAGATAACTCTGGATTCTGGTGTAGGTGCCTACGCCATGATGTTAAATTTTCTTCAGTAATTACTTTCATCTTCTCTTCCTACTTTATTATAAGTTTCTTAATTCTGCGATAATATCTACTTTTTCTTCTGCAACTTCACTACGTGTTTTGATTACTCGTGCTGGAACACCCGCTACTACATCTCCACTAGCTACATCTTTTGTTACTACACTTCCAGCTGCAACAACAGCATTGTCTCCGATTTGCACACCTTCTAAGATAACAGCATTAGCTCCGATAAGAACATTGTTACCTACACGTACTGGTGTAGCATTAGCTGGTTCAATAACACCTGATAACACAGATCCAGCACCAACGTGAGAGTTTTCTCCAACTTCCGCACGTCCACCTAAAATAGCATTCATATCGATCATAGTATTTTTACCAATTTTAGCTCCGATATTAATAACAGCACCCATCATGATAACCGCATTATCTCCGATACTAACATGTTCACGAATTGAGCATCCTGGTTCGATACGAGCGTTAAACTGAGTTAAATCAATCATCGGCACACCACTATTACGGCGATCATTTTCTACACGGTGATTTACTACCACAGCTTTATTAGCTTCGTAAAATTCCACCCAATCAGCAAAATCCGCAAAGATAACTCTTGAGTTTCCTTCACCATAAACTTCTAAAGTTTCTGGAAATTCTACTTCAGCGTTAAAATTAACGTAAACTTTAACCGGTGTTTTCTTTTTAGATGTTGCTATAAATTTAATAATTTCTTCTGTTGATTTCATTTCTTTCTCCTATTATCTATATAATTTTTTTCTATTTTATATCTAATTTTTACATATGTCAAACTAACTTTATTATAATATTCTTTGTTTAAGTATTATACTAGATTACTTTCTTCATTTATCTAGTTATAAACTACTTAGAGATAACTCTATTATCACCTCTATAGGACTCATTTGAGTCGCTTCTAACTTTATTATTCTATACCTAGTACATCTTTCATTGAATATAATCTAGGTTCTTCAACACTGTTAAGCCACTGTGCAGCTGTAACAGATCCTTTTGCAAACATTTTTTTACTAAGAGCTGTATGTTTAATCTCGATTACCTCATCTTCTCCAGCAAAAATCACTTCATGTTCACCTACTATAGTTCCACCACGAACTGCATGAATTCCAATCTCTTTTTCTTGACGTTTCATATCTCCGTGACGACCATAGACTCTATTGTAATCTTCTACATCTTTAACCGCATCTACTAACATTTTTGCAGTTCCACTAGGTGCATCAACTTTTTTATTGTGGTGTTTTTCAATAACTTCTATATCATATCCTAGTAATAACTCACTAGCTTTTTTCACTAACTCGACTAAGACATTTACTCCTAAGCTATAATTCCCAGCATAAACTACTCCAACATGAGTTGCTAGTTCATCGATTAATTCTAATTCTTCTGTAGTATGACCAGTTGTCGCTATTACAACCTTCGTTGCTGTACGTTTAGCATATTCAACTAGAGATGCAGTCCCTGCGTGATGAGAAAAATCAATAATCACATCAGCCACCTTTTCTAAGCTTTCATATGAAGTATAAGTTGAAAATTTCTCTTCTAATAATTCTCGCCCTACTCCTGCAACAATTTCTAAATCAGTACTATCTTGAATATAGTTTTTTAGAACTTGTCCCATTGTTCCATTATAACCACTTAATAAAACTCTCATTTTTACTCTCCTTGTAATGAATTAAGTCTTGCAATCTCTTGCTCTAATCTTGTCGATAATGTTGGTGCAACATGTGTCATTGGTAGACGGTAATGGCAAGCTGATTTTCCGATTAATTCTACACATTTTTTAACTGGCATTGGGTTTGGTTCAGCAAATAACATATGGATGAAGTCTAAGTATTTAAGTTGTAATTCAAACGCCTTGTCCACTTGTCTTTCTAAAGCATATTTACACATTAAGTGAGTTGCTTTTGGATAAACGTTAGCTAAAACAGAAATTGTTCCTTTACCACCAGCTAAAATAATCGGTACATTGATGTCATCATTACCTGAGTAAATATCAATTTTATCACCTACTAAGTTTCTAACTGCTAAAGTATGAGCTATGTCCCCTACAGCATCTTTATATGCCACAATATTTTTGTGCTGAGATAAGTGTAAAATAGTCTCAGGCGCCATAACTTGCCCAGTTCTTCCCGGTACATTGTAAAGTACGATTGGTAAATCAACACTATTAGCAATAGCTTCAAAGTGCTCAATTAAACCTTGTTGGCTTGTTTTGATGTAGTATGGAGTTACTACTAATAATGCATCTGGTCTTAATTTTTCAATCTCTTGGCTTAATCTAATTGAGTGAGCTGTATCGTTAACCCCACTACCTGCGATGACTGGTACACGTCCTGCTACTCTATCAATAGCGAACCTAACTACTTCTACTTGCTCATCATCAGGCATAGTTGAACTTTCACCTGTAGTTCCCGCTACGATAATCGCATCAGTTCCCTCAGCAATTTGGAATTCGATTAGCTCTCCAAATGTTTCATAATCTACACTTCCATCTTCAAAAAATGGTGTTACTATTGCTACTCCGCTTCCTGTATAAATTGTCATAATCTTATTCTCCTTGTATATATATTATATTTTTATATTTTTAATAATATTTTTTATGTTATTTTTTCAATTAAATATCTTGTCTAATTAAATCTTCTAAAGTCTCACCTTTTACTACTAGGCGACTAGTTCCATCTTTTACAAATACTACCGGTAATTTCGGTAACCTATTGTAATTGCTACTCATACTGTAGTTATAAGCTCCTGTCGATGATACTAATAGTAAGTCTCCTTGCTCAGCTTTAGGTAATTTCGCATCCATTACTAACATGTCTCCAGACTCACAACACTTACCAGCAACTGTATAAGTTGTATCAGCTTGTTCGTTCATCTTGTTAGCTAACATTGCCTCGTATTTTGCTTTATATAATGCATAACGAGGATTATCTGCCATACCTCCATCAACAAACACGTATTCACGACCTGCAAAAGTCTTCTTAACTCCACCAACACTGTATAATGTGCTACCTGCGTTACATGTTAAACTTCTACCTGGCTCAATAACTACCTTAGTTAGATCTAAGCCGAAATTATCACTTTCACGTTCCACTACTTCGATATACTCTCTTAAAAACTCTGCAAGTTCAAAAGGTCTATCTTCTTCAGTATAATAAACTCCGAATCCTCCACCTAGGTTAAGAACACTTATAGTTAAACCTAATCTTTCTTGAACTTTTTTCGTAAATTCCATAACCACTTTTACAGCTTCGAAAAATGAAGTTTTCTCAAAAATTTGTGATCCGATGTGCGAGTGGAATCCTACAAAGTTAAGATTACTTTGATTATTAATATCTGCGATTAAATCATAAATTGTTTCATCATATACTGAATAACCAAATTTCGAATCATCTTTTGCAGTTTTGATGTATTCATGAGTATGCGCATCGATACCTGTATTAATTCTTAGAAGTACATCTACAGTATTTTCACTCTCTCTTACAATTTCATTAATCATTTCATATTCATAGTCATTATCTACAACGATAGTTCCTACACCAACTTCTAATGCATATTGTAGTTCCTCACGAGTTTTATTATTTCCGTGGAAATAAGCTCGTCTCATATCATATCCAGCTTTATATGCTGTATGAATTTCACCAAGTGAAACCACATCTACACCTAAACCTTCTCTACTCGCGATTCTTAATACCTCTAAACAACTAAAAGCTTTCGATGCGTAAAGAACTTCTGTATTGAACTTTGAACTTTTAAAATTATTAATAAAAGTTCTACATTGGTTCGCTAACATATTTTCATCATAAACATAAAGTGGTGTACCATATTGAGCTTTTAACTCACTTACTCCAACTCCTGAAATATTCAGTTCACCATTTTCTACCGTCATACCATCAAATAATCTCATTACTTTCTCCTTCAAATAAGTTATAAAAAAATAGACTACAAGAACAAAAGGTCCTTGTAGTCTAGCTTATAATTCTATCCTATTCCTCTTGCCCTTATTATAAAAAGCTCACCATGAAGAAAATGGGCATTTTTCTAATGACAGTGCTATGCCTATTCGACATAACCCCAGTGAATTTAATCACTTCGGCGATGCTACCTTTTAAATTAGTCATCGCGGCCTCTTTTTATAATACTTATCTATTAACTTTATAGCAATGATATCACGATTTAAAACTATTGTCAATAGTTTTTCAGAAAATTTTTATAATATTCTATTTTTTTGCACCATGTATATACACAATTAATAATGGTTGTAATTAACTTTTAAAACAACTATAATATACACATATTAAAAAAAGACAGCAAACTTCACTACTTCTTACTAAAATAACAAAAGGAAGATAAAATATGATTGACTTCACAAAAAACGACGACTTAAATAAAATTATCAGTGACAATGACATAGCGATTATTCAATACGGAACAACCACATGTATGCCATGTCACTCAATAAAAAAACAGAATTACTACGTGGCAAGAAGATCACAAAGATATTCCAGCATACTATATTTCACTAGAAGAAAATATGGAAATTGCTGCACAGCGAGGCATTCTTTCAGCACCAACTGTAGAAGTATATATCGAAGGAAGACTATCTATTCAAAAAAGTGGCTACTTTAGCTTGGATGAGATGCTAGACAAAATAAGTGCTGTAAGTGAACAAATTAAATAAAAAAAGATAAAAAATCCTCGAGATTCTACAGAGTGCAACAACTTCTTATCTGTTATCGTTGTACTATGAGTCAAATAAAATAGTAACACAAAAAGAGATGTCGATTCCACACAGTTTATTAGATTTCTAAAAAGCTTTTATAAAGCGAATTTAGATATCAAAAAAAATACTGCTGACTATGAACTCTCATATAATTATTTAAAAATTTGGAGATTTTTGAATCACCTTTTATCTTTTTATTTACATAATCTTAAAAAAATATAATTTTAATTCTAAATATTATAAAAAAATATCTTTTCTGATGAGATTTGTAATGCTATAATAAAAAGTAGGCTACTTGCTGGAAGGAGGTGTTTATATGGTTGATATATTCATCCAAATCCTTGTTGGGCTATTAGTAGGTGTTATTCTCCTATTTATAGAATATTTTTATTTCCTAAATGATAAAAAAACAACAAGAAGAAGTAGTCGTATTTAGCACGACGTACATGTATCACTTCATGTATGAATATATATTAGCCTACTAAATTGAGTATGTTAATACACATAAAAAAAGCAACTGAATCCGCATTTCAGTTGCTTTTTCGATGTTTATATGTGAATATATTCATCCAATTCACTTAAGTACATTCTAACACATCCCTTTTCTTCTTGTCAATTAATTTTAAAGATAGATATAGTAAAATTATTACATTAATTCCCAAAGTAAATTCCAGTTAAAGTAAACGTACTGAAATTTACTTTGAAACTAGTTTTTATCTGGAAATTAACCTTTTTATAATTAACCTAATTTGACTAAGAATAGAATTTTTGTCTAACTTTTTTTGAGTGCAGTACCCTTTTTACTACATTATCTTATTATACTTACTCCACAACAAACCTACTCGCTAATTTATATACTTGTTTAATTTCCTTAGTCTCTAAGTTCCAAGTTTTTTTAATTCTTCTTTTTATTAATTCTGGAAATTTTCTACTTATATCTCTTAGTGCATTTCCTACTGATTTTCTTACATATTCACTAGTGTCTTCTTTTAATGGTGCTATTCTTTTTATTGCTTCTTGTGGATTTTCTTTAAAATATGGTCTACTAGTCCATATTCGTAATCCTTCTGTGACTGCCCTTCTAGTATTTGGATTATCTGAACTTAGCCACTCATCAACTACAGGGATTGAATTTTCATAACCTTTATTTTTTTACAATATTCATCAAATGCTTTCGCAAGAACCTCTTGTACTCTCCAATTATCATCTTTAGATACTTTATCTCGCATAAAAGTTAGGATATCACTATCTTCTGATAAATATCCGAAAAGAAATACACTATACATTCTAACTTGATATGCTTTTGACTCATAGGATAAGAAAGCTAACTTCTTAATATAAGCTCTATCATTATTTTTATAATCAGCTAAGGCTCTTTTCTCTTCTTCCTTGAACCCACTCTTTATTAGAGAAAAATTCTTATCCTAGGCTTTTTAATATATTCGTTCAAATAAATTCACCACCTTATTATTACTAAAAAAAGCATATAGAATGTTAGACACTCTATATGCTTAAGGATGATTTGCTAAAATTAGTTGTTAGCTTTTTAAGAAATCAACAGTTTTTTTGGATTACTAACTCACCACGTAAGTCTTCAACACTAATACGTTGTTTGATTCCTTCTTCAGTCATGTTGTACATAGTAGCAAGTTCTTTAACTTCTGCATCGATATCAGCGTCTGTTACTTCAACTTTTTCTACTTCAGCGATTTCACCTAATACGAATGAAGTTTTGATTTTATTTTTCTGCGTCAGATTTCATTTCAGCTTTAAGTTCAGCTTCACCTTTTTCCAGTGAATTGTTGGTATAAATCAAATGATAATCCTTGACGAGATAAGTTTCCAGTGAATTGTTCAAACATAGAATCAACTTCTTGTTCTACTAATTTTTCTGGTACAGAAAGTTTTGCATTTTTCTACAGCTGTAGAAATTACTTTATCAGAATAAGATTTTTCTGCTAAGTTTTCTTTTTCTAATTTGATTTCTTCTTTTAATTTTTTTCTTTGTATTCAGCTACTGTTGAAGCTGCTTCTTTAGAGAAATTCTTTAACGAATTCATCAGTTAATTCTGGTAAAACTTTTTTTCTTTTACGTCGTGAACTGTAACTTCGAATTTAGCTTCTTTACCAGCTAAGTCAGCTACTTGGTAGTTTTCTGGGAATGTTACGTTAACTTCTGTGTCAACCGGTGCAACTTTTCCTTCTAATTGTTCTTCGAATCCAGGAATGAATGAACCTGATCCTAATTCTAATTCGTAACCTTTAGCTTCTCCACCTTCGAAAGCTTCATCTCCGATGAATCCTTTAAAGTCGATAACTACGATATCACCTTTTTTAGATTCTCCTTCTTTGATTTGCCATTCAGCTTGACGGCTTAATAAGCTATCTAATCTTTCTTCTACATCAGCATCAGTTACTTCTACTGAGTCTTTTTCTAATCCAAGGTTTTTGTATTCACCTAATTCAACGTTTGGTTTAACAGTAACAACTGCTTCGAATTTAACACCTTCTTCTTTGCTGATTTCTTTTACATCGATATCAGGCATAGCTAATGGTGAAACTTCTAATTCATCGATAGCTTTAGTGTAAGCTCTTGGTAATACATAATCAACTGCATCTTGATATAATGCTTCTTCACCGTACATTTTTGTTGAATACGGCTCTTGGTAATTTACCTTTTCTGAATCGAGTGCGTTAACACGTTTAACTGCACGTTTGAATGCTTGGTCTAATCCTTTCGCAAATTCTTCTTTTGTTGCTGAAAAAAAGCGATAACTACTTTTCCATCTTCTTTATTTAAAAATTTGTGACATTTATTTTTTTCCTCCAAAAAAATACTTTTTAAGTATCATCAAAAAAATGTTAGTATAAAAAAATACTAAAAACTCTTGATTAATTATATAGTAAATAGCGTAAAAAGTCAATAATTACACATCTAAATTATTGTTTTTCAAAAAGTGATTTACATAGTTTAAAAATTTCAAACTACAAACAATTTAATACTAAATTTCAAAAATTGTAATACTTCTAATCCTTTTTCCTATCTACCATTCAATATTTTTACTAAATTCTTTTTATAACTTTATCATTTTTCTTATAGTTAGGATAGTATTTCTCTAACAATGCATAGAATCTCGGTGTATGATTAGTTTCTAATAGATGCGTTAATTCATGAACTATAATATGTTCTAAACATTCAATCGGATACTTTACAAGTTCATAATTTATCCAGATTCTTTTCGCTTCAATGTTACATGTTCCCCAACGTGTTTTCATCTTTTTTTAATTCTAAATTGTTCAGCATGAACACCCATGATTTTTTTCATGTTTATCAATAAACTTCAATCCTATATCATAAAGAATTTTTTTCTAAGTTCTCTTGTGACTATTTGTTCTCTATCTTGATCTTCATCTTTAATACTTAAGATAAATTTATCATCACATAAAGATACTGAATTTTTTTCTACTAATCTTTACTTCTAGTGTATATTCTTTACCAAAAAAACAAAGTGTTTTTTTCTCCCGATGCATAACTTTTTCACAGTATGTCCATTCGTTAATATATTGTTTCTTCTTAATTTGATTTCATCAATATTTTCTTGAATCAATTTCTTTATAATATAATTAGGGGTTCTTGGAGGGCACTAACTACAACCTCAGCGTTTTTCGACTTTTTAAATAAATGTTTTTCATTTTTCTTCTGTATTTAATCGTAACGACTAAATCACCTACATTTATTACTCTTTGCATACTACCCCTCCTCATATTTTTTTATTTTTAATTCACAACCTACCAAAGCAGTCCCAACTCGTATATGAGTCGCACCTTCTTCAATCGCAATTTTATAATCATTACTCATACCCATCGATAAAAATTCACATGGTGCATATGACAATTCAAGTTCTTTTACTTCATCACGAACTTGTCTTAATTTTCTAAAACAGTTACGTAATACTTCTTCATCATCAACAAAAGGTGCCATTGTCATTAGACCTACAACTTTAATTTTCGAATATTGTTCTAATGATTTTATAAACTCTACTGTTTCTTCCGCTGTTAATCCATGTTTACTTTCTTCACCAGAAACATTAACCTGTACGAAACAATTAACTTCTTTTTCCACACGTTTTTCGATTTCCTTAGCTAAGCTATCTCTATCTAGAGCATGGAAATAATCTACCTCGTTAATAACATCACGTACTTTTCTAGTTTGCAAGCTTCCTATTAAATGCCAAGTCTTATCAGAATATTTACTTTTTCTCTCAACATAATTCTGAGGACGATTTTCAGCAAAGTCTGTAATCCCCGCTTCTATCGCTTCTTCAACTCTAGTATCTGTAACATACTTAGTTACAGATATTAATTTTACTTCATCAGCATTTCTACCAACTTTTTACGCAAGTTTCAGCTATTTCTTTTTGTTATAGTTTCAAAGTTTTTCTCTAACGTTCATTTTCTCTCCTATTTATTTTTCCATTTTACTGTTTATTATTTTATTATAACATGATGTTTATTATTTTGTTATTAATTAAATAATAAAGACATCTATAAAAATAGATGTCACAGATTGTTGACAAAACGACCAAAATATCAATGAACGTATTGATGTTTTTGGTCGTTTTTTTCAAAAAAATAAGCTTTATGGCTAAAGAATCAGTAGCACTAAGAGATGATTATACCTCTCTTAGTGCTATTGTTTTCATATTTTGAACGCAACAAGACAACCAAGCGTACGACTGTACTTTTGGCTTTACCTCTATATTGTGCATATCTATATCCGTGATTTTTGTTTTTGAATCTGCAAAAGCTACGTTCTACTGTTTCTTTTTCTTCTCTTATACAATAGTTTTCCTTCTTTTGATATACGTCTTAATCTAGCTTCATCATAATAATCCGCATTTATATGGCGTCTTACTATTTTTCTTCTCGTTTTTATCATCACTTTTTATATTGTTTATATCCAGTTCTATCTATATTTCTGTATCTAAATATTTCTCCTGTTCGTTTATCCACATATATATCTTTTTTTCTGGTAAATATTTGAAATATTTTTTTATCTTTTGATTTTGAGAATCTTCTATATCCTATTACTGAAAATATATTTTTTTATCTAACTGTTTTAGTATGTCTAGAGAATAATATCCGCTATCTAACGCAACTTTTTCCCGGTGTTAATCCGAAATTTTTTTCTATCTGATTTAATCTATCTATATACGGACCACTATCATGAACGTTACCCGGAGTTATATGGCAGTCTATAATAATATTATTCTTCCCGTCTACTGTTCTATGGTCTAAATACATAAAACCTTCTTCTTTATGATCTCTGTGATAATAACCACTATCTGGATCAGTAGTGTTAATTCGTTGTCTTTTTAGTTCTTCTTTTTCTTTATATTCAAAAAGGCTTTTTCCTATTTTTTTCTCTCTTCGTTTATTTCTTTTTCTAAATCTAATTTTTCTTTTTATTTTTTTGTAGTTACTTCAACTTTGAATTTCTTTTTTTATTTGCGTTAGCTTTTATATGTGTTGAATCAGTAAAAACTCAGTGCCTCCAACTAATTTTTTTATCAATTGCTTGGTTCACTATATTTATAAATATTTGTTCGAATACATCAGTTCCTTGGAATCGTCGAATATAGTTTTGTGAAAATGTAGAGTAGTGTGGAACTGGTTTTAGAAAAATGGTATCCCTAAAAACCATCTAAATGCAGCATCTGTTTCTATTCTTTTTTTATTGTTTCTCTCATTGATTTTTATTCCATAGAAATCTTTTAAAAACACTAATTTGAATAATACTACAGGGTCTAAACAATTTCTACCTGATGTGTGGCTATAGTATTCTTCTGTCAAATCATAAATAAATTTAAAATCAATAGCTTTATCTACTTTTTCTTAAAAAAATGATCTTTAGGGTACTATTTCTGATAATGTCATTAGTATTATTTCATCTTTGATATTTTTCTACTTTATTAAACATACTAAAACCTCCTTTGTATACTTATATTATACCATTTTAAGGATTTTTATTTCAGTTAAAAAAACAGGCTGTTGACCTATTTGTCAACAGCCTGAAAAAAAGTGTCTGAAAATATATTTTCAGACACTTTTTATATGCTATAATTTTCGTTAATATTATAACAAAGGAGAGCCTGTTAGTATTACTTTTTCATTATTAAAAGATATAAGAGAAAATTCAATTTTCATATCATTCTTAGTATCTTTATAATATAGTTCTGCTATATCTAATCCTATTTCATCTCTTGGCATCGGCTCTATTTGGGGCATATTATATAATGCTGTTGCCGGTATAAAAATTATAGTATGAATTATACATTTCTTCAAATGCATTTCTATTGTTTATTTTATAATATCCATAGAAGCTTCCTATTAAAACTACTATTGTTATTATAAATATTTTTCCATTTTTTTACTTAGCTGTTTCATGAAAGCACCTACTTTTTCATTATAGTAATCTTGTATGTCATTTTTATTATCTTCTAAACTTTTTATAAAGTTATAGGTTGGATGATGATTTTTCTTTTATGTAATTTATATTACTTGGTACTCTTGCTATCCTTTTTCCCTCTACATCTACATATTTTTTTCACTAAGTTGATTGTAAATTTTATTTTTTTCATTTTTTTCAAGATCTATATTTTTTTAAATTCTTCTGCTCGATTGAGGATACCATTTTTCAAGATTGTTGTAATATTCATTACTTACATTTATAAAATCAAGGTTTCTTTTTCATTATATTTATTATATTGACCGCATCTAAATCAGCCTTATAATCATCATTCCCTATACTTGGCTTAGTATCGGCTACATCTGTTGTATCACCTAACCACCCCTGACATGTCATTTGTATTTTTCATGTCCTCCACGCAAATCTGCAAGACGTGATTTTTCCATACAGATGCGTAGCCATTGTAATATATTGATAAGAAAAAGTCTGTTTTACCTTTAAACGCATCTATCTGTTTATTCCACAATTTTTCAAACTCATCCTCTGTTATTTCACGTCCTAATACCGTTTCCATAGTTTTTTTATATTGTGGAAGTAGTTCTTTTTGTATAGTATTATAGTAGCCATAATTTTTCATGCTGTATTCTAACTTTATATTTTTAAATATACGTATTCGCTTTCAGTTAGTTTGAAATTTATTGTCATTTGTTCCTTTATATCTGAGATCTTTATACATTTGACCAGCTGTATTATTCCACATAAACCGTTTCAATAAACCGTTATCCTCATGACCATAACTCAACCCACCAAGTAATCTCGTAAACACATAGTCTTTTCTATCTTTTCTTATTTTAGGATTATTATAAATATTTCTTTTAAGCTTTACAATTATTCTTGCTGCTTTATCGTCAAAACCATATTGAACTTTTTAAGGTCTCCTTATAGTCAAGCTCATCTTGGGTATAATCTCTTTCTTGCCATTTACCTTCTATTATATCCGTCCACTCCATCTCTTCTCTACTTGGTATTGAGAACGTTTTTGAAAAAGGACTCCATCTTTTTTCTGCTATTGCCATTCTTTGTTCAACTACATTCTCTAAAGCTTCTATGATTTTCCAAGTGTTATCCCCCCTATTAGAAATTGGGGGGGCATAGTTATTTTTTGACTCGAAAATTAAAAAATACAACGTCAATTTTCTTAACCGTGACCATTCTCTTTGATATGTTAATAGCCCTATTGTAGCATCTTACAACCATTTTGACTACTAAAAACAGGTCTTGTCTGACCGCAGATGACCGGCGATGACCGCATGGCTCCGATCATGCTATCGTCTATCTGCTAGACAAGACCTATGATTTTATATAAAGAGTTGATATTGCAATAATTTAACTTTTATGCTACAATGAGCATATACTAAATTTAGGAAGGAGTCAAAATGAAAATACTAAATATTATCGTTGGTGTTTTTTTACTTAATCTTCGGATTATTCTTATGGAATCATCCTTTAGATACAATGCTACATATTCAATTGCATTTGGGATAACACAATTATTAGCTGCCAGTGCACTCTTAATTTATAGCTTATATAAAAAGGTAAAACCTATTCCTTGGGGAAATATATTAGTATCCCTTGCAATTGGACTAAGTATGTTCTTAGTACCATTTGTTTCATTAATAGTTATTTTATGGATATTTATTTTTTTAGTTTTTTTAAGTATGTCAATATTTCACCTTCAAAGCCTACTTAGAAACAGGGACCAAAAAAATGGTATATGATACAGATAGCTCTAGCAGTTTTAGGTATCATTTATTCTTTTTATTATGTTATTAAATCCTATTGTAGGATTTTGCAACTATAACTAAAAATATTAGCATTTGGAGTCATAACAAACGGTTTATCATATATTTTTTTCGTTAAATAAAAATTAGCATAAAAAGTGTCTGAAAATATTTTTCAGACACTTAGATTGTTGACAAAAAAATACCGAAATATCAAGCTAGTATTGATGTTATGGTATTTTTTTCATAAGCCTTAAGGCAAAAAAATCCAGTAGTATTTAGTAGTATTAAGAGGGTTTATACCTCTCTTAATGCGATTGTTTTTCATATTTTTGGACGCAACAAGACAGCCAAGCGTACGACTGTACTTTGGCTTTTCCTCTATATCGTGCATACCTGTATCCGTGATTTTTGTTTAGAATCCGCAAAGCTACGTTCTATTGTTTCTTTTCTTCTCTTATACAATAGTTTTTCCTTCTTTTTGATATACGTCTTAACCTAGCTTCATCATAATAATCCGCATTTATATGACGTCTTATTATTTTTCTTCTCGTTTTTATCATCACTTTTTATATTGTTTATATCCATTTCTATCTATATTTCTGTATCTAAATATTTCTCCTGTTCGTTTATCCACATATATATCTTTTTCATGTAAGTATTTAAAATATTTGTTATCTTTTTGATCTTGAGAATCTTCTATATCCTATTACTGAAAATATATATTTTTATCTAACTGTTTTAGTATGTCTAGAGAATAATATCCGCTATCTAACGCAACTTTACCGAGGATTAATCCAAAGTTTTTTTCTATCTGATTTAATCTATCTATATACGGACCACTATCATGAACGTTACACGGAGTTATATGGCAGTCTATAATAATATTATTCTTCCCGTCTACTGTTCTATGGTCTAAATACATAAAACCTTCTTCTTTATGATCTCTGTGATAATAACCACTATCTGGATCAGTAGTGTTAATTCGTTGTCTTTTTAGTTCTTCTTTTTCTTCATACTTAAAAGGCTTTTTTCCTATTTTTTTCTCTCTTCATTTATTTCTTTTTCTAAGTCTAATTTTTCTTTCTTTTTACTTTTTGTGGTAATTTCAATTTTGTATTTCTTTTTTTGTTTGCGTTAGCTTTAATGTGCGTTGAATCAGTAAAAAAACTCTGTTCCACCTACTAATTTTTTTATCAATAGCTTGATTCACTATATTTATAAATATTTGTTCAAATATATCAGTTCCTTGGAATCGTCGAATATAGTTTTTGTGAAAATGTAGAATAATGTGGAACTGGTTTTAGAAAATGGTATCCCTAAAAACCATCTAAATGCAGCATCTGTTTCTATTCTTTTTATTGTTTCTCTCATAGATTTTTATTCCATAGAAATCTTTTTAAAAACACTAATTTGAATAATACTACAGGGTCTAAAACAATTTCTTCCTGATGTATGGCTATAGTATTCTTCTGTCAAATCATAAATAAATTTAAAATCAATCGCTTTGGCTACTTTTTCTTAAAAAAAGTGATTTGTAGGAACTAATTCTGATAACGTCATTAATATTATTTCATCTTTGATATTTTTCTTTTTTTATTAAACATACTAAAAAACCCCCTCTATATACTTATATTATAACATCTTTAGCACTTTTTCTCATTAAAACAGGCTGCTGACTCATGCAGTTTCTGCATTTGTCAACAGCCTGAGACATCTATAAAAATAGATGTCATAACAAATAGTCGGACGGAGTCGCACCGCCATTTCTCTTCTCAGAGCGTATTCCTTATTCAAACCACAGCCCCTACTTGTTGCTCCCGTTATATCAGATTTTTTTACTTTATACTCAACTATTCACATAATTCCACAAATTCCTTAAATTTATTAAAAAGATAATAATAAATTTCCGAAGAAACTACATTCCTCGGAAATTATGCTTCACGCTTATATTTTTTTCTGAATTTCTTATTAATATTATTCTTATCCCTAAGAAGAAGTATATTAAACAACTAATAAATAATATACCTAAACTAAAGATTAACAATAAGATACTATACACTAAGAATAGAAATGCGACTACGTTGTGGTTTATACCTTTTTTTAAAAAAATCACAAATAATAATAGTAAAAATAAAACTATTAAAAATGCGAAATATACCCAAGCTAGTTGTCCCATCACTTGGAAGATAAAGTGCATATCCTTCGTTGATATGTTAGCACTATCTTGTGTAAGACGTGTTTGTTCACGAATCTGATCAACAATCTTGTTTCTTAAATATTCATTTCCTGCATATTCTCGAAATAGGTTGATCATACTACCAACAAATCCGATATATGCAATATAAACTACACTAGAGATAAGTAATAATATCTTCTCTAATTTATCAAAAAAACATTAATTTTTCACCTTTATTTTTACAATTAGCGCAAGTTCCATAAAAATGATAATGAGTTATCTTGAACTTCAAAAGAGTACTCTTTTTTTCATATATTCAATAAGTTTATTAAATATTGGGTTAGATACTTTTTCGATGCTATTGCAGTTAGTACATATTAAATGATGATGAAGTTCGTCATCTACAGATTGTCTTAAATGATATTTAGAAACACCATTACTGAATGAAATTTTTCTCTAAAATCTTTAATTCATAAAAAAATATCTAGAGTTCTATAAACAGTAGCTATACCAATATCTGGCGTTTTTTTCTTTTAAAAATAAAATATAACTCCTCTGCACTAAGATGTTTATCTTCATTTTCAACTAAAATCTCTACAATCTTTTTCCCTTTGAGGTGTTAACTTGTAAGAAGATTTTTGAATAATTTTAATTATTTCATCATAAATACTCATATATTATTTCGCGCCTTTCCTATTTTTTTAAGTAAGCTAATGCAAGCATAGTCTTACTGTCAGTTATAACATTATCATCTAAAAAGCTTGAACGCTTCTTCAATTTTATATTTTCTTAAATTAATAAATTCATCGTCATCTGGATCTATTTCTCCAGCATATTCTAAATTATCAACATAGTAGATTGTGATTAACTCAGAACTATACCCTAATGCTACGTGAACATCGCATAGTTTTTCTAATCTTTCTTCTTCTACTACATATCCAGTTTCTTCTCGTAATTCTCTAATAGCAGATAATTTTTTGTTATCTTCACCGGTTCTAATTTCCCTGCTGGAATTTCTAAAGTTACTGCTTCTATCGCTTTTCTATATTGTTCTACAAGAACGACTTCATCATCTTTTGTTAAAGCTAATATTGCTACAGCACCTCTATGATTTATCAGTTCACGTTTTGAAGTTTCTCCATTTGGCAAAGTAACAGTATGTACTTCTACATCTAAAAACTTTCCCTTTAAAAATTTTTTTCTATTTCAATAGTTTTTTTCTTCTAAATCTATTTTTCATAATTCCTCCAAATTTTTTTACAAACTATATTCTTCTAAATCATGTGCAATCTTAATATTACATTTATCACGTAATGATTCTATAGCCTCTTTTTCAATATTTCTATCATACCTAGCACTAATATGTGTTAGAAATAGATTCTCAACCTTACTTTGTGCTATCATTTTTCTCAATATCTAAGATACTCAAGTGATAATTTTTTTCTAGCGTGATGTGCATCTTCTTTAAGTAAATAAGTGCACTCTGAAATAATAATGTTACTGTTTTTTAACAAACTCCCCTAAACCATCAAAGTATCTAGTATCTGGTATAATCGAAATCTCTTTTTCAGGTTTATCTTCAGATAAAAAAATTCTCTTGAATTATACACTGTTCCATTAAATTCAAAAGTATCTGCTTCTTTAATTTCTCTATAAAACGGCCCCAGCATAATTCCCAATTCTTTCAGTTTGTTTGCATCCAAGCTCCCTTTTTGTTTTTTTGAATAAAATTTTATATCCAAAACATTCAATATTATGAGCTAATGGGTAACTAAAAACAGCTACAGTTTTATTATCTATTATACACTGTTCACTAGAAATTTCAATATATTCTACCCTATAAGAAAGTGAACAATGTGTGAACATCATATTGTTTTCTATAAAATCTTTAATCCCGACTGGTCCATATATACTAACATCCGAAGCATTTGTGTCTAAAAGGAAACTTCTAGATGATAAAAAGCCTATTAATCCAAGAACATGATCTGCATGAAGATGGCTAATAAAAATTTTAGTTATTTTTGTCGGTTTAATATTTGTTCTTAAAATCTGGTGCTGTGTTGCTTCTCCACAATCAAACATCCAACACTCTTTCAATTCTTGCATAAAATTAAAAACAAAACTCTGTGTATTTCTTAACTTCGCAGGAAGCCCTGCTCCTGTACCTAAAAATTGTACTTCCATCATATTCCTCAATTCAATTTTCTAAAATAATAGTGGCCTAAAAAGAAATACCATTTAAGCCACTGTATGTAATTTATAGTTTAACAACAAAAATCTGTGCATCTTGTAGACATGTAATCACATGCTCTACTCCTGCTGGAATTTCTAATAGTTCAAATTCATTTACAGGTTCTACTTCTTCTTCAAAAGAAACTGTAATTTTTTTCCGCTGATGTTTAGTAATAAGATATTTTTTTATCATTACTATATGAGTCTGTTTGGTTCCCTGTTTTCAGATTCATGTGAACTACTTGATATCTATCGTTTTCTAAAACAATTCCACCTAATAATGCATTTTTATCTAATTTTTATTTTTTTCATAGTTTTTATCTTCCTTTACGTTTGTATAACCCGTCTTCTTCAATCATAATTAATTTATTCTTGAACAACCTTCCTACCGCACGTTTAAAAGCTTCCTTTACTCATTCCAAATACTGCTTTTAATCTCTTCTGGATCTGATTTATCAGTAAATTCGCAATAACCGTTATTTTTCGATATAGTCCATTATTGCCTGACCATCGCTATCCATTCTTTCGTGAGCACGTGGTAAGAATGAACCATTGATTTCTCCGTTATCTTTAACTCCTATAACACGTAGTGTCACTTTCTCACCAAGACGTGGTTCTTTTTCACGTTCGCTTTCATGAACGAAAACTTTATAACCATCTTTTGTTAGTAAGAATGTTCCTACACGCATTAAACGATAAGGATAAGCTTCAATGTCTTTATTTTTCATACTCTTAGTAGCTTTTGAATATAAAGATGCTACGATAGTTTCTGTCGCTAAACGAGCGAATAATTGCCCACTGAAGTCACGACGAAGTGTGATAAATAGCTCGTCTCCTTCTTTCGGCCAAACACTTCTTAACTTAGGTAAGTCTTCTCCCAAAAGTGGAATTTCACGAGAGAACCCAATATCAAGTCCTACTCTATCTTCCTCCACTTTTACAACTTTACTAAATGCATAATCACCATAAGTTACTTCTGGTATGTTTGGTGTAGCGAATAATTTTCCACTACGTGAAGGATATACGAACATTGAATACTCTTCTCCAATTTCGTAATCATCTAAACTTTCAACGTCAGATTCGTTACAGCTTATTTCTTCTTCATTAGGTCCTTTAAATACTAACGATGAACTCTTCTTCTCTACTAATTCCGGAAATGAATCTCTCCTGTAATAAATTTAATATCTTCTTTTTCCATTAAGTACCTCTTTCTTTTATTTTTGTTAAATGGGAGTGACTCAAAAATCGCGATTTTAAAGAAATCGATTTTGTCGAGTCACCCCCGCAAAGTTTATTAGATATCTAAAAAGCTTTTATAAAGCGCATTTAGATATCAATAAACTCACTGCGTCTATAAGTTTTCATATGAACTTTATTAAATTTTTAGAGCTTTTTAGGTCAGCCCCTTTCTCATAAAAAAAGGCTGATACCTAATATCAACCTTTAAATTAATCGGTAAAAAGTAGTATCAGGGCGTACTTACTTAACCATATTTTTTTATTTGTTTTAATTGATTTACTCTTATTTCCTTTGGAAGGAATCTTCTTATTTCATCTTCATTATACCCAACTTGTAATCTCTTATCATCAACAATGATAGGTCGTCTAAGCATTCTGGATTATCTTGAATAACTTTATATAACTCCTGAATAGACATACTCTCGATATCCAAGTTTAATTTTTTTGGAACGTTTTTTTGATCTAAAGGAAATTATATCTTCTGTTCCGTGCTCTGTGATAGATAAAAATATCTTTAATTTCATCTGTTGTTAGAGCTTCTGAAAAAAATATTTCTTTCCACAAAGTCTATATCATTTTCTATAAGCCAAGCTTTTTGCTTTTCTACAAGAAGTACAACTAGGCGATGTAAACAACGTAACTACCACCAGCACTCACACTCCTTTATAAAAATAATATTAATATTTTTTTATAATTCTATATACTACTATATTATACTACATATATTATCGTTTTACAATATACTATTAAAAAAATATTTTAATTTGTCAACTAAAAACACTTATTTTTCTACACCTTTACAATCGACTATCCTTGTAAACACAAGGTTATTGTTATACCCTCACATTTTTTTATTTGATTAGTTAAATTAAATTATATAATAATAAACTCATAAAAACACTTCTTTACACAATCTTACTATCATATTATACAATCTAAAAACTAAAAACATAAATAAAATCTATCAAAAAAATCTCTAATATTTATCTAAAATTATTATCTAGAACCCCTACTTTATGCCTCGTACTGAAATTGACAAAAGTATTTTTAAGTGTGTTATCATAGATATATGCCAGCATGGCGGAATTGGCAGACGCACTGGACTCAAAAATCCAGCGATGGCAACATCGTGCCGGTTCGACCCCAGCTGCTGGTATAATGATTAAGACAAGGTTTTTTTAAGCCTTGTCTTTTTTTATTTTCTCCTTTTTTCATAGCATTTTTATTAATATAATTTTTAATATTTTCACCCACTATTTTTGCTTTTACAAGATACTATTTCTATGATACTATTATGTATAACAAGATAGCGTGAATTTTTTTAACTTTTATATTAATAACTAAGAAAGGAGGTTTCAAAATGGAAATTAACACTTCTCAAATACTAAAAAGGCACATTAGAAGCATGCATATTACAACTAATTAAAAATGAAGAAATGTATGGCTACGAAATAACTGAACAACTTTCTAATTATGGACTTGATATGGTTGCTCAAGGAACTATATATCCACTACTATTAAAACTAGAAAAAGAGAATTTAGTCACTAGTTATTTGAAAGAAAGTAATTTTGGACCTCCGAGAAAATATTATTCTATTACTAATCAAGGTAAAGAATATATAAATTCATTTAAAGATATATGGGGAAATATAAGTACAACAATCACAGAGATTATGAAAGATAAATAATATTAGCAAGGAGGATGCACTATGAATACAGCTGACCTACTAAAACATAATAATGAACTTAGACTACAACTTAATGAAAAAAATAAGAAATATTATGAGGAGCTTCTAGTCGCTTGTCGGATGAAAAAAATAATACAAAAAAATGAATCTGCTTTTAGAAATTCAATTACTAGAGATATTACAAGATTTGATTCTATATCAAAAACAAGGAAAAAAAGCTTTACCGATGTTTTTTTGGAAATGATATAAACAAATTATCTTCATCAATAATTGCAGAACTGCCAAAGGAAAACAAAATGAAAATATTTAGATTTTTCTCTAGTTTATCTTTTAATTTTTGATTATTAGTTCTTTAGCACCTTCTATATTTTCTAGAACTATCCAACCAATTCTAACAATATTATCTATAACATTATTGGTATTAGGTTCATTAATTTGCTTATACCTACTAATTTATAAAAAAACAGATAAAAAAATAAGTGGTTTATATATATTTCATCATTAATAATATTTGAAGTATCATTTGGTCTAATACCTATTCTAGATAAATTAAAAAAATAATTCCAAAAATCCCTTTCTCTAGAAGTAACAGTATCAACTAACTTCTTATACATCTATGGAATTTTTAGTGCACTTTCTTACATATACATTTTTTTAACTTTCAAAAAAATACTACTCTAAAAAGATATAATAAAAGCTACCCGACTAAAGATTTAGTCGGGTGTTTCTTCGTTAAAGTTCACCTAATAGAAATAATTTTTAATTTTTAAAAATAACATTTTTTTCTATTGAATAATTTTTTTAAAAACTGTTATAATGATAAAACATTATTTTTAGGGAGGAAGCCATGAATAATTCAATTTTTCGATAAATTAAAACGTGCTGAACAAGGTGCCAAACTTAGTATTCTGTCATATTTATTGCTGACCGTTTTAAAACTTTGCGCTGGTTTATTTTTTTAAATCTTCAGCCTTAGTTGCTGATGGGATTAACAATGCAACCGATGTAATTTCATCAGTATGTGTCCTTATCGGTTTAAAAATTTCTAGAAAACCAGCTGATGAAGATCACCTTTATGGTCACTTTAGAGCCGAGCTTATATCTACATTAATAGCTTCAGTTATTATGCTATATGCAGGGATCGAAGTAGTAATGTATGCAATAAAAAAAATTATAACAAAAAATTTCGAACAACCTAACCTACTTTCTGCAGTTGTTGCTTTTATAGCGAGTGTTATTATGCTTGGAGTTTATTTCTATAATATTCGTCTAGCTAAAAAAATCGGAAGTAAATCTCTTAAAGCTGCGGCTCTTGATAATCTTAGTGACGCTTTTGTTTCTATCGGAACATTAATAGGAATCATCGCTACATATATCGGACTTCCAATAGCTGATTCAGTAGTCGCTATAATCGTCGGATTACTTATTATTTACACTGCTGTTAGTATTTTCAAAGAATCTACACACGTTCTTACCGACGGCGTTGATACTGAAGTGATAGATAAGGTTAATGATATTGTAAATGATATTAAAGGTGTAACATCAATAGTCGATACGAAAGGTAGAACTCATGGCTTACTATACTTTATCGATATTACTGTTACTGTCGAACCATCCTTAAATGTTAAACAAAGTCACGACATTACCGTGAAAATCGAAAAAGCATTATCTAAAGAATTCTATTATTGTGAAACTTTAGTGCACTTGGAACCACATGGTATTGCTTGTCACACATATTAAATTAATTTTTGATGAAATTATACTCACTATAACACCTGTTATTTCAAGTATAATTTCATCTTTTTTATATGTTCGTACGTTTGACAAAAACAAATACTAAAAAGTATAATTATTGTACGTATAAAAGTATTTTTAACTATTAATTATCTTTTTAATTAAATAGTATAAAAATACTACTTAATTATAAAATTGGAGTTTTTTTAAATTTATGACGCACGCAAAAGCAATATTCTTCGGTGAACATGCCGTCGTTTATGGATATAAAGGGATTACTATTCCACTTCCACAGATGAATGTCGAAGTCACTTTAGAAGAAACTAATACAATTCAACATAGAGATGAGATTCTTAGCTTTATCGCTGACTCATGTGGAATCGATAATAAAACAAAAAAATTAATATTACTAGTACCATTCCTGTAGGGCGTGGACTAGGCTCTTCTGCTGCGCTGAGTATCGCTATTGCACGTGCAAAAAAACTTCCAAATGTTAGAGAAATCGCTAATAAATGCGAGAAATTTATCCACGGGAATCCTAGCGGTATTGATGTAAATCAAGTACTTTAGTGATACTCCCCTTTTATTTTTCAAAAAAAGACGGAGCTAGTGAGTTAAGTTTTTAATTTAAATAGTTATTTACTAATTATCGATACTGGTGTTGTTGGAATCACTAAAGAAACTCTAAAACACATAGCTGATAATTATTTTAAATACGAGAAATATATTACTGAATTAGGTTCAATCACTGATTTAGTAATTGAACCATTAAAAAATAAAAATATCGACCTTGTCGGACAATATATGTATAAAGCTCATGGTTTACTGCGCAAACTTGGAGTAAGTCACGCAAGCAACGATGAAGTCGTAGAAATTTGTAAAAACAATAATGCACTTGGTGCCAAGCTAACTGGGGGTGGCGCTGGTGGTTGTTGTATTAGCCTTAGCAAAACAAAAGAAAATGTATTGGAAATTCAAAACGCACTAAAAGAGAAAGGATATTCATCATGGATAGTTACAGTTTAGGTTATGCTAATATTGCCTTAGTTAAATACTGGGGAAAAAAATCTAAAGATCCTGTCTTACCTTATAATCCTAATATTTCTTTAAGATTAGACAATCTTTTATCAAAAAAACAAAAATAGAAAAAAATAACAATAATGTTGATGAATTTTTATATCAATGACGAAAAAAACAAAGCCAAGAAGAAGTTGATAAGATGATTAAATTCATCTCTAAATTTACACCTACTGAACGAGAAGCTATAACTATACGAAGTTATAACACAGTACCTACTGCTGCTGGACTTTCTTCAAGTTCTAGCGGGACTATGGCATTAGTACTTGCTTGTAATAAATATTTCAAATTAAACAAAACTACTAAAGAATTAGTTGAAATAGCTAAAGAAGGATCTGGTTCTTCATGCCGAAGTTTCTATAAACTTGCTGCTTGGCTTGAGGATGGAAATGTTGAAGAGTTAGAATGCTCTCTAGACTTTGGAATGATGGTTCTTGTAGTTAATGAAGATAGAAAGAAAATTTCTAGTCGTGTCGCTATGGAGCGCTGTGTTCAAACATCAACCACATTCGATGCTTGGGTAGAAAAAGCTAAAAGTGATTTTGTATTAATGAAAGAAGCTCTAAAAGAAGCCGACTTTAAAAAAATTGGTGAGATCACAGAAAGTAACGCACTAGCTATGCATGGTACAACTTCTACATCTACCCCAAGTTTTTCATTCTTAACTGAAGAAAGCTACATGGCTATGGATATCGTAAAAGAACTACGTTCTAAAGGTTATAGATGTTACTTCACTATGGATGCTGGCCCAAATGTGAAAGTACTATACTTAAGGGAAGATCAAGACAAATTATATGAGGAAATTTCAAAATTATGGAAGAAAAAAATAATTTTGTGTATGGAGTAGCATACGGTAAGCTCTATCTCGCTGGTGAATATGCGATTTTTAGAAGATTACGCTTCTGCACTAATAACAAGTGTCCCTAAAAAAATTACAGTATTTGTAGAAGAAAGTGATAAAAACTACTATCTTCGATACAATTAATAAAACTTCTGTTGGTCTTTTTGAAGAAAAATAGTAACTTCACACTAGTTCAACAATTTATCCAATTTTTAACGGAATATACAAATAGTGATAAAACATTTGCTCTTACTATTTTCAATGAACTTCATAGCGATGATAAAAAATATGGTCTAGGTTCATCTGGCGCTGTTCTTGTCGCTATATCTCGAGCAATATTATCATTCGAAAATATTACGTATAATGATCTAACTATTTTCAAATTGGTTGCCCTATTTAACATTAAGCACAGTCTGAGTGGTTCTATGGGGGATGTTGCTGCGAGTATCAATGATGGAATTACCTTCTATCAAAAAAATTCAATGCCGAATTCGTTAATAATATGATTCGCAAAAAAACAAGTCTGTTAAAGAAATAATTAATACAAAATTGGGATGGACTTCTTATTGAAAAAAATACAGCCTAAAGCTGATTTAAGCATCTTAGCGCGTTGGACAGGTGAAGCTGTTGATACAAAAGAGCACGTAAAACTATGGAAAAAACATAAAGACAACTACAAAGAAGAATTTAGAGTTTTTTTGTTGAAACTTCTAATACATTAGTTAAAACTTTAAAAAGAGAATTTAATAGAAACGGATGCATCAAATGCTCTTAATACGATAAATAAACTTAGAGAAAATCTATTATATCTAGAAAGTTTCTCTAAAATACCTATGGAAACCAATGCCATGAAAAATTATATTGAATCACATTCTGCTGGTAAGCAAAGTGGTTCAGGTAGTGGTGACATTGTATTAGGATTCGAGAAAAATAACGATAAGTATCAGCTGCAACTGAACTTAGAAAAACTATAATATACTACGAAAGGATTAATTATGAGAAAAAAAGATCATATCAGACTAGCTCTTGCTGATAAAACAAAAGTAACTAGCTTAGACTCATACGCAATTGATTACAACAGTATCCCCCTATTCGGATTAGATGATGTGGATACTTCTACATCAGTTTGTGGTGACCGTTGGGAATTCCCATTCTTCATCAATGCCATTACTGCTGGTGGTGAAGATTGTAATAAAATTAATCAAGACTTTATGGAAGTTAGTGAAAAATGTGGAATTAGATTTTTCCCAGGATCATATTCTCCAGCTCTTAAGAGTAAAGAAGACGAAGAAGCTTATCCTAAAGGATATTCGGTAAACGTAGGATTAGATAAGGATCCAAAACTTGTTTTAGAAGCAATTGAAAAATCACAAGCAAAATATATTCAACTTCATACTAATCCTCTTCAAGAAATCGTTATGCCAGAAGGTGATCATAACTTTGAAAGTTGGTACGCTAACCTAAAAGAAGTCAGTTCTAAATCTCCTATTCCTGTAATCTTAAAAGAAACAGGTTTTGGTATGAACGAAGCTACTATTAAACTAGCAATCGGTTTAAATATTCCAGCTGTGGACATCAGCGGTATGGGTGGAACAAACTTCGCTAGAATTGAAAATGGACGAAGAACAGATAAATCAACATACCTAGAAGCAATTGGCTACACTACAGCAGAAAGTCTAGAAATCGCCTACTCTTATAAAGATAAAATAGATATTATCGCAAGTGGTGGTATTCGCAATCCTTTAGATGTTGTAAAATGTCTAGCTTTAGGAGCTAAAGCAGTTGGTGTTTCTAAAATTTTCTTAGAAATCCTTGTAAATGAAGGAAAAGATGCCCTAATTCAAGAAATCGAAAAATGGAAAAAAGAAGTTAAGTTCTTAATGATACTTATGAATGCTAGAAATATAGCTGAATTAGATAAGAAAATAAGAAAAATAGAATTTTAAAATAATAAGATTCCGTCCGTCTTGGATGGAATCTTATTTTTGTTTATGCTGAGTGCGATTCATAAATCGCAATTTTAGGTACACATTAAAATCGATATTGTTGAATCAGCCTCACACAATTTATTAGATATCTAAAAAGATTTTATAAAGCAAATTTAGATATCAATAAATCACTGCGTCTATGAGCTCTCATATGAACTTTGTTACTTTTTGAGCCTCATCTTCTAATACTGCTAGTCTTTTTAATTGCTTTTATTTAAATCATCTTCTAAAACTATTAATTTTATTTTTTTGTTCTTCTGATTTTCAGCAATTAAGTACCAACATGAAATTAATAACATAATATTTAAACAAATTATTGCAAACATACTATTCTCCTAGTGATAATAATTAAAATAAGAATAACACAATTTCTTTTCTTTTTAACAAGCGTAGCTAATTCTGCAGTAAAAGATATAAAAAGACCTCATCTTTCGATGAGATCCTTATTTTTTAAATAAATCTAAAAGAGGGAAAGTTTTTTTAGATTTTATTAATAAATTGCGTGATAATTACCAATTATTAATATTTACGTTTTTCTAGCCGCTTCAGATTTTTTTCTTACGACGAACGCTTGGTTTTTCATAAAACTCACGTTTACGAACTTCTTGGATAGTTCCGTTTTTAGAAACAGCACGTTTGAAACGACGTAGTGCATCTTCTAGTGATTCATTTTTACGAACTACAGTTTTTGACATTGGATTTCCCTCCCTCCGATACTACAAAAATCTTAATTTAATACTAATTAAATGTTTAAAATATAAAATAAATACAAAACATTCAATCAATAAGACTGCTTTTTAAGCAATCTACTTACATATTGTATTATATTCTTACGTTCTTGTCAACCTTTAATAGCAATTTATTAACATATTTCTATGAAAATAACCTTTTCATTTATACATTAATGATACTATTTTTTTGATAACCAATTTTTAAATTCTTGAATAAAATTAGCATAACCTTCTTTATTTTTTTATGACTAGGTACTTGAGCTAAAAAAATACTTGATTTGGTAATTTAGTTTGCCCTTTTTTTAGTTATAAGTATAATAGCTTTTTGTTGAGATGCATTTTTGAACATCTCATCAGATAAAGTAATTACCGCATTTAAATTAATGTCTTCTTCTAAAAATTTCTTAAAATTGTCTTCAAGCTCAAGAACTTTTTAGGTACTACTAATACTCCTACACCATTATCATTTAAATAATTAGATGCTTGCTCGATGAATAATAAGGCATTTTAGCTATATCCTTCAGCACTACAAAGTTTATAGTTTAGCTATTATCCTCATCAGCATAATAGCCAAAAGGTACATCACTGATAATAACATCTTGTTTTTAATATTTAAAGGTTTAAGTGCATCTTGATTAATGATCTCAACATCAGTTTCTAATAAATTGAAAAATATTTTGTTGTAATCTAGCATAATTATTATCAACATCTACAGAAGTTAATTCGTAGTCACCTTTTGATAAGGCAGCTAAGTTAATTAAGAAATTTCCACTTCCACTAGCAAAATCAGCTACAGAAATTTTTTTCATTATTGTATAAACACTCTAAAATGTGAGATACATACATAGTTATCACTTCTGGTGTGATATCGTAACTTGGATTATTCAACTCTTTAAGAGCTTTTTAATAGTAAAAACTGATAAGCTTTTTTTAATATCCTCTTTAGAGAAATTATCGACAATATCAAAAATACTCATCATCATTCTCTAAAGTTAAATAATTCACTAAAGAGTCAAAAATATAACCCTTCACCTTTGTTCTCTTCTACCTGTTTATCTATCTTAAAAAAATAATTTTTCTAAATCTGACATGGTTCCTCCTGTATATTATTTTTTTAAACAAATCAAATAAATATCCTTGTTTTTAACATTTCTAAATTAAAAAAATATTGTCTATATGTCCAAAAAGCTTCAGATAAAGGATAACGTGCCGTATGCCATCCTTGTCCATCAGTTACCCATGAAAAACTCACATCATCTTTAGCTGTTTGAATTAATTTACTTAGTTCCGTAAATTCTCCAGAGACAGATTTCAGTTTACTTCCACCGCCACCATAGTAGTTAGTTTCAATAAGCCATACTTTATTTTTTTCTTTTTGAAAATACTGCAATATCAAAAACGACGTTCCGATTTATCTACAGGTACTTCAATTCCCCAAGAACTTCTTATATAATTTGCTGTTGCTTGAGCCTTATAAACTAAATTTTGTTCAATACAAATTTTTTCTACATTTCGCTCTAAAATATTCTCCATAGTTGTTCCACTACGATTTTTTCTCGCATTACTATCTAAACCAGCTTCCACACCATAAACATAATCAACCAATGAACGATTCGCATCTTTCTGTAAAAAAATTCTAAAAGACCTGCATCATTCATGAAAATCTACATACTTTCCTAATTGACTACTATCAATATTTTTTTGAAATCTAATTGGTAAAAATTCATAATATCATCTACATCAAAAAAATAATATATCTAAAACTTTTTCTCTACTGGCTATTAAACTAGGAATAGCTTTTTAAAAGTTGTGGTTGCTTCTGAAATAACCCTAAAGCCTCATTATAAATATCTTCTTTTCCTATTAGATAATTTAAAGTGTGTAACTCTAATTCAAATGCTTTTTGTTTCTCTTCTTACTTTATCCCAATTCACATAATATTCTGGAGTTCTATTAGTAACTGATAGTGTAGAAAAGAAATAATCTAATTTGTCTTCTACTTGGCCGGATAAATATTCTCTAAACTTCATCTATACATTCCTCCTCTACTGGTAATCCCAAAGCACTTAATGGTATGTAATTAAAATAATATCCACAACCTACTGAAATAATATAATCTAATACATCCTTATATTTTTTCGTTGTGAAAACCATTCTCTCTCTAATAAATAATAATATTTAACTTCTTTATTTAACGGAGAAAATAGTTTTTCTGTATTGTTTTTAATTTAAAATCACAAGTTTGTAATTTTTTTCATCTACACTACCACTTCCACTCTGAGTTTTCTTCTCTATTATAAATACTGTATTTTTCTATCACAAAAATTGCATCATCTGGTAATAATTTACTAGATATTATTTTTGTATAGTCGTAACTCATCTATTTCGTCAAAATATCTATATAAACCTTCTTTTTCTAAAAATTCTAGCTACTTCTTCTTGTTTATATAATACTATCCATCTTGCAGTTTTTTTCTTCAGAGCGCAACTTTTTCCCTTTAATAACTTTTTCCATTTTTTTCTAGAAGTATTAAAATCACAATTTCTCACTTCATAATTCTTCAATTTAGAAATAATTTCTTTTTAAATCTGTCTGCAGCTCAAATTCCAAACCAGTCTTCGTATTTACTCCACCTATTCCATCTTTAATCATTTTACTGCCTCCAGTCTTCTCTTAGCTATATCTAAATATTCTTCTTTAAAATCTATTCCTACAAATTTACGTCCTAATCTTTTAGCTGCGACTCCTGTTGTTCCACTCCCTACAAAAGGATCTCAAAACATAGTCACCCTTTTTCTGTACTTGCTAAAATAATTCTTTTCCAATAAATATTCTGGTTTTTTTGAGTAGGGTGTTTCCCTGCCCATTTTTTCACTAATTTTTTTGTTAAAGGACCTGTCCAAACATCTTTCATTTGCTTTCCATTATTGATTTCCTTCATCAAATCATAATTATAGTAATGTCTTGCGTATTTATCAGCTTTCCTTGCCCATAATATAGTCTCCGTAGAATGCGTAAAGTATCTACATGACAAATTTGGTGCTGGATTAGTTTTTTGCCATGTTATATTATTTAAAATTTTAAATCCCTCTTGCTCTAGAGCCATACCAACTGAATAAATATTGTGTGACGTTCCCGAAATCCAAATTGTTCCATTTGGTTTTTAAAACTCTTTTAGCTTTTTCTTATCCATTCTCGATTAAAGTTATGCTTTTTCATCAAAAAGATGATATTTTTATCCCAATCACCTTTATTAACAGAAACTACTTTTTCCTCCAGAATTTGAAAAACCATCATTACTTAAAAAATATGGTGGATCAGCAAAAATCATATCAATACTTTTCACTTTTAATTTTTTCGATAACCTCAAATGTATCACCTAAAGCGAGTGTACAGTTATCTTTTTATAATATATATCCATAATGCTTCCTCCCTTAATAATTTGTAATTATAACTTCTTTCACTACTCCCCTACTAGTTGATTTCGCTCCATTAGTTCTAGTTACATCTACATAATGTACATTAAACTCTTTATATAAATCTATTGTTAGTTCACTCGAAGAATTTGACACCATAACCTTTACACCTTTTTTTCTGTTAATTTTTCTAACTGTATCTCGCAAACGTACTTGATCCTCATAAGAAAAATCCTTCATGTGTATATGATGTAAATGAGCTAGTTTCATTTAAAGGAATATACGGTGGATCAAAAATAAACAAAAATCTCCCGATTTTTACTGTATCTAAACTATCTTCAAAATCTCCACTCATAATTTTAATTTCATTTGAATTTAAATAATCACTGATACTATTAATTAATTCTTCATCTACAATCTTAGGATTAGAATAATTCCCATATGGGACATTAAATTGATTTTTTGAATTAACCCTGTATAATCCATTAAAATTAACTCTTAACATATACATTATACGAGGCTGCTCGCTCTATACCTGATAGATTACTAAAACAATCTAATCTATCTAATCCTCTTATCTCTAAGTAGTACTCTTTTACTATTTTTTCTTTTATGCTTCCTTAGAGACTCTATTAATTTATTAGGATTATTTTTATTTGAATATAACAATTAATTAACTCATTATTAAAATCATTAATAGTCGCATTTTTAGGAGCTAATTCAAAAATAGAGCTCCCCCTCCTACAAAAGGTTCATAATAATTATTATAATCTATTGGTAATAACTCTTTTAGTTTAGGAAGTAACTTTCGTTTTTCCTCCCTGTCCATTTTTGTAAATGGTTGTAATTTTTCTAATTTATCATTCATAATTTAATTATATCACATCTTCCTATTTTATATAAATCAACAATTTAAATTCTAATATTTTACTATTATAACCTAATATTACAAAAGAGGAAACATTTTTGTAATTAAAACCTTTATAATTTTTTTATAAAGCTTTATCTCTAATAAAATTCTCGTGCGAATTCATGTGGAGCTAGTGAAGAATTTTACATCTATCTATTTTTCTCTATAAACCGAAAACAAACGAAAAAGATTTACATAATCAAACCCTTTACATTTGATTATATAAATCTTATTTTAAACTTTCTAAAAAGTAAGATAAAAACGCCAAAACTTCTGTTTAAGTACTTTTTATTTTTAATACTTTTTATAAATCTTTTTTTGAACTTTATCACAGGTATACCCGATATGTTCATAGAATTTATGCGCTTCTTCACGTTTCATGGCAGAATTTAATCTAATAAAGCTAATATTATTGTCTACGGCATAATCTTCTAACTTATTCATAAGTTTTCTACCTATTCCCCTATCTTGAAAATTAGGATTAACAGCGAGTCCTAGAATATTTAAACCAAGATCACTATAAAAAAACTTTCATACATTTGGGCATGAACAAATCCTATAATTTTCCTTGTGTTTTTCATCTTCATAACCGATAATAATATGTTGTTTCTTATCATTAGTTAACTTCGCTATTTGTTTCTCTACATTTTCAGCATCTACATCATAACCTAATGCAGTTTTGCAGATTTCTGCAACTTCTTGTGCATCTTCTATATTTATTTCCCTAAACATATACTCACCTTCTGGTTTTTATCAAATATTATTTAATGTGCACTTAAATTCTATCTTTACTTCACGATTTCTATTAAAAGCTTGTTTAACTAAATCGAATTCTCTAGTACGAAGAGTTCTCATATCAAAAATTAATTCATTATCTTTAATTCGTGTAATAATAGGTATTTCTACTTCTAAAAGTCGTCTTTCTAATTCTGTAGCACTTAGTCTTGGATGTTCTAATTTTACCACAACACTTTCTAAGTAACTTGCTGGATAGCTTCCTCCACCGACTTCTGCCTTATCTTCAGCTATTGTAATCTTGAAGTCTAAGTCACTAAGTCTTGTTTTTAAGACATTTGCCTTATCAAATAAACGTTCTTCCGATAATGAAATCATGTGTAATGTAGGAATGTGTTCTAACGCTTCTTTCTCATCTAAGTATAGTTTTAATGTAGCTTCTAATGCCGCTAAAGTCATCTTATCTACACGTAACGTACGAGTAAGCTGGTTCTTTTTCATTTTTTCTATATATTCTTTTTTACCAACGATAATACCTGCTTGTGGTCCTCCTAGAAGTTTATCTCCACTGAAAGTTACTATATCAATACCACTATCAAGAACTTCTTTTACAGTTGGTTCATAAGGTAATCCATATTTAGAAAAATCAACGAACTGCCCACTTCCTAAGTCGTTTATAGACACTAGTTCGTTCTCACGAGCAAGGTAAGATATCTCCTCATTAGATACTTCTTTAGTAAATCCTAAAATCTTATAGTTACTAGTATGAACTTTTAACAATGCTCCTGTATTGTCATTAATTGCATTCTCATAGTCTTTTAAGTGTGTTTTATTCGTAGTACCTACTTCAATAGGAGTACCACCACTTAGTTTTATAATTTCAGGAATTCTAAACGCTCCACCGATTTCTACCAGCTCTCCACGAGAAACTACTATTTCTTTATCTTTAACAAGTGTGTTTAACGTTAATAATACAGCCGCAGCATTGTTGTTAACTACAAGTACGTCTTCTGCACCTGTCAATTTTTTGATAATATCAATAAGGTGGACATAACGACTTCCACGTTTCTTATTATCAATATCAAACTCAAGATTAGAATAGTTGAATGCTACACTCTCAATGTTTTCTTTAATCTTCTGACTTAGTAAACTACGACCTAAGTTTGTATGTAATATTGTCCCAGTTGCATTAATAACTCTGCGTAAAGAATTTCTGTCTTCTTTTTTTACTATTTGTGTAACTTCTACTACAATTTTCTCTAAACTTGGAACTTCGAATAATTCTTCATTTAGTATTTCTTGTTTAATTCTATCAATATATTCTTTTATCGCTGATTTCACCGCTACTTCTGCATATTCATTTATTAGTGCTTTTACTTCATCTAATAATAAAATCTTATTTATTGCGAGAATTTGTGATAATAATTGTTTTGACATAATAATTCTCCTAAATTTCTTTTTTGCTAATGTTTTTATAGCATTAATAGCATAATCTACTTCTTCTTCCGTATTCATACTAGAAAAAGAAAATCTTACTATACCTTGTTCTTTTTGTCCCTAGTACCTCATGCATTAGAGGTGCGCAATGTGCTCCAGGTCTAACAGCAATGTCATATTCTTCAGCAAGTACATCTGCAACATCCGAAGCTGAAATTCCTTTGAAGTTCAATGAAACTACTGCTGTACGTTCTTTTGTAAAATCTCCATAAAACTCTAAACAGTCTAAGTCTTTTTAATTCGTTATAGAATTTGTTCGCAAAAGTTCATCTGTTTTTTATAAAGATTTTTCAATTCCCTGTCTATTTATATATTTTATTCCCTCATGTAAACCTAAAATTCCTGCAGTGTTAAGCGTACCTGCTTCTAAGCGCAGTGGATATTCTCCTGGATGTTTCTCATCGAAAGTTCTAACTCCACTTCCACCGACTTTAAATCTCTTAATTTCAGGTTCTTTAAGTCTTAAACATAGCCCCCCAATTCCTTGTGGTCCGTATAAACTTTTGTGACCAGTAAAACATAATACGTCTATACCTAATTCATCTATATTGATAGGCACTACCCCAGCAGTTTGCGAAGCATCCACAACTGAAATAAGATTATGTTTTTTACAGATAGCAGCAACTTTTTCCAAGTCTACTATATTCCCTGTAACATTCGAACCATGAGTGATAGCGATCATTTTTGTATTAGGTTTGATAGCTTTTTCTAACTCCTCATAGTCGATTAATCCTGTTTTTCCAGCTCTAATAATCGTATAGTCACATCCTATTGTTTCATGAGCTAAATAAACTGGTCTTAATACTGAATTATGTTCCATTGAAGTCGTAATTACGTGATCTTCTTTTTCTAATAATCCTAATATTGCTATATTTAGACTTTCTGTAGAATTACTCGTAAATACTACTCTATCTTCATCTTTCAAACCGAAGAATTTTGCAATATCATTTCTTGCTTCAAACACCTCACGAAAAGCGTTATTCGCTTCATAATAACTACCTCTTGATGCATTTGCATATTTTGCTGATGATAGTACTTCATAGACTTTGTCCGCCACTTCTTTAGGTTTTTTTAGCGACGTTGCTCCATAGTCAAAATAATAACTCATATCCCTTTACCTTATCTAAGTCAATTTTGTACAATGACTTAGCTCTCTTCTTTATTTATTTTTTCGCTAATACTCGATAATTTTCTACACGTCGAGTAATTCCTAGTTTATCGATGTATTCTAAAATGGCCATAGAATATTTTCTACTAGAACCTGTCATATCTCTAAATTCAGCTAATCCCATTTGTTCATTCGCACTAAAGTGATCTTCTACTTTTTGAATAGCTTCTTTTAATACATTAGCATGTAATACTAAATCAGCATCTAATCTAACTATTGTATTGTCAATTAGAGATTCTAATATCTCAACTTTCGGTTTTTTCTCCGTTTGTTAAATCTTTAATAGTCGGTGGGGTAAAATCCTCCTTCTAGTAAAAGCCTTCTCTATTCTTTCTTTTTTTCAGCCAATTGTTTCTTATCATAATTAACTACGAAATCTTTTTTCAGCTACTAAATTACCTTCTAGTCGAATCTCATTGTTTGCTATAAATAGATCAAGTAGCTCTAATGTTTCTTTTTGAGAAAGTTTAAACTTAGAAAGTACCTCAATTTTAGGAATACCAACTTTCAATTTGAATCTATTATGATACTCTACTAATAATTTTTTTCAGTTTTTCTAATACCTCTTCATATTTTTTTCTTATGAATATATCCTAACTTAGTCTCATAAACTGTAGCTGTTTCTACTAGTTGTGCTATTGATTCCACTATCTCTTCTTCTGGAAGTTGTAAATCTTTTACGATACTGTCTTTTGAAACCAAATAGTTATTGTGAGATAGTATGTAGTTAGCTATTAACTCTGTCGAATTCCCTTCAAGTTGTACTTTTAATTTTTCAAGAATTTCTTCATTAAATCTACTATGTTTTTTTGGACTAGCATCAAGAATTACCCCTCCACCTATTGTAATCATTGGTGAATAAGTACGAATGATGAATTTATCATAATTTTTAACCGCTATTTCATCTTCTAGTCTAAGTTGAGCAAAACTGCTCTCTCCTGCTTTTAATAAGTCTGTTCCAAGTGGTACAACCCTTGCCATGACTTCTTCAGTACCTATATATACACGCACTCTATCCCACAATTCAAGATTAGCTCTCTCATCATTGATTAATTTAATCTCACTATCTAGCATATAAGTCTTTGTTAATGAATCTGCAGTCGCTAGAGTGTCTCCACGTTTTACATCATCAAACTTGATATTCGCTAAGTTTATCGCTGTTCTTTGGCCTGCGTAAGCTTTTTCTACATCCTTTGCGTGAACTTGTATATTTCTTACTTTTGTTTTTATTCCTTTTGGATAAATAACAAGTTCATCCCCTACATTTACTACACCTTCCGTAAGAGTTCCTGTAACAACTGTTCCGAATCCTTTTACCTGGAATGAACGGTCGATATTAAGTCTAGCATTTCTCTCAATATTTTTCGCTTCGATATCTTCTGTTTTCTTATCAATTGTTTCTAATAGATTGTCTAAACCTTTTTTACTAATTGAGTCTACTTCTATAATTGGAGAATTTTCAAGGATTGTTCCAGCGATGAATTCTCGAATATCTTCTTTAACAAGTTCTCGATATTCTTCTTCAACTAAATCTATTTTTGTCATTACAATAATATAGTTTTCAATTCCTAGTAACGTTAAGATATCAATATGTTCTTTCGTCTGAGGCATTATACCTTCTCTTGAGTCAACTAGTAATAATACTAAGTTTATTCCACTAACTCCAGCTAGCATATTTTTTTATAAATTTTTTTCATGTCCCGGAACATCAACTACACCACATCTTTTTCCACTTGGTAGATCAAAATAAGCAAATCCAAGATTTATCGACATTCCTCTTTCTTTTTCTTCTTGAGTAGTATCTGTTTCAATACCACTTAGAGCTTTTATCAGGGTCGTCTTCCCGTGATCAATATGCCCCTGCAGTACCAATAATTACATTGTTATTCATACAATTCACCTTTACACATTATATTAAGAATAGAGATTATGAGAGAGAACTTTACAAAATAGATTTTTAAACTTTCTCTATAATAACCTCTATCCAAAAATTTTATTTTTAATTTATAATCTTTTTAATTCTGTTATTATTCTTTTGATTCCAGCTTTTCTAGAATAATACAAACCACGATATTCGATTTTTTCATCCTCTAACATTCTTACAACATTATCGAAATTATCCCAAGCTGTTTTTAGCATAAACCCACAACCTACACCTATAGATGGATGTGTTGGAATAAGTGATGCCCCCAATTCTCTTTCTAGACAAATGTTATCCGCCTTTATTGAATCGTGTGTACTATTAAAAACTACTAATCCTTCTTCTACCATGCTTCCTCCTACGGTTGAATTACTTTATTAGCTTTTCTCATGTCTTCCACGATGAAGTACATGTTTGTTGGATTTCCAACTGCTAAATCAATATTGTGGTAGTCGATACATGCTCCACAACAAACTATCTCTACTCCACCTTCTTCTAGTGTTTTTAGCTCTTCTAGTACGTGGCTTCGAGTTTTATCTACTAAAATTCCACCGTTATTGTAGAAAATAATTTTTTTAGGAAGAACTTCTTGTTCACCTAAAGCATAAAGATATGCTTTAATTAGTCTTTTACCTAGTTCTTCACTACCGTGTCCCATTTGATCTTTGTTAATCACAACGATATAACTGTCATCTTTAACTACTGGTAAAACTTCTAATTGCGGTGCTTCTTCTCTTGTAATTTCAACTTTGAAGCCTCCTTCAATATCAGAAACTTTGAACTCATAACTATTTTTTTATCAGCAAATTTTCTAAGACTTTCTACACTATCTCCAGTTTTTACTAATAAAGTTACTTTCGTATCTTCTTCTAGTGCACGTGTTGCTTGAGTTACAGGAACTACGCATTTATCGCATAATGTATCCACGACTACACCTTCACTCACTTCCCCCTTAGAAATAGTAACAATATATTTATCTTTTTGCTTCTTCTTTCACTGAGAAATTGAATCCCTAATTGTTTAGCCATTTTTTTCTAAGTTTTGAGTAGCTATAACATTGTCTACGATTGTTTCTACTACATCATTTTTCTAGTAATAATTTTTTTGTTTGAATAACTGGCATTGGGCATGCTAAGCCCTTGTGCATCTAAAAATTTCTTTTTTTCATACTTATATTCTCCTATTGTCTTCTGAGTTATTTTTATAATAACTGCTTTTTTTCTTGTTTTTTTCTATAACTTTTACCTACTATAGCACTCTTAATTTCAAGAGTGTTTAGTTTTTTTCTAATAATTTGTACGCTTCACTTTCTGGTAAACTTATTAAAAAGTCCTCCAGATGTTTGTGGATCGTACATTATTTCTTCTAATGCAAAGTCTTTAATTTGATATTCTACATTTGGCTCAACAAATGTTCTGTTAAGTTGACCACCTGCGGTAATAACAAATTCATTTGCACATTTATACGCTTCTTCAATATATGGAATATCTTTTGTATACACTTCTGCTGAATGTTTACCATCCAACATTTCTACAAGATGTCCTAAAAAAACCGAATCCTGTAATATCTGTACAACTGTTAACGTTAAAATCTTTCATCATTTCAGCAGAATATTTATTAAGTGTTGTCATTTGTTTAACGCTTTGAACAAATGCTTCTTCTGAACATTCTTTTACCATGTGAGCTGTATTAATAATACTCACTCCTAATGGTTTTGTTACGATTAATAAATCTCCTACTTTGCAATTGTTATTTTGTAATATTTTATCAGGATGAACTATTCCTGTTACTGATAATCCGTATTTTGGTGTTGCATCGTGAATAGAGTGCCCTCCTGCAAGAACCCCTCCTGCTTCGTGAACTTTCTCTGCTCCACCTTTTAATATTTGATGTAAAATTTCTAAATCCATATTCTCTGGGAAAGCTACTATATTTAATGCTGAGATAACTTCTCCACCCATTGCATAAACGTCACTAAGCGCATTAGTCGCTGCAATTTGTCCATATAAATATGGATCATTTATCATTGTTGTAAAGAAATCTAATGTTTGAATAATCGCCTTATCTTCGGAAATTTTATAAACAGCTGCATCATCCGAAGATTCATACCCAACTATTAAATTTTTATCTTCTTTTTTTGGAAGGTCTTTTAGTATATCTGATAAGGCTCCCGGCCCTATTTTCGAGTTTCAACCTCCACACACAATCATGTTCATTTTCTTCTCTGACATATTTACCTCCTATACTACTACTTATCTATAATTATACTACTTCACACTATAATTTAAAAGCATTATTTAGTTTTTTTAATGTAAAATAGACAACTAACAGATAGTAATTTTCATCTGTTAATTGTCTATAATTTTATTTATTATTTTTTGAAACTCACGTGAACGTGGTCATAGTGGTTAGCAGTTACTCCACCACGGTTAGGCATTATGTTCCATGTATTTGCTGGTCCATAAATGTTTTTGTTGTGGCATATAGAATCTTTGTTTCCAGATAATATAATAAACTCCAAGTTCATCCATGTGCTTAGTTAAGTACTCTGCAAGTTGGTCACCTTGTGCTGAATTTACAGGCACCATGAAGTCCACAGCCATACCTGAGTTATGTCCATGACCAGTACCATCATCGTCACCTGCTCTAAATAGTGAGAAACTTGTTATTCCGAATTTCTTCGCTAAAGCTACTTTCATCTTTTTTAGTATGAGGAGTTAATCCATTCATCGCAGGATCTGCTAATTCTGCAGCAGTTACTTCTGGTAATCCACCAGCTACTGTAGTTGTTTGTTTTTGCTTCAGCTGCCTTTTTAGCTTCTGCTTCTTGTTTTACTTTCAGCTCTGCTGCTTTCTTAGCTTCGGTTTCTTTTTTTCTGCTTTAGCTTTTGCTTCGGCTTCTTGTTTTAATTTAGCGTCAGCCGCCGCTTTTTCTTCTGCAGCTTTATTAGCTTCAGCTTCTTTTTTTCTGCTTTTAGCTTTTTGCTTCTGCTTCTTGTTTTTAATTTAGCATCAGCCGTCACTTTTGCTTCTACTTCTTGTTTTGCTTTCAGCTCTGCAGCTTTTTTAGCTTCGGCTTCTTTTTCTGCTTTAGCTTTTGCTTCGGCTTCTTCTTTAGCTTTTTGTTCAGCAGTTACTTCTCTTTTCTCAGTAAGTTGATCTAGAGTTGTTTTCTTTTCAGTATTTTTATCTACTGATTTGATTGCTTGTTCTTGAGAATCAGCAACTTCTACATCATAACTTACTACAGCGTTGAAAGTGTGATTCCCTAAAGTTACAACAGATTTAACAGTTTCTCTTTTAACTGCAGTATGTGGTAATTTTCTAGTAGGTACATCTGCATTTATGTCGATTTCATACTCTACTACTTCTCCTGCTTTAATAGCTTCTTTTTTAACTACATATTCTTTTCTATCTTCTGTAGTTACTCGTGCAACTACATTAGTAACATTTTTAGCTGTTGTAAGCTTCACATAGTAGTGTCCATTTTTTTCATAAACACTAGCTTTTTACATCTTTTTTTATTAACATTAACAGTTGCATTATTAACTTCATTGGCAACTGTAACTGCTCCAGATGCACCAACTAATAATACTAACCCTGTTAATATTCTTCTAGTCAATTTCGTTTTTACTCATTAAATTTCTCCTAAAATTTATTGTTGTGTCAATTATATCTGATTTACATATTTTTAATCAATAAAATTTCTGATTTGTAATAATCGACAATTTTCATTACAACATTGTTACAAGCTTTTATTTAGTTACATTAGCACCATAGTAAGCTTATTTATAATATAATAAGTTACATTTGTAGATGCCCCTTCAATTTTTGTAATAAATTTGTAACAATATAAAAAAACCAACTAACGTCTAGCTTTAGAAAACTTATATAAATCTATAGTTATAACGTTAATTGGCTTTATATATCTAATTTATTATTTTTCCGTTTAAAAAGATTTTTGTTGATCCATCTAAGTATTTACCTGCTTTTTGGAGTAGTTCCATTAAATACCCCATTTGAGCTTTGGTGTTGTACAAGATACACCAAACCATTTTTTATTGTTACTCCTGCTCCAACATCTTTAGCAGTTGCATCTAATAATGTATTTCTGTGTCCATATGGATAAGCTGGAACTACATTACCAATTTCTTTGAATAAAATATCAAATAAATTTTTGCGCAACTTGTTCAGGTGTTCCTGAATCACTTGATATTGCTATATTAGCTAAAATGTAGTTAGCATATCCTGCTGCTCTAGCCGCATTTGTTTCATACTGGATTGTTCCATTTGGTCCGTGAATATTTCCATCGATTCCACGATTTGGTACATCAGCACTTCTTTTTTTAGAAGAAGTATTTAATGCTGCATTTTCAGATAGTGCTGGTAATCCATTAATGCTTCTTAATTGAGCAACTTTCGCTAAGAATGCTTTTCTTATTTGCTCTTCTCTAGTTCCTGCTACTGGTGCTGCAGGTACCTGTTGTTTCGCCTTTTCTGCTTTTTCTTTCTCAGCTGCATCTTGTTTTGACTTAGCTTCTTTATCAGCTTTCGCTTTTGCTTCTGCTTCTTGTTTTAATTTAGCATCCTCTGTTGCTTTTGTTTCTGTTGCTTTCTTGGCTTCAGCTTCTTTCACTGCTTTCGCTTTTGCCTCTGCTTCTTGTTTTAATTTCGCATCAGCCGCCGCTTTCTCTTCAGCAGCTTTGTTAGCTTCGGCTTCTTCTTTAGCTTTTTGTTCAGCAGTTACTTCTCTCTTCTCAGCAAGTTGATCTAGAGTTGCCTGTTTCTTAGGGTCAACCGGGTTAGGATTACTGGTTTAGTCTCTTTTTGTTTTTGCTTTTTACTTCTTCTGTTGCGATTTCATAGCGAACATCAATATTAAAAGTATGTTTTCCTACTTTATCTACTGTAGTAAATCCTTCTCTTTTAACTCCTGTATTAGGTAATTTTTCTTGTTGGAGCTTTTTGCTGTCATATCTAATTCTACTACAACTTCTTCCCCAGCTTTAATAAGTTCTTTTTTTAATACAAACTCTGCTTTAGTTTCAGTTGTAATACGAACAACTACATTTGCTACTTCTTTATCTGCTACTAATTTTTGCATAATAATGACCATTTAATTCATAAACTTTTGCTTTTTACACTAGCTGCATTTACATCAACAGTTGCAGTTTTTTTACTTCTATCGCTTTAGTTGGTAATGCAGTTATACCTGTTAACAATACTAATCCTGTTAAGACTTTTACTCGTTAACTTAATTCCTTGTTTCTTCATTATGTCCATTCTCCTCATTCATAAAATCGTTTTTAATTGTTAATTCAATAATTACTTCTCCTTAAATTATACTCATTTTTAAAATTTATTAGCAATAGATTTTTGAATTTTTGTAATACAAAAATACATTTTTGTAACAATTTAGAAATATTTGGAATTAATTTTTGTAATATGAAAAAAATCTTTTTTTAGTTACTTTATTTTTTTATTATTTACTTTTTAACTACACTTTCTTTTGAATATAATAATGAATCTATAAAAACGTCTTTAAATCAAGATTTTTGTAGCTTTTTAAATTATTTTTTTGCTTAAAACTAAATTTAAAAGTATATTTAAGGTTTGAGACTTATAATGTATTTATAACTAGTAAATAGTTATAAACTTCATAAACTTTCCTTTTTCTATAAGAGACCGAGACAAATGTGCTCGGTTTTTGTTTATAAAGAAGGATAGAAGCTGATTTCATCCAACTTCTATCCTTCTTTTTCATATACATCCTCTTCTAATATTATACTTTGTTTTATCTCTATTTCAGAATTTTTCTATTACTATTATATTTAACTTACCTCCATAGACACAACCACCATCAATATTTATTCGATTATCTTTTTATTTCATAATAAGGTGCTTCTTTTACAGGACTATGACCGTGAAATACTTTTTTTATGATATTTTTCCTTACTACTTAAAAATGGTTCTCTTATCCAAACCATATCACGATGAGTTTGATCCCAAAAGTTCTTATTAAAATCCACACCAGCATGTACAAAATAATAATTTGAACTTTCGTATCTTGTAGGGAGGTTCTTCAGCCATACTCTTAATTTTTTTTGTTCTTTAGCGAATTTTCTAAAATACTCTCGTCTAGTCTCAGTTATCGCTTCTGGATAAAACGACTGTAATGTTGTTAGTCCATTATTTCTAAAATAGTGATTTTGTCTCTTTGAAGATGTATTGTCATACATTGCTTCTTTTTATTGCTAGATTAAACATATCTTCATGATTCCCTAATAATACAACATGTTGTTTGTTATCATTCTGCAAGTTATAGAAATATTCCCAAACCAATCTAGTATTTTTTCCTCTGTCACACATATCACCTAGGCAGATTAGTTTATCTTCAGTACTATTAAATTCTACTTCATCAAGTAATTTCTTCATCGTATAAAAACATCCATGTATATCTGAAATTACTATTGTTCTCATAAAAAAACACCTGCTTTTTCATTTAATTCTTTTTATATCTATAATAATAGAAAATTACTATAATGTAAATGAGAGTACATCAAAAATCGTGATTTCGTAGAATTAGTTACTTCCTTAAATTACATCGTTTACAATTTAATACTTATTCTTTAGGATATCATTTTTTTAATTAAACTTTTTCACATGATATAATATTAGTAAATTACTATGAAAGGCGCAGCTTATGGAGAATAATTTACTTTGTTTTAAACGTACTTCAAACCTTACTGCTCTATCTCTTCCAAAAAAACTATAGAGAGGGATTTTTATACTAAACAAGGTGTTTGGACTAAATTGATAATAGTTAAAGGAAAAAAATGAAATTAAGCTTTCTAGATTTAGAGAACAGCGTAATTAAACAGTGTTCTTTAAGTAAAAAGAGTGAAATTAGTCTCATTGAACCAGAAAGCATATTTAGAATTCATCCTAATTCTACTGACCTACAGTTTCACCTAGAGTTTTTACTGTACAGCTGAGAATTACTTTTTTTAACAAGTATGATCTAAGTCCGGCTCATCCGGAAGTTGTAGCTGCAATGAAATACATAAAACCTTGCAAAACATTAGATTTAGGCGCAGGTCAAGGAAAAAATTCATTATACCTTTCTTCATTAAATTTTAAAATTACTGCTGTCGATATTGATGCAAAATTCTTACAAGATCTTGCTGACATATCAATTAAAGAAAAACTAAATCTTAATGTTTTTAAACATGATATTGTCGAAGCCAATATAAAAGATACATACGATTTTATCTTTTCTACCGATGTATTCATGTATTTGAATCCAACAAGGATACATAGTATTATCGCTAATATCAAAAAAACAAACTAATGACGGTGGATATAATCTAATCGTGAGCGCATTAAACAAAGCAGGTCATAGATGCCCTCCATTTCCGTTTACTTTTTATTGAAGGGGAATTAAAAAAATTATTATGAAGATTGGAAAATAATCAAATATTACGAAAACCTTTCTGCTTCACCTTATCCATACGCTGTAATTCTTGCTCAAAAGATATCAGAATAGAAAATTTCCCACAAGAAAATTTAAAAATAATCTTGTGGGAATATTTTTTATTCAATATTGTCTCTAATATCTTTTTTGGTACCATACTACGTCATACCAATGATTAAATTTATAACCTACTTTTTCGAAATGAGCTACCTTTCTAAATCCTCTCTTCTCATGAAACGATACACTACCTTCATCCGGATATGCTATACATGAAGTTAATCTGCATATTCCTCTATCGTAAAGTTGTTTTTCAAGTTCATTATACAACTTCTCTCCAACACCTTTTCCACGAGCCTTTTCATCTAAATAAATCGTAATTTCAGCAGTCCATTTATATGCATCTTTCGGATAAAACTCACTAGCATATGCGTATCCTAATAAATCATCTCCTTCTTCCGCTACTAAAAATGGATAACTTTGAATTGATTTTGAGATTTTTTCTTCAAATTCGTGTACACTTGGTACAGTGTAGTCAAAAGTAATAGCCGTATGTTCAACATATGGTCTATAAATATTTACTAAATTTTCGGCATCTTGTAACTCAACCGTTCTAACATTTAACATTATCTATCTCCTTGAATACTTTCTTTTACAAAGTCAATAATCGCTTTAGTAGCTTCTTCTTGTTGCGCTCCTCTAAACCCATGACCAGCTCCCCGGAATTTCTTTTAACTTAGCATCTTTTAAAGTTTCTATAGCACCTCTTGAATAACTTATCGGTGCTATATTATCACTAGTTCCATGAACAATAAGAACTTTTCCATCATAGTTCTTCATATCATTATAAACATCATAATCTAATGATTTTTTTCAAAAATAAACTTTTCCTACTTCTGTTCCTCTATCTTGTTGATTATTTTTTTAAGAGAAAATTGTGATTTCACTCCTAAAGCTACTTCTGCTATAGCAACTAATACTGCTATTCCTATTACTATTTTTTTAAAAAAATTCATTTATCCTTCTTCTTGTATCTAATTTAATATTAGTACATATCTTATTTTACCCTATTAAAGATTATCTTTCTTGATTTTTATCTAATAAAAGCTGTACATCCCTTAGTTACATCGTTAAAGGTTGTTTTGAAATCTCCTGTATACCACGGATCATCAATAATTCTATCTTCTCCGGCGTATTCTAATAATTTTTTGACCTCACCAGTTTTTCTTCCAGCGATGAATTTCTTAATGTTTTCAATATTGCTATCATCCATTCCTACGATATAGTCCGCTTGTAAGTCATTATCATTAAGGATACGAGAATACATTCCCTCTACTCCAATTCCAACTTTAGCAAGTTCTTTTCTAGTTCCACTGTGAACAGGATTGCCATGTTCCCAATTACTAGTTGCTGCTGAATCTATTTGAATTTTTTCGCTTAATCCTTCTTTTTCTACCATATCTCTAAATATTGCTTCTGCCATAGGTGAACGACAAATATTCCCTAAACAAACAAATAATACTTTTACCATTTTTTCATTACCTCATTAATATTTATTTTTCTGTTTTTATTATAACATAAATAATTAAAATCAACATAATAAAGACCCCAGCGCTAAACTCCACTATTGTTTTTATTTTTTTATATTTTACATGATATAATTAACTTTTAAATTATCCATTATTAAGGAGATTAAAATTACAGAAAACTTAGTATGCTACAAAAGATTACCAAATTGGACTGCTCAAACTCTACCTGAACCATTTAGACATAAACACAATACTAGAAAAGATGTTTGGGCAAAATTAACTATTCTTAAAGGAAAACTCCAATTTACAGAATTAACTGAAGATAATGAGATTGTGAAGGAGCATATATTTACACCTGAGAGTGATATTCCGTTCGTGGAACCACAAGCATGGCACCATGTTACACCGTTGTCTGATGATTTAGAATGTTTCTTAGAGTTTTATTGCGAACCAAAAAATTATTTTGCAAAAAAATATGATATTAATCCTGCCCACTCTGAAGTGGTAGAAGCCATAAAAACGATTAAGCCTTGTAAAACTTTAGACCTTGGATCTGGTCAGGGGCGTAATTCTTTATTCCTCTCTAAACTTAGTTTCGAAGTCACTGCAGTAGATAATAATATTCCTGCTTTAGAGTTTTTAATGGAAACATCAAAAATCGAAAATTTAGATATTAAAATAGGAAGCTATGATATAAATACAGCGGCTCTTAGAAATACCTATGACTTCATTCTTTCAACGGTAGTATTAATGTTTATCGAAGAACAATCTATACCTAATGTTATTAAAAAAATATGCAAGACCAAACTAATATAGGTGGCTATAATTTAATAGTAGCCGCAATGTCTACTGATGATGCTCCTTGTCCACTTCCCTTCCCTTTTACTTTTTAAAGAAAAATGAACTAAAAGAATATTACAAAGAATGGGAATTTATTAAATATAATGAAGATTTTTGGACAACTTCACAAGACTGATGCTAATGGTAATAGGTTTAAACTACGTTTTTGCTACTATGCTAGCTAAAAAAATTAAATAAATTTTTTTCTGTAAGCTACTTTTTGACACCGTTATCAACTCATGTTATAATTTTTACAAATCATTAAAAACATTTGGGGTGCTTTTTGCTGAGAATATACCCATAGAACCTGATGTTGTTAGTACAACCGTAGGAAAATGTTTATTTTTAATCAAGTCTATTTTAAAGTATATATATAATTTAAAAAGTATCTCTTGTTGTTTTAATGAATACAAATAACAGGAGGTTTTTCTTATGAAAAAATGGTCTACAAAAGACGTAATTATTTTAGCTTTTAATAGGTTTCTTATTCGGAGGAATATTCCTTGCCGCCGGCTGGGTTTATGCTGCATTAGAAGCGGCACTTACTCCATTAGGATATGAACCTTTCGCAAATTCTATTCTATTCGGTTTATGGGTTATGGCTGCACCAGTTGCTGCAGTGCTTGTTAAAAACCCGGTAGTGCTACACTTGGAGAAGTTCTAGGCGCTTTAGCTGAAATGCTATATGGTTCATTCTTTTGGAGCTGCTGTTCTAGTTTCAGGTCTTGTTCAAGGATTAGGATCTGAAGTTGGATTTTTAGTTACTAAATACAAACGATACGATTCAACATCTCTATTTCTATCTGCAATAGGTATTACTATTTTCAGCTTTGTGTATGAATATTTCAAATTAGGTTACGAAGCATATTCTACAGGTATGATTATAGCGTTGTTTGCTGTTCGTTTTTATTTCTGTAGTAGTTTTCGGAGTTATCTGCGTTAAACTAATCTTAAATATCGTAAATAAAAGTACAAAAACAGCGAGAATAAATAATGAATATCATAGAAATCGATAATTTTTTTCTTTAAAAATTAAAGATAAAGTCTTATTTGATAACGTTAGTTTAAAAATAAAAGAACATAGTTGGTTAGTCTTAACCGGAAATATTGGTAGTGGTAAGTCTACCCTTCTTCGTACTATTTGTAAATTAAATAAAGAACATTATGAGGGTGTAATTACTTATAAAGGGAAAAATATTGTTGATATTCCTATACAAGAACACGTTAAAAATATTGGCTATGTCATGCAGCATGCAATTAATCAGTTTGTCATGCCTACTTTGGAAGAAGAAGTAATATTTGCATTAGAGAACCTATGTCTAGAACCACAGGTTATTAACGAAAAACTAGACTATGCCTTATCAATTACAAATACTCATGAAATTTCTACAAAGCATATCCATACATTGTCTGGAGGAGAACGTCAACGAGCTGCTTTTGCAGTAGCATTAGCAATGGGAAGTGAAGTTTTAATTTTAGATGAACCTTTTGCAAATGTTGATAAGAAAACGCGTAGCTCTCTATTAACCTTACTTAAAGACTTAAACAATCAAGGTGTGACAATAATAGTTTGCGATCACGAATATCAACTGTATTTGAACTATGCAGATACTTTCTATTATCTTTCTGATGGGCGTTTGGAATTAATAGAAAATCCAAGCATAAAAAAATACAACTATAAATCTAGCTAAAAAAATATACAAACAGAAGAATTGCTGAAACTTGAAGACGTCATTATTTTTTTCAAGGTAACAAAGAATTATTAAACACAACAGATTTTACAATACACAAGGAATTACCACACTAACAGGAGATAACGGAACAGGAAAAACAACACTACTACATACTATCTCCCAATTAAAAAAATATAAGGGAAATATTTATTTTAAAGATACCAAAGTGAAAAAATCAAGAAAGTTATATAAAAAAATAAGCACTTGCTTACAAGATGCCTTTCAGCAATTTATTAGTTTAATGCCACGAGAAGAAATATCTATGCAAAAAGATATTTGGGAACATGCTCACGTGTGGCAAAAAAAGCTTTTAGAAGAATTTGATTTAGAAAAAGAGCTTGATAAAAGTCTCTATTATTATAGTGGTGGTCAACGAAAACTTATTCAACTTATGTGTTTATTAAGCCAAAAAACTGAGCTATTGCTTCTTGATGAACCCTTTACCCATCTTGATGAAAGAGCCTGCTCATTTATAATGGATTGGATTGAAGAAAATAAAAGACTTGCTGGGCAATCATTTATTATTGTCAGTCATAGATTAGAGCCATTAAATAATAGGAGCGATTATCATATTGAAATTTCAAATAATACACTACATTATATAAAGGAGGATTGTTATGCAGAAGAAAATAATTAGTCCTACTCTTACTCTTATTATAATGTTATTAACTATCTGGATTTCATTTAGTAAATTACTCGTTCTAAATATTTTTGATAATAGCTACAACAATATGTTTACTATGTATTTCAAAAATATTGGAACAAACTTCTGATTTTTATTTTTTTCTACCTCTCCTACCCGCTATAGGTTCTGCTTGGGCTATCATTGTTCATAGTTCTAATTATAAATATGCTCTTTTAATTTTTTTCTAGGACATATAGCTTTTGCAGCATTAGGATTAATCTTGGCAACATATATTTCACTTGTAGAATTACTAAAATACTTTTGAACAACATGGGTTGTCTTCAAATATCGTATATGGACTCTTAGTAGTAATTCAAGCTTTACCAAGAATCCAATATGAAACTCAAATGATTACAAAAATCTAGTCGTCTTCGTGGTATATTTTTTTACCATTTTTGGTCACCTTATTATTATGCTAAAAGCCATATTTATCGCGTTAACTTGGCAACCCTCAGATTTCAGAAGCAATGACAATTCATGCCTATGAAGATTATAAACAACGAACTCACTATAATAAATATGTTATTGATAAAAACAAAAGAATACTTATTATAATACTTTTCACATTACTATCTAGCGCATTATTACTACTAAATAAATAAAAAGATGCCATCATGGATAAAAACCCATGATGGCATTACTATGTTCAAAAAAAATAAAAAAACTGGCGGGAATGTGTGGGAATCGAACCCACCCAAGAGGCTCTTAACCCCTCATACTAGTTTTTGAAGACTAGAGAGCACACCAGAACTCATCCACTCCCATGCATGTTTATATTATACAATAAATATAATGAAAAAAATCAAGACTATATGTTAACGCATTCATAATACTTTTTCTTTCATTTTTAATTTAGCTTCTATCGAATATTCCAAAAAGAAACAATTAAATTATCAACCACTTGCTTCCTATTTTTTACCACTTATCTAAAAAGCTATTAATTTTTTTATGTTGAAATAATATATAATATACCTATAAACATTTAGAAAGGAGACAATATGAAAATTAACATAGAATTAGATTCAACGCTTAAAGACATCGAACTTGTTATTAAGACACCTGACTTAAATAATGATGTAATATTAATTAAAAACTAGTTGAAAAAAGCTTTATTAAATTCTCAAAAAAATAATTTTCTATAAAGGTGACTCAGAATATTTCATCCCACTTGAATCAATATTATTTTTTTGAAACTTCTGATAATAAGGTATATGCTCATACTACAGATGAATTCTTCGAAGTGAAGTTTAAATTGTATGAATTAGAAAAGATGATTCCATTTTTATTATTGTCGAATTTCTAAGAGCTCTATAATAAATACAAAAGTAATTTATTCGCTAGAAAAAAATCTTTTTTTCTGGTTCTAGTACCGCTTCTTTTTTTATGATTCTAAGAAGCAAGTCCACATATCAAGACATTACTATAAAATATTAAAAGATAAATTAAAAAGAAATGAGGTAAAGAAAAATGAGAAGAAGTTTTTATTGGATTATTTTTTTATAATACTCGCTATAACTACTCTACTTGATGGATTCAGTATTTTTCCAAACGGATCAATCTTCTTAGCTATATGTACTGTAGTTCTTGGATTTTTTTGCAATTCGAGGTTTAATGGATTTTGATTCTTTTGGAACAATATTCCCACTAGCATTATTATTTTTATGTTTATAACAAAAAAATTATCACTTTGCAAACATATCAGGATGGAAAAATATTCTTAGTTGCTATTTTTTTCTTAGCACAGGTATTTCTATGATTTTTACCTAGAAGATATAAATATAAAGAATTCAGAAAGATTTACAGAAAAAAAGCTATCAAAAAAATACATAATGGACACGATTATTCTGATGTAACCTTTGGTGAAAATACACAGTATATAGATATAACTAAATCTGATTCTTTCACTACTTCTACTAAATTCGAAGTACGAGTATCTATTTTTGAAAAACTAGATACCTATCCGATAAAAAAACTTTGAACTAAATGTGTCTGTTTCTTTTGGAGATTTAAAAATATATATCCCAAAAGAATGGGCTGTTGAAAAATAATACAAATAGTTTCTTAGCTAAAAGTTCCAACAGATTCTAACAGTGTTGCAAATGATGTTAAAAATTATACTAAACGGTTCTGTTAATTTTGGAGAAGTTCATATTATCCAAATATAAAAAAAATAAACTCTCGAGATTGAAAACATCCTGAGAGTTTATATTTTTATTCGTTTGCAGATTTCTTTTTGTTGTTCTCTTTTTCTACTAACTTAGATAAGTAGATAGAACCAACCGTTAATAAAATTACTAATAATGATGCTATTAAAAAAACTCTTTACTAAAGACATTTGTACTAGTAGCTCCGAAGTTTAAAAACACTACTGTTCCTGGAATTATTCCAAGTACACTCGCTATCATATATTTTGTTAAACTTATATTAGTTAAACCATATCCATAATTTATCATATTATATGGCACTAAAGGAATAAGTCTCAAAATTACTAGACTCATCATCAACTTCTCATCACTAACATTAAAAATTCTATCATGTTGCTTCGGTGTCATTTTTTCTTAAGATAGTTTTTTTCACCCATTCGCGTCCAAAACGACGAGAAATTACAAACATAATATAACAATTTAATGAAGCTCCAACGAAAGTTAGTAAACTTCCCTCAACAAAACCAAACGCTACTCCTCCAGCAACAGCAAGAATCGGTACCGGAAAGAAAAATACCGGTAAGAACATAAACATTAACACATAAATTATTGGTGCTAAAACACCAAAACTTTGAATAAACTCAGTCATTACTCTCCTCCTATTTAAAAGTATGATGATACTTTTTTCTAAAAATTCTAATTCAATATATGAAGCTATTTTTTTAAATGTAGTCTTATCCATCAGCATTTTATTATTTTTCACTATACTGTCTAAACGCCATACTACACCAAGTCACACCTCTTAGACAATTAAATATTAGATATCTTTCAAATCTTTCTCGATCAAAAGTGCGATATTTATTATACTCTTCTAGGAATTCATCAATTTCTTCTTTCGATAAAATAATATCAGTCTTCCAAAAATGTTGTCGTCGGCGCTAGGAAATGAGCTAAATCTTGTTCACACTCTCCTATTAATGCCTTCTCCCAATCAATAACATAACTGTCTTCTTTTCTTTCTCCAATCAGGAAGTTTCCTGAATTTAGTTCGGTATTTATAATACATGGATTAGCTATATTATACTTCTCAGGTATAAGAGTTAAACATTTTTCTAAGAAAGATTTGACGTAGGTGCTAACCTTATCATCAGCTTTATCCCAGGCTAAATATTCACCTGCCATTTGTTTACATTCATCAAACATCAGTTGGAATGGATTCGCTGCATTGATTAAATTGTTGTCACCATATGGTGTATTGTGTACCTTACTTAATAAATAAGCTGCAATATGCATATCTGTTTTATAATTAAGTGGTCTTCCTTTTAAAAATTCCATCGTTAAATAGTTGTACGGCAGTAAACTTGTTTCTGTCACTAGTTCATAAGGTTTTGGTGTAACTCCACTATCTTTCAACAATTGCAGAGTCTCATATTCATACTCTATTTGATTTTTTTAAGATTCATCTGGCTCTTCATATTTATTCTAAGAACTTTTTTTCAAATCTCTATCGTCAAAGGTAAAGTTAATATTATATTCTCCTGCGCCTAGTAACTTAATATTCTTATAACCTGTTTCCGCAAATAGAAGATCTTCTTTTGTATCTATATCAAGTCCACTTTTTACCTAAATAATAACTTAATCCTTGTTCTTTACAAACAGCAAGCAGATTCTCTAAAAACACTGTTATCTCCGTAACTAGGAAGATCAAATACTTCTTTAATGGCATTCTTCATACCTATTAAAAAGTACCCCCCGTCAATACTAGGGTTTATAACAATATCGAAATTATCTAATTTCTCAAAAAGCAGTATTAATCATATCTTTTTTTAAATTATATATATCAGAACCTAATAAAATCACCTTGTCATTAGTTTTTTTAATTCTTGTTCAATAGCATTATACATCTTATCACCAAGTGTTTTTTTCCTTCTTGATAAGAAAAATTCTCTATTTTCTAGAATATCCTTCATCTCATTATCATCACTAATCTGACCATCGTGATAAACTACTACTTCTTCTCCACTTTCTTTTTAAAAGTCTATAATTCAATTTCATTAATTTTTGAATTTCGATAGCATTTTCTGGTGAAACAAAGTCATATAACCTTGTTTTTTTGTTGTACCCATCTTCGGTACTCTTGTAAAAAAATATTATTTTGTTTTTTTCATTTCTGAAACTTTTTCCTTTAATTTAATCTCTAAAATTATTCTAAATTTACGATCGATATTATATAAAAAAAGGGTGACTCAATAACAATATTTCTAATTGAAATTTCAATTTTGAGTCACCCTGTACTTTAAATATTAATGATTATGCCCTGAATGATCATCTTTCTTATCTGAAGAGTGATTGTGTCCAGCATGTTCGTCTTTCTTATCTGAAGAATGATTATGTCCTTCGTGACCTTCCTTATGCTCTGCACCTTTTACTGCGCCACTTGGATCTTTACAGCAATCTGCAATTTCAAATTTATAACTGTGCTCTTTAGTTCCATCAATTGCATTAAATACATTTTTGTATCCTAAATCAATAAGTTTTTGAGCTACTACTGAAGAACTATTACCTGTAGAACTGTACACATATATCGGTAGTTCTTTATTTTCTGGTAAAATTGATTTTTAAATCATCCAATTTTTTTAACATCAATATTTTTTTAGCACCTGCTGCGTGACCTTTTTCAAAAATCAGCTTTATCTCTTACATCTAAGAACACATTGTTTGCAGCTGTGTCTAATAATGCATCTTGGAATTTACCACTACTTAATGATGAATATTTTTACAAGATCATAACTATAGTCTTTTAAATTTTGAGCTCCAGAAACATCTTTAAATCCTTGTTTTGTTAGTTTTTCTATAGCATCTTTTGTTTTATCAGATTTATCACTATAAATAACTACTTTCTTCTCTCTCCATGTACGGATTTCTTCGATACTTTTTATCTATTTTTGACAATGGAATGTTAATTGCATGTTTAAGGTGACCTTCTTTATAAGACGCCTCATCTCTTACATCAATAACTAGATAGTTTTTCTTTTTCCTTATCATCTTTTTTTGAATTTTGTTTAACTCTTCACCTTTCAATTCTTTTGCAGATGAAGTAGTTGAACATCCTACTAAAACTAACGATAACACCGCTGACATACTTACAGCTAAAAACTTATTATATTTCATTTATTTTTCTTCCTCTCCTTATTTAATAAAAAGACAAGGTAATACCTTAACTTTTTTTGTGTATTTATGTAGAACCTTATCTTATATTAGTATAACTTAAAAAAATAGTTTTTTTCCTAATAAATAATTTTATTTTTTTACTCTTTTTTTACAATATTTTCTTAGAATTTATATTCGTGTTCTTTTTGTACCATCCCATGCGTTATACACATTTGTATAACCAAGTTCTACAGCTTTTTGTGCTGCTTTCGAAGAACGGTTACCACTATAGCAGTATGTATAAACTGGTGCATTTTTATCTGCTGGTAATAGTGCTGCTAGGTCTTTATCAATATTTTTAACATCAATATTTTTCGCTCCAGCTACGTGCCCTTTTTCATAATCTTTTGCTTCGCGAACATCAATAAATGTTCCTTCTTTTTTGTCAATTGCTGCTTGGAAGTCACTTGCTAATAATGTTGTAAATTTAACTATTTCATAGTCTTTATAATCTTTAACACCTTGTGCATTAGAAACTTTTTTGAATCCTGCTTTTACTAGTTTATCAGCAGCTTCTTTACTTTTCTTACCAGTATTACAAACTGTTACTACTTCTTTATCTTTCCATGCACTTAAGTGCTCTGCATGTTTTTCAATATCAGCTAGTGGAATATTAATAGCATGTTTTACATGCCCCTCTTTATATTCATTAGCATCTCTTACATCGATAACAAGGTATTTTTTTCTTTTTTTCTTTGTCATCTTTTTCTATTTTTATTTAATTCTTCCCCTTTTAGTTCTTTTTACAGCAACTGTCCCATTGCTACTGCTTGAGCTACTATTCGAAGCTGAAGAACAACCTGCTAAAGATAAAGATAATACGGCTGCCATACTGACCACTAATAATTTATTGTATTTCATAATTTTTAACTCCTTTGTTATTGCTTTCATACATAGTATAACAAAACAAATTCATTCAATCAACATGACATATTAGAAAAAAATAAAGAAATATTTTTACTTTTTTTATCAAAGTTTTAACTTTACATAAAAAAATAAAATAAAAGCCTATAAATAAAACTATTTATAAACTTTATTTAACACCTTATTTTTTTCATACTTTCGTTATATTCAGAAAAAAATAATAATATTTTTTTATAACTTATCTAATTCTGTAAAAAAAGTTGTTTAATGTTCTTAACTTTATACCCTGTATAAACTTTTTAATTCATCGTCAAAGTGCCATTTTTTCAACTAGGCATGTTTTTCATCCCTAATTTTTTTAGCTGGATTTATATCATGATATAAGGAATCACCAATCATCATAGTTTCCTCAGGTAATATTTCTTCAGATTCTAGCACATTTAGAAACGCTCCTTCTTTTTGGTTTACTAATATGTTTTTTTCACCAGATATATATAGCTTAAAAACATTTTTCTAAAACCTAATTTTTGCAGTTTCATTCTTTGTTCTTTTGATTTTCCATTCGTCAAAATAATCATATTGTACTTATCTCTATTTTTTTACCAATCCATAAATTCAGCTCTTCATCCGGTTCAATCAATGCTAAGATAAATTCAAACTGCTTATCATAATAAAACTTACACTCTTCTTCCGTAAGTTCTATCCCTAGTTTTTTTCCAAAGTTAATTTTTAATCGCTTATTTCTTAGTTCTACTAAACGTAATTTCCCTTGAACTACTTCTTCTACTAATTTATTATTGATATTCTTATATAACTTAAAAAAACTCATCATAGCTAATCAACTTATCGTATTCTAAATATTCAAATACTAGTCTATTAGATTTTTTTCCATATATGACTAAAGTCATACAAAGTATTATCTAAATCAAAAATTAAATTTTTTTATCTCAGCCATCAACTTCACCTCCAATCTTAATGATGAATATTATTTATATTGTACATTTGAAAAAGCTAAATTCCAAGTAAAATCACTTGGAACCTAGCTTTTTATTTTTTTCTTTTTCTAAATATCTTACTACAGGTCTTGCTTCATAAACTATAGTTCCATCTGGAATACTATGTTTTACTACTGCATTAGCTCCAATTTTAGAATCTTTACCAATTGTAATATTTCCTAAAACTTTTGCCCCAGCACCTATCATAACATTATCCCCAATAGTAGGATGCCTCTTTATCGGATCTAATGTAGTCCCCCCTAAAGTGGTTCCATGATACATAGTTACATTATCTCCAACTACTGCGGTCTCTCCGATAACTACTCCCATCCCATGATCAATAAACAAGCCTTTACCGATTTTTGCTCCAGGATGAATCTCTATTCCTGTTAACCTTCTCGCTCTTTTTGATAAAAGACGGGCCATTGTATGCCAACCTTTTTTATATAATTTATGTGAAAAAAATAATGATAGTTTAGCGCCTTTATGTGAGGATATGTAAGATAAATCATAAGTTTCGACTCTGCTGCAGGATCGTCTTTTTAAAAACTCGATTTAAATTGTAATTTAAATTCTCAAAATAACCCATTACACTTCTACATGTGTAACATCTTCAAAATCAAGGACAGATAAATATTTATCAACCCCATCAGGTAAGATAGTTACAATGTTTTTACCTGGATATTTTTCAGCTGCTTTCTTAGCACCAACTATTGCTGCTCCTGATGAAATACCAATACCTATTCCAGTAGAACGCAAGAAGTTTTTAGTTTCTTCTATCGCCTCATCACTTGTTACTGTAAAGACTTCATCCATATATTCTTTTTGGAAGTTTTCCGGAATGAATCCTGTTCCAATACCTTGAATTTTGTGTGGACCTCCATGTCCTTCGCTAATAGCTGGTGACTCTGCTGGTTCTACAGCAATTGCTAATACCTCTGGTTTATTTTCTTTTAAATATTTAGCAACACCTGTAAATGTTCCTCCAGTCCCAACTCCAGCTACAAAGATATCAATATTAGGTACTTGTTCTAATATTTCACGTCCTGTTGTTTTGTGGTGATACCCTGGGTTAGCAGGATTATCAAATTGACTTAGAGAAATAGCATTGCTATATTTCTCACGAATTTCTGCAGCTTTTTCGATTGAACCTTTAATTCCTAATTCTTTTGGAGTTAATATTAATTGTGCTCCATATGCTTTAATAATATTACGTCTTTCAATACTCATGCTTTCTGGCATGATTATTACAGCCTTTATACCTAAAACAGAAGCTAAAATAGCTACAGCTATACCTGTATTACCACTAGTCGGTTCTACTATGATAGTATCTTTATTGACAGCACCTTTAGACATTGCTTCTTCTAGCATACCAAGCACAGCTCTATCTTTAACGCTTCCTCCTAGATTATATTTTTTTCTAATTTCACAAAAAAATATTTGTGTTATCTAGTTGATATACGGGTGTATTACCCACGAATTTTTAATGAAGTTGAAATCATAAAATTCCTCCTCTTCTGACTTTATAATAAATAACTTTTGTTATTTGACTAAGATTATAACATACTTTATTAAAGAAAATAAAGTAATTAATCTGATATTTTTTTAACGTTTCCACAACTATTTAACTGTTTATTTTTTTAAAAATATGATAATACTAATATAATAAAATATAAAAATTCAACTTTATAGTCTATTTTTTTCAATAATTAATTATATAAATTACTACAATTTAGCTAAATAATATTACTCAAAATAAATAAAAAAACATAACAAGTAAAAATTACTCGTTATGTTTAATTATATTATTCATATCATTTGGTAAATTTACACTTACATTAATCTCTTCACCTATAATCGGATGAATAAATGCTAAATTACTACAATGTAGTGCTTGTCTACTTATTAAGCCAACATCTCCTCCATACAGCTCATCTCCAAGCAGTGGATACCCTAGATACTTCATATGTACCCTAATCTGGTGAGTTTTTCCTGTATACAATTTTAGTTTAACAATACTAACGTTATTTTTTTGAGATTATATTTTTTCTAACCAATATTCAGTCTTAGCATACTCTCCATCTTCTCCTACCTCACGTTCTATAATGCTAGAACTTACTCGACGTATAGGTGCCTCAATTATTCCATGTTGTCCTATTCTTCCATTTATTAACGCAGTATAATACTTATCTATCTCCATATTACTAAATAATGCATGGATATGTCTGTGTTTAGCTATCAATACTAAACCAGATGTATTTTTATCAAGACGCGTTACTATATGAGGAATTGAATTAATATTTTTTTCTCTCTAAAATAGTAATTTACTCTCTCTAACAATGATTCATCTTCGGAATTTCTAGATGGTATTGAAGGTAGATTAATTTCTTTATTCACAATTAGAAAAATAAGCATCTTCATACACAATTTCGATAGGTTTATCTATAAATCTAACAAAGTCACTATAATTTTCACTAGGAAGAGTAATCTCTACTATATCATCTTTTTTTAGGATATATCTAACATTTTTCTTCCTTGTCATTTACTTTTTATACTACCATCATTGTCAAACTTTATTCTAGTAAGAGTTTTTTTCTTGAAATATTATTTTTCTAGAAGAAATTCTCTTAACACTTGCTCATTTTTTAACTACATACTTCAAAATAATATTAGTCATTTTTTTAATAAATGATCTCTTCACTCGTTGCCAAAAGCTGTCATCATTATAACGAATAAAAAGAAACTTTCTTATCCTTTGCTAAAGTAATTTTTTTATTTTTTTGAAACACTGTCGTAATTAAAGTGCATATGATCCACTGTAATACGATGATTTTCCGTATTTATCGGTTTTTATCATAAGTTCATCATCTTGAGATAGTATTAAAGGATTTCCTAACGTTCTATAAACGAGATTATTTAATGCTGCGATTTCGGTCACTTGATACAACGGTAACTGTGGGTGAATTACCGCTCCACCTAAACTTTTGTTATATGCAGTTGAACCAGTAGGCGTACTAATGCATAGTCCATCACCTCTAAAACTTTCAAAATGGACACCATTAATATATACCTTAGCCGAATACGTGCTTCCAGTATGATTATTAACTGTAATTTCATTTAGAGAATAATAATCTGAAACTAAATCTCCATTTGAGCAATATGCCTTTACTCTTAATAAAGGATATTCTTCGACTTTTGGTTTTAAAGCTAACATATCAAAAAAGATTCTTTCGTAGTTTTGAACTGAGTAGTCTGTATAGAATCCTAAAGTGCCCTGTGTGAATAGATAAAAATTTGATATTATCTAAATTATCCATATACTTATTAAATGTTCGCAGCACTGTTCCGTCTCCACCAACCGCGAAAAACATAGTCAGGATTCTCTTTATCTTCTTTCATATCACTAGATAAAAAGAAATTCTTTTAACTTCAAACCTATCTTTTCTGATATTTCGTCATGTCTGACTTCTACACTAAATTTACCTTCTAACATTTTTGATCTTCACCCATTATTTTTTTCATAGTTTTCTAACCATACATCCGCAAAAATCTGGTGCAAGTGCTCCGTGATTTTTTTATCAATCCATTCTTGAAGTTTGTTTTACATTATATTTTTAATATTTTATCTATTTTTTTCTCCATACTGATAACGTGCTTTATTTTTGATTATATTCATCTTCATCTAGTAGGAAATATTTTTCCATCTGGATATTTTTTTATATCTAAATCATAGTCAATATATTTTTACTCCATCTACGTCATATGCAAATGGACTACTTAAATTTGAATAATAGTGAACTCCATCTTCTCTAAACATACAAATTATATTAAACCAACATTCATTATGGAAAATAAACTAGTGCTATCTCTTTTGTAACCCATGTTCTTCCATCACTTTTCTGTCACAAGAGTTCTGTTGTTTGCTAAAATCAGAACTTGTTCATCCGCTTCTAGTACAACATTCTTATGCCAAATTCTATGAATAGATCCATCATGTTTATACGCTATAATTTTTACTACATCACCTTTTTTAGGCTTTTCTCCTCTATACATAGTTCCTCCTTTCATACTCATTTTTTTAATGTCTTTTTAATTATAACATATTTAATATATTTCATTCTACTGTAATAACTATTTTTTTATAAATTTCTCTGTAGTGTTACAATTGATGTGAGACAAAAATATAAAAAGAAGAGTAAATCCTGTATAATGAAATTACGACAAATCAAAAAAAGGAATTTACTCTTATGAAAAATTATTATAACAGAAAACTTACAAAAAAACACAACGATATATACCTCATACTCTAGAAACAAGATTAGCAGCGGTAAAAACATATAGAAATAAAAAAACTCTATTAGCTTTTATCTGTAGACGCTACAAAGTATCTAAAGCATCTTTAATGCGTTGGAATAAAAAAATATGATGGAACTAAAGAATCACTTATGGATAAGTCCCACAAACCACATTCTCAACATCCAAATGCTCATACCGCAGAAGAATTGGCTTGGATTAAAAATCTAATTAAACGAAATCCTAATATTTCTATGATTGAACTATATGCAAAACTAAAAATTTAATAAAAGATATAATAGACATCCTTGTTCATTATTTAGAATCCTTAGAAAATTAGGCTTTTATAAAGATATTGAAAAAAGGCTAAACCTTATATACCAAAAACCTTATAATACTCCAAAAGTTTTAGGAGAAAAATGGCAACTTGATGTGAAATATGTCCCTAGACAATGCTACACTGGTACACATCCTGATAAATTTTTATCAATATACTATGATTGATGAGGCTTCTAGAGAAAGATTTATTTATCCTTTTTAAGGAACAATCTTCTTATTCAACTATACAATTTGTTAAGATGGCTATTTCGTTCTTTGGATACAAACCAAAAAAATTATACAAACTGATAATGGTTTTGAATTTACGCACTTTAAGGACACTAAACGAATACATCCTTTCGATGTATTGTGTAACCAGCTAGATATAAAACACCAACTCATTAGACCTAGAACTCCATGGCATAATGGTAAAGTTGAAAGGAGTCATAGAAATGATAATGAACGTTTTTTTATAAATACTTATCTTTTTATTCTTATGATGATCTTATTAACCAAATGAAGAAATATCTTTATCGTTCTAATAGACTACCCTATGCAGACCTTAGGATGGTTAACTCCTGTTGAGAAAAAGCGAGAGTTACAGAGAAGCTAGCTTCTCTGTAACTCTATCATATCAGGTATTTATTTTTTTAACTTTTTTTGTCTCACATCATTTACAAATGTACAAAATAACTATTTTTTTATAAATTTCTCAAACTCATCAATATGTGATTTTTTTAATAACAAAAAAAGCAACTTCAAAAATTCTTTTTAAAATCAATTTTTGAAATTGCTTTTTTTGTATTTATATTCTATTCGTAATCGATCACACCAAGAGCAATCTTAGCATAACGTGACATTTTATCTTTTGTCCATGCTGGTTCCCAAACTATATTTACATCTACTTTTTCTATCTCATCAACACCTAACATTGCTGTCTCAACTTGCTCGATGATAATTGGAGCTAAAGGACACCCCATAGATGTCAATGTCATATCAACAATAGCGTGTTTGTTGTCATCACTCATCTTAACATCATATACTAGTCCTAGGTTCATTATATCAATACCTAGCTCTGGGTCTATTACATTTTCTAATGCTTCTATTACTCTATCTTTTAATGTTTCCATTTGTTACACCTCTTCTTTATTCTTAAAAATCATATTCTACTTCTTTTCCATATTCTTCTTTTAATATTTTTTTCCTAATTCAGTAATATCTGGTATTGCACCATTATAATATGAACACATTTTTATTACTTCATTTGATTCAAAGTCTTTATGAATCTCCGCTGTATAGTCTTGAACTCTATCTTTTGAATCTCTTATATCACTAAAAGTAATCTTCAAAAATCCTGATAATAATTCGAAAATTAAACACCCCTCCATAAAATACTAATGCGTCTTTATATATTAAAACTCTTAAATTTTTTTATTTATATATTTTGCATCTCGCACTAAAAATATCTACATCATATTCTGTCTCTGGATATTCAATGAATAATTCTTCATATTCGGCTTTAGATTTTTCTAATACCTTTTTATTATAGATCTAATTAAAAATAATGTAGCCAAAACAATAAATGCAGTCAATCCATACGTACTTAAGTAATATAAAGTTCCAGGTACTTCTATATAAACATTAAAAAAATAAAAAGGTTTTTCTTGTAATTTACTTTTTAACATTAGCTGTTGCTCTATTTGTTTCAAATTCTTTAACTATATCTGAAATTCTAGCATTAATTAAAGTGCTATGCTCTTCAGCAACCTTGAAATTTATCTAACAATTCAGAAGAAATATTAGTTTTTTCCTTTTACTTCCTTTTTTTCTCCTATTACATCAATACGAGAATAAAGATTTTTTTATCTTTCAGATTTATTATTTTACCCTCTGGAACATCACTACTGTGAATTAATTTCTTAATATCTTCTTTTGTAGCCTTTTAATATTACAAAACCATGTTCGTGTTGAACCATATAAAATTTTTCATCATCATCTAGTTTCTCATCTACTATATCTAGTTCTTCGAGAGCTTCTAATTTAATATAAGTATATCCAGAATAATTTCCTGTGAATTGATCCCCTTCATTGTATAACATTCCAGCAGATTTTGTATAGTTATTATATGAAGCTCTGATAGCAATCAAACTAACAAAAAAACCAAGATTATAGCCAAGAATATTTTTAACCTTGTTCCTCTTAAATAACTCTTCTTCATAACTCCCCTTCACTCCCTTACTTATTTGGATTTTCTATAATTACAGCTCCATTTTCTGTTCCTTTTATGCATAGTTTGCACATATTTAAAAATAGTCCATGTTCTACTACTCCAACTATACTTTCAAGTTTTTTTCTTTTTACAGATTTTTATATCAAATCCATATCCCAAGTGTAAATCTACTATAAAATTGTTGTTATCAGTTATAAGAGTAGCTCCATCTTTTAATCTTAATACCGGATTTAAGCCCTCTTCTTCCATTTTTCTTATAGTATGACTATAACCAAATGGCAGTATTTCTACAGGTAGATTGAAGTTCCCAAGTTTTTCTACATCTTTACTTTCATCATAGATCCAGATTACTTCACGAGCAATATCAGCAACTATTTTTTCTCTAAATAATGCTGCTCCTCCTCCTTTTATTGCATTAAAATCCTTATCGATTTCATCTACTCCATCAACAGCAAGATCAATATGATTAATCTCTTCTAGCTCTTTGATTGACAGACCAAGGCTTTTAGCTAGTTCAACCGTTTGTATCGATGTTGATACCATTTCAACATTCAATCCTACTTTTACTCTGTCAGCTAGTGCATGAACAAAATAGAATACAGTTGAACCTGTCCCTAAACCAACGATCATACCATCTTTTACATATTCTACAGCTTTTTTACCAACAACTTCTTTTAGATTCATTTCGGTTCCCCTCTTTATGTATATGTTACTTTTAAATTATTTATATTCTACTAATAGATATTTCTTCTTACCACGTCTAAGTACAGTGAAGTTATCTTCAAGTCTATCTTTAGCTTCTACAACATATTCTAAGTCTGTAATTCTGTCTCCATTAACATAAATAGCCCCATTGTTTACATCTTCACGAGCTTGACGTTTTGATTGAACTAGATTGCTTTCAACTAGGAAATCTACGATAGTGTATTCTTTTTTATCTAATTCAGATTTTGGCATTCCTTTAACAGCTGCTTTTAATTCGTCGTGAGTTAGTTCTTTAATGTTTCCTGAAAATAATGCTTTTGTAATATTTAATGCACTTTCTAATGCTTTTTCACCGTGAACAATTTTCACCATTTCTTCAGCTAATGCTTTTTGAGCAAGACGTAGGTGTGGTTCTTTTTCTGAACTTTCTCTTAATTCTTCAATTTGGTCTTTTTCTAAGAATGTGAATTTTTTAAGAGCAGGCACTACTTCTGTATCCGCAGTATTGAACCAGAATTGGTAGAATTCATATGGTGTTGTTTGTTCTGGATCTAACCATACTGCTCCACCAGTAGATTTACCAAATTTAGTTCCATCAGATTTAAGCATCAATGGAATAGTAAATCCATATGCTTCAACATCTCCACGAAGTTTTCTCATTATTTCTAAACCAGTAGTAATGTTACCCCATTGGTCAGAACCACCGATTTGTAATTTAACATTATGGTGTTCATTTAAGTATGCATAGTCAATCCCTTGCAATATGGTGTAACTGAACTCTGTAAATGATAATCCATTATCTAGACGGCTTGAAATTGAATCTTTCGCTAATAGGTAATTAATGTTTACTAATTTTCCATAATCACGTAAAAATTCAATCATAGATAGTTTTCCTAACCAATCACGGTTGTTTACGAATTCGATATTGTCATCTCCACGGAAAATATTACGAAGTTGTCCTTCTAGACGACGAGCGTTATCTTCGATTACCTCTAGACTTTGTAATTGACGTTCTTCACTTCTTCCTGATGGATCTCCGATAATACCAGTTCCTCCACCTACTAAAATAACAGGTTTGTGTCCATGTTGTTGAAATCTTTTTAATGTTAAAAATGGTAGTAAGTGTCCAATGTGTAATGAGTTACCAGTTGGATCTGTACCACAGTAAATCGACACACTTTCTTTCTCTAATAATTCTTTTAATTCCTTCTTCATCGGTTTGTTGATAAACTAAATCTCTATATTTTAAATCTTCTAATAATTTGCTCATTAAAATACCTCCATATCAATTTTTTTATACACTTAATTCAATTATATCATATTTTTTTATTTTTTTCTTTTATCTTTTTCTTTTATTTTTAAATATAAAATCTATTATTCACTTGCATATAATTTAGTCTTTCATATAAAATATGGTATAATGTAGCTAATAGTATGCAATCTAAGGAGATTACAATGAAAATTTAAGAAGATATTAACTTCTATGACTCAAGCCCTTCTTCTTTCACTTGGACTGCTAATCAGTCTAAGTATGGGACTTGCTATTGGGTACGTCGGAGGTCTTGTAAAAGATCAACCTGTCTTAACTCAAAAAGAAATGAAGGAACAAATAAATAACATTAGTAAGAACAGTGAAGTATACTTCGGAAGTGGAGAAAAATTAGGTACAATAAATTCCGAATTAATAAGGAAAACTGTTACTTACGAAAATCTAGGAGACAATGTCAAAAATGCTATAATTGCTAGTGAAGACTCTAACTTCTACTCTAATAGTGGAATTAATATTTTTGCTATACTAAGAGCAACACATAGTGAGGCAACAGGTGCCAGAACATCTGGAGGAAGTACAATTACTCAACAATTAGTAAAGAATCAGCTTCTTGATAATTCTAGATCTTACGAAAGAAAAGCTAAAGAAATACTATTAGCACTGCGTGTAGATAGTCACTTCTCAAAAAATGAAATTCTTGAGAATTATCTAAACGTTGCTCCATTCGGGAAAAACAGTTTAGGTCAAAATATCAGTGGTATAGAAACTGCAGCACAAGGGGTTTTCGGTGTCCATTCTAAAGATTTAAACATTGCACAAGCTGCATATTTAATCGGATTTGTTCAATCACCATATAAGTTCACACCTTTTGATGCAGCAGGTAATGTTCGCCCTGATGAAGAAATTCAAGCTGGTCTAGATAGACAAAAATATGTACTTGAAAGAATGGTTGCGAATGATTTCATCACTAAAAGAGCAAATGGAAGAAGCTAAGAAATTTGATATTAAAGGTTCATTTATTAAACAAAAAAATATTCCGAATATACTGACTATCCATATATTCGTGATGAGATTACTAGTTCAGTTGCTGAAATTCTAGCTGAACAAACAGCAGTAAAGAAAATAATAAACAAGAAGACTTCAAGACTAACTCAGACTATAGAAACGAGTTAATAGAAAAAAGTCGAATCAAATTTATTACAGGTGGATATAAAGTAAAAACAACACTTGATAAGAAACTTTATGACACTCTTCAAGAAACGAAAAAACAATTTGCTTCTTATCCTACATATTCTCAAGGGGGAGTTGTTTATCCTTTAGAAATTGGTGCCTCAGTAATAGAAAATAACAGTGGTAAGATTTTAGCTTTTATCGGTGGTATGGATTATAACAAACAACAACTTAACCATGCTACAAGAACAAGACGTTCTCCAGGTTCAACGATAAAACCATTATTAGTTTATGGACCTGCAATAGATAAAGGTTACATTACACCTAATTCTACTCTTCTAGATAAACGTTTCAATTATAATGGTTGGCATCCTGAAAACTATGATAATTCGCAACATGGTTATCTTCCAGCAAGACAAGCATTAGGAGGATCTCTTAACTTAGCAACAATAAGATTGTATTCTGCCTTCCAAAAAGAAGAACCTGTAAAGAATTACTTAGAGAAAATGGGTATCGGTGGCCTTACAGCTAGTGATAAAGAAAATCTAGCTACATCTATTGGTGGTATGACGTATGGCTTTTCTGTAACAGAAAACACTAGTGCATTTTCTACTTTTGGAAATAAGGGTAAACATAAAAAAGCCCATATCATAGAAGAAATTGAAAATAATGATGGTGACCTTATTTATAAAGCAGATTTTTCACCTGTTAAAATCTATGAAGAATCAACAAGTTACTTAATGGTTGATATGCTTGGAGATGTTATTAATAAGAGCTACGGTACATCTAGAGATATGCCAAGCAAACTAAAATTTAGCTCGAAAAATCTATTTGTTAAAACAGGGACATCTGAATACTATAAAGACCTTTGGGTAGTTGGTGGTACTACTAAGGTAACTGTTGGACTATGGAATGGTTATGATAGTCCCGCAAAAGTACCAAGTTATGACTACGCTCAAAGAAGTTGGATTGCTGTCATGAATGCTATATATGCATTAGATAAGAACATTATTTCTCCTGATACAGCATTCACCCGACCTAGCTCAGTTACTGAGTCTAGCATTAATCCTTACAATAATGCTAAAGGAGGAACAAAAGATCTCATACCTACTGGCTTTAAAGAATTATCTAAAGAAAAAACATTAGCTAAATTAGGTTCTAATATAGATCAAGGCGTTTCATTTGGAGATCCGGCAAAAGTAGTAGTCAAGAAACAAGAAGATAAAAAAGAGGACAAAAAAGAAGATAAAGAGAAAAAAGAAACAACTAGTAGCTCAACTACAGTTACTCCTACTGCTCCTACTTCCCCTCCTCCTATATTAAAACCAGTTACTCCTGGTGAAAATTCAGATTAAATTAAAAAGTCAACATGAATGTCATTTTTTCATGTTGACTTTTTTTGAATTATTTTAACTTTTCTACAATACATCGTACAAAGCTGGTAAATCATGTGCCTTTTGCTATATCTCCCCAATTTCCTACATCAGCTAAAACCATTTGCATGGGTTACTGTATAAATTACCTTTAGTTAATGTATAAAACTCCTGCAACGGTTTTTAATAAATTCTTAAGATTTCGATTTGTTTACGTCACATATTACTTTTTATATAGAGTTGTAGCTTTTTTACTTTCATCACAATTTATTATATCGTCTGGTATAATGCCGGCATGTGCCAAATACAACAAGTAATTATACACTGCCTTAAATGTTCTATATGAATCTGCAATTCCTACATCATTTTTCTGCTTTTAGTTCCTTTTTTTATAAGAAAAATTTCTAATTTGATGCTGAATTGGTATTTTTAATTTTCTCTACAAGTAATGCTACAAATTCATCTGTAACCTGTTTTTTTGATTTTCCACAATATTATCTGGTGTGATATTTTTTTCAATTAATCTATTATAAAAATCCCCAAAAAAATTTTTATCTAACTCATAAGTATCTTCTTCTGTTAAAAAAATTCTTCTGGTTCTACAAAATTCTTTATTATTGCAGGGAAATTCAATAGTTTTTACCTACATTAAATGTACCCTACTGTCATATTTAATGATTGTATAAAAATCATTTTTTTCCTTAAAAATTATAAATATGATGAGCATTTTTTTGCATAATAATTAGAAGTAAATTCTTGAAGTTTATTAGTCTCCTCTAAATCTTTTTCTAAAAAAATACTCTTCTAATTTTTTTATTAAATTTTTTTATCGTATTTTTCGTAGTTGTTTTTAACTGCGGTAGTGCTGTATTAAATGTATAAACTCTCTGATATATTTTTTTCAACAATTCAACGGTAATAGCCAAATGACCACCAAGGGAATGCCCTGCTGCAACTTTATAACACGTATCAAAGTTTACAATTTTTCTCTTCAAAAATTTATTAAAGTGACAGGCTGAATCAATCTGACTAGTATTTTCACCAGAGACTATTCCTGTATAATTATAAAACCAATCGCTAATGTCTTCACTCTCACTACCTCTATAAATAACTAGAAGCTCATTAAGCTCTGGAATATAGATTGCTGTAGCTTGAAACCCATTTTTCGTAATTTTTGGAATTGACAGACCGCTATTAAATACTTCGATATTCTCAAAAACTTTCTCCGGTAACATCTTTTTATAATTCTTTTTTTATTTTTATATTCTGCAGTACTCTGTTTCTTGTTTCCTTTAATTAAATAATCATACTCTGCTAATTTTTGCTACAAGTAATGGATTATGGAAAAAAATCTTAACATAGTCAAATCACCTCTTTTATAAAAAAATAATTATAACATATTTTATAGAGAATATAAAAAAATTCTATATCTTCCCACATAATGAGAAAATATAGAATTTCTATTTTTTATTATACGTTGAATCTAAATAACATGATGTCGCCGTCTTTTACTTCATATTCTTTACCTTCAAGACGTACACGACCTGCTTCTTTAGCTTTTGGCATACTTCCGTATTCAACTAAGTCATCATAACTTACAGTTTCAGCACGGATAAATCCACGTTCAAAGTCTGAGTGGATAATTCCAGCACATTCAGGTGCTAACATACCTTTTTTGAATGTCCATGCACGTACTTCTTGTACACCTGCTGTAAAGTATGTTGCTAATCCTAACAAGCTATAACTTGCTTTAATTAATTTATCTAATCCACTTTCATCGATTCCTAGTTCTTCTAAGAACATTGCTTTTTCTTCATCTTCTAATGAAGCCATTTCTTCTTCGATTTTCGCACAAACTACGATTACTTGGCTTCCTTCGCTTGCAGCAAATTCACGTACGCTTGCTACGTGTTTGTTAGAATCAACGTCTAGTAAATCATCTTCACTTACGTTAGCAACATAAAGCATAGGTTTCATTGTTAATAAATGTAATCCTTTTGCGATTTTTTGCTCTTCTTTATCTAATTCTAAAAGTCTCGCTGGTTTCTCTTCTTTAAGGATATCACGCACTTTAGAAAGTACAGCAAATTCCGCAACAGCATCTTTATCTTTTTGTTTAGCTTGTTTTTCAACACGTCCGATACGTTTTTCAACACTTTCTAAATCAGCTAAGATTAACTCTAAGTTAATAACTTCGATATCGTATAATGGATCTACTCCACCAGCAACATGAGTGATGTTTTCATCTTCAAAACATCTAACAACTTGACAAATTGCATCTACTTCACGGATGTGACTTAAAAATTTATTTCCTAATCCTTCACCTTTAGATGCTCCTTTTACGATACCCGCGATATCAGTAAACTCGAATGATGTTGGTACTGTTTTTTTAGGTTCTACTAATTCTGTTAATTTATTTAATCTGTGGTCTGGTACTTCTACAATTCCTACGTTTGGATCAATTGTTGCGAAAGGATAGTTCGCAGCTAATGCCCCTGCTTTTGTAATTGCGTTAAAAAGTGTACTCTTTCCTACGTTTGGTAATCCTACTATTCCGGCTGTTAATGCCATAGTATCAATCACTCCTTTTCTTCATTAATTTCTTATATTACTTAGGCCTTGCCTACTCAACTTAATTATTATAACATAAAACACAAAACTTATCATTTAATATTATGCTATTTAAAAAAATATTTTTTTATTAATAATCATTAATTTTTATTCATTAGTATACTTTAAGATACTTACTATTATAAAAGTACGTACTTTACAAAATATATTTTAGTATGTAAAAATATATTACAAGAGATATAATCTATGGAAAATATACTAAAAGGATGGTAATTAATTATGAAAAAATACAATTCAAACATTAAACTTGGTACAGCAACACTTAATGTTGTAAACTTTGACAGACAACTTAAATTCTACACAGAAGCTATGGGGATGACTATAATTTCTAAAATAGAAACTGAAGCTACTCTAGGGACTTCAGACAACACCCCACTTCTTAACCTAAAAAAAGTTGATGGTCCTCTAGTTCGTTCTTATGGACTATATCACATAGCATACCTAGTTCCAGATGAACAAAGTCTAGCTAATATATTACGTCACTTTATAGATTCAAACATTCCTTTAGATGGTGGATCTGACCACGGTTATAGTAATGCACTTTATCTAAGTGATATTGAAGGCAATGGAATAGAGGTATATTATGATAAAGATGAAAATACTTGGGATAGAAAAGAAGACGGTAAAATCATAGGAGTAACTGAGCCTATCGATGCTAATCATCTACTTGATATTTCTAAATCAGTAACTCCATATTCTTTACCAGTAGGAACTATTATTGGTCATGTTCATCTAAGTGTTCAAAACTCAACAGTTTCTTCTAACTTCTATCAAGAAGTACTAGGATTTAGTGATAAATTCACTGTGGCTAGTGCAAGTTGGATTGCTTATGGTGATTATCATCATCACCTTGCTGTTAATCACTGGGGTAGCCCTAATCAAAGTCTTAGACAAAAAGGTACACCAGGTTTAGATCATTTTCGAAATTCTATTTATTGATGAAGAAACTTATAATAAAATTGTTGAAAATATCAAAAAGTAAACAATGCTAAAATCATCTCTGAATATGACGAAAAAAATCATCATTAATGATCCAAATGGTATAGAGATTCATTTAATAAAAGATATTTAATATAAATAATCTAGTAAGTATTTTTCTAAATAAGTTACTTTAAAAATAATAATTCCTAGATCAAACTAGTACTTTTACTTTGAAATAGAAATTTGTTCTGGGAAATTGTTTTTTTATTACATCTTATGTTTTTAAGTCGATTATTCCCTCATATTTATGATATAATAAGAATGTTATTTTTATCAGAAGGAGGTCCTATGCAAGAATTTATAGCTCAATTTGGTGATTTTGCACCTATAATCTATTTTACTATTAGCATCTATATTACCAATATTTTTTTATTCCCACCAGGGATATTTTCTGCGATTGGTGGCTATTTATTTGGTTTTTACCCATGGTTTTATCCTTTCAATAATTTCTGCAATAATATATACTAGTGCGATGTTTTTTTATTGCAAGATACTTTTGCCAGTGATTATGTAGAAAAATACTTATCAAAAAAACTTACTAAAAAAAGCAATACGATACAATCTTCGGTATTAGTGAAAAATAAACTTACAATATTTTTTTAATAATCTACAGACTAATTCCAGTTCTTCCTAATAGTGTTATTTGTTACTCATATGGTTTAACTAGAATATCTTTTTAAAAAAATATTTCATCGGAAATCTTATTGGCCTTATTCCTGGGAAAACTGATTTGGTTGCACTTCGGTACAACTCTTAACAATATTGGAAGTATAGAATTTTTATACGGTATAATTATTGTTTTTAGCTTTTGGCTTCATTAGTTCTAAAAGTAGCAAAAAAATTTAATAAGTAATATTAATAAAAAAAGCTAGTGATTCTGTATAAAGTTTCACTAGCTTATTATTATTATGAATTTTTTTCAATAATTTTTTTAATTTTTCTTATTAAATTCACGTCTTGGCATCATAATGTTGTTATCACACTTTAGACATTTTATCTTTATATCTGCCCCCATACGTGTAATTTGCCATCTATTCGTGCCACAAAGGGTGTTGTTTTTTTCATTTCAACTATATCATTTAATTCGTATTCCACAATCCAACCTCCTATTTTTTTCTTCATTTCGATGTTAATGAAGATTCAAACTCTCTATAAAAAAATCACGTCTTAACATTGTTTCCACATCTTGTTTTTTTCCCAACTTTTGCTTTTTCCAATAACATGAATTGTAACAACGTTGTCAGCAATTTTTTTCTATATAATCGATATGTAATTTATCGTTCTTATATAATAAATCATGATATTCTTTTTATTATTAACATTATTAATTACTTTGTTTACTCGGTCTTCTATCTCTTCAATAGATTCATCAATCTTTTATCGATAACTCTACTAAAGCTAAGTTATACATTAATGAGTAATTTACAACTTGATTAATAGTTCCATTCGGAATAAAGTAAACTTCACCATTTTTTGAACGGATCTTAGTAGAACGTAAACCAAGTGACATTACATAACCACCTGCAATAAAAGCTGCTTGGTTGTATATTTTCACATTATCTCCTACATCAAATTGTCCTTCAAGAATAATGAAAAATCCAGATATAATATCTTTAACTAAGCTCTGTGCACCAAAACCAATAGCTACCGATGCTATACCTGCACTGGCAACAATACTCGTAGTATTAACTCCTAGGATTGACAATACTTGGAAAAATGCAATAAAGTATATTGTATAACGAACTGCGCTTCTTACAAGTTTATGTAAAGTTTCTGATCGTTTTCTCATTAAACTTTATATTAAACTTTTTTATTAGCATTATCACTAGTTGTCATTATATAATCAATAATTCTATTAAATATACGTACTAAAATTGATGCAATAATAAAAAAATTACAATTATAAGTAATATTTTTTTCTAAAACTGTGATTAGTAAGTCAGTGTTTCTTACTGATGTTTTTTTATCTTTTTCAATAAAATTCATAATTATTAATCCTTGAATAATGAAATAATACGTTCAAATTCATCATTATCTTTGAACTCAATTTCTATCTTACCTTTTTTTATTACGACCTTGTTTAATCGTTACAGAAGTTCCTAGCAGTTTTTTTAAGATTGTTTTCTTGTTCTTCTATAAATATATCCTTAGCTTTTTGATTTTCTTAACCTCTTTTAGGTTTTAATAACCTCGCTACATATTCTTCTAGCTCACGAACAGACATTTTTCTATCAATTACTAAAGCACAAACTTCTTCCATAGCTTTTTTTGTTTTTAATGAAAGTAAAGTTCTAGCATGAGCAGTACTAATTAATCCTTGCTCAAGCTTATTTTTTATTTCTGTAGGTAATTTTAATAGTCGTAAAGCTATTGGCGATATACGGTCTACTTTTACCAAGTTTCTTAGCCAATTCTTCTTGAGTTAATGACATTTTATCCATCAGATTTTTTTATAACTTTCTGATTCCTCTAACGCTGATAAATCTTCACGTTGTAAGTTTTCTAAGACCGCAAAAATCATCATTTCTTCATCTGTCATTTCTTTAATAATAGCTGGAATTTCTTTCTTACCTAGTAGTTCAAAAGCTCTATAACGGCGCTCCCCTGCTATAATATAATAACCTTTTACAGCTTTTTTTACAATTATAGGCTGCAATAAATCCATTTTTTTCAATAGATTCTTTTTAATTCATTTAACTTTTTCTTCGTTAAAAATAAGTACGTGGTTGATATGGATTTCTTTCTTAATCTCCTCTAAAGAAATTTCTACAATTTTATCATTATCAATAGTTAATTCTACATTTTTCAGTAGCGAAGATAACATCAAGTCCACGACCTAATCCCTTACCTAATTTCTTAGCCACGTTCAATCACCTCTTTAGCTAATGATAAATATTGTTTTTGCACCATTAGAATTTTTAGCATATTCAATAATTGGTTCACCAAAACTTGGCGCTTCACTTAAACGTACAGTTCTTGAAATAACTGTGTTAAATGCTTTATCTTTAAAGTGTTCTCTAACTTGCTCAGCTACCTGATTAGATATATTAGTTCTACTATCAGTCATAGTAAGTAATACACCGAAAATATCTAATTTAGAGTTCAAGTGCTTTCTAACTATATTAAATGTATTCATAAGCTGGCTAAGCCCTTCTAGGGCATAATATTCAGTTTGTACAGGAATTATTACCCCATTAGCTGCAGTTAGCGAATTTAAGGTAATAAGACCTAAAGATGGAGGACAATCGATCACTACATAGTCATATTTTTCTTTAATTTCTGAAATTGCATTTTTCATACGTTGTTCACGACTAATTGCTGAAACAAGCTCAACTTCTGCACCTGCTAAAGCTATACTAGATGGAACTATATCTAAGTTCTCATAAGTTGTTTGTAAAAATAACATCATTAATATTAACTTCATCAACAAGTATATTATAAATAGATTGCTCTATCGCTGCCTTTATCAATGCCTACACCACTTGTAGCATTAGCTTGTGGATCGGTATCAATTAATAATACTTTTTTTCTTTAAATGTGCTAGAGATGCCGCTAGATTAATTGAAGTAGTTGTTTTTCCTACTCCTCCTTTTTGATTACATATCGCTAAAATTTTCATCTTTTACCTCTTTATTAACATATCTTGGTATAGTAACTTTAATAACTACACTATCCATATTTTTCTTCTTCTTCTTTATTAAGACTAACATTATATTTTTTTCTTCTAATTTTTGCTATTTCTTTTGTAAGTTTGGCAATAACTTTCTGACCATCATAATTAACTCCCGTATTGAAAAACTTTTTATATCTTTTTTTATTTTTTTAGATAAGTATCAATTTTTTTCTTCAGTTTGAGAAACATTTAAATTCTGTGATAAAATCTGAACTAATAGTTTCTCTTGAGCAGAAGCATCTAATTTAACCATAGCTCTACCATGTCGCTCAGTAATTTTTTTGTATTAATAGCATCAATAACTTTATCACTTAATTTTAATAATCGTAACTTATTAGCAACAGTAGCCTGTGTTTTTCCTAATGATTTCGCAAGCTCATCTTGAGTAAGCTTATTGATGCTTAATAACTCTTGATATGCATGCGCTTCTTCTATAGGTGTCAATTCTTCCCTTTGAATATTTTCAATTAGAGCAAGAGTCGCCATCTGTTCATCGGTAAGTTCTTTTACAATAGCTTTAGTTGTAGGATACTGTAGGTACTTAATAGCCCTTAATCTTCTTTCACCGGCTATAAGCTCGTAAAATCCGTTCCCTATATCACGCACAGTAATAGATTGAAGCAATCCATTTTGTTTAATAGACTCAGCTAATTCCTTTATTTTATCTTCTGTAAATTCTCTTCTAGGTTGATATTTATTAGGTACAATCTTTTCTACTAAGATTTCTCTAAGAACGTCATCATCAGAAATACCAACTTTTTCTGCTCTTTGTGTTAAATCATACAGTTTACTAAATGGTTTTTACACTTTCACTCATATTTTACCTCCTATTACGCTCTTCTACACTTATACAATAACATAATTAATATATTTTGTCAAAAATATTTCCCAAATAAAATATCCTCTATAACTTGTGTATTTATAACTTAAAACTCAATTATTTCCTAAAATATAATCAACTATAATAACTTTTATACAAAAAAAAAGTGTAATCATAAATGATTACACTTAATACAGGGACGGCAGGAATCGAACCCACACCAAAGGTTTTGGAGACCTTTGTTCTACCGTTAAACTACGTCCCTAAGAATGGTGGGAAGAAGTGGATTCGAACCACTGAACCCTAAGGAGCGGATTTACAGTCCGCCGCGTTTAGCCTCTTCGCTATCTTCCCAAAAATATAAAAAAATGCCGGCCAGAGGACTTGAACCCCCGACCTACTGATTACAAGTCAGTTGCTCTACCAACTGAGCTAGGCCGGCAACATGGTGCCTCGAGACAGAGTCGAACTGCCGACACATGGAGCTTCAATCCATTGCTCTACCAACTGAGCTATCGAGGCAATATTTAATTTTTACATAAAAAAATGGCGGTCCCGACGGGAATCGAACCCGCGATCTCCTGCGTGACAGGCAGGCGTGATAACCGCTACACCACGGGACCTAGTTATAAAAATTGCGGGAGATGGATTTGAACCATCGACCTTTGGGTTATGAGCCCAACGAGCTGCCAGACTGCTCCATCCCGCGATAATAAAAATGGAGGAGGAAAGGGGATTCGAACCCCTGCGAGCTTTTACACTCCTGTCGGTTTTCAAGACCGATCCCTTCAGCCGGACTTGGGTATTCCTCCTTGATAAATGGTGGACTCTGCAGGACTCGAACCTGCGACCGATCGGTTATGAGCCGATAGCTCTAACCAACTGAGCTAAGAGTCCGTGTTCCTAGAGAATTCACTAACTATTATTGGTGGCGGCAGAGGGGATCGAACCCCCGACCTTACGGGTATGAACCGTACGCTCTAGCCAGCTGAGCTACGCCGCCAATAAAGGCTAAATTCATTATTTAAAATGGTGGAGCCTAGCGGGATCGAACCGCTGACCTCCTGCGTGCAAAGCAGGCGCTCTCCCAGCTGAGCTAAGGCCCCTTTATTTAATAATGCTAATATTTACAATGGTCGGGAAGACAGGATTCGAACCTGCGACCCCTTGGTCCCAAACCAAGTGCTCTACCAAGCTGAGCTACTTCCCGTGTATTTAAATGGCGCGCCCAAGAGGAGTCGAACCCCTAACCTTTTGATCCGTAGTCAAACGCTCTATCCAATTGAGCTATGGGCGCTAATATAATGGTGCCGAGGACCGGAATCGAACCGGTACGGTATTGCTACCGCAGGATTTTAAGTCCTGTGCGTCTGCCAGTTCCGCCACCCCGGCACTATATTAACAATTGGAGCGAAAGACGGGATTTGAACCCGCGACCCTCACCTTGGCAAGGTGATGTTCTACCCCTGAACTACTTTCGCGAATATTCAGAAATGGTGCGGGTGAAGGGAGTCGAACCCCCACGCCGTGAGGCGCTAGATCCTAAGTCTAGTGCGTCTGCCAATTCCGCCACACCCGCAAAAGAATGGTGAGCCATGAAGGACTCGAACCTTCGACCCTTTGATTAAAAGTCAAATGCTCTACCAACTGAGCTAATGGCTCTAAATAAATGGTGCCGGCCAGAGGACTTGAACCCCCGACCTACTGATTACAAGTCAGTTGCTCTACCAACTGAGCTAGGCCGGCATAAATGGTGGAGGTTAACGGGATCGAACCGCTGACCCCTTGCTTGTAAGGCAAGTGCTCTCCCAGCTGAGCTAAACCTCCGAATCAAAAGCCTGGCAACGTTCTAGTCTCACAGGGCGTAAGCCCAACTACATTCGACGCTAAAGAGCTTAACTTCTGTGTTCGGTATGGGTACAGGTGTGTCCTCTTCGCTATCGCCACCAGACGAAAACTTCATATACATATTATATCATCTTTTTTCTTTTTGTCAACAGTTTTTTCTAAAGAACTTTCACTTGATTAAGTCCTCGACCTATTAGTATTAGTCAGCTGAACACGTTACCGTGCTTACACTCCTAACCTATTCTCCTTGTCGTCTTCAAGGGGTCTTAATATCCGTGGGAAATCTCATCTCGAGGGGGGCTTCATGCTTAGATGCTTTCAGCTCTTATCCCTTCCGTATTTAGCTACCCAGCTATGCCACTGGCGTGACAACTGGTACACCATTGATACGTCCATCCCGGTCCTCTCGTACTAAGGACAGCTCCTCTCAAATTTCCTACGCCCACGACGGATAGGGACCGAACTGTCTCACGACGTTCTGAACCCAGCTCGCGTACCGCTTTAATGGGCGAACAGCCCAACCCTTGGGACCGACTACAGCCCCAGGATGCGATGAGCCGACATCGAGGTGCCAAACCTCCCCGTCGATGTGGACTCTTGGGGGAGATAAGCCTGTTATCCCCAGGGTAGCTTTTATCCGTTGAGCGATGGCCCTTCCATGCGGAACCACCGGATCACTAAGTCCTGCTTTCGCACCTGCTCGACTTGTAAGTCTCACAGTCAAGCTCCCTTGTGCCTTTACACTCTGCAAATGATTTCCAACCATTCTGAGGGAACCTTTGAACGCCTCCGTTACTCTTTAGGAGGCGACCGCCCCAGTCAAACTGCCCACCTGACACTGTCTCCCGGTCTTCTACGCCGAGGGTTAGAATTTCAATACAGCAAGGGTAGTATCCCAACAACGCCTCCTCATACACTGGCGTGCATGATTCTCTGGCTCCTACCTATCCTGTACATACTGCATCAAAATTCAATATCAAGCTACAGTAAAGCTCCATGGGGTCTTTCCGTCCTGTCGCGGGTAACCTGCATCTTCACAGGTACTATGATTTCACCGAGTCCATCGTTGAGACAGTGCCCAAATCGTTACGCCTTTCGTGCGGGTCGGAACTTACCCGACAAGGAATTTCGCTACCTTAGGACCGTTATAGTTACGGCCGCCGTTTACTGGGGCTTCAATTCATACCTTCGGATTACTCCTAAGCACTCCTCTTAACCTTCCAGCACCGGGCAGGCGTCAGCCCCTATACTTCACCTTTCGGTTTTGCAGAGACCTGTGTTTTTTTGTTAAACAGTCGCTTGGGCCTATTCACTGCGGCCTACTCTCGTAGGCACCCCTTCTCCCGAAGTTACGGGGTCATTTTTGCCGAGTTCCTTAACGATGGTTCTCTCGCTCACCTTAGAATTCTCTTCCCAACTACCTGTGTCGGTTTGCGGTACGGGCACCTCTTATCTCGATAGCGGCTTTTTCTTGAGAGTTTGGCTTCATTGACTTCGCTACTATATTTCGCTCCCCCATCACACTTCAGTCTTATGAGCAGCGGATTTGCCTACTACTCAACCTTTGTGCTTAGACGTCCCTATTCCATCAGGACGATCAATTAGCCTCCTCTGTCCCCACTTCTCTCAATCGATATTTGGTGGTACAGGAATTTCTACCTGTTGTCCATCGGCTTCACCATTCAGCTTCACCTTAGGGTCCCGACTTACCCAGAGCGGACGAGCCTTCCTCTGGAAACCTTAGTCATTCGGTGGATAGGATTCTCACCTATCTTTCGCTACTCACACCGGCATTCTCACTTCTAACCTCTCCACCTCGCCTTACAGCTCGGCTTCTACGATGTTAGAACGCTCTCCTACCATATAACATTAGTTATATCCGCAGCTTCGGTTGTATGTTTAGCCCCGGTACATTTTTCGGCGCGATGTCACTCGACCAGTGAGCTATTACGCACTCTTTAAATGGTGGCTGCTTCTAAGCCAACATCCTGGTTGTCTGTGCATCATCACATCCTTTTTCCACTTAACATACAATTTGGGACCTTAGCTGGCGGTCTGGGCTGTTTCCCTTTCGACTACGAACCTTATCACCCGCAGTCTGACTCCCGTTGATATTTATCTGGCATTCGGAGTTTGTCTGAATTCGGTAACCCGGGATGGGCCCCTAGTCCAAACAGTGCTCTACCTCCAGTAAACTCACAACGAGGCTAGCCCTAAAAGCTATTTCGGAGAGAACCAGCTATTTCCAAGTTCGATTGGAATTTCTCCGCTACCCACAGCTCATCCAAACACTTTTTCAACGTGTCCTGGTTCGGTCCTCCATTCAGTGTTACCTAAACTTCAACCTGGCCATGGGTAGATCACTTGGTTTCGGGTCTACTCCATCATACTATTTCGCCCTATTAAGACTCGCTTTCGCTTCGGCTCCATGTCTTCCACTTAACCTCGCATGATAAAGTAACTCGCCGGTTCATTCTACAAAAGGCACGCCATCACCCCTCAAAGGGGCTCTGACTACTTGTAAGCACACGGTTTCAGGTTCTCTTTCACTCCCCTCCCGGGGTTCTTTTCACCTTTCCCTCACGGTACTGGTTCACTATCGGTCACTAGGTAGTATTTAGCCTTACCAGATGGTCCTGGTAGATTCCGACGGAATTCCTCGTGTTCCGCCGTACTCAGGTGCTCTCTCTCGCCAACTTAGCATTTCGTATACAGGACTTTTACCTTCTACGGTCTAACTTTCCAGCTAGTTCTACTATACTTTGTCATACGATTTGTTGAGAGTCCTACAACCCCAATATGCAAGCATATTGGTTTGGGCTCTTTCCTTTTCGCTCGCCGCTACTCAGAAAATCGATTTTTCTTTCTCTTCCTGCAGGTACTTAGATGTTTCAGTTCCCTGCGTTACCTCGCTTTCGCGTACCGCCCTTTTAAAAGCGGTGGGTTCCCCCATTCGGATATCTACGGATCTTTGCTTACTTACAGCTCCCCGTAGCATTTCGTCGTTTGTCACGTCCTTCTTCGGCTCCTAGTGCCAAGGCATCCTCCGTGCGCCCTTTACTACTTAATCGTGTGTAGCTTTTTACGCTTCGTTCTTTTTCCTTGAACTCTTTGTGAATAAGTTTTTTTACAACTTACTTACTATTTTTCTCGGTTTTTTTGTAAATCTGTTTCTTTTACTTATAGAAAATTATTTTTGATCTAATATATATATTCAGTTTTCATTGTGCTTGAGTATTACTTGAACACTCAAAACTAAACGAATTATCAACGTATTCCTTATCCTTAGAAAGGAGGTGATCCAGCCGCACCTTCCGATACGGCTACCTTGTTACGACTTCACCCCAATCATCTGTCCCACCGTGACCGGCTCCCTCCTAAAAGGTTAGGCCACCGTCTTCGGGTGTTACAAACTCTCGTGGTGTGACGGGCGGTGTGTACAAGACCCGGGAACGTATTCACCGCGACATTCTGATTCGCGATTACTAGCGATTCCAGCTTCATGTAGTCGAGTTGCAGACTACAATCCGAACTGAGAATAGTTTTGTGAGGTTTGCTTACTCTCGCGAGCTCGCTTCTCTTTGTTCCTATCCATTGTAGCACGTGTGTAGCCCAAGTCATAAGGGGCATGATGATTTGACGTCATCCCCACCTTCCTCCAGTTTATCACTGGCAGTCTATCTAGAGTCCCCATCTTACTGCTGGCAACTAGATATAAGGGTTGCGCTCGTTGCGGGACTTAACCCAACATCTCACGACACGAGCTGACGACAACCATGCACCACCTGTATCTGTGTCTAACCAAAGGTCAGAACAACACAATCTCTTGTGTCTTCACAGTATGTCAAGACTTGGTAAGGTTCTTCGCGTTGCTTCGAATTAAACCACATGCTCCACCGCTTGTGCGGGTCCCCGTCAATTCCTTTGAGTTTCAACCTTGCGGTCGTACTCCCCAGGCGGAGTGCTTAATGCGTTAGCTGCAGCACTGATCTCTTATGAGACCAACACTTAGCACTCATCGTTTACGGCGTGGACTACCGGGTATCTAATCCTGTTTGCTCCCCACGCTTTTCGCGCCTCAGTGTCAGTTACAGGCCAAAAAAAGCCGCCTTCGCCACTGGTGTTCCTCCCTAATCTCTACGCATTTCACCGCTACACTAGGAATTCCACTTTTCTCTCCTGCACTCAAGTTTAACAGTTTCCAATGACCCTCCACGGTTGAGCCGTGGGCTTTCACATCAGACTTATTAAACCACCTGCGCGCGCTTTACGCCCAATAATTCCGGACAACGCTTGCCACCTACGTATTACCGCGGCTGCTGGCACGTAGTTAGCCGTGGCTTTCTGGTTAGGTACCGTCTCTACTGTGTATAGTTACTACACAATCATTCTTCCCTAACAACAGAGCTTTACGAACCGAAATCCTTCTTCACTCACGCGGCGTTGCTCCGTCAGGCTTTCGCCCATTGCGGAAGATTCCCTACTGCTGCCTCCCGTAGGAGTCTGGGCCGTGTCTCAGTCCCAGTGTGGCCGATCACCCTCTCAGGTCGGCTATGCATCGTCGCCTTGGTAGGCCTTTACCCCACCAACTAGCTAATGCACCGCAAAGCCATCTCATAGTGTTAGCAAAACCAACTTTTCAAACATCAACCATGCAGTTAATGCTGTTATCCGGTATTAGCTATCGTTTCCAATAGTTGTCCCAGTCTATGAGGCAGGTTCTTTACGTGTTACTCACCCGTTCGCCGCTAAGTTTTTCCGGTGCAAGCACCAGAAAAACTTCGCTCGACTTGCATGTATTAGGCACGCCGCCAGCGTTCGTCCTGAGCCAGGATCAAACTCTCCAAATAAATTTGTTAGCTTGATTAGCTCATTAAAAAGTTTTATAGTTTCTTTTTAAAACTGTCCTTTTTTTGGAATTAACGTTGACTTAATTCGTTTAGTTTTCAATGTTCAAATCGTTGCGATTAGCAACTTTTTATATTTTTAACATTTTTTTAAATTTTCTTTGTCAAGTCTTTTTTTAAAAACTTTTTTAAAAAAATGTTTTTTTAATCTTCATCAGAAGACTTTTTATTATTTTATCATTTATTCAAGCTTTTTGTCAAGAAGTTTTTTTATATTTTTTTAAAAACTTTTTTTAACCGTTTACTTCGCCGTTATAAATGAGTTTGTCTTTCGTTTAAGACTTTTTTTATTTTAACATTTCTTTTTATTCTTTGTCAAGAAGTTTTTTTATAATTTCTTAACATTAATTGTTTTTAAAATGTTCAAATGTTCGTCTTCTATCAGAAGACTTTTTACTATTCTATCATTAACTATTAATTATGTCAAGTTTTTTTAAAAAAACTTTTTTTAAAAAAATATTTAATGTTTAGAGATTGTCTTTAAGAAGACTTTTTATTATTCTATCATCTTCATATTATTATGTCAACATGTTTTTTTAAATTTTTCTTTTTTTTAATTTATTTTATATCTAAATAGAATATAACAAAGAGGACACTATTTTATACTAGCATCCTCTATTTTTATTTATTTATTTTTCTTCTATGATATTGTAAAAATCAAATACTGTAACTGGTAGATTACGTTTATGTTCAGATTTTTATATAGTGTCCTTCTATTATTTTTTTCTTATTTCATCAAGTACAACCTTACCTTCTAAATAATCATCTATATTATCATATGTAACACCTAAAGCTACTTCATCCTCTAACGCTGGTCTATCTTCTTCTAAATCAGCTGTTGGTTTTTTCATATATAAATGTTCAGGACAACCTAATTTCTTCAATAAAGCTTTTCCTTGCCTTTTATTTAATCGATATAGCGGCATAATATCTGCACCACCATCACCGTGTTTTGTAAAAAATCCTGTTATCGCCTCTGCAGCATGATCTGTACCTACAACTAGTCCTTTATTCATTGTAGCAATTGAGTATTGAGCCTTCATTCTTTCTCTTGCTTTTTCATTTCCTTTAGCAAAATCCGTAATTTCTACTCCTGCTATTTTTAATGAATTAACACTAGCATCCACTGCGTCTTTAATATTAACAGTATAAACTTTATCTGGCTTAATAAATTCTAAGGCATCATTACAATCAGCTTCATCGAATTGTTCACCATAAGGCAATCTTACTGCTATAAAAGAATACTCTTTTCCAGTTTCTTCTTTTAATTCATCTACAGCCATTTGACATAACTTACCGCATAAAGTTGAATCTTGACCGCCAGAAATACCTAATACCAAACTTTTTAACAAAACTATTTTTTTCTTAATATAGTCTTTTTAAAAAAATTTATAGTTAGTCTAATTTCTTCACCAACATTGATTTCAGCCTTTACATCTTAATTTTTGCTATTACTTCTTGTTGTAATGTCATAATATCACCTATTAATTAGATTTTTTTGTTACTTTTTTTCAATATTGTATTTCTATTTTTCCCAACATTCTGTACTTAAATCCACTGGATAGAACTCGGGGTTTAATAAACGTAAGTACTCATTCCATAGTAGTTTTTTATTTTCTTTAAAATACTCCGCACTCTCTTGAACAGTTGGAACATCATACACTTGTTTACCATCTATAAAAATATCAACTTGCAAATCACGTGCCTCAAAGTTTTTAACTTCTTTTTCTAAATACGTATGCGTTGGGTGGAATAATTTAATACTTGGCTCAGCGTTTACATCTTCTTTTTCTAATGCGATATAGTCTCCTGCTGCCATTCCTGTATCTTTATTTATTATTCTATAAACTTTTTTAATTCCTGGGATAGTTAATTTACCTGGGTTTTCTGAAACTTTTAATCTATCTATCATTTGACCACTAGCATCTTCTAAACACGCAAGTTTATACACCGCACCTAAAGCAGGATTATCATAAGCAGTTATAAGTTTAGTCCCTACACCCCATGCATCTATTCTAGCACCTTGTTGTTTTAAGTGTGTTATTGTATCTTCATCTAAGTCATTTGAAGCTACTATTTTTGCATTCGGGTATCCCGCTTCGTCTAACATTTTTCTAGCTGTTTTTGAAAGATAAGCGATATCTCCTGAATCTAATCTAACACCTAAGAAATTAATTTCATCTTTTAGTTCATCTGCTACTTTAATAGCAGTAGGGATTCCTGAACGTAATGTATCATATGTATCAACTAAGAAGTAACAATCTTTATGAGCAGCCGCATATTTCTTGAATGCAATTTCTTCATCCTCATATGCTTGAACGAATGAATGAGCATGCGTTCCACTACATGGAATATTAAATAGTTTCGCTGCTTTTACATTACTTGTCGCTTCAAATCCACCAATTACAGAAGCTCGAGTCCCCCATATGGCTGCATCAAATTCATGAGCGCGACGCGTTCCGAATTCCATACAAACTTCATCTGGACATAAGTGCTTAATTCTTGCAGCTTTTGTCGCTATTAAAATTTGATAGTTGACTATATTTAATATAGCAGTTTCCATAATTTGAGCTTGAATTAGAGGTGCCTCAATTCTTAGAAGAGGTTCATTCCCGAAAACAATCTCCCCTTCTTTTACACAACGTATATTTCCAGTGAATTTCATTTTACTTAAGTAATCTAAATAATCCTCTGCATAACCTAATTCACGTAAAAAATCTATATCTGATTCAGAGAATTCAAACGAGTTCACATAATCGATAATTTTGGCAAGTCCAGCGAATACTGCATACCCTCCACCAAATGGTATTTTTTTCTAAAATACACATCGAAAATACGACTTTTCTTTCGTGTATTCCATCCTTGAAAATACGCATAGCCCATGTTAATTTGATAAAGATCGGTATGCAATGCATCCCCTTGATATTTATTCATAATTTCCTCCGATTTATGTATCATTAAATTTGTTATCTATATATTAACATTTTAGTAACTTTTTAACAAATATTTATACTTAAATATATTGAATTAAATACTACAAAAAAATAATCTTCAGATGTCTATACGTTATATATAACAATTATTCATTCTATTAACTATAGAAAGTATTTTTTTATAATATATTTTTTTCATTATCACCTTAGTATAAAAAAATAAAAAAAGTAACAAGGTCTTAACCCCTGTTACTTCTTTTGATTATTAGTGTTTGAATTTTTTTATTAGTTGCTCTTTTGAGTCTGAGTTTTTCTCATCTTTCTCACTGTTTTTCATTTTCATCAGAAGAGTTATCATCAGTTTTTTTGTATCGCTAGTTTTTTTGTTATCGCTAGCTTTTTTTATCCGTTGACGTTTCATCATTCTTTTTTTAGTTGATTTTTTTATCCTCTTTTTTTAGATAATTCTGGGATTTTACTATCATCGATTCGACCATTATTATCTTCAGATTTTTTTCCAAATTACCATCCATAATAGACTTTTATTGCTGCCTGTAAAAAAAGTTTTTCCTGTAATGGAATATTAAAGATCAGTTCCCCTTGATAGCTTAGACCATATTCTTGCCTTACTAAGTCAGTAATAAAAATAAGGATCTCTTAATTTATCAATTACAAGTTCATTAACCTTGTTTTTCTTTATCTAGGTTTTTCAATCGTCTTATTCTGCTCTGCTAATTGTGAATTAATTTGTTTCTTATCACGCATATAAAAAAAGTTTGCAACAACGTCACAGATAATGCTAAAGTCATAATTACTAAAATAATAAATTTACGACGTTTTCTATATTTAGCTTTTAGCCTTTTAATACATCTTTTTTTAAACTGACTATTCTGTTCTCTCATTTTTCTACTTCTCTTAATTTTTTTCTGAAAGAATTTTTGAACATTTTTTTGTCGCATCTTCTTTTTTTAGTACTGTCTTTTAAGCTCTAACACTTCATACACAACCTCTTTTTTTGCAAAAATAAATAGTAATTTTATCCCCTATTTTTTAAAGTGCTAGATGGTTTTTGCTTTCTTACCGTTAATAGCTATATGTCCCTCTGACGATATTTCATTAGCAACTGTTCTTCTCTTAATAATTCTTGATACTTTTTAAAAAAATTTATCCAAACGCATTTAATCACCCCTAAATATTAGTACAATCTATTATCACATATTTATTTACTTTTTCGCAAAATAAAATCTACAATAATATTTTTAAATTCATTTTTTTAGATTTTTATAAGATAAACCTTATAAAAAAACTTCGGGGACTACCTTAAATCATGATTTCTATAAGAAATCACTCCTAATTAAGTAGCCCCCAGCCAGTTTCTTTTTAGTATCATAAGTGTAGTATTTATTTTATTAAATCTATACTTTTTATATTAAGCTTAAAATTAGATTCTTCTATGCCCAGTTTCCATCTTTGAAAATAGCTATTTCCTTACCATCTTCTGTGTAACCAGTAATATTCGTTGTTGCTTCACCTATCATAAAATCAACATGAATTAAACTATCGTTGGCCCCCGCTTCTACTAATTGTTCATCAGTCATTTCAGGACCACCTTTAACACATGTTGGATATGCTTTTCCTAATGCAATATGACAAGCTGCATTTTCATCAAATAATGTTTCTAGGAATAGTATTTTCGTATTAGATATAGGAGAATCAAATGGAACTAAGGCCATTTCCCCAATTCTTCTTGCTCCTTCATCAGTGTCTAATAAATTCTTAAGAACATCATAACCACGTTCTGCCCCGAAATCTACTACTTTACCATTTTCAAATTTCAACCAGAAATTGTCAATTAGTACTCCACCATAATTTAAAGGTTTTGCATTATATACAATACCACTTGTTTCATCTTTGTGAGGCATTGTAAATACTTCTTCAGTTGGAATATTAGCTACAAAACGGTCAGCCTTTTTAGCATAACTTCCCGCACTTTGCCAAATATGATTTTTCGGAAGTCCTACATATAAGTCTGTTCCTAAATCATTTGTAATATGTAGTTTCACCAATTCATTTTCATGTAAGAATTTGGCTTTTTCATCTAGAACTTCAATATGTTCTTCCCAATCTGCAACTGGGTCATCTCCAGTTGAACGGCAAGCACTTAGAATTTGATCCCAAAGTTTTAAGTATGCTTCTTCATCACCTAGTTCAGGATATAGTCTTTTCGCCCATCCAACTGTTGAAGCAGACACAACACACCAAGGGCATTCGTCACTCATGATAGATTTCATGTAGTTACGCATCGCTTTAGAACGACCTACCATAGAAGCTTTTTAATTTTGCGCTATCTACTCCCGCTAATCCATCTGGATCATCACCGATAATAGATAAGAATGCTGCTCCTTCATCTAGCTCATCTTGATATTTGTCAATGTACCATTGTCCTACCGTACTTAGAGTTTCTTCCGTTTGATAATTCAAGTGTAATTTTGTTAACTCTTGATCACGCCATTCTACAGACACTCTTTTAGCCCCTAATTCATAGCATGCTTCTACTACTTTAGCAACAAAATCACGTGTTTCTGTACTAGCTCTAACTAAAACTGGTTGATCTTTTTGAATATTTAATCCTACTTTAGCTATAAGTTGCGCATATTTTTTTAATTGTGTGTTTAAATCCATATGATTTACCTCGATTTTTTTAGACTAAATTTTGAAATAATCGCTAAATTTATTTCAATAATATATATTATATCACTTTTTTATAAAATATTAGTAGGAGGTTCCAAGTAAACTTGAAACCTCCTGTTAAAAATTATACTTCTCTAGTAGCTTGTTTTTAGCCATTCTAATTCTTCACCTTCAAAGTGTGGAGCTAAAACTTCAAATACTTTTTTTATGATAATTATTTAATTCATATTTATCTTCACTTGTAAGAATAGATACATCAATAGCCTCTAAATCCCAAGGTACGAAAGTCATTACTTCAAATTCTAAGAATTGACCATATTCATTTTTTTACAGTATTTCTAATGATTAATTCATTTTCTAGACGAATACCATGAGAACCTGAGATATATAATCCTGGTTCATTAGTCATAGTCATACCATGTTTAAATGGCTCTGATGCACGATAAATTCCCCAGTGAATACCTTGAGGTCCTTCGTGAATGTTTCCTAAATAACCAACACCGTGTCCTGTACCGTGGTTAAAGTTTTCATAATCATACCATAATGGTGCACGAGCGAATAAGTCTACGTTTGCTCCAGAAACACCTTCCATAAATTTAAGTCTTGATAAACGTAAATGACATTGAAGCACTCTTGTGTAATCGCGTTTTAATCTATCGCTAACTTCTCCCATTGCAGTTGTACGAGTAATGTCAGTTGATCCTTCTTCGTAATGAGCACCTGTATCAGTTAAGAAAAAAGTACCTGTGCGTAATGGAATAGATGTTTCTTTAGAAGAAGAATAATGAACGATTGCTCCATTTTCCGCATGCCCACATATTGGCGCAAAGCTTGGACAGATAAATCCACCTTGTTCTCGTCTGAATTCAACAAGTTTATCAGATGCAGAAAGTTCATCTTCTTGTTCACTAATACCTTGTTTAACTAATTGTTTTAACCAATAAATAAATTTAGTATGAGCAATACCATCTTTTACGTGAGCTTTAATTGTGTGTTGTAATTCAACTTCATTTTTTATAGCTTTCATTAAAATTGTAGGATTTCTACGCTCTACTAATGTTATTTCTTTTGGAATATTGTTAAACACAGCATAGTTTAAGCATCCCTGGATCAACTAAAACTACATCGTTTCCTGAGAATTTCTTCACATCTTCATATACATCGTTATATGGTTTAATGTGAACATTATTTTTCAGCTAAATGTTTTTTTAATTTCATCAGATAATTTTTCTCTCATCAACATATAAATCTACTTTATCTTCATAAACAACAGCATAACTTAATAGCAATGGGAAGAAATCTACATCCATACCACGGATATTTAATAACCAACCAATATCGTCAAGAGTAGTAATAACGTGGATGTTTGCTCCAACTTCACTCATTTCTTTACGTACTCTTTCAAGTTTACTAGCAACAGATTCCCCAGCACGTTCTAAGTTTAAATAGAAAGCAGGTGCTTCTGATAACGGTGGACGATCAGTCCAAATTTCATCTACTAAATCTACTTCATATTTTACAGTAGCATTTTTTCTTTTTAATTTAGTAGCTAGGTCTTTACCTTCACCAAAAGTTACAACACGACCATCAAATCCTAGTACTCCACTCTCCGGTATATTTTCAGTGATAAATTCTGCAATAGTAGGAACTCCTGGTTCGCGCATTTTTTGCAACTCAATTCCAGTTCCTTCTAATTGTTTAGCACCTTGTAAGAAATATCGACCATCTGTCCATAATCCTGCAAAATCTTTTGTAACTACTAAAGTTCCAGCAGAACCTGTAAACCCACTCATGAACGCACGAGCTTTGAAATGTTCCCCTACATATTCACTATTATGAAAATCAGCTGTTGGAACCATATAAACATCGATTCCATTTTTTTCCATTAATACTCTTAATTGAGCTATTCTGTCTTTTTACTGCCATTTTCCTTACTCCTTTGTTATTTGTTTTTTTATATTTCTGTAACTTTTTTTAATTAAAAATATAGCACTTAAGATTTTTTTACTACATTTATTTAATCTATCACACTTATTATTTTTATCATATAATCAAGCGTTTTTTTCATTATTAATAAAAGTCAACTCAATACCTTAAATATATTTAATTTAGTATAAGAATAGGCTATAACTCTACATCGCTATAGCCTAAATACTATTCATAAATAATTATTTTAATAATTCTTTAAAGTAATCAGTTGATCTAACTAAAGAATCTACAATTGCAGGTTCTCCTGATGAGTGACCTGATACAACGATATCTAATTTACAATTATTTAATTTTTTACTTAATTCATATGCTCCTATAGCACGACAGTCAACATCATAACGACCGTGGGCTATTGTAGTAGGAATATCTTTAATAACATCGATATTATTCAAAATCCAATCATCATCATCCCAGAACATATTATTCATCCAGAAATGACATTCAATAGTTGCCATCGAAATTGCATAATTAATTTCTCCGAAACTTTGTTCTAGATTTGGATCGGGGTATAATGTTACTAAGCTTCCTTCCCACATACTCCATTCTTTTGCTGCTACTTCTCTCGTTTCTCTATCTTCACTTGTAAGTCGTTTATAATATGCACGAATCATATCGTGACGTTCTTCTTTTGGAATAATACTTTCGTATCTCTCAAATGATTCAGGATGAATATTACTTGCTCCACCTTTTTCATAAATCCAAAGTATGTCTTCCCTACGACCTAAGAATATTCCACGTAACACTAAGCCTAAAACACGTTCAGGATGCTTAATCGCATAACAAAGTGATAAAGTAGAGCCCCAACTACCACCGAATACTAGCCATTTATCAATATTCAAATCTTCTCTAATTTTTTCAATATCTTCAATAATGTGCCAAGTATCATTATTTTCTAAACATGCGTGGGGTGTAGATTTTCCACTTCCACGTTGGTCAAATAATATTATACGATAAAACTCGGGATCGAAGTATTGTCTGCAACTCGGTGCAGTTCCACAACCAGGACCTCCATGTAAAAATACTACCGGTACTCCATTAGGATTACCACTTTCTTCATAATAAATTGTATGTGTGTCATCTACTTTCAACATTTTAGAGAAATTCTCTTTAATAGCAGGATATAATGTTCTTAATTCTGCCATAATGACACCTCCTTTTTGCATTTTTTTCTTACAATTTAATTTTTAACATATAATTTATATTTTTTTCATTATTAATAAAAAAATAAAAATTTTTATATTTTACTATTCTATAAATGAAATATTTTTTTAGTACATTTAGTTATAATACAATAAATAAAAATATTTCATAATTTTTAAAAATACAGCTGTAAAAAAAATATTTATATCGTTATATAAATGTTGTGTATTTTATAAAATTATTTATCAGACAATAAAAAAATAAGTAGAAATAAAATCTCTACTTATTTTTTTATTTACTTTATTCTTCTACTAGTGTTTCACCTTCACGTAATTCTACAAGAGAAGCTAGTTTTTTTCTCAAATAAGAATACTAAAATGGCTACAACTACACAGACAACACCGATACCTAGTGAAAGTTTAATAATTGGTACATCTGCAATTGCTGCATATAGAAGCCCATATCCTTTTGCAGCACCGAATGTTGCTACAATCCATACAGCCATCATAATTGATAGGATGTGTTTTGGAGAGTATTTAGATACGAATGAAGCTCCAAGCGGAGAGAAGAACATCTCGGATACACTTAGTACAATGAAGAATAACACTACCCAAAGAATACTAGCTTTTTGAGTTTCTGGAGCTCCCACTCCACGACTAAATTCAGTTAATGCTAATACCCCAAATGTCGCTCCAAGAAGGAATAACGCGATAGATGCTTTTTTGTATAAGCTCCAGTCTCCTTGTGGACGAGTAGCAAGTTTATACCATAAAGCTCCTAAGATTGGACCTAAAACGATACAAGCTAATCCATTAATAGAATCTAACCAAGATGTTGGCACTGTAAATGTTCCTAACTTATCGTCAATGAATTTTGGCATATAATCGTATAAAATTACATATGTTAAATACCAGAATGTCCAGAAAACAACAGATAATAATGAAATAATTATGATTGAGTACACACGACGAACTTCGTATTTTTCTAATGAACGGTGTACTTTAGGCTTATTATCTTCATGTTTGTGTTCACCTTGAGCAAAAGGATATTTCCCTGCATCACCAAGAGATTTATAACCTAAAACGAACCAAATTGCTCCAATAATACAAATTAGACCTGCAAGTTTAAAACATTGTAAGTATCCGTTTGAGCTTGCTGTAGCAAGTTTTAAATATATAACCCCTACGAATGTTGTTCCAATAAATGATCCGATATTAATAAATGAATACATTGTTGAAAAAGCATCATCTTTACGTTTTTCGTCACCTTCGAACAATTGCCCTACAACTGCTTGCAGATTACCTTTGAAAAACCCTGTTCCTAAAGAAACTAGAACAATCATAACCCAAAGAGCCGAATAAGAACCTACAAATCCTGCATATCCATATCCTAACCCCATTAATACAAGTCCAACCGGAATCAAGTATCTGGCTCCTACAAATCTGTCTGCAATAAAACCAAACAGCACCGGCGCTAAATATGTAAAGGCTACAATATTAGATTGCATTGCTGCACCCTCTACCTTACCTAAACCAAGTCCACTTTCACCCATTCCTCCAGCTATTACTGCTACAGTTACATATGTATATAATAACCAGCGAGAAGAATAGTAAGCACATCGTTCGAAAGCGAACGTAATTGAACTCATATAGAAACTCCACGGTTTACCATTTTTAACCGCTACTTCTGACATAAAAACCCCTTCTTTCTTTAGTGATTAACCACCATTTTTTCTTTATTATATCACAACATATTTTATCATTCAACTATTTTCTAGAAAACGTTATAAATATTCTTGCAATCACTATTGTATTTACTTATTGTAAATGATATAATTATATTAAAGTTCATAATATTTTAAAAGGAGTTGTATAATATGAAACTTTCAAGAACTAATAAAATTTTATCTAAAATGAAAGAACAAGGAATCAATCAAGCACTTATTAGCGATCCTTATTCAATCTTCTATTTAACAGGGCACCTAGAGCATCCAGGTGAAAGATTTTACGCAGTACTTCTTGATGAAAATGGGAATCATAAACTTTTCATCAACGCTTTATTCCCACTAGATAAAGATTTAGGATTAGAAAAAGTAGTTTATTCTGATACTGATAAACCTATAGAAATTCTATCAAAATCTATACCTAACGGTTCTGTTGTTGGTATTGACAAAGTTCTTCCAGCTAGATTTTTACTACCACTGATGAATTATTTACCAGAGAGTAAATTCGTCGATGTATCTCAAATCGTTGATCGTGTTCGTATGATTAAAGATGAAGAAGAAAAAGAACTTATGCGTCGCGCTTCTCTTCTAAACGATGAAGCTTGTCAACGTGTTATCAATAGCATTTCTGCTGAAAAATCTGAAAAAGATATTGTAAAAGATCTACTTGCTATCCACGAAGATCTAGGAGTTGAAGGTTTATCATTTGATCCAATTATCGGATATGGTGCTAACGGAGCTAATCCTCACGGAACAGTTGGAGATAGATATCTAAAACCAGGTGATTCAATCATCATCGACATGGGAGGAATTAAAGACAACTACTGCTCTGATATGACACGTACTGTATTTTGGAAACAACCAAGTGAAAAAGCTCGCGAGGTATTCGAAACTGTATTAGAAGCACAAAAACGTGGTGTTGCTCTAGTTAAACCCGGAGTTAGATTCTGTGATATCGATGCCGCTTGTCGCGACTACATTACAGAAAAAGGATATGGTGAATTCTTCACGCACCGTACAGGTCACCACATCGGCCTTGAATGTCATGAATATGGAGACATTTCTAGTGTTAACGAAACTAAATGTGAACCTGGTATGATTTTCTCTATTGAGCCAGGTATTTATCTTCCAGGAGAATTCGGTGTTCGTATTGAAGACCTTGTTCTTGTTACAGAAGATGGTTGTGAAGTTCTAAACAAACTTAACAAAGAATTAGTTGTTGTAGGGGAATAACTATATATAGTGTAATAACGGAAAATCTCAAATTCTAAATTTTTTCATAATAAAAGGCGATTGATAAATTTATCAGTCGCCTCTCTTATTACTCAAAATGTTTCTTTAAAAATTCTCCTACAATATTCCAATATTGTTCACGATATTTTCTTTCTGCTTGAACGTGTTTCATACCGGGAAACTATGAAATTCTTTTTTTCTGAAGTTATTAAATCATAAGCTTGTTTACCGTATTCTAAAGGAACAAAACCATCTTCTTCACCATGCAATACTAAGGCAGGTAATTTCGTTTCTTTCAGTGCTTTTGTAGCATCTACATCACCAAAAAAGTATCCTGCACGTATTTTTGTTACTGTATTCGCCGCTGGAATAACTGGGAAACTTGGCAAATTAAATAATTTTTTTAATTGATATGTAAATTCTACTTTTAAATTCACATATCCACTATCTTCTATAAAAAGTTTTTTTACATTTGATGGTAAGTTTTTACCTACTGCATTCATTACAGTAGCAGCTCCCATACTAATTCCAAATAACGCTGTATCAGCATTATTATTTTTCTGCTGATATTTTTCTTCACCCAATTAACTAAATCATCAGAATCATAGCCACCCATTGAAATAAAGTCACCTTCACTATTACCGTGAGCTATTAAGTCCGGAGCAAAAACACTATATCCCATATCGTAGAATTTTTTAATATAGTTAGCCATTTTCTTAGCATCACTAGTGTATCCATGAACTACAAAAATCCATTTTTTAGCATTAGGATTAACAAACTTATAACCCACAAGCTTATTCTTAGTAACAGACTCCATTTCTGCAACTTGTTTTGTCTCGTCAAACCACTTGTTTACGGCTGTTTTATCTTCTTTACTACCATCACTATCTTGATTTACTATACCACTTTTATCAACTTTCGGATTCAATCCAAAGTTATAGAAATAATTCCCAACAAAGCCAAATGCAACAATTAGGACAATAAGTAATGTTGCCAATATTTTTTTAAAATGTTTTTTTCACTTTCGTCTACCTTTCATTTTCAATTTCAATTTCAATAAAACTATTATACTATTGCTTCTAATAAAAGTAAATAAAAAAATAACACTAATAGAGACGTGAAAAGTCTCTATTAGTGTTATTTTCTATTATTCTATTCCATACTTCTCTTTAATAGCATCTGCTACAACCATGCCGGTAAACCATGCTACCATTAAATTATATCCACCAATTTCTCCATGTAAATCTAAGATCTCTCCAGCAAAATATAAATTCTCTATTTTTTTATGACTACAAGTTTTTCGGACTTACCACTTTTTAAATCTACTCCACCAGCAGTTGTAAATGCATATTCTAAAGGCATCGTCTTAACATCAATTAATTCATAACGTTTGATTTTTGTTACAAACTTCCTTAACTCCTTTTTACTAACATTTTCTGGAAAAATATTTTTTTCTATCATAAAGTTATAAAAAAACTTTTTTTGGTAGTTTCCCATTCAAGAATTTATTATCTTCCCACAATTTAGCAAACAGTTCTTCTTCATTTAATTCGGGATAAAAAAATCTAAGTAAAACTTATCTTCCGGGTATCTCGCTACAAACTCACCCATAGATATTGATAGCGGGCCACTTAATCCTTTATGTGTAAACAACAAATCTCCGCTTCTCTCATTTTTCTTATGGAACATCCTTACATTTTGCAGCGCAACTCCCGATAACTCTCTAAAGTCTTCAAATACTAAAGCTACTTCACTAGGATATATTTTAGTAATCTTCACCCCGTGTTTTTTTAGAATTCTATGCAGTGAACCATCACTTCCACTCTGAGGATATGTTTTTCCCACCTGCACACACTACGATATTCTTTCCGTAATAAGTATCCACATTTGTTTTTACACCAACTAATTTATCGTCTTCAAATACTAAGTCTTCTACTTTTTCCTTATAATTAATCTTCGCATGATCTATCTTGAAGGCATTAACAACATCCCTAGCCTTCTCACTAGCTGGATATAATCTTCTATTTTCCTGTTTTAATTTCAAATTATGCTTATCAAAAAAACTTCTTAACATTATATTTATGATAAGCACTTCTTAAAAAAATCTACCGTTATGAACTGCAGCTACAAAATCCTCAGCATTATCGCTACTCATAACATTACAACGGCCATTCCCTGTTAAAAGTAATTTTATCCCTGCACGTCTATTTTGCTCAAGAACCAGAACTTTCAAACCACTATCATTAAGCCTATCCGCTATCATAAGTCCTGCGCTACCAAGACCTATTACAATTACATCATATTTCATCTTAAATCTCAACTTTCTCTTATAAAATCAAACATCATCTAATTATAACACGTAATGATTTAGTTTCAAATTTTTTTCCTTATGAAAATTATAATAAGATTATTTACTATAGTTAAAAATTTCTTAAATCTCCTCCTTCTTATTGGAATTTTTTTCCTTATTTTTGTAATATACTAGAGTGTATATGTTTAGAATTATTTTTCTCATTCATTCATCATGAACTGAATAGTGGGCTAACATTATTCTAAACAAGTTTGAAATAAAGGATTGAAATAATGAAACTAAAAAAATTAGTATTTTGATTTTTACTTCTTGTTTTTCTTAATTCCAAACTTCACAAAAGCTGAAGATAACTTCCTAGATAATAATGCGGTAATTGATTTTAGCGACGTTAATTCTCATCTAGTTGTTTCGGAACTTAACACAGGAAAAAAATCATTTCTAAACGTGGAGAAAATGAAAAAAACAGCTGTAGGTAAGTTACCTAACTACGTTGCACTTTACCTACTTGCTGATAATTTAAAAAAATAATAAAAATAACATTAGATACAAAAAAATTGATATTAAAAATAGTGACGATATATTAACTAAATATAAATTTGAAGCGTCTATTACAGTTAAAGATGCTATATTCTTATTAGAAAATGAAGCGTCGAACGGACTTAACCAAGCAATCTTTAATCATTTCAATATAGATGTTTCAAAAAGCTAAAGATATCCTTGCAACTATGTCTCTTAACGATACAAAACTAGAGACTTTTGATAACAACAGTTCTACTAATATTAGTACTGCGAAAAAAATATTTCATATCTGACTAGTTTAATATTAAAAAAACTTATCCAGAAATAACAGAAATAACAAAAAAATCCAGAACACACACTTGCTACTGGAGAAAAAAATTAAAAAAATAGTGTTGAGTTTAAAGAATCTGATAAATTTAGAGTTTTTAGGACTAGATTATTCTGAAAAGAACAGCGTTACATATGCATATAGCGGTAATACTAAACTTATCATTACTGTGCTAAACCAAAATGATGATAAAGCTGCTTATTTTGATAAACTTCAAAAATCTTATGACTACTTATTTACGAACTATCAATATAAACTAGCACTTAAAGCTGGTACTTATACAATAAATAATGAAAAAAATTACCTTCAATGAAGATATTTATGATTTATTCTATGATAAACACTCTATTAAGGATGTAACATATTTACTTATGAATAAGAAAATTCTTCTTTTTCCAAAAAAATATGAAACTACATCCGCTAATGAAGGAACAGTTTTTCTCTGAATTTGATTCTAACGATAACACTAATACTTTTTGCAAAAGTTAAATCAAACTTCGTTAATGATGAAAACTTTGACAAAAAAGATAACTACGAAAAAAACTACTATTGTTATAGATCGTACGAAATACTTCGCTACTGGTATACTTGCAATATATACACTTGTTTTTTTGCAGCACTATATGTTATGAGACAAGTGGTTAGAAAAGGATTAGATATGGAGCAAAAATAATTTAGTTTTTCGAAGTTGATGGTGCTATATACGAACTTGTCTATAATTTCAAAGATGCCTTTCAAAAAGAAACATTTGAAGAGAAATTAGTAGACGTCTTAAAAAATAAACCCTATATTGTCGGAGATATTTCTCATGAAAAACTACGACTTACTGGATTTATTTTTAACAAAGGATAACAATAATCCTAAAAAAACATAAACAACCTTGAAGATTACATTCTAGAATACTGTAATTTCGGAACACCGTTCTTTGTAGTAAAAAAACGAAACTCATAAAAGAAATACCTAAGACGAGTTTATTCTCATCTTAGGTATTTTTCTATATAAACTTAGCACATACAGCTTCTGGAACAGTAATCTCTGAATCAACAACTTTTAACTGTCCTGTCGTTTTTATCTATTCGATATACAGTAATCGTTCCACTATTTTTCATTCGTCGCTAGCGCAAATTTATTATCTTTTGATAAATCAAAATCTCTAGGCCCTTTACCAAAAGTACTAATAGTTTGGATTTTTTTTAATCCATCTTTAGTATTTTCAAAAACAACTATCGCATCTTGTCCTCTGTTAGAAACATATATATACTTATTGTCATTTGAAATTTTTATCGCACTACCTTTGTTTTCTAGCGTAAACCCTTCTGGTAATGTAGAATAATATGTTGGATTAGCTAAATTCCCTTTTCCATCATAATCAAATGTAATTATTTCACTAGTAAGTTCCGTCATTACAAAAGCTTGCTTTTTCATCACCACTAAATACTATATGACGAACTCCACTTCCATCTTTAGCTTTAAAAGTAGCTACTTTTTCTAAAACCCCCTCATTAAGTTTATACGATGTAATTTCATCAGTTCCTAAATCACACGAGAAGACATATTTTTCACTTGGAGTAAAGCCAGAGAAATGAACATGAGGTTTTTCTTGTCTTTCATGTACTCCACTTCCTTCATGATGGTCAGTCGATAGAAGTTTTACAAGTCTTCCATTTTCAACAGAGTAACTATCAATTGTACCTAAATGATAGTTGGCTGATAATAAAGTATTTTTTTCTGAGTTCAATTCCACATAACAAGGAGGATTTCCTTCTTGAGCTACTGATGTCAATTCTTTCAAGTTACCATTCTCTTCAACCTCAAAGCTAGAAACAGCTCCTTTTCCATCTACTCTAGATACACTATATAAATACTTGTTATCATTAGACAATGCTAAATACGTTGGATTGTCAACCTTCGCAGTATTTCTAACTTCTAACACTTTCCCTTCTTCTGATAAGTCTACTAAGTATATCCCTTTACTGTCTTGTTTTTGTATATGTTCCAATATATGCTCTTACCATTATTTTTTTCCTCCTACTTTCTATATATTAATTATAACATTTTTCCAAAAAAAATTTTTTTATAAAATTTTTCTCACCTATTATTCGTATAAACCAAAATTATCATTTTTTTGAAAACTAAAAATCCTATTTTACGGATTTTTTTATCATTTCCATAAAGTTAAAAATTCGTTTTTTTGTTATTTATTTGTCAAAAAAATCAATTTTTTTCAAAGAAAAACTCAAAAAAATTCTAACATTTAAGATTTTACATATCTCAAACTTCTTGTTATAATAGACTATATTAATAAAAGTATATTTTTAGGAGGAAAACCGTGAAACACGAATTTATATTAGTTCTTGACTTTTGGTAGTCAATATAACCAACTTATCACTCGTCGTGTACGTGAACTTGGTGTATATTCTGAACTACATGACAATGAAATTTCTATAGAAGAAATCAAAAAAATGAATCCTAAAGGAATCATCCTTTCAGGTGGGCCAAACTCAGTTTACGAAGAAAACTCTCTTACTATTGATGATGAAATCTTCAACCTAGGTATTCCTGTACTAGGAATTTGCTACGGAATGCAACTTATGCAACACAAACTAGGAGGAAAAGTAGAATCTGCAACAAGTAGAGAATACGGAGCTCACAATGTTGATGTAACTCCAGGTGCTAAATTATTCGAAGGTACTCCTGCTTCTCAACAAGTATTAATGAGTCACTCTGATAAAGTAGTTGAACTAGCTGAAGGATTCAAAGTTGTCGCAACAAGTGATAACTGTCCAATCGCAGCTGCTGAAAATGTAGAGAAAAACTTCTACTGTTTCCAATTCCACCCAGAAGTACGTCACTCTGAATACGGTTATGACTTAATTAGAAACTTCATCCGTAACGTGTGTAACTGTACTGGTGACTGGACAATCCAAAACTTCATCGACGAGAAAATCAAAGAAATCCGTGCAGAAGTTGGAGATCAAAAAGTTCTTTGTGCATTATCTGGTGGTGTAGATTCATCAGTTGTAGCTGCCCTACTAGACAAAGCAATCGGCGATCAACTTATCTGTATGTTTATCGACCACGGTTTACTTCGTAAAGGTGAGGCTGAAGCTGTTATGAATACATTCAGTAAAGAAATTGACGGCGGATTCAACATGAATCTTATTAAAGTAGATGCTAAAGACAGATTCTTAGGAAAACTTAAAGGTGTAAGCGATCCTGAGCAAAAACGTAAAATCATCGGAAATGAATTTGTTTATGTATTCGATGAAGAATGTGCTAAACTACACGATATTCCATTCTTAGCTCAAGGTACTCTTTACACTGACGTTATTGAGTCAGGAACTAAAAACGCTCAAACTATCAAATCTCACCACAATGTAGGTGGATTACCAGAAGATATGCGTTTTTCTCTAATCGAACCACTTAACACTCTATTCAAAGATGAAGTTCGTGCATTAGGAGAAGCACTTGGTCTACCTCACGAAATCGTTTGGCGTCAACCGTTCCCAGGACCAGGACTTGGTATTCGTGTTCTTGGAGAAGTAACAGAAGAAAAGCTTCAAATCGTACGTGATAGTGACTTCATCTTACGTGATGTTATCGCTAAACGTGGATTAGAAGGAGAAATCTGGCAATACTTCACATGTCTTCCAGACATTCGTTCAGTAGGAGTTATGGGAGATGTGCGTACATATGACTACACAGTTGCAGTTCGTGCTGTAACAAGTATCGACGGTATGACAGCAAGCTGGGCCCATATTCCATTTGAAATCCTAGAAGAAATCTCAGCTCGTATCGTAAATGAAGTTGCACACGTTAACCGCGTAGTCTACGACATTACTAGTAAGCCACCAGCAACTATTGAATGGGAATAATATTATAGTAAAATATATAGATAAAAAGCCTTGATTTTTTAAGGCTTTTTCTTTTTAAAAAAATTAAAGCAAAAATAAACTTTTAGGCATAAAGTACCCTGCCAACTCCCCTGCCGAAGAGTAAAAATTTACAATGTAAAAAGATGAACAATTTTGAAAAATATACTCAGGATTATCTAAATTCTCCCCTTATCGCCTCTAAAGAAAAATAGAGCCGAATATATGGAATATTTAGCTGAGCAGAATATTGAAGAATTATCTTCTCTGTTAAATAACACACTTGAATTTGAAAAAGAAAGAATATCACAATTTAACTAATATTATAGTCGTAACCTTTAATTTAAGGTTACGACTATTTTTTTCGCCCAAATTGACTACTATGGGTAAACCCATACTGGACAAAAATCCAACCCTATTAAATCAACAATCAAGATGTACGTTATACATGTCTAAAAAAACTAAATTACAGGAGGTACAAAAATGAAAATCGGATATATACGAACGTCAACCATAGACCAAAACCTAGATAGACAAAAAAACAAATTATGAAAGACAATAATATTGAATTGCTATTTAGCGAACAAGAAAGTGGAAAAAGATACAAACAGACCTATTTTTAAATGAAATGCTAAACTCTATTCGTGCAAATGATGAAATTGTTATAACCTCACTCGATAGACTTAGCAGAAATTATAAAGATTTAAAAGATATAATACAAATAATAAAAAGATAAAGGAGCAACTCTAACAATAGTAGATGCTCCTTTCCTTAATTTTAATACTGGTAACTCTACCCTAGACATCGCTATGTTCGACATACTCCTTTCTCTACTTGGATATATTGCACAGAATGAACGTGAAAAGATACTTGAAAGACAACGTCAAGGAATAGAACAAGCAAAAAAACGTGGTGTCTACAATGGACGTCCCCTAAAATACCATGCAAATGCTAAGAACTCTCAAGATAGATTCATATACGAAAGTGTGGTATCTATGCTCCAAGAGAAAAAACCTGTTCAATCAATTGCAAAACATGTAGGAATAGCAAAGTCAACTGTGTATGAAATTAAGAAACGAAATAATTTCCTTTAAATTTTTTTATTGCATTGTTTATCGAAATTTACTTATTTTTTTATTTATATATTATAACTTTGATAGTTAAATAATAAAGATTAAATTATTATATTTTTTTCGGACATTTTGTATGTAAATTGTCTTGGGCATTTTCCGAGACTTCTTAGACTTATATTATCCAAGAAAAAAATTTATAATAAGTAATGTAAAGGAGGGATTTATTTTTGTTAGCCAAGAATAAAGCATTAAAAAGATTCAAATAATTGGAGACCTATATATAAAGATATTGCAAATATAATAGGTGAAGAAAATACAATAAAGTTATACAAACATTTTTAGGGGATTAACATTGAACTTTCCTATGAAGTTACTTTCTAAAGAAGGGATGACAAATATTGTTAAATCAGAATATGATGGACATAATGTAGTTTACTTGGCTAGAGAGTATGGTTATTCAATGAGGCATATTAATCGAATAATAAAAAGATAATAATTTAAAAGGAGAAAATAGAAATGAATAAAAAAATTATTCCATTATTAGCTAGTATTTTTAGTCTTCATTATTATTGTATTTGGAGGATTTTTTTATTATCAAAATTCAGGGAAGACTAATATACAAAAAGACCATGAAAAATATTTAACACTTATTAATGATAATCATGACTTTTGACGAAGGAGTCAAAGGATTAGAAAAGCCTTGATAACGAAAAAGGACAAAAATGTGTTCAAAAAAATATAAAAACAGAAATCAAAAATAGCTAAAGAGTTGAAAAAAATGCTGACAGTAGTCTTGATAACAAAGATATTGATTCAGCTAAAAAAATCATTAGAAAAAGTAGACACTCTAACTATTGATAATTCATTTGATAAAGCTATCGACAGGTTAAAAGAAGATATTACAAATTATGAAAAAAAGCACTTAAAGAAATCAAAAGATACTAAAGCTGATGATACTAGTTCTATATTAGATAAATACAAATTTAATCACAATGCTTTTAAAAAGTTAAATTGAGTGAAAACAAATCAACTAAAGAAAAATGCGAATACAACAAAAATCAAGTGAAGATAATAAAACTCAAGAAGTAAAAGATGTGAAAAACTGGGCTAACTTTTGATGTCGCTTTTAGAAAAAAACTTTAATTATTATTATAACACTATCGTTAATGATATTAAAAATGACATTTCTCAAAAATTTGGAGCAACATTAATAAATGCAACTCCTAATGGTCGTGACTCTGATGGTGATGGAATAACTATCGCTGTTCAAGGTAGTAATATAGAGGCTAGCGGAACATATACTCTTAAATATTATCAAAAATACTAAAAATTTGTAAATTAATAAGAGGTATAGATCAAGATATAAAAACCTATCCAGCTATATATAATATGTAATAAATAAAAAAATTAAATAAAGGAGAAAAATGAAATTCTGTGAGAATTGTGGGAAGCCTGTAAATGAAAAATTCTCAATTTTGTGAGAACTGTGGAGAAAAAAATAAAAAGTCGGTAATTACAGAACAACCTCAAAAAAACAACAATAGTAAAAAGTAGTAAAAAAATAGAAGGAATATTATTTTTTTGCAGTTATCGGAGTATTAGTATTAATATTTGTAGTTTCAAGTTTATTTTTCTTCATTTAATTCTGAAGGTAAAATAAAAAGATGAATATTTAAAAAAATATGATGAAGCTGTAAAAAAACTGAGACTGCTAATTTTATTCAAGCCAAAGTTGAGTTAGAAAAACTTCAGGATACGAAATCATACGATGGTATAGATATTAAAAAAAGATATTGATATGACCGTTCAACTATTTGGAATTAGAAATTTTTGTAAGTTCTAAAGATTTAACAGAAGAAGATATAATTGAAGAACTTGAAAAAAATCGCTAGATAAATTTGATAAAGATTATAAGAGTAGCAATAGTAAAATAAAAAAAGCTAGTGATACATTTATAACTGAGAGTAAAACTTTTTTTAGATTTTTCTAAAAAAACATATGTAGAAGCTGAAAAAAATATAAATAATCAAGATAATGATAATGCAAATAAAAAAATTAGAAAAAAATTAAAAAGAATACAAATTTACAACACCTAAATTTCAAGATATGGCTGATAGTAAGACTCTAGATATTCAGTCTGGGATACATATATCGAATTCATTGAATAAACAAGAAAATTCAAGTAATTCAAATGATTCTAACAATACCAATAAGAATTCTTCAAATACTATTAACAATACAAGTAATTCAAATAGACCAACTATACAGGAACAATTCAATCGTTTAAAATCTACTATTGAATCGGACTTCAATGGTACGTTAGCCGTTAATTTTTAATAGTTGGCATAGACAAGGTGAATCTACTTTAAGAATAGAAATACAACAAGGTAATGAAACTTACTATGGTGATTTTTTTCATATTCGGCTAATGGAGAGTGGCTATATGTTGAATTCCGTGATTTACTGGGTAAAAATTATAATAGCTACAAAGCATAAAATAACTAATAAAGGAGATATACTATGAAATATTGTGAGCATTGTGGACAAGAAAATAGCTCATCTTCTAATTTCTGCCAAGCATGTGGAAAGAAGATGAGCACTAATAATAATTCAAAACAAAAAAAGAAAGACAGCCTAAAAAAAAAGGTAGTAAAAAAAGTATTATATTCTATTCTTGCTTTTTCTAGTAATTATTTTTAGCAGGAGCAGGATACATATTTAAAGATACTCTATTTTTATTCAAAAGACACCTTTATGAAAGAATACAATTCTGCTGTTGATAATGCTAATTCAGGAAATTTTTTTCAGAAGCTAAAAAAATATACTAAATCAAATAAAAGATAAAGATAAATACGATGATGTAAATGTTGAAGAAGATATAAGAATTGTAGCTGATTTGAGCACTATTGACAAACTTTTACAAAAATGAAAATGCAACAGAGCTAAATACTAAAGTTACTGAATTTAAAAAAATTATAAAACTAGTACAAGTAGATTTATAGAATCTGGTAATTCATTAATAACAGATGCTAATACATATAAAAAAAATATAGCGATGGTTTGACAGAATTTAATCAATATTTAGATAAAGATGACATAACAAACGCTAAAAACTTCATTAGATACATTAAAAAAATTATAAATTTAATAGCTCAAAATTATCAGAAAAAAATTAAAAAGTAATTTAGCTGACCTAGAGAAAAAAACTAGATAAACAAGAAAAAAATCTATAAAAGATAAACAGACTGTTAAAGCAGAAGAAAAAAAGCTAAAGAAGCTCAAGCTACAGCTACCTCAGGTGGTATTAGTGACAATGATACTATACCTGCTGGAACTTCAGTTGTATTTAGTGGGGCGATAGCTAATTCTACTACATATAAAGAATTTAGACAGACAAACGCCTATAAGACAATCGCAACAAACTATGTAGGCTTTAATGCTACTAATGCTGAAATAAAAGCTTGCTTAGAATGGCTTATTCAAAAAGGAAAAGAAGGATATCAAGCACTACCATCTACTGAAGAGTATAGAAGTGCTTTTGGTAGATAATTAAAAAAAGAAAGGAAACTACAAATATGAATTTTTTTGCCCAAATTGTGGAAATAAATTAAACACTGATTCAAATTTTTGTGGGGAATGTGGAACTAAAAATATCAAGAAATATAGACAATCCTGAGATTCACAACCCTAATAATGTCAAGCAAGATATACAATATAATAATGAACAAACTAAACGTCCATCAACTTTTTCCTAATTCTGCTCAGTTAGCAAAATCAACAAAAAAAGTTTTTTTGATTCAGCTACTGAACATTTAAACAGATATACTGGAGAAGTAGGAAGTGTAGATATTAATTTAAGAAAAATTATTTTTCTGAAGTATTCAAAAAGCCACTCTAATGATGAAGCTGAGGAAATATTTATTTCAGGAACTAAAAAGACTACACCACCTTTTAAGTCAAATATCAGAAAAATTTAGGAAAACCATGGTTGTTTTCTAGAATATTATTATGGTTTCTTATTGCTTTTGTTGCTTTTTGGTTTTGTACATATAAACTAGGTGCACAAAATGCAATTCCCGGCTTTTATATTTGCAGGAGCATTTGCTATGCCTTTATCAGCTTTAATATTTTTCTTCGAATTGAATTCATTTAAAAATATTAGTATTATGAATACATTTAAAAATATTCTTCGTAGGAGGTGCATTCTCTTTATTAGTTGCTCTTCTTTTATACGAAGTATTCCCTCTTAGCTTAGAGAGCCAAATTTTTTTGGTACTTTAACTGTTGCAGATGCATTCCTAATTGGAATAATAGAAGAAGTTGGGAAATTTATAATAGTTATTTATTTTTATCGAACGACTAGATGTAAAATATATACTAAATGGAGTACTAATTGGGGGTGCTGTTGGAGCTGGATTTGCAGCTTTTTGAAACTGCTGGGTATATTTTTATCATACGCAGAACAAGCAATGGACGTTACTATTTTTACGTGCTATTACTTCTATCGGTGGTCATCTTGCATGGACTGCTGTAGCTGGAGGTGCATTAATTATAGCTAAAAAGAACAGAAGAATTAGAATTATCTCATTTTTACAAAAATCTCAATTTATTTTTCTTCTTTTCATCAGTTATAGTAATGCATGCTTTATGGGATATGGATCTCACCTATTAATAGCTATTTAATTATGGCTGTTCTTATAGTGTGTGTATGGGTAGAATTATTTGTAATAATAAATGCAGGATTAAAAAGAAATCACTCGTTATAAATATAATGAATAAACTTAAGAATACATATTTAAAACCTAATTGGCATACAAGCTAATTAGGTTTTTTTACTTTTTATAAAAAGGAGCATACAAAAAAACAATGACAAAAAAATACAAGTTGTACAACTTAAGCAAGAAATATTAAAAGAAATACATATCAATAATAACACTACCTTCTCCTCTCCTGATGTTTCTGGAGAATTTTTTTATTGACTACATTGGTAACTTTGATAGAGAGGTATTTGCAGTTGTTGGTATGAATGTGAAAAAAATAAACCAACTTACTGTGAAATTTGCCACATTGGGGTATTAGATTACTCACCTGTTCACTTTAGAGAAATATTTAAAGGTGCTATACTCGCTAATTCAAGTTCAATAATAGTTAGTCACAACCATGTATCTGGTAATTTAAAAACCTAGTAATGAAGATATTAAGATAACTAAAGCTCTAATAGAAGCTGGAGAATTATTAGGTATTAATGTATTAGATCATATAATTGTAAATGATATAGACTATCTATCACTCAAAAAAAGACAATAATAACTGGGGAGGTACATTATGGTAGACAATACTCAAATTTTTTTCATTTACTACAAGAACAGCTAAATCTAAATATTAGAGAGGACTATTTAACATCTGAAAGCTATCTATTAGGCACAGATGAACTAGATTCAGAGTTATTACCTACTAACTTTTTATAATGTAATGACTTCCGCTTCATATCTAATTATCTTTTTCTATTACAATGACATTACTATCTATGTATTTTATAATTCAGACTGCACTAAGAAACTCTTAACTGGAATACTTAAAAATGAAAGGTTGGTGTATTTCAAATATGAATAAAAAAACAATTCAAAAAAAGGAAATCGGTATATTAGATTGGCTAAAAGCCATATATGAAATTACCGTAATAATAATTAAACTATACAAAAAAAGAACAGCATAGAGAGGACTATAAAATGACAAAAAAATACTAACATCAAATATCCAAATCGAAATATTTATGTCGGATGACAAAAAAAGAAAGATACATATTAAAAAGATTTGGGATATAGAGAAACCAATAGCGACTATTATTACTCTTTATCCTAGTACTAGCGACCTTATTATAAATGATTCTACAACTACATTTATTACTAATAACGTATTTAAATGTGGCTTTGGTGGTTTCTATAGTGTTAACCTATATTCTAAGATTTCAACGGAAAAACGGGAGTTTGGAAAGCAAGATACTAAAGTTAATGATAATTATATACTAAAATGTGCTAAAATCTCTGATAACATTATAATTGCCTGTGGCTCACTTCCTAAGACAAATAAATTAGTACAAAATAGACTAAACTCAATTATCGAATTATTAGCAAAGAATAAACTAAGAAAAAAATTCTCTTTCTTACTGATAGTAATAAACAGGATAACTTCCATCCATTAGCACCTAAAGTTCGAGCGAAATGGGAGTTTATGTGATATAATTGGTATAAAAAAGGAGTTGATAACATGTTATCTTATGATTGGCTAAAAAAATAACGTTCTATATGTTAATATAACAAAAAAAGCTCTGATAATGAGTATAGAAGCTATACAATTGGTCCAACGAACAAGGATGATTACTATAGATATAGATTTAACAAGAAAAAAAGTAGAGTATTTTTAATATACGTTTAGCTTGTATTTTTATATTTAATCACAAAATCAAAAAGTATATAGAGAAAATGTTGAAAAACGATATAAATATCGAAAAATTAATTTTAGTAGATACTAGAAAAATTAAAAGAACTTGATAAACTATATTCTAGCTCTTTACGTATCAAAGACTTTTCAAAAATTTGTCAATCTTAATGCTAATATGCAAACTATAATATCATATAGTAAGGCTATATCCCTATTTGTTTGGATTACTACGTCTTTTTTTCAATTTAAATTCAATATGTAGTGATATATTTCGTATCTATAAAGAAAACTATATAACTTACAAAGATTATTTCTTAGTTCAAGGGGTTAATGATATTTATCGTGATGAGATACTTTTTATATATATTACTATCATTTCCTGACTATATAGAAGATACTAAAAATCTCTACAAATACTATTGAAATGATATATAATAATTTAATAAATGAATATGAAAAATATATATACTCAAAAGTACAAAAGATAACTTATACGAAGACTATCAGTATTATAAGAAGGACTTTGAGTGCTGTACCTCTGGGGAAATTGCTCTAGCAAAACAATATTGATTCAGACAATGATAAAATCAATATATACATTAATATCTCTTCTTTTTCTAATTTCGAGGAAAAAGATTATATAGACTATTATTCATTAATTTTTCGAATTATTCTTTTTAGATTCTTCAGAAGAACTATGTACAAAAATATAGAAATGATAAAAAAATTATGTTCACTTGCTTATACTTCACCAGAAATAATTGATGAAATTAAAAGTTTTACGAATGCAGATAATTATGTTAATTACACTAGGGTAATTGAAGAACATGAAACGTCACATAAAAACTTTCTATTGTATAAATAACGAACTCAAAAAAATAAGATTGAAGAAATTATTTTTAAAATATAAAGATAAAATAAATCAACAAAATTTAATCCTTGATTTATCTAAAATTAATATACAAAACGCTTTAAAATAAACCGAAACCACTATTGAATATTTTTTTCTTTAGTGGTTCTTTTTATATGTTAGATAAATGATGTTAATATATAAGTACTTCATGAAGAACAAAAAAATTAAGAAAGGAAATAGTTCGAACTTAAAAAAATAAAATGAATAATAAAATTATTGTCAGCAAAGTTAAAATAAAAGATATAGATTACATAGAAGTTAAAAAAATAGTTATAATTACTCTAATAATGTTAATAACAACCATGTCAAGGTGGAGCTTCTTACTAATTGCTTAGACGTGTATACGGGTAAATCTATACCAAAAGAAATCAACGTAATTTTTCAACTTTAATTATGATAACTACCGAGATGCTTTCGAAAAAAATATTTTTACCGTATATCGGAATTGACAGCAATGGTCAATATTTAGTTAATAATATTATAGGTAAAGATTTCCTAGCTGTTTTTACATTTAAAAATACAATGAGTTTTTACGATTGCGAGTATTACTTAATTAAAAGTTTAATTAGTTTAGAACATGTACGCTTACTTTTTAGATAATGAGGAAGTAGGTAGTTCGAATGAATAGTACTTTTAAAATTTTTCAATTTCTCAAGAAGGCATAGATTGCCTTCTTGGAGAAACTGAAAAACGCATCAGTAATTATATTAACATAAAGAAAAATCAATATCAATAGAGACACAAATATAGAAACCTATGAACTTGAATATCGTAGACGAAATACAAATACATTAACTGTAATTTCTATTGATTCAGAGCAAATTCAAAAAGGACAAAATACTAAAATTATCAAAATATGGTGTAGATATAAGCGATGACAATAAAACGTTGGTTAGTCAATTTCTATATTCTACATTGCAAACTGCCCCCATTACTATTACCACAGATGGGTATGGTTGGAAACGAGATAATTCCCAAGAAATATTTATTGCAGACAAAATATTATCGGCTACTCCTATGAAGGATGAAGTAATTAAAAAAATACAGATAAATTAGATTTAAAAACCCTAATGGAGAAATAAAAAAATTGGTTAAATATGTATAATGAGTACGTTAAAGGACACAAGTATTTAGAGCTTGCTGTTGTTTTTGGGCTAAGCGCTCCTATTCTTAACTATTTGTGTCCAAGTTATCCAGACTTATCTACTGTATTACTTCATATTTCAGGAGATTCTACATCAGGTAAATCAACAGCATCAATGTTAGCTGTATCTACTGCTGGAAATCCTAATCAAATTTCCTCTAACTCTTTAGTAAGAAAATGGAGTGGAACAGAAAATTCAATTATAGCTACATTAGAAGATGTTTCAGGTATTCCTATAGTATTTGATGAACTATCAGCTTTCAGAGGAGATAACCTTACACAACTCGCTTATACAATTACTGATGGTGTCGGAAAAGCGAGAGCAAAAGTTGATGGAGAACTAAATAAGCCAAAAAACTGGAATACGGTAATATTGTCAAACGGTGAAACAACTATTAGTTCTAAGTCGAATAACAATACAGGAATAAAGGCTAGGGTATTTGAATACCCTAATATTTCTTGGACTAAATCAGCAGAACAGGCTGAAGCCATAAAAGAAATTTGTTGTAATAATTTTGGACATCTGCTTCCTTTGTTCATAAAAAAATCTTTTTGAATATGGAACTAATAAAATTACTGAAATTTTCGAAAAGGAAAGAATGATATTAAAGAACAAACTCCCGAATTCCCGTTTAAAAGATAGGATAGTAACAAAGCTTTCAGTATTCACAACTACAGCCAAACTTCTAAAAAGAGACTAATACATTAGATGTTAGTTATTCTGATATACTTCACATATTATATGAACAAGAATTATCATCTATGACTAATCGAGAAATTGGTATGATAGCATATGATAAGCTACTGCAATACTTAGTAGCTAATAAAGCTAAGCTTAGTTACAATACTTATAAACAGTTAGGGTTTATTAAGAATGATACAATATTCATACTTAAAGACCAATTAAATGATATATTAAAGGAGTTGAAATTTGAGGATACATCTATCGTCATTAAGGATTGGAATAAAAAGAGACTTCTTAGTAAAAAAACAGAAAGTGATAGACAAACGACAAGGAAACAAGAAGGTAATCAAAGTTTAATTGGATATACTCTAAAAAAATATCTGAGGAGTATATGCCCTACTTTAATGACCAATCAAATACTAATTTTTTTCTAATAAAATCGTTAGTCTCCAAAATGAAGCAATTAACAATTTAAAACTATAAATGTATAGGAAAAACTTATGAAGCAATTAGCGAAGAAAGGAACATACAATATGAAACAAGAAGAAATTGATAATTTGATAAATTTATCTGAGGAATATAAAAACATGCTATACAAATTCATTGAAGGTGTAGACAATGATTTTCGAAAATCTCAATCTAGCTATAACTATATTACAAAAAGACATTAGACTTATTAGATAATTTAAAAGGAGGAACACCAAATGACAACAGTAAATTTTTAAAGATGTAATGGAACTAGGATTTCCAAAACACACTGCACGTTCAATAATAAAACAAGCAAAAAAATACAATTAGTTAACAGAGGTTTAACGTTATATACGAATAATCGTATCGGTACAGTACCAAGAGAAATTGTAGAGGAAATATTAGGAATACAATTTCCTATTAAGAAGGAGGGTATATAAATGGCTACTACTAAATATCCAGGAGTTTATAAGAATGAAAAACAGGCTATTTTTTTACTATAATGTAGAGCTTGGTATCGATCAGATAACTGGTAAAAGAATTCAGAAGAAAGGAAGTCGTGACTCTCACGGCTTACCTTTCAAATCAGCTAAATCGTGTCATGATATGTTGGTATCGGTAAAAGCTGAGTTTAAAAAGACAAGAGGTGGTGCACATAATTATAATATGACCTATGAACAATTTTATGAATAGCGTCTACCTACCATATTATAAATCATCCGTAAGTGAAAATACTTGGAATAACAGAAAGCTCATTTTTTTCCTATTTTTTTATAAATAGATTCAAAGCTAAGAAACTACGTGAAATCAGTATTGCTGATTGTGAGAATTTTAGAATATATTTACTGAATCACAGCGGATACTCTCAAGCTTATTGTGCCCTATTATATGGTTCATTTAGAAAGTCTCTAGATTATGCCGTATATAGACAATTCTTAAATGAAAACATATCAAAAAGAACTCATGCAATTCCTAAAAGGGAAACACAATATACCTTACTGGACTAAATCTGAATTTGAAAAAGTCATATCAACATTTAATAAGTCAGATTACTTAGAACACCTACACTTTACAATGTTATGGTTATACTATGTAACAGGTATCAGGGTCTCTGAAGGACTGGCACTATACTGGTCTGATATTGATTTTTTTCAAAGAAAACATTAAGAGTTCATTATAATCTTGATATGAAGTCTAAAAAAGAATATACTAGAAGTCTTACTCTTAAAACTGAAAATAGCAAGCGTATCATCTCACTAGATGATGATACTATAAAGATATTAAAAAGAGTGGAAAAGACGACAACAAAAACTAGTAAATAGCGATTTTGTAATGAGTTATGACGGAAACCCTCTCCATCGTTGTATCATTGGCAGAATTATTAATAAACACTCTTCTCTAGCTAAAATACATAGAATTCAAGCTAAAGGATTAAGGCATAGCCATGCAAGTTATCTGATAAATGAACATAATGCAGATATTCTTGTAATATCAAAAAGATTAGGTCACTCTAGTCCAGAGATAACTCTAAAACACTACTCTCATCTATGGGGGAATAATGATCGAAGTATCGCTGATATGATAACAGGAAATATCAACATTAAATTCAGTAATAAATCAAAAATCTAACTTTACAGGTAATCAATATATCTCTAACGAAATAATGAAAAACTCCTCTTCAAAGCACCTCTATCAAAAATGATACCCACACTATATAAAAACAAAATAACCTTCTTACTATCCTCCAAAAAGATATAAGAAGGTTATATCTTATTATATATCATTTAGAAACGATATATAACAATTACCTAATACCAATAGTGTATTTTTGACTAGAACCTGTTGCTTTTTCTACTTTATTCATGCTAAAATAAAAAGCATGGAAGCGAAGAGCCGTTTTTTTAAAGACGGTGGCTCAGTTATTTAGTTAAATTATAACCTATCTTAACCTGCCAAAAAGTTTAAAGATGGTTATTTTTTTATTGTCTTTTTTTCAATGCTACAATTAATCATTTGTACAATTTCGTAAGCTGACAAAAATCATTGCAATTAAATTATGTTTATGATAAAAATAAAAACATAGAAGAGAGAGCCGTTTTTAAAGACGGTGGCTCGTTAAATAGTTAAAAAAACCATCTTATCTCGCCAAAGTATAAAGATGGTTATTTTTTTATTGTCTTTTTAATGCTAGAATACATGCACTAACTACTGAAACAATCAAAAGATTTATTCTAATAATCGTCTGTATAATTTCGTAAGCTGACAAAAATCATTGCAATTAAATTATGTTTATGATAAAATGAAATTATAAAAGAGAGAGCCGTTTTAAAGACGGTGGCTCGAATATGTAATTATTAAATAACTATCTTACCCTGTGCCAAAGTGTAAAGATGGTTATTTTTTATTGTCTTTTTTTAATGCTACAATACATGCACTAACTACTGAAACAATCAATAGATTTATTCCAATAATCGTCTGTACAATTTCGTAAGCTGACAACTTGCTACTCCTTTCATCCAGATTTAGTGTATGCGAGCATAGCACCATCCCCTTTCATATTGAAGTAGCCACCATCTTTATCGGAAGTTTTACACTCTCTAACTTCTCTCTCCAGTTTTGATTATATCAAATTAAACTATCATAATCAACTATTTATAAATACTAATATATCAACACTTTTTACTAAATAATTATACTTTTTATACCCCTGCCATTTCCCCTGCCAATATAAAAAAATAAAGTCGATACTTCCTATGATATCAACTACTCAGGATAGATTCTTCCCCTATTGAATGGGAATAGAGCAAAAAAATATAGAAATGGCTTTAAATAAGTTTTTTTGAGCCTATTGAAATGAGAAAAATGGGGCAAAAATTGGGTAAAGTTTTTAAAAAAGAATAATCTTAATAATTGTTCAAAGTGGCTTTAAGAAATAGCTCTCGTCATATTGACGGGAGCTATTTCTTATAGTTTATGTTCAATTAAATCTTTGCAAAAGAATTCTTACAGGAATGCTAATTCTATTTAATTCTTTTTTTGATTATGGTTTACTAGTAGAAAAGTTGAAGGAATTTTTTTCGCCATGGAAATATTTACACCTTAAATAATAAGCGTATTTTAGAATAACCAATCTTATTATATCAATTTCATTTTTCAGTTTTTTTGGGAAATGTGTTGACTATAGAAAGATTCAACATCTTCATATTTACCAATAGTATTTAAATCTTCTGTTTTTACATTTCATTTTTTTCTTTTTAAAACCGCGGCAACTCTATAATCAGTAAATTCCTTAAAGAACTCTTCCAGTTTTTGCTTTTTGGTATTTCCTTTTGGGAAATTATTGCATATCATTGCATTTAAATGGCAAGTGCTCATATAAGTGACATCCATATTAGGAATATAAGCAGATATGCTTTTTATAATCAGTGTAATTCTCTTCTAAATCTTGTCTTAGTCTTTTTAACATCTCAAAGTCTTCAGACTCTTTAAATACTTCTCTGATTAATGTATTAAAACATTTCCATGTAAAGTCAAATTGAAGGTCTTTTTTTGCTGAAAGATAAAGTTAAGTTCATTAGAGCATTCATTGCAGTATCGGATCTTTTTTTATCATTAAAAAGTTTTTTTGAATCTATATCAATAGGGCGTTTATGATTAAATTCTTGTTTTTATTTCTGTTTTTTTGTAAACTTTTTTTCAACCTCATCAATGTATATTTTTTTATAGATTCGACTTGAAATTCACCTTTTTTTAAAAATATGTATAAAGTAAAAGCTTTTAATAATATTAGAATAATAAGTACTATTTACACTTTCTAATAAATTATCAATTTTAATTTGTTTTAGATCTTGTACCAGTGATAATAATTTTTTTCATATTAAAGGAAATATCATCTTTATAATCTTTTCCATCTTTTTCTGTAATAGATTATTTCTTTATTTTTCTTCATTTTCGAATAGATTTTTCACTTATGTTTATTTCAATCTTAAATAATCCCATGTTTATCTCCTCAATTGTTTAGATTTCTTAGGAAATGACAATTTCCAATCTTCAAACTCTTCGTCTGTAATTTCCCCGTTATAGTGTTTCTTTCTCATTTCATCCCATTCGACTAAAAAGTCGTTAAAATGTGGATTATGGGATAGAAGTGCAGTAAGTTCACCATTTCCTGCAAGAGGACGGAACTTCATTTCCTTTTCATAGTCAAAGATAATATGCATGATCTCAAAAATAGAATTTGGATCATGGTCGATTAAAGCAGATATATCACACTCAAGAGCATCTGCAATCTTTCTTAGTTGTTCTATATTTGGGGATCTATTTCCTAATTCGTAGTTACGAATTGCTGCATCAGTTAGTCCAGACATGATAGCAAGTTCTTTTTGTGTTAGTTTTCTGAACAAGCGAATTTGTTTTAATTTCTTACCAGAAATCATTTCAGGACACCTCTCTTTTTAAAATACTCTGTTATATTTTTATCATATTTTTATAATCGAACACAACAGAAGTGTTCTGTATATATTTTAAAGCACTACTGTAATAAAGCCTGATATTAAAGCAGAAAAATTATAATTAATATCTACAGAACGAAAATAAATTATTATAGCGGAACCATGCAGTTCATTTATGAACTGAAAAGAATGTAAGTTTTTTTAAATCGACGCTCGTCCTACTTCAGCTATAGATATAAAACCTTACAATAAATCCGAAAGGAGGACAGTTATGCAAAAAGTATTCATGACAGCTAAAGAAGTACAAGATTTTCTGAAAGTTAGTAGAACAACTGCTTGTCAACTTATCAATGAGATGAAGCAAGAACTAATGAATCTTGGCTATCGTGTGCAACGTGGTAAGGTGAATAGACAATACTTCATGGAAAAAAATATTGTTATAGAAAAGAATGTAAATGATAAAGAACAAAAACAAAGATAAAAACAAATTTGAAATAGTATTAAGAGAAAAAAATATAAATTATAAAAGAACAAGACCATATTCACCATGGCAAAATGGGAAAGTAGAAAAGAAGCCATAGAGAAGATGGGGGACGATTTTACTCACAAGTATTTAAAAACAGAAGAAGAAATGATAAAAAAACATAAAAGATACATAAATCGAGGTAATAATCTAGCAAGGAAAGTATTGGGATTTAAATCACCAAATCAAATAGCAAAAGGATACAAAGCGAAATAAAAAGATAAAAGAATAAAGAAGAGTACTGGGCACTCTGAAAAAAAGCTATTTCGCCGGCATTAAGGTATGTAACAAATTATAAAAAAATATCAAGAGACGCTAACGCTACTACTCTTGACATATTTTTAAATAATTTGTTTTAGGAACTTAGGTCGACGAAAAACTTTTTTTAGTCAGAATGTTATTTATTATAGGTTCGTGTCACAAATGTTTGACAACCCTAGAGTTTATACAGTATGTAAGCTAACAAAACCATTGCAATTAAATACCATTTATGCTAAAATAAAAAATATAAAAGAGAGAGCCGTTTTAAAGACGGTGACCTTAGTTATTAAGTTATGAAATAACCATCTTAACCTGCCAAAGTTTAAAGATGGTTATTTTTTTCATCATATAAGTAACAATAGCCACAACCAAAGTCAGGAATGCAATTACAAAAATCGCAAAATCTATCATTAGTTGGACAGCTTCGTACGTAGACATTCTCTACTCCTTTCATCCAGATTCTAGTGTATGCGAGCATAGCACCATCCCCTTTCATATTGAAGTAGCCACCATCTTTATTGGAAGTTTTATTAGAGCAAAAATTACAAAGCATAATTGAAGAATTAAAAAAATAAAAATGCTCGAAAATTACCTAAGTATAAGATATATAGAAAAAGATGATAATACTAAAGACTAAATAAATCAATAAAAAAACTAGGAGAAAATATATTATGAAAGAAATACTCCAATCTATAATACCTGTTATAACCGCTTTTTTTAGGCGCTTTCCTTACCTATTTAGCCCAAAAGCAAGTTAATAAATAAACAATTAACTTTAAATAAAGAACAAATAAAAATTTACAAAAAGTAGAGATTCATTAGGAAAGTTAAAAATCATTACATTTATCTATAATGATTATATTAACTGATTTAGATATCGACACTAGATCATTCAAAAAAATGAAATAGACCTGAAAACATATGAATCAAGATGCAATTATGCAAGAGACACTTTAACAGATATAATTTCTGAAGCATTTAAATTATATACTCAACAACTTGATTTTTGAGATAGAGGGTTTATTGGATTTCTATCTAGAAATTGACGTTTTTTTATAACTCGTTCTTTATTCAAAGAACCTTGTACTATCGCTAAAAAAACGATAGTATATTTCCTACATATTATAGCTATGATCTCTCAATGAAGACAGCTGACGAACTACTATCTAGAATAGAAAAAAACAGCCGAAATAATAAATAATTAATTTGCAACCATTTTGCAAACCAATAAAACAAACTTATAACTAATTTATTAATTTCAAAAAAACTTTAAATCCCATTAAAACCAACTAAATACATTTATACCTTTTCACCTTAATAGTTGAGTGGGAGTAGATTACAAATATAATTTGAATGGAGAATCTTAATTTAACTGCATTTTTTTAGTTGTTATAAATGTTGCAAATCTATTTAATTCAATTAGGTTCCCCACCAAAAATTATTGGCAGGGTCTTATTATTAAAATCTTTGATTTCTTACCTTATCTATGCTAAAATATAAATATAAAAAGAGAGAGCCGTTTTTAAAGACGGTGGCTCTGGTTTAGTTATTATATAACCATCTTACCTTGCCAAAGTTTAAAGATGGTTATTTTTTTATTGTCTTTTTTTAACGCTACAATACATGCACTGACTACTGAAACAATTAATAGATTTATTCCAATAATCGTCTGTACAATTTCGTAAGCTGACAACTTGCTACTCCTTTCATCCAGATTCTAGCGTATGCGAGCATAGCACCATCCCCTTTCATATTGAAGTAGCCACCATCTTTATCGGGGACTAATGCCCCCTAACTTCTCTCTCCAGTTTTGATTATATCAAATTAAACTATCATAATCAACTATTTATAAATACTAATATATCAACACTTTTTACTAAATAATTATACTTTTTATACCCTGCCATTTCCCCTACCAACATAAAAAATAAAGTCGATACTTCCTATGATACCAATCACTCCGGATAAATTCTTCCCCTATCGAGTGGAATAATGCGGTGTACATTTGAATTATTAGGAGTTTAACGACGACATAATTCTTAGGTACAGCATACGCAACAAGAACTTTAATCTTAACGAACAAAGTGAGGAAAAAGATTATTAGTTCTAACTGCCCATATATTAAAAAAATATAAATTAAAAACAAGATAAAACACTTTTGGATTGTCTCCAAAGTGTCTCCAAAAAGACCCTATCAAAAAAATTATCGATGGGGTCTTTTTATTATTCTTACCTTATCTACACTAAAATATAAATATAAAAAAATAGATAATCGAGAATAACACATTCAACAACAAATTTTTATCAAAATAGCAACATTTCAATTCTTTGTGACTACTTGTATGATACTTATTAGCTATGTTATAATTAAATGAAATTATAATTTTAAGAGGAAAATAGTATGGATTTAATAATTAAAGAAATAATTGACAAGAATGAAAAAGAAATAATATCAAAAGAGGTCCTTTACGACCTTCCTGAATGGTTTGGTCTACCTGAAAGTACAGAAGAGTATATTAAAGATTCACAAGATAAACCGTTTTTTTGGCTTGCTATGCAGATAATGAAGTTGTAGGTTTTTATCGTATTAAACGCAACAAGTAAGGATACTGCAGATATTTTTTTGTAATGGGTATAAAGAAAAAAATTTCATAGAATGGGAATTGGAACAAAACTAAATACAGAATTCGAAAAATATGGCAAAAAAATCTTGGATATTCCTACTCACAGGTAAAAACTGTAAAAATGGGACACTACAAAGAGTATGATATTACTAATGAATTCTATATTGCAATGGGTTATAAAGAATTAGAATGTTTCCCTACCTTATGGGACGAATGGAATCCATGTCAAATATATATTAAATATTTAGGAGAATAATACTTCAATAATGTTTTTATTTATAAATAAAATATTTTAGTATCTGAAAAGCTCGATGAGTAAAAAAATAAAAAGTAGTATATTCACCAAGAAACCTTGCTATAATTGACTTTTTATAAATTATACATAGAATATTAACAAGTTTAACCCCACCAGAATTATTGGTGGGGGCTTTTTTATTGAAATCTTTGATTTCTTTCTTCATACATGGTAAGATATGGGGAAATAGCCGTTTGCACTGACTTTTACTAATAATTTCTTAACTCACTACGTTCGTAGAAATTATAGTAGTCGTAGTATAAATTATTCGTAATATTTTTTTCTTCAGTCTTTGACTTTGAAAAAAATAAACGAGACAGTGGCTCGAATATTTTTAGTATTAAATAACTATCTTACCCTATGCAAAAAGTGTAAAGATGGTTATTTTTTTATTGTCTTTTTTTCAATGCTACAATACATGTACTAACTACTGAAACAATCAAAAGATTTATTCCAATAATCGTCCGTACAATTTCGTATGCTGACCAAAACTATTGCAATTAAATCCCACTTATGCTAAAATAAAAGCATAAAAGAGAGAGCCGTTTTAAAGACGGTGGCTCAGTTATTTAGTTAAATTATAACCATCTTAACCGTCCAAAGTTTAAAGATGGTTATTTTTTCATCATAAAAGTAACGATAGCAACAACTAAAGTTAAGAGTGCAATTACAAAAAAATCGCAAAAATCTATCATTAGTTGAATAGCTTCGTACGTAGACATTCTCTACTCCTTTCATCCAGATTCTAGTGTATGCGAGCATAGCACCATCCCCTTTCATATTGAAGTAGCCACCATCTTTATCGGAAGTTTTACACTCCCTAACTTCTCTCTCCAGTTTTGATTATATCAGATTAAACTATCATAATCAACTATTTATAAATACTAATATATCAACACTTTTTTTACTAAATAATTATACTTTTTTTATACCCCTGCCATTTCCCTGCCAATATAAAAAAATAAAGTCGATACTTCCTATGATACCAACCACTCAGGAGTGATTCTTCCTCTATTGAATGAAAATAGATTTTTAAAAGTCAAAAAAATACTTGATATAGCTGACTTTTTATAAATTATACATAGAATATTAATAAGTTTAACCCCACCAAAAAAATTATTGGCGAGGTTTTCTCATATTCATAGCTTCAAATCAAAATAATCTATATCTTCTACAAAAATTGTTTACAAAAGATTTTTTTATTAGGAATATAATTAAGTGGAGTGTCATAATAGCCACTTATACAATCAACCTAAAAAAAGGAGAAACACTTTATATGAATAAAAAAACTTATAGCTATACTATCTAGTATAATTGTTCTTTTATTGCTTGCCAGTGGTCTTTATTACTTCTTTGGTTCTAGTAACAGTTCTATCAAAGAAGAACATGCTAAATACCTAGCTCTAATAAACGATAGCCATGACTTCAAAGGAGGACTTGCAGGATTAGAAGCTTTAGATAATGATAAAGGTCAAGAATCTTTCAAAAAAATATTAAAACTGAAATAAAAATTGCTAAAGAATTAAAAAAATGCTGATTCAAGTCTAGATAATAAAGACGTTGATGCTGCTAAAAAAATCTTTAGAAAAAAAGTGGATTCACTTACTACTGATAACTCTTTTGATAAAGCTATCGAATGGTTAAAAGAAGATATTACTAACTACGAAAAAGCTCAAAAAGAAATAAAAGATGCTAAATCTGATGATATCAATTCAATACTTGATAAGTATAAATTCAAACATAGTGCTTTAAAAAGCGAAACTGAGTGAAGGAAAGAACGAAACTAAATCCGAAAATAACAATTCTAACTCTAGCTCATCAATTTCTGATAATGAGAATATACCTAGAGTTGGATTACAACAAGCTCCTATTACATATGGTGAATTAAAACGAGGCGTATATAATAATGGAGGTTCAGAAACTGTAATTGGTAAACTTCTTTCTGAAGAACTAGGTGGCCCAGTAGCCAACTTCTCAAATGAACAAATAAGAGATGCCATTGCTAGATATAATCAAAAACACTCATCTCAAAATAGTGTATCTACTAGTGGAGATCCTCTAGAAACTTATTATTCTCAATGGGTTACTGCCATTAAGAGAGAACATCCAGAAGCAAGCTTTGTCAAGGATACTGATGGAAAGTATTATGTTGAGGGACTTACTAAAAATAGATTAGCTGTTATTTATGAAAATCCTCATTTAGTTCGACTAGTTAATGCTACAACTAACCTACATGTAGAATTTTTAATACGAAGACTTCTCAATTATCATTTTTTTGATATTGGGAAGTTTTTTCTAAGTTAAACTACTCCCTTCTTCTATTGACGTTACATTTCTATTATTCTATAATTAATTATTATGTAGAAAATGAAAGGAGAATATTATGAAGAAAAAAATAATAAAACTATAATTTTTAATTATTTCTGTAATCATTTCTATCGGTTTTTTTGTTTTTTTCGGGTATAATCTTTATCAAAAGAAACAAGCTGAAGTTGCTTCAGCAGAGAAATTAACAGCACTACATGAACTAACAAAACAATTTAATGATGAAAATGATAGAAATAAGCGTCTGGAGTTATTAAAAGATACTCTTGATGAACAATCAAAATATAATTTAAATTCAAATAAAGACTCAAAAGTTCAAGATGAATTTAAAAAAATAGTATAAATACAATGCGTACTTATTTCCACAATGACTATGATAATACTCTAAAGAAATATACTATTTCAGATATTAGCAGTACTTCTGATAACAATAAAATTAATGATAGTAAGTCAAAATTAGATGAATTAACAAAAACAATAGAAAAGAAAAAGACTATACTTTCGAGACAGAAAAAGAAGCACAAGAAAAAAACAAACTGAAATAGAAAAAAACTTGTGAAGAAATATGAAGAACGCGTAACCGAATTAGGGTAAAAAAAGAAAAAGATCTAGAAAAAGAAAAAGAAGATTCTTCATCAAATATTGGTGAAAAAAATTTGTAGAAATGACTTCTACTCATTATGAAAATGAGTACTTTATTGTAGATGTTCCAGAAAAATGGTCTGGAAAATGGTCGATTAGTAAAACTGTAGACACTAAAAATCTTGGAACACCTTCTCAACCTGCAATAACTTATGCTTTTAGTCGTGAGGGAGATAATCCTATGTTTGGTGGCGGTGGGCAAACTGTACATATATTTCCTAATGGGCTATCAAACAAGACAGACAACATTAAAGAATGGACTAAACTTGGTTCTAATATTTATGTTGGAGCTGGAGCTAGTAGCGGTTTCTTTAACGAAAAAAATGAATCGTACTATAAGGATGAAATGGCTAGAATCAAAGCCAAATAACTCAAATCACATCAATCAAAACTTTGGTTGAGGTCTCTTTTATACAAAATTAAAAAGTAGTCCTTGAAACTTTCATGTTTCAAGGACTACTAATTTTATTATCTTAAACCTTTATCGTATGGAATACCAAGTGCTTCTGGAGTAGAAGTTTTCTTAGAAAATACGATAAGTGCAATAATTGTAGCTACGAATGGGAACATGTTCCAGAATGATACCGGGATTGGTAGGTCTGGTGCTAAGATAGAAACTTTCTCAGCGAATACTTTAGTTCCTCCGAAGAATAACGAAGCCAATGTGATTGTAATTGGGTTATATTTACCGAAGATTAATGCTGCTAACGCTAAGTATCCGAATCCGTATACTGTGATTGCTGCGTTGAATCCTTGTGAGAATGTAGTTGCAATGATAGCACCAGCTAATCCTGCTAAACATCCTGAAATAAATACCCCAATGTAACGATATTTAAATACGTTTAATCCAAGTGAATCACTGGCTTGTGGGTTTTCCCCTACAGAACGTAAACGTAATCCGAATGGACGTTTATATATTACATAGTATGTTACAATTACTAAAATTACAGCTATAAATACCGTTGGGTAAATAGTAAATTTACCAAATACTGTGTATCTTGGGAAACCACTTGCTAATAATAACTCATATGTACCATTAAAGTGGTTAACTAAGAATAATGCTATAGCTGGTGTAATTAAGTTAATCGCCGTACCTGAAATAACTTGGTCAGCTTTTAAATTAATACTGATATATGCGTGGATTAATGACATTAACCCACCAGCAAGTGTTGCAACAACTAAACAAATTACTAATTGGAATAACGTTGGAGATCCATCGAATACTGATAATGCTAATAGCGATGCAATGAATGATCCAAAGATTACGAAACCATCAAGGGCAATGTTAACAACCCCACTTTTTTCTGAATAGAAACCACCGATGGCAGCTATAAGAATTGGTGCAGTATATTGTAACATTGAGTCTAATAGTGATAATACTGTATCCATCTATTTATCTCCTTTCTGTTTCTTACTACTAAATAATTTATCAAGCAACTTGTTATCAAAGATAGCTTTAGCTGCAACGAATAATACGATTAATCCGATTAAAATATTCGCGATATCTTTTGGAATACCGATGAATGATAATTGTGGAGTTAATACTCCTAAGAATCCGAATAATAATGCTCCTAATAGTGATCCAACAGCTGTATTAGCTCCGATTAATGCAACCGCGATTCCCATGTATCCAAATCCTTGGAATGTTGAACCTGCAACTACTTGTCCTACAGGTCCCATATTATAAAGAGCACCACCTAAACCAGCGAAAGCTCCTGAAATAGCCATAGATAACACAGTGTTTCTATTTACTTTCATACCTACGAATTTTGATGCACTCGGGTTAAATCCTACAGAACGTAATTCATAACCAAATACTGTTTTTTCCATAACGATATAGAAAATAATAACACTAAAAAAATAGCTAAGAATAAATCAGTTCCTAAACGATAGTTGTTGAAAATACCTTCAACTAAACTATTTTGTAAATATCCTGTTCCATCAGCTGAAACGATAGGTTTAGAAATAATATCGTTAGTTCCTTTAATATATTTAGGTACAGCAAATTGTACGAAATATAAAGCTGTATAGTTTAACATGATTGTTACAACTACTTCACTAATATTGAATCTAGCTTTTTAGGTAACCTGCAATAGCTGCCCAAAGACCACCTACTACAACACCAACTAGAATACTAGTAATTAATACTAAATAGAAGTTCATACCTTCCATTTTAATCGCAACAAGTCCAGCGAAAAGACCACCCATAATGAATTGACCTTCTGCCCCAATGTTGAATAAACCTGTTCTAAATGCAAATGCAACAGATAATCCAGTACAAATAAGCGGAATTGTTGATACAAAAATTTCAGCTATACTGTTTGAGTCTGAAAAAATATCTCCAATTACTCCAAACACATCTCCTGGTGCTGCCCCTATCGCTGAAATAAGAATTGCTCCAATAATAAATGAAGCTAATATCGGTAGCACCGCATTAGTTAAAACTTTCTTTAACATACGTTCTCCTCTCTACTTCTTAACCCCTGCCATAAGCAGACCAAGTTGTTCTTTTGTTACATTTTCATCATTATCCACTACATCGATAATGTTACCATTGTGAATAACCGCGATTCTATCAGATAACGTTAAGATTTCATCTAAGTCAAATGAAATTAATAATACACCATTACCTTTATCACGATAATTAATTAACATTTTATGAATACCGTTAATAGCTCCAACATCAAGACCACGTGTAGGTTGAGTTGTTACTAGTAATTTTGGATCTAATTCTAAAGCACGTCCAATAATAAGTTTTTGTTGGTTACCACCACTCATACTACGTGCAGAAATTTTTTTCATCTCCAGCTTTACGAACATCATATTTCTCACAAATCTCTTTAGCAAATTTTTGATATAATATTCTTTTTCAAGAATCCACGTTTAGCAAATTTTTTTCTGTATAATAATTTTTCTAAAACTGAGTTTTTCTTCAACACTGAAATCTAATACAAGACCATCTTTATGTCTATCTTCCGCAATAATTTCAAGTCCAAGCTCTTTACGTTTTGCTGTTGATAATGAATTAATCTCTTTTCCGTCAAAAATAATTTTTCCTTTTGTTTCTTTAAGTAAAGCATTTAGTACTTCTACAAATTGTTGTTGACCATTCCCGTCAACTCCTGCAATACCAAGGATTTCACGTTCACGTACATTTAAGTTGAAGTCATGTAGAATATCTTTCTTCTCAGCAGTGTCAGCATAAACACCTGAAACTTCAAGAATATTTTTCTTACCGTCTCTTGAACGCTCATATTTAATTATTTCTAAGTCTTTACCAATCATAAGACTAGCTAGTTTTTCTTTTGTTGTTTCTGCTATTTCAACTGTTCCGTAGTATTCACCACGACGAATAATACTACAACGGTTTGCAACGGCCATAATTTCATTAAGTTTGTGAGTAATTAATAAAATAGTTTTTCCTTCCGCTTGAAGATTTTTAAGAATAGCTAAGAATTCTTTAATCTCAGCAGGAGTTAAAACTGCAGTAGGTTCATCAAAAATTAAAATGTTAGCATCTCTATATAACATTTTTAAAATTTCAACCCTTTGTTGCATCCCAACACTAATATCTCCAACTAATGCTTTAGGATCAACTTCCAAACCATATTTTTTAGATAAATCTTTAATTTTCACTGCAGCACTATCTAAATCAATTTTTCCACCTTTAACTTCTTCCATACCTAAAATAATATTTTTCAGCAACTGTGAAGTTTTTAATAAGTTTGAAGTGCTGATGCACCATCCCTATTCCAAGTTGGTTAGCATGCTTAGGATCTTTAATATCAACTTCTTTACCATTCAATTTAATAACACCGGCTTCTTGATGGTACATACCAAAAAGAACCGACATCAACGTAGATTTCCCTGCACCATTTTCACCAAGTAAAGCATGAATTTCATTGTTCTTTACCTGAATAGTGATATCTTTATTTGCGTAGAAGTCGCCAAACTTTTTAGTTATGTTTAGCATTTCTATAGCGTACATATCTTTACCTCTCTTTTATAAATTCTTACATACTATATATTATAATATATTTTGACAAACTAGTATAGCTTTTTAATAGATTTTTTCATATATTTACCATAATTTCAGTTATTATAAAAATTATTAATTACCAAGGTGTATTCGTTTTATAGTTTTTATGAAATAATACAAATTTTATAACTTGAAAAAAATAAGTTATAATATAAATTTTTTTAATACTATTTAAGAAATATAAAGATAATTTCATATATAAAAAGACCTAGCATTTGCTAGGTCTTTTTATATAAACTTCTTAAAATTAAAGTTCTCCGTCGATATTAGCTTTATCAGCTACACCAGCAGCATCAGCTGCAACTGTTGCTTTTACCAGCTTTTTAGATCTTCAACAACTGTTTTAATTTTAGCTTTGATATCATCGCTTAAGTTAGGGTTTTCTGCTGGAAGTCCAACACCATCTTCTTTAATAGTGAAGACTCTAGCTTTTCCACCTTCAAATTTTCCAGCTTTGATAGCGTCTAAGATGTTAGATACTGCAACGTCGATACGTTTAACAGCTGAAGTTAAGATAACTGATTTTTCAACATCTTTTCCGTCTTTATCTTTAGCTTTGAATACACCTTCAGAATATTGGTCTTTATCTACACCAACGATCCAGTGTTTAACTTCTCCACTTTCTTTAAGGTCTTTAGTTGCTCTTTCTTGAGCTTCTTTAATAGAACCACTTCCAGTACCACCAGCTGCTACGAAGATAACGTCAGCTCCAGCATCAAACATAGTTGCTGCTAAAGTTTTACCTTTGTTAGTGTCGTTGAATGAACCACTGTAGTTGTAAACAACTTTGATATCTTTTTTAGCTGCTTTAGCACCTTGAACGAATCCAACACCAAATTTAACTACTGCTGGGATTTTAGCTCCACCAATGTATCCAACTTTACCAGTTTTTGATTGTAAAGCTGCTGCATATCCTGCTAAGTATCCTGCTTCGTGTTCTGAGAATGTAACTGATTCTACGTTTTTGTTTTGAACTACACCATCGATGAAGATGAATTTTTTTATCTGCAAATGAATCTGCAACTTTTGGTAATTCTTTTTTTCAAAGTAGAAACCAGCTAATGAAATTACGTCAGAAGCTTTTGCTGCATTTTTGTAAGTTTGCTGCAATGTCACTTTGGTTTTTAGTTTCGATTGGGTTTAGTGCTTTTCCACCATTTTTTTCAGCCCAAGCTTTTACTGTTTCAACGTTACTTTGGTTGAAACTTTTATCTTTTGCTCCACCTTCGTCAGTTACAACACCGATTTTTAATCCAGAGTTGTTAGAAGATGAATTTCCGTTAGATGATTTAGAAGAACATCCAACAATAATTAATGCTGCTGATAAAACAACTGCTATTAACGAAAATACCTTTTTCATAAATAAAAAGTCTCCTTTATTTGTATATTGTTTATACCTAAATAATACCACATTATCTTTCAAACTTCAATGATTTATTAAAAAAATGTTAACATTTTTTTATAACGTTCGTTTTCTAACTATAAAAACCTATAAAAGTAGTATTTATAGGAATTATCATATCTATTCTTCTATATTCATATAAGATTATTTTTAGAATAATAAAGCATTTCCAAAAACATTAAGAACGTTTACATTTTTTTGTACGAATTTTTATATCTAAGACTATTATTACACATTAATTATATTCTTTGGATAAAGACTTTATTTTATGGATATAATTGTATTTAATATTTTTACGAACTTTAAAATATAACACTCTAATCATTGGATAATAATGTATATTAATACTTGTTCTTAAGATAAAAACAATTTATGTAAAACTACAGTTTTTTTAATAAATATTTAAAATCAACATTATCCAAAAATAGATTATATTCAACTATTGTTCTATTCCCTCTAGATACGATAATTTTACATACTTTACTTTTAATAAATTGTCACATATAGATATCTCCTATATCTTATTTAGAAAAAAATAGGAGTGTCTGAAATCAAAATCTCTATTCTTTAATTATAGTTCACCTTCTATATTAGTAACTGAACCTTTTGCTTTTTAATTCATTTCCAGTAGCTACTACTTCGACTTTACCTGATTTTAGTTCTTCGATAGCACTAGCAACTTTTTGTTTTTAACTTCATCACTTAAGTTAGGATTTTCTTTTGGAATTCCTACACCATTTTTCTTTAATACCAAAGACATGTTCACCTTTTGTAAATTTACCTTCTTTGATTTCATTTAATATTTTAGTAACTGCTACTTCAATATTTTTTTAACAGCTGATGTTAGGACTGCAGATTTTTGATATTCTTTTCCGTCTTTATCTTTCCCTTTAAAAATACCTTCTTCGTATTGATCTTTATCTACTCCTACAACCCAGTGTTTAATCTCTCCACTCTTAGACATATCGATAATACCACGTTCTTTAGCTTCTGATATTACACCATTACCAGTATTACCTGCAGCAACGAAAATTACATCCGCACCTGAGTCATACATAGTAGCTGCTAATGTTTTACCTTTGTTTGTATCTGAAAAAGTTCCGCTATAATTATACATTACTTTAATATCACTTTTAGCTGCTTTAGCACCTTGTACAAAACCCAATACCAAATCGCTCTACTGGTGGAATTTTAGTTCCTCCAATATATCCAACTTTTCCTGTTTTAGATTGTAAAGCTGCAATATATCCAGCTAAATAACCAGCTTCTTGTTCCTTAAAGATTAATGAAGCAATATTAGGCGCATCAACAAAAGTATCAACATACATGAATTTTTTATCTTTATATTGCTCAGCTACTTTTGGAATTTCTTTTTCAAATTCATAACCAGCTAAAGAAATAATATCAGACACTTTTGCCGCATTTTGTAAATTAGAAGTTAAATCTGATTGAGTTTTTAGTTTCTAATACAACTGGATCTTTTGCCCCATTAGCTTTTGTCCAAGCTTGAATAGCTTCTACGTTAGCTTGGTTAAAACTCTTATCTTTTGCTCCACCTTCACCAGTTACGACACCAATTTTATATCCGCTCTTACCGTCAGATTTAGTGTCATTCTTAGCATTCTTTGAAGAACAACCAACAACAATTAATGATAATGCAACTAGAATTGCAAAAATAGTACGTAATTTTTTTCATAATACCCTCCTTAAAAAAATTTATGTACTAAGAACATAGTACCACTTTTTTTAAATCGTTTACAAGATATTTTTTTACAGATAAATATAAAAATATAAATAACACGAAATATACTTCTAAAAAAATACTGCAATTCCTAATAATTTAGTACTTTCTATTTTTTTAAATTAGACTAGAATACTACTTTTTATTATATATAATCTATATAATTCATCCTATCAACTATTACTTTGTTCCAAAATTAATCTCTAAAATTGTAAACGTTAATAATAAATAGGTTAGAAATTATATATTTTCTGAATTTTTTTATGCTATAATATTTCTGATAAAAGCATTTTTCAGGAGGATTTATATTATGACATATTATGAAAATATTGTAGAAACTGCAAACTACATAAAGAAATATTTTGGGGAGCCTATCGACTATGCAGTGGTTTTAGGAAGTGGTATTACACTTGAACTTGAAGATCAACAAGAACTTGGTTATGAGGCTATTCCACTTTTCCCGGGAAATAAACACGCTAATCGAGTTAAAGGACATGCTAACAAACTAACTTTTGGTAAAATCTCTGGTAAAAACGTATTAGTATTAAACGGTCGCCTTCACTTTTATGAAGGATACAGCATGAAAGATGTTGCTTTTATGACATATGTTGTTAAATTTTTAGGAGTAAAAGGATTATTCATAACTAATGCATGTGGAGCTATTAACACAAACTTCACTGAAGGTGATATCGTGTGTCTTGACGACTTTATTTCACTAGTGAGTAAAAACCCTCTAATGGGAGAAAATGATCCACGTCTAGGTGAAAGATTCGTTGATATGACTACACCATTCGATCCATATCTAGTAGAAAACTTACACAATTCTGCTAAAAAACTAGATATTACTTTACATACAGGTGTTTATGGATTCTTCCAAGGCCCATACTTTGAAACACGTGCTGAAATTCGTGCATTCAAAACAATGGGATGTGATCTTGTAGGAATGTCTACAGTTCCAGAAGTAATCGCTGCAAACCATGCATCGCTTCCTGTAGCAGTTTTAGCTTGTGCTACTAATATGGCAACAGGAATACAAGAGAAAAAAACACGACCACGAACACGTACTAAAAAAACTGCTCAAAAAAATTAGTATAAACCTGAAAAAAATCTTTTAATTGAAACATTAGAAAACTTAAAATAGAAGGAGTAAAATTATGGAAAAAAACTATTTTCGAAAAAAATCATTGATGGAGAAATCCCAAGTTACAAAGTCTATGAAGATGAATATGTATACAGCTTTTTTTAGATGTATTCCCTATAACAAAAGGACATACATTAGTAATACCTAAAAAAACATAGTAGAAATATATTCGACTGCGACCCAGAAACAGCAGCAAATATTGGACGAGTTCTTCCGAAAATCGCTAACGCAGTAAAAAGAAGCATATGGTTGTGATGGAGTTAACATCTTCCAAAATAACGAAGAATACGCTGGTCAAAGTGTTTTCCACTTACACTTCCACATTGTACCAAGATACAAAGATAAAAATACAAACTTCGATAACTTAGAAGTTAAATGGCCACCACAAAAAGTTGAGCCTGCAGAATTTGAAGAAATTAGGAAAGCAATCGCTGATAGATTAGCATAAAACAAAAGATAGCTAGATAAAAATTTTTATTTACCTAGCTATCTTTCTTATTTTCCTTCTTTTGATGCAAATAAAGATACGATAGAATCTAAAGTTGTTTTTGGTTTTTCTTCAACGAACTCTTCTACTTCTTCTTTTACTTCTTCTGCTTTTTTTCAATTACAGGAGCTACCACTTCATGAATTTGTTCTACAGTCGGCTCAACTTTTTCTTCGTAGTGAGTTCCAACAACTTCTTTTTACTTCTTCTACAACATTACTAGTACTTTCAAAAGTTGATTCAACAACTGGTGCAACTGTTTCTCCCTACTTTTTCTACCACTGGTTCAGTCACTTCTTCTACCTTTTCCACTACAGGCTCTACCGCTTCTTGTACTTTTTCTACTACTGGTTCTACAACTTCTTGTGCTTTTTTTCCACTACCGGTTCCACAGCTTCTTTCACTTCTTCAACTTTTTTTCAGATGCTTCAGCCACTACTTCTTCTTTTTACTTCTTCTGCTTTAGCACCTAATTCAACGAAGTTTTTCCTCTACTTTCTCAACTTCTTCAGATGCTGTTAATTCTTCTAATTTTTCTTTAGCAACATCTTTTTTTCTTCTTGTACTTGAGCTTCTAACTCTTGAGTTTTTTTGTTAATAATAGCAGTTAATTTCTCAATACCATTTTTAGTATTTTCTTTTTAATAATTCTTTTGTGTTTTTCTAATTCTTTAGGATTTTTTTATAATAATAAGCTCCTAATGCACTCACCGCTCCTAATAAAGCACCCTTAAAAATTTTACCCATGTTTGAATTCCTCCTAATTTCTTATCAGTATTGATTTTTATCAAAAAAATCAGATAATGTAAAGAATTTAAAGGTTTTTTTATTTTTTTGCAAATTTAGCTTTTTTTATTGTCATAAATAAGAGATATAGAAGCAATAATCAAATATTTTACTTGAATACCGCTTCTATCAATAATTATTTTTTTATTTTTAAGTGTTTAACCCTTGCTACGATTTCTTTATGACGCCCTTTAATCATAGGTCTGGCTTGTGGATTCCCTAGGTATCCACATGTTCTTTTTACTACATCGCAACTTTTCGGATCTCTATTCCCACACTCAGGACATTTGAAACCTTTCTTAGTTGGTTCAAATTCTCCCTCATAACCACATTTATAGCAACGATCAATAGGTGTATTTGTTCCTAAGTAACCAACTTTATCGTATGCAAAATCCCAAACCGCTTCTAATGCTTTAGGATTTTGTTTTAGTACTGGGTATTCACAATAATGAATAAATCCACCACTAGCATAGTATGGATAGTCTTTTTCAAAATCTAACTTCTCAAAAGGAGTCGGATTCTTTCTAACATCGTAGTGATATGAATTTGTATAATATTCTTTATCCGTTATATTTTCTACGATACCGAACTTCTCAGTATCCATACGGCAGAATCTATCAGTTAAAGATTCACTAGGTGTTGAATAAATACTATACCAATAATCCCCTTCTTCAGTCCACTTATCAACACATTCTTTCATATAACGCATGATATCTAATGTAAATTCTTTCGCCTCAGGATTTTTCTCCCATTCTCCACCATAAAAAACACTCGCAACTTCATATAATCCAATATACCCTAATGATAATGTCGAACGTTTATTATCGAATAGTTGTTTAACCCTATCGTCAGCTTTAAGTCGTTTTCCAAATGCTCCATGCATATAAAGAATTGGTGCATTTTGGGGTTTCGCTTCACCACAACGTTTCGCTCTGTAATCTAACGCATCTTTACAAATAGCTAACCTTTCTTTAAAAATCTCCCAAAACTCCTCTTTATTCCCCTTAGATTCTAGTGCTATTCTAGGAAGATTTAAAGTCACTACACCCAGGTTCATACGACCACTTTCTACAAGCTCACCTTGTTCATTTCTCCATGCAGGTAAGAACGATCTACATCCCATAGGAGTTTTACAACTTCCTGTAATATTTGATATTGTATCATACATCAAAACATCTGGATACATTCTTTGAGTTGCACATGATAATGCAAGTTCTTTCACATCATAATTAGGATCCATTGGTTTTAAATTCAATCCGTCTTTAATAACAAAAAAATCAACTTAGGAAAAAAATTGCAGTTCTTTTTTTCTTTTTCCTAAACCATCAATTCTAACTTGTAAAATTGCTTTTTGTATCTCTTTTTCAAAAATATCCCTCACCTAAACCAAAACCTAATGATGTAAATGGTGTTTGACCCTGTGATGAATATAAAGTGTTTATTTCATATTCTAAAGATTGCATTGCATCAAAAATATCTTTTTTTGTTTTTTTATCAGCAAAAAGTTTTTTTGTTTTTTTCCTCATCATCAATCCACTCTTGTGCCATTTTTTTAAATTCTTCTCATAATTTAATTTGGCAAAAGGAGCAAGGACCTCATCTATTCTGTCAGCACTACATCCACCATATTGACTTGAAGCAACATTAGCTATTATTTGTGCCATTTGAGCAGTTGCTGTTTGAATACTTTTAGGGCTATCTACATCTGCATTTCCTATTTTAAATCCTTTTGTCAGCATTTCTTTAAAATCGATTAAACAACAGTTTGTTAAAGGTTGATACGGAGAATAATCTAAGTCATGATAGTGAATATCTCCTTTTTGGTGAGCATTTGCCACATGCTTAGGTAACATTTTAAGCCCTATTGCTTTGGCTACTATACCACTCGTTAAATCCCTATGAGTATTAAACACCAAGCTATCTTTATTAGCATTTTCATTAACTACATTTTCATCACGATTAACTAGTTTTTCAATAGCTACATTAATATCTAAGCTGCGTTCACGTTCAATATCACGCATACTTCTATATCCAACATACTCTTCGTAAATCGCCTCTTCACCAAGTGTAAGTAGCGTATGCTCTACTATATTTTGTAACTCATAGATTTTAATATTATCTTTGAATCTATTTCCTATTTCTATAATGACATTATCTACAATCCCATCAATATTAACACTATGATTTTTTTCCAAATACAGAATGAACAGCCTTTTTCTATGGCTTTATAAATTTTTTTCAGCATCAAACCTAACTATTCTTCCATCTCTCTGATTACTAATAAATTTTTTTGTTAAATTATCCACCTTTGCTTTTTGTGTATGAATACAAATTACTACTACGCATGTTATCCCCCATTTCTCTTTTAAATTTCAATTTATAAAAAAACATTATAATACTATCTTATCTTAAAAAAATATCTACTGTCTACAACGAATATTTCCGAAAATCGAAAAACCCTATTACATAGCCTTTGAGAGAATTTGTGAATTTTTTTGGCTTTGCTGTTTCCTTTCTATAAAGTTAAAAAAATACCATCATATCAACGATTATAGAGGGTTACATATACTTCTGTATTAAGATTCTTCATTTTTTTATTTATGATACAGTTTCTTCAATCTTTACTTAATAACAATTAAAAAAATGATATTTAAAAAGTTCTCTTATGACCAAGAAATTTATTTTTTTATCACTTAAACTATATTTTTAATAATGTAATTTATGATAAAATTGTATCAAAAGAACAAAGCGAGATAAATATATGAAAAAACACAAATTGAAAAATTAACAGATCAGTTATTTTTCTATGGAAAATAACAACTCATTATTAATAAATGAATTAGAACCATATGTAGAATTATTCATGCACTATGAGTGTGCAATGCTTGAAATAGAAACCAAACTTAATGTATTCGATAAAGAGTTTTTCTCTTCACGGAGAGAGCAACCCTATTGAATCAGTAACTACTAGATTAAAAACTCCAGTTAGTTTAATGAACAAACTAAAACGACTGAACCTACCTTTTGATATTGATACTATAAAAAAACAATATTTACGATGTCGCAGGGAGTACGTGTAATATGCTCATTTAAAAATGATGTTTATAAGTTAGTAGATGCTCTTAAACAACAAGATGACTTAACGGTAATTGCTGAGAAAGATTATATAAAAAAATTATAAGGATAATGGTTATAGAAGCTATCACCTTATTGTAAAAAGTTCCTATTTTCTTATCTGATAAAGTTGAACATGTTGCTGTTGAAGTTCAATTTAGAACTATAGCAATGGATTTTTTTGGGCGAGTTTAGAACATAAACTTAGATACAAGAAAAAAATCTAAGCGAAGAAAAAAAGAAAAAGGAAATTGAACGTCGCCTATTACTTTGTGCTGAAATAAGTGCCAAGTTAGACAATCAAATGCAAAAAGTTAAAGAAATTATTGAAGACGATTCACAATTTCTATAAAATAAAAAGAACCTCTAATATTAGGTAACGACCTTATATTTGAGGTTTATTTAATTGATGCAAACTACTTTTTCTACGCTGTGCTTCATCGAATAACTAAAAGTAAATTACTAATCCAACTAAAATCCAACATCCGAATATTATCCATGTAAATAATTGAATTCCATATAATAATACAATAAATAATAAAATAGAAATTATAGGTAAGTATGGCATTCCTGACATAGTAAAACCACGCTTGGCATTAGGGTACTGTTTTCTTATTACAATTGTTGAATAACTAACCAATGTAAATGCTAATATCCAAGAGAGATTAGCTAAATCTGCTAACTGTCCTAATGGTAAAAAACCTGTTAGTAATGCCATTAATATTCCTACACCTATTGTCGCTGAACCTGGTACTCCATTTTTGTTTAATTCCGTTAATTTTTTAGGTAATAATCCGTCTCTACTCATTGTAAATAAGATTCTAATTGAAGCGAACATAGTAGCTAAGGGTCCTGCTAATAAGCCTATTACAGCTCCTAGTGAGATTATCCCCGCAATCTTATCTTGTCCTACTGCTTCTAGAACATAAGCCAGAGCATCACCTTTTCCTAATTGTGAGTAAGGTACCATTCCTGTTAAAACAAGACATACAATAATATAGAACGCCGTACAAATTAGCAATGTAATTATAATAGCTCTTGGTAGAGACTTCTGAGGATTTATAGTTTCTTCAGCTGAAGTTGATATTGTATCAAATCCAAGATATGCGAAGAAAACTGTCGTAGCTCCTACCATAATCCCTGATAAACCTTGAGGAGCGAAGTTATTTGTCCAATTATTAGGTTTCACATAAAATACTCCAACTAACACAAATAAAACTATTACAGCAATCTTAATAACTACCATAAAATTATTGACAAACTTACTACTACTTGTTCCTTTAAACAATACAATCATTATTAGTAAAACTACAGAAATCGCAAAAAGGTTTCCATAGCCACCCTCTGAAGGCAAACTAGTAAGTTCTCTAGGTATTTTTACTCCAAAGCCTTCTAATAAATTTTTAAAATAACTAGACCAGCCGTTTTGCAATCGCAGCACCAGCAATGATATAACTTCCTCCAAGAAGCCAACCCATTGAATGGGCAACAATTTCACCTAATGTCATGTAACTATAGGTATAAACACTTCCACTAGATGGTATCGCCGACGATAACTCGGCATAACATAAAGCTGTTAATCCACAAGCTAAACCAGCAATTAAGAATGAAAAAATTACCGATGGACCCGCTTTAGATGATGCTTCACCCGTTAGAACAAGAATACCGGAACCAATTACAGAACCTACTCCTAAGAGAATTAAATCCATAGTTCTCATAGTTGGTTTTAAAGTTTTTTTACTACTTTCTCCGATGATTCTCTCTAATGTTTTTTTCTAAAAATTCTCATCAATCTCCCTCCCATTATTCATTCAAATTACTTTTTCATCTCTTCCTTAAATTCATACTTCAATAAACTAAAGAGTAGGAATAACCCTCCCAATATTAAAGAAACTAGAACATCGTGAACTTATAATTATTCCATTGCTAAATTACTTCACATAATTCTCTAGAGAGTTAGTAATACTCTATTTTAGTATCAATAAACTATCCAAAACTATATTTGCTGATATTATAATTATATAACAACTCTAATTTCTCTAATTAACATCATTTAAAAGTTATTCCCACTTAAATTAATATTTAACTTATATTATCTTCCTATTTTTTTAATGTTTAATTAATAATAATTTTACCCATTTTTATATATTAAGAAATATATCCTGCATCTTTTTAGAATTTCTTTTTGCATTTGGTTTCTTAGAAGAATTTACTAGAACTATTGGTCCCTGTGCATCCCATTCCACTTTCTGCATAGATGCCTTGTTTCCATAATAATTTCGTAGCATCTTCAAGATCCAATATGTCTACTCCTGATATTTGTGAAGTTACTACTTCTTTCTCAGGTACTTTTACTTCCTCAGAATTTGATCCTTCTTTTTTTAACTTTTTAATTTTTGAAATTAGTTCCCCTAATTTGGCATTATTTGCTTTTTCATATTCTAGTTTAGCTATTTCATTAACTTTACCTTTAGCTATTTCATAAGCATATTTAAGCGCATTAGCTACAACTGGTGAGCCTGATGCTCTCGACAAGATTAATATTCTTCTATCATAATCTTCACCAACACCTGGACCATAACCATAGCCACTAGCCTCATAATCTCCACCTGTATTAAATGCTGAAAATACCTTCATAAACAAGTTCCCAGTCAATGAATCAACAACCATAACGTCTGGTGTAGCCATTAATAAATCGTTACCTCTCATTACTGATCCACCATCTGCTCTTTGTGATGTTGCAAATTCAAAATTGTACCCATTACCTTTAAGGTCTAATAATATTTTTTCAACTTGTCTTGCACCTTCTACATTTGCAATTCCTACTGTAGGATTTTCTATTCCTAGTGATTTCGCAGTTGCAATACCGTATAATGTATTTCTCACCATAGCTTCTACTCTATTAGTAGCAGAAGTCCCTGTAGTGGTCGCAAGAAGCATTTCGCGCCCTCTAGCAGGCGTAATAACCCTACCAACTGTAGAAACTCCAATAGGGAAGTTATAGTGCATTGTAACACAAGATGCTATTTCCCCTTTATCTAATAGATCTTCCATAATTTTGTGAGCTTCTTCTTCATCTTTTGCTTCATATGATTCGAAGTCCTTATGACCCTCACCTATTAAAACTATATCGAATATAGGATTTTTTTAGCTAATATCGCACCTTGAACTAAATTTTTCAAATCCATGTTCACTACCTAAAGTTGTTAAACCAACTTTTTAATTTTTTGCCAAAGTTTCCTGTTTCTATAGCATTAGCTACTTCTAGCAATACTTCTGATATAATTTTTTTACTCATAGTATCACCCCTATTCTTCTAACATTTCTTGGGAAATTTTTCTCATTGATTCTGCTATAATTTTTTTCTTATTTCATCTTTAGAAATTCCTGTAGCTTCTCCTTCTACAGCTCCATTATTTCTTTCAATTACAATAGATACTCCATCGAATAAGTTAGTCATTCTACCTAAGAATAAACTTCCTTTACCTACTATCATAGCACGATTTTTATCTCCTTTTGTAAGATCATCAATTAAGAATCCTACATATGGTACACCTGAAGGAATATGTCCTTGAGTTGGAGCCCATCCAGGTAATCCTTTAGCTTCGATAAATGATTTTAATTCTTTTTTCTCAATGTCTCCACGCATCGCTGCTAAAGCTGCAATCATTTTGTAGTTAGCTTCGGGAACATTTCCTGCTCCTGCAGACTTAGTAATATCTGGGTTTTGCATTTCTACAGAAAAATACATCAACATCTGTAATTTTCAAGTTAGCTTTATCTAATGGATTAGCAACTAAAGCTCCCATTACAGCTTGTGGTGAAGATCCTGTTCCTACATTATGTTTTCCTACTAGGTCAGTTCTTATTATTGGATTTACTCCATCATTTTCACCGATAAGAACAGCGAATCCACCTAGTACATCTTCAAGAACTGGTAAACCTTTTTTAACATGATCTTTACCATTCATTCCAAGTTTTGCACTAGCTCCACCAGCAACTACTAAAACATTTTTATAAACACCAGATTTCACTAACGCTGAGGTATTTATTAAAGCATGAGTTGGGGCTGCACAGAAACCTCTAAGGTCAGAACCAGTAGCATTAACCAATCCTACAACCTCAGCTATAGATTTTGCGAAGTTACCACCACCACGTTGGTTAATATCTCCACACGCTTCTTCAGAACATTCAACTACATAATCAATATCTTCTGGGTTTATTTTGTAACTACGAAGTAATTCTAAAGCAGAAATAACTCCAGAAGCCTTAACTACTAGATTTTCAAATATAACATGAGCATTCAAGTTCACATCGACGTCATGAGCTTTTTTAACATAACCAACTACTTTCCCTTCGTGAACCAATGCTTCAAAATCATCTTCTTTATCGTTTATATCAGTTCCTTCTAATTTATCGAATAAAGGAGCTAGCTCTTTGAAGTTTTCCTCTATTTTTGGACGAACACTGGCTACAAACTCTTCTGATAGTTTTACTAAATCAAAAGCATCACAGATTTTCATCAAAGCTAAAAATTCATCTTGAGGAACAATTTGTCCAAATTTCCCGTGACGTTGACCTTGCTCGTCTTTGATATCATACCAAGGCATTGGACAAGCTTTTAGCTCATCAGGAGTTTTATTTCCTATATATACTTGATTAGGTAAGTAGTTAACTACTTCTTCATATGAACGAATATGATTTGACACTTCTTTTAAAAACTCAGAATCTGGATTCGTTACTCTTTCTATCGAGCAAGTAGATCCATTTCTTACTATCATATCTGGTGTGTGAACAAGAATGTATCCTGCTCCCTTAAATACTGGATAATTCATAGCTATTGTGTGCTGAGGATAAGATACCTACCCTCAGCTCCCCTTTCTTTATTTTTTATTCGAATACTGTTTGACTATCTACTTCAACAGTTAAAGCATGTAATGCTTTTTCTACAAGACCTCTTCTTAGTTTTTTCTCTTCATTCGCGTCTAGTTTAGGATTTCCTAATGGGTGAGGAATTGCTATAGTAGGTACGATTCTGTTCGCTCCTACTGTTAGAGAAATCGGTACTACTGTACACATGTGAACCACAGGTATACCCGCTCTCTCTATTTCTTTTACCATCGTTGCACCGCAACGAGTACAAGTACCTCAAGTAGAAGTTAAGATTACAGCATCTACTCCATCAGCTACTAATTTTTGAACGTATTCTTTTGCAAATCCTACTGCACTGGCAACGGCTGTACCATTACCTACAGTTGTATAGAATTTTTCATGTAAACTTCCAATTTTACCTTCTCTAACGAAATCTCTCATCACGTCAACCGGTAATACTCTGTCCGAATCTTCGTTAGCATATACTGGATCATATCCACCATGCGCTGTTTCATGTGTTTCAGCAGTTAAGTCATTGAATCCTTCTAATGAGTATTCTCCATATTTAGAAGCTGAAGATGATTCAATGTGATCTGGATTGCCTTTTGGCACTATTCCTCCAGAAGTTACTAAGGCGATTTTTGCTTTAGTTAAATCTTTAACCGCTGGATTTGGTTCTACTCTATCGAAGTTAGGCATAGGATATTCTGTTTCGAACTCTTCACCTTTAATTTTCTTAACAAGCATTTCAACAGCACGTTCAGAACCACGTTTTTCACTAAAGAAGTTTACACGAACTCCTCTTTCGTGGTATCCTTCTTCTTTTGGAGATAAGATTTCCTCACCTTTAGCTAATTTTGCTGCGAATTTAGCTAATTTCGGTAAAGCTTTTCTCATACCTGCAGCACTATCAGATGTTTCAAGAATATAAACTTCTTTTCTAAACATATCTGTGCCAGGGTTTTCTACATACATAGCTGTTACTGCTGGAATATGAAGTTCATCTTGAACAGCTTTAGTAATAGTTCCTGCTGCAACTCCATAACGTCCTGCATTAAAAGCAGGTCCTGCGATAAATAATTGAGAATCGCATCCTTTAATCATATCGATAAGTTCTACTTGAACTTTTTCTAAATTTTCATTGAAGTAGCTATCTCCACAAACTACTGTAGCTACTACTTCGAATTCCTCTCCCAACTTCCCTTGTAACTGAACACTAATTGGTGGTAATTCAGTTCTTAATTCTGGTGCAATGTGGGCTTTTTCTTCTCCACCTACTCCGGCGAAGAATTGGTTTATATAATGTACTACTCTTATTTTAGACATTTTTATTTCCCCCTATATTGTTATTTAGACAACAAACTACTCTCCACGAATATCTTTCATTTCGCTTGCGATTTCATCTACATCTAATACCATTTCCATCATTCCTACTTGATCTTCATAGATTGCTTCATCTATTTGTGATTTAATTTCTTCTTCTACAATGTGATATACAGCTAGATTTAGTTCTACTCCAGCAAGTGGTCCTGCGAATGTTGGATCTCCCACTGTTACAGTTTCAGCTGCTAGACCAGCAGCTTCGGCTTCTGCAGCACCTAGTAAAACCACAACGTTTTCGTTACCAAATTTTTCGGCAGCTTCTTTAATACGTTTTTGGTTTTCTAAGTCCATAGCCCCTGCAGCCGTTCAGACAAAACACTCAGTAGATGAAAATACTACTTCTAATCCCTCAATTGGTTTTACACATTCTTCGATTGCTAATCCTGGAATCCCATCACGGTCCCCAATGATAACTACTTTTTTATTAATAAGATTTACCATTATCTTATTCCTCCTTGTTTAAATCTATAACATTTATTATTTTATTTAATTAGAAAGTTTTGGCACTTAAATAACCAAATCCTGTTTCGTTAGTAGCACCTGTAATAGCTTGGATTTCTACTTCGATAGTTCCATCTTCTCTTAATGAATCTTGATTACCACCAGCAATTACGTTTACTACATCGATGTGTCCTATAATTTTATCTAGTTTTTGGTAATACTACTACTTGGTTAGCATTTCCACCTGTAACTACAGCATTAGCAGCTACATCAGCATCAGCTAAACTTTGGCTTGCTCCATCGCGTCCTGCATATTCATCTGTTACGATAACAGTTTTAACTTGTTCCGCTTCAATTTTTTTACAGTTCATGATTAAGTCAGTATCTGGATTACCGAATCCTTCTTGAGATACGATTACCGCATCTAAGTTTAAATAACGGCAAAGTTTTGCAGTCCAGTTAGATGAACGTTCTTTATCCATTAAATAAACATTTTCATTAGTAATTATTACACCTAAGAAGTTAATTTCTTTACCATGTTTTTTGTATAGGTCTTCAATAACTCCATTGTTTAAGTGTACATAAGTTGGGTTTTTATCACATGCTGATACACAGTTACCACTTACGATAGCACCATCCATAATTTCTGTTGGATATAGAATAGTTGGTACTATTTGTTTTGCATCAACACCGTATACATAAGTATCATGTAATAATCCTTGAGTTTGAAGCATGTATACATATCCTACTTTTGGAAGATCAGGATATTCAGCAATTTGTTCTAATAGCGGTTTTGTTTCATACACTTCTACTTCTTCAGGCTCTAATGTACGAGCTAATTCTGCAATATATCTTGCAGCTTTAAATCCGATATAACGAACTGCTTTTTCATGTTCGTGTTGCTTAATTCCTTCTTTTGGTTCAGCGATAACGATTAAGTTATTTGTTTTTGAAAACGGAGTATATTCTGCTCCAACACCTGTCATATCGATGATCCCTTCTTGGAATCCTACTATTTTACCAGTAGTTACAACAGCCATACCTTTAAGGGCGATAGTGCGTCCTTCTCCTACAGTATCTACTTTTGAAAGTATACCAGGGAATATTCCACCACGTCCTTCAACTTTTACACGAGGTTCAATTACATCCTTAACCGGAGTGATACGAACACTTTCACCAGGACGAGCAATTTCTAAATCAACAGATTCAATTGCATCATCCTCAAAAACAGCTTTTATAAGCTCTTCTTTATTTACATATAATACATTTGCCTCAATTTTTGACTCTGCAGCAAACTGTATATCTTTAATATGAATCTTTCCTAATTCAAGACGCATACCTAATACCTCCCTTTGAGTTAATTTTAATAATATTTTTTAATCATAGCTTCAATATTAGGAATAGTTGCATCGTCTTTAGTTACTTCTTCGACTTTGCTACCATCTTTATATATCGCTAATGTTGGTAACCCTAAAACTTTTTTTGTTTAATAGCAAGTCTTCTTGCTTTTTGTTGTATCTAGAGATGTAAATTTGATTTTATCTCCATATGTTTCTACCAATTTGTGTACATCAGGCATAAGAGCTTTACATGGTTCATAACCTTGGCTCCAGAAGTCTACAAACACATATCCTTCTGCTTCCAATACTTCTTGTTCAAAGTTTTTCTTTATTAAGTTCTAACATTTTTCTTTTTCTCCTTTTTGTTATTTTTATTTTTAAATTTTTATTCAAATTTCTCAGCAATATTTTTTTCAGCGCGAATCGCTGCTACAGCTCCATCTGATACCGCAGTAACTACTTGACGGATATCTTTTAACACGGCAATCACCAGCTACAAATACACCATCTACATTTGTTTTAGTGTCTTCTCCTGCTTTAATATAGCCATCTTCTGTCATTTCAACTTTTCCTTCAAATAGTTTTGTTTGAGGAATATATCCGATAAAGAAGAATAATCCCATTGTTCCATCCTCTTCGTCAGCTTCAATTACATATTCTTCACCAGTTATTAAATTTTTCAATCTAATAGCTTCTAAGATTCCATCTCCGATTGCTTCTGTAACAACAGTATTTCCCAAAATTTCAATTTTCGGATTATTTTTGGCTTTTTCTGCAGTTACTTTTTCACAACGAACATTTTCTCTACGGTATACAATAGTTACTTTACGAGCAAATTTAGTTAAGAATAAAGCTTCTTCCACAGCACTATTAGCTCCACCAACTACATAAACATCAAGCCCTTCGAAAAAGTCACCATCGCAAGTTGCACAGTAAGAAATACCTTTACTTTCTAACTCTTTAATTCCCGGCGCATCTAATTTTTCTTGGAGACGCTCCTGTTGCAATAATTACTGTTTTAGCAGTATAATCACCACTCACACATGTAACTACTTTTTTCATCTCCCTCAAGTTCAACATTAAGAACTTCATCTTGTTTTATTTCAGCTCCGAAACTCTTAGCCTGCTCAACCATTCTTGCTGTTACACGAGGCCCTGTTGGATCTTCTACCGCTCCAGGATAGTTTTTCAATTAAGTGCGTAATCGCAGCTTGTCCCCCATTTTTTTAGATTTTTTTCAAGAACCAAGGTACTTAACTTCGCACGTGAAGCATACAAAGCGGCAGATAAACCAGCTGGTCCTGAACCTATAATAATTACATCATAATGTCTACTCATAATTATTCTCCTTTAATTATTTTTTTATAAAATTCTATTTATCGCGTTTATTATTAAATCATGATCAATGACACTAAAATCATCTTTTTACTCTATCAGTCCACTGAGGCACTTCTCTATTATTTCTAAATTTTTTTAAATGTTAATATCGCATCTGAGATTAAATTAACCGACGTTATATCTAAAGAATTATTTTTCTTTTTATGACAATCGTTCTATAAATTGTTTCATTTGGTTTCACACTACCATAAAGAGGATGTGTTACTATCTCCCAGTTTTTCATGAACATAGTCTCTTATCTTTCTTAAGATATCTATATAACTCATATCTAAATACTCAATTTCTATATCTTTTTAAGTTTTTCCTCAATAAATTTTTGGATTGTTAGTTATTAGTTTCATGTTACTCCTCCTAAAAAAATAAAAAAAACAGAAAGAAAGTTAGCTTTCTCCCTGTTGTACTACTTCAGAGTTCTGTCCTAGTGCAGTCTTTTTTTACCTGAGAATTTCATCAATACTTGCCAAATATCAACTTGTACCTTCGGTGACTAATGTCCTCTCCTACACTATTCTTACAGTATATTTCCTTATATTTATATTTTTATACTATTTCATAAATAAATTAAAAACGTTTTTCTTAAGTGTTATAGTTGGTTCTATAAAATATCTTAGCATAAAAAAATTTACATAAAATATAATTAATTTTTTTAAGAAAATGCATTTTTTTAGCTTTTTATATTTTTAAAATATAAAAAAATATTTATTTTTTTGATATCCTATTTTTATAAAGTTAATGAATTATAATGTTGCAATTGTAGTATATATAATTTGTCTAAATATACGTTAAAATATATAAATATGAAAATAATTTGAATATTTTTCCAAACCACTGAAAAATTTCCATTGAAAAAAATATTGTTATTTTCGTTATACTTAATTTACTACAAAATAGCAGAGAAAGTTTATAAAGGAGGAATAACATGAATAATACTCAAAAAGTTTAGTAGCAATACTCATATGTTACTTTTCATGGGGCCTTTTTTTCCAATTTATTTTTAAATTACTAAAAAAAGTATAGGAGCCTATGAGGTTCTAGCAATGCGTATTCTATGCTCATTTATTTTTTTATGATTTTTAGTAGTAGGTGTTGCTAAAAATAAGAAAACTATTTTTTTGAAGAAATAAAAAAATATGGGGAAATAAAAAGTTTTCTCCTTCTTGTTCTAGCTTCATTTTTTTAATAACAGGAAACTGGCTGACATATATAATAGCGGTAAACACTAATCATGTACTAGAAGCAAGCTTCGGATACTACTTAAATCCTATAGTTACGATTATTTTTAGCTGTAGTATTTTTAAAAGAAAAACTGACTCGTACACAAACTATAGCTTGCCTCTTTGTTGGAGGTTCCCTATTATATTTATTTATATCTTTAGGATCACTACCATGGATATCTATCATGCTTGCATTTACATTTGGACTTTATAGTTTATGTAAAAAGAAAATTGTACTTAGTCCAAAGGCTAGTCTATTAATTGAAACTGCAATAGTATCTCCAATAGCATTAGTATATATGGGGTACTTATCTTCAAACAATTCGATCACATTCCATACTTTTGGAACAGATACACTAATTTATCTATTATTATCTGGTGTCATTACCGCAGTACCTCTAATGTTATTTGCTAAAGGAGCAACAGCTATACCTCTATACATTCTTGGTATCTTACAATATTTACCACCTACAATGCAATTTTTCATAGGAATTTTTGTTTACGGAGAAGAATTAAGTATTCAAAAATTAATATCATTCTCTATAATTTGGGTGGCTGTCGCTGTATTTTGTTACTCAGCAATAATATCGATGAAAAAACAAAATTTAGTTAGTGAAAGTCATAAAAAAATAAAAAAATTTCTGAAACACAAAAAGCGAAGTTTGATTTCTCAAACCTCGCTTTTTTTACTATCTTCTACGCTGCTTTTTTAAGCCCTTTTCGTAACATATCGAATCCTGTAATTACTACTACTACGATAATTAGCCATAATAAGCTATTTAAAGATAGAGATGTAATGAATTGGTATCCCACGATTACCCCAAGAATACCCCCTATAGCTAATCCTATAGTACCTTTTCTTGGATATAATCCTTCTTTAATAAACTTAGGAGAACCAATAGCCATAAGTGCCGCACAAGATCCCATCATGATAGGGAATGCTGCTTTTGGATCCATTCCTAATAATGAAACCATAGCTAAACATGGTGCATATAATCCTACACCAGCCATCATTAATGCTCCAAAGATGAAGTTACCTACAACACCTACAACAAGCGCAATACCAGTTAAATGTAATGCAGTATTATTAGCTCCAAGTAACGCTAACCATCCCATTTTACTAGCAAACATTAATCCTGCAGTAATAAGTAACGCAAATCCCATGACAATTTGAATTTTTTTCTCCGGTAATTTAGTTACAATACGTCCACCGATAAGTGCACCTACAACAGCTGAAATAATCATTGATAGTAAAGTAACTGCATCTACTTTTACTGATTGAATAAATAGGAATGCCTCGATTAATACTGGAATAGTGTGTCCGATATTTAGCGTCCCTGGTAAGAATCTATCATTTTTAATAAATCCTGTTACTTTTGCTAATAATGTAGTTGGTGCAAAGCTACCAATACCTAATGTATCCATAAAGTCTGTAACAAAACCAATTACAAATCCAACGATTGGATTAGAATCTTCGCCTACTTCACCTTTATTTTTAATAATATCTAACGCCCACATCACTACAAAAATATAGTGCTGACAGCCCTAGTAATGTTAATAATATCGTTACTAAGTTCATATAATTTTCTCTCCTATCCTAATAAGAATCCGTATGTAAGTGAATCGTCTGGATCATAAACATAGTTGCTGAATCCTAAAATGTAACCAGAACCTGTAATTTCAGGGATAATAGCATCGAAGTCTGCTAATTTACGTTCTTCAACGATTCTACCTTTGAATAATGTACCTAAAAATACTTTCGTAAACAAAAAGGTTCACTGGTTTTTAATTCACCTTTTTGCATATAATGTAGCCAATTTAGCTGAAGTACCAGTTCCACAAGGTGAACGGTCAATGTTTCCATCACCAAATACTACAACATTTTTGAATGTAGCTTCTGGGTGAGATGGTTTATCATAAATTTCAACTAAGTCCACAGTTTTAATGTGAGCTAATGTTGGGTGTTGAATTTCAATATTCGCATTAATTGCATCACGAATTTTTAATCCAGCTTCTTTTAATTTAGAAGCATTTTTAGGTGTAACTTCTAAACCAAGTTGATCTGCTGAAATAATACAGAAGAAACTTCCACCAAATGAAATATCAAATTTAACGTGTCCTACTCCTTCTACGTCAAGTTCAACATCACGTTTATATAAGAATGACTCAACATTTTTGAATGAAACTTCTTTTACTTTAGCTCCATTATCTTTTAATTTAGCAGTTGCATAAATTAATCCAGCAGGTGTTTCTACAACAACTTCTTTTTCAGTAGCACCTTCTTCAACATCTACCATTCCAGTTTCTACAGCTGCAGTAACTGCTGCGATAGTGTTGTGTCCACACATATTTAAGTAACCACCAGTATCCATGAATACTAATCCAAAATCAGCTTCTTCTTTTGTTGGTGGTAATAAGAATGCTCCAAACATATCTTGGTGTCCACGTGGTTCAAACATTACTGATTTTCTTACATCATCAAGGTGTTCGATAAAGTATTGTTTTTTCTCTACCATATCTTTACCAGGAATTTTTGGAATTCCTGCTGTAACTAAACGAGCAGCTTCCCCTGCTGTATGTGTATCTATAACTGAAATCATTTTATTTAGTTTCATAATAATTCACTCCTTAATTATTGCCTTTGTTGTTATTTGTTATTTGCATCTTGTCTCATTTTAAGTTTTAATAATGCTAACGCCTTTCTGGCATCAGTATAATCAACATTATTTTGACAAACTATTTCTGTTTCTACACCTTCTTCAGACTTATTAAAATCTAAAACGAATTTCGTGTATTGATTTTCAACTACAAATTTATGTTTACCCATAAATTTTAGTCCTACGATAGAAATACCACGCTCTCCTATTTCAAACATAGTATTAGCATAATCAACATCACTATTTCCCCAACCATCCGCTGAGATAATAGCTCCATCTGTTCTCATTGCTTCTAACCATGTTGCAGCTCGCCATCCTACTAAATGTTTTAAGCGGTTATCCTGTGGCGTTCCTACTACAATTACTCCCTGGAAGTCAATATCAGGATCTTCTGCTAATACATCTAATAATGGATCTCTAAAGTGGTGTAAGCTTGTTTCTTTTGTAGATGGTCCGATACCCATAATAACACCTCTTTCTATACCATTGCTCTTATCGCACCATCGCGATATTCATTAGCTGTAAGTAACACCGGCATATTGTTCATATCTATAATAGAAATACCTTTATCTATTCCACTAGGTTCTATCGGGAATAACTGATTATCATACATCATCCCTTGTCCTGCAACTTCTTTAACTAAAAGCTACTTTAGGTTTTTCCAGGATTTTTTGGATTATAAAATTCGTGAACTTCATCTGCATCACGTCCGCTAAGAACTTTCATAACTTCTCTTATATTTTTGTAAATATACATCTGATAATTCAAAAGATAGAAAAAGGCTAAAAGCTCTATCGAATTCTATTTCTGGTTTAATAATAACATCAATATGTATTAAATAATCATTATCTGCAGGTGATCCCGCTTTATTTAGCACAAGTTGCTCTTGTAAAAATACCTTCAGATGATCCAAATTCATGCATTTGTTTCCCTTCTGTATTAGCACCTGTTAAAAGCATATATACACCAGTTAAAGTATGAGTTATACCTTCACCTAGTCTTCCCTAAGACTTTTTGTAGAAATTGGTACTACATCCATTATAGTATTAACATAAAAATTATGTTCTCGAGGTTTTATTATTTTTTTACCTCTACACTTTCAAATATATTTTTTATCATACTCTATTTCAGTTGGAATAATAAGTTCATTATTCTCAATTTTTTTACTTTTTTTCCCTAAAGCAACATTTTTTTCATGTGAAATGCTTTTTATTTGCAATCTCTCTTTTTGTCATAACTATCAATCCCTTACTATTTTTATTTACTGTAGTAATACAGTGTGTAAGTTGTTTACTAGTACAGATATTTTGTTAAAAAAGAAGAGGGACATCCGTCCCTCTTCTGATATTTCTCCTACACGTGAGCAATATACTCAAATGGAAGAGGAACTATTTTACCTGAACTTGGTATTTTAATTAGTTGCTCTAATGTTGCTTCTAGAATTTGTATTTGTTGCTCAACATTGTTTGGTTCTCCAGCGTTAGCACCCATTGGTACAAGTGGTGCAACAGCTCTTGGAGTACCGTTTTGACGCACTACTGGAGGTAGTGCTGCTATTAAGATTGTTGGAATACCTGCTTCCTCAATTGCTCTCTGCACGATCACGGCAGTTCTATGACAAGTACCTCAACCAGCAGTTAAAATAACTGCATCAACATTTTCTTCTTTTAATTTTCTAGCAATTTCTGGTCCTGTAGAGTTTGTGAAAGCCTCTTGGTCTCCACCACCACCCATGAATCCATAGTGGTATTCTGCTACGCTTCCAATAACACCAGCTTTTGCAAGTTCGTGTAATCTGTCGATTGGGAACATACAGTTGATGTCTTTGTTAGCATCAGCGTTATCATATCCACCGTGCGATACCATAAGATCTGTACTGTGAGCAGTATCTGGAATTTCACGGAATGTAGTATCCCCTGCTAAGTTAAATCTTTTATCTGTTTTTAAGTGAACTCCTGCTGCTGTAGCTAATGCTACTTTCATATCTTTTAACTCTTTAGTTACTGGAGCCCAAACTGGTTTTGGTGTAATAGGTACAAAAATTTCTGATTGTAGACCTTCAAATATCGTTAATGACATTCTAATTTCTCCTTCCTACTATTCTTCATTTAGTCTGTTTTTTTACTTCTTCTTGTAATTTTTTTGTGTTTAATATTGCATTTACATAATGTTCGTCAGGTTCTTCGCTAATAACTTCTGGATAACTTAGTAAAAATGCTACCTCTTGACCGATTTTTACTGGATAATCAGAAATTAACATTCTCATAGGAATTTTTAAATTGCCCTAAACGTCCTTTAATGTCTATCGTAACGCTGGCGTCGTTATGATCAACTATAATCCCTTCGAACACTCTTTCTGTAGATGCATATTTTTAATTTTTTTCAATCATAACTTATTTCCTATCCTCTTTAAAAAAATTAATCTTCTTTTTTCGTAGATTTCTTGACGTTTTTTTAGATTTTTGGTAATACTTGTTCGTTATCAAGTAATTCTACTTTTTTTGTCCTGTAGTTTTTTTCAATAACTTCTACGTTATTTAATTTAACGTTAGGATTCCATTTTTCTTTCAGCTTTTTTTAATTGTTCCGCCACCCATTTGTGTTTTTAAGCATTGCTAAAGCACGGATAGCATCTTCTTTACATAATGTATTGTTTGAAAGAATTTCGTTTTCAATACCTTGTTTAGATTTGTTGTTATCAACCATAGCTGTCATGTATTCATTACCTACTACAAGAGCACCTTGTACTGCTGAGTAAGTCATACCAACTACTGATACTCCACGTTTACCGATTTCTTCAATGTGAGAAGCGAAGTCGATATGGTTGTTACCAAATCCTTCAGTTGTTACGATAGCACCATCGATATCCATTGCTTCGATAGTCATACCTACACGTTTAGATACATAGAATTTTTCTGAGTTAGCTTGAGGTGATCCAACTAATAATACCCCTACTAAGTCAATTTCTTCATCAGCCATTGCTTCAAGTACTAATGGTTCACGGTAGTAGTGACGAGAAGTTTCTTTAGAAGCTGGTCCAATACAAGTTAATGCGTGGATACCACCGTCTAAGATTTCTGTTGGTGCAAGCATTACTGGTAGGTTACCAAGGTCAACGTTTGGTTTAGCACCAAGTGTACCAACTGGTTCTACTGGTAAGATTAAGTTATCGTGCATAGCACCTTGTCCCATGATTTCTTTAACGATTAATACTTTTTTGTTTCCTGGGTGACGATATTGTTCAATATTGATGTTTCCAACTACTAGGCTTTCATCGTCTAATTCTTTAAGAGCTTTACGAATTTCTTCTGTAATGTGGTCGAATGCTTTGTGAGCTGCTAATGGTCCTGGACGTTCCATGTTAGCTCCTGCTTTAATTGTAACTTGACCTTTAATGAAGATTTCACCTTTATCTGGAGCTCCTGGACGACCCCACATAATGTTACGTTCTAATTCACCTTCAGAAGAACCAAATTCCCCGATTTGAACTCCGTTAGCATCAGTTCCTGTAAGAACCATTACTACACCTTTAAGTTCACGAGTAGTACCATGTCCGATTTCTCCTTCTTCTTTAACAGCGATTGGTTGAACGTCCATGATTGTTTCACTGTAAGTATCGTATTTATCAGGAGTGATAATTTCTAATTTAACACTTTCTACTAAAGCTTCTGATTCAGCGGCTTCTTTACATAAATCTTCTGCTGTTCTTAAAACTAAAGTAGTTCCTTTAATTTCTGTTTTTTCACCAAATTCTACTTTATCAATTTTGTAGTGTTTAGTGTGTAGAGAACGGATAAATTTAGGTTCTCCTTCGTGTTTTTCTTCCACTTTAGCTGCTACTGCTTCTACTTTTGCTGCTTCAACAGCTTTAGCTTCCACTGCTTGAACTGGAGCTTGTGCTACTGGAGCTGCTTGTCCACCTATAGCTGCTAATGGAATTTCAAGGTTAATGTTTTCACCTTTTCCGATTTGTAGTTTTAATACTCCCGCTGGAGCTTGTACTTGAGCTACCGGCGTAACCGGAGCAACAGGCGCAACTGGTGCGCTAACTTCAGCTACTGGAGCCTCTACTACTTCTTCTTTTTCTTCTGCTTTTTCTTCTCCACCTTGTACGGCATCAATGATACCTGGTGTAATAGGTATTAGAGCGTCTGTTGTTTTTAATAATTTAGCTCCTAATACTTGTCCGATTGTTAATGCATCGTCTGGGAATGATAATAATCCTGAATCCACTAGATCATCGAATAATCCTGGATCTTCTAAGTTTTCTGGACTAATTACGATACCTTCCTCAGCTCTGCAACAAAATACCGCTTTATCATTTAAGTGCTCTTTTGCAGTTTCTACTGTAATTGACATTACTTCTAACCTCCAACTAATTATTTATTATTATGTAATTCTAAGCTTTTATAGCTTCTGTATAAATGATGGTCAGTGGCACGAAGCACATGATCGGTACTATGATAAACTTTTACTCCTAACCTAGGAGCTACACCTGTCACGGTGTTAGTTCAATCTTGACAAGTACCAGTGATAACTGCTTTCGCACCATCTTTTTTCATTTTCAATACTTTTTCCGCTTGTCCTGGACAAATACCAGGTAATTCACAACGTAATCTTCCATTTTTATCAGGTTTCATACGTTTACACATTTGAACAGATACTACTTCTGCACCCATTCCATCAGCTATTTGTCTCAAACGTTCTTCTTGCGCTCCACATTCGCAAATAAGTATTCCTACTTTTTCTTTTTCTTGTGGATATGGCATAGCTACAAGTAACCCACCTGTTGTTTTGTTGATTGGGTCTGTTTCTAATGCAGGTCGTCCTGTAAATGGACCACCACGCACTATTTCTCCGTGTGGATTAATATAACCACCAGCTTTATCTATAAATACGCTTATTGGTAATCCAATTGGGACGTCTAAGAAAACGCCTGGATTTTGGACACGACCACCAACAGTAATATCTTTATCAATAAGTGGTTTATCTTCTTCAATTGCTTCTACTATACGTTTGATAGTTTCCACATTTGAAATAATTGCATTTGCTTCTAGTGGCAATTGACCTGGTTTTAAGATTACTCCAAGTGTTTCTCTTACGATAACTCTTTCATCACCAGCAGGATACATATTAGGCAAAATTTTAATACTAATATTAGGTTCATCTTTACATGCTTTTCCTAATGCTAGTAGTGCTTTACGATATTTTGTTTTAATAGCAATGTATCCTTCTTTTGCACCAGTTAATTCGACTATGTATTTTAAACCTCTAACTAAAACTTCTGGATGTTCTTCCATGAATTTTACGTTATGACCTAAGATTGGTTCACATTCTGCTGCATTGGCAATAACATATCCTCCAGGAATTTGTGCAGATAACTTAATTCCAGTTGGGAATCCAGCTCCACCAACTCCAACGATACCAGCATCTTTAATTTTTTGAAGTTTATCATCAGTTTTCTCTAATCTAACATAGTCATCAGTTTGTTCTTTATCCAATTTAACAACAATTTCCATATCGTTAATTTCTTCTACTACACCTGATAAACTAGTGTGAATATTTGCCCCTAACCCATTGGGAGTTGCAACTAGTTGACCACGTTTAACATGATCACCAACATTTACAATTGGTTGACAAGGACCACCAACGTGTTGTTTAAGTGGGATATTGATTTTTTTCAACATTAAACTCTAACATTCCATTTTTTCCTCCTTTCTTTAAAAATTTGTTTACAAGCAGTAGTTCCTAACTTCTACTACACTTATTGTATAACAGTCGGTAACTTTTTTTGTAAAGTTTTATTTTTATTAAAAAAATCAATATATATTTAAATTTTTTTATATAAATATTACGTTTTTCATACAGAATGTTAGTAAGAAAAGGATTTTTCATTCTAATTTTTTTAGACTTTTTTTATTTATTCAATTTATGTATAATTGAAAACAGTTATCAATTTACATAATCTCATAAATTATAACAATGTATACATTTACATATGCAACAACATTTAATTAATTATATAAAAAAATATCTATTAATTATAGTTATACCTATTATATCTATACACTAAAAACCTATAAAATAAGACTTTCAAACACTTTTTTTACATACTTTAAATAAACACATGTTATACTTCCAATTTGAAATTTATATATACATCTGTATTATAGAAGATGTATATATAAATTTATTTTTAATTATAAAAAAATACCAATTCCGTAGTAGTTATATTTTTTTCTCTAACTTTCGAAATCGATACATTATTTTATAATATTCTCCAAGATTTATATTCTATTTTTTTCTAATATATTACTATCATTCAATATTTCCTGTTTTTAATTTTTAGAAGAAGTGGTGATGCATTAGTAATATTTAATTCACTTATATCCATCCAGTAAATACCGGCAGAATCATTTTTCTCATTGCCTAAAAATGTTTATATCTCTTTTGACTGATAAGTTTCTATCTCTACATCATAAAAGACCATCATATGATGGGAGTGACTCAAAAATCGTGATTTTCGAAGAAATCGATTTTGTCAAGTCACCCCCGCAAAGTTTATTAGATATCTAAAAAGCTTTCACAAGGCGAATTTAGATATCAATAAACCACTGCGTCTATGAGTTCTCATATGAACTTTGTTAAGTTTTAGGTCTTTTGGATAAGCTTCTTCCTCTTCTACAAATACATCATAAACTCTGCAATTATCATAAGAACTCACTTTATATCCTGTTTCTTCTAGAAATTCTCTAACTAAAGTTTCCGCAAATCCCTCACTAGTATTTTGACTACCTCCTGGTAAATCGAATCTATTCTTATACGGTCCCCTTACCTTTTTTATACACAATACTTTATTTTCTTTTAAACAAACACCATAGCTACCTAAATAATCAATAACCATATTATCTCCTAAAATATAATAAAAAAATGATACAAATCTTGTTTAAATCTGCATCATTTCTTGTTTATTATTCTAATTCTGCTAATTTTTTTGTTTTAGATAAGGTACTAACTCATCTTTAAGATCACTCTTAAGGGCAAAGTCAATTGTTGTCTTAACAAATCCAATTGTTTCACCTACATCGTAACGTTTACCTTGGAAATCATACGCATAAACATTTTCTTCTTCATTTAACATTTGGATAGCATCAGTTAATTGAACCTCTCCACCAACACCTACTTGTTTCTTAGCTAAGTGTTTAAAAATTCCTGGGTTAAGAACATATCTTCCCATAATCGCTTGGTTAGATGGTGCTGTTCCTGGAGCTGGTTTTTCTACAAATGTCTCAACTTCGTATAAATGACCATCTTGTCCTTTAGGCGCAATAACACCATATCTATGTGTTTGATCTTCTGGTACAGTTTGCACTCCGATTACAGAACATCCAGTTTCTTCAGCTTTATCAATAAGTTGTTTAATTGCTGGATATTCATCGTTAATTACTACGTCATCTCCAAGTAATACAGCAAACGGCTCGTCACCTATGAAGCTTTGTGCGGTTAAAATCGCATCTCCTAAACCAGCCATTTCTTTTTGACGTACATAGTGAATATTCGCTAACTGAGTTGGATATTTCACCTTTTCCAACATCGCTAACTTCCCTTTATTCTCTAATTCTACCTCTAGTTCAACATTTCTATCAAAATGGTCTTCAATAGCTCTTTTTTTGTTTTTCCTGTAACAATAATTATGTCTTCAATTCCAGCTTTTACCGCTTCTTCCACTATGTATTGAATAGTAGGAGTATCGATAATTGGTAGCATTTCTTTTGGTAATGCTTTTGTCGCAGGTAGGAATCTTGTCCCATATCCTGCTGCTGGAATAATCGCTTTTTCTTACTTTCTTCATGTATTCACCTATATTCTTTTCTTAAAATTTTTACAAACTAATAATAACATATTTTTTGTTTTTGGCAAAATTTTTTTCTTTGTTTTTTTCAAACTATAAACATAACATTTTTTTATTTCAACCTCTTTTTAATATCACTAATTTGAATACTGATATTATGTTAATTCTGAATAAATACACCAAAAAAATAACATTTAATTTCGAACATTTTACAAACAAATATTGATTAAGACTTGGAATAAACTACTCTATTCCAAGTCCTAATTATTTTATCGTGTATTCAAGGCTTGCACCACTACACTCGTTGTATTTTTCTTTGCCATTTCTATAATAAGTTACCGTAACAGTATCACCTATTTTTTTGTTTTTTTCAAATAGATATTTTTCTAACTGCAGCAACATCTTTAACATCTTCTCCATTTAATTTTTGTGATAATATCATATTTTTTTCTATTCCTGCTTGTGCTGCTGGAGTACCATTTTCAACGTATCGAACAACTACCCCTTGTTTTCCTTCAAAGTTTAATTGTGATTTCAATGTATCGCTATCAACTGTATTTACTGATACTAACTGCACACCTAAAGCTGGACGAATTACTTTACCAGATTGTTCCAACTGTTCAGTAATTAATTTCACCTCATTAGATGGTATTCCAAAACCTATTCCTTCGGCACTTACATTCGCTGTTGCTTTTGCTATTTTCGATTCATTTATTCCGATAAGTTTACCTTCATTATTAATCAGTGCTCCACCAGAGTTACCCGGATTAATAGCAGCATCAGTCTGAATTACCGTTTGGTTCCAGTCATTTTTACCATCACCATCAACATCCATAGGAATTTGTCTATTTACAGCAGATACTATCCCTTTTGTAACAGTATTAGATAAGTTAACATCAAGAGGAGATCCGATAGCAAAAGCCGTTTCTCCTACTGCTATTTTATCACTATCAGCAAAATCCATTGTAGTCGTCACATTATCTCCACTAATTTTCAATACAGCTAAATCTGTCCATACATCAGTTCCAACAACCTCTGCATTAACATTAGTTCCATCACTTAAAATTACCGATAGTTTTTTAGCTCCATTTACCACGTGATTGTTAGTTACAACGTAAGCAGTATTTCCTGATTTTTTATAAATAACACCACTTCCACTAGATGCTGGTTTTAACTCTCCAGAATCACTAGAATCACTTCCAGATTGTCTAGAATTCCCTCCTAAGATTGACTCAAGATTATTGTTAGAGTTACTTTGATAGTTTACAATTGAAACTACAGCGTCCTTCGCTTTTGAAATTGCATTTACTGTAATTTGTTGACTATCTTTATCTTCTTTCGTAGCAGTTACTGAAGAATTCAATGCTTTCCCAGTTCCCATTACAGCCTGCGCTCCAAATACGCTAGTAGCCCCAAGAACAAACGCAGAAAAAACAGTTAAAAATAATTTGCCGTAATTATTTTTTTGTTGTACAGTTACCGATTCATTATTCATACCTTGTAAATCTTCAAAATTATTATACTGAGAATTATCTACATTATCATAATCTTGATAACCTTGATAATTATTTTGTTCATTATAGTTTTCTTGATTATTAAAATCTTGTAAATTTCTATTATTTTTGGTTGTTATTTCTATTTTCCATGAAAATCCTCCTTTTTGATTTCTATCTTTCGTTGTATTTCAAAAACTTATTATAAAAAAAATCTTTAATCTACATTTTCTATAGTTTTATCATACCAACATCAACTTAAACAAAGTTTAAAGAAAACTTTAAATGTAATTAATATTTTTTTACACCTACTATTTTCTCTCAGCCTTAAATTAAACAGTCTATAGGTTTTTACTAAACACTGATTATATACAATAAATCTCAAATGACAATTAAGACTTCTCACATAGTTCCTTGTTTATAATTTATCTTAATGTTATAATTCTATATATAAATTATATGAAAAAAAATAAGAAGGATGCAACATTTGTTGCTTGGAAAGAGAGATATATGAAAACTAAAAGATATATTACATTAGCTAGCATACTTGCTCTAATTTTTTTACTTTTCTATACACATTTAATATAAACTTTGATCTTAATAAACAGTTAAACCTTGCTAATTTAGCAATTATACTAGTTGTTTTTAATTTTTATGGTTATTATCTGGTTATATATTATTAATTAAAGATATTTTTTTACTATTACAGAAAATGAACGAAATGGAATCACCTTAGTCTTGGTATTATTAGCGATTATATTCTTCTACTATAATCCATTCCCGAATCCAGAAAGCTTTTTTTATTACTATACCTAGAGTTATATATTTTATTCTAACAATAATAATATTTCTCCTACTTATTATTGCTTTTTTTGGAAAGAAAAATCTAACACCTCTAATATCAGCAATTTTTTTATTCCATTTAGTGTTCAAAGTTACTTAGTAAATATTAAAGGAATCACACAATATACAAGCTACACTCTTTATGTTATAATTTTTCTTTATAGCTATAGCTACACATTAAATTACTTTAGAGGAAAAATAAAATTAGAGTTGCAAATTTAGTGCACAAAATAAATTCATTAAATACAAAACAAAAATCTTCAAACATACAAGACAAAAATATGTTTGAAGATTATTTTTTTTATACTAATACTATATATTTTTTTACAAATATCCGCGAAGAAACTTTGAACATCACCTGCTTTTTAACATAGCTTCTTGTTCTTCATCTACAATATAGTTCTCACTAGCTTCCATAACCGCAAGAAGTCTCTTGAATGTGTCTGCAAATAAAGCTTCATCCTCATTTAACAGATAATTAAAGTTTTGTTCAGCAAAAAATGGAACGAACACTTCTCTAAAGGCACCTTGACGTATTCTACCAATAAGTTTTTCTCCACTAGCAGTAACGAATAAATCACCTTGTTTCTCTACAAATTCCTTCGCTTTTTATATGACTAGAAAAAAATTTGGAATCCTTCCGCCTCTTTATACTCTCTAAAAACTGGAATTTTTCAATCCTCGTTCTTCATAGAGAGCTCTATCTATTATTACGAAAACCTCTTCTAAATCCCAAAATTCTTTCGCTATATAATAAAATGCTACACGCCATCTACTATCACTTTTCGGTAATCTCTTAAATGTAGCTATTTGTTCAACTAATTTAATGTCTTTTTTTCCAATATTGTTTCCTCTATTCTATATGAATTTAATCTATTTGAATTATCGTTCCGATACGTTTTTGGAGTAGCATTGTCTAATCTATATGAGAAGAATTTATCATTATCTCTAACCGTACAGAAATCAATAATTTTTGATGTTATCTTCTAGTATACCACATTTTTCTCAACAATTCTTTATTCAATTGCCATAAATCTAAATAATATTTACCATCATTCTCTTTATAATAATTCGGCACTTCTAAAGCAACGAATTTCTCTATAAGATCATAAGAAACTTCATAGTTATCAACACTAACTGACGGCCCTATAATAGTCTTAATGTCTTCTACCTTACAATTATATTTGGCTGTCATGATATTTACCATTTCCCCGGCAATATTTCCATATGTTCCTCGCCATCCTGCATGAGCTAAAGCAGCAACACTTTTCTTTTTATCATAGAAAACAACAGGTACACAGTCAGCAGTGAAAATCAATAATGGTGTCGCAGCCAAATTAGTAATTAGACCATCAGCCTCCTTCCCATTGTCAGTAATATCAGCTTCCGATTCGACAATACGAACATCAGCACCGTGAACTTGTGTATTGAACACTATATTGCTATAATTAAATCCATATTCATCAGAGAATCTTTTCATATCCTCACTATTTTTCGCATCAACATTTCTATTAGTAAATGCTATTTTTATATTTTCATCATTAATTAGATAACCATCAACTGTTTCGCGCATGGGACCTCCTTTTTAAATACTCTTTATACATACATCATTTCAAAATCAGAATAGATTTATTTTTAATTTTTTTCAATTCCTGTAATGCTTTTTTTGATTATTTTTTTATTAAGATATTTTTGTTGCTCTATTGCAATTTCATTTTAATTTTTTTGTAATCTAATTTCAGGCGATACCCCTGATTTTTAACATATCAGCATTTAATATTTGTAAATTGTTCATTATCATTAACTGCTCAATAGTGGAATTATCCCTTAAATTCCCTTCTTTTTCTGGATATTTATTTTTTAAATTCTTTTTGCAGTCATTCCGTATAAAGCCATATTTAAAATATCAGCTTCACTTGCATACTTATGTCTTATTTGTGTAGTAGTAAGTGTAGGTGTTATTAAGTTATTTTTTTATTGCATCTGTATGAATAGTATAGTTTAATTTTTGAAATATATCTATTAGTTTGCCATTCTAATTTATTTTTTTATATGATTCTTCCTGTTTTTAATCTTTGATAATCTTGGATAATATATAATTTAAACTCTGGAGAAATCCAAGAAGCGAATTCAAACGCAATGTCCGAGTGCGCGTAAGTCCCTCCATATCTACCTGCTGTTGACTTAATTCCCACTGCATTTGTTGTTTCTATCCATTTTTGAGGAGTTAAAACAAAACTATTAGACCCCGCTTCATTTTTTTAACCGTGTCGAATTCGACACGGTTAAAAATGCTATTATTCATTTGTTCCCAAACCCCCCAAAAAAACTCTATTGTTGATTTATTTCTTAGCCAATTTTTGTATGATATATCTTGGATTTTCCGAGTCTTTATATTTTGCAATGTCAGTTAAGCTGATATAATCAGTATCTGAAGTTAGTAATGCTATTTCATTACCATTAGCTTTAATTTTTCACCATTTTATAGACCTTCCTTTATATTTAATTATACCTTTCTAATATTTAATATTTTTTTCTTATCGGATGAAGCTTACAATATAATTATACTCTCCAATTATCCGTTTTTTTAAAATCAATTCTTCTCTCAACTAATTATACTATATCTATTTTTAAAAATTTAAATAAATAATAGTCCATATCCCACTAGCTAAACTTCGATTCTACCAAACTAAATAGGAATCTGAAAAAAATATCTATCTTTCAGACTCCTACTTAACATTTATCTTATTCTTCTACTAAATCTAAGTAAACTTTTTTTACTAAATGTTGTTGAATTTAGCACAGTACGGATTGCGTTAATTACTGTACCTTTTTTTCCCTATTATACGCCCACAATCTTCTGGGTGAACTGTTAAAAATGTAGTGTTCACGTGCATTTTTTTAACGAATTTTTTTCGATTTTAATTTCGTCTTTATGCTCAACAATTTCACTAACAATACTATAAATTAATTCTTCCATGTGTCTCTCCTTATTTAGCTACGATATTAACTAATCTTCCAGGAACAACGATTACTTTCATAACTTGTTTTCCTTCGATTAATTCTTTTACTTCTTCATTAGCTAGAACGATTTGCTCTAATTCAGCCGGTGTTAAATCTTTCTTAACGTCTAATTTAGCCTTAACTTTACCCATAAGTTGAACTACGATTTCTACAGTATCACTTACAAGTTTGCTTTCATCGAATGTTGGCCATGGTACATATGAAATTGACTCAGTATTACCGTAGATTTCCCACATTTCTTCAGCAAGGTGAGGTGCAAATGGAGCAAGAAGTTGGATAAATCCTAACGCATATTTACGAGGAATGTATTCAGCTTTGTAACAATCATTTACAAATACCATAAGTTGAGAAATAGCTGTATTAAATCCAAGAATTTCGATATCTTCAGATACTTTCTTAACAGTGTAGTTATAGCTTACTTCTAATTCTGCATTATCTTTATCTTGGACTTTATCATTTACTTTTCCAGTTTCTTCATCTACGAATAGGCGATATACTCTATCTAAGAAACGACGTGATCCATCAAGTCCATTTTCACTCCACGCGATAGACGCATCTAATGGCCCCATGAACATTTCATAAACACGTAATGTATCAGCACCGTGAGATACGATAATATCATCAGGGTTAACTACATTACCTTTAGATTTAGACATTTTTTCTGGACGACCATCTTTACCTTCAGCAAGAATCATACCTTGGTTGAATAGTTTTTGGAATGGTTCACGACTTGGTACTAAACCTAAATCGTAAAGCACTTTGTGCCAGAAACGAGCATATAATAAGTGAAGAACTGCGTGTTCTGCCCCACCGATATAAACATCTACAGGTAACCAGTATTTTAATTTCTCTGGATCAGCAAACATTTCATCATTGTGTGGGTCAATGTAACGTAAGTAGTACCAACAAGAACCAGCCCATTGTGGCATTGTGTTAGTTTCACGTTTACCTTTTTTACCAGTTTCTGGATCTACTACATTTAACCACTCTTCAATATTAGCAAGTGGAGATTCTCCAGTCCCTGATGGTTTAATGTTATCAGTTTCTGGAAGTAATAGTGGAAGTTCACTATCAGGTACAGTAGTCATAGTACCATCTTCCCAGTGAATAATTGGAATTGGTTCTCCCCAGTAACGTTGTCTTGAGAATAACCAGTCACGTAATTTGTAAGTAACTTTACTACGCCCAACTTTGTTTTCTTCTAAAAATTCAATAACTTTTGTGATAGCTTCTTCGTTGTTTAATCCATTGATGAAATCAGAGTTAATGTGTTTACCATCACCGTAGAATGGTACAACAACTTCTCCATTATCTTCGATAACAGCTTTGATTGGTAGGTTAAACTTAGTCGCAAACTCATAATCACGCTCATCGTGTGCAGGAACAGCCATAACAGCTCCAGTTCCGTAGCTTGCTAGAACGTAGTCCGCAATCCAAAGTTCTACTTTTTCACCATTTACAGGGTTAATCGCATAAGCTCCTGTGAATACTCCTGTTTTATCTTTGTTAAGGTCTGTTCTTTCAAGGTCAGACTTGCGTTTAACGATGTCAAGGTACTCCTCAACAGCCGCTCTTTGTCCTTCAGTAACGATTTCTTCTACAAGTTTGTGTTCAGGTGCAAGTACACAGTAAGACACACCGAATACAGTGTCAGCACGTGTAGTGAATACTGTGAATACTTTATCAGTTCCTTCAATTTTGAAATCAATCTCAGCACCTACAGATTTACCGATCCAGTTACGTTGCATAGCTTTAAGACTTTCTGGCCAATCAAGAATATCTAAATCAGCAAGAAGCTTTTCAGCGTAATCAGTAATTTTCAGTACCCATTGACGCATAGGACGACGTTCTACAGGGTGTCCTCCACGCTCAGATTTACCATCGATAACCTCTTCATTAGAAAGAACTGTTCCTAATGCTGGACACCAGTTTACAGGTACTTCATCAACATAAGCAAGTCCTTTTTCATAAAGTTTTTTGAAAATCCATTGAGTCCATTTGTAATACTTAGGATCTGTTGTATTTACTTCACGATCCCAGTCATAAGAAAATCCTAATTCTTTAATTTGGCGACGGAACGTGTCGATATTTGTTTTTGTAAAATCTCTTGGGTCATGACCAGTATCTAATGCATATTGTTCAGCTGGTAATCCGAATGCATCCCATCCCATTGGATGAAGCACATTATATCCATTAGCTCTTTTATATCTACTTAAGATATCAGTAGCCGTGTATCCTTCTGGGTGACCAACGTGAAGTCCAGCTCCCGATGGATAAGGGAACATATCTAATGCATAAAAATTTCTCTTTTGTATGATCATCTAATGTTTTAAATGTCTTATTTTTCATCCCAATATTTTTTTGCCATTTTTTTCTCTATAACTCTGTGGTTATATACCATAATTTAAGCACACTCCTTTGCTTTCAAGTTCTCTAAGTTATAGTATACCAATTTTAAAGACTTTTTAGCAACAACTGATAGAATTTAATGTGAATTTATTGATATAATTTAACACATAAAAAAATGAGGATATCTCATAAAAAAACGATTTTTTTACAAATCAAAAATTTTTTGAGATATCCTCATAATAATATTTAATACTTTATTAAATAATAATATTGGATTTATTTGTAGTATTCTACAATTCCATCTACAATTCCATCGGCAAGTTTTTTTCTTGATACTCATTAGTCTTAATTTTATTTGCTTCCTCTTGATTGTCTATGAATCCTAGTTCAACTAAGATTGATGGAATAGATGTTTCTCGAAGTACTGCAAATGTTTCTCTTTTTACACCTCTATCGTATGCGCCTGTTTTTACTTACTAGACTTTGTTGTATTTTTCTGTGCTAATTTTTCTACTCTTTTCTAGTCTTTCTGGGTCATTATGTTTATCCTTATTTATAGCAGGAGTATACTCTGGGCGAGCCTTATAATAATAAGTTTCTATACCATAAGAAGCTCCTCTACCTCCAGCATTGAAGTGAATACTTAAAAACATATCCGCATTAGATTTATTTGCTTGATCAGCACGATCTACTAAGCCTACACCTTTATCAGTATTTCTACTTGTTAGTACTGAATAACCTAAAGAAGCAAGACGGCTACTCACTTTATTATATACACTAAGGGTTAAATCTTTTTCTCTTAAACCATTACTAACCGCACCTGAATCACTTCCGCCGTGTCCTGGATCTAAGAAGATGGCACGTTTTGTATTTTTGTTATCTTCTTTAACATATTTTCCATTTACAAAATTGTGAGCTCCTGCATTATCTTTTCCATATCCTGTAAATTTCTTACCGTTTTGGAAGAAGAACCAATCTGTTCCATCATCATACCACCAATTCGCTGGTTTCCCATCTGCATAGTATACTCCATTTACATATCCTCTTGTTGGAGCTTTTTTCTCTTCTGCATACTTTCCATTTACGAAATTGTGAGCTCCTGCGTTATCTTTCCCATACCCTGTAAATTTCTTACCGTTTTGGAAGAAGAACCAATCTGTTCCATCATCATACCACCAATTCGCTGGTTTCCCATCTGCATAGTATACTCCATTTACATATCCTGTTGTTGGGACTTTTTTCTCTTCTGCATACTTTCCATTTACGAAATTGTGAGCTCCTGCGTTATCTTTCCCATACCCTGTAAATTTCTTACCGTTTTGGAAGAAGAACCAATCTGTTCCATCATCATACCACCAATTCGCTGGTTTCCCATCTGCATAGTATACTCCGTTAACATATCCTCTTGTTGGAGCTTTTTTCTCTTCTGCATACTTTCCATTTACGAAATTGTGAGCTCCTGCGTTATCTTTCCCATATCCTGTAAATTTCTTACCGTTTTGGAAGAAGAACCAATCTGTTCCATCATCATACCACCAATTCGCTGGTTTCCCATCTGCATAGTATACTCCGTTAACATATCCTCTTGTTGGAACTTTTTTCTCTTCTGCGTATTTCCCATTTACAAAGTAATGTGTTCCTGCATTATCCTTTCCATATCCTGTATATTTCTTACCGTTTTGGAAGAAGAACCAATCTGTTCCATCATCATACCACCAGTTTGCTGGCTTGTTATTATAATAAAAAATAGAACCCTTATATTCAGCCTGTACATCATTACTAGCTACAGCATTAACTGCAATTGGTGTAGCTAATACCGTTAGTAAACTTAATCCTAATTTAACTTTATTTTTTTCTCATAAAATATTCCTCTCTAAAAAAATATATATTCTCTATAATTGTATTATATTTTTTTAAGTTATTTTTCAAAAGAAATATAGTAAATGTAACATATTTTTTTAATATTATTCTAATATTTATTGACACTTACTTCTACTTCTTATAAAATTAATATATAAAATTATAGGAAGGACTCGCTTTAGCGAGAGAATTACACTATAGCTAAGAAAATACTTGTTACAGGTGGAGCTGGATTTATCGGGTCTCACACTTGTATAGAACTATTAAACAACGGAAATGAAGTTGTTGTCGTTGACAACTTATATAATGCAAACAAAAAAAGTTTAGAAGTTGTAGAAAGAGTGACTGGTAAAAAAAAGTAACTTTCTATGAGGTTGATATTCGTGATGAAAATAAATTAAACGAAGTATTCGAAAAAGAAGGAAATATTTATGGAGTTATTCACTTCGCTGGATTAAAAGCAGTTGGTGAATCTTGCCAATTACCTTTAAAATACTATGATAACAACGTTGCTGGAACTACAACACTATGTCGTGTTATGGAAAAGCACAACTGTAAAAATATAATCTTCAGTTCATCAGCTACAGTATACGGAGATCCTCATGCATTACCGATTAAAGAAGATTTCCCATTATCAGTAACTAACCCATATGGACGTACTAAACTAATCTTAGAAGAAATTCTAGGGGATGTTTACGCTGCAGATAATGAATGGAACGTAGTACTACTTCGTTACTTCAACCCTATCGGAGCACACGAATGTGGAGATATCGGAGAAGATCCAACAGGAATTCCAAACAACCTACTTCCATACGTTATGCAAGTAGCTGTCGGTAAATTAGAAAAAGTTAATGTCTTCGGTAACGACTTCGATACACACGATGGAACTGGTGTTCGTGATTATATTCACGTAGTAGACCTTGCTCGTGGACATGTAGCTGCCCTTAAAAAATTAGAAAAAGGCAGCGGGCTTTCTAAATATAATTTAGGAACAGGAATTGGATATTCTGTACTAGATATCATTAAAAGTGCTTCAGCTGCTGTTGGTCGTGACCTACCTTACGTTATCGCTCCACGTCGTGCAGGAGATATCGCAGCATGTTATGCTGATGCTACAAAAGCAAAAGAAGAACTTGGATGGGAAGCTCAGTACGATGTAAAACGTATGTGTGAAGATTCATGGAGATGGCAAAGCAAACATCCAAATGGATTTGCTGAATAGTATAATTTAACAAACAAACTAACATAAGAAATGAGTGCCTAAATATTACTTAGACACTCATTTCTTTTATTTAGATATCACCATAAACGGTCCACCAACAGAATTATCTTCTGGCTCAAAACTTCTTTGTTGCCAAATATCATCGATATTGTACCACTTATTAGTTCTTTCTGAATTATCTGGATCTATCGCATGAACTTTTCCATTTTGATATCCACTTAAGATAATTGCATGTGTACCATTTCCTTTTACAAAAAGTCCATGACCAACAGAACCAAAAATAATATTACCTTTTTTCAATTCCGCCTTTAAATCTTCCTTAGAGTTAATTACACGATAATTGCATCCCCAATGCTCTATTGCAGCAGCTGCTCCATGACTAGAAGTCCCTACAAACATAGTATTCATTTCTGTAGATGTATTATAAATATAATCAGCAACCTGTACAGGTGTAACATCTTCTTTCAATACTGATAGCACCATAGATAAAGACGTAGGAACGCACCCTGATATTTTCATATTAGAAATACCATACCTCTTAGATCCCCATCTAGCATCTGATTGATAATATTGAGGAAGCTTTACAGGTTTTACAAATTCTTTTTCCTGTAGTATTATTCATTATACTGTCTTCTGAAGTAAAAGATTCCAATTTATCCCTTTGTTCTTTTAACAAATCCGCTTTAACATCATTAAAACTTGCTAATAATAAACTACCTACAAGAATCATACTTATTCTTTTTTTCATAAACCTGTCACCTCCTATATTTCAGCTAAATTTATTTATAATTATACTATTTTTTTAACTAACAAAAAAACAAATAGGAGTACCTCAAAATCGACAATTTTATAAAATCAATCAATTCAAAAGCACTCCCGGGTATTTTTTTCATACTATTTTTTTCAAAAAAACTGTCAATAAGCTTTCCTACTCATTAACACTATAATATTCTTGCTTCCAATTAAATCCTTTTTATTAACCCTACTAAAGTTCCCCATCCATAACTAAAATGAACCGAGAATAATAAAAAAATGGAATTAATAATAATGTTGCATTGAACTTATTGTTAATTATTGTCATGATTGTAACAAGAACTGTAAATAATGCATAAGAAATCCCAATAAGTATAGCGAATATTTTTCGTTAAAGGTAACATCAATAAACTAAAGATTATTCCTAAGACAAAGACTAAAAGGTACAAAATGGAAAATTGAGAAAGCCTTAGGATATACATGACTTACTTTTACCTATCCAGTATCCATTAGAATATTTTTTTGTTTCAACATTCTTTTTTTACAGTCGGTCTAGTATATTGGTATGATAATACATCATTGCTATAGCGAATTTTTGTATCCATTTTTTTCTAATTCTGTAATGTAATTCATTATCCTCTACACGTCCAACTTTTTTTCATCTAATAAACCTATCTTATCAAAAATTTCTTTTTCGATACATTCCTTGGAATACAGAGCTTACATATTTTTTTAGAAATCTCTTTTCGATAATTAGCTATGCCACTACCAAACATATTTTTCTTCAACTAGCAACAATGTTTTTACTTAAAAGCATCCTTATTTTTCTATAATATTAGGTCGTGGCCCTCCACAAACATCTTCTCCACTTTCTATAACCTTAACATTATTTTCTATAAAATTTTTCCGTTATATGTGAATGACAATCTACCTTAAGGATACATTCTCCCTTTGCAGCTCGAATTCCAACATTCATCCCCGCAGATAGAATCACCTTAGGATTTTTCAGTAAAACTATATCAAAGAAATCATGTTTACTCTCTTTAAACTCTTGTAATATAGCCCAACTATTATCCTTCGACATTCCATCTATAAAAAAATAAGCTCAATCTTATTATGATTGTATGTTTGATTTTTAAAAATCTTCAATTAATCTTGGTAAAAAAATTTCTCTTCATTTAAAAGTCCGATTACAACCGAAACTAACATAGTTTTCTCCTTACCAAAAAGGAAGCTAGATTAAAATAACCTAGCCAAATCCTTTTTTTATCTATCTTTTCTTTCTAATTTTTCATTAGCACTAAACATTATACTTGCAATAGATTCTCCCCAATACGGAGCTGTTGCGTAGTTAACATTCATTCCACCTGCTTTATTTCCTAAGTAAGCACCACGAGCTGGATATCCTGTATTACTTAAGTAGTTTCGATCAATCCAACGTGCAGCACCTAGAATACCACTATCTACATCATCAAATCTTGTCGCAGAAGTATAAGGTGTACTGTCATAAGCAGCAATACCAAAGAAATTATTTTTATCTCTCGCAATTTGACTTCTTCCCCATGCACTTTCAAGAGCACTATGAGCAACTAAGTAAAGAGCATTAACTCCGTATCTTTGTTCAGCAGCCTTAAATGTTGCACCTTTTCCAGCTAACTTACTATTATTGGCCCCCATTAAACTGTATAATCTATTGATATCTGCTGCAGTATAGTTAGATTTTGATTTTAAATTAGAAAATTGGAAAGGATGATCTAATTTAAATGTTCCAAAATTAATCCCATCAGCAGAATAATAAGGTTTTCCTACTTGCATATTAGGATTGTGATAAGCAACCATTACGCTACTATACGCTGAATATCTGTGATATACATATTTACCATCACTTACATAATCCGGAATAAATGTAGTGCTAGAATTAATAGCTGCTACTTGTCCTGAATTCACATATCCTGTAAGACCAGCTACTTGCACTGGGATTCTACCATTTACAGTGGATCTGTTATCTCTAAATAACACCGTATCTCTTGAAACATGAGATAAGATTCGTCCATTGGCATCATAAATAGGAATATATAATGCAGTTACTTTATAGTATCCAGAATAGGTAGTATTGCCACTTCCTTTGTTTTCATTTACATATTTTCCATTTGCAAAGTAATGGGCTCCGGCGTTATCTTTTCCATATCCTGTAAATTTTTTACCGTTTTGGAAGAAATACCAATCTTGTCCATCACTATACCACCAATTTGCATATTTCCCATTTACAAAGTAATGTGTTCCCGCATTGTCTTTTCCATATCCTGTTAGTTTCTTTCCATTCTGGAAGAAATACCACGCTTGCCCATCATCATACCACCAGTTTGCTGCTTTCCCATTTGTAAAGTAACGGACTCCTGCATTATCTTTTCCATATCCTGTTAGTTTCTTTCCATTCTGGAAGAAATACCACGCTTGTCCATCATCATACCACCAGTTCGCTGCTTTACTATCTACATAGTATACTCCATTTGCATAACCTCTTGTCGGAACTTTATTTTCTACCGAGATTTCTTTTCCATCCCTATACTCTTTATTTCCTATTTTCCCGTTCGCATACTTTCCATTTACAAAATAATGTGCTCCGGCGCTATCTTTTCCGTATCCTGTTAGTTTTTTTCCATTTTGGAAAAAATACCACGCTTGTCCATCATTGTGCCACCAGTTCGCATATTTCCCATTATAAAAATAATGTGTTCCGGTATTATCTTTTCCATATCCTGTAAATTTTTTTACCATTTTGAAAGAAATACCAGTTTGTTCCATCGTTATACCACCAGTTTGTCGGTTTGTTATTATGATAAAAAATAGAGCCTCTATACTCTGCCTGAACGTCATGACTTACCGCTATGTTAATTGCTACTGGTGTAGCCAGTACTGTTAACATCCCTAATCCTAATTTAAATTTATTCACTTTCATAATATTACCATTTCAAATCCTTTTTATTAATATTAATACTTTCTACTCTACTAAAAACTAATCTTACCATAATAATATTACAATATGTTTACAATATTTTTTTAATTTCCTCTTACACACCATAATTAATTTATCTATACTATCAATTCCATATATTGAAACTATAATGAATATTGGAACATTTACAAATAGATACCTAGACAAAGATTCAAATATACTAACAAATAAAAAAATATTCCGATATAAAATGCATAGAATAATACCCGATACCTATTCTTTGAAAATACAGAAAAAATTCTAAAGTTAAAATTAGAATCCACACTACGTGTGATACATAATAAAAAAATAATAACTATATTCTGAATTATAACCATAAATTTTTATGAAGGATATTTGAAATCACATTCTGTCTTTTTTTGTTTTTTTCTATTGAAGTTTGATTATCCATAGCCATCCAAGACCATCCAAACGTACCATCATTAAAATTAATAAAGGGTCTTATGAGTAAAATGATTATTAAAATACGTTTTACTCATCATATTTATCCTATCTTTTATACTTTTTCTTATTAAATGAATCTCTATTAAGATTATTATGTTGTTTTTATACCATCTGAATAATCTTTATCACTATATAGCCCCATAGATTCTATATTTAATCCTAATTTTTATATAATGTAAATATCCTACTCTTTTTTTCTTAATTCAACTGTCTTTTTCACATCATAAGATAAAGCATTTATTATTACTACTAATAATATAGGACAAAATAGTAACTTTATTATTTTAGTATAGTTAGGCCACTTCTTTCCAATTACAACTATCAATTCATATATATATTCCTATACCTATAATGATTGTATGCGATTTTTAAACTATATCCGATAATTATAAGGAATCCTAATACCATCAAGTAATTTTCTCTCTTCTTTTTCTTTTTACTAGCATATATATATTAATATATATACTATAACCCCCAATGAGTCTGAATAAATAACAACTCGCCAAGGTGAAAAAAATTACAATAATTGTATACAAAGTATATCCTATCCAAGATAATTTAACATCCGAAAAATAGCATATATATCACCAGAAACAATAAAACACCTGCAAGAACTGTGTAAAAAGATATTATTGTAATTACTAGCATTGGAGAAAAAAATATACGAGACTTTACCTATAATTATCAAAAAAATAAACTAAGAATACTGTATTGGGATAACTTTCAAAAATAATATATATCTTTGTTTATCCACTCTTCTGTTTCTACTATATTGATTACATTTGAGACAGCTGTATAGATATCAAATCCAACAATAAAAAGAATAGAATTTAACTTTTTATTAGATTATAACAAAAAGAACAAATAAAATTATCAGCAGTTTATTATGCTTTATCTCATTATTTTTTTACGAGTTTTTTTCAAAATACAAAAATAGGAGTAGTAAAAATCCTACTCCTATGAATAAAAAGTTCACCATTTTTTTCCGCTACTTTTTGTTCTATAAAAAAATATCCCATTGTATTTTTTTATAGAACAATACAAAACTATAATATAGCTACTTACAATAAAAAAAGATAAACAATAATTTTTTTAAACTAGATTAGACAACATTCTATACTTTCATTCTTTCCTCCATAACAAAGCAATTTTTTTAAACTCTTGAATCTGTTTATCTAAAGATAATTTTTTTAAAAATTCTTTTTATACCTTTTTTTCACATTCTTGAGTTCTTTCAACATACCTTATTATCTCTTCTACCGCTTGTTCATCATTATAAATTATTTTTTTCCAAATTTCCCATCTTGAGAAAGCTCTTCTGCTCCACCTACATCTGTAGAAACAAAAAGGAACATTTAGAGATAAAGCCTCCACATAAACACCGGAAAACCTTCCTGTTTTGACATTGAAACAAGACACTTCATATATTTTTAAATATTTATATGGGTTATCTTGATATCCTAAAAAAATGAACATACTCAGTTAAACCACACTCTTTTTACTTTTTACCTTCAAACTCTTTTTCTAATTTACCTGATCCTATAAAAATACATGTGATATTTATATCCTTTTTTTCATGAAGTATTCTCACTAGCTCTAGCGTTCTATCCGAACCTTTTTTTGTTCATCTATTCTTCCTATAGAGCAAATTGAATTTTCAAAAATCTCTATATCAATATCCTCTTTAGCTTTTTCTTAATATTTTTTTATAGTCATAACCATTGTATATTCGGGTTATTTTATTTTTCCTGATTCGGGTATAAATCTATTATTGACCTCTCTGTTTTATTGGATATCGACACAATTTTCGTAGCATCCGAAAAAAATATTCTCTAAATCTATCTTCTCTCCAAGTATTAGAAAAAAATCTTCTATACTCCCATGTACCCAATATATTTTTTTATGTTTCTCTTTGAAAATGGAATATCTGGGTACATAACCTCAAACATTATTTCTACATCATAATCATCTTTTTTTCACTAAATATCTTCTCAATGCTTTTGGGAAATCTTTTTTTCCAAATTGTTCTAAAATAAGACGTATTACATTTGGATACTTTTTCATGATAATAACTTTTTAATCACCTTTGTATTTTTCAGGTAAAATCTTCTAGGCCATTATTCCCTCTATCAATTTCCACTATGTCTATTTGGTACTCAGAAAAAAATCACCATTATTCAAGATATTTGATAGGATTTTTTTCTGCACCACCACCCTTAGAATAAGATGGAATGACTATTAATACTTTTTTTCATTGACTTCCTCTTTGCATTTTATTCATTACTCTCATACTTTTTTTATATTTTTGATAACATAAATTTATATAATCTTTCATTGATACTCAATAACAATATAGCAGCCTTTAAATTTTTTTAGGTGCTTTCTTATTAACTAAAAACTTTGAAACAACTATCTTTCAACTTATTTTTTTCAGTACTTTATACTCATTTTTTTATTTTATAATTATCTGTTACTATTAACTGATTAAATATAGACAAATAGGCAAATGTCAATCTAATAAATAGTTTATCTTTAAGCATTGAAAAAAATTAGATAAAGTATAGTCTCTTATTTTTATCCATTATTTCTATATAGTCCATATCTTTTGAACTAAATGGTCTTGTAGTTATACTATTCTCTCTTATATAGTAATAATAATAGTTTCCGCTTATAAGAGTGTATCTATCAACAGTTTTTCAAAAAGTTCTAAAGTATAAAAAGCATCCTCATAAATCTTCCCAACCGGAAATTTCAGTTTTTTTGCCAAATCTTTATGAATCAATTTGCACCATGCTGAACCATATAACCTTTTTATTTTTCTAAATATTCTTTTAAATATTTCTGTTTACTTAATACTAAAAAAATAATCTTCACCTTCATAGTGAGGTCTTAATGTATTTTTTTATAAACCCACGGTTAATCCACACTCCACAATAGCTGTTCCTGATTTCTTTATAGCTTTATATAGCTCTTCGTACATGCTTTCATGAATATAATCATCACTATCTACAAAACCAATGTACTCTCCATTTGCTCTCTCTACTCCGAAATTTCGAGCATCTGATAGACCACCATTTTCTTTATGAAATACTATTATTCTATCATCAGTTTTAGCAAGTTCATCACATAATTGTCCACATTTATCAGGAGAACCATCATCTACTAAAAATTATTTCTAGATTTGTATAAGTTTGTTTTTAATATAGATTTCACACACTTTTCTAAGTATTTTTTTCTACCTTATATACCGGAACAATTATACTTATTAACTCATTATCCATAAATCCCTCCTAATTACCTGCTAAAATTGCTTTTATATTTCATCAATACTCTTCTATAAAGATTAATATTTATCTTAATTAATAATATACTTAACTTCCTATTTCGAGTTATATATTTATTTCTCAACAATTTTATATAATTTTTTTAAAATAATTAACTATCCGAGGATAAAAAAACTATTATTTTTTTAAATTCTTCTTCTAATAATATACTATTTAAAACTGAAAAAAATACGCATACATTTTACGACAATCAGCCGCTTCTTCTAATCCGGGATAATTTTTCATAAACTGTGTTGTAGAATTCCTCAACTATCTCAATAAGGTCAAAGATTCTAGGATTAAACCTTGCATTTGTTATACTATTTTTCTCTCATCAAATAATTATAGTATGGGGCCTCCATTATGACATAACTATCTGCAACATTTATTAGATCATATGCATAATAAGTATCCTCGTAGAGTTTTCCATTCGGAAAATGTATTTTTGCAATATCTGCTTTGATCAATCTCACACATGCCGAACCAAATATTTTTTTCTATTTTTTTAGATATTCTTCTAAATACTCTTGCTTTGTATAAACACTATAATATTTTTTTCAGTAAATAATTCTACTCTATCTGAATATTATTTTTTTAGATTACATTCAGCTACATCTACATTCTCTTTTTTTGATAGCTTCATACAGTTTTTTTCATACATTTCTGCATCTATATAGTCATCACCATCAACAAATCCTATATAATCTCCAGTTGCTCTCTCAACTCCATAATTTCTAGCATCTGATAAACCACCATTTTTATGATATACCATTATTCTATTATCTAGTTTTTGCTAATTCATCACATAATTTACCACTTTTTATCAGTAGCTCCATCGTCAACTAAAATGATCTCTAAATTTTTTTATATGTCTGATTTATTATTGAATTTACACATTTTTCTAAATATTGTTCAACGTTATATACTGGTACTACTACACTTATTCTTTCTTTCATCATATTCTCCTTTGGCGTATATCAAATATCCTATATTAAATAACATTATAAGCTGTGTAAATTCATCACGTATAAAGATAACATCTAAAAAAATAAAGATACAATCAAAATAAAATATAAACTCATATGCAATATAGAAAATTCAATACAATTATTCTTTAACTCAAATTTTTAAAAAAATTCAATCAATAACCTAGACATCCATAAAAAAATACTATCGACATTCCCACTAGTCCCTGTGATAACAATAATGCCAAGTAACTATTGTGAATAGCAACCCCAGCATTTAGTATAGGAAATTCATCAGAATTAAATTTCTTGGCAAATTCAGTATTCATCCCTTGCCCTATTCCAAACAAAGGCTTTTTTTATATAAACGTAACGTTTCTTTCCAAATAGAAATCCTTCCATTCCCTAATTCTTCACCAGAATCTTCTTTATCTATTACAATCTTATCTTTTTATTTTTTTCCTCAGTTTTTATCTTTCTTATCCGCTGGATTATATTCAAATATTTTTACCTCTATACTTTTCGTATCTAACATTATTCTTAATCTCTTCTTCACTAAGTTTTTATGATATTACCGTTAATTTTTCTCATAAATATAATGCTTATACTCTACCTTACTAACTAAAGTTGCTGAGATCACTTTTTACTCCATTATATCCCAACAACATTATACATAACGATATTATTAACATAAAAAAATATTTTTTTATTGATATATTACTAGTTCCCTTTACTTTTTTTATTATAGTAATAATAATATATATTATAAAAACTACTGTTATTGAGTATAATGCTCCTCTAGAATTACATAATGAAACAACAATATACTCAATAATGATGAATGCACTTAATATTATTTTTTTCAAATATATTCACCACCTTGTTTTTTTATTCAAAAGTATATACATTGAAATCAACATTAACGGTATCGCTTGCATTACCTCTTTATTTGGACTAAAAAAATGTACCATATAATAATAAATTATAAGTATCATTACCAAGGGACACATAACGTATACCATATGTATATGGATTTGGTAACTCTGAAATCACAAATATGCTTATATTATAAAAAAATACATACCCAATGAAATAATACTACTTATAAACTTAAGAAAAAAATACTCGGATAAAATACATACTTAAACACTATTACATCAGTATATTTTTTTCTCTAAGTATTCTATATCCATTAAGAAAAGTAATAATAACAATAGTAGTTAATATTGCAGATCTAATAGAATCAAACCTAATTTGGAATATATTTACAAAAAAATAGTTATAACACTGGAAGCTATCCACATAAATAAAAAAACTTTTTTTCATTATTAAATATATTCCTGTTGGTTGTCAAATAATAAAAAAATTATTATTAATCCCCAAAAAAATTAACAGGTTATGAATAATTGAATCATAAATTTGTATATTATTTATCATATAAAACTGTGATCTAGTTGCATATAAGAAAAAAATATCGAAAAAAATATGCTACCGGATACTTGAAAAAAACAATTCTATAAGTTTTTTTCCTTACTCAATAAACTCTTCATTACTTTATAACCATCTCCTTAATATGTTTAAACAATATTTTATTTTCCCTCTTCATTATAATGTAATCCATCATTTGTATATTCATACTTCAAATGATAATCTTCAGAAAGTTCTTTGTTTATATCGATTAACTTTATTTTTGTTCTTTCTTGTAAAATCTTCTAACCATTCATTTAACTCTCTAACTATTTCATTGTCTACACTATCTCTAAATAGTGCATACCCGATTGTTGTTAGAGTTAGTTCTATATTTCTTTTTATCTGTTTCTAATAATAATTTTTTTATAATTCTCTTTTTATTATCTCTTTATTATAATTTGATATTATATCATTAACACCTAATGATACTAACATCTTCTTAATTTGCACATCATTATACTGCTCTAGGTTTTCTAATAGAGTAGACAATGTTACTCCTCCTAAACTTAAGTTGCAATATTCTTCTAACTCTAACTTAGCTAATCTTGAATCACCAAAAAAATTATATTCTCTTTTAATCCCGTATTTTTTTGAATTCTTTTATATTTTTTTCTTTATAAAAAAATTCTTATTTCTTTGTTCTCTTAGTTCATAGTTAAAGTATCTGCTCCCTATCGCTCCTATAAAATCACTTCTATCATCAATATCATATGAACTTTCTTTATCCATTAAGTAAGCTTTTTGTTTTAGGTGTTAAATAGCTTATATTTTTTTCTCATAAAAAAATTTTTTTAGTAGTTATATATATAGCTCCATTTGTTCTGTATAGCTTCTTCTCATCTTGTCTTCTATATCCTCTATCCGCCGCAAAAACTTTCTTGGATATAATTGTTATCATCTAAGCTTGTAAATAACCTTGGCGATTTATCTAATTCTACATAACTTACTACATTCTCTACACCTTCTTGTCTTGATTCTTCAAATAGCTTCATCGCTTCTTGAATCTGCTTTGCACTTCTTAATGGTGATGTTAATTGTAGTAATACGTACACTACATCTTCATCAAATCTACTTAAAAAAATCTAGTCCTACTGAATTTGACGGCGTTGTATCTTTTGATAACTCTGGATCTCTTAATATTGTACTTATTTCTCTTGTTTTTACATATATCTAAGTATAGTTGTGAATCTGAACTTACATATATATCTTCTTTGGCAAAGCATCCTGAGTCTATCGCTGCATCTATTGTATGAAATATTAATGGTTTACCATCGAAAAATAACATATTTTTATTTTTCAATCCTTTTGATCCACTTCGTGCTGGTATTAAACATACTGCTCTCATTTCTTTTCTCCTTACTTGATTCTTCTCGCAGGCACTCCTACATATGTTCCACTTTCTTTTATTGTTTTTTTACTACTGTAGCTCCTGCTCCTATTATTGTATATGGTGCTATTTCTACTAATTGTATTATTGTGCTACCGCTCCCCACATAAACTCCTTCTCCTAATTTACAAAAATTAAGTATCGCTCCTGGGGTAACATTACAATGTGGGGCTATTACTGTATGATGTTCAACTATCGCTCCTGTATTTACTATTGAATTATCATAAATTTCTACTTCTGAACCTATAAAAACACCTACTTATAAATATACCTTTTCCTCTTATACTTGAATCCGTTAGTATAGTTGCTTCTCTGCTTACTATGTTTATAAATGCATCTGGATATTTTTTTCATTTACTAAGTCAAACAATTCTTTTTCTTTTTTTCATTATCACCTATTGTTATAAAGACTTTATCTATTTTTTTCTCATTAAGACATTTTAATACATCGTTTGTTTTTTTCCTAGTATTGGATATCCTTTATATTCTTCGATATCCTTGTCATCAAAATATCCTTTAAATTCATAGTTATATATATCTAAATGGGGTTTTACTGCATCTGAATGGCTTCCTGCTCCTATAAATGCTACTCTTTGTTTCATTATCTCCCCTCCATCATATCATTAAATTCTTTAATTATACTTCTATCTTTAGATAAATAATCTAATATTGCTGCTTTGGCTTTTTTTCTATTGAATTTTTCTTGTTCATATGGATTATAAAAAAATCTCTTATATTTGATAATTCTTTTAGTCCTTTTTTTGTATATGTCGTATCTACATCTACTACACTTGGTCCTCGTAATCGTCCTAATTGTCTATTTCCAATGTTTAATGTTGGAACCTTTAACGATGGAATTTCTATTAAACCTGAAGATGAATTCCCTACTAATCCTTTTGAATACTTCACCAATGAATGATATTCCCTTGGTTTTAAGGAAATAAATACTTTTGAACTACTATGCTTTTCAGTATATTCTTCTATCGCGCTCATTATCTTATCTGAATCGGTATCTGAATTCGATCCTATGAATATCACTTGTTTTGTCTGTTCTGATAATACTTCTAGAAGTGTTTGGATTTGTTTTACTGCTCCTCCGTCCTCTAAGGTCACTGGATGGAATAGTACTACATAGTACTCTTCTAATTTAATTCCCAAAACTTCTTCTAGTTCCTTCCTTGTTAGAAAATCTTGCTTTATTACATTTTCTACACCCATAGCTCCTATGTTATGTACATTATGTTCTTCCTCACCTAGTTGTATTACTCTCTTTTTAAATTCCTCACTAGCTACCAAATGCAAATGACTCATCTTTGTTATCGCATGTCTAATTGATTCGTCAAAGTTACCTAATGTTTTTTCACCACCATGTAAGTGACATACTGGTATATTGTATATTAGTGCTACATTTACTACTGGAAGCATTTCATATCTATCTCCAAGTATAATAATTAAGTCATACTTAACTTCTTCAAATAACTCCGATAACCCTTTTGTTAATATCGCTAGCGATCTGCTTACACATTTTTTTGATGTGTTTTCTAGATTTAACGGGATTTTTTTATTATATTTAACCCGTCTTCTTCTATATGTCTGTATGTATTCCCATACTTTTCTTCTAAATGCATGGCAGTAACTACTACATCAAGCTTTATGTTTTGTTCTTTATTTAGTTTTAAAAGCAACGCTCTCATTATTCCATATTCTGCTCTTGAACCAGTTACTACACATACATTTTTTTCATACATTCTACCTCTTACTCTTGATTTTTAAATCCACTATGTTTAATTAACATATCTTCTTCGAAGTCATATTCACTAACTTTTCCTAGAATATCATACCAATTCATCGGACTTATTCCATTTCCTGGACGTTTCGTTGTGATGTTCTCTTCTGTAAATACTTCTCCTTTTTTTATAGCTTTTTTCGCTATTATTGATTTTCTCGCCACTATTTTATTTTTTATTTCAGCCTCTACTGGCTCTTTCTCATATTTTCCAAGTGACGTTTCTACTATTCTTACACCTTTTACTAATCTTTCTAATATATCAGGCGTCGCACTAGCCTTATGGTCTGGACACGGCATATCATTATCCAGTGTGAAGTGTTTTTCTATTATTACAGCACCTAAAGTCGCTGCCGCTATCGGTACTTCATATCCGATACTGTGATCTGAATATCCTATTTTTTGATTTGGAAATTCTTTTTTCAATGTTGATATCACATTTAGATTTAGATCTGGATATTTTGTTGGATACTCTGTAGTACAATGTAGGATTGAAATATCCTCTGTTCCATTGTCTTCTAATATTTTTACTGCTGCATGTATCTCTTCTAAAGTTGCCATACCTGTTGATAGAATTACTTTTTTATTTTGTTTTCCTATTTTCTCTAAGTACGGTAGATTTGTAATTTCTCCTGATGGTATTTTATATACTGGCATATCAGTACTGATTAGGAAATCCAGTGATTCTTCATCAAATGGTGTAGAAAACACATCTACTCCTTTTTCTAAGCAATAGTCTCTAAGTTCTAAATATTCTTCAAAACTAAGTTCTAGTCTTCTTGTCATCTCAAGTTGGCTATCTTCTGTTCCTGTTGTTTTCTTTTGGTATTCTGCCTTAGGTGCATACTTAGATATTAATAAATCCGCCTTAAATGTTTGGAATTTAACGGCATCTACTCCGCATTCAACTGCGACATCTACCATTTTTTTCGCTAGATTAAAATCACCATTGTGATTACATCCTATTTCCGCTATTATATATACCATTGTTATCTCCTATTTTTTTACTTTTTTTATCAATTCTTCTACATCTTCCTTATAGTATAAAACTAGTACTACAAATACAACTAAACATCCACCCCATCTTATTAGTAGATTATCTACAAATATATTTGCGAATATACCGTAAATACTTACTACTCCTGTAAGAATTATATATTGGATAAAAGCTTATTTCATTGTATCTATATTTTTATTTTTAGCTATTAGATGATGGAATACTAATAATAATACATACGAAGCTACTGTAGCTATCGCCGCTCCATATATACCACTTTTTGGGAATTAATATATAGTTTAATATATAGTTTATTCCGGCAGCTAAAAGAGTTCCTACTGGAATAAATTTCGTATTCTCATGATAAAATTGAATATTTACTGGGAATGTATAAAAAAATACTATAAAAACAACTTATCACTATTAATACCACAAAATCTCTACTACTCTTATAATCCGCACTACCCATTATTGAAACTAATTCTGGAAAAACTGACAAGAATCCTATTGTTAAAAAAATACTCCTATTAACAAATATCTTTCCTTATATTTATTAATCAGATCAACATTTCCTTTTTTTCTTTTCCTCAAAAAAACCATGGAATCCATGCAGTATTCATACTCATTAACGCTATCGACACTATACTTCCTAGCGAATACCCGAAACTATATATCGCAACTTCTTTTGGGCGTCATATAACTTCCTATCATTATTCTATCTAATTGACTTAGTAAGTTATGCCCTAGAATATGAAATACTAAAGGAATCGATGTGATCAATATAAATCTAACATATGTCTTATCTAGTATCACACTACTATTTTTTTGTAAATAAATATTAAAAAAATTATACCTACAACTATCCCGGGTATTATTCCTCCTAATATTCTAGCTAAAAAAATCATTTTTTTAATGTGAATAAAAAAATAATAGTGATAATACTACATTACCAAATGACATAAAGAATGATAATATAAGTTGTTTTTTTGTTTCTTGTGTTTGAATATAATATTGTGATAAACTTCCTTGTAAATGACTGAAGTATCCTTGAATTAAGATAAATAGTAATATTTCTGTAGAAAATCCTAATATCTTTTCTAAATATGTACTAAACATTAAACAAACTGCAGAAAATAATACAAAAAAATATTGTCGCTACACTAGTACTTGTGGCAATATATTCTTTAAATCTATTTTTCATATTTTTATTTTTCGCTATACTAAAAGCTGCCTGTAATCTGTAGCCCTATAAATATAGAAAATATTCCAACCCATGATCCATATAAATTATAATTACCATAGTCTTCTTGAGTCATTACTCTCGTATATATCGGAAGTGTTATGAAACTTAATCCTTGTATTAATAAATTACCTATCGTATAAGCCAAACTAGAACTTAATAATTTGTTCTTCTTCATTATAGTTCATCCTTGTTTATTTTTATATTTTTTTCTAATAATTTTTTTCATCATACTCTCTCGTATTAAAATCAAAAAAATATTTCTTTTTTTCCTTACCACATGTTAAGAAGTTTATCGCAGTTGATGAGTGTGTTATTATTCGTTCAAATTTAACATCACTTACCATCTCAATTAATTCCATTGGAACAGTCTGTGCAATTAATTTTTACTCCATTAATATTCTCATAAGTAACACCATCTCTTGGATGGGGTTTTAAAGTACACTTCATACCCTTCAGACAAATATTTATCACAAATTCTCTTATAAAATCCATATTGTCTATCATCACTGTTCATAAATCCATCTATGCTAAGTGGTTGTGTTAAAATTAGCACTGACTTATCTTTCACTTCAGATAGTTCTTCTACATCAAAAAAACTCTTAATATTAATTGTTTTTCTTTCTTCACTTATGTTATTAAATAATCCTTTTTCTTGGGACCTCTTTAAACTTGTGATATCTTTCATCTTTTTGGAACTACTGATATGTCATTTACTTCTATCGATTGACAATATTTTTCCAAAAACCGGGTTTGTTTTTTTACAAAACAATATATGTTTTATAAATTCTTTATAATCTTGAACGGTTGCTTCTTTTTGTAAAAAGTTTGTCCCTAAAATCTCTATATTTATACATAAAAAAATTATAACCATCTTCAATTGTATTATATGGAATTTTTGTATTTATCTAGATATGCTCCTATTGTAAAATGATCAATAAAGATATTTACTTCATTAAAAATTTTTCCAATCTCATTTTTTTAACTCTCGCCTTTGTGGTATGGATTTACAAAAAGCAAAGATACTCTCATCTATATGTATAATATCTTTCACAATATTTTTCTTTTTATTAATATTCTTTGTATACGTTCATCTAGTCTTCTATTTACAATCGCTAATGAATCTGTACCATCGTCTTTAACTTTTTATTAATGCTAGCAAAAATTGATATTGAGTATTAAAAATATACAATGTTTCTTTATTTAACATAATTTATTTCCCCATCAAATTTCTATGATGTTTAAGTAATATTTTTTTATACATTTTTTTATTTATTAACATTATCAATAATCTTATCTTCCTATTAATTGAAATTTTATTATTTATAAGTAGCTGTAAAAAAATTTTTATGAAAATATACTTTTATATTATTATAATAAAGTTTATTATTGTAATCCGGACTTACAATTATTGCATCTAATATATTAAAATACGAATACATTTTTTTCGTCTGGCAACATCCTTTTTTTAAGATAAGGATATCTCGATACGACATAATCATAAATATCATCAGCAATTTCGATTAAATCTAAATTTTTTTCTCATTAAATTTCGAATTTGTAATACTATTTTTCTCATGACATAATTATAATAAGGACTATCAAATATAACAAAACTTTGAGCTTTTTTTCATTAACTCCAATGAATAAAAAAACCATCCTCAAACAACTTACCTTTTGGGAATTTAATTTCCTTAGCCAAGCTGCTCCTTATCAATTTTTGTCCACGCAGCTCAAAAAAACTCTATTCATATTTACATATTCTTTTGTATACTCATCCCTATTCAATATTAAATAATAGTTATCTTCTGTATAATTTGCAATTCTATTAGAATAAATAAACCTAAAATTACATTCAGCCACATCAGCATCTTCTTTTTTTATAGCTTCATATAGTTTCTCATACATTTCCGCATCTATATAGTCATCACTATCTACAAATCCTATATAATCTCCAGTTGCTCTTTCTACACCGTAGTTCCTTGCATCCGATAAACCGCCATTTTTTTTATGATATACCTTTATTCTATTATCTAGTTTTGCTAGTTCATCACATAATTTACCACTATTGTCTGTAGCACCATCATCCACTAGGATTATTTCTAAATTTCTATAAGTCTGATTAATTATTGAATCTATGCATCTTTTTTTAAATACTGTTCAACATTATACACCGGTACTATTATACTTATTAATTCATTCCCACAACTACTCACCTACTACCTCCTCAACAATTTCTTTGAAGTTAGAGATAATAACAGCTACATCTTCATCACTAAGTCTAGTATGTAGAGGTAATGTTATTTCTTTTACATAATAATTATACGCATTAGGATAGTTTTCAATATCGAATCCTAAGTTTTTATACGCAGTTAATAATGGTAATGGTTTATAATGAACATTACAGCTAATTCCACGTTCTGCCATTTTTACAATTATTTCACCACGTTGTTCAAATGTAGCACCTTCAACATGAGTAATATACAGATGTCCACAAGATTTATAACTATCTGAATTGTGACTTAGAACTGTAATTCTTGTTCCTTCGAATCCTTTATTATACTGATTAATAATATCTTCACGATGCTCTAAAAGTTTAGGATAACGATCTAGTTGAACTAGTCCAATAGATGCTGCAATATCCGTCAAATTACATTTGTATCCAGGGATAACAATATCATATTCCCATGATCCTGCTTTCGTTTTAGCTAAAGCATCTTTTGTTTGACCATGAAGTGAATATATTTGGTATTCCCTATATAATTCTTCATTATCAAAGTTTTTATTTTCTTTCCAAGTTACACTTCCACCTTCAGCTGTAGTGAAGTTTTTCACAGCGTGGAAAGAGAATGTAGTAAAGTCAGCCACAGACCCTATTTTCTTACCTTTATAAGTACTTCCTAAAGCATGCGCTCCATCAGCTACAACAGCTACTCTACCAAGTTTTTCTTGATATTCGCTATTAGCTTTGAATAGGTGTTTCTTACTTTCAATAACTTCGAAAATCCTGTCATAATCACATGGAATCCCTGCTAAATCAACAGGAATAACAGCTTTAGTATTCTCAGTAATAGCATCAGCTAAAGCATCATAGTCCATCTCGTGGCTATCTTCAGCTATATCAACGATAACAGCCTTTGCTCCAACGTGATAAATCACACTACAAGAAGCAGTATAAGTCATCGCAGGCACAATAACCTCGTCACCTTCACCAATACCTAAAACACGTAATGTTAACTCTAACGCTGCAGTAGCAGAATTAAGACAAACTGTTTTAGGTGTATCCGTAAATTCTGATAGTCTTCTTTCTAATTCTTTTGTCTTCGGTCCTGTTGTAATCCAACCTGATTTTAAAGTATCTATTACTTCATTAATTTCTCCATCACTAATATCTGGTGGCGAAAATGGTATATTATATTTTTTCATCTCAAACTCCTAATTATTTTTTTAATAAGTATTTCAATTTTTATTTAACAACCGCAATAGCAGTTCTTATCATTATTTTTAATATCATTTATCACACTGAATTCTTCAATGTACTTTAAATTATATTTCATCTTATCTGGAAGAATTTCCTCCACATAGATTTCATCTACACTTCTTCCACTTCCTTTGAACTTCTCAATAACTTCATCTTCATCTTTGTATTCAATACTCGCTGGAGAAGTTATTCCTGCAGGAAGAAGTAATGTTGCATTCATTTCATCAGTGTACTTATCTACATACTTTGCTACTTCAGGTCTTACTCCAACAAAACTCATATCACCTACAAGTACATTAATAAGTTGTGGAAGTTCGTCAAGGCGAAGTTTGCGAAGCTTATGTCCTACCTTACTAATACGAGGATCATTTTGCTGAGTAACAGCTGTTCCAAGCTTATCCGCATCCTTAACCATAGTTCTGAACTTAAAGATTCTAAAAGTTCTGCCATATGTAGTTATACGCTCTTGCCTATAAAACACAGGTCCTTCACTATCAAGTTTTATCCAGATAGCTATTCCTAAGATTATTGGCGATAAAGGAATAAGCAAAATTAATGCCAGCACCTTATCAAAAAGTAATTTCAGGAATAACGATATCTTCTTCTTTTCTATCGAAGCTCTATACTTTTTTACCACTTCGGTTTCAAATCTTTTATCAATATTCATCTATCACCTTAATACTAATCAAACAATTCTAATTAGCCCTATAAATTTATTATTATCTTATTATTATACCATAATTCAAATAATAACTGAAGAAAACGCAGTAAAAAAAGACAACCAAATTAGGTTGTCTTAATGCTAATTTTATTAATTATTAAATTTACTAACCACGCTAAAATAATGCTAATAATTAAAACTAAAAATAGAAAAAAATTACATCATTTAATCTAGAAGTAAAAAAATACTTTCCAACTATTGATATCACTAATCCATGTATCATATATAACTCAAATGAAATCTTACCTAAAAAAACAGTAAATACTTATTAGAAAAAAATCTATTTTTTTCTAACTATCAAGATAAAGAAAATAGTAAAGATAACATTATCTACATTCGCTACTAACGCCAAACTATATTTATTCACCAAATCCATTCTTCTTAATAAAAAAATCATAATGATGAGATATAAATAATAATCCCGTTAATATCATTAACAACATAAAGTAATTATTATTTAACAAATCATCAATATTTGCTTTATATTTCCCCAAACTAATCCGACTACAAAAGGTAAAGTACTGTTATACCACCAAAAATCATATTTTTAAAATTATAGCTAAAAATAATATAAATTATCACAAAAAAATTGTATTACAAAATATTGCACTTCCTTTATTACTAAAAAAACTTTAAACGATATATAAAAGAACATGTACAATAAAATGATTACATCTACAAACCAACCATTCGCTATTATCGTTGCCCCTTTTACAAAAAGATTAATAAAATAACTAATCGGTAATGTTTGTTTATTAAATACAAAATAAACTATATATATTCCTGAAACAAATAAAGCTGGAATAACAACTCTAGCTAACCGTTTGGTTAAAAAAGTTATTTAAATAATTCTTTTTTTCTTTCATTTTGCACGTATAATCCATATGCAGATAAAAAAATAAAAAAAATCGAAACTATATACGTTCCCATATATTTAAAGTTAATAAATTCTCCTCCAGTACTCACCGACTGTGATAAGTGATGAAATACTATTCCTATGGCAAGAAATCCTTTTTAACCCTGTTGTGGACTTCACACCCAAGTAATCATTATTGTTTGGCAATAAATATACTAATATCGAAAAATAATAATAATACAAAGATATCCATAACTTCTCCTTAATCATAAATATAAATAGATTGTACCACACATACTAAGCATAGCACAATCTATTATCGCTATTATTAAATATTTACATTTAAATAATTTAATTAAAACTCACTATATACGTATTCTTGAACATTTGAAAAAAATCAGTTACAAAACAATAAATAATTATTCCCATAATTAACACATAAAAGAATATCACCCATAAAAATTAATTTTTAAGTTATCACTAATTTTTGTTTTTGCAAATTTGTAAAGCTCTCTTTCAACTTCCATCCATCCTTTCACACCTACATGCATTACATCAAACAAGAAATAATCATCATATTCACGATTACCATAGTTTAAAACTTTAACATTATCATACTTTTTGGCCATTTCTTCAATATTTCTATACGCCTGTTCTCTCATTTCTTTAGATACCCCAGTGTAATCATTCCATTTTCCATTAACAGGAAAAAAATTATTACCTCAACTTTCATCCCCAACTCTTTTTGCAACATCAAGAAATATCTCATAATCAATATATTCCGGAGATTCTAGATAACTTATTCCTTTATTTGAATCTCTAAAAGTTGAATAATTTTTTTAGCTAAATACGTATTATAATATTTGTTATCTACTGCATATTCGTTATTATTTGTAGTTTTTCTTAACTTCCTCTACAAAATCATTAGTAAGTGAATTCCAATCATAATTAGGAGTATTTTTACCAGAGAAAGGGTAATTCATTTTATCTTTATTAACATAAAATTGTATCTTATTCTTAAACGAGTATATATCGTTATCTAACGCTAACATTTTTCTCACCTATAAAACTCCCCTTATTTTTCAATAAAATATTGTTTATATTTTTCTATATATATCATTTTTGGGCTTTACTATTACTAGTTAGCTCTATTACCCTATTAATTAGTTTTTTTCTTTTTGTTTTTTTGCTAATTTTATCATTAATCATGGTATTATATATATGTTCTTGAGAAGCTTTTATTTAAAAAAAGCATCGTTTTTGTAATCCACCTTTAGCGAACCATTGCACAGATTCCACAATCGCCACTTTTTTTATTTTTTTCATCGCACCTTCAATAGAACCTAACGTTGAAGCTTGAACAATATTTTTGTGAATACCCTGTTCCAATTTGCATAATATTAAAATCTTCATAATTAAATATCTTATTAGGATGATATCTCTCATTAATTGTTGCAGTTAACTCTGAAGAGCCTAGTAATACAAGAGTGTTTGAGGTAATGTTTTTTTAGTTATTATATCTTTACTTTTTGTATTTTTCATAGGACGTACTATATCTAATACTATTATCATTTACTTTATAATAGTCTTCTATCTTTTTTTATATACGTCTTATTTAAAATTACAAGTGTAATTAATACCAATACTATTGATATTAAAAAAATGCTTTTTAATCTTATCATCTTTACTTCCTATTTTCTATGTATGCTATTACTTTATTTGGTGTGTCTATTTCTTCATAAGTTACTTCAGTCGGTGCTATACTTAGTCCAAATATTTCTTCAATTTTTACTAACATTTCTACAAAAAGCTAATGAGTCCATTAGACCTTCTTCTTTCATATTTATGTCTAAATCTTCTCTTACAACTTCATCTTCACAGATTTCTTCTAACATTTCTAATACTTGCTCTTTTTATCATGTTTATTCTCCTAACTCTATATTATTTTTAATACATGGCTTATTAGTTTATATGGTTCTCCTGAAAGATATATAATCCTATTATTACTAGATTTATCGTTATGAACCAACTAAGAACTTTATACCATGTTTCATTTTTTTATTCTTCTTGTAAAATTTACTTTTTCTTTTTGGTAATATTCAAATCCTGCCATTAATAAACCGTGGTAGAATCCATATACTATATAACTTATAGTTAGACCATGCCAGAATCCCATAAGCACCATATTCACCATGTAAGCATACATCGCTGTATTTAGTCTCTTCTTAAATCTTTTCTTCTTTGTTGCTTCCATAAAAACTCTTGAGAATACGAAGTCTCTTAACCATGTTGATAGTGTTATGTGCCATCTATTCCAGAAGTCTTTTTATGTCTATACTTAAAAAAATGGTTTATCGAAGTTCATAGGTGTTTTTTTATCCCTAAGATATTACTACTTCCTACTGCCATTAAACTGTATCCTGCAAAGTCGAAGAATAGATATAGTGTATATAGATACATGTATTTTATCGAATACATAAAGGCTCCATGGTTTGTTAAACCAACCAGATAATGATAACTAAGTGTTGAGAATACTACTTTGTATAATAGTCCCAATATTAATCTGTATATTCCTTCTCCTGCTAGCTCTAAGTACTCTGCTCTTGGCATCTTTTCTTTTATATCACTCATGAATCTTCTACTTCTATCTATCGGACCTGAGCTTACTGTTGGGAAGAATAATAGGAATTGTACATATTCTACAGCACTGATTTTTTTCTTTTTATTAAACCGTCTGATATTTCTATCATAATTTGTATTGTCTTAAATGACATATATGATATTCCAATAAAAGCTAATAAATGTAAATGTGTTACCGCAAATATTTTTATTTATTACTAGTGGTAATATCGATAACATCACTAATATTTTTTTAAGGATTTTTTTATTTTCTGTTTTTTTGTGCTATTAATACCAATATGTATTCATATAGGATGAAACCTATTAGGTATGCTAACATTATTGTACTTTTTTTCCATATATAACTACGGCAAAGATAATCGATAATGCTAAGATGTAATACTCTATTCTTCTACCTAAATAGTTTATTATAAATCCTATAATTAGTGCTATAGCTAAGAAAAAAAGAAGAATTCTATTCCTTCAAAGTAGCTCATTTTATACTAACTCCTTTAACTTTTTCTTATCTATCTTACCGTTATTATTTAACGGCATCTCATCTAAAAAGACAATTTTTCTTAGGTATCATATATTCTGGAACTAATTTCTTAAGCTCTTGTTTTATCTGTTTAGTTACTTCGAAGCGTTTTTTTCTATCTCTTCGTTATATACTACAAATGATACTAGTGATTTTACTTTTCCATCTTCATAACTTGGAACCGTAGCCGCTTGTCGTATCTTTTTGTTTTTAAGTAGATTGTTGTCTATATCTTCAAGTTCTATTCTATGCCCATGAAGTTTTACTTGGAAGTCTATGCGTCCTTCACAAAACAGCATACCATCTTTGAAATATCCTAAGTCACCAGTAAGATAACTTCGTTCTTCTTTTCCATCTACTTCTCCTATACCAAATTTTTCATTTGTTATAGCATCATTTTTGAAATAACCTTTTGCGACAGTATTTCCTGTAATTACTATCTCACCTTTACCTTCTTCATCAGGATCAGCTAAATGTACTTTGGTCCCCCATTTCACCTCTCCAACCGGTAGGTTCTCATAGTATTCTTCATTTACTTCTTTTGTTATCTCAACCCATGTAACCATTACTGTTGATTCTGTTGGTCCATATGTATTTATAACTTGAGCATTTTCAAAGTTTTTCATGGATTTTTTTCTACTGTTGTACTAAATAGTTTTTTCTCCACAAAAATACAAATTGTTTTTACTTTTTGGCATTAAACTTTGATTGAAATTTTTTTATCTATAAAGCACATTTCTATAAATGATGGTGTTGAAATCCATATTGTAGCATTTGATTTATTCAACTCCTCAAACATTAATTTGAAGTTTTTCTTGATGTTTTTTTATCTATTTGTACTAAAGATGCTCCTAAATAAATACTTGGCCACAATGACATTACCGATAGATCAAATGAGAATGGTGGATGTCCTAAAAAAATACTAATTCTTCTTTTTCATCATAATATCCTGTATACCAATGCAAGAAATTATTCAAGTTATTATATGTAATACACACACCTTTTTGGCTTTCCTGTACTTCCTGATGTAAATATTATATAGAATAAATCTTCATCTTTTTACATAATGTTCTTTTTGATATTATATCTTGTGTAGCCGATAGTATTTCTTTTAGCAGATTCTACATCTAACATTTCTCTAGTCAGTTCTATTTTTTTCCGTCACAAGTACTAGTTTTGATCCTACTGTTTCTACTATTTCTTCCACTCTGTCTTTAGGTGTATTTATATCTACTGGGCAAAAATGCTCTTCCTGATTTCACACACGCTAAAAAGTACACTAACATAAACGGATGTTTATGTCCATACACTACTATAGGGTTTTTTTGTCTTCCCCTAGTTTTTCTTCCAGATAAAACGCAAGTTTATCCGAATATTCTATTAAATTTTTTTGTATGTTAAATTTTCATCCTGATATATATTATTGATATATACCTCTTTAGAACTATTTTTGATACTGTTCCAATTTTTTTCAAAAAGTTAATTTCACTTATTCTCTCCTTAAGAATTTATTCATTTACTAGTATACCATATATCTACTTATTTTTTTCAGTTGATATAATAATTTCCAGCAAAAAAACAACTTAAAAGCAAAAAACTCGAATCCAGATTACCCCAGACTCGAGTTCTATTGTTATTTAGTTTACATATTCAAAGGTAAGAGACATAGATACATTCTTTCTATCATAATTATCTCAGCACCTTTTTGACCTTCTCTACTTAATATTAAAAATTCTTAAGTACGATACTAAATGTAGTTAAATTGTGTAGTAACGCTAGTAAGTTAGATGGCAATACGTTTATTAGTCCTAGGAATATTAGTGAACTATTAATCGATACCGTACTCTTAACGTTATTACTCATCTGCGCACGTAGTTTTTTTGAAACATCCGATAATAGTAATAATGAGCTAAGTGAATCTGATTTTAGAACGACATCACTGATTTGTTTAGAAAGATCAGCACTTTCGCTCATAACGATACTTACATCACTTTCTGATAGTGCTGCTGAATCATTTAGACCATCACCTATCATTAGTACCCGACGTCCTTTTTCTTTTTCCCTCTTAATATACTCAAATTTTGTAACTGGAGTCATACTTGTATGTACTTCATCGAAAGTTACATCATTTAAGATTTTCTTAGTTCTTACTTCGTTATCCCCTGTTAATAAGACAACTTTTTTACCGTTATTTCTAAGTTCAGTTAATACCTTATTTGCTTCATCTCTTAGTGGTATATCTACACAGAAAATCGAAATTAATTGTCCTTTATACCCTAAGAACAATAGGTTATACTGTTCTTGTTTTTCAGCAATTATTTGTTTTTGTTCATCTGTAACAACTACTTTTTCATCTTTTAGTAATTGTCTACTTCCGATAACAACTTTTTCACCATCAATATGAGAAACTATACCTTTTGATGCGATGTGGTATAACTCCGTATGCATTTCTTCATGCTCAATTCCATCTTCTTCAGCCTTACTCACAACAGCACTAGCAATCGGATGATAGATATGTTCTTCTAGGCACGCTCCAATTTTTAGTACTTCTTCATAAGAATATCCATAAAATGGTAGCACTTCTTGAATATATGGTTTAGACACCGTTATTGTTCCTGTTTTTATCAAAAAAACAAATGTATCGATATCCTCATATTTATCAAGAGTTACAGAGTTTTTAACTACGATTTTCTTATCAATTAAGTTTTTTTAATAGTAGTTAGATACGCCACTGGTGTTGATAATTTCAATGCACATGAATAATCAACTAATAGGAACGAAATTGCCTTTAGCAAATGATCTAGTAAATAAATACGTAAGTCCCATCGCTAAGAAGTTATATTTTTACAATACTATCCGCTAGTTTTTATATATTTGTAGTGGTATGTATCTTCTCTACTTTCAGAATCTTTCATCAATTGGATAAGATGATGAATACGACCATTAACCTGTGGATTTTCGACTTTAATCTTAACTTCACCGTTAACAACTATCGTATTAGAATAAACTTTATCTCCGATATTTTTGACAATTGGGAAACTTTCTCCAGTCAATGAACTTTCATCAACACTAGCCCCCTCAGTCATCACAACACCATCGAATAAAATCTCATTTCCTTCTGAAACTAGAATTACATCATCTTTTCTAACTTCTGAACAAGTTACTTTTCTATTTCCTTCTTCTTCTACAAGCCATACTTCTTTATCCATAGAAGTTAAACTTTGTTCAAGAACTTTTACAGATTTTTTCTCAGACCAATTGTTAAGTGACTCTCCTAGTTCTAAAATAAACATAATAGAACTTGCTGTATCTCTCGCACCTGTCGCTAATGATACAAGAATCGCCGCAGAGTCAAGTGTTTCCATAGTAACTTGCTTATGTGCTAGTAGTTTTAATGTGTCTTTTAGATATCCTGAAGCTTTCCACCATGTATGAATCGCTCTTAATGGAAGTGGTACGAATAATTTCGACATTGCACGCCAAAACAGAGCATCCATTATTATCGAATAAGGACTTTCTTCAGCTTTAGCTACTGGATTCTCATAACAATCTTTTACTTTTTCTTTATCAACTAATTTAAAGAATTCTTGTAAACAACTGCTACTTCCTTCTTTAAAAATAACAACAAAAAGTGTACTCATCTTGATAAAAAGTCCACTTTTTTTATGTTTTTCGATTTTTGGCTGCTCGTTTTTTTAAAATATACTTTCACATCTGGTGTTAAGCGAAAATCAGCTCTAACCCTAGCTCTGCCACTTGATAGATGTAGTATTTTTAAAATCCATCTTATTTTGCCTCTAATTCTTGAAGATTGCTTTCTCTTTTTTTCTTTTTTTCGTATAAATCTTTAGCATCTGCCACTACATCATCAGCATGTTGTTTGATGTTTGAAACAGTTCCTTCTACTCCATCTTTTTGCTTTATATAATTTTTGATAAAACAACTGAGTAACCTTTCTTAGCATCTTTACTTGATAAAAGTTTAAGACCGAAAGTCCCGAATGCTACTCCTCCTGCAAATACCCTCGGTGTTTTTAAGTGCTGCTTTAGCAACTTTTTAACGCTTTAATTGACATATTCAATTCCTCCTTATAAATATATTATTATAATTCAATTATATCACTTTGTTAATTATATGTAAATCTAAAGATATCAAGCTTTCATCTGTCATTTTTTTAATATTTTTATCAATTTTTTTGACTCTGAAATATTTTTTTACTTTTTCCTTAAACTTGTATAGTCAAAAATTAACGTTTTTATTTTTCTTACTGATAATTTTTACAACCCTTGTTTTTTTACAGTATTTAGGTAGATATTTATTTTTTTCTTTAGAAAAAAATTAACTCTAAAAATTATATATTTTCTAACATTCCCTCACGCAACTTAACTCTCCATGGTAATTTTTTCTTCTCTATACTATAGTAAACATAGTTGTTTATCAATGTGCAACATATAATTATTATTTATATTTTTCTATCTTTTTTTCAACATTAGAAATTCATTCCTTTCTCTACTTATTTGTGTTAGAAATGTTTTTTTAATCAATCGTTAGGCTATTTATGTTATAATAACTATGTTAAAGAATGAGAATAGTCGGCAAAATCGATTTCTCAGAAATCACGATTTTTCAAGCTACCCTCTTTAAGATTAAAAAAATAGACTAAATCTATAATAAGGAGAAACTTATGATTTATATTATCGGACTTGGACCGAATGATAGTTCAAACATTAAAGAAAATATTAAACAACTTTTGCTAAATAACACTAATGCTATGGTTATTGCACGTACTAAAGAGCATCCTGCGATTTCTTTCTTAGAAGAAAACAACATCAAATTTGAAACTTGCGATAGATTTTATACAGAAAGCGAAAATTTCGAAAATACTTATAACGGTATCGCGAATTATATTCTTGAAGTTGCTGAAAATAATGATGTGATGTATCTTGTTCCTGGTCACCCGATGGTTGCTGAGCTAACTACTCAACTTCTAATAAATAGTGGAAAAGATGTTAAAATTGTTGGTGGAGAGAGCTTTTTAGATTCGTGCTTCAATGCTGCACAATTCGATCCTGTGGAAGGATTTTCTCTTGTTGATGCTACTGCATTAGAAACGCTAAGACAGGTTAATCCTCTGCAACATCTGCTTATAACACAATGTTATGACGATTTGACTGCGGCGAATGTATCAGACGAGCTTATGTCTTTCTATCCTTACGACCATGAAGTTAAAGTTATCGAGCAAGCTGGTGCTGAAGATGAGAAAATTTACACAGCCCCTCTACATGAACTTTCTGCTGCGGTTGGTGAAGAAGTTAATAACCTACGTGCTTTTATATATCGCACCATTAAAAGATGGTCTTAGCTTTAATATTAAAAATTACACTAAAGATTTCGATGAAAATGATGATACTACAGAAACTGATTTAGTAGATAAATTAGAAAAACTTGTCTCAAGTCTTAAAGCTAATCTAGATAGAGAAGAAGACTATACAAGTGATAATTCGAAACTACTAGCTGAGATTATCAATACATCACTTGATTTTTACAATCGCAAGCGACAACTACTACGAACTTAGTGATATCCTTTCAGAAATGAAAGCAGATAGACAAAAAAATAATTTTTAGTATAAGGACATTAATATGGATAAGGTATTAGCTTTTAGCAAAAAAATTATTAAAAGAAGTTATAGATAAAAAAATTCAATCGTCGTTGATGCTACTGCTGGAAATGGAAATGATACACTGTTTCTAGCGAAAAACTTCAGCGAAAAAAAGTTTATGCATTTGACATCCAACAATTGGCAATTGAAAATACAACGAATCTTATTAAAGAAGCTGAACTAACTGATAAATGTGAGGTTGTTCTTGATTCCCACTTTGAATTTGATAAATATATAGATGAAAAGATTCGTGCCGTTGTATTTAATCTAGGATATCTACCGAATGCTGATCACGAGATTACAACACTAGCTGAGACTACACTTGCGGCTATTAAGAAATTTTTACTACGTCTAGAAACCGGTGGCAGAATCGTCATCGTTGTCTACTGGGGTCATGAGAATGGTAAGGTAGAAAAAGAAGCATTATTAAACGAACTTCAAAACCTTGACCAAAAAGAAGCTGAAGTGCTAATTTATCAATTCATAAATCAGAAAAACAATGCGCCATTTATTATTGCGATTGAAAAAAGAAAGGAAATTTCATGCGAGAAATAGAAATAGAATTTAAAAACTTACTGACAAAGGATCAATATGATGTATTGTATGAGAAATACAACCTAAGTAATTCTGAAAAAAATAATTAACAAAAAAATTTCTACTATGATGATGCAGATAAAAAGTTTCAAAAAAACATTGGAGCAGCGCTAAGAATTCGATATACTAACAAAAAAACAGAGATGACTCTGAAAAATAAAAAGGTGAAACTCAAAACATTGAAATAAATGTACCACTTGATGAAAGATATCCAAAAGAACCAACAGTACTTCCGATTTTACCAAATGAAATTATCTCAGAGCTAGAGCGAATGACCGTGAAAATTAAAACTCCGATGCTAATACAAAAAAATAGAAACATTAAGACATGAAGTGACTTTAGAAGAGGGTTTGCTAGTTCTTGATAAAAACAACATTTATCAATGATATTGTCGATTATGAACTAGAATTCGAGACTAAAGATTACGAATCAGGACTAGCTGCATTTGAGAAACTATTAGAAGAAAAATAATATTGATAAAAAAATCCAGCAAAAACCAAAAAAATAGCAAGAGCTGTTGAATATTCAAAACAATAAACTAAATAAAAAAATTAATAGAATCAATATATATAATATAAATTACAAACATAGTTCTGTACGACGATACAAACTTTTATATAATCAAGTAATGTAATTTAAAACAACCTTCCATATACGAGTTATTCAAAATAACATCTTTTGAATAAATTCATATGGGAGGTTTTTATTATGTCAGTTTAAAACTTATTAGAAACACACCGATATCAAATTATACACCATTCTCAAAATGGAAATTTTGACCGTTTTTCCATTTTGAATTGTTTTTTTCTTACCTCAAAATGGAAATTTTTATCTGTTTTTTCCATTTTAGATTACTTTTCTGATCTCAAATTGGAAATTTTTGACTGTTTTTTCCATTTTTGAATTGTTTTTTTCTTACCTCAAAATTGAAATTTTGACCGTTTTTCCATTTTGAATTGTTTTTTTCTTACCTCAAAATGGAAATTTTACCTGTTTTTTTCCATTTTTGAATTACTTTTTCTATCCTCAAAATGGAAATTTCGATTGTTTTTTTCCATTTTGAATAACAAAAAATCTGGGAAACCACGAATCACTTTTTGATTCACTTCCCAGATTTCTTTTTGTATATACTAATCCAAAAAAACTAATCATCCCCTTTGAGATTTGTATATACATTAAGTTGAGGACAAGTTGTATTTCTTCCTACAAAAAAACTCTAATCTTTTTTTAAACTTAACTCCGTTATTTTTTTAATTTTTTTGGATAACCGTAGCACCTATGCCACCTAGCTTTTTTTCAATTCTTCTTCCGTGTAAGTCTCCATAATTTCTTTATTATAAAACTCAGCATCAATAAAACCTATTCAACTGTCTTTCCATACCAGCGAAAATTGGATCTTCTTTCATCATTTCCTTAGAAATATTCATGCGACCTTCCACTATCAGAATAACTCTTCTTTCTATTTCTTCTTTATAGAATTTTTTTCTAACAATTCATAATGGTATTTACTAGTAAGGTAATCTTTAGCTATGCTAGCTGCAAAATGCATTTCGAAAGCTTCTGGTTTTTGTAAGTCTTTTTCATCTTGCAGCATTCCCTCTATAAAAGCTTTCAATTTTTTTCAAAAACCGCCTTTAAAAAAACAATACCAACGTATTTATTAAGTTCTTTAAGCTTCGTCATATAATAATGTGCTTCATCAAGTTTACCTTGATTTATACCAAGGATACTTAATAATAATAGTGTAGGTTCTGAAGCTAAATAATCGAAACATTTAATATGATTTCTCATCAAGTCATCTCTATTCAAACGGACATAAACATGTGTTAGTTCATCTGTAACCTCAGAAAAATCCGATGGACTAGCTTCTAACAAAAGTCTATATAATTTCGCAGCCTCTTCGTACAATCCAGCTTTTACATAATATCCCGCAAGAGCATCCGCTAATATCATCTCTTCGGTATCTTCATCACTTTCTGAATATAAAATATCCTCACCAAGCTCAATAGCCATCTCTATACCACTATGATTTTCCTCATGCAGTTCTCTTAAGGCATTAACCTTATTAAAAACACTCATATCACTATCATCAATCGCATCGACAATATCACCAAGAGGTCCATCTACATCATAACCCTCTTCCACCATATTATAAATATGTTCGAAAAACTTCTATAGCATCTTCTCTATTAGAAAAAAATGTTCTCCTTCAGTTTCTATAAATTCTTTAAGTAATATTTCAAATTTTTTTATCACGTTTTTACCATAAGTCATCCTCCATTAGCTCCATTTGGATATCAAACTCACTATCATCAGAAAACATTACACCATTCATATGTAAATTTCTGATTGTCCCTTTACCTAAACCTTTTTATTTTTCAAAAAAACTCAGCCTTAGTAATCTCTAAAAAAGTCTTCTTTGGTTAGTAAAAAGTTCGCATGCATAATTTTTTTAATTCTGTATCTCGAATAGCCATAAATGATTTATCTCTTTTTCATATCAGCAACTGTTATTTCCTTACGATTCGCATACTTATCCAAATCATCACCAATAACATATTCACTTTCCCTAACATGCATAAGAAAGTCAAAATAATACTCTTTACTTAAGAAATAATCGAACTTCATAACAGTATTAAGAGATTCTAAATATTTACAATCATTATCGGTGCTAAACTTAATTAACTTAGGATTAGTTATTCTATCTAAAACATCAGAAATATATTTATTCTTTTTTTAATCAACTTTTTTGTAAAACGCGACTGCCTCTCTCTCTTCACCTTGCATCAAATAGTAAAAAAACTTTTTGACAATAAAAATGACCTCATCATCATTTTTTTACGATGTTTATTCGCAAGTTTATAGTAACGATTAATCTCTGTAAAAATCATTTAATATGAGACTGGCTACTATGAAATTGTGATATATTGGCATCATAACTTTATCAACCATGTCTAAAGTGAAATAAAAACGGCTTATAGGCATACTGAACTTTATTGTATAACTTATTCCCTAAATAAAATTCCGCAAGATGATGACAAACTCTTAGATAAAGATAATTAATCGGGAATAACTTACCATCAACAAAGCCTTCTTCAAAATTGTAAGCTTCATCTCTTAACCGTATTAACCTTAGTTCTGTTTCATATTCCGTACAATCTTTGCTAACTATTTCCCAAACTCTAGCATCCACATTATACTTAGATAAATCTATAGCTTTTTTTATATTAGCCGCATATTTTGGCTCTTCAAAATTCTCAATAAATTCCTCAAAAAGTTTCATCGATTCATTAAAATCAGACTTAATCTTTTTAGAAGAGAACTGTATTTCACCATAACCTTGATTGAGATTAAAAAATCTCTATATTTACTACTTCTTATTCCTGTATATCCTTTTTCTATCAACAGGAAATTTTTATAATTTTTTTATTATTCATTACTTCTCCCCCTTTTATTTTTCTAGTAAATCTATAAAAATTTACAGCGATTTTTACGATCATCTTATATATTAAAAATTTTTTTATAAAATTCATTACCTTTCAACTTTATTCTACATCAAAATACAATATAATACAAACTTAAAACTACCAAATAATCATGTAGTCAGAATATAAAAAAATTTAAAATAATTAACATAAACTAAAAAAATTTTTATCAGCTAATCAACTTATAAATTAACATACAAAAAACCGATTGAACTAAACCTTCAATTGGCTTTCGTGATGAAATTTGATAGACATCATTCACTTCTTATAGTCTATCCTATGTTTTAGCTATTGATCCAGCGTAAATCATCTTCACTTATGTCTAATATAAATTGATACCTTGCCCGAAAGGAGGTGGTTGAATGGAGATAGACATTACCCAAATTCTTGTTAATTATTATCAGAAATACTAATCCTAATATATAATAATATCCTCTTAATTTATATCAACTTACTTTTTAGACACAGCTCATAAATTCCACTCTATACGTGATTTTTCACCACTAATCTGATTAAAATCAAAAATTAGGGCTTATATTAAAAAGTATTATTACTTCCTATTCACTTGTCTATACTTTATCATACCTTTCTGAGATCATGTCAAACAATTTTTTTATTTAAAATCACTGTTCTCTTTTTCTTGATAACCACCTTTTTTTATTTTTTTCATTTACATAATCTTAAAAAAATGCAATTTTAATCTCAATATCAATAAGAAAAACCTTTTCTTATGTAATTTATAATGATATAATGAAGGTAGGCTACTTGCCCAAAAAGGGAGGTGGTCGCATGTACGATATAATCGTCCAAATTCTTGTTGGACTATTTGTAGGAGTTATTCTCCTATTTATAGAATATTTTTTTATTTCCTAAATGATAAAAAAACAACAAGAAAGGGTAGCCCTATTTAGGCACGACGTACATGTTATTCACTCATGTATGAATATCTATTCTCATACTAAGTGGTATGTTAATACATATAAAAAAAGCAACTGAAGGGCAATTTCAGTTGCTTTTTCGTGATCACATGTGAATATAATCGTCCAATTCACTTATCTATATTCTACCATACGCCTTTTCTTGTTGTCAATTAATTCGAAGAGCTTCACCTATATTCCCTCCCCTATTTACATAACCTTAAAAACATAACTTTAATCTTAATATCAACAAGAAAACCTTTTCTTATGTAATTTCTAATGATATAATGAAGGTAGGCTACTTGCCCGGAAGGGAGGTGTTGGCATGAATACTAGTATTTTGCAAATTCTTGTGAATCTATTATCCGGAGTCATTCTTCTGATAATTGAATATTATTTCCTAAAAGATAACAACGAGAATAAGTAGCCGTTTTAGGACACGACGCATACTCGTCACTTTGTATGTGAATATTAAAATTAATATAAAAAGCCAATTGAAATAGCAGTTCAATTGGCTTTCGTGTGAGAATGTACTAGTATCTTGCATTCACTTTCTTATATTCTACCATATACCTTTTCTTGTTGTCAATTAATTCGCAGTTATTTTCTCTATATACTCTTCCGATTTACATAATCTTAAAATTCTAACTTTAATCCTAATATCGATGAAAAAAATACCTTTTCTAAGATAATTTATGGTGCTATAATAAAAGGTAGGCTACTGCCCCAGAAGGGAGGTGTTGGTATGAATACTAGCATTTCACAAATTCTTGTGAATCTATTATCCGGAGTTATTCTTCTGATAAATAGAATATTATTTCCTAAAAAGATAACAACAAGAAAAAAAGTAGCCATTTTTAGGACACGACGCATACTCTTCACTTTGTATGTGAATATTAAATATTAATATAAAAAGCCAATTGAAGTACAAGTTCAATTGGCTTTCGTGTTGAATGTACTAGCATTTCACATTCACTTTCCTATATTCTACCATATACCTTTTCTTATTGTCAATTAATTCGAAAAAAATGTCTAACAATATTACAGAAGCGATAAATTCCTTTAAACTATAAATTCCAACACTCACAGAAAGAAACTTATGCATATGGGTATTGCAACATAGATTTTTCATCAAAAGGATAAAAACTTTCCCACTGACCATATGTAGGGCTACCTTTTCTATGATTCACAACCACATCTAAAACTTCTCCAATCTCTACACGAATAAGTTTTTGTTTGTGCAGTATCACCTCCTTGAAAATGTAAACCACTAACAACACCAGCTTCAACTGATAATGAATGATTGTCTTAAACGAAATTAAAATCTATACCAGGGTTGTCTATACTTTTCTTCAAAAACAACTCTCCATAAAGAAACCAACTTCATCTTCAAAAAAATCTGGTTCTATTATTTTTTTACATCTTTTTAATTTTTGTATCGAAAAACTTTCATTCCAAACTGCTCCTATCCCATGATTAGACTAATTCTTTCATTCTTAATTATACTGTATTTAGTATTTTTTTCCCTAATGAAAATTTCTCAAAATCTGCACGAATAAATAATAAAAAAACCAATCAGGATTAAACTCAATTGGTTTTCTATAAAATATATTTATGAGAGTGATTCAAAAATCTTATTTTTGAAAAATCTATTTTTAGTAGAATTACTTCCTCAAAATTTATCAGATATCTAAAAAGCTTTTTATAAAGTAAATTTAGATATCAATAAACCACTGCGCCTATGAGTTATAATATACGCTTTTTTTAAAATTTAGGACTTTTTGGGTTAGCCCCGTTATATTATTTTTCTGTATTTTTTTATTTAGACAATATTGTAGAATTTTTATCTCATTACTATTACATAATGCGTAAGTTACTATATAATTGATAAATTTAAATGACATTCTAGTGTTAAATAGTAGCTCCCAATGTTATAATATAAGTGCAGTTTTCATTTTTGCATAGAATGATACCGTGATTATCTATACTCATTAATATATCATGTACAAAACCATTTAATTCTGTTATCAGAAATAATAAAAGAAAAACTACTAACTAAGAATATAGGAGGGATTTTATGTATTTAAAAAGTTTATCAATAAAAAAATTATAGAAAATATGGCAAAAGACTTTCAGACTATTAACTTTGCCCATAGTAAATGGCCCAAAAAAATATCGTATAATGAAGAAGATGAAACTAAGATAAATAAAACAGAAGAGTATATATCAAAAAAACTCATCACTAATTGTAGGTAAAAAAATAATTCTGGTAAAAAGTACAATTATCAAATTATTAACTACATTACAAAAATACTAAGTCGGGTAGTAGGAATGTTTTCAAGCATACAGACTTTAATTTAAACATATTAGCAGAATGGTATCAAACAAATATTAATGAAAAAAATCTGAAGAAGATATAAGAAATATTGATAAATCTAAGTTTCCTAAGCTAGAGTTTCAGTTGATATTAGGAATTGATGATGGAAATGATTTGATTTCAAGTTTCGAAGATATATTAACTACAAGTGAAATAAAAAAACAGAAGAAGCAGAAGAAGCAGAAGAAGCAGAAGAAGCAGAAGAAGCAGAAGAAGCAGAAGCAAAAAGCAAAAGAAATTTCTGAAATAATTATCAACGCTAAATATGAAGTTGCTGATACTCAATCTTTCTTAGAAGAACTTGTTAAACTTAATACTGGTTATTCAGAAAAAGAAGACCAGCAAAATGAAGAGTTCTCAAACTATAAAAAGAGCTTCAATATAGAGAATATTTAGCTTTATTTAGCAGCAATTACTTTGTTTTAAATTTTTTTATCCTAAAGGCAGAGATGAACCAGCTAAGGAGTTTTCTCTGTCTCCATTATTGAAAAGTGGATACAATAGAAGCAAATACGGTTAAAAAAATGACAAGACCCTTTCCCAAGCTTATAATAAAAATAGTTTCAACGTATATAAAAAAATAATAATATGAAAGTAATTAATACTTTAGTTGATGATATTAATTATAAAGTAAAGGATATGGTTGATACCAATATAAAGAATATTCTTCAAGGTGCAGTATCTAGCATTGAGTCAACCAAAAAAATTTAAAAATGAATTTACATCCAGATGTAACTTTTAGAGAAGATTTTTTTGCAAATAGTATTATTTATGAGTACCAAGAGGAAATAATAACATACCTGAAAGTCAGTTTGGTATGGGGTATACAAACTTGATGGTTATTATTGCAAAGATTGTTGACTATATTGAACTATATAGCGAGAAAGATATCAACGGTTCAGTAAATATTCTCTGTATTGAAGAACCAGAGTCATTTATGCATCCTCAAATGCAAGAATTATTTATAAAGAATATTTCAAAAAGCAATTGCTACTTTACTGGGTAAAAAAACAGCAACTAGATACTTTTTCAAATTATCATCACAACTCACTCAACACATATCTTAAACAGTAAGATTCAATCAGGAAACACTCTAAATAATATTAGTTATCTAGGTCGACTAGGTGGAAATAATATTATACAGAACATTAGTGATAAAGCAATAGTATCTAATGGAGATATTAATAAAAACCTATGAATATATAAAAAAATATTTAAGATTAGAGGCATCAGATCTTTTTCTTTGCTGACGCAGTCATTTTTAGTTGAGGGTCTTTCAGAAGAAACCTATTTAAGATATGAAATTGATAATCATCACATTTTGAAAAAAATCATCATGTGAAAAATTTATAGAATTGATGGAGCTCATTCTCATAAATTTATTAAGTTATTAGAGTTACTAGGTCTTAAAACTATTATTTTTTTACAGATTTGGATTTAAAAAGAAAAAAACAAAAAAATAAAAAAATGGTAAAATAATAAAAAAACTATCTATCAACATTAGCGATTTGAGTACTCAATATGCTAACCCAACCGAGTGTCTAAGCACTAATAAAGCTATACAATATTTTTGTAAGAAAAGAAATAAGTAATGAGAAAGCCACATATACTACAATTAATCCTCAGTTAATTAAAAAAACTTACGAATAAAGAAGAATTGAGTATTAATTATAATAATATTACTCTGTACTCACAAGGTAAAATAAATGGATATTATGCTACTAGTTTTTGAAGAAGCAATTATTTTAACAAATGCAGTTGACGAAGATAAAAAAAGGATACCAGCAATCCTTAATTAAGCTTCTAAAATATGTCCATCCAAAAAAGAAAGGCTTGGCAAATATCAAAGAATGTTTCAAGATTGCTGAGAAATCTTACATGTATCAAGTAGATCTGTCTAATGAAAAAAATCAAAGTTTTCTACTGGAATAGTGTATTTATCAATAACAGATAGAGAATTCAATCTCAAATTACCTAAGTATATCGAATCAGGCTTAAACTCGCTTTGTAAATATTTTTGAGGAGGGGATGAGTAATGACGTATACAATTAGTCCAGAAAATGAACAATTAGAATTAGATATTCAGAAAAAAATTAATAAATGTTTAAAAAAACTTTAAGAGTTTTTTTGTTTTGATGCTGGTGCAGGGGCTGGAAAAAAACTTATGCACTTCAAAAATCAATCGAGTATGTTTTTGAAGACAAAGGAGAAACTTTAAAATTAAGGAATCAAAAAAATCTTATGTATCACTTATACTAATGCTGCAAAAGACGAAATCCTTGAACGAATTGGGAAAAAAATTCTTCGGTAGTAGTTTCTACAATTCATGAATTTCTTTGAGGGATTTATCGCTATTCAGCAAGAACTACTAACTATAGAACATAAGAAAAAAATTAAAAGAAGAACTCAAGGAACTCGAACAAAAAAATAACCGGTAATCCTCTCTCTAGTTCTAGAAATGTTGTTCTGATTGATTTTTCAGAATGCGATTAGTAATGAAGAGTTTCTAAAAAAACTTTCTATAATACACCCTATAATTCCCGCAGAAAAAAATTTAAAGAGAAAATTATTGCTCACAATAACTATTTTTGAAGATTATTTAAGCAATGTTAACACATTTAGCACTTTTTGTTAAAAATTAATATCAAGAAGACTAAACTTGAAAAATACGTTAAACGAAAATCAAATCTAAAAAAATAAACAAAATTGTTTATAACCCCATTCAAAATCGGGATAAACTTGAAAAAAATATGTTATTAGTCACGATACATTATTACTTTACTCTAAAAATATTATTACAAGTCAGAATATATTAAAAAGATTATTTTTCAGATAGGTATCCATATGTATTAGTAGACGAATACCAAGATACAGATGAAAAAAAGTTATTGATATAATGGATAGTATCAGGGAATATTCAAATGCTAAGAAAAAAATTTATGGTAGGTTTTTTTGGGGATTCTTTACAGAATATTTATAAAAGATGGCGTAGGGGTTCTCCCACAAAAAAATAAGTATCAAATTATTGAAAAAAATTTAACCGCCGTTCTTCTTCACAAATAGTAGGCTTGATTGAAAAAAAATTAGAAATGACAATTTTGGCCAACAGTCTATATATACTAATTTCAACAATGGATCTTATAATTTTTTTATATTGCAGATGATAATTTTTAATCTAACTAGTTTTCTACAAGAAAAAAATCTAACCAAAAGTACAGCCTGTCTTTTTAATGAAAAATGATGATATTATAAATGCAAGAGGATTTGATGAAATATTGACAGTTTTGAAAAAAATTCCCTCGATTTAATGGTAGTAACTATGATAATGTGACTAATGAATTTTTTTACAGAAGAATTTACAGCATATGGGATGGTTTTTAAGAGAGATTTTTAACTTTCATAGACTTTATCCAAAAAAATAGAGAATGGCAATTCAACAGTTAAAGAGATTATCCAGTTTATAACTTCATATAAATCAACACTAACGTTTGCGGAAATGCAACAATTTATTAGTAACTTGAGAAAAAAATTAATTTCTCAACACTGACAATCAATAAATGTATTAATGAAATTATTAATATCAAAGGACGAATCTCAGGAGAAAAAAATTTTTAAGAAACATATTCTCAATAGATGATATGGAAAAGGATATATTAGTTAATATAAAGAATCGTGCACATGATTATTTCTACTATTCTCAAGGTTTAGAAAACTCCGGAAAAGATACGACAGTTATCGATGAATTTTTTTGAATTAAATATTTCTATTTTTCAAAATGGTATAATTATATTTTTTTGATGATGCTAGAAATGATGGGGTTAGTTATTATACATTACATGGTTCAAAAAGGATTAGAATTTGATAATGTAGTTGTTGTGTTGCAAGATAACTTTGCAAAAGAGAAAAGATTATTGTAAATTCTTTTTTTAAAAAAATTATAATACTCAAATTGCTTCTGGTACACAATTTCAAGAAACTGATACACAATCTCAAAAAAAGCTGCTGCGCAATTTCAAGAAGTTCGTAATCTACTATACGTTGCTTTTTCAAGAGCAAAAATTAATCTTTATATTATTTATAAAAAAACAATCCTCCTGAAGATTTGTTAGAAAACATAAAGGAAATTTTCAGAAAAGTTCATATTTTTTTAAACAATAAACATATATTTATCAAGAATTAATTCTTATTCATCAAAAAAAGTGATGACCCAAAGCTCCTAAATAAAAAAATCTATAAATACAATGGTTTATCGATGTTTTAAATTCACTTTATAAGAACATTTAGATATCTAATAAACTTTGTCGGGAGTGACTCAAAAAAATCAATTTCTCCGATTAAGTCACTCCCTTAAATTCTATAACTTTTTGAAATTATATAAATATTACAAATCTAATCTACTTGCTACTTCAGCATCCTCTTTATCTCTTTGATATTGACAGTTTTCAGTAAGAATAATATACCTAAGTAACTAATTCCACCAACTGCAAGGTAAATTACAAAACCTACAATTCCATCTAATCCTAATGTCATTTTTACATGTCATCACAGCGCCAAACATTACAAGGGATGACAATATTATTTTCACTAAATCTTTATTGAACAGTAAGTTCTTGTTAATAATATTACGACTATAATACCATTGGATAGCAAATACTAAAATTTCAACAACTACAGATGTTATACTCGCTCCGATATACCCAAAAAAATGGAATAACTACAATATTAACAGCGACACTGACAAATGCAGGAATCGTTGTTGATAGCATGAATTCTTTATTTTTTTATTTCTTACTACTAACACCTGATATCCAAGAATATTTGTCCAACCTATAAACATAAGATTAAATACAATAATATACAATACATACTTAACATCCTGAAAGTTTTGTCCTAAGAATAATTTAACAAATACTTCATTCACCGCAATAAGTCCAAAAATCATCGGGAAAATTATAAGATTGTACAGAATGAATGAGAATTTCACCATATTTTGCACTTCTTCTTCTCTTCTTTCAGAAAGAAGATTCGCAACCCTTGGCAACATTACAACTCCTAATGAAGTAACCACCGTAATAAGAATACTTGTTAACTTTTTGTCCTTGTTCATAAATCCCAACATCTGAATATGATCCTAGTAGTCCAAGTAAAGTTCGATCTAATACAACATAAAGTGATATTGCAACCTGTGGTAAAAACAGAAGTACAATAGGATGTAGGTTTTTCTTCATTATTTTCGTATTAAATGAAGGGCGTTTTATGAATTTTTTCGCCGGAATCCACATTACAAGTTGCCCTAAAAAATTGATAGTGACGATTAAAAAAATATAAAGGTATAGATCATCACTACTTTTAATAAAGATAAAAATACATATTACTCCAACTAACCTTACTACTGTATTTCGTAAAGTTATTTTCTTGAAGTCTTCTTTTCCTGAAAATAACCACGAGATATCAAACATTCTTTCAAATAATACAACACCTACCATTAATGGTATTACTCCTCCCATCTGTGGGATACTAAACACCGATATTACATAGACAGAAAGTGCTAGTATACTGGCGATAAGTTGAATCACATAAATATTCCAAAATGTACTATTCGCATCACTTGCAGCCGCTATTTGCTTCGTACCATAAACACCGATACCTAACATCGCAAATAACGAGAAATAACTCACTATAGAATTATAAAATACATAATTCCCTAAAAGCTTCACTAGTAAAAAAATTCTCGTGACATATGGAACTGTTATTATCGGTAATATTATCGTTAATAATTGATACGAAAGATTATATAAATAATTTTTTTATTACTTTCATTATATTTCCTCATCACATGTGAGAAACTCCTAAAAAAATAGGAGATTTCTAAATTTTTTTATTACTAATATTAGTATGCAGAATTTATCTCTATATTTCAACTACTTTTTGTATTAATATTAATTAACAATATTTTTGAAATTCTAACCTTTCATGTTATAATTAATAGTGATTAGTAACAAATTTTTACAATATTTTTAAAGGAGAAGAAAATGATATACGCAGGAATATTAGCTGGTGGAACAGGAACTAGAATGGGAATAAGCAACATGCCAAAACAATTCCTAGAATTAGGTAAAAAACCAATACTTATCCACACAATTGAGAAGTTCTTATTAGAACCTGAAATCGAAAAAATCGTAGTCGGTGTTCATGAAGATTGGGTATCTCATGCTGAAGACTTAGTTGAACAATATGTTTCAGCGTTTGCTGATAGAATCATTATTACACCTGGTGGTGTTGATAGAAATACAACTATTGAAAATATCATAAACAGAATTAATGAATACAAACCGTTAACTGATGAAGATATTATCGTAACTCACGATTCAGTTCGACCATTTATTACACTTAGAATTATTAAAGACAACATACGTCTAGCTAAAGAAAGTGATGCAGTAGACACAGTAGTAGAAGCAGTAGATACAATCGTAGAAAGTACTAACGGAGAATATATTTCAAACATTCCTAATAGAGCACATTACTACCAAGGACAAACACCTCAAAGTTTCAAATGTTTAGATTTCTTAAACTTATATAACTCATTAGACAAAGAAGAAAAACAAATACTTACAGACGCATGTAAGATATTCGTCATAAAAGGGAAAAAAGTAGCACTAGCTAAGGGAGAATACTCTAACATCAAAATAACTACAGTAACTGACCTTAAGATAGCTAAGAGTATGCTAGAGGACGAATAATATGATAAATCAAATATATCAATTAATTAAACCGAAGTTTATTAATGTAAAATACAACGAAGAAAACATAAATGATGGTGATAAAATCATCATCCGTCCAAATTACATGGCACTATGTCACGCAGACCAAAGATACTACCAAGGGAAAAGAGATCCTAAGGTACTAGCTAAAAAACTACCAATGGCACTTATTCATGAATGTGCAGGGATAGTAATCGCAGATCCTACGGGAACGTATAAAGTTGGACAAAAGGTAGTAATGATACCTAACCAACCACCGAGACAAAGTGATGAAGAATTCTATGAAAACTACATGCCAGGAACACACTTCCTATCAAGTGGATTTGATGGATTTATGAGAGAATTCGTAACTCTACCTAAAGATAGAGTGGTAGCTTATGATGATGTGGAAGATTCTGTAGCGGCTATTACAGAGTTCATAAGTGTAGGTATACACGCAATGGATAGATTCTTAAATAATTCACATAGTAGAAAAGATAGAATAGCGATAATTGGTGATGGTAGTCTAGCTTATGTAATGGCGAATATAATAAACTACACTCTACCAGAGTGTGAGATAATCGTAATAGGTCGTCACTGGGAGAAATTAGAACTATTCAGTTTCGCTAAAGAAAGATATATCACAGATGATATACCTGAAGATTTAACTTTTGACCATGGTGTAGAATGTTGTGGTGGAGACGGTAGTGGTTATGCGATAAATGATTTAATCAAATACATCAAACCACAAGGAAGCTTAGTTCTTATGGGAGTTAGTGAATATAAGGTAAATATCAATACACGTGATATCTTAGAAAAAGGATTAACGCTAATAGGTTCATCGCGTTCAGGTAGAATCGACTTCGAAAAAGCTATTGAGATGCTTAGCGACAAAAAATTCGAAAGAAGATTCAAGAATATTATTGAACTTGAACAACCTGTAAGAAATATTAAAGACATTCATAGGGTGTTTATGACTGATTTAAACACTGCATTTAAGACTGTTTTTCAAATGGGAGATATAAGAAAAACTGCAATACTTGAATCTAATCAAGTATTGCAGTTTTCTTTATATTTTAAACTTTCTTAAAAAAATTGGTAAATTAAAACTTGATATTTTTTTGTGGTATAAAAAAATAATATCCAAATATTTAATTTTCCCTAAAAAGAGTGGTTAACAAAATCGCTAAATACCAGCTTAATACCGCACCTAAAACTATATGTATATATATATTGAAAATCCCAATTTTTAATAAGACTATTCTTACCATACTACTAATAGGCGAATGGAAAATTAGAATTCCTATACTAATTCCCCATATTTGCTAAAAATATTTAAAAATATTTGAAGATATTTCTTCTATTTTTTTGGGAAAATAATAAATGCCAAGATAACATTCCCTATATATCCAATAATCCACCATCTAGGATAATTATAGTCCGTTATTATTTTACCATCTACATTAAATGAAATATACATTATATAAATATATATAATATTAAAAATGGTCCCCAGTAAAAATTATATTATTAAATTTTTATATCAGTAATTTTTAACTGTTCTTAATACAGAACCCAACATGAAAAATTACTCCCCATGCTAGAACTTTTTTTCACAAAAATATTTCTGACATATACCCTAATGTAATTATATATCCAAGTATACTAATCATAAAAAGATAATATTTATTCTTTAAAAAAATATCGATAAGAATCCATATACCAAATAAAAGTGCCCATAATGTATATAAATACCATACGACTCCCCAAAGGCTCTTTATAAATATTTATTAAATTAAATAACGTAGTGGGAACACGTACTGAGCCCCCTGCTATTTTTCTGTAATACATAATGAATTATAGAATAAAATATATACGGTAATCCTAAAACTATTGTTTTCTTCTTCATATAGTAATAATATTCTTTAAAAATTTTTCTACAGATTTGAAAAAAATATCCTGATAACGCAAAGAATACTGGAATATGGAAAATATATATAAATGCAATAACTATGGATAACCATTTGGCATCACTTGTAAATTTTCCAGAATCAAATAAACCAGTAAATACATGACCTATAACGACTAGAAATATTGCGAACCCTTTTCCCAAAATCTATCCAGTTTATTCTATTTTTAGTCATTATTTACCTAATTCCTCTCTTACTACATTAAGAGCTCTTTCGATTACTACGTGCATATCATAATATTTATAGTCTGCAAGACGACCACAAAAGATGACATCTTTACCTTTTGCTTCTTCTAAATATTTTTGATACATTTCATTATTTTTAGCGTCATTAATTGGGTAGTATGGTTCATCACCACGTTTCCAATCTACTGAGTATTCACGCGTAATAACTGTTTTCTCTTGAGTACCTTTTTCGAAGTGTTTGTGCTCGATAATACGAGTATAAGGAACTTCACGCTCTGTATAGTTTACTACAGCGTTACCTTGGTAGTTCTCTTCATCTAGTACTTCGTGTTCAAAGCGAAGACTTCTGTATTCTAATTCTCCGTGTTTGTAATCAAAGTATTGATCGATCATTCCTGTAAATACAACTTTTTTCGCACTTGCTTCTAACTCTTCACGATTCTCAAAGAAGTCTACATTTAGTTCTACTTCGATACCTTTCAACATGTTTTCAATAATAACATTGTATCCACCGATTGGAATACCTTGGTATCTATCATTAAAGTAGTTGTTATCAAATGTGAAACGTACTGGAAGACGTTTAATAATAAACGGTGGTAGTTCAGTTGCACTACGTCCCCATTGTTTTTCTGTATAACCTTTAATTAAAGTTTCATATACGTCAGTACCAATAAGTTTGATAGCTTGTTCTTCTAAGTTTTTAGGCTCACTATCTTGCAGATGAGCTGTTTGTTCAGCGATTTTTGCTTTTACTTCTGCAGGAGTTTTTGTCCCCCATAATCCATAGAATGTATTCATGTTAAAAGGTAGATTGTATAATTTACCTTTGTAGTTTGCTACTGGCGAGTTAATATAGTTGTTAAACTCGGCAAACTGATTCACATAATCCCAAACTTCTTTATTAGAAGTATGGAAAATATGAGCACCATATTTGTGAACGTTGATTCCTTCAACGTTCTCACAATAAATGTTCCCACCAATGTGGTCACGTTTATCTATTACTTTTACTTTTTTTCCTTGTTTTGTTGCTTCATGAGCAAAGATTGCACCTGACAATCCAGCTCCTACTATTAAATAATCGTACATATGTTCCTCCTAATTATCATTTCTCTTAAAATCCTATCTCTAGTTTACTAACCAATTATAATTTTTTTAAATATTTTTTTGAATATTATTGTTATCAGCAACCCACCAAATAATGTAACAACAAATCGTATTATAACTAAACTTACTACACCTATTTGTGAAAAACATAAAATTCCCTCCAAATAAGTACGTAATATGTAGAATAAAATAATTAAGTGTATCTGAAAAAAATATAAATTCCTAACCCATTCAGAAGTATTAATTTATAAAAATTTGCTATTCTCTATTGTAGTATACTTAGACATTAAAAAGATATATTATAAACAAATAAAGATCCTAATATTGCAAGAATATCTAATAAAAACTTACTTACCAGTCTATATTCACCTTTAATATAGTGATATACTAACACAAATATAATGAATGAAAATCCTAATAAAATAGTAATCCAATTATTTTTAATATTCTATCATTCCATTTCTCCCTCTTTGATTCAAATAAAAAAATCCTAATGAAAACCAGAAGAAATACTGCAACGGAGCACTGATTAATGCAAAGTGTAATTTTTAGAGCTTATAAAATGTGCAAAGTATAGTATTACATAAGTAAATATATTAATCTCTATTCTTAAAATATAATACGCTAATAAAAATATAATAAATAACGCATATAAATACCATAAGTGCGAGTTTCCTAATAAAAACACCTGCCCACTGATAGCCCTAATTAAAGTGATATTTTTTGAAAATAATTTGAAAAAAATACTTTAATGGTAGTGTATATAAAACACTAAATATAATGAATGGTATCAATAGTCTCTTTATCTTGTTCCTGTATAACATGTTAAAACTAATCCACTTATTATTTTTTTACTTGTAGATAATAAAATGTTCCTGATAATGCCATAAACATTGGCATATGAAAAATAATACAAAATTTGTTTTCAATTTATCTAAAAACTTTATAAATTATCATTACCCTATTATCTCTAATTAAATATTGATAATCAATCCCTCCAAAATCAAATTCACCAAAAATTAGAAGTTATCTTATAATATGTACTGTGACTTAACACTACCAAAATAATAGCGAAAAAAATTTTTAACATATCATATTCTAATATCTTTTTTTCATTGCTATCTTTTCTCCTTTAATTACTAACTTCTTGTCTTCTCTTAGTATAGTTCTCAACTCTAATAAGTATTTAAACTATCCTTACATAGTAACACTATAATTTTTCCTATTTAAACTCTTTATAAATTATGTTTATTTTTTACGTCACTTTTTTCTATATTTTTTTAAAGTTTAGATTTTTCTAAAATTAACTCTTCTTTTTTTCACAAATAATATAAGTAAATAACTACCAAAAAAATGTTATTCCTTTTATCATAAACAATAAAAAAATTTGAAATTTCAATATTATTTAAAAGTAGAATTAATATACTAGCTATTATTGTTGCACTAATGTATCTTATTGATAAAATATTATTTCTAATTTGTAACAAATAGGTTCTTGTATAATATATTTGTACACTTAATACAATAAATTCTGCAATCATTGTTGAAAATGATGCTCCACTTACTCCATATAGCGGTATAAATATAATATTCAAAACAAAGTCAAATATTGCACCTACAATAACTGAGTATAGAACAAAATTCTCTTTTTCTAATGGAATTAAGACTTGCATTCCTAAAACACCAGTCAAAGCGTTAGGTATAACTGCTATAACTAAAAATTGCATTCCTAAAAACCGCTCCAAGATACTCCGGTCCTGCGAGTAATAAAATACTCTCTTTGGCACATAGTACAAAAATATAGACATTGGAAACGCCATTAATAAGGTGAAATTAATCGCTTTAGTCATCATAATTAAAAATTTATCTTTCATGTTATTTTTTTACATAATATGACATCCTTGGTAATAAAACATTTCCTAGTGATGTTACAACACTTAATAATAATCCTTTTACTTTTTATTGAAGCATTGTATAAAACCAACCTCAAAAATTACCTTTTAATAAAAACCTAGCATTACTGTATCTAGATTAGTATATATTGAAACGACAAGAGTTTGAGCAAACATTACTAAAAATCGGTCTGAAATGACGTGAAAATTTATATTTATCTATCTTTTTAAAAACTAACAAATTTAAAAAAACTCTCTTCAGATTTAATATATTAGAACCTACTCCCGAGAAAACCAAAATAGCTGTATATAAAATATAATCTGAAGGGTTATGAATTAATGTAAATAATAAAACTATAGAAATAATCCTGAAGACTATTGATCTAATTGTTATATAGGCATATTGTTCTGTTGCCTGAAAGAACCAATTCATTCCTAATACATTCAACAATATACCTACCGAATTAATATAAAAATAACTCTCTATATTCATAAAATGTTTTTAATATTCAATATTGCTACAAAATAACAACTCAGTACAACAGCCACCAAACACAAATTAATTATCAATAATTCTTGTACTACTATCGATAATTTCTTTTTATTATCTCTTACTCTTGATGCGGCTCTGATTCCATAAGTAGGTATCCCTAAAAGATCCTATCATCATAAAGTACGAAACAACTGATGAAACAAATGCAACTTTACCGTTTGCTTCTACTTGTAAAACCCTTGAGACATAGGGGAATGTAAGAAGTGGAAAAAAAGAAAATTTGATACTGTTAAAATAAAAATTCATAATAAAATTATACTTTATTGATTTTACTTTATACTCAACCATGACTACATCCTACTTCACAATGAATTTATCTTTATTCTGATTAAAAAATTTGTTCATTTCTTTATTCTGCGGCCCAAAAGATAAGTGGCCTACTAAAACATTTTCACTTACCATCAAAGGTCTAGAATGAAGGTTACAATACGAACAAATCTGAACTTCATCTTCTCCTAATCCACTTCCTTTAAAATCGACATTAAAATACCCCATATTTATCCACAAACTGCGCTCAAACATAATTGCGCCTATACTAAAACGAATGGGACACGGTTTTATTATTTTATTTTTCTCTTGAAAATCGATCATTTAATTCATCAATTGATGGAACATAATTTCCTTCTCCCCAGAAGAATTTAGCCACCTCTGGATTACTTTCAATAAATCTATTGTGTCCGGCCATATGTTTTGAAATTTCTCCGAATTTTTCAAAGTAAACATCTTCTAAAGCCAACTTACTCAAGATTCGTTTATGTCCGTACCCATTTACTGGAATTAACGGAGCAATCACACCAGTTCAAAAATCTCCTTTTTGGGCTAATTTGTATGCATTCTTTAAATTTTTCAAAGTAATATTCAGTTAAGAAAATATCCTCATCTATTTTTAAAAAAATATACTTAGCTTTTGAATGATACTTTATAGCAATATTTTTGTACTAACGAAACATTATTTTTCTTTAGTACTCAAATAAGACCATGAATTTTTCTTCACAAATCTTATTTAAAGTTTCTGACCAAACACCAGATGAGATTATACAAATATCCATATTTTTCTGGGGAATATTGTTTTAAACGTCCTAATACTGCTGGATATAAGAATTCTTTATATCCGGCTAATACTATCTACAAATCCTCACTATCCTATCTATAAATTTCCCTGTATATTTAAATTTTTTTATTTTCTAAATAATTATGTTTTTCTTCTCTCAATTTTTTTATACAAATTTTTTTGTATACTTATTCTTCCTTACTATTCTTTTTATATCCATTTTTCCTGTATATCCTAACTTTAATTTTTTTGATAGATTAGTGTGCATATAATTATTTAAATAGCTACAAATTTCAATAAGCTAAATAATTAAGGCTTTTTAATTTATAATTTATTCAAGGCACGCTCAATCGCAGTAGATGTATAATATCCTTCTCTTAATTTATTAGAGATAATCTTAACGTTTCTTTTTCATAGAAATATACTCTTCATCAGAAACCCCTAGTAACTTCTCCTCTAAACTATTCAAATCATCTATTACAATTCCTACTCCATTATTTTTCTACAAAATCCCTCATAGCTGAATGTTCCCATACAATTATCAGCATACCCGCAACTAAAAATAATGACGTTTTATGAGGATTATTATATCTCAAATAATTTTCCAGTTATTCCTGAACAAGTAATTATCTCATCCCCATCCCAAATTAAACCAAAATCACCTTGAATTTCAAATGGTAATTTATCTGGTTCAACACTACCTTTATATATAATATTTTTATTTATCTTATCAGTAGATGAAAAATACGGTCCATATAAATTTATATTAATCCCTGTTACAGTTTGAATTAGCTTATATATATACCCACTCTTTATTGGTGATAAATTACCTGCTATTGTAACTTCTAGATTATCATTTTTCCTGTTTTTAACGTCTAAAATGTCGACCAAATAATCAAAAAAATTTCCAATTCTATCAATTTATCTTTCCCTATTCCACATGTGATTAGGTATTCTTTCATTCTTCTATTATGACATATAATTACATCTGCCTGAAAAAGATATTTTTTTCCTTATCTATTAATCCGCAATTCGAGAGATTATATCTTAAAGACTCTAAATCATTCATCAAAAATCGTTTTTACAGCTTTTATACTTACAAAGTTTCAGTAGCATTTTTTTAAATTTATTATTAGTTGCAAAAGGAAATTGGAAAAATTATTACATCTCCTTTTTTTAATTTACTTAAAGAAATTAATATTTTTTTCAATATACTAATATATTTTTTTATTTTTTTACTTACTTCTTTCTTAATCTTTTACAAGCTCAAGAAATTTATTCTTTTTAAAAATTTCTTGTAAATCATTTAGAGCTTTAGTCGCTGCTGTCGAATCACTCCCAAACTCTTCGTATATAAAATATTTCTTACCCAATTATTTTTCTCCTTCTAATCTTACTTTTAACTACGCCTATTACAATAGAACCCACTAAGATAAATTTATTGATATTTATATCTTTAGAAATTTCAACAAATGATTTTTTTATCTCCACAACTTATAATAGTTATATATAGTATTGATCTTTGATTTAATTGGAAAAATCTATTTGAAGCAATTCATTAACCATCATCTTATGAGCAATCGGATTCCTTAAATATATATTATCCCTATTGACAGTTAAGCCATCTTCTAAATAGTTACATATATATATTATTTCATTATACCATCGCAATTTATATCCTTGCCGAGCAACTTCATTCCATAAAACAATTTCACTCATGAAATTTTTCTCCTTCAATTTTCGGAAATTTTTATATTTCGTAATATCTCTGTTCTATATATTTCAGATTTATCTCCTAGAATATTCTTTTTTTCCTCTTTCTAAATTTGTACAGTCTATATAATCTAAAGAAAATGTTTTTCCCCACTAATTTATTTTTCTGTGAATCCTTTATTGAAGCTAATTCCTGCAAATTCTTTAGAATTTTCTATAGTTTTATATTTATAAATAATCTTTTTCAATTGCTGTAGGTATTAAATAATCATCCGAATCTACAATAAAAAAATAATTCACTCTTTGTGTGATCTAATCCTTTATTTATCGCTCTATGTTTACCACCATTTTCCTGAAATATATATCTAATTTTTTTATTTTTATCATCTTTTTATAAATGATTGAACTACATCTTTAGTATCATCTATGAATCCATCATCTACAATAAGCCATTCAAAATCTCTATTAGTTTGAATTACTAATGATGTATATAATTTATCAAGAAGATGTGCTCTATTATAAGTAGGTGTAAATACTGTTATTTTTCATTACTATTTAATCTCCTTTCTTTTTCCCTACATAATCAAAAAAATAATATCTGGAACATAAAAATTGAAAAACCATACGATTCAAACATTAATGTACTAAATACACTTAAAATTAATATTCCCTCTCTATACGTGTATTTATTTCTTAAAAATTCTATAAAAAAATAAATATAAATAAAATTAGATTAAAAACTATACCTTTTTCTCAATATTAAATTGACGTATCCACTATCAATAATTACTTCACCACTTGGTGTGTTTACTATAAATGGAATGTCATTTCCAAACATGCTGTATCCAAATTCACTTATAAATACATAACTACTAAATAACCTATTTGTAAACAACTTGTTTAATTCAAAAAATGTCCGATGTTAAATAATAATTAGATACTCCTAAAATAATACAATTAAATAATATAATTCCTCCAATAATATACATGTTTTTTTATTATTTTTCTCAGATTTATTAAATATATCAAATATCACTATAATAAAAAAATAGTAGTTAAACTAACAAATGATGCTGTTCTTGAATCAGTAATATAATAAAAAAATAAATATTCATTATTAGTAATAGACAATATTTTACTATCTTATATCTAAACTCACTCATCAAATACAGGGTATTTACTGTAATAGCATAAATAAATAAACCCTAATGTATTAGGATGTGCAAATCCGAGGTTTGCCTAATCCCATTATCACTTCTATAAAATAATAAATTTTTCTATTAAACCTATTTTTGGTTGCTAGAATAGTCCCTATTAAAATTAAAACTAACCCTCCTAATTGCACATACCTAAATGATTTATTATTTTTCATTTTAAAAGTACATAAAAAAAGTAAAAAAATACAATATATCAAAAAAATTAAATTGATTGTAAATCGATATCGCTAGATAAACAAACAATACTGCTGCTGTTATTAATTTTTATCCGAGTAATTCTATATACTAATATATTATAAAAGCCATAAAAAAAGCATGAGCATACTAGTATTATCATATTTATATGTTTTTGCATAATCATATATCGATCCGATATTTATTGATTTCAATGAGTATACTAAAAAAACAAATAAAAACTCCATTAAATATAATGTTATATGTAGTATCATATTTTTTTCATACTCAATTAATACTCCTTTTCAAACAGTTCATCAAATCTATTCCTTGTGTCAACATTAAAAAGAAAACTGATTATTACCTACTTTCGTTTCTAATAATCTTTCAATTCCCTTAGTTAACTCATCCACATCATGTTCTACTTCTATAATATCAAAAATATTTTTTTCATATAACTAGAACCTTGTGTCTTTGTTGATAATGTTGGAACTCCTAAAAATAGTTGCTTCAGCTAAAAACATAACTAAATGATTCAGAGCGTGAACTTTGTATTAACCCTATACTATTTTTTTATATATCTATAAGGATTTTTTTAAAAACCCTAACAAATATATATTGTCTTCTTCTCCTAATTTTTTTATATATGTCAATAAAGAACTATATTGACTTCCTTCTCCTAATATATATAATTTATAATCCGGATGTTTTTTCCTAAAATTGTAAAATGCATCAATTAAAAAGACTGAAGTTCTTCACTTCTTCTAATCTTCCAACAGAACAAAAAAATATTTAGTAGTTGTATCTTCAGAAATTATATTTCCTTTTTAATATGTCTTCTCTATTTATAAAATTTGGGATAACTTCTACCTCTAATCCGGAAATCTATCAATAAATGATTCTGCTTGCTCGTTTGAAACTGCTATAATATTGTTGAAATTTTTTTATAACAGCTGTACTCTTCATTGTAGTTTTTTTAAATCTATTTATAGAATGCCAATTTTTTTCAAAAAAATCACAATGTATATAAGCATACTTTTGCACTTTTCTTATTTCTAGAACCAGAAATAATCTTAGTACTTCTACCCTCTAAATACGCAAATTCAATATCAAAAATTCTCATTTTTTTAAATGCTGATTTACTTGTTACAATTTTTGTTTAACAATTTAGCAGGGATATATTTCACAAATTTATTTATTATTTTTCTCTATAATAAAAGGTGTTTCCTTCTTTACAATATAATCAATAGGTATATCATTAAGAAATTCAGCATAATAATTATTTTTTTCTCACTAAATACCAATATTGATATATTATATTTATTTTTTGTACTCATTTACAAAAATTTACTAATGATTTCTCTGCGCCCCCTGCACCTAGTGTAGAAATGCAAACTAACATTTTTTTCATCTATTCCCTCCTATCATTTCTTCTATTAAACTAATCCATTGTTTTAATATTTTTCTCTTTATTAAATTTTTTTCCGTACCCACCATTGAGTTCCTAGAAAACTTTAATCTTAATTCCTTATTATTTATTAATTTTTTTGAATTTTTTTCACTCATTATATCAATATTATAATTATCTATTAAATATCCATTCACATCATCTAATACAATTTCAGATGGACCTGTAGGGCAATCAAAACTGACAATAGGTAAACCAAAGATTTTTTGCTTCCAACAATACTAATGGTAATCCTTCTGAACGAGAAGTCATTATATATATACCATGTCCAGGGATAAATATTCTCTATACCTTTCACATTACCCATTAAATTTATTTTACCTTGCTCTCTCCCACTATTAAATTGCATCAATTCATGTTTTATTTTTTTCGTCTCCAGTACCGTAAATATCCCATTCCCAATCAGGATACTTCTCTAAAAACATCCTTAGCAACTTTAAGAAGATAATCATATCCTTTCTCGTAACAAAATCGTCCAACTGTAATTAATTTCTTAGAATCTAATAAATAATCTCTTCTCACATCCATATATTCTAACCAATTATGAATATAATCAATTTTATCTAAAGAAATCTTATATTTTTAAAAAGATAATTATTTCTATCTTTTTTTCTGTTAAAAGTAATTATTTTATCAGCCATTTTGGATGCTAATAATCTTTGAAATTTTTTTACCTTCGTATTATTGCTTTACAATTGAATTTTTCATGGTCACAAGAAATAAATTTAGTTTCTAATCCGAATGTACTAGCTACTCCTACAGCATTCATTGTAATACCAATCCCAAATAGAATACTTATATCATTCTCAACAATATACGATCTCAGTAACTTTACAGCCTTCAAAAAAATCTCTTGACATAGATAATTTTTTTCTTTTGACAATGACTGATAGTGTACATTGTTATTCAATTCAAAAAAATACGTCTTCTGTAGAAAAAAAACTGAAACAAGATGGACTTCATATTTTTCTTGTAACTCATTTGCCAAATTAACCGCAACCTTTAATCCTCCACCCGCTTCGTTCACTACCCATTTTACAAAAACATATCTTTTTTCATCATTTCACACCCTATAACTTTCTATCTATTAATTTAGAATAAAAAAATTATTCTTATTTGATTTAATTTCTTCAGATAACTTATATGTTGTTTTTAAATACTGTTGTATTTCTCGTTATACTATCCCATAATCCTTGGTTAAATTCATTTCCAAGATTTTTTTCTAACCAAAACAAATTAGGGTTAGACTTCTCCAGTTTAAGCATTTGATTTCTAATCTTCTCATCATATTTATAAGCTAAATCAAAAAAATATAATCTATTAATAAGTAGTCCACCGCAATATCATATCTACTATAATATTCAAAGAAAAAAAATCACGGGTAAATCCAAATAATGAACTATTCCCTGATAAAAAGAACCCTTTCCATCTATTCTGTGAGATATTAGGTGAATAATCAGCCATCTCTCCTGTTTTTTTATTGTGTAGTAATTCTGTAATAATAACGACGAATCAAAATCTTTACTCATATATATAGTTGCATCTACCCAAGTTCCTCCGTATTTTGCCAACAACGAAACTCTTAATATATCTGAAATTTTAGTATAATCTATAATACCTAAATTCATTTTCTCCTTTATTAACTTAGGAAACTCTATATTTTTTTCTATAGTATCCTTTTTCCAACAATATAAACTGAAAACCATTTAATTCTGCGAATTTCCTTATACTGTCGATTGTACACTTCACTAATTCTGGAGCATGTTCATATCCTTGCATCCACAATGTCCAAATAATTTTACTGTTTTTTCTCATTACAAATGTTAAACTCATAATTTATTAAAAAAATTCATAAAACTCTTTTTCCAAAAAAATTCTCTTGTTACAGCATGTCTTTTTTTCACAAATTTTTTTCTCGCATTATTTTTCTCCAATAATATGTGGAATCTGTCCAAGAAACTTTCCTAACAATTGCCAATTTAGTACATTATTTGGAAAATATGTTCTTTTTCCACTTATATCTTGATAATAATTTAATGCTTTTTCTTAATTTATTCATTTATCATCATTCTCCTAGACTAACAATTTCATATTGATGAGGGACTCTCTGTTCTTCCGGTGGAAGCTCCATGTAGTTCTCACCATATATTGCAGATAAATATTCATTATATTTTTTTCTGGAACGCTTAGTTCCACTGTTTCAAACTGTAATTTTTCTAGCATTTCCAAAATATTCACTTGGAACTAATTCTCTAAAGCTTGTATGCTCCTGTGTAATTTCCTGCATATCCTTCTGCTACACTATATTTCTTTATAGTAGCTAGATACTTTTTGTTGTGCTTTTTTCAAAAAGACAATAAATTTTTCAATTTTTACAATTCCTGCTATTTTTAATTATTGCTGTCTCATACCAAGGTCTGTTGGCTTTTATTTTTGATTCACAATTGAATTGAATTGAGATAATTGTACCATCATTCTTCTATATAAATAGCTCTTCTCTTGTAATTTTTCTTTTTTTATACCTTTTTTTGGCAATCCATCAATTGGAAATATATCTATCCATAAACTTTCCTCTTGCTCTATATTGCTATAATTCATAACAATCTTTGTTGAAGTATCTCGAATTACTGAAAAAAAGCCTTTTTTTATATCCGGGAGTATCTTCACTTAAAAATAAATATCTATCATTAAATTTCTCATTAGCTATTTTTTTAAATTTTTTTCATAATCTTCTCTTGGCATACCTATATCTATATCATCGTCCCAAGGAATAAATCCTCCATGCCTAACAGCACCTAATAACGTCCCTCCTAGCGCATAATACGTCAAGTTATTCTCTTCGCATGTTTCGATAAAAAAATTTTAAGTATTTCTAAAATTTTTATTTTTGAATTATTTTTTTATCTCGGACATATTTCCTCCTCTAGAAACTCTCTTTATATTTCTTTTTTTGAAAAAAATTTTTGCTTTTTAAGAATGCTCCACCTTTTTTTAATCCAATCTACTTCAAAAAGCATCAAAAAAATGGTACTTCTTTAACTTTTATATTTCTTCTCTTCTAACCAAACATTGAATAGGAGTTCACTCACTCTTCCAAATAATCTTGCTTCAAATGCTGTAAGATTAGTTATGTCTACCCTATTTTGTAGTTCAAATAAAATTGGAAATAACCATGAACAATATTCATCGAGTAGTTCTTTTTTCATTATAAACATATTAAACATATGTCCACTGGTTTTGCTTCATAACTTTATCAAACGATTTAATATATTCAGGTGTCATTCCTAAAATAATATCTCTTGTTTTTATCAAGATGACTACCATCAAATGTATTAGCATAGTGATTGTAAAGTGTCTCAATATAATACTTTCTTAATTTTTGGAACTAATATGTCCGCTTCTTTTTAAGTATTGTTCTGTACTCTTCTTATCTAAAACTACTTCATTTATATCCATACCATCTTTATATTTCACTTTTTTTAGTGCTAAAATATCTACGATAGTGATCTAATCCAATATATTCTGCATCTAGATTCTTCCACGCCCAATATACTCCTGTTAATTCACAAAAATACGGATTTAAACTCGATATGTTTTTCACCAATGTTATCTTTTTTTGATAACATAGCTCTCCTTACCTTCAGCTCCTACATAAATAGGTAGGTATATTTCATCTTTAGGAGGAATAAATTCTTTATGCGTTGCTATTAATATTCTAATTTTTCATAGTCAAATTAAATCCTCTCACTTCCATTTTTTTCAATTTTTTTATGTTAATATATCCTTATTCACTTATATAAGTCTGTGTTTTAGTTTGGCGACGAAACACAGTCTTTTTTTATTTAACTACTTATCTATTTTAGTATGCAGCATCCTTTGTTATTATTCTCTTTAATTCTAAGAAGAATATTTTCATATCTAGCTTAAATGAACAATTATCCACGTAATACAACTCCATATCACATCTTTCTGGATATCCTATTTCACTTCTTCCGCTAACTTGCCACCATCCTGTTGCACCAGGTTTTACAGATAAGAATTTTGAAGTTCTTTCTCCATATTGACGAAGTTCTTCTTCTATTACAGGCCTAGGTCCTATAAAGCTCATATCCCCTTTTTAGTATATTAATAAATTGTGGAATCTCATCAATACTATACTTTCTTATAAACCTACCTAGTCCAGTCATCCTTGGATCTTCTTCTGGAAGCAGTTTATAACTATTTTTCTATATATTTTTGATAAAGTTTCGAGTTTCTTTTTTAAAAATTTCTTCAGCATTTTCTACCATAGAATCTATATTTATAAATTTTTAAATCTTTTTCCATTTAAACCTATTCTTTCCTGAGAAAAAAATATTCTTCCTTTATTCTTACCAAAACTATAAAAAGTAGCCAAGATGATAGTAACTATTACCAATACTATCATCCCTACTAATGCTTATAGCTATATCAAATAATCTCTTGAAAAATAAATACCCGGCTTTACTCCTTACTCCCTCCAACTGTCTATTAACTATGTTCTTTTCCATTATACTTATTTTCCCTCCTTACTATTTTTTATCCCCTTTTATTCCATATCCACCATAGTGACCATAGTAACCACCGTAACCAAGTTCATTTGAATTAACTTTGTTTAGAATTATACCTAAGAACTCTGCTCCACCTTTTTCTAGTTGTTCTTTAGCTTTTTCTACAACTTTTTTCTTAACACGATTAGCTTCAACTACCATTACCACTCCATCTGCCTTAGGAGCTACGATAGCAGCATCAATAACTTGCCCAACAGGTGGTGTATCAATAATTACATAATCATAATACTCTCTAAATACCTCAACCATAATATTGAAGTTTTTATTTTGTAGTAATCCTGTTGGATTTGGTGGTACTTGCCCTGCTGGAATAACATTTAAATGTTGAATATCTGTCTCATAAATAACATCCTCGATTGGAGATACTCCAGATAGATAATTAGTTAATCCGCTAATTTTTATTTTTTTAAATTTGAAGCGCCCTGCCATAACAGACTTACGCGTATCTGCATCTACTAAAATAGTTTTCAGTCCTAACTTAGCTAATGAGATAGCTAAGTTAATTGATATTGTACTTTTCCCTTCATTTTCAGAAGTTGATGTTATAACAATTACCTTCTTATCTTTTCCTAAAAACTGTATATTCGTACGTAAGGCATTGTAATACTCTTCATTTTTAGGATCTACTATGTTTTTATTTGTTAATAAATTAATTTGTGCCATGTTTTCTTATCCTATCTCTTTCCTGTTTTTGTATCTGGAACTACACCTAAAAGTACTAATCCCATTGACTCTTCAATATCTTCCGCTCTCTTAACTCTATCATCAAGTAATTCGAATAACACTACTCCAGCTACAGCTAAAATGAATCCTAATGCTGTCGCTAAGATTGCATTTTTAGGAATATTCGGTGAACTTGGAGAAGTTGCTGCTTTTGCTTCTTCCAGTGTTGTTACATCATCAATTTTTGTTACATCTTTAATTTGATCTGCCGATACCTCTTTTACAGTATTAGCTAATTGACTAGCTACTTGTGGATCTTTATCTCGAACAGTGATAGAAATAATACGAGTATCTTTTGGAGCGTCTACGCTAACTTTCCCTGCCAATTGTTTCGCTGTTATCCCTAAACCACTCTTTTCTGCCGAATCTTCCATAACTTTGTTTGAAAGAATAATTTCTTTATAGTCTTTTACTAATAATGACCCTAACTGAACATCTTGTGTTGTGATTGCTTTATCATCTTTCGTTTGATTAACCACATATACTTTTGTAGTAGATGAATATTGTGGTGTTACCAAGAAAATACTATAAGCAAGTGACACTGCAGTAAATAGAACCGTCACCAGCAAAATCAATATTTTCTTCTCCCAAATACTTTTTATCAGTAGCATAATATCTAACTGTATTAAATCTTTTTCTTGATTATCCATTTTTATATTTTTCCTCTCAATTAAATTATTTTATTCATTAATAGTTTTTTTCTTGATTTTTTTCAAATAGTTCATAAGCTATTGTAGGTCCATATTTTTTTCCTCGATAATATCATATGCTTCTCTCATATATGTTCTTCGAGAATCAATATTGTGCATATCACTTGCGATAAAATGAACCAACTCCGCGTCCAAGTATTTTTTAGCACGCTTTTTGTAATGTTTGTGTTTGTCACCGATAAGTTTCGGTTTTAGAACACTAGCTGCATTAACTTGAATATAAGCACCCATGTTAATTAACTCTTGAACACCTTTTTCATCTACATCGTTATATCGTTCGACGTGCGCTACTACCGGAGTTAATCCTAACAGTATAACTTTATTCAGTGCCCTGTGAATTTCTTTATAACGCATTTCATAAGGGAACTCGACTAATACGTAATCCGTATCAGCTAATCTCGGGTAAATCCCGCTTTCGATTTTTTCGATTTCTCCTTCCTTGTAGTAGATCTCACTTCCTAAGTAAACTCTTAAGTCGCTAGCAACTTCGCCAGCAATTTCTTCTACACGTTTGAAATTCTCTTTTATTACCTCTATATCTGTCTCAAACATTCCTCGTCTTCTATGAGGTGTTGCAATAATCGTTCTAACACCCTGTTTATAACTTTCTTCAAGCAAATCACGAGTGTCTTTTTCTGTTTTTGCACCGTCATCTACTCCGAAGACTACATGAGAATGTATGTCTATCATTCTAATTTCGTCTCTCATCTATTTTCCTTCCAATACATCTTTAATATTCGCTGTAACTTCCGCTAAACTTTGCTCATCGATTTGCATCATGTATAGTTGCGCTCCTGGCATCGCATATGATGGTAAGCCCATACTTCCAGTACCAGTCAATGCTTGAGAAGTTACATTGTAATCTTTGCCTGAGCTAAGTTGTTCATTCGCAAGACCCATCGCTATTTCAATCGGCATATTTGTTTGAATCGATTGATTCAATTCTTTAATAACACTTTGATAATTCGCTAATCCTTCTTTCGAAGTAAGTTTTTTAATTATCGCTGTAATAACTTTTTCTTGGTTTTTACCACGATCATGATCACCACCTGTAAGACCATATCTTTCACGGACAAACGAAAGTGCCATATCAGAATTCATATGTAATAACCCAGGTTGGAACTCTTTTTTCCCTACATGTGATATAAATGCCTGATCATTATACACATCTATTCCACCAACAGTATCGATTAGTTTCAGGAATGATGTGAAATTAAGTCTTGCATAGTAGTCAATTTTAATACCATAGATATTTTTCTAATGTATGAATTGATGAATCCACTCCATATAATCCTGCGTGCGTAAGCTTATCGTATTGGTTGTTACCACCATCAGCAATTTTTACATATGAGTCACGTGGTGTTGTAGTTAATAAGATTTTTCCAGTTTTTTTGTTTACTGTCATAATAATATTAACGTCTGAACGACTTACACTTGATACTGGTCCATATGTATCAATACCACTTACATAAATATTAAACACATCTCCAGCATTTTGTTTTACTTTTGTATTTACGGTTTTTGTTATTTTGTATGAGTATATTACTTTTTGTTTTATCTTTAAAATCTTGGTGTTGACTTGTGATTAAGTCTTCAAATGAACTATTTAGCACCATTGCTCTAGCAGTTCCCGCTGTTAGTTCATCATAAGCTGAGAAATAGTTTTTTGATTCTGAAAGGTTTAAACTCTGTTTTTCTTTATCGCGAATCTCTTTCATCAGTTTATTGATGTTTTCTCCATCTGAAGAAACTGGTGCTGACACGGTAGCATCTTTTAAGTCAGCTAGTTTTTCAGCTTTATCATTTTTTAAAACTACAACATTCATCGTGTATTCACTTATCGTTGCGTTACTATTTAAACTGTCGAATAATCCAATCGCTGTTCTAAATTGCATGTACGAGAATATTAACACAATATTCATTATTACTAGCATTATTACATTAAATATTTTTTTGCTCTTTTTCTTGATAATTAAGAATACCGATAGTACTATCGCTGCAAATATTACTCAATTATTGCATAGTTAATTCCTCTAAAGTTAAGGAAATCGTATTTTTAACATCGTCCAACTCACTAGACTACCAAGTATAATCAGTAAAAGCAGCTAATATACCATTTACTACATCAAATGCTCCTATACTCGATTTGCTTCTAGCATTACGGCTATTTGAATTTCTTCTCATTATTTTGTATCCTCTTTAATTTATAAAATTTACTAATACAGCTAAGCTTCAAGATTTCTTCGCTGTTTACTAATTCTCCATCAATCTGAAAAATATTTCTGATTTGTAGTTACTGTTAATGAGTTCATAGTTAAATGTTTAACTCTTTTTTAATTTATTGTGTTTTTTTAAAAAGTAAGCAAAGGTAATTATAGATAAATGTTAGAGTATTCATGTTTTCCATAACCATAATATGAAGTTTGCCATCTTGACCTGTGGCAGTTTGTGAAAACTTTATCCCCCCACCTTCATAAGGTTGAGTCATAATATTCAACAAGTATAAACTATCAGTATCTATTTCACCAGAGTCCCACGATATTTTTTTGCCTTATACTTTTTTTCAGCATAAAAATACCTATTACTCCTTGAAAAAGATAGATATACTTGCCTAAATATTTCTTTAACTTCGAGCTATTCGCTCTTTTTATTATGTCAGCATTAAAACCGATGTCGAATCCTGAACAAAACTTCCTATCATTAACAACACCAACATCGTACTCAATATATTTATTTGTATCTAATAATTTACTTATTTCAATATTTCTATTAAACTTTATAGACCTAGCAAGATCATTACCTGAACCATAAGCAAGATAAATAAATTCTTTTCCATGATAATTATTTATCACTTCATTAATTGTTCCATCCCCACCAATAACTATCAACTCATCTCCAATTACTTCGTTCATCAAGTCATTGGCATTTTTTTCTTTAGATGTTTTTAACACCTTATAAGAGAGCATCTTTAGTTTTTAATTCATTCTCTATTTTTTTCAAGTTCAATAAGACTTTTTTTACTTCTAGAATTAACAATTATTTCAATCATATTACGAACCTATTCAAAAAAATATTTCATCATAATATTATACTACAAAAACAAGCATTTATCAAAGATTTTACCTATTTTTAAAAACGCTTAAAAACTGTAGTGTTACAATTGATGTGAGACAAAATATAAAAAGAAGAGTAAATCCTGTATAATGAAATTACGACAAATCAAAAAGGAATTTACTCTTATGAAAAATTATTATAACAGAAAACTTACAAAAAAACACAACGATATATACCTCATACTCTAGAAACAAGATTAGCAGCGGTAAAAAAACATATAGAAATAAAAAAACTCTATTAGCTTTATCTGTAGACGCTACAAAGTATCTAAAGCATCTTTAATGCGTTGGAATAAAAAAATATGATGGAACTAAAGAATCACTTATGGATAAGTCTCACAAACCACATTCTCAACATCCAAATGCTCATACCGCAGAAGAATTGGCTTGGATTAAAAATCTAATTAAACGAAATCCTAATATTTCTATGATTGAACTATATGCAAAACTAAAAATTTAATAAAAAGATATAATAGACATCCTTGTTCATTATTTAGAATCCTTAGAAAATTAGGCTTTTTATAAAGATATTGAAAAAAAGGCTAATCCTTATATACCAAAAACCTTATAACACTCCAAAAAGTTTTAGGAGAAAAATGGCAACTTGATGTTAAATATGTCCCTAGACAATGCTACACTGGTACACATCCTGATAAATTTTATCAATATACTATGATTGATGAGGCTTCTAGAGAAAGATTTATTTATCCTTTTAAGGAACAATCTTCTTATTCAACTATACAATTTGTTAAGATGGCTATTTCGTTCTTTGGATACAAACCAAAAATTATACAAACTGATAATGGTTTTTGAATTTACGCACTTTAAGGACACTAAACGAATACATCCTTTCGATGTATTGTGTAACCAGCTAGATATAAAACACCAACTCATTAGACCTAGAACTCCATGGCATAATGGTAAAGTTGAAAGGAGTCATAGAAATGATAATGAACGTTTTTTTATAAATACTTATCTTTTTTTATTCTTATAATGATCTTATTAACCAAATGAAGAAATATCTTTATCGTTCTAATAGACTACCTATGCAGACCTTAGGATGGTTAACTCCTGTTGAGAAAAGGCGAGAGTTACAGAGAAGCTAGCTTCTCTGTAACTCTATCATATCAGGTATTTATTTTTTTAACTTTTTTTGTCTCACATCATTTACAAATGTACATTACCTATTTTTAAAACGCTTAAAACAATAGATTACCTCATTTACTTTAAGACCAATTCTGCTATTGCAATTTCCGAGTAAAATTTCTCCTAAGTAAATTATTTTTTTATTTCAGATAATTTATAAATTTAATTCTTATTATTTTTGGTTGATATCTCTATTTGAATTCCCTATTCTCTTTTTTTAAAAACATTTTTTTATTTTTAGATTTTTATTATATTATATCTACTAAATTTCCCCTTACCATTAACTATTTTTAGACTTTAACACATTACAGTACGCTTTTTTTACATAAATAAAAAAACTATCCTATTGATGTTCGGACGAAGACACTTGATCTTCACCAACTACTAAATCAATAAAATAGTTTATTATTTTTATCAAAATATTCACAAATATAGAAAGTCACTCTTACAGGTATTCTAATCTGTCAATTTCTGGTTTTTCAGGTGTTTGCGTAAAAATCTGTATCGATTGGGTCTTTAGGCGCTTTTTTCACGAATAGCATAATCGCAACAATAAAGTATAATAAGTATACTGGAAGTAGCATCCCGACTGTCATCACACCGATAACTATCGCTGAAAGTAGGAATAAAATCCCTGAAACAATTCTCGCTTTCATAGTAAATGACGCTATTAACGCTAATAATAAAGCAACAATCGCAACTATTGTATAAACTTTTACCAATAATACAAGTAACGATACGATATCTATACCTGAGCTTTTTAATAATGATGCAATTCCTGGATCTTGTAATAAGTTGTAAAGTACAGGTTCGAATTCTTTTTGTTTAAATACCGTTGCTAACTGACTAGAGAATGCCCCAAGAGATAGTAACCCTGTTACAAGTATCATAATAACATTCGCAATCCACGCTAAGATTTTTTTCGACTTTTTCTGCTAAATGGTTTCATAAAAATGCTCCTTTTTTTATATGTTAATTAAATTATATCACAAATTTATTATAACATGTAACAATTAATATACTATCTCGGTTAATCTCTTTACTCGAATTCGCTTTGGTAATTTACTTTCTGAATCCGAAAAATAATTTTTAACAAAAAAATTTTTTTATATAGTACATAAAAAAACTCAACTTTTTTTAATATTATTCCTCTTTTTATTTATTTAACAATTAATTTCATATTATATATAATCAGGGAGTATCTCAAAAATCATGATTTCTTTTTTTGTCAAATCACCCCCACACAATTTACTGAATATCTAAAAAAACTTTCACAAAGTGAATTTATATATCAATAAACCACTGCATCTATGAATTACCACATACACTTTGTTAAAATTTAGTACTTTTGTGGCAGCCCCTTTTTATAGATTTTTGTAAAGATTATAAAACATTTTTATTTAACACGAAATATTTCAATAAAAAAATAATCAACATAAATATCATCAATATAATTAATACAATTTTTACCACGATAGCAACAAAGCACTTAAAATAGCCTTTTTCTTAACTTTTTATTTCTTCCTAATCTCTGTTACAACATATTAGATATGATAACTTCCAGTTAAACTTTAAATATACTGTATATTATTTAATATACAATATTTTTTTATACAGTATTTACATATTTTTAGTAAATTGCTATAATCAAAATTCCCCTCTCCCCCTTACAATTTTTTTAAAAATAAAGGAGTTAAACTTATGAAAAAAATTTTAAACTTAAAAAAATAATATTACGATAAGAATTACTGATGAGGTATTTTTCAGCTATACGCAGTTCTCATTATAAAGAAAGATACGCTAAGAAAAGAGATGCGAAACATCAACTTGTCCATTATCACGCCTTTGATACAGAGAACAGCGACGGAGAGAATCTAATCAAAGATCATTCTTCATTACCAGATGAAATAGTAATCTTCAACGATATGCGAGGCGCTTTATACGATGCATTAGCTACTTTAGCTATAGAAGACCAATTGCTACTTTTCAACTTATATGTGCAAGGAGAATCTCTACGCAGTATCGCAGATAAAAAAACATAGTAATCCAATGGCAATTCGCCGTCATCGTGAAAAAAACTATTTAAACAACTAGCTATTTTGTTAGTAAAATATGAAATCAAATAGAAATATATTATATATTGAATAAAATTTATGGCATTTTTTGTGAATTTCATTATTAATACTGTTACAAAATACCTACAATTTCACTATAGATTATGAGGGGTTATTTTTTTGTAAGGGGATTCATTATTTCTACAGTGTCATTAATCGCTGATACTAATCATACATTCATCTTTGTCTTTATTAAGATATTTGCATAGGGAGTTAGAGTATGAGGAGGCCTATTATGAAAAAGACAATTATATCTAAATGACGACGACACTGAGAGATTTTTACGAAATATTAAATCAGAAAAAAACAACTGATTACTAGGGCTCTATACAAGGTTCATATTCCACCTAAACAACACCATGATTTCTACAGTTATGGTTTAGAAGGGTTACTAATCAGTTTCTTAATTCTGAATGAGGGAAAAATAAGCGAAGAGGATTTCGATCATTTTTGCTTTTACTACTATTAAAAGAAAAATTAATCGATGAAATTCGTTATAGAAATAAAGATAAAAAGCATACCTTTGGATATATTCGACAATAATATTTCTGACGCTACAGATGATAATTGCGAATATTTATATATACAATTATTAGAATATATTCAAAACACTTTAGATAAAGAAGAATTCGATTATTTCTGCGAATTTGTAAAAACACTAAATATAAAACTCACAGCTGAAGCTTTAAACATTTCTTTATCAACAGCATATAGATTACACAGACGAATTAGGGGAGTTTGTGAAAAAAATTTTTTTATTAGAATATTAATATAGAATTAATATAATATCTACACTCTCTATGTAAATATCAAAAAAATATAAAAATTACCTACTAGAAGTGACTTGAAAATCCTACATTTTAAAAATAGTGTATATGAAAACTTATAGACGCATTGGTTTATCGCCATCTAATTTGATTTATAAAATTTAGAAAACTTTGAGAAGTGGCTCTAAAAAAACTATTTTTTTCAAAATTACGATTTTTGAGCCACTCCCTTCCTCTAATTTTTCAGAATCAACCAAATTTGACAAAAAAATCATAAAAATCGACTCTTTGAACCTAATCTCAGAGCCGTTTTTATTCTATTTAAGTTTATATTTCAATTTCACCGGATTATGATCACTATATCTATACTCTTGATTTAGTGTTTCTACACCAAGTACTTCTATATTGTCACTCGCAATATATCCATCGATAATGAAACCATATGTTCCTTCACTATCTTTTACATAAGGTTTATTATTAAGTCTTGCTGAATTGCGACTTTCATCATATACCAATTTAAATCCTACTGGTAATAAACTCTTATCAAAATTCTCGGCACGCCACAATTCTTTTGGTACAACGTTAATCTCATCTTGCGTTAAAGTTTTTAACGATTGATTAAAATCGGCTCCAACTAGTACATAATTCCCTTTCTTATACTCATAATCGATAAATTCAAGAAGTTGCTTCATCTGAGCTTTTTTACCAGAATTACCTTTGTCATAGGCATCAAGATGAGCGTTAATTAACACTAGGTGTTTATCACTATTTTCCACTTTTGTATAAATAACAGAAAATCCACGTTTTAAATTAGCTAATCTTTCAGGGAATGTAAATGGAATTGCCATTTGAAATCTTCTTGCATTCTCTATTTTGAAATCAGTCGCAGTATATATACCACTTTTCACCTTTCCTAGTGGTGGTAATGGGTATGGTATATATCTGACCTTGAAGTTATAAGCTAAAATACTGTTTAAACCAAGTGCTTCATCAAATGCAGTAACTTGATTTATATTATAACTACGTTTTGAATCTTCATCAATTTCCTGAATAAAATTAACATTCGCTCTCTCATTTTTAACTATTTCTGTAATATTTTTTAGATTTTCTTCTACATGAGTTTTATCAAGAGGTAACACCATCTTTCCACCATCCATAAAGAAATCTTCATCTTTATCAAGCCCTGCATAACCTATATTCCAGTTAAGGGCACTATATTCTGTTCCTACTTTTGCTATTTCTGAATTACCTTGCTTTTTAACCTGCAAGCTCTCCACTCCATTAGGGCTATATTCTGTCGCCCATAAATAACCAACTAACCCTGCAAAACCTAAAGCTGCTACTAACACTAGACTAGCAACTATTTTTTTAATATTTTTTTCATCATTAACCTCATAAAAAAATAGAAGGAGCAAGGAAATCTATTTATAAAATCATGATTTTTCAAGCTGCCCTCCATTAAAAATTTCATTTTAAATTATTTAATTACTCTTTTTATCTCGTAGTTGAGAAACGATAATCCCTACAAATACAATAAGCATCCCGATTCCTTCTCTTATGCCAATATGTTCTCCAAGGATAAGCACTCCACCTATTGCAGCTACAACAGACTCTAAACTTAATATTAGAGATGCAGTGTGTGGCGGGACATCCTTTTGACCTACAATCTGTAAAGTGTAACCTACTCCACTAGAAAGTACACCAATTCCTAATAACGGCCAAATAACACTCATTATGTCCGCAAATACTATTGTTTCCTTAAAAATAGCTAATACTAAGCTTAATACAGATACTACAACTAATTGAACGATAGATAAGAACATTGAATTAACTCTAGCTGCTGAATAATCAATTACAATTATATGAATCCCAAATAGAACCGCACTGATTAGGACGATAATATCTCCCATCTCTAAAAGCAAATTCTTCTTTTTACAGATAAAAAAAATAAAAATCCAATTACAGATAAAATTAATCCTATAATAAAGAATTTATTAAGTCTATTTCCTAAGAAAACACCTATAAATGGTACTATACAAATGTATAAAACTGTAATAAATCCAGCTTTACCAGCCGTTGTCATCCCAATACCTATTTGCGAAATATACATCGCAAAAAAATAGTACTACTCCACAGATACCACCAAGCACCCAACTTCTATTTTTTTGTTATAGGCTCTGCCAAAAATCTTAGGATTTTTGACTTCTATATAAACTTGGTATCAGAATTGCTACAGCACCAAGAAATACTACTGCGATTACCGATCTTATTCCTACAACTGTAAGAGGCCCTAGTACCTTACTCGCAATATTTTTGCCAGATAAAAGCTAATCCCCAAATAATTGTAACAATTATTAATAATAACTCTGAAATAAATTTTTCTCATTAATACACCTTTCCTATATTTTTTTAAAAAAATTTAAAAATACTAAAAAGTATTTATTAATCATAGTAATAAATACATTAGACTGTTATAATTTTATACGTTATTTATAAAAAAATTCAACTGTTAGCTACTACCTAGGCTATCTAACAATTTCTAAATTATTTTAAATATTTCCTAGGAAATACTAATATCCTAAAAAAACGACATAGACAACCGAAGTCATCTATGTCGCATTTTAATTTTTATTATTTAGCACCTTCGTTAGCTGTTAACTCTAGCTCGTAAAGTTTGAATTGGTTTTTTTCTTAGCTTTAACTAAATCGTATGCTTTAACACGTTTGTTGAAGAATGAAAAGGCTAGTATCCCAGCTTAATGGGAAGAATGGTAATTCTTCAGCTACTTCACCATCAAATTTGTTGTAAGCTGCTTTTAATTTAGCATCATCGAACATATCATCAGTTGCTTGAGCTTTTAAAAGCTGTTTTCAAACGCTTCAGTAGTATAGCGGTATAAGTTTAATGGAGCTTTTTTACCTAGTAACTCTTGACGGTTAGGGTTTGTTCCATATTTCCATGCACCTTGGAAGATATCGATTGATGGATCATCTGCTTGTACACGTTGAGAGAAGTCTTTTGGAGACATAAGTTTTCCATCTACTAATTTAACATCTAATCCTACTTCTTTCCAAGATTTTTAAGAATACATCTGCTAATGCTTGGTCATATTCTGCGCCTGTGTTACGGATAGCAAAGTTAAATGAAAGTTTGTTGCCATTTTTGTCTTCACGTAGTCCATCTCCATCTTTATCTTTAAATCCTGCATCATCTAATAATTTCTTAGCTTTTTCTACATCTTTTTTAGCTGCAGTAGCATTTTCATTTACTAACTTACCTACAGCTGCTGGGTACATACCAGATCCAGTTGGAGTGTAACGTAATCCTTTAAAGATTTTTTCATTGATTTGGTCACGGTCAACTGCATATAAGAATGCTTGACGTAAGTTTTTGTCAGCTAGTTTAGAGTTAGGATCAACTACGTTTTCTCCCTTAGCTTTGTCGAATTTACCTAGTTTGAAACCAACATATGACATGTAACGAGAACTTTCTCCTAAGAATGTTCCGTTTTTGATGTCTTTTGCTCCTTCGTAAACACTTGGAGTAACATCTTCAATCATGTCTACCTCTCCATTTTTGATTACTTGGCTAGCTTGAGCTGGAGCTACTGTTTTGAATTCGATTTTTTTAAGTTTCATCTTATCTTTATTGTAGTAGTGAGGGTTTTGTTCTGCAAGAACACTTTCTCCGTTTACTACTTTAGTGATGTAGTAAGGACCATATGATAATGGTTTTTTGTTTAAGTCTGCTTCAGCAAATTTAGTGAAGTCTTTAGATGCTTCTTCAACTTGTTTTGCATTTAGGAATTCAGCTACAAATCCTTCACCCCATAACAATGACGGACGTACTTGAGTATATTTAATTACTACAGTTTTATCATCTTTAACTTGTAAACCAGAGATTGTTTTTTTGCTGTTCCTGCGTGGTACTCTTTCATACCTTCAACAAACTCAAATGCAGCGTTATAACGAGTATTAGTAGTGAATTTAGGGTTACCCATAAGCTCATAAGTAGCTACGATATCTTTTGATGTCAAAGCTTCACCGTTGCTCCACTTAACTCCATCGTGAATAGTTAAAGTAACCTCTTTTTTCTCACGATCTAAGTGGAATTTAACTGCAGCGTTTGCATCATCTTGAATAACACGCCCTTCTTCGTCATAAGGGAATGTTCCGCCCATTACAGCTAAGTTCACGTATTGATCTTCTGCCTTATCTGAGAATACTGGGTTAAAAAGACCTGTTAATGGTTGAGCTGCTAAGATACCATATTTTAATGTAGCACCATCTACAGCTGATCCTCCGTTATCAAAAACTTGATTTGAATTCAACTTTTTGGTTTAGGAGCGTTTTTGCTTCCAGAATTACTTGATGTTGAACATCCAGCTAAAATTACTGAAAGAGCCATCGCTGAACTAAATACTTTTTAGAAACTTATTCTTTTTCATTTTATTTCCTCCATAATATAAAAAAACTTATTTTTCAATTATTTATGAAATAATTCTAACATTATTTTAACGATAAGTCAATAGAATTTTTCAGAAAATAATATAAAAAAATAACAAAAATTCTCTTGTTAAATTTCTGTTCTACATTTTTAAAAAAATATAACTTTAATATTAGCTAACTAAATTATACTCTATTATTTTTACAAATATATATTTCTTATTTTACTTACATAATAGTGACATCTCATATCAAAAAAACTACTATTCTTTTTCATTTTTAATTTTTGTTAAATTGATATATTTATTTTTTTATACAAAAAGGACTGGAGGTGACTCGACAAAATCGATTTCTCCAAAATCACTATTTTCGAGTCACTTCCAATCTTCTTTAAAAACTTAATATAAAAATTTTTTTAAATTATCCTTTTGCACTGTCATTAGAAGTAAGCTCTAATGCGTACAGTTTTTGTTCACCATAAGCATATTTTTTAACATCGAAATTTTTGATACGTTTGTTTATCCAAGTAATATCTGTACTCCAACTAAATGGTAACCAAGCCGCTTCTTCTGCAAAGTCTTTATCGAATTTCTTGTATGCTTCTTTTTCGTTTAGCATCATCTAGCATTTCTTTAGAGTTGATTGTTTCTAAATCTTTTTTAAGCACATCACTCATATATCTTTGATAGTTAACTTTAGCTTTATCGCTTAATAGACGTGCTGGGTTAGGGTTAGTACCTAAGCTCCATGCTCCTTGGAATAAGTCGATAGATGGATCATCACTTGTTACACGTTGTGTCCAATCTTTTGATGACATTAGTTTTCCATCAGCTAATTTTACATCTAAACCTACTTCTTTCCATGATTTGATAAATGCATCAGCAAGAGTTTGATCATAGTCTTGACCTGTGTTACGGATTGCGAAGTTAAATGTTAATTTCTTACCATCTTTATCTTCTCTTAATCCATCTCCATCAACATCTTTAAGTCCTGCTTCATCAAGAAGTTTTTTCGCTTTTTCTACATCTTTTTTATACTTGAATCCATCTTTATCATAGTAATCTTCTGAACGTGTTGGGTAAATACCTGAGTTTGTAGGTGTGAATCGTAGTCCTTTGTAGATTTTTTCATTTAATTGATCCCAATCTACCGCATATCCGAATGCTTGACGTACTCGTTTATCCGCTGCTTTTGCATTTGGATTTACTTTCACTTCATTTTTCTCTTTATCCCATGTACCTAGTTTAAATCCTACATATGAAATATAGAAATCTGGTTGCCCTAATAATGTTCCGTTTGAATAGTCTTTTACCGCACTCCATACATTCGGAGTTACTTGTGACATGTAGTCAATTTCACCATTTTTAATTATAGAACTTGCTTGAGCTGGCGCAACTACTTTATATTGGATTCCTTTTACTTTTACATCGTCTTTTTTATAGTAGTATGGATTTTTGCTTAGCAAGTACACTTTCTCCATTTACTACTTTATCTAAATAGTACGGACCATAAGATAATGGTTTTGTATTTAATTCTGCTTCTACAAATTTACTAAAGTCTTTTGAGGCAGCGGCTACTTGATCTTTGTTAAGGAATGTTGTTATGAATCCACTTCCCCATAGAAGAGCTGGTTTTAGATCTTTATATTGAATTACTACTGTTTTATCATCTTTTTTAGTAAGACCTGAGATTTTTTCAGCTTTACCTTCATGGTAGGCTTTCATGCCTTCTATTGTTTCAAATTCACTCTTATAACGGATATTATCTTTATACTTAGAGTTACCCATAAGTTCGTATGTTGCGATAATATCATCCGCTACTACGTCTTGATTATTACTCCATTTTAAATCTTTACGGATAGTAAGTGTTACTTGTTTTTTATCCTTGTCTAGATGAAACTTAACCGGTGCATCTTCATCATCTTCTTTTAATTTGTATGAATGATCAAAAGCAAATGTGTGTGCCATAGTATCTTCCATTACTGCATTATCTGTTGCTTGCAGGTGGAATACCGGGTTAAACATCCCTGTTAACGGATCGGCACTAAGGATACCAACTTTCAGTATAGAATCACTTACCGCACTTCCACCGTTATCAACTGATGTTTTAAATTCTACCGATGGTTTTCCATCTTTTGATGATTTTGACGACGTTGAACATCCTGCTAAAATAATTGATAGTGCCATTGCTGAACTGAATACTTTTAAAAATTTATTTTTCTTCATTTTTTCCTCCAATATAACTCTAGTTTATTAATAATTAATAAAGACAAAATTTAAGACGAGGTATCTTTGCTACATTAAAGCATGATACGTCGCCTTAAATCTATGTAAATTTGTAGCTCTACATATTTTTTTATTAAGAATATGGGAATAACTCAAAAAAATCGTGATTTCGAGTCAACCCTTGTTAATTAATTTTTTTCATTTAAAAGTTATATCTATTTTTTTATTAATATTTCTATAATATAAACAGTATATTCATATTTTTCAAAAGGTGAGAGGGTTTAAATTAGAAACCTCTATTGAAATTCTAATTTTTCATCCCTCTCAAAAAAATTAATTGAAAATAAAATGAAATATAAGTTTATTAGGGGAAATTCAACTAAGTGCCCTTAGCTAAATCTCAATCCTAAACTAAATTAATTTTTTTGCTGGTGCATCAGCTGTTAACTCTAAACCGTAAACCTTTTTGTTCACCAGTTTTTTTAGTTTCGCTAAATCAAATGTTTTAACACGTTTGTTAACCCATGTCATTGATTGTTGCCAGCTGAATGGTAACCAAGCAGCTTCTTCTCTGAATTGTTTATCGAATTTTTGGTATGCTTCTTTAAGTTTAGCATCATCAAACATATCGCTACTTCCCATAGCATCTAATGATTTTTTTGTAATTCTTCAGTTGTATAACGTTGTAAGTTAAGTGGCGTTGTTTTTCCTACTAATGATTCTACGTTAGGATCACTTCCTAATGCCCAAGCCCCCTGGAAGATGTCGATCCCTGGATCATCTGCTTGTACACGTTGAGAGAAGTCTTTAGGTGACATAAGTTTCCCGTCTACTAATTTAACGTCTAATCCTACTTCTTTCCAAGATTTAACGAATGTATCAGCTAATGTTTGGTCGAAATCTTGACCTACGTTACGGATAGCGAAGTTGAATGTAAGTTTTTTACCATTTTTATCTTCTCTTAATCCGTCTCCATCTGTATCTTTAAAACCTGCTTCATCAAGAAGTTTTTTAGCTTTTTCTACGTTCTTAGTATATTTTTCACCATCTTTGTTGTAGAACATTTTAACTACTGGTGGATAGAATCCAGAACCTGTAGGTGTGAAACGTAATCCTTTATAAACTTTTTCATTGATTTGATCCCAGTCTACAGCATATCCAAATGCTTGACGCACTCGTTTATCTGCAGCTTTTGCGTTTGGATCTACTTCTACTTCGCCTTTTTCTTTGTTGAATTTACCTAGTTTGAATCCAACATAAGAGATATAGTAATCAGATTCTCCTAAGATAGTTCCGTTCTTAGCATCTTTAGTTCCATCCCAGATACCTGTTGTTAAACTATCCATTAAGTCTACATCACCATTTTTAAGAACAGCACTCGCTTGAGCTGGTGATACAACTTTGAATTGTACTTCTGGAATTTTCACATCAGATTTTTTGTAGAAGTAAGGATTAGCTTTCGCTAGTACACTTTCCCCGTTTACTACTTTATCTAAGTAATATGGCCCATAAGATAATGGTTTTTTATTTAAGTCTGCTTCGGCAAATTTAGTAAAGTCTTTTGATGCGGCTTCTACTTGAGCTTTGTTTAAGAATTCTCCAATGAATCCATTTCCCCATAATAATGCTGGTTTAATCTCTGTATATTTAAGTACTACAGTTTTATCATCTTTTTTAACTACTCCAGAGATATTTTTTGCTTTTCCATCGTGATAGTCTTTCATACCTTCAATTACTTCGTATTCATCACTGTAACGAACGTTTTCAGTGTATTTAGGGTTCCCCATTAGCTCATATGTTGCAACGATATCATCCGCTTTAACATCTTCTCCGTTACTCCATTTAAGATCTTTATGAATAGTTAATGTAACTTCTTTTTTCTCACGATCAACGTGGAACATAACTGGTGCTTCTTTGTCATCTTGTTTTAGACGGTTTGCATCATCAAGTGGGAAAGCTCCTGTCATTGTGTATTTCATTACATCATTATCTGTTTGCTGTAAAGCGAACACTGGGTTAAACATCCCTGTTAGTGGATCTGCTGAAGCAATACCAACTTTAAGTTGTTGACCACTAAGTGCATTACCACCATTGTCTACAGCTGTCTTAAACTCTACAGCTGCCTTTGTTCCCTTAGAATTGTTACTTGCGCTTGAACATCCTGCAAGTAACATTGTGAGAGCCATAGCTGAACTAACTACCTTTAACATTTTTTTCTTTTCCATTATCTTATCCTCCATGCTGTATAGTATACAGCCTTTCTTTAATATTATATTTAGCAATTATATCAAAGAAATTTACTCTAGTCAAGTAATTGTCAGAAAAATTTTTACATTGTTTTTTCCATTTGTTAGTTATATTGATTGATATTGACTTTCAATTTATGTAAACAATCTTAATTTTTCTGTATCAATCACGAAAACTAACTCTGTGTTATCTTTAAAATTTATCAGCGACTTAATTCTTATTTTTAAGCTACTTAAAAAGCAATGAATTATCTGTAATTATAAATACTTTTTTTATACTTATCTATAATCAAGTATTTCAATTATTTTTAATCTGTCTCAATCGAGATTAAAATTCTCTTTAACATTCTGATTTCTACAAAATTAAAAAAATTTATACTCATTTATAGTAAAAAAGCCATGTAGAAATCTTTCTACATGGCTTTCTAAATTATAATCTTTGTCTAGCATCTAAACTACGTCTTAATGCACCACCGATAGAGTTGATGCATAAAACGATGATTAGGATTGCAAGAGCTGCTGGTAGCCAAATGTACATTTTATTAATAAGAACGTCTGCATCTTTTGCATAAGATAACATAGTTCCGATACTTGGTGTTCCTGCTGGAAGACCGAATCCAAGGTATGTTAAACCTACCTCAATACCCATATTAGCAGCTAATGATAATGTAGCTTCTACAATAATAATTGAGCTGATATTTGGTAAGATTCCTTGTAACATGATTTTCCAATCTGGTGTTCCCATAGTTTTTGAAGCAAGAACATAATCACGACGTGATTCTGATAATGCTTTACTACGTACTAGACGAGTTGATCCCATCCATGCGAACGCTGATAAAATCAGAATGAATAGTACAAGTCCGTAATCACGTTTAATACTTACGAATACAATGATTACCATAAGAGTTGGGATAATTACCATAAAGTCTACAAGACGCATCACAATGTTATCAACACGTCCTCCGTAATATGCAATAACTAATCCTACTGCTGTACCAAACCCAATTGTTAATACTGTTACCGCAACCGCGATAAGAATTGAGTTAAGCATCCCCATCATTAGCCATCCAAAAACTGAGTGACCACCTACGTCTGTACCTAATAAGAATCCATCCTCACCAGGTTTTAAGAAAATATTTAATAAGTCTACATCAAAGTAAGTACTATATACTCCACTCACACGAATGTAAATATTGAACAGTACTACAAATATTAAAATTGCACTTAATGTGATTAAAGCTGCAAAGGCACCTTTATCTTTTTTAAACTCACGAGCCACAACTGAAAACCCAGAAGGAGTTTTAGTTATAACTTTTTCTTCTTTTGTTTTTGTCATTGTTCAACTTCCTCCTAGTCTAATTTAATACGTGGGTCGACAATTGCCATGATAATATCACTTAAAGTACTACCAAGCAATGTCAAGAATCCTGAGAATAACATTAATGTTGTAACAACACTGTAGTCTCTATCTTGAATACTTTGATAGAATAATTGTCCCATTCCAGGGTAACCAAAGATTGTTTCTACGAAGATACCACCACTGAATAATCCAGTAATAGAGAATCCGAAGAATGCTGCGATTGGTAAGATAGAGTTTCTAAAAATGTGTCCTGAATAAACTTTTTTAACTGGCACACCTTTAGCACGTGCTGTTTTAACATAATCACTTTGTTTCGCGTCGATAACTTCATTACGTAAATATTGAACAGTTGATACCGTTGATAATAATGCTAAACAGATACCAGGTAAAATTAAGTGTTGCAGTTTATTAATATAGTATGTGAATGTTCCTGGATCAAGGTTAACATCTACAGATCCGCTTGTTGGGAACCATCCTAAACCAAAACCGAATACAGCAATCATAAATAAGTATAATACGAATGATGGAATCGCTAGGAAGAAGAAGTTATAAAAAGTTTACGAATTTATCGAATTTAGAACCATTATAACGACCTGAATACATCCCCATAGGGATAGCAATTGCATACATAATAACAGCTGTGAATAATGACAGATTGAATGTATTGAAAATTCTTTCTCCTAAAAGTGTCCCTACCGATTTACCAGTAGTATAACTTAATCCGAAATCTCCATGGATAAAGTTATTCAACCAATATAGGTATTGTTGATACCAAGGTTCATAGAACCCACTCGCTTGACGAATCGCCTCAATTTGTTCTTGAGATATTTTTGGATTTTCTGCTAAACCACTAAATGGATCCCCAGGCATAAGTTTAGCTAGACCAAACACTAGTATACTAAGGATGAATAGTTGTGGTATCATTACTAAAAAACGTTTTAAAACTACTTTCCACATTATACTTCTCCTCCTTTCATAGCTACATAGTGTGTATCTGTTAATTTTTTAAGTGGATATACTCTTCCATCTTTATCGAAATAATCATTATAATGTTTTTGATACTCTTCTTCAACAGCTTGTCTAATTTCTTTCACTTCTTTAGCTTTATCTAAGTTAGTACTTGGAATAGCCGCAATAAGACGTTTTGTATAAATGTGTTGTGGATTATTGTAAATATCTTCACGAGTTCCACGCTCTACGATACGACCACGATACATGATATAAATATAATCACACATGTGTTTAACAACACCAAGGTCATGAGAGATAAATAAATAACTTATATTAAAATCTCTTTGGATTTTTTTCATGAAGTTTAATACCTGAGCTTGAACTGAAAGGTCAAGGGCAGATACTGGCTCATCAGCTACGATTAAACGTGGATTACACGCAATCGCACGCGCAACACCAATACGTTGACGTTGTCCACCTGAAAACTCAAATGGATATTTATACATAGCTTCTTCACCCATACCTACAATATTAAGAAGCTCTAATACGCGCTTTCTAGTATCTTCTTCAGATAAGTTTTCAAAATTATTAATAGGTTCTGAAATAATATCTATAATACGTTTTTTAGGATTTAAACTAGACATTGCATCTTGGAAGATCATTTGAACATCACGATTGTATTTAATTTTTTGACGAGCTGCTTTTTTAGTAACATCTTCATCTTTGTAAATAATTTGTCCATCGGTTGCTTTTTCTAAACCTAAGACTACTTTACCTACAGTAGTTTTTCCACTACCACTTTCGCCGATTAGTCCATAAGTTTTCCCTGCTTCGATTTCAATATCAACCCCATCTACTGCATAGACATGATCTTTAATTGTATTGAAAAATCCACCACGAATGGGATAATGTACTTTTAGATTTTCTACTTTAAGCATTGTTCTCCTCCCCTTCAAATTCAAAGTTTTTATAACATGTACAACGTACATGATGCCCTTCTTCTACTTCATGTAAAGTCGGATTGTGTTCGTGCTCTTCATCTTTCACCCAAGAAATACGGTTCGCAAAACGACACCCTTGTCTGTCTAATGTTTTTAGAGAAGGTACCATCCCTTGAATAACATAAAGTTCATCATCTGCTTCTTCATCATCTATTTGAGGAATACTACGCAATAAACTACGAGTGTACGGATGTTTTGGATTTTTGAAGATTTGTTCTGCAGTTCCAATTTCCACTACTTCTCCAGCATACAGCACAGCTACTCTATCAGCCATCTCAGCTACTACTCCAAGGTCGTGAGTAATTAGGATAATTCCTGCGTGCATTTCTGCTTGAAGTCCTTTAATAAGGTCTAATATTTGCGCTTGGATCGTCACATCTAGAGCTGTTGTTGGTTCATCTGCGATAAGTACACTTGGTTTACAACTCATCGCCATAGCTATCATAACACGTTGACGCATACCACCTGATAACTCATGTGGGTATTGTTTTGCACAACGTTCAGGATTAGGGATACCAACTTGTGTTAATAATTCAATAACACGTTTTTTTGTCTTTCTTCTGAACCTAATTCTGTGTGATAAATTAAAAGCTTCTTCTATTTGTTTTTCCAATTCTGTGTAATGGATTCAATGAAGAAAGGGGATCTTGGAAAATCATTCCAATATCTTTTGTTCTAATTTTATTCATTTCATCTTCTGTTAAGTCTAGTATATTTTTTTCCATTGAAAATAATTTCTCCAGTAGACTTAGTAAGATTTTTCATTATGAAGACGCATAATAGTAGTCGCTAATGTCGACTTACCACAACCACTTTCTCCAACGATTGCTAATACTTCGTTTTTTATATAGGTCTAAACTAACTTTGTCAACAGCATTAAAAATAATCATCTTTAATTCTAAAGGCTGTTTCTAGATTTTTTTAATCTCTAATAGTTTCTCCATTTACCTATCTCCTTCCAAAAAAATAACTTGCATCATTAATTAATATAAATTAAACTTTATTTCTTTTTATTTTTCTTATATTTTTAAATTTCATTATAAAAAAATAACATATTTTTTTAAGTTATAATTTTTGTTTCATATGTTATAACTTTTTCAAAAAAATGACATAATACTATATTATAAAATTTTTTTCGAAAAAAAGCAATAAAAAAAGAAAAAAAATTCGTAGTAAAAAAACTAGAATTTTTCTGAATATTTAATTAAATACTGGATTTTTTTCACTTGTAAGGCTAAAAAAATCTAACGAGAGTCCATACCTCAAAAAAATATCCTGATATAGCCTCTATAGGGTAGGCAAAAAAAGAGCAAAAAGAATTAAATAAATTTGAAAAAGAAGGTAATGAAGATATACTTCAACCGAAAAAAACTAGATATAAATAAGAATACTGAATTCCATTGCGGTTATCTATTTTTACAAAGTTTATACTTCAATTTAGGGTTAAATAAAATCTCAAAATAGATTGAAGATAAACATAAATTTACATTTTCACTAAATGATATTCTATCACGATTAATTTACGGAAAAAAATTTTTATCTCCATCTTCAAAACATTTTACAATAGGGTTTTCTGAAAAAGTTGTTAAAATATAAATATATAGAACTTCATCATTTTTTTACAGAACCTTAGAAATAATTTCTCAAAAAAATCTGATTTTTATACAAGAACAACTATACAAAAATTCTCGAAAAAAATCATATCTAGAAATACAGATATTCTCTATTATGGTTGTACAAAGTCTATGAGTTCTCATATACACTTTGTTAAAATTTTTTGAACTTTTGGGTCAGCCCCGAGAAAAAAATTAAAAAAATTTTCAAAAGAGACAAAAAAACAAAAAAAGTACGTATTTTTCTCTGTACAATAAAAAAATGATATAAACCTTTATCTTTAGAGAGTTATAGCACCTTTATCTTTTTAAAAATATCAAACTTAGAATTATATTTTTGAATATATTCGTTTTTTTAGGTTTATAACAATAACGATAACTCTCTGTCACATTATATTACTCTCGTAACATTTTTCTTGAATTTCAAGCAGTTTAATTGCATTTGAAACGTTTTTATAATATAGTAAATCTGTAATTTTAAATTTTTTTCAGGGAGGTTATATGACAGATTTTTAATACAGCTAGTTCTGCCTTAAAGATGGGCCTTGTCTTTTTTTAGAAGGACTTTTTATCTTTTTCTTTCTCCTTGCGTAATACCTATATTGCCAATCTATATCGGTATTCTTGCTGGAAAAAAAGAAATGAATGAACACGGCGAACTAGTCTTTAATAAACGTAACACTATTACAAATACACTGTCATTTGTACTTGGTATTTGTTCAACTTTTTTTCATCCTAGCTTTTTGCAACTAGTTTTTATCAGTATTTTCTTAAACGAAAATATTAAAACTTTACAAATCGTTAGCGGTGTCTTAATTATTTTTTTATGGGATTATTACAACTAGGTGTCTTCAAGATAGGATTTTTTTAAAACAAGAATTTTTCAATAAAAAAATAAAGTAAAGAAAAAGGAAATAAAACTACTCCTATTCTTGCTTTTTTTAATGGGATTCACCTTTTAGCTTTTCTTGGACTCCATGTATAGGGCCAATCTTAGCTAGTGTCTTTTTATATGCATCTAGCCATACTGGAGTAATGAGCATTCTTCTAATTCTTGCGTACTGCTTAGGATTTATCTTACCATTCATCCTTGTAGCATTCTTCGCTTCAAAATTATTAGAACTATTCAAAAAAACATACAAACATATTAAAATACACACAAGTTATCTCAGGGATTATCTTAATACTAATCGGTATTCTAATTCTAAGTGGATCATTTATCACTTTAACTAGATACTTTTCTTAAACTTGTAATTTGAATTGGAGGAAATTAATATGAAAAAATTGACAATACTTAGCGCAACTCTTCTTAGTAGTGCTCTTATTTTAAGTGCATGCTCAAGCACTTCTGAAAAAAAAGAAGAAACTAATAAACAAACTACAACATCTTCTACTAGCGAAAACAAAACTATCCAAGCTTTTGACTTTACAGCTATGGACAAAGATGGAAAAACAGTAAAACTTAGTGATTTTAAAGGTAAAAAAGTCTATATTAACATGTGGGCTAGCTGGTGTGGACCATGTATGAGAGAAATTCCAGAATTAGAGAAAACATATCAAAAATTAAAAGATAATAAAGATATCGTCTTCCTATCAATGACTTCTCCTAATGATGCAGAGTTCAAAAATCAAAGTCCTCAAGACAAAGGTAAAGATGTAATCCTTAATAAAGCAAAAGAACTTGGAGCTACTTATCCTGTTCTTTTCGATGTTAACGACCGCTTCATCATAAACTACGCAATTCGCTCATTCCCAACACACATTTTCATCAACAGCGATGGTACAATCGGAAATAGAATTGCTGGTGGCGTAACAGAAGAATCACTAACTAAAGAAATAGAAAAAAACTTAAATAATAAAAATATCCGAATCTAATTTATTTATTTATACACTCCTATGAGATCAAACCTTTAGGGTTTTTCTATAAGATCATGTAACTATTAGATTCGGATTTTATTTTATACAAAGATTCATTGCTAGGTCATACTCCAACCTAACTCATCAACCACTCTTCCAATAACTTCTCATGAAGATTTTTCTCTTCACAATCAAACACAACTACTCTTTTTCGTTTTAAATAAATTGGCTAACTTTTTTTGTTAATGATGGTGTTTCTCTCATCATCTAAAAATTGAATAACCTAAATAAACCTCTACTTCTATATATTCTGCATAGTTCAACACATCTATTTCTTCTAATCTCTTTAATAAATGCTCCTCTTTTTCTGGGTAATTTCGACTATATTCTCTTATCCCCTCATAAACTCCTACATCAAGATTATTATCAAAAATATATTTAAAATCTGCATTCTGAACAGTTGAGATTATCAAATTCTGTACTTTCTTACCAACTGCGGCTATGATAATACCTATAGCTGCACCTTGACCTTTAGCAACAATAGTCACTTTCAAATCTGAGAACTCATTTTTTTAAAATATTTACTAAATCTATCCCATCTTGATAAGCATAATTATAATATAATTCATCTTCACTATTATTATTTAAAAAAATGGGAAATATATTGAAGCCGGTTGCTTATTTTTCACTTCTTCCTCTATCTCCCCTTACATGAAGCGAGCCACAACTATAACCCAAAAGCACAATATTTCATAAGATTTACCTCATTACTCAGTATTTCCTCATAATCTGGAATTTCTAATATTATACCTTTGTTATTATCTTTTTACTGCAAGTTCTGCGTAAATTTTTTTGAATTATCTATAGCATCGAATTCAATCGACAATAATTGCATGTCAGCATAATCTCTTAAAACTCTAACCTTGTATTCTAATTCTCTTTCTTTTTCTAATTTCATCTTCTCACCTTCTTAGCTCTTACATTTCAATACAATTATACCTCAACAAAGTTTAGAAAAAAACAGTATACTATCTTATTAATTCAAACTTCTAATAAAAACAATCCCCGATTTTTTTACATTGAGAATTGTTTTTTTCATAAGTTTGTTATATTTTGTTTAAGGTCTAAGTTTATTATTTCACATCTTTTACATATTCTTGATCTTTAGTATGAATAGTAAGTCCAGTGATATTCTTAGTAGATTTGAAGAAGAAACTACAAACATATCCGAATACTAATGCACTTAAGAATGAGAATCCTGAGAAGATGAATGGACTTTGTTTAGCATAAGTTGTGAAGTCTTGGATGTACCAACATACAATACCTGCTACTAACAATCCTAATAATGCTCCAGCTCCATTTGCGCGTTTAGTAAAGATACCAAGTGCAAATGTACCAGCTAAAGGCACTCCTAGAAGTCCGATATATTTAAGGAATAAATCCCAAGTTTCTTTTTGGTTAGTATTTACGAAGTATAATGCTGCAATTGTTCCTAATACTCCTGCTACAATGATAATAACACGAGCTAATAAAACGTCTTGTTTAGCATCTTTACTTAGTCCGAAGAAACGTTGTTTAATATCAACTGTGATACAAGCTGAAATTGAGTTTAAGCTTGATGCGATAGTTGATTGAGCAGCTGCTAAGATAGCTGCAATTACTAACCCTGCAACACCTGCTGGTAATGCTGTTAAGATGAAGTAAGGTACTAAAGCTGTTGTGTTAGCTGCTTTACCCACTACTTCAGCGTTCATGAAGTCTGGTAATTTAGTTACAGCGTGGCTACCTTTGTAGAAGCTGTAAAGAACTGTTCCCATTCCGTAGAAAATTGGAATAGAGATGAATGCTAATAATCCGTTTGTCCAAAGTGATTTATTAGTTTCTTCTACTGATTCTGTTGTACTATAACGTTGTACTACGTCTTGAGAAGCAGTATATTGTTGTAAACTGTTAAATACTGATCCAATGAAGATAATTGGAATAGTAGATGCAGTTAATGACCAGTTAAATTTCTCAGCAGTTATAATTTTACCATTAGCTAAAGCATCTTGAGTGATATGCCCGAATCCACCTACGTGGTATGTTCCTAAAATGATTACTAAAACCGCTCCCCCAAGTAAAATAATACCTTGGATAACGTCTGTCCAGATAACCCCTTCAACTCCTCCTAAGAATGAGTAAACTACGCAAAGTAATCCGATTACCGCACATACTAAGAATGGGTTAAGTGTTGATACTGATGTAATGGCAACTGTTGGTAAATAAATAACGATAGCTACACGTCCGATGTGGAATAGTGAGAATAACACACTTCCTACTACACGAACACTAGGATTGAAACGTTCTTCTAAATATTCATACGCCGTAGTTACATTTAGTTTTCTAAAGAATGGAACATAGTAGTGGATTAAGATAGGAATAATTGCGATAATTGAAAAGTTCCCAGCTGCATATGTCCAGTCTCCGTTGAATGCTTTTTCCGGTGTAGCCATAAATGTGATGGCTGATAATGTTGTTGCATAAATCGAGAATCCTACTGCCCAAGATGGAATGTTCCCTCCGGCTTTGAAGAATTCGTCCGTACTTTCACCTGCTTTTTTAGTGAAATACATACCTACTCCTAGCATAGCTAATAGATAAATTGCTAAAACTATACTGTTAAGTGTACCAAATCCTATTTTATCCATGGTACTCCCCTCCTATTTTTGTTGTTTTTGTTTAATAATATTTTTTTGTTATGGAAAGATTTTTTTCCATTTAGGAAAAGGAGAGCATCTCCTCTTCCTATTCCCCTATTTTTTAGTCCGTAGTTATTCGTTTTTTTACTCCGTGATTATTAAAAAAATTATAGATTATAATCTTTAACTAATTTTTTTCTACTTCAGCTAATTTAGCTGGATCAAATGATTTCATAGGTTTTTTTACAAGTTCCTGCATCGATTCCTTTAACTTTAAGAATTTCTTTAAGTGTTTGGTATAATCCTAATTCAAGAACTTTTTCGATTACGTCGTTTGCTTCGTGTTGAAGTTCATAAGCTTCTGCAACTTTACCTTCTTTAGCAAGTCTGAAAATTTCTTGGCTTCTTTGTCCGTTAACATTATATGTAGAACCGATAGCTCCATCTACTCCAGTAATAGCAGCTTGAACTAACATTTCATCAAATCCAGACCAGATAAGTTTGTTAGGGAATCGTTTTCTGAATCTTTCTAATTGATAGAAGTCTGCTGCAGTGTATTTAACACCGATAACTTTTTCATCTTCTAGTAATTCAGCAAATTGATCTAAACTAATTTTAACCCCTGTTAAAAATGGAATGTAGTAAAGAATCATGCTGTTATCTGTTGCATCGATAATTGTTTTGTAGTAGTGTTTAATTTCGTTGAATGATAGAGGGTAGTAGAATGGAGTAACTGCTGATAATGAGTCATATCCTAATTCTGTAGCGTATTTAGCTAATTCTACCGCTTCATTTAAATCTAAAGATCCGACTTGAGCGATAAGTTTAACTCTGTCACCAACTACTTCTTTTACAAATTTAAAAATTTGTTTCTTTTGAGCAGTGTTTAATAAGAAGTTCTCCCCACTACTTCCATTAACATATAGACCATCAATTTTACTTACATTGATGTTATGTTCGATAACCTGTCTTAGTCCCTCTTCTTTAACCTCACCATTTTTCGTCAAATGGAATAAGTAAAAGCTGAATAAAGTCCTTTTAAATCTTTCATTGTTATAACCTCCGTTATTTGTTTTTATTTTTAATTTCGTGCATTTATTTAACACATTAAATTTTTAATACACTTATATTGTAAAACGTTTTTCTACAGTTTGTCAATAGAAAAAGAGAAAATTAAAATATTTTTTTGAAAACCTTTTTATCTACCAACTTTTCAGCTGCACTTGATATGATTCAATCATTATTACTGTTGAGTTGTTTTTATACATTATCTAGCTAGTATTTGTCTAGTCTTCTACTATCTATTTAATGCATTAAACTTTTTTTAAAAAAAGCGACTCAAAAAAATCTCAATTTCTAAGAAATCGATTTTTGTCGAGTCATCCCCGAGATGTTTATTGAATATCTATAAAACTTTATAAAGAGAATTTAAATATCAGTAAATCACTACGCCTATGAGTTCTCATATAAACTTTTTTTAGAGTTTTGAGTCAGCCACCTTCAATGTAAGATTTATTCTATTTAGAACACTCTATCTATCATAGCTTCCTATTAAGAACATATTACCTTCTAATGTATATGAAGAGCAAGCTGTTGTTAGGATAAAGCTATCTCCTTTTTTCACATCATAATTAATTCCATCAATTACCACACTACCACTACCTTCTAGAACTGTGAATAGATTCCCTGTAGCAGTCTTTTCTAGAGAAACCTGCCCCTTAACATCTACTTTATAAACAGAAAAATACTTCTCATCTGCTAAATATGTTATAGTAGCTCTTTCTAATTTCTCTTCTTTTGTGCTTGTAGTAGCTTTTTCAAAAGGAACTTTTGTCACATCTTTCGTTTTCTCTATATGAAGTTCACGAGTATTTCCATCTTTATCAACACGGTCATAATCGTAAACTCTATATGTTGTATCCGAGTTTTGTTGCACTTCATAAATTAAGATTCCTTCTCCAATCGCATGAAGAGTCCCCGCTGGAATATAGAAGAAATCCCCAGCTTTTACACTTTCCTCAATAAATAATTCATTCCAGTGTTCAGTATCTATTTTACTATTAAACTCTTCTTTTGTTTTAGCAGTGTGTCCATATACTAATTTCGCATCTTCTTTAGCATCTAGCACATACCAACATTCAGTTTTACCTAGTTCTCCATTCTCATTCACTCGTGCATAATCATCTTCAGGATGCACTTGAACTGATAAATTATCACTAGCATCTAAAATCTTAATCAATAACGGGAACTTATCATAAGTTTTTTCGGTAAATAATGTTGGTTGTTTCTCATAAGCTTCTTTTAGTGTTAATCCCGCTAATTGCCCATTTATTATTTTTGAACTTCCATTATCATGAGCTGCAATTACCCATGCTTCTCCAATATTTCCTTGTGGAATAGAAAAATCAAACTTTTCTAAGTTACGTCCTCCCCATATTCTTTCACAAAACACCGGCTCTAAAAATATAATTTTATCCATTTTCTCCTCCTTAAAAAAATTACTTATAATTCAATTATACACCAAGTAAACTTCTTTATATAGCATATATCTAAGAAAAATTTTTCAATAACTTATTTTTCAAAAAAACCGTTTTTTTATGGTAATATATCGTTGTAAAGAAATTTTTTTAAAAAAATTAAAAAAACAAAGATTAATATGTCTTTATTTAGAAAGTAGGTATAATATGTATTTAGGAATTGATATTGGTGGGACAAGTATAAAATTTGCTGTTTTTGATGATAACTACAAAATCATACATTATGAAACTTGTAAAACACCTGATAACGTAACTGTAAAAATTACTGACGAAATGTTCAGAATAGCAAGCAAAATCCGTGAAACATACAACTTCACTGCAGCAGGAATTTCTGCAGCGGGAGTTATTGATAATGTACACATGGAAGTAATCCGTGCTGCTCCAACTATTAAAAACTACCTTGGAACTAACTTCAAACGTGACTTTGGAGATAGATTAGGTATTCCAGTATATGCTGACAACGACGTTAACTGTGCTTTACTTGGTGAACAATGGCTTGGTGGAGCTAAAGGTCTTGATGAAGTATTCTGTATGGCTTTAGGAACTGGAATTGGTGGTGCTTACTACTTAAACAGCCTTCCTTTCGGATCTAACTTCGGTGTTGGAGAAATCGGACAATCTGTTTACGACTTCGATACTAAAACTACTTATGAACAACGTGCTTCTACTATTGCATTAGATAGAAAAATTAAAGCTGAGATGTACGAAGGGCTAAGCGTTATCGAATTCTTCGATCTTTGTAAACGCGAAGATACAACTGCGTTAAAAGTACTAGACGAATGGCTATTTGAACTTGCTCGCGGTATTGTTAACTTACTATGTATCTTAGATCCAAAATACATCGTAATCGGTGGTGCCGTATCTGCTCAAGGTGATTACTTATTAAATAAACTTGAAGCTAAAGTACGCGAACTACACCCAATCGAAAATAACCAAACTAAATTCCTAGCGGCTGAACTAGGAAACGATGCAGCTCTATATGGAGCTATCAGCCCATTTGTAGAAAAAAATAAAATATTAAAACATCTAGCTCTTTGTCAAATTCAGGGCATGGAGAAAAAAATAGGAAATGAAATCTAGGCAGCATTTTTGCTGCTTAGATTTTTCTTATTTTCTTTAAGTTTGACATTATTTTTTTATACTCAGAAACAAATAATCTAGACATAATTAAAATGCGCAATCTGAAATTACTAAAACTAGAGTATCCGTATGATACCCTCTTTAGCAGTTTTATTTTTATTATTAAATCCTTCTAATGGACCATTAGAATACTTATATTTAACAGCATTAAGCATATATTCTTTGTGCTTTTTTTCATAGTATTTATAGCTTTAACTACACCTTTAGATAATCCTCTAGTATCCATATCTATATACTTCTCTAATTCTATAGAATCTTTAGCCTCAATAGCCTCTCTTATCTCATGCACTCTCTCATAGCTAGCTGTAAATTCAGTATCTATAGCTAATATATAATCTAATACTTCTTTTTCTAGTTATATAGCGTTTAAAAGCTTCTAGAATAGAATGTTTTTTGTTGAATTTACTTTATCTCTATCTTCTAATATTACTTTCCAAAAGTTCTTTAAAACAGTGTAAATAGAGCCTTTTTTTATTCTTATATTGGTTCATTAGTTTTTATTCTAGCTTTATTTAATTCTCTATTAATATTTTTGTACCATATGGAATCTATCTATAATTATTTTAGCGTTAGGGAACATCTCTCTAATCATATTCATATAAGGAGGATAAATATCTATACAGATCGTTTTTTTACTTTCTTTCTTACTTTCCTTAGATATCTCATAAAGTATTGTTTTAATATATGTTGTGTTCCGCCATCTACAATATCTATAAAGTCATGTGTTTTAGCATCTAAAAAAATACAAAAGCTCATTCCATTTTCACTGTCTTTAGTTGACTTTATCTCATCAAAACATAGGTGTTCTGGTAGGTTTGAATGAGTCTTAACTTCTACGGCTTCTCTACATGATTTCATTACTCTTACTACTGTAGATACTGATACATTACTCAATTCAGCTATATCTTTAAAAGACAATGTTTTTAGTTATATTCTTCATAATGTAGAATATAAGATTTTTTTAGAGATACTGCAGTGCTTTTTGTATAAATGATGTTTCAGCACAAAACTTAGAATTACATTCTCTACATTTGAAGCGTTGTTTCTTTAATCTAAGATATGTAAGGCATTCTGACATCTTTAATAAATCTATTTTTAATGGAGCTCCAAATCCATTTTTAAACTATATTATTTCCCTCTTTTTTTACAACCACAGTTTGTACAACACTTTGGATTGTATGATAAAGTTCCATGAAATATGAATGTATCTTGACCCTCTACATTGATTAAATCAAGTTTGTCCTTCATAGTTATATTTTTGGTCTTTATTAATAGTAAATTTGTGATAAAATTATTCATGACAAATATCCTTTCTTAGTTAATTATTTTTTTACACTTTAATTTTTATTGGATGTTTGTCTTTTTGTATATAAAAATTGAAATCCGGGGCTGAAATTTTTTTCCATGCCCACGGATTTAGTATACAACCGTTATTGGACGCTTACCTTACGAAGCAAAAAAAGCCCTCGAAAAAAATATCGAGGGCTTTCTACTATATTTAAAGATTTATTATAAACTTTAAATTAGTTTTTGTCGTTTTTACGACGTCTTGCTGCTGCAAGTAATCCACCTAGGACTCCTAATCCTAATCCTGCTAATCCAGTATTAGTTTCAGTTGTACCTGTATTAGCTAAACGTTGTCCTAATTTAGCGTTTGTATCTTGTGCATTAGAATTTCCATTTGTTGCTTCTTCTGGTAATTTAACTAAGTCTGTTGCTGGAATTACTGCTGTCTTACCTTCTGGCGTTGTTACTGTTGCGTTTCCTTTATCGTCTACTACAACTTTAGATCCTGGGTTTACAGCTTTAACTTTATCTTCGATCGCTTTCTTCTCTTCTGGAGTTAAGTTAGCTGGATCTTTTACCACAGCTTTATCCGCTGGTGTGTTAATGTTGTTTCCTGCATTTGGCTTAGCTGCTTCTTCTGGTGATTTAGTTAAGTCTGTTGCTGGAATTACTGCTGTCTTACCTTCTGGTGTTGTTACTGTTGCGTTTCCTTTATCGTCTACTACAACTTTAGATCCTGGGTTTACAGCTTTAACTTTGTCTTCGATCGCTTTCTTCTCTTCTGGAGTTAAGTTAGCTGGATCTTTTACTACAGCTTTATCTGCTGGTGTGTTGATGTCGTTTCCTGCATTTGGCTTAGCTGCTTCTTCTGGTGATTTAGTTAAGTCTGTTGCTGGAATTACTGCTGTCTTACCTTCTGGTGTTGTTACTGTTGCGTTTCCTTTATCGTCTACTACAACTTTAGATCCTGGGTTTACAGCTTTAACTTTGTCTTCGATCGCTTTCTTCTCTTCTGGAGTTAAGTTAGCTGGATCTTTTACTACAGCTTTATCTGCTGGTGTGTTAATGTCATTTCCTGCTTCTGGCTTAGCTGCTTCTTCTGGTGATTTAGTTAAGTCTGTTGCTGGAATTACTGCTGTCTTACCTTCTGGTGTTGTTACTGTTGCGTTTCCTTTATCGTCTACTACAACTTTAGATCCTGGGTTTACATCCTCTACTGCTTTCTTAACTTTTGCTTTTTCTTCATCTGTTAATTTAGCTGGATCTTTTACTACAGCTTTATCTGCTGGTGTGTTGATGTCGTTTCCTGCATTTGGCTTAGCTGCTTCTTCTGGTGATTTAGTTAAGTCTGTTGCTGGAATTACTGCTGTCTTACCTTCTGGTGTTGTTACTGTTGCGTTTCCTTTATCGTCTACTACAACTTTAGATCCTGGATTTACATCCTCTACTGCTTTCTTAACTTTTGCTTTTTCTTCATCTGTTAATTTAGCTGGATCTTTTACTACAGCTTTATCTGCTGGTGTGTTGATATCGTTTCCTGCATTTGGCTTAGCTGCTTCTTCTGGTGATTTAGCTAAGTCTGTTGCTGGAATTACTGTTGTCTTACCTTCTGGTGTTGTTACTGTTGCGTTTCCTTTATCGTCTACTACAACTTTAGATCCTGGATTTACATCCTCTACTGCTTTCTTAACTTTTGCTTTTTCTTCATCTGTTAATTTAGCTGGATCTTTAACCTCTGTCTTAGCCGCTGGTTTAACAATGTCATTTCCTGCATTTGGCTTAGCTGGTGTTGTTGCTTTCGCTGGTTCACTTGGTTGTGATACATTTCCTGCTGGATCTGTTGCTTTCGCTATTACTCCACCATCTGGTAATTCTTTCGTTGGTGTGATTGTAGCTTTTCCATTTTCGTCTGCTACTCCTTCACCAAGCTTGTGACCATCTTTATCAAATAACTCAACTTTAGATCCTGGTTCTGCTGTTACTTCAACTGGTGTCTTAGTTCCTGCTTTATCTGTTAAGTCTGTTTTGATTTCTGGTTTAGCTGGTGCTTTTGTATCTTCTGTTGCTTTTGCTGGTGTGCTTGCTTCTGATACATTTCCTGCTGGGTCTGTTGCTTTCGCTATTACTTCTCCTGCTGGAAGTTTTTTCGTTGGTGTGATTGTAGCTTTTCCGTTTTCATCTGCTACTCCTTCACCAATCTTGTTACCATCTTTATCAAATAACTCAACTTTAGATCCTGGTTCTGCTGTTACTTCAACTGGTGTCTTAGTTCCTGCTTTATCTGTTAGATCTGTTTTGATTTCTGGTTTAGCTGGTGCTTTTGTATCTTCTGTTGCTTTTGCTGGTGTGCTTGCTTCTGATACATTTCCTGCTGGGTCTGTTGCTTTCGCTATTACTTCTCCTGCTGGAAGTTTTTTCGTTGGTGTAATTGTAGCTTTTCCATTTTCGTCTGCTACTCCTTCACCAATCTTGTTACCATCTTTATCAAATAACTCAACTTTGAGATCACAGTTCTGCTGTTACTTCAACTGGTGTCTTAGTTCCTGCTTTATCTGTTAAGTCTGTTTTTGATTTCTGGTTTTAGCTGGTGCTTTTTGTATCTTCTGTTGCTTTTTGCTGGTGTGCTTGCTTCTGATACATTTCCTGCTGGATCTGTTGCTTTCGCTGTTACTTCTCCTGCTGGAAGTTTTTTCGTTGGTGTAATTGTAGCTTTTTCCATTTTTCGTCTGCTACTCCTTCACCAATCTTGTTACCATCTTTATCAAATAACTCAACTTTGAGATCACGGTTCTGCTGTTACTTCAACTGGTGTCTTAGTTCCTGCTTTATCTGTTAGATCTGTTTTGATTTCTGGTTTAGCTGGTGCTTTTGTATCTTCTGTTGCTTTTTCTGGTGCACTTGGTTCTGATACATTTCCTGCTGGATCTGTTGCTTTCGCTGTTACTTCTCCTGCTGGAAGTTTTTTCGTTGGTGTAATTGTAGCTTTTCCATTTTCGTCTGCTACTCCTTCACCAATCTTGTTACCATCTTTATCAAATAACTCAACTTTAGATCCTGGTTCTGCTGTTACTTCAACTGGTGTCTTAGTTCCTGCTTTATCTGTTAGATCTGTTTTGATTTCTGGTTTAGCTGGTGCTTTTGTATCTTCTGTTGCTTTTGCTGGTATGCTTGCTTCTGATACATTTCCTGCTGGGTCTGTTGCTTTCGCTGTTACTTCTCCTGCTGGAAGTTTTTTCGTTGGTGTAATTGTAGCTTTTCCATTTTCGTCTGCTACTCCTTCACCAATCTTGTTACCATCTTTATCAAATAACTCAACTTTAGATCACGGTTCTGCTGTTACTTCAACTGGTGTCTTAGTTCCTGCTTTATCTGTTAAGTCTGTTTTTGATTTCTGGTTTTAGCTGGTGCTTTTTGTATCTTCTGTTGCTTTTTGCTGGTGTGCTTGCTTCTGATACATTTCCTGCTGGATCTGTTGCTTTCGCTGTTACTTCTCCTGCTGGAAGTTTTTTCGTTGGTGTAATTGTAGCTTTTCCATTTTCGTCTGCTACTCCTTCACCAATCTTGTTACCATCTTTATCAAATAACTCAACTTTAGATCCTGGTTCTGCTGTTACTTCAACTGGTGTCTTAGTTCCTGCTTTATCTGTTAAGTCTGTTTTGATTTCTGGTTTAGCTGGTGCTTTTGTATCTTCTGTTGCTTTTGCTGGTGTGCTTGCTTCTGATACATTTCCTGCTGGATCTGTTGCTTTCGCTGTTACTTCTCCTGCTGGAAGTTTTTTCGTTGGTGTAATTGTAGCTTTTCCATTTTCGTCTGCTACTCCTTCACCAATCTTGTTACCATCTTTATCAAATAACTCAACTTTAGATCCTGGTTCTGCTGTTACTTCAACTGGTGTCTTAGTTCCTGCTTTATCTGTTAAGTCTGTTTTGATTTCTGGTTTAGCTGGTGCTTTTGTATCTTCTGTTGCTTTTGCTGGTGTGCTTGGTTCTGATACATTTCCTGCTGGGTCTGTTGCTTTCGCTGTTACGTCTCCTGCTGGAAGTTCTACTGTTGGTGTGATTGTAGCTTTTCCGTTTTCGTCTGCTACTCCTTCACCAATCTTGTTACCATCTTTATCGAATAACTCAACTTTAGATCCTGGTTCTGCTGTTACTTCAACTGGTGTCTTAGTTCCTGCTTTATCTGTTAGATCTGTTTTGATTTCTGGTTTAGCTGGTGCTTTTGTATCTTCTGTTGCTTTTTCCGGTGTGCTTGGTTCTGATACATTTCCTGCTGGGTCTGTTGCTTTCGCTGTTACGTCTCCTGCTGGAAGTTCTTTCGTTGGTGTGATTGTAGCTTTACCATTTTCGTCTGCTACTCCTTCACCAATCTTGTTACCATCTTTATCAAATAACTCAACTTTAGATCCTGGTTCTGCTGTTACTTCAACTGGTGTCTTAGTTCCTGCTTTATCTGTTAGATCTGTTTTGATTTCTGGTTTAGCTGGTGCTTTTGTATCTTCTGTTGCTTTTTCTGGTGCACTTGGTTGTGATACATTTCCTGCTGGGTCTGTTGCTTTCGCTGTTACATCTCCTGCTGGAAGTTCTACTGTTGGTGTAATTGTAGCTTTTCCATTTTCGTCTGCTACTCCTTCACCAATCTTGTTACCATCTTTATCAAATAACTCAACTTTAGATCCTGGTTCTGCTGTTACTTCAACTGGTGTCTTAGTTCCTGCTTTATCTGTTAAGTCTGTTTTGATTTCTGGTTTAGCTGGTGCTTTTGTATCTTCTGTTGCTTTTTCTGGTGCACTTGGTTCTGATACATTTCCTGCTGGGTCTGTTGCTTTCGCTGTTACATCTCCTGCTGGAAGTTCTTTCGTTGGTGTGATTGTAGCTTTACCATTTTCGTCTGCTACTCCTTCACCAATCTTGTTACCATCTTTATCGAATAACTCAACTTTAGATCCTGGTTCTGCTGTTACTTCAACTGGTGTCTTAGTTCCTGCTTTATCTGTTAGATCTGTTTTGATTTCTGGTTTAGCTGGTGCTTTTGTATCTTCTGTTGCTTTTTCTGGTGCACTTGGTTGTGATACATTTCCTGCTGGGTCTGTTGCTTTCGCTGTTACATCTCCTGCTGGAAGTTCTTTCGTTGGTGTGATTGTAGCTTTACCATTTTCGTCTGCTACTCCTTCACCAATCTTGTTACCATCTTTATCAAATAACTCAACTTTAGATCCTGGTTCTGCTGTTACTTCAACTGGTGTCTTAGTTCCTGCTTTATCTGTTGAGATCTGTTTTGATTTCTGGTTTTAGCTGGTGCTTTTTGTATCTTCTGTTGCTTTTTCTGGTGCACTTGGTTGTGATACATTTCCTGCTGGGTCTGTTGCTTTCGCTGTTACGTCTCCTGCTGGAAGTTCTTTCGTTGGTGTGATTGTAGCTTTACCATTTTTCGTCTGCTACTCCTTCACCAATCTTGTTACCATCTTTATCAAATAACTCAACTTTGAGATCACGGTTCTGCTGTTACTTCAACTGGTGTCTTAGTTCCTGCTTTATCTGTTGAGATCTGTTTTTGATTTCTGGTTTAGCTGGTGCTTTTGTATCTTCTGTTGCTTTTTCTGGTGCACTTGGTTTGTGATACATTTCCTGCTGGGTCTGTTGCTTTCGCTGTTACGTCTCCTGCTGGAAGTTCTTTCGTTGGTGTGATTGTAGCTTTTACCATTTTTCGTCTGCTACTCCTTCACCAATCTTGTTACCATCTTTATCAAATAACTCAACTTTGAGATCACGGTTCTGCTGTTACTTCAACTGGTGTCTTAGTTCCTGCTTTTTCCTGTTAAGTCTGTTTTGATTTCTGGTTTAGCTGGTGCTTTTGTATCTTCTGTTGCTTTTTCTGGTGCACTTGGTTGTGATACATTTCCTGCTGGGTCTGTTGCTTTCGCTGTTACGTCTCCTGCTGGAAGTTCTTTCGTTGGTGTGATTGTAGCTTTTCCATCTTTTCCTGCTACTCCTTCACCAATCTTGTTACCATCTTTATCAAATAACTCTACTTTAGATCCTGGTGTTGCTGTTACTTCAACTGGTGTCTTAGTTCCTGCTTTTCCTGTTAGGTCTGTTTTGATTTCTGGTTTTGATGGTGTTGTTGTATCTTTTTGTTGGCGTTGCTTTTGCTGGTGTGCTTGCTTCTGATACTTTTTCCTGCTGGAGTTGTTTCTTTTTGCTGTTACGTCTCCTGCTGGAAGTTCTTTCGTTGGTGTGATTGTAGCTTTTTCCATCTTTTCCTGCTACTCCTTCACCAATCTTGTTACCATCTTTATCAAATAACTCTACTTTGAATCACGGTGTTGCTGTTACTTCAACTGGTGTCTTAGTTCCTGCTTTTTCCTGTTAAGTCTGTTTTTAATTTCTGGTTTTGATGGTGTTGTTGTATCTTTTGTTGGCGTTGCTTTTGCTGGTGTGCTTGCTTCTGATACTTTTTCCTGCTGGAGTTGTTTCTTTTTGCTGTTACGTCTCCTGCTGGAAGTTCTTTCGTTGGTGTGATTGTAGCTTTTTCCATCTTTTTCCTGCTACTCCTTCACCAATCTTGTTACCATCTTTATCAAATAACTCTACTTTGAGATCACGGTGTTGCTGTTACTTCAACTGGTGTCTTAGTTCCTGCTTTTCCTGTTAGGTCTGTTTTGATTTCTGGTTTTGATGGTGTTGTTGTATCTTTTTGTTGGCGTTGCTTTTTGCTGGTGTGCTTGCTTCTGATACTTTTTCCTGCTGGAGTTGTTTCTTTTGCTGTTACGTCTCCTGCTGGAAGTTCTTTCGTTAGTGTAATTGTAGCTTTTTCCATCTTTTCCTGCTACTCCTTCACCAATCTTGTTACCATCTTTATCAAATAACTCTACTTTAGATCACGGTGTTGCTGTTACTTCAACTGGTGTCTTAGTTCCTGCTTTTTCCTGTTAGGTCTGTTTTGATTTCTGGTTTTTGATGGTGTTGTTGTATCTTTTGTTGGCGTTGCTTTTTGCTGGTGTGCTTGCTTCTGATACTTTTTCCTGCTGGAGTTGTTTCTTTTTGCTGTTACGTCTCCTGCTGGAAGTTCTTTCGTTAGTGTGATTGTAGCTTTTTCCATCTTTTTCCTGCTACTCCTTCACCAATCTTGTTACCATCTTTATCAAATAACTCTACTTTAGATCCTGGTGTTGCTGTTACTTCAACTGGTGTCTTAGTTCCTGCTTTTCCTGTTAGGTCTGTTTTGATTTCTGGTTTTGATGGTGTTGTTGTATCTTTTGTTGGCGTTGCTTTTGCTGGTGTGCTTGCTTCTGATACTTTTCCTGCTGGAGTTGTTTCTTTTGCTGTTACGTCTCCTGCTGGAAGTTCTTTCGTTGGTGTGATTGTAGCTTTTCCATCTTTTCCTGCTACTCCTTCACCAATCTTGTTACCATCTTTATCAAATAACTCTACTTTAGATCCTGGTGTTGCTGTTACTTCAACTGGTGTCTTAGTTCCTGCTTTTCCTGTTAGGTCTGTTTTGATTTCTGGTTTTGATGGTGTTGTTGTATCTTTTGTTGGCGTTGCTTTTGCTGGTGTGCTTGCTTCTGATACTTTTCCTGCTGGAGTTGTTTCTTTTGCTGTTACGTCTCCTGCTGGAAGTTCTTTCGTTGGTGTGATTGTAGCTTTTTCCATCTTTTTCCTGCTACTCCTTCACCAATCTTGTTACCATCTTTATCAAATAACTCTACTTTTGAGATCACGGTGTTGCTGTTACTTCAACTGGTGTCTTAGTTCCTGCTTTTTCCTGTTAAGTCTGTTTTTAATTTCTGGTTTTGATGGTGTTGTTGTATCTTTTTGTTGGCGTTGCTTTTTGCTGGTGTGCTTGCTTCTGATACTTTTTCCTGCTGGAGTTGTTTCTTTTTGCTGTTACGTCTCCTGCTGGAAGTTCTTTCGTTAGTGTGATTGTAGCTTTTCCATCTTTTCCTGCTACTCCTTCACCAATCTTGTTACCATCTTTATCAAATAACTCTACTTTGAGATCACGGTGTTGCTGTTACTTCAACTGGTGTCTTAGTTCCTGCTTTTCCTGTTAAGTCTGTTTTTAATTTCTGGTTTTTGATGGTGTTGTTGTATCTTTTTGTTGGCGTTGCTTTTTGCTGGTGTACTTGCTTCTGATACTTTTCCTGCTGGAGTTGTTTCTTTTTGCTGTTACGTCTCCTGCTGGAAGTTCTTTCGTTGGTGTGATTGTAGCTTTTCCATCTTTTTCCTGCTACTCCTTCACCAATCTTGTTACCATCTTTATCAAATAACTCTACTTTGAGATCACGGTGTTGCTGTTACTTCAACTGGTGTCTTAGTTCCTGCTTTTCCTGTTAAGTCTGTTTTAATTTCTGGTTTTGATGGTGTTGTTGTATCTTTTGTTGGCGTTGCTTTTGCTGGTGTGCTTGCTTCTGATACTTTTCCTGCTGGAGTTGTTTCTTTTGCTGTTACGTCTCCTGCTGGAAGTTCTTTCGTTGGTGTGATTGTAGCTTTTCCATCTTTTCCTGCTACTCCTTCACCAATCTTGTTACCATCTTTATCAAATAACTCTACTTTAGATCCTGGTGTTGCTGTTACTTCAACTGGTGTCTTAGTTCCTGCTTTTCCTGTTAAGTCTGTTTTAATTTCTGGTTTTGATGGTGATTCGTTCTTATCTGCATCTGTTGGTTTTTTAGTTACAAATTCTGATAATGGTTTTTTATCTTGAGAACCATCTTTATATGTTACAACAAGATTTCCTTTGTCATCTTTTTGTTACTGATTGAATCTTAGCATCTTTATCAGATACAGCTTTACCTTTTTTGTCTGCCAAGTTAGCATCATCGTTGTTTTGAGAGTACTCAAGTTGAAGCTTCTCTTTGATTTTAGCCAGGTCAGCATCTGTTACGTTAGCTGGATCTGCTACAGTAACTTTTTCAGTTGGAGTTGCAATATCATATTTTTGAGTTTGTCCCTTAAGCATAACACGGAATGCACCTGGATCAGTTGCAGTTGAGCTACCTACTGCTTTATTCTCAATAAATGCACCATCTTTATCCGTTGCAGTTGCATAACGCCATCCTAAAACCATACCTTCTGGATTTTCTCCTTTAGTTGCTGCCTCTAGTTTATCTTTTGCTAAACCATCTGTCGCTGCTGGAGTACCTGAATAAGTAATGACTGCTGGGGCTTTTTCTGTCGCTGGAGTCTCAGCATTAATAACATTTGCTTTAAATCCATATTGTGTATTGATAGTATTTGCTTCACCTGCAACATCATCAAACGCTCTGTTACCACCTTGTTTTACAGTAGCACTTGCAATTTTTCCGCTATCATCTTTGAATTTAATATCGAATGAGTTTTCTTCTCCAGCATAAACATAAACTTCCTTAGTATCTTTATTAGAATAAGGAATCTCTACTGTTGGAGCTACTACTGGAGCTGCTGGTGTTGCTGGCGCTACTGGAGTCGCTGGCGCTGTTGGAGTTGTTGGTGCTGAACTTGGGGCTTTAACCGTTACTTTAACTGGAACTTCTTCATTAGATCCATCTGGGTATGTTACAACTACTGTAGCATCTTTTTCACCTGGTGTCGCTGTGTCTACTGGAGCTTTGAAGGCTACTTTTGTACCCTTAGGAAGATCTTTTATATTTCCAATTGAATCTTCTGCTTTTGGTGTTGTTCCTTTGTTTACAGTTTGTGGTTTAGCTGTTGGTGTGTTCTTATCTGCATCTGTTGGTGCTGGATTTACTAGATATGCTGCTGCAATCTTATCTTTTGATCCATCAGGATAAGTGATAGTAAGGTTCCCTTTTTCATCCACACTGTATTGTGAATTTGCTGGAAGACTTGGGTTAGCAGCTTTAACAGAGGCGATAACCTTGTTCTTATCATCTTCACTAAGATTATTAGAATTCGCAACATCTAATTTTGTACCTGCAACTGGTTCATATTTCTTAGCAGTCTCAAGAACATTTACTATAAGTTCTCTGTATATCGTTGTTGGTTTATCTCGATTCTTCGCATGGAAAATAACACTTGTACTTCCTGCTGGCTGGTCCATTGCAACAGTTCCACTATATTTAGCATCACGTTGTCTAATCGTACTTCCACGTGGGTCATCTAGATATCCTCCCGTTGGCTCTACTCCTTTTATAGCTAGTGGATTTTTTTCAACTGAAAATTTCCCTAAAGCTGTAGCTTGAGCTACAACATCAACATCAATTTTATCACCAGGATATACTGTAATCTCTGATTTACTTACCAATAGTCTAGTATCATTATTACCAGTCACACCACCATCCTTAACAGTCAACGGTGATGCTGTAACCGTAATCGGTGTACTCTTAGCTGACTCTTTACCACCTGCTGGTGTTGAAGTCGCTGTAATCTCTCCTGCTGGAAGACTGTTTGTAGGGTGAACAGTTGCTACACCTTGAGCATTAGCTACAGCTTCACCGATCACAACACCATCTTTGTTGTAAAGCTTAACAGTTGAACCTGCTGGGGCTTTAACTGTTACATCAGCTGGTGTACTTGCTTTACCTGCCAAATCATTGACAATTTCTGGAGCACTAGTCGCTGCATCTGCTCCTGGATTTACTAGATATGCTGCTGCAATTTTATCTTTTGATCCATCAGGATAAGTGATAGTAAGGTTCCCTTTTGCATCCACACTATATTGTGAATTTGCAGGAAGACTTGGGTTAGCAGTTTTCACTGCTTCGATAATCTTATTCTTTTCAGTTTCACTAACGCCGTTTGAATCTGCAATATCTACTTTTGTACCTGCAACTGGTTCATATTTCTTAGCAGTTTCAAGAACATTTACTATAAGTTCTCTGTATATCGTTGTTGGTTTATCTCGATTCTTCGCATGGAAAATAACACTTGTACTTCCTGCTGGCTGGTCCATTGCAACAGTACCACTATATTTAGCATCACGTTGGTTAATCGTAGCTCCATTTGAAGATCCTAGATATCCTCCCGTTGGCTCTACTCCTTTTATAGCTAGTGGATTTTTTTCAACTGAAAATTTCTCTAAAGCTGTAGCTTGAGCTACAACATCAACATCAATTTTATCACCAGGATATACTGTAATCTCTGACCTACTTACCAATAGTCTAGTATCATCATTACCAGTCACACCACCATCCTTAACAGTCACCGGTGATGCTGTAATCGTAATAGGTGTACTCTTAGCTGACTCTTTACCACCTGCTGGTGTTGAAGTTGCTGTAATCTCTCCTGCTGGAAGACTGTTTGTAGGGTGAACAGTTGCTACACCTTGGGCATTAGCTACAGCTTCACCGATCACAACACCATCTGTGTTGTAAAGCTTAACAGTTGAACCTGCTGGTGCTTTTACTGTCACATCAGCTGGCGTACTTGCTTTACCTGCCAAATCATTGACAATTTCTGGAGCGCTAGTTGCTGCACCTGCTGCTGGTTTGTTAGTCGCTGCACCTGGTGCTGGCGTGCTTGGTTTCGGTGTTTCTGGTTGTGGAGTAACTGCCGCTGGCGTTGCTACTACAGCATCACTTACTTGTGATGTTTTACCATTTTTAGTAGCTGTTGCTCTCACATTACCAGCTGGAATGTCTTTAGTTGGGGTGATGCTTGCTACACCATTGTTACCTGCTGTTGCTTCACCAATCTTGTTGTTGTCTTTGTCGAACAAGGCAACTGTCGATCCTGCCTCTGCTTTCACTTCAACCGGAGTTTTAGTGTTAGCTTTACCTGTTAGACTTGTCGTAATAACTGGCTTAGCTGGTGCTACTGCTTCTTTTTCTTTTTCAACAATTACTTTTACAGGAACTTCTTTTGTAGATGTATCCGGGTAAGTTACAACTGCTGTTGCTCGTTTTTCACCTGGAGTTTGTGTATCTACTGCATCCTTGTACTTAACTGTTGTACCTTTTGGAAGAGTGTCTAAGTTTCCAATTGATTTTGTCGCATCTGGTTTTTGACCAACTTTTACAGTTTGATCTTTCGCTGTTGGTGTGTAAACATCAGACTTCCACATTTTTATAGGGTTAGTTGCAATGTTGGCGAAACCTGCATTGGCACCAGCAGTGGCGCTACGCATCATACCAAACACAACCTTCATATCTTTTAACTGTTCGTTAGTTGTTGTTTTAGGGACTTCAGTTCTAAAACTCCATGCATAGGCATCATACCCATCACCACCTGTAGTCGAACGATCCACAATCAAACGTTTGTCATTCAAGGCAGCACTATTCAATAACTCTTTAGTTCTCGGAGAAGAATTAGACGCCGCACTCTTGAAATATCTGTCCTCCTGACCGGCAAGTTTTTCTATAAAACGACCATAGATACCACTTTCCCAACCAGAAGCCAGAGAAAAGCTATCTTCTTTGTCTAATGGTAATCCAGCAGCTGTAGCTGGTGCTGGCTTTTCAAACGTTACAGAATTACTCAACGCTGAACCATCAGGTTTTATACGTTCAAGTCTTTTAGTTTTAGGATTTAATTTACCTTTGATTGGAGAGTTATATTTTGCACGTGTAATGCTAGTTGGCATATTAACTTCTGCAGGAATTTGGATGAAATTTCGATATACATCTCCTCCATCTGTATTATACGTATTAGATAGATTTTCTGCATGATCATTATAAAAGACAAGCCAATCTAATGAAGTAATCTTCCCACTAGCGTCTTTATTATATTTAACTTTATAATTTGTAACTCTAGAAACTGCTCTAACAGCGTCATCTGTAGATGTGGCTTTATTAACATCATTAAGGATATAGGCATCACTATGACCATTTGCGGCTGCATTTGTACCTTCTGAATAAGCAACTTCCGCTCTAAAAACATTATTCTTATCTAATGCTTTACCATTACGTGAGTCGTTAGATCCTGTGTTTTCTATTGAGTTAGATTCTGATTTTTTCTCAGTGTTTTCTGCTTTTTTACCTACAGTTGGTTGTCCGTTAGTAGTGTCTACTGCTGGAGTTTCTTTTTTCTCTACAGGTTTGTTTTTTAATTTAGTGTTCGCTGTAGTTACAAGTTTATTGTAAGCTTTTTTAATTTCGTCTTGAGTTGTTGCGTTTTCTAATGTATCTTTCGCTACTTTTAGCGCTTCTTTTAATACTGCAACACTCTCTTCTGTTTTGCTTTCGTATGTTCCGTTAGCTAATTTTGCTTCGATTTCCGCAATGTAGTTTTCAAGTTTAGTCTTGTCTAAAGCTTTAACTTCTTTTGCAGTTTCTCCACCTAATTTTGTCGCTACTGCTGCTGCTACGTCTTCTTTAGTAGTTTCTTTAGCTACTGGTTGTGTCGTCGCTACTGGTGCAGTTGGAACATTTTCTTTAGCTCCAGCGTTTGTTGTATTATCCGCTGTTGTGTGGTTTGATACTTCTTCACTAGCTTGAGCTACTGCTCCAGCACCAAAGAAAATACTAGCACCAATAACAACTGAAGCCGCCCCTACTTTAAACTTTTTAATAGAGTAACTTTCAACCTTTACTCCATTTCTCGTATCCTTTAAATACTTATTATTTTTTTCCTATCATTTAGATTTCTCCTTCCTTATATTTCTTAAAAAAATAAAAAAATAATCCAAGATTAATAGGTGTTTATAGTAATAATTATATATAATTATTACATTTTAACTATTTTATTATACTTTTTGAACTTAAAAATATAACTTAAATTATGTAAAGTAAATTACGTAAATTTAAAATAAAAAAACATAGTAAATTATGACACAATAAATTCACAACAAAATACCAAGAATATTTTTTTACTATGTCTAAAACTAATTCCACCAGAAAATACAAAGAAAGTGAACACCTAACACCCACAAGATATAGTAAATCAGACATAGAGAGGACATGTTTTAAAATAAAAAAATGTCTACGCTGAAGATTTTTAAAAGATCAGTTATTAGTCTATATCAAAATAGTAAGACTCAACATATTATTATATTTCTTTAAGTGCCATTAATAAATAGGGGAAACAGTATTCTTAGATTAAAACTGAAAACGGAGATGTGTTTACTACTAAACAAACAAAAAGAACTTCAAAAACAAAAATACTCAATTAGAAGAAGAAAAATCAAATTTTTATAAAAAGGCGATTACCATCTTCACTCCACACTCAAACAAAAAAATTAAATGTTCTTTTCGTCCTTAGAACTCAACACAATATTAAGCTGTTATATAAAGTATTCAACATTAATAGAAACACATACTATAAATATATCTCAAATAATATACTTCCTAGAATCGAAGAAAATCAAATGATTTCTAAAAAAATTCATGGAGACTACGATAAGTGACTTGGTGCATATAAAATTACTCATATTTTTGGAGCATGATTATGGCATTAAAATTAACTTTGGAAGAGTATATCGATTAATTCAAAAATTAAATCTTCCTACTATGTTTACTTCTAAACCCGTTATTCCTATTAAATCTTTTCCTATAGCTGTGAACTATATTAATCACCTAACTTCAAATTATCACAAAAAAATACTCATAACAAAGAATAAATTTCTAGTAAACTAGTTAATATTTTTAGATAACCTTAATTACTTTCATCTGTTTAGAGAAGGAACTGAACGTACCCCAAAAAGAGGTCTTGGCATTAACGAAGAACTACCAATCGATAATTAATGTTGGAACAGATGATAACATATACAACCTCTACATGGACAACTCTGTATGCCATGATAGGTCTAAATTAAAAAAATTTTATTTGATAATATCCTAATAATAGGTTACTAAAATCTTCCCTCTTTACTTAAAAAAATAAGGAGGAGATTTGTTTTTTTCATCAATATTTTTCAATACTTCTTTTATTCTCACCCTCTTATTTATGCAACCGTTTAATTTTTCTAATATTTATTAATTTTTTTCTTTACAAAGTTCAGGATAAGTGATAATATAAATTTAAGTTAACACATTAAATTTTAATAAGTCTATTTTTTTATATTAATTAATCAAGGAGGGATCAACTTGAAAAAAATACGAAAAGATTATAAATGACATCATCTTAAAGATACAAACCGGTATTTTTTTAAAGAAGGTGAACAGCTCTATACAGAAAAAGAGATAAAAAGAAATATATAATGTTAGTAGTACTACTGCCGTACGCGTGCTAAATGAATTAGAGTCAGCAGGATATATTTTTAGAATTCAAGGAAAAGGAAGTTTCGTAAATAAAACATTAGTTAACAAAAAAAGTTTTTAGTTACAGAAAACAACAACTTCCACAAGCACTTTAAAGAATCCGTATCAGAGCACTCTGAAGTTGTTGAAGCTGAAATTATTCAAGATAAAGAGCTTTGTTCAAAAATTAAAATTAAAAAAATCAAAAAAACTTCTAAAAAGTAGCTCGTATAAAAATATATCGGTAATGTTGCTTGGGCTCACCAAACTAACTATATTCCAATTAAATATTTACCTGATGTTAATATAGATGATGTCGACAGTTTCAAGGAACTTGCTACTATGATTAGAAAAAAAATATCGTATAGATATTCACCAAGAAAAAAATCTAAAAAAATATGCAAGTTATAGTTGATACTCCTGAAGAAATTGCCAACTTTATCGCAAAAGATGGTGAACCTTGTTTTGAATTTGATAGGTACACTTACTTTGCAGACGGTAAAATTTTTGAATATGTAAAAATCTATATAAATTACAAATACTATAGCTTAACTATTAAAGATTAAGCTCTGATTGGAGTTAACTATGAATAAAAAAGAAAAAATCTTAAACCAAATTAAAGACGGAATTATCGTTTCTTGCCAAGCGTTACCAGGTGAACCACTTTACGTCGAAGAAGGTGGAATCATGAAACTTATGGCACTAGCTGCAAAAGAAGCCGGGGCTGTTGGTATCCGTGCACAGGGTATTACTGATATAGTTCAAATTAAAGAAACAGTAGACTTACCGGTTATCGGAATAATCAAACAAAGTTATGAAGGTATGTCTCAATTCATCACAGCAACCATGAAAGAAGTAGATGACCTTGTAGAAACAGGTTGTGAAATTATTGCCTTAGACTGTACTTTACGCCCTCGTTTTGATGGTACAACAATAAATGATTTTGTTGCAGAAATCAAAGCTAAGTATCCTGACATTATTTTAATGGCAGACATCGCTACTTTCGAAGAAGGTGTAAATGCAGAAAAAATAGGTGTTGATTTCGTCGGAACTACCTTAAGTGGTTATACAGAAAACACAAAAAATAGACCAAATGAAGTAGACTTAGGTCTTATCAAAAAATTATCTGAAACTATTTCTGTTCCAATCATAGCTGAAGGACGCATCCACTACCCTGAAAATGCTAAAGCAGCATATGATGCAGGAGCATTCAGCGTAGTAGTAGGTGGTGCTATTACTCGTCCAAAAGAAATAGCAGCTAGATTTATCAATGCAGTGAAATAAGAAAAAAACCAACTCTGAAGAAGCATTTTCAGAGTTGATTTTTTTAACTATAATTGATAATCTATTATCCAAGTTGATAAATCTTCAATAGTTGCTTGACTTGAAGCAATCTTTAAAAATAATAGTATATAATTCTTCTTGTGAATATTCCAATTCTATTCTGTTTAGAGCCAAAAAGACTAACATAGCATGGACTCCTATCCGTTTATTTCCATCAATAAATGGATGATTTTTTTACCAATCCATAGCATAATCTCGCTGCTTTTTGTTGAATTGTTGGATACATATCCTAATAATTAAATGTCTGAAATGGCGCATTGATTGCAGATTCTAATATCCCTAAATCTTTTTACACCATCTAATCCTCCGAACTCAGAAATCAAATCTTTATGAAGTAAAAGTATTTGATTAGTTGATAATTTTATCATTTTGCCAATACCTCATAAGCCTTTTTTTATTTTTTTATTTATTAAATTTTTTTAGAAAGTGCTAATACATCTTCATCCGAGGCTTGTTGAGTTTTTTTCAAATTCATTAAATTCTACTAAAACATATCGTGGTGCATTATTTTTTTCAATATAACAACTGATCCATTTTTCATCTACCATTCTTGCTATCTTAGAAAAGTTCTGGTTCGCTTCTGTTATTGAAACTAAATTATTTGTGTCTATATTCATACATAACACCTCCTTTTCATATTATTATAATATAGGATTAATTCAACCTATTTTGTGTTATTAAAAAGTTCTAATTGACACTTGATCAATTAGAACTTTTCTTCATATTACTTTTCCCAAGCACGTCCATCGATGTAGCTTGATTTTTCTGTAGTTTTCTTTCATCGGTTTTTACCGGCATTATTATCGATAACAGTATATATATCAGTATCGGACTACCGAATGAGAAAATACTCGCTAATAAGAATAGCACTCGTAAGAAACTAGCACTTATTCCAAATCTTTTACTTAAACCACTACATACTCCAGAAATCATAGCTCCTTCATATGATTTATAAATTTTTTTATCTTCTAAAAAAATTAAGAAATTTATTCCATAATTTATTTAATCCATCTATCATAATAAATTCCTCCTGACTTTATTGTTGATATTTCATTATTCTGACCTTATAAATATTATATCACATTTCTATGATATATATTAACTATTATACTCAGTAGACTTTAAACTAAGTTTAGATTATGAGATATTTAATAAATATCTTATAAATGACATTAACAGTGAAATTCTTATCGAGCATAAAAAACAAGTCGTTTGCGTATATATGAATCCACTAAAGATTTCATCAATATTTTTTTCGCTAAGAGCACCAAAAATTGTTCTTATGATTCAATTATTCTAAAAAAATTTCAATTGCTATTTTTTTGTGCTTCTAGAGCTGTTTTTATTTAAATCCGTACACCAAGGTGGATAAAATCTCATAGCCATTTTTCCTTTGCTGTCTTTTATCGAGAGAATTTTTTTACGGATAGCCTCATCATTTGGAATAATAAAAAGTCCTCTCTTATCGCTATCGATCACAACAATAACGAGCTCATTCCCCAGATCTTCATTAGTATATGGAATGTTTTTATTTCTTGAGTCTTTTTTCCAAAAGGCTGTAAAATATCCTTCTTTTTTTGGTGTTTTTTTTGCCAAGCGACATCTTTTTATAGCCTTGCTCTTCCTTTATTTTTGATAAGGATACCTTCGTATTTTTCATTCCACTTTTCTTTAGTGAATTCAAAATCACCATAAAACTCATTTAGAACCTCAAGTATTTTCATTATGACGTATGTCCCCCTTAACAAAATTTTTTTCACTTGAATTACTACATACCCCGGTATAATAACCCCCTCGTATGATTTATTATCTTTTTATCTTCTAAAAACTTGATTCATATTTTTATTATTCTGATTTTATAAATATTATATCATATTTATATGCTATATATTACTTGTTGTACTCAGGTGACTCTAATATAAGTTTATATTATTAAGGTTTTATAATAAATATCTTATAATTTATATTGTTCGTAAAATATTTATCTTACAAAAAAATAAAAGAACACTCCGAAGAATGTTCTTTTTACTTTTTTTGACAAGAGTCTTAAAGGATGGACGGCGTACCCATCATCTCAGGTACTCTATAAAAGAGTGTGTAGAGAGCCTTTTTCTACTTCAATAAGACTTTTTTTCTATCTTCATGTTATAACAAATTTGTTGGTTTGTCAATTATTATACTTCTTAATACGTCCACTTCTTATCATACTCTTTAATTTCGCATCCGTAATATCATACATAGAAGCTGTATAAAAAAATAATTGTTCTTCATATCAAGTTTTATTGCCAATAATATATTATCTTCAAATAACTTTATACATTCTAAACTAACACCTTCTTCTCTTGGATTAATTCCTACATAATCTGGAGTATTTATAATATTTTCTATATAAGAAATATACTTAATCGCATGTTTATGTCTACTCTTTTTCATATGGGTTTCTAATCCTCTAGAAATTATTACCTCATCGACATCGATATTAATATCTAACTGCTGTTTTATCTTTTTTTATTAATTTTTCACTCTAATCTCTCCCATCTATTTAATTTTTATCATATTATAGAGCTTTTTTTACCACCGTTTACTAACTTATTTCAATAATTCAGTCTTTATTTTTTTCTTGATTCTTTATTCCATCTCCCTTTATAAATTTTTCTTCTTGACAAGTAAGTGTTTACTCACTATAATGTTAACTATGAAGTGAGTGTCTACTCACCAAAGATTAAAATTATTATTTCTCATGGGATATCTCTTAGCACCTATCGTGAACGATGCCTTAATAATCGCAGTTCTAAAAACATTAGGGTGAACTAATATCTCTCAAATAATCTCAGCTATATTTTTTTAATTATAAAGTGAGCGTTTACTCACTATTAAATAGAAAGGTGATTCTTATGAAAAAAATTAATACAAATTACTTCATTATCAAAAAGCTTCGGCGATCAAACAGTCCTTGACAATATTGATTTCAACCTAGAAAAAGGTGAGATTGTCGGTCTTATCGGTCCTTCTGGAGCTGGAAAATCAACATTAATAAAAACAATGCTCGGTATGGAAAAAGCGGATAAAGGTAAAGCACTTGTTCTAGATAACAAAATGCCAAAAAGAGAAATTCTTTCTAATATTGGATATATGGCACAAAGTGATGCCCTTTATGAAATGCTTACCGGCTATGAAAACTTAGAATTTTTCGGGAAAATGAAAGGTGTTCCTTCAAAACAACTAAAAGAAGAAATAGCTTATGTTGCAAAAATAGTCGACCTAACCGACCACTTGAAAAAATTAGTATCGAATTATTCTGGTGGTATGAAACGTAGACTTTCTCTCGCTATTGCATTAATCGGTAGCCCTGTGTTACTTATACTCGATGAACCTACTGTCGGCATAGATCCTAGCCTTCGTCGTAACATTTGGAAAGAATTGTTCAAACAGAGGGATAATGGAGTTGGAATCCTTGTAACAACTCACGTAATGGACGAAGCAGAACTTGCAGATAAAGTTGGACTCCTTCTTCGTGGCGATATTATAGATTTTGACACACCAAAAAAATCTAAAAAGAAAAATAATGTTACTACTATCGAAGAAGTATTCTTAAAAAGTGGAGGAAAAAAATAATATGAGAATTTTAACTATTTCAAAAAGAGTTTTTAAAGAGTTTTTTTAGAGATAAAAAGAACTTTAGCGATGATGTTCGTTGCCCCAATTTTTTTATAATGTGGTTAATCAGCATAGTCTTTTTCAGCAAATACAAATTCTGAAATTATTGTCGCTTCTGTAAACACTCCTCAAAGTGTCTTATCTGTAATGAAAGATATCGATAGCGTTCATCTAGAAGAATATCAATCAAAAGAAGCTGCTGAAGAAAAATTAAAATACAATGAGATTGATACTGTAATTTCTTACGATAACAATACTTATACGGTAACTCACGCTAACATAGATTCTACTAAAACTATGCAAGCTCAACAAGTTTTAAAAAACTCTATAAAAGCATCAGAAGCAAAAAACTTGGTAGAAATTGTTAAAAAAGTAAATCCTAAATTAGGTGAAAACAAACAGGAACCTGAAGTTAAAGAATATTATAACTACGGTAATGCAGATTCAACATTTTTTTAATAAAGTTGCACCTACTTTAATCGGCTATATCCTATTCTTCTTCGTGTTTCTAATCTCTGGAATGGCTCTACTAAAAGAACGTACTAGCGGAACTCTAGATAGACTCTTAGCAACTCCGATAAAACGAAGCGAAGTTGTCCTAGGATATGTATTATCTTATAGCTCATTAGCTGTAATTCAAACTATTATCGTCACTCTATCATCTATATATTTATTAAATATTGAAGTTGCTGGAAATCCGTTTTTATGTTATAATAGTTAATGTATTACTAGCAATGGTTGCCTTAACATTAGGTTTACTAATCTCTACAATTGCAAAATCAGAATTTCAAATTATGCAGTTCGTTCCAATAATAATTATTCCGCAAATGTTCTTTTTCAGGAATTGTATCTATTGAAAGCATGGGAAAAATCGCTGTCTATATTAGTAAAATCCTACCTGTTACGTATGCTAGTGACGGTTTAAGCAAAATAATTTTAGAAGGTAAAAAAATCTTCTTGCGATTAAAAAAATGATATCGTTGTTCTACTTGTACTTTGCATCCTTCTAATAATCCTTAATATTCTAGGCTTAAAACGATATAGAAAAGTTTAAAAAAACAATAGGAGACTCTTATGACTGAAAATATCTTACAATCTTACTTTAGCATATCTCATGACGAAACCTTTCCACCGGTAAGAAAAAAACAATAGAAGCTGCGATTAATTTATTTGCAAAACAAGGATACCATGGTACATCTACACTTCAAATCGCTAAAGAAGCCGGCGTTAGTCAAGCAACAGTATTCAAGTACTTTAAAAACTAAAGAAGATTTATTATATTCAATAATAGTCCCTGTTATTCCTAAATTATTTTTTTAAATTTTCTAAAAAGAACTCAAAAATACTAATTCACTTGAAGAATTAATCAGTTATGCTGTCGAAGATCGTATGATGTTCCTAAAAGAAAATAAGAACACTGTAAAAAAATAGTATTCTCAGAAATATTAACGAACGAGAATCTAAAAAGCCCAGCTTATCGATTCTTTAAAAGTGGTCTTTGCGGAAATAAACTTTAAAGACATATTACAAAAAAACATAAAGAAAATAATCCTGAAATTAATGAGAGCTTATCCTCAGCTGAAGTTATTCGTTCATTCGCAGGACCTATCATGACCTACTCAGCTCAAAGATTTATTCTTTTTTTGAAGATGTTCCTTGTCCTACTGAGGAGCATGATTTACAATTTATTAAACAACAAATTTATAGAAATTTAACAAAATAGCAAAAAAAGGAACTTGGAAATTTCCAAGTTCCTCTTTATTTCTATTCACCTAATCTAATTACCTTATCACAAATTGATAATGTTGATTTATTGTGTGAAATTATTATTGTTATCTTATCTTTTTACTTTCTTCTAAAAGCTTTTTAGCACTTCAATTTCACTGAAGATATCGATGTTTGCTGTTGCTTCGTCAAGAATCAGAAGTTTACTGTCATTATAGAATGAACGTGCTACTGATAAACGTTGTTTTTGACCTGAACTTATGTTCGAACTTCTCTCACCAACGATTTCATTTTTCTCGACGTTTCAAGCTATCCACAAAACCTCTTAAGTTGGTTTTTCTTAATGATGCATCCAATTCTTCTTTATCTAAATCTTTCTCGAAGAATGTGATGTTATCTTTAATTTTTGCATTGAATAGATAACTATCTTGCAGAATTATTGAGCTGTTTTCTCTAAAGTAGCGGTTATCTATATCTCTTAGCTCAACACCATCGATTGTAATATTACCTTCCATGTTTTCATCTGAGATGAACTTCATAATAAGTTTCGCTATTGTAGATTTACCACATCCACTAGGTCCACTTAATCCGATAATCTCGCCTTTTTTTACATCGAAGCTTAGATTATCCACTACAGTATTATCAGCGTATCGATATGTTAAATTATCAACTTTAAGTTCATTAAAATCAACAACTACTCCACTATTTCCCGCTTCTTCCGGCGTATTCATAAGCTCTAAAAATCTCTTTCCACTAGCCATCGTTTGACTTAATGTTGAAGCTAGATTTCCCATATATAAAATAGGAATAAACGATACGATAAACATCGCAACTAATGAAACAGTTACGAACTGACTATCAAGTGAAGCTGCCACATAGATAAATGCCAGCACTCCGATATTATAAGTTACAACATTTAAAACATTCAAATCTACTAAAAATTTATTTTTAAGATATGAACTTCTTGTTAGTTCTTCAGTTTCCATATCGATATTACGTTTTGCTTCATCGATTTTTCCATATTGTAATGTTTCAAAAATTCCGTAAGCTTCTTCTGATGAATTGTTGTTTACTTGTGTTAGTTTACGGCGATAATTTTCACCAACATCTTGTCCAACATTTCTAAAGCTTAACGGATACACAAGTCCGATTACAATATAAATTATTAACGCTACTAATGCTAGTTTCACACTAAAGAATAATAAGAAGAAACTTACTACTAAACTTTGTACGATATAAATCATAAACGGTGTTATCGTATGCGCGTAGAAAACTTCTAATAATTCAATATCAGTAGTAATCATCGTCATATAATCACCAGATGTGTTTTGCGTAAAATTATCGACAGATATGCGTTTGAATTTATCTAAAACTTTAACACGTAAGGCATGTAATACTTTGAACGCTACATAGTGATTTAAAAGTTGCTCAGTATAGCTGAATATCCCTTTTAATACAGCTAAAGCGAAGATTACTACGAATAAAATCACAGCTATTGTCGTTATTTTTGTTAAAAAGAATAACGAGATGAAGTAGGTGAATACGACAAGTGTTAAGTGACCTAAGCTTCCGAATAAAGTCGCTCTAAGCAATGGACGTTTAAACTCTTGAGCAATAGCTAACAGTTGTTTTAATTCTCTTAATGATGTCATTACTCTACCTCCTTAGCTAAAAATTTTGATTTCAGTTGTTGTTGATCTGTGAATAATTTTCTATACAGAGAATTTTCTTCAATCAGTTCATCATGTGTTCCTTCTTCGATAATTTTCTTATCTTTTAGAACATAGATATTATCTGAATTTGTTATCGTCTCTAAATCGTGAGAAATAACTATAATAATTTTTTTCCTTCTTTAATTGAATCGAAGGCATTAAGCACGATTTCTTTACTGTAATCATCAATATTCGATACAGCTTCATCAAGTATATATAAGTAAGAATCTTTTAAAATTGCTTTTGCTGCAAGTAGTCTTTGCTTTTGACCACCTGAAAGGTTCGCAGCACCTATCTCAAGTTCATAATCTAGACCTCCGTGCTCTTCTACGAAATCTTTAAGATTAACTTTTTTTCTAATGTACTGTACATTTCTTCTTCAGTTATATCTTTACGAACACTTAAATGCTCTCTCACAGTACCTTTTTACTAAATAACTATCATTAGTAATAAGTGTCGTAATTTTAGCCATCTCTCTAGTAGGAATACTATCTATATTGAAGTTGTCATATTTTATACTTCCGCTATAGTTAGAATTTAAACCTAAGATTAACTTGATAATAGTAGACTTACCACTTCCGCTTTCTCCTACTAATGCTGTTTTCGTACCAGGTTTAAATATCATATTAATATTTTCTAAAGTCGGCTCCTCTCTATAAGAGAAGCTTACATTATTCAGAACAATATTCTTCCCAGCTTCTACCTCAATAGTTTTATCTTTTTCTTGCTCTGGGTGATCAAGAAGTTTATAGATATTATCTAACTCAACATTCCCTTTCATCGAAATATGGAATAAGCCACCTAAAGCACGCAACGGTTTGAAGCATTCTAAAGAAGCTACGATTACGAAAACAATAAGTTTCTGATCTTTCACCGCAAAAATAGCAATAATCGATAAAACAAAAATAGAAACATAAGTAATAGCATCCATCACGTTAATAGAATTAAGTTGGTGACGAAGTAACGCCATCGTTGATTTTCTATATTTTGCACTACGAGTATCAACATCACTCGCTACGTTATCCTCTTTACCGTAAAATTTTTGCCGTTGTGAAACCTGATAATCTATCGTAGAATACCTCTGATAAACTTAAGAAATCACTGAAATTCTTTTTATTAGCTTTTTTTCGATTTCTTAATAATAATCATAATAGATACAGGAATAAGCGGATATAATAATAACATCGCTATAAATAGTAAAATGTGAATCTTCCCATAAATCACAAACGAGCTAAGTACTATAAATAATGTCGCAAACATCTGCGGTACAAACTTATTGAAATAAAACTCAATATTCACAATCGATGAAGAATTCATCACAAGAAGACTACCAGTATTTACTGCTTCTGTATAATTTAGTGAAAGTTTTTTTCTACTTTGTTGTAAATCTCTTTCCTTAATGTATTTCTAACCTGTTTAGAAATTTTTGTGACTGAAGTAATTATCTCCTGTTGTAGCTGCGTAATAAACTACTAAACCTACTACCGTTTTTTTAAAATAAATCCTAATACAGCGCCACTTCTACTCTCTTCACCTAGTGAATAAAATAGAAAATCTACGAAGTTGTAGATAAAAAAATAGCGAGCACCAAAAAGGCAACAAGTTTAAGAATCGCTACGAGATATACTTCTTTTTTTGATATTGAAGAGAGCCATCGCTCTACCATCTATCTTCATAATATCTCCTTATTTAATTTCAAATTTAGATTTTTTTGCATAAAATGAGTAAAATCAGTGGTGAAAGATTTTTGTTTTTTTTTTATAGAAATCCAACATTCACTCTTTTTATGAAAAAGGTTCTAGTTACCTGTATTGATATTAATTATCAATTACACCTTATTATTATACTATATAGCTAAATTAAAAGATAGCTTTTAAAGTTTATTGTTACGAAAATGTTCAAAAATTATATGGAATGGTCAGAAAGTGGTGTTTTAGACTCACTCTTAGTTATTTAGAGTTTTTATATAGACATCTTTTTCTGAATAGACAGATGTTGTAATTTTTTTCTTTTTTTGAGTTGTGTAAATGTCAATCTAAATATGTCAAAAAAATTCAAAATAAACATGCTCAAATTTTTTTCAATCCCTGTTTTTTTGGATTTTTCTAAATAAAAAGGCTGTTGACTCATACATAATATGCATTTGTCAACAGCCCAACTACTCTAATTCATTAATAAAGTAGCTTTTTCTTATATAAAATGTGATATTTAATTAAAAATTTTTTTATTTTACTATCTTTTTCCCAAAGCTTAGTGAAGCGATTAGTAGTAACGCACCTAATACTGCTCCGATTACTAAAGCTAATAGATACATAAGTGGATTACTTACTGCTCTTGCAAGAATAGCGAAGATTCCTCCGTGAGGAGCTTTCGATACAATTCCAAAAGTCATACTTAGAGCTCCAGCGATACCACTTGAGATGAATAATGGTGGAATAACACGCGCTGGGTTACTTGCTGCAAACGGAATAGCACCTTCTGTAATGAATGATAATCCCATTACGTAGTTTACTAATGCTCCACTACGTTGAGCTTTTGGCCAGATATTTTTGTTGATTGTTGCTGAAACAGCGATTGCTAATGGAGGTACCATACCACCGATCATAACCGCAGCCATTACATCACTTCCTGCTGAACCAGCAGATGTTAGTAACGCTGTACCTGTTACGTAAGCAGCTTTATTAATTGGACCACCCATATCGATAGCCATCATCGCAGCTACTACGAACCCAAGGATGAATTTACCGCTTCCGTTAAGACTTTCAATAAAGTGTTTTAATCCTTCCATTACACTTGCCATTGGTGCGTTGATTAGGAAAATCATTAATAATCCCATAATTAGTGAACCTAAGATAGGGAATAAGAAGATTGGTTTAATACCATCTAATGAACGAGGCATCCAACTGAATGCAATTTTTAATACTTGAATAATTCCACCAGCTAAGAACCCGGCTACTAACGCTCCTAAGAATCCTGATGGAGTGTACGCTAATAAATCACTTTTCAGACTTAAAATTCCTGGGTCTGCTAAAATACCACCGATCATACCAACGATGAATCCAGGACGGTCAGCGATAGAACGACCGATAAATCCAGCTAGGATTGGTAACATCATACTAAATGAAATTTTACCGAAGTAGAATAATACTTCTGCAACTTTATTGTAAGATGGATCTTCTGGATCAAATGATTTAATACCCCAGATGAATGATAATGCGATAAGAATACCACCAGCTACTACGAATGGTAGCATATTACTTACACCTTCCATTAGGTGTTTGTACGCACGACGTCCAATACTTTCATTCACAGATTCTTCTTCTGATGAATCTGTTGCTCCAGCATGTTTGTAGATAGGAGCTTTTCCATCTAAGATCGTTTTGATAAGTTCTTCTGGTTTGTTAATTCCATCAGCTACTTTTGTCATAATTGTTGGGCGACCATCAAAACGTGCAACTTCTACTTTTTTATCAGCTGCAACGATAATTCCCGCTGCTCTTTCGATATCTTCTTTTGTAAGTTTGTTTTCAACACCGATTTGACCGTTTGTTTCTACTTTAACATCTAGTCCCATCGCTTTTGCTGTTTCTTTAATTTTTTCCGCAGCCATAAATGTGTGAGCAATACCTGTTGGACAAGCTGTTACTGCGATAATGTATGGTTTTTCTCCACTTGAAGCTACTTGTTTTTCTTCTTCTTTTGGAGCTTCTGTTTTAGCTACGAAGTCTCCAAATACTTTTTCTACATCTTCTTTAGTTGTAGCTGCATCTAATCCTGCTTTTACATCTGCATCCATAAGTGCTTGTGATAATGAAGCTAGAGCTTTAAGATGCTCGTTCGCTCCACCGTCTGGCGCACAGATCATAAAAATGTGTTTTGCAGGTTGTCCATCAAAGCTTTCCCATTCAACACCTTCTTTACTTTTCGCATAAACGATCATCGCTTTATTAAAGTCTGCACTTTTCGCGTGAGGGATAGCTACGTTTTCTCCTACTCCAGTAGTTGATTGAGCTTCACGAGCTAGTAATGCGTTTAAGAAGTTTTTCTTTACTAGCGATAATATTTTTTTCCACTAACATGCTTGTTAGTTTATCCAGAGCTTCTTTTTTATCAGTAGCACTGAAGCCGAATTGAACTAAGTCATAATTTAGAACATCTGTTAATTTCATTTCTTTCTCCTTTGTTGATTGTATATTTCCAAGGAAATACTTTTTAACTTAATTTTTATTTTTTTCTGTAAATAATTTATTGAAATTTTTATTTTAACTTTTTTTACTTTGATTTGAGGTAGTAATTCTATAATAAGTTCCTTACTTCCTACACCTACTGAGAACGATGTCGCACCACCTGCAGCAGATGCATAGCGTAGAGCTACTTGGTAGTCTTTTGTCTCATTGTATTTCGCAACGAACATCGCTAGCATACTATCTCCTGCCGCAACCGTCGATACTATCTTACCTTTAGCTACGTTTACTTCGAATACTTCTTTGTCTTCAGTTAGCAGTAAAGCCCCGTTTGCTCCACGTGAAACAAGGACGTTTTTCGCACCGCGTTCTTGTAATTTTTCAGCGTATTGCAAGATTTCTTCTATACTATTTAAAGTTACACCGAACATTTCTCCAAGTTCAAATTCATTCGGCTTAACTACGAATGGTTTATACTGAAGTGTATCTAACACTAATTCTTTATTACTATCTACTACTAATGTCGCACCTGACTCTGATATTCTCTTCGCAATAGCTTTGAAGTCTTCTACACCCATCCCCGCGATAACATTACCAGATAAGAATACTACATCTTCTTCAGTTAATACTTCTAACTTTGCAAAAAAGTCGCTCACATTATCTAGGTTTACACTACTACTTTGACCATTAATTTCAGTCTCAGTTTCTGTAGTCAATTTCATGTTAATTCTCGTAGCTCCACGCGTTTCTACAAAATCATGTTTTACACCTAAGTTGTCTAGTTCTGATTTTATAAAATATCCTGTGAATCCTGCAACAAATCCCCATGCTTTACTATCAATACCAACGTTGTTTAGTAAGATTGAGATATTAATTCCTTTTCCACCTACTACATACTTAGCTTCTTGTGTTCTATTTAATTTTCCAAGTGCGAAGTTGTTTGCCGTTGTCAGCATATCAACAGCTGGATTTAAAGTAATTGTATAATACACTATTAGTCCTCCTTTATACTTTTTACTTCTATTATGTTTTTATACCTCTTATACTCTTTTGGAACTTCATACGATACGATAGTTACATCATCTAACTCGGCGAATTTTTGAAATTTTCTATGTCCGAATTTTGATTTATCAGCAAGAATGTATTTTCTCTTACTATTTTTTATCGCCGAAGCTTTTATAAAAGCTTCATTTTCTTCAGCAGTCGTAACACCAAAAGTTTCATCTATTCCATTACAACCGACAAAACATATATCAAAACTGTATTTTTTCAGTTGTTCGATAGCAACCGAACCTATGACAGCTTGCGTAGAATGTTTTATTGTTCCTCCTAGTATAATAGTATGAATTTTGTTATTAATAAGTTTCGGTAAGTGATACGTTGAATTCGTAACGACCGTTATCCTTCTATCTCGAAGATAATCAATCATTTCATATGTTGATGTCCCAGCATCAAGATAAATCGTCTGACCAGATTCTAAGATATTTTTACAAATATACTTTGCTACTTCTCTTTTTTCCTGTAGAAACTCTGCACGCTTTACTTGAACACTTTCTTCGCTACCACGAGCTGCAGAACGTTTCATCGCACCACCATGAGTTCTATACAATAAATTCTGTTCTTCTAAATTTGTTAGATCTCGTCTAATAGTTGCTTCCGATACACCACAGTGTTCCATAAGCTCTCTTATGTTCGAAGATCCATTTTTATCCAACAAATCTAAAATTATATTCCATCTTTCATTTACCAATTTCTTCTCTCCTAACTCACAAGATTATTATATACAATATAATATAGCTATTCAATCAATTTCAAGCAAAAACACTCATAAATAATCAAAATAATCGATTGAAATGAGTGTTTTTTTATTTTTTTGTATTTGATTGTTTTTTTCTAAATGATGAGCGTTTTTAATTTTTTTAAGTTATTTTTCAAAAATATTTTTCATAAACAGTATCGGTAAAAGATTTCTATTATCTCAGTTCTATTTTTCAAAATAGATTAACGATGAGCGTTTTAATATTATTCTACTCGATCAATAAATAGTTCTCAAAAATTCTATGATTTTACTACTCTCAAGTATAATACTTTTAGAGTAGTAAAAAAATATCGAACTAAAAATAAGAAGAGATTCAAGCATTCTACCTGAATCTCTTAATTTTTAATCTATTAGATCAAATTCTTATCTTCTTTTCTTGAATACAGCTTCTTCTTCAGCTTTATTTAACTTTTTGAAGTCTTCTGCTTCTAGCTCCACCTACAACTTCAACTTTTACTTCTGGAATTGTTTCTACTTGTGGTGCTACTTCTTCTGCTGTTGGAGCAGTTTCAACTTGTATTTCTTCTACTGTTGGAGTAACCTCAACTTGTGGTACTACTTCTACATTTTGCTCTCCAACTACAAACTCTTCTTGTTTTACTTTTGGAGCTTGTTGGGCTTGTGCTCCAACTTCATTAAAACCCTGACTTTGTTCCCCTTGAGGTACATTTGGATTTACATTTTGTGGTTGTCCTTGTGGATTAAATCCTTGTGGTTGTCCTTGGAATCCTGGGTTTGGACGTACTTGTTGTGCATTTGGATTGAATCCTTGTTGTCCTTGTGGGTTAAATCCTTGTGGTTGCCCTTGGAATCCTGGGTTTGGACGCCCTTGTTGTCCATTTGGATTGAATCCTTGTTGTCCTTGTGGGTTAAATCCTTGTGGTTGTCCTTGGAACCCTGGGTTTGGACGCCCTTGTTGTCCATTTGGATTGAATCCTTGTTGTCCTTGTGGGTTAAATCCTTGTGGTTGTCCTTGGAATCCTGGGTTTGGACGCCCTTGTTGTCCATTTGGATTGAATTCTTGTTGTCCTTGTGGATTAAATCCTTGTGGTTGTCCTTGGAACCCTGGATTTTGGTGTCCATGTGGTGCATTTGGATTAAATCCTTGTTGTCCTTGTGGATTAAATCCTTGATTCATTTCATTGTTAAAGTTTTGTTGATTTGAAATTGGATTTCCAAATTGATCAAACTGCTGATTATTAAATTGTGCATAATATTGTTGCGCTTGGAATGATTGTCTAAATACAAATTTAGAAAATTCATCATTATTATTTGTTTCAACTTTATTTGCTGGTAATGACATTAAAATAAAGAAGAAAACAATAACATAAACTGGTGTAATTAAAGCTACATAGAAATATGCTAAGATTACATATAATGCTATTAATATAGCTGAAAAACAGTGTTGTAAATCCAACATCTCTTAATCTTCTACAAAAAAACTTGCTGCGATTGGAATATGTAATAAAATAAATACACCTGTAATAATGTATAATAATGATGCAAATTCACTATTATTTCTTAAGTATAACTCTGCTGCATCAGAAAAAAACCTATTACGTTTTTTTAAAGAATCCGATTGAATTATATTTTTTTATAAACACTAGCAAATATTCCTGTATATACACCGGCGAAAATAAGATAGATTAGTCCTACAGGAAACCAGTGACCAGCTCTTGATGTAAACCCTGAATAATCTACAGAACCTTTAAAGAAATCTGAAATCGCAGTACTAAAACTAACTTTTCTATATCTTTTGGTCTATCATAAAAAAACCCTCCTATAAAATAATTAAATAAATATATAACTATAATATAATAAACATACACCATAGTCAATTGAAATATAATTAAACCTTGTAAATTTTACCGTATTTTTCTTCTTTTTTTAATTTCAAATTATCATTAGCAATAAATCAATATATCCTTACTCTTTATTACTTTTTGAAAATAAATTAAGTTATTATCAATATGACACTTATCTAAAAACTAAAATTCTATTTTTAATTTTTTTAGATAAGATTTTTATTCTATTCTCGAAATATCTGTGTGTTACTAATTATAAGCATTAAAAAAAGCAACTTAGTCTCAAAATCTCCTAAGTTGCTTCTTCAATATTATATTTCTATTTTTTTCTCAAAACTTTTCTTGCTTCTTCTACAGTTTCTTCTATTATATTTTTAACTGATCGAAGTTCACTTACTAAACCTGCGATTTGCCCCGCCATAACAGAACCATTTTCGACATCTCCGTCATAAACTGCTCGTCTTAATGAACCTAGAGTCAATTCTTCTAACTCCATAAGTGTCGAAGATTTTTCTTCTAATTCATGATATTTTTTCGTAAGTTCATTTTTGATACCACGCACTGGAGCTCCGAATTTTTTTCTCCTGTCAATGTAGTTGATGTATCAGCTGCTTCTAAAATCATATTTTTATACTCTGTAGAAATTGGACATTCTTCAGAAGCTAAGAATACAGTTCCCATCTGAACTCCACTTGCTCCTAGACAATATGCAGCAGCCATACCTCGACCATCTGCGATTCCTCCAGCAGCAATAACAGGAATATTCACCGCAGCAGTTACCTGTGGTAACAACGACATTGTTGTACTAGTTCCTACATGTCCCCCTGCTTCCATACCTTCTACAACAACTGCATCACAACCTAATTCTTCCATTTTTATCGCAGCTTTCACCGATGGAATAACCGGAATTACTTTTATCCCCGCTTCTTTTAAGCGTAGCATATATTTTCTTGGAGTTCCAGCTCCTGTTGTAACAATTTTTACACCTTCTTCGATAACAACATCTATTATTTCATCAATATTGTGCATCATAAGCATAAGGTTAACCCCAAAAGGTTTATCCGTAAGTTTCTTACATTGTTGGATTTCTTTGCGAAGTTCCTCCGGACTTACCCCACCTGACGCTAAAATACCTAACGCTCCCGCATTCGATACCGCTGAAACAAGTTCATGTCTAGCTATTTGAGCCATCGCCCCTTGAAATACCGGATACTTTATCCCTAATAGTTTTGTAATCGTCATAATTGTTCTCCTCTTTATATTTTTATTATCTCTTAAACCTTCTTTAATCTACTACTAAAAGATAAATCTGGCTACAAAGTAACAAACTACCATTAAAATAACAGATGATAAGAAACATGCTGTAAATACTCTCACACCACGTTCTTTTATAACTTTAAAATTAACACTCATCCCTAAAGCCGCCATCGCCATACCTAAGAATACATATGCAGCATCTACAAAAAATGGAGCTAATGGTTTTAAGAAAGTAACATAACTTCCTAATATACTCATAAAGATAAAACCTAGAATAAAGTACGGCATTGGAACTTTTCCTTTTGTTTCATCTTGAGTTTTTTTATTAACTACAATCAGCACACCTGCAACTACAATAAGCATAAGAACACGTGATAGTTTAGTAAGAATCGCAGCATCTAACGCTACTTGTCCTCCTGCGCCTCCTGCCGCAACTGCGTGAGCTATTTCATGAAGACTTCCTCCTGTAAATACTCCGTAGTTATAAGCATCAAGTCCTAGATAAGGTTGTAAAGTTACTTCTATTAAGGTAAATACTGTACCTAGTATCGCAACTATCGCAACCGCAAGTACGCTGTTATCTGTTTTCGCTCGAAGTTGTCCACTTACCCCCATGACTGCCGCAGCACCACAGATACCACAACCACATGAAGAAAGTAACGCAAGCTCATGATCCACCTTAAAAGCTCGGCACATAAAGTAAGTTAAAGTTACCATGAATAACACGATAAAGAACGCTACAATCAACGTCTTTTTACCTTCTGATAGAAGTCTATCCAACGCTAACTTAAATCCTAATAAAATTATTCCAAGTCGTAAAAATTTATTACTTATAAATGGAATATCAGCCTTAACCTGCTCTTTTAATCCTTTTGACGCTTGCAATACCATACCGATAACAAGCGCAATTACCAAATGCCCAAACAATTTTAACGCAGGAACTTGAGCAAGATATTTCGCTACTAACGAAATAATTAACATTATACCTAAGGTATAATAAAAATTAACACTCTTGAATCTTTCCATAAGAAATTTCCCCTTTTATAATATTTGTTTAAATAAGAACTATTTATAGTTTAATTATACTATCTACATTATTTGTATTCAAGGTTACATGAAATAAAAAAATAATAAATGATCATATTCTAAAAAAAGGGAGTGACTCGACAAAATCGTAATTTCAGAGAAATCGATTTTTGTCGAGTCACTCCTAAAGATATTTAGGCATCTAAAAAAACTTTTTATAAAGCGAATTCAGACGTCAATAAACCTCTGTGTCTATGAATCCTCATATACACTTTGTTAAAATTTAGGACTTTTGAGGCAGCCCCTTCTTAATTCAATCTATTATTTTTTATTTATTACCCCAACAATAAGAATAAGTAATGAGCAATAATTCCCGCTGCAATACCACCTATTGTATGTGATACGATTGCTTTTGAAGATAATTTACGTACTCCTAGAGCATCCATCATACCAATGTGAGTACTTAAGTATCCACTCCAACACATACCCATCGCTGTAAATACCGCAATATCATTCGCTCCGATTAATCCGCTCTTCAAGAATTCTGGAACTAATGAGATTGCTCCTCCTACTGCTCCTAAGGCTGTGATTGGGAATGCAATAGCTTCTGCAGAATGGAATCCAAATAATGGTTCTAAGATAAATGTTAATTTTTCTCCTAACCAAGGCAAGAATCCAACACCTTCATATGCCGCACCTGTATATCCTCCAGCTGGCATTTTGAATGTTAACATCATTACAAAAGTACATACAATCAGTACCCCTGGAATAATTGCTAGACCCATTTCTACCCCAGTTTTTCCACCTTCTAAAACTGTATCTAGAACTCGTTGGAACATGTTCCCGTCACGTACTATTCTTACTTTGTCCGGTCTATCATCACCTTCAGATAATTCGATTGCTGGTTCTTCTGCTTCATCACCATAGTATTTTTTTGTTTGTCGTAACATTAAACGTACACTTATAATACTACCTAAAATTGCTCCGATATTCCCTATAATCGCTGCTTTAATAAATCCTTCTCCTTGTCCCATCATAAACATCGTTACAATAAGTCCCATCCCAAAAGCTGTACCTAAGTTACATAAAGCTGGCACTTGGTATTTTTTAAAGAAAGATGTAAATCTTTTATCTTTCGCAAATGGAATGATAGCTGGGTTATCTGATAAATATGTAGCCACCGCACCTGTAACACTTGCTCCAGGCATTCCCCAAAGTGGTTTCATAAGTGGTGCAAAAATTTTATTAATTAACGCTATTGCACCGAACTCTGATAATAACGCACTAATTGCACCAGCAATAACTGCCATTGCCATGATGAAAAATACTGTATTAAGTAATAAATCATGTGCTGTCGCCATCATCGTCTTGAACATAAGTGGTGTCCCCATTTTTCTAGCCATAAGACCAAATATTAGGAAGAATATTCCTAAGAAGACAAACGTTTCTAAACTTATCGCTTTTTTAACCACTACATTTTTTTGATTTTTCTTTTTCTTGGTTGTATCTCCGTCCATAAAAATCGTCCTTTCTGATTTTATTTTATATAATTACTCCATTGTTCACTTAACGTGAACTGTACTAATACAACTTACTATTAATATTATATCATAGAATCTTTATCCTTGCAACTATTTCAATAATTCGGAAACTAATTAAACTAAATTACTATTATAAAAAAATTCAACATACACAAAAAGATTTTTAAGTTATCCTTTTTTTACAGCAGTATCTACAAAAACTAACATCTCAAAATAATTTCTTAAAAAAATAAAATTAATTATATTTATATTTTTAATACTTTATTTTCTACAGTACTAGTACAGTTGTATTTTAGTGTTATATTTGTATTATTATCATAGCCATGTAGAGAATTTTTCTATCGTAGTAATAATAAATAAATATAAATTTATTAAACTATAAATACTTTCTTAAAGCTAGATTAATTGCTTTTAAATAGCTTTTTTTGATAGAATTAAATAGCAACAAATAAATATATAGGAGAAGATTTTTTTATGCGAATGAAAAATGAAAATAATAATAAAATTTTTAAAGTTTTTCAATTAGAAAATTATCTCTTGGTGCAGCACCGGTTGTTATCGGTGCTTTATTCTTCGGAAGTTACGTACCAAGTGAAGCGCTTGCCAACGAAAAACAACTCAAGCGTCAAATACACTTATCTAGCTGAAAACGAGCTTACAGAATCGGAAAAAAAGTTTAATTAAACGAAGTATTCCAAAAAGACGTAAAAAAATAACGAAACATACTACATGGTTTATAAAAAAGAAACTCAAACTTCTACTAAGCCAACAACAGAATTAAAAGAATTACCTAATACTGGGCAAAGTTCATTACCTGTAGCTGGTCTTGGAATCGGTACCGCTGTATTAATAGTTTTTTTAATGTCAAAAAAACATAGAAATAAAGTTCTTAGCGTCGTGTTGATTGGAGCTATGGGGCAAAGTATAGTTATGCCTTACCAATCATTTGCATTCGAAAACAAAGAGTTAGTGCGTTACAACACACAAACAACAGTTGCTAATTCTAGTGAACTTGCGAATGGTGTAATCAATATCGATGGATACCGCTATGTTGGATACTTTACTCTTAGTGATTTAGGACTCTTACCAAAACAAACACAACCAAAATTTGAGCCGACACAACCTCAACCACAACCTACTCCAACTCCTTCAGTTGACTTCAAAACAACACCTGCTGAAGATCCAAAAGTACCGGTTGAAAACAAACCAGAACTTAAATCAACTACTGAAGCTGTAGCTTTCGAAACTGTTGAACAACCAGATGCTACTTTACCTAAAGGACAAACTAAAGTTGTTCAAGAAGGAATTAACGGTGAGCAAATCGTATTCAGTGAAGTAACTACTGTTGATGGTAAACAATCGAGCAAAATTATTAAAACTTCAATTACAAAACAACCTATAAACAGAGTAATCGCTGTTGGTACTAAGGAAAAAATCACACCTCAACCAATCGAAGTTAACCCAAATAAACCAAAAACTCCGAAACCTGTAGTAGCTAAAGGAACTCAAGAACCTGGTAAAAAAGGGCAAGCTCTTACTCAACCTGCACTTCCTGAAGCTACAGTAGCAGTTAATGGAACTCAAGAACCTGGTAAAAAAGGGCAAGCTCTTACTCAACCTGCACTTCCTGAAGCTACAGTAGCAGTTAACGGAACTCAAGAATCTGGTAAAGAAGGACAAGCTCCTACTCAACCTGCACTTCCTGAAGCTACAGTAGCAGTTAACGGAACTCAAGAATCTGGTAAAGAAGGACAAGCTCCTACTCAACCTGCACTTCCTGAAGCTACAGTAGCAGTTAACGGAACTCAAGAATCTGGTAAAGAAGGACAAGCTCCTACTCAACCTGCACTTCCTGAAGCTACAGTAGCAGTTAACGGAACTCAAGAACCTGGTAAAGAAGGACAAGCTCCTACTCAACCTGCACTTCCTGAAGCTTCTGTTGCAGTTAACGGAACTCAAGAACCTGGTAAAGAAGGACAGGCCTTAACTCAACCTGCACTTCCTGAATATACTAGAAAAATTGAAACAAAAGGTATTCAAGAAGTAAAAGAAGGTGAAATACAAGGGGAAGCTTTAGTTCAACCTGAATTACCAGAGTACAAAGTATCAACTGGTACAATTGAGGAATCTACTGAGACTGAATTAGATTTCACTACAGAAATCATTTCAGATGATACTAAATATGTCGATGAAGAAGTAGTGGAACGCCTTGGTTCTAAAGGAGTTCAAGTTACTAAAACAACTTATGAAACAGTAGAAGGTGTGAAAACGAACAAAGTTATTTCTACAACTACAGAAGTAAAAACTCCTGCCGTTTCTAAAGTGGTTAAAAAAGGAACAAAACCAATTGAGGGAACAAAAGTTGAAACAAGGGAAGAAACAATTCCTTTTGAAACAAAAACTCAAGAAGATAATACTTTGAAACGTGGAACAACTGAAGTTGCTCAAAAAGGTGTAGACGGTAAGAAACAAATTACTGAAATCTATAAAACGATTCGCGGAGAGAAAACAGCCGACGCTCCAAAAATAGAAGAAAAAGTTATCTTACAACCTAAAGATAAAATTATTAAACAAGGTACAAAAGGTTTCGAAAAACCAACCTTACAGTGGGCTACTACTGAAAAAGATGTCTTAAAGAAGAGTGCCACTGTCAGCTACACATTAAATAAACAAGATGGTGTAGAGATTAAATCAATCAAATTAGCACTGAAAGATAAAGATGGAAAAACTTGTTAAAGAAATAATGGTAGCAGAAAATAATTTAAATGCTACTTTAGATGAATTAAAATATTATCAAGGTTACACCCTATCTACTACAATGGTTTATGATCGTGGAGAAGGTGAAGAAACTGAGAAATTAGAAGATAAACAAATTCAATTAGACCTTAAAAAAAGTTGAAATTAAAAAAATATTAAAGAAACAAGCTTAATAAGTGTTGATGAAGCAGGTGTTGAAACAGATAAGAGTTTACTTGACTCTAATCCAGGAAATGTTGCTCCACTTTACCTACGAATTACAACTCACGACAACAAAGTTACAAGACTTGCTGTTGATAAGATTGAAGAAGTAGTTAAAGACGGGAAAACTTTATACAAAGTTACTGCAACAGCACCTGATTTAGTTCAGCACACAGATGCTTCTAAATTATCAAATGAGTATGTTCATTACTTCGAAAAACAAAAAGCAAAAAGAAGGTAATGTTTACTACAGCTTCAACGAACTTGTAAAAGACATGCAAGCTAATCCTACTGGAGAGTTCAAACTTGGTGCAGATCTTAATGCAGCGAATGTAAAACCTAACGGAAAATCTTATGTTACTAATACATTTAAAGGTAAATTACTAAGTAATGATGGTGGAAGATTTACTATCCACAACTTAGCACGTCCTCTATTTGGTAGAGTCGAAAATGCTCATGTTCATGATATCAACTTAGGTAATGTAGATATTAATTTACCCGGAGAAAATAAAGTTGCACCTCTTGGTGATATGTTCAAAAACTCAAATATCGAAAATATTAAGGTAACAGGTAATGTTGTAGGTAATAACGATGTTACTGGTATGGTTAACAAACTTGATGAATCAAATATGCGTAACGTTGCATTTATCGGTAAGATTAACAGTCTTGGAGATAAATCTTGGTGGTCTGGAGGACTTGTAAGTGAAAGCTGGAGAAGTAATACAGATAGTATTTATTTCGATGGTGATATTGTAGGTAACAACTCTAAATTTGGTGGACTTGTCGCTAAAGTTAACCACGGTGGAAACCCTAACGATTTCAAACAACGTGGTAGATTAACAAATTCATTTGTCAAAGGTACTATGACACTTAAAAACCATGGTCAAAGCGGTGGTTTAATTCACGAAAACTATGACTGGGGATGGGTTGAAAACAACGTTAGTATGATGAAAGTTACAAACGGAGAAATCATGTATGGAGCAAGTTCAGTTGACACTGGAGATTCATACTTCGGATTTGATAACTTCAAAAACAACTTCTATGTAACGGATGTAGCTACAGGATTATCTTCATACAACAAATCTAAGCAAATTAAAGGTATTACAGAAGCTCAAGCCTTAGAAAAATTTGCTAAGATGGGAATCACTGCTCATGAGTATGCAATTAACGAACCGGTAGTTAATACACTTAACAATACTAAACCAAAAGCTGATAATTATAAAGATACTCAAGATTATAAAGCAGATCGTGAACTTGCTTACCGTAACATCGAAAAACTTCAACCATTTTACAATAAAGAATGGATTATAAACCAAGGTAACAAGATTCCTGCAAACTCTAAATTATTAACTACAGAAGTATTATCTGTTACTGCGATGAAAGATAATGAATTCGTAACTGAACTTGGTGATGCTAACCGCATTATTGTTCACTATGCTGATAAGACAAAAGAAATCTTTAACATCTCACCTAAAGAATCTCAAGTGAAACAAGTTAAAGAATATAGTATTGCTGAACTTGGAGAAATAGTTTATACTCCTAACATTGTTGATAAAGATCGTAGTGATTTAATCAGCGCTATCGAAAGTAAATTAAGTCCAGTTGAATTACAATCCGATCCTATTTATCAACACTTAGGAAGAACAGGTGGTAACAAAGTAAATGCAATTAAGGATCTTTACTTAGAAGAAAGCTTCAAGTACGTTAAAGATAATCTTAATAAATTCGTTACTAAGTTAGTTCAAAATGAAGATCATCAGCTTAACACCGATGAAGCTGCTAAACGTGCATTAATTAAGAAAATTGATGATAATAAGGCTGCAGTTCTTCTTGGATTATCTTTCCTAAATCGTTACTATGGTGTTAAATTCGATGACTTTAATATTAAAGAATTAATGCTATTCAAACCTGATTTCTACGGTAAGAATGTTAATGTGTTAGACTTCTTAATTAAGATTGGCTCTAAAGAAAGTAATATTAAAGGTGATAGAACTTTAGAGGCTTATCGCGAAGCTATCGGTGGAGTTATCGGTATAGGCGAGTTAAACAGTTTCTTAGACTATAATATGCGTCTATTCACAAGTGATACAGACTTAAACGATTGGTTCATAAAAGCTACTAGAGATAATGTATATATCGTTGAACCAAAAACAACAACTCCTGAATTTTCTGATAAGAAACATAGAGCATATGAAGGATTAAACAACGACATGCATGGTAAGATGATTTTACCACTTCTTAACTTAAAAGATGCACATATGTTCTTAATCTCAACATATAACACTATGGCATACAGTTCATTTGAAAAATATGGTAAGAATACTGCAGAAGAACGCGAAGCATTCAAAGCTGAAATCGATAAAGTCGCTAAAGGTCAACAAAATTATCTAGACTTCTGGTCACGCTTATCATTAGATAAAGTTCGTAATCAACTGCTTAAGAGCAACAATATGGTACCAACACCAGTACTAGATAATCAAAATTATAAAGGAATCAGTACAGATAAATATGGACACACTAATAGTGGTAAAGACGTAGCACCTATCCGTGAATTATACGGACCAACAGGACGTTATCATGCAACTGACTGGCGTATGGGAGCTGTAGCTCGTATTTACGGTAACCCTTATAAAGATGACTCTGTATTCTTCATGGTTACTGATATGATTAGTGACTTCGGTATCTCAGCATTCACTCACGAAACTACTCACGTAAATGACCGTATGGTATACTTAGGTGGTTCAAGACACCGTGAAGGTACTGACTTAGAGGCATTTGCACAAGGTATGTTACAATCACCTGCTGAAACAAGTCCAAACGGTGACTTTAAAGCACTTGGATTAAATATGGCTTACGAGCGTCCAAACAATGGAAATCAATGGTATAACACTAATCCAAATGACCTTAGATCTCGCGCTGAAATCGATAATTACATGAAAGGTTTCAACGACACTCTAATGCTTCTTGACTACCTTGAAGGAGAAGCTGTAATTGATAAACACGATAAAGCACTAAACAACGCTTGGTTCAAGAAAGTTGCTAAAAAACTACGTAACGCTAATACGAAGAACCAATACGATGAAGTTAGAGATCTTAACGAAGAAGAAAAAGGATATGAGTTAAACTCTGTTAACGACTTAGTAGACAAAAACTTCATGACTAAACACGGTCCAGGTAATGCTATCTATGATCCAACTGGATTTGGAACTGCCTACGTGACTGTACCTATTACTGCAGGTATCTACGGAGGTAACACAAGTGAAGGTGCTCCGGGATCTATGTCATTCAAACATAACACATTCAGAATTTGGGGTTACTACGGATATGAAAAAGGATTCCTAAACTACGCTTCGAATATGTTAAAAGGTGAATCTAAAAAAGCCGGTAAGAATACTCTAGGTGATGACTTCATCATCAATAAGATATCTGACGGTAAATTTAACAACCTAGAAGATTGGAAGAAAGCATACTTCAAAGAAGTTGTTGATAAAGCTAAAGCAGGATTTAACCCTGTTACAATCGATGGTACTACATACAGTAGTTACGACGACTTAAAACGTGCATTTGCTGAAGCTGTTGAAAAAGATAAAGCTACTTTAAGTAACGGATCAGTTAAATCTGACAATACTGTTGCTCTTAAAGAGAAACTATACAAAAACTTCTTCAACAAACAAACAGCTTTTAAAACTTCTATCTTCAAATCATAATTTGAATAACAAAAACCTAGATTTAGAAATTTCTAAATCTAGGTTTTTTTAATATTTTTATGATGCTCCTTTGTAAAATAAGTTATATATTGAAATTACGTAAACCTCATAACTTAACAAAAAAATTCAGGACCAAAAAAACTTAGCTCTGAATTTATTTTTTATATTATTTCTACTTCTTTTCTATATTGATCTTTAATGTTTTTCATCAAGAACATCATCACTAATGATTGCCGTTAAATCTTTTAGTTGAAAAAAAATGTATAAAATGCATGAGTTGAAAACTTACTATGATCTGCTAGAACATAACGTTCAGTCGCATTATTAAGGATCGTCTCATTACAACGCCCTTCTTCCTCATCAGAGATAGTAACTTTCTCTAAATCTATACCATTTACTCCAACAAACGCCTTATTGACACTTATTTTACTAAGTGCATCTTGCGTGAAATACCCTATAAACCCTTTAGTTTTTTGACGATATCTTCCTCCAATAAAGATTAGATCACAAGATGGATTGTCTTTGAACTGTTCAAATACCGTTAATGAATTCGTCACAATGTTAATATCTCTATCTTGAAGGTACTCTGCCAAATAACTCGTCGTGCTTCCTGGACCTATAAAAATAGTTTCATTATCTTTTATAATCTCTGATACTTTTCTAGCAATTTGTTTTTTTCTCTTCAACATTTACAGATATTTTTTTATTATAATTATCCTCTTGATAGAAATTCTTCGGTTTTTAATTTTGCCCCACCGTGTATTCTAGTAAGATGCCCATAATCTTCTAATTCTTGCAAATCACGTCGAATTGTCATCTCAGTAACTTTCATATCATTCGCTAAATTACTAACACGTACTAAATGTTTATTTTTTTAATTCATTTAAGATATAACTATGTCTGTCTATTTTTTAACATCTTTTCTCCACTCTAAAATAATAAATTTAACATTTATATTTTAACACTTTTTTTCGAAAATATAAAACAGAAAACATAAAAGAACTATCAAAACGAACGTTAAATCTAACATAAAAAACAAAAAAACTAGCTGTTTTTGTGGTTATATTAACCTTCAAACAACTAGTTTTTTTAATTAATTTTCTTTATCTTCTTTTTTTCTTTAACAACTTTTTGGTTGTTCTATTGCTGTGACAACTCTCATATTCAGAAGTCTATCATATAGCATTATAGACTCTTTGCGCTTAAGTACATATATTTCATATAACCAAAATAGCGCTGAAACTGGCACTGCTGCCCAACCTATAGTAACTTTAATTAGGAATTCTCTAATTAAATATCTAGAAAATTCGATTTTCTTATTATCTGTAGGTACTATTCTTACTTTAAGCAGTTTTTTTCCGATAGTTTGACCTTGCCATTTATGCGGTAGGTATCCATATAAAAGAATTGCGAAAATAACTATTGAAAGTGTCATATACAATGCATTTCTTTCATTTTCCGCTCCACCTTGGGCTCGTAGATTTACCGTAGTATATTGGAAAACGAACGCTATCGGTAAGTAAATACCTAAGTCAATTAAATACGCAATTAAACGTTTTATAGGCGAAGCTTCTTCACCGTGTACATCTAATAATGGTTCAGCTGTTGGTGCTGAAATATCATTTAAAGTTGGTTTTATATTTCTATCATTATAGCTATATGAACTATTTTTTTTTATTTTCTTAACCATAGTTCACCTAGGCTTCTAAGTCAACGTTGTGGTATACTTGTTGAACATCTTCACAATCGTCAAGCATTTCTAACATTCTTTCGAATTTAACTTTATCTTCTTCACTTAATGTTACTTCGTTTTGAGGAATCATTGAAATTTCAGCAACTTCAAATTCTTCGATTCCGGCTGCTTTTAGAGCTTCTTGGATTTCGTGGAAGTTTTCTGGTTCACCGTATACTAATGTTAATTCATCTTCTTCGATAATATCACGAGCATCGATATCAGCTTCCATAAGAATCTCTAATAATTCGTCTGCACTTTTGCCTTCAACACCGATTACCGCAGTGTTGTCGAACATGTAGTTAACAGAACCAGTAACACCTAAGTTACCTCCATTTTTACCTAATGCTGTACGTACTTCAGCAGCTGTACGGTTAACATTGTTTGTAAGTGTATCGATGATAACCATTGTTCCACTTACACCGAAGCCTTCATAACGTAATTCATCATAGTTCTCTTCACTTCCACCTTTTGCTTTTTCAATAGCACGGTCAATAATATTTTTTTAGGAACACGGTAAGTTTTTCGCTCTTTCTAAAACTACTTTTTAGATTTCTGTTACTTTCTGGATCTGGTTCTCCAGTTTTTCGCTGCTTGGTAGATTTCACGTCCAAACTTAGCATAAATCTTACTCGTGTTAGCGTCTTTTTGCCGCTTTTTTTTCTTTAATATTATTCCATTTACGACCCATAGTCTTTTAATCTCTCTTTCTTTTGTAAATATTTTTCCATTTTTAGTAAAACTTTCCAAAAAAATACTGTCAGAAAGTTATTACATACCTCTCTATATTACTATATTTAAGCTATTTTTTTCAAGCATCGACTAAGTAATTTTTCTATCTTCTTATTAACTCATTTTTCTAAAAATATAATTTCTAATAATTACTAATTTAATAGCCATTTTAAGAGATTATATTTAAACCTAGTGTCATCACAACAAAAAAATTCGAAGTATAAGGAAATCCTCGTACTTCGAATCTATTGTATATACTAAAGTTATTATTTGTATTCTACAAATTTGTTGAATTCAGCTTCATCAACGTTTGTTAATTTAACAATCCAAGATTCTTTTGGGTCAGCTGAGTTTAAAACTGTTGGCTCTTCTTCAGCTTTTTTTGTTGTATTCTACAACGTCCCCTGCTAATGGAGTGTTGATGTCTAATACAGTTTTTTTGATGCCTCTAAACGTAAGATAACATCATCTTTTTCTAATTTTTTTCTTTTCTTGAGAATTCTACAAATCCTACAGTACCAACGTCATCTTGTAATTCTGCAGTTGGTCCAATAATATATACACCTTCGCTTTTTTTCAATCCATAAAAGCTTTTTGCTAATTTTTTTCATTTTACAACCTCTTTCTTTATTTTTATAATTTTTTTCTAAGTATCGATGACCTTATTTCATCATCGATTTTTTTATTCAAAGATATATTATACATTTTATAAAATTAAAAATCAACTAAAAACAATAACAAAAAGTGATATTGATTTTTCGATTAGTTTAATAAAAAAACTAATTAACACTATCCTTTGCTTTCAAAAACTAGTAGTATTATAATGAAGATAGGCTACTTGCCAAAGAAGGAGATGTTTATATGGTTGATATACTCATCCAAATTCTTGTTGGACTATTTGTAGGAGTCATCCTCTTATTTATAGAATACTTTTTATTTCCTAAATGATAAAAAAACAACAAGAACAAGTAGTCTTATTTAGGCACGACATATGTAGTTCACTTTACCTATGAATATTTATTATCCTACTACAACAAGTATGCTAATACATATAAAAAAAGCAGCTAAAGGGCAATTCAGTTGCTTTTTCGTGTTTATATGTGAATATACTCATCCAATTCACTTATCTATATTTTTAACATTATAATTCTTCTAATGTCAAGAAATTACCTAAGCTAATACTCGCTTGACATTTTTTTAATTAGATATTAATTCTTAACTCAATATCAAATCTACTAATTCTTGTGCTTCTACTTTTCCGAAATAATGAGCTAAGTCGATACTTTCTAACACTTCTAGTAAATCTTCTTCTTTTACCCTCACTCCGATTAGTTTTTCCTCAACATCAGCGACATTACCTTTTCCGAAAAAGTCACCATAAATTTTAGCTTTTGTTATTCGTCCCGCTTCTACTTCCAGATTGAACTCGACAGTTCCTATCCCTAGTCGCGCATCTCTATTGTAGTTATATTTTGGTGATTTCCCGTAGTTCCAATCCCAGTTTTTATATTTCTTAGCGAGTAATTCATCAATCTCTCGCCAATCTTCTTCTGTAAGCTCATAACGTTTTATGTCTTCGAGTCTTTCACAATTAAACAGACGACATAGGTATAAATCTTTGAACTCTACTACAGATAAATTTCTATATTCCTCGTCTAAATATTCTCTAAGACTTGTAACTCTACTTCTTACCGAATCTATACCTTTTGACTCAATCTTCTTACGATTAGGTGTTAGTACATTGACCATAGCTTCATAGTTAACATCTAAAAGCAGAGTGTATCCTCCATAAATCTTACCATTAACAAGAGTCATCGCAGCTCCACTAACTTTCTTTCCATCGACAACAAGATCATTACGTCCTGTTTGTTCTACCTTACTCACACCAAGATCATGTAATATATTTACCGCAGGTTCATAGAATTTTTTGAAGTTACCATAAACATTACTATCACCATTCATAATAAGGCAAATATTCACAGCTCCTTCATCCAAAAACACTGTTCCTCCGCCTGTATCACGTCTAACAAGGGTTATACCATGAGATTTCATGTACCCATGATTAATCTCTTTTTCGGCATTTTGGAAAAGACCAATCTGTACCTTCGGTTTGCAACAATAAGGAAATATTATATCTTCATCTAAATTCAATTTATTCAATACATGTACTTGTATAGCTAAAGCTACCGCTCCATCATAAATATACTCTCCATTTCTTATCGGCTCTATTAAATACATAAACACTCCTCGTCTTCTAAAATACTACAATATAAACAGCTACCATTATTCAAGTTCAACCTTAGATAACAGTAGCCGCTTCGCCTTAATAGTCTACTATATTTATAATTTCTTCACTCTATAAATTATAACAGTCTACTTAGTAATTTTCTTCTAATTTTCTAAATTCATCTCTCGTATGTTGTGGCAAACTCTTACCGTAATCCATCATAAGTACAATATCTTTAAATGCAGCCTTTGGAATAGCTAGTCGTTCAATATCATCTACACCGACATCTAAATTAATATCTTCCTCACGATTTTCTTGGAATTTATCCACAAAATCTGGTTCAGCTACGAAGACGCTAGATAAACCTACCATCTCAGCGTGCAGAATAGCTTCACGGCTTTTTTCTATACTATTAATTCCGCCGGTAGCCATCAATGGAACACGTCCTGCAAGGTGTTCATGAACTACTTCGTTAATCAATCGCCCTTCATTAGGTCCTTTAGCACGAACTTTATTTAAATAAATATTTTGTCCCCAGCTTGCTATCGCAATATAAGACAACGGCACTCTTTCTAGTATCCAATCTGTAAGTTGATTAAATTCTTCAACAGTATAACCTATTATCGCACCACGTGTTTCTTCCGGGGTTGCTCTATATCCTAGTATGAAATCCTCAGGTGCTTCGTTTTTTATAACTTCATACACTGCTTCAAAAACTTCAAGTATAAATCGAGCTCTATTTTCTAGTGAATCTACACCATACTTATCATGGCGTTTATTCGATACTGTTGAGAAGAACGTCTGTAGCATTAGTTTTTGTGCTGTAGATATTTCTATTCCTGCAAAACCTGCGCGTATCGCTCTTCTCGTCGCATCTTTGTATCTTTGTTTAATCACATCGATCATCTCATGAGACAACTCTTCTACCTCATGTTCAAACGGAAGGTGCAATTTCAACTTACTTGGTCCATAAACCTTATGATTTACCCCATAGTAATTAGCACCCGCTCCTGAATAAGTCAGTTGCAAAATAGCCTTCGCTCCAGCATCTTGCATTGCATTTGCCATCTTAGTAAGTCCAGGTATGCAACTATCATCATGTGCACCAAAACCAAACTCGAACAACTGTCCATCTACATCGATATAAGCTGCCCCTGTTACCTGTAATGGCGCTGACTTAGCACGTCTTAATGCATAATCTAAGTCTTCTTTTGTAATAATTCCATCCTTTGTAGAAGAATTAGTCGTCATCGGCGACAGCACGAACCTATTTTCTAACTGTACACCATTTGCTAGTTTTATGGGAGTTAATAATTTTTCCACAAACTCACACCTCTTTTACATTTACTTTGTAAAACTAGCTTAAGATTAAGTCTACTAATTCTTTCGCTTCTACATTTCCAAAATAGTGAGTTAAATCAATACTTCCTAATACTTCAAGTAAGTCTTCTTCTTTTACTCTTACCCCGATAAGTTTTTCTTCTACGTCACGTACGTTACCTTTACCGAAGAAGTCTCCGTAGATTTTCGCTTGAGTAATGCGTCCTTCTTCTACTTCTAAGCTGAAATCAACTGTTCCGATCGCAAGGTGAGCATCACGGTTGTAGTTATAACGTGGTGATTTCCCGTAATTCCAATCCCAGTTACGGTATTTTTCATCTGCTAATTTCTCAATTGCAGCCCAATCTTCATCAGTTAGCTCATATCTCTTCGCATCTTTAATATCTTCGATTCCCATTAATCCACAGATGATTAAGTTTTTGAACTCATCGATTGTTACGTTTTGGTATTCAGGTTTTAATAATTCACGCATACCCATTACACGTGCTCTTACTGATTCAATACCTTTTGATTCAATTTTTTTACGGTTTGGTGTTAAAGCATTAACCATTGCTTCATAGTTTACATCAAGAAGTAATGAATATCCTCCGTAAATTTTACCACGAACTAATGTCATCGCAGCTCCACTTACTTTTTTACCACAAGCAGTTAAGTCATTACGACCTTTTTGTTCTACTTCTGTAGCTCCTAAGCTGTGAAGTACGTCTACTGCTGGTTGGTAGAATTTTTTATAGTTTCCATACACGTCTGTATCACCAGGCATTAAGAAACATACGTTAACAGCACCGTTATCAACATACACAGCACCACCACCTGTATCACGACGAACTAAGATAATATCTTTTTCTTTCATATATTCATGGTTTACTTCAGTTTCAGCATTTTGGAATAATCCAATTTCTACTTTTGGTTCGCAGTAATATGGGAAAATTACAGTCTCATCAATATCGATATTGTTAAGTACGTAGACTTGCATCGCCATTACTAACGCTCCATCTGGTAAATATTTTCCGTTTCTAATTGGTTCTATTAAATACATAATTCTTTTCTCCTTTATTTGTTAATTTTTGTTAATGTATTTTTTTAGCTAATATAATTTTTTTATTACAGTCTTATTATAATTTAATCTGCAATATTATAAAAATCTCATTGCGAATTTTTTTCGCAGTCTATATTATACACTTGATGCACACTACCTGAAAAGTTATTACAAGTCTGACCCAAAAAGGCCTAAATTTTTTTAAAAAGTGTATATGAGAACTCATAGACGCAGTGGTTTATTGATATCTAAATTCGCTTTATAAAAGCTTTTTAGATATCTAATAAACTAGTGCGAGGGTGACTCGACAAAAATCGATTTCTTCGAAATCACGATTTTTTTGAGTCACTCCCATTTTTCAATAACTCTTCTACTTCCAACGTTAAATCTTTACTATTTTGGTTAAACCACAATACTCTAGAAGCAATCCTTTCTGGGAATTGATATTTCTTCTGGTTCATAGTAACCATTAACGCATTAGGATTTTTATCAAGTTCTCTATAAAATGGATATTTGATAAACTGAGGGGTTGTAAATCCTACTCCTATTTCTATAAACAATGTTTTCTTATCACGATTATTTTCCAAAAATTCATTGTATTTATCTAGATGTTCGAAAAAGATTGGATCTTCTACCATTCCTTTTTCAGCGTTACGCTTATTAACCTCAAGCGGCGCACCACATTCAGGACATAGTGGAATAGATCTGTAGTCAACTTCCATATTCTCCTGTTCCACAGCAAGTCTACGCATTAACGCTTCATCTTGATATGTCTTTGCATGGCAATGTTTACTACATTGCATAAGTCCGTACTTTCCTTGAATGTGAAAGACCTTATCCATATCATATCCTGCAACATCAAAGGCGTTATCTGCGTTAGTCGTAATAATATGATAATTTTTATCTTTTAGAATATTTTTTAAAGCTACGTAACTTGCCCCAACAGGTTGATCAAAGTAATTTAGTAAGACGAAACGACTTTGAAACGCCCAATATTCTTGTGAACTAGGAAAGTCAAATAGACTCGCCTGTAACATATCTAAAAAAATTTATATTTTTTTCTACAAAATCCTTAAAGTTACTCGTGAATCTTTCTCCAATATAAGTAAATCCATCGGCAGCTGACATTCCAGCTCCTATTCCTATGACTATCGCCTCAGCTTCTTCTATTAACTGTGCTAATTTTTTTCGGCATTGTTTTCTACTAACTCTATCGCCTTCCAAGTCATTAATTTTTTTCTCCTTTTTAGACATTAGCTCCTTTGCTAAAATCTCAATAATATTTTTTCTTCTTTCTATTGTTGGTACTAGAGGTATACACATAAGTTCTTTTAACTCTAACTCTATAGCTAAGTTTCTAAGTTTTTCTACTACGACATCCTTAGTACCCCAAACTAAACGTGTTCTATTTTTTTCTACTTTTTCTATATCAATTTTAGATATTTCATACTCTTTTGCTGTTTCTATACTAGGAAACCTACCAAATTCTGTAAATTCTTTCTTACCAAGAAGCCAAATATCTAAACAACGTACCAAGTCTTTTGCCTCTTGCTCATCTTCCCCTATCGCAATAAACACGGCAACTACGTCTTGTGGTGTTTTTTGTTGTTCATACATCTTTGTACGATAAGTTTGTAAACATCTTTTTGCTGTTTCTATATAGTCTACAGCTTGATTAAAGAATAGACCATAAACATAGTTTTGACCTAACTCTGCAGCAAGATTCGCACTTTTTTCACTCGTTGATAGTAACCACATTGGACCAACCTTCGCTTCTGGTGGCTGCACCAATGTTTCAGTTCCTGTAAGAAGCTCCAGCAATTCTGTACAACTTTCATTGTATTCATCACGTGTTATCGGTGTCGTCTTCATCAATTTTTGAACAACTTTAGTTCCAGGATTATTGCCTATTCCTAAATTCACCCTATTTGGATATAGTGCGCTAAGAAGTTTAATCCATTCGCTAATTTTATACGGTGTATAATGAGGAATCATTATTCCGCCTGAGCCTATTTGTATTTTTTCTGTATTTTGAAGAAGGTGTAACATCAAAAGTTCAGGACTACTACTCGCAAGAGCTGGCACCTGATGATGTTCAGCCATCCAAAAGCGACTATAACCTAGTTTTTCAGCTAAACGAGCTAATTCTGTACTTTCTTCTATGGCTTCTAGTGCAGTTTTTCCTTCATCTACAATGGCGTAATCTAAAATACTAAGTTTCATAGTATTATCCTCTTATATTTTTATCTTATTTTTATATAACTTCAAATATCTATTTTTCTTTTTTTAGTATTTTTATTTCACACTCTTCAATTTATTTTTTTATCTTTTTTTATATACATAATAATCTGATATAATAAATTATAAGAAAACCTTTTTCTGAAATTACGAACTTATTATATCATATTTTTCAGTAAAAGTACACACACCTAACACCACTACTTTAAATTTTTTTAGAAAAAAATTATGATGACTTAATCTACTGAATTTTTTTCTTTAATTTACATAATTTCAGATAATATCAACAATTTATTTTTTTACACCATTTTTTTATTATGTATTTCTTTTTGGTTTTAGTTGTATGTTTATTATGTTACTTATAGAGGTATTTTTTATGGAATCAAAATTATTAACACCTGTCAAATTGGCTAATGGAATAGAACTTGAGAATCGTTTTGTCCTTTCTCCGATGACTACAAACTCATCTACCGCAGAAGGCTTCATTACAGAAGAAGATCTTCTATATGCCAAAAGACGAAAAAATACAGCACCCTTGCAAATTACTGGTGCTGCCTATATTAATCTAGAAGGGCAACTTTTTGAATATGGCTTTAGCGTTCATGATGATTCATGTATTCCTGGTTTAACTAAAATGGCACAAGCCATGAAGTCTGGTGGTGCGAAAGCTATTCTTCAGTTAACACATGCTGGGCGTTTCGCTAATCACTATGTCACTACTAATAAACGTGCTGTCGGTCCTAGTTACATGGAACTTAATTCTCCTGTAGAACATATCGTCCACCCTCTTTCTATAGAAGATATACAGAAAATAAGAGAAGATTATAAGCGTGCTGCTAGTCGTGCTATCGCTGCTGGTTTCGATGGTTTAGAAATTTCTAGTGCACAACGTCTTCTATTACAAACATTCTTCTCTACCTTCTCTAATGAACGCCACGATAAATACGGAGTAGATACATTAGAAAATCGTTCACGTTTCATCCTTGAAGTTTTTGAAGATGTATATGAAGTAATCAAAAAAGAAGCACCAAAAGACTTTATCCTCGGTTATCGTGCAACACCTGAAGAAACACGTGGTGAAGAAGTCGGTTATACAGTTGAAGAATTTAATCAACTTACAGATTGGTTATTAGAAAAAGTTCCACTATCATACATGGCAATCGCAAGCTGGGGACAAAATATTTATCTAAATACAGTACGAGCAGAAGGTCCGCACCATGGACGTTTTATTAACGAGGTAGTCTACGAGCATTTAAATGGAAGAATTCCTTTAATCGCATCAGGTGGTATCAACACTGTGGAAAAATGTGAAGCTGCAATTTTACATGCTGATATGATAGGTTTATCTTCTCCATTTGTCGCAGAACCAGATTTTGTAGAAAAACTAAAATCAAACCATATGGACGATATAAATCTAGATGTCAGTGTTGAAGACATAGACCGTTTAGCTATTCCTAAAGCAGCATTTAAAGATATCGTGCTTATGATGGACTACGGACGTTCACTACCACAGCACACTAGGGATGAATTTAGGAAATTAGAAGAAAATTATTAACAGTATTTCTTTTTCGAAACTAACCTAAAAGTAGAGTAAAAAATCAGACTCTTCATAAGTAATGTAATTCTATTTTACATCTTCTTACTCTAAGTCTGATTTTTTTTATTGAATTCTTGTTAATCTTTTTACTTTAGTTTGTACCACGTTTAACGGTACCGCTTCTTTCGTTATAACACTAGTGTCTAAGCCGAACCATTTTTCTGGAGTTACCGTTATCTTTTTCAGTTTTAACCTTAGTCCCATAATAAAGTTATCGAACGATGATAAACCATTACTATTACCTAATACCTCTTCTATCAATACAAATCTAAAGTCTCCAACTGTTTCTGCTTTTACCTCTTAAGTTATACTTAGTCGGTTGCAGTTCTAATTCTTTATTCATCAACAAATCATCTATTACTTGATGCATAAACATATTTACCCTTTGATGTTCTCTAAAGCCTAAATTAAAGGTGATTTTAAGTATTTTCTTATCACTAAATTTAGTAACCTTGTACTCTCGTTTATAAGGTTTATCTATAACATTTATATGCACAAAAAAAGTAGACATTCGCCCTTTTTGGGTTGTTTATTTAATATAGAATATAGTACTGCATAATCTACATCTTCTTCTTTTTTTCGCACCTGTTAAATATACTAAGTTTGTTGCATATTTTTGGTACACTTTTTATCCATACTTAACTGAAGTAATTGTTTTGTATAATTTTTTTCACAGTTAAATATTGACTTTCTCTCTCTTTTATCTCTGTTCCTCTATACCAGATAAACATAATTATAAATATTAGCAACGCTATTAATACTGTAATATATCCACCATTTACAAATTTTAAACTGTTCGCATATAAGAAGAACAGTTCTTCTATTCCGAAAAATCATTAAGAAGATTATCGCGAAGATCTTTTTATTTTTTTCACTTTGTATAAGTAAATACTTAATAGTAGTGTAGTTACAAACATTGTTATACTAATACTTAAACCATACGCTGCTTCCATATTACTACTTGTTCTGAAAAATATTACTACACAGCTACTGCAGATGAAAAGTATTATATTAACCGCAGATACATAAACCTGTCCTTTTAATTCCGTCGGATATTTTATTATTAATTTTGGGAATAGGTTTAGTTTTATAGCCTCTGAGATTAATGTGAAAGATCCTGTTATTAAACTTTGACTCGCTATTATCGCAGCTAATGTCGCTAGTATTACTTGAAACACTATAAAACTTTCTGGAACTATCGCAAAGAATGGATTTTTTCCCGAGTTATAGTTTATCGATAATAAATATGCCGCTTGACCAAAATAGTTCGCAAGTAAGCATACTTTAACCGCAAACCAAGCCATTCTTACATTCGGTCTGCCACAATGACCTAAGTCTACATACAAATCCTCTGCACCTGATACACATAAAAATACCGCCCCTAATAAAACGAATACTCCTGGATAGGTAATTAATAGATTAAGTGCATATTTTGGATTAATAGCTTTTAATATTTCTGGTCTAGTACTTATTGATTTTACTCCCCAGAAAAATAGAGATAAAAACCATAAACTCATGATTGGTCCAAAAAGAGATCCTATCTTTTTCGTCCCAAATCTTTGAAATGAAAAAATAAAGATAAAGATTACCAACACTAAAATTATCACATCATTTGTTTTTTTATAGCTGGAATTATATCGTGTAATCCTTCTACTGCTGATGTTACTGTAATTGCTGGTGTTATTATCCCATCCGCAAGAAGTGTAGCTCCTCCTATCATCGCTAAAAGGACCACACCTCGTTTAGTTTTATTTTTTATTAAAGCAAATAATGAGAATACACCACCTTCACCGTGGTTATCAGCTTTTAACGCTATCATCACATATTTAGTAGTAGTTTGTAACGTCATTACCCAAAATATCAAACTCACGAATCCTAATACGAGATTTTCATTCATCATAGCATCACTATTATTAACAAATGATTTCATAACATAAAGTACCGAGGTCCCTATGTCTCCAAATATTATTCCTATTGTTATTATTACACCAAGAATAGTCAATCTTGATTTATCCATTTTTATACCCTCTTATAAAAATCAGTTCAAATTACGTTACTTCTATAAAATCAGCAATAGAATTCTCACATATTATTATATTCTTCTTATAGAGAAAGTCAATAGTAAGTATATTGTATTTTTTTATTATATAATTTATTTCAATAATATGTCTAAATCATAAGAAAAAAATCCCCATCCCCTATTTTTCATAAATATAACACCTTAAATTATTTTTATTAAAAATACCGTATTTTTTTCATCCTATATAAAACCTTTAAAAACACCTTCAAATTAATTTTTGAAAACTTTTACTTTTCTACTTTACAAATCTATTAAAAAAAGTGTTAAAATTAACTTAAAGGAAATTTAACACATTAAATTTAAAGGTGAAAATTTTTATAAAAAAGGGGTGCTATTATGTTAATAAAAAAAGTAAAAAAAGTTTGGTCAAGCGGGCAATTTCTTCCTCTTATTTTTAGAAGTTGAAGATAAAAAAATAACTGCCGTTTATGACTATGATGCATTTGATAAAGTAGATTATGATTTTTGGAACTAACCGTGTTTTACCAGGATTCATAGATGTTCATACTCACGGCGCTTATGGTTATGATACTAATGATGTTAATGAAGAAGGACTTCGTAATTGGACTAAAAATGTCGTTTCCGAAGGTGTAACATCATTCTTACCTACTACAATTACACAAACTGAAGAAGTTCTTCTAAAAGCTGTAGCTAATGTTGCTAAAGTTTATGAAGAAGGCTATGAGGGAGCTGAAATTTTAGGTATTCACTTCGAAGGTCCTTATCTTGATGTAGAAAAACGTGGTGCTCAACCGTTAAGTTGTATCCAAACACCAAGTGTTGAACAATTTAAAAAATTCCAAGCTGCTAGCAAAAACTTAATTAAACTTATTACTATCGCCTGTGAAAAAGATATTGATTACAAACTTACTAAATATTTAGTAAGTCAAGGCATTCGTGTAAGCTTAGGTCACTCAGCTTGTAATTATAAAGAAAGTTATCTTGCATTCGCTAACGGTGCATCATCTCAAACTCACGTTTATAATGGTATGGTCGGTTTCCATCATCGTGATGGTGGACAAGTAGGTTTTGCTCTACGCGCACGCGATGCATATGGTGAAATTATCTGTGATGGTATCCACTCTACTACAGATGCACTAAATACATACTTTACAGCTAAAGGGCGTGATCATGGAATTATGATTACAGACTCACTTTGTGCAAAAGGATGTGGTCGTGGTTCTTACATCTTCGGTGGAGAAAATATGGAAATATATGAAGATGGTAGTGCACACCGTGATGATGGTCGTCTGGCAGGTTCTACTCTTAGAGTTATCGATGGTCTACGTGTCTTAATAGAAGATGCTTTAGTTCCTGTGGATGCAGCAATTAACTCTTGTACAAAAAATCCTGCTGAAATGTTAGGTTTTGCCGATCGTAAAGGTAAACTTAAAGTAGGTTACGATGCTGACCTTGTTGTTATTAGTCCTGACTATGACATACTGACAACATTTGCACGTGGTAAAGAAGTTTATAAAAAGAAGATTAATAAATAAGGAGTAACTATATGAAATATTTAGTTTTTTTAATTCGAAAAAAAGAAGCTTCACAAGAAGCATATAAAAATTATTAAAAAGTTTAATCGATGAAAATTCGACATTAGGGTCTAGCAACCGGATCAACTCCAACAGATTTATACGAAGAAATGATTGCTGACTATAAAGCCGGAAACTTTAGCTATAAAAATATCAAATCTTATAACTTAGATGAATATGTAGGAATTAGCTATGATCACCCGGAAAGTTACCATAAATTTATGGATACTAATTTATTCGATCATGTTGATATAAATAAAGAAAACACACATGTTCCTGATGCTAGTGCTGATGATTTAGAATTAGCGGTTAAATCTTATCAAGAAGAACTTAATAAAGCTCAAATTGACGTTCAAATTCTTGGAATTGGTGGAAATGGTCACATTGGTTTTAACGAGCCAGGAACACCATTTGACGCTGGTGTACATGTTGTAGATTTAAAAGAAGAAACAATTAAAAGCAAACTCAAGATTTTTTTCGATGGTGATATAAATCTTGTTCCTAAACAAGCTATGACAATGGGAATTAAAGATATTATGCATGCTAAACACATCATCTTACTAGCATTTGGTAAAGCTAAACAAGATGCAATCAGAAGTCTAGTAGAAGGTACTGAAATAACTGAAAATATTCCTTGTACTGTTCTAAAAAATCACCCTAGTGTTTATATACTAGTAGATAAAGAAGCAGACTTTCAATAATTAATAAGTGGGAGTGACCTCAACTAAATTTTCATATTTAGTCAAAACCTCCCACTCTAATAAACATATCAATGTAAGCGTTTGATTTTTTAAAAATAATATAGGGAGGTACTTATGATGGGTACTGAATTAAAATGGACAAATATAGCTACTGTAGCGGCTCAAAAAGGCTACGAAAACAATATAGGCACTGCAGGATTAGTTAAAGGAGTATTAGGTAATAAACTAATCTTTGGTGGAGGTGCTAACTTTCCAGGAGGACTTCCTGTAGATGGTGGTGTTAAAGTAAATCATAAAGACATCTATCTATATGAAGAAAATTCTGAAGGAGTAACACTCCTAGATCAAATTCAATTTGATTATCCATTAGCATATGGACCAAGCGCTGTATATAACGACACTCTATACTATATCGCAACAAAAAATGAAACTTCATCAGACCTTTTAGTATTCACTGTTGTTGATAATAAATTAAAAGTTGAAGTAGTCGAAACTCTTCCACTTACTGTAGAAAATGTTATCGCAAAAATTCACGATAATAAACTATACTTCGGTATCGGATCTATTAACGGATCTAATAACAATGAATTATATGCATATGATTTAGCATCTAAGAAATTCGAAGTATTTTCAGAATTTCCTGGGAAATTACGTAATCAAGCACTAAGTTATGTATATAATAATGAACTATATGTATATGGTGGTGGATTTAGTGAAACTTATAGTGATGGATTTAAGTTAAATTTAGCTACTAAAGAATGGACGCAATTAGCTGATGTAGTATTAGACAATGAAGAAATATCACTTTTAGGTGCTGATTGGGCTCCATTAAACGACCATGAACTTCTAGTAATCGGTGGCTTCAATAAAGATGTATGGAAAGATGCAGTATTCAATTTAACAACATTACAAGGTGAAGATCACGCAAAATATCGTGACGCATACTTCAGACGTCCTGTAAGTGACTACAGATGGAATAAAAAAGAATTAGTCTACAACTTAAAAGAAAACCGCTGGTATCAATTAGAAGAAATTCCTTTTGAAGCACCTTGTGGACATGCTTTATTAACTACAGAAACTAATATTTATTCAATTATGGGTGAGATTAAACCAGCAGAAAGAAAACCATATATTCATAAAACTAAGAAATAATAATACCCACCCCTGAAAAGGGGTGGTTTTCTCTTCAGATATACCCCTTTGTTACTAACACGCACCTCAAGGCGCTGGCTTTCACATTCGTTCAAGCTCTATTGTATTTTTGACGTCCGCTACCCATTAAACAGGTTTATCTATTTTTTTCTTATTTCTAAATAGATTTGTATATTCTTTTTGTTATCAGTTTGTCTATCACAATATCATGCTATTCTTGTTCTCTGATCTGTATTTCAAGTTTGAATGCATATCAAATATCATTAATGAACTTTTTCCCTTTCAGATATCCCATAAAACTTGATACACTATATTTTTGGTAGGATTAATAGTACCAAATGTATATGATTTGATATTATATGTCCTTCTATTATTTCCACTACTTTCGGAGATTTCGCCTCCTCAACTGGCTAAATCCTTTAATAAAAAAGAACTACTTAGCAAATAAATGTTAAGTAGCTCTTTGGTAGAATTTAAGTATAAAAAGAACCCTCCAAAAAGGAAGGCTCTCACTATTGCCTGGCAACGTTCTAGTCTCACAGGGCGTAAGCCCAACTACATTCGACGCTAAAGAGCTTAACTTCTGTGTTCGGTATGGGTACAGGTGTGTCCTCTTCGCTATCGCCACCAGACGAAAACTTCATATACATATTATATCATCTTTTTTTCTTTTTTGTCAACAGTTTTTTTCTAAAGAACTTTCACTTGATTAAGTCCTCGACCTATTAGTATTAGTCAGCTGAACACGTTACCGTGCTTACACTCCTAACCTATTCTCCTTGTCGTCTTCAAGGGGTCTTAATATCCGTGGGAAATCTCATCTCGAGGGGGGCTTCATGCTTAGATGCTTTCAGCTCTTATCCCTTCCGTATTTAGCTACCCAGCTATGCCACTGGCGTGACAACTGGTACACCATTGATACGTCCATCCCAGTCCTCTCGTACTAAGGACAGCTCCTCTCAAATTTCCTACGCCCACGACGGATAGGGACCGAACTGTCTCACGACGTTCTGAACCCAGCTCGCGTACCGCTTTAATGGGCGAACAGCCCAACCCTTGGGACCGACTACAGCCCCAGGATGCGATGAGCCGACATCGAGGTGCCAAACCTCCCCGTCGATGTGGACTCTTGGGGGAGATAAGCCTGTTATCCCCAGGGTAGCTTTTATCCGTTGAGCGATGGCCCTTCCATGCGGAACCACCGGATCACTAAGTCCTGCTTTCGCACCTGCTCGACTTGTAAGTCTCACAGTCAAGCTCCCTTGTGCCTTTACACTCTGCAAATGATTTCCAACCATTCTGAGGGAACCTTTGAACGCCTCCGTTACTCTTTAGGAGGCGACCGCCCCAGTCAAACTGCCCACCTGACACTGTCTCCCGGTCTTCTACGCCGAGGGTTAGAATTTCAATACAGCAAGGGTAGTATCCCAACAACGCCTCCTCATACACTGGCGTGCATGATTCTCTGGCTCCTACCTATCCTGTACATACTGCATCAAAATTCAATATCAAGCTACAGTAAAGCTCCATGGGGTCTTTCCGTCCTGTCGCGGGTAACCTGCATCTTCACAGGTACTATGATTTCACCGAGTCCATCGTTGAGACAGTGCCCAAATCGTTACGCCTTTCGTGCGGGTCGGAACTTACCCGACAAGGAATTTCGCTACCTTAGGACCGTTATAGTTACGGCCGCCGTTTACTGGGGCTTCAATTCATACCTTCGGATTACTCCTAAGCACTCCTCTTAACCTTCCAGCACCGGGCAGGCGTCAGCCCCTATACTTCACCTTTCGGTTTTGCAGAGACCTGTGTTTTTGTTAAACAGTCGCTTGGGCCTATTCACTGCGGCCTACTCTCGTAGGCACCCCTTCTCCCGAAGTTACGGGGTCATTTTGCCGAGTTCCTTAACGATGGTTCTCTCGCTCACCTTAGAATTCTCTTCCCAACTACCTGTGTCGGTTTGCGGTACGGGCACCTCTTATCTCGATAGCGGCTTTTCTTGAGAGTTTGGCTTCATTGACTTCGCTACTATATTTCGCTCCCCATCACACTTCAGTCTTATGAGCAGCGGATTTTCCTACTACTCAACCTTTGTGCTTAGACGTCCTATTCCATCAGGACGATCAATTAGCCTCCTCTGTCCCCACTTCTCTCAATCGATATTTGGTGGTACAGGAATTTCTACCTGTTGTCCATCGGCTTCACCATTCGGCTTCACCTTAGGTCCCGACTTACCCAGAGCGGACGAGCCTTCCTCTGGAAACCTTAGTCATTCGGTGGATAGGATTCTCACCTATCTTTCGCTACTCACACCGGCATTCTCACTTCTAACCTCTCCACCTCGCCTTACAGCTCGGCTTCTACGATGTTAGAACGCTCTCCTACCATATAACATTAGTTATATCCGCAGCTTCGGTTGTATGTTTAGCCCCGGTACATTTTCGGCGCGATGTCACTCGACCAGTGAGCTATTACGCACTCTTTAAATGGTGGCTGCTTCTAAGCCAACATCCTGGTTGTCTGTGCATCATCACATCCTTTTCCACTTAACATACAATTTGGGACCTTAGCTGGCGGTCTGGGCTGTTTCCCTTTCGACTACGAACCTTATCACCCGCAGTCTGACTCCCGTTGATATTTATCTGGCATTCGGAGTTTGTCTGAATTCGGTAACCCGGGATGGGCCCCTAGTCCAAACAGTGCTCTACCTCCAGTAAACTCACAACGAGGCTAGCCCTAAAGCTATTTCGGAGAGAACCAGCTATTTCCAAGTTCGATTGGAATTTCTCCGCTACCCACAGCTCATCCAAACACTTTTTCAACGTGTCCTGGTTCGGTCCTCCATTCAGTGTTACCTAAACTTCAACCTGGCCATGGGTGAGATCACTTGGTTTCGGGTCTACTCCATCATACTATTTCGCCCTATTAAGACTCGCTTTCGCTTCGGCTCCATGTCTTCCACTTAACCTCGCATGATAAAGTAACTCGCCGGTTCATTCTACAAAAGGCACGCCATCACCCTCAAGGGGCTCTGACTACTTGTAGCTACACGGTTTCAGGTTCTCTTTCACTCCCCTCCCGGGGTTCTTTTTCACCTTTCCCTCACGGTACTGGTTCACTATCGGTCACTAGGTAGTATTTAGCCTTACCAGATGGTCTGGTAGATTCCGACGGAATTCCTCGTGTTCCGCCGTACTCAGGTGCTCTCTCTCGCCAACTTAGCATTTCGTATACAGGACTTTTTACCTTCTACGGTCTAACTTTCCAGCTAGTTCTACTATACTTTGTCATACGATTTGTTGAGAGTCCTACAACCCCAATATGCAAGCACATTGGTTTGGGCTCTTTCCTTTTCGCTCGCCGCTACTCAGGAAATCGATTTTTTTCTTTCTCTTCCTGCAGGTACTTAGATGTTTCAGTTCCCTGCGTTACCTCGCTTTCGCGTACCGCCCTTTTTAAAAAGCGGTGGGTTCCCCATTCGGATATCTACGGATCTTTGCTTACTTACAGCTCCCCGTAGCATTTCGTCGTTTGTCACGTCCTTCTTCGGCTCCTAGTGCCAAGGCATCCTCCGTGCGCCCTTTACTACTTAATCGTGTGTAGCTTTTTACGCTTCGTTCTTTTTCCTTGAACTCTTTGTGAATAAGTTTTTTTACAACTTACTTACTATTTTTCTCGGTTTTTTTGTAAATCTGTTTCTTTTTACTTATAGAAAAATTATTTTTGATCTAATATATATATTCAGTTTTCATTGTTCAAAATGGTGGAGCCTAGCGGGATCGAACCGCTGACCTCCTGCGTGCAAAGCAGGCGCTCTCCCAGCTGAGCTAAGGCCCCAAATTTATTGAATTGTATTTAATAAGAATAAATGGTGGGCCTAAATGGACTTGAACCATCGACCTCACGCTTATCAGGCGTGCGCTCTAACCAGCTGAGCTATAGGCCCCTATTAAATTATTCTTTTGAGTGCTTGAACACTCAAAACTAAACGAATTATCAACGTATTCCTTATCCTTAGAAAGGAGGTGATCCAGCCGCACCTTCCGATACGGCTACCTTGTTACGACTTCACCCCAATCATCTGTCCCACCGTGACCGGCTCCCTCCTAAAAAGGTTAGGCCACCGTCTTCGGGTGTTACAAACTCTCGTGGTGTGACGGGCGGTGTGTACAAGACCCGGGAACGTATTCACCGCGACATTCTGATTCGCGATTACTAGCGATTCCAGCTTCATGTAGTCGAGTTGCAGACTACAATCCGAACTGAGAATAGTTTTGTGAGGTTTGCTTACTCTCGCGAGCTCGCTTCTCTTTGTTCCTATCCATTGTAGCACGTGTGTAGCCCAAGTCATAAGGGGCATGATGATTTGACGTCATCCCCACCTTCCTCCAGTTTATCACTGGCAGTCTATCTAGAGTCCCCATCTTACTGCTGGCAACTAGATATAAGGGTTGCGCTCGTTGCGGGACTTAACCCAACATCTCACGACACGAGCTGACGACAACCATGCACCACCTGTATCTGTGTCTAACCAAAGGTCAGAACAACACAATCTCTTGTGTCTTCACAGTATGTCAAGACTTGGTAAGGTTCTTCGCGTTGCTTCGAATTAAACCACATGCTCCACCGCTTGTGCGGGTCCCCGTCAATTCCTTTGAGTTTCAACCTTGCGGTCGTACTCCCCAGGGCGGAGTGCTTAATGCGTTAGCTGCAGCACTGATCTCTTATGAGACCAACACTTAGCACTCATCGTTTTACGGCGTGGACTACCGGGTATCTAATCCTGTTTGCTCCCCACGCTTTCGCGCCTCAGTGTCAGTTACAGGCCAAAAAGCCGCCTTCGCCACTGGTGTTCCTCCTAATCTCTACGCATTTCACCGCTACACTAGGAATTCCACTTTTCTCTCCTGCACTCAAGTTTAACAGTTTCCAATGACCCTCCACGGTTGAGCCGTGGGCTTTCACATCAGACTTATTAAACCACCTGCGCGCGCTTTACGCCCAATAATTCCGGACAACGCTTGCCACCTACGTATTACCGCGGCTGCTGGCACGTAGTTAGCCGTGGCTTTCTGGTTAGGTACCGTCTCTACTGTGTATAGTTACTACACAATCATTCTTCCCTAACAACAGAGCTTTACGAACCGAAATCCTTCTTCACTCACGCGGCGTTGCTCCGTCAGGCTTTCGCCCATTGCGGAAGATTCCCTACTGCTGCCTCCCGTAGGAGTCTGGGCCGTGTCTCAGTCCCAGTGTGGCCGATCACCCTCTCAGGTCGGCTATGCATCGTCGCCTTGGTAGGCCTTTACCCCACCAACTAGCTAATGCACCGCAAAGCCATCTCATAGTGTTAGCAAAACCAACTTTTAAACATCAACCATGCAGTTAATGCTGTTATCCGGTATTAGCTATCGTTTCCAATAGTTGTCCCAGTCTATGAGGCAGGTTCTTTACGTGTTACTCACCCGTTCGCCGCTAAGTTTTTCCGGTGCAAGCACCAGAAAAACTTCGCTCGACTTGCATGTATTAGGCACGCCGCCAGCGTTCGTCCTGAGCCAGGATCAAACTCTCCAAATAAATTTGTTAGCTTGATTAGCTCATTAAAAAGTTTTATAGTTTCTTTTTAAAACTGTCCTTTTTTTTGGAATTAACGTTGACTTAATTCGTTTAGTTTTCAATGTTCAAAATAATGGAGCGGGTGATGAGAATCGAACTCACAACATCAGTTTGGAAGACTGAGGTTTTACCACTAAACTACACCCGCATTATTCAATTTCTTTTTAAAATGTTTCTTCAACACTTAAATTATTTTTATCATTTTTTTAGAAGTTTTTTTGTCAAGAACTTTTTTTATTTTTTTAAAAAGTTTTTTTGAGAACTTCTTGTCATTTTTAAGACTTATTAATGATATCATTTCTTTTTGTTTTTTTGTCAAGAGTTTTTTTGAAATTTCTTAACATTTAATATTTTTGAAATGTTTTATTGTTCGTCTTCTCTATCAGAAGACTTTTTATTATTCTATCATCAGTTTTTATATTATGTCAATAGAAAATGAAAAAAAGTTTAGAAAATTTCATTTTTTCTCTTTCTAAACTTTTTTTCTTCTATAAAGATATGTTTTTTTAATTTATTTTTGTAGTTTGTCTATGAACTATTCTATAAGGTAGATTCATTTCATTTTTCTTGTACATTAAATTCTTCTAATTCTACCTCATCTATTTCTTCACCTTTACGTTTTTGCTTTTTTTCAATATCAATTATTTTTGTTAGTACACGCATTGATACTGCACCGATATCAAAAGATTGGTTGGAATATTGAAGAAATTTTTCGGTCTTGTCATGTTTATTAGTTTTTGTATTTTTCTAATGAAAAGGATTTGTAAATCGCTGGAATACTAACATCCTAAATCTAATGCTTGTTGCATCACTGCTAATGCGACTTCATCAAACATTGTAATTACTACTTCAGCATCTATATTACTTAATGCTTTGTATAGTTTATTACTTTCTTTGTATGTTCTGTATCCATCAATTATATTTTTGTGGTTTGAAGTCTACTTTTTTTCTGATGCTAATGCCTCTTTATATCCTTTTATAAGTCTTTGTGTTTTTTTGGCTTTCATATTTATCTATAACTAATGAGATATTTTTTTAGATCCTTTTGCTAAAAATTCTTTTAGTTACATCATATGCTGCTTTTTTTCATAATCTATATTTACTGCATAGAAATCTGAATCAGTACCTAGGTTACCTGCTAAAACTACTGGTATTTGAATATCTTGTAAGTAATTTTTAGAACTATCTGATAAAGAGTGTCCTAAATATATAATTCCATCTACTTGTTTACTAACAAATGAAGCGAAGATATTTTTTTCTATTTCTTTGTCATCACATGAGTTTGCTAAAAATTATATTGTATTTATACATATTTGCTACTGATTCGATTCCACTTACTATTTCAGCTGAAGATAAATCTGCTATATCAGGTAATACTATACCTATAGTAGTTGTTTTTTTACTAGCAAGACCTCTGGCAACAGCGTTAGGTGTGTATCTTAATTTTTTTAATAACCTCTTGAACACGTAATCTTGTATCTTCTTTTTACATTAGGATTATTATTAACAACCCTTGATACAGTGGCCATCGATACTTTTTGCTTCTTTTTGCTACATCATATATCGTTATTGTCATTATTTTTTCTCCTCTACTTTTTTTATTTTAAATTTTATTGGTAACTTTTAAAAACCTTTTTCATCCTTATATATTGTACCAAATTTTTTTCTATAAGTCTAGTATTTGAAAACAAATTTATCTATATTTTTTGTATTTTTCAAAAAAACGTTTACTTCCCTTTTTATAATATTTCTTTTTACTTTAAATTTAACAAAAAGAAGAATTAAATTCTTCTTTAAATTAAAGATTTGAATCTAATTCTTCTATAAATTTTTTTAATTGAATTAAGCTTCTAAAGCTGCGTATGCTTTTTCTAAAGTTTCTTTTTAGAACTTTAGCTGAATGTTGCATTTTAGCTGTTTCTTCTTCAGTTAAGTCTAATTCTACTACTTCACGAACACCTTCACGTCCTACGATAGCTGGAGTTCCGATATATAATCCGTCGATTCCGTAGTGTCCATCACAGTATCCACTTACTGCAAGCTCAACGTTTTCGTCACGTAAGATAGCTTTAACGATTGTGAATAACGCAAGTCCGATTGCGTAGTAAGTAGCACGTTTACGGTTGATTACTTCGTATGCAGCACGCATAACTTTTTCTTCTACATCAGCGAAGTCTTCTTTAGTGTATTTAGAAGTTTCTAAGAATTTATCGAATTGTTTTCCGTAAACATTTACGTTACTCCATGCAGCAAGTTGAGTATCTCCGTGTTCCCCAATGATATATCCACGAACACTGCTTGGTGCTAAGTTTAATTTTTCTCCTAAGATGTAACGGAATCTTGAAGAGTCAAGAGTAGTTCCTGATCCAACGATTTCTGTTTCTTGGGAATCCAGTGAATTTTTGTAAAGCGTTAGTTAATACGTCTACTGGGTTAGATGCGATAACGATAACTCCATCGAATCCTGAAGCTACGATTTGCTCAGACATATCTTTAACAACTTTCATGTTTTTGTCAACTAGGTCAAGACGAGTTTCACCTGGTTTTTGTGGAAGACCTCCAGCGATTACGATTACGTCTGCATCAGCACATTGTTCGTATCCACCTGAAGTTACTTTAATAGGTGGTACTAAATGCTCCACCGTGGTTAAGGTCCATTGCTTCACCTTCAGCTTTTTCAGCGAAGAAGTCGATTAATCCTAGTTCTTCACAAAGTCCGCTTGAATATAATTGATAAGCAAAGCTCATCCCTACCATTCCTGCTCCTATTAAAACAACTTTTATGTTTTTCGCTTTCATAAGAAAACCTCCATTAATTATATATAGTTTTAGATATTTTTAAAGTAATTATTTTTTTACTATTTTATTTTTTTATGGGATAAAATACTATAACAAATCCCTTATTAAAGTATAAATATCTCATTTCCCTTAGAAATTATATCACACTATTGGAAAAAAAGAAAAGTGTTTTTTATTGCCTTTAAATTTATACTATCTTGTTATTAATCTAAACAAATTTTCATATTTTTTTGAAATTTATTATAGTGTTTTACCTTTCAGATATTTTTATAAAAGCGTTTTCCTTTTTATTATCTTTAGTTTATGCATATACTTTTAGTACAAGATAATTTTTCTAATTTTATTATAATTAGTACATTTTTTTAAGGTTAAATTTTTTTAAAAAAAATTTTATTTATTTTTCTTTATATTTTCTCATTCTTGTACTATTTATATTTTATTTTTTTCTGTATTTATGTTTCATTTAAGTGTATTAGATTATCTACTATTATTTTCCTCCTACTGTAATATTACAGTTTTTATATTTTTTCTTCTTATATTCTACATTTATTTATTCATTTTAGTAGTAAAAAGAGGTTTCTATTTTCATTTGAAATAGATGTTTGAACCTCTTTTTAAGTTTATTTTTTTCTATTATATTTCCTTTTAGAACTACAGTGAATTAGTGTCACTAATAAATACCGCTGCAGTGTCAAAATTAATACATATAATGCTTTATTCCAATCAGAAATATCTCTGATATATCCTAGTAATGGTGGGAATACTCGCAGCTAATAAGTATCCTCCCTGATTGTGCTAAATCCTGAAATATCAGCCGCTTCACTTTCATTTCTTGATTTAGCTGAGAATAGATACATAACATATGAGAATGATCCTCCCCCAGCTAACGCGAAGATAACTAATAAAGATTAACATTATTGCAAAAGTTTCCACTCGTAGATAGCATTCCTACTAGTGATACGATAGTATCCAATAGTAATAACTACTAGGGAATAATTAGTTTATTATGTAGTTTATCCGCTAAAATCGGTACTATAAAATGTAGATGGGAAATTGAGCGAACTGACTAATTGATAATAATAGTCCTGCTGTTTCAGGTGAGAAATCTTTACTAATCATAATTTCAGCAAACCATGAAACACTACAATAGAAATAATGCTGATTGTAATCCCCATACTCAACATAATCGTCCACATTTTTAGAATATCTAAAGTATCCATGGACTTTTCTCATGACTATCTTCAACATCACTTACTACATGCTATTTTTTTCGACATTGCTGTGTAGATAAAGATATTGATAATTAGCAATTAATCCAAATATTAACAGCAAGTCCTGTTGAGAAATTTTCTCCACCGATATTTGGTACTTAAGATTGGATAGCTAATACCAGCTGCAACTGCAGCTCCCTACATTCATAACAACTGCATAAAAATCCCAGTCATAAGCCCCTAGTTTTTTTCTGGATAATATTTCTTTTACTAATCCTGGTAATAATACGTTACCTACTGTTATTCCTACTCCAATTATAAATGTCGTAAGGAAGAATACATATGTATTGATATAGAATCTAAGCCCTAAACCGACAGTTATAGTTACTAACAGCTAACAATATTGTTTTTCTCTAATCCTAGCTTTTATTTGATAAGTTTTTGCTACCATTGGACTAAAATATTGCAAAATGCAATTAATGGGATAGTTGTAATAAATCCTGCCAGTCGTATTATTTATATCTAATATAGATTTTAATGATCCCTAATATTGCGCCTACTGATGTTATCAGGTGTTCTAATATAAGTCCTAAGAAGATAACACCTAATAAAATTAATATACTACTTTCGTTTTTTTCTTTGTCATTGTTCCTCCTAATTTAACTTTGAAAAAGGAGACTTTACAATTAAAGAAAATACAAATCGATATTTATATAAATCATATTTTATCAAAGTCTCCCCCAAAGTTTATTAGATATAATAGATATTTCTAAAAAAAACTTTTATTTATTGTTTTTATATAGTCTTTATCTATAAAACCATTACGTTTATTAGATCTATTACTTGATAGTAAACTGATAATTTTTTTATTTCAATCTATTTCACTTTATTTTATTTATTATTTAGTAAGTTCTTACTGGTAAAATTAATTCAATAATTTCTCTGTGATAATCACTTGGTTGAATAATAAACGCTGTTAGCTCACCTGAGAACTTAACGATAATTTCTTCAGCAGCAACCGCAGATACCGCGTCTTTTAGATATTTCCCAGATACAGAAATTTCGAAATTTTTTTCATCTTCTAATGTAGAAGAAACTTTTTAATTCTTCTACTAGCACTTCCTAAAGTCTTTTTGATTGAGAAGAAACTTCTAATAGATTATCAGTTACTACTAATTTAATAATATCATCTTTATCTTCTCTACTCATTAATGCAACCCTATCAACTGCATTAAAGAATTCTCTACTATTCGCTACGAAATGTACATTCAAAAACAGTAGGAATAAGTTTATTAGTATTTGGATAGTTTCCACTAATTAATAATACTGTATAAACTACATTTTGGTAGTAAAGAACTATTCTATTGTTTTCATAGAAGATTTCTACTTGATCTTTTCCATTTTTCTATCATTCTTTGGAAATAAGTTAGAGCTTTTCTAGGAATAATTAAAGTTAAACTCTTTGTTGCTGTCTTCATCATTTAGTGTAACTTGTCTTCTACTTAAACGATATGAATCAGTTGCTGTAGCTGTTAAGATTTTTGTTACTTAATGAGAAAGTTTAACCCCCTCAAGAATAGGTCTTTGATCATTAGGTGCTGTACAGAATACTGTTTCTTTAATAATATCATTAAAAACATTAGCTTCTAATTTAAGACTATTTTTCTTTAGAGATAACTGGGAAATTCTGGATAATCATTTGCATCATATCCTTTTACGTTAAATTCACTTTTTACCTGATTTAACTAAAATATTATTTACCAACTGTTTCTATCTCTATTAAATCTGTTGGTGCTTTTTCTAATTATTTCTATAAAAATTACGAGAAGGTAATACTACTTGTCCTTCTTCTTCTATAGTAATAACTTTCTTTATCATCTTTCGTAACTATCTATAGAATATTCTACAGATACTAAAGAATCACTTGCTTTTTAATATAAGTTTATCTTTTTCTAATTCTATTTTTAATTCCTTTTAAGAATTTCAAAAAAAGAGAATTAGGGTGCAATTACTCTTGATACGTGATTTAAACCATCAAGAAAAATTTGATTTAGTTATAGTAAATTTCATGTTTTTCTCCTTATATATAATATATATTTAATAAAATAATAATAATAAGGTCTGTAAAAACTGTGGAAAACTAAAGAATACTCAAAAAAATAATGAATTTTCTCTTGTTAATAACTTGTGAAAAATCATATTAATATCTTTAGTAGATTTTTAACAGCCTCTTATATCTTTTCCTAAACGTTCTTTTATTACTTCTATATCTTCAAAAAAATCTCTGGATTTTTCATCTTTACTTAGTTTTTGCTATTTTTATTGAATGAATAAAGAATAGAAGTATGATCTTTATTAAAACAATCACCTATAGAAGGGAAATGATAAATGTAGTAAGTTCTCTACATAAGTATATAGCTATATTTCTAACCTGTACGACTTCTTTTTTTACGAGAAGATGAAAGAATATCATCAACCTTTGATTTTTATAGAAGTCTGCACAAACATTAATAATGTTGTCAGGTGAGATATTTTTTTCTAGGTGAAGTTTTTCGCGCTTTTTAGTATTTCCTCGGCAATACTAAGTGAAGGTTGTTCATGTTTAGAAGTCGCTGTGAACTTAATACGTTTAAGAACACCTTCAAGCTCTCTTATATTAGATGATACATTACTAGAAATATAAGTAAGTGTCTCTTCATCTAGTTTAATATCGAACTGTTCACATTTGAATTTAATAATTGCCATACGTGTTTCGAAAGTCAGGTGGTGTAATGTCGGCAGTTATCCCCTGACTGAATCTAGTAACTAATCTATCTTCCAAATCATTAAGTTGAGATGGAGAGCGATCACTTATAAGAACGATTTGTTTCTGATTCATTTGTAGCTCGTTAAATGTATGGAAAAATGCATTTTGTGTTTCAGTTTTACCTGATAAGAATTGAATATCATCGATTAAAAGCGCATCAACATCGCGGTATTTTCTTCTAAAGTCTTCATCCGCATTAGTATAGTTGTTTCTTTATCTTTCATCGGTTTAATAGAAGCAAGAAATTCATTTAAAAACTTCTCAGATGAAATACATTCAATTTTAAAATCAGGGAAATTAGCTTCCATTTCATTACCAATAGCGTGAAGTAAGTGTTTTTTTCCTAGTCCAACACCTCCGTAAATAAATAGAGGATTATAGATACCACCGGGAGAAACTGCAACATTCCATGCTATATTATGTGTAAAAGCATTCCCTTCACCTACTACGAAAATTTTTCAAAAGTGTAGTTTTTTTATTAAGCGTAGGATTCTTTTTACTCGCTGTAATATTTTTATTAGGGACAGGATGTTTATAATCTTCTAGAGGAAAAGTTTGTTTTTGATAAAAATGTTGAGCCCCAGAAGGTTTATCACCTTGAAGAAAGTTCTGTCTAATTAGATTTTTCAGCTGCTGGCTTTTTCATTAACAACCTGAGGTGTAATTAGAGGAATATCAGTATCAAGGGAAGTATAGTCTATATTAAAATCAAAATCCAGTATTTTTTTCTTTAGTATTTCTTTTTAATTTTTGATCATAAGCACCTTTGAATAAATTGAGAAATAAGAGCTTCTTTACTAGTAATAACTATTGATTTTTTCATAAAATCGACGTTATCTATAGAAGCACCAGAAAACCAAGTATCAAAATACATGAGGATCAACGGTACTCTTTTAGTTCACGAAGAATAATTTCCCATAAGAAATTAGAATTACTCAATGAAATACCTCCTTAAAAAAAATATATAAATAATTATAGCATAGATTGTTAATAAAATAAAACATTAGTTATTCACAAGTTGTTAACAGAAGTTATTAACTATGTGAATAAAAGAGTAAGAAAAAAAGCTGTGAATATGTTAAAAATGCAAATAGAATATAAAAAAAAGTAATTAAAAGAAATTTTTAAAGTTTTTTTAACAAACTTTAGATTGCTATGAAATATAGTTTATAGAGTTTTTTTCACACAAAATTCACAGTTGTGAATAACTTTTTAAATGTGAAATTTGTGAATAACTTTATAAAATCTGTTAAAAACTTAAGAAAAAAAGAAAAAATGTTTTTTTCTAGATGTTAATAAAGTTATTAACAAAGATATGTGGATAACTTATAATAAAACTGTGGAAAAAAATCTTTAAAAGAGATACTTAAATATTTTTTTCTTTATACATTTTAATGGGATAATTAACATTTTTTTCAACAGTATGGGTTTTTAGGCTATGATGAAGAAAGCTACGACTTATGAATCATAAATAGTGATAAGATTAATTAAAAAATACAGTATATTTTTTTACCTGTCTAGATTTTTTTAGAAAAAAATGAGGTTTTTTTACTTGATAAATTATTTTAGATATGTTAAACTAATTCAGTTATTACATCTATCTAAGTAAAGAAAAAGAAAAACTCGAGGAGGACAAAATGAAACGTACGTATCAACCAAATAAAAGAAAAACATTCAAAAAGTACACGGATTTAGAGCTAGAATGAGCACTAAAAAAACGGAAGAAATGTATTAGCAAGACGTAGAGCTAAAGGAAGAAAAAGTTCTTTCAGCTTAATGTTTTGCTAAAAGGGTATCACGAAAGTGGTACTCTTTTTTTATTAACTGGTCCTAAAAAAATAAGAAAGATAGTTGTAAAAAAAGTTAAATAAACTGTTAAAATTATTAGTGTTAAGAAAGGTTTTTAAAATGAAAAAAAGAATATAGAGTAAAAAGAAGTCAAGATTTTGATAATATTATTAGAAAAAAACAATCTTTTTGCGAATAGACAGTTTGTTATTTATTATCAAAAAAATAATTTAGACCATATGCGTTTAGGTATTTCTGTTAGTAAAAAAATTAGGAAAAAGCCTTTTGAACGTAATAAAATAAAAAAAGATACATACGAGAAACTTTTTAAAACAAGAAAAGAACTTGTTAAAAAAACTATGATATTATAGTGATAGCAAGACCTGGTGCTAAAAGATATGCCATTCTTAGAGTTCGGCAGCAGCATCGATCATGTTTTAAAAAGATCAAAACTTATGAAAGCGAAGAGGAGTTAAGAATGGAAAAAGAATATTATTATGTTGGAGTTACTGTAGATGAGGCTATAAAAAAAGGATTAAAAAGACCTAGCTTTTAACAGAAGATGCAGTAAAAATTGAAGTAATCGAAGGTGGGAGCGCAGGTATTTTCGGTTTATTTAAAAAAAGAAGCAAAAGTAAAATTAGTTCCATTAGATGAAGATTATAATAAAGAAGATCCTGTTGAATTAGCTAAAGTAACTGAAGAAGTGGTTGAAGTTGAGAAAGTAGCAGAAAAAGAGCAAGAAGTTGAAGTAAAAACAACAGAACAAGAAGTTGTTGTAGAAAAAGTGGTTGAACAAGATGTTCATACTGAAGAAAACAAAACCAGCAGTAGAAGAAACTGTTGTAGAAGCTGAACAAAAATGAAGAGCCAGTTAAAAAGCTAAAAAGAGAAGATTACATCGTAAAAAAATCAAGATCGTATTGTAAATTATCTACAAAAATATTGTTGTTGCAATGGGATATCCTGATGCGACTGTAGATTTTAGAGATGATGGTAATCGTCATTTTACTTTTAAATATTAAAACAGAAGAAAAATACTAGTTTAATAATTGGGTAAACGTGGAATCACTTTAAACAGTTTACAATTTCTAGTTAATAACTATGCTAAAAAAATTCAGTTCACACTACTTCAGAATAGAAGTTGATTGTGATGATTATAGAGAAAATCGTAAGAAAAACATTAGAAGAATTAGCGTTAAACTTAGCTAAAAAAATCTAAAAAAATTGGAAAACCTGTTGAATTAGAACCAATGACAAGCATTGAAAGAAAAAAATTATTCACAATGCCTTAACAGGAATTAAAAAAATGTTGAAACAGAATCACGTGGTGAAGAGCCACACAGATATTTAGTTATTACAGCTAAATAGGAGGCCTAATGAAGTCAGTATTAATAGTTGATGATAGTTCATATTACAGAAGTCGTGGAGCAGAAATTGCTAGTCGTGCAGGATACAAGTGTCATTTTTGCAGAAAATGGAGAACAAGCTGTGAGAATGTATAGAAGGTTAAAACCAGATTTTCGTAACGATGGATATTTGTATGCCTATAATGGATGGTTTAGAGGCAACGAAGGAAATTTGTACGAAGTTTCCAGGAGCAAAAGGTTCTTATCTGCAGTAGTGTTGGTGAAGTACCAGTATATAAAAGACAGGCATTTGCTAATGGCGCATGTGGTGTACTACCGAAAGAATATGATTTAGATGACTTAGAATTCGCTATTTCAGAAATTGAACTTATGAGCGAAGAGAATTAATATCTTATTAAAAACTTTTTCAATAAAATAATAAAAAAATAAGTAGTTTGGAGATTTATCCAGGCTACTTATTTTTTTGTGGTTCTACAAAAATTTAGGACTGATGAGAAGAGTCATGAGCTTAAAGCTCAGGAATTCTTTTTGCTAGTGTATAATATTTTTGTGTTTAACATAATTATTGACAGTATCTTTTTCTCTTCTGATATAATGAGACCTCAGGAGGTATATTATATGTCTAAACAAAAAAATTAATCGCTTTGTTTCGGATCTATTGGAGCTTTTATTGGGATTCTTGTTTTTTTATTGCATATATTCCACAAATTATCGCTAACTTACAAGGAGAAAAAAAGCTCAACCATTCCAACCACTATTTGCAGCAGTTTCTTGTTTAATTTGGGTAATCTATGGTTGGACAAAAGAACCTAAAAAAAGACTGGATCCTTATCATTCCCAATGCAGCGGGAGTGATATTAGGGTGGTATAACTTTTATTACTTCTTTATAAAAATTATATAAACAAAACCAGAAACTTCATAAAAAAAGTTGCTGTTTTTTTATGCTGATTGCAAGCATTCTATTTGTTTGAACGAACTAAACTCAACAATCTTAATCGGACTGATTTTTTTCCATCAGTCCGATTTTTTTGATGAGCCTTTTTGTTCGCCCTCCCCTAACCCATTATTAAAAAAAAGTATATAAAATGTAGCTTGGTCGTATATAGAGAAAAAAATTTAAAGGAATAGTGTATAATAAATAAGATATGAATTTTTTAATTAATATAAAAGAGTTAGAAGGAGTTTGAATAATGAGTGAAACAATTTGCGCTATATCGACTGCCCTAGGAGAAGGAGCTATAGGTATTGTTAGACTTAGTGGTGATGAAGCATTTAGTATTGCTGAAAAAAATAGTAAGACTACCAAAAAGGTAAAAACGGTAGCGAGTCTAGCTAGTCACACTATAAATTATGGTAATGTAGTTGATCCAGCTACAAATGAAAAAATTGAAGAAATTATGCTTGTAAAAATGGTAGGTCCGCGTACTTATACTACTGAAGATGTTATAGAAATTAACTGTCACGGTGGTATTGTAACGATTCAAAAAGTACTTGCACTTTGTTTAGAACATGGAGCAAGAATGGCTGAACCAGGAGAATTTACTAAACGTGCCTTTTTAAATGGACGTATAGATTTAACACAAGCAGAGGCTGTAATCGACTTTATTAAGAGTAAAACAGATGAAGCTAGTCAAATAGCTAACAACCAAATGCAAGGACGCTTATCGACGCTTATTAAACGTCTACGTGCTGAAATTTTTAGATATACTAACAGTTGTTGAGGTAAATATCGATTATCCTGAATATGATGACTTAGAAATAGAAACGACAAAAAAACTATTCTTGAAAAAAATCAACAAGTATTAGAAATAGTTTAGAAAGTCTATTAGAAACATCAAAAACAAGGGAAAAATTATTAAAGAAGGTATAAATACAGCTATTATTGGACGACCTAACGTTGGTAAAAGAGCTCACTGTTAAATAACCTACTACAAGAAAAATAAAGCTATCGTAACTGATATTGCAGGAACAACTCGTGACGTACTAGAAGAGTATGTGAACATTAAAGGAGTACCGATTAAATTAATCGATACAGCTGGTATTCGTGAAACAGATGATATCGTGGAGCAAATAGGTGTTAAACGTAGTAAAGAAGCTTTTAGAAAAAGCCGATTTAGTATTATTCTTATTAAACAGCAGTGAAGAATTAACTGAAGATGATAAAGAATTATTAAAAATTAACTGAAGGAAAAAAACAACTATCGTAATATTAAATAAACTAGATTTAGAGACGAAAAATTGATATTGCTGAAGTTGAAAAAAATTAGCGTACAATCACCCTATTATAAAAAAACATCTATGACAACATATAAAGGAATAGATGAATTAGAGAAAAATATCAGAGATTTATTCTTCGGTGGAGCTGCTCGTCCAAAAAGATGCGACATACTTTATCAAAACACACGTCAAATCAACCTTATTCAACGAGCTTTAACAAGCTTTAAATGATGCTATCGGAGCAGCAGAGATGGGTCTTGAAGTGGATATGGTACTTATAGACTATACGAATACATTCAATCTATTAGGAGAAGTTATCGGAGAAAACTCTGGTGATGAACTGATAAATGAATTATTCAGTAGATTCTGTCTAGGAAAATAAGTAGTATTATATAAAATACAAAAGAAAAAGATGAATGAACATGTTTTGTGTGAGATATAAAAAGTAAAGCTGAAAGAAACTGTTTTCACACGAAACAAGAGCTACAAGATAATAAAGATGTTTCACATGAAACAAAAAGGAGAACGAAATGAAATGTATAAGTTTTTAATGTCAATGGTCTAAGAGCGATCGTTGGTAAAAAAATTTTCGAAGAAGATTTTTAAACAACTAGATGCTGATTTCTTCTGTTTACAAGAGACGAAAAATGCAAGCAGGACAACTAGATTTACAATTTGATGGTTATTATAGCTATTTTAACTATGCTGAGCGTAAAGGGATACTCAGGAACAGCTATATATACTAAACACGAGCCATTAAATGTAACATATGGAATAGGAATCGAAGAACACGATACAGAAGGTCGTGTAATTACCCTAGAATATGATAAATTCTTCTTTATTACAGTGTATACACGAACTCAGGAAGTGAGCTTAAGAGATTAGAGTATCGTATGAGTTGGGAAGAAGATTTTAAAAACTATTTATTAGAATTAAACAAAACAAAAGGTGTCGTTGTTTGTGGAGATTTAAATGTTGCTCATACAGAAATAGATTTAAAAATCCGAAAATCAAATATGAAAAAAATGCAGGATTCACACCAGAAGAAAGAGAAAAAAATTCACGAAGTTATTAGATGCTGGATTTATAGATACGTTTAGATATTATAATCCAGACTTAACAGGTGCCTACTCTTGGTGGAGTTATCGCTTTTAACGCACGTAAAAATAATGCAGGATGGAGAATTGATTACTTCTTAGTAAGTCGTGACTTTAGAAGAGTACTTAGAAAGTGCTGCTATTCACAATGAAATATTTGGTAGTGATCATTGTCCTGTAGAGCTTGTATTAAAAGACAATTTGTTGTAAAAATATAATATGCGTTGTGGATAAACCATGACGTATATTTTTTTATCTTTAGCATGACTGACAAAAAGTAATATCTTATTTAAAAATCATGCATAATGATTAAAAAAATACTTATTAAAAAAATAAAATTAGCGGGGGTGACTTAATAAAAATAAATTTCTATGAGATTATGGGTTTAAGTTATTCCTGTATTAATTTTAAGAAAAGAGGTAATTTATGGGACCAAAAATTTTATATAGAAGATGTAAATGAATGGGACACAAAATATTCTATCGATTACATTAAAATTCGATGAGTTTGGAGTGATTGATGTTGTAAGAGTAACAGAAGAGAAAGATTATCTAGTTCACGGGAATATTAAGTTACCAATCTTTGATTCGGAAAATGAGTATATAGATTACTTGGAAAAAAAGAAGATATAATAGATCCATACTTGGCAGGTATTCTTCGCAAATTAATAGGATACAAGCCTGAAAGAATGATAATAGACGAAGTTTCACTAAATAATGTACTATTTATAGGTGATCCTAGGGGTGCAGAAAGAGCAACAGGTTTTAAAGATGCATTTGAACTTATGATGGAAGCTACGATGAGATGGGAATTCTCAGCTTTAGAGGCACTTAGAAGAACGATGCAGGTTATAAGAATATTAATGCGGGACAAAGAGCATAAATTAAGTGATGGGCCTATTAGAATAAAAAAGGCGAGCTAATGCTAAGAAAAACAAAATTAGAAAAATAATAGCAAGTAATGAAGAGAATAGCAGAGGGTCGTGTTTTTTTAAAAGAATAAGCTATAAAAATGAGTGGGAACATGGAAAAACTAGTAAAGTGACGACTAGTAATGATATAAATGAAGGTATTTCTTATGTCTTAGAAAAACTGGGAGAAACAGTAGAGACAATGACACTCACTACTTTTTATGAAGATTATGAGAAATACCCTACTTTTTGCTGAAAATATCAATTATTTAGTTATTCATCATTTAGCTATGATAAAATATCTTCGAAATCAGTGGATTGTACATGAAATTTTACAATCTATTTAGCTCTTTTGCTAAAAATTAAAAACATAGAATTTTTCATAAATGAATACTCATTTAAACAACAATACGATAAGAAAAATATTTAAGTGACTTTAAAATTTGTATGAAAAATAAAAAAACAAAAATTATCTATAAAAAAATATTTTTAGATGATAAAAGATAGAATAGCGTAGGAGTTAAAAATAGAATAATATAAATGTTTCACGTAAAACAAAAAGGAGTGATAGGTTTGAAATTTTTATTCTTATGAATATTTATTAAATAAAATAGATCAGAGTAATACTATAACATATGTAGTAGGAGGATGCTTACTATTAATAATAATAGTATCACTAATTAAGTATTATAAAAATAGACAAGATAGCAAGTATAGAGAATTAGCTATCATAATGATATTAGGTATCTTTTTATTAATCGGGATACAAGTAAGTGATTATCAAAGTAATAGTATATCAGCTAATCAGTATAAAAGCTCTATTGAATTTATTGAGGGAGTTTCAGAAAAAAATTAAATATTGACAAAAACACATATCTATATAAATAGTGAAGCCTCTATAGAAAATTCATTTTTAAAAAAATAGATGATAACTACTATAGAGTAATAAGTAACGGAAAAAAAGGTGATTATTTACTAGAGAAAATAGAATTGGTAGAACCAATTGTTGAAAAAAAGTGGAGGTGAAAAAGATAATGCAACTTTCATATATAGATATAGCAATAAAAACTAGCTTTTAGGTTTATTATCGCTTGTAATAGTAATTAATATATCAGGAAAAGGAAATTTAGCACCAACTTCAGCGAGTGATCAAGTTCAAAAACTATGTACTCGGGGAATATTAGGAGGGGTAATATATAGTCCATCAATTTCTATTTTACAATACTTCAATATATTATTAATATGGATAATTTTTGGTATTAGGTCTGAAGTGGTTAAAAACAAATAACTCATACTTAAAAAAATGATAGATGGAGAACCTACAACAATAATAAAAAAAGGAAAAAAATAGATGTAGAAGCAACAAGAAAAGCTGGTTTAACAGCACAAGACATAGCTTTTTAAATTAAGAACACAAGGTGTTTATAGTATTCAAAAAAAGTAAAAAGAGCGGTTTTAGAACAAAATGGACAACTAATTATAATACAACAAGGTGAGGAAAATCCTAAATATCCGGTAATTACTGATGGAACTATCCAACATAGTACATTAGAAACGATGGATAAAACAGAAGAATGGTTAAAAGAAACTTTATTAGAATTAGGATATGAAGACACATCTAAAATATTCTTAGCAGAGTATGACAAAGGACAATTACATATAATTAAATACTAATATAATTTATTTTTTTAAATAAAATTAAAAATTTTAACAAGACAATAACAAATTAATTAAATAAGAAAAATAATAATATCGATTAATATAATAAAGTAAAAGCAGGAAATTGAAAAAAATCAATTTTCTGCTTTTTTAAATGTTATTTATCAGCGTTAATAAAAATCGTAAGAAGAATCTTCTTGGAATTTTTTTAACGACATAAGAGCAAGCTGGTTTAATTTTTTATTTTTGCTCAGTCATATCTTTAACAAGAGCATCTAATAACTTTCCTGCTACACCTTGACCCTCGAAGTGAAGGATCAACAAAAGTATGATCAGCGACAACTACGTTAGGATTATTAGTAGTAGCATAGGTAATTTCAGCTATAACTCTACCATTTTTCATCATATTTTACGAATCCATCATTTGTTTTAGTAAATTCCATATAAACCTCCTGGGATACTCATATAGTGTTATTAGTGCTATTATACCATAAATAAAGGGAAAGAGTATCCTACATATCATTCTTTAAAAAGCACTACAATTATTAAAGGAAAAGTAATGTATGATAAAAAGTATTGCTTTTAGATTTGAAAGCAATAGAGGTATCTGATATAGAGGAAAAGTGTTTAAAAAGAAAAAAATTAAAAGGAAATAATAGATAAATATAAGTCCCTATTTGATATAGTTTAATATTTATCTAAATATTAACTATGTGAAAAAACAAAAATAGAAGTTTACTATATGATTTCATCACTTTATAGGTGAATTTTTATACTGAATTTTTTTATTTTTTCACTTAATTTTTACTTATCCCTTTTTCTCGTTATTTTTATTGTTCTTCTCTCTATCTTTTTTTGTTTCTTTTTTCTTTCTATTTTTATTTTTATAATTTCAATTTTGATAAAATATAAAAAAATTAATATTCCTTAAATTAAAATAAATAATTATACTAGATTTTTTTATTTGTAAAATAATAAATAAATTAAAAATATTTTTTTATAAGATTTTTTTGTTTAATATCTTATAGAAGAAAAAAATAAAAACGTTTTTAATTTTTTTAAAAAAGTTATTGACAAATATGTGAAAACGGGTGTACAATTAGTTTAATTTAATACACAAACGTTGAAAAGATAAGTAGATTAATACGTAGCTAAAACAGAGAGTTGCTGGATGGTGTGAAGCAACATGGTGAAGATTAGTTGAAAAATGGTCTTAGAGTTTTGTTTATCTAATAGGTAAACACGTAGGTTGCACGATATAGCACACAGTATAAACATGTACTGAATAAGGTATTAATCGCAAGATTAGTATAAATTAGAGTGGTAACGCGAATTAAGATGATCGCCTCTATTACATATGTAAATATGTAGTAGAGGTGTTTTTTTATTATCTAAAACACAGAACTTATCAAAACGTAGAAAAGAGGACAAAAATATTATGACAAGAAAATTTAGTTTTGAAACATTACAATTACACGCAGGACAAACAGTAGGAGATACAAAAGCAAGAGCTGTACCGATTTATCAAACAACATCTTTTGTATTTGATGATACACAAGACGCTGCAGATTCATTTGCATTAAGAAAAGCTGGAAATATTTATACACGTATTACTAACCCTACTACTGCTGTTTTGAAGAAAGAATCAACGCTTTAGAAGGTGGAGTTGGTGCATTAGCTGTAGCTTCAGGAATGGCTGCAATTACATACGTATTCTTAACATTAGCACATGCTGGAGACCATATTGTATCTTCTAAAAATGTATATGGTGGAACTTATAACCTATTAAAACTTACCCTACCACGTTATGGTGTAGAGTCAACTTTTGTTGACCCAGATAACTTTGAAGAAATTGAGCAAGCAATTACTGATAAAACTAAAGCTCTATTTGTAGAAACTTTAGGAAACCCATTAGCAAATATTGCTGACTTAGAAAAATGGGCTGAGATTGCTCACAAACACAAAATTCCATTAGTAGTAGATAACACGTTTGCTAGTCCATATTTAATTAATGCATTTAGCCATGGAGTAGATATTATTATTCACTCTGCGACTAAATTCATTGGAGGTCACGGTACATCAATCGGTGGTGTTATTGTTGATAGTGGTAAATTCGACTGGGAAGGTAGTGGAAAATTCCCTCAATTAGTTGATGAAGATCCAAGTTATCACAACTTAAGTTATACAAGAGATGTAGGACCTGCGGCGTTCATTACAAATGTAAGAACACAGTTATTACGTGATACAGGAGCAGCATTATCACCATTCAATGCATTCTTATTATTACAAGGTTTAGAAACATTATCTTTACGAGTAGAGCGTCATGTAGAAAATACTCAAAAAGTAATAGACTTCTTAGTAAAACATCCTAAAGTAGCGTCAATCAACTACCCAGGATTAGAAGGAAACAAATATTATGAATTAGCTAAAAAAATACCTACCTAAAGGTAGTGGATCAATCTTCTCATTTGATGTAGTTGGAGGAGAAGAAGCAGCTCGTAAAGTAATTGATAGTTTAGAAATTTTTCTCAAACTTAGCGAATGTAGCTGACGCGAAAAGTTTAGCTATTCACCCAGCATCTACAACACATGGTCAATTAAGTCCGGAGGAATTACAATATACAGGAATTACTCCACAGCAAATTAGATTATCAATTGGATTAGAAAATGCTGATGATTTAATTGAAGATTTACGTTTAGCGTTAGAAAAATATTTAAGAGAAAAGTTTCACAAGAAACATTTAATTAAAATAATTAATATTTTTATTAAAATTTGTGGATTAAGACAGAATATATAATACCCTTGACAGCCATTTATTTTTAATACTATTAAATATAAAAATATCTTAATCCACAATTTTTCTCTTTTTGAATAGAGATTATTTAGAAGCATGAAATAGAAACAAAGCAGTGTGGAAATTTCATAAAATTACTTCTGAGTAATCTCTGCTTTTTTATTTTCTGAAAGTATGAATAAAAATAGGAAGATGTTTATTTTTTTGCTAGTATATATCATAAGAAGCATGTTTATGATATAATTTTTAGTATTAATAGTAACTAAGGGGTGAAAACATGTATAAAGTAATGATAGTAGAAGATGATGAGATAATTTCAAATTCAATAGCTGGATATTTACAAAAATGGCAGTATGCTACACATGAAGTAGTAGATTTTCAAAATGTAGTAAAGAATTTGTGGAACAGTCACCTGATTTAGTGTTAATGGATATTAATCTCCCTTATTTTGATGGATATTATTTCTGTGAGGAGATTAGGAAGTTATCTAAAGTACCTGATAATTTTTTTATTTCATCTGCTAACGATGATATGAATATTGTAATGGCTATGAATATAGGTGCGGATGATTTTATAGAAAAACCATTTAAGTTAGTTGTCCTAAAAGGCAAAAATCGAAGCCCTACTCCGCCGTGTTTATAATTTTAGCGGATCTTCAAATCTTGTAGTGTATAAAGATGTAATTTTTTTGATATGAGTCGAGATGAGGTGAAAATTCCAAGATAATATCATCGAACTAACTAAAAAAATGAAAGTAAAATTCTTACAGTATTATTAGAAAATAGAGAAAAAAATAGTATCGAGAGAAGAGATAATTACAGCTCTGTGGCAAAGTGATAATTTTCATAGATGAAAAATACCCTATCGGTTAAATATAAACAGACTTAGAGCTAAAAGTTGAAAAGCTATAGGAATAGATGAATTTATTACGACTAAAAAAAGGTAAAGGATATATAGTTTAATGGAAATATTAAAAAGTTATTTAAAGAAAAAAATATAAAAGGTTTATATTTTTATTTATAGTTTTTATTTTTATATTTTTCATTATGTTTTATTTATATAATTTACCTCTAGAAGCTCTAATATATACAGGAAGTTTTTTTGCTTTTTTTAGCAGCGCTTATAGCTAGCTTTTTAGATTTTATTAATTACAGAGAAAGTTATAAGAAGTTTAAAATTTCTTGGAGCAAAAATATTCTAAATGATCTGGAAGCTCTACCTAAAAAGTTTGGATATCAGAATTGACTATTATCATAAAATTATAGAGAAATTATATGAAGAATTAGAAAAAAATTAACCCAGGAAAAATCGACAAAAAAATACCGACATGGTAGATTACTACAGTATGTGGGTTCATCAGATAAAAACACCGATTGCGGCGATGAATTTTCTATTAGACAATGAAGAAGTAGATCAAAAAAATCTTACAGCAAGAATTGTTTAAAATAGAACGCTATGTTGAGATGGTTCTGACGTATATAAGATTAGATAGCATATCATCAGATTATGTTATAACTAAGATTAATCTTGATGAAGTGGTGAAAGATAGTGTAAAAAAATATGCGACTATCTTCATTAACAAAAAAATAAAATTAAACTATGTTTCACATGAAACAATGGTAATCAGTGATAAAAAAATGGTTGAGCTTTGCCTTCGAACAAATACTAGGTAATAGTGTGAAGTACTCTAGCGCCGGTGGAGAAATTACAATAGAAACCTGTGAAAATAAACTAGTTATAGAAGATAGGGGGATAGGAATCAAAGAAGAAGATCTACCTCGAATTTTTCGAAAAAAAGGTTTTTACAGGTTTTAATGGAAGATATGAAAAAAGTCGAGTGGTCTAGGTTTGTATTTATGTAAAAAAACTCTAGATAAACTAGGTCATCATATTGAAATTTCTTCAAAAAGTAGGAGAAGGAACTAGGATAGAAATCACATTCCCGAAAGAAGATACTTTAAGGGATTAAATATAAATAAGTTAATAAGAAGTCCTCTTGGGAGTTAGATTGTAGATTTAACTTTTGAGGGGATTTTTTTAATTTCACAAGTGAGACTAGATATAAATTGCTAAAACTCTTAAAGTAAGTTATCTATAAACCTGAGAAAATCTACTTGATATATGCGAGTGACTCAAAAATCATGAGTTAGAAGAAACACAATTTTGTTGAGTCACTTTCCGCAGTGGTTTATTAGATATCTAAAAAGCCACTTGATATATATATTATAATAAAGAAAAAAATATTATCTAACAAATGAAATAAATTATCTGAAAACTACCTTGTTTAAGTTAATTTTATTTGATAGAATATTAGTAAGGTATAAGGAGGGAAAAAGATGAAGCAGTATTTAAAGAAAAGATATTTAGAAAATAGTTTGTTACTTTATTACTAATTATTTGTTGGAGGAGCATGTAAAGTTGTCGCTGCATATTTTATAGGGGATGGATTTAATGAATTAATTAAATCGAATACCGATGGTTTTTTTCTATAATATAGCCTATGCAGGGTATAGTGTTTTTTTATTATATTTAGTTTCTCTTTATAAAAAAATTCCGTATGAAAACTATGTAGTGCAAAAAAATGATAACTGATATTCGATGTGATGTCGTTGATGCAATAACTAAAAAAATAACTATGCTAACTTTCAATAAGAAAAAAATAGTGGCGACTATATATCGTGGCTTAGTAATGATTTGATGATTGTTGAGGAAAAAAAGGATTTGGTAATTTTTTTATCAAAGTATTACAGCGATAATAGAGACGCTTTTTAGCTATAGTCGGACTGTTTACATTTCACTGGTCGATTATCGTCTTTTCTATAGTAATGAGTGTTCTTACATTAGTTTTTACCAGCTCTTGCACAAAAAAATCTATCCAGAATAAAGCTCAGAGATACTCAGGGTTCGTTAGAAAAAAATTAATAAGTAAAAAAATACAAATTACTTACAGGGATTCGATAGTTTACTATCTTTCAATAAATTAGGAATTTTGAAAAAAATTGTAGAAAAACTCTTCTAATGAAGTACTAAAAAGAATCTGTATCACTAAGAAAAAGTGTCGGCTTTAGCTGGAGTCCTAGGTGGTTTAGGGTAAATTTAGTAGGGCAAGTTGGTGTAGTATTACTAACAGGAATACTAGCGCTGAAAAAATATTGTAGGCTTTTGGATCTATTTTTAACGGTAGAGTCACTAACATCTACGATTTTTAATTCAGTAGGAAATATTATGAATATTACGGTAGAGTTAAATATCGTAGTGCCAATCTTTGAGAAATTCGAGAAATTTAAAGAAGATGCTAAGGTAATTAATGATCAAGATACTAGCAAAAAATCATTAAATGAAGAAATTGAAACTATAGAATTAGAGAGATGTTTCTTATAAATATGAAGAGAAAAGTATATTAAAAAAATATTTCGTATTCATTTAATAAATATGGTAAATATGCTATTGTCGGTGAAAGTGGTAGTGGGAAATCTACATTGTTAAAATTATTGACTGGAAGAATAGAAAATTACGAAGGTGCGAATTAAATTTAATGGTGAAGAACTAGATGGGTCTTAATAAGCATAGCCTGTATGATAAGATGCTATATATTCCACAAGAACCTTATATTTTCACAGAAAGTCTAAGATTTAATATAACACTAGGTGATGATTATGCTGATGAAAAAGTCAAAGATGTGTTAGAAAGTGTAGGATTAGGTGAGTTTTTGCTAAGTCTTGAGGACGGCTTAGATACTGAACTTGTAGAAGGTGGTAAGAATTTATCAGGTGGTCAAAAACAAAGAATAGCCCTGGCTCGTGGAATAATTAGAGAGAAAAAAGTAGTGCTGTTAGATGAGATAACTTCTAATTTAGATAAGGATAATGCAGAGAAAATAGAAGAACTTCTATTAACTAATCCAGAATTAACGGTAATTCTAATCACGCACAGACTAGATAGCAACTCTGAACAAAGATTCACAGATGTATTGAGATTATAATTTCCCAGGAAAATAAAGTTGAGATGTCTTTGAAAGCAAAAAAAAATATTAAATTATCCCAATCTTACAATATTGTAAGGTTGGGAGCTTTTTGTAAGGAAAAATCGATAGAATCTAGTAAGAAAAAGTAAGGTAGAAATATAAATATAAACAACGAGAAAGCTTGTAGATAAAAAGTTCGAAACTAGTGAAGATTAGATTAAAGATAAAAAGAAATTTAGGAGTGATAAAAGATGTTATTAGAAGTCAAACAATGTAAGAAAAGTTTATACAACAAGATTAAGTACACAAAGTACAGAAGCGTTAAAAAAATGTAAATTTCTCAGTAGATAATGGTGAATATGTAGCGATTATGGGAGAAAGTGGTAGTGGTAAAACTACTTTGATTAAATATTATCGCAACATTTGATAAAAGCAACATCAGGAAATGTGAATTGCTAAACAATTTAGATTTAAGCAAGTTGAAAAGGATAAAGACTTGGCAGATTTTCGTCGAGACAATCTAGGATTTTGTCTTTCCAAGATTTCAATCTATTAGATAATTTTTTTCTATAAAAGATAATATTTTTTTACCATTAGTGTTTAGCAAATAAAAAAATATAAAGATATGGAAGCAAAGATTAGAAAAAGTAACTAAACCTTTAGGAATTGATCAAATTAATCAATAAAGTATCCATATGAAAGTATCAGGTGGTCAAACGTCAAAGAGTAGCAGTAGCTCGTGCGATTATTACGAAACCCAGCTCTAATTTTTAGCGGATGAACCAACAGGTGCTCTAGATTCAAAAATCAACAGATCAACTGTTAGAAATGTTTTTGAAAAACTTAATAATGCAGGACAAACAATTATTATGGTTACGCACTCTGTGAAAAACAGCAGCTCGAGCTAAACGTGTATTATTTATTAAAGATGGAGTAGTTTTTCCATGAACTTAGAAAAAGGAAATGCGACTACAAAGTGAGATGTTCCAAAAAAATAAATGATACGTTAACTTTAATGCAGGCAGGTGAGTAAAGATGAGTATTTTTATAGTAAATTTGCTTTTAAACAACCTTTGTAAAAAAATAAAAAGATTTATAGTACCTTATGTGTTATCAGCAATCTTTTACAATAATGTCGTTTTTATATACTTTCATCTCTAGCATTTTGGGGATAATTTAAACAAACTTCCAAACATGGTAGTGAGTGCGACAAAAACAGGTGTTAAGTTTTGGGGATATATTGTAATGGTATATTTTTCTACAATATTCTTATTTTTACACTTATAGTTTTTTTAGTAAAACGTAGGGTAAAAAGAATTTGGGATTGTATTCTGTTTTAGGTATGACTAAAAAAAACAAATAGCGAAAATTTTTAGTATTAGAAACGATTTTTTTTCATCGCAGTAACTACAATAGTGTTAGGAATTGGATTAGGAATAATTTTTTTTGATAAACTTATGCTGTTAGCTACTATTAAAAATTATTCTCAGCAACGGGTTACTTTTGGATTTTAGTATTACACCAATAGCTATAGTATTCTCAGCATTATTATTCGGAGGAATATTCTTCTTATTACTACTTTATACAGTTATCAAAAATTTGCAAGACTTAGAAATTGTAGCCTTTATTAAAAGATGAGAGCAAAAGGTGAAAAAAAGAACCGAAATCTAGATGGATTCTAGCGATAATCGGTTTAGCATTAATCGGTTATGGTTATTACACAGCACAAACGGTACAAAAATCCTGTAAAAAGCATTATTAGTATTCTTTTTATGCTGTAGTTGCGGTAATTATAGGTACATATCTAGTGTTTATGGCAGTTAGTATCACAGTACTAAAAAAATCATGAAAAAAATAATAAAAACTTCTATTATAAACCTAAAAACTTCATCAGCGTTTCTGGCTTTATTATACAGAATGAAGAGAAATGCAGTAGGGATTAGCGAATATCTGTATATTATCTACTATGGTTCTTGTAACTATGGGATCAACATCAGCGTTATATGCAGGTATGGAAAAATCTTATAATGAAAGATTCCCAAGACAATTAATGGTCGCAGGTTATCATTCTACTAGTGATAAACTAAAAAGAAATTGAAAATAATGCAAAATTATCAGCTAAAGAAGGGGAACTGAAGTGGAAGACATGGTCTCATATAATTCATTACCTATGGTAGGAAGATTAGTTGAAGATAAGTTCAATTTTGAATCAAATGTAGGTGTAGACTTAAGTAATGTTAAAAATGATAGTTGTTTTACAATTAAAAGATTATAATAAATTCGCTAATAAAAAAATAAAAACATTAGAAAGTAATGAAATTTTTATTACATATCGATAAAAAAAGGAAATTACAACCATAATAGTATTTCTCTAAATGGTAGTGACTATAAAAATTAAAGAAAAAAATTATCTGAGTTTCCAGGAACAATAGGTTCGGATTCTGCGAATATTATGGATACATATTATGCTGTTGTTAAAGATGAGAAAGAAGCAACTAAATTAGCTACAAAAACTAACAGAGTTAAGTAGTAAAGAGTTAGAAAAAGAGGGATTAGTATACAAACAGGTATTCCTACACTTCAAAAACTACGTTGCCTTCAATATTAAAGACACTACTAAAGAAGCTAAGGTAATTGAAAACTTCAAAAAAATTAGAAAAAAACAAAGTGGTATAGAAATAGAAGGTAAAGAAGAAAATAAACTTACATTCAGAGGAGTGTTCGCATCATTCCTATTCATCGGGAGTGTTCATAAGCTTTATCTTCGTAATAAGCCAAGTGGTAATCATGTACTACAAACAAATCTCAGAAGGATATGAAGATAAAGGAAATTTTGAAATTATGAGAAAAGTAGGTATTACAGATAAACAGATTAAACAATCAATAAGATCACAAGTATTGTTAATCTTCTTCTCACCGCTAATTATAGCGACACTACACACTATAGTAGCATATCCATTTATCGAGAAAAATCTTAAGATTATTCTTAATAACAGATAGCAGCATATTCTTACAAGCACTCGCTGTGACAATCGTAGTCTTCGCAATCTTCTACCTAATAGTTTATGCGATAACATCAAAAAAATTTATTATAGAATTATAAAAGAATAAATGAAATAAACTCCAGAGCAATTCTGGAGTTTATTTCGTTTTATTTACATTTGGACTTTTGTTCTTACAAAGAGAAAAAGTGTAAGAACAAAAAAATCCATTTTTAGAAACTATTTTAAAGTAAAAATAATATCCACTTTAAAAAAATCTGAAAATTAGAAAATAAAATGCGACAATTTCCATAAATTGTATTGATTATATTTATTATCTCTGATAAAAATTTATATAATAAATATACTTTTAGAGTCAGAATGTAAAAAGGATTTTTAAAAAGTTAGTATTAGGGGTGAAGAGCATGTTTAAGTTATTATTTAAACAAAAAAATATAGCATATTAGTATTTATTATTACGGTCTTATGCAGCAGCACAGGTTACGACGTCTTATGGATTTAGTTTGATTATCCAGGCGACGGTAGATAAAAAAATTTAAGATTTATGGTTTTTGAGCGACTATTGCAGTTATGTTGATATATGTTGTTTTGAATACATTAGGTTATTTCAGAGCGATATACGTTGAAAAAGTTGATTCAAAAATTTTTTTCTAAAAGTCTTAGAAAAACAGCAATTGCAGATTTCAAGAAAAAAAGTTAGTCTATAATGAGAAACATAATAATGGAGCAGAATGTATAGCTTTTAAACACTACTGATATTCAGCAGTTTGAGCAATATGCGGCTAATTGTTTATTTGCGATTTACAGTATATCTTTTAGTTGTTATCTCAACAATTGCATTACTTAAGGTGAATATTACGTTATTTATTATCTCACTTGCATTGTCTTTATTAATGATGGTTCTACCTAAGTATTTCAACAAAGCGATAAAAAAACAACTACAAAAGACATTTCAAAAAGCTACAGAAGATTTCAATAAGGATTTAGAGAATGCGCTGGCTAGTTCAGAAATGCTAAACAACTTTTTCTGCGTTGAATTTATTAGACAGAATTGTAAATGTAGGTTCAAAAAAATATAAAAAAATGCTAAAGTTAATAGAAAAAAATCTATTATGACCTTACAAGGAATTAATGTGACATTAAATGCAGGAAACCAAATCGCGTTGATTTTTTATTGCGGGATATTTTGCATATAAAGGATATATTGAATTTGCGATGATATTTGCGATATCAGGTTATACAGGAGAATTCTTTTGGAGGACTGACAAAAAGTAATCGAACTATATCCGAATTTCGCTTCTGCAAATGAGTTGTTGAATAAGTACCCAGAAATTAAAGAAGAGAAAAAGATTACCGAGAGTCGAAAAAAATTAGATAAGGAAATTGTAGTTTCTAATGTTAAATATAACTATCCAGATAAGATGGTAGAATTTCCTAATTTAACTTTTTGAGAAAAAAACAAGAAGTATTTAATAAAAGGTAAAAGTGGTAGTGGAAAATCAACATTGATAAATATTTTAAATGGTGATTTGAAGAACTATGAAGGTAGTGTAGAATGGGATAATAGAGAATTAAAACAATTTGATATTAAATCGGCGATTTCTACGATGAATCAAAAAGTGCAATTATTAAATTTATCGATCAAGGATAATATTATTTTTAAACAAAGAATATAACGACAAGTTGTTTAGAGAAGTTCTGGAAAAATTGTAAGTTAGTTGATGTGATTGATAATTTAGAAGAAAAAGAAAAATACAATACTAGACAATAAAAAAACTTAGCTTTATCAGGTGGACAGTTGCAACGATTAGGACTAGCGAGAAGTTTATATCACAAAAAGATGTATTCATAATCGATGAAGGTACAGCTAATTTAGATAGTAAGTTGGCAGATGATATTGAGGAAATAATATTAAATGATAAAGAATCTACAGTTATTATGATAACTCATAGAAATAGTGAAAAAAATCGAAAACTTAGCAGATAAAGTAATAACATTAGGTAGCTAGATGAAAAAGAGGGTAAGATTTTAAAAAAATCTTAAACCTTCTTTTTTTATTGTATAGACATGGACTTTTGTTCTTACAAAAAAATATAAGAACAAAAAAATGAGAGAAATAATAAGATATTTTTTTATTTAGTTTAGAAATATTTATAAAAAGTAAAGTATTCCTTTGGTGTTTGTGTGGTATTATGTTAAAATGAATGTGTAAGTTTGAAAGGCTTTACACCTGATAAAGGAACACTACCTAATTATAGGAAGTGAAGGGGGTGGAAGTATGGAAGAGTTAACTTATATTTTTAACCATTGTTAATATTTTTTTAAAGGTATAATTGATATTTTAAAAATATTTTCAGGAGCAAAAGAAAAACGCTAAGGGCGGCCACCCTAAGCGTAAGTAATCTTTAATATTTCCCAAAAGGGTGGACGATGTCCCAAACCTGTTCGCCCTTCCTTTGAAGATATTATATCATATAACTATAGAAAAAGAAAGAAATAAATGTGAGAAGTTATTACAAGAAGCGCTAAAAAAAGAATTTAGTATGTAAATATAGAGACAACAATTCAGAAAAATAGAAAAACTGAGTTGTTGTCTTTTTCTAACGGACACACAACTAAAAAGGAGGAAAAGAAATGTCTATCTCAAAAAGACAAACGCTCGAAGAGAATTTATCATTCTTGTCTGCTTTAGGGAGGACACTTGCATAAGGTTATAAATATCTACGAATGAATCCAAAAACCTATTTCCCGAACATTTTTTTGTAATTTTTGAACATTTTCGTAACAATAATCTTTAAAAGCTATCTTTTAATTTATCTATATAGTATAATAAAAAAAGATATAATTGATAATTAATATCAATATAGGTAACTAGAACCTTTCTCATAAAAAGAGTGAATGCTGGATTTTTTATAAAAAAACAACTAAAAATCTCGCAGTTATTCTTACTCTTTTTGTGTAAAAATAAATCTAAATTTAAAAATTAAATAAGGAGATATTATGAAGATAGATGGTAGAGCGATGGCCTCTTTAATATCAAAAAGAAGTATATCTCGTAGCGATTCTTAAACTTGTTGCCTTTTTGGTGCTCGCTATTTTTCATCTACAATTTTTGTAGATTTTCTATTTTATTCACTAGGTGAAGAGAGTAGAAGCGGTGCTGTATTTGGCTTTATCCTGAAGACGGTGATAGGTTTAGTAGTGTATTACGGAGCTACAACAGGGGATAATTACTTCAGTCACAAAAATTTCTAAACAGGTTAGAAATACATTAAGGAAAGAGATTTACAACAAAGTAGAAAAAAACTTTCACTAAATTACACAGAAGCAGTAAAATACTGGTAGTCTTCTTTGTGATGAATTCTTCATCGATTGTGAACATCGAGTTTTATTTTCAATAAGTTTGTACCGCAGATGTTTGCGATCGTTATTTTATAGTACTTAGCTCGTTTGTGATTTATGGGAAGATTCATATTTTACTATTTATAGCGATGTTATTACTATATCCGCTTATTCCTGTGTCTATTATGATTATTATTAAGAAGTCGAAAAAGGCTAATAAAAAGAACTTCAGCGATTTCTTAAGTTTATCTGAAGTATTCTACGATAGATTATCAGGTTTCACAACGGCAAAAATTTACGGTAAAGAAGATAATGTAGCGGGTGATGTTGATACTCGTAGTGCAAAATATAGAAAAATCGACGATGGCGTTACTTCGTCACCAACTTAATTCTATTAATGTGATGGACGCTATTACTTATATTTCTATTTTTTTGTTTTATCGATTATTGCTATTTTTTTGCGGTAAAAGATCAGAAACTTATTGTTTTCGTAATTGTAGCTTCTCTAGAATGTTTTAAACCGTTACGTGCTTTAGGTGGCTTGTTCCATATTTCGATGAAAGGGAATGTTGAGTTAGATAATATCTATAAACTTCTTGATTATCCAGAGCAAGAAAAAGACGAGACTATCGAGGTAGAGGCTGGAAAGAATATTGTTCTGAACAATGTAAGCTTTTTCTTATGGTGAGGAGACGACTTTAGAAAATATCAATATGATATTTAAGCCTGGTACGAAAACAGCATTAGTAGGAGAAAGTGGAAGTGGTAAGTCTACTATTATCAAACTAATCTTAGGTTTAAATTCTAACTATAGCGGAAATATAAAATATGATAACTTCAATATTGATAGTATTCCTACTAGAGAGATGGCTAAAAATTACGACACTTATTACTAATGATAGTTACTTAGTTAAAGGTACTGTAAGAGAGCATTTAAGTGTTCGTAAAAATATAACTGAAGAAGAAATGTACAATGCTTTAGAAAAAGTTAATCTTAGAGATTTCGTAGAAGAACACGGAGGTCTAGATTATGAGCTTGCGATAGGAGCTGCGAATCTTTCAGGAGGTCAAAAACAAAAAGACTACTTGCAGCAAAAAGCAATTTTTGAAAGATTCTTACTTATATATACTTGATGAAGCTGTATCGAATATTGATGATTACAGTAAGGAAATCGTGCTTAATGCCTTTGATTCAATAAAAAGAAGGAAAAATTATTATCGTTATTTCTCACGATTTAGAGACTGTGACAAATTCAGATAATATCTATGTTCTAAAAGATAAGAAAATTATCGAAGAAGGAACACATGATGAGCTGATTGAAGAAAAATTCTCTGTATAGAAAATTATTCACTGATCAACAACAACTGAAATCAAAAATTTTTTTAGCTAAGGAGGTAGAGTAATGACATCATTAAGAGAATTAAAACAACTGTTAGCTATTGCTCAGGATTTTTAAACGTCCATTGCTTAGAGCGACTTTATTCGGAAGCTTAGGACACTTGACACTTGTTGTATTTACCTACTTCATCTCGTTATTCTTTTTTTAACAAAAAAATAACGACAATAGCTGTAATTTTTATTTATAGTAATCTTTGCTTTAGCCGTGTTAAAAGGATTATTTAGCTATACTGAGCAACTTTTTAAATCACTACGTAGCGTTCAAAAGTATTACATGCCTTACGTGTTAAAGTTTTAGAAAAATTTAAACGCATTTCTATCGATAATTTTACGAAAAAAATACTTCAGGGGATTATATGACGATGATTACTACTGATATTGAATTATTAGAAGTTTTTCTATGCGCATACGATAACACCATTTATGATTTATATCGTGCAAAGTTTAGTAGTTAGTTTCTTCTTACTATTCTTTAGTGTGAAACTAGCGTTAGTAGCATTAATAATTTATATTGTAATCGGACTTGTGTATCCGTTAAGCTTTTAGAAATGTTGGGCAAGATGTTGGTGAAAAATTATCGTCGTAAACTAACTCAAGTAAACAACAATTCATCAGAAGAAGCTTATGGAATTTTTGAAACATTACAATATGGAAAAATCGATGAAGCAAAACGTAACATCGATATGGAAACTGAAGAACTGACAAGAAGTTCATATCTAAAAAATAAATTTTTAGTAGATCTGAATGTTCTAAAATGTTATAACTTATAATATTGGGGTGTTGGCATTTATCTATGTGGCATCTTCGCTTGATAGTCAGTTTGTGACTGTTTCATTAGTTGCGATGTTTATCGTATCGTTTATTCCCATTTTATACATGGGGAACCTTGCTTCAACATTAAGTCAGACGATGGCTAGTGGAAAGAGATTTTTAGAGCTTATGAATACGCCGGAAGAAGCGGAAAATAGCGGAGTAGTTGTTGATTTTTAACGAACTTAAAGTTGATAATTTAACATATCGATATGCTGATAATACTGTAGTGGATAATCTAAGTTTTGATGTTAAAAAAAGGTGAGATTATCGGATTAAGTGGACCTAGCGGATGTGGTAAATCTACAATAGCGAAACTTATTATGAAATTCATCTCAGATAAAAAAACATGGAAGGTAATATCACTATCGATGGTATTGATTTAAGAGACATAGATAACCGTTACTTTAGAGAAAAATAGCTCGATAATTCTGCAAGACAGTTACTTATTCAATGCGAAAAATTAAAGATAATATCACATTCTTCGAGAAAGATTTAGATAAAGAAGAATTGGATTCATCTTTAAGAAAAAAACAAATCTAAGAACTTTTGTGGATAACTTAAAACGCCGTGAAAATGAAATCGTTGGTGAGAGAAGTTCGAACATAAGTTCAGGACAAAAACAACGTTTATCAGTAGCTCGTTCATTCTACAATGATAGTAAACTTCGATTCTTGATGAAGCAACAGCGAACATTGATATTTTCAGTGAAATCGAAGTGCTAAAAGCTTTAGAAGAAAGTAAAAAAAGACAAGATAACAATAATAATTTCACATAATAAATCAACATTATCAATATGTGATAAGGTAATTAGATTAGGTGAATAGAAAATTTTGACTCCTGGAAGAAATTCTGGGAGTTTTTTTATAATAAAAACCTTAATAATATAAACTTAGATTAGAGTCACCTGAGTACAACAAGTAATATATAGCATATAAATATGATATAATATTTATAAGATCAGAATAATAAAATATGAATTAAGTTTTTAGAAGATAAAAAGACTATAAATCATACGAGGGAGGTATTATACCAGGGGTATGCAGTAATTCAAGTGAAAAAATTTTTGTTAAGGGGGACATACGTCATAATGAAAATACTTGAGGTTCTAAATGAGTTTTATGATGATTTTGAATTCATTAAAAGAAAAGTGGAATGAAAAATACGAAGGTATCCTTATCAAAATAAAGGAAGAGCAAGGATATAAAAAGATGTCGCTTGGCAAAAACACCAAAAAGAAGGATATTTTACAGCCTTTTGGAAAAAGACTCAAGAAATAAGAACATTCCATATACTAATGAAGATCTAGGGAATGAACTTGTTATTGTTGTGATTGATAACGGTAAGAGAGGACTTTTTATTATTCCAAATGATGAGGCTATCCGTAAAAATTCTCTCGACAAAAAGACAGCAAAGGAAAAAAATGGCTATGAGATTTTATCCACCCTTGGTGTACGGATTTAAAATAAAAACAGCTCTAGAAGCACAAAAATGGCAATTGAAATTTTTTTAGAAAAATTGAATAACAAGAATGATTTCTTTCTTAATTTTAATAATATAAACTTAGTTTAAAGTTGCCTGAGTACAATAGTTAATATATATTATAGAAATGTGATATAATATTTATAAAGTCAGAATAATAAAATATCAACAATAAAGTCAGGAGGAATTTATTATGATAGATGGATTAAATAAAATTTGGAATAAATTTCTTAATTTTTTTAGAAGATAAAAAGATATATAAATCATATGAAGGAGCTGTAATCTCTGGAGTATGTAGTGGTTTAAGTAAAAGATTTGGAATAAGTGCTAGTTTCTTACGCGTACTATTCTTATTAGCGAGTATTTTTTTCATTCGGTAGTCCAATATTGGTATATATACTGTTATCGATAATAATGCCGGTAAAACCAATGAAAAGAAAACTACAGAAAATCAAGCTACATCGATGGACGTGCTTGGGAAAATAATATTAAAAAGTTCTAATCGATCATGTGTCAATTAGAACTTTTTTTCTTATTTCACCGCATTGATAAATCTAGCTGCAATTTCTTTTGGGCGAGTGATAGCTCCGCCAACCACTACGCTGAATGCTCCTGCATCATAAGCTGATTTTTGCCCCGGATCAGGGTAGTGGATACGACCTTCTGCGATTATTGGCACAGAAATAGTTTCAGATAATTTTTGATAAGATCTAAATCTACTTCGTTTGGTCTATCTTTTGTATTTTCTGTATAACCACTTAAAGTAGTCCCGACAAAATCAAGACCAATATTAGCCGCATTTACACCTTCTTCGAATGTAGCAATATCTGCCATCAAAATAATATCAGGGTATTTAGCTTTGATTTCTGCGATAAAATCATTGATTGTCGTACCATCAAAACGTGGGCGTAGAGTACAGTCTAAGGCGATTACTTCGCAACCTGTTTCTACGAGAGCATCTACTTCTTTCATAGTTGCTGTGATGAATTGTGACATACCTTCATAACTTTGTTTAATAATTCCGATAACAGGTAGGTCAACTGTTTCTTTGATTTGGATTATATCAGAAACTCCTTGTGCACGAATACCAACAGCGCCAGCTTCTTTAGCAGCTAGTGCCATAAGTTTCATAATTCCACCTTCTTCGACATATAGTGGTTCTCCAGGTAAAGCTTGGCAAGAGACGATAATACCGCCTTTGATTTGGTTTAAGATTTCTTCTTTTTTGTTCATAGTTAGCTCCAATCCGATGCTTAATCTTTAATTGTTAAGCTGTAGTATTTGTAATTTATAAAGATTTTTACATATTCGAAAAATTTTTCCATCAGCAAAGTAAGTGTACCTATCAAATTCAAAACAAGGTTCACCGTCTTTAGCGATAAAGTTGGCAATTTCTTCAGGAGTATCAACTATAACTTTCATAGTCTTTTTAGATTTTTTTCTTGGTGAATATCTATACGATATTTTTCTAATCATAGTAGCAAGTTCTTTTGAAACTGTCCATATCATCGATATTAACATCAGGTAAATATTTAATCGGAATATAGTTAGTTTGGTGAGCCCAAGCAACATTACCGATATATTTTATACGAGCAACTTTTTAGAAGTTTTTGATTTTTTTAGTTTTAATTTCGAGCAAAGCTCTTTATCTTGAATAATTTCAGCTTCTACAACTTCAGAGTGTTCAGATACTGATTCTTTAAAGTGTTTATGGAAATTGTTGTTTTTCTGTAACAAAAACTTTTTTTATTAACTAGAGTTTTGTTAACGAAACTTCCTTTACCTTGAATTCTAAAAATATACCCTGCCGATTCTAGTTCGTTTAGCACGCGCACGGCAGTAGTACTACTAACATTATATATTTCTTTTTATCTCTTTTTCTGTATAGAGCTGTTCACCTTCTTTTAAAAATACCAGTTTGTATTTTTTAAGATGATATCATTTATAATCTTTTTCGTATTTTTTTCAAGTTGATCCCTCCTTGACTTAATTATTGTTTATTTATCAAAATTTAATGTGTTAACTTAAATTTATATTATCACTTATACAGGACTTTGTAAAGAAAAACTTAAAAAAATATTAGAAAAATTTAAACGGTTGCAAAAATTATAAATTAACTTAGAACAGAGTTTGAAGTTCTGTTGAGAAAATGGAAACCCCTCCTTACTTTTTTAAGTAAAGAGGGGTAAAGTTTTAATATCTTATTTTTTTCTACAAATGGGCTAATAGCTCCGTATAGAGCTGCATCATTTCCTAACTCAGCTGCTAGGAATTTAGTTTGGTTGTTTTTCGATTGGGTGTAGTTCACGTACTTTAGCTTCAAGTTTGTTTAATAAGTAATCTCCTTGGGCTGAAACAGCACCACCAATTACGATATACTTAGGATCTAAGATACATAGTAAGTTAACGATACCACGAGCAAGTTCGAATAGCCATTCGTCTAGTACTTTTAATGCAGATGTGTCTTCACGTTTACAAAGATCGAAGAATTCGATAACACTTAGTCCTTCATACATTTCATCCTTGATTTTTCTATCTAAAGCGATAGTAGATGCACGTTGTTCATAAGTAGTTTTAGTATCGAAATCGTAAACAGATTGTCCGATTTCCCCAACTCCGAAGTTAGACCCGAATGGAAGGCTGTTTAAGTAGTAAGCACCACCGATTCCAGTCCCTAAAGCCATACAGAATACTTCATCTAAACCTTTTGCTCCACCAAGCCATTGTTCACCAAGTAATGCACAGTTAACATCGTTATCAGCGTATACTGGAATACCTAATCTATCTCCGAAATCACGTTTGAAGTTTGTTCCAAGATAGTTCTTAATAGTTGGAGCTGCACGGATTACTTCCATATGAACATTATCAATAACACCAGCTGCAGAAATACCAGCTGCAGAGAAGTTATAAGTTTCACGAATCTTACTTGCGATTCTAAACATTTCATCAGTGATTTTAACAGTTACATTGTCAGGTGTTTTACAAGTTTCGTAATGTACAATTTTGTGATTCTCATCGAATACAGCAAATTTAATGCTTGTTCCACCAATATCAATACCTAATAACATAATATACCTACTTTCTAAATAAAGATATTTTCTATCTTTAATATTGTTGATTTTAAAATTTTTATACAACGATATATTACCATAAAAATTGATATTTTTGAAAACTGTTTCTTGCAAAATAATAAAAAGGTATATGCTGTATAAAGAAGAGTAATTAGTGTATAATGAATTTGAAATTAGAATAGTTTAAGGAGAATAAAATGGATAAGATAGTTTTTTTAGAGCCTGTATTTTGTGAAAGAATATGGGGTGGTCGTAATTTAGAGAAGTTTAATTTTTCTATTCCACAAGGAAATATTGGAGAAGCATGGGTTATTGCCGCCCATGATAACGGTAGTTCGAAAAATAACAAACGGTGAGTTAGCAGGTTTAACATTAAAAGAAGCTTATGAGAAACAACCCTACTTTTATTTACCGAGAAAAGTGTATGATAAGTTTCCATTATTAATTAAAATTTTAGATGCTAGTGATAATCTATCGTTCAAGTACATCCTGAAGACGATTATGCACGAGTAAAATGAGAATGGTGAACTTGGTAAAACTGAATGTTGGTATGTACTAGACGCTAAAGAAGGTGTTAAGTTAGTATATGGACATACTGCTAAAACAAAAGAAGAGTTCAATGATAAAATAAATCGAGAACAATGGCAAGAATTGTTCATAGAAGAAGAAGTAAAAGCAGGGAGATTTTTTTCTATATTCCAGCAGGGAACTCTTCATGCGATTGGAGAGGGAATATTAATATATGAAGTGCAACAAAATTCTGATACGACATATCGAGTATATGATTATGATCGTGTCGACAAAGATGGCAATAAACGTGAACTTCATATAGAGAAAAACAAAAAGATGTGACAAAAGTTCCATTTGAAAAAAAGTTACTACAAGCCCCTAAAACGGAAAAATTAGAAGGTGCTACAGTAACATACTTAGCAGATGAAAAGTACTTCTCTGTATTTAAGGTCGAAGTGGAGGGACAAGTTTCCCTAGAAAAACTCGAACAGGAAATTTATTTACGGTCCTTAATGGTAGTGGAAGTGTAGAAGTAGATGGCAACAGCTATGATGTGAAAAAGGAGATAGTTTTATTTTAACAACTGATTGTAGTAAATATATGTTAAAAGGAGATATGTTCTTAATCGGGAGTTATGATAGATAAAATTAAAATGAGATTATCCAGGTAAGAGATAGTTTCAAAATTAAATATAATATATATAGCTATTAACTAATGAATATCTATTTGAAGTAAATAAAAAACTCGTAGATGTTTTTATTAGTAGTAGAAGCGACTTTATTAAATCAAATTTTAAGAAATAATGATTAATAAGTCGCTTTTTATTTTTTTAAATATATTAAATTTTAATGTATTAAATAGATACTACAAGGCTAGACAGATTATTTATAGATAGAATATAAATATATAACAGAGATAAACAAATATATTAATTCAGTTATAATAACAAAAATCAATAGTTAAAAGGTTTTTCAAAAAGTAGAATTTTATCTATTTTCTATTGACAAACTTAAGAAAACGTTTTTAAAATATAAGTGTATTAAAAATTTAATGTGTTAAATAAATGCACTAACTAAAAAAACAAATAACGGAGGTTATCATAATGAAAGATTTAAAAGGACTATATTCGGCGTTACTTATTCCATTTGATGAAAATGGTGAGGTTAAAGAAGAGGGTTAAGACAAGTAATAGAGCACAACATTAACGTAAGTAAAAGTTGATGGTTTATATGTTAATGGAAGTAGTGGGGAGAACTTCTTATTAAACACTGCTCAAAAGAAACAAATTTTTAAATTTGTAAAAGAAGTAGTAGAGGATAGAGTTAAACTTATCGCTCAAGTTGGATCTTTAGATTTAAATGAAGCGGTAGAATTAGCTAAATACGCTACAGAATTAGGATATGACTCATTATCAGCAGTTACTCCATTCTACTACCCATTATCATTTAACGAAATCAAACACTACTACAAAACAATCATCGATGCTACAGATAACAGCATGATTCTTTACTACATTCCATTCTTAACAGGGGTTAAAATTAGTTTAGATCAATTTGCTGAATTACTAGAAGATGAAAAAGTTATCGGTGTTAAATACACTGCTGCAGACTTTTATCAATTAGAAAGATTCAGAAAACGTTTCCCTAATAAATTAATTTGGTCTGGATTCGATGAAATGTTAGTTCAAGCAGCTATCACTGGAGTGGATGGTGCTATCGGTTCTACATACAATGTTAATGGACAAAGAAGTCAAGAAATCTTTAGACTTGCTAAAGAAGGTAAAGTTGCTGAAGCTTACGAACTTCAACATGAAGCAAAACGATGTAATTGAAAAAGTATTAGAATTAGGATTATATCAAACTCTTAAAGAAATCTTAAAAGTTAAAGGTATTGATGCAGGAACATGTAAAAAACCTATGAAAATCATTTGATTCAGCTAAATTAGCTGAAGTTGAAAAATTAGTTAAAGATTATAACCTATAATTTTTAAAATAAGGAGTAAAAAAATAGGGGGCGGGAGAGGAGAATTTTCCTCCTTCCCAATTATTAGAAAAAAATATTATTAAGAAAAATAGGAGGGGAGTACCATGGATAAAATAGGATTTGGTACACTTAACAGTATAGTTTTAGCGGTTTATCTGTTAGCTATGTTAGCTATAGGGGTGTATTTCACTAAAAAAGCAGGTGAAAGTACGGATGAATTCTTTAAAGCCGGAGGAAATATTCCATCTTGGGCAGTAGGATTCTCAATTTATGCAACAACATTATCTGCCATTACATTTATGGCAACACCGGAAAAAGCATTTAACGGAGACTGGACATACGCAGCAGGGAACTTTTCAATTATCGCGATTATTCCGATATTAATTCACTACTATGTTCCATTCTTTAGAAAATTAAATGTAACGACAGCATATGAATATTTAGAAGAACGTTTTAATCCTAGTGTACGTGTAGTAGGAAGTGTGTTATTCTCACTATTCCATATTGGACGTGTAGCTATCGTTATTTATTTACCAACAGTTGCTATTACATCAGTATCGACACTTAACCCATTCTTAGTGTGTGCGGTTATCGGATTACTTTGTGTAGTTTACTCATTCTTAGGAGGGGTAGAAGGAGTTATCTGGACAGACGTTATCCAAGGTATTATTTTACTTGGAGGAGCTGTTTTAGTAATTATCTTAGGAACATACCACGTAGGTGGATTTGGACACATTACTCAAGATGCTTTAGCAAATGGTAAAATTGTAACTGCTGAGAAATTTAGTTGGTCATTAACAGCATCAACTATTCCAATTATCTTCATTGGATCAGTATTTAACAGTTTACAACAATACACAGCTTCTCAAGACGTAGTTCAACGTTATAGCACTACTGAATCTGTAAAAGAAACTAACAAATCAATTTGGACTAACGGATTATTAGCATTCATCTCTATTCCAATCTTCTACGGAATGGGAACAGTTTTATACAGCTTCTACAAAGGTAGCCACGCTGTAACAAAATTACCAGACTTCATGAACGCTGAAGTAGTAGGTAAAGCAGCTAATACAACAGCTTTAGTACCTTACTTCATCTTAACAGCACTACCTGCAGGGGATTGCTGGATTAGTTATCGCAGCTATCTTTAGCAGCGGCTCAATCAACAATCGCATCAAGCTTAAAACTCAATTTCTGCTTGTATCACAGTTGATATTAAACAACGTTTCTTCGGATTAAGTAAAAGATGCTAAACAAGACGTTCTATTAGCTCGTATTATCATCATCGTAGCTGGTGTATTAGGAACAATCGCAGCATTATACTTCGTAAACTCTAACCAAAAAGAAACTTGGGATTTATTCCTTAAATATATCGGACTTCTAGGGTGCCTTTAGCTGGTACATTTGCACTTGGTATCTTTACTAAACGTGCAAATGGAGCTGGAGCATTATTAGGATTAGTAATTGCAGGGCTTGTATGTTGGTACATCCAAGACTTCACAACTTATGCTAAACAAAAGTCCATTCATCTTCTCAGGATTCTCATTCTTAAGTGCATTAGTATTCGGTTATATCTGTAGTTTCTTCTTCAAATCTACTAAAAATATCACTGGACTTACTATTCACACTAAAAGATCAAGAATACGTAAAAGAAGCGAAATAATAATAAAGTCGATCTCAAAAATATAACAAACTTACATAGAATAATCCTCGACTTAGCGTTGAGGGTTATTTTTGTATGGACTTTATACATAAGGATATTTGTTAATACAAAAAATAGAGATGTAAATAATTGACTGTGTGAAGATGATAAAATTGTCTTTCTTGTTGTTAATGAGATATAATTAAAAGGAAAAATACATGTTAGGAAGATAAAAAGATGGATTTAGTAAGAGAAAGAAAACTAAATTATGAGATTAATATTGTTAGAGATGAATTGGATTTCAATTATTAACAGTTGAATTTGAAGCTGTAGATTATTCAAAAAAATTCATGCGGAGATTGTCGTAAAAAAGTTAATAATAAAGGATTTATACTAGAATTTCCAGATTATGAAGAAGTCCCTAGGAGTTTTTAGGGCTTATGAATTATTATGCTTTAGGATATAGTGCTACAACATTGCACATTAGGGGAGATAGGGGAAGAAGTGAAAATAAACAGCCGGCTTCGATATATTTTTCCTTTTTTAAATAATAATAGCTGATGAAGACTTATATTATAATTATGCCTATCAAGATGGGATAGATTTGTGAATATTTCTAAAAAAAGAGAATTTCCGAATTTAGAGGTGAATGTTGTTTCTAAAGGGCAAGGTGCTACAATAGGAATCGTGGTTTTCAGCGGTAGGAGAGTCCGTGGATAGGATATTTATCTCGAATGTGCAAAAATTTTGATTTTTAAATATATTTTTGATAATAATATTGATGTTGGAGTTTATGAAGGGAATAAGAGAATATGCACGTAATTATCCAGAGAAAGAAGAGTATCTGTTGACGAGATTAGAGGAAATAGATATGATACAGTATTGTAATGAGGTTAATGCAGAGGTGTATTTTTGGATACTCAAACCTAGATGAAAAGAATATTGTTATTAATAAAAAAATTAGCAAAGTATGTTTAAACGAAAAGAAGTGACTGTCTTTGATTGTGAAGAAGAGAATCTTCATGTGAAGTTGTTGGAAAAAGTGGTTGCTTAGGGATTTAAAAGCTAGGAGTCGAATAGAGATAACTTAAAAAAATCCGAATCTAATAGTTATATAAAGTTATAGGAAACATGAAGGTTTTACATATAAATGTATATTAACATATTAGACTCGGATTTTTTATTATTTAAGTTTTTCTATTTCTTTAGTTAGTAATTCTTCTGTTACACCCCCAGCAATTCTATTTCCGATTGTACCATCGCTATTGATGAAAAATATGTGTCGGGAAATGAACGAATTGCGTAGTTTATGATGAAGCGGTCGTTAACGTCGAAAAGAACAGGATAAGTCACGCCAAGTTCTTTTGCTTTATTAAGGATTACATCTTTACCTTTGTCTTGAGGACTTTGGTTTTTTAAACTCAGAATCGTTAGGAGAAGTCATCGATAGAAAGACAACATCCTTTATTGTTTTTAATTTTTTGATATGTTTTTTCTAACTCTGGGATTTCTCTCATACAAGGTCCACACCAGCTTGCCCACATATTAATGTAAACTTTTTCCCTTTAAAATCGCTAAGTTTTACAGTTTTTCCATCTTTATCCATAGCTGTAAAGTCAAAAGCTTGGATAGCTTTTGTTCTCGCTAGTTGAAGATGTTGTAGTTTGTTTGTTAGTTTCTTCTTTTCTTATCAGAAGTACTAGAACATGCACTTAAAATTAGAGCACTACTAAGAAGTGTTGCGCTAAGTACTGTTAGTTTTTCTCATATTATTTTCCTCCAATTCAAAATCACAAGTTTAAGAAAAATATCTAGTTAGAGAGATAAATGATCCACTCAGAATTAATATACCGATTAAGATAAGGATAATACCTGAGATAACTTTGTGTATTTTAAAATGTTTGTATGTTTTTTTGAATAGTTCTAATAATTTTGAAGCGAAGAATGCAACAAGGATAAACGGTAAGATAAATCCTAAGCAGTATGCAAGAATTAAAAGAACACTCATTATTCCGGTATGACTAGATGCGTATAGGAAAACACTAGCTAGGATTGGTCCGATACATGGTGTCCAAGAAAAGCTAAAAGTGAATCCCATTAAGAAAAGCAAGAATGGGAGTAGTTTTTATTTCCTTTTCTCTTAACTTTGTTTTTTTATTGAAAAATTCTTGTTTTAAGAAGCCTATCTTAAATACTCCTAGTTGTAATAATCCCATGAAGATGATTAAGACACCGCTGACGATTTGCAATGTTTTAATGTTTTCATTTAAAAATATACTGATAAAACTAGTTGCAAAAAGCTAGGATGAAAAATGTTGAACAAATACCTAATACGAATGATAGTGTATTTTGTAATAGTGTTACGTTTATTGAAGACTAGTTCCCCGCGTTCATTCATTTCTCCTGCAAGAATACCGATATAGATAGGTAATATAGGTATAACACAAGGAGAAAGGAATGATAGCAGTCCCTCTAAGAAGACAAGAATCATTTTTAAGGAAGAACTAGCTGTATTAAAATCTGTCATAAAACCCCCTAAAGTAAAAATTTAAAAATTACAGGTTTACTATATAATAAAAACGCTTAAAATGCAATTTAACTGCTTATAGATTGTAATTAATATTACGAATTTCACATAATGTAACAGGGAATTATCGTTATTATTACAAAACTGTTACAAACCTTGAAAAAGCCATGTTTAACCATATAATGATATTACGTCAAGTTTTTAGAACGTTGTTCAGTAAGTATTGAATAAGTTCGATGGCGTTTTATAGAAAAGAATAATGTTTTATAGAAAAGAATAATTAAATATAGAAATTAAAAATTAGAAAATAAAAATAGTATTTATAATATAGTATAGATGAGTCATTTGACTCAAACTCAATTTTAAAGGAGATTAAGATAAATGAGTAAATTACAGAAATTAGTAGCCGCTACGGCAATCGTATCAACAGTAGGAGTAGGATTATCACAAATCGCAGATGCTGATACTTATACAGTAAAAAAGGAGATACTCTTTGGAATATTGCGGTAAACAACGGTACAACTGTTGAACAACTTATGCAAGATAATAACTTAACAAGTTCATTAATTTTCCCTGGAGATAAATTAACTTATAATACAACAGTAGAACAAGTAGCTCAAGCAAAGAACAAGGATACTACACAGTAGTACTAGGAGATACTTTAGGAAAAAGTTGCAAAATAGATTCGGGATTTCAGTAGATGAACTTGTTAAATTAAATAACATTGAAAATCCTAACTTAATTTATGTTGGAACAGTACTAAAAGTTAACGGAATGCAATAGCAAAAGTTGAAGTAGCAGTACCTAAAGCAACTGTATTAGAAAAATACTCTGAAAAAACAGTAGTAAAAAGTTGATCCAGTACAAACTGTTGCACCAAAAGCTACACAAACAGCGACTTCAGAAAAAACTGAAGTTAAGAATGAAACTCAAGTAGCAGCACCAGCTGTAGCAAAAGTTGCAGAAAAACCAGCTGCAACGCCAGCAGTTGCTACAGCAGCACCGGCTGTAACATCTAAAGTAAACGCACCTGCAGCTGCAGCAACAACTCAAGCTTCTTCTTCAAATAAAGGAGCTGCAATCTACCAAGCAGCATTAGCTCAACTAGGTACATTCCAAGATTGTACAATGTTAGTAACAAATGCTCTAAAGCGGTAGGAATCAACTTCCACGACTGGCCAGCAGGATACATGAGCTTAGGAACAGTAGTTCCAGCATCTCAAGCTCAACCAGGAGATCTAGTTTACTATGCAAATGGAGGAACAGGATTAGCACACATCGGTGTTTACGCGGGTAATGGACAAGCTGTTCACGGTGGATGGTTAGGAAACCAAACGGTTCTTAACTCTGCAAACATAGGTAGTGGAGCAGTTTACATCCGTGTAAGATAATTAAAGAATAAATAAAAAGAAGCGATTAGTTGTCTAATCGCTTCTTTTTATAATACTTGTAAGGCTTTAGTCTAATGAAATTCACTGTCCTAAAGTTATTATATTTAAATGATTATTAATTAAAAAGAGCCCCAAAAACTTGTTCTTTCAGTTCCATTGTGAGTTCCTGTAGCTATATAATGACGATCATTTGAATATGAGATATAACTAATCCAAATAAATCCTTCTTTTATAACGTAGCTATCGTAGTAGACACGTTCCCCATTATAATAACTGTTTAGTATTTTACCTAGCTTACTTGGTTTATTTCTAACATTTATAGATGGTACCTCTACTGTAAAAAGCATCCGATTTCTTGAATTCTAGTCCACTCTTCATTAGAATCGTAACTGGGTCTAATGAATCCTGCAAGGTAAGTATCATCACGCCTCATAATACGTGCAATACCACCACGTTCAGGTGTGCCATCAACATTTTGTTCTACAGAAGTGATAATACCTTCTTCTATCTCTATAACTATACCGACATGACCGTATTTATCCCAATCGCCCCAGTGCCAAATTGCAATATCCCCAGGAGCTATTTCAGTATCTCCTTTAAAATATCTTCTCCAACCTGGAGGAATGGGGTTAGTTAGATAATCAATGGCATTACCGTAGATTTGGAAATCGGCAAAATTCTTTATATATGCCATTGTTAAATCAACACATTGTGCTCCATACATTCCGTCCATGTCATCCATTTATAGACGTTATCCTTTGCCCAGTTAACCATTGTTTGTTGACTTGTCATAATAAACACTCCCTTATTTTAAAGTATTATTTTATATTAAGATTTAACTTTGTTTCTATGATACGTGTAAGTTCATTCAGGCTTTTACCTATATTTTGTAAAGTGTTATCTAATTTTAAAAAGGAAAAACACTGCGACAAAGATAGGGAAACCTACAGTATTGATGAAAATTTAGTATGTCCATAAGAAAAAGGTGCGGTTTGGACCGCACCTTCCTCCCTTCTATTATTTAAGCTCGCTTACTTCACGAGTAGTGTAAGTAGCTTTTTAAATTCTGTAAGAGTATGTTTATCATTATTTAATACTTTTCGAGTCGACAATTTTTGGGCGACAGCTTCTACAGTAGCTTTGCTTAAATCATCCTTTGAAAATGATAAAGCAATGTGATAAGTTTTTATTATCGGTATTAAAGTAAATGTTTAATCCATAATTGTATTCTCCTTTGAAATTATAGTGATTCTTTTGTACTTGTGACAATATCTTCAATATTTTTTTAGCGATAAGTTTTAATTCTTCGCCAACTTCTTTTAAAAGCAGTGTCTTCAGCAGTAGGAGAAACCTCGAAAGTTATAGCTTTTAACCACGTGTTTTTCCCCTTTAGGTTCGTTATAGTTTAGATGTAAAATTTTTAAAAATTTTCATAATAAAAAAATCTCCTTGTTTATATTTATATTATGTCTTTGGCCTCTGACACTAAACATATCGGAAAATAATGAGAATATTTCTCAAATGAAAAAAACAGTGAATGTATAGGCGATTGTTTAAGTTAAATTTTATTTGAATAAATTATAATAAAAAAAGTAGTGGAAATATATAAGAAATAGTATTATAATATATTAGAAACAAAGGAGGGAATACAATGAAAGATAATAGATTATTGAAAGTATTATGGGGAATTGTATTAGCTATTTTTTATGTAGTGCCTTATTTATAGGTATAAGTTATTTTTCAGGTGGAGATTCAGTAGTAAGAAAAAAAGACAATGAAACTACTTCATCAACAAAGGATAAGAGTAAAGACAAGGATAGCTTAAAATCTAAAACAAAAAGAAAAAGCGATGAAGAAAAATATAGAGAGAATAAAAAACTCTAATGATTCAGAAAGCTCATCTTCTTCAACTACATCTAAATCGGAAAGTAGTAAATCAAGTAACACGAATAACACAGTAGCTAATACGCAAAATAATACTAATAATAAGAACAATAGTAATAACGATAATAGCAGTAATAGTAATGATACTAATAACAATACTACAAAAAGATGCTAATAAAGAAGTAACTAAAGCAAATGGTGGAGCAGTAGCCCCAGGAACATTTAATAATTCAGAAGACGCACATAATTATGCTAATGAGGAAATAAACAGATTAGCAAAAGAGAATAAAAACATTATAGTTATGTATTAGATAGAGATAGTAAAGGTAAAGTTGTTGTAAAAATAACAGAAGAATAATATAAAACTCATATCCTCCTTTAATAAGGGGATATGAGTTTTTATGCTGAGAAAAAGGAATGTTAAAGGTAATAATAGGAATTAGAAAATTTTAGTAAAATATCATAAGAAGTGGTATAATGTAATGCGAGTATAAAAATAAAATTTTTAAAGATTTCGCTAGAGATGTAAAAAGAATTGTTGAAAAATAGTATGAAATAAGAAAATGTTGATTTTTAGAATAGATAGTTAATATCTTTTTAGAATAATAAAGTTGAAATAAAAATTCTTGGTTTTAAACTGAAAAAATGAAAGAAATTCTTGATAATTTTAATACTATTTAATATATTAAACGTAAAATATGCTGTATTTTTATGTTTAACAATATTAAGATAAAAGTGAGGTGAGAAAATGAGAATTGGAATAATCGCGGAATTTAATCCATTACATAGTGGACATAGATATTTAATAGAATGCGCAAGAAAAATAGCTGATAAAAAAACAATGGAGAGGTAATCTGTGTAATGAGTGAATTTTTTCACCAAAGAGGTGAAGTTGCAATAGTGGATGGATATACTAGAGCTAGAGAGGCTGTGAGAAGTGGTTGTGATGTTGTTATTGCACTGCCTTATCTTGGAAGTGTTGCATATGGTGACGACTTTGCTAGAAAAAAAGTATAGAGATATTATCTGGTGCTGGAATAACACATTTAATCTTTGGGACTGAAAACGAAGATGTAGGCATATTTGAAAAAAATTTATACAAAAACAGCAAAAAGACAAATGAAGAAGAATATAAAAAAATTGTTAAAAAAACAGGTCTCAATCATGCAAAGATTAGCAGTGTACTATATGGATTAGAAAATAATAATCCGAACTTTTATTTTAGCGTATAGTTATTATAAAGCTATTAGAGAAGCGGGATTAAATATTCAAATGATACCGATAAAAAGAGAAGGGCAAGGTTTGAATAGTACGGAGATATTGGAAGAAGAGCATCTTAGTGCGACGGCCATAAGGGATAATATAAATGATAAAAAGATAGAAAAAGTATCTTTCTAAAGAAATGCTTGCTAATTTGAAAAAAAGAAAATATAGCATTAGAATCAGAGTTGTTTCCATATTTGAAATATAAAATTTTATCTCTAGGAAAAGGGGGTATCAAGAAAATTTATGACGTTAATGAGGGTCTAGAGAATAGAATCTATGAAGCGGCTCTTAAGGTGAGAAAGTTACAGAAATTTAGTAAAAAGATAGCAACAAAAAGGTATAGTAATAAGAAAATTCAAAGGGTGTTACTGCACATATTGACAAATACTTTAAAAGAAGATTATAAGGAGAACTTCTCTACTAACAATTTTTAGAGTACTAGCTGTGAAAAAGGATAAAACAGCCATTATTAGAGAAATTAATAGGGATGGTAAAAATTATTCTTCATCCACTTTTTGAATAGTAAAAATAGTAAGAACTTTTAAACAAGATATTAAAGTAGCTAGAATATATGAAATGCTATTTAATAACAAAGATATTTTTAGAGAAAAATATACAAATAATAGATTAATATTAAACAGAGAATGAAGAGAAAAATATTCTCTGTTTTTTTGTTATGGGTAAGTACAGTACAATTTATGTAAATTTTAAAAGAGTTAATAGCAGTTGACATATAAACTTTAACTAAAATTTATGTAATTATATTATAATAATTTATATTTGACTAATAATGATTATTTCGACAAAACTATAATTAAGAAATATTTTTTTGAATTATATAATCTATATAAATAAAATTATAGGGTGAAAAACAAGTTGAATTCTCTAGAAGAAAGTTACTTTATTAAGGATTAAAGAAGTTCTTGTGGATGTACTTTTTATAATTCTTTTTAGATGTTTTAGATGAAGGATATAAAGTAATGGTGTTAAGGGCAGTTTGCTTTTTATAACGAAAAATATATTTTCATAATTTAATATATATTATACTATTAAGGTATAGTTATGATTTGAAAAACAGTGAAAATTGGTAAGATATAGGGTATAAAAATAATGATTATAAAATGGGATAGTAATGCATATTTGTCTGTGTTTTTATTATCCTTTAATGGAGAAAAATATTAGTTAAGTCGAAGTGATAAATTTTTAAGGAGGGATGCATCGGTGATAGGAAAAAAATAATCAATATTTAAAGAAAACAAAAAGAAGGAACAAAAGTAGAAACTTACTCAATTAAGAAATTCAAGATAGGTACTGCATCAGTAGTGATAGGTGCAAGTATCTTTTTGGTGCTGGAGCAATAGCGCAAGCTAGTGAAGATGTATCAAAAAAATATAATTACAGATAATTCAAAAATGAGGGTGCGACGTTAGGTAATACAGTTTCTGAAAAAAAGTAGTAGTTAGACCAGTTGTTAAAGGAAACTACAAAAGAGGAAGTAGCAGCAGGTGTAGCAGCAAAATTAGGAGTAAAAGAAACTGGACAAGAATCAGCAAAAGAGCCAATAAAAACGTTAGATAAAAACACAACTATCAAGTTTTATTAGTGATATCGAAGAAAAGATTTCAAAGTGGGGTTTATGCGAACAAAACAGAAGAGAGTATAGCTAATTTAGTAGCTGATTTAAATGCGGCCAAAAGAAACTTTAGCCAGTGCGACAACACAAGGAAAAATTAACTAAAGCGTATCAAAAATTAGTGGTTTCTGTTAACTCGAAATTAAGAAACAAACCAGTCGAGAAAAAGGAACTCCAGTAGTTGACTCTACAACTATAAAAAGAAACTGTAGGTAATAAAGCTGAAAATACGGAGAAAAAAAGCTGAGGCTAACTCAGCTGAAAAATGTGAAGAAAAAGGTGAAGCTAATTCAATTGAAAATACAGGAGCGAAAGATCAGCGCACTGGAAAAAGAAATAGCGAAAAACACTGCATTCCGTGCAGCTGTCAATCAAGATCCAAAAGTAGATTTCACATTTTCGATTCCAGCTGAGAAGAAAAATATATATATAACGAAGAACATTTTTCATTAGAGATACCAGTATATTCTGAAACAGGGAAGATTCGTTTTGCAACGATTAAGCAAGGATCGAGACAGAGATTCGCTAATGTTGCAGGCACGGATAATGACTTAGATGTTGAATTTGGATTTACAGCTACGGTAATAAATCGAGCTGAGACAAAAGGTGTTACATTTGAAGCGAGTCGGGCAAATCCTGCCAAAATCGTCATTACGGGTCGTCCAAATGATATACTGAAAAAACACAGAGATTATACAAAAAAAGAGACTCAAACACTTAATATCGGGACTCGTTATGTTCAGGTGGTTGATGACCAAGGTAGAGAAAATCTAAAAAAAGGTATAGATATAACGGATCCAGGGTATTTCTACTTAGTGTTAAAAGCTCAATCTAAGAAATATGCATTAAGATCCCAACCTACAGATGAAAAAATTTCTGTAAGTAGTTTGACAAATCCAACAGCGGAAGACTTACAAAAAATCAAAGATAGTATTCAATTAGAATATTCACAAAATAATGAAGATGCAAGGTTTGCTGATAAGCGAGGAACGTTAGTAGAACATCCTGAGGATGTTATCCAATCGGTTAGTATAGTTGGGAATAATATCGTTGTTACATTTACAGATGGTTCTACGAAGACGAAGCCGGTTAGTGAAATTGTACAAAAAAATATTCCACCGGTTGTTAATCTACCGTATTCAAACGAAACGAACAGAAATATATATATATATTCTGGAGAAGAGACAGATCTGACATTTACGGCAACAGATGAATCTAAAATTAAAGATATGAAACTTCGTGGTTCTGGTACTACGACTGACAGTAATGTAGGTTCTGGATTAACGGTAGGGAAAATAGTGGATAGTTCTGTGGTTACAGGTGAAGGATCTGTTTCTGAAGATAAGAAAACAGCAACAATTAAAATGACTGGGACGACTGGTTTAAGTGCTGGTCAAAAATGGACAAGCGTAATTGTTGCTAAAGATGATAACAGCGGTGAGAGTGCTTCTTTTGATGGAAGTATTGCCGAAACTAGTAATTCAGCTGAACGTCAAAAAAACACCTGGATACGTAGAGTTTTTTTAGTTAAAAAAACCAGACTTCAAAAATATGATATTAAAGTTCCAGAAGGCAAGGTAAGTGTAGTAGTCCCTGCGAATCCTACAAATGAAGAATTTGAAAAATTAAAGAAAAAGTGAAAATTGAATACTCTCAAACTAACGATGATGCAAATCTTGCAAGTAAGAGAGGACAAGCTGTAGATAATCAAGTAACTAGAATTTCTACAATTACAAAAAGATGCTAATGGAAATCTTGTTGTGACATATAAAGATGGCTCAACTGATACGAAACCTTTATCAGAGTTCACAAGTTTAAATAAACAACCAGCTATTGATGCAGTTAATAAAGCTGCTGAAGATAAAATTGCGGAAATTAATAGAAATACAAATGCGACTACGGAAGAAAAAGAAGCTGCAATCCAAAAAGTTAATGCTGATAAAGACGAAAAGCTTTAACAGCAATTAATAATAACTCGGTAACGACCAAAGCAGCATTAGATAATGCGAAAACATCAGGAACAGCAGCGATTAGTAATGATAATCCTGCAGCGACTAAGAAAGATACTGCAAAAGCAGCTATTGACACAGCTTTAAGAGAAAAGAAGCAGCAATTGATGCGAATAATGCCTTAACGACAGAAGAGAAAAACGTAGCAAAGGTAGATGCACAGGCAAAAGCAACTGCAGCGAAAAACAGCTATCGACAATGCAACAACAAACGCAGCTGTAGACTCAGCTAAAACGGCAGGAACAACAAGTGTAAGTTCAGTAACACCAACAGCGGCGGCAAAACCAGCGGCTAAGAATGCAATAGACGAAGCCCTTAAAGCGAAAGAAGCGCAACTTAACGCTCGTACCGACTTAACAGATGAAGAGAAAAAGCGGCGAAAGCAGATGCACAAGCAAGAGCAACTGCAGCAAAAGCAGCTATCGACAATGCAACAACAAATGCAACTGTGGACAGTGCAAAAACATCAGGTGTTACTGATGTAGAAAGTGTTAATCCACAAGCAAGTCAGAAGAAAACAGATGCTAAAAAAAGCAGTAGAAGATGCATTAGCTGAGAAGATTAAAGAAATCGAAGCTAATAACGACTTAACAAACGAAGAGAAAGCTACAGCTAAACAAGACGCACAAGACAAGGCGACTGCGGCAAAAGAAGCAATCAACAATGCGAGAACAAACGACGCAGTAACTCAAGCTAAAGAAAAATGGAACAACAGAAGTAACGAATGTAGATCCACAACCAGAAGCAAAGACAGCAGCTAAAAAGCAGTAGAAGATGCGTTAGCTGAGAAAAATTAAAAGCAATCGAAGCTAATAACGACTTAACAGACGAAGAGAAAGCTACAGCTAAAACAGGATGCACAAGACAAGGCGACTGCAGCAAAAAGAAGCAATCAACAATGCGAGAACAAACGACGCAGTAACACAAGCTAAGACAGATGGAACAACAGAAGTAAACAATGTGATCCACAACCAGAAGCTAAAAAAATGCAGCTAAAAAGCAGTAGAAGATGCGTTAGCTGAGAAAATTAAAGAGATTGATGCGAATAATGCATTGACAGATGAAGAAAAAGCTACAGCTAAGCAAGACGCACAAGACAAGGCGACTGCGGCGAAAGAAGCAATCAACAATGCAAGAACAAACGACGCAGTAACTCAAACTAAGACAGATGGAACAACAGAAGTAACGAATGTAGATCCACAACCAGAAGCTAAAAATGCATCTAAAAAAGCAGTAGAAGATGCATTAGCTGAGAAGATTAAAGAAATCGAAGCTAATAACGACTTAACAGACGAAGAGAAAGCTACAGCTAAACAAGACGCACAAGACAAGGCGACTGCGGCAAAAGAAGCAATCAACAATGCGAGAACAAACGATGCAGTAACTCAAGCTAAAGAAAATGGAACAACAGAAGTAACGAATGTAGATCCACAACCAGAAGCAAAGACAGCAGCTAAAAAAGCAGTAGAAGATGCATTAGCTGAGAAAAATTAAAGCAATCGAAGCTAATAACGACTTAACAGACGAAGAGAAAGCTACAGCTAAACAGGATGCACAAGACAAGGCGACTGCAGCAAAAGAAGCAATCAACAATGCGAGAACAAACGACGCAGTAACACAAGCTAAGACAGATGGAACAACAGAAGTAAAACAATGTAGATCCACAACCAGAAGCTAAAAATGCAGCTAAAAAAAGCAGTAGAAGATGCGTTAGCTGAGAAAAATTAAAGAGATTGATGCGAATAATGCATTGACAGATGAAGAAAAAGCTACAGCTACAAGACGCACTAAGACAAGGCGACTGCGGCGAAAGAAGCAATCAACAATGCAAGAACAAACGACGCAGTAACTCAAGCTAAGACAGATGGAACAACAGAAGTAACGAATGTAGATCCACAACCAGAAGCTAAAAATGCATCTAAAAAGCAGTAGAAGATGCATTAGCTGAGAAGATTAAAGAAATCGAAGCTAATAACGACTTAACAAACGAAGAGAAAGCTACAGCTAAACAAGACGCACAAGACAAGGCGACTGCGGCAAAAGAAGCAATCAACAATGCAAGAACAAACGACGCAGTAACTCAAGCTAAAGAAAATGGAACAACAGAAGTAACGAATGTAGATCCACAACCAGAAGCTAAAAATGCATCTAAAAAAGCAGTAGAAGATGCATTAGCTGAGAAAATTAAAGAGATTGATGCGAATAATGCATTGACAGATGAAGAGAAAGCTACAGCTAAACAAGAAGCACAAGACAAGGCGACTGCAGCGAAAGAAGCAATCAACAATGCGAGAACAAACGACGCAGTAACTCAAGCTAAGACAGATGGAACAACAGAAGTAAACAATGTAGATCCACAACCAGAAGCTAAAAATGCAGCGAAGAAAGCAGTAGAAGATGCGTTAGCTGAGAAAATTAAAGCAATCGAAGGAAATAACGATTTAACTGATGAAGAGAAAGCTACAGCTAAACAAGAAGCACAAGACAAGGCGACTGCGGCAAAAGAAGCAATCAACAATGCGAGAACAAACGATGCAGTAACTCAAGCTAAGAAAGATGGAACAACAGAAGTAAACAATGTAGATCCACAACCGGAAGCTAAGACAGCAGCGAAGAAAGCAGTAGAAGATGCATTAGCTGAGAAAATTAAAGAGATTGATGCGAATAATGCATTGACAGATGAAGAGAAAGCAACAGCTAAACAAGAAGCACAAGACAAGGCGACTGCAGCGAAAGAAGCGATCAACAACGCAAGAACAAACAATGCGGTAACACAAGCTAAAGAAAATGGAACAACAGAAGTAACGAATGTGATCCACAACCAGAAGCAAAAGACAGCAGCTAAAAAGCAGTAGAAGATGCGTTAGCTGAGAAAATTAAAGCAATCGAAGCTAATAACGACTTAACAGACGAAGAGAAAGCTACAGCTAAACAGGATGCACAAGACAAGGCGACTGCAGCAAAAGAAGCAATCAACAATGCGAGAACAAACGACGCAGTAACACAAGCTAAGACAGATGGAACAACAGAAGTAAACAATGTAGATCCACAACCAGAAGCTAAAAATGCAGCTAAAAAAGCAGTAGAAGATGCGTTAGCTGAGAAAATTAAAGAGATTGATGCGAATAATGCATTGACAGATGAAGAAAAAAAGCTACAGCTAAGCAAGACGCACAAGACAAGGCGATCTGCGGCGAAAAGAAGCAATCAACAATGCAAGAACAAACGACGCAGTAACTCAAGCTAAGACAGATGGAACAACAGAAGTAACGAATGTAGATCCACAACCAGAAGCTAAAAATGCATCTAAAAAGCAGTAGAAGATGCATTAGCTGAGAAGATTAAAGAAATCGAAGCTAATAACGACTTAACAAACGAAGAGAAAGCTACAGCTAAACAAGACGCACAAGACAAGGCGACTGCGGCAAAAGAAGCAATCAACAATGCAAGAACAAACGACGCAGTAACTCAAGCTAAAGAAAATGGAACAACAGAAGTAACGAATGTAGATCCACAACCAGAAGCAAAGACAGCAGCTAAAAAAGCAGTAGAAGATGCGTTAGCTGAGAAAAATTAAAGAGATTGATGCGAATAATGCATTGACAGATGAAGAGAAAGCTACAGCTAAAACAAGAAGCACAAGACAAGGCGACTGCAGCGAAAGAAGCAATCAACAATGCGAGAACAAACGACGCAGTAACTCAAGCTAAGACAGATGGAACAACAGAAGTAAACAATGTAGATCCACAACCAGAAGCTAAAAATGCAGCTAAAAAAGCAGTAGAAGATGCGTTAGCTGAGAAGATCAAAGCAATCGAAGCTAATAACGATCTAACAGACGAAGAGAAAGCTACAGCTAAACAAGAAGCACAAGACAAGGCGACTGCGGCAAAAAGAAGCAATCAACAATGCGAGAACAAACGATGTAGTAACTCAAGCTAAAGAAAATGGAACAACAGAAGTAAACAATGTAGATCCACAACCGGAAGCTAAGACAGCAGCGAAGAAAGCAGTAGAAGATGCATTAGCTGAGAAAATTAAAGAGATTGATGCGAATAATGCATTGACAGATGAAGAGAAAGCAACAGCTAAACAAGAAGCACAAGACAAGGCGACTGCAGCGAAAGAAGCGATCGACAACGCAAGAACAAACAATGCGGTAACACAAGCTAAGACAGATGGAACAACAGAAGTAAACAATGTAGATCCACAACCGGAAGCTAAAAATGCAGCTAAAAAAGCAGTAGAAGATGCGTTAGCTGAGAAAATTAAAGCAATCGAAGCTAATAACGACTTAACAGACGAAGAGAAAGCTACAGCTAAACAGGATGCACAAGACAAGGCGACTGCAGCGAAAGAAGCAATCAACAATGCGAGAACAAACGATGCAGTAACTCAAGCTAAGACAGATGGAACAACAGAAGTAAACAATGTAGATCCACAACCAGAAGCTAAGAATGCAGCTAAAAAAGCAGTAGAGGACGCATTAGCTGAGAAGATCAAAGCAATCGAAGCTAATAACGATCTAACAGACGAAGAAAAAGCTACAGCTAAACAAGAAGCACAAGACAAGGCGACTGCAGCGAAAGAAGCAATCAACAATGCGAGAACAAACGACGCAGTAACACAAGCTAAGACAGATGGAACAACAGAAGTAACGAATGTGGATCCACAACCAGAAGCTAAAAATGCAGCTAAAAAGCAGTAGAAGATGCGTTAGCTGAGAAAAATTAAAAGCAATCGAAGCTAATAACGACTTAACTGATGAAGAAAAATCAGCGGCTAAGCAAGAAGCACAAGACAAGGCGACTGCAGCGAAAGAAGCAATCAACAATGCGAGAACAAACGAGCGCGGTAACTCAAGCTAAGACAGATGGAACAACAGAAGTAACGAATGTAGATCCACAACCAGAAGCTAAAAATGCAGCTAAAAAAGCAGTAGAAGATGCGTTAGCTGAGAAAAATTAAAAGAGATTGATGCGAATAATGCATTGACAGATGAAGAAAAATCAGCGGCTAAAACAAGAAGCACAAGACAAGGCGACTGCGGCAAAAAGAAGCAATCAACAATGCAAGAACAAACGATGCAGTAACACAAGCTAAAGAAAATGGAACAACAGAAGTAACGAATGTAGAATCCGCAACCAGAAGCTAAGAATGCAGCTAAAAAGCAGTAGAGGACGCATTAGCTGAGAAGATCAAAGCAATCGAAGCTAATAACGATCTAACAGACGAAGAAAAAGCTACAGCTAAACAAGAAGCACAAGACAAGGCGACTGCAGCGAAAGAAGCAATCAACAATGCGAGAACAAACGATGCAGTAACTCAAGCTAAGGAAAATGGAACAACAGAAGTAAACAATGTAGACCCACAACCAGAAGCTAAAAATGCAGCTAAAAAGCAGTAGAAGATGCATTAGCTGAGAAGATTAAAGAAATCGAAGCTAATAACGACTTAACAGACGAAGAAAAGCTACAGCTAAACAGGATGCACAAGACAAGGCGACTGCAGCAAAAGAAGCAATCAACAATGCGAGAACAAACGACGCAGTAACACAAGCTAAGACAGATGGAACAACAGAAGTAAACAATGTAGATCCACAACCAGAAGCTAAGAATGCAGCTAAAAAGCAGTAGAAGATGCGTTAGCTGAGAAAAATTAAAGAGATTGATGCGAATAATGCATTGACAGATGAAGAAAAAGCTACAGCTAAGCAAGACGCATCAAGACAAGGCGACTGCGGCGAAAAGAAGCAATCAACAATGCAAGAACAAACGCCGCAGTAACACAAGCTAAAGAAAATGGAACAACAGAAGTAACGAATGTGAGATCCACAACCAGAAGCTAAGAATGCAGCTAAAAAGCAGTAGAAGACGCATTAGCTGAGAAGATTAAAAGAAATCGAAGCTAATAACGATCTAACAGACGAAGAAAAAGCTACAGCTAAACAAGAAGCACAAGACAAGGCGACTGCAGCGAAAGAAGCAATCAACAATGCAAGAACAAACGATGCAGTAACACAAGCTAAGACAGATGGAACAACAGAAGTAACGAATGTAGATCCACAACCAGAAGCTAAGACGTCGGCGAAGAAAGCAGTAGAAGATGCCTTAGCTGAGAAGATTGAAGAAATCGAAGCGAACAACGACTTAACAGACGAAGAGAAAGCAACAGCTAAGCAAGATGCACAAGCTAAAAAGCAACAGAAGCTAAGAACAATATCGATGCAGCAAGAACAAACGATGCAGTAACACAAGCTAAGACAGAAGGAACAACAGAAGTAAATAATGTAAATCCACAACCAGAAGCGAAAACAGCGGCTAAGAAAGCAGTAGAAGATGCGTTAGCTGAGAAGATTAAAGAAATCGAAGCGAACAACGACTTAACAGACGAAGAAAAAGCAAAAGCTAAGCAAGATGCACAAGCTAAAGCAACAGAAGCTAAGAACAACATCGATGCAGCAAGAACAAACGATGCAGTAACACAAGCTAAGACAGATGGAACAACAGAAGTAAATAATGTAAATCCACAACCAGAAGCGAAAACAGCGGCTAAGAAAGTAGTAGAAGATGCGTTAGCTGAGAAGATTAAAGAAATCGAAGCGAACAACGACTTAACAGACGAAGAAAAAGCAAAAGCTAAGCAAGATGCACAAGCTAAAGCAACAGAAGCTAAGAACAATATCGATGCAGCAAGAACAAACGATGCAGTAACACAAGCTAAGACAGATGGAACAACAGAAGTAAACAATGTAAATCCACAACCAGAAGCAAAAACAGCGGCGAAGAAAGCAGTAGAAGATGCGTTAGCTGAGAAGATTAAAGCAATCGAAGCTAATAACGACTTAACAGACGAAGAGAAAGCTACAGCTAAACAGGATGCACAAGACAAGGCGACTGCAGCGAAAGAAGCAATCAACAATGCGAGAACAAACGATGCAGTAACTCAAGCTAAGACAGATGGAACAACAGAAGTAAACAATGTAGATCCACAACCAGAAGCTAAGAATGCAGCTAAAAAAGCAGTAGAGGACGCATTAGCTGAGAAGATGAAGCAATCGAAGCTAATAACGATCTAACAGACGAAGAAAAAAAGCTACAGCTAAACAAGAAGCACAAGACAAGGCGACTGCAGCGAAAGAAGCAATCAACAATGCGAGAACAAACGGCGCAGTAACACAAGCTAAGACAGATGGAACAACAGAAGTAACGAATGTAGATCCACAACCAGAAGCTAAAAATGCAGCTAAAAAAAGCAGTAGAAGATGCGTTAGCTGAGAAAATTAAAAGCAATCGAAGCTAATAACGACTTAACTGATGAAGAAAAATCAGCGGCTAAGCAAGAAGCACAAGACAAGGCGACTGCAGCGAAAGAAGCAATCAACAATGCGAGAACAAACGACGCAGTAACTCAAGCTAAGACAGATGGAACAACAGAAGTAACGAATGTAGATCCACAACCAGAAGCTAAGAATGCAGCTAAAAAGCAGTAGAAGATGCGTTAGCTGAGAAAAATTAAAGAGATTGATGCGAATAATGCATTGACAGATGAAGAAAAATCAGCGGCTAAACAAGAAGCACAAGACAAGGCGACTGCGGCAAAAGAAGCAATCAACAATGCAAGAACAAACGATGCAGTAACTCAAGCTAAAGAAAATGGAACAACAGAAGTAACGAATGTAGATCCACAACCAGAAGCTAAGAATGCAGCTAAAAAAGCAGTAGAAGATGCGTTAGCTGAGAAGATCAAAGCAATCGAAGCAAATAACGATCTAACAGACGAAGAGAAAGCTACAGCTAAACAAGACGCACAAGACAAGGCGACTGCAGCGAAAGAAGTAATCAACAACGCAAGAACAAACGATGCAGTAACACAAGCTAAGACAGAAGGAACAACAGAAGTAAAACAATGTGATCCACAACCAGAAGCTAAAAATGCAGCTAAAAGCAGTAGAAGATGCGTTAGCTGAGAAAATTAAAGCAATCGAAGCGAACAACGACTTAACAGACGAAGAAAAAGCAAAAGCTAAGCAAGATGCACAAGCTAAAGCAACAGAAGCTAAGAACAATATCGATGCAGCAAGAACAAACGATGCAGTAACACAAGCTAAGACAGATGGAACAACAGAAGTAAACAATGTAAATCCACAACCAGAAGCAAAAAAACAGCGGCGAAGAAAGCAGTAGAAGATGCGTTAGCTGAGAAGATCAAAGCAATCGAAGCGAACAACGACTCAACAGACGAAGAAAGCTGCAGCTAAACAAGAAGCACAAGCTAAGGCAGATGCGGCAAAAGAAGCAATCAACAATGCGAGAACAAACGATGCAGTAACTCAAGCTAAGGAAAATGGAACAACAGAAGTAAACAATGTAGACCCACAACCAGAAGCTAAAAATGCAGCTAAAAAAGCAGTAGAAGATGCCTTAGCTGAGAAAATTAAAGAGATTGATGCGAATAATGCATTGACAGATGAAGAAAAATCGGCGGCTAAACAAGAAGCACAAGACAAAGGCGACTGCGGCGAAAGAAGCAATCAATAACGCAAGAACAAACGACACAGTAACACAAGCTAAAGAAAATGGAACAACAGAAGTAACGAATGTAAATCCACAACCAGAAGCGAAAACAGCGGCGAAGAAAGCAGTAGAAGATGCGTTAGCTGAGAAGATTAAAGCAATCGAAGCGAACAACGACTTAACAGACGAAGAAAAATCAAAAGCTAAGCAAGATGCACAAGCTAAAGCAACAGAAGCTAAGAACAACATTGATGTAGCAAGAACAAACGATGCAGTTACACAAGCTAAGGAAAATGGAACAACAGAAGTAAACAATGTAAATCCACAACCAGAAGCAAAAACAGCGGCTAAGAAAGCAGTAGAAGATGCATTAGCTGAGAAGAACAAAGCAATCGAAGCGAACAACGATTTAACAGACGAAGAAAAAGCTAAAGCTAAGCAAGAAGCGCAAGCTAAAGCAACAGAAGCTAAGAATAACATCGATGCAGCAAGAACAAATGATGCAGTTACACAAGCTAAGGAAAATGGAACAACAGAAGTAAACAATGTGGGATCCACAACCAGAAGCTAAAAATGCAGCTAAGAAAGCAGTAGAAGACGCATTAGCTGAGAAGATTAAAGCAATCGAAGGAAACAACGATTTAACTGATGAAGAAAAAGCTACAGCTAAACAAGAAGCACAAGACAAGGCGACTGCGGCGAAAGAAGCAATTAACAATGCAAGAACAAACGACGCAGTAACTCAAGCTAAGACAGATGGAACAACAGAGTAACGAATGTAGATCACACAACCAGAAGCTAAAAATGCAGCTAAAAAAGCAGTAGAAGATGCATTAGCTGAGAAGATTAAAGAAATCGAAGCTAATAACGACTTAACAAACGAAGAGAAAGCTACAGCTAAACAAGAAGCACAAGACAAGGCGACTGCGGCAAAAGAAGCAATCAACAATGCAAGAACAAACGCCGCAGTAACACAAGCTAAAGAAAATGGAACAACAGAAGTAAACAATGTAGATCCACAACCTGAAGCTAAAAATGCAGCTAAAAAGCAGTAGAAGATGCGTTAGCTGAGAAAAATTAAAAGCAATCGAAGCGAACAACGATCTAACAGACGAAGAAAAAGCTACAGCTAAACAAGAAGCACAAGACAAGGGCGACTGCAGCGAAAGAAGCAATCAACAATGCGAGAACAAACGATGCAGTAACTCAAGCTAAGGAAAATGGAACAACGAAGTAAACAATGTAAATCCACAACCAGAAGCAAAAACAGCGGCTAAGAAAGCAGTAGAAGATGCATTAGCTGAGAAGATCAAAGCAATCGAAGCTAATAACGATCTAACAGACGAAGAAAAAGCTACAGCTAAACAAGACGCACAAGACAAGGCGACTGCGGCAAAGAAGCAATCAACAATGCGAGAACAAACGATGGGTAACACAAGCTAAGACAGATGGAACAACAGAAGTAAACAATGTAAATCCACAACCAGAAGCGAAAACAGCGGCTGAAAGCAGTAGAAGATGCATTAGCTGAGAAGATTAAAGAAATCGAAGCGAACAACGACTTAACAGACGAAGAAAAAGCTAAAGCTAAACAAGAAGCGCAAGACAAGGCGACTGCGGCAAAAGAAGCAATCAACAATGCAAGAACAAACGACGCAGTAACACAAGCTAAAGAAAATGGAACAACAGAAGTAAACAATGTAGATCCACAACCTGAAGCTAAGAATGCAGCTAAAAAAAGCATGTAGAAGATGCGTTAGCTGAGAAAAATCAAAAAGAAATCAGAAGCTAATAACAATCTAACAGACGAAGAAAAAGCTACAGCTAAACAAGACGTACAAGACAAGGCGACTGCAGCGAAAGAAGCAATCAACAACGCAAGAACAAATGACGCAGTAACACAAGCTAAAGAAAATGGAACAACAGAAGTAAACAATGTAGATGCACACCAGAAGCTAAGAATGCAGCTAGCAGTAGAAGATGCATTAGCTGAGAAAGATCAAAGCAATCGAAGGAAACAACGATTTAACTGATGAAGAAAAATCAGCGGCTAAACAAGATGCACAAGCGAGAGCTGATGCAGCGAAAGAAGCAATCAACAATGCAAGAACAAATGACGCAGTAACTCAAGCTAAGACAGATGGAACAACAGAAGTAAACAATGTAAATCCACAACCAGAAGCAAAGACAGTGGCGAAGAAAGCAGTAGAAGATGCATTAGCTGAGAAGATCAAAAAGCAATCGAAGGAAACAACGATTTAACTGATGAAGAAAAAGCTACAGCTAAACAAGAAGCACAAGCTAAAAGCAACAGAAGCTAAGAACAACATCGATGCAGCAGAACAAACGATGCAGTAACACAAGCTAAGACAGATGGAACAACAGAAGTAAAGAATGTAGATGCACAACCAGAGCTAAGAATGCAGCTAAAAAGCAGTAGAAGACGCGTTAGCTGAGAAAAATTAAAGAGATTGATGTGAATAATGCATTGACAGATGAAGAAAAAAGCTACAGCTAAACAAGAAGCACAAGCTAAAAAGCAACAGAAGCTAAGAACAACATCGATGCAGCAAGAACAAACGATGCAGTAACACAAGCTAAGACAGATGGAACAACAGAAGTAACGAATGTGATCACACAACCAGAAGCGAAAACAGCGGCTAAGAAAGCAGTAGAAGATGCGTTAGCTGAGAAGATTAAAGCAATCGAAGCGAACAACGACTTAACAGACGAAGAAAAAAGCAAAAAGCTAAGCAAGATGCACAAGCTAAAGCAACAGAAGCTAAGAACAATATCGATGCAGCAAGAACAAAACGATGCAGTAACACAAGCTAAGACAGATGGAACAACAGAAGTAAACAATGTAAATCCACAACCAGAAAGCAAAAACAGCGGCTAAGAAAGCAGTGAAGATGCGTTAGCTGGAAGAACAAAGCAATCGAAGCGAACAACGATTTAACAGACGAAGAAAAAGCTAAAAGCTAAGCAAGAAGCGCAAGCTAAAGCAACAGAAGCTAAGAATAACATCGATGCAGCAAGAACAAATGATGCAGTTACACAAGCTAAGGAAAATGGAACAACAGAAATAAACAATGTAAATCCACAACCAGAAGCGAAGACAGCGGCTAAGAAAGCAGTAGAAGATAAATTAGTAGAACAACTTAAAGTTATTGAAAATACACTAGATGCTACTGATGAAGAGAAGAAAGTTGCGGAAGAGACAGCAAAAATCCTAGCGGAAGCAACGAAAAAGCTATTGACAACGTAAAAACAGATGTTGATGTGAAAAAACTACAAAAATGATTCTGAAATAAAAATAGAAAAACAGTACCTTTTAGTTGAAGATAAGCCTAATGCAAGAAAAGTAATAGATGAAGAGTAAAAGTTACAAGCGATTGATGCAAGAATCAATCTTTCAGAAAGAACTAAAGAATTACTTAAAGTACAAGTAGATAAAATGGCAGAGCAGGCTAAACTAGATATCAACAAAGCTACAAAACTAGCTGAGTTAGGTAAAAATTGAAGAGAGTCGAAAAAGAAGAAATTAAAAGTAGTAGGGTGTAGTTAATATTCCCGCTAAAGAAGTAATTGTAAAATTTCTAACAAACTTAACGGCCGCAGAAAAAGAAGCAGTTAAAAAGCAATAGAAGCAGTGAATCCAGGAGCAGCTGTGGTAGTAGACGATAAAGGAAACGCAACAGTAACATTAAACGGAAACACAGTAATAATTGCAAAAGATCGACTAGTTAAAATCTAAAAGATGATATAAAAGCTAAGAACAGTGGAGATAACATTAATCTAAACTTTGATAAAGTATTAGTATCAGATATTAATAATATATCTAAAAGAAGATAAAGTTAAATTCAATACATGATCTTGGGAGCTATTGCAGATGTAGAAGAATTTGACATTAACAGCCTAAATATTGAAGTTGATGACAAAGGAAATGCAGTAATAATATCTAAAGATGGAAAAACAAAAACTAGTAGTTACTTTCAATGACAAAGAAATGCAACAATCGTAACATCAAACGGACAAGTATTAGCAATTCCAGCAGAAATGATCTTCAAAGAAAAAGAAGTACCAAAAGTAACATTACCAGAAAAAGTTAAAGTAAAAGATGCTTCAAACTTAACAGATGAAGAAAAAGCAGCTGTTAAAGAAGGATTAATCAAAAGCTAACCCAGAAATTAGAGATGCTAAAGTTACAGTTTCAGCAACAGGAGAAACAACAATTGCTTATCTAGATGGAGGTAGTAGTAATTTCAGCTGAAAAACTAGTAGAAGCTAAACATTCAGAAAACAACTCTGGACAAGGGAAAGGACAAGGTCTAAATGCGAAATTAGGTCAACGTCTAGCTAACACTGGTACAACTGAAACTAATACAGGTATAGCAGGACTTGGGATGGCAGTTTTTAGGTGGATTACTTGCAGCAGCAAGACGAGCGTAAAGAAAAAGAATAAGTTTTAAAAATTATTCTTAATAAAATAATAGTACTCTAAAAGTCAAATTCAAGAGATTTGATTTTTAGAGTATTTTCAATAAACTAAAAATAAAAATCTATCTAAGTTTAAGGTGTGTTCTTACCATTATTAACATTACTAGAAGAAAAATGTATATGTAATTTCTAATATATCGACATTAGCATTTAGAAGTTATGAGCGTTATAAAAGATCGAGTAACTGGAACACTTCTTTCAGGAGAAACTTTACGTTAATATGTACGCGAGAAAGTTAACAAATCAGCAGAGTGGCAAAGAGATCACTATGATATCTGGTATAATCTATTGACACTAGAATCAAAAAGATAAGTTATTCCGTTTAGTACCAGTAACAGATGGATTCTACTTTAATAATGCAGAAGGAAGAGGATATTGGGCAACTGCGATAGATAAAAATATTGAAGCAATATATAACTTCTTCGGTCCAGCTGGTAAGTGGTATAGTCTAAGAAATGGTGCGGGTGTATTTGCAGATGGATTAGAAGTGTACTTTGTAAGTGATAGATTATTAGATTAATATGGAACATCAGTATACACTTATGAAATGACTCATAACTTTGATGGAGACATTTATTTTGAAGGATATGGTCGTAGAGAAGGATTAGGTACGGAACTTTATGTACTTCAATCTGCAAGTAGATTAGATGAAGAAGATATGATACTTAATACAGCATTCAAAGGAGAGAAAGACTCATTAACTCGTCTGCACACTTATGATCCAATAACAAGATATCGAACTGCGGACGACCTAAAAAGAGTATGTTCATGGAATGCACGATGTTCTATATACACTAGATGCGATGGAAGCTAATTCAATATTATCTAAATCGAAAGATGTTAAGAAAAATGGTATAGAAAAATAGAAGATACTTATGTTAAAGATACGAAGTATAATAAAGATACGCACGCAATAAATACTATTCATCAATTAACAGACGCGGAAGTAGAAAAACTAACAACTTTAGACGCACTAATAGATAATGATATAATATCACGTAGAGCGTATAAAAGATTCAGGAAGTTACGGAAGAAATGGATGCTATGCTGTAAAGTATGTTCTTACCAATCTCTCAGCTCTAAGTAATCCAAATGGTATGCCAGGAGATGTTACGTTTAAAAAGTAGCGTATGAACTTCTTGCCAAAAAGGATACCAAGATGGGTTTATTCCATATGTATCAAACATGAAGCATTAAGAAATGGTATGAAAACATACTCTAGTTGGTTAAAAAGATGTTGGTCTGATTACGGATACTATGGTATTAAATAAAGTATTCGGAAACCAATATGCAACATGGTCTGATTTTTAGAAAAGCGATGTTTAATGAGCGCATAGCTAAGCAAGATAGATTAAAACCAATAACAATTCAATACGAATTAGGAGTGGTTGGTAGCACAAAAGAAGTAACAATTTCATCAGCGCAAGAGATGCAAGCTCTAATTAATGCGGCGGTAGGTAGCACGAGATATAACTAATATAGATCGTACGACAAGTCATGCTTCTGCAAGTTGGGTGTATCTACTTAAACAAAAATCTATAATGCATATCTACAAACTTTTATTGAGTAAAAATATAAAAATTCTAAGTAACAAATATCAATGTTACTTAGAATTTTTGTTTCGTATTATTTTTGCTAAATTCACAGCTGCTTTTATTATTCTTGTTGTAAGAGATGTAAGTAAGAGTTAAGAATATTATTCCTAAAACAACTAAGATTAATATCGCATTGTTGTAAATTTCATTTGTTAGTCCACCTAGAACTGCTTGTCTAACGGCGGTATCACCGTAGAATACAGGTGTGAATGGGAATTAAAGCCACTGTATAGAGATGGTAGCATTTCTTTAGGGAATAGTGGTGTAGTTAGAACGAATTGTAATGCTACAAATCCGATGCTAATTGCATTACCAACTTTTCCGAATGTGTACGATAGGAAGTGTGTTATTAGCATAAACACGATACCTGAAAGTATTAATCCGAAGAAGTATATTCCGAAGTTTTGAACTTTGAAGTTAAAGAATAAACTCATTGCTACTACTTCTATAATCGTTGCTAGGATAGCGAATGTTGTCATTGATACTAGTCTTGTACCGAATAAGCTGTTTGTTGATTCTCCGTATTCTGCTTTACGAGCTGGAAATAGAATGTTGAATGCAGCAGCAGCGATAAGTAGTCCGAATACTAAGAAGAATGGTGCCATTGCGTTACCGTAGCTAGTTTCTTCTGAGATGTCGCTGATATTAGTTTTAATTGGATTAGACATCATGTCTACATTTTTATCTCCAGTTTTAGCTGCAGATAGTTTATCTGCCCCGCTAGAAAGTTTATCTGCTAATAATCCGGAACCATCTTTAGCTTTCTCTAGTCCAGAAAGTAATTCTGGAGCTTTAGCTTGCATGATAGTTAGTGCGCCATTTAATTTAATAGCACCATCTTTCGCGCTGTTAACTCCATTGATAAGTTCCGGAGCTTTAGCTTGCATAGAAGAAAGTCCATTATAAAGTTTATCAGCACCTTCTTTAGCACTGTTAACTCCATTGATAAGTTCCGGAGCTTTAGCCTGCATAGAAGAAAGTCCATTATGAAGTTTATCAGCACCATCTTTCGCGCTGTTAACCCCGTTGATAAGTTCCGGAGCTTTAGCTTGGATAGAAGAAAGTCCGTTGTGAAGTTTATCAGCACCATCTTTCGCACTGTTAACCCCGTTGATAAGTTCCGGAGCTTTAGCTTGGATAGAAGAAAGTCCGTTGTGAAGTTTATCTGCTCCATCTTTAGCGCTGTTAAGTCCGCTTAATAATTCCGGAGCTTTAGCTTTCATATCAGTTAATCCTTGGTAAAGTTTCTTACCACCGTTATCAAGTTCTTGAATACCGATACTTAGTTCCGGAAGTTTAGCCTGAAGTTTGTTCAGTCCTGCATTGATTCTTGCATTTCCGTCGACTAGAGCGTCGATTCCACCAGCTAACTCCGGAAGTTTTTCATGAATTAATTGGATACCACCTGAAAGTTGATTAAATCCTGCTTGTAATTCAGTTCCTTTTGCTTGCTAGAGTACCAACACCTTGTGCTAATTCTCCAGTTGTCATCGATGTAGTTAGTGAGTTGACTCCGTTAGTGTAAGAAGAAACACCTTCTTTTAATTTTGGAGTGGCACTTGCTAGTTGGTTAAGACCGTTTACTAACTCACCTGAAGTTAGAGATGATACAGTTGCATCAACTCCACCTTTATATTGATTGAATCCTGCGATAAGAGTAGGAGTTTTTTCATTCATTACAGTTAATCCAGCTTTTAATTGACCACTTCCAGCAGCAAGTTGTCCAACAGCTGATTTAATGCTAGAAAGTCCGTTAATTGATCCTTCAAGATTAGCTGCAAGAGAGTTTACATCGAATTTATCAAGTTGAGTTTGAATGTAGTTTAATTTTCCTACACGATATTTCATACTTGAGTATTTTGATGCAGCGCTGTTAATTGCAGAAGTAAGTTCTGCTTTTACCTGATTATTATTGTTACTGCTATTTTGAACAGTTGTAGTTGGTTGTGGTGCTGGGGCAGCTGGTGGTGCAGCTGCGTCACTTTTAGCTGCAGCAAGAATTTGAGCTTTTTGCTCTGGTTTTAAGTCCATTGATGCTAATGTTTGCTCCAACCCTGAGAAATTAGTAGTAGGAGCAGGTGTGGGAGCAGCTGGTGTAGTAGTTGTAGTTGTTGTCGTAGACTGCGTATCTATACGACTTACAATTTCTTTAAGACTTTCTATTTGAGCCCCTAAATCTGTGAAAGCACTAGATAGAGGATTAAAGTTGGTTCTATATGTAATTTTTAATCCTTTTAGCTTGTCTAGTGTAGACGTTAGGTTAGATTTTTTGCAGCTAAGTCGCTGTCACTAGGTAAGTTAGAATTTAATGCATTTAATCCAGTATTGATTTTATCTGACCATCTACTAATTTTGGTGTACTTTCAGAAAGTTTAGCAACACCGTTTTTCTAGTTCAGTACCACCCGCAGCTAATCTATTTCAAATCATCTTTTTAGATGCTAGCTTAGAGTTGATTTGAGAAATTCCATCTGATAATCTGTCGATGCCGTTGTTAAGTGTAGCACTTCCGGCGCTAAGTTTTTCTAAATCACCTTTTTTAGCTAGTAGTTTTTCATTTTAGAGTAAGTACTCCGTTCGTATATTTTTTAAAAAGACCTTCTTTAAATGCTTCGCTTCCTTTATGTAATTTATCTATTCCATCAGTTAGCATAATACTCTTTAGTTTTGAATGTATCAAAACCGATAGTAAGTTTGATTAGAACCTGTAGTAAGTTCTTTTACACCAGAGGCTAACGCATCTTTTTATCGTTTAATGTGCTTAGACCACTTGATAGTTTTTCAGCTCCTTCCTGAAGTTGAGAAACTCCGTTACCAAGTTTTGCGCCCCTTCACTAAGACGATTTAGTCCGGCAGAAAGGAGACCAGAACCATCGGTAAGTTGATCGATACCACCACTCAGTTTTAGCACCTCCTTCGCTAAGATGATTTAGTCCAGCTGTTAGGCGATTTGAACCAGTCAGCAAGTTCATTAATACCATTACCAAGTTTTGCGCCCCTTCGCTAAGGCGACTTAGTCCGGCAGAAAGGAGACCAGAACCATTGGTAAGTTGATCGATACCACCACTCAGTTTAGAGCCTCCTTCGCTAAGACGATTTAGTCCGGCAGAAAGGAGACCAGAACCATCGGTAAGTTGATCGATACCACCACTCAGTTTAGAGCCTCCTTCGCTAAGACGACTTAGTCCGGCAGAAAGGAGACCAGAACCATCGGTAAGTTGATCGATACCACCCGCTCAGTTTAGAGCCTCCTTCACTAAGACGGCCAAGCCCAGAAGCAAGGCGACCAGAACCGTCAGCAAGTTGATTAATACCACTTCCAAGTTTTTGGCCTCCTTCGCTAAGACGCCCAAGTCCATTGTTTAGTTGGTTTGATGCATCGGCTGCTTTTTGAAGTGAAGAACCAATCTCAGAAAACTTACTGTATAGAGTAGCTGTATAAGTTTTTACAACTTGATCTTTTAACGGTATTTGTTAAATTGCTCGCTACAGTTTCCATGATTTTTTCACCGTTTTTACTCTTAGTAAAGTTAGTAGTAAAGTCGATGTTCATTTTTTCTGGGTTATCGTTTGATAAAGATGTAGCATTTTTAGAGAAGTTCTGTGGTATTGTAACTACCATGTAGTAGTCTCCTTCTCGTAATTCTTTATCGGCTGTATCTTTATCGACGAATTGCCAATTTACTTTTTGTTATCTTTTTAGTTTTTCGACCATCGAATTCCCGACTTCTAGAGTTTTTCCATTAAAATCTACTTTTTGGTCTAGGTTAACAACTCCGACTTTCATGTTTCCAGTGTTGTCGTATGGATTCCAAACGGATTTTAGGAAGGTTCCTGAATATAGAACAGGAACTAGAAGAACGGTAGCCATGGTAGCTTTTTAACCCTTTGCTCTTTAAAAGGCTACTAAATTCTTTTTATCATAATTCCTCCAAAGAAATTTCATCGGCGAAATTCCATTATGTTAATTTAGTATGATATAATAATATATCACTTAAGATATTCTACAACTTTATATAATAAAAGTCAAAATATTTTCTAGTAATAGTGAATTTTTAATGTTTTAATATTAAAGTATATTATATATAATGGAGATAAAAAGCTATAACTTTTTAAAATTTATTGTTATTGATTAATATATGATAATAATAGTGTTTTTGATAAAGAGTAGATTATTGTTTAAACTTATAAAAGATATATATTACTTAAAATAATTTTCATTAAGTATTTATATAATTTATCCTAATTAAGGAAAAAAATAGTTAACTATTCATTTTATTTGTTAAATGGCGATTAGTAAAAAATTTTTAAAAAAATAGTATATTATATTTATTACGTAAAAAGATAGAAATCCTTAAAAATGGATAACTACCTTTGTTTTTAATGTTAAGTTATGCTAATGCGTGTGATATTTTATGTTCTAAAAGATTGCTAAAACAATTTTGAGCATCTTTTAAATCTTTTGGATCTGGGTGTTTTTTTGATTCTTTAACCATGTCAGCAAGATCTGGTGTAACTTTGTGAATGAAGTTAGGGATCACGCCAAGTAAGAATTTTGAAAACTATCATAACCTTTGGATCGACCTTGCCTTGGCAGACGAAAGTTTCGTGAATTCTATTGTTTCTTTCTTCCATAAAGGCGATATAATTATTAATTGAATCGTCTGCGTGATAATGTTCACGAGGGACACCACAAGTTAGAAATAGAGCGACGTCTTTACCATGTATTTCCTGTTGATCGATAAAACGTTGCATATTTTTATTGGCGTTAGTTTTATCTGTCCAAGCACCTAGAATATAGAAATCATATTCTTTTTCTAGTCGTTGTTTTTTTATATCAAGTAGATCTACTTCTCCTTGATCTTTTATCTGTTCGTAAATAGCTTCGGCTACTTTTTAGTATTTTTGTTTTTGCTAGAGTAAGCAAGTAAAAATTTTTCATAATAAGCCTCCTACTTAGGATGTTGGAATAATATTCTTGAAAAATTAATCCCGTAATAATTAAATTCATATAATTATTATAACAAAAAAATATAGTTTTAAACCGATAACTGAAAAATAATAATCAATTATAAAATGAGGTAGAGATAAAAAAATAAAAACTTGGAAAAAAATAATTTAGTACAATTTGAGATTCTGTTGAAAAAAATATGAAAAAATTCATAGTTTATGATAAAATACTAATTGATAATATATAAAAATCAAGTTGAATAGTGATAGGAGAAGATAATGGAAAAAAATTGTTTGCGATAACGAGTTATGCATCGTTTATGTGTACCATATAGAAGCTATGGATAAAGTAAAAATTCCAAAGACTATGATAAGAGAATATATTAATCTTCAAAAAAACTGTAGGGAGTTTCCCTGAGGAGCTAAATTATGTAAGTAGTTTTTATGATGTTAGTACAGGAAGTAGTGGAGCATTGTTTGAAAATACTAATGAAGGGAAATATATTTTTATCTTATACAGGGAACAAATTTTTATTTTTGATAGACAGAAAGATATGTATGCTGATGTAGTGGTATTTGCTTGGGACAAGCGGAACACATGTCGTCATGTTATAGGTTTTATACACGTATGAAGAAGAAGTACGGTGATAATATTATTCTAACAGGGCACTCATTAGGTGGAAGTATTGCACAGCGTGTTGCGATTGAGTATGATGTACAGCAAAGTATCGTCTTTAATGCGGCTCCGATATATTTAGTTGGAGGTATAGATATTTTTATGGATAAGGAAAAAGACGGTGAATTGTACACCATACGCATGAAGAACTATCTTAGAAATGTAAAAGAAAACAGCTATTAAGAAGGCGACTTTTTACAGGGAATGTAAAGAGGTTGTTTCTGAATATGATATATTTACACGTATATCAGAATTGCTGTCGATAGGTTACTATGTTGGAGATGAGATTATTGTAAAAAGATGCTGGAATGCATGGTATAAAGAGTTTTTTAGATATTTATCAGAAAATCTTTTGGTAGTTCGTTTTGAGAAAAAAAGACAAATGATGAGCTTTTGTCACTAGAATATAAAGACTTTAGTTTTGGCTGAGGTGGGAGTTTCTTAAGTAATTTCTCAGAAGAACGTATAGTAGAGATAGAAAATCAGATTGAATGAACTTTTAGCAAGTGATACTGTAATAGATAACTTGAATAAAAATCCTTATAATGTTAATTTTGAATTTTTCATCAAAGGCTATATTAGATAATATTGCGAAGAAAAAGAGTGAACTATAATAGATTCCTTGTCTGACGTTTTTGTTAGATGAGGAGTTTTTTATAAGATTATAGGAGTTGTCTATTATGAGTTATAGAATGGGGTTGCCCCTGAAAGTACTAAAGTGTAGATGATACTCACACCTTTTCGCATAACTGATAGAGTGTTAATCGTTTGCTTAAAGCTGTAACTTAACTGATGATATAATATTGATAACTATGTATATTCTTATAGTGATGAGGAGATACAGGGTAAAAAGATGAAAAGTATGCTCCGAAGAATATTTTATAAAAATATAAGTAGGAATATATATTTAATACTTAGTATAAATCTAAGGAGGAAGAAAATGGCAGAATATAAAAATACTAGTAGTCGATGATGAAGAACCGATTGCTAATATATTAGAGTTTAATCTGAAAAAGAAGGGTATGATGTAATTGTAGCAATGATGGAGAAAAAAAGCGGTAGAACTTGCTTTTTAATGACAATCCAGATTTGATTTTGTTAGACTTGATGTTACCTAAAAAGATGGAATGGAAGTGTGTAGAGAAGTACGTGCCAAAAAGAATATTCCAATTATCATGTTAACTGCGAAAAATAGTGAAATAGATAAGGTTCTTGGACTTGAATTTGGAGCAGATGACTATGTAACAAAACCATTCTCAACACGTGAACTTATGGCTAGGATTAAGGTAAATCTACGTCGTGTTACTAAACAACAAGAAGAAGTTGTTGAGGAAAAATGGTGGAGATCTTGTGATTAAGGATATCGTTATTTATCCAGAAGCTTATGTTATTAAGAAAAATGGTGAAGAAATCGACTTAACACGTAGAGAGTTTGATTTATTCTACTACCTTGCACAACATCGCGGACAAGTTTTAACACGTGAAAATCTTCTTCAGACGGTATGGGGTTATGATTATTTTGGTGATGTGAGAACTGTGGATGTAACTGTAAGAAGACTACGTGAAAAAGTAGAAGATGATTCATCTCAACCTGAATATATTATGACACGTCGTGGTGTTGGTTACTTTATAGGTGAAGAGTAATGAATTGGAAAGAGATTTAAGAAAAGATTCTTTTCATCAATTCGAACTAAGTTCGTAATAGTTTATGTGTTAGTTAATATAATTTCATTACAACTTATAGGATTGTTCTTTACAACGCAACTAAGAAATAGTAATGTAAATACATTTGAACAAAAATATTATTGAACAGGAAAAATTCTGAACTACCATGTTCGTGAAGAGTTGGAAAAAGTTAGTGGTAGCGGAGATAGTTCGAAAAATACAGAGGATAATACCAGCTCAAGATGAATCAGTGAAGAGTAGTAGAGACTCAAAGAGTGGGATAGCTAAACTAGTTGAGTGAATTTAATATTCAAAAAGTTATTATTAGTAAATGTTATAGATAATGATTCAAAAATCTTAGCGACTTCTTCGAAAAATGGTAAATGATGAGTATCTTGCTAAAAAGGTCGTTTGATCCAGTTGGTAAGTCAGGTTATTAAAAGACAGGTGAGAGTACTAAACAAATTCAAAATAATGCTGATAGTAATAAGCGTGTTTGGATCTATGTGAGTCCTGTTAAAAAGGATAATGAAGTTATCGGTGTAATCTCGCTTATGGCGGATATAGAAAGTGTTTATCAAGAGGTAAAATAGTATTTCTAAAATCTTTATAGTGGGAACTATTCTATCAATATTAATTACTACAGTAATAGGATTCGTAGCTTCAAAAACGGTGACGAGCTCTATTGAGAAGATGAGTTCTCAGGTTAAGAAGATGGCTTTAGGGAAACTGCGGTACTGTAGTCGGAATAGATACAGATGATGAGATTGGAGATTTGGCAAAAGTGTTTAACCAAATTTCTAAAAAGAATCGAAGAAGAGCAGGATGTTACTGAGACTGAACGTAGGAAGCTTGCGACGATTATCGAAAGTATGATGGATGGGATTATTACAACAGATAATAACGGTAGAATAATCCTTATAAATACAAGTGCTGAGGATATGCTAGGTGGTCGTAATGATGAAATTTTCATCGGAAAAGATGTGCTGAAAAATTCTTAATATTACTGAGTATGAGAGTATAGAGGAAATATTAGAAGCGGAAGACGGTCTTCTGGTAAATGCTTCAAAAAGTGATGAAGAATTGCTTTTTACGTGCGGAAATTTCTAAAGATAGAAAAAGAAGATAAAGAAGATTTAACTCAGATGTCAACTGAGCTAGAGGGATATATTATTGTGCTTTATGACGTAACAGATCAAGAACGTCAAGAAAAAGAACGTCGAGAATTCGTATCGACTGTATCTCATGAACTTCGTACACCTCTAACGACGATGAACAGTTATATTGAAGCGCTAGAAGAGGGTGTGCTTGAAGATAAAGAACTTGCTCCGCAGTTTATCGATACTATTCATAAAGAGACTACTCGTATGATAAGAATGGTAAATGAGTTGATGCAACTTGGTAAGATGGATATCAAAGAAGAGCATTATGAAAAAGAGTTTATTGATATAAATAAAATGCTTGAGCAGATTACCGATAGGTTTGCTCTAACGCATCCCTGAGAAAAACTTCATAAAACATATTCCTAAGATCCGATATTCGTAGAAGGTGACCAGGATAAACTTACACAGGTGTTTGATAATATTGTTAATAACGCGATAAAATATTCTCCAAATGGTAAGAATATCACAGTAAGGGTTAGACAAAATTATCACCATAATAGAGTGAGTATTTCTATTAAAGGATGAAAGGTGTAGGAATTCCATTAGTGCATATTGATAAGATCTTTAATAGATTCTACAGAGTTGATAAGAGTAGACAAAGAAGTATGGGAGGAACAGGTTTAGGATTGGCTTTAGCTAAGACTATCGTGGAGGCCCATAAAGGTCGTATTTGGGCGCAAAGTAGAGAAGGTTATGGAAGCATTATATTTGTAACACTACCTTGTGAACAAATTGATGATGAATGGTTATAGAGGTAAATAATATGAGAAAGTAAAAAGGAAAGAAACTGTTAAATCAGTCGTATTGGGAATACTAGTTCTAATGAGTTTAACCTCTATCCTATCTTATTATTACTTATCAACCAGACTATGAGATTTTCACTAAGAGAACTACTCAAAAATCAGTAGAGTCTGATAAAAATAGTCTTTTAAATTTTCTTGATTCCTGATAGTGTTGTAAAAACTATGAAGGGATCAAGAGAAGAAGCCGATAGTTCAAAATTCTATAACGAAAGGTAGCAAATGTTGATGCTGTAAAAATAAGAAAGTGTTTAAAAGATTTACTAATCGACAATTTCGGATAGTCAGAGTGTGGAATCTAGGGTAGAAACAGAAATATCGAGGATATTACGTCGAATAATGTTGAAAAAAATACTGGTAAATTATCAAGTAACTCCTGGACTCTGCCTTTAGTAAAACCTTTATTTTTCTCGGAGGAGAATTCTAATATAAGTTTGGAATTTGATACGATAGTTTTACTAAAAGATAGACCGAAATATGATTTATCTGTATACAAAAAGATGATAAAAACTATCTACAGATTACATTTGAAGGATGAAATTCTATGATAGGGTAAATAGTAAAGTTTAATGAGAAGAAACAGAGTTATGCTAAGTACAGTTTAAATAATAGGTATATCTATTTAAAAAGAATCTGATGAAGACAATGTTATAGATGAATATAGTGCTGAAGATATTAGTTTAAATAGATTAGCTAAGATATCTTTTGAGAAAAAGGATAATCTTAGAATAAGTAATGAAGATGAAGTGACTGATGGCTATGAATATTTACGATTTACAAACTAATAGATTAGTATATACAAATCCGTCAAATGAAGGTGAAAAGAAGTTGGGAGCTACCGTAGCTATAAACAATACTATGAGTTTCTTGGGACTTGGATATGTGGGGATACGGATTATCAACTCACTACTGCTCTAGAAGGAATTACTATTTTTCCAAGAAGCTTATAAGGAGTCTATAGCTTTTAGTAAAGATGGTCATGCTGATATTATTTCTGAGGATAATAGTAGTGGAATATATAGCTGACTTCGCCGAAGAGACTTACAAAACTTATCTTTCATCAGAAAGAAGCGGAACTTTATTCTGTTGAGAAAGACTGAATATGTAATTAATTATCTTTATGAAAGAGTTAACCTTAAAGAAATAAGTAATATAGTTTTTGGGTTATGAAAAAGATCTATAATAAAGATAGAAATAGTTTTAGCTATGTACCGACATGGTATGTAAAATATAATGATAGATATATGAGTTTTAAAAAGTTAAAAAGAAATGATAGACAAGGGAGAGAGACTATGAACTGGGGTAAAGATGAAGACGTTATTTATTTACCTATTCGTTGCGCTTAATGCTGTCTTGTTAACATTTTTATGTATACACTGTTCAGAAAAATAAAACAGAAATAGTTCAGGAAAAAGAAATTATTGAACGTTCTATGAAAAATGATAATATAACTGTAGAGGATAATGTCACAAAACGTGATAATCTTGGTTATGTGAATGTGACGATCTCAGATTTGAAAGAAGTTAGAAAAGAAGAGAATGGTCTAAAGTATGAAGTTGAAAATGTAGATAAAACATCTATGTTAAAAAGTTAGTTCTGAAAATACTATTACAAATGTAAATAAAGGTAGCTATAAAGCAGAATTAGAATCATTCCTGCTAGAAAAGATGAAGCTTAGTGCAAATTATATTTTCTAGTTATAATTCTTCAAAAAATGAAGTTATTTTTGAACAACAAATAGATAGTTTTAGGGTTTTTCGAATAAAAAAATGCGAGAATAGTCTTTAGTGTTGAGAGTAATGGAGATATCAAGAGCTTTACTCTGACAGAGTGTTTCAAATATAAGAAAAGATAAAGAAATGAAACGTTAGTACCATCTAATCAAGCGATAAATAGACTGTATCACGAAGACTTAATTCCTAAAAACTGTCGTGTTCGTACTACTTTAGGGTATTATACCTATATTTCATGAAACGGAAAATCAAGTGTTGATACCGACTTGGAATGTAGAAATAAGTGATAAAGATGGGCAAATTAGCAACTACTATGTAGATGCAATAAATCTAAATGTACTGAACAGAAAAGGGGCATAGCTCATAGATAGGTATTTAAAAATAAAGAAAAACTATTCGTTGTGATAAGTGCAACGAATAGTTTTTATTAATCAGCTAAAGTAAGCTTTTTAGCATCCAAACATTTTTCTAATTGAGTTTTTTAATCCCTAATGCTAAGTCAGAAGTACCTTGATCTCCTTCGTCTTCAGCCACACCCATAAGGTGAGTTAAATCATTGATTAATAATTCGAAGTCGTGGAATACAGCTGCAACCATTTCAGAAGTTGTTTCTTGTTCAGTTGCTTCTTTGATAGTTGCAATTTCTAAAGCACCTTTTAAGTGTAGAAACTGGACGACCTCAATTGCTAATAATCTTTCAGCAACCCTCATCTAAAGATTCAGTTGTGTGGTTATAGTAGTTTTCGAATACTTCGTGTAGTGTGTAGAAGCTACGTCCTTTTACATACCAGTGGAAGCTGTGTAATTTTGTGTATAATACTGTTAAGTTAGCAACAAGTTTGTTTAATTCTGTTGTACGTGTCATTGTAAATCTCTCCTTTATTTTCTATTTATGATTAAATTATAGCACCATGAATTTCTTATGTAAAGTTAATAAAGCTTATAAAAGTTATTGAGAATTATTCTCTAAAAAATACTGATTTATTAATGTTTTTCTGAAAAGAAAATGTATGAGTGATAATCATTATTTGTCTAGGAGGAGAAGATGTAATTTAATAAGTTGAAAATAATATTTTAAGTTGATAAAATAAAAATGAAAGGAGTAGAATTCTATGGCAAATTGTGCATATTTTTGATAAATTTATATAAACAAATACATATCCCGTTATACTAAAGACCGACATGTAGATTTTTCTCCAACGTGTTCAAGTTATGCGGTGGAAAGTTATAAGAGGTTTGGCTTTTTCTGGGAACGTATCTGACAGTGAAAGAGATTATTGAAAAGTGTCATCCTTTTATATAAGGGGAGTACTTTTGATAATGTTCCTTTATTTTAAAGAAAGGATATATTTCAAATTTGACAAAAATAAAGGAGGTAACTAAATTTAGTTACCTCCTTTATTTTAGAGCGAAAGTATTATTTGGATAAAATATAGAATAATGATCATATTCTGCAGAACTAGAGGGTTTCTCTTTAACGAAAATAACTTTTCTAAAATTTATCCGCTTAAAGTATTTGTAGCTAAATCCTCATAATTATCCACAAATACAAAGTTTATATGTTATTTATCTATGCTGTTTCCGGTATCTAACCATGCTGCAATTTCGCTCTGAGATCTACAGATATTTTATAACCTACTTCTTCAGTTGATATTGTTCTAATCTGATTCTTTCTATTAAGAAACAAAGCTGTAGTATAAAAATGAATTTCTTATCTGTATTATCACCTAAAAATTTTAAAAAATCTCTTCTCATTTTTATTATAACATAGATGAATTAATATGAAACAAAATTATGAAATAAAATTTATGTTTTTAATATAATTAATAGCGATTGTTATCGTCTCATTTTAGTATGTAAACTAGCTGTTATATTTCATACTATGATAAAAATTAATGTTTATTAATTTAAAAACTAAATATCGAAAGTGATTTTTCATATTATTTGTGTAAAAATAAAGACTCTGATGATTAATTGTCAGAGTCTAGTATTTTAAAAATAATTTATTTTTTTATTAAGAATAGTTTTAATTGATTTTAAGTATTTTTAAAACAAGTTTATCTTTTTATTAGCTAACATCTTTTTTAACGAAATCTGGCTATCTCAGGTTTTTTTCACCATCTTTTTATTAGCTAACATTTTTCTTAACGAAGTCCGGCATTTCAGGCTTTTTCGCCATCTTTTTTATTAGCTAACATCTTTTTTAACAAAATCCGGCATCTCAGGTTTTTCGCCATCTTTTTATTAGCTAACATTTCTTTAACGAAAATCCGGCATCTCTCCTTTTGGTTTATCCATCTCGTTAAATGTTGTTCTTTCTGGGTTATGGAAGATAAAAGGGATTGTTTTATTAGCTTCGATCGTTGATACAAGAGCATCAATTAAACGAGAATCGTAGTTTCGGCATAGGTGGTCTATGATAAGTTATTCCAAAATCCTCACAAAGTTCTCGACACTCAACATCGTTATCGAAAAGAACTTCGATATGCTCGCTTATAAAGCTAAGTGGAACAAATATATAATGCTCAGGATGCTCTTTTTGTGCTCTTAAGTACTCAAGAACATCAGGCTTAATCCATGGCATCCCAATATCACTTTCACTTTGCCAAGTATTCGTATAGTTTTTCATTTTTAAGACCTATTTTTTTCGGCTATAAGTTTTGTCATATCAAAGATTTGATTTACGTATGGATCATTATATTTTTAAAGCAATTTCAGGTACGCTGTGTGCAGAGAAAACTACTTTTATAGCTATCTTCTTTTCACTTTCTTTCAGTAATAATTTTTGATTTCATCTGCCCAGAATTCAATTAACTTCTCTTCTTTGTACCAAGATTTTATTATATTAAATTTTAATTTTTATCACTTTTAATAAATCTTTCGTAACCCATAATAGAGTAGAATGAATAATGTGGTTCAAGAATTAAACAAATACATTCTTCTATACTATCATCTTTCCATTTTTGAAATTATATTAGGTATATAAGGTGAAGAGAAATTTGTTGGCAAAAGTATACTTTATATTCATCTTTTACAGATTCCCTTAAAAGTTCAACTTCTTTAAGTGTTATCTCTTGAGAGGGTGAACCATCAATGCGAAGATAATTTTTTAAAAGTAGATTAATTTCTTTGTCGTTAGGACGAACTCCTCTTTCTAATATTTGTGAAAAATTTTGCTATACCCTCGAATGTGTATTCTTCAGGGTGTTCCATATGTCATTACTAAAATAGCTTTGTTCATTTTTTAACCTCTCAAAATAGTCTAGTCATGTATAATTATATCATTTTTTGTACTAAAACACACGTATAATTAATCTACTACAGATAATTATTATTAATTATAAACCCTAGTATTAGTGTAAATCATGTTTTTAAAATATATATCACTCAGTAAAATAAGTGATAGATTATACTTTAAAAATTTAGAAATATTAAAAAAACTATTGCAAAAAGTTTATAAAAAGTAATAATATAAAAAGTTAACTAAAAAGTATACTAATTAGAGATTTTAAGAATCTCTAATTAGCTGAGGAGAAAGGAGGAAATACTTTAAATGAGAAAAGAAAATAGTAGGTATGATAACTTTTATTGCGGCGAGTTGGTGGAGTTATATATATGAAAAAAATAATCCTAAATACAAGGAAATTGTTAGAAATGTAAAGACAGCGGATGCACGTGGTTTTTATGAAAAAAATAATTTTAGAAAAAGACAAACTTGCCTTTCACTGCAAAAGCAAAAATTAAAGATTATAAAGATTGACTATGAGAGTATTAGAAATGTCGGAGAAAAAATTTATGCACGTTTAATAGTGAATAATGATGAAGTTTGAAATATTGATACGGTACTTAATGAAAAATAAAAATGTAGAAGAAGTGTCACATTCAGAAAAAAACTTGATGAATTATTAAATTAGTAACTTAGTAGATATTTCCTAGAAATTAAAAGGAATCCTCCATTACAGTAAGGTGATGTAATGGAGGATTTTTCATAGTTAAAATTAATTAGTATCTAATATTATGCAAAACGGCTACGAATACTAGTCGGTATTGATTTATAAACACTTTTTAGTGACGAAGAATAAGAATGTTACTAAAAGCACCTTTTAGTAGGTTGAACGGTACGATACCAACAGCTACAATTGTTTTTACGTTAGTCACGATATCAGCTAAGTTCATAATATATCCATAAGCTGGAAGTAATACGAAGTAGTTAAGTAGTGACATGAATACTGTTATTGCCAGTGTTCCTAAGATTCCACCAATAATAGTCTTAACAGTACCTTTTTATAGAAAAGAACGATGATACTGATAAAAGTAAATTCTACTACTATATTAGCAATTGATCCGATTGGTTCATGTGATAATAAAGCGAAGTGTAGGAAGTTTTTTAAGAATGACACTAAAAGTGCATCTTTATAACCTAATAATAACAACGCCATAAATAGCGGTATGAATGTAAAATCAAATTTTAGAAATGGTGGCAAGAATGGCACAGCAAAAACTAAAAAGATAGAAGTAGAGCAATAACTGCAAGCATCCCACTTAAAACTAGTGAGTGAATATTTTTATACATTTTAAAACCTCTTTCCTATCTTCATAGGCAATAAAATATCCGCAATATTATTTTTAAAAAGTGTATTTTAAATCTATAATTAGAAATAAAAAAACACCACTTTAAAAACATTAAAGCGGGACTGAAAGGTATGAAAAATAAGCATTACACTGTACTTGGTACAACAAAAATACATACGTAATAGACTGCATGTGTAAGTTTATTTATTCTATATCTTCTATCATCCAGACTGTACTGTCGGTTTTGGAATTTCACCAAATCAGCTTTCGCTCGCGGACTTTAACCGCCGGTCAGGGAATTTCACCCTGCCCCGAAGATAATTAAATTTATTATTTATAAACTTATTATAAACTGAAGTTTCTAAGTTGTAAAGAAAAGGTTTAACTTTTTAAAAATGATGAGAGCAACTCTGCTAAGTTGAGTTATTCCCATCAGACATATTATTTAATTATTATTCTACTGTTACTGATTTAGCTAAGTTACGTGGTTTATCCACATCTAGACCTTTAGTGTAAGCTGCATAGTATGCGAATAATTGTGTAACTACGATACTTGCGATTGGAGCAAGATCTTCATTTACGTTAGGGATTGCGTAGTCACCCTTTGCGAGCTAATTTTTTTCTAATGTAATGATTAGAGTATTAGCACCACGGCTGGCTACTTCACTTACGTTACTACGTGTATTTAAGTCTAGTTTAGCGCTTGTGATAAGAGCCACAACAGGTGTTCTTTCTTCGATAAGAGCGATTGTACCGTGTTTTAATTCTCCTCCGGCAAATCCTTCTGTTTGAATGTAAGAAACCTCTTTAAGTTTTAAAGCTGCTTCACATGCACTATAGTAGTCGATTCCACGTCCAATATAGAATGCATTGCGTTCTGTGAATAAGTTTTTAGCTAAGTCTTTGATAGTTTTTGTATCATCTAAGATTGACTCGATTGCAGAAGTAATTACTGATAATTCCTGCTCGATATCAAATTTAGGTTGTTTTAGAAAGTTGTTTAGCTACTTCGTAAGCTAGTATGCTTAATGTTGCGATTTGAGCAGTGTATGCTTTAGTAGATGCAACTGCAATTTCAACACCTGCGTGAAGTAATAACGTATAGTCACATTCACGAGATAGAGTAGAAGCATCAACGTTAGTAAGTACTAAGAATTTGTAATCTGCATTTACGCTACGTAATTTTTGTAAGTACTGCACGAAGGTCAGCTGTTTCTCCTGATTGAGAAAGGAAGATGAACATAGGTTTTTTTAGATAATAATGGTACGTTGTAAGCAAATTCTGATGCTAAGTGTACTTCTGTAGGAATACCAGCCCATTTTTCAAAGTAGTTTCTTCCTACTAATCCGGCGTTGTAACTTGTACCACATCCGATAATGTATAATCTATCTGCATCTTTTTACATTGTTAATAATTTCGCTGTTAATATTAATATCGTGTCCATCGAAGTAGTGAGAGATGATGTTACGCATAGTTCCTACTTGTTCATGTATTTCTTTGATCGTATAATGTTCATGGATACCTTTTATCGATTTCTCCAGCGTTTAAGTTAGTTGAGAAACTTTCACGCTCTACAACATTACCTTCTCTATCTTCGATAGTTACGCTATCTTTTTCACGATAACAAATTCACCATCATTGATTTTCTAAGAAGTTGTTAGTGTACTTAATCATTGCTAAAAGCATCACTACCAACATAGTTTTTTATTTTTCTTCTCCTAGTCCAATAAGAAGTGGACTTTTGTTTTTTGCTACATATAATGTGTCTTTATCTTCTGTATCTATTAAGCAAAGGGCATAAGAACCCTGAAGTTTAGATACAGCCTTTTTGAAAGCTTCTTTAGTATCAAGACCACGATCGCTATAAATTTGTACTAATTGAACGATAACTTCAGTATCAGTTTCAGAAACAAGTTCTACACCTTTTGAAAAATCTCTTTAAGTTCCTGGAAGTTTTTCGATAACTCCGTTGTGAACTAAAATAAAACGTTTGTTGAAGCTTTGATGAGGGTGAGAGTTAGTTGTATTTACTCCACCGTGAGTAGCCCAACGAGTATGACCGATACCTAATTCTAGGTGAAGATCTTCAGGGATTAGGGCTTCTAAGTTTTTAATACGACCTACAGACTTAGTAACACTAGCTTCTCCGTTAACAACACCAGCGATACCAGCTGAGTCATATCCACGATACTCAAGGCTACTAAGCCCATCGATTAAAAATTTAACTCCATTAGCTTCTCCAACAAATCCTACAATTCCCACATATTAAAAAAATTCCTCGCTTTTTCTTTAATTTATTTTTTATAGAAAGTACTATAAAAGTTTATATATTTGTGCTCGAAAATATTATACTTCAGTTAATTTATTGTACTACATCAAGTTTATGTAAACCTTAAAAGAAGACATAATGAGCATATAGAGAGGGATAATGATTTTTAAGGGTTTTTAAAAATTTAATATTGCGTTTCTTAATTACTGCATACGCTGTAGCTATGAGTTAATCGTTAGGTTTCTTGAATCAAAAAGATGCTAAGAAACCTTATCGAGTAATCAGACAACAACTACTCAAAAATATAAGGAATGTAATGACGAAATATTTTGTTAGTAGCCACTGTAAATATTTCGTCGTCTCTTCATTCCTAGAAATATTAAAATCTACCCCAGCAGTGGCAACTAAAGTTTTTGTCGTCATCCTTCCTTAAAAACTAAGTTGCTGTTGCATACGCTGTACCTAAAGTATCTTGTCGTCACTACGTTCCTAAAGATACAAAAGGTACACCCCATTGTACATTATCTAACGAAACTCTCTGGTTCCGAAAAAGCATCCGCCGAATTTTTCGATAACTTTTTTTCCTCGTCAACTAAATTCAATTTAACCTTTAGAACTTAGTTCGGGCGCTATAATTATAAATTCAAATTACCTCCTAATATTTTAGTCGTACACATTATTATACTAGATGAAAAGGAGTATTGTAAACTGAAAGGATATGTTTACATAAACTAAGATATTAAAATAAAGTATCTAAAAATTTAACCTTAATTTTTTTAATTATAGAAATATAAAATTGATTAATAAAAACCCACTTACTTTTTGAGTAAGTAGGTAATATTATTATTGTTGTTGTTGAGCACCAGTATTTACTTCTTTGGCATTTTTTTCACTTCGTCAGGTAGGTTGATTTCTTTTTACATTGTTTACGTTAGAGTACTTAATATTTTGTTTAACTTTTCATTGTAGTTGGAGTTGAAGTGTTTTTAGTCATAAGCTCCATAGTTTACTTCATTATTAACAGGTAAGAAATCTTTAGTAGTTACAAGTTTGATTGAAACATTTTTGAAAGTCGACATTATTGAACGCTTCAGCGTTTACTTCATTTCCAGAAGATGCATTAGCAATAGCAACCATAAGTTCTTTAAACTGATCTCCACTTCAGTATACGTTAGAACATAATTTCCGTTTTCTTCAGTTTTTCTTGAAGTCTTTAGCAATTTTTCTATAGAATTCTAAGATTTGTTCTGAGTTTGCAATTTTTAAGTCCTTCGAATTGAGCAGTTATATTGTTGTTTGAACTTTTAACCCATTCATCTTGTCCTGTTGATTTTAGCATATGCAGTACCATCTTTAATGTAAAAGATCTAAAGTTTGAGTTTTGACCTTGAGCTTTTAACATCAGTAGTTGCTTTTCATAGTTAGCGGATCGATAATTAATGAACCAGTTACAGTGTTTTTCAACTGTTTGAGTTTGTTCACCAACTAAAATTTCAGAGCTATTTGTTGCTACGAAATCTGTACTTTTTTATGTTTTTAGATGATTCTACTGATTTATTAACGATTTGCTCTACAGAAGCTCCTGTGCTACAAGCAGCAAGGGTAACTGAAAGAATAACCGTTGCAATAAGCAATAGATATTTTTAGTGATTTTTGTCATGTGTCTCTCCTTAATGTTAATGAAAATAGATTATTTTAATATAAAAATCTATTTTTATAAATTTATTTTTATAGAAATTATTCTATCATATTATAGCGGATATTACTATATTATAAGTTTTATTTTTAAAATATCTGTAATAAATAATATAGGTTATAAATAAGAGTGATAATTTTTGTCTAATATTTTTCCATAAAAACAATAAAAATCTATTGACTTATATCAATGATGGATATATAATTATATCAAAAGGTAGATATATCGATGATGGATATAGATAAAGAATATCTCTAATTGGTTAGGGAGGGATAAAATGGCAAAGTTAAGCCCTTATGAGACGGGCAGATTAACGGATAGTATATTTTTTTACACTTCTAGTTTTAACAGAACCTATTCATGGATATTTGATAATGCAAAAGGTAGCAGAAATTACTGATAATAATATTATTATCGGACCTGCGACAATGTACACGACTTTAGGTAAGATGGTTTCTGTAGGGCTGGATAGAAGATAAAGAAATCGATAATTCGAAAAAGAATATCATATTACTCCAAAAGGTATGGAAGTTTTGGAGGAAAATTTAAAACTTCGACAGTTTTTATTAGATGTAGCTAAGAAGTTTATAGGTGGTGGAAGTGATGAGTAAATATAAGTGATACATACATTTGCTTTAACAAATAAAAAGACTCATGAGAAGATTAGAGAGTATAGTGCTAGAGGTTGGCATTTTAAAAAGTTTCTGGGAGTTCATAATTTTATTAGAAAAAGGAGAAAAAGTTAAATTATAAATACGAACTGGTATATGATAAAAAGTTCGATGCAGAACGTAAAGATTTCTAGAGATTTAACGGTTGGGAAGTAGTTAGAAATGGATTTTTTCTGGCAAATATTAAGAGGTGAGGCTTCAGCAACTACACTATATACAGATAATTTGAGTGAAAGACTACATGTGGCTATATAGACTAAAGATTTAATGCGAAAATAATGCTAGGATGTCTGATTTGTATGCTTTGGTGACGTACTTAATAAATAAATTTTTAATGTCATCTGAAGTAATGGATTTTATTTTCTAGGAATGATCTTTTAGTCTTTGCTTTAGGACTAGGTGTTGTAAATATAGCGTTCTCTATAAAAATTATTTATTTTTAAAGAGAAGAAAGGATTGAATTTATGAAGTATAAATATGTTCCGGTATTTATAAGCTATGATAAAGTAGCGGATAAAATGAATTATCTTGCTGCTCAGGGATATGAATACGATAAAGAGGCTATAGTGGCGATTAGAATGAAGAAAGTCTCAGAGACTGGCGATAAGCAATATAAAGTTTATCTTTGATAAAAAAACTTTACATCAGAGATAGAAGAGTATTATAAAGCAAGTGGCTGGAAGCTTTATAAAGTTTCAAGTTTATAATTTGTTTAGACTTGCTGAAGGGACTTCGAGTTCTTATCCGATATATACTGATACCGAGACGGAATTAGAAATTGTTAAATATAGATTGTTAAGATTTATAGTTTTGTTTATTTTTAATAAATATAATAGGAGTATTGTATTTTACTAATATTAAAATGGGTAATTGATAGTGGAATATCTGATGTGTTAGCCATGTTAATAGGTGGATTAATAGGTGGTATATTTGGTTACTGTATAGGGAGGACTTGGAATGTTTTATACCGAAATATTTCAAGTTAACAAAAGAAATAAAAAAATAATGATGAATAAAAAAGGGATTTAACTTTTAATAAGTTAGGAAATGAGGTAAGGGCTATGATTTTAGAATTTAAAAAAATGTAGAGAAAAGTTTTGGTAATAAAAAGGTTCTTAAAGGTGTTAGCTTCACAGCGAAAAGTGGAGTGGCTAATGGATATTTAGGACGAAATGGTAGTGGTAAGACTACAAGTTTTAGGATTCTGTTAGACATATTCAAGCCGGATAAAGGGAGATTTTTACTAGATGGGAAAACCTCTAGATCACAGTAAGGTGAAGATTGGATACCTTCCAGAAGAACGCGGAATGTATGATGGTGTTGGACTTGTAGATCAGCTTACGTACTTTTGGAATGCTAAAAGGTATGAAGAAGAAAGCAGCACAAACAGAAGCGAAAAAAATGGCTAGAGTACTTTTGAACTAGAGGATAATAAACAAGCATTAAAAACATTATCTAAAGGTAATGCACAAAAAGATTCAAATTATTCAAAGTGTTATGAACAATCCAGATATTCTTGTTTTTCGATGAACCATTTAGTGGACTAGATCCGGTGAACGTATCAAAATTAAAAAGAAATAATTACAGATTTTTATCAAAAAGATAAACTTGTTATTTTCTCATCTCATCAAATGCCAGTTGTAGAAAACATTTCTGTGAGGATATTAATATACTAGAAAAAGGGAAGATTACTCTAAGTGGTAATCTAGATTATATTAAAAACAATTAGGACATGGAAAAAAATGATCTTGAGTGTTAGTGGTTTTGAGAAAGAGGAACTGCTTGCTAACCTTAAGTCTATACCATTAGGTATTGAATATTCATTAGTACCAGAGGGTGTGCTTCTTGATTTTAAAGAAGAGGAAGCTAAAAAGAACTTTTAGCAAAACTTGCAGGAAGTAGTTTTAATATAGAAGAATTTAAACTTTTTAAACCTTCGTTAGAAGATATTTTCAAAAGAACAGGTAGGTAAGTAATTATGAAAAAAATTTTTAGTACAGTATTTAACTTTTGAGTTTAAAACAATTTTTGCGAAAAAAAGCGACGAAAGTTATTATGGCAATCTATTTTATTTTAGCTATAGGTATAACATTTGTCCCATCAATCGCTAACAGCAATCTTTTTCAAAGGTGAGAGTAATGATAATTTTTCACGTAGTGCATATGTAGTAAAAGATGTGGGATGTTCAATTAGATGATTTGAAAGAGGCAAAAAATACGATAGTAAAGAGGCTCTAGAAAAAGATATTAAAGCTAAAAAAATTAGATGAAGGTATTGTTTTAACTAAAGATAGTTACGAATATTTATCTAAACAATCTATCTTTAGTAAAGGTAGTAGTGAATTTAAAGAAGCTTTTGGAAAAATGTAGAAAAAGTTAGTCTATAAACAAAAATGGTTTAGATTATGATAAAGTAACTAACGTAAAATCACATCTACCTCAACCTGTACCTGTAAACGTAAGTGGAGATTCTGATATGCAGACACAAGCAATCAATGTAGCAGTAGTTTATGTTCTTACATTTGTCGTTTATATGACAGTAATCCAATTTGGTAGTGTAGTTGCAATGAATGTTAGTTAAGGAAAAAGTAACTGATGCTATGGAATTATTAGTAGTTACTGTAAGTCCAAGAACGTTAATTTTAGGAAAAGTACTAGCTTTATCGGTTGCAGTACTTATTCAAATGGGCTTAATTATTGGTGGGTTATTCGCTGGTCTAAAAATCAATGGTTCTAGATATAGTGATAATATCAAACATATTATAGAAAATGTGGACTTTAAAAAGTTCTTGGTGTAGGGTTAGTATTTGCATTAACTGGATTTGTGATGTTTATGTTTATGTATGCGGCATTCGCTTCATTAGTTAGTAAGATTGAAGATGTTAACGGAGCCATAACTTTACCGATGTTAACGTTTATGGGTGCGTTTTTCGTGAAACTATTATATTATGGGTTCAACAGGGGACACTAAACTTGCAGAGATTTTATCATATGTTCCATTTACATCATATTTTGTAATGTTTACGCGTTATGCAATAAGCCACGTTTCTATACAAGAATTAGGATTATCTTATGGTATATTAGCTGTAACTACATTACTTGTAGCATTTGCAAGTGTTAGAGTATATAGATTAGCAACATTAAGATATGGTCAAAAATTAAACTTCTTCAAATTATTATTTGGGAAATAGAAAAATTACTGAAGAGAAGACGCAAAAAAATTAAAAATTTTGAGTCTTTTTCTTTTTTATTTTTAGTTGCATAAAAGGTTATAATTAAGTATAAAAATTCTGTGAAATAAGGAGATTATTTAATGAGTGAACTGAAAAGAACGATAGGCTTTATGCCGGCTTTTTATGACTGTAATAGGTCTCGGTAATAGGTGCAGGGGTATTTTTTTAAGGCAGCTGTAATTTATAAGACTACAGGTACGATGAGTTTAGGGCTACTAGCTTGGATACTTGCTGGTATTATTACTATCTGTGCAGGTCTTACCGTTGCAGAACTTGCGGCATCTATTCCTGAAGTTGGAGGGATGGTCGTTTGGATAGAAAGAACTTATGGGAAAAACAGCAGCATTTTTATTAGGATGGGCGCAGTCGGTGATTTATTTTCCTGCGATGATAGCGGCTCTTGCTGTTATCTTTTCTACACAAGTTTTAAATTTATTAAATTTAGATAAGACTTGGCATCTTCCTATAGCCATTGCTGCAGCAGCATCGTTAATGTTTTCTAAACTTTTTAGGGTGGGAAAAATCGGAGGAACGATTCAGACTGTAGCCACTATTTGTAAATTGATACCATTAATAGTAATTATTGTATTTGGATTATTTCAAACTGACTCACAACCGTTACAATTATTCCCTATAGAAGCGGGGAAAGATATTTCATTTGCTAGTGGACTAGGTGGAGCTTTACTTGCTGCGATGTTTGCATATGAAGGGTGGACGAACGTAGGAAGTATGGCAGGAGAGATGAAAAATCCTAAAAAAGATTTACCAAGAGCGATTTTTCTAGGGCTTGCGGTTGTTATGGTTGTATATGTACTTATAAATGTAGCTTACCTTATGACTTTACCATTAGATCATGTTGCAGGTAATCAAACTGTAGCCAGTGAAGTAGCGGCTAAGTTGTTCGGTGGTATTGGTGGTAAAATTATTACGATTGGTATACTTATTAGTGTGTATGGAGCGATTAACGGATTCTCAATGGCTGGGATTCGAGTACCTTATGCAATGGCAAAAAGTGAACAGATTCCATTTAAAAATGTATGGACGAAGTTAAATAAAGGGGCAGTTCCTGTCAATGCGGGATTATTACTTTTAGTAATAGCGTTCTTAATGATGTTAACTGGTAGTTTTGATATGTTAACAGACCTATTAGTATTCGTAATGTGGTTCTTCTACACAGCAACATTCCTTGCGGTAATTATACTACGTAAAAAAGAACCAAAATTAGAAAGACCATATAGAGTACCGTTATATCCAATAGTTCCTATAATAGCTATTCTTGGTGGAGTTTATACTTTAGTAAGTACTTTAATCTCACAAACATCATTAGCTATGGGAGGAATAGCCTTAACGTTAATAGGATTATTATTCTATACAGAATTACACAAAAATTTAAAAAAATAATAAAAAGAAACATCGCATATTAGAAAAGCTAGTATGCGATGTTTTTGTTATTATTTATTTCTATTTTTCTAAGTAGTCTGCAATTGCGGCTACATCTTTGTCTCCACGTCCAGATACGTTAACGATAATTACTTTATCTTTATCTAGTTTTGGAGCGCGTTTGATTACTTCTGCAAGAGCGTGTGAACTTTCGATTGCAGGGATAATTCCTTCTGTTCTAGTTAATAGAAGTAAAGCATCGACAGCTTCATCATCAGTTGCACTTACGTATTCAGCACGTTTTGCATCTTTTAGGAATGAGTGCTCTGGTCCGATACCTGGGTAGTCTAATCCTGGAGAGATTGAGTAAACAGGTTTTACTGAACCGTCTTCGTTGAATAATGCGTAAGTTTTCATACCATCAACAACACCTACAGTACCAAGTGTTAGTGTTGCTGCGTGACGATCTGTATCTAGACCACGACCAGCGGCCTCAACTCCTAGTAACGCTACTTCTTCGTGAGGGATGAACTCAGCAAAAGCACCGATTGCATTAGATCCACCACCTACACAAGCTACTACTAAGTCAGGTAGACGTCCTTCTTTTTCTAGGATTTGACGTTTAGCCTCTTTACTAATAACTTTTTGGAAATCTTTTACAATAGTAGGATATGGGTGAGGTCCCTACTGCTGATCCTAGTACGTAGAAAGTATCGTCGATGTTTTCAATCCATGCTTTTGAATGCAGCGTCAACAGCTTCTTTAAGTGTTTTTCTCCTTCTTGAGCTGCGTGAACTTTTGCTCCAAGCATTTCCATTCTAAATACATTTAATCTTTGTCTTTCTACATCAAGAGCTCCCATGTAGATTTCACATTCCATACCGAATTTTGCAGCGGCAGCAGCTGTAGCTACACCGTGTTGACCTGCTCCAGTTTCAGCGATAACTTTCTTTTTACCCATACGTTTTTGCAAGTAAAATTTGCCCAATAACATTGTTAAGTTTGTGTGCCCCTAGGTGATTTAAATCCTCACGTTTAAGGTAGATTTTTTTGCTCCTCCAAGGTGGTTTGTTAAAGTTTCAGCGAAGTATAGTGGAGTTTCACGTCCTGAGTAATCTTTTAAGTAGTGAGCATATTCTGTTAAAAATTCTTCGTCATCTTTATATTTATCGTAAGCAGCTTCTAGTTCATCAAGAGCTTTTTGTACAACTTCAGGTACGAAGCTTCCCCAAATTCTCCAAAGTATCCTTTTTAGGTTGTTTAAGTTATTTTTCCAAGTTTGTCATAATTGTTTATTTCCTTTCGAATTGTCTATAAGATTTGTATAATTTTTTTATTTTCACCCTAAAAGAAAAGACCGTATAGAATTCTATACGGCCCTTTTGCGAAATTTAAAACGATTTTTCTACAGCCGACATAGACGCTTTTTAGAGTACACTAAAGTTGCGTCTACGTCATAAAAACATACACACAACATTATCTACGCCAGTTTTGCCAAGAGTTTAAAGTTGTTGTTTGTTTTCATTTGTAGTTCCTCCTTCTCGTTTTTGTTATTTTTATTATACACATTATTTTTCAGAATGCAAGTCTTTTTTTGTAATTTTTAAATTTTTTTCTGACAATTTACAAGAGTAGCCTATTTTAACAAGATTCTAAAGGAGCGTTTACTTAAAAATATATTAAGAGATGATTAGGAATGTTCAAGATTGTAGTTCTTTCTATCTAAAAGCATTGTAAAAGTGGTATAATATAAAGGTGTAAAAATTTAAGTATGGAGGTGCAATTTGAAATTATCGGTATTAGCCAGCAGTAGTAGTGGAAATAGTATCTATATAGAGCACAATAATTTTAGATGTTTAGTAGATGCTGGACTGACTGGGAAAAAAGTAGTAGAGAACTTAGCGCAAATAGAGCGCGATATTAAAGATATAAATGCAATCTTTGTAACGCATGAACACATAGATCATATTAAAGGAGTAGGGGTACTAGCGAGAAAGTACAATATTCGGTATATGCTAACGCGCTTACTTGGCAGAATATGACAAAATGTGGTGAAATTAACTCAGATCTTAAATTTCATTTTTGAAAAAGAAGAAAGTAAAGTTTTTGATGATGTGGTAGTTAATAGTTTTGGAGTTAGTCATGATGCGATTAATCCGCAGTTTTATACTTTTGAGTGTAATGGAAAAAGAGTTAGCATTCTTACAGATACGGGCTATGTGTCTGATAAGATGATTGATTATGTGAAAGACTCTCATACAATTGTTTATGAAAGTAATCATGAGGAGAATGTTCTGCTTAGTGGACCTTATCCGTGGTCAACAAAACAACGTATACTATCAGATATGGGGTCACTTATCTAATATAGACTCTGCAAATTATTTAACGAAAATAGTGGGAGACAACACGAAAAATGTTTTTTTAGCCCACTTAAGCGAACAAAACAATACGAAAGAACTTGCTCGTATGGCAGCGGATATGACGCTTAAACATAAGGATATAGATTGTGTTCTAGAAGCAGATAAAACTATAGATTGTAATGATAAAATAGTCATAATGGATACTGATCCAGTAATTCCGACTAAGATAATAGAAATATAATAGAAAATGAAGATCAACTTATATAAAATTTCTTCAAAAGAATTAGCTTTTAGAGGTTGATCTTAGTTTTTCTTCTATATAAAATGAATTATCATATTGAGTAATTTTTATATGTGAAAATGAAAACCTTCTCCGCAAATAGTCAGAAAATTCTAGAATTTTTGCATAGAATTTTGCTTTTTATTGCTTTTTTTCTAAAAAATTTTTATAATATAGTATTATGTCGTTTTTAAAGAGATATGATTTATGAAAAGAGTTTTAATTTACAAAATAAATCATTCTTTATAACGAAATAAGAATAAAAAGAAAATAAATGAAATGAAAGTTTAAATTTGTATTTATTATTGATGAAAGTTATTGGAAGGAGATAGGCGAATGGAAAAACTATTAGAGATTAAAAATCTAGAGACAGCATTTAGAATCAAAGATGATTACTTTAACGCTGTTGATAAAGTTAGTTTGGACCTATATAGAAACGAAGTATTAGCTATCGTAGGAGAGAGTGGTTGTGGTAAGTCTACATTAGCGACAACTATTATGCGTCTTCATAATGAAAATCTAACGAAGTCTACTGGAGAAATTATTTTTAACGGGAAAAAAATATTAGATTTAACAGAAGATGAGATGAATAAAATTAGAACAAAAGATATTGGGATGATTTTCCAAGATCCGCTTTCTTCATTAAACCCGCTACACAGAATTGGGAAACAAATTGAAGAGGCACTAATTTATCATACGGAACTAAGTGCAGAAGAAAGACAAAAACGTGTTATTGAGTTATTAACACAAGTAGGTATTCCAAATCCTGAGCGTTGCGCAAAGCAATATCCACATGAATTATCTGGTGGTATGCGTCAGCGTGTAATGATAGCTATGGCGATGAGTTGTAAACCAAGTGTTCTTATCGCAGACGAACCAACAACAGCTCTAGATGTTACAATCCAAGCGCAAATCTTAGATCTTATAAAGGACTTCAAGATGAAATGCAAGCAGGAATTATCCTTATTACGCATGACCTTGGGTAGTTGCTGAGATGGCAGATAGAGTAGCTGTACTATATGCTGGTGAGGTGGTAGAGATTGGAACCGCAGAACAAATCTTTAAAAATCCACAACACCCATATACTCGTAGTTTACTACGCAGTATTCCTCAAATTGATGATGAAGATGCGGATGATGAACTTTATGTTATTCAAGGAATGGTTCCATCTTTAAAAACTCTAGACAGACAAGGATGCCGTTTTGCAAACCGTATTCCTTGGATTAAAGATGAACATCATGAACATAATCCGACTCTACATGAAGTAGAAGAAGGACACCATGTACGTTGTACATGTCATAGAAACTTTGAATTTGAAGGGGAGGAGAACAATGCTTAAAGTTGAAAATCTAAAAGTACATTATCCTATTCGTGGTGGATTTTTCAATACAATAAAAGATTACGTTTATGCAGTAGACGGTGTTGATATTGAGATTGAAGCGGGGAAAAACGTATGGGCTAATCGGAGAAAGTGGTAGTGGAAAAAAACTACTGTAGGTAAAGTTGTTTTAGGTTTAGAAAAAGCAACTGATGGACAAATTATCTATAAAGATGAAGATGTTACTAAAAAAAGCAGCACGCAAAAAATTAATTATAACCGTGATGTTCAAATGATTTTCCAAGATGCAATGTCTAGTTTAAACCCTAAAAAACGTATTATAGATATTGTTGCAGAGCCTATTAATAATTTTGAAAATTTATCTGAAGAAGATACAAAAAAACGCGTACTAGAGCTTTTAAATATCGTTGGTATGGGTGAAGAAGCTATGTACAAATATCCATTTGAATTCTCAGGTGGACAACGTCAACGTATCGGAGTAGCGCGTGCGATTGCATGTAATCCTCGTTTAATCGTAGCTGACGAACCAGTATCAGCTCTTGACCTTTCGGTTCAAGCACAGGTTCTAAACTTCATGAAGAAAATTCAAAAAGACTTTAATATAAGTTATCTATTCATTTCTCATGACCTTGGTGTTGTTAAACACATGTGTGACTATATTTATATCATGTATCGTGGTCGTATTGTAGAACGTGGAACACGTGAAGATATTTATAATAATCCACAACACATTTATACAAAAACGTCTTATTGCGGCTATTCCAAGTACTAATTTAGATAAAGCTAAAGAAGTAAAAAGAAAGTAAGAAAAGCTGTTGAAGAAGAATATCAAAAACATTATAATGATTATTTTCGACAAAGATGGAAGAGTATATCCGCTTAAGAAATTAACAGAAACACACTATGTAGCAATGAAAGGAGGAGAAGTGTAATGTGGAAAGTAGTTTTAAAACGATTTTTAGTAATGATACCACAACTATTCATCCTTAGTGTACTAGTGTTTGGTCTAGCTAAACTTATGCCTGGGGACCCGTTCAGTGGTTTAGCAGAAAATCCAAAGATTTCTCAAGAGCAAATTGAAGCGATTCGTCAAGCGAGTGGATTTTATGAGCCTTGGTATCAACAGTATCTAACTTGGTTGAATAATTTTATGCATGGAGATTTCGGACTAAGTTATACTACTGGTAAGTCAGTAGGAACACTTCTTGGAGAAAGAATTTTCAATACATTCAACCTGTCATTATTTACAGCGGTAATTATGTATGCGATCGCTATTCCTATGGGGATGTATGCGGGACGTTATAACGGTTCTAAATTCGATAAATTCGTAAACTTTTATAACTTCTTCTTCCTAGCGATTCCATCATTCGTATTATACTTATTCATGATAGCATTATTCGGTTTTGGTTTAGGATGGTTCCCAACAAGTGGATCTGTAGATGTTAACCTTGATCCAGGAACATTCACGTACTATATTAACAAACTACAACACTTAGTGTTACCTGGTATCTGTTTAGCGTTATTATCAACAGTATCGACTGTTCAATATTTACGTAATGAAGTTATCGATGCGAAACAAAGTGACTATGTAAAAACAGCTCGTTCTAAAGGTGTGCCAGTTAAAAAAGTTTATTCAGGACACATCTTCAGAAACTCTATTTTACCAATCGCAGCATTCTTCGGATTCTCTATTACTGGATTATTCAGTGGTGGTATCTTTGTAGAAACGATCTTCGGTTACCCAGGAATGGGACAACTGTTCTATCAAAGTATTCAAGATAGAGACTATAGTGTTGTTACAACATTAATGTTATTCTCTGGATTCTTAACACTGCTTGTAGTACATTAAGTGATATTATCATGGCGATTGTAGACCCACGTATAAAATTGGACTAGGAGGAAGTTGAACAATGACAAAAGTAAAAGAAGAAAAAGTTATAACTAAAACTCCTTCTGGATTTTCAGTTGTAGCGCGTGAATTTAAAAAAGATAAAGGTGCATTTGCAGCTTTAATTACACTAAGTGCTATCTTAGTATTTGTAGTACTTTTCAATATATACATTCGTGTAAGTGGTGTATATAGTACTTACTTTGATGTAGATTTATTAAATATTTTCTTAAAACCTGGTGAGGACGGATTCTTATTAGGTACAGATGTAGGAGGTCATTCAGTTTTTGGATGGCTAATGATGGGGATGCTTAACTCTATTCTTATCGCAGTAGCAGTAACAGCAATTACAATTGGTTTTGGTACTGCAGTAGGGTTAGTTATTGCATACTATGGCGGACGTGTTGATAATATTGTGATGCGTTTTTGTAGACTTTTATGGTAATTATCCCGACACTGATGGTAATTATCGTATTCGTAAGTATCAAACGTGATTACGGTCTAGTACTGTTCATCTTGATCTTATCAGCATTCGCATGGATGGGATCAACTCGTTTAGTACGTAGTAAAGCTTTATCAGAATCACGTCGTGATTATGTATTAGCTTCAAAAACTATGGGAACACCTGATTGGAAAATTATGTTACAAGGAATCTTACCTAACATTAGTTCTATCATTATCGTAGAAGCTACGTTATCATTAGCTGCTAATATGGGTATCGAGGTAGGTTTAACATACCTTGGATTCGGTCTTCCAGCAGGAACACCAAGTATCGGTACTATGCTGTCATATGCAAAAGATGCAGACGTACTTATTAATAAAATGTACATTTGGTTACCAGCAGCCCTTGCAATCTTAGTTATCGTTTTATGTATCAACTCTATCGGTGGAGCATTAAGACGTAGTTTAGATGCTAGACAAAGATTATAATTTTAAAAAGTCATGTAGAAATATTATCTACATGGCTTTTTACTATTTTAAAGATATAAAATTAGCAGTATATTTTTTATCTAAGATATTAAACAGCAAGTTTTCTTTAATTAGGACAGTAGTACTGATTATTTTGATTTGGAGATTTTAAAATTATTTGATATTTTAATCATAAATGATATAAGTATTTTTATAATTTGAAAAATTAGTATTAAGAAAACAGTTATGTGTATGGATGAAACAGTAGAAAAACTTCATTGATACAGAAAAATTAAAAATTGTTTAGATAAATTGAAAGTAAAAATCAACTAAATATAATGAATTAGAGAAAAAAATACTGTAAAATTATCTGACAATTACTTGACTCATATAAATTTTTTTGGTATAATTGCTAAAAATAAATATTTAAGAAAGGCTGTATACAACACAGCATGGAGGATAAGATAATGGAAAAAGAAAAATGTTAAAGGTAGTTAGTTCAGCTATGGTTTCTCACAATGTTACTTGCAGGATGTTCAAGCGCAAGTAACAAATTCTAGGAAAGTCAAAGGCAGCTGTAGAGTTTAAGACAGTCTGTAGACAATGGTGGAAATGCACTCAGTGGTCAACAACTGAAAGTTGGTATTGCTTCTGCAGATCCACTAACAGGGATGTTTAACCCAGTATTTTACTTTTACAATCAACAGATTATGATGTAATGGAAGATACAATGGCAGGGAGCATTCTCCACTTGACGATGCAAACCGTCAAAAACAAGACTGATAAAGAAGCACCGGTTATGTTCCACGTAGATCGTGATAAAAAGAAGTTACATTAACTATTCATAAAGGATCTTAAGTGGAGTAATGGAGAAGATGTTAAGGCAGATGATATCGTTGCGACTTATGAACTTAATGGGGTAATCCTAAGTATACAGAAAACGTTCGTTACAGTGATGAATATGAAGTAATCGAAGGTATGAAAGACTACCATGATGGAAAAGCTAAAAACATCTCTGGTGTAGTTAAAAAAAGATGATAAAACAGTGGTACTTAAAGTATACAGAAATCAAGCCATCATTATTATGGGGTAATGGATTTTCATCTGCAGACATTCTTAAATAAAAGCTCAAGTGGAAGCTGCATCAAAAGACTTTCACTAAATTTGCTGAAGCAGACTTAAATACAAAAACCATTATCTTATGGACCTTATTACTTAGATAAAGTAGTAAACGGGAAAGTGTATTAGCAAAAGCGAACCCTTATTTACTACAAAAAAATCTGAAGTGAAAAATTCAAAGAAATTGAATATAAAGTAGTATCACCAGCTCAAGCAAGTGCTGTAATTAAAAACGGTGAAATAGACTTACATGGATAATTTAACAACTAGAGTATCTGGGATGGTATTAAAGACGCTAAAAACGGAACAGTCTTTTAGGAGAATCCAGACTTACTATGTATCATATGTAGGATTCAAACTAGGTAAAGTATGACAAAGAGAAAAGGTGAAAGTGTTGTTGATCCAAACGCTAAAAGCAGCAGACGTCACGAGTTCGTCAAGCATTTGGTTATGCAGTTGACTGGGATCAAATTAATGAAAAAAATCTACAAAGGATTACGTTTCACAGCTACTGACTCTGGATTATATCCACCACGTCGTGACCAAATGCTTTCTACAACAAAGATGGTAAGAAATTTACTAAAGATGTAGAAAAAAAGCTAAAAAAACTATTAGATGAAGCAGGATTAAAAGATACTGATGGAGATGGACTACGTGAAGATAAAAAAATGGTAAGAAATTAACATTTAACTTCGCAATCCGTAATGTAGGTCAAGACTTTGACCAAACATTAGCTGATACATTCATTAAATCTTGGAAAGAAGTAGGGATTAGATGTTCAATTAGTAGACGGATAAACTAATGTCACCTAAAGATTGGTCTCAACGTGTAACAGCAGATGATCCAGAATATCGATATCTTCCAAGGAGCTTGGGGATTAGGATCTAATCCAAATCCCATCAGGATTAATAGGACCAAACATCACCACTTAACTACACTCGTTACACAACTGATACGTAACTACAAAAATCATTAGATGCTATGAAGTTCTCAAGACATGTTTGATGATGAAAAACTTAAAAGCAGCATATCAAAAATTTGATAAACAATTTCTGAGAATGAAGTTCCCTTGGTTACCATTCAGCTGGGCAACAGATCAATGACATGGGTTAACAAACGTGTTAAAAACATTTGATTTAGCGAAACTAAAAACTGGTGAGCAAAGAATCTACAAATTAGAATTAACTGCTGATGCACCAGCAAAAATTAATTTAGCTTAGGAATGAGATTTAGCTAAGGGCACTTAGTTAAAACTCCCCCTAATAAACTTATATTTCATTTTTATTTTCAATTAACTTTTGAGAGGGACGGAAAAATTAGAGTTTCATAGAAATTTTTTTAATTTACCTCCCTCACATTTGAAAGGTGAATATATAGTTTATATTATAGAAATATTAATTAAAAATAGATATAACTTAAAAATATATTGATTTAAAGGATATAAGTTCCTTAGATTATACTAATTAAATATGTAGAGCTCATACTTTTACATAGATTTAAGGCGAAGTATCGTGCTTTAATGTAGAAGGATACTTCGTCTTAAATTTTTATTTATATTAGTTATCAACAAGTTAAAGTTATATTGGAGGAAAAATGAAGAAAAATAAATTTTTAAAAGTATTCAGTTCAGCAATGGCGCTATCAATCATTCTTGCGGGATGTTCAACATCATCAAAATCATCGAAAGATGGTAAACCAGCGGTAGAATTTAAAACATCTGTTGATAACGGAGGAAGTGCAGAGTGATTCTGTGCTGAAAGTTGGTATCTTAAGTGCTGATCCATTAACAGGGATGTTTAACCCAGTATTTCACCTGCAAGCAACAGATAATGCAGTAATGGAAGATACTATGGCACACACATTCGCTTTTGATCATTCATATAAATTAAAAGAAGATGATGAAGATGCACCGGTTAAGTTCCATTTAGATAAAGGATAAAAACAAGTAACACTTACTATCCGTAAAGATTTAAAATGGAGTAATAATCAAGATGTAGTCGCGGACGATATTATCGCAACATACGAACTTATGGCTAATCCTAAGTATAAAGATAATATTCGTTATAAGAGCGAATTTGAAACAATAGAAGGTCTTAAAAGATTATCATGAAGGTAAAGCTGAAAAAATCTCAGGTCTTACTAAAAAAGATGATAAAACAGTAGTTATTCAATATAAAGATGTAAAACCAGCTCTTCTTTTGGGGAAGTGGATTCATAACAACATTCCTTAATAAAAGATCGAGTAGCTGCAGCATCAAAAAGACTTCAGCAAATTCGTAGAAGCGGAATTAAATACAAAACCATTATCTTACGGACCATATTACTTAGATAAAGTAGTAATGGAGAGATGTACTTGCTAAACAAAATCCATACTACTATAAAAAGATGATGTAAAAGTAAAAAGAAACCAATTCAAAGTAGTTGCGCCAGCTCAGGCAAGCTCTGTAATTAAAAATGGTGAAATTGACTACATGTCACAAGTAACCCTGAATGTATGGGGCGCGGTAAAAGACTACTCAAATGGAACATTACTAGGACAACCAGATTTCTATATTTCATATGTAGGATTTAAGCTAGGTACATGGGATAAAGAGAAAAATGAAGTTAAAGTAAATCCGAACGCAAAAGCAGCGGATAAAACGTACGTCAAGCATTCGGTTATGCGGTAGACTGGGATCAATTAAATGAAAAATCTACAAAGGACTCTCGTTTCACACCTCACAAACCTCAGGTATTTATCCGACACGTTCAGAAGATTATTATGATAAAGATGGATTCAAGTTCAAAAAGATGTAGAAAAAGCGAAAAACTTCTTGATGAAGCGGGGCTTAAAGACGTTGACGGAGATGGATTAAGAGAGGATAAAGATGGTAAAAAATTAACATTTAACTTCGCCATCCGTAATACAGGTCAAGACTACGATCAAACTCTTGCTGATGCATTCATTAAATCATGGAAAGAAGTTGGGCTAGATGTAAAAACTAGCTGATGGAAAACTAATGTCATCAAAAAGATTGGACACAACGTGTAACGAGTGATGATCCATCTATCGATTTATTCCAAGGGCGTGGAGCTTAGGGTACAAAACCCCTAACCCAGCACGTCTACTAAGTGATAAAGCTAAAGTTAACTATCAAAGATATATAAGTGATGTGCTTAAAAAAGACTTAGAAACAATCAACTCTAAAGAAATGTTAGATGATGCTAAGCGAAAAGAAGCATACAAGAAATTCGATAAAGACTTTGCAGAAGAAGCTGCTTGGTTACCATTTAGCTGGAGTACAGATATCACATGGGTAAATAAACGTATCAAAAACTTCGATGTTAAAAAATACGCTTATGGTGAACAAAAACTATATGCATTAGAGCTACTAATAAAGATAAAGTGCTAAAGGATAATTTAAAAAGTTTATATTAAATTTATAAGGATTACTCAAGAAACAACTTGAGTAGTCCTTTTTATATAAGAAAATAAATATATCAATTTAACAAAATTTTGAGGAAAAACTAATTAGTTTGTTGATGCTGAATATCCTTGATATGTAAGTAAAGTAAAAGATATGTATGTTTTGTAATTGGAAAAACTCAAACCAATTTATTGATATTAAATTTATATTTTTAAAAAACGAACAGAAATTTTAAAAAGAATTTTGTTATTTTTATATTATTTTTCTGAAAATTTACTTGACTTATTTTTGAAATGATGTTAAAATTATTTCATAAATAATTGAAAATAAGTTTTTATATATTATGGAGGAAATAAAATGAAAAGAATAAGTTTCTAAAAGTATTTAGTTCTGCGATGGCTCTATCAGTTATTTTAGCAGGATGCTCTACTTCAAACAATTCTAGCTCAAAAAATGCACCAAAAGCGAAAGTTGAGTTTAAAACAGAAGTAGATAACGGTGGTTCAGCGGTAGACGGAGCTACATTAAAATATGGTATCCTATCACCAACACCATTAACAGGTATGTGGAACCCAATTTTCTTAACACAACAAACAGATAATGAAGTAATCGGTAATGTTGTGGGAGATACATTCTCTACTGATGACGAGCGTAAAGTAAAACAAGATAACGAAGACGATCCAGTTAAATTCCACTTAGATCGTGAGAAAAAAGAAATTACATTTACAGTTCATAAAGATCTTAAATGGAGTGACGGTAGTGAAGTAACAGCTAAAGATATCGTTGCTACATACGAATTAATGGGTAACCCTAAATTTAAAGAAAATGCACGTTATACTAATGCATTCGATCTAATCGAAGGTATGAAAGATTACCACGAAGGTAAAGCTGACAAAATTTCTGGTATTACAGAAAAAGATAATAAAACTGTAGTTGTTAAATATACAGAAATCAAACCTTCAGTTCTATTTGGTGAAGGATGGATTACTAATGTTCTTAATGCGAAACAAGTAGCAGATGCTTCAAAAGACTTCTCTAAATTTGCAGAAGCTGATTTAAATAAAAAACCATTATCATATGGACCTTATGTAATCGCTAAAGAAGTAAACGGTGAAAGTGTTCTTGCAGAAGCAAACCCTCACTACTACAAAAAAGATGATGTAAAAGTTAAGAAAATCGAATTCAAAGTTGTATCACCAGCTCAAGCAAGCTCAGTGATCAAAAACGGTGATGTAGACGTATTACCTGGAGTAACTGCAAATGTATGGGATAGTTCTAAAGACCTTAAAAATGGGGACTTTGTAAGTAAACCATCATACTACTTATCATATGTAGGATTCAGAACTGGACAATGGGATAAAGAGAAATCTGAAAACGTGGAAGATCCAGATTCTAAACTAAAAGATAAAAATGTACGTCAAGCATTCGAATTAGCTGTAGACCGTGACCAAATCAATGAAAAAGTATTCAAAGGATTACGTTTCACACCAACTGGTTCAGGTATGTATCCACCAGCAACTGGTAAATTACAAAATGAAAATGCTACTGCAGTTAAAAAAGATGTAGAAAAAGCTAAAAAATTATTAGATGAAGCAGGATATAAAGATACTGATGGAGATGGACTACGTGAAGATAAAAATGGTAAAAAAGTAACATTTAACTTCGCTATCCGTAACACAGGGGCTGACTATGACCAAGCGTTAGCTGATACATTCATCAAAGCTTGGAAAGAAGTAGGATTAGATGTTCAATTAGTAGACGGTAAATTAATGTCTCCAAAAGACTTCTCTTCTCGTTTATTAGCAGGAGATAAATCTATCGATATCTTCCAAGGAGCATGGCAATTAGGTACTAACCCTGACCGTTCAAGTATGTTAGGACGTAAAACTCCACTTAACTTATACCGTTACACAAGCTCAACATTTGATGAAGCATTCAAAGAACAAAGTTCTGACGCAATGTTCGATGACGCTAAACTTAAAGAAGCTTACAACAAATTTGACAACTTAGTTGCTGACGAATTACCATACTTCCCATTAAGCTGGGATACTGACTTAACATGGGTTAACAAACGTGTTAAAAAACTAAATCCAGAAAAACTTGGTAAAGGTCAACAAAAACTATTTGCTTTAGAATTAAATTCTCAAGAATCTGCTAAATAATATAGATTACAATAACGACATAGATAGCTAAGGTTGTCTATGTCGTTTTCAAAAAGATTTCAAAAAATTTCAAAAAAACGCTTGCAATTTTTAGTTGATAGGTGTAAAATATAAACAATAAAAGTACAAAAATAATTCTTTAAAAGTAAATAATAAAGAATATGAAAACAAGGAGGACTACCATGAAACAAAAATATCAATATTCAATCTTGGCAAAGCTGGCGTAGATAATATTGTGTGTATGTTTTAACGACATAGACACAAATTTAGCGTGCTCTAAAAAGTGTCTATGTCGGCGAGGTAGGATATTTGTAATATACAATGTACTTAAAATTCGATAATGCCGCATAGTAATATAGCTATGTGGCATTTTTTTCTTTTTAGAGTGGGTTAAAATTAATAAATTAATATATATTAACGCTATTTTTAAGGAGAAAAACAATGAAACAAAAAACATTTTTAAAAGTATTAAGCCCAGTGTTTGCACTATCAATTATATTATCAGGATGTGGTTCTAACTCACAAAACAATGAAAAAACAGCTACTAAACCAAAGGTAGATTTTAAAGTATCTGCAGATAATAAAGGTGAAGTAGTAAAAGATGCCACATTCAAATATGGAATTTTAACTAGTAGCCCATTTGTTGGTTTATATCACCCAGTATTACACGCGAATAAAGCTGATGGAGTAATTACAGAAACAGTATTTGGTAAAACATTCCCAGTAGATGATGCTCTAAAATATAAATTAGATGATGAAGATGCACCTGTTAAACTTCATATAGATAAAGATAAAAATGAAGCTACCCTAACTATCCATGACGGAGTAAAATGGAGTAATGGAGAAGATCTTACTTCAAAAGATATTATCGCAAGTTACGAATTATTAGGAAATCCTAAATATACAGAAAATGTTCGATATAATGGTTCATTTGAACTTATAGAAGGTATGAAAGATTACCATGAAGGAAAAGCTAAAACAATTTCTGGAATAACTGCCAAAGATGATAAAACAGTAGTTATAAAATATAGCAAATTATCACCATCATTATTGTGGGGAGATGGCTTTATCTATTCATTTTCTAATGCTAAACAAGTAGAAAAAGTAACTGACTTTGCTAGATTTGGAGAGATGGAATTAACAAAACGTCCATTATCATACGGACCATATGTAATTGCAAAAGAAGTTCAAGGTGAGAGTGTAGTTGCTGAGGCTAACCCACATTATTACAAAAAAGATGAAGTAAAAATACCAAAAATTGAATTTAAGGCAGTAGCACCAGCTCAAGCAAGTCAAATATTGAAAAATGGTGAGATAGATTACTTAACAGATATTGATGCTAACGTTTATGAAGGTATAAAAGATATAAAAAATGGTAATATTTTAGGACAACCTTCTTCATTTATGTCATTTGTAGGATTTAAATTTGGAAAATACGATAAAGAGAAAAAAGAAAATATTCCATTAGAAAATACTAAATTTAATGATAAAAAAGTTCGTCAAGCATTCCTATACGCAGTAGATCGCGACCAAATCAATGAAAAAATATATAAAGGTATTAGATTTACACCTAGTGGATCAGCTTTATATCCACCAACTGTAGGAAAACTGAAAAATGAAAAAGCTACTGTAGTGAAAAAAGATGTGGAAAAAGCTAAAAAATTACTAGATGAAGCAGGATATAAAGATACTGATGGAGATGGATTACGTGAAGATAAAAATGGTAAAAAAGTAACATTTAACTTTGCATTCCAAGGAGGAAGTAACTATGATCAAGCATTAGCTGACGTATTTATAAAATCTTGGAAAGAAGTTGGCTTAGATGTTAAGCTTGTTGATAATAAGCTAATGGGTAAAAAAGAATGGGATCAACGTGTTCTTGGTGACGATCCAGAAATTGACTTATTCTTAGGAGCTGGACATCACGGATCTGACCCAAGTAGACAAGAGTTATTCGGTAGACAATCACAATTTAATTATTTCAGATATACTAGTGATAAAATAGATGAAGCCTTTAAAGAACAGAGATCTGATGAAATGTTTGATGATAATAAGTTAAAAGAAGCTTATAATAAATTTGATGACTTAATCGCTGATGAATTACCATTCTTTGGATTAAGCTGGGATACAGAAATCACATATGTTAACAAAGAGAGTAAAACACTTCAACGTTGAAGACTTCACAAAAGGACGATTAAGTGTAGAAAAATCTAGAACTAACAAAAGAAGCTCCTGAAAAATAATATATAGTGATTGAATGTGAAGTTTAATCAGAAAAACATAAATAAAAACCTCGTTTTATTAGATTATTATGACATGTATAATTGTTTAGATTGTAAAAATATTAAGTTAAAATAACTAAGGGTGACTTGAAAATGGATATTTCTATGAAATAGATATCTTCGAGTCACTCTTTCTGATTATCGTTAGAAATTTTAGAGTATTTCCGTGGAAATAGTTGTTGTGAGAAGTCGTATTTAATAATACCTGTGCATGGAATGCTAACAGTTGAATTTTTGTAAATAACGTATAAAAATTATAAAAGTATAATGTATTTATTGCTATGATAGTGAATACTTTCAGAATTTTAAAATTCATAGAAAAATTTATAGGAAAGGTGTATTAATGAGAAAAATTTATTTCAGAGTTATTGTTAATAATTGTTACGATTATTTGGGGATTAGCTTTTATATGGCAAAATATTGCGAGTAAAGTTCTAGGGCCACTTACAGTTGTAGGTATAAGATCAGTAATTGCAGTAGTATTTCTTGGTGCTGTAGCACTTCTGATTCCAAGTCTATATAGAAGTCAGGATCCTAAAAGATTTTGGCAGAGACCAATAACAAAAATAAAAAGTTGGATACTTGGTGGTATCTGTGGAATAGTATTATTTTTGCAATGTATATTTCACAAAATAGGTATCGGGATGACAACTGCAGGAAAAGCTGGATTTATTACAGTGTTATACATTTGTATATGGTACCATTTATCAGGGAGTATTCTTAGGTAACAAGCTAAATAAATTCTTTATTATAGGATTAATTTTATCTGTAATTGGTTTTTATTTCTTATCGGTAAAAGAAGAATTTGCTTTAGAGGTGGGAGATATATAGTCCTAATCAGTGCGGTTCTATTCGGGATTCATATAATTGTTATTGATTATTCAGCTGCTAGAGTTAATTCAATGTTTCTTATCTATCGTTCAATTAGTCGTAGTATCTGTACTAAGCTTAGTATTAGCTGTTTTCACGAAACAATCGTCTTTGCGGACATAATGAGTGTTATTTGGCCGTTACTTGCGATAGGGGTACTTTCTAGTGGAGTAGGTTATACTTTACAAAATATAGGGACAAAAGATGTTCCGCCACATACAGCATCGTTAATATTAAGTTTAGAGTCAGTTGTAGCTGCGATAGGTGGAGTGCTTATTCTTGGTGAGCATATAGGACTAAGAGAAGGAATAGGTATGCTTATTGTCTTTGTAGGTATTATTGTTTCACAACTACGTGACAAGAAGAGTAATTAAATAATTTACAATGAAATTTAATGGAGGGCAACTTGAAAATCATGATTTATAAATAGATTTCCTTGCGCCTTCTATTTTTTATGAGGTTAAAGATGATTATTAAAGATATTATTAGGTTTAGTACTTATGGGGGTTTTAGGGTTTGCAGGATTAGTTGGATATTTATGGGCTACAGAATATAGTCCTAACGGAGTTGAGAGTTTAAAAAGGTAACTAAACAAGGTACATCAGAAAGTGACTAAGAGTAGGAACAGAGTACACAGCTCTTAACTGGAACATAGGTTACGCTGGTCTTGATAAAAGATGAAGACTTCTTTATGGATGGTGGAAAGATGGTTCTCACCACTTGATAAAGCTCATGTTGAAGAAAAATCTAAAAACATTACGAAGATTGTTGAAAACGAAAAAGCTAACGTCAATTTTATTCAAGAAATAGATGAAGATTCAAAAACGTAGCTACAATATCAATCAAGTTACTAAATTTGATGAAATACTAGCTTTAAATAGTATTTTGCATATAATTTCAAGGTTAGATATGTACCTTATCCAGTGCCACCGTTAGGGAAGGTTAAGAGTGGTATCTATACTGCGACTAGTTTTCAACGTGGAGAATGCAAGAAGATTCAAATGGCGATTCCATTCACTTTCCAGAGAGACTTGCTACAATTTAAAACGAGGGATTCTCTGTTATTTATACAAAAGTGAAAATAGTGATAAGCATTTAGTATTGATTAATGCTCACCTGGACGCTTATGATAAAGGTAATTCTGGTAAAAAAGCCCAGATGAAACAACTTCTTGAATTTATCGATTATGAGTATAAGAAAGGTAATTATGTGCTTGTTGGAGCGGATTTTAATCAGTCGTTAAAAACTTTAACACAAGATGAGATTAACGTTGTTCCAAAAGAATTATGGCGTGCTGAGAATTTAGATAAGAGTATGTTACCTGCAGGATTTAACTTAGTGTATGATGAAAGTAAAAATTCTGCAAGACTTAATAATAAACCTTATGTGAAGGATAGTGAAGGTACTTATGGCTTTATTATCGATGGATATATTACTAGTGATAATATAGAAGTGCTAGAAGTAGAGACACTAAATCAAGAGTATAGATATAGTGATCATAATCCGGTAAAACTAAGATACAAATTAAAAATAGAATAAAAGAAGCGGTTCTGAGATTAGGTTCGAAGAATCGCTTTTTGAGTACGACGGGCATGTCGTACATCTGGGGTGAAAGTCCCAAAGGGCACTTGCTATCGGTGAACCTGTTAGCGACTCCCAAGCCTGACTATCGTGAGGTAGCGGGAGAGGAAGGATAGCGAAATCGTGGCTCTACGAATAGAAACGCGATAATAAGGCGTATTGGGTGGATAAGGTGGCTCAAAAGCACTAAAGTCCAAGAAGATAGACGTAGCCCAAGTACGTAAATTGCGAGAGTAAACGAGGAAAGATGTACGACTTATCCCGTGAGGTCTTGTCGAGGGAAACCTAGTAACAACGAACGACAAGAAGTCAGCCGATTCCATAGTAGCGAGGAAACTTCTGTAATGGAAGTGGAGCGAAGGGATGAACAAACCAAACGAAGTAGACCAACTTTGATTGTAACTGTAAAGCCAGGTCTGATAGAGCTGAAAGTTAAGACGTATACACTAATAGAAAGCTCACAAGTATAAGACGACTTACAGGAGAGCGAAACGAGAAAGGAATACAAACACATGTCAAAATTACTAGATAGAATACTTGGAGAAAGCAACATGATAATTGCATTACACCAAGTAAAACTAAAGAAAGGTTCAGGCGGAGTTGACGGAATAGAAATAGAAGACATTGAGGAATACATCCAAAACAATTGGAAGAGAATCAAGAGTCAAATAAAAGAAAGAAAATACAAACCGCAACCCGTACTACGAGTAGAAATACCAAAATCAAACGGAGGAACAAGAAACCTAGGAATACCAACGGTAATGGACAGAATAATCCAGCAAGCAATAGCACAAGTGTTAACACCAATATGTGAACAGCACTTTTCAGAATACAGCTACGGATTTCGACCAAATCGCTCATGTGAAACAGCAGTAGTCAAACTATTAGAATACCTAAATGACGGCTACGACTGGATAGTAGATATAGACTTAGAGAAATTCTTTGATACAGTACCACAGGACAAACTAATGACCTTGGTAAATCAAATAATACATGATGGAGATACAGAATCACTGATAAGAAAAATACCTACAAGCAGGAGTAATGATTAATGGAGGAAAAACACAAAACATTAGTAGGAACACCACAAGGAGGGAACTTATCACCACTACTATCAAATATTATGCTCAACCAACTGGATAAAGAATTAGAAAAGAGAGGACTACACTTTGTAAGATACGCAGATGACTGCATAATAACAGTAAAAAGCGAATCAGCAGCGAAAAGAGTAATGTACTCAGTAAGTCGTTTTATAGAGAAACGCTTAGGATTAAAAGTCAACATGAATAAAACGAAAATAGTAAGACCAAGCAAACTAAAATACCTAGGGTTTGGATTTTGAAAAACAAAAGGAGAATGGAAAAGTAGACCACACGAAGAAAGTGTTCAGAAATTCAAAAGAAAACTGAAACAACTAACATCACGAAAATGGAGTATCTCACTAGTAGATAGAATAATAAAATTAAATCAAGTGATAAGAGGATGGATAAATTACTTTTCATTAGGATTTATGAAAACTGCGATGACGAAAGTAGATGAACACCTACGAACAAGAATTCGAGTAATAATTTGGAAACAATGGAAGAAGAAATCAAGACGACTTTGGGGATTATTAAAAATTAGGAGTCCCTAAATGGATAGCAGATAAAGTATCGGGATGGGGTGACCACTACCAATTTATAGCACTTAAATCGGTACTAAAGCAAGCAGTATCAAAACCAGTCCTTGCAGGGCAAGGACTGGTCAGTTGTCTTGATTACTACTTAGAAAAGCATGAATTGAAGATTGGTTTGAACCGCCGTATGCCGAACGGCACGTACGGTGGTGTGAGAGGGCTAGAAATTAGCCCCTACTGATTAAACCAAATTTTTGGGAAACTTGTTCTTTTGATTGTGGTGCGAGACGTCTTCAACCAGCTCAAAGTTATTTTTCCGACTAAAAAGAAAGCCTGTAGTCTCCTCGATAAAATGTATTTCCGTATTTTTATTATCACCACTATAAAGAACAAGTTAATATATATATTTCTAATGTACCAAATAATAGAAAAATTCAAACAGTAGGTGAATTAATTATAATGTTTAGGACTGAAAGTCTCTCCTATAAGTTAATAGTACTTAAGTAGATTCTATCGATACTTGTTCTTTTAATTGTGATGTGAGACCTCTCTAACTAATTGAATATGAACAATCCCACAAACTTATGTTTGTGGGATTGTACATTTTGTTCTGCGTCTTTTTGAAGAATGGTTTTGTTTAGTTTATCAACGATTGCTGATAAAAGCTCCCATCTCCAGAAATGTTACATGCAGTTCCAAAGCTATCTTGAGTGATGTATAATGCGATCATTAGAGATAACATGATTTCGTTGAAACCAAGAACTGATTGTAATAATCCAAGAGCTGCCATAACTCCTCCACCAGGAACACCAGGAGCAGCTACCATTGTTACTCCAAGTAGTAAGATGAATTTAATCATTACTGCAGCTGATGGGAATGCAGCACCGTTTTGTAACCAGAATACTGCAGATGCACATGTAGTTAATGTGATTGTACTTCCTGATAAGTGGATAGTCGCAAATAATGGAATAGTAAAGTTTGCGATATTTTTATCAACACCCATTTTTTTAGTACTTCTTAGTGTTACTGGGATAGTAGCAGCTGAAGATTGAGTACCGATTGCAGTCATGTATGCTGGTAAGATGTTAACAAGCATCTTGAAATGGTTTCTACGTTGATTGTTCCGGCTACAAGTATTGGATAATAATGATAATTACGTGCATAATAATGATAATTACGAATACCATAGCGAAGATTTTTAAAATCTTGAATACTTCACCAGAAGCTGTGATGTTCATGAATACACCTAGGATGTAGAATGGAAGAAGTGGAATAATTACTGTAGCAAGTAATTTTTCAATAATTTCTCCGAAATCTGCGAATCCTTGTTTAAGTCCTTCTGATTGAGTTGCTGAAATCCCGATTCCTAAGATGAATGAGATAATAAGTGCTGTAGTAACATCAAAAATCGGAGTCATTTTAAACTCGATGAAAGGTTTTAATAATAAATCCTCTGGATTTTTGAATGATTGTAATGTAGCATTAGCTAGTATACTTGGTAATACTGCTTGAGCTGATAGGAATGCGAATGTTCCTGCGATAATTGTAGAAATATAAGCAACCCCTGTTGATAATCCAAGTAATTTACCAGCGTTGTTTGAAACTTGGCTAATACCTGGTACGATAAATCCTACGATAATAAGTGGAATTGTGAACTCTAAGAATGAGCTGAAAATAGATGAGAATGTTACGAAAACCTAATAATTGACGTTGGTAGAGTACTTCCTAAGACTATCCCCTAATGTTACAGCGATAATAAGTTTTTGCTATTAACGGAATTCTTTTATATAAACTCATTGTCTCGATCTCCTTTTTCATTTTATTGTATTTTTAAAAAGACATGTGTACATTATACAAGAAAAACGCTTTGATTTGTAAAGAGGATTAAGACATATAATTATTCGAAAACTTTTATAAAATATATAGTAGAAATTGACTCGATTAAAGCAAAAAGCTTCAAAACCTCAAATTATTATTGAGATTTTAAGCTTTTACGTAGTTATTAGATTAATTTGAATACATCATTTAAGTTCTCAGCCATTGTTGGGTGAGTGAAGACTTTGATCTCTGATGCAAGTGTAAGGAATTTTGTTATCAATTGCCATTTTGATTAGGTTGATAATTTCTTCTGAGTTTTTACCGAATAAAGTAGCTCCAAGAATTAAGTTAGTGTCTTTGTCTACAGTTACACGGAATAGTCCACGTGGATCTGGTTAACAGCTCCTCTAGGCATGTTAGCTACTGGTAAAGATGCTACTGCAACGTTAGGTAAGCTGCTTCAGCTTCTTCTTTGTGTAATCCAACGAGATAATGCTGAGAGATGCAATGGCGAGCAAAGTACGTTTTACGTCAGCAGTTGTGTATTCTTTGTCACGTGTAAGTATCCGTTAACTACTCTGAAGTCGTCTAATGATACGTAAGTGAATTGTAATCCACCGTTAACATCACCAACTGCGAATACATTTTCACAGCTGTTTGACAGAATTCGTCAACTACGATTGTTCCGTTTGGATGCAATTCGATATCAGTGTTCAATCCTAATCCTTCAGTAAGTTGGCACGACGTCCAGTTGCGTGTAATACTGCTTTCAAATTCTAGTGGACCATATTTTTCTGATCAACAACTACAAGCTCTCCGTTGTTGCGATTTCTTTGTTGCAGTTCCTAGTTTGAACTCGATTCCTGCTTCTTCTAAGTATCTCGAGCAAGTTCAGCGATATCTTTGTCTTCTTCCTAAGATTCCGGGAGTAAAGTCGATTCACTGTAACTTTAACTCAAGACGAGCGTATAGGTTAGCGAATCTCTAATCCGATGTTACCTCCACCGATAATTCCTAGAGTTTTAGGAGCTTTTTTCTAATTGTTGGAATTCAGTGCTATCGTAAACATTTTTAGATGTTGTTAAACCTGGAATTGGTAATACATTGTTTTTAGCTCCAGTGTTAATTACTACGATTTCACCTTCAAGTTGTTTTAGTTTCTCCGTTAGCAGAAATTTCTACTACTTTGTTAGAAACGAATTTAGCGTGAGTGTGTAAACATCAACGTTTGGACTGCTGTCTCAACATAGCGAAGTTTTTTAGCGTTAAGTTTAGATACAACAGCATCTCTTGTAGCTTTAGCTTCTGCGAAGTCTTTTTATTGTCAGCAGCTACGATTAAAGTTTTTAGTTGGGATACATCCGATATTGATACAAGTACCACCGTACATTGCACTGCTTTCTTCAACTCACTGCTACTTTTTCCTTCTTTAGCAAATGTTACAGCTAAAGTTTTTCCGGCTTTACCGAATCCTACTACTAATAAATCATATTTAACCATAATTTGATTCCTCTTTTGTTATAAATTTTATTGTTTATATTTTATATTTTTAATAATAGATATAATATGAAAAACTATTTAAATCATATTTTACTCCTACTTTTTAAAAATTTCAAGTACTTTTGCCTACAAAAGTAGACGATTTTTTTAAATTTTTGATATAAAGATTATATTATAGGTGGAATCACTATAATATCAACGTTTTAAAGAAAAATTTTCCGGATATTATTTGATATTGTTTCTCATTATGGTATAATATCCCTTGTACAAATTTGAAATTTTTATGGAGGAAAAAACAAATGACATTACCTAATTGTCCAGAATGTAAAAAGTGAATATACTTATGAAGATGGAAATATGCTAGTATGTCCAATGTGTGCTATGAATGGTCACCAGAAGATGCTAGTGAGCAGAAGAGGAAAAGCTATCGCGATGCTAACGGTAACGTACTTCAAGATGGAGATACAGTTTCTGTAATTAAAGATTTAAAAGTTAAAGGTAGTTCTTCACATTAAAACAAGGAACTCGCGTTAAAATATCAGATTAGTTGATGGAGATCACAACATCGATTGTAAAAATTGATGGTTTCGATGCTATGAAACTAAAATCTGAATTCGTTAAAAATATATTACAAAAAGAGCTGACTCAGTAGTATGATTTTAATGAAATCATTAAAGAGTACAGCTCTTTTAATTTTTATATGGGTACTTAATCTTCCGAAAAATAGAAAAGATAGTATATAATAAATAAATGTGTTGAAAATAAATTGAAAAGAATTGAAAGGAAACACAATGACGAAAATTCAAAAACGTTTATCTATGATAGCTTTGCTTTTTAGCTAATTTTTATAGGTGGACTTGATACAACAATGTTGAATACTGCATTACCGCAAATTATTAAGGATTTAAATGGTATAAATCAATTAGGTCTATTAACTTCCATGTTATTATTTTTTATAGCTATGACAACGGTTCTTTGGGGTAAAGCTTGGAGAAGTAATAGGTAATAAAAAGGCTTTTTCAATTATCGATATTAATCTTTACAATAGCTTCTATATTAGGAGGATTTTTCGAAAATATCTGGATGATGGTATTTGCTAGAGGGTTAATGGGTATTGGTATAGAGGAACTGATTTCTATTCCCTTTTGTAATATATGCTAGTTTTTCCCTGACGCGAAAAGAAAGAGCTGTTGCCTTAGGATGGGTAACAGCCTTCTATAGTGTGGCAAGTATCTAGGTCTCATTGTTGGAGGTTTTGTGGTTGATGATTAGGGTGGTCTTGATATTTTTAGCCTTGTTCCATTTTCAGTAGTTTCTTTAGTATTAATCCAAATTTTTATAAGGAAACTGTAATTTCACAAAAACCAAGAGTTGATTACATTGAAGTGGACTATTAGTTATTATTTCGGGAGTTATTCTTTATTGGATTAGTAATCTTCCGAAGCTTAATATATTTATGAATAGTTTACTAGCAATGTTTGTTATTGTTAGTGGTTATATGCTAGTGGAAGTTGGAAAAGGAAACAGAACTGATTCTGCCAATCAGTCTGTTAAAGAATATGTCTTACATTACGAAAAACTTGATTATAGATGTGGTCTATGCTTTTGCCATCGGATATAGCATTTACGCTCCAATGTGGGCGCAGGTTGTAGTTAGGAACTAGTGCAACTATGGCAGGTGGACACGATTTTTAGTTCTATCGCAGTTATGTTAGCAATGAGATTCTCTGCTAAATTTATAAGTAAATGGTCATTTGAAAAACTTATAAATATAGGTTTTATGGCGATGTCTGTTTCAGTATTTATGATGGCCTGTTTGCTCAATAGGTGTTTCTATTACTATATTTCGATTAGTGGTGCTTTCCTTGGACCTGGCCATGGTTTGATTTTCTCCATCAGCGCAAGTAGCATTTCAAGAAGTTGCACCTAAAGAACAACTTAATATAGCGACTACTTTTTAGCTTATTATTAAGAACGTTAGGCCAAAACTCTTATGGCATCAATCTATGGTTTAGTATATGCTAGTCAAGTTAATGGCATTAACAGTATAGAACGCTCATATCAAGGATTACATATAATCTTTTATTATTGCAGCTGTGTCAGTTATATTTGGATGGATAATGAACAAAATTACTTGGAAATTATAATAACAATTTTCTTTTTATATACATTAAAATAGTAGATTAATAACAAAACAGTCTGTAAACCATAATGATTTACAGACTTGTTTTTACCTTTTGATTAGTTTTTAATATTTTTTTCTTCTTAGTGGTAATCCGTAGTTGTACATTGATTGAATACGTGAGAGATTACTAAATCGAACTCTCCGTAGTATTCTACGATATTTGGAGCGAATTTTGATTTAAAACCAAGTAGACTGTCGTTTAAATCTCCTTCGATTCCACCCATAGAAACTTCTTTAACACCCATTTCCTGAGCTTTTTCATCGTATCAGAAAAAGACTTTATACTGCAGGAAGTTTAGCGAAATCTTCATTCATACCAGCGTAAATAATTTCTGCGTGGTTACCATAAGCGATAGTAATCGCAGCACTTATAACTTGATCCTTGCTCTTATCTTCTATCTCTAAACTATCAACAGAACGATTAGCTTCTCAATTCCAGCTACTTGTTCAAGAAGAGTGCGTTTTTCTTCGGTGATTTTTCTCCAAGAGTTTCAATTTCATATTCAAGAGCTTCTTTTTCTAGAATGACATTCTTTTTACAGCTTTTTCTACATTTATATATGAAATGTATAATAAAGCATTGTCTCCAAAAGTATCTAGTAAGTTTTCGAAATACTCACGTCCACGAAGAGAGATGTTTTTTCTTTTTCAGTACAAGCTAGGGTGAAAAAGGAAGTCATCAAGATTCTCTTTACCACAACGTCTAACTTCAACGAATTTTTTCTCTGCATCACGAATTAAGCGACGTGTATCTTTTGGGAAAAGATCAGGGGTTTCTTGTTCTAGTTTCGTGACTGTGTTAAAACGTGGTTGGATAGTACTGCTCATATCAAGACTGAAACCTTTGTGCTTATAACCATTCTCCTTGAATACTTTAATAAGACTGTTGTTCTCTCTATCTACCTCAACATCCTTAAACACTGCTAATTTCTCATCTTTTATCGCAGTAGGGATGTCTAATTTAACCATTTTAGCACCTTTTTCTTTGGCAAATTTTTTAAGGTTAGTTAAAAAGAAATTAAGTAGCTCAGTATTAGTATAATCAAGAATTGGACCACGTGGTGCATACCATAATCCTTGACGAGTTAGAATTTGAACAGCCGCTACAATATTGTCATTTTCATCTGCGACAGCTACTCTTATAGCCCCCATGTATTTTTTTAATGTGAGACCACTCGATAGCTTGCATCATATTACCATATTTGTGATTATAAATTCAGTATATTTTTTTCATCGTTAATATTTGTTAAAAATTTCATTATTCAATAATCCTTTAACTAAAGTACACTTAATCATAACAAATTATAGTAGAAAAATCAATTTTTAGAAGGAATGAGCGATAAATAAGTTAATTAAAATGTTTACAAGTACCTATAAAAACCTATATAATATTTATAAAGAATAAAAAGGAAGTAATTGGTAATGAACATGAATATATTGTACATTATGCTAGGATTTATATTTGTCTATGCGATGATTTCTAACGCAAGAGATAAGATAAAAAGCGTGATGAAAAGAGCTAAAAGAAGCATTTGAAAGACTTCAAAGTCCGCTTATAAAAAGAATTAGAAAAAGGTTATAAACTAAGTCAAGATGATGCGTTTAACATTTGCAGCATTAAGAAAAAGCATACTTTTTAAATGGAAAAGATGCAAAAACTGATAGAAATTTTTATAGATAGAAAAAGAAACTCAACAAATCGATTTTTATGAATCAAACTGTTGAGTTTCTTCTATAGTAATTAATTATTTTCCTTCAATAGTAATCATCCATACTTCACTACGAGCTGAAGTTTTGAAAAGGTGGTCCCCAGAAACCGTAACCCGCAGAAGTGAAGAAATGTTTACCATTAATCTTGCGTAGCCATGATCTAAGTGGTATAAACTACATCTGTGATAAAGTTTAATGGCCATAGTTGTCCGCGGTGAGTATGCCCAGAGAGTTGAACATCTATAGGTAAGGTGCGTGATAATCGATAGCATCAGGTTGATGATCGACAAGAACGATAATCTTATTTAAATCAACCTTCTTAAGAAGGTCAGCAGTATCAAGTCTATCGCGACTGACACTTTTTATCTTTACGACCGACTAATGTTATATCGTTATTAAGTGTGATGCTTTCATCAAATAGTGGGATTATTCCTGTCTTTTTAACTTCGTTTACTATTTCTAGTGCGTCACGGTCGTGATTTCATAGTAGTGTAAACTCCCTAGAGGAGCTTTTAACTTGCTAAGATTTTCTTGCATATTGCGTTTTTATACATAACCATATCATCGTCCATAAGGTCTCCTGCGATAACTACAGCATCTGGCTTCTCTTTATCAACAATCTTATTCAGTTTCTCAAGTTGAGGATTTGAGAAAAATGTTCCAAGATGAAGATCAGAGACCATAGCGATTTTAACAGGAGTATCAAGATGTTTATCTACTTTGATAGTCTTTATTAATCACAGTAGGTGAGTATGCCCAAAAATAACCCCTAAGAGCAGTCATACCTATTAAATATAGAGTAGTTATGCTTAAACTAATTCCTTGAGAAAGATTTCAATTTAAAAGATTTTCAGTAATAACTTAGTGACCAATAAGATAACACCTCATGACAGCACCATTTAGGAAGTAGAAGTACCAAACGTTTCCGTAGTTTCATCCCAAGGTGCACCTAATCGTAGCATATAAGCTATGATAGAAAAGTTAGCAAGGATAAATAGGGCTATACCAATAGCTAATTTAACCTTTAGGGGGAACGAAAGGTGAAATCATCCATTTTAAACCTAGCCACATCAGAAATACGAGTATTTCATATACTGCGAATACCCCTGATAAAACCAGCGATAAATTTCCAATTATTCAATATTAATTCTCCTTCAAACTATTTATTAACAATGAAAGAATATATTGTATATTCAAACAGAGTGCTTTTCATTATACAATATGTAGTTTAAATTGTCATTAAATTAGGTTAGATAGGGTGATTCTTTTTAAGTGTTGTAACTTCTAATCTTAAAAGTTATTGGTTTCATTGTTGCTGAAATGATGTTGAGCATAACCTTATCTATCTGTGGCACCTTTTGCTCTTAGAATAAGGAAACTGGAATTTTGTCAGTTTTCTATCTTGGAAAGGATATAAAAATCTTTTAAACTGAGGGGTTTCTTAGTGAAAGACTGTGAAATTTTTGATATAATATAAAGAATCAACTGATAGATGCTTTTTATTTGTCTAGAAAAAGAGATATTTTTTAAAAAGACTTACAGGTGAGAACTAAGAAAATTTAAATACATATGTAATGTTTGATAGAAAAATCACTCTATCCTCATCAATAGATAAACAGAAATAAATTAAATAAAAGGAGAAACAGATGCCTGGAAATTATTTCAACACGTGAATACCGTGAAAATTATACGATGATCTTCATGTTAGATCGAGAGATACAGCGAATTTTGATGTGTGCAATTTTTATTGCCTCTATCGGACTAAATATGAATTCAACAGCTGTTATTATAGGAGCCATGTTAATTTCACCTCTCATGACACCGATTGTTGGACTAGGATTAGGTTTAGCTATTTTTGACACTCGTTTAGTCAAGCAAGCTCTAGGGGTTTTACTTACTCAAGTATTGGTCAGTTTACTTGTATCGACTCTATATTTCTGGATTACTCCCTTATCTTATGCAAGTAGCGAGTTGATTGCACGAACTTCTCCAACGATTTGGGATGTCCTAATTGCTATTGCCGGTGGGATTGCTGGTGTGATCGGTTCAAGGAAAAAAGAAGCAAATAATATTGTGCCAGGAGTAGCCATTGCTACAGCTCTGATGCCGCCTATCTGCACTGCCGGCTATGGTTTAGCTAATGGAAATGTACGATTTTTATTTGGAGCTCTCTATCTTTTCTTGATTAACTGTGTCTTTATAATGCTAGCCAACATTGTTGGAGCAAAAATTTTAATGAGAAAATCTCCCTTAACTTCATTCAAAGAGCTAAGCATTAAAATGAAAATTGGTTTGATATCTTTGATTGTATTATTGGTTGTTCCAGCCGGTTATTCGGCAGTTACTCTGACTATAGAACAAGCGCGAAAAGAAGGTGTCAAACAGTTTGTAGGAAAAGAGTTTGCCAATCATACGGTTATCAATCAAGTCTACAAGTCAAGGGACAATGAATTAATCTTGACAATTGTTGGTGACCCTGATTTCAGAAGAAGAATTAGAAATAATCCACCAAAAACAAGCCTCTTACGGTATTCAATCTGTTAAATTGAAAGTTAATCAAGTTCAGAATTCGACAAAATTAGATAGTGAAGCGACCAAGGAATTTTTATGAAATTATTAATAAATATATCGATCAAAAACTATCTGAAAAAAAGATTCACAAAAAGACATTGTAAAAGAGAAATGAAGCAGACAAGGGTTAAGGATATTCTATATCCTCAATCCTTGTCTTTTTAGATTGATTTTTTAGAAACAGTAGTTAGGTCTTTTAGTATAGCTCGCCTAATAACTTTGAAGGTTTCATCGCGTTCTAAGCCTAATTGGATATCATTACGATATAAGAGGGTAAGGTATTTATGATTTATCATAGTTGATCTTATTTCTAATTTAAACGTTTCACACTTAATTACAACGTAAAAAAATCATTTCAGAGTAGTTTTTACTTTGATTAGGTAGGTGGAAGTTACTTAGATAATAAGCTGTTTATAATGAGTTGCCAAAGTATATAAAGAAAACAAGAATATCTGTAGATAATACAGACCTTATGATTGAAAATAAATAAGATTATAAGTGATTATGTTGAAATTGAAAATTTACTTTAGAAACTGTTGAATAAAAAGCATCCAGGAAATTAGATTTCCTAGATGCTTTTTATCTATGTAATTATTTTACCTAATTTTTCTAAGTGTTTAGCTAGGCGTTCGTTAACGAAATTCCAGTTTACAACACGGAAGAATTCTTTAATGTAGTCTGGACGACGGTTTTGGTAGTTTAGGTAGTAAGCGTGCTCCCAAACGTCTAATCCAAGAATTGGAGTAAGCCCTGTTAAGTATGGAGAGTCTTGGTTAGCTGTTGAAGTAACAACTAATTTACCTTCTTTATCTAAAAGCAAGCCATGCCCAACCACTACCGAATCTTGTAGCAGCTGCAGCTGAGAAGCTCTTAACGAATTCTTCGTATCCACCAAGTTCAGCTTCAACTTTTTCTTTAACTAATCCAGCGAATTCAGAAGAATCTGCTTTTAGTTAGTGATTGCCAGAATAGGCTGTGGTTGTGGTGTCCACCACCATTGTTGATAACAGCTTGACGGATGTCAGCTGGTACGCTATCGATGTTTTTTAATAGACCACAGATGCAGTTAGCTTCGAATTCAGGGTGTTTTTCTAAAGCTGCGTTTAAGTTGTTAACGTAAGCAGCGTGGTGTTTGTCGTGGTGAATTTCCATAGTTTTAGCGTCGATAACTGGTTCTAAGAAATCGAATCCATAAGGTAATTCAGGTAATTTAAATGTCATAGTAATTGTCCTCCCGGGGTTTTTATAAATATATTACTATTATAAGAAAAATATTAAAAATAAACAACAAAAATGCTTACAAAAAAATTTTTTTATTCTATAGAAAACTATTTTTCATCTTATCTAAAACATTAGGAAATTAGTATTAAAAATTTTTAAACAGGAAGAGAAATTACTTATATTAATACTTTGAAAATATGTGTCTTAATGTAATAGTTGTATCTGATGTTATATGTAATATTTTATAATAGATATCATTAAGAGTTTTCAATTTTTTTAATGGCTATCTATGGACTAATTTGAAAAATTTTTATACAATAGTATTTTGCATGAAATATTTTTAATCATGATAGAAAGTTTATAGTTATTAGACTTTAATTTTTTAAATGTTTAATAGTATAATACAGTTGGAAATTTGTATAGATAAATAATTCGAAATTAATCGAAAGGAATTAGATAATGAAAAATAGGAATTGATAAGATTGGTTTTGCGATGCCAAATTATTATTTAGATATTCGTGATTTAGCGACAGCTAGAGGAATTGAACCCTGATAAGTTTACAAAAGGTTTATTACAATTAGAAATGAGTATTCCTCCTGTATCTCAAGATATAGTAACTCTTGGAGCACAAGCTGCATACGATATACTAGACAAAGATGATTTAGAAAAATTGATATGATTATCGTAGGGACTGAGTCTGGAGTTGACCAAAGTAAAGGCTTCTTCAGTATTTATTCACGGTCTATTAGATATTCAACCATTCGCACGTGCTATCGAAGTTAAAAGAAGCATGTTACGGAGCAACTGCGGCATTAGATTTCGCAAAAATCATGTTATGAATAATCCAGAATCAAAAGTACTTGTTATCGCTAGTGATATTGCGAAGTATGGTGTTAAATCTTCTGGAGAATCTACACAAGGTGCAGGAAGTTGCGCTATGTTAGTTAGCAGTAATCCGAGAATTTTAGAGTTTAACAATGATAATATTTGTTTAACTCGTGACGTTATGGATTTCATGGCGTCCGAACTATTCACAATACGCTTTTGTAGAAGGAAGATTTTCTACTGAGCAATACCTTTGATTGTTTAACAACTACGTGGAATAGATATATTGAAAAGTCTAAACAAAGTCTTAATGACTTTTCAGCGGTATGTTTACACCTACCATATCCCTAAAACTAGGATTAAAAAGGGTTTAAGTTTTGTTATTAGAACAAGCTGATGAAGATAAAAAAAGAAGAATTACTTACTCGTTTTTAATGAATCTATTTTATACAGCCAACGTGTAGGTAATATTTATACTGGATCTTTTATTCTTGGGACTATTATCACTACTTGAGAATAATAACACATTAGAAGCAGGGAACAAGATTGCTCTATATAGTTATGGAAGTGGAGCTGTTGGGAAATATTCAGTTTAACTCTAGTAGAAGGTTATAAAGATCAATTAAGAAATAATCGTTTTGATGATTTTCGATAAGAGAACACGTATTTCAATAGATGAATACGAAAAAAATGTTCTTCAGAGATACTACAGTGGACGAAGAAGGAAACTTAGATATTTTCTGATATTAAAGATGAAAGCAGATTTGTCTTAGAGAAAATAGAAAATCACAAGCGAGTATATAAAAACAATTTTAACAGGGGAAATCATGGAAAAAAATTTGGAGTGGATTTTTATATATATTAATGAACGCTTAGATGTTATTGAACAAGCGGATATTTTAAGTGAAGAATTTCTTTCTGTTTTGAAAAATAATGAAGTTTTAGACTTTGATATGGCTAATAATATGGTTGAGAATGTAATAGGAACTTTCGCTACCTTTTAGCGTTGTGCCAAATTTTGTCGTTGATAATAAAGAGTATGTGGTGCCATTCGTTACGGAAGAACCATCGGTAGTTGCTGCTTGTAGTAATGCTGGGAAAATCGTAGCGAAGTCTGGTGGTTTCAAAACAGAAGTACTAGATAGGAAGATGGTAGGGCATGTAGCTTTATACAATATAGCTGACACTGATGAAGCAGTAGAACGTATTTTACAAAGTAAAGATTTGCTTTTAAAAACAGCGGATGAAGCTTATCCGTCTATCGTGGCTCGTGGTGGAGGTGCTCGTGATATAGAGGTTAAAGTTCTATCAGAAGATGGAACAGATTTCGTAGTTGTTTACCTTATCGTTGACACTTTAGAGGCGATGGGAGCAAATATGTTAAATACTATGCTAGAGGCATTTAAAGTTTCCTTAGAATCACTAATTGAGGGTATAGCTCTAATGGCGATTTTATCGAATTATGCAACACGTTCACTAGTTACAGCAAAATGTGCTATTCCATTCGAGAACTTAGGAGAAAATGGAGAGTATCTTGCGAAAAGAATCGAACTAGCTAGTAAATTTGCTAAAGCTGATGTTTATCGAGCAGCAACTCACAACAAGGGTATCTTCAATGGTATTGATAGTGTTGTAATAGCGAGTGGGAAATGACTGGCGGGCTATAGAAGCGGCATGTCAAAGCTATGCAGCTAAAGATGGTAAGTATCAAGGGTTATCTTCATGGCGTTGTGATGAAGAGGCTAAGGTGCTTGTAGGTGAAATTACCTTACCCATGCCGGTTGCTAGTGTAGGTGGTTCTATTGGAATCAATCCAACTGTAAAAGTAGCCAGAGGATTATTAAACAATCCTGATGCGAAAAACTTTAGCGAGTGTACTTGTCTCTGTTGGATTAGCTCAGAATCTCAGCAGCACTAAAAGCGCTGGTAGGAGATGGAATTCAAAAAGGTCATATGAAACTACACGCAAAAATCATTAGCGATTTTTAGCTGAGCTACTAATGATAATATTGAATTAATCGTAGAAGAACTACGAAAAGAAAAACACATGAACTTAGCTAGTGCTAAGAAAAATAGTAGAGAAATACAATAAATAAAAGTTAAGAGAGATTAGAATGCCTAGTCTCTCTTATTTGATAATTCTAGTAAGATCTATCTTATTTGTGTATAAATCTCAAAAAGGTTAATAAATTTAATCTAGAAAAACTGTTTAATAAGAATAGAAGTTTCTATATTTATAGTAGAAATATTAAAAATGAAATCTAAATTACTGTTGTTATAAGATTTTTATTATCATAAAAATGTGGTTGAAATACTGTTCTTAATATCTTTTTTACACTGTTTTATGATAAATAATAAAACTTTTTAAATTTTGTGAGCAGTTTCATTGATTAATAATTTTAAATGATATATTATATAAAGTATAGAAATTAACAAATTAATATCTATAAAAAAATATTTTAAAGAAAAAGTATATTTAATTTCAATTAATGGAAAAATTGATATGTAGTATACAGGAGGCAAAATTATGTCATTAGAAAAGCAAATTCGATGAAATCAAAGCGATCGGTTAAAGAAGGTTTAGGAAAATTAACTGGAGATAAATCATTAGAAGGTGAAGGATTAGCAGAACAAGTTGTTTCTAAAGTAAAAAGAAGCAGCAGAAGACGCTAAAGAATCAGTAGAAGGCGTTATCGATAGCGTTAAAGATAAATTAAAAATAAGACGAATATTTATTGAATTCTTTTTGTTAGGACATCAGTGAATTGAAGTTAACGAAGGAAGAGATTCAATATTTTTGTACTATAGGTGATTGACGGAAGTAAAGAAAACTTGGTCAATCATCTATTTTTATAACAAATTTTAAAGGGTAATAAATAATTACTTTAATTACAATTATTTCTAAAAAATGTTTATAAATTGAAACTAGTAAAACTGTTATATAGAGAGTCTTATAATTTGTTTCTGATTAAAATATTAAAAATATAGTTAAAAACACATATAAACTCTATTATTATAATGAATTTTAAATTATGTTTTTAAAATATATATTTATGATAAAAAAACTGTTTTCAATTATATATAAATTAGTGTTTTAACATAAATTATAAAAACTTTTTAAATTTTATGAGCAGTTATATTGATTTAAGATTAAAAAGTGATATATCCTATCTATAATAAATATTTATTATTAGTATATAAATATTTAGAGGAAAATAATTAAGGAAAGGGGAAATAAATATGGTTTGGTCAATTATAGTAGGTGGTTTCATAGGGTTTGTAGCTGGCGGAATCACAAAAAGGCGGAGCCATGGGTATCATTTCTAATGTTATCGCAGGTTTAGTAGGTTCATCAGTAGGACAATCATTATTTGGAACTTGGGGTCCAAGCCTCAGGTGGAATGGCGTTAATTCCTTCTATCTTAGGTGCGGTAATTGTAGTAACTATAGTATCAATATTCTTTGGGGAAAAATCTTAAAAACATTTTTTCTATAAATGAATAGTCAATTTTTGAAAGGAGGTTTAAAAATGACTAAAAGCAAAAATAATTTCTATTATTGTTTGTCTATTAGCTTTTTAACAGTTATGGTTCCCATTATGATAGAGTATCATAATGTTAGCGGATTGGGATCCACAATTTTTAGATTTACAATTATTTGATTGGAAACAATTTTTCTTTTTTAGAACTTTATCTTTCTAGATATATTTTCTGGGGAGCATTAGTATTATCAACATTGATAATTCTTTTCAATATTAGTAATAGCATTTTTATCCTAAACAACATTTAGAAGTAAAACTATCTGATAAAGGTGGTAAATTATCACTAACAAATTCAGCTATTGAAGGATTTGTTAAAAATTTAGTGATTGAACAAGGATTAATTAATAATCCATCGGTAAAAATAAATAGTAGAAAAATAAATGCCTTATTAATGTAAAAAGGGGAATCAGCTTCTTCAGAGAATATTATTCAGAAGAGCGATCAGATTCGAGATGGAATAAAAGATGGATTGGTTGAGTTTTTTTCGGTATAGATAAAGCTGTAAAACTTAAGATTTCTGTTTCTGATATTCAGAAAAAGTAACTAAAAAGAGTACAAGTCGTGTAAAGTGAGGACATAAATTATGGAATGGCTAAAAACATCAATACACTGTTGTATCAGGATTATTGGGAGCATTTCTAGCTTGTTTTAATTCTGTTCTTAGGGTTTTTCAAAACTATTTTTGTTTTGATTTTTCACTGCACTAGGAATTGTAACAGGATATTATATAAAGAATAAAAATATAAAAAAATTTGTAATTAGGAGAAAAGATATATGTCTAATCCAAATGAAAAATAATGTAGAAAACAAAAGAATTAACTACAAGTAATAGTGAAGCAAGAGGAGAATTGACATTTGATAATGATGTAATTAAAAATTATCGGTCAAGCTCTAGAAAATGTTTCAGGATTGCTAGCAGTTGATGGAGGTTTTTTTCTCAAATTTAACAGATAAATTAATTAATACTGATAATGTTACATCAGGTGTTAATATTGAAGTCGGTAAGGAACAAGTAGCTGTTGACTTAAATATCATAGTCGAGTATAAAAAGTGTTCCTGAAATTTTTGAGGAAATTAAACGAGTGATTACAACTGATATAAACAAAATGACTGGATTAGAAGTTGTAGAGTTAATGTTAATGTAATCGATATTAAAAAACTAAGGAACAACATGAAGCAGATTCAGTAAGTTTACAAGATCGTGTGTCTAATGTTGTTGAATCAACAGGAGAATTTGCATCTGATACCTTTACATCAGCTAAAGCAGGTATAAGTGATGGGTTTTCAACAGTTAAAGAAAAAGTTGGAGATGCAACTGAAGTAGTTGTAGATAAGGCTATAGATGTAAAAGATGCAGTTGTAAACAAAGCTGTAGATGTAAAAGATGCTGTAGTAGAAAAAGCAGAAGATGTAAAAAGAAGCAGCTGCAGACAAAGTAGAAGAAGTGAAAGAAGTAGCAGAAGCTAAGGAAGCAGTAGTAGACAAAGCAGAAGATGCAAAAAGAAGCAACTGCAGACAAAGTAGAGGAAGGCAGAAGTAGCAACAGAAGCAAAAAGATGCAGCAGCAGACAAAGCAGAAGAAGCAAAAGAAGCAACTGCAGACAAAGTAGAAGAAGGAAAGAAGTAGCATCAGAAGCTAAGGAAGCAGTAGTAGAAGCAGAAGAAGTAAAAGAAGCAACTGCAGGCAAAAGTAGAAGAAGGAAAGAAGTAGCAGAAGATGAAAGACGTAGCAGCAGACAAAAGCAGAAGAAGCAAAAAGAAGCAAAAGAAGCAACTGCAGACAAAAGTAGAGGAAGGAAAAGAAGTAGCAACAGAAGCAAAAGATGCAGCAGTAGACAAAGCAGAAGAAGCAAAAAGAAGCAACTGCAGGCAAAGTAGAAGAAGCGAAAAGAAGTAGCATCGGATAAAAGCAGATAAAGGATTCGCGGGGAAAACTATTTTTCAAAAGTGAAAGAGGCTGCAGAGGATGCTAAAGATGCCGTAGAAGATGCTTATGACGGCGTAAAAACATGGTAAAAAGATAAATAAAAATAAATAAAGAATAATATTTAGGAGGCACTATTATGTCATTAGAAAACAAATTTGATCAATTAAAAGGTTCAGTAAAAGAAGGATTAGGAAAATTAACAGGTAACGAAAAATTACAAGCTGAAGGATTCGCAGAAAAAGTAGTTTCAAAAGTAAAAGAAGCAGCAGAAGATGCATTTGACGGTGTAAAAATGTAGCTAGTGTAGTAGCGGATAAAGCGGCAGATGTCAAAAGATGCAGTAGTAGAAAAAGCAGCAGAATTAAAAGATGGAGCAGCAGATAAAGCAGAAGACGTAAAAGATGCTGTAGAAGATAAAGTAGAAGACGCAAAAGAAGTAGCGGAAGACGTTAAAGATGCAGCAGCAGACAAAGCGGAAGATGTAAAAAGATGCTGTAGAAGATAAAGTAGAAGACGCAAAAGAAGTAGCGGAAGACGTGAAAGACGCAGCAGCAGACAAAAGCAGAAGACGTAAAAGATGCTGTAGAAGATAAAGTAGAAGACGCAAAAGAAGTAGCGGAAGACGTGAAAAGACGCAGCAGCAGACAAAGCAGAAGATGTAAAAGATGTAGCAGAAGATAAAAGTAGAAGATGCAAAAAGAAGTAGCGGAAGACGTGAAAGACGCAGCAGCAGACAAAGCAGAAGATGTAAAAGATGCAGCAGAAGATAAAGTAGAAGACGCAAAAGAAGTAGCGGAAGACGTGAAAGACGCAGCAGCAGACAAAGCAGAAGATGTAAAAAGATGAAGCAGCAGACAAAGCAGAAGACGTAAAAAGATGCTAAAGAAGCTGTTGAAGAAGAAGGATTCGCTGGAAAACTGTTTTCTAAAGTAAAAAGAAGTGGCGGAAGATGTAAAAAGAAGCTGCAGAAGATGCTATTGAAGATGTAAAGAAAATGGTTAAATAATAAGACTATTACTTATCAACTCCTTTTATTAGAAAAATTAGCAAATCTAAGTAATATTAAATAGAATATATATAGACAACTGACAAAAGTAAAACTTAAGCCAGTTGTCTATTCTATATTATTTTCAATAAAAAAGTCCTAATTATATAGATTTTTAAAATTATTGAAGAAAAACATCGCCATGTGAAAATGACGATGTCTCTGTTGTTTTAATATAATTCGAATTTTTCTACGTAATACATTGTTCTATTTGTTCCGCTTTCGTAGTTTTTTATTGTTTAAGCTGAAGTGTTATCATACCTACAGGTTTTCTAGTAGTGATGTTTTCGTATGGAATAAGAACTCTGTCGCCTTTAACTTTCCATTTTTCCACCGGCATGAAGATTGCGTCAGTGGCCCCACCGTAACCAATATCACTTTTTAACTAAGAAGACTTGATCTTTTGCGAAATATACAACTTTATTTTTTTATGATTCATCAATTTTTTTCTAAGTTTTGTTTGTTAAAATCAGTAACTCTATTATTTAATTGAACAAATTCAATTTCTTTATCATTTTGTAATCTTTGTAGTACTTCTTGTTTATGGAATGTTTGTGCATTGTATGTGTTTAGTAAGTCTAATACTTTAGTCAAGTTAATTTGTTTTACCACATTATCGCTGCCATCGTTACTAGCAATAAATCTCACTACATTAGCGGTACTGCTACCTTTTAAGTTTAACATTCCGTATGCCATAGGTTGTAAAATCTCTCCAGCTTTAGCTAAGTCATGTTTTAGAGTGTGAGTGGTTTGTTGTATTGTAGTGTTTTTCTAGTAGGAGTTGCTACCTGAGTTGTAGATTTGTTATTAATAATATTTGTACTAACGTTAGTATCTGTTTGTTTAATATGTTCAACTTCTTTTGTAGGTTAGCTAAAGAAGTTGGAGTTTCTTCAGTAGTGTTTTACTTCACTAGTACTATTATCATTGTTTTTATTTTCAATTTTTGGGCAACTCTTTATCTGTACAACCAGTCATAAGTCCTATTCCTAGAAATAAATATACCTGTTGTTTTTTAGAAGTTTATTCATATTATCCACCTTCTTTTTTGTATAACTTCTTTACACTTTATATTATACATCTTTAAATTACAAAAACAACCTTTTATTACAAAATATTACATTTATATTACAAAAATATTTACTTAGTATTACATTAGTATATTTTTGAAAAATTATAGAGTTTTATAGATTATTTGAATAAGCATAATATTTTATAGTAAAAATATATTAGTAAAATTCAATTAGAGATTAAAAACATGAATAGAGTTGCTATTGTAAGTGCTAAAAGAACTGCTATAGGAAGTTTTTGGAGGAAGTTTAAAAAGATGTTCCTGCTGCAAAAATCGGTGGAGATCTTGTAAAACAAGCATTAGAAACTGTAAATCTTGATCCAAATCTTGTTGATGAAATTATATTCGGAAATGTATTGCAAACTGGTCTTGGGCAGAATGTAGCGAGGCAAATTGCTGTTAATGCAGGTATTCCAAAAAGAGAAAAAGCGCCTTTGTTGTGAATAAGGTTTGTGGTTCAGGGTTAAAAGAGCGTTGTTCTTGGAGTTCAATCTATTATGGTAGGAGATAATGATATCGTAGTTTGTGGTGGAGTAGAGAATATGAGTGCAGCGCCGCATTATACAAAAAATGCTCGTTTTGGCCAAAAACTTGGTAGCTTTGAATTAGAAGATACTATAATCAATGATGGTCTGACAGATGCTTTTGAGAATTATCACATGGGTATTACTGCTGAAAATATCGCAGAACAATACGGTATTACAAGAGAAGAGCAGGATGAATTTGCTTTAGTGAGTCAAAAAGGCGGCTTTAGCAATTGAGAATAATCTATTTTCTGAGGAAATTGTCCCGATAACTATTAAAACCAGGCGTGAAGAAATTATTTTCGATATAGACGAATATGTTCGTGGAATACAACATTAGAAAGTTTAGCTAAATTGCGCCCAACTTTTTAAAAAAAGACGGGAACTGTAAACAGCGGGGAATGCTTCAGGGATTAATGATGGAGCTGCTTGTGTTATTCTAATGAGTGAAAAACGTGCCAAAGAACTAGGTTTAGATGTTCTTTGTTATATTGAAGGTTATGCTTCAACAGGTTTAGATAATAAGGTAATGGGGCTGGGGTCGGTACCTGCAACACAAAAAAAGTGTTAGAAAAATTAAGTTTAAATATTGAAGATATTGATTTATTTGAAATGAACGAAGCTTTTCGCAGCACAATCTATAGCCGTAACACGTTTATTAAACCCTAGATACGACTAAGGTAAATACGCGTGGTGGGGCAATAGCTTTAGGACATCCAATAGGAGCGAGCGGATGTCGTGTTTTAGTTACATTAGTGCATGCATTAATTAAAGATAACAAAGAAAAAGGGCTATGTTCTCTTTGCATAGGTGGAGGTCAAGGTATCTCTATGGTAATTTCTAGGAAATAAGGATACATTTTTATAAAAATATATATTATAAAAATGTGTATACTTAACTAAAATTAATTGTACCTATAAAAATAATTGTTTATTAATAAAGAAAGTGTTAAAATAGATAAGTGATTATTTTTAAGGAGAAATATTGTGAATAAATTCATGAAAGAACATGGACAAGTTATTTTTGTGGTTCATCTTTCTAGTATTTATGATAATATCACTTAGTATGGTATTTACTCATGGTGTTAGATACGCTATTATAGTATTTGTATTAAATTTCATACTATTATGTCCACCTATTGTAAGATTTATTCAGCGAAAAACACGTTTGAAAAAGTTGTTTTAGGTGTTGTAAGTGCACTAGTTATGATGTTAACAATGTTAATGACGAATCATTTTAGTGAAGCTAGAAAAAGAAGAACAGAGAAAAAAACTTTCCAAGAAAAAAGAAGAACGTGATAAAAATTAGAAGAACAGTCTTCAGAAGATGATAGACTGAGAATAAAGAACAACAGGTCTCTTCTTCATCTGTTGTTAAGAAAAATGATTCAAGAGATGGTGATAAGAGTGAGACTGTTCAAGTATCGCAAAATCAACAAGCTCAACAATCAGATGATAGTAAGAGCGAGTAAGAAAAACGGTTATTATTATATACCAACACATCCTTCTTATAATAATGTTGCAGCTAAAAATCTATTAGTATTTAATTCAGAAGAAGAAGCTCAAAGAGCAGGATATAAAAGAGCTGTGTAATAGTTATGAAAAGATCTCAGACTAGGAATGTTTGAGATCTTTTATTTCATTTGAAAAGTAATAAAAAAACGTGTTTGGGGAACACGTTTTTATTGAACTAAATTAAGTTCTAAGCAATTACTTGCTTGTTTATATCTAATCTTATATACAAATAACAAAAGAGTTTTTTAACTCTTTAAAAGGGAGAATGGCTTGCCTAGGGAGCGACAAGCCACATTATGAAAAATTAAAAAGTTTTATTATCTGTTAATATCATAAAGAATTAACCGAAATATTGGTTTAAAACAAAAATAATTTCAAACTTAAAGGGAGAAACGACAAATGTCGTTAAGGTGAAATTTCATTACTTTTGTTTAGGTAATCATTATATACTGAAAACTTTTAAATATACTTAAAATTAATTAAAAACAATGAAATTTTTTCATAAGTTTTTCATTTTTAATTCAAAAGTCTATAGTATTGTGAAGCTTTAAATAATTATTGATTTGAGAAAATACTTTTGCTTCCAAAAAGCCATGGTATGCTGATAGTGGGCTTGGATGGGCTGATTCTATAATTTTGTGTTTTTGAAGGATTGATAAGTTTCTTTTTTTCCCTCGTGCATAGTTTCCCCATAAAAACAAAAACTACATTTTCATCAGAAATAGTTTCAATTATATAATCCGTGAAATCTTCCCAGCCCATTTTGCTATGACTCGCTGGAGAATCTACAGTTAGAACCGCATTAAGTAAGAATACACCTTTGTTTAAACCAAGGTTCGAGATTTCCTGTGTTGGCGGGTCTGATACCTAAGTCAGTCATATAATTCTTTTGTAGATATTTATTAAGCTTTTTGGAAGTGGGACACCATCGTTGACTGAAAAGCTTAAACCACAAGCTCGATCAGGATTATGATAAGGATCTTGTCCCTAAAATTACGACTTTGATATCTTCTAGCGCTAGATTGAAAACTCTAAAAACCTGTTCTTTTTGGTGGATAGATTGTTGTAGTAAGACGTTGTTCATTTATATCATACTATTAAGTTCATCTATTTTTTGATAATTTTTGAATACTTCATTCCAGCTGTTATGCATATAAAACTCCTTTGAATAATATATTTATATAATCTTTTAAAGTATAGCATAGTTATAAGTATATTAAAATAGCCGAAATGAAATTGCTTGGTTATAACAAGAATATAAGTAGTATGATATAATCATATTAATGAATATTTAGGGAGGAATATGTATGAAATTGGCTTTTATAGGTGCTGGAAATATGGGGAAATCTATTCTAGAAGGATTACTTCGAAGTGGAAAAGTTAGTAACTCAGATATTTTTTTGTGAGAAATTCTTCGGATGAGAGTACTAGTAGAGTTGTTAATGAGGTGGATGCTGTATTCTGTAGAAATCTAGAAGAGACAGTAAAAATAGTGATATTGTATTTTTAGGAGTGAAGCCATATCTAGTGGGAGAAATAATTGATGAAGTGGAGATAATTTTAAAAATAAGATAGTTATTTCAATGGCAGCGGCAGTAGAAATAAAAAGATTTAGAAAGAAAAACTTCCTAATACCAAAATAGTTAGAATTATGCCGAATACACCTGTAAAAGTAGGTACTGGAGTTGTAGGAGTTGTATTTAATTCTTTGGTAAATGATGAAGATAAAATAATAGTATTAGATTTACTAAATAATTTAGGTATTGCCGAGGAAATATTGAAAAAGATATGGCGGCTTTAACAGCTTTAAGTGGGTCAGGTCCTGCGTACGGATATTTATTTATAGAAGCATTAGCCGACTGGTGTTGTTCTAAATGGTTTAAAACGTAGTGTTGCTTATAGACTTGCTGCAAATACTGTTTTGGGAGCTGCGAAAATGGTCTTAGAAACTAAAGAACATCCAGGAAAGTTAAAAGATGATGTATGTTCACCAAGTGGAAGTACTATCGAAGCTGTGAGAGTTTTGGAACAAAAAGAATTTTCGCAGTGCAGTTATAGAGTGTGAAAAAGCTTGTTTTTGATAAATTAGATAGAATGAAATAAAAACTAGTTAAAAGCTTTCAACCGAAGAGATTTTGGCTGAAGCTTTTAGTTTCTATTTATTTAATTCATCTGTTAAGCTGTAAAGTTCATCTACTAGGTGACCAACATAAGCGATAGCTTCTTTTAGTGGTTCATCAGTACTTACATCACAACCTGCAAGTTTAGAAAGATCTAGTGCTGACATGCTGCTTCCTTTAGAAAGAACATTTAGCCAAGTATTAGCATATGAATTATCATTATCGATCTTATTAGCGATAGCTGTACCGATTGTTAATCCTGCAGAGTAAGTGTATGGATATAGTCCCATGTAGTAGTGAGGTTGTCTCATCCAAGTAAGCTCAGCCCCTTCATTAACTACTAAACTATCTCCGAAGAACTCTTCCATAACTTTACGTTTTACTTCAGAAAGAACATCAGCAGTTAACATTTCATTGTTATCTACCATTTTGTAGATTCTATCTTGATAAACAGCTTCTAAGTAGTGCGTTACCATATTGTGGAAGTATGTTCTACTAATCATGTTGCTGATAACCCAACGTTTGAAACGAGCATCAGTGTTAGTTTTTAGTAGGTAGTTAGATACAATAACCTCGTTACAAGTTGATGGAGCTTCAACGAAGTAAAGTGGGCAATCGTTATTTAACATTGTTTGGTGTTTTCCTGTACTCATGAAGTGATATGCATGTCCAAGCTCGTGAGCAAGAACGAAAACTTCATTCATTTTTCCAGTCCAAGAAAGCAGGATAAATCCAGCTACATTAGGAACTGTTGCACAGAATCCACCAGTACTTTTCCCAATGTTTTGAGGGAAGTCAGTCCAACGTTTGTCATAACTTTCATCAATCATTTTAACGTAGTCTTCACCAAGAACACCAAGTGCTTTTTTAAGGTAAGAACGAGATTCGTCGATAGTCATATCAACTTCGAAATCGGGATCAAGGTTAATTTTACAGTCTGCAAACTGCATATCTTCAATTTTGTGTTCGCGAGCTAGAAGCTTAATGTAACGTCGGATATGAGGTGCTAAATCTGTCATAAGAGTACGGATTTGACGATCATATAGTTCGCGATTACCATCTTGCTCGGCTAATAGGGTAGTCGATAACACTATCATAACCACGCATTGTAGCAAGCATTTTTCTTTTTGATTTGTGAAATATACTCATTTGCTGAAGTGTTTTTATAAGCATTTAATGTTTTATAAAAACTTTTTGCAGCATTACGGCGCACTTCAGTATCGTTATCCATTTCGTGTAAGTTTTTCGTATAGTACGAAGCTATTTTCGAAAGTTTTTCCATTTGCTTCAAAACTATCGAATTGCATATCTTCATGCTTAGTTACCTCATATAGATTGTAGTAACCAGGAAGACTCTCATAGTTTGCGATTACTTGTTCAGCTTCTTTTTGATAATGTATGTTTTTTCTCCTGGACGATTTTTTCGAAGTAGTATTCTAAATCAGGGCGATAGTTTTTTACAAACTCTTTAATGAATTGTTCATCTAGTTCTACAAGTTCAGTATCGAAGAAACTTAAATTCCCTGCCCATAAAGTAGAAACATCTTCAAATAGTGTTACATTTTGTACTACATTGTCATTAAATCTATCCACTGCCATTGGTAACTCAGCATAGTGAGATAGTTTATAGTATTCCTCATAAAGTTTTTTCGTATTTTTTTAACGGCAGTATCTAAAAGTAGTACGATCCGTTAATTTTTCCTTCGTAAGTAGCCTTGAAATCTAAGATTTCTTTTTAATATTCTCAAGGCTAGCTTTTAAAATCTTCATCAGTTTTTGTATAGAAGAGTCATATCCCAAGTATATTTCTCTTCGACTTCATTTCTTGGTATTAATTTCATTGCAGTCATAGTTTACCTCCTGTGTAATCAAGTAAAATTATATTGATTGATAGTTGCCTATACAACTTAATAATAATTATAATACATAAAAAGTGGCTGAGGTAAAGTTAATTATTTATTTCAGATTAGACTAAACATAGCGTTGATAAATGGCACATGAAATTATAGATACAAGCAGAATAGTAATAGCGTAAAAATAGAATACTAATTTCAAATAATAAGTGAGATTTGAGCTCTATTTTTTTGTGACGATAAATATGTTATAATAGAAAAGAATAATAGAGAGAAATATAAAATATATTTCCACGCAATAATTATAAAAAGATAATTATTTTAAGAAAAGGTAGTATAGAAAAATGAAAAAGGCATTGATAAGTATAATATCGGTAATAATAACGATATTAATAGCTGGTAAAATATATTGGAATGAATATCAAGTGAAAAAGGATGCGATCAGTAGAAAAAAATGGTACATAGTTAAGAGGTGAAAAATAGAGATAGAACATATTCTAAGATTACTGGATAAAAAGCTTTAACACAAGAAGGAAAATAAAAAGTTATAAAATAGATGATAGTTATACTGTGAAAAAGTATAGTAGAGGATATAAGTATAAAATTGATAATAAATGATGATGAAAATCTTACAGTTAAGACAGCTATATATAAAGATTCTAAAAGAGGAACTTTAGAGCATAGATCTATTCTAACATCTGAAAAATTATCAGAACTATTATCAGACAAGGGAAGATAACAGGATAAAGAAAATAAGAGTAAATAGAAAAATGTACATAAGTAGATGAGTGTGAGAGGATAATATCTGTATTTACTCTATAAATTTTTTTAGGTTATAATTTTAATTAGTAATTTATTAAAAAGTGAGGTATCTTATGAAAATAGCAGTAGTAGGTGGGGGGATAGTAGGAGCTACATGTGCTTATTATTTGTCAAAAAGAACATGAAATAGTGGTTTTTGATTACGGGTTGGGTCAAGCTACGAAAGCTTCAGCTGGATAATAAGTCCGTGGTTTTCTAAAAGACGTAATAAACCTTGGTATAAGATGGCTAGACTAGGTGCTGATTTTTATTTGAAATTAGTTAAAGACTTAGAAGCTGATGGTTATAATACTAATTTTTATTCACAATGTGGAGTATATTTACTGATGAAGATAAGCTACCTGAGTTAAAAAGAACTTGCTAAAAGTCGTAGAGAATTATCACCAATGATAGGATATTTAGAGATAATCTCAAAAGAAGAGGTACAAAAGGTCATTCCTAGCTTTGATAACAATGGAGATGTACTGTATGCAAGTGGTGGTGGACGAGTAGAAGGAGAAAGATTTGTTATACTTTACTTACTGCTTCAAAAAGCTAATCTTGTTAAAGAAAAAGTTAGTCTAAAGGTTGTGGGAGATAAATATGAGATTAATGGGCAGTTTTTTGATATTGTCGTGCTTGCGGCTGGTGCGTGGTTAAAAGATATATTAGAACCTCTTGACTTTGATGTTGATGTTCGTCCGCAAAAAGGTCAACTAAGAGATTATAAAGTTTCTGATAAAAATACAGGATATTATCCGGTTATTATGCCCTGAGGGTGAATTGGATATTATTCCATTTTGAAAAAGTGTTGTTAGCGTTGGAGCGACACACGAAAATGATATGGGTTTTGATTTAACTATTGATAAACAACAACTTGATGCTTTTTGGTAAAGAAGCGGAGAATTTTTTAGGGGAATTAAAAGATGTGCAGAATAATAAATGAACGTGTTGGAATTAGAGCTTATACTAGTGATTATTCTCCGTTTTTTTGGTGAAGTTCAACATTGAAAAATGTGTATGCGATTAGTGGTCTTGGTTCTTCTGGTTTAACTTCTAGGTCCAGTAATTGGCTATAGTGTAGCGAATATTATTTTTAGGTAATGATATAGAACTAGATCCACAAGATTATAATACTCGAAAACTATATAATACGTAAGTAGGAAATTAATATAGTTAATTCAAAAAAGCACTGAGACGATTTTTGTTCAGTGCTTTTTAATGTTTTCAGTTGTTAATTATTTGTGAGCTAATTCTTTGGCTCCACGATGACTTAGTACTGCGAATACGATACAAAGAACTGCAGATGCTAGAAGTACATGTAAAGACCTCCAGACCATCCCTACACGGTCAACAACGAATCCGATGAACCAAGTACGAATGAAGCACCCACGATGTAACTCATGAATCCTCTTGGACCAACTGCGTTACCAACAGCAAATGATGGAACAACTCATAGTTTGAGACTGATGCTAAGAATTGTGGTACGTAGATTAGACATCCAGAAAGGCTGGCAAATACGATTACCCATACTAGAGAAGTACTTTCCCAATATCCGATTAGACAGAAGAAAATGATAACCATTGCACCGATTGCTGGAGGCATACGGTAACCTTCGAATACTTTATCAGATAGGTATCCAGCAAGAAGTGTCGATGGGATAGCAGCCCACTCGAATAATGTGAAGGCGATACCCATTTGTCCTTTTGTGAACTCTTTTAGTTTCTAATAAGTAAATTCGAAGTCAAGAGATTAATCCGAAACGGATTAAGTATACGAATGTATCAACTAAAGATACATACCAAGCGTGTTTGTTTTTAATACGTAGTTTACGAAAATTTGTCCTGCACTTAAGTTTGCAGCTTCTTCTGGTACGTGTTTTACTTCTACTTTGTGAGTTTCACCAGTGATTTCTTCCATAGTTGGTAAACCTTCGTTTTCTGGTTTTCCTTTAACCAAAACAAGGATGATGATAACGAAGATAATAGCGATAATCGCTGGGAATACGTAGTATGCTAATTTCCAGTGTTCTTTACCAAAAGATGAAGAATCCTAATGTAACAACACTTGCTACGATTCCTCCACCGACGTTGTGAGAGATGTTCCAAAGAGCAGTCATACGACCACGTTCTTTTTAGGATACCAGCTTGCAAGTGTGATGAATGCTCAGTCCAACTCCCATACCTTGGAAAAAGACCTAGTAATATTACTAAGATTGATACTACGAATACAGGTGTGACTAACTCAAGTGCTAAGTTTACAGATGCACAAAGGAAAAGACCAAGAGCCATATATTTTTGGATCGCTTTATCAGCTAAACTACTCATGAGACCCTTTACTTAATCCATATGCAAGTAACATGTAACTCATGATTGCACCCATTTGAGTTTTTAGAAATTCCTAAAAGATGCTTTAAGATCACTCACTGATAAACTGATGTTATTTCTAACAATAGCTAGAATGCCATATCCAAGGAATACCCCAAGGAAAGAAATAAATCTTAATTTCTTATAAGTTGGCATAACTTTTATCGGCAGGAACTGTATGTGATGTTTAGCTTTAGGTTTTAAAAAGATGATAACATAAAAATGTTCCTCCAAATTATTATTTATATATAATTTTTAATAACTGAAAACTATGTGTTATATCAGCATGTTAAATTATATACTACAGAAAGGGAGGTTGTCAATAGTTTTTTATATATTATATAATATTATATAGTCTTAATTTTAGAATGCCACTATTATTCTTTTAAATAACACTTATAATCAAATAAACTTTATAAATATTTTTCATAATTGTCGATAAAAAACAACTACAAATATAAGCTAATTTGTAGGAAAAAAACCTTACAATTAGGGTAAGGGATTTTTCTTTTTATTTAATAAAATGGAACTGTATTTGAAAACGGTATATGTAGTTATATTTTTTATAGTTTATATTCAATTAATGTGTTAATAAGAATTGAATTTATCTAAATAGATGAGATTTGATATGATTGAGCGCTTTGTATTTAACGATAATATTTATTTATTTAATAATATCAGGTTAAAACTGTTGTAATAAGTATAGTATAGTATGTTATAATTTACTGTGCTATAATAAAATGTGAAATAAAGATATGGATAGGTGAAGAGTTATGATTAGAAATTCTAAAAAAATAATAGCTACTATAGGTGATGCTACAGATAAAGTGTTACGAAAAATAGTAGAAGGTGCAGCGGACGCTGTATTGATAGATTCTTATTATGGGAATAATGAACAAAATGTTGAAAGAATAGAGAAGGTTAAATCTCTAAGAGAAGAAGTGGGAAGAGACTTAGCTATAATATATGATGTCGATCATATTTATGCGAAAAATAAGTATAAACTTATAAAAATAGATGAGGAGAATGTAGACTTTGCCTGTGCAAATGATGTAGATTTCGTTGCGTGTCCTTTTGTTGGGAACCTAGAAGAGATTACGAAGGTGAAAGAGATTATTAAGTCACATGGAAAAAAATATAGGATTATTGTTAAGATAGATTGTAAAGATGGTTATGATAATCTTGATGGAATACTAGAAATTGCGGATGCGATTATGATTAATCGTGATGAACTTGGGGTAGATATTTCGTATGAAGATTTACCTGGAATTCAAAAAGAAATAGTAAGAAGAGCTAATGAAGCTGCGAAAGTAGTTATTCTAACTACTCAAATGTTATATTCTATGGTTTACAATCCAAGACCGACTAGAGCCGAAGTGTCTGATGTTGCGAATGCGATTTTTCGACGGTGTTGATGCGGTAATGTTAACAGAGGAGACTGCGATTGGTGATTATCCGTGTGAAGCGTTAGAAACATTAGATAGAATTATAAGAACTGTTGAGAAAAAATAATGCTGTTGATGCTGAAAGATTCGAAGTGGAAGGATATAAAATGAGTATCTCTCACGCTGTCTCTATGACGACAAAACATCTTTAGAAGCAGTTGACGTAAAAAGTATTGTAACTTATACAAAATCAGGAACAACAGCTCGTTTCATCGCGAGATATCGTCCAAATGTGCCTGTGTTAGCCGTTTTACCTGATAGAGAAAGTGCTAGAAAGTTAGTTATTACTAGAGGAATAGTACCGTATATCGAACCTAAGATGTTAAGTATGGAAGAGATGCTAAGTAATGCCTCTTCATATTCTAAAAAGTTGAATTAGCGGAAGTTAAGCATCTTATCTTGATAACTGCAGGGCAACCAGATACAGGAAAAAGGGACTGTACCACCTACAGACTTTGTATATGTAAGTAAAAGTTGACTAGTTAGGTATTAATACGATTTGTAGGTACGAGTTTTAATGTCTATGTTGTTTAACATAATTTTTTGTAGACGATACTTAATGTAGTATATTCTAGGAATTATAGAAGATATTTTTGAGGGCTAATCAAAAAGCCCCTAAATTTTAACAAAAGTGTATATGAGAACTCATAGACGCAGTGATTTATTGATATCTAAATACGCTTTATAAAAAGCTTTTTAGATATCTAATAAACTTTGTGGGGTGACTCGACAAAAATCGATTTTTCTATGAAATCATGATTTTTGAGTCGCCCTTTTTCTTTTTATAAAATAGCACAACGCTTGCATTTTATGATATAATTAAATGTGGATTTTTGTACACATAATTGCAAACAATATGTGTACGGTAGCAATATTATGTAAAAAAGAAAGGAGATTATTTATGATAGCTGAATACTTATCAGGAGTAAGCACACTGACACTAATTATTCATTTGTTGGATATATTATTAGTTTGGTTTCTTTAGTTTATAAACTATTGAGTTTATTAAAAGGTACTCGTGGTATGCAACTTATTAAAGGTATTTTAATTGTTATTGGATTTAAAATATTCTTTAACTTTTATTGGATTTAGAAACGATGACATATATATTTGAACAAGTAGTAACTTGGGGGAGTATCTAGGGAATAATGATTATATTCCAACCAGAATTACGAAGAGCTCTTGAGTATATTGGAAGGGTACAGCTGTCTAAATATCTTTCAATATAATTATAAAGATGTTCAGAAAATTCTACTGAACATATTATCAAAAGCTGTTGTTGATTCATCAAGACATATGGCGCGACGAAGAGTAGGGTGCACTAATCGTACTAGAAAATAACACTGGTCTTGATGAATATGTGGAAAAGTGGTATTACGGTCAATGCTGAGGTGACAAATGAACTTATAATTAATATTTTTATTCCAAATACACCTTTGCATGATGGCGCTATAATAATCGATGAAAATAAAGATTCGTGCTGCAAGTTGTGTACTTCCTTTGTCGGATAATAGATCGATAGCTAGTAGTTATGGGACTAGAGCACCGTGCTGCTTTAGGGATTATCTGAAGTGACAGATGCCATTATAATTGCTGTTTCAGAAGAGACTGGGAAAGATTAGTGTTTGTCATAATGGAATTTTAACTTCGGATTTATTTCAACAGACGAACTGACAGATTATTTGGCAAAAAAACTGGAAACAGCAAGATAAAAATAATTAAATAAGAGGTGATATTATGCAACTAAAAAGAAAACAATAAGTTAAAGTTAATATCATTTTTAATAGCAATACTATTGTTCTTATCAGTGAATGAGAATTTTCAAGAAACTTTCTCAGTTCTCGGAGATACTACTAGTGATAATGCTACTGCATGGGTTAGTGATATCACTTGAAGTTGACTATGATAGAGATAAATTCGTATGTGGTAGGTATTCCTAATACTGTATCTGTGAAATTAACTGGATCGCAGACAAAGGTTCAAAAAGAAAGTATCGCTAAAGAAATTTTCAAAGCAAAAGTTGAATCTTAGAAATGCTCAAATAGGTGATGATCAAAAAGGTTAAGATTGAAATAGATGGCTTGGAAAAAGGGTGTAGATGGGACTGCAGAACCATCTATAATAACGATATCTATTAGAGAAAAAAAGCGACTAGAGAGTTTAAAGTTACGCCAATAGTTAAAAAAAGAGCGACTATTGATTGGATATGAGGTAGATAAACTTAGCGTATACGAATGAAACTGTTAAAATTTCTGGAGCAATCGAGAGTCTGAATAGAATAAATGAGGTTCGAGCTGAGAGCGATACTCGTACGAAAAATTAATAGAAACACTAGAGAAGAGGCTAAATTAGTAGCTTATGATAGTGATTATAACAAGATAGAGGATATTCAAATAGAGCCAAATTCGACGCTTATGAGTATTGAACTGAAAAATATCGAAAAAGAAGTCCCATTAGAAGTGAATACTATAGGTAGTTTACCTTCCGGATTTGAATTAGTTAGTGCTACTGCTGATGTTTGCTAAGGTGACGATTAGAGCAGAGGATGCTAATGAATTGGCGAGAATAAGTGAGATGTTTCGTTGATGTTGACTTTAAGTGATGTTAAAGAAGAAACAGAAGAGCGTAGTAACTTTGAAAATATATCCAAAAAGAAAATATAAGGATAGCTACAGATACGCCGATTGTTAAAGTAACAATCAAGATAAGGAAAAAAATAATTATGTCAGATAAAAAAATGATGTTTTTAGCTATTAATATGCTTATAACAGTTTTTCAGTTTAGCTATAATAATAGGAACTATGTTTATAGAAAATCAAAAAATACAAAAATATAGCAATTTTTGTAGCTATAACGATATTAATAGTTCAAAAGATAGTAGAGATAAAAGTAATTGAAGAAACCCGAAAAATCAGTATTGTAATATTATTATAATAATTGCAGCTGCAGGGTACTTTTGGTTACAGATTATTTTTAAAATATGATAGAAGAGCTTGGGGAAAGACTTATGAAACTTGATTAGAAAAATATTGGTATCTAAGTCGTTTTCCCTCAAAGTTTATTAGATAAATGCAACGCTATTATTTCAGAAAGCGTAATTATCTATAAACTATTGTATAAAGGGTGATAGTTGTTAAATTTTTATGTTAATTCTTTGAACTATTCCCTTTACTCATTTAATGAATTAGTAGGAGATGTTATGGATAAATTATTTTCATCAAAAAAATATATAAATCATAGATTTAAAGTTAATTATAGCACTTGATTTATTGACGGTAATATTTGGTGTAGTAGCATCGATATTTTTTAGGTAAAGGCTTCGGATCCATTTTCTATGTTGAATGAACATCACATAGAAATAATAGAGTTTGTAGCGATTTCTTTAGTAATTTATACTGCTAGTTTTTTTATTTATTTGGTACTAATAAATCACTATGGTCTTATCTAGGTGTAAATGAAATAGTAAATATCTGTTTCTCGGTAGTGCTGGGAGACTTGAGTAACTAGTATTTTTATACCAATATATGCTACCTGATACATTTTTCAAATGTTAGATTTGCGATTTTTTCACCGCTATTAATAATCGCAGGAATGATGTTTATAAGAATGCTTTATCGTGCTTTAAGAGAAAGAGAAGCGGGTAAATATGGAGCCAATCTTATAAGAATACATTTATTATAGGTGCAGGAGATGCGGGTTATATTTTATTAAAAGAATTGTCTAAAAATAATATTTTTCCGTGCGAATGTAGTTGGGTCTTATCGATGATAATCAGAAAAAAATTCTGTAATTAGTGGAGTTTCTGTTGTTGGAACAACGTATGATATGTTGAATCTTATTCCAAAATATGAAGTAGAACAAGTATTTTTTTAGCTATTCCCTTCGATCAGTGCTTATAATAAAAATAGAATATTAAACGTACTAAAAAGAAGCGAATGTTACTGTTAAAGTAATGAGCTCAGGTATTGCAGTTGAAGATGGAGAGAGTATTTCTAAACACTTAAAAGACGTGTCTATCGAAGATTTATTAGGACGTGGTGAAGTGAAAACTGTCTCAAGGTGAGATTCGTTCATATATTAAAGGAAAAGAGTATTCTTGTTACTGGTGCTGGTGGTTCAATCGGAAGCCAGATTGTTCGAGAAATATTCAAATTTCAAACCTAGTCAACTTGTTTTAGTAGATGTTAACGAGAATGCATTATACATGCTAGAGCGTGATTTAGATTTTGAAAAATCACATAGTAAGGAATATGAGGATATACAATATATTTCTGAAATAGTAAGTATTCGTGAAAAAAAGCTGCTTTAACTGAGGTGTTTTGATAAGTATAAACCTGATGTAGTGTTCCATGCGGCAGCGCATAAACATGTTCCTTTAATGGAACGTCGTCCACAAGAAGCGATAAAAAAATAATGTTTTTGGAACAAAAAAATGTTATGGATATGGCGATTGAAAAAAAGAAGTAGAAAGATTTATTATGATTTCTACTGACAAGGCGGTAAATCCAACGAATGCGATGGGAGCTTCGAAACGTTTAACAGAGATTATCTTTACAATCAAAAAGGTAATAAGTATAAAAACGAAATTTGCTGCGGTTAGATTTGGTAATGTATTAGGTTCTAATGGTTCTGTAATTCCTATTTTTAAAGAACAGATTAAAAAAAGGTGGACCTATCACTATTACGCATAGAAATATTATTCGTTACTTCATGACGATTCCAGAAGCAGCACAATTAGTACTACAAGCTGGGTATTACGCAAGTGAAGGGAGATTTTCCTATTAGACATGGGAGAACCCGTAAAAATCATAGATCTTGCGACAAACTTAATCAAACTATCAGGATTAGAACCATATAAAGATATCGATATAGAAGAAATCGGTCTAAGACCTGGGTGAGAAAAATGTATGAAGAGTTATCACTTGATTACGAAAGTAGTGAGAAAACTGATAACCAAATGATCTATAAAAAAATACAACTTTAGACATTGATGTAGATGAATTAGATAAAAAAATTATATGAATTAAAATCAATGTTAGGACATTCAACAAAATGAAGAAATACGTAGTAAGTTATTTGAAATAATAAATTGTTATAATGGATAAAAAGAAGGGCGATTCAAAAGTGATTTTGAATCGCCTTTTCTATAGGAATGACGCGAAAATCTTGATTTCTAAGAAATAGATTTTATCGAGTCACTGCTAGCTAGTTTTTAGAGAGTGTCATTTTTATTTTTTTCTACGTTTTTTTAGTTTTTTTATCTATATAGTTAGTTTAGAATCAAAGATAACAATATAGGTAAATTCATAAGAAAAAAATTTAATCACAAATAATATGGTTTTATATTTATGTGTAAAATCTGAACTAACTACTTCATCAAACAAGAAAAATGATTATAGGACCAAATAAAAACATAGAATACTAGAAATATATAAATATCTTTTTTTATTTTTTTGTGTTTACCATAGCAAACCTCCCTGAAATCGCGTATTGTGTATTTACTATTAATATGGAGTAGCTTAAAAAGTATGATCTTTTAAGAAATAAGATTTTGTTGAGTCAGCTCCTTTAGTAACTTTTAATATAACATAAAAATAAAAAAATTAAAGACTGATAAAAATCATTGTTTTTTTATGGTATAATAAAAGGTTAGTGATGTTATTTTCTAGAGATAGTTAACATAACATTACTTTAAAAGAATATATAATGATTAAGTGCTGATTTCAAAAGAGTAAATTTTTTGAGGTTGGTATTTTTTAGTTGTCGGTATTTGGTTGTTGGTATATATTACCTCGGATTCTCTTTGATATTTCAATAGATGAATAGAGTGTGGTATAATATTTAAGTGAAAATAAATAGGAATGATTTAAGAGGTTTGAACTATTGAGATTCAATAGTTTATATCTAAATTGATAGCGAGGTGATTAAATGAGTAAAGTTGCAGGTAAGGTAACGAAAGTTGAAAGCAAAGGATTATATATAAAGCTAGAAAATGGCAAAGATGCCTTCTTACCAAAGGAAAATATGTTTATAGGTAAAAAGAAGAAGTTAGAGGAGATTTTTTTCTGTTGGTTTTGTAATTAAAGCTGAGGAGAAAAGTACAAAGGATTCTCTAGTGATTTTTAACACAAAAAGAGTTGAAGCAAGCAGAGGGTGATAAGAAAAAAAGCAGAGAAAAAAATCCTAAAGAAAAACAGAATAAAAAAAGAAAAAAATAAACCGAAGGTACATGAAAAAAAGAAGTTAAAGAACAACCTGGAGTTCAGAAAAAAACAAGAAGCGCAGGAAGAAAATCAGGAACCTAAACAAGAGACAAAAACCCTTAAAAAGACTTTGAAAAAAACTTCAATTTATAGGTAATATGAAAGATTTCTGTAGGAAAAGGTAAGAAGAGTAATATTACCGAGCTGTCTGAGGAGAAAGAAGAGAAAAAGAAATTCCTCCCAGCACCAGAAGGATTGCTAGAGGATATAATTGCGACTACAAAGGCAAGCTGAAGCTAAGTTTGAAAAATTAAGAAAGAACTTCAAGAGAGAGGTTATCTAGATGGACATTAATATTTTTATGGCAAAAAACTGATAAAATAGCACTAGGTCTGTCAGGAGGAGTAGACTCTATAGCTTTATTTCATCTGCTTGTAACAAAGTACAAAGAGAGTTATAAAGAATTAGTGGCGTTCCATATAAATCACGGCCTAAGAGAACAGTCTTATGAAGAAGCGGAGTTTGTAGAGAAACTTTTGTAAAAACATTACAATGTTAAATTCTACAAAAAGAGCTAAATATGAAAGATTTAGTAAGAGATAGTCACACATCAGAGGAAATGCTTGCAAGAAAACTACGTTACGATGCTTTTGAGGAGATGTCTTCATTAGAAGGTGGTGTGAAGTTAATAACTGCTCATCATAAAAATGATCAGGTAGAAAATATCCTTATGAGGCTCCTTAGTGGGCGCAGTATGGATTATAACTTGATGATAGAAGAGAAGACGACTATTGGGAAACTTAGAAGTTTATCGTCCATTATTAAATGTATTAAAAAGCAGATCTTGAGCAGTATGCTGATAAATATGACTTGAAAATACTATGTTGATTCAACAAACTTTGATACTGATTATACTAGAAATAATATAAGGCATAACATTGTACCATTGTTGAAACGATGTGAATGCTGCGAGTTTTGATAATTTGATTAATTTTTTTCTAGTTATTATCAAAATATTAATGCTGAGTTGAAAAATAAAGTATTAGAAGATAAAAGATGACTATGTGATTTGCAGAAGAAGATGGGAAAGTCGAATTAAACAAAGAAAAACTATTAGAAAAATACCAAAGAAGAAATTTATTTCTTGCTAAGAGATATATTAGCAAATAATTTCGGTATTTTTGATGTGAAAACAAAGAGCGCTTTTTTACAATAATAGAAGACTTGAAAAATAGAAATAACAATAAAAGTTATGATTTGAAGAATAATTTAAAAAAATTATTAGCGAATATAATAGTATTTATGTTCATAAAATCGAAAAAAATGTTATAATGATAAGATAGAATTAATAATAGATGAAGTGGATATTACTAAAGTTTATACATTTCATCAGAGTAATTTTCTAATAACGACAACTAATAACTCATCTGAAGTCGGATTTAATAAAGAAGATTTGCCATTGATAGTTACGACTAAGAGGGATGGCGATAGAATTCAAAGAGGTAAGGTTAGCAAAAAAACTTTCACGTCTTTTTATCGATGAAAAAGATTCCTAAAGGAACTTAGGGACACTCTTCCAGTAATTCGCAAACAAAGATGGGATCTTTAGGAGTTTTAGGAATAAATACTAAAGTCAACAAAAATAAAAAAATATGATTATTACATAAACACGAAAGGATAAAACAGTGGAAAATTTATTAAAAGATATCGAGAAAGTTCTATTTACACACGAGGACATCGTAGTTGCTAGTAAAAGAATTGCTAAACAAATTGAAGAGGATTATGCAGATAAAGTGTCCTGTTCTAATTTGTACATTAAAAAGGGCATTACCTTTTTATGGCGGAACTTTTAAAACACATTGATATTCATGTAGTTACTGACTTTTATGGATGTATCTAGTTATCACGGAGGAACTGAATCTTCTGGTGTAATCAAAATCAAAAAAAGATTGCGGAATGGATATTGAAGGACGTCACGTAATTATCGTTGAAGATATCGTAGATACAGGAAGAACTCTTAAAGCTCTTATCGAAAAATCTGAAAAGAGAGAAAAGTAGCGTCTGTAGCATGTGCTTCATTAGTAGATAAACCAGAAACTCGTGTAGTTGATGTTGAAGCTGATTACATTGGAATAGTTTCACCAAACGAATTCCTAGTAGGATTTGGTTTAGACTATGATGAAAGATATAGAAACTTTACCTTATATCGGTGTTCTAAAAGAAGAAATTTATTCATAATAATATTTTAATCAAAAAGGTCAAAATATTAGTCAAACTTTTAGTTACATATGTTAAAAATAAATTAAGTTTAGAAAAATGATAGGAGGAAGATTGTCTATATGAATAATAAAAAAAGACAAAAACCCTATCCTTGGTATGCTTGCGTTAATCGTAATCGCGATTGGATTATTTGCTTATTGGCAGCAAGACTTTACCTGGGGACAACTGAAAAAAATAGACTATGCTAAACTTGTTCAGACTATTAAAGACGACAAGGTTAAAAGAAATAAGTCTACAAAGAAAAGATGAGAACTACAATGTTAAAGGTACCTACACAGATGGTAATAAGAACTTTCGAGAGTGTAGTTGCAGCATCTGATTATGAAGTACAAAAACAAATTAATGAAAAAAAGCTAAAGATGGAAAAACTAAATGTAGTAGAATACAAACCAGCTGAAAAAAACTGGATGCAATCTCTATCATTTCTTTAGGTAACATTATTCCATTTATCTTAATGATGGGGCTATTAGTTTTCTTTTATGTCACAAATGCAAGGTGGCGGTGGAGGTAAAGTAATGAGCTTCCAAAAATCTAAAGCTAAAAAAATCGATGGTGGAGAAGCAAAAGTTACATTTGCTGATGTAGCTGGAGCTGATGAAGAAAAACAAGAACTTGCTGAAATGGTTGAGTTCTTAAAAGATCACCGTAAATTCACTAAGATGGGTGCTAGAATTCCTAAAGGTGTCCTACTTGAGGGACCTCCTGGGACTGGTAAAACTTTACTAGCTCGTGCTGTAGCAGGGGAAGCGAAAGTACCATTCTTCTCAATCTCAGGATCTGACTTCGTTGAGATGTTCGTAGGGGTTGGAGCAAGTCGTGTTCGTGACCTATTCAAAGAAGCTGAAAAAAATGCGCCATGTATCATTTTCATCGATGAGATTGATGCTGTAGGACGTAAACGTGGAAGCGGAGTAGGTGGAGGAAATGACGAACGTGAACAAACTCTTAACCAACTTCTTGTTGAAATGGATGGATTCGATGGTGAAAAAGGTATTATCGTAATTGCAGCAACTAACCGTGCTGACGTATTAGATAACGCCCTTAGAAGACCAGGACGTTTCGACAGACAAATTAAAGTTTCTACACCTGATGTAAAAGGTCGTGAAGCTATTCTTAAAGTACATGCTAAAAACAAACCACTCGCTAAAGGTGTTGATCTTCGTTCATTAGCAGAAAAAACTCCAGGATTCTCTGGTGCGGATCTTGCTAACATCCTTAACGAAGCGGCATTATTAGCAGCTCGTGAAAATAAATCTAATATTGAAAAAGAAGACTTTAGATGAAGCAATGGACAGAGTAATCGGTGGTCCAGCTAAACGTAGTAGAGTATACACTCCAAAAAGAAAAAAACGCTTTAGTAGCTTACCACGAGGCAGGTCATGCAATCGTAGGTATGGTACTTGATAGTGCTGATAAAGTACAAAAAAAGTTACTATTATCCCACGTGGTGATGCTGGTGGATATAACCTTATGATTCCGGAAGAAGAAAAAAATACTTCAAACTCGTACAGATTTAATCGACAAAATCTGTGGACTACTTGGTGGACGTGCTGCAGAGCAAATCTTCTTTAACGAAGTATCTACAGGAGCTCACAATGACTTCGAACGAGTAACAGCTATTGCTCGTGCGATGGTTACAGAATACGGTATGAGTGAGGCTGTAGGACCAATGCAAGCTCCATTCCACGATCCATATGGTGGACGTCAACTTTCAAGTATCGGTAACTACTCAGAAGAAATGCTGAAAGAAATTGATAAAGAAGTTCGTAAAATTATTAACGAATGTTACTCAAAAGTTCTTCATATTATTGAAACTCACAGAGAACAATTAGAACTTATTGCACAAACACTTATCGAAGTTGAAACAATCGATAGAAAAGAAATCGTTGCTCTTTACCAATTTGGAAAAATGCCAAAAGATTTAGATGAAAGAGAAGCAGAACAACTGGATAAAGTAGTTAATAAGAAATACTACGAAGAAGAAGCTCGTAAAAGCCAAAGAAGAAGCTGAGAAAAAAAGCTCAAGAAGAAGCTAAAAACGAAGAAGATAAAGTTGAAAAGGTTGAAGAAAAAGACCTAGAAGACGAAAAATCAAAAGAAAAATCAAAAGATAAACCTTCTTACGAAGAATAAAAAAAAAACCCTAGATTTGGAATTAACTAAGTCTAGGGTTTTGTTATACTCTTTTGAAAAGTTATTATATCGGTGTTTAGATGATATTCATAATCTTAAGTGAGCGATAAATAAGCGATAAATTCTATTTTCTCACTTTTCTTCTCGTAAAGAAGTGGACTGTCGAAATCACTAATCCAAGTATAATTATATAAATTATTTGAGAAAATACTAATGGTGTAAAGTAATTTTTTTCAAGATAAATATATTAACTCCTACACCTATAATTGCAGTGATACTTAACATAGAAAGTAGTGCAACTTTATATTTGTTAAGAGGTAGGCTTACTTTGGCAACCATACATAATCCATTTATTAACGCAAGAAGGAAACAGATGAATTTCGCTTGTGAATTGTCTATGATAGCAAAGTTTGTCAGTAGTACTGTAGCTACTAAAATACCACCACCGATCGCAGCGTTTGTCAGTATGTCCTTCATGAAGTTATTGCTTACTTTTTCCTTATTTGCTTCAAAAGTTAGGAAGAAGGATGGAATACCGATTGTTATCGCTGAAATTATCGTAAATTGAATCGGTATAAACGCAAACTCCAAGGCAAAGATTACACTAAGTATTGAGAAGACAATCGAGAAGAATGTCTTTGTTAGGAATAGTGAAGCTACCTTTTGAATGTTATTAATAACACGACGACCTTCCATAAGTATATCGTAGAATACTCCGAAGTCATCTGTTAAAAATACGATATTTGATACGCTTTTTGCAGCGCTGGTAGCACCATTCATAGCAAAACTAATATCAGCCTTTTTCAAAGCAAGAACATCGTTAACACCGTCACCGCTCATAGCGACAGTCTTACTGGCTTTTTGTAATACGGCCACCATTCTTTGTTTTTGTTCAGGGGTAACACGTCCGAAAATGTCATTCTCAAGAACAGTTTTCTCAAACTCCTCATCAGTCACTTTAGTCATATCGATAGCCTTAGCATCTTCTTTGAAACCAGCTTTCTTAGCGACACCGTACACGGCTATATGGTTATCTCCACTGATTATTTTTACTTCAACACCTTGTGATTCAAAGTATTTGAATGTTTCTTTTGTATTTTCTTTTATTTCATCTGATAGAACTACATGGCCTACAAGTTTCATATTAGTAGGGATGTTTGTACTGTCTTTAGTATAGGCTAGCGATAAAATTCGATAACCTTCTTTTTTTCAGATTCTCATAATATTCATCCATTTCAGATGAGAAGCCTAAAAATTCATATGCTCCCGAAGAAATATGTTCCACCGTTTTTGAAGTTTTATAAATGAATATTTATTTTTTTACTAGAAAAGGCTCCTAATTCCTCTATATCCCACTGTTTTTTTCACATGTTAAATAATTTTTTTAAAGCCCTAGATGTTGCATTTTCATCATCGAAAATATGCAAGATAGCTTGATAGTTTTTTCTGAAACTTCATCATCAATTTCTATCACATTCATATTACCTGTAGTTATAGTTCCTGTTTTATCGAAACAAAGAACATCAACTCTAGCAAGAGTCTCGACACAATATAGTTCTTGAACTAGAACTTTCTTTTTAGCGAGTTTCATCGCAGCAACTGCAAGAGAAACACTGACAAGAAGGATTAAACCTTCAGGAATCATACCTACTAAGGCTCCAGCACTACGCAAGACTATTTCTACATAACCACGTCCCAGACTAGCACCACGCATATATAGCATAATTGCGACAGGTACTAATAGAATAGATATAACTTTTAAGATTTTTATCCATATAGTCACGAAGTTTAGATGGGATATTTTTTTAAATTCTTTAGTACTTTTTAGCAAGCTTTATTGATATAGCTATCTTCACCAACAGCAATAGCTCGCACTAAACAACTACCACTAACTACGTTACTACCACTCATTACTTTATCATTAGTAGTCTTGAAAGATATTGTCACTTTCACCAGTTAGCAGTGATTCATCGACCTCGATACTACCCTTCAATGATTTCAGCATCAACAGGAATCTGATCACCGAGATTTAAGTGTAAATATTCTCCAAGGACGATTTCTTCAGAATCTATATTTATTATTTTATTATCACGGTTTACTCGGTATTTACTTCTACCCTAGCAAACTGAGCTTCTCAAGGGCATTTTTTTCGAACGAACTTCTTGAAAAAAATACCAATTGCAGTATTTATAGTAATTACACCTAAAAACAACATATTTTCAAATCTAAGTGTTGTAGCTATAAATGCTGCTAAAACTAAGTTCATAGCATTGAAAAAAAGTAAAAAAATATTAGAAAAGATAATTTCTTTTGTAGTTTTTATAAGGTTTTTATTTCACTAATATTTTTTTCGTTTTAGTTATTTCTTCACTAGTTAAATATTTCATTCTACCTCCGCCATAACTATATTTTTTTAATTAATTTCTATTTTATCACACTTTAGTATAGTTTGGAAAAATTAAAGGATGATGTATTGAAAAATATAGTGGTAGCCGTAGTTAACTGATATTGAGCCTATTAAAAAAATAATAAGGAATAATTAAAAACATTATATCTATTAGTTAATTTCATTTTTATATCTGAATATTAATTTTGATTTTCAGAAATTATATGTTAAAATATAGAAATATACTTTAAATATACTTAAAAAGATAGGAGATGAAGAAATGACGCTGGCTAAGAAAACAGCAGTAAGTGTGCTAAGTGCAGCATTACTACTAGGAAATATCAGTACATTTAATTTATGGAGTATCATCAAAAGATAACATTAGCTCAAGAAGAAAAAAAGACGAGCTATCAAATGTTTCAAAAAGTGAAGAACATAAGTTTCAGAAATGATGATAAGGTAAAAGTTATCGTTAAATTAAAAGGGTGATGTTGATCCTAATAAGTTAAAAAAACTAAAGAAGGAATTAAAGAAGTTACAGAATCAACCAAAAGCACCAAGAGAAAAGGCATTAAAAGATATTAAAGATAAAAGGTATCGAGTATGAAAAACTATTTGAGTACGATACATTGATGAATGGTTTTGCTTTAGAAACTACATTCTCGAAATGCTAAAAAAATTCAAGAGTTAGACTTTTGTAGATACTGTTGAAAATGAGTGTTAGCTACAATAAAACCAGAAAATGTAGCGAGTGAGAAAGAGAAGAAAAGAAAGCACTGGAAGCTAATGATTTTTTTCTAAAGCATTAGATAGTTATAATCTTATTAATATACAACCTCTTTGGAATAAAGGGATACAGAGGACAAGGAAAAGTTGTCGCTGTATTAGATTCTGGACTTGATCCGAATCATCCAGTGCTTAGATTATCTGATAATTCAAAATCTAAATACAAATCTAAAGATGAAATTGAAAAAAATAAAAAAAAGAAGCGGGTATAGACTACGGTAAGTGGTATAGTGAAAAAAATTACCATTTGCATTTAACTATAACGACTGGAATAATGATATTAAACAAAGTGCATATAAATCACATGGGATGCACGTTGCTGGGACTGCAGTAGGTAATCCCTAAGGAGAAATTCACAAATGGTGATTACGTAACTGGTATAGCACCTGAAGCACAGTTAATTTTTCATGCGTGTATTCTCAGATACTAAAAAAATGCTGGAACAGAGTCTTATATTTATACAAAAAGCGATAGAAGATGCTATTAAATTAGGTGCAGATACTATAAATCTAAGTTTAGGTTCACCAGCTGGTTCAGTAGTAGAAGTGGGTGATGGTTTAGTTCGTGCAATGGATGTTGCGAAAAAAAGCTGGTGTTAATATAGTCGCAGCGGCTGGGAATAATGCATTCTTTGCTAGTGGACAAACAAAACCCAAGTGCAGCTAATCCTGATTATGGAACTGTAGGGAAGACCATCGGTTTCTGAAGATGCGATTTCTGTAGCGAATATAAGCAACAGTGTTCTTAACAGAGAAATAGCGAATATCGAGCAACTTAAAGACAATGCTGACTTTGATAATGGAAAAATGCCAATTTTCAGTTATACTAAACAATTTGAGAAAAAAGCATATGACTATGTATATGTAGGAGTTGGTAAAGCAGAGAAACTATGCTGACAAAGATTTAACTGGGAAAAATCGCTCTTATCCAACGTGGTGGTAATAGCTTTGAAGAAAAAAAGTTAAATTAGCTAAACAGTATGGAGCAGCTGGAGCGGTAATCTACTTCAATGAAGGAGATACTATCTACAACTTAACGTTAAATGGACAAGATAAAGATTTCCCTGTAGTAACAACATACTATAAATTTGGTAATGAACTTTCTGCTCATGAAGGGGAATATAAAATAACATTCAATGGAACATGGGATAAACAAGATAATCCTAAAAAAGGTGAATTCGATGAATCTACTGGTTGGGGAATGAGTGTTGATGGTTACTTAAAACCTGACGTAACAGCACCAGGAGGAGATATCTTATCATCTTATAATGATGGAAGATATGGTCTAGATAGTGGAACAAGTATGGCTTCTCCACACGTTGCGGGAGCTATAACTCTTGTGAAACAAGTATTATCAGAAAGATTCCCGAACTTAAGTGCAGAGGAAATCCAAGGATTAGCGAAGAGATTAATCATGAGTACGGCAAATCCTCAGGTATATTCTGATGGATACACAACAGCATATAGATCACCACGTCTTCAAGGTGCAGGGCTAATCGATGTGAATAAAGCAGCATATGGAGATCTTTATGTGACTGGGAGAAAACAACTATGGAAGTGTTTCTCTAGGAAATGTTGGAGACAAATTTACTTTTAAATTAGTATTACACAATCTATCAGATAAAGCTCAAAAGCCTACAGTATGCAGCTCATCTTACTACAGATAATTATTATGGTGAAGATGCTGGAGTAGATTGGAATGGTAAAACTTACGATGACTCCTAAGAAGTTGTTAACGACTGATTGGGCTACTGTAGAAGTTCCAGCAAAAGGTGAAAAAGAAGTAGAAATTACGATAGATGCTGCAAGCTTTCAAAGAAGAACTAGAAAAAGCATTTACTAAATGGGATATTATCTAGAAGGGATTTGTAACTTTCTATGATGAAGAAAGTGCATTAAAAGCAAATATTCCATTTGTAGGATTTAAAGGATCAGTTTCCAAAAATCTACCAGTATTAGAAAAACCAATCTACTCTATGAAAAATGGAGAAAAACCAACATATGAGTATGGTTATACTTCAAACCCTAATAATTGGGATTCATTAACAGAAATGAACTTCACAGGAATGTTAACAACATATAAAGAAGACAAAAAAGATAAGAGAACACTAGCAGGAGCGTATGTTAATCCTGTTACTGGAGAAAGATTCTTTACTGATAAAATTTTCTTCTCACCAAATGGTGATGAAAATTATGATGAGATAGGAATGAGAGGGGTATTCTATCGTAATTTTGAAAACCTAAAACTTTCAGTATATGCTAAGGATGATGTAGAACGTAAGAATCCACTTTATCAAAATGGTAATGGTTCTGGTAACAAAAACTTTTACAACAATACAGGTAAAAAATACACATCATTAACTATGACAAACTGGAAAGGTGTTGACAGTAACGGTAACCCTCTTCCGGATGGAGAATATCAATATGTAGTTTCTTATAGTGCAGCAGTAAGTGGAGCAGATATGCAGGAGACAACATTCAATGTGGTAATTGATAGAAAAGCTCCGAAAATTACAGGTGCTAACGGTGGTTACTATGATGAAGCAACTCGTAAATTCACACCATATCCAATACTAGAAGATGGAAGTGGAGTATTCTACAAAAAATTAAGCTATGGTAAAAATACTATTGCAGCAAATGAAGATGGAAGTTATACAATTCCAGAAGGTGTAGAATTAAAAGATCTTACTTTTTGAAGTGAAAAGACTTTGCAGATAACAAAGGATAGTATTAATTTATCAAATGTTGAAGGTAATGGTAAAAGGAAGCCTAGAAGTAGAAGTTAAGAAAGGTGATGGAACTGGAAACAATTCACGTCGCTTGCGTTACAAGATCACTAATGAAAAAGGTGAAATCGTAGGGGAAGACTTCTCTAGAAATAAACGTACATATCAAGCATTGCCATTCGGAAAATATACTGTTGAAGTAGTAATGGTAGATGGAGAGTACAAACTACTTACACCATCAAAAAGTTGACTTCGAAATAACTAAAGATACACCAACAAAAAGAGGTTGAATTTAGAGTTGATGAAATTAGTAGAAATGCTACAGAAATAAGCTTTTGATAAACAAGTGCCAGCAGGAACAAAAGGTTTATGCAATAGCAAAAGATGGTACTAAAAATATTACTCCCAACAAGTTTATATGGAAAAAAAATGCCTTCCAGAAAAAAACTTAGAAAATGGAACATACACAATTCAAATAGTGACACCTGAAGGATATACTCCAGCAGAAAACAACTTTTGAATTAGTAGTAAAAAGATGGTCATAATAAAAACAAGTTGTTCTGAATGTTGCAGAAAAAAAGTAGCAAGTGTAGGAACCACTGAGAATTCTAAAGCACAAGGTACAGTGGATTTCACTGAGAAAAAAACTTTACAATAATTACAAACTAGTTGTAATAGAGCCAACTGCAGAAGAGAAAAACAAATATTCAAAAAAACAATTAACAGAAGGTAATGTAGACTTTAAGCAAAATATGATGTTGAATACTTTAACATTCATATTGTAGATGCAACAGGAAAAGAAGTTAAAGTTCCTGGTGATAGAATGGTAACTTTAGATTTAGCGAAAGCTCCAGAGCGCTTCTTCCATGAAAAAGATGGAAAATTAACAGCTGTAAGTAGTGTTAATTATGCTGATGGTAAGCTTACATTTACTACTGATAGCTTCAGTAACTTTGTAGCATTAACTCCAAAAGATGCTCCAGTAGAGAAGAAAGCAGAAGTGAATAAAGCAGAGCTTCAAAAAGCAATAGAAGCGGATAAAGCGTTAGATGAAACTAAAGAGTACAAAAATGCAATTATCGAAGCTAAAGATGCATATAACAAAGCATTAGAATCAGCTAAGAAAGTTCTTGAAAACGAAAATGCAACTCAAGAAGAAGTAAACAGTGCAGTAGCAAGTCTAAACGCAGCTAAAAGTAACATTAGCTAATTCACAACAACCAGAAGTGAAAAAAAGAAGTAGATAAAGCTAAATTAATCGAAAAAAATTAAAAGAAACTGAAAAAAACTTCAAACTGAGGTTAAATTCAAAAATGCAGGACAAGATAAAAAAAGATAACTTCGTAAATGTTATAAAAAGAAGCGACAGCAGTTCTTGATAACAAAGATGCAACTGACAGAAGAGGTTACAGCTGTATTAGAAAAAAATTACAACAAGCTGAAAATACTCTTGATGGCAAAAGAAGTAGAAGTTCCGAAAAAGAGGAGCCGAAACCAGCAGCTGAAGACACCTAAGAAAGAGGAGCCAAAAATCAGCGGCTGAAGAGCCAAAACAAGCAGCTGAAGAACCTAAGAAAGAAGATCTAAAATCGGCAGCTGAAACTCCAAAAAGAGGAGCAGAAACCAACACCTGAGGAACCTAAGAAAGGAAGAAGGCGACAAACCTCAACTTGAAATACCAAAAGTAGATAAGAAAAAAACTAAATGAACAATTAAGTCATTTAGCAGAAGTTAAAGAGAAAGATAGTTTTGAAAGTGCAAGTACAGAAGATAAGAAAGCTTATCTAGATGTGGTTCAAAAAAAGCACAAGAACTATTAGCTTCAGCAACAGCTACTCAAGAAGAAGTAGATAAAGCATTAGAAGCGTTAAAAGAAGCAGAGAAAAAAAGTTTCTAAAAAAATCAATCAAAGATATTCTAGGTGGTTTTGTTGGAAAAGAAACTAAGAAAGAAAAATACATTTAATGTAGATGAAGATTTCGGAAAAGTTTCAAAAATCTAATTCATTATTAGCGAAAAAAACAGGATTAGATAATAATGCGACAGCTTACGCTGGAATAGCAGTTCTAGTCTTAGTAGGATTAACTGTTTATGTAAAACGTCGTAAACAAAAAAATAAGATAAAATATATCGACTTCATAAAGTTAGGATTTAAACCTGGCTTCTGAAGTCGAATTTTTAGTGTTAATAAAGCACTGTTTTTAGTAGAGATTTTATACAAACTTTTTAAGTACTGGATATCTTAATGTTAGACAGGGTGAGTTTAATAAGGTATATAATAATAACTGAAATGGAGGAAGTATTTAGAATATGGAAAAACTAGATTATTTTAATAAAAAAACACTAAATTCAGAAATAGAAATACCAGAAACGGAACAAGAAAAAGAAAGATTTGTTTAGATCATTGATGAACACATGGAAAGTATCGAAAGTTACCGAGTGAATTCTATGAAGTTCAAGATGATTATCTACAAGAGATTTCTAGATGCTAAAGGAATAACAAGATTAGAAGATTTAACTGAAATTGATGAGAATATTTACCTATGGCAAGGTGATATTACAACATTGAAAGTAGATTCAATAGTTAATGCAGCGAACAAGGCTCTATTAGGATGTTTAATTCCTCTACACAGATGCATCGATAACGCCATTCACACGCAAGCAGGGATTACAACTTAGAAAAGAATGTGATGATATTATAAAAGCACAAGGAAGTTTTCGAAAAAAACAGGGACAAGCGAAGATAACAGCAGGGTTATAACTTACCAGCTAAACATGTTATTCACACGGTTGGGCCGATAATTTATCGAGTAGTTGAAGATGACGATAAGGAACTACTTGCATCATGTTATAGAAACTCTTTAAAACTTGCTTTTAGAGAATAATCTTAAGAGTATTGCTTTTTTTGCTGTATAAGCACGGGAGAATTTAGATTTCCAAAATGATCTTGCTGCTGAAATAGCGGTAGCTGAGGTTAAGAAATTTTTTAGAGAAAATCCTACTGCTGACTTAAAAAGTAGTATTCAATGTGTTTAAAGATTTAGATAAGAAATTGTATGAAGAATTGCTAGGTTAAGAAAGTTAAAAAAATAGTTAGATTATATTCAGTTTGAAGTTGAATTTAGAGAACTAGTGTTAAATTAGTATTTTTTTAGAAAAACTAAACAGTAAGAAATTTTTTTAAAATGAAACTTCTGTGTGTTTTGTTTATTTTTTTATAGTAGGATTGTTAGCATCTGGAGTTTTTTTGTTATCGGTATTCATGATTATTTTGCAAGGAACAGAAAAAGGAAATACCATTTGTTTCTAAATCTTTTATCTATGTTGCATTAATATCTTTTCTAATATATATTATAAGAATTATTATTAAAATTATAATTTCAAGTCAACATATGTTGATGGAATATGAACAAAAAGGCGGCTTTTAACAAGATTTTATCAAGCGTTAATTCAAGATGGAAAAAGAAGTAGATAAGGAAGAAAAATTAATAATTTTTTTAATGCTTTTATTTAGAAAAAAACAGATACAGGATTAATTAAAAGTGACAACTCTAATGATGCTGATGCATTATTAAACCAATTTTTCTAAATAAGTAAAGTAGTTAAAGTTATATTTATAGTAATAGACCTCAAAAATCATTTGAATCTTGAGGTCTATTGTTTTTTTCTAAAGTTATTGAATTTTGAAAATGAGAAAGTATTTTTTTATCCTATTCTTCCGCAAAAAAATCTGTGTAGCTCTTACTGCACGTTTCCAACCTTTATATAGTTTTTTTCTCGTTCATCTTTTTCCATAGTAGGAACGAATAGTTTTCCTGCAGTATTTAGGTTTTTTAGTTCATCTAAGTTTTTCCAGTAACCAGTAGCAAGACCTGCTAAGAATGCAGCACCTAATGCTGTTGTCTCTAGATTTTTCAGCACGGGCTACTTTAACGCCTAGTATATTAGCTTGGAATTCTAGTAGATAATCATTGTTTGCAGCACCTCCATCAACTTTAAGAAGGGGTATTTCTACATTCGCATCAATTTTCATTGTATCAATAATATCGCGTACTTGGTAGGCGATAGATTGCAATGTAGCTTTAACTAAATCTTCTTTTGAAGTAGCACGTGTTAGACCGAAAATAGTCCCACGAGCATTTGGGTTCCAATAAGGAGCGCCTAATCCTGTGAAAGCTGGCACTAGGTATACTTCGTTGTTATTTTTAGAATTATAAGCTAATGATTCTGTTTCAGATGATTTTTTAATTAAACGTAAACCATCTCGTAGCCATTGAATGGCACTTCCTGCAATAAAAATAGATCCTTCTAAAGCATAATAAACTTTTCCATTTATTCCAAAACCAATAGTTGTTAGCAGGTTGTTTTTTTAGAAAGTTCCATATTTTCTCCAGTATTCATAATTATGAATGATCCTGTACCGTATGTATTTTTTATCATTCCCTTATCAAAGGCAAGTTGTCCGAATAGAGCAGCCTGTTGATCTCCAGCAAGCCCACTAATCGTAACTTCGCCACCATAGAAATGATAATCTATAGTTTTTCCGTATACTTCTGAGTTAGATTTTACTTCAGGTAGTAGAGATTCGGGTATATTTAGAATTTCTAAAAATTTCTTTATCCCAAGTTAAATCTTTGATATTAAATAACATCGTTCTAGCAGCATTTGTATAGTCGGTAACGTGAGTTTTTTCCTCCTGTAAGTTTCCAGACTAGCCATGTATCGATAGTTCCAAACAGTAGTTCTCCATTTTCAGCTCGTTGTTGAGCTCCAGGAACATTATCTAAAATCCAACGTATCTTAGTAGCTGAGAAATATGCATCAACTACTAACCCAGTCTTTTGATGTATTATGTCTTTATAACCATCGTTAACAAGCTTTATTTGCTATATCAGCACTTTGTCTACTTTTGCCAAACAATTGCATTATAAATAGGTAGCCCAGTGTTTTTATCCCAAATTACAGTAGTTTCGCGTTGGTTTGTAATACCGATACTGTCAATTTGATTCGGTTTTATTCCACTTTCGATAAATACTTCTGCGATTACTGATTGTATAGAGTTCCAAATTGCATTAGCATCATGTTCAACCCATCCAGACTGAGGGAAAATTTGAGGAAACTCTTTTTGACTACTCGCTATTATCTCTGCTTTCTTATTAAAAAAATTATCGCTCTAGAACTGGTAGTACCTTGATCTCATTGCCATTATGTATTTTTTCATACTCCACCTCGAAATAATTATGTCACTAATATTATATCATTTTCTAATAGTGTTTAAAAGCTGAAGACAATGTATAATTGTATATCGAAAGTGGGGATTTTAGTGCAAAGAGAATAGATTATTATATAGCGTATTATTAGCGTTTTTTTCGTATTTTTTTCTTATAAAATAGAGAATGATAGTTTTTAAAAATAATTTATTATAAAAATAAAGGAGAAATACAATGAATAGTTTACACAAATCTTTAACAGCATTATTAGAGAAATTAGAGGAAAATGGTGTTTTACAAAAAAGAAGAATTTAACACAGTAGCGCTTAAAACAGAGGAGCTTGCTAAAACATATTCGCGATCGTTTTCGCAAAAGAACATGCCGATTTAGAAATTCGTAGACTTTTAGAAAAAGTTCATTATGCGAATACTTATGAGGATAAAAGTACTAAAAGAAACAGCATTTTCTTTAGTTGATGAAATTAGTGAATATATGTTCAAACTTGAAAGTTGCTAATCGTGATTTTGTAGTTGGGTACTTTAATACATTAATTATTAATCCTGCTATAGAAGCAACAGAATACAACTTTGTATTAATGGAAGTAGAAAGTCTAATCGAAAATAGCTTTTTAGAGTTACCTGAAGAAGAGGAATAATAATGAAAATTTTAATTCCAACAGCCAAAGAACTAAACAAAAAAAGCAACGCTGCAAGAAACGTTAGAACTTAGTGAAAAAAAGTAATGAAATAGTTAGCTGAATTTAGCTAAACTTAGTGTTTCAGATTTAGCTAAAGTTTATAAAATTAAAGAAGATAAGGCGATAGAAGAATTCTCTCGCTGGCAAGATATAAAAAGACAAACACAGCAAAAAAAGTTATAAGGCATTAGACTTATTCAATGGATTAATGTATAGAAACATAGATCGAGATAATTTTGATGAAGCAGATAAAGAGTATATAGAGAAAAATGTATTTATTACAACGTCGTTTATATGGTATAATTGGTGCTTATGATTTGATCCAAGAACATAGACTAGATTTTTTTACAAAAATGTAAAAAAATCTTAGGAGAGTCTTTAAAGAATTTCTGGAGAGCTAGTTATGATGAAAGCATAGGAGATGAAAGATTTTGTTGTTTCATTATTATCTAGTGAATTTGAAGAAGTTTTTTCAAAAGAATCAAAAAGAGAAATTTATTAAAATCAGCTTTTATGGAAGAGAAAAGAAGGAAAATTAAAAGTACATTCTACAATTTCAAAAAAGCAAGGGGTAAATTTTTAACAGAACTTATAAAAAAACAAAGTTTCGTCAGTAGAAGAGATGAAAAAAATAAAGTTCGATGGATTTGAATTTAGTAAAGAACATTCAGAAGAAAAAGTATTAGCTTTTCATAGCTAAGAGATAGGATAAATAAGGAAGAGTATACTATGAAAAGGAAAAAAATAAAGAGGATAGAGGAAGATGAAATTAGAAACCAAAACCAGTAAATTATATTACGGATTTCCAGTAATATTAATAGGATATAAAGATAAAAAAATGGAGATACAATGTGACAGCTTGTAGTTCATCATACTCTTTAGGTGATATGATTACAGTTGGACTTTCGACAGATAGCAATGCGGTTGAGAATATCAGGGAATACGGTGAGTTTACCGTTAATGTTCCTTGTCAACAAATCTTTAAGTAAGGTTGAGATTGCAGGTTTCCATTCAGGTCAGAACAAAAATTGGAATGGCGGATATGACGTATGATCCAGCAAAATATATTGATGCCCCGATAATGGACGAATGTATTTTGTCACTTGAATGTAAAGTAGAAAATATTTCAGAATATGGGAAATATACAAATTTTGTAGCTTCAATAAAACGTAGAGTAATCTGTGAGAATCTTTTAGACGAAGAAGGAAATATGAAATATACACAGTTCAATCCAATTTACTTTTATGGGTGATGATAACAAACGAGTATATCGATATTTTAATGAACAAAGTAAAAATCATGGAGAAAATATGGGATGTTCTTCAGATGAAGATGAGTATAATCCACTTTGTGGATAATATCAATTAAACAGAACTAAAAATATTGAGGAAAGGAGGATATTAGTATGTATTATAATTTGCAAGTGCATAGTGCTTATGATTTGTTGAATAGTACGATAAAGTATGAGAGTCTGTTTTTGAAATTAGCTAGAGATAATCAGAAAGGAGTGGTTATTGTTGACCCGAATATGTACGGGGCGATAAAAAGCACATAAAGAATCTAAAAAGGCTGGAATTAACCTTATTCAAGGATTTAGAAGTTAAGCTTAGGATACGGGATTGGTTTTCTTAAAATTCAATATACTGTGTAAAGACTGAGAAGATGTTCTATAAATTATTAGAGATTTCTACTAAGTTTATGAATGGAGAAGAATGGACTATAGAAAATTTTTTTCTAGTGAGATGAAAGAATACAGTGATGATTTTGTTTTTAATAGTTATTGATGAACTTAGAGATAGTATGGAGTTTTCTTATCTGAAAGTAATCTTTTTAGCAACTATAATTTTTTTATTTTCGGATTTTAATGAAAGTTTCCGAGTAAGTCCATATAGTTTTTATGAAAATGTTGTTTATACGAAGCCTAGCTTTTCTATCTTAAATAAAGAGAATTATCAGCAAGTCATTGTTAGTCGTGCTATTCGAGATAATAGTTTTAAATATACAAGAACTGACAACTATTTCAGGAGATGAATTCGTAAGAGAACAGAAAGATTTTTGAAGAAATATTAGCACTGGTGATGAAGAATTGCATTCGATTTTTGAAAAAAAGTCATTTGAAAATCAGCAAAAATATTGTTGATAAGTGCCAATATGAATTGAATTTTTTTCAGGGTATCATCTACCCTAAGTATGTTTATGGAGAAAAAGAAGATATATATTCTAAGTTTTCTTCTAAAGAGTACCTGCATTACTTAGTTCAAAAAGGTGTAAAAGAAAAGCTAGTTGGTAAAGATTTATATCCTTATAAAAAACGCTATAGTTATGAGCTTAAGATTATTGATGAGATGGGCTTTAACGATTATTTCTTAATTGTTTATGATTTTGTGAAATATGCGAAAGATAATGGCATCTTAGTAGGGGCAGGACGTGGTAGTGCTGCAGGAAGTTTAGTTTGTTATTTACTAGATATAACTGAGGCGGATCCACTTGAATACAATCTTCTGTTCGAAAGATTTTTAAACAAAGAGCGTATATCTATGCCCGATATTGATATTGACTTCCAAGATACTAGACGTGATGAAGTTATAAAATATGTAGAAGAGAAGTACGGTCAGGATAAAGTTGCGCAAATTATTACTTTTACTACATTTCAATCGAAGAGTGCTGCAAGAGAATCGGCGAGAATATTGCAATTTGATGAACAGACTTTAAAATTTATTAGTAGTAATATTAGTTCGACAAGAACATTGAAAGAATGTTACGAAATGTCAGAAGAGTTAAGAGCGTTTATTAATCAGAGTAATATTAATAAACGTTGGTTTAACATAGCGCTGAGTTTAGAGAACTTACCGAAGAATCCATCGGTGCATGCAGCTGGGATAGTAATAAGTGATGATAAACCTTTGGTTAACTATGCACCACTTGCTGAATCAAATATGACGAAGTATTTAACACAATGGACGATGGATGATGTTGAGAGTGTTGGTTTATTAAAAATAGATTTCTTAGGTATTAGATATCTTACGATGGTATCGAGTATTGTTGAAGAGATAAAAAAAGAAAATCCGACATTTGATATAACGAAGATAAATTACCAAGATCCTAAAGTGTATGAACTATTTGCTAAAGGTAAGACAGAAGGTATCTTCCAGTTTGAATCGAGTGGGATGAAGGAAAAATTAAATCTACTAAAACCTACCGAATTTAATGACATTGTCGCGATGAATGCTCTTTATAGGCCAGGTCCAATGGCTCAGATAGAAGTCTATGTGCGTAGAAAGAATAAAGAAGAGCAGGTAGTATATCCGCATCCTCATCTAGAGAAAATATTAAAAGACACTTACGGGGTAATAGTTTATCAAGAACAGATTATGCTGATTGCGGTAAACTTTGCTCATATGAGTCTGAATGAAGCGGATAATATGAGAAGAGCAGTAAGTAAAAAGAAAAAAGAAGACTTAGAGTACTATGGACGTATCTTCGTAGAAAAGAGTGTTGCTGCAGGATATGATCTGCAAGTTGCCAAGAAACTTTTTGACCTTATTGTAACTTTTGCGAATTATGGTTTTAATAAGAGCCACGCAGTTGTATATAGTATGCTAGCTTATCGCTTGGCGTATTTGAAAGTTTATTATACTAAGTACTTTATGACAGCTTTATTAAATAACGTAATTAGTAGTGAGAAAAAAATTAATGAGTATAAACAAGAACTTAATAATCTAGATATAAACCTAGTAAAACCTGATGTGAATAGAAGTTTATCGAATTTTAGTGTTTTACAAAAAAATGATATTGTGTTTGCGCTAACTGCGATTAAGAATGTTGGATATAGAAGTGGATATGAAATTGTACAAGATAGAATAAATTTTCGGACGCTATTTAGATATAGACGATTTCCTAAAACGTATGAATAAAAAAAGTAGATTATCAGGCAGCAGTTTCTTTAGTCAAGGCAGGAGCAATGGATACTTTTTGGTTATAATCGAGCTACATTAATGAAGAAAGTAGATGATTATTATTCAGATAATAGGCAGTATATAAATAATGTTCGAGTTGCCTTATCTGCTGAAAGTGGATTAACATTGAAAGTCGAAGAGGTAGAAGATTATTCTATTACTGAAAAGAATCCAAATGGAAAAAGAAGTGACAGGGAACGTACTTTTTTTAAAAACATCCTGTTCAAGTTGAAAAAGAGAAAATATTCTTATCTACCATTGCAGTATATAGGAGCTGATGTTAGTGATAGTTATGTGGAAATAATAACGAGAAAAGAAATCAGGACTAAAAAAATGGGGACTATATGGCATTTTTTTAACTGTAAATGATGGAAAGAATGATTATGATGTCACTGTGTTTTCCAAGTGTTTATAAGTATGCTAATGTATTTATAAAAGTAGGAAGTTTTGTTGTTATGACATTTGAAAAACAACTTAGAAATGGTAGAGAACAATATATCTTTAGAAAAAAATTGCAAGTCTTAAAAAAATTATAGAGAGTATTGTTTAAGTAATATAAAAAAATCATTTACACTATAGTTGATGAAAGAAATATTAACACTTTTTAAGTGAGTATAAGATCAGATGCAGGTAGAGTTAAGGTTGTAGCACTACTAAACAACGATTCTAATAGAGGTAAAAACGATATCAATTAAAAACGAACATGATTTTGTTCAGAATTTTTGAAAAGTTTCCGAGAAAACGTATTAAAATAACATATATCTAAAAAAACAAAAAAATATTCAAACAAAAAAATAAAAACAAAATTATGTTTTTTTACTAGAAAAAAATAACAAAAATATGATATTGTTGTTAGGTAAATTTAAAAAAATAATTATTAACAAATACGAGGAAGGTAAGACTACATGAAAAAAATCGCAGTTTTAACAAGTGGTGGAGATGCACCAGGAATGAACGCAGCTGTGCGTGCCGTTGTAAGAACAGCAATCTATAATGGATTAGAAGTTTATGGAGTATATCAAGGATACAAAGGATTAGTAGAAAACAACATTAAAAAACTTGAAGTAGGGGATGTAGGTAACATTATCAACCGTGGTGGAACAATGCTTTATTCAGCACGTCTTCCAGAATTTGCTAATCCAGAAGTGAGAAAAGGTGCAATTAAAAAAACCTAGAAGCATTTAGGAATTGATGGATTAGTAGTAATCGGTGGAGATGGTTCATACCGTGGAGCTATGGCTTTAAGTAACGAAATGAATATCCAAACTATCGGAGTTCCTGGAACAATTGATAACGATATTTGTTGTACTGACTTTACAATTGGATTCGATACTGCACTTAACACAATCGTTGACGCTATTGACAAAGTTCGTGATACAGCATCAAGTCATGAGCGTGCATTCATTATCGAGGTAATGGGTCGTAATGCAGGAGACTTGGCATTATTTGCTGGTATCGCTGGAGGAAGTGAAAGTCTTTTAATTCCTGAGAAAAAAGAAGATATCGAAGAAGTTGTTGCTCGTATTAAAGCGGGTGAAGACCGTGGTAAAAAACACTCAATCATCGTTCTTGCTGAAGGTGTAATGGGTGGACAAGAGCTAGCTGCAAAACTTAAAGAACTTACTGGAGAAGAAGTAAGAGCGACTATCTTAGGGCACATCCAACGTGGTGGTACTCCAACAGCTCAAGACAGAGTATTAGCATCTCGTTTAGGTAACTATGCTGTTCAATTATTATTAGCTGGTGAAATCAGGGACGTGCAGTAGGTATTCAAAATAACAAACTAGTAAGTACTAAATTTCCAAGATGTATTTAGTGATGTTCACAATGTAGACCTTTTCAATCTACGAAGTTTCTAAACAACTTTCAATTTAATTATTAAAAAAAACGTTTTCTTTATATAAAAATAGTATTTTTTTCAAGAAAATATTTGAAAACATATTGAAAAATAAGTTAAAATAGTAAAAAGATTAAAAATTTAAGAGGTATATTTATGATACAGAAAAAAACTAAAAATAATTTGTACAATTGGACCTAAATCAGAAGATAAAGCAAAACTTACTGAAATGGTAGAATTAGGAATGAACGTATGTCGTCTTAACTTCTCACACGGTGACTATTCAGAACACGGAGCAAGAATTCAAACTATTAAAGAAGTAAGAGAAGCTACAGGATCTAACTTAGCTATCCTTTTAGATACTAAAGGGCCTGAAATTAGAACTAATAACATGGAAAATGATGCAATCATGTTAGAAACTGGAAAAGATGTTATCGTTTCTATGACAGAAGTTCTAGGAACTCCAGAAAAATTCTCAATCACATACGGAGAATTAGTACACGACGTTAAAGCTGGAGACACTATCTTATTAGATGACGGACTAATCGGATTAACTGTAAATAGCGTAGATGTTGAAGCAGGATTAATCTACACTACAGTACAAAATGGTGGAGTACTTAAAAACAAAAAAGGAGTTAACGTTCCAGGTGTATCTACAAAATTACCAGGTATTACTCCAAAAGATGAAGAAGATATCCGTTTCGGATGTAAAAATGATATTGACTTCGTTGCTGCTTCATTCGTTCGTACTAAAGAAAACGTACTAGAAGTTAGACGTATTCTTAAAGAAGAAGGATGTGAACATGTTCAAATCATTCCTAAAATCGAATGTCAAGAAGCTATCGATAACATCGATGAAATTATCGAAGTATCTGATGGTATCATGATTGCTCGTGGTGACCTTGGGGTTGAAGTACCAGCAGAAGAAGTACCAATTATGCAAAAAGATATCATTGCTAAATGTAACGCGGCTGGTAAATTTGTAATCACAGCTACTCAAATGTTAGACTCAATGCAAAAAAATCCACGTCCAACACGTGCCGAAGTGTCTGACGTAGCTAACGCAATCTACGATGGAACTGATGCAATCATGTTATCAGGAGAATCAGCAGCGGGGGCTTACCCAATTGAATCAGTCCGTACAATGGCTACAATCGCTAAACGTACTGAAGAAATGCAAGATTATTCTCGTATCTTAAAAGATCGTTCTAAAAAGATCGTTTCTAAAGATATCACAAACGCAATTGGAGTATCTGTAGGATATACAGCTCTAAACTTAGACTTACACACAATCGTAACTTATACTGAATCAGGACAAACAGCTAGATTAATTTCTAAATATCGTCCAAATGCAGCTATATTAGCTGTAACTCCAAGTGATAAAGTTGCTCGTGGATTAAGTTTAGTATGGGGTGTAGATGCTCAAATCTCTGAACAAGTTAAATCAACTGATGAAATGTTAGAAACAGCTAAAAATATTGCGGAAACTTCAGGATATGCTAAAAAAGGTGATGCTATCGTAATCACTGGTGGTATTCCAGTAAACACTTCAAGAAGTAACGTTGGATCAACTAACTTCCTAAAAGTTTCAGTAATCGACTAATATGAAATAAAATTAAGAAGAAGTAGGATTAATTCTTATTTCTTCTTTTTTTCTTTTATAATATATAAAGATAATTATAGTATGATGTTGAATATAAAATAATACGTTAGAAACAAAAAAAGAGGCCCGTAATGGACCACTTTTCGTTATATAAACACAAAAATAAAAAAATTTAGGGTAAATTGTTATTTTGTAGTAATCGGAATTGCTTCCGACATTAAATTAAAAGTTTATTGTTAAATAAATTTAACAATCGAAAGGAAATTATGACTATAACGAGTATAGCCGTAAAAATGGAAGAATAATATATACTTCCACAGTTTTAAGAACAATCTAGACGATTGTATGAGGTATATAGACATATCCTCTTTTATCTATTAACTCATATAATGCTTATCATATGCTATTAAGAAAATTTTTTTCAAAATTTATGTTTAAGATGATATGGATTTTTTTCGAAGAACTTCTGAAACGATATTTTAGTAATAATTAATATCAAAATGCAACAAATAGTATAATCGAAAAAAATATAAATAATATTAATTATACTAAGATATTTTTAACGATAAAATTATCCTACTAACTGCTTATATCTTTATTTTTAACAAAATGTCGATGGTTGTCAAATGAAACAAGTTTTTTTAAAAAAATTTTTTTAATAGAATATTTTTCGTATATTTAATCTTGTATATACAATATTAAACACTATTAAATAAAGGAGTAGTAAAAAAATATTTAGGTTATGCAAACTTACAGATAATATTATTAGAGTAATTGTAAAAAAATATAAAAAGGGAAAAATTGATAAAAAAATTACCAATTTTATCCCTTTTTATTTATTAGGTATATGAATTAACGTATATATTTGAATCGTAGTTAATTATCTATTAACAATATTAGGAGAATCTCCAGTAGTTATCACTTCTACTGCAGCATTTAAAGCCCCTTCTACAAGATTCTTAACTGCTGTTTCAGTATAGAAGGCAGTATGTGGTGTGTAGACGATATCGTCTCTATCGATTAACTCCTGCATTAATTTGTCGTCAAATTCTTTATTTGAGAAGTCTTTAGGAACGTAATTTCCTTCGTTTTCATATACGTCAAGACTAGCTCCTAGTAGTTTACCGCTGTCAAGTGCACGAATAACAGCTTTAGTATCAACAAGAACACCACGAGCTGCATTGGCGAAAATAGATCCGTCTTTCATTTTACTGAAGAAATCATCATTTACCATATGAGTATATTCTTTTGTAGCAGGGACATGGATTGTAACAACATCAGATTGAGCTAATAATTCATCGATGCTATCAACATAATCTAATACCTCACGAGCAGCATCAGAAGGGTATAAATCATAACCTATAACTTTACATCCTAATCCTTTGAATAAAGTTGCAGCTTGTCTACCGATATTTCCTGTACCTAAAACCCCAACAGTAAGTGTTTTAAGCTCTCGAGAAATTATATTTTTTTATTCCATGTAAAATCATGCTTTTTCAACGTTATTTAAAAATTTTTTTCTAATATTTCTACTTATATATAATACAGTTGTTACGACATGTTCAGCAATTGCATTAGGTGAATATCTTGGAACATTTGTCATACTAATTCCTAATTCACGCATATATTTTATATCGTAAATATCGAATCCAGCCATTCTGTTTGCGATAACTTTTACACCTTGCTCTTTTAGCGTAATCATAAACTTCTTTTGCAAATGGTCTATTTTGGAACATTACTGCTCCTTGTTTTCCATCTAATAGGTGTTTTTGTTTCTGCTTGAAGTTCACCTTCGTGCAGATCAACGTCTACCTCTGGATGTTCTTTTAGCCATGCGTCAACAAATGGTCTTTCATCTTCTCTCAAGTTAAATAGTGCTAATTTCATAATAAAATCTCCTTTTTAATTTTTTTATATTTTAACTGAATATTAGATTGTGAAAATGCAATAAATAAGTATTAATTGTATCTAATTTTTCAGTTAAAACATAACGGTATAAAAAAAGTGATAACACATAAAAGATAACGTTTACAATTCTTATTTTTAACAGGAAAAATAGATTATGTCAATAGGAATAAATAATAATACAGAAAAATATATTTAATAAACATAATCCTGTATTGATACTTATATATAGGTGTTTGTTATGAAATATATAATGAAAGCATAAATTAAATGCATATTTATTTAAATTAAGAGATAATTGAAATTTTTTTAATTATTAAATATTATTATATTAATTAAAAATTACGATTATAAAAATTTTTTTATTTAATACTACAGTTGGTATAGTGTCCTATATAACAATCAACAACTATTTAGAAAAAAATTCTAAATAGTTGTTGACTTAAATATTAAGTAGCGTTATAATCTATTTAGAAAGATATCTAAATAGAATTGCAGTTCGTTATATAAAGGAGTGATATACATGGGATGAGTGAAACTTTAAAGGCGATATCTGATCCGGTAAGAAGAAATATATTAGAAATGTTGAAAGAAGAGAAGAAAAGTGCAGGAGAGTTAGCTTCAGAATTTAATCTATCTGGGGCGACTGTATCGTATCATTTAACGCAATTAAAAAAAGCGGGTTTAATATTAGAATCTAGACATAAGAATTTTATATACTATGAATTAAATGCCAGTGTATTTGAAGAAGTGCTTGTCTGGATCTATGGTTTAGGAGGAAAAAACGATGAGAGTAGATAAAAAAAGTTTGTTTCTAAGTGTTGGTATTTGTTTATTGCCTATATTAATTGGAGTTTATTATTATGATGTGCTACCTGAACAGATAGCTGTACATTTCAATTTTAATGGAGAGCCTAATAATTTTGTGAGTAAGACTCGTGCAATTATTGAGATGCCTGTATTTTTTACGGTAGTTCAGGTCATAATTTCACTAGTAGTGGATTTTGATAAAACTTCTAAAAAGGGTGCGTTAATTATTAAGGGAATTGTACCTTTGATAAGTGTTCTAGTTCAAGGTGGATTAATAGCATATGCTTTAGATAATAATTTTAATGTTACACAATTAACAGCGTTTGTTATGGGTATAGTGTTTATTATTCTTGGTAATTACCTACCAAAAAAAGAATTTTGGGGAAAATACAATTTTAATCTTTTTGGTTTAGAAAAAAAGGTGTCAATGAGCAAAAAAAGTGATTAGAGCTTACGCACTGCATATGACCTTTAGTGGAGTTGCTATATTCATTAGTGGATTCTTTAGTTCTGTAGTAGCGTTAGTTTTAATAGTTATTTCTGCAATTACCTCTACGCTTTTTACCTTTTTACTTGGTTAAAAAAAGTATAAAGATTAGTAATCAATTATAATAAGTAGCATACATGTATTCTTAGAAGAGAGTATTCTTTCAATAGGGATATATTGTATGCTATAATTACATACACGAGAAGTTTTATGTAAAGAAAAGTTTAAGTTTGTCTAATATTTAAATTAGGAGGATATAGAGTGTTAGAACTTAAAAAAATATAGTTAAGAAGTATAATACTGGTGGTAGTGAAGTAGAAGTACTAAAATCTGTAAATATTCATTTTAGAGAAAATGAGTTTGTATCGATTTTAGGTGCAAGTGGAAGTGGAAAAACGACGCTATTAAACATTATAGGTGGTTTAGATAAATATACATCTGGTGACATGGCTCTTATGGGGCGCTCTACTAAAGAGTTTAAAGATAGAGATTGGGATAGTTATAGAAATGGAACTATCGGCTTTGTTTTTCAAAGTTATAATTTAATATCTCATTTAAGTGTTATAGAAAATGTGAAATTAGCACTATCGATTTCGGGACATTCGAATGCTGAAAATGATGAAAAGGCGAAAAAGGTACTAGTAGATGTTGGGTTAGCTGATCATCTTTATAAAAAGCCTAACCAACTTTCTGGAGGTCAGATGCAAAGGGTGGCTATTGCTCGTGCATTGGTTACTGATCCGAAGATTATTCTTGCTGATGAGCCTACAGGAGCGTTAGACAGTAAGACTAGTGTTCAGATTATGGAACTTATTAAAGAGATAAGTAAGACGAAGTTAGTTATAATGGTAACGCACAATCCAGAACTGGCAAAAGAGTACAGTGATAGAATTGTAAGAGTTAAAGATGGAGAGATTCAAGAAGATACAAATCCGTATGTAGCTGAAGAGGTCGCTGATAATGGTTTTGCTTTGAAGAAAACTGCGATGGCATTTACTAGTGCGATTAAATCTAGTTTTAAAAACCTACTTACGAAGAAGTTCCGTACGTTTATGACGGTTGTTGCTAGTAGTATCGGAATTATTAGTATTGGTTTAGTATTGTCTATTTCATCAGGAATGGATAAATATATTCAAACGATGCAAAATGAAAATTTATCATCAATGCCGATTATGATTAGTGCGAATCAGGTGAACTTTGGGCTTAGTGTTGATGATGATAATTCAGAAAAAGATTCTAATGGCTCAGAATTAGTACCAAAGTCACGTCGTGATGTACATAGAAACTTATATTCGGTGGATGCATTAGGGAATGGAGAAACATTTATAAACTATATTCAAAATAATGCAAAGGATTATTATTCTGCGATTGAATTTTCTCAAGGATATACAATACAGGCGTTGACTAAAAATGCAAAAGGTGATGTAATTGCTGTAAAACAAGATCAGGATGTATTAGGTGATGGTATTTTTGGAGTATTACCAGAAGATAAGAATATGATTATGAATCAATATGAAGTGGTAAAAATCATCTAAAGATAATTTTGAATATCCTAGTGAAAAATGAAGTTGTATTATTTACTGCGAAAAATAACGAAATCGATAAAGCTACGTTAAAAAGCTCTAGGATTTGATGAAAATACAAAAGTTAAGTACGAAGATATTATTGGAAAAGAATTTAGCGTTATAGATAATAATAACTATTATAGAAAAATCGGTGATGGTTTTGTTCCACGTGATGCTGATGCTAAGATGTATGATTCGGGAACTAAGGTTAAGGTAGTTGCTATATTAAAAGCTAAAGATAGTTTTACTAGACCTCAGATGACAATCGGATATACAAAATCATTACAAAATAAGATGCTGGAAAAAGAGGCTAAATCTGATATTGTTGTTGCGCAAGAAAAGGATAAAACTGTAAATGTGGTAACGCGTCAGAAGATTGATGCGGATATGGCTGATCAGATTCTTGCGACAATAGGTGGAAAATCTACACCAAGCGCAATTATGCTTTATCCAAAATCCTTCAATGATCGTGATAAAATAGCTGAGGTTATTAATAATTTTAACAAGAAAGTTTCAGAAAAATATGGTTCAGACAGCTCAGATTATCACAAATATAGTATCACGTATGCGGATATGGCGAAGCAGATGACAACAATTATGTCACAGATGATTAATACGATTTCGTTAATCTTATCGGCATTTGCAGGAATTTCATTGATAGTATCATCTATTATGATAGGGATACTAACGTACGTATCTGTGGTGGAAAGAACGAAGGAAATTGGTATTCTCCGTGCAATCGGTGCTCGTAAAAAAGATATTACAAGAATCTTTATCGCAGAAGCAGGATTAATCGGATTTATTTCCGGAGCTGTAGGTGTAGCGACGACTATGCTTCTATCTATTCCTATTAGTAGAGCTGTTGCTAAGGGATTAGAAGTAGAGAGTTTTACAGCATCATTAAATGTACAGGCATCAATCGGATTAATAGCACTTAGTTTAGTGCTAACACTTATAGCTAGTATTATTCCATCGAGAATAGCAGCAAAAAAAGATCCAGTCGAAGCGTTAAGAACTGAATAATAAATAATATGAGGAATAGTAGATTGTGTTATAATCAGAGGTTACTGAAAAATGTAACGTTCGGAGGTTAAAACGAATCTAGTATTCCTTATTTTTTTATATTTTTACTGAGAAATTGGCTAATTTGATTCTTTTGTAAGATTGACACGTATCTTAGTTTGCAATATAATTTATATTATAGATATATTAAGTAGGAGTTTTTTTATGATAATAGGTTCGTTTATAGTTTTTTTGTGATATTCCTTTTTATTGTTCTTATCTGTTTTGTATTTTTGACAGAAGGAACTTGTTTTTTTAGGGATATTTTTTTATAGCGACAGGTTTAAGTTTTTATTTTTTTATGTAATGACTTTTTATTACTAACCATGCACAAGACAATAGATTTTTATACAATTTAGGTGTAGTATTACTTATTATAGCGGTGGTAATATTCACTTTGCTTCCAATGGTGGTAGTCGTTATGTTTTTTTATACAATTCGTTTATGCTTATTAGAAGAGAAGGATTAAGAGTAGGTAACCTACTGAGTCTAGCTGTATTTTTTTCTTTCTGGTAGGCTATTTTTACATATTGACCACGTGTTGCTACCTACACACGTGACAATATTCTGTTAAATACACTTTATGTTTATGTCAGTTTAGTAGTTTTATATTTTTTTATGTATAGCGATGTCTTATTTAGTATCTAGTGTTTTAAATTTTATTAATATCTTACCGAGAAAGATTGATTATGTAGTGGTCTTAGGTGCAGGATTGATTGGTGAGAAGGTAACGCCTCTTTTATCTAGCAGAATTAGAAAAAGGGATAAAAGTTTATAAAGCTAATCCTGGGAGTAAGCTAATCATGTCAGGTGGTCAAGGTCCTGATGAAGTAGTATCTGAAGCATTTGCGATGAAAAATTATGCTCTTGAGCAAGGTGTTGATGAAAAAGATATAATCTTAGAAGATAAATCAATACGAACTGAAGAAAATATTATTTTTTCGAAGAAATTTATTCCAGCTAATAAAAGTTTCGCAGTGGTGACGAATTATTATCACGTTTATCGTGCATTGGTTCAAGCAAGAACTTTAGGTTTTAGGTGTATTGGCTATGGAGCGCCGACTAAGTTCTATTTCAGTCTTAATGCTTTCATTAGAGAATTTATCGGTTATTTATATTTCAAAAGGAAACAGCACGCTATAGTTTTAGGGGCACTTACATTCTTGTTCATAGCAGCTATCCTATTTGTGGAAATATATTATTGGATTAATTATTAAGAGAGTTAAAGAATAAAAATTGTTTAGAATAAATTGAGAATATTTTAAAAAAACTCGAGAAAAACCAACTTAATTAAGAGTTGAATTTTTCGAGTTTTTTTATTATTTTATTTTAAGTATAAAAAAATATTGTTTCAGACGAAATTCGATTTCTAGAGAACAATACCTTGTACAATAAATATAAATAGTAGAATATGATAAACAGATGTTTGTCGGAAAAAAATATTTATAATTATATATGAGATGATAAAGACAAATAAAATACTAATTTTATTTGCTATTGATAATTTCGTAATTTTACCCCTAATGATTTCTAATTATGGTATAATAAATTGAAAAAAGTATTTGTGGAAGGATGTAGTGGGGTGAAAGATCATTCTTATTATATGGAGTTGGCGCTAGAAGAAGCGCGGAGAGCTTACGCTAAAGGGGAAGTTCCGATTGGAGCTGTGCTGGTTATTGATGATAAAGTTGTTGCGAAAGCTCATAATACTCGCGAAGAAAATCAACAGGCATTGAATCATGCAGAAATGCTAGTTATTAAAGAAGGTTGTGAAAAACAGGGATTTTGGAGACTTGATAATAGCTATTTATATACTACTGTAGAGCCGTGTGTTATGTGTAGTGGGGCGATTGTTCAAGCTAGAGTTGAAAATGTTATTTATGGTGCGAGTGACCCTAAATACGGTTGTTGCGGAAGCTGTATAGATCTTGTAGGCGAAAATAAATTTAATCATCAGGCTAAGATTATCTCTGGAGTGCTTGAAGAAGAGTGTTCTATGCTAATGAAGAACTTTTTCAAAGAGTTAAGAGAGCGAAAAAAGAAATAAATATTCAATATATTTATAAGGGGTTGACCCAAAAGACCTAAATTTTAACAAAGTGTATATGAGAATTCATAGACGCAGTGGGTTTATTAGATATCTAAATACGCTTTATAAAAGCTTTTTAGATATCTAATAAACTGTGCGAGGGGTGACTCGACAAAATCGATTTTGATATGTACCCCTTTTACTGGACAAACCAGTGAAAGGGGTATTTTTTATGCGTTATAGTTTTGAATTTAAAGTAAAATGTGTTGAGATGTATGAAAGAGGGGAATATCCAGATACACCTAATGGAATAACTACTAGGAAATTTAAAGATACTATTAAGAAATGGAAAAGAATGGTCGATTCATTGGGAGTATGCGCCTTGCGACCTAAATCAAAAAATAAAAAGTGGAATCCAGAAGAAAAAAACTAGTATTAGTTTCCAAAATTTTTAGCTGGTTATTCATATAATTCCGTTGCACTAGAGAATGGAATTAATTATAGGATATTATATAATTGGGTTCAAAAAAATATAAGGAAAAAGGTTATAATGGACTTGTAGATGAGAAGAAAGGCAGACCAAGAAAGGTACCTATCATGAAAGAAAATAGAAGTCCTAAAACCATTAAAAAGAGTCAGAAAGAGAAGAATTAATTAGATTACGTGCAGAAAAATCAGTTTATAAAAACGGAAATCGAAAATATTAAAGCGGAAAAAGAAATAATAAAAAAATTAATAGCCTTGAGGCGAGAAAAATGGGCTGCGCAACTCAAGGCGAAAAAAAGCAGCAATCGTCAAAGAACTTAGAAAAAAAGGACATCAATTAAAAATATCTTTTACAAGAAATAGGAATGGCTAAATCAACATATTATTATTTAATAAATAAGGGAGATGTAGATGCTGTAGCTATTCGTAATGAACCAGTGTTAGAAGAAATTAAAATTATCTTTACCGAAAATAAAGGACTATATGGTGTCCGTAGGATTCACAATGAACTAATTAATAGAGGTTTTAAAGTAAATCATAAACGCGTACAAAGTCTTATGCATAAAGAAGGATTGAAAGGGAAAATTCCTAAAGAAAGATACCATTCATATAAAGGAACAATAGGAAAAGTCGCTGATAATATAATAAATCGAGATTTTAGTACAACTGCTCCGTTACAGAAATGGACTACAGATGTATCACAATTTAATTTTCCATGGGGAAAGTGCTATTTTTTTCAGCGATTCTAGATATGCATACAAATGAAATAATATCATATGATTTATCGTTACATCCAAATTTAAATCAGATAAAAAGGATGTTAGAAAAAGCATTTAATAAATTTCCAAAAACAGAAGGATTAATTATGCATTCGGATCAAGGGTGGCAATATCAACATGCATACTATAGAAGTGAGTTAAAAAAACACGGAATCATTCAATCGATGTCTAGAAAAAGGAAATTGTTATGATAATAGTATCATGGAATCATTTTTTTGGAAGAATGAAGACGGAGATATATTATGGTTATGAAAAGAAATATATGTCATTTGAAGAGTTTAGTAAAGCTGTATATGAATATATAGATTATTACAACAATAAGAGAATTCAATCAGAAAACAAAATGGATGTCACCTGTACAATACAGGATAACATCCACATGTCTAAACTAAATATATATGTGTCCAGAATTTTTGGGTACACATCATTTCTTCGAAATCACGATTTTTTTGAGTCACTCCCATAAAATAATTAAAGATAATAATATATAAACATAATGACGATAAAAACAATTCAGAGGATTGTGTCGTCATTTTTTTGTTTTAATATATAGTAATAAAATAAATAGTTACTTATTAAAAAAATAAACTTAAGAGGAAATCTAAAAAAAGGCGAAAAATTTCTAATTTTTTTCAACTGTTTTTCGCTATCATTATTAAAAAAAATTTGATACAATTATCTTAGAAAGTATAGAGGAGTTTCAATGAAAATAGAAAATGTAATAAAAAAAGTTTAATCAAGAGGAAATATACCTTTTGTCCAAAGTGTTTATCAGAATCTCACATAGAGGGTATCAGTCTTGTTTGTAATGAAAAATCATCGTTATGATTTTTTTCAAAAAAAGGCTATATTCATCTGATAAACAATTATAAACCGACGAAATACAGTGAAGATTTATTTAAAGCTCGTAGTGAAGTTTTTTTAGTAACAGTTTTTTTATGAAAATGTATTAAAGAATATTCAAAATTTAATTGAAAAGTACGCTATAGATGTTGTATTGGATATTGGTTGCGGAGAAGGATATTATATTAAAAAGTTAAAAACAGTATTTCCTGAGAAATATTTTTTTATGGGCTAGATAATAGCAAGGATGCGATCGAGTTAGCTGTTAAAGAGGATAAATTGAATCCTTATATGGTGGCTAACTTAGCTAATCTTCCGTTTAAAGATGGAAGTGTCTCGTGCATTATTAACATATTAACACCTGCTAATTATGAGGAGTTTTTCAGAGTATTAGGTGATGATGGATATTTGATAAAAAAATTATTCCGAATACAAATTACCTAAGAGAGATTAGAGAGTTGATTGGTGGGAAGGAATACACAAATAGTGATACTGTAAAATTGATTGAAGAAAATTGCAAGATTGTGGACAGGATAACGGTGAGTGATACCTTCCAATTGACTAAAGAGCAAGCAGCGTGTTTTCTTAAGATGACACCTTTAACATTTTCTAAAGAAATTACAGATTCTGATATTGATCAATTAAAAGAAATTACGATAGATCTAGAACTTTTAGTCTGCAAGAGATAGGTTTAGTTGTAATAGAAGGAAAAATTATGAAGGAGGATAGAGCATGAATACTGAAAAAAATATGATCAATATGATCAAGTTGTTGAAGTGAAAAAAATATGTAAAAACCATGGACAACAAGTTGTCTTGATTTTTTTCTATAAAAGATGAAAATACATATCTTATGAGAGAGGCTAGTATTCGTCAGACAAATTACTATTTGTGTAAAAAAAGACGATAGAGTATATCTAGTAGATAGTGATAACCATAAAGATGAAATAAGCTGGGTTAATCTAGATAAGTTTGTTGAAATAGAAGAAGGTGATGCAACCTATAGAAAGTATAGGGTATTAAAGTAAAATGACAATTGAATAAAACGCCGTTAGATGTAGTTTGTAAGTGTAGTACAGAAAAAAAGGAGAAACATTATGTACGTGGCATACGATAGTAAGGATGAAGTTTTTAATGCTTTGGATAGTGAAGTTGAAAAAAATAAAGAGTATCACTGTCCGATATGTGGGGGAAAAGTAATTTTCAAAAAAGGAGTTAAAATTCAATCGCATTTTTGCTCATGCTAAGAATTGTTCATGTGAGTTTGAAACATACAAGAAAGAGAGTAGCGAGCACCTTGAAGCGAAGAAGGATCTTTATGAGCATTTTAGAAGAAAATATCGTAATGTGGAAGTCGAACATATTTTTAAAACTGGGGAGAATGATATTCAGATAGCCGATGTATTTATTAAAGATAATAGTATCGCTTTTTGAGTATCAAAGATCGGTTATTCCATTTGATCTTATTAAAAGCGAGAACAAGAGGATATATGAAAGCTGGATTGAAATTAATCTGGCTAATCGATACAAAACAAATTTATAAAAAGAATTGAAGAGTTATGATGGTATAAGTTATATTAGGTATGCGCCATTTGTGGATAATTTTTTTGAATTATTATCAAGGGAAAGTGTTCTTTTATGGTTGGGATAATATAAATAAAAAAATTTGAATTTTATCAAATTTGGGCTCATAATTTGAAAAACGAAATGCTGTTTGTATAAAAAAACTAGTTTGAGTATTGATGAGTTTGATGTACCACTTGATTTGAAACTACTGGATAAAGATTTAACGTCTAAGTTATATCCAGAAGATGTTGAAAAACTATGTCTACGAGCAAATTAAATATGATAAAACTGTAAAAAAATAAAGTATTGAGTATGTTCTATAACCAACATATAGAGTTAAATAATATACCTGAAATTATTGGTGTGAATATGTTGGAACAAGTTCTTATTAGAACTCCACTTGTTTATTGGCAAGGGTTGATGTATAGATTTTTATAAAGAGGGTAAAAGTTACTCAGAAATTATAAGAATAATGAGTAATATTATAGAGTTTAAAGATAGTATTTATATTAACAATGTTAAGCAAGGGAGATTTTCTTAAAAGTATTTAAAGCATACTATGCTTTTATTGGTTGAGAATGAAAAGTAAGAGGATAAAACTATGGGGGAGTATAGTGGTAGTTTTACAGAAAAAAAGAAAAAAAGGTATTGCTTTCGTTAATAGCGATTGAGAGGATTACAACATTCAAGCTACATAAAGTTTTTATGGATTTAAATAGTATAGAGAAGATTCTCGAATTATCTATACCTGAGTTAGCTGTATATTTTGGAGATAATGCTGAAGAAATTTATACTAAGCTTCATAATAATATGGAGTTTGATTTTGAGAGTTATTTTGAGTTTTTATAATGTAAAAGTATATTTTTTGTGATGATATCTATTATCCGAAAGAATTATTTAGGATTTATGATTATCCATATGTTTTATTTTACAGGGGAAATAAAGATTTGCTTCTATTTAGAAGAAAGATATCTATAGTAGGAAGTAGAAACAATACAGCATATTCAAATGATGCCTTGCAGAGCATAGTACCATATTTAACTATGAATAATTTTGTTATAGTTAGTGGTCTTGCGATTGGTGTCGATAGTCTTGCTCATGAGGGCGCTATAAAAAGTAAGGGGTACACCATCGGTGTAATAGCTCATGGGCACAATATAATTTATCCGGAAAAAAGTTATAAACTTTATAAGGAATTGGAACGAAACCATCTTATTATATCTGAGTATTTTCCAACTTCACCTATAAGGAAATATAAATTTTTAGAACGAAATAGGATTGTCGCTAGTCTTTCTAGTGCTCTTTTAGTAACTGAAGCGGCAAAAAGAAGTGGAACGCAAAGGACGGTGGATTTCGCCTTGGATGTAGGTTCTGATGTATTCTGCCTACCAGGAAAATTTGGCGATAAGATGAGTTATGCAATGAATGAATACATTAAAGAGGGGGCGATACTTGTAAATAAATTAGAGGATTTTGGTGACGAATTAGGATTTTAGTGTAGATATTTGAGAGGATGATTAGTATGACAGATATCTTATTTATTAATCCACTAGGTTGGGATAGATGTATTTGGGCGAGAGTCTTAGAAAATATGCCAGACCAAACCTTTGATTTTATTGAATTTACCGAAGAGAGTTTTAAATCTATATCAAAAAAAGAAATTGAGAAGGTACTATTAAATAAAATGACAAAAGTAAGAAGAGGAGGCTTTATAGTTAGTGCTTCTTACGGCACGGTCGTTTTGCTTAACGGTTTAGAGATTTTTAGTGAGTACCTTGATGGTGTTAATTTAATTATCATCGAGGGCTTAGAACCTATACCTCCTGAATCGGTGTTAAAAACATATTTTGAACCAGAGATAAAGTTCACTAGTAAAGAAGAATATCTATCAAAGACACTTAGTGTAGAAGAGATGCAAGATGAGTTTTTAGTGGAGTTAATTCTAAGAAAACTCAAAAAAGAAGGTAGTGAATATATGGTAAGGCCGAACTCGCGAATAGAGTATAATTACTTATCTTTATATGCGGGGGTAGATAATTTAGAACGACTAAAAAGAAGTAGGAATATTTTTAATAAACTTTCAGTTTTTTCTTATTTCAAGTTAGTAGGAATGAATTATACACAAATAGAGGAGTCAGATCATCTTCTTATGGTTACTAAACCGCAGATGATCTTGGATATATTATTAGGGAAATAGAGAATAATGAAATATTTTTATAATGGAAAACTTGATGATGTGTAATAGGAACACATTATTGTTGCGATATAAAAATAATTATATAAAAACGAGTAGTTAATTGAAATATTATTAACTACTTGTTATTATAGATAGATAAAGTATTTAATTAGGAGGAATATTATATTGAGGAAAGTATTAGTATATTTATTAGGTGTGCTGAGTATTAGTGGTATTATTTTTTCATGTATTTATTTTTTAACAGCATCTGATAAAGAAGGGGGAACTTTAAAAAAGGATAGCGATTCGAGTGTGAGAACTGCTCGAGTTGTAGCTAATGGAGATATTCTTATTCACGATGCTTTGTATTATACTGCTAAAAAGGAAGATGGAAGTTATGATTTTAATCCGTTTTTTGAATATGTTAAACCGTGGATAGAAGGAGCTGACCTGGCGATAGGGGATTTTGAAGGTACTATTAGTGATCGTTCTCCGCTAGGAGGTTATCCGTTATTTAATGCTCCTGTGCAAATTGCAGATACAATGAAAGATGTAGGGTATGATGTTGTCGATTTAGCTCATAATCATATATTAGATACAGGTTTATATGGATTGAAATATACGGATAAGGTCTTTAAAGAAAGAGGTTTAGATACTATTGGAGTTCATGCAGATAAAAACCGTTCAGAAGATAAGATGCTTATTAAAGAGGTTAATGGAATTAAAATAGCAATTCTAGCCTATGCTTATGGTTATAATGGAATGGATGCTAATTTAACCGCAGAGGATAGAACTAATCATTTATCGGATCTTGATGAGGAGAAGATGAAAGAAGAAATCCAAAGAGCTGAGAAGGAGGCTGATGTTACAGTAGTGATGCCTCAGATGGGGGTTGAGTATAAGATGGAACCTACAGAAGAACAAAAAGCTCTTTATCACAAAATGATAGAATGGGGTGCTGATGTAGTATTCGGAGGGCATCCTCATGTTATAGAGCCTGCTGAGACTGTAGAAAAAGATGGAGATAAGAAATTTATAATATACTCTATGGGGAACTTCGTTTCAAACCAACGTATGGAAAGGATGGAGAATAAGTGGCCTGAGAGAGGTTTACTAATGGATGTTACATTTGAAAAAGCAAACGATAAAACAACTGTTAAAACTGTAAAAGCTCATCCAACACTAGTTTATTCTAAACTTAACGGTAGAAATATAAATGGAATTCCATTATACGACTATAAAATTATGGTGTTAGAAGATTTTATTAATGGAGGAAAACTTCGTGATAAATTAGATGATAAGATGAAGGAAAAAGTAGATGTTTCATATAAAGAAATAATGGAACATGTAAACTTGCAATGGTAAAAAATATACAGTGAGGTTGGTTTAATATTTTTATAAATTTTTTTGTAGAGTCTTTTGTTTGATAATAATTCTCAAGTATAGTAAAAATTATTGAGTTAATTATTTGAAGAAGGAGGAATACTAGTGAGGAAATTTTTTGGTACTCTATTAGGTAAGAAAAGACCAGAGTTTTTTTGATGTAATTAAAGGAAGAAAATCGGTTAAGTATTTTTAATCCGAATGTTAAAATTAAACGTGAAGAAATTATAGAAATGTTAAATGAAGCTAATATAGCTCCCTCATCGTGTAACTTACAACCCTCGGAGATATATTGTTATAGATACGCCAGAAGGTAAAGAAAAAAATTAGGAAGTGCTAATTATAATAAAATTCAAAAATGATACCTCAGCTGCTATGATTATAGTCTTAGGGAGACTTGAATCACTACGGGAAATTTGATGAAATTTACGGAGAAGCTGTCAAAAAAAGGTTATATGACTGAAGAGGTAAAAGATGGTTTTGAAAAAGGAATGGGACCTCAATTAGAAAAACTTGCCAACTGATAAAAAAACAGAGAAGGTGTATATTTTGATTGTGGATTGTGGACTATGCAGTTTGCAAAACATTGCATATGCTAAAGGATACGATACTAATATTATTGGTGGATTTGTTAGAGAAAAAGGTAGCTGAATTATTTGAATTAGAAGAAAACTTGATTCCTGTGATGCTTATAGCTTTTAGGTAAAAAGGAAAAAGATGCAAGACCAACTGTAAGAATGAAGGCAGAGAAATCTTGTGAGATTTGAATAATAGTTCTCAACTGAAGGAACCAATGTTGGATATGTTGAAGTATAAACTAAGATAAATATAGGAGGAAAGAGTGCGAATCATAATTATTTAGTGGTTGAAAGTTGCTTTTATTTCGTCCAAATAATTTTTGAATTTTTAGTAAATACATTATAAAATAGTAAATATATGTTTAAATAGAAAAAGGAGAAATAAAGTGAAAAATTAGAG